>Ga0209257_1000003_pt1 | contig 1702593 bp, 1501 predicted proteins | sample AraplaCvi_mCL_r2_FD_184277 | JGI IMG/M metagenome (GOLD analysis project Ga0209257, IMG submission 184277) | Arabidopsis root microbial communities from North Carolina, USA - plate scrape MF_Cvi_mCL_r2 (SPAdes) (version 2) | ecosystem: Host-associated > Plants > Roots > Endosphere | place... | reverse complement strand
TGTGCCATGGCGACAGGTTACACCCGGCAGCCCGACTTCAATGTGCGGCACCGTACTGAACCCAGCGGGGACAGCTTATATAACTGGCATACCCCAATCGCTTTGAGGAGAACAACAATGGATTCGCTGAATCGCCTACCACTGTTGGCTACTGCCTGCGCTGCATGCGTGATCGCGTTGGCTGGTTGCAGCAGCATGAAAACCCCGGCCACGGCCGAAGTGGCATCGTCGCGCACGGCGGTGGAAGCAGCTGCCTCGACCGGCGCACCGGAACTGGCGCCGGCCGAAATGGCCGCGGCGCGCGACAAGATGCTGCGCGCCAACCAGGCGCTGGCCGCCAAGGATTACCGCACGGCCCAGGACCTGGCACAGCAGGCACAAGCGGACGCCAAGCTGGCGCAGAGCAAAGCCAGCAGCGCCAAGGCTACCGAGGCCGCCAATAAACTGCAAGAAGACATCCGTGTGCTGCGCGAAGAGCTGGACCGCGCCAACAGCACCATGACTCGCTGAGAAAGGAGCCATCATGTTCAAGCCCTTCCTGAAACCTGTTGCCCTGGCAGCGGCCCTGGCCCTGGCAGCCTGCAGCACCACCCCGACCACCACCAGCGAACTGGAAACGGCACGCGCCAGCTATGCGCAAGCGCAAGGCGATCCGATGGTGGCCAAGTACGCCGGCGCCGAACTGGCCGCCGCCACCCGCGCCATGGACCACGCCAATACTGCCGCCGCGCGCAACGAAAGCCTGGCCGAGATCGACAAGCTGGCCTATATCGCCAAGCAGAAAGTCGCCAGCGCCCAGGAAATTGCCCGCGCCAAGTCGGCTGAAGACCAGTTGAAAGACGCCGCCGCCCAGCGCGACCAGGTCCGCCTGCAAGCCCGTACCGCCGAAGCCGAAGCGGCCCAGCGCCGTGCCGACCAGGCCCGCATGGATGCCGAGAATGCGCAGAACCAGGCCGCCAGCGCTGAAGCCGCCACGCGCGATGCCCAGGCCCGCGCCGCAGCCCTGGCTGCTGCCCTGTCCGAGCTGCAGGCCAAGCAGACCGAGCGCGGCATCGTGATCACCTTCGGCGACGTGCTGTTCAATGTCGACCAGGCCAACCTGACGTCGCAAGGCATGGCGGTGGCGCAGCGCCTGGCCAATGTGCTGCGCGATAACCCGGACCGTACCGTGCTGGTGGAAGGCTTCACCGACAGCACCGGCAGCGATGCCTACAACCTGCAGCTGTCGCAGCGCCGTGCGGAAGCCATTCGCAGCGCACTGAGCCAGATGGGCATCGACCGCGCCCGTATTGAAACGCGCGGCTATGGCGAGGCGTATCCAGTGGCCGGCAATGCCACGGCTGGCGAACGCCAGATGAACCGGCGGGTGGAAATCGTGCTGTCCGAAGCGGGCCGCCCGGTGACCTATCGCCGCTAACGAGGAGTTTCCATGATCGATAAAAATGCGATCCGCGCGGCGGCCCGCAACATGGCCGACGGTCCGGTGACCGAAGGCTACAAGGGCAACCGCGCGCTGGTGCTGCAAATGCTGAACGAGGCGCTGGCCACCGAGCTGGTCTGCATCAACCGCTACAAGCGCCACTACTACATGGTGACCGGCCTGTCGAATGCCTCGATCAAGGCCGAGTTCCTGGAGCACGCGACGCAGGAGCAGCAGCATGCCGACTGGCTGGCCGAGCGCATCGTCCAGCTCAATGGCGCACCCGATTTCAATCCAGCAACGTTGCTCGAACGGAGCCATGCCGAGTATGATGACTCAAGGGAGGTGCAAGCGATGGTGCGGGCCAACCTGATTGCAGAACGGGTGGCCATCGAGAGCTATCGCCAGATGATCGAACTGATTGGTGACAGCGACCCGACGACCAAGCAACTCTTGACGCAAATCATGGCGGTGGAAGAAGAACACGCCGACGATATGCGAGACCTATTGGCGTAAATCACTTACGAAAGAGGAGTCCTATCATGCTGGAACAGAACATCAGTACCGTCAACAACGATGTGAAAACGCTGGTCAAGGATGCGCAAGCCCTGTTCACTGCCGCCACGGCGCTGACCGGCGAGAAAGCGGACGAGCTGCGTGGCCGCGGCATGAAGGCACTGGACAGCGCGCTGGCCAAGGCCCACGAAGCCCAGGCCAGCGCGATTGCCGGCGCCAAGCACGCCGCGGCCTCGACCGATGCCTACGTCAAGGAAAACCCGTGGCGTTCGATTGCCGTGGCAGCCGGCGTGGGCCTGCTGGTCGGCGTGATCCTCGGCCGCAAATAAGCGATGTCGTCCGAGAACCAGGTACCACCACCGCCCGGCCTGATCGCCTCTGTGGCCGGGCTTGCCAAAAACTGCCTGCACCTTTTACTGTCGCGCCTGGAACTGGCAGCCCTCGAGCTGACCGAGGTGCGCGACACCTTGCTGCAATTGTCCATCGTATTTGCCGTAGCGCTGCTGGCTGCCTGGTTCGCCATCGCGTTCGGCACGGCGACCCTGATCTATCTGTGCTGGGAAGCGATGGGCTGGAAAATCCTGCTGGTGCTGGCGATTGCCTTTGCTGTGCTGGCGATCGGCCTGGTGCTGTGGGGACGCAGCCTGGTGCGGCAGGGCAAACTAGGCTTGTCGGCAACCATGGCCGAACTCAAGTCCGACCGCGACATGCTGCTTTGAAAGGGAGACGATGGCGTCCAAAAAGGAATTGGCCGAACTGGCCGTAGCCAAGGAAAGGCTGGTGCGGGAAGGGGAGTTGTACCGCCTCAGTGCGCTGCGCTCCAAGCATGAAGTGGTCAATGCTTTGCAGCCGCAAGCCTTGCTGCACGGGGCAGTCGACCAGGCCATCGGCGCGCTGCAGGCGCGGCTCGGCAATTTCATCCGGCCCGGCGGCGGACTGTCCAGCATCGACTTCAAGACCCTGCTGCCGTTGCTGATGACGGCCGGTACCTGGCTCAGCCGGCGGCGGCGCCTGGCCAAGCCGGCGCTGGCAGTGGGGGCGCTGGTGGCTGCCGGGGTCATGTGGCTGATCCGGCGCAAGTCCGGCGAAGAGAACTAAGCCGTTTTGCGCAGGCGCGACATGTACTGCGTCGTTATGCCGAGGTAAGAGGCCAGCGCGCGCTGGGTAATGCGCTGTTCCAGGCCGGGAAACTGGCTGCGGAACGCTTCCAGCCGCGCTTCCGCCGTATTGTGGCTGCGGATCTGCAGGTTGGCCGCATAACGGCGGATGCTGCATTCGATAATCTTCAGGTAATACTCGTTCACAAAAGCGTGCTCGGCCTTATGGCGCTGCATGGCCATCCAGTCGATGCGCCAGGCTTTGACCGCCGTCTCTGCGACAAAGAATTCCTGCGCGGGGGCTCCCTGCAGGCCGCCCATCATGTCGCTGTGCGAGCCGGTGTTTTCGCCCTCGGTGATGAAGCCCAGGGTGAGGTCTTCGCCGGCCACCGAAATATGGCCGCGCCGGGCCACGCCGCTGGAAATCCAGTAGTAATGGGTGGCGCGGGTGCCGGCCTCCTGCAGCATCGTGCCCTTGCGCACATTGACCGGTGTCACGTGCGGGGCGCTCAGCTCGGTGTAGCGGTCGTAAAGCGCAATGCCAATGCCCAAGCGTTTGACGGTTGAGTCCCGGTGTTGCTCTCTTTGTAATTGGTATGCATGTGGCATGCTCGCATCATACCTGACCTCGCCAAAGGTCAGGATGACTTTTTATGATGCGGCCATAACGGCTGGTTGTTGGCTTGCCTTATTTGCCACTGGTTTCATAGGTACGCGACAGATCGCGCGTGGCCAGGTGGATCTGGCGCGCATTGGCCATATCCGACTGGGCGATGCTGCGCGCTTCTTTCACGCAGTCGCTGTTTGCGCCGGCCCCTTGCTGCTTGCAGGCTTCCAGGGCTTCACGCAGGGCTGCGTTGATTTCCTTGCGCAGCGTGGCAAGCTGGGCCGCTTCTGTGCGGTCCGGCCTGGTCCAGCGCGGCGGGTCGCCGCGCTTGAGTTCTTGCTGTTGCTGCCGTGCAACTTCCGGCGGCGTGACCTGAGCGCTGGCCAGCCCGCACAGGGCCAGTGCAACAGCGCCAATCAGCATTTTCATGATGGGCTCCTTCGCTACAGCCTGCCAGTCAGCAGCAGGATGAGCAGGACGACAACAATCAGGCCGGCAATGCCGCTCGGGGCATAACCCCAGTTGCGGCTATGCGGCCAGGTTGGCAGGGCGCCAATGACGAGCAGGACCAGCACGATCAGCAGGATGGTAGCCATGGCAACCTCCGCTTAGTAACGGTAGACCCGGCCATCGACCACGCGCACGCGCGTGCCGACCCGCAGGTCGTAAGCGCTGTCCTGGTTGACGGTACGGTAGTCGCCGTTATCGAGCCGCACGCTGATCTGGTACACGTCGCGCGGCGCGTTACGGTTTTCTTCAACGCGGTTGCCGATCACGGCGCCGCCAATGGCGCCGGCAGCGGTTGCCGCGGTACGGCCGGAGCCGGAGCCGATCTGGCTGCCGGCCAGGGCACCCAGCAAGCCGCCGGCGACTGCGCCGGCCCCGCTGGTGGATGGGTCAACGCGTACCACGCGGATCGAGTCCACCGTGCCATACGTCGAGATATCAGCCTGCGAGGAATAATCGGTTGCCTGGGGATAGGATGAATTGCTGGCACAACCGGCCGACAGAGCGGCCACTGCCACCATCATCGCTGCAAGGGATACAGTCGGTTTCATAACGTCTCCTCCTGTGGGTGGGATTGGGGTCAGGATAGGGAGCGCGGGTCCTACTCGTCTGTGCGATTCCGCACAATGTTCGCCAGCGAACAGAAAGCAGGCCTTGTTAGCTGGACACTAGTGCCCGGAACACCCACCACACATAGGAGAAGCGTCATGAAAATCGCACAGAAATTCGCTACTGCCGTGTTCATCGCATCGACCCTCAGCCTGGCCGGCTGCGCCTCGACCCCAACCAAGGAAAGCGCCGGCGAGTATATCGACGACGCCGCCCTGACCACCAAGGTCAAGGCCAGCATCTTCAACGAGCCATCGCTGAAGTCGACTGAAATCAATGTCGAAACCTTCAAAGGCACCGTGCAGCTGAGCGGCTTCGTGGCCCAGCCTGCCGACATCACCCGCGCCGGCGAAATCGCACGCGGCGTGAAAGGTGTCAAAGAAGTCAAGAACGACATCCGCGTCAAATAAACGCGGGTGGCATGGCTCATGCGCCTGGCGCAGACCATCCTTGCCACCGTCGCCTTCCTGTACGCCCTGCAGTGGGGCCGGGGCTTCCTCGTGCCCCTGCTGCTTGGCATCCTGCTGGCCTACACGCTCAATCCGCTGGTGGCCTGGCTGGAGCGCGTGCGCGTAAGGCGTGCGCTGGGCACCACCTTAGTCACTTGCGCCATCCTGGTGGGCGGTGCCGTGACGGCGGAGAAGGTGCACGTCGAATTTTCCAACATCATCGAAGAACTGCCCGACGCCGGGCGCAAGCTGTCACGCCTGGTGGCTTCGACCACCAGCGGCAAGGACAGCACGCTCAAGCGCATCCAGGATGTCGCCACCCAGATCGAGCAAGCGACCGCCGGCAAGCCCGTCACGCCGCCGCGCAAGGCGATCGCGGTGGTCACGCAGGATGGCGGGCATATCAAGGTGATCGACTGGGTATGGGCAGGCTCGCGCGGCCTGCTGGCTTTCCTGAGCCAGGCCACCATGGTGGTGTTCCTGGTGTTTTTCCTGCTGCTGTCCGGCGACACTTTCAAGCGCAAGCTGGTCAAGCTGGCCGGGCCTTCCCTGACGCGCAAGAAGGTCACGGTGCAGATCCTCGACGAGATCAACACATCGATCCAGGGCTATATGTTCATGCTGCTGGTGACCAATGTGCTGCTGGCGCTACTGATGTGGCTGGCGCTCCATGCGCTCGGCCTGGAGAACGCCGGCGCCTGGGCTATCGTTGCCGGCCTGCTGCACCTGATGCCGTATTTCGGCCCGCTGCTGATCGTGTGCGCGCTCAGTGTCGCCGCCTACCTGCAAACGGAATCGCTGCAGATGGTGGCCCTGGTGGCACTGGCCTCGAGCACCATCGCCACCCTGGTCGGCACTGTCATTGCGACCTGGATGACTGGCCGCATTGCGCGCATGAATGCCGCCGCAGTATTCGTCAGCCTGCTGTTCTGGGGCTGGCTATGGGGCGTGTGGGGCTTATTGCTTGGCGTGCCGGTGGTGGTGATCGTCAAGGTCGTGGCCGAGAAGGTCGAAGGCATGGAAGTGGTCGCCGAGCTGCTCGGCGAGTGAGCTCAGTGCCGGTGCCGCAAGCTGCCAAGCTGGAGGGCGTATTGGCGCGCAAATTCGGCGCCGAGGAAGAACACCTGGGCCGAGTAATAGACCCAGAGCAGCACGGCGATCAGTGATCCTGCGGCGCCAAAGCTGTCGGTGACGCCGCTGTTGCCGATGTAGGCGCCGATCGCATATTTACCCAATGTGAAGAGGGCTGCGGTGCCGAAGGCGCCGATTACCACGTCGCGCCAGGACAGCTTCACGCGCGGCAGCATTTTGTAGATCACCCCGAACAGGGCTGAAATCACGAAAAAGCTGATGACGTGGTTGATCGCCGTCGCCAGCATTGCGGTGTCTTGCCAGTAGCCGCCCCACTTTTTTTCAAGGAAGGTCAGGGCGGCGCTGATCACCAGCGAGACCAGCAGCAGGAAGCCCAGGACCAGCACCATGCCGAAAGATAGCAGCCGCGTGCGCAAGGTATCCCAGATGCCGCCTCCTTGCACTGGCGGCAATTGCCAGATTTCGTCGAGGCTGCCTTTCAGTTCGGTAAACACACTGGTGGCGCCGAACAGCAACAGGGCGCCGGCGATCAGTGTGGCGATCACGCCTTGCTTTTCATTGGTGGCGCCGGACAGGATTAGCTGGATCGCTTCCGCGCCCTGGCTGCCGACCAGCCCGCGCAGCTGGAAGAACAGCTCGCCCTGAGCGGCTTCCCTGCCGTAGAACAGGCCGGCAATTGCGATGACCAGCACCAGGATGGGCGCCAGGGAAAACAGGGTGTAAAAGGCGAGCGCGGCTCCCTTGCTGCTGGCGCGGTGCTCGAGCCATTCGGTAATGGCGCACCAGCCAACGGCAGGCAGCTTTTTGGCGATGTGGGGAAAGCGTCTCCAGCCCATGCGCCAAGCCTACGCCGGGGCAGCCGGGCCGACAGTGCGCCGGGGCACACAAAAAAAAGGAGCCCGAAGGCTCCTTTTCAGTCTGCGTTGGCAGTGATTACTTCACGCGGCGTTCCGCGGTCACGTTGTCGATTTCAACGCGACGGTTTGGTTCCAGGCACTTGATCAGGTCAGCGCGCTTCATCTTCTTGTCGTTGCACTGAACCACTGGCTGGGACTTGCCCTTGCCTTGTGCGGTCAGGCGCGACGAGTCAACACCTTTGCCTACCAGGTAGGTCTTGACGGCTTCAGCACGACGCTCGGACAGCTTCTGGTTGTACTTGTCGGAACCCAGGCGGTCGGTGTGGCCGGTGATGACCACGTTGTTGACCGACTTGTCTTCGTTCAGCAGCTTGGCCATATCGTCCAGCTTAGGCTGTTCCGGTGCCAGGTTGGCGCTGTCGAAGGCGAACAGTTCGTTGGCGGACATGGTCACTTTTTCGAACTTCGGTGCTGGTGGCGGAGGAGCCACTGGCGCCACGACTGGCGCTGGGGTTGGCTCAGGTGCGACAACTGGCGCAACCGGTGCTGGAGGCGGTGCTGGCTGTGGCGCTGGGCCCAGCAGGTAGTTCAGCGAGAACATCAGGTATTTGTTGTTCGCTTTCGAGTGGCTGAACTCGTCGCCGCGGATGAAGCCGTGCACGTTGCGCAGGTCAGCTTGCAGGAACAGGCGCTCGGTGATGTTCGACTGCAGGCCCAGGCCGACGGAAACGAATGGGGAATTGCGCTTTGGTTCAGCCAGGCTGTTGGCGGCAGTGAACACATCGCGTTCCGCACCGGCGCCTACCAGCAGGAATGGGCGTACCGATTTACGGGAGAACATGTACAGGGCGTCAACGCCCAGGGTCTTCTGGCCGTAACGCGCGCCGTTTTGCTTGACTGCGCCTTCGGTGGCGTTGAATTGCAAGTCCCACTGTTCATTCAGGGCTTTGCCCAGTTTCAGGCCGAATGCTGCGTCGTCCTTGTCGATACCCCAAACGCCGTCAGGGCGGATCACGCCGGCGCCAGCGCCAACGTACCAGTTCTGGTTGAGCAGGGTGTCCTGCGCCGAAGCGGCGAACGAAGCCGACAACATCGCAGCGGCGATGGCGATATTTTTAATTTTATTCACTAGAAAACTCCCGTTGTTTGAGTAGAAAAGTCGCAAAAAAAAGTTGCGCGACTCCCTTGCCCAGCGGTGATGCATTGCTGTGGGTTCAGTTTAGGCGGTGTTACCCGCAGGTATCCGTGCGTTAGCGCACATTTGCTTTTTAGTATAGCAAGTATGTGGCTTTTCTACAACGTGTACACAATGACATGAACGCGCCACTGTCCAACGGGGATGACAGCGGCGCTGCATTGTTACGGATTGTTACTGTTTAGCCGGTTCGGGCGGTGGCGTTTGCGGCTGCACGATCACCGTGTCGCCGGCCTTGCCCGGTTCACCTTGCGGACCTGGGGTGCCCGGTTCGCCTTTCGGGCCCTCAGGTCCCGGCGGCCCAGGCACGACAGCTGGCGGCGGCGCCGGTTCTACGGCTGGCGGCGGATTGTTGGTAACGGTCTTTTCACAGGCGGTCAGGCCCACCAGGGCCAGGGCTGCGAGCAGGACTGGATATTTCATGGTCGTTCCTCTCTGGTTGGTTGATGCCGCCTCCAGCATAGGCCGCTGTCGGGTTGCGACTCTGTTCGGGAACACACACAGGAAAAGCTGGTCTAAGCCTTTGACCTCACCGGAATTGGCAAATAGCTAATGTTTGTTCGTTTGTATGTTCGTTGCCGCACAGACCGATGAGTCACGGGCAGGCACTCTGGAGCCTGCGAATCCACCCTGGCATCTACAAGGAGTGTTCAAATGCACGCAATCAGAGAATCGTCCCATGGCCTCGAAATCGAAGCTACCGCAGAGCTGCCGGCACCATTGCCGGCTGTGCCGTCCCGTCCACGCCTGGCGCTTGTCGAGCGTCCCGGTCCCGTGACGGAGCGCAAAGCGCTGTCGCTAGCTCCGATCGAGCGCGTCCGATCCACCTCGGCGACCCTGCGCCGCATCGAAAATATGCAGAAACTGGTGGCGGAATTACAAAACCACGAAATGCTGGCTGACGAAATCGCCTGGTTCCTGAAATTTTCGCCGTCGGGCGCCCGCAAATACATCCGCGACCTGCGCGAAGCAGGCGTGATCGAACTGGCTCGCTATATAGAAGGCACGGCCACCTACCTGGGCAAGGCGGTTTACCAGCTGACCCCGGACGCCGAACGCGTGCAAGCCTTCCTGGCCGCGATCGCCCAGCCCAAACGCGAAGGTGCGCCGCCACGCAAGGAGCGTCCAAGCCTGCGTGAGCAGAGCATGGCTGGCAATGGCCGTCACTTCCATATCCTGGCAGACGACACCCATTACGCAATCCGCGTCAACCGTGGCCCGGTGCAGCGCGACCCGCTGGTAGCCGCCCTGTTTGGCGCCCCGAGCTCCCTGCAAAAGGCCATGCCTTAAGCCGGAACAGTGATAAGCTTCCATTGATGGCATGTTGAAATGCCATTGACCAGCCCCATCTGTGGCGGAACGAGTTCTGTTATGGACGGCATCATGGACGCTTGGGTTTTGCTTATCTTGACGGCGCTGGGCATCGCAGCGCCGATCGTGTATCCACGCTGGACCTTGCGGCGGGCGCTGGCCCGGCCCCTGGCCGCGGCCGACCAGGCCACGCTTGAGCGCAGTATTCCCTTCTATCGCAAACTGGCGCCGGACTTGCAGCGCCAGTTGCAGCGCATGGTGGTGCAATTCCTGCACCAGAAAAAATTCGTCGGTTGCGCCGGCCTTGAAGTGAGCGATGAGATGCGCATCACGATTGCCGCCCAGGCTTGCCTGTTGTTGCTGAACAGGCCGAGCAAGGTTTACCGCGCGCTGCACACCATCCTGGTCTACCCCGGCGCTTTTATCGCCAACCGCGTTGAAGTGGGCGCGGGCGGCGTCGTTACCCCGGCGCGCCAGCAGATGCTGGGCGAATCGTGGAACGATGGCCGCATTGTGCTGTCGTGGGATGATGTCGCGCGCGGCACGCTGGACTGGCAGGGCGGCAACAACGTCGTGCTGCATGAGTTTGCCCACCAGCTTGACAGTGAATCGGGCAGCAATAACGGCGCGCCTTACCTGGGCAGTCCGGACAGCTACCGCAGCTGGGCCGAAGTGCTGTCGCGCGATTACGCCAACCTGCGCCACGAAGCCTGGCTGGGCCGGCAGGATAGCGTGCTGGACCATTACGGCGCCACCAGCCCGGCGGAATTCTTTGCCGTGGTGACGGAAACCTTCTTCACGCGGCCGTGGCAATTGGCTGAGCGCCATGCAGCCTTGTACGGCGAGCTGCAAAAGTATTACCGGGTCGATCCGCGCGACTGGCTGGCGGCACCGCCGCCGCCTGCGCCGGAACCGGCCTTCCTGTCGATGCCAATGCCCGTGCGGTCGTTCGCCTGGGCCGACTGGTAAGGAGAACCCAGGGCGCCCATGGAATTCGAAGACTTCGATTTCATCACCAGCGAAGCGCCGGCCCGCGCCAGCGAACCGGCCGATCCGCTGCAGCGCCTGAAATACCTGGTCGACAATACCCCGGCCATTATTTACAGCACGGTCCCCAGCGGCGATTTCAAGATGACCTTCGTCAGCGCCAACGCGCTGAATGTGCTGGGCTACCGGCCGGAGGAGATGGTGGCCGACCCCAACTTCTGGTTCGACCATATCCATCCGGACGACGCACCCAACATCTTTTCCAGCCTGGCGCAGATCTTTACCGAAGGCGAAAAGGCTTACGAATACCGCTTCCGCACCGCCGATGGCCGCTACCTGTGGATGCACGACCAGTTGCGCCTGATCCGCGACGAGCAGGGCGCGCCGCTGGAGGTGATCGGCTCCCTGACCGACATCACCGACCGCAAGCAGATGGAGGAAACCCTGCTGCAGGCCCAGAACATGGCCTCGATCGGCCAGCTGGCGGCCGGCGTGGCGCACGAGATCAACAACCCGGTGGGCTTTGTCACCTCGAACATCGGCACCCTGAAAAGCTATGCCGAAACCCTGTTCGACCTGGTCGAACACAGCGCCACGGCGGAACAGCGCAGCAAGGCCGACTTCGACTTCATGAAAGAGGACACGGCAGCCTTGTTGCGTGAGTCGATGGATGGCCTGCGCCGCGTGCGCGACATCGTGCAGGCGCTGAAAGACTTCTCGGAGGCGGGCGACAGCCAATGGCAGCAAACCGACCTGCATGAAGGGCTGGAGAGCACACTGAATACGCTGGCCAACGAGTTGCGCTTCAAGGCCAAGGTCGACAAGCACTACGGCAAGCTGCCGCCGGTGCGCGGCCTGCCTGGCCAGTTGAACCAGGTGTTCCGCAACCTGTTGCTGAATGCGATCCAGGCGATTCCCGGCCAGGGCATCATCCGCGTCGTCACCAGCGCCGACCGCGATGCCGTCCAGGTGCGCATCCAGGACAACGGCGTCGGCATCCCGCCGGAAAACCTGGGCCGCATTTTCGATCCCTTCTTCACCACCAAGCCGGTGGGCAGCGGCACCGGGCTAGGGCTTTACCTGGCGTACGGCGTGGTCAGCAAGCACGGTGGCCGCATCAATGTGATTTCCGAGCCCGGCAAAGGTTCGGCATTTACCGTGGTCCTGCCGCTGCACCCCGCTGAACCCAGATAGGCAGGCGGTGCCCGCTCTTTTTCTCGAAATCCTGCAACTGCTGGATCATGCGCTCATTGAGGACGTGGTCCGAGGCCAGCAGCATCAGGCCGTCGCGGCTGACCACGTCGCGCGACAGCACCATGCCCGGCACCAGCTCGCCCGACAGCAGTTCGACGTCGGTGGTCTCCGGCAAGCCGCGAATGCCGCCGTCGACCACCTGGCGGAACGCTTGCACCACTTGCGGGTCGTAGCGCTTGCCGCTGCCGTCCATCACCAGCGACTTGGCTTCTTCCGGACGCAAGTGGCGCTGCACCAGGGCGCCTTGCTGCAGGTTGTAATAATCGATCGCCAGCGTCAGGATGCGCGAGCCGATCGGGATCGCGAAGCCTGCCAGCTTGTCGGGGAAACCCTGGCCGTCAAAGCGCTCCATCTGGTGGCGCACGATGGCGGCCACGCCGGCCATGTCGGTCAGCGGCATCAGCAGCTGCGCGCCATAGACCGGGTGCTTGCGGAATTGCGCCAGATCGGCGCCCTGCAGCATGGTCATCGGGGTGCGCAGCATCTCGTCGGTAAATCCGATGCGGCCCAGGTCGTGCAGCAGGGCGGCGATGAACACGTCCTGCACCTCGTTCATGTCGAGCTTGAGCTGGGCGGCCATCTTGCGCGCCAGTTCGGCCACCTGGCGCGTCTGGCCGGTCTGGCCGGTACCGCGCATTTCGGCGATGCTGGACAGGATCTTGATGGTGGTCAGGAAGTTGGCCTTGAGCTGGCGCGTGCGCTCTTCGACCTTCTGTTCCAGGCCGGCGTTGAGCGACTTCAGCTCCTCGTTCTGCTTGAGGGTCAGCGCCTCCAGGCGCTGCTTCTCCAGCTCGAGCTGGTGGCGTTCCAGCGCGTGGCGCACGATCAGCAGGATGTCGTTATCGTCCCAGGGCTTGGTGATGTAGCGGTAGATCTCGCCGCAGTTGATGGCATCCTGGATCGATTGCACGTCGGAGTAGCCGGTCAGCAGCAGGCGCACGGTATTGGGCCAGCGTTCGCGCACCTGGGCCAGGAAGCGGGCGCCATCCATTTCCGGCATGCGCATGTCGGAAATCACCAGGTCGACCGGCTGCTGCGCCAGCAGTTCGAGCCCTTGCGCGCCGCTGATGGCCGTCAGCACCTCGTAGCCTTTGCCGCGGAACAGGCGGCGCAGGGAAGAGAGGATGTTCGGCTCGTCGTCGACACACAGGATGGTCATCATAAAGGGGCTTCCTTCTGCTCGGTGGGTGGACGCTTCTTGGGCAGCGTGACGCGGAACGTGGTGCCTTTGCCGAGGGCCGATTCGACCTCGATCCGGCCGTGGTGCTTTTGCACGATGCCGTAGGACAGCGACAGGCCGAGGCCGGTGCCCTTGCCGACTTCCTTGGTGGTGAAGAAGGGATCGAAGATGCGGCTCAGGTTTTCCGGCGCGATGCCGCTGCCGTTGTCGCTCACGCTGAACCAGACCTGTTCGCCGTCGCAGCCGGTGCGGATTTCGATGCGGCCGCGCATCGAGCCGATGGCATGGGCGGCGTTGACCAGCAGGTTCATCACCACCTGGTTGATTTGCAGCGGCAGGCATTCGATGTCCGGGATCTCGGCGTATTCGCGCACGACGTCGGCCTTGTACTTGATCTCGTTGCTGACGATGTTAAGGGTCGAATCGATGCCCTGGCGCAGGTCGGCCCAGACCCATTCCTGCTGGCTGTCGACACGGGAGAAGTCCTTCAGGTCTTGCACGATGTGGCGCACGCGCACGATGCCTTCCTTCGACTCCTGCATCAGGGTCGGGATATCGGTGCGCAGGAAGCCCAGTTCCACCTGTTCGCGCAGGGCGCGCAGGCGCGCCGCCACGGCCGGATCGACAATCGCCGCCTCGGCTTCCTGATAGGCGTCGAGCATGGAGAACAGGCTGTCCAGGTAGCTTTGCAGGGTGCCGAAATTGGAAAAGATGTAGCCGATCGGGTTGTTGATCTCGTGCGCCACGCCGGCCGCCAGTTGGCCGATCGAGGCCAGCTTGTCCGACTGCACCAGTTGCTGCTGCGTGCGGCTCAGGGTTTCATTGAGCTCGGTCAGTTCGATGTTTCGGCGCCGCAGCTCTTCTTCGGCGCTCTGGCGCTGGCGGATGTCTTCCGCCAGCTGGGCGGTACGCTGGCGCACGGTCTGCTCCAGGTTGTCGTGCGCACGGCGCAGGGCGTTCTCGGCGACGCGCCGCTCGGTGACGTCGCGCAGGCTCTGGATGGCGCCCACTAGCTTGCCGTCGTGCCCGCGCAACGGTGCCGCGGTCGATTGCAGCCAGTGCCCGGCCGCCCCGAGGTTGGGGAAGAAGTCTTCCTCCTCGTAGGCGCCGTCGATCAGGGAAGACGGCTTGTACTTGTCGCGGAAATTACGGTCGGTGGCGGGATCGATATTGTCGACGATCAGGTCGGCCAGCAAGGGGCGCGGCTTGGTGTAGAAGGCTTGCCAATGCTGGCGCGTGCCCACCATTTCGTGCGTGCCCCAGCCCAGCAAATGCTCGCAGGCCTTGTTCCAGTGGGTGATGACATGGTCGACGTCGATGACAAAGGTCGCAACGGGGTGACCGTCCAGCAATTCGGACAGTGCTATGGCCGTGCGCTCGACAGTCCTTTCGTTGTAGAAGCTACTCATGTCAAAGTGGCATCTGATATGGACGATCTGATTATACGGCGGGAAATAGAAAAGGTGCGCGTGCGATAGCTAACAGTCATAAAGCCCGGGCTTGGGCAGGCTAGGGCTTTTGGAGGGAACACCATGAGCACAATTATTGCAGGACATTTCCAGTTGCAGGAAACGGCGCTCGACGTATGCGCAGCGTTCAAGGCCGCCGGCTTCGACGCCGGCCGTGTGTCGACGTTCTTCAACAATCCTCCCGGCCAGCACAATGTGATCCCCACCGGCGGCGACCGCGCCCAGTCGCCCGGGGCCAAGCAGACGCCGGAAGCGGTGGCCAAGGGCGAGGTCACCGGCGCGGCGGTCGGGGCGGCCCTGGGTGCGGCCACCATTCCCTTGACCGGCCCGGTGGGGCCGGTGCTGGGCGGCCTGGTCGGCGCGCACGTCGGCTCGCTGTACAGCTTTTCCGAGATGAAGGAAAAAAGCGAGTCCGGCCCGGCGCCACGGCACTCCGGCATGATGGTCGCCGTTGCTGTCGAGCAGGAGCAGGAAGCGCGGGCGATCGAGCTGATGCGCCAGCAGGGCGCCGAAAAAGTCGAGCGGGCGCAAGGCATTATCGAAAACGGCGACTGGAAAGATTTTGATCCCTTGTCAGTCCCGCAATATGTCTGAATAGCCTGTTGCGGAATGCAAACGCCCCCTGTGCGAAAAGTAATTTTCGGTATGATAGTTGCTACAATAAAAGCAGCGAACTAGACGTGGATCATGACCACGGCGTGCCGTCCAGTACATCATCTGCCACAAGAGCTATCGCTTTGTTCTGAGGGGGAGAGAGCCAATGACACAGGCATGGGTAGTACTTTCGCGGCCGGACCGCCGCGACGTTTCGGCGCCGACCGAAGCCCAACTGGTGGCGGCGCTATCGGATGTGTACGGCGGCAAGATCAACGGCCCCGACGGCATTCCCGGCAGCGCCACCCTGAAGTTCGGATATGACGACGGCCTGATGTACCAGGTCGAAGTGGAGCAGAACGGCGCCGTGCGCTTTGAAGAATGGTCGGACCGCGATTGCGAGATCGCCCTGGCCACGCCGCGCCATATGAGCTGCAAGCAGGAAGATGCGCTGCAAATCTGGAAGTGGCTGGCCATGCGCCAGGTAGCCAAGATCCGCAGCCAGGCCTGGCTGTCCGAAGATTAATGTGACATCAGCAGCGGCAACGTCATCGCGTCGAGCACGCTGCGTGTAACACCGCCCAGCAGCGTTTCGCGGAAGCGCGAATGCCCGTACGCCCCCATCACCAGCAGGTCGCAATCGCGCTCGCCAGCCAGGGCCAGCAGCTGTTCGCCGACATTGCCGGGACGCTTCAGGATGCCCTGGCGCTCGCTTTGTCCCAGCACCAGTTTCGCCATCACGCCATGCCGTTCCAGCCAGGCCAGGATATCGGTTCCCGCCGGTTCGCCGAACACGCCGGGGCGGGCATCGGCATCGACAATCGCCACCGTCACGCTGTCAGCGCGGCGCAGCAGCGGCAGCGCGTCCTGCACTGCGCGGCCGGCTTCGCGGCTGGCGTTCCAGGCGACCAGGATGTGGCGCGCCGGCGCCGGTCCGCCCGGGCTGGCGACACCGTCGCTGCTGACGGCGATTGCGCCGGAGGGACGCGCCGCAAAAGGAATCACCAGCACCGGCTTGCCGCTGCCTGCCAGGACTTCGGCCGGCACGTCGGGACCGCGCCCGCTCGGGGTCAACTGGCCGACGATCACCAGGTCGGCATGGCGCGCCATCAGGCTCAGGCCGGCGGCCGGCTCATCGTCCAGGATGCGCTGTTCGAATGATTGCACGCCCAGCGCCTGCAGGCGCGGCGCGAATTCAGCCAGCGCGTGGCCGGCGCGCTCGCGCAGGATATCGAGGTGGCGCGCCAGATTGGGATCCTTGTCGTCCACCGTTTCGTTCTGGTACAGGAAGCGTGAAATGCCGGTGGTGGCTACGCCAATGACATGGGCGCCTTCCTGCAGCGCCAGTTCTCCCGCCAGCAGGATGCGCGCCGCGCTGTGGGGCGCTTCGTCAACGTGCACCAGGATGGTTTTGTATGCCATGGCTTTGCCTCAGCGCAGGGCGGCCGTCGCCTTTTCCAGCCGCGTCTGGCAGGCGATGCATAGCGGCGCTTCCGGCCGGGCGTTCAGGCGCGAGAAAGGGATTTCATTGCCGCAGTTGTCGCACAGGCCATAGCTGCCTTCGTCGATCTTGGCCAGGGCGTGGCGGATACTGCTGAGCTGAGCCTGCTTATGTTCGTCGGCTTCCAGCTCGAGCTGGTTCAGGGTGCGGTTGCTGGCGCTGTCGGCCGGCGAGGTTTCAATTTCCTCGACCGCCGGAACGCGCGCCAGCTCGCCGTCCATGCGGCCGGCAAGCTGCTGCAAAAGTGCTAGCTTGCGTTGCTCCAGCGCGGCTTGCAACGATGCAAGCTGATCCGGCGACAGGCCCATGGCGGTCTCCACGAATTCATTGTTCGGAAGACCATTGTATGCCTGCTGCGTTATTTACGCACTCTCGCGTGCATGGCGTGCGGCCAGCTGCTTTTTCAGGCTTTCCAAGGGGGCCGCCAGGTGTTCCGGCCGTGCCGCCGCGATCGCCGCGGCCACTGCCAGCAAGTCGGCGCTGAGGCCGGCCAGCTCCTTGACGCGCTCAATGCGGCGGATGGTGTCGCGTGCTTCGGCGGCCAGGCGCAGCAGCTCAGGCAGGGTGACGCCCATGCCTTCCAGCGAGTGGCTGGCGGCATCGACGTACAGGCTGTTGGCTTGCTGGCGCAGGGCGACTTCGTTTTCGAACAGGGCCTGGGCGGCGCCGTGCGTCAGCGGCGCCGCGCCGCCCTGGCCGTTGCTGCCTTCCAGCCGCTGCTGCTGGCGGATGCCGCGCATGATGCGTTCGTGCAGTTCATCGGCGCTGGCGGAGAGGCTGTCGGCCAGCGTTTCCAGGTCGTGCGGCAGGGCGGCGGTCAGGCTCATGGCTGGGCTCCTTTGGCGATGGCAGTTGACATGACAGGTGGCGCTGCGCTGGCGGCGTCGACTGCGGGCAGCGGGTCGAGGCCGCGGTACAGGGCTGCGTGGCGTTCGCGCAAGGCGTCGATATTTTGCGCGGCCAGCGTGTGGCGCAAGCCCAGCAAGCGGTATTCGCGCAGCTTTTCCTGCAGGTGCGCGCGGGCCAGCGCAGCCAGCAGGCGGTCGCGCGGCGCATCGGCGTAAGGAATTTCCACGTCCAGCATGCCCAGCACGATGCGCTGTTCGTTGTCGTGGTTTTTATTGAAGTAGCGCAGCAGGGTGTGCATCGCATCGAGCGTCCCTTGCAGCGGTTCGTAGCCTTCGCGCAGCATGGCTTGCACCGCCTTGTCCTGCTCGCGGGCGGTGGCGGCGCGCAGCAGCAGGCGCACCAGGCTGGCGTAAGCGTTGACATGGCGGTCAGTCAGGCCGGTGTCGGGCCAGGCCTTGATGCTTTCGGACATTTGCTTGACCTGGTCGCCGTAGCTGAACGTGCTGCCGCCGGCCAGGGCGCCGAGCGCGCGCAGGTAAGTCGTGGCAGCGCTGTGCAGCGCGATGAAATCGGGATAGGCGTCGTGGCGCTTGCGGTCGATCGCTTCTTCGCGCTGGACGGCTGCGGCGCTGAGGTAAGGTTGCTCGCGCTGGAAAGTATCGCGGAAGCGTTGGCTGAGATCGTTGAAGCCGGCCAGCTTGGGCGCGTCGTCGGCGAGGGCGCGTACTTCTTGCAGGCGCGGGTTGCTGGCGCAGGCGGCCAGTAGCAGGCACAACAGAATGCACAGGTAGCGTTTCATGATGGGTCTCCTCGGGCGGCAGAGACCATCTTGCACCTCGGCGCAGCTGGCGCGTTTGCGCCAGCGCAAAGGTCAGGCGCGAAGGTAGGGAGCGAGCCAGGCCAGGCTGTCTTCGGTCCGTGTGCCGGGCAGGTATTCGCAACCGATCCAGCCTGGGTAAGCGAGTTCGTCGAGCAAGCGGAACAGGTATGGGTAGTTGATCTCGCCGGTGCCCGGTTCGTGGCGGCCGGGCGTATCGGCCAGTTGCATGTGGCGGATGGTGGGCAGGCAGGCGCGGATGGTGTTGGCCAGTTCGCCTTCCATGCGCTGCATGTGGTAGATGTCGTACTGCAGGAACAGGTTGGGGCGCGCGGCGTCGCCGATGATGTCGAGCGCCTGCCGGCTGTGGCGCAGGAAATAGCCGGGAATGTCGAAATGGTTGATCGGCTCGATCAGCACGTCGATGCCATGCGGCGCGAACTGGTCGGCGGCGTATTGCAGGGCCCGCAGGTAGGCTTCGCGCGCCCGCTCCGGCGCCAGGCCTCCAGGCAGGATGCCGGCCATGCAATGCACGCGCGGCGTGCCCAGTTCCCTGGCATATTCCAGGGCGAGGCCGACGCTGTCCTGAAATTCATCGAAGCGGCGTGGATCGCAAGCCATGCCGCGCTCGCCGGCCTGCCAGTCGCCCGGCGGCAGGTTGTGCAGCACCAGCTGCAACTGGTGGCGCTGCAGGCGCTCGTTGATATCGTCGGTATCGAAGGCGTAGGGGAAGAGGAATTCCACGCCTTTAAAGCCTGCCGCATGCGCCAGGCCGAAGCGCTCGATGAAGGGCGCTTCGGTGAACAGCATGGACAGGTTGGCTGCGAATTGTGGCATGCCCGCGATTATAGCGGGCGTGGCACCGTTTAGCGTGGCGGGCGGTTGCGCGGTGCGTTGGATGGGCGCGAACCGCTTGGGCTGCCGCCTGGGCGGGCGTCGCGGCGGACGCCGGCCGGAGCCGCACCGCGCGCTGCGCCACCGCTGCCGTTGGCTGCGACGCGCGGCTTGCCCTGGCCGTTCTGGCTGCGGTTGCCGCCGCCGTTACCGCCATTGCCGTTGCCGCCCTGGCGTGGCGGACGGTTCGTATGGCGGCCGACGCCGCTGCGCAGCTGGATCGGTTGCGCCTTGGCGTTCGGGTCCGGCTCGAAACCGGGGATGACTTCGCGCGGCAGCGTGACCTTGATCAGGCGTTCGATATCACGCAGCATGACGTGTTCATCGACGCACACCAGCGAGACGGCCTCGCCCTTGGCGCCTGCGCGGCCGGTACGGCCGATGCGGTGCACATAGTCTTCCGGCACGTTCGGCAGGTCGTAGTTGACCACGTGCGGCAACTGGTCGATGTCGATGCCGCGCGCGGCGATGTCGGTGGCGACCAGGCACTGCAGCGTGCCATCCTTGAATTCGGCCAGCGCACGGGTACGCGCGGTCTGGCTCTTGTTGCCGTGGATGGCCATGGCTTTCACGCCATCCTTGCCCAGTTGCTCGACCAGCTTGTTGGCGCCGTGCTTGGTGCGGGTGAAGACCAGCACCTGGGTCCAGGCGTGGGTGCGGATCAGGTGCGACAGCATCGGGTGCTTCTTGTCGCGGTCGACCGGGTGGATTTTCTGCGAAATGATTTCCACCGTCGAATTGCGGCGCGCCACCTCGATGGTCTTCGGGTTGTCCAGCAGGCCGTCGGCCAGGGCCTTGATCTCGTCGGAGAAGGTGGCCGAGAACAGCAGGTTCTGGCGCTTCGGCGGCAGGGCTGCCAGCACTTTGCGGATGTCGCGGATGAAGCCCATGTCCAGCATGCGGTCGGCTTCGTCCAGGATCAGGATCTCGATCTTGTCGAGGTTGACGGTGCCCTGGCCCATATGGTCCAGCAGGCGGCCCGGGGTGGCCACCAGGATGTCGACCCCGTGCTTGAGCAGCTTGATCTGCGGGTTGATGCTGACGCCGCCGAAGATCACGGCCGAATTCAGCTTGGTGTATTTGCCGTAGGTCTTGACGCTTTCTTCCACCTGGGCCGCCAGTTCGCGGGTCGGGGTCAGGATCAGGGCGCGGATCGGGCGCGGCGAAGTATTGTTGGCCAGTTTGCTGCCGAAGGCATCGGTGGACAGGCGGTGCAGTACTGGCAGCGTGAAGCCGGCAGTCTTGCCGGTGCCGGTCTGGGCGCCTGCCAGCAGGTCGCCGCCATTCAGTACGGCAGGAATGGCCTGGCCCTGGATGGGAGTAGGGGCTGTATAGCCGGTTTCGGCGACCGCGCGCAGAATGGCATCGGACAAGCCGAGATCGGAAAAGTTCATAGTTATTATATAAATTATGTGGAAATTATTGCCATACGGAAACGTCGGCCCTGTGCGGAGTATATCAGCAACTCAGAATCGTTGACGCACGGCAATAGCAAAAGAGGCCCCGCAGGGCCTCTTTTGTGGCGGTTTTGGGCTTGTTTTTATGCAAACTCTGCCAGCAGGCCAACCATCTGGCCGAACACCTTTGGCGACGCCGCGATGATGTGGCCGGTATTCATATAGTTGGATTCGCCGTTGAATTCGCCGGCGATGCCGCCGGCTTCGGTGACCAGCAGGGCGCCGGCCGCGATGTCCCACGGCTTCAGGTTTTTCTCGTAGTAGCCGTCGAGGCGGCCGCAGGCGACGTAGGCCAGGTCCAGGGCGGCGGAACCGGCGCGGCGGATGCCGTGCGAGCGCTCGGCCATGATGGTGAACATCTTGGCGAATTCAGCGATCGCAGCCGGGCTGCCTGGCTTGTAGCCGGAAGCGAGCAGGGCGCCGCTGATGCGGTCGAGCTTGTTGACGCGGATGCGCTTTTCGTTGAGGTAGGCACCGGCGCCCTTGGTGGCGGTGAACAGGTCGTTGTGCACCGGGTCGTAGACCACGGCCTGGGTCACTACGCCTTTTTGCTGCAGGGCGATGGAGATGCAGTACTGTGGGAAGCCGTGCATGAAGTTGGTGGTGCCGTCCAGTGGATCGATGATCCACACGTATTCGCTCTCGTCATTTACGGTGCCGGTCACGCCGGACTCTTCGGCGAAGATGGCGTGGTCGGGATAGGCTTTCAGCAGCACTTCGATGATGGCCTGTTCGGCGGCCTGGTCAACATCAGTGACGAAGTCATTGTGTTGTTTTTCAGTTACGTTCACGCGATCCAGGTCGAAGGATGCGCGGTTGATCACAGCGGCGCCACGGCGCGCGGCCTTGATGGCCGTATTCAGCATTGGGTGCATACTAGCTTCCGTAAAATAGACATTGCCGCCCACGGAAACGCTTCGCGCATCCGGCAGCGGAAATGATGACAAGATTGAAAAAGAGCGGCGCGTTGTGCGGGCAGAGTAAAATGCGGCCCAACGCAGAATCCCGCTATTGTAAATGAAGCAGACCGAAACCGCACCTTCCGCCTTCCATCGCCTCCGGGTCGTCCTGGTGGAAACCAGCCGCCCGGGCAATATCGGATCGGTGGCGCGCGCCATGAAAACCATGGGTTTTTCCGACCTGGTGCTGGTCAATCCGCGCTTTGAAGGGGCTTGCGAACATGAGGAGGCGGTGGCGTTTGCCTCCGGCGCGCAGGATATCCTGTCCTCGGCGCGCGTTGTGGGCAGCATGGCCGAAGCGCTGGATGGCATCAATTTCACGGCGGCCGTGTCGGCGCGCTTGCGCGAATTCTCGCCGCCGGTGGTGACGCCGCGCGACTTTGCCGGCCAGCTGGCGAGCGGCGCCGAATTGCACGCGGCCCTGATTTTCGGCAACGAACGCTTTGGCCTGCCGAATGAGATTGTCGAGCCTTGCAATGTGCTGGTGAACATTCCGGCCAATCCCGACTATTCCTCGCTCAACCTGGCGCAGGCCGCCCAGGTACTGGTGTATGAATGCCGCATGGCGGCGCTGGATGGGCAGCGCGCGACCAGCCCGGTCGGCTTCCATGGAGCGGCAGCCAGCGCGGCGCAGATCGAGGGCATGTACGAGCACCTGGAGCAGGCGCTGGTCGAAGTCGGCTTCCTCGATGCCAGCAATCCGCGCAAGCTGATGCCGCGCTTGAAAAGGATGTTCGCGCGCGCCGGGCTGGAGACGGAAGAGGTCAATATCCTGCGCGGCATTGCGCGCCAGATGCAGGTGCGCAGCCGCAAGGATTAGAGTCCTTTCTCTAGCCGGGGCGCGGCGGCGTCCTTAGAATCCCCCTATAACTATTAAGAGGGGACTAGATGCAACGCAGATCATTCTTGAAGGCTGGGCTGCTGGGCGGCCTGGCGCTGGTCGCCGGCGGGGCCGTCTACCGGCAACTCCGTCCGGCCGTGGCGCAGCGTTTTGCGCTCGACGCCGAGGGCCGCACCATGCTGGCGGTCCTGATTCCCGCCATAACCGGGGTGTCGCCCGACGCGGCTGCGCTGCAGGCGGCAATCGACCGCGTCGGCGCGGCGATCAGTGGACTGCCGCTGCGCGTGCAGAAGGAAATCAGCGACCTGTTTGGCTTGCTGAACATGGCGCCTACGCGCCGCCTGCTGGCCGGCGTGCCAGCCTGGCAGGAAGCGACGCCGGAGCAGGTGGCGGCTTTCCTGGAAAGGTGGCGCACCCATCGCACCGAGATGCTGCAGACCGCTTACCATGGCTTGCATGACCTGGTGCTCGGCGCCTGGTATGCCGAATCTTCCACCTGGGCGGCGATCGCCTATGCCGGCCCGATGAAGGAGTTGAGCGCATGAGCAGCCCGATCCCTGATCCAATCCAGGCCGGCATCGCCGCCGGCTGGCAAGTCATCGATGCTTCCACCTTGCAGCAGGACCGCAGCTTCGACGCCGACGTGGTCGTGGTCGGTACCGGGGCGGGCGGCGGCGTGACCGCGGAGATCCTGGCGCAAGCCGGCCTGAAAGTCCTGATGGTCGAAGAGGGCGCGCTGAAATCGTCGAAGGATTTCAAGATGCGCGAGGCTGACGCCTATCCATCGCTGTACCAGGACTCGGCTGCCCGCAAGACCGCCGACAAGGCAATCAACATCCTGCAGGGCCGCACCGTGGGCGGCACCACGGTGGTCAACTGGACGTCCAGTTTCCGTACCCCGGCCGACACGCTGGGCTGGTGGCAGACGAATTACGGACTGCGCGACTATAGCGTGGAAGGCATGGCGCCATGGTTCCAGAAAATGGAAGAGCGCCTGCACATCAACGACTGGCCAACCCCGCCAAACGCCAACAATGACCTGCTGCGCACCGGCGCCGACAAGCTGGGCATCAAGACCGCCCTGATCCGGCGCAACGTCAACGGCTGCTGGAACCTGGGCTATTGCGGCATGGGCTGTCCGACCAATGCCAAGCAGTCGATGCTGGTGACGACCATTCCGTCTGCACTGGAAAAGGGCGCCGTGCTGCTGACGCGCGCCCGCGCCGAGCGGTTCACGCTGGCCGGTGGCCAAGCCACGTCGCTGGAATGCGTGGCGCTGACCGCCGATGGCATGGAGTCGACCGGGCGCCGCCTGACGCTCAAGGCGCGCCACTTCGTGGTGGCCGGCGGCGCCATCAACTCGCCGGCGCTGTTGCTGCGTTCCGGTGCGCCCGATCCGTACCAAGTGCTTGGCCAGCGCACCTTCCTGCATCCGGTGGTGGTCTCGATGGGCCTGTACCCGCAAGCGGTGGAAGCTTTCAATGGCGCCCCCCAGACCGTGTATTCCGACCATTTCCTGCATACCCAGGCATTGGACGGGCCGATGGGCTACAAGCTGGAAGTCGCTCCGCTGCACCCGGTGCTGGGCGCGACCACACTTTCGGGTTACGGTCCGGCCCACGCCAACCTGATGAAGCGCTTTGCCAACGTGCAAGGCATGCTGGCGCTGCTGCGCGACGGCTTCCATCCGGAAGCGGCCGGCGGCCGCGTGACGCTGCGCAGCGACGGCTCGCCGCAGCTGGACTATCCGTTGACGCCTTACTTCTGGGAAGGCGCCCGCCGCGCCTTGCTGACCATGGCGGAAATCCAGTTTGCCGCGGGCGCCGACGGGGTGGGCCCGGTGCACGAGCTGGTACGGCAGCCTTACAGGAACTGGGATGAAGCGCGCCAGGCGATTGCCGCGCTGCCGATGCAAAAGCTGCTGACGCGGGTCGTCTCGGCCCACGTCATGGGCGGCTGCGCAATGACGGGCGACGCTGTTACCGGCGTGGTGGCGCCGGATGGCCTGTACCGCGGCATCAGCAACCTGTCGGTGCACGATGGCTCGCTGTTCCCGACCTCGATCGGCGCCAATCCCCAGTTGTCGATATACGGCGTCACGGCGCGCCTGGCAAGCGGCCTGGCCGAGCGCCTGGCAAGGAAGGCCTGACCAATGGTAAAGCGCATGCTGTTGATGATCATGGCCATGCAAGTGGCCGTTGCGATCGTCATCGCATGGGCGCTATCGCACCTGGTTCCGGCCGACGTGGCGCTGCTGCTGGCGGTGATCGTTGTGCTATTGGTACGCCTGGCGATCACGGCCAACAATTTCCGCATGACGCTGCGGCCGGTGCCGGAAGAGGCGCATCTGGGCTTGCTGCAGCGGATGCAACTGTTCTTTCACGAGTATGCCTCCACCATGGCGGTGACATCCTGGCATATGCTGCGCCACCAGCCGCGCATGCATATTGCAAGGTCGCCGCGCGGCCTGCCGGTGCTGCTGGTGCACGGCTATGGCGCCAACGGCGGTTTCTGGGTACACCTTGCCGCCCAACTGGAGGAGCGAGGCTACAGCCATGCCACCGTCGACCTGGAACCGGTGTTCGGCGATATCGACGATTTTGCCGTGCAGCTGGAACAGGGCGTGCAGGCATTGCTCGCCGCCAGCGGCAGCGAAAAAGTCATCATCGTGGCGCACAGCATGGGCGGGCTGGTGGCGCGCGCCTGGCTGCGCCGCTTTGGGGCCGCGCATGTGGCGCGTATCATCACTCTGGCCACGCCGCACCATGGCACCGACCTGGCGCACCTGGGGCCGGGCCACAATGCGCGCCAGATGCAGCGCAATGCAGAATGGCTGGCGCAACTGGATGCCGCTGACCGCCGCCAGCGCGGCCTGTTCACTTCCATCTACTCCTGGCACGACAACATCATCGCGCCGCAGGATTCCTGCCACTTGCCCGGGGCCCGCAATATCGCGCTGCATGGCGTCGGCCATGTCGGCATGGGCCGCCATCCCGCTATCGCAAGCCATATTCTTGCGGAGATTTTGGGGATCACTTAGACTGTCTTGAGGCCAAGCAAGAAACGCTGTAATTTTGACCCTAGTTGGTTTCAATAAGAAAGCGGGACGATGGCGAAAGACTACGGCAAGCTCGAAGAAACCCTGGAGGCCGAAGAGTGCTTTGGCAGCCTGCTCGAATCCATGCCGGACGCCATTGTGGTGGCCAACGAATGCAGCCGCATTGTGCTGGCCAACTGCCTGGCGGAAGACCTGTTCGATTACTTGCCGGGGGAAATGCGCGGCATCGCCGTCGAAGCGGTCCTGCCCAAGGGGACCGAGGCTTGCGGAGTGCGCAAGGACGGGGACAAGTTTCCGGCGGACGTGCGCAGTAGCCAGTTGGGCGCCGGCGACAGCAGGCTGCAAGTCTATTCCGTGCGCGATATCAGCGAGCTGGCGAAGGCCAGCCAGGCCAAGGAGCGCTTCCTGGGCAGCATGTCGCACGAATTGCGCACGCCGCTGAATGCCATCATCGGTTTCACCGGCACCTTGCTGATGCAGCTTCCGGGGCCGCTGAATGCCGACCAGGACAAGCAACTGCGCACGGTGCAAGCCAGCGCGCGCCACCTGCTCGCCCTGATCAACGACTTGCTCGACTTTGCCAAGATCGGTTCGGGCAAGGTGGAGCTGAATTCCGAGCTGTTGAATTGCCGCGCCATTGTCGAAGAGCTGGCGCTGGTCTTTCGCCCGCAGGCGAAACAGAAAGGGCTGGTGCTGCATTTCCGCGCCCCCGCGCAAGCCGTGATGGTGCGTACCGACCGCCGCGCGCTGCAGCAGATCCTGGGCAACCTGATGAATAACGCGATCAAATATACCGAACGCGGCGAAGTCAGTATCGCACTGGAACGCAGCGAGGCGCAGGGCAAACCCGTGGTGCAAGTCAGTATCAGCGACACCGGGACCGGGGTTACGGAAGACATCATGCAGCAACTGGGCATTCGCCTGAGCCAGAAGTTGGCAGCATTGTTAAACGGGTCGATCCGGCATTTCGACAAACCGGGCAATGGCAGCATATTTGTGCTCACATTGCCGCTGGAATAGCGGATACTAGAGGCGATACATTGACAGGAGTACCAATGTCAGCACGCATCCTGATTATCGAAGACAACCCTACGAATATGGAGCTGATGGTTTACCTGCTCCGTGCCTTCGGCTATCAGCCGCTCCTGGCCCACAACGGCGAGGAAGGCGTGGAAGTAGCGCGCCGCGAAGTACCCGACCTGATCATCTGCGACGTGCACCTGCCCAAGCTCGATGGCTACGGCGTGGTGGCGCAACTGAAGCAAGACCCGCAATTGAAAGATATCCCGGCGCTGGCGGTGACCGCGCTGGCCATGGTCGGCGACCGCGAAAAGCTGCTGGCTGCCGGCTTTGACGGCTATATCGGCAAGCCGATCGAACCGGACACCTTTGTGTCGCAAATCGAGTCTTTTTTACCGGGGGAGATGTCGCCCCGGGATGAGAACGACATCGCGACGATCCTGATCGTCGACGACCATGTGCTGAACCGCGAATTCCTGATGACGCTGCTTGGCTACAGCGGCCACCGGCTGCTGGAGGCGTCCAGCGGCATGGAGGGCTTGAAAGTGATGGAGTCGGAACGGCCGGACCTGGTCATTTCCGACATCCTGATGCCGAACATGGATGGCTATGAATTCGTCAACCGCATCCGCAGCAAGCCGGAACTGGCGGATGTGCCGATCATCTTCTATACCGCCACCTACCGCGAACGCGAAGCGATGGCGGTGGCCGAAGCGTGCGGCGTGCGCTGGGTGCTGCCCAAGCCGTCCGACCCGGACGTGATCCTGAAAACGGTGCACCAGGCGCTGGGCATGGCGGAGCAGGGCGAGGCGCTGCCGGCGTTCGCCCCGGAACCGCCCAGCCAGGGCCGCCTGTTCGATATCGAGCACAAGGTCGCGGAATATATCGACGAACTGGAGTCGAGCAGCCAGCTCATTACGCGCATCGCCAACAACGGCGAGTCGCATGAAGGCGAGCCGGAGCACCTGAACCAGATGACCGAGCGCCTGTCGCGCTCCCTCTCCAGCCTGCAGGCGGTCAGCCTGCGCCTGACGGCCCTGATCGAACTGGGGATTGAGCTTGGCGCCGAACGCGATGCGCAGGGCCTGATCGAAATCGGCGTGCGCGTGGCGCAAAATATCTGCGTGTCGCGCTTTGCCTGCATCGGCGTACTGGAACAGGATGCGCATGAAGCCAGCTATTTCGCTTCCTGCGGCGTGGGCGAGCAGGCCAAGGTGGTGGCGAGCCAGGCGCGCGCCGGCATCCTCGACAGCCTGTTGCAGCAACGGCAGCCGGTGCGCATGAGCCGCCTGGGCGGGGATCCCAGAGAAATCGGGCTGCCGAGCGGACACCCGCAGGTGCACTCCTTCCTCGGCGTGCCTATCGCCTCGCGCGAGCGCGTGCATGGCTGGCTGTACCTGGTGGACAAGCTGGGCGCCGACGAATTCAACGAAGTCGATGAACGGGTGGCGGTGACGGTGGCGGCGCAGATCTCGGTCGCTTACGAAAACCTGCTGCTGTACGAGGAAATCAGCCGCCACCATGCCCAGCTCCAGCTGGACATGAACGCGCGCATCCGGCTTGACGAGGACCTGCGCCGCTTCCGCCTGGCGATGGATGCCACGGCTGACGCGATCTTCCTGGTCGACCGCGCGAATTCCTGCTTCATCGACGTCAACGTGACAGCCTGCCGCATGCTGGGCTTTGCGCGCGAGGAATTCCTGAAAGTCGGGCCGGACCGTGAGCTGGATCCCGGCCTGCAGCCTTTGCAGGACCTGTACGACAAGCTGCTGGCGGGCGACCAGAGCGGGGCGATGGCCGAGCTGCTGCTTGAATGCAAGGACGGGGCGCCGCTGTCGGTGGAAGTGCAGCGCCGCACGCTGCGCTCGGGGCAGAACTGGATCCTGGTGGCGGTTGCGCGCGATATCACGGAGCGCAAGGAAGCCGAACGCCGCCTGCTCAAGCTGGCCCATTTCGACACACTGACCGGCTTGCCGAACCGCAGCCAGTTCTACGATTCGCTGACGCTGTCATTGAAACAGGCGGCCGAGCATAACTGGGCGCTGGCGGTGCTGTTCCTCGACATGGACCGCTTCAAGAACATCAACGATACGCTGGGCCACACTATCGGCGACGAGCTGCTGCGGCAGTTCTCCAGCCGCCTGGTGGAGTGCCTGCGCGTGCGCGACACCATCGGCCGTTTCGGCGGCGACGAGTTCGCGGCGATCCTGATGCTGCCGGAAGGCGCGCAAAATGCCATCGCGGTGGTCGACAAGATCCGCGAGGCGATGCGCCAGCCCTTCGACCTGAAAGGGCACGAAGTAACGGTGACAGCCAGTATCGGCATTTCCGTGTTCCCGGACGACGGCAGCGATCCCGATACCTTGATCCAGTACGCCGACACGGCAATGTACCGCGCCAAGGAGGCGGGGCGCGATGCGTTCCGCTTCTTCACGGCGGAAATGAACGCGCAATCGCTGGCGCGGCTGGACATGGAAAATGCGCTGCGCCGTGCCATCGACAACCATGAGTTCCGGCTGTTCTACCAGCCCAAAGTGCATATTGCCTCCGGCCGCATCAGCGGCGCGGAGGTGCTGCTGCGCTGGGAGCGTCCGGGCCATGGGCTGGTGTCGCCCGCGCTTTTCATCCCGCTGCTGGAAGAGACCGGCCTGATCGTGCGGGTGGGGAGCTGGGTGATCCACGAATCCTGCCGCAAGATCTCCGAGTGGGCGAAAGGGGATGTCGGGCCGGTGCATTTGTCGGTCAACGTGTCCGGCATCCAGTTCTTCGTTGGCGGCCTGGAAGAGGAGGTGATGCGGGCCATCAAGGAAAACGATATCTCGCCGGAACTGCTGGAGCTGGAACTGACTGAAAGCTCGCTGATGTCCAATGCCGAGGAAACCATCACGGTCTTGCAAAACCTGAAGGCGCTGGGCGTAAAGATTTCGATTGATGATTTCGGCACCGGCTACTCTTCGCTGGCCTACCTGAAGCGCTTCCCGATCGATAAGCTTAAGATCGACATCGCTTTCGTGCGCGAGGTCACCAGCAATCCGGACGATGCGGCGATTGTGCTGGCCATTATCAATATGGCCCACAGCCTGAAATTGAAGGTGATTGCCGAGGGCGTGGAAAAGGATGCGCAACTGTCCTACCTGCGGCGCCATGACTGCGACGAAATGCAGGGTTATTACTTCAGCCGCCCCTTGCCGGAAGCCGACTTTGTGCAGATGCTGCGCGAAGGCCGGCACCTGCAAACGCCAACCGACGAAAGCATTGTCGACCAGCAGACCCTGTTGATTGTCGATGACGACGCCTTCATGCTCGATGTGTTGAGCGACTTCCTGGCACAGGATGGCTACCGGATTTTGACCGCGCAGACCGCGGCGGAAGGGTTCGACGTTTTGGCGCGGCACCGTGTTCAAGTGATCCTGTGCGACCAGTGCATGCCGATGATGACCGGGACCGAGTTCATGGAGCGGGTCAAGAACCTGGCGCCGGATACGTTCCGCATCATGCTGTCGGCCTATGCCGACCTGACGCCGATCATGGCCGCCATCAACCACGGGGCGATCGACCGCTTCTACACCAAGCCATGGAAAGGCGCCGTGCTGCGCGAGAATATTCGCGAGGGCTTCCGGCTGCATTCGCAAATCAGGGCGCCGCAATACCTGAATTAGTCTGCAACCTGGCCGAGGGCTGCAAAGTGCAGGACCCAGCTGCCTTTTTCGGTCTTGACCAGGGCCGCTGCTTCGTCGTCGTAGAATGCGCCGACGGGACAGGCACCCAGGCCCCTGGCGACCGCGCCCAGCAGCCAGCGTTCGCCCATCAAGCCTGCTTCCAGGAAGGCCATGCGGTAGCCGCGTGCGCCGTTTTTTAATGCTTGCGCGCTGTCCGCCGACAGGATGAGGACGACAGCGGCGTCGCCGATGACGTCCTGGTCAAGTGCCGCATTGCGGGCCTGCGTGGCAAAGTCGCCAAGCTGCACGGGTTGCAACGCATGCCGCCTTGGCAGGTAGCGGTAGACCCCGGGCTTTAGTCCCGCTACGCGGTTCACCACCAGGTCAGCATGCAGGGCGCCTGACAGGAGCGGTGCTTGCGCCATGTCCGCCAGTATCGATGCCAGTTGCCGGAGCTGGATCGGCTGTTCTGAGAAGCGGCGCTGGCTGCGGCGTTGCAGGATGGCACGGGCCAGGTCCATTGTCGCCGCATCGCCCGCCGGAAGCGCGACCAGGCGCTTGGTGCCGGGCTCGCGCGCGCCGGGTGCGGCGCTGTCGGCGCCGACCGTGGCGATCGACGTGGCAGCGTGGACCTGGCCGGTAACGCCGAGGCCGGCCAACTTTGCAGAGTTCTCGTCGCCGGCGCGCTGTCGCTGTGCCGCCGGCTTCGCTGGCGCGATTGCAGTAGAGCTGGAAAAAGCCGTCACTGCAATGACACCTTCCTGCAAGCCGTCCAGCCCGAATGCTGACGCAAGAGCCGTCTCGCCGAACTGTTCGAGGGGGACAGCATGTGCTCCAACATAGTGTCCCGCCAGCCGTGCGTTCTCCAGCAAGTGCCCAAGGTCGGCCGCGACGTAGCGGTAGGCGCGATCGCGGTACTTGTAGCCGGTCCGCTGGAAGACTGCCGACACCACCATCAGCAAATCCGCCTCGACCGCAAGCAAACTTGAAGGAAGTCCGCCGAGCCATGCCAGGCGATGCTGGTCGGGATCGAAGTGGTAAAGCCCTGGCTGAAGGCCATCTACGCGCCGGACCAGCAGGTAAAGCTCGCCAGGAAAAAGGGCGCCTGAGGAAGGCGCCGCGCGCAGTGCAAGTCCGCCGCGCCTGGCAGTTACCCCTGCAGTCAGGTGGAGTAACTGCCCGACAGCTGAAAGGTCAAGCGCGCGCCCCGAGGCGGGCGCCGCCGGGCCGCGCAGCATGGCGCCAAGACTTCGAGAGCCTGCCTCGCCCGGCGCCGCGCGAGGCAATGCAATCTGTGGCGATGCCGGATAGCTTTTGAAAGGCGCTTGTTGCGCGCCCCAATCCACCGCCGGAGCGCGGCGCAAGACGCCGCTGCGCGAGGAAGAAGACGCTTCGTGGTAGCGCAGCACCGTCGCAATCGTCGCCGAAAAGGAGTCGCCAGGTTCGCCCGGCACGCCAACTGCTGGCTGCACGCCGCGCCCGCCCCAATGCGCACCAAGCGCGAATGCGAGCGCCAGGGCGCCTGCGGCGCCGGCGATGCGCGCAATGCCCCGCCAGTCGCTGGCGCCGTACTGGCGGGGGCCGCGCACCGGCGGCTGACCGGCCTTGCGTTGCCGCAGCCAGCGCAAGGCCGTCGGCAAATTAAAGAACAGATGCAGTGATACCAGCAGCAGCGTCGCATAGCCGAACAGGTAATGCCAATCGAACACAGGAAGCTGCTGGTTAGCGACCCAGAACAAACCCAGGCCGGCGGTGCAGAGAAGGTAGGCCATCAGCAGCAAACTGCTGTGCATATTGACCGCCAGGCGCGACGGTACTTTCCCGCGCCAGGCCAGCGCGAGCAGGGCGGCATACACCGCCAACGGCAGCAGCACCCACAGGATTTTCGGCCCCATGCGGGCATTGTAGAACGCATTAGAAGCCCTGTTCTAGAGAGTGCGCCGTAAAATGATCAAAGAACAAACAGGAGCCGCCGCCATGGGTAAAAAGACGAAATCGTTTGAGGAAAGCGAAGAACGGCTGACCAAGGCAGTACGCGAATCGGCACAGGAGATCTGGAAGGCGGGGCTGGGGGCCTTCACCGACCTGCAAAAACGTGCCCGGGCCGTTGAAGGCGACCGCGCCGGCCATGTGCGCGAAACTGTCAATTCGCTGGAAAAAGTGTTCGAGGAGCGGGTCACGCGGGCGCTGGACTCGATTGGCGTGCCAATGCGGCAGGACATCAACGCACTGATCGACCGGATGGATGAATTAAGCCGCCAGGTCGAAGAATTGAAAGCGTTGGTGAAAAAGCCAGTCAAAAAGGCCACAACGAAAAAAGCGTAACTTCTGGAAAACTTCTAATAGTGATATCCTTGCAGGGGAAACAATAGAGCCCCCCTGTTATGCTACAAAAAGCGCCAAGACGAACCCGCGAACGCATCCTGGAACTCTCGCTGCGCTTGTTTAACGAGTTCGGCGAGCCAAATATCACGACGACTGTCATTGCCGAGGAGATGAATATCTCCCCGGGGAACCTCTATTACCATTTCAGGAACAAGGACGACATCGTCAACTCCATCTTCGTCCAGTTCAAGGCCGAAGCGGAGCGCATGCTGCAGGTGCCGAGCGGCCGCCGTTCGAACGTGGAGGACGTGTGGCTGTACCTGCACCTGATGTTTGAGCTGATCTGGCGCTACCGCTTCTTCTACCGCGACCTGAACGACCTGCTGTCGCGCAATCGCAAGCTGGAACTGGAGTTCAAGGAGCTGCTGGCGCACAAGATCAAGGTGGCGCGCAACCTGTGCCTGGACCTGCGCAGCGAAGGCTCGCTGGAGGCCAGCGACATGGCGATCGATGCAATGTCGGTGAACATGGTGGTAGTGGCGACCTATTGGCTGTCCTACGAATACGTGCGCAACCCGCGCAAATACTCCGAGCAGCAATCGATGGCCGATGCGCTGGCGCGAGGCTGCTACCAGGTGTTGTCCCAGATCGGCCCTTACCTGCGCGGCGAGACCAGCCTGCTGTTCCAGAAACTGTCCGAAGAATACCTGAAGAAGCTCAAATGAAATCGATTTGCGTATATTGCGGCGCCAATGCCGGCGCTTCCCCTCGTTACGCCGAACAGGCGCGTGCGCTGGCCGCCGCGCTGGTGGAGCAGAACCTGGCGCTGGTGTATGGCGGCGGCAACGTGGGCTTGATGGGCGTGATCGCCGACGAAGTGCTGCGCCTTGGCGGCGAAGTGACCGGCGTGATCCCGACCGCACTGGTGGAGCGCGAAGTGGGGCATACCGGCTTGACGCGCCAGTTCATCGTCAAGGACATGCACGAGCGCAAAGCCATGATGGCGCAACTGTCGGACGGCTTCATCGCCATGCCGGGCGGGATGGGGACGCTGGAAGAACTGTTCGAGATGCTGACCTGGTCGCAGCTCGGCATCCACAGCAAGCCGGTGGGACTGCTGAACGTCGATGGTTTCTACGACAAAATGGTCGGCTTCATCGAGCACGCCCGCGACGAGGGCTTCATCAAGCCGCAGCACGCCGCGCTGGTGCGCGTGAACGCTTCGCCAGACGCGTTGGTGCAAAGCCTGCGCGGCTAAGGCCAGAGCTTCTTGCCGGACGCATCGAGGTGCGTCAGGTACAGGCGGGTGTCGAACTCGTATTGGTGGTAGTTCGGCTCCATGTAGGTGCACAACTTGTAGAACGCCTTGTCGTGTTGTTTTTCTTTTACGTGGGCCAGTTCGTGCACCGCGATCATCCGCAGGAATTCCAGCGGTACTTCCCGGAACATCGTCGCAACGCGGATCTCGTGCTTGGCTTTCAACTTGCCGCCCTGGACGCGTGAGACGGACGTGTGCAAGCCAAGGGCGTGGTTGATCACGTGGATCTTGCTGTCGAATGCCACTTTGTCAATCGGAGCCGCATTGCGCAGGAATTCGTTGCGCAGGTCCTGGACGTAGTCGTACAGAGCACGGTCATTGCGAATATCGTGGGCTTTCGGATAACGTTGCAGCAGTACTTCGCCAAGGCGGCCCTGGTCCAACACCTGGCGGACCTGGGAAAGAGTCTGTTCTGAGTAAGCGCTGAGGTATTTCATGGCGGGGCGAATGGTATCATGGCCGCATGCGCACCCACGTCAATTCGGTGGGACTGCTGGTGGTCAGCGACCCCGTTTTGAACTTCAGCTATCCCGCCCACATCCCCCGAGAATGCATCGATGCCTTGCCGTCGCTGCCGGGTGTTTACATCTTCCGTGACGCCGCAGGCAAGCCAATCTACATCGGCAAGAGCGTGAATATCCGCACGCGGGTGCTGTCGCATATGCGCACTGCCGAAGAAATGCAGATGCTTGCGCGCGCCGCCACCATCGACTTTGAGCGCACCGGCGGCGAAATCGGTGCCTTGCTGCGCGAGTCGGAACTGGTCAAGCAATACCAGCCGGTGTTCAATTCAAAGCTACGCCGTTTGCGGGAAATGTGCTCGATCAGCATGGCCGGCGACGCTCCCGAGATCGTCTTCGCGCGCGAGGTGGACTTTGCGCTGGCCGAGCAGCTTTTTGGCCTGTTTGGCAGCAAGAAAGCAGCCCTCGAAACGCTGCGCGACGTGGTCCATGTGAGTGGCTTGTGTACCGTTGCGACAGGGTTGGAGAAGGGCGCGCCTGGGCGGCCATGCTTCGCGCGGCAGGTGGCACGCTGCAATGGTGCTTGCACTGGCGAGGAGTCCGCATCGGATCACGCGGCGCGTGTGCGGCTGGCGCTGGCGCCTTTGCGCGTGACGCCATGGCCGTTTGCGGGCGCGGTGGCCATCGTTGAAGAGTCGGCAGGATTGCGCCAGCGCGCGATCGTCGACCGCTGGTGCTACCTCGGCGCCGACAAGCGGCGATCACTCACCGTGCGCTTCGATATCGATGTGTACAATATCCTCGTGCGCCCGCTGCAGTCGGGCACCTTATGCATCGAGGAGCTTTGAATGTCGTTGAAGTTCAATGTATTCGGCACGCGCATCCATATCGAGCGCCAGGGCGGCCAGTGGGCTGCATTCTATCCAGGTTCGGACGGCAAGCGGCGCCCGGCCGATTTCGTCATTCCGCACGATGTCGACGAGGCCGACCTGGCCCTTTACCTCGGCGATCTTTTCCATGAAGAGGCGCGGCCCGCCTATCCTGAAGTGATCAGGGTAGCGTAATCGTTCCATCAACGCAGGTGATGGCGTTGCCGCCGACGCGGATGACCTCATCGCCAATTGACAGCTTCAATATTCCTGCGCGTCCGACACGCGCGCCTTGCGACGCAAGAAATTCACGGCCGAAGGCGTCTGCCTGGCCGGTGTGGCGCAGGTAGGCGGCCAGGCTTCCGTTGCCGCTGCCGCAAACTGGATCTTCATTGACGCCGTGTGCAGGCGCGAAGGCGCGCACTTCGATCTGTGTCGCGGCGCCTGCCGCGTGCGGGCCGAAGATCACTACGCCAGTATGGCGGCCATTGGTGTCTTGCACCTTCATCCGCGCAAAATCAGTGCGCATGCCAGCACGGCTTCTGCGCTTGGCAATTGCGCGATCACCCAGCGCGCGCCAACATCGACCAGGTGCGGCGAGGCGCCTGGCGCCAGCGGCGTGTTGAGGATGGCAAGGAGTTGGTCAGCCTGCCCGCCATCGAGCGCAGTACAGGTCAGGGTGGGGAGGTCAAACGCGATCCAATTGGCGCCGTCCGGGGCGTTTTCGACCGTCAAGCGGACCTGCCCGGCGGCGCATTGCTGCACCAGCGCGCCATCGCGGGCAGTCACCATGCCGGCCTCCAACAAGGCGTACGCTGTGCCGATGGTTGGATGACCCGCGAAGGGTAGTTCACCACCGGGCGTGAAAATTCGCACGCGGTAGTCGGCGCTGCTGGCCGTTACCGGGAGCACAAAGGTTGTTTCTGACAGGTTGGTCCAACTGGCGATTTGCTGCATCTGCGCCGTGGACAGGCCGGCCGCGTCAAGTACGACAGCAACCGGGTTGCCTTTGAATGGTGTACTGGTGAAGACGTCAACAGTTTTGAGGGGAACGGTTTTCATGATCTCAAGTGTATTTGCCGCTTGCCGCGGGCTAAAGCGACACTTGTGTAATCCTGGGCCAGTACTGTACTGGCCCTGTGACCATCACACATCGGCGTCGCGTGCGGACTCGAAGCGGGCGCGTGTCAGTTCTTCGTTGCGTTCGCCGAAAGCGTAGTTCGCCTCCAGCCACATCACATTGATGATCGCGGCGAAGACAGCGACGCAGATGCCGAGGATCCAGGTGAAATACCACATGGTTGATTCCTTTCAATAAGCGGTGTGTTCGTTTTCGTGGATATGAGCGCTGGTGACCTTGCCGCGCACCACCCGGTATACCCAGCTTGTGTACATCACGATAATCGGCAACATGATCACCACCACCCAGAACATGACGGCCAGTGTCTTGTGGCTGGAGGTGGCGTCCCACGCGGTCAGGCTGTGCGATGGCAGCAAGGAGGATGGCAGCACGAAGGGGAACATGGCGCCACCGGCCGTCAGCAGGATGCCTGCCACGCTCATGCCGCTGGCGAGGAAGGCTGCAACCGTGCGGCGGGCGGCGCTGAGCACGATCACCAGTACGGCGCCGAGGAATGCTGCGGCAGGGAAGGCCAGCGTTATTGGCCAGCGCGAGTAGTTGTCCATCCAGGCGCCGGCGGCGGCAACCACAGTTTTTGCCGGTGGCATGAAGGCGGTACCGGCATCGGGCATGGCGGTAATGCGGTAGCCTGGCAGGGATGTGGCCACCCAAGCTCCGGCAGCGGCGAACAATACGGTGGTCAGCGCGGCGGCGACCATCGCCATGCGGCGTGCGCGGTCGGCAATCACGCCTTCGGTCTTCTGGTGCAGGAAGGTGGCGCCGTGCATGGCCAACATGGCGACAGCCAGCACGCCCGACAGCAGGCCGAATGGATTGAGCAACTGGAAGAAATTGCCGGTGTATTCGAGCCGCAGCAAATCGTCGTAGCGGAACGGCAGGCCTTGCAGCACATTGCCCATGCCGACGCCGAAAATCAGCGGAGGGACGAAGCCGCCGATGAACAGGCCCCAGTCCCAGGCATTGCGCCAGCGCGGATCGGCAACCTTGCTGCGGTAGTCGAAGCCCACAGGCCGGAAGAACAGGGCAAACAGGGCCACGATCAGCGCGATGTACAGGCCGGAAAACGCGGCGGCATATACCAGCGGCCAGGCCGCGAACAGGGTACCGCCGGCGGCGATGAACCAGGTCTGGTTGCCCTCCCAGGTCGGGCCGATGGTGTTGATGATGACGCGCCGTTCGGTGTCGTCCTTGCCAAGGAAGGGCAGGGACATGCCGACGCCGAAGTCAAAGCCGTCGGTCAGCGCAAAACCGAGCAGCAGCACGGCGACGAAACACCACCAGATCACTTTATAGGTTTCGTAATCGAAGATCATGATTGCTGCTCCCAATGGTATTTGCCGGTATGCAGGGCGCTTGGCCCGAGGCGGGCGTACTTGAACATCAGCTTCATTTCAATCACCAGCAGCACCGTGTAGAACAGGGCGAAGCCGGCCAGGCTGAAATACAGGTTGGATGGCTGGACGTTGGAGGCGGACAGGTGGGTCGGCAGGATGCCCGCAATTGTCCAGGGCTGGCGGCCGTATTCCGCCACGATCCAGCCCAACTCCGCAGCAATCCACGGCAGCGGAATCGCAAACACGGCCAGTTTGAGCAGCCAGCGCTGCGGCGCCAGGCGCTGGCGGATCAGGAAGTAGAACGAGGCGCTGAAGATGAACAGGAATAGAATCCCCAGGCCGACCATGCCGCGGAAAGCCCAGAAAAGTGGGGCCACTTTGGGAATGGTGTCGTTTACAGCCATCCTGACCTGCGCATCGGTAGCGTCGACGACGTTCGGCGTGTATTTTTTCAGCAGCAGTCCGTAGCCCAGGTCTTCCTGCAGCGCCTTGAAGCTGGCCAGCGACTCAGGTGATTTGTCGCCGGACTTGATGCGCGTCAGCGCGGCGTAGGCCTTCATGCCGTTGCGAATGCGGACTTCATGGTGCGCCTTCAGGTCCGAAATACCGGTGACCGGCTTGTCGACCGAACGAGTCGCAATGAGACCCATGACGTATGGAATCTTGATGGCGTAATCGGTACGCTGCTGTTCGTCGTTGGGCAGGCCGAATACAGTGATGCCTGCAGGGGCGGGTTCCGTATGCCATTCGGCTTCGATGGCGGCCAGCTTGACCTTGTTCACTTCACCCACCGTGTAGCCTGATTCGTCGCCCAGCACGATCACAGACAGGGTCGACGCCAGGCCAAAGCCGGCGGCAATTGCGAACGAGCGCAAGGCAAAGGCTACGTCGCGCGCTTTCAGCAAGTACCAGGCCGAAACGCCAAGCACGAACATCGAGGCTGTCACATAGCCCGCAGCGACGGTATGCACGAACTTTACCTGCGCCACCGGGTTGAAGATCACGTCGGCAATGCTGGTCAGCTCCATGCGCATGGTTTCGACATTGAACTCCGCGCCGACCGGGTGGTTCATCCAGCCGTTGGCGATGAGGATCCACAGCGCCGACAGGCTCGAACCCAGCGCCACCAAGAAGGTAACGAACAAGTGCTGGCGCCTGGATAGTTTGCTCCAGCCGAAGAAGAACAGGCCGACGAAGGTCGATTCGAGGAAGAAGGCCATCATGCCTTCAATTGCCAGCGGCGTGCCGAAGATGTCGCCCACGTAGTGCGAGTAATAGGCCCAGTTGGTGCCAAACTGGAACTCCAGCGTGATGCCGGTGGTGACGCCCATGGCGAAGTTAATGCCGAACAGCTTGCCCCAGAATTTGGTCATGTCGCGATAGATTTCGCGGCCGGTCATCACATAGACCGACTCCATGATGACCAGGATCCAGGACAACCCCAGCGTCAGTGGAACAAACAGGAAATGGTATAAGGCCGTGAGCCCGAACTGCAGCCGGGACAGGGCAACAACTTCATCGACGGGTGCCATCATTCACCTTTTCGGTCAGGGTTGGCGCGGGCGCCGCGAGCAGGTGGTTCTCCACCTGCTCGGTCGGCAGCCGCATTTTCTTGGTTTGGGGATGCGAGAAGAAGGCATACCACAGGCCATACAGCAGCAAGGCCTTCACGGCCAGCGCGAGCGTGATCGTCAGTGCCAGGCTGCGGCGGCCGGGGGGCTTCACTTGCTGTCCTCTTCCGCCTCGCTGCGGCTGGAGCGGAATTTGCCGCGCACCACATCGCCGACATCGAGCAGCTTCTTGACGGTGGAGCCCATTTTCATCAGCGAAGCCAGGGTATCTGGCGACAGGCGTTGCACGTCGTCGAACCAGGAGCTGGAAAGCTCGATCAGTTCATACATTTCACGCATGCGTTCCTGGGCGTAGCGGTCTTCCGCGGTGGAAGCGGATTCCAGCATGGCGTCGCGCAGCATCGACAGGGTCGGTTCAACTTCGCGGCGGCGCCGTTCTTCCAGCAGGGCCTTGAAGATGTCCCACACGTCTTTCGGTGGTTCGAAGTACTCGCGGCGGTCGTTTGGCTGGTGCAGCAGCTTGACCAGGCGCCAGGACTGCAGTTCCTTCAGCCCCATGGAGACATTGGAGCGCGAAAATTCGAGGTGTTCGGCGATTTCGTCGGCGTTCAGCGGGCGGTTGCTGACGTAGAGCAGGGCATAGATTTGCCCGACGGTGCGGTTGATCCCCCAGCGGCTGCCCATTTCGCCAAAGTGGAGGATGAATTTCTGCGCGAGCGGGCTCAGGTTTACCATTTCTTGATCTACTTCCTTGAGTTTTTGAAGTTTCAGGATTTCCTGAAATTATAGGACGATTCAAAAAACTTTGCGCTGTATAATCTGGTATATTGCGCTTTTGGAAAGGAATGCTGATGAAACGTATCACTGCTGTCTTGCTGTTTTGCGCTGCCGGCACCGCCTCTGCTGCAGATATCACTGTATCCGCCGCGGCCAGTCTCAACAACGCTTTCCGTGAGGCAGCAGCAGCCTACGAGGCGGCGCACCCGGGTGACAAGGTCCTGCTGAACTTCGCAGCATCCGATGCGCTGGTGGCCCAGATTGCCAAGGGAGCGCCGGTGGACGTTTTTGCCTCCGCCGACCAGGATGCCATGGACAAGGCGGCCGCCCACCTGGCGCCGGCCAGCCGCCGTGACTTCGCCAGCAACCGGCTGGTGGTAGCCGTGCCGTTCGGCAGCAGGCTGGAGCTGCGCACGCTGGCCGATTTGCGCCAGCCGGCGCTGCAGCGCCTGACCACCGGCAATCCGGCCAGCGTACCGGTGGGCCGCTACACCAAGAGTGCACTTGAAAAAATAGGGCTGTGGGGCGAACTGGAGCCGAAGTTCGTGTTCGGTACCAATGTGCGCCAGAGCCTCGATTACATCGCGCGTGGCGAGGTCGAGGCGGGGCTGGTGTACCAGACCGACGTCGCTTCGCAAGCGGAGAAGGTACGCATCGCAATGGTGGTGCCGACCACGACGCCGATCACTTATCCGCTGGCCGTCATCAAGGACGCGCCAAATCCGGCGGGTGCGCGCGGCTTTGCGGATTTCATCGTGTCGGCCGGCGGCCAGGCCATCCTGGCGCGCCACGGCTTTGGGAAACCATAAGCAATGGATGCTGCGCTGATCGCCCTTGCCTTGTCACTGAAGGTGGCGTCGTGGGCCACCTTGATTGACCTTGTTCTGGGCGTCGGCTTCGGCTACCTGCTGGCGCGCGGCCGCTTCCCCGGCCGCGATGTGCTGGATGCCTTGCTCACTCTGCCGATGGTGATGCCGCCGACGGTGCTTGGTTATTACCTCTTGGTGCTCATTGGACGCAATGGCCCGATCGGGCATTGGCTGCAGCAGCACTTTGGCATCAACCTGATTTTTACCTGGCAGGGTGCGGTCATCGCGGCAGCGGTAGTTTCTTTCCCGCTAGTGCTGAAAGGCGCGCGTTCGGCATTCGAAGCTGTTGACGTGCAGTTGGAGCAAGCAGCCCGCGTGCTTGGCGTGCCGCCGCTTGGCGTGTTCCTGCGTGTCAGCCTGCCGCTGGCGTGGCGCGGCGTGCTGGCCGGCACCTTGCTGGCCTTTGCGCGCTCGATGGGCGAGTTTGGCGCCACGCTGATGGTGGCCGGCAGCATTCCCGGCAAGACGCAAACGCTGTCGATTGCCGTCTACGAGGCGGTGCAGGCGGGGCAGGACGATACGGCCAACCTGCTGGTGATCATTACGTCGCTCACCTGCATCATCGTGCTGGTGGCTGCGAACCGGCTGGTGCCGAATCGCGCGCAGGGGGCGGCATGACGATCAGTGTGAACATTCGCAAGGCCCTGCGTGCCGGGGCGCGTACTTTCCAGCTCAATGCGCAGTTCGAATCGGCAAGCAAGCGCGTGGTGATTTATGGCGCGTCGGGCGCAGGCAAGAGCCAGATGCTGAAAGCGATTGCCGGCTTGTCGCGTCCCGACAGCGGCGTCATTGAACTGGATGGGCAGAAGCTGTTCGACAGCAGCGCGGGCATCGATGTGCCGGCGCGCAAGCGGCGTGTCGGCTACCTGTTCCAGGACTACGCGTTGTTCCCGCACCTGAATGTGCGGCAGAACATCGGCTTCGGCCTGCTGCGCGGCTGGTTCAATCCAGCGCCACGCGGCGAACCGGAAGCGGTGCGCTACTGGCTGGAAGCTTTCGGCCTGGCCGAGGTGGCGCACCAGCGGCCGGCGGAATTGTCCGGAGGCCAACGGCAGCGCGTGGCGCTGGCCCGTGCGCTGGTGGCGGAACCGAGTGCGTTGCTGCTTGACGAGCCATTCGCTGCGCTGGACCCGGCCCTGCGCGTGCGCATGCGCACCGAACTCGATAGCCTGCAGCGTCGGCTCGATATCCCGATGCTGCTGATTACGCATGATCCTGACGATGCCGCCACTTTCGGCGGCCACGTCTTGACGATGGCGGACGGCCGCGTGGCCGGGGAGGGCAACAATGGTTAAAGAGGTCGCATTGCAAGGCGAAGTGTGGATCACGCTCGATGGCAAGGACTTCGGCGGGCACCAGCGCGTCGAGCTGCTGGCCAGCATCGCAGAGCATGGTTCGATCACGCAAGGCGCGAAGGCAATCGGCATGAGCTACAAAGCCGCCTGGGATGCGATCGATGCGATGAACAACCTGGCCGGCGAACCGCTGCTGGAGCGCTCCGCTGGCGGCAAGGGAGGCGGCGGCACGCGGCTGACGCATCGCGGCGCGCAACTGGTCGCGAACTTCCGCCGCATCGAATACGAACACAATGTGTTCATGAAGCACCTGAGCCGCCAATCGCAAGGGTTGGCAGATGATTACCTCCTGTTGCAATCAATGAAAATGAAAACGAGCGCACGCAATCAATTCTCGGGAACGGTGGTGAGCATCAAGCCGGGCGCGGTCAACGACGAAATCATCCTGCGCATTGTCGGAGGCCAGGAGATTGTTGCAATCATCACACACGAGAGCGCAGAAAGCCTGTGTTTGCAAGAAGGAACTGAAGCTTTCGCTTTAGTTAAGGCTTCTTCGATCATCCTGGCAACCGGCGAAACCGGCAAACTGTCGGCGCGAAATCAGCTGCGCGGCACGGTATGCCGCGTCCAGCCTGGGGCCGTTAATTCCGAGGTGACCATCGCCTTGCCCGGCGGCGGCACCATCTCGGCCACCGTCACGCGCGACAGCGAGCAATCGATGGAGCTCGAAGTGGGCGTCGAAGCGACTGCCTTGTTCAAGGCATCGAGCGTGATCATAGGTGTTCCGATATGAATTCCGTTTTGCAACATTATTAGGATTTGCTAAGCTAGTCCACTTTTCGGGCCCGCCCCGTCCTTTGTGGGAAATGAGATGGAACTGCTAGCAAAATATTTCCGATGCCAGGGGCGCATCAATCGCCGTACCTGGCTGACACGCATCATTGCACTTGCCCTGGTCTGCCTGGCCTTCGGCATGCTCGCCAACGAAGTGCTGGGCGATCCCGGCGCCGCAGTGTTTGCGGCAGCATTCATGTGGGGCGCGCTGGCCGTATCCACCCAGCGCCTGCACGATATCGGCCGCTCCGGCCCGAGTCTTCTTTTGCTGTTGATTCCCGTCCTGGGCCCGCTCTGGGTACTGCTCCTGCTTTGCCGCCGCGGCGGAGAAGGCAAGAACCGTTACGGCGACGACCCGCTGTCGCGCCACGATTACCTGCAAGTGAACATCGCAAAGTAAGACTATGCCAACCGTAAACGACGTCACCCAGCTCAACCCGATCAATGTCTACGCCGTAGCGACACCCAGCACCACGGCGGATTTGCAGGACGCACTGCGCAAGACCAGCTTGCCAATTTCCATCGGCGGCGGCCACTTCAGCATGGGCGGCCATACCGCCAGCCCGGGCAGCCTTCACCTTGATCTGCGCGGCATGAACCGCGTGCTTGAATTCTCGCCGGCGGACCGCCTGATCCGCGTGCAGGCCGGCATTCGCTGGTGCGATATCCAGCGCTTCATCGATCCGCACGGCTTGTCGGTGAAGATCATGCAGACCTATGCCAACTTCACCGTTGGCGGCGCGCTGTCGGTCAATGCCCACGGACGGTATATGGGCCTGGGCCCGGTGGTGCTGTCGGTGCGTTCGATTACGCTGGTACTGGCCAGCGGCGAAGTGCGCGAGGCGAGCCCGAAGGAGAACAGCGAACTGTTTTACGCCGCCATTGGCGGCTACGGTGCGATCGGCATCATCGCCGAGGCGGAGCTGGAACTGGTGCCGAACACGCGCGTGCAGCGCAACAGCGTGAAGATGCTGACCAAGGATTATCCTGCCTGGTTCGACGTGAATGTGCGCGGCCGCAAGGAGATCACTTTCCATAACGCCGACCTGTATCCGCCGTATTACAACCGCGCGCGCGCCGTGACATGGACCGAAACGGACCTGCCGGCCGACAAGCCGCGCCTGCAACCGCTGAATCGCGCCTACCTGGCGGAGCTGTATTTCCTGTGGTCGGTGTCGGAATCGCCTTTCGGCAAATGGCGCCGCGAATACCTGCTCGACCCGCTGCTGTACCGGAAGAAGAAGGTCCACTGGCGCAATTACGAGGCCGGCTACGACACGGCGGAACTCGAGCCCCTGGGCCGTACCGAGCGCACCTACGTGCTGCAGGAGTATTTCGTGCCGTGCACGCGCATGGACGAATTCGTGCCGAAAATGTCGGCCATTCTCGCCAAGCATCGTGTCAATACGATCAATATCTCGATTCGCCATGCGCTGTCCGATCCGGGTACGCTGTTGTCGTGGGCACGCGGCGAGACTTTCGCTTTCGTGCTGTACCACAAGCAGCGCACCCGCGACAATGCGCGCGAGCGCGTTGGCGTGTGGACGCGCGAATTGATTGACGCTGTGCTGGAATGCGGTGGCACCTACTATTTGCCGTACCAGCTGCACGGCACGCACGAGCAATTCCACCGCGCCTATCCGCGCGCGAAAGAACTGTTTGCGCTGAAGCGCGAGCTCGACCCCGACTACCGCCTGCGTGGCGCGCTGTGGGACAAATACTATGCGCCGACGCTGGACCTGGACCCGGCAGGAGAGGCGGCACGCCGTTCGCTGTTCCATTCCGTGTATGGCAGCGAGCGCGAAGCGGACAAGTTCTACGCCTTCCTGCAGAACATTTTCAACCTGTTCCCGGAAGACCGCTTCCACACGCTGATCCGCAAGGCGACCACCGAAAACCACGACGAGGAGGCGATCTACCGCGCCTTGCAGGCCGGCCTGCCAGGCATCACGCCGCCGCTCTCGTTGCTGCGTTATGCCTTGCCGTCGCTGATGGTGCAGAAAGAAGAAATGGGCGTCCAGGCCAAGCGCTTGCTGGGTGACCAGGTGTTGAGGGACTATGTGGAAATCGGCACCACCGGCCGCTACGTCAACGCACTGCGCAAGCATCTCAAACTAAAGGGCAAGGTGACGCTGGTGCATGACAAGGCGCCGGGCTATTCGCCGGTCGACATCGTGGAGCGTGGCGGCGTGCTACAGGTCGGTAAGTTCGTGCACATGAAAGACTATACGCCACTCGAACTGCCGGAACAGAGTGCGGACCTGGTGAGCTGCTTTGTCGGCCTGCACCATATGGAACCCGAAAAGCTGAAGCCTTTCCTGGCTTCGGTGGCGAGCATCGTGCGCCCTGGCGGCTACTTCGTCGTGCGCGACCATGACGTGAAAGACCGAACGATGGACGATTTCGTCAGCCTGGCACACTGCGTGTTCAATGCCGGCCTGGGCGAGCCATGGGCGGTCAATTCGTCCGAGCTGCGTTTCTTCGCGTCGGTGGATGAATGGATCAAGCGCGTGGAAGCCGCCGGCTTCCAGCACACGGGCGAACGAATCGTGCAGGATGGCGATCCGTCCGCGAACGTCCTGATGGCCTTCAAACGGATCTGATATGCGCAAACTCTTGCTGGCATTAAGCCTGCTGGCCGCTTGCCTGACCAGTTCCGCTGAGAGCCCGATTGCGCCGGAACAGCGGCGCAGCGTCGAGCAGACCTTCCTGACTTTCCCGGAATGGTTCCTGGTGCACAGCCCGGCCGAATATGCCCGTTATGTGAAGAAGCATCCGGCCCATAATTTCCCATTCCTCGGGCATGTGGGCCAGATCTGGAGCAGCTATGCAGCGGTAACCGAGGAGCAAGTGCGCGCCAAGTACCCCGGCAACCCCGGCTACCACGTCATGATCGGCGTGATCGGAGGCAGCACCACGGTGGAATACGGCCTGCGCTCGTTGTATGAAAATACGCTGGGCCGCGTCAGCTGGGCCACGGCGTCGGCCTTGACGCCGGAAGATGAATACGGTGCACAGGTGGCACAGGATTACGTCGATTTCATCCGCAAGGAGCCTTGGTACCTGTACGACTTCAGCGCCAAGCTGAAAGGGCTGTGGGCCGACACGCCGCTGTTCGGCGCGAATATGCTGCGCAAGCTGGAGCGGCGCTATGCGCTGACCACCGAGTACCTGGTGAAGGCTGCCTACGGCAAGTTGATCAAGCTGGGAACCAGTGCCGCCTATGAGCCTGCCCTGATGACGACGCAGGTCGTCGCCGACCACGAACCTTACGACCTGGCCGACATGCCGAACGTCAAGCTGCTGCGCATGCTGGACGATGGCCGCGCCGTGCTGGAACTGCCGCGTTATTACGACTTCCGCCTGGCGGCGACGCGCCTCGGGCTGCAGGACGTTCAGCTGCAGGACATTGCCGGCAACAGCGGCGTAATCCTGGTGACGGTGCTGACGCGAGGGCCGGGAACAGCGGCGCCGCCGGACACCCGGGTATTGTTCGAGCAGCCGATCCTGACCGAGCCGGGACGCAAGCGGGTAGCGCTGGTCATGCGGGTGGCGGCACTGTCGCGCTACCTGGTTGACGCGCCGCGCCAGGGCGTGGAAGTCGAACACGTGTATGACTATTAAGCGCCTGCTGGCCTATGCGCTGCTGGCGCTGGCCGGCGGCGTGGTCATATTGGGAGCTGTGGCGGTATGGCAGGCGCAGGCGCGCCAGACCGGCAACCGCGAAGCGCTGGCGCCGAAGGGAGGCGAGTTCGTCGATGCCGGCGATGCGCGGGTATTCATGCAGCGTACCGGCAGCCGGGATGCGCCGGCCGTGGTCTTCTTGCACGGCACGGGCTCCTGGAGCGAAACCTGGCGCGCATCGATGGCGACCGCCACCAGCCTGGGCTACCAGGCCATCGCACTGGACATGCCGCCATTCGGCTATGCGATTCCGCCCGTGTCGGGCGAGTACGACAAGCAGCAACAGGCAGCGCGCTTGCGCCGGGCGCTGGACAATGCCGGCATCCGCCGTGCAGTGTTCGTGGCGCATTCCTTTGGCGCGGCGCCCTTGATGGAAGCCTTGCTGTCCACGCCGGACGAGGGCAGGGTGCAGGCCCTGGTGCTGGTCGATGCCGCGCTGGGCCTGGACGGTGAACAAGCGCAGGGCGACAGCGTGCTGCAATCCGTGCTGCGATGGCGCTGGATCAGCCAGCCGTTGGCGGCCGGCTTGCTGACCAATCCTGCCTACACGGAAAAACTGCTGAAAAGCTTCGTCAGCGAAAAAGAAAAAGCCACGCCTGCCTGGCTGCAGGTCTACCAGCAGCCGCTGGTGTTGGAAGACAGTTACAGGCACGTTGCAGCCTGGCTGCCGGAATTGCTGGCGCGGCGCGGCCATGCAGCCAGCGACCTGCTGGATGCCTATGGCCGGATCACCTGGCCGGTGACCCTGCTTTGGGGCGAGACCGACACGATCACGCCCCTGTCGCAGGCGGAGAACCTGCAACGCCTGATTCCCGGCGCAAAAATCGTACGCATCCCGCGTGCCGGGCATATCCCGCAAATTGAGGAACCCCAACTGTTCCAGGAGGCGTTGGCACGCATCCTGCAGGACGCCAAGCCCGGCCGCTGATGCCGTGGGGCGTCAGCCTGGCTCGCCTTTTTCGCCTTGCCGGTTGCCACTGCGGGCAGTCTGTCGACTCTCGCCACCCTTGCGGCCGATTTCGGCCATGTGCTCGCGGTCGCGGCTCACTACTTCACCGCCTTTCTGGCCGGCGCGGCGCGCTTCTTCCGAGGTGAATTCATGCGCCGTACCCTTCTGGTGCGCGGCCTGGCCGCCCTTGCTGGCAATCATGCGCTGGGTTTCCTTGTCCATTGCCGCGAAGCCGCGCTTGCCATTACCGGTCCTGACCTGCTCGTCCTGTGTCGCCATGATCCACCTCCCTCAATGTGCCCAAGAATCCGGGCGCGGGCCCGGGCCGGAAACAGCGCCGTGGCTGCTTCTTGGGCTTTGAGGGAAGGTCGGCGGTGAAAGTTCAAATTATTTTTCGGGTTCAGGAGCCGGCCTGGCCTGTGGCAGAGCGCTCGCCCTCCGCTTCGGCGGTATTGTTGCCGCGCACCGGTTGGGCGCCGAAATCGTGTTCCAGTTCTTCCTTGCGGTCTTTCAACTGTTCGCACAACTGAACCAGGTCGGCATCGCTTTGCCTTACTTTGGGGAACATTTCCCGTTCTTCTTCGGTTACGTGGTGCTCCACGCATTCACGCAATTTCTGCACCGTGCCATCCAGTTCGCTGTCGCCGGCGGCCATGCCCCGGATGTGCTCGACCAGTTCCTTGATGGTGCCATGTTCTTCCAGCGCTTCATCGACCTGCTCTTGTTCGCCGGTTTCAGCACGGACGGCAGGGTAGAAGATTTCTTCTTCAATCGTTGCGTGGATGGTCAGGTCCATGCAGATCTGCTGCGCCAGGTCGTGCTTCAGGCCCTGGTGCGAGGCATCGCATTTTTCGAATTCGTGGAAAAGTTTTTTGACCTTGTCGTGGTCGGTGGTGAGAAGCGCCACGGCATCCTTTGCCGTGGCGCCTTGATTTTGCTGGCTCATGCTGGCTCCCTTCGCTGCGTCGGTTAAGCCGCGCCGCCGCAGGAGGAGCGATCAAGCGACTTGGAGAACCAGCTTGCCGAAGTTCTTGCCTTCGAACAGCATCGTCAACGCCTGCGGGAATTTTTCGATGCCTTGCACGACATCTTCCCGGCTCTTGATCTTGCCTTCCTGCAGCCATTTGCCGAGCGCGGCAACGGCTACGTGGTAGCGGTCGGCGTAGTCGAACACGACCATGCCTTCCATGCGCGCGCGGTTCACCAGCAGGGCGAGGTAGTTGGCCGGACCCTTGACCGCCGTCGTGTTGTTGTACTGCGAAATTGCGCCGCAGATCACGATGCGGGCCTTCAGGTTGATGCGCGTGAGAACGATGTCGAGGATGTCGCCACCAACGTTGTCAAAGTATACGTCAACGCCATTTGGACAGTGTTCCTTCAGGCCGGCACGCACGTCGCCGCCCTTGTAATCGATGCAGGCGTCGAAGCCGAGCTCATTGACCACGAAGTCGCATTTTTCCTTGCCACCGGCAATGCCGACCACGCGGCAGCCAAGCTGCTTGGCGACCTGTCCGACGGTCTGGCCGACGGCGCCGGCCGCGCCGGATACCACCACGGTTTCACCGGCTTTCGGCTGGCCCACTTCCAGCAGGCCGAAGTAGGCGGTCATGCCCGGCATGCCGAGGGTATTGAGCCAGGTGGTGGCTGGGGCCAGGCGGGTGTCGATCTTGTGCAGGCCGGCGTGGCGGTCGTCGGCAGCGCCAATCCAGTACTGCTGCACGCCGAAGCCGCCGCCGACCTGGTCGCCCACGGCAAAGCGCGGCGACTTGGAGGCGACCACTTCACCCAGGCCGCCGGCGCGCATCACTTCGCCGATACCGACCGGGCGGATATAGGACTTGGCGTCGTTCATCCAGCCGCGCATGGCGGGGTCGAGCGACAGGTAGAGCGTCTTGACCAGCACTTCACCGTCGGCCAGCTCGCGTACCGGCTCTTTGGTGATTTGCCAGTCGCTGTCCTTGGGCAAGCCGACCGGGCGGGCGGCGAGGCGGAACTGGGTGTTCTCCATATTTGCTCCTTTTAAGAAATAGTACGGTCATTCTATTCCGGAATTTGGCAGCCGTGGCAATGTTCGTGCGACAATACCGTCCCGCCTTTGACCTGAAAGTGCCATGAATCACCCAGAATACATCCTCACGCTCTCTTGCCACGACCAGCGCGGCATCGTCCATCGTGTATCGGGATTCCTGGCTGAACATGGCTGCAACATCATCGATTCCGCCCAGTTTGGTGACGCGGAAACGCAACGCTTCTTCATGCGCGTGCACTTTGCGCGCGAGGATGCGGCGTTCAGCGATGCCGTCCTGCGCGAGGACTTCGCCAAGGTAGCCGAGTCCATGGGCATGGAATGGGCGCTGCACGATGCCCACGCCAAGCCGCGCGTGATGCTGATGGTGTCCAAGATCGGCCACTGCCTGAACGACCTGCTGTTCCGCTACAAGAGCGGGCTGCTGCCTGTCGAGATTCCGGCCATCGTGTCCAACCACATGGACTTCTACCAGCTGGCGGCCAGCTACAACATCCCGTTCCACCATCTGCCGCTGGCGACCGGTGCGCCGGAAGAAGCCAAGCTGGCGCAGGAGAACCGCATCGCGGAACTGATGGAAACCCACAAGGTGGACCTGGTGGTGCTTGCGCGCTACATGCAAATCCTGTCGCCGTCCATGTGCGAACGCCTGAAAGGGAAGGCGATCAATATTCACCACTCCTTCCTGCCAAGCTTCAAGGGCGCCAAGCCGTATGCGCAGGCACACAAGCGTGGCGTGAAGCTGATTGGCGCCACCGCCCACTTTGTGACCGGCGACCTGGATGAAGGCCCGATCATCGAGCAGGACGTGGAGCGCGTCGACCATGCTATGGATTCGGATGCGCTGACCGCGATCGGCCGCGACGTCGAGTGCGTGGTGCTGGCGCGCGCAGTGAAATGGTTCGTCGAGCACCGCATCCTGCTGAACGGCGACCGAACTGTAATTTTCAAATAACAAGTAATGGCACTGAAATCTACGATCTACAAGGCGGAGCTGTCCATCGCGGACATGGACCGCAACTACTACGCAACCCATATGCTGACCCTGGCGCGCCATCCGTCCGAAACGGATGAACGCCTGATGGTGCGCATCGTCGCCTTTGCGATCCACGCCGACGAAGCGCTGGTGAACGCGAAAGGCATTTCCGATACCGAAGAACCGGACCTGTGGCAGATGGACCTGACAGGCGCGATCCAGCTGTGGATCGAAGTAGGCCAGCCGGACGAGCGCCGCATCCTGAAAGCAGCCGGCCGTTCCGATAAGGTGATGGTGTACTCCTACAGTTCCGCCTCGCACGTGTGGTGGAAGCAATTGGCCAGCAAGATCGACCGCGCCAAGAACGTCAGCGTGGTGAATATCGATGCCGATGCCAGCGCGGCGCTGGAAAAGATGGCGCAGCGTTCCATGCAACTTCAATGCACCATCCAGGACGGCCAGATCTGGCTGACCGACGGAGCCACGACCGTCGAAATTCCGCGCGAGGTCTGGAAGGCATAATCCGGCAAATCGGTGGCAGAATGTGCTCATCATGCTGCGCTACCTTATTGCCTTGTTGTTCATCGCCCAGGGGGCTGCAGCCCAGGCAGTGACGCAGGCAGAAGTCATGGCCGGTTCGGCCAAACTGTACCGGGAGCAGGTCGATGACCTGCGAAAGGGCTACCGGCTGGACGACGACGAGCGCTTCGGCGCGAGGGTGGCTTCGCTGGCACGTCCACTGATCGAGCAGGCGAAGCGCGAGTTTCCCGAGTCTGCCGCTTGGGATTGGGAGCTGCACACCACCACCGACGGCGATGCCAACGCTTTTGCCATGGCAGGCGGCAAAATGCTGGTCAGCCGCGCCTATGTCGACGAGTTGGCATTGAAAGATGCGGAGCTGGCCATGCTGCTGGCGCATGAAATCATGCACGCAGTGCTGCGCCATAACCTGAAAGAATTCGAGGAAGCGCTGCGGCTCGAGCCCGCGCGCGCGACGCAGCCGTACGCCGAGTTTGAACACGATATCGACCACGATGAGGCGCTGATGCGCAAGCTGGCGGGCTTCAACCAGCAGCAGGAGATGGAAGCCGACCGCGAAGGCTTGCTGTTTGCGGCTCGTGCGGGATGGCCGCCGCAAGCGCTGGTGGGGTATTTTCGTAAGCTGGCAAAGCATAGCCACTATCCCAATTTCGAGCGTTTCGACCATCCTTCCCCCGCCAGCAGATGGCGTGCCGCGCGCGAGCTGGCTGCGCAAATGGAAGCGCCGCGCTAGGCTATAATGCCCGCCATGCATATGAAATCGTCAACCCGCTTGCGCTGGATCTGGATCGCGTGCTTCGCCATCCTGACGAACGCGCTCGCCCCGGCGATTTCGCATGCGGTGAACGGCAAGCCTCGCACGTGGGAGATTTGCCTGAACGACGGCACGCGCGTGACGGGCATCGGCGAACTCGATTACGCCACCTTCGTCGCCATGACCGATCGCAGCAAAGCGCAGTCCCCTGCGCAACCGATGGCGCAGATGAACATGGAAGACTGTTCCTACTGCCTGCCGCACGCAGGCTGGTTTGGCATGCCTCCTTCCGACCTTGCGTTGCCCCTGCCGCTCGATGGCGCGACCATGCGCCCAACCCTGTTCTACCAGTCGCCACAACCATTGCCGGTGTGGTCGGCGTCCAATCCGCGAGGACCGCCTGCACACGCCTGATTTCGTCCCCCATTTAACGAATCAAGGAGTGATAAATGAAAAAGCAGTTCTTCGCGCTCGCAATGTCGATCGCCTTCGCCGCATCCGCTGCGGCACAAGTTACCGTGCGTGAACCATGGATTCGCGCGACCGTTCCGGCCGCCCAGGCGACCGGCGCATTCATGGAGCTGGTCTCCAAACAGGATGCGCGCCTGGTTGAAGTTCGTTCGCCGGCTGCCGGCATTATCGAAATCCACCAGATGTCGATGCAGGGCGACCGAATGATGATGTCGGCCGTTGAAAGCCTTGACCTTCCGGCCGGCAAGCCGGTGGCGCTGGCGTCCGGTGGCTACCACATCATGATGATGGACCTGAAGCGCCAAATGAAGGCTGGCGACACCGTCCCCATGACGCTGGTGATCGAGAACAAGGGCAAGAAGCGCGAGACGGTGGAAGTACAAGTACCGGTCAAGCCGCTTTCTTACACTGCTCCCAAGCACTAAGGAGCCGACCATGAAAAAATACCTGATTGCCGCAGCACTGCTCGCGGCAACGTCGGCGCACGCCTATATCTCGCTGGAACAACGCGAGTTTGCTGCGGGCAGCTACCAGATCGGCACTGCGGACCGGGATGTCGTCCGCGAAACGCGCTAAGGACCGATCATGAAACTCCAATACAAACCGCTGGCCGCAATGCTGGCGGCGATGGGCTTCGCTTGCCCGGCGCAGGCGGACCACGTGGTGACGATCAATGGTGGACGCCCGACATCGCTGCCGACACAGATCCCGACCACCATTGAGGGCATTACCGGCGCGCAGGTGGAAGACCGCATCAACGCCTTCGACAGTGAGGATGCGTTGAAATACCTGCCAAGCCTGAACGTGCGTAAGCGCTTTATCGGGGACTATGACCATGCTGTGCTGGCCAGCCGTGCTTCCGGTACCGGCAATAGCGCTCGCTCGCTGGTGTATGCCGATGGCATCCTGTTGTCCAACCTGCTGGGGAACGGTGCGACGTACACGCCGCGCTGGGGCCTGGTGACGCCGGAGGAGATCGAACGCGTCGACGTGCTGTACGGCCCGTTTTCAGCGGCGTACGCCGGTAATTCGGTCGGCGCAGTGGTGGATTTCCAGACGCGCATGCCGAGCAAGCTGGAGGCGCATGCCAAGCTGTCGTGGGTCGGCCAGGATTTCGAGCAGTACGCGACCGATTCGCGCCATACCGGCGGGCAGTACAGCGCCTCGCTGGGCGACCGTGCAGGCGCACTGTCCTGGTGGGTGAATCTGTCGCGCCTCGACAGCGACGGCCAGCCGATTGCGTTCGCCAACAAGCTGCTCTCCGCCGGCGTCACGCCAAAGGCAGGCGAGCCGTCCGGGGTGCCGGTGACAGGCGCAATCGCAGACCGTAACCCATCCGGCAAGGACTGGTACATCCTGGGCAGCACCGGCCAGGTGAACACGGTGCAGGATCATGTCAAGGTGAAGCTGGCTTACGACCTTTCACCAACGCTTCGCGCCAGCTATACGTTGGGCTGGTGGCAGAACGACGTTGTGCGCAGTGTCGAATCGTATTTGCGTGATGGCGCCGGCAATACCGTGACGAGCGGCGCGATTAACATCGGCGGAAAACGCTTTACGCTGCTGCCTTCCGACTTTGCCGGCGCCCGCGCCGACCTTGAGCATGTAATGCACGGACTGTCCTTGAAGACGCATGGGCGCGGCAGCTTCAACTGGGAGATTGCCGGCAGTGGCTACGACTATTCGCGCGACCTGGCGCGCGTGCCCACCGGAGGCGGGCAGGGCAACCTGACCGATATGGGCAGCAGCGGCTGGAATACGCTGGCGTTGCGTGGCAACTGGCGCGCTGGCGCCTCGCATCAGGTGGAGTTTGGCGTGCAGCGAGAGAGCGCCAAGCTACGCACGCATGTGACGAGCGTGACGGACTGGATATCGGCCGAAGGCGGCAAGCATGTGTCGACCTTCAACGGCAATACGCGGCTGGAAAGCCTGTATGCGCAGGATACCTGGCGGCTGTCGCCGGCATGGAAGGCGACGCTCGGCCTGAGGCACGAAACCTGGCGCGCGTATGGCGGCGAAATCTCGGGTGCCGCTGGCAAGCTGCTGCCTTTCACCGACCGCCGCGAACAGGCCTGGTCGCCCAAGGCGGCGCTGGCATGGCGCGCGGGCGAGGCCTGGACTTTGAAGGCGTCCGCAGGCCGTGCTGTGCGCAATCCGACGGCGGCGGAGCTGTTCCAGGGTTCGATTGTTGACGACCAGATCGTCAACACTGACCCGAACCTGCGCGGCGAACGGTCGTGGACCAGCGAGCTGACGGCGGAGCACATGACAGCCCAAGGCAGCGTGCGCGCCACGCTGTTTGGCGAAATCACGCGCGATGCGCTGTATTCGCAGCCGCTGACTGCGACCGTGAATACCGTGCAAAATGTGGGCAAGATCCGCACGCGCGGGCTGGAGTTGTCGCAACAGGCCGATGATGTCGTGACGCACGGGCTGACCCTGCAAAGCAGCCTTACTTATGCGGATTCCGAGATCGTGTCGAACGATGCCATGCCTTCCAGCGTCGGCAAACGGCAACCGCGTGTGCCGAAGTGGCGCGCGAATGCGCTGGCGTCCTACCATGTCGGCCAGCACTGGACCGGCACGTTCGGCGTGCGTTATAGCGGCAAGCAATTCGGCACGCTTGATAACAGCGATTCGAATGGCGCGACGTATATGGGCGTGTCGGACTACCTGGTCGCCGATGTGCGCCTGCGCTACCGCCTCAATCGGCAGTGGACTGCTTCGATCGGGATCGACAACCTGAGTGGCGAAAAATACTGGGCTTTCCACCCATATGCCCAGCGCACCGTCAGCGCGGACCTCAAGTTCGACCTCTAACCCTCGCTGTACAACGCCCCTCCGGGGCGTTTCCTTTGCGCTGCGCCAAAGCCTTGCGCAGCCATATTCCTACAATGGAGTGATGCCATTCCAACATGACTCCGCGTTTAAGCTTGTATTTAACTATCCTGAACTGGTGAAGTCCTTGCTTGAGCTTGTGCCGGGTTGTCCTGCAAGGAGTGCAACCGGATTCGAGCGCTTGAACTGCAGCTTTATCAGCAGTCCAGAGCGGCAACGGAATGCGGATATGGTCTGGCGCGTCTATTGTCAGGAAACGTTCTTCTACCTGTTGCTTGAGTTTCAGTCGAGTGTGGATCGGCAAATGACGCAAAGGATGCGAGTCTATTCAGGCCTGCTGTCGCAGGACCTGTACGCCCAGCATAAAAATGCGGAACCTTTGAACCTCTTGCCGGTCGTAGTCTACTCGGGACGTCGCAAGTGGGCCTCGGCCGATGCTGTGGGCCTCGAGTGGCTAAAACCATTGCAGGATGGAAAAGTGTATGTGCTGATAGACGAAGAGTCGGCTGGCAATTCCATCATCGGTGACGTTATCCGAATGGTGCGCGCTGACACACTTGCTGATGTGGTGCGATCGCAAAATGTATTGTTAGCATGGCCAACGGCAAGCGAAGGGCTACGGCGGGACGTATTAAAGGTAGCCAATGAGCGTCTGGCGCATTTTGGTGCCAACCAGGAGGCAATCATGAGTGAACGTGGGAATGAAGCAGGTCGAAAAGATTTTACCGCGGAGGAACATGCCCTCATCCAGCAATATATCCTCGATGTTTATAACGCGGCTAAGGATATACCCGAGTTCAGGCGGGTGGTCGAAGCGCGAATGGAAGCGAAACGCGAAGGGCGAAAAGAAGGCCGGGAAGAAGGACGAGAAGAAGGTCGAGAAGAAGGTCGAGAAGAAGGGCGAATTGAAGCGTTTCGGGAAATACTCAGCAAGGCAGGTAAGCAGCGCGGTGGCGGGAAGCACTTCGAGGCGCGGATCGCCTGCGCCGATAGGGGACAGCTGGAAAGTTGGTGGGGCAAACTGATCGCTGGCGAGAATTTGGAAGAATTTCTGGGGAAAGATGGCCCGTGACGCTTGTGGCGACACGGGCCGGGACAAACTGCTGATCAGTTCGGGGCGCCAGCAAGGCGCTTGACGCTGCCGGACCCCATGACGCTCTTGGTGAGTTGCGGCTCGCCGTAATAGCTCACGTCGCCAGAGCCCGCTACGCTGACGGACAGCGATTGCTTGGCCCATACCACAGCCTGGCCCGAGCCGCCGATGCTGACCGCTGCTTCACGCGTCGCCAACTGTCCAGTGCTGACCTTGCCCGAGCCGCCAATCGACACTTTCAACTTATCTGCCGAACCGGTCGCTTTCAGGTTGCCGCTGCCACCAAGGGAAACGGTCACCGATTCGCCTTCGATATTGCGCAGGTTCATCGAGCCCGAACCGCCGACGTTGAAGGACAGCTTGCCGCCGCGCAGGCCTTCCGCATCAACCGAGCCGGAGCCGCCGACCGAAATGCGTTCCAGTTTCTTTGCAGTGATGACAACCTTCAGGTTACGGGTATCGAACTGCAGGTTAGGGCGAACCGGGCGGATCTGCAGGGTACCGTCTTCCACCACGGTTTCGATCAGCGGCAGGATATTGTCATCCGATTCAATGCTGACACTTTCGGTATTGCCGATGCGGACTTCGACGCTGCCCGGCAAGCCCAGGCCGAGGCCGGTGAAGTTGGCCGCTTCGCGTGCCTGCTTCAAGACTTTGCCATTGCCCTGCACTCGTTCGCCGGCAAACCAGCCCAGCGGGGCGGCCGACACCACCGCGACCGGGGCGGCAACTGCAAAAACGGAAGCGGCGACCAGGGCGTTGCGCATTGCGGCAGACATCTTCATCTTGTTTCTCCTCTGTGAATCATTGTTCGATGGTTGCATCGTAGCGAAGCCGGCGATAGCGCGTCTGTCCGGTGCGACAGGACGCTGCCTCGCAGGAACAGAATGCAAATGCGGGGGACAGGGCGTCGCTCCTGTATCATTTCGCCCATGCTTACAATCATCATCAAACAGGGCAAGGAGAAGACCATCCTTGCCGGCGACCCCCATATCTACCTGTCCGCCATCGAGCGCGTCGACGGGCGTCCGGCAGAGAAAAACAAGCCTGGCGCCACCGCCACGGTACTGTCCTCGTCCCGCAAATTCCTGGCCCGTGCCGCTTATAACGGCAAGTCGCAGATCGCAGCGCGCGTCTGGACCCTGCGCGAAGACGAGCCGATTGACCATGCCTTGGTGAAGCGCCGTGTGCGTGCTGCCATCTCCCGCCGCATCCATTCCCTGCAAGCGGCGCGCCCCGATGAGCTGGTGCCGATCGTGCTGGGCGATGAAGACGGATTGTCGGGGCTGCTGGTGCAAAGTTACGGCGGCAAGGACGGCTACCTGGTGTGCCAGTTCCAGTCGGCAGCGGTGGACGCCTGGAAGATCGCTATCGTACAAGCGCTGATCGCGGAGACGGGTTGTCAAAATGTTTATGAACGTGCGGACAAGCTGATCCGGGAAGGCGAAGGCTTGCACGTCAAGTCGCGCGTGCTGGCTGGCGAAGAGCCGCCGCAACGGTTAACGGTGACCGAACGTGGCCGCAGTTTTCCTTACGATATTCGCACTGGATTTGAGTATCCGAAATAAATGTTGTTCACCAGCCACTTACATTCCGCAGAGCAAATGCAATAAAATCATGCGAACCTATTGGAGAGCACAGGCACTATGGAATACTCGCAAATTCGCACCCTGACGTATATCGAGAACGAAGACCATCCGGTCTTTGGCACTCTCGTCGAGCAAATCCTGCACCTGCTGAACTCCAAACTGGTCTTTTCCGACATCCTGATCCACCAGAACAGCCCTTTGCTGCTGCGCCAGCCAAAGGGCCTGGTGGCCGTGACTGATTCGCCGATCACGCGCGAAGAACTGGAAGAATTCTTTGAAGTGGTTGAACCGAACTGGCGCGAACGCATCCAGGACCGCGCCTTCGACCGCGCCATAGACCTGCATACCGCCCGCATCCGCGCCAACTGCTTCAGCTTCCAGGGCAAGAAACGCCTTGGTTGCGTGATTCGTCGCTTCCCGAAAGAACCGTTGCTGCTGTCCGGCCTGGGCTTGCGCCCGACGGAAGAGAAGTTCGCGCAACTGTCGAGCGGCCTGGTGCTGATCATTGGCGACACTTGCCAAGGCAAGTCGACCACCATTGCATCGATGCTGGACGATATCAACAAGAACCGTTCGGGCCACATCATCACCATCGAAGATCCGGTGGAGACCCTGATCCCGCAACGCAAATGCGTGATCACCCAACGCGAAGTTGGCTTTGACGGCGACGTTGAAACTTTCGACCTCGGTGCCAAGGACGCGCTGCGCGAACGCCCGGACGTGATCGTGATCGGCGAGATCCGCGACGCGGAAACCGCACATGAAGCGCTGGCGCTGGCTGAATCGGGGCCGCTGGTGCTGGCCTCCCTGCACGCGCGCTCGACAGAACTGGGCCTGCAAAAGATGATCCGCCTGCTGGGCAATACCGAACCGCAGCGCCAGGCCCTGGCGCACGCCCTGCGCGGCGTGCTGTGCCAGGCGTTGATGCCGGCGATGGATGGCGACCGCTACTACCTGGCTACCGAAAGCCTGACCGTCAATCCTGAAGTGGCAGCAGTGATCGAGAACGGCAGCGTGGCCGACCTGCGCAACGTCATGGAACGCAAATCCGCGCCAGGTTGCTACACGATGAACGAATGCCTGAGCAAACTGCTGGCCGAGAAAAAAGTCAGCATCGAAGACGCCCGCCACGCCACCACCGACCGTATCGGCTTCGCCGACATGCTGTAAATGAATTAAGTGGGGACGTACCCCATTTTTCTGCGAAAAATAAATGGGGTACGTCCCCATTTATTTTCACTCGAGCGGGACGTTGCGGTAGCGGTTGACCGTGGTGCTTTCGACCGGTGGGGCGTTGTTGCCCCAGGCGGCGCGCAGGTAGGAGACTACTTGTGCTACTTCCACATCATTCAGTGAATGGCTGAACGGCGGCATGCCGTACGGGCGCGGGTTGCCTGCCGTGCCGGGGGCGAACCCGCCATTCAGTACGATGCGGATCGGGTTCACCGCTTCATCCATCGTCAGCGCCCGGTTGCCGGCCAGGGGCGGGTAGTGCGGTGCGATGCCTTCGCCTTTTTCACCGTGGCAGTCCACGCATTGCTTGCTGTAGATTTTCTCGCCGGCTGCCAGCCATGCTGCGGCTTCAGGTTCCTTTGAGCGTTCGTATGGCTCGCGATTGCCGCTTTCGTTCGGCAGCGATTTGAGGTACACGGCCATGGCGCGCGCGTCTTCATCGCTCAGGTGTTGCAAGCTTTCGCGCACCACTTCCGCCATCGGGCCAAATACCGTCGCACGCTGCGAGACCCCGGTTTTCAACAGGTCGGTGATGTCTTTCACGTCCCAGTCACCGAGGCCGGCTTCACGGTCGGAGGTGAGCGAGGGCGCATACCAGCCAAGCACCGGAATCAGGCCGCCAGACAAGCCTTTGTCGCTGGCCCCCAGGGCATTGCGTTCGCTGTGGCAGGCAATGCAGTGGCCAGGGCCTTGCACCAGGTAGGCGCCGCGGTTCCATTCTGCCGATTTGCTGGCGTCGGGCGCATACACTGCAGGCTTGAAGTACAGGGCGCGCCATACGGCCAGCATGGCTTGCTGGTTGTACGGGAAGCGCAGGGTATGCGCCTGGCTTGCCTGTTTTACCGGCGTGATGGTCTGGAAGTAGGCGTACATCGCGTCCGAATCGTCGCGTGTCATTGCCGTGTAATTCGTGTAGGGGAAGGCGGGATACAGCAGGCGGCCGTCTCTGGCCTTGCCGTTGTGCAGGGCATTCCAGAAATCGTCGGCAGTCCAGTTGCCGATGCCGGTTTCCTTGTCCGGCGTGATGTTGGGCGAGATCACGTTGCCGAACGGCGTTTGCAGGGCGCGACCGCCGGCAAAGGCAGCGCCGCCGCGCGTGGTGTGGCACGCCATGCAGTCGGCGGCTTTGGCAAGGTAGGCGCCGCGCGCCACCTTTTCTGCGATCGGCATGTCCTTCGAGGCGGCGCTTGGCGCCGGGCCGGTGTCGTGCTTGGGCCAGATGAAGCCTACCGCTGCGACGATCAGCAGCAGTGGCACGGCGATGGCGATTTTCGTATTGCGCTTCATGATCGTTTTTATTTATTTGGGAACGCCGCCGCATTCCATCGGCAGTGGCTTGGGCAGGGAGGCTGCGGGACGTGCATTCGGATCGGCTGGCTGTGCGGCCAGCCAGCCGGATACCGCTGCGACGTCCGATTCGCTCAGGCGATTGGCCACTTCGGCCATGCAGTCCGGCGCATGCGCCTTGCGTTTCTGGTTGCGCCAGGCGCCGAATTGAGCATTGATATAGTCGCGCGGCAGGCCAATCAGTCCGGGGATGGCGGGTGCGACGCCGGTCATCGCGTCGCCGTGACAGGCGATGCAGGCCGGCACTTTGCGCGACGGGTCGCCCTGGTGCACCAGCACGCGGCCACGTTCAATCATCTGCGGGGTGGCGCTGGTGGCTGCCGGCGGCGGATAGGGGGCGTGCTGCTCGGAGAAGTATTGTGCGATTTCACGAAGATAGGAGTCCGGCAGCTGTTCGACCATATAGGTCATCATCGGGTACTGGCGGCGGCCCTCCTTGAAGTTCAGGAGCTGGTTGTACAGGTAGCCTGCCGGCTTGCCGGCAATGCGCGGAAAGAAGGCGTCGCCTTGCTCATTAGCTTTGTGGCAGGTGATGCAGGCGGCGACGCGTTGCTCGACCGTGTCCGGCAAGCTGACCGGGGCAGCCAGGGCGGCGGTGGCCACAAGCGCGGCGCCAAATGAGAGAATGCGGAGGAAAAGTCGCATGATGAATCCGTTTTTCTTGTGATGGGTCAAGGATACGCCTGCGAGGGAAAGAATAACAGGCTCAGAAAGGCCAGGGAATGAGGGTATCAGTTTGAAGCTTTACGAGGCGCTAGCCGATGAATTGCAAGGCCTGATGGCGTCCGGCGTGCTGCGCCCGGGCGAGAAGCTGCCGTCGGTGCGGCAGCAGCAGGAGCGGCGCGGCGTCAGCCCATCCACCGTGTTCCAGGCGTATTACCTGCTTGAGGCGCGCGGCCTGATCGAGTCGCGCCCGCGCTCGGGCTATTACGTGGCTTCGCGGCGCCTCGTCGCCACGCCGGAACCGGAAGTGTCGCGGCCGGATCCCGCATCCACGCTGGTTGATGTCAGTGAGCTGGTATTCCAGGTGCTGGAGGCAAGCAGGGCGCCGGGCAATGTGCCTTTTGGCTCCGCTTTCCCCAGTCCTTTGCTGTTCCCGCTCGATAAGCTGGGCCGCGCGGTCACGGCCAGCATGCGCCATATCGACCCATGGAGCACGATTGCCGACCTGCCGCCGGGGAATGCGGAGTTGCGGCGCCAGATCGCCTTGCGCTACCAGCTCGATGGCTTGCAGGTGCCGCCTGACGACATCGTCATTACCAACGGCGCGCTGGAAGCCCTGAACCTGTGCCTGCAGGCGGTGGCGCGGCCGGGCGATACGGTGCTGGTGGAATCGCCAAGCTTCTATGCGGCTTTGCAGGCGCTGGAGCGCATCGGCTTGAAGGCGCTTGAAGTGGCAACGCATCCGCGTGAGGGGATAGACCTTGGGGCGTTGGCGACAGCGCTGGAGCAACATAAGCCGAGCGCCTGCTGGCTGATGACGAGTTTCCAGAATCCGCTCGGCAGCCTGATGCCGCCGGAGAAGAAGCAAGCATTGGTCGAACTGCTGGCGGCGCATGAGGTGCCGCTGATTGAGGATGATGTTTACGGCGAGCTGTATTTCGGCGCGCAACGGCCGGCGCTGGCCAAGCGTTTCGACAGCAAGGGCATCGTAATGCATTGCAGCTCGTTCTCGAAATGCCTGGCGCCCGGATTCCGCGTCGGTTGGGCGGCGGCGGGGCGCTTTGCGCGGCAGGTGGAGCGGCTCAAGCTGACTACCAGCCTGGCGGCGGCGATGCCGTCGCAGCTGGCGCTGGCGGAGTACCTGGGGCAGGGTGGGTATGAGCGGCACTTGCGGCAGTTGCGCGGTGCGCTGGCGGGTCAACAGCAGCAGATGCTGGCGGCGATCGAGGCGCATTTCCCGGCGGGGACGCGGGTGACGCAGCCGCAGGGTGGGTATTTCTTATGGGTGGTGCTGCCGGAGTCAGTCGATGCGCTGGAGCTGCATCGGCAGGCATTGGCGCAGGGGATCAGTATTGCGCCGGGGCCGATGTTCAGTGCAAAGCGGGCGTTTCGTAATTGCATCCGCTTGAACTACGGGCATATCTGGGATGAGAGGCAGGCGGTGGCAATTGCTACGCTTGGCCGGCTGGCGAAAACCGGTACGCCTGGGTCAGCCCCTTGGGACTGATCCGGGTTTACCGGTTTTCGGGCGCTTGGGCGGCTTGATCGGCGGCAGCACGTTGCCGATGCCTACCCAGTGCCGGTACACGCGCAGCGCCACTTGCGCATCATCGGCTGCATACAGGATCTGCTTTTCGTTCAGCCGTGGCGTGGCCCAGTTGGTGGTCGAGATCTTCTTGGACTTGGTCAGCGCCTGCGCGAAATACTTGGCAACCGCGCTTTTGGCGCCCAGGTCGTTCTTCTGCCCCGGCACGCGCAGCACAACGCCCAGGTCCACAACTTTCAGCGGCTCGATGCCCAACTTGGCGCGCACGCGCTTGATGTCGTCGGACAGGCCGAAGCCGATCTTTAGCGTCATGTCGGACTCAAGGATGGCCTTGACCGTGGCCAGGTGCGGGAATGCATCGCCAACCTGGAACAGCCAGGCATGGCGGTCGTCGGCAAACTGGATCAGGTGCGGACCATCCGAACTTTCGCCCTTGACGAAGGTGGGTTTGGATTCAGTGTCGAAACCGATGGCGTCCGCCGCCAGCAAGGCCGCCTTAGCAGCCTCCGCATCGGCGGCGGATTTTACGAGCCTGACGTCGGCCAGCCGGATGCCTTCATAGGGAGGCAGCTCGGGGACGGCTTCCGGCGCGTCGCTCATTACTTCTTGGAGAACTTGGCGGTCAGCGCCTGCAGCTTCTCCGCGCGGCGGCGGTCGGCCTCTTCGGCGGCTGCAGCTTCGCGTTCGGCGGCGCGTTCGGCCTTGCGGCGTTCCACTTCTTTCTTGTAGCGCTCCGCCAGGGTTTCCTTGGCGTGCTTGCGGTGTTCGTCGGTGACTTCAGCGCCGGTGCTGCCGTCCAGGTTGAAGCGGACGGTGGCTTTTTCCATGGCGCGCAGGTAGCGCTGCGAGGAAGTGTGGATGCCCAGGGCAGCGCGCATCAGCTTGCGGTTAAGTTCCGGCATCGCGGCGATGAGCTGTTTGTCGATGCCGATCGACAGCGGCAGGCTGTCGCGGAACGGGGCATACTGTTGCTGCAATTGCTTGAGCAGGGCGCGTGCGGAATTGGGGGCGGCAGGTGCGGCGGCCTGGCCTTCGGCCGGCTGCTGAGGGGTAGTGCTAGTGTTCATCGACTTCATAGGTTAATCAAGAGCCGCCAGCATACCACGATGCAGGCGCCGGGCGCATTGTGTTTTAGCTCATGATGTGGTTTTGATATCGAATTAATGGGTGCGGTGCGAGCTAAAACCTTGTATAATGACAGACGCACCAAATGCAGGACGGTGCGAATTCAGATTGGTAAAGAGTTTTCGGCCGGGGCCGCGCCGCCCTGTGAAGTCCAGTTCCAGGGCATGTGCCCTCTCTAATCACTGAATCATCGGAATCGAGCCCGGTCATGCGGGCTTTTTCTTTTCCTGATTATCCCTGAAACCGGGCCATCGCGAGCCTTCGATAAGTGCATCTTCGGGTGTGCTGAGAGAGATATTGAATGACGAAACCTAAGACCCTGACGTTGTCCGCCAAGAAATCCACTGGCTCCTCCACTACCAGCGCTCCGTTGGCCGTGCCAAAGACCAGCCTTTCGTATGTGATCGACAACGCTCAAGAGGAAGCAGGAAAAGTCACGGTAGTAAAGAAATCCCGCCGCCTGGCCGCCGTGCCGGTCGAGGAGGCGCCAGTGGAAGCCGTCGCCGAAGAGCCGGTCGTCAAGACCCGCGCCCGCAAGACCGCTGCCGCCAAGCCGGTGTCGCTGGCTGTCGTCGCTGAAGAAGCGCCGGCCCCGGCGCCTGCAAAGCGCGGCCGCAAGCCGAAGGCTGCCGAACCGGCGCCGGTGACTGTGACCACCGGCCCGGCCGCCGTGACCGAAGTGCGCGACGCCGCTGTGCTGGCGTCGATCGACACCTCCGGCTACCTGCTGCCGCAAGTGAAGGTGCCGGGCCGCCGTGGCCGCAAGCCAAGCGAATTCACCCCGGAAAACGATGAAGTGGCGGCGCTGAACGCCGTGGAACGCGCCGAGCTGAAGGCCGCGTCCAAGGCGCGCGAGCGCAAGGCCAAGGGCATCGACGCTTTCGGCATGGCCGACGGCGCCAACGCGGAGGAGCTGGAAAAACGCCGCACCCAGTTCAAGAACCTGATCAACCTGGGCAAGGACCGCGGCTACCTGACTTACGCCGAAATCAACGACCACCTGCCGGAAAACATCGTCGATCCGGAAGCGATCGAAGGCATCATCGCGACCTTCAACGACATGGGCATCGCTGTGTACGAGCGTGCACCGGATGCGGAAGCGCTGCTGCTGTCCGATAACGTGCCGACCGCCGCCAGCGACGATGAAGTGGAGGCCGCGGCAGCTACTGCGCTGTCGACCGTCGATTCCGACTTCGGCCGCACCACCGACCCGGTCCGCATGTATATGCGCGAAATGGGCGCCGTGGCGCTGCTGACCCGCGAGGGCGAGATCGAGATCGCCAAGCGTATCGAAGGCGGCCTGCGCGACATGATCCAGGCGATTTCCGCCTGCCCGACCACCATCTCCGAAATCCTGGCTCTGGCCGAGAAGATCGAAAAGGACGAGATGAAGGTGGACGATGTTGTCGACGGTTTCGTGGACCTGAACGAAGACGCGCCTACCCCGGCTCCGTCCAAAGTGGTTGCTGCCGCTGACGAAGAAGAGGAAGAAGAAGAGCTGGACGACGAGGAAGAAGACGGCGACGTCAACGGCGGCGCCGCCGGCTATTCGACCGAGCAGCTGGCGCAGCTGAAGGAAGACGCGCTGGCCAAGTTCTCCCTGATTTCGACCCAGTACGACAAGATGCGCAAGGCCGCTTACGGCAATGCCGCTTACCTGAAGGCGCAGGACATCATCTCCAACGAGCTGCTGGGCATCCGCTTCACCGCCAAGGTGGTGGAAAAGCTGTGCGACACCCTGCGCGGCCAGATGGAGCAGGTGCGCTCGATCGAACGCGCCGTTCTGGAACTGTGCGTGAACCGCTGCGGCATGCCGCGCGCCCACTTCATCAAGGTCTTCCCGGGCAACGAAACGAACCTGGACTGGGTGGACGGCGAAGTGGCTGCCGGCTACCCGTACAGCGCTGTGCTGGGCCGTAACGTCCCTGCCATCAAGGAACTGCAGAACAAGATGATCGACCTGCAGGAGCGCGTGGCGCTGCCGCTGGCCGACCTGCGCAAGATCAACAAGCAGATGGCTGCCGGCGAAAAGCGTGCGCGTACCGCCAAGCGCGAAATGACCGTGGCCAACCTGCGACTGGTGATCTCGATCGCGAAGAAGTACATCAACCGCGGCTTGCAGTTCCTGGACCTGATCCAGGAAGGCAATATCGGCCTGCTGAAGGCGGTGGACAAGTTCGAATACCGCCGCGGCTACAAGTTCTCGACCTACGCCACCTGGTGGATCCGCCAGGCGATCACGCGTTCGATCGCGGACATGGCCCGCACCATCCGCGTGCCGGTGCACATGATCGAAACGATCAACAAGATGAACCGCATCTCGCGCCAGATCATGCAGGAAACCGGTTCCGAGCCGGATATGGCAACCCTGGCGCAGAAGATGGAAATGCCGGAGTCCAAGGTGCGCGAGATCATGAAGATCGCCAAGGAGCCGATTTCCATGGAAACCCCGATGGGCGAGGATGGCGATTCCCAGCTGGGCGACTTCATCGAAGACAACACCACGCTGGCGCCGCTGGACGCCGCGCTGCACGCTTCGATGCGCAACGTGATCAAGGAAGTGCTGGACTCCCTGACCCCGCGCGAAGCCAAGGTGCTGCGCATGCGTTACGGTGTCGAGATGTCCAACGATCACACGCTGGAAGAAGTGGGCAAGCAGTTCGACGTGACCCGCGAACGTATCCGCCAGATCGAAGCCAAGGCGATGAGCAAGCTGCGCCAGCCTTCGCGTTCGGACAAGCTGAAAACGTTCCTGACGGAGAAGTAATCGCCTGTCAGCAAAAGAAAAAGGAGGCCTCGGCCTCCTTTTTCTTTTCCCCGCACAGGTGTTGCCAGAGAAATACAAGATGCAAGATTTTCTTTCGGATAAGGTTAATTTTCATTTTGATAAAGTAAATGCCCTGTTAGTATTGTTAATTTTCTCACATTAACTTTGATATCTATGGGTACGAATTGTTTTTCGAAGCGGATGGTGGCCAGCTTGGCGGCGCTGGCCCTGGCTGCCTGCGGTGGCGGTGGCGGTAGTGCCTCGACCCCGGCACCGGCTCAACCGCCAGTCACCTACTCTTTAACTGGTTTTGCTTTGGAGCCTGTGCCGGAGGGAATCGTGCTGGAAGACGGCAAAGGCGGCACTGTCACGCTGGCAGCCGGAGAAACAAGTTTCAAATTCAATGGCGGCTCAGCCTATCTGGCGGCGGGGACAGCTTACGCAGTTAAGGTGAAAGCGCAGCCCAAGGGTTACGACTGCACCCTGGACAGGAATTCGGCGGTAATCAACAGCAACGTCGACAATGTCGCTTTGAAGTGCAAAGGTCCGCTGACAAAAGCGACGTACGCAACGTATGTTGGAGGCAGGGATGCAAGCTGGGGTTACGAAACGTTCGCGATTGAAGGCGATGGATCGGCATTAGTGGTAATCGCCTCTGAGCTGATGCGCATCGATCCGGCAGGCATTATGAATCGCGCAATCCTTTTGGATCATGTGACGGGTGCGCGCATGAATGACTTGTGGGTCCGGAAAATCACCGTCGCTCCGTCGGGTTTGGCCTATCTCTCGATTTTGAAGACGGCAGATCGGTCGGAAGTGCTTCGCTTAACGCGAACTGCCACAGAAAATGTATACATCGTTGACAAATTGGCCGAAACCGGAGACGTGGGTGGTATCGTTGCTGACGGAGCCGATAACGTATACGTTGCCGATCGTACGAATAAGGTCATACTCAAGATATCGAATACCGGAACAGTGACGACGCTTGCCGGTTCTGGCGTCAGTGGAAAAAGCGACGGCACAGGCGCCGCCGCTTCGTTCGAATTCAGCAGCTTTATTCAATCCATGGCGCTCGATGCCAACGGAAACCTGTATGTGAGCGGAGATCTGATCAGCATTAGCGGACTTCGGAAAGTCACGCCAGCCGGCGTGGTCACGACGCTTACCGTGCCCGAAGGTTTGATGAATATGACCGCTGACAAAAATGGCAATCTGTACTTCCTTTCAAAAACCTCGAACGGTGTGCCAGGCATCGTCCGTATCAGTCCTGCCAATGTCGTCGATGTAATGGTGTCCAGGGGGGCTGTGAATTTTGAATCGGCCCCAGATATCTACAAGTTCAATGCGATCGGTTATATCAAGGACATTCAAGTTGTCGACGGCTACATTTATGCATCTGGTACAAGTCCAATTGCGATGTACAAGATCAAGATTCAATAGGCGTAGCAACCAAAAAAAGGAGGCCTCGGCCTCCTTTTTTTTCGTCAGTATTTCGCGGGTACGCCGGCGCCCGGCAACGCCTTCTGGATAAAGTCGCGCAGGTCGTCGTTCGATTTCACCAGGTCTTCGGCGCGCAGGTACATCATGTGCCCGCTGCGGTAGCCTTCAAAGCGCATGCGGTCCTTCATGCGTCCGCTCGGGTCGAGCTGCCACATGGTGTATTTGGCGTCGAAGTAGGTGGTGGCGCCGTCGAAGTAGCCTGATTGCACCATCAGCTTCAGGTAGGGATTGGCGGCCATTGCCTGGCGCAGGTTCTCGCCGGTGTTGTCGTCCTTGTTGTCCCATGGGTGCACAGGACCGAACATATTGTAGGTAAGGTCGGTCTTGTAGCCCAGCACGTCGCGCAGGTAGTAGTTGATGGCCGGCGTGAAGGAATGCAGCCACGAGGTCAGCTCGGCGTTGTAGTCGACCTTGTCGCCTGCATCCTTCTTGTCGATGCCGAGGTAGCGCGAGTCGAGGCGGCCGATGGTGTAGCCTTTGTCGCGCAGCAGTTCCTTCCAGAAGGTGCCGACGGGCACGCTCAGGTTGTTCTGCAGGACGACCTTTTCCGGCAAGCCTGAAAAGTGCGCTACTTTCGCTGCGACCGCGTTGCGCCTTTGCGCGTCGAGGAAGCCGCCATTGGCGAGCGCCGGAATCAGCTCATTCACGGCAAACGATTCCGCTTCCGGCAGCACGTCTTTCAGGTCCTTTTGCTGCAGGTCGGCCGGCAGGGCTTTCTGGTACCAGGCGGCAGCGGTGTAGTAGGGCAGGGACAGCGCCTGGCCAACCGGGCCGTCACGCTTCAAGCCCAGGCCTGTCGGGGATACCAGCACCACGCCGTTCAGGTACATCCAGTGAGAGTTCTGCAGCTCCAGCGCCAGACCCGAAACCCGCGCGGTGCCGTAGCTTTCGCCAATCAGGAATTTTGGCGAAGTCCAGCGGCCCTCGCGCGATACGAAAGCCTGCAGCCAGTCGGCCAGGTATTTGATGTCGGCGTTCACGCCGAAGAATGTCGCGCGGTCGGCTTTCGGGTCGAGGATGCGCGAGAAGCCGGTGTTGACGGGGTCGATGTAGATGATGTCCGCCACATCGAGGATGGAGTTCGGGTTGTCCTTCACGCCGTAAGGCTGGAGCGGGTAGCCTTCCGAATCGATGTTCAGCACCTTGGGACCGGTGTAGGCGATATGCATCCACACCGAGGCCGAGCCGGGGCCGCCGTTAAACGACAGCACCAGCGGGCGGCGCGACTTGTCGCCGACATCGCTGCGCTGGTAGTAGGTGTAGAACAGCGAGGCGACCACCTTGCCGTCTTTGTCCCATACCGGCTGGGTGCCGGCGGTGACCTTGTACGGTACGGATTTGCCCCTGATCGTGACGGTGCTGTTCTTTGTGACGGAAGATTCGGCCTTCAGCGTGCGGTCGAATGCTTTGGTCTCGGCCGGACGTTCGGCGGCTGCCGAGGCTTTGGCGGCGCCTTCGGCCGCTGGCTTTTCCTGGGCATGCACGCAGCTCGCTGCAAGCATCAGGGCTGGGAGGGTTCGGATGAATGTTTTCATCCGGCGAGTATTGCATAGAAAAAGCGTGCCACCGCAGCGGGTGGCACGCGCGAAACATGGCGTTACATTGCTGCTATGCGATAGAAAGCATCAGGCGCTTGCTGAAGTCGATTCCCTCACGCAGGTGTTCGCGGATCTTGTACAGGAAGGCCGTCGCCAGGATCGCCAGGAAGGCATAGGTCAGATAATCGGCTGCCGACGGGCCGTCGATGTTCTCCACTTGCTGGCGCGCCATGCGAGCGACCTGCAGTTTGTGCGCGATCATGCTGGCGCCGATGATCTGGCCATCGTCCGTAATGCGGTGCGCAAGGTCCAGGCGCGCGTAGTTGTCGCGCACCTGCATCTGGCCGCCGCTGTAGACAAAGACCATCGGCGAGTTCTGTGACACCGGCTGAACCTTGCCGGCGACGTCGCCGCGGTTGTTGATGGCGGTGGCGAAGCTGGAACTGCGCGCATCCAGCATGGTGCCCAGGTCGATGGTGCGATTGCCGTCGAACTTGAAGGCGTGCCAGCGGCGGTTGGGCATCATCATGGCGCCGACAATTGCGCCGTGGTCGTTGATGCCGGTGGCGACGCTGTGGCGTTCTCCGGTTCCCGGCAGTTCGATCATGCCAATGCCCGGCTTGTACATGAAGGCGCGGCGGTAGCCGCCGGCATTTTCGGCCGCGCCAACGACAATGCCGTCGGCGTTGACGGCGGTCGCGTAGCTGTTCTTGCCGCCCAGCGTGCCCAGGTCGAGCAGGGTAATGCCGGTATCGACGAAAGCGTGGTAATTGCCTTCGTACGTGTCGGAGTGGCCGACGATGTCGCCACGCTCGTTGATTGCCGTGGCATTGCTGCTGCGGCCACCCAGGGTGTCGAGCTGGCGCATGCCACCGGACGGCGTGTAACGGAAGGCGCGCCAGGCCGAGTCGCTGGTCTGCGCCGAACCGGCGGCGACGCCACTATTGTTGATGCCGGCCATGACGCTCTCGCGCCCGCCAAAAGTGCCAAGATCAACGCGGCGGCCATCCTGGCGCAGGATGGCGCGGCGGTAGCCGGCGTCGTCGGCGATGTCCAGCGCCGTGGCGCCGGAATTGTTCATATCCTTCGCGACGCTGGTTTCACCGGTTGCGCCGAAAGGACTCGCAAATGCGGCAAGACTGGTTCCGCACAGGGTGGCGGCCAGCAGGAAGAGGGCGGCGCGGCGCATCAGGCGAGCGACAGCATCCTGGCGCCGAAGTCGAGGCCTTTGCGGATGCGGTCGCGCATTTTGAACGCGCCTGCAGCGGCAAGGACAGCGAGCAAACCGAGCGTCAGCCAGTCAACCACCGTAAGGCTCTTTTTCTCACTGACCGAATCGACGGAGCCGGATTTCAGCACGTGGCCGGTGTAGGCGGAGCCGATCACCTTGCCTTCTTCGGTGATGTCGCGAGTAAGGTACAGGCTTCCGAATACCGAACGCACCCGCATCTGGCCATTTTTGTAAATGAAGGTATGCGGATCGTGGTCTTTGATTTTCACGGTGCCAACGATGTCGCCATAGTTGTTGATTCCGGTGGCGTAGCTGGAACCCTTGGCGATCATGGCGCCCAGGTCGATGATGCGGCCGTTTTCGTACTTGAATGCGTGCCAGGCGCCGTTCGGCATCTCGGAGGCGCCGACCACCACGCCATGGTCGTTCACGCCGGTGGCCACGCTGATGCGGCCGCCGAGCGTAGGCAGCTCGATCATGCCGCTGCCCGGCTTGTACAGGAATGCGCGGCGGTAGCCGTTCGGCAGTTGCGCGGCTCCGACGACATAGCCGTCGCCGTTGATGGCGGTGGCGTAGCTGTTTTTGCCGCCGAGGGTGCCCAGGTCCTGCATGCTGACGCCGTTGTCGACGAAGGCGTGGTAGTCGCCGTCTGCGGTGTCAGCATAACCGACGATGTGGCCTGATTGATTGAGTGCGGTGCCGACGCTGCTGCTGCCGCCCAGCGTGCCGAGGTCGCGAATGCCCTGGGCTTCATCGTAGCGGAAGGCGTGCCAGGCGTTGCCGGCGGTGAGCGCGCCACCGGTGACCACGCCCTGGTCATTGATGGCGTTGGCGGTGCTGTCGCTGCCGCCCAGAGTGCCGATTTCGATATGGCGGCCTTGCGACATCAGGATTGCGCGGCGGCGGCCGTCTTCATCTTTGATTTCGCCAACCGATTCGCCTGCTGCATTGACGCCAGTCATCGTGCTCGATTCTGTCTTGCGTTCGCCCATCGGTCCGCGGGCGTGGGCGGTGGCGAAGGGCAGGGCCAGGGCGATGACCAGGGCGAGCGAAGCAGGCTTCATAGGCAGTCTCCGGTAAATAAGAATTGTTCCGGAGACTATATATGAGAATTAGTAAAAAATATTCTCAAATTGTAATGCTCAGACCTTGCGCACGAACTCCGATTTCAGGCTCATGGCGCCGAAGCCGTCGATCTTGCAGTCGATATCGTGATCGCTGTCGACCAGGCGGATGTTCTTCACTTTGGTGCCTTGCTTGATCACGCCGCCGGAGCCTTTCGGTTTCAGGTCCTTGATCACCGTGACAGTGTCGCCATCTTGCAGGATATTGCCTGCGGCATCCTTGTAAACGCGTGCGGTTTCGCCGGCTGCTTCGGCTGCCTGCTTTGGCCACTCGTGGGCGCAATCAGGGCAAACATAGTTATCGCCGTCTTCGTAGGTATACTCGGACTGGCATTTTGGGCAGGCTGGGAAATTGGACATTGGAACTCGTATGCAGGAATTGGATAACCCTATATGGGCAGCGCTAGACAGCGCACAGCGACATTTTAGCATTCCGACTGGTGCGGCCCGCCGCTATCCGGCCGCCGTGGCCCCCTTCATCGCAGTCGCGCAAGAGGGCGTGGCGTTGACGCCAGCTGACCTGGAAGGCGTCGGCGATGGCTATTACTTTCTCGGTGCGATGCCGGCGCTGCCGCAAGGCTGGTCCCTGCAGCCGCTGTCCGGCGTGCTGCAGATGGTGTACGAAGGCGGCCCGGTCGCGGCGCCCGATGTTTCGATGATCCGCGTGCTGGCGGCAGACGATCCGGCGATGGTGGCGCTGACCAATATCGCTTTCCCCGGCTATTTCCGGCCGCGCACGGGCGAGATGGGCAAGTATGCCGGCATCCATGACGAAGGCGGGCGGCTGGTGGCGCTGAGCGGGGAGCGCATGGACCTGGGCCATATGCGCGAGGTGAGCGCAGTCTGCACGCATCCCGAATTCACGGGGCGCGGCTATGCGCGCAAGCTGGTGGAATTCATCATGTACGGCATGCAGCAGCAGGGCGTGCGCCCCATGCTGCACGTGGGAGCGGCCAATGCCCGCGCCCAGGCCTTGTACCGCTCGATGGGCTTTGCGGCAACGCGCGAGCTGCCGCACGCGCGCCTTATTTTCCCGGGCTGACGTTGCCGATGCCCTTGGCCGATTTGTTGATGTGCTTCGGGTTGCCGTAATAGGTGAAATTGCCCATGCCCTCCACAATCAGGTTCAGGGTATCGCTGGCATAAATGCTGATGTCGCCCATGCCGGTGAAGTTGACGTCGGCGCGTTCGGCATGCAGGTCCTTGAGCTCGGCCTGGCCAACGCCTTGCCCCTTCATGCGCAGCAGCTTGACCTTGCCGCTGGCGTACAGCGCGCCGGCGCCCTCGAAGCTGATGTCGATGCGCTCGCCATTGATGTTGGTGACGCGGGATTCGCCCGCGCCCAGCACGCGGAAGCTGGTCAGAGCCGGCACGGTGACGGTGATCTTGTCGCCTTCCTTGACGTTGACCGGGGCCTTGTTGGTGTTCTCGTAGACTACGCGCAGCACGCCGCCTTCAACCACGGTGCTGACCTTGTCGATGTACTCCTTGCGGCCGCTGACCTTGACCGATTGCTCCTTGCCGACATCAACGTAGACGCTGATCGGGCCTTTGACATTGATGCCGTAGAAGGCATCGAACTTGCGGACCTGGTCGTCGGCCAGGGCGAGGGAGGGTAAAAGCAGTGCAGCTAACAGCGTCAAACGGAACATACGTTCTCCTCATATCAGAGCGCATGATTATGACTTAGTTGTAGCTTTTTTGCTAAGCGGGCCCGGATTTTCCCGGGCCCGTTTGCCGGTGCGGCTTAGCCGGTGTTGCGCAGGCCTGCGGCGACACCGTTGATGGACAGGTGGATGCCGCGATTGACGCGCGGATCAGCCCTTTCCTCTTCGTTACCCAGCGCGCGGCGGCGCTTGATCAGTTCCACCTGCAGGTGGTTCAGCGGATCGAGGTAAGGGAAGCGGTTGGTGATGGAACGAGCCAGCAGCGGGTTGCCTGCCAGGCGGTCGCGGGTGCCGGTGATCGATTCCAGGCAGTCGAGGGTCTGGTGGTATTCCTCGGTAATGCGCTTGAAGATGCGTTCACGCAGCTCCTTGTCCGTCACCAGCTCGGCGTAGCGCGAGGCGATCGCCAGGTCGGTCTTGGCCAGTACCATGTCCATGTTCGACAGCAGGGTGGCGAAGAACGGCCAGTGCTGGAACATGTCGCGCAGTTGCGCCGTGCGTTCCTCCTTGTTGCCGGCGGCGATCCAGGCGCCGATGGCGGAGCCGAAACCGTACCAGCCCGGCAGCAGCAGGCGGCACTGGCCCCAGCTGAAGCCCCATGGAATGGCGCGCAAGTCTTCGATCCGGCGCGTCGATTTGCGGGAAGCCGGGCGCGAACCGAGGTTCAGTTCCGCGATTTCCGCAATCGGCGTGGCCGAGAAGAAGTAGTCGGTGAAGCCCGGGGTTTCATACACCAGGTTGCGGTAAGCCTTGTAGGCCAGCTCGGAAATTTCCGCCATTACGGCTTCGAAACCGGCCAGGCGCGGGCCGTGGCAGGCGTCGGCCGGCGGTGGCATCAGGCTCGCTTCCAGGGTCGAGCACACCAGCAGCTCCAGGTTGCGGCGGCCGATTTCGGCGTTGGAGAACTTGGAGGCGATGATTTCGCCCTGTTCGGTCAGGCGCAACTGGCCGTTGACGGTACCTTTGGGCTGCGCCAGGATCGCCTCGTAGCTTGGGCCGCCGCCGCGGCCGACGGTGCCGCCGCGGCCGTGGAACAGGCGCAGCTTGACGCCGGCCTTGGCGAAGATTTCCACCAGGGCCAATTCTGCCTTGTACAGTTCCCAGTTGGAGGTCATGAAGCCGCCGTCCTTGTTGGAGTCGGAGTAGCCCAGCATGACTTCCTGGATCTGGCCCTGTTTGGCGATCAGCTTCTGCACCATCGGCACGGCCATCAGCGCTTCCATGATGCCGGCGGCGCGCTGCAGGTCGGGGATGGTCTCGAACAGCGGGATCACCATCAGGTCCGAGGTGCGTTCGCCGTCGGCGCCCTGGCGCAGCAGGCCCGTTTCCTGCTGCAGCACGAACACTTCCAGCAGGTCGGACACGGTCTCCGTATGCGAGATGATGTAGTTGCGGATGGCGCGCTTGCCGTAGCGCTGGCGGATGTCATGCGCGGTGCGCAGGATGGTCAGCTCGGAAGTGGTCTCTTCCGAATATTCGATGTACGGCGAATACAGCAGGCGTGGTTGCGCTAACTCCGCCAGCAGCAGCTTGACCTTGGCATCTTCGTCCAGCGACGGGTAGTCGGCTTGCACGCCGGCCTTGGCGAACAGCTCCGCCAGCACGCGTTCGTGGATATCGGACGACTGGCGCATGTCCAGCGACGCCAGGTGGAAGCCGAAGATGTCGGCGGCGCGCTTGAGGGTGGTCAGGCGCGGGCGGGCCAGCACGGAACCGTGGTTGGCGTCCAGCGACTCGATCAGCACCTGCAGGTCGGCCGAGAAATCGGCAGGGCATGGGTAAGGATCGGCGTGGCCGACTTCCTTGCGCAGGATGTTGGTCGCGCCCAGTGCGCGGGCGGTTGCTGCCAGGCGGGCGTACATGCCGATCAGGGCGCGGCGGTAAGGCTCGTCGCTGCGGTGGTCGGAGGTGTCGGTCGAAGCGTCCGACAGCGCTTGCAGCGCCGGCGAGCAGCCAATCATCAGGGTCGACACCGACAGCTCGGCGCCCAGGGCATGGGTTTCGTCGAGGTAGAAGTCGAGGATGGTGGTGGCCTGGCGCTCCAGCGCATGCTGCATGGTGCCGGCGTTGACGTTCGGGTTGCCGTCGCGGTCACCGCCGATCCAGCTGCCCATCTGGACGTAGGAGGCGTCGATGGCAGGCGCGGCCGGACCGTAATGTTCGGCGATCTCAGTCTCGATATCGTCGTACAGGGCCGGCAGTTCGCGCAGGAAGGTGATGCGGTAGTAAGACAGGGCGTTGTCGATTTCGTCCGCCACGGTCAGCTTGGAGTAGCGCAGCATGCGGGTCTGCCAAAGCGTGGCGATGCGGGCGCGCAGCATGTGCAGGTTGGCGGTGCGCTCCTTCGGCGTCAGCGGCAGGTCGCGCTGGGCCAGCAGGCGGGCGATATCGTGTTCCGCGTCCAGGATGGACTTGCGCTGCACCTCGGTCGGGTGGGCGGTCAGGACGGGGCTGATCAGGGCTTCCTTGAAGAAGCTGGTCACGGTGTCCAGTTCGACGCCGGATTCTTTCAGCTTGTCGAGAGCAAAGCTGATGCTGCCTTTTTGCGGCGCCGAACCGGCCAACAGGTGGGCGCGGCGGCGGCGGATGTGGTGCTGGTCTTCCGCAATATTGGCCAGGTGGGAGAAGTAGGAGAAGGCGCGTACCACCGTAATGGTCTGTTCGCGCGTCAGGATCTTCAGCATGCCGTCCAGTTCCTTGGCGGCGCCGGCGTCGGCTTCACGGCGGAAGCGGACAGCGGTCTGGCGGATCGTCTCGACGACGGCGAATACTTCCTCTCCTTCCTGTTCCCGCAGGACGTCGCCCAACAGGCGGCCCAGCAGGCGGATATCTTCTTTCAACGGCGCGTCTTTATCGGCGCTCTGGTTTGCTTCGTCTGTTGCACTTACTTGATTTGCCATAGTTAATCAGTCAAAAGATAAGAATGGTCGTGCAATAGGCTTGTGGCCCGCTCTCTGCATAGGGGCGCGCATGCTAGAATTTGTGGTCCCAATCACGCGCAATAAACTGGTGAACGCCGGTTTGGCGCTAGCAACAGCGAAAGAACTGGTCTTGAATACTCCTGAAATGGCCCAACAGCTCCCTTCCAAATTGGTGATCGCTTCGCGCGAAAGCCGCCTTGCCATGTGGCAGGCCGAACACGTCCGCGCTCGCTTGTCTCAATTATATCCGCAGTGCAGCATTGAGATCCTGGGGATGACAACCCGCGGCGACCAGATCCTGGATCGGGCGCTGTCCAAGGTGGGCGGCAAGGGGCTGTTCGTGAAGGAACTGGAAGTGGCGATGGAAGAAGGCCGCGCCGACCTGGCCGTCCATTCGCTGAAGGATGTGCCGATGGAGCTGCCGGAAGGCTTTGCCCTGGCGGCCGTGCTGGAGCGCGAAGACCCGCGCGACGCCTTCGTTTCGAACGACTATGCTTCGCTGGCCGAACTGCCGGCCGGCGCTATCGTCGGCACCAGCAGCCTGCGGCGCCAGGCCCTGATTTCGGCACGTTACCCGCACCTGGTGATCAAGCCTTTGCGCGGCAACCTGGATACCCGCCTCGGCAAGCTGGATCGCGGCGATTATGCGGCCATTATCCTGGCCGCAGCGGGCCTGAAACGACTCGGCTTGCCGCAGCGCATCAAATCGCTGCTGGCGCCGGAGGATTCGCTGCCGGCCGCGGGGCAGGGGGCGATGGCGATCGAGATCGCCGAGCGTAACGATGGCCCGGACCTGAAGGCGATCCTGGCGCCGCTGAACGACCTGCAGACCGCGCAGGCCGTGACGGCTGAACGCAAGGTGTCCAAGGTATTCGGCGGTTCCTGCCAGGTACCGCTGGCAGCCTTCGCCACCGTTGACAGCGGCCAGATGCACCTGCGCGCCATGGTCGCCACGCCGGACGGTACCCGCGTCGCCCGCGCCGAGATCACTGGCGCCGCCGCCGATGCCGAAGCGCTTGGCGCCCAGGTCGCCGAACAGCTGCGCGCACAGGACGCCGAAGCCATCCTCGCTGTCTGCGCCGCCGAGCAAGCCGACGCCATGAACCCCAACGCCGCCCCCGCGGCCTAAGCGCCGCCCGGATGCCCGCGATGCCCGATCGCTCCCGTATATCAGTGTCAGACCCTTGGGTCTGACACTGGGTTACCGGTTTTCCAATGCCACGCCGCGTCATCCTCACCCGCCCGATCGCGCAAGCCGAACCCCTGGCCAGCCGCATCCGCGCCCTCGGCCGCGAGGTCGAAGTGCTGCCGCTGCTGGAAATCAGCCCGCTTCCCGACCAAACGCCATTGCATGACGCCTTGGCCCCCCTGGCGAGCTACCAGCTGGTGGCCTTCGTATCGCCCAACGCCATCGACGCAGCCTTCGCCCATATCCCGGCATGGCCGCAAGGCCTGCAAGCCGCAGTGGTGGGCGAGGCCAGCCGCCTGGCGTTGATCGCCCGAGGTGTTCCACAAGGCCAGATCGCCAGCCCCGCCGACCCGGCCCACAGCGACACCGAACACCTGCTGCAAGCGCTCGACCTGCCAGCCCTGCGCGGCGCCAAGGTCCTGATCGTGCGCGGCGAATCCGGCCGCGAACTGATGGCCGATTCCTTCCGCGCTGCCGGCGCCGAAGTCACCGTGCTGCCAGCCTACCGCCGCACCGTGCCGCAACTGACGCCGGCGCTGGCCGAGCGTTTGACTGCGCTGGCCGCTACGCCAGCCGACTGGATCATCACCAGTTCCGAAGCCCTGCGCGGCCTTGTCGGGCTGCTAAAGGAATTAAACAAGTTGACAATCGTTGCATCGTTGCAACATCATCATTTGATCGTGCCTCATTCCCGCATTGCCGAAACAGCAAGGGATTTGGGCTTCCCGAATGTGACTCTCACAGGATCAGGCGACGAACGGGTGCTCGCCGCGTTACAATCACGTCCATGAACGATTTGCCTAACCAAACTGACAACTTGCCAACGACGCCAACTACGCCGGCCGTCGAAACTCCCAACACCGCCCAGGCTGCGCCAGCGACCCCGCCGGCACAGGAGCGCGATGCTTTTCGCCAGCCGCTGACGATCGCCGTGGTGGTGCTTGGCATCCTGCTGGCCGCGCAAGCCTTCTACTCGAAGAACCAGGTGTTCCGCCTGCGTGAAGAGATGGCGCGCCGCCTGCAGCAGGGCGATTCGCTGAACGGGCAGACTAGCCAGTTGGCGAAGAACGTCCAGGAAACGACCAAGGAAATCCAGCTCAAGGTAGGCGTGCTGGAAAACCGCCAGCAGGAAGCCCAGGCGCAGCAGCTGGCGCTGGAGCAGCTTTACCAGGACATGTCGAAGAACCGCGACGAGTGGGCGCTGGCCGAGATCGAGCAAGTGCTGTCCACTGCCAGCCAGCAGCTGCAACTGGCCGGCAACGTGCCGGGTGCGCTGATCGCGCTGCAAAATGCCGACCGCAGCCTGTCCCGTTCCGACAAGCCGCAATTCATCACCATCCGCCGCGCCATTGCCAAGGACATCGAACGCCTGAAGGCGCTGCCGAACGTCGACAACGTCGGCTTGGCGGTGCGCCTGGATAACGTGATCGCGCAGGTCGATGGCCTGCCGATGCTGTCCGACGCCAAGCCAACGCCGCCGGCGCCACCTGAGCGCAAGGCCCACGCGCCAACACCGGCCAAGGCCAAAGGGAAGGGCGCCGCCAGCAAGGAAGCTGCTTCCGCACCGGCGGAAGATGAAGATAGCTGGGGCAACCGCCTGAAGACCGTGTGGCAGGACTGGAGCAGTGACATGTGGTCGGAAGTGTCGACCCTGATCCGCGTGCGCCGCGTCGAAACGCCGGACGCGATCATGCTGGCGCCGGAAGAAGCCTACTTCCTGCGCGAGAACCTGAAACTGCGCCTGCTGAACGCGCGCATGGCCCTGCTGTCCCGTAACGAAGCCGCCTTCCGCGCCGATCTGTTGGCTGCGCAGGAATCGCTGGCACGCTACTTCGACACCAAGACCACCCAGACCAAGACAGCACAGCAGCTCCTGCGCCAACTGCAGGGCAGCAACCTGCAGATCGAAATGCCGACGCTGGCAGACAGCCTGAACGCGGTGCGTAACTACAAGGCGAAGCCATAATGCGTCTCTTTATCTGGCTCGTTGTAATGATGGCCGCGGCCATCGGTATCGCCGTGACTGCACGCTTCAACCCCGGCAATGTGGTGCTGTTCTACCCGCCGTACCGGGTCGACCTGTCGCTGAACTTCTTCCTGGTGCTGCTGGTTGCAGCCTTCCTGCTGGTGCATTTCCTGGTGCGCGCCTTCAACGCCACCGTCGACATGCCGCGCAAAGTTGCCGCCTACCGCCAGAACAAGCGCGAGCGCGACGGCAACAAGGGCCTGCGCGATGCGCTGAAAGCCCTGTTCGAAGGCCGCTTCGGCCATGCCGAGAAAGCCGCACTGCGCGCAGCGGAACTTCCGGAAAACGCCGGCGTCGCCGCCCTGATCGGCGCCCGTGCCGCACACCGCATGCGCCAGCAGGCCCGTCGCGACCAGTGGCTGGCCCGCATCGCCAGCGACAACGGCATGAAAACCGCGCGCCTGATGACTATGACCGAACTGCTGGTCGACGACCACCAGCCGGAAGCTGCGCTGGAAGCCGTGCGCGAACTGAATGCCAGCGGCACCCGCCATATCCATGCCCTGCAATGGTCGCTGAAGGCCGAGCAGCAAGCCAAGAACTGGCCGGAAGTGCTGCGCCTGGTGCGCCTGCTGGACAAGCACAAGGCCCTGCACCCGGCCCTGTCGGCGCGCCTGCGCGAACTGGCTTACGACGACCTGCTGTCCGATAACTCGCACGATGCGGAATCGCTGCAGCGCGTCTGGAGCACCATCCCGACTGCCGATCGCCTCAAGCCATACGTAGCGTGCCGTGCCGCCACCGCCCTGAATGCGCGCGGACTGCACGACGAAGCGCGTGTGGTGTGCGAAGAATCGCTGGCCGCCAATTGGGACGAACGCGTGCTGCGCGCCTACCGCGACGCGGCCGCACCTGTCGGTTCCGCCGCGCTGCTGGTGCAGATCGAGCATTGTGAAGGCTGGGTGCGCGAGCGCCCGAACGACGCCGAACTGGCGCTGACCCTGGGTTCGCTGTGCCTGAAGCAGAAGCTGTGGGGCAAGGCCCAGCGCTACCTGGAGCAAGCCCTGTCCGATGCCTCCGAATCGCGCATGGTGCGCGAGTCCCACCTCAAGCTGGCCCAATTGCACGAAGCGCTGTCACAGCCCGAAGAAGCGGCGAATCACTATCGCCAGTGCGCCTTGGCTACCATTCTCTAACAGGCTATTTCGGCCAGCGCTGGGCGCTGTGCAAGAGGCGCAGGATCGTTATCCGACCTGCGCCTCTGATTTTGTACACTGCAATGTATTTGGTCCGCCCGATTACCAGCTCACGGGTGCCTGTTAGCCGGCCTGGCCGACCCAGTTCGGGGAACTTGGCCAAGCGGGAAATTTCAGTTTCGATAACTACGGTTAGTCGCAGCGCTGCCTGGAGATTGGCGCCCATTAGTCTCCGAACAATCGCCAGCTTCGTTTTGTTTGCCGCTGGCGACCATTCGATTTGGCTCATTTTTTCTTGCGTGATTCGATGCGCGCTTCGATTTCGGTGCGAAGATCATGCAATTCTTGCATGGCGACATCATGCGGAATCCATTCTGTCGTCGGATCGTCTGCCTCGCGCAGTGCGGCTTCGACCTCTTCTCTGAACCACTGGTCGTAGTCGGATTCCTGCTCAGCTAATTTCTCGGGATCTTTCGGGCTCATGGCTAATCCTTGCAAGGAAACTCCATTTTACGCCGCGCCCGGCGTATCGGCTTGCGTTGGATCAGGCTATAATTGCAAGGTTAGACTGTCCAAAAATGCATTAATCCGAGGAAAACATGAGCCTGAACAAAGTACCGGCCGGTAAAGACCTGCCGAACGATTTCAACGTGATTATCGAGATCCCAATGAACGCGGATCCGATCAAGTACGAAGTGGACAAGGAATCCGGCGCCATCTTCGTCGACCGTTTCATGGGCACCGCCATGCACTACCCATGCAACTACGGCTACATCCCTAACACCCTGTCCGACGACGGCGACCCGGTCGACGTGCTGGTCATCACCCCATTCCCGCTGATCCCAGGCGTGGTAGTGCGTTGCCGCGCTATCGGCGTGCTGAAGATGACCGACGAAGCCGGCCAGGATGCCAAAGTGCTGGCTGTTCCAGTCGATAAGATCCTGCCGATCTACAAGCACTGGCAGAAGCCGGAAGACCTGCAAGACCTGCGCCTGCAGCAGATCCAGCACTTCTTCGAGCACTACAAAGACCTGGAGCCAGGCAAGTGGGTCAAGGTTGATGGCTGGCACGGTCCTGAAGAAGCCAAGAAGGAAATCATGCACGGCGTGGCACAAGCCGCCCAGCAAGAAGGCAAGTAAGCCTGAATGAAGAAAGCGCCCCGCGGGGCGCTTTTTTTGTATAGTCGTTGCGTGCACCCTTGCAGGGAGGACGCAAGATGGAAGGATCATTGTCGATTTGGGCGAAGACCGCCCCTACCGCCGCAATGCCTGAATTGAGCGGCGAACTGCAGGCCGACGCCTGCATCATCGGCGGCGGCATCGCCGGCCTCACCACCGCATACCTGCTGTCGCTCGAAGGGCGGCGCGTTGTGCTGCTGGAAGCGCGGGAACTGGGCAGCGGCGAAACCGGCCGTACCACAGCCCACCTGATGCCACCGGATGAGTGGTACCACTGCATTGAGGAAAACTTCGGCTCAGTGAATGCCAGGCTGGTTGCGGCCGGCCAGATGGCGGCCATCGACCAGGTGGCGGCGATCGTGGGCAGCGAAGGGCTGGATTGCGAGTTCGAGCGGCTGGACGGCTACCTGTATTCCGCAACCGGCGACCCGAATGAGATCCGGCGCGAGTGCGAGGCAGCAACGCGTGCCGGACTGGAAGCCGAGCTGTTGCCCCAGGTGCCTGGCCTGCCGTTTGAAAGCGGCACTTGCGTGCGCTATGCACAGTTGGCGCAATTCCATCCGCTGAAATACCTGGACGGGCTGGCAGGCTGCATCCGCCGGCGCGAGGGGCGCATTTTCTGCGGCAGCCGCGCTACCGGCATCGACCGGGTGGGCGACAAGCTGCATGTGAATACGGCTCACGGGCGTGTGGTGGCCAATGCCGTGGTGGTGGCGACCAATACACCGTTCAATAACCGCGTGGTCCTGCATACCAAGCAGAATGGTTACCGCACCTATGTGATCGGCGTGGAAGTGCCGCGTGGCTCCTCGCCGCGCATGCTGCTATGGGATACCGGCGATCCTTATTACTATGTGCGGCTTGAATCAAGCGGCGCCAGCCCGGGGCATGACGTGCTGATAGTGGGCGGCTGCGACCACAAGGTCGGGCAGGATGACGACCCGCGCCATCGCCACGACCAGCTTGAGGCCTGGACCAGGGAGCACTTCCCGATGGCCGGGGCGGTAACCTTGCGCTGGTCAGGTGAAGTCATGGAGCCTGCGGACGGCCTGCCATTCCTGGGCCGCAATCCGGCCGACGACAGCCAGGTGTACGTTATCAGCGGCGATTCCGGAACCGGCATGATTCACTGCACTCTCGGCGCGATGATCGTGCGCGACCTTGTCGTCGGGCGCGAGAATCCTTGGGCCGAGCTGTATGATCCGGCGCGCAAACCTTTCCATGGCATGAAGGAATTCATGCAGGAACAGCTCAATACGCTGGCGCAGTACGGCCATTGGTTGCGTGGCGGCGAAGTGGAATCGTCGGTGGAAATTGCGCCGGGGCAGGGCGCTGTCCTGAATCGCGGCGCCAAGAAAATGGCGGTATATCGCGACGACGATGGCGGGCTGCATGCGATGTCGGCGACCTGCACGCACCTGGGTTGTGCAGTGAGCTGGAATCCGGCCGAGCGGTCCTGGGACTGCCCTTGCCACGGTTCGCGTTTTTCAGCCGAGGGCGAAGTGCTGCATGGTCCCGCCAACACGGCGCTGGCTGCGGAAGAACTGGACGACGACGAAGCGGGCATCCGGCCAGTGCCGGGCCAGCACGGCAGCAGTCACCGGCCGCCACGCTAGCGACGGAACGGGGTGTGCTCGTTCAGCTCATCGAGGTAGGCATCGATGCCGCCTGCCTCGCGTTCCAGGAAGCGCTCCACGGCGTCGCTGAAGGCGGGGTGGGCGAGCCAATGCGCGGACCAGGTTTTCTGCGGCAGGAAGCCGCGCGCCATCTTGTGCTCGCCCTGTGCGCCACCTTCAAAGATCTTGATTCCATTGGCGATGCAGAATTCGAGCGGCTGGTAGTAGGCGGTTTCGAAATGCAGGCAGGGGATGTGTTCCATTGCGCCCCAATAGCGGCCGTACAAGGTGTCTTCAGTGTGGATCACCAGCGATGAAGCAACGGGATGGCCATTGCGCTCGGCTACCACCAGCAGCAGGTTTTGCGGCATGGTACGGGCAAGGCGCAGCCAGAAATCAAGGTTCAGGTAGGGCGAGGAGCGGTGCTCGGCATAGGTATTGCTGTAGCAGCGGTGGAAGAAGCGCCAGTCCTGCTCGGTCGTTTCATGGCCGCGCAGCTGACGCATGGCGATGCCGGCTTCCTTTACTTTGCGGCGCTCGGCGCGGATGTTTTTGCGCTTTTTCTGCTCCAGTGTTTCCAGGAACTGGTCGAAATTGTCATATCCCTGGTTCAGCCAGTGGAATTGCACGCCGGAGCGCAGCATGAAGCCGGCCTCGCGCAGTTGCTCTGCCTCGTCCTCGGGAGGGTAAAGGATGTGGGTGGATGACATGCCGGCGGCGCCTTGCTGCTCGCACAGGAAGGCCAGCAGGGCTTTGCGGGCCGCCGCATCGCGCGCCAGCAGTCGCGGGCCGGTGACCGGCGTGAAGGGGATGGCGGAGAGCAGCTTGGGATAGTACTCGATGCCATTGCGGTGATAGGCGTCGGCCCAGGCCCAGTCGAAGACATACTCGCCATATGAATGGGATTTGACGTAGAGCGGCATGGCTGCGGCCAGATTGTCGCCGTCCCATAGGGCCAGGAATTGCGGCTGCCAGCCCGTTTCCGCGCAAGCGCTGCCCGACTCGTGCAGGGCGTGCAGGAAGGCGTGCGACAGGAAGGGATTGCCCGCCGCCAGCCGATCCCATTCAGCAGGGACGACATCGGCGAGGGAAGAAATGACGCTGGTACGGTATTCCATCCGGCCATTCTAGCGAAATACTGCCGAGCCCGTGTCAACCCTGGGGTCAGACCCTTTGGTTGACACGGGCTCGGCAGTACGTTGGGGCGGGGGCAATGTTAAAATCTTCGCCATCACCTTTGGCCTTGCTGAGCTATGTCGCATTCCTTCCATAATTTGTACAACCATGATTTTGCCCGCGTGGCGGTTGGCGTGCCGCGCTGCCGGGTCGCTGATCCGCTGTTTAATGCGGCGCAGACGATTGAACTGGCGGAGGAGGCGGCAGCGAAAGGGGCGGTGCTGGTGGCTTTCCCGGAACTGGGGCTGTCGGCTTATTCTTGCGATGACCTGTTCCACCAGCGCGCACTGCTGGATGGGGTGCTGCAGGCTTTGCAGTCCGTGGTGGAGGCTTCAAGCCGCATTCCGACGGCGATGGTGGTGGGGGCGCCGCTGCGGGTGGATCACCAGTTGTTCAATTGCGCGGTCGTGGTCTCCGGCGGGGTGATTCGCGGCGTGGTGCCGAAGTCCTACCTGCCGAATTACGGCGAGTTCTATGAGGCGCGCCAGTTCAGCGCCGCCGATGAGGCGTTTTCCACGGAAATCTCGCTGCTTGGGCAGCAGGTGCCGTTCGGCGCCAACCAGCTTTTCGAGCTGGAGAACCTGCCGCTGTTCAAATTCCATATCGAGATTTGCGAGGATGTCTGGGTGCCGATCCCGCCATCGTCTTTCGCTGCACTGGCCGGAGCGACCGTGCTGGTCAACCTGTCGGCCTCGAATATCCTGGTCGGCAAGGCCGATTACCGCCGCCAACTGGTGGGCCAGCAGTCGGCGCGCTGCATCGCGGCTTACCTGTATTCTTCGGCCGGCCGCGGCGAGTCGACCACCGACCTGGCCTGGGATGGCCAGGCGCTGATTTACGAGAACGGCGAAATGCTTGCCGAGTCCGAGCGCTTCGCGGAAGAGTCGCACATCATCTTTGCCGACGTGGACCTGGAACGCCTGTCCCGCGAACGCATGCGCACCACGACTTTCGGCCATTCGAGCCGCCGCCATAAAGCGGAGGTGGCGCAATTCCGTACCGCGCGCTTCCCCGTCGAACTGCCTTCGCATCGCGTGCTGCCGCTGGAGCGCAACGTGGCGCGCTTCCCTTACGTGCCGTCCAATCCGCAGTTGCGCGACAAGCGCTGCAACGAGGTCTATAACATCCAGGTCAGCGCGCTGGTACAGCGCCTGTCTTCGTCCGGCATCAAGAAAGTGGTGATCGGCGTATCGGGCGGCCTGGATTCGACCCACGCGCTGCTGGTCTGCGCCAAGGCGATGGACCACCTTGGCCTGCCGCGCACCAATATCATCGCGGCGACCATGCCGGGCTTTGCTACCAGCACGCGCACGCTGGACCAGGCGCGGGCGCTGATGCAGTTCGTCGGCGCCACCGCGATGGAAGTCGACATCCGGCCAAGCTGCATCCAGATGCTGAAAGACCTTGGCCACCCGTACAGCGAGGGCAAGGAGCAATACGACATCACCTTCGAGAACGTGCAGGCCGGTGAGCGCACCAACCACCTGTTCCGCATGGCGAACCATCACAACGGCATCGTGATCGGCACCGGCGACCTGAGCGAGCTGGCGCTGGGCTGGTGCACTTACGGCGTGGGCGACCATATGTCGCATTACAACGTGAACGCCAGCGTGCCGAAGACCCTGATCACCCACCTGGTGCGTTGGGTCGCCGAGAGCAAGCAGTTCGGCGACGTCAATTCGAGCGTGCTGTTGGCCGTGGTGAATACCGAGATCAGCCCCGAGCTGGTGCCCGGCAAGTCCGGCGACACGGCGCCGGCGCAAGTCACGCAGGACTTCATCGGCCCTTACGAGCTGCAGGACTTCAACCTGTACTACACGTTGCGCTTCGGCTTTTCGCCGGCCAAGGTTGCCTTCCTCGCTTACCATGCGTGGCGTGACCGCGACGTGGGCCAATGGCCCGAGGACGAGCACGTGGTGCGCAACCAGTACGAGCTGAAAGACATCAAACACAACCTGGGCATCTTCCTGAAGCGCTTCTTCCAGACTTCGCAGTTCAAGCGCACCTGCGTGCCGAATGCGCCGAAAGTCGGTTCCGGCGGTTCGCTGTCGCCGCGCGGCGACTGGCGCGCGCCGAGCGATTCGGAGGCTGCTGCCTGGCTGGAAAACCTGAAAACCGTGCCTGACGCTTAAACCACTATAAGGAGAACGCAATGAAACAAATTACCGCCATCATCAAGCCATTCAAGCTGGACGAAGTGCGCGAATCGCTGGCCGAAGTGAATGTGACCGGCCTGACCGTGACCGAGGTGAAAGGTTTTGGCCGCCAGAAAGGCCACACCGAGCTGTATCGCGGCGCGGAATACGTGGTTGATTTCCTGCCGAAGGTGAAGGTGGAAGTGGTGGTGGACGATAGCGTGGTCGATACGGCCGTCGATGCGATCATCAAGGCGGCCCGCACCGGCAAGATCGGCGACGGCAAGATCTTCGTGCAGAATATCGAGCAGGTGATCCGCATCCGCACCGGCGAAACCGGTGCCGAAGCAGTTTAATCAGGCATAGCGGACGCAATCGCGGCCAGCATTCTTGGCCGCATACAAGGCCTGGTCGGCGCGCGCCAGCAGTGTGTCCGGTCCGGTGTCTTCCGCCTCCAGGCAGGCAATGCCGATGCTCAGCTTGAGCGGCACGGCCTGTCCTTCATGCTGCACTTGCAGCGCCTCGGTGCCGGCGCGTAGGCGTTCCGCAACGATCTGTGCTTCATTCATTCCAGTTGAGGGCAGCAGGATGGCGAATTCCTCGCCGCCCAGGCGGGCTGCCAAGTCGCTGCGCCGGCACGCCGTGGCGCAGTGGCGTCCGATGGCGATGATCGCCCGGTCGCCGGTGGGGTGGCCAAAGTTGTCGTTGATCGATTTGAAGTGGTCGATATCGATCATCAGCAGCGAAAGCTTGTGTCCATAGCGCCGCGAACGTTCAAGTTCCATTTCAGTGCGCGCCAGGAATTGGCGGCGGTTGGCGATGCCGGTGAGGTAATCGGTGGTCGCGATTTCGTGCAGTTCGCGATTGCGGTCATCGATGGTTTTTTCCAGTTGCAGGCTCTCCACCTCCAGCGCCTCGGCCACAGCCTGGAGCGAGGCGCGCGCATTGTCGCTCTCGATGCGGAATTGGGCTGCGATGACAAGAATGGTGAGGGCGCCTCGCAGCAGTTCGACGACTGGCGCAAAGCTGCCAAGGCCGGCGACGGCGCCAAACAAGGTCCAGGCAGCGTCGATGCCAAGCAACATGCACAGGATGGCGCGGCCGTTGTGCGGTGCGTGGCGGGCGATCAGGACGATTGCGGCCATCAGCAGCGGGATGCGGATCATTGCGCCGAGGGCCATGTGCACGGATTCGCCGGCGTGGCTGCTCCTGGCGTAAAGGAGCGCGGCCAGCATCAGGAAGGCCAGCCATGCCTGGGGCCTGAGCAGCCGTGCCGGCGGGGCAGGCATATAGCTTGCCGCACCGCGCAGCAGCAGTGCGGCGTTGGCAGAGGCCAGCACATTGGGTAGCACGAGTGACAGCGCAGCAGGCATGGCGCCGTCCAGGCCTGCAAGAATCCAAGCCAGGCCCTGGCAAATCGCCGCAAGGCTCCAGTTCGAACCAGCCGAGCGGCCATCGCGCACTGCGTGCAACCCTATAAAGGCGATGCCGATCGCAAGGCAGGCTGTGCCGAGGGTCAGGTCGCAGGTTTCAGCGTGCAGGGTATTCATGCTGCTTCCACGCGGTTGCGGCCACCATTCTTGGCGCGATACAGGGCTGCGTCGGCACGGGCCACCAGGTCGTCCATTGAGTGGTCGTGCGCATTGAGTGCCGCGATGCCAAAGCTGGCGGTGACCTGGTGCGGCACGCCGGACAACGCAGGCGGGATGGCAGCGATGGCGCGCCGCAGCCGTTCTGCAGCAAGGCGGGCTGCAATGGCGCTGGTCTCAGGCATCAACAAGGCGAACTCTTCGCCGCCGAGTCGGCCGGGCAGGTCGACGTTGCGGGCATTGGACTGGCAGGCCTGCGCGACCACCTGCAGCAGCTTGTCGCCGGCGGGATGGCCGAAGCGGTCGTTGATCTGCTTGAAGTGGTCGATGTCCAGCAGCAGGAGCGTCAGCGGCAGGTGGTAGCGCCGGGCACGTTCGATTTCGTCGTTGCCGCGCTCCATGAAGTGGCGGCGGTTGGCGATGCCGGTCATGCTGTCGGTGGTGGCCTGCCTGGTCAGTTCCGCGGTCCGTTCTGCCACGACGTTGCGCAGCATGTCCCGCTTTTGCTGGAGCCGGGTGGCGTTGGCCGCCAGCTCGTCGCGAATCTGTTCGCTCTCCAGCCGGAACTGGAAAGCATTCACCAACACCTGCAGGATGCCGCCCACCGAGACCATGACGGCAAACGAGGTGCCTCCCTCCAGGAAGCTGTCGACATGGCTGCGCGAGAACAGTGCAAGGCCCAGGCGGAGCAGGCTCCACACCGCGGCCAAGGCGAGGATGCCGGCCAGGTAGCGGGTGCCGGCCGGAAGGCCGGAACGTCCCACCAGCATTCGCAAGGTGGCGCAGTAAAAGGCCGCCCGGCAGGCTGACACGAGTGCGATGCGGGCCTCGACGCTGGGGTGGCCATAACTGAACCAGGCGAAGCCCGCAGCTGCCGCGGCGACACACAAGGCGTAATAGCGGTCGCGAATGGGAGCGCCGACCAGCATCGCCGTACCGCGATGGATGAAGACCAGGCTGACAACCAACAGTGCATTATCGGCAATGGTGCCGATATAGGCAGGGAGCTTGTCGGAATTGGCGGCGAGCAGGGCCGCCGCGCCTCCGGCCAGGGCCGAAATGGCCCATTGCCCGCCGGGCGTGGCCGACAGGGCGCGTCCATGCAAGCCCCGGAAGGCGCAGGCAATCAGGATCGACAGGAAGCCGACCAGGCTAGTTGCAGTAGCGACATCAAAGGTAAACACGGACAGGCAAGCGCATCAAAGAAAGTTGCGCAATTGTATCAGGTGTTGCCTGATGGTAAGTTTTAACTTTCCAATTGAAAGTTTGTTGGCAATAGCCCTAGGGCCTGCTGATCTTCAGGTCGAAACGCCAGGCCAGCAGGCGCATGACGGTAATCAGACCCGCGCTGGACCACAGGGCGACGTCGTCCGAAACCTGGGTGTATTGCAGCGCGATGTAAAACCAGCAACCGAAGAAGGCGCAAATCGCATACGGTTTTCCGTCACGGAATACCATCGGCACTTCATTGCAGATAATGTCGCGCAGCACGCCGCCAAAGATGCCGGTGACCACGCCCATCATCACGGCGACGAAGATCGGCATGTCGGCTGCCAGCGCCTGCGCCACGCTGGCGACGGCGAACAGGCCAAGGCCGACGGCGTCGGCGATCACGATCAGCCGTTCGGACACAATATGGCGGATATGCTTGACGAAGGGCGCCGCCACCAGGGCCACCACAAACAGCAGGATCGTGTATTCCTGGTGCGCCACCCAGAACAGCGGGCGCTTGTCGAGCAGGATGTCGCGCACGGTACCGCCGCCGAAGGCTGTGATGAAGGCGACAATGAAGACGCCGACGATGTCCATCCGTTTGCGGCGCGCTTCAATGAATCCTGAGAAGGCCCCAACCAGGATTGCTACGACCTCGATGATGGTGATTAGGGAGACGGCGGGGACGATTTTCATGACGCGCAGATTAGCATCCTGCTAGCAAAATCTGCAAGCCAAGCGTGCCCCGGCGGCGTCGCCAGGGCGGGAATGGTCAACGCTGGGGTGCCAGGGCGCTGCGCAGCAGCACCATGATGGCGCCTTCGCCGCCTTCTTCGGCGCGGGCCTGGCAGAAGGCGATCACGCCGTCGGTCTGCACCAGCCAGGAGTGAACCATGGATTTCAGCACCGGTTCGCCGCCGCGCGAACCGAAGCCGCGGCCGTAGATCACGCACACGCAGCGGTAGTTGCGGCGCCTGGCCTTGAGCAGGAAGTCGTCCACGGCCTGGCGCGCCTCGTCGCGGCGCTTGCCGTGCAGGTCCAGTCCATCCTGTACAGGCCAGTGGCCCTTGCGCATTTTCTTCATCACGTCCGGGCCGATGCCGGGCGCGCTGTAGTTCAGCGAGGGGTCTTCTTCCATGTAATGGTCGACGTCGAACATATCCGACAGCATCGACTCGCGCAGCACGGCTGCGTCGTCCGCCGCCTGCTCTTCGGCCGTCTGCGGCTTGCGCGGGCCGGATGGGGCAGGGCGGCCCGCTGCGGCCGGGCCCTTGGCGGGTGGCGGCACGTAGCGGTCGGACGGCTTCATCTTCTGCACGCCGGCCATGGAGGACTGGAACACGTTGGCGGCGGCGGCAGCGGCCTTTTCCTGCTTGGCGCGCTCTTTCTGCTCGGCCGCGCGCTGCTCTTCCTGCTCCTTGAGCTGTTTACCCAGTCCCTTCAGGTCGGCGAAGCTTTTCACTCTTGCGCTTCCAAGTAGCGTTGCGCGTCCAGAGCGGCCATGCAGCCGGTACCGGCGGAGGTGATGGCCTGGCGGTAGATGTGGTCCTGCACGTCGCCGGCAGCGAACACGCCTGGCACGGAGGTGGCGGTGGCCATGCCTTCGGTGCCGGTGCGGGTCTTGATATAGCCATCCTTCATTTCCAGCTGGCCTTCGAAGATGCCGGTGTTTGGCTTGTGGCCGATGGCGATGAACAGGCCGTGCACGGCCACGTCGGTCATCTCGCCGTTATTGTGCTTGACGGTGATGGCGTTGACGCCGGACTGGTCGCCCTTCACTTCGTGCAGGGTGGAGTTCAGTTTCAGCTCGATCTTGCCTTCGGCGACCTTGGCCATCAGGCGGTCCACCAGGATAGGTTCAGCGCGGAACTTTTCGCGGCGGTGCACCAGGGTGACCTTGGTGGCGATGTTCGACAGGTACAGGGCTTCTTCGACGGCGGTATTGCCGCCGCCGACCACGGCTACTTCCTGGCCACGGTAGAAGAAACCGTCGCAGGTGGCGCAGGCGGATACGCCGCGGCCCATGAATTCCTGCTCGGTCGGCAGGCCCAGGTACTGGGCCGAGGCGCCGGTGGCGATGATCAGGGTGTCGCAGGTGTAGACGTTGCTGTCGCCGATCAGGCGGATCGGTTTTTCGTTCAGGTGCGTGGTGTGGATGTGGTCAAACACGATTTCGGTCTTGAAGCGCTCGGCGTGCTGCAGGAAACGCTGCATCAGGTCCGGACCCTGGACGCCCATCGGGTCGGCGGGCCAGTTTTCCACGTCGGTGGTGGTCATCAGCTGGCCGCCTTGCTCGACGCCGGTTACCAGCATCGGGTTCAGGTTGGCGCGGGCGGCGTAAATCGCGGCGCTGTAACCTGCTGGACCGGAGCCGAGAATCAGGACTTTGGCGTGTTTGGTAGTAGTCATGGCGGATTCTTTACCTAGTTAGTATGTCTCGAATATGGGTGCGGACAGGAATGCTACAAGTCCGGGCCCAGGGAAACCGAAATTATATGCGAAGCGTGCATTTCACATGTACCGTGGGGCCGTTTTACCTTGATATGCCTTAGAATAAGCGCAATTATGGAATTTTTGCCCCCAAGCAATGAGTAAAAAGAGTCAAGCGTCGACTTCTGGCTACGCTCGCAAGACGATTGAACGACCGCCGGTGCCCAACCGGCTGATCCGCTTGCTGTCCGAAGCGCGCTGGTTCGCGCTGGCAGGGGTGTGGCTGTACCTGGTGCTGATACTGGCCAGTTTCAATCGCGCGGACCCCGGCTGGTCGCACAGCAATGATGTGGCACACCTGCACAATCTCGGCGGCGCCGTGGGCGCCAAGCTGTCCGACGTGCTGCTATATATATTTGGCTTTTCCGCGTGGTGGTGGTGTATCTTCCTGCTGCATTATGTGTGGCGCGGCTACCGCCGGCTGACCAATAAATGGCTGCTGGACAAGGAAGAGGATGTCCCGCACCAGCACGAAGGCCTGATCCGTTTCGTTGGTTTCTTTGCCCTGCTGATCGGCAGCATGGGGCTGGAATTCCTGCGCCTGCATTCGCTGAAAGTGCAGCTGCCGCTGGCGCCGGGAGGCATCCTGGGCAGCTATATCGGCCACTTTGCCCATGTGGCGCTTGGCTTTACGCCGGGCACACTGCTGCTCCTGCTGCTGTTTGCCACTGGCTTCAGCCTGTACTTCCACGTGTCCTGGCTGGCCGTGGCGGAGCGCATCGGCGGCGCCATCGAGATGAGCATCGACTGGTTCCGCTCCCGCATGGAGGTGCGTGAAGACCGCCGCCACGGCGATGTGGCCGTGGTCAAACGCGAGGAAAAAGTCGTCAAGGAACGGGTGAAGCACGAGGAAAAGCATCCGAAGCCGGCCGACTTGCCGCAGGATGCGCCGCCGGCGCCGATGGTAAAGATCGAACCGCAGATCACCCAGGTAGTGCAGTCCGAGCGCGTGATCAAGGAAAAGCAGGGCACCCTGTTCCAGGAGATCGAGAACACCACGCTGCCGCCGCTGTCGCTGCTGGACGATGCGCCGCCGCAGCAGGAAACCGTGGCCGTGGAAACGCTGGAATTCACCAGCCGCCTGATCGAGAAAAAGCTGTCCGACTTCGGCGTGGAAGCCAAGGTGGTGGCCGCCTATCCAGGTCCTGTCGTCACCCGCTACGAAATCGAGCCTGCCACCGGCGTGAAGGGCAGCCAGATCGTCAACCTGGCGCGCGACCTGGCGCGCTCGCTGTCGCTGACCTCGATCCGCGTGGTGGAAACCATCCCCGGCAAGAATTACATGGCGCTGGAGCTGCCGAATCCCAAGCGCCAGATCGTGCGCCTGACCGAAATCCTCGGCTCCAAGGTCTATAACGACAACCATTCGCCGCTGACCGTGGCGCTGGGCAAGGACATTGCCGGCAAGCCGGTGGTGGCCGACCTGGCCAAGATGCCGCACCTTCTGGTGGCCGGTACCACCGGTTCCGGCAAATCGGTGGGCATCAACGCCACCATCCTGTCGCTGCTGTACAAGGCCGATCCGCACGACGTGCGCATGATCCTGATCGACCCGAAGATGCTGGAAATGTCCGTGTACGAAGGCATTCCGCACCTGCTGGCGCCGGTCGTGACCGATATGCGCCAGGCCGGCCACGCCCTGAACTGGGCGGTGAACGAGATGGAGCGCCGCTACAAGCTGATGTCCAAGCTGGGCGTGCGTAACCTGGCCGGCTACAACGCCAAGATCGCCGACGCGGAAAAGCGCGAAGAGAAGATCCCGAACCCGTTCTCGATCACGCCGGACGCGCCGGAGCCGCTGGAAAAGCTGCCAACCATCGTCATCATCATCGACGAGCTGGCCGACCTGATGATGGTGGTCGGCAAGAAGGTGGAAGAATTGATCGCCCGTATCGCGCAGAAAGCCCGTGCGGCCGGCCTGCACTTGATTCTGGCGACCCAGCGCCCATCTGTAGACGTGATTACGGGCCTGATCAAGGCCAATATCCCGACGCGTATTGCGTTCCAGGTATCGTCCAAGATCGACTCGCGCACCATTCTTGACCAGATGGGCGCGGAAACCCTGCTGGGCATGGGCGACATGCTGTACATGCCGCCGGGTACCGGCTTGCCGATTCGCGTGCACGGCGCCTTCGTGTCGGACGACGAAGTGCATCGCGTGGTGAAGCATTTGAAGGCCCAGGGCGAACCGAATTACATCGAAGGCATCCTCGAAGGCGGCACGCTGGAAGAAGGCGGCGGCGACGGGGCCATTGCCGGCGCTGGCGGCGGTGGGGACGGCGAGGCCGACCCGATGTACGACCAGGCCGTGCAAGTCGTGCTGAAGCACCGCAAAGCCTCGATCTCGCTGGTGCAGCGCCACCTGCGCATTGGCTACAACCGGGCCGCGCGCCTGCTGGAACAGATGGAAAACAGCGGCGTTGTGTCGGCCATGCAGTCGAACGGCAACCGCGAAATCATCGCACCTACCGCCTCGGCGGAATAAGGATTCTTATGAAGACCACCAAGTTGATGGCGGCCCTGGCCGCCAGCCTGCTGTTTGCAGGCGCCGCCAGCGCTGCTGCGCTGGACCAGTTCAAGACCTTCGTTGCCAGCACCAAGGCGGCCAAGGGCGAATTCACGCAAAAGGTCGTGGCGCAAGGGAGCAAGGACAAGCTGTCGTCCGGCAGTTTCAGCTTTGCCCGCCCGGGCAAGTTCATCTGGACTTACACCAAGCCTTACGACCAGGTGCTGCAGGCCGACGGCGAACAGCTTTTCATCTATGACAAGGACCTGAACCAGGTTACCGTGCGCAAGCTGGGCGACGCGCTGGGCTCTTCGCCGGCTGCCATCCTGTTCGGTTCCAACGACCTGGAAAAGAACTTCGCACTATCCGAGGCGGGCACCCGCGACGGCCTGGAATGGCTGAAAGCGACCCCCAAGGCCAAGGATTCCAGCTTCGAGCAAATCCAGATCGGCCTGAAAAACGGCGTGCCGGAAGCGATGGAGCTGAAGGATAACTTCGGCCAGACTTCCATCCTGTCGTTCAAGAAGTTTGAAAAAAATCCAGCGCTGAATGCAACGTCCTTTAAATTTGTCATGCCCAAAGGCGCGGACGTCATCAACAATTAGGCATGAAGACTGGCCTGACAATGCTGGCCCTGGCGTGCAGCGCCATCGATTCCTTTGCCGCGGATTTCGGCAAGGACGATTTCTTGCGCGAAGGCAGCATGGTCTATGAAAAGAGCTTCAGCCAGGCCGAATCGGACCGTTTCAAGCCACTCGTGGTTGCCGCTTTCGACAAAGTCGCCGCCTTCTTCGGCGATCGTAAAGGGGTAACGCCCGATATTTATTTCTGCAAGAGCGCAGCATGCGCGCGCTTTTTGCTGGGGCCGGAATTTCGTTCGTATTCCCATACCCAGGGTGGCGGGCGCTACTTGAGCGGGAGCCACGTATTCGAGAACCCCAGCATTGTGGTAACGACGCTGGTCAGCAATCCATCCGCCAACGATGAGCGCCTGCTTGCCGTGCTGAGTCACGAGTTGTCGCATCTGGAGCTGTATGCGCGCGCAGGCGGGCAGCGTGTGCCGGCATGGTTCAATGAAGGCCTGGCAAGCATGGTGGGCGGCAGGGCGTGCGCGCCGGGTGCGCAGGGCATTGATGATTTGAGCAGATTGTCGGCCATGCGGGACTGGCTTGACTACACGCGCTCGCGCGATACCCGGAGTAACTCGACGTATTGCCAGGCCAAAGCGGAAGTCGAGGCGTGGGCAGTGCGGCATGGCGGCCCGAAAGGCGTCGTCGAACTGTTGGCCACACTCAAGGAGAGGGACTTTGCGTCCCAATACGGTCCGTTCTTGACGCGGCCGCTGCCGACCATTAACCCCAAGGGCGTAAAGCAAGATGACCGCTGACCTGTTTGCACCGGAGCCCACCCCGCCGCTGGCTGAAGCGCTGCGCCCGCACACGGTGGCGGACGTGATCGGCCAGAGCCACTTGCTGGGCGAGGGCAAGCCGCTAAACCTGCTGTTCAAGTCGGGCAAGCCGCATTCCATGATCCTGTGGGGCCCTCCGGGCGTGGGCAAGACCACGCTGGCGCGCCTGTCCGCGCGCGCCTTTGACTGCGAGTTCATCGCCATTTCGGCCGTGCTGGGTGGGGTCAAGGATATCCGCGCCGCCATTGAACAGGCGGAGCAGTTTGTCGCCAGCGGCAAGCAGACCATCCTGTTCATCGACGAGATCCACCGCTTCAACAAGGCGCAGCAGGATGCGCTGCTGCCTTACGTTGAATCGGGCCTGGTGACCTTGATCGGCGCCACCACTGAAAACCCTTCGTTTGAAGTCAATTCCGCACTGCTGTCGCGTGCCCAGGTGTATGTGCTGAAGGCGCTGACGGAAGAGGAGATGCGCCAGCTGCTGGCGCGGGCCCGCGAACGCTCGATGCCGGACCTGGAGTTCGACGAACTGGCCATCGACACCCTGATCGGCTACGCCGACGGCGATGCGCGCCGCTTCCTGAACCTGCTGGAACAGACCAAGACCGCCGCCGCCACCGCGCGCACCAACAAGGTCACCGGCGAGTTCGTGCAGAACGCGCTGACCCTGAATGCCCGCCGCTTCGACAAAGGCGGCGATAACTTCTACGACCAGATCTCGGCCTTGCACAAATCCGTGCGCGGTTCCAATCCCGATGGTGCGCTGTACTGGTTCTGCCGCATGATCGATGGCGGCGCCGACCCGCGCTACCTGGCGCGCCGCATCGTGCGCATGGCCTGGGAAGACATTGGCCTGGCCGACCCGCGCGCCCTGACCATGGTGAACGACGCAGCCGAAACGTATGAGCGCCTGGGTTCACCGGAAGGGGAGCTGGCGTTGGCGCAAGCGGTGATCTATCTCGCCGTGGCCGCCAAGAGCAATGCCGGCTACAACGCCTACAACGCCGCCATGGCTTTCGTCCGCCGCGACAAGTCGCGTGAAGTGCCGGTTCACCTGCGCAATGCCCCCACCAAGCTGATGAAGGAGCTGGGCTACGGCCATGAATACCGCTATGCGCACGACGAACCGGATGCCTACGCTGCCGGCGAAACCTACCTGCCGGACGGCATGGCGGAACCAGGCTGGTACCAGCCGGTCCCGCGCGGCCTGGAATCCAAGATCGCCGACAAGCTGGCCTTCCTGCGCAAGCTGGACGAAGAAGCCCGCAAGGGCTAAATCGCTATCCGCTTGCAATTGTAGGAATATTCCTATTATTTGTAGGTAAACTAATGCAATCCCTTACGGGACTTTACATTCCATTTGCCTAACGTTACGATGTTGTAAATATTCTAACGGAGGCGGGATGGCAGAGCGTCTGACAGTCGATGGGGTAACCGTCCATGTGGATGGGGCAGGGGATGAAGCCATCATGATGATTCACGGCTGGCCTTATGACCGCAGCCTGTGGGATGCCCAGGTGGCGGCATTCTCCGCCAACTATCGCTGTGTGCGGTTCAGCTTCCCCAGCCAGGGCGCCAAAGGCAGCCATACTATTGAAGAAGTATCAAAATTGTATGCCGACACCGTGGAAGCGGTGAATGGCGGCCGGCCCGTGATCCTGATGCTGAGCGACTGGGGCTGCGTTTTTGGCTACCAGTTCGCGCTGCGCTACCCCGAGCTGGTCAGCCGGGTGATCAGTGTAGGCATCGGCGGCTCCAGCCAGATGACTTACCGCGCCTCGCTGGACTGGAAAACCCGCTTGCGCCTGGCGTTTGCGCACCGCCGCCTGCAAGCCTCGAGCGGCAACAGCCGCGCCGCGCGCGAAGCCTGTGCGCGCCTGCAACTGCCCCATGCGGTCACCTGGCTGCGCGCTTCCACGCCAGCGGCTGGCGCGCTGCCGTTCAAGCTGCGCTGGCCCATGCTTTATATCTACGGCAAGCGCAAGCCGTTCCAGTTCCACACCCGCAGTTTTGAGGCCGCCGTGCAGTCCAAGCCGGACAGCCGGGTGATTGCCTTCCGCACCGGCCACTGGGTCATGCGCGAGCAGCCGGAAGCCTTCAACAGCGCCGTGATGGGCTGGCTGCAGGGCGCCTAAACTGCAGTTCATTCCGCAAATTCAGCGCTTCGTCGCAAGTGCAAGGCAGGGCAGGGAGGCTTTAGGTACAGTGTAACCATGGAAGCACGGAAGTAGTTCAACACTGACCTGAAGGAGAACATCATGAAAGCCCTGAAACACATGGAAGCGACCTTTGTTATCGCAGCAGCCCTGGCCATCGTAACCAGTTTCGCAACCGCCACCACCCCGGTGCTGCACGTCGCCGCCGACCCGGTCGTCGCCAAGGTGGACACCAGCATTCCAACCGTGGTGGTCGCCGCCAAGCGCCTGACCGCAGCCGAAAAAGCAGCACTGATCTGACAGCACAACGCCGGAGGGCGTAAAACTCGGTTGTTGTGCTGTCATCTTGGTACAATTGCTCCTTTCGACTCATACTCGCAGCGGCAGCAATAACAACATGATTGACATCCAACTTCTCCGTAAAGACATTGATACTGTCGCCGCCAAACTGGCGACCCGCAAGTTCCAGCTCGACGTAGCTGGCTTCAATGCCCTGGAAGGCGAACGCAAAGCCATCCAGATGCGTACCGAAGAACTGCAAAGCAAGCGCAATTCGCTGTCCAAGCAGATCGGCATGCTGAAGGGCAAAGGGGAAGACACCACCGCCGTGATGGCCGAAGTAGGCGGCCTGGGCGATGAACTGAAGGCCAACGAAGTGAAACTGGCCGACGTGCAGTTGAAGATGAATACCTTCCTGCAGGCCGTACCGAACCTGCCGCACGAATCCGTGCCGGCCGGCGCCGACGAAACGGGCAACGTGGAAGTCCGCAAATTCGGCACTCCGCGCAACTTCGACTTCGAAGTCAAAGACCACGCCGACGTAGGCGCAGCACTGGGCCTGGACTTCGAGACCGCCACCAAACTGACCGGCTCCCGCTTCAGCGTCATGAAGGGCGGCATCGCTCGCCTGCATCGCGCACTGGCGCAGTTCATGCTGGACACCCACACCGACAAGCACGGCTACACCGAGTGCTACACCCCGTACATGGTCAACGCCGAATCGCTGATGGGCACCGGCCAGCTGCCGAAGTTCGAAGCGGACCTGTTCTCGGTGAAGAAGGGCGGCGCGGAAGGCGAAGGCCAGAACTTCTACCTGATCCCGACCTCTGAAGTTTCGCTGACCAATATGGTGCGCGACGAGATCGTTGCCGTTGAGACGCTGCCGATTAAGGTCACTGCCCACACCCCATGCTTCCGTTCCGAAGCTGGTTCGGCAGGCCGCGACACCAAGGGCATGATTCGCCAGCACCAGTTCGACAAGGTTGAACTGGTCCAGGTCGTGCATCCGGAGAAGTCGTACGAAGCGCTGGAAGAAATGGTTGGCCACGCCGAATACATCCTGCAGACCCTGGGCCTGCCATACCGCGTGATGCAGCTGTGCACCGGCGACATGGGCTTCGGCGCCGCCAAGACCTACGACCTGGAAGTGTGGCTGCCGGCGCAGAACACCTACCGTGAAATTTCCTCGCTGTCGAACTGCGAAGCCTTCCAGGCGCGCCGCATGCAGGCCCGCTTCCGCAACGCGCAAGGCAAGCCGGAACTGTTGCACACCCTGAACGGCTCCGGCCTGGCAGTGGGCCGCACCCTGGTCGCCGTACTGGAAAACTACCAGCAGGCCGACGGTTCGGTGGAAATTCCTGCCGCGCTGCAGCCTTATATGGGCGGCCTGACCAAGCTCGTAGCATAAAGTTGAAAATAGCCCTTCCTTTTTTCGGAAGGGCTGCTATAATCTTGGCTCTCAACGGCGACCACCGTTAAATGCAGTACCTGGAGAGGTGGCAGAGTGGTCGAATGTACCTGACTCGAAATCAGGCGTAGGGTGTCCCCCTACCGTGGGTTCGAATCCCACCCTCTCCGCCAGAACACTGAAAAAGCCCTCGAGCAATCGAGGGCTTTTTCTTTTTCTGCGACCGTTTCGCGGGCCTGGCAAGTGCGCGAAGCGTTAGAATGTTCGGCTATTGATAATTCCCGAGAAGGCTGATGGAACACCGCTTACTTGTACACGTCGTCTATTTCCTGTTGGCGGCCCTTGTGTTGGTCCCCCTTGCCAAGCGTGTCGGCATGGGTTCGGTTCTTGGATACCTGGCGGCGGGCGCCGTGATTGGCCCATGGGGGCTTGCACTGATAGACAACGTCGAGGATATCCTCAGTATTTCTGAATTCGGCGTGGTGCTGCTGCTGTTCCTGATTGGCCTGGAACTGAAGCCGAGCAAATTGTGGTCGCTGCGGCGGCCAATCTTTGGCTGGGGAGGGATTCAGGTGTTGCTGGTCAGTGCCGCGCTGGCCGGGGCTGCGCTGGCTTCAGGCGCTGATTGGCGAGTCGCAGTAATCGCCGGCATGGCGATGTCCCTCTCGTCGACGGCGATTGTCCTTGCCACACTGGACGAGCGCAAGCTGATGTCCAGCCCTGCTGGTTCCAGCAGCTTTTCCATCCTCCTGTTCCAGGATATTGCCGCCATTCCGATGATTGCGCTGGTGCCGTTGCTTGCTGGTGCCGGTTCTGCGGGGCATAGCCAGGGCTGGCTGGTGGCTGCCAAGCTGGCTGCAGTCTTGTTTGCCCTGGTCGTTGTTGGCCGTTACCTGGTCAATCCCGTTATGAGGCTGATTGCCCAAACCGGCCTGCGCGAACTCTTCACGGGATTTGCCCTTTTGCTGGTGATCGGGATTTGCCTGTTGATGCAATCGGTCGGGCTGTCGATGGCGCTTGGCACATTCATGGCAGGGGTCCTGCTGGCCGATTCGGAATACAGGCACCAGCTTGAGAGCGACGTCGATCCTTTCAAAGGGCTTTTGCTTGGTCTGTTCTTCATGGCCGTCGGGATGTCGGCCGACTTCGGCCTGCTGCGCTCCGATGCGGTTTTGGTTGTTGCGCTTGTCGCAGCGCTGCTCGCACTGAAAGGCGGGTTGATGTACCTGCTCGCGGCATGGTTCGACATCCCGCGTAGTCAACGATTATTCTTTGCGCTCTTGATGTCGCAAGGGGGCGAGTTCGCATTCGTCGTGTTCGGTGCTGCCGAAGGTGTGCTTGGCGCCAGGGTATCCGCTTTGCTGGTGATGGTGGTCACATTATCCATGGTGACCACGCCGTTGCTCCTGCTCGCCTACGATGTGCTGGTCGCACCGCGCCTGGCGGGAGAAAAGAAAAAACGCAAGCAACAGACGACTGAGGAATTCGACTCGCAGAATCCAGTCATCATTGCAGGATTCGGCCGCTTTGGCCAGATTATCGGTCGCCTGCTGATGGCGAATCGCGTTGGTGTCACGGTGCTGGACCATGATCCGGACCAGATTGAATTGCTGCGAAAGTTCAAGCTCAAGGTCTATTATGGTGATGCCACACGCCTTGACCTCCTCATCGCTGCGGGCATCGGCCAGGCAAAGGCCCTGGTGATCGCCATTGACGATGTTGACAGCAGCCTGGCGCTGGTGGATGCGGTGCGGGGACGCTTTCCCGAGTTGACGATCCTCGCGCGGGCTCGCAACGTCACCCACTATTATGAACTGCTGAATCGTGGTGTCACCCTGATCGAACGTGAAACATTCGCGGCTTCGCTGCAATTGGGAGCCCAGGTGCTTCAAGTGCTCGGTTTCAGTTCGGACCGTGCCGAGCAGGCTTACAAAATCTTCCGGACGCATAACCTCAAAGTGCTGAAGGAAGTCCATCCACATTACCAGGATCAGGAGAAGGTCATTTCGCTGAACCTCAAGGCCCGGCGCGAGCTGGAGGAAATGTTTGCAGGGGATGCGGCCGCATTCGATACATCGGGAGCGGCCCAGGAAGTGGGCTAACCATGCCAAAAGTGGATAGGGAAACCCTAAATCGCTATAACTGGGCCGTGGCCGTGGCAAGTAGAATCAGGCAACATGAAGAGACTCTATCTCCCGCTCGCGGCATTGGCCTGTTCCTTCGCGTTCAAGACCTTTGCGGCTGACATCAAACTTACGAACCCGCTTGTGCTGCAGCGGGCCGACCCGTTTGTCGCACTGCAAAAGGATGGGAGCTACATCTTCACAGCAACGGTGCCTGAATACGACCGCATTGAGCTGCGCCGCACTCGTGACTTGAACAAGCTGGCATCGGCGGAGACCAAAGTGGTCTGGCGCAAGCACGATTCAGGTCCCATGAGCTACCACATCTGGGCGCCCGAAATCCATCGGATTGACGGCAAGTGGTATATCTACGTTACTGCCGGCCGCGCGGATGCGCACTGGGAAATCCGCCCCTACGTGCTGGAAAATGCATCGGCCGACCCCTTCAAGGGTGAATGGAAAGAGCTTGGCCAGGTAAAAACCGGTTGGGAAAGCTTCTCGCTTGATGCGACGGTCTTCAGCCACAACGGCAATCGCTATTTTGTCTGGGTGCAGAAGGGGCGCACCCCGGCTGAGGGCGATGGCACCAATATCTACATTGCCCGCATGGATTCGCCTTCGACCATTACCGGCAAGGTCACTATGCTGACAAAGCCTGAATATCCCTGGGAGCGCGTGAAGTATCCGGTCAATGAAGCGCCGGCCGTCCTGGTTCGTAACGGCAAAGTGTTCCTGACCTATTCGGCCAGCGCGACAGACGCCAACTACTGCCTTGGGCTGCTGACGGCAAGCGCTGATGCGGACCTGCTTGATCCAGCTGCGTGGAAGAAGTCACAGGAGCCTGTATTCAAGAGCAGCGACGCCAACAAGCAGTACGGGCCTGGCCACAACAGCTTCACCACCACGCCCGACGGAAAGACCGACATCCTGGTCTACCATGCACGCGACTATCGCGACATCAAAGGCGACGAATTGAAGAATCCGGACCGGCATACGCGCGCGCAGGTCATTCACTGGAACCCTGATGGCATGCCCGTGTTTGGGGCGCCGGGCAACTGAATCGTACGTGGCGGTCTGAAGCCCGGAATGTTCCCGCTTAGTCGACTGGAGATTTTACCCGCGGCAGTTTGCTCTTGCTGTAGACGGGCACCACGACTTTCCAGTTGCGCTCATGGGCCGAGGCAATCGTACGAGTGCAGCTCACCGCTACGCTCTTGCGGCCTTCGCTTACCACCCAAGCCGCCTTCATTCGAACCTGGCAGGCGGGAACCCAAATCCTGTAGTCGGGGCCGAGCGGCCTCAAGTCTGTCTCGTTTTCTGCGTTGCGCTGGTCAAGAAAGCGCTTGGCTGTCGCTTGAATTTCGCAGAGCACCGGATCAGGCCCATGCTGAATTCCGAAATTGTACGGGGGCTCGCAGATCACTCCGCCCGCCTGGGCGGCGACGGATATGAGGAGCAAAGGGCAGGCGCCCGCGAGTTTTGAGGGTAATGCCAAAGCATCTCCATTTTCGTCACTCTGCCGACTGGCGAGACTTTGGGTATTATTGTCGTTCTGACCCGCTACCGCAAACGCTTTTGAGCCTCGACATGACCACTACTCCTCAATTCGATTCAAGCCTGCCCCTCGACATGATCATCTTTGGCGGCGTGGGTGATCTCGCCATGCGCAAGCTGTTGCCGGCGCTGTATATGGCGCACCTGCACGGCAATCTACCGCCCGGAACCCGCATCATTTCCACCGGGCGCCAGGAGTATGACCGCACGGCCTACCTGGCATTCGTCGAGGAGCATTCGCGTCCCTTCATCAGCGGCGAAAACTTCACGGAAGAAGCCTGGCGGAGTTTCCTGCAGTTGTTGGAGTTTGTCCGCATCGACATCGAAAAAGATGGCATGGCACCCCTGGCCAAGGCTTCGCGAACCGGTGCGGAACGCGTGTTCTACCTGGCCACGGCGCCTTCACTGTTCACCACCATTTGCGACAAGCTGGCCGAAGCCGGCCTGGTCGACCGCAATGCCCGCGTGGTGCTTGAAAAGCCGCTCGGCCGCGACCTGGCGTCCGCGGTGGAGATCAACGAAGCGGTCGGCAAGCATTTCGAAGAATCGCAGATTTACCGCATCGACCACTACCTGGGCAAGGAAACCGTGCAAAACCTGATGGTTCTGCGCTTTGGTAACTCGATCCTGGAACCGCTGTGGCGCGCGCCGAACATCACCAGCGTGCAGATCACGGTCGCCGAGGAGGTGGGCGTGGGCAGCCGCGCCGGCTTCTACGACAGCGCTGGCGCCATGCGCGACATGGTGCAAAACCACCTGTTGCAGTTGCTGTGCATCGTCGCCATGGAGCCTCCTGCGTCTCTGGCGCCGGACGCGGTGCGCGATGAAAAGCTCAAGGTCCTGCGCTCGCTGCGCCGCTTCAGCCTTGCCTCGATTGCGCGCGACACGGTGCGCGGCCAATACGTGCGCGGCGTGAGCGGCAACCAGGAAGTGCCGGGTTACCTGGAGGAGCGCAATGTGCCCGCCGGCAGCAGCACCGAAACGTTCGTCGCAATGCGCGCCCACGTCGACACCTGGCGCTGGTCCAAGGTGCCGTTCTACCTGCGCACCGGCAAGCGCATGGCGCGCCGCTCGTCCAAGATCGTGATCGAATTTGCCAATCCGCCGTTCCCCTTGTTCCCGGAAACGCCAGGCGGCGTAGCCAACCGGCTGGTGATCGAACTGCAGCCGGAAGAGGCGATCAAGCTGCAGCTGATGGCAAAGCAGCCCGGCAGCGGCATGCAGATGCAGCAGGTGGCGCTGAACCTGGACCTGCAATCCGCGTTCTCGCAGCGCCGGGCCGAAGCTTACGAGCGTTTGCTGATCGACGTGGTACGCGGCCGCCTGACCCACTTCATGCGCCGCGACGAACTGGAAGCGGCTTGGGAATGGGCCGATCCGATTATCAACGGCTGGAGCGCACTGGCCGAGAAGCCGTATCCTTACGCGGCCGGCACCTGGGGTCCGACCGAATCGTTCGCGCTGCTGGCGCGCGATGGCTTTAGCTGGGTAGAGTAAGCACGCTTGCTGCGGAAGCCGCATTGTGACGATACAATTGCGGCCTTCCCAACAAGTGGAGTAAGGAAATTAAGAAGCTTGCCCTGATCTTTGCACTGATTTGCAATCCAACTTATGCAGACACGGTCATCGGCGTTTCCGATGGCGACACGCTGACTGTGCTGAGCAAAGGCCGTCCGGTAAAGGTCCGCCTTGCGAACATCGATGCGCCGGAGAAGAAGCAACCGTTCGGCGCGCGTTCGAAACAGTCGCTGTCGGACCTGTGCTTTGGCCGCGATGCGACGCTCGATTCTGGGAAACAGGATCGTTACGGACGTACTGTGGCCGTGGTCCATTGCGGCGCCGTGAACGTCAACGTGGCCCAGGTTCGCAAGGGCATGGCCTGGGTTTACCCACAATACAACCATGACGCGTCGTTGCCGGGGATTGAATCGGCGGCACGCATGTCCCGCGTTGGCCTGTGGTCCGACCAGAATCCGCTTGAACCCTGGCTGTTCCGCAAGGAGCGCAAGGCGCATTGAAGCAGGGCGCCAGCAAGCACCTGCAAACTGCTTTACTATTGTCCCGTTGACTACACCCAACTCAAAAGGACCAAGATGGCGGAATTCAAATTGCACTGCTTTGCTGCTTCCGGCAATTCGTACAAGGTTGCACTGTTCCTGGCGCTGGCCAATGCGGACTGGGAACCTGTGGTGGTGGACTACTTCGGCGGCGAGACGCGCTCCGAGGGCTGGCGCGACAACCTGAATGAAATGGGTGAGATCCCGGTACTTGAGCACAAGGGCTTGAAGATCAGCCAGTCCGGCGTGATCCTCGACTACCTGGCCGAGGTGACGGGACAGTTCGGCGCGCGCAACGACGATGAGAAGCGCGACATCTGGCGCTGGATCCTGTTCGACAACCACAAGTTCACCAGTTATTACGCCACCTTGCGCTTCATGTACGGCCTGCAGAAGACTGGCGACACGCCGGTCACCCAGTTCCTGCGCGAGCGTGCCATTGGCGCTTATCGCATCGTCGACAAGCACCTGGCGAACGCCAAATTCCTGGTCGGCGATCGCCTGACCATTGCGGACCTGTCGCTGGCCGGCTATGTCTACCTGCCGGAAGAAACCGGCATCGACATGGCTGAATTCCCGCACATCGCGGCGTGGAAGGAGCGCATCAGCGATATGCCCGGCTGGCGCCATCCGCATGACCTGATGCCGGGCAAGAAGTCGTTCTAAGTCATTCGGCGAGGAAGGCTTTCATGGCCTTGGTCGGCTTGCCGTCGTCGCCCCATGCGCTAAGCGGGTATTGGCTCCAGCTCCGCGCACCCAGTGGTTCCCAATAGATGACGCCCAGGCCCTTCTGGTTTGGCACCGCTTTGACCTTGCGCTGCACGGCAAGCAGCATGTCGTAGGTATTTTGTGGGCGGCGGTCTTCGCCACCCACTTCCACCACCATCACTTCCTTGCCGTAACGCGCGGCCATGTCGTTCATGTTGCGTGCAAGATCGCCAATCGATTTCCTGTAATCCGGCTTGTCTGGAAGCCAGTAGGGGTAGTACGACAGGCCGATCACGTCGTAGCGCGCGCCGTTGGCCTTTGCGTTGTCGAACCAGGTCCTGAATCGTTTGCTGTCGTTACCACGGTCAAGGTGCAGGATGACCTTGGATGAAGGGCTGACGGCCTTGATGGCGTCGTAGCCCTTATTGATCAGCTGCGCCAGTTGCGGCCAATTGTCGGTGCGGCCTTCCGGGTAGATCATGCCGGTCGGTGTTTCGTTCCCCACCTGGACCCATTCCGGTGTCACGCCTGCGGCCTTGAGGGCGCTCATCACGTCATAGGTATAGCTGTATACGTCTTCCAGCAGACGAGGGAAGTCGTGGCCTGCCCAGGCGGCGGGCTTTCGCTGCTGCTGCGGGTCGGCCCAGCTATCGCTGTAGTGGAAGTTGATCATGACTCGCATGCCCATTTTCTGTGCGCGGACGGCCATGGCGACGGTTTCGTCCTTGCTGTTGTGGCCATTCGTCCTGTCGTCGGACGGATTCACCCAGGTGCGCAGGCGTACCGTGTTGATACCGTGGTCCTTGAGAATTTGCAGCGCGTCTTCCTGCTTTCCCTGTTCGTTGTAAAACTTGTAGCCGGTGGCTTCCATCTGCGGCAGCCAGCCAATGTCGGCGCCTTTGGCGAATTGCCCAGCCCTGGCAGGTATTGCAATCGCTGTGATCAAGGCAAGCAGCAGCCCGAATTTCTTCATCTTGTTCTCCCTCTGATTGATTTGGGCGAGATGCTAGCGCAGGGCTTTCTGCCAGAGGTATGCTGAAAGTCGTTCGGTGCATGAAGGTTTGATATGGACTCGACCCTGCGCATGGTTTCGCCAATGCTGATAGGATTTGTCTGATGAAAAACTTCAACCTGCCCATCGCATTTGCGCTTGTCGCGGCACCATTGCTGTGCAGTGCCCAGATCGCGCGCAAGGACGTTCTGGAAACGGAGGTCCAGCCATCCGGGAAATTGTCGAAAGTGACTGCACAGGAAATCTCCTTCACGACCGGCGTCAGGGCGCCAGCGCATACGCACCCATGCCCGGTGATCGGTACGGTTACCAGGGGCGAGATCGCCTACCAGGTGGAAGACAAGCCGGTTCAGATACTGGCCGCCGGATCGGCGTTTTATGAACCGGCGAATACGACTATCACGCGCTTTGATAATGTCGGCAAAGGTGAGGCGAAGTTTACCGCCTTTTACCTTTGCGACGATCAGGCTGGTCCGATGACCCGATTGAAGGAACATGCGCCATGATCGATATGCTGGAACAACGCTTCAACAAGCATATGTCCCGCCACCATGGCATTGCTTGGAGCGAGGTGCACGCGCGGCTGCAATCGGATCCCGCCAAGCTTCGCGTGCTGGCTGAAATGGAGCGTACCGGTGGCGAACCGGATGTTGTCGGCGTGGATCCGTCGACTGGCGAGGTGGTGTTCTGCGATTGTTCGCCCGAGAGCCCAGCGGGCCGGCGCAGCCTGTGTTTCGACCGGGCCGCGCTGGATGCGCGCAAGGAGAACAAGCCGGCGGGCTGTGCGCTGGAAATGGCGAAGGCGATCGGTATCAGCCTGCTCACGGAAGAAGAGTACCGCTTTCTGCAAACGCTGGGTGAATTTGACCGCAAGACTTCGAGCTGGGTGCAGACCCCGGCCGAAATACGCAAGCAGGGCGGCGCCTTGTTCTGCGACCGCCGTTATGGCCAAGTCTTCCTGTACCACAACGGCGCCGAGTCGTATTACGCGGCGCGCGGCTTCCGAGGCGCCGTCAGGGTTTAAGGCGCCAGGAAGCGCTCCAGTGTTTGCATCATCTCGTCGATGTCGAGCGGCTTGGGGATGAAATCGTCCATCCCGGCCGCCAGGCAGTCGGCGCGCTCGGACTCCATGACGCCGGCGGTCATCGCCACGATGGGCAGCTTCAGGCCCAGCTCCTGGCGGATGATGCGGGTGGCCGTGTAGCCGTCCATGACCGGCATTTGCACGTCCATCAGGACCAGGCGGTAGGCATCCGGCGCGGCGCGCAGCTTGCGCACGGCTTCTTCGCCATTGTTGGCGACCTCGATGGTTGCGCCGGCGCGCTCCAGGATGCCGACGGCGACCAGCTGGTTCATCGCATTGTCTTCCACCAGCAGCAGGTGGCCGTTGAGGCGCTGGGCGGGCGTATCGTCCGCCGGCGGCTCGCTGGTGTCGGCTTTATCCAGTACTTCGTGCACCGTATCGAAAAGGGTGGAGGCGGTGATCGGTTTGGTGACCAAACCCTTGCGATCGGCGTCCTCTTCGAGCATCTTGCTGCGCTCATAGGCGCTTACCATCAGTATGACCGGCACCCCGGGTGCTTCGGCATGGCGCAGCGAGTCGATATAGTGCTGGTCCTCGGTCGGCATGCTCCAGTCGGCGAGTATCACGTCGTAGGGCAGCTCGCGCTGGCGGGCCAGGTCCAGCATCCTTTGCGCTTCGGCGCTGGAGGATGCCACGTCGACGCCCCAGCCCCAGGCTTGCAGCGTCTTGGAAAGGTAGACGCGGCTGGTGAAGTGGTCGTCCACCACCAGGACGCGCAAGGGGCGCGAACCGGCCCCGGTAGAGGCTTGCTGCTGCCCTGATGGGACAGTGCCGAAGGGCAGGGTAACGGTGAAGGTGCTGCCTTCTCCCGGGCTGCTATCAAGCTCGATGCTGCCGCCCTGCAGTTCTACCAGGCGCTGGCAGATCACCAGTCCCAGTCCGGTGCCTCCGAACTTGCGGGTGACCGATTCGTCGGCCTGGGCAAAAGGCGCAAACAGGTTGGCCTTCTGTTCCAGCGAGATGCCGATGCCGGTGTCGCGCACGATAAAGCGCATGACGCTGCGCTGCTCGGTGCTTTCGACGCATTCGACCTTGAGGCTGACTTCGCCGCGTGCCGTGAACTTGATGGCGTTGCTGGTAAGGTTGACCAGGATTTGCTGCAGGCGCAGCGGGTCGCCGACCAGCAGGCGCGGAACTTCCGGTTCCACTCCGATGGCCAGTTCCAGTTCCTTCTCGCCGGCGTTCACGCTCATGATGGTGGACACGGAATGCAGTACCGCGTCGAGCTCGAAACGCGTTGCGTTGAGCTGGATCTTGCCCGCTTCGATCTTGGAGAAGTCGAGGATGTCGTTCAACAGTGCCAGCAAGGACTGTCCCGAGGTGCGCAGCATGGTCAGGTAGCGCCGCTGCTCTAGCGACAGCGGCGTGGTGGTCATCAGGTGGGCCATGCCCAGTACCGCGTTCATCGGCGTGCGCAGCTCGTGGCTCATGTTCGCGAGGAAGGCGCTCTTTGCGGCATTGGCTGCCTGGGCTTCCTTGACGGCCTCGCGCAAGGCGACCTGCGATTTTTTCAGTTCGGTCACGTCGCGCAGGACGCCGACAAAGCGGTAATTGCCTTCGTCGCTAATGGCGCTGATCGTCAGTTCGACGGTGAACTGGCTGCCGTCCTTGCGCATGGCCGGCAGTTCGACTGCCCCCTTGCCGATCACGTGCGGCTCGCCGCCCGACAGGAAGCGGCGCATGCCTTGCTGGTGCGCGGCGCGCATGGACTCCGGCATCAGGACCTGGATCCCGGTACCGATGACTTCTCCCGGCGCATAGCCGAAAATCTGGCTGGCTGCGCGGTTGAAGGTTTCAATTTCGCCTTCTTCATTGATGGTGATGATGCCCTCGCCCACACTGTCGACGACAGTGCTGATGCGCACATTGGCATCCTCGAGCTGGTCGGTGCGCTCATGAATCAAGCCTTCGAGCTGGCGGATCCTGCCGCTGATGAACCATGCCAGGCCGAAGCCCGCCAGCAGCAAGACCAGTACGATCCAGGTAAGCCAGGTAACGGATGCCAGCAGCTCTTGCAAAATGGAGGCGCGCGGGATGCCGACGGCAACTGCCCAGCCAGTGCGGGCGGAGCGGGTGAACACCGTATAGACCGGAATGCCTTCCAGCGTGGTTGATTCGAAGACGTCTTCATTCACTTCGGACAGCCGCTTGACCAGGCTGGCAGAACCGGGCTTGCCGACGAAGCGCTCCGCTTCGTGCGTGCGGGCGATGATGATTCCTGTGCGGTCGAAGATGGCGATGACGCGGTCCCTTGGTAGCGTTTCCGACGTGAGCACGCGCCCGAGGTAGCCCGGCTGGTAGCCCACCGACAGGCAGTAGACGACCTGGCCGCCCCGTATGACCGGCACATGGACCGCTACCAGGGGCTTGCGGGTGACGCCGCCGATAAACACGTCCGAAACCACCACCTGTCCCGTTTCGAACACGCGCTGGATGCGCTCGCGGCTGCCGGGATCGGGAATCGGTTCGCCGAAGGGGCGCAAGGTGTTGAGCAACTGGACCGAGTCGCGCGTGCTGAGGACGATATTCGAACCGGGGAACCCTGCGTTGACGATGCCGACGGCCTTGCGATGGAAGCCGGCCAGGTCGCCCTGGTCCAGTTCTGCCGACATCGCCAGGGCGCGCGCGGCGACGATGCCAAGATCGAGGTCGCGGTCAACTGCTTGCATCATTGAACGGACTACGAACAGCGAGTCGCGCTCGACCTGTGTGCGCTCACGGGTATAGAAATGCTGGATCAGGAGGCCGAAGCCGAGGGTGGCAGGCAAGGTGCACGCCAGCACGAGTGCGAACAGCATGCGGCGCAGGGTGGGGCGTCTTGGTTGCCGGTTTCGAGCCAAGTGGCATCTTCCTTCAGATGGGCAAGTTGTACATTGTTCATGTCATTGTACAGTTGTAAACCTCGACCGGGCGCTGGATTCCCATGGCCTGCATGGCCCGGCGCGCGACTTCGGCAATATTCGGCGCGGCGTCGGCCCAGCGGTCAAACGGTGTGCGCATGATGACGATGATGTCGCGGTCGGGAACGCCGGCCGTGGCAAGGTAAGCCCAGGCATAAACGCCGCCGTAGACGAAGTCAATGCAATGGGCGTTCAGGACTAACTGTTTGCCAAAACGGCCATTGTTGGAAAAGGAGGGCGCGCGCATGAAGTTTCATTGAACAGGCGCACGAGAGCAGGGTGCAGCGGAAAACTGGGCAATGGCTGGCGGGGCGGGGCATGCCATGGCTCGGGGTTCATGCACTCTAGCACGCGACTCACGGCCGCAGCAAGCTTTTGCCGCTGCCCGCGTTGTATCCTTCAGCAACGCCAGGCGAGGATTTGTTCTTCGGCCAGGGAATGGCCTTCGATCATGGCGGAGCGGGCATTTGAAAATGGCGGAGTGATTTGCTCCACCTGCCGTCCCTGCCATGTCAGGTGCGCCCTGTACCCTTTCTCATCGTGGACTACCACGACCGTATATGTAAAGCCATCAACGCAAGCCGTTTACTCGGCTTCAAGATCGTTTGGGACGAGTTCATTCATCCGATCCCCTCCTTTACCAAGCTGATGCAGATTACGCCAGCCCGGCGGCGAGGTCTGTGCGTCCTTGCACGAATAGCCGGACTTCAGCCCGGCTCGGCCTCGCGCGGCGGCAGGAAGAAGTTGCGCGGCGACTGGCGGAAACGCTGCCATACCAGTCCCGCCAGCGCGCGGCCGCGACCGAAACTGACGCGGCGCGAGCGCAGTGCCACCAGCAGTGCCAGCGTAAAGCTTACCGCCAGGTTGGTCAGCGCGATCAGCACAATGCCCGACAGCGACAACAGCCATTGTTCCGTGGTGAGCTGGTAGTCCAGCCCAACCAGCGCGAAAGCGAAATTGGCACTGGAGAAGGTGACATGGCGGATGTCGATGGGCAGCCCCAGGACGAAGCCGATGGTGCCGATCGTGCCCAGCATGATGCCGAAGAAGAAATTACCTGCCAGCGCGCCAAGGTTGCGGCCGATGTAGTCGGTGACCCGCGCCACCCGCTTCTCGCCCAGCAGCCAGCGCAGCCAGCGAAGCTGCCGCAGGCGGGCTGCGATGTCGTTATAAGCAGCCTTATTGTCGTAGTAGCCCGAAATCAGTCCCGCCAGGAACAAGCACACACCTGCGATCGCAGCATGGGGCAAGGCCAGGCTGTGGAGCGGGTCGATATCGTGCAGCAGGTGTTGCGCCTTTTCCGCGCCCGCCAGGTGCTGGCCGAACGCCGCCTGCCATGCCACGGCGATGGCGAATGCGGTAGGCATGGCCAGCGCCACGTTGCCGACGATAGCCACGAATTGCGAGCGCAATACCTTGACCACCAGGTCCGCCAGGTCGTCCAGTTTCTTCTGGCCCTGGTCGATGGCAGCAGCAATGCGCGCGGCAGTCATGGCCGGCTGCTTGGTGGCCACAGTGAAGTGCAGCACGTGGATCAGCATGAAACCGAGCGAGTAGTTCAGGCTATACAGAGCCGCATAGCCGATCGGGGCAAGCAGCAGGCGCGCCATCAGCACCTTGAGCGTGGCCATGAAGCCGACGATGAAACCGGCGCCGGCGGCGGAACGCATCATCGACAGCCACTCGGCGCGCGTGCTGGCGACATAATGTTCGCCCGAGCGGCCGGCATGCTCGGTCACCTGCAATGCCAGCAATTCCGTGTTGGTCTGGAACAGGTCCGTCAGGCTCAGTTTGCGGTTGTCGGCTTCCACCAGTTGTCGGAACAGGCCGAGCGCGCAGGGCAGGGCCCCTTGCAGCGAGTTCGCTTCCAGCAGGTCAAGCAGGGTGCGCAGGCGGTCGATGCTTTGCGTCAGCCGTAGCAGCAGGCGGGTCAGGCTGACCGATACGCCTTGCACGGATGCCGTCTTGCGTGCGCGGCCAATGATTTCTTCGCACTGGCTGAGGAGCACGTCGAGATGGCGCGCGTCAGGCACCTCGGCCTGCGCGTCGACCAGGCGGGCGCGCCAGGCTTCCGTCAGCTGCACCACTTCGGCGTTCTGGCGCAGGAAGGGCGATTCGAAGCGTTCGATGTCCGGATGGACGCGCACCAGTTCGGGCTCCAGGCCGATGGCGCTGATGCGGTAGGACAGCACCTGCACCGCTTCCAGCAGTTCGCCCAGCACCTGGCCTTGCAGCCATCCATGCGCCGGCAACTGGAGCGCTTGCAGCAAGTCCAGCCAGACCGAGGGCTCAATGCCATTGACCCACTTGTAATCGTCCTGGTGGTCGAACACCTGGCCGAAGACGTCTTTCAGGTATTCGTCATTGACGGTAGGCGGCAGCCATTTGTGATTCAGGCGTCGCCATAGTTCGCCGAAGAAGCCCTGGTTTTGCAGGACGCCCGTATCGGTGAGCAGGTGCACCAGCTTGCGCTGTCCGATTACTTCGGCAAGGTATTCGCGCAGTGCTTGCGCCCATTCGGGCCGTGTGGCGAGGAGATGCGCGAGGGCGCGCAGCCGGTTGGTAGCCTGTTGCAGGTCGCTGGCATGCTTGGGACGCAAGGTGCCAACCAGTTCCTGCAGCAGGGACGTATCGCGCGATGGGCCTGTGGCCTCGATGCGCGCCAGAATGCTGTCCATCATCATTTGCGACAGCATACTGGCGTTCGCGCTGCTTGTCCAATCAGGAACTTAGCGTAGCCTTAAGGCGCTTGCCGCCAATGGTCACATTTTCCAGCTTGAGGTCGGCCACGTTATACAGCCAGACCGGCTGCGCTGCGTTGACCGGATTGCCGAAATCGCAGTTGGTGACGGTTACCCGCCGCACCGGCAGCACGGGTGGCGCGGGTTGCGGGCCGTTGTAGTCGCTGGCGACCGGGCCCAGGATGGCGATGGCCTGGTAGCAGGAGCCGGTAGTGCCGCCTTTCGTCACATTGCCGACAGTGATGTTTTCGATGTGGACGTCGGAAACTTCCGGCGGCCGGATGCGCACGCTGTCTGCGCCAGGCTGGTAGTCGCAATCGAAAGAGATGACGGCGCCGGCAGCGGTGGCAAGGCCCTTGGTGTCGATCGGTGAACCGGGCAGCAGGGTGTAGTGCGAGGCGCTGAGCTGGACGCCGTTCGGCACCTTCACGTTCTTCACGTAGAAGTGGCGCAGGTAGCCGCCGCGGTTCATATTGGTCTTGAGGCGGATCGCGATGTTCAGCGGGTCGGTTTGCCAGTGCACGTTTTCGAACACCAGGTCGCGCGCGTAGACGTGCTCGATGCCGCCGGCCATTTCGGAGCCGAGCGTCACCGCGCCGTGGCCACTGTGCATGGTGCAGCCCTGGATCACGATATTGCGTGTCGGGCCGTACTGGGTGTCGCGGTTCTTGCCGGCCTTGATGGCGATGCAGTCGTCGCCGGAATCGAAGACGCAGTCCTCCACCAGCACGTGGTCGCAGGCTTCGGGGTCGAAACCGTCGCTGTTCGGGCCGCGGCTCTCGGCGTGCACTTTGCGGATGACGAGGTTGCGGCAGTTGACCGGATGATGCTGCCAGAATGGCGTGTTCTGCACGTGATAGCCTTCAAGCAGGACGTTGGTGCAGTTGACGAAGTGGATCATCGGTGGGCGCAGGTAGTGGCCTTTTCCGAAGACGCGCTGTTCAACTGGCACGCCCGCTTCCGACAGTGCGGGGAGGTAGCGCTCGTCGCTGCGCCATTTGTCGCCTTCCCCCTCGATAAGCTTGCGCAGGGCGGCGCTTAGTCCCGGTGCGGCTTCCGCCAGCGGCTTGTTGAGTGGGTTGGGGACCACTTGCGTCGGCTGGCCTTCCTTGTAGCCGGGGGCGGTGGTTTGCGAGACCGCGTTCATGGTGCGGTTCCTGCCTTTCCAGGACCACCAGCAATCGCCGGCTTCGTTGAAGGCGACGCCGCCCTGGCCGTCCAGTTTCGAGGTCCAGTCTTCGCCCGTCAGCGCGATGTTCCTGGCGTTGACGGCGTACACCATTGGCGAGTAGTTCAGGCAATCGTTGCTTTGCCAGCGAGAGAGCGTGAGCTTGCCGTTCGCGCCGCAATCGAAGTCGCCGTGGCGGGCGTAGTCTTCCGGGTCCTGCGAGAACAGGATATGGGCGCCGGCTTGCAGGTGGACGTGGACGTTGGAGCGCAGTACCAGCGGGCCGGCGCAGTACCAGTAGCCTTTGGGGATGACAACGCGGCCGCCGCCGGCTGCCACGCAGGCGTCGATGGCTGCCTTGAAGCTGGCGTAGCAATCGTGGGCGCCGTCGGCCTGGGTCGGCACCAGTTCCTGGTCGTCATGGGTGACCCAGGCTTTGACTTGCTTTGTACTGCAGGGCTGTGCGCCGAAAGAAGTGACCAGGAAGTCTTCCTTGCGGAAGCTGACCGGCGCGCGCAGCGCCGCGACGATGGCGTCGGCGCGCCGCCAGGCCGCCGCACGCATGGCGGCGCCGCTGGAGTTGGCCGCAGCCACGGCCGGCAGCCATTGCGGGGCGAGAAGGGCGGCGGCGCCGGCCTGCAACAGGCTGCGCCGGCGTTGTTGTCTTAAAGCTGTCAAGGCAGGATCTCCTAAGCAGAGAAGGTTCGGGTAACGCGTCCCAGGTGCACGCGCATGGCTTTGCGGGCGGCGGCTGGATCGTGGCTGGCGATGGCCTGCAGGATGGCGCGGTGGTCGCCCAGGGTTTCCTTGCGCAGTTCCTCGGTCTGGAAATGCTCCTTGAGCTTATGCCACAGGTCGCCGCGCTGGTCCCACAGGTGATTCATCACGCCGACCAGCGCGCTGTTGCCGGTGGCATTGGCAATCGCCATATGGAAGTTGCGGTCCGCCTGTTCGTTGGTGGCCACGTCGTCGTGGTCGCGCTCCATGGCTTCCACCGCGATGAGAATGGCGTCGATCGCGCGGTCGGTCGCCACCTGCGCCGCGATGGCAGCAATCTCCGATTCGATCACGCGCCGCGCGGACAGCACCTCGAACGGTCCCGGCCCCGCTTGCGGCAGGGCGGGCACGTGTCCGGGGCGGTCGCATATATAGACGCCGGAGTTGCTGCGCACCTCCACCACGCCGGTCAACTCCAGCGCAATCAGTCCTTCGCGCAGCGAAGCCCGGCTCACTTCCAGCTTGGCCGACAGCTCGCGTTCCGACGGCAGGCGGTCGCCGCATGCAAATCCTTCGGTGGCGATCATCGCCTGGATCTTGTCCGCCACCTGTTTATATAGCCTGGTCTCCATGCGCCCAATTCTAAGGTGGTCAGGCCAAAACAACAATCTGGACTGGCCAATAGTGGCTTTTTTGCACAATCTTGGAAGTTTTGCTTGTTAAATTGGCCTAACCACTTTAGTCTGTGGTTATACCAAAACCGAAAATCGATCAAACCAATTTGATCGCTCAACTGGAGGAGACTCATGAATTACGTTGCAGGCCCTCAAACCAAGCGCGCCGTTCTGGCAGCAGCAGTAGCAGCCGCCGTTCTGCAGATGGCAAACCAGGCCGCCGCTCAAACCGCCGCCCCGGCCGACGAATCGATGGCGTCGGTGGTGGTGACCGGCTCCCTGATCCGCCGCGTCGCCAACGAGGGCGCCACCCCGCTCGTCACCATCAAGTCCAGCGAGTTGCAGGCACGCGGCAACACCGAGCTGAAAGACCTGGTGCTGGAAATGCCGCAATCGCTGTCGCTGGGCACCAATAGCGGCGCGGCCGGCCCGATCATCAACCTGCGTGGCCTGGGCCCGATGCGCACCCTGACCCTGCTGAACGGCCGCCGCCTGGCCAATGAGCCGCTGCAGGACCAGTACGTTTCCGTCAACGTGATCCCGCGCATGGCGCTGGACCGTGTTGAAACGCTGAACGGCGGCGCTGCGTCGATCTACGGCGCGGATGCCATCGGCGGCGTGCAGAACTTCCTGACCAAGCGCGGTTTCGAGGGCGCCTCGGTCAAGGCCGAATACGCCCCGACGGAAAAGGGCGGCGCCGATTCACGCAGCTTCGGCATGATCCTGGGCGCCGGCAACCTGTCGCGCGACGGCTGGAATGCCTACGTGGCGATCGACTACCAGAAAAAGGATGCGCTGTTCCAGAGCGATCGCCCGGAGCAGCATGATCCTGCCATCCTGCGCACGCTGGGCCTGGGCATTACGCCCGACGCACGCAACGCAACCCCGGCCGCCAACTTCGGCTTTGCCCGCAACGCGAACTCGAACTACAACCCGACTTTCGCCTCCGGCTGCCTGGCGCCATATGCAACGCCGACCCTGGGCAACAACAGCACCGCCGCAACGCCGGTCTATGCGCCGGGTTGCGCGCGCAATCCGCTGTACTGGAATGCGGTGACGGACGGTAGCGAGATCACCAATATCAGCGGCCGCGCCAGCATGAACCTGCCGGGCGGCCACAAGCTGGACCTCGACATCCTGCACTCCGAGTTCACGGTCCAGAAATACCGCGGCATGCAAGCGCCTGGAACGACCAACCCGTTCACCACTTACTCGCTGCCGGCGACCAGCAAATACTATCCGGGCAAGGGCATCACCCCGGCCGTGCCGGTTGTGGGCAGCAATACCGGCAGCAATTCGCCGACCATGTTCATCGACCCGACGAAGACGCCGGGCACGGTCAGCAACCTGAACATGAACAACCGGACCATCTACTTCCAATGGGGTCCTGCCGAACTTGGCCCGGCCTACCGCAACGACGAACAGACCAACGACCGCATCGTGCTGACCGCCGAAGGCGAGGTGCTGGGATGGGACTACCGCGCCGGCCTGAATTACGGCGAATCGAAGCGCGACACCCGCGCCGGCGCAGGCTACATTTCGTACACCAAGGCGCAGGAAGGTTTCAATAACGGCACCCTGAATCCGTTTGGCCTGCAGGACACGGCCGGCCTGGCGTACCTGAACAGCATCCAGGCGGACGACTATACCTATCGCCTGAACAAGGCCTTCAACCAGAGCGTGGACGTGACGCTGTCCAAAGGCATCTGGGACCTGAAGGGCGGTCCTTTGACGCTCGCCGTTTCCGGCGAACTGCGCCGCGACGGCGCGCAAACCTTCAATGCGCCGCTGGACTACGTGCTCAAGAAAGCCGACGGCAGCTACAACATCGACGCCGCCGGCAACGTGGTGCAGTCCGACCTGGTGGGCGAGACCCCGCAAGGCGTGGCCAAGAAGATCCACCGCACCATCGCTTCGCTGCTGATGGAAGCCGATGCGCCGATCACCGACAAGTTCCTGCTGAATGCAGCGGTGCGCGCCGACCGCTACTACGACCTGAAGCAGACCACCGTCAATCCCAAACTGGCCGCGCGCTGGCAGCCATTCCAGCAACTGGTCCTGCGCGGTAACGTGAACACCGGCTTCCGCGCCCCGTCGATCATCGACATCCAGAACCCGACGCCTGAGGTGCGCAACCAGGTGATGGACGATCCTGTCCTGTGCCCAAGCTCGCAGCCGCTGGTGGCCGGCACCGGCACGCCAAAGGCCGGCTACACTTATGACCAGGTCTGTAACGTCGCCACCAACTACTGGACCAAGTCGCCGAACAACGACTTCCTGAAACCGGAAAAATCGCGCGGCTTCTCCTTCGGCTTCGCGCTGGAGCCGGTGAAAGACCTGTCGATCACCGTCGACTACTGGGGCCTGAAGCTGCGCGACGTGCTGGGCGCCGTCACCATCGCCGAGATCCAGCAGAATCCTGCCAAGTACGAGGTGAACTTCGTGCGCAATGCCGACGGCACCATAGACCACATCGTGGCGAGCCAGGCAAACCGCGGCCAGACCCGCATCCGCGGCCTGGACCTGTCAGCCAGCTACCGCTTCCCGAAAACCAGCATCGGCACTTTTGATGCGAAGCTGGATGGCACTTATATGGACAAATATGAGTTCCAGTCCGAGAAGAATGGTCCGTGGCTGAGCAATGTGGGCATCATCACCAACGATGGCCGCTACGGCGGTTCGGGCCCGAACGCCGGCCTGGCCGGCCTGCCGCAGATCAATCCGCGCTGGAAGCACACCGCATCGGTCACCTACACCAACGGCGCCTGGGCTACCACCCTGTCGCAGCGCTACAACTCGAGCGTGACCGACGTCACCCCGCGTGCCGGCTCGACCCTGACCGAAGTGGAGGCCTACAAGCAGTACAACCTGAACGTGAACTACAAGGGCTTCAAGAATACGACCATCAGCTTCGGCGTCAACAACCTGACCGAAGAATGGCCGCCACTGACCTCCAACAGCACTTACAGCGGTGGTTACGTGACGTCGATGGCCGACATGCTGGGCCGTGTCTATCGCATGTCGGTGGAGTTCACGTTCTGACATGCTGCTGCGCTGCCTGATGCTTGCCTGCTCCCTGCTGCTGCCGGCAGCGGGAGTGCTGGGCGCGCCGTCTGCGCCAGCTGCGGTGGAATTCGTGCCGGCGGCGCAAGCCGCCGCCGCGAGCTCCGGTCCGTACTTCGTCGAAGCACGGATGCGCGCGGCGCCGGGCGCAGTCGGGCAGGGCTATGTCATCGTCCGGTACAGCGATGAGCGCAACTGGCTCGGCTTTGGCCTTGATGCAGCGGCAGGCGGCAAGCTGGCAGTCAACATCGTCCGCCTGGTCGATGGTCAGCCGAAATTCCTCAAGCAGGTACGCATCGAGCCCGATCCTGGCGAGGCCTTCTACACGATCCGGCTTGACGTGGATGGTGCCGCCCTCACGGCTTACCTCAATGGCACGCGGCTGATTGGCGTCGACGAACCCAACGCCTTGCCGCCGCGCGTGGGCGTGCTGGCGCAAAAAGGGCAGTTTGAAATCCTTGGCCTGCGCGCAGGCGACATCAGGCAAGCGCCCACCAGCATTGGGCTGGTGCACCGACATAAACAGCTGCGCTTGCAGGTGGGCGACGTGCCGCAGCGGTTTGCGGTGCGCGCCGCGAGCCGCGATGGCCTGCGGACGGTGGAATTTTCCGCGGTCTCAAGCGATCCGGCCGTAGTCGAGGCCAGCGTGGCCGGCGACGCCCTGGTGCTGGCTCCGCGCGGCGCCGGCAAGGCGGCAGTCACGCTCACAAGTGCCGACGATCCGAACCTGGCGGTTACGCTGGCAGCTATCGTCGACCCGGCGTTTGCGGCGCCTTCGAGTGCCTTCCGGCTGGTGGCGGGCAGCGCATCGCCTGCCCGAGGAGAACGCGATGTTCCAGTCGACACACGCCTGCAGCTGCGCTTCGACCAGGCGCCGGTCATCGGCGACAGCGGTTCCGTCCGCATCGTCCGCGTGAAAGACAACCTGACGGTCGACGTCATCCGCGCCGGCTTGGAGCTGGACGAAATTGGCACGCCGCGCGACGGCGTGAAACGCGTGGTGCGCTACAAGGCGATCACCGTCGACGGTACGGCAGCGACGATCCGCCCGCACGACGGCAAGCTGGAATACGGTACCGACTATTACGTGCAGGTGGACGATAAGCTATTCAGCGGCGCTGCGCTGGGTGGAGCGCAGTTTGCCGGGATCGGCGAGGCGCGCAGCTGGAGGTTCCGCACCCGCGATCGCGCCCCGCAAGGCACCACGCTGCGCGTCGCGGCAAGCGGCAAGGCCGATTTCCGCACCGTGCAAGGTGCGCTGAACCACGCGATGCAGCAGATTCCCCGCGAGCAGCCGGTTACTATCCGCCTCGCCGATGGCCGGTACGAGGGCCTGCTTTACCTGCGCGGCAAAGACAATGTCACCTTGCGCGGGGACAGCCGGCATGGCGCCGTCATCGCAGCGGAAAACAGCGACGGCATCAACCCGGGAAGCGGGACGGGCCAATTGCCGCTGGCACCCGGCGCCAGCGGTGGGCGCTCGGTGTTCCTGGTGGAAGATGCCGACCTGCTGCGGCTGGACACGCTCACCCTTGTCAACACCACGTGGCGCAGCAAGACCATCGGCGCCCAGGCGGAAGCGCTCAACTTCAGCAGCGAGGGGCGCTTCATCGCCAACCAGGTCGACTTCCTCAGCGAGCAGGACACGATCCAGGTCAAGGGATATACGTGGTTCTACCGCAGCCTGATCGCCGGCAATGTCGATTTCATCTGGGGCTATAACCGCGCCGCCCTGTTCGAGGAATCCGAAATCCGTTCCGTCGGCGACAGCGCCAATCCATCAAGCGGCGGCTACCTGGTGCAGGCGCGCACCGTGGCGGAGGGCGATCCCGGCTTCGTATTCCTGAACTCGCGCCTGACGCACGGCCCCGGGCCGGCCGGCAACGACGTCCCGGCGGGAGCAAGCTTCCTCGCGCGGCCAGGTGTCGTTACGGCATGGGACAACGTCCACTACGTCAATTGCAGCATCGGCCCGCACATCAGCGCCGAAGGCTGGCATGGCAAGCCGCGCGGCGGCAAGGGCTGGGACGAGAGCGCAAGCAGCGACCTGGCGGGCAAGCCGCTCGACCTGTCGCAGCGCGTGGCGGGCCGCGTCCTGGCGCCGGCCGACGCGGCGCGCTTCAGCAGCCGCGCCAGGGTTTTCGCGCAGATTGACAATGGAAAAGGATGGAATCCCCAACCGTGAATAAGATCATTCCGTATGCGCTGCGCCGCAGAAAAGTGCTGAAAGGACTGGCCGCATTGGGCGCGGTCACCGCGGCGGTTCCAGGACTCGCAGCTGCGCGGGCCGCCCCCCAGGCCGACCCCTGGTCTCGTGCGCAAGACATCCAGCGACGCTTCGCCACCCCGCTGCGGTTTCCCCAACGGGACTTCGTGGTCACCGACTTCGGGGCCAAACCATGCGAGCTTGTGAAAGTCCACGGCTACCCCACGATCCGCGCGAAAGGTGAACTGGAGACCCAGGCTAGTGGCTCACACGACAGCCACCCGGCAATCCGGGCCGCCATCGTCGCCGCGCACCAGGCCGGCGGCGGCCGGGTCGTCATCCCCGCCGGCAATTGGTACCTGAAAGGACCTGTCACGCTGCTGTCGAATGTGCACGTCCACCTCAAGGCCGGCGCGCGTCTCCTGTTCAGCGCCAATCCGTCTGACTACGCACGCGATGGCGATCATGATTGCGGCATGAACGGCCAACTGGTGCTCACCCGCTGGCAAGGCAACGACTGCCTGAATTTCAGCCCGATGGTCTATGCGCGCGGGCAGAAGAATGTCGCCATCACCGGCGAGGACTGGACCAGCATCCTGGACGGGCAAGCAGGCGTGCCGTTCGAGGACGGCAGCGGCAACTGCTGGTGGGGCATGAATCCGAAAGGCGCCTTGCCGGGCAGCGTGCACCAGGCGGTGCCGAATCCGGCCAATCCCACCTCGCTGGCAGGACTGGCGCCGCATCTGGACGAAGCAGCGCGTACACGGATACAGGGCGCAGGCGAGGGATGGCGCGCGGATGGAAGCCTGCTGCCAGCGCTTTCGGAAGCGGGCGTGCCGCCCGAAATGCGCGTGTTCGGCCTTGGCCACTACCTGCGCCCGTCGATGATCCAGTTCGTCGACTGCACCGACGTTTTGATGCAAGGCTATATGGTCGTCAATACGCCAATGTGGATACATCACCCGCTCAATTCGCGCAACGTTCACATCGACCGCGTGCGCATGGACAGCATCGGCCCCAATTCGGACGGCATCGATCCCGAATCCTGCGATACGGTGCTGGTGAGCGGCTGCGAATTCAACACCGGCGACGACTGCATCGCCATCAAATCCGGCAAGAATCGCGATACGCATTACGGGCCGACCCGCAATATGCTGATTCAGGACTGCGTGATGAACAGCGGTCATGGCGGTATCACGCTGGGCAGCGAAATGTCCGCCGGCATCGAGCATATCTACGCCCGCAACATCGAGTTTCGCAACGCACATTGGACCAGCGATCCGCTGTGGACGGCGATTCGCCTGAAAACAAATATGAATCGCGGCGGCTACCTGCGCCACCTTTACGTGCGCGACATCACACTGCCGAACGGCGTACAGACCACGCCACGGCCATACAAACCGCTGCCAGGCACGCTCCTGGGCGGAGCGCTGCCATCAACCGGCGGGGGCGCCGTGCTGACCATTGATTGCGACTACGCTCCCGCCGACGACATCGTGCGCAGCCGTCCGCCGTCGGTATCGGACGTCCACATCAGCCGCATCCGGGCCGGCAACGTGAAGGCGCGGGGCGGTGCATTTTCCTGCAACCAGGTCATGGTGGTGCTGGGCCCGGTGTCGAGCAGCTACAACGGCCCAGCCGGCGTACCGGTCCTGCCGGTGACCGATATCTCGATCACCGATGCCGATTTCGGCACGCCGCGCGATGCCGATGAACCCTGGTTTGTCTACAATGTGAAACGCCTCAAGCTGTCCAACGTGCGCATTGCCGGCAAGACGATCAACACGGAACTCAACGCATGAACTTCATCCTGGTGCTTGTGGCGGCGCTGTTTGCGGCAGCGGGCGCTCAGGCGCAAGATGCCGGACCGGTGGAGCGCTGGGGCAGCAAGGAAGTCACGCTCGCCGGGCCGCGCGACGGCAATCCTTTCCTCGAAGTGGAGCTGTCCGCGACCTTCCGCCTGGGCGCGCGCAGCCTGGAAGTCGAAGGCTTTTACGACGGCGAGGGCCAGTACAAACTCCGCTTCATGCCCGACGCCACCGGCGAATGGGAGTACGAGACCCACAGCAACCGCCTTGCGCTAAACGGCAAGCGTGGCAAGTTCACAGTCGTGGCTGCAAAGGCCGGCAACCACGGACCGGTGCGCGTGAAAGGCGTGCATCACTTCGGCTATGAGGACGGCACGCCGTTCTGGCAGGTCGGCACCACCAGTTACGGCTGGACCCACCAGCCGGAAGCCCTTGAACGCCAGACCCTGGCGACGCTGGCGTCCGGGCCGTTCAACAAGATCCGCATGCTGGTATTCCCGAACCAGGACGTCAAGCACCAGCCGCCGCGCTTTCCGTTTGAAGGCGCACCGCCCAAGGCTTGGGACTTCACGCGCTTCAATCCCGAATTCTTCCGCCACCTCGAACAGCGCGTCGGCGACTTGCGCGCGCTTGGCATCGAAGCCGATATCATCCTGTTCCATCCTTATGACAAAGGGTTCTGGGGCTTCGACCAGATGCCGGCCGACGTCAATGAACGCTACCTGCGCTATGTGGTAGCGCGGCTGGCTTCTTACCGCAACGTGTGGTGGTCGATGGCCAATGAATTCGACTACCTGGCAAAGAAGCAGATGCCCGAGTGGGACCGTTACTTCGAAATTGTCCAGGCGCGCGATCCCTACCGGCACCTGCGTTCGATCCACAACGCCATGGTGCTCTACAACCACACCAAGCCGTGGGTCACCCACGTCAGCGTCCAAAGCGGGGCCATTGCCGAAGACTTTGAGCGCGCCGTGCTTTTCCGCGATGTGTATGCGAAGCCGGTGGTGTACGACGAGGTGAAATACGAGGGTAATATCGAGCGCCGCTGGGGGCAGTTGTCGGGGCAGGAGATGGTGCTGCGGTTCTGGATGGGAGCGATTGCCGGCACCTATGTTGGCCACAGCGAGATCTTCAGGGACCCGGGCGATATGTCCTGGCTGGGCAAGGGCGGCACATTGCGCGGGGAAAGCCCGGCGCGGCTGGCCTTCTTCCGCAAGATCCTGTCGGAGAGCCCGCCGGAAGGGCTGGAGCCGATCGACAAGTGGCAGGACTATCCTTTCGCCGGCAAGCCTGGTCAGTATTACCTGGGCTACTTCGGACGCGAGGCGCCTTCCACCTGGCAGTTCGCGCTTGCCAAGCCAGGCCTGGCAGAAGGCATGAAGTTCAGGGCCGAGGTGATCGACACCTGGAACATGACGATCACCCCGGTGGAGGGCGTGTTCGAAATCCGCAAGCGCGACAACTACAGTTTCGTGGACAAGGAAGCGCGCAGCATCGCGCTGCCCGGCCGCCCCTATATGGCCTTGCGTATCACGAGGCTGCCGTGAAGCGCGCCGCCGCAGCCGAGCCCAGGCCCGGCGACCTTGCACGCGCAGCCGCCGCAGCCGCGATCATGCGCATCGTCCTGACCGCAGCGCTGGCCGGCGCTGCCGCCTCTTTGCCATTGCCTGCGGAAGCCTTGGACATCACAACGAAATTGCTCGACGCAAATTGATAATTAGTTAAAAATGTCGGCTATCTTTGTTGTGGGGAGACACGCTTGGAAAGCTCGAAGGGACACAAGATCGCGGCCGGCGCCGGCCTGACCGTGGCGGGGTGTTTGGCTTACCTGCTTCTGTGGCCGGTGCCCGCCGAACCGGTCTCCTGGACGCCGCAACAGGCGCCCGGATACGTCGGCGCACACGCACCAAATACCCGGCTGGCCGGCCTGCAGAAAATCGACATCGGCACCGAACAAGGCCCGGAACACCTGGCCATGGGCCCGGACGGCAAGCTGTACGCCGCTGTTGCCGGCGGCAAGATCCTGCGCATGGCGCCCGATGGCAGCCAGCGCGAAGTCTTCGCCAGCACCGGCGGCCGCGTGCTGGGCTTCGATTTCGACGCCGGCGGACGCCTGATTGCGGCCGACGCCATGAAAGGCCTGCTCGCCATTACGCCGGACGGCAGCATCAACGTGCTGGCAACGCAAGTCGCGCCAGGCGATCCAATCCGCTACGCTGACGGGGTGGTGGTAGCGCCCGGCGGCATGATCTACTTCACCGATGCCTCGACCCGCTTCGCCCCCGCCGAATGGGGCGGCACCTTCGAAGCCAGCGTGCTGGACATCCTTGAACAGTCATCGACCGGCCGCGTGCTGGCCTACGATCCGGCGAGCGGCGCCACGCGCATCCTTGCCAGCGGGTTCTCGTTTGCCAACGGCATCGCCTTGTCCGGCGACGGCCGCACGCTGTTCGTCAATGAAACAGGCCGCTACCGCATCTGGAAAATCGATGCGCAAAGCGGCAAGCGCTCCATCCTGTTCGACAACCTGCCTGGCTATCCCGATAACCTGATGCGCGGGCGCGACGGCAAGATCTGGGTCGGCCTGGTCAAGCCGCGCAATCCGACGATCGACAAGCTGGCGCAAAAGCCGTTCATGCGCAAGCTCACGCTGCGCCTGCCGCGCGCCCTGTGGCCGGTGCCGAAAGCCTACGGCCATGTGTTTGCCTTCAGCGAAGATGGAAAAGTGCTGGCCGACCTGCAGGACCCGTCCGGCGCATATCCGGAAACCACGGCGGTCCTCGAAACCCCCGACAGGCTCTATATCCAGAGCCTGCACGCCGCCTATATCGGCTGGATGTCCCGGCCCTGATCAGGCGGCACGTCATCCGCCGGCGGTGGTGCCGGCGGCGCAGGCGTGGGAACCACGATGGTTGTGGTGTCCACGGCGCCGGTGACGCGCTGCTGGACCACCTGCATGGCGACTGCCTTGCGCGGCGGCTCGGGGCGGGGCGGTTTGGGGAACATCTCTTCTCCTGTAGGGCATGACTCCGACCCACATTGGGCGTTTTGGCAACTTTGCAAGTCTTTAATGTTGCCATTGCGCACCAGCTGAATCGTGCACGCGATAGTTATGTTTATAATTTCTTACGATTATTTGCCTCCTAGCCATGAACCGGAAAACTCCTCCCTTGCTGTTGCTGGTCATGCTGTCCATGGCGCCTGGCGCGCATGCTGCAGGGTTGGCAGATGGCGACATCGCCGACCTCACGCTGGAACAGTTGAACGAAATTGTCGTCACCTCGGTGTCGCGGCAGGAAGAAAGGCTAAGCAACGCGGCCGCTTCTCTGTTCGTCATCAGCGCCACCGATATCCGGCGCAGCGGCGCGCGCAGTTTGCCGGAAGCGCTGCGCCTGGCGCCCAACCTGGAAGTAGCGCGCGTCGATGCGCGCAACTACGCCATCAGCGCGCGCGGCTTCAACGGCCCGTTTGCCAACAAGCTGCTGATGCTGATCGACGGCCGCAGCGTCTATTCGCCATTCTTCTCCGCCGTGTTCTGGGACGCCCAGTCGGTGGTGATGGAGGATATCGAACGCATTGAAGTGATCAGCGGCCCCGGTTCAACGATATGGGGCGTCAACGCCGTCAATGGCGTGATCAATATCATCACGCGTAATGCCAAGGACAGCCAGGGCGCGCTGCTGTCGGTCGCAGCTTCGAGCGGCGAGGGCGATGCCAGCCTGCGCTTCGGCGGCCGCCTGTCGAATAATGGCTACTATCGCGCTTACGCCCAGTACATGGCCGCCGAGGACACCGACACCGCAGCCGGCGTCAATACCTTCACCGGCATGCAGCGCCGCCAGGCCGGCTTCCGTGCCGACTGGAGCCTGCAAAGCGGCAGCCTGGCAGTGTCGGGCGATGCTTACCAGGCCAACCTTGGCCAGCTTGGTACGCGCGACATCCGCCTGTCCGGCGCCAACCTGGTGGCGCGCTACCTGCACCAGGTGGGCGACGGCAACTCCCTGCGCCTGCAGCTGGTGCTTGACCACACTGAGCGCAACCAGCCCACCGCCTACGTCGACCGCCTCGACACAGTGGAACTGGAAGGCCAGCACGACGTGCGCATCGGCATCCACAAGCTGTCGTGGGGCGGCGGCTACCGCCATTCGCGCGACGACAACACGCCCGGCCCGGGCTTCGGCTTCTGGCCTTACGAACGCAATATGCACTGGGGGAACCTGTTCGCCCAGGACGAGGTGGCGCTGACCGAAAACCTGCGCGCCACCGGCGGCGTGAAGGTGGAGCACAACACCTACACCGGCTCCGAATGGCTGCCCACGCTGCGCCTGGCCTGGAGCCCCGACACCGCGCACACTGTATGGGGCGCGCTGTCGCGCACCGTGCGCGCCCCCGCGCGCAGCGACCGCGACTTCGTGCTGCCGCCACAACCGGTCATGATCGGGGGCGTGCCGCGCTTCACCATCGGCACCAGCCCCGAGTTCGAATCCGAGGTGGCCAATGTGCTGGAGCTGGGCTACCGCGCGCAACCGGCGCAGAACTGGTCCTATTCGGCCACGGCCTGGTACGCCGACTATGACAAGCTGCGCACCCTGGAGCCGAATACCACGGCCGGCCCGTACCGCGGCATCCTGGAATTCCGCAACCTGTCGCAAGGGCGCACGCGCGGCATCGAACTGTGGGCCCGCTGGCAGCCGATGCTGCGCTGGCGCCTGAATGCCGGCCTGGTGGTGCAGGACATCGATACCAGCCTCAAGCCTGGCAGCAAGGACGCCACCACCGCCGGCCTCGTGATCAACGACCCGCACAGCTACCGGCAGTTGCGTTCTTCCCACGAAATTGGCGAACACATCCAGTTCGACTGGACATTACGTTACAACGGCAGCATGCCCAAGCCTTACGTTCCGTCGTATCATGAGCTGGATGCGAACCTGGTATGGAAAGCCGGCCCAAATATCGACGTCGCGCTCGCTGGACAGAACCTGCTGCATGCACGGCATGGCGAGTGGGGCGGCTACCCCGGCCGCAATGTGTTCGAGCGGCGTGCAATCCTGAAATTGACGATGCGATACTAACGAGATGGTCAGCGCAAGCCTCACTTTAGCTGCCGGGCAGCCTCTGGTTGCAAGCGGTTGGCGGAATCGCCTGTTGGCGCTGGCGATGATGCTGTTCGCCTTCAGCTGCCTTGCAGTGGGCTCCCAGCAAGGTGTCACCACGCCGGTTCTCGAGCGCAGCGTCAAGGCAGCTTTCCTGTACAAATTCCTTGGCTACATGGAGTTTCCAGCCGACCCCGGGCCAAGCCTGGTCGTGGGCGTGCTGGGCGCCGATGAAGTGGCGGCCGAGCTGGCCCAGATCACCACTGGCCGCAATGTCGGCAATCGCAGCATCAGCGTGCGCAAGCTGGGCGAAGGTGATGCCCTGACTGGACTGAACCTGCTGTTTGTGGGCGGCGACGCCGCCCTGCCTGAAGCGGTGCAGCGCGCCGCGGAAAAGAATGGCACCGTCGTCGTCAGCGAACGGGATAATGGCTTGCAAAACGGAAGTGTTATCAATTTCCGCCTGGTCGACGATCGGGTGCGCTTTGAAGTCTCGCTGCCGGCAGCGGAGCGCTGCAATGTGCGCTTGAGTTCACGCTTGTTGTCCGTCGCGTATTACGTGCAGAAAGGCGGGCAGTGATGATTGCCACGGCGGCAGGATCGGTTCGCATCAAACTGATCCTGACGGCACTGGCCACCACCTTTATTGCGCTGGTGGTGACAACGGTGTCGATGCTGGTGTACGACCTGCAAAGCTTCCAGCAGGGCTGGGTGGACGACCTGACCACGCAAGCCGAGCTGATCGCGACCGCCTCGGCGCCTGCGCTTTCCTTCAACGATCCGCGCGTGGCGCGCCAGAACCTGGAGCTGCTGCGCGTTCGGCCGCAAATCGAGGCCGGCGCGATCTATGCCGCCAATGGCGCCTTGTTCGCTTCCTATGTCCACACGCCGGCTGAGGCGCCGGCCTTGCCGCCGAAGCCCGGCGCGCTCGGGTATGCGATTGAAGGCGGGCATATGGTGGTGACGCATCCGATCGTTGAAGAAGGCGAACGCATTGGCACGGTCTATCTGAGTGCTTCCTACCGCTTGCTGGACCGCGTGCAAAGTTACGCCTTGATCCTGATCGGCGTGACGCTGGGCAGCCTGCTGCTGGCAGCGCTGGTGGCGCACCGGCTGCAGCAGACCATCACCCGCCCGCTGCTGGCCATGACCGACGTGGCGCGCGCGGTGATGCAGCGGCGCGACTATTCGCTGCGCGTGGGGGAGCGTGCCAGCGGCGAGATCGGCACCCTGATCGATGCTTTCAACGACATGCTGGCGGAAATCGCGCGCCGCGCCAACGCGCTGCAGGATGCCAACCGCACCCTGGAGCACGAGATGACTGTCCGCCAGGGCGCCGAGCGTGCGCTGCTGCTGGCCGACCGCCGCAAGGACGAATTCCTGGCCACGCTGGCGCACGAGCTGCGCAATCCTCTGGCGCCCATCCGCACCGGCCTCGACATCATGCGCATCAATGCCAGCGACCAGGTGGCTTGCGAGCGCGCCCGCTCCATCATGGAACGCCAGTTGAAACAGATGGTGCGGCTGGTGGACGACTTGCTGGACGTCTCGCGCATCAATACCGGCAAGCTGACGATCCGCCGCGAGCAGCTGATGCTGCAGGACGTGGTGAACGATGCGCTGGAACTGGCGCGGCCTTTCATCGCTTCGCAGGGCCATACGCTGCATGTGCAGGTGCCGGAGCAGGCGGTGTACCTGGTCGGCGATGCGACGCGCCTGGCGCAGGTCATTTCCAACCTGCTGCACAATGCCGCCAAATATACGGCGCGCGGCGGCAGCATTTCGCTGGAAACGCAACTGGGCCAGGGCCAGGTCGAACTGCAGGTGCGCGACAACGGCATCGGCATTGCGCCCGAGCTGCTGCACGACATCTTCGAGATGTTCATCCAGGCCGACTCTTCGCTCGAGCGCAGCACGGCGGGCCTGGGCGTCGGCCTGTCGCTGGCGCGCAAGCTGGTGGAACTGCATGGCGGCAGCATCCGTGCCGAAAGCGGTGGCCAGGGGCAGGGCAGTACTTTCACCGTCACGCTGCCGCTGTTGGCCGATGCCAGCGTTGCCGCGCCTGTAGCGGAAGCGCTGCCGGCCAATGCGCGCCTGCACCGCATCCTGCTGGCCGACGACAATGTGGATTTCGTCAACGGCATTGGCGGCCTGCTCCGTTCGATGGGACACCAGGTGCATATATCGCACGACGGCAAGCAGGCGCTGGCGGCAGCCGAAGCGTTCGCGCCCGATTTTGCCTTCCTCGATATCGGCTTGCCCGAATTGAACGGCTATGACCTGGCGCGCGCATTGAAGCGCCTGCCTGCACTGCGCCATACCGTACTGGTGGCGGTAACCGGTTGGGGGCAGCAGAAGGACCGCCAGCAGGCGTTCGAGGCCGGCTTCCACCATCACCTGGTGAAGCCGGTCAGCATTGACCAGCTGCAGGAAATCCTGTCCCACGCTGGCCCTTGATATATCGGGAAAGCCCCCGATCTGCTTTAACAGGCAATGTTTATCGAGGAGTAAGGACATGCGAGCGCATATCACACCCGATCCGGAAATACCTCCGCCCGAGCCGGAAAAAGATCCGCCGCCGGACGACCTGCCAATGCCGGCTGAGCCGCCTATCGAGGAGCCGGTACCGAAGCCGCCGCCGATGCAGGCTTGACGCCCGGTTCGGGCAAGGGAGGAATCTGGCGAATCTGCTCGTCGGTTTCCTGCTCGCCCGGCGTTTTCTCGCCGCTGCCGATGTCGGCTTCCTCAATGAAATGGCGGCCTTTTTCAGGCTGCGATTTTGCTGGCTGTTCCATGTTGGACCCTCCTTGTTGCCGATGCTACCAGCGCCGCACGCGTGTCGTCGCTTGCTTGCTAAAAGGAAATAAGTGTTGTGCCAGTTGAATATATTTTGCGCTGTCACGATCGAGTCACGATCCGCTATCTATAATAGGTCATCGACACACGCTTTTTCTTCGTCGGAGGCCGCGATGGGCAATTCCCTGCACAACAAGATCTACCTCAAACGCCGTTTTGACCTGCATAGCCGCCGTCTCCAGGCGCTGGTCTGTGCGAGTGCTGTGACAGGGCTGGCGCTGGCGTGGCTGGCGCTGCGCGCGCTCAAGTAAGCTTGCCGCCTCCGGTGCGGGCGCGTACCATGATGGGTTGCAAAGGCACCATCATGGAATACGAGCAATGAAAAACGAAAAACTGAGCACCGACGAATTCAACGCGCTGGAAGAGATTGCCCGCGGCATCAAGGGCAAGCCCAGCGCTTGCGTTGGCCGCAACAGCAAACGCCTGTCCGGCATCAAGTTCATCAAATTCGAGCGCAGCGGCGCCATCATCCTGACCGATGCCGGCCGCCAGCAGCTGTTCCTGCGCCGTTGCGTGATGGCCTTGCGCGCGCTGGCCGAAGCGCCGGGTGCGGTGGCGGACAAGGACGTCGCCCTGTTCCTGGGCAAGAAGTCGCATATCGTGGCGACGGACGACGGCTTTGCCATCACCGAAAAAGGCCGCGAGTCGCTGGCCGACATCGAAGCCCAAGGCATGTAAGCGCCCATGTCCAGCCACCTGCTCAGCGAAGGCCAGCCTAGCCGCAGCGCGCTGATGGTGGCGCGCCTGCGCGCCGCCCACCAGCTACTGGACACTCCCGCCATTTTCGACGACCCGCTGGCGCTGCCGGTGCTGGGGCCGGAAGACTGCGTGCAGGTGCAGTCCAACGCGCGCACCTATGACGCCGGTTTCAGCCGCATCCTGCGCGCCGCCATGGCCGTGCGCAGCCGCTTTGCCGAGGACGAGCTGGCGCGCGCCGCTGCCGGCGGCGTGCGCCAGTACGTGGTGCTGGGCGCCGGCCTCGATACCTATGCTTGCCGCCACCAGCATGATGCGGCGCTGCGGGTGTTCGAGGTCGACCATCCCGCCACCCAGGCGTGGAAACGCAAGCTGCTGGCCGCCAGCAGCATCACCGTGCCGGACAGCCTGCGCTTCGTGCCGGTCGATTTCGAACGCGATGCGCTGGCCGATGCGCTGCGTGCCGCCGGCTGCGACCTGGCGCAGCCAGTCTTCTTTTCCTGGCTCGGCGTCACCCTCTACCTGACCGGGCAAGCCATTTTCGACACCCTGCGCCTGGTCGCCAGCCTGCCGCGCGGCAGCGGCATCGTCTTCGATTACGGCGTGCGGCCCGAGCTGCTGGGCGACCTGGAACGGGCCGGCGTCGAGTACTTTGCGCGTCGTTATGCCGAGCAGGGCGAGCCCTGGCTGTCGTTTTTTGATCCGGCCGATTTGTGCGCGCGACTACGCGGCATGGGTTTTTCCACAGTGCAAGATTTTGGGCGCGATGCACTGGAAACCCGCTATTTTGCTGGGCGCGGCGACAATTTGCGGCTCGGCGGCGGTACCCATCTAATGCTTGCTAGCAACTAAAAAGTTAATATTTTTGGAATGTTTCTTCTACTAGATGTAGTTTAGTTCCATGCTACCTTCCTGAGCGGTCGTGCCCAATGCGGATTCCGCATTTGCATATGCTGGTTTCGCATATGGCGCGGCCATTCTCTTAAAAACTCAAAAGGAAGCAGAGAAATGACCATTCTGATTGAAACCACCCACATCCAGATCACCGACTCCACCGAGCCGGAATACCTGATGGACGACATGAGCGGCGCCCTGGCCGACGTGAGCGTCTCCTGCTGCACCTGCTCCTGCTCTTGCTGCTGCTAATCGGTTAAGTCCGGACACCGGCGCCGTTGCCTTGTGCATCGTCGCCGGTGCCACGCCTTTTTTCTGTGATGGGTTAAGAGAATGAGTGAGTCCCTGTACATCTCGCCGCTGGCCGAAGTGACCACGCTGGGCGAAGACAAGATTGCCATTTCCGTCGTCGGCCGCCGCTTTACGGTGGAAGACCGGGTCGGCATCCTGAAAAGCATCCTGGCCGACGCCGCGCAAGGCGTCACGCTGAAAAAACTGCTCGAAGACCGCGCCGAGAGCTTCCCGCCCGAGGCGGTGGAAGCGGCGGTCAATGCCCTGGTCGAAGCCCGCGTGCTGCTGAAGCAGAACGGCCGCGCCGGGGCCGACGCCACCTTCCACCATCTGCAGCACCGCCGCGAGCAGGACGGCATGTCCGGCCCCGCCCAGCGCCCGCAGTACGACAAGTCCAACTGGGTGCTGGCGCTGGCCGGCACCGGTTCCTGCACCGACGCGCTGGCCGCCTCGCTGACCGAGCTCGGGGTGCGGGTTGAGCGCGTGCTGCGCGACGGCCCCTTGCCGGACAAGGGCGAACGCCGCGCGCTGCTGCTGGTGGCGTCCGACTTCGACGATATCGCGCTGTTCCGCGCCATGAACGCCAAGGCGGTCGCCGCCGGCTGGCCGGCCCTGTTTGTTGGCATCGACTGGAACACCGTGCATTGCGGCCCGCTGGTGCTGCCGAAAGCGACCGGCTGCTACGAATGCTACTTCCACCGGGTGCGTTCGACCCGCAAGTTCGTGGCCGAATTCGACATGCGCAGCCAGTCCGAGAACATCCTGTACCACGCGCTGCCCAGCCGCCTGGCGGTGCAGTTCGGCGTGGCCGAAGCCTCGCGCGTCGCGCTGCAATTCCTGGCCGGCACGCTGGAAGGCCTGCAGCAAAGCGTGTTCAGCGAGATCGACAGCGCAAGCGGCGAGATCGTCCGTTCGCGCGTGCTGCGTCTGCCGCGTTGCCAGGTGTGCGGCACGGCCAGCACCGAGCGCCCGGTGGGCAGCGTATTCCAGCAGGCGCTGTTGCGCCGCCGGGCCTGAGCCATGGAGCGCTTGTCCGATGCGGGCCACCTGGCCCTGGTACACGACGCCCTGGTGCACCGCCGCCACGGCATCATCACGTCGCTGCTGGAAGAAACCGAGCACCCCGACGCGCGCGGCCTGTTCGTCTTCAATGCCCTGATGGTGGACATCAAGAGCATGATGATCGACCCGGCGCGCGGCAAGGCGAATAACCCGAATACCGACCGCGCCAGCCTGGCCGGCTCCGGCGCGGCCTTCGACCGCACCTCGGCCATGTGGGCGGCGTTCGGCGAGGCGGTGGAACGCTATGCGGCGGCCGCCCATTTCGACGACCAGCTGCTGTATGCCTCGCAGGATGCGCTGGGCGGCGCGGCGGTCGGCCCAAGCCAGTTCGTGCTGTTCGCTCCCGGGCAATATGGCGAAGGCTTTGAGTACGCGGCCGACGATACTTCTGCGGTGCGGGCCTGGGCGCCCGCCGCCGACCTGATGGACCCGTCGCGGGAAACCTATGTGCCGGCGCAGATGGTCTACCTCGGCATGCAGGTCAAGGACAAGCGAGAGATCGTGATGCAGTCTTCCTCCACTGGCCTGGCGACAGGCATGGACGAGGGCAGGGCGCTGCTCAGCGGCCTGGCCGAAGTGATCGAGCGCGACGCCTTCGCCGGCATGTGGCAGATGAAATATGCGCCGCGCAAGCTGGTGGTGGCGCCGTCCACCATGGAGCGCCTGCTGCCGGGCGTGCGCCGCCAGTTGGCGCATCCGAGCCTTGACGTGCATTTGTGGGATATCACCACCGACGTCGGCATGCCGGTGGTGCTGTGCCTGGCGCGCAGCCGCAACGACGGCACCATGTCGCTGGGCGCCAGCGCCAACCTCGATGTGGCAATCGCCATCAACAAGGCCGTAGTGGAAGCCTTCCACGGCTATGTGTGGGGCAGTTCGATTCTCGCTGCGGGCACGCCGCTGCCCGAGCAGTCGGCCATCCGCAATCCGGGCGACCACTTCGCCTACTTCCTTGACCGTTCGCGGCAGGGCGCGATGGACTTCCTGTTCACGAACGCGGCGACAGTTTCTTCCGACGATTCCTCGCTGCGCCAGTTGAACGGCATGGGCGACCTGCTGGCGCGGCTGAAAGTCATGGGCTTGCGCGCGCTGGCGGTGGACGTGACGTCCGCCGACGTGGCCAGCCTGGGCTTCTGCGTGCTGCGGGCCTTCATTCCCGGCCTGCATCCGCTGCTGTTCGGCGATGGCCTGGTGAGCCGCGATGAGCGCCGCCTGCGCGCCATTGCCGCGCACTGGGGCTTGCCTGGCGTGCCCGAACCTAACCTCGATCCGCATCCGTTCCCATGAACAAAACTCTCCAGGAATTGCTGCCGCCGCAGGCCATGGCGGGCCAGTTCGACATCGACGACCCGGCCGAGATCCTGCACGAGCAGACCAAGTTCCATCGCGCCACGCTGATGGGGCAGGTGAAAAACATTGTGCGCTTCCTGCGCCACCCGGCCTACATTGCACGCGGCGCCGCCGGCTATAACGCTTATCCGTCCTGCCCGGCGATCGAATTGCCGGAGCCGGTGCCGGCGCTGGGCGAGCTGGCGCAGGCGCTGGAGCAGCGCAAGAGCGCACGCGCCTTTGCCGGCGCCATGACGCTGCAGGAGCTTTCCAGCCTGTTGCACCATTCGCTGCGCGTGCGGCGCATGGCCAAGAGCGATATCGCGCCGCACGTGAAGCTGGCATTCCGGTCCTATCCTTCGCCGGGCGGACTGTATCCGACCGAATTCTATTTCTTCCTCAACGACGTGGAAGGCATCGAACCTTGCATCGCACATTACGACGCCCGCAACCACCTGCTGCGCGTCCTGAAGCCGCAACAGGGCGATGCGTTCGGCAGTGCCGAGGTCAAGTCGGGCGAGTCGGGCGTCAAGGCGCCAGTAGTGTGCGTGATGACCAGCGTGCCGCAGCGCGCGACTGCCAAGTATGGCGCGCGCGGATATCGCATGTCGCTGCTTGAAGCGGGCCACGCTTCACAGAACCTGTGCCTGGTTGCGCAGGGCCTGGGGCTTGGCTCCCTGGTCTACGGCGCGTATTACGACGACGAGCTGGCGGCGTTGCTGGATATCGACGGTGTGACGGAGACCGTGGCTTCCGTCATGCTGCTGGGCCGCGAGGCGCCGCCCGCACCTGCCGCCGGCGAGGACGAATGAACGACGCGCCGGGCTGGCAGGATAGCGAAATGTGGCTGCGCGATGCGGCGGCGGCCGTGCTGCGGTTGGCCGCCGCGGGCGATAGCGACGGCGCCGGGCAGGCGCTGGAACGCCTGTTCGCGTTGCGTGGGCGCTTCCATGCTTATCCGATACTGCAGGACATGCTGGCCGGACGGCGCAGGTGGCGCGCGGCCGGCAGCGTGTATGTGCTGGGCGGCTCGGAGCTGCCGCCAGCGCTGTTGCGCAACTTCGACGAGGCGGTAGCCGCCTGTGCTGCCTTCCTTGGCCTGCCGCCGCCTTGCATCGTATTGCAACGCGTGCCGTCCGAGCGGGACATGCACCTGACGATGGAAAGCCTGCCCGGCCTGGCATTGGTGCGCCTCTCCACTCAGTCGGAAGGCTATCAAGAAGGCTTGCGCGCCGTGGTGTTCCATGAGGTTGCGCATTGCTTCCTGACTTGTGGCGTGCGCTTGCTCGATGAAGGGCTGGCGCAACTGTTTGCCAACCGTTTCGGCGGCGCCATCCCGCTGCCGCAGCGGCCGGAACTCGCGCCTCCGCTGCACGTCATGCTGTCGCGCGACGGAGACGCCATGTTCGGTGCGTCATCCGGGGCCGGCATCGAGGCCTACCGCGCCGCATGCCGCGTTGGCGCCGACTTGCTCGAAGCTGTCGAGGCCCGTGGCGGTGTCGCGGCGATTGTCTCCTTGTTCCGTGCTGTTTCGCGTGCCGGAACGGACGCCCGGATCGCCGAGCTGGCAGGGCAGGCCAGCGGCTTCCCGGTCGCCGCACCGGACGCGCAGCCGGCATTGCAGGGCGCGCGCGCCAACGACGGCCATGCCGCCCTGGTTGCACAAGTACAGCAAGCCATCTTCGCCTCCTGGAGCAGCAAGTGCGCAGAAGACCTGTCCACTTCCATCGCGCTGCTCGAAGCGGAACCGGTATTCAACCAGCCGTCATTGCTGGACGCCTTGCTCAGCGCCCGCCTGAACCAGGCGCTGCTCCATGTTCACAGCGGCGCCAGGTTGCCGGCAGAGCAGGAAGCCCGCATCGACACCCTGCTCAAGGCCGCCGACATCCTGCCCGCCGGCCGCCCGTGGCTCTGGCGCGGCGTGCGTGCCATTCTCGCAATCCTGCTGGCACAGCCCAACATCATCAAGGTCGCGACGGCAGGGCAGAACGCCTTGCAAGCCTTCGGCAAGGCACAGGAGCTGATCGCCGGCGACCCGGACCTGCTGATCCACCACGCATCTTTGCTGCTGCACGCGCCCCCGAACTACGGCGGCGACCGCGATCGCGGCGCCGGCATGCTGCGCGAAGCGATGCAGCATCCTCTGTACCGCGCCCACGCGCGCGAGATGCTGCTCGATAACGGTATCGATCCCGGCGACGGGATGGTGGACATCGCACCGTCGGCGGCGGTGCCAGCGGCTGCCGCCCCCACGCCGGAGCAGGCGCCGGCTGCCATCGTCCTTGAAGCTCAAGGCGTGGAGCTGCGCCTGCCATCCGGCTTTACGCTGAAGCCCGGCGAACTGTCGTTGCGCAAGGGCGAGCGCGTCGCCATCGTCGGCCCAAATGGCAGCGGCAAAACCATCCTCCTCGAGACCTTGCTCGGCCTGCGTGCACCCGACGCCGGAAAAGTCGGGATGGCGATCGGCGACCCGCGCGACGCCAAGGTACGGCAGCAGCTTGGCGGCCTGCTGCAAAGCGCCGACCTGCCGGGCCAGATGCGCGTCAGCGAGATCATCACGATGCACGAGACGATCTACGAACGCACCGAAGCGGCTGTAACGCGCGCCCTCGGCATCGAAGAACTGCGGCCAAGGCTTTGGCAGCAACTCTCGCGCGGCCAGAAGCAGCGGGTGATGTTATGGCTCGCTCTTTCCCACGTCCCGGAATTGGCACTGCTGGACGAGCCCTCGCTTGGCCTCGACGAATGGCACGCCCGGGCCCTGCGCGAACTCCTGGCCGGCATGCCGACGACGCTGCTGCAGATTTCCCATATCCCGGCCGACCTGCTCGGCATGGACCGTATCCTGTGCATGGAAAAAGGCAAGCTTGTCGACGGCGGCAGCCTGGACGAAATGCTGGCACGCCGCGTCGGCCGCTTCAAGGCCCGCATCGGCCAGCAGTTGGCTGGCGAGGCCGAACAAGCCATGCACGCGCTGCCGGCGCTGCTGCGCGCCGAAGCGATGCAAGCAGGCTGGCAGCTGCAGGGCGGGCAAGGGTTCGATGCGAGCTTCCGCCGCTTTATCGACCAGCATGGCATCGCCAACTTCAGCCTGGAAGCGTCGACTGTGGAAGACTTCCTGGCCGAGCTCACCAAAGGTGGAACCGCATGAAGAACTTGATGCACCTGGTGCGCGCCGACCTGGCGCTTTTCCTGCGCGGGCGGCTGGCCCTGTTCTGGACTTTTGCTTTCCCCTTGCTGATGCTGATGATGCAGATGGCGCTGTTCGGACAGGAAGCCCGGCTCGGTCCCGTGACGCTGGTGATCCGCGACATGGACCGCAGCACGGAAAGCGTCAGCTATGCGAACGAACTGTCGCGTGGATTGCGGCTGCAGAACAGCGTCGAATTCCGCGTCGTCCGCCCCGCGCTCGGCGTGAAACCGGACCTGGAGCTCACTATCCCCGCCGGCTTCGCCGAAGCAGTGCGCACCGGCCGCAGCACTGAAGTGCAACTCGACACCACGCTGCCCGCCGGTCCCACGCTGGACGCCAGCTACGGCATGCTGCGCGGCTTTAGCGACGCCTATAACCTGGCTGGCCTGCAGGACGAGCCGCGTGTGGTGCTGCCCGCTCCACCCACGCCGGCGCCCGGTGCACTCGACTACCGCCTGTTCCTGGTCAGCGGCCTGGCCGGCCTGGTCATCCTGTCCACCAGCCTGATGGGCTTTGCCGGCCCGCTCGTGGCCGCGCGCGAAGGCGGCATGTTCCGCCTGTACCAGCTGTTCCCGATGCCGACAGGCGTCGTCGTAGTAGCCTGGTGCCTGTCGCGCCTCGTGATCATCGTGCTGGCCAGCGCCGCCATGTTCGTCGTCGCATGGGCCGTGTATGGCGTCAAGCTGAATGCAGGTGCGACCGGAATCGCGGCAGCAGGCGGCATGCTGGCCCTCGGCTGCGCCGCCTTCCTGGCGCTTGGGCTGTTGCTGGCGGCGGTCAGCCGCAGCGTGGCAGGCGTCACCATGGCCAGCAACCTGCTGTACTTCCCGCTGCTTTTCTCGGGGAACCTGATGATTCCGTTGGGCGGCTTGCCGCCGTTCTTGCGCGACGGCCTGGAATACCTGCCGCTCAACGCCATGATGGCCAGCATCCGCCACGCGCTGACCGGCAGCATGAGCTGGAAGGGCGATGCCTACAGTATCTTCGTACTGGCAGCAATGATGTGCGCCTGCCTGGCGTTGGCGGTACGCCGCTTCGGCTGGACGCCGCGCGACCTGCATTAAGGAGGAATCCTGGAATGAAGAAGATGAATATCCTGATGATCGCCGGCGCGCTGGCGCTGGCCGGTGCCGCTGCCGCCTATGCGTTCGGCAGCCGCCAGCCGCCTGCAAGCGGTGCGGCAACTGTGAACGTCACCCTGGGTGGCGTCGCAGGGCAGAAGGGGGCGCTGATGGGGGCAATCTGCAACAAGGATTCCTTCCTGAAGGACTGCCAGTATTTCGCGGTGCAGCCGGCTATTGCAGGCAATGTATTGAAGTTCCCCGGCGTGGCGCCCGGCAGCTATGCGGTCATGGTCTACCACGATGAAAACGTCAACGGAAAGCTGGACAAGTCAGCCAACGGCATGCCGCTGGAAGGCTGGGGTTTTTCCCGCAACGCGCGCGGCCGTTACGGCCCGCCGGGATTTGACGACGCACGCATCGAAATCAAGGCCGGCGCCAATAACATTGCTTTGGACATGGTGTACTGATGGCGCCTATCGTCGATGTCAGGCAGGTCAGCAAGCATTACCGGCGGGGCGAGGAGAAGATCGCGGCGCTGGACAGCGTATCCTTCCGCGTGGAGCAGCCTTCGGTGGTGGCGATTGCCGGCCCTTCGGGCAGCGGCAAGAGCACCTTGCTCGGCATGCTGGCGCGCTTCGAGCAGCCGGACAGCGGCAGCATCCATCTCGATGGGGCGGCGCTGGATGCGTTGCACGAGCACGAGCTCGATACGTTCCGCAATCGCAAGCTTGGTTTCGTCTTCCAGAATTTCAACCTGGTCGGTACCCTGAGCGCCCGGGAAAACGTGGAGCTTGCGCTGGCCACCTGCGCATTGGCGAAGTGCGAACGGCGCAAGGCAGCGGCCGACGCGCTGGCGCTGGTCGGCATGGAGCACCGCCTCGACCACACGCCCGCGCAACTGTCCGGCGGCCAGCAGCAGCGTGTGGCGATTGCGCGCGCCCTGGTCAACCGCCCCAAGCTGGTGATAGCCGATGAACCCACCGGAAACCTGGACAGCAAGACCGCACAGCATTTGCTGGAGCTGGTCGACAGGCTGCATCGCGAGCTCGGAACGACCTTCATCATCGCCACCCACGACCAGCGCGTCATGAACATGGCGGGCCAGGTACTGCGCCTGGAGGACGGCAGGGTGGCCGCATGATGCAATGGCTGGTGCTGGCGCATCGCAACGTGCTGCGCAACGGCCGCCGCTCGCTGCTGCTTGGCGGGACCATTGCCATCGGCACCCTGGCCCTGCTGCTGTTTGCGGCCTACATTGCCGCCTCGCTGGACGGGCTGCGCGAAAGCACCATACGCGGCGGACTGGGACATGCGCAGATCAGCGCCGTTCCTCCTGCCGACGGTTATGCGGAGCAGCAGCTCCAGCACGGCCTGGACGCTGCCGAGCGTACGCGCATCGAAGCGCTGCTGGCGCAAATGGACGGCGTGCGCCGCATCGCACCGCGCCTGCAGTTCAGCGGATTGGTATCGAACGGGCCGCGCACCCTGAATTTCGAAGCCCAGGGAGTCGACCCGCTGCGCGAGCGGCAGGCTTACGGTGCATTCCAGGTGCTGGCGCAGGGCGAGCCATTGCGCGCGAGCGAGGAAGGGCGCTACCAGGTGCTGGTCGGGAAAGAGATGGCGCGCCGGCTGGGCGTTCGCCCAGGGCAGTCGCTGACGCTGATGACCACGACGGTGCAGGGCAGCGTGAACGCCATGGATGTCGACGTGGCCGGCATCGTGGCCACAGGCGTGCCTGAACGCGATCTGTACACATTGCAGGTCCCGATCGAAACCGCACAGGAACTGCTGCGCACGAAGAAGATTTCGCACCTGTCCGTGCTATACCAGGACACGGCAAGCGCGGACGCGCAGTCGGCTGCCATCGCACCGGCCATTGGCGGCCAGGTGCGGCTGCAGCGCTGGCAAGAACTGGCGCCGCTTTATCCGCAAGTGATGGCGCTGTTCCGCAACCAGTTCATCGTCTTCGGCGCCATTATCGGACTGATTGTGTTCCTTGGCGTGGCTGCCATGACGCTGGCCACGATCTATGAGCGCGGCAAGGAAATCGGCACCCTGCGCGCCATTGGCATCCCGCAAGCGATGGTGCGCCGCCTGTTCATGTTCGAAGGCCTGCTGCAAGGGGCCTTCGGTGCGCTCGCAGGCGGCATGGCCGCATGGCTCGTCACGCTGGCGATCAATGCCGCCGGGATCGAACTGGCGCCGCCGCCTGGCCGCAACGTCGGCGTGCCGCTGCACCTGCTGTGGCTCTACCAGCCAAGCCTGGCGATCGTGGCGATGTTGCCGCTGCTCGCCATGGCAGCAGCGTGGCTGATCAGCAGGCGCATCGGCCGCATGCCGGTGAAAGCCATCCTCACATCGAACTAATTCATGTTGACAAGAACCCTGATCCTGATGATGGCCGCCAGCGCGGCGCAAGCGTCGGCGCCAAGCGCCGCGGAGATCCTGCAGCAGGTGGACCAGTACCGCATGCCGGTCAACAGCTTTGAAGCGAGCGTGCGCATCGAGGCTGGCAATGGCCAGGAACCCGGCACCTATGTGGTTCGCGGCGCCAATTATAACCAGGTGCTGGTGGAAGCGACCAGCGTCGACCAGCGCGGGCAGAAATTCCTGACCACCGACAGCGGCCTGTTTTTCTACGCCCCGCGCACGCGGCGCGCCATCCGCCTGACTCCGTTGCAAACCCTGCTGGGCAAGGCAAGCATCGGCGACCTGTCGCGCATTCGCTTCAGCCACGATTACGATGCCACCGTGCTGGAAGGCGAAACCGACGGCTGCCCGGCAAAGTCCTGCGTCGCGCTCGAGCTGCGCAGCCGCAGCGAAGCCTCCACGTATTCGAAGATCAAGCTGCTTGCTACGCGCCAGGACGGCCGCTATGTGCCGCTCAAGGCGATGCTATACGTCGCCAGCGGCAAGCTGCTGAAGATTGCCAGCTTCGATGCGTCGAAGGGCGGCCTGCCGCCGACGACCCGCTACGCCGATCCGCAACTGCCTGGCGAGGAAACGCGGGTCGTGTTCGAGAAGGTGAAGGCGGCTGAATTCCCTGCCTATATGTTCAACCCGCGCACGCTGGAGCAATGAAAGGACTGCAATGCCTGCCGCTGGCCGCGGCCGTCGCTGCAGTTGCCCCCAGCGATGCTGCGGCAGGCGAAGACTGGACGGGCGGCTTCGTGCTCGGCGCGCAGGAACGCACCATCTTGCAGGACACGCCGCTAAACCGCGACAACTTCCTCGGCATCGCCGGCAGCGGCACGCGCGCCGTCGCGCTGTTTGAAGGACGCCGGCAGGACGTGACATGGCGCGTGCGTACAGAAGCGCTGCATGCCGACCTGGATGGCACGCGCGGCAAGGCGGTACTGCAGGAGCTGAACCGCGTATTCGACCTCGGTGACGGCGCAACGCTATCGCTCGGCAAACGCCTGTACGCGCTGGACCCGTCGTATATCAACCAGCCGCTCGGCTTCCTGCAAAAGCGCACGGATCTGAGCGATCCCCTGGATACGCTGGGCAACTCGGAAGGCATCCCCATGGCAGTGCTTTCGTGGAGCGGCGAGCGCGCAAGTGCGGCTGCCCTGCATGCACGCCAGGCAGGCGGCCGCGTGCAGTCCATCCTCAAGTTCGGCTACGAATTCGACGCGATCAGCGCCGGAATGGTGCTGCGCAGGGCGCATGGTGAAGACGCCGGCATTGGCGCCACCATCAGCGCAGCGCCGGCGGACGCGCTGTCCTGGTACGCCTCCGCCTACCGCAACACGGGCGGCACGTCGCGCTACACCCGCGCCACAGCAGGCATCGTGCTGACGCCGGCCTCGCTGCCCAAGCTGCAACTGGAATACGCTTATAACGGCCAGGGGATGAAGGACGACGAATATGACGTGCTACGGCAGCAGGCGCAATCGAATCTGCCGCCGTATGTGCTGGCAAAGCTGGCCGCACGCCTGCCCAGCCTGGGAGCAAGGCAGCATTACGCCAGCCTGACGATGTCGAAAGCAGCCGGCGCCTGGGACGTTGGCGGAGGCGTGTACCTGGGACTGGACGACAGCAGCAGGGTATGGCACGGCCAGGCCGACTACGCCTTCAGCGCGCGCACGCACCTGATGTTCTCGGCAATGCGCCAGCAAGGGAAAGTTGGCAGCGAAAGAGCCCTCTCGCCAGTGAAGGAAACGCTGGCACTGCGTCTTCGCCATGCGTTTTGAAAGTCGGAGTCGCAATAAAAGGGGACGTACCCCTTTAAAGGGTACGTCCCCTTTTATTGCGACCCCGACTTTTGTTATGGTTGGAAGCCGTCGGCGGTGATTTCGAGGTTGGTGACTTCGCCGTATTTGGTGGCGATCTTGCCGATCTCGGACGATTTGCCGACCAGGACCATCTGCAGGTTCTTGCGCGGGAAGTGCTTTTCCACCAGTTGCTTGGCGCGCTCCGGCGTCAGGCTGTCGACGTCTTTCATGAAGTTGTCGATCTGGCTGCGTCCTACGTCGTTGGCGTACATGTCTCCCAGCAGGGAGGCCAGTTGTTCGCTGGTTTCGTAGCGCGGCGGGAATTGGCCCTTTACGTAGGCTTTGGCCGAATCCAGCGTCGCCTTGTCGATGCCTTTGCTCCACAGGCGGTCGTACGTCTTCAGCGCGAGGTCCAGCGCGGCCTCCGTTTTCGGCAGCGCCGTGAAGCTGGAGATCGAGAACGTGCCGGTTTGCGACAGTGTATTGAAGCCCGAATTGGCGCCATAGGTCAGGCCGGAGTTCACGCGCAGTTCGTCGTTCAGCCATGAGGTGAAGCGTCCGCCCAGCACCGTGTTCAGTACCTGCAGCGGCACGTAGTCGGGGTCATTGCGCGCGATGCCGGGGCCGCCGATCAGGAAGGTGGTTTCGATCGCGTCGGATTTGTTGACCACCCACACGCGTGCCTTGTCCGCTTGCACCGTGCCGTAGTTGGCGCGTTGCGGGGCGGGGCCTTCGGCTTTCCATTGGCCGAACAGGGCTTCCACTTTCTTGCGCATGTCGGCTGGATCGAAATCGCCGACCACCACCAGCGCCGCGTTGTCCGGGCGGAAGTAGCGCTGGTGGAAGGCCTTCACGTCGTCCTGCTTGAGCGCTGTCAGGCTGTTGACGGTACCCGACGATGGATTGGCGTAGGCCGCATTCCCGAACAGCATGGCGCGGTAATAATTGCCGACCACCAGGCGCGGGCTTTCCTTGGCTTGCTTCAGGCCGTCCACCTTGCGCGCGCGCAGCTTGTCGAGCTCGGCCGCATCAAAGCTTGGCGCCTGGACCAGCTCTGCGAATAGCGGCAGCAGGGTGTCGGTGTCCTTGCGGGCGAAGTTGGCGGCGACGGTCGATTGCTCGACGCTGCCGCCGCCGGCCAGTACGGCGCCGCGGAAGTCGAAGGCCTGGTCGATTTCGGCCTTGCTATGTTTGGCGGAACCGAGCAGCACGCCGTCGCCGGTCAGGTTGGCCAGGCCGGCTTGCTTGCCGTCGTTGACGGCGCCGGCTTTCACCACGGCGCGCACGGCGACCAGCGGCACATCGTGGCGCTCCATCATGTACACGGTCAGGCCGTTCGGCAGCTTGGCGGTTTCGAAGGCGGGCAGCTTGAATTCGGCCGCTTGTGCGGTGGCTGCGGCTGCGCCGGTGAGTACTACGGAAATCAGTTTCTTCATTGATCAGTCCTCCTTCGCGGCCAGCACGCCGATGGTGCGCGTCGATTTTTTCAGGTACTTGGCGGCGACGGCCTGGATGTCGGCCGTGGTCAGCTTTTCGTAGGCGGCCGGGGCGTCGAAGGCTTTCTTGTAGTCGCCGTTGAAGACCTCATAGTTGCCCAGCAATTGCGCCTTGCCGTTGATGGTTTCCTGCAGGCGGTAGATGCCCAGCAGGCGCGAATTCTTCACCTTCTGCAGTTCTTCTTCGCTCACGCCTTCCTTCGCAACCTTGTCGATCGCTTCCAGCATGGCTTTTTCGATCGTCGCAGGTTCCACGCCGGCGGCGGCGACGGTCATGATGTACAGCAGGCCCGGGTCGAAACCGTCGCTGCTGTTGGCGCCGACGCTGGTCGCCAGCCGGGTTTCCACCAGGGCCTTGTACAGGCGCGACGTCTTGCCTTCGGTGAGCACGGATTGCAGCACATCCAGCGCGTAGGTATCGGCGGATGCGCGTTCCGGCACCTTGTACGCCACGATCAGGTTGGCGGAGGTCGCGGATGGCTTGGCGACGAACAGGCGGCGTTCGCCTTTCTGTTCTGGCTCCACGGTGCGCACGGCCGGCGGCGCTGCGCGTTTCGGGATGCTGCCCATGTATTTGGCGGCCAGCTTCTTCACGTCGTCGACCTTGACGTCGCCGACGACCACCGACACCGCGTTGTTCGGCGCGTAGTAAGTGCGGAAGTAGTTCTGCAGGTCTTGCTGGGTCCAGGCCTTGATGTCCGATTCCCAGCCGATGGTCGGGATGGCGTAAGGGTGGGCCACGAAGGCGACGCTGTCCAGTTCCTGCACCAGCATCTGGACGTTGGAGTTCTCCAGTCCGGTGCTGCGTTCGGACAGCACCACCCCGCGCTCGCTCTCCACCATCTTCGGGTCGATCGACAGGTGCGCGATACGGTCGCCTTCCAGCTTGAAAATAGTCTCCAGCGACGAGGCCGGGAACCAGTCCTGGTACACCGTTACGTCGCTGTTGGTGTAGGCGTTGTTGGAGCCGCCGTTGGCTTCCATGGTGCGGTCGAACATTTTCGGGCCGTAGTGCTTCGAGCCGTTGAACATCATGTGCTCGAAGAAGTGCGACAGGCCGGTGGTGCCAGGCGCTTCGTTACGCGAGCCGACCTTGTAGAAGGTGTACATGGTCGCATTCGGGATGCTTGAACTTTCCAGCACGATGAACTTCATGCCGTTGTTCAGCGTGAAGGTCTTGACCTGGTCGGCCGTCAATGCGGCCTGGGCGTACGAAGCGGCCGCGTAGGCCAGCACCGCTGCCAGAAGTTTCAACTTCATCGGGGTGTCCTTTTTATGAAAGAAGTTGCCGGAAGAATACTAGATCCATAGCGGAAACGCTAATTTTTCAGGAAGGGCTAGAATGGGTCAGGAGCCGAGACCCCGATGAATGCGCCGAACACCCTGAAGGCTGAGTTGGGCATGGCCAGCGTCACTTTTCCGCTAGTCGGGATTGGTGCGTCGGCGGGAGGCCAGGCGGCACTGGAACGCATGCTGCCGGGCTTGCCGGCGCAACCCGGTTTCTCCATTGTGGTCATCATGCATTTGCTGCCGGACCACCCCAGCCAGTGCGCCGAAGCCTTGCAGCGCTTCAGCAAGATGCCGGTGTCGCAGGTGACGCGGCACCCCACCGAGGTGCTGGTCAACCACATCTACGTGATTGCGCCCGGCACGCTGCTGAAAGTGGAAGACCGCTACCTGTTCATTGACGAAGCAAATGCCGGCCACACCACGCTGGGCGCGATCGATTACTTTTTCCATTCACTGGCCTTGTCGCACCGCCAGCGCGCCGTGGGCGTGCTGCTGTCGGGCATGGGGCATGACGGTTGCGGCGGCCTGGCGGCCTTGCGCGAGCAGGGCGGCACCACCATTGTCCAGTTGCCGCAAGACGCGCAGTTCGGCACCTTGCCGCAGGCGGCAATCAAGGCCAGCCAGGCCGACATCATCCTGCCGGCCAACGATATTGCGGCGCGCCTGCTGATGCTGTGCGATACCGCTGCCAGCCCCGTCCTGGTGGGCGACGGCACGGAAGCGGAAGCCGAGGCGCAAGCCTTGCAGGAAGTGCTGGAAATGGTGCATCAACATACCGGGCACGATTTCCGCCACTACAAGCGGCCGACCATCCAGCGCCGCCTGGAGCGCCGCCTCCACCTGCATGGGGTGCACAATGTGGCGGCTTACCGCACGCTGATGGCCAACGACGGCGACGAAGCGCGCAGGCTGATGAAAGACCTGCTGATTGGCGTAACCGGTTTCTTCCGCGACCGCCTGGCGTTCGAAGCGTTGCGCGAGACGGTGCAGCCAGCCATGCTGGAGGCGCGCGCCAAGGGCGAGTTCCGGGCCTGGGCTGCCGCCTGTTCGACCGGGCAGGAGGCCTATTCGCTGGCGATGCTGCTGGCGGATACGGCGCGCAATATGAGCGATCCGCCGCGCATCCATATTTTTGCTTCCGATATCGATGAACAGGCGCTGGGCGTGGCGCGCTCTGGCCTTTATCCGGCAACCATACAGGACGAGGTGCCGCAGGACAGCCTGGAGCGCTATTTTGTGCGCTCGGGCAAACAGTTCCGCGTACGCGAGCCCCTGCGCGAACTGATTACCTTCGCCAGCCATAACCTGCTGCGCGATCCGCCGTTCTCCGACCTTGATCTGGTGAGCTGCCGCAACTTCATGATCTATCTCGACCGCGCAATGCAGCGGCATGTACTGCAGCGTTTCCACTTCAGCCTGGGCCGTGGCGGCATACTCTTCCTGGGCAATGCGGAGACTGCAGGGTACGTGCCGGAACTGTTTTCCCAGCTTGACCGCACGCACCGGCTCTATCGCGCGCGCGTAATCCAGGGACGCCAGCCGGTGACGGAGCCCGGCGGCGAAGCGCTCGATGCCGCCGAAGCGCAAATGCCGCCCTTGCGCCACCACGTCAGCTTCGCCCACGTGCCAACAGGCGCCGGCGCCGCACAGCCGCACCATCTTTCGCTCGACGAGTTGCGCGACCGGCTTTCGCAAGCGGAAAGCGGCTGCGAGGAACTGCAGTCGCATAACGAGGAGCTCTCCACCGTCAACGCCGAGCTCAAGGCGCGGCTGGACGATACCGGCCGGGCCCACGACGACCTGGCCAACCTGATCGCCTCGGTCGACCTGGCGACCGTCTTTGTCGGCCCGGACCTGACGGTCAAGCGCTTCACGCCGCGCGCCGCCGGCATCTTCAACCTGATTCCGCGCGACGTCGGGCGCAGCCTGCTGGACATTACGCACCGGCTGGATTACCCCCAGCTCAAGGAGGACGTGGCAGCGACTTTTGGCACCCTGCAACCGCTGGAGCGCGAGGTGGCCGCGACCGATGGCCGCCATTACATCGTGCGGATGCGGCCTTACCGCACCGGGGAAGACCTGATTGCCGGCGCGGTGATGACTTTCTTCGACATCAGCCGCCGCCGCGCCGCCGAGGACGAGGCGCGCGCCATGGCCGGCGACCAGGAATTCCTGCTGCGCCTGGGCGACGTCCTGCGCGCCCAGGCGGACCCGATGCAGGTGCTGCTGCTCGGCTGCCGCATGCTGGGCGAGCGACTGGCGGTGCCGCAACTGGCTTTTGCCAGGATCCAGTCCGGCCGCTATACCGTGCTGCCGGGCCATGCGGCGGGCGTGCCGGCGCTGCACGGCGCGGGAGCGGTGGAGGCGCTGGGGCAGCAGGCGCTGGCATGCTGGCGCGCTGGTGAAGCAACGGTGGAAGCGGACTTGACGCAAGCCGGTGGCGGCGACCTTGCCGCGCTTGCCGGCGGGCGTGGCGCCTTGCTGGGGGCGGCCTGCCGCAAGGGCGAACAGTGGCTGGGATTTTTCCTCGCCTGCCAGTCTGCCGCGCGCGAGTGGAGCACAACTGAAGTTGCCCTGTTTTCCGAGGCTGTTGCCCGCATCGGCGTGGAATTCGAGCGCGCCCGCTCGCAAGCCGCCTTGCTCGCCAGCGAAAACCGACTGCGCGACCTGCTGCGCGGGATCGCCAAAGTATGCTGGGAGGCCGATGCCAGCGGCAAGGACGGCGAGGACTGGCTTGAGGCCATCCATCCCGACGACCGCCCCCGCGCCCAGGCCATGTGGCGTGAGGCCGTGCGTACCAGCGGCAGCCGCGATGCCGAAGTCCGGCTCGAAGATGCAGGCGGCGGCTGGAGCCGCGGCAGCCTCCTGGCCACGCCTTTGCTCGACGAGCAGGGCAATATCCGCAAATGGAGCGGCTGCATCATCGATATCGATGAGCGCACCACAGCGCCATCGGGTAGCATATAGCCATCTACAACTACCCTTGGCAATAGCGATGGAAAATACGATGCACTGGTCGGCGCATGAGCTGTCGATGACGGTCTTGATGACGCCCGATATGGCGAACTTCTCTGGGAATGTGCACGGCGGCGCCATCCTCAAGCTATTGGACGGCGTGGCCTACGCCTGCGCCAGCCGCTATTCGGGCAGCTATGTGGTGACCCTGTCGGTGGACCAGGTGATGTTCCTGCAGCCTATCCACGTGGGCGAACTGGTGACTTTCCTGGCGTCGGTGAACTACACCGGCACCAGCTCGATGGAAGTTGGCATCCGGGTGGTGGCGGAAGATATCCAGAAGCGCCTGGTGCGCCATGCGAACAGCTGCTATTTCACCATGGTGGCGGTGAGCCAGGACCGCAAGCCGCAGGCCGTGCCGCCCCTGGTGCCGCAGACGCCGGAGCAGATCGCGCGCTGGGAAAAGGCGAAGCTGCGCAAGGCCGCGCGCCAGCAAGTGGCGGCCGCGGCCAAACAGGCGTGATTCCAGGCTCAGATCGCGCGGCGGTGGGCCGGATAGACCAGCGTGCGCAGCGCAATCGGCTGCGGCACGCCCATCGCGAACAGGAATTCGGCGGCGCGGCGCAGGCCCACTTCGGGCAGGGCGGCCACGGCCTGGTTGATGATGTCGCGCGTCCGGTGGTCGGTGCGCACTTGCTGCCGGTGCAGGTCTACGCTGTTCATGTCCACTCTCCTTGTCTCCTCAGGCGCGCAGGCGGCGCGGCGCCGCGCTGCTTAGTTGCTTGCCTTCCTGCAACATCTGGCGCACACCTGATGCGTCGACAGGTCGGCTGAAATAATAACCCTGGATTTCGTCGCAGCCATGGCGGCGCAGGAACTCAAGCTGCTCTTCAGATTCTACCCCTTCCGCAATCACGCGCAACTCAAGGTTGTGCGCCAGGGCGATCACCGATACCACGATGGCCGCATCGTCGGCATCGGTGGCGATGTCGTTGACGAAGGAACGGTCGATCTTCAGCACGTCGATCGGGAAATTGCGCAGATAGGACAGGCTGGAATAGCCGGTGCCGAAATCGTCGATCGACAGCGCCACGCCCAGTGATTTCAGCTCGTGCAGCAGGTTCACGCCTTGCGCCACGTCGTGCATGAACAGGCTTTCGGTCAGTTCCAGTTCCAGCGCGGACGGCGGCAGGCCGGATTCTTCCAGCACGGCGGCGATGGTCGAGACCAGTTCCGGCTGCGCGAACTGGCGCGCCGACAGGTTGACCGCCATGCGTAGGTCCTGGAAGCCGGCATCGCGCAGTTGGCGCGCCTGCTGGCAGGCGGTGCGCAGCACCCAGGCCCCGATCGGCACGATCAGGCCGGTTTCTTCGGCCAGGCTGATGAAGCGGGCCGGCGGCACCATGCCCAGTTCCGGATGCTGCCAGCGCAGCAGGGCTTCCATGCCGACGATGGCGCCGGAATCCAGGTCCACCTGCGGCTGGTAATGCAGCACGAATTCGTCGCGCTCCAGGGCATTGCGCAGCGCGCTCTCGATGCGCAGGCGCTCCTGGGCTTCGTCGTTCATTTCCGGCTGGTAGAACTGGAAGGTGTTGCGTCCGAGCTTCTTGGCCGAATACATGGCGATGTCGGCGTGTTCGATCAGGTGCTGCGCCGGAGTGCCGTCGGCATCGTAGACGGCGACGCCGATGGAGCAGGTGACGAAGAATTCCTTGCCTTCCAATAGCACCGGCTGCGCCAGCGCTTTCATCACGCGCTCGATGATGGCGGGCGACAGTTGCTCGTCCGGGTACTGGCTCAGGATGGCCACGAATTCGTCGCCCGACAGGCGCGCCACGGTATCGCTTTCGCGCACGCTCGATTGCAGGCGCGTGGCCACGGTCTGCAGGAGCTGGTCGCCGGCCTTGTGGCCCAGGCTGTCGTTGACGAACTTGAAGCGGTCCAGGTCGATCAGCACCACCCACATCGGAAGGCCGCTGCGGTTGGCGTAGGCGATGGCTTGCTGCAAGCGGTCCTGCAGCAGCACGCGGTTGGGCAGCCCGGTCAGCACGTCGTGGTGGGCGATGTGGTGGATGCGCTGTTCCGCCTCCTTGCGCTCGGTGATCTCGCTGCCGGTGCCGCGGTAGCCTTTGAAGTCGCCGTGCGCGTCGTATACCGGTTCGCCGCTGGTGTTGAACCAGCGCGTCACGCCGTCGTGGCCGACGATCGCGTATTCGAAATTGGAGAAGGGCAGGCGGGCCTGCACTTTGTTGATATGGTCGCGGCCCGTGCTGCTGGTGTACAGCTCCGGCGTGCATTCCCAGCGGGTGCGGCCGAGGAAGTTTTCCTTCGCCACATGGCCTTTCTCGAAAAAGCCGCCAGTAATATGGGTGAAGCGGAAATGCGTGTCCTGCTCCCAGTACCAGTCGGACGATAGCGCAAGCAGGCGGCGGAAGCGGTGTTCGGATTCCTGCAGCGCGCGTTCGGTGCGCTTGCGCGCAGCCACGTCTTCCGCCAGGCGCTGGTTGGAGCGCTGCAGGTCGGCGGTGCGGACGTCCACCAGCAACTGCACGCGGCGCGAGCGCTGCACCAGCGTGTGCACGAAGGCCGCCGCCAGGGCGCTGAACAGCAGGCCGCCCAGCAAGGTGCCGAGCGAGCCAAGATGGTCGGCCAGGAATGGGCGCGGCAAATCATCGCTGCGGATATGCCAGGTTCGGCCCAGCACGTCGAAGCTGCGCATTTCGCTGCTGTGGTAGTCGAAATCCAGCCAGCGATGCAGCCAGTGTTCCTTGCGGTCGGCCGGCAGCGGGCCGCGGCGGTAGGCCAGGGTGCCGTTTTCAGACGGGTCGCCTGCATACACGCTCAAGCCAAGACTGGTGTCGTCCAGCAGGCCGTTCTGCTGCAGGATGGTGTGCACCAGGTTCGGCGTGCGGATCACGGCTGCCGTATCGCCCACCCAGGCGGCATGGCGCTCGTCGCGCGTGCCGGTCGGCATGCCGGGGCGGTACACCGGCATGATCATGATGAAGCTGTTGTGCTGGGCCGGGTCCTGCGCCAACTGGAGCTGCTCGGTGGCAGAGGGCCTGCCGCTGTGCAGGATGCGGTCGATGGCGCCGCGCACCTGCACGTTGTTGCCGGTATTCAGGCCCAGCGCCGGCTCGTTGCCGCGCATCGGCTCCAGGTATTCAACGACGTTGTAATACGGCCGCTGCGGCGCCGGCACGGCTTTGCCGTCGGCCGACAGCTCGCTGACCTGGAAGCCGGGAAAGCTCGCCTGCATGGATGCTTCGAATGCGGGGCGTTCCGCTTGCGTCAGCACGCGGTGATAATTGAAAGCCTGGATGAAAGGATGGCGCCGCAGCAGCGGTTCGGAGAACGTGTGGAATTGCTCGCGGCTGACCGGCTGCACGGTGCGGAACAGCTCATTGATCACGTTCAGGACTTCTTCGGCGTCGGCCAGCCCGCGTTCGATGGCAGTGACGCGCACGTTGGCGCGCTGCTGGAATCCCAGCTCCATCTTGCTGAATTCCAGGGCGCTGACCGAGACGAAAAGAATGGCGGTGGCCGCCAGGCCTGCGCCCAGCGTGAGTGCGGCTGCACCGTAGTGCGAGAGTCTCTTGCGCCGGCCTGCCATGGTGTCCTTTACTTTAAAAAATGTAGTTTGTCACAATTCACATGGCTTTGGGGCAAGGGTCATTAAATTCCTGTCAAATCTCCCTTGCGCAGGCGCGCAACGGTGTAAATTGCCAACAGTCGATTGGCAAGGCCGAAACCCAGGCCGGGCGTCGGGCTGCCCCAGGCGGCCACGCGGCGCTGCATGGTGCTGGCTGGCGCACCGGGCGCGCGTCCTGGACGAATGGCGAACAGGATGTGGTTGTTGCCGGCGATGCCGGTGAACTGGCAGATGCGATCGTGGAAGGCGTTCGACAGGCGCACCAGCACGCTGCGGTACTTGGGGTCGTAGTTGAACACATTGGCGGCCAGCACGCCGTCCGGCCGCAGGGCGCGCCGGCAGTCGGCGTAGAAGTGGTCGGTCGTCAGCTCGTTCGGAAGCCCGTTGGCGTCGAAGCCGTCCACCAGCAGCACGTCGGCACTGTCTTTCAAGTCCTTCATGTAACGGGCGGCGTCGCACTGGATGACGCGAAAGCGCTCGTTGTCCGGCGGGATGGCAAAACGCTCGCGCAGGGCGATCACGTCGGCGCGCAGTTCGAGCACGGTAATGCGGGTGCGGGGCAGGTAGCGATAGCAGAATTTGGCAAGGGAGCCACCGCCCAGGCCCACCATTACGATATGTTCGGGGTTCGGTTTGAACAGGACAAAGCACATCATGGCCCGTGCGTAGGCCAGCACCAGCGCGTCCGGGTCGGCCGGATCCATCTGGCTCTGTACTTCGCCGGGCGTGAATTCCAGCGACAGGCGACCGCGCCGGCGGCGAACCAGGGGGCGGTGGTGGTCGGGGATGGAAGTCATTTTGTCAACTTGTTACGAACCGTGATGATCTGATAAGCTGCCGGGCTCCGGTTTTCCACCTCAGTGTACCGGATGAGCACTGCGATAGGGCGCTCGCGTTTACATCGGCAACTTTTATAGGTACATTGCCAACATAGGCAGCTTGGAGACGATAAATGTTCTTAGACCATCCAACCATCACAGCGACCAACAGTTTCACCGAGCCGGATCGCATCGAGCGCCTGACCCGCGTGTATGGTTACGTTGCCGCATTGGCCGACCACGCCGGCAAGCAGCAGTTCATCGAAAAGGTCAGCCAGCTGCATGACCACAAAGGCACGCTGATCGTGTTCTGGCACGACGCGCCGACCGAAGACGAAAAAGAATTCTTTTCCAAAGCCTGGGCCAGCAAGATCGGCGACGGCAGCGCCAACGTCGAACACGAAGTCTGACCGCGGCCCGCCCGCCAAGCAATGGATATCAAAACCCTGGTTCTCGCCCTTGCGCTGGGCAACCTTAGCCTGTGCGCAGCGCTGTTTTTCTTCGAGTACGAGAACAAGAAGTCGCTGACCCTGTCCACCTGGGCCATTGCGAAGCAGTGCCAGGCCGTGGGCTGGATCCTGTTGTATTTCCGCGGCGTGGTGCCGGAGCTGCTGGCGGGCCCGCTGGCCAATGCCGTGCTGCTGGCCGGTTTCGCACTCGATGCGGGCGCCCTGTGGGAAGGCGTTGGCCGCCCGCGCTGGCGCAACATCCTGTACCCGGCGCTGTCGCTGGCGGTCGGCGTGCTGCTGGCCTTCCACATCCTCGATACGTCGCCGGCGGTGCGCCTCACCTTCGGCTCCCTGTTTGTCGGCTTCTTCTTCCTCGCCGGCGTGCTGGCGCTGGCGCGCGCATGGCGTCACGGCAGCATGCTGCGGCGCTACCTGGTGGTCGCCATGTTCGTGCTGACGCTGGTGATCGTCGGGCGCGGGCTGCTGACGGCGGTTTTCCCCGATGGACTGTCCTGGGTCAGCGCCAACGCCCTGCAGCTGTTCGGCTTTGGCGGCTTCTACCTGATGATGCTGGTGAATGCCTTCGGCTACCTTCTGCTGTCGCGCGAGAAGCTGCAGATGGACCTGGCGCGCCTGGAAACCACCGATGCGCTGACGGACGTGCCAAACCGGCGCGGCTTCTACCAGGCCCTGGCGCCGTGGATGGCGCTGGCGCGCCGCCCCGGCCAGCCGACCGCCCTGATCATCCTGGCACTGGACCAGTTCAAGCGGGTCAACGACAGTTACGGCCATGCAGCCGGCGACGCCGCCCTGAAATCCATGGTGGAAACCTGCAAGAAGCAGTTGCGCGACTCCGACCTGATGGGGCGCCTGGGCGGCGCCGAATTCGCCATCCAGCTGCCGCGCACCGGACAGGAGGACGCCATGATGGTGGCGGAACGCATCCGCCGCGCCATCGAAGCGATGCCGGTAAAGACCGAGCGTGCGATTATCAAGCTGACGGCCAGCATGGGCGTCACCACCATCCGTGCCGACGACAGCACGGTCAGCCTGTTCAAGCGCGCCGACGAAGCCCTGCAGGCGGCGAAAGTGCGCGGCGAAAACCAGGTGGCGCAGCCGCCCGAACCCCAGACCCTGGAGGCTTTGTCATGACAGCGTAACACTGATGGCGTACTGTGCTACCATTTTCGTTATAAACGATATAAATGGATTCCTCGATGTACGCCGCAGTGGACCTGGGCTCCAACAGTTTTCGACTCTCCATCGGCCAGCACGATGGAGGCAAGATCCGCGTGCTCAACAGCATGCGCGAGCCAATCCGCCTTGCCGCCGGGCTGGACCCCGCCGGCAACCTCACCGATGAAGCGCTGCAGCGGGCGCTGATCTGCCTGAAGAACTTCCGCGTGGCGCTGGCCGCCTACGATTTCGACGGCGTGCGCGTGGTCGCTACCGCCATCCTGCGCCAGGCGCGCAATGCGGCGGACTTCCTGCCGCAGCTGGAGCAGGCCATCGGCTACCCGATCGAGATCATTTCCGGCGAGGAGGAGGGGCGGCTGATTTACATGGGCGTGGCCAATGCGCTGGGGCAGCCGAACGAGAGCCGGCTGGTGGTCGATATCGGCGGCGGCTCGACTGAGCTGATCCTCGGCCGCGGCCTCGATATCGAACGCGTCGAATCGTTCAGTGTGGGCAGCGTCAAGCAAAGCCTGTCCTTCTTCGTCGGCGGCCGGGTCGATGCCCGTTCCTTCGAGGCGGCCGTGCTGTCGGCGCGCTCGCATTTCGAGGATGGGGCGCCGCCTTATCATCCGGAATACTGGAAGCGGGCTTACGGCTCTTCCGGCACCATCCGCGCCATCGGCGAGATCATCGAAAAGAACAAGCTGGGCGACGGCATTACCCTGGCGGCACTGAATGCGGTGCGCAAGCGTTTCATTGAATTCGGCCAGGTGTCCAAGATCGACATGCCGGGGCTGCGGCCGGACCGCGCCAGCACCGTGATAGGCGGGCTGGCGATCCTGATCGCCGTGGTGCAGGAGCTGGGCATCGAAAAGCTGGAGCCGATCGATGCCGGCCTGCGCATGGGCGTGATGTGGGACCTCTACCTGCGCTCCACCCGCCGCGACCGGCGCGATGAATCGGTGGGCGAGTTCCTGGCGCGCTTCCATATCGAGTCCGAGCGCGGCGTTCGCGTGTCGGAGGCGGCGGCCATCCTGTTCCAGCAGATGAAACCCGCCAGCGATGCCTTGCTGCGCCACCTGTCCTGGGGCGCGCAGCTGCACGAAGTAGGGCTGGTGGTGTCGCAGACCGGCTACCACAAGCACTCGGCCTACATGATCGAAAACGCTGACCTGCCGGGTTTTACCACCCGCGAACAGAAGCTGATGGGGCGCCTGGTGCTGGCCCAGAAAGGCAACCTGCGCAAGGTCAGCGAACACTTGACCGACAGCGATTTCGCCAAGGCGGTAGTGGCGCTGCGCCTGGCGATCGTGTTCATGCACTGCCGGATAGATGTCGACGACCGAGCCGTGCGCCTGCGCATGAAAAACCGCATCGACCTGGAGTTGAAGCGCGATTGCGTGACCAGCCACCCGACCTTGTCCTACTGGATGGAGAAGGAGCAGGAGTTCTGGGATGAAATTGGCGTGGATTTCAGCGTTCGCACTGTTGCGTAATAATCGTATATACTGTTTATATTATTCAATAATGGAGTATCCATGAACGCAACGAAAGCGAAAGCCCCCGCCGCCAAGGCAGCAGCCAAGCCGGCAGCCAAAACCGCCGCCGTCAAGCCTGCCGCCAAGGCAGCTGCGAAGCCAGCGGTGAAACGCGCTCCAGCAGCAACCAAGACTGCCGCTGCCGCCAAGCCTGCACCGGCCAAAGCTGCCGCCAAGCCCGCGGTCAAGCGCGCCGCCGCCAAGCCAGCCCCGGCGCCCGCGCCAGCCGCCAAACCTGCCAAGGCAGTGAAGGCTGAGAAGCCAGCCAAGCAGCACAAGGAAAAACTGGTGCGCGACAGCTTCACCATGCCGGAATCCGAATACGCGGTGCTGGGCCAGGTCAAGAAGACCTGCCTGAAAAACGGCGTTGAAGTCAAAAAATCCGAATTGTTGCGCATTGGCGTCGCCCTGATCAGCCGCCTGGATATGGCTACCCTCAAGCAAGTGCTGGCCTCCCTGCCGCAACTGAAGACCGGCCGCCCGAAGAAGGCCTGATGTCATATTGTTGACACATGGCTGTCATGTTCGTGCAGCAATAGAACAGCAAACTGGCTTCGTCACTACAGAAAGGACGAAGCATGCAAACTACGACGATTGCTACCGCCGAACAGCGGGTTTCCACCCCGCGACTGGCATTGAGCATGGCAGCCACCCCGGAAGAGGTGCGCGAAGTCCAACGCCTGCGCTATAAAGTCTTCATCGAAAACCAGGGCCTGACCGCCCTGGCGACACCGGATGGCCTGGATTGCGACGAGTTCGACGCCGCCTGCGACCACCTGATCGTGCGCGACACCGCCACCCTGAAAGTGGTCGGTACCTATCGCCTGCTGAATCCCGCCGGCGCCCGCAAGCTGGGCCGCCATTACTCCGAAAACGAGTTCGACCTCGGTCGCCTGAAACACTTGCGCAGCCGCATCGTGGAAGCTGGTCGCGCCTGCATCCACCCGGATTACCGCGGCGGCAGCGTGATCATGCTGTTGTGGTCCGGCCTGGCCGAATACATGCGCCGCCACCAGTGCGAATACCTGATCGGCTGCGCCAGCATCAGCCTGGCCGACGGCGGCCACAATGCGGTTGCCGTGTACCAGCAGCTGCGTGAAAAGCACATGGCGCCGGTGGAATACCGCGTCACGCCCCACCTGCCGTTCCCGGTGGAGAAGGTGGAATCGGCGCGCGCGGCCCAGGTTCCGGCCCTGCTGAAAGGCTACCTGCGCTCCGGCGCCTGGATTTGCGGTGCACCGGCCTGGGATCCTGATTTCGAAAGCGCCGACCTGTTCGTGATGATGCCGCTGGCGAACCTGGACGGCCGCTATGCCCGCCACTACAACGTCGCGGCGTAAGCTGCTTGCGTCAGTTGATCCGGTAGTCCTTGCCGGCCGTGAGTTCGGCCGGCAAGGGCTCACCGCACAGGTCGAGCACTGAACGTTCGATGGTGCGGCACATGGCCTCCAGGGCCAGGCTGTTCGGTGCAACGCCGAACGGATCGCCGATTTCCTGGGCGATTGCTTCCAGCGCAAACAGCGTGTATGCGACGAACACTGCGATCACCGGCGTCGCCGCTCCGATAGCGTGTACCAGGCCGAATGGCAGAAGGAAGCAATAGATGTAGATGGTACGGTGCAGCAGGACGGCATAAGGGTAGGGAATGGGCGTGCTGGCAAGACGCTCGCAGCCGCCTACCGCATCGGATAGTGCATTTAACTGCGCATCCAGCATCCACAACGGTTGTCCTTCCGCCGCTCCGCCCAGAGCGCAGCGCAGTTCGTGCAATAACGCTACAGGGCGGTAGGCATGCCCCATCAAGATTTCTGCCGCGTCTGCGCCGAGCAGGCGTTCGACGTCTGCACGCGGATCGCTGCCGCGCAACTGGTGGCGCAGCAAGTGCGCGAAAACGATGACGCGCCTTGCACAGAGCTTGTGGTCGCAGCGGGACTCCGGCAGGTATGCCAACATCTGCGACACCAGCGTGCGTCCGGAAATCAGGACATGGCCCCAGTGCTGGCGCGCTTCGAGATAACGTTGGTAGCTGGCGTTGTTGCGGAAGGCCAGGAAGATTGCCAGGCTGACGCCCAGCAGCGAAAACGGTGCAGTCTCCAATGGCACGCGCGTGCCGAGCAGGGCCACCATGCTTACCGCCAGCATTAGCGCGAGCTGTGGGAGGATCGACGGCAGCACGGATCCGTGCCAGGTGAGCAGCGTGCGAAACCAGTTTTCACTTTGGCGGATGATCATGGCTCGGATTGTATCCCAGAAAAAATGTGCTATATTCCTCTGTACCGATCGGTAAATTGTGATCCGATCGGTACATTTGAAAGGAAAAATCATGTCGATCCGACCACCTGTACCACCCTTCACCCGCGCAAGCGCCATCGAAAAAGTCCGCCTGGCCGAAAGCGGCTGGAACACCCGCGATCCCGAGAAGGTCTCCCTCGCTTACACGGAAGACAGCTGGTGGCGCAACCGCGGCGAGTTCGCGCAAGGCCGCGCCGAGATTGTCGCCCTGTTGAAGCGCAAATGGACGCGCGAACTCGATTACCGCCTGATCAAGGAATTGTGGGCCCATGACGGCAGCCGCATCGGCGTGCGCTTCGCCTACGAATACCATGACGATTCAGGCCAGTGGTACCGTGCCTACGGCAACGAGAACTGGGAGTTCGACGAGAACGGCTTGATGCACCACCGTCATGCCAGCATCAACGAACATCCGATCAAGCCTGAAGAGCGCAAGTTCTTCTGGGACCGCAGCGGGCCGCGGCCTGACGACCATCCCGGCCTGTCCGAGTTAGGGCTGTAAACATGGCACGCGTTGTCGCAGAACGGGAAGACGTCATCCCCCTGGTGGCGGAAGTGTTCCGCACCTATGGCTTTGAAGGCGCCAGCCTGTCCCGCATTACCGAGGGGACCAGGCTGGGCAAGGGCAGCATCTATCACTTCTTCCCCGGTGGGAAGGACGAAATGGCCGCTGCCGTGCTGGAGGAAATCGAGCAGTGGTTCCGCCTGCACGTCTTCGAGCCGCTGCGCGAAAGCGCAGACGCAGGGCAGGGCATCGCCGCCATGTTCGCTGAAGTGGAGCGCTATTTCCTGTCTGGACAACGCGTGTGCCTGGTTGGCGTGTTCGCGCTCGGCAATGAGCGCGACCGCTTTGCCGAAGCCGTACGCGATTATTTCGAAGAATGGATCGAGGCGCTGGCGGCGGCCCTGGTGCGCACCGGGCACAAAGGCAAGGAAGCTACGGCATTGGCGGAAGAAGTCGTGGGAGGCATACAGGGAGCGCTGGTGCTGGCACGCGCCTTCAACAGGCCGGCGACGTTTAGGGCGGCGTTGAAGCGCTTGCGCGAACGGCTGGACCGCTAGTGCAAAGCGGCGCCGGTGAATGCGATGCCGGCGCCTGGCATCAATCTCAGCGGGAACTGAGCTCAGTGTACTGAGGCATTCGATAGTTCTTTGAGCTCTCGGATGGAAAGCTCAGATTTCTCATGCATGCGCAGCAGGATGGTGGCCCCGACTGCGAGCTTGCGGTGACGGATCTTGCTAATAATGGGTGGTTGCACTTCCAGCACCCTGCAGAGCTCCGCGTCATTCTTCAGGTGCATCTTCTCGATTAGCGTGTCGAGCAGTTTATTTGGTACGAAGCTGGATGGCTCCAGCGCACGCGCCCTGTTCATTGCCTCGATTAGTTCGAGTTTCTTCTGCCTGACGCTCATTTTGCTCCTCCTTGACGTTGTTAACTACGTGGATAGAAAAAGCAGGCTTGCATGTTGTATTGATAACGAAGCAAGTTAATTAAATAATACTCCGCTTACCAAAAAAGCCAAGAATTTGTGAGAAAAATAATGGGTTTTATTGCGTGGCAGGGTTGACGACTGTTGTAACTTTGAGTCCATTTTTAGTGAGGCGCAGTATCTTGTCCGCGCGCGCAGCGGCGGCAGGCGAATGCGTCACCATGATGGTCGTTGCACCGCTGGATTTGAGTTCCTGGTGCAATAGTTGCAGTATGGAATTTGCAGTGTCGGGATCGAGGTTGCCGGTCGGTTCGTCCGCCAGCACAAGGGCCGGGCGGTGCACCAGTGCACGGGCTATTGCAACCCGTTGCATTTCACCGCCGGAAAGTTGATGGGGGTAATCGTGGCCGCGGCCGCCCAGGCCGACCGCTTCCAGCATCGCAAGCTCGCGTCCTTGCGGCAGGCCGTTCAACAGCAAGGGCAGGGCCACGTTTTGCTGCAAGGTCAGGTGGGGCAGCACATGGAATGCCTGGAAAATGAAGCCCATACGTGCGCGGCGCAGACGCGTGGCAGCGTCGTCGTCGAGCGATGCCAGCGGCGTGCCGTCAACGATGATAGCCGGGTCGTCGCTGGGATCGGGCTGGTCCAGGCCGGCAATCAGGTTTAGCAAGGTGGATTTGCCGACGCCAGAGTCGCCCATGATGGCGACGAATTCGCCGGGTTCGAAGGTCCAGCTCAGCCGGTCCAGCACCCGCCGTTCGTTCGAGTAACTCTTGGTGAGGTTTCTTAGCTGGAGCATGGCTTAACGGGTCAGGGAACGGCGCAGCGCGAAACTCAGGGCATCGACTACGGCAACCAGCAGCAGCATGGCCAGGATGACCGTGGCGGCGCGCTCCATCTGGAACAGGGACAGGTGGTATTTGAGCATCTGGCCCAGGCCGCCGGCGCCGACCACGCCCAGCACGGCTGCGGCGCGGATATTGTTTTCCCACCGGTACAGCGTGTACGACAGCATTTGCGGCAGCGTTTGCGGCAGCGTGGCGTAGAAGAAGGCTGCCATGGGCGTGGCCCCATTCAGGCGCAGGCTTTGCTCCGGCAGCGGCGGTGCGTTCTCCAGTGCGTCGGCGAACAGGCGGCCCAATACGCCGGCCGTGTGCGCAGCCAGCGCCATGGTGCCGGCGAACGGCCCCAGGCCGGCAGCCACCAGCAGGATCGAGGCCCACACCAGTTCCGGGATGGAGCGCAACACATTGAGCATGCCGCGAACGGCGGCGCGCGGTGCGCGGCCGAAACGTCCTGCGGCGGGAATTGCCAGCAGCAGGCCGCCTGCCACGGCAAGCAGGGTGCCAAGCGCCGACATGGCCAGCGTTTCGATGGTCGCGATGCCGGTCTTGCGCAGGAAGCCGCTGGCCATTTCTGGCGGCGCGAAGCCGGCCAGGAATTCGCCCATGCTGTGCATCGCTTCAATGGTGAACAGGTCGCCCAGTTTCAGTGACAGCGTGGCGAAGCTGGCGATGACCAGCGCCACAAGGGCGGCGGCAAACAGCCAGCCGGACCAGTTGCGCGCTGGTGGTGCAGGCATATGGCTCATCCCAGCCTCCGGCGTAGATATTTGGATACCAGGTCTGCAGCGGCAACCAGCAGCACGAACACCATCAGCATGGTGGCCACTTCGCCGCCTGCCAGCATTTTGGTCGATTCATCCATGCGCTGGCCAAGTCCGCCAGCGCCGACGAAGCCCATGATCACCGAGCCGCGAATCGCGCACTCCCAGCGATACACGGTGTAGGACACCAGTTCGGACGCAGCCTCCGGCAAGGCGCCATACAGCAAGGCTGCCAGCCGCCCGCTGCCGTTCTGCAGCAGTACCTCGCTGGCATGGTGGTCGGTCGACTCCAGGATTTCCGCATACACCTTGCCGAGCATGCCGGCATAGGTGAGGGCGATGGCCAGTACGCCGGCGGTCGGCCCCAGGCTGAAGATGCGCACGAACAGGAGCGCCCACACCAGTTCCGGCACGCTGCGCAGCAGGACCAGCAGCCAGCGCACGACCTGGCGCACGATGCGCGGGAAGACCGCAATGCGGCCTGTGCCAAGGCGCGAAATCGACAGGCGCTCGGTGACGATCAGTGTCGCCGGAATAGCGCCCAGCAGCGCAAGCGTCAGCCCACAGGTGGCGATAGCGACCGTTTTCCAGGCTTCGCGGGCCACCATGGCCAGGAACTCGGCATCATGCGCCGGCTTCAGGAAGTCGGACAGGAAGCGCCAGGTAGCTGTCAGGCTTTGCAGGTCGAACAGCGTCCAGGGATAGAACTCGGTCGCCACCACCAGGGGCCAAAGCAGCACCACGCCGACGGCAATGATCGCCAGGCGCTGGCGCCATGCGGGGTCCGGATGGTGGGGCGAGAGGGGAACGGCAGGAACGTTATGCATCGCTTACAAACACGCCCCAACGGCCAGCTTGGCGGCCATTTCGTCGGGCTGGGGCGAGTTCGCAGGCGGCAGCTCGCCGAGATAAAGTTCATCAATCATCGCTTGGGTGACCTGTTCGCGCGGCAGATCGAAAGCCACGCGGCCGTTCTTCAGCGCCACGATGCGCGGGAAGTGCTCCAGTGCCAGGTCGACCTGGTGCAGGCTGCACACCAGCAGTGCGTTGCGCTCGCGCGCTTCCTGCTGCAGCGTATTCAGGGTCAGTTGCGACAGCGCCGGGTCGAGCGCGGACAGCGGCTCGTCGACCAGCAGCGCTTGCGCAGAAGAGAGCAGCAGGCGCGCCAGGCCGCAGCGCTGGCGCTCGCCGCCGGACAGGCGGTCCACTCGGCTATACAGCTTGTCGCCAAGGTTGAAGCGGGACAGGGCGCGGTAAGCCGCTTCCGGATCGGCGGGCTTGAACAGCGAGAGCAGCGCCTGGCCCAGGCTCCATTTCGGCAGGCGTGCCGCCAGCACTGCCGTCACAACGCGCTGGCGCGGAGGCAGCGGCGGCGTTTGCGGCGCCAGGAACAGGCGTGCCCGCATGGCGTGCCGCCCGGCGTCAGTCAGGTGCCAGGGATCGGTGCCGAAGGCCTTGAAGCCTCCGCTATCGGGGCGGTGGGCGCATGCCAGCGTGGAGAGCAGGGTGGTCTTGCCGGCGCCGGAAGGGCCGATCAATGCAACCTGCTCGCCGGGCTCGAAGTTCAGCGAAATGTCTTGCAGCGCAAGGCCGCGCGAACCGCCGATGTGGCGGACCGAGAGGCCTTGCAGTTCGTACCAGGCAGAAGACATTGATTACTTCAGCAGGCCGGCGTTCTTGGCTGCCGCTTCGATATTGGTGTAGTTGGCAGCCTTGGTCGGGATGAACTTCGACGCGCGCTGCAGGTCCAGGATCGCCTTGTCTTCAGGCTTGGCGCTGTCCAGCGCCAGGAAGGCGTCGGTGATCTTCTTCTTCAGCGCTTCCGGCATGTCGGAACGGACGGTCCAGTTGTAGTCGTAATAGGCCGGGGTGGTGTAGAACACGCGCACCACGGAAGGATCGACCTTCTTCTGTTCATTCAGTTTTTCCCACACCGAGATATTCAGCGCGCCGGCATCGACCTTGCCGCCTGCCACGGCTGCCACGGTGGCGTCATGCGCGCCGGAGAAGGAAATGCGTTTCAGGTCGGCGTCTGGATCGATCTTGGCCGCCAGCAGGAAGGAACGCGGCATCAGGTGGCCCGAAGTCGAGGACTCGGAGCCGAAGCTCAAGGTCTTGCCCTTCAGGTCGGCCAGCGAGTTGATCGATTTATTGGTGGTGACGAAGACGGAGCGGAACTTCTCATCTTCCACGCGCTGCACCAGCGGCACGACCTTGCCCTTGCTCATGTGGTTGGCCTGCACAAAGGTGAAGCCGCCGAACCAGACCATGTCCAATTTGCCGTTCACCAGGCCTTCCACCGAAGCGGCGTAGTCGGTCACCGGGGTGAACTCCACTTTCATGGCCAGTTTCTTCTCGAGGTATTCGCCGAGGGGTTTGAATTTGCGCTGCAGCTCGGTCGGCGCTTCGTCAGGAATGGCGGAAACGCGCAGGACTTGCTGGGCTTGGGCGCCGGCAGCGGCGAAGAGCACACCGGCTGCAAACAGGGCCGATTGAATGGTGCGGAGGGAGAAGATGGACATGAATGATCCTTTTTGTGGTTAATGACGAGCCGCACGCCTCGGGTGAGGGTCCGGTACCTGGTCTTGGATATTCAGCTATGATAGCAAAAATGTCCCAGGAGCCTGAGCCATGACCTTGTCACGCACGGCTGCGATACGCGTGGTCGCACCGGAAACGAGCAGTGTGTTGTCCCCCAGAACCGCCCATGGCGATGCCGCGACCATTGCAGAAATCAGCGCAGGGCTGCTGGCGCCGCAGGCTTCCACCTCGCCCAAATACTTCTACGACAGCCTTGGCTCGCACTTGTTCGAAGCCATCTGCGAACTGCCCGAGTACTATCCGACCCGCACCGAAGCAGCGATTTTCGCGCGCCACGGCGCCGACATGGCGGCCCGCATCGGTCCCGGCATGACCCTGGTCGACTTGGGCGCAGGCAATTGCGCCAAGGCCGCCAGCCTGTTCCCTTTGTTGCAGCCGAGCCAGTACGTGCCGGTCGACATCGCCAGCGATTTCCTGCAGCAGGCTGCCGCGCAACTGCGCCAGCGCTTCCCTGCGATCGAAATAACGCCGCTGGTGATGGACCTGTCGCAAGCGCTGGTGTTGCCGCCATCCGTGCCGGCAGCGCGGCGCCAGTTTTTCTATCCCGGGTCATCGATCGGCAATTTCACCCCGCACGACGCGGTGACCTTCCTGCGCCAGGTGCGCGAAAACGTCGGCGCCGATGGCGGGCTGCTGATTGGGGTGGACCTGGTCAAGGACCCTGCGGTGCTGGACGCGGCGTACGATGACGCCATCGGCGTTACGGCAGCCTTCAACCTGAACCTGCTGCGCCACCTGAATCACCTGGCCGGGGCCGACTTCGACCCGGCGCAGTGGCGCCATGTCGCCTTCTTCAACGACGCGGAAAGCCGCATTGAAATGCACCTGGAGGCGCGGTGCCCGCTGATGGTGCGCTGGCAAGGCGGCGAGCGCAGTTTCGCGCAGGGCGAACGGATTCATACCGAGAACAGCTACAAGTACACGCTGGAAGGCTTCCGCAGCTTGCTGTGGGAAGCAGGCTTCCGCGTCGATGGCACCTGGACGGACGATGCGCACTGGTTCGCAGTGATGCACGCCGCGGCGGCTTATGCGTGACGCTAGCCCCTGGACCGAGCGGTACGCGCAAGTGCGCGCGGCGACCATGGCGTTGGCGGAGCCGCTGTCCGACGAGGATTGCGGCGCACAGTCGATGCCGGACGCCAGCCCGGTCAAGTGGCACCTGGCGCATACCACGTGGTTCTTCGAGACCTTTATCCTCGAACGGTTCGAGCCGGGCTTCCAGCCTTTCCATCCGGCGTTCCGGGTACTGTTCAATTCCTATTACAACGGCGTCGGCGACAAGCATCCAAGGCCGCAGCGCGGCCTGCTGACGCGGCCTTCGATGGCGGAAGTGCGCGCCTATCGCGCCAATGTCGATGCCCGCATCGCCGTGCTGGCGACGCGACTGGCCGCCACGGATGCACGGCTGGCAGCATTGCTGACGCTTGGCCTGCAGCATGAACAGCAGCACCAGGAATTGATCGTCACCGACGTCAAGCACCTGTTGGCGCAAAATCCGATGGCCCCAGCCTACCTGCCCGGCGCCGCGCCGGCCCGGCCAGCGTCCGCAGCCCAGTCCTGGCAGCGCTTCGAAGGTGGCGTGCACGAAATTGGCCATGATAGCGACGGCTTCTGCTTCGACAATGAGCTGCCGCGCCACAAGGCCTGCATCGCACCATTCGAACTGTCTTCGCGACTGGTGACCAATGCCGAATACCTTGCCTTCATCGAAGCAGGCGGCTACCGCGACCCGGGCCTGTGGCTGGCCGAAGGCTGGGACTGGATTCGTGCGCAAGGCATTGAAGCGCCGCTGTACTGGCGACGCAGGGAGGAGGGTGCAGGGTGGACGGCCTTCACCTTGCATGGCCAGCAGCCGCTTGAGATGGATGCACCGGTCGCCCACATTTCCCTGTTCGAGGCGGACGCCTATGCCCATTGGGCCGGTGCGCGCTTGCCGACCGAAGCCGAGTGGGAGCATGCCGCAGGCGAAGGCGCGTTGGCGCAAATGTTCGGCCACTGCTGGCAGTGGACCAGCAGCAGCTACGCCCCATACCCCGGCTTCCGCCCGGCCGAAGGCGCCATTGGCGAATACAACGGCAAGTTCATGGTCAACCAGTATGTGCTGCGTGGCTCCAGCCTGGCGACCCCGCAAGGCCACGCCCGCACCAGCTACCGCAACTTCTTCCCGGCCGGCGCCCGCTGGCAATTCACCGGCATCAGGCTAGCCCGATAAATGAAAATGGCGCACGCAGCTTTCGCTGAACGTGCGCCACTTTTGCGTGATGCGTCTTACAGGCGGGTAATACCGAGGGCCTGGCTGATCTCTGCCTTGAACTTGGCGGCCTGGTCGGCGTTCGGGATTTCACCGGCCAGTTTCAGCGCCAGCAGGCGCAGGTCAGTGATCTCGTCGAAATAGTCGCCGCATACAATCGAGGCCATCGGGCCGATGTAGGTGGCGAGGGTGTTTTCGAAAATGCTGCGCTGCGCGTCCGTCAGGGCCGTCTTGGCTGCCGGCTTGCTGGCGGCTTCCGGCGCTGCCGCCGGGCGGCGCGCTACGCCGGCCAGCAGGGTGGACGCCGGCGAGCTGCCTTCCGGCAGTTCGGTGATGCTGCCGTACAGGTAGTCCAGGATGGCTTCGGTCGACCACGGCAGCGGTTCGTTATTGCCCACGCTCGGACGGTCCATGCTCATGCGTGCACGCTGCATGGTGCGCAGGATGTCCAGGCCGTCGCGGCCGCGGCGGCCACGGCACAGGACGAACACGATGCGCCCGTTATCGAGGTGGATCTGGGCCATGCGGTTGTCATCGCTGACCAGCATGATGGTCGCGGTGTCGCCCTGGGCGCAGAAGCCTGCGATCTTGTCGAGCAGTTCTACGAAGGGAGTGAACTCTGGCTGTGCCATTTCAGTTCGCCTTTACCAATTATTTCTTACGCAGGCGATCCATCGCCATCTGGATACTGACGCCCAGGCGTTCCACCGCACGCGCCAGCGAGCCGATTTCGTCGCCGCGGCTGGTCTGTGGAATGGTCACGTCCAACTGGCCCTTGCTCAGCTTTTCGGCGATGTCGGTCAGGTGGTTGATCGGACGGGTCAGCTGTTTGCCCAGCACGAACGCCAGGGCGGCAACCAGCACGATAACGACGATGATCAGCAGGCGTGCTTCGCTGCGCATCTTGGTCATGGCGGCATAAGCCTCGTCGTAACGCTGTTCAACCAGCACGGTCCAGCCTTGCGGCAGGTTGCGCACGAAGCCCACCATCTTCACGTCGCCGTCCATGTAGACCTTTGGCTGGTCGGTGATGCCTTCCACTTGCAGGGCAGGGTGCTTGCTGAAGTCTTGCAGCGCGGACTTGATCTTGCTCGCATCGCCGTGGGCGATGACTTTCTTGTCGCCGTCCAGCAGGATGGCGTGGCCGGTTTCGCCGATGCGGATGTCGGTCACGGTGCGGGACACTACGCCCAGGTCCATCGCCATCGCGAAGACACCGACGATGGTACGGTTTTCATTGCGGATCGGCACGCCGATGTTCAGCGATGGTTTGCCGCTGGTCTTGCCGATTGCCACCAGGCGGCCTTCTTCCTTGCCGGACATGATGGCTTTGAAGTAGGAGCGGTCGCCGTAGTCGAGCATCGCGTTGCCGTCGCTGCGCGCTACGTCCTTGCCGGCGGTGTCCAGGGTGTGGATCAGGTACACCCATTCATAGGAAGCCGCGGTCGCCATCAGGACCGGAGTCTGGCGCCCGGTATTCATCGAAATGACGTCGTCCAGGCGGGCCGCCTGGCGCATGGCGCGCATATTGGTGTCGTCCCAGCCGTTCACGCCGGTGGCCACGGTGTCGGTCGTGGCAACCAGGTTTTCCGAGATTTTCTCGGTCAGTTCTTGCTCAGCAGACGAGTTGCCCAGGTACCAGAGGGCGAACAGCGGCACGAGGGTTACCACGAGCAGGGTGATCAGGACTTTTTGAAAGATATTAAGTGACAGTTTCATTTTTATAAATCATTCGTAATAATCGCGCTGACACCACCGCATTCGAACCACGGACTGTGTCGGCATTAAGGCTGATTTCGAGGCAAAGCAGATTGCTCACCCGAGGCTGTTCGCAGCGCCAAGCACGCTACTTCGGGCATTTGCCTGAGCAGCATTTTGTGAAATCACAGGTCGCTGCTGGACCCTTATTTGCGTGATTTTCCTGTTGCTCAGATTATAAGTTCACGATTATACATCAGACCGTTTCCGGCCGGAAATGATTTATGTATCGCTCGGGCTGGGCAGGCGCCGCCTGTTGTGCGGCTGCGCCGCCAGGGCCGGGCGCTGGCGTGCAATAGCCTCTCCGGACAGGCGGAACTGGCTGACCAGCGATTCCAGCTCGCTGGCCTGGTCGCTCATAGCCGAGGCGGCCGCCGCTGCCTGTTCCACCAGCGCGGCATTCTGCTGCGTGGTCTGGTCCATCTGCATGATGGCCGTGTTCATCTGCTCGATGCCGTCGGTTTGCTCGCGCGTGGCAAGCGAGATTTCGGCCACGATGCCGGTCACGCGCTGTACGGCCGACACTACTTCTTCCATCGTTGCGCCGGCCTGCGCGACCAGCCTGGCGCCGGCGTCGACCTGCTCCACAGAACTGGAAATCAGGTCCTTGATTTCTTTGGCGGCGCTGGCCGAGCGGGCGGCGAGGTTGCGCACTTCGCTGGCCACCACCGCGAAGCCGCGGCCTTGCTCGCCGGCGCGCGCGGCTTCGACCGCCGCGTTCAAGGCCAGGATGTTGGTCTGGAAGGCGATGCCGTCAATCACCGCGATAATGTCCACCACCTTGCGCGAGGAATCGTTGATCGAGCCCATGGTCGTCACGACTTGCGACACCACCTCGCCGCCGCGCTGGGCGATGGAGGAAGCGGAGCTGGCCAGCTTGTCCGCTTCGCGCGCGTTGTCGGCATTGGCTTTGACGTTCGACGTCAGTTCTTCCATCGACGACGCGGTTTCTTCCAGTGCCGATGCCTGGTTTTCCGTGCGCGCCGACAGGTCCATATTGCCGGTCGCGATCTGGCCGGAGGCCGAGGCAATGGCGACCGTGCCATTGCGCACCTGGCCGACGATCTGCGACAGCGCATCGTTCATCTCGCGCAGGGCATGCAGCAGCTGTCCGGCTTCATCTTGCGAATGGGCCGTGATATGGCTGGTCAGATCGCCGGAAGCGACAGTGCGCGCCACTTGCAGGGCATAGTTGATCGGACGCGTAATCGAGCGCGTGACCCAGTAAGCGCAGGCTACGCCCAGCACCAGAGCGGCCAGGCCCAGGGCGACCATCATGATCTGGGCGGAGCTGATGTGCTGCTTGATGGCGGCGCCATTGGCTGTGACGATGCCGTCCTGCAGGTCGGCGAGTTTTTCAACGGTGGCCTGAAGTTTTGCCAGGCGCGGCATGGTTTCCGACATGGCCTTTTGCGTGGCCTGCTCGCGCTGCCCTTCTTCAACCAGCTTGAGTACGGCGCTGAACGACTGCACATAGGCGCTGCGCTCGCTGGTCACTTGCGCCAGCAGCTCGCGTCCGGCGGGGCGGTAGACCAGCTTGTCCAGCGTGGACAGGGCGTCCGTGATGATGGCCTTGTTCTTGTCGACCTGCTTGCGCAAATCCGCCGATTGGGCCGGATCCGTGACCAGCAGCAGTTGCAGCACCAGCGCTGCATTGGCGCGCGTGGTGGCGGTAACGGTTGCCGCCGCATCGGCCTTGACCCAGTCCTTGTCGATGATGGTGGAGCTCAGTTCGCCGATGCTGGAAAGGCGCTGGCTGCCAACGGCAATCAGCATCGCCATCAAGGCGAAGACAATCGCGAAACACAAGCCCAGGCGGGTCCCGATCTTCAGGTTGGCAATGCGCATGACTGCTCCTTCCGGCGGCCAGGTAAACGATTTACCAGTATAAATTCTTGCCGAAAGGAGACAAATCCGGGGACGGCGCGCAAGCCGTCCCCGAATGAAAAACCGCTCAGGCTGCGGCTTGTGCGATGCTAGCCGACGCTTCGGCTTTCTGTGCGATCTGGCGGTTGATGGCGCTCAGCACTGCCTTGAAGGAGGCGGTGACGATATTGCTGTCGATGCCCGCGCCGAACAGGGTAGGGCCGCCGTCCAGGCGCAGTTCGACGTAGCAGGCGGCCTTGGCGTTGGCGCCGTGGCCGATGGCGTGCTCGTGGTAGTCCATCAGCGTGACGTCCAGGCCGAGCGCATCGACGAAGGCGTCGATCGGGCCGTTGCCGCCGCCTTGCAGCGACATCGAAGCCTTGTTGTGCAGCAGGCCGATATCGATCTGCACCGGCTCGTCGCTGGAGCTGTCTTCCACCATCTTGTGCGATACGTAGGCGTAGGGCGTGGCCTGTGTCAGGTATTCATTTTCGAAGATCTGGTAGATGCCTTCGGAAGTGATTTCCAGGCCGGTCTGGTCGGCCACTTTCTGCACTGCGCGGCTGAACTCAATCTGCAGGCGGCGCGGCAATTCGAGGCCGTAATCCTGCTCCAGCAGGTAGGCCATTCCGCCTTTGCCGGACTGGCTGTTGACGCGGATGACGGCGTCGTAGCTGCGGCCCAGGTCTTGCGGGTCGATCGGCAGGTAGGGGATTTCCCATGGCGCGCCGTCCTGCTGCTTGGCGAAGCCTTTCTTGATTGCGTCCTGGTGCGAACCGGAGAAGGCGGTGAACACCAGGTCGCCCACGTATGGATGGCGCGGATGCACCGGCAACTGGTTGCACTCCTCGACCACTTTGCGCACGGAGTCGATGTCGGAGAAATCCAGGCCCGGATGTACGCCTTGGGTGTAGAGGTTCAGGGCCAGCGTCACCAGGTCGACGTTGCCGGTGCGTTCGCCGTTGCCGAACAGGCAGCCTTCCACGCGCTCGGCGCCGGCCATCACGGCAAATTCGGCGGCGGCGATACCGGTGCCGCGGTCGTTATGCGGATGCACCGAGATGATAATGGAATCGCGGCGCTCCAGCTTGCGCGACATCCATTCGATCTGGTCGGCGTACACATTCGGGGTCGAGCATTCGACGGTGGCCGGCAGGTTGACGATCATCTTCTTGTCCGGGGTCGGCTGCCAGATGGCGGAGACCGCGTCCACGATGTGCTTGGCGAAATCCAGTTCGGTGGTGGAGAAGGACTCCGGCGTGTATTCGTAGGTCCAGTCGGTTTCCGGATGCTGGGCAAGCAATTCCTTGACCAGTTTGGTGCCGTCGGTGGCGATCCTGGTGATCTCTTCGCGGCTGGCGCCGAACACCACTTTGCGGAACACTGGCGCGGTGGAGTTATACATGTGCACGATGGCGCGCTTGGCGCCGATGCAGGATTCCACGGTGCGGCGGATCAGTTCTTCGCGCGCCTGGGTCAGCACGATGATGGTGACGTCGTCCGGAATGCGGTTTTCTTCGATCAGCTTGCGCACGAAATCGAAATCGGTCTGCGAGGCGGAAGGGAAGCCCACTTCGATTTCCTTCAGGCCCACCTTGATCAACAACTCGAAGAACTTGATTTTCTTTTCCACGCTCATCGGCTCGATCAGCGCCTGGTTGCCGTCGCGCAGGTCGGTGCTCATCCAGATTGGCGGCTTGGCGATGACGGCGTTCGGCCAGGTGCGGTCGGTCAAGCCGACGGTTGGGTATGGGCGATATTTGGCGGCAGGGTTCTTCAACATCATGGTGATACTCCTGTGTTTTTCAAATTTTGGGAAACCGGGACGTGGCGCGAAGGCGGCCGACGTGGGGTGCAGCTAGGGGGAAATCAGGCGCGTGCCAGTAGTAGCGCGCCTGGTAGTAGGGCGCCTGGCAGGTGTGCGGAAATGTGCAAATGCGAGGTCATGTCGACCAATGTAAGGCACTGGATTTGACCTTGTCAAGAAAAAATCTCAACAGCAATTCGCGATGTTTTCGCGCTTTCTACTGATAAAATGGTGGTCTTGGCGAGGATAAATCGGATATGGATAAGATTGATCGAGAAATAGTCGGATATTTGCGCGATGATGCGAGGATAAGTTTTAAGGATTTAGGCGAGCGCGTAAGCCTGAGCGCGAACACCGTGGCCGACCGGGTGCGGCGTTTGGTGTCCGATGGGGCCATCCTCGGCTTCGAGGCCCGCCTCGACCATGCGGCGCTGGGCCTGCACCTGCAAGCCTATATCGACGTGAAGCTGAAGTCGGGCACCAATACCCACGAATTCGAGGAAATCGTGAAGACCATTCCGGGCGTGCTGGAAGTGGCGCTGCTGACTGGTAATTACGACGGCCTGCTGCGCGTGGCCTGCAAGGACCAGACCCACTTGCTGCGACTGATCGATACCTTGCGCGACCGGGCTGGCGTGCAGGATACCTACAGCCGGGTGATCCTGCACCAGACTCCGGTCAGCGCCCCGCTGTCTGTGACAGAATAACGGCCCTGATGTTTTGATTGCGGAATTCCGATGCAAAAGCTGAATGCAGAATTGAGTCGACTATACCTTGCGCCGCCGTCTGGCGGCACCCGCAGCATTTCCCTGGGGTTCAAGCGGCTGCCCGGCGATGGCGAGGCAGGGCATTGGGAACGCCTGTGCCAGGTGGCGAATGCACTGCAGGTGGAGCTGGGCCTGCCGGCGCCTGCAGTGAGCATTTCCGGGGCCGGGGCTTTCGGGCTCTGGCTCTCGCTGGAAAAACCGGTGACGAAGGCGCTGGCGCAGGAGTTTGCGGCGCTGCTTTGTCCCGAGGCCGAAGCCGCGGCAGGCGCGCTGCCGCCATTCCTGGACCAGGCGAGCGGCAAATGGGCGGCATTTATCCACCCGGGCATGGGGGCGTCCTTCGCGGGCGATGAGGGACTCGATATGCAGCCGCCGGAAGCAGGGCAGGTCGCCTTGCTCGAAGGGCTTGAGTGCATCGGCCCAGCCCTGTTTGCGCAGGCGCTGGAGCAACTGCGGCGGCCTGTCGGCACCGCGTTTCAGCCGTCCCCGCCGGCGCCCGCGGCCGGCGCCACGCCGGAGGGTTTGCTGCTGAAGGACGCGACGCTGGAAGACATCGTCAACTTCCTCCATTCAAAGAACATCGAGCCTACTTTCCGCTTCCTGAAATAAGCGGCAATTGCTCGACGAGTTGCGCCGTCGCTTCCGGAGTCATGTTGATGAATTTGCAGCCGATATGAAGCTGTTCGCCCAGCAGGAAGGAGCGAAAACCTCGCGTGAAGCGCACTTCCAGCTCGGTGGGGATCTCGATGTCCGGCCCCAGCTCCAGTACCACTTCAGGAATCTTGCGTCCCTTGAGCAAACCCTTCGCTTCGATCTTCGAGCAGCGCAGGCCGATGCCGCCAAGCGAAAAATCGTAGATCGGAAGCTCATGGTGGTGGCCGTTCAATTCGAAGGAAGCCATGAAATTCGCCCCCAGCGGCGTTTCCACGCGCTCTGATGCGCGCCGGTTCAGGACCGTGCAGGTTTCCGGGAAGGTCATCGGAATGAGATGAGGCTTGCCGGGCAACGGCTTCCATTCCTGGCTGGCCAGCTTGAATTGCAGCTTCGCCGTGCGCAGCCAGCTTACAAAAGTGACTTTGCCGGGTTGAAGGACCGCGCCCTGGTTCAACTCCATCACGAAATGCGGCAACTGGGGATCGACCGACAGGATGCGGCCAAGGACCGGGTCGCGGCTGCCGGGCACGTACATCGAGATCGCGTCGCCGCTTGCGGCCAGCAGGGTCAGCGCGTCGCCGATATCGTCTTCGCTCGTCATGTCAAACGAACTCGCGGAAGCGATGAATGGGGCTAGCGCGTCCTGTGGCCGTGGCGGACCTTTGCGAATCGGGACCGCATGGTGCTCATTGAGCTGCATATCGCGTAGATGGGTCGGGTGATGACTTCATCATAGGACGCGAATTGCCAAATGGCAACCTAATTTAAAGCTTTGAAAATAATCTGGAGCAAGCCCGCCTTGGCGGGCCTGCTGCTTCAGGACGGGTTATTGCAGCGCTGCCTGAAGTTCGCCCAGTTTTTTCTCCAGGAGCTGGCGGTCTTGAGGATCTTTTGCCTCCGGCAGGACCTGCTGCAAGGCCAGTGCGTGGGCTTTGGTGAGGGCCTTGTCGGCGGCGATGGCGACGTCCGGCTGGACGCCGCTGCCTTCCCAGTTGCCCTTGGTGATGGGGTTAATCGAGCGGCCGACCGGGATAATGGCGATCATGTAAGGATCGATGCGGAATGGTGCGACCGGATGGGCGCCGCCTTTGCTTTTTTCGCCGACGACAGTGACGCGCTTGAGCGACTGCAGGGTGTAGGTGAAGTCTTCCGCGGCGGAGAAGGTGTCGCCGCTGGTCAGCACGTAGACTGGCTTGTCAGGGCCGAAGTGGGCGCCCGGAACGGCCGGGTTGCTCCAGAAAGTCGTGGTTTCCTTATCGGCGCGGAACTCCATGTCCGACAGGTGTACCTTTTTGTCGCCCAGCAGGTAGCTCGCGATATAGGCAACGGTTTTGGGGTCGCCGCCGCCGTTTTCACGCAGGTCGATAATCATGGCGCTGCCGTTGGCTGCAAAGTTCATTGCCGCAGTCGCGGCAGGCTTGACGAGGTCAACCTGCTGGAAGGCGTCGAACTTCACATACATGACGTTGCCAGGCAGCCGCTCCACCTTTTCAATTGCGAAGTTCCAGTATTTGCCCATTTCGGCCATGCGCTTCTTCATTTCCGGAGGAGGGCCTTTCTTGCGCTGTTCGCGTGTCATGTCAGGCATGGCGCCCCTTTCCACATAACGCGCGCTCAAATGCTGGTCGGGCACGACGGCGCGCATATGGGCGGTCAATAGTTCGGCGAATTCGGCACGCGTTGCGGCCTTGTCGTAGTCGCCCTTGGCCAGGTGCTCACGGATGGCTGCCGCGAGCTTTGCGCCCGCGTCGGCGAAGATGTAGTTGGCGGGCAGGCGCTGGGCCAGCAGGTCGACTGCTGCAGCTTTGTCCGCCGCGCTCAAGGCTGCGGCCTTCGGCGCCGACATGGCCGCCGCGGCGCCGGCCGGTGCCTGTTCTTGCGCGCCGGCGTTGGCGAAGGTGATGGCGCCCAGTACCAGGGCTGCACAGGGGAAGAATTTACGCATTGCTTGTCTGCCTCCAGGTGACGAAGATGATTTACATAATTGCTTATGTAAATGAATACTAAAATGTCACTTATAAATTTGTCAAACCTTTTCGGAGGCAATGACCCTGCATGCCGGCAGGGTCATCGGGAGGGATGGTACTCAGGCAGCGACTTGTACGCGCGGTTCGCCGGCTGCCATTTCGCCGATGACGGCGGCGTGTTCGAAGCCGTGGCTGCGGAACAGGGCCAGCACTTCGTCGACGCTCGCGGGATCGCAGGACACCAGCAGGCCGCCCGAAGTCTGCGGGTCGGTCAGCAGGGTGTGCTGCGGCTGGGTGATGTTCGGCGACAGCAGCACATCCTTGCCGTAGGCGTCCCAGTTGCGGCCGGAGGCGCCGGTGAAGAAGCCGTCATGGGCCAGCTTCTCGACGCCGGGCAGCAGCGGGATCTGCGACATATTCAGCTTGGCGGTCAGCTTGGCGCCGCGCGCCAGTTCCAGCAGGTGGCCCAGCAGGCCAAAGCCGGTGACGTCGGTCAGCGCGTGCACGCCAGCCAGTTCGGACAAGGCTTTGCCTGGCTTGTTCAACTTGGTGGTGTTGTCGATCATGGCCTTGTAGCCTTCGTCGCCCAGCACGCCTTTTTTCAGCGCGGCCGACAGCACGCCCACGCCCAGCGGCTTGCCGAGCACCAGCACGTCGCCGGCCCTGGCGTCGGCGTTGCGCTTCACCTTGGACGGGTGCACCAGGCCCAGGACCACCAGGCCGTAGATCGGTTCCACGGAATCGATGGTGTGGCCGCCGGCAATCGGGATGCCAGCTTCATTGCAGATCGACTCGCCGCCTTTGATGATCTTGCCGATCACGTCGATCGGCAGTTTGTTGACCGGCATGCCGACCAGGGCCAGCGCCATGATCGGGGTGCCGCCCATCGCGTACACGTCGGAGATGGCGTTGGTGGCGGCGATGCGGCCAAAGTCGAACGGATCGTCAACGATCGGCATGAAAAAGTCGGTGGTGGCGATCAGGGCCTGTTCGTCGTTCAACTTGTAGACCGCGGCGTCGTCGGCGGTTTCGATGCCGACCATCAGTTCCTTAGGTACCGGGAAGCCGTTGGTGTTTTTCAGGATCTCGGACAGCACGCCGGGGGCGATCTTGCAGCCGCAGCCGCCGCCATGGGAGAACGAGGTGAGTTTGATTGGTTCAGTGCTCATGATGAGGTCTTTCAGTTCGTATGGAGCAGATTATCCACCAAGTCGAGCAGGGCTGCCTGCTCGGCTTCGGGCGTGAAAAGTTTGGCGCGGCGGGCGCATTGCTCCTGCAGCGTTGCGTACCAGCCTGGGACGTTGATGCTTTTGTCAACCAGGGTCGCCAGCGCATGCGGGTCGCCCAGCGGGAAATAGCCGAGGTAGTCGTCGCCCAGCATGCCGCGATTGCCGCTGATATCGCTGGCCAGCACGGGAACGCCGCTGGTCACCGCTTCGATGATGACGTTGGCGCCGCCTTCCATGCGCGAGCAGATCGCCATGGCGTGGGCGTGCTTCAGGCGCTGGCGGGTGTCGGCGTGGGGCAGGGGACCGATCCATTGGTAGCGGCCGGGCCAGGCCGCGTTGGCTGCGGTGGCCGCTTCGCCAAGCGCGGGATCAAGCACGCCGCCGATATGGATCATGCGGGCAGTGCGCGTGGTCACGTGCGAGGCGGCCAGCATGAAGGTGCGCGGGTCTTTTTCTTCGCGCAGGTGGCCGACCATCAGGATGTCGTGGTGCTGCGGCCTGGCTGGCCGCGCGGCCGGCGCGAGGCTCGGCGCGGACTGGTAGATCACATGCGCCTTGACGCGCAAGTGCGGCGCAAGTTCAGCGAGACCGGCCGGTTGCAGCAGGACCAGCGCAGTAGCGCGTTCGAGCGAGGCTTGCGCATCCGCGTCGCTGCGGATGTCGCGGTACAGGTCGGTGCCGGTCAGTACCAGCACGCTTGGACGATCGGGATAAGCGGCGGCAAAGCGCGCCAGTGGAGCCGCCGAGCGGCGCGCATGAAGGGCGATGAGCAGGTCGGGCGCTGCCTCGGCAGGCCAGTCGGACGCAATGTCGGCCTGGTAGCGCGGGCGCAGGAATTGTGCCCAGCGCCGCGCGGTTTGCCAGTTGCCGTTGTTGGCCTGTGCCAGCGCCGGGCTGACGATGCAGATTGTCTGCTTGCTCACTGGTGTATTTTTCTCAAATATCGCTACAATCGACCCATGAACGCCATCCACGCCTCGTTTCGGACCGCCCGTACACAGCAACTTGCCGATGCCTTGCAGGCTGCGCGCAATTATACGCTGAGCCTTTTCGAATGTTTTGCCGCCGCAGGCATGGACGCGGCGATGCGCGTGCCGCAAATTCGCATCGTCAATCCGCCGCTGTGGGAGCTGGGCCATACCGCCTGGTTCGCCGAGTGGTTCGTTTTGCGCGAAGCGATTTCCAGCCATCCGGCCGATGCGCTTTACACGTCCTTGCTGCGCAAGGGCGACGACTGGTTCGATTCCAATATGGTGCCGCACCGCAGCCGCTGGAGCCTGGACCTGCCCAGCACCGGCGGCGTCAAGACCTACTGCCACGAGGTGCTGGACCGCGTCCTGGACAAGCTGTCGCGCGAACCGAACACGGACGACGCGCTATACCCGTACCGGCTGGCGCTGGCCCACGAAGACATGCATGGCGAAGCCTTCCTCTACACCTTGCAGACCTTGGGCCTGCAAGCGCCGGCGCACCTGACCCACGACGAACGCGCATCCGGCGCACCTGGCGATATCGCCTTCCCCGGCGGCACGCTGCAACTGGGAAGTGCGCCCGACACGGGCGGCTTCATCTTTGACAACGAGAAGTTCGCGCATCCCTGCTACGTGGCGCCATTCCGCATGGATGCCACGCTGGTGACCAACGCCCAGTATGCAGATTTTGTTGAGGATGGCGGCTACGAACGGCGCGAGTTCTGGAGCAACTCCGGCGCCGACTGGCTGCTGCGGCAAGAGCGTTCCGCGCCGCGCTACTGGCGCCGCGACAACGGCCAGTGGCGCACCATGCGTTTCGGCCGGCTAACAACGCTGGCGGCGCACGAGCCGGTGCGGCACGTGTCGCTTTACGAGGCGCAGGCCTATTGCGCCTGGGCCAATCGCCGCCTGCCGACCGAGATGGAGTGGGAGTACGCGGCCTTGCACGGCCATCCTGCGTTCCGTTGGGGGCAATTGTGGGAATGGACGGCATCGCCGTTCGAACCGTATCCCGGCTTTGTGGCGGACCGCTACCGCGAATATTCGGCGCCCTGGTTCAGCACCCACCAGGTGCTGCGCGGCGCATCGTTCGCCACGCCATCCCGGCTTGGCTCCGCCAAGTTCCGCAACTTCTACCTGCCGGAACGCGACGACATCTTCAACGGCTTCCGGACCTGCGCGTTTGAATAGAAAAGTCGGGGTCAGACAATTACTGACCCCGACTTTTAACTTACTTCTTCTTCAGGTGGTCATCCAGCCAGCCGATCACGGTGTGGTGCCACAGGATCGAGTTGGCGGGCTTCAGGACCCAGTGGTTCTCGTCCGGGAACACCAGCAGCTTGGATTCGATGCCCTGGCGCTGCAGCGCGGTGAAGGTGCCCAGTGCCTGTGCGGTCGGGATGCGGAAGTCCAGGTCGCCCTGTACCACCAGCATCGGGGTCTTCCACTTGGCCACGTGGTGCACCGGGTTGAACTTCTCGTAGCCGTTCGGGTTGGCGTAGTAGGTGCCGCCGTTGTCCCATTCGGTGAACCACAGTTCTTCGGTGGAGTAAGCCATGCCGCGCTGGTCGAATACGCCGTCGTGGTTGACGATGCACTTGAAGCCGTCGCTCCAGTTGCCTTCGATCCAGTTCATCATGAAGCCGCCGTAGGAAGCGCCCAGTGCGCAGGCGTTCTGGCCGTCCAGGAAGTCATACTTGGCCACGGCTGCCGCCAGGCCTTTCTGCAGGTCTTCCAGCGGCTTGCCGCCCCAGTCGCCGCTGATAGAGTCGGTGAAGCCCTGGCCGTAGCCGGTCGAACCGTGGAAGTCGATGAACACCGAGGCGTAGCCGGCGCCGGCGTACACCTGCGGGTTCCAGCGGTAGCTCCAGCTGTTGCCGAAGCTGCCCTGCGGGCCGCCGTGAACCAGGAAGGCAACCGGGTATTTCTTGCCCGGTTCGTAGTTCCATGGCTTCATCACGTGGCCGTACACGGTTTCGCCGTTCGCGCCTTTGAAGGAGAACTGTTCGTACTCCGCCATCTTCACGTCTTTCAGGCGTTCGGCGTTGGCCCAGGTCAGTTGCGTGCCTTTCTGTTCGGCGCCTTCGGTCTTCAGCTTGACCAGCTGCGCGCCGCCGCCAAGTGAGGCCGCGGCGGAGATCACGGTGTCTTTCTGTACGTCGAACTCGCCGGCGTAGCCTTTGCCGGTCAGCGCGGTGACCTTGCCGGAGGCGACGTCCAGCGAGAACAGGCGGTGGTTGCCGATATCGTCGGCATTGGCCAGCAGGGCCTTGCCGTCAGGACGCCATTTGTAGTCGGCGATGGAACGGTCCCATTCCTGTGCCAGTACGCGCTTCTTGCCGGTGGCGACATCCAGGAGCACCATGTGGAAGCGGTCGGCCTCAAAGCCTGGGCGCTTCATCATCAAGTAGGCCAGGGTCTTGCCGTCCGGGGAGAAGGATGGCTTGGCGTCCCATGCCGGGTTTTCGGCGGTCAGGTTGCGCGGGGCGGCGCCGCCGGCGGCTGGCACTTCGTACAGGTCGAAGTTGGTGGACCAGGATTCAGCCTTGCCGGCCACGCGCGCCGAGAACACGACCTTCTGGCCGTCCGGGCTGAATTGGTAGTCGGCGTTGTCGCCGAAAGGCTTGGAATGCACGTCGCCGTCCAGCGAGCCGCTCAGGCTGACCGGTGCGCCGGCCTTGCCGGAAGCGTCGATTGGCGCCGAGTACAGCACGTTGCGGCGGCCGTCGGCCCAGGTATCCCAGTGGCGCACGAACATTTCGTTGTACAGCATGCCGGTGGCCTTGTTCTTGGACTTGTCATCCAGGCGCTTCTTGGTGCAGGCCAGGTCGGCGCATTCGCGGAACACTTCGAAGGCCATGGCCAGGCGGTCGCCTTTCGGCGACAGGCGGAAGCTCTCCACGCCCAGCGGGTAATCGGTGACGCGCACGGCTTCGCCGCCGGCGTTCATCGGCAGGCGCCAGACCTGGGCGGAACCGGAACGGCCGCTCACGAAGTAGATCGCGTCGCCGGAAGGGGACCATTGTGGCTGGCTGCTGCTCGCATCGTGCTGGGTCAGCTGGACCGGTGCAGGCTTGGCGGCCTTCAGGTCGATCATCCACAGCTGCGTGATGCCGCGGTTCTTTTCCATATTGGTCGCGCGGACGGTGTACACCACGCGGCTTGCATCCGGCGACAGCACAGGGCTGCCAACGCGGTCCATGCTCGCCAGGTCTTCGATGGTCAGGCCGCGCGGGGCGGCTACGGCATTGGTTGCCGCTGCGATGGCGGCGCCCAGTACCAGCAGGCGTAAGGTCATTCGGGATCTCCGGTCTGTTATCAAATCTGCCAGCTGGTGGCTGGCCAAGCGGGCATGATACTGTAATATTCCGCGCATGGAGATCAATGCTAAGAAAATTGCGGTCTGGGGATTGACCGGTGTGACGGCTGCCTTGTGCGCCGGGGCCGTGCTGCTGACTCAGACGTGGTATTCGAAACCGCTCAAGCTGGAGTGGTTTTATATGCGCGGCTTCGCTTCGGCTGCGCTGAAAAGCCCGGAGATGATGTCGAAGCTGCATGTGCTGCCTGGCTGGCTCGATTTCTTCAGTTCGCGCCTGGACGACGAATCGCCGCAGCGCCGGCATGAGTTTTACCAGGACATGAAAGACAACCTGGCCATGCTGGATCGCTACGACCGAAATGAGCTGGGGCGCGAAGCGCAACTGTCCTACGATACGCTGCACTATTACCTCGGCACCGTGGCGGAAGGCGAGCGCTTCCAGCTTCATGAATTCCCGGTCAACCAGGTGCACGGCCTGCAAAGCGCGCTGCCGGAATTCATGATCGACGTGCATCGCGTCAGCAACCGCAACGAAGCGGAAAGCTACATCGCGCGCTTGCAGAAATTCCCGCGCAAGTTCGAGCAATTGATCGAAAGCCTGCGCGCGCAGGAAGCTGCCGGCATACTGCCGCCGCAATTCCTGGTCGAGAAAGTGCTGCTGCAGATGCATGGTTTTGCAGGGCGTCCGGCGCGCGAGAACATGCTGTACACCGGCTTCAAGGCCAAGCTCGATGCGATTCCGCTGTCCGCGATGAACGAGAAGGCGCGCGTCGAACTGCTGCAAGGCGTGGCCGACGCGATCCAGAAGAGCGTCTATCCGGCATATGCGGAATTGATCCGCCACTTCGTCGAATTGCAAGGACGAGTCCACTCCAACGACGGCGCCTGGTCGCTGCCCAACGGCGACGAATACTATGCCTGGTGCGTGCGCTATCACACCTCGACCAACCTGACGCCTCAGCGCGTGCACGACCTGGGGCTGGCCGATGTCGACCGCCTGACCGGCATCATGGACCGGCTGCTGCGGCAGATCGGGCTGGAAGAGGGAAGTGTCGGCGAGAGGATGCAGCGACTGCAGCGCGATCCGAAATACCGCTACCCCGATACCGAGGAGGGGCGCAAGGAAATGCTCGCCGAATACCGCGCCATCATGAAAGAAGCCGACGAAAAGCTGGCCAGCGCTTTCCTCACGCGACCCAAAGCCGCGATCGAAGTGCGTCCGGCTCCTGCCGAATCGGCGGCCACTGCGCCAACCGCCTATTACATGCCGGGCGCGATCGATGGTTCGCGTCCGGGCGTTTTTTACGCAAATATGCGTTCACTGAAAGACACGCCGAAGTACGGCATGCGCAGCACGGTATTCCATGAAGTCATGCCGGGCCATCACTTCCAGATATCGCTGGCGCAAGAGATGAAAGGTGTGCCGTTTTTCCGCCGTGTGATCAGTTTTTCTGCATACCAGGAAGGCTGGGGCTTATACGCGGAGCGGCTGGCTTCCGAAATGGGCCTGACACCAGATCCGCTTGACCAGTTGGGCCGCCTGCGTGACGACATGATGCGCGCCGCAAGGCTGGTGGTCGACACGGGCATCCATTACAAGCACTGGTCGCGCGAAAGCGCCATCGAATACATGATGGAAAACACCGGCATGGGTGAACAGGAAGCGACGGCGGAGGTGGAGCGCTACATTGTTTCACCGGGGCAGGCCCTGGCCTACAAGGTGGGGATGCTGTCGATCCTGGGCTTGCGCGAGAAAGCGCGCGCCGAGCTGGGCGACAAATTCGACCTCAAGGAATTCCACAACGAAGTCCTGAGTCATGGCGCCTTGCCGATGACGGTGCTGGAGCGTGTGGTGGACGACTGGATCGCCGCCCACCACAAGTAGAGCTTAGAGCAACTGCTTGCCGAGCGCTTCCAGGCGTTCGAAGTAGGCGGTCATGTCCAGCTCTTTACGCGCTACGCCGCTGCGCATTGCTGCTTGCGCGATCTTCGGGGTGACGGTTGGCAGCAGGCGGTCGTCCAGCAGGCCCGGGACCACGTAGTCCTTGCCGAAGCGGACGTCGCTGCGCGCCAGGCCCGCCAGGGCGGTCACGCAGGCGCGCTTCATTTCCTGGTTGATCGTGGTAGCGCCGGTGTCCAGCGCGGCGCGGAACAGATACGGGAAGCACAGCGCGTTGTTGATCTGGTTCGGGTAGTCGGAGCGGCCGGTGGCGATGATCGCATCAGGTGCCACTTCGCGTACCAGTTCAGGGCGCAGTTCCGGTTCCGGATTGGCCAGGGTGAACACGATCGGCTGCTTCTTCATGCGCTGCACGTCGGCTTGCGACAGTACGCCTGGACCCGATACGCCGAGGAACACGTCGGCGCCTTCCATTACGTCGGACAGGGTGGTGGCCGTGGTGTCCTGCGCCCAGTCGGCTTTTTCGCCGGTCAGGTTGCGAGCCTTGGTCAGCACGCCTTTGGAGTCGCACACGAAGATGTTCTCGCGGCGCGCGCCGATGTCCACCAGCAGTTCGAGGCAGGCGATAGCCGCTGCGCCGGCGCCGGAGCAGACGATTTTCACGTCGGCGATGTCGCGGCCGGTCATTTCAACGGCGTTCAGCATGCCGGCGCCGACCACGATGGCGGTGCCGTGCTGGTCGTCGTGGAATACGGGAATGCTCAGGCGTTCACGCAGCTTGCGTTCGATGTAGAAGCACTCCGGCGCCTTGATGTCTTCCAGGTTGATGCCGCCGAAAGTCGGGTGCATGGCGGCGATGATCTCGACCAGCTTGTCCGGATCGGTTTCGTCCAGTTCGATGTCGAAGGAATCGATGCCTGCGAATTTCTTGAACAGGATGGACTTGCCTTCCATGACCGGCTTGCCGGCCAGTGCGCCGATATTGCCCAACCCCAGCACAGCAGTGCCGTTGGTGATGACTGCCACCAGGTTGCCCTTGGCAGTGTATTCATAGGCCAGTGCCGGGTCGCGTGCAATTTCCACGCAAGGCGCCGCTACGCCTGGCGAGTAGGCCAGGGCCAGGTCATCCTGGCTGGCAACGCTCTTGGTCACTGCAATGGCCACTTTGCCAGGCGTGCCGGCCTTGTGGTATTCCAGTGCCTTTTGTTCAAGACTGCTCATTCTGTGCTTCTCCTTTTGTTCTGCGAAAAACGCCCGCTACAGGCAGTGTAGCCTGTGCGGGCGTATGCTGCAGGGCGCTACGCGGGCGCCCGGCTTGCTTTTTGATTAAGGGTACAGGCCACGAACTTCGCGGGCAGCCAGCACGCGGGTGCAGGCCAGGATGAAGGTTGCGGTGCGCAGCGATACCTTCTTCTCTTGCGATACTTCCCACACGGAGTTGAACGCGTCCTGCATGATGCGGGTCAGGCGTGCATTGATCTCTTCCTCGCTCCAGAAGAAGGAGGAGAAGTCCTGCACCCATTCGAAGTAGGACACGGTCACGCCGCCGGCGTTACACAGTACGTCCGGAACGATCAGGATGTCCTTGTCGTTCAGGATGTCGTCCGCTTCAGGGGTGGTTGGGCCGTTGGCGCCTTCCAGGATGATCTTGGTACGGATCTGGCCCGCGTTCTTTGCGGTGATCTGCTGTTCCAGCGCTGCCGGAACCAGGATGTCGGACTCGATGCCCCAGAAGGAGTCACGGTCCAGGGTTGCTTCTGCGCCTGGGAAGCCAGCTACGCCGCCGGTTTCGGCTACGTGCTTGTGCAGTTGCGCCACGTCCAGGCCGCCCTGGTTCACCACGGTGCCGGTGTGATCCTGCACAGCGATGATCTTGGAGCCAGCTTCTGCGAACATGTTGGCAGCAATGCCGCCCACGTTGCCGAAGCCCTGGATTGCAATGCGTGCGCCCTGGATTGCGACGCCGCGCTTTGCAGCCGCTTCACGGCCGGTCACGAACACGCCGCGGCCGGTTGCTTCACGACGGCCCAGCGAGCCGCCCATCGAGATTGGCTTGCCGGTGACAACGCCGGTCGACAGGTTACCTTCGATCATGGCGTAGGAGTCCATCATCCATGCCATCACCTGTTCGTTGGTGTTGACGTCCGGCGCAGGGATATCCTTGGTCGGGCCGATGATCAGGCTGATCTCGCTGGTGTAGCGGCGGGTCAGGCGCTGCAGTTCACCTTTGGACAGGGTCTTTGGATCGACACGGATACCACCTTTTGCGCCACCGTATGGCACGTTGACGGCGGCGTTTTTCACCGTCATCCATGCCGAAAGGGCCATCACTTCCGACAGGGTCACATCCTGGTGGAAGCGTACGCCACCCTTGCCAGGGCCGCGAGACATATTGTGTTGAACGCGATAGCCTTCGTAGTGGGCGATCGAGCCGTCGTCACGTTCGATTGGAACGTCGACAACGAGGATGCGCTTAGGGCGCTTCAGGGTTTCTACCCAGCGGGACAGGCCGCCCAGGTGAGGGGTGACGCGATCAATCTGTTTCAGGTACTGGCCCCAAGGACCGAGATCTTCGGAGTTGAGGTAAGACGGCAAGGCGTGGTTGGTCATTATGTGACTCGCTCAGTTGTTCGGTAACGCGGCGAATCTTATTCCTGCGCAATTGCCGAGGCCAATGCCGAGTGCGCATCCGGTTATGCAAAATTTGCATAACCTGTTTATTTGGTATCTCTTGGTAGGCAAACTACACACCGGTACGCGGCCGTTGCGGGCCGGTGTCAGACCCTGCGGGTCTGACACTGGTTTACCGGTTTTCAGCGGTCGGAGGCCGGCACGCGCCGCTTGGCCGAAGCCGGCTTTTGTTTTTCCGCCAAGTGTTCCCAAAGCCGAGCCACCACTGCCTTTCCAGGCCGCGCCGTGCTTGGCCGCTCGCGGTACAAACGGATTTCCATCTCGATTTCCCACTCCGCGCGCCCGCCATCGGCCGGCGCCAGCAGCTTCTGCTTCACCTCGCGCGTCACCGCCGATTCAGGCAGGAAGGCAATCCCGCGCCCCTCCAGCGCCATCATCTTCAACCCCTCCGCCATATCGGTTTCGTAGTGGGTCTCAAGGTGCAAAGCCTGCTTGGCATCGGACATGATCAGGTCAACCATGCGGCCCAGGTAAGCATTGGTGGTGTAGGAAAGGAAGGGCAGCGGCGACGTTTTCCGGCCCGGCAGCACAAACTCCGGCTGCCTGGCCTTGTCGCAGCGCGCATAAGCGCGCAAAGCCTCGCGCCCTAAAACCAGCATGTCGTAGCGCCCCGGATCCAGCTGCACCGGCTGGCGCGGATGGTGGTAGCAAAGCAGCAGGTCGCAGCCGCCTTCCACCAGCTGCAGCACGGCATCGTGCACGTTCAAGGCCATCAGGCGCGAATTGATCGGCGCGAATTCTTCCTCGAGCTGCGCGATCCATTTCGGGATGAAGGTCAGCGACAGCGTGTGCGGCACGGCGAGGTCGATGCTGTTCTGCGTCGCCGCCCGCTTGCCGCGCAACAGCTCGCGCACGCCGTTGATCTGGCTGAGCATTTCCAGTGCCTGCTCGTAGAACACCAGCCCCGCCGGCGTTACGCGCGTCGGGTAGGATGTGCGGTCAATCAGGTCCATGCCCAGCCAGTTTTCCAGCGACTGGATGCGCCGCGAGAACGCAGGCTGCGTCACGTGGCGCAGCTGTGCGGAGCGGCTGAAACTATTCGTTTCAACCAGCGAGATAAAGTCTTCCAGCCATTTTGTTTCCATCAACGAGATCCTAAGCAGCGGTTGCAATGCGGCGCATCGGCGTGAACAGCAACGCAAGCGTAGCGCAAACCACCAGGATCACGCCACCGCCAAAGAACATTTGCGGCAAAGTCGCGCTTTGCATGATCCAGCCGGTTGTGGCCGACGACAGCGGCGCCAGGCCGAACATGATGAACATGAAGATGCTCATGACGCGTCCCATCATCTGCGGCTGCACGCGCTTCTGGATCCAGGTGAACACGGCCACCTGCACCAGGCCGACCAGTGCGCCGAGCGACAGCAGCAGCAAGCCGCCTTGCCAGCCGGCGGTGATCAGGCCGAGCGGCATGATCAGCAGGCCCGCCATGGCATCGACCGACAAGGCCAGCAAGCCAATGCGCACGGGCTTGCCGGCGTTGTATTTCGCGGTCATGCTGGAGAAGGCCATGCCGGCCAGCATGCCTGCGCCATGGGCCGCCATCAGCATGCCGAAGGCAGCGCCGTCATGCAGGCGCTCCTTCGCCAGCACGGGCAGGGCCACCTGCATGGTGCCGCCGATCAGCACGGACACCAGGCCCCAGTAGGCGAAGCAAGTGCGCATTTCCACATCGCGCCACACCGCCAGGAGGCCTTCGCCTACCGCATGCAGCACGTTCTGCGGCACCGGCGGCGTGGCTCCGCCAAGCGGCACCACACGCGACAAAGTCCACGCGGAGACCACGAAACTCAGGCTGTCGAATGCGAAAGCCAGGCCCAGCGAACGCATGCCGCCATCCGGGCCGCCCGCATCGCCGATCGCCAGCAGCAGCGCAGCCAGCAGGGGCCCGGCCAGCATGCCGACCTGGCGTACGCCCATGATGGCGCCGTTTGCCGCCTGCAGCAGCTCAGGCGGGATGGCGCGCGGCATGATCGAACTGCCGGAGGGATAGGCAAATGCTTGCGCCAGGCCGATGCCGAGCGATAGTGCATACACCATCGGCAGCGTTGCCGTACCGGTCAGCGTGAGCACCGCCAGGGCGCCCACCAGCAGGGCACTGGCGTGCTTGGTCAGCATGAGCACGCGCTTGGGCGAATAGCGGTCCACCACGGCGCCGCCGATCAGGATGAAGACGGCGCGCGGAGCGCCCAGCAGGGCCAGCACCAGGCCAAGCGATAGCGGATCGCCGGTCAGTTTCAAAACCAGCCAGGGCAGGGCGATCAAGGTGAACTGATCGCCCAGCATGGACAGGACGCCGCCGCTGAGCAGCCAGCGGAAATTGGCATTGTTTTTAAGGGTGGGTGTCATGTTCAGGGTCCGATCAGGTTGGCGAGGACGGCGTTCAACGGCGCCAGTTCCTCGTCTTTCGAGTGCCGCAGCAAGTCCGTCGCGTATTCATTGGCCGTGCGTTGCGCGTTATCGAGCAGCGCGTGGCCGGCTGCCGTGATGACGGCGTAACCGACGCGCGCATCGCGTTCGTCGGCCTGGCGTGCCACCCAGCCGGTTTTTTCCAGCGGCAGCAGGGTGCGGGTCACGCCGGAGGCGGTCAGTCCCAGGCGGTCAGCGAGGTCGACGCGGCGCAGGCGGCCGCCCGGGGCGTTGGCCAGGCTTTGCAGCAGCATGAAGTCGCTGAAGCTCAGGCCGTGGTGGCCGCCCAGCACGGTGTCGAGGCGGCGGATAATAGTGGCGTGGGCGCGCGCAAGGCGCAGGCAGAATTCGAGTGCGTTATCCATGACTATTCATTGAAAAGTGCTTGAGTAATCAAGTATATCGAAACTTCTTTCTGCGCGCCATAAAAACTTCGAATCGGTGTCAGCGGTAGACTATAGCCATGAACAACCGCAGATCATTCCTCAAGAGTTCCGTCGCGGTGGCATCGGCTTTGGCGCTGCCGGCAATGGCGCGTGCAGCCATCGCGGCGCCGCACGAACGCAGCCTGCGCTTCTACAACACGCATACCGGGGAAACCTTGCGCACCATGTTCTGGGCCGAAGGGCAGTTCATTCCCGAGGCGCTGCAGGACATCAACCACCTGCTGCGCGACCATCGCAACGATAAGGTCGCAAGCATCGATCCCGAACTGATCCTGCTGCTGGACCGCGTCAGCGCGCAGTTCAGCAATCATGAAGTGATCCATGTGATTTCCGGCTACCGCTCGCCCGAGACCAACCGGATGCTGGCCGAAGCCAGCGGCGGCGTGGCGAAGCACAGCATGCATATCGAGGGGAAGGCGATCGACGTGCGCATTCCGGGCCGCGACCTGGAGCGCCTGCACAAGGCCGCGCTGGCCTTGAAAGGCGGTGGTGTCGGCTACTACCCGACCTCACAGTTCGTGCACATGGACACGGGCCGCGTGCGTCACTGGTGACCCAGCAAGGGGTAAGGATTGAGCGGCTTGCCCTGCCACCAGTTTTTCTCCGGACCCAGTTCAAACATGGCGAAATGCAGGTGCGGCGCTGCGGGATCGGCATTGCCGGTCGCGCCAACGTAGCCAATCAGGTCGCCGCGCTTGACTTGCTGTCCTTCCTTCAGCGCGGTGGCGTAGTGGTCGAGGTGGGCGTAGTAATACGAGTATTTTTCGTTCGGGTCGAACTGGTAAATCGTCAGGCCGCCCGGCTTGCTGGTGAACAGCTTGGCGATCTTGCCGTCCGCCACAGCGTAGACTGGGGTACCGATCGGCGCCAGGATATCGAGCGCTTCATGCATGCGTTCCGAGCCGCGCGGCTGGCTGTAGGTGTCCTGGATCTGCGCGAACTTCACGCCGCCGACAGGAATCAGCAGTGCGGTCCCGCCGCCGCCGGCCACCAGGCCGCCGGTGCCGCTGGTGTCGGGGCGCATGCCTGCCAGCGAATCGCCTGCCTTGCCGGGGGCAGAGGCGTTGGCAACGCGCGGTGGATCGATGGGCTCGGCCTGGGCCGGCGTCAGTGCCGGTGCAGGCATCGCCGCAGGTTCGATGGCAGGCTGGGCAGCCGGCACGGTTTGCGGAACAGGCGCCTGCCGGTCGCCCGGAATCGTAATGGCGGCAGTTTCCCGGTTATCGAGCGGCACGCGGCTAAGCAGCAGTAGCGTGCCGCCTGCGCCAAGGACTATACCGGCAATCAAGGTGCCGAATGTTCCCACGGGTCTCATGGCAGCCTCCTTATTCCTGAAGCACGACTGGCGTTCCAGGTCCCACAGCATCGGCGACGCGCGCGGCGTCCCAGTTGGCGAGCCGGATGCAGCCGTGCGACTGCGTCTTGCCGATCTTGCCCGGTTCCGGCGTGCCGTGGATGCCGTAATGGTCTTTCGACAGGTCGATCCAGACGACGCCGACCGGGTTGTTCGGTCCGGGCGGGATGGTAGCCTTGCCGTCGCCGGCCTTCGCATCCCAGAACAATTTCGGGTTGTAGTGGAAGGGTGGATTGCGTGCCACCCCGTTTACCTTCCAGTGCCCGACTGGCAGCGGATCGTGTTCGCTGCCGGAAGTGACGGGCATCTGCGCAAAAACCTTACCGCCCGCATCAAGCAATGACAGCGTGCGGTCGCCGCCATCGACCACAATGCTGGCCGCTTTTGGCAGGGCGGGCGCAGCGCCGATATTCGGCACAGTGATCTGCGCGCCGGCCTGCTCGATATCCTTGCCGGGATTCAGCTTGCGCAGGAAGGCCGGGCTGGCGTGGAAACGTTCTCCCAAAGCCTCGGCTGCGCTGGAATAATTCAGCGCCTGCAGCTTGGCTTTGTCGGCCATTTCTTCCGGCACTGGTTCGAATGGCCCTGCGACATCGGCATCGGTCACCGTATAGGTGGTCAGGACCGGCTGGCCATCATCCAGCGCCGCCAGGGTGGCATCGTCTGCCTTGCCTGTTTGCGGTAGGCCGCGGGCACGCTGGAAGCCAAGCAAAGCTTGCCGGGTATTGCCGCCTGCGGTGCCGTCGATCTCTCCGGCGGAAAAGTTGGCCCGGTCCAGCAGCACCTGGGCGCGCACGGTTGGGGAGGGCGAGTCCTGGGCCGCATGCGCGCCCGTGCTGGCTAACAACAGGGCAATCAGGATTGTTCTCATGGGCGCAGTGTCGCGCCGTTTTTCAGGCCGATCCGTTCGGTAACGTACAAAAGAAAAAGGCCGCCAGGTTGCCCGGGCGGCCTTGCTTATTGCATGCTAATGATTAGCGATCGCCCCAAGGACGACGTGGTGCATCGGTGCGTGGGCCTTTGAAGCCGCCGGCATCGCGGTCGCGGTTGCGGAAGTTGCTCTCGCCGCGTTCGCGGAAGCCGCCTTCCTTGCGGAAGCCGCCTTCAGCAGGACGCTCAGCGCGGAAGCCGCCTTCGGAACGGAAACCGCCGCCATCAGCACGGTTGCGGAAACCGCCTTCGGCAGGACGCTCGGAGCGGAAGCCGCCTTCATTGCGGTTGCGGAAGCCGCCTTCAGCGCGGAAGCCGCCTTCGTTGCGATTGCGGTAGCCGCCTTCGCTGCGTTCACGGAAACCGCCTTCGTTACGATAGCCGCCTTCTTTGCGCTCGCCGGCAAATGGATTGCCTTCGCTGCGATAGTGGCCGCCTTCCGAACGCGGGTTGGAGAAGGAACGCTGGCCTGGCTTGCTGTTGCGGCCATCGCCTGGCTTCCAGCCTGGGCGCGATGCGGAGCGCGAAGGCGCTGCACGCTTAGGTTCGAAGCCTTCGATCACTTCGACCGGGATCGGCTGGCGGGTCAGGCGCTCGATGCGGCGCACCAGCATGTTTTCAGCGTGGTTCACCAGCGATACGGCGATGCCGTTGCGGCCGGCGCGGCCGGTACGGCCGATGCGGTGCACGTAGTCTTCCGGGAACTTCGGCAGGTCGTAGTTGAACACGTGGGTGATGTTCGGCACGTCAATGCCGCGCGCTGCCACGTCGGTCGCCACCAGCACCTTCACGTTACCGCGGCGCAGGCCGTCCAGCGTGCGGTTACGCGCGCCCTGGTGCATGTCGCCGTGCAGTGCTGCAGCGGAGAAGCCGGCGATGTTCAGGCGGTCGGCGATGGTGTCGGCGTCACGCTTGGTGGCGGTGAAGACCACTGCCTGGTCCATGGTTTCGTCGCGCAGCAGGTGGTCCAGCAGGCGGTTCTTGTGCGACAGGTCATCCACGAAGTGGACGCGCTGCACGATGTTCTCGTGCTTGGTGGTTGCAGTGTTGATCTGGATGACCAGCGGATCCTTGGTGATGCGGCGGGCCATATTGCCTACCACGCCGTCCAGGGTTGCCGAGAACAGCATGGTCTGGCGCGAATCAGGGGTGGCGGCAACGATCTTCTCGATGTCTTCGATAAAGCCCATGTCCAGCATGCGGTCGGCTTCGTCCAGTACCAGGATCTGGAGTTGGGAGAAGTCGATCTTGCCTTGTTCCATATGGTCGATCAGGCGGCCTGGGGTCGCGACCAGGATTTCCGGATTGCGCGACAGCAGTTGCATCTGCTTCGGATAAGGCATGCCACCCAGGATCGCGACCGACTTGATGTGGCGCAGCTGGGAGGTGTACTTGGTGGTGTTGGTGGTGACCTGAAGGGCCAGTTCACGGGTTGGGGTCAGCACCAGCATCTTCGGCTGGGCAGGGCGGAAGCGTGGACGCTCGCCGCGGGCACGCGCCGACTGGGCTTCCTGCGCGGCGGTCTTGCCGGAATTGCCGGCATAAGGCGCGCTGGCCAGGCGGTGCAGCGATGGCAGCATGAAGGCCGCGGTCTTGCCGGAGCCGGTTTGCGAGGACACCAGCAGGTCCTTACCTTCGATCGCCGCAGGGATTGCCTGCTGCTGAACCGGGGTCGGCGCGGTGTAGCCGGCTTCGGTCAGTGCGGAGAGGATGGACGTGTGGAGACCAAGTGCTTCAAAAGTCATGTAAATCTTTCGTAAAAAGCGAAAAAATAGCTACGCTAAACCAGAACGAAACGACTCTATTTGTATAGAAATTTCGGCACAAAAGCTTTGCGCCGGGACGGTGTCATTGAACTACGACACGCAGGGCGGAGGGCTTTTTAGGCGGCATCCAATGTTCAGGATGCGGCAGATAGTTTCGCGAAGCTGCTATTTGTGTTGTTATTTTCAGCTGCGTTATATGTGTTGCAGCGCACAAGCGGTGAATTATACACGGAATCTCGGCTGCGCGGTAGCTTTCGATTCGGTTTGCGGCAGAGCAATATTGCTTAGCTTGGACGACCCATTACAAGCCATGCCACAGTGACGACAGGTGGAAGTCGACGCGCCGATCGCGAGTGCCATCAGAGCGACGGTGGCCGCCGAGAAGGGAGCGCGATCTGCGCCAAACGAAGACAAATAGCGACACCGACGACATGTCGAACATGGCTCGTCTTGAAGTGATCGTCTTTGTGGATGCTTTAAGCTGTAGCGACATGTGCCTTTGCTGCCGCAATTCGAAGATTAAGTTCGTCCACCACTGCGACTTCTTTAAATGGTCCAAATGCAAACTTCAAAGCCGGTACAAATTCGATTCTTTGCCCAAACTTCGTGGGACTGGCCAAATGAAGCACAATAGTTGTGGTTTCGCCAGTTGATACATCAACTTTCGTGATGTCCTTCAAATACACAATTTCTTTCTCTCCTCTTCGAAAGAGAATCAGCGTATTGCCTGCTAGATACACTTTCTCCGAAAGACGATTTATCGCAAGCTGACCCAGCACTCCAAAGATGAAGAGTGCGAACAAGAAAAACCAATCCGAAATTCCATGTACTTTCGAGACCAAGAAGGAAATGGCAAAAAGCAGTAAGATACCAAACCAAAAAAACGGAAAAATGGCGTTTGCGAATAACGCGACGCTGGACGAAATTAACCGTCGTTCACCAGCCGGTATTTCTGGCTGCGTTTCGGTTACCTTGGACGAATCAAACGCGAGTAAGCGCGCCTCTATCTCTTTCAGTCTTTCAGGAAAGCGTTCTCCATCAAGCCTTGTCAATATTTGCCTGAGTTGCTGTTCAGAGTAACGAGAGAAATCGGGTTGTGCTATCGAGGCATTTGCACGAGCGGCTTGGTCTGCACTAGTGCGCTGAAAGGCGATCCATGCCAATGTGTCCTTTACACGATCAGGGCAATTGCTGCGGAGCCCAGTTGAAGCGCGAACCATTCCGGCACAAACCCGATCCCTTGCGAGTGCTGCGTCGTACGGAGTTAATGCAAATTTTTCGATCAAGCAGGACTCAACCATTTCTTGGGTGGAATTTTGATTCTTCAGCGAGATAATCACGTCCGCTACTTCCTCCAAGCTGACGCCGACAGGAAGCTCAATATTCATCTCATCGGTCCAGCCTGGTGGAAGTGCCATTCTATCTACTTGTCCAACGGGTTCCATGTTATGCCAGCTATTCGAGAAAATCTGTCTTTACTCGATACATTCCGTATCCGTGAAAACCGAATTCAGCCAGTTTGCGCACAAGCTCGTCAGCATCATCAATGCTTATGGTTGCCACGGTCGATTCGTTCCCGTTAAGGCACTTATCGACAGCAAGCTTAGCTTCGGCAAGCCCCAAAGTGGAATGGCGCCTGATTGCATTTATTGCCCCAACCTTCGAAGCTCCGACCTCACACGTTGAGATCGATACCGCCGGTATCTTCCTGCCATTCGCATCGCCACATCGCTTGAATGCAGTCATTGATTCCTCAATTGGACGATGATAGCTAATGACTGCTGGCGGCAAATCAAGGCGAGGAACGAATATTGGAGCATTGCCAACGAGCAAGTCCCCGAATGAGTTCGTTTCGATAAACTTTTGAGACTGGTAGTAGAAGACCCAGCCAACATCAAACTCCTGGGTCGAATTGTCCAGGATAACAACTTCCGTTGCCCCCAATTCCGACAGCGAAATTTCGGACTGAGCAATCTGTTTGGCGTATTCAAAATCTCGCATAGCTGAAAACTTGGCAATAGGAGAGGACAGGCTGGAAACAGTCCATCGGCTGATCCAATTCGTCGAGCTGGCGTGCACGTGCTACGGTCGTTTCACTAGGTTATGCGAGGAAGGGGGCGTTGCGAAGAACTAGAGGCCAAAAATCAATTTCCCTTTGCCGAAGCTTGTTCGTCATTACTGGTCGTCGAGCCGCTCTGTGCTTTTGGCTTGATTCCCCGGCGTGCCAGCGCCTCGCGCAGCAGGAACTCGATCTCCGCGTTCACGCTGCGCAAGTCCTGGGCAGCCAGGCGTTGCAGTTCGTCCCACAACGCCGGGTCTATCCTCAGTGGGAAAGCTTTTTTGCCGGGGCTTGCCATCTTGCCTCAGTTGTACAGTGTGCCTGTGTTGACGATAGGCTGGGTCTCTTTATCCGAGCACAGTACCACCAGCAGGTTGCTGACCATCGCTGCCTTGCGCTCCGAATCCAGCTCGACGATCTCGCGCTCGGCCAGTGCATGCAGGGCGGATTCGACCATGCTGACGGCGCCGTGCACGATGCGGGAGCGGGCGCTGACGATGGCCTCCGCTTGCTGGCGGCGCAGCATGACTTGCGCGATTTCAGGAGCATAGGCGAGGTGGGTCAGCTTGGCGTCCACCGTCTCCACACCGGCTGCCTTGAAGCGTTCCTGCAGCTCACTGCGCAGTGCAAACGAAACTTCATCCATGCCCGAACGCAGTGTCATTTCGCCCTTGGCGAGATCTTCGCCGTCATCGTAGGCATAGCGCGAGGCAAGGTGGCGGATTGCGGCCTCCGCCTGCACCGCGACGTAGCGCTCGAAATCATCCACGTCGAAGATGGCCTGGGCAGTATCCTGCACGCGCCAGACGATGGCGGCTGAAATCTCTACCGGGTTTCCTCGCTTGTCGTTCACTTTCAGCGTTGGCGCATTGAGGTTGCGGGCGCGCAGCGACAGGCGCTGTTTGCGGTACAGCGGGAAGGCCCAGCGCAGGCCCTCATTGCGGTCGGTACCAATGTACTGGCCGAACAGGGTGAGGATGGCGCTTTCGTTCGGCTGCAGCATGTACAGCCCCGGCGCGAGGAAGACCGCCACGATGACGCAGGCCGCGGCCAACAGCGGCTGGAATCCTCTCAGCAAAAGGAAAGCGAATATCGCCAGCACAACGACAACGGTCAACGCCAAGTATCCACTGTAAGACGAAAACGGCTTTTCGGTTCGGTTCATCAGAATTGCTCCCAGAAACCCCGTCCTTCAGGGCGGGGAGTGAAAGGAGCCGGCCGCAACGCGGCCGGGCTCCTTGAAATTAGTGAAATACTGTATAAATTTACAGTATGATTATCGTCTACCGTTTCCGCGTGAAGTCGAAGAACGGGCTGCTTAATCAGCAAGCACGTAAAGTGAACTTCGTCTGGAATTACTGCAACGACCGGCAGAAGGATGCCTTGCGTTTTGGTCGTCCATGGCTGACAGGTTTTGATCTGAACAAACTGACGACAGGCAGCAGCAAGGAACTGGAGTTGCACTCCGGTGTCATCAATGCTGTATGCGAGCAGTTCGCCAAGTCCAGAGCGCAGCACCATAGGCCTTACCTGCGCTACCGAGGCCGCAAATCTTTGGGCTGGGTACCGTTCAAAGGTCGCGACCTGCATCGGGAAGGTAACGCGTTTCGCTTTGCCGGCAATACCTTTCGTGTGTTTTACTCGCGCCCGCTGCCGGAAGGGAAGATCAAGGACGGTACGTGCTTCTCGCAAGACAGCCGGGGCAATTGGTTTCTCAATATTGTGATCGAGGTGGCCGAACCGCCGGTGTGTTCTCTTGAGCATGGTGTCGGCATTGACCTTGGCTTGAAAGATCTGGCCACTTTGTCCGAAGGCGAAAAGATTCCTGCGCCCTGCTTTTACCGCGCCGCCGAAGCGGCACTCGCTGTGGCGCAGCGTGCGCAAAAGCGACGCCGTGTGAAGGCTATTCAGGCGCGTACGGCCCGGCGCAGATTGGATTTCCTTCACAAACGGTCGGCCGAGATCGCCCGCACCTTTGACCATATCGCAGTTGGCAACGTCAATGCCAGCGGACTCGCCCAGACCAGCCTGGCGAAGTCCTTGCTTGATGCAGGCTGGTCGTCCTTCCGGGCGATGCTGGCGTACAAGGCTGTTAAGCATGGCGCGCGGTACGTGGAAGTTGATGAGAGTTTTACCACCCAGACCTGCTCGAATTGTGGTGCATTGCCCGATTCGCGGCCGAGAGGTATCGCAGGCCTTGGAATAAGAGAATGGCAATGCAGAGACTGTGGTGTAGAGCATGATCGTGATCGAAATGCTGCGTTAAACATTCTCCGTCGCGGACGTGCGACGCTGGAAGCAGGAATCCCCGTCGTTTAGGGCGGGGAGGACGTCAAGATCCATCCAGGTGGGTTAAATCAAAGTGATATCACTTTAGTCTCACTTTTTTGCGTTGTCAAATTATTCTGTTTGTTTAACCCCTTTTTTTCCGCCAGCCCGATTCCTGTTCAGAAGCGTTCATTTTGAAGGGAGTAATCATGTTGGCGAGGCTCATCCTGGTGCTGTGCATGCTGGCTGGCGGCGCGGCCATGGCCCAGACACCACCATTAATCAGGTCGAACACGACCGGCGGGGAAACGCCGGTCCGCGTGCAAAGTGCTGCCGTGCAGACTGTCATTTCCGGCGGCATGGCTGAAACGACCGTGAAGCTGGTCTTTTATAACCCAAACCATCGCCAGCTCGAGGGAGACCTGCAATTCCCGCTTGGCGAAGGCCAGCAGGTGACGGGCTTCTCGCTCGATGTTGGCGGCGAACTGCGCCCCGCAGTGCCGATCGAGAAGGAGCGGGGGCGGCAGATCCTGGAGGCGGAAGAGCGGCGCCGTATCGACCCGGGCTTGTTGGAGCAGACACAGGGCAACAACTTCAAGCTGCGCATCTATCCGATTCCTGGCCGCGGCACGCGGACGGTGGAACTGAGATATGCGGCCATGCTGGTACGCCAGCAAAAGAACTGGAGCTATCGGCTGCCATTGAAACATTTCAGCATTCCTGTCGCGCTGGATGTGCGCGTCATGGGAAGCGAGGATGCGCCGGTAGCCATCGGCCTGCAAGAGCGTTTCGCCCGTGCCGAGGGCGGGTGGCAGCTCGATGCGGCGAAGGCGAAAGGCGATGTCCTGGTGCGGGTGGCAGCGGCACAGGACAAGCCAAAGACTTATGTGGAGGAGTTCAATGGCCAGAGGTACTTCCTGGCGGAAGTGCCGGTGCCGGCCGAACGCAAGCCGCGTGCATTGCCGAAAGTGGTTGGCGTGCTGTGGGATAGCTCCAGCTCCGGCGCGCACCGCGCCCTGAGAGCGGAATTGCGCGTGCTGGCGAGTTATCTCGAAGCTGCAGGCAGTGTTGAAGTGCGCCTGGTGCGCCTGCGCGACAAGGCCGAGCCGGTCAAGGTTTTCAGGCTGGCGAAAGGGCAGTCCGGAATCCTCATTGGGGAACTCGAGTCGACCGTCTACGATGGCGCCAGTGCGTTGGCCGATTGGCAAGCGCAGCCCGACGTCGACGAATACCTGATGTTCAGCGATGGTTTGCGAAACTATGGCACAGGTGTGTTCCCGCAGCTCGCCAAAGGCCGCCGATTGTTCACTCTGAGCTCCAGCGCAGGCGCCGACACAGCGCGCCTGGCGGCATGGGCCAATGCAAATGGTGGGCGGCATATCGCCATCGATCCGGTCGACGCACAGCACGCCTCGCAAGAGCTGATCTCCGATGGTGTACGGGTAATCGGCGCAACCGGCATGCAGTCTGGCGATGTGCTGGTTGATGAAAGCCAGGTGCAGGCAGGCCTGTTGCGCGTCGCAGGTAAGGTTCTCGGTCGCGAACCGCTGCTTGTGACGCTGGATAACCAGGGCAGGAGGTATGAAATTGCCCTCGATACGGCCGATGAAAAAAGCACGCCGCATCCACTGGCCGCCTGGTGGTGGGCCAACCGTCGCATTGCACAATTGGAGGGCAACTATGAATTCAACCGCGCTGCGATCCGGCGCATTGGGCTCGAGTTTGGCTTGCCGACGCGCGAGACGTCCTTGCTGGTGCTTGAGCAGTTGGAGGACTATGTGCGCCATGACGTGACGCCGCCGGAAAAATACCGTGCTGCATTCGAAAAGTTGAAGGCAGAGAACCGCACGCAGGTCGCCAGCCAGCGCGTGAAGCACCTGGATAATGTGGTGCGGGAGTTCCAGGCCAAGGTGGCTTGGTGGGAGAAGCCCTTCCCCAAGAGCCGCCCGCCAGCACCGAAGAAGGAGGTCGTCGTCGAACAGCGGATTGTCGAGGCGCCGATGTTGGCGGCGGAACCGGCGCCGGCGCCGCCGGTGATGGCTGCGCGTCCGGTTCCTGCGGCCGCTCCGATGTTGGTAGACGAGCTGGATAGTCCCGCCGACAAGCGCATCAATGGCGGCGCCAGTGTGCGCTTGAAGGCGTGGCAGCCGGATGCGCCTTACACGGCACGCATGCGAAAGGCGGCAGCAGTCGATATGTACCGCATCTACCTGGACGAGCGACCATCGCATGCCGGCAGCAGCGCCTTCCTGCTGGATGTAGCTGGTTTAATGCTGGAGCGCGGCCAGCGTGATTTGGGACTCCGCGTGCTGTCCAATCTGGCCGAGATGGAGCTTGAGAACCGCCATGTACTGCGTGTGCTGGCTTACCGCTTGATGGAGGCTGGTGCGCCAAGGCTGGCGATTCCCTTGCTGGAGCGCGTGCAGGAGATGGCGGAGGAAGAGCCTCAGTCGTTCCGCGACCTCGGGCTGGCGCTTGCCGCCAGTGGCCAGGAACAGCAGGCTATCGAACAACTGTACCAGGTGGTGCTGCGGCCATGGGATTGGCGCTTTGCCGATGTGGAGCAGATTGCCCTGTCCGAACTGAATTCCATCGTGGCGCGCGCGAAGGCGGCCGGCCGCACGCTCAATACTCGCGCCATGGACTCACGCTTGCTGCGCAACCTGCCGGTTGATTTGCGCGTGGTGCTGACCTGGGATGCGGATAACAGCGATATGGACCTGCATGTGATCGATCCCGACGGCGAGCGCGCCTACTATGGCCACCAGCTCACTTACCAGGGAGGCCGCATGTCACGTGACTTCACTGGCGGCTATGGACCGGAGGAATTCATGCTGCGCAACGCCGAGCCGGGCATTTACCGTGTCGAAGTCAATTACTTCGGCAGAGGGCAGCAGATCGTCACCGGGGCTACCACGCTGCAGCTTCACTTTACGACCGGCTTTGGCACGCAAAAAGCGGATGACAAGATGGTCACCTTGCGCCTGAAGGAGCAGGGCAGCTCGATCCTGGTCGGCGAGTTTGAGGTGAAGCCGAAGTAGCGCTATTCCAGCGCCTTGAGGCGGCCTGCCAGGGTATCCGGCACCGGATAGTCCGGGTGGGCCTTGCGGAAGCGCTTCAACTGCGCGGCCGCGGCTTCAGCGTCGCCGGCTTCCAGCATGCGCTCGATGGTTTGTAGCCAGTCTTTCGGACTTTCAGGATCCGATGCGCGCGCGGGAGCCTTGGGTGCAGGCTCCAGTTCATCGATTTGGGGTGCAGGCAGCGGAGGCGGAGGAGCTGCGGTAATCGGCGGCTCCTCCATCTTTTGGGGCACTGGCATCTCTAGCATAGGCGGTGCCGGCTTCGCGGCCACAATGGCGGATTCGCGCCTTTTTTCCGCGGGAACGGCGGCTTCGTCTTGGCTGATCTTCGGCGGGGGCAGGGCCGCAGGCGTTTCTTCCGGCACGATTTGTACTTCCACCGGCTGGAATTCATGGTGCTGGTTCTGCTGCTGGAAACTGCGCCAGACCGGGAACAGGATGGCGATGCCGGCCAGGCTGGCGGCAAATGCCAGCGGTGCGCGGTAGCGATGTTTTGGTTTAGGGCGTGGGGCTTCGACAGCCGGATCGTTGGCTGCGGCCGGGCCGGGCGCCAGATCTTTCTCGATTTGCGAGAAGATGGACGCGTCAAGCTCCGCCGATGGCTCCGGCTGCGGCAGGGCGGCCAGGCGGCGCGCCAGGTCCGCGTCTTCGAAATCGTCCTTGTCCACTGGCGTCATGCCGTCTCCTCCTGCTTGAATTGCTCGCGCAGCTTACGCATGGCGTAGCGCAGGCGGCTCTTCACCGTCTCCGCCGGCGCCGCAACCACCAGCGCAATTTCATCGATGCTCAAGCCGCTGAAGTGCTGCAGCACCAGTGCTTCCTTCTGTTCGGACGGAAGCTGGCGGATAGCGGCATGCAGCGCCTGGTTCTGCTGGCGGTCCAGCGCAGTGGCTTCGGCTGAATCCTGGACCGGGATCACTTCGCTGCAGTCATCAATATCGGGCTGGCGCTGCAAGTCGGCCAGGCGATTGCGCCCGATCTGGAACAGGTAGCTGCGAAAGCTGCCTTGCGCAGCATAGCGCGTGCGGGCGTGATGCACCGCCAGCCAGGTTTCCTGCGCCACCTCATCCGCCCATTCGGTGCGCCCGCTGCGCCAAGCCAGGAAGCGGTACAAGCCGCGGCTATGGCGGCGATACAATTCCTGGAAGGCCGACAGCTCGCCATCGCGGTAACGCAACATCAATTCGTCGTCGGATTGCTCGGTGGGCATGCGTGGCGGTTGGCTTTAAAAAGCGAAATCAAGGCGACCACTGTAGTCAATTCATTGATTCTGTGCAAGCAAGCCAAATCCGGGGTCAGGTCTGTCATTTGGACACGGATGCACAACCTTTGATTTATCTCAATACGGCAAAATAGGCGTTTTAACGTATTGAGATAAATCAAAGAACAGGTCTGGATGTCCAAATGACAGACCTGACCCCGAATTTGGACCCCGAATTTGCAAATAGAAAAGCCGCCCGGAGGCGGCTTTTGCTTTGGGGCGCGGTCGATTATTCGTAATCGCTCGAGTTCAGGCCCATCACGTGGGAGAAGCCGCCGTCGACATACATGATGTCGCCGGTGATGCCGGACGACAGGTCCGACAGCAGGAACGCGGCTGCATTACCCACTTCTTCGATGGTCACATTGCGGCGCAGCGGGGCGTGGCCGGCGGCGAAGCCGAGCAGCTTGCCGAAGTCCTTGATGCCGGAAGCGGCCAGGGTCTTGATCGGGCCGGCGGAAATGCCGTTGGAACGGATGCCGTGCTGACCCAGGTTCTCTGCCAGGTAGCGCACGGAAGCTTCCAGCGATGCCTTGGCCAGGCCCATCGTGTTGTAGTAAGGGATCGCACGAACCGCGCCCAGGTAGGACAGGGTCAGCACGGAGGAACCTGGCTTCAGCAGCGGCAGGGCGGCTTTCACCATGGCCGGGAAGCTGTAAGCCGAAATGTCGTGGGCCACGCGGAAGTTTTCGCGGGTCAGGCCGTCCAGGAATTCGCCGGCGATCGCTTCGCGTGGGGCGAAGCCGATGGCGTGCACGAAACCGTCCAGGCTGTCCCAGCTCTTGGCCAGGTCGGTGAACAGGTTGGCGATTTGTTCGTCACTGGTCACGTCGCAGTCGAAGACCAGGTTGCTGCCGAATTCGGCGGCGAATTCAGTGATGCGGTCTTTGAAGCGCTCGCCAACGTAGGTGAAAGCCAGTTCGGCGCCTTCGCGGTGGGCTGCCTTAGCAATGCCGTAAGCGATGGAACGGTTGGACAGGACGCCAGTAATCAGGATTTTTTTGCCTTGCAAGAAAGCCATATCTACTCCAATGGGGTTATACCGCAAGAACGGGATTGTAAACGTGCTGACGCTACCCCTGCAAGTTTGGCAAGGGGTAGCGTGTTGGCAACACGGTTAATTGCTGCGGCGGGACTTCGATTTGCCGGCCTCGTCACGCTTCACGCGTGCCTTGACCATGCTGACCGCTGGCTTGGAATCGCCGCGAGATGAGGAAGCTTGACGGTAGTTGCTGCGTTTTGGGCCCGCGCGCTCGTTTTCGACGGCCATCACGGCATTTTCGATCACGTCGGTCGAGATGTCGGTGCCGGCCGCTGAGGCGGAAATATTCGGCACCAGGATGGTCGAGCCAGCCTTGAGCACCGATTTCTGCGGGATGTTGTTGGCCTGGCGGATCGCATCCGGCGTGGTGCCGAAGCGGCGGGCCAGGGAGGCGATGCTTTCACGGGCGCTGGAAATCTTGTGCGTGGTCCAGCTCGACAGGGCGTGGGTCCACGAGGCCAGGTTGGCAGCGAACTTGGCAGCATTCTCGGTCGGCAGCAGGATCTTGGTCTGCTCGTTGCCGGTAATGACGGGCTTTTTGAACTGCGGGTTCAGCGCCTTGAACTCGTCGACCGAGATTTCTGCCAGCTTGGCAGCCAGCGCGAGGTCGATATCGCGGGTCTTGTCGATCGCGGTGAAATACGGCTCGTTGTCGATCACCGGCAGGTGCACGGCATATTGCGACGGGTTGGCGACGATATTCTTCACCGCCTGCAGCTTCGGCACGTAGTTGCGGGTCTCGGCCGGCATCAGTTCGGCCAGGCTTTCAAAATTGGTCGGCTTGCCGGCGGCGCGGTTGCGCTGGACGGCTTTCTGCACATTGCCTTCGCCCCAGTTGTAGGCGGCCAGGGCCAGGTGCCAGTCGCCGAACATGGTGTACAGGCGCTGCAGGTAGCTCAGGGCGGCGTCGGTGGAGGCCAGCACGGAACGGCGGTCATCCTTGAAGGCGTTCTGCTTCAGGTCGTAATCTCGGCCGGTGCCCGGCACGAACTGCCACAGGCCGGCCGCGTTGGCGGTCGACAGGGCTTGCGGGTTGAAGGCGGATTCGATGAAGGGCAGCAGGGCCAGTTCGGTCGGCATGCCGCGTTTTTCCAGCTCTTCCACCACGTGGTAGAGATAGAGCGAGGCGCGGGCGGTGGTGCGGTCGAGGTAATCCTGGCGGTCGGCGTACCACTTCACATGCTTGGCGACCAGCTCGTTGTTCACGTCGGGAATGGCGTAGCCGGAGCGGATGCGGCCCCAAACGTCGGTTTCCTTGTATTCTTCCACGGCAGGCACCTGCATCACCACGGATTTCGCGGTGTCGGTGGAGGCCAGGGAGGAGGCTGCCGGGAGCGCGGCGCTCAGCGCCAGGGCGATCAGGACAGCACTTTTGATTCGTTCTTGCATAGCGTTTCGCAGTTGTCTTGTGGAAACAAAGGGCGGACTATCTAATGGCGGAGTGTAGGGATGAAACCCTGTCGAGTCAAGGAAAAATTCGCTATGTGCCTGATTTTCTTGGATAATTATGTCGATCAGGCTATATAATTGGTGTCTTGGATAACGATTTTTGGATGTATAAATGAGCAACACCCGAGTGGATTACGAAGCCGTCATCGCGGCAACCGAGCAGTGGCTGGAGAAGGCTGTCATCGGCCTGAACCTGTGCCCCTTCGCCAAGGCCGTGCACGTGAAGAAGCAGGTGCGCTATGTGGTGTCGGAGGCTTCCTCGCCTGAGGAATTGCTGGAAGACCTGATCAAGGAACTGGAATTCCTGGCTGAAGAAGACCCGGAAGTGGTCGATACGACCCTGCTGATCCATCCGCTGGTGCTGCAGGATTTTGAGGATTACAACGAATTCCTGGACGTGGCGGATGCTGCGCTGGAAGAGCTGAAGCTGGAAGGGGAGCTGCAAGTGGCCAGTTTCCACCCTGAGTACCAGTTTGCGGATACCGACAAGAACGATATCTCGAACTATACCAACCGTTCACCTTACCCGACCTTGCACCTGCTGCGCGAGGCGTCGATCGACAAGGCGGTGGAGGCTTTCCCGGAGGCGGCTGATATTTTTGAGAAGAATATCGAAACCATGGAAAAACTCGGCCACGAGGGCTGGGACAAGCTGGGCTTGCAGGTGAAGTGATGGCGGATGAGAAATTGCCTGAGCGGCCGGATACGCCTTGCGTGGCGGTTTGCTCGACTACCTTTGATGAGATTTGCCGGGGGTGTGGGCGGACTTATATCGAAGTCGCGCACTGGGTGGCCATGAGCGCGGAGGAAAAGGAAAAAGTTTGGGAGCGGATTCTGGCGCAGGGGTATCCGCGACGGAATTCCTGAAACCGGTAGTTCGGGGTCTGACCCTGCGGGTCAGACCCCGAACTACCGGTTTTACTCAGCCTTCCACGACCCAATAAAGTCTTTCTTCCCAATCTCCAGCCCATTATGGCGCAGGATGTTGTAAGCCGTCGTCGCATGGAAGGTGAAATGCGGCAGCGCATAATGCATCAAATACTCCTGCCCCACCCACTGCTTGGCCTTTTCACCGCTACCGGTAGTTACCGAGCGTTGCGCCGAATCCTCAATCGCCTGGCGTGGCAGCGAGTCCAGGAAAGTCAGTGTGCGCTGGATACGCAGTTTTAGTTCACCAATGGTCTTTTCAGTGTCTTCGTAAGCCGGCACATCCGCCCCAGCCAGGCGCGCGCCGGCACCCTTGGCGAAGTCAGCCGCAATCTGGATTTGACGCGTAAACGGCAGCATGTCCGGGAACAAACGGAACTGCAGCAGGGCATTCGGATCAATCTTCTTTTCCTCGATATGAGCCTCGGTTTTGTCGAGAATGGACAACAGGCTGCCAAGGATCTGGCGGAACACCGGAATCGAAGCGGAATACATAGAAAACGACATAGGGAAACTCCTCTGAGATAGAGTGGCGATGATAGCAAGTTACGTGCATAATTGCTGCTGGATAATCTTTTCCACCAGACCCGCTGAATGGCTCGGAATTTTTATAACAAATTAAGGTCCCGCCTGAGCGCTCTGTATGGGCTGTCGATTTATGGCGCCTTGTTACTGGTGGTATTCGGCGGCCTGGTGATTCCAGCCATTATCGGCTCCTACCTGCTGATCGGGGTGCACGAACAGAAATCCGCCCAGACCGCCCTCAACGAATCGCTGCAGCGCAACGCCGACATCCTGGCCCTCGGCATGCAGGAATCCCTGTGGAACATGAACGCGGAATCGGCCCATTCGCTGGTCGAATCCGTAATGCGCGACCGCTCCGTACTGCAGGTGCAGGTGACCGGCCAGGCCGACACCCAGTTCATGCATGTCGAAGCGCCCAAGCGTGCCATCGGCAATGTGGTGCGCGCCGAGCGTGAAATCATGGTGCGCGGCGAAAAGATCGGCAAGATCATGGTCGAGATGGACGACGCGCGCAGCCAGCAGGAATTGCGCGAGAAGCAGCTTTCCTATGTCTTCGTGCTGGCGGCCCAGCTTACCGTGTCGCTGCTGTTGATCGTGCTGTTCCTGAACCAGCGCCTGCTGAAGCCTCTGCGCAAGCTGATGCGCTTCTCCGACCGCCTGTCGCATGGCGATTTCGAAACCCGCATGGAATTGAGCGGCAGCGATGAGCTGGGCCGCCTGGCCGGCCAGTTGGACCAGATGCGGGTGGCGATCAAGCACCTGTTCGAAGATATCGCCCAGCGCGAGGAGCGCTTCCGCACCATCGTCACCCAGGTGCCGGGCGCCGTGTTCCGCTTCCGGCCCGATGGACCGATCGATTTCGTGTCGGATGCCATTGAAGATATATCCGGCTATTCGGCTGCGCAGTTCATGCGCAGCACGACACACGCCTGGGCCAACCTGATCTGCCCGGAAGACCGCAAACGCCAGCGCCGCGTGGTGGTGCAGGCGATCCAGGACGGCAAGCCGTACGAAATCGAGTACCGCATCATGGATTCCACCGGCACCGAACGCTGGGTGGCCGAGAATGGCCAGCCGCAGGCAGCGGAGGCGGGCGGGGCACCGTGGGTGGACGGCATCATCTCCGACATCAGCCAGCGCAAGCACAATGAAATGCGCATTGAAGGCCTGCTGGCCGAACAGAGCGCGATCCTGGATAACGTGATGTTCGGCGTGATGTTCGTGCGCCACCGGACCATTGTTTCGGTCAACAGGCGTTGCGAAGAATTGTTCGGTTATGGGCCGGGCCAGATGATCGGCGCTTCCACTGCCATTGTGTTCCCGACCACCTTTGACTTCGAGTCGGCCGGGGCGCGCCAGTATTCCACCCTGGGCAACGGCGAGTACTTCAGCGAAGAACGCAATTACCGCCGCCAGGACGGCTCGCTGTTCTGGTGCATGGTGTCCGGTTGCGCGATCGACCAGAACCGCCCGAACGAAGGCTCGATCTGGGTCTATGCCGATATCAGTGCACGCAAGGAGGCGGAGGAAAAACTTCGCCTGTCGGCTACAGTGCTGGAACATATTGCCGATGGCGTGATGGTGATCGACGATAAGGGCACCATCGTTGCCATCAACCCGGCCTTTACCCAGATCACAGGCTATACCGAATCGGAAGCGCTGGGCCGCGACGTTGGCCTGACACGTTCCGGCCGCCATGACGAAGGCTTCCACGCCGAATTGTGGAAGGAACTGGTGGAACACGGCTACTGGCGCGGCGAAATCTGGAGCATGCGCAAGAGCGGCGAATTGTTCCTGGAGTGGCTGACACTGACCGCCGTGCGCGATACGCGCGGTGCGACGACCCACTATGTGGGCGTGTTCAGCGACATTACCCTGGTCAAGGAGTCGCAGGAAAAGCTGGACCACCTGGCCCACCACGATGCCCTGACCCAGTTGCCGAACCGCTTGCTGTTCCATGACCGCCTGCAGCACGCCATCCAGCGCGCCACCCGCGGCAACGAGCAGCTGGCGCTGCTGTTCATCGACCTGGACCGCTTCAAGAACGTCAACGACACGCTGGGGCACCACATTGGCGACGAGCTGCTGAAGCAGGTGGCGCATGCGCTGCTGGAAAAGCTGCGCGAAGGCGACACCCTGGCGCGCCTGGGCGGCGACGAATTCATCGTGCTGCTTGAAGACGTGGAAGGGCAGTACGGCGCCGGCCAGGTGGCCGAAAAGCTGGTGACCATGTTCGAGCATCCATTCATCGTCGCGGGGCACGAACTGTTCGTGACCTGTTCGATCGGCGTTTCGGTCTTCCCGACCGATGCCAGCGACCTGAATATGCTGATCCGCAACGCCGACGTGGCCATGTACCAGGCCAAGGCGCGCGGGCGCAACGGCTATCGTTTCTACCAGCCTTCCATGTCGGGCGAGGGCGTCGAGCGCCTGCGCCTGGAAACCTATCTGCGCCGCGCCATCGAGAAAGAGGAAGTGTTCCTGAACTTCCAGCCGCAAGTGGAAATCGATACCGGCAAGCTGCTGGGCGTGGAGGCGCTGGTGCGCTGGAATCATCCGGAACTGGGGCTGGTGCCGCCGAATCGCTTCATTCCGCTGGCCGAGGATACGGGCTTCATCAGCCAGTTGGGGCAGTGGGTGCTGGTCGAAGCCTGCCGCCAGATGGTGCGCTGGCAGGAAGCCGGCTTGCACGTGCCGAAGATGGCGGTCAACCTGTCCGCCAAGCAGTTCGAGCGCGGCAGCATGGTCACCATGGTCGCCGACATCCTGCGCGAAACCGGGCTGGAACCGCACCGCCTGCAGCTGGAAGTGACCGAGTCCGTGATCATGAATACCGGCGACGCACTGGGCTTCATCAACGACCTGCACGCGGTTGGCGTGTCGCTGGCGATCGACGATTTCGGCACCGGCTATTCGTCACTGGCCTACCTGAAGCAGATGCCGGTGCAGACGCTCAAGATCGACCGCTCCTTCATCAAGGACATCTCGACTGACGTCAACGATGAAGCGATCGCTATTGCCATTATCCAGTTGGGCCGCAGCATGAACCTGTCCGTCATTGCCGAAGGCGTGGAGACGGAACAGCAAGCGGCCTTCCTGCTGCGTCACGGTTGCAACCAGGCGCAAGGTTTCTATTACAGCCGTCCGGTGATGCCGGAGGATTTGCTGCAGCGTTGGCTGCCATAACGAGGGTGCCATGCTCAAACCGAAGAAATTTTCCCGCCGTCATTTCCTGCTGAGCGGCGTTGCCGTGGCAGGGGCCATGGTGGTTGGCTGGGGCGTGATGCCGCCGCGCCAGCGCGTGCGCGGCCAGGCGCCGCTGCCGCTGGAAAACGGCGCGGTTGCCCTGAACGGCTGGATCGCCATCGCCCCTGACGGTAGCGTGCAGCTGGCGATGCCGCGCGCGGAGATGGGGCAGGGCGTGCATACCGCCTTGTCCATGCTGGTGGCGGAAGAACTGGATGTCGGCCTGGATGCGATCAAGTTGATCCAGGCGCCGGCCGACAAGATCTACGCCAACCTGGCGGTCATGCGCGAGACGTTGCCATTCCACCCGGACGATACCGGCCGCTCGCGCGAGTTTGCGAGCTGGATGCTGGGCAAGGTGGCGCGCGAAATGGGGATTGTGATTACCGGCGGTTCGTCCAGCGTGAAGGATGCGTGGAGCTCGATGCGCGAGGCCGGGGCGACGGCGCGCGCCATGCTGGTTGCCGAAGTTGCGCAGCAATGGAAGGTGCCGCCGGAGCAAGTGCGTGCCGAGAACGGCGTCCTGTATCACGACATCAGCAAGAAATCCGTGGGCTACGGCGTAGTCGCTGCCCGCGCGGCGCTTGGCCAGCCCGGCAAGGTGACCCTGAAAGACCCGCACAGCTTCCGCCTGATCGGCACCAGCGTGCCGCGCCGCGATTCGCGCATCAAGTCGGAAGGCACGGCGATGTACGGCATCGACGTGCGCCCGGAAGGCATGGTCTACGCGGCGGTGCGCATGTCGCCGGTGGTGGGCGGCAAGGTCGCCGGCGTGACGCCGGGCGAAGTGGTGAAGATGCCGGGCGTGCTGTCCGTGATCGATTTTTCCAACGCCATTGAAGAAAATTACGGCGCCGGTGCGGGCGTTGCCGTCCTCGCGAGCAGCTACTGGCAGGCGAAGCAGGCCGCGGCGGCGCTACCGATCCGCTGGGACGATGGCGCCAATGCCAAGCTATCGAGCGAAGCAATTTATGCATCCCTGACGACTGCCCTCGAGACCGAGGACGGCGACAATTACCATGAACGCGGCGACATGGCGCAGGCGGCCAGCGCGCTACGCACCATCAAGTCGGTGTATCGCGTGCCCTACCTGGCGCATGCCTGCATGGAGCCGATCAACTGCACGGCCCAGGTCAAGGATGGCAAGGTCACGGTGTGGGTCGGCACCCAGGCGCCAACCTTTGCCCGCGCTGCGGCGGCCCGCGTGGGCGGCGTCAGCGAAGCCAACGTGATTTTGCATGAATACCTGCTGGGAGGCGGCTTTGGCCGCCGGCTGGAAATGGACATGGTGGCGCAGGCCGTCGCCATTGCGCGTGAAGCCAAGGGCCTGCCGGTGCAGGTGATCTGGACGCGCGAAGACGATACCACGCACGACGTGTACCGTCCGGCCGCGGTGGCGCGCATGACGGCCGGCCTGGACGCGGCCGGCAATATCATCGCCTGGGAAGCCAAGACGGCTGGCGGCGCGCTGACGCACCAGTTCACCCAGCGCAACCTGCGCATGCCCGCTGCCGGGCCGGATCGCTCGACCGCCGAAGGCGTGTACGACATGCAGTACGAAATTCCGAACCAGCAGATCAACCACGTGGTGGTGGACAGCCCTGTCCCGTTGGGGAACTGGCGCTCGGTGGGCCATTCTCAGAATGCTTTCTTCAAGGAGAGCTTTGTCGATGAAATGGCCAGCGCGGCCGGCAAGGATCCGGTGGAATTCCGCCGCACCATGCTGCTGAACCACCCGCGCCACCTCGCAGTGCTGAATGCAGCCATCGCCAAGGCGGGCAAGGCGCCGGAAGGGCGGGCGCACGGCGTGGCGCTGCACCAGTCGTTCGGCGCCATCGTCGCGCAAGTGGCGGAGGTGTCGGTGCAGGACAAGCAGATCCGCGTCCATCGCGTGGTATGTGCAATCGACTGCGGCATCGCCGTCAATCCCAACATCATCGCGCAGCAGGTCGAATCGGGCGTGGTCTACGGCCTGTCGGCGGCGCTGGGCGGCGAGATCACCATCAAGGACGGCAAGGTCGTGCAAAGCAATTTCGCCGACTATCCGGTGCTGCGCATGAACGAGGTGCCGCTGGTGGAGACGGTGATCGTGCTGAGTGCCGAACCGCCGGAAGGCGTGGGCGAGCCGGCTACGCCGCCTATCGCGCCGGCCGTGGCCAACGCGGTGTTCGCGCTGACGGGACAGCGCCTGCGAAGCCTTCCTTTACGCTTGGCCTAACAGCGCGCGCAGGTTGCATTCCTGCTGCCATTGGCGGCGTTCCGGGGTGGACGCTGCCTGGCGTTCCAGTTCTTCGTCGGAGAGTCCGGCCTGGGTTTCGATCAGGCGGTGCGCCACGTTCGGGTCGGGCAGCATGGTGCCGAAGAAGGCCACATGCTCGTGGCGCTGGATCAGCAGGGTAGGGAAATTCTCGACATCCAGGTCGCCAACCAGGTCGGCGTGGTCCTCGATATCGACCCACAGGAAGTATTTGTCCGGGTGGCGGCTCGCCAGTTCCTCAAATACCGCGCGATAGGATGCGCAGGTACCGCACCAGGCTGCGCACAGGCAGGCCACGACCAGGTGGTCCTGCGCCAGTGCGGCGGCTACTTCGGCACGGTTGTCGGCATGTAGGGTAGTGCTGTGCATGGGGTGCTATTGTACATGCCCACAGGGTAAAATACCGGCCATGGCTACCATTCTTGCAATCGAAACATCCTCTGAAATGGCTTCCTGCGCCTTGCTGCGCGGGGAGCGCGTGTATTTCCGCGAATCGTCCGGCGTGCGCACCCATTCCCAGGCCGTGCTGCCCATGATCCAGGAATTGCTCGCCGAGGCAGGCATTGTCCTGCGCGATTGCGACGCCATTGCCTACGGCGCCGGCCCCGGTTCCTTTACCGGCGTGCGCACTGCCTGCGGCATCGCCCAGGGGCTGGGATTTGGCGCCGGCCTGCCGCTGCTGCCGGTGGTGACGCTGGACGCCATGGCGCTGGCTTGCCGCGAGCGCCACGGCTCCGAACAAGTCCTGACCGTGCTCGACGCGCGCATGAACGAAGTCTATTGGGCGCAGTACCGCTTTGAAGGCGGCCAGCCGGTCGCTATCCTGCCGCCGGCCTTGTCGGCCCCCTCGGGCGTCGCTCCGGCCGGCTCGGCCCGCGCATGCGGCAACGGCTTTGCCGCCTATGCGGAGGCGTTTGCCGGCAAGGACTTTGCCGACGGCGCAGATGGCGCGGTCATGCCGCATGCGGTGCAGGTTGCACAACTGGGGCGCGCTGCTTTCGCTGCCGGGCACGCCGTGCCGGCAGCCCAGGCGCAACCGCTGTACCTGCGCAACAAGGTCGCCTATACCAAGGCTGAACGTGAAGAAATGAAGGCGTCGCAGGCATGATGTACGAGTTATGGGATCTGGCACGGCTGATTTACGAGCCGATGCAGGAAAGTGACCTCGACGAGGTGGTGGCGCTGGAGCAGGAGGTTTACCCCTATCCGTGGAGCCGCGCCAATTTCTCCGATTCACTGTCGCAGGGTTATCACGCCTGGGTGCTGCGCGCCCAGGACCGGCAGTTGATGGGGTATTTCCTGGTGATGGACATTGTCGACGAGGCGCACCTGCTGAACGTCGCGGTGTCGCGTAATTGGCAGGGCAGGGGCGTGGGCCGCCTGCTGGTGAACCAGGCTGTCGCCTTGTCGCGCGGTCACGGCATGGAGTCGATCCTGCTGGAAGTGCGGCCTTCCAACGTCCGCGCGCTGGAGATCTACCAGCGTTACGGTTTTGCTGAAATCGGCCGTCGCAAAGGCTACTATCCTGCTGCAGATTCAACCCGCGAGGACGCAATCGTGATGCGTTATGGCTTATGAGTGACCGTCGATCCGCAGTATTCCTGGAGGAGATGGGCGTAGGGCCGCAGTGGCGCCTGCGTAATCGTCCTGCAGCCGCCGATACCGTCGATGCCGCTGGTCCCGTGCCCGCTGCCGACGCTCCGCAGGCGGCGCCCGCCGCGCAGGAGCACGGCCAGTTCCCGGCTCCGGCCGCCGGCATGCAGCGCCCGCAAGGCGGCGCGGCAGATGCATTCGCCGACACCAGCCCCTCGCCTGCATTCGCGCCGCAAGCACCGGACAATTCGCGGCCTGTGCAAGCCGCCGCGCAGGCCGCCCCTTCCGCGCAGCAGCGCGCCCCTGCCAATGCGCCATCGCCGGCAGCGGCTGCGGCAGCGGCAGCGCGGGCAGCTTCCTCAGGAGCTGCGGCGCCCGCAGAAGCGCGCCAGGGACCGCCAGCCGTCCCCGGCGCTCCCGGCGCGCCAGCGGCTCCCGCTGCGCCAGCCCGCGTACCCGGCACGCCAAGCATCGCATCAACCGGCGAAGACATGTCCTGGTTTGACGACGCTCCAACGCCTGAATACAAGCCGCAGCGCAAGAAAGTGGCAGCACCCGAAGAACCTTCCGGCGCGCAGCCGCAGCGCTCCGCCCCGGCCGCACCGCCATCGCGTCCGCCGCAATTCGGCCAGGCTGCGTCCGCACCGCCCAGCCGCCCGCCGATGCAGCCGCGCGCTGCATCGGCGCCGTCCGGCAGTGCCCCGCCTTCCGCCATGGGCTACGACGTTCCAGCTTACGACGATATCCCGATGGACGAGCCGCCAACCTGGTTTGACGACGACCAGCCTGCCGCGCCGGCTGCGGCACGCGCACCGCAGCCAGGCAAGGTGACTGACGAAGAAATCGCCCAGATGGACTGGCCGGCGCTGCAAGCGGCAATCGGCGCCTGCACCCGCTGCGGCCGTTGCGAATCCCGCCAGCAAGCGATTCCAGGCCGTGGCGACGAACAGGCGACCTGGATCGCCCTCGACACCGCGCCAGGCCAGGCGGAAGACAGCGAAGGCTACCAGTTCGCCGGCGACCCCGGCCACCTGCTCGACAACATGCTGAAAGCCGTCGGCCAGACAACGGAAAAGGGCGCCTACCTCACCAGCCTGGTGAAGTGCCACGCCCCCCACGCGCCTGGCGCCGAAGAACTGCAAGCCTGCCGCCCATACCTGCAGCGCGAGCTGGAGCTGACGCAGGCAAAAGTCATCGTCGCCTTCGGCCACATGACCGGAAAAGGCCTGCTGGGCGGCGCTGCGCGCGGCCGCATCATGCTGCACGGCAGCGTGCCGGTCGTGGCCACCTATCACCCGGCCGACCTGCTGAAAAAGCCGGAAGAAAAGGCCAAGGCATGGCAGGACTTGTGCCTTGCCAAAGTCGCCCATGCCGGCCGACGCTAGGACATTCCACCGCAAATGGGGCCACCTCGCGCGGCCCCACGTTCGCGCGCTGGCGTGGCTGCTCGATTCGCCCGACCTGCTCGATCCGGACAGTCCGCACTGGCAGGGCAAGATCGCCACGCTGGGGCCCATCACGCCGGCCGTGGCCAACTGGCTGGACGACCTTGATGCCGATCCGTCGCCGCTTGACGCGGCCCTCGGTAACCGTTTCTACTCCCGACTTGGCCTGTACGCCGAAAAGCTGATGGCCTTCTACTTCGCCCAGCAAGGTGCGCTGGCCGCGCATGGCCTGCAAGTCCGCGACGGCAAGAATGGCACCATCGGCGAATTCGACTTCCTCCTGCGCGAGGAGGGCAGTGAAAACCTGCGTCACATCGAATTCGCCACCAAGTTTTACCTGCTCGACGGCGACCCGGATCACGGCAATTACAACCGCCTCGTCGGTCCCAATCTCGCCGATACGCTTGGCCTGAAGATGCGCAAGATCTTCAATGCCCAGTTGCAGCTGTCCCTGCACCCCATTGCGCAAAAGGTCGCGCCGGCACCAGTCACCAAGGCCCAGGCCCTGGTCAAAGGCTGGCTGTTCTATCACGCCACCGAAGCCGCGCCCCAAATTGAAGGCATCTCGCCCGACCACTGCCGCGGCCATTGGCGGACCATCAGCGAACAGGCCGCCGCGCAAGGCGAGCAGTTCATTGTGATGCCGCGCCTGCAGTGGCTGGCGCCCCTGCGCACACCGGCCGCGCGCAGCGAAAGCGCGCCGACGCCAGCGCCCCTCACGCGCGCGGCATTGCTGGATGTCCTGGCTGAGAAATTCGTTACCGACCCAAGCCCGGTGCTGGTCGCAACGGTGCGGGAAGAGGGGGGCTGGCTGGAAGAGATGGAACGCGGCTTTGTAGTGCCGGAAGACTGGCGCGCCCGGGCCCAGGCGCGCCGCAGTGGCGGGACGTTGCCCGCCTAGATCAATGCTTGTGCTCGCCGATCAGGCCGAGCGAATCGTGCTTGCGCTGGTTGGCCGCATGCAGCCGCATGATGGCCAGCATCGAACCGGCGACGAACAGGCCAAACAGCACGATGATCGCATTCAGGCTGATATGGATTTTCACCATCAGCGAATACACCGCCAGCATGGTCAGGATCGACAGGTTCTCATTGAAGTTCTGCACCGCGATCGAATGGCCTGCGCTCATCAGAACGTGGCCGCGATGCTGCAGCAGCGCGTTCATCGGCACCACGAAGAAGCCCGACAGCAGGCCGACGATCAGCAGTAGCGGGTAGGCCAGGCGCACGTCATGCACGAAGATCATGCCCATGACGATAATGCCCATCGCAACACCCAGCGGAATGACCGACAGCGACTTGCGCAGCGTGATGAAACGTGCCGACATGCCTGCACCCAGCGCCACGCCGACCGCTACCACGGCGATGGTGCTGGTCGCCTTATCCAGCGTCATGCCCAGCGATTGCTTGGCCCATTCCAGCACGATAAATTGCAGCGTCGCGCCGGCGCCCCAGAACAGCGTGGTCACCGCCAGTGAAATCTGGCCCAGCTTGTCGCGCCACAGAATGCTGCAGCAGCCGGCGAACTCGGTAATCAGGCGCAGGGGATTGCGCTCCTGGTGTTCGTAGACATAGCCGGTATCGGGAATGCGCAGGTTGAAGATGGCCGCCAGCAGGTAGGTCGCGCCGACGACGGCCAGCGCGATTTCGCTGGTCGTATCAAGGCCGGTATCAATGCCCGGGAAATCGAAATTGAACAGTGCCCTGGATACCGGACCGCCGATCAGCGCGCCGCCCATGGCGATGCCGAGGATGATGGAGCTGACGGTCAGGCCCTCGATCCAGCCATTGGCCACTACCAGTTTTTCCGGCGGCAGCAGTTCGGTCAGGATGCCGTACTTGGCCGGCGAATAGACTGCCGCGCCGAAGCCCACCACCGCATAGGCGGCCAGCGGATGCACGTGATAGAAGATCAGCGCGCAGCCGAAAATCTTGATCAGGTTGGAAATGAACATGACCCGGCCTTTAGGCAGGGCATCAGCGAAGGCGCCTACAAATGCTGCCAACAGCACATAAAACAGCACAAAAGTCAGCTTCAGCAAGGGTGTAACCCAGGCGGGAGCTTGCATGGACACCAGCAGGTCGATCGCTACGATGAGCAGAGCATTGTCTGCCAACGACGAAAAGAACTGCGCGGCCATGATGGTATAAAAACCACGATTCATTCAGGACGCCCGATAATTATCTCGGGATGCTTTATACCATGGAAAGTAAGGTTTCCAAAGATTTCGCCCTGCATATACACGGCACAAACGGTAAAATGCGCCATTCTTCTTCACCGGTTTTTTGTCATGCCAAGGCCAATCGTCGCGCACATCCATCTCGCTGCAATGCAACATAACCTGGAGCGCGCAAAAGCCTGCGCCCCGGGCGCAAAGGCCTGGGGCGTGGTCAAAGCCAACGCTTACGGGCATGGACTGGAACGCGGCATGCGCGGTTTTGCCGCCGCAGACGGCCTGGCGCTGATTGAACCGGACAACGCCGTGCGTCTGCGCGGGATGGGCTGGACCAAGCCGATTCTTCTTTTAGAGGGATGGTTCGACTCCGCAGACTTGCTGTCGATGGCGGAACATAGTATTGAAGGCGCCGTTCACTGCATCGAGCAGCTTGAAATGCTGGAGCGCACCGCGCTGGCAAGTCCAATCAATGTGCACCTGAAGATGAACACCGGCATGAACCGCCTTGGCTTCAAGCCGGGCGAATATGCTGCCGCCCATGCCCGCCTGCGCGCCATCCCGCACGTTGGCACGATTACCCTGATGACCCATTTTGCCAACGCCGACGAACTGCACCACCCGTGCATGCCGCTGGCGGAGCAGGTGCGCCGCTTCAATGAAGGCACGGCCGGCCTGCCCGGCCCGCGCAGCTTGTGCAATTCGGCCGGCATCCTGCACATGCCCGACCTGGGCGCCGGCCTGGCAACGGACTGGATTCGTCCCGGCATCATGCTGTATGGCGGCACGCCCGGCGGCAAGACTGCCGAAGAATTCGGCCTGAAGCCGACCATGACCTTGACCAGTGAATTGATCGGCGTGCAGGAAATCGGTCCCGGCGACTACGTAGGCTACGGCAGCCGCTTCAAGGCCGAGCAGGCCATGCGCATCGGCGTGGTGGCCTGCGGTTATGCGGACGGCTATCCGCGCCACGCGCCGGTCGATACGCCGATACTGGTGGATGGCGTGCGCACACGCCTGGTTGGCCGAGTGTCCATGGACATGCTGACCGTCGACCTGACCAATGTGCCGAACGCCCGCGTCGGCAGCAAGGTCGTGCTGTGGGGCGAGGGCATGCCGATTGATGACGTGGCAACGGCGGCCGGCACCATCGGCTATGAGTTGATGTGCGCCCTGGCGCCGCGTGTACACGTAGTCGAGGCGTAAGCAGATGGCCAAGGCAAAGACCAATTACACCTGCAGCGAGTGTGGCGGCATCAGCAGCAAATGGACCGGCCAGTGCTCGTCCTGCCAGCAGTGGAACACCATGGTGGAAACCGTGATCGAAACCGCGGGCGCCAACCGCTTCTCGCAAGCCCAGCACCAGTCGCTGGCGCAGACCGCGCCGGTGCTGTCGCTGCAGGACATCGAAGCGCTGGACGTGCCGCGCTTCGGCACCGGCATTGAAGAATTCGACCGCGTGCTGGGCGGCGGCCTGGTGGCGGGCGGGGTGGTCCTGATCGGCGGCGACCCCGGCATCGGCAAATCGACGCTGCTGCTGCAGGCGCTGGCCAATATGTCCAAGGTCAAGAGCGTGCTGTATGTCAGCGGCGAGGAATCCGGCGCCCAGATCGCGCTGCGCGCCAAGCGCCTGGCGGTCGACGCCAAGGACCTCAAGCTGCAGGCCGAAATCCAGCTCGAGAAAATCCTCGGTACGCTGGCCGACCTGAAGCCGCAGGTGGCGGTGATCGACTCGATCCAGACCCTGTATTCGGATGCCCTGGCCTCGGCGCCCGGCTCCGTGGCCCAGGTGCGCGAATGCGCGGCCCAACTGACCCGTGTCGCCAAGATGAGCGGCACCACCATCATCCTGGTCGGCCACGTCACGAAGGAAGGCTCGCTGGCCGGCCCGCGCGTTCTGGAGCACATTGTGGACTGCGTGCTGTATTTTGAGGGCGACAACCATTCCAGTTTCCGCCTGGTGCGCGCCATCAAGAACCGCTTCGGTGCGGTCAATGAACTGGGCGTGTTCGCGATGACCGAGAAGGGCCTGAAGGGCGTCTCGAACCCCTCGGCGCTGTTCCTGTCCTCGCACGAGAACCAGGTGCCCGGTTCCTGCGTGATGGTGACGCAGGAGGGCACGCGCCCGCTGCTGGTGGAAGTGCAGGCCCTGGTCGACACCAGCCACCTGCCCAACGCGCGCCGCCTGTCGGTTGGCCTGGAACAGAACCGCCTGGCCATGCTGCTGGCCGTCCTGCACCGGCACGCCGGCATTGCGGCCTTCGACCAGGACGTATTCATCAACGCCGTGGGCGGGGTGAAGATCACCGAACCGGCAGCCGACCTGGCGGTGCTGATGGCGATTAACTCCTCGATGCGCAACAAGGCACTGCCGAACGGCTTTGTGGTCTTTGGCGAGGTCGGCCTGGCCGGTGAGATCCGTCCGGCGCCGCGCGGCCAGGAGCGCCTGCGCGAAGCGGCCAAGCTCGGCTTCTCGATCGCCATGATCCCGAAAGCCAATGCGCCCAAGCAGCCGATTGAAGGCATGACCATCATCGCGGTCGAGCGTATCGACGACGCATTCAACCGCCTGCGCGAGCTCCAGTAATATAGATTTTTACGAAATATTGGCTACAATAGCAGACTCGATTCCAACCAGAAACCGGATTAGAAATTGTTAGTCGATTCAAGGCAAGGAGCCCGTAAAATCCTGCGCGTGCGGGCAATGATCGTGATGGATGGCGGCGGTCCGATGGCTGCGCGTACCTTCGACCTCGGCCTGGCAGGCATCTCCCTGACCTCCGAGCATAAAGTGCAGGTGGGCGCCAATGGCCAGATCGTGTTCGAGATGCTTGTTGATGGCAAGCCACAAATCGTCAACACGCGCGGTAAAGTCAACAATTGCATCTTCAGCGGCGATGAGTTCAAGATCGGATTCACCTTTGCGCCACTCGACAATGAAGCGGCCGGAGCAATTACCAAGTTCATGCGCTAAACTTAGTGTATGGACTATGTGAGCAGCTTGCTAAGCACAATGTACGGCACTTCGCTGGGCTTGGGTAATGCCAGCGTCGTTGGCACGCCATCGGAAGCCGTGCTGGCCAGGGTGGAGCAGACATTGGCGCCGCAGCGCAGTGCCGCGGCCAAGCTCAATGCCAGCATCAACCTCACCCAGGCGCGTTTCTCGGGCCTGGGACAATTGCAGTCGGCACTCTCGGTCTTCCAGGATATTGCAGAAAGCCTCGCGGGCACGGGACTCAGCACGCGTGGCAGCAGTTCGGCCGGTAGCGTGCTGGGCGTAACGACCAATGCCGAGGCAGCGGTCGGTTCTCATGAAGTCAAGGTCAGCCAACTGGCCCAGCAGCAAATCCTGGTCAGCCCCGAAGCGCAGACCGCCGATACGCGGCTCGGCACCGGCGCGCCGACCGTGATCCGGATCGGCACTGGCGACAGCAGCAAGACCATCACCATCGATAGCCGCAACAACACCCTGCAAGGCATCGCCGACGCGCTCAAGGATGCGGGCGTCGACGCCAGCCTGGTGCGCTCCAGTACCGGCACCGCACTGCAACTGCGCAGTGCCAGCGGCGAAGCAAACAAGCTTAACATCACGGTCGCCGGCGACACCACGATCCGCAACCTGTTCAGCCAGGCGTCGCAAACACAGGCGGCGCAGGATGCAATCCTGACGGTCGACGGCAAGACCATCAAGAGCGCCGACAACAGCGTGGAATCGGCCATTAAAGGCGTTACGCTCAACCTGACTGATGAAGGCGATGCCACGGTCACCGTCGCGCGCGACAACAGCCAGATCGCCAAGAATGTTGAAGCCTTCGTCAAAGGCTTCAACGCTTTGCAGGACCGCCTGGATAGCCTGGGCAAAGGCGCGCTGCGCGGCAATCCAGCACTCAGCCAGGTTCGCACGCAATTGGACCAGCTGGTGCGCACCGCTGGCGGCAGCAGCGAGGCGCTCGCCAATGCCGGCCTGTCGTTCGATTCGAACGGCCGCCTCAAGCTGGACAGTGGAGTTCTGAATGCGTCGATCAACGCCAATCCCGAAGCGGTGACCAAGGTTTTCACCAATGAGGGCAGGGGGCTTGCCGATGCGCTGGGTTCTCGCCTTGAAAGCCTGGGTGGCGAACGTAGCGTGGTGTCGCGGGCGTTGGCGCAGGCTGACCGCGAAGTGGATACCCTGCAAAGCCGTAAATCTTCGATGGCGCAAATGCTGACCGTTCAAGCGCAGGCGCTGGTGCGGCTCTACACGCAAGATGAACAACTGGGCGGCACTTCCTCGCTATTCGACCTGTTTGCCTGACCCCAAAAAGACTGAAGGCCCCGACACCAGAATCCGGAAGGATCTGTTGCGGAGCCTCGCTTCTGCAGAAGCGCAAAGCTACTCGTGGTAGCGGTCGACCAACCTATGATGTCCGCCGCGATATTCAGCGACAATTTCGAACGCGATTAACGCGATCATGGCGCCGAATATGCCCATGGTGAACAATACCCACATAACAAACCAGCCGACGTTTCCGGGGGCTGCTCCCTAGAGTTGATACAATTAAACTCTAGCATCCATTTAAGCAATTACAAGCCCAGCATAAAGATCTATTTCGTCACGAGGTCGGGCTGCATCACCGCCTTCAGGTAGAAGCTCGATGGATCGTCCGCTTCACGCTGCACAAACCACCAGGCGGCGCCTTTTTTCATCTCCCAATCGCTGTCCTCGCCGGTCATCAACAGCGCCGCTGCCTGGCCCAAGGTAGGCTGGTGGCCCACCACCAGCACGGCTTCTTTCGATGACGGCCAGTTGGCCGCTTTCAGGATGTCGCTGGCATCGGCGCCTGGCGCCAGGTCGGGATGGATCTTGTATTTGCGTCCCAGTCCCGCCACGGTCTGCACGGTGCGCGTGGCAGGGCTGACCAGGATGCGGCAATTCTCCGGCAACACGGAATCAAGCCACTGGCCCATGCGGCGCGCCTGCTTATGCCCTTTGGGCGTGAGCGTGCGTTCCAGGTCCTCCAGCCCTGGCTGGGACGGTTCCGCTTCGGCGTGGCGCCACAAGATCAGGTCCATGCTTCCTCCCGTGAGCAGGCGTCAATCCGCCGGCGCATCGGCCGGCGTACCGAGTAACTCCATCAAGTGCTGCTGGGCGCTGAAGGCCTTCTGCTTGCCGCGTGCTTTGCGGCGGTGATAGTGGCCGTGCGAATCCAGCTCCCAGGCGTTGGAGTTATCCTTCAGGTAAGGCGTCAAACCTTCCGCAATCACGCGCCGTTTCAGGCCCCGGTCCAGTACCGGGAACGCCACTTCAATGCGGCGCAGCAGGTTGCGGTTCATCCAATCCGCGCTGGCCAGCATCACATCATGGGCCAGGTCGTTGCGGAAGTAATAGATGCGGCTATGTTCAAGGAAGCGGCCGATGATGGAACGGACCCGGATGTTTTCGGACAATCCCGGCACGCCGGGCATCAGGGTGCAGGCGCCGCGCACGATCAGGTCGATCTTGACCCCGTCCTTCGAGGCGGCATACAGCGCCCGGATCACCGGTTCATCGGTTAATGCATTGATTTTAGCGATAATCCGGCCCGGACGCCCGGATTTTGCGATTTTGGCCTCGTTTCGTATCGCTTTGATGATCTGGTCTTGCAGCGAGAACGGCGCCAGCCAGATATGGTTCATACGCTGCGGCTTGGTCAGGCTGGTCAGGTGCATGAAGACTTCGTTGACGTCGCGGCCCAGTTGCGGCTCGCAGGTCAAGATGCCGAAGTCCGTATAGAACTTGGTTGTCGTTGGGTGGTAGTTGCCGGTCCCAAGGTGGGCGTAGTAGCCGAGGCCGCCCTCGTCGCGGCGGATTACCAGGGCGATCTTGGCGTGGGTTTTCAGGCCCACCACGCCGTACACGACCTGGGCGCCAGCCTGTTCCAGCTTGTCGGCCCAGTTGATGTTGGCTTCCTCGTCGAAGCGCGCCATCAGTTCCACCACCACCGTGACTTCCTTGCCGCTGCGGGCTGCCGCAATCAAGGCTTCCATCAGGTCCGAGTTCATGCCGGTGCGGTAGACGGTCTGCTTGATCGCCACCACGGCCGGATCGAGCGCCGCGCTGCGGATGAAGTCGATCACGGTCTGGAAGCTCTGGTACGGATGGTGCAGCAGGATGTCGTGCTTGCGGATGGTGGCGAAGATGTCGTTGTTGACGGTCTTGGCCTGCACGCCGGCAATGAAGGGCGGGAAGCGCAACTCGGGCCGTCGTGCCTGCTCCACGATTTCGTTCAGGCGCACCATGTTCACCGGGCCGTCGACGCGATACAGGCGACTTTGGTCCAGGCTGAACTGGTCGAGCAGGAATTGCGACAGCTCGGGCGGACAGTTCTTGGCCACCTCGATCCGCACCGAACGGCCGTAGGCGCGGCCCTGCAGCTCGCCTTTCAGCGCCTGGCGCAGGTTTTTCACTTCATCTTCGTCGACCCACAGGTCGGAGTCGCGCGTGACGCGGAACTGGGAATAGGCCATCACGTCGCGCCCGGCAAACATTTCGGAGATGTGGGCATGGATGACGGAGGACAGCAGGCAGAACGACACGCCGCCTTCTTTAGATAAATGGTCGGGCAGTCGGATCACGCGGGGCAGCACGCGCGGAGCTTTCACAATCGCGATGGCGGTGCCGCGCCCGAACGCATCCTTGCCGCTCAGTGCAACGATGAAATTGAGGCTCTTGTTTACTACCTGAGGGAAAGGGTGGGCCGGATCGAGGCCGATCGGGGTCAGCAGGGGACGCACTTCGCGGTCAAAATAATCCTTGACCCAGGCCCGCTGGGCTTCGTTGCGCTGGCTGTGGCGCACGATATGGATGCCCTGGGCTTTCATTTCCGGCAACACTGCCGTATTAAATATTTCGTACTGGCGCTTGACCAGTTCATGACACTCGCTGCTGACCCGTTCCAGCGTGGCAGCGAGGGCAGGGTGGTCACCCAGGTCGCCATCGACGCTGGCGGCAGCCAGCAGGCTGGCCACCCTTACTTCAAAGAACTCATCCAGGTTGCTGCTGACAATGCACAGGTAGCGCAATCGTTCGAGCACTGGGATGGTGGCGTCTTCTGCCTGGGCCATCACGCGGCGGTTGAACGCCAGCTGTGACAGCTCCCGATCAAGGAATGCTGTTTTCATAACTATTAGTATATTTGAGAAATATGACAAGTTTGTGACCTTGTCCTAGACTTAATTTTGACGTGTCATAAAGCTGTCATATTGACGTCATACACTGCGCAGCATTCAACCCAACCCCTGAAAAGGACCTTTGATATGCGCATGAAACAGTTGTTGACCTCCTTCGTTGTTGGCGCTTCGGCGGCAATGGCATTCTCGACCGCTTTCGCAGCGGACATGACCGGTGCAGGCGCAACTTTCCCTTACCCGATCTACGCCAAGTGGGCTGAAGCCTACAAGGCATCCACCGGCAACGGCCTGAACTACCAGTCCGTCGGTTCCGGCGCAGGTATCAAGCAGATCAAAGCCAAGACCGTCGATTTCGGCGCTTCCGACATGCCGCTGAAAGCAGAAGAGCTGGACGCTGACGGCCTGATGCAGTTCCCAGCCATCATGGGTGGCGTGGTAACCGTAGTGAACCTGGATGGCATCGCTCCAGGCCAGCTGAAACTGACCGGCCCGGTTGTTGCCGACATCTACCTGGGCAAGATCACCCAGTGGAACGATGCAGCGATCACTGCCCTGAACCCAGGCGTGAAGCTGCCAGCCGCTGAAATCACCGTGGTGCACCGCGCTGACGGCTCCGGCACCTCCTTCCTGTTCACCGACTACCTGTCGAAAGTGAACCCGGAGTTCAAGACCAAGATCGGTGCCGGCACCGCTGTGAAGTGGGTAACCGGCGTGGGCGGCAAGGGTAACGACGGTGTTGCCGCCAACGTGCAGCGTATCAAGGGCGCCATCGGCTACGTGGAATGGGCCTACGCCAAGAAGAACAAGATCGCTCACACCCAGCTGAAGAACAAGGACGGCAACTTCCTGCAGCCTGACGATGACAACTTCAAGGCCGCTGCCGCCAACGCGGAATGGACCAAGACCCCAGGCTTCGGCGTGGTGCTGACTGACCAGGCTGGCAAGACTTCGTGGCCAATCACCGGCGTGTCCTACATCCTGATGCACAAGCAGCAGGCTGATGCGAACAAGGGCAAGGAAGTCATCAAGTTCTTCGACTGGGCCTTCAAGAACGGCGATGCTGCTGCTACCGAACTGGACTACGTGCCGCTGCCTGACACCGTTGTGAAGCTGGTGCAGGGTTCGTGGAAAGCTAACCTGAAGGATGCTTCGGGCAAGCCGCTGAACTGATCTTCCGAAACCCGGTAAACCTGGGTACGACCCAAGGGTCGGACCCAGATTCACCGGGTTTGAAGGAGGAAGCTAAGCGGGGCGGCTTGAACAGAAGGCCTCCCCGGTTAGCTAACCAAAACATAAATCATGAGTGCAGAAATCACCTCACCATCTCCCCTCCAGTTATCGGAACCCGCCACCATGAGTGCCTCCGTAGCTGCCATGCAGTCCGTGGTGCGCAAGCAGCGCATCCAGGATTGGTTCTTCCACAAAATCACGATGGTATTCGCGCTGACCGTACTGTTTGTACTGGTCGGCATTATCATTTCCCTGATCAATGGCGCCTTGCCTGCCCTGAAAGAGTTCGGCCCCGCCTTCGTCACCACCGTCGAATGGGATCCTGTCAATGACCAGTTCGGCGCCGCGATTGCCATCGTCGGCACCCTGGCCAGTGCCGGCATCGCGCTGCTGATCGCGTTCCCGGTCAGCTTCGGCATCGCGCTGTTCCTGACCGAGGTGTGTCCGGTCTGGCTGCGCCGCCCGCTGGGCACCGCCATCGAGCTGCTGGCCGGCGTGCCATCGATCATTTACGGCATGTGGGGCTTGTTCGTATTCGCGCCGATGTTCAGCGAATACGTGCAGCCGCTGCTGAAGTCCACCCTCGGCGCCTTGCCGTGGATCGGCGCACTGTTCAAGGGCCCGACCATGGGCATCGGCATCCTGACCGCCGGCCTGATCCTGGCGGTCATGATCATTCCATTCATCGCTTCGGTGATGCGCGACGTGTTCGAGATCGTGCCTGCCGTGCTGAAGGAATCGGCGTACGGCCTGGGCTGCACGCGCTGGGAAGTGGTGAGCAAGGTCGTGCTGCCTTACACCAAGACCGGTGTCGTCGGCGGCGTCATGCTGGGCCTGGGCCGCGCCCTGGGCGAAACCATGGCGGTGACCTTCGTGATCGGTAACGCGGCCAAGCTGCCTACCTCGCTGTTCTCGCCGGGCAGCTCGATCGCTTCGACCCTGGCTAATGAATTCGCCGAAGCGTCCAGCAAGCTGCACGTGTCCTCGCTGTTCGCGCTGGGCCTGCTGCTGTTCATTATTACCTTTATTGTCCTGTCCGGCGCCAAGCTGATGTTGATGGGCCTGTCGCGCAAGGAGGGCGTCAAATGATCCAGACCAAGAATCCTGTCTACCGCAAACGCCTGTTCTTCCATCGCGTCGGCATGGCACTGTCGGTCGGCGCCATGTCGGTCGGCCTGGTTGCACTGCTGTGGATCCTGGCAACCCTGCTGATCAACGGCTTCTCCGCCCTGAATGTGCTGATCTTCACCGGCGATACTCCGGCGCCAGGCAGCGATGGCGGCGGCTTGCGCAATGCCATCGTCGGCTCGCTGATGATGGTGGGGCTGTCGACCGCGGTCTCGACCCCGATCGGCATCCTGGCCGGCATCTACCTGGCCGAATACGGCGAGGAAAACAAGGTGGCGCAGCTGACCCGCTTCGTGACCGACATCATGCTGTCGGCGCCGTCGATCGTGATCGGCCTGTTCGTGTATGCGCTGTACGTGGCGAACGTGCAGCACTTCTCGGGCTACGCCGGCTCCATCGCGCTGTCGCTGATCGCGATCCCGGTGGTGGTGCGCACCACCGACAACATGCTGAAGCTGGTGCCGAACTCGCTGCTGGAAGCGGCTTACGCACTCGGGGCGCCGCGCTGGAAAGTGTCGGTGATGGTGCGCCTGCGCGCCGTCAAGGCCGGCGTGATGACCGGCGTGCTGCTGGCCGTGGCCCGCGTGGCCGGCGAGACCGCGCCGCTGCTGTTCACCGCCCTGAATAACCAGTTCTTCAGCGCGGACATGAACCAGCCGCTGGCCAACCTGCCGGTCGTGATCTACCAGTTCGCCATGAGCCCATACGACAACTGGCGCGACCTGGCCTGGGGCGGCGCACTGATCGTGACCTTCAGCGTCCTGGCACTGAACATCCTGTCGCGCACCGTGTTTGCGCAAAAAGCACCAAAATAACGAGTACAGATCATGACCCAAGCTAGCAAAATCATTGAAATCTCCGGCCTGAACTTCTACTACGGTAAGACGCGCAGCCTGCATAACGTCAACCTGGACATCCACGAGAAGAAGGTGACTGCCTTCATCGGCCCGTCAGGTTGCGGCAAATCGACCCTGTTGCGCACCCTGAACCGCATGTACGACCTGTACCCGGGCCAGCGCGCCGAAGGCGCCATCCGCTACCGCGGCCACAACATCCTGGAAGCGGGCCTGGACGTGAACATGCTGCGCGCCAAAGTGGGCATGGTGTTCCAGAAGCCGACCCCGTTCCCGATGTCGATTTACGACAATATCGCCTTCGGCGTGCGCCTGTACGAAGACCTGTCGAAAGGCGAGATGGACGAGCGCGTCGAATGGGCGCTGAAAAAAGCCGCCCTGTGGGGCGAGGTGAAGGACAAGCTGGCCAAGAGCGGCCTGTCGCTGTCCGGCGGCCAGCAGCAGCGCCTGTGCATCGCGCGCGGCGTGGCGGTGAAGCCTGACGTCCTGCTGCTGGATGAGCCGACTTCCGCGCTGGACCCGATTTCCACCTCCAAGATCGAAGAGCTGATCTCCGAGCTGAAAGAGGATTACACGATCGCCATCGTGACCCACAATATGCAGCAGGCGGCGCGCTGCTCCGACTACACCGCCTATATGTACCTGGGCGAACTGGTGGAATTCGGCGAAACCGACCAGATTTTCATGAATCCTGTGCGCAAAGAGACCCAGGACTACATCACCGGCCGTTTTGGCTAACCAGAAGAAGAGAGAGAAGAGATTATGATGGGCGAACATTCCTCCAAAGCTTACGACACCGAACTCGAAGGCATCCGCTCCAAAGTGCTGCTGATGGGCGGCATGGTCGAGACCATGTTCCTCGATGCGATGACCTGCTTCCGCATCGGCAACCTGGAGCGCGCCGAGCGCGTGGTGGCCGAAGACGCCAACGTCAACCAGCTGGAAGTGCAGCTGGATGACCAGTGCAGCCACCTGATCGTGAAACGCCAGCCGACCGCCAACGACCTGCGCACCGTGATGGCTACCCTGAAGGTGATCACCGACCTGGAACGCATCGGCGACGAAGCAGCGAAAATCGCGCGCATCGCCAAGGCCTTGCACGGGCGCGGCGCCGTGACCCTCAACCATTATGAAATGGTGCGCACCATCGCCACCGCCACCAGCGACCTGCTGCACGATGCGCTGGACGCCTTTGCCCGCGGCGACGAGAAGCAGGCGCTGGAGCTGATCGCACAGGACGCGGTGATCGACCATGAATACCGCTCCATCATGCGCAACCTGATTACCTTCATGATGGAAGATCCGCGTACAATCTCGGCAGCGCTGGACACGATGTGGGTGGCCAAGGCCATCGAGCGCATCGGCGACCACGCCAAAAATATCGCCGAATACGTGATCTACGTGGTGGAAGGCAAGGATATCCGCCATTCCCACGCAGCGACCCAAGAAGCAAGCAAATAAATGGCATCCGACAAAACGACTGTACTGATTGTTGAAGATGAACCGGCGATCGTTGAGCTGGTGAGGTTCTCGCTGCGCGAAGCGGGCTGGAACTGCGTGGTGGCGCAATCCACGCAGGAAGCATGGGAAGTGATGCAAACCCGCACGCCGCAGCTGGTGTTGCTGGACTGGATGCTGCCGGACCAGAGCGGCCTGCGCCTGCTGGCCCGGATCCGCAGCGACCGCCATTTCGCCGCCGTGCCGGTGATCATGCTGACCGCCAAGAGCATGGAAGAGGACAAGCTGGCCGGCTTGAACGGCGGCGCCGACGACTACATCACGAAGCCGTTTTCGCCGCGCGAGCTGCTGGCCCGCGCCCGCGCGCTGCTGCGCCGCAAGAGCCCGGAGCTGGCCGAAACCCAGCTCAAAGCCGGTCCGGTGGTGCTGGACCCGGTAAGCTGCACGGTGTCGATGAACGATAACAAGATCGACATTGGCCACGCTGAGTACAAGCTGCTGAAATTCTTCATGGCCCACCCCGAGCGCGTGTTCTCGCGCAGCCAGTTGCTGGACAAGGTGTGGGGCGACCATGTGGTAATCGAAGAGCGCACGGTGGACGTCCACGTGCTTCGCCTGCGCAAGGCGCTGAAAGATGCCGAGCACCTGATCAAGACGGTGCGCAGCGTGGGATATATGCTGACTGAGAAGCCATGAATCCAAAAGTAGTGTTCTGGGTACCAGTCGCCATCCGGCTCGGCTTCCTGCTGGCGGGCGCTGGCCTGATGTGGTGGTGGTTCGGCCTGGCGGCCGGCATCGTCACGGCTTTCGCCGGCGTGCTCGCTGCGGTCTTCATCCAGCTCAAATACCTTTACCAGCTCAGCGAATGGCTGGACAAGCCCGAATCGGGCCGCCTGCCGGACGGCTGGGGCGAGTGGACCAATATCTTTTCCCGCCTGTACCGCCTGCGCCGCGACGACGAAAAGAACCAGGCCGAATTGACCGAATGGCTGGCTCGCTTCCGCCAGGCCATGCACCTGCTGCCGGACGGCGTGGTGATCATGGACGACGTGCTGTTCCTCGAATGGTGCAACCCGGCCGCCGAAGAGCACCTGGGCCTGCAGCAAGCCCGCGACAAGGGCATGCGCGTGACCAACCTGGTACGCAGCCCGGATTTCATGGACTACCTGATCCTGGGCCGCTACGACCAGCCGCTGACGCTGAATTTCCGCGGCCGCAAGCTGGTGGTGCACATCATCCCGTTCGAGAACCGCCGCCAGATCCTGGTCACGCACGACATTACCGAGACCCAGCGCGCCGAAATGATGCGCCGCGACTTCATCGCCAACGCCTCGCACGAGCTGCGCACGCCGCTGACGGTGATCGCCGGCTTCCTGGAAATCGCCGCTTCGATGGAGCTGGACGCCGAAACGCGCGCCGCCCACCTGAAGCTGATGACCGAGCAAAGCCACCGCATGCAGCACCTGATCGAAGACATGCTGACCCTGTCGCGCCTGGAATCGGTCGACCACCCGATGCGCCCGGAGCACGTGAACATCCCGGCGCTGCTGGAGCAGGTGCTGCACGAGGCGCGCGCGCTTTCCGGCGGCAAGCACGAGATCTCGCTGGAAGTGCACGGCGGCGACGTGATGGGCAATATGGACGAACTGCATAGCGCCTTCGGCAACCTGGCATCGAATGCCGTGCGCTACACGCCCGCCGGCGGCACGATCAAGCTGCGCTGGGAAGACACGCCGACCGGCGTGCAGTTCCAGGTGCAAGACACCGGCATCGGCATCAACCCGGAGCATATTTCCCGCCTGACCGAGCGCTTCTACCGCGTCGACAAGAGCCGTTCGCGCGAAACCCAGGGCACCGGCCTGGGCCTGGCCATCGTCAAGCACGTACTGCTGCGCCACAGCGGCAAGCTGAACATCAGCTCCGAGGCAGGGCAGGGCAGCACCTTCACGGTCAGCCTGCCGAAATCGCTGGTTTCCACGACCGTCGAGCCCGCGCAAGCTGCATAAGAAGAAAAATGGGGACGTACCCCATTTATTAGGTAAAATCTGCTCGCCTAAAAAAACGAGCAGATTAACCACTACATGCACTTGAAACGTTTCGCTTTTGCCATCCTGGCTGCCGCAGCGCTGGCCGGGTGCCAGACTTCCCCGACTACCGTCTCCACCGACCTGCCGCCGCCGATCAAATCGACCGACGTGCCGCTGGTCTCTGTTGAACCGCCGGTGCAACCTCCCGTGGTACCGCCGGTTGCGCCAGTGCAGCGCAAGGTGAAGATCGGCCTCGCCCTGGGCGGCGGCGCCGCGCGCGGTTTCGCCCACATTGGCGTGATCAAGGCCCTGGAAGCCCAGGGCATCGTGCCGGATATCGTGGTCGGCACCAGCGCCGGCTCCGTCGTGGGCGCGCTGTACGCGGCCGGCAACGATGCCAAGGCCCTGCAGAAGATGGCGGTCGACCTCGACGAATCGGCCATTTCCGACTGGGCGCTGCCGCTGTTTGGCAAGTCCTCCGGCGTGCTGAAAGGCGAGGCGCTGCAGTCCTTCGTCAACAAGGCGGTGGGCAACCGCACCATCGAAAAACTGAAGATGCCGTTCGGCGCCGTGGCGTCGGACCTGAAAACCGGCCAGCCTATCCTGTTCCAGCGCGGGAATACCGGCATGGCGGTGCGCGCCAGTTCGGCCGTGCCGGGCGTGTTCCAGCCGGTGAAGATCGGCGAGCATACCTATGTCGACGGTGGCCTGGTGGCGCCGGTGCCGGTGCGCTTCGCGCGCGAGATGGGCGCGGAATTCATCATTGCGGTGAATATTTCGACCCAGGCTGAAGCCCAGGCCACCAATTCTTCGCTGGAGGTCATCATGCAGACCTTCTCCATCATGGGCCAGCGCATCAACCAGCTTGAATTGCGCGATGCCGACATCGTGATCCAGCCGCCGCTGGGCAAGATGGGCTCCGCCGAATTCACCAACCGCTCCGGCGCCATGCAGGCCGGCGAGCGTGCAACCCTGGCCGTCATGCCGCAACTGAAGCAGAAGCTGAAGGCGCGTCGCGAAACCCCGGCCCCATAAATATCAGGAATCGAGAGAATGATCACCAAGCCAGTGCTGTCCCTGGACGACATCAAGAAAATCGCCGCTGCCGCCGAAGCGGAAGCCATCAAGAATAACTGGGCCGTCACCATCGCCATCGTCGACGACGGCGGCCACCTGCTGTGGCTGCAGCGCCTGGACGGCGCGGCGCCGCTGTCGTCGCATATCGCTCCTGCCAAAGCGCGCCTGTCGGCCCTGGGCCGCCGCGAAACCAAGATTTACGAAGACATGATCAATGGCGGCCGTACTTCCTTCGTCGGCGTGCCGATGGTGGAAGCCCCGCTGGAAGGCGGCGTCAATATCGTGGTCGATGGCCATACCATCGGCGCGGTGGGCGTGTCGGGCGTGAAATCCAGCGAAGATGCACAAATTGCCAAGGCAGGTATTGCTGCACTGGCTTAAGTCTTGCAATTGAGGCAATGACTTCCTAGAATACAGGCAAGGGGGAGTTATGAGACTGCCGGTTGCCTTGCTGTTTTGCCCAATCATCCTGGCGGCGCCGCTGCATGCTGAAGAGCTGCAGCTGTCCGTCATCTCGCGCAGCACGACGCACGCAGACCTGTGGAAAGCGGCGGAAGTCGCTTTCCAGCGCGCCGGCATCAATGCGGTGGTGCGCGAAGTGTCGCCCGAACGTTCCGCCGTGCTGGCCAATGAAGGCACGACCGATGGCGACGTCGGGCGCTCTTCCGGCCTCGAAAAAACCTACCCCAACCTGGTCCAGGTACCTGAGCCGATTTACCAATACGCGCCGACTGCCTTTACCTACAAGCGTTTCGACGTGACGGGCGGCTGGGAGTCCCTGCGCTCGCACACAGTCTGCATTCGCCGCGGCCTGCGCCAGACCGACCTGCGCACCAAGGACCTGGCGCGCCAGGTGCTGGCTGACGAAGCGACCATGTTGCGCATGCTGGCGGCCGGCGGCTGCGACGTCGCCGTCATGGAGCGCAATAATGCGCTGGCACGCGCCGCCATGACGGCGGATCCTCCGCTCCAGCGCCTGCTGCCGCCGATGGAAATCATGCCCCTCTATATCTACCTGCACAAGAGCCATGCGGCGCTGGTGCCCAAGGTTGCCGCCGCCCTGAAGCAGATGCGGGCCGACGGCACCATGCACAAGCTGCTAGGCGAAGGGGAGTAGCGATGAAAGTCCTGGCCACCTTGCTGTGCGCGCTGGTTTCGGCGCCGCTGCGAGGCCAGGACTTGCAGCTTTTCGTCATTCCTGACACGCCGGCGCATCTCGAGGCCTGGCAAACCATTGAAGCAGCAGCCAAACGTGCCGGGGTGCGGGTGCAGATGCGGCCCTTGCCGGCGGAGCGCGGCATGGTGCTTGCCAATGAAGGAAAGCTGGACGGCGCCATCGGCCGCACCATGCTGGCCGCCAGCGGCTATGCGCAACTGGTGGCAGTGCCGGAGCCGGTCTATATCTATGCGCCGACGGCCTATTCCTATAAGAAGATCGACGTGTCGCACGGCTGGAAATCCCTGCGCGGCCATACGCTGTGCATGCGCCGCGGCTATAACTTTACCGAGGAGCGCACCGCCGGGCTGCCGCGGCAGCGGCTGGACAATGACGCCTCCCTGTTGCGCATGCTGAAAGCCGGCGGCTGCGATATCGCCGTCATGGGCCGCAGTAACAAGGAAGTGCTGGCGATGCAGGGGCGCGACCCGGATTTGCTGCAATTGCTGCCCCCTTTGGAGGAGGTGCCGCTCTACCTGTTCCTGAACAAACGCCATGCGGGTCTGGTTTCGCGCTTCGCCGAAGCGCTGAAGCAGGTAAAACGCGAATAGGGCGGGCTTGCCGACGAGGGAACTTTGGGTTATAATTCAAAGGTTTAGCCAATTACCATTCGACCGTAGCGCCTACCTCACACATCCATCATCATCTGACCCGCGAGCCCGGCATTGCGCCCGTACACCCGTGGGTTGTCTGAGTGGCGTCGCTACGGTAACTTAATCAGGAGTTGCCCTTGCCGCCATTTTTTTCTGGCCCAGCCGTTCCAGCCATCCTGGCACTAGCCGACGGAACAATCTTTAAAGGTATTTCCATTGGCGCTGCCGGTCACACGACGGGCGAAGTCGTTTTCAATACCTCCATGACGGGTTATCAGGAAATCCTGACCGATCCTTCGTATTCCCGCCAGATCGTCACCCTGACTTACCCGCATATCGGCAACTACGGTATCAATACCGAAGACGTCGAAGCTTCCAAAGTCCACGCCGCAGGCCTGATCATCCGCGACCTGCCGCTGATCCACTCGAATTTCCGCTCCAGCCAATCGCTGACCGACTACCTGAAGGCCGAGAACATCGTCGCCATCGCCGGTATCGACACCCGCAAGCTGACCCGCGTGCTGCGCGAGAAGGGCGCCCAGGCCGGCGCCATCGTGACCGGCGTGCAGGGCAACGAGCCGTCCGTGCAACAGGCACTGGAACTGGCGCGCAGCTTCCCTGGCCTGGCGGGCATGGACCTGGCCAAAGTCGTGACCGTGCCGGAAGTGTACGAATGGACCGAGACCGAGTGGGAACTGGGCAAAGGCTATGGCAAGGTAGCCGATCCGAAGTTCCACGTGGTGGCCTACGACTTCGGCGTCAAGCGCAACATCCTGCGCATGCTGGCATCGCGCGGCTGCAAAGTGACCGTGGTGCCGGCGCAGACTTCCGCCGCCTACGTGCTGTCGCTGAACCCGGACGGCGTGTTCCTGTCCAACGGTCCTGGCGATCCTGAGCCATGCGATTACGCGATCGAAGCGACCAAAGTCTTCATGGAGAAGAAGATCCCGGTGTTCGGCATCTGCCTGGGCCACCAGATCATGGCACTGGCTTCCGGCGCCAAGACCCTGAAGATGAAGTTCGGCCACCACGGCGCCAACCACCCGGTGCAGGACCTGGACAGCAAGAAGGTGATGATCACCTCGCAGAACCACGGTTTCGCCGTGGATGCGGACACGCTGCCGGCCAACTGCCGCGTGACCCACGTGTCGCTGTTCGACGGTTCGCTGCAAGGCTTCGCCCGCACCGACGTGCCGGCATTCTGCTTCCAGGGCCACCCTGAAGCATCGCCTGGCCCGACCGACGTCGCCTACCTGTTTGACCGCTTCATCAACATGATGAATGCCGCGGAGAAGAAATAAATGCCAAAACGTTCTGACATTAAAAGCATCCTGATTATTGGCGCCGGCCCGATCATCATCGGCCAGGCCTGCGAATTCGACTACTCCGGCGCGCAAGCCTGCAAGGCGCTGCGCGAAGAGGGCTACAAGGTCATCCTGGTGAACTCCAACCCGGCGACCATCATGACCGACCCGGAAATGGCCGACGTGACCTACATCGAGCCGATCACCTGGCAGGTTGTGGAGCGTATCATCGACAAGGAGCGTCCTGACGCGATCCTGCCGACCATGGGCGGCCAGACCGCGCTGAACTGCGCGCTGGACCTGCACCGCAACGGCGTGCTGGACAAGTACAAAGTCGAACTGATCGGCGCCACTCCGGAAGCCATCGACAAGGCCGAAGACCGCGCCAAGTTCAAGGAAGCGATGACCAAGATCGGCCTCGGTTCGGCACGTTCCGGCGTGGCGCACTCGATGGAAGAATCGTGGGCGGTGCAGAAGGAAGTGGGCTTCCCGACCATCATCCGTCCATCGTTCACCATGGGCGGTTCCGGCGGCGGCATCGCTTACAACGAAGAAGAATTCGAAGCGATCTGCAAACGCGGCCTGGAAGCATCGCCGACCAATGAGCTGCTGATCGAAGAATCGCTGCTGGGCTGGAAAGAGTACGAGATGGAAGTGGTGCGCGACAAGGCGGACAACTGCATCATCGTGTGCTCGATCGAAAACCTGGACCCGATGGGCGTGCACACCGGCGACTCGATCACCGTCGCTCCGGCACAGACCCTGACCGACAAGGAATACCAGATCATGCGCAATGCCTCGCTGGCAGTGCTGCGCGAGATCGGCGTGGACACCGGCGGCTCCAACGTGCAGTTCTCGATCAACCCGAAAGACGGCCGCATGATCGTCATCGAGATGAACCCGCGCGTGTCCCGTTCCTCGGCACTGGCATCGAAGGCCACCGGCTTCCCGATCGCCAAGGTTGCAGCGAAACTGGCCGTGGGCTTCACCTTGGACGAACTGCGCAACGAAATCACCGGCGGCGCAACCCCGGCTTCGTTCGAGCCTTCGATCGACTACGTCGTGACCAAGGTGCCGCGTTTCACCTTCGAGAAATTCCCGACCGCCGACCACCACCTGACCACCCAGATGAAATCGGTGGGCGAAGTGATGGCGATTGGCCGCACCTTCCAGGAATCGTTCCAGAAAGCCCTGCGCGGCCTGGAAGTTGGCGTGGACGGCATGAACCAGAAAACCGTCGACCGCGAGAAGCTGGAAGAGGAACTGGGCGAGCCAGGCCCGGACCGCATCTGGTACGTGGGTGACGCTTTCGCCCAGGGCTTCACCCTGGAAGAGGTGTACCAGCTGACCAAGATCGACATGTGGTTCCTGGTGCAGATCAAGGAAATCATCGACCTGGAATTGTGGCTCGATACCCAGAAGCTGGAAAACCTGGACAAGAACACCCTGTACCGCCTGAAGCAGAAGGGCTTCTCGGACCGCCGCCTGGGCTACCTGCTGCAATGCGGTGACACCGCCGTGCGAAACAAGCGCCGCGAACTGGGCATCCGTCCGGTGTACAAGCGCGTCGACACCTGCGCCGCCGAGTTCTCGACCGACACCGCCTACATGTACTCGACCTACGATGAAGAGTGCGAGTCCAACCCGACCGACAAGAAAAAAATCATGGTGCTGGGCGGTGGCCCGAACCGTATCGGCCAGGGTATCGAATTCGACTACTGCTGCGTGCACGCCGCGCTGGCCATGCGCGAAGACGGCTACGAGACCATCATGGTCAACTGCAACCCGGAAACCGTGTCGACCGACTACGACACTTCGGACCGACTGTACTTCGAGTCGCTGACCCTGGAAGACGTGCTGGAAATCGTCGACCTGGAAAAACCTGTCGGCGTGATCGTGCAGTACGGCGGCCAGACCCCGCTGAAGCTGGCGCTGGACCTGGAAGCCAATGGCGTGCCGATCATCGGCACCTCGCCCGACATGATCGACGCCGCGGAAGACCGCGAGCGCTTCCAGAAGCTGCTGCAGGACCTGGGCCTGCGCCAGCCGCCGAACCGCACCGCGCGCACCGAAGAAGAAGCGCTGGCGCTGGCACAGGAAATCGGCTACCCGCTGGTGGTGCGTCCTTCCTACGTGCTGGGCGGCCGTGCAATGGAAATCGTGCACGAGCAGCGCGACCTGGAGCGCTACATGCGCGAAGCGGTCAAGGTATCGAACGACTCGCCGGTGCTGCTGGACCGCTTCCTGAACGACGCCATCGAGTGCGACGTGGACTGCATCTCCGACGGCGACACCACCTTCATCGGCGGCGTGATGGAACACATCGAGCAAGCCGGCGTGCACTCGGGCGACTCCGCCTGCTCGCTGCCGCCTTACTCGCTGTCGCAAGAGACTATCAATGAACTGAAGCGCCAGACCTCGCTGATGGCCAAGGGCCTGAACGTGGTCGGCCTGATGAACGTGCAGTTCGCGATCCAGAAGCAGGATGGCAAGGATGTCGTCTACGTGCTGGAAGTGAACCCGCGTGCCTCGCGTACCGTTCCTTACGTGTCCAAGGCGACCGGCCTGCAACTGGCCAAGATCGCCGCACGCTGCATGGTCGGCCAGAAGCTGGCAGAGCAGGGCATCACCAAGGAAGTCGTGCCGCCTTACTTCAGCGTCAAGGAAGCCGTGTTCCCGTTCGTGAAATTCCCTGGCGTGGACACCATCCTCGGCCCGGAAATGAAATCGACCGGCGAAGTGATGGGCGTAGGCACCACCTTCGCGGAAGCCTTCGTGAAGTCCCAGCTGGGCGCCGGCGTCAAGCTGCCGAAGTCCGGCAAGGTCTTCCTGTCGGTGAAAGCGTCGGACAAGCCGCGCGCAGTGAAAGTGGCAAAAGACCTGGTCGACGCCGGCTTCACCCTGTGCGCCACCAAGGGCACCGCTGCCGTGATCGCCGCCGCCGGCATTCCTGTCACCCCGGTGAACAAGATGTCCGAAGGCCGCCCGCACGTGGTCGACATGATCAAGAACCACGAAATCGTCCTGGTGATCAACACCGTGGAAGAGAAGCGTACCGCGATTCACGACTCGCGCAGCATCCGTACCTCGTCGCTGGCGGCCCGCGTGACCACCTACACCACGATCGCTGGTGCCGAGGCGGCCGTGGCCGGTATCCGCCACCTGGACGAATTGCGGGTGTACGATTTACAAGGCCTGCATAAGTCTTTAAACTAAGCCGAAGTAAGTAGTACGCTTGACAATATAACCACAGAGCCCGCGCTGAAGCATGGCGCGGGCTCTGTGTTTTTTAGCAATTTAACAAGAGACAGATATGAATTCCGTTCCACTCACCAAATTCGGCGCTGAACTCCTGAAAGAAGAGCTGCACCAGCTCAAGACCAAGGAGCGCCGCATTGTCATCGATGCCATCGCCGAAGCGCGTTCGCACGGCGACCTGTCCGAAAACGCCGAATACGATGCCGCCAAGGAGCGCCAGGCTTTCGTCGAAGGCCGTATCGCGGAGCTGGAAGGCAAGCTGAGCTCGGCCCAGATCATTGACCCATCCACCCTGGATGCGGAAGGCCGCGTGGTGTTTGCCTCCACCGTGGACCTGGAAGACCTGGAGTCGGGCCAGAAGGTGAGCTACCAGATCGTCGGCACGGATGAAGCCGACCTGAAGATGAGCAAAGTATCGGTAACCTCGCCGATCGCCCGTGCCCTGATCGGCAAATACGCCGGCGACGTGGTGGAAGTGCAAGCCCCGTCCGGCCCGCGCGAATACGAAATCATCGACGTACGCTACGTCTGATGCTGCTGGCGAAAGTACGGCTGCTGGTAGCCGCCCTGTGGGCCGGCAGCCTGTGGGCGGTCGGCTACCTGGTAGCGCCTACCCTGTTCGCATCGCTGGACCGCGTGCTGGCCGGCTCGATTGCCGGCCTGATGTTCCACGCCGAGGCCATGCTATCGCTGGGCTGCGGCGCCGCCATGGGCGTGCTGCTGTTCTTCGGCACCCGCGACTGGACGCCCAAGCGCCGCCGTTCGGTACTGCTGATTGTGGTAGCGATGGTGATGTGCACCGTGGTGTCCCACTTTGGCCTGCAACCGATGATGGCCGCCGCCAAAGCTGCCAATGATGGCAACTTCGGCAAGCTGCATGGGGTTTCGAGCACCATTTACCTGGTACAAAGCCTGCTGGCGGGCTGGCTGCTCTGGCGGCAGGCATAAAAAAAAGGGGACGTACCCCTTTTTTTCATTAAAGGGGTACGTCCCCTTTTTTTAGCCCACGGTTTTCTTGGTGCCGGTCTTCTTCTTGACGCGCTTGATGGTGCCGCCGGCGGTAACGCGTTCGTTCCCCTTCAGCAGGACCTTGCTCACGGATGGCTTCTTGGTGCCGGAGGCGCTTGGCTTGACGATCGTTACCATGCGCATGCCTTTGCCGGCCTTGCCGGTGGCGGCTTTCTCGGCTTCCACGCGAGGGCGGTACAGCACCAGCAGCTTGCCGATGTGCTGCACCGGCGCGGCGCCGGTCTTTTCGCAGATGGTTTCGTACATTTCGATGCGGGCTTCGCGGTCATCGCCGAAAACGCGCACCTTGATCAAGCCGTGGGAATCCAGGCCCAGCTCGATCTCCTTCATCACGGAAGGGGTCAGGCCGGATTCGCCAACGAGGACGATTGGCTTCAGGCCATGGGCTTCGGCGCGCAGGACACTGCGTTCGGCAGGGGTAAGGTTCAGCATAGTTATTTTTGGATAGGTTCTCTTAAAGGCAGTATTCTACGCTAATGGCTAAGAACAAAATAAACAAAAACTGGTTGCACGACCATATTAACGATCCGTACGTGAAGGCCGCCCAGAAGGACGGCTACCGTGCCCGGGCAGCCTATAAGCTGAAAGAGATCGACGAAGATGCCAAGCTGATCAAGCCCGGCCAGGTGATCGTGGACCTGGGCTGCACGCCCGGCTCGTGGGGCCAGTACACCCGCCGCAAGCTGGCGGGCAAGGAGGGCGGCGGCATCAACGGCACCATGATCGGCCTGGACATCCTGCCCATGGAGCCGATCGCCGACATGCACTTCATCCAGGGCGACTTCCGCGAACAGGCGATCCTCGACCAACTGGCCGAGGTGCTGCAAGGCCGCAAGGCCGACCTTGTGCTATCCGATATGGCGCCCAATTTATCCGGTATTGCGGTGGCCGATGCTGCCCGTATGGAAGACCTTATCGATATCGCCATTGATTTCAGCCAGCATCATATGAAACCGGGCGGCGCTTTATTGGTGAAGTGTTTCAAGGACCTGGGTTTCAGCCAGATCGTCGAGAAATTCCGGCGCGAATTCAAGACCGTGGTGCAGAAAAAGCCGAAAGCCAGCCGCGATAAATCGTCCGAAATTTTCTTATTGGGCCGCGGACTCAAAAATCCAGTGGAATAATGCCATTTTTGCCCTTGATTTAGCTGGATAAACCCACATATCCTGCGCAGGAGTGTGCACCATAGGGCCGGTTTGTAGCACGGCCCGGGTTTAACGAGTAAAATCGAATTTCTGCTACAGGTAACTGGTGCGCTTGCGCATCCAAGGAGTTTTCGTGAATAACATGTTTTCCAAATCGGCTATCTGGGTCGTTGTAGCCTTGCTGTTATTTATGCTGTTTAAGCAATTCGACAGCCACAGCATCGCCGGCGGCGCAAAGCCTATCGCTTATTCCGATCTGCTGGATGAGGTCAAAGCGAAGCGCGTGAAAGATGTCCTGATTGAAGGGACGACCATTACTGCCACCCGTGTTGACGATTCCAAAGTCCGCACCACCTCCACCTTCCTGGATCGCGGCCTGATCGGCGACCTGCGCGACAACGGCGTGCGCTTCGACGTGAAGCCGCCTGAAGAGCCTGGCATCCTGCAACAGGTCTTCGTGTCCTGGTTCCCAATGCTGCTGCTGATTGGTGTGTGGATCTTCTTCATGCGCCAGATGCAGGGCGGCGGCAAGGGCGGCGCGTTCTCCTTCGGCAAGTCGAAGGCGCGCATGCTGGACGAAACGAATAACACCGTGACCTTCGCCGACGTGGCAGGTTGCGACGAGGCCAAAGAGGAAGTGACCGAGATCGTCGACTTCCTGAAAGACCCGACCAAGTTCCAGAAACTGGGCGGCCGTATTCCACGCGGCGTGCTGATGGTTGGTCCTCCAGGTACCGGTAAGACCCTGCTGGCGCGCGCCATTGCAGGCGAAGCCAAGGTGCCGTTCTTCTCGATTTCCGGTTCGGACTTCGTTGAAATGTTCGTCGGCGTGGGTGCATCCCGCGTGCGCGACATGTTCGAGAACGCCAAGAAGCATTCGCCGTGCATCATCTTCATCGACGAGATCGACGCTGTGGGCCGCCATCGTGGCGCCGGCATGGGCGGCGGCAACGACGAGCGCGAGCAGACCCTGAACCAGTTGCTGGTTGAGATGGACGGCTTTGAAGCCTCGTCCGGCGTGATCGTGATTGCCGCGACCAACCGTGCCGACGTGCTGGACAAGGCGCTGCTGCGTCCGGGCCGTTTCGACCGCCAGGTTTCCGTTGGCCTGCCGGATATCCGCGGCCGCGAGCAGATCCTGAACGTCCACATGCGCAAGGTGCCGATCAGCACCGACGTGAAAGCCGACATCCTGGCGCGCGGCACTCCGGGCTTCTCCGGCGCCGACCTGGCCAACCTGGTCAACGAAGCTGCCCTGTTTGCCGCGCGCCGCAACAAGCGCCTGGTCGACATGATCGACTTCGAAGATGCGAAGGACAAGATCTTCATGGGCCCGGAACGCAAGTCCATGGTGATCCGCGAAGAAGAGCGCCGCAATACCGCTTACCACGAGTCCGGCCACGCCGTGGTGGCCAAGCTGCTGCCGAAGGCTGACCCGGTCCACAAAGTGACCATCATGCCGCGCGGCTGGGCCCTGGGCCTGACCTGGCAGCTGCCTGAGCACGACAATATTTCGGGCTACAAGGACAAGATGCTGGAAGAGATTTCCATCCTGTTCGGCGGCCGTATCGCGGAAGAAATCTTCGTCGGCCAGATGTCGACCGGCGCCTCCAACGACTTCGCCCGCGCCACCAAGCTGGCCCGCGCCATGGTCACCAAGTACGGCATGTCCGATGCGCTGGGCGTGATGGTGTACGAAGACAGCCAGAACGACGGCTGGCTGGGCGGCGCCAACAAGACCATCTCGGAAGCGACCCAGCAGAAGGTGGACGCGGAAATCCGCACCATCCTCGACACGCAATATGCCCTGGCGCGCAAGCTGCTGGAAGAAAACCGCGAAAAGGTCGAAGTAATGACCAAGGCCCTGCTGGAATGGGAGACCATCGATGCGGACCAGGTGAACGACATCATGGCCGGCCAGGAGCCGCGCCCACCGAAGGCCGGCACCACCATTCGCAAGCAGCCAGGCAACGACGGCCCAGGTTCCAACCCGAACCCGAACGCCACCGCCCCAGCTTAATCGCCTTTAAAAAAGGGGACGTAACACATTTAAATGTGTTACGTCCCCTTTTTCCGCTACTATGCCTCAACACAAGTTTGGCCGATTCAATTTCCCCACCAGCCGGGCGCTGGTGATGGGCATCCTCAACGCCACGCCTGATTCCTTCAGCGATGGCGGCCAGTTCGCCAGCCTCGACTATGCGATCACCCATGCCGAGCAGATGATCCGCGATGGCGTTGACATCATCGACATCGGCGGCGAAAGCAGCCGCCCCGGCGCCCCAGCCGTCACCCTGGACGAAGAGCTGCGCCGCGTCATGCCCCTGATTTTTGCCTTGCGCGATTGCGGCAAGGCGATCAGCGTCGATACCTATAAACCGGAAGTCATGCGTGAAGCAGTACTGGCCGGGGTCGACATGATCAACGATATAAACGGTTTCCGCGCGCCCGGCGCAATCGAGGCCGTCAAAGATAGCGATTGTGCGTTGTGCGTAATGCACATGCTTAACAATCCGGCAACAATGCAAACCAAGCCCGAGTACAATGATGTTGTGCGCGAAGTCACCGGTTTCCTGGCTGAGCGTATTGCCGTCCTGACGGCGGCAGGGATCGACAAGGAACGCCTGTGGATCGACCCAGGCTTTGGTTTTGGCAAAACGGTAGAACATAATTACGCGCTGCTGAAGGCCGGCAAGCAGATGGTTGCCGAGCTGGGCGTTCCGCTACTGGCGGGCCTCTCGCGCAAGTCGATGATCGGCGCCATCACCGGCAAACCGGTCGAGCAGCGCCTTGCCGGCAGTATCGGCGGCGCACTGGCAGCAGTGGCGCATGGTGCCCAGATCGTCAGGGTGCATGATGTAGCTGAGACCGTCGACGCACTCCGCGTGTGGCAGGCGGCGCATTAAGAAAAGGAAGAGAACACAATATGGCACGCAAATATTTCGGAACTGATGGCGTACGCGGCCTGGTAGGTCAGGCCCCGATCACCCCCGACTTCGTCATGCGCCTCGGCTACGCCGCGGGCAAGGTGCTGGCCAAGACCGCTGTGACAGGGAGCGCCCGTCCAGCCGTCCTGATCGGCAAAGACACGCGTGTTTCCGGCTATATGCTGGAAGCCGCGCTGGAAGCAGGCTTCTCGGCCGCCGGCGTTGACGTCAAGCTCGCCGGCCCGATGCCGACCCCGGCCATCGCCTACCTGACCCGCGCCCTGCGCCTGCAAGCTGGCGTGGTGATCTCTGCTTCGCACAACCCATTCCAGGACAATGGAATCAAGTTCTTCTCCGACCAGGGCACCAAGCTGCCTGACGCGGTTGAGCTCGACATCGAAGCGATGCTGGAGCAGCCAATGGAATGCGTGTCGCCGGAAAAACTGGGCCGTGCCCGCCGCCTGGATGACGCCCAGGGCCGCTATATCGAATTCTGCAAGAGCACCTTCCCGTACGAACTGGACCTGCGCGGCCTGAAAGTCGTAGTCGATTGCGCCCATGGCGCCGCCTACAACATCGCCCCACACGTGTTCCATGAACTGGGCGCGGAAGTGGTCGCCATCGGCAATAAGCCGGACGGCCTGAACATCAATGACGGCGTCGGCGCAACCGCACCGAAGGCCATGGCCGCAGCCGTGCTTGAGCACAAGGCTGACCTCGGCATCGCGCTGGACGGCGACGCAGACCGCCTGATCATGTGCGACGCCACCGGCCGCCTGTACAACGGCGACGAGCTGCTGTACGTGATGGTGATGGACCGCGTGGCCAATGGCGGCGTGGCTGGCGCCGTCGGCACCCTGATGACGAATATGGCCGTGGAAGTCGCGCTGAAACAGAAGGGCATCGGCTTCGCGCGCGCCAAGGTCGGCGACCGTTACGTGCTCGAGGTGATGCAGGAAAAGGGCTGGATCCTGGGCGGCGAGGGCAGTGGCCACCTGCTGGCGCTCGACAAGCACAGCACCGGCGACGGCATCATCTCCGCGCTGCAGGTGCTGTCTGCGCTCAAGCGCAGCGACAAGACACTGGCTGAGATCGCCGGCGAAGTCACGCTGTTCCCGCAAACCCTAATCAATGTGCGCGTGCCTGCTGGTTTCGATTGGCAGAAGAACGCTGCCATGGTCGCGGAAAAAGAAAAGGTGGAAGCCGAGCTGGGCGACACCGGCCGCGTGCTGATCCGCGCCTCCGGTACCGAACCGCTGATCCGCGTGATGGTTGAAGCGCGCGATGCCGACAAGGCCCAGAGCATGGCACGCCGCATCGCCGATAAAGTTGAAACGGCGCTGGCAGCGTAAAGTTGCCGCGCCGACATTGACGGATGGTGCCTCGCCGGGGTATTATTCGTTCATCGGAGTGTAGCGCAGCCCGGTAGCGCACCTGCTTTGGGAGCAGGGGGTCCAAGGTTCGAATCCTTGTACTCCGACCAGGAAATTCTAGAGCGGGTTGTCTTCGGACAACCCGCTTTTCATTTGCGGCATGGCTTTTTATTGCATCGCCCGCGACTCTGCCCTTAGCTCAGTTGGATAGAGCATCGGCCTTCTAAGCCGAGGGTCGCAGGTTCGATTCCTGCAGGGCAGGCCATCATCAACATGGTTTCTTAATTGCAATTCAGGTATGCTTGCCAAATAATTAAATGGCAGGCAGGAAAATGAACATGCATTTCAAACATGCTTTGGTGAGCGTTGGTCTTTGTTTCGTCGTTCCATCAGCGCTGGCGACGCCGCCACCGATCGAGATTCCCTGCTATCCATCTCCCAGCATCACAACTTTCAGCACGGTGCCCGAGAAGTCGCGCGGAAAAGCAATCCGGCGGATATTACTGGAATCCGACCAGCCCAATTGCGTTGGCGGCCTACTGTTCCCTAAAGGAAGTACAACCGCAGGGCTTCGTGACCTGGCCAAACTGATGCTGTCGGACCGGTCTCCCCAAGTACGCCTGAGAGCCGCCGATGCCCTCGGCTCAGTCGCAGTTGGCAGGAAGCTTGCCTTGGCGGAATTGAGCAACAATCCTGTTTCTGAAGATGATGCGCAGGTGGTGCTAGCGCGTATTCGCAGCATTGGCGCCTTACTGCATCAGGCCGGCACTCGCCGCTGGGATAAGTCCATCCACATCGCCGACGCAATCGATGGCTTGCAACTACTCAATAACAACGGCCTACGGACGGCCGAGGAAAAGGAAGCTCTCCGGTTTGCTCTCGGCCGCCTGTTTAGTTCGGTCGGCGACAACCTGATGTGGACGCAGGACCGCAATCTCGGCGCGGAAGAGAACAGCAAAGCCTGGAGCAGTCTTCTCGGGCTGGTTGCCGAATTCATGACGCTTGAGCCAGGAACAAGCATCCTCTATGACTGGCGCGCAATGCCATTGGAAGTTCTGTCCAGGGCGATGGAATCCGGTGCAATCAGCCTTGGAAACGGTGCCGAAGTTGACTGGTTGATGAAGACTGTAGCCCAAGGCCTGAATGACCCGCATCCGACCGTCCACTTGGCTAGCTTGAAATTGCTGTCGACCGTCCAGGAGCAGGTCGTGCGACGGATGGAACCGGGCTGGAACGATTTTGCGCCCTACCTGACGTGGCAGGCGGTGGGACGACTGACTGAACTCAGTACAAAATCCCTGTCGGCGGCCGATCCTGAAGTTAGGTCTGAGGCAGCACGCTTGCTGGGGCTATTGACGTTCACGCGCCCGGTCCAAACAGACCTGCTGGTCAACTTGTTGCGCGATGAGTCCGACAAAGTGCGCGAGCAATCCGCCTTGGCTTTTGCAAGGCGTGTCGTTTTGCCCAAAGAGGCCGTGGCGTTGCTGAGCGGCTTGGCGCGCCGGCACGGCATGGAATCGCCGGCGGCAATGGCAGCCTTGTCCCAGGAGAGAAGTCCTGAAGCGTTGGATGCGCTTATCGCCGCAATGGCCGATACGATGTTGCACAACGCCGAGGACGACGAAGATACTGGACTGGTCGAGCAGCGCAGGAAGGCGGCGGCACGCGCCATTGGAAAGTACGGCTCCCTGGCCGTTCTGCCCTTGCTGAGAAAAACATCGCTGTCCAATGAAGGCAGGAACCAGACCTATCTCTATGGGATACTGGAAAACCTGGACTGGACCGGCCAGGCGAAGCAGGCGGGCGCAGATGTTGAAGCCGCATTGACGCCCGCGCTAACTGGGGAAGATGAACAGACACGCCTGTTTGCGCTAGCCTTGCTAGCGCGGCAGCCATTGGATCCACATCACCGTTACGCCTCGCCGCTTGTTGAAGAACTTTTGCGACGCTACTTGCATGACGCTCCGCAGGAAATGTCGGAGGACGAGGCGAACCCAAAAGTAGTTTGGCTTGGTGCGGGAAGCGATGGCGTTGAGTCGTGGCGTATCGCGCCTGAGGCTGCAGCAGCTACCATCGCCGGCGGCAGCGCCAGTCCGGTCGCTGCAGAGATGATGGTTTCCTGGCTCTGCTCTGGAAAGCGGCTGGAACTTCAACAGAAGACCGATGGTCTCATCGTCACCTTTGGCGGTTCACCACTCGCTAACGAAATGGACACAAGCAGAGCGATGGTGGCCAGCCTTGAACGCATGGGTGTGGTGGCGAAACCGTTTATAGGTGCAGCGCTTGCCAGCGGCAAGAGCACTGCACTGTGCAGGCGCTATCTCGGCGCCGGTGACGCAAGGGCGGAAGAGTTTGGTTCTCAACCCATCGCAGGTTCGATTCCTGCAGGGCAGGCCAATTAAACCACTCGCAAACGAATGCCCCAGGAAGTGGTTCTTCTCGCTGGTTGCAAAGTCACAATTTCTTAGGAATTTTGCCTCGCAAAAGGGAAACAAAAATGAGATTAGGAAAACTAATTTCGGCCGCTATCCTTGGCCTCCTGATCATAACGTTGGTCTCATGTGGAAAAACTAGTTACTTTTCGCAAGATTTTTCGTACCCGTTAGACATACCGCCGCATGAGCAAGGGTGGAGGTTTCGTGCGCATATCAAAATTTATGAAAATGGCGAATGGACCAAGAAGAACCCAAAGACTGTCGAAGTCTTCTTCGTAGACGATTCAGGCAAAACGGTCATGGCTGAACGCTTCCGTTTAAATGCAGGTGCAGTTAAGGCGGTTGCAACCTGGAGTGAGGCCAATGTCTTAAGTATTCAGTTTATTGAAGAGGGTAACCCTTACGCTCAGGGCGACTATAACTCTGAAATTCTCAAGCGCGGCCCGATGGTGCTGAAAACCGAAGTTTACGATCCGGTGAAGGCACTTAATTGACGAGCGATGCCACATAGTTGCGCAAGTTCTGCAGCTTTCGGTCGGTGAGTTTTTGTCTTCCAGCTCGCAGAATTGCCTCCACGCTTCAGCTCGTTCCCGTACCCTCCTTCCAGGGCCCCGGGTGCTGTCAACCAGCGCCTGCCGCCCCTCCGCTGTATGTCCCTGCAAAAGTAGAACGTCCTTCTTGTGCGGTGCTGCGACTATCGCTGGCGGCGGCGGTACGCGTTGGCACCTCAGCCGCATCTGCGATGGGGGCATCATCTGCGTAGGGGCGATACCTCGTGGCAACTTAGTTAATTATGTTGTTCAAAAAATCACCAAAGAATCACATGCTTTGGTGATGTGCGGCACCAATCGTCCTCGGTATATTTCGCTTCACGCTTGCCAACATTGACATATCTGAACAGTCGGTTGGCCTTCAGCTCCCCGTTGCGTTGGCAGAAAATTCCGAATAGGTGGCGCACATCATGGCGGAAACACTCAAAAGCAGAACAGTCCGCGTAGTGCAGGGCTTGCAGGAAGGGGCGGAGTTCTCGCTCGACCCAGGTTTGTCTTGCGTGATCGGTTCGGACGCATCATGTACGGCAGTCTTGCTGGATGAGAATGTAGCTCCAAGGCATTGCCTGCTGTCGATCGATGACCGCATCGTGCGCTGCACCGCGCTGGACGAGTCCGTGCGCATCGGCACCAGCAAGTTGGAGCCAGGCGCGACGGCCAGGATTTTTGATTACCAGACGATTGAAATCGGCAACGCATCGTTCGCCGTGCGCCCGGCAGATGAAGATTGGGAACAGGGCCTGGCCAAGGCAGGCTCGCTGTTGGCGAGCTTTTCGCCGGGTGGCAGCTTGCGCAGTCCAGGCCGTTTGCTGGGTAGCGCGATCCTGGTCGTCATCGGATTCGCCGCCAGCCTTAGTTTGGCCTACGCCATGATGTCGCCGGACCGCACGGAGATGACGGAGGCCCGTACGCGCGAGGCGCAGCAATGGCTCAAGTCGGTAGCGCCGGTGGGCAGCCAATTGCAGTTGGAAGTCGACAGTGATCACCATCTGACGGTGTCGGGCTACGTCAACACCATTTACCAGCGCGACCTGCTCGCCATGTCGCTGCATGATTCCGAATACCAGGCGCGCAGCGATATCCATGCCACCGAGGAGATCGTGGCTGCGGTCGCGCGCCTGGCCCGGCTGGAAGGAGTTAGCTGCCTCGCCAAGGATGCCGGCGCCGGCGTCGTCACCTGTGCCAACGAAGTCGATACCCCCGAGGCTGCCTCCAAACTGACATCGCTGGCGCAGCAGGTGCCGGGCCTGAAGGCCTTGAACGTGCAGGTGAAGAAGGGCGAGCCGATTGCCCCGGTCACCCCGGTGGTCGCGGAAGCTGCGCCGCCTGCCGCGCTGGCCGTGGAGACGATGAAGCCGACTAACGCGCCACTGCGGGTGTCGAAACGCTTTTCATCGATTCTGATTTTGAAGAAGAACAAATGGCTGATTGGCGCGTATGGGGAGAAATTCGCGGAGGGCGATGAGTTCAACGGTATCCGGATCGTCAAGATCGAATTGGACCAGGTCGAATTTCAAAAAGGCGACCGGCACTACGTTTTCCCACTGGCGGCACTGCAATGAATACTCTTCCCCAAGGCGATGTGCTGCCCCCGAGCGAGTTTGCCACGCGCCTGCTTGCCGATAGCAGCGGCGTTGTGTGCGCCGAATACCGGCGCCTGATGGAGCAGGCCGCCGCAACCGGGGCCGAGCGTTTGCGCCACCCGCTTGAGCAGCGCGAGTATGCGGCAACCAGGGCCCTGGTCGAGAGCGCGGCTGTTTCGGTCGAGGTCTTGCAGGTCATCTGGGACAGCATGCATTTGAATGCCCGATAGCGAGGCGGGAACCATGCAGGATTGCACCGCCTCAGCCCAGCTGGAGGCGGAGGTAGCAGGAAGCGGGATGATGCTGGGAGAGCAGCTGATGCGATGTTTCTTAACTTTCACGGAGATAAAAATGTCAAACGGATTTGATGGTGCAATTTCAGGTGCAGGCGGTCTGTTGCAAGCTGCGTTCGACGGTCTGGCGAATCTGCCGGATGCGAAGAAGGATCCAGCCGGATTCGCAACCGGCATGCAAAAGGTCGCGCTCTCGATGCAGGTCGCCAGCACTGCGCAGAGTGCAGTCTCCGAAACGATCAAGGCGTTCGGGGAAGGCACCAAAGGCGCTGCTCACAATATTTCGTAAGCGCTGGCGCGCTGATGCGATATGAGTACATGGAGATTGGAATGTCTGATTTGGAAAAATTAAATATCTTTTCTCCATGTGTTCTACAGCGCATTGCCGAGATCGGGTTCCTGGCAAGTGAATATGGATTCCACGAAAAGGCCGAGCAGATTTTCTTGGGCATGGCTTTGGCAAAACCCGATAGTTCGGCGCCTGCCGTCTCCCTGGCGGTGGTGCATGCGCGGAGCGGGCGCCTGCAGGACGCGATTACAGGATTGAAGCATGCTGCCGGGGTTTATCCCGCCAGTGAAATGGTGAAAGCGATGCTTGGCGCATTCCTCGTGGAAGCCAGGCAGGATGGCGCACTGGAACTGTTCGAAGCCGTGCTTGCCAGCAGGCAGGAGCCGGGCGCCGTGAATATTGTCGAATGCTGGCTGGACCAGGCGCGCAAGCTGAAGGAAGAGGGCACGGCGCGCAGGACCGATACGGGGTCCCTGGCATTTTTCCGTCATCACAACATACGGCCCTAGTGACCAAGGAGAAAAACATGGACTTTACTTCGCTCTCGTCGCTGCAGGCCTTGCAGGCATCGACGCAGGCCGGCGCCATCGGAGCGCCAGCTCCCGACCAGGCCTCGATCACCCGCTTTCAGCAATTGCTCGGAGAGCCGCAGTCGCCCACCTTGGCGGCCGAGGGCCCTGGGGACGCTTCGCAGCTGATCCGCAGCCACAGCGAAAATATGTCGTCGATGTGGAGCACCGCGCAAGCGTCGATGGAAAACCTGTTGAAGAAAGATGGCGATCTTTCGATGAAGGACGTATTGCAGCTCCAGTATGACATGGTCAAGACGTCGGCGGCCTTTGAAGTGGTGTCGAAGGCTGCGGGGATGACGGAGAAAGGCGCGGAGTCCCTGTTCCAGCGCAATTGACCTTGAAACCGCCCATGGAAAATAACCATATGTCGACCCGGATTGATCGGCGCCTAGCCTACGCACTGCTCCTGGCGGGCATGCTGCTCCTTTCCGGCTGCGAGCAGGCCGTGTACAGCAACCTTTCCGAGCAGCAGGCCAACGATGTTCTGCTGACCTTGCTGAAAGGCGGCATCAGCGCCGAGAAGCGAGCTGGCGAAAAGGGCTACAGCATCTGGGTCGATAGTGCCAAGATGGCGCCGGCCATCAGCCTGTTGAACTCGAACGGACAACCGCCGCAGCATTACGCGGACATGGGTGAAATCTTCGCGCGTAACAATCTGATCTCGTCTCCCGCGGAAGAACGCATCCGCTTTACCTATGGGACTGAACAGGCGATCGCCAAGACCCTGTCGCAGATCGACGGCGTGCTGAGCGCCCGTGTGCACATCGTGCTGCCGTCCAACGATCCGCTGGCGTCGCCGGTCAAACCGTCTTCTGCCTCGGTGTTCCTGAAATACCGAGCCGACATCAATATGAAGGCCGTGATCCCTGAGGTGAAGGAATTGGTGATCCGCAGCGTGGAAGGGCTGACGGTGGACAAGGTGTCGGTCAGCCTGTTCCCGGCGCGTGCCACCGGCACCACTTCCGACCAGGTGCCGACCGCACGGTTCTTCGGCGCGATCGTCGCCAACTCCAGCGTGGCAACACTCTGGGCCATGATGCTCATGCCGTGGATTGTGGCGGCGATCCTGCTGATACTCCTGCTGAATGCAGTGCACCTGCGCAGCTGGCTCAAGGAAAAGTTGGCAGCACGGGGCGCGGCGGGACGCAGCGATGTACGGGAACGTCCAGCGCGCCAGAGGGAGCGGGCATGAGCGCCGTCGCGCTGGAAGCGGCGCCGCCTGGCGTCGCCGACGCTGCCACGGCCGATAGCCCCGTTGGCGATACGCCAAGCCGCGCCTGGCAGCCGCTGGTGCAGGACCGCGCTTTCGATCTTCGGCTTCGTTTCAACCTGTTTCCCGCGACTTATGCGCATGCCAGCTGGATCGCCCGCCTGGGCCGGCATCTTCCACTTGCCGACGGGCTCGATGATTCGCCGTTCTGGATGCGCCGCCTGTCGCTGGCCTTGCTGCAGGCATGCCAATTGGACCAGGATTTCGATTTCGACTTTGCCGAGCGCACGAAAAACATTGCCCTGCTGGATGCCGCGGTGCTCGAACGCTGCGCAAGACTGATGGCCGGCTTGCTGGTGCGGGAGCAGATCAGGCATGCGGTGCTCAGCGCCGACATGATGGCGATCGAACGCACGCTTGGCCGCGAGGCGCATCGGTTCGCGCTGGGCTGGACTGCGCCGCTCCCGCTACTTGGCTACGTCTTTCATCCGCACGGCACCGCATTTCCGGACAATGAAGGCTGGACCCGGCGCGCGGTCGGCCTGGCCGGCGCCCTGCTGTGCGATGCGCCAAGGGCAACGCTGGCTCGCATACAGCTCAGGTTTCCCTGCGACTGGGGCAGCCTCCAGCGGCCGGCCTTGCAGGAGCAAGACCGCACCAGGCTGGCCGCGCTCTTTGTGGCCGTTTTGAACAAGGCTGCGCCGGAGCATGCGTGGCTGTTCGCAACGCCTGGGAGGACTGCGCAATGATGATATTGATGGATCGCGGCAAGCTTGCCAGCGCCGATGGAAAAGTCATCAAGGCGAACGATTTCGCACAGTTGGCCACCGCGCAGGAAACGCTGGCAGAGGCAAACCGGCGCGCCGCCGAGATCGTGGCGCAGGCGGAAACGCAACGCGAGGCCGCGATTCGGCAGGGACGCGAACTCGGCATCGAACAGGGACGCGCGGAGTATGCGGCGTCGATGGTCGAAGCCGCCGCAAGAATGGATTCGTCGTTCATCAGCCTGGAGGCGCGGCTGGTCAAAACGGTGATGGACGCGTTGCAGGCGATCCTGCACGAGATTGGCGACCGCACCGTGATGGAGAAGCTGGTTCGCCGCACGATAGCCAATTCCAGCCGCAAGAATTCGTTTCGCCTGATCGTGGCGTCGCAACAGTTCGATACCGTCAATGCGTTGCTGTCGCCCGTGCTGGCCGAGTTCCCCGAGATTGAATTTATCGACGTGGTGCAGGATCCCGCCGGCGTGCCGGGCATGTGCGTGCTGGAGAGCGAATTCGGCATCGTTGACGCCAGCCTCGATACGCAGATCGCGGCGATACGCGCGGGCCTGACCCGGGCATTCGTCGGCAAGCGGCGCTCCGGCCCGGCCGGGCAATGAGGGGCGCCGCGACATGGTAAATACGGACTATCTCTCCGATGCACTGGCAGACGCGCTCAGTGGTTTCTCCGCGGTCGAGACGCGCGGCCGAGTGCTGGAGGCGGTGGGAACGTTGATCAAGGCCAGCGGGGTCAGCGCCCGGGTCGGCGATATCTGCGAGCTGCGCAATCCAGGTACGCGGTGGCAGATGCAGGCCGAGGTAGTCGGCATCGTCCGCGACCTGGTGCTGCTGATGCCTTTCGGCGAGCTGGCGGGCTTGTCGACCCAGACCGAGGTGGTGCACCTGGGCCGCACTCAGGGGGTGAAGGTGGGGCCGGGTGTGCTGGGCCGGGTGCTGGATGGATTCGGCGAGCCGATTGACGGCCTGGGGCCGATTGACGCGGTGCAGGAATATCCGGTGTACGCGCCGGCGCCTGATCCGCTGCGGCGCAAGCCGATCCTGAGTGCCCTGCACACGGGTGTGCGTGCCATCGATGCATTCCTCACCTGCGGCGAAGGACAGCGCATGGGCATCTTTGCGCCTGCCGGCACCGGCAAGAGCAGCTTGCTGTCGATGATCTCGCATGGCGCAGCCGCCGATGTCACCGTGGTGGCGCTGGTGGGCGAGCGCGGGCGCGAAGTGGGGGAGTTCTTCCGCACCGCGGTGCCGGCCAGCCGCCGCGACCGCACCGTCTTCGTGGTGGCGACCTCGGACCGGGCGGCCGGGGAGCGGGCCAAGGCGCCCTGCGTGGCGACGGCAATTGCCGAATATTTCCGCGACCAGGGCCGTTCGGTACTGCTGCTGGTCGATTCGGTCACGCGCTATGCGCGGGCATTGCGCGAGATTGGCCTGGCGGCTGGCGAGCCGCCAACACGGCGCGGTTTTCCGCCCTCGGTGTTTACGGTGTTGCCAAAGCTGTTCGAACGGGCCGGACAAAACGAGAAGGGCGCGATTTCCGCTTTCTACACGGTGCTGGTCGACGATGACGAGGCGGGCGATCCGATCGGCGAAGAAGTGCGGTCGACGCTCGATGGCCACATCATCCTGTCCGCCAAGCTTGCCGCTGCCAATCATTATCCGGCGATCGATACGGCACAGAGCCGCAGCCGGGTGATGAATATCGTGGCATCGGCTGAGCACCAGGCGTTGGCGGGAACACTGCGCGAGCTCAGCGCCAAATACCAGTCGATCGAGATGTTGTTGCAGATCGGCGAGTACGAGGCGGGGTCGGATGCCGTCGCGGATCGTGCGATCCGTACCCGTGAAGCGTGTTCGGCGCTGCTTCGGCAGGCGCCGGGAGAATCGTCCGGCCTGCGGGAAACACTGGCGGCCATGCGCAATATAGCGGCGAGCTAGGGGACATGGAAACCATGGAACAGCACGAAAAACTGGTCGAGGTACGGGATGCGCAACTTCAGAGCGCGCACGCCGAACTCGCGCGCAGGGCGACGGTGCGCAACCGTATCCGGCAGGAGGTCGAACGCGTGGAGGCAGCGCTGCAAGCCCTGGCCGCCCAGAGGGCTGCCTGGGACCAGCAGTGGCAGGCGTGGATACAGCAGGGCGGGGCGCTGCAGCGAGGCAAGGACTATGCCGATCGGCACCTGAAAATCGCCGCGCTCGAGAACGATCTGGAAGAAGAGCGGGCCAGCATCGTTGAATGCTTGCAGGAAGCGCAACAGGAAGTCGATGCGGCCCGAACCAGGACCAGGAAGCAGTACGAGGCCCTGACGCAAATCATGGATGTGGTCGGCCAGATGAAGCAAAAGCAGCGCCAGGAACAGGAAGCGCGCAACGTGCAGCGGTCGGAAGACGCCGTCGCGGCGAGCTGGTACCTGGCCAGGAAGGCGGCCGTTCCGGAGGCAAGGCATGAATGAATTTTCCAGGGTCGATGGCGGCGAGCGCAACCTGCCAATGCTTGCGCAAGCCGGCGCACCGCCAGACCAGCCCAAGTCCGATGCGGCTGTCGCAGCCTTTCGTGACCTGATGCACAAGCGGGCGCCAGACACCGCTCCGGCACAGCCGGCCAGGCCGAATGCACATGCCAGCGACGCGTTCGCGCATGCGCTCAGCGCGGACTGGTCCGACCCGGCCATTGAAGGGGAGGCGGGCGCTTCCCCGCTTGCGCCCGCGCACCTGCGGGCGGCAGCCGGCGGGGAGGGCGGCGAAAACTCCCTGCTATTCACGATCCCCGCCGAGTTGATGGCGGCCGGCGTGCAGCGGCCAGGCCAGCACGCTCCCGCCGCACTTCAGCAGGAGGTTACGTCGGCCGCTGCGGCTCATGCCGAGGTTGCCCAGAACGATGAAGTGGCGGCGCTGCTGCAGCATTTCAGCGCCAACTTGTACGTTGCCGATAGCCCCAGGGCGGGGACGGGGCACATCATGGTCGACCTCGGCGCATCACTGCCCGGCTCATCGGTGGAGATGTCACGCGACGGTGTCTTCCTCAACGTGCGGCTGCACGCGGCGGACGAGGCGATGCTGCGCCAGATGCGCGGCGGCAGCGCACGCTTGCTGGATGCGCTGAACAAATCGACGGGCCTGGTGGTGCGGCTCGACCTGGTCCAGCGTAGCGACACGGCCGGAGACGATGCATGATGCCTGATTCCACCTGTCTGGTACTCGATCAGCTTGAGCCTGACGCCAGCCGCCTGATGAATGCCTGGCTCGCCGTGCGGCAGCATACCGAATGGCCTGTGGCCGGCCGGCGCCTGCGCATCCAGTGGGGTTATGTGCCGCCGCATTCATCGTTTGCTGTCGCCGTCGAATGCACGCTGGCGGGCCATGCCGTGCTGCTCAAGTTGGACGGGCTGGCCGGTATCGACCCGCGCCTGGTCGGCGAACCATTTTCCCGTCTGCCGGCGGCGATGCGCAATCTGGTCATTGAACGGGTTGCCGCCGATTTCTTCGCGGCGCTGCCGCCGGCCCTCATGCATGAAACGGACATCCGCGCGGTGCATTGGTCGATGCCGGACAGCGAGGCCTGGCCCTGCGCAATTGGCTTTGTCGCGACCCGCGAAGACGGGACGCAATCGCGCGGGGCGCTGGCCGCCAGTGGGCTGCAGACGCTGGAATGGCTGCATCAGGCCATGCCGCAAGGCGCCCCGGTGCCGAGCTTGGCCAGGGACAACTTGCCGGTCCCGGTCCGGCTGCGCGTGGGACGCACCGTGCTGCCCATGTCCACGGTGCGCGGCCTGGGCGTCGGCGACGTGGTGTTGATCGATGAAGGCGGGGCGGTCTCGCGTCATGGCGTGACGCTGGTCTTCATTCCCGGCAACAGCAGCCGGCGTGCCTGGTCGGCCCACATCAAGCACCGCACTGTGACGCTGCAGGCGCCATATTCCGGAATCCTGGCGCCCGAGCAAGGCCTGGTAGTCAACCGAGGAGAGCAAAGCACCATGCACAAGGATCATACCGATATCGAAGTCCCGGTGGTGTTTGAAATGGGCCAGATGGTATTGCCGCTGGCGGAGATCGAACGCCTGCACGCCGACCAGACATTCGAGCTGGAGCAGGATGCCAGCCTGGCGACGGTGACGCTGAGCGTGTTCGGCTCGGTAATCGCCGAAGGCAAGCTGATCACCATCGGCCGCAAGCTGGGCGTGCGCATCGTGCGCGTTGCCGGCAGCGGCAACGAACAATCCGCTTAGCTGTTGCAGGAGGAAACGTGCTACCACAGGGAATGCCGGATCCGATCATCGTCATCACCACGCTGGGCTTGCTGGGGCTGGCGCCCTTCCTTGCCGTAATGGTGACGTCCTATTCCAAGATCGTGGTGGTGACCAGCCTTGTGAGGAATGCGCTGGGCTTGCAGCAGGTGCCGCCCAACCTTGTCCTGAACGGGCTGGCGATCATCCTGTCGCTCTACATCATGGCGCCGGTCACCAGCAAGATCAGCGACACCGTACAGGCGCAGGTGAAGCCTGGACAGCAGATGAACGCGGGCAGCTTCTTCGATATCCTGGGCCTGGCGCGCGAACCGCTGCGGGCGTTCCTGTCGAAGCACACCAATCCGCGCGAGCGCGAATTTTTTGTTCGCTCGGCGGGCAAGATATGGCCTTTGGAGCGGGCCGAGGCGCTCACGGGCGATGACTTGCTGGTGCTGGTGCCGGCCTTCACGGTGACCGAGCTGACGGCCGCGTTCAAGATCGGATTCCTGATTTATCTTGCCTTCGTCATTATCGACCTGGTGGTGGCCAACATACTGGTCTCGATGGGCATGATGATGTTCTCGCCCACGGTGGTGTCGGTGCCGCTCAAGCTGCTGCTGTTCGTCGTGCTGGACGGCTGGTCGAAGCTGGTACACGGCTTGATCCTTACTTATCAATAGGCCGGCGCCATGGAATTCTCCGTCCTAATCACCTATGTCAACCAGGCCCTGCTCCTGATCCTGCTGCTGTCGCTGCCGGTGATTGTGGTGGCCAGCATTACCGGCCTGGCGCTGGGGTTCCTGCAGGCGGTCACACAGGTGCAAGACCAGACGATATCTTTCGGCGTCAAGCTGATCGCGATCATTGTCACGATCGCCCTGACCTCATCGTGGCTGGGCAGCGAGCTGTACATGTTTGGCGACCAGATGTTTGGCGCCATTGCGGGAGTACGCTAGCAATGGGCGCCATGATGCACCAGGGAGAAGCCATCCTGATCGTGACCAGCCTGCTGATGACACGCATGCTGGTGGCATTTTCAGTATGGCCCATCTTCATGGGGCAGACTGTCCCCGTCATGGTGCGCATGGCGCTTGCCGTGGCCTTGAGCAGCCTGATGCTGCCTGCCGCATTGCATGACCCGGCCATGCTGTCGATTTCCACTCCCCAGATTGTGTTCGTACTCCTGAAGGAGGCGGGCATCGGACTCGTGCTGGGTTTTCTGTCGGGCATAGGATTCTGGGCCCTGTACACCGCCGGCACGATCATTGAATTCCAGGCTGGCATGAGCATGGCAACCGTGGTCGACCCGACCACGGGACAGGATGATTCGATGGTAGGCGGCCTGATGATGCAGATGTTCACCATGCTGTTCCTCGTGACTGGCGGCCTGCTGTCGATGATCGGCACGCTGTACGAGAGCTACCAGGTGTGGCCGATCCCGAGCATGGCGCTGTCGATGGGCAATGCGAGCCTGGTGGAAGTCGGGCTGCGCGCGCTGAGCGAGATGCTGGGCCTGGCGCTGAAGGTTGCTGCGCCATTCCTGCTGTTGATGCTTATGTTGGAAATCGGGCTGGGCTTGTTGTCGCGCTTTGCGCCGCAGCTGAACGCCTTTTTCCTGGCGATGCCGCTGAAGGCGCTGATCCTGTCACTGCTCATGTTGCTGTACGGCGCCGGCATGTCGGAGAGCTTGCGCGCCCTGCCCATTGCCGATTTTCCCGGGATGCTCAATGCACTGCGCGGGGTCTGGCATGAGTAGCGAATCGTCCAGCCAAAGCAAGACCGAGCAGCCGACCAGCAAGAAGCTGCGCGACGCGAGAAAGAAGGGCGATGTCTGGCACAGCAAGGACCTGGCCGCGACGGCCGCGATCGTGCTGGCCCTGGTCCTGTTCACGCTTGGCGGCATGAGCCTGGTCGAGCGGCTGGGCGCCATGCTCACGCGCACAGCCGGCGCCAGCTTCAGCACCCTGGACGATCCGGCGGTGTTGCTGGCATGGACCCGCGACCTGCTGACGGAAGCGGCCTGGATCTGCGGCGCCGTCGTGCTGCTGATGGCCGCGCCTGCGGCGCTGCTGGGGTCGATCCAGGTCGGCGCCGTGTTTTCTCTGGATCCTGTGATGCCACGCCTGTCGCGGCTCAATCCGATCGAGGGAATCAAGCGCCTGTTTTCACTGCGCAACCTGGTCGAGCTGGTCAAGCTGATCGTCATCTCGATCGCGCTGGCCGCCGTGCTGTGGTGGGTGGCGCGCGCAACCCTGCCTGCGCTGGTGCGCGCGCAGTGGCTCCCGGTTGGCGGCCTGCTGCCGCTGGCCGGCAAGATTATCGGCCAGATGGCCTGGATGGTCACGGTGGCGTTCGTTGCCATGAGCGTGTTCGATACCTGGTTCCAGCGCGTGGACTACCTGAAGCGCCACAAAATGACGAAGGATGAGGTGCGGCGCGAATCGCGGGAAATGGAAGGCAGTCCGGAAATGCGCGGCATGCGCCGGCGCCTGCACCAGGAAGTGGGCATGGGGAACATGCTGGAGAACGTGCGCAAGGCGAATGTGGTCGTCGTCAATCCGACCCATATCGCCGTTGCGCTGTACTACGAAGCCGGCGTGACCGACCTGCCGCTGGTGGTCGCAAAAGGAGAGGGCCATATTGCGCAGGCGATCCGCGACATCGCGCAGGAAGAGGGCATCCCCATCATGCGCAACGTCAAGCTGGCGCGCGGCCTGAATGATGCGGTGCAGTTGAATGCTTATATACCGGACGAATTTCTGGAGCCCGTTGCCGAGGTGCTGCGTTGGGTACGGGATTTTCATGGACGACTTGGTGAGGGATCAGAGTGAAAAATAACCCCATGCATGGATTGAGAGCCCCCGGATCGTGGTCTGTGCTTGCGCGCCATGCGGATCTGCTGCTGGTGGCGCTGGTGGTGGCCGTCATCATGTTGATGGTCTTGCCGCTGCCGCCCTTCATTCTCGACAGCCTTATCGCGCTCAACCTGACGATCTCCGTCGTGCTGCTCATGGTCGCGCTGTATATTTCCTCGCCGCTCGGTCTCTCGACATTTCCATCGCTGCTGCTGTTCACCACCTTGTTCCGGCTGGCGCTCAACATCGCGTCGACGCGGCAGATCCTGCTGAACGCGAATGCGGGAGAGATCATCGCCACTTTTGGCCAGATGGTGGTGGGCGGCGACGTGATCGTCGGCGCGGTGGTGTTCCTGATCGTGGCAATCGTCCAGTTCATCGTGGTGGCCAAGGGTTCCGAGCGGGTGGCCGAAGTGGCGGCACGCTTCAGCCTGGATGCGATGCCGGGCAAGCAGATGAGTATCGATGCCGACCTGCGGGCCGGCATCATCGACAAGGACGAGGCACGCCAGCGCCGCGCCAAGCTGGAGAGCGAAAGCCAGTTGTATGGGGCGATGGATGGCGGGATGAAGTTCGTCAAGGGCGATGCGATCGCGGGCCTGATCATCGCGGCGGTCAACATCCTGGCCGGGTTGGCGATCGGCGTCTTCCGCAAAGGCATGGATGCCGGCACGGCGTTGCAGACCTACGCGGTGCTGACCGTCGGCGATGCCCTCGTGTCGCAGATACCTTCCCTGTTTGTGTCGATCGCGGCCGGTATTGTCATCACCCGCGTTTCCGATCCGGGCCGGGTCGGCAGTCCCAACCTCGGCAGCGAAATCGCTGCGCAGATCAGCAGGCAACCCAAGGCCCTGCTGGTGGGCGGCGCGATGGTTTTCCTGCTGACTTTGGTACCGGGTTTTCCCAAGTTCCAGTTCATCCTGCTCGGCATTGCGGTTGCCTCGCTTGGTTTTTTCCTGGTGCCGGCGCGGCGGCGCTATGCCAACGCGGCACAGACGCCGGTCCCGTCGATGCAGAAGGAAGGCCATGACGTGGCACGCACGCTGCTCGACGCCGAGGAGCATAGCTTGACGATTCCGCTGGTGGTGCAGGCTTTCCCCGGCGTTGGCAGCGTCCTGTCACCGGTGCATTTCGAGACCGAACTGGCCGAGGTGCGGCGCTACTTCAGTGTCGAACTGGGCATCCCGTTTCCAGGCCTCGTCATGCGCGAGAATGCGCGCCTCGCGGAGGGCGAATACCGGATCTATGTGGATGAAATTCCCGTGCTGGCCGGGCAGTTGGCGGAGCACGAGGTGCTGGCACTGGCGTCCCGGCAAATGCTGGACCTGGCGCGTATCCCCTACAGGGAGGGCGGCACGCTGGTCCTTGGACACACCGCGCTGTGGGTCCCGGTGGAGGAGATCGACGCGCTGGATGCGGCAAACCTGAAGTATCTGGAAAATGAGCAAATCCTGGCCCGCAGCCTGCTGGGCGTGATGCGCCGCCACGCCGGCGAATTCATCGGCATCCAGGAGACCCAGTACCTGCTGAAACGCCTGGGCGAACAGTATCCCGACCTGGACAAGGAACTGCAGCGCAATGTGCCCTTGCCGCGCCTGGCGGAAGTGCTCAAGCGCCTGGTGCGCGACGAAATTCCCATCCGCAATCTGCGCGTGATCGCGCAGGCCCTGATTGAATGGGCCCCGCGGGAGAAGGACACGGTCCTGCTGACCGAATACGTGCGGATCGCACTGACGCACTACATTTCGCACCGCTTCGCGCTGGAGGACGGTTCGCTGCCGGCGATCGTGCTGCATCCCCGCGTGGAAGAGCAGCTGCGGCAAGCCCTGCGCCAAACCTCGGCGGGCTCGGTGCTGATGCTTGATCCGGAAATCGGCAACCAATTGGTTGCCAATATCAAGCAGGCGGTGGAAACCCATGTGGAGAAAACAGCAGTTCTGCTGACCTCGCTTGAGATCAGGCCCTATCTCAGGAAGTTGACCGAGGTGGAGCTGGCCGATCTCGCCGTGGTGTCGTACCAGGAACTCAGGCAAACGGTAAGGGTAGTGCCGGTCAGTTCAGTGGAGATCTAGGCACGGACCTGCATCGCATGAACGGTAGCCAACCAACAAAGGAGAACAATATGTTAGGGATCGACTTCGGTGGCATCATCCACCGCGCAGTACAGTTGCTGGACCTTGACCCGCCGCCACCCAAGCACGTGGACCCGCCGCCACCCGCGACGCCCAACGTGGTCAATGCCGACTACGTGACCAAGGGGCCGCGGGCATCGCCGATGCTGGTGACCAAGCCGCAGATCGATTTCGTCAAAGTGCCGGCGCCGGCCGTGAAGGCTGCGGAGGAGTACACCGATAAGACGGTCGCCACCGCGAAAGAGACCAAGCAGGCGGCGGACAAGCTGCAAGCCGATTTCGGCGATGCGGCGCCGGAAGACAACCAGGCCGACTGGGAAATGTACGTGGCCCGGCGTACCGTCGCCAATGGCGACCAGGCCAAGGCCGAACAGGCGATCGCCGCCGAATTGCGCCTGACCTACCAGGGCGACCCGAACAACAAGGAGGCGGTGCAGAACGCAGCGCACGATATCGCCAACCGCTACCGCGACGACCCGGCCGCACAGGCGGCGGTCAACAAAAGCCTGGACACCGTCCTGACTGAAACCCCCACCGAACGTGCCACCAATACCAAGCTCAATGAAGTCAACCAGGCCGGCACCAGGCTCGATGACCTGACCGCACAGCAGCAGGGGGGCGACAAGTCAGTCACGAGCGCGCAGATCATCAGCGCGCGCGAAGACTATGCCGCCAAGCAGAAGGAACTGCTGGCGGCGACCCGCAAGGAATTGAGCGCGACTTATGCGGACTTGCCTGCCGGCGTCAAGATCCGGGAACTGGACCCGCTGGCCTACGCGGCGACGCAGATGAACGGACGCTACGCCAATGATCCCGAGTTCAAGACCGTGATCGGGGCGGCCACAATCCTGCAACGGGTGGAAGACAGTGCCGTGCTGGGCAACGAGGCGCAAGTCGATTTGCTGGGCAAGGCCCTGCCGAAAGGCGTGGACCCGACGATCAAGGGGCTGGTGATGGCCGACCCCGGCGTGCAAAAAATCATCGACAACTACGTCAAGGACGGTGTCAAATCGGTTGAAGATGCGTATGCCCAGAAGGGCACCGTGGCGGGCGCCGAGGCCTTGCGCGACGTGACCGACCCGTCCAAACATTCGGCTGTATCGCCCGAGATCGCCGCCAGGATCATCAACCAGTCGAAACCGACGCTGGAAAAGATCGTCGACGATATCGCCACCCGGCAGGCAAAGGGCAAGGACGGCCAGCGGACCATCACAGATATCGGGTCGGGTATCAAAGTAGCCAAGGCGCTGTCGGCGGCGGTGGACGTCGCAGCTGCCGGCGGCGACTGGGAGAAGAAAGAATACAGCAACCCTGAAATCAAGGCTGCGGTGGAGGGCATCGCGCACCTCATCGCCACCAAACCCGCGTCGGATATTACCCAGCTGGGCTTCAAGGATGCGGTGGCCGACGGCCACGCGACACTTGCCCTGGAAACCGTGCGCCAGGTATCGACCCTGAAAATGGATGAAGTTGATATGGGCGCGGCCGGGAAGTTCCACGATGCGGGCCGCTTTGAAAAGCAGCAGGGGGTGTGGCGCGATGCGACGCTGCGCGCGATCAATGACGGCCTTAACGGCTTGAAGAAAAACAACGAGGGCATGCTCGACAAGGCGACCAAAGGCATGGCGCCCTTGCTGGTCCAGGGCAAATACTCGCAACTTCTGACGGAGGACGATTTCGTCAAGGGTCAACGGGCGATGATTGAAAAATTCCCGGGACTCAAAAAAGACATCATCGATGGCCGCAAGGACATCGACGATATGGGATACAGGCTGCTGCGCACCAGCGAGGCCGTTGATTTCTACAGTAAGGACCTGGGCGGGATGGACGGCTACAAGAAGGCCGATGGCACTCGCAAGTCCCTGATGGCCGATGAGAAGGTGACCTCGACCATCCTGCTGAGCGATAGCGCTTCGATGCGCGCGAGTACCCAGATTGCCCGCAAGATGCTCTCGGACGATCTGAAAAACGGCGGCGGCGAGGCGCAGAAATTCGGTATTGGCGCGCAGCTGACCGGCGACCTGGCGGAATTCCTGGCCGAGACTTATGTCATCGGAAAGGTGAACGGCGGCGTGAATTTGCCAGGCGCCGCGATCAACGCCTCGCGCGCGGCCCACCTGCCTTACTTTGGCGGCACGGTGATCTGGGGTGTCGGCGGCGCCTTCCAGGCAGCCTTGACCGGGTATCTCTTCGACAACGTGCAGGTCGGCGACGTCGGCGGGCCCTTGCGCAAAGCCTTGTTGCTCGGCCTGGTGGGCGGTTTCGCCGGTTTCCACCTGATGCAAGCCGGCATGGGCGCGGCGCGCATCCAGCCGCATTCGCTTGGCGACGGCCTGCTGGGGAAAGGTGGCGATAAGCTCGACACCAAAATCAAGAATTTCGGGACGAAATTCTTCGATGCCGCCGAATCCGGCGAGAGCAGCTGGGGTCTTTATGTCAAGGAAGGCTCGGTGCGCGACCGCTGGACACGACTCGCGACCGAGGCGACACAGCCGCTGGTCAAGCAACTGGTTGGCCTGATGACGATAGCCACGGCATGGGATGGCAGCGGCGTATTCATGAATCTCAACGGAACACTGCCCTTCAAGAACCCGGATGGCACGGCGGCCACCGATACGCAACAGTTTAAGCTGGGCACGCAATCCGTCAATCTCGCCAGCGACGCCATGCTGCTGCGCCTGCAGGTGCGCGAGATGACCTTGCGTTCCCTCGGCGCCAAGGTCATGGCCGACCCGGCGCTCAAGGCTGCCGCCGAAACCCGCTGGAAGATCGAACGGTTTGCCTTCGCTGCGTCGGAAGGAAAGAAGGTCGCCGAATTGAAACCGCATGAGTTCAGCTTCAATACGCGGCTGGCAGGCAAGTATGCGCTCGGCGAATCGGGAGTCGACGGTGCCGCCGCCCGAACTGCGCTCGGTGAAGCAAGTGCGACCAGGAAGTTCCTTGGCACGAGCAAAATGCTGGATGTGTTCGAGCATCTGTTCGGCACCGGATCAAAGGGCAATGCGGCGAAGTGGGCAGAGACGCTCAGCCCGTCGGTCAGGGGCCTGCTGTTCAGAAACATCGTCAAAGAGGGCGCCACGAAAACTGTGGGGCGTTTCGCCGTATTCGGCAGTAACCCGATCGGCTGGGTTGTCAACATCGCCTACCTGGGCACGACGGTCGCCAATTGGGCCTGGGACCACAACAAGAACATACAGAACTTCCAGAACTACGATCGGACCTTCATGGAAGGCGTCGGCCTCGACAAGGCGCATGCCGACGTGATGGCGGAGCACGATTGGTGGAGCAGCGACGCCAAGGTCGACGGCTTCCTGAAAGCCTACGCAACCACCGGCGGCGACCCGGAAAAGTTCATCGACTACATCAACAAGACCGACACCAAGGTGCTGGGCAAGATGCTGGAGGCCACCGAATCGCTCACCGATCATCTTGACGGCAAGGGCAATGTGTCCGATGCCAATCCGTTCTATGACAGCTACCTGGCCCTGCCGCCCGAGCCGGCCGATGTGGACCTGTCCAAGCATCCGACGATCCGTTTCAATGCCGAGAAAAACCGCTATGAAGATTCGGCGACCGGCATGTTCCACGAAAAGGGCAAACTCGACTGGCGCCTGGATCAGAATGGCAACATCACGTCCTACTTCCCGGAGGAACGCAAGCTGACCTTCTATTCGCTGGCGGGTCCGCACACTACGACGATCCATATCAGCAGTGCCGCCGGATGGAAGAACTGGCTGGCAGCGCGCGACCTGCCGCTGCCGCCGCAGGCGCCGCCGCCGTCGACCGTGCCACCGGATTTGCCGGCCGCGCCGACGGTACCGACCCAGAATGTGTATACCGTCAAACCCGATGACAATGTCTGGGATGTCGCGGGCAACGATCCAGGCGTTGTTGCCAAGATCTATGACCTGAATCCCTGGCTGAACGAACGCTTGGAGGCTAGCGCCACGGACAGCGGACATGGCCGGAATCCAAACATCCTCAACGCTGGGGAAATCCTGATCTTGCCTGAGGGCTTCAAGGCACACGGGTGATCCGGCGCCGCCAGCATCGCTTCCCCTGACCCTGTTGCCGGTGACCTTGTCCGTCACCGGCACAGCGGCATCGGTCCCATCCGGACCCGACTCCTGCCTAGTCAATTGCAATAAATTGTATCGGGACAACCTCCCTTAACGCTTTCCGGTATTCTGGTCAGCCGTCGCTGCGCGGTCGCGCGGTGGGCTCCCCGGTAAAGTCTGTGAATCACCAAGCGCTCACCATTTCAGGTGGTTTCCAAACCGGTTTGATTTCGATATGCTGTATTTATTGTTGTTTCCAATGCAAGAGCAGGCGGGGACATCCATCGTGGCTTTCCCGGCTGCCTAGAATGGATCAGTAATCAGATGAGCGATTTGTCCCACCACCCCTGCCAGGCCCTGTTGGCCGACCAGATTCTGTCGACCAAGTTTGTCATCCCTTCCACCATGGCGCAGCTGCTGGCGCGGCCGCGCCTGCAGCTGCCGGAACAAGCGCCGCGCATGGTGCTGCTCTGCGCGCCGGCCGGTTATGGCAAGACGACACTGGCCGCAAGTTGGGCCGCCGCCAGTGCCACGCCAGTCGCCTGGCTGACGCTGGACGCCGGCGACAACGACCCGCTGCGTTTCCTGGTGCATTTCATTCACGCGATTCAGGGCCAATATGCCGAGTTCGGCAAGGTCATGGTCGACATGTGTGCCTTGATTCCACCGCCCCCGATCGGCGCTCTGTTGCGGCCGCTGGTCAATCAGTTGTGCGCGCTGCCGGAACGGCTGGGCATCATCCTGGATGACTTGCATTTGGTGACTGAGCCGGCGGTCCATGAAGCCATTGCCTTCCTGGTCGAGCATCAACCGGAGCGATTGCAGCTGATTTTCGCGAGCCGCAACGAGCTGCCATTCTCGCTGGCGCGGCTGCGCGGCCAGGGCCAAATTGTGGAGTATCGCGGCGAAGACTTGCGCTTCAGCCTGGAGGAAGCGGAAGCGTTCTGCAACGAAGTCATGCAGCTTTCATTACCGCATGAGCAGGTCAGCACGCTGGCCGAGCGCACTGAAGGCTGGATCGTCGGCCTGCAGCTGGCTGCGGTATCCCTGAGCCATCATCCCGATAAGGCTGGTTTTGTCCGGAACTTCGCCGGCGACAACCGGCATGTTACGGATTTCCTGCTGGACGAAGTGTTGCGGGGCCACGCCGAGGATATTCAGAATTTCCTGATGCAAACCTCCGTGCTGGAACGCTTCAATACGGCGCTGTGCGATGCGGTGACCGGGCGCGACGATAGCCGTGCCCTGATCAGCGAGGTAGAGCGGGCCAATATGTTCATCTTTGGGCTCGATGAGCAACGCCTCTGGTACAGGTACCACCATCTGTTTGGCGCCTTGCTGCAAAGTCGCTTGCGCGCTGCTGCGCCTGACTCAGTCGGGCTGCTGCACCAGCGCGCCAGCAAATGGTTCAGCGAAAACGGGCTCATCACGGAAGCCGTTCACCATGCGCTGGCAGCGCGCGACCACGAATGGGCTGCCGACTTGATGGAGAAGCACCACAGCGAACTCTTTTCCCATGGCCGGATGAGCAGTGCGCTGGCTTGGTCGAGGCAACTGCCGGAGACCGTGCTCGCGCAGCGCCCCTTGCTGTCGATGGTCTGTTCCTGGGGCTATCTGTACCGGGATGATATGGCCGAGCTGGAACGCCATCTTTGCCTCGTGGAGAAGTGCCTCGCCGGGTTGAACGACGCGCCTTTCGACGGCAGGGAGCGTGCGATGCTGGGCCAGCTTGCGCTGTTGCGGGGCTGCCAGTCGGCGTACGCGGGCAATATCGACGAGGGCCTTGCCCATCTGGACGAAGCGCAGGCATCGCTCGCACCGGCCCGGACCTTGTATCGGGCCGCAGCCGTGGCGCGGGGGGTATTCTACTTTGTCAGTGGCCGCCTGGAGGAGGCGCAACGGCTATTGGAGAACAACGTCCTGGTCCGGGAAGCGACCAACAACGTCCAGGTGCCGATCACCGCCGCCGTTGCGCTGGCGCGCAGCCATTTGCTGCGAGGCCGACCGTTGGCCGCGAAGCAAATCTACGACAAGACCCTGCAGGCCTTGCTGGTGTGCGGCTGGCAGGACCTGCCGGCGTGCGGCATGCTGCATATCGGCCTGGGCGAGGTGGCCTACGAAATGAACGAGCTCGTGCTGGCGGAACAGCATCTGGCGCGCGGTGTCGAGATGACTGCGGCCGGGATGCAATACGTGAATGCCTGGGGACGCGTGCTGCTGGCGAAGACGCGCAAGGAACTGGGTGTCGCCACGGAGGCTTGCGATCCCCAGTTCGAGGTCCTGTTGCTGCGCTACGCCGGCCGCCTGGTAGTGGAGGTCGCGCCGGTGTCGGCCGTGATTGCGAGCTATTGGCTGAGCCTCGGCCAGATGGATGCGGTCCAGCTCTGGAGCGAGGCCGCCCGCTTGCCGATCGAGGGGGCGCTGGCGCCCGGACGCGAGGCGGAATACCTCGTGCTGGCGCGCTTTTTCATCCTCACCGAACGGTGCAGCCAGGCGCTCGACCTGCTGGAGCGCTTGTGGTATCCAGCCCTGCAAGGCACGCGCCTGGCGGTGATGACTGAGATCCTGGTGCTCAAGGCGATCTGCCTGCAAAAGGATGGCCGCAGCGACGACGCGATGACGGCGTTACAACAGGGTGTCAGCCTGGCCGAAAACACGCACCTGCTGCGTGTATTCATCAATGAAGGCGACGCATTGTCCGGAATGCTGAAAAAGCTGGCGCGCGGTGCTGACTACAAATCCTATGTCCATACCTTGCTCGGTCATATGGGGGCAGACGGCAACCAGGACTCGACGCAGGCTTTCGAGCGCCTGCCGCAATTGTTCAGCAAAAAGGAGAAGCTTGTCGTCAGTCATATTGCGCGAGGGGCGACGAACCATGAAATCGCCGAGAGCCTGTTCATCTCCCTGAACACACTGAACTCGCACGTGAAAAAAATCTACGTGAAACTGGGTGTGAACAGCCGGGTGCAGGCAGCCGAACGCCTGCGCCAACTTGGGCTTTCCGAGTAGTTCGTCCCCGATATAGTTGCAAACTTGCAATTCTGGTATGCTCGCCTGATCGATAATCAGTGAGCATGAATTTGAACAAGTTACGCCTCTTCGCGGCTGGCGCCGGCGCTTTCCTTGCCCTTACTCAGCCCGTGCGGGTCATGGCAACACCGCCGCCGGTAGAGCTTCCATGCGAGGTTCCGCCGGCGTTGGCGAAACTCCGGGCTGCGAACATTGAACTGCGTCCAAAGTGGATGAGGGAGGTTCTGCAAGCGCGCGCAAGCGGCAAATGCGTCAACGAATGGGTGTTTTCGGACGGTGGTTCGTCCAGCGAGGTGTCGATCCTGATCAAGCTGATGCTCACGGACGAGGACGTGGCGGTCCGGCTCCAGGCGGCAGATACCTTGGGGTGGGTCGGTGTCGACCGCAAGGTGATCATGGATGCACTGAGGGACAAGCTGGGCCAAGAGCGGAATGCCGCTGTTGTCATGGCCCGCATTCACAGTATCAGGTTGCAGCTGAATAATAACTGGTACGGCAATTGGGATGAGTCCATCCGGCTCGACAAGGTTCTGAACAGTCTTGCCATGCCGTTCGAACGCAGCTCCCGCACCGCTAGCGAAAATGAGGCGATCCTTGCCGCTGTGGGCTGGGTTGCGAATAATCTGATCGGCGCACCGTACACCAGGCCGGGAAAATTGGGTGAATACCATGCGGAGGCGCTCACTCAGAGCATTGCCAACCTCGTCCACGGGTTCATGGCGATTGTGCCGGAGCAGGCTGCACCAACTTCGGCGTGGCGCGCAGACATACTGGGTAATCTGGAGAGTTCGCTGCGGAATGGGTATATCGTATTTGAGCCGAAAGTGCATGTGCCCATGTTGCTGTCAGTTGCGAAACGCGTGGATGATCCATTTCCGAAAGTGCGGGCAGCAAGCCTGAGGTTGATGGTGCAGGCGTTTGACCTTCTGGAACGCCAGGCCGACAAGGCTTGGCAAGACTACGATCCTTACCTGACCTCGTCGCAGCTCGAGCAACTGGCGCAAAAGGCAGCGGTGGCGTCACGCGACAAAGACGCCGCTGTGCGCGCGGCGGCGGTCGCCTTGCTTGGGCGGCTGACACCACGTTCGAATAGCCAGGACACTACCCTGGTCGCGGCATTAAGCGATCCTTGGATTGGCGTGCGCAAGGAGGCTGCGCTGTCACTCGCGCGCAAATCGTCGATGCCGCAACAGGCGGTTTCGCGGCTTGTCGAGATGGCCCGGCAGGTAGACGAGGACTCGCCTCATGCAATTGTCGCTTTGTCGAAGGTCGATAGCCAGGCGGTGATGGATGTGCTGATCGATGTCATGCTGGCTGCCGCTGATGCGGAAGTTGAGGCGAAGGAAGCGCCGCCGCCGGAGCCCGTTCCGTCGTGGCAGCAGGTTCCAGAGCGTTGGCTTAGCCCCCGCGCGCTGGCAAAAGCGAGGACAGAGGCCGCCGCGCGGGCATTGGATAAATTCGGCGCCAAGGTGTTGCTATCCCTCCTGAAACGCGCGCCGCAAGCTGGCACTGAGAATGCCCGGGCTCGCATGTATTCCGTCATGGTTGGAGCAAGCTGGCCTTCTGCTGCCCCTGGGATGCAGCTGACTGAAGCCGCGCTGACACCTGCCATCCTTGGCGAAAATGAGGACAGCCGGGTGTTTGCATTAAGCTTGCTCGCTGCTCAGCCGATCGAGGGAACATATCGCTATAGCGCCTCGCTGGTAGACGCGATGTTCAAACGCTACCTGCAGGACAAGCCAGTCAAGATGTCGAAGGAAGCGGCAAATCCGTCCACTTTCATGATGGTGGGTGGCGACCCGCTTCCGCCACATTGGAATACTGGTTGGCGCATGAAGCCCCAATTCGCTTCCAGCATCATCGCAAGCGGCAGCAATAGCAAGTTTGCCGCTGAACGGATGGTGGCTTACATTTGCGCGGGACATCGGCTAGTCCTTGGCGAATCCGGCGGACTGATCGCCACGTGGGGAGGCTCCCCATTGTCGGACGAATTGGATGTTACACGTGCGATGCGCGCCAGTCTTGACGGCATGGGCGAAGTGGCCAGGCCCTATGTGGAGCGGGCGCTGGCAAAAAAGAATGCGACCTTGCTGTGCAGAAGCTCCTTGGACAAGAACTTCGAACCGCCGGTGGAATAGACCCGGCAACCAGCCCCGCTGAATGTGCGAGGCTTGCCATGCCTGAAGTTGACTTCGATCTTGCCTCAGCGGGCGATGCGGCGGCGCAGTAGTGCCAGTGAAGCCAGGCCGATTGTCAACAGCGGCAATGAGCCGGGCACTGGAACTTTTGCAGTCTCTTCTGGCATTGCAACCACGGTGCTGCCAAGGTCCAGCTGGATGTTCTTGCGCGCGATGAAAGTGCCGCCCAGTTTGGAATCCTGGTTGAAGTGCAAATTGCTGTTGGCTCCCGACGCAAACAGGGTGCCGAACCATTCGCCCCAGGCGCCTTGCGTCCAGTTGCCTTTGGTTTCGGTATAAATGTCATTGGCGGTGCCGTTCAGCATCTCGAAATCAAAATTCGATCCGATGTTCACATTGTCTTTGATGAACAGGTTGATCGCGCCGCCGGACAGGTCGAAGATAAACGAGCTCTCGGCACCGACGGTCAGCGAGTCGAAGTAATACGTGCCAGCGCTGAGCTTCAAAGTGGAATCGTACTCAAGATTGACTTTGCCGTATTGCCCGCCCGCCAATTCCCCGGTTTTGCCGGATTTGAGGCCGAATGCTTTGCCGCCCGTTTTGAAATCGGTGGCAGGTGGCAAAGTGTTCAGCGATGGCGAATTTGTCTTGCCGGCGACATCGCCGCTGACATTGGCCTGGTATTTCACTTCCACCTTATTGCCGGCAGTGGCATTGCCTTTGATCTGCGAGTTCTGCTCGAGGGTGACGTTCCAGCCGGCAGCAACATTGCCGGTAACCTGGGAGCCGTATTTTGCGGTCACGTTGCCTTTGGCCCCCACATCGCCAGTCACCTTGGTGCCTTGCTCCAGGTTGATGTTGTTGCCAGCGAAAAGAGTGAATGGTGCAGCGTTAGCAAATGCCGGTGCTGCCAAAATCGCCGCCACGGCAAGTGTTTTTAGTTTCATGATTGGCATCTAAAATTTGCTATTGGAAATTAATAATAATTATAAGCAAGTTTTGGGCCATGCATTAATAAATCGTTGATTTATAAAGAATGAGCGGGAATCCGGCATCCGAAACGGATGCCGAGTGTAAAGTTTCTCGACATTAAAAATCCAACAAAGATTGTTGTTTTTCTAATTCTGGTTTCTTTTTAACTGGTTGGCGCGGGTCTTCCCATGCCTGCATCAGTTCGGGCGGGTAGGGATTGAGGAAGGCGCGGGCAAACTCAGGATCGCGGCAGGACAGCCAGTCGCGGTAGGCTTCCGGCGGCACCACGACCAGGGTGCGCTTTTCGTCGTCCGGCTTGTGGAAGCGCTTCAGCAAAGGGTGTTCGTCGGCGTTGATGGTCAGCTGGGTAAACGAGTGGCTGATGCTGCCATCGCCTTCTTCCCAGCTGCGCCACATGCCGGCTACGGCGAAGGGACGCTTGTCTGCCATGCTGATCTGCCAGCGCACGGCTTTGCCGGACTCATAATTGGGCTCATAGAATCCTGTCATCGGAACCAGGCAAAGCTGGCTCGAGCGCCAGTATTTGCTGTAGGAGCGCAGTTGGCCGACAGTTTCGCTGCGGGCATTCATCGTGGTCAGCGAGGGCATTGCGGCCGGGGCATGGCGGCGCGGGACAAAGCCGAAAGAGGCCACAACGCATTCCGGCTGGCCGTCGAGGCCAAGGCGGATGATGGGGGCGTCGTAGTCCTTCCAGGTCTCGTCAGGCCATTCCATGCCAGCGAGATTGGACAGGTCGATGTCCATCATTTCCTGCAGCAGGTCGCGCGAGGTGGGGCGGTAATTGGTACACATGGGGGCTATGCTAACCCGATTGAGCTTGCTAAACTACTGTATATGCATACAGTAAGCCGAAAGCCGCTGACAGCCGCACAACTACGCGAAATCTGGCTTAGAAACCAGAACGAGGACATGCTGGCGGTGCTGTGGGAGGTCAAGCGCCTGCGCGGGCTGGTGGTGCGTGCAAGCCACCTGCATTGGACGTTCAGGGAGGAGCTCAAGGGTGAACCGTGCCTGGAAGAGGACAGACCATTTGCCACTGAGCGCGAGCTGCGCCGTCGGGCCAATGCGATCAGGAACGCGGACTGATATCATCCCCGAATGAAAACTCTGCTCCTGGTGGGATCAACCGGCCTGGTTGGCCGTGAAGTACTGAAGCTGGCGCTGGCCTCGCCGGAGGTAGCGCAAGTTGTCGCACCTACGCGCCGCAGGCTGGAGCCGCACGCCAAACTGGTCGCGCCGATCGTGGACTTTGAACGTTTGCCGTCGCAGGAGCCGTGGTGGCAGGCCGATGCCGTGATCTGCACCCTGGGAACGACGATCAAGGCTGCCGGCTCGCAGGAAGCTTTCCGCCAGGTGGACTACAGCTACCCGATGGCGGTGGCGCGGCTGGCGCGCCAGCATGGCACGCCAACGTTTGTGCTGAATTCAGCGATGGGCGCCGATCCTGGCTCGGGCATCTTCTATAACCGGGTGAAGGGCGAAGTGGAACACGGCCTGCGCTCACTCGGTTTTGAAACGCTGGTGATTGCGCGGCCTGGCTTGATCGGCGGCGCGCGGGATGAGTTCCGCCTCGGCGAAAAGATCTTTGTTCCGATCCTGACTGCGCTTGGACCGGTGCTGCCGCGTGCCTGGCGCATCAATCCGGCCGGGCACATTGCTCGCGCCATGTTCGACGCGGCCATGTACCCGCAACCGGGTGAGCACATCATTACTTCGGACAGGATGGCCTGAGGCTTATTCTTCCAGCAGGCTGCGCAGCATCCACGCAGTCTTTTCATGCACGTCCAGGCGCTGAGTCAGCAGGTCGGCGGTTGGCTGGTCGTTGGCTTCATCGACTACCGGCAGCAGGGAGCGTGCGGTGCGTGCGGTGGCTTCCTGGGCCGCAACCAGGTGGCGCACCATGTCCATGGCCTTCGGCACGCCGGCCACTTCCTTGACGGTGCTTAGCTTGCCGAATTCGGCATAGGTGCCCGGTGCCGGGTAGCCCAGTGCGCGGATACGCTCTGCGATCATGTCCAGCGCGTTCCACTGCTCGGTGTACTGCGTCATGAACATCTGGTGCAGGGAATTGAACATGGGACCCTTCACGTTCCAGTGGAAGTTGTGGGTCATCAGGTAAAGCGAGTAGCTGTCGGCCAGCAGGCGGGACAAGCCATCGGCAATGCGTGCGCGGCTGTCGTCGGACAGGCCGATATCGATCTTCACTGCGTCCATCTTCAGTTCCTTTCGGTAGTGTTTGCCTGACGATTATTTCATGATTCCAAGAAGGCTGCTGTAGTCATCCGTCCAGGCGCGGACGCCGGGTGCCGGCGGCAATTCGCGCAGGCTGGCAAAGCGCGATAATTGCTCCCGCTGGCCAACCAGGACCCAGGTTGAAGCCTTGAGGCCGCGCGCTTCGTCAGAACCGCTGGCCGACAGGTAGGCTACACGCTTGAACGTATCGGCGGCCTTCTTGACGACGGGGACGAGGTCAAGATAGCGGTTGGATACGTGGACAGCCAGCACGCCATTCGGCTTCAGCTCACGGAAGTAGATGGCGAAAGCTTCCTGCGTCAGCAGGTGCACGGGAACGGCGTCGCCGGAGAACGCGTCCACCGCCAGCACGTCGAATTGCTGCGAGGGTTCCGCCTCCATCACCAGGCGGGCATCGCCGATTGCAATCTCCTTGCGCGCGGGACAATCGCGCAGGTAGGTGAAGTGTTCGCGAGCGAATTGCTCGACCTGCGGATTGATTTCGTAGAAGCGGTACACGTCGCCGTGCCGGCAGTAAGCCGCCATGGTGCCGATTCCGAGACCGATAATGCCGACGTGCTGCGGCCCGTCGTTTCGTCCTGCCGCGATGGCGATGCCCGCGCCGCCGGCGCTGCCGAAATACGTAGTGGGCCAATGCTGCCGCGATGGGTTGAGGAATTGCCGGCCGTGGATGATGACACCATGCGTCAGCTGGCGGGTACGCGATTCGCCGCTGCCGCTGTCCTTGACCTTCACGGTTCCGTAGAAATTGCGGGCCTTGATGGTGGGCGTGGAGGGCGAGATTGCGTTTGCTGCCCACATCACGCCGAGCAGCGTCGTGAAAAGGACGGTCGCCTTGACAGCCCGGACAGGTGGCGCATGCCCTGCGTGGCGATGCAGGCAGGCGGCTCCGACGATGCACACCGCGGCGATGCAGGACAGGGTCAGTTCGTAATCGTCGTTAAAGATGCGCGGCGCCACCAGGCCGGTGAAGATACCGCCGATTGCGCCGCCCAGCGCGATCATCAGGAAGTAGGCGGTCAGCTGCGTTGGCGGTGGCTTCAGGCGCGCCAACTCGCCATGGCAGGACATGCAGTAGACGAAGATCGCGGCGCAGAACAGGAGCGTCGGCCAGGCTATCCCGGACGGCATCAGGCTGGGATAGGTGCTGCAGGCGACCAGGACGGGCGTCAGGATGGCCATAGCGGGCAGGAACAACCTGCGGCGGTACCAGCGCGTACTCTCGAAGCAGAGGATATAGGTCAGCAGGTAAATCACCAGTGGCAGCACCCAAAGCAGCGGGACCGGCGCAATATTTGCGGTGAGATGGCTGGTGGCGGACATCAGGACCACAGTCGGTACCGCTGCCAGTGCGCACCAGAGCAGGGTGTCGCGCCATGCCGGCTTGCCGGCTGCTGCCGGCTCGCGAGGTGCGTTGCCGCGGCCTCGTGCGTTCATCGCCAGTGCACCGCAAAACACTGCAAACAGCGCAAATCCGGCCGACCAGAAGTTGGACATTTGCTTCAGGGTGAACTGCGGCTCGAACAGCAAGGGATAGCTCAACAAGCCGAGCAGGGAGGCGAAGTTGGATAGCGCAAAGAGGCGGTAAGGCACGCTCCCGGGCCGTTCTTGCGCGAACCAGTGCTGGACCAGCGGTCCGGTCGTCGAAAGCAGGAAGTAGGGCAGTCCGATGGTCGCAGCAAGCAGGCCCAGCAACAGCAATGCCGGATCGTCACCGGGAGACGGCTTCCAGCCATCGTCGGGGATGATGGGCAAGGTGAGCGCCGCCGCCAGCAGCAGGCCGGCATGCAGCCAGGCTTGCCTGCGCGGCGCCAGGTAGCGGCTGGACAGGTGCGAATACAGGTAGCCCAGCAGCAGCGTGAGCTGGAAGAACAGCATGCAGACCGTCCATGCCGCCGCGGAACCGCCGAACCAGGGCAGCACGATTTTGCCGATGATGGGCTGCACCTGGAACAGCAGGAAGGCGCTGAGGAAGATCGTTCCGGCATAGAGAATGGGCATGCGACGATCTTAAAGGCAAACCGCGCGCATTTTTACCGCAGTCGCCTAAAACCAACAGGGCTTGCATCTCATCAACCGATCACGAGCCCTGCGGCCAAGGTCAGCATGACGGCGCCGGTCAGGCCTTCAATACATTTCCAGGCAAGGGGACGGCCAAATACGCCGGCCAGCCTGGTGGCGCCAAAGCCAAGTGCGGTGAACCAGAGCAGGGAGGCGGTCATGGCACCGGCCGAGAAACCCATGCGCTGGCCGTCCGGGTAACTGCCGCCTACCGAACCGAGCAGCACTACAGTGTCGAGATAGACATGCGGATTCAATAGCGACAGGGCGACCACGCTGGCCAATGCCTGGCGCGCGTCCGGCGCCGGGGCTGCGGCATCGATGGCGAGCGACTTCGGCGTCAGCATGGAGCGCCAGCTGCGCAGCCCGTACCAGAGCAGGAAGGCGGCGCCACCCCAGCGGGCAGCCGCCAGCAACAGCGGGGAAGACTGGATCATTGCGCCGGCGCCTACAACGCCCAGTCCGATCAGCACGATGTCAATCACGATGCAGGCCGCCACCGTCAACGCTACATGCTGGCGCTTGATACCCATCCGCAGTACATGCGCATTCTGGGCGCCGATGGCCATGATCAGGCTCGCGCCCAAGCCTAAACCGTTCACATAACTCTGCATTCTTTCCTCCTGTTGTGGAGTCGAGATTCTGCCGCCGCTGGCCTTGTAAATGAAGCTGAATTAATATGTTTCAGTATTCATTAATTTTGCTAAATAAGGGGCGGCGATGATTCCAGACGTGCGACAGGGCGAAGCCTTGCTGGCTGTGATCGATTCCGGCAGTTTCGAACAGGCGGCGCAGGCGCTCCACCTGACGCCTTCCGCGGTATCGCAGCGGGTGAGCGGGCTGGAGTCGGCGGTGGGGGCGCCGCTGCTGATCCGCAGCCGGCCGATCCGGTTGACCAGCGCCGGGCAGCGCCTGGTGCAATACCTGCGCCGCAGCCGCCTGATGGAGCAGGAGTTCCTGGCAGAGTTGAAAGCCGATGAAGCACTGCCGCCACGCATTCCGGTGGCGGTGAATAACGACACGCTCGGCACCTGGTTTTTACCGGAGTTGAGTAATTTCCTGAACGACGAAAATATCCTGCTGGAGATAATCCTGGACGACCAGGACCATACTTATTCGCTTTTCGAAAAGGGATTGGTGCTGGCGGGCGTTTCCAGCGAGCCGGAACCTATGCGTGGTTGCCGCTCGCAGCATCTGGGTTTCATGCGTTATCGATTATTGGCGCAGCCGGACTTCACCAAGCGCTGGTTTCCAGATGGATTTACCCGTGAAGCGGCACGCAAAGCGCCGGTCATGTTTTTCGACCGTAAAGACACGCTGCAGGCAATTTTTATCGAGCGTGAATTGGGCCTGCCATTGGGTGCTTATCCGGTGCATTACGTTCCATCCAGCGACCCGTTTGTCGAATCAATCCGGCTGGGAATGGGATATGGCATGCTGCCGCGCCAGCAATATAAATCCTTGCTTGAATCGGGAGAACTGGTGGATTTAGTACCGGGCAAATACCTCGATATTCACCTGTATTGGCATTCGTGGCGCATCCAGTCGCCCAAGCTTGAGATGCTCACGGAGCAGGTGCTTGCCGCAGCTGGGCGGGCGCTGGATCGCTAGACTCGAAATTGGTGCGAACGCGCCAGTAGCTGGCGCGTTGCGGGGCTTGCGATTAATACGTGTAGAACATGCGCTGCAGTTCTTTGGTATTGCTGGTTTTGGTCATGCCCAGCATCAGCAGGATGCGGGCTTTTTGCGGGCTCAGGGTATCGGCGACCACGAAGTCCAGTTCGTCGTCATTTGCTTCGCCATTACGGGCCAGGATGCCGTTGCCAACGCGGCTGGCGCGAACGATAACCGTGCCGTTCTTGCGTGCCGCAATCAGTTCAGGTTTTACTTTGGCAGCCAGGCTGCCATCGCCGACGCCCGCGTGGATAATGCCTTTGGCGCCTGCGGCGATAAAGGCATTCAGCGCAACCGCATTCATGTTGGCATAGCCGTAGACGATATCGACTTGCGGCAGCACGCTCAGGTTCGAAATATCGAATTCGGTGTCGGCAGTATTCTTGCGGGTCGAAGTGCGATAGAAGAAGGCTTTAGGGCCCTGCACATAACCGAGCATGCCCAGTTCGGGAGTCTTGAACGAATCCGGGGTCGAGGTATTGGTCTTGGTAACTTCGCGCGCACCGTGGATCTGGTCGCCCAGGGCCACCATCACGCCTTTGCCAATCGCATCATGGCTGCCGGCAATCAATACAGCGTTGTACAGGTTGATCGGGCCGTCGGCCGACAGCGCAGTGCCCGGGCGCATGGCGCCAACCAGTACGACCGGCTTGCGCGACTTGACTACCAGGTTCAGGAAGTAGGCAGTCTCTTCCATCGTATCGGTGCCGTGGGTAATTACGATGCCGTCGACGTTTGGCTGAGCCAGCAGGACGTTGACGCGTTTGCCCAGCGTCAGCCAGTGCTCGTTGGTCATGCTTTCGGAAGCGATCTGGAACACTTGCTCGCCGGTGACGTTTGCAATCTTGGACAGTTCCGGCACCGCGTTTATCAATTGTTGGACGCCAACAGTCGCGGCCGTGTAGCCGACGGTGGTGGTGGAAGTGGCGCCCGAGCCGGCAATGGTGCCGCCCGTGGCAAGGATAGTGACATTTGGAAGCTTCTCCGCGTGAACACTGAATGCAAGCAAGAATGCAAACAGGGCGAAAATGAAGTTCTTGGCTGTGTTACGTTGCATAAGTTCTCCTGTACTTAGTTTTAAGAATGTTGCGCATGTTACTCGATTTGGTGCAGTATGGCTGTACTTACTAGCAAGGACAATGCCAGTGGAAACAGACGAACTAAGTCTCGCTGTTGTCATGCAGCGCAAGCCATTGAAGAGCACTTGGCAGCCATTCCAGTGGCTGCCGGCTGAGGTGGTGTTGTCTCCTTTGCCCGGTAGCGCGGCACGCTGCCTGCGCGACGATCCTTCCGAGACGCTTTGGCTTTATCCGGGCATGTCGATGCGCCTGTATTCCGACGAGACCGAAGGCTACTTCCTTAACCTGGACTCGGGCTCGCCGTGCTGGTTCATCATGTGGCGGCTGGAGGGCGAGCTCGCTGTGCCGCAGTTCGTGACCTTGTCGTATAACGAGGCTGCGCGGCTGATGGATGGGGGCGAGCAGGTCGATACGCTGCCTTTGCCGCCATCGATGGTGGAACGGCTTGGCGCCTTCGTGGCGGAGTATTACCGTCCGGAGCCGAAAGGCAAGCGCCGCCGACCTTCGTTCGAAGGCGGCGCCGCCGTCCAGCAAATGGCGCGCGAGGAAGGGGAGGGTCGCCGTGGCCGCTGAAACCTTTTTCGCTCGCTGGTCGCGCGTCAAGACCGAAACCCTCCTGGAGCAGTCGGTGCGCGAAGCCGACGCCGTTGCGCCAATCCCCGAGGACGTGCCTGCCGGGACGCCCGCCGAAGCGGCGCCCGCTCCAACGCTCGAGCAGGTAGAAGGCCTGACACCGGAATCCGACTTTACCCCCTTTATCGCACGCGGCGTTGACGAAACGGTGCGCCGCGCCGCGCTGAAAAAGCTGTTCGCCGATCCTCGCTTCAACGTGATGGACGGCCTGGATACCTACGTTGACGACTACAACAAGTTCGAACCACTGACGCCATTGATGGTGGCAGCCCTCAACCATGCCAAGGACCTGATTGCGCGCGAATTCGCGGCGGAAGAAGACGATGAGCCAAAAGACGAGGATCTGTAACTGCAACAACACCATGCCATTGGACGGCGCTGCCATCGGCAGTGCCCTCGGCGAAGGAGCACTACCGGTGGCCAGCCAGCTTTGCCGCCGCGAAGTCAACGATTACCTGCAAACGCTGGACGGCACCGAACGTATCGTCATCGGCTGCACGCAGGAGGAGCCGCTGTTCCGCGAGCTGGCGGAAATGAAGTCCAGCTTGGCGCCGCTGCGTTTCGTGAACATCCGCGAGACCAGCGGCTGGAGCGATGAGGCGCGCCACACGACAGCCAAGATGGCGGCCTTGCTGGCTGCAGCCCGCCTGCCGGATCCTGAACCGGTGCCGGAAGTCGAATACCAGTCTGAGGGCCGCGTCCTGCTGCTTGGCCCGGCGCGCCGCGTACTGCCATGGGCGCGCAAGCTGGAGCGCCAGCTTCAGGTGAGCGTCCTGCTCACTGATGGCAGCGATGCGGCGATCGCGGGCCACTCCTGGCCTACTTTCAGCGGCAGTGCGCCTCGCGTGCAAGGCTGGCTTGGCGCCTTCAAGGTCAGCTGGCAGCAGTCGAATCCGATCGACCTCGAACTGTGCACGCGCTGCAATGCCTGCGTCAAGGCATGCCCGGAAGGCGCCATCAGCCTGGCATACCAGATTGACCTGGACGCTTGCCGTTCGCATCGCGATTGCGTCGCAGCGTGCGGCGCGGTTGCCGCCATCGATTTCGACCGCGCCGACAAGGATCGCGGGGGCGAGTTTGACCTGGTGTTCGATTTGAGCGATACGCCGCTGCTGCGCATGCACCAGCTGCCGCAGGGCTATTTCGCGCCCGGTACCGACGAGGCTGCAGCTGCCCTGGCGGCAATGCAGATGCTGGAGCTGGTCGGCACCTTCAGCAAACCGCGCTTCTTCCAATACAAGGAGAGCATCTGTGCACATAGCCGCAGCAAGCAGCCTGGCTGCAACGCCTGCATCGACATCTGTTCAGCGGAGGCGATTTCCAGTGCGGGCGACCACATCAAGGTATCACCGCAGCTATGCGCTGGATGTGGGGCTTGCACTACGGTGTGTCCTTCCGGTGCGTTGACCTATGCATGGCCGCGTGCTTCCGATTTCGGCGAACGGCTTCGGACCATGTTGGCGACCTACGCCCGCGCCGGTGGGACGCGGCCTGCGCTGCTGCTGCATAGCGACGAGGAGGGCAGTGCGCTGGTGGGCGAGCTCGGACAGCTTGCGGCTGCGGGTGCGGCGCAGGGCGTGCCGGCACGCGTGCTGCCGCTGCCTGTTCATCACGTGGCGTCGGTGGGGCTGGACTTATGGCTTGCCGCCGTCGCATATGGCGCGGTTGACGTGGCAGTGCTGGCCACTGGCTGCGAAGCGCCGCAATACCTGGATGCGCTCGCAGAGCAAATGACGTTTGCCCGGGCGATCATCGATGGCCTGGGCTATAGCGGCATCAAGCTCCACTTGCTGCGTGCGCGCGACGCGGCGGAACTCGATCGCGAACTGCAACGCTTCGTCGCCACGGCCGCCGCACGTGGCGCTGCCGGCACGGCGATCCTGCCGGCAGCGACCTTCCACGTCGCTGCCGCGAAGCGCGAAACGCTCGACTTCGCGATCACCCACCTTGCCAGGCACGCACCGACACCGCAAGACCACATAGCACTCCCACAAGGCGCACCGTTCGGGGCAATTGAGATCGACACGGACAAATGCACGCTCTGCGTGGCCTGCGTTGGCGCCTGTCCCGAGTCCGCGCTATCCGACAACCCGTCATCGCCGCAACTGCGATTCACCGAATCGAACTGCGTGCAATGCGGCTTGTGCGTGCACACTTGTCCCGAACAGGCATTAAGCCTGCAACCGCGCCTCGCGCTGGGCGCAAGCGCCAGGCAAGCCCGCGTCATCAACGAAGCCCAGCCGTATCACTGCATCAAGTGTGACAAACCATTCGGCACCCTGCAAATGGTGGAAAATATGGTCAGCAAACTCGCCGGCCACGGAGCCTTCTCCGGCAACCTCGACCGCCTGCGCATGTGCCCCGACTGCCGCGTTATCGACATGATGCAGCCCGACAAAGAAGTCTCCATCTTTGAGGTAAAACGCCAATGACCGAAGACGAAGAATATGCGCGTTCCGAATTGTACGGTGTGCTGTCCATGCTGTTCTACGGCCCGCCTTCGCAAGCTGTGCTGGACTTGATTGAGGGCGCGGCCATTGAGGGCGACGGCGTGCTGGCCGATGCGTGGCGCAGCCTGCAATCGGCCAGCAGCAAGACCGATGCCGAGCGCGCGCGCGAAGAATATGAAGCGCTGTTCGTCGGCGTCGGCAAGCCGGAGGTCATGCTGTACGGCTCCTATTACCTGTCCGGCTTCCTGATGGAAAAGCCGCTGGCCGCATTGCGTGACGACCTTGCCCGGCTAGGGCTGGAACGTTCCGAACACTTGTCCGAAAGCGAAGACCATTTCGCAGCACTGTGCGATGCAATGCGTCTGCTGCATGGCAGCATTGCAACACAGAAGGAATTTTTTGCCGCCCATATCCAGCCATGGGCGAACCAGCTTTTTGATGCCATCGATGCGCATCCCGGGGCAACTTACTATCGTGCAGTTGCGGGCCTGGCCCGCAGCTTCGTTGAAGTGGAAACCCAGGCGTTCGATATGGCTTAGCTATTGATGCATTGTTAAAATATTTGTGCTAGTGTTAAAAGACTAACTGATGTTGGTTATGGGAGACCATGATGTCAACGCAATCCAACTCCGGAAGAAGGTCTTTTTTCACCGGCATCGGGGCCCTGGCCGCTGCCGGCATCGCGGCCAAGATGGCCAGCAATCCGCCCGACACGGCGCCGGCCGCCGAACCGGAGCCACCTCCTGGCACCGGTTACCGCCTCACAGAACATATCCAGAAGTACTACCGCACCACCAAGATCTGAGTGGAGGGCAAGATGATGCTCCTTACACGTAAAGGGCCAGCCGGTCCTCGTGCGCCTGGACGTTTTGCTTCGAGTCTTGAAGGCAGCCTGGCGAGGGCGTTGCCGACGATGGACCGGCGCGCATTCCTGAAACGCTCCGGCATCGGAGTTGGTGTCGGGCTGGCGGCCTCGCAGCTTTCGTTGATGCGCAAGGCGCAGGCAAAAGATCCCGCTGCCGCTGATAGCGGTAGCAAGCAGGTCGTGCGGCGCACGGTCTGCAGCCACTGTTCGGTGGGCTGCGCAGTCGATGCAGTGGTGGAGAACGGCATCTGGATCCGGCAGGAGCCCGTGTTCGATTCGCCGATCAATCTTGGCGCGCATTGTGCGAAGGGGGCGGCGCTGCGCGAGCATGGGCATGGCGAATACCGCCTGAAATATCCCATGAAGCTGGTGAACGGCAAATACCAGCGCATCAGCTGGGACCAGGCCTTGCAGGAAATCTCGGCAAAGATGCTGGACCTGAAAAAGAAAGATGGCCCGGATTCGGTGTTCTTTGTCGGCTCGTCGAAACACAATAACGAGCAGTCGCAGCTTCTGCGCAAGTTCGTGTCCTTCTTCGGCACCAATAACTGCGACCACCAGGCGCGCATCTGCCACTCCACGACGGTGGCCGGCGTGGCGAACACCTGGGGCTACGGCGCCATGACCAACAGCTACAACGATATGCAGAACGCCAAGGCGGCCATGTATATCGGCTCCAACGCGGCCGAGGCGCACCCGGTTTCCATGCTGCACATGCTGCATTCGAAGGAGAACGGCTGCAAGATGATCGTTGTCGATCCGCGCTACACGCGCACGGCGGCCAAGTCGGACCAGTACATCCGCATTCGCTCCGGCTCGGACATTCCTTTCCTGTACGGGATGCTGTGGCATATCTTCAAGAACGGTTGGGAAGACAAGGAATACATTGCCGCCCGCGTCTACGGCATGGACAAAGTGCGCGAGGAAGTCGCCAAGTGGACGCCGGACAAGGTGGAAGAAGCTTGCGGCGTGCCGGAAGCCCAGGTGCTGCAGGCGGCAGAGACGATGGCGAAGAACCGTCCGTCCACCGTGGTGTGGTGCATGGGCCAGACGCAGCACTCGATCGGCAACGCGATCGTGCGCGCATCCTGCATCCTGCAGCTCGCGCTGGGGAATGTCGGCAAGAGCGGCGGCGGCACCAATATCTTCCGTGGCCACGACAATGTGCAGGGCGCGACCGACGTCGGCCCGAATCCCGATTCGCTGCCGGCTTACTACGGCCTGGCGACCGGCGCATGGAAGCACTGGTGCGCGGTGTGGGGCGTCGATTACGAATGGGTCAAGAGCCAGTTTGCCTCGCAGGCCATGATGGAAAAATCCGGCACTACCGTGTCGCGCTGGGTCGATGCGGTGCTGGAGAAAAATGAGCTGATCGACCAGGACAGCAACGTCAAGGCGGTCTTCTTCTGGGGCCATGCGCCGAACTCGCAAACGCGGGGCCTGGAAATGAAGAAAGCGATGGACAAGCTGGAAATGCTGGTCGTGATCGATCCGTATCCCTCCGCTACGGCCGCCATGGCCGCGATGAAGGTGGAGGGACAGGAAGTTAACCCGAACCGCGCCGTCTACCTGCTGCCGGCTGCCACACAGTTCGAAACTTCCGGTTCGGTGACTGCCTCCAACCGTTCGGTGCAATGGCGCGAAAAGGTAATCGAACCGCTGTTCGAATCGCGCACGGACCACATGATCATGTACCAGCTGGCGGAAAAGCTGGGCTTTGGCAAACAGCTGGTGGCAAAACTGAAACTGGTGCCGGGCAAGGGCAATATGATGGAGCCGGAGCCGGAATCGATGCTGCGCGAGATCAACCGCGGCAGCTGGACCATCGGCTATACCGGCCAGTCGCCGGAGCGCCTCAAGGCGCACATGCGCAATATGCACATGTTCGACGTGAAAACCTTGCGCTGCAAAGGCGGCAAGGATGCCGAAACGGGCTACGACCTGACCGGCGATTATTTCGGCCTGCCGTGGCCTTGCTACGGCACGCCTGAGCTCAAGCACCCCGGCTCGGCCAACCTGTACGACAACACCCAGCATGTGATGGATGGCGGCGGCAATTTCCGCGCCAACTTCGGCGTGGAGCGCGATGGCGTGAACCTGCTGGCGGAGGATGGCTCCTTCTCCAAGGGGGCTGATATTACGACGGGCTATCCGGAATTCGACCACGTCCTGATGAAAAAGCTGGGCTGGTGGGATGAATTGACTGACGCCGAAAAACTGGCGGCGGAAGGCAAGAACTGGAAGACCGACCTGTCCGGCGGCATCCAGCGCGTGTGCCTGAAGGTGCATGGCGTGCACCCCTTCGGCAACGCCAAGGCGCGCGCGGTAGTGTGGAACTTCCCCGATCCGGTGCCGCTGCACCGCGAGCCGCTGTTCGGCACGCGACCCGACCTCGTGGCCAAGTATCCGACCCACGACGACAAGAAAGCCTTCTGGCGCATGCCGACCCTGTACAAGACTGTGCAGCAGAAGGCAATCAACGATGGCCTGGCGCAGAAATTCCCGATCATCCTGACCTCCGGGCGCCTGGTGGAATACGAGGGCGGTGGCGAAGAGACGCGTTCCAATCCATGGCTGGCGGAGCTGCAGCAGGAGAACTTTGTCGAAATCAATCCAAAGGCAGCTTCCGACCGCGGCATCCGCAACGGCGACTACGTGATCGTATCGACACCGACCGGGGCGCGCATCAAGGTGCGGGCGCTGGTAACGCAGCGCGTGGGCGTGGACACGGCCTTCATTCCCTTCCACTTCTCGGGCTGGTGGCAGGGCAAGGACATGCTGGAATACTACCCGGAAGGCGCGGCGCCGATTGTGCGCGGCGAGGCGGTCAACACGGCCACGACTTACGGCTATGACTCGGTCACCATGATGCAGGAGACCAAGACCACCATCTGCAATATCGAACGCTTCGCGGGCTGAGGAGATTGCCATGGCACGGATGAAATTCATTTGCGACACGGAGCGCTGCATCGAGTGCAACGCCTGTGCGACGGCGTGCAAGAACGAACACGAAGTGCCTTGGGGCGTGAACCGGCGCCGGGTGGTGACCATCAACGATGGCATCATCGGGCAAGAAAAGTCGGTTTCGGTGGCGTGCATGCATTGCTCGGATGCGCCTTGCATGGCGGTGTGCCCGGTCGACTGCTTCTACCGCACCGAAGAGGGCGTGGTCCTGCATAACAAGGATGCCTGCATCGGCTGTGGATACTGTTCCTACGCTTGCCCGTTCGGCGCGCCGCAGTTCCCGTCCAACGGAACCTTTGGCCTGCGCGGCAAGATGGACAAGTGCACCTTCTGCGCGGGCGGCCCGGAAGAAAACGGCTCGCAGGAAGAGTTCGAGAAATATGGCCGCAACCGGCTGGCCGAGGGCAAGCTGCCGGCCTGCGCGGAAATGTGTTCGACCAAGGCGCTGCTGGGCGGCGATGGCGATGTGGTGGCGGATATCTTCCGCACCCGCGTCGTCACGCGCGGCAAGGGCAGCGAAGTCTGGGGCTGGGGCACGGCTTACGGCAAACCGGAGGCAAAGTCATGAAGCTCTATCTCGTAGTGCTGCTGGCGCTGGCCGGCTGCGGCGAAGTTTCGCAGTCGAAGCAGGGCAGTGCAGTGAATCGCGGCGACGAGCCAGGATACAAGGGAGCTCGCACGGCGCAGGTGGCCAAGGGCTGGACGCCGGGCGACAAGGCTTCCTGGGACAAGCAGGTGCGCGAGCGCGGGCAGCTGCAGAATGAGTACGTGAAGACCAACCGCTAGGGAGGTTCGCCATGAAACGATGGTTGGCAATGCTGGCCGTGGCACTCGCAGCCGGCACGTCACTTGCGGCGGACGCTCCCGCACCGAGGCAGCAGGCTGCCCCGGCGTCGCCTGCGGCCACGACTGAGGCTCCGCGCGTCGAATCGGTCGATATCCTCAAGCAGAACCAAGCCGAACGCACGCGCGACCAGCCGGGCAATAATGCGCCCGTCTGGCGCAAGGTGGTGGCGGGAGAGGCACATTACAGCAGCCTGCCTTACCCTGAATCCGGTGTCCTGATCCAGCCCAAAGCCCAGCTTCCCGGCCAGCCTGTAGCGGTGACTGCAGGTGAAGCCTGGCGCCGCTTCCGTAACGGCCCGATGATGAGCATAGGTGGTTGGCTGATCCTGGGCGTACTAGCCGTCATCGCCGTGATGTACTTCGGCAAAGGCCGGATCAAGGTGCATTCGCCGCCAACCGGCCGCAAGATCCAGCGCTTCACGCCAACGGAGCGCTTCGTGCACTGGACGACGGCAATTACCTTCGTGCTGCTCGCTGTTTCCGGCCTGTGCATGATGTTCGGTAAATTCGTGCTGATGCCCATCATCGGCCACGCCCTGTTCGGCTACCTGACCTACGCCCTGAAAACCATTCACAATTTCGTCGGCCCCTTGTTCACGGTCTCGATCATCGTCACCTTCTTACTGTTCGTGAAAGACAATTTCCCGATCGCCGCCGACATCAAATGGCTGGCCCGGCTGGGCGGCATGTTTGGAGGAGGGCATGCTCCTGCCGGCCGCTTCAATGCCGGCGAAAAGCTCTGGTTCTGGGGCGGCGTCACCTTGCTCGGCCTAGTTGCCAGCGGTTCCGGCTTTGTGCTCGACAAGCTGGTCCCTAACCTCGAATACACCCGCTTCATGATGCAGGGTGCGAACCTGCTGCACATTACGGCCACCGTGCTGATGATGGCCTTCGCGCTGGGCCACATCTACCTCGGCACCATTGGCATGGAAGGCGCTTACAAAGCCATGCGAGAAGGTTATGTGGACGACGCCTGGGCGCGCGAGCACCACGATATCTGGTACCAGGAAGTGGTGGATGGCAAAGTGCCGCGCGTGCGTGCCCCGGAGCACGATGGCGAGACGGTGCCGCCACCCGCGCCCAAGACAGTCTAAGGAGCATGCCATGAACAAGCCCATCTTCGCCCTGGTACTGCTGGCCGTATCCTGCACAGCGCAAGCCAAGCTGCCAGCGCCCACTGAAGAGCAAAAAGCCGCCGCCGCCGCAACCAAGGACAAGCAAGCCTGGACCGACAAGGTTGCCGCCTACAAGCTATGCCTGGCGCAAGATCGCGTCGCAGCCCATTATTTCAAGACGAAGGGAAGCGGCGGCAAGCCATCGGCCGCGCTGCCGGCGTGTGCCGATCCGGGACCGTACGTTGCCCAGGTGGCAGCCAGCAAGGAAGTTGGCGTCGCCGATTCGAAGCCCGTGCCCGAGGCTGGCAAGAAGAAATAAAGAAAAACCCGCCGCAGCGGGTTTCCACGGGGGGAGTGGTTGCGGCTTAGCCCAGCTTGTCGTTGGACTTGCGACGGGAAGCCAGGCCCAGCAGGCCAACGCCTACCAGCAGCATCGCATAGGTAGCTGGTTCCGGAATCGGAGCCGCCAGGTTCAGGTTACCGGCATAGGACCCGCCCATGCCAGCAATGGCAGTGCTGCCAGTGACCGTAAAGCCATAATTACCCGACATCAGGGCGTCGATCGGGAAGAATTCGATGCCGGATGAAGTGTCAAAGGTTGTTGAGAGTGCGGTCTGGCTGCTGTCGGCTTCGACTTTGAAGAACTCAATGCCAGTGATGCCATAGTTCGCCAGGCGGGAACCATCGATCCAGGTCTTGCCCACGACGACCGAACCGCTGGCATAGCTGGCGTTCTGGTCCACCGAGAACAGATAAGTGTCGATATAGTCCCCTGCCGTCGCGTGCAGGGCGCCAAAGATGGCATTGCCTGCAGCATCAAAGGTCAGGGTGGTTTGCGCCATGGCGCCGGAGCTGGCGAACAGCCCGGCGGATAGCATCAATGTACCGGCTACCTTGCTAAGAAACGCTTTCTTCATGTTAATACCCCTTGAGATAGTGTTGTTGTGAAGGTGAAGCGGTGTCAGCGCGCAAGAGATTGCCTGGTTATATCGTCAGTGGCCTGCTGAAAACATAACCTTTCCTGCTTGCCAACGACGATCAATATAGCCCACCCCCTCCAGTCATTAGTTCATTAATGAAGTGTGTATGTTTTCGAGCGCACAAAGCTCGACCGCACTCGCGGGGCACGGGAAAAGCGCTGGAAAACGTCAAGGGAAAAATTTTTGTGTGCTCGAGCCTGTAAGGCTTGAAAGCCACATTTCGTAGGCCGATTCCGACAGGAACAAGAGCCGAACTGACGGGGGAATTGTGAGCAAACGCACCGTGTGCAACGGGGCCGGGAAATAAGATGGAAGCGTGATCGAAGCGCCCAGCGCTCATCTACCAGACACCCTGGCCGGCTTCTGCCGCAGCGAGGCACCCGGCCCAAAAACAGAATACGGAGGCCTATCATGACCCAGACCAACCACCCATCCAAGTACGTGGTAAGGGAGTACCTCGAACGTCGTTCTCAGGCAGTCAAACCACCTCCATCGCCAGAGGAGATTCGCCGTCAGCTGGGTTGGGGTTTGATGTTGTTCGAGCCGAAGATGGAAACCGGGCGCTAGACCCCCGTACTACACACTGACCCGCCGCCTGGCGGGTTTTTTTTCGCCGTTCGCTGAAATCTTCGCCATTCACCGAGCCGCCGCCGCCATTCACCGAAAAGCCGTTTCGCCGCCTGCTGCACCCCGGTATCGTTCATCCATCCAATCAACGGGGAGCAAAAAATGAGCAAACAAATGGAATCACGCAGCCAACTGCTCTGGGGCCTGATCGTGATCGCCGTCGGCGTGCTGTTCCTGACCGATATCGAGATTCCGCCAGTTGGCCAACTGTGGCGCTACTGGCCTTTCCTGGCGATGGCCTTCGGCGCCGTCAAACTGATTCCACCGACCACGCCGAAGCATGTAGTGGATGGCCTGTGCCATATCGCTTTCGCCGGCTGGTTCTACATGTCGTTCGAACATATCTGGGGCCTGACTTTCCACAATAGCTGGCCCATCCTGGTCATCATCGCCGGCATTTGCCTGCTGGTGCAGCCAGTTGTGATTAAATACAGCGCCAATAAAGAGGAGAACCAATAATGCGTAACCGCAACCGCAGCCATCGCGAACGTAATACCGCATCCCAGATGCTGATCGGCGCCGGCGTCATCCTGGCCGGCTTCCTGTTCCTGATCGATAACCTGGGCTGGATCGACCTGGACATGCGGGTGCACTTCTGGCCCTTCATCCTGATGGTCGTTGGCGCCTCGACCCTGGCAAACGCGCCGCGGCGCGGCAGTGGGGCAGCAGTGGCAGGCATTTTCATGATCGGCTTTGGCGCCTTGTCGCTGCTGAAAGGCTTGGGCCTGATCTACATCAGCTGGAAAGTCATCTTCCCGATCGGGATTATTGGCCTGGGCTTGATGATGGTGTTCCGTGCCAGCAAGCGCAGCAAGCAATCGTCGGCCAGCGGCGAAGCAGCCAGCGGCTATGCTCAAGACGCTTCCATCTTCGGGGTGGACGAGGGGGAAACTGGCGAGCGTGTGCTCGACCTGACGGCCATCCTCGGCGGCGTGCAGCGCAAGGTTACGACCCAGGACTTCCGTGGCGGCGATTTGAGCAGCATCATGGGCGGCATCGACCTGGATATGCGCACCGCATCGCTGAACGGCACCGCTGTCGTGAATGTGTTTGCGCTGATGGGCGGCATCTCGATCAAGGTGCCGACCGACTGGACGGTGGAACTGGAAGGCACGCCGGTCCTGGGCGGCTTCGACGAAAAGACCATGGAGCCAAAGGACAACAGCAAGCGCCTGGTGATTCGCGGTACCGCCATCATGGGCGGCGTGGAAATCCGTAACTGATGCAGCGCGTGTTGACCAGCCGTGGCGGCGTGCTGCTGTACCTGACGGTATGGCTGCTGCTGGGGCTTGGACTGGGGGGCGCGATTTCCACCCTCAGCGACGAACCCCTGCTGCGCGCCATGCTCATTGCCGTGCCGGTGACTTTGCTGTTCTCCGTCGGTGCCGGTTTCTCGGCCTACTATATGTGCAAGGCCAATCCGCTGCGGGAGCGCAGCCCGGCAGTGATCCTGGTGTCAATGCTGACTGCCGCAGTATGTGCCGGCTTCCTGTGGGTGTTCCTGATGCGGCTCTGGAATGTAGGGGCTGAATCGTTCGGCGCGGAAGGCATTGCGATCCGCCCCCAGTTGACGGCCTTGCTGTTCTCGCTCGGGATCCTGATGTATGGGCTGCTGGCGACGCTGAATTACCTGGTCGGAGAATTTGTCCGGGCCCGCCAGGCGGAGCAGCGCGAACTGGAATCCAAACTGCTGGCGCGCGACGCCGAACTGCGCATGCTGCGAACCCAGATCGACCCGCACTTCCTGTTCAATAGCCTGAACTCGATCAGCGCGTTGACCTCGATCGACGCCAAGCGGGCCCGCGACATGACGCAGCGCCTGTCGGACTTCTTTCGCCAGAGCCTGGGCATTGAAGCGCAGGGCAAGATCACGCTGGAAGAGGAGGTGCGCCTGATCGGCCACTTCTTGGCAATCGAAAAAGTACGCTTCGGCGCAAGGCTTGGGGTGGAGCAGGAAGTAGGCGAAGCAGCGCTGCCATGCCTGCTGCCGCCGATGATCCTGCAGCCGCTGGTGGAAAACGCCGTCAAGCACGGCATCGGCGGCATGCCGGAAGGGGGCACGGTACGCATCGACGCCCGCCGCGAAGGCTCGCTGCTGAAGGTTGAAGTGGTAAACGACACTGACCCGGACACTCCGCCCCGCAAGGGCAACGGCATTGGCCTGGTCAACGTGCGGGAGCGTCTGGCGGCGGCCTACGGCCACCAGGCCAGCGTGCACTGCACGCACGAAAACAATAAATACCGGGTAGCCCTGACGCTGCCCGCTGAGACGAAGGAGTCCTGAACCATGCGCGTCATCATTGTCGATGATGAAGAACTAGCCCGCGGCGTCATGCGGGAATACCTGCGGGCCCACGCCGACGTGGAAGTGGTCGCCGAATGCGGCAACGGCTTCGAAGCCGTGAAGGCGATTGCCGAACTGGAGCCGGATGTCGTGTTCCTCGACATCCAGATGCCAAAACTCGATGGCTTTGAGGTGGTGGAACTGGCGGGCAGCAAACCGCACTATGTTTTCGCCACGGCCTATGACCAGTACGCGCTGAAGGCGTTTGAGGTCCATGCCATCGATTACCTGCTCAAGCCCTATCCGCAGGAAAGGCTGGACCAGGCCGTGGCGCATGTGCGCACTCGCCTCGGAAGCGAGCGTCCACCGGTGACGCAGATGGCGGCCGAGGCAGCGACCCGCAACGGCCCGCTGGAACGTGTGCTGATTCGTGACGGTTCTCGCGTGCACGTGATTGCCGCTGAGCGCATCGACACCATCGAAGCGCAGGACGACTACGTTGAGATCCTGGCCGAGGGTAAGCCATACCTGAAGAACCAGCGCCTGTCGGAACTGGAAGAGCAGCTTGACCAGACCCGTTTCGTGCGCCTGCACCGCTCATGGATCGTCAATGTGGAACGCATCGAGCGCATTGAGCAGGCCACCAAGGACAGCCACTGCGCGGTGTTGAAGGATGGCCGCAAAATTCCGGTCAGTCGAAGTGGGTACCAGAAGGTGAAGGGGCTGTAATATCCGCCCCCGGAACTGGTGGGACCTACGCCGCTGCGGGCTGAACTGAGAAAACGACCATTCTCCCATCAGGATACGAGCCCTCCCATCCGCATGGAATTGCGCCATCTAGATAGACTTGTTGCACTACTTGCCAAAGTTGGGGGACTTCTCCGTATGCATAGCAATGCAGAAGGCGGGAAATGTCACCCTGCATGTTATTGATCAGAAGTTCACTGCGCACGTTGGGGTATTGCTCCTTTGTGATTCGATCCAAAACGCAAAGGATCTCTTTTTCGATCTTGCGGGGCATTGCTGGCCATGGTGGTGTGAATGCTTCTAAAAGGCCCTGCCAGTCTACGCAATTCGCTCCAGAGTCGTCTGTCGAGAACCTCTCTGCTTGTGTGATGTCAAAAATGACCCGCTGGCTTGCGGAGCTGGCGATATATGTTTTATCAAGTAAGACAGGGTGATCTAAAAAATCAAAAAGAAGCTTCGCTTCCTCGATTATCTGGTTCCAATTTTTCCTCATCAGGTCGAAGTTCGATTGGAATCATTATTTGCCAGGGATGTAGACGCATAGCCTTCCCAATGGATAAGCGCCCTCCCAGCCGCATGGAAAGAGGTCATTTTGGTATGCTCCCCACATTAATTTGTGTAGATCGGTAGTTATTTCTACTAGTTTTCCGCGGGCAATCTCAATCAGGTCGCCATAAATATCATCAAAGAAATCCATCAACCCCTTCGGTATCGATCGCTCGCAGAGCTTCATGATCTCGAAAGAAATTTGATCGTCGATCAAGTCCATATTGATCTTATTTTCGAAGTAATAATTGTATACTTGCTTTGCAGCTTGAGTTCGCAACCCGTTCCATGAAACAAATGGTTCCGCAATACTCTGATGCCAGGCAAGCTTTTGTGCCAAAGCAAGATCGTTGGCTACAAAATATTCGTCACCGATTGGTGGCGGCGGTATGGATCTGAATAGCCTTTCAGATCGAATAAATTCAAGGAACTCAACGAACTGAGGGTTTTGGGTGGAAGGTTGTGAGGGAACGATCTTCTCTTTCTTCTCGCATTCCAAAAGAAATTCGGAAGTACGTTGTCGGAGTTCGCTGGAAATATCTAGAGAGAGAAGTCGTTGCAATAAAGGAATCGCACTTTTATAGTCCTTAATGGACTTTAGAAATCCTAAAGCAAAAACATCAAGAATCTCTGCCTCTTGCGCAGTATCAGTGTACTCAACTAACAAATTGCGAAGTGCATCCCTGACTCCAACGACGCGGTCAAACTTGATTTGTGTGCGGATTTTTTTTAATGAATTTTCCAAATCCATTGCTGCTCCATTTTTAGTATCGCCTCGAGGACTTTATGTATCGGTCCCAATCACCATCCTTCAATCCTGTAGCCCTGCCGCACTCCGTCTTATACAACGGCAGCTTGTTTTTCCTGAGGGCGCTATCCAGGTTTCTCTGTAAATTGCGTACAGCATGCTCGCGATCACCTTCCAAAGAGTATTTTAGGCCAATATAGTCCAGTTCTTTTTTTACGGCCTTATTATAAGCACTGTGATAACCGCTGTGCTTTGTCATGAACCCGCCTTGTGTGGAAGGAAGCATAATGGCGTTGCTTGCGGAATTCATCTTGAACTTGATGCTGTTCAAGACATCGTGACCTTCCAGTTCTTCTGGTATGACATGGTGAGCCTCTTTTCCTGGCCATGTGCTACAGCCAGTTGCAGCGCGCCCAAGTTCTTGCGAGTTTTTTTTCTTTCTCGCTAAGCCTAAGGGATCCACCCACCGCATTGGGTTCGGTGCGTATTGATATACGTTGAGCCCACCCAGCAAACCGATCGGATCCTGAGTGATATAACGCGCTGAACTTGGATCGTAATAACGATGCCGGTTGTAATGCAGCCCCGTTTCGTTGTCCTGATATTGGCCTGGGAATCGCAGCGGCTGCTCAATCGTCCCGTGGGAAATACGAAGCACTTTACCCCAAGCCCGATATTGAGCTGCCCATGCGACTTCACCGTTCTCGTTCCTTAACTCCTGAGGCGTTCCCAGGTGATCACATTGGAAGTAAAGGATGTGGTCAGCTCTCGCATCGGCTTCAGCCCGTTCGCGCAATTGCTGCCGACGTTCGCGGTGACGTGATTCCGCTTGCACCTGCTCATATGATGACCATTCGGCGACGTGTGCGTCCGCGTCGTGGAGGGGGGGAGGTAAGCTCCACTCGCTTGGTTGACAAAAATTGATGGCGTCGGATGCGTAGGCAGAACCCCCTTCGCTGTATTCTATTCGTGCCAGTGGAATGAAACTGTCTGGTTCGTAGAGGTAGGTAATTGTTTTATCAGTCGACACCTCCTGCACCATTGCGTCACCGTCCCACACGAACAAGGTGGTAATGCCGGAATGTTCGAGGCCTACCGAGGGAGGAACTTCGCCATCTGCCCAACGTTGCTCTTCAATCTGTTTGGCAATGCGTCGCCCGAATGCGTCATATCTGTAGCGAGCAACTTGTCGGGAATTTGCGAAGGTCTTGACGGCCATTGACAGGCGGTTGTCGGCGTCATAGGCAAGTTCCAGCTCGCCTTCTTCGTTCGCTCCAGCCACCGTGCGCGGGCGTATGGCGATAGTGTTTCCATGTACGTCATACTCATAGAAGTAGCCCATGTACTGCTGCAGCAGGTTATGAGTTACCTTAGCCAATTTCGGAGCAGTGATACCGGCGGCAGGCTGTTCGTCCAGTTCGCGTAGGACTTTGCGAGTTTCGATTGGTCCATGTTCGGCGCTAGTATCCAGCAGGTTGCCCGCAGGGTCGAATGCAAAGGTTTCAGTCAGGCCCTGCTGCACGGAAGAAAGCAACTGTCCGAGCGGATCGTAGGTATAGTGGACGCCTCTTCCCGAACTGTCCTCGATTTGTAGCAGGTTTCCTATGGCGTCGTAATTGTGGTGGCGGTCGAGCAAGCGGCGCGTACCCTTTTCAAGGGTAAGAGTTTTCAGGCGTGATTGCGGATCGTAACTGCGTCGTCCAATCAGTCGTTCACTGCTTCCGCCGATTTCACGCGTGGTTTCTCGGTGTAGTTTATCGCGCTCCAGGTCCACCAGAGATTTACCTTGCCAGAGGGTGCCGTGCCAATGACCGCTGCCATAACGTAGAGTGTCAATACGTCGGCCATTTGGCAGTATGGTTTGGATCCGATTGCCCAGTTCATCGTAACTGTGCATCAGTGTGAATGCAGCGATATACTCCGCAGGTTTTCCCGGCAGGCGTGTGGCGCCTGTCAAATAGCCTACACGCTCGTCGACAAGTTGGCCGATAGGATCGTATGCAAACCGATGTTCTGCCTGAGGACTGCTTGCTGCTATAAGCCTGCCCAATGCATCATAGGCATAGCGTACGCCGCCATCAGCATCGCTTTTCGCAATCAGATAGCCTAATTCATCGCGCAGGAAGTCAGCCCGCTTACCGTTACATTCGCAGCTGACCAGGTTGCCTCCAGCGCTGTAAGAATATGATGTCGTTTTGCCGTCGAAGCCTGTTTCACTGGCGACGCGACTCTCTTCGTCATAAGCCAAAGTGTAAGAATCGCCGTTGCCGTTGACCAGTTCTACCAAGCGGAGCGCGCTATCGTACGAGTAGCGCAGAGTTTGCCCTTTGGCGTCAATGCGCTCGAACGGCAATCCGTGCCCGTCGTAGCGGTACCGTGTTTTCTGTCCTTTGGCATCAGTTTTTTCTACCAAATTGTCATCTGCGTCGTACTCGAAGGATTCAATTATTTGGTCGGGGTAGGTGATGCGTACCAGGCGTCCGAGAGCATCGTAGCGATAACCCGTCGTATTGCCGACGGCATCGATATGCTGGGCCAGACGGCCGAGGCCATCGTAGTTGTAATGCGTCGTGCAGTTTGAACAATCGGTATAGGAAGCCAGACGGCCGGCGGCGTCATACGATAGCCGCTTGGTACCGCCGCGTGCATCGGTTACTGCAGACAGCCGGCCTTGAGAATCGTAAGCGTAGCGAGTGGTGTGGTTCAGGGCATCAGTGCGTTCCAAAAGTCTGCCGGCTGCATCGTACCTGTTTTGCGTGGTATGGCCCAGCGCATCGGTAATTGCAACAGGCGAATTGTTGGCATCGTATTGAATTCGGGTGACATTGTTTTGGGCATCGGTCAGGCTAGTCAGGTTACCTGCGGCGTCGTAATCAAAGCGGGCAGTATTGCCATCCGCGTCGATTTCGGCCAGCAGCATGCCATCGCGGCTCCATTCCCGTCGGCCAAGCGAGCGGGGACTGCCCTCCGGGGTGATGCGGTGTACGCCGGTGGCGAGCCATTGAGAGTTGAACTGGTATTCCAGTACGCCGCCATCGGGCTCGGTGACGCGGGTGGTGTCTGGGTCGATGTACGCAATCTGGACTTCATCGCGGCCATCGGCTGTCGTGGTGCGCACGGCACGGGCCTGGTAGCTGTTGCCGACGGTGATAGGGCAGCGCTCGGATAGTTGCGCGTCGTCGAGGGCATTGCCGGCCCAGCGCTCGCGCAGGAAGGCGAGGCTGATCCATTCCAGGCCGTGGGCGAAGCCGGAGTAGGTGGTGTACTGCACCAGCAAATGATGTTTGTACGTGTAACGGCGCGACTGGTCGGCGATATTGCTTTGTTCAACCAGGTTGCAGCGCAGCGGCAGCGCTTCGAAGGAACCGGCTGGCGCAGTTGCCATGACCAGGTCGGGCAGGTCGGCTTCGTAGCGGTAGCGCACATGGCACAGACGGGTGCCGTCCGGCAGTACTTGTTCGATGCTGCCGATGCGCGGCGCGGCGAACTGCGGCTCGGGGCCGGATTCGACCGGCAGGTAAGCATCCCTTAGCGCTTCGATCGTCAGTCCGTCGTCGGAGCGAACGCGGAGAAGGACTTCGCCCGGCCGGGCGGCATGATTACGCTCGATGGTGATGCCGCTGCCATCGCGTTCGGCGCGGCGAGTGAGGTAGTAGCGTTGCGTGCGAATGGGGGAGCGGGGGGCGAGCATGGCGTTGACGCCATCGTAGCCGTGCGGCAGCCATCCTTCAGGACCTGCGCTGAAGGTATCGGTGGCGCCGTCGCGCCAGGTCAGGGTGACTTGCTGGTCGCTGTCGCGCCGCAGGGTGAAGCCTTCGCCGCGGTGGTCGTGTTCCTGGCCGATGTCCAGCGCCGGCAGCCTGATCGCGCGGCCGCTGGCCTCGTGATAAACGATGCCTTTGGCGCAAATGGAGATGCTGCTGGTGTAGGGCGTGCCCCAGCGTGCTCCCAGCAGGCCCCAGTCTTCGGTCTCCGAGCCGGAACGATAGGTGCGGGTCCAGGCCAGCGGCGTCGGTCCCTCCAGGACGAAGTCGGTCTGCGGCAGGATTTCCTCGCCGGTGCCGAAATGCACGGGGTGGCTGCTCTTGACGGGTTTGCCGCCAGGTGCGCCGTCCTTGGGACAGCAGTCGGATGGCTTGTCGGACTTGGGTTCCTTGACCTGCTTGGTCTTGCCGCCGTCGTGGCCGTCCTTGCCGTCGCCGCCGGTTGCCTTGGGCTGGGGTTTGGGCTGCGCCGGCGGTGTCGAGCCGGGCTTGGCCTTCTTCGATGGCATCAATTTCTTCAGGAAGCTGCCGACCTTGGCGACCTTCTTGAATACCAGGTTTTCTGCCGCGCTATAGGCCATGCCGGTTGCGGCGGTCACGATATCCGGCGTTTTGCCGGTGAGGATATAGTCGGCCGCCTGGTCCAGTACCGTGGCGGAGGTGTCGGCAGCATAGCCTGTCGCCGTCACTGCGCCGGCGGTTACGCCGCCAGCTGCGGCTGTCGTTTCCATCGCTGCTGCCACCGGCAATCCGACGCCGGTGGCGCCGACTGCAAGTCCGCCTACGCCTACGGCGGCACTGCCCATGGCGATGTCGCCGCCCTTGTCCATCGCGTCCTTGCCGAACTTGTGCAGGCTATCGGAAACGTTGTCCTTGTATCCTTGCGCCGCGTCGTGCAGTGTTTCGCTTGCCGCTTTTCCAAGGCTTTGCAAGCGCGTGCGCGCCGCTTGCACACCGCGTTCGTAGATCCGTCCGATGGTATTGCGGTTATTCATCCATACAATGCGCGACTCCTGGATGGTCTGCGTGCCGTTGGAGCCTTTGGTGGAGCTGTAGTCTTTCGATTCAACCGTTTTGAGGTAGGTGCCGCTTTTGACGCCACCCAGCGTGCCGCGTTCGTCGCCTTTGACGCTGGGGATCACGCTTCTGTTATGCAGGAAGACAGGGGCGCTTTGCGTCTTCACCGAGCGGGATACATCCTTGGCGTCCTTGAACTCCCCGGTAATCGTGTATGGGATGGGTACGACCGAATTGCCTACCGGAGTTTTGCAGATATCCGGCGTGAGGCTGACGCAGTAAAAGCGTTTGGATTTGGTGACGGTTTCGTGAGCCATGGAATCTTAAAGGCTTTGTGGTTCGGATTCTGCGTGCCAGGCATTCAAGCGCTCCAGCGCTTCCGGCGTGTTCGCATGGTGCAGGCGCACTTCCTCGAAGCCTTCAGCGGCGGAGATGGCGAGGCGCCAGGTCAACTCAAGCTGGCCACCGTCGAGATCGATCACCACGGTGTCGATTGCCATGGGCATAGCGGCAATGGCCGAATCTGCGTCGACCCCTAGCAGGAACAGGGATTCCTTCGGCATGGTGAAGGAGAGTGTGCTGTTGCCATCGCCGTCGACGCGGGCATAGGGCGCGCTTGCGGCGCACAGATTGGTAAGCTGGAATTGCTCGCCGCCTTCGAGGTGAGGGCATTGCTGGTCGACCGGCGCGCCGTTCCAGTAGCGGAAATCGAAGTTCTTGGGCAGCAGGGGGACCTCGTCTTCCTTCCAGTCGGTTTTCGTATCGACCTGGCCTATCAGTTCCCGGCGAGGCAGCCAGCCGCGGCCCAGGTAGCCCATGCCGGCCGGCGTTTGCGGCTTGCCTCCGCCTGCCATCTGCCAAAAAGCGCTGGCGGTAAAACGCTGCTCGGGATATTCGATGCAGGGCGCGGGCAAGGATTCGGCGCGGCTGGCGTCAAGGAACCAGGTTGGGGCGAAGCCGCGGCCAAGTGGATTTTGCTGGCAGCTATCATGTGCTTCCGGCGCCGTTGCCGGATTCGGATAGGTTTGCCGTTGTTCTGCAGTGAGCCGGTGCTTGGCGGGAACCCGTCCAGCGTCGGTGCTGCCGGCCTCGATCCGGCATTCGCCGCCGTAGGCAAATTCATAACGCAGCGGAGTGCGCGCGGCCGCCTTGGACGTGCTGATGCGCCAGGGCACTGCGTCCGCCATTCCCAGCGAGCATGCGCGCAAGGTGGATTTCAGCCAACGCGCCGGTGCGGCGTTGCGGAACAAGCGGCGTTCGCCGGTGATGCGCAAGGTCTTGTCGACCAGGATTTCGCCGGGCGTGGTGGTGTCCTGCGCGGCGGCCACGCGCTGAAGCCAGTCCTGTTCAACGTCGTGCGACAGGCGCATCATCGGGTTGAGCGGCTGGGGGCGTTCAGGCAGCGGCGCCGGCAGGTCGGGACGCTGCACGCGAAGCGATACCTCGAACTCGCATGTTTCGACGCCTGCTGGCGCATGCGCTTCGCCAACTACCACGACATCGCATAGCGGCTTGAATGGCGCCAAATCGCTTTCGTAGCGCACGCTCTTTTTGATATCGTCTTCGTGATGGACGTCTGTCACGTGCAAGGGTGCAGGGTCCTCAACGGCGATCAGTTGGGCACGGCCTTGCTCGTCGCAGGGGCCAAGCGCATAGGCGGTCTTGGCGGCGATTACATGGAAGGCGGCGCCATTCTGGTCGACCGAATCGAAATGCAGCGCATCGAACCCGGTGCGGTTGTCGAAGCGCAGGCTGGGGATTGCTTGGAACTCCACGGTCAACCTGCCGGATTGGTGTCAACGTCGTCGCCGTGCAATTCGACTTTCTTCGAGCCGCGGATGATGATCTCCTTGCCCGAAATCTCGATGCGCCCATCCTTTTTCATGACGAAAGTGCTGGCTCCGACCTCAATGCGGAATTCTTCGCCGGCGGTGTAAGAGATCTTCTGGCCGACCATCACGGTCTTGGACAAGCCCACTTCCTCGGCCTGCATCAGGGCGACGGTAGTGTTCATCGCTGCGCCCACGGTCGTCTGGTAGGCGCCGCCGATCGTGACAATCTTTGCCAGCCCCACGGTTTCAATTTTCATGTGGCCGATGGTGACGTTGCGCGTGCCGCCAATATCGATGGTCTCGTTCTTGCCAACATCCTCTGTCCGGTTGTCGCCGATGCTGATGGTTTCGTTGTGGTCGACGCGCTCCTTGCGGTCGTTGTGCACTGTGATGGTCTCGTTGTTGTCAACGGTCTCAGTGCGGTCGTGCTTGATATGGTTGGTTTCGTCGTGGTCGACGGTTTTGCGGCGGTCGTTGCCGACCCATTTGTCCTCATCGTGCTCGACCTCGGTCAACTGGTCTTTTTCGGCGTGTAGCCAAAGCTGCTCGGCGCCTTTCTTGTCCTCGAACCGGATCGCGTTCGCATTCTCGTAGCCGCCGCCGGGAGTGGAGCGCGACAGGATGCCGCTTTGCGTCTTGTTGTCAGGCAGGGACCAGGGCGGCATGGTTTGCGCGTTGGGCACCATGCCGGTGATCAGGGGGCGGTCCGGATTCCCATCCAGGAACTGGACGATCACTTCGGTGCCGATGCGAGGGATCGACGTCATGCCGAAATTCGGGCCGGACCACGCAGTAGCCACGCGCACCCAGGCGGAACTCTTTTCGTCATACTGGCCCACGCGGTCCCAGTGGAACTGCACGCGCACGCGGCCATATTCATCGGTATGGATTTCCTCGCCGGCCGGGCCAACCACGGTGGCGGTCTGCAGGCCGTAGAGCTTGGGCGCGAGGCTGTTGAAACCACGGCCGGGGCGCCAGGGCACATTCCTGCCGATGCAGGTCAGCGCATTGCTGTAATGGGCAGGGGCGAGGGCGCCGGTCTGGTAATTGTTGCTGGCGCTATGGCGCACTTCCAGGATCATGAATTCGCTGTCCTGGCTGTCAAAGTGCCCGGTCAGGCGGAACCAGCGGCCCGGTTGCGCAGTGCGGTCGTTGCCACCGGCTTCGAAGTGCTTTGCACTTGCCTCGATTTCTTCGGTGCGCCTGCGGGCTTGGGCGTCTGCGTCGTCGCCGGCCATGAATCCGTAGGCGCCTGTGTAGTCGTATGTTTCGATCTGGTGCACCTTGCCCTGGTCGTTGATGACGGGCAGGTTGGTCATCTGCGGGCGAGGGTTCTTGAAGTCAAAGCTGGCCAGTGCAACTTTGCCGGGAACGATGCGACGCATCGGCGACCAGTCGCCAATGGCGTCGTCTTCCTGCGCTCCGGCCTCGCGCTGGAAAGGTATTTCGGGCGAATCGCCGTCGATGGCATCGGCACGGGTCGTATCGTCGGCCAGTACCAGGGTGTGGCCGTCCGCGCGGTGCTCGTACCAATAGTGCCAGCCGCGTTCCTCCCATCGCCGGTGCAGGTAGTTGTAATCGCTTTCGGCTGCCTGGCATGCATCGGTCATTCCGGCATCTTCGCCATGGATCCGCGCCTGCCAGTCGGCGACAGGATAGTCGTTGAAGATGTCGGTGGTTTGCTGCTGGACGGTCTTGCTGTGGAAGAGATAGTAGTCCCGGCGCAAGCGCAAGTATGCCATCCAAGGCGCAAGCTGCATGCGGTAAAAGGCATGGCCGCCGTCAGTTTTGACGAACTGGAATTCGAATACGTAGCCGTTGAAGTAGCGCAGGCTGCCGTCTTCACGCACCAGCGATATGGTCACCATGCGGCCTTGCACGTCCGTCAGCGGAATGCTGGCGTCGTTGGATAGAACTTCGACCGTGTAGCGGAAATCGCGCGACAGGCCTTCCGTGGCATCCAAACGGTTCGCCAGCATGAGCGCGCGTGGGCCGTCCTCATGTGGAAAGGAAAGGCGCAGCAGGCGGTTGGTTTGTGCAGTGCCGAGCAGGGCCTCTGGAACGGCGGCATTGAGGTAAGTCATGCTAGTTATCGTTTTGCTATGATTTGGCGCAATGTATCATAAGACTTGGGGAGTACGGTTCAGTTGCAATTCAACGGTGCGCAGCCCTTAGTAACAGGCGGAAACGTCGTCAAGGTACTTGCAAATTGATTGTTTTTGCTCAGTTTTGACCGGGCTCCAGGTCCCCTCCAGTCAAGCGAATAGGCGTTTCGTTCATGGTTTCATTTGAAGATATCTACTACGACAAAGAACCGGAGACCGCATATCGGCTCCTGCTCCCGCATGCAGAAGCGGGTGATGCAAAAGCCCAGTTTTATGTTGGGCAGCTTTGCGAAGAGCTCTTCCCTGAGGGGCCGAAGCGGTCAGTCGAGTGGTATCAGCGGGCATCGGGTGGTGGAAACATCGAGGCGACGCACTGGCTGGCTAGCCATCTCTACTTCGGGATGGGTATCGACAGGGACATTCCAAGAGCGCTCGCGCTTTTCCGTATTTGTGCCACGGCGGGCCTGGATGCATCGCAGTGGAAGCTGGGGCAACACCTGCTGGCGGAAGCAGCATCGAAGAACGAGGCAATTGATTGGTTGAGGCTCGCTGCTGCCCAGGGGCATACTGCTGCTGCGGAATTATTGAACGAACATTCCGGGGCACGAATGCCTGATCACCCTGGGAAGCCAAATTGTTAGCTTTGGTGAGAATTTATCTGCTCTCCGCAGGCTAATATGCCGGGTCTTTTACGGAGCCTCACGTGAAGTCCTGCCACTTCGGCCTTGGTGTATCTACCCTGATTTCCGTTCCCGGATCGCACAACCTTGACCTTTATTCGCGCGCGAGCCCGAACTTCTGAATTCGTATGCTTAAAAACCTTATTGGCCTGCTTCTCATCGCCACTTTCATCGGAAGCGCTGCCGCAGCGCAGGAATACTCGACAACTCAGTGCGCAAAATACGGACAGCCCGAGTTTGTCTTCTCCATCGATGATGGACCACTAAGTGAACAGGACGCGCAGTGGTTCCGTACGACCTTGGAAGAGATGGTCGCTGCAGGCGAGAAGTTCAAGGCCGGCGAAACACTGCTTGTCGGGCCGGTGCCCTTGAAGCTTGAAGCTGCAGAGGACGGAAAGCTTCGCATCCTGGAGCCTGACATGAAATCCATGCCGTTCAAGTTCGTGCCAAGCGTTGTCAGGACGCTCAAGATCGTACGGAGGCAGCGCTATGCCGCCGATAGCCTGGGCGCTACGAACGCAATTCGTTTCGCGCCATTTCATCATCCCCTCATGTTGACTCGCGGGGCCTTGCAGGCACCTGCGATCCTTATGATTCGGGCGAAGAAACAAGACGGTATCACCGGCTGGGTCCTGACCGATCTGGAAGACAAGAGTCAATCGAAGGGAGACCTGGAGGCTATGAGCGTCTACGAAGCCATGCTCCGGCGGCCTGACATCATGGATTTCCTGGCACTGCCAGAGCAATTTTCAGTTGTCGTTTCAAGCGTCAAGAAGTTTGAAATATTCAAAGACGGCAGCCCAGTCGAGCCGCGAAAGGGCAGCTATCTCGACATGCGCTCAAAGCATTAATTTAAGCTGAATGCCAGGCATGTGAACCGCCGTTATCGCTGCAATGTCACTGGCACATTGCCCGAATCAGGGGCTACCTTTGCCAGGCAGGGGAGTCGCTGGTGACGGACCGCGTGCGGCCTCGTTCCAATGTTGTTTTCGGGGTGATCGCGCTGACCATGTCGACTTTAGTTAATTCAAAGGTTCTTGCACCAAATCGTGGCGTTTCCCTTTTGCTTGCACTCGCCTTGAGCTTCTGGCTGTGGCCGTTCTTCCAGTATGCCGTCCTGGAAATCGCCCTGGCATACCGCCATGACCTGACATTGGGCGGAGCCTTGCTGTATTTTTTTGCCTGCTTCTTATCGATCGTAGCTGCAATCGTTCTCAGTGTTGTGCTCATTTTGGAAATGCGAAGGCCCCGCGCGCCACTCAAGCACGGCAAGGTGGTTTTCTCGATTCTCGCCTTCGACGCTGTGGGCAGCCTGTTGGTCACAGGCTTCTTCGTCGTGATGGAGATGTTTTGCCGGGTCGGCGATTGCCCGTCGCCCAATTAGGAATCGAAGGGATACTGCGGCCGAGTGACAATGTGTGAGACACGACAGGACCGGTTTTTCATATACTTCCTAATATGAAAATTATCTTGCCACTGATCTTTACCTTAGCCGCCATTCCGGCGCATGCCCAGCTCTATAAGTGGACCGATGGCGACGGCAAGGTTCATTACTCGGACCGCCCTCAGGATGGCGTCAAGACTAAAGAAATCGCTGTTCAGCGGCCGGCATCGAATTCGACGGCTGCCGACGATTGGCACCGGCGAGAACTTGAATCGCGCGAGCGCCGGATGCAGCGCGAAACCGCGAACCAGGAGGCGGCCGACACCGCGGCGCGCAATGCCGGGAAAACGCCATATAACCCCAGCCAGCACCGCAACAACAATCCGATGACCGATGATGAAGTCTGCAAGCGCGATGCGCAGCAGATTGAATTCTCCGAGAAGGTTCCGAAGCTGGCGTTCAGCGGCGCCAGCGGATCGGTCGCAGTCAGCGAAGAGGAGCGCCAGGCTATCGTCCGCCAGCGCAAGGAAAACCACGCTCTGCTGTGCGGCTCCGGCCAGCGCACTCGCTGAAGTCTCGATGTTCATCAAGTACCTTATCGCCCCAGCGGCGCTGGCGTTTTTCGTCACGTCCGGGGCCGTTTCTGCGGCTAATGTTCGCCCATTCGGCGATAAGACCATCGTTGCACCGCATGTCCACGTTGAGAGTGGTGCGCAATTCGCAAAATGGAGCGGCAAGCCCGTACCGGTGGGCGATTACGATTCATCGTTCTATGAGCGCGCGCGGCTGGGTACTATTGCGTTGTCGCCCGACTTGCGCGTCCATCTTGACCTGATCCGCCGTAAGGTGGCAATTCCATCCTATTACGAGCTTGTCGATTCAAATTCCGGCAAAACACTTGGCAAATACGTCGTCGTTGAGCCCGAAGATGGGGAGTGGTACTTCTCAGGAAACGGGACGGCCTATCTGAATCAGTCGCACATGCAGCTTTGCGAATCGCGATACACCAGGAAGATTGCGCAGAAGGGGCGAAGGCTGATCGATGTGAACCAGCCAATTGAATACGTTGGCGCCGAAACCGAAGTCGATACCACGACCCAGCTTTATGAATCGCCCACCAGCCGGTCAGTCGTGGCGACGGTGGTTGCTGGATCCAAGGTGAACGTCATCGGAGTTTTGCCGGGGAAGACAGAATGGCCGGACATCGCGCTGCTGGTCAGGACGCCGTTGGGACTGACTGGCTGGCATGTGCCAAACGAGAGCGGAAGCCTCAAGATCTATCAATGCAATTGAACCGGCTGTGGCGAAAGGCGGACTAGCCGGCTTCCCTGGCGCCGACTTGCCACCAGGCGGGCAGCAGGGCCTGGACTTCCGGGCGGCCGAAGCGGTCGTCGATGAGGTGGACGGTGCCGCGGTCGCTGGTGGTGCGGATCACGCGGCCGGCGGCTTGCACGACTTTCTGCAAGCCGGGGTAGAGGTAGGTGTAGTCGTAGCCTGCGCCGAATGCTGCTTCCATGCGGGCCTTGATTTGCTCGTTCACCGGGTTGATCTGCGGCAGGCCTAGCGTGGCGATGAAGGCGCCGATCAGGCGGTCTCCCGGCAGGTCGATGCCTTCGCCAAAAGATCCGCCCAGCACGGCGAAGCCAATGCCTTCGCCTCCTTCACTGAAACGGGCCAGGAAAGCGTCGCGTGCGTTTTCATCCATGCGGCGCTCCTGGCGCCAGAGCGGCACGTCCGGATGGCGCGCGGCGAACAAATCGGCCACCTTTTCCATGTAATCGAAGCTGCTGAAGAAGGCGAGGTAGTTGCCGGGTTGGCGTTGATACTGCTCGCCCATCAGTGCGGCAATGGGCGCCAGCGAGCGGTCGCGGTGCTGGTAGCGGGTCGAGATGTGGCTGGCGATGTGCACCTGGAGCTGCTGCGCGTCGAAAGGCGAGGCAACATCGACCCATGCCGTTTCGGGCGGCATGCCAAGCGTGTCGGCGTAGTAGTTCCAGGGGCTGAGCGTAGCGGAGAAAAGGGCCACCGCATGTGCGGCTTCAAAGCGCTGCTTGAGGAAGGGCGCCGGCAAAATGTTGCGGATGCAAAGCACCGAGTTCATGCGGCCTGCGGCGGTGCCACGGCCACCGTCCGATTTCTCGATGTCGAACAGCGAGTGTTCGCCGAAGCTTTCCGCCAGGCGTCCGAACAGCAGGGCGTTGAAATAGAAATCCAGCACGTCGGCATCGAACCATGCGGGATGTTCGGCCATGTAGTCGCCGATCTCGGTACAGGCTGTTTGCAGCGCGGCCATGAACTTTTCGGGCAGTTCGGCGTGGCTGGCGTATTCCGCTTCCTGCGCCTTCTCCAGCGCACTCCATTGGCGGTGTACGCGGTCGAGCGGTTTGCGCAGCGCTTCCGGCGCAGTCTTGCGCAGCACGCGCAGCCGCACGTGGTCCATTTCGGCGGAATACATCTTGCGGGCCCGCGAGACCATATTATGTGCTTCGTCGGCCAGCACGCCGACCTTCCAGCCGTTCATCTGCGTCAGGCTGTACAGCATGGCGCTGATGTCGAAGTAATAGTTGTAGTCGCCCACCACCACGTCGGCCCAGCGCACCAGTTCCGATTGCAAGTAGTAGGGGCAGACCTGGTGCGCCAGCGCAACTTCGCGCACCGAGGCGCGGTCCAGCATGGGCTGCTGCAAGGCGGCAGCGCGTGCGGCCGGCAGACGGTCGTAGAAGCCTTGCGCCAGCGGGCAGGATTCGCCGTGGCAGGCTTTGTCGGGGTTCTCGCAGGCGGTGGTCTTGGCCGCCAGTTCCAGGGCGCGTAGCGGCAGCAAAGGCGCGCTGCGCTTGATGGTCTCGACCGCGCCGAGTGCCATGCTGCGGCCGCTGGTTTTCGCGGCGAGAAAGAATACTTTGTCCAGGCCATGTTCGGCGCTGGCTTTCAGCATCGGGAAGATGCTGCCGATGCTCTTGCCGATCCCGGTCGGCGCCTGCGCCAGCAGCGAGCAGCCGCGCGCGCTGGCCTTGTACATGGCTTCCGCAAGCTGGCGCTGGCCGGGGCGGAAGTCGGCATGCGGGAAGCGCAAGGCGCGCAGTTGCTCGTCGCGCGCGGTGCGGTGCGCCAGTTCCTGCTCGGCCCAGGCCACGAAGCGGCCGCATTGCTCTTCGAAGAAAACGCGCAGGGAAGCGGCATCGGCTTCCTCGGTGAACACCGTTTCCTTTTGCGTGCCGATGTCGAAGTAGACCAGGGCCAGGCGCAGGGCAGTCAGTTTGCGTGCGGTGCACAGCAAATGGCCGTAGACCTTGAGCTGGGCCCAGTGCAGGATGCGGTGGTTGGCGGGCTGGCGCGACAGGTCGCCGCGGTAGGTCTTGATTTCTTCGAGCTGGTTCTGGCGCGGGTCGTAGCCGTCGGCGCGTCCGCGCACATGCAGCGGGCCGAAATCTCCGGACAGGCTAACCTCGCGCTCATATTCTTCGCCACGGCGGCTGGCGACGATGGCGTGGCCTTCAATGCCTTCCTGCGCGGTGGGCGTGGGCGTGAAGCGCAGGTCCAGGTCGCCTTGCTTGGCGGTGAACTCGCACAGGGCGCGGACGGCAATCGTGTATCTCATTCCTGCCACGCCAGGTAACACACGGACACCGGCATGCCATGCTCGGCGCAATAGTCGATCCAGCGCAACTGGTTGTCCTGCAGGCGGTCGCCCGGGCCTTTGACTTCGACCATCTGGTAGCGCTGTTCGGCGGGCCAGAAGCGGATCAGGTCCGGGAAGCCGCTGCGGTTGGCCTTGATGTCGAGCAGGATGCGCTCGAACCACAGCTTAAGGTGGGCAGCCGGGATGCAGTCCAGCGCGAGGCCGAGCAGTTCTTCATCAATCGCGTCCCAGTAGACGAAGGGCGACTGCAGGCCGGACTTGGCGGCGAAGTTGGCGCGGATGGCGTCGCGGTAGCTGCCGTCTTGGAGCCGCGCGAAGCAGGCTTCGAACAGGGCGGAGCGACGGCGCTGGAAGTCGGCGCTGTGCAAATCCGCCGGGCCGTGGTGGAAGGGGTGGAAGAAGGCGCCGGGAATGGCGGCAAACACCGCGTCCCAGCACAGCAGGCCAAACAGTGAATTGGCCAGCGCGTTCTCCACGTAGAAGCAGGGCGCCTCGTCCTGCCAAAGATGGTCGCGCACTACGCCTTCCACCCACCATTCCTCGGTCGGCATCGGCAGCACCAGGTCGATGCGTTCGACCGGCGTTGGCTTATGGGCGGGCTCGCGCATGTGGCCAAGCTTGCGGCGCAGGCGCGGCGCCATGCGCAGCAACTGTTGGCGTTCGGCTTCGCTCTCTGGCGCGGCCTGCGCGCGTTGCAGCCATTCATAGGCCAGGCCGATCCGCTCGTCTTTTTCCAGCACGCGGATGGCGCGGGCGCGGGCGCCGGGGTAGGCGCATTGCTCGTACAGTTCGAAGGCGCCGGCCCAGTTGCCCAGCTTCTCAAGCTGCTGGCCGAACTGGAACAGCATTTTCTGGCGGCGGCTGTGCAGCCATTCGTTGTCGTCGCCCAGGGCTGGCAGTTCTCGTGCCAGGTGCAGCGGGTCTTCGCCGTCCGCGAATCGTTCCCGGCAGGCGTGCAGCGCCAGGTAATCGTCGATGTCGCGGCGCGAGCGGAAGCCGCGAGCGGCCGGAGAAAACTCGACTTTTTCGTAGCGGTAGATGCCCAGGTTGGACAGCACGAATTCCGACCAGTCCTGGTGGAAGTTACCGAAGAAGATCAGGCGCAGGCGGTCGCACAGGGGCTTGGAGAGGATGTGGTAGACCTGGTCGCCGGCATCGGCATACCACGATGTGAAGCGGTGGCTGCCTTCGTGACGTTCGCGCAGGGCCTCCAGCTGGTCGGCCTTGCGCGCGCTGCGTTCAACGCCGCTCAGGGCAAACACACGGGTGATTTCGGGCTTTTGGAGAAGCTCGAACAGCTCGTCCAGCGTCAGCTCGGGGTCTTGCACCACCCAGCCTTGCTCGACCAGCGGGCCGGCGGCGGCGATGGTGCAGCCGATCTCGGGGTAGCTCAACTTGGAGGCGCGGAATAGCTCTCCCTTGCGCATCACCATGCGCACAAACAGGGCGCGGGATGGCTGGGGCAGGGCGGGGAAGCTGGCGAGGAATTCGGCTTCCTCCTCCGTCAGCAGGTCGCTATAGCGCTCGCCAATCCAATGCAGGACCTGGTGGAAGTTCTCCAGGTAATAGAACGGATTTTCAAGGACTTGGTTCATGCAGGCGAAGCGGCGCGAAAACTGTATTTATATACAGTATAACGCGCCGCAGCCTGTATTGTCAGCCCTTCTTGCTGGCCGCGTTGGCTTTCTCGACCTGCTGCTCGAAGGCGGTGACGGCGTCGCGGGTGGCCTGCGTCACCTGTTCATAGCCTTTGAAGGCGTTTTCAATGGCGTTTTTGACAATCTCCACCGCGTTGTCCGAGCCGGGACGCACGTTCTTGGTCACGTCGTAAATCAGGGCACTCAGGTTGGATTTGGCTTCGGCCAGGTGGGCGTCGGCAGCCTTGTGGAAGTCGTTCGACATTTCGGTCAGCAGGGCGCCCAGCTGCTGGTTGTAGGCGTTGGTGGCAGCCATGCCGGGCTGCAGGCGGGCGTTGATTACGTCCATGGCTTCCTGCGGTGTGGCGGAAGCATTGACCTTGCGGCCAGCCTCGATCTGGTCGTCGAGCGCCTTTTTGGCCGTAGCGATATTCAGGGCCACTGCTTGCTCCACCCCTTGCATGGCGCGGTTGGTCAGGGTGTTGAAGGTCTCCAGCTGGAACTCAAACAGCGTCTTGGTCGCGTTGGCAAACTGCTCGGGATTCTGAAACATACGGTCTCCTTGTCGAGGTGGGATGGCGTTGCTTCTTGCTTTGGCTTCATTATTTATTACGCACCAAGTTTTCGCAATGGGCATCTTTAAACGGGCCGGCCATTTGTACCCAGCCCTTGCCGAGCGGGGTTTGCGAGCAGGCGCGCTTGCCGTCGATGCGGCTCTGGTACAAGTACCACCAGGCCGGGCGGGCGGTGGCGCCGCCGGCCGCGGTGGCGGCCAATAGCAGGATGGCGATCAGTCGTTTCATAGCGGTGCGGTGGCCGGCAGGCGCATGGTGAAGGTGCTGCCGTGGCCGGGCGTGCTGGCCACGTCGATATGACCCGCCAGCACGCCGGTCACGATATTGTGGGTGATGTACAGTCCCAGGCCCGACTGGCCGGAACCAAGCCGGGTGGTATAGAAAGGATCGAACACGCGGTGCAGGTGGTCCGGCGGGATGCCAGCGCCGTTGTCGGCCACCGACAGCAGCACGTCGGAGCCCTCGGCGCTGGCGGTGATGGTAACCGTCGGCTCGCCTTCCCCTGGCGCGGAAAAAGCATGGGTGATGCAGTTGTCGACCAAGTGTCCCACGGCCTGGCTAAGCGGAATCGGATAGCTGTCCAGCTGCAGGCCGGGCACCACGTCCAGCACCAGGTTGGGGCGCGGTTGCGGCAGGGTGGCCCACAGGGGCGCCAGCATTTCCTGCAACAGCTGGTCGAGGAAGAAGTGGCGGCGCTGGGTGTCGTTGGTGTCGACGGCGATCTGCTTGAAGCTGCCGACCAGCCTGGCGGCGCGCTGCAGGTTGCGCTGGATGATATCGCCCGCTTCGCGCGCTCGTTCCAGGTAGGCATCCAGTTCCGAGCGGCGGATGCCGGAATCGACCTGGCTGCTCAGGGCCGCCGTATGGTCGGCCAGGGTGGAGGCGGTAATCAGGCTGTTGCCGATCGGCGTATTCAGTTCGTGCGCCACGCCGGCCACCAGCGAACCGAGGGCGGCCAGTTTGTCGCGCCGCACCAGTTCGTCCTGCGTCATGCTGAGGTTCTCCAGTGCCGCTTGCAGTTCTTCACTGGTCAGCTCCGCATGCTGCTTGGCGCGCGTCAGTTCGGCGGTGCGGGCTTCGACCAGTTCTTCCAGGTGGCTGCGGTGGCGCGCCAGTTCGGCCTCGCGCCGGGCGCGCTCGATGGCGATGCTCGCCAGGTGGCTGGCCACCCCGATCAGGCGCTGTTCTTCGGTATCCGGATGGCGCACGGTGCGGTAGTACATGGCAAAGGATCCGAGCACCGTGTTCTCGTCCTGCATGATGGGCATGGACCAGCAGGCGCGCAGGCCGTAGTCGCGGATCAGGTCGAGGTAGGGCGCCCAGAGCGGGTCGTGTTCGATGTCCGAAACCACCACGGCTTCGCGGCGGTGCATGGCGGTGCCGCAGGAGCCCACGCCGGGACCGATCGCCATCCCCTCGAGCAGGGCCGCGTAGGAAGCGGGCAGGCTGGGGCAGCAGGCGCAGCGCATATGCACGCCGTCTTCATCGAGCAGCATGACGGAGCACAGCACGCCCGGCGATTGCGATTCCACCAGTTGCACCAGCTTGTGTAGTGTGTCTTCCAGCGGCACGCCGCGCGCCATCATTTCCAGCAGGCGCTCCTGGCCGACGCGCAGGTCGTCCGCACGCTGGGCGCCTGTGACGTCGACCAGGCGCATATGGAACAGGCGGCGGCCCGGCTTGGCGATCCGCACACCGCGGGCGTTGCATTCGACCATGCGCCCGCTGCTGTGGCGGAAACTGATGCGATGCACGCGCAGCTCACCGGCCAGCACGCTTTGCATCATCGCGTTCATCTCCAGCGGGTCGCAAAAGGCCGAGAACGGGGCGGTCAGCAACTCCAGCGCGCTGCGGCCCAGCAGCTGTTCGGCGCGGTGGTTCAGGTCGACCGGGCGGCCGGTGTCCAGGTCGATCAGCACCACGGCGTCCGGCGAGGCGGCTGCCATCATGTGGTAGTTCACCTCGAGGTCGAAGCCGCCGATGCGCTGGCCCTGCAGCGCGAACAGCACATGGTCCACGACGCTGGTGGTGGCCAGGGGCAGGGTGAAATAGCCATCGGCGCCGGCGCGGGCGGCGCGTTCCTTTTCGTCGTTGGACGGGCGGTGCGACATGAGCAGCACCGGAATGCGGCGGTTGGCGTCCGCCTGGGTCAGTTGGCCAGTCAATTCCAGTGCGGCCCCGCCGGCCAGCACGGTATCCAGCAATACCAGCGCCACGCCGCCGGCGCTGGCCGCCTCCAGGGCGTGTTGGCCGCTGGTGACCGATTCGACGCGGTAGTCGTGCCGGGCGAGCGCCAGCTCCAGCGCCGCCACATCGAGACTGGCGCCGGTAGCAACGAGGATGGTGTTGTTCGGTTCCACGCTGCCAGTGTATTACAAGCTGGCCTCGGCCTCGGCTTCGACCTGCGGAACCAGGATGCGCGGCAGATTGTCCTCGATCCAGTCGACCAGGACTTCCAGCCGCTCGGCGACCTCGCGACCCAGCGGCGTCAGGCTGTATTCGACATGGGGCGGGATGACGGGCAGGGCGGTGCGCAGCACGAAGCCGTCGCCCTCCAGCGCCACCAGGGTCTGCGCCAGCATTTTCTCGCTGACGCCGCCCACTTCCTTGCGCAACTGGCTGAAGCGGTGCATGCCGCCGAGGAGCACGACCAGCACCAGGACGCCCCAGCGGCTGGTGACGTGGCTCAATACCGTGCGCGATGGACATTCCGCAGCCAGCACATTGCCCGGCCTTGCCGAGCGGCGGGACAGGGAGGCCCGCAATGATTTTGAAGTTTTTTCCATACTTACAAAAAAGTACGTACTTACGAAAAGTTAGTGTTGATCCTATTATAGCCCTGCACTGTTTTCAACCAAGGAGAAAAACATGATCGTTGTAACTGGCGCTTCGGGCGCATTGGGTCAATTGGTGGTGGAAGGCTTGCTGGACAAGGTGCCGGCAGCACAAATCGTGGCGGCCGTGCGTGATCCGGCCAAGGTGGCGCACCTGGCGGCGCGTGGCGTGAAGGTGCGCCGTGCCGATTATGAAGACGCGGCCAGCCTGGATGCGGCACTGGCCGGCGCCGACCGCGTGCTGCTGGTCTCGGCCAACGAGGTTGGCAAGCGCACAGCCCAGCATCTTGCGGTGGTCGATGCGGCAAAACGTGCCGGCGTGAAGCTGCTGGCCTACACCAGCATTTTGCACGCCGACAGTTCGCCGCTGCGCCTGGCCGACGAGCACCTTGCCACCGAAGCAGCCATTCGCGACTGCGGCCTGGCATATGCCTTCCTGCGCAATGGCTGGTATTTCGAGAATGTCGATAGCCGCATTCAGAGTGCCGTACAGTGGGGCGAAATGGTGGGCAGCGCAGGAGAGGGGCGCATATCGGCAGCCGCGCGTGCGGACTATGCGGCTGCCGCGGTGGCCGTGCTGACCACGGAAGCGCCGCAGCAAGTCTATGAACTGGCTGGCAGCACGTCGTTCACCCTGGCGGAACTGGCCGCCGAGGCAGCGCGCCAATCAGGAAAGGCCGCGGTGTACCGCGATGTGCCGCCGGCGGAGTTTGCTGGCGTGCTGGCTGGCGTGGGCGTGCCTGCGCCATGGCCTGAACTGCTGGCCGATTCGGATGCTGGCTCCGCACGCGGCGGCTTGTTCGATGATGGGAAAGCGCTGGAGACGCTGATTGGCCGTCCAACCCGCAGCCTGTCGCAGGCGGTGGAAGCGGCGCTGGGCGCGTAAATGAAAAAAGCTCCCCGAAGGGAGCTTTTCTGCGGAATTCTTGGTGCCCACGGAGGGACTCGAACCCCCACACCTCGCGGCACATGGACCTGAACCATGCGCGTCTACCAATTCCGCCACGTGGGCACTGGTACTGCATTTGTCTCAGAAGGTAGCGTTTGGTGCCCACGGAGGGACTCGAACCCCCACACCTCGCGGCACATGGACCTGAACCATGCGCGTCTACCAATTCCGCCACGTGGGCGCTAACTTCTTCAACTCTCTGTTGCGGTGTTGTGTGCAACAGAGGCACGCATATTAATGGCCGAGACCGAATCGGTCAAGTGTTAATTAATAATTTCGTGCAACTTTTTCCAATTCGGGGTCAGGTCTGTCATTTGGACAGCTGCCGCGCACCTTTGACATTTCTCAAAAGGCGGGGCGGAAAAGTCATGCTGCAAGTATTTGCGGCGCAGATTATTCGACTGCAGAAATTCGCAGATATGATTTGATGAAGATCAAATGCTTGGTTGCTGAGTCCAAATGACAGACCTGACCCCGAACTTGGCGGAAAACAAAAAAGCCGCTTTTCAGCGGCTTTCTTGCGGAATTTTTGGTGCCCACGGAGGGACTCGAACCCCCACACCTCGCGGCACATGGACCTGAACCATGCGCGTCTACCAATTCCGCCACGTGGGCATTGTTGCGTTGTTCTGCAACGAGGCACGCATAGTAATGGCCCGATGCCCACCCGTCAAGACATTTATGAAAGCTTGTTGGAACGGCCACGCTGGCGTACCGCGAGCAGCATCAGTCCGGCGCCCAGCATGGCCCAGCCCGACGGCTCGGGAATGGCTGCCACGTTCCAGCCGATGGCGTCCATGGCCAGCACGTCATTGCCGGAAATCTGCAGGGTCTCGCCCATGCCGGCTGTCGGATCCATGAGGCCGATGAACAGGTTGTCCTTCCAGTGACTGGCCTGGCGGCCGTCGCCAAAGTTTTCGCCGGTGGAGAATTCCGGACCCACCGTGGTGCCGTCGAGCGAGAAGTATTTGGCGCGGTTGTCGGCGGTCCAGTCGATGACGCCGTGCGCGGCACTCATGGTGGAGTAGCGGAACAGGTCGAGCGCGGAGACATAAGTGAACAGGTTGTCGTTGAACGGGCCGTTGTAGGGCGGGGAATTGCCGTCCAGGATGTCGACGCCGCTGATAAAGCCCAGCACGTGACCAATCTCGTGCGCCGCCACGCCGATAAAGTCAAAAGCGTTGGCATCGGTGCCGTTGTTCGGATTGAAGTCGAAATTGAAATCGCTGTTGAACTGGATGAAGCCGTCGCAATTGCCGATGCAGCCCGACAGGGTTTGCGGTGTGACGGCCAGGCCGATGGCTTTGGCTTCGGCATTCGTAATGGAGAGGATCTGGTTGTTGGCGTCGCCATCATTGTCGACATAGGGCAGGGCGCTGCCGGCCCCGTTGGGGTTGTTGGCGGTGCGGTTGATCAGCATGCCGAAGGTTGAGCCGCCGGGTAGATGGGCCATAGCGGTCGCGTCGGCGGCCGAAGTGGCGTCGGCCGCCAGTGCATTGCGGACTGAGGCATAGGTATGGAAGTCTTCCGCCGAGGCTGCCTGCCCAAGAATCCCGCCGCCAAGGGAGTTGAAGCCGACCGTCAAATTTATCGTCACATTATCGTTCAGCAAACTTGACCAGCGCGCGGCTGCGGCCTGGAAGCCTTGCTGCGCCTGGAGCGAGGTGCCGGCGACGTAGTTGAAATTGAAAACAGGCGCTGCAGAGGCGGTACTGGCAGCCAGCAAAAAGCCGGCGAGCAAGGTCTTCATGGCGGTCTCCTACAGATTGGTGGGTAGGGAGGGTGCCGCAAGAAGTATGCGCGCCGCCGCTTCTGCGTGGCGCGCGACAGCCGGGGAGGCTGGGGCGTCAATGAATCCGACAGTTGAAAACAAAAAAGCCGCTGAAATCAGCGGCTTCTCTGCGGAATTTTTGGTGCCCACGGAGGGACTCGAACCCCCACACCTCGCGGCACATGGACCTGAACCATGCGCGTCTACCAATTCCGCCACGTGGGCATTAGCAACAACATCTGCTATCATACTGCTTTGGTGAGTTTTGCGCCAGATGAACTTTCATTCCACGCTGCACATCAACTCGCCATTCCCGCATCGCTGCGAGAGCCAGAATTATAGAGGAAACTCTGCCGATGTCAAAGGGCCTGCGAAAGATTTTTGTGCACGGCCCTTCCTGTTACACTAACAACCAATAATAAGATTACTGAAGAACTTTTGAACTCCACTCATACCATTCCTAGCCGCGAAGAGATTCTCGGCATCTTCCGCAGCGCCAAAGCGCCGCTCGACCTGCGCACGTTGGCGCTGTCGCTCAAAGTCAAAGCCGATTCCCAAGCCGTCCTGACGCGCCGCTTGAATGCGATGGAGCGCGACGGCCAGATCCGTTCCGATACCAGCGGCTTCTATGTGCTGGCGGACCATTCCGAATTCATTGCCGGGCGCGTGTCCAGCCACCGCGACGGCTACGGCTTCCTGATTCCTGACGAACCGGGCGAAGACCTGTTCCTGGCCGAGCGCGAGATGCAGAAGGTGCTGCACGGCGACAAAGTACTGGGCCGCATCATCGGCTACGACCGCCGTGGCCGCCCGGAAGGCACCATTGTTGAAGTGGTCCAGCGCGGCACTACCCATATCATCGGCCGCCTGCTGAAGGAAAACGGCGTGTGGGTCGTGGCGCCGGAAGACAAGCGCATCAGCCAGGATATCCTGGTGCAGGGCGCCGTCGGCAAAGCCAAGTCGGGCCAGATCGTCAGCGTGGAGCTGACCGAGCAGCCGGGCCGCTTCAAGCAGCCATCGGGCAAGATCGTTGAAGTACTGGGCGATATGGACGACCCGGGCATGGAAATTGAAATCGCCGTGCGCAAGTTCGGCGTGCCGCATATCTTCTCGGATGCCGCATTGAAGCAGGCTTCCAAGCTGCCGGACGTGGTGCACGAAGCCGATTGGGGCGAGCGCGTCGACCTGCGCGATGTACCGCTGGTGACCATCGACGGCGAAGATGCGCGCGACTTTGACGATGCCGTGTATTGCGAACCGGTGAAAGTCGGCCGCAGCAAGGCCTTCCGCCTGATCGTGGCGATTGCCGACGTGTCGCACTACGTGAAGCCGAACGACGGCCTGGATGGCGATGCCATCGAGCGTTCGACCTCGGTTTATTTCCCGCGCCGCGTGATCCCGATGCTGCCGGAGAAGCTGTCGAACGGCCTGTGCTCGCTGAATCCGCGCGTCGACCGCCTGACCCTGGTGTGCGATGCCGTGATCACCGCGCAGGGTGAACTCAAGGCCTACCAGTTCTACCCGGCCGTGATCCACTCGGCTGCGCGCCTGACCTATACCGAAGTGGCGGCCATCCTCGGCAACACCAAGGGGCCGGAAGCAGCGCGCCGCGCGGAAATCGTGCCGCACCTGCAGAACCTGTACGACGTCTACCATGCGCTGCAGAAGTCGCGCCAGGAACGCGGTGCGATCGATTTCGAAACCACCGAGACCTACATCGTCTGCAACCCGGCCGGCAAGATCGAAAAGATCATCCCGCGCACCCGCAACGATGCGCACAAGCTGATCGAAGAATGCATGCTGGCGGCGAACGTGTGCGCGGCGGACTTGCTGCTGCGCCACAAGCACCCGGGCACCTACCGTATCCACGCCGGACCGACCAAGGAAAAGCTGACCCAGGTCCGCGACTTCCTCAAACAGCTTGGCCTGTCGCTGGGCGGCGGCGATACGCCGGTGGCCCGCGATTACGCCGACTTGATGAAGAAGATCAAGGAGCGCCCGGACGCGCAGCTGCTGCAAACCATGCTGCTGCGTTCCATGCAGCAGGCGGTGTACAGCCCTGACAATATCGGCCACTTCGGCCTGGCGTACGAGGCCTATGCCCACTTCACCAGCCCGATCCGCCGTTATCCGGACTTGCTGACCCACCGCGCCATCAAGGCGATTTTGGCGGGCAAGAAGTACGAACCGAAGCTTGCCGACAAGTCGGTGCTGAACACCACGATTTCGAATGCGCAGCGCCGCCAGGCACTGAAAGACAAGCAGGAAGGCAAGGAGCCGAAATCCAAAGGCGACCAGACTATCTGGGACGCGCTGGGCGTGCACTGCTCGGCCAACGAGCGCCGCGCCGACGAAGCTTCGCGCGACGTCGAAGCATGGCTGAAGTGCTACTTCATGCAGGACAAGCTGGGCGAAGAGTTCAGCGGCATCATTACCGGCGTGACCAACTTCGGCATCTTCGTGCAGCTGGACCAGCTGTTCGTCGAAGGCCTGGTGCACATCACCGACCTTGGTGCGGACTTCTTCGAATACGACGATGCCCGCCACGAACTGCGCGGCGAGCGTACCGGCAAGCGTTACCAGCTGACCGGCCGCGTGAACGTGCAGGTGGTGCGCGTCGACCTGGAGTCGCGCAAGATCGACCTGCGCCTGGCCGATAGCGAAATTTCGACCCTGCCGCCGCAAGGCAAAAAGGCCTCCCGCAAAGGCGGCGGCCTGGTCGGCTCGCTCGGCGATTTCGACAGCTTCGATGATGAAGACGAGAATCCAGCGGTAGCGCGCAAGCGCAAGGCAGCCCGCAGCGCGCCGTCGATCTCGGCGCGCGACGACGCGCCAACCCGCGCTCCAGGCCGTGCGCCGGCCAAGCGCGGTGCAGGATCTTCTGCTTATGCCCCGCCGGCTCCCGCTGCGCGCAAAACGGCCAAGCCGAAGGCCAAAGCCAAGCCGAAAACCACCGCCAAGCGCGTGACCAAGGCTGCGAAGCCTAAGAAAAAACGATAAGCACCCGTCCGGCGCTTCGGCGCCGGACTTATTTTGAGAACTACGATGTCCAAGAACAAAATGATTTTCGGCTTCCACGCCGTTACCTCGCGCCTGCGCCACGAAGCTTCCAGCGTTGAAGAGATCTTCTTCGACCAGGCCCGCGACGACCGCCGCATGAAAGACCTGATCGCCCACGCGAAAGCGGCAGGCGTGCGCGTGATGCCGGTGGAATCCGAACGCCTCGACAAGATCGTCGGCACCCGCCGCCACCAGGGCGTGATCGCGTTTGCATCGCAGCTGGCGCTGGCGCGCAACCTGGACGAGCTGCTGGATGCGGTGGAAGGCCCGCCGCTGCTGCTGGTCCTGGACGGCATTACCGATCCGCACAACCTGGGCGCCTGCCTGCGTGTGGCCGATGGCGCTGGCGCGCATGCGGTGATCGCACCGAAGGATCGCTCGGTGGGCTTGAACGCGACTGCGGCCAAGGTGGCTTCTGGCGCGGCGGAATCGGTGCCGTTCATTACCGTGACTAATCTGGCGCGTACCCTGCGCGAGCTGAAGGAACGCGATATCTGGCTTATCGGCACCTCCGATGACGGCGACAAGACTTTGTACGAAGGCGATTACAGCGGCCCGACCGCGATCGTAATGGGTTCGGAAGGCGAGGGCATGCGCCGCCTGACGCGCGAGACCTGCGATGTGCTGGTGTCGATTCCGATGTTCGGCTCGGTTGAGTCGCTGAACGTTTCGGTCGCGTCCGGCGTGTGTCTGTATGAGGCGCGCCGCCAGCGTATCGCGCGCGAAGCCTAAAACCGGTAAACCGGTGCCTGACCCGCAGGGTCAGGCACCTTGGCCTGCGGCGGCCGCGAATCAGTGTCTGACCCTGCGGGTCAGACACTGGGGTACCGGTTTGGCGGCCAGCAAACCACAGGCATATGCGCTATGATATTTGCCTGAACAACAGCATCCCAAAGCACCACCATGTTTGACCACCTCCGTGACGACATCCGCAGCATCATCGAGCGCGACCCCGCAGCTCGCAATGGCTGGGAGGTGCTGACCTGTTACCCCGGCCTGCAAGCGATCGTCATGCACCGCTGGGCACACTGGTGCTGGACCAACGGCCTGAAATGGCTGGGCCGCTTCATTTCCTACCTGGCGCGTATCATCACCGGCATCGAAATCCACCCCGGCGCCACCATCGGCCGCCGCGTCTTCATCGACCACGGCTTCGGCGTGGTGATCGGCGAAACCGCGGAAGTCGGCGACGACTGCACCATCTACCAGGGCGTCACGCTCGGCGGCACCTCGCTGCACGCCGGCGCCAAGCGCCACCCCACGCTGGAGCGCGGCGTGATCATCGGCGCCGGCGCCAAAGTGCTGGGCGGCTTCACGGTCGGCGAATACGCCAAGGTCGGTTCCAACGCCGTAGTGCTGAAGCCCGTACCTGCCGGCGCCACAGCCGTCGGCAACCCGGCCCACCTGGTACAAAAAGAGCACGCGCCTTCGCCATCCTCGCGCTTCTTCTCCGCATACGGCGTGACCGCCAACGGTGACGACCCGCTGTCGAAGGCCTTGCATAGCCTGATCACCCACGCGGTGGCGCAGGAAGAACAGATCGAGCGCCTGTCGGCAGCCATGAAGGCAGCGGGCTTATCCTGTCCGGACATCAAAGCCTGCGACAAGCTCGATCAGGCTGAACTCAACAAACTGGTCGAATAAGGAAAAACCATGGACGACATTCTGGACCCGTTTGAAATCCGCGTACTCGCGGTACTGGCCGAAAAAGAAGGCCTGACGCCGGATAACTATCCGCTGTCGCTGAACGCGCTGACCAACGGCTGCAACCAGCTCTCCAGCCGCGAGCCGGTGATGCAGTTAAGCGAAGAAACCGTGGCCGACGTGCTGGCCCGCCTGGCCGAGCGCAAGCTGGTGGGCACCGTCAGCCAGTCCGGCGCGCGGGTGGTCAAGTATGAACACCGCATGCGCATGAAGTGGACGCTGGAGCAGGACAAGCTGGCAATCCTGACCATCCTGATGCTGCGCGGCCCGCAAACGGCAGGCGAAATCCGCACCCGCACCGGCCGCCTGCACGAATTCAAGTCGGTTGCCGATGTTGAAACCGGCCTGCAATTCCTGATTGATAAGTATCCGCCGCTGGTGCAGAAGCTGCCGCTGGCGCCCGGCTCGCGCGAACCGCGCTACGGCCAGTTGCTTGGCGGCGAAGAAGCGCTGGCGCGCGAGGCCACGGCCGTAGCCTACGGCGGCAGTGCAAGTACGGCGGGCGAGGGCGGAGGCAGCCGTGCCGACCGCGTGGCGCAGCTGGAGCAGGAAGTGGCCTCGCTGCGTGAAGAAGTGGCATCGCTGGCCGCGCAAGTTGCCGAATTGAGGGCTGTAATCGAGTAGCAGTAGCTGTTGTGAGAATCCGCCATATTCGTTTGGATTGATTGTGGCGGCTCCCGGGCGTTGATATGCTGGACGCACAATATCAATACCCGGGAGATCGAATGGAATTGCTGCACCGCTTGTCCATCCGGCACAAGCTTCTTCTCAGCATGGGCTTGACCCTTCTGCTGTTCATCATCATTTCCTCCACCCTCAGCATCATGAAGACCAGCCAGGCTGCGCGCGAGCGCGTGCTGCGGCAGGAGCTTCCGGCCCAGGTCTCGGCCATTCGCAATGACGTGCTGCGGCAGATCGCCACGCCGTTGGCCGTTTCGCAAACACTTGCCAACAACACCTTCCTGCATGCCTGGGAAGATGCCGGCGTGCCGGAGGAGGGTGTCGCTGCGTGGAGCGCCGAGGCCAAGAAACTCAAGTCCACCAATAACGCCGCTACCGTATTCTGGGTATCGCGCGCCACCGGCAAATATTTTACCGACAAGGGCTATGACCGAACGCTGAATGAAAAGGCCGCCAGCGACCAGTGGTTCTACGGCTTCCTGTCCGGCAGCGCGGCTTACCAGCTCGACATCGACAAGGATGTCAGCGCCGATACTTATATGTTGTTCATCAACACCCGCTCGCAAACGCCGGGCGGCAAACAGGCGGTGGCTGGTCTTGGCTTGTCCGTCAATGCGCTGGCGGAAGCGGTGCGCAACTACAAGCTGGGCCAATCGGGTTACGTCTTCCTGGTGCGGGCCAATGGCACGGTGCTGATCCACCGCGACCCGAAAATGGTCGACGGCAAACACCAGCTGGCCGATATGCAAGGCATGACGCCTGCCCTGGCGAAACGCCTGATGGGCGGCGAAGCCTTCGTGGCCGACAGCTTCAAAGGCGCAGAAGGCGAAACCCTGGTGGCGTCCTCCTTCATCCCCGAACTGAACGCCTACCTAGTCGCGCAAGTGCCGGAAGCCGAAGTATTGGCAGGTATTGCGCGCGGCGCCGCCATGACATCCCTGATTGCGGCCGTGATCGGCGGCGGCATCGGCATGCTGGCGATCTTTGCTATTGCCCGCGCCATCGCGTCGCCGGTAGCGAGAGCGGCCGAACTGCTGGAAGACATCGCCAGCGGCGGCGGCGACCTGACCCGCCGCATGCCGGTTCAATCGAAGGACGAACTGGGGGCGCTGGCCGCGGCCTTCAACAAATTTGTCGAATCGCTCAACGCCACCATCCTACGCGTGCGCGACAGCAGCCGCGCCATTGGCGCCGCGACGGGCGATATCGCCAGCGGCAACATGGATTTGTCGGCCCGCACCGAAGCGCAGGCCTCGAACCTGGAAGAAACCGCGGCGGCGATGGAAGAACTGACGTCGACCGTGCATAACAATACCGCCAACGCGGAGCAGGCCAACAAGCTGGTGGCCGGCACCGCAGAATCGGCCAAGCGTGGCGGCGACGTGGTCGGCCAGGTGGTCGAGAAAATGGCGTCGATTACCGCCAGTTCAAATAAAATTTCCGACATCATCGGCGTGATCGACGGCATCGCGTTCCAGACCAATATCCTGGCGCTGAATGCTGCCGTGGAAGCGGCGCGCGCCGGCGAGCAGGGACGCGGCTTCGCCGTCGTCGCCAGCGAGGTGCGCAACCTGGCCCAGCGCAGTGCGGCTGCCGCCAAAGAGATCAAGGAGCTGATCACCGAATCCGTGCAGCAGGTGGCCGATGGCGGCAAGCTGGCCGATTCGGCCGGCGCCGCGATGCAGGACATCGTCAAGTCGGTACAGAACGTGGCGGGCCTGATGCAGGAAATCGCCAGCGCAAGCCAGGAGCAGAGCCTGGGCATCGACCAGGTCAACCAGGCCGTAACGCAAATGGACAACACCACCCAGCAAAACGCCGCGCTGGTGGAACAAGCCGCCGCCGCCGCGCAATCGCTCAGCGAACAGGCCGCACGATTGGAAGAAGTGGTAGGGTTGTTCAAGCTCGACGCCACCCCGAAATTACGCTAACAGGAGGATGCATGACCCGATTCGCACCGCTGGCGCGCACCGCCGCCGTTGTCTCCCTAGCTCTCGGCGCCGCCCAGCCGGCCCTGGCGCTGGACTGGATGGACAACGCCATCGGCTACCGCTTCGGCACCAGGTTCGCCGAGCCGTACAACCCGCAGGACATCCGCAAGAACATCATCAACCTGACCCACGCCAGCGGCTACCAGTACGGCAGCAATTACATGAACCTGGACATCCTGAAGTCCGACAGCAAGGACGACAGCGCAACGGAAACCTACCTGCTGTACCGCCATACGCTGGATATCGGCAAGCTGTCGGGCAAGGAATTCAAGGGTGCCGGCATGCGCGGGCTGGGCTTGACGCTGGGCTTCGACTGGAACCACAAGAACGACAAGGGTTACGCCTCGCGCAAGCAAATGCTGGTGGCCGGGCCGACCCTGATGGTGGACGTGCCGGGCTTCCTGAATATCAGCCTGCTGGCGCTATGGGAGAGCAATGAGCCGATCGGCGTATCCAAGCGCTATCACTACGACACGCACGCGATGCTGAACGCGGCCTGGGGCATCCCGCTGGGCAGCGGCTGGTCGTTCGAAGGGTATATGAACTACATCGGCGAGAAGGGGCGCAACGAGTTCGGCGGGCCCACCTCGCCGGAGACCAACATCGACATGCAGGTGATGTATGACTTCAGCGCGGCGGCGGGACTGAAACCTGGCAAGCTGAAGGCCGGCTTCGAGTACCAGTACTGGCGCAACAAGTTCGGCAATCCATCCAGCGTGCCGGGCAGCCTGGCGCAGACCCCGATGGTCCGCGCCGAATACCACTTCTGACCGGCGCGGAACCGACCTGGCCAATCACTGTTGCGGTTGTGGTTGCTGCTGCTGGTTGCGCTTGGCAATCTCGTTGCCAACATAGCCGCCGCCGATAGCACCGGCGATGGTGGCCAGCTTGCGGCCGTTGCCGCCGCCTACCTGGTTGCCGATCAAGCCACCCACCACAGCACCGATGCCGATGCCAAGCGCACTATTCTGCGGGGCAGGCGCCGGTGTTGGTGCAGGCGCCTGGCTTGGCGCAGGAGCCGGTGCCGCCACAGAGGCTTGCGCTACTTCCGGCGTGACGCGCGAAGCCGGCACATAAGCCCGATGCGTCGGAGCCTTGTGTTCCACCACCCGGCGCGGTTCCGGTGCAGGCTCTGGCGCAATTTCCTTCGCAGGGGCCGACACTGCAGCGACCGGGGCAGGTGCGTTCCCGGGTATCGTAGTCGCCTGGGAGTTCGGCAGGAGGCCTGCGATGGATGCGGCTCCAACCAGGCTCACAAGCGCTACTGAAGCGGCTGCGACGACGATCATTGGGTGAACTTTGGTGCGACGGCTGGTTTCCATTTTCTTTTCTCCTGAACTCGCCATTGTTGGCGCTTGCCTTCAAAACGGCTCAGGGGGAGAACGCGGTGACAGCAAAAGTGTTTCGCCGGTAAGTAAATGTTTCCGCGGGAAGCCTCTTGAAATTCCTGGCGTCGAACCAGAAATAATTTGCCCTGTTATGTGTTCTTAAGGAGCGACTATGGAACATAAAGAGGCGTTATTGGAAAACCTGGCGGAGTTACGCGCCGCCCATGACAAGGCCAGCCGGATAATGGCGGAGATCGCCGCCACCGGTGCCCGTGCGCTGAAGGGCAGCGACAGTTTGCCGTCGCTGGGCCAATTGCGAAGTTACGCGAAAGCACTTGCCCAGGCACAGCGCCACCTGGGTCATTGCCAGGAACTGCTGGAGACCAGGTCCCCTGTGGGCGTCGGCCCTGAAGCGGCAGCAGGGCGGTCTTGCGTTCACTGACAGGTGTCGGAGGACTTTGCCATGCATATTTTCGATGCTTTGTCTGCGCAGATCTCCGCCATGGGCTTGCCGCTGTTTGCCGTCAGCGCCACACGCGCCAACTGGCCTGATACACCTCTGCTGCTGTTTCTCCACTGGCATGGCTTCCGGCGCGCCACGCCGTTGCAACTGGAAGGGGTGACCCTGCCGGCACGTGCGGTGGCCAGTTCTGCCCTGCAGTTTGACGGTCCCTGGGCCAGCAGTGCGGCGGCTGAGGAAGCCTTGCTGGATGCTGCCTGGCGGCTCGGCGCCTGGCAGCTGGAGCGCTTGCAGCAGCGCGCCTGCAATACGGCGGGGGCGCCATCCAGCGAGGCCTTCGCCTGCCGCCTGGCTTTCGGCGACAACGCTGCGGGCTATCCGGAGGAGCCAGTGATAGGCGGCGACCAGGAAGCGCGCCTGGCGCAGATGGACCTGGCCGCACGAAAGGGCTACCAGCAATGGCTATTCCAGCCCATCAAAGGCGGCTTGTGGGAGGGCGTTGGCCCCGCCGACGACAGCCTGGCGTCCGACGGCGGGCGCCCGTCGGACTGTCCGGTACGGCCCCTGTCGGCCACCACAGACAAGCGCGTGGTGTACCAGTTGGGCCGCCACGACAGCCTGCTCCTACCTTGAAACATTTTGTTACACATTGGCCTGCGTCGCCTCTCTTGAAAATGAAAAAGCGAAAACATATTTTCGACGACGCTGAAGTCTGGCTCTAGCTTTGTCTGGACCGATTCACTTGTTAAATGATCTGACACCATTTGGAGATAAGAGATGAAAATTCGTCCCCTCTATGACCGGGTTATTGTTAAGCGAATTGAAAAACAACGCCAAACCGCGTCCGGCATCGTGATTCCCGATTCCGCCACCGAGAAGCCCGAACAGGGCGAAGTGCTGGCGGTTGGTCATGGCCGTGCCCTGCCTGATGGCAGTGTGCGCCCGCTGGCAGTGAAGGTCGGCGACGACGTCCTGTTCGGCAAATACGCCGGGCAGACCGTCAAGCTTGATGGCGAAGAACTGCTGGTCATGCGCGAGGAAGACGTCCTTGGCGTGATCGAGCACGCTGCCGCCAACGCCAAAGCCGCCTGATTCCGGAACGTATTAGGGAGATAAAAATCATGACTGCTAAAGACGTACAGTTCAACGAAGACGCACGCGTTCGCATCGTCAAGGGCGTGAATGTGCTGGCTAACGCCGTGAAGGTGACACTGGGCCCGAAGGGCCGCAATGTGGTGATTGACCGCAGCTTTGGCGCGCCGACCATCACCAAGGATGGCGTTTCGGTTGCCAAGGAAATCGAACTGAAGGACCGCCTGGAAAACATGGGCGCGCAAGTGGTCAAGCAGGTGGCCTCGAAGACCGCCGACGTGGCTGGCGACGGCACCACTACGGCCACCGTGCTGGCCCAGGCCATCGTCCAGGAAGGCATGAAGTACGTGGCCGCCGGCATGAACCCGATGGACCTGAAGCGCGGCATCGACCAGGCCGTGGCAGCAGCCATCACGGAACTGAAGGCCATCTCGCGCCCCATCGCCACCAGCAAGGAGATCGCGCAAGTGGGCTCCATCTCAGCCAACTCCGACAGCGCCATCGGCGACATCATCGCCCAGGCCATGGAAAAGGTGGGCAAGGAAGGCGTGATTACCGTCGAAGATGGCAAGTCGCTGGAGAACGAGCTGGATGTAGTGGAAGGCATGCAGTTCGACCGCGGCTACCTGAGCCCGTACTTCATCAACGATCCGGACAAGCAGCTGGCTCGCCTGGATGATCCGCTGGTGCTGCTGTACGACAAGAAGATCAGCAATATCCGTGAACTGCTGCCGGTGCTGGAGCAGTCGGCCAAGGCCGGCAAGCCATTGTTCATCGTGGCGGAAGATGTGGAAGGCGAGGCGCTGGCGACGCTGGTGGTGAACTCGGTGCGCGGCATCCTGAAAGTAGCTGCCGTGAAGGCGCCCGGTTTTGGCGACCGCCGCAAGGCCATGCTGGAAGATATCGCCGTGCTGACCGGCGCCACCGTCATCTCGGAAGAAACTGGTCATACGTTGGAAAAGGCTACCCTGGAGCATCTGGGCAGCGCCAAGCGCATCGAAGTGCAGAAGGAAGCCACCACGATCATCGACGGCGCCGGCGAGCAGCGCCGCATCGACGATCGCGTGGCCACCATCCGCGCGCAGATCGAGCAGGCTACCAGCGACTACGACAAGGAAAAGCTGCAGGAACGCGTGGCCAAGCTGGCGGGCGGCGTGGCCGTCATCAAGGTCGGCGCGGCCACCGAAGTGGAAATGAAGGAGAAGCGCGACCGGGTGGACGATGCGCTGCACGCGACCCGTGCTGCCGTCGAGGAAGGCATTGTGCCGGGCGGCGGCGTGGCCCTGCTGCGCGCACGTAGCGCCATCACCCAACTGAAAGGCGCGAACGCCGACCAGCATGCTGGTGTGCAGATCGTGCTGCGCGCACTCGAGGCGCCTCTGCGTGTGATCGTCTCCAATGCCGGTGAAGAGCCTTCGGTGGTAGTGGCCAAGGTTGCCGAGGGCAAGGGCAACTTCGGTTATAACGCCGCCACCGGCGAGTATGTCGACATGGTGGAGAACGGCGTGATCGACCCGACCAAGGTGACCCGCACCGCGCTGCAGAACGCTGCCTCCATCGCCGGGCTGCTGCTGACCACGGAAGCGACGGTGTCCGACGCTGCGCCTGAGGAGAAGAACGCGCTGCCAGCTTGAGTGCCGGTAGGGTGGCCTGAACAGGGGCGGTCGTGCCAGTGTGGCCGGCCGCCCACTTTTTTCAGGCTAAAACCTGTTATAATTTGATCGCATACGATATATGATTAAGATAATCTGATTCAAAACAAACAGGAGTAGTGCCCATGAGGAGCTTACGTGCCCGCTTTTTGATTGTCTCTTTGCTGGGCGTACTTTCGAGCACATCTACGGCGCAGGCAAGCCGCCTGGGCCTTTCCTTCCAGACCTGCGATCAGGCCGAAGCCATGCGTGCGAACCGATCGCCCCAGTCCGATGCGACGGCGCAAGGGATAGCCCTCTTCAATTTCAGTATCAGCAAGGCGCAGCAGTCTCCGGCACCGGAGAAATCCGAAATCGAGCCTGGCCCGAACAATCAAATCGTTGAAAGTGCAGGGGGCTTCGACTGCTCCAGGACGTCCGGCAAAGCGCAACTGATCTGGAACGGGTGCGATTCGCCTGGCCGCAGCCGCATGAGTCGCAACGCAAATCAGCCTTCGTCGCCAGATCTGGCGGAGTAAGAAAATGGGCGTAGACCTGCGTGGCAGATCCAGCTCCGCCGCATAAGACTTTGTTCGTCCCTGAAGGCGTGCAGAGGGGGGCTTCCAGAGTTCCGTGCTTTTACTGACGAAGTTCGGCGCCACGCAGATCTGCATGGTGGGGTACGCCTTGTGTTCGGCTACAGCTAAGCAGATTGTCGGGCTTCGCCCCAGGGCCCGTTACAGCGCGTAGCTCGCCACATCATGCTGCGAGCTACCGCCTGGCCAATTTGGTCAGTTCTCTTCGCGCCAACGGCGCATCCAGATCGCGGCGGCGATCATCGCAACGCCGGCCGCAACGCCAATCCACAGGACAGGGCTGGCAAGCGAGCTGTATGCCTGGTTGAAGAAGCCGGCAATCTGGCCGGTGGGGTCGTTCTCCATGCCAGGAGCGTGCTCCATCGCTTCACGCGCCGACTTGTCGAACATGAACCAGGCGCCAGGCAGCACGCTGCCAAGTAGGCGCAGCACCACCTGCGAGAAGAACCATTCCATGTTGATGCCCAGCTTGAAGGCGTAGTTGGCCCATGCCAGCAGCGCGCCGGTCATCAGCGGTGTGCCGACTGCCCACAGGAATACTTTGCTGCGCGCCCAGCTTGACACCATCAGCAGCCAGCCCACAGTCGGCAGCGCCCACAGCAAGTAGACCGGGAGCAGCGACAGCATGCGGAACGGCGAGAGCCACAGGTTGGTGGAGGAGAGCAGGTCGCCGAACACGTTCACGCCGTGGAAGCTGATCGCAAGGGCCGTCATCAGCATGATGGTGAGCGATGCCACGAAGCCGATGGCCGCTACGATCAGTGGTGCAGCCACGGTTGCTACCGCGACCTTGGACAGCACGGTCGTGACGTCCGACACCGGCAGCGATTTCCAGAACAGGATGCTGCGGTCGCGGCGGTCGTCATACAGGGCGCCCAGGCAGTAGAAGAAGATCACGAAGCCCATCAGGATATACAGCGGCGTGGCCATCATCGGGAATGCCGCACCGACCGCACTGGCCAGTTCGTGCCGCTGCACGGTGGTCATTTCATGGAAGCGCGTCAGGCTATCGCCGTTGAAATGCATTTCCATATTGTTGCCGATGATGAGCATTACGGCGGTGAAGGCCACCATCAGGCCGGCGATAACGGCAGGGGCCCAGAACAGCATGCCCTTGTTCTCCCAGTACTCGCGCTGCATCAGCCATTTCATCGTATTCATTGATATTCTCCTTGCATGCTGGCGACAAACAGGTCGGCCACGCTAGGGGTACGGGTTTCGCCAAACGTTTCCAGCTGCTTGCGCGAGACGCCGTCGAACAGCATTACTGCCTTGCCGAATACCGTGCGCTGGTGCAGCGGCTGCAGGGCGCTGGCGGCGGTCATGTACTCTGGCTGCACCATTACTTCGGTGTAGCGGTCGCCGATTTCGTCCATCGAGGCGGCGAGGGTGATCTTGCCGTCGCGGATGAACATCAGGTCGGTCAGGATGTTTTCGACTTCTTCGATCTGGTGCGTGGTGATCAGGATCGTCTTGTTCTCGTCGAAGTAGTCTTCCAGCAGCTGGTGGTAGAACTGCTTGCGGTACAGGATGTCCAGGCCCAGGGTTGGTTCGTCCAGCACCAGCAGCTTGGCGTCGATTGCCATGACCAGCGCCAGGTGCAGCTGCACGATCATGCCTTTGGACATGGCTTTGACCTTCATGTCCGGCGACAGCTTGGTGTTGGCGATGTACTTCTCGGCGCGTTCGCGGTTGAAGCGCGGGTGGATGCCTTCGCAGAAGCTGATGGCATCCTTCACCTTCAACCAGCGCGGCAGGATGGCGACATCGGCGATGAAGCAGACGTCCTTCATCAGTTCATCGCGCTGCTGGCGCGGGTCCAGGCCCAGTACATTCAGCTCGCCCTCGAAGCGGGACAGGCCAAGGATGGCTTTCAGGGTGGTGGTCTTGCCGGAACCGTTGGGGCCGATCAGGCCGACGATGCGGCCGGCGTTGATCTGGAAGCTGGCGTCATCCAGCGCCTTGGTGGTGCCGTAACGCTTGCTCAGGTTTTTAGCGGTGATGATCGCTGTCATGCCGGGGCTCCTTGTGGCGGCACATTCGTGGCGCGCAGCAGTTGTTCAATGTCCAGGCCCAGACGGCGGATGCGCTCAACCATTGCGGGCCATTCTTCGCGGATAAAACGGTCGCGTTCAGTGGACAGCAGTTTATCAACAGCGCCTTCGGTTACGTACATTCCTAATCCCCTTCTTTTTTCCACCAAGGTTTCGTCGACCAGCTCCTGATAGGCGCGGGAGACGGTAATCGGGTTCAATTGGTAATCGGCCGCGACCTGGCGCACCGAGGGCAGGGCATCGCCGGGCTTGAGCAAGCCATCCAGCATCATGCCGACGACCCGCTCCTTCAACTGCAGGTAGATCGGGCGGTTTTCATTCCACATACATCGTTTCCTCCAGTGTTGGTGATTTAATGAACTGGTGTTGTAGTGAACTATAACACTTAATCTGTGCGCCACAAGTGGTTTTTTTGCAAATGCGGACTATGATCAAACCTGGAGTACCCGTTCAAAAGGAGATTGCCATGTCCAGAATTACGCCTCGCGCCCTGGCTGCTGTCTTTGCCGCTGCTGCTTTTGGGTGCCTGATTCCTGTTTCCGCAATGCATCTTGGAGATGAGATGAAATGGGGCGACGGCCCGCCCACCTTGCCGAAAGGCGCCAAAGCCGCTGTGCTGCAGGGGGATCCCGGCAAGGCGGGGCCTTTTGTCATGCGCCTGCATGCCCAGGGCGGCTACAAAGTGCCGCCGCATATGCATTCGATGATGGAGAACGTCACCGTGATCAAGGGCACGCTGATGCTGGGCATGGGCGACAAGCTGGATGAGAAGGCGGCCAAGGCCCATCATGCAGGAGACTTTGTGGCGATTCCGGCCAAGACCAATCACTACGCGATCATGAAGGGCGAAACCATCGTGCAGATTCACGGCGAAGGGCCGTTCGATATCACGTATGTGAACCCGGATGACGATCCGATGAAGAAGAAGTAAGCATCTGGCGCAGTTGCGCGGCTTGCCGGACCTGGGTGCCGGACATTGTGTTGTCGAAAATGACCAGCGCCTCGCCGTGCTGCTTGCGCAGCCACGCCGCGACCTGCGCCAGTCGTTCCGATTCGTAAATTGAGCGATAGATCAGCGGGCTGCCGTGCAGGCGCACGTAGGCCGCCTGGCCGGCGGTCGCGATGAATGGTCCGGGTTCGCCAGCCGGCGGGTCGGCTATCACCCGGATCACCTCCATTTCGCGCAGCAGCGCTGTGGCCTCGTCGCCAAACCATGAGCCGTGGCGGGCTTCGCAGGCCACACACACTTGCCTCTGCGACTGCGCGCCGGGTCCAGGGCCGTTGCGCCGCTTCCCGCCGGCTGGGCGCCTGGCGCCAAAGCGTTCGGCGAGTCCTGCGAAGAGGGCTGCCACCGCTGCTGGATCGAAGCGCAGGCTGGGCGGCGTTTGAACGAGAATCCAGCCCAGCTTTTCACCGAGCGCGCCTGCTTCCGCCGCAAAACGATCCAGTTCGGCTTCCACATCCTGCAAGCGCTTTTCATGCGTGACTGAGCGCGGCAGCTTGACGGCAAAGCGAAAGCCGGCTGGGACGCTGTCCGCCCAGCGCTCGTAGGTCTCCGGCCGGTGCGGGCGATAGAATGACGAATTGATCTCGACCGCGTCAAACACCGCGGCATAGCGCGCCAGATTGCTGCCAAAGCTGGCTGGCGGAAAGAGCTCGGCGTCTGCGCGCGGCAAAGCCCATCCAGCGATACCAATGGTTACAGGTTGCATAGGCGATCCCCGCTATCATGGCTGCGACTATGACACAGGAGCCACAAATGACCCCACACAGACGCCTGGCTACACGCGCGATTGCCGCCGCGCTGCTCGCCGCAGGCGGCGGTGCTGCCGTGCTGCTGTCCGGCTGCGCAAGCTTCGCCGGGCCGCGCGATTACGAAGTCCCGCTGGCGCGGCTGCAGCGCAATATCGACCAGCGTTTCCCGCTCGAGCATCGTGCGCTCGCCGTGTTTGAGCTGCGCCTTGAACAGCCGCGTCTTTCCACGTTGCCGAACGACCGCATCGCGCTTGGCGCCTTGCTTTCGGTTTCGTCGCCGCTGATGCGGCAGCAATTTACCGGCAGCCTGTCGCTGTCGGGGCGCCTGAGTATCGACCCGTCCCGCAATGCGGTGATGCTGGCTGATGCGCGAGTGGAAGACTTTACGCTGGATGGGCTGGATGAGCGCACGCAGCGCCAGGTTGCTGGTGCTGCAAGGCTGCTGGCGGATAACCTGGCGCGTGACACGCCGATCTATACCTGGCGTCCTGATGAGCTGCGCTACGCCGGCGTGCAGTTTGTTCCGACAGCTATCCGGACCTCGGCGAGCGGCCTCAGCATTCACCTGGAACCCTTGCGCGACGGTCGTCTATAATCGAAACTTCAACTATTAGGAGAAAGAGAAATGCCGTTTATCGGTCTGGGTCTGCACATTCTGGTTGCCATCTTTTTTGCCGTGCACGCGGTGCGCCGCGGGCGGGAGCTGTATTGGCTGCTGATCCTGTTCTCTTTCCCGCTGCTGGGCAGCGTGGTGTACTTCTTCGCCGTGTACCTGCCGAGCTCCCGCCTGGAAGTCGGTGCGCGCAAAGCGGTTGCCGCTGCCGGCCGCATGCTCGATCCTGGCCGTGAGCTGCGCGAAGCGCGCGACGCTTTCAACTTCACGCCGACTGCGCAAAACCAGATGCGCCTGGCATCGGCCCTGCTGGAAGCGGGTGAGGCGGCGGAAGCAGCAACTACTTATGAAGCTTGCCTGCAGGGCGCTTTTGGCTCGGACCTGGAAATCCGCCTTGGCGCAGCAAGGGCCAGCCTGGCGATCGGCGCGCATGCCAAGACGATCGAGCATCTGCAATTCATTCGCAGCAAGGATGCGAATTACCGCGCCGAGCAATGCAGCCTGCTGCTGGCGAAGGCGTTTGCGGCTGCCGGCCGCAATGACGAAGCGCGTGCGGAGTTCGAAAATGCAGTTAATCGCTTCGGCAGTTTTGATGCCCGTGCAGAGTTTGCGATCTGGGCTGCGGGTGCGCGCGAGTATCAATTGGCGCAGCGGCTGCAGAGCGAGCTGCAGCACACGATGGATCGCTGGAACCGGCATACGGCGTCGATGAACGACGCCATGGTGCGGCGGCTGAATGCCGCGTTCGCGCAAGTGCCGCGTAGCTGAAGAAAGAAAGGAGCATCAGAATGCATAGCCCGGTCCTGATGTTCCAGTCGTCCCGCTTCGAAATCGTGGCGGATGAGGACAAGTTGACCAATCCCGGCATTTATGGCTTGCGCCTGGCGGAGTGGATGGCCAATGAATTGCCGACGCATGGCTATCGCGCGCTGGGCGAGGTCATCCCCGAAGACTTTGCCTGGTGCGTGCCGGTGGAGGCCCAGGATTGCGAGCTATACGTGGCTTGCACCAATTCAGAAGAAGGCTGGCAAACCTATGTCTTCGCCGATTGTGGCCTGATGGAGCGGCTTGCCGGCCACGATTCACGCGCGACGGCGGTGGCCGGGCTGTATTCGGCTGTGCGGTCAATTCTTGAAGATGCTCCAGGCATCACCTATCTGCATATCCAATGACTGATCCTGTATCGGCTGAGGCCGTGTCACCCTTGGGGCCTGACCCCATGGTGGGACACGGGCTGGACCGTAATCGCCTGTCGCGGCATTTTCTGACGGAAGCGTATAACAACGGCTGGGCTAACCATCGTCTGCTGCGGGCTTGTGTCCAGTTGTCTCAGGAGGACTTTGTGGCCTGGCGGACGGGTTTTTTTCCTTCGATTAAGGCTACGCTGAACCATATCCTGACTGTGGACTGGTTTTATATTGATGCGCTGGAGCGGGAGATGCGCGGGGCGCCGCCGCATCCCGATTATCGCAGCGCGTTCTTTGCCGTGGAGGAGCCATTTGAGACTTGCGCGGCGCTGTGGGAGGCGCAGCGTGCTTCCGACCGCCGGCTGATCGCGTATTGCAGGTCTTTGCGCGATGAGGACCTGGGACGTGTCGTGACCATCGACCGTGGGGACGAGTTCCAGCGTGACACCCGCCAGCGTTTGCTGGCACACATCTTCGGGCACCAGATCCATCATCGCGGGCAGGTGCATGCCATGCTGTCGTCCACGTCCTTCGCTCCGCCGCAACTGGATGAATTCTTTGCAGCAGGGGAGGCGCCGCTGCGGGCGCAGGATTTCCAGGAGCTGGGCTGGTCGGAAGAGGAAATCTGGCCGCCAAACTTATCCTGAATCAAGGATTTTGCCCCCGCATTCAGGGATAGTCAGCCTCAGTTTTAACCTGAGCAGGACTATCCATGAATGCAAACGAAAAAATGTTCGGCAACCCCATGCCGCCCCAGGAAATCTCGCTGGACGTGCTGCGCGAAAAATACGCGAAGGGGGATGAGCAGGACATCATCGACGTCCGCCGCCGTGTAGCGCGCGCACTGGCTGCGCTGGAGGCGCCGGAACTGCGCGAAGACCTTGAAGAACAATTCCTGTGGGCGCAGGAGAACGGCTTTGTGCCTGCCGGACGTATCAATTCCGCCGTTGGCCTTGGCCTCAAGGCTACCCTGATGAACTGCTTCGTGCAGCCGGTGGGCGATTCGGTGACCGGGGAAGATGATGGCCTGCCTGGTATTTACACGGCCGTGGCGGAGGCTGCAGAGACCATGCGCCGCGGTGGCGGCGTGGGCTACGATTTCAGCGCTATCCGTCCGGCTGGGGCGAAGGTGAAGGGAACGCAGTCGCGTGCGTCGGGGCCGGTGTCGTACATGGAAGTGTTCGACGCTTCCTGCAAGACCGTTGAATCCGCTGGCGCGCGACGCGGCGCGCAAATGGGCGTCCTGCGCATTGACCATCCTGATATTGAGCGTTTCATCGCCGCCAAGGACGATGGCGGCTTCCGCAATTTCAACCTGTCGATCGGCGTGACGGATGCTTTCATGCGCGCGCTGGCTTCGGATTCCGAGTTCGAACTGGTGCACAAGGTGGAACCAGGCGATGAGGACCTGGCTGCGGGCGCCAGCCAGCGCGAGGACGGGCTGTGGGTCTATCGCCGCGTCCCTGCGCGCCAGCTGTGGGACAAGGTGATGACTTCCACCTATGACCATGCGGAACCGGGCGTGCTGTTCGTGGACCGTATCAACGCCGAGAACAACCTGTATTACTGCGAGACCCTGCGCGCCACCAATCCCTGCGGCGAGCAGCCGCTGCCTGGCTATGGCTGCTGCGACCTGGGTTCGCTGAACCTGACCTGCTTCGTGCAGAATCCGTTTACCGATCGCGCAAGCTTCAACTATGAGGCGATGCGGCAGGTGGCCGGCATCGCGGTGCGCATGCTGGACCTGGCGCTCGATGCGACCCAGTGGCCGTTGCCGCAGCAGGCGGACGAGGGCGCGGCCAAGCGCCGTATCGGCCTGGGCTTCCTTGGCCTTGGCAGTGCGCTGGTGATGCTGGGCATGCGCTATGACTCGGTCGGCGGCCGTGCGATGGCGGCCAGCATTGCGGAGGCCTTGCGCGATGCGGCCTACACGGCGTCGGTGGCGTTGGCGCAGGAGAAGGGCGCGTTCCCGTTCTTCGACAAGGAGCAATACCTGGAAGGCGCTTTCGTACGCCGTTTGCCGAACGCCTTGCGCGAGGCGATTGCCAAGCATGGCATCCGCAATTCTCACCTGCTGTCGATTGCCCCGACCGGCACCATCACACTGGCCTTTGCGGACAATGCCTCCAATGGCATCGAGCCGGCGTTCTCCTGGGTCTACCAGCGCCGCAAGCGCATGGCGGATGGATCGTCGCGTTCTTATGAAGTCGCAGATCATGCGTGGCGCCTGTATCGCCATATGGGCTTTGACATGGGGCAGTTGCCGCCGCAGTTTGTCACGGCGCTGGATATGGCGGCGCTGGACCACGTGAGCATGATGGAGGCAGTGCAGCCTTTTGTTGATACGGCGATTTCGAAGACGGTGAATGTGCCGGAAGATTATCCGTATGAGGATTTCAAGGAACTGTACACCGAGGCGTGGGTGGCGGGGCTGAAGGGGTTGGCGACGTTCCGGCCGAATACAGTGACCGGCAGCGTGCTGAGCGTGGCGCCGGACCCGGCGGCCGCTTCGGCGGCGGCAGCGCCGGTGCCGCGTGACGATGATCCGCTGCGCAAGCGGTTTGATGGGCGTCCGCTGGGCGAACTGGAGTCGGTGACGTCCAAAGTCGAATACTGGACGCAGGAGGGCAAGAAGTCGGCTTACCTGACCGTGAGCTTCATCACCGTGGATGGGACGCTGGAGGGCGCGCCGGTACGGATTGAGCGGCCGTTTGAGTTCTTCATGCCGGCTAACCAGCGTAGCGATGGGCAGCAGTGGATTACTTCGTCGATGCGCTTGCTGTCGATGGCGGCGCGGGCTGGTAGTTCGATTGCCAAGGCGCTGGCGGATATGCGTGAGGTGGCCTGGGAGAAGGGGCCGGTGCGCTGCGGGCTGCTGACGCGGGAGGATGGGGTGCAGGTTCCGGTTTATCACGATTCGGAGGTGGCGGCGATTGCCTTTACCTTGCAGCGGATTTTGATACGGCGCGGGTTCCTGGATGCTTATGGAAACCAGGTGCCGGTGCCGCAGTTGGCGGCGCAGTGCGCGTCGACGGGGCATGTGGCGCCCGAAGCGATGACGGCGGCGGGGGCTGCGCCGACGAAATCGGCGGGCAAGTGCCCGGAGTGCGGGGCGCGGGCCTTGCATAAGGTGGATGGGTGTACGCGGTGCGTTGAGTGCCACTATATGGGTGGGTGTGGCTGAAAACCGTCTGCGCCGCGGCTGGTGGTGTAGGCCCCCAGCCGTGAGACCGTTGGGTGTCTGACCCTGCGGGTCAGACACCGATTTACCGGTTTTTGCTTAAGGTGCGTCAAGGACATCCCCGCCGCCACTCCATAAACTTCCTCCCACACTAACCCCGAGGAGGACTTACAAATGCATCATTCTTTCCAACTTGCTTCCGCCCTGGACGCCGCCAACGTCACCCGCGTGCTTGACCTGCTGCGCACCGTCCCAGGCATCCGCGGCGTACACGCTCCAGCCGGCGCTGCCCACGTTGAAGTCGCCTTCGACGACTCCCTGACCAGCATCCACCAGATGGGCAAGCTGCTGGAAGAACATGGCTACCCACCTGTGGCGCCGCAACAGCGTAGCCACACCTGCTGCGGCGGTTGCGGCGGCCATTGACCAAGACTTGACCTGGATCATGTGAGCTGCCCGAGTGGCGGCTGTATTCTGGCTAAAAACATACATTTGAAACACCACAAAAGGAGCTATCATGCACGCCACTAAGAAGTTATGGACGTGGCTCGCCATTATCTGCCTGCTATCGTTTACGGTACTGGGCTGGGTGGGCCGCGAAATTTACCTGAAAGCGCCTCCAATAGCGCAAGTCGTCGACGACACGGGCGCGGTGCTGTACACGCCTGACCAGGTCAAATACGGCCAGAGCGCCTGGCTGTCGGCCGGCGGCCAGCAGCTGGGTACCGTCTGGGGCCACGGCTCCTACCTGGCGCCTGACTGGTCGGCCGACTGGCTGCACCGCGAAGCAGTCGCGCTGCAAGACCTGTTCGCCCGCAAGAACTTCAACAAGGACTACGCCCAGCTCGAAGCCGGCGCCAAAGCCCACGTTGACGCCCTGGTGAAGTCCGAACTGCGTACCAACACCTATAACGCCGACACCAATGAAGTGAAGCTGTCGGCCATCCGCGCCGAAGCAGTGCGCACCGTGGCAAACCACTACGCCGGCCTGTTCGGCAACGCCGAGCAGTACGACAAGCTGCGCGAACAGTACGCAATGGCGCCGAATTCGCTGCCGGAAGCGACCGACCGCACCGCGCTGACCGGTTTCTTCTTCTGGTCGTCGTGGGCTGCCGCTGCCGACCGTCCAGGCGAAACTGGCCTGAGCTACACCAGCAACTGGCCGCATGAACCGCTGATCGACAACACTCCGACCGCCGGTGCCGGCATCTGGTCGATCGCTTCGGTCATCCTGATGATCGGCGCCATCGCCGGCATGCTGTTCTACCATGGCATGCACAAGGAAGAAGAAGATCCTGTGCCACCGAAGAACGATCCGCTGTTCTCGCTGAAAGCCACGCCTTCGATGAAGGCCACCAAGAAGTACTTCCTGGTCGTGATCGGCCTGATCCTGGCGCAAGTCGGCATGGGTGTGATCACCGCGCACTTTGCGGTGGAAGGCTCGAGCTTCTTCGGCATCCCGCTGGCCAATGTGCTGCCGTTCACCGTCAGCCGCACCATCCACACCCAGTTCGCCGTGCTGTGGATCGCTACCGCTTGGCTGGCTACCGGCCTGTATATCGCTCCAGCGATCTCTGGCGTCGAGCCGAAGTTCCAGAAGCTGGGTACCGACGTGCTGTTCTACGCGCTGCTGTTCATCGTGGTTGGTTCGACCGCCACCGGCTGGCTGGGCACCCTGCAGCACAAGGGCGTCGACTTCTCGTTCTGGCTGGGTAACCAGGGCCTCGAGTTCACCTCGATGGGCCGTGTGTGGCAGATCCTGCTGTTCGTCGGCCTGCTGTTCTGGGCCTTCCTGCTCGGTCGCGGCCTGTGGCCCGCACTGAAGAAACCATCGGAAAGCCGCGGCATCATCGCCATGGTGTTCCTGGCTGCGCTGTGCATCGGCGGTTTCTACGCTACGTCCCTGACCTGGGGCAAGGGCACCCACTACTCGATGATCGAGTACTGGCGCTGGTGGCTGGTCCACCTGTGGGTGGAAGGCTTCTTCGAAGTGTTCGCAACCGCTGTCATCGCGCTGCTGTTCACCCGCCTGGGCCTGATCCGCGCTGCTTCGGCCAATAGCGCCATCATCCTGGAAACCATTGTGTTCCTGTTCGGCGGCATCCTGGGTACCTTGCACCACCTGTACTTCACCGGTACCCCGACTTCGGTGATCGCTATCGGCGCCATGTTCTCGGCCCTGGAAGTGGTTCCGCTGTCGCTGATCGGCATGGAAGCCTATCGCAACTACAAGCGCTCCAAAGCCGCGCCATGGATCGGCGCGTACAAATGGGCCATCCTGTGCTTCATCGCAGTGGGCTTCTGGAACACCGTAGGCGCCGGCCTGCTGGGCTTCTCGATCAACACCCCGATCGCGCTGTACTACATGCAAGGCCTGAACATGACCGCCGCCCACGGCCACGCCGCACTGTTTGGCGTGTACGGCATGCTGGGTATCGGCCTGATGCTGTTCTGCCTGCGCGGCCTGGTTGACCGCTTCGCATGGTCGGACAAGCTGCTCGCGTCCATGTTCTGGTGCCTGAACATCGGCCTGGCCATGATGGTGTTCATCTCGCTGGTTCCTGCCGGTATCTACCAGGCCGCGGCTGCGATCACCAAGGGCATGTGGTTCGCCCGTTCGCCGGAAGTCGTTCACTCGACCTTCATGGAAACCGCGGTGTGGCTGCGCGTTCCTGGCGATATCGTGTTCGCGATTGGCTGCCTGTTCCTCGCCCTGTTCGCCCTGCGCCTGATCGGCAAGGCGAAGAAGGAAGAGACCGTGGCAGAAGGCGTGGCGCTGGAGAACTAAGCAAATGCGCCTCACGGGCCACACCGACTATGCCTTGCGCCTGCTGATGTACCTGGGCCGGCAGCAGGGCAGGTTGGTGACCGTGCAGGAGATCGCCAGGGCACACGGCATCTCCGAACATCACCTGCGCAAGGTGGCTCACCGGCTCGGCCAGGCCGGGCTGGTGGCCACCTGGCGCGGACGGGCCGGTGGCCTGCGCCTGGCGCAGCCGCCGGCTTCGATTTCGGTGGGCGCCGTGGTGCGCCTGGCCGAAGCCGACTTTACGATCGTTGAATGTTTCAATGCCACGCGCAATACCTGCCAGCTGGCCGGCGCCTGCCGCCTGCAGGAGAGATTGCACAGGGCGACCGAGGCTTACCTCGGTCATCTCGACCGCCAGACCCTGGCGGACCTTATCTGAAGGAACCATCATGAGTGCGCCTGAAATTTTGCTGGAGCTGTGCGGCATGGTGCCGCCTGAACCGATGGAGCGTGTACTGGAAGCGCTCGACCTGCTGCAACCCGGCCAGCATATCCGCATGGTCATCGACCGCGAGCCGGTCCCCCTTTATCGCATCCTCGAGAAGAACGGCTACCGCTACCGCACCTCGATGCGCGAAGACTATATCTACGAAATCCTGATTTCCCAGAACGACTGATGCAACGCAAGCTGGCTTTCGAGCATACGCCCGGGCTGGCGCTGCCGCTGCGATTCCTGCTGGCGGCGCCATGGTTCGGCGCCTTGGCCGGCCTGCTGCTGGTGTGGCAGGGCGCCGACGCAATGAGCACGCGCTGGGCGCCGGCCACGCTGGCCGTGACCCATTTGCTGACGCTCGGCTTCCTTGGCATGGCCATGGCCGGCTCGCTGCTGCAGATGGTGCCGGTGGTTGCCGGCGTCGAGCTGCACTGGGCGCGCCGGCTTGGCCCCATGATCTGGGCCGCCCTGGCCGGCGGCGCGCTGCTGCTGGCGGGCGGCTTCCTGCATGGGCTGCCGTGGTGCCTGCGCGCAGCCGGCATCCTGCTGGCCGGCGCTTTCATTCTTCTTGTGGCCGTGCTGGCGCGGGCGCTGTCGCAGCGTTCCGCGCCGAACGCGCTGCCGGTCGTGGCAGGCATGCGCCAGGCCGTGGTGGCACTGGCCTGCGCCGTGACCATCGGCGTGGCGCTGGCGGCTTTCCTGGTCGGCGCCGTGCGCCTGCGCGTAATGGAATGGACCAATGTGCACGCTGCCTGGGCCCTGGTGGGCTGGGTCGGTGTGCTGGTCGTTTCGGTCGTGTTCCAGGTGGTGCCGATGTTCCAGTCGACCCAAGTCTTCCCGCGCCAGCTTGCCTTCGTACTGCCGCCGCTTTGCCTGGGCGGCCTGGCCTTGTGGACCGTTGGCTACCTGCTCGGCTATCAGTGGCAATGGCTGGGGGCAGGGCTGGTCAGCATTTGCCTGGCGGTGTTTGCCGCTTACACGCTGGCGCTGCTGTTGCGCCGCAAGCGCGCGGCGGATGTCTCTACCTGGTACTGGTGGCTGTCGCTCGGTTCCCTGCTGGCCAGCGTGGCGGTGTTCCTGGCGCCGGGAGGCTTTGAGAAGGCGGTGGTGCTGGGCGTGCTGTTTATCGGCGGGTTCGCCATGTCGGCAGTGAACGGCATGCTGTACAAGATCGTGCCGTTCCTCTTGTGGTACCACGGGCAGCACGCCGGTTGCGACGTGCCTGGCGTGCGCCAGTTGATGCCTGACAGCGAACCGCGCGTGCAATTCGCCTGGCACGCCGCCAGCGTGGTGCTGCTGCTTGCCGCTGCCATCGCACCCGGCTGGCTTGCCCAGCTGGCAGGTGCGGTACTGGCAGTTTCCTGCATGCGCCTGGGTTTCGACCTGGCGCTGGCTGCGATCAGCCTTCGTAAGCTCGCAAACGAGCAGAATCAAGAATCCTGATCTGGCGGCCGTTCACGGCAATCATGCCCTGGTCGGCCAGCTCGTGCAGCACGCGCGAGAAGTATTCCGGAGTGAGGTTCAGGCGCGAGGCCAGCAGCTTCTTGCTGACGGCCAGCGTGATTTCCGAACCATCCGTCGCGTCGTCATCCTTCAACAGATAGCCAATGATCCGCTGGCTGCCGGAGCGCAGCGAATAGGCTTCCACGTCCGAAATCAGGCCGTGCAGGCGGCGGCTCATGCCGGCCAGCATGCGGCGCGCGAACTGTGGGTTGCGCGCCAGTTCGGCGAACACGGTGTGCTTGGAAATGTGGAGCAGCATGCAGTCGCTGACTGCGTGGGCGGTGACGATGTAGGGCTTTTCCATGAACATCAGCGCTTCGCCGAAGCTGTGGCCCGGACCGATGATCTCGACGATCTTCTCGTTGCCCTGGGCGGAAAGGAAGCTGAGTTTCACCTGGCCGAAGATGACCATGTGGAAGCCGACGCATGGATCGCCGCGCTGGAAAACGGCGCTGCCGCGCGGGATATGGTGTTCGGTAGTGCCGGCAGCCACCAGCGTCAGCTCCTCCGGCGACAGGTCTGCAAAGAGAGGCAGTCGCTTGAGGAACTCGCGGGGGTCGATTTTGGGGCTTGGCATTTGGTTCTCCTGAAATGGCAAAAGGACCCGCTGGGCGGGTCCTGTCCTGGTTAAGGTAATGTCGGTGTTAATCCTGTGGATCAGTGACCCGAATCACCGTCAGGCTTGCTGGTGGTCCGGAAGATTTCCGGATTCTCCTTGCCGGTCACGTAGAGGAAGCCGACCAGGCCTTTCTCCATCCGCGACAGTGCGTGGTCGACCAGGATGAAGCGTCCTGGCACTTCGGTCTTGAACTCGACCATCGTTGCGCCGCCTGGAGCCACGGTGGTGGTCTGCACGTTCTGCAGCGGCGGCGAGGTCAGGTCGCCCAGGTTGTAGACGCGGTCGAACACTTCGCCGATCACGTGGAAGCTGGAGGTTGCGTTAGGACCGCCGACACCGAAGAAGATACGGACAGTCTCGCCAACCTTGGCTTCCATGCGGTGGGTCTTGGTCAGCGCGTCGTGGGTGCCGTTGAACATCAGGTGTTCAGGCTGTTCGGCCAGCAGTTTGTCCAGCGAGAACTCGGCTTCGCCCGGAGTGCCATGCTTTTGCGCGGTGTACAGCTCGCCCTGCATCACGTAGAACTCGCGGTCGACTTTTGGCAGGCCGCCTTCAGGTTCGACCAGGATCATGCCGTACATGCCGTTGGAGATGTGCTGGGCCACCATCGGGGTCGCGCAGTGGTACACGTACAGGCCCGGGTTGATGGCCTTGAAGGTGAAGCTCTTGGTGCTGCCCGGAGCCGCCTGGGTCACTGCCGCACCGCCGCCTGGACCGGTCACGGCGTGGAAGTCAACCGAGTGGATCATGTGGCTGTCTTTTGCGTTGGACATGTCCACGTTCACGGTATCGCCCACACGGACGCGGATGAACGGGCCTGGAACCTTGCTGTTGAAGGTCCAGTATTTATAGGTGGTGCCGTCCATCAGCTGGCCGAGGACTTCGGTGGTGTCCAGCTTCACGTTGACGGTTTGCGGACCACGCTTGCCGACTGGAGTGCCGACTTCGGTTGGGTTGCGCGAGATGTCGACGCCTTTTGGCGCGGCTTTGAGCTCGCCTTCGCCGACGATAATCTTGCCGATCATGCCTGCCGCCACGTGGCCTGGCAGGGAGCAGATGTATGTGAATTCGCCTTTCTTGTCAGCCTTGAAGACGATGGCGGTCGACGCGCCTTTGTCTTTCAGCTGGTTCGATTTGACTTTGAAGTCAGGCACCGAAATGTCGTGGGTTGCGCCGTCGCCGTTGACCAGGTTGATCTGCACCACAGCACCTTCCGGCACGCGCAAGGTCGGATTGGCCTTGCCCTTGGATTCGCCGGCGTCGCTGATGAAGACCAGCTTACCGTCTGCGATATCGGTGTGCAGGGTAAAGGTCACGTCAGGACGATACTGGACGGCTGTGCTGCCGCCGTGCTGGCCATGTTGTGCATAAGCTGGCGCCAGGGTTGCGGCGCCGATCACCAGTGCAGCGATGGCTTTGGACATCAGGGTCGGTTTCATTTTCTTCTCACAGGTTTGTCCGGCACGGGATTGTGCCGTTTGACAGCTAAATCTTATGTTTTACATGCATGTTATTGAATTGACGCAGGTCAAAAATTTGGAAAGATCTGCGGATTCTCAATGCAAGTTGGATTTTTTTGATCTAGGTCAAGCGAGAAGAAGGCCCTGCGCAACGGCTACTGGAGGAGTTGCGGCAAGCGTGCCAAAAAGTTATCGCGTTCATCCATGCCGCTGGCGCCGCCCGCCTGGACGAAGACGATGCGCTTGCCGTCACGTTCCAGCCAGCCGACGTACCAGCCAACGTTTTTGCCGCTGCCGGTCTTGCCGAAGACCTGCCAGCCACCGACCGGTTCGGGGCGCCGTACCAGCGCGGCAGACATGGCATAGGCTTGCGGTTTGACGCCGAGTTCACGATTCAGCACTCGGCGCAGGAAGCCGATTTGTTCGTCCGGCGAGATGCGCAGCGAAGAACCGAGCCAGGATTCGGACAGGCCGTTGTTCTTGCCTGGATCGCCGCTGACATCCGCATTGCCGTAGCCAAATTGCTTGACGTAGCTGGCGAAGCGCTCTTCGCCCAGTTGCAGCGTAATCTGCTGGGAGTACCAGACGACGGATTCCTTCATCCACGAGCTGGGATCGTGCGCCTGGCGCCATACGGGGCGCCAGTCCACGTAGCCTTGCTTGAAGGGGAGAACGGGCGAATGCTCGTCTCGCAGCACGCCCGAGTCATAGCCCATCAGCGCGATAGGAAGCTTGAAGGTGGACATCGGCGGCAGGCGCTTGTCGCACACGCCCTCGTGCACCAGCCACTTGCCGGTGGCCGCATCGGCCATCGCCAGGCAGTGTTCTGCAGAAAACGCGAGCAAAGGGAGGCCCAGCCCTGCAAGCAGGGCGAAGATTTTGCGTTTCATTTTTTGTCCTTGGTTAGAGTTTGGCGAGTTGCGCCGGGAGCTCGCGCAGGAAGGCTTCCTTGGTGCGCGGTCCTGCCGCACCTTCAGTCAAGACTTCATCCTGTGCCAGGCGGGCGAACACGATGGTGCGCTGGCCGTTGGTCGCCCAGCCTACGAACCAGCCGTAGGAACGGGAGTAATCGTCCTTGCCGTCCGGCCCGATGGGGGCGCCGGTACCGGTCTTGCCGAAGACTTGCCAGCCGCTAGGCAGGTCTTTCACTTTCAGCAGGCGCGCAGTCTGCTCGTGCGCATACGGAGAAACGGGGAGTTCCTTCCGCACCAGCTTGCGCAGGAATGCCGTCTGCTCGTCGGGAGAAACCTGCATCGAGGAACCGACCCACGACCAGGTAAGGCCGTTGTCCTTGCCCTTGTCGCCGCCAATGTCGCGGTTACCGTAGTTGAAGCCTTGCACATAGCGCTCGAATCGCTCGCGGCCAATATGCTGGGTGACTTGCTGGGCGTACCAGATGGCCGAATACTTGATCCATTGGCTCGGGTCCATATCGCGGTGCCATTCCTTGTTCCAGGCGTTGTAGCTTTCGCGATAAGGCAGCAGCGGCGCATGCTGGTCCTTCAGGAATCCGCTGTCGTAGCCCATCAGGCTGACCGCGATATTGAAGGTAGAAACCGGCGTGATGCGCGCCGTGCAGTCACCTTCGCGCAGCAAAGGCTTGCCGGTGGCGGCGTCGACAAAGGTGGTGCACTCCAGCGCCGCCACCGACTGCGCGGACGGCGAAACGCTCCAGGCCAAGGCAGGCTGCAACGCGAAATTCCCGCCGGCGATGGCAGCCAGCGCGGCGACCGTCGCGGCACGCGCCCACATGGTGCGCCGCGCATTGGCGGGGGTGCGGATCAGTGAAACGCGTTCCGTCAGCGTATTGGCATCAATGCTGCCGAAAGCCAGCGCCCCTTGCGGCGCAAGGTGCTGCAGCTTCAGTTGCGCCACCAGCGCCGCAGCATAGGCCTTGCGTTGCGATGCCGGACGGCCGCGCAGCACGTCGCGGTCGCAGCCCAGCTCCTGCGCCCAGGTCAGGTTGGCACGCAGCAAGCGCATGAAAGGATTGAACCACAACAGCGTTTGCAGCAGCATGCCTGCGGCCATCCACTGGAGGTCGTGACGACGCAAATGAGTCATTTCATGTTCGACGATCATCTCGCGTTGCAGCTTGTCGAAACCGTCCAAATGGCGTGGCAGTAGCAGGCGAGGGCGGAACAGGCCAAGCAGCATCGGCGAAATCGGCGCATCCACCTCAATGACGGCCGCTCGAGCGCTGCTGGTAATTTCACCAACCGCGCCGCTTTGCGCCAGCCGGTCAAGCATGCGCTGCGCGCGCCACAAGCTGGCAATCGACCATGCCAGGCCTGCCATGTAAGCGCACAGCCACAATTGCGCGCCATGCAGCAGCCACACTCTAGCACCTGCTGTACTGTTCGCCGCCAGCGCCTGTTCTTCCGTGGTGGTGGGGAGTGCCGGCGTCTTAGGCGGCGCGATGTACTGCGTGACTGTTTCGGTAGCTGCTTCAAGCGGTGGGATAAGGCGGACACGCTCGCTATGCGGCAGCAACAGCAATACGAAGGTCGCCAGTACGGTCAACTGGCCAAGCAGCCACAAAGACCGCTGTGCGGCCAGCGCAGGCAGGAAGCGCCGGAGCAATGCGCTCAAAGCCCACACGCTGAAGCCGGCCGCGAAGCAGCCAAGGCTCGCCAGCAGGAAGCGCATCAACAATAAGTCGAAGTCGTTCACTTTGCGTCGTCCTCATCGGGCCAGTCGGACAGCATTTGTTCAAGCTGCGCCAGCTCGCTGGCATCGACCAGTTTACTGCCTGCGAACATATTCACTGGAAGTGGTGTGTCCAGTTCCATGATGCGCGTGCCGAAGTCGTGGGCGTAGGCGGCCAGCGTTTCGACTTTATCGAGAGAGGCCTCGTACACCTGCACGCCGTGGCGGACGTGCTGCGCCACCATCTGCTTCTCCATCATGCGTTCCACGGTCTTACGCGTCGACGAGAAAGACCAGGCAAGTTCTTCCTCCACCGCCTCATGGATTTCGCGGGCACTCAAAGGTGCTTGGCGCCAGAGGGCCTTGAGTACGCAGAGTTCAGGGGTAGATGGGATCAACATGGTCTGACTAAGTTTGTGACGGTGTGCGAAAGTATGTGACAAATGTCGCAATGATGTCAAGTGAATGTCACACTATGCATTGCAAATTAATCCATTGAATCTGAGCAATAATGAATCGCGTGGTGCTAACATCTCAACAATGAAATTAGGGATAGAAATGGATAAGGAGAAGATGCTGACGCTGGTCAAACGTGTAGCGGTGATTTTGCTCGATCTTGCAAAGGCCTTCCAGCCACACAGGTCTTCATTCAGTGTTTTTCCATGGGTTGCCGTTCGTGTGAAAAACCGTTATGAGCCCTTGCAATTTTCCAAACTTGCTCCGCCCGACGGCGTCCGACCAATCCGAACCGTTTCAGTGGTTGGAAAACATGCATGACGAAGGTGATTCTTCATCCGAGTCGAGTCAAAGTCGAGTCCGGCGCTTTGCTTTAACAGCCTTGCTGGCGCTGTTTTTCATCTATGCCGACGTACTTTATCTGGGCGCCCCATTTTTTTCATTCCTTGTTTGCCCAATAATCTCAATTGGCCTGCTGATAAGCTTGCTGGTTCAAAGGGCGGGCCTAAAGAACGTTCTGCTTAGCTTGGTGATAGGACCGCCTGGGTTGTTTTTGATGGCGATTGTTGCGACGCTTGGGCTTGGAGAGCTCCACAATCACTGGGTTCTTCGAGAAGTTCGAAACTGGGGTATTGAGTTACGCCAGCAAAAAGAATCAAATGGAGCATTCCCCGCTTCTCAGAAAAGGTTCATCCACGGGAATCTCGTCGTATTCATTAACGATGAATCTGCCGGGGCGCCAATTATTTTGGTCGATTTGTTCGATCAGACGCGCCAATCGTATTCTGTAACGACGGATCGGTTTTTCGAAGATTAAGGAATTTGATTCATGCGGTTTGGCGAATCAGATAAGAGGGCAATCGAAATCGAACATGATTTCGACTGACATTCCGCCAATGCACCTGGCACCGGCCTTAAGCAAATGACAGACTTCGCATCCAATCAGGTTACAAGCGGCGATGCTGTGATCGTGCCGATAGTTGATGGATGAGGTGCAAGGCGCGCGTTTGAAGCGTCGTTCTGGTCGGGAGAACGTCCAGCGGTTGATCCCGAAGAAGATCCAGACGAATACTCGCTGCCATTCCACCCATGGCCTTCACGGTCGAGAAAAAGCCATGGTGGAAGCGTTGGTAATCAGAGATAAGCAGTGATATGGCTTAGTGCGCGGTTTGCATAGTCCTCTTTTTCACCGATCGGGGCGACATAATGCAGCGCGGCGCGGGCCGCTTCGGGACTATCAAGCCGGGCCAGGACCCAGGCGGCGAGGTATTGCGAGGCAAGGCAGCCGCCGGCCGTGGCGATGTTGCCGATGGCGTGGAAGGCTTGTGGCAGTACCTGCACGCCTGCTTCGGACAGCCACGGGGCGGTTGTCGAGTCGGTGCAGGCGGGGAGGCCGGCCAGGGGGCCGAGACGGGCTAACAGCAGGGCCCCGGAACATTGGGCGCCGATCAATTGGCGGCTTGGATCGAACCGCAGTTGCGCCATCATCGCGGGATCTGCGGCGATGTCCCGGGTGCGGATGCCACTTCCGACGAGTACCGCGTCGGCCTGGCAGGCATCGGCCAGGCTGCAATGCCCGTGCAGCGTAACGCCATTCATCGAGGTGACTTGTTCGCCTGGTGTTGCCAGCGATACTTTCCAGCCCGGCTTTTTATGCCGGTTCAAGATGCCAAGCGCCACCAGCGAGTCGATTTCGTTGAAGCCGTCGAAGGTGAGGATGGCGATGTGCATGGCGTCAGAGTATGGTGCCGTCGAGTGCGTGGCGGACGATGCTGCCGTCGTTGGCGATGGAGATCCATCCGCCGCGCGGGGGCGTGGATTCGGGCTCCCAATCGGGCAGCACGTAGCGGCGGGTGCCGGCGATTTCGTGCAGGGCGGGACGGTGGGTGTGGCCGTGGATCATGATGCTGGTACCGGTTTGCGCGAATACATCGGCAATCGCTTCCGGGGTCACATCCATGATTTCGTAGGACTTCTCGGCGTGGCCTGCCTTGCTCTGCTCGCGCAGGCCAGCAATGATCTGCTTGCGCTGCGCCAAAGGCATGGTCAGGAATTGCTGCTGCCATGCTGGCTGGCGCACCTGCGCGCGGAAGGCCATGTATTTCACGTCTTGTGTGCACTGGGCGTCGCCGTGCACCAGCACGATGCGCTGGCCATAGGCATCGATGACCCAGGTTTCAGGCAGCAGGGTCAGGCCCGCTGCGGCGGCGAAGGCTTCGCCGACGAGGAAGTCGCGGTTGCCCGCGATCCAGAATAGCTGCACGCCCGCGTCGCTTACGCGGCGCAGGGCGGACACAATCTGCTGGTGGAAGGGATCCGGCAGGTCGTCATCGCCTGCCCAATACTCAAATATATCGCCCAGCAGGTAGAGCTGCTTTGCACCCAGCGCATGTTCGTCGAGGAAGCGCAAGAACGCTTCCGTCAGCACCGGCCGCGCCGGCTGCAAATGCAGGTCTGATACGAAGAGAATCAAATTAAGCCGCTTCGACTTTTTCGATGATGATGTCTTCGGCTGGCACGTCGGAGAACATGCCGGAACGGGTGGTCTTCACGCCTTTGATCGCGTCAACCACTTCGGTGCCCTGGGTGACTTTGCCGAATACGGCGTAGCCCCAGCCGTCCTGGCCTGGGTAGTCCAGGAAGGAGTTGTTCTTCACGTTGATGAAGAACTGGGCGGACGCGGAGTGCGGTGCGGAGGTACGTGCCATGGCCAGGGTGTATGGCTCGTTTTTCAGGCCGTTCTTGGCTTCGTTTTCCACGGTCTGGTCGGTTGGCTTCTGCTTCATGCCTGGCTCGAAACCGCCGCCCTGGATCATGAAGCCATCGATCACGCGGTGGAAGATGGTGTTGTTGTAGTGGCCAGCGTTCACATAGTGCAGGAAGTTCTCAACGGTCTTCGGCGCCTTCTCTGCGTCCAGCTCGGCAACGATGGTGCCTTTGTTGGTGGTGATGGTGATGGTGGTCATCTTGTTGTCCTTTTGTGTTACTGAAAAAGCGTTATTTTACAGGCTCCTGCTGCGGAACAGGAGTGGGCTCCTGTACCGGGGCAGGTTCTTGGGCTGGTGCGGGTTCGGCAACTGGCGGCGGCGGAGCCGGTGGTGCAGGCGGCACGATGCGGTTCTTGAGCACCGTGGCCGACTTGATTATCACCGGTTTTACGGGGATGTTCTGGAAGCCCGGCTTGTCGTCTACCAGCAGCACCTTGATCTTGTCGACAGTTTCCTTGCCCTGGATGACCTTGCCGAAGACGGCATAGCCGTGGCCTTGCATATTCGGATAGTCGAGGCCAATATTGTCCACCACGTTGATGAACCATTGCGAATTGGCGGAATTCGGCGAGTCGTGGCGCGCCATCGAGATGGTATAGGCCAGGTTGGAGAGGCCGTTCTTTTCTTCACTCTTGATGTCCGGGCGCAGCGGTTGCTTGGTTTTCAGGTCGACCGTATAGCCGCCGCCTTGCACCATGAAGCCATTGATCACGCGGTGGAAAATGGTGTCTTTATAGAAGCCGCTCTTGACGTAGGCGAGGAAGTTGGCGGTCGTAATCGGGGCTTTTTCCTGATCCAGTTCCACGATGATTTCACCGAGGTTGGTCTTGATCGATACTTGAGGGTTGTCGGCAGCTGCCGCGGCGCTGCCAATCAGCAGGCCGGCCAGCAGGGCAATCCATTTCTTCTGCATTCTTGTTTCCTTTATAAGAATTGCGACTCGCGTGCGCGAATTTTTCAGTGCTATACTTCGCCAGACGTTCCATTCTAACAAAGTAGAACTATAACAAAGGGACCAAACATCCCCCTGGTACACACCGAGCACCGGTGCGACGCCCCAGGCGTTTCGCACCAGTGACCCGTTTACTTCTAGTCCGATGAGCAATTTAAAGATTTTCAACACGCTGGCACGCGAAAAGCAGTCGTTCAAACCCATTGAGGCGGGCAAGGTCCGGATGTATGTCTGTGGCATGACCGTATACGACTACTGCCACGTGGGCCACGGCCGCATGCTGATGGCGTTTGACGTCATCTACCGCTGGCTGAAGGCATCGGGCTACGACGTGCGCTATGCGCGCAATATCACGGACATCGATGACAAGATCATCAAGCGTGCGGTCGAGAACAATGAAACGATCGGCCAGTTGACCGGCCGCTTCATCAAATACATGGATGAGGATTGCGAAGCCCTGGGCATCCTGAATCCGACCGACGTGCCGAAAGCGACCGAATATGTGCCGCAGATGCTGGGCATTATCGAGAAGCTGGAAGCCAAGGACCTGGCCTACAAGGCTGCCGACGGCGATGTTAACTACGCTGTGCGCCAGTTCGAAGGCTACGGCAAGCTGTCGGGCAAGTCGCTGGACGACCTGCGCGCCGGCGAGCGTGTGGACGTGAATACCGGCAAGCGCGATCCGCTGGACTTCGTGTTGTGGAAGGCTGCCAAGGAATCCGAGCCGGAAGAGGTGAAGTGGGATTCCAAATGGGGCAAGGGCCGTCCGGGCTGGCACATCGAGTGCTCGGCCATGTCGTGCTCCCTGCTGGGCGAGACCTTCGACATCCACGGCGGCGGTGCTGACCTGCAGTTCCCGCATCACGAGAACGAGATTGCGCAATCGGAAGGCGCTTCCGGTAAGACGCTGGCCAACTACTGGGTCCACAACGGCTTTGTGCGCGTGGACGGCGAAAAGATGTCCAAATCGCTGGGCAACTTCTTCACCATCCGCGAAGTGCTGAAGCAGTTCGACGCTGAAGTGGTGCGCTTCTTCATCCTGCGCGCCCACTACCGCAGCCCGCTGAATTATTCGGACGTGCACCTGGAAGACGCGCGCGGCGCTCTGACCCGCCTGTACACCGCGCTGGACGGCGTGGAAGGCGACGGCCAGCCGCTGGACTGGAACGAAGACAACGCCAAGCGCTTCGCCGAAGCGATGGACGACGATTTCAACACCCCGATCGCGGTGTCGGTGCTGTTCGACCTGGCGTCGGAAGTGAACAAGACCAAGTCGCCCGCAGCCGTGCGCCAGCTCAAAGGCCTGGCCGCTGTCCTGGGCCTGCTGGAGCGCAGCCCTGAGGAATACCGCAAGGCCGCCCCGAAAGGCGCGGAAGGCGAGGGCATGGACGAAGCGGCGATTGAAGCTGCCATCGCCACCCGTGCCGCAGCCAAGAAGTCGCGCGACTTCGCCACTGCCGACAAGGTGCGTGCCGACCTGCTGGCAGCCGGCATCGTCCTCGAAGACAAGCCTGACGGCACCACGAACTGGCGCCGCGCGTAATGGTTCTATCCAGGGAAAACGGGGACCAGGCCCCGGTGCCGCCGTATTGGGAGGAAGCCAAGGCAGAGCTCATGAAGCGCGACCGCATCATGAACCGCCTGATTCCCCAGTTCGGTGACTTGCACCTGGTCGGCCACGACGACCCGTTTATCACCCTGGCGCGCGCCATCGTCAACCAGCAGGTCACGACCCAGGTCGCCAATGCGGCGTGGGCCAAGCTGCTGGAAACCTGTCCCAAATTCACCCCGGCGGCCGTGCAAAAGGCCGGCGCCGCCGCTTTGGCGGGCTGCGGCCTTTCAAAGCGCAAGGCCGAATACATCCTGGATCTGGCCGATCATTTCAAGAATAAGAAGGTCCACGCCGCCCAATGGGCGCAGATGGATGACGAAGCAGTTATCGCTGAACTGGTTCAAATTCGCGGCATTACGCGCTGGACAGCAGAGATGTTTTTGATATTTAATCTGCTCCGACCCAACGTGCTGCCGCTCGACGACAGCCGGCTGATTAGTGGAATCAGCCAGAATTATTTTTCCGGGGAGCCCGTGTCGCGTAGCGATGCGCGCGAGGTTTCGGCCAACTGGGAACCCTTCCGGACGGTCGCGACGTGGTATTTATGGCGTAGCCTTGATCCGGTTCCGGTAAAATAGCGCAAATTCTCACCGGCAACCGCCAAAAGCAGTGTTGTCGGAGATGCAAAAAAAACACTCGGAGGTACAATGATTAAAACGACTTTCCTCAATTTTGAGCAACCGATTGCGGAACTGGATTCCAAGATCGAAGAGCTGCGATTCGTACAAGACGACTCGGCTGTCGATATTTCGGAGGAGATCGACCGCCTGGCCAAGAAGAGCCAGCAACTGACCAAAGACATTTACGCCAAGCTGACGCCTTGGCAAGTTTCCCAGATCGCCCGCCACCCACAACGTCCATACACCATGGACTACGTGAACGAAATCTTCACCGACTTCCACGAACTGCACGGCGACCGTACCTATGCGGACGACCAGTCCATCGTGGGCGGCTTTGCCCGTTTCAACGGCCAGCCATGCATGGTGATCGGCCACCAGAAGGGCCGCGACACCAAAGAACGCGCCATGCGCAACTTCGGCATGCCGAAGCCGGAAGGCTACCGCAAGGCCATGCGCCTGATGAAGCTGGCCGAGAAGTTCAACCTGCCTATCTTCACCTTCGTTGACACCCCTGGCGCATTCCCTGGCATCGACGCGGAAGAGCGCGGCCAGTCGGAAGCGATCGGCCACAACCTGTACGTGATGGCGGAACTGAAAGTGCCGCTGATCGCGACCATCATCGGCGAAGGCGGCTCCGGCGGCGCGCTGGCGATTGCTGTTGGCGATTCCGTGCTGATGCTGCAGTACGCAACTTACTCGGTGATTTCGCCTGAGGGTTGCGCTTCGATCCTGTGGAAGACTTCCGAGCGCGCATCCGATGCGGCTGAAGCACTGGGCCTGACCGCGCACCGCCTGAAGGCGATTGGCCTGGTCGACAAGATCATCAACGAGCCGTTGGGTGGCGCACATCGCGACCCTAAGGAAATGGCCAAGATGCTGAAACGCGCGCTGGCGGATTCGCTGCGCCAGTTCCAGGGCGTGAAGACCAAGGACCTGCTGGCTGCCCGTCACGAAAAGCTGATGAGCTACGGCAAGTTCAAAGAGACCACTGCTTCCGAATAAAACCTGTAAAGCGCGGCCGCCGCGTCTTAGGTGCCTGACCCTGCGGGTCAGGCACCGGTTTACCGGTTTTGAATTATGCGCGCCCAACAAATCCTCCAGCACTCCCTCGCCGAACTCCCGCAGGGCCCGATCGCCATCGCCTACAGCGGAGGCCTGGACAGCAGCGCCTTGCTGCACCTGGCTGCAACCAGCGGCCGCAAACTGTACGCCTTCCACATCCACCATGGCCTGAGCCCCAACGCCGACGCCTGGGAGGCCCACGCCCGCACCGAATGCGAGCGCCTTGGCATCACCTTCGCCAGCCGCCGTGTCACCCTCGACGACCGCAGCGAAGCCTCAGCCCGCAAAGCACGCTACGCAGCCCTCGGCGCACTCTGCATGGAGCACGGGGTACACCTGCTCCTGACCGCCCACCACCTGGACGACCAGGCCGAAACCATCCTGCTGCAACTGCTGCGTGGCGCCGGCCCAGCCGGCATGTCCGGCATGGACGCCTTCAACCGCGCCCCAACGCTGCTCGGCACCCCCGACGTGCTGTTGGCCCGCCCGCTGCTTCAGGCCAGCCGCGCCGATCTCGAAGAATACGTGCGCGAACACGCCATCGCCCACATCGAAGACGAATCCAACGCCGACACCCGCTACGCACGCAACGCCTTGCGCCACGAAGTCATGCCGCGCCTGGCCGAAGCCTTCCCCGGCTACCAGGAGCGCTTCGCCCGCAGCGCGCGCCACGCGCAATCCGCGCAGCGCCTGCTGACCGAACAAGCGGCCGACGACCTGCGCATCTGCCTGGCCGGCGAAGACAGCCTGGATATGGCAAAGGTTCGTACGCTCAGCGCTGACCGCACCTCCAACCTGCTGCGCCACTGGTTCGCCGAGCGCGGCATCCGCCTGCCATCAGCTAGCTGGCTGGCCGAAATGCAGGAACAGGCCCTGACCGCGCGCGATGACGCCAACCTCAAGGTCACCCATCCCGACTGCGAAGTGCGCCGCCACCGCGACCGCCTCTACCTCGTTCCGCGCCGCGCTGAGGCCGACGCCGAACAGAGGGAGAGCTTCCGCTGGAACGGGGAGGGCAGCATCGATTTCCCTGAATTCGGTGGCACGCTGCATGTCGAACTCGCGCCGCTCGGTCTCGATCCCGACTGGCTGCGGCAGCAAATGCTGACGATCGAGCTGCGCAAAGGCGGCGAAAAGCTCAAGCCCGCCCGCAACCGCCCCACGCGCACGCTCAAGCAGCACTACCAGACCCTGGGCATCCCCGCCTGGGAGCGCGAGCGCCTGCCGATGGTATCGATCCCCGGCGATATCCTGTATGCCGCCGGTATCGGCATGGATTGCCGCAAACTGAGCTCCAGTGCAGAGCATCGTTTGGTGTTTCGCTGGGAAACCAAATAATTTTTGCTGACACCTGTCTAGACATATGAACTTATGCCAAATAGGTATGAGTGTATGAGCTTTTTGACTTGAGATTTTGCAACGCAGCATGTAGAGTAAAGGGCTCCCTTTATCACATCAATGCGGAAAATCAGCATGGCTTTAATCGTTCACAAGTACGGCGGCACGTCGATGGGCTCGACGGAACGCATCAAGAACGTCGCGCGTCGCGTCGCCAAATGGCACGATGCGGGACACCAGGTGGTAGTCGTTCCGTCGGCAATGTCCGGCGAAACCAACCGCCTGATTGCCCTGGCCAAGGAAATCCAGAACCCGCCTGACCCACGTGAATTGGACATGATCGCCTCCACCGGCGAGCAAGTGTCCGTGGGCCTGCTGTCGATGGCGCTGCAAGCGATCGGCAAGGACGCCATTTCCTACACCGGCTGGCAAGTAGCGATTAAAACCGACTCCGCCTTCACCAAAGCCCGCATCCAGTCGATCGAAGACGGCCGCGTGCGCGAAGACCTGGACAAGGGCCGCATTGTGATCATTACCGGCTTCCAGGGCGTGGACGAGAACGACAACATCGCCACCCTGGGCCGCGGCGGTTCCGATACCTCGGCCGTTGCGATTGCCGCCGCGCTGAAGGCTGACGAATGCCTGATCTACACGGACGTCGACGGCGTCTACACCACCGACCCGCGCGTGGTGTCCGAAGCGCGCCGCCTGAAAGCGATCACGTTTGAAGAGATGCTGGAACTGGCTTCGCTGGGTTCCAAAGTCCTGCAAACCCGCTCGGTGGAATTCGCCGGCAACTACCGCGTACCGACCCGCGTGCTGTCCTCGCTGACCGATCCGCTGATGGATCTGGCAGAAGAAGCCAACTCGGGCACCCTGATTTCGTTTGAGGAAGACCAAAACATGGAACAAGCAGTCATCTCCGGCATCGCCTTCAACCGCGACGAAGCCAAAATCACCGTGCTGGGCGTGCCAGACCGTCCAGGCATCGCTTACCACATCCTGGGCCCGGTGGCCGAAGCCAATGTCGAAGTCGACATGATCATCCAGAACCAGGCAGTGGACGGCAAGACCGACTTCACCTTCACCGTGTCGCGCAACGACTACCAGAAGGCGATGGATGTGCTGCACAACGAAAAGGGCGAAATCGGCCACCACACCCTGGTGGGCGACGCCAAAGTGTCCAAGATCTCCGTGGTCGGCGTGGGCATGCGTTCGCACGTTGGCGTGGCTTCCCAGATGTTCAAGACCCTGGCGGAAGAGGGCATCAACATCATGATGATCTCCACCTCCGAGATCAAGATTTCCGTCCTGATCGACGAGAAGTACATGGAGCTGGCGGTGCGCGCCCTGCACAAGGCATTTGAACTGGAAAAAGAATAAATATTTCCAAAAAAACTTCCGTATTATCCTTGACCAAAGCGGTATCGGTCTTTAATATTGCGGTCGCGTTGACGCAGTAACAGTTCAACGAGGAGGCGTGGCCGAGTGGCCGAAGGCACTTCCCTGCTAAGGAAGCATACGGGCAAAACCTGTATCGTGGGTTCGAATCCCACCGCCTCCGCCAGATTCAAGCAAAAAGCCCCGAGGAAACTCGGGGCTTTTTGTTTTCGTACTCAACAAAAGGAATCGATATGAAGTTGATCTCCGCAATTTTGCTTGCCGCCTCGCTTGCTGTGAGCGCCCAGGCGGCCAACCCGAACCCGGATGCCAAGCAGGTCAAGGCCACGCACGACCTCCTGGCGGCGATGCAAGCCGAGAAAATGATGCGCATGACCGCAGGCATGAGCCGATATGCATCGGAGGCCGAGCGCAAACGCGTGATGGACAAAGTGATGGCAACGCCAGCGGAAACCATCTATTCGGGACTGGCAACGCCGGTGGCCCGCCTTCTCAGCCCGGAGACGGTGACCGAGATGACGCGCTTCTACGAGTCCAGCTACGGCAAGAAGTCGCTGGACAGCATCTACAACAGCGGCGCCCAGCTTTACCCGGCCGCCCCCAAGGCCACTCCCGCCGAGCAGGCAGCCTTGAAGAAGCCGGCCTACATCAAGGCCGATCGCGAATTCAAGGAGAACGAGCAGGCGATTCGCCACGAAGTGTTCGTGCTGCTGAAACAAATCATCAACCCGAAGAAATAGGCCCTTGATGGGGCGCTTGCCGGGTGCGAAAATCGCGCGGCGCAGCGTCCCTTTTCAAATATTCGTGAGATTCTAAATGGCAGTTTCCAAAACCCGTCTCGATGCATCCCGCTTCTTCCTCCGCCTCGCCATTGGCGGCATGGCCATCCTCATGGGCTTCCAGGCCCTGCGGCATTCCGGCTTCCCATCCACCCTTAACGGTGCCGGCTATTGGGCCTTGCACCTGACCGAGATGCTGTGCGGCGCACTGATCATGATCGGCCTCCTGATGCCTTACGCCAGTGCAGTCCTGACCCTGGTGGTGGGCTTGCCAATCGTGCTTGGCTGGATTCACGGCGCGCCCGTCCTGGGCAACCTGCATGCGCTGTTCCTTTTGCTCGTCGTGACTGCAACCGCGCTTGGCGGTGCTGGGCAGTGGTCGCTCGGCAAAGACTGAGGATTCTGCGCTATGCTGGAGTGATGCATTGGAAGTCACTCCTGGTTTGCTTACTCGCCGTACCGTGGGCGCGGGCGGAGACGATTACGCTCAGTAATGGCGAGTGGTTGCCTTACCTGTCCGAGACGTTGCCGCATTACGGCGCAGTGTCGCGCATCGTGTCCGAAGCGTTCGCGCTGGAAGGCATTACCGTCAAATATGTGTTCCGCCCCTGGCCGCGCGCTTATGCTGAAGCGCAGCGTGGGCTGGTCAACGGCTCGGTGGTCTGGAGCGTAGGACCGTTGACGACCGAGCGTGCACGGGAATTCCTGTCCAGCGACACCGTGCTGGAGGCCCAATCCGTGTTCTTCCTCCGTAAGGGCTACAACTTCACCTGGACCAAGGATGCCGACCTGGCGGGCCTGCGTGTCGGTGGCGTGGCCGGCTACGAGTACCGTTTCGAGGCGGTTCCCGGCGTCCACCTGGACCGCGCGCCCAACGAGGAGCTCAACTTGCGCAAGCTGGTGGCCGGGCGTGTGGATGTTGTGCCTGCCAGCCTTGATGCAGGTCGTTATATCCTGCGCACCAGGTTCAAGCCGGAAGAAGCCGCCGGCATCACTGTAGCGCCGGGGCGCTACAACACCACCGAATATCGGCTGATCATGCGGCGTGCAGATGCCGAAAATGTTCGCTACATCGAGCGCTTCAACCGAGGGCTGCGCAAACTGAAGGAAAGCGGCAAATACGACCAGTACATGGCCGACCTCGCCGCTGGACGGTACTGATCGTTGCGCTACTTGCTGGAAATAAATAACTGTATATAATCACAGTATTTTCAGCAAGCTAACACTGGAGCCGCGATGATCGATGAGTTGATGGAAGGGGAAGTGCTGGTGCAGGAAGACCGCGTCTGGCAGGACAACGGCTGGACCGCGCGCGTCATCAAGAATGAAGATGACGATGGCTGGGCGGTGGCAATGATCAAGGATGGCGAGGCGGAACCGGCGCTGGTCGGTCCATGGACCATGGGCCGCGACAAGAAGAATCCAAAGCCGCTGGATGTGAATGCCTTCAACACCCTGGTGAAGACCGCCAATGAAGTGATCCGTCGCCACGAGCAGCAGTTGCACGCCCAACTGCACCGCAGCGTGCGCGTCCACACCGAGGGCGCCGCCTACATCACCGTCAACCTCGACATCACTCCGGATGAAGACGATCCCTTCGCAACCCTGACCGCCTTCGATCCATTCGGCGAGGAACAGGCACAGGTGAGGGTAGCGCCGAATTTCAAGCTGAGCGTCGCAAGCGCGACGGCGTGGATGGAATCGGGATACCGCAAGCCTTCCGCGTGAAAAAAAATCATGTGCGCCGATAGTCCATTCGTGACAAAACGCGCACTTTGCAGGCCCTTCCATGGCTAAGCTGGAAGGGTTTGCGCGAACTCAATTGCAGACGATCTTTGTGACGATATAGTCGCCTGACGCCGCCGTGGCGTTCACTTTGATTGGGAGGCTCAGCATGATCGCAAGCTCCAGCAGCAAGGTCGTCCAACTCGGTTCTTACAAGGCATCCAGGCGAAACAACTCGATCTCCGGCTTATCGTCGGGGGCATTCATGACGGTACAGCTTCACCTGGCCCATTCGTCAAGCTTCGCTGGCGCGGGCATCATTGCAGGCGGGCCGTTCCGGTGCGCGGAGGTGTTCCGGCCGGACGACATGGTGACTGCCGAAGATGCTTGCATTGAGAACTCGCTGTACATCTGCATGAATCCACTGATCCCGCAGGTGTCGCCGGATGCGCAAAAGCTGGCCGACATGGCCAGGCAGACTGCAAAGGCCGGGATGATCGATGCGGTGACCAATCTTGCCGACGATCGCCTCTACATCTTCACCGGCAGCGCGGACGACGTGGTCGATTCGGACGTGGTGGCGCGGACCCGCAAGTTCTATGAGCTGCTGGGCGTGAAGCCGGCAAATATCCGTTACGTCGACAATGTGCCCGCGGGGCACAGCATCATCACGGACAATCCCGAGGATTCGGGCCTGTCCACCAACCAGCCGCCTTACATCAACAATGGTGGCTTCATGCAATCGCATGACATCCTGCGCCATATCTACAGCGACCTGCAGCCCGCGGCGGAAAGCCTTTCCGGCCAATTGCTGCGCTTCGACCAGACCGAATTCTTTGCCGACGCGACTGACCGGGCCAGCATGAGCCAGTTTGGCTACATCTATATTCCTTCCAATGTAGCGGCAGGCAAAGTGAAAGAGCCGCGCGTGCACATCGCGCTGCATGGCTGCAAGCAGGGCTACAACTACACCGATTACGTCAACGGCCGCGCCGACATCGCCAACCAGCCGCCTTACGGCAACCGCTATTTCACCACCACCGGCTACAACCACATCGCGGAGAGCAACGACATCATCGTGCTGTATCCACAGGCCGAGGGCACGGACAATGACGCCGTGCAGAACCCGGATGGCTGCTGGGACTGGTGGGGCTATACCAGCGCCAATCCGCAAGCTCCCGACTATTATTCGCGCGAAGCGGTGCAGATCAAGGCGATCCACGCCATGCTCGACCGTCTTTGCGCCTGAGCGACTCTGGAGGACGATATGAGCAAACTTCCCGTTTCCGTCGGACTGAATTCGATCGATAAGCCAGGCGTTCCGGCCTTGCGCGACTCCCGGGCCATTGCGCCGATGGCTGTCTCAATGAAGGCCGGCACGCTGGCGCAGCGGCAGGCATCGCGCATGCTGCACAACAGCGTGTTGTCGGCGGGGCTGGCGAGCCGCTTCGGCGACCCGCAGGTCTGGAGCGAATGGCTGCAGCTTCAGGTGGCCGTCATGCAGCGCCTGCACCAGCAGAACCTCGACTGGCGCCAGGGCTGCGCCATCCTGGCCGAGGACTATGCCCTGATCCGCCATGCCAACACCATGTCCAAGATGGTGGAAAAGCAGGGCAACTTCTTTTCGCAATGGACGCTGCTGTTGACCAACCAGGCGACCAGCCTGTTTGAGCTGATGGAGAACATCCACGTCGATTACGGATATTGGGCGAGCCAGAAGACTTCAATCGAAGCAAGGTAGGCGTTATTGATATGCTAATATCCGGCGACTTTCAGTTTCCGGAGTTTAGATGCGTTACTTGTTCCTTGCCTTGATGGCGGCCTCAGTCCCCGCGCTCGCTGCGGAGCCTTTACCGTTCTGGTTCGAAGGCGATGTCTCGCGAGTCGCGGGCTACCAGTCCGTCGAAGACCATCCCTGCGGTGTGATTGCGATCGTGAAGGTGGACAAGCTTCCACCGTTCGGCAAGGGCCGGCTCACATCCGAAAAGGCCGTTGAAATGGATGCCTCCGGAAAGGCGATCCGGCGCTGGCCGATTCCGGTCGACGCCAGGCCGGTCGCTGTGCGCGATAATCAGTTGCTGTTCGAGTATGACCGTACGCGGTATTGGGTCGAGCCGGACGGAAAAGTCCAGCGCGCAGGCAAGCTTTCGCTGCCTGCGGTGAAGGAAACGCAGTGCAAGACCGCCATTGAGTTCAAAGACGCCGACTACGTTCATTGCGAGGCGTTCCCTGATATGGGAACTCGCGCGCCGCGAACGATCGCTTATGAAGGCGCCTGCGCCTAGAAGCCCAGCGAGTAGCCTAGCGTTACGCTGCGTCCACGGCCGGCGAAGTACCGGGCCGGTTCCACCAGGGCGCTTTGCGAGTAGTACGTGATGTAGTCCTTGTCGAACAGGTTTGCAATACCGACGCGCAGCGTGCCTTTGGCCAGCTTGTAGCTGAGTGAGGCGTCGCTCAGCGTGTAGCCGCTGAACTCTTTGGCCGGATCGTCGAAGCTTTGGTTGAAGGCGTGCTGCACCTGGATATAGGACGACAGCTTGTCGCTCCAGTTGGCGCTCCAGCTTGCGATCAGGCGGTTGGGGGCCACGTTCAGGCCGTCCAGCTTCGCATCCATGCTGCCGTCGCCGTTGCTGTCGTAGCGCCCCTTGGTGTAGGCGTAGGCGACGCTGGCGCGATGCGCCTTGCTGAAACGGTAGGAAGCGCTGGCGTCATAGCCTTCCAGGCGGGTCTTCTCGCGCGCCATGTTGAACACGCCATTAACGGAGATCACGCGCGCACCGAAATCGGAGTCGGAGCGGTAGTACGCGGCGTCCAGGTCCCAGTCACCCTTGCGCACGCGGGTGCCAAGCTCGATGCCCTCGGTCAGGATCGGCTCCAGGTTGCGCATATTGCTGATCTTCTGTCCTGGCGTATTGATGGAACGCAGCGTGCGGCCAATGTCCGGCAGGCCGAAGCCTTCGGAATAGCTGGCGTACACGGTGACGTCCTTGACTGGCGTGAGCACCAGGCCGGCATTAGCCAGCGTTTCATTGAACTTGATTCTTCCGCCTTCGACCAGGGTATTCTTATATGCGGCCAGGGTGCGGTAGCTGTCCACTTTCAGGTCGGCGTTTTCGCGGCGAACGCCGGCGTGCAGGGTCAGGGTGTCGAATACCTTGTATTCACCCTGGAAGAACAGCGAAAGGTTGGTGTACTTCGATTCGGGCACGAAGGTGCGTCCGGTCAGGTACATATCCTGTTTGCCTTTATCGGACAGCGTGTCGAATCCGGCGGTCAGCTTCAGGCGGCCATCCAGCAGGCCGGCCTTGGTCAAGCCCACTTTGCTGCCGAACTTGGAGGCGACTGCGCGCGACTGGTCGTACAGGGTGCCGGAAGGCGCGATCTTCACGTCCTGGAAAGTGGCCGACTTGTCGGCGCCGAACAAGCCCACGAATTCCTGGTTGAAGATCATTGCGGACAATTCCATGCCGGCCAGGTCGTCATGGTTGTAGCTGGCGCTGCCGGTCCACACGTCGTTCCAGGCCGGAACGCCGGGCGGCGTGCCTTCCACCGAAGTGGAAGGAATGCCGCGCGTGCGGTCGCCTGCCACGCCGAGGTAGCTGGCCTTTGACTTGATGCGGTAGCGGTTGATGGAGAACTGCAGCTTTTGCTGGTCGTCCGGACGGTAGCCGATCTTGGCCAGCACGTCGTAGCTGCGCGAGTCCATCAAGTCGCCCTGGGTGACATCGACGCCGATGCTGCGGCCTTTGCCGTCCAGGTAGAGGCCCTGGTCTTCATAGGACACGGCGAACAGGTAGTCCAGCTTGTCCAGGCGGCCGTCGATGCGGTAGCTGGTCTTGTAGTTCAGGGTGTCGCTTTCGACATGCGTGGTCGGCGCGGTGACCTGTACGTCGACATGCTGGTTCATCGTTCCTTTTTCCGGGCGGCGCGTGATGATGTTGATGGTGCCGCCGGTTGCCCCGAGTCCGTTGATGGCGTTCGGGCCTTGTACGATTTCGATGCGCTCCACCATGGAGTAGTCGATGGTGTGGGCTTCGCGGCCGGTCGGACGCACCGGGTTCGATTGCGGCACGCCGTCCACGAGGATCAGCGGCGTGCGGCCGCGCAGCGTTTCGCCGGAGCCGTTCATCTTGCCGCGGCTGGGCGTGTAGGAGGGCAGGATGCTGCTCAATACATCGGACGAATTGCCCGAAATGGCCAACTGCCGCTCAATCTCCTTGCGGGTAATCACGACCACGGTTTGCGGCGCCTTGTCCGCGGCGACGTTCGAGCGGGACGCCTGGATGACGACGGTTTCAATGGCAGGATCCTCCTGGTCCTGGTCCTGGGCTTGCGCTTGCGCGGCCAGGCCAAGCAGGATGGCGGCGGCCAGCGGATGGTATTTGAACGGGAATGGCTGGTACGACTGCACTGGGAGCTCCTTGACGACTTGCGAAGTGACCAAGGGCTGGCAGGTGGCTGGCTAGGTGAGAATGTTTCTCATTATCATTCGCGCAAGGTGCCGCTGTCAACGCCCGATGCGGCGCGAGGCATGGCTGAAATATCGTTGCAAGGTTCGGTGAATTTCGTAATTGTTCGGTGCGTGCCGGCGCTTGCACAATCCAGCGTACCAACAACTTCCTTCCCGCACACCATGAAAAGAACACCTTTGGCGGTTGCGTTGCTCGCGTCCGCATTCGTACCGCCAGCTTGCGCGCTGGCTGCACCGGTCATCGTCTCGTCGCCGGACGGGCGCACGGCAATCCGGATCGAGCAGGACGCCAGCCGCTTCAGCATCTCACGCGGCGGCCAGGCCGTAATTGCGTCCTCGCCGCTTGGACTGGAGTTGGACGGCGTCCCCGAGCTGGGCGCGCTGGTGCTGGAACAGCGGAAGGACGTCAAGGTCGACCAGGTCATTCCACTGGTCGCCACCAAGGCGGCACAAGCGGCAGACCGGTATCGCGGAGCGACGCTGGTGTTCCGCGAGCGCGGGGCTGCGGGACGGCGCCTGTCGATCGACCTGAGGGCCTATAACGACGGCGTGGCGTTCCGTTACCGTATCGACGGCACTGAAGCGGTGCGGCTGCGCGGTGAAAAGACGGCATTCGTCCCGGTAGGTGATCCCGAATGCCTGGTGACAGTGGCGGACCGGGCGCACGAAGCACCGTTCGAGCGCATGAAGGTGTCGCAGCTGCGTGCCGGGCAGGCCTATGACGTGCCGGTGGTGTGCACCGTTCCGTCCGGCCGGACCGCTTACGCCATCACCCAATCGAACCTGGCCGGTTATACCGGAGCTTCGCTAAGCCGCGAGGGTGACGCTTTGCGGCTGCGGCTGTCGGCGCCGCCGGAGCGCAGCGCGCCGGCCGTCGTCTCGCCGGCGGGACTGACAACTGCCTGGCGCGTAGTGATGATGGGAGACCGCGTCGGCGACTTGATCGGTTCGCACCTGGTTGGCAACCTGAATCCGGCACCGGCGGGCGACTTCAGCTGGGTCCAGCCGGGCAAGGCAGCCTGGGACTGGTACTCGGGACCATTGGCCGGCATGAAGCCCGACATGGCGAGCTATAAGCGTTTCATTGATTTCGCTGCCGCCGCAGGACTGCCGTACTACCTGATCGATGCTGGCTGGGCGATGGGGAGCGGCCCGGAATGCTGGATAGCGCTGCCGGGCACCGATATCACGCGCGCGGCAGATGGCATCGATATGCCCGAACTGGTGCGATATGCGGCGGCCAAAGGAGTGGGCCTGGTGTTGTGGGCTCACTGGGAGCACGTGGCGCAGCGCATGGATGAAGTGCTGGACACGTATGTCCGCTGGGGTATCAAGGGCGTCAAGATTGATTTCATGAACCGAGACGACCAGGACATCGTGGCGTTCTACTACCAGGTCGCGGAGGCGACGGCCAGGCGCAAGCTGCTGCTGGACTTGCACGGGGCCTACGTCCCGGCCGGCTTGCAGCGGACCTACCCTAATTTCATCACCCAGGAAGGCGTGCGCGGCGCCGAGTGGAACAAGATGGACAAGTCCATCACACCCCGCCACAACCTGATGCTGCCTTACACCCGGATGCTGGCCGGGCCGATGGACTACACGCCGGGCGGCTTCCACAACGCCACGCCGGCCAGCTTTGCCGTGCGCGAAGTGAATCCGCAGGCGCAAACCACGCGCGGCCAGGCGCTGGCCATGTACGTCGTGTACGACAGCCCTCTGCAGATGGTGTCCGACGACCCCGGCGCCTACCAGAACGCTGACGGTTTCGATTTCGTGCAGCGCGTACCGACCGCCTGGGACGACACGCGCTTCCTGTCCGGTACGCCGGGCCAGGACATTGTGCTGGCCCGACGCAAGGGCGACAGCTGGTACCTCGGGGCGATGAGCGCGGAGCAGGGCGAGCGGGTCGAGCGCGTGACTCTCGGCTTCCTGCCAGCAGGGCGCTACCGCGCCACAGTATGGGAAGACGGCGATACGCCAAATGCGGTGCGCCGCGTCGAGCGCGTGGTGACTGCACGCGACGTATTGCCGTTGCAACTGGCGCCGGCCGGCGGCGCGGTTGCGATCCTCGAGCGCTTGCCTTGAGAAGCGGCGGCACGCCGGGCGTCCGGCCCGGTGTGTTGAATTTTATCCATCGTATTGCGAATTATCGCAATTGCGGCCAATGATTAATGTTTGCAATATATAGCGAACCCGTGGGCGATCCATGCCGTCCCGGGCGATTCGCAAACTAAACAAAAGCAGCAAATAGGGGATATTCCATGAGGAGACAAACGATGTGGTACCAGAATTCAGCATTCGCCATTGCCTGTGCCGCGATGCTGGCCGCCTGCGGCGGCGGTGGCGGCGGTAGCGATGGCGGAGCTGTGCAGACAATGGCTTTCACTTTCCCAGGCGGCGCCGAAGTCGCCATTCCACCTGAAGTCGCAAGTACAACCCTGAAGGCGACCGCCAGTTCCGGCGGTCCGGTCACCTTCACTTCGAATACGCCTGACGTCTGTTCGGTGAGCGGCGACAAGCTGTCGCTGCTGAAAGCGGGCGAGTGCTCGGTGACCGCCACCCAGGCCGGCTTCGAAGGCTACGCCCCGGTTTCGCAACGCCAGCTTTTCGTGATCCCCAAGCGGCCGCATATGGTTTCCTTCCGCAATCCCGGCGCGCAGGCGCTTGATTCGCAGCCGGTAGCGCTGGCCGCAGTGTCCGACCTGGGCCGGCCGGTCACCTTCTCATCGAGCACGCCAACTGTGTGCACCGTCAGCGGCAGCACGATGACCAAGGTTGGCAATGGCCTGTGCACCATCACCGCTCAATCGGACGGCGGCGATATTTTTGCGACGGCGACCATGGTCAAGAATATTCCGATCGGTACCGAAAAGGCGCCGGTACTGACGCATTTCAGCGGCTTCAAGGACGCCTCGACCACCAAGGAAGGGGGCGCCATCAACGGCTATGCAGGCGTGAACCTGAACGGCTGGTGGTGCAATGGCTGGTGCGACCAGGTCCTGTCAGACGACGGCAGCAACCTCAGGTTCACCTTCAACGTCAAGCTCGACAAGCCGAACGACGGCAGCTGGATCGGCGGCTACTATGGCTTGCACGTGCTCGGCGCCGGCCTGAAAGAGATCTCCAAGGTGGGCCCGATGATCAGCGGCGTGCGAATCGACTCGCAGGCTTCGATGAGGTTCCGGATCGCGCAGAACGCCGAATGGATCAACACGGGCAATAACACTGTCAATGTCGACCTGGTCCTCGGCCACTTTGTGCTGAAAGACGGCAAGGATGCCTGCAACGTGACGTTGCGCTCGAAAATCAAGCCGGCCACCACCGACGCCACCGACTACACGGTCTCCTTGCGCGATGTGACGGTCGCCGAGTCGTGCGGCCTGAGCGACATCAACACCTGGAATGAGCTGCAGGACTACCCGATCGTCCAGGTTTCGTTCAACGCCGACAGCATGAACGTTTCGGTTTCCAGCACTCCGCTGGACAAGCCTACCTACCCGACCCGGATTACGTTGACCGGCCCGATTACCTTCCAGTGATGCGCCAGCAAGCAAAGCAGATAAACAGGATAAATATAATGAAGAGAATTGAGACAACGAACGCCAGGCAACCACTCAAGATGACCGCGCTGGCTTTCGCCGCAGCGCAGCTTGCAATGCTGTGCAGCAGCGCCGCGCAGGCCCAGTCCGAAGCAACGGAGCCGGCGGCCAAGGACACTCCGGCAGTGGTGGTGGTGACCGGCCAGCGCCGCCAGGTTGAAACCGCACAGCGCATCAAGCAGGAGTCCGAACTGATCGTCGACTCGGTGGTGGCCGATGAAGCCGGCAAGCTGCCCGATAAATCGATTACCGAAGTGCTGCAGCGCGTGGTGGGCGTCACCATGGACCGCAACCGTACGCGTACCGGCGCCAATCTGGCGGCCAATGGGCTGGGATTCGATGTGGAAGGATCGGGCATCCAGGTGCGCGGCCTGTCCTGGGGTTCCTCCACGCTGAACGGACGCGAAACCTTTTCGGCGGGCTGGCCCGGCCGTGAGCTGAGCTGGGGCGACGTGCCGCCGGAACTGATGGCAGGCGTGGACGTGTACAAGAACCCTTCCGCCGACCTGATTGAAGGCGGCATCAGCGGCCAGGTCAACCTGCGCACGCGGCTGCCGTTCGACAGCAAGGGCCAGAGCGGCGCGCTGACCGTGTCGGACAACTATGCGGTGCTGGGAAAGAAGAATTCGCCGGCCTACTCGGGCCTGTACTCGAACCGCTGGCAAACCGACATGGGCGAATTCGGCGCGCTGGTTGACCTGTCGTACGGTAAAACCACCAGCCGCTACGATTCGATCGACCAATCCGTCTACTACCCGCGCAGCAATCTCGTTGCAGGCCAGACGGTGTGGGTGCCGGTGGGCGCTTCCTGGGGCACCAGCACGGGGGAGACCGAGCGCAAGGGCTTCTATGGCGCCTTGCAGTGGAAGAAGAACGGCAAGGAGTCTTCACTGACGTACTTCGATTCCGCGTTCAATTCCACGAACTTCGGCAACAATATTTTCGCCGGCGGCGAAGATCCTTACCTCACGAAATATACAGACGCCAAGTACGACGGCAATGGCGTCTTCCAATCCGGCATCCTGACCTATCCGCTCGGTGGCAAGGGCGCGAACCAGTTCGCCGAGGGAGGCCTGCGCATGGGCACCACCCGCAATTACAGCGACGTGAAAGGGCGTACGCGCGAGCTGGCCTGGAACTTCAAGTGGCAGGCCAACGAGCGCTGGTCTTTCCAGAACGACCTGCAGTGGGTCCATTCCACCAACTCGGGCGATTTCGGCATGATCAACCTTGGCACCTTCGTGCCGAGCATGGGCGTGGACGTTTCCGGCGCGCGGCCTGCATTCAACTTCGACGAGAAGGCGCGCAACTTCCTGGCCGATCCCGCCAACTATTACTGGGACATCTCGCAGCCTGACGTCAACAAGGCCAAGGCGGACCTGTATGCGTGGAAGGTGGACGGCAAATATGTCTTCGACCATGCAGTCTTGCGCGACGTGCGCTTTGGCATGCGCCTGACCAAGCGCTCCTCGAGGAAAGACAAGAACGCCGGTACCGGCTGGAAGTCCTTCTCCGAAGAGTGGGGCGTGGCAACCACCAAGGTGGCGGGGCAATTGCCCAACCCGGCAGACTTGGGCTGGCAGCGCAGCAACTTCGGCTACCTGAGCGACCCGCGCTATGCGGCATTGGGCAGCGTTGAAACCTTCTCTTTCCCGAATTTCTTCAACGGCCGCATGAGCTCACCGCCAACGATCGTGCTGCCGACCCGGGCCCTGATCCAGGACAAGCCGGCCGCTTACCAGAAATTGTTGACTGCCCTGCGCTATAACTGCGAGGACGCCAATGCGATCAAGGGCACCAGCACCGATTGCTCACAGATGGGTAGCGACTGGATACGCGATAGTTTCAGCGACGAGCCGAAGTACGTCAGTGAACACAGCGAAGGCACGCAAGCGCTGTATGGCAGCCTGCGCTTCGGCTTCGATGACTGGAAGTATCCGGTGGAAGGCAACGCGGGCGTGCGCGTGATCCGGACCAATACGGTGGCTCATGGCTATACGGTATTCAAGCCGAGCTATAGCGACTCGACCCCGCCAAGCCTGCCGCGCTTTGGCACGATTGACGAGCCGATGGACCTCAAGTCGAACCATATCGACGTGGTCCCGAGCCTGAACCTGAAAGCAAACCTGACGGACAAGCTGCAATCGCGCCTGGCGCTGTCGCGCGGCATTTACCGTCCCGGCTTCGACCAGCTGCAGGAGTACATTACCCTGAGCCAGAACGTCACCATGGACAGCAGCGGCAAGAACGTCAGCATGGTTACCTACACGGGCAAGAACGATGGCAACGTGAAGCTGAAGCCGCTCAAGGCGAACAACGTCGACGTTTCGCTGGAATGGTACCCGCAGAACGGGCAGTCACTGACCGGTGTGCTGTTCTACAAGAACGTCAGGGACATCATCATGTCCGAGACCTACACCAGGACGATCAAGGACAAGGCCGGCAACGAACAGGACTTCGAAATCACCGGTCCGGCCAATGCCGCGAAACTCTGGCTGGCCGGCGTTGAAATCGCGGGCCTGACCTACCTGGACAAGCTGCCCGGCCTGGCCGAGCGTCTGCCGGAGTGGGCGAAAGGGTTCGGCGTGTCCGCCAACTTCACCTACACGCACGGCAAGCAGGAACTGTATCACCCCTTCAATATGCCTTACTGCAATGCAGGCAGCCTGTCGATCGGCGGCAACCTGTATGGCTGCGACACCAACGGCTTGCCGTTCAAGGACTTGCCGGTGCCATACATGTCGAAGCGCGCCTTCAACGCGGCCTTCATGTACGACCGCGGGCCGATCTCGGCGCGCCTCGCGTACAGCTGGCGTGACCGCACGCTGCTGGCAACCGGGGTGTACGGTGCTTCGGGCGACAAGGGCACCAGCGCCGATCCAGTGCGCATTGCCGCCAACGGCGGCGTTGCGCCGACAGACGTGGGCTGGGGCCTGCCGGTCTGGCAGGAGGCGGTGGGACAGTGGGATGCCGGCATCAATTACCGCTTCGGCGAGCACTTGTGGGCCAGCTTCAACGTCAGCAACCTGACCAACGTCGTAACGCGGCAGGCCAACCAGCAGGCCCCAGGCAATATGGGCCGCTCCTGGTACGACCCGGGCCGCAGCTACCGGGTGTCGGCAGGTTATACTTTCTGACGCTGATCGCCGCGCCGTCGTGAGCCGGCGCGGCAAGTGCTGCTGCCACTTGGCATAAACTTGTGGCACCAGCCCGTTGAAAGACCAACCTGCCGTAAATCGATGATCATTTCTTCTGCTACCGATTACCGGGAAGCGGCGCGGCGCAAGCTGCCGCCGTTCCTGTTCCACTACCTTGACGGCGGCGCCGGCACCGAAACCACGCTGCGGGCGAATGTCGACGACCTGCAGCAGGTTAACCTGCGCCAGCGCGTGCTGAAAGGCTCGGAGGAGCTGGACCTGTCCACCGAATGGTTCGGCGTGAAGCAGGACTTGCCGCTGGCGCTGGCGCCGGTCGGCCTTACCGGCATGTATGCCCGCCGCGGGGAGGTGCAGGCGGCCCGGGTGGCGGCGGAGCGCAATATTCCCTTTATCCAGTCCACCGTTTCGGTCTGCCCCTTGAAGGAGGTGGCGGAGCAGTCGTCCAAACCGCTGTGGTGCCAGTTGTACGTGCTGAAAGACCGCGGCTTCATGCGCGACTACCTGCAGCGGGCCCGCGAGCTGGGCATCAAGACCCTGGTGTTCACCGTCGACATGCCGGTGCCCGGCGCACGCTATCGCGATGCGCACTCCGGCATGAGCGGCCGTAATGGGCCCTTGCGCCGGGTGCTGCAGGCCATGCTGCATCCGCGCTGGGCGCTGGACGTTGGGCTGCTCGGCAAGCCGCATGATCTGGGCAATATTTCGGCCTATCGCGGCAATCCCACCGGCCTTGCCGATTACCTGGGCTGGCTGGCCGCCAACTTCGATCCGGGCATCGATTGGAACGACCTGCAATGGATTCGTGACGAATGGCAGGGGCCGATGGTCATCAAGGGCATCCTCGATGCCCAGGATGCGCGCGACGCCAAGTCCTTCGGCGCCGACGGCATCGTCGTTTCGAACCATGGCGGGCGCCAGCTCGACGGCGCCTTGTCCACGGCGCGGGCGCTGCCGACCATCGCCGAGGCGGTGAAAGGGGACCTGACGATCTTCGCCGATTCCGGCGTGCGCACCGGCCTGGACGTGGTGCGCCTGCTGGCGTTGGGGGCGGACGGAGTGCTGATCGGCCGCGCCTTCGTGTACGCGCTGGCGACCAGCGGAGCGTCCGGCGTACGCAACTTGCTTGCCATCCTCGAGAAGGATATTCGTACCAGCATGGTGCTCACCGGCGTGAAATCGGTGCGCGATATCAGCGCAGACATTCTCGCCTGAAGCGAAGCCCTGGCCGCACTTTCTGCTGCCAGGGCCAAGGATGCTTATGGACGGCCGACTGCCAGGCCGCGGCCTGCGGTGCTCAGGTACACCACGCCGAAGGTGTTCATGTCGCCCACCACGGTCTCGCCGTTGGAGCCATACTGGTGCGCCCAGTCATTGATCTGCAGCCAGGTGTTGCCGATATCGGTCGAGCGGAACAGGCCGCGCACGCCGTTGACGGTGCCCCAGATGAAGATTGTCGGGTAGGTCGCGCCGCTGGCTGCCTTGCCGAAGCCGATGCCGGCGCAGGAAGTCACGTTGCTCAACTTGGTGAACGACGAGCCGGAGTTGGTGGAGCGCGCCAGGCCGTTGTTGTTCAACGGGACCCAGACATCGCCCTGCGTGTTGGGGGCGACTTTGATGCGCGGCGCGCCCCAGGCGTCCAGGTTGCTGACGTTGTAGAAGTTCACGCCGCCGTCGTAGCTCGCCCAGAACTTGCCGTTGCTGCGGTCATAGGCATAGAACAGGTTCGAATTGATTGAATCGGCAACCGGGAAAGCGTTCGAGATATTCAGGTTGTTGACCGGGCTCCAGCTGGATCCGTAATTGAGGGAACGATAGGTAGTGGCCGAGTTTTCCGGGCTGTGCAGCAGTACGCTGCCGTTGGCGGACAGGGCCACTTGGCCCTTTGAGCCGTTGGTGACTGCTGCCGTGCCCCAGTTGACGGAACTGTTTTGCGACACCTGTACCTGCGAGCCGGCGCGTGCCATGATGGCTGAATTGCCGGGGGCGATCGCCAGGCTGGTGGTGGTCCCCATCTTCGGGGTCAGGCGCTGGCCGTAGCCGAAGGTGTTGTAGTAACGGAAGCCGTCGAAGTCGCCGATCACGCTGACCAGCGGGCCGCCCGGCACGCTGACGACGCCAAGCGGCACGGCTTCCTCCAGGCCTTTGACGTTGAAGGTCCAGGTAGGCTGCGAGGCGCCGACATTGGTGGTCTTGAACACGCCGTTGCCAGAAGTGACCCAGGCGCTCTGGCCGTTGAATGGGTCGAAGACCACCGACCCCGCCCAGTGGATGGACTCGTCAGCGATCCAGTCGATGCCGTCGGTTGCCTTGGTGGCGTTGGCAATGACGTCGGTCCAGCTGGCGCCGCCGTTGGTGCTGAGGAAAATCCGGTCGCCATAATTATTCCACTGTGTCCACCACATATTGATGGTGGATGCGATCACGCGCTGGGGATTGGCGGCGTCGACGCTGATGCCGCTGAAGGCGTTCGTCATGCCGGACGGCGTGACATTTGTCCAGCTGCCGTTCGAGACGTTGTACTTCCATACGCCGCCTGTGCTCATCGGTTGCTCGTCGCTCACCGAGCCCGGGCCGGCGCCATTACCATAGGTAAGATAGAGATTGCCCTGGCCGTCGAAAGCACCACGCTGCGGCATGACGTTGCCGGGCGCGCCGTTGATGGCGGTGAAAGTCTGCCCGGCGTTGTCGCTGCGGTAGAGGTTTGGGCCCACCGAGCTAAAGCGCGATACGCCGACGATCAGGCGCTGGGCCACCCCGTTGACGACGCTGGTCGGATCCGGCAGCACGAGGTTGACCCCGTTTTCATTCGGTGTGGTGGTCACGTTCAGGCTGGCCACGCGGTACCAGCTGGCGCCGGAGTCGGTGCTCTTGAACAGGCCGTTGTAGCGGGTGCCGGTGTACAGGATGTTGCTGGAGCCCGGGTCGAATGCCAGCCGCTCGCCGCTCTGGCGGCCGTAGCCGTTGCCATGGGTCTTGAATTGCGCAGTGACGTCGGTCCAGGTGAAGCTCTGGCCGTAGTTGGTCGAGCGCATGATCACGGTGCGACCGTTGCTGAAGTAGCTGGTGCCGGCCAGGAGCACGATGTTGGCGGCGTTCTTCGGGTCGACCGCCATCGACTCGATGCCCATCAGGCCCATATCGGCTTCCGACATCCAGTCCATCAGGGGCACCCATTTGCCGGCCCCTTTATCCCAGCGGTAGGCGCCACCCACGTCGGTGCGTGCATACACCATGCCCTGTTCGGTCTTGGCCGGGAAGATGCCGGTGACGAAGCCGCCGCCGCCCATCGGGACCACGTCCCAGTTGTAGCCTGCGGCATTCTGGGCGAGGGCGCTGGCTGCACTCAGTGCCGTTGCCAGCACAAGCAAAGATCTTATCCATTTCATACGAATGTCTCCCACTATTTCTCTATTGATCGGATGTCCGTCCGGAGTACGGCACGGTCACCCCAGCGTATTGCGCCGCTGGCGATGGCGATAACGCGCACGCAGGAATTCCTAACAAATTCTGAAAATTGAAGAATTTCTGCGGGAAGTGCTAGAAGCTTTGTGAGGGCTTTTCGTATGGCGTTGCATTTATTTAAATGGCGATGTACAGTATATATGCGAAACAACGCGTAAGGAGAGAATAGTGAAGAGACGGGAAATACTGAAACACCTGGGTGCGGCCATTCCCGCACTGGCCGTGATGCGCTACGGTCACGCGGCGGCCGGCGGCGCGCCGAAACACGAAGCCATGGCGCGCGGGCCCTTTGCGCCGAACTGGGATTCCCTGGCTGAATACCGCACGCCGGACTGGTTCAGGAACGCGAAATTCGGCATCTGGGCACACTGGGGACCGCAATGCGAACCCGAGTTTGGCGACTGGTATGCGCGCGCCATGTATGAAGAGGGCAGCGATGCCTACAAGTATCACCTGAAGAAATACGGCCATCCTTCGCAGTTCGGCTTCAAGGACATCATCCACCGGTGGAAGGCGGAGCGCTGGGATCCAGACGCCCTGGTCTCCCTGTACAAACAGGCCGGTGCCAAATACTTTGTTGCGCTGGCCAACCACCATGACAATTTCGACCTGTATGCCAGCAAGCACCAACCGCAGTGGAATTCGACCAGGCTGGGCCCAAAGAAGGACTTGATTGCGGGCTGGGGAGCGGCCGCCAGGCGCCACGGCCTGCGGTTTGGCGTCAGCGTGCACGCTGCGCATGCCTGGACCTGGTACGAGACCGCGCAGGGCGCCGATAAATCGGGCCCATATGCCGGCGTGCCCTACGACGGAAAATCGGGGAAAGCGGACGGCAAGGGCAAGTGGTGGCAAGGGCTGGACCCGCAAGCCTTGTACGCGCAAAACCACGCCTTGAGCAAGACCAGCCATACCCATGAGCTGTGGGATTGGGGAAATGGCGCCTCGGTTCCAGACCAGGCGTACTGCGAAAAACTGTATGACCGCACCATTGAACTGATCAACAACTACGATCCTGACCTGGTGTACTACGACGACAGCAAGCTGCCGCTTTGGCCGGTCAGCGACGTCGGCCTGCGCATGGCGGCGCACATGTATAACCGCAGCATTGCCCGGAAGGGCAAGCTGGACGCCGTCGTCAACGGCAAGGTACTCGATGCCCAGCAGCGCAAGACCATGGTGTGGGACATCGAACGTGGCCAAAGCAATGTGATCGAGCCGCTGCCCTGGCAGACCTGCACCTGTATCGGTAGCTGGCATTACGACCGGCGGGTGTACGACAGTAAAAGCTACAAGAGTGCGCAAACCGTCGTGCACACCCTGGTCGATGTGGTCAGCAAGAACGGTAACTTGCTGCTGAGTGTTCCGGTCCGCGGCGACGGCACGATCGATGAACTGGAGCAGGCCATCGTCGAGGAGATCGGCCGCTGGCTGGCGGTCAACGGCGAGGCGATTTACGATACGCGGCCATGGTCGGTGTTTGGCGAAGGGCCGTCCCTGGCCGAATCGTCGCCGCTCAGCGGCCCGGGCTTCAACGAAGGCAAGAGCAAGCCGTTCACCTCCGAGGATATCCGCTTCACGACGAAGGGCGACGCGGTGTACGCCATCGTCATGGGCTGGCCGGCCAGCGGCAAAGTGGCTATCAAGGGCATGCAAAGCGGCAGCCCGCAGCTGAAGCAGGCGGTATCGCGGGTCGAACTGGTGGGCGGGAATGCGCTGGCCTTCACTCAATCGCAGGATGGCCTGCAGGTAGCCTTGCCGGCCAATGCGCCGGCGCTGCCCTATGCCTTCGCGCTGAAAATTACCTGAAGGGAATGTATGAAGAAAGTTCTAATGGCGACAGCTTGCCTGCTGTCGCTGCAGTGCGCGCAAAGTTCTGCCCAGCAGGTCACGGATGAAGAGCGCTCGGCGCTGAAGTCGAAATCCGATTCAGGTAGCCTGGCGCCGGAATTGCGTTTGCCGGCGGAGGACATGCGCTGGTGGCAGGATGCGAAATTCGGCATCTTTGTCCATTGGGGGCTGTACGCCATTCCGGCAAAAGGCGAATGGCATATGCATAACGACAAGGTCGATCCCCAGGAGTACGCCAAGCTGGCAACGCAATTCAAGCCGAAGCATTTCAATGCGGACAGCTGGGCGCAGGCGGCCAAGGATGCGGGCGCGCAGTATATGGTGATGACTGCGCGCCACCATGATGGCTTTGCCATGTTCGCCAGCAAAACCAGCTACCGAAATTACGACTCCGGCCACTCCGCGGCGCACAAGGATTTCATCGCAGACTATGTCGCGGCGGTTAGGCGGAGGGGGATGCGGGTCGGTATTTACTACTCGCCGATGGACTGGCGCTTCCCCGGCTACTTCGACCCCAAGGGCTTGCCTGACAATGCGGCCCTGATGAAAAAGCAGGGCTATGGCCAGGTGCGGGAACTGATGTCCAACTACGGCAAAATCGACATCCTCTGGTATGACGGCGGCTGGCTGGCGCATCGCGGCAGCGATGCCGATGCTGCCTGGTTCTGGCAGCCGGAGATCCTGAATGCGCAAGTGCGCAAGCTGCAGCCCAAGGTCGTAATCAATCCGCGATCGGGGTGGCAGGGCGACTTCGATACCGAAGAAGGCGGCCAGCCGGTTACCGGGCCAATCCGCCAGAAGCCCTGGGAGAAGACGTTCTCGATCGGGCCTGCATGGGGCTACGTGCCGGGCGATGCCATGAAGGCGGGGCAGGTAATCCGCCTGGTGGTTGACGCGGTGGTAAGGAACGGCAACGCCCTGGTCAATATCGGGCCTGATGCGGATGGGCGGATTCCGGCCAACCAGGTGCAGACGTTGCAAGGCATCGGCGCATGGATGCGCGTCAACGGCGAGGGCGTCTACAACACGCGGCCGGGCCCTTTCCAGCCTGTCGATGGCGTGTACGGCTCGACCATGCGCGGCAAGAACGTTTATGTCCACGTTCTGTCCTGGCCTGGCGACAGCCTGAAGCTGCCGGCATTGCCTGGAAAGGTCGTTTCGGCCAGTACCCTGGCCGGCGCGCCGGTGCGCTTCAGCCAGACCGGCAACGGCATTGTGGTCAGCGTGGACGCCGCCAAGCGCGATGCGGTCGACACGGTCATCAAGTTGGAAACCGATGCTGAACCTGCCGTCGCCGCAGGCGGCGCCCACTGAAGCACACTACTACCTATCATCGCGTGAAGGAACGAGGGTAAATCGTTCCTTCAGCCGCAGGAAAGGCTTTTCGTAGGCGTGGTACAGCAGCGATGCCAGGATGACGGTTGCAGCGAAGGCGAGCAGCGCGCCGAACGTGTCGCGCCATGCGCCCAGGCCTGCGCTGTTGGCAGTCGCGGTCAGCCATGCACCGAACTTGTCGTACGCCAGCCAGAAAAAGAAGATGTGAATCATGTACAGGCCATACGAAATGCGGCCGAGGTACACCAGGGGACGCGGTAGGAACCGTTGTGGCGTGCCGAGCATGCTGACGACCATCAATGCCGCTCCTGTCCAGACCGGCGGCCAGCCTGCCAGGCTTTGCACAACGGAAGAACGGGGCCAGTCGGCTTTGATCCCGAATACGAGGAAAGCGATCAGCCATAAAGCGACGGCGAACGTGAACACGCCAATCCTGGCGGCGATGTGCCAATCGGGTTTCCGTCCACGTAGGAATAGCGACAGCAACATTCCGCCCGCGAAGAACTGGAACTGGACGAAGCTGTTGGTCCACTGGCCGCTGAAGCCGGAATTGGCCGTGAATCCCTGGGCGTAGTAGACGATGACTGCATACGAAACGGCGATCACTGCGAGGTTGACGGCAATAAGGGCGCGACGCCCAAGCAAAGCCAGGAAAGGGATGACGATATAGAACTGCTCCTCGACGGACAGGCTCCACATCGGATTGATGGGATACTCGATCCATCCATGAAACGTGATGTACCAGTTGCCGGCGAACAGCATGAAGAACAGCCACTTGTCCGGTGTGCCTGCACCGGCGCCTGGCAGGACATTGTTCAGGAACACCAGGCCGAAGAAAAGAAGGAAATACAGGGGCCAAATCCGCAATATCCGCCTGATGTAAAATGCGCGAACATTGATGCCGCCAGCCTGGCTGCGTTCCCGTTCCAGCAGCTCCGTGATCAGGAAGGCGCTCAGGAAGAAAAATACAGGCACGCCGAAAACGCCGACCTGCGTGATGGCGAAAATCCATGGGTGCTGCGCCTGGTTAATCGGCGCCAGGTCAGTACGGTGCGTGATGAATACGAACATGAAGGCGATGAAACGCAGTACGTCCAGTTCGGGACGATAATACCTGGCGGTTGCCGGCTGCGGTTCCTGGGTCGCAGTATCCTGGCCTGGCTGCGCTGCTGCCAGGGCGGTGCTGGTTCGGGCCATGGTGGAATTCCCTATTCAGGCGCCGCTGCCGGCGAAGGTGCGGCTTACCCGCTGCAGGTGGGTGCGCATGGCTTTGCGGGCCCCGGCCGGGTCGCGGGCGGCGATGGCATCGAAGATGGTGCGGTGATCGAGCAGGGTGGCCTTGCGCAGCTCTTCGGTGCGGTAGTGTTCCTTGAGGCGGTGCCACAGGTTGCTGCGCTGGCGCCACAAGTAATCGATGACGCCGACCAGGGCCGCATTGCCGCTGGCGCGCGCAATCGCAAGGTGGAAGTCTCGGTCGGCCTGTTCGTTGCTGGAGCGGTCTTCGTGGCTGCGCTCCATTTCCAGCATGGCGGCCAGGATGGCGTCGAGTGCTGCGCCGCTGGCATTCTTTGCCGCCATGGCAGCAATCTCGGTTTCGATGACGCTGCGGGCGGACAGCACTTCGAACGGTCCCGGGCCGGCCTCCGGTACCGCGGCCGGGGTTCCGGGGTTCTGGTTGACGTAGACGCCTGAGCCCCCGCGCACTTCGATTACGCCGCCCAGTTCCAGCGCGATCAGCGCCTCGCGCAGCGACGCGCGGCTGACCTGCAGCGAGGCGGCCAGTTCGCGTTCAGGCGGCAGGCGTGCCCCGGCAGCGATGCCTTGTTGCCGTATCAGTTCCTGGATGCGTTCGGCGACCACCCGGTACATGCGGGCCTCCGGCTGGCGCGATGGCGATACGTGGGTGTCGCTCATGGCATTGCTCCTTCGATGCGGTAGAAACGGCGGGCGTTATTGCCGAATACCGCCGCCCGCTGTTGTTCATCCAGGCCGTCCAGCAAGGTTTCGCTGGCGTCGATCCAGGCTGCGTAATCCGTCGCCAGCCGGAGCACCGGCCAGTCGCTGCCCCACATTACGCGCTCCGCACCGAACACCTGCAGTATGTGGTTCGCATAGGGCTGCAGTTGCTGCACGGTCCAGCCGGGGCCGGCCTCGGTGACCATGCCGGACAGCTTGCATTCGACCTGCGGCAGCGCTGCCAGCCGGGCCAGGTCGCGCAGCCATTGCGTATCCGGCATGCCAGCCATGGCAGGCTTGGCCAAATGGTCGATCACGATCGGCAGTGAGGGATGGCGGCGTGCGAAGGCGTACAGCGCCGGCAAGTGGCGCGGCAGCACCAGCGCGTCGAGACTGAGGCCGTGGCGCAGCATGGCTTCCACAGCCGGCGCCAGGACGGGGTCATCAATCCACTCGTCGTCGGCCAGGTCCTGCAGCATGGGACGCAGGCCGCGCAGCTTGGGGTTGGCCGCCAGCGCGGCGATGCGCAGGGGAGCGTCGGGTGCCTTCAGGTCGGTCCAGCCGACGACGGCTTGCACGAAATCGTGGCGTTCGGCCAGGTCCAGCAAGTAGCGGGTGTCCGCCTCGTTGGGCATGGATTGCACGAGGACCGTGGCTGCTATGCCGTTTTCCCGGAGCAGGATGGACAGGTCGCCGGGATTGAAATCGCGGTAAATGGGCGCAAGCTCGGGCGGCGGCCAGTCACCGTTGCGGGCGGCCAGTCGCCAGAAATGCTGGTGGGCGTCGATGCGTGTCATGATTCAGCGCTTAATGTATCAGGTAGGGACGGCATAGTGTGCGCAGGAATGATGGCTCCATGGTGCATGACGACGGCAGCGGCAAGGGCGCAGGCGAATTGCGCGGCCTGGATGCCATTTGCGCCAGCCAGCCGCTGTGCGAGGTAGCCGGCATTGAAACTGTCGCCGGCGGCGGTGGTGTCTACTGCCTGGACCTGACGTGCCGGGACGTGCACGGCGGCGCGGCCGGCGGAGCCGCCAAGCAGGCAACCTCCGGCACCGAGTTTGAGCACCGCTTCCGGCACGCCCAGCGATTCGATGCGCTCCAGCGCCTGCGCGGGATTGCTGGCGCCGTGCAGTACCGCCTCGTCGTCAAAGCTGAACAGGGCGTGGGTGCAAGCGCGTGCAGCGCGGTCCATCCATCTGGCGGCAGTGGCCGGGTCCCACAAGGCGGCACGATAATTGTTGTCGAGGGCGACCCAGCCGCCTGCCGCGCGCACTTTTTCGGCAAGGGCCAGCAAGGCCGTGCGGCGTTCATCGTCCAGGATCGCCAGCGTAATGCCGGTCACCAGCAGGATGCGGCAGTTGGCCAACGCGGCCTCCAGTTGCGCCAGGTGTGTGGCCGATAGCATGGATCGTGCCGCCGACTGCGCGCGCCAATAGGCGAAACGGCGCTCGCCGCTGGCGTCGGTTTCGATTGCATACAGCCCGGGCTTGCCGCCTGGCCGTGTTTCGACCAGGCTGTCGTCGATGTGCTCGGCCTGCATATGGTTGCGGATCAGGATGCTCATCGCATCGTCGCCCAGTGCGCTGACGTAGCGTACCGGCAGGGCAGGGGCCAGCCGCTTCATGTAGACCGCCGTGTTGTAGCTGTCGCCGGCAGCCGCGTGGAGGATCGTGCCGTTTGGCTGCGGGCGCAGCTCCAGCATGCACTCGCCTGCGGACCAGAATTCGCCGCTCACGCTACGTAATCCGTTGCAGGCCGTGCGGCGGCAATGCGCAGCGCTGCACGCAGGCGCGGCTGCGTCAGCGGCAACTGCATCCGGTTGGCCAGCGCGAGCACCGGCAGCAGGCGGCGCCGCTTCTTCTCCTCGTGGTTCTGCGCGATATCGGCAAGTCGGTGTGCCAGGAAGGGGTTGTTGAAGCGGTCGCGTACCTGCGTCAGGTAGGCGCGGGCGATCTTGCCTTCGCCCCGCGCCTGGAACACAGGCAGCACTTCTTCTTCCCAGAGCGCTTCGAGTTCCGCGCGCAATTTGGGATCGGACATGGCCTGCAGCACGGTTTCATCTTCAGGACGGCCCCACTGCAGCCACTGTTCGGCCAGGAAGGTGTGCCCCAGGTTCAACAGGAACAGCTTGCGCCGTTCATACGGCTCCAGCTTGTCGGTCACCACGATCTGGGGATGGGTGCAAGGCAGCACCATGTTTTCCTGCGCTTCGATAACCCAGATGGCATAGGGCTCCGCCACCGCACCGGCGGGCTCGATCGGTTCGGAGACGATGCGGTCGACCAGCGAATTGACCCAAACGCAAGTATCTTCGAGGTAGGCCAGGAAGGCCTCGTCAAGCTGCCACTCGCGCGCCAGCTTGCACACCAGGCCGCGCAGCATGCTGCCGTTGTTGGCCACCAGTTCGCATGGATACAGCGTCACCGGCGACCCTCCGTGCCGGTAGCGGTGGTGCAGCAGGTCCAGGAGCTTGGCGGGGAAACTGCGCGGCGGCGTTGCAGCGCCAAGCAGTTCCGGGCCATCCTGTGCGGACAACTCGTAGCCGCGGTCGCCGGTGTTGGAGACAATCACCTGCACCGGTCCGGCCGCCAGGGCTCGAACCGCCGGCCAGTCGTGGTCGGCATGCAGCCCCGCTGTGATCGAAGTGACGCAGTGTTCCTGGTCGACCACCGCGCCGCTTTCGATGCCGCGAATGCGCACGGGATAGCCGCCGGGCGCGTTGAACGCCGCCAGGCGCTGCGCGCTCTGGGCGCTGCCGGTGGTCTGCACGACGGTGATCTTGCCAAGCGCCTGTTGCTGCTCCAGCGCCTGGTGCACAAACAGGTCCGCGTGCGCCTGGAGGAAGCGGCTGGTGCCGAACTGCAGGATTGGGGTCGACATGGCTTATACCTCGACGATGGCCTTGATCACGCCGGCGGCAGGATCCATCCATTGCGGCAGCACGTCGACGAAATCGGTCAGCGTGGTGCGATGCGTGTTCATCAAGCCGGTCGGAACATGGCCCGCCTTCATCGCCGCCAGCACCGTGCGGAAGTCGTCAGCGGTGGCGTTGCGGCTGCCCAGCAAGCTGGTTTCGCGCTTATGGAATTCGGTATCGGCAAAGGAAATGCGGTCCAGCACGATCGACACCAGCACATAAGTGCCGCCGTGGGCGACGAATTCCAGCCCGCGTTCCATCGCCTTCACATTGCCGGTGGCGTCGAATACGACGTCGAAGAATTCACCCCTGGTCAGTTCCGACAGCCGGGCCTTGTCTTCCGCGCCGACGGTGACTGTGTGCGGCACGTCGAGGGCCTTGCGGCAAAACGCCAGGCGGTCTTCGCGCGCGTCCAGTACCGTCACCTTGCCGCCCTGGAGTTGGGCGAACAGCGCTGCGGCGATGCCGATCGGCCCGGCGCCGACAACCAGCACGTTCTGGCCTGTTCGCACATTGGCGCGGCGCACGGCGTGCGCGCCGATCGCCAGGAATTCCAGCATGGCGGCGTCGTCGAGGGAGATGCCGTCGGTCTTGAACACGAAACGCTCAGGCAGTGCCAGGTACTCTGCCATGCCGCCGTCGCGGTGCACGCCCAGCACCTGGATATTGGTGCAGCAATTGGTCTTGCCCTGGCGGCAGGCGACGCAGGCGCCGCAGGACAGGTAAGGCATCACGTAGACCTGGTCGCCGGGCGCCAGTTCGCTGCCGAGGGGCGCGCTGACCACTTCGCCCGACAGTTCGTGCCCCATGACCCGCGGATACTGGAGGAAGGGCTGGGTGCCGCGGAAGATGTGCATGTCGGTGCCGCACAGGCCAATGCGGCGCACGCGCAGCAGCACCTCGCCCTCGGCAGCCTGCGGCAATGGGCGCTCTACCAGTTGCAGGTCGCCAGGCGACTGGCATACGACGGTTTTCATCATGGTTTTTTTTCCGTATCGAAGTTGGGTTGTGCTTGCATTGTACGGCATATATGCAATACAATCGAGCTATCAATGCAGCAATTTTTCTGATTTGTCCGTAAGGAAATATCCATGCCTGACCCGACGCCTGCGGCGCCACGCCTGCTGTTGATGGCCCCCGAAGATAACTGCCTGATTGCCCGTCTGCCGCTGGCGGCCGGCGAGGCGTTGGAGATCGATGGTGCGCTTGTCGTCTTGCCGGAGGCAATCCCGCTGGGCTACAAGGTGGCGCGCCGCGCGCTCAAGGCCGGCGAAAAGGTGTTGCGCTACGGGGCCATCATCGGCACAGCGTCGGCCGACGTGGCGCCTGGCGCCATGCTGCACACGCATAACCTTGTCAGCGATTACATTCCCACCTATACATTGGCGTCGGACGCCCATTCTTTTATCGGGAGCACACATTGATGCCGCAAGCTTCACTGCCAGCATTGTCCGGATACTTGCGCGCCGACGGCCGCAAGGGCATCCGCAACGTGGTCGCCGTTGCCTACACCGTGGAATGCGCACACCACGTGGCACGCCTGATCGTCAACGCATTCCCCGGGCAGGAAGTACACCTGATCGGCTTCCCCGGCTGCTATCCGAACGATTACGCCGACCGCATGATGACGCGCCTGGCAACCCACCCCAACGTCGGTGCCACGCTGATCGTGTCGCTGGGCTGCGAGAGCTTCAACCGGCGCGGCCTGGAAGAGGAGGTTGCCGCCAGTGGCCGTCCGGTACACACCATCACCATCCAGCAGAACAGCGGCACCCGCACCAGCGTGGCCGACGGAATCGAGTGGGTGCGCTGGGCGCGCCAGTCACTCGACGCCCAGGAACGCGTGCCGATGGGCCTTGACGAACTGGTGGTCGCCACCATCTGCGGCGGCTCGGACAGCACCAGCGGCATCACCGCCAATCCCGCCGTCGGCGTCGCATTCGACCAACTGGTAGCCGGCGGCGCCGCCTGCATCTTCGAGGAAACCGGGGAATTGGTAGGGTGCGAATTCCATATGAAGCGGCGTGCCGCTACGCCGGAACTGGGCGACGCCATCGTGGCCTGCGTGAACAAGGCGGCGCACTACTACACCGTTCTGGGACATGGCAGCTTCGCCCCCGGCAATGCCGATGGCGGTCTGACCACCCAGGAAGAGAAATCGCTTGGCGCCTATGCCAAGAGCGGCGCGTCGCCGATCTGCGGCATCCTCAAGCCGGGGGACCAGCCCGAGGGCGGCGGCCTGTACCTGCTGGACGTGGTGCCCGATGGCGAAGTGCGTTTCGGCTTCCCGAATATTTCCGACAATGCGGAAATCGTCGAACTGATTGCGTGCGGCGCCCACTTGACGCTGTTCACCACCGGCCGCGGTTCGGTGGTTGGCTCGGCGATTGCACCGGTGATCAAGGTGTGCGCCAATCCCGATACTTACCAGCGCCTGCCCGAAGACATGGACGTCAACGCCGGGCGCATCCTGAGCGGCGAAGCATCGCTGGAGCAGGTCGGTACCGAGATCGTGCAACTGGTGGCCCAGGTAGCCAACGGCGCGCAAAGCTGTTCGGAAGCGCTGGGCCACCAGGAATTCATACTCACTTATAAGCAGTTCGAGCCTTCCGGCCCCGGATGCTTCCCGTTGAAAGCGGCGTGAGATGCAGGCTTACGACAAGCGCATCCTGCCGCGCGGCGGCCTGTCGCTGACCAGCCTGGGGCTGGGTTGCGCCCAACTTGGCGGCTTGTACCAGGCGATGGACGAAGCCGAGGCGCGTGCCATCGTCGATACCGCCTGGGATCTTGGCATCCGCTATTTCGATACCGCGCCGTATTACGGCTACACCTTGTCCGAGCGCCGGCTGGGCGCGGCCCTGCGCGAACGTCCGCGCGACAGCTTCGTGGTCAGCACCAAGGTGGGCCGGCTGCTGCTGCCCGACGCGGACGTCCGGCCAGGCGAGAACGGCTGGGCCGAACCCTTGCCGTTCCGTCCCCATTTCGACTACTCCTACGACGGCGTCATGCGTTCGCACGAGGACAGCCTGCAGCGCCTGGGCATGGACCGGGTCGACATCCTGTACGTGCACGATATCGGCCGGGCCACGCATGGCGAGCGGCATGCCCATCACTGGGAACAGCTGACGCACGGCGGTGGCTTCCGCGCCCTGGCCCAGCTGCGTGCAGAGGGCAGTGTTGGCGCCATCGGCCTGGGCGTCAACGAATGGCAAGTAGTGGTGCAGGCGATGCAGGCCTGCGATATTGATTGCGCGCTGCTGGCGGGCCGCTACACCTTGCTCGAACAGGCCGCCATGGCGCCGCTGCTGGACCGCTGTGCCGAGCGTGGCATCGGCATCGTGATTGGCGGGCCGTTCAACTCCGGCATCCTGGCAGGAAACAGGAAATTCAATTACGAGGACGCGCCGCCGCAGGTCGTAGCGAGGGTCGAGTCCATTGCCGCAGCCTGCGTCAAGGTGGGAGCGCCGATCCAGGCTGCTGCCTTGCAATTCCCGATGGCGCATCCGGCTGTCGTTTCCTGCATACCGGGTGCGCAAAGTCCGGCGCAACTGCGCCAGAACGCGCAATGGTTCGCGCAGCCGCTTCCTGCCGCCTTATGGGATTCCCTGGCGCAGGCCGGCCTGATCGACAGCCATGCACCGACGCCGCACGGCACCTGACAATTTTGATAGACGTGTGAAGGAATGAAATGAAGTTGTTACGTTTCGGCCCCAGGGGCCAGGAAAAACCCGGCCTGCTTGATGCGCAAGGCGTAGTACGTGACTTGTCCGGCCTGCTGCCCGACCTGACTTCGGCCCATCTCGGCAAGGCCTGGCTGGATCGCCTGGCATCGGTCGACCCTGCGCAACTGCCGCGCGTCGAGCAACCGGTACGCTTCGCGCCCATAGTGGCCGATATCGGCAAGCTGATTTGCGTGGGCCTGAACTACTCCGACCACGCGGCGGAATCGGGAATGGCGGTGCCGTCCGAGCCGGTGCTGTTTGCCAAGGCCACCAGCTCGATCATCGGTTGCAACGATCCCGTCGTGCTGCCACGCGACTCGGTCAAGAGCGACTGGGAAGTGGAACTGGGCGTGGTGATCGGCACCCGCGCGCGCTACGTCGACATCGACGACGCGCTCGATTACGTGGCGGGCTATTGCGTTGTGAACGATCTGTCCGAGCGCGAATACCAGCTTGAACGCGGCGGGCAATGGGACAAGGGCAAGGGTTGCGACACGTTCGGTCCGGTCGGCCCGTGGCTGGTGACCGCCGACGAAGTTCCCGATCCGCAGAACCTGGACATGTGGCTGGACGTGAACGGCAAGCGCTACCAGGCAGGCAATACGCGCACCATGGTGTTCACTGTGGCGCACCTGGTCAGCTACATCAGCCGTTTCATGACGCTCAACCCGGGCGATGTGATCAGTACCGGCACGCCGCCTGGCGTCGGCCTGGGACAGAAGCCGGAGCCGGTTTACCTGAAACCGGGCGACCGCATGGCGCTGGGCATTGAAGGCCTGGGCCAGCAGAACCAGACCGTGCATGCCTGGGATCCTGCCTTGATCGACGGTTGAACGGCTGCTGGACCGATAAAACACCAAGGCGCACAAAGCGCCGCACATGGAGACACCATGGCACCGACCGAACAAGCTGGCGGGCAATCCTACAGGTTTGCCTTTGCGATGATCACCACGCTGTTTTTCATGTGGGGCTTCGTCCATAATCTCGACCCGATACTGATTCCCCATCTGAGGAAGGCGTTCAGCCTGACCGTGCTGCAGTCGGCGCTGGTCGATTCGGCGGTGTTCATCGCGTACTTCGTGATGGCGCTGCCGGCCGGCTTGCTGATCCGCAAGGCTGGCTACAAGACTGCCATGCTGTGCGGCCTGGGCCTGTTTGCATTCGGCGCGCTGCTGTTTGTGCCGGCGGCCCAGACGCAACGCTACGCCTTCTTCCTCGGCGCGCTGTTCATCATCGCATGCGGGTTGACGGTGCTGGAAACGGCCGCCAATCCCTACATCACGCTGCTGGGACCAGCCGAAAAGGCTATCCAGCGCCTCAACCTGGCGCAATCGTTCAATGGCCTGGCGGCCACGCTGGCGCCAATTGTCGGCGCCCGTGTCATCCTGACCGGCGGCAGCAGCGAGGAGCAGTTGCAAGCAATGTCCGACGGCGCGCGCCAGGCGGCGCTGGCGGCGGAAGCGGCCAGCGTCAAGGCACCCTATATCTGCATCGCGCTGGTCATCATGGCGATTGCGCTGGTGTTCTATTTCCTGAAGCTGCCGGCGGCCGGCGCCGGCGGGCGTGCGCAGGCGGCTGCCAGCGAAGGCGCCATCATGCGCGCCTTGAAACGGCCATCGATCCGGCGCGCCGTGCTTGCCCAATTCTTTTATGTCGGCGCCCAGGTCTGCGTGTTCAGCTTCTTCATCCTGTACGCGGTCAAGTCGGCCGGCATTACCCAGATCCAGGCGGCGGACTACCTGGGGTGGGGCTGCGGCGCTGCCTTCGTGGTGGGACGCTTTGCCGGCACCTGGCTGATGCAATTTTTTGCGCCGGCGCGCCTGCTGCTGGCCTATGCACTGGCCAGCGTGGCGCTATCGGCCGTGGCCATGTTCGCCGGCGGTCTGGCCAGCCTGGGAGCGGTGATCGGCATCGCCTTCTTCATGTCCATCATGTTCCCCACCATTTTCTCGCTCGGCATCCGTAATGCCGGCGCCGACACCGAAATGGGCAGCAGCCTGATCATCATGGCCATCGTCGGCGGCGCGGTATTGCCGCTGCTGTTCGGCTTTATCAGCGACGCCACGCAAAACCTCCAATACGGCTATGCTGCACCGTTGCTGTGCTTCCTGGTGATCGCCTGGTTTGCGCGCGCCGAACTGAAGGAAGCGCGGGCGGCGGCCACCACCACATCCACAGGGAGTGTAGAAGCATGTTTGAACTGAGCGGCAAAAAAGCTGTCATTACCGGCGGCGGCAGCGGAATCGGGAAGGCCATTGCCATGCAGTTCGCGCAGCGCGGCGCGGACGTTCACCTGCTCGATATCAGCGAGGCAGCGAGCGCGCAGGTGGCGCGCGCAATCCGGGAAGAGGGCGGCCGGGCCACGGCGCACGCCTGCGACGTGACGCGCCAGGCCGACGTGCACGCCTGCCTGGGGGCGATCGGCCCGCTCGGCATCCTGGTCAACAATGCCGGTATCGCCCACGTCGGCAAGGCCGACAACACCGCCGAGGAGGATTTCGACCGGGTGATGAGCGTCAACGTGAAGGGCGCCTATAACTGCCTGCACGCCGCCATCCCGTTGCTGAAGGAAAACGGCGGCGGCGTAATCCTCAACATGGCCTCGGTGGCCGCCTGGGTGGCGGTGCCGGAACGTTTCGCCTATTCGGCAGCCAAGGGTGCGTTGATGGCGATGACGCTGTCGGTGGCCAAGGACTACCTGCAGGACGGCATCCGCTGCAATTCTATTTCGCCGGGGCGCGTCCATACGCCCTTCGTCGACGGTTTCCTGGCAAAGAATTATCCGGGCCAGGAAGCGGAAATGTTCGAACGGCTGTCGAAGACTCAGCCGATCGGTCGAATGGCGCGGCCGGACGAGGTGGCGGCCCTGGCCTTGTACCTGTGCAGCGAGGAAGCTTCTTTCATCACCGGCAGTGATTATCCAATCGACGGCGGTTTCATCAAGCTGAACGCCTGACGCGGCACGCTTAGTCCTGATGCGCCAGGTTCTCGCGATAGCGCAGGGCGCTGAGCATGGTGGAGCGGGAAGAATGCAGGTGGGTGCGCATCGCCGCCAGCGCTGCCGCAACATCGCCTTTGGCCAGCGGACGCAGGATGGCGAGGTGTTCCTGCAGCGCGTACTGGTTGCGCGGCAGTTCGTCGCGCTTGTCCCATTGATAGTGGTAGTGGTACACCATCGATACAGCTTCGTTCAATCCTTCCGCAAAGCGGTTGTCCAGGAGGCTGATCAGGAAGGTATGGAACTCGCGGTCGAGCGCCGGGAATTCGGCGTGGCTCTCAGCTGATTCCTTGCCCAGCGCCTCGTGGCGGGCCAGCAGTTCTTTCAGGCGCTCGAAAGCCGGATCGCCGGGCGGCAGGGCGGCAATGCGTTCGATCGCCTTCAGTTCGAACATTTCGCGCACTTCGCCCAGTTCCTCGGCGTACTTGGTATCGAAGGCGCACAGCCGCCAGCTGCCGCGCGGGGTCTTTTCGATCAGGCCATTGCGTGAGAAGCCAATCAGGAACTCGCGCACTGCGATCGTGCTGACGCCGGCCGCGCGCGACAACTCAACCTCGGTGAATTCCGCGCCGGGCGGCAGGTCGCGCTCGTAAATGCGCTCCATCAGTATTTGCTGCAGTTGCTCAGTGGCGCTGTGCAACTCCGCCACGTCGAAGTAGTCGGCGGCCTTTGGCCTGCGCAGCAGGTGCCGCTCCTTCATGCCGGCGATCAGCCCATGCTCTGCGAAATAAGCCAGGGCGCTGCGCACCACGGTGCGGCTGCTCTCGACGATTTCGGTCATGCGCATTTCTGTAGGCAGGGCATCGCCAACTTTCAGGTTCTTGGCAACGTGGTCCAGGAGGAGATTGATGCTGCGCCGGGTGGTGATTGGAAGTTTGGCCATGGCAACGGACGATGGAAAGGAAGGTATTTTACCTGCTTCTTGAGGGTATCTAATATATACGATACACTGGACTTTTCAAATGATAGGGGATGGACAATGGAACGCATGGGCATGGTAATCGGGATCAAAGCCGAAAAGATCGATGAATACAAGGCTTTGCATGCCGCAGTGTGGCCGGCCGTGCTGGCAAAGCTGTCTGCCGCGAACGTGCGCAATTACACGATTTTCCTGCGCGAGCCGGAGAACTTGCTGTTCGGTTATTGGGAATACCACGGCACCGACTATGAAGCAGACATGCGCAACATCGCGGCCGATCCCGAGACGCAGCGCTGGTGGACGTTCTGCGATCCTTGCCAGGAGCCCCTTGCCAGCCGCGCCGATGGCGAGCACTGGGCGATGATGCGTCCCGTATTCCACATGGATTGAACGCCGGCGCGAGATAGCCCCGCTGCATGCCAACTGCCTATAATCAGGGAATTGGCAGGAATAGCGATAAGGGGGGCATATGCGCTTGGCGGCACTGGGCATTTTTCTTGCCGGTTGCCTGTTCTTGTCTGGATGGGTTCGGGCCGAAACGATCACCATTGCGACTGGCGAGTTTCCTCCCTGGACCACGGAGAAAGAGAAGCATGGAGGCTTCGTCAATCGCGTCGTCGCCGAGGCATTTGCGCGCGAAGGAATCCAGGTCAATTTTGTCTACCTGCCCTGGAAGCGCGTCGATGCCGAAACGCGGCTGGGACGCTACGCCGCCAGCTCATTCTGGTTTACCGGGCCGGAAGCCGATTTCCTGCTCAGCGATCCGATCTCCAGCCATCGCGAACTGTTCTTCCACCTCAGGGAGCGGCCGCTTCCCAGATGGCAATCGCTGGCGGACCTGCGTGGCCTGAATTTCGGCGCTACGCTGGGCTACTCCTATACCCGTGAATTCTGGAAGCTGGCGAGGTCAGGGAAGATCAATGTCGAAGTGGCCTCTCACGATGAATTGAACTTCAAGAAAGTTTTGGCCGGACGGATCGACGCTTTTCCAATGGAAGAGGTGTCGGGGTGGATGCTGCTGTCGAATCGCGCGGCTTTCCCGCCCGGGACCAGGGAGCTGTTCGTGACCGATCAGCGACCGCTGCGCTTGACGGAAGGGCACTTGCGGTTTCCCCGCCGCCTGGACGGTTCGGCCACGCTTGCCGCAAGGTTCAACGCCGGCCTGGCCGGAATGAAGAAGGACGGTACCTACGATAAGTACCTGCAGGACCTGGCCAGGTAGCCTAGTCCCTGGCCCAGATATCCTGCAGGCGCGTTGCGCTGTACTTCAAAAATGCGTCGCCCAGGCGCGCAATGCGGCCAGTTGCTATTGCAGGTCGCCGACGATCACGCCGCCACGGGTGGCGCCGATGTAGACCCTGCCGAAGATGCGCATATCGCCCGTCACGTAATTGACGCCGCCCCACTGGTGTTTGTCGTCGTTGATCCGGGTCCAGGTGGCGCCGCCGTCGAGCGACTGGTAGATGCCGTATACGTTATTGATCTTGGCGGAGACATAGACGGCCGGATAGGTCTTGCCGGCGGCAGCCTTGCCGAAACCAACGCCGTATGCCGCCTGCACGTTGGCGATTTTCGCCGGCGTGGCGCTTGAGCCATTGATGTGCCATAAGCCGTTCGGCGTCGCCAGCCACAGGTCACGGCGCACGGTGCCTGGTACGGATGCCAGCTGGTGCTGGAATGAATACGACGGCAGGATATCCAGGCCCTGGAAGATAGCCGTGAAGTCCTTGCCATTGTTGGCGCTCTCCAGGATGGTCCCCTTGGAAAAGTCGTAGGTATAGAAATAGCCGTTGGCGACCTTGTCGGCGACCGGGTTGAAGAAGCTGCCGGAATAAACCGCGCCCGTTACCGGATAACCGGTCGAGCCGTTCCAGCTTGCGCCGCCGTCGGTCGAATAGAGGGCCGAAAGGCCTCCTGGCACCCATAGCAGCGCGGTGCCGTTAGCGGATACAGCCACTCGGCCAGCATCGGAGCCGGCGACGCTGGCCGCCTGGCGCCAGGTGATCCCATTGTCCGAAGAGAGCATCAGCGCATTGTTGCTGGCGGTGGTGCGCGCCACGACGTTAGTGTTGAGCTCCGCCACATCGACGCTGTAATTGGAGTTATTCGGGCTGCTGTAATAGCCGCTGATACTGTTGAAGTTGGTGTCGTAACGGGCTCCGGCCACGTCGCCCAGCGCGGTGAACAGGTGCGCGCCCGTGCTGGGGGAAACCAGCGGCGAATACAGGCCGCTTTCCTCGATGCCGCTGACATTGAAGCTCCATGCCACGGATGCGCTGCCCAGGTTGTTGCTTTCCCACAGGCCGTAGCCGGTGTTGTACATGATGTTGTTGGAGTTGAACGGATCGATGTCGACGTCGCTGATCCAGTGCCCCATCTTGCCCGCCAGCGAGCCGCCGTAATACGCCGTCATCCATGGGTAGCCGGGAGCCGCGCGAGTGCTGATGGCGTTAAGTCCGGTCCAGGTGGTGCCGCCGTCGGTGGACTTGTACAGGTCATCGCCAGTGGACCAGCGGTCGATGGTCGAAACCACGATGGTGTTGGGATTGCGGACATCGAGCGCCAGGCCGCCGTAGCCAAACTGCCACGAGCCAGTCGGCGCTGCGGGCGTGATATTTGTCCAGGTATTGTTCGCCGTCGTCAATTTATAGACTGCACCTGCAGTGATGCCATTCGGGCCCAGGCCATTGGCGTAGGTCAGCACAAGGCGGCCGCTACCATCGAGCGCTCCTTGCACCGGCATCAGGCCGGCCGGGCCACCGGGCACCGGCGCCCAGGTGGTGCCGCCGTCGGTCGAGCGGTACAGCGTTTCGCCGCTAGTCGCAGCAACACCAACATACAGGGTCTTGGTGGCGAGGCCGTTGCTGCTGCTGGCCTTGTCGAACAGGACGAACGTGGTGCCGGCAGTGGTTGGGAAGCCGGAGACTTGCGACCAGGTCACGCCGGAATCGGTCGATTTGTACAGGCCATCCTGGTTGGTGCCAAGGAACAGGATCGAACCTTTATTGGGGTCCACCTGCAGGCGTTCTCCGGTGCCGCGGCCGTCCGAGTTCCCGCCGAGGCGGATCGGCAGTTCGGTGCGCGACCACGTGGCGCCGCGGTCGCTGGAGCGCAGGATGGCGGCGTTGCGGCCCCACGACGGCAGGTACATGCCGGCGGCCACATAGAGCTTTTGCGAGTTGCTCGGATCGAGGGCGATTGATTCGCCGCCGTTCAACTGGTTGTCGTCGCGATTCAGGTCGTCATTGAGTGGAATCCAGGTGGAACTGCCTGGGTCGCGCCGATAAACGCCGCCGACGTCGGTGCGGATATAGACCAGTCCCTGGACGGAAGGGTGATAGACGATGCCGGTAATGTAGCCTCCGGCGCCGAACAGCGCCGTCGACCACGCGTACGTGCCGGCCTTAGGCGCGGTTGGCGTGGTTGGTGCTGTTGGTGTGGTTGGTGCCGTTGGTGTGGTTGGTGCCGTTGGTGTGGTCGGTGCCGTTGGAGCAGATGGCGTGGTAGTGCCGCCGGTCGATGGTGTCGTCGTATCTGCAACCGGTGGCGTCGTCGTACCGCCGTCGGCTGGCGGAGTACTTGTACCGGCAGGCGGTGGCGCAGTATTGCCAGTGGATGGTTCGGTCGGATTTCCGTTGGAGGGCGTTACGGTGACGACGTTGGTTGGCGTAGCCTGATTATCGGCCGGGCTGCCAGACGACCCGCCTCCGCCGCAAGCCGTGAGGGCGAGCGGCAGCATCATGATGATGCTCACGAGTGCGGAATGACTTGGTTTGTTCATTTAATTGTCCTACGCAATTCTCAAAGTCCGGCATCTTGCCCGTTATATTGCCTTGAGGCAATTATGAAAATTCTCAAGAGCCGTCATAATTCCGCCTATTCGAACTGGATCCTGGTGATGTAGTAAGGTTTATAGGATGTCCCGTCGATGGCCTGCAGCATCAGGCCGTCGATGTTGCGGTTTGCTGCCGACAGCTCGGCTAGCATCACCTCGACGACGGTCCAGGTCTTGACCTTTGGTTCGATGACGTAGTTGCTGTCAAGCGCCTTGCCGTCGGCCATCGCCTTGACGGCGAGCCGCTGCCCACCTTCGGCCCCGCCGTTGATGTAGAAAGTCAGTTTCGAATAAGGCGCCGTGGAGAAGGCATCGTGGTGCAGGGCCAGGGCGGACCATGCGTCGCCCTGTACTTTCAGCGGCTTGACTTCGCCTGCTGTGGCCGGGGTATCCACCTTGGCCCAGCTCCAGTTCTGCCAGCCCGGCTTCAGTTCGTTGTCGTAAACGGTGAATGGAGTTGACGTCTGCGCCAAGGCATTCAATGGCCCCAACACGGCGACAAGCATTGCCGTTGCGATGGCACTTCGGCGTGCAATTCCCATGATTCGCTCCTTTGGTAGACCGGTGTTGGCGCTTCATTCTGCGAAAGCCGTGGCGATGCCGCAATTGCGAAATTTCTCAATCCTGAGAACAAAAACGCCGCAGGCGCGCACTGCCGAATTTCGTTGCCCCGCCTGGTGGATTTCATAATTGCCTGGCGCGATTTGCAGCCGCAAAATCGGGTGATGAAGAATTTCACACATTTGTTTGCAGCCCTCGCCCTGGCGGCCGTTGCATCCGGCGGAGCGCTTGCTGCAGAACGCGAACTCATTCTCCATGGCGCCACTACCTTGCCGTCATGGCATGTCACGGTCGCCGGGTTCGAAGGGCCGGAACAAATACTGCAGGGTGACACCGTCACGATTCCGAAGCCTGCCGATTCGCGGGTGCCAAGTGGTTCGGTCGGAGCGCGTGCAGGCGAGCTGGCAGGGGTGCCGCAGGCACTTACCTTGCAATGGAAGGATGCGTGGTTTGCCAGCATGCGATTCGATGGCGCCGCGCCCTTGGACTTGCGGCCGTACGTCGCTGGCGGCACAGTGGAATTCGACATCAACGTGCTGGAACTGGAGAAGGGGGGTATCTATTTCATCATGCGCTGCGGCGAAGAATGCTACCGCAAGCTGCCTTTTGTGGCGGCCGCCCGCGGCATGCAGGGCAAGGGATGGCAGCATTTGTCGTTCTCGCTGGCGTGCTTTGCGCGGGCCCGCGATGATTTCAGCAAAGTGCCCGGCCCGTTCGCATTGGAGGCGAACGGCAGCGGCCAGGTAGCCGTTGCCAATGTCCGGTTCGTCCAGGGCGGCAAGCCGAATACGGCCTGCCCGGATTACCGGGCGCAGACAGTGACGCCGGAGCCACTGTCCCATGCATGGGCGTTGTCGACCTGGTTGCCGCGCCACCAGCTGAAGCTTGAAGAGAACCGCAAGCTGAAAGCGGCCGGCAAGAAGCCGCAAGTGGTATTTATTGGCGACTCGATCACCGAAGGCTGGGAAAAATCCGGCCAGCAGGTTTGGCAGCGCTATTATGCAAAATATGATGCGGTAGCGTCGGGCTTCGGCGGCGACCATACTGAGAACGTGCTGTGGAGATTGCAGCACGGCGAGGTGGACGGCCTGGCACCGAAAGTCGCGGTGCTGATGATCGGCACCAATAATGCCGGCGACCGTAATGACGATCCGGAGGCAACTGCCGCCGGTATCAAGGCCATCATCGATGATTTGGGCAAGCGCCTGCCGGATACGAAGGTGCTGCTGCTGGCGGTGTTCCCGCGTGAAGAGCAGCCGACTGCTTTCCTGCGCCGCCTGAACGAGAAAGTGAATGCGCGCATTGCGGGATTTGCCGATGGGCGCCATGTGTTCTTTGCCAACATCAATGCCGCGTTCCTGAACACCGACGGTACCCTGTCGCGCGACGTCATGCCCGACCTGTTGCACCCACAAGAGAAAGGCTATGAGATATGGGCGCGCAGTATGGAACCAATCCTGCAAAAACTGCTAACGGAGTAAGCGAGTGAGGAAATCAAAGACGATGGCATGTATCGCTGGTGCGCTTGTGCTGTGCACCTGCGCTTCGCAAGCCGCCTTTGCGACTGCATGCGCCACCACGGCAGCGCCTCGCGCGGTCGAATACCCATGGATGTCGATCGAACGCTGGCGCCAAATGCACGCCGATCAGGTGGTACGAGCGGCAAAGGGCGGTATCGATGTGATGTTCCTTGGCGATTCGTTGACGGAGATGTGGCCCAAGCCGCTATGGGAGCGCAATTTCGGCGCGATGAAGGCCGCCAATTTCGGCATTGGCGGCGACCATACTGGCAATGTGCTGTGGCGCTTGCAGGAACCCGCCATCGCAGGAATCAAGCCCAAGCTGGTGGTGTTGATGATCGGCGTGAACAACATCAATCTTTGCAACGAGGGCCCCGACGAAGTATTTAACGGCATCCTCGCTGTCGTGGCAAGGCTGCGCACGCAGTACCCGGCGGCGCGCATCCTGCTCAATGCCGTGCTGCCGGAAGGCGCACCGGATTCGGATGAGCGCCGGCGTATCCTGGCGCTGAACCAGAAAATCAGGACGCTCGGAGATGGCAAGGCCATCTTCTTCCATGATTACGGGGCGCGCTTCATGGGAGCCGGCGGCGTTCTGTCGCGGGAATTGCAGCCGGACCTGTTGCATTTTTCGGAGAAGGGTTACGGCATCCTGGCCGAAGCGATGCGTCCCGATATCGAGCGCCTGCTGGCCCCGGCGGCGCAGCCATGAGGCGCAGGATCTTCCTGGCCTCGGTCGTGGGCGCTTTGGCAGGCGAGGCGGTTGTGCGCACGCTGCATGCCGCGCAAGCTTCCGACAATCCGGAAGGGCGCGGTTCCGCCGGGCCTGGCATCGCGCTGGCGGCCGATGATATAGCCGCTTTCCCGGCCCCGCCGGCGGGTTTCGACGAGCAGCGCCCTGGCATCGCACGCGGCAGCGTAGCGGAATTCAGCTATGCGTCGGCGGTGACCGGCACGCAACGCAAGGCGCGCGTCTACCTTCCGCCCGGCTTCTCGGAAAAACAGCGCTATCCAGTGCTTTACCTGTTGCATGGGATTGGGGGCAACCAGGACGAATGGCGCGGCTACGTGCGCGCCAATATCATCCTCGACAACCTGCTGGCGGATGGCGCCATGGTGCCGATGATCGTGGTGATGCCGAATGGCCGCGCGCTGGCAGACGACCGTGTGCCGCCGTCGGAGAAGACCTTTACGCCCGAGCATATTGCCGGTTTTGCGCAGTTCGAGCGCGACTTGCTGGAATCCCTGGTTCCTGCCATCGACGGTGCCTATCCGACTTTGGCGGAGCGCGGCAAGCGCGCAATTGCCGGCCTGTCGATGGGCGGTGGCCAGGCCCTGAACTTCGGCCTTGGCCACCTCGATGCATTTGCGTGGGTTGGCGGCTTTTCTTCGGCGCCGAATACGCGGTCGGGCGCCGAGTTGCTGCCCGATCCAGCTGGTGCGGCGCGCCGCCTGCAATTGCTGTATCTTTCTTGCGGCAAGAAGGATGGCCTGATCGGGGCTTCGCAAGGTTTTCACCGTTACTTGCAGCAGCACGGGGTCAAGCACGTCTGGCATGTGGACGAGTATGCGCACGTGCGGGAAAGCTGGGCCGAAAACCTGTATCACTTCTCCAAACTGCTTTTCCGCTAGCATTGGCAGGCGGGTCATTCGCCCGCCCCGTGCAACAGACTGTGTACCGAAAACCTGTATATCCGGAGGCGTTGCGCCAATAGAATCGGCGTTTCATTTTTAAGGAAGCGCCGAGATGCAATCCGCAAGGTTGAAATACATATTTGATCCGCTGTGCGGCTGGTGCTATGCCAGCGCGCCTGCGTTGCAAATTCTGTCCGAAAAGTATCCGGACGCGCTGGAGCTGATGCCCAGCGGCCTGTTTTCGGATGCGGGCGCACGCGTCATGACGCCGGCATGGGCACACCATGCCTGGAGCAATGACCAGCGTATCGAAGCCATGACCGGCCAGCCGTTCAGCGCTGCCTACCAGCGCAACATCCTGCAAAGCCCCGGCATGCACTTCGATTCCGGCGTGATGAATCGTGCGTTGACCGCGATCCGGGCGCTTGATCCGCGCCTTGAGCCGCGAGTGCTGCGCCGGCTGCAGTCGGCCCGCTATGTCGACGGCCTTGACACGTCGAATGCGGCGGTCGTGGCTGCGGAATGCGCGCGGCATATTACCGGCCTGGATGCCGTCGAATTTGCCGGCCGCCTGGAGCAGGATGCCGAACTGGCGCGGCAAACAGACTTGCGCATCGGGGCGGCGCAAGACTTGATGCGCCGCGCCGGGGTGAACGGCGTGCCCGTACTGCTGCTGCAAAGCGGGGAGGGCGAATACATCGTCAATGGAGCGACATTGTATGGGGACGGGACGGCGCTCCTCGCCGGGATTGCGCGCCTGTTGGCCGCCCCGCCGCCCGTGCCGGCAGGCTAAGTCAGCGAGCTTCCTCCACGATCGCCAGGTCCCAGGGGCCGAGGTAGAGCGTCTCGTCCGCCTTCACCTGGCGCGACGTCAGCAAATCGGTGCCTGGCTTGTACTGGTACTTGAAGGCGACCTGTGCGCCGGAATAGTTGAAGAAGTAGCGCACGTTGCGGCCGAAATCGTTGGTTCCCCTGCGGGTATGAACCTGCGGAGGCAATTGCTGGTCGGGGCCGGCCAGGCCGGCATCCTGCACGGCGGCTTTCAGCACCGCTTTCTGCAGCTTGTCCGACAGGAAAGTGCCTTCATAGGTCACCTTGCCGACGCCGTACTGGTTTTGCGTGATGGCCGGCCAGCGGCCGAAGAAGTGATGGTCGTAGTAGGCCAGGGCCTTAGCGGTGTCGAGCTGCAGGAACTCGGCCCAGTACTGCACCTTGTTGTCGCCGCCGGCCTGGTATGGATCGTCCTTCAGTGTCAGCGGCTGCGCGAGATTGGAGAATTCCTGGTAGTGGAAGCCCAGCGCTTCGCGTAGCGGGCCCGGCGCCATGGTCCAGCGCACAGCAGTATTCTCGTTGGTGAAACCGCTCTTGAAGGTCATCACCACGTGGCCGCCTTTGCGGATGTATTCCGAAATGCGCTTGAGCAGCGCATCGTCGGCCACGTACAGTGCCGGGACGATCAGCAGCTTGTATTGCGAGAAGTCCTGCACTTCAGGGAAGACGAAATCGGTGCCGACGTTCATGTCGTACAGCGCACGGTGCATCTGCCGCACCAGGGTGCCGTAATCGGCCTTGCTGCCGCCGCCGCCCCATTGCGATTCTTTGGCGAACGGCATGTCGTTCAGCGCGTTCAGCGAATCGCGGCTCCACAGGATGGCCACGTCGTTCTTCAGCTTCAGGTTCACCAGGCGCGGGCCGATCTTCTGCAGTTCGCGGCCCGTGTGGCTGATTTCGGCATAGGCGCGGTTCGGTTCCATGTCGTGCGACAGCACGCCTTTCCAATAGGTTTCCTGGTTGGCGTGGATCGAAGACCAATGCCAGTATTCGACCATATTCGAGCCGTTGGAGAGGTGGGTATAGACGTCCTCGCGGAACTGGCCGTCATACGGCGGATACTGGAATGAAGAGCTCCAGTCGGTGGACTGGGCGTTGGTCTCCGTAACCAGGAAGTTGTTGCGCTTGAGCGAGCGGGTAAAGTCGGCCTGCAAGGTCTGGTCGGCGCCGTTGTAGTACTCGCGCTGGCCCCAGTGATAGATGTTCACCGCAGGCATGTCGAGGGCGGCCGACACGGCTTCTTCGTTGACGTCGGCGTGCATCGAGCCTGCAAAGTCGTGGGTCACGAACTGGCGCGGCGAGGCGTTCTCGCGCACGAGCCTGGCCTGCCAGTGCAAGAAGTCGGTTACCCGCATCTGGCTCCAGCGCGACCATTCAAGCTTGTAGCCCGTGCTCTGGGCGCCGTCCGGGCGCGGCAGGTCGACCCAGGAGTGCAGGTCCTGGCCCCAGTAGTTCAGGAACCAGGCTTTGCTCAGGTTCTCCGGCGTGCCGAACTTCTTTTCAAGGTGGTGCTGGAATCGTACGAAGACATCCTCGTTGGCCGCACCGTAGCTGCCGGTCTCGTTGTCTACTTGCCAACCGATCACGTTCGGATTGTCCTTGTAGCGGCTGACGATCTTGCGGATCAGGCGTTCCGCGTAGAAGCGGTAGGCTGCGGAATCGGTGTTCATGTTCTGGCGCATGCCGTACATATTCTGCGCGCCGTTGAACTTGCGGGCCAGGATTTCCGGGTTCTGCTTGGCCATCCAGGCGGGAATCGAGTAGGTCGGGGTGCCCATGATGACCTTGATGCCGGCCTTGCCCATGGCGTCGATCACGCGGTCCATCCAGGCGTATTCGAAGCGGCCATCCTCGGGCTCCCACAGGCTCCAGGTCGATTCGCCAAGGCGCACCACGTTGAAACCGGCGGCTTTCATCATCTGAACGTCTTTGTCCAGGCGCTCCGAAGGCATGTACTCATGGTAGTAGGCGGCGCCGTACAGGATGGTCTGCTGCGGCGGGACGGCGGGGGCGGGCGCCTTGTCGGCCGCCATGGCGCCGGCGGCGGCAAGGAGTGCGCAGGACAGCGCGCTCGCGAGCAGGGTGCGTTTCAGCATCGATTATTCCTTGGTTTTTTTGACAGTACCCTATTGTGCATAGCGACTGGCTGCGCGGGCAATGGCTTGCAAGGCGGCTGCGCAATTTCATATTCCGCGTTGGCGGTTTTTGCAATTGCGGCGCGGGGTTGCAGCTTCCACAATGCGTCCTATAAGAAAGCTGGACGCCAACACCCCAACCGCCCACCCACGGAGGAGACGCCGTGCGGGCACCTTCAGAGAAAGGTAGAACAATGAAACCTGTGTTGATCAAGACCGTTCTGTCATTGGCCCTTTGCGCAGCACCGTTTGCGCAGGCGCAGAATTGCGGCAGCGGCGGCGGCGCCACTGTCTGCCTGACTGCCAGCGGTACCGGCAGCGACGTTCGTTTGAGCTGGACCGTCAGCGGCAGCGTCAGCGGCCTGCAGGTATATCGCGATACCGATAGCGACCCGAATGGGCGCAGCCGCCTGGCAGTGCTGGGCAAGAGCGCAACCAGCTATACCGACAGCAGCGCGAGCCCGGGCACGGTATATTGGTACTGGGTCAAGTTCAGCGCAGGCAGCGGGAGCTTCAACTCGGGTACGGCGCACGCGGTGCGCGTCGGCGTCATGCGCAACATGACCAGCATGCAGATGTCGGGGCAGATGGCGCCGGGTTGGAACCTGGGCAATACGCTGGAAGCGACCGGCTCCTACGTCTGGGGCAGCACCAACTTCAACGAAACCGCGTGGGGCAACCCGAAGGCCAGCCAGGCCCTGTTCAACGGCATCAAGGCGGCGGGCTTCAAGAGCGTGCGCATTCCCGTCTCCTGGAAGCAGTACGCCGATGCCAACGACAATATCAGCCCGCAATGGATGGAGCGCGTGACCGAAGTGGTCAACTATGCCCACAATGCCGGCCTGGTGACCATGATCAATATCCACTGGGATGGCGGCTGGATGCAGCCCACCTACGCGCAACAGGGAGTGGCCAACGCGCGGCTGACCAAGTTCTGGACCCAGATCGCCAACAACTTCAAGAATCACGACGACACCCTGCTGTTCGCCGGCACCAACGAAGTCATGGTCGATGGTAACTACAACCCTCCGACCACCGAGTACTGCGACGTGCAAAAGGGCTTCAACCAGGCCTTTATTTCCGCAGTGCGCGCTACCGGCGGCAATAACAGCAGCCGCCACCTGGTGGTGCAGGCATTTAACACCAACATCAACAACTCCATCAGCTGCAATGCAACCATGCCGAGCGACTGGACGGCGAACCGCATGATGATGGAGATCCACTACTACGATCCGTTCGACTTCACGCTGGATGCCAACAGCTCGTCGTGGAAGTGGGGCCAGGCCGCCAATCCGTCGGGCTGGGCCAACGAATCCTACACCGATGGCCAGTTCCAGAAGATGAAGACCGGCTTTATCGACAAGGGCGTGCCGGTGCTGATGGGCGAGTATGCCGCCATCCTGCGCACCGAATACGATCCGGCCGGCACCTATCGCAAGATGTGGGACCAGTATATTACCCGTGCCGCCTTCACGCGCGGCATCGTGCCGATGTACTGGGATAACGGCTATACCGACAACCACCAGATGGGCCTGTTTAACCGCAGCACCGGAGCGCAAGCCTTCCCTGACGTGATCAGCACGATTGTGAACGCCGCAAAATGAAATCGCACTACCACGTACTGGACGGCCTGCGCGGCACTGCTGCTTTCAGCGTGTTCGCCTTCCACATCCTGGAGATGCTGGTGCCGAGCCTGGAGCAGAATCCGATGCGGCATACGCATCTCGCGGTGGATTTCTTCTTCGCGCTGTCCGGTTTCGTGCTGGGCCATGCGTACGATGGCCGCGGCCTGGCGCCGGCGCAGTTCTTTGCGCGGCGCCTGGTCCGCCTGCACCCGATGGTGGTGGTGGCGATGGTGGTGGGCCTGCTCGGCTACATGCTGGACCCGTTTGCCGGTGATGCGCAGAAGGTGGGCGCGGCCCTGTCGCCGGGCCGCCTGGCGCTGACCTTCGTACTGGGCCTTCTGCTGTTGCCGGCCGCGACCCTGCCCAATTACTTCGGCGAGACGCACCCGGTCAACGGGCCGTCGTGGACCCTGTTCCAGGAGTACATCGCGAACATCCTGTTCGGGTTGTTCGCGGCGCGCCTGGGCCGCCGCCTGCACATCGTCCTGTGCGTTGCCAGTGCTGCCGTACTTCTGTGGACCGCGAAGAAATTCGGCAACCTGGGCTTTGGCTGGGGCTGGGACCACTTCTGGGTGGCGCCGGTGCGCCTGGCTTGTCCCTTCCTGCTTGGCCTGCTGGTATACCGCATGCGGCTGCGCATCGCGCTGCCAAGCCCCTTCATCGCGCTGTCGCTGCTGCTGTTGCTGGTGTTTGCAGCTCCCGGCTTTGGCGCGGCCAACTGGCTGTTCGAGTCGATGGCCGTGATCGTGATCTTCCCGCTGGTGCTGGCGGCCGGGGCCGGCTCGCGCCAACCGGAAGGCAGCGCAGGACCGGTGGCGCGCCTGGTGGGCGAGTTGTCTTATCCGGTTTATATTGTGCATTACCCGTTTATTTATGTTTTCGCGCACTGGATCTGGTCGACCCATCCGTCCAGAACCGTGCTGTCGATGGCCATCGTTGCGATGTATTGCGGCGTGACCCTGTTTGCGCTGGCGCTATCGCGCTGGTACGACAGGCCGCTGCGCGCCTGGCTGTCGCGAACCCTGTTTGAACGCCCGGCGGGCCAAGGCCAGCCGAGCGTTCAGCCAATGTTGTAACCTGTAGTCTCCTCTACCTTTTCCGGTAGTTTTCGGGGCGGCCGCGGCCGCCCCTTTTTTCGAGGAAGCGATGAAATTGAAGAAAACGATCAGTCTCCTGTCCGCCGCCGTGGCAATGTGCTGCGGTACTGCGCTGGCCGCGCCTGATGGCAAACCGTGGATGAATGCACAGCTGGGTGCGGCGGAACGCGCCAGCCTGGCTGTCAAGGAAATGACCCTGGATGAGAAGCTGAAGCTGGTGTTCGGCTACATGGGCGCCGACATGGAGCACAAGAAGTACAAGCGTCCCGAAGAGTCGCACGTGCAATCGGCCGGCTTCGTGTATGGCGTGCCGCGGCTGGGCATCCCGAACTTGTGGGAAACCGACGCAGGCATCGGCGTGGCCAGCCAGGCCGGACCGCACGCGCGTCCGGGCACTGCATTGCCGTCAGGCCTGAACACGGCGGCCACCTGGGACCTGCAGACCGCCTTCGCCGGCGGCGCCATGATCGGGGCGGAAGCGCGCGGCTACGGCTTCAACGTGCTGCTGGCCGGCGGCGTGAACCTGATGCGCGATCCGCGCAATGGCCGCAATTTCGAATACGGCGGCGAAGATCCGCTCCTGGCGGGCAAGATGGTGGGTGCCCAGATCAAGGGCATCCAGTCGCAGCGCGTGGTATCGACCCTGAAGCACTTTGCGCTGAACGACCAGGAAACCGGCCGCACCACCCTGAACGTGAATATCGACGACCAGTCGGCCCGCATGTCGGACCTGCTGGCCCTGCAGATCGCCAAGGAAGAGGGCAATCCCGGCGCCGTCATGTGCTCCTATAACCGCGTCAACGGCGTGTACGCCTGCGAAAGCAATTACCTGCTGACCGAGGTGCTGAAGAAGGACTGGGGCTTCAAGGGCTGGGTGATGTCGGACTGGGGCGCGACCCACAGCACGATCCCGGCAGCCAATGCGGGCCTGGACCAGCAATCGGGCATGCCATTCGACCTGGCCGACTATTTCGGCCCGCCGCTGAAAGAAGCCGTGATGAACGGCTGGGTGCCGCAAGCCCGCCTGGACGACATGGCGCGCCGCGTGCTGCACGCCATGTTCGAACACGGGGTGGTGGACCATCCGGTGAAGTCTGAACCGGACAAGATCGACTTCAATGCGCATGCCGCAGTGTCGCTCAAGGATGCGCAGGAAGGCATGGTGCTGCTGAAGAACAGCGGCGCCGTGCTGCCGCTGGATAAGTCGGTCAAGCGCGTTGCCGTCATCGGCGGTTCTGCGGACAAAGGCGTGCTGGCCGGCGGCGGTTCTTCGCTGGTATATCCGGCCGGCGGCAACGCGGTGCCGGGCATGGAACCGAAGACCTGGCCAGGCCCGGTGATGGTCTACCCGTCCTCGCCGCTGAAAGCGATCCAGAAGCGCTTGCCGTCGGCTACCGTGTCTTTCGCCGATGGCGCAGACAAGGCGGCAGCGGCCAAGCTGGCGCAGGAAAGCGATGTGGTGCTTCTGTTCGCGACCCAGTGGACCGGCGAAGCCTTCGACGTGCCGAACTTGTCGCTGCCGAATAAACAGGACGAATTGATCGCGGCGGTGGCTGCGGCCAACCCGAAAACCGTCGTCGTGCTGGAAACGGGCGGCCCGGTGACCATGCCATGGCTGCCGAAAGTGCCGGCCGTGCTGGAAGCCTGGTACCCGGGCACCAGCGGCGGCGAAGCGATCGCCAGCGTGCTGTTTGGCGAAGTCAATCCGTCCGGCCACCTGCCCGCCACCTTCCCGGCTTCGGACGCACAGTTGCCGCGTCCGGCCTTGGATGGCTATCCGGAAGTGGAGAACAAGCGTTTCGAGGTCCACTACGGCGAAGGCGCGGCGGTGGGCTACAAATGGTTCGACCGGAAGGGCCTGAAGCCGCTGTTCCCGTTCGGCCATGGCCTGTCGTATTCCGAGTTCGGCTTCTCCGGCCTGTCGGCCAGCGTGAAGGACGGGGTGCTGCAAGCCTCGTTCACGGTGAAGAACACCGGCAAGCGCGCCGGCAAGGAAGTGGCCCAGGTCTATGTCGCCCCACTGAAAGCCAAATGGGAGGCGCCGAAGCGCTTGGCCGGCTTCCAGAAGGTCGACCTGCAGCCGGGCGCCGAAACCAGGGCTTCCGTCACGGTCGATCCGCGCCTGCTGGCCATGTACGACTCGGCCAGCAAGACCTGGAAGGTCGCCAAAGGTGATTACACAATTATCCTGGCAGCCGATGCGGCCGGAGACAAGGCGCAGAGCACGGTGGTGCACCTGGAGGCTGCCGCCTATGATGTGAACGGCAAGCCACTGCGCCAGGCGCGCTAAGGGCAGGGTGGGGCGAGCGTGCCCCCCTTTCACTGGTTGAACTGTTATGATGCAACGAGCAAGCCCGGCAAGAGGCATTGCGACGAGACAGTTCAACCAATCCGAACATAATGCAACAGTTTTTTAAGAAGGCGCTGCTGGCGCTGATCGGCCTCGTGATCGGGGACGCCTTGCTGGCATCATTCCTGTTCTACCAGAGCTATTTGTCTGTTGCGCTGGTACCTGCACCCAAGGCTGGCGCGGGCTGGCATTACATGACTAATTCGGATGTGGAAATGGGCGGCACGTCAACCGTTGCGATTGCCGTCCCCCAGCACGGGCAACTGCGCTACGAGTTCAAATTGACCGAGGTCGGCAAATACCCGTTCGCCTCCGCAGGCCTGGTGCTGCACGACTCCAAAGGGCGGCTGGCCCTGGTGGATTGGTCAAAATATTCCGATATCACTTTCCTGGCCAAATGCGCGCCGGCCAATTCGATGGTTTTCAGCGTGTCCACCTTCGACCCAAAGGTCTCCAGGGTGGGAGAGTTCCTGACTTACCGTTCGCCGGGGACCTACTTTTCGTGCAATGAGCGCGGCGTGCCGGTTTCGCTGGACCTGACGCGCCTGACCATTCCCGATTGGTGGTTCTACACCGTCAAGCTGGACCTGTCGCACCAGGGGTATGAATTAACCAAAGTGGCCAAATTCATATTCGGCACCAGCAGCCAGAGCCCGATGAACGTCGCCTCCAGCCTGGAAATCAGCGAACTGGAACTGCACGGCCGCGATTACCGCTACATCGCCGCACTGGTCGTGATGCTTTTGGCCAGCTGGGCTGCTTTTGCATGGTGGTTTTTCCGCGCCCATTCGCTGGCCTTGACAGCCAGCCTGAATTCACGGATGAAAAAAGACCTGCCGCTGGTCGCCTATCGGCAATTAACCCTGGAACCATATAAGGATAAAGAAAAGGCCACGGTGCTGCGATATATTGCCACCAATTATACGAATACTGAACTTGACCTGGAATCCGTGGTTTCGGCAACCGGCACCAATCGCAATAAAGTCAACGAGCTTTTAAAAACGGAACTCGGCATGACATTTACCAGTTACCTGAATAAATTGCGGCTGACCGAGGCTGCCAGGTTATTGGCGGAGAAAAGCGGCGCCGCAATTGCCGAAATTGCCTATTCAGTCGGTTATTCCAACGTTTCCTACTTCAATAAGCTGTTCAAGGAAGAATACGGCTGCACGCCGAAATCCTTCCGCTTGCTGGCAAGCCAGCAGGAAGCAACGTGCGAAGCGACACCTGTCGAGGCGCCGCCCGCTTCCGCCACAGAACCCGGCTGATGCGCTTGCACTCCCTGCAGGACTAATCGCATTTTTTGCATTTTGATAGAAATTTCCCTGTGGGCGTTACCGCCTGTGGGGTGCTTCCTCCTATGCTTGGGGCAATGGTGGCTTAGCTTCCGCTACCCACTGTTATAGAGAACCGTTCAATACTGAAGTAAGACCGGGGGTGCACGACGCCACCCGGCTATACGGAGACACCATGAAGAACACCATGCGCGGCATTTCTGCCATTTCGCCTCCCTGCATATTCAAAGCGCTACAAGTAAGCGGCAATCGCCATTTGTTTGCATTCCATTGAAACCTGTCTGGGAATGGCGATCATGAATACTTCGAAAGCACACCGTATTGCCCTGTTATTCAACGCTAATAAAAGTTTTGACCGCGACGTTATTTCCGGCGTCGCCGCCTACCTTGGCAGCACGCGGGCAGCCTGGGATTTATTCCTGGAAGAGGATTTCCGCCTGCGCCTGGCCGGAATTGAGAATTGGCAAGGCGATGGAATAATTGCCGATTTCGACGATCCGGCAGTGGCAGCGGCGCTCTCGCGCTGCAACGTGCCGGTGGTGGCGGTGGGCGGCTCCTATGCCGACGAGGCGGAATACCCGCGTGGCATCCCCTACGTGGCGACCGACAATTTCAAGCTGATCAAGCTGGCGCGTGATCACCTGATCGACGTCGGCCTGCACCGTTTTGCTTTGTTCAGCCTGCCCAAGGCCAGGGAAAACCGCTGGGCCCAGGAGCGCGAGATCGCGTTCCGCAGCCTGATGGAAGCCGATAGCATGGATGCCGAAATCTTCCGCGGCTGCGAGACCAGCGCCTCTGCCTGGGACGAGTCGGTGGAGGGACAGATTGCCTGGCTGCGCAGCCTGCCCAAGCCGGTCGGCGTTATTGCGGTGACCGATGCCCGCGCACGCCAGCTGCTGCAGGCCTGCATCATCGCCGGCATCGCGGTACCGGAACAGGTGGCGATCATCGGCATCGACAACGATCCGCTGGTGCGCATGCTGACCCGCATTCCGCTCAGCTCCGTGATCCAGGGGGCGCAGGAGATGGGGCGCACCGCAGCCCACCTGCTGGACCAGATGCTGCACGGCGTGCGCCTGTCCAATACCCGCATCCTGATGCCGCCTGCCGGGATCAATGTGTTCGCCTCGAGCCAGCACCAGGCGGTGCGACACCCGCATGTGGCCAGGGCGCGGCACTTCATCCGCCAATATGCCTGCCAGGGCATCAAGACCCACCAGGTGGCCGAATATGTCGGGGTTTCGCGTTCCTCGCTGGAGGCTTATTTCCGGCAGGAGCTGGGCTGCAGCGTGCATGACGTGATCCTGCAGTTCAAGCTCAATGCCGCCAAGGCTGGGCTGGAATGCGGCGAACGCAGTATTGCCGATGTGGCGCTGGAGTGCGGGTTCACCTCGACCCAGTACATGCACCTGGTGTTCAAGCGCGAACTTGGCTGCACGCCGCGGGCTTACCGCGACAGGGCGCTCGCGGTGGAATCGGAGTAGAGCGGGAGCGGGGCAGACCCAAGGGGCTGACCCGTCCGTGCCGCCCCAGCGGCCTGGCCTAATGGCCTGACGCTGAACGGTAGCCGATGCGGAATCCGCCCCAGTGCCTGCCGTTGACGTAGATTGGTGCGGACAAATCGTGCATCACTTCGCCGGTATCGCGCTTGTACGTCTGCAGCAGGTAAGGCTTGGTATTGGAGCCGCAGCGCGAACCGGTGCGGTCGTTAAAAATGCGCTTGGTGCGGTTGTTGACCAGGTCGGTGGCGTAGTCGCCGGTCAAAGGCTGCGAAAACTTCTTGTTATGGGTCGGGAAGTAGCCGTTGTTGTCGACTGCGCCGGCAAAGGCCAGCTGCGGCATGGCCGCCAGCACTGCTTCCTGCAAGGCGGGCAGTGCGCGGTCGGTAAACTTGTCGAAAGCGCTGCGGTGCTTGGGCGGATCAGTGTCCGGGATCGGGATATAGCGACGGTCGAACAATGCTGCCTCGCTGATCTCGCCGCTGGCGATGGCCTTCTCGAACAGTTTGCCGACATTGCTGGCGGCCTGCTGTGCGACGGCGCGAATCGCGTCATGCTGCGTGGCGGCGTTGCTTTCCGTGGTGGCTTCGAACAGCGATTCGGCACGTTCGGCCAGCGCCTGTGCGGAGCTGGCGGCGCGCGGCAACTCGGCCTGCATGCCAAGCATGCCGTCGCGGATCTGGCCAATGGCTTCGGCAATGTGGCGGGTTGACGCGGCATGTTCGCGCGAGGCGAGGGCGATCTTGTGGATCTCGCCGTGCGACTCTGCGGCGCAGCGTTCGATGGTGCTGAAGCTGGCGTGCACGCGTTCCACTTCCACCGCCGCCTGCGCGACCTTGCCGGTGAGCGAGGCCATGCCGGACGAGGCGCGCTCCGCTTCCGCCAGGATGGCGGTTACCTTGTGCCCAATGTCGGCGGTCGCTTCGGCCGTGCGCTGGGCCAACTGGCGCACCTCACCGGCCACGACTGCGAAGCCTCGCCCATGTTCGCCGGCGCGCGCCGCCTCGATTGCCGCGTTGAGGGCCAGCAGGTTGGTACGCGTCGCAATTTCGGTAATCACTGCCGTGATGCCGTGGATGCTGCGCGACTTTTCCTGCAAGGTGTCCATCAGTTGCGAGGCTGCTTGCGCGTTGCCGCGCGCATCGCTGATCTGCTGCAGGCCCTGGTCCACCGCACCGCGCCCCGTCACGCTCTCGCGCCGCACCATGGTGGCGACTTCGGATGCACGTTCGGCGTTGGCGGCGATTTCCTCCATTTCGCTGGCGCTGGACGCGGAACGGACGGCGATCTGGTTGGTCGACTCGACGTCTCCAGAAATCCGCTTCCTGATCGAATCGACGAAGTAGGAGGTCTCGGCCGCACCAATCATGATGGTGTCGATTTCGTCGGCAACCTTTTCCGCCAATACGTTCTGTTGCGTGCCGCCGCTGCGCAACAGCAGCAGGCTGGCGCCGGCACTGCCCAGCGCCGCCAGGCAAGCCAGGGGAAGGGGCGCAATGCCGGAGCCGGCAGCCCAGTAGCAGGCCATGGCGGCGGCAACACCAGCCACGGTGGCCGAGGCGGCCTTGCCGATGCGTTGAAATTGGAGGGGTCTCGTCATGGCGATGCCGCGCTATTGGTTGTGGTTATGGCCGGCTTGCAGCCAGCATGTCTCTGTCTTTATTGTCGGGATGAAACTTACGGAGGCCTTACACCAAAGAAAAATGCCGTTCAGCGCGAACTGAACGGCATCAGGTTTGGGGCGCCGCTGTTTACCAAAGCGAACCGTAAATCGCTGCCAGCGCCACGGCGATCACTGCGGAACCGAGGGTAAAGGCGCCGTCGACGCGGAACATGGAGGTGTCGACGTGCAGGTGCTTGGCAATCGTGCCGTCGCGCTTGGCTTCGGCCAGTTTGCTGATCAGGACCATGCCCGCGACCACGAACCAGAACACGATGAACATGCGGTCCAGGAACGGGATTTCGGCCACGCCCGCTTCGGTCACCTTGGCGAAGCCGATCGGCACCAGGAAAGACAGGTCCATCATCCCCGGCAGGAACTTGAGGATGATCGAGCCCACCAGGCCGCCCACGGTGGCGAACATCGCGGCGCCGGAGGTGGTCTTCTTCCAGAAGAAGCCCATCAGGAACATGGCCAGGATGCCAGGCGAGACGAAGCCGGTGTATTCCTGGATGTACTGGAAGCCGCCTTTCTTGTCGATGCCCAGCAGCGGTGCGATCAGCACGGCCAGGGCCATGGACACCACCACGCTGACGCGGCCGATCCATACCATGCGCTGTTCGGTGGCCTGTTTGTTGAAGGTCTTGTTGTAGATGTCCAGGGTGAAGATGGTGGCAATGCTGTTTGCCTTGCCTGCGAGCGAAGCCACGACAGCGGCGGTCAGGGCGGCAAACGCCACGCCTTTCAGGCCGGACGGCAGCAGGTTAAGCAGCACAGGGTAGGCGCGGTCCGGATTCAGTTCGCCGCCCTGGCGCATGGCGTCGCCCAGGGCGCCGGACTTGTCCAGCGCGTAGGCCGCAATACCTGGCAGAACCACGATCACCGGCATCAGCAGCTTGAGGAAGGCAGCGAACAGCAGGCCTTTGCGGGCGGTCGGCAGGTCGGCGCCCAGGGCACGCTGGGTGATGTACTGGTTGCAGCCCCAGTAGTTCAGGTTGACGATCCACATGCCGCCCAGCAGGACCGACAGGCCCGGCAGGTCCATGTAGTTCGGATCTTCGCGCTTCAGCACCATGTCGAAATGGCCGCGGGCCACGCCGAACAGTTCGGACAGGCCGTCGATCGCGCCTTTCTTGCCGGCCAGGCCGGCCACCAGGTCCAGTGCCAGCCAGGTCGTCACCAGGCCGCCCACCACCAGGCAGGCCACTTGCACCACGTCGGTGTAGCCGATCACCTTCATGCCGCCCAGGGTAATGACGGCGGCGAACACGGCCAGGAACAGCATGCAGGGCAGCAGGGCGATGCCGGACAGGCTGGAGATCGCCAGGGCGCCCAGGTAGAGGATGGAGGTCAGGTTGACCACCACGTACAGGCCAAGCCAGAACAGGGCCATGGTGGTTGCCACCGCCTTGCCGTAACGCTGTTCGAGGAACTGCGGCATGGTGTAGATGCGGTTTTTCAGGTAGACCGGCATGAAGAACACGGCCACGATGACCAGCGTGGCGGCTGCCATCAACTCGTAGACCGCGATGGCCATGCCGATCTTGTAGCCGGAGCCGCTCATGCCGATGAACTGCTCGGCCGAGATGTTGGAAGCAATCAGCGAGGCGCCGATGGCCCACCAGGTCAGCGAGCCTTCAGCCAGGAAGTAGTCATGCGAAGCCTTGCCGGAACTGCTTTGCTTGCGGCGGTAGATCCAGATGCCGTAGCCGGCAACGGCAATGAAGTAAATCAGGAAGACGAACAAGTCTACGGTTGAAAAGGTACTCATGCGGTGCTCACAAAGTGGGTTGTCTCTGGCCTGGCGCGCGTGGGCGGCGCACCGGGCCTGTTTTTCGAATCGGTATCGGAAGATCGTAGGCGAAGGGGCCTTTCCATTTCCAATAACACTTTTGCGTGCAGCTATATCAAATTTGACATAGGACGGCGGATCTGGCCCGTCCCAAGGAGGCTGCGCAGGCATTATTGCCGATTCCCGGGCGCCGGAAACCCCTTTGCTGCGCTCTTGGCCAGAATCGTTCGATGGCTTGGTGATTTTAGTAATTGAATCGCCATGCGCCGGATTGCAGAATGGCATGGTGCCAATGGTGTGCACAGGAAGCCCGATCTTTTAATGATGACCAAACGTTTTTCAGGCACCGCGCCCGAAGCGGACGAATACCGCTTGTTTACACTCAGGAACGCCAGCGACATGGTGGCGACGATTACCGAACGCGACGCCGCATTGTGGTCCTGGCGGGCGCCCGACCGCTACGGCCGCATGGCCGATGTCCTGCTGGCGCCCAAGGGTGCCGCCAATCCGGTGCTGTGGCAAGGACGCCACGCCGACGGCGGGGTGACGCTGTTGCGCACCGGGGCCGGCGGCGCGGTGGCCCAGTTGGCGAAGTATCGGCTGGACGACGATGGCTGCCTGAGCGTGGAACATGAAGTGGTGGCCATGGCGCCCACGACGCTCGAACTGGGTGCTTGTCCCGCCTTCAACCTGAACGGCGGCATCGCCGATGTGGGCGACCATATGGTGCAAATCGACGCCGACTACTACGTCGAGGTGGATGCGGACGGCATGCCTTCCGGCGTAGCGGCGGTTGCCGGGACGGCGTTCGACTTCCGCCAGCCGGCGCCGATCGGCGCGCGCCTGCGCTGGCCGGACAGCCAGATCTGCGGCAGGGGCGGTTTCAATCACAGCCTGTTCGTGCGCAGCCACTTTGCCGGCGGCCAGGGGCCGCTGCGCACCGTGGCCCGCATCGTCGATCCGGGGTCGGGGCGCTGCCTGCAGGTCCAGACCACCGAGGCCGCCGTGCAGTTTCGCGCCGGCCACCAGGGCGGCTTCAGCGTCGAGGCGCAGGCGCGTCCCGAGCTGGCCAGCGCGGCCTGGCCGCATGTCATCGTGTCGCCGGGGCAGGTGTACCGGCAGACCACGGTCTACCGGCTTACGCTGCAGGCCTAGGCGGGCTTCAGGCCGCGGTAGGTGAACTGCCGCGCCCTGACGTCACCGGAGCCGGCACTGTAAATGCCGACCTTGAGGCTCATGAAGCCGCCGAACACATTGTGGTGGAAGCCCGACACTTCCATTTGCCATGGATGCCTGGTCCACGCCACGCCGTCGCTGGAGTAGTGGAAGGTGACGATGTTGGCGCGGTTCGCCAGCCGGATATGGATGGTCCGGGCGGCCACCTTTTCGCGCATCCAGCTTTGTTCTTCGCTGCAGTGGTAGGTGAACATCTGCGTGGGGCTGAAGCCGATCCCGCAGTAGCCGCGCTGGCTGTAGTAAAGCAGCAGTCCGCCTTGCGCGCCTTCCGCAATATCGAGCATCACCGACACTTCGTAATCGCGGTCGCCGACGATGCAGGTGAGGGGGGAGCAATCGGCCGGCGAGCTGCCCTTGGCCTGGATGACCAGGCCCTTGCCGTCATAGCTGGCGCGCCGCATTTCGTCGGGTCCGGGCGCGAAGAAGCTCCACTGGATGCCGAACCTGTTGCTGGAAAAGTCGTCGGACAGCGCCTGGCCGGCCGGCGAGGCGCGACCGCCCTTTGGTTTGCGCAGGGGCTTGTCCAGGGGGCCGCCGCGTGCGCGGAACCAGCCGTCGCCGCTCCATTCGATCGGTTCGAGGATGGTTTGGCGGCCCAGCGTGCGGAAGCCGTTTTCGTAGGCGTGGTAGATCATCCACCAGTCGCCGCCGGGTCCGTCGACAATGCTGGCGTGGCCGCGCGACCACCAGGGTTCGTCTGCGCTGCGGGTGCGGACGATGGGGTTGGCGGGGCAGTCCTGCCAGGGGCCATGGATGGAGCGCGAGCGTGCCACGGTGACCATGTGGCTGGTCGGCGGGCCGGAGGTGCCGCCGACGGCGGCCACCAGGTAAAACCATTCGCCGCGCCGGAACAGCTTGGGGCCTTCTGGGGCGAACATTTCCACCACCCAGTCTTCCGGGTAGCGCCAGGGATGATAGACATGCTCCAGCGGGCCGACGGTCGACAGGCCGTCATCCGCCAGCGCAATGCGCCGCACGCCGTTGAAGAACAGGTAGCGCTTGCCGTCCTCGCCCACGGCGTGCCCGGGATCGATGCAGCCTTGCAGCTTGAGGTCTACCGGCTCGCTCCAGGGACCGCGGATATTGTCTGCATGGACCACGTAAATCGAGTCGCCGGCCGGGATGTACAGGAAGTAGCGGCCGCCATGCTTGGCCAGGTCCATCGCCCACACCGAGCCAAGCGGTTTTTGCAGCGCGGCGCAGATGGGCGACCAGTTGACCAGGTCGCGCGAATGCCAAATGACGGCGCCGGGGTAGGAGTAGAAGGACGAAAACGTCATGTAGTAATCGTCGCCGTCCTTCAGGATGGTAGGGTCGGGATGGTCGCCCGGCACGATCGGGTTCACGAACATCCCGTTGCCCAGGTCCGCCTTGCGCTGGCCTTCGATGCCGTAGGCCGGCTGCAGGGCGGCGCCGGGCGGGGTGCATGGCGCCGCTGCGGAGGCGGCAGCCGCCGGGGCCAATGGCGCCGCAGCCGCACCGGCGCCGGCCAGGGCCAGCTTGAGAAGGCTGCGGCGGCGAGCCGGGTCCGTCGGTGCCGGGTCCCGGCTCATTTGCCCACCACTTTGGTGATGCCCGGCGCCTTGCGCGACAGCTCGCTGTCGCCGTTCACGGCCAGGCGGCCGGCCGCGTCGTTCCATGCCAGTTTCGCCAGCGTGCCCTTGCCTTTTTCGTAGTCGTAGGAGACGCCATCGTCGTCATACAGCGCGAACTCTCCGTCCTTGCCGGGATAGACGCGGATTTCGGCGATCGCCTGCTTGCTGGCGGTGGACTGGATGTCGGCGCCCAGCGGCACGATGGAACCGGCGCGCACGAAGACGGGGATCTGGTCGATCGGCGCGGCGACGCGCATCCAGCGCCCGCCGGCCAGCTTCTCGTTGGTCCAGAAGTTGTACCAGTCGCCGCCTGCCGGCAGGTAGACGTCCTTCTCTGTCTGCCCCTGCTCGGTCACCGGGGCGACCAGGAAGGCGGGACCGAACATGTACTGGGTGCCGATGTCGGCCACTTTCGGATCGTTCGGGAAGTCCATCCACAAGGGGCGCATGAATGGCGCGCCGTTGTCCCAGGTTGCCTTGGCCTGGCTGTAGATGTAGGGGATCAGCTGGTAGCGCAGGCGGTCGTAGCGCGCCATGATGGTTTCCGCCTGCTGGCCGAATTCCCAGATTTCCGCGTGCTTGCGGTCGCCGTGCAGGCGCAGCGTTGGCAAGAAGGTGCCGTACTGGAACCAGCGCGTGAGCAGTTCCGGATAGTCATGGTTCTGGCCGATGGTTGCTTCGGCGCCGCGCGGATCGACCAGCGGCGCCTTGGTGGCCTTGGTCGACTGCGGCAGCCATTGCCAGCCGCCGATATCGTTGCCCCAATAGGCGATGCCGGAGGCGGTCATGTTCAGGCCAGTCGGCACCTGGCGCGCCAGCGCTTCCCACGAAGGATGGATGTCGGAAGACCAGAACAGGGCGCCGGTGCGCTGCGAGCCGAGATAAGCGGCGCGCGACAGGATCATGGCGCGCTTGTTCGGTTTCCAGGCGCGCATGCCTTGCTGTACGCCTTCCACGTGCAGCAGCGGGAACAGGTTGCGATAGCGGTCGCCGCTGCCGATCGAGTAGAAGAAGCCATCCGGCACCAGGTCCGGTTCGGTCTCGTCCAGCCATGGGTAGTCGAAGCCTTGCGACAGGATGTTGTCGCGCACGCGCTCCCAGAACCACTGGCGCGCGGCCGGGTTGGTGGCATCGATCAGGGCGCCGGTGCGGTCGGAGCGGAACGGCAGGCCATCGACCGTCTTGCCGTCCTTGTTCTTCAGGAAGTAGCCCTTGGCATCGAGTTCGTTGAAGTAGCGGCCGGAGGTTTCGAAGCGTGGCCACACCGACACGATGGACTGCAGGCCGAGGTCGTGCAGTTCCTTGTTCATCGCTGCGGGTGCCGGGTACTGCGCCGGGTCGATGTCGAGCTGGCCCATGCGGGTCCAGTAGAACCAGTCGACCACCATGATGTCGAGCGGGTACTTCTTCTGGCGGTAGGTATTCGCCACGCGCAGTACTTCCTGCTGGCTGTCGTAGCGGGCCTTGGACTGGATCAGGCCGAAAGCGGCCTTGGGCGGGATCGGGGTCTTGCCGGTAACGCGGGCGTAGCCGGAATAGATTTCCTCAGGCGTGTTGCCGGTGATGACGAAGAAGCTGACGCGCTCCCCGACATTGGACTGGAAGGACGTGCGGCCGTTGACGCCAGCGACAAAACGGATGGCCGACGGGTTGTCCCAGACAATGCCATAGCCCTTGGACGAGACCATGAACGGCACGCACACGGTTTCGCCGGCCGGGGCATCATACCAGTGCTTGCAGTCCAGGACGCGGCCGCGCAGGTCGAGCGGCCCGGTCGATTCCTGGTTCTGGCCCATGCCGTAGTAATGCTCGTCGGCCTGGACGCTGAAGCTGGCGCCGGCCTGGTAGGTCTTTTCGGTGTTGACGGTCTGCGGCGACAGCTCCCAGCCGGTCATGTCGAGCACCAGGTCGCCCTTGGCGTTCCTGACCTGCAGCGCGACCGGCGCCAGTTGCGGGGCAAAGTATTTTTCGGACTGGGACGGGACCCGCGGCTGCGGCGCCGGGGCGACGCGCAGGTTCAGCGCCGCGGAGGCGAAGGTGTCGCCGTCCTTGCGGCTGGTATGGCGGAAGGCGGAATTGTCCGCATTTTTGGGCAGGATGCCGAAACCCGGACCTTTCAGCGTTTCGGCCTTGTCGGCGGCGATCGTGATGTGGACGACGTTCGGCCCGTAGGCTTCGACCGAGACCCAGGCGCCGTTGCGGTCGAGGGTGGTGATCGGCGCGCCGGAGGCCACGCTGGCGGCGCCAAGTGCGGCGGCGGAAACCGCGGCCGCCATGATCCGGCGCTTGTATTGCACGTTCATTGATGCTCCTGTGTTGTCGATGTTATGGAATCAGTTTGCGGTCGCGCAGCCATTCTTCGGCGCGGCGCGTCCAGTTGGTGGCAGTCCCGTTCCCGGTGCGCATGGCCATGCCGTGGCCGCCGTGCTCGAAGATGAACATTTCGGCCGGCACCTTGGCCCGCGTCAGGGCCTGGAAATACAGGATGCTGTTGTCGGCCGGGACCAATCCGTCATCCTGCGAGTGAATCAGCAGGGTGGGCGGGGTCGCGGCGCTGACCTGTTTTTCCACGGACATGAGCTGGACCATGGCTGCGGATGGCTTGGCGCCAAGCAGTGCATCGCGCGAACCGGCGTGGACAGCCGGCGCTTCCATGGTGATCACCGGGTACATCAGGATGGCAAAGTCCGGGCGCGCGCTGACGGCATCGAGTTCGCCGCCGGCACGGCCGGCAGGGTGGTTGAACAGGGTGGAAGCGCTGGCGGCGAGGTGGCCGCCGGCCGAGCTGCCCATCACGCCGATGCGGTCCGGCGCGATGCCGTATTTCGCCGCCTGGGAACGCACCAGGCGGATCGCGCGCAGCACGTCCTGCAAGGGCGCGGGGTGGCCATAGTCCGCGAGGCGGTACTTCAGCACGAAAGCGGTGATGCCAAGGCCGGACAGCCACTGGGCATATTGCTGCCCCTCGCGCGTATTGGACAGGAACTGGTAGCCGCCGCCGGGGCAAATGATGACGGCGGTGCCGGATTGGCGGTCGAGGGCGGCCGGGTAGACTGCCAGCGTCGGCTCGCTGACGTTGCTGATACGTTCACCGTCGACCCGTTCCGGGCCTGCGTGCGCACGGGCGTTCGGCACGCCCTCGGGCCAGACGGGAATCACGCTGGTTTGCGCAAGCGCGCTGTTTGCGGCCAGGAAGAGCATGGCCAGGATCCAGGATCGCATGGTTTTTCATCCTTCATTTTGATAAACCAGGCCATCTTTGCAGACTGCCCGAAGCGCTGCAATTATGAAAATCACCGACCCGCTGAATGATTTACCGCAAGAGGCGTGCCAGCAGTTCCCGCGATGATTTTGCAGTGCTAGCATCGCCCGGTCCATCAGTTGAAATGAGGAGCCTGGAAAGATGATTCACCTGCATCGCATCGGCCTCGCGGCGCTTGGCGCGGCCTGTTTTTTCACTACAGCTGCCATTGCGGCGCCACGCAAGGTGGTGCTGGATGCAGCCAAAGCCGAGCAGCCGCTCGACCGCTTCTTCGACCTGTCGGTCGGTTCCGACTATCCCGGCACCTTGCGGCGCGACGACAGCATGGCGCAGCTGAAGACGGTGGTGGACGAAACGGGCTTCCGCTATATCCGCTTCCACGCCATCTTCCATGACGTGCTGCAGACCGTGAAAAAGGAAAACGGGAAGCTGGTCTACGACTGGACCGGAATCGACAAGCTGTATGACGACCTGTTGGCGCGCAAGATCAAGCCTTTCGTTGAACTGGGCTTCACGCCCAAGGCGCTGGCCACGTCGAATGCGAAGATTTTCTACTGGGAGGGCAATACCTCGCATCCCGAGCTGAATGGCTGGCGCGACCTGGTGACGGCTTTCATCAAGCACTGCCAGCAGCGCTATGGCGAAGCGGAAGTGCGCAGCTGGTTCTTCGAGGTGTGGAATGAGCCGAACCTCGACGGATTCTGGGAGCACGCCGACCAGAAGGCCTACTTCGAGCTGTACGACGTTACCGCGAAGGCGATCAAGGCGATCGATCCGGCCCTGCGCGTGGGCGGCCCTTCCACCGCAGGTGCGGCCTGGGTGCCCGAGTTCCTCGACCATGTTTCAAAGAGCGGCGCGGCAGTCGATTTCGTGACCACCCACACCTATGGCGTGGATAGCGGCTTCCTGGACGAAAAGGGCGTCGAGGACACCAAGCTGTCGCCGTCTCCCGACGCCATCATCGGTGACGTACGCCGGGTGCGCGGGCAGATCGCCGGGTCGAAATATCCTCAGCTGCCGCTGTACTTCACCGAGTGGAGCACCAGCTACAACCCGCGCGACAAGGTGCATGACTCTTATATCGGTGCCGCCTACATCCTGAGCAAATTGAAGGGCACCAAGGGGCTGGTGCAGGGCATGAGCTACTGGACGTACACCGACCTGTTCGAGGAACCGGGGCCGCAAAACAAGCCGTTCGAAGGCGGCTTTGGCCTGATGAACCCTCAAGGCATTCGCAAGGCGCCATATTTCTCCTACAAGTACCTGCACGCCTTGAGCGGCAAGGAAATCCCGGTCAAGGATGGCCAGGTGATGGCGGCCACCTACGGCAAGGCGATGCGTGCCGTGGTGTGGGACTTCCAGCAGCCGAAACAGGAGCTGAGCAACCGCTCCTTCTACAGCCGCGTGCAGCCGGCAACGCCATCGCAGCCGGCCGAGGTGGAGTTCCGCAATGCGAAGGCGGGCAAATACCGTCTGCAGGTACGCCGCACCGGCTTCAAGGCCAACGATGCCTACACGGCCTATCTGGAAATGGGTGCGCCCGACAAGCTGACGCCGGCGCAGCTCGAGCAACTGAATGCCCAGACCAAGGACTCGCCCGAAACGGACCGCGTGGTCACGGTTGGCAAGTCAGGCGACTTTAATTTCAAGGTACCGATGCGCAGCAATGACGTTGTGCTGGTGACGCTGGAGCCGATAAGCCATGATTGACCAATCCCGCCGCAAACTGTTTGCTACGTCCGTGGCCGCTGCTGCAGCCGCAACCCTTCCAGCCACCACGTTCGCCGCGGTTCCAGGCGCCGCGCGCAAGAAGGCGCTGGCGCCAACGCCGCCGATGGGCTGGAACAGCTGGAACTCCTTTGCCACCACCATTACCGAGGCCCAGGCGCTGGAAAATGCCCGCATCATGGTGGAGAAGCTGCTGCCTTCGGGCTACGACATCTTCACTGTCGATATCCAGTGGTATGAGCCGAATGCCAACAGTTATGAGTACCGCAAGGATGCCGAACTGACGATGGACGAATACGGGCGCCTGCTGCCGGCGCCCAACCGCTTCCCGTCGGCGGCGCAGGGCAGGGGATTCAAGGCGTTGGCCGACCAGATGCACCGCATGGGCCTGAAGTTCGGCATCCACGTCATGCGCGGCATCCCCCGCCAGGCAGTGCGCAGGAACACGCCGATCCTCGGGACGCGCTGGCATGCGCAGGACATCGCCGACACCAAGGCCATATGCGAGTGGAACGGCGACATGTACGGCATCGACATGAGCAAGCCCGGCGCACAGGAATACTATGACTCGATCTTCAAGCTGTATGCGTCGTGGGGCGTCGACTTCGTCAAGATGGACGACATGTCGCGGCCTTATGAACGCAACTGGCCCGAAGTCGAAGCCGCGCAAAAAGCCATCCAGGCCTCCGGGCGCGCCATCACGCTAAGCTTGTCGCCGGGTGAAATGGACCTGCGCTGGGATGCCCACGTGCCGCATTACGCGCAGATGTGGCGCATCTCGGACGATTTCTGGGACGAATGGAAGCTGTTGAAGGAGCAGTTCCAGCGCCTCGAGAACTGGAACCCGGTCATGGCGGAAAATTCCTGGCCCGATGCGGACATGCTGCCTCTTGGCCGGCTTGCGATGAACTCGCGCGATACGAAGTTCACGCCGGACGAGCAGCAGACGCTGATGACCTTATGGAGCATCGCGCGCTCTCCGCTGATCATGGGGGGCGACCTGCGGCACCTGGATGCGCCGACCCTGGCCTTGCTGACCAATCCGGAAGTGCTGGCGGTGAACCAGAAAAGCCACGGCAACCGGCCGCACCGCGCCGAAGCCGGCACGCGCATCTGGACTGCCCGCCCGAATGGTTCCGAAAGCGCTTACTATCTGGCCATGTTCAATACGGAAGATGCGCCGGCGCAGATTGATTTCGACCTGTCACGCCTTAACCTGGGTGGCCGGAGCGTAACGGTGCGCGACCTGTGGCGGCGGGCCGACCTCGGTCAGGTGCGGGGGAGTATTCGCCAGGCACTGGCTCCGCATGGCTCGGCACTGCTGCGCGTGAGCGCCCGATGAAGTCGCCGATCTTTAAACGGCTTGCCGGATTGGCCGCACTGGCGTTTGCCGTGGGCGTGCCGTCTTGCGCGGCGGCGGCCACCTGTGCCCCGGATGCCCTCGGCACCACGCGTGTCCTGACCCTGAAGCGCGAATATGCGCGGTATGGGGCGGCGCAATACGCAGCGCTTCCTTTGCAGAAGGGCGAAGTGGTACTGACCTTCGACGATGGGCCGGTGCCTGAAACGATCGACCGGGTGTTGCAAACGCTTGCGGCGCACTGTACGCAAGCGACTTTCTTCATGACCGGCGCAAATCTTGCAAGAAATCCTGAGTTGGGTGTGCGCGTCGAGCGCGCTGGCCATACCGTAGCGCTGCACAGTTTCGCCCACCCATCACTGAAGTCGATGCCTGCATCCGAACAGCTGGCGGATCTGGAGAAAGGGATGCAGGCTTTTGCCGGCGTGTTCGGCCGGGCACCGGCGGCTTACCGCTTTCCGTTCCTGGAAGAGACGGCCCCTGTGCTGGCGGCACTGAAGGAGCGCCAGGTCACGGTGGCCTCGGTCGACCTGGGCATTGACGACTGGGCACCCAATGACATGCGCGTCGAAACGCTGGTGGGACGTCTTGTCGATCGACTGAAGCAGGCAGGGGGCGGCATGATCCTGATGCACGATGCGAACGGAGCTACGGCCGACGCGTTGCCGGCCTTGCTCAAGGCAATCCGCGACAACGGCTATAAGGTTGTGTCCCTGCGCTGGGAAGGCGCCGAGCCTGGCCGGTAGTGCCATTCGACGCTGTCAGTGGCGTTGCCGGCAGCGACCTCAATGCGATTGGCGCCTTCGGCCAGTTGCAACTGCCAGGTCGCAATGCGGCCAGTCACGGGCCGCGTGCCGAGATCGACGCCGTTGACGCGCAGGCTGGCCGTGTCCTGGTTGCTGTACACCTTCACTTCAACGCTGGCCTGCTGGCGTTGCGTGTGGCGCCGCGAAGTGATGTGTATCATCGGTACGCTGCTCCAGTTGGCCTGGTACCAGAAATACGCATCCTTCTTCACGCTGCGATCGAAGCTGACCAGCCCCTTGTCGTTGAAGCCCGGCGTATCGCCTTCGTCGCGGCCCGCCGAAGGAAAGTCGAAACCGGCCCAGATGAAGTTCGCCCATAGCCACGGGCGCGTTTCCAGCTGACGCCAGGCTGCTTCGTGATACAGCGCCTGGTACTGTTCCGGATGCCAGCGCCCGCCCGGCTTGGGCCGCTGCGGCGGATCTTCCTGTTGCAATGCGCTGGCGCCGGCGCCGTATTCGCTGACCGACAGTGGCGTGCCCGGACGCTTGGCATGGTTCGCATCGAGGAAAGGGCCGAGGTCCGAGAACTCTCCATCGTACCAGCCGAAATAAACGTTCGAGCCCACGGCGTCGGTATGCGAGGCTTGCGGGCCGTCGATCGGCCCGCAGCAGTTGGCGTAGGCGGTTGGCCGGCTTGCGTCTTCCTCATGGGCCAGACGCTGCAGCGAAGACAGTACGCGTGCACTCTCCGTGTTGGACTGGTAGATCTCATTGCCCAGCCCCCACACCATGACCGACGGGTGATTGCTATTCTGCCGCACCAGTTCGCGCAGTTGCTGCTCGCTGCTGGCCAGGAATTCCCTGGAGCCGTTGACTGCTGCCGTAAGCGGCAATTCGGTCCAGACCAGCCATCCGGCGCGGTCGGCATGATCGTAAGCGCGCTGGGGGTGCTGGTAATGGGCGTAGCGCAGGCCCGTCGCGCCCAGGTCGGACAGGATGCGATAGTCGGCATCGATGTCGGAGTCGGTGGCGGCAATGCCTTTGCCGGGCAGGGACGTCTGGTGCACGTTGACGCCATGCACGCGGTAGTTGGCGCCGTTCAGCATAAGGCCGCGTTGCGGATCGAGCCGGATGTCGCGGATGCCGGCCTGGAATGAAATCCGGTCGCGCGCGCCGTTAGCGCTTCCCGCCGCGGCCAGCTCGGCCTCGCTGGTGTAAAGATACGGATCGCGCACGCCTTGCCACAGGCGGGGCGAGGGCAGGGTGGCCTGCAGTGCGATCTGCACCGTGCTGTGCGCCGGAAGCAGGACCGGTTGGCGCGCTGAAGCGACTACCTGGTGGCTTGCATCGCGCAGGCGGGTTGTGACGACGGCATGCACAGCGCGGCTGCTGTCGTTGCGGGCGCGCGCGGTCCACGACAGCGCGGCGCGCTGCTGCGACACCTCGGACGCCTTGAAATACACACCTGGCCCGCCGTAATCGAGCATGTCGAAATGGAACTTGCTGGTCGAGACCAGTCGCACTTTCCGGTAAAGGCCACCGTACATCGTGTAATCGCCTGCCAGTGGCGCGATGCTGCTGTCCGGCGCATTGTCGACACGAACCGCAATCTCGTTGCCGCCTTCCTGCAGCAGTTCGGTGATGTCAAAACGAAAACGCGCAAAGCCGCCGGCGTGGCGTCCGGCATGCCGGCCGTTGACCCACGCTTCAGTGACCAGCAGGGCGCCATCGAACTCGAGGTAGTGACGTTCTTTGTCGCGTGCATGCGACAGGTGCAGCGTGCGGCGATACCAGGCCGGCCCACGATATCCGTCGAAGCTGTGGGGCACGTTGACCGTTTGCCAACCATGGTCGCCAACCTTGTGAAAAAGCCACTCGCCATCGAGCGGAATCGAAAGTCGCGCCTGGGCGCTGGCGGCCACTGGCGCCAGCAGCGCGATGCATAAGCATGCCTGGATCGGGTTCATAGCAGCGCATTCTCCATGCTGCGGCCGCGTACTTCAATCACCCTGCAAGATTTCATTGAACGCCCTGGTATTTTTCACAATTGCGTGCAGCCATGGCCACTTGCAGAATCCAGAACATAACGGAGACGAAGTAAATGGTAACGGTATATAAACGCATCGTGGTCGTCGGCGGAGGTTCGGCCGGCTGGATGGCCGCAACGGCGCTGGCGACAGCGCTCCCTGGCTGCAGCGTGGAACTGGTCGAATCGGAGGAAATCGGTATCGTCGGCGTCGGCGAAGCGACGTTCCCCTCGATCCGGGCCTTGCATCGCATTCTCGGCATCGAAGAAGCGGAGTTCCTCCGCGCCACCAACGGCACCTTCAAGCTGGGCATCGAGTTCCGCGACTGGCGTGCGCACGGCGAACAGTATTTCCACACTTTCGGTGATATCGGAGGGCTGAGCGGTCCGCAAGCGCTGTGGGGCCAATATCGCCGCGTTGGCGATGAAACCCTTGGCGCGCTGGGCGAGCAATGCCTGCCCAGCGTCATGGCCCGCGAAGGACGGTTCCAGGGCAGCGCGTCGGAGCAGGAACGCCAGTTCAACTACGCCTACCATTTCGACGCCGTGTTGTACGCCGCTTTCCTGCGAAAGCTTGCGTTGCAACGCGGCGTGCGCCGCACCGAAGGGCGCATCGTGCATGTCGCGCGACGTGCCGACGGCGGCGTGGAGCAGCTCAAGCTGGCCGATGGCCGCGTAATCGAGGGCGACCTGTTCATCGACTGCTCCGGCTTTGCCTCGCTGCTGCTTGGCCGCACGCTGGAAGAACCCTTTGTCGACTTCAGCCACTGGCTGCCGGTGGATCGCGCCTGGGCCTGCCCGTGCGAGCGCAGTGGTACAGCGTTGATGCCTTACACACGCGCCACAGCGCTGGAAGCCGGTTGGGCGTGGCGCATTCCGCTCAGCAACCGCACGGGCCACGGCCACGTTTTCTCCAGCCGCTATATCGATGAAGGACGCGCCTGCGAGCAGTTGCTGCGCCAGCTCGATGGCGTGCCGGTCGCCGAACCGCGCCTGCTGCGCTTTAGCACTGGCCATCGCGCGCGTTTCTGGGCGCACAACGTGGTGGCGCTGGGCCTCTCCTCCGGTTTCCTCGAACCGCTGGAATCGACCAGTATTTTCCTGGTGCAGAGCGGCCTCGGTCGCCTGATTGAAGTGTTGCTGAAAGGCGTGCGTCCAACGGAAGCGTCGGTTGCCGCCTACAACTCCGGCATGGTGCGCCAGTTCGAACGGGTGCGCGATTTCATCATCCTGCACTACTGCCTGACTGCGCGCCGCGACAGCCAGTTGTGGCGTGACATGGCCAACATGGAACTGCCCGAGACGCTCGCCTTCAAAATTCACGCCTGGCGCCAGGCCGGCGTGCTACACCAATACGACGAGGAAGGCTTCGACGCCACCAGCTGGCTCGCTGTGCATGCCGGCATGGGCCATTGGCCGGGGCGTGCCGATCCTTCACTGCGCGACATGCCGCAAGAAGATGCCTTGCGCGCCTTGCGGTTGCGGCGCGACAGCATTGCTGCCGCCGTGGCGGCCATGCCAAGCCACGAAGAATACCTGAGCAGCGTGCTGGCACGCTGAAGACAAAACGTAGATAGGAATATTGATGAAACGCCGAGACCTGCTGAAACACCTGGGCGCAGCCGTGCCCGCAGTCGCACTGTCGGGAACTGCCGGCGCCGCGGCTGACGCCATGGCGCCAAACGTCAGCCTGCCGATCGCCTCCGGCCCGTTCAAGCCGGAATGGGATTCGCTCGACAAATACCAGGTGCCGGACTGGTTCCGCAACGCCAAATTCGGCATCTGGGCACACTGGGGCCCGCAATGCCAGCCCGAATTCGGCGACTGGTACGGCCGCCTGATGTACCAGGATGATACCGACGTCCATAAGCACCACCTGCACGCTTACGGCGACCCCGCGCAGGTCGGCTTCAAGGACATCATCAATCAATGGAAAGCTGACAAATGGAATCCGGATGAACTGGTGGCTTTGTACAAGAAGGCCGGCGCCAAGTATTTCGTGGCGCTGGCCAACCATCACGATAACTTCGACCTGTACAGCAGCCGCTACCAGCCTGAATGGAACTCTACCCGGATCGGTCCGCAGAAAGACCTGATCGCCGGCTGGAGCAAGGCTGCGCGTGAAAACGGGCTGCGTTTTGGCGTCAGCGTGCACGCGGCCCATGCCTGGACCTGGTTTGAGCCGGCGCAGAAGTTCGACGGCAACCTGACCCGCCTGGACGGCGTGGGCAAATGGTGGGAAGGACTTGATCCGCAGGGCCTGTATGCGCAGCGCCATCCGCTCAGCAAGACTGGCGGTGAAGGTGGCGTGTGGGACGCTCAATGGCACTGGGGCGGCGGCGCCGCGATCCCCGACAAGGCATATGGCGAAAAGCTCTTCAATCGCACGCGCGATCTGATCGATTCCTATGACCCGGACATGGTCTACTACGACGATACGGTGCTGCCGCTGTGGCCTGTCAGCGATATCGGCCTGCGCCTGGCTGCCCATATGTACAACCGCAGTATCGCCACCAAAGGAAAGCTGGAAGCGGTAGTCAACGGCAAGATCCTCAACGAACAGCAGCGCCGCAGCATGGTGTGGGATATCGAACGCGGACAAAGCAATCGCATCGAAGAACTGCCATGGCAGACCTGTACCTGCATCGGCAGCTGGCATTATGACCGCCGCGTTTACGATAACCGTGCCTACGAGAGTGCAAAGACGGTGCTGCATACGCTGATCGATGTGGTCAGCAAGAACGGCAACCTGCTGCTCAGTGTGCCGGTGCGTGGCGACGGCACCATCGATAGCCAGGAACGCGCCATCGTCGAGGAAGTAGGGCGCTGGATGGCGAAGAACGGCGAAGCCATTTACGAAACGCGTCCCTGGACCGTATTCGGCGAGGGCCCGGTGATGGAAGAAGCGGCTGCGCCGATGTCGGGCGCGGGCTTCAACGAAGGCAAAGGCAAACCGTTTTCCGCCGCCGATATCCGCTTTACGGCCAAGGGCGATGCGGTGTACGCCTTTGTCATGGGCTGGCCGCAGGACGGCAAAGTGACTATCAAATCTTTGCGCAGCGCCACACCGCACCTCACTAAACGCATCGCGCGCGTCGAGCTGGTGAGGAGCGGACGCCCGCTTGCCTTCCGCCAGACTGCGGAAGGTTTGCAGGTCACGATGCCGGCCGGTCAGCCTGCGTTGAGCTACGCCAATGCGCTGAAAATTACCTGAACGAGAACCTGTTCCGGTTTTTCGTTCGTTGTATTGGTGATTTTCGCAATTGCCGCTGCATAGGCCTGTAGGCAGAATGGTTTCATCGCGCCGACGATTAAAAAACATAGACGGAGACATTCCATGAAGTTCCAAATTCTTGCTGCGCACAGCGGCGAAATCGCAAGCGCCAATTGAGGCGCAGCGCGGGCGCCGGGCGCATCCCGTCCGGCTTACCACATCGACGCGCAGTCCACGCACCAACACGGCCGCGTGCCCGCGCAATTGAGCAAGCCGTCATCACACTTATAAGTTAGAACGAGAGGATTCAGAGTGAAACACTTGAAGAAGACAGCGATCGCCGTGGGGGCGGCACAAATCGCCTTGCTGGCAGCCGGCGGCGCCTTCGCGCAGACCGCAACGGAAAGCAAGGACAACTCCAACACCGTGGTCGTGGTCGGTCAGCGCGCCGCGCTGGAATCGGCACAGAAGCGCAAGCAGGATGCGGAAGAAATTGTCGACTCGATCGTCGCCGACGACATGGGCAAGCTGCCGGACAAGTCGGTGACTGAAGTGCTGCAGCGCATGCCGGGCGTCACCATCGACCGCACCATGAACCGTCAGGACCCGCAGCAGGGCGTGGGCGACGGCATTATGCGCTTCGCCGCCGAAGGTACCGGCGTGTCGATTCGCGGCATGAGCTATGTGCGTTCCGAACTGAATGGCCGCGACTCCTTCTCCGCCAACGGCGGCCGTTCGCTGAGCTTCGAAGACGTGCCACCGGAACTGATGGCAGGCGTGGACGTGTACAAGAGCCCTTCCGCGGAGCAGATCGAGGGCGCCGTCGGCGGCCTGGTCAACCTGCGTACCGCCATGCCTTTCGACTTCAAGGGATTCAAGGGCGCCGTTTCGGCGGAAGCCTCCCGTTCGAAACTGCGCGGCGAGACCGCGCCATCGTACTCCGGCATGGTGTCGAACCGTTGGGATACCAGCTTCGGCCAGTTCGGCGCGCTGATCGACGTGGCCCGTTCGCAGATCAAGACCCGCAGCGACGGCATGTCCGTCTCGCCATTCATCCCCCGTACCGATGCGGTTTCGGGCGACAACAGCGGAGCGCTGCGTTGGATTCCGAGCGGCGGTTCCTGGAACCGCGGCAATTTCGACCGCGACCGCGAGGGCTTGTATGGCGCCCTGCAGTGGAAGAAAGACACGCTGTCTTCCTCCCTGACGTATTTCCGCTCGAAGTACGAGCTGGAATCCACGGAAGCATCGCTGTTCCAGACTGCCAACCCGGCCACCATCGTGCTCGATCCGGGCGCAACCTTCGACGACCGGGGTGCGCTGTTGACCGGCACGCTGCGCGCACCGACCGAACCTGGCGTAGGATTCGGCACCAATACCCGCGCCGTCGGCCGTGAGGCCGACACGCGCGACGTGGCGTGGAACCTGACCTGGCGCGCCAGCGACCGTTGGGTGTTCAAGACTGACTTGCAGCACATCAAGGCGAAGACTGTAGGCTTCGACAACACCGTCGGCCTGGGCGGCTACATGCCGAAGGAAACGCTGGACCTGCGCAGCTCTCCGCCGCAATTCGGCTTCGACGCTGCGGACCGTGCGCATCTGGCCAATCCGGGCAACTACTACTGGGGCTTCGCCCAGGAGCACCGCGACCAGGCCGAGGCGACCCAGACCGCAGGCCGCCTGGACGCCAAGTTCATTTTCGACAGCCCGGTCCTGCAGGACCTGCGTTTCGGCGTACGCTTCACCGACCGCGAGGCGGAAACCCGTTCGACGCACGATTCCGAGTGGGCACAGATCACGCAGCCCTGGGCAGTTGGCGATTCGTGGCAGCCATTGAGCCAGCTGGCCTACCTGAGCGACCCGCGCTTTGCCGGCGGCACCACGCCTATCTCGTTCGGCAATTTCTTTGGCGGCAAGATGCCGACGCCACCGCAATTCGTGGCGCCGGACCTGTCCTGGTCCCTGGGCTCGCCGCCAGGCGGCTTTGCCAAGCTGCATAGCTATACCGACATGGTCTGCAAGACATCGCCTTGCTCGGTCACCTGGGCACCGGCCAAATTCGGCGACGACAAGGGCTTGAACGTGCAGCGCGAACGCACCAAGTCGGCATACGCCCAGTTGCGTTTCGGCTCGGATAGCTGGCTGCCGTATCCTGTCGACGGCAACGTCGGCGTGCGTGTGGTGCGCACCGACATGTCGGCCGACGGCTACACGCTGTTCACCCCGCCGGCCAATCCGATGCCGGGCGTGCCGATCATTCCGGCGCAAGCCGACAAGCAGACGTTCAACAACAGCTACACCAACGTCCTGCCAAGCCTGAACCTGCGCCTGAAGCCAAGCAACGAGCTGCAGTTCCGCGCCGCCTTCTCGAAAGGGATCACGCGTCCGGACTTCTACCAGATGCAGGCCTACACCACCCTGAGCCAGGACGTGAAAACGCACCAGGACCCGGTGACCAACCAGGCGGTGCTCGATTCGATCAGCTATAAGGGCGATGCGCGCGGCAACCCGAACCTGCGCCCGGTGCGCGCGACCAACTTCGACCTGACCGGCGAATACTACTTCGGCAAGAGCAGTTCGTTGACGGTGGCGCTGTTCAACAAGAAGCTGAAGGACGTCATCATCGGCCGTACTTCGACCTATACCCTGACCGACACCGCCGGTCAGCCGCACGACTTCCTGATCCGCTCGCAGGTCAATGACGCGTCGGGACGTGCACGCGGCGTGGAAATCGGCTATCAGCAGTACTTCGACAAGCTGCCCGGCCTGCTGTCCGGCTTCGGCATCTCGGGCAACTACACCTACATCGACAGCGTCATGAAACTTGGCCACCCGGTGACCAGTACCTGGTGCACGCCAAAGGATACGCTGGACGCCAACCTGGCACGCGACCTTGCCGGTTGCGACACGGACGGCCACGTACTTGGCGGCCTGCCGATGGTGGGCATGTCGAAGAACGCCTACAACCTGACGCTGCTGTATGACCACGGCCCGCTGTCCGCGCGCCTGGCTTATACCTGGCGCGGAAAGTACCTGCAGGCGGCCAACGCCTACGGTACGGCCGACGGATCCGGTATCGACCGCAATCCGGACAGCCCGAATTTCGGCCAGGCTTACTCGGTGAACTTTGCCTTGCCGACCTGGGGTGGCGCATACGGCCAGCTCGACATGGGCCTGCACTATAAAGTGACGGAGAATCTGAGCTTCGCCTTCGAGGCGCAAAACCTGAACAACGCGCTATACAAGCAGTATATGCAGCAAGGCATCGGCCTGATGGATCGCTCCGCGTTCTACACCGGCCGCCGCTACACGCTGCAGGCGCGCTACTCGTTCTAAGAAGTACCGGCAGCGCGCCTGTGTGGCGTGCTGCCATTGTCACCTCATGGACAACCGCATGAAGAATCCCCCATGCCGCCACCTGGCGGCGTTTTGCTTGTCGGCCCTGTTGGCGGCACACGCTGTTGCCGGTCCGGCGCCGATTCCGCAGATGCTGCACAAGGACAGCCGCCACGCGCTGCTGGTTGACGGCAAGCCGTTCACCGTACTGGGCGTGCAGGCGCACAACTCCAGCAACTATCCTGCGGCCCTTGGCCAGGTCTGGGCCGCGGTGAAGGACGCGAACGCCAATACGTTGGAAATCCCGGTTGCCTGGGAACAGCTGGAACCGGTCGAGGGCAAGTTCGATTTCAGCTTCGTCGACACCCTGGTGGCGCAGGCGCGGCAGAACAAGGTGCGCCTGGCGCTGCTGTGGTTTGGCACCTGGAAAAACACCGGACCTCAATACACGCCGGAATGGGTGAAGTTCGATAACCAGCGCTTCCCGCGCATGGTCGGCAAGGATGGGAAGGGAATCTATTGCCTGTCGCCGTTCGGCGAGCAGACTCTGAAAGCGGACACCAGGGCGTTTACCGCCTTGATGGCGCACCTGAAAGAGATCGACTCCGCGCAGCGCACGGTAATCATGGTGCAGGTCGAGAACGAGGTGGGCACCTATGGTACCGTGCGCGATTTCGGTCCGAAAGCCGAGGCGGCCTTCCGCCAGGCGGTGCCGGCTGCCGTGTTGGCGCGCAAGAAGGCTCCGGTACCTGGTGCGGCCAGCGGCACCTGGACTGAGGTCTACGGCCCCTATGCCGACGAATACTTCCACGCCTACGCCGTGGCCAGCTATATCGAAACGATCGCGAGGGCAGGGCGTGCCGTATATGACCTGCCGATGTTCGTCAACAATGCGCTGCGCGATCCTCTGGAACCGATGGCGCCATGGAAGGCCAACTTCGCCAGCGGCGGCCCGACTTATGACGTGATCGATATCTACAAGGCTGCCGCCCCGCATATCGACATCGCGGCACCGGACATCTATTCACCGGAGTCGGACAAGGTAGGCGCCACACTGGAACGCTTCCAACGTCCGGACAATGCGCTGTTCGTGCCGGAGATGGGTAATGCGGCCGGCTATGCGCGCTATGTGTACCAGATCCTGGGACGGGGCGCGATTGGTGTAGCGCCGTTTGGCGTCGACTATGCGGACTACAGCAATTATCCGCTGGGATCGAAGTTGAAAGACAAGGCGATGGCGGAGCCTTTCGGCAAGATCTATGCCGCGTTCCGGCCGATGGCGCGCCAGTGGGCGCAATGGTCGCTCGATGGGCGCACTTTCGGCATCGCGGAAGGGGATGACCGCAAGCCGCAATCGATCATGGCCGGCGCCTGGAAGATCACTGCGAAGTTCCGCGAATGGCAGTTCGGCAACGCTAACAAGGACGATCCGGCGCCGGGTACCGAATCGCCCAATGGCGGCGCTGCGCTGGCCCAGGTTGGCGACAATGAATTTGTCGTGATCGGCCAGAACATCCGCCTCAATTTCGAGCACAACGCGGGTCAGCCGTCGATGTACGCACGGGTGGAAGAAGGTCACTTCGACGCTGACGGAAAATGGGTCATGGAGCGCAACTGGAACGGCGACCAGACCGACTGGGGCATCAATCTGACGGCCCGCCCGACCGTCATGAAGATCCGGATGGGAACCTATGTCCAATAAGGCTGTCCGCAAGATTGTCATCGTCGGCGGCGGGACCGCCGGCTGGATGACGGCCGCCCCGCTGGCGCTCAAGCTGGGCAAGTCGTGCGAGATCGTGCTGGTGGAGTCGCCGGAGATCGGTACGGTCGGCGTCGGTGAAGCGACGCTGCCGACTATCCGCTACTTCAACCAGGCGCTCGGCCTGGACAATGCAGATTTCGTCAGGAAGACCCAGGCCACTTTCAAGCTTGGCATCGAGTTCAAGGACTGGGGCCATGTCGGCAACCGCTTCTTCCACGGATTCGGCGACTTCGGCCCGGCAATCGAAAATCGCTCGCCGGTGCAATACTGGCTGCGGCTGGCGCGTGAAAACAAGGACATGCCTTCCTACGAGGAGTGGTCAACGTCCACTGCCATGGCGCGCAGCAACCGATTCATGCTGCCATACGGCGACCAGCCTGCAGTTACCAATGCCTTTTCGTACGCTTTCCATTTCGACGCCGGCCTGTATGCGGCCTACCTGCGCGACTACGCGATGCAGCGCGGCGTGGAGCGCGTCGAAGGCATGATCACGGAGGTGGAGCAGCATCCCGAATCAGGTTTCATCACGGCGGTGAAGCTGAAGGACGGGCAACGGGTGGAAGGCGACCTGTTCATTGACTGCTCGGGCTTTCGCGGCCTGCTGATCGAAGGCGTCTACAAGGCCGGTTACGATGACTGGAGCGCCATGCTGCCGTGTAACAGCGCGCAAGCCGTGCCGTGCGAGAGGGTCGAGCCGCTGGTGCCGTACACCTTGTCGACTGCGCGCAGCGCCGGCTGGACCTGGCGCATTCCGCTTCAGCACCGTACCGGCAACGGCCATGTGTACTGCAACGGCTTTACAAGCGACGACGAGGCCGGCCGGGTGCTGCTGGAAGGGCTGGACGGCCGCGCGCTGGATACGCCGCGCCAGCTTCGCTTTACCACCGGTCGCCGCCGCAAATCATGGATCAAGAATTGCGTGGCGATCGGTTTGTCGAGCGGTTTCCTTGAACCGCTTGAATCGACCAGCATCAATATCATCGAAAATTCGGTGGGCTGGCTGCTGCAGTATTTCCCCGACCGCGATTTCAGCCCGGCGCTGGCCAACGAATTCAACCGGCTTGTGTCGCAGCGCTACGAGTTCGTGCGCGACTTCATCATCCTGCATTACAAGGTCACGGACCGCAACGACTCCGAATTCTGGCGTTATTGTGCCGGCATGCCGATCCCCGATACGCTGCAGCACCAGATCGAGCTGTTCCGCGAGACGGGCCGCATCGTCATATTTGACCCGGAGGGATTCTCGGTGCCATCGCACGTTTCCATCCTGATGGGACTTGGCGTCGTGCCCAAAAAGATCGATCCGCTGATCGACCTGATGGACTTGACGCGGCTGGAGGAACACTTTGCCAGAGTGCGGGAAACCATCGGGCGTGCCGTCGGCGCAATGCCGGAGCACGCCCGGTTCTTCGAGACCCAATAGTCAATAGGTGCCCAGCCTGGCCTTGAGGATTGTGACGCGGTCGGTCAGGTTCAAGCCATAGTCGGTCTGGTCGCCGTTCCAGTTGCGCTCCATGATCCATTTGCCGTTGGCATCGAAGCGACCTTCCTCGACTCGGGCCCACAGCGACGGCTTGCCTTCGTTGCTGCCGATGCCTTCGATCTTCACGCGCGCGTGCTGGCCGACGATGATGAATTCGTTGTCGCCGATCTGGGCGATGGAGACGCCGCCGCTTGGCGTTTCGGTACCGGCCGGGTAATCCTTCATGTCCGGCTTCCACGAGCGGTCGCCGAGTTGCCATTCGCGGAACGATACCGTCGCCTTCCAGTTTTTCATGTTCACGGTCTGGGATTTGCGGTCGTCTCCTTCGGCAACGCCGTAGGTGCGGCCCTCAAATGCCCATTTCGCCCACTGGCGCTCCATCGGGCGGAACGCCGCATAAACCTTGCCGAAAGGTTCGGCCATCGACTTGTCGGTTTCCTTCGATCCAAGCGGGAAATTGGTGTAGTCGAAGTAGTCGACGCCAAACGGCGCGATGCCCAGCGCGCCGCGGCCGAGCACCTGGTAGACATAGCGCGCAAAGGGCTTTGCGTTGCCCATTTCCGGCACCAGCAGGGCATTGTCGGGGCGCTGGAAAAGTTCGAGGTTGGCGCTGAACTTGTTCGATTCCGACATGTAGATATCCGGCGCGGCGAGATCGATATGCGGCGCCGCAGCCTTGTAGATGTCGATCACGTCGAACGCTGGACCGCCCGAGATGAAATTGTTCTGCCATGGCGCCATCAGCGCGAGCGGGTCGCGCAGTGCGCTGTTGACGTACATCGGCAGGTTGTAGACGGCGCGGCCGGCCTTCGCGACTTCCTCGATATAGCTGGCGATGGCCCATGCATGGAAGTATTCCTCGGCATAGGGGCCGTAGACCTCGGTCCAGGTGCCGCTGGCGGCGCCAGGCACCGGCGACTTCTTGTGGGCCAGCACCGCAGGCGGCACTGCCTGGTGGAAGGCTGCTTCGGCTTTGGCGCCGAAGTCGCGTACCGCGCCGATGGTGCCGACTTCATTCTGGACCTGCACCATGATCACGGTGCGCTGTTCCTCGTCGACGGCTTTCAGGTGCTTCATCAGGGCGGTGAAAGCCTTCTTGTCGGCTTTCAGTGTTTCCTCCCCAAAGGGCGACATGCAATAAATGGATTTGCCGTCCTTGCCGACCATGCGCGGGAAACGCTGGTTGTTGAACTTCACCCATTCGGGGGAGTAGTTCGGATTGGTGTTCTTCCAGGTCGCGAACCACAGCAGCACTACACGCACCTTGTTTTCGCGCGCCTGCTTCAGCAGGGTATCGACGTAGCTGAAATCGAACTTGCCTTCCTCGGGCTCGACCTGTTCCCATGCGACCGGGATTTCCAGCGTATTGGCGTGGACGTCCTTGACCGCGGCCCACACTTGCTTGAGCGCGTCCGGGTAGTTGCTGGAGTTGTGCGCCTGTACGCCAAGCAGGAGGTAGGGAGCTCCATCGACCATCAAGGCGTGCCGGCCGTCTTTCTTCACCAGTTCGGGAATCGGTGCGGCGGCCGTGGCGGCGCCCGCCCAAGCGGCAATGCAAAGTGCCGCGAGCGCGCGGCGGGTAGTCTTCTTCATTCAGTCTCCACTTTTGTTTGCAAGATTGTTAGCGGTACCATATGCTAGCGAATCGGTTTCGCCTCCTGTATGCCAATTGTCGCTTCAGCTATCCCGAATCGCTATATGACCAAGCAATTGCTCACGTTGTTGATTGTTTTTGCCGCCATAAGCAGCTCGGGCAAGGCCGCTGCGGAAGGACGGATTACGCTGAATCCCGATGGGCGACTGCCTGCCATCGTGCATGAAGACCAAGCCGCGATGAAGATCGCGGGCGACCTGCTGGCGCGCGACCTGGCAGCGCTGGCGGGCGGCGGCGCGGCGCGGGGCACTGGCATCGAAGCGTGCACGCGGGTATGCGTAGTGATCGGCCGCCACGATTCGCCGCTGGTGCGGAAAGTGCTTGCGGAAGAGGGCATTGAGCTGCCTCGCCTGGAATGGGAAAGCTATGAACGCATTGCTATCGAATCTCACCGCCATCCAGGAACGCAAATCCTGCTGATCTCCGGCGCCGATCTGCGCGGTACGGTATGGGGCGTGATCGACCTGACGCGGGAACTGGGTGTCTCTGCCTGGGAGTGGTGGGCGGACGTTCGCCCGGCCCGGCGCGAGCGACTGGAAGTGTCGGCGGCCCGAGTCCATTCGGCCTCGCCGCACGTGCAGTATCGCGGCATTTTCCTGAACGATGAAGACTGGGGACTGCAGCCGTGGGCCGCAAGGCATGATCCGGCCCGGGATATCGGTCCTTCCACTTATGCGCGCATTTTCGAATTGATGTGGCGCCTGAAGGCCAACATCATCTGGCCGGCGATGCACGACTCCACCAGGCCGTTCTACCAGATTGCAGGCAATGCGGAAGCGGCGCGCGATTACGCCATCGTGGTCGGCACCTCCCATGCGGAGCCCATGATGCGCAATAACGTGCGCGAGTGGGACCATCAACAGCGCGGCGCCTTCAATTTCTTCAGCAACCGCGCGTCGCTGGTTCGTTACTGGGACGAGCGCCTGAAAGAAGTGAAGGACTTCGAAAACATGTACTCGGTGGGCATCCGCGGCGTGCACGATTCGGCCATGGAAGGCGCGCACAACGTGGATGAGGCGCGGCGTGGAGTGAGCGAGGCCATAGCTGTCCAACGCGAGCTGCTTGCCAAGGCTGCGCCGAAGGCGCCGCAGGCGCTGACGCTGTACAAGGAAGTGCTGGATATTTACAAGGCAGGGTTGCAGGTGCCGGAAGATATCACCCTCATCTGGCCGGACGACAATTACGGCTACCTGCACCAATTGAGCACGCCGCAGGAAGCGCGGCGGCCGGGCGGGGCGGGCATCTACTATCACATCTCCTATTGGGGCCGCCCGCACGATTACCTGTGGCTTGGGACGACGCATCCCGCCCTGATCCGCGACCAGTTGCAGCGGGCGACGGCGACCGGCGCGCGCAAGGTCTGGATCGTCAACGTCGGCGACATCAAGCCCGCCGAATACCTCACGCAATACTTCCTTGACCTGGCTTTTGACGGCAATACGCTGGAACGCCCCGCACGCGAGCACCTCGCCGGCTGGATGCGCGCGCAGTTCGGCGCGGACGAGGCCGAGGAACTCGCGGACATCATGACCGGCTACTACGACCTGGCATGGGAGCGCAGGCCGGAGTTCATGGGTTTCAGCCGGACCGAGCCCACCACGCCGGTGAGGGCAACAGACTATCTTCGCTCAGGCAGCGGAGAAGCGGAGCGGAGGCTGGCGCGTTACGAGGCTTTGACCAGGCGCGCCGATGCCGTTGCGCGGCGGCTTCCGCCGTCGCTGGCCGACGCTTTCTTTCAATTGGTGCAGTACCCCGTGCGTTCCAGTGCCAACCTGAATACGCGGATATTGAGGCTGGAACTGGCGGCGCAGCATGCCCGCGAAGGGAGGCCTGACGCGAACTTCCAGGCAGCGCGTGCCCGGTCGGCGCAGGCTGCAATCGTGGCCGACACCGCGCATTACAACGCGCTGGGAAACGGCAAATGGCAAGGAATGATGGACCCGGCACCGCGCCGCCTGCCGGTATTCAGTGCGCCGGCAATACCCACTTACGCTGAAGCTCCGCAGCGGAGCGGCTGCAGCATCGCATATCCGTTCCCGTTTTCGGGCGACGGCGCGCAGCTCAATTTCAATTCGGGCCGGCCGGCAGTACGCACGGTGACGCTGGTCGGCAGCAGCGGGCAGGAACTGGACTGGCAGGCAGCCGGAGTTGGCGCCTCGCTCACACTGTCTGCGGCAAGCGGCCGGCTGGACGCCGGGAATGGCTTTGAGCAGCGCATTGAAATCCGCTACGACGGCCGCGCTGCAGCGCCTTACATTGCACTGCGCTGCAGGGGGAAACCGCTCCCGCTCCGGTTGCAGGTACAACCCGATCCTGCGCCAGGACTGCCGCTGGAGAGCGAAAGGATCGTGACCATTTCGGCGGTGCAGGCGGCGCCAGTGACCGGCTGGACCCTGGTCCCTGGCCTGGGGAGTTTTGGCGGCAGTATGCGCTCGTCGCTGGCAGCAGGCGCGGGCAGCACGCTGGCTTACGAATTTGCGACCATGTCGCAAGGCCCGGCCCAGTTGAAAGTGGTGGCCGTGCCGGTGCACCCCCTGACGTCCCGCGACAAGCTTCGCATCGCCGTCAGCTTCGACAACGAACCGTTCAGGGAACTCGATTTCACCACCCATGGCCGCAGCGACGAATGGAAGGCCAACGTGCTGTCGAATACCGTGCTGCGCACCCTGTCGCTGGAAAACGTCGCTGCGGGCCGGCACGTACTGCGGGTACGCGCCCTCGATCCCGGCTTCGTCCTGGACCGGCTGGAACTGGCATTTGACGGTGCACCGCAGTTTTACGGCAGGCCGGAATGATCAGGTCCTTGCGAGCTATTCCAGAAAGTCATAGCTCAATGCGTATTCCGCATAACTAAGGAATAGCCAATTCGTTAAGCTAAGCGTCTTAATGATAAGCAAATGTTGTCAACGCATTTGCAAACAGAGACGCTGCCATGAAAATCACATCCCTCGATTCGGTTGTATTCCTGATCTATTTTGCGGTCGTTGCCGCATACGGCATCTGGGTCTATCGCCGCAAGAACAGCAGCTCCGGCTCGGCTTCGCGCGATTACTTCCTGGCCGAAGGTTCCCTGACCTGGTGGGCCATCGGCGCCTCGCTGATCGCCTCCAATATCTCCGCCGAACAGTTCATCGGCATGAGCGGATCCGGCTTCAAGATCGGCATGGCGATTGCGGTGTATGAGCTGATGGCGGCGGCAACGCTGGTCATCGTGGCCGTGTTCTTCATGCCGGTGTATCTGAAAAACCACATCTACACCATGCCGCAGTTCCTCGAACAGCGTTATGGCAAGGGCGTGGCGACGACCATGGCGCTGTTCTGGCTTGGCCTGTACATCGTGGTCAACCTGACCTCCATCCTCTACCTCGGCGCCATCGCCATCAGCAGCATCTCCGGCTTGAGCGTGGGCGCCTGCATGCTGTTCCTGGCCGTGTTCGCGACGATCATCACGCTGGGCGGCATGAAGGTGATCGGCTACACCGACGTGATCCAGGTGGTGTGCCTGGTGATCGGCGGCCTGGTGACGACCTGGATCGCGCTGGACTTGGTGGCCGGCCTGGGCGGCGGCAAAGGCGCGCTGCACGGCACGGCCGAATTGTTCTCGCGTGCCCGCGGCCACTTCGACATGGTGCTGACGCGCGATCATCCAAGCTATATGGATTTGCCTGGCCTGAGCATCCTGCTGGGCGGCATCTGGATCGCCAACCTGAATTACTGGGGCTGTAACCAGTACATCACGCAGCGCGCGCTGGGCGCCGACCTGCGGACCGCACGCAAAGGCCTGCTGTTTGCGGCATTCCTCAAATTGCTGATGCCCGTGATCGTGGTGCTGCCCGGCATAGCGGCCTTCGCGCTGGACCAGGCGGGCGCGCTGGGCGGTGCGCTGCGCCAGGGCGGCGAGCTGAATCCGGACCGCGCCTACCCGACGCTGCTGGCATTGCTGCCGGACGGCTTGCGCGGCGTGGCGTTCGCCGCCCTGACCGCCGCTGTGGTGGCCTCGCTGGCCGGCAAGGCAAACAGCATCGCCACCATTTTCACGCTGGATATCTATCGTAAGAAATTTGTACCCGCAGCAACCGAAGAGCGCATGGTGTGGGTCGGCCGCCTTACCGTGGTGGCGTCGATGGCAATTGCGGTGCTGATCGCACCAATGCTGGGCATCGACAAGAAAGGCGGCTTCCAGTACATCCAGGAATACACCGGCTTTGTCTCGCCGGGCATCCTTGCCATGTTCCTGCTTGGTTTCTTCTGGAAGAAAGCGACCAACGCAGCCGCCATGTTCGCCACCGTGGGCGGGCTGGTGTTCTCCATCATCCTCAAGTTCCTGCCAACGATGATGGACCTGTCCTTCCTCGCGCCGATCGGCTTCGCCGCCGACAACGGCAGCGGCGTCTTCGAAATCCCGTTCATCGACCGCATGTTCCTGGTGTTCTGGGCAGTGGTGGCCGGCATGGTGCTGATCAGCCTTATGGGAAGGCGTGATGGCGAAGCCAAAGCCATGGTGGTCGACCGCCAGTTGTTCCGTGTAGACCGTGGCTTTGCTATCGGTTCGGCCGTGGTGTGCGTGCTGCTGGCCGTGATCTACGGGGCGCTCTGGTAATACAACAAATCACAAAAAAACTACGGAGAAAACAAAAGCATCATGAAGCAAAAGAAAATCAGCCTGCTGGTGAAGTCGCTGTTCCTGATCCCTGCCATTCCTGCAGCCTTCGCGCAGCAGGCGGAAGAACCGTCGATCCAGAAGGTCACCGTTTCCGGTATCCGCGCCTCGGTGCGCAGCGCGCTGAGCGTCAAGGAAAACTCCAACAGCATGGTGGAAGTCGTCGCTTCCGAAGACATCGGCAAGCTGCCGGACACCACCATCGCCGAGTCGCTGGCCCGCCTGCCTGGCCTGGCCGCAGGCCTGGATCGCGGCAACGCCAGCCAGATCGTGGCGCGCGGAATGGGCGAGCGCTTCATCGGCGCTACCCTGAACGGCCGCGAACTGGCTTCGTCCGAGCCGAACCGCGCTGTGCGCTTCGAGCAGTTCCCGTCCGAATCGCTGTCCGGCGCGATCGTCTACAAGACTCAGAATGCGGACCTGGTGGAAGGCGGCGTCGCCTCCAGCATTGACCTGCAGACTGTGTCGCCACTCAAATACAGCGGCCGCCAGGCTTCGCTGAAGGCCGACGCGCTGTACTACTCGGAAGCCCGCGACCTCGACACCAAATCGGTTCGCCCGCGCCTGGGCGGCATCTTCATCGACCAGTACGCGGACAAGAACGTTGGCGTGGCGCTGGCCTTCAGCTATCAGAAGCAGCCTTCGGTGGAGAAGCGCAAGAACCACTGGGGCTTCAACGAAGACCATGCCGCCGACATCAACGGCGACGGCAAGGTAGACAAGACGCCATGGGGTTTCGAGACTGAACTCAAGCGCGGCACCAACGAGCGTGGCAGCGTGCTGGGCAAGGTGGAGTGGAAGGCCAGCCCGGATGCGATGATCACCGCCGACGTCTACTACGCCAAGAACAAGATCCGCGAACCGGCCATGTCGCACTGGACCGGCGACCTTGGCAACTGGGATGGCTGGCAGAGCGCCAACTACTCGAACCTCGACATCCGCAACGGCTACGTTGTCGGTGCCACCGTCAACAACGTGGGCCTGACCACCAACAGCACGTTGTGGACGCAGGACATGGACAACCTGGCCGCGGGCCTGAACGGCAAGTTCAATGTCGGCGACTGGAAAGTGGATGCCGACATCGCCACTTCCTCGGCCGGCCGCGACAGCGCCTGGCGCGACGTACGCCAGTTCGCCCTGAACAACGGCACCATCAAGTGGTCCTTCACCGGCGACGAAACCCAGGACTTCAGCTTCAGCCACGATTCGGGCAACCCGGCCGCCTTCGGCAACCCGACCTTGTACGTGGACACCGACGGCCACGTCGACGACCGCCTGAACTCGGCGCAACTGAGCGCATGGCGTCCGCTGGATGCGGGCATGGTGAGCCGCATCAAGTTCGGCGCGCGCTTCGCCGACCGCGAGAAGAAATACCACCAGACCACCTGGAACCTGGCTTCGAACAGCGCCATTCCGGCATCGGCCTACGAAACGGTCAATGTTTCCGGCTTCGCGCCATTCATCGTGCTGAAAGACTTCATGGGCTCCGCCACCAGCCTGTGGGGCGCAGATGTCTTCAGCCCGGATGGCCGCACCCCGACCGCGAACGACTTGCTGGCCGGCTGGAAGGTCAAGGAAAAGAACAGCAGCGTCTACGCCCAGGCCGACCTGGAAGGAGAATTGTTCGGCAAGACCTTCCGCGGCAATGCCGGGGTGCGCGTGGTGCACACAAAGCAGACCGGCACCGGCATGGAGTCGATCAACGGCGCCGCGCCGACCCCGGCTGAAGGCGGGGCTTCGTACACCCGCGTGCTGCCCAGCATGAACCTGATCTTCAACCTGGACCAGGCGCAGAAGCAGCAAATCCGCTTCAGCGTGGCGCGCGCCATGTCGCGTGCCCCGATGGATGAAATGCGCGCCTCGCGCCAGCTGGCCATCGACACCAATCCGGGTTCGCAGCAGCCGATCACCGGCAGCGCGGGCAATCCTGGGCTGCTGCCGATGATGTCGAACCAGGTCGACCTGTCGTGGCAGTACTACTTCGACAAAGGGTCGCTGGTGTCGGCCGGCGTGTTCTACAAGAAGGTGTCGGACTACATCGGCATCACCACCGACCATACCACCGTCAACGGCCGCGCTGCGACCCTGACCCGTTCCGTGAACGGCGAGGGCGGCAACGTGCGGGGCCTGGAGCTTGTGGCGCAGCATGCCTTTACCGGCCTGCCGGCTCCGTTCGACGGCCTGGGCGTTGCTGCGAACTTCTCGTACAACGACAGCGACATCAAGGAATACACCAACAACTATCCGATGGTGGGCCTGATGAAGCGCAATGGCGGCCTGACCCTGTGGTACGAGAAGGCGGGCTACGAGGCGCGCGTATCTGCCAACTACCACAGTGCCTTCGTGCGCATGCCGCGCTGGACCGCCGGCTACATGATCGAGAATCCAGCCGAGACCTACGTCTCCGCCAACTTCTCGAAGTGGCTGACCCCGCAGTTGCAGCTGCGCCTTGGCCTGGACAACATCACCAACCAGAAAGTGGTGGAGACCCAGTCCAACAATCCATACATGCAGAACGTGATGGAATATGGCCGCCGCTACAACCTGGGCCTGAGCTACAAGTTCTGATTGAGGCATGCCGATGATCCGTAACACACTTTGCCTGGCCGCGATGGCGTTCGTTCACGCTGCCCAGGCCGCGCAGGGCCCTCAAGTGCTGGCAGTCGATGCCAGCACCCCCGCACCGGCGCCTTTGTCCGGCCATATCAAGATGGGCACGGCCGTCGCTCCCGGCGGCCATGTCCTTGGCATCAACAGCCGCTACCTGACGCGCGACGGCCAGCCCTGGCTGCCGGTGATGGGTGAATTCCACTACTCGCGCAGCCCGGCGGATAGCTGGGAGGCGGAGCTGGCCAAGATGAAGTCGGCCGGCATCAACGTGGTGGCCAGCTACATCATCTGGAACCACCACGAGGAAAAGGAAGGGAAGTTCAACTGGAGCGGCAACCGCGACCTGCGGCGCTTCATCCAGCTGGCCAACAAAGCCGGGCTGGAGGTGTGGATCCGCGTTGGCCCCTGGTCGCACGCGGAAGTGCGTTACGGCGGCATTCCCGACTGGGTGGTGGATTCCATGCCGACCCGCCAGGACGATCCCCAATACCTGAAATACGTGGACCGCTTCTACCGCGAGATTGCGAAACAGGTCGATGGCTTGCTGTGGAAGCAGGGCGGTCCCGTGATCGGCGCCCAGATCGAGAATGAATACAACCTGGCAGGCCCGGGCCGCGGCGCCCAGCACATCGCCACGCTGAAAGGCATGGCCGTGAAGGCCGGCATCGACGTGCCGTTCTACACGGTGACCGGCTGGGACCAGACCTTGTATCCGTCCGGCGAAGTGGTGCCGGTGTTCGGCGGCTACCAGGACGAACCGTGGGCCACCAGCAAGACCGAGCTGCCGCCGAAGGAAACCTACACCTTCCGTTTCGACACGCGCGTCAGCGGGGACCTCGGCGCGCAAACACGCGCCACCCAGCAAGGCACGGCGGAAACCGACATGGACCGCACGCCATTCCTGGGCGCGGAGTACGGCGCCGGGCTGCCGGCCATGTACCGCCGCCGCACGCTGGTATCGCCGGACGATATCGCGTCGACCCTGCCAGTGCAGATGGGATCCGGCGTCAACCTGATGGGCTATTACATGTTCCATGGCGGCCGCAATCCGGTCGGCATGACCACCATGGAAGAGAGCACGCGCACCGGCGGCTACAACGACACGCCTGCCATCAACTACGATTTCAATGCGCCGCTGGGCCCTGACGGCCAGCAGCGCGACGTGCTGGCTTACCTGCGCCCGTTCCACTACTTTATGAACGACTTCGGCGCGCGCCTGGCGCCGATGACGGTGCATAAGCCGTCGCTTGTGCCGGCCGACCCGGCCGACTTGTCGGTGCCGCGCTGGTCGGTGCGCAGCAAGGGCGAACAGGCCTTCCTGTTCTATAACGGCCATGTGCGGCAATATGCGCTCCCGGCGCAGAAGCAGGTGCAGTTCGCGGTGAAGCTGGACGGGCAGGCAGTCACGCTGCCACGCCAGCCGGTCGATATCGCGGCCGGCAGCTACTTCTTCTGGCCGATCAATTTCGATATGGACGGCTACCGCCTGCAATACGCCACAGTGCAGCCGGTAGCCCGGCTGGAGCGCGGCAAGGCGGGCAGCGTGTACGTGTTCGCGGCGCAGGACGGCATTGCGCCTGAATTCGCGCTGGACGCGGCGGCCGGCGCCTGCCTCAAGACGCAGGGCAAGGTAGGCAACCCGGACGGCGGCGTGCTGGTGCAAGGCATCCAGCCCGGCCTCGATGCTGCGCTGACGCTGGACTGCGCCGGCAAGCGCCCGGTGACGGTGCTGGTCCTGTCGCAGCAGCAGGCGCGCCAGATGGCAGTCGGCCAGTTGCAGGGCGAACGCCGCCTGGTCGTCAGCGACAGCCAGGTGCACTTTGCCAACGGCCGGCTGGTGTTGCGCTCCCAGGGCAAGCCAGCCTTCCGCGCGGCAGTGTTTCCGGCCCTGCCGCTGCCGCTGAAGGGCAGCATGGCGCTGCAGGCGAGCGGCAGGGATGGCCTGTTCCAGGTTGTCGAGGCAACGCTGCCAAGCCAGGAGCTGGCTGTCACTGCGCGCAAGTTGCGCGCCGCACAGCCAGTCCCTCCGATTAAAATTGGCGGCAACGCCAAGGCGGCAATCCAGCCCGATGCGGAAGTCTTCGGCAATTCCGCAGCATGGGAACTGTCGCTGGGTACGACCCGGCCGAAAGGAGTCGACGGCGCCTTGCTGGAAATTGATTTTGTCGGCGACGTGGCCCGACTGTTCGACGGCACGCGCATGGTGGACGACTGGTATTACAACGGCCAGCTTTGGCAGTTCGGTCTAGGCAACCTGCCGGCTCGCGAACGTGCTGCGCTGACGCTGACGGTACTGCCGTTGCGCGCCGACGCACCGATCTACCTGCCGAAAGAGCACCGTCCCGCGTTCAACGGGCAGGCGCAGGTAGTGGAGCTGCGCGGCGTCAAGGTCACGCCGGTGTATCGTGTAGAAATTGGCCGCTGAACGGAGTTTGAATATGGCATTGAAAATTGGTCTCGTTGGCTTGGGCAAGATTGCAGTCGACCAGCATATCCCCGCGATTCGCGGCAACAAAGGCCTCGAGCTGGTGGCGGGCTGCTCGCCGGCCAGTGCGCCGGAAGGCGTGCTGCGTTACCCGGACATGGGCAGCATGTTGGCCGCCCATCCTGAAATCGAAGCGGTGGCGATCTGCACCCCGCCACAAGTGCGGCACAAGCTCGCCTGCGAGGCGATTGCGGCAGGCAAGCACGTATTCCTGGAAAAGCCGCCAGCGGCAACGCTGGGCGAGGCCGCGTCCATTGCCGCCATGGCGGCGCAGCACGGGGTGACGGCGCTGGCAGGCTGGCATTCGCGCTTCGCACCTGGCGTGGAAAGTGCCCGCAACTGGATGCTGGCGCGGCCCATCAAGTCCATCCAGATCCGCTGGAAGGAAAACGTGCGGCAATGGCACCCGGGCCAGAAATGGATCTTCGAGGCAGGCGGCATGGGCGTGTTCGATCCCGGCATTAACGCCTTGTCGATCCTGACGCACCTGTTGGGGGGCTATGCGCTGGTGCGCAAGGCAGCCCTGCACGTGCCGTCGAATTGCAGCGCGCCGATCCAGGCTGAGTTGGAGATGGCGAGTGAACGCGGCGTTCCGATCGATGCGGAGTTCGATTTCCTGCAGACGGGCCAGCAGACTTGGAGCATCTTCGTGGAGTCGGCGGCTGGCGATACCATGGCCCTGCACCTGGGCGGCCGCATCATGGAAGTGAACGGCAAGGTAGTGCTGGACGAGCCGGAGCGCGAATACCCTTCGATGTACGAGCATTTCCGGCGCCTGGTAGCCAGCAAGAGTTCCGACGTCGACTTCACTCCGCTACAGGCGGTCGCGGATGCCTTCCTGGTTGGCAAACTGACGAGCGCTGAACCGTATATTGAGTAGGCGAACCAGGTCAATACAGGCCGAAGATCCTGCCGGACAGTCCCAGGATCATTGAAGTATTGACCAGGGTTAGCCCGACCATCCAGCGCATGTTGGCGCTGGCTTCCTTGCGCTGTGCGTCAAGGCTGGCCCGCAGTTCGGCGAGGCCGTTGTCGGTATGCTGCCTCAAGCGTTCGACCGCGTCGTAGAGCCGGTCTATGTCCTTTTTGATAGTATCCACAAGTGCCTCGACCTTGGCAATTCGTTCGTCATAGTCCATGGGCGCCTCCGCAATGAATAATCTCGACTTTGCGGTCTGCCGGTTGGACCGGTATTGAGATTTGACAGAAGTCTGTGAAAAAAGTTCCTAGGCCTTGTCCTACAAAACTGCTTGCTCCGCGCCGATAGTTGCGGTGCGGGCAGCGGCGCACCATGTGCCCATGATACGTTCGAAGGAGAGAACGATGAGCACAAGTAAGGAGAAAATGAACCCGATCGCGCCCGACAGCCTGAAGGCGCGTGCGCCTGGCGTCGAACCCGGCAACGAGCAGCGCGGCGAGACGCTGCAGCGAGATACGGACGGGGTAGGCGAGCGGGGCGGCGTGGCCGGCCAGCAGACCGGCTGGGCGGCGCGCCAGTCGGCGGAACGGATGCGCCAGCGGAGCGACACCGCCAATGCGGAAAGCACCGGCGGCAGCCTGCAGCAGGAGCAGCATGCCGGCTCGCAGGAGTCGGCCACCGGCCCTGCCGGCAAGCGTCAGACCGACGAAGCGCGGCCCAAGCTTTCGCGGGCGCGCGAGTTGGACAAGTAGATATTGTCCTTCGACAGTGCGCGGTTTGCGCTGACGGCGTCGGCCCAATCGCGCGTGGTCGTCACGGCGGCGAAGTTGGAATGGAATACCACGCTGAATATGCGATGGATCTCTTCCGCCGTGGCTCGGCCGGCTGCGTTCTCGTACGGCAGCGAACCGGTGGCATCGGACAGGTATTCCACGGCCAGCCCCATATGCGCAGCCTCGATGATGGTTGAGGCATTGCAGTTGTGGGTCATGTAGCCCGCAATCGCCAGGGTGTCGATCTTGTTATCGGCCAGCCATTGTGCGAGGCCGGTGCCGGTGAAGCTGCTGGCCAGCTTTTTATTGACGACATAATCGGCGCCCAGCGCTGCGACCTCCGGATGCAGCTGCCAGCCGTCGGAGCCGACGGCAAACACCGGTGCGCCGGCTGGCGTGTCGTGCTGCACCACCACCACAGGTACGCCGCTTTCGCGCGCCACCTTCATGGCCTGGACAATATTCGGCAGCGATTGCTCGACCGGAGGGTATTCGATCGGCAGCTTGCCGGTGAAGTATTCGTTCTGTACGTCGATCACGATCAGGGCGCGGCGTGGCATGGTATTTCCTCCGTTTGGGTTGTTGATGGGATCCATTGTGCGGTCCGCACCGATTTTGCGACAGTGGCCCAAGAGACAACATGCGATATAATCGGGCCATGCGTAAAAAAGTGGCCATTATTGCCTTCGACGGCATCACTCCATTCCACCTGTCCGTGCCTTGCCTGGTATTCGGCGGCCCGCATGCCGAGCATTTGTACGAGGTGACGGTATGCGCAGCAGAAAAGGGGCCGATGCGCACCACCGCTGGCTTTGAAATCTCGACCAGCAAGAGCCTGCGCGCCCTGGACAAAGCGGATATCGTCATCATGCCGACCTGGCACGACGACTGCCGGCCCTCGCCGCCAGCGCTATTGCAGGCTCTGAAGAAGGCCCACGCGCGCGGTTCAACCATCGTCGGCTTGTGCCTTGGCGCCTTTCCAGTGGCGGAAGCGGGCCTGCTTGATGGCCGCACCGTCACCACGCACTGGGCTTTTGCCGGCCAGTTGGCCGAACGCTGCCCGCTGGTGAAGGTCGATGAAGAAGTGTTATATGTGGACGAGGGCGACGTGCTGACGTCGGCCGGCGCGGCGGCCAGCCTGGATTGCTCGCTCTACCTGCTGCGCAAGCTGCAGGGCGCCGACTACGCGAACATGGTGGCGCGCCGCCTGCTGGTGGCGCCGCATCGTGAAGGAGGGCAAGCGCAGTTCATCAACCGCCCGCTGCCGGTTACCGCCAGCGACAGCCGCCTGGCGCAGGTGCTGGACTGGGTGCAGCATCGCCTGGCCGAAGAACACAGCCTGGATACGCTGGCGGAACGGGCGGCCATGAGCCGCCGCAATTTCACGCGCCACTTCCGCCAGGCCACCGGTACTTCGTTCAAGCAATGGCTGCTGAACCAGCGCCTGGCCCACGCCCAGCGCATGCTGGAAACCAGCGACGCTTCGATTGAAGCGGTGGCACAAGCGGCCGGTTTTGGCAGCGCGCTATCGTTAAGGCAGCACTTCCGCGCTGCCTTCCATAGCTCGCCGTCGGCCTACCGCAAGCTATTTGACGCCTGACATATCCGGCAGGGTGTGCGCGATGCCCTTGTGGCAGTCGATGCAGGTCTTCTCGCCGCTGGCCAGCTGGGTCGAGTGGGCATCCACAGCGCGCTTGCTCTGGCGGGTGAAGTCCATCGAATCGAACTGGTGGCAGTTGCGGCATTCGAGCGAGTTGTTGGCCTTCATGCGCCGCCACTCATTGCCCGCCAGCTGCAGCCGGTGTGCCTCGAATTTCTCGCGGGTGTCGATGGTGCCGAACACCTTGCCCCATACCTCTTTGGATGCCTGCATCTTGCGGGCGATCTTGCTGGTCCACTCGTGCGGCACGTGGCAATCGGAGCACTTGGCGCGTACGCCGGTGCGGTTGGCGAAGTGGATTGTGCGCTGCAGCTCCGGATAGACGTTGTCGCGCATCTCGTGGCAGCCGGTGCAGAACTTCTCGGTATTGGTGGCTTCCATGGCGGTGTTGAAGCCGCCCCAGAACACCACGCCTGCCACAAAGGAACCGATCACCAGGAAGCCCAGGCTAAGGTGCATGCTTGGGCGGCGCAGGACGTTCCAGTAGTTTTTAATCAGCCTGAACATGGCGTTACCCTCTATTTATGCTTGGCCGGTGCTGCCGGCGCGGACGGGTTCAGCATCGTGTCGACGTCCTTGAACTGGTTGGGCACCAGCGGCTCAAGGTTCGCTTGCGGCACGTGGCATTGCAGGCAGAAGTAGCGTCGCGGCGACAGCTCGGCGAGGAAGTTGCCGTCGCGGTTCTGGAAGTGCGTCACGCTGATCATCGGCGCCTGGCTTTCCTGAGTGCGGGTGCGGGCGTGGCACATCATGCAGCGGTTGGCGCTCTTGTCGGTCTGGTAGCCCTCGATCTTGTGCGGGATGACCGGCGGCTGCATGGAGTAATTGCGAACGCGCCGGATATCGCTATTGTCGGGGTTGACCATCGGCGCCGGCTTGGTGGTCTCGGCCAGCGGCGTCGGGCCGCGCATATTGTCGAGGGCGCGCGGGGCCGGCACCTGGGCCAGGACGGACAGCGGCAGAAGAAGAGCGAGAAGGAATGCAAATTTTTTCATGGCCATGGCTCCTAAACCTTGCGGATGCTGACTGCGCACTTCTTGTAGTCAGTCTGCAAAGAGATTGGGCAGGTAGCGTCCAGCGTCACCTTGTTCACAAGCTGGCTGGCGTCGAAGAACGGAATGAATACCAGTCCGCGCGGCGGCCGGTTACGGCCGCGCGTCTCGACTCGAGTCTGGATCATGCCGCGCCGTGACTTGACCTCGATCAGGTCGCCGCGCCGTGCACCGAGGGCCTTGGCGTCTTCGGGATGCATGAAGCAGACAGCATTCGGCACGGCGCGGTACAGCTCCGGCACGCGGCGCGTCATGGTGCCGGTGTGCCAATGCTCCAGCATGCGTCCGGTGGACAGCCAGAACGGGTATTCCTTGTCCGGCGATTCGGCCGGTTTCTCGTAAGGCAGCGCAAAGATCACAGCCTTGCCGTCCGGGTGGCCATAGAAGCGAACGTCTTCGCCTTTCTTGACGTAAGGGTCCAGGCCTTCGCGGTAGCGCCAGCGGGTTTCCTTGCCGTCGACCACGGGCCAACGCAGTCCGCGGGCTTCGTGATACATGTCGAACGGCGCCAGGTCGTGCCCGTGGCCGCGGCCAAAGCTCGCATATTCCTCGAACAGGCCTTTCTGCGGATAGAAGCCAAAGGCTTTGGCCTCGTCGTTCTGGTAGCCGGCTTCGATTTGCGAGGCCGGATATTTGTCGACCTGGCCGTTGCGGTACAGGACGTCGAACAGGGTCTTGCCCTTGTAGGCCGGCATGGCGGCCAGCAGCGGCGCCGGCCAGACTTCTTCCATCTTGAAGCGCTTGGAGAATTCCATCAGCTGCCACAGGTCGGAGCGTGCGTCGCCCGGCGCACTGACAAGCTGGTGCCAGAACTGGGTACGGCGTTCCGCGTTGCCGTAGGCGCCTTCCTTCTCCACCCACATGGCGGTCGGAAGGATCACGTCGGCCGCGGTGGTGCTGGCGGTCGGGTAAGGATCGGATACGACGACAAAGGCGTCCGGATTGCGCCAGCCGGGGAGGATCTCGCCCATGATGTTCGGGCCGGCCTGCATGTTGTTGTTGCACATGACCCAGTAGGCATTCAGCTTGCCGTCCTTGAGCATGCGGCTTTGCAGGACCGCGTGGAAACCGGGCTTGTCGGGGATGGTCCCCGGCGGCAGCTTCCAGATCTTCTCGGCGATCTCACGATGCTTGGGATTGGCCACCAGCATGTCGGCCGGCAGGCGGTGCGAGAAGGTGCCGACTTCGCGCGCCGTGCCGCAGGCCGACGGCTGGCCGGTCAGCGAAAACGGGCTGTTGCCTGGCGAGGAGATTTTCCCCGTCAGCAGGTGGATGTTGTACAGCAGGTTGCTGCACCACGTGCCGCGCGTGTGCTGGTTGAAACCCATGGTGAAGAAGGAGGTCACCTTGGTCTTTGGATCGGCATACAGTTCCGCCAGGCGTTCCAGGCGCTCGCGCGGCACGCCGCTCAACTTCGATACGGATTCCACGTCATAGGCGCTGACGAACTTTGCATATTCCTCGAACGTGCTTGGCTTGCCGCCGCCGGCATCGCCAGCGTTGGTGGCGGCTTTTTGCAGCGGATTGTCCGGGCGCAGGCCGTAGCCGATATCCTTGTTGCCCATCACGAAGCGCGTGTGCTTGTTGACGAAGTCCTTGTTCACGCGGTTGTTCTTGATGATGTAGTTGGCGATGTAGTTCAGGATCGCCAGGTCGGTTTGCGGCGTGAAGACAATAGGCTGGTCGGCCAGCTCGAAGCTGCGATGCTCGTAGGTTGACAGCACGGCGACTTTCACGTGCGGGTTGGACAGGCGGCGGTCGGTAATGCGGGTCCACAGGATAGGGTGCATTTCCGCCATGTTGGAGCCCCACAGCACGAAGGCGTCGGCGGCTTCGATGTCGTCGTAGCAGCCCATCGGCTCGTCCATGCCGAAAGTGCGCATGAAGCCTGCAACGGCGGACGCCATGCAGTGGCGCGCGTTCGGGTCGAGGTTATTGGTGCGGAAGCCGGCCTTCATCAGCTTGGAGGCCGCGTAGCCTTCCCAGATGGTCCATTGGCCGGAGCCGAACATGCCGACGGCGGTCGGGCCTTTCTCGTTCAGCACTTTCTTGAACTGCCTGGCCATTTCATCGAAGGCGGCATTCCACGACACTGGCTGGAACTCGCCATCCTTGGCGTACTTTCCGTTCTTCATGCGCATCAGGGGCTGGGTCAGGCGGTCGGCGCCGTACATGATCTTCGACAGGAAGTAACCCTTGACGCAGTTGACGCCGCGATTGACTTCGGCGTTGATGTCGCCATGCGTCGCCACCACGCGCCCGTCCTTGACGCCGACGTTGACGCCGCAGCCCACGCCGCAGAAGCGGCAAGGGGCCTTGCTCCATTTGAGCTGGGTCTTGGCGGCATCGGTGACGACGTTGGAGGCGGCAGCAGGCAGCTGGATGCCGGCGGTGGCGGCCGCCGTCATGGCGGCGGTCTGTGTGATGAAATCACGGCGAGTTTGTTTCATTGTAGTTCCTCGTCCATTGAGTTGCCGGGTTCGGCATGCTGGTAAACCAGGGCGACGTTGAGGACGCCGGGCAGGGCCCGGATGGCGTCCATGGCGTCGAGTGTTCGGGGTGCGCTTTCCGCTTCCAGCGTGACGATCAGTCGACCGTCCGCTTCAGCGGCGTGCACGATGCAGCGGGGCAGGATGGCTAGCTGGGCACGCACTTCCGCCACTTGTGCGGGTGTGACGTGGACGATGACGCCGGCGATGTGGATTTCGGCGGTCATGGTCATGCACCTGGCAGGCGGCCGGTGAGCATCTGGTACATCCAGACGATGAATCCATAGCCGCCTACCGTTGCTACCGCGAGGATCGGGGCGAGGACCACCGTCATGAACAGGAAGACCTTCAATTCTTGCGCCTTGCTGGCGACGGGTTCTTTGTTTTCCATTTGCTCACCATTTTACGGAGAAAGGTGCTTCATAAAATTAGCGCAGGTTAAGCGCTTTGCCTGATACAAAACTATTTCGCCGGCGGGCGGACGGCGAGTTCAATCGACAAGCCGCCGGCGCCAGCGGCGACCGGGCCGGCCTGTCCTTCCAGGTCGCCCGCCTGCGGCGTGGCGCTTCCGCTGGCGGAAATTCGTGCACCCACGATCAACGGCCCCGCGTCGGCCAGGTGCGTTCCGGCCGACAGCGCATGACTATCGTCCAGCACAAACTGCAGCGGAAAGTCGCCGACAGGACGCTTGATCGCCGCCAGCGGCATCGGCGATCCATTCGCGGCACGGGCGTAGATGAACAGTGTCTGGCCAGGCTTCGGCGCCGCGCTTCCGGTGGCAAGTCGAATCGTGCCCGAAAGACGCGTTGACGAAGCGGCCGTGGTTGCCGGCTGCGCCGTCGCTGGCGTGTCGGCTGGCATGCCCTGGCGTACTCGCGCCTCGGCGATGCCGGCCTGCGTCGAGCGGGCGAATTCGGAGTCCTCGGGGACCAGTGGCAGGACGGCCTGCCATTGTTTTTCTGCGCGCGCGAAGTCGCCGCGGGCGAAGGCTGCACTGCCGGAGAGGGCAAGCGCTTTCGGTTGCTGCGGATCGACGGCGAGCGAGCGTTCGATCAGGCGTTCCGGCTCGCCGGCCAAAGCGCCGCCCTGCGCAGTAGCCAGGGCATCAGCGTAGTCGGCCAGCACGCCTGCATCCTGCGGCAGCAGCGTGGCAAGGTGGGCGTAGGCCTTGGCGGCATCTGCATAGCGGTTCATGGCGCTGTAAGAGCGCGCCAGCATGTGCCAGCCGTCGATGTCCTGTGGTTGCTTGCGAAGTCGCTCGGCAAGGCGCTCAACCATGGCCGGAATGTCTTCCTCCGACGGCCCGTGGTCGGTTGGCGTGGCGGCAGCGGCCAGCAACTCGGGCGGCATGGTCAGCGCGTCGGGACGGCCAACCTGCATGTAAATTGCGACTGCTGCCGCTGGCAACAGCACCGTGAGCGCCAGTGCCATGCGCGTTTGCGGTTGCTGGCCGCCCGGTGCGCCGGGAACGGGCGCCGCGCTGTCGCTGCGGCGCATCAGCGGCGGTACGACACAGGCCAGTGCGATGGCGGACATGATGCCGATGATGGCGATGAACATGCTCATTGCTTTGCCTTCCAGAATCCACGCAGCGCCAGGAAACCGGCTGCGAGCAGCAGCAAGGGGCCGAACCAGAGCAGGGCGGTGCTGGCGTTCAGCGGCGGCTCGTACAAAACGAAGTCGCCATAGCGCTGCACCATGAAGTCCACCACCTGCTGCTCGCTGCGGCCCTGGGCCAGTTGCTGGTGGATCTGCTGGCGCAAATCCAGCGCCAGCGGCGCGTGGGAATCGGCCAGGCTCTGGTTCTGGCAAACCAGGCAGCGCAGTTCTTCGGCGAGCGCCATCGTGCGCGCGTCAAGCGTGGCGGCGGTGACGTCAGCCATGGGCCAGGTCCTTCACCATGCGGGCAACGCGTTCGCGCGCTTCCGGCAACGACAGCGGACCGATATGCTTCATGCGGATGATGCCGTGGCGGTCGATCACGAATGTCTCAGGCACGCCGTAGACGCCGAAGTCGATGCCGATGCGGCCGTCGTGGTCGAAGGCGATCTGGCGATAGGGATTGCCGTTGTTCTGCAGCCAGCGCAGGGCGTCGTCGCGCTGGTCCTTGTAGTTCAAGCCGATTACCGGCGCGTCGACGGCGCGCGACAGGTCCATCAGGTCCTTGTGCTCGATGCGGCAGCCTTCGCACCAGGAAGCCCAGACGTTCAGCACCCATACGCGGCCCTGCATCTTGGCCGGCGACACGGTGTCTGCAGGGTTGTCCAGCATCTGCGCCGAGAACTGCGGCACCGGCTTGCCGATCAGGGGCGACGGCAGCTCGCGTGGATTGCGCTGCAGGCCGATGCCGAGGAAGGCAAGGAGTATCGCGAACAGGCCGATGGGAAGGATGAAGCGTTTCATTGTGGCTCCGGCAGCAAGGAAGAGGCGGCCAGCGCAGGCACGGCCGCGGAATCCGCCGCGGCGTCCTGTGCCTGGCGTGCGGTACGGTAGCGGCTGTCAGATGCCGCCAGCAGGCCGCCGACGGCAAACAGCACGCAACCGCCCCAGATCCAGCCGACGAAAGGCTTGAGCTGGACGCGCAGCAGCCAGCGGCCATCGCCGGTCGAGTCGCCGAGGGATACATACAGGTCGCGCAGCAGGCCGCGGTCGATCGCAGCTTCGGTCATGGTGTCCTGCGCCACGGTATAGCGGCGCTGTTCCGGATGAAGAAGCGCGACTGCCTGGCCCTGGCGCGCAACGGCGACACTGGCGCGCAGGGCGGTGTAGTTCGGACCTCGCCCATCTTCCAGCTTTTGCAAGGTGAAGCTGTATTCGCCAAGTGACGCCTGCTGGCCAGGCGCCAGTACCACGTCCTGCACCAGCTCATGTCCCTTGACCATGGTGACGCCGATCACGAACACGCCCAGGCCGGCGTGCGCCGCCAGCATGCCCCACCATGAACGTGGCTGACGCGCCAGCTTGCCGCGTTGCTGGAACAATTGCCATGCGGTGCCGAGCAGGATCCACGCGGCCAGCAGCAGGCCGAGTGAAGACATGACCGAACCGCGCACCACCAGGGCGGCGCCGAGGCCAACGCCAATCGCAATGGCGGCGGGCCAGCGCAGGCGCCGCGCCAACTGGGCCCGCGTGCCTTGGCGCCAGCCGGCGAAAGGACCCGCCGCGACCAGCAGCAGAACCGGCAGCATGATCGGCACGAAAACTTTCTCAAAGTAGGGCGGACCGACGGAGATTTTGCCTGCGCCAAGGGCGTCCAGCACCAGCGGGTACAGGGTGCCAAGCAGCACGGTGCCAGTCGCTGCCAGCATCACCACGTTCTGCAACAGCAGCAGCGATTCGCGCGACAGCGGCGAGAAGACAGTACGCTGGCGCAGGCGCGGTGCGCGCCATGCATACAACAGCAGCGAGCCGCCGACCACCACGGCCAGGTAGGCCAGGATGAAGGCGCCGCGGCGCGGATCGGTGGCAAAGGCATGCACCGACGTCAGTACGCCGGAGCGCACCAGGAAGGTGCCCAGCAGCGACAGTGAGAATGCCAGGATCGCCAGCAGCGCCGTCCAGCTGCGGAAGATGCCGCGCTTTTCCGTCACGATCAGTGAGTGCAGCAGCGCGGTGCCGACCAGCCATGGCATGAAGGACGCGTTTTCCACCGCGTCCCAGAACCACCAGCCGCCCCAGCCCAACTCGTAGTAGGCCCAGAAGCTGCCCATCGCGATGCCCAAGGTAAGGAAACTCCACGCAGCCAGCGCCCACGGCCGTGACCAGCGCGCCCATGATGCGTCGAGCCGCCCGCCCAGCAGGGCGGCGATGGCAAACGCAAAGGTGACTGAGAAACCGACGTAGCCCATATACAGCAGGGGCGGATGCGCGATCATGCCGGCATCCTGCAGGAGCGGGTTCAGGTCATTGCCATCCGGCGCAGCCGGCAGCATGCGCATGAATGGATTTGACGTCAGGATCAGGAACAGCAGGAAGCCGACCGCCACAAGTCCCAGCACTCCGACCAGGCGCGCCTGCACTTCGCGCGGCAACTGCTGCGACAGGCTGGCCGCCGCGAAGGTCCATGCGGACAGCAGCCAGGTCCACAGCAGCAGCGATCCTTCGTGACCGCCCCAGGCTGCGCTCAGGCGGTATTGCCAGGGCAGCAGGGTATTGGAATGCTGCGCCACGTAGCGCAACGAGAAGTCGTTGGCGTACAGGGCGTAGAAAAGGCAGCCGAAAGCCAGGGTGCTGAAAATGAACTGCCCCGCGGCGGCCGGGCGTGCCAGCGCCATCCAGCGCACATCGCCGCGCTGTGCACCTGCCAGCGGCAGGATCCCTTGCACGGCGGCCAGCAGCAAGGCCAGGACCAGCGCGAAATTGCCCGCTTCCGCGATCATGGCATGCCTCTCAGGGAAGCGGGCGCGCGGCCCTGTTCCAGCGCGTGCGCGGCTTCCTTCGGCATGTAGTTTTCATCATGCTTGGCCAGCACTTCCTGCGCCAGGAACAGCGCCCCCTGGCCAAGGCGGCCTTGAGCCACGGCGCCTTTGCCTTCCTTGAACAGGTCGGGGAGGGTTCCCTTGTAATGCACCGGCACCTTCTGCACATTGTCGGTGATGACGAAACTGACGGTCAGGCCGTCGTCCAGCCGCCGCACGCTGCCTTGTTCCACCAGTCCACCGATGCGGAAGATGCCGTTGCGCGGCGCCGTCCCTGCCACCACCTGCGAAGGCGTGAAGAAGAACACCAGGTTATCGCGGAAGGCGGACAGCACCAGGGTTGCGGCGATGCCGCATGCCGCCAGGCTTGCGCCGATCAGGGCAAGGCGTTGATGGCGCGGCTTCATGCTGCTCCTTCGTCGTCATGATGGGTGACAGCCGCCTGCGCTTCGCGCTCGCGCCGTCCCAGCACCCAAACTTCCAGCATCATCAGGCCGAAGACCACACTGAAGGAACCCCACACATAGGAACCGTAGCCGCCCATGGCGAGGAAGTCTTGCAAGCTATGCCAATTCATTTCGTCCTCCGGCGCAGCCAGGCGGCGCTGCCGTGCCGTTCCAGCACGATGCAGCGTGCGCGGCGCAGCGCGACTGCAATCCCGTAGCACCAGAACGCCGCCACCATCAGCAGCATTGCCGCCAGCATGGCCGGGGCCATGGTTGGCGCGTTGCCGAGCGTGACGGACGGCCCCTGGTGCAGGGTGTTCCACCAATAAACCGAGAAATAGATGATCGGGATGTTCACTGCGCCGACCAGGGCCAGTACCGCTGCGGCGCGGTCGGCTCGGCGCGGATCGGCGATGGAGGCATGCAGGCCCATGTAGCCGAGATAGAGGAACAGCAGGATCAGTTCCGAGGTCAGGCGCGCATCCCACACCCACCAGGCGCCCCAGGTCGGCTTGCCCCACAGGGCGCCGGTCCACAAGGCGAGGAAGGTGAACAGGGCGCCGGTAGGCGCCAGCGCGCTGGCCATGATCGACGAGACGCCGGTGTGGTAGGCCAGGCCGAAACCGGCCCATCCCGCCATCGCCATATAAACCAGCATTGACATCCATGCCGCCGGCACGTGGACGAAGATGATGCGGTAGGCATCGCCTTGCTGGAAGTCTGTGGGCGCCACTAGCAGGCCGATAGCCAATCCGGCCAGCCCGGTCAGGACTCCGAGAACGGTGAACCAGGGGATCAGGCGTCCCGCAAGGTGGTAGAAGTTGCGCGGGGAGGCGAAAGTGAATACCGTGAGGCGGCGCCGGGCGCCGTTTGCGGTGGAATAATACGGTTGATTCATAATCTGAACTCCGTCCTACTCGTGTGCGATCCGCAGCGCTGCGGCGGTAGCCCAGGGCCCTGCTGCCAGCGACCCTGCCAGCAGGGCCCCCAACAACATCAGGTGGGGCGAACTGCCGGTACCGTCACTGGCGGCTACAACTGCCGAGCTACCAAGAATTAGTAAGGGAATATACAGGGGCATCAGTATCAGTGCAACAAGTACGCTGCCGCCGCGCGCGCCCAGCGCCAGGCCTGCGCCGATGCTGCCCAGGAGGCTGAGCACCGGTGTGCCAAGCAGAAGTCCAAGCCACAGCACGCCCATCGCTTCGGAATCGAGGCCGTATTGCAAGGCGACCAGTGGCGCGAGCACCAGCAGGGGCAGGCCGGACGTCAGCCAGTGCGCGCACACCTTGGCCAATACCAGTACTTCGAGCGGCTGCGGCGCCAGCAGCAACTGTTCCAGCGAGCCGTCGGCATGGTCGTCGGCGAACAGGCGCTGCAAGCCGAGCAGGGAGGCGAGCAAGGCTGCCACCCACACGATGCCGGGCGCCACACTGCGCAGCAGTTTGGTATCGGGGCCGATGGCGAGCGGGAACAGCGTGGTCGTCACCAGGAAGAAGGCCAGCGGCATCAGCGCGTCGCTGCGCCGGCGCAGGGCCAGCAGCAGGTCGCGCTGCATCAGCTGGCGGGCAGCTTTCAGCATGGGGCTCCCAGCTGCAATTGGCGCACGCCTGGCAGTGCCGGGTCCTGGTGCGTGGTCAGGACCAGCATGCCGCCGCGGGCGCAGTGGGCTTCCATGATTTCGCCGACCTGGACGGCCGAGGCCTGGTCCAGCGCGGCGAGAGGCTCGTCGAGGATCCACAAGGGGCGCTCAGGCGACAGCAGCAAGCGCGCCAGCGCTACGCGCTTGCGCTGGCCTTGGGAGAGCAGGCGCACCGGGCGCTGGGCTTCCGTTTTCAGTCCGATTTCATCCAGCGCACGCAGTGCCGCTTCGCGAGTTGAGCGCTCACCGGGCAGGCCGCCCAGGGCCAGGTTTTCCCACGCCAGCAAATCAGGCTTCAAGCCGTCAGCATGGCCAATGTGGAGCAATTGGGAATGGTAGTGGGCGCGTGTGGCGAGGATAGGCTTGCCTTCCCAATGCACGGCGCCGCGGTCGGGCAGCGCGAGTCCGCAAAGGGAACGCAGGAGGGTGGTCTTGCCGCTGCCATTGCGGCCCTGCACCCAGAGCGCTTCGCCGGCTTGCAGCGAAAAGCTGACGCCCGCGAACAAGGTGCTGCGGCCGCGGCGGCATGTGAGCTGTTGACAGGTCAATCCCATGAATCCCCTCATCGAAGTGGCCATCATCCTATCACCCGTATGTTCGCTTGCCAGGGCCAAATTGGCAAATCTATAATCTAGATCATGTATGCCCGTAATTTTTTACGCTTCCTGGTTTTTTCCCAGTTTGCTGTATCCATCCCATTGTTTGCCGCCGAAAGCGAGGAGCCAAGGCGCCGCAGCATCGCTGCGCACGTGGCGCCGCAAGCGCTTGCGCTGCAGCTGGATGGCCGGCTCGATGACACGGCCTGGGAACTGGCGCCGGCCAATACGCGCTTCTACCAGTTCCAGCCGGAGGATGGCCGCGATGCGCCGCAACACTTGCGCACCACGGTGCGGGTGCTGGTGGACCGGGATGCGCTGGTGTTCGGCATCCGCGCCTGGAATGACGATCCGAAAACCCTGAACGGCACGCTGGCGCGGCGCGACAAGGTTGACCGGGACCAGGACTTCATCGGCATCTGGATCGACCCGACTGGCCACGGCCGCTCGGCGCAATTCGTTCGCGTCAATGTGGCGGGCGTCATGAGCGACGGCATCTACCGTGCCGATGAAGACGAGGAAGACCTGGGCCCCGATTACCCGGTCGAAAGCGCAGTCCACCTGCTGCCCGATGGCTATACGATGGAAGTGCGCTGGCCGCTCTCGAGCCTGCGCTTCCCTTACGGCGAAGGCAAGCCATGGCGCGTGATGGTCGAGCGCAGCGTGCCGCATGAGGATAATATGCTGCTGCTAAGCGCGCCGTTGAAAAAGGAGTCGCTGCATTTCATCGCCGAGATGGAAGAGATCGAAGGCATGGCGCAAGTGCTGCCGACGGTCCAGGACCGGGCTTTCTGGGAGTTCCGGCCCGAGCTCACGCAGCGCTTCAACCGCGACTACGGTCAGCGCAGCAGCCAGACCAGCCTTGGCATGGACATCAGCGCCCGCCCGCGCGCCGACTGGGTATTCAACGCCACGCTGAACCCGGATTTCTCGCAGGTCGAGATCGACGCGCCGACCAGCAACGGAACCAACCGCATCGCCCTCAGCCTGCCGGAGAAGCGCGGCTTCTTCCTCGAGAGCGCGGACGTGCTGGGCATGCGGCTGCCGTCGTTCTATTCGCGTACCGTGGCCGATCCGCGCTGGGGCATGCGTGCAACCTGGCGCGGCGCGGACGCCGATGCCACGGCCCTGGCGCTGGATGACCGGGCCGGCGGGATCGTGATGCGCGGCAGCCCTTACGAAACGCAGGAACATGTCAGCGCCCGCGACAGCAAGGCAACCTTGCTGCGTGCGCGCAGCCATGGCGAGCAGGCGGTGGCCGGGGTCTTCCTGTCCGACCGCGACTACGGCGAAGGCGCACGCAATACCGTGCTGGGCACCGATGGCCAGTGGCGTGCGCCGGCCAACGGCGACGGCCACATCCAGCTTGCCTGGACCGCCATGGCCTCGCGCACCACCGCGCAGTTCGACAGCGAAGGCCGCGCCATGGCCGGCGATGCGCGTAATAGCGGTTATGGCTACGGCAGGTTGAACTACAGTTCCGACGACTGGCTGAACGTCGCCCAGCTGGAAGTCATCGGCACCAATTTCGCCAACGATAATGGTTTCGTGCCGCAGGCCGGCATCGTCAAAGGCGACGTTGAGATCAACCGGCGAACCGGCGCGCGCAACCTGGCGCTGTTCGAAGCTTACGAGACGGAGCTGCACCTCGGCCTGCACGAAATCCGCACGCTTTCGCATGAAACGGTGCAGCGCTGGGTGAGGCCCGGCATCTGGTTCTACGCCGGCCGGCAGACCCGCTACTGGGCCGACCTGGGCTTCGACCGCCAGCGTGGGCGGGCGGGCGCGAAGCTGCACAAGACGCCGGCGGCGCACATGGGCATCGAAAGCACGCCATCCTCGTGGTTCGTCAAGCTGAAGGGGGAACTGTCGCTCGGCCGCCAGCTCGACGTGGAAGCGGACCAGGTAGGCAAGGGCGGCAACCTGGAACTGGAAGCGAACCTGCGCTTCCCGCTGCCCGGCGGCTGGAGCCTGGAGTCCGACCACCGCTGGAACCGTTCATGGGTCAAGCACCGCAGCCTGCAGGATTTCAGCGATACCGGATGGCGCTGGGTTGGCACACTGCACGCTACGCCTCGTGATGCGTTGCGCATGATCGTGCAGAACACTGCGTCCGAGCGCCAGGACCTGGCGCCGCAACTGCTGGAACCGTGGAGCGAGCGGTACCGCCATCGCTCGCTTTTATACAGGCGCACCACGCGCCACGACCGCATCGTCTCGCTCGGCGCCACCACCGACGCCAATGGCGCCTTGCCGGGTTCCAGCAAGGGCCTGACGCTCAAGGTTCAGTGGGGAATTTGAGGCTTAGAAGCTGCGGGTCAGGCTGACCGACAGAGTGCGGCCGCGGCCCGCGAAGTGCGAAACCGGGTCCTTGTAGCTCACCGACTGCGGGTAATAGCCGATGTACTGGCGGTCTGCCAGGTTTTCGATGCCGACGCCCAGCTTGCCCCATGGGGAATCGTAGCTGCCGGCCAGGTCCACCAGGGTGTAGCCGTTGAAGTGCTCTTCCAGGTTGGTGGTGCCAACCGTGCGGCCGATATTGATGTCGCGGTCGAACAGCGTGGTCGCCTGCAGCCGCATGGTCGCTTTCGGCATGAACTGCCAGTTGGTGCCGGCCACCAGCTTGCCTGGCCCTTGCGAGCGGGCGCCCAGTTCGACGTCCATCGGGGCGCCGGCTGCGGTGGCGGTCTTGCCCATGGTGCGGGCGAAGGAACCAAAGGCCGATAAAGTCTTGGTTGCGCGCAGTTCGCCCGAAACCTCCCAGCCGCGCACGGTGGTCGGTACGCGGTCCAGCTGGCCGATGCCGGCCGCGTTCACGCGCAGCGCGGTGCCCAGCTTGGAGCGCGAATCATAGACCGAGGCGCCCAGGCTGCCCATGGCGCCGCGCCAGTTCACGCCGATTTCGTTGTTGCGCGTGATAACCGGCTGCATGTCGAACAACTGGTCCACCGACTGGCCAGGCTTGTTCACTGCACGCAGCACCAGGCCCACGTCCGGCAGACCGAAGCCTTCGGCGCTGGAGACGAAGGCCGACCAGTTCTGGTTGAAGCGCCACACCGCGCCGATATTCTTGACGTTCTTGGTGAAGGAGCGCTCGCCGCCTTGCACCAGGCGGCTGCCGTATGCGGCCAGGGTGGTGTAAGTGTCGACGTTCAGCTTGGCGTCTTCGTGGCGGACGCCGCCACGCACGGTCAGTGGGCCGATTTCATATTCGAGCTGGGTGAACGGGGCCAGCGAGGTGAAGTCCAGGGTAGGCACCCAGGTGCGGCCAGTGCCGGCCAGCCACTGCTTGGTGCGATCGCGCAGGTAATCCAGGCCGGCGGTGAATTCCAGACCCTTGACCAGGGTATCCGGGCGCACGTAGGTCATCTTGGCGCCGTACTTGTCGGCCACTACTTCGGACTGGTCGTACAGGGTGCCCTTCGGTGCAATCGCCACGTCCTGGAAGGTGGAGGTGTTGGTCGCGCCGTACAGGGAAGCGAAGTCCTGCTTGAAAAGCTGCACATTGAAGCTGCCGCCCAGCAGGGCGTTGTGACGGTATTCCAGGCTGCTGGTTTCCACCTTGTTGCGTGGCGGCGCACCCGGCGGCGTACCCGGCGTGGAGCTGGTCGGCGTGCCGGTGGCGAAGTTGGCGTTGACTGGCTTGTAGTCGCCATCGCCTTCCATGCGGAAGCGGTTGACGGTCAGTTGCAGGCGCTGGTCGCCGAAGTTCTTGCCGATCTTGAGGAACAGGTCGGTGCCTTCCGAGTCCATCGTGTCGCCTTGCACCGACTCGATACCGAGCGGGCGGCCCTTGCCGTCGTAGCCGAGGCCGCGCTGCTGGATGCTGCCGAACGCCAGCAGGTCGAAGTCGCCCGACTTGTGCTGCAGGGTATAGCCGGTCTTCCAGTCCAGGCTGTCGTGCCGCAACTGGGACGACAGGCGCACGTTGACCGACTGCGTGGTGCCTTCGGCTTTCGGCGACTTGGTGATGTAGTTGACGATGCCGCCGGTGGCGCCCATGCCCTGCATGGCGGAGGCGCCATTGATCACTTCCACGCGCTCGATGATGGCGGTGTCGGCGACATAGCCTTCACGCATGCCGCCGCGCAGCGGGTTGGTTTGCGGTACGCCGTCCAGCAGGATCAGGGTATTGCGGCCGCGCAGCGATTCGCCGGTGGAACTCATTTTCTGGCGGCTCGGGGCGTAGCCGGGGATGTAGGTGGCCAGGGCGGCGGAGGGGTCGTCGGCCAGCAGGTATTGAGCCTCAAGCTCGCGCTGCGAAATTACGCTGACTGCGCCCGGGATCTTGTCCACGCTCTTGCTGTTGCGGGTTGCCGTAACGACCACTTCCTTCATCGGCTCCTCGGCACTTTGGGCCAGCGCGGCGCTCCCGGAGAGGGCGAGGCAGGCCAGTGCTACGGCACGGGTGAGGGGATTCAGCGCGGTCATACAGTGACTCCTAAACAGAAAGATACAAAAGAAAGCAGCAATGATAATCATTCTCATTTATAATTTCAAACACTTTATTGCTGACATAAAAAATGGTCACTGGTTTGCTGCGTGCTCGGCTGCGCGATATCCACCTGTATGTATCCCTGGTGTTCGGGGCTATCTTCGTCATTGCCGGCCTGACTGGGGTGGTGATCGCCTGGACCCACGAGCTGGATGGGGCGCTGAATCCGGGCTTGCTGCATTCGCACGGCGCCGTCGGCAAAGCCGATGCCGCGCCAACGCCGGCGGAAGCCCAGGCTGCCGTCGACCGCTTGTCTGCCGAGCCGGGTTACGGCAAGCCGACCATGCTGATGCTGCCGTATGAAGCCGACGACGTGTATGTGGCCTGGTACCGCCAGCCGAACAAGGACAAGGGCAGTTTCGATACCGATATCTCGCGCCAGGTCATGCTGGACCGGTACACGCTGGCAATCCTGGGCGAGCGCAATTACGGTGAATTCGGCCTGTCGCGCGAGTTATTGATGCCGACCCTGTTCCACTTGCACCGCTACATGTTCGCCGGCGACGTGGGCAAGACCGTGATCGGCATCAGCGGCCTGCTGCTGACGATCACGTCGCTGTTGGGCCTGGTGCTTTGGTGGCCCAAACATACTCTTGCCAGCCTGCGCAAGGCCTTGACCGTGCGCGGCGCTGTCACTTCGCGCCAGTTCAATTACAGTTTCCACCGTTCGGCCGGCTTCTTCATGACGCCGGTATTGGCCGTGCTGGGCTTTACCGGCCTGGCGATGAATTTGCCGGACTGGGTGCGCCCGGTGGTGGGCGCGGTGGCAACGCTGGAGCATACCGGCAAAGTGGCCAATGGTCCGGCGGAAGGCCGCAAGCCCATCAACGTGGCTGCCGCGATGGAAATCGCCCAGCAGCGCGTGCCGCAAGGCCGCCTGTCGCGCGTGTCGCTTGGTTCGGCCAAGGCGCCGTATGAAATCCGCCTGCGCCAGCCGGGCGAGATCCGCGAAGGCGACGGCAGCACCCGCGTCAGCGTGGATGCTTTCAGCGGCGCCGTGCTGCGCGTGCGCGATCCGCTGAATGCAGCATCGGGCGACACCTTCCTCAACTGGCAGTTCCCGCTGCACACCGGCGAAGCGTTCGGCATGGCGGGCAGGGTGCTGGTGTCTGTCAGCGGAATGGCACCGTTGGCCTTCATGATTACCGGCCTGGTGCTGTGGCTGGGCCGGCGGGCCATGCACCGCAAGGCGCGTGCCGCGGCTGAAACAGCTAGCATTAAAGAAGTAAAAAAAGTTGCCAAACGGTCACAAATGCATCACACTGAAAGCTGTGAGAATGTGTGAGATTTTGTGGCCGCGGCGCGATGAATGCACTGAACCTTAATCCAGCGGTATTGCTGGAAATCATCAATCTTCAAACCGATATTGCCCGCCAGGGCCTGGACCTTGGCGGCGTCATGCAACTGGTCTGCCAGCGCGCCGGCGCCTTGTGCGGCGCGACAGCGGCCGTGGTGGAACTGGCTGAAGGCAATGAAATGGTCTATCGCGCTGCCGCCGGCGTGGCCGAAGGCTCCCTTGGGCTGCGCCTGAAGCGCGAGGGCAGCCTGTCCGGCCTGTGCGTAGCGCAGGACAAGATCCTGCAATGCGACGACTCCGAAACCGATCCCCGCGTCGACCGCGCCGCTTGCCGCAAGGTCGGCCTGCGTTCGATGCTGGTGGTGCCTTTGCGGCATGAGGGCGAGACCGTCGGCGTGCTGAAAGTCGGTGCGCCGCATGTGAATGCCTTCGACACTTACCAGGCACAAATCCTCGGCCTGCTGTCGGAACTGATCGGCGCAGCCATCTACCATGCAGTGCAATACGAGTCGAGCGACCTGTATCACCGCGCCACCCATGATGCGCTGACCAGCCTGGCGAACCGGGCGCTGTTCTATGACCGCCTGCGCCAGCAGCTGGCGCAGGCGAGCCGCGCCTGCAGCAGTGTGGCGGTGGTGAACATAGACATGGATGGCCTGAAAGCGATCAACGACAATCTCGGCCACCGTGCCGGCGATGCCGCCATCTGCCAGGTGGCCGAGCGCATTTCTCGCGAACTGCGGCAGGAAGACCTGGCGGCCCGCCTGGGCGGCGACGAGTTCGGCATCATCCTGTGCGGCGTGCGCGACCGCGACGGCGTCGGCAACAAGTGCAACAGCATCACCAATGCCATCGGCGCGCCATTTGAATTCGAAGGCCGCGCTTTGCGGCTGGGCGCCAGCATCGGCTATGCCATCAGCCCGGAAGACGGCCTGGAAATGGACAAGCTGATCGAACTGGCCGACCAGGCCATGTACCGCGTAAAGCAGGCGCGCAAGGCCGTTGCAGCGTAGTATCGTTTGGAGCAGTCACGCATAGCCTGATAGTATTGTTGGCATCTCCCCGAACAATAAGAAAGCGAGGGTGTGATGAAACGCTGCTTCTGGTTGGCGGCCTTGTTGCCGCACGCGGTCTCGGCGCAGGAAGCGCCGGCGCCGATGCCTTCCTTGACCACTACTGTGACCTTTGCCAGCCAATACGTTTCGCGCGGCATCCGGCAAACGTGGGACAAGCCGGCGCTGCAATTAGGTATCGATTACGTCCACCCCAGCGGCCTGGTTGCCGGCACCTGGGCCTCGAACGTCAGCGACAAGTTCATCGAAGATGCGAAGATCGAATGGGACTTGTACGCCGGCTACTCGGCGACCAGGGGCGACATCGGCTACAGCCTGATCCTCTATGAATACCTGTACCCGGGGGCCAGGGTCAGCGCCACCGACACCACCTTCAACTACACCGAACTGTCGCTGGGCCTGACATACAAGTCCGCCTACCTCAAGTACAACTACACGGTCAGCCCGCATTTCTTCGGCATCACGCACGGGCGCGGTACGCGTTACCTTGACATCGGCCTGAACCAGGACCTGGGCAATGGCTACACGCTCAACCTGCACGCCGGCGATGCGCGCGTTGGCGGCGCCGGCAACGATATCTGGGACTGGCGCGATGCCAAGGCCGGCGTGACCAAGGCGCTGGAAGGCGGCTGGTCGATTGCGGCTGCCGTGACGCGCGGCTGGGGCGCAACCAATGTGTACCGCGAGTACACCAACGGCGTGCCCGATGCCAGCGGCCACCTGGCGTTCTCGAACACGGAAAAAGCTACCTTTGTCCTGACCGTTGCCAAAACCTTCTGAGGAGCGTCAGATGTTGTCGAACCTCTCTCTGAATGCCAAGATCAATATAACGGCCACGACGCTGGTGGTGCTCAGCCTGGCCATTACCGCAGCCGTGACCGGGTTTGAAGCGAGCCGCACGGCCGAACGCGATGCGATGAACCTGGCCCGCACCCAGGCGGCGGCAGCAGCGTCGGCGTTGCAGGCGCGCATAGTGCGCAACCTGGCCAGCGTCATCCAGCTCGGCGCCGCCCAGCGTGCCACGCGCGGCGCCAACCTGCCGTTGTCGCGCGAACAGACCGGAGAAATGACCAAGACCGTGTTGCTCGGTTCGGAAGACCTGATTGGCAGCGCCGTCACTTGGGAGCCCAACGCCCTGGACAACAAGGATGCCGAATTTGCCGGCAAGGCGCCGGAATTCGATGCCAGCGGGCGCTATATGCCTTACTACACCAAGGCGGCGGGCGGCGGCACCAACGTGGAGCCTATCGTGTTCGATCCCAAGCCAGGCGCCAACGACTGGTATGACATTCCCAAGCGCACCGGCAAAGTGTTCTTCACCGAGCCGTATTCCTATCCGGTGAACGGCAAGGACGTGCTGATGGCATCCCTGGTGTCGCCAATCATGATCGGCGGGGAATTTCGCGGCACGGCCAGCGCCGACTTCATGCTGACCCGGCTCGGCGAAATCCTCAAGGGCCTGAAGTCGATCGAAGGCGGGCGCCTGTCGCTGGTGTCGAACGGCGGGCTGTACGCCAGCAGCCCGACGGAAGCCTTGACCGGCAAGCCGGCCAGCGATATCCCGAAGGAAGGCCTGGAAGCGATCCGTACCGGCCGGCCATATGAGTACACAGATAAAGGAGATATGGTGCACCTGCTGCAACCGTTGACCCTGCACCCCGATATTGCGCCATGGGCGGTGAAGATGAGTTTCCCGCATGCGGTGGCGACCGCGCCGGCGCGCGAACTGCTGAAATACACCTTGCTGGTGTCGCTGGTCTGCGCGGTGGCAATGGGACTGATCCTGGTGACGGTGCTGTTCCGCTTGATGCGGCCGGTGCGCGAACTGGCCGATGCGATGACCGGCCTGGCAAGCGGCGATGCCGACCTGGGCGCGCGGCTGGAGGTGCGAGGCAAGGATGAACTGGCGGTGATCGGCAACGGCTTCAATACGTTCGTGGCAAAGATCCATTCGGTGCTGGCGCGGGTGCGCGAATCGTCGGAGAGCGTGGCCACGGCCAGCACCGAAATCCGGCAGGGCAATACCGACCTGTCTTCGCGCACCGAGCAGCAGGCCAGCGCACTGGAGGAAACCGCCGCCACCATGGAGCAGTTGACCAGTACCGTGCGCCAGAATGCCGACAACGCGCGCCAGGCCAACGAGCTTGCGGCGCAGGCGTCGGAAGTGGCCGCGCGCGGCGGGCAGGTGGTGTCGCAGGTGGTCGACACCATGGCCTCGATTAATAACTCTTCGCGCAAGGTGGTGGACATCATCTCGGTGATCGACGGGATCGCCTTCCAGACCAATATCCTGGCCCTGAACGCGGCGGTGGAAGCGGCACGCGCCGGCGAGCAGGGGCGCGGCTTTGCCGTGGTTGCCAGCGAGGTGCGCAACCTGGCGCAACGCAGCGCGGCGGCGGCAAAGGAGATCAAGGAGCTGATCGGCAGCTCGGTGGGCGAAGTGGAAGCGGGCAGCGCGCTGGTGGCGCAAGCGGGGACGACGATGGACGAGGTGGTGGCCAGCGTGCGCCGCGTGAGCGATATCGTCAATGAGATCAGCGCGGCCAGCGGTGAACAGAGCAACGGCATCGGCCAGGTCAACCAGGCCATCGGCCAGATGGATGGGGTAACGCAGCAAAATGCCGCGCTGGTCGAGCAGGCGGCCGCAGCGGCGGAAAGCCTGCAGCAGCAAGCCGCAACCTTGGTGGCGCTGGTCGGCGAGTTCCGCATGGAGCAAGCTGTGCGCGCTCCGGCCCCGGTGAGTGCTAGTCTGGCTCTTTCCGAAAGGAGGAGGCCATCATGACCCAGCAACAGTACCAGAGCTGCATTGAAGCCTGCAACGATTGCGCCGCCGCATGCGACCATTGCGCTGCCAGTTGCCTGCAGGAGCAAGATGTGGCCAGCCTGGCCCATTGCATTGCCACCGATATCGATTGCGCGCAGGTATGCCGCGTCTGCGTCGGCCTGATGCAGCGCGGCAGCAAACTGGCGTCAAGCCTGTGCGAAGCCTGCGCCGATATATGCGATGCCTGTGCCGACGAGTGCGAGCAGCACACGCACGAGCATTGCAAGGATTGCGCAATCGCCTGCCGCCGCTGCGCCAGCGAGTGCCGCAGCATGTCCGGCATGGCGCAATCGCAGGTGCGGCCGGCAACGATCCCGTCGCCGCATTGATCAGAAACGGCTGGAGGGCCAGCTCTTCTTGTCGCTCTTGTCGGATTTCGAAGGCGCGGCAAAGTCGCGCACCGACAGCATGCGCTCGGCGCCCACCGTATTGACCGCGAATCCATTACGGCCTGCCGCCTTGACGCAATAGAGCGCCTGGTCGGCGGCCAGCATCACCTTGTCTACATCGGCCGGCAACTCTGTGGTGAGCGCGATGCCAATGCTGGCCGTAACGTTCAGCGGGCGGCCATTGACTTCGAACGGCGCCTGCATGGCCGCAACGATTTTCTGGCCCAGCAGGTTGATATCGTGGCCGGCGTCGAGATGCTCGAACACGATCACGAATTCGTCGCCGGCGATGCGCGCCACGGTATCGGTGCTGCGCACGGCGTTGCGCAGGCGGTCGGCAAACTGCACCAGCACGGCGTCGCCGGCCTGGTGGCCGAAGTTGTCGTTGATCCCTTTGAAATAGTCGATGTCGAGCACGGCCAGGCCGATCTGCTGCCCGCCGCGGATGGCGCGCTTCAGCGCCTGCGGAAAGAAATCGTCGAACATGCGGCGGTTATGGGCCCCGGTCAGCGGGTCGGTGGTGGCCAGGCGCTGCAGGTTGCGCTCGGCCATCTGCTGCTGGCGCGCGACCTGGTAGAAAGCGCGGCTCAGGTGGCCGAATTCATCGGGCAGGCCGGAATTGAATTTTTCGATGTCGACATCGCCGCGGCCGAAGGCGCGCACCTGTCCGTACAGCCTGTAAAGAGGCGCGAGCATGGCGCGCAGCAGCAGCCAGGCCGCCAGGCCAGCCACCAGCGCCACGATCGAAGCGGCGGCCAGGGCACGCCAGCGCAGGCTGGCCATGGAGGCGAAGGCATCGTGGATGGGGAAAGAAACCGCAACCGTCCAGTTGGCCTTTTGCAGGCGCTTGTGCGCCAGCAGCACCGGCTTGCCATCGTCGACGGCATCGTCGCGCCAGCCGTCCGCGCCGGCCAGCACCGATGCGCCCAGGGTACCGGGAGCCGCGCCCTGGGTCAGCACGCGATTTTGGTCGGGGTGGTACAAGGTGGTGCCGTCGGCGGTCAGGATGAACAGGTAGCCCTCGGCCTTGCCGCGCAGGGCGTTCAACTGGCCGGCAAAAGCGGGGCGCTGCAGGTCGATGGTGCCGACCAGGATGTAGTCGATGTTGCCGTCGCGGCGAAACACGGGCTGCGTGATGGCCAGCACCGGACGCCCGGACAGCACGCTGCGGAACGGCTCGGAAACAATGCCTTCCTGGGCGGCAACCGTGTCGCGGAAATACTGGCGGTTCTTGCTGTTGAGCTTGCCGATCATGCGGCGATCTTGCAAGTTGGCCACCAGCTTGCCTTCCGCATCGTAGGCGGTAACGTTGAAGAATTCGTCGCGCAGCGCCATGCGCAGCTCAAGCTGGGCCTGGATCCGGGAAGGCGCCATCGGCTCAGCTTGCATGCTTTCCGCCAGCACGCGCAAGACTTGCTGTTTGGAAGTAATGTCCCGGTCGAGGTAGGCTGCGGCGCTCGACAGCATGGACATTTCCTGGGCGCCGATCACCTTGCGCATTTCCTGCTCCGCCACCATTAGCGACACGCCGGCGACCAGCGCGGTGGCGAGCATGACCATCAGCACCAGCAGGGCCGTGATCTTGAACTTGAACGTCTGGAGTTTGGGAATTTGGCGCACAACCATCTCCTGAGAGGGAGAACATGCAGGCGAGGGTTTGGCCAGTGGGAAACGTTGCGCAGGTGTAAGGCGCAAGCGAAGTATAAATCAATGTGGCTGTCGAGGCTACCGGAGCGGGCTGCACGTTGTCACAAGGCAACTCATCAGTAACATCTTGAAAGTCGGGGGTCTGGCAATCGGACATTCGCGCAGCGAATGTCCGATTGCCTGACCTGACCCCGACTTTCATATGTTAACATCGCGGCCTTGACAGAATGGCCGGAGATTCCTGTGCAGCACCCGATTCGCTTCTATGACAAACCCGCTGGCGGCCTGGGTTCGCTGCATGGCACGGCCAAGGCCCTGCGCAGCAATAGCCCGTTGCCGGCCTTGAAAGTCCTGCCGCAGTTGAACCAGCCGGGCGGGGTGGATTGCCCGGGCTGCGCCTATCCGGACTCGCCCAAGGATAAAGCGGTCGATTTCTGCGAGCAGGGTGCATGGGCCATTGCGCATGAATCGACGTCGCGCCGCGCTACGCCGGAATTCTTTGCCGCCAATCCGCTGGCTGTACTGCGTACCCGCGCGGAATGGGAACTGGAGGGCTTCGGCCGCCTGACCGCTCCCATGCTGTACGACCGTGCCAGCGATACCTACCGTGAAATCGAATGGGAGCAGGCGTTCAAGCTGGCTGCCGGCGCGCTGCAGGCGCTCGATGCCCCAGGCCGGGCCGTGTTCTACGCGTCTGGCCGTAGCAGCAACGAGGCGGCTTTTCCTTACCAGTTGTTTGCGCGCGCCTTCGGTACCAACAATATGCCGGATTCGTCGAACTATTGCCACGAGTCGTCCGGCATGGCCTTGGGCACGACGCTGGGCGTGGGCAAGTCGACCGTCACACGCGAGGACTTTGAACACGCGGAGGCGATCTTCGTATTCGGTCAGAACCCGGCCACCAACCATCCTCGCATGCTGGGCGACCTGCGCGAGGCGTCCTTGCGCGGCTGCCGCATCGCGGCCTTCAATCCGATGCTGGAGCCGGGCCTGCGCGGTTTCGCCGATCCGCAATCGCCGGTCGAAACCCTGACCGGCCGCGGCACGCGCATCGCCAGCGAGTATTTCCAGGTACGCGTCGGCGGCGACCTGGCGGCCATTACCGGCATGTGCAAGGCGGTGCTGGAAGCGGAGGAAGCCGGCGGCAAGGCGCTGGACCGCGACTTCATCGCGCGCCATACCAGCGGCTTCGAGGAATTCGCCGTCGTCGTGCGTGGGCAGTCCTGGCAACAGATCGAGCGTGATAGCGGCCTGTCGCGCGAGCGGATCGAACAGGCGGCGGCGATCTATATCGCTTCAAAGGCCACCATCGCCACCTGGTGCATGGGCCTGACCCAGCACGAATATGCGATCGAGACGATCCAGATGCTGGTCAACCTGATGCTCTTGCGCGGCAATGTGGGCAAGCCGGGTGCAGGCCTGATGCCGGTGCGCGGCCATTCGAACGTGCAGGGCGACCGTACCGTGGGCGTGACCAATCGCCCAAAAAAGGAGTGGCTGGAGGGCCTGCAGCGCGTTTTCGGCTTTACGCCGCCAGCGGAGCATGGGCTTGATGCGGTGGCGGCGATCACGGGCATCATGGATGGCTCGGTGCATGCCTTCCTTGGCCTGGGCGGCAACTTCGCCGTGGCCGGTCCGGATACGCCGCGCGTGCTGCAGGCGATGGAAGGGCTGCAGCTGACGGTGCATATCGCCACCAAGCTGAATCGCACCCACCTGCACCCGGGCCAGGTCGGCTTGCTGCTGCCGTGCCTGAGCCGCACCGAGCGCGATGAGCAGCAAGGCGGCCGCCAGTTCGTCAGCGTGGAAGACACGGCCAGCATGGTGCATGCGTCGGCAGGGCGCAGCGACCCGGCCAGCGCCGGGCTGCGCTCGGAGCCGCATATCGTGACCGAACTGGCGCGGCATACGCTGTCGGCAGGCGCCGCCATCCCCGGCATTGACTGGCAAGCCATGGGCAGCGACTACAGCGTCACGCGCTCGCTGATCGAGCAGGTCGCCAGCACCGCCGTGGCGGGCTTTGAAAAATACAATGACCGCATCGCGCAGCCGCGCGGCTTCCACCTGCCGAACAGCGCTCGCAACCGCGACTGGAAGACGGCAAGCGGCAAGGCGCAATTCACCGCCATCGCGCTGCCGCAGGACAGCATCATGGGCCGCGCCCGTGCTGCTTTCGGCGACGATGTGCTCTGCCTGGCCACCGTGCGTGCGCACCGCCAGTACAACACCACCGTCTACCGCGACACGACGGGCGAGGTGGACCGCTACCGCGGCGTGCACCACACGCGCAAGGTGCTGTTCATCTCCGCCGGGACCATGGCGCGACTTGGCTTGCGTGACGGCCAACTGGTCGACGTGCATGCCGCCGCGCCGGACGGCATCGCGCGCAAGTGCAGCGGCTACCAGCTGGTGAAATACGACGTGCCGGATGGCGATGTATTCGGCTATTTCCCCGAACTGACGCCGCTGATTTCCCCCGCGCTGGTGGCGCGCGGCTCGGCCACGCCGGCCTTCAAGGAAGTGCCGGTGCTGCTCAGGCCCGCGGAATAATCGGCTCTTCGTGGTGCATCGGCGCGTCCAGCGGGATGGTGATGCGGAAGGTGGTGCCGACGCCGGGCATGCTGTCGACGTGGATCTTGCCGCCCAGGATGGTGGTGACGATGTTGTGCACGATGTTCAGGCCAAGGCCTGAGCTGCCTTCGCTCATGCGGGTGGTGAAGAAGGGATCGAAGATTCGGTTGAGGTGGCCGGATGCGATGCCGGCGCCATCGTCGCTGATGACGATCTCGGCGTGATCGCCGGCAGGAACGGGCACCGTGATCGACAGCCGGCCGTGGTCGCGGTTGTGGAAGCCGTGCATGATGGCGTTGTTCACCAGCGCTGCCACTACCTGGCCCAGGGGGCCGGGGTAGCTGTCCATTGCCACCAGCGTCGCCACCTCCACTGTCACCTCATATGGCGTCTTGCGCAGCACGGGCGACAGGGTGTTCATGTTTTCCTGGATGACGGCGCCCAAGTCGAAGCGGCGGCGCTGAGAGCTGGTGCGGTCCACCGCCACCTGTTTGAAACTGGAGACCAGGCTCGCCGAGCGTTCGATATTGCGCGTCAGGAGTACGCCGATGCTGTCGGCTTCGTCGAGGAACTGCTGCATGTCCGAGCGCCGCAGGCCGTCTTCAAAGCGCTGGCCAAGGGCGTGGATCTTGTCGTTCAGGGTACTGGCGGCCACCAGGCTGTTGCCGATCGGCGTGTTGAGTTCATGCGCAATGCCCGCCACCATTGAGCCGAGTGCTGCCAGCCGTTCGCTGCGCGCCAGTTCGTCCTGCGCATGGCGCACGGCCTCGGTGCGTTCGGCCACGCGCCGTTCCAGCGACTCATTGAGTACCGCCAGCTCTTCGTACAGCACGGCCCTCTCCGACAGGCCGGTCAGGATGTTCTCGCGCATTTCGTTGATCTTGTTGGCCAGCAGGTCCAGTTCCGTATTGCCGCCGTGTTCCAGTTTCAGCGGCTTGCTGCCCAGGTTGTCGATATTGAGGTTCCCGACATAGTCGCTCAATTGCTGCAGCGGCTTGCCCAGCCAGTGCCGCACGACCAGCACGAAAATGAACCATAGCGCCAGCGTCTTGATCACCGAATTCACCAGGATCAGGATGAAGCCGTATTCGACCTGGCTGAGGATGATGCGCCGGTTGGAGTAGACCGTCCATTTGCCGATGTCTTGCGGCGTGCCGTTTTCAAGCTTGTACGAGATCGGGAATTCGCGGCTGAAGACCTGGCCGAACAGGCCGTCGTCGCGCAGGGGCGGGGCCAGGCGGCCGTCGGCTTGCGCTTGCATATGGCGGCCCTGTTCGTCGAGCACGGTGCCCACTGCGCGCACCAGCTTGCCCTGGTCGTCGACCACCTTGATGCCGACCACGATGGGCAGTTCTTTCATGCCGGCCAGGATGCCGCGCATGATGTCGTCATTGAAGCGCCACATGGCGTCGGCGATGCCGGGGCCGAAGGTCTGCTGCATGGCCTCGATCTCGCTCTCAACCCGGGTACGGGTGTGCCGGTACTCGGCGGCGAGCTGGATCACGGTCACGACGACTGTCACGATGAAGTAGCAGCCAAAGATGATGCGCAGCAGGCGGGTGGCGATCGAGCGGGTCATTTGATGTTGAGTGACACCGTAGTGAAGCGGGCTGCATCTAGGCAAGTATAAACTTTACGTTCACTAGCGTTTAACTATTTGGAGCGGCTGTTGTAGCCGAACCATAGCAATCCCCGAAGATGCCCATGTTTCGGGATTATTGCAAAAATGTAATACAGTTTGAGTAAAAACAATCGTACAATGTGAAATTTTTCAACATAAGAAAAGTTGCAATTTCAACGTGTCGACAGTTGTTTCCTATTTCCAGGCCCGTCTCGGGGCCGAGTTCTCCATAGCCGGCTGCGGAGCGCCCCTGTTGCTGGCTGAAGTCCAGCCAACGTCCAGTCCGCAAGCCTTTTCGCTCACTTTCCAGGGGCCTGCGGTACCGGAACTGGAACAGCAGACCGTCATCCTTGAACGGGCCGGCGATGACCCGCTGGCCATCTTCATCGTCCCCGCCGGGCGCAATAGCGCCGGGATGCAGTACCACGCCGTATTTAACAATTAACCCAACCAGGAGCACATATGGCAGTGCCATACTTGGCCGAGATCAAGCTCGTCTCGTTCAATTTCCCGCCGAAAGGCTGGGCTTTATGCAATGGGCAGCTTTTGCCGATCAACCAGAACCAGGCCCTGTTTTCCCTGTTGGGGACGACCTACGGTGGCAATGGGCAAACCAATTTCGCGCTGCCGGACCTGCGTGGCCGCGTGCCGGTCCACATCGGCGACGGCATGATCCAGGGGCAGGCGTCCGGCACGTTTGCGCACACCGTGACCCAGGCTGAAATGCCCACCCATAGCCACCGGCTGAACGCCAGCACGGCGCTGGCAAGCACCACCGACCCCAATGGCGCCCTGCTGGCACGCAAGGGCCGGCTGACTGCCGATGCCTTCAACGGTTCGCCGAATGTCGGCCTGGTGTCGACCCAGGTGTCGAGCAGCGGCGGGTCGCAGCCGCACGAAAACACCCAACCCTACCTGGCGCTGAATTTCATCATCGCGCTGCAGGGCGTCTTCCCCAACCAGAACTGAGCGGAGCCAGCAATGTCCAATCCCTATATCGGTGAAATCCGCATGTTTGGCGGCAATTTCGCCCCGGCCGGCTGGGCCTTTTGCGATGGCCAGCTCTTGCCCATTTCCGAGTATGACGCCTTGTTCACCTTGATCGGCACCACCTATGGCGGCGATGGCCAGTCGACTTTCGCACTGCCCGATATGCGCAGCCGCGTGCCGCTCCACAGCGGCAGCCTGCAAGGCCGCACGCTCGTGCTGGGCGAAATGGGCGGAAGCGAGAGCGTCACCCTGACTTCCCAGCAGATTCCAGGCCATACCCATACCATCATCGGCAGCACGGAGCGCGGCAGCGGCGCCTTCACCAACCTGACCGGCTACCCGGCAGCGACGGCGGCTGCCGGTACCGCCATGTACGGAACGTCGGACAACAATGTGCAGCCGATGGCCGCTGCGGCGATCACGTCGGCTGGCGGCTCGCAACCGCACGACAATATGGCGCCTTACCTCGGCATCAATTTCATTATTTCGCTGTTCGGCGAATTCCCGCAGCAGACCTGAGGACATTCCGATGAGTTCACCATTTGTTGCGGAAATCCGCATCTTCGCAAACAACTTCGCGCCCACTGGCTGGGCCACCTGCGATGGACAATTGCTGCCGATCTCGCAGAACACGGCACTGTTTTCCCTGCTGGGAACCACCTATGGCGGCGACGGCAAGTCGACCTTTGCCTTGCCTGACCTGAACGGGCGCACGCCGCTGCATCCCGGGCAGGGAGCGGGCCTGTCGCTGCGCGCGCTGGGCGAACAGGGCGGCAGTGCTTACGTCACCCTGCTCGAATCGGAAATCCCGGCGCACACCCACAGCCTGCAGGCGACCACCGCGGTGGCCAACCAGCTGGCGCCGGGCAGTTCGAGTGGTTTTGCCAAGTCCGGCTCGATGAACCAGATCTACAGCAAGACCACCGCCGGGATGCAGCCAATGCGCCCCGAAGTACTGGCGCCGACGGGCGGCGACCAGCCGCACAACAACCGCCAGCCCTGCCTGGGCTTGCTGTTTTGCATTGCGCTGCAGGGCGTATTCCCGCCGCGCTCCTGATGAAGCTCACGCTGCGCAGCGAGGTTGCGGCGGACCGTGCTTTCCTGCGCGAGCTGTTCGGCGCAGTGCGCCGGCGCGAACTGGGACTGGCCGGCATGGACGATGCCGTGCTGCGTCCGCTGCTTGACATGCAATTCGAAGCGCAGCGCCAGTCTTATCGGCAGGCCCATCCGGGTGCCAGCTTCGACATCGTTGAAGTCGACCGGGTGCCTGCCGGGCGGCGTGTGGTGGCGCAGTCCGGCGGCGCCTTGCTGCTGGTCGACATCGCACTGTTGCCCGGCTGGTGCGGGAAGGGCATCGGCAGCGCGCTGATTCGCGACCTGCAGCGGCAAGCGGCCGGGGCGGCCCTGCCGTTGCGCTTACATGTAGCACTGAATAACCGGGCCGAGGCGCTGTATCGCCGCCTCGGCTTCAAAGAAACTGGGATGTCCGGCATGCACCGGGCCATGGAATGGGAGAACCACAATGAATGATCGAGTAACTTCGCGCCGCACCTTGTTGAAAGCGGGCGGCGGCTCTTTGCTGGCGGCGGGCCTGGGCTTGCGCGCGCCGGCAGCGCTGGCCGAACAAGGCGACAGCCCCTTCAGCTGGAGCCGTGCCGCGGCCGAACGCCTGGTCGGCCAGCAGTTCTGGCTGAACCATCCGGAATATCGCGCGCTGCAAATCAGGCTGGAACAGGTGCAGGCCTCCCGGATTGCGCCCAATGGCGCCCAGGCGCATCAGTTCACGGTGGTGTTTTCCGCCGCCGCCCAGCCGGCCATCCGCGCCGGGAGCTATGAAATCGAAAATGAAGCGACGGGCCGCCAGCTGGTGTTCCTGCAGCCGGGCGCGCGCCAGGGCGCGCTGGTCACGCTGCGCGCCGACTTCAATCTGCACGCTTAAGGAAACACAATGCACAAACACGCCTCCGCCAACCGTTTTTATCGCCTCGTCTGGAGCACGGTGCACCGCTGCTGGGTGGCCGTCGCCGAAGGTACGCGCAGCCATGGCAAAGGCGGGGCCCGCCGCCGTGCAGCCGCTGTGCTGGCCTGCAGCCTGGCCATGGCGGCAGCCGCTTCGGCCGCTTCAGCCGGTGCGCCGCCAGCCAATGCACTGCCAACCGGCATGCAGCTGGTGTCCGGCCAGGCCGGCGTGAATGTGCAGGGTAGCAGCATGACGGTCAGCCAGTCCACGCAGCAGGCCATCCTGAACTGGCAAGGCTTCAATATCGGCGCCAATGCGCAAGTCCGTTTCAACCAGCCCGATGCAGGGGCAGTTGCGCTGAACCGTGTGGTGGGCGGCGAGGCGAGCGCCATCTTCGGAAAACTGTCGTCCAACGGCAAGGTGTTCCTGGTAAATCCGCAAGGCGTGCTGTTTGGCGCCAGCGCCCAGGTTGATGTGGGCGGGCTGGTGGCCTCCAGCCTGGGCATCACGGACCAGTCCTTCCAGTCCGGCAGTTATCGCTTCAGCGGCAGCGCTGCGGGTGTGGTGCGCAATGAAGGCCGCATCAACGCCGCCGGTGGTGTCGTGGCACTGCTTGCGCCAGCCGTGGCGAACAGCGGTAGCATTTCGGCGCAGGGCGGCAGCGTGGCCCTGGCGGCCGGCAATGCCGTTGGCCTGGACTTCCGCGGCGATGGCCTGATCACGGTGCGTGTGGAGCAGGGCGCGCTCAATGCGCTGGCCGAGAACAAGGGCTTGCTGCAGGCCGACAATGGCCAGGTGCTGCTGACGGCCAGGGCGGCCGATGCGCTGGCGCGTTCCACCGTCAACAACGCCGGTGTGGTGCAGGCGCGCGGGCTGGTCGCCGATGGCGGCACGATCCGCCTGGTGGGCGACGGCCTGGTGCAGGCCGGCCGGCTTGACGCCTCTTCCAGCCATGGCCAGGGCGGCAGCGTCACGGTCGCAGGCGGATTCGTTGCACTCGATGGCGCGGTGCGTGCCGATGGCGTGCGCGGCGGCAGCGTGGCGGTGACTGCCGCCGGCGACCTGTCGGCTGCTGCGGCGCTGTCGGCTTCCGGCACGGCGGGCAAGGGCGGCAGCATCCGTCTCGGCGCCGGCGCCAGCCTGGTTGAAAACACGGCTGCTTCCACCAATGTGGGCGGCGCCGACGGTGGCACGGTGTCGCTGCAAGCCGGCGGCAGCCTGCTGTCGTCCGGCCGGCATGATGCGCGCGGCGCGTCAGGCATTGGCGGCCGGGTCGACATCAGCGGCGCCGACGTGCGCCTGATGGGGGCCAGCGTCGATGCTTCCGGTGCCACCCAGGGTGGCCTGGTGCGCGTGGGCGGAGCTTTCCAGGGCGGCGCGCAGCGCGCCGATGCGCCGGATGCAGACCGCTTCGTGGGACGCTGGGGCGCGGTGGCCGGCATTGCCAACGCCGACGCCACCTTCATCAATGACAGCACCACGCTGGATGTCTCGGCGCGCGCCGCAGCGGGACAGGGCGGCACTGCGGTCGTGTGGTCGCAGCAGCAGACCACCATGCTGGGCGCCGTCAAGGCCACCGGCGCCGCGCGCGGCGGGGCGGTGGAAATCTCGTCGCACGAGGACTTGCGCCATGTGGGCCTGGAGCGGCTCGACATTGGCGCCGGCGGCCGCCTGCTGCTGGACCCGAAGAATATTGTGATCGGCAACTTCGCCAACCAGTGGACCTATGATGCGGTGATCGGCAAGGGCTTCAGCGGGGGCAGGAGCCGCGACGTGGCAAGCCTGAAGGAGGGCGACTGGTTCGGCTACAGCGTGGCGCTGACGTCCGACGGCAAGGGCCTGGCAGTGGGCGCGCCGCTCGACGACGGCATGGCCGGCGCCGATGGCGCGAATTACGGCGCCGTGCGCCTGTTCACGTTCAATGACGGCCAGTTCAATGGCGGCACGCTGGTGGGAACCATCGGCCACGGCTACACCGGTGGCAACAACTACGACATGTCGGCGCAATTGGCCGCCGGCGATGCGTTCGGCAGCTCGGTCGCCTTGAGCCGTACCGGCGACGTGTTGGCGGTGGGCGCGCTTGGCAGCGACTACACCGGCAAGGTGTACACCTTCGGCTTCGGAACGGGCTTCACTGCGCCGGCATTGACGCAGACGCTAAGCAGCAGCGCCGGCGGCCAGAATGGCTTTGGCGTGTCGGTCGCCTTGAATGGCAACGGCGACAAGCTGGCGGTGGGTGCACTGTTCGACAGCAGCGTCGAGCTGTTTAGCAAGTCGAACGGCAGCTTCTCGAGCCTGTACACGTTGAACGGTGACGCGGATACGCAGTTCGGCACCGCCGTGGCGCTGAATGACGCCGGCAGCCAGCTGGCGGTCGGCGCGCCAGGGACGAACAATGGCAAGGGCATGGTGCACCTGTATGCCGCACCGTTTTCGTCCTTGACCAGCCAGGGTTCGATCGGCCAGGGCGGCACGCGGCTGGATATCACCCTGGCGGACGGCGAGCTGTTCGGCTCCTCGCTGGCGATCAACGATGCGGGCACACGCCTGGCAATCGGCTCGTCGACCAATGGCGGCCTTGGCAGCACTGGCACCGGTCCCGGCGCCGTGCGGGTGATCGACTACGCCGGCACCTTCGGTTCGCCTGCCGTGACTGCGGTTATCGGCCGCGACTACACCCAGGGCGCGAACGCCAGCCTCGATTTGAACGACTACGGCAACTTCGGCTTTGCGGTGGCGATGAATGGCGCCGGGGACAGCCTGGTGGTGGCACAGCCTTTCACCGATTCAGCCGATGGCAGCGTTGTCGCGAGCGGCGCCGTCAACCTGTTCCGGCTCCTGCCGGCGCCCGCAGGCGCTTCCTTGTCGTTCGGCCAGGCTTACCCGCAATCGGACGTCAACGCCTCGGTCGACGCGCAGAAGCTGGCAGCAGCGCTGGCGGGAGGCACCAGCATTACGCTGCAGGCCAATAACGACATCACCTGGCTGGCCGGCAACGCGATCAATGCGGCCGGTAGCGGCAACCTGTCGCTTCAGGCGGGACGCAGCGTCGAACTGAATTCGAGCATCACCATGGGCGGAAAACTCGATGTGACGGCCAATGCCGGCACCGCGGCCGGCGTGGTGAGCGCTTTGCGCAGTGCGGGCAACGCGGCCATCACCGTTGCCGGCGGCACCGCGATCAATGCCGGCGACGTTGTCATGACCATCGACACCGGCGCAGGCCAGGCGCAGAACGCCAGCGGCGACATCACCATCGCGGGTGCTGTCGGCGCCAGGACGATCAAGGTCGTGAACCGAGGGGCGTCGGCCGGCAGCGATGTCGTGATCGGCGCGGGTGGCAGCCTGGCAGGCTCTGGCGGCGGCTATGCAGCGACAGTCGTTGTGGCTGCCGCCGGCGCCGGCGGCGGGACGTTTATCAACAACGCTGGCAGCAATGCGCTGCGCGGCGGCACGGACGGCTTTTACCATGTCTATGCCGATGCGCCGGCCAATGCCTTGATTGGACAGACCGGCTATAGCAAGCATTACAGCCAGTCCTATACCGGGACGGCTCCGCACTATGCTTTCCTGGGCGACTGGGTCATGTACAAGCTGTCGCCAACCCTGACCGTCACCGTGCAGAACGCCAGCAAGGTCTACGATGGCACCGGCGCCCTGCCGGGCCTGAGCTATAACGTCAGCGGTTACATCGATGGCGATGGTGGCGACCTGCTCGGTTCGGCGGCCGCGACCGGCTTTACCAAAAATGCCGGCACGTACAGCCTGAACCGGGGCAGCCTGTTCAGTACCCTGGGTTACAACATCAGTTTTACCGGCGGCAGAACGCTGAGCGTCCTGCAGAGGGGGCTGACTGTCAGCGCGACCGGCATCGACAAGGTGTATGACGGCCTGGCGGGCGCCAGCGTGACGCTGGGCGACGACCGGGTCAATGGCGACCAGTTGAGCGCCAGCGCAACGTCGATTACCTTCGCCAACAAGGATGCCGGCAACGGCAAGGCGGTCAACGTAAGCGGCATTTCGCTGTCCGGCGTCGACGCTGCGAATTATGCGCTGCTGTCGACCACGGCGGCGACTACCGCGAACATCAGCCAGCGCACGCTGAACGTGAGCGCTACGGCTTCTAACAAAGTCTATGACGGGTCCATCAATGCCAGCGCAACGCTGGGCGATGACCGCGTGGCGGGCGATGTGCTGACAGTCAACCAGGCTGGCGCCACGTTTGCTGGCAAGGACGTGGGAGTAGGCAAGACGGTGCAAGTGACCGGCCTCTCCCTGTCAGGCGCCGACGCGGCCAACTATGCGCTCGGGGCGACCACGGCCTCGGCGGCAGCCGATATCACCCGGCGCCTGCTGACGGTAGGCGTGAACGCATCGGACAAGATTTACGACGGTGCTCTGGCGGCGACGGTCGGCTATACCGACAATCGGGTAAATGGCGATGCGCTGGCAATTTCGGGCAGCGCCGCCTTCGCCGACAAGAACGTTGGCGTCGCCAAATCCGTCACGGCCACGGGCCTGGCGCTGTCGGGCGCCGACGCGGGCAACTACGCGCTGGCGTCGCCTACCGCCGGCACCACGGCGTCGATCACTGCGCGCATGCTGACTGTGACGGCGAGCGGCAACAACAAGACATACGATCGCTCGCAGGCGGCAACGGTAAGTTTCGGCGATGACCGCGTGGCAGGCGATGTGCTGTCGGTGGACGGCAATGCGTCCTTCTCCGACAAGAATGCCGGCGCTGGCAAGGATGTCAGCGTGACGGGCATCGCAATCTCGGGCGCAGATGCAGGCAATTATGTGCTGTCGTCGACCCAGGCGGCCACCAAGGCGGATATCGGCAAACGTGCGCTGACGGTGACCATGACCGGTGGCGACAAGACCTATGACGGAACGGTGAACGCGACGGTCGGCTTGGCAAGCGACGTCCTGGCTGGCGACAGCCTGTCGCTCGGCAGCGCAAGTGCCAGCTTCACCAGCAAGAGTGCCGGCACAGGCAAGACCGTTAACGTTAGCGGCATTTCCATCGTTGGCGGCATGGATGCCGACAATTACGTGCTGGCTTCCGGCTCGATCAGTGGAACGGCGGATATCGCGGCGCGCACGCTGGTGGTAACGGCGACCGGAGCCAACCGCGTGTACGACGGTAGCCTCGCAGCCGGCGTGACCCTGGGCGATGACCGCGTCAACGGCGATGTGCTGTCGGTCGCCGGCAACGCATCGTTCCTCGACAAGAATGCGGGCACGGCCAAGGATATCAGCGTGGCAGGAGTCACGCTGTCCGGTGCTGACGCGGGCAACTACGTGCTGTCGGCTGGCCCGGTCAGCGCCAAGGCCGATATCACCGCGCGCACGCTGAATGTCACGGCGACCGGCGCGAACAAGGTGTACGACCGGGGAACCACGGCATCGGTGGCGCTGGCGGACGATCGTGTCGCAGGCGATGCGCTGTCGCTTGCTTACGGCGCCGCAAACTACACCGACAAGAACGCCGGCAATGGCAAGACCATCACTGTCAGCGGCATCTCGGCGACGGGAACGGACTCCGGCAATTATGTGCTGGCGTCGACCAATGCCAACGCCAGCGGCAACATCACTCAGCGGACGCTGGTTGTCGCTGCGCACGCTTCCGGCAAGGTGTACGACGGCGGCCTGTCCGCCAGTGCGAGCTTTACCGACGACCGCCTGGCCGGAGACCTGTTGTCGGTGAGCGGCAATGCCAGCTTCGCCGACAAGAACATAGGCAACGGCAAAACCGTCACCGCCAGCGGACTTGCCCTGTCCGGCACCGATGCCGGCAACTACACCCTGGCTTCGAGCAGCGTTGGCGCTACGGCCGATATCACGCCGCGCACCTTGAACGTCGTCGTGCAAGGCAATAAGACCTATGACGGCGGGACTGCGGTTTCGGCAGGTTTCAGCGATGACCGCGTGGCGGGCGACGTGCTGACCGTCAGCGGCAACGGCAATTTCGACGACAAGAATGCCGGCAATGGCAAAGTGTTGACGGCAACCGGACTCGCCTTGTCGGGTGGGGACGCGGGCAATTACCAGCTGCCGTCGACGACGGTGGTGGGCTCCGGCTCCATCGCGGTGCGCGCCCTGACTGCCACCGTGGCTGCCGCCGACAAGGTTTATGACGGCACGACTGCGACCTCGGTCGTACTGCTTGGCGACGATCGCGTCGCCGGCGACCAGCTGGTGCTCACAGGCGGCGCCGGCAGCTTCGCCGACAAGAATGCAGGCAACAACAAGGCAGTCTCCCTGTCCGGCCTCAGTTTGGGTGGTGCGGATGCCGGTAACTATGACGTTTCCTTCGTTGCCAATTCCACCGCGAACATTGCGCAGCGCGCACTGCAGGTGAGCGCAAGCGGAGTTGACAAGGTGTACGACGGCTTGCTTGCTGCCGGCGTGACTTACGGCGACAACCGGATTGCCGGTGACCTACTGCAGGTTAGCGGCAATGCCAGCTTCGCGGACAAGAATGTAGGCAACGGCAAAACCGTCACCGCCAGCGGACTTGCCCTGTCCGGCACCGATGCCGGCAACTATGTCCTGGCCTCGAGCAGCGTTGGCGCTACGGCCGATATCACGCCGCGCACCCTGAACGTCGTCGTGCAAGGCAATAAGACCTATGACGGCGGGATTGCGGTTTCGGCAGGCTTCAGCGATGACCGCGTGGCGGGCGACGTGCTGACCGTCAGCGGCAACGGCAATTTCGACGACAAGAATGCCGGCAATGGCAAAGTGTTGACGGCAACCGGACTCGCCTTGTCGGGTGGGGACGCGGGCAATTACCAGCTGCCGTCGACGACGGTGGTGGGCTCCGGCTCCATCGCGGTGCGCGCCCTGACTGCCACCGTGGCTGCCGCCGACAAGGTTTATGACGGCACGACTGCGACCTCGGTCGTACTGCTTGGCGACGATCGCGTCGCCGGCGACCAGCTGGTGCTCACAGGCGGCGCTGGCAGCTTCGCCGACAAGAATGCAGGCAACAACAAGGCAGTCTCGCTGTCCGGCCTCAGTTTGGGTGGCGCGGATGCCGGTAACTATTACGTTTCCTTCGTTGCCAATTCCACCGCGAATATTGCGCAGCGCGTACTGCAGGTGAGCGCAAGCGGAGTTGACAAGGTGTACGACGGCTTGCTTGCAGCCGGCGTGACTTACGGCGACAACCGAATTGCCGGGGACCAGCTGCAGGTTAGCGGCAATGCCAGCTTCGCGAACAAGAATGCAGGCAATGGCAAGGCGGTTTCCGTGTCGGGCATTTCCCTTTCCGGAGCCGATGCAGCCAACTACGCCGTCGGCAGCACCACCGCGAACACCACAGCATCCATCGCGCCGAAGGCGCTGGCTGCGGTCGCGAATGGGGTAGTGGGCAAGGTGTATGACGGCAGCACGGCGGCGCAAGTGGCGGCGGGCCAGGTGGGCTTGACCGGATTTGTCGCGGGCGAAGGGGCCTCCGTCGGAGCGCTGCAAGGCCAATACAACAGCGCCAACGTCGTGGGCGCAGGCAGCGTCAAGGCCGCACTGGACGTCGCTTCCGTGAACGCGCACGCCGGCACCGCATTGTCGAATTATGTACTGCCGTCGGACGTTGTGCTGAACGGCAGCATCAGCGCGCGTCGGCTGACGGTCGACGGCGTCAGTGTCGCGAGCAAGACCTACGATGGCAGCGCCGGTGCCAGCCTGTCCAATATCGGCAGCCTGTCCGGCCTGGTGAATGGCGAGAGCCTGCTGCTGCAAGGGCCGTCCAGCGTACTGTTCGATAACCGAGATGCGGGCAGCGGCAAGCAGGTCGTCGCCAGCGGCTACGGCCTGGCGGACGGAAGCGGCCTGGCTTCGAACTATGCGCTGGCCGGCAACAGCGTCACTGCCAGCGGCACCATCGCGCAAGCGAAGCTGCTGGTAAAGGCTGACGACCAGGCACGCGCATACGGCGGCAGCAATCCAGCCCTGACCTGGACCGCGAGCGGCTTCGTTGGCGGCGATACTTCGGCCCTGCTGGGCGATGTGACGACGACTACCACTGCGGCGCGCGACTCGGCGCCCGGCCGTTATGCCATCGTTGTCAATGGCAACAGCCTGGCCAATTACGCGGTCGACTACGTCAACGGCGTGATGACCGTGGCGCGTGCCCCGCAGCAGTTCGAGAACGTCATCGGCAACGCCGTGAACCCGGCATTGCCGGGGCAACAGGGTGCGATGGGGCGCGACGTGAACGTGTGGACGCAACTGGCCAGCGACGGCGGCCCGCTGGTCGGCGTGCCAGCGGATGTCGCCGCGGTCAATGGCGGCGCCAGCCCGGCGACCTTGAACGGGTGGGGATGGTTGACCGACCTGGTACAGCGTGCCAAGGCACCCGCCGCCGGCAACGAAGCGGCCGCCGCGCCGCCGCGCACCGGCGAAACGCGCGAATACATCATCGGCGGCGGCAGCCGCGTGCAAGTACGCGACGGCGGCGTGAATGGCGCCGGCGCTCCTAACTGATCTGAAGCAGGGAACAAGAAGTGCAGAAACATACCAAAAACAGCCTGGCGCTTGCCATCCTGGGTGCTCCGGCCCTCGCGTTGGCCCAGGCGCAGGCATTGCCGGACGCCGGCCGCATTCTCGAACAGAACCGCCCGCCGGCGCTGGTGCGCCAGCCGGCGGCCAGCGGGAAGGTGGTGCCTGACGCGGCGCCAGTGGCGGGGTTGGCGCTGGAAGGCGCCCAGAAAGTGATGGTGCGGCGCTTCACGCTGCAAGGCGTTGGCGCATTCAATCCCGCTGAATTGCAAGCCGTGCTGGCGCCGTTTGCCGGGCGCGAACTGTCGTTTGCCGAGTTGCAGCAGGCCTGCAACGCGGTGACGAACTATTACCGTGCCCGCGGCTTTTTCGTGGCAAGCGCAGTATTGCCGGCGCAGGAAATTGGCGACGGCGAAGTGACGATCCAGGTGCTGGAAGGACGCGTCTCGCAATTGCGCACGGTGCCTGACGGCGAGGTGCGCTTGCGACCCGAGGTCGCGCGGCGCTACCTTGATGCCCTGGTGCCGCTGGGACAGCCGGTACAGGAGGATCGCCTGGAGCGCGCGCTGCTGTTGACGCAGGACCTGCCTGGCATGGGCGCGCGCGCCGAATTGAGCCAGGGGCAGGGCATGGGGGAATCCGAACTGGCCGTACAACTCAGCGAAGGTCCACTTGCCAGCGGTTCGCTGAGCCTGGACAACTCCAGCAACCGCTATACCGGCGCCACGCGCTTGTCCGGCAACCTGGCGCTGAACGACCTTGGCGGCTATGGCGGCCAGTTGTCGCTGCTGGCATCGAGCGCCGGCGACGGCTTCAGCTACGGGCGTGCGGGCTACGTGGCTCCGATGGGTTTCAAGGGGCTGAAGGCCGGCGCCGCGTTCTCGCGCCTGCGCTACAAACTGGGCGAGGAATTCAAGTCGCTGGATGCGCACGGTACGGCATCGGTATCGCAATTGATCGTTACCTATCCGCTGCTGCGCACCCGCAGCGCCAATATCCAGCTGCGCACCGGCTACGACGACAAGCGATACGAGAACTTCGCCAATGGCGTCCAGACCAGCGACAAGCATGTGAAGGTCTTGCCGATGGCTGTGAGCTTCAGCCGCCAGGAACAGGACGCGACGACGCAGGCCAGCCTGGAGTTGAGCCTGGGCCACCTGGACCTCGGCGGCAACGCGGCATCGGCAGCGGCCGATGCGACCGGCGCGCGCAGCGCCGGTCGCTTTTCCCACCTGGCCTACACGCTGGGCCGCTTCCAGCGCCTGGCCGGCAACGTTGGCTTGCTGCTGAATGTCAGCGGTCAGTTCGCATCGCGCAACCTGGAATCGGGCGAGAAGTTCTCGCTCGGAGGTGCCGGCAGGGTCCGCGCCTATCCGGCGGGCGAGGCCAGCGGCGATGAGGGCCATGTCCTGAGCACGGAGCTGCATTATGAGTTGCAAGACCTGCGCACCGACCTGTCGGCCTTCGTCGATGTCGGCCATGTGCGCCTGAATAATGGCTTGTATGCCGCCGCTCTCGCGGAAAATGGTCCGGGCAACAGCTACACCCTGAAAGGCGCCGGCCTTGGCGCAACCTGGCGCGGCGCAAGCGGTGCGATGCTGCAGGTGCAAGTGGCACGTAAGCTCGGCCACAATCCAGCGCCTGGGGCCAAGGGTGAAGATGCGGACGGCAAAACCTCTAGGGTCCGCGCCTGGTTCACGGCCAGCGTACCGTTCTGAGGCCGGCAACCTAGTTATTTGATAGCCCGCCGTCCCTGCCGTTAAGGGCTTTCCAGCCAATGTTGCCCAAATCGCGGGCAGCCGGGATACTGGAATGCTCCATGAACAGGCAGGGATGGCCATGAGCAAATTTCAACATATCACGCACTACGGCGAGCTCGTCATGCCGGGCACCACGGCCAGCGGCGAGCTGCCGGACGACTTCACGATGAATTCCCCGGTCGGCATTGCGCGCGACCATTACGACCATGTCTGGGTGTGCGATACCGGCAACAGCCGCCTGCTGGTGTTCACCGCCGACCTGAACACGCTGCTGCACGTGATCGATACGCCGGGCGAGGGCAGCGAGCAGGCGCGCCGCTTGCTGATGCCTTTCCATTTGTGCCCGCACCCCGAGCAGGACCTGATGTATTGCACCGACATGGGCAACGGTCGCGTCGTGGTGTTTGAATACGACGAGCATTCAATCGATTTCCAGTTTGCCTTTGGCGATGCGGCGGACGGCATCAACGGCAAGGGGTTCGCGCCCCTGAGCGACCCGAACGGCATCACCATCGTGAAGGAAGCCAGCGGCGAGCATTTTGTCTACGTATGCGATGAGTTTTTCCATACCAAGGGCGATGACCGCAGCCGCTGCGTCAAGTTCACGCCCGAAGGAAAATTCGTGCTGCAGTTCCGCACCATTGACGACGCCAATAGCGTGCATGACCTGCTCTGGCCACAGGGCCTGGCTTCCGATTCGCGCGGCAACCTGTACCTGGCCAACACCGGGCACTACGAGGTGCTGAAGATCGATACGGCCTGGCCGATCAAGGACGAACGCGTGCAATGCCCCGGCGAGACATCGCTGTTGCACAGCTTCGGCAATCCCGCCGGTATCGGCAAGTTCAATGTCATGCGCTCGGTGTGCGTGATCAATGACCGCATCTTCGTGCCGGGCCAGGTGGAGGACTCGATCACGGTCTACGATACCGACGGCAAGCTGCTGACAGTCGTGGAGGGCATGCTGCCGCTGTGGAACCACAAGCCGCAGGCCATGCACTCGATTTCCGACCTGGTGTACGGCTCGCTGGAAGACGCCGTTTTCGTCGGTCCATACCAGATCTGCGCGGCAGCCGATGCCAACGTCTATTACGTCACCGAGCCGTTCGCCTCCACGGTGCTGAAGATGCGCATTGCGCCCGACCGCGACGGCGGCGACCAGGATGCGATCCTGCTCGATGCTGTTGGCCACCGGCGCGACAACCAGGCAGCGAAAGCCGTCACCTCGCAATTCAATTGCATGACTGCGGTGATCGGCGTCGACCCCAAGCGCGAAGGCAGCGGTACCTTGCCGCAGTCGAACTGGATCGACAGCTGGGCCAGCGCCACGGCCAATATCTACAAGTACTGGTACGACCAGCTGAAGCACCACGCGCGGCTCGATCCGCTGGCGGGAGCGGCCACTTCGTCCTACAACATCGATTCCGGCAACTGGTGCATGAAGACCTTCGACACGGCTGCCGATCCGATCGCCCAGTTGCAGGACATGATGCGCGGCTTCTTCATGCCGGGCGGGCTGGCGATGGCGGTGTATTACCCCTCGCAGCCGCTGCTTGGACAGATCTGTCCGGGCACTCCCCTGGTGTTCGTCACCAACTTCAATGCCTGCACGGTGTCGATGTTCCAGTTCGGTCCCAGCGGGCATTTGCTGAATTACGGCCTGCCGTTTGCGCGCGAAGGCCTGGGCGGCGACGGCACGCTGAAGGCGCCGCAGGGCCTGGAAGTGAACAGCCACGGCGAGATCTACATTGCCGACTCGCTGAACAATCGCATTTCGATGTGGCAGCTGCAGCCTTCCGGACTTGTGTCTTTCGTCAAGAACTTCCAGTGGGAGGAAGATGGCAAGCCGCTGGCCAGCTTTGCCCCGTGCGACGTGGCGATCGATGCCCAGGACCGGGTCTTTGTCTGCGACCAGTTCAACAACTGCATCCGCGTCTTCGACCGGCAGGGCAAGAGCCTGTGGAGCTACGGCCGCGCGGGCTATTGCGACGACCTGGAAAAGGATGCCGACAAGTTCTACCTGCCGGCCAGCCTGTGCGTGGACCAGGAGGGACACCTGATTGTCAACGATTTGGTAAACCGCGCATTGAAGATCTTCCGCATTGGCGAGGACACGCTAGAATACGTAACAGGAGAGCTAGTATTCAAGAAGTATCCTGAAGTAGGCGGCGTCTGGATGCCGTTCTTCATTTACGCGCGCGACCGGCGCGTGTACGTGCCCGACACCACTTTTAACGTCGTCAACATCTACGCCTACCAGCTTGAATGACGGGGGTACGTCATGTGGAGAGCTTTGTTGGCCGGGTTGCTGGTCATGGGCGCCGTGCAGGCGGCCGACAAGAAGACTTTCTCCGTAGGCGTTGAGGATTACAAGAACTGGCTACCGTACTCCGAAATGAAGAATGGGGTGTATGGTGGCCTGGGCAAGGACATCCTTGATGCCTTCGCAAGGCAGATGGGCTACACCTTTACTTACGAGCCCTATCCACTGAAGCGGCGCGACCGGCTGTTCGTCGATGGCCAGGTCGACCTTTCATTTCCGGACAATCCGAACTGGGTGGTGGAGATGAAAAAGGAACTTCAAATCAGCTACGCACCGGTACTGGAATTTACAGACGGCGTGCTGGTTCGTCCCGAGAACATCGGTAAGGGAGTCGGCCGCCTGAAAACCCTTGGCATCCCGCTTGGCTTCACGCCTTATCCTTACCAGCAACTGATGTCTGCCGGTTCCCTGCGCATCGAGGAGACGGCCGATTATGATGCCCTGTACGAAAAACTGATCATGCGGCGCGTTGACGGCGCCTACATGAACACGCGCATCGCCCGCCATTACTGGACCAAGATCCGCAAGCTGCCGCAGGTGCCGGTGCTGTACGATCCGGACTTGCCGCATGCCTCCGGCCAATGGTACCTGTCCTCGCACAAATACCCGAAGCTGGTGGAAGAATTCCGCCGCTTCATGCAGTCCAATAAGGCGGAAGTGGAGGAGTTGAAGAAGAAATACAACTTCATCTCCTCCGACGACCAGTGATTATGCGGCCTTCAGGCCCAGTACTTCGATAGGCTCGATGCTTGGCGGGGTTGCGAACAGCTCCGGCGCTTGCGCCATCAGGGCTTGTGCGATCGGACCGTTCAGGTGGCCCTGGCGCGCATCCTCCGTTTCGAAGGCATCGAACACGCCGAACACACGCTCCGACAGGCGCAGGGCGAACCAGTATTTGGTGCCCGGTTCCTGCTTGGCAAGCGCCAGGCCGGTGTGCAGGAAGTCGGCAACGGCGGTTTCCTTGCCCGGCTTGGCTTCGAAGCGGGCGAACAGTGCGTACTTGATCATGTTTATCTCCTTGTTGGATTGATCGCGAAACTGCGATGGAGGTACTTTACCGGCGCCCCGTTGCAGGTTAAATTGGCGAGATTGACATCTTTGGTATCAATCGCGCCATGAATATCACCGTGCTCGCGCTGGACAGCGTGTTCGACACCGGGCTTGCCGCAGTACTGGACGCCTTCACCACGGCCAATGAACTGGCGCCCATGCTGGAAGCGCCGCAGCCGGCATTCAATGTGACGCTGGCCGGCCTGCGTCCCGCTGTGCGCAGCGCACAGGGCATGCAATTGCCGGTGGTGCCTCTCGCATCGGCGCCTGTGCCGGACTTGCTGATACTGCCCGCCATCGGCCACAAGATGCCGGCTGCGCTGGAGGCTGCGCTGTCGTCGGTGGAGGTGGCGGATGCCGGCGACGCGCTGCGTGAACTGGCCGGGCAGGGCGTGCGCATTGCCGCCGCCTGCATCGGGACCTTCGTACTGGCGGAAAGCGGCCTGTTGGATGGCGAGGAGGCGACGACGACCTGGTGGCTGACGCCCATGTTCCGCCAGCGCTACCCGTCGGTGCGGCTGGATGCGCAGCGCATGGTGGTGGCTTCGGGGCAGTTTATTACGGCGGGAGCAGCGCTCAGCCACCTCGATATGTCGCTGGCCCTGATCCGGCAAGCGAGCCCGGAACTGGCTGCCATGGTGGCGCGCTACTTGGTTGTGGATGCACGGCCGGCGCAGTCGGCTTATGTGATTTCCGACCACCTGGCCCATGCAGACCCGCTAGTGACGGGTTTCGACCGCTGGGTGAGGCAGCACCTGGAGCAGGGATTCGACCTGGAGGCGGCAGCTGCGGCACTGGCCACCAGCAAGCGCACGCTGGCGCGGCGCCTGCAGGAGGTGCTGGGCAAAACGCCCGTGAATTATGTGCAGGACCTGCGCATCGAACGCGCAGTCCACCTGCTCAAGACCAGCGACCAGAACGTCGATCGCATCGCCGAGCAGGTGGGTTATCGCGACGGCGTGACCTTGCGCACGCTGTTGCGGCGCAAGCTTGGCAAGGGCTTGCGCGAGATTCGCAACTGAGCAGAATTATTGCACGTTCACCGTAACGTCATCCACGATGAAGGAAGTGGCGACGGTGGAGCCTTCGATGCCTTCGAAGTAGACGCGCACGGTCTGGCCCTTGTACGCGCTCAGGTCGAAGGTGCGCTGCACGTAGCTGGAACCCTTGTTCAGGTTCGAGTACGTGGCCAGCGTTGCCAGTACGGTACCGCTGCTGTTGCGCACCTGGACCTTCAGCGTGTCGTATGCCTGGGTCGTGGTAGTTTCGTCGGACGTGATCTTCAGCCAGAAGCCCAGGGTGGCGCTGGTGGCGGTCGACGGAATGCTCACTTGCTGGTACAGCGTATCGGTATGCGCGCTGCCGTAGCCATTCATCCAGGCCTTCCAACTGCCGGCGTGTGCCGACACGGATGCATCGTTGGTGATGACGCCGCTGCTTGCGCTCCAGTTCGTGCTGCCCGATTCAAAGCCGCTGTTCAGCACCAGCTGTTGCGTGGTCGTGGTGTTGTTCACGCTGAAGTTGACGCCGGACGACAGCGCGTTGTTGCCGGCGGCGTCGAAGGCCTTGGCGGTCAGCACGTGGGTGCCGTTGGAAACGCCGGTGGAGTTGAAGGCATACGACCATGGCGAGGCGGTGTCGGTGCCTTTCAGCGCGCCGTCCACGTAGAACTCGACCTTGGTTACGCCGACGTTGTCGGTGGCGTTGGCGCTGAAGGTAATGGTGCCGCTGCTGCCGCTGCTCGAAGCGCTGACGGTGGGCGCCACGGTGTCGCCGCCGGTACCGGCCTGCTGGGTGACCCAGACTGGCGCCGACCACAGGATGTTGCCGTCGTCCTGGGTGACCTTGGCGTAGTAGAAGTGGGCGCCGTCGGTCGGGGTGATGGTGGTGTTGGCGCTGGAAGCGAGCAGGGTGACAGTGCCATTGCGGCCAGGGACGCCTTCATAGAACTCCGAAGTCGACACAGTCTTGCCGGAACTGCTGGTGAAGTTGGCCACCAGGTTCAGCGGGCCGCTGTTGGTGAAGCGTTCGCCCATGATGTGGCCATTGGCGGTCAGCACCAGTTGCGAAGTCTTGTCCATGGTCGCGAAGACGCGGCGGGCGCGGATCGCGTCCATGAAGCTGGCGGTGCTCAGCGCAGTACCGTTCGGGATCAACACGCCGGTGCGGTTGGTATAGGACGCACCCCAGTTGGCGCAGTGGTTGTCCTGGTCGGTGGTGAAGGCAACGTGGAAGCCGGCCTCCAGCGCCTTCTTGCAGGCGCCTTCGTAATTGCTGCGGCCCGTTTCGGTTTCGGTGGTGTTGACGGAGAAGGCGGAGGTGTTCATCACCTCGCACAGCGCCATCGCTTCGTCGCCGTCGGCCGTGTAGCCCAGGGCCACGCCGTTGACCAGGAACTGGCCGCTGCTCGACGGGTGGTTGAACTGTCCCAGCCAGCCGCGCTGGCGCATCAGGGTGTAGAGGCCGGCGTAATCGTTCTTGGCGGTGTAGGTGTCGGCAATCAGCTGGCCGGAGCTGTTGCTCTCCCAGCCCAGCAACTCGTTCGAGTTCAGGATGTTCATGTGGCCGCCGTTGTTGATGACGCCCCATTCCATGCCGTAGATCGCCAGGAAGTTCGGGTTGGCGCTGTTGAAGCTGGCCGCTTCCGACAGGCCGGACTGGTACAGGGCCTTGGCGGTGGCCGGATTGGCGGAAGTGTTGGTGGAATCCGAACCGTCGTACATGTGGTTATGTTCGGACGCCATCAGGAAATCCAGGCCCTTGTTCTTGGCGTAGTTGAAGGCGTCGGTCGGACCGTAGGCTGCCGATTGCGGATTCTGTGCGCCGGTACATGCCGACAGGTCGCCGCCACCGTCGCTATGGTTGGTCTGGCTGTGCATATTGCCGAAGTAGACCGTGTAAGGCAGCGAGGATGGCGCTGCTGCGATGGACATCAGGCTTGGCGTAGCCGACGCCTTGGCCTGCGGCTGCTGGCCGATGGCGATCTCCCATTCCTGGTCGTGGATCTCGCCATCATGGGTGGCAATGCGGCGCATGACGGCGTCGGCGCCCGAGGCAAGGCCGCGCTGCATGTCTTCGGAGATGGCGCGCAGGCGGGCCTTGTAGATGCCGTTCGGCAGGGCGTTGCGGCGGTTACGGCCGGCCCATTCGACGTTGACGGTCACCGGCTTGTCCTGCAGGCGTTCGACGCCGGTCCAGCGTTCCACTACGCTGCCGTTCGGCGCGACCACTTCCAGCACCCAGCTTACGGACTGGGCGTTCTGGACGTAGGGATAGCTGAATTCGAGCTTGAAGCTGCGCGCTTCATTGGCGCCGGCAACTGCGCGGTAGGGCGCATGCAGCGTGGCTTCGAACTCGTGATGGTCGGCGGTGGATGCCTGGGCGGTGCCGATGGCTGCCAGTGCGGCGGCCATCGCTAGTTTGCGAAATGCGAAAGTCATGGTTTTCCCCGTGCTGTGATAATGCGCGAGAATATGCGGCAGCACGGGAGCGGCGACAAATACGGAAAAGCTTGGTGATTAAGACGCAGGCTTTATATACCGGTTTGAATTGTCCCACTTTGAACAGGTCGGGCGATTTGTCCAGATTTGAAAGAGTTATGTGACGGGGGCGTCATAAATCTCTTGGCAACTTGTGGCGTTTTTGCCGCAGTTTACTGGGGCCGAAATACCAGCACCGGCACCGGTGTGTTAAGCAGCACCCGGTGCGTTTCGCTTCCGAGCAGCATGCCTTTCACTCCCTTGTAGCCATGGGTCGCCATGGCGATCAGGTCGCAGCCGTAATCGATGGCGGTGGCGACGATGGTTTCGTAGGGCTGGTCGGCGCGGCGCTGCACCACGTCGCAAGGCACGTTGTAATCGCGTGCGACCTTGGCCACTTCATCCAGCACCGAAGCGGAATGGACTTCGCTGTCCTTCAGGTAGACCCCGCGCGTGTCCTCGAGCATGTCCGGGTGATAGGTGAAGATGTGGAATTCCGGGATCACATGCAGGGCAGTGACGCGCGCTCCGGCTTCCTGCGCAAACTTGATGGCCGAATGCAGGGCCGCGCTGGACGCCGGCGAACCGTCGGTCGGGAAGAGGATATGCTTGAACATGGCTTGCTCCAGGATGGATTGTTGGTTCAAGTCTGCGCATCGGCGCCCCTTGCGGCCATGACCTGGGTCAAGTTTCATTTTTGTAGGATTACTACATATTTGTTGGCAAGCCAGTGCTAGAATGTTTGAATGTCAACCTTAATTGAACATGAACACCTGCTACGCCGGCGCCGCTTGCTGGGTGGCGCGCTGGCGCTTCCTGCGGTGGGACTGGGCGGCGCTTTGCTGCCTTCGCTGGCGCGGGCGGCCGATCCGCTGGTGGTGGGCGGCCTGCCAGTCACCTGCAACCTGACTTTGCCGATCGCCTGCAGCGCGCGCGGCGGGGCGTTCGAGTTCAGCAAATACAGCGGCTGGCCGGAGATCAAGGAATCGCTGATGACAGGCCGGATCCAGGCGGCCTATATGCTGGCGCCGCTGGTGATGGACCTGGCCGACAAGAAGATTCCGCTCAAGGTGGTCTCGCTCGGCCATCGTTCCGGCGCCGTCATCATGGTGCGCACCGATTCGGCGCACAAGCGTTTTGCCGACCTGCGCGGCAAGCGGGTTGCAATCCCGAGCCGTTTCGCGGTGGACTACCTTTTCCTGCGCAAGATGCTGGCGCGCGAGAACATGACACCGAAGGACGTGCAGATTATCGAAATGGCGCCGCCCGACATGCCGGCAGCGCTGTACGCCAACGCGGTGGATGCCTATTGCACCGGCGAGCCTTTTGGCGCGGCTGCGCAAAAGGCCGGCTACGCCCGTCCGCTGTCGATGACGCGCGATGAGTGGCGCAACTATATTTGCTGCGTGCTCACGGTGCGCGAGGAACTGATCAAGTCCAACCGGCCGCTGGTGCAGGACCTGGTGAACCACGTGCAGGCAGCCGGCAACTGGCTCGACGCCACCCCCGTCAATCGCGCCAAGGCCGCCAAGATCGCATCGAGCCGCAAATTCTTCAACCAGGACCCCAAGGTAATCCAGTTCGTGATGGACAATCCGGCCGACCGGGTGACGTACGGCGACCTGCGCATGATCCGCGCCGAGTTCGATGAGCTGATGAAGCTCTCCATCGAGGCGGGAACCCTCAAGCGTCCGGTGGCCTTCGAAACCTATGTGGACGAGAGCTTCGTCAAGTCCATCAAGCCGGTGAGCATTGCCCTATGATCCGACGGTACCTGTTAGCGCTGCTTTTGTCGGCCGCCAGCCTGGCGCATGCGGCTGACAAGCTGAAATCAGGCACGTTCGACCCGCCGCGCATGGCGCCGCAGATCGCGCAGAAGGCGGCCGACGGCAAGGACTTCTCGCTCGATAAATTGCGCGGCAAAGTGGTGGTGCTGGAATTCGGCTATACCAGCTGCGCCGACGTCTGCCCCGTTTCGCTGGCGCTGCTGAAACAGGCGCGCGAAAAGCTGGGGGCCATGGGCGACAAGCTGCAAGTGGTATTTGTCACCGTCGACCCGCAGCGCGACACGGCGCCAAAACTGAAAGCTTATCTTGAGCAGTTCGACAAGAGCTTCGTTGGGCTGACCGGCAGCGAGGAGCAGATGGCCGCCATCCGCAAGGCATACGGCATCTCCGCCACGAAGAAAATGGTCGACGGCAGCAAGACCGAATACACGTTGGGCCATTCGTCCTACCTCTATTTCATCGACCCGCAAGGCAGGCTGCGCGCGCTGATGCCCTTTGGCCGCCCGGCCGACGACATCGTGCACGATGTGACCTTGCTGGCCAAGGGACAATGAAGCGCCGGCCGGCTGTCATTGCATTGCTACTGGCGGCCGTCGTTGCCGGCGCGCTGGCCTGGGCCGCGTTTGCCCCGATCCGCGGCGCTTCACACGATGCGCTGTTCGAAATCCCCAAAGGCACATGGGCGCGCCGCATGGCAGGAGAGAAGGCCGAGATCCTGCCCGATACCATCACCCTGGTGCTCGGCGTAAACGACGTGCTCCTGCTGCGCAACAGCGATACCGTGCCCCAGATTTTTGGTCCCGTGCTGATCATGCCGGGCCAGGACTTCCGCCTGCCGTTCGAGCAGGCGGGCGAGCATCCCTTCGCCTGCACCGCGCACGCCAGCGGCCAGATGACGGTCGTGGTCAAGCCCACGCCGCTGGCCGGCTTGCAGCGGCTGCAATGGCGCCTTCAATCCCTGTTATCCAGAGCCCCATGGAGAGACTGAACAAGATTTGGCCGCCGCTGGCGGTGTTGCTGGCGATTGTCGCCATCTGGTGGTATGCGGTCATAGCGACCGAAAGCCTGATTTTCCCGACGCCAGCGCAGGTGGTCACGGGCACGATGGAACTGGTGGAAGACGGCAGCCTGTGGGAGCACATCGGCGCTTCGCTGATGCGGGTAGGCGTGGGCTTCTCGCTGGCGATCCTGGTCGCGGTACCGATGGGTTTGTGGATGGGGCGCGTCGAGGGCGCCTTCCGCACGCTGAACCCCGTGTTCCAGATCCTGCGGCCGATCTCGCCGATTGCCTGGATACCGGTCGCGATCCTGTGGTTCGGGGTTGGCAATGCGTCGCCAGTGTTCCTGATCTTCATCGCGGCTGTGTTCCCGATGATCGTGCAGACGGCGGCGGGCGTGCACACGATCGAGAAACGCTACTTGCGTGCGGCGGAAAACTTCGGCGTATCGCGCGCCAAGCTGTTCCGCCAGGTAATCGTGCCTGCGGTGCTGCCGGAGATCATCGTCGGCATGCGCATTTCGCTCGGCGTGGCGTGGCTGGTGGTTGTGGCGGCGGAAATGATCGCCTTGCGTTCCGGGCTCGGATACCTGATCATCGATTCGCGCAACGCGGGCAACCGGTACGACCTCGTTATCGCCGGCATGATCATCATCGGCCTGATTGGACTGGCGCTGGACGGCATCATGCGCCTGCTGGAGAAACTCAAAGTCGTAAGGTGGCGCTATGGACGCTAAGATTTCCGTCAACCAGATCAAGAAGAAGTTCAATGCGCTGCCGGTCGTGGATGGCGTCGATTTTTCCGTTGCAGACGGCGAGTTCGTGGCGATTGTCGGGCCTTCCGGTTGCGGCAAGTCGACGCTGATGAAGATCGTCGCCGGCTTCGAGCATCCCGACGAAGGCTCGGTGAACATCGATGGCAAGCCGATGACGCGGCCGAGTCCCAAAGGCATCGTCATTTCGCAGCACGGCTCCGTGTTCCCATGGCTGACGGTGCAGCAAAACCTGATGTTCGGCCTGAACGGCGACCAGCAGCACGGCGAAAAAGCCGCGCTGGCCGACCATTACGCCGAGATGGTCGGCCTGAAGGGATTCGAGAACGCCTATCCGCATGAACTCTCCGGCGGCATGCTGAAGCGCGCCGAGATCGCCCGCGCGCTGGTGGTCAAGCCGGAAATCCTTTACATGGACGAGCCGTTCTCCGCACTGGACGCGCTGATGAACCTCAAGATGCGCAACGAGCTGCTGCGCGTGCTGTCCGAAGAGCGCCATACCGTGCTGCTGATTACGCACGACGTGGAAGAGGCGATCTACCTCGCCGACCGCATCCTCGTCCTGTCGCCGCGCCCGACCCGGATCCAGGCCAGTTTCAAGGTCGAACAGCCGCACCCGCGCAAGCTGTCGACGCCGGAGCTGCAACAACTGAAGGAAGATATCCTTTCCCAACTGGGGCTATGAAATGCTGAAACTGATTGGAAAACCGACATCGATCAATGTGCGCAAGGTGCTGTGGACGCTGGCGGAAACCGGCCTTGCATATGAACGGATCGAATGGCAGCCGGAACATGCGGCGCTGAACCCGAACGGCCTGGTGCCGGTCCTGGTGGATGGCGACTTCGTGCTGTGGGAATCGAACAGCATTTGCCGTTACCTGTGCGGCAAGGCTGGACGCCACGACCTGCTGCCCGCCGACCCGCAAGCCCGCGCCCGCGTCGAGCAATGGATGGACTGGCAGGCTACCGACCTGAATTCGTCATGGCGCTACGCCTTCATGGCGCTGGTGCGCCAGAGCCCGGCCTTCGGCGACCCGGCGCAGGTTGCCGCCAGCGCTGCCGCCTGGAACCGCAACATCGGCATCCTGGACAGCCATTTGGCGGCGGCCGGTCCGTTCGCGGCAGGCGAACAGTTCACGCTGGCCGATATCGTCCTCGGCCTGTCATTGAACCGCTGGCTGATGACTCCCATCGAGCGCCCGGACTACCAGGCAATCAATGCCTACGTTGAACGCCTGCTCCAGCGCCCGGCGTACCGCGAGTTTGGCCGCAACGGCGTCGCCTGAGCGAAGAGCCATGTTTGAAATCAGTCAGCTGCGCTGCTTTATCGCCGTCGCCGAAGAGCTGCATTTCAGCCGTGCAGCGGAACGGCTGAACATGACGCAGCCGCCTTTGAGCCGGCAGATCCAGCTCCTGGAGCATAACGTCGGCGTGCAACTGCTTGATCGCAGCAGCCGGGTTGTGCGGCTGACGGCGGCAGGCAAAGCGTTCCTGCCGGAGGCGCTGCGCATCATTCGCCTGGCGGATGAAGCCGGGTTGATGGCGCGCCGCGTGGCGAAGGGGGAGCAAGGCAGCCTTGCGATCGGCTTTACTTCGGCATCCGGCTACACGCTGCTGCCGGAGGTAGTGCGCCGCTTGCGCGAAAGGACGCCCGAGCTGGCGCTAACATTGAAAGAGCTGGTGAGCACCTCGCAAGTCGAAGCCCTCGATGCCGGCCAACTGGACCTGGGCCTGATGCGGCCTTTGGCTTTGCACGGGGAGCTGGTCAGCCTGCCGATTGCGACGGAAGCGTTGCTGTTGGCGATCCCCTCCAGTGAAGCAGATATGTGGCCGGAGCAGCCAACCCTGGCTTGCCTGCATCGCCGCCCCTTCATCATGTACTCGCCGCATGAGGCGCGTCCGTTCTACCAGATGCTGACCAGCCGCTTCGAGCGGGAAGGCGTAGTGCCGGACGTGGTTGAGCATATCGGCCAGGTGCACACCATGCTGGCGCTGGTCAGCGCCGGCATCGGCGCGGCCCTGGTGTCCGAAGCCTGCGCGCGCTTGCAGTTCGACGGCGTGGTGTTGCGCAGGATGGCAACCGAGCCGGTAAGTACGGTTTGTACCTACCGGCGCGATAACGACAATCCGATCCTGCAGCTGTTCATCAACGAGATACTGCCCGGTTTCCCTGGCGCCCGTTGAGGTGCCGCGGGGTTAGCGCACCAGGCAGGGGCGCTTGTTGTCGAACTTCCAGCCCGGCACCAGGAACTGCATGGCCGCTGCATCGTCGCGCGCGCCAAGGCCCATGTTCTTGTAAGCCTGGTGCGCCTTTTCCAGTTCCACTTCGTCCAGTTCGATGCCCAGGCCCGGTTTCGACGGCAGGTGCACCATGCCGCCCTGGATTTTCAGCGGTTCCTTCGTGATGCGCTGGCCGTCCTGCCAGATCCAGTGGGTGTCGATGGCGGTCACCTTGCCCGGCGCCGCAGCACCGACGTGGGTGAACATCGCCAGCGAAATGTCGAAATGGTTGTTCGAATGCGAACCCCAGGTCAGGTCGAACATCTGGCACAACTGGGCCACGCGCACCGAGCCCTGCATGGTCCAGAAATGCGGGTCGGCCAGGGGGATGTCGACCGACTGCAGCTGCAGGGAATGGGCCATCTGGCGGAAGTCGGTGGCGATCATGTTGGTGGCCGTCGGCAGGCCGGTGGCGCGGCGGAATTCCGCCATCACTTCACGGCCCGAGAAGCCATTCTCTGCGCCGCAAGGGTCTTCGGCGTAAGCCAGGATGCCGTGCTTGTCGCGGCAAACGCGTACCGCCTCCTTGAGCGACCAGGCGCCGTTCGGGTCGAGCGTGATGCGCGCGTCGGGGAAGCGTTCGTGCATGGCGATAATGGCTTCCATCTCTTCGTCGGCCGACAGCACGCCGCCTTTCAGCTTGAAGTCGTTGAAGCCGTAACGCTCGCGCGCGGCTTCGCACAGGCGGACCACGGCTTGCGGCGTCAGGGCTTCCTCATTACGCAGGCGGAACCAGGCGTCGCCGGCATCGGGCTCGCTGCGGTAGTGCAGGTTTGTTTTGTTGCGGTCGCCGACGTAGAACAGGTAGCCCAGCATCTCGACCGCCTGGCGCTGGATGCCTTCGCCCAGCAGGGCCGCGACAGGCACGTTGAGGAACTGGCCGAGCAAGTCGAGCAGGGCCGATTCTACGGCGGTCACGGCATGGATGGTGGTGCGCAGGTCGAAGGTCTGGTTGCCGCGGCCGCCGCTATCGCGGTCGGCAAAGGCAACGCGCATCGAGTTGAGGACGTTGTTGTATTCGCCCAGTGTCTTGCCGACGATGAGCGGGCGCGCATCCTCGATCGTCTGCCGGATCTTTTCGCCGCCCGGCACTTCGCCCAGGCCGGTGTTGCCGGCGCTGTCGGTCAGGATCACGATGTTGCGGGTAAACCAGGGGCCGTGGGCGCCGCTAAGGTTCAGCAGCATGCTGTCCTGGCCGGCGACGGGCACGACGCGCAGGCCGGTGACGGTAGGAGCATTGGTAACGGTATTGTTCATGATTTTTTCGAAACGGTTTGGGTGGAACGGATGGTTTATTGATTCAGCGACGACACCAGCTTGACGCGCTTGATATCGCCGACAACGAACAGGTAGCAGGCGATGGCCAGCGCCGCATTGGCACCGACGAAGACCAGGGCGCCGGCAAACGAACCGGTGGCTTCGACGATGTAGCCGATCACGATGGGCGTGGTAATGCCGGCGGTGTTGCCGAAAGTGTTGAACAGTGCGCCGCTCAGGCCGCCGGCTTCCTTGGGCGAGGTATCCGATACGACGGCCCAGCCCAAGGCGCCGACGCCTTTGCCGAAGAAGGCCAGCGACATCACGGCGACCACCAGGGTGTCGGCCTCGATGTAATTACAGGCGATCATGCTCATCGACATCAGCATGCCGAACACGATCGGCACTTTGCGGGACACCGACAGCGAATAGCCGGCTTTGGCCAGGCGGTCCGACAGCCAGCCGCCGAAAATCCCGCCCAGGAAACCCGCGATGGCGGGCAGCGACGCGACAAAGCCGGCCTTCAGGATGGTCATATGGCGCTCCTGCACCAGGTAGACAGGGAACCAGGTGAGGAAGAAATAGGTGAGGGTGGTGATGCAGTACTGGCCGATGTAGACGCCCAGCAGCATGCGGTTCGACAGCAGTTCCTTGATGCAGGCCAGGGTATTCACCTGGGCCGCCTGCTTGATGCGGCTTCCGCTTTCCAGGTCGACCAGCGCGCCGCCTTCCTGGATATAGTGCAGTTCTTCGGCGTTGATGCCTGGATGTTCTTTCGGCCCGTGGATGGTTTTCAGCCAGACGAATGCCATCACGATGCCAAGTGCACCCATCACGTAAAACACGCTGTGCCAGCCGTAGGTGTGCACCAGCCAGCCCATGATCGGCGCGAACAGCACGGTTGCGAAATACTGCGCCGAGTTGAAGACGGCTGCCGCCAGGCCTCGTTCATGCGTCGGGAACCAGGCGGACGCGATGCGGCTGTTGCCGGGGAAGGAGGGCGCTTCCGCAGCGCCGACCAGCATGCGCAGCGTGAACAGGACGGCGACCGCTGCACCGCCTGCAAAGAAGCCGGCAGCGCCGGTGAACAGCGTGAAGGTCGACCACAGGAAGATGCTGAAGAAATAGGTGATCTTCGATCCGAAGCGGTCCAGCAGCCAGCCGCCGGGCAGTTGCGCGACCACGTATGACCAGGCAAAGGCCGAGAAGATAAAGCCCATCTGGACTGCCGACAGCCCGAGCTCCTTCTTGATTTCCGGCCCGGCAATCGAGATCGTTGCGCGGTCGGCGTAGTTGATGGTCGTGATCGCGAACAGCATGGCGAGGATCATCCAGCGCGTGCGCGTCTGGACGTTGGCGGCGCTGGCCGCTTTGACGGTTTGTACTTGTGCCACGGGTGTCTCCTGGTGTCGTTGATATAGTCGCATAGGGTTCAGAACGTGTGGCGGATACCGAGGTTGTAGCCGGTGTTGCCGGTGCCGGCCTCGGTATTGTTGGCCACTGTGTAGCCCGCCCCGTTCTTGTTATCGATATGGCCGTAGGCGGCATACAGGTTGGTGCGCTTCGACAGGCCATACAGGTAGCCGATGCCCCAGGCGTTGGCGTCCTGGTTGTTGCCGGTGCGGTCGTCCTTGTGCATGGCCGAGAAAAGGATGGTTCCCGGCCCGGCGGGCGCGCTGAAGCCGAGCAGCAGTTCGCGGCCGTCGGTGGTAGCGACAGGCTTTACGCCGCCGTAAGGATTGTTGGCATTGCCCAGTGGCGCGCTGTTGTAGCCCTTGTCGGCACCGTAGCCGGCATGGAGTTTGATCCAGCCGAAGTTGTAGTTTGCTCCCAGCAGGAAATTACGCCCTAGGCTGCGACTGACGCCTGCAGTCGTACCGGTGGCGGCGACGTCGGAGTTCTTGCTGTTGTACGCCAGGCGCACGGCCAGCGGGCCCTCGCTATAGCCGATGGCGGCGCCAAACTGCCGTCCCGCCGAGGACACGGCCTGTTCGCCGAAGCTGTACGCCAGTTCGGCATCCACCCCATGCACGCGCGGCGAGGCATAGGTGATCGTATTGCTGGTTCGGATATTGCTGCCGAAGTCGGGAACGAGGTTTTTCGATGTAGCGGCAGTGCCCGTGTTGAACGGATCGACGATATTTACCAGGGTGGTGTGGTAGGGCGTGTACTGGCGCCCGAGTGCGACTGCGCCGAAATCCTTGCTCTTCAAGCCGAGCAAGGCCTGGCGGTTGAAGATGGTCCCGCTGGCGTCGATTTCGCCGGTATCAATCCTGGCGCCGGCTTCGAGCGTGAAAAATGCCGAGAGACCGTTGCCCAGGTCTTCCGTGCCCCGGAATCCGATGCGCGACGCCGAGGCGGCGCCGCTGGTGATCTTATTCAGCCTGCCGTTGCTGCCGCCGTTTTCGCCAACGATGGCGGCATCGACGATGCCATACATATTGACCGAGGACTGGGCGCAGGCTGCCGTACTGCTAACCGCCAGGATAATGGCTGCGGTTTTCTTCATTACTGTCTCCGTGGTTTTGATGTCGTTATGGTGTTGATCATAGGTGGCGATCAATACCGCACCAAACCAAAGAGTGTATGCATCAATTCATAAATTGAATTGATGCGTCCTGCCAGGGGCGCTTATCCGTCGTTACGCAGCAATAAGCGATATTCGCTGGGTGTTACGCCCACCGTGGCGCGGAACTGGCGGGTGAAGGCGCTGTGGTCGGCGTAGCCGCAGGCCTGGGCGATGTCGGACACGCTGGAGTCGCTGGCCAGCATGCGCGATGCGGCTTCCAGGCGGGTCTTGATGATCATCTGGCGCGGCGTCAGGTGGAAGATGCGCTCGAAGTAGCGCTCGATCTGCGCCACCGACATGTGGGCGGTGCGCGCCAGTTGCGGCAAGGTCAGGGGCTCGCCGTACTTGTCGTGGATGAGCCGGACCGCATCGGCAACCTTGTGATAGGCCGGGTTCTTGTTGTCGGCCATCGCCAGGTCGCGCGACACGCCGGCCAGGCCGACGATCGCGCCATGGGAATCGCGCAAGGGGCGCTTTTGGGTCAGGCACCAGCCCGGATCGCGGTTGGGGTAGAGGTGCAGTTCGAGCTGGTCTTCGATCTGCACGCCCTCGTCCAGCACCGACTGGTCCTGGGCCTGGAAGCGCTGGCCGAGGGGCGCGGCAAACACTTCGTTGGCAGTCTTGCCCAGCAGGCCGGCCTTGTCCTTCATGCCGCAGCGACGGGCCAGGGTCTGGTTCACCACGACGTAGCGCCCGGCGCGGTCCTTGATGAAGAAAACCACGTCCGGCAGGGCGTCGAACAGGGGTTCCGAGAAGAACACGTCGCCGATCCTGGCGCCCAGGTCGCTGCGTGCCGTGCTATGAAGAAGATGTACTGACATGCTGCCCTCCCGGTGAATTTGTTCATTTTTACACGATTGTGCGGATTTCGTCATCTTCGGCGGCCGGGCGATGCAAGACGGCGGCGCTGGGAAGGCATAAGATGGCAAGCATGAAAACCATAGCCATTATCGATTCCCACACCGGCGGCGAACCGACCCGCCTGGTGATAGACGGCGGCCCTGACCTGGGCACCGGCCCCCTCAATGAGCGCCTGGCACGCTTCCGCAACGAGCATGACGGCTTCCGTTCCGGCGTGGTGTGCGAGCCACGCGGCTCGGACGTGCTGGTAGGCGCGCTGCTGTGCGAGCCGCATGCCGCGGATTGTGCAGCAGGCGTCATCTTTTTCAACAACGTCGGCTACCTGGGCATGTGCGGCCATGGCACGATCGGCCTGGTGGCATCGCTGGCTTTCATGGGCCGCCTGAGCGCGGGCGTGCATCGCATCGATACGCCGGTGGGCGTGGTGGAAGCTCAACTGCATGAAGACGGCAGCGTGACCGTCAACAACGTGCCTTCGTGGCGCAAGGCGAGCGGCGTGCCGGTCGACGTGCCGGGATATGGCGTGGTGCGCGGCGATATCGCCTGGGGCGGCAACTGGTTCTTCCTGGTGTCCGGCCACGGGCGGAAACTGGAATTGGGCAATGTGCGCGAGTTGTCGGCATACACCACTGCGATCAAGGATGCCCTGGAAGCGCAGGGTATCACCGGCGACGGCGGCGCGCTGATCGACCACATCGAGCTGTTTGCCGATTCCGGCAGCGGGCTGGGCGACAGCCAGAACTTCGTGCTGTGCCCGGGCAATGCCTATGACCGCTCGCCTTGCGGCACCGGCACCAGCGCCAAGCTGGCCTGCCTGGCGGCCGACGGCAAACTGGCCGAAGGCGAAGTATGGCGCCAGGAGAGCATTGTCGGCAGCGTGTTCGAAGCTTCTTATCGCCGCGATGGCGAGCGTGTGCTGCCAAGCATCCGCGGCAAGGCCTGGGTGAATGCGACTTCGACCCTGGTGCTGGACCCAAGCGACCCGTTTGTCTGGGGCATTCGTTGAGCATGAATCCGGACGTCCTGATCGTCGGCGCGGGGATTATCGGCGCCGCTTGCGCCGATGCCCTGTCGGCGCGCGGCCTGCGCGTGACCGTGGTCGAGCGCGATGCGGTCGGCAGCGGCGCCACGGCAGCCGGCATGGGTCACTTGGTGGCCATGGACGACAACGCAGCGGAACTGGCTCTGAGCGCGCATTCGCTCGAACTGTGGAAGGAACTGGTGGAAGGCCAGCCGGAACGCCACGAATACAGCCGCTGCGGCACGATCTGGGTCGCTGCGGATGATGAGGAACTCGAAGCGGCACGCGCCAAGGCTGTCACGATGTCGGCCCATGGGCTGGAATGTGCCGTGATCGGCGCACAGGAGTTGTACCGCCTGGAGCCGAACCTGCGGCCCCACCTGGCCGGCGGCTTGCTGGTGCAGGGCGATGGCCTGGTGTATCCGCCGAAGAGCGCGCGCATCCTGTTGGCGCGCGCGGTGGCGCGCGGCGCCTCCCTGGCCGTGGGCGAAGTCGTCGCGCTGGAAGACGGCGGCGTTGTGCTGGCGGACGGTACCCGGCTGTCGGCCGGACAGGTCGTGCTGGCTGCGGGCACGCGCTGCCTGTCGCTGGCGCCGGACCTGCCCTTGCGGCCCAAGAAGGGCCACGTGATGATTACCGACCGCTATCCGGGCTTTGTGCGCCACCAGTTGGTGGAGCTTGGCTACATCAAGAGCGCGCACGCGTCGGAAGGCGAATCGGTGGCCTTCAACCTGCAGCCGCGGCCGACGGGGCAGGTGCTGATCGGTTCCTCGCGGCAGTTCGATACCGTGAACCTGGCAGCGGAACCTTCGATGATGGCGCGCATGCTGGCCCGGGCCGTTGAATACACGCCGGCGCTGGCTGGCCTGAACATTTTGCGCTGCTGGACGGGCCTGCGCGCGGCGACGCCGGATGGCTTGCCGCTGATCGGCCCGGACCCGTCGCGCCGCAATGTGTGGCTGGCCACCGGCCATGAGGGGCTCGGGATTACCACCTCGCTCGCGACTGCGGAACTGCTGGCGGCACAGATGGCTGGCGGACAGGCGGGCATCGACTTGCGGCCTTACCTGCCGAGCCGCTTCACCGCACAGGGGAGGGCGTATGGCTGATTCCATTACTTTGACAATTGACGGCCACGGCACGACCGTTGCCGCGGGCACCACGGTCGCTGCCGCCATTGCAGGCGTGACGCGGCGCTCGGTCAGCGGGCAACTGCGCGCGCCTTTGTGCGGCATGGGTGTGTGCCAGGAGTGCCGCGTGACGATTAACGGCCGGGCGCATGTGCTGTCCTGCCAGACGCTCTGCCGCTCGGGCATGGACGTGCAGACAGGAGCGGCAGCATGACGCAGTTCTTTGACATCCTGGTGGTCGGCGCCGGTCCGGCCGGCCTGGCTGCGGCACACGCGGCAACGGGCGCCGGCAGCGCACGCCGCATAGCCATCGTCGACGACAATCCGCTGGCGGGCGGCCAGATCTGGCGCGGCGGCCCGGCAAAGCAGCCGGACCAGCGCGCACGCCGTCTCTGGCAGTCGCTGCAAGCGGCAAGCAATGTGACTTTCCTGGCCGGGACCCGCGTGCTGATGCAGACACAGCCCGGTGAACTGCTGGTGCAGGACCCAGAGCAGGCCGGCACGATCCGCTACAACCAGTTGATCCTTGCCACCGGCGCGCGCGAATTGCTGCTGCCGTTCCCCGGCTGGACATTGCCCGGCGTGACCGGCGCAGGCGGCCTGCAGGCACTGGCGAAAGGCGCCTACCCTGTGCAAGGCAAACGCGTGGTCGTTGCAGGCACCGGTCCGCTGCTTCTGGCCGTCGCCGCGACGCTGAAAGAACGCGGTGCGATTGTTGCCGCCATCGTCGAACAGGCAGGCATGCCCGCCCTGGCACGTTTTGCCGCGAGCCTCACCCTGACGCCTTCGAAGGCGCTGCAGGCGGCCCGGCTTGGCATGGCCCTGCGGGGAATTCCTTACTACGCCAACAGCTACGTGACGAGCGCAAGGGGCGATGTGCAGCTGACGTCGGTGCAGGTGCAGCGCAAGGGCGCGAAGGTCGATATCGAATGCGACTATCTCGCCTGCGGCTACGGCCTGTTGCCGAACACCGAACTGGCGCGCGCCCTCGGTTGCGACATTGAGCAGGGCGCGGTCAGGACCGACCCGTGGCAGCGCACCTCCGTGCCGAACGTGCTGTGCGCAGGCGAGGGCACCGGCGTGGGCGGCGTTGACCTGGCCCTGGTTGAAGGCCGCATTGCCGGCCTGGCAGCCTGCGGCGAAAGCGTGACGCCGGAACTCTTTGCCGAGCGCATCCAATGGCAAGGCTTCGCCGCCCGGCTGGCCCGCACCTTCGCTCCGCGTCAGGAACTGCGCACGCTGGCGCAGCCCGACACCATCGTCTGCCGCTGCGAAGACGTCTGTCACGAAGAACTGCGCGAGCAACCGTCCTGGCGCAGCGCCAAGCTGCAAACCCGCTGCGGCATGGGCCCTTGCCAGGGCCGCATCTGCGGCAACGCAACCGATTTCCTGTACGGATGGCGTCCGGACGCCGTGCGTACACCGATCTCGCCGGCACGTGCCGGCAGCATTATCACCCTCGAACCTCACAAGGAGACTTGAAATGGCAGCAATCAAATGGGAAGGCGTATTCCCTGCAGTAACCACCAAATTCCACGCGAATGAGGAGCTGGACCACGCAGAAATGGAGAAGCACTTCTCCTTCATGATCGACAGCGGCTGCCACGGCCTGGTGACCTGCGGTTCCCTGGGCGAAGCCAGCACCCTGTCGTTTGAAGAAAAGCTGGCTGTCGCCAAGACCGCCGTCAAGGTCGCCAACGGCCGCGTGCCGGTGCTGGCCAACGTCAGCGAAACCCGCACCGCCAACGCCGAACGTTATGTGCAGGAAGCGCGCGACCTGGGCGTCGACGGCTTCATGGTGATGCCTTCCGTGCTGTACGCAGCGGACGCTTTTGAAGCCAAGGCCAACCTGCGCACCATCGCCAAGGCCGCCAAGCTGCCGATCATGGTTTACAACAATCCGGTGACCTACAAGGTCGACCTGACCCCGGCCGACTTCAAGGAACTGTCGGACTGCGAAGAACTGGAAGCGATCAAGGAATCGACCGACAATATCCGCCGCGTGACCGACCTGCGCAATGCTGTCGGCGACCGCTACGCCATCTTCATGGGCGTGGACGACCTGTCCTTCGAAGGCCTGGCCGTTGGCGCCGACGGCCTGCTGGCCGGCCTGGTGGTGGCCTTCCCGAAAGAGACCGTGGCCCTGTACAAGCTGGTCAAGGCCGGCCGCCTGGCTGAAGCCCTGAAGCTGTATCAGTGGTTCATGCCGCTGCTGCACCTCGACGTTTCGACCAAGCTGGTGCAAAATCTGAAACTGGTGGAAGCACTGGTCGGTGTCGGCAACGAAAACGTTCGCCGTCCACGCCAGCCACTGCGCGGCGCTGATCGCGAGTTCGTGGTGCAGGTGGTGCAGCAGGCACTGGCAACCCGTCCCGACGTCAGCGCTTACCTGTAAGAGGTTAGAGCTTATGCCGAGGACGAATGCCGATCAATTATGTAAGAAGCCTGACCGGACGGCAGCGCGCCGCCGCTGCTAATCGCCACCTCGGCATCGCCCTGGCCTTCGTGGCCGGGGCGGCCAACGCGGGCGGCTTCCTGGCCGTCAAGCAGTACACCTCCCATATGACCGGCATCCTGTCGTCCGCTGCCGACGACCTGGCGCTGGGCGCCTTCGATGCAGCGCTCGACTGCGCGGGCGCCTTGCTGGCTTTCCTGGCCGGCGCAGCCAGTTGCGCCATCATGGTCAATTTTGCCCGCCGCCGCCAGCTTCACAGCGAATTTGCCTTGCCGTTGCTGGTGGAAGCAATCCTCCTGCTGGCATTCGGCGTGATGGGAACCCGCCTGCAGGCGATCGACGTGATCGTGCTGCCGGCCACGGTGATGCTCCTGTGCTTCATGATGGGGCTGCAGAATGCCGTGATCACCAAGCTGTCGAATGCGGAGATCCGCACCACCCATATGACGGGCATCGTCACCGACCTTGGCATCGAGGCCGGCAAGGCGCTTTACTGGAACCGCGACGGCCAGGCCGTGCCGCGCGTGGCGGCGGACTGGAAACGGGTGCGTATCCTGGCCTCCCTGGTGTCGTCGTTCTTCATCGGCGCGATGGCCGGGGCTTTCGGCTTCAAGGCGGTAGGGTTTGGCGCCGTGCTGCCGCTGGCCTGCGTGCTGCTGGCCATGGCGGCGGTGCCTATCTACGACGACCTGGTTGCTGTCCGCCGTTAGCCTTCGCGGAACACCAGCACCGGGATCTTGCTGTGCGTGAGCACTTTCTGCGTCTGGCTGCCCAGCATCAGGCTGGCCAGTCCGCTGCGGCCGCGCGAGGCCATCGCGATCAGGTCGCAGTTGCGCTGCAAGGCGGTGGCAATGATCGCTGCGTGCGGCTGGTCGGCATGCAATTCCAGCGTGGTGCAATCGACGTGCAGGGTGGTGGCCTGGCGTGCGATATCGAGCAGGATCGTGTTCTCTGCTTGCGCCGCAGCCATGCTGGCCAAGGCCGGTTCTTCCGGAAGCACGTGAACCGCCGTGACGCGGGCGCCGCTTTCGCGGGCCATGCGCAGGGCGGCGTTCACTGCCAGTTGCGAAGCGGCGGAGCCGTCGCTTGGAATCAGTATGTGGCGAAACATCTTTTGAAATCTCCTTCAGGTGCCGCAGTCTAAAGTGTTCCGCCACATGCCTGCAAGCACTCAGGCGGTGCGCAGCGCGCTCGAGCTGCGGCGGGCATCGAGGCTCAGGCTACCGGCGCCGAAAGCAGCAATCTGCAGCAGGCCGCCAGCCATCGCCAGGTTTTTCATCAGGTGGATCATCTGGTTCTGGTCCGTGATCGCGCTGTGGAAGACCAGCCCCGTCACGATCGAGAAGGCGGCCAGCGCCAATGCCACAGGGCGGGTGTACAGGCCGGCGATCAGCAGCAGGCCGCCGACCACTTCGATGCCGATCGCGCCGGCCAGGGCCAGTTCAGGGAATGGCAGGCCCATGGCGTTGATGTAGCCGAGGGTGCCGGATGGATTCGCGATCTTGCCGATGCCGCTCATGACGAAGATGGCAGCCATCAGGATGCGGCCGGCAAGTGGCAGGAAAGCGCTGTTGGTCTGGTTATTCATGGTGTGACTCCTTCAGGGAATGTGTTGTTGATGGAGTCATCTTATGCCGCGCAGATATATTCCGGAAGCCAATATATTTAGATGCAATGTATCGGCAAATCAGATGGATTGCTCTTGCAGCAACAGCGCCAGTTGCTGCCGTAGCCGGGCATTGGGCGGCTGGGTATGCGGATGGCCGGCGTTCTCCACGGCGACCGCCAGCGGCAGGTCCATTGCGCTCAGGTGGCCGAGGAACCAGCGCGGCAGGCGTTCGAGCAGTGAACGGGCGCCGGCGGGATCGGCCTGCGCAACGGGCAGGGCATGCTGCAGCGCGGCCAGCGCCCGGCGGTGGGCGGCCCGATGTTCATGCTCGGTGGGGTAGTAAAGCTGGTCCATCAGGGCTTCTTCCTCGGCGAAATCGAGGGCCAGGGCGCTCAGCAGTTCGGCGATGCGGCTGGGCAGCGAGCTATCGTCGGCGTCGATGGTTGCGTGAATGGCTTGCAACAGGGTGCGGTGGGAAGCATCCATTTCGGCCACGCCGGTTTCCAGCAGCGGGCTCCATTCGAGGCGTTGCATGGCGGTCTCCTTGTCTATCCCTCAAGTCTGGCTGGGCGGGCGTGCGAAATCCATGACCCAAATCAAATAGAATATGGCTATGGAAAAAATAGTGATCGTGACAGGCGCCAGCCGAGGCATCGGCGCCGCCATTGCGCGCAGGGCGGCGGGAGATGGCTGGGTAGTGGCCGTGAATTACCAGCGCGATGCAAAAGCGGCCGCGCGGGTGGTGGCGGACATTGAAGCGGCCGGCGGCCGCGCCTTGGCGGTGCAGGCTGACATGGCGCGCGATGAGGATATCGAGCGCCTGTTCGCTACCGTTGAACGTGAGCTGGGGCCGGTGTCGGGGCTGGTGAACAACGCCGGCATTACCGGCGGCCTGGGCTCGTTTGCGAATACCGAGCCGGCGACTGTGGAGCAGGTGTTCCGCATCAATGTGCTGGGCCTGATGCAGGCCAGCCGCCGTGCAATCTCCGCCTTCCTCGCGCACGGCCAGGGCGGGGTGATCGTCAATATCAGCTCCACTGCGGCGACGGCGGGCAGTCCGAATGAATATGTGACTTACGCGGCCAGCAAGGCTGCGGTCGATACCTTCACCATGGGACTCGGCAAAGAAGTGGCGCCCGAAGGCATCCGCGTCTGCGGAGTGGCGCCGGGAACCACGCAGACCGATATCCATGCGACTTCCGGCGATGCGGGGCGGCCGGCGCGCGTAGCGGCCCGCATCCCCATGCTGCGCGTGGGCGAACCGGAAGAAATCGCGGAAGCGGCGGTCTGGCTGTTGTCGCCGGCCGCGCGCTACATCACCGGCACCACGATCCGCGTATCCGGCGGCGCCTGATCACCACTCGATCGAGAGCAACCGCGACGCCATGCGCGGCCAGCACAAGGAACTCAGTTCATCGCGCGAAGCCCAGCGGAAGCCGTCGGCTTCGGGCGTCGGCTCGCCGGTGCGCTGGTGCGGGAAAAAGCTGGTGCAGCGCAGGTGATCCAGGCTGCATAATTCGTCGCCGACTTCGACCTTGAACAGGTGCAGGCGCTTGTCCGGGCGATAGGTGAATTCGCCCAGGTCTTCGAACAGGCCGGCGTCGAAATCAAGCCCGGCTTCTTCGAATAGTTCGCGCCGGGCCGATTGCAGCGGCGTTTCGCCGGCGTCCTGCAGGCCTTTGGGGATATCCCAGCTTGCGGTTCCGGTGACATGGCACAGCAATACCTGGCGGGCCGAATTTAGCACCAGGGTGCCACATGAAACTTGCTGCATGTCCTTGATTCCTTTGCTTTTTGTCACATTTTATGATTTCCCAACAGATAGTGAAAGTACTCTAGGGAAATTTCTCGACAGTTACAAGGCCCTGTTATAAAGTGTGAGAATTCAGAAGGCGTGCCCCCAACGCCCAGTCTTTTTACCCACCTCCAAAACCATCGCGCACGCATGCCATAACGGCAAGCGGCGCTGTTTTATTGCCGACGTTTCTTGCTAAGAGTGCCATTATGCCAAAGCCGCACCAGACGCCTGTCCTGTTCGCCGTTGCCGGAGCACTGCTGTTGCCCCCTGCCGCGCATGCCGGACATACGGCGGGGCAGGACGGTAGCTGGACTCTCGGCGGCTTCGGCACTCTGAGTGCCGTTCACTCGAGCGAGAAGCAGGCCGACTATGCCGCCAATCCGTTGAATCCCGGCGAGGCAGGCGCCACGCGCGACTGGAGCTATGCGGTGGACAGCCGCCTTGGCGCGCAGCTGACCTATAACGGCGGCCACTGGTCGGCCGTGCTGCAGGTGGTGGCCGAGCGCGATCTCACGCATTCCTGGACACCCAAGGTCGAATGGGCCAATGTGCAGTACCATGTGTCGCCGGAAATGAGCCTGCGCGTCGGGCGCATCGCGCTGCCGCTATTCCTGTCCGGCGATTACCGCAAGGCCAGCTATGCACTGACGTCCGTGCGCACGCCGGTCGAACTGTATTCCTCGCTCCCGATCAGCAACAGTGATGGCATTGACGCCAGCTACCGCTGGAACTTCGGCAGTGTGAAAAACGTCACCCAAGTACTGTACGGACGCACCAGCGTGCCGCTGTCGGATGTGACCCGCGTCAAGGCGCACGGCTTGGCGGGCATTTCCAACACCAGCACTGCGGGAGCGCTGACGGTGCGCGCCACCGCTATCCAGGGCGAGCTGGAAACCCCGCTGCTGCAGGACCTGTTCTCCGCTATCCGCCAGTTTGGCCCGCAAGGCGAAGTGCTGGCCCGCCGCTATGAACCGGACCGCAAGCGCGCTACCGTGTTGAGCATCGGCGCGTCCTATGACCCCGGCAACTGGTTCGTGATGGGCGAAATAGGGCGGGTCAACGCCCGTTCCATGTTGGGCGACAAGACCGCCGGCTACGTCAGCGGCGGTTATCGCGTGGGCAGCTTCACGCCCTATGGCACGTTCAGCAAAGTGGTCGCCAATACCCCGAACCAGGTTGCCGGCCTGGACCTGTCCATGTTGCCGCCTCCGTATGCGCCGGCCGCCCAGCGCCTGAACATGGAGCTGAATGGCTTGCTTCGCATGATCGCTGAGCAGGACACTACCAGCCTCGGCCTGCGCTGGGATGCAAGTGGCAACGCCGCGCTCAAGCTGCAGTTCGACAAGGTGCGCCCGCGCAGCGGCACCAGCGGCACGCTGTCGAACCTCCAGCCCGGCTACCGCTATGGACGCAGCTTCAGAGTGTTCAGCGCGTCGCTGGACTTCGTGTTCTGATGGGGGAGCCGGCGATGATCCGCAAACTCCTTTGCAGCCTGCTGCTGGTGCTGCTTGCCGGCGCCAGCGCCGCTGCCGAACTGGTCGTGGTGGTGTCCGCACGCAGCCCCGTCACGACCCTGCGCGCCGAGCAGGTAGCCGATATTTTCCTGTCCGAGGCGACGCGCTTTCCCGATGGCGGTGAAGTGGTAGCGCTCGATTTGCCGATCGGCTCTCCGCTGCGCGACGACTTTTACCTGAAGGTGGCCAATCGCACCCCGGCCCTGATGAAGGCCTACTGGACCAAGAAAATCTTCACCGGCCGCGGCCAGCCGCCGCGTGAACTGCCCAACAGCCAGGCAGTGCGCAAGCTGGTGGCCGATAACCCAACCCTGATTGGCTATATCGAGCGCAGTGCGATCGATGCCAGCGTGCGTCCAGTCCTGGTGGTGCATTGATCATGAAACGCTGGTTACGCATGTGCCTTGAGACGCAAGTCTCGCTGCCCCTGTTCACGATCGTCCTGCTGGCGGTGGTGTGGGGCACCACGCTGCATTTCATCGACAGCGAGGCTGCCGCCTCGCGCGAACTGTCTGCCGAATCGGCCAGTGAATTGATTGCCACCTACGAAGCGCAGGTCGCGCGCAGTATCAACGGCATCGAACAAACCTTGCAGGTGCTGAAATACAGCGCCGAGAGCCATGGTGCGCTCGGCGCCTTGCCGGAGTTGCAGGCGCACGGCCTGCTGCCATCGGGCCTGGTGTTCATCGTCAGCATCGTCGACGCCGAGGGCGATACGGTGGCCAGCAATCCGGCGGCGCGCCCGATCAATGTCGCGCAGCAGGAGTACTTCCGCTTCCACCAGCAGCACCGCAGCAGCTACACCTTCATCGCTCAGGCAATGCGCGACGAAGCGAACCAGGATTTTCACCTGCACTTCACGCGCCGGCTGGACGACAAGCAGGGCGAGTTTGCCGGCGTTGTGATCGTGGAAGTCGATCCGGCGTACTTCACCAGCGGCTATGAACGCAGCCGCCTGGGCGAACATGGCATGCTTGGCCTGGTCGGCGACGATGGCGTCGTGCGCGCCTTGCGCATCGGCGACAAGCAGTCCTTTGGCCAGCAGCTCGACCTGGCGACGCTGCAAGCACGGCGAGGCGTGCCTGTCGCCAGCAAGATCGATGGCATCAAGCGCTATATGGCGGTGCGCCAGCTGGCTGGCCTGCGCCTGAGCGCCGTGGTGGGCCTGGCCGAGCAGGAGCAGATGGCAGGATTTACGGCCCAGCGCCGCCAGTTGCTGTGGGAAGCCGGCGTCGCCAGCGCCGTGCTGATCCTGCTAGCCGCCCTGGTCTGGGCCTGCGTCTGGCAAGGCGCCAAGGCGCGCCGCCGCATCCGCCGCGCGCAGGAAACTTATGCCGCCGCATCCGAATCCAATATGGATGCCTTCTTCGTGCTGCGCGCTATCCGCGGCAAGGATGGCGCCGTCGAGGACTTCAAGTTCGCCGCCGTCAATTCACGCGCAGAACAGCTGACTGGCCGCACGCGCAATGAGCTGCGCGCCCAAACGCTGTGCGGCTGGATGCCGTCGGCGCGCCAGAACGGCATGTTCGAGCGGCTGGCGCAGGTGACCCGGAATGGCGGCGTTTACCAGGAAGAGGGGCCGAACATGGTTCCGCAGTTGCATGCGGAATGGCTGCACTGGCAGGTTGTCGGCGTCGAGGGCGGGGTGGTGGCGATCGCCCGCGATATCACGGAGCGCAAGCGCGCCGAAGAGCGCATCTACCACATGGCGCATCACGACACCCTGACCGGCCTGCCGAACCGCAGCCTGATTTGCGATCGCCTGGAGCAGTCGATCGCGCACGCGGAGCGCAACAACGAATCGGTGCTGGTGGCCTTCATCGACCTCGATAGCTTCAAGCTGGTGAACGACACGCTGGGCCACAATGCCGGCGACGAACTGCTGAAAGAAGTGGCAGGCCGCATGGTGGGCTGTGTGCGGCGCGAAGACACGGTAGCCCGTTTCGGCGGCGACGAATTCGTGCTGGTTCTGCCGCATGTGAACGACAATCCGCAGGTAATGGCGCCGCTGCTGAACAAAATCCTGGAATCGGTCGTGCAGCCGGTCATGCTGGAAGGGCAGAAGATGCAGGTGAGCTGTTCGATCGGGGTTGCTGTCTATCCGCGTGATGGCCGCGATGCCGCCACCCTCATGATGCATGCCGACGCTGCCATGTACCGCGCCAAGGACAGCGGCAAAAACAACTGCCAGTTCTACACCCGCGAGATGAATGCCGGCCTGGAAGAAAAGCTGGCGCTGACCGAAGGCCTGCGCAAGGCGCTGGAGGAGCAGCAGTTGTCGCTGGCCTACCAGCCCAAGGTGAACTTGGAGTCGGGCCGCATGTTCGGCGTCGAAGCGCTGTTGCGCTGGCAGCATCCGCAGCGCGGCGCCGTGTCGCCGGCCCAGTTCATCCCGCTGGCGGAAGAGCATGGCTTGATCATCCCGATCGGCGAATGGGCATTGCGCGAAGCCTGCCGCCAGGCCTGTGCCTGGCAGGACGCCGGCTTGGCGCCGCTGGTGGTGTCGGTCAATGTGTCGGCGCGCCAGTTCGACGACCCGCGCCTGGTCGAACGCGTCGCCGCAGCCCTGGAGTGGAGCGGCCTGGACCCGCAATGGCTGGAGCTGGAAGTCACGGAAAGCATGATCATGCGCGACACCGCGCAGTCGGTGGCCAAGATGCGCCAGCTCGAGGCGATGGGCATCGCGCTGGCAATCGACGATTTCGGCACCGGCTACTCCAGCCTGGCCGCGCTGAAGTCCTTCCCGATCAGCCGCCTGAAGATCGACCAGAGCTTCGTGCGCGACCTGGTGGGCAACCCGGACGACCAGGCGATTACCTGCGCCATCATCTCGCTGTCGCACCAGCTCGACATGCGCGTGATCGCGGAAGGCGTGGAGACGGAGCAGCAGCGCAGCTTCCTGCAGCAGCATGGCTGCGACGAGATGCAGGGCTACCTGTTCAGCCGTCCGGTGCCGCCGCAGGAAATCACGGCCATGCTGCTCGGCGAAGAATCCGGCGACGAGGTTACAATGCTTGCTCCCTGAAGAATGAGCAAGTATTAAATGAGCGAATACAGCAACGACATCTACACCGAACCATCCAACATCGACATGGACACGCTGGCCAATCTCGGCCCGCTGGGCGCCATGGCCGGCATCTGGGAAGGCCAGCGCGGCCTCGATATCAAGCCAAAGGCGGACGGACCGCGCAAGCAGGCCTATGTCGAGCGCATCGAACTGCAGCCGATCGATCCGGTCACCAACGGGCCGCAGCTGTTCTACGGCCTGCGCTACGTCCTGATCGTCAACAAGCCTGACAACGTCAAGACCTACCACGAGCAGGTGGGCTACTGGCTGTGGGAACCGGCCACCAATACCGTGATCCAGACCCTGGCCATCCCGCGCGGCCAGATCGCCATGGCATCGGGCACCGCAGCGCCGGATGCGAAGACCTTCGAACTGGTGGCGCAGCGCGAGCAGGATACTTATGGAATCTGCTCCAATCCCTTCCTGGAGTTCGGCTTCAAGACCACCGAGTACCGCATCAAGGTCACCATCAACGACGATGGCACCTGGGGTTACGAGGAAGACACCGTCATGCTCCTGCGCGGCAAGGAATCGGAGCCGTTCCACCACGTCGACCGCAACGTGCTGCACAAGGTGGCGGAGCCGACCCCGAATCCGCTGGCACGCAAATAATCACAAGCGCGCGAAGGCCGGATACAGTTCTGCTTCTTCGCGCTTGGTGCGCAGAAACAGGGCTTTGAAGACGGAGTTCGCTTCGTCGCGGAAGCCGGCAGGATCGGCCTCGAGCCGGTTCGGCAGGTTCCAGCGGGTGGCAAAGGCCATGTACTTCTGCGCCAGGTCGCCCATCTCCTGCTGGTAGAAGCGGCCCAGCGCGGCCAGGTCGGCATGGCCGGAGCTGGCGAAGGCTGGATATACCACGCGGTCTTCCACAGCCAGGTGCAGCTTGATCGAAGCGCTCATGGTGCGCAGCAGCTGGGTAATGGCGGCGGCGTTGTGCTCGATGCCGGTGCCAATCAGCTTGCGCAGCTGGTTGATGCCTTCCAGGATTTCGTGATGGTCATGCTCGAAGCGTTGTACTTTCATGGTGCCCTCCTTTAAACATGCATGTATTATACATGTTTAAATCAGCGAGTGCTGTCGCCGTCGGGAGCTGCCGCGTAGCCGGCCAGGGCCGGGAGCTGCCACACGCACCAGGCGGCAGCGATGCCGATCGATGCCACGACCAGCCCGACGCCCGTGACCACCTGGTCGTCCAGGCTGTAGGCATTGCACAGGCGCTGCGGCATGTCCTGGTACAGCATGCCGGCGATGGCCATCATGGCGCAGAAATTCCCAAGGAAGAAAAGCTGGATCACGGTCGCCGCGCGGGAGAGGGCGCCCGGCAACAGGAAGCCGAGCAGGCACAGGCTGGCGAACTTGCCGGCTTCGGCCAGCGGCATGGTGAGCGACTGTTCCAGCGCCCGCGGCACCATCCAGTAGGCGCTTGCCAGCAGCAGCCAGACCAGGCCCGTCATGCCGTGCGCATCCCAGCGCGCCATTGCGCCAGCCAGCTTCGGCGCGTTGCGTGCAACCGCAATGCCGGCCAGGGCGCCGCCAACGGCAATCATCGGAAGCTGAACCACCATATGCAGTGCCATGGACGCCTCCAGCGGCCGGCGCAGCAGCAGTGCTGCCGCCAGCAGCGCTGCCGCCGAGAGGGCAAGTCCGCCAACGGTGCGCTGCGATCCGCTCATCGCGCCAGCTCCAGTGCCGCGGCCAAAGCAGCTTCCGGCTGCTCGTAGTCGATCACTTGGGCCAGGCGGCCATCTGGCGTGACGATATGGAAGGCGGCGTTGTGCTGGAATTCGCCCATTTCCGCCGGCAGCACGACAATCCCGACTTTCTCCAGCAAGGACTCGCGCTGCGCTGCATCCGGTATCGCCGCAAACTGCCACAGCGCTTTATCGGCCCGCATGCGGGAGGCATAGTGCGCAAGGTCGTCCAGCGTATCGCGCGGATCGAAGGAAATCGTCAACAGCCGCAGCTTGTCCTGCAGGCCGCGAGCAATGATTTCGCGCTGTATCTGTTGCAGTTCGGTGCCCTGGACAGAGCAAACCGAATTGCAGCGCGCGTAAAAGAAGGTCAGGATGGCTGGGCGCTTATCGGCAGCCAACAGGGCCGGCAACAGCGACCGACGCGCCGTTACGCCAGCGCCGGGCAGTGCAAGCTCGACGTGGGGCAGGGCTAACGGCGCTTCTGCAATCGCCTGGCGCCGTCCCTCTTCGGTGGAGACTACGCGGAATCCCATGGTGGCCTGCCACAATGCTGCTCCGGCTAGCGCCGCGATGCAGGCGATCAGTGCCAGGGTACGGGGCAGGTCTCCTTTAATTGGCTGGCTTGGCGAGTTTGGCGAGATCATCGTCTCCATTGAACGAATCCTTGCGGCCGGCGGTCGCTTCGCGGGCGGCCTTGACTGCGTCCGGCGTCACCTTGGCTGCGTTATTGCCAAAATTGCTGCGGATATGGCTCAACACCGCCGCGATCTCGGCATCGCTCAATTTATCTTTGAACGAAGGCATCTGTCCGTTATATGCCGAACCTTTGACGGTCAGCTTGCCTGTCACGCCGTGCAGCAGGATGGCTGCCGCAACGTTCTCCGCGCCTGTCACCCATTCCGATCCTGCCAGCGGCGGAAAGACGCCCGGCAGGCCGGCACCGGTCGCCTGGTGGCAAGCCACGCACTGCGCCGCATATACCTGCGCCCCGTCAACGGCGCCGCCGGCACCGGCGGCACCGCCGGCCTTGGCCTGCAAGGTCGAAATGGTGCGACGGTCGCCGAGCGCAGGATCGTCGTCCCTGACCGTGAGGATGTAGCTGATCGCCCACGCCAGCGCGATGCCGACGCCTAGCAGCACATACCAGGGAATCGGCCGGTCTTTCTCGGTTGGGTCGGGGTTCTCGCGCTGCTGCGCGCCAAATTCATTTTGCGGCATTTGGCGCTCCTTCCTTCTTCGCCTGCGGCGCAGGCAGCACGGGGTAGGTATGATCGAGCGACTGCAGGTAAGCCACCAGGTCCAGTACTTCAGGCTTGGCGACCACCACTTTGCCCAGAGGCTTGAAGCCCGGAGGCAGGTTGACTACGCGGTCGCCCGGCTCCGCTGCCTCCTTGTAATCGAACAGGTAAGGATAGGAAGGCATGATCGAGCCGGGCACGTAAGCGCGCGGCTGGAACATGTGCCCGAGGTGCCAGTCCGAGCTTGGCTGGCGCGCGCCGATATTGAACAGGTCCGGTCCCGTGCGCATAGTGCCCAGCAAGTGCGGCGTGTCGTAGTAATAATCCGCGGCGACAGAGGCGCGCCCCCAGCCGCGCTGGTCGTCCGGCGCCTGTGCCTTGTCGCGCGGCTGCTGCGAATGGCAATAAACGCAGCCATTCCTGATGTACACCTCGCGCCCTCGCAATTGCTGTGCGGTATAGGGCTTCAGGCCGGCCGGCGCTTCGCCCGCACGCAATTGCACGTGCGGCACGATCACCAGCGCCGAGGTGGCAAGGGCCAGTGTCACCATCGCGCCGCCCAGGAGTTTGAGTTCGTCTTGCATATCAGGCTCCCGCGAGGTTGCTGGCCGGCGCTGGCGAGGCGCTTCGGGTGTGCAGCAGCGCAGCCCCGACACGGCGGGGACCATAGCGCAGGGCCATGGCGGCGAAGTGCCAGGCGAAGACCAGGTGGCCGATGGTCATGATCGCGCCGCCAACCGTGCGGCTCTTCAGCCACGGAATGGTTACGTTGACCGAATCCATGAACGGCCGCCCCGCATCCAGCATTGCCAGGCCTTGCAGCCAGCCGCCAATCGACAAGCCGACAAAGTAGATCCCGAAGCCGATCACCACCAGCCAGAAATGCAGGGCGATCAGCTTGGGATAAGGCCACTCCCAAGCCATCACGCGCGGCATGACGAAGTAAATCGCGCCGAACATCACCATGGAGAAGAAGCCATACAAGCCCAGGTGGGCGTGCGCCACCGTAAAGTGGGTGAAGTGCGCTACCGTGTTTACGCTGCGCAGCGCCTCAATCGAGCCCTGGATCGAACTGAGCGTGTACATCATGCCGCCAAGGACGATGAAGCGCAGCGTCGGCGAGTACACCAGCTTGGAGAAATGCCCGCGCATGGTCATGTGCTGGTTGATCGAGAACGAAATTACCGGGATCACCATCATCACGCTCTGCACGATGGAAAGCGTGATCAGCCAGCCCGGCACCGGGCCGCCGATCAGGTGATGGCCGCCAACCTGGCCATAAAAGAAGGCCAGCGTCCAGAAGCCCAGCAGCGACAGGTTGTACGACTGCACCGGCCGCCCGATGATCTTGGGCAGGAAGTAATACACCGAGGCCACCGCCATCGGCGTGTAGAACAGCCCCAGCACGTTATGCCCGAACCACCAGTTCATCGCGGCCTGCTGCACGCCGAAGTGCAGCGCGGGCAGGTTCCCTATCAGGAACAGGATGGGGAACCAGAACAGGGCCGCGCCCATATACCAGATCGACACGTACAGGTGGTGTACCTTCCGGCTTTGCAGGGTGTACACCAGGGGCAGGCCGACCAGGGCGCCGCCGGCCACCAGCAGCAAATCCACCTGCCATGGAATCTCCAGCCACTCCAGGCCATCGCTGATGCCGGCCGCAATGCAGCCCAGGCCTGCGATCAGGCCCGCATTCCACAACATGGCGCCAAAAATGGCAAAACGCCCGCCGACCAGGTGGGTCTTCAGCAGGCGCGGAAGGAGCCAGATCGCTATGCCCAGCGCCGCCATCGGCGCCCAGCCATAGGCGACTGCATTGAGGTGGATGGTACGGATGCGGCCAAACGTTAGCCAGGGATACTGCACCAGCCAGTCCGGCTCATGCAGCTTGATGGAACTGGTCAGCCCCGCCGCCGTCGCCACCAGCAGCCACACCACGGAGCAGGACAGGAAGACAAAGGTGACGAAGGCGCTGGAGCGATCCGCCTCCACGCGTTCCGCCAGCTCCTGCTGCATGGCGGCTTGCTCGCTGGCGCTGGGCGCGCGCCGGTCCTGTCCGGCCACCGGCAGCGCCAGTCCGGCGCGCTGTTCCGGGCTGGCTGCCGGTTCTTCTCCGTGGCCAATCTCGCCCGGCGAGAAGATCACATTGGCGGCAGCCGAAGTCGGGTTGAACAATCGGTGCCGCAGCGACCAGATGAACACCAGCAGGCCGGTAACCGAGAGTATGAAGGAAGACAGCAGTATGGTGACGGTATCCACATTTAACCTTCCCGCCCGTCGATGCGGGCCTGGCTTAAGTAAGGCGCATACACGAACAGGTAGAGAAGGAAGGCGACCGACCAGGCCAGTGCCGAGCCCAGTAACAGGAAGTCACGAATTCCAGCGGGAACTATATTGGCACACAAACGGGCCAGAGCGCCAGCTTGCAGTAAAAGATACATGGCGCTTTCAGCGCGGCCGGCACGCAGCATGCGGCCAGTGTGGCCCAGTGCCGTGCGGGTGATCATGCCGAGGATCAGGCCCGACATGCCGCCCACCGCCAGCGCGTGGAAAGCGCTGCTGGAGGAGCCGATACCCAGCGCCGCAAATCCCAGCAGGACCAGGCCGGCCACGATCCAGGCATAGGCCAGGTGCAGGATCCACAGCAAAGGTACGCGCACGGTGGCAAACGGCGCCCAGCCGACCAGCCGAACAGCATTGATTGCCGCCGCCGCAAATGCCACCGGCGCCACGATGAAACCGGGCAAGCCGCTTACCCAGGCCAGCGCGGTCGCCAGCAGCAGGGCAATGCTGGCCTTTTCGCGCCATGCCACGGTAACAGGCTGGCTGCCCGGTGCACCATTGCGGGTGAACATCGGGATCACGCGGCCGCCGATGACCGCTTCCAGCACGGTGATCATCAGGATCGCGCCATGCACGGGAGTCAGCGCCGACAGTGAAATCCAGCCATTGGCCGCCGCGTGGAACAGCAGGTTGGCCACCGACAGCAAGGCCAGGATGCCGCAAATCGGGTAATTGCGCTTGCTCTGCGCCTGGTACAGCACGCGGCCGAACGCAATGGCGCACAGCGGCAGGAACAGTCCATCCACGGCCAGGGCCGGCACACCGGGCGCCGCCAGCATCGCTACGCGGCCCGCGATCCAGAGCAAGGCCAGTGCCGCAAGCTGGCCGCCGGCTGGCGTCTGCAGGTTGGTCCAGTTACGGCCCGCGGTAAACAGGAAGCCGACGATCACCGCGCCGCCAAAGCCAAACACCATCTCATGCATATGCCACAGCATGTTGGCAGCGGGCAGTGCGGGCAGCATGCCTTTGTAGGCGGCCAGCCACAGTGGCACCGACAGCGCCGCCAGTGCAGCCGCCAGCAGGTAGAAAGGGCGGAAGCCCAGGCGCAGCATGGGATGCGGTTGCCCGGCTGGCGTGGGTTCGGAGGGAATATGGATGCTGCGCATGGCTGGCCTCATGTTCTTAAGATGTATAATGAATGCTACATTACGCCTTCGGGTAAAGCAATATTCTGAATGCATCTTTACGTGACGTAGATTATGAGACTGACATCTTTCACCGACTACACCCTGCGCTCGTTGATGTACCTCGGCATGAACCGGGACAAGCTGGTCACGATCCAGGAGATCGCCGACCTGCATGACATCTCGAAAAACCACCTGACCAAGGTAATCCACCAGCTGGGCGCCAGCGGCCTGGTGGAAACCGTGCGTGGGCGCCATGGCGGCTTGCGCCTGAACCGCGAACCGGAAGACATCAATATCGGCGAAGTGGTGCGCGACAGCGAATCGGATTTCTACATCGCCGAATGCTTCGAGGCCGAACCCGGCCACTGCGCCTTCCTGCGCGACTGCGCCTTGAAACGCAAGCTGAGCGAGGCTACCGAAGCCTTCCTGCATGTATTGGATGGCATGACGTTGGCCGACATATTGCCAGGGCCGAAGGGCAAGGGCGGCGAGAAAACCGTGATCCTCCAGAAAATGCGCATTTAATTTGCATCTTTATTGACGCAGTTTAAGGTAAACATGTATTATGGGTGCATGTTTAGCCGAGAAGGAGCCATACCCATGCTGTCCGCAGAACACCGTGCCATCGTTAGCGCCACTGTTCCAATCCTGGAGCAAGGCGGCGAAGCACTGACCCGCCACTTCTACCAGACCCTGTTCACCGACTTCCCGCAGGTGAAACCGTTCTTCAACCAGGCCCACCAGCACAGCGGCGAGCAGCAGCGCGCCTTGGCCAACGGTATCCTGATGTACGCCAAGCATATCGAGCGCCTGGAAGCACTGGGCCCGCTGGTGAATACCATCGTCACCAAGCACGTTGCGCTGCAGATCCAGCCGGAACACTATCCCATGGTTGGCGCCAGCCTGCTGAAGGCGATTCGCGAAGTGCTGGGTGCAGAAACCGCGACCGACGCGGTGCTGGACGCCTGGGGCGCGGCCTACGGCCAACTGGCCGACATCCTGATCGGCGCTGAAGGCAAGACCTATGAAGCCGCAGCTGCCGCGCCGGGCGGCTGGAAGGGCGCGCGCCAGTTCGTGGTCGCTGCCAAGCGGGTAGAGAGCGACGAGATCACCAGTTTCCTGTTCCGTCCTGTCGACGGCCAGCCGGTGCTTGGCTTTACGCCGGGCCAGTACATCGGCATCCGAGTGGTTGTCGATGGCCAGGAGCAGCGCCGCCAGTATTCGCTGTCCGCCGCGCCGAATGGCCTGACTTACCAGATCAGCGTCAAGCGCGAAGAGGGCGGCAAGGTGTCCGGCTTCCTGCACGCGCACCTGAATGAAGGCGATACCGTGGACCTGTTCCCGCCGACCGGTGCGTTCACGCTGGCCGAGGGCAGCCGCCCGATCGTGCTGATCTCCGGAGGCGTCGGCATTACCCCGACCCTGGCCATGCTGGACCAGGCACTGGAAACCGGCCGCGAAATCCGCTTCATCCACGCAGCCCGTCACGGCGGTGTGCACGCCTTCCGCGACCACGTTGACGGCCTGGCCGAACGCCACCCGCAACTGAAGCGCCACTATATTTATGCGGAAGAGCGTGACGGCCAACCGCAAGCCGATGCCGTCGGCCTGCTGGGTAACAAGGAACTGGGTCAATGGCTGCCGCAATCGCGCGACGTCGACGCTTACTTCCTCGGCCCGGTACCGTTCATGCAGGCCGTGAAGCGCAGCCTGCGCGAACTGGGCGTGCCGGAAGCGCAGACCTACTACGAGTTCTTTGGCCCTGCCAAAGCCCTCGATTAAACCAGCAGCGCTGCGTTCATGGCGGAAGCATCGGCTTCCGCTTCTTCCAGCATCTGCTCGCGCTTCTCGGCGTCGATGAACAGGTCCATCACCGAGTCTTCGTGCGGCGGCTGTTGCTTTTCCGGGGCCAATGGCGAGGCAATTGGCGCGAAGTGATTCGCCAGCAGCAGGGTGTCGAGCAAGGTTTCGGGCGGGATCTGCAGCATGCCGTGGCGCAGGCTCTCAATTGCTTCCGCCACTTCAGCCGGGATGCCCAACTTCTTCAGCACTTCGCGCGTGATGATTTCTTCGCTTGCCGTCTGCCAGTTCTCCGGATCGGGTTCCAGCAGGCCGGGGAATTCATCGGCGCGCGACAGCAGGTAGAAGCTGCCCACTTCATGCACGATGGCCGCGAACAGGGCGGTATCGGGATTCACACCTGTGACTTCACGCGCGATGATGCGCGCCAGGCAGGCGACGTGGATGGTGTGCTGCCACAGCTGTTCGGCCTTGGCGCGCAGCTCGGGATCGGTGATCTTGCTGCCGAAGGCGCGCACCACCATGGCCGCGGCCAGCGCGTACAGGTTGTGGTAACCCACGCGCATGATGGCATTGCGGACGTTGGTGATGTCCGGCCCGCCGGTGCGGTTGAACATGGCGGAGTTGGACAGCGAGACGGTGCGCGCGGCCAGTTGCGGCTCGGCCAGCACCAGCTTGATGGCGTCTTCCATCGGGCAGTCCGGATCGTCCAGGGCGAGCTGTACTCGCAGGGCGGCATTAACGCTGGTAGGAAACACGAGGTCTCCGCGGATCGCCAGCGCGGCGACGTGTCCGAAGGCTTCCAGTTTATTCATGCCGAAAATTATACGGCCCCAGCCGCAATCCTGCCAAATGAAAGTCGGGGTCAGGCAATTAAATGGGGACGTACCCTTTTAAGGGGTACGTCCCCATTTAATTGACTTTTATGCTGTTAGGCGCCGACCAGTTGCGGCTGGCGGGCCGGGCGTTCCTGGCTGTAACGTGCTGCCGACAAGTCGTCGGCGAAGATGGCTGGGCGCTTGGCGGACATGATGTCGGCCAGCAGTTGCGCCGAGCCGCAGCTCATGGTCCAGCCCAGGGTGCCGTGGCCGGTGTTGGTGAACAGGTTGCGGATGGCGGTGCGGCCCACGACCGGGGTGCCGTCCGGGGTCATCGGGCGCAGTCCGGTCCAGAAGGTGGCTTCGGCGGTGTTGCCGGCGCCTGGGAACAGGTCATTCACCACCATTTCCAAAGTCTCGCGGCGGCGCGGGTTGAGCCTGGTGTTGTAGCCGGCGATTTCCGCCATCCCGCCAACGCGGATGCGGTCGTCGAAGCGGGTCACTGCAATCTTGTACGTTTCGTCCAGGATGGTGGAGGTCGGGGCTTTGTCGCCGTCGACGATCGGCACGGTGATCGAGTAGCCTTTCAGCGGATAGACCGGAATCTCGAACAGCTCTTTCAGGAACGGCGTCGAGTAGGCGCCCAGCGCGACCACGAAGGAGTCGCCTTCCACCAGCTCGGCGCCGCACTGCACGCCTTTGACCTTGTCGCCGTCGGTCACCAGCTTGTCGATCGACACGCCGTAGCGGAACTTGACGCCCAGTTCTTTCGCCATCGCTTCCAGGCGGGTGGTGAACATCTGGCAGTCGCCGGTCTCATCGTTCGGCAGGCGCAGGCCGCCGACCAGCTTGTGTTGCGATGCGGCCAGGCCTGGCTCGGCTTTCATCAGGTCGGCGCCGGTCAGCAGTTCGTAGGGCACGCCGGTTTCTTTCAGGACTTCAATGTCCTTGGCTGCGCCGTCAAGCTGGGCCTGGGTGCGGAACAGCTGGGTGGTGCCTTGCTGGCGGCCTTGGTATTCAATGCCGGTGGCGGCGCGCAGCACTTTGAAGCAGTCGCGGCTGTATTCAGCCAGGCGCACCATGCGTTCCTTGTTGATGGCGTAGGATTCGGCATTGCAGTTGCGCAGCATCTGCCACATCCACTTCAGCTGGAAAGTGGTACCGTCGGGCGTGATGGACAGCGGCGCGTGGCGCTGCAGCATCCATTTCATGGCTTTCAGCGGAATGCCCGGGGCGGCCCATGGCGAGGCGTAGCCTGGCGAAATCTGGCCGGCGTTGGCGAAGCTCGTTTCCAGGGCAGGGCCCGGCTGGCGATCCAGTACGGTGACATCGTGGCCGGCCTGGGCCAGGTAATAGGCACTGGTGACGCCGATAACGCCGCTGCCAAGGATAACTACGCGCATGAATTGCCTCCGGAATATTTGTTGCGGATTATTTTGCTAGGATAACTAAGTTTTCCTAGTATTTGTTACTATATGAAAAGGCTAAAACAGTAAAAAATCATGCGAATTCAAAAAGAATCGGCACGCGGGCTGGACAAGATTGACCGAAAAATACTGCGCATCCTGCAAGAGGACGCGCGCATTGCCATGAAGGACTTGAGCGAGCAGGTCGGGCTGTCGATCACGCCGACCATCGAGCGGGTCAAGCGCATGGAGCGCGATGGGGTGATTGCCGGCTATCACGCGCGGCTCAATCCGCGCGCACTGGGCGCCAGCTTGCTGGTGTTTGTGGAGATCACGCTGAACCAGAAATCGGCCAGCCATTTCGAGCAGTTCCGCCGCGAGGTCTTGCGGATTCCGGAAGTGCAGGAGTGCCACCTGGTGTCCGGCGATTTCGATTACCTGATCAAGGCGCGCATCCATGAAATGGCGGAGTACCGCAAGCTGCTCGGCGATATGCTGTTGAACCTTCCGGGCGCGGCGCAATCCAAGTCTTATGTCGTCATGGAGGAAATCAAGGAAACCTTGATTTTGCCCACGGAGCCCGCTCCATAGGCGCGGGACAATGACGCTTTCTGACCAAGGAGCGTACCATGTCCACTAACAAACCCGATCCGGTGGTGCATATGTCTGACCTCACCGAACTGAAGCAGGAGCTCTTGCTCGAGATAGCAAAGGTGCGTGTGGAGATTCTGCGCTGGATGCTGGCACAGACGCTTACCCTGATCGGCGCTATGGCCGCGTTCAAACTGTTTGGGTGATGAGCTGACTTGGTCTAGAATGCCATTAGCCTGGACTGAGCGAACGGAGTATTTGTGCAAAGCACTTATGGAGCCGCGAGCGTCACCACACCAGCCGCCCCGGCGCCGGCTGCCCCCGAGCACGCTGTCTTTTTGCGTGGCCTCGACGAACACCTTTCTTCCGATCAAAGCTTTACCTCCCACCTGGCTCGCACTGTTGGCGCCATCGCCAGTACGGAAGGTGCGCTGACCCTGGCCCAATTTGCCGCCGTGACCGACCTGGCCGGCGATGGCCGCGCCTCGGCCGTTTTCACCGCGATCATGCTGAACGCCATCGAATGCGGCATCACCGTCGACTGGGCGCTGCAGGCGTTGGCCCGCTCCAGCCCGACTGTCGCCGACGCCGCGAGGCACAAGGCCTTTAACCTGATGAAGCCACTGCTGGTGCTGCAAGGCACCGCCGCGCGGCCCCTGGCACAGAAGATCGCCAAGGCCCTGCACATCAAGCTCACGCCGGAGCAGCTGTTTGGCATGCCGCCCGAAGAAGAGCGCCGCCTGCTCAGCAACCTGGGCAACCAGGCCCGCAAACTGGTCAAGGGCAGGGGGCTGGCCGATGCCGTGGCCGACTTCGGCCGCTCCATGGGCCATGCCGAGCTCCTCAACCATGCCCGCGGCTATAACGGTGGCCTGATGAGCCAGGATGAATTGCATACTGCCGTGGAGCGTGCCGTCTCGGCCATTTGCCAGGGCATTGAGAGCTACCGCGAACACGAGAACTCCATGCTGGCCTGCGAAGCGGGCGCCGCCGGCCTGCTGGCGACGGCGCAGCAACTGCGCCAGCAAGTCCAGCAGCGCCTGGCGCTGATCGATGCCCGCATCGCCTATGAGCGCCGCATGCTGAACCAGGATATCGAAGATGCCGTGCACGATGCCGGCAATGCGATCGAGCTGGCGCTGGCCTGCCATCCGGAAGTCAACGAGCGCGCCAGCGGCGAGCAATTTGGCAAGGAAATGGAATCCCGCCTCGACCGCGTGGTACAGCGCAAGGAAGAAGTGCTGGATTTGCTGCAGCACGACCTGTCGCTGTTCCAGTCCGACATCCGCCTGACCCAGAGCACCGTCTTTGAACGCCAGCATCACGCGACGCTGGCGCGCCTGATGCCGCGCATGCGGGTCGGCACCCGCTTGGCGCAGTCGGTCGACACGGCGGCCAATTTCACATTGATGGGCAGTGCCGTGGCGGCCGCCGGCACTGGTACCGCGGCTTACCTGTTCGGGGTCGCTGTGGTATTGCCGGTGGTGGCGCCGGCCGCTCCCTTCGTGGGCGGCGCCGTGCTGCTCGCCGGCGCCTTCAAATGGTTCGCCGATGCCGGCCGCCGCAAGCGCTCTGAAATCCTGGACCGCCGCCGCGCTTTCGAGGAAGAGCTGCGCAAGCGCCTGCAGGAAGTGCAGGCCGCCTTCGGCCGCCAACTGGACCGGATCGCGTCCAGCTTCCACGAATCGGCCACCCAGCTGCTGACGCCGCTGATGCTGGAGGCTGAAGCTGCCGGCCGCGTGCAGGCAGTGCGCAAACGTATTGCCGATAAAGTAATTTCCCAGGCCCAGGGCGCTATTTCGCAATTGCGCACCGCCATGACGGCTCACGCCTGAGTGTTGCGCGACGGCAATATATGTGCGTTACCGCACGAAAGTCACTGACTTGCTTTGGTACAATAACCTGCGGGCAACGCACTTTTTCAACTACTTATATAATCACGACCATGAAGACCCAGCTCTTAGCCGCCGCCATGCTGGCGCTCAGCACTTCTGCTCTCGCCCAGGACGTTGGCGTTTCCGTCACCGTCGGCCAACCAGGCTTTTTTGGCCGCATTGACATCGGCAATATGGCGCCTCCACCGGTGCTGTACCCGCAGCCGGTGATCATCCAGCGTCCGGCACGTATCATCGCCGAACCGCTGTACCTGCGCGTTCCGCCTGGCCACGCAAAGGACTGGGGTAAACATTGCGGCAAGTACAACGCTTGCGGCCGCAACGTCTACTTTGTGCGCGATGACTGGTACACCAATGAGTATGCGCCACGCTATCGCCACGATCATGATCGTCACGACCGCGACTACGATCGCCGCGATCGCGACGACGACGATCACGGCCATGGTCACGGCAAAGGCCATGGCAAGGGCCACGGCAAGCACAAAGACTAACCCGGTGACTTAGCCGGGCAGGTCGCCCGCTTCGCCACCGATAACCGGAGAACTGTTTGCATAGCAAATTTGTGATCGTAGGTGGAGGGGCGGGCGGCCTTGAGCTGGCCTGCAAACTGGGCCGCAAGCTCGGCCCGCAACAGGTGATGCTGGTCGATAGCCGGCTTTACCATATCTGGAAGCCTTCGCTGCATGAGGTGGCGGCCGGCACCCTGGACATCCACCAGGAAGGCTTGTCCTACCAGATGCTGGCGCACGACAATGGCTTCACCTATGTCTACGGCGCCATGACGGCGCTGGACAGCGCCGGCAAGCAAATCACCGTCGCGGCAATTACCAGCGAGGGCGGCGAAACCGTCCTGCCCGAGCGCAGCATCGGCTATGAATCGCTGGTGATGGCTGTCGGCAGCACCTCCAATTATTTCGGCGTGCCAGGCGCGGCCGAACATACCATTTCCCTGAACGCGACCGAAGATGCGGAACGCTTCCGCCTGACCCTGCTCAAGCTGTTGACGCGCGCCGCGCTGCAGAAGGGTGCCCAGCAGGGCGCTTCCGGCGTCGACGTCGTGATCATCGGCGGCGGGGCGACTGGCGTCGAACTGGCGGCCGAACTGCGCGAAGCCAGCGGCGTCTACACCTCGTATGGCTTCGGCCACCTCGATCCGGTCCGCGACGTGCGCATCACCTTGCTGGAAGGCGCGCCGCGGATCCTGGCGCCGTTGCCCGAACGCGTTTCAGGCGCGGCGCTGAAGCTGCTCAACGAACGCGGGATCAAGGTCGTGACCGATTGCCGCGTAACCGCGATTGCGGAAGACCATGTGTCGGTCGGCGAGCAGCGCTACCCGTCGGATATCGTGGTCTGGGCTGCCGGCATCAAGGCGCCAGCCTTCCTGGCCTCGCTTGGGCTGCCGACGGCCAAGGGCGGCCAGATTGAAGTGACCGGCGAACTGCAGGTCAAAGGAGTGCCCGGCGTTTATGCGCTGGGCGATTGCGCGCAATGCATGGGCGCCGACGGCAAGCCGGTGCCGCCGCGCGCCCAGGCCGCGCACCAGCAGGCCGACTACCTGCTGGAGGCTTTCATGCGCCAGGCGAAGGGCAAGGCGCCGCAAGGCAAGCCTTACGCCTACCGCGATTACGGTTCGCTGGTCTCGTTCGGCCAGTCGACTTCGGTCGGCAGCCTGATGGGATCGCTGCGCGGCTTCAGCTGGTTCGTCGAAGGCTTTTTCGCGCGCATGATGTACGTCAGCCTGCACCTGCTGCATCACCAGGCGGTGCTCGGCACCATCCGCACCGGCGTGCTGGCCGTTGCGCGCTTCCTCGTCAAACGGGCCACGCCGCTGGTCAAGCTGCATTGAGGGCGCTGCTGGCAGGCGCTGCCGCTGCAGCGCTGCTGGGCGGATGCTACAACCGCGCCACTGAGCTGGCCGAGCTGTCGCGCCATCATGCTGCAGCGGCCGGCCATGTGGCTGTGCTCGAGTGCCACAATGGCCAATGGTGGTATGAGTTCGAACTGGAAGGCAAGCGCCGGCGTGGCCCGGTGCGCGACGCGGCCAGTTGCGGGCGGCGCAAGCTCGGCGAAGCCGTCACGGTGTATTACAACCCTGCGGCGCCGGACGTGCACCGCGCCGTCGCGCCGGCCGTGGCATACGAGCAGGAACACGGCTTCTACGTGCCAATGTGGCTCTGGTTCGGGATTGGTGCGCTGGCGTTGCCGCTTTCGGCCTGGATGGCGTTGAAACGCAGCGGCAAGCGCTAGGCCTCAGCTTACCGGCGGCTTGGGCAGGGTAATAGTCAGGATCGCGCCCTGCTTGCCATTGGCGGCCAGCGACAGCGCGCCGCCGAGGAAGATGGCGCGTTCGCGGATCATGCGCAAACCGTGGTGCTGGTGCCAGTCGCTGTCTGCCACGGCTGCCTGGCCCAGGCCAACACCGTTATCCTTCACGATCAGCGCAATGCTGTCGTCCATATCGTCGACAATCACGTCGACGCTGCTGGCGCGCGCGTGCGTGGCCACATTGCGCAAGCCTTCTTCGGCAGCGCGCAGCAGCACCACGCGGTGCGCGCGCGGGCAGGCCGGCTCGTCTTCGGGCAGGCTGCATTGGGCTTTCATCAGGTGTTCCGCGCCGAACTGGGCGACCAGTTCGCCCAGTGCCACCCGCAAGCCGAGGAATTCGAGCTTGTCGTTCCATAGCTTGTGCTGCATGCCGCGGTTGGTCTCGATGATGTTGTGCAGCAGGTTCTTCATCTGCGCCGCGCGGTCGAGCAGGGCGGGCTCTTGCGGCAACTTCGAAGTGAGCAGGCCCAGGTGCATGGTCAGGGCCGTCAGCGAGGAACCCAGGCTGTCGTGCATCTGGCGCGACAAGGCGCGCCGCTCATCGTCCCAGCAATTGTTGACGTAACCGAGCAGCTCCCGAAGTTCAGCGGCGTCCGTGTGAGCAGACATATTTTTGGTAGTCCATGTTTATTGCCTTGATCATACATGAGGATGGTCGTGGGGTGGCGCACATACAGCCAGCAGTGCGCCTGTCAATCTGGCAGCTCACCAGAGGAGATGCAAAATGAAAGACGCCATTGCTTTGTTGAAACAGGACCATGCCAACGTGAAAGCGATGTTCAAGGAGTTCGAGGGGCTGGGCGACCGTGCCTTCACCAGCAAGAAGAAGCTGGCCGACAGGATTTGCCTGGAGCTGACCAAACATGCCACGGCGGAAGAAGAAATTTTCTACCCGGCGGTGCGCGCGGCCTCCAAAGAGGCCGAGGACCTGGTCGACGAGGCAACGGTCGAGCATTCGAGCGCCAAGGACCTGATCGCGCAGATCGGCGAGATGGACCCGCATGACGAGCTGTTCGATGCCAAGGTCAAGGTGCTGGGCGAGTACATCAACCACCACGTCAAGGAAGAAGAGGGTGAGATGTTCCCGCTGGCGAAAAAAGCCGACCTCGACCTGCAAGCCATGGGGCGCGAGATCGAAGCGCGCAAGGATGAAATCGACTTCGTCCCGCCGCGCATGCCGCAGGCGCGCGGCAGCCAGGCTGGCCGCGTGCGCGCCTGATCAGGAACGCATGGTGGCCGGCGTGCGCGCCAGGCATTCATCGATGGCGCGCAACAGCTGCTCGACGTCGACCGGCTTCACCAGGTGCATGTCGAAGCCGGCGTCCATCACGCGGCGCTGGTCGTCGGCCAGGCCGTAGCCGGTCAGGGCGATCAGCTTGATGTGGTGGGTGTCCGGGTTGGCCCGCATGCGGCGCGCCACTTCATAGCCGTCGATGCCGGGCAGGCCGATGTCGACCAGGGCGATATCGGGCTTGTCTGCGGCTGCCTTGGCCAGGCCCTGGAAGCCGTCGGCGGCATGCTGCACCGGATAGCCGTAGCAGCCCAGCATCATGGCCATCATTTCGCGGCCGTCGTCGTTGTCTTCCACCAGCAGCACGGCTGGTTTCGGCTGTTCGCTTGTGTCCATGGGAATTGCCTTTGGTTCAGTCACATGCTCGATGCAGGGCAAGTGCAGGGTGAAGGTGCTGCCCTCTCCCGGGCCATCGCTTTCAGCATACACATTGCCGCCATGTAGTTCCACCAGGCGCCGCACCAGCGACAGCCCGATGCCGAGTCCGCCCTGCGCGCGATCCAGCGTGCTGGCGCCTTGCACGAAAACGTCGAACACCCGCGGCAGCAGGTCGGCCGATATGCCGACGCCGCTGTCGTGCACGCTGATCGTCACTTCGCCATCGTCGACATCGCACAGCAGCTCGATGCGGCCGCCGGGCGGCGTGTACTTCAATGCGTTGTCCAGCAAGTTGCTGATCACCTGCTCGAGGCGCGTGGCGTCGCCATTCACCCAGCATGGCGCGATTTCGACAGCCACATGGTAGTCCTCCAGCCGCCCGGTGGCGCGGAAGGTTTCCAAGGTGGTCTTGAGCAGGGCCGACATATCCAGCGGCAGGCGGTTGAGCAAGATCTTGCCCGACATGGCGCGACTCAGGTCAAGCAAGTCGTCCACTATACGGCCCAGGTGCCGGCTCTGGCGCTGGATGATCTTCTTTGCATGGCTGACGCTGTCGGCGTTCACGCCCGGCAAGCCGATCAGCGAAGCGGCGCTGCTGATGGCCGACAACGGATTGCGCAACTCGTGGCCCAGCATGGCGAGGAATTCGTCCTTGGCATGGCTGGCGCGTTCGGCGGACTTGCGTTCCTCGATCTCGCGCAGCAGGCGCTGGTTGCTGGCGATCAGGTCGGTGGTGCGCTGGCTGAGCTGGCGCGCCTGGCGCCGTAACTCTTCGTTCTTGGTGGCGAGCGACACGAAGACGCTGATCTTCGCGTACAGCATCTGCGGAATCACCGGCGTGAACAGGAAGTCGACCGCGCCGCGCTGGTAAGCCTTGAGGCGATCGAGTTCATCGGCCACGAAGGCGGTGATGAAGATGATGGGGATGTCGGAAGAGCGCGGCCGCTGGTGGATCGCTTCCGCCGTTTCAAAGCCATCCATGCCCGGCATGTTCACGTCGAGCAGGATCACCGCGAAGTCGTGCGTGAGCACTTCGCGCAAGGCTTCCTCGCCGGAGCGCGCGGCGACGACTTCGTAATTCTCTTGCGCCGCCCACTGCTCGAGCAGGTTGGTCAGTGCGAAGAGACTGTTGGCGTCGTCGTTGACGACGAGGATCTTTGGCTTGTCCACCAGTCTGATCATAGCCGTGCCCTTCTACTGTGTCAAAAGAACACTGTCCAAGCGAACACACCTTGTGTACGCACGCGCACAGTCAGCCAGCAGCCCTGCTGCCATAGTGAAAACTCGTCCAATGGAGGAGTGACCATGAATATCGACACCATCGTAGACAAAGAGTATGTGGACAAGAGTTTCCGCGAACTGGCCGACGCGCCGGTCAGCGCCTTGCGCGGCCTGAGCCCGAAAGATGCGAAGGCCCTGCACGCTGCCTTTGGCGTGAACACCGTGCGCGAACTTGCGCAACTCAATTTCGTGCGCTGGGCATGTGCCATTGCCATCCTGGCCGACGAAGAGCAACCGGCGCCTGCCGAAAAGGCCAAGGAAGAATTGCTGGACGATGCGGTCGAGATGACGTTCCCGGCCAGCGATCCGATCTCGGTCGATGCCGGCATCACGCGCATTGAAGTGGCGCCTGAAAAAGTCGATGCGCAGCAAGACCACCAGCACGCCGCCAAGGTGGAAGAATCGACCGAGATGGGCCGGGAGGCAGAAACGACATCGTGACCGTCAGGCGGCCTGGCGCCTCAGGCCGCAGTCACGTGGACCTGCGATCCCGTCACGGCCTCGGCGTGGGCGGCCGCGCAGTAGCGGTTCTTGCCGGTGCGCTTGGCTTCGTACAGCGCGGCGTCGGCCACATGCATGAGGTTGTCCACCGTGCTGGCATCGTCAGGGTAAAGCGCGATGCCAAGGCTGGTCGACAGTTGCAGCGTCAGGCCATTGACCTGGTAGGGCTGGGCCACCACTTCGATCAGCTTGCTGGCCGGTTCCTGCGCGTCGGCCAGGGTGCCGACTTCGCCCAGCACGATGACGAATTCATCACCGCCGATACGCGCCACAGTATCTTCCTTGCGCGCGGAGTTGACCAGGCGCTGCGCTACCTGCTTGAGGATTTCGTCGCCATAGGCATGGCCGTGGGTATCGTTGATGGCCTTGAAGCCGTCGAGGTCGAGGTACATCACGGCGGCGCGGCGCTGCTGGCGCGCGGCGTGCTGCAGGGCCGTGGCAATGCGGTCTTCCAGCAGGCGCCGATTGGGCAGGCCGGTCAATGGGTCGTGCAAGGCCAGTTCCTGCTGCTGCTTGCTGTAGGAAGCCAGTTCCTTGTACAGCAGGCGCACCTCCAGCATATTGTGGATGCGCTTGTGCACTTCGAGCAGGTCGAAAGGTTTGCTGATGAAGTCGCGCGCGCCCGCTTCCAGCGCGGCAATCTTGAAGCTGGGCTGGGCGGTCAGGGCCAGCACCGGCAGGTAGCCTTCCTGCTCGATTTCTTTCAAACCCTTCATGACCTGGAAGCCGTTCAGCTCCGGCATTTGCAAGTCAAGCAAGATCAGATCGTAGCGATGCTGGCGGTGCAGGGGGCAAACCTGCTCCGGCAGCATGGTGGCCGTCACGTTGGTGTAACCGGCATCGCGCAGGATTTCCAACATCAGGTCGATGTTGTCTGCACAATCGTCAACTACCAAGATCTTGGCATTCAGGATCTCATCAGGGCTTGGCATGGCGGTCTCGGGAACTGGACTCTCAGTGTAGCTTGCGACAGTTTGCCGTGGCGCACGTGTCATTAACCAGTCTAGCAAAGATTTCGCCAGTTTCTTGTAGGACATTTTCCCGTGCTCGGGTAGTCCTCAACCACTCTTGCTGGCGTGGCTAACACGCTCAATAGTTGCTATTAATTCAGAAGGTTCTATGGGTTTCGGCACGTGGTCGAGAAAGCCCGATTCGAGCGCGGTGAGGCGGTCTTCCGGACGGGCAAAGGCGGTCAGGGCGATGGCGGGCAGGGCGCCGCCGCGGGCCGGGCCGAGGGCGCGAATGCGTGACAACAATTCAAATCCGTCAACATCGGGCATGCCGATGTCGCTGACCAGCAAGTCATAGCGATTGGCACGGGCCAGGGCAATGGCCTCGGCGGCGTTGGCGGCGGGCTGCACCTCGCAGTTGCAATCGCGCAAAATTCGACTGATCAGTTCGCGTGCATCGGCCTCGTCGTCCACCAGCAACACTTTCAGTCCGCCCAGGTTGCGCAAGCCCATATCCGGCAAGGGCACGCTCTCGCTGCGCGGCGGGCTGTGCATGCGCGAGGCGCGGATTTCGCCGCTGGCCAGCGGCAGGCGCACGCTGAAGCTTGAACCCATGCCTTCTCCCTCGCTGGCGGCCGAGACGGTGCCGCCATGCTGCTCCACCAGGTGCTTGACGATGGACAGGCCCAGGCCGAGGCCGCCGTGCCGGCGCGTGGTCGAAGCATCGGCCTGGCGGAAACGTTCGAACACATAAGGCAGGAATTCATGGCGGATGCCGAGGCCGTTGTCGGTGACCGTGATGTCGACATGGCCCTCATGCGCCCAGACCGAGGCGCGCACCGTGCCGCCGCGCGGCGTGAACTTGAGGGCGTTGGTCAGCAGGTTCCACACCACTTGCTGCAACCGGTTGGCATCGCCCGCCACATGGCCGGTCGGGGAAAAGTCGCGTTCGAGGCGGATGCCCTTGGCTTCGGCCGCCGGCCGCACCGCTTCCAGCGCGGCATCGACCACTACTGACGGCATCAACAGCTTCATGTCCAGCAAGACCTTGCCGGAGGTGATGCGGCCCATGTCGAGCAAGTCTTCGATCAGCTGCGCCTGGGCGCGGGCATTGCGTTCGATGGTTTCCAGCCCGCGCACCTGTTCTTCCGGCGTGCGGTTGCCACGCCGCAGGACCTGCGCCCAACCCAGGATGGCAGTCAGGGGCGTGCGCAGTTCGTGCGACAGCGTGGCCAGGAACTCGTCCTTCATCTGGCTGCTGCGCTCGGCTTCCGCCCGTGCATTGCGCTCGCGGTCCAGCAGCACCTTGCGCTCTTCGGCGGCGCGCTGGGCCGCGTCCACCATGCGCGCATTGTCGATTGCGATGCCGGCCTGGGCTGCCACGCCGCTGACAATGCGTTCGGTGCGCTCGTTGAACATATTCGGTTCGGGATGGCCGAAGAACAGCGTGCCGACCACTTCGCCGGCGCGCGCCAGCACCGGCACGGCGAGGCCGCTGCGCACTTGCGGATGCGGCAGGCCCTGGAAGTCGTCGGGCGGCGCCCCGGACAGCGTATGCATGGCCTGCTTGCCGCCATCGGCGTCGGCGCCGTGATAGAAAAAGGCGCCGAAGCGCGCGCCGGAGATGCTGGTGGCGGCATCGGTCACGTCCTGCAGCAAGGAATGCAGGTCGCGGTTCTGGACCAGCGCGGTGCCGGTGCTGTTCAGCAGTTCCAGGATATTGGTTTCATCGCGCAGTTGTTCCTGCACGCGCTTGACCTGGTCGACGTCGGTGCTGGTGCCGAACCAGCGCAGGATGCGGCCGCTGGCATCGCGCATCGGATTGGCCCGCGTCAGGAACCAGCGGTACTGGCCGTCGCGGGCGCGGATCGGGAATTCCATGTCGAACGGGCGGCCAGTTTCCACCGACGCGCGCCAGTGCGCCAGCATGGCGGGAATGGCTTCCGGCGCATACACCTGGCGCCAGCCTTCGCCCAGCATGTGCTGGTCGTCCATGCCGGTGTATTCCTGCCAGCGTTCGTTGTACCACATCATGGCGCCGTCGCTGCTGGCAATCCAGGCCAGTTGCGGGATGCTGTTGGCCAGGGCGCGCAATTCCTCTTCGCTGTTGCGCAAGGCATCTTCGGTGGACTTGCGCGCCGTGATGTCCTGCACCATGCCGATTACGCCGCGCAGCTGGCCGTCGTCGCTGAAATCGCCATGGCCGATCACCGACAGCCAGCAAACGCTGCCGTCGCGGTGGCGGATGCGGCATTCGACATTCAGATCGCGCCGCGACTGGACGGCATCGGCGAAGGCCTGCTCGACCACGTCGAAGTCTTCCGGCGCGATGCGGTCGCGCAGCACCGGCCAGGTAATCGGGATTTCGGCCGGCAGTTCGAAGATTTCCGCGGCACGGCGGCCCAGGCGCACCTGGTTGGTGGCGGCACTCCATTCCCAATCGCCCAGGCGGCCGGCGGCCAGCGCCACCTGCAGCCGGTTGGTGCTTTCACGCAGGCCGCGCTCGTGCAGCTTGCGCTGGTGGATGTCGAGCAGCAGGCAGGTCATGCCCAGCGGGGAGGGCCAGGCGCGCACTTCCAGCCAGCGCTGGCTGGGCTGGTAGAACAGCTCGCAAGTGGCGGGCAAGCCTTGCTCGAGGGTGCGCCGCAGCGGCGCTTCCAGCGCGCCGCGGGCCAGGGCTGGGAACGCTTGCCACAACAGCTGGCCGCGCGGGTCGTGCAGCTGCGGTACTGGCGGCAGCAGCAAATCGGCCGCCTTCGGGTTCAGGTATTGGACGGTCCAGTCCCGGGCAATGACGGCAAAGCCGTCACCCATGCTATCCAGTACGTTGTGCGTGCGGGGATCGGGACTCATAACGTTCGATTGTAGCCTTGGCAAGCAACTTGCCGCCGCACTATTGCCTAATGCAAACCTTGCAACACCTGCTGAAGTTGCTCGATGTCATAAGGCTTCTGCATGGACACGGCAGGGAAGTCGAGGTTGCTGGTCAATGACTGGCTGTAGCCTGATGCAAAGACGATGCGCAGGCGCGGCTGGCGCTTGAGGGCGGTGCGGCCCAGTTCGACGCCGCTCATCCCTGGCAGGCTGACGTCGCTGAACAGCACATCGTATTCGGCTTTGGCGAGCAATTCGAGCGCCGCTTCGCCGTTGGCCGCGGCGCTCACTTCATGGCCGAAGGCACGCAGCATTTCGCACACGAGGTATTGGGCATCCTGGTTGTCTTCCACCACCAGGATGCGCAGGTGGCCGTCATTGGCTGCCGCAGCGGGCAGGGCGGCGGCGCTGGCCGGCGCCAGCGTGCACAGGATGCCGGCCACTGCGTCGTCCGCACCGCGCACCGGGGTGTAATGCAGGTCGAAGTTGGCTTCGGCCATCTGGCCGCCGCGCCACAGCTTAAGCGGCTGGCGCTGGAAGACCAGGCTTTGCCCGTCCCAGGCTTGCTCGATGGCTTGTGCGTTCCAGCTCCAGGCGGAAGGGGGGATGGCAGGGACCGTGCCGCCGGGCGGCACCGCGCTGGCGGTGCCGACGTTGCTGGCGTAGGCCTGGTTGTAGAGCATGATCTGCCGTCGGCTCCACATCAGCAGCATCGGCAGCGGCGTGTTGAGCATGATGTCCAGCACCAGCCGCAGGGCCGGGGGCCAGCTCTCCTGCGGGCCGAGGTCGGCACGCGACCAGTCCTGGGTTGCCATGCTTTCACCTGCGATTTGTGCCATGTCGGTATCAGTGCCGGGATGTCAATATGGGCAATGCTACACCAAGGGCGGCAAAAAAAAAGGCCCGCTAGCTGCGGGCCCGAATTCTATTTTCTTGGAGGAGAATAGAGGAGACAGGTGAATGATGCTGCATTGCCGCACGAAGATCCAATTTCGATTCATGATGAGAGAAATACGTTTCATGAATGAAGTAATAATGTCTGGAAAGCAATAAAAGAAAATGTTTCGCGAGACTGGACAAGCGGGAAACACCCACATATAATGCTGCCTCCTTGCACAGGATACTGCGCAGGAAAGAGCCGGAAACGCCGGTTTCGCCTTGGAAAGTTGAGTAGAACGTAAGCTTTCCAAAACGAAATTCATGCGATATAATCCTGCTTCTTAAGCGGCTGTAGCTCAGCTGGATAGAGTACTTGGCTACGAACCAAGGGGTCGTGGGTTCGATTCCTGCCAGCCGCGCCAGAATTTGTAGTAAATGTTTGGGCCTTTCGCTGTCGAGCGGAAGGAATAGCAGGAAGTTGTTAGGTTTAATAACCGACTGTTATAATGTAGTTTTTGCGGCTGTAGCTCAGCTGGATAGAGTACTTGGCTACGAACCAAGGGGTCGTGGGTTCGATTCCTGCCAGCCGCACCAGATTTTGTAAGTGTTGTACCCGTCGCTGTCGAGCGGCGAGGAAAAAGCAGTTTTTGCGGCTGTAGCTCAGCTGGATAGAGTACTTGGCTACGAACCAAGGGGTCGTGGGTTCGATTCCTGCCAGCCGCGCCAAATTGAAAGGGGCCATACCGGGAGGTGTGGACCCTTTTTCCTTTTTGCCGTTTGCGGCCTATACTTCAGGCATGAACAAGCTCAATCATGCCGCCGGCACCGCCGTCCTGCTGCTCGCTTCGGCCAGCGCCTTTGCCACCGCTACCGTCAGCTTTGTCGAGATCGGCAAGATGACGGACGTGCCGCACGACTTCCATAAACGGGAAGACATGCAGTTCCTGTTCCGTGAACATCTCAACCTTCTGTCGGAAAAGCTGCCCGCAGGGCAAGTGCTGAAAGTCGATTTCCTCGATATCGACCTGGCCGGCGATGAGTTTCCCCGCGTTGCGGTGCGTGATATCCGCGTGCTGAAAGGGCAGGCCGATTGGCCGCGCATGCACCTGCGCTACAGCATCGAGCAGGATGGCAAGGTCGTCGGCAGCGGCGAAAGCAAGCTGTCCGACCCCGGATACCTGATGGGCACCAACAGCTACAGCCGCGACCTGTACGGTCACGAAAAGCAGATGCTGGACGACTGGTTCCGTAAAGAAGTCCTCAAACAGCGCTGACCTTCGTCAAATCCGCTCCCGCGATACTTCAGCACGTCAGCAGCGCGAACCTCCTGCCCTGAAAACCAGGCCGGCCAGCAGCTTGCACAACTCGTCAAACAGGGTGGGTTCAGCGTTGTTCATTTGCGTTTCCTTTCTGCTAAAGGTCGAAGTAAGCGCATTGTGAACTGTTTCATTGTTGGGATAAATGCTTATAATTGAATTGAGTATCCCAAAAATGGAGCAATGAATGGATAGGTTGCACCACATGCGCCTGTTCGTCGAAGTGGCCAAGCGCAAGAGTTTCCGCGCCGCCGCCGAGGCGCTGGACATGTCGAATTCCACCCTGTCGCGCAATATCGCCGAACTGGAGAAAAGTATTGGCCTGCGCCTGCTGCACCGCTCGACGCGCAAGGTCGAACTGACCGAAGCCGGCGAAGCTTATTTCAAGCGCTGCCAGGGCATTGTGGAAGAAGCCATGAGCGCCCACGAAGCGCTGCTAGACTGGTCGGAAAAGCCGGCCGGCATCCTGCGCGTGACCATGACTTCCAGTTTCGGCGTTGGCTACCTGGCGCCGGTCCTGACCGAATTCGCCGACATGTACCCCGACATCAAGATGGAATTCGATATTTCATCGCGCGCTGTCGACCTGCAGTCGGAGCCGTTCGACGTGGCGATCCGCATGGGCCAGCCGCCCACGGCGCCATCGACACTGGTGGTGCGCCGCATCGCGATGATGCCGCGCTACCTGTACGCCTCGCCGGTCTACCTGGCCAAAATGCCGCCGCTGGAACACGCCTGCGACCTGGTGCAGCACACCATGTGCGGGCGCTCGTTCTCCAGCCGCTTGCCCGATATCTGGCGCAAGCTGTACCGCGGCGAAGAAGTGGTGGAGGTGATGGCGCATTCGCGCTATGCCACCAATAGCGCGGCGCTCAGCATGTCCTTTGCCGCCAACGGCCTGTGCATCTCGGCGCTGGACCCGCTGCTGGCCAAGCAGGAAGTGCAGTCCGGCCGCCTGCAGCGCGTGCTGCCGGACTGGCATATGGAGCCGATCATGGTGCATGCGCTGACCGAAACGCGCCACCTGCCGGCGCGCACGCGGCTGTTCATCGACTTCCTGCGCCAGCGCCTGGGCGCCGGCTAGGGCTTAGCCGCCGCCGATACCCTCGATGACGCGGCCGCTGCCGCCGCAGTTGGGGCAATCCTTGCCGTCCGGGGTCTTGCCGCAACCGCTGCAGACCGGGCAGATGCCTTCGCCGCTGCCTGGCGTGCCGGGCGCCGCCTGGTCGCCGGGATTGAGCGGCTGCTGGGTGGCTGATGCGTTCATGGCCTGGTCCTCCTTGGCATAGGCTGCCACGCGCAACGCTTTTCCACCGTTAGTTGGTTAACGGAGAACAATCCGCATTACAATGCCAGCATCACCCGATAGGAGAATGCGCCATGGCCACGCTGATCCGACACCGAAAGACCCGCATCATCACGCTCGATGCGGGAGATGACTTGCACGAGCATTGCAAACCCAGGGACATCGCCCTGGTTCCCGACCCGGCGGGATGGTGGACCTATTTCATCGGCGAAGACGGCTCAGTCGAACGCTACGATATTCCTTTCGCTACCTATAATGAAGCGCTGTGGTCGGCCAAGGCCGCCGCGGAATTCGATGCGCAATAAAAAACCGAGAACTTATGCCTGATATCTCCATCCTGGTAATTGAAGACGACGAACACATTGGCCAAATCCTGACCTTCATCCTGCAGCGGCAAGGCTACCAGACTACCCTTGCTGCCGATGGCCTGGCGGCGCGCAAGGCCATTGTCTCCACCGACACCCCGCCGTCGCTGGTCCTGCTGGACGTAATGCTGCCCTATATCGACGGTTTCGAACTGGTGCACATCATCCGCCAGCGCGAAGGCTGGCAAGAAGTGCCGATCGTGATGCTGACCGCAAAACACACGGAAAAAGACATCGTGCGCGCGCTGGACGAGGGCGCCAACGATTATGTCGTCAAGCCGTTCCAGCCGAATGAGCTGCTGGCGCGCGTGCGCCGCCACCTGAAGGAGCAGGCATGAAAGCCGCTGCCCTGGCCGCCCTGGCTTGCTGCACCTTGCCTGCCGCCGCCCAAACCACCGTCGGCATCAACCATGGCATCGACAACCTGAGCGGGCCGGCCGCAAACTGGCACGAGACCTCGCTGAGCGTGCGCCATCAGGCAGCGCCGCGGCTGGGCTTTGGCGCCGGCGTTACCCGCATCGAACGTTTCGGCATCGGCGAAACACAGTTCAGCGCCGGCGCCGACGTGCCGCTGTCGGAGAGATTGACGGCTTCGGTTGACGGCAACTTCAGCAGCGACCACCAGATCCTGGCGCGCCACGCGCTCGGCGCAACCCTGCAGTACGAATTCGCCAAAGGCTGGCTGGTGCACGGGGGAGGGCGCAGCAGCAGCTACAACGACGTCCACGTCAACCAGAGCCTGCTGATGCTCGAGCGTTACGTCGGCAATTACAGTTTTTCCGGTGCCTGGCGTGCCGCGCGCGCCTTCGGCACCACAGCGCACAGCGGGGAGCTGCGCGGCAGCTACTACTACAACGATCGCAGCGCGGTCGGCTTGTCTCTGGCAGTGGGTAAGGAAGCAGCAAATATCGCCGGTACCACGCGCCTGACCAGCGTGCAGTCGGCCGCCGTGGTAGGGCGGCACTGGTTTGACCAGCGTTGGGCCGTTACTTATGCCGTGGCGTCCACGCGCCAGGGTGATTTCTACGTGCGCAACGGGGTCAATCTTGGACTACAAGCTGCCTTCTGACGTTTACCTGCAGGTCGCATTCTGGACCGGCGCCGGCGCCATGGCGCTGACCGCACTGGTGGGCCTGCAGATCATCTGGCTGCGCCTGTCGATGCGCCGCATGCAGCGCCGCGAACAGGCGCTCACCCTCAAATGGCGGCCCTTGCTGAATGCCGCGATTGCAGGCGAGCCGGTTGGCAACCTGCCGGAGTTGCCGCACCGCGACGGCCTGCTGTTCATCAAGCTCTGGCTGCATTTGCAGCAGGCGGTGCGCGGCGAAGCGAGCGAAGGCCTGAACGGCATTGCGCGCCGCCTGGGCTGCGACGAACAGGTGAGGGGACTGCTGGTAGGCGGCAATCGCGCTGAAAGGCTGCTGGCGATCCTGGCGCTTGGCCATATGCGCGACCAGCACTCCTGGGCGGCCCTGGCTCGTACAGCACACAGCGCCGACAGTGCTTCTTCCGTTCATGCGCTGTGGGCCCTGGTGCAGACCGATGCCGCGCGCGCGGCGCATGAAATGGCGCCCTTGCTGTTGCGGCGCGACGACTGGCCGCTGTCGCAACTGGCCAATATCCTGCAGAATGCGCGCGCCGAATGGCAGCCGGTGCTGGCTGACGCCCTGGCGCGCGTGACGCCCGCCGAGCTGCCGCAAGCCCTGCGCCTGGTGGCGGCCTTGCGCATGGACCTGCCCTTGGGTCAATTGCGGGGCTACCTCGCCAGCAATGAACAGGAGGTGGTGCTGGCCGCGCTGCGGATGGCGCACGTGCCCGGCGTGGTGGACGAAGTGCGCCGCCACCTTGCCAGCGAGGACTGGCGCGTGCGCTTGCAAGCGGTGCGTGCGCTGGGCGAGATGGGGGACCGCAGCGACGTAGCCCGCCTGCGGGCCTTGCTGTCGGACCCGCAATGGTGGGTACGCTACCGCGCGGCGCAAGCCTTGCTGGCATTGCCTTTCGTGACGAAGGAAGAACTGGCCGAATTGCGCAACGCCGGCGACCGCTATGCCGCCGACATGATTGCGCAGGTGACCGCCGAACAGGAGGCCGCATGACGCCCAACCCGCTGCTGATCCAGGTCATTTCCATCAGTGTCCTGATCTACTTCGTGCTGCTCAACGGCGGCTACCTGATGCTGAACTTCCTGGCCATGTATGCATTGCGCCGGCGCTCCCAGGAGGCGATCCTTGACGACCTGCCGCAAGTGTATTCGGCGCTGGAGCCTCCGATCAGCATGATCGTGCCGGCCTATAACGAGGAAGCGACCATCGTGACCTCGATCCGGTCGATGCTGCAGCTCTCCTATTCGGAGATGGAGGTCGTGGTCATCAATGACGGGTCGACCGACCGCACCTTGCAGGTCATGATCGAGGAATTCGGGCTGGTGCCGTTCCCCGAGGCTTACCGCATCCAGCTCGAGACCAAGCCGGTACAGGGCATTTACCGATCCACGCGTTTCCCCAACCTGCGGGTGGTGGACAAGGTCAACGGCGGCAAGGCCGATTCGACCAATGCCGGCATCAATGCGGCGCGCTATCCGCTGTTCTGCTGCGTCGACGCCGATTCGATCCTGCAGCGCGACAGCCTGCAGCGCCTGGTGCGGCCTTTCCTGGGCGATCCGCTGATGGTGGCCACCGGCGGCACGGTGCGCATTGCCAACGGCTGCGAAGTGCGGGGCGGTTTCCTGACCCGCGTCGGCATGCCGAAAAATCCCTGGGCCCTGTTCCAGGTGGTCGAGTACCTGCGCGCCTTCATGTTCGGTCGCATGGGCTGGTCGGTGATCAATGGCATGCTGATCATCTCGGGCGCCTTCGGCCTGTTCCGCAAGGACACCGTGGTGGCGGTTGGCGGCTACAACCCGAAAGCGATCGGCGAAGACATGGAACTGGTGGTGCGCATGCACCGCAAGCTGCGCGCCCGCGGCGTGCCCTACAAGATCGAGTTCGTGCCGGACCCGGTGTGCTGGACGGAGGCACCGGAAGACCGCAAGCAGCTGCGCAACCAGCGCATCCGCTGGTCGCGCGGCCTGTCGGAGAGCATCACCACCAACTGGGGCCTGATGTTCAGCCGCCACGGCGGCGTGGCTGGCTGGCTGGCTTTCCCCTTCTTTATCCTGTTCGAGTGGCTGGGGCCTTTTGTCGAGCTGTTTGGCTACCTCTTCATGGCGGTGGCCTGGTGGCAGGGCTGGGTGTCGTGGGAATCGTTCGGCATCTTCCTGTTCCTGGCGATCGGGCTGGGCATCCTGTTGTCGGCGTTCGGCCTCTTGCTGGAGGAGATTTCCTTCCACCTGTATCCGCGCCCGAGCCACTTGCTGATCCTGGCGGCGGTCGTCGTGCTGGAGAACTTCGGCTACCGGCAGATCAACAGCTGGTGGCGCCTGATCGGCTTGTACAAGTGGGCGGTCCGCGAGGAGGCCAAGTGGGGCGTGATGACCCGCAAGGCCGACTGGCAGCAGGACATGAATTAAAGCGACGGCAAGGTGACGTGGAAGGTCGTGCCGCGGCCTTCCTCCGTATCGAAGCCGATGATGCCGCCGTGCTGTTCGGCGATGGCGCGGCAAATCGCAAGACCGAGGCCGGTGCCGCCTTTCAGGCGCGTATCCGAGCTGTCGGCCTGTGCGAATTTCGCAAAGACGCGCGCCTGGAAAGCTTCCGGAATCCCGGGGCCATTGTCGCTGACCGACAGGCGGACGCCTGCCGGCACCGCGCTGCAATCGAGCGTGACGGAATTGTATTGCGGCGAATACTTGATGGCGTTCGACAGCAGGTTGACCAGCAGTTGCACCAGTCGGTCATGATCGCCGCGCACGCGCAGGCCACGGCCGCTGCCCGTGCGCTCCAGTGCCACCGGGCGCTGCGCCGCGCTGCCGCGCACCGCGTCGATGGCTTCGTCGAGCAACGGTGCGATTTCCAGTTCGTCGCTGCGGAACTCCATCTTGCCCGCTTCGATCTTCTCGATGTCCAGGATGTCGTTCACCAGGCGCACCAGCCGTTCGCTGCTCTGGTAGGCGATGTTGACCAGGTGCTGCACGTCGGGCGGCAACTCGCCGGCGCCGCCGTCGACCAGCATCGACAGCGAAGCGCGGATCGAGGTCATGGGAGTGCGCAGTTCGTGCGAGACGGTCGCGATGAATTCACTCTTCATTTCTTCGACCTGGCGGCGCTCGGAAATATCGTGCAGGAAAACGCAGAACAGGCCGTTGGCCGGGCGGCTGATGCTGGCCTCCACCGTCAATTCCTCGCCATCGCGGCGAATCAGGGTACGCTGCACGCGGCGGCCGAAATCGGGTGCTTCGCTGCCGCGGGCGGCGGCCAGTGCAGCCTCCTGCTGTGCGCGGAAGCGCTGCGGCACCAGCATCTCGATATAGCTCTTGCCCACGGCCTCTTCGCGCGACCAGCCGAACATGTGCTGGGCGGCAGGATTCCAGTCCGTGATGGTGCCGTCCGGGCCGACGGCGACAAAAGCGTCCTGCGCCGTCTCGATGATGGCGGCAATGCGCTGCATGGCCTCGCGCAACTGGCGGGTGCGGGCGCTGACGCGGCCCTCCAGGTTGGCGACCAGCGAGTTCAGCGTGCGCGACAGCGCCTGCACCTCGGCGTAAGGCGCCAGGTGCGGCAATTCGGCAGCCTCGCCGCGGCGGATGCGGTCGGCGGCGTCGGCCAGCTCGCTCAATGGCCGGGCGATACGGCGCGCCAGCGGGAAGGCCAGCAAGGGGAACAGGGCGGCCAAGGTTATGCCCAACCAGCGGGCATGCCGCTGCAGGGCGCGCACCGGCGCCCAAGCGGTGTCGACGCTCTGGCGTACCAGCACGGTCCAGCCCAGGCCGGGGTAGCTGGAATGCCCCCGCGTGCGCGCATAGCCGACCAGGTATTCGACCCCATCGGGCCAGCGCTCGACCTGGTAGCCGGTGGCTTTGGCCGGCAGCGGCAAAGTCTTTGCCAGCAGCTCGTCCGGCCCGAGCAGGACCTTGCCTTGGGCGTCGACGATGATGGCCTGCACCTGGCGGTGCGAGCTGGCCGGTTCTATCACCGAGCGCTCAAGCTCGCGCGCCCATTGCCACGACAGGTGGGCGCCAAGCACCCCGCTGCCGTCTGCAAGGGGAAATGCCAGGTCGACCAGGCGTAGCGGCTGGTTCCCTTGCGCCGGCAGTACTTTGGCCAGCATGACAGCCTCGTGCACGTCGCCGACAAAGTTTCCGGCCTGCGCATTGCGGTACCAGGGGCGCCCGCTGACGTCAGATCCCTCCAGCAAGCCGCCACTGGCGGCCAGGACCTTGCCTTCGCGGTTGGTGATGCCAAGCCAGGCGTAGTGAGGATAGCTGCCCTGGTGCTGTTCCAGCGTCGCGCGGCGGGCCGCCTGTGCGGCAGCTGCGCCCATGTCGGGACGCTGTGCCAGCAACTGCACCTCCCGGTAGCGCTCGAACATATTGCGATCAAGCTTGTCCGCTGCCTGCAGCGCGAGGTCGGACAAGGCGCTGCCAATATCTTCCTTGACCTGGTTGCCGGCAGTACGCGCGATGATGACGCCCAATATCGCGCCCATCGTGATCGCCAGCGCGCAGAAGGCAATGGCCAGGTAGGTGCCGATTCCGACCTTGGAGCGCGCGCGCTTCATGCGACACGGTTGGCCGGGCGGCCTGCGATGAAGGCTTCTATATTGTCGATCAACTGGTCGGCCAATTCCTGCATGGCCTGGCCGCTGGCCCAGGCCGAGTGGGGCGTGAGGAGGAAGTTCGGCAGCCGCAGGCGCAGCAGGGGATTGTCCGGCACCGGCGGCTCTTTCGTCAGCACGTCAAACCCGGCGCCCGCTATCACGCCGCCCTGCAAGGCTTCGGCCAGTGCCGCTTCGTCCACCAGGCCGCCACGGGCAGTATTCACCAGGATCGCGCTTGGCTTCATGCGCGCCAGTTCGGCAGCGCCGATGATATTGCGGGTGGCATCGGTCAGCGGCGCATGCAGGCTCAGTACGTCGGAGGTCTCCAGCAGTTCATCCCTGCTCACGTTGCGGACACTTGGATCATCGGCCGGTGTGCGGGTATGCACGACTACCTCCATGCCGAAGGCGCGGCCAAGGTGGGCCACTTGCCGGCCCAGCGCGCCGTATCCCAGGAGGCCGAGGCGGCTGCCGTGCAGGTCGCGGATCGGGTGATGGAACAGGCAGAAGCTCGGTGACTTCTCCCACAGGCCCGCTTCGACGTCGGCGCGGTAGGCCAGCAGCTGGCGGCGCAGCGCCAGGATCAGGGCAAAGGTATGTTCCGGCACGGCGGCATGGGCGTAGCCCTGGATATTCGATACCACGATGCCGCGCTCGCGTGCTGCCGCGAGGTCGATGATATCGGTGCCGGTGGCCGCCACCGCGATCATTTTCAGGCCGGGCAGGGCAGCCAGCGCCTCGGCGCGCAGCGGCACCTTGTTCGTGATGGCGATGCTTGCTCCCTGCAGGCGCTCGATGGCCTCGGCGGCAGTGGAGGCGGGATACTCCGCCCATTCATGGGCAAACGCGGGGCGCCGTATATCGGCGATGATGCTGTCGCGGTCAAGGAAAACCAGTCGTTCGGTCATACAGTCAACTCCACAGGGAGGGAAGCGGCCAGGGGCCGCAGCCGCATTTGGGGATGGCTGGCCATCAGGTCCGCCACCCATTCAACGAATACCCGCACCTTGGCCGACAGGTGGCGGTTCTGGGGGTACACCACGTGGATCGGCAGCGGGTCGGTCACCCAGTCTTCCAGCACGCGCACCAGGCGGCCGTCGGCGCCATGGCTGCCCAGTTGCACATCGGTCATCATGATAATGCCCAGTCCCGCCAGCCCGGCCTGCAGGTAGGCGTTGGAATCGTTCAGGGCCACCACCCCGGGCAGCGCCATTTCGATGCGCTCGCCGTCGCGCGAATAGTCCCAGTTGAATATTTTGCCAGTCTTGGACGAAAAATAGTTCACGCAGCGGTGCCGTTCCAGGTCGCGCGGGTGGATCGGGGTGCCGAAGCGTTCCAGGTAGGAGGGCGCCGCGCAGGTCACAAAATTGAGCACCCCGACGCGCCGTGCTATCAGGGTGGAATCGGCCAGCTGGCCACCCCGCACTGCACAATCGACGCCTTCCTCGATCAAATCGACCGGACGGTCGCTGCAACCCAGTTCGAGCTGGATATCCGGGTATTGTTCAAAGAATGAAGGCAGGGCCGGCACCAGGATCTCGTTGGCCAGGCCGGTGGGCGCATCGACCCGCAGCCGGCCGCTCGGGCTGAGGCGGGTGCGCGACAGCGATTCCTCGGCATCCTTCACGTCGGCCAGGATGCGCAGGCATCTTTCATAGTAGGCAGCACCGTCGGCAGTGACGGAAACATGGCGCGTGGTCCGGTGCAGCAACTTGACCGATAGCGCCGATTCCAGGCCGGCCACCAGGGTGGAGACGGTGGCCTTGGGCAGCTGCAGGGTTTCCGAGGCGCGCGTAAAGCCGCCGGCGTCCACCACCTGTACGAACACTTCCATTGCTTGGAGCTTATTCATGAGTCCGCCTTCATTGTTCGAGATTCTGAACAATCAATTCAACATTAATGTATTTTTCTTATTCTAGTGGAAGTTTATTATTACCGTATTGCAGCATAAAAAAGCCCTTGACCCTCCCGCGGTGGGAAAGTTTAAAGTGGCTTTCGGTAACACAGAAAAGGAGCAGTCATGAGTAACCGGGATGGATTCTTTGCAATGGTATCGCTGGCGCTGGGCGCGATCGCCCTGGCAGGCGTCCTGTATACCGACGAATACTCGTACGGCGCGCAAGTCGGCTTTGGCGCGGCGCCGGCGCGCACCTTGCTGGCTTCGGCCAGCTCGGAGGCGAAAGAATGACGGCGCAGGCGCCGGCGGACCTGACGATCCGCGAACTGGAAGTGCGCGGAGCCCAGGGCCCGCTCGCCGCACGCCTGTACCTGGCCGGGAATTCGTCCGCCAAGCGCGACGCGCTGATCGTTTTCTTCCACGGTGGCGGCTTTGTGGCCGGCGACCTGGAGGAGGCGGACGAATTCCTGCGCCACCTGGTCACGTGCAATCCTGGCCACGTGATCCTGGCTACCAATTACACCCTGGCCACCGTCAGCCCGTTTCCGGCGGCGGTGGAAGATGCCCACGCCGTGCTGGCCTGGGCCAAGAAGAACAAGGCCAAGCTGGCCTGGAGCGGCAAGCAGCTGCTGACCGCTGGCATCGAAGCGGGCGCCAACCTGGCAGCCGTGTCGGCGCTGATGGCGCGCGACCGCGGCGGCCCGGCACTGGCAGGGCAGATCCTGATCATGCCGATGCTGGATCCTGGCCTGTCCACCTGTTCGATGCGCGAGCTGCCGAACTGTCCGGACCAGATGAAGGTAGCGAATAACTGCGCCGCCGCCTACCGCGGCTACCTGCCGAATGCCGCCGACCGCGCCCACCCTTACGCGTCGCCGCTGCAATCGAGCCGGCTGAAAAATTTACCGCCGGCCCTGATTCTGTCGGCCGAGGACGACCCCTTACGGGACGAAGCAGAACAATACGGGGCGAAACTGATCGCCTGCGGAGTAAAGACAACAGTCAGACGCATGCCACCGGCGCCATTGCAGGAGCCGGGAGCCAGGAATGAATGCGCGTGCAGGGGCTTTGCACTGAAAGAGATGGCCAGTTTTATCAGCGCCATCGACGGGCCGGAAACGTCCGCAGTGTAAGGCTGTATCAATAAAACAGAAGTTCAGAAAAAAGTGCCTGCGAGGCACATGGGCCCCTTTTTGCTCAAATTTCCCACTAATTTTCACCCCCAAGAGGTTAACAATGAAAAAGATGAATCAAATGTCCACTCTTGTGCGGCCGCTGGTTGCCGCATTGGCGATGGGCGGGCTGGCGGCGGCCATCCTGTCCGGTTGCAACGCCAATAGCAAGCCGGCCGAAAGCCAGGCGCCTGCGGCAGGCGGCCCGCCAGTATCGGCTGCCGTTGTCGTGCAGAAGTCCGTCGCCGAAACCCAGGAATTTTCCGGCCGCCTGGAAGCCATCGACCATGTGGAAATCCGTCCACGCGTCAGCGGCTTCATTACCGCGGTGAACTTCAAGCCTGGCAGCGAGGTGAAAAAAGGGGATGTGCTGTTCGTGATTGATCCGCGTCCATTCCAGGCTGAAGCCAGCCGCGCCGACGCCGCCGCCAATTCGGCGCGCGCCAAGGCTGACCTGGCCAAGCTGGAACTGGCCCGTGCCGAAAAGCTGCTGGCCGATAAAGCCATCGCCCAGCGCGAATTCGATGAACGTGCATCGGCGTTGAAGGAACTGGACGCAACCGCCCGTGCCGCCGCTTCGGCAGCGGAAGCAGCGCGCCTGAACCTGTCCTACACCCAGGTAACGTCGCCGATCAACGGCCGCGTGTCGAAGGCAGAGATCACCCTCGGCAACCTGGTGGATCCGAACGCCGTGCTGACCAGCGTGGTCTCGCTGGACAAGATCTACGCCAGCTTCGACGGTGACGAAGACACCTTCCTGCGCGTCGGCGGCCAGGCCTACAAGGGCCAGCCGGTGACCGTGAAGGTCGGCCTGGCCAACGAAGCAGGCTTCCCGCATGAGGGCAAGCTGGAATTCGTCGACAACCAGCTCGACACCCGCACCGGCTCCGTGCGCATGCGCGCTACCTTCGACAACAAGGACCGAGCCCTGGTGCCCGGCCTGTTCGCCCGCGTCCAGCTGGACGGCGGCACTGCTACCCGCACTTCGCTGCTGATCAACGACCGCGCCGTCGGTACTGACCAGAACCGCAAGTTCGTGTTCGTGGTGGGCGCAGAAAACAAGGCGGAATACCGTCCTGTAGTGCTGGGCCCGAACATCGAAGGCCTGCGCGTGGTGCGCGACGGCTTGAAAGCAGGCGAAAAGATCGTCGTCAACGGCCTGCAGCGCGTGCGCCCTGGTGCGCCGATTACGCCGCAAATGGTCGACATGACCTTTGACCCGATGGCAGCAGAAAAAGTGGCCGCCGCCGATGCCAAGAAAACCAAGGAATAATCCATGAATTTTTCACGCTTCTTTGTCGATAAACCGATCTTCGCGGCGGTTCTATCGATCATTGTCTTCGTAGCGGGCTTGATCTCGATCTTCAAGCTGCCCGTCTCCGAATACCCGGAAGTGGTGCCGCCATCCGTCGTGGTGCGCGCCGTCTACCCGGGCGCGAACCCGAAAGTGATTGCGGAAACCGTCGCCGCGCCGCTCGAAGAGCAGATCAATGGTGTCGAGAACATGCTGTACATGTCCTCGCAGAACACCTCAGATGGCGCGCTGATGCTGACCGTGACCTTCAAGATCGGCACCGACGTCGACAAGGCTGAAACCGCGGTGCAGAACCGCGTGCAGCGCGCCTTGCCACGCCTGCCGGAAGAAGTGCGCCAGATCGGCGTGACCACGGTGAAGTCTTCGCCTAACCTGACCATGGTGGTCCACCTGCTGTCGCCGAATGGCCGCTACGACGACCTGTACCTGCGCAACTACGGCGTGCTGAACGTGAAAGACCAGCTGGCCCGTATTCCGGGCATGGGCGACGTGCAGATCTTCGGCGCCGGCGACTATGCCATGCGCGTCTGGCTCGACCCGCAGAAGGTCGCAGGCCGCAACATGACCGCGTCCGACGTGGTCGATGCGATCCGCGAGCAGAACGTGCAGGTGGCTGCCGGTGTGATCGGTGCTGCACCGTCCAAGTCGGCCGACTTCCAGCTGACCGTCAACACCCAGGGCCGCCTGAGCTCCGTCGAGGAATTTGGCGAGATCATCGTCAAGACCAATGAAGACGGCGCGCTGACCCGCCTGAAGGACGTGGCCCGTATCGAAATGGGCTCCAACAGCTACTCGCTGCGTTCGCTGCTGAACAACAAGTCCGCAGTGGGCCTGGGTATCTTCGAAGCCCCGAACAGCAATGCGCTGGAATTGTCGGCCAACGTGCGCGCCAAGATGGAAGAATTGAAGAAGGACTTCCCTGAAGGCGTGGCCTACGACATCGTGTACGACCCGACCCAGTTCGTGCGCGAGTCGATCAAGTCCGTGATCCACACCCTGCTGGAAGCAGTGGCGCTGGTGGTGATCGTGGTGATCATCTTCCTGCAGACCTGGCGCGCATCGATCATCCCGCTGCTGGCGGTGCCTGTATCGATCGTCGGTACCTTCGCGGTGATGATCGGCTTCGGCTTCTCGATCAATACGCTGTCGCTGTTCGGCCTCGTGCTGGCCATCGGTATCGTGGTCGACGATGCGATCGTGGTGGTGGAGAACGTCGAGCGGAATATCGCCAACGGCCTGTCGGCCCGCGATGCGACCATCCAGGCCATGAAAGAGGTCTCCGGCCCGATTATCGCTATCGCCCTGGTGCTGTGCGCCGTGTTCGTGCCGATCGCCTTTGTGTCCGGCCTGACCGGCCAGTTCTACCGCCAGTTCGCGCTGACCATCGCTATTTCGACCGTCATTTCGGCACTGTGCTCGCTGACCCTGGCCCCGGCCCTGTCGGCATCGCTGCTGCGCCCGCATGACGCACCGAAGGATGCGCTGACCCGCGTCATGGACAAGATCTTCGGCCGCTTCTTCGCCTGGTTCAACCGCTTCTTCAACCGCGCTTCGCACAGCTATGAAACCGGCGTGCAGGGCGTACTGAAGCGCAAGTCCGCATCCATCGTCGTGTACCTGGTGCTGGCTGCCGCTGCGGGCATCATGTTCAAGGTCGTGCCGAGCGGCTTCGTGCCGGGCCAGGACAAGCAATACCTGGTGGGCTTCGCCCAGCTGCCTGACGCCGCATCGCTGGAACGCACCGAGCAGGTGATCCGCAAGATGTCCGACATCGCCAAGGAAATCCCTGGCGTGGACGCTTCGGTTGCCTTCCCAGGCCTGTCGATCAACGGCTTCACCAATGCGCCGAACGCCGGTATCGTATTCACCACGCTGAAGCCGTTCCACGAGCGTACCGACCCGTCCCAATCGGGTGCGGCCATCGCAGCGGAGATCAACAAGCGCATGGGCGCCGTGCAGGACGCGTTCGTGATGGTGTTCCCGCCGCCGCCAGTCAACGGCCTGGGTACCACCGGCGGCTTCAAGCTGATGATCGAAGACCGCAACAACGCCGGCTACGACGCGCTGTATAAAGCCGTGCAGGAAATCCAGATGAAGGCGTGGGGGGACAAGCGCCTGGCCGGTGTGTTCTCCAGCTTCCAGATCAATGTGCCGCAGCTGTTCGCGGACATCGACCGCGCCAAGGCCAAGCAACTGGGCGTGCCGCTGCAGACCATCTACCAGACCTTGCAGATCAACCTTGGTTCGTTGTACGTGAACGACTTCAACCAGTTTGGCCGCACCTACCAGGTGCGCGTGCAGGCTGACGCTCCGTTCCGTTCGCAAGCCGAGCAGATCGCACAGCTGAAGGTCCGCAACAGCAAAGGCGAGATGATTCCGCTGTCCTCGCTGATGCGCGTGAAAGACAGCTACGGCCCTGACCGCGTGGAGCGCTACAACGCCTACGTATCGGCCGAGATCAACGGCGCTCCGGCTCCAGGCTTCTCGTCCGGCCAGGCCCAGGCTGCGCTGGAAGAAATCACCAAGGCGACCCTGCCGAAAGGCATGGGCTACGAATGGACCGAGCTGACCTACCAGGAAATCCTGGCCGGTAACACCATGATCTACGTGTTCCCGCTGTGCGTGCTGCTGGTGTTCCTGGTGCTGGCTGCCCAGTACGAATCGTGGACCCTGCCGCTGGCCGTGATCCTGATCGTGCCGATGTCAATCCTGTGCGCCCTGATCGGCGTCAAGCTGACCGGCGGCGACAACAACGTGTTCACGCAGATTGCCTTGTTCGTGCTGGTCGGGTTGGCGTCGAAGAATGCGATCCTGATCGTGGAGTTTGCGCGGGAACTGGAAGACCATGGCCGCACCATCCTGGAAGCGGCGCTGGAAGCCTGCCGCCTGCGTCTGCGCCCGATCCTGATGACGTCGATCGCCTTCATCATGGGTGTGGTACCGCTGGTGTTCTCGGTTGGTGCAGGTGCTGAAATGCGTCATGCAATGGGTGTGGCGGTGTTCGCCGGCATGCTGGGCGTGACCTTCTTCGGCCTGTTCCTGACGCCCGTGTTCTACGTCCTGCTGCGCACCCTGGCCAAGCGCCTTGAGAAGAAATCCCCGGCGGCGGATACCGCCCCGCAACTGGAAGGGACCCACTAATATGAAAAGTATGATTGCGAAGGGTGTGGCCCCGCTGCTGGCAGCACTGCTGCTGACGGCATGCGCCGCGCCTGAATTCAAGCAACCGCAAGTCGACACCCCGGCCGCCTTCAAGGAGCCACAGGTGATGACTGCCGAAGACGGCACCAGTTGGAAGCCTGCCCAGAACGCCGAGCGCCAGCCGCGCGGCGAGTGGTGGCTGGCCTTCAGCGACCCGGCCCTGAATGAGCTGATCGCCGAAGCGAGCCGCAATAACGCCAACCTGGCCGTGGCGGCCGCCCGAGTCAAGCAGGCACGCGCCATCGCCGGCATCGCCGAAGCGGACCGCATTCCGCAAATCGGCGTGGGCGTCGGCGCCCAGCGTGCCCGCAATTCGGCCCTGTCGCTCGGCGTGCCGGCCAGTACCGACATTGCGCCGCAGACCACTTACAACGCGAACCTGACGGCGAGCTATGAAGTGGACCTGTTCGGCCGCGTATCGAGCAATGTGGCCGCGGCTCGTGGCGACGCTGCGCAGGTGGAAGCGAATTACCGCTCCGTCCTGCTGTCGCTGCAGGCCGACGTGGCACAGACCTATTTCCGCCTGCGCGCCACGGACGCCGAATTGGCGACTGTGGAGCAGACGGTCCGTTTGCGTGAAGAGAGTGTAAAGGTCAACCAGCGTCGTTTCGACCTGGGCGACATCGGTGAATTCGACCTCTCCCGCGCCAAGACCGAGTTGTCGACCACCCGCTCGGAAGCGATCGGCCTGCAACGCCGCCGCGCCACCACCGAGCATGCGCTGGCAGTCCTGCTGGGCAAGCCGGCGGCAGCCTACACGGCGGGCAACAGCCCGCTGCTGGATTCGACGCTGCTGCCTGCGATCCCGACCGGCGTGCCGTCCGCGCTGCTGGAACGCCGTCCTGACATCGCCGCCGCACAGAAGGCGATGGAAGCGTCGAACGCCCGCATCGGCGTTGCGCGTTCGGCCATGTTCCCGGCGCTGAACATCACCGCCAATGGCGGCGGCGCAGCCGGCCACTTCAGCGACGTGTTCAAGTGGAGCAGCCGCTCGTGGGTGCTGGGCGCCTTGCTGTCGATGCCGTTGATCGACGGCGGCCGTAACAGCAACAACGTCAAGCGCAGCGAAGCAGCGCTGGAAGAATCGGTTGCGGGCTACCGCCAGACGGTGTTGGGCGCTTTCGCCGAGGTGGAAGACAACCTGGCCGGCCTGCGCATCCTGGGCGGCCAGACTGCGCAGATCGACGAAGCCCTGGTCTCGGCCCGCCGTTCGGCCGACCTGGCGCAGAAGCTGTACGACGCCGGCCGTTCCAGCTATCTGGACCTGCTGGACGCACAGCGCAACCTGGCAGCCGTCGAACGCAGCGCAGTCCAGCTGCGTGGCGACCGCGCGGTGACGACCGTAGCCTTGATCCGTTCCCTGGGCGGCGACTGGAACTAAACAATATCGATCAGCCCTTAACGGCGCTCCGCATTCGCGGGCGCCGTTTTTTTTTCGCCCCTTGTAGTCAACGTATAATCACGTGCTTTGACCCGTACTCCCGATCAAATGCCCTTATTGCACAAGGTGGCGATTTCACTGTTCACCGTCTTCGTTATTGTCTGGTCTTACCTGGCCTTCTTCCCGGAACCCGTCCTGAACAAGCGAGCGCTCCAATCCGAAGCGAAAGACTTCGTCTCTCAATCGCTAAAAGAGTTCTGCGCCGGGCTGTACACCGATGGCATTTGCCCGGCGATCACGATTGCTGGAAAACAGCGGTGGATGGCGAGCACCTACCTTGGCGGTTCGGATATTCCGACGCAGCAGACCGATAGCATCCTTACTGGGCAGGGTTGGCGCAAGATGCCGGCCGATTTCGAACGGACCGTCATGTTCTGCAAGCAGGGCTATTCCGCCCGCTACGACTATAAGGCTGAATATGTAGGCACGCTGTCGTTTGCTGCCGGCAGCCACGTCTGCGAAAAAATCGCCCGAGCAAACTAAGACCGCACCGTTGCCATCGCACGCTTGCAAATCAGCCGGGATCAGCCTATGATTGCGACAAATGTCACACAAAGGCTAAAATGGTCACAAGCAGTCTTCTAAGCAGTATTCCCGGTATTCGGCACGGATTCGGCAGCGCTTCCGCGCTTGTTCCGCTCGAACTGGCATCTGTCTGGGAAATAAGGCCGGAAAAGCGCCAGGTCCATGGCACCACTGTCGCCGCGATTCATGAGCCGCAGCAGCAGGCCGGCGAGGCCGATGGCTTCCACACCACCGTGAAAGGCCTGCCAGTAAGCATCATCACAGCCGATTGCATACCGTTGCTGCTGGCGCGCCGCGATGGTTTGCAGGTCGCCGCGGTTCACGCGGGTTGGCGTGGGCTATACGACGGGATCATTCCCGCTGCGCTGGCGGCAATGGGCGAGGGCGCGCCGGTTGTTGCCGCCGTCGGCCCGACCATTTGCGCATCCTGCTATGAGGTGAGCGAAGAACTGGCCGAGGATTTTGCGCAGCGCTTCGATGCCTTGCCACGCGACGTCGTATTGCCGACGTACCGCCACCTCGACCTGCGCGCCATCGCCGAACACCAGTTGCGCGCCGCAGGGGTTGAAGAAATCGAACATGTCGGCGGCTGTACATGCTGCGCACGCGATGCCGCCGGCGAACCCATTTACCGCAGTTACCGGCGTGGCGACCGTGGGTCGCAAATGCACTCCGGCCTGTACATCACCACCAAAGGAGAAAAATGAAGGTCATCGCATCCCTCATCCTGGCCGCCTTCGCGACCGTCGCCAACGCGCAAGAGCGTAGCTGGAGTGCGCCGGAGAAGCCATTCACGATCTATGGCAACACTCACTACGTGGGCACCGCCGGCATCAGCGCCATCCTGGTGACTTCGCCGCAAGGCCACATCCTGGTTGACGGCACGACGGCCAAAGGCGCCGAAGTCGTGGCGGCCAATATCAGGACGCTGGGCTACAAGCTGGAAGATGTGAAATACATTCTCAGCTCCCATTCGCACGAAGACCATGCGGGCGGCATCTCGGCGCTGCAAAAGCTGACCGGCGCCACCGTAATGGCCGGCACCGCCAACGTCGAAGCCATGCGCACCGGCGTATCACCGAAAATTGATCCGCAGTTCGGCAGCCTGTCGAATTTCCCTGGATCGGCAAAAGTGCGCGGAGTGGCAGATGGTGAAGTGATCAAACTTGGACCGCTGGCAGTGACGGCGCATAGCACCCCCGGCCATACCCCAGGCGGCACTTCCTGGACCTGGCAAGCCTGCGAAGCAGGGCAGTGCAAGAACGTGGCGTTTGTCGACAGCGTGACTGCCGTATCGGCCGACAGCTATCGGTTCACCGACCACCCCGAGGTTGTTGCCCAACTTCGTGGCAGCTTCACCACCGTCGAGAGCCTGGCCTGCGACATCGCAATCGCCGCGCATCCAGAAGTCAACGACATGTGGGGCCGCCAGCAGCGCGCAGCGAAGGAAGGCAGCGTCGCCTACGTTGACGCAAAAGGCTGCCGCACCATCGTCGAAGCCGGCCGCAAGCGCCTCGAAACCCGCCTGGCCAGCGAAAAGCCTTAATTTACTTGCCTTTGGTTTCGCTGGCGGATCATACTGGCACTTCTACTGCGCGCACTGGCGGCAATTGATTGTCAAAATGAGCAAGCTGGCGAATCTGGAGGGGAGAAAGGGTAATGGGCGGCGGGAGGCTATTCCGTGATTTTATGATGAAGCAAGGCGCAATGGCCATTGGCCTGATGGTCCTGGGTACAGCAGCAGTTGCGAGCGCTGAAGAATGCGACAAAGTTAAATTTTCCGATGGAAGGCTGATTGTGATGCGCGCAGCATTTGTGGAGGCTCGCAATGCAATGATGGAGTGGCCATGGGGAACCAAGGTATTCAGCGTTTCCATTCGACCGCCGGCAGGTGACCAGTTTTCCGACGTTTTTTCAATAATTGTCGAACCCGATTCGGATTCTTCGTCAATTCGCAGCCAAGTGTGCGCGGAGGACAGTGGAGAACGTAGTTGCTCAAGCTACTCCACGCCGGCAGACGTATCTGTCGCAATCTACTTCAAAAATAGGGAGCTTGCTTCACGTGATGCGCTTGTTCATGAAGTCCGCGAGTATGTAGACAAGCGAGTTCTGGTTTGCCCTTGACATCAAACTGAATGGGGAATGGTGAGCGGATGAATAGACATATCCTGATTATCATCCTGATGATTTTGTGTTCAAGCTCAGATGCGGTGATACTACGTGGACCGACGATTTCAAACTCAAGTGCCACTGCGATTGATCTCTCTGTAACAAGCGAGGGCAAGACAGTGCTGTGGCTTCGTGCATTCCCGGCCGGGCAGCTCTTTGGCACCCCGGATGATTTGCGGGTGACCTCATTCTCTGTGACTGCGGGCGAGCGGCGTTTCGAGCTTGGCGCGGAAGAATATGCGGCTCAAGCAAAAGGACTGTCCCTGAAAAAGCAGCTTTGGATTTTTGACGGAAGGCGAGTATGTGTGCGTAGTACCCGCCTGCTGCAATCCGAATACAAGACCCTTCCCACCTGTGATGATTGAAAGCGCGGTTGAGTAATGAGTGAAACTTGGGAGATGGCGACCCTGGATTGGAGTCTTGCCGGCGCTGATGGAATGATCGTTCGCCCAGCGGATGTAGGCGCGCTGATCCTGGCGGGAAATGAGGAACAAGCGAGGAATGCATATTATCGCGTGGCGGATGCAGTATCCCATAACGGATGGGTTTACCCAGGCGCATTGACGGTCGTGAGGACGGTCCTGGCAGCGCTGCCGAAATGTGGCGTAGAGGCACGCGGAAGATGCCTGGATTTGATCGCTGACGCTATCGCGAAAGAGCCGGCCCCCGGCGCAGGACAGGTAGTAGAAGCCTGCCTGCTCGAAGCTCGAAACGCCACTTGGTACTTCATTTACGGCATCCAGTTCGACGATGTTGAATTGGTGGGATCGTACGTTGATGTATTGGGTTGTCTGGGTAAACGATTTGAGGATTTGCGACATATCGCCGTGAAGTACCTCGAGTTGGCTTTGACGAGAAATCTGGTAAGAAATGACCCGTCAATAATCAGAAACACGATCGCTGAACTGAAAAACGAATGAGGATTACGGTCGGCATATGCACCAAGATTGCAGCAGATGGTTTCTGAGGAATCTTGCAATTTGACCGGGATCACGGCAGCCGACACCGCGCACCTCGCATTGACCAGGATCGGGATCGTTCCGAGGCCTTTCGGTTGCTCACATCAGCAGGAGCAGCCCGGAAATTGAGGTTGCTAGTTGGCGATGGGTGCCGACGTTGGCTTGTTCGAAGCGTCAAGCTTGGCGCAATTCGCTGAAAGAATCGCGCGCTCAAGCGCATCGGCGACTTGCTTGATCGCCTCAGGCGTGCAATTTGCTGCGACAGGCTTTGATGGAATTTGTGGCGGTTGGCGTGTGAAACTCTTCACAGCAACAGCTGCAAGGACTGCGGCGGCGATGACTGCGATAACCAGGTTCGTGCGAGGCTTCAAGGGATTGTCCGTATCGGTTGTCAAGTATTGCCAATGATACGGCGCTTCGCCCGCTGAACGCAAAAAAGCCCGCCTGGTCAGCGGAGAACCCTGCCAGGCCGGGAGAAAAATGCCGCGATTGGTCCCCGCTCGGCCAGCGCGCCATTCCGGTTTGGAGGCGGATTCGGGAGGCGCGCTGGCGGCTGGGGAATCGGCGGTCTGGATTACTTAGCCGGTGCGGCTTCCTTGGCAGCGGCTACTTCTTTGGATGCAGCGGTTTTTTTGGAGTGCTTGGTCTTTTTCACTTCCTTGGTGGCGCTGGAGTGCTCGTGCGATGCGGCTGGGGCAGCAGCGGTGGCCGAGGAGGCTGGGGTAGCAGCTACGGCTGGGGTAGCAGGAGTTGCAGGAGTCGCCTTGCTGCCTTTTTCAGCAGGAACCGCCGGGGTAGCTGGAACAGCTGGAGTTGCTGGCGTTGCCGGTGCGGCTGCGGTAGCAGCAGGCATCGGGGCAGCGGCAGGCTTGGCTGCGTGGCCGCCGGCAGCCGGGGCTTGGGCGAAGGCAGCGGTTGCGAACAGGCCGGCGATCAGGGTGGCGATGGTCTTCTTCATGGTCAAGCTCCTCGGAGAGAATTGGGTAAATCGTTCAGGGTGTCGTGCACTATTGCCGTGTCACTGAGCCTAAAAACGATGCCAAAGTCGCGCTAGTTGACGATCTTTACACATGGTTACATCTGCCAAAACTGCTTACAAAGTGCGGCAGATAACCGTGCCGGCGCAGCGCTGCCCGTACAGTGTCCCTATGACGGACGCACTCAAGACTTACAAGGCGAAGCGGGACTTCAGCATTACGCCGGAACCCGCAGGGGGAGGCCAGCCGGGACGGGGGCGGCTGGCCTTCGTTATCCAGAAACATTGGGCGCGTCGCCTGCACTACGACTTCCGCCTGGAGCTCGACGGCACCATGAAGAGTTGGGCGGTGCCGAAAGGCCCCAGCTACGACACCCATGACAAGCGCATGGCGGTGCACGTCGAGGACCATCCGATTTCCTATAACGAGTTCGAAGGCACGATTCCGGAAAAGCAGTACGGCGCGGGAAAGGTCATCATCTGGGACCGCGGCACCTGGGAGCCGGTCGACGACCCTCGCAAGGGCTACCGGGCGGGCAAGCTGGTGTTCAACCTTCACGGCCACAAGATGCACGGCCGCTGGGCACTGGTGCGCATGCGCGGCAAGGGTGAAGACAAGGAGCCCTGGCTGCTGATCAAGGAAAAGGATGAATACGTCCGCCCGGCCGCGGAGTTCAGCGTGGTGGACGAAATGCCGGACAGCGTCAAGTCGCTTGGCCCGGCGGCGGCCGTACCGGTTGCGGAAAAGCCTGCAGCCCCGCGCGTCAAACGCTTGCCCAAGGAACTGGAACCCGAGCTGGCGACCCTGGTCGATGGCCCGCCTGCCACGCCGGACGACTGGCTGTTCGAGGTCAAATACGATGGCTACCGCCTGCTGGCCCGCATCGAAGACGGGGACATCACCCTGCACACCCGCAACCGCAACGACTGGACGCACAAGCTCGAACCCTTGCGCGCGGCGCTGGCCAAGGCCAGGCTGCCGGATGGCTGGTACGACGGCGAAATCGTGGTCCACAACGAAGAAGGACGACCCGATTTCGGCCTGCTGCAGCAAGCCTTCGATGGCCAGCGGACAAAAGACATCGTCTACTTCCTGTTCGACGTACCTTACCTTGACGGTGAGGACTTGCGTGGGCTGCCGCTTGAGGAGCGCCGCCTCAGGCTCGAAGCTGCGATGGCCAAGGTCAAGGGCGACACGGTGCGCCTGAGCGCCATCCTGCAGGCTTCTCCCGACGAAATGCTGGCCGCCGCCTGCAAGATGGGCCTTGAAGGCGTCATCGGCAAACGCCGCGACTCCACCTACACCGAACGCCGCTCGCGTGACTGGATCAAGCTCAAATGCGCCCAGCGCCAGGAGTTCGTCATTGGCGGCTACACTGACCCGCAGGGAAGCCGCACGGGCATCGGTTCGCTGCTGCTCGGCGTCTACGGCAAGGATGGCGGGCTGCATTACGCCGGCAACGTCGGTACCGGATTCAATGACAAGACCCTGCGCGACCTCGCGGATAAACTGAAGCGCCTGAAGACCGACGCAAGCCCGTTCGCGGCCAGCAAAGCCATTGCCCGCAAGGCGCACTGGGTCAAGCCGCAGCTGGTGGCGGAAGTCAGCTTTGGCGAATGGACGCGCGGCGGTTCGATTCGCCATTCCGTTTTCCAGGGCCTGCGCAAGGATAAGAAGGCCGGCGAAATCAGCCGCGAAGTGGCGGCCCACGTGGAGGAGGAAACCGTGCAAAGCAAATTGCCCGCCTCACTCAAGGTAACCAATCCGGACCGGCTGGTCGACCCGGCCAGCGGCATGAAGAAGATCGACATGGTGCGCTATTACGCCCTGGTCGCCGACTTGATGCTGGAGCACACCAGGGGCCGTCCCGTGGCGCTGCTACGCGCGCCGGAAGGCGTTGGCGCCGAACTCTTCTTCCAGAAGCACGCCGATGTCAGCAAGCTGAAAGGATTGAAGGAGTTTCCGCGCGAGCTTGACCCCGATCATCCGCCGATGCTGGAAGTGGCCACCACCCAGGCCCTGCTGGCGGCGGCCCAGTTCAATGTGATCGAATTCCACACGCAGAATGCATTCGGCCGCACCTACGAGAAGCCAAACCGCATCCTGTTCGACCTCGACCCTGGCAGTGGGGTGGAATGGCCGCAGATGCAGGAAGCGGCGCAGTTGGTGCACGCTTTCCTGGATGAATTGGGGCTGCCGTGCTTCCTCAAGACCAGTGGCGGCAAGGGGTTGCATGTGGTGGTGCCGATCAAGCCATACTATGACTGGGACACTGTGAAAGCATTCAGCAAGCAGGTGGTGGAGCATATGGCAGCGACGCTGCCGGACAGGTTTGCGGTCAAAAGCGGGCCGAAAAACCGGGTCGGAAAGATCTTCATCGATTACCTGCGGAATGGACGCGGCGCGACGACCGTCGCCGCGTGGTCTGCCCGCGCGCGGCCAGGGCTCGGCATATCAGTGCCCGTCGGCTGGGACGAACTGGCCAGTTTGCGCGGCGGCGACCATTGGACCGTGGCGACGGCGCATACGCGGCTGGATGTCGGCAATACGCCGTGGGCCGTTTATGCGAAAGCCGCTGTCGGCCTGGCGCCGGCGATGAAGGCAATCGGCGCGGCAGGATAGGCTAGGCGGCCTTGCGGCGTGTGCTGGTGGACTTGGCGGAGCTCTTGGCTGTGCTGGTGCGTTTGGCGGCGGGCTTGGCCGACGATGTGGAGCGCGAGGAACTGGTGCTGCGGGCCTTGCTGGCGCCGGTGCTGGTGCTGCGGCGTGCGCGCGGTGCGCGTGGCGCTGCTTCTTCCTCGTCCTCTTCCTCCTCGGTAGCGGCGGCTGCGGAGCGGCCTTTCGATCCCAGGCTTTGCTTCAGCAAGGCGACCAGGTCGACGACGTTGCTGGCTTTGGGCGCAGGTGCTTCGCCGGTCGGCTCGGTCAGCGTGTGGGTCTGGCCGGCTTTGACTTTCTTCTCGACCAGTTTGAGCACGTCTTCGCGGTAGGTGTCGTGGTATCCCTTGGGGTTCCACTTCTCGCTCATTTCCTCCACCAGCGACAGGGCCATCTTCAGCTCCTTGTCGGTGATGCCGGAATGGCCCGGCAGCTTGAGGTCTTCGGGGTTGCGGATTTCGGTCGCATAACGCAGCGTATTCATGATGATGCCGTCGCCAACGGATACCAGGGCGCACAAGTGCTGCCGCGTGCGGATCACCACCGTCGCAATCGCAATCCTGCCGGCCTTGCTCAGCGTTTCGCGCAGCAAGGCATAGACCTTGTCGCCACCGCGTCCGGGGGATAGGTAGTAGGGCGTTTCAAAGAAGGTCAGCGGAACCGAGTCGGCATCCACGAAGGCTATGATGTCGATGGTCTGTGTCGCCTTGGGATTTGCCAGCCGCAAATCTTCGTCGCTGAGAACGACGTACTCGCCATCTGAATACTCGTAGCCTTTGACGATATTGTCCCAGGTGACTTCCTTGCCGGTGCCCTTGTTGTAGCGCTTGAAGCCGATCGGCGAGAAGTCCCGCTTGTCCAGCATGGTCAGGTCCAGGTCGTGCGATTCGACTGCCTTGTGCAGCTCCACCGGAATGTGCACCAGGCCGAAACTGATCGCGCCTTTCCAGAGTGCTCGTGCCATGTTTACTCTCCGATACTTCCGGTGATCGGTAAAACGATACCGGTGATGTAGCTTGCACACGAAGGCGCCGCCAGGAACACGAAGGCGGGGGAAATTTCCTCCGGCTGTGCGGGGCGGTGCATATCGGTCTGCGAGCCGAATTCCTTGATCTTGTCGGGCGACTGGTCGGCCGGATTCAAGGGCGTCCATACCGGCCCGGGCGCTACCGCGTTGACGCGGATGCCTTTCTCCAGCAGGTTGGATGCCAGCGACATCGTGAATGCGTGGATGGCGCCTTTGGTGGTCGAGTAGTCCAGCAGCTTTTTCGAGCCGCGCAAGCCGACTACCGAACCGGTATTCAGGATCGAACTGCCGCGTTTCATATGCGGCAGCGCTGCCTTGGCCATGTGGAAGTAACCGTAGATATTGGTCTTCATGGTCAGGTCGAAGCGTTCTTCCGACAGTTCCTCGAGTGATCCGGCATGTTCCTGGAAAGCGGCATTGTTGACCAGGATATCGATCTGCCCGAAGGCATGCAGCATCTCATCGACCGCATGGCGGCAAAAGCCGGGATCGCGCACATCGCCCGGGATCAGGATGCAGCGCTGGCCCTCGGCTTCGACATGGCCCTTGGTCTCGTCTGCATCGGCCTGTTCCTCGGGCAAGTAGACGAGGGCGACATCGGCGCCTTCACGGGCATACAGGACGGCAATCGCGCGGCCGATCCCGGAATCGCCGCCGGTAATCAATGCGGCCATGCCGGCCAGCTTGCCGCTGCCGCAGTAGCCGGGCGCCATGAACTGCGGCTTCAACTGCATTTGCTGTTCAATGCCGGGCTTTTCCAGGTGTTGCCCGGGCAGCGGCGGCGCCGGGAAATCGTGCGTTCCAGCTTGTGCGGGCTGTTTCTTTTCCTCGCTTTTTGGCCTGGCTGCGTCGCGCTGGTCCTGCTCTTGCTGGACGGTGCGCTGTTCGCTGCCGGCGCCAGTCTTTTGCTGCGAATTGCCCATGACTTCCTCCTGTGCTCGGAAGTCCAGTATTCGCCCCAGCAACGTTGCTAACCGTGCGCTCCCACACATAAATAGGGATGTTGTCGGGAGTGAACTTGTGGCAAACTAATCCAATGCCTACTGCTGTGGGCCGCCGTCAACGTACCGGCCTTTTCCTCCATCCCGATCCCGCGCGACGCCAGGAATTCATGACGGCTTGCGCTGAGTCGTTCGATCGTTTGCTGACTGCGGACAGCATTGCCAGCGCACGCTATGCGATGGCGCACAACAAGATTTCCCTGCTCATCATCGACCTCGATGGCCCCGCGATGGCGGCCGGCAATGAGCTGGCTGCATTGGTGCGCAGCCGCGCCGGCGCGCCGGTCCTGGTGCTGTGCCCATTCACACGCTCCTCGACAATGGCTGAGTTGATGGCGCAAGGCCCTCTGACTTACCGTATCACGCCGATTGCGCCGGAAGAATTGCTGGAGGCGGTGACCGGGCTGTTGGCGCCCGCGGCCAATACCAAGGCGTCGGCGCAGCAGCACCTGCTGGACCTGGAAGCGGACTTGAACGATTTGCTGGCCATCCAGCGCAGCTTGCAGCGTGCTCTTTACGGCTCGGAAGAAATCGAACGGATGGGGGCCCGCATCTGCAATGCACTGTGCAGTTATCCGGGTATCTGCCACGCATCCCTGCTGCAGGCGGTCGACGATGGCGCATTGCGGCTGGTGGCCCAGGACGGGCGAGTCGACCTCGATATCAAGGAAGTGCTGGGCGGACGTGACGAACTGCTTGAAGCACCGGTGCGGCGCGGCGAGATGGTGCTGCTTGATGCGCCGTCCAAGGCGGGCGATCCGGAACTGACGGCAATGCTGGAAGAGCAGGGCGTGCACATGCTGCTGGCCTTCCCGCTGCGCGGCGAGCCCGGCGGTCCCCTGTTGGGTGCGATCTGCATGCTGTTTGACCGGCCGCTGGTGATGAGCCGCGAGCATTTCAGCTGCTTCGGCTCGGCTGCGCAACTGATCAGTTTTGGCATGGTGATGAGCGACCTGCGCCACCAGAACAACGCCCTGGGCCTGGAGATCACGCAAATCACGCCTTTCGACGGGCTGACCGGCGTGTCCAACCGGCGCCAGGGTGAACAGGTCCTGGACAGTGAAATCCGGCGCGCGCGCCGCTACAGCTTGCCGCTGGCGGTGATCGCCTTTGACCTGGACAGCTTCCGCACCATCAATGAGCTGTACGGCTACACGACCGGCGACCGCGCCCTGGCGGTGCTGGCCGCCATGGTCCAGACCCGCTTGCGTAATTCCGACACGATGGCGCGCATGCGCGGCGAACAATTCATGATCATCGCCACGCATACGGTGGCGATCGATGCCTACAAACTGGCCGAAGAACTGCGCGAAACCATTGCCGCTACCGAACTGCCGGGCGGGGATACCGTCACGGCCAGCTTCAGCGTAGCCCAGCTTGCGCCCGACGAAGGCGCCACCGAGCTGGTAACCCGGCTTGAGGCGGCACTGCACCGCGCCAAGCGGGCGGGACGCAACTGCGTCGAACTGGCCATGGCACGCTAAAAAAACGGCGGCTCACCCTCGCAAGCCGCCGCAAAGCACGATAGATAGATGATGCTCGTCATTCACGTGTGATATATTACATCCATAATAAAAATAATCAAGGAGAGGATCATGCGTGTAAGCAGGGAACAAGCGGCGCTGAACCGCGAACGCATTGTTGAAACGGCATCCCGGCTATTCCGGGAAAAGGGCTATGACGGCATCGGCGTGGCCGACCTGATGAAAAGCGCCGGCCTGACGCACGGCGGCTTTTACGGCCACTTCGCCTCCAAGGAAGACTTGCTGGCCGAAGCGTTCGGCAAGGCGATGGAGAATTCCGCCAAACGCTGGCGCGAACTGCTGGCCGAAGAACCGGCCAATCCGCGTGCGGCACTGGCCCATATGTACCTGACTCCCAAGCACCGTGACAACCCGGGCAAGGGTTGCGCCCTGGCTTCGCTCGGCCCCGACGTTTCGCGCGTCGGCCCGGAAGTGCGGCATGCGATGGACGAGAGCTTCAAGGCGCAGCTCGACGCACTGGCGCAGGCGCTGCCTGGCGCGCCGGCGCAGGCACGCCAGGATGCCATTGCCACGTACGCGGCAATGGTCGGCGGCCTGGTGCTGGCGCGTTCGGTCGCGGATAAAAAACAGTCCGACGAAATCCTGGCTGCCGTGCTGTCTTCGCTGGAACGGGATCGCTGATGCTGGCCTGGCTGCGAAACTACCGGCGCGCAATGCTGCCGGGGGATATCAGTGCGGGCATCGTGGTGGCGATGATGATGATCCCGCAAGGCATGGCGTATGCGCTGGTGGCCGGGTTGCCGCCGGTGACCGGCATTTATGCCAGCATCCTGCCTCCTGTCGTTTACGCGCTGTTCGGCACCAGCATGACGCAATCGGTAGGCCCGATGGCGATCGTGTCGCTGATGACGGCGGCCATTATCGGCCCGATGGCGGCTGCCGGCTCCGGCCTGTATTCGGTACTGGCCGCGCAACTGGCGCTGGTGGCGGGGGCGGCGCTGCTGCTGTGCGGCCTGCTGCGGCTTGGTTTCCTTGCCAATTTCTTCTCGCGTCCCGTCATGAGCGGCTTCACCGTCGGTTCCGCGCTGTTGATCGCCTGGGGCCAGCTCAAGCCTTTGCTGGGCGCCGAACTGCCGCACTGGCACGGACCGAGCGCTGCACTGGGCCTGGGCTCGGTCCTGCTGCTGGTGCTGTCGCGCAGCCACCTGGCGCGTTTGCTGCGTGCCTTCGGCATGAAAGCGGCGGCTGCCGATATGGCGACACGCCTGGCGCCGATGCTGGTGGTCATGCTTGGGCTGGTCCTGGTGCAGGTGCTGGGGCTGGAAGCAATGGGCGTGAAAACGACGGGTAAGGTGCCAAGCGGCCTGCCGCAACTGAACCTGGCCATGTCGCCGGCGCATTGGCAGCCGCTGCTGCAACCCGGCTTGCTGGTTGGCTTCGTGATCTTCATCATGAGCATGTCGGCAGCGCAGTCGCTGGCCTTGAAGCGCAATGAGAAACTGGTCAGCAACCATGAATTGATCGGCCTGGGCGCGGCCAATGTGGCCAGTATGGTGTCGGGAGCATTCCCGGTGACCGGCAGCATGTCGCGTTCGGCGGTGAATTTTGCGGCGGGTGCGCAGACGCCGCTGGCCAGCATCTTCACGGCCGCCTTGCTGGCCCTGGCGCTTGTGGCGCCAACCGGTTGGCTGGCACTCTTGCCGATGCCAGTGCTGGCCGCAACCATCATAGTCGCGGTGCTGGGCATGCTGGAACTGGGCACGCTGCGCACCGCGTGGCGCTACGACCGCGGCGACGCCCTGGCGTGGTTTGCCAGTGCGGCGGGCGTGGTGGCGCTGGGCGTGGAAGCGGGCGTGCTGGTGGGCGTGGCGCTGTCGATGGGCACCCTGATCTGGCGCGCCAGCCGGCCGCATATCGCGGTACTGGGCCGCATCGCGGGCAGCGAGCATTTCCGCAATATCGAACGCTATCCGGCCGAGACCAGGCCGGAACTGCTGGCGCTGCGCATCGATGCCAACCTGTTCTTCGGTAACGTGGAAGCGGTGCAGGAGCGCATCGAGGATGAATTGCGCAGCCACCCGGCAGCGCGCCACCTGGTGCTGGTGATGACGGCAGTCAGCTCGATCGATACGTCGGCACTGTTTGCGCTGTCGGAGTTGAACCTGAGCCTGGCGCGGCGCGGCATCGGCTTCCACCTGGCCGAGGTCAAGGGGCCGGTGATGGACCGCCTGCGCCAGTCGGACTTGCTGCAAACGCTGAACGGCGAAGTTTTCCTCAGCATCGACATCGCCGACAAAAAGTTGCAGTAGCCGTTGGATTGGGTATTATCGCTGCAACATGGGTGGCATATCCTTCAAACGACTTTGGGCAGGCTTACTATTCGCCGCGTGGGCGCTGGCCGCACATGGCGCAGGCGCCCCGGGCATCGCGGCCGCCCACGTCCTGTTGCTCAATTCATACAGCCCAGGCCGGCCGGGGATCGACCGGGTCAACGACGCATTCATTCAGCGCCTGCGTGAAAGCGGCATCCCGCTCGAACATATCCATGTCGAATTCCTGAACCAGGAGCAGCCCAATGCCGAAATGGTGGCGGCGGCGCGGCGCGCCTTGCTGATGGCGCAGTATGGAGGCGGGCGCATCGACATGCTGGTGGTGCTGCAGCAGCCGGCGCTGAACTTTGCCTTGCGTGAGCTGGCGGAACTCGCGCCAGGAGCCCCGCTTTTGACCGACAGCGAGCCGTCGACCGTGCAAATGGCCGCCAACAGCCGTCCCGTCTTCCTATATACGATCGTTCCCGATCTCGGCGCAACCGTCAAAGAGGTGATGGCGCTGTTGCCGCGCACCCGGCGCGTCGTGATACCGGGCGGCGTCAGTGAAGCCGACCGCGCTTTCCAGCGCCAGGCGGAAGTCGACCTGGCGCCATGGCTGCGCAGCCTGCAGGTCGAATTCCTTCAGAACATGAGCTGGGCCGAGCAGATGCGCTACATCGGCAACCTGACGCCGGATACCGTGGTGGTAACGGGCATGTTCAACCGCGACCGCGACGGCTATTCGCTGCCCACCATCGACGCCGCGCGCGATACGATGCGCGCGGCTAACGTGCCGGTGTTCGCCTTGTTCGACAGCGTGGTGGGCGAGGGCTCCGTGGGCGGTGCGGTACGCAACCTGCGCCAGTCCGGCCGCGAACTGGCGGACCACGCGCTTGCCGTGATTGACGGGCGCCTGGCAGCCAGGGACGCACTGACCAGGGTGCCGGTCGGTCCGGTGCAAAGCCTGTACGACTGGCGCCAGCTCGAACGCTGGAACATCGATCCTGCGCCGCTGGAAGGGGCGACCATCCTGTTCAAGCCGCCATCGTTGTGGCAAGCCTATCGCGGCGCGGTGCTGGGCGCGGGCAGCGTGATCGTGCTGCTGGCCGGGCTGCTGGCGGCAATGCTGCTGCGGCGGCGCCGTTTCGGTTGATTCCGCGCGCTGCCTGATACGTTCCGGCACAATCCCGCCATTGACGCCGCCGGGCCTTTGGCCGTAAGGTACACTCCCGGAACCGTTACCAACCTGAGCTTCGGGAGCACCATGAAACAGATTGTCGCAGCACTCGCCATCGCAGCAGCCTTCAGTTCTCCATCCTTCGCAGCAGCCAAACCCGGTAGTGCCGACGCCCGTTTCACCGCGATCCACAAGGCGGAGTGGAAGTGGCGCCTGCAGCAAAGGCTGGAAGACGATGAGGACGATGTGCGCGGCGTCGAGAGCAAGCTGCCGAACGTCAGCCTGGCGGTGCAGCTGGAGCGCCAGAAGAAGTGGGAGGAAACGCTGCGCCAACTCGAAAGCATCAAGCCCGAACAGCTTTCGAACAAGGAGCGCATCAACTACCAGGTGTACCGAGCGCAGGTCGCGGCGCTGCTGGACAACCAGCGCTTCCGCGAATACGAAAAGCCGCTGAACGCAGACTCTTCGTTCTGGGGCAACCTGGCCGGAGAGGCGCGCAAGTCCTTCCGCACTGCCGAAGACTACCGCAATTACGTGGCACAGCTGAACGACGTGCCGCGCTACTTCAGCGAAGAAATCGCCAATATGCGCGCCGGCCTGGCGCGCGGCTTCACGCCGCCGAAGATCACGCTGGAGGGACGCGACAAGTCGATTACCTCGGTCACCGAGGCGAAGCCGGAAGACGTGGTGTTCTTCAAGCCATTCAAGGAAATGCCGAACGTGATTCCGGCTGCCGAACAGCAAGCGCTGAAAGCGCAAGGCCTGCAGGCGATCCGCGAAAAAGTCATCCCGGCCCACGCCGCGCTGCTGAAATTCATGCGCGAGGAATACGTCCCGAAAGCCAAGGAGTCCCTGGCAGCGGAGAGCTACCCTGACGGCAAGGCGTACTACCAGTCCAAGATTGTCGAATTCACGACCACCAACCTGACGGCCGACCAGATCCACCAGATCGGCCTGGCTGAAATGGCGAAGATCCGCGCCGAAATGCAGGAGGTGATGAAACAGGTTGGCTTCAAGGGCGACCTGCCGGCCTTCCTGCAGTTCCTGCGCACCGATCCGCAGTTCTACGCCAAGACGCCAGAAGAACTGCTGATGCGCGCGGCGTGGATCGCCAAGAAGTTCGATGGCAAGGTGGCGGATTATTTCGGCCGCCTGCCGCGCAGCCGCTTCGCCATCATCCCGGTGGCGCCGGAGATTGCGCCGTTCTACACCTCGGGCCGCGGCGGCCCGGGCGGCTACTGGGTCAACACCTACAACCTGCCGGCGCGCCCGCTGTATTCGCTGCCCGCGCTGACGCTGCATGAATCGGCGCCGGGCCACGCGTTCCAGATGCCGATCGCGCTGGAACAGAAGGGCCGCCCGCCATTCCGCAACGCCTACATTTCCGCCTACGGCGAAGGCTGGGCGCTGTATTCCGAGCGCCTGGGCACCGAGATGGGTATCTACGAAACCCCGTATGAAGTGTTCGGCATGCTGAGCTACCAGGCCTGGCGAGCGTCGCGCCTGGTGGTGGACACCGGGATTCACGCCAAAGGCTGGACCCGTGAACAGGCGCAGCAATACCTGATGGAGAACACGGCGCTGTCCTCGCATGAAGTGATGACCGAGGTGGACCGCTATATTTCCTGGCCGGGCCAGGCGCTGTCTTACTATCTCGGCGAGATGGCGATCTTCGAAGCGCGCAAGAAAGCGGAGCAGGCCCTGGGCAGCAAGTTCGATATCCGCGCCTTCCACGACACCATCCTGGAACTGGGTTCGGTGCCGCTGCCGGTGCTGCAGGCGCGCATCGATGAATTCATTGCCAGCGGCGGCAAGAGCCCATATCCGAAGGAATAATCGCACCTGCGTGGTGCATTGCTTTATGCTGGTGCAAAAAAAGTGAGAGAATCACTTGAAAATACTGGCATGAGTCTTGCAGATATAGGTCACATGACTGATCGCACTACGCTTACCGTAACAAACCAGGGGAACCGTCCTATCCAGGTCGGCTCCCATTTCCACTTTTTCGAAGTCGATTCGGCGCTGCAGTTCGAGCGCTGGAAAGCTTATGGCATGCGGCTCGATATCGCGCCGGGAACGGCGCTGCGCTTCGAGCCGGGCAAGGCGCAGACCATCACGCTGGTGCGCCTTGAGGGGGATGCGGAAGTCGCCGGCTTCAGCGCTGGCGCAAGACGATAGGCGCCATCAGCTCGGGATGCTTGCCGAGGTGGCCATCGAAACCGGCGCGAATGGCCGCCATATCCTTTTCCTCATCGCCGGTCAGCCAGATATGCTCGGTCAAGCCCAGGGTCTTGTTCGGGTAATCGATATACACCAGCACCAGCGGCACCCTGGCGGCCATCGCCAACTGATAGAAGCCGCTCTTCCAGTAAGGCTTGTAGCCGCGCGTGCCTTCCGGCGTGATGCCGACCCAGTACCAGTCTTCCTTCATCATCGCATCGGCCTGGGCCTGGATCAGGCCTTGCGGCGCGCTGCGGTCGACCGGGGCGCCGCCGAGGTAGTAGAACCAGCGGCCCAGCAGCGGGATCTTGAACAGGCTGTCCTTGGCCAGCCAGCGGAACGGCAGGTCCAGCGTCCATTTGCCGAGCACGCCGATGATGAAGTCCCAGTTCGAGGTGTGCGGGTAGACCACGGCAATGCCGCGCGGCCCTGGCAGCGGCCTGAACTTCATCTGCCATCCGAATGCATGCAACAGCCGTAAGGCGACGCGCTGCTTTAGTGTTGGCAGTTTGTCCGCCTCTAGCTTATATTGATCCATGCCTTCCCCATTGTTTTATTTGCACCATTAAATGTTTGTAACTTCTGGTGCTGAAAAATTGTGCGGCGGTATTCTATCCCGCCGGTCCTCGGGGCAGCAAGGTGAAATTATGACAAGGCAAGTGTTGTGCGTCGCCGCTACAACGGCTGCGCTGCCGGCGGCGTTGCTTGCCGCCGACCAAACCTTCGACGTCTGCCATGTGTGCGGCTTGGCCCAGGCAGCGGCGGCCTTGCGCGAGCAGCACTTCCCGGTTGGCTTGCTGGTGCTGGACGACTGGACCGGCCCGCTCACCGAACTCGACCATTTCTTGCGCCGCCACAGCCGCCCGCGCTGGGTAGCGGTGTTCCTGCCCCAGGCTTTGGAGCAGACGGCCTTCCGGCAACTCATACACGACCACTGCGTCGACTTCCACACCTGGCCGCTGGACGCCGGGCGCCTCAGCCATACATTGGGACACGCGCTCGGCTTGGCCGCGCTTTCCGAGCTCGGCCATTTGCCGGAAGCGTGCCAGTCCATGCGCCTGACCGGTACCAGCACAGCCATTACGCTGCTGCGCCAGCAGATACTGAAAGTGGCCGGGGCCGATGCGCCGGTGCTGATCTGGGGCGAAAGCGGCACCGGCAAGGAGCTTGTGGCGCGCGCGATACATGAGCACTCAGGGCGGCGCGACGGGCCATTCGTGCCCATCAATTGCGGCGCGATCCCGGCCTCGCTGGTGCAATCGGAATTGTTCGGTTACGAGAAGGGCGCCTTTACCGGCGCCGGCCCCGGCAAATGCGGCTTGATCGAATCGGCCAGCGGCGGCTCCATTTTCCTTGATGAGATTGGCGATCTGCCGCTCGAGCTGCAGGCCAACTTGCTGCGTTTCCTGCAGGAGAAAACCATATACCGGGTGGGCGGGACGCGCAGCGTGCCGGTCGATGCGCGCGTGATCGCCGCTTCGCACGTCAAGCTGGGAGATGCGGTGGAACGCGGACTGTTCCGGGAAGACTTGTTCTACCGGCTCAATGTCCTGACCTTGCAGGTACCGGCCTTGCGCGAGCGGCGCGACGACGTGGTGCCACTCGCGCAGGAGGTTTTCCATAGTTATGCCACCGAGCGTGCGCGTCGGGTGCGCGGCTTCAGCAACGGTGCGTTGCGTGCGCTGCGCGCGCATGACTGGCCAGGCAATGTGCGCGAACTGCTGAATCGCGTGCGGCGTGCGGCCGTGATGGCCGATGGCGCCCTGATCCAGCCGCACGACCTTGAACTCGAGGGCATCGACAACAGCGCTGCCACCGAAGACCTTGATACCGCGCGCGCCAGCGCCGAACGGTTGGCCCTGCAGGGCCGCATTGATGCTGGACACAGCATTACTTCGGTGGCGCGCGAACTCGGTGTGTCGCGCATGACGCTCTACCGCCTGATGGCGAAACACGGCATCCAGCGTCCATCTCGCCGCAGCGAAGACTGAGCTCTCGAACAGCCGCGTAACATCATTGTGACATTGCGGTGTTCGCCTTGTCTCCTATGACAGTAGGCAGAGGGCGGGTACAAGCCTGTCACAGTTGCGTGACAAAGCAACCTCCTGGATGCATGCCACTTGCTGCGTTGCCGCATCAAAGTCGAGCAATTTCAACAGCTTAGTGCGGGTGGCATCAAGCTTGCGATATCGGTTCAGGCCCCAGCATTGCGGGCAATTCAAGAACACGACATCAGCGAGGACGAGATGAAGAAAACTTTGCTTGCAGCAGCCATCGCACTGGCGATGGGTAGTGCATTCGCGCAGGAGACACCGCCGCCCAACGTGAGCCAGACCGGCCCGGGCGCACAGGCTAACGACAATTCGACGGCCACGCAGGACAGCAGCCAAGCCAACGCGAACAACAACAGCAGCGGCGCCGCCGATGCGGCAGCCGCCGGCGCCGCAGCTGCCAACAATGGCGCGACTGCGACATCGTCGATGACCAATGCCTTCAATACATCGACCGCGACCGCGGTCAGCACACTGACCGGTACCGTCACCAACAACGTGATCAACAATATCGGCAATGTAGCCAGCAACGGCGGCAATGCCAATGGCGGCGCGGGTGCCGGCGCCACTGCCGGTAGCGCACTGGGCGGCAATGCCGCCGGTACCGGCGGGGCTGGCGGAATGTCCAGCGGCGGGGCCGGCGCAGCGGGCGCGGCAGGTGGCATTGCCGTCAATGGCAGTGCGACTGGCGGCGCCGGCAACGGCGGCGGCGGCATCGGTGGTGCAGCCACGGCAGGAGCCGGCGGCGGCGGCACCACGGGCGCTGGCGGCCTGGCAGCCGGTGCGGCGAGCGGGCGCGGCGGTGATGGCGCTCGCGGCGGTGAGGGCGGCGCCGGCGGCGCCGGCGGCATCGTCGTGGCTGGCGCTGGCGGCGCCGGCGGCGCGGGCGGTGCGGCAGCAGGCGGTGCCGGCGGCCTGGTCGGCACGGCGGGCAGTGGCGCAGGCGGCGCGACAGGCGCAGCGACGGGTGCACGCGGCGGTGACGGTGGTGCAACCGGAGCGGCCAGCGGCGGCATGGGTGGTGCAGGCGGTGCAGGCGGGGCTGCCGGCGCCGGCGGCATGGCAGGCGCGACCGGCAGTGTCGCCACCGGTGCGTCGACATCGAGCCAAACGTCGACCGGCGGTGCGGCATCCAGCGGCGGCGCGGGCTCGAGCAATACCGCGTCGAATGGCACCAGCGGTACGGAACCGCTCACCATTCCGGGCATGGGCGACCAGAACAGCACCGGCGGGACCACCGGCACGGCTGACGGCCGTTCGGCCAATACCGGCAACGCTTCCACTTCCGGCGCAGGTACCAGCGGCGCCGGCGGCACGGGTGGCGCTGGCGGCGGCGGCGGGGCTGGCGCGGCTGGCGGCAGCGGTGCGGCGGCCAGCAATACCGCAGGCAATGGCGCTGCGGGCGGGGCCAACAGCTCGGGTGCCGGCGGCGGCAGCGGTGCTGTGGCGGCCACTGGCGGTGCGGGTGCTGCCGGTACTGGCGGCGCAGGCGGCGGCGGTGCGGCGGGTGGCAATGGCACCAGCACCGGCGGCGCTGGTGCGGCGGGCGGCAATGGCGGCAACGGCGGCTCAAGCGGCCTGGCCAGCAATACTGCCGGCTCCAGCGGCGCTGCAGGCGGCGGCACGGGCGGCGCCGCAACCGGGGGCAACGGTAGCGGTGCGGCGGGCACCGGCGGCGCGGCGACCAATGGCAATGCCACGGCTGGTGACGGCGGCGCCGGTGGTGCAGGTGGCGGCGGCAATGTCGCTGGCGCGGGCGGCGACGGCGGCACCAATACCGCCGGCGCTGCCACCGGCGGCAATGCTACCGGCGGCAACGGCGGGGCTGGCGGCACCAATAACGTGACTGCTGGCACGTTCGACATGTCGAACACCATGAGCGGTGTCGGCCAATCGGCCGCAGGCATCATGGTCATCAGCCAGAACAACGGCATGTCCTCGCTGGTGCAGCAGAGCGTGAACGTGCAGGCCAACCTGGCCGTGGGCAAATAGCCCGCGCGGCATCATGCGAAGCTTAGGCAGGCCAGTGCCAGTCCTGGCCCTGTGCGCCGCTTTGGTGCCGGGCCTGGCGGCGGCGTCGCCGTGGATAGGCGCGCTGCCGCTTGGCCCGCTGGCAGTAGCGGCGGGCCCATCCCCGCCTGCAACGCGGTCCGCGGCGCAGCCGCAGCCGGCGGCGGCCGACAACGAGCGCCCCGCGCAGGATGAGCGACTCGAACAGATGCGCGGCGGCAGCGATGCGCCGTGGAGCGATATGAAGCTGGCCGGTACCGTGGCTAACAACAGCGCGGTGAACGTGGTTACCGGCGCCAATATCGTGACGGACGGTGCGTTCAGCAACGCATCGGGCATGCCGATGGTGATCCAGAATTCGGGCGCCAACGTGCTGATCCAGAATGCAACCATCGTCAACGTGCAGATCAAATGAGATGCCTCATCAGCGTTCTGGCATTGCTGCCGGCCTTTGCCGTGCAGGCCGCCGACTTTTCAGCCGGCGGCGCCAGTTTTGTCTTGCCGGTGACCAGCCTGAAGGAGGCGCGTTTCCGCACCACGGTGCGGCAGCAATATGATTTCAGTTGCGGCTCGGCGGCGCTGGCGACCCTGCTTAGCCATCACTATGATTTTCAGGTCACGGAACAGGAGATTTTCCGTGACATGTTTGTGCGCGGCGACCAGCCGCGCATCCGGCGCGAAGGTTTTTCGCTGCTGGACATGAAGCGTTACCTGGCCACGCGCGGCTTTACGGCGGACGGTTTCGAGCAGCCGCTGGACAAGCTGGCGCAGGCTGGCTTGCCGGCGATCGTGCTGGTGGCCGACAACGGCTATCGGCATTTCGTGGTGATCAAGGGCCTGCAGGGCGAACGGGTGCTGCTGGGCGATCCGGCCGGCGGCACGCGCGCCTTGTCGCGCCAGGGTTTTGAGGCGATCTGGCAAAACCGCCTGTTGTTCGTGATCCATGGCAGGCCGGGCAGGCCGCACTTCAACGAAACCGCCGACTGGCGCGTGGCGCCGCAGGCGATGCTGTCGGAGGGGATCCTGCGCGACAGCCTGCGCGACGTGACGGTGCCGAAACTGGGCGCCAGCGATTTTTGAGGGAGGGGCAGCATGAAACGAGGAATTAGCGTGGTGGCGGGCTGGCTGCTGGTGTTGGCAGGGCCCGCCACGGCGCAGGGGCCGCCAGAAGGCTGGGCGCCGGCGCCGGAAGCGCGGCTGGAAGGGGCCCGTGGCGGCTTCGAAAGCGGCACTGGCTTGCTGGTGGCCTTGGGCGTGGAGCGCATGGTCGAAGTCAACGGCGTGGTGGTGGCCCGCAACCGCGTCGAGCTGGCAGACGTGGCGCGGCTGGCGAATGCGCCCGACGCTGCCGCGGCGCTGGCGCCGATGCTGGTGCAGAACAATACAAACGGGCAGTTGATCCGCAGCCTGACCACCATCGACCTGACGGTCAATGCGCTGTCGACCCTGAAAGGACTGAACCTGGAGGGCAACCTGCGCCAGGCCTTATCGAACGTCATTGTGCCCCGCTAGGGAGGGAACGATGCATTCAAAGACATTCGCGGCCGGGATGCTGATCCTTGCCAGCCAGGCAGCGTTGGCGCAGGCGACGCCGGAGCAGCGCAGCAACGCTGAACTGGCGGCCGAACTGACTGAATTGAAGAAGGCGCTGGCCGAACAGCGAGCCCTGCTGGATGACTTGCGGCGCCAGGTCGCGGAGGAACGCCTGGCGTCCGCGCGCGGCACGGGTGGTGCTGCTGCCGGTAGCGTCGCTGGCGAGGGCGCCGCGCAGAGCCAGCCGCAGCCCAATGTGCCGCCGCCCGGCGGGCCGGTGCAGCCGGCATTGGCTGTGGGGCAGCCGCCAAAGCGCGACACCAAGCCGCCGGAAGTGGCGCCGATCTTTGAAAGCCCGGGCGTGCTGACGGCGCGCGGCAAGCTGGTGCTGGAACCGGCCTTCCAGTTCGGCTATTCGTCCAGCAATCGCGTCGCACTGGTGGGCTACACCATCATCCCGGCCTTGCTGATCGGCCTGATCGACGTGCGCGAAGTGAAGCGCAATACAAGCACGGCGACCTTGAGCGGCCGCTATGGCCTGAGCAATCGGACCGAACTCGAACTGCGGCTACCCTATATCTACCGCTCCGATTCCACCGTCAGCCGCGAGGTATTCACCGGCACCGCAGTCGAAAAAGTGTTCGACGTCAGCGGCCGTGCGCTGGGCGATGTCGAACTGTCGCTACGCCACCAGTTGAACGAAGGCGGCGCCGACAAGCCGTATTACGTAGCCGGCCTGCGTTTCAAAACCCGTACCGGCCGCGATCCGTTTGAGGTGGTGACCGACTGCGTGCGCCGCTGTATCGGCGAGAACGCGACGGGCACCGGTTTGCCGCTTGAGCTGCCGACCGGGTCTGGCTTCTACGCCTTGCAACCGAGCCTGACCTGGCTGTTCCCGACCGATCCCGCAGTGCTGTTTGGCAGCGTCAGCTACCTGCACAATTTCCAGCGCAAGGACCTCAGCCGCCAGGTGCTTAATGGCGAGCGCGAGCCGCTGGGGACGGTGAAGCCCGGCGCGGTCATCGGCGTCAATTTCGGCGTCGGCCTGGCGCTGAACGAGAAGGCGTCGCTCAGCTTTGGCTATGACCATAGTTCGATCGCCCGCACACGGCAGAATGGGGTGCCGGCACCCGGCTCGGTGCGCACCCAATTGGGGACCTTGCTGGTCGGTTTTTCCTACCGCCTGAATCCAAAGCGGACGGTCAATGTCTCGGTGGGAGCAGGGTTGACGCGCGACACGCCGGACGTGTCCATCATGCTGCGCATACCGACGAGCATGTAGTTGCCGTTTACGCTAATCTAGCGTTTTGGCAACTAAAAAGAGGGAGATCCAATGATCCTGAAAAAGCTCGCCGTACCCTTCGCGATTGCCGCCATTGCAGGCGCCGCCCACGCATCCGCGCCGATGGCCAAGAGCCAGGCGCCCGGCTTCTACCGCATGAATGTTGGCGATTTTGAAGTGACCGTGCTGAACGACGGCACCGTCGACCTGCCAATGGACAAGCTGCTGCACCAGAAGCCTGAGAAGACCGCCAAGACGCTGGAGCAGAATTTCCTGAAAGTGCCCACTGAAACCTCGGTCAACGCATTCCTGGTCAATACCGGCTTGAAGCTGGTGTTGATCGATACCGGCGCCGGCGGCCTGTTCGGCCCGACCCTGGGCAATATCGTGACCAGCCTGAAAGCGGCCGGCTACCAGCCGGAGCAGGTTGACGAGATTTATATCACCCACCTGCACGGCGACCACGTCGGCGGGCTGGGGGCGCTGGACAAACCGGCTTTCCCGAACGCCGTGGTGCGCATGGACAAGCGCGATGCGGATTATTTCCTGAGCAAGGAGAATCTGGAGAAGGCCAGCGCCGAGGCGAAAGGCAATTTCCAGGGGCCGATCAATGCGGTGTCGGGCTATGCGGGCAAGGTGAAGCCGTTTGAGGGCAATACCGAACTGGTGCCGGGCGTGCGTTCGACCACCAGCTACGGGCATACGCCGGGCCACACCACTTATGTGGTGGAGAGCAAGGGGCAGAAGCTGGTGCTGATTGGCGACTTGATGCACAACGCGGCGGTGCAGTTCCCTGATCCGGGCGTGACGATCCAGTTCGACAGCGATTCGAAGGCGGCATTGGCGCAGCGCAAGGCGGCGTTTGCCGAGGCGGCGAAGCAGGGCTATTGGATGGGGGCGGCGCATTTGCCGTTCCCGGGGGTGGGGCATTTGCGTAGTGAGGGGAAGGGGTATAAGTTCTTCCCTGTGAATTATTCGGCGAACCGGTAAACCGGCAAACCGGTGTCAGACCCGCAAGGTCTGACACCTGTACGCGACGGCCGCGAGTCAAGTGTCTGACCCTGTGGGTCAGACACAGGTTTACCGGGTTCAGGCCAGCGCAGGATAGTCGGTATAACCCTCAGCCGACGGCGCGTAGAACAACTCCGGACGTTGCGCATTCAGCGCCGCGCCAGTCTGCAGGCGGCGCGGCAGGTCTGGATTTGCGATGAAATCCTTGCCCCAGGCAATCGCATCGGCGCGTCCTTCAGCCAGCGCAGCCTGCGCCCCCGCCACGTCAAACTTCTCGTTGGCGATATAGCTCCCGCCAAACTCACGCTTCAGCAACGGACCCAGCGAGTCATCGCCAACCGCCTCGCGCGCGGCGATGAATGCGATGCCACGCTTGCCCAGTTCGCGCGCCACGTAGCCGAAGGTCTCGGCCGGCGTCGAATCGCCCATGTCATGCGCATCGCGGCGCGGCGCCAGGTGCATGCCGACGCGGTCGGCGCCCCAGACGCCGATCACGGCGTCGGTCACTTCCAGCATCAGGCGTGCGCGGTTTTCGATGCTGCCACCGTACTGGTCATTGCGCTGGTTGGTCGAATCCTGCAGGAACTGGTCGAGTAGGTAGCCATTGGCGCCGTGGATTTCCACGCCGTCGAAGCCGGCCTTTTTCGCGTTCTCGGCGCCCTTGCGGTAAGCCTCGACCACGCCGGCGATTTCGGCGGTATCCAGCGCGCGCGGGACGGCGTAGGGACGTACCGGACGCAGCAGGCTCACATTGCCTTTGGCCGCGATCGCGCTCGGCGCGACCGGAGCCTCGCCATCCAGCAGGCTAGGGTCGGAAATGCGGCCCACATGCCACAGCTGCAGCACGATCTTGCCGCCCTTGGCATGCACGGCCTCGGTAACCAGCTTCCAGCCTTCAACCTGTTCGTCGGACCAGATGCCAGGAGTGTTCTCGTAGCCCACGCCCTGCGGGGTCACGGAAGTCGCCTCGCTGATGATCAGGCCTGCGCTGGAGCGCTGTGCGTAGTACTCGGCCATCAGCGCATTCGGCACGCGCTTGCCGCCGACGGCGCGCGAGCGGGTCAGGGGGGCCATTACGACGCGGTTTTTCAGGTTCAGTGCGCCGATGGTGATGGGGTCGAACAGGGTGCTCATAAGGTATTCCTCTCATGCTCAATAAATTGCAGGATGACCTTCTCATTGCGCTTGAAGAAATTCCACTGGCCGACCCGTTGCACCGTGACCAGCCCCGCTTTCTGCAGGATGGTGAGGTGGCCGGAGACGGTCGATTGCGACAAGCCGGTCTGCTTGTCGATCATGCCTGCGCAGACGCCCAGCGACAGCGGGGCAAGCTGCTCGCTGAACCAGGCATCCGGTTCTTTGAGCCAGGACAGGATCTGGCGCCGGACCGGATTGGCCAGGGCCTTGTGGATTGCATCAATGTCAATAGAGTCAGTCATATTTCGGTGTTTCACGATAAGTATATCGGAAAAGTCCGATACGTATATCGGAGCATGACGATGGAATTCAAGGCTTGATTTTATGCTAACCGGTAGAGCGCCAGTGCCAGCACGGCCGGCACGGTCTGAACGAAGATGATGCGCTTGCTGACGGTCAGACCGCCCCAGATGCCGGCGACGGCCACGCACAGCAGGCCATAGGTGATGAAGGCGGATCGCACGGCCGGTTCGCCATGCAGCAGGCCGACGGCCAGCGCCGCCACGAGGAAGCCGTTATAGCAGCCCTGGTTCGACATCGCAGGCTTGACGATGGCCGCCTTTTCCGCGGAAAGGCCGAACACGCGGCGGCCGCGGGTATCGAAGAAGACGGTTTCCAGCAGCACGATATAGACGTGGATCAGCAGGACGATGGCGACGGCGATCTGCGCGAACAGCAGCATTGTGGGGCTCCCTGAAAGTTTGGACCCCCAATGATATACTGTCGGCCTTCTCCCGCGGGGACGACCTCGCCGCAAGACCAGGGAGCCAGGCGGGGACGACCCCGTCATGACTTGGGAGAGCATCATGCACTGGATCGTCCTATTACTCGCTGGCCTGCTGGAAGTCGTCTGGGCCGTCGGACTCAAATACACCGAAGGTTTCACCAGGCTGGTGCCGAGCGCCGTGACGCTGGCTGCCATGGCCGGCAGTGTCGTGCTGCTTGGACTGGCGCTGCGTTCGCTGCCGCTGGGGACCGCTTATGCCATCTGGACCGGCATCGGCACCGTGGGCACCGTCATCTGGGGCATCATGATGCTGAACGAGCCGGCCAGCGTGGCGCGCCTGGTGTGCATCGCGATGATCGTCTTGGGCATCGCCGGCCTGAAAATCCTCTCACCGCACTAATCGTTGCGCGGGCCGACTCCTGACTCGTCCGCCCAGCGCGCGTAGATGCGTGCCAGCTCGCCGCTGTCGCCGAGCTTCTTGACGGCGCCTGCCAGCAGCGCTGCGGCCTGCGGCGGCGCCTTTTTGCTGACCCACAGGAACATGGAATCTTCCTGCAAGATCGCAGGCATCAGCTTGACTTTGTCCTGCAGTTTCTGCTCGCGGATCAGCCAGTGCAGGGTCAACTCGTTCATGTAGAAATAACGTCCGTGGCCGGCCAGGATTTTCCGCAGGTTGGTGACGTTGCTGCCGGTGCTGTCGTCTACAGTGATGCCGAGCGCGCGCAACTGGTCGATATAGGCGGCGCCGCGTGAGGTGGTGACCAGTGCCTTGAGACGAGCCAGGTCGTCCAGCGAATTGATTTCTGCGGTATCGTCGGCGGCTGCCGCCAGGCGCTGGCGCGAGATGTACAAGGGCTGTGGAATGGCGATGGCAATATGGCGGCGCAGCGGGGTGGAGACCAGGGCGCAGGCGATATCCGCCGTGCCGAGGCGGATGTTCTGCTCGATCACCAGCACCGAGCGGATGTCCTCCAGGCCTGTGAAGCGGATGCGCGGTTCAACGCGGCTGATGGCGGCAAGGATGTCTGGGCATACGCCGGTCGATGGACGGCCCGCTTGCTGGATCCATTTGGGCGGCAGGCTTTCCTGGCCGATGACGCGCAATACAAGGTCGCTGCCGGCCGATGCACAGGGCAGGGCCGCAAGCAGGATCGCTCCGATCACGGTAAGTGGGAATATCTTCATACTGTTTACCCCTTACCGCAATTTTAGAACTAACGGCTATCAGACAAAAGAGTCACTCACTTTCGCGAGGTAGAACCATTCCGCATTTGGCTTGGCGTTAACGTCCGGGAAAAGCATAAAGGCATCGAAAGGCGCCAGCACGGCGCTGCCGTCGGCGCGGCGGCCGATCTCGTCGCCGACCGACAGTCGGTCAAAGCTGGACCAGGTGCGGCTGAAGGCGTCGCCTGCATCCAGCTTGTCGTGCACTTCGACCATGGACAGGTATTCCATGTCTTCCAGCGCAATCGGTTGCGGCTTTGGCGCGTCGATCAGGCCGAAATGAGCCAGGACGTTCATGATTGCGCGGTAGGCCACATCCGGTGCGTGCGGGTCGAAGTGCTGGCCGCATTCCAGGGTCAGGGCCATGCCGCCGGTGCTGCGCATGTATTCGGTGGTGCCGACGCCGTATTTCAGGACGGTCTGCACTTCGCTGTCGTTGCGCAGGCGGCGCTGTACGCCGGCGCCGTAGGTGGCCATCCAGCCGTCGACGAAACGCTTGACGCCCAGGATGCGCGCCATGGCGCGTTCTTCCGCTTCGTGCTTGAACGGTTGCAGGGTGCCGTCGTTATTGCGCGGGCCGACCATGACGAAAGGCTGGCTTTGGGCGTTGAAGGAATGCAGGTCCAGCAGAATTTCATGCTGGCCGAGCAGGGGGCACAGCCAGTTGGCGATGTGATCCTCGAAGTCTTGCGGGTTTTCGGTCGGGAACAGGTTGCGGTTCAGGTTACGGTCGCCCGAGCGCTCGCCTTTCTGGTACGCCAGCGGATTGGTGATCGGCACGAAGGTCACGCTGCCGTTCAGGATATGCAGTTCGCCTTTGTCCAATTGCTCCATCACGCGCAGGATGCCCTTGGTGCCGCAGGTTTCGTTGCCGTGCACTGCGCCGGTGATGATCAGGCGGCGGCCTTTTCCCTGGCCGGTGTAATTGACAGATTTGAAATGCATTTTGCTGGCGTGGGTCATGCTGTTCCTTTAAGGCTTGGCGAATAAGTGGCCAATATTCTAGCTCAGGTAGAATTCGCGCATGAATCGATCCTCCCGCGTCCATGGCCTGGACACTTTGCGCGCGCTGGCCATCATGCTGGTGTTTGCCAATCACTATATGGGCTTCGTCAGCCACGAACCGACCTTTGGCTGGTTCAGCGAAATCGGCTGGGCTGGCGTGGACCTGTTCTTTGCGCTTTCCGGTTACCTGATTGGCAACCAGGTGTTTTCCGCCTTACGCGGCCCTGGGCTGTCGCTGCCGAATTTTTATGCGCGCCGCTTGCTGCGCACCTTGCCGGCGTACCTCGTGGTGCTGGCCTTGTACGCCTGGTGGCCGTATTGGGCCGGCAACCTGCCGCACGCGCCGTGGTGGAAGTACCTGACCTTTACCCTCAACATCAACCTCAAGCCGGGCACGCTGTTCTCCCATGCGTGGTCGTTGTGCGTCGAGGAGCAGTTCTACCTGCTTCTGCCGCCTGTCGTGCTGGCCATTGCCGCCATCACGCGCATACGGCGCGCCGATGGCATCGCGCGGGCGCTGGGCTGGGCGGCGCTGCTGTCCGCCATTGCGGCCGGCATGTGGCTGCGCGACAGCTGGTGGCAGCCGGCGATGGACCTGGGCGAGCGCGGCAGCCGCAGCTACTACACCCTGATCTACTACTCGACGCTGGCGCGTTTCGATGAACTGCTGGCCGGCGTCGCCCTGGCCCTGCTGCGCAATTTCCATCCGAAAGCGTGGCAGCGCCTGACCAGCCACGGAAACTGGATGCTGGCTGCCGGCGCAGTTCTAACGGCACTGGCCTTCTGGCTGTTCCTTGAGCACCATTTCAGCTGGGGGATGTCGGTCTTCGGCTATCCGCTGCTGGGCGTGGCGTTTGCCGCCTTGCTGCTGGCTGCCCTCAGCGAAGGTTCGCTGCTGTATCGCACACGGATTCCCGGCATGGGCGCGATCGCGCTGTGGTCCTACTCGATCTATTTGACGCACAAGCAGGTGTGCATCCTGCTGTCCGATCATTGGGAGCCGGTCGACCCCGAATCGATTGCCGTCATGATCGCGGCCAGCATTGCCGCCGGATGGCTGCTATATTTTGCGGTCGAAGCGCCGTTCATGCATCTGCGCGAGCGCTTCATCCCGAACAACTTCAAGCGGAGACCGAATGAAGCAATTGTTAGCAGCGTCCCTGTTACTCCTTAGCGCACAAGCGTTCGCCCAGCCTGCCGCCGGGCCCTTCGCCCGGATGGTGGTGATCCAGCCCAAGCCTGGCCAGGGGCCTGCCTTCGAGCAGGGCTACCAGCGTCACCTCGAGTGGCACAAGGGCGCCAATGACCGCTGGACCTGGCATGGCTGGTCCTTCGTGCTGGGCGACCGGCTTGGCATGTTCATGGACGGCACGTTCGGCCATGCCGCGGCGAACTTTGACGCCGCCGTGCAGCCGGCTGGGGACGCGGCCGACAACGCGGCCAACGTGGTGCCGTATGCGGATTTCCTGAGCCACGGCGTGTTCCGCCGGCTGGAGTCGGCCAGCGTCGGGCCGCCGCTGCCCGATACCTCGCCGTTCATGGCGATGGCTACCTACACCGTTGCGCCGGGCGAGGAGACAGCATTCGAGCGCCAGCTGGTGGCCGGGGCTTCGGCGCCGGCGAATAGCGGGCGCACGGCGCAGAGGTTCACCTGGTACCGCCTGCAAATTGGCGGCGCCGGCGGGCAATACGTCCTGATGCGCGCCGTGCCGAGTTTTGGCGCGGCTGCGGAATTGCCGGATGTGCTGCCGGCTGGCGCCAAGGCGCTGGTGCGCGGCGTGCGCACGGAGCTGCTGCGCTACCGCGCCGACATGAGCTACATACCCAAGGGCTAATTGCGCATTTCGATGACGTTGTCGTTCTGCGCGTCGGTCAGGAAGGCGAACAGCGCGCGCACGCGGGCCGGGGCCTCATGGCCCTCGGTGGCTTCGATGGCCCGGCGCAAGCCCGGAGCGGCTTCGATGGTGTGCGGGCTGGCGTAGGCGCGAATCAGCAGGGCGCCCAGTTGCGCCGCTTCGCGCTCGTGGTTCTGGCGCAGGCGGCGCTCGATCACGTCGATCACCACGCGCTGCATGCGCGGAGTGGGGTTCTCGATGTGGGCGAACACCAGCGGCGTATTGGCGATCGCTTCGCAGATGCGGCGTTCGATGTCGTCGGCCCTGGTATCGGAGGGGATGTCGAAATACGCGCCCGCCCACCGGGTACGTGCGTACTGGTGGCCGGGCGGGAAGGAGTCGGCGGTGTCGAAGCCGAGCGCGTGGCTCAGCTTCTTCAACCAATCAAGGATGGCGGAGCTCATGGCGGCAATTGTACCGCCACTGCTTACGCTGCGTGCGCTTCCTCGCCGAGGCGGCCGGCGCGGAAGTCTTCGACGGCCTGGAAAATCTCGGCCTGCGAGTTCATCACGAAGGGGCCGTATTGCACGATCGGCTCATTCAGCGGCTTGCCCGACAACAGGATGAAGCGGCTGTCAGGACCGGCCTTGATGGTCACGCCATCGGCGCCTGCGTTGTTGGCCAGGATCGCCATGCTCTGCGCGGGAACCGCCTTGCCGTCCACCGTCACCTCGCCCCGATAGGTGTAGATGAAGGCGTTGTGGCCTGCGCGGATCGCTTGGCTGAACGCTGCGCCGGCCGGCAGTTCCACGTCGATGTACAGCGGCTCCGTCACTTCGCGTTGCACAGCGCCGGCTACGCCCTGGCTTTCGCCGGCGATGACGCGCACGGTTGCCCCGTTTTCGGTCTTCACCACCGGAATTTCACCCGCCTGGAAGTCCTTGTACCAGGGCTGCTGCATTTTGTCCCTGGCCGGCAGGTTAAGCCACAGCTGGAAGCCTTCCATCAAGCCTTCCGCCTGTTCCGGCATTTCGGAGTGGATCACGCCGCGGCCGGCGGTCATCCACTGCACGCCGCCGCTGGCCAGCAAACCTTCATTGCCGGCGCTGTCGCGGTGCCGCATGCGGCCGGTCAGCATATAGGTGACCGTTTCAAAGCCGCGGTGTGGGTGGTCGGGGAAGCCGGCGATGTAATCGTTGGCTTGCTCCGAACCGAAATTGTCCAGCATCAGGAACGGATCCAGGCGACGCTGCAGGGGCTGGGTCAACACGCGGTTGATTTTCACGCCAGCGCCATCCATCACGGCCTGGCCGCGGATAATCCGTTCCACTGTGCGGGTTTGTGCGATGTTGTCCATATCATTCTTCCTTTGTCTGGTTAGGCCAGCAGTTCTTCAACGCGGGCATCGGCGGCGGCTTGCTGTTTGCCGGCCACTTCCGCGCCGTAAGCCTGGCCTTCGATGAACACGTATTCCACGTCAGTCAGGCCGATGAAAGCCAGGAACATCTTCAGGTGCGGGAACTGGGTGTCAGTCGGCGCATCTTTGTGCATGCCGCCGCGCGAGGTGGCGACATAGACTTTCTTACCTTGCAGCAGGCCGACCGGGCCGTTCTCGCTGTACTTGAAGGTCACGCCGGCACGGGCAATCGCGTCGAACCACGATTTGAGCTGCACGGTGATGCCAAAGTTGTACATCGGAGCGCCGATCACGATAGCGTCGGCACGTTGCACCTGGGCGATCAGGGCGTCATCCAGTGCTACGCGGGCGGATTGTTCCGGCGTGCGCTTGTCGGCTGGGGTGAACAGCGCCTGCAGGGTTGGCTCGTCCAGCACAGGGTGCGGGTTGGCAGCCAGGTCACGCACTTCCACCGTGGCGCCTGGGTTGGTCGCCAGCAGTTTGTTGACGATATTGGTCGCTACGCGGGTGGATTCGGAACCGGAGCTTTTTGCGCTGGAGTTGATTTGCAGGATGTTCATGGTGTGCTTCCTTTCAGTATTTGGTTGAGTGCTGCGTCGATGGAGTAACTATAGAGGTTCCAAATATGATCCAGAAGCCGTTAAAATGGATAACATCGTGCCATCAGTGGAACAATCATGAGCGACATCGACCCCAGCGACCTGCTGTTATTCGCCCGCATCGTGGAATTTGGCAGCCTGAGCCAAGTTTCGGAGCGCCTGCAACTGCCGAAATCGACGGTTTCCCGCCGGCTGACCCAGCTCGAAGCCACGCTGGGCGAGCGGCTGCTGACCCGCACCACCCGGAAGCTGGTGCTGACCGAATTCGGCGCCAGCCTGCTTGAACACGCGCGCCGGGTGGCGGAAGAGACCGAGGCGGCCGGCGCACTGGCCCAGCACCGCCAGCAGGCGCCTAGCGGCTTGCTGCGGGTCTCGATGCCGGCGGACTTTGCCAATGTCCACCTGGCGCGGATGCTGCCAGCCTTCATGGCGAAGCACCCGGCCATTACCCTGGAGCTGGACCTCTCGCCGCGGCGGGTCGACCTGGTGGCGGAAAACTTCGATATCGCGATCCGCATGGGAGCGCTGCCGGACGATGCCACGCTGGCGGCGCGCAAGGTGCTGATATCAACCTGGGGGCTGTATGCTGCGCCGTCTTACACCGTGGTGCACGGCCTGCCGGAACATCCCGACGACCTGTTCAAGCACGAACTGCTGAGCTTGCGGCGCATGCCCAATGGCCTGGTGCGCTGGCCGCTCACGCGCGGCAAGACCACCTGGGAGCGCGACTTGCCGGTGCGCCTGATGGCGAATTCGCCGGAACTGTTGACGCGCATGGCTGCCACCGGGATGGGCATAGCCACCTGCACCACGCAGTTCGCGGCGCCGCTGGTGGCGCGCGGTGAACTGGTGCGTGTGCTGCCCGACTGGTGCTTCGCGCCGGTCACCGGCTGGGCAGTGTTTCCCGGCCGCCGCCTGATGCCGGCCAAGACGCGCGCTTTCCTCGACATGCTGGAGTCGAATTTCGCCGGGCAATAGGGCAATAGCACCCTATGCGGCATGGAATTTGAAGTGTTGCCGGTGTGGCGTCGGGCCGCGCCAGATGACACTCTCCATGTAGTAATGGGCAAGGGTGATGCCGGTCACCAGCCAGCCGATCCAGGCGATGCGATTGGCGCAATAGGTCAAGGCAGCAGCCAGGCCCAGCGCGAACGCCAGGTTCAGCAACCAGACCGGAAGGAAGGGCAGGGCGCGGTACAGCACGTTCCAGCGCCGCGTCTTGTTGCGTGCCGTGTCATGCCCGATGTAGACCACGAAGCCGGACACGTCGTGCAGGATGCGCACCAGCATGAGGCCGGCCAGCGCGTAAGGGCTGTGGAAGATCAGGACAAGGGCGGTCGCAAACAGCAGTACATTCATGGCGAAGATGAGCGCACCCGCCCTGTTGTGGCGGCAGCGCCAGACCAGCAGTCCGCCGCTGGCCAGGACAACGGCAAGCAGGGGCGTCGACACGTGCCCGGCCAAGGGGGCCAGCACGGCATACGATGCGGTCCCTTCGAGCTCGGTGGCGGCATACGTCAGGAAGGCGGCCAATATGCCCAGCGCCAGGGTGGTCCATTTGCAGGCGGCGAATGCCGCCGTGGGACGCATGCGGGCGACAGCCAGGGCCATGCCAAATTGCTGAGCGACCACGTGATGCTGGGTGAGGACGAGGACCACTACCAGCAGCAGCCAGGCCGGTACGCCTGCGCTGGACAGTGCGAGCGGCAGGACGGCCACGCAAAGAATGGTGGCGACCTGCTTTCGATAGGCCGTCAGGTATTCGGTGTCGCACATGGTCTGGAAACTGGACACGATGTGCGGCAAGCCGAAGAAGAACGCCCACAAGGGAAACTGTTCGGGAAGCCGGTAAGCGGGCAGGGGCAGGAAGCCAAGCAGGAACAGGCCTCCCAATGGCAGCAAGGGCAGCAGCAGGGCATATGGCATGGAAAACAGTCGCCCGATCGGGACGGGTGCGCGCATAGCGTTCTCCTCAGCGGTTCTTCGCGGTCAGCAGCGGTACGCCGGCCAGCCTGGCGAGGGCGGCGCGCGACCTGTCCTGCGCGATTTCGGCCGACGTGCCGCTGGACGGCCATTGATTGGTTGCCGATACCATCAGCGCGGCATTGCCTCCCAGCAGGCCGCGGTGTGGCCAGAGCAGGAAATCCTCGTAGCACATGGAGAATGCGACGCGCCGGCCATGCAGTTCGACCAGGTCGCTGCCGAAGATCTCCGTCTCGGCCCCTTCCTCAAGGCCGAATTTCCAGTCCCCGACCGGCATTGGCACCTTGGAGGACACGGCGACGGCACCGTGGTCGTGTTCCATGCCGTAGCCGACCAGGGCATTGCGGAAGCTGGTGCGTGCAGGGTTCCAGCTCTCTTCGCCTACCAGGACGGTGGCGCCGCGCTGCCTGGCCGCGTCCGAGACGCGCTGCCACAGGGCTTGCTGCGAACGGCGGCTCGACCCCGATATCGATTCCGGAAAGATGACGACCTGTGCGCCATTTGCGAGCTCGCGCATTGCGATGGCGGCCAGCGCTTCGCGCCGCGCGGCCATGTCGTCGGACCACAGCTCGGGACTCTTCCCGAAATCGAGGGAAATCGCATGCCAGCCCGGCGGCGGCGCCGGTTCGCGGTAGATGCTGTTGGCCATGAAGGAGAGTGCGAGGAGCATGGCCAGGGCTGCGTGGATACGCCGGGTGGCCCGGCCGCTTGCCGCCAGCAGCGACACCAGCAAGGCGGTGAGCAGTAGTCCGGCCCACTGCCAGCCGGGATAGAACAAGGCCGCCGACATCAGGGGCGAACCCCAATGGAAGAGTCCGATCGGTGGGATCGTCGTCAGTACCAGCGCGGCCATGACCATTGCGGCGCGGCGGGCGGCGCCGGCAGAGGGCGCCGCCCGCGCGAACGCCCAGGGCAGGGCAAGCAAGGCAGTGTGGCCGGCCCAGAGCGACAAACTGGCGGCCAGCGGCAGGGCAGGAAAAAAATAGCCGATGATGCCGGGCACGGCGCGTGTAGCCGTGCCGTAGTAAGCGAAGGCAATGCAGAATGCCGCGCTGCGCCCGCGCGCGCGGCACACCAGCAGCGGCAGCAAGGGCAGCAAAGCCAGCGATGCCAGGCTTTGCTGGTCGGCCCATGCTGCCATGCCGATGCCGGCGGCGAGCAGGCAAAGCACCGGCGCCGCCAGGGCGGCACGCTCCCAGGGAAGCGTGCTGCCCGCGGCCTGGGCGATCACGTTGCCGGATCGAATGCGCTCCATGATCGCCGGTTCCTCACTGGGCTTGCGGCTGGAAGATGATGTACAGCGGCCCCTGGGTGCCGTGGTCCCAGTTCCACGAGGTCGTGTTGCACAAGGAGCTGCTGCCGCAGACCACGGTGTCCTTTGACGGGTTTTCCAGGTTGATGCTGTTGCGGGTGCCCGCGCCGCTCCAGCCGGACTGGGTCGCACCGCTGAATGCCGTGTTGGCAATGGTGTAGCTTAAGGGCCAGTTCGACGAATCGGTGGCGCAGGTGTCGCCCTTGGTGGAGCTTGCCTTTGCCTCGACGTAGCCGACCGAGGCACAGGTCACACCGGCGCTGCTGACGGTAAAACTGGTGTTGTTGCCGTTGTCGTTCATGCAGTGCGTGCCCGCGCCGCCGGCCTTTACCGAAACCGTCATCGGCTGCATCGGTTTGGTCGGCAGGCTGATACAGGCGTTGACGGTGGCGCCAGCGCCCGCGTAAGCCGAACCCGCAAACATGGCACCGATTGCCAGGGCCATTGCGCTGCCCATCGTTTTCATCGCTTTCATGATGTTTCCCCTTTCTTGGTTGTGGAAGACTGCGTACTACCCTGCCAAATCAAAGCAACAACAAAGCCAGCAAACCGAATGCCGCATCGCCTACCGCTGCCGCCACGCCGGTTGCCGCGGCGGCTGTGGCGGCGGCGGCATCGGCCACCATGGTGGTGGCGGCGGTTACCGCGGCGAACGTGGCTTCCGTTGCCGTGCTTGCCAGGCCGGCGGCGGTCGCCCCAACATAGCCCAGTGCCTCGCCAGCCACGGCGCCCGCATAGCCGAGCGCCTCGCCGGCTGCCGCTCCCGCATAGCCGAGGGCCTGGCCGGCCGCCGTGCCAACGTAGCCGCCGATCGCGCCGCCCAGGGAGCCGCCCAGGATGCCGCCGGTCATGCCGGCCAGGGCCGACCCGGCATAGGCGCCCAGCCCGGTGCCCAGCGTGGTGCCCAGCACCGCGCCGACGGTGATCTCGCCGCCCGTCACCGCCATCACGGTGGCCGATGCTGCCGTGACCGCGCCGGCAATCAGGCCGGTGGTACCGGCGCCTGCGCCCAGCGCCAGGGCGCCCGCGCCGGCCAGGACACCGGCGCCGATGGACGCCACTGCGCTCACGCCGCCCACGGCAGCGGTCACTGCCGCGCCATAAGTGATCGCCAGGTAGGCGCCGACGCCGACCAGGGCCGCGCCCGCACCCGCGCCAACGCCGATGGCAGCCCACTCCAGCGCATCATTGCCAGTCGGGTCGATATTGTTGATGGGGTCGCCGTTGCCAAAGCCGTAGCGGTTGTCGACGCGCAGGTTGTCGCGCGAAATGAAGCGCATCGTGCCCGGGTCGTAGTAGCGCGCACGCAGATAAACCAGCTTGTTGTCCGGATCCTTGTACTCCTGGTTCCAGGCAAAGTTGTTGCTGGCGTCGAGACCGAGATTGGCGTCGCTTTCCGCGCCGTAGGCCTGGTAGCTGGCGCTGCCCACCAGCTTGCTGCCCGCCATGCTCAAGACCGTGTCCTGGCGCTGGTTGGTGCCGTAGTACAGGGGCGTGCCGCCCTGCTTGCAGGTGGCAAAGCGTTTCGAACCCACCAGCAGGAATTGCGTTGCCACGCCGTCCTGGTAGCTGTTGACCACCTGCTGGGTGTTGTCGTAGTACATCTGGACAGTCGAAGATTGCGTGGTGCGGCTGGCCAGCAGTTCGTTGGGGTAGTAGGCATAGCGCGTATTGCCTTCTCCCTCGACATTCAACAGCTTGCCGCGCAGGTCGTAGCGGTAGCCGTTGCCGTCGCCATCGACCACCAGGCGGCCGTTGGCATCGAAGGCCTGCGTTTGCTGCTTGCCGGCGCCAACGGTGTAGGCGACCAACTGGTCAATGCTGTTATAGCTGTACACCGTCGGCACGCCGTTCGAGGTTTTCGCCAGCACATTGCCATTGCCGTCGTAGCGGTAACTGTCGGCGCTGAGCACGGCGCCGCTGCTATTCTTCACGCTATCGCCGGTGAGCTGGCTGAAGGCATCGTAGGTCCAGCTGCGCTGCTGGTTCAGGCTGGCATCGCTGCCCAGCGCGGAGCTGGTGGTGCTCGATACCAGCTGGTTCAGGGCATTCAGCACGCAGCGTTCATCGAGCAGCACCTGGCCCGCTGCCGACAGCTTGCGCGTGGCGTTCTTGCGGTCGTGGGCGTCATACTGGTAAGTCTCAGTGTAGTTGTTCGCCAGCGTGACGCTCTGCGGTGCGCCGATCACCGTGTTCTTGCTGGTGTCGCTGTAATAGCTGTAGGTCAGCGTGCCTTGGCCATTGCTGACGCTGGCCAGCTGGTTCTGCGGCGTGTAGCTGTAGCTGGTGGTGGCGCCGCTGACGTCGGTCTGGCCGACTTTGCGGCTGTACTGGTCCAGCGTGTAGGCCAGCTTCTTGCCGTCCGGGTAGGTGATCGAGGTCAGCACGCCATCCAGCGAATAGCTGTTGGCGACGGAGCCCGTGTTGTCGGTTGTCGACAGCAAGTGCCCGTCATGGTCGTAGGCGTAGGCGATGGCGCAAGCGCTGCCTGCTTCGTTCCAGGACTCTTTCGCTTTCTGGCCGTCCGGCGTGTACTGGTAGTTGATGACGCTGCCGTCGAACAGGGTCCTGGCGGTCAGCTGGCCATCGCCGTTGTAGGCATAGGTTTCCGACTGCTCCATATTGTTGGTGAGCCTGGTCATCTGGCCGAGGGCATCGTACTGCCACACTTCGCTGGTGACGCTGTAGTTGCGCTGGTCGGGATAAGCCGTGCTGGTGGTGTGGCTGACTTCCTTCTTGTTCAGGTCGTACACCGTCTGCGTCAGGCGGGTGGAACCGTCCGGTGCGCTGAACTTCGCGCTGACCTGCTGGCCGTCCGCATCGTACTGGTAGGCATTGGCAAACAATGGCGTCTCCACACTGCCGTCGAGCCGGCTCACCTGGGCCTGCTGCAGCTTGCCCAGGCCGCCATAACTGGAGGCGCGGCGCAGCGTGTACTGCGAGCCCGGATCAGGATTGCTGGCATTCGGGTATTTCTCTTCCAGGATGGTGTTGCCGCTGTTATCCGAGACCGCCTTTTTCTGTAACACGCCGTTCAGGCTGGTCATGGCGGCGTTGGCGGAAAAGTCATAAACAATGCTGGTCTGGTTCCTTTGCGGGTCGACCGAACTGGTGGGCTTGCCGAGGGAGTTGAAGGCGGCGGTCGTCACGTTGCCGAAGACATCGGTCTCGGCCACGACATTGCCAAGAATGTCGTAGCGCTTGGTCGACAAGGTGCGCAGCGCGCCTGGCTTGCCCGGCGTGCCATTGTCGTAGCTGGCCGTTTCGCGCCCCAGGCAGTCGTAGACCGATTTGAGCTGATAGCCAAGAGGCGTGGTCTTGGTGGTGCTGTTCTCGCCGTCCACCGTGGCGATCTTGTAGGCATAACTCGTTTGCAAGCCGGACGGCGTCACCGAGGCGGTGAGACGGCCAAGCCTGTCGTAGCTGTAGCTTGTCGTTGCCCCCGATGGCTGGATGTCGGCCAGCTTCTTGCCTACCATCGTGCTGATCGTGTGCTTGCTCGCAAAGCCCAGGGCGTCGGTAATGGTGGTGGTGACGGCGAAGTTCGCTGCGTCGAAGGCATATGCGTATTGGGTCGTGCTGTGCTGTACGCCGGGCGCGTTGCCCTTGACCCATTGCAGCGTCTCGGACACTTCGCGGCCAAAGGCGTCATACGCCATTTCGCGCGCTTTCCAGTCGTTCCAGCTGGTGCCGCCATCGTTGCTGTAGCTGAGGGTCGAGGAGGCGACGTCGAGGCAGTTTGCCGTCAGCGCGTTGACGGTCTTGATCACCTGGTTGGTGATGCAGTCCTGCGTGGTGGAGGTGTTCACCAGGGTGAAGATGGTCATGCCTGCCGCCGTGTAGTAGGAGGCGGTTTCCACCGTGTCCATGGTGTAGGACTCGCTCGCCTGCTTGTACGAGCTCGACAGCTTGGACGTCGTGTTGCCGAAATAATCGTACTGGTAGGCGCGCTTGTTCTGCGGCACGCCGTTGGCGGACGCGCTGGCAAAGAACAGCTGTTCGCTCTGTTTCGGGCTCAGGTAGTTGGGCTGCTGGCTGTGCTTGTCCGGCGTGACGTCATATACCGAATTCAGTTGCAGGAAACCCTGCTGCGTGCCGCTGGCGTCGATGATGTAAGTGTTTTGCGTGAGCGGAACGTGGGCGAAGCTGTACAGGGTGTCGGTCAGCGCCACGATAGTGCCAGCTGCGTCCATGCTGCGCACTTCGACATTGTATTGGTACAGGGTGTTGTTACTGTCGAGCAGTCCATCGGAGGTGCTGGACAGGGCGTAGCCGCCCTGGTAGCCGGTAAAAGTGTTGCCCCCGCTATTGGTGCCGTAGGCGTATTGATAGTGCGACAGCAGATTGTTGCCCTGGTCCAGGTAATACAGGTCGGAGATGGCGGGGATCGAATAGCTCGCATTGTTCGCGTCGAGGAACTGGATGCTGGTGTAGCTGAAACTGCTCGTCTTCCCGGACGGATAGGCGATCGTGCTGATGACATTGAAGCCGCCTTGCGCGACGGTGGTGAAGCTGGTGAAGTGGCCCAGCGGATCAACCAGGCTGCTGATGCCGGTGCCGGTGAAATTCAGCGTGGTGGTGGCGCCATCCGGGCCGGTGATGACGATCTGGTTCGGGTTGTAGCCAAAGGCAGTCTGCTGGCCGAAGCTGTCAGTGATGCTGTCAAGCAGGTTGTTGCTGGTGTAGGCGTAGTAGATGAAATTGCCGTGGCGGTCGGCCCGCATCAGCAGCTTGCCGGTGCTGTCGAAATAGTGGCAGGAACCGTCGGTGTCCGAGAACGAGAACTGGTAGCTGGCGCCCGATTGCCCGTAAGGCAGGGCTTGGCCCGAAATATTGTTGACGAAAGCGATGCCGTGGTTGTTTTCGTACTTGAGGCCCGAGGCGTAGCCGGTCGCATCGGTCCAGTTGGGATCGATGATGTAGCGCATGCCGTTGACTTCAAGCGCTTCGCCAGGAATCAGGAAGGGAATGCCGAAACTCCAGTTGTCGGGCAGGCCGAGCCGGCCCGGCGTGCCCATCGAGTATGCGAGCTGGATCGACAGGCCGATGCCGTCCAGCTTGCCGACCAGGGTGACCAGCGGTATGTTCAGCATCAGTGAACCCGAATTGGGAATCACGTTTTCGAAAGCGTTGGAAATCCGGTTGAACGCCTGTGAACCTTCAAACGAGCTGCTCATGTTATTTCTCCAGTGTAGTGAGTGGGGGCGTTGTGCAGGGTGTTGGCTTTAGAGATGCGGCGGCCGCTGCTGTCGTCCGGTCGGTCAGGCGAATGTACCGCCGGCCCCTGGCGCGGATAAGTATCGTGACCGTTACAGGGGACGTATCGTTACGTAACAGGCCTGGTCAGGACGCAAAGAAGTCCTTCAGTGCGGAGCAGACGGTGCGCGCCAGGTCTTCCTGCATGGCGATGCCGGGCGGCCCGTTGCGGTCCAGTTGCTCTGACCAGACGATGGTGCCCGACTGGGTATTGGTCAGGCGGAGCGCCGCGCGCACCAGCTCTTCATCGAGACGTACGCTGCCTTCCAGGCGGTAATCCGCACCGTCGGGCTCACCCTGGATGACCTGGTGGAACAGCACATGGTCGCCAAAGGCGCGGAACAGGTGGTGGCTCAGTTCTTCGCTCAAGCCTTGGGCGAACGGCGCACCGGCCGCGCTTGCGCCGGCATTGCGCAGCTCATGGACCGCCAGCATGTAGCTTGCATGCAGTTCCTGGGTGGCCGCGCCGCGGCGGCGGATCACGGGCATATAGCTACGGATCGGGATCGAGATCACGATGCCGTCATTCCGCCCCGGTCCGGCGTAATAGACCCGCAGTTTCTCGCGCAGGCGGCCGACCTGGACCCGCACGATGGGATCCTCGCCTGTGCTATAGGAAGCCGGATTGCGGTCGAAGACTTCGATGCCGATCCCGTACTCGGTGGTGGCGCGCTCGGCGCCGGCCAGCCAGCTTTCCACCAGAAAGCGCAGCAGCCGGCTCAGGCGCGGTGCTTTGCGGAACAGGTCATTGTTCAATAGCCAGCCAAGATTGGCCTGGATGGTCTTGCTGTCCAGGGGCTCCGGCCCATCGCAAAGAAGGGGCGGGGGAAAGTGCGGCAAGGCTCTGGCGAGCTGCAAGGTGGTATTGATGATGCGCTCCATGAGGTCGGTTGACGTGTCCTCACTCTAGTGCGCGTGCCGTGGGCGCGTTCTTCTCTTTATCTTCCGGAGCCCAAGTGATTGATTCGGCGAATAAAAAAGGCCCTGTGCAAGCGCACAGGGCCGGTTGGGATGCAGCGTGGGAGGGAGTGCCTGCCGGGCTAGCCCTCTGGCTGGTTGGCGACCTCAGGATCGAAGGAACCGCGCTTTTGCGTCGACTGGTGGTCGTAGACCTTGAGCGTGATGAAGATGGAACCCGGTTCGGAAACTTCATTGCAAACGGTGAGCATCTTGCCGCTACGGCTGATGGTGATCTGGCCGAGCTGCGACACATCACCCTTGATTTCGGGCGGGTCGAAGCGGTAATCGCATTCCTTGTTCTTGGGCTGCGTCAGCTGGAAGTTGAGGATGGTATCGCGCGCGCCGCAGGTGATCAGCTCGACGCAGTTGGGCAAGAGCCTGCCGGTCTCGTCTTCGGTCACGGTGACGACGATATTCTTGAACGAGGCCAGGGGGATATATGGTTGCTGGTCGTAGAAACTCATTGCGCTTCCTTTTGGTTGAAGTTAAGTGCCAGGGTGGGGATGTAGCGGACTTGCTGGTGATGCATTTTGCTCAGTTGTGCTTCTGCGATGCGGGCCGCGCCATCGTCGCCAGCGCAGTGCGCGGCGCGCGCCCAGTGGGACAGCTGACGGAATTCGGTCTCGGCTCCGATGCCGGGTTGCAGCAGGCCAGCAGCCTGCTGGCAACTGGCGCGGGCTGTGGCTTCGTCTTGTTCGGCGCGTTTGAACTCAGCCTGCAGCAGCAGGGTATTTGCCAGCGACTCGCGCACCAGCGCATCGGCCGGCGCCACGTCGCGCAAATGCTGCAGGGCGACAGTGGCGGCTGCCAGTTGTCCGTGCGCTTGATCGCGTTGCTGCAGCGACCAGTAGAGCCTGGCCCGCTGCTCGGCCGTCAAGGCGACCAGGCGCTGTAGGTTCCATTTTTTCGGCTCCAGCCGGACCAGTTCCGACAGCCGCGTTTCGAGGTCCTGCAGGGCCGCGATGCGCGCAGCCGGCGGCGCTTGCGCGATCTTCAGCTGCTCCAGCTGCACGGTATAGAGGGCCGCCTGCCAGCTTCGGTTGCTCGGATCCTGCCTGGTGACGGCTTGCAGCAAAGACTCGGCGGCGGCGAATTTGTCGCGGGCGGCGGCCGTGTCGCCACGCTCGGCATGCAAGGTGGCCTGGTGCCAGAGCGCGAAAGCGTAGCGTTGCGTCCATTGCGCATTGGCCGGCACCGCCTGGTGCAGGGCGAGGGTGAGCTCGGCTTCGCGCTGGTACAGGGCCATCGCCTCGTCCAGCTGGCCCAGCTTGGCGCAGGCGCTGGCCAGCCAGGACAGGCTGTTGGCGAGGTCCATTTGCAGGTCCTGCCGGTTGGGACTATGCGCCAGGGCGCGGCCCTTCAGTGCAATCGAGGCGGCAAATTCGTCTGCTGCATGGCGGGTGGCGCCGCGCCTTAGCGCCACCGTGCCCAGGTTGCTGTGGGCATAGGACTGCTCGATCCAGCCGTCGATATCGGACGGATCGGCCGCGGCCAGCCGGTTGCTGAAGTCGAGGTATTCGCTGAAATAGCGCTCGGCTTCAGGCCAGTTGCGCTGGTCGAGCGCAATCTGGCCCAGCCAGAATGCGTTGGCGCCCAGGGACTTCAGCAGGGGCTTGTCGGCCGGCGCCTGGCCGTCCCAGCGCGCGTACAGGATCTGGCGCGCCGCCAGCAAGGCTTGGGTGGCGCCGGCCGGGTCGGCCCGTGCCACCTTGATCTCGGCGATGACCTGCAAGGCCTTGGCGCGCTGCACCAGGGCATTGTCGTCATCCTTGGGGTAAGCCCTGGCCAGGTAGGACAGGGCCCGGCTGCTGACGCTATCGAGCAGGTCGAGCCGGCCAATCGGGCGCAGCTTGTCGGTGAAATCGCCCAGCATAAAACCCATCAGTTCTTCGGCCTCGATGCGGTGGCGCTCGGATTGTTTCTGTGCCGCGCGCGCCCAGAGTCCGAGCCCGCTGGCCAGCAGGGCCAGCACGGCCACCATGCTCACCAGCGCGGCACGGCGCCGCTCGTCGCGCTGTGCACGCCGCAGCGAGGCGCTGATGTAGTCGCGGTCCTGTGCGCTGAGCTGGAATCCCGGCGTTTGCAGCAGGTCGCGCGCCTGGTTCACCTGGGTGCCGCGCGGCAGCAGGAAGTCGCGGCTGCGTCCGCTCGACTGCCAGCGTGCTGCCTGCAGGCTGATGCGGGTGCGCAGTTGCAAGGCATGCCGATGGTTTTCGATCCACGCGACCGCGCGCGGCCAGCGCCGCAGCAGGGCGTCGTGCGCGATGCCGAAGGTCGGCACACCCGCGGTCAGGTCGCTGACGAACAGGCGGGCTTCGACCATGGCCTTGGCCAGTGCCTGGCTGGCGTTATCGGCCAGCGTCGCCCATGGCAGCCGGCGCGATGTCACCGGCAGGTCGTCTTCTGCAATGCAGACCAGTTGCGCCAGCATGCCGGGCAGGGCGGCGACCTGGGCCTCGTCGAGCGCTTGCGTCACCTGTTCCGCGCGCGCGCCGATTGCGCCTTCGATGCCGCCAAGCGCGCGGAACACCGCAAAGCTCAACTCGCCGTCCGGGCTGCGTTGCTGGTACAACTGCTCCAGGCAGTACTGGAGCAGGGGCAGCATGTCCGACCGTGATTGCGCTTCGGCGCAAAGCACCTCGTCCAGGCCAAGGCCGCTGTCCGGATCGGTGGCGAAGCGCAGGTTGGCGGCCAGTGCGGGCTGGCGGATGATTTGCGCCAGTTCCGCCATGTCCGGCGGGTCGAGGTCGACGTGGCCGCCGCGTTGCTTCAGGGCTTTGAGCGGCGGGTAGTTTGACAGGTGCGGGTAAAAATCATTGCGGCAGGCGAGCAGCACATCGACGCAGCCTGACTGCGCCAACTGTTCGACGGCCGCCAGAAAGGCCATGCGCTGTGCCTCATCGTCTTGCGGCAGGCGGAAGATGACTTCGAGGCTGTCGATGAAGAGCGCGAGCCTGCGCCCTGCCAGCTGTTCCTGCAGCTGGGCGACGACGCCCGCCGTATCGTCGCGCAGGCGGGCGGCCAGGGTGACTGCGCTGTCACGTTCGAACAGCATGCCCTGGCCGGCTTCGCCATCGAGCAGCACGCTGCCAAGGGCAAGGAACAGGTCGCCGTCTGCCATGTCCGCCAAGTCCAGGCAAAGGTGGCATTCCCGCGCAAGGTGCGGCAGCAACCCGGCACGGATCAGGGATGTCTTGCCCGAACCCGATGCGCCAAGCACCAGCAGTATGGCGCAGCCCTTGCCGGCCTGCTCGTGCAGGCCATCGGCCAATTGCCGGATCGCTGCCTTGCGGCCGAAGAAGATGCCGGCGTGCTGTTCCTCGAACGCTTGCAGGCCGCGGAATGGCGAGGCGTGCAGCCACTCGCCGGCAATGCCTTCATAGTCGCGCACCACCTGCGCCACGGTGCGGTAGCCGCGCTTGTGAATGGTTTCAATGTAGCGCGGCGTGGCACTGGAATCGCTGAAGGCCTTGCGCAGCTGGGCAATGGCTTTGTGGATCGGATTGTCGCCAAAAGCGGTGCTGCCCCAGCATTCGTTCAGCAACTGCTGTGCCGACAGCACTTCGCCCTGCCGCTGGCACAGGAAGAGCAGGACATCCATCACGCGCGGCTCCAGCTGCCGCGTCATGTCTGCGCATTCAATGGTGTTGGAGGCAGGATCGACCCGCCACTCGCCAAACCTGAAGCTCTTCACCGTCATTGTCGTTAGGTCCTCGGTATAAGCCAGCGGAAAAACAGTTTGGGCAAGGCGACGGTTGACTCGCTTTTGCCGATGGCGCGATCAGACTGATTGCGATCTTGCCACAAGGTGTCATCGAGAAAATACGCGGTTTGTCACACCCCGTGCTTCTTGCCCGCCTCCCGCGCGGATGTCATACTCGCGCTTGCTTAATTGTCGGGGGTATGGGCCGGATCATGATGACGGTATTTCCTGTAAGGTTGGTGGCCTGCGCCATCGCCGGCTTGGCCATGCACTCCGCGGCCCTGGCGCAAGCGGCCTGGAAAGATGGCGGCGGGAGGCCGGTGCAGGAAAGCGAGTCGATGAGGTCCAGTCACGGCTTTGCAGGCGCCGTACTTGCCACCACCGATGAGGACTGGCGTGCGAAATGGGAGACGCCGCCGGAAACCAGGCCATCGTTCACCATGGCCGATTCGGTCCCATATGGCAAGAAGGTCTTCATCCTGACGCTATTTTCAAACCCCCAGCTTGACGAAGCAGGTAAAGCCAGCATCCGCTGCGATATCAGGGTCCAGTCGCCGGCCGGCAAAGTCGTGCTGGAACAAAAGGACCAGGACTGCTACGCCGGGCCGATCCAGGGGAATAAATTCAATCTGCGCCTGTCGGGGCCGGTGATCGGGTTCTCCGGCGACCCCGGCGCCCCGCCCGGCAAATGGTCTGTCATGGTGAACCTGCGCGATACTTTGCGCAAGGTCGAACTGCCGTTGCAGACTTCGTTCTACCTCAAGTAGTGGTTCGTTTCACGAAACACGATGTGAGTGGTAAATTTGCCCACGTTTCTTCAAGCGGTTCAAATGAATGAGTAAATCGAGTTTGGCGAGGCCTGTTGGACAGTGCTTTGCCGCTGGCACGCTAGTCCACACGAAAACAGGCCTTGTTCCGATCGAGCAGATAAAGGCCGGCGATTGGGTGCTTTCGCGGCAGGAACTCGCTGGTGAACAAGCCTACAGACAGGTTGTCCGGACAGATAGCGATCTCAGCGGCAGTACTGGATTGCTTTCGATTTATACGAAAGGAGAGAACGGCCGGGTAGGACATCTGGTGGTTACGTCGGATCACCCTTTCTTTGTCAAAGATGGCGGAGAATATTCGACACGCACCGCGACGGGTTGGGTTGCTGCAGGGGGGGCTCGGAATAGGGAACGAATTAGCATTGGTTGATGGCGGCAGCGCCTTCGTCTGGGGATTCTGGGAGCTTCGCAATACGGAAATCCCTGGCGTTTCGTGGTTCACCTTTGACTCCACTTCGGATTTCGGCCGTCATGTTGACCTGCGAACGGCAGAAGTGATTGTCGGTGAAGAAGTGACGGAAGATTACTATGCACTATCCGCCGAAGGGGGCTTCACGAGGGTTCAAGTCTATAACCTGGAGGTCGAAGACTTCCATTCCTATTACGTTGGCGCGCACGGGGTGTGGGTGCACGACGTCGGGAAAGAGCAACCACGCGCTGGATTTTCCAGGGATACAAAAGTGCACCTTGGCGACGGCGATCTTTGTGAAATCGAATTCCTGGTCCCTGGGCAGTGCGTGCTGGCACGTTCGGAATTGACGGGAGAGATCTCGCTCAAGAAGGTGCTGAAGGTCCTTGCTTCTGAACTCAATGACCGAGAGGGCTATAACCTTGACTACAGGGCTGCCGGTTCACAATCGATCTTAAGTGGCCTCACTGTATCGCCAAAGCAGCTATTCCTGACGAAGGAATCTGGCTGGACCGAAGCCTGTGCATTGCGCCCTGGCGAAATTTTGCAATTGCTGGATGGGGCAACTGTGGAAGTGGTCGGTCTCAGAAAACTTCCGTTCACGATGCAAATCTACGAGATCGAAGTGGAAGATTCCCATAGTTATTTTGTCGATGAGCTCGGTATCTCGGTACGCACTGCCAACCTCGAAGGGGTAGCTGCAAATGAGTGAATTGAAATCCTGCCTGGAGTTTTTTGCCGGCGAATGGACTGGCGACGAGGAGATTGCGTCTTCCAAATGGGGCGAAGGCGGCCGTGCCGCTGCGTTGGTTTCGGCGCGGTTCGACCTGGGTGGACGCGTGCTGGTTCAAGACTACAGTGCGCAACGAGACGGCAAGACCTGGCTCAAGGCACATGCTGTCATCGCAGTTGACGAGCAAACGTCTGGGTTGGGACTTTTCTGGTTCGACAGCCTGGGTTTTACGCCAGGTGAGCCGGCACCGGGACAGTGGGACGGCTCGTCGCTGCGATTCGTGCGCACTTCGCCGCGTGGACAGGCGCGCCACACTTACACGCCAACCGGACCCGCAGCATATGAGTTCGTCCTGGAGAGCTCTTTCGACTCCGGTGCCAGCTGGGTGCTTGTAATGAAAGGACGATATGTCAGGACTAGCGGCGGCCGGGTCTAGCCGTTACTGAGCGGTCGCCTTGCTGTCCAGGCCGTTGAAGCGCGCATCGAAGTACTCTTTATCGCTCGTAGTCATAACGCCTCCTTCTGGCCAGTTTAGACCAAAGAGAGGCGATGCATATTTGCGGCGCATCCAGCGCCAGATGATTTACTTGAGGTTTGCCATCAGTTCGCCCAGGCGAACCGGGCCGGCAGGTTGCCAGTGCTGGTTGAAGTGCAGGGTGTCTTTCGGGAACAGCATGACGACGGTAGAGCCGAGCAGGAAGCGGCCCATCTCTTCGCCTTTCTTGAATACGTATTCGTTCTTTTTGTAGGTCCACTCGGTGACCTTGGGCAGGCGCGGTGGGTTGACCAGGCCGTGCCAGACGGTCGCCATGCTGCCGACGATGGTGGCGCCAACGAGCACCATCACGAATGGGCCGAACGCGGTCTCGAACTCGCACACAACGCGCTCGTTGCGCGCGAACAGGCCCGGCACACCGCGCGCAGTGGTCGGGTTGACCGAGAACAGCTCGCCCGGCACGTAGATCATGCGCTTCAGCGCGGCATCGCACGGCATGTGGATGCGGTGGTAGTCGCGCGGGCTCAGGTACAAGTTGGCGAAGCTGCCGTGCTCGAAGTGCCTGGCGAGCGAGGCATCGCCGCCGACCAGGGCGGTGGTGCTGAACTTGTGGCCCTTGGCCTGGAAAATCTGGTCACCTTCAATCGCGCCGAACTGGGAAATACGGCCATCGACCGGACATACGAAATCGGCCTTGGCAAGCGGGCGGGCGCCCGGTTTCAATGCGCGGGTAAAGAATTCGTTGAAGCTGTGGTAGCTGGCGATGTCCGGATTGGCCGCTTCGTCCATATTGACGTCGTACTTGGTCACGAACCAGCGGATCAGGCGGGTCGTCTTGTCGCCGCCTTTGGCGCCTGCCACGCGGCCAGCGAAATTGGTCAAAGCGCCCTTCGGGAGCAGGTATTGCGGCAGTACGGCAAGTCGGGACACGGTCGGCATTCCAATGATTTGAAGATCCCGAATTATATCCTTGCTACCGCCTGCACCATAGGGTACAGTTGCGACCAAGAATTATTTACATTTTTTGCAATAATGATTCGCCTGACACTCGCAGCAGCCGCCATCCTCGCCGCCACCCAGGCCATGGCCGAGGAAAACAAGCAGGAACCGGTCCAGAAAGTCGAAATCAAGGGCGCGGCCGAAACCTACAATCCCCGCAAGGACGATACCGCCAGCAAGATCATCGTCAGTAGCGATGAACTGAAGCGCTATGGCGATACCTCGATCGGCGATGCGCTGAAGCGCGTGCCGGGCGTGTCGGTCGGCGCCGGCGGCCGCGATATCCGCATGCGCGGCCTGGGCAGCGGCTATACGCAAATCCTGCTCAATGGCGAGCGCGTGCCGCCTGGCTTCAATATCGAGACGCTGGCGCCGGACAGCATCGAGCGCATCGAGGTGATTCGCGCCGCGAGCGCAGAGTTCAGCACCCAGTCGATTGCGGGCACGATCAATATCGTGCTGAAGAAGGCGGTCAAGACGGCCCAGCGTGAGCTGAAGTTCGGCGTCAGCCACAGCAAGGAAGCGACCAATCCGAACGGGAACCTGATTTTGTCGGACAAGGATGGCAATTTCTCCTATTCGATCAACCTGGGCGGCGGACGCTACGAATTCGAGCGCAATGGCGTCAATGCCGAAGAATTGATCGACCTGACCGGCAAGCCGCAGATGGAGCGCCGCATGCTGACCTACGACCGCGGCCATGCGCGCGGCCTGGAACTGTCGCCGCGCCTGAACTGGAACCTGGAGAATGGCGACACGCTGACGTCGCAGTCCTTCATCAACCGCAATATCTTCAAGAGCGCCATCGACCGCGTCTATGACGTCGATATCGGTGCAGCGCCGTTCTACGACGCTGTTCATATCCAGAACGAGAACAAGAGCCTGTTTGCGCGAACGGACTTGAACTGGGTGCACAAGTTCGGCGAGGGCGCCAAGCTGGACGCCAAGATCGGCGGCCACCGACTGCGTACCAATGGCAAGTGGTATGAATCCGATGCGAATGACGACGCATTGAGCCTGCAGCATGACGTGTTCAGCGGCGTGCGCGAGTGGGGCGTCAGCAGCACCGGCAAGTATTCGACGCCGGTCGGGGCCGACCACTCGCTGGCTGCCGGCTGGGACGCCGGCTACACCGACCGCGACGACTGGCGCAACCAGCGCGACCTGTTCAGCGCCGACGGCGCGCGCGACGACAAAGACGAAGGCTACCAGGCCACGTTGCGCCGTGCCGCCGCCTACGTGCAGGATGAATGGAACATCAGCAAGGCATGGTCGTTCTACGCCGGCTTGCGCTGGGAGGGCGTTCATACGCAAAGCTCCGGTTCCGGTTTTGACCCGGTCAGCAATCGCAGCAGCGTTTGGAGTCCGCTGGCGCAAACCCTGTACAAGCTTCCCAACGGCAAGGACCAGCTGCGCGCCGCGCTGACCCGCACCTACAAGGCGCCGCAGGCCTCGAACCTGTCGGGCCGCCGCTTTACGTCCACCAATAACAGCCAGATCGAACCGGACTGGATCGGCAACCCGAAGCTGAAGCCGGAGCTGGCGACCGGCATCGATGCCTCGTATGAGCATTACTGGGGCGAAGGCGCACTGTTCAGCGTGGCTGCCGCTGCCCGCCGCATCAACAACTTCACCCGCCGCACTGTCTTCCTTGACGACACCGGCCGCTGGGTGGCGACCATGACCAATAATGGCCGTGCCGATGTGCGCAGCGTTGACGTGGAACTGAAGTTTCCAATGAAGGCAGTCATGGATAAGGCACCGGCGCTCGATGTGCGCGCCAGCGTTAGCCGCAACTGGTCGCGGGTCGACTCCGTGCCGGGGCCGCACAATACGCTGGACCAGCAAGTGCCGCTGACCGCCATCTTCGGCCTCGATTACAAAACCCCGGATGGCATCTGGAGCATGGGCAGCAGTTTCAACCTGCGTACCAATGGCGCTGTCCGGCTGGAAGAGAATCGCTATAGCTGGGCAACGGTCGCGCGCCAGCTGGATGCTTACGTAGCCTGGAAACTTGATAGCAAGACCCAGCTGCGTTTCTCGGCCTGGAATTTGCTGAAACAGGATTTCCGGTCCAAGACTATCTACAATACGGATATTGGCTCGCTTACCTCGGAGCAGACCAGTTTCGGGTTCCGTAATATACGGTTGCAACTGGAGACGCGCTTCTGAAAGTAAATAGTTTTCTTATACCGGGATTTAATAGAAATGAAATAAAAAGCGCCACTTCTCAAATGTGTGGCGCTTTTTTTTTAATATGGTTAAATTATGTAGATAAAATCATCGTAACTATGGTACATTGCAGGGAAGAAATCTCACACATTGTCACACTTTGATTTTTCATACACTTAGGGTAAAGAAAGATGACCACCTACCAAGAATACCAAGCAAAAATTGCCGAGCTGCAAAACCTGGCAGCGGATGCCCGCAAAGCCGAAGTGCAAAAGGCAAAAGAGCAGATCTGGTCCATCATGCGTGAATATGACCTGTCTCCGGCTGATCTCGGCCCAGCGGCCAAGAGCAATAAGCCAGTCAAGCCGCGTGCCCGCGTGCCAATGAAATACCAGGACCCGGTATCGGGTTCCCAGTGGACTGGCCGCGGCCGTGCGCCGAAATGGCTGGAAGGCAAGAACAAGGAAGATTTCCTGATTAAATAAGCCGTTCGCGGCGAAAGGGGCGGATTAATATCCGCCCCTTTTCTTTTTATGCGACGAGATTATGTCGAGCATCGCTTTGCGGCCGCTGCTGGCGGCTTTCCTACTGTCGTTTGCCTCAACCGTGCTGGCCGCCCGGCCCATGCTGCTGACACCCGAGCGTGTATGGACAGGAGAAGGCGCGGCCCATGGCGGCTGGTCGGTACTGGTGGTCGACGGCAAGGTTGCCGCTGCCGGTCCCAGTGCCGGCATCACGGTGCCAGCCGATGCCGAGCGCGTCAGCCTGCCGGGCAAGACCTTGCTGCCCGGTTTAATGGACCTGCACTCGCACATCTTGCTGCACCCCTATAACGAAACCAGCTGGGACGACCAGGTGCTGAAGGAACCGGAAGCCTATCGCGTGCTGCTGGCAGCGCGCCATGTGCAGGCGCAGCTTCAATCGGGTTTCACCACCTTGCGCGACCTGGGTTCGGAAGGGGCGGGCTATGCCGACGTGTCGGTCAAGCGGGCGGTCGAGGAGGGCGTGCTGCCCGGCCCGCGACTGTTCGTGGCGACGCTGGCAATCGTGGCCAGCAGCAGCTATGGTCCGAACGCCAGGTCTTACCGGCCGGACATGAAGCTGCCGGTCGGCGCGCAGGAAGCAACCGGCGTCGATGAAGTCGTGAAGGCGGTGCGCGAGCAGGCGGCCCACGGCGCGGACTGGATCAAGGTGTATGCAGATTACCGCACCGGCCCGGACGGCTCGGCGCACGCCACCTTCAGCCAGCAGGAGCTGGATGCGCTGGTGGCGGCGGCCCATGGCTCCGGGCGGCGGGTGTCGGCCCATGCGGCGACCGACGAAGGCATGCGCCGCGCAGTGCTGGCAGGCGTCGACACCATCGAACACGGCTATGGCGGCAGCGAGGCGACCTTCAAGCTGATGGCCGAGCGCAAAGTTGCCTATTTCCCCACTTTGGCTGCGCCCGAAGCGACCAGCGAGTATTTCCAGAAGCATGTGCGCGGCACGGCGCCGACCCCTTCCATGCAGGCGGCGGCCAGGGCGTTCCAGCTTGCACGCAAGGCAGGCGTGACGATTGGCCTGGGTAGCGATGTTGGGGTGTTTGCCCATGGCGGCAGCGCGCGCGAGGCGGAATGGCTGGTCAAGCTGGGCATGACGCCGACCGAGGCGTTGCGGGCGGCGACCGTGGTGAATGCCGCGGTGCTGGACCGGGCGGCTTCGCTGGGGCAGGTAAAGCCGGGGTTCCTGGCCGACCTGGTGGCGGTGGAGGGCGATCCGACGGCCGATATTACGGCCTTGTACCGTGTTGCCTTCGTGATGAAAGGCGGCATTGTCCATCGAAACGTGCGATGATGAAGTATGTCCGCGATCCCCTTATTCCCGTTGCATACGGTGCTGTATCCGGATGGGTACCTGCCGTTGCAAATCTTCGAGGTGCGCTACCTCGACATGGTGAAGCGTTGCATCGAACATAAGGAAGATTTTGGCGTCGTCGCGCTGGTGCAGGGCGATGAAGTGCGCAAGCCGGAACAGCACGATACCTTGTGCGCGGTGGGTACCATGGCGCATATCGCGGAATGGAAAGCGATCATGCCTGGCCTGATGCAGTTGCGCTGCAGCGGGCGGCAGCGCTTTCGCATCGTCTCCGCCGAACAGCTGAAACATGGCTTGTGGATGGCGGAGGTGGCGCCGATCGATGACGACATGACGGTGCCCATTCCGGCCGACCAGCAGGACGTGGCGGACAGCCTCGGCATCCTGATCCAGACCTTGCAGGAGCGCGGCATTCCGCCCGGGCAGATGCCGATGCAGGCGCCTTATCGCTTGCAGGAGGCAGGCTGGGTGGCAAACCGCTGGTGCGAGTTGCTGCGCCTGTCGCTGGCACAGAAGCAGCTCCTGCTGGCGCAGGAAAACCCGGTGCTGCGCCTGGAGCTGGTGCAGGATGTGATGATCGAACATGGCCTGCTCAATTAGGGCATCGCTGGCCCTATGCGCTTGACGGCGTCCGGCGCTACACTGGCTGCATGTACCTTCCAACTGCTTTCGCTGAAGACCGTCTTGAGGTCAAACATGGGCTGATCCGGGCGTATCCGCTCGGGATGCTGGTGATTGCCGGCGCCGCGCCGACGGCGGACCTGGTGCCGTTCGCGCTTTATCCTGACGAGGGCGAGGCGGGGCTGGGCGTGCTGCGGGCGCATATTGCGCGCGCCAATCCGGCCTGGAAGGCGCTGGCAGCCGCCGGTGAGTGCCTGGTCGTGTTCCAGGGGCCGGAAGCATATATCAGCCCGACCTGGTACGCCTCGAAGGCGACCTCCCATAAGGTGGTGCCGACCTGGAACTACGCCATGGTGCAGGTGAGGGGCCGGGCAAGGGTAGTGGAAGACGCAGCTTGGCTTGGCCAGCAGCTGCGTGCCTTGACCGCCCTGCAGGAAGGCGCCATGCCGGAGCCCTGGGAAGTGGACGACGCTCCGCTCGATTTCATCGAAGGCTTGCTGAAGGCGATCATTGGCATCGAGATTCCCATCGCGTCCATTAGCGGCAAGTGGAAGGTCAGCCAGAACCGCGGGGTCGCCGACGCGAGCGGCGTCGTGGCGGGGCTGCGTGAGCGGGCCGCCGCAGCCGATGGCGCTGCGTCGATGGCGGCGCTGGTGGCCGAGCGCATTGCGCCGGACCTCAAGCCGGACTGAGCTCCTCTTCCTGGGCGTGCACGTGCATGGACCACGTCACGCCGGCGATCAGCAGCACGATGGCGGCGATTTCGAGTGGGCGCGGGAACTGCTGCTTGTAGATAAAACCGTACATCAGCGCGAACAGGGTTTCGAACAGGATCAACTGGCCGGACAAGGTAATCGGTACGCGCCGGCTGGCGATATTCCACAAGTGGTTGCCGATCACCGAGGCGCCCAGGGCCAGCAGGCTATTGCAGATCCAGAACAGCGTCCAGTCCCGTCCCGAAGCGGCACCGGCCGCGCCAGTCACGTCGCCATGGAAGATGGCAAAGGCAATTCCGCCCACCACCAGGGCAATCAGCCCGGTCGACAGGCCATACAGGGCCGACCACTCCGCGCTGCTGTAATGCGGATTGCGTTTCAGGTAGCGCGCGTTATCCAGCGTGTACCAGCTCCAGCATAGCAAGGCGCCGGTCGCGCATGCAACGCCAATGACCGTGTTGATCATCGATGCGCCGGCAGCGGCAGCGTGCTGGAACACGTCGATATTGATGCAGGCGATGCCGGCGGCGGTCACCAGCAGGGGCATGGCCAGCTGCCGCAGCGGCACCGCGCCATGGTCATTGCGTCCCATCAGGGTGACGGCAATCGGCAGCACGCCGATGATCAGGGAGGTCGGCGCCACGCCGGCCAGCTTCACGCCCAGCGCGAGGAACATGTAGTAAATGAGGTTGCCGGCCAGCGCGTGCCGCACCAGGGCGAAGTAGTCATCCCGCTCGAGGCGGCCGATCAGGTTGCGCAGGCGCGGCAGCATCAGGACCAGGGCAATCGCGCCGTAGGCCATGTAGCGGCCGACCGCCATTTCCAGCGGCGTGAAGGCCGCCAGCAATTCCGGCACCACGAACACCATCCCCCACATCGCGCCCGCCAGCAGGCCGCACACAACTCCAGTCCACATGCAATATTTCCCCGTTTAAACCTGCGACAGTGTCGCACAGCTTGCGATATCTTGCTGGATATGGACAAGACCTTGATCGCCGCGTTGCAGCGCGAGGCGCGGCCACTGGAAACGGCGGAGGACCTGGACTACCTGCTCGACTGCATCGGCGACGCCTCGCTGGTGCTGCTGGGCGAAGCCACCCACGGCACCAGCGAGTTCTACCGCTTGCGCGCCGACATCAGCAAGCGGCTGATCGTCGACAAGGGCTTCGACGCCATCGCGGTCGAAGCCGACTGGCCGGACGCCCTGCGCGTCAGCCGCTATGTGCAGCACGGCGGCGGCGACATGAGCGCCGAGCAGGCGCTGTCGGGTTTCAAGCGCTTCCCGCAGTGGATGTGGCGCAACCATGAAATCGTGGACCTGGTGAACTGGCTGCGCGTGCACAACCACCACGTCGCCAGCCCGGCGCGCCGCTGCGGCTTCTACGGCCTGGACCTGTACAGCCTGCAGCAGTCGATGCATGCGGTGATCGATTACCTGGACCAGGCCGACCCGCAAGCGGCGGCACGGGCGCGGGAGCGCTATGGCTGCATCGATCACTTCGCGAAAGACCCGCAGCGCTACGGCTATGCCACCAGTTTCGGCATGAAGCCCGATTGCGAGGCCGAGGTGCTGCGCCAGCTGGTCGAGATGAACCGCGCCGCCAACGAGCACCTGCGCACGGGCGTGGTGCCGGACGAATTCTTCTACGCCCAGCAGAACGCGCGCGTGACGCGCAATGCGGAGGTGTATTACCGCGCCATGTTCAAAGGGCGCGACGAGTCATGGAATGTGCGCGATTCGCATATGGCGGAAACGCTGCAGGCCTTGCGGGAACACCTGGGGCAGAGCATCGGCCGGCCGGCACGCATCGTGGTGTGGGCGCACAACTCGCACCTGGGCGACGCGCGCCACACGGAAATGGGCAAGCACGGCCAGTTGAACCTGGGCCAGCTGTTGCGTGAGCGGTACCGGCCGCAGGACAGTTTCCTGCTGGGCTTTACCACGCATGCGGGCAGCGTGACGGCGGCCAGCGACTGGGACGGTCCGGCCGAGCTGAAATCCATCGTGCCGTCACGGCCGGACAGCGTCGAGCGCGTGCTGCATGAGGTGGGAATACCGGCCTTCCTGCTGCCGCTGCGTGGCCGCAGCAGCGCGCTGGCCCAGGCGCAGGGGCGGTTGCTGGAAAGGGCGATCGGAGTGATTTACCGGCCCGATACGGAGCGCATGAGCCATTACTTCTTCGCCGATGCGGAGCAGCAGTTCGACGCGCTGATCCACGTGGACCGCACCACGGCCTTGCGGCCGCTCGAGCGTTCAGCCCTGTGGCAGCACGAGGAGCCGGCCGAGACTTATCCATCCGGCTTGTAGCGCGATGGAGAGCGCCAGGTTCACGATCACGGTGAGCCAGAATTTGACCAGGAAGGATGTCTTGGACGATTTGTGGCGCAGCAGCTGCTGCGCGGCGAGGCCGCCGGGCCAGCCGCCGGCCAGTCCCAGCAGGAGCAGCGTGCGCTCGGGCGTGCGGCGGCGGCCCTGGCGGGCGGCCGACTTGTCGAGCGCATAGGCGATGAAGCACGCCGCGCTGGCGACTGCATACAGCGCGGCGGCAAACAGCATCAGAAGTAGTTCAGGCCCAGGGCCGCCTTGACTTCATCGGTGGTGCGGGCGGCAACTTCGCGCGCGCGCATGGTGCCTTCCTTCAGCACCTGCATGATGTAGCCCTTGTCCTTGGCCAGTTCTTCGCGGCGGGCGCGGATCGGGGCCAGCATGTCCTGCAGCACGGCTTCCAGGCGCTTCTTGACGACGGAGTCGCCCAGGCCGCCGCGCACGTAGTGGTCTTTCATCTCCTGCAGGCTGGCCTTGTCGGTGTCGAAGGCATCCAGGTAGATGAAGGCGACGTTGCCTTCCAGGTGGCCCGGATCGGACACTTTCAGGTGCAGCGGGTCGGTGTAGACCATCTTCACCGCCGCGGTGATTTCGGCTGCGCTGGCGCCCAGGTTGATCACATTGCCCAGCGATTTGGACATTTTCGCCTTGCCGTCGATACCCGGCAGACGGCCCACTTCCGGCACCACGGCCTTGCATTCGACCAGGATGTCCTTGTTGGCCAGGCGGTTAAACTTGCGCACGATCTCGTTGGTCTGCTCGATCATCGGGATCTGGTCTTCGCCGACCGGAACGATGGTGGCTTTGAAGGCTGAGATATCGGCAGCTTGCGAAGCAGGGTAGGTCAGAAAGCCGGCCGGGATGTCGCGCTCGAAGCCGCGCAGCACGATTTCCTGCTTCACGGTCGGGTTGCGCTCCAGGCGCGCCACGGTGACCATGTTCAGGTAATAGAAGGTCAGCTCCGCCAGTTCAGGGATCTGCGACTGGATCAGGATGGTCGACTTGGCCGGGTCAATGCCGCAAGCCATGTAGTCCAGCGCCACTTCCACCACATTACGGTGCACCTTGTTGGTGTCTTCCATATTGTCGGTCAGTGCCTGCGAGTCGGCCAGCATGATGAACTGATTGTAATCATCCTGGTAGGAAACGCGGTTGCGCAGGCTGCCGACGAAGTGGCCGAGGTGCAGCGGGCCGGTCGGACGGTCGCCGGTCAGGATAATCGGTTTGGCGTTGGATGCTGGCTGGCTCATAGGGTTCCTTCTGCTTGCCCCTATCGATTGCGCCAAGAAAAACGCCACCTGAGAGAGGCGGCGTTGATATTAAAATCACATCACTTTTCAGTGGCCGCGCTATGTCAGCGGCGCCACCAATTGCGGGAGAAAAGATGTGATTGGATAAATTTCATCCCGCAATGGTTACAGTTCAGCGCGGCCCTGTCAAGCCCGGCTAGTAGCGGTTCGGGTTATTCGGGCGGTCATCCAAGCGGTTTGGCACGCCGTCGTTGTCGCGGTCGCGGTCATAGCGGTTGGGGATGCCGTCGCGGTCCCGGTCGCCGCGTTCCCAGCGGCCGCGCTCCATGCGCCAGCGGCCATTGTCCATCTGGGCCCAGGCCGGCTCGCGCCAGTAGTAGCCGTGGCGGGCGCGCACGTATTTGCCGTTGACCCATACGTGGCGGTGGCCGTTCCAGCGCCAGTAGCCTGGCGTCCAGACAAAACCGGACCGGGCAGGGGGAATGACTTCCTCACGTGGTGGCGGTGGGGCAACACGCACTACGACCACATCGGCGCTGGCGACCGGCGCCCAGGCGAGGCCGCCGCCCAGGGAACCGGCCAGAAGGGTGGCAATGAGCAATTTTTTCATGATTGGCTCCTTCCATTCATAGTAAGAGCCATTTTTGCTGAGGCTGCCGCGGCCGTATGTGCGCGCACTAGCTTTCATCCTGGCATTGATTTTCTAGTAATATTGCGCAAGTTTATGCTCCTGGAGTTCCCATGCGTCGCTGCCTCACCCTCATTTCCCTCCTGCTGGCCTCCCAGGCAGGTGCGCAAACCTCGCCCATGGCGCCCGACATCGCTCCCGGTTTCGAGGCGCCACAGGACCAGGCGGATTACATCAAACGCGTGGTGATGATCCCGATGCGCGATGGCGTGCGGCTGCATACCGTGATCGTGGTGCCGAAGGGGGCGAGCAAGGCGCCGATCATCCTGACACGTACGCCTTACAACGCGGATGGCCGCGCGAAGCGCAATGTGAGCCCGTATATGCAGTCGGCGCTGCCGCAGGGGGACGAGGTATTCGGCCGTGATTTCATCCGCGTATTCCAGGACGTGCGCGGCAAATATGGCTCCGAGGGCGATTATGTGATGACCCGCCCGGTGCGCGGCCCGCTTAATTCAAGCCAGACCGATCACGGCACAGACGCCTGGGACACCATCGACTGGCTGGTGAAGAATGTGCCGGAGACAAACGGCAAGGTCGGCATGATCGGTTCTTCGTATGAAGGCTTTACCGTGCTGATGGCGCTGACCGAGCCGCATCCGGCACTCAAGGCTGCAGTGCCAATGAGCGCAATGGTCGATGGCTGGCGCGGCGACGACTGGTTCCACAACGGCGCCTTCCGCGTCAATACGCTCGATTACATCGCCAGCCAGAATACGGTAAAGGGCCGCGGCGAGGCGCTGGCGACCGGCGCCTATGACGATTACGACGTCGTGCTGCGCGGCGGCTCGATGGCCAGCCTGGCGCGCAAGTACGGGCTGGACCAGCTCAATTTCACCAAAAAGCTGTTCGAGCATCCCGCTTACGACAGCTTCTGGCAGGAGCAGGCGCTGGACCGTATCCTGGCCAAGCGGCCTTTGTCGGTGCCGACCATGCACGTCGTGGGGCAGTGGGACCAGGAAGATATTTACGGTACTTACGCGACCTATGCCGCGCTGGAAAAGCTGGACAAGGATAACAAGCTGAATTTCCTTGCGATCGGACCGTGGCGCCATAGTGGCGTCAATTACGACGGTTCGACGTTGGGGGCGCTGCAATTCACCGGCGATACGGCGCTGGAATTCCGCCGCGACGTGATGGTCCCTTTCCTGAAGCAGTACCTGGTCGATGGCGCCCAGGCAGCCGATACACCACCGGTGCTGACCTACCAGACCGGCAGCAATAAATGGCAGCGACTGGCGCAGTGGCCGGTATCGTGTGCGACGGGCTGTGCCTCGACCGCGAAAGCGGTGTACCTGCAGGATGGCTTCAAGCTGTCGTGGGCGCAAGCAGGCAACGCGAAGGGCTTCGACGAGTATGTCGCCGATCCCGCCAAGCCGGTGCCGTTCGTGCCACGTCCGGTGCGCATGGGCGACGAGAACGTGTGGAAGCCTTGGCTGGTGCATGACCAGCGCTTCGTCAGCGACCGTACCGACGTGTTGAGCTATGTGTCGGAGCCATTGAAAGAACCACTGGTGCTGTCCGGCGCACCGCAGGTGCACCTGGTGGCGTCCACCTCGGGCAGCGACGCAGACTGGGTGGTGAAGGTGATCGACGTTTATCCTGACGAGGTGCCGTCGCAGCCGAAACTTGGCGGCTTCCAGTTGCCGCTGTCGATGGATATTCTACGCGGGCGCTATCGCGACAGCTTCGAGAAGCCGACGGCCATCCCATCAAACAAGCCGGTGCAGTTCAATTTTGCGCTGCCGCCGGTGAACCACGTCATCCTGCCGGGGCACCGCCTGATGATCCAGGTGCAGTCAAGCTGGTTCCCGCTGTATGACCGTAATCCGCAGACCTTCGTGCCGAACATCTTCCTCGCGGCGCCGGGCGATTACAAGAAGGCGACGCAGCGCGTGTTCCATGGCAGCTCGGTTGAACTGCCGGTGGTGGAGAAGTAATGAACGTGTTGCAAAGACTGCTTGTCGTTGCATTTGCGCTGGCGTTGACGGCATGCGCCTCTTCCGGCCCTCGGCGAGTCGTTACTGATAACTATATTTCGCCGAATTTCCAGCAGCCGCCTGCGAAGTCCTTGATCGTCTTGCTGCCGGCGGACGTCGAGGCTGAGGACATGCGGCCCGGCGTCGCATCCATGCTGAACGCGTTGAACCAGAAACTGAGCGCAGCCGGGTATAAAGTCGTCGCCTTGGACCAGGCTAGCCATGACGTGATCTGGCAGCAGGAAGTCCAGGATGTTGGGGGCGTTTATGATCCCAATACTGGCGCCGTTCGCGAGCTGGCAATGATGAATGCGGTGGGACACCTGGTGCAGCGCGTCAGTTCGGAAACCGGGGCGGGAATGGTCATTCTGCCGCGGTTTGTGCTGCGGCGTGCCGAGATTGCCGGCATGTCCGCGGTCTGGGATGGGCAGCAACGCCGCGTCCCCACATTTGGCACTGCCGGCGATACGCTAACGCAAAGCGGCTCAACGCTGGGACTGTCGGTTAGCCTGCAAATGATTGCGACAAGCGGTGAGCTGTTAATGAACACGTACGGAGGCGCTTTGCTTCCCTATCGGGTCAACGCCAGGACTGCGAAGAACGAGGTGCGTGCCGACTTGTTTGCGGATGAGGCTGAGGTTGCGGAAGGTGTAGCCATTGCGTTGGCGCCGTTCTTCAGGAGGCGATAACTTACTGTGTGGACTCTGGAAAGGAGGTTCGTTCAAATGCTGCAAACAGCAAAATACCGAATCACAAATTATGGAGCTACATATGCAAGTACACATCTTCAGAGGTCCGGGCCGCATTTTTGGCTTTACCGCACAAGCATCGGGTGAGAACCTGCCGCAGAAGTATGCGCCATGGTCGGAATTCAAGACCATCGAGCTGCGCAAGGACGAGCGCACACCGGGTGTCGATGCGAACGAATGCCTGAGCGATATCGAGACTTATGGCTTTCACGTCACCGATGCGCATGTCCGAATCACCGATGACGCTATTCGTTAATGCCTGTCAGGGCAAGGGCCGATGGCCCAAGCCACCGTTTCCGGCCTGCCGGGGGTTCATCGCGGCAGGCCTTTCATTCAAAAGTCTCATGAACACGTATGATCGCTGGAAGGAATTGGGGCGTCCAATCGACTATCTTATGACGTGCTGGCTCGCCGCCCAATCGTCCGATTCTCAGGTCAAAGAGGAAAATCGATGGGCCTTTATGGAACCTGTCGATGAAGCTCGAGATAATCCAGAAAGGGCTTGGGAGTGCATCCTTTTCGTCGAACAGGATCCAAGGTTTCCAAACGAGGCCCTGGGAGTCATGGCCGCAGGGGCGTTGGAAGATCTCCTTTCGTACCACGGGCCGGCGTTTATTGACAGGGTGGAGCAACAGGCCAAGACAAGCCGGCGCTTCGCATGGATGCTTGGCGGCGTCTGGCGGTCCACAATGAGTGACGAGGTTTGGAACCGGGTACAGGCGGTATGGGACAGGCTAGGCTGGGACGGCAACCCGGCCGAGGCTTAGTTCTCAATCGCCCTAGGCGAAAAGTTTGCGTGAAAGAGCCCAATGCGTCGACGGAGCGAAATTGGTAGTATCGCGAGCGGCTTGCTGCAATCATTTGTGAGCCGAAACAATGACGTCGAAGGTTATTGGGGGATCGGCGTGCTCTATCTTTACGCGCAACAAGCCGGTCAGCTCAAGGTGACGGTTGATATTCTGCGAGAGTCGGTGGATCCACCGCATACCCAATTGTTGCGCATATATCGGAGGCCGAATTTCGAGGCACTCATTGCTGGTTATCGGACCATGCTGCGCGCATTGTTGAACAAGCGCGGAGTGCCTGTTGTTTGGGTCGCAGAGGCTGTTTTCAGCATCGAGTTCGAGAGCCTGCTCGCCAAGCCGGCTTATCCGAGGATTGGTGAAAAATCCGAGCCTTTTGTATGCATGCTGAGGATTAAGGACGATCTCGGAAGGGAGCGTGTCTTTCGCGCCGATGGGTCGTGCTGGCCACACGACCCTTGGCGAGAAATGAGCCGTTTGTAAGATGATTGCAGATAAATTTGATATTGATGCCGCTGTAGCCATTGTCAAAGCAGGAGATGCCACCGACATGGCCTTGCTGAAGTGGGTTCAGGACCTGAACTGGCCAGTGGCGCGTGTGCTGGCGCTGGCGAGCTAGAGGCGGGGACCATCCCTTGGAGTGTTCGCCGCGGACAATTGCTGCTAAAGTGCTAGCCTTGTTGACGACCGGGAGAAATACAAGTGAAGTATTTGCCGATCCTTCTCGCCGCGATTGCGCACGTTACAGTTAGCGCGGCCGAACCGACGACAACTCGATTAGCTGCGGCGAAAACGCCGCCTTACACCTTCATCGAGGGCAAAGTCCCGGAGGATGTGCAGCCGGACGGGAATTCGATCGTGTTTGAGGGACCCAAGGAGATCCTGGTCATCGACACCGGTCGCCATCCCGAGCACACCGACAAGATCATCGCCGTGGCAAGGGCACGCAACAAGCCGATCACCGCCATCATCAACACGCACTGGCACCTGGACCATGCGACCGGCAATGCGCGTATCCGTGCCGCGTATCCAGGCGCGAAGCTTTACACGAGTACGGCCGTAGAGGGCGCGTTGAAAGGCTTCCTGATCCGGAATGTCGAAAAAGCGAAGGCAAGGCTGGAAGATCCATCCGTGCCTGAACCACGCAAGGCCGATACGCGGCTGTACCTGAACGCCATCAACGATCCCGCCAACCTGATTCCTGACCAGCCGGTTAAAGGAACGATGCCGGTCAAGCTGGGCGAGCGCGAGCTGCAACTGCACCTGGCAAAGTACGCGGCCACGGAGGGCGATGTCTGGGTTCACGACCCGGCCAGCAAAACTGTGTTTGTTGGAGACCTGGTGGTGGTGCCGTTGCCGTTCTTTGATACGGGCTGTGCGGAAGGCTGGCGCCAGGCGCTGGCCGAGATCGACGAGCTGGATTTCCAGACCCTGGTACCGGGTCACGGTTTGCCGATGGACCATGCGACGTTCTCCGGCTACCGCAGTGCATTTGATGCGTTCACCGCTTGCGCCGAAAGCAGCCAGTCCACTGCAAGCTGTGTCGCAATGTGGATGCAGAAGGGAGCGTCCTTCGTGGCCATGCATCCGGACCCCAAGTATTCGGAGACAGCGCTTGCGTACTATGTTGACCAGGTGTTGCGTGTTCCCGCAAAGCGCGCTGAATATTGCGGCAAAGCTGAATGAAACCGCATGACCGCCTTATCAAGGAAGCGGCAAAACGCCACTTGGCGCCTATTGGTGGTATCCAGAAGGGCCGGTCCAGGATCTGGCTGGTGGATTGTGGATGGTTCGCCGCGATCGTCGAGTTCCAGCCCAGCTCCTGGTGCCAAGGATCTTATCTTAATGTGGGCGCCCATTTCCTGTGGCGTGCTTCGGATGATATTTCCTTCGACTTCGGTTACCGAAAGGAAGGGTTCGTGGAGTTTGTAGATGAGGATCAGTTTGCGCCGGAAGTAGAGTCGCTTGCACGAAGAGCAGCGGACGAAGTTGGCTTGTTGCGGACCAAGTTGCATAGCCCTTTGGTCGTACATTCCATGACGCCCAAGAATACAGGGGAAGAATGGATCGACCGCTTCCATCGCGGGGTTTCCCTTGGATTGGCTGGTCGGGCTGACGATGCTGCGTTCGTTCTGGGCTCGGCGAATGAGGAATCGGCTTTATTGATTCCCTTGCTTGCTGATGCGGCCGCGTTCGAGGCGAGGGTCGTTGAACAGATCAAGGCCCGTCGCGCGGCACTGAATTTTCCTGCATTGAACGAGTCGCTTTGGAATCTAGGGGCACGGACCCAAGTTCGTGTCTAAGCCAGTCGCATCAGTACTGCACCGGTTGCAATTGCTGCGATGGCGAGGGCGCGCTTGCTGCCTATGCGTTCGGACAGGAAGAATTTGGCGATCAGCGCTGCGAACAGGATCGAGGTTTCGCGCAGGGCTGCGACGGCGGCTAGCGGAGCGACCGTCATCGCCCACAGTGCGAGGCCGTACGCGCCGAGTGTTCCGGCGCCGCCAAGGATGGCGACTTTCCAGTATTGTCTTGCGTACTCGTTCAGCTCGCGTGGGCAGCGGAGGAGGCACCAGGCCAGCAGGCCGATGGCGCTAAGCACGTGGAGCCACATGACATAGGCGGCTGGCGCGGCCGAAGCGCGGGCGCCGAGGCCGTCGATCAGCGTGTAGGCTGCGATCACCAGTGCGTTAAGCAGGGCGTAGGCAGTTGCCTGTCGGCGGGAACGGGTGGCCGCATCAGCGCTTGCACCGGACCGTGTGGCGAACCAGAGGCCGAAAATTCCGCCGCTGATGCAGGCAACGGCCGCGTACTGCGTGACACTCAGGTGCTCGCCCAGCAGCGGCACGCTGGAAAGGGCGACGAGCAGCGGCGCGCTACCGCGCATCAGCGGGTAGGCGTGGCTCATGTCGCCGTGGCGGTAGGCTGCGGCGAGCAAGCCGTAATATGCGTAGTGAATGACGGTGGAGGCCAGCGCGTAAGGCCAGCTCGCAGCAGCGGGTTGCGCAAGGAAGGGCAGTAATGGCAGCGAGATCAGGCCTGCGCCGCTGGCCACCAGCACGCTGCTCAGGAACGGATCGCGGCCTTTCTTGACCAGCGCATTCCAGCCGGCGTGCAGCAGCGCGCCGCACAGGACAATGGCGACAACCGAGGGCGCCATCAGCGGGGCCGCACGCTTTCGGCGAGGATTTCCGGACGGTGGTAGCGCTGGAAGCCTTCCATTACTACGTTTGACTTGGCGGCCCGCTCCAGCAATTCGAGCAGCACGGCGCGGTCATCAGGATTCAGGGCAGATCGCGAGACGTAAACACCGGTTTGCTGCCACGGCAGCTCGGGAATAGCCTCCATGCGCAACCGATCCAGCATGCCGTTCACGCGCGTTTCGCGATTGATGGCACCCGCAAGAATGGTTGGCCCCATGATCGTGATGTCCACCGCGCCAACGTACAGAAGTCTGGCGACGGCGCTGGGATCGACTTCGGTGAACAGCCGCCCCTGGCGTGCCAGTTCCCGCACGATGGCCTGGTAGGCATCGCCGTAGTCGTAGCCACGGACAATTGCCACGCGCAGGTCGCGCCGGTCCAGCAGGTCCTGGGCATTGGTGATCTGCGGACGCTGGCTTTGCAGCGAGATCAGAACGGCGCGATGGCCCACCATCGGCACGAAGATGCCGTGGACGTCGCGCGCCGGGGTGCGGGTGGCCGGCAGCAGCAGGTCGGCTTTGCCGGACTCAAACAGCAATTCCTGGCGGGCTCGCGGCACCGAGGTAAAGGTGAAATGACAGCCGGCACGTGGGCCAAGGCTGCGGAAGATCTCGGGATAGATTCCGCTGAACGTCCCGTTGCCGACGATGACGCTGACGCCCGTGCTGGACACGGGTACCACGATGTCGCGCGAGCAGTCGGCATGCGAAGGCAGGGCGGCCGCCAGCGGCAGGGCGGCGAGCAACTGGCGGAAGAGGCTGTGCACGCGTCCGGTCATACGATGATTATGCGCCCGTTTCCGTGGTCGCCGTGGCGGCCATATGGTGCTGGCGGAAGTAGCGCCGCGCCACGTAAATGCCGACCGCCTGCATCGCCGCACAAAGGAAGAAAGTGCTGCCGATGCGCCAGTCGCTTGGCGGCAGGTGGCTGACGGTGCCCAGGATGGCGCCGCCCAGCAGCGGCATGATCACCGTGCCAAGGCTGCTGATCGACTGCAAAGAGCCCATTAACTCACCCTGTTCGTTGGCCGGCGTCGCTTTCGACACGATGCCCTGCAATGCAGGACCGGCAGCGAAGGCGAGCAGGTTGCACAGGATGAAGACGTACATCATCCAGCCTTGCGTGGCCAGGCCGTACAGCATATAGGTAATGGCGCCCGAGGTCAGGCCCAGCAGCGACAGGCGTACTTCGCCGAACTTGCGGATCAGGACGCCGAGCAGGCCGGCCTGCACCACGGCCGCCGTCAGGCCGACGCAAAAGAGTGCCGCGCCGTTTTCCGCCGGACTCCAGCCGAAGCGGAAGTGGGTGTACAGCACCCAGGTTGACTGCAGCATCATCTGCGCGCCGGTGACCAGGGCAAAGGTGATGACGAGGCCGCGGATATCCTGGCGCCGGGCCAGCTTGGCCAGGGAGTTGAAGGGATTGACCGACACCAGCTTGAATTTGGTGCGCTGCGCTTCCGGCAGCGACTCCGGCACGAAGAAATAGCCGTAGATGAAGTTGGCGAAGGACAGCGCTGCCGCGACGTAGAACGGCAGGTGCAGGTTGACGTCGCCCAGCAGGCCGCCCAGCATCGGGCCGCAGATGAAGCCCAGGCCGAACGTGGCGCCGATCTTGCCAAAGCTCTTGGCGCGGTCTTCGTGGGTCGAGATGTCGGAGGCATAGGCCGAGGCGACAGACATGCTGGCCGACGACATGCCGCCGATCACGCGGCCAATGAACAGGCAGGCGAGGTTGGGCGCCCAGGCGGTGGTCAGGAAGTTGATGCCCATGCCGGCCATGGAATACAGCAGCACGGGGCGGCGTCCGACGCGGTCGCTGATCGCGCCCAGCATCGGCATGAAGATAAACTGCAGCAGGCCGAAGGTGGCTCCCAGGATGCCGTACCACAGCGCATGCAGTTCGCGGTCCTGCACATATTGGCCGACCAGGATCGGCAGCACCGGCACGATGATCCCGATACCCAGCATGTCGATGAAGATGCTGACCAGGACGAAGTTCAGGTTGGCTTTCGATTTAATGCCGCTCATGCCGCCACCGCCCATTCTGCGACAAAGCTGTCGCGGAAGGCCAGCAGCTCGTGCAGGCGCTGCTCGCCCAGCGCGCGCCCGGCAGCGGTCTGCATGGTGCCGGGCAGGGTGGCCAGCTTCACTTCGATGTGGTCCAGCGAATAGACCTTGTCGTTGCGCTCGCGATTGACGGCCAGTGGATCGTCAGGGTGTGCCAATGCGGTGCCCATGCGTCCCGTGATATAGAACATGCGCGCCAGTCCGACGGCGCCCAGCGCGTCCAGGCGGTCGGCATCCTGCACGATGCACGCTTCCAGCGTGGTGGGCTGCAGCGCGGCGGAAAAGCTGTGCGTTTCGATGGCGTGGGCGACTGCGTCCAGCCGGTCGGCCGGGAAGCCTGCCGCGGCCAGTTCGGTGCGCGCCAGCGCTGCCGCCTGGCGCGAGGCAAGGTGGCGTTCGGGGTGGTTCTTCGGCAGGTTGACCAGGTCGTGCAGGTAGCAGGCTGCCATCACAACCAGGCGGTCGGCTTCGGGATGCTGTTCCAACAACAGGTTGGCGTTACGCCACACCCGGTGCAAATGATTGGTGTCGTGGGCGCCGTCGTCGCCCGCCGCCGCGCTGGCCAGCGCGACCAGGCGCGGCTGCCAAGTGCTCAGAGTGATTTCCATAAAACCTTGATTCCGTTTTTAGCTGCGCAATTGTGCCATGTATTTATCGCAAGCTTGCATGTTTCTCTAGAGCAAAATTGTTGATGATTATTTTATTGGTCTACGGTAACATTATGCTGTCATCGTTCATAAGTGAAAAATTATCATGACTACAACTACCAGCCAAGCTGCCGAGTTCCTGGCCTTTACCCTGGGGCAGGAAGAATACGGCATCGACATCCAGAAGGTCAGCGAGATTCGCAGCTACGAGAACCCGACCCGCATCGCCAGCGCGCCGGACTACGTGAAAGGCGTGATCAACCTGCGCGGCCTGATCGTGCCGATCATCGACATGCGCGTGCGCTTCCAGCTTGGCGAGCCGACTTACGGCCCGTTCACTGTGGTCATCATCCTGCATATCGGCGCCCGTACCGTTGGGATCGTGGTGGATGCCGTGTCCGATGTCACGACCTTGCAGCCGGAGCAGATCAAGCCTGCGCCGGACATCGGTGGATCCATGGATACTGAATACATCACCGGCCTGGGCACCATTGATGACCGCATGCTGATCCTGGTCGATATTGAACGCTTGATGTCTTCTGCTGACATGGGCCTGATCGAGAAGATGGCGGCATGAAGTTCCTGAATAACCTGAATATCGGCAAACGCCTGGCATTCGGCTTTGCCGTTACCCTTGCACTGTCCATCGTGATTGCTGCCATCGGCGTGTGGCGCCTGCAGCAAGTGGCCGGCGCTACGCGCCATATGATGGAAACGCCACTGGCGAAAGAACGCATGATCTCCGACTGGTATTCGAAGATCGACAGCGCCATCCGCCGCACCACGGCGATCGCCCGCAGCAGCGACGCTTCGCTGGGCGCTTTCTTCGCCGAGGAATCGAAGGCATCGACGGCGGCCTCGTCCGACCTGCAAAAGCGTATCGAGCCGCTGATCAGCGACCCGGACGAGAAGGAACTGTTCGACCGCATCATGGCCCAGCGCAAGGTGTATATCGCCTCGCGCGACGGCGTTGCGAAATTGAAGACCGACGGCGACCTTGAGCAGGCGAACCAGGTATTTGAAAAGACTTACCGCCCGGCTGCCGCGCAATACCAGGCGCTGGTGCAGGACCTGCTTGCCATGCAGCGCGGGAAGATCGACGCCATCGGCAAGGAAATCGACAGCGTCTCCGCCAACAGCCGCAGTTTGCTGACGGTGCTGGCCGTGCTGGCGGTGGCGTTCGGCGCGCTATGCGCCTACGTGCTGACCAAGGGCATCACCACGCCGTTGTCGCGTGCAGTCGACGCAGCGCGCCGCGTGGCTGCGGGCGACCTGACAGGCGATATCCGCGTGCATGGCAATGACGAAACGGGCCAGTTGCTGGGCGCATTGCGCGACATGAACCAGGCCTTGCTCAACATCGTCAGCGAAGTGCGCAACGGCACCCATTCGATCACCATCGCTTCCAGCGAGATCGCGGCGGGCAACCAGGACCTGTCGGCGCGTACCGAGCAGCAGGCCGCGTCGCTGGAGGAAACCGCATCGTCGATGGAAGAACTGACTTCGACCGTCAAGCAGAACGCCGATAACGCACGCCAGGCCAACCAGTTGGCCGGCGCGGCGGCATCGGTGGCGCGCAAGGGCGGCAGCGTGGTGTCGGAAGTCGTGGGCACCATGGAATCGATCGATGCTTCCTCGCGCAAGATCGTGGACATTATTGCCGTGATCGACGGCATTGCGTTCCAGACCAATATCCTGGCGCTGAATGCGGCGGTGGAAGCGGCGCGCGCCGGCGAGCAGGGCCGCGGCTTTGCGGTCGTGGCATCGGAAGTGCGCAACCTGGCGCAACGTTCGGCAGCGGCGGCGAAAGAGATCAAGGAACTGATCGGCGACTCGGTCGAGAAGGTCAATGCCGGCACGCGCCTGGTATCGGATGCGGGCAATACCATGGAGGAAATCGTCTCCAGCGTGCAGCGCGTGTCGGACATCATCAGCGAGATCACGGCTGCCAGCGCCGAGCAGAGCTCGGGCATCGACGAAGTCTACAAGGCTGTCGGCCAGATGGACCAGGTCACGCAGCAAAATGCCGCCCTGGTGGAAGAAGCGGCGGCTGCCGCCGAATCGATGCAGAACCAGGCCAGCAACCTGGCCGACGTGGTCAGCGTATTCAAGGTGCGCTAGTGCGCTAAGCAGCACCTTCGTGGATCGCCTGTTGCGACAGGCGGTCCGCATCGCCATTCCTGTGACGCGGCACCCAGCGCACATGCACTTGCGCCAGTGCCGCCATCAATTGCCCGACGCGGGCCCGATGTTCCTCCAATGCCTTGGCTCCTGCCTGGGGCGACAGCAGCACGTCCTGCACCACCACCCGGCTATCGCCGTACAGCAGCAGCTCCGGCACGCCCAACTCCACCGCTTTCTCCAGCGCTGCGATCAGGGCCAGGTATTCCGCGTCGCCGCTGCTGCCGTGGCCTGCACGGCGGCTGATTTCGACGCGCTCGCCGGCAGGGCCGGACAACAGCACGCCGATGCCGATGCGGCCCGGGTTGGGATGGGCGGAGCCGTCGAACCATGCGCGCCATGCGGCAGGGGATGCGGGGACTGGCTGGCGCGCGAGTTTTTCGGCGCGCGCACGTTCTTGTTTAATTGACATACCTGAATTATTTTGCAACACTTGCGGCTCGTTTTTCCCTCCACTTTAACAGGTGATTGTGAGCCTTACTGCCGAACAGATCCTGGCGCTGGCGCCGGACGCAGCATCCGCCAAAGCTGGCTCCGGGCAGGCCAGCCTTTCCAAATGGTCCGGCCTCGGCGGGCATGCCCAAGCCCTGTGGGGCCTGTGCCAGGGCAGCGGCAAGGAGCCATACCGCGCCCAGATCGACCTGGCCGGCCCGGCCTTCAAATGCAATTGCCCAAGCCGCAAATTTCCCTGCAAGCACGGCATCGGCCTTTACCTGCTGTATGCACGCGACAGTGCCGCATTCAAGGAAACCGACGCGCCGCAATGGGTGAGCGACTGGCTGCAAAACCGCGAAGAGCGCAGCGAAAAGAAAGCCGCGAAAGAAGCGGAAGCGGCCACGCCGGAGGCGATTGCCGCGCGCGAGGCGGGCCAGTTGAAGCGCCAGGAGAAACGCCAGGGCAAGGTGGAAGCCGGCCTGGCGGTGCTCGACGCCTGGCTGGAAGACCTGGCGCGCGACGGGCTGGCTACGCTGCGCAGCAAGCCCTCCAGGGATTGGGAGGCCATGGCGGCCCGCCTGGTCGACACGCAGGCGTCTGGACTGGCCTCGCGCGTGCGCCGGCTTGGCCTGTCGATTTACGGTGGCGGCGGCGATGGATGGGAACTGGCCGCTGCGCGCGAACTGTCGCAAATGGCGCTTTTGCGGCAAGCCTATGCGCGCCTGGGTTCGCTGCCCGATGGCTTGCAGCATGAGGTGCGCTCGGCGATTGGCTGGGTCACCAGCCAGGACGATGTGCTGGCGCAGCCGGGCGTCCATGATCGCTGGCTGGTGCTCGGCGCACGCACGCAGGAAGATGGCCGGGTGGGAAGCCGCGCGACATTCCTGCGCGGTGAAAGCAGCGGGCGCTGGGCCATGCTGCTCCAGTTTTCCGCCGGCAGCCAGGCGCTGCCGCCCGCACCGCCGATTGGTGCGATGTACCAGGGTAGCGTGCATTACTATCCTGCGGCGGTGCCGATGCGCGTCTTGTTCGCCGATGACATGAAGCTGCTGGACGCAACGCCTGGCCCGCGGCCGGCGTTGGCGCCGACCGTGTATGCGGCCGAATTCGAACGCTACGCGCAGGCGCTGGCCGCCAATCCTTTCCTGGAATCCTGGCCGATGGCGCTGGAACAGGTGACACCGGTCCACGACGCCGGCAAGGCCGCTCCATGGTCGCTGTGCTCCGCCAATGGCGAAGCGCTGCCGCTGGACGCTGCGTTCCGCCAGGGCTGGCAGCTCCATGCGCTGGCGGGCGGCCATCCTTTGCAGGTGTTCGGTTTGTGGCAAGGATATTCCTTCTTGCCGCTGTCCGCCGCTTGCGGCGGCCGCAGTTTCAATCTCGACGGGGGAAACGGCTGATGCAACTGCCAGTCAATTTGCACAAGGCGGTGCTGGCGGGCACCAGCCGTGTTCCGTTCGAGCCGGCGACAGGCGTGTCTCCCGCATTGCAAGCAGTAGCCGGGCAAGGCTTGTGGCAAGCGCTTGCGGCGCAGGACCTGTGGCAGCGTGCCGGCTTCCTTCCGGCTGCGGGCGTGGACGTGCCGGAGCCTTCGGCAGCGGACGGCGCCGATTGTCCCCGCGCTGCCGAAGACGTCCTGCTGCTGCTGATGCGTGGTGTGCATGCGGAATTGCTGCCAGCCTGGCTGACGCTGGCGCATGAAAAAGGCGCAAGCGTGCCGCATGCCTGCCTGGTGCCGTTGCTGGAGCAGGGCATGGGCAAACCGGCCTTGCGCGAAAAGCTGCTGCCGGTGCTGGGGGAGCGTGGCCGCTGGCTGCTGGCCCAGAACTCTGAATGGCGCGCCAGATATGCTGGCGGCGCCGTCGATGCGCCGGCCGTCGACCTGGCCTGGAATACCGGCGTCCCGGCGCAGCGCGCGGCGGCCTTGCGGGCGATGCGTGCCGCCGATCCTGCTGCAGCCCTGGCCAGCTTGCAAAGCGGCTGGGCGCAGGAGGCGCCCGACCTGCGCGCGGCGTTGCTGCCATGCCTGGAAGTGCGACTGTCGCTCGCCGACGAGGCATTCCTCGAAGCTGCGCTGGACGACAAGCGCAAGGAAGTACGCGGCATTGCGCGCGAGTTGCTGGCCATCCTGCCCGGTTCCCAGCTCAGTGCGCGCTGCGCGGCGCGCATGGAGGCGTTGTTCACCCTGCAGCCAAAGGGCGACGGCCAATTGCCGGTGCTCGAAGTGGCGCTGCCGGAAGCATGCGACAAGGCCATGAAGCGCGACGGGGTAGGCGCCGAGAATCCCTACCGTATGGGCGAGAAGCAGTGCTGGCTGTTCAACATGATGCAGGTTGTTCCTCCGGCGCACTGGGCCGAGCGCTGGGGCGTGACTCCGGCCGGAGTGCTGCAGGTGATGCAAGCGAGCGAATTCGGGCGGGTGTTGCAGGAAGGCCTGGTACACGCCATCGGGCTGTCCGCTCGTGCTGGGGCGGGGCAGGCCGCAGACTGGTTTGCCGCGATTCACGCTTCGAAAGTTCCGAACGCCCGCGTGCTCTCCGCCAGGTCCGCCGACATGGCGATGGCCTTGCCGCCGGAGGGGCGCGAGCATGTGCTGCACGCGTGGCTGGAGTTCGGCACAGGCAGCGGCGTACCCGATGCGCTGATGTTGGCGCGCCAGATGGCGGGCGAAGGCGGCATGCAGGTATCGCGCACCGTATCGCGCCTGTTGCTGCGGCGATTGCAGCAGATGATGCGTGAGAAAGATGCGCCGAGCCATGCAATGAAGCTGGAGTTCGACACGATGGCCGCCCTGCTGGACGTCGGTGAAATGGATTACCTGGAACAGGGGTGGCCGCTGCCGGATTGGCCGCACTGGGGCAACTGGCGCCAACTGGTCGACGAATTGAAGGAAGCACTGCGCTTCAAGAATACGCTGCACCGCAGCTTTACGGACAATAAGGAGTGAGCATGGCTAACGAAATCAAAGTACTGCGGCAAAGCGCCGAACAGCAGTTTGCACACGAACTGGCGGCGTTGAAGGAAGCCGACCAGCGTCAGCGCCCGCCGAATTGGGAACTGTCGCCATGGGCGGTTGCCACCTACCTGCTGGGCGGCACGTTGGACAACGGTTTCGAGATCACGCCAAAGTATATCGGCAAGCGCCGCATCATCGAGATCGCCGTGGCCACGCTGGCAACCGACCGCGCCTTGCTGCTGCTGGGCGTGCCGGGTACGGCCAAGTCCTGGGTGTCCGAACATCTGGCGGCGGCCATCAGCGGCAATTCGAACCTGGTGGTGCAGGGCACTGCCGGCACGGCCGAAGAAACCATCCGCTACGGCTGGAACTACGCGCAGCTGCTGGCCAAGGGACCGAGCCAGGATGCCGTCGTGCCAAGCCCGGTGATGCGCGCCATGCGCAGCGGCAAACTGGCCCGCATCGAAGAACTGACCCGCATACCGTCCGAAGTGCAGGACAGCTTCATCAGCCTGTTGTCCGAAAAGATCCTGCCGATTCCGGAACTGGACGAATACGTGCAGGCTGCGAAGGGCTTCAATGTGATCGCCACCGCGAATGACCGCGACCGGGGCGTGAACGACCTGTCCAGCGCCCTGAAGCGACGCTTCAATACGGTGGTGCTGCCGCTGCCGGACAACGCCGACGAGGAAGTGAGCATCGTCGAAAGCCGCGTCGCCAGCCTGGGGCGCGCGCTGGAACTGCCGATCGAGAAACCGGCGCTGGAAGAAATCCGCCGCATCGTCACCATCTTCCGCGAACTGCGGGCCGGCCAGACCGACGACGGCAAGATCAAGCTCAAGTCGCCGAGTGCCAGCATGAGCACTGCCGAAGCGATTTCCGTCGTCACCAACGGCATGTCGCTGGCGGCGCACTTCGGCGACGGCATGCTGCGCGGGGCGGACATGGCCTCGTCGGTGGTGGGCGCCATCGTCAAGGACCCGGTGCAGGACCGCGTGGTCATGCTGGAATACCTGGAAACCGTGGTCAAGGAACGCGAAGGCTGGAAAGACCTGTACCGCGCCTGCCACGCCGTGCTCTGATGGCACTGCATTTCTTCGGCATCCGACACCATGGACCGGGCTGCGCGCGCAGCCTGGCGCAGGCTTTGCAGCAGCTGCAGCCGGATGCGATCCTGATCGAAGGCCCGCCCGAAGCGGACGAGCTGCTGCCGTTGGCTGCGCATGCGGAAATGCGCCCGCCGGTGGCACTGCTGGTGTACGCGCCGGCCATGCCGCAGCACGCATCGCATTTCCCGTTCGCGGAGTTTTCACCGGAATGGCAGGCCATCCAGTATGGCCAGGCCCATGGCGTGCCGACCCGCTTCATCGACCTGCCGATGGCGCATACGCTGGCCGCGCACATGTCGGTGGCGGCCGAGGAAGGGGACGAAAAAGCGGGAGAAGAAGCGGGAGAAGAAGCGCCCCAGCCAGTGCAGCGCAGCGGCGACGCGATGGCGCAACTCGCGCAGGCTGCCGGCTTCTCCGATTTCGAGACCTGGTGGGACCACCTGGTCGAACAGCGCCACGACAGCCTGGAACTCTTTGCCGCCATCGAGGAAATGATGTCGGTGGCCCGCCAGTCGCTGCAGGAACCGCTGTCGCAGCGCGAAGCACAGCGCGAAGCGCATATGCGCCAGATGATCCGTGCCGCCCAGAAGCAGGGCTATGAACGGATCGCGGTGGTGTGCGGCGCCTGGCACGTGCCGGCCCTGCGCGACATGCCGACAGCGAAGCACGACAAGGAAGTGCTCAGCGACCTGCCGAAAGCCAAGGTTGCCGCCACCTGGACGCCCTGGAGCTACGGCCGCCTGAGTTTCGACAGCGGCTACGGCGCCGGCGTGCAAGCGCCTGGCTGGTACCACCACCTGTGGCATATGCCGCAGCGCGCATCCACTTACTGGCTGACCGATGCCGTGCGCCTGCTGCGCAAGAACGGCCTGGACGCCTCGTCGGCCCATGTGATCGAAGCGCTGCGCCTGGCCGACAGCCTGGCCGCCTTGCGCGACCGTCCGCGCGCCGGACTGAACGAATTGCTGGAAGCGCTGCAAAGCGTCCTGTTTGGCGACAGCAATGCACCGCTGCGCCTGATCGAGCGCGAATTGCTGGTCAACGACCGCCTTGGCGCGGTGCCGGCCGAAACGCCGACCCTGCCGCTGCCGGCGGACGTGCGCCAGCTTCAAAAGAGTTATCGCATGGCGCCGCGCGCCGACCAGCAGGACCTGGAACTGGACCTGCGCCAGCCCAAGCACATGGAAAAGAGCGTGTTCCTGCACCGCTTGTCCCTGCTGGGCATCGACTGGGGCCGTACCCGGGCGGTGAGCGGCAAGAGCGGCAGCTTCCACGAAAAATGGGTGCTGGCGTGGGAGCCGGACTTTGAAGTGCGCTTGATCGAAGCCAACGTCTGGGGCGCCACCGTGGAAACGGCCTGCATTGCGCGTCTGGTCCACCTGGCGCGCAGTTCGAACCGCCTGGCCGACGTAAGCAGGCTGGCCGAGCAGATGCTGCTGGCCGATGCGCGCGAAGCCGTGCCGGAAGTGATGGCGCGCATGCAGGCGCTGGCGGCAACCACCCACGAGGCAGGCGCCTTGCTGGAAGCGCTGGCGCCGCTGGCCAATGTGCTGCGCTACGGCAGCACGCGCAATACCGACACCGCCAGCGTGGCCCAAGTCATGGATGGCCTGGTGCAGCGCGCCTGCATCGCCCTGCCGCTGGCAGCACGCGGCATCAACGAAGAGGCGGCGCAAGTCCTGCTGCGGCAACTGCTGCAAGCCGATAATGCAATCGGTTTGCTGCAAAAGCCCGGGCATCGCGCGGCCTGGCTGGAAGCGCTGGAGCAATGCACGCGCGGCCAGGCGCACCCGCTGATCGCCGGCCGCGCCGTGCGCATCCTGCTGGAACAGCAGCACTGGCAGGTGGAGCAGGTGGCGCAGGCGCTGTCGCTGGCCTGCACCAATCCGATCCAGCCTTTGTCCAGCGCGGAATGGCTGGAAGGCTTCCTGCAAGGCAGCGGCCTGCTGCTGGTGATGAACGAGCAGCTTTGGCAAATCCTGCAAGCCTGGGTGGCCAGCCTGCCGGGCGAGACTTTCATGGAATTGCTGCCGCTGCTGCGCCGTACTTTCGCCACGTTCGAAGCGGCGGAACGGCGCCAGCTCGGGCAGCGGGTCGCAACCGGCACGGTGGCGCTGGCGCCGCCGCTTTCCAGCGGCGGTACCGATGAAGTGCGGGCCAGCCTGGTGCTGCCGGTTCTGGCGGCCCTGCTTGGTCCTGTCGAAACAAACGAGGTGGCAGCATGAGCGTCAAGCAGTGCTCACAAGAAGAACTGGAACGGCGCTGGCGCCTGATGCTGGGCAGTGAAGCGGACAACCTGCCGCTGCAGCAGCAGGACGCGGCGCTGGATCGTACCCTGGCCGCACTGTACGACCCCGGTGAACGCCGCGGCGGCCTGCAAGGCTCGGCGCCGAACGTGGCGCGCTGGCTGGGCGACATCCGGGAATACTTCCCGAGCAGCGTGGTGCAGCTGATGCAGAAAGACGCCATGGACCGCCTTGGCCTGCACCAGATGCTGCTGGAACCGGAAATGCTGCGCAGTGTGCAGCCGGACGTGCACCTGGTCGCCACCATGCTGTCGCTGAACCGCCTGATGCCGAGCAAGACCAAGGAAACGGCGCGCCAGGTGGTGCGGCAGGTAGTGCAGGAGCTTGAACGCAAGCTGTCCAACCCGATGCGCCAGGCGGTCAGCGGCAGCCTGAATCGCGCCGCCCGCAACAACCGGCCGCGCCATAACGAAATCGACTGGCTGCGCACCATCAAGGCCAACCTGCGCCATTACCAGGCCGATTACCAGACCATCGTGCCGGAACAGCGGGTGGGTTTCGCCCGCAAGACCCAGGCCTTGCGTGACATCGTGCTGTGCGTCGACCAGAGCGGGTCGATGGCGCCGTCCGTCGTGTACGCGAGCATTTTTGCCGCAGTGCTGGCGACCATCAAGGCGGTCAGCACGCAAGTGGTGGTGTTCGATACCGCGATCGTGGATTTGACGGATCTTCTCAGCGATCCGGTTGAAGTGCTGTTCGGCACCCAGCTTGGCGGCGGCACCGACATCAACCGTGCACTGGCTTACTGCGAAACGCTGGTGCATCGTCCGCAGGAGACGATTTTCGTCCTGATCAGCGACCTGTATGAGGGGGGCGATGCGGCGCAAATGCTGGCACGCGCACGGGCCATGGCCGCCAGCGGCATGCAGGTGATCTGCCTCCTGGCGCTGGACGACAATGGGGCGCCAAGCTTCGACCGCGACCATGCGGCGCAATTTGCTGCGATGGGCATTCCTTGCTTTGCCTGTACGCCGGACAAGTTCCCGGACCTGATGGCTGCAGCCATCCGCAAGCAGGACATGGCCGCCTGGGCCGCGCAAAAGGATATTGCTGTTGCGGGCTAGGCGGCCACTTCTTACGCGCCGTTAGCGGCGGTGGGGGTTGTCGGGGCGATGGTCGTAGCGGTTCGGCACGCCGTCGCCATCGCGGTCGCGGTCATAACGGTTTGGCACGCCGTCGTTGTCGCGGTCGCGGTCATAACGGTCCGGGATGCCGTCGTGGTCGCGGTCCCGGCGGCGATTATGGTCGCGGTAGTAGTAGTTGTCGCGATGGTAGTCGCGGTACGAGTAGCTCGGCCCCTGGATGTAGCTCGGGCGTCTATCGTAGACGGCCCAGCCGCCTTCACGCCATCCCCAACCGTTATCCACGCGCACCCATTGCGAAGGGTTGTAGCGGTAGCCCGGGCGTTCCTGCAGCCAGTGGCCGGCGACCCAGACGTGGCGATAACCGTCCCAACGCCACACGCCAGGCGCCCACACGTAGCCGTAACGCGGTGGCGGCACGCTTTCAAAACGCAGTGGTGGAGGAGCGTTGCCGATCACGACGCTGAAATCAACCTGCGCCAGCGCGGCGGTCGGTGCTAATGCAACCGTGCCAAGTGCCAGGGCGGCTGCAGCGATGAGTTTCGATTTGAACATGGCTTTTCTCCTGTTTGGTGATGCGCTGAGTTCAATATACCAAGCGCGCCGCCGGGGAGATAAGCCTGATTCAGTTTTTTACAAATCCAGCAGGGAAGTAACAATTGCTCAGATCTTGCCGCCCTGGGCCGCCTTGCGTTCTTCCGCCAGCGAGGCTTGTTTTTCCGCTTCGCTCATGCGCTTGGCTGCCACCACCACGACCGGCACGGCAGGCGCGGGCTGGGCGGCGGCGGCGTAGCTTGCAGGCGCTTTCGCTTCCCCGGCCTGGTTTTCGTACACGAAGCTGGCGGCGCAGGCCAGGCCGATGATGGCGATGAACAGGGCTTCGAAATTTCGCAGGACTTTCATGATGTTCTCCGGTTGAGGACTATCCATGTGCACACTGTATCCAGGCGGCCCGGCGCTGGCGACCGCCGTGCGACAAGCTGTCCAAAACGTGGTGCGAAATGCAAAAAAACGGGGCTTTTGCGCGCGAATCGGGAACAGAAGGCAAATCCCCCTTCAAACAGGACGAATGGATGGGCTGCCCCTGTGCCAAGATAAGGAGGTGTGTATTGGGCGCATGATGCCCCTGTTACAATCGACAGGCGCAGGGTCAGACAAGGAGTAGCAAATGTTCAAGATGTTTGGTTTTGGCGGCGTGAAGTGCCCGCGATGCGAGCACCGCAACGGCGACACCTCCGACTACTGCAGCCACTGCGGCCTCTCGCTGGGCGCACCGCATAACGAGCCGGTGCTGCGCGACAACCGCTGGATCCCGGCCAACGATGAGCTGGCGGTATTTTTCGGCGTACGCCAGCTCTCCGGCATCTTTACCAAGACCCTGCACGTTCCGGCTGCGGCCCGCGCTTTCATCCTGCAGGGCGAACAGGTTTCCGAAGTACCGCAGGGCGATTACGAGCTGGAAGGCTTCTTCGCGCGCCTGGGCAAGCTGGTGCGCGACGGGCAGGGCGAAATCCTGGTGACCCGTACTTCCCCGCTGCCGGTGGAGTTCAATTTCAGCGACCTGCACAGCGCCGAATTCCTGAAACTGGCCGCGCATTTCACGGTCGGCCTGACGGTACAGGACGTACCGGCCTTTGCACGCCATTTCATGACCGCACCGGGTACCGTCACCGCGCTGCAGCTGCATGACCTGCTGGCGCCCTCCATGCGCCAGCTGGCGGCGGAATTCCTCGGCAGCCGTTCGGTGCGCGACATGGCCAGTTCCAGCGTCCTGCGCGAACAGCTCAACGAACGCCTGCACAATGCGCTGGGCCAGCGCCTGGCCGAATTCGGCCTGGCTGCCGTGCAGGTGGAAACCTTGTCGCTTCGGCATGATAAATACGATGACAACCGCGAGCGCGAGGGCAGCCTGTTCCTGGTTGCCGACGAACGCCAACGGCAACTGGAGCACGTCAAGCAGCTCGACCAGCTTTATAACGAGGAAGAGTGGCAGGCAATCAGCCGCCAGGAGCAGAAAATGCGCAGTGATTTCCGCCGGGCGGAGCTGAAGGCCGAGGCCGAGGAGCAGATGCAGGCCATCCGCGCCCGCGAGATCGACCTGTACGGCCGTATTGTCGAAGCCAAGACCCGCAAGCAAGCCTTCGAGCACGGCGCCGGTGCGGCGCTGGCCGACCTGGAGCATGAACTGGCGCGCCACAAGTCCCAGCATGCCGGCGAGGCTGCGCAGTGGGACCAGGTGCGCCGCCTGGCGCAAATCAAGATGCGCACCGAGATGGAGTTGGCGCAGCAAGCCGGCCTGGAAGAAAAGGCGCTGGCCAAACAGCGTTTTTCGCATAAGTTGTACCAGCAACAGCTCGAATACCGCGTCCAGCAGGCGCTGGCCATCGAAGACGAGCAGCACCGCCGCAGGCAGCTCCAGCTTTTGCGCAAGGCCGAAACCGATGCCAAGGAACGCGAGCAGGAAATCGAGGCCGAACATCACCGCGCGAAATTCCAGGGCCTGGCCCTGGCCAATGCCGCCCGCCATCGCGAGGCGGAGCGTGTCGGCGAGTGGGAGGAAGAACAGTACCTGGCCCGCAAGCGTGAGCTGGCGCGCGGCGAGGAAGCGAAGGACGCAAGTTCGCAGGTCCACGTAGCCGAAATCAGCGCCAAGCTGGAAGAACTGAAGCGCAGCGGCGCGGCGGCCGAATCCGTGGCGCAGTACGAGAAGCTGCTGCGCACCATCGAAGCCGACGGCGTGCAGCAGCGCCAGGGGCAGAACCTGGCGCGCCAGACCATGCTGGACCAGGTGGCAGTTGAAGAGCAACGCCTGGAACTGAAGCTGCGCGACCAGGAAGCCCAGTGGCAGCAGTCGCTGAAAAAGATGGAAGTGGAGCGCGAGGAGCGCTTCAACCGCTGGAAGGTGGAGTACGACAGCATGGTGGCGCAGCAGCAGCACGCCGCCGACCTGGCCCGCATCGACATCGACCGGCTGGAAGCGATTGGCCGCATGAGCGATACCGCCAAGATCGCCCTGGCGGCGACGCCGAATGCCGAAGCGTTGTCGCGCCTGATGCGCCAGCAGGCGCAGGCCGCCATGTCGCCGGAGCAGCTGCAGGCGCTGGCCGGGGTGGTGGCCGCAGAGAACAGCATTACCCCCGCCGAAGCGCTGCGGCTGGCGCGCGAGGAAGTCCGGGATGAGCGTTCGTATCGCGACACTGCAGGCGACAAGGAACGCCAGCACCAGCTCGACCTGCTGCGGGCGCAAGCCAGCGTCGGTTCAGCGGCCGCGCAGCGTTGCCGGAATGGCCATATCGTGCCGACCGATTGCGGAGATGCGAAATTCTGTCCAGAATGCGGGGCGCCGCTAGCGAGGTAAAGCACGAGAGAGATGCAGACAGCCCGAGACAAGATTCGCGAACTGCGTGCCCTGCACGAAGATGGCCTGTTAAGCCTGCAAGAGTTCGACCGCCGCAAGAATGCCATCCTGGATGCCGAATACGCGCCGCCGGGAGGGGCGGCAGCGCCCATCAACATCCCGCGCCAGGGCACCGAGCTTGGCCTGATGGCCGGCCAGGAAATCGGCCCCCACAACCGGCGCTACCGCCTGGAGCGGCTGATCGGCATGGGCGGCATGGGGCAGGTGTGGCAAGCCACCGACCTGGCGACTCATGCCGAATTGGGCCACAGCGCCGTGGTCGCGCTGAAGATCCTGCCGCCGCAGCTGACGCAAAGCCCCGCCCACGCCAAACTGCTGATCGAAGAAGCCACGCAGGCGCGCCGGCTGGCGCATGACAATATCGTGCGCGTCTACGAATGGGCGCAGGACCCGGCCACCTCAAGTTATTTCATCATCATGGAATGCCTGGAAGGCCAGGACCTCGATGCCTGGCTGGCCGAACACGGCGCGGCCACCCCGGCCCAGGTCGAGCAGATGCTGCGGCCGGTGGCCGAAGCGCTGCAGTACGCCTGGGACAAGCATCGCCTGGTACACCGCGACCTCAAGCCCGGCAACGTATTCCTGACCAAAGCCGGCGAAATCAAGCTGCTCGATTTCGGCATTGCATCGCGGGCGCGTTCGACCGGCACCGACCTTGGCCTGGCAACGCCGAACGCCGGTACTGCAGGCTACCGCGCGCCTGAGGCCGGCACCAGCCAGGGAACGCCCCGTCCGCAGGTGGACGTGTATGCGGTTGCCGTGATGATCTACCAGCTCCTGGAAGGGCGGCTGCCGTTCGACCAGCATACCGCGCTGCTCGAACCGGCCAGGCCGGCGGCGCTCAACGCGCAGCAATGGGAGGTGCTGAAGCGCGGTTTCGCCAACCGGGCCGGCGAGCGGCCGGAATCGGTCGCCGAACTGCTGGACGCCTTGAAGCAGGCGGCCGAGCCGAGCGCGGAAGAAGCTGCCCAGCGCGAAGCCGCACGCAAGGCCGAGCGGGCCGCGGCGGCGCAGCAGGAGCGCGAGGCGCGTGCCGCGCGCGAACAACGCGCCCGTAGCGATGCCATCGCCCGCGCCGAGGAGGAAGAACAGAAGCGCCAGAAGGAAGTGGAACTGGCGGCGCGGCGCAAGGCTGAAGCGCTGGCTGCGGCGCAGGAAAAGGTGCGCCAGGACCAGCTTCGCCGCGAACAGGAAAAGCAGCGCAAGGCGCAGGCTGAACAGGAAGCGAAAGAGCGCAAGGAGCGCCTGCGCCAGCAATTGATTGCACGGCGCGATGCCGATGCGCTGAAAGCGCGTCAGGCCGAGGAAGAATACCAGCGCAAGATGGCGCAATTGAAGGCGGAGGCAGCCTATCGCGCCGAACAGGAGCGCCACCGCAAGGAGCAGGCGGCGCGCAAGGCGGCCGAACTGGCGGCGCTGCTGCCCACCGCCAGCAGCCCGGTGGCCGATGCGGAGGGCGTGCTGCGCGACCGCTTCGCCGACGGCAGCGGCGTGGGGCCCGACCTGGTGCTGATACCGACCGGCCGCTTCCAGATGGGCTCTTCCGAACACGAGCACAAGATCGCCGTCAAGGCCGGCGCCCAGAAAACCTGGCTGGACCGCGAATTGCCCGCGCACTGGGTCGGCATCGAACAATCGTTTGCGCTTGGCCGTTATCCGGTGACCGTGGGCGAATGGCGCGCTTTCGTGAAGGCGACAGGCTGGCAGTCAAAGATGGACGTGGACTGGCAGCAGCCAGGCTTTGCGCAGGATGAGCGCCATCCCGTGGTGTGCGTGAGCTGGCACGACGCCCAGCTCTACCTGCAATGGCTGAGCGAGAAAACCGGCCAGGAATACCGCCTGCCGAGCGAGGCTGAGTGGGAATACGCCTGCCGCGCCGGCAGCCACACGGCATTCAGCTTCGGCGACGAGATCACGCCGGAACATGCGAACTACGATGGCCATTTCACCTACAATGACGGCCCCAAAGGCAGCAGCCATGGCGGCACCACGCGCGTCGGCAGCTACCAGCCCAATCCTTGGGGCCTGTTCGACATGCATGGCAATGTCTGGGAATGGACGCAGGATACGGTGCACGACAACTACCTCGGCGCGCCCATCGACGGCAGCGCGTGGGAGCAGGGCGGCGACAAGGCGCGCCGCATCCTGCGCGGCGGCGCATGGCTGTACCAGCCGCGCTACCTGCGTTCGGCCCTGCGCAATGGCTATTCCGCCCTGCTGGCGAACGATGTGGTGGGCTTCCGTGTAGCCCGCAAGTTGGTGTAAATTGCTGGATAAACCAACAAGCAGGAACACCATATGACCGTTAAAGTAGCCCGCGACCAGTCGCTTCCAATGCGCAGCATCCTGCATGTGCGCAACCACATCGTCTCCGTCGACGGCACGATCGAAGAAGGCGGCAACGACGCCGGCCCTTCGCCGCACGACCTGTACGACGCCGCCGTCAGCGCCTGCAAGGCCCTGACCGTGATCTGGTACGCGCGCCGCAAAGGGATTCCCGTCGAGGACGTGCAAGTCACCACCGAGCGCGATGCGAGCGAAGAGCGGAAGGGCGTCTATCGTCTGGCGGCGACGCTGCACCTGACCGGCGAGCTTACCGAAGAACAGCGCGAAGAGCTGCTGGCGATCTCGCAGAAATGCCCGGTGCACAAGCTGATGACCGCCGTGACCACCGAAATCTCCACCAAACTGGGGTAATTGCCATGAGCATTGCGCAACTCCTGAAGGGCCATGAGAAGGACCTGGGCGGCGGCTTTGTCGTGCGCCGCTATCTGCCGGCGGCAGCCAAGCAGGCGGTCGGGCCGTTCATTTTCTTCGATCATTTCGGACCGGTCGACGTGCCGGCCGATGCCGACCATGACGTTCGGCCGCACCCGCATATCGGACTGGCTACCGTGACCTATCTGTTCGAAGGGGCGATGGAGCACCGCGACAGCCTGGGTACGCTGCAGCGCATCGAGCCGGGCGCCATCAACTGGATGACGGCCGGCCGCGGCATCGTGCATTCGGAGCGCACTCCGAAGGACCTGGTGGGCGTGCCGCATCGCACGCACGGCCTGCAGTTGTGGGCTGCGCTGCCTGTTGCGCACGAGGAGGACGAACCGTCGTTCGCGCATACGCCGGCAGCGGCCATTCCGGAACTGGAGGTCGACGGCGCCAAAGTGCGCGTGCTGATCGGTTCGGCCTTCGGCCGCAGCTCGCCGGTGAAGACATTCAGCCAGACGCTGTACCTGGACGTGAGCCTGAAGGCCGGCCAGCAACTGGGCCTGAGCGGCTTGCCGGCGGAAGCGGCGCTCTATCCTGTCAGCGGTTCGGTCGATATCGACGGCGCGCCGGTGCCACAGAACACCATGGCCTTGCTCGACACGTCGAAGTCCCAGCGCGTCAATGCCGGCACGGATGCGCAGTTCGTCATCATCGGCGGCGAGCCGCTGGATGGCCACCGTTTCCTGTTCTGGAATTTTGTCTCGTCAAGCAAGGAGCGCCTCGTCAAGGCGGCCGACGATTGGGAAGCGCAGCGCTTCGACAAGGTTCCCGGCGAGACGGAATTCATTCCGCTGCCGAAAAGGCCTTCAGCCGCCACTTAAGCGGTGGCTTCGGCCGGCGGCAGGTGCGCAGCGCCGCTGCGCACGATCCAGTGCTCCGGATAAGGATCGCTGGCGAAGCGGGTGTGGGCGGGAATGCGGCTCAGTTTCTCCTGCTTCGGCGTGGGCGCCAGCGCGGTTTCCTTGCCGGTGAGCTGGTCGATATGCCAGAAGCCGCCCTGGTGGTGCATCAGCAGCGGCAGGCTGGAGGCCTTTGGCAGGGCGTTATGGCGCGGCAGCGGGTAGCCAGGATGGGTGTCCGCAGCCAGCAGCACGAAGCACTCGGCCCGCGCGCCTTCGTCGATGCGGTGCAGGATCACGCCATGTGCCATCACGGCGCTGACTTCCAGCAGGACGATGCCTTTGATGCTGGCGCTCATTTCAATCTTCATGCCGGTACGCAGCGGGACAGGCTTGTTCTTGCCCGGCCAGACGCCGTCCAGCAGCAGGCCGTAGCGCGATACATCTTCGATTTCAAAACCGTTGCGGGTGCGGCGGATCACCGCGTGACGGCCGGACAGGCGGCGCGTCAGGCCGGCGGAATCAGGGCCTTCGGCGCTGAAGTGGTGCAGCAGCACGTCCGCTTCCGGATCGGCCGGCTCGAAGCGGCCGAAGGAGACTTCTTCCATCGCGAACAGGCGGATGTGGCGGCAGGCGCCGTTTTCCGGCGCGGCGTTGATGAAGCTCGCGGCCAGGGTAGGGTGGGGATGCGAAGGACCGCTGCGCGGCTGCTCGATCTCGATCAGGTCTTCGTCCCAGGCAATGGTCGAATAGCCGACGTCCACTTTGCCGGGCGGCGCACCGAGGTCGAGGTGGGCGATGCCGGCGTTGCGGGCGGTGACGTCGATGTCCATGGTGTTGCCGCCCTGGGCGGACACGCGGGCAATTGCGGCATCGTCGGCCATCACACGCACGTTCTTGTGGGTGCTCAGGAAGGTGCGGTGGATTTCACCCAGGCTGGCGTCAACGCGCGGCACCAGGATGACAAAAGTGCATTCCCACTGCCGTTGTGCTGCCTCACCCTTGCTGACAATTTCGGCATGAATCTGGTATTGGCCGTGCTCCTTGCCGCGCGAGGAGAATTCCACGAATACCGGGCGCCAGTCGCCGTGCACCGAGCGGATGAATTGCTGCTGCAGGGCGCCGTTCGGGATCAGCTCCGAGCGCAGGCTGATCGACAACTGGGGGGCGCAATCCTGCGGCATGCCGCGCAATTCCATCTTGAGCGACTGCCGGCCGCCGGCAGCGCGTGGGTCGAAACCGCTGATGTGCAACTGGGGATGGACGCGTGCCGGCGCCTGGTAGCCGTGCTGCTGCACAGCCGGCGGGCCGCTGCGGGCGTGGCGCATGGTGTTCAGCAGTTCAAAGCTGCCGCCTTCCGCTTCCGCCGCCGGCTGCGCGTGGCCGCCGGCGCACGAGCTTTCCCCTGGCATGACCCAGTAGGTGCAATGCGGATGGTCGGGGTGACAGCACTTGTTCATGGAAGGACGTTCGAAGGGATACCGCAACTTTACGCGTTTACCCCGTTGCTTGGCAACACGCCTTTCCTTCGATAAAGGGTGTTTTTACCCCTGTATTCCGCATGCAACATAAAAATAAATGGGGACGTACTCCATTTTCCGCGGGTGCAGAAAATGGGGTACGTCCCCATTTGATTTACTTATCGTTTTACCAACGACCGTGGTGGTGGCCGTGGCCATGCCCGTGGCCGCGGTAGTAGTACACCGGACGCGGTTCAACGTACACCGGCGCAGGCTGGTAGTACACGCGTGGCGCTGGTTCGTAGTACACGCGTGGCGGCGGGTTGTAATAGACCGGGGCTGGCTCGTAGTACACCGGTGCCGGCTGCGAGTACACGCGGGTCTCGACGTAGCCGCGGCTATGACGGCCGGTTGGCAGGGAGTTACCAACTGCAGCGCCTACCAGGCCGCCCACCACTGCACCACCGCTGCCATTCTGGCTGCCGATTGCAGCGCCAATCACGGCGCCTGCTGCGGTGTTGAAGTCACGGTCTCCCGCGGCAAAGGCGGCGGAGGAAGCGGTCAGGGCTGCGCCCATCAGCATCAGCCCGGCAAATCGTTTGTTGAACATGGTAAGTCCCCTTTCAATCTCTGTTGGAGTGTAGATTATCCAAGGGGGAAAACTTGCGCCAGTGCATATACACATTCTTACAAACTGCACAGGGGAGAGAGATTTGTATCGTTAAGTTGCCCTCCCTGCAGGAACTTATTAAATACGCTATTGTGTCAAGTTCCGAGCGAAACTTAACCTTCTCACAGGAAACGCATGAACCTCCGCAAGCCCGCACTTTCCGCCCTGTTTCTCTGCCTGCTGGGCGCAGGACTCTCCGGCATCGCGAGTGCCGCCAGCCCGAACGATGCCGCCACCCTGGGCAAGATCCGCGATGCCGCGATGCAGAGCGACTATTCCTACCAGCGCCTGGAAGACCTGACCGACCTGGTGGGCCCGCGCTTGTCCGGTTCCGCAGGCGGCGCAGCGGCGGTGGAGCAGGTGGCCGTCGCCATGCGTGCATTGGGCGCCAAAGTCACCCTGCAGCCGGTCAAGGTGCCGCACTGGGTGCGTGGCGAGGAGAAGGCTGAACTGGTCGATTACAAAGGCCGTCCGTCCAACATCACCCAGCGCGTGGTGCTGACCGCCCTGGGCGGCTCCGGCGCCACTCCTGCTGCCGGCCTGACCGCGCCGATCGTCGTGGTGCACGATTTCGATGAGCTGAAGGCGCGCGCGCCGGAAGTGAAGGGCGCGATCGTGCTGTTCGACGTCGCGTTCGACCAGGGCATGGCGGACCGCGGCCTGGCGGGCAACGCCTACGGCCAGGGATCGCGCTACCGCACCAATGGCCCGCGCATGGCGGCCGAGCTGGGCGCCGTGGCTGCACTGGTGCGTTCCGTCGGCGGCGCCGATTACCGCCTGCCGCACACCGGCGCCACCATCCTGAAAGACGAGCAGCGCATTCCGGCCGCAGCGGTGACGGCGGAAGATGCGATGCTGATCAGCCGCCTGATGAAGCGCGGCCCGGTCAAGATGAAGCTGACCCTGACCCCGCAGATCCTGCCCGATGCCGACACCTTCAACGTCATCGCCGACCTGCCTGGCAGCGACAAGGCGGACGAAGTGGTGATCGTTTCCGGCCACCTGGATTCCTGGGACCTGGCCACCGGCGCGCATGACGACGGCACCGGCGTGACCACGTCGATGGGCGTGCTGGAAACCATCAAGCGCCTGGGCCTGCAGCCGCGCCGCACGATCCGCATGGTGGCGTGGGCGAACGAAGAAAATGGCCTGAAGGGCGGCAACACCTACTACGAAGCCAACAAGGGCAAGCTGGAAAAGCAGTTCGCCGCCATCGAGACGGACGGCGGCGTGGGCCGCACCTTCGGCATCATGGGCAGCGTGCGGCGCGAAGCGGAGAAGTATTTCGCACCGGTCACCAACGCACTGCTGCCGATCGGCGCGGGCGTATTCAACCGCCGCGATTCGGCATCGGGCTCCGACGTGCACCAGCTGGAAGCGGGCGGCGTGCCGGCCTTCATGCCTTACGTCGACACCAGCGCCTACTTCAACTACCACCACACGCCGGCCGACACCTTCGACAAGGTCGACCCGGTGAACATGAAGAAGCACGTGGCGGTCATGTCGGCCTTGGCCTGGTACCTGGCCAACACCGACGACCCGATCGGCCGCGCCCCCGAGCAACTCAAATAAGCCGAGCCCGTGTCAACCAAAGAGCCTGACCCCAAGGTTGACACGGGCTGGGCCGTAGTGGTGCTTACAGGGCGTTGAGGGGGATCTTGAGGTAGCGCACGCCGTTGTCTTCGGCTTCGGGCAGGTGGCCGGCGCTGAGGTTGACCTGGATCGCTGGCAGGATCAGCACCGGCATCTGCAACGTGGCGTCGCGCTTGGTGCGCATGGCAACGAATTCTTCTTCGCTGACGCCGTCGCGGATGTGGATATTCGCGGCGCGCTGCTCGGCCACCGTGACTTCCCAGCGCGGCTCGCGGCCGGCAGGCGGGTAGTCGTGGCACATGAACAGGCGGGTTTCCGGCGGCAGCGAGAGCAGGCGGTGCACTGATTTGTACAGGTCGCCCGCGCAGCCGCCAGGGAAGTCGCAACGCGCGCTGCCCACGTCCGGCATGAACATCGTATCGCCGACAAATACGGCATCGTCGACCTGGTAGGCCATGTCGGCCGGCGTGTGGCCCGGCACGTGCAGGGCGCGCGCCTTCAGGCTGCCAATCATGAATTCTTCGTCGGCCTGGAACAGGTGGCCGAATTGTGATCCATCTTCCTTTTCTCCCTTGCGGTTGAAAATCGCCGAGAAGGAGTGCTGTACCTTGCAGATGCCGGCGCCGATGCCGATGCGGCCGCCGAGCTTCTCCTGTAGGTAAGGTGCGGCGGACAGGTGGTCGGCGTGGGCGTGGGTCTCGAGCAGCCAGCTGACGGTCAGGCGGTGCTCGCGTACGAAGACGATGATCTTGTCGGCGGCGGTGGTCGAGGTGCGGCCGGCCTTGGGGTCGTAATCCAGTACGGAATCGACAATGGCGCATTCGCTGCCGTCGGCTTCGTAAATGACGTAGCTGACAGTGGATGTAACGGGGTCGAAGAACCCCTGGATCTCAGGCTTCATATCAAGATAGTAGGATGATTCAAGCCCAACTATTATAAAGAATCCTGATATGGCGGGCGAGGCTTATTCGTTTTGTGATGCAAGTCATCTGTGTGGCGGGAAAAACTGTCTCCGTGATAAGATTTTTTTCACAGTGCTTCCAGGAAGAGAGGCCGCCATGACCAAAACAGGCTGTTCACTGAAGTGGGGACTGGTCACCGGCTGCATTTGCAGCCAGTCGCTAACGGCATTCGCGGCCGCCGGCGGCGCTGCCGCGCCGGAAAACTTTGCCAACCTCTCGCTCGAGGAGTTGAGCGATGTGCGCGTGGTGTCGGTCTCAAAGCGCGAAGAGCGGCTGGGCGATGCCCCGGCTTCTGTTTTCGTGATTACCGCCGACGATATCCGCCGCGGCGGTGCGCGCAGCCTGGCCGAAGCGCTGCGCATGGCGCCCAACCTGCACGTGGCGCAGACGCCTGCCGGCAATTACACCATTACCGCGCGCGGTTTCGCCGGCAACAGCGCCAACAAGCAACTGGTGATGATCGATGGCCGCTCGGTGTATACGCCGCTGCTTTCCGGGGTGTCCTGGGACGTGCAGCAAGTGCCGGTGGATGCCATCGAACGCATCGAAGTAGTCAGCGGGCCAGGCGGCACGCTTTGGGGGACCAATGCGGTCAATGGCGTGATCAATGTGATTACCAAGCCCGCCTCGTCCACCGTCGGCGGGATGGCCGACCTGCGCTGGGGGCAGGCGCAGTCCGGCGCAGCTTTCCGTTACGGCGCGGCGATGGACGATGGCGCCTGGCGCGCCTATGGCATGGATTACGCCATGCCGCACGGCGAAACGCTGGCCGGCAAGCCGCTGGGCGATGCATGGCACAACGCGCAGGCGGGCTTTCGGGCGGACTGGCTACGCGGCAGCGACGCGCTGACAGTGCAGGGCGATGTGTACCGCATCGGCGCAGGACAAATACCGACACCCCCGGTCACCATGCTGCCTGCCGCATCCATGCGCGGCACCAACCTGATGGGGCATTGGAGCCGCCAGTTGTACGGCGGTGCCAGCTTGTCCCTGCTGGCCTATTACGATCGTACGGAGCGCGACCAGGTCGGCGTCTATAAAGAGAACCTGGATGTGGCCGACCTGCAGGCACTCTACAACTTCGCCCCGCTTGGCCGGCATACGCTGGCGGCCGGCGCCGAATACCGCTTCGCGCGCGACAAGGTGGCGGTCACCAGCGGTACCGCCTTCCATCCCGAGCGCGCGGCCATGCATTGGGTGAGTTTGTATGGACAGGACACCATCGCCCTCAGCGAACAACTGAATCTGACGGGGGGACTGCGCATCGAGCGCAATCAGTACACCGGGACGGAATTCCTCCCCAACTTGCGCCTGGCGTGGAAAGCGACTGCTTCGACGTCCTGGTGGGCTGCCTTGTCGCGCACGGTGCGGGCGCCGTCACGCGTTGACCGCGAGATCTTCTTCGCCAGCCCGCGTGGAACGCTGAGCGGGGGGCCGAATTTCGAGTCCGAGACGGCCCGCGTGCTGGAAACCGGCCTGCGCCAGCAGTTCGGAAACCGCGCCAGCTATTCGCTCACCGTTTATCGCGCACTGTATGACAAGCTGCGAACGATCAAGCCGGTTGCACCGCAGATATTTGAGATCGGCAATGGCATGGAAGGCGAAACGCGCGGGCTGGAAGCCTGGGGCAGTGTCCAGGTCACGCCCGACTGGCGGCTCAACGCGGGCCTGACCCTGATGCATGAAGAATTTTCGCTCAAGCCGGGTGAAGCCGATTTCGGCAACCGTTCGGTCACCGGGAACTGGGACCCGCGCCGAGTGGCGAAGCTGCGCTCCTCTTACACCCTCGGCGAAGGGCGCGACCTCGACCTGACCTTGCGCCATGTCGGCCCGTTGCGCTTTACCGCGGTGGCCGGCTATACCGCGCTGGACGTGAATTTCAACTGGCAGCTCAAGCCAGGGCTTGAGTTGGCGCTGGGCGCCAGCAATGCGCTCGACCGCGATCACGAAGAGTTCAGCGGCAACAACCGGCTGTCGCTGGGACGCGGTGCCTACGTCAGGGTCATAAGCCACTTCTAAGGCGGGCATGGTAATATCCCAGCCCATGAAATCCATGATCCGTGTCATTGCGCTTTGGCTGATGCTGGTGGCTTTGCCCTTCCAGGGTTTTGCCTCGGCAAGCATGCTGCTGTGCGGTACCGCACAGCCGGTAGCACAGGCAATGCCGGACGGACCACACGATCATGCCGCCATGCTGGCATCCGCCCAGCCCGACGGTGACAACGTCGCCCACTGCGCCGGCAGCCAGCACGGCAGCGCCATGGGCGCCTGCTGTGTCGGCGCCGCGCCGGCTTACGCGATGCCGCAAGCCGCATCGCAACCGCAGCTCGCCGAGCGCCTGCGCCTGCCTGAACCCGTGCCGCCGTTGCCGGTCGACCTTGCCCTTCCCAAACGCCCGCCGCGGGCGATCCTTGCCTGATCCATGCCAGCCGTGGCGGCTGGCCCCTTCCTGCGTCCCCGCGCAGGACGACCAAGCATTGGAAAGACAAACATGAACCAAGCATTCAAGCTGGCGGCAATGGCCGCCGCGGCTGCGCTGCTCTCCGGTTGCGCCACGTTCTCGAACGATGGCGGTTTCGGCGCAGTGGCACAAGCCACCAAAGACCGCAGCGGCGCCGAGACGCGCCTGCTGCGCAATGACGAGGACCGGCGCGCGCTGGACGAACAGCTCAGGAAATTGTTGGCCGAGCCGCTCAGCGCCGACGCGGCCGTCCAGATCGCACTGTTGAACAACCGCGGCCTGCAGGCGCGCTACTGGGACCTCGGCATCGCCGAAGCGGAGCTGGTGCAGGCCGGCCGCATGGCCAATCCTGGCTTCAGCTTCAAGCGCACGCATGGCGGCGGCGAAGTCGCCATCGAGCGCACCCTGAGCATGAACTTCATCCAGTTGCTGACGCTGCCGCTGGCCAGCCGCATCGAAGCCCAGCGCTTCGAGCAGGTCAAGCTGGAACTGGCGGGCGAGGCGGTCTCGATGGTCCACCAGGCCCGCCTGGCCTGGATCGAGGCGGTTGCGGCGCAGCAGGGCGTTGCATATGCCCAGCAGATCAGCGATGCGGCGGAAGCCAGCGGCGACCTGGCGCGGCGCATGCAGGCGGCCGGCAACTGGAGCAAGTACGACGCCGCCCGCGAAGAAGCTTTCCATGCCGACGCCATGGCCGATGTGGCGCGCGCCCGCAAGGCCGCTACCGCCGGCCGCGAGAAGCTGACCCGCATCCTGGGCCTGTCCGGCGCGGAAGCGACCAGTTATCGCCTGCCGGAGCGGCTGCCGGAACTGCCGGCAAGCCCGCGCAAGGTGGACGATGCGGAGGCCGCGGCTTTGCGCGACCGGCTTGACGTCCATGCTGCCCGGCTGTCGTCGCAGCACACTGCCAATTCCCTGGGGTTGACCAAAACCACGCGCTTCATCAACGTGCTGGAACTGAGCGGCATCAGTGAGCGGGACGGAGAGCGCCGTTCGCGCGGCTATGAGATCTCGCTGGAGGTGCCGCTGTTCGACTGGGGCGGCGCCCGGGTGGCGCATGCCGAAGCGACGTATATGCAATCGGTGAACCTGCTCGCCGCGGCCGCCGTCAATGCCCGCAGCGAAGCGCGCGAAAGCCACCAGGATTACCAGGCTTCCTACGAGCTGGCGAAGCATTACCGCGATGTGGTGATACCGCTGCGCCAGAAGATCTCCGAGGAGACGCTGCTGCGCTACAACGGCATGCTGCTGTCGGTGTTCGAGCTGCTGGCCGATGCCCGCGAACAGACTACCGCCGTCAATAATTACATCACCGCGCTCAAGGAATACTGGATCGCGGATGCCAATCTGGATGCCGCGATTGGCGGTAAAGGAGTACAGCAATGAGCAATCGCAGAACTTTTCTCGCAAATGGCGCTGCCGCCCTGATCGGAGCAGGCCTGGTGAGCCGGGCAGGCGCCGCCGGCCTGCCGGAAGCCCCTGTGCAATCGAGCGCGTCGACCGCGCCGCCGCTGATGCCGCCCAATGGCCGTCCTTACAACCCGGTCGTCACCCTGAATGGCTGGAGCCTGCCGTGGCGCATGAAGGATGGCGTCAAGGAGTTCCACCTGGTCGCCGAACCGGTCGTGCGCGAAATCGCTCCCGGCATGTATGCCAAGATGTGGGGCTACAACGGCCAGAGTCCGGGCCCGACCATCGAAGTGGTGGAGGGAGACCGCGTGCGCATTTTCGTCACCAACAAGCTGCCCGAGCACACCAGCGTGCACTGGCACGGCCAGTTGCTGCCAAGCGGGATGGATGGCGTGTCCGGCGTGAGCCAGCCCGCAATCCAGCCTGGCAAGACCTTTGTCTATGAATTTGTCGCCAAACATGCCGGTACTTTCATGTACCATCCCCATGCTGACGAGATGGTGCAGATGGCGATGGGCATGATGGGCTTCTGGGTGACCCACCCGAAAGACCCGCGCCAGCATGCGGTGGACCGCGATTTCGTCTTCCTCCTCAGCGCTTACGATATCGAACCGGGGAGCATGGTCCCCAAGGTCAATACGATGACGGACTTTAATATCTGGACATTCAATAGCCGCGTCTTCCCCGCGATCGACCCGCTGGTCGTGCGCCAGGGCGACCGCGTGCGCATCCGTGCCGGCAACCTGACCATGACCAACCACCCGATCCACATCCACGGCCACCGCTTCGAGGTCACCGGTACCGACGGCGGCTGGGTACCGCCGGCCGCGCGCTGGCCGGAAGTGACCACCGATGTCGCGGTGGGCCAGATGCGCGCCATTGAATTCATCGCCGACAATCCGGGCGACTGGGCCTTCCACTGCCACAAGTCGCACCACACCATGAACGCCATGGGCCACAGCGTACCGACCCTGATCGGTGTCGACCACAAAGGCGTGGCCGAAAAGATCAACAAGCTGGTGCCGGGCTATATGGTGATGGGCGACAAGGGCGGTTCGATGGGTGGCATGGAGATGGAGATCCCCGAAAACACGCTGCCGATGATGACAGGTACCGGCCCATACGGCGATATCGAAATGGGCGGCATGTTTACGCTGATGAAGGTGCGTGCGGACCAGAAGAAGGGCGACTACACCGATCCGGGCTGGTACAAGGCGCCGAAAGGGACCACGGCTTACGAATGGACCGGCGAACTGCCGCCGGCCCCCTCCGCGCCGAACGCAGCACCGCCTGCCGGCGTCAAGCCGATGGAAGTGACCCGCGACAAGAAGGGGCACGATCATCATTAAGCAACTGCGCTACCTGGGAAAATGGAGCCTGCTGGCCGGCATCGTTGCAGTGCTGGCGGGCAGTGCTTCCGCTTTCTTCCTGGTAGCGCTGGACGTGGCCACTGCCTGGCGCGAGGCATTTCGCTGGGTGGTGTGGCTGCTGCCGCTGGCCGGCTTTGCCGTCGGCTGGATCTACCTGCACGTCGGCAGCCGCGTCGAGGCCGGCAATAACCTGCTGATCGACGAGATCCACGACCCGAAGAATGTCGTGCCGCTGCGGCTCGCGCCGTTGATCCTGTGCAGCACCGTGGTGTCGCATCTGTTCGGCGCCTCCGTCGGGCGCGAAGGCACGGCGGTGCAGATGGGCGGCGCACTGGCCGACCAGCTCACCCATGTATTCCGCCTGCCGCGCGAAGATCGCAGCACCGTGCTGATGGCAGGTATCAGCGCCGGTTTCGCTTCGGTGTTCGGCACGCCGCTGGCCGGCGCCATCTTCGGCCTGGAGGTGCTGGTGATCGGGCGCATGCGCTTTACCGCGATCTATCCCTGCATGCTGGCGGCGGTCCTGGCCGACCAGGTCACGCGCTGGTGGGGCGTCGGCCACACCCATTACTCTGCGGGCACGCTGGGCGCGCCGGACAGCCCGCTGCTGCTGGCGCTGGCCGGGATTGTTGTTGCAGGCGTCGTATTTGGCCTGGTGGGGCGGGCCTTTGCCTCTGCCACGCATGGCTTGTCGGCCTGGTTCAAGGAGCGCTTTGCCTATGCGCCGCTGCGGCCCCTTGCCGGCGGCGCCATGATCGCGCTGGTGGTCGGCGCCGGCAGCGCGCTTGGCCTCGACTTCCACCGTTATCTCGGCCTCGGCATCGGACCGATGGTCGAGGCGTTCCGGGTCCCGCTCGACTGGTGGGACTGGCTGGCGAAGTTCGTGTTCACCGTCGGCTCGCTTGGTTCCGGTTTCAAGGGCGGCGAGGTGACGCCACTGTTCTATATTGGCGCCACGCTTGGCAATGCCCTGGCGCCGATCCTGCACCTGCCGTTCCCGCTGCTGGCGGCAATCGGTTTCGTCGCCGTGTTTGCCGGCGCGGCCAACACACCGCTCGCCTGCACGGTGATGGCGATGGAATTGTTCGGGCCTGAAATCGGGCCATACGCCGCGCTGGCTTGCGCGGTCGCCTTCATGTTTTCCGGCCACTCCGGCATTTATCGCGCCCAGCGCCGGCCGTCAGCCGAGTAGGCGCTGCGCCAGGTTTTGCGCGTCGAATGGCGCATGCACCTTCACATCGTTGTCGAAGTAGCAGTAGATGTCGCGCGAGGCGCGCTTGGGCGGGGCGCTGTCGGCGATCAGTTTTGCATCCGCCGGCTGCGCTCCCTTTGACCAGGCGAGAATGCGGGCGGCCCAGCGGTCCAGGGACGCCGGCGTGTAGCCGCTGGCGTAGAGTTCCTTCTCGCCGTGCAGCCGGAGGTACATGAAGCTGCCTGTCACATCTTCGTAGTCGGGCCATTTGCCCGCAGTGTCGGCCACGACCAGTGCCAGCTTGTACTTGCGCAGCAGCCGGACGAAGACAGGATCGGCGAAGGATTCGTTGCGGATTTCTACGGCGTGCAAAAGCTTGCGCCTGGCGTCCGTTTCGGTGGCGGCACGGCCGTTCATGCGAGGCTCGTGGCGGCGGGCGAGGGCAGATGCCTGTTCGGTGTCCCTCGGCAGCAGGCTGAAAAAGTGTTCGAACAACTCTTCATCGAACTTGAAATTGGGCGGAAACTGCCACAGGAAAGAGCCAAGCTTCTCCCGCAGCAGCAGGACGCCGCTGGCGAAGACGTTGGCCAAGGCTTTATCAGGTTCGCGCAGGCGGCGGATGTGGGTGATGTAGCGGTTGCCCTTGTGGGCGAACACGAAGCCGTCGGGAGTGGCGTCGTACCAAGCCTGGTAGCTTTCCGGCCGCTGCAGCGAATAGAAGGAACCGTTGATTTCGATGGTGTGAACGGCGCGCGATGCAAATTCCAGCTCGCGCGCCTGGGCCAGGTCGGGCGGGTAGAAGACGCCGCGCCAAGGTGTATAACGCCAGCCGGAAATGCCGATACGGATCACCGGGCAAGGCGCTTCAATGTGCCCAGCATGGCCAGGCCGGCCAGCAGCATTGCGTATTGTCCGGGCTCTGGGATGGGCAATGGGGCTCCGCCGACCGTGATGGCATCCAGCGCCAACCCGGAGTCGAAGTCGCGGTCATCCCAGTTGGTCACGCCGAATTCAAGCCGGTACTTGCCTGCGTTGGCGATGGCATACTGGCCGCGCACCCAGCCAGTGGCGCCGCAGCCGGAGTCATAGCATTCGTCGGAATCGGGACCCAGCGGCGACCACATGGTCTGGCCTGGCGCCACGGCGACCGGGAAAGGCGTTAGCGTAGCCTCCGATGGCGGCATGTCAAAGCCGGGAATGGCATTGCCATTTTCGCTGGTGCGCGCGGTGAACAGCAGCGCCACCTGCCGGTCATCGGCATCCAGCAGGCGCGCCCACGCATAGTCGGCGTAGCCCGCGCCATCAGTCGTCACGTAGTTGAAGCGGAAGTCGAGCGCGGCGTTTGCGTCGGCCATGAACGAGACCGAGCGCAGGATCGATCCGTTGTTTGCGCCCTCAACGCCACCAGCGCCGGGCAACGAGACTTCACTTGTGGAGTTATAGGTGGAAATCCAGCCGTAGGCGCTGCCTCCACCAGGCGCGAGGCCCACTACGCCGTCCGCGCCCAGGGTGCCGCACATCCCGGTGCAGCGCCAGGGAGCAGGCAAGCCGTCGTCAAACGTGCCTGCAAAAGCAGGTACAGCCAGTGCTGACGATGCCCCGCAGGCGGCAAGCATCAGAAAGTTTCTTATCTTCATTTTGCAACCCCGTCGAAGAGAACGCCATCATTCTCCACGCACAGGACGCATCCGCCGAAAGCTTGCCGCTATCGTGCGGGCGAGGGCCATAGCTAGTTTCGCGAAGGAACGGTAATAATGATGGGCTGCGGAGGCGGTTGGTACGCCGCTTGCCGGGGCGGCGACGCATAGTTGAGCACGAAGGTCATGATGGTGATCCCCGCGATCAAGCTGCCGGCCAGCGTGACCAGCACCAGCCGCAAATGTTGCTCAAGCCGATCTGAAACATACGCTTTTTGTTGCGCCATTTCAGCCATCAGCATGGCGATGTCCGCCTTTGTGGCCATATTGTCGGCCATGCTGTCGACTTTCGCCCGAATCTCCCCGGTGATCACTTCAAGATGACGTACGCGATTCTCAAGCGAATCGATGCGTGCAGGCACGTCGTTCTGAACGGGTTCCATACTTCCTCCATGTTCAATATAGGACATGGACTTGGAGTGCGCGGAGCAGGAAAAGTTCTATCTGAATGGTGCGGCAGGGCCCGGCCAGACGGTGTCGGCCAACGGCCGGCCCTGGCAGCGCGATGGATCGACGAGGGCGCCGGTCTGTACGCCGCGGCAGGCCCAGATCTGGCTGCCGTTTTCGCCGGTGTAGCGATCCCATGCCCATTCGCGGTCGGTATTCGGAGTGTAGCTCGGTTCGGAGGAATACCATTCGTCGTTATACAGGCCGATCGTGCCGCCGACGCCGATGCTGACATCGCTGTGCTTGCTGGCAGCGACCGCCAGCGCGACCACGCCGGTCGCTACGCCAACCGTCACCCAGGTTTCGCGTTCCTTGATAACTTCAGGACATGCCGCTTCGGCTACGCCGCGCCGGCCCAGCTCCATGCGCAGGGCATTGGCGAAGTTCATGTCGGGAGAGCCGGTTGCGAGCGTCTTGCACATCTCGAACGGACTTGCCGCCGATGGATTGGCGTAAAAGCTCTGCGCGCCGATGCCGGCACAGCCAGTGAGCAGCGCAGCCAGTGCCGCGACGGGAAGCAGGGTTTTCATCCTGCTAGTATAACAACCCCGGAAGTGCCCAAGTCAGGCCCAGGGCCAATTGGTGCGGCGTGCCGGGTGTTTTTGCAACGCTGGCATCGAGGTCCAGCCGTCCCTCGACCAGGGTGTAGCGCAAGCCAGCTTGCCTGGCCGGCGCGCGGTGACGGCTGCCGTAGCTTTCCAGCGAGGCGCTCCAGCGCGGGGCGAATGCGTATTCGCCGCCGATGCTCCAGGTGGCGCGCCCTGGCGCGCCCTGGGGACGCATCCAGCCTGCATTCAGGTGCAGCAGCAGGGCGTCGCCCGCAAACGACATGGTCAGCGGCAGGTTGATCGTGTGCTGGCGGACGATGCCTTGCTGGGTTGCGATGGCCAGGCCGAGGCCCCAGCCACCGGCTTCCAGCCGGTGCAAGACGGTCTTGGCCTGCAAGGCGGCGTTGCGCGACAGCCCTTTGCCTGCCGCCAGCTCCCAGTCGCCCACGCGGCAGGCAGGCATTGCCCACAATTCACGCAGGTTGCCGCTATGCTGATGCCAGGCCTCGACCTGGCAATCATTGGGCTCGATGATAGTTGCATCATCGGTTGCCAGAGGCCGGCCTGCCCACGCGGCAGTCGACAAGAGCGCACCGGCAGCCAGCAGGACTCGGCGCTTGTCAGGCCAGGCGCAGGCGGCGCGTGTGAAAATCGAACTCATAAATCTCCCCATAACGGCCCCACTCGACGGCGGTGCGCATGATGCGCCGCGCTTCTTCCGGTTCATTGGCTTCCAGCAGCGGCGACAGGACCTGTTCTTCCGGCAGCGCACCGTCTGCGGAGGCACGCAGCATACCGTAAATGTGTTGCGGCAGCGTGACGTGCGCCAGCAACTGCCGGCCAAAGATGGCTTGGCGCCCTGCGTGGTCGGCCGCCTCGTAGCGCCGGCCCAGCGTTGTCATGGTGATGTCGCCGCCTTCCACCGTGGCCAGTCCCAGCTGCGACAGAGCTTCGCAGGCCGGGAACAGGGCTTCGTCCGGCAGTTCGCTTTCGTCGGAAAGGCGCGGCAAGTCGGCGCGGCCTTCGAAGGGCTCGGATGCCAGCAGCGACAGCACCGCTTCGATGCGCTCGATGTCGGCGTCGGGCAGGCGGTAGTCCGGGCCGGCCTCGCGCGCCGGACCGGCAGCAGGCGCGCGCATGGTCATCAGGCCATACACCTCGTCGACCAGCTGGCGCACGGCCGGGCTGTCCGGATTGCGCGGACGCGGCAGGTCGATGCGGATTTCGGTGCGGATGCGGCCCGGGTCGCTGGAGAGCATGATGATCCGGTCCGACATCATCACCGCTTCTTCGATATTGTGCGAAACGACCAGGATGCCGCGCGTCGGGATGCGGCCATGGTCCCACAGCTCGAGGATGTCGTTGCGCAGGGTTTCGCCGGTCAGCACGTCGAGCGCCGAGAATGCTTCGTCCATCAGCAACACGTCCGGATTGGTGACCAGGGCACGGGCGATGCCCACGCGCTGGCGCATGCCGCCGGACAGTTCGCGCGGCAGGGCGCCTTCGAAGCCGGAAAGGCCCATCAGGTCCAGCATGGCTTCGCTGCGCGCGGCACGTTCGGCTGGCGCAACGCCTTGCGCTTCCAGGCCCAGTTCCACGTTCTGCTGCACGGTCAGCCAGGGGAACAGGGCGAAAGACTGGAACACCATGGCGATGCCTGGCACCGGCTCCGCCAGCGGCGCACCGCGATACTTGGCCGCGCCGGCATCGGCCTGCACCAGGCCCGCGATAATGCGCAGCAGGGTCGATTTGCCGGAACCTGACTTGCCAAGCAGCGCCACGATCTCGCCCGACTCCAGCGCGAAGTCGACGCCATCGAGCACGGTGCGGCTGGCGCCATCGCCAGAGCGGAAGGATTTGCCGACGCCTTGCAGGTCGACCAGGATTTCTTTTTTCATGCCTGCTCCTGATACAAACGGCTCCAAACGAAGCGGTTGATTGCCATTACAAATACACACATGACGCCGATGCCGAGGGCGATCCGGGGGAAGTCGCCGGCATCGGTCATCTGCTTCACGTAACTGCCAAGGCCATGCGCTACCAGGGTGGTTTTGCCCCAGGTGACGTATTCGGCCACGATGCTGGCGTTCCACGAGCCGCCGCTGGCCGTCACGGCGCCTGTTATGTAGCTGGGGAATACGGCAGGCAGGTAGACCCGCCGCCATTTCAGCCAGCCCTTCAAGCCCAGGTTCGCCGCCGCCAGCCGCAAGTCGGTGGACAGGGTGGAGGCGCCGGCGACGACATTGAACAGGATGTACCACTGGGTACCGAAGACCATCAGCGGACTGAGCCAGATGTCCGGATTGAGCCCCAGGTGCAGAACCGAGTACACCACCACCGGGAACAGCAGGTTGACCGGGAAGGCGGCCAGGAACTGCGCCACCGCCTGGATCTTTTGCGCATAGCGTGGGCGCAGGCCAATCCACACGGCGACCGGCACCCAGAACAGGGAGGCGAGCGCGATCAGAACGGCGACGCGGGCCAGCGTAGCCAGTCCCAGGGCAAATACGCTGGCCGCCTCGCGCCAGCCAACCTCGGTGTGGATGAAGGCGGCGACGCGGTAGCTGGCCCAGGTTGCCAGCACCAGCAGCAGCGTATCGGCAGCACGTGCCGGCAGGCGCCAGCGGCGCGCGCCCTTGCCGGCGGCGGCCGCTTCGACCGGACGGGCCGGAAACCAGCCCAGGGTCGAGCGCATCAGCTTCCACGCTTTGTCGGTCAGGCGGCTGGCGATGCGGCTGCGGCGCACCCAGTCCAGCAGCCAGGAACGGCGGCCAACTTCGCCGTCAAGTTCTTCGAAGCGGAATTTGTCCGCCCACACCAGCAAAGGCCGGAAGAACAGCTGGTCATACATGACGATGCCAACGAACATGGCGCCGATGGCCCAGGCGATGGCGCGGCCGTTTTCAGCTTCGATGGCCACCGCGATGTAGGCGCCGATGCCAGGCAGCTTGACGTCCTGCCCGGCGACGGAAATGGCCTCTGCCGCCACCAGGAAGAACCAGCCGCCGGACATGGACATCATCATGTTCCACAGCAGGCCCGGCATGGCGAACGGCAGCTCCAGGCGCCAGAAGCGTTGCCAGGCCGAGAGGCGGAACATGCGGCTTGCCTCGTGCAGTTCGGCCGGCACGGCGCGCATCGACTGGTACAGGCTGAACGCCATGTTCCAGGCCTGCGAAGTGAGAATCGCAAAGATGGCCGCGCATTCGACGCCCATCTGGCTGCCCGGGAACAGGGCGATGAAGGGCGCGATGGCAATTGCCTGAAAGCCCAGCACCGGCACCGACTGCAGCACGTCCAGCAGCGGCACCAGGACCTTTTCAGCTAGCCGGTATTTGGCCGCCACCGCCGCGAAGACGAAGGCGAATACCAGCGACACGCCCAATGCGGCGAACATGCGCAAAATGGTGCGCAACAGGTAATAGGGCAGTGCGGCCGGATCGAGGCTGACCGGCATAGGCTGGCCAAGCACGAAGGGGCGCGCCATCTGCATGGCGCCATAGGCGACAGCGATCAACACTGCCAGTACCAATGGCAGCAAGGCCCAGTCCCAGCGATTGGGACGCGTGGTGAATGAAGCGAACATCAGGCTCTCCGCAAAGGATGCGGGCCCGCTATCTTGCGCGCTTGAGTATCAGAGTTTGGGATGGGTGACCATCATCCGCGACGGCGGATGACGTGAGGCGGGAGCCCAGGACGCGATCGTGCCGTTATGCGGGGCCGGAATGAACCGGCTGACAACTATGACTCGAACAAGTGCCCATGAAAGGGGACTCCAAAAATTGATAACGGTGCGGAGTGTAGGCGGGAGTGATACCCCTAGTCAACTTAGGGAATCACGTAATTTGATGGTGCCCCGGGCCGGAATCGAACCGGCACGCCCTTGCAGGCAACGGATTTTAAGTCCGGTGTGTCTACCAATTTCACCACCGGGGCATGTTGAAGCCCGCTATTATGACATGACTGTTCGTTAACATCCAGTAGTGGCAAATCTGGCAACGCTTGAAATCGGCGCGGAATGTTGTAGCATGCTGGTCGCAGAATTCCCTGGAAAGACCACATGCAAATCAAGATTAACGACGTCCTGCGGGACTATATCGAGCCGTTGACCGAGGCTGAGCGCACCGCGCTGGAGCGCAGCCTGCTGGCCGAAGGCTGCCGCGATGCGCTGGTGCTGTGGAACGATGTGTTGGTCGATGGCCATAACCGCTATTCGATCTGCCAGCAGCACGGCATTCCATTCAAAGTCACCCAGAACACGAGCTTCAAGGATATTGAAGACGTGATGCTGTGGATGATCGATAACCACCTGGGCCGCCGCAGCGTGTCGGACTTCCAGCGTGGCGTGCTGGCCCTGCGCCAGCAGGAAATCCTGGGCAAGCGCGAACAGGCTGTGAAAGAGCAGGCCAAGGCGGAAGATGCCGCCATTGCGCCGCCGGACCCGGAAGCCGAGGAACCGGCGGCTCCGCCGAAGGCCAAGGCCAAGCGCGAAGACATTGCCCGCGCGGCGCGCCTGAGCGCCAATACCCTGGGCCAGATCGAAAAGATCACCCGCAGCGCGACGCCGGAACTGGTGGAAGCCGTGCGCTCCGGCACGATCTCGATCAATGCCGCCGCCACCGTGGCTTCGCTGTCGGAAGAAGACCAGAAGTCGGCAGTCGCCGGCGGCCGCAAGTTCCTGCAGCAGGCTGCCCGTGAGATCCGCGAACAGCGCGCCGCCAATCGTCCGCCGAAAGCGCCGAAAGAGGATGCCGGCGACGGGCATTACGAAGCGGCGGAACGCCCGGCGCCGCTGACCGAGGTCGAAGTGCTGCGCCTCGAGATCTCGCAACTGAAGGAAAAGAATGCCGCGCTGCGTGCCGAGAACGCCGAACTGCGCGAACGCATTGCACAACTGGTGGAGCAATAAAGCATGCTGAAGCTGAATGCCGCGCTTGTCGCGTTCTGCGCCGTACCTGCGATTGCCGCCCCGGCCGCCCCACAGGCGGCAGGGGCACTGAGTCCTGCGGAAGTGCTGCGCTTGCAAGCGATTGCCAAGCGCGTCACCATCCTGCGCGACAAATGGGGCATTCCGCATATTTACGGCAAGAGCGACGCGGACGCGGTGTTCGGCATGATGTATGCGCAGTCGGAGGATGATTTCAAGCGCATCGAGCTGAATTTCATCAATGCGATGGGCCGCCTGGCGGAAGTGGAGGGCGAAAAGGCCCTGTACCAGGACCTGCGCATGAAGCTGTTCATCACGCCCGCGCAGTTGAAGGCACAGTACAAGGCCAGCCCCGAATGGCTGAAGAAGCTGATGGTGGCCTGGGCCGATGGCCTGAACTTCTACCTGTACACCCACCCGAAGGTGCAGCCTCGCTTGCTGGCCCGTTTCGAGCCCTGGATGGTGCTCAGTTTCAGCGAAGGCAGCATCGGCGGCGATATTGAAAGCGTCAACATCGAGCAGTTGAAGGCCTTCTACAGCAAGCATCCGGCGCCCTCGACGGCGCTCGGCGGCAGCGACCTCGATAACGAGCCGCGCGGCTCGAACGGTTTCGCCATCGCGCCGGCGCTGAGCAAATCGGGGCATGCGCTGTTGATGATCAACCCGCACACCTCGTTCTATTTCCGTCCCGAGATCCATGTGGTCAGCCAGGAAGGGCTGAACGCGTACGGCGCCGTCACCTGGGGCCAGTTCTTCGTCTACCAGGGCTTCAATGACCGCATCGGCTGGATGCATACTTCCGGCGGCGGCGATGTGATCGACGAATACCTGGAAACGGTGGTCGAAAAGGGCGGCAAGTTCTTCTACCAGTACGGCAAGGAGTTGCGTCCGTTCCGCACCGAGTCCGTGCGCCTTCCGTACAAGGCTGCCGACGGCAGCATGGCGGAAAAAACCGTGACGGCCTATTTCACCCATCGCGGCCCGGTGGTGCGCGAGCAGAACGGAAAATGGGTTTCGGTGGCGATGATGAACGAGCCGCTGAAGGCGCTGACGCAATCCTTCATCCGCACCAAGGCACGCAACTATCCGGCCTTCTACAAGTCGATGGAGTTGCGCACCAACTCGTCCAACAATACCGTGTATGCGGATGCGGACGGCAATATCGCTTATTTCCACGGCAATTTCATGCCGGTGCGCGACCCGCGCTTCGACTACACCAAGCCGGTCAATGGTGCAGAACCTGCGACCGATTGGAAAGGCCTGCACCAGGTGCGCGAAACCATCCAGCTTTTCAATCCGAAGAATGGCTGGATCCAGAACACCAACAACTGGCCGTTCTCTGCGGCCGGCGCCTATAGCCCGCGCCCTGAAGACTATCCGGCCTACATGTCGGTCAACCCGGAGAATGCGCGCGGCATTCACGCAGTGCGCGTGCTGCAAGGGAAGAAGGATTTCACCATCGACAGCCTGATCGCGGCCGCTTACGACAACCAGTTGCCGGCCTTTGAGCCCCTGTTGCCGCTGCTGGTGCGCGCTTATGATGAGGCGCCAGCCAGCGACCTGTCCAAGGCCGCCGTAATCGAGCAAATCACGCTGCTGCGCGACTGGGACATGCGCTATTCGCTGACGTCGGTGCCGACCTCGGTGGCCATCTACTGGCTGCAGGACCAGGTCAAGCAATATGGCCCGGCAGCCAAAGAGAAGGGCATGCCTGTCCTCGATTACCTGGCCACGCAGCTGACGCCGAAGCAGCGCCTGGAAGCGCTGGTGCGCGCTTCGAACAAGCTGGCCTCCGACTTTGGAAGCTGGAAAACGCCATGGGGCGAAATCAACCGCTTCCAGCGCCTGACCGGCGATATCGTGCAGCCGTTCGATGACAACAAGCCGAGCATCCCGGTGCCTTTCGCCTCGGGCAATTTCGGCGCACTGGCTGCTTATGGCATGACTTCGCAGCAGCGCACCAAGCGCATTTATGGCGAGCGCGGCAATAGCTTCGTGGCGGCCGTGGAATTCGGTCCGAAGGTGACGGCGAAGAGCATCCTGGCCGGCGGCGAGAGCGGCGATCCGGCATCGCCGCATTTCAGCGACCAGGCCGAGATGTATGCGCGCGGCGAATTCAAGGACGTGCTGTTCTACAGGGAAGACATCGAAAAGAACCTGGAACGCAAGTACCGCCCAGGCGAATAAGGTTCACGTTTGAGCTAGCGCAAAGTCCTCCCAGCATTGGCAGGCGCACAATGAAGTGACAAACTGCTAATGGGGAGGCGGCCATGTCTTCCAACCGCGACGAGAATGGCAGCGACGCCTGCCAGCGCATCGAAGAATTCATTTTCGTGCGCGAGCTGAATGAAGTCTTCCTGCTGCTTGACCACATCTCCGGACGCTGGGACAAGAGCCTCTACAACTTCCATAACCATGACGACGGCGAGCCGCACATCGATGAACTGTGCGCGATCGGGCTGACGCCGCCCGACAGCGAGCAGCAGCGGGTGGCGCAGGCCGTCAAGGTGCTGTGCGCCAAGGACAAATTGAATGCCGCCGCACGGCCGGCAACAGGCCTGACCATCGCCTTCACCTTGCTGGTGGTGGGTGAAGACAACCGGCGCGACTGGCGCAACTGGCTACGCGACAAGATGTTCGGGAATGGCGGCAGCGAAAACGGTTCCGCGCACAGCCCGCATTGGGACAAGCCGACGCGCCTGACCCTGGCGCGCAACGCATTCCCCGGCCTGGTCAGGGTAGCCTCAAGCTTCAACCTGCGCATGAAGCTGGTGGTCTACCTTCTGCTGCTTGGGCTGGTGCTGACTTGCGTGATGTCCTGGCACATCGCAGGCGGCAGCGCCATCCTGCAGCACCTGGATGCGGTGCAAGCGGCACAGGCCGCGCTGTCCAAAGAGATCGAGGAAGCTGAATTCAAGCACACCGCCAGCACTACGGCGCCTCCAACGCAGTTCTGCACGGAAGCCGATAACGCCGGCTTGCCGCGTTTCAGGAACACGGAGGAGTACCAGCTATGCACGCGGCGCCGGCAACTGATGGCGCAGGCGGCCGCAATCAGCATGAACCTGCGCGATTGGCTTGTGCCCTGGCAGGCTTGTTATGGCACGCTGGCCCGCCCGTTCGGCCGCTTGCCGGCAGACGGTGTGGTGCAGGCGAGCGCCACTCCCGTAGAGCGAGAAAACCGCCTGCAACGCGCGCTGGAGGAACAGGCGCGCGTCGTGACGCTGGTGGTGGGCACAGCGGTCCTGCCGTTATGCTATGGCGTTCTGGGCGCCGGCGCCGCTGTAGTGCGCGGCTTGTGGGCCAAGATGCGCGAAAGCCTCCTGTCGCCACGCGATTTCACCCTGGCCTTGCTGCAGTTGGCGCTGGGCGCCACGATTGGGGCGTGCATTGCCTTGTTCGTCAATCCATCCGGACAGACACCCGGTAGCGAGATCGGATTGCTGGGGAACTGGGCCCTCAGCACTTCGGCGTTGTCGTTCATTGCAGGCTTTGGGGTCGAGGGGGTATTCGTGGCGCTGGAAAGCCTGGTGCGGCGCGTGTTCAATATCAGCGATCCTGCTCGGCGGCCAGCCGATTAACGCGCCTCCAGCACTTCGATGATGTGAAAGCCGTCTTCAGCAAGTATCGGCGGGCTGATTTCGTGGACAGGCAGGCAGAAAGCTGCGCGTTCCACTGCGGCCAGCACTTCGCCGCGGCGGAAGATGCCTGGTGGCAGGCTGCGCGAGCCTGCATTCGGGTTGCCGAACTGTTGCTCGAGCGTGTCGAATGCGCCGCTGGCTTCCCATTCGGCTCGCACGGCCTTGGCCTGCACGTAGGCTGCCTGCATGGCGCCGTAGGTGGCGTTCGCTGGCCCCGGCCCCGGCGCACCCGGCGCGACGATCAATTGACGTACCCGCACTTCGCGCCTTACCGATGAATGCAGGTCGCACTTCAGTTCCGCCTCCTTGAAGCGCGGAGCGTACGAAATCAGCGGCGCCTCCTGGCGTTTCCAGTTGGCGCGTTGCGCCGGCTGCCGGTACCAGGCCATGGTGGCCAACGCAGCGGCGCCAATCACCAGGCCAATGGCCAACCTGAATTCAAAGTTCTGCAACCGCTGCGTGCGGTGGTCTTCGCCAAAATTGACCATCACATGCTGGCTTGCCGTCTTGAGCCGGTGGGAGTCGTCCCGCACGGAAGCCAATGCTGCCTCCGCAGCGCGGGCGGCTGCCGTGGCAGAAGCTGAGGCATCTTCTGTGTCCCGGCGCAATACCGGCGCCTGGCAGTGGGGGCAATGGATGTCGCGTGTCAGGTCAATGGCGCCGCCGCAGGCGTGGCATTTATGCTGCTCGACTGCCGGAGCATTAACGCTGTTGGCTGGATCGTTTGGCGCAACCGCCATTGCCAGGCGGGCAGGGTCGATAACACCGACAGCGGAATGGCAAGCCGGACAAGCTTCGACCGGCCGCGCGGGAAGCGGACAGCCGCAGCCAGCGCAAAAAACCTCCTTTCCTGCGGCATGCAGAGAACGGATGTCCGACCATGCCAGCGGGCGGGCAAATCCTTTTTCGGCCAGGTAGAGAATGTAGGTCTGGTAAAAGCCATGCCCGTGCGGGCATTGGAGTTTGGAGGTGCGCCCGAAGCGCGACATGTCGAACACGCGCTTGAGCGGCGCGTTGCAGGCCGGGCAGGACTGGACGCGCGCCAGCGACACCGCATGCGCGTGCTCGCCGCCGGCTTGCATCGCCCCATGGATCTCGCGCACGAATTCGGCGATGCCGGGGCCTGCCAGCCGCACCGATTCCGTGTCGTCGAACCACACCAGGCAGCAATGCGGGCAGGTGTCGATCTCTACCCGCCGCTGGTAATGGCCGGAGAGATCAAGCACCCGCATCGGGCGCTTGCAGTTGCTGCAGTGGCGTTCAGATGGCGTCAAGGGCATTGCGCAGGTCTTGGCGCAAATCCTCGATGTCTTCGATCCCGACCGAGAGCCGGATCAGGCCATCGCCGATGCCCAGCGTGGCGCGCTGCGCCGCCGGAATCGATGCATGGGTCATCAGGGCAGGGTGCTCGATCAGCGATTCCACGCCGCCCAGGCTTTCCGCCAGCGCGAACACTTCGCAGCGTTCTAGGAAGCGCCGGGCGCCGGCCAGGTCGGTGTCGAGGTCGATCGAGATGATGCCGCCGAAGCCGTCCATCTGCGCCTTGGCCAGCGTGTGCTGGGGATGCGACTCCAGCCCAGGATAGAACACCTTTTTCACCTTGGGCTCGCGTTCCAGCCAGCGCGCCAGTTCCAGGGCGCTCTTGCAGTGGCGCTCCATGCGGATCGCCAGCGTTTTCACGCCGCGCAGGGCCAGGAATGCGTCGAACGGTCCCGCAATGGCGCCGACGGAGTTCTGCAGGAAGGCCAGTTGCTCGCGCCAGGCCGACTGCCGATCTTCACCGCCAACCACTGCGATGCCGCCGATGATGTCCGAGTGCCCGTTCAGGTACTTGGTAGCCGAGTGCACCACGATGTCGAAGCCCAGCTCCAGCGGACGCTGGACGATCGGGCTGGCGAAGGTATTGTCGGCCACGGCCATGATGCCGCGTTCGCGGCAGATGCGCGCGATTGCGGCCAGGTCGGCCAGTTTCAACATCGGATTGGTCGGCGTCTCGACCCACACCATTTTCGTTTCCGGACGCAGGGCGGCCAGGAGGTTTTCCGGATTGGTCAGGTCGGCGTAGGTGAATTCATGCCCGGCGCTGCGGCGGCGCACCCGCTCGAACAGGCGGAAGGTACCGCCATACATGTCGTCGCCGGCCACGATATGCGAACCGGCGTCGAGCAGTTCCAGCACAGTTGAAATGGCGGCCAGGCCGGAGGCGAAGGCAAAGGCCTGGGCGCCGCCCTCCAGGTCGGCCACGCAGCGCTCCAGCGCCCAGCGCGTCGGGTTGTGCGAGCGCCCGTAATCGAGGCCCTTGTGTACGCCAGGACTCTGCTGGACGAAAGTGGATGTGGCATAGATCGGCGGCATGATCGCGCCGGTCGATGGGTCGGTATGCTGGCCAGCGTGGATGACGCGCGTGGCCAGGTGGGCTTTGGTTTTCTTGTCGGTCAAGATAGCGTCCTGCGCAGGTGGTTAAGTAAGTCGTAGCGGGTAATCAGGCCATAGAATTTTCCGCCTTCGGCAATCACGGCGGTCAAGCCACGGTCAAGCGTATCACGGAGGGCAGGCATGCCGGCCGACGGCGCCAGGGTCTCCACGCGGCTGGTCATCGTGCCGCCGACTTCGCCCTTGAACTGGGCGGCGTCGTTTTCGACCTTGAGCAGGATGTCCGACTCGTCGATGAGGCCCACCAGCTTGCCATTGTCGATGACCGGCAACTGGGCCAGGTCGGCCGCCCGCATGCGGTTGAAGGCGATCAGCAGGGTGTCGCCCGGCGCCACGCTGACCACGTCGCCGTTCTCGAACAGGCGGCCGATCAGGTCGCGCAGGTCGCCCAGCTTCTGGCGCTGCAACAGGCCCTGGTCGAACATCCAGCTGTCGTTGTAGACCTTGGACAGGTAGCGGGTGCCGGTGTCGCAGACGAAGGTCACCACGCGCTGCGGCCTGGTCTGCTCGCGGCAGTATTTCAGGGCGGCGGCCAGCAAGGTGCCGGTGGAGGAGCCGGCCAGGATGCCTTCGGCGCGCAGCAGGGCGCGTGCGCTGTCGAAACTTTCCTGGTCGGTGATGGTGTAGGCCTGCGAGATGGCGTCCATGTTGGCGATGGCCGGAATGAAGTCTTCGCCGATGCCTTCCACCGCCCAGGAGCCGCTGGTATCGGCCACTTTGCCGGTGTCCACGTACTCCTTCAGGATCGAACCCTTGGGGTCGGCCAGGATGAACTTGACGTGCGGCGCCACCTTGCGGAAGTAGCGCGACAGGCCGGTCAGGGTGCCGGAAGAGCCGACACCGACCACGATGGCATCGATCTCGCGCGCCATCTGTTCCCAGATTTCCGGGCCGGTAGTGGTTTCGTGGGCCAGCGGGTTGGCCTGGTTGTTGAACTGGTCGGCGAAGAAAGCGCCGGGAATCTCGCTGGCCAGGCGGGCCGCGTAGTCCTGGTAATACTCTGGGTGGCCTTTGCCGACGTCCGAGCGCGTGATGCGCACGTCGGCGCCCAGCGCCTTCAGGTGCAGGATCTTCTCGGTGGCCATCTTGTCGGGCACCACCAGCAGCACTTTATAGCCTTTGATGGCGCCGACCAGGGCCAGCCCCAGGCCGGTATTGCCGGCCGTGGCTTCGACAATGGTGCCGCCCGGCTTGAGCAAGCCTTCGCGCTCGGCGGCTTCGATGATGGACAGGCCGATGCGGTCCTTGATGGAGCCGCCGGGATTCTGGGATTCGAGCTTGAGGAACAGCCGGCACGGGCCGGTGTCGAGACGGGTTACTTCGGCAAGCGGTGTATTGCCGATCAGGCTGAACAAAGCTGCAGGTCGGGTATTCTGCATTTTCTCTCCTTGCGAAAAACGCGCATTGTGTGGCGATTCGATTGAACCAAGAAGGAATTTCTTTGCGCTAGCTTATACCTTTTTTTGCGCTTGGCGGCTCGCGTATAATCCCGCAGCGACTTTTAAAATAATTTCCACTGTGGCAAAACTCTACTTCCGCTATTCTGCGATGAACGCAGGCAAATCGACCTCCATGCTGCAGGTCGCCCACAACTACGAAGAGCAGGGCCTGATCGTGCGCCTGTTTACGGCGGCCATCGACGACCGCTATGGCGTGGGCAAGGTGACTTCCCGCCTGGGGCCGCAGCGCGAAGTCGAGCTGTTCTCCTCCGAAACCAACTTCCTGCAGGACATGCAGAAGGTCGCTTGCGTGCTGGTCGACGAAGCGCAATTCCTGTCCCCGGAACAGGTCAAGCAGCTGCACCAGCTGGCCCAAGCCAAGGGCGTGCCGGTGATCTGCTACGGCCTGCGCAGTGACTTCCGCGGCGAGCCGTTCCCCGGCTCGGCCTACCTGCTCGCGCTGGCCGACGATATCGAGGAAATCAAGAATATCTGCACTTGCGGCAAAAAGGCGACGATGAATATCCGCGTGGACGAGAAGGGGGAGCGCATCCGCGAAGGCGAGCAAATCAGCATCGGCGGCAATGAGGCCTACCGCCAGGCTTGCGGCCGCTGCTTCTACACGGGCTAATTGGACAAGCTGTTTTACCTGACGCCGTCGCTGTGCCTGGCGGTGGCAATCTGGGTGCTGTCGCGGCGCCATGTGGTTTTCACGGTGCTGCAGCTTCCCGGCACCCTGTGCCATGAGCTGGCGCATTTCCTGGCCGGCTTGCTCACGTTTGCCCGGCCGGTTTCACTGTCCATCATTCCCCGCCGCGAGGGAAAAAACTATCGCCTGGGCGAAGTCCAGCTTGCCAACGCAAGCTGGTACAACTCCGCGCTGACTGCACTGGCGCCGTTGCTGCTGGTGCTGATCCCGTGGTGGATCGCCGTGCTGCGCACGCGTGGCGCATGGCATTTCGAGCCGCTGGACGCAGGACTGGCCTTCCTGATCGCGCCGCAGTTCCTGGCTTGCTGGCCGTCTGCGGCGGACTGGAAGCTGGCCATGCGTTCATGGCCGCTGGCGCTTATTGCAGGCGCAGGGTGGTACGCCTGGATGCAATACCCGTGGCTGCGCTCGTGGCATTGGCCGGCAGCTTGAAGGCGCGCACTTCGCGGGCCAGGGCTTCCGCCTGATCCTGCATGGCCGCTGCCGCAGCGGCAGCTTCTTCGACCAGGGCCGCATTCTGCTGCGTCACCTGGTCCATCTGCCCGATTGCCTGGTTGACCTGGTCGATGCCTGCGCGCTGTTCTTCGCTGGCGGCGCTGATCTCGCCCATGATGTCGGTGACGCGGCTGACGCTGTTGACCACTTCTTCCATCGTCGCCCCGGCCAGTTCGACCAGCCTGGCCCCGGCTTCCACTTCGCCGGTGGAGTTGGCGATCAGCCCCTTGATTTCCTGGGCCGCTGCGGCGCTGCGCTGGGCCAGGTTGCGCACTTCGGTCGCCACAACAGCAAAGCCGCGGCCTTGTTCACCGGCGCGCGCCGCTTCCACAGCCGCATTCAGGGCCAGGATATTGGTCTGGAAAGCGATGCCGTCGATCACGGAAATAATGTCTTCGATCTTGCGCGAAGCTTCGTTGATGGCGCCCATCTTTTCGACCACCTGTGCCACCTGTGCGCCGCCGCGCGAAGCCACGTCCGATGCTTCGCGTGCCAGTGCGTTGGCCTGGCGGGCGTTGTCCGCGTTCTGTCGCACGGTGGATGTCAGTTCTTCCATTGAGGCGGCGGTTTCTTCGAGGCTGGACGCCTGCTGCTCCGTGCGGGCCGACAGGTCCTGGTTGCCGGCCGCGATCTGCGACGATGCCGTGGCGATCTGGTCGGCCCCTTCGCGCACGCCGCCAACCACGTTGGCCAGGCGCTCGCTGATGCCATTCATCGCGCCTAGCACCTTGCCGATTTCGTCACCGGTGGAGACATCCAGCCGCACGGTCAGGTCGCCGTCCGCGATGCGGCCCGCCGCATCCTGTACCTGCACCAGCGGGCGGCTCACGATGGCGCGCACCAGCAGCAACAGGCTTGCTGCAAAGGCGAGCAGGGCGACGATGCCGCACACGGCATAGCGATTGCGCGCGGAGACGGCATCCTTTGTGATCTCATGGACATAGGTGCCGCCCGCCACAATCCACTTCCAGTCGTCGAAGTAGCGGTACACCAGCAGTTTTTCCTGCGGCGAGGCCTTGCTGCCGGCATCCGCCCACATGTAGCGGATCTCGCCCGTCTTCTTTTCAAGCATCTCCTGGATGAAGGATCTGCCGTTGCTGTCCTTCGAATCCAGCATCGATGCGCCTTCCCTGGATGGGTGGACCAGCAGCGTGCCGTAGTCCTTGCCCGCAGCCGCGTTCAGCACGTAGACATAGCCGGTCTCGCCGATGCGGATGCCCTTGATCTTCTCCTTCAGGGCAGTGATGTTCTTGCTGATGTCCAGGCCGATGAACAGCACGCCAACCACCTTGCCCGAAGCGTCCTTGACCGGGTCGTACTGGGTGATGTACGGCTTGCCGAACAACTGCGCCAGGCCGGTGTAGGAGCGTCCTTCGCGCAGCATGGCATAGCTTGGATTATTGTGGTCAAGCCTGGTGCCGACGGCGCGCTGGCCGTCTTCCTTCTTGACCGAGGTAGTCACGCGCACGAAGTCCGCGCCGTCGGCAGCGAAAATGGTGGCAATGGCGCCGGTTTGGGCCGTGAAGTCGTCGGGAATGCTGAAGTCATCGTTGACCGCCTTGCCGTTGGAGGACAGTTGGCTGCCCTCCAGCGCGAAGGGGCCGGGTACGTGGGCGGCAAACTGGCGGGCATAGCTGCCGGCGTCGTTCACCATGGCCGAATTGAACACGTCCAGCATGTTTGCCACGCCATTCAGGTCGGCTGCGACCTGGTCCCGGGCGCGCTGCTCGAGCATGGAAGTGCTGTTCCAGCTGATGAAGGTGATAAGTAGCGCTAACAGTGCGCTGACGAGGACGAAGGTGAAGGCGGCAATCTTGGTGCCGACGCTCCAGCTGCGCGCAGGGGGCGTTCGAGTGGACATGATCTTGATTGTTTTTCGGGGGAGGGCCGACATGATACCGCGTTGCTGCATGGAAATTCCACTTGTTACAAAATGTTTCTTAGCAAATTCAATGACTTACCGGAAATCTTGCAAGGAAGCTCAGCTTTCAGGCTGGCTTAAGTGAAGCCCAGCACACTGCCCATCATCCCTCTCTCCCAGAGAGTGTCCTATCCTGTAGAATGGGATTAGCACTATTCTCATAGAATCACCTACGTTCGGAGCAAGCCGATGAAGAAGCACACCCTGTTGGCCACCATGTCCCTGGCACTGATTACCGCTTACGCCAGCGCAGCCCAGGCAGACAAGGCGACAGATGTAACCATGAAGCCTGCGGCGCAGCAGACCCAAGCCGCATTGTGGGCGTCGCGCGTGCTGTCGCGCTACCATTACAAGGCTATGCCACTGGACGACGCGATGTCGGAAAAGATTTTCGACCGCTACTTCAAATCGCTCGATGGCGAGAAATTGTTCTTTACCCAGGCTGATGTCGACTCCTTCAACAAGGACAAGTCCCGCCTGGATGACGCGATTACCAGCGAAAACCTGCAAACGCCTTTCGCCATCTACAACCTGTACCAGCAGCGCTTCTCGGACCGCATGGCCTATGCCCGCGAACTGCTGAAAACCAAGTTCGACTTCACGCAGGACGAGAGCTACCAGTTCGACCGCGAGAAGGCCGACTGGCCGAAGTCGGAAGCCGAAGTGAAAGACCTGTGGCGCAAGCGCGTGAAGAATGACTGGCTGCGCCTGAAACTGGCCGGCAAGGACGACAAGTCGATCCGCGAAACGCTCGACAAGCGCTATGAGAACTATGTGACCCGTTCGCGCAAGCTGAATAACGAGGACGTGTTCCAGATCTTCATGAACGCCTATGCCATGTCGATCGAGCCGCACACCAATTACCTGGGCCCGCGCGCTTCCGAGAACTTCGACATCGCCATGCGGCTGTCGCTGGAAGGCATTGGCGCTGTACTGCAGAACCGCGACGAGTACACCGTGATCCGCGAAGTCGTGCCGGGCAGCCCGGCCGGCCTGTCCAACAAGCTGAAGGTGGGCGACCGCATCGTCGGCGTGGCGCAGGGTGAATCCGACAAGTTCACCGACGTGCTGGGCTGGCGCATCGACGACGTGGTGCAGTTGATCCGCGGCCCGAAGGATTCGACTGTCAAACTGCAGGTGCTGGGCGCCGATGCCGGCCCGGACGGCAAGCCTTTCGTGCTGTCGCTGGTGCGCAAGAAAATCAGCATGGAAGAGCAGTCCGCCAAGCGCTCGATCCTGGAAGTGAAAGATGGCGCCGTCAAGCGCCGTATCGGCGTGATCTCGCTGCCGACCTTCTACCAGGACTGGGATGCGCGCCGCAAGGGCGACAAGGACTACAAGAGCGCCACGCGCGACGTCGCCCGCCTGCTGGGTGAACTGAAGAAGGAAAAGGTCGACAACGTCCTGATCGACCTGCGCAACAACGGCGGCGGTTCGCTGACCGAGGCGGTCGAGCTGACCGGCCTGTTCATCGACCGTGGCCCCGTTGTGCAGCAGCGTAACGCCGAAGGCCGCGTGGAAGTGGAAGCGGACAATGTGCCAGGCCTGTCCTGGGATGGCCCGGTCGGCGTGCTGATCAACCGTGGTTCGGCATCGGCATCGGAAATCTTTGCAGCGGCCATCCAGGACTATGGCCGCGGCCTGGTGATCGGCGAGCCTAGCTTCGGCAAGGGCACCGTGCAGACCCTGGTCAACCTGGACCGTTTTGGCCAGAGCGACAAGTCGCGCTTCGGTGAACTGAAGATGACCATTGCCCAGTTCTTCCGCATCAATGGCGGCACCACCCAGCTGCGCGGCGTGACGCCGGACATCAAGCTGGCCTCCACCAGCGATGCCGAAAACTTCGGCGAATCGAGCTACGACAATGCACTGCCTTACACCCAGATCAAGCCTGCGGTGTATATCCCGGCCGGCGAGTTGAAGGAAATCGTGCCGATCCTGGACAAGAAGCATGAAGCGCGCGTTGCCAAGGACAAGGACTACCAGTACCTGCTCGACGACATCAGCTACGTCAAGAAGCAGCGCCAGGACAATGTGGTTTCGCTGAATGAAACCGTGCGCCGCAAGGAGCGCGACCAGCAGGAAGCGCGCGCCAAGCTGCGCGAACAGCGCCTGGCCGCCGGCCCCTCGCCGGACGATCCTATCCTGGTGCCGGACCCGAAAGATGCGCTGAACAAGGCGATTGCCGCCAAACCTGCCAATCCGCGCGCCGCACAGCGCCAGGCCAACCAGGTTCGTGGCGCGATCCGCACCGACGATGGCTTGCAGGCGGATGAGCGTTCCCTGTCTGCAGAACTGGATGCCGAAAAGGCCGCCAAGAATGCCAAGGACGTCCTGCTGAACGAGGCTGTCCACATCCTGGCCGACGAGGTAAGCGTGCTGCGCACCGACACCCGCCTGGCCAGCCGTGTGCTGCCTTACGTCAGCGACAAGTGATATTGCGGTTGGTTATATCTAGTATTACTACAATAAAGTAGACAGATATACCGCGCCGCAGCATACTTGCACCTGTCTCCTCTATTCTCCTCCAAGGAAATAGACTTCAGCCCGCTCCCAGAGCGGGCTTTTTTTTGCCTGCGGCGCCGGCCACGGAACGGTAAAATCCTGCCTGTGCATACATCTATCAAACTGACTGTTATTGGAACTGCAATACTGGCGATTGCCGGTGCGGGCGGTTATTTCTACAACTCTTCGCCAGCGCCAAGCGTGGCCAAGAGCTTGCCGGAGCTGGCCAAGCGCGGCCCGGCGCCGACCGAACGGGCCTGGCCTGCGCGGCTGGAAACCTTGCTGGATGCCGGGCTGGTTGATCCGTACGGCGTGGCGGTCGACAAGCAGGGGAATGTCTACTTCTCCGACGGCGGCGAAAAGAATACGGTGTCGGTGCTCGCGCCGGACGGCAGCACCCGAGTGCTGGCCGGCGGGATCGAAGGTTACCGCGAGGGTCTCGGCGCTGCCGCTGCCTTCAACACGCCGTCCGGCATCGCGCTGGACAAGCAGGGCAATGTCTACGTCGCCGATACGGGCAACCATGCGATCCGCAAGATCGCTGTCGATGGCACGGTAACGACGCTGGCCGGCAGCGGCGTGGCCGGATATGCGGACGGGCAGGGCGCGCAGGCGCAATTCAACGGCCCGGTCGGCGTGGCGGTCGATGAGGCGGGCGTCGTTTACGTTGCCGATACGTATAACGACCGGATTCGCAAAATAGCGCCTGACGGCACCGTCACCACGCTGGCTGGCGGCACGCGCCCAGGTTTCGTTGATGGCATCGGCGAGGCAGCCCAATTCGATACTCCCTGCGGAATTGCGGTGGGCAAGGATGGCATCTATGTCGCCGACACCAGCAACGATGCGGTGCGCCGCATTGGTGCGGATGGCTCGGTGCTGACCATTGCCGTCGCGCCCGAACTGGAAAAAGAGCCGCTGCTGCGCCGCCCGATGGCGCTGGCGGTAACGCATGATGGGTTCGTCTACATCGCCGTGTCTTCGCGTGGGCGCCTGTTGCAGCTGGCGCCGGATGGCAGCCTGGCCGGAATGCCCGACGCGGCGCGGCCCGCCGATCCGGTCACGGGCCTCGATGGCAATATCCAGGTCTATGGGCCCCGCAGCCTGGCGCTGGCGCCGAATGGCGCCTTGATCCTGTCCGATGGCCCTGCGCAGCGCTTGCATCGCGTTGCGCGCGCCGGTGCTGGCGTAGCCACTGCGCAGCCGCCCGTCCACGCTGCCCAGGCGGCGCAAGGCCATTTGATCGGCACCGCAAACGCGGCGGAGCAGGTGCCGCCTGCCGCAGCGCCTGCCGTGGCAGCAAGCGAGATCATGGCGCAGCGTACCCAGGGCCAGATGCCCTGGCCCGTGCTGCCGCAAAACCAGCCGCACGAAGTGGTCGGGCTGATGGGCGAGGTCAGGGGGAGTTACGACGGCGACAGCCGCCACCATTTCCACGCCGGACTCGACGTGCAGGCCGATGTCGGCAGCTCGGTCCACGTGGTCGAAAAAGCCAAAGTCAGCGACCCGCTCCCGAACTGGGCGTTTGCCTCCCTTGGCGAAGGCATCAACCTCGGCACGACCAGCTACATCCACATGAAGGTCGGCCGCGACAAAAAGAACCGGGCGCTGGACGAGCGCTTCCAGTTGCTGCTGAACGACAAAGGCAAGCCGGAACGTGTCCGCGTTCGCCGTGGCACGCGTTTCTACGTCGGCGAACAGCTGGGCGTGGTGAACCAGATGGCCCACGTGCACCTGAACCTGTACGACCGTGGCCGTGTGGTCAATCCGCTCGCACTGCCATTCCCGGGCCTGCGCGATACCATCGCACCGGTCATCCAGGGCATCGCGCTGTATGACGCCAGCGACAAGCGCCTGCCGGGCAAGAAAGGAAAGCGCCTGGAAGTGCCACGCAGCCTGGGAGAGGTGAACGTGGTGGTCGATGCCTTCGACCAGATGGACGGCAATCTTGCACGGCGCCGCCTGGGGCTGTACAAGCTGGGCTATCAATTGCTGCAAGCCGACGGCAGCCCGGTCGCGGGTTACGAACAGCCCCGCATCATGCAGACCTATGACCAGTTGCCGAAACAGCGTGAGGCGGTGAAGGTCGTGTACTCCGCCGACAGCGGGATTACGGTCTACGGCAGCAAGTCCACGCGCTTCACCTATTCGCTGTTAAGCAACCTGTCGCAAGGCGAAGCCGTTCCCGGCCGCTGGCATGTCAGCGAGCTGGCGCCAGGCGACTACACCTTGCGCATTTACGCGGCCGACTATGCGGGCAATACCGCCACCGCCGGCCGCGATCTTGCATTGACGATCAACTGAGGAACAATTTACCTTCAGGACTTGATGAAGGCCAGCAGGTCGGCGTTCACCTTGTCCTTGTGGGTGTCGGTCAGGCCATGCGGTGCACCCGGATAAACCAGGAGTTTGGCCTGCTTGACAATGCGTGCCGAGGCGCGGCCGGCAGCATCGATCGGCACGATCTGGTCATCGTCGCCGTGGATGATCAGGGTCGGTTTGTCGAACTTCGTCAAGTCGGTGCGGAAGTCCGTTTCCGAGAATGCCTTGATCGAATCGTAGGTGTTCTTGTGGCCGCCCATCATGCCCTGCATCCACCAAGAGTTGATGATGCCCTGCGAAGGCTTGGCGCCCGGGCGGTTGTAGCCATAGAACGGGCCTGAAGCGATATCGAAGTACAGCTGCGAGCGGTCCTTGACCGAGCCGGCACGGATGCCGTCGAATACTTCCAGCGGCAAGCCGCCAGGGTTGTCGGCGGTTTTCACCATAATTGGAGGCACCGCCGAGACCAGGGCCAGCTTGGCGACCCGTTTGGTGCCATGGCGTCCCACATAGCGCGCCACCTCGCCGCCGCCGGTTGAAAAGCCGATCAGCACCGCATTCTTCAGGTCCAGCGCCTCGATCACCTGGGCCAGGTCATCGGCGTAGTGGTCCATGTCGTTGCCCTCCCACGGCTGGCTGGAACGGCCATGCCCGCGGCGGTCATGCGCAATCACGCGGTAACCCTGGTTAGCCAGGAAAAACATCTGCGATTCCCAGCTATCCGAGCTCAGTGGCCAGCCGTGGCTGAACACGATGGGCTGGCCGTTGCGCGGGCCCCAATCCTTGTAATAGATGTCCACGCCGTCACGGGTGGTGATGAAGGCAGCGGTCTTTTTCATGCTGGCGCCGGGAGCGGCGGTGGCGCTGGCGGCGGGCAGGGCGGCGGTAGCGGCGGCAGCAGCAAGGCTTGCGCTGCCAACCAGGGCGGAACGGCGGGAAGAATCGAAGTCTTTCATGGCTGTAGTCCTTTCAGGGTATGTTACATTGCAAGTTGCTGGGTGAAGAAAGCGTCGGTGCGGCCATTGGCCAGTGCAGCATCGCCGGCATGGAAATGGTGACCACCAGGGCGTGCAAATGCATGGTTGCGGCCGGGGTAGTTGAACACCTGGATGTTCGGATTGGCGGATAGCGCCTCATTAATTTTGGCTTGCGCCGCCTTGTCGATGTATTCGTCCTCGTTGGCCTGGTGGTAGATCATCGGGCGCTTGATGTTCACTGCTTCGTCGACATACTGGTCGGTGCCGCCGCCGTAGTAGGCGACAAAGGCATCGGCGTCGCTGCGTGCGGCGGCCAGGAAGGTCAGCAGGCCGCCGAGGCAATAGCCAGTGACGCCAACCTTGCCGTTTGCCCCCGGCATGCTGCGGGCAGCGGCAACGGTGGCTGCGATGTCCTGTACGCCTTTGTCGCGGTCGTATGCGCTGTAGAGTGCGAAGCCCTTGGCCCAATCGCCTTCCTTGGCCTCCGACATGTCCAGGCCGGGTTCGGCGCGCCAGAACAGGTCAGGGCAAACCGCGATGAAGCCCTTGGCCGCGTAGTCGGCGGCGATGCTGCGGATGCCGGCGTTGACGCCGAAGATTTCCTGCAGCACGACCACGACGGGGTGCGGGCCCGGCGCGGCTGGGCGTGCAACATGGCAGTTGAAGCTTCCGTCGTCGACCTGGATGGTGAGCGTCATGGCGTTTCCTCTTTTGAGAGTGGTTGGTGATGGAAGCCATCTTAGGCAGACATGGCGTGTTAGGGAACGCACAAGCTTGCAAAGCCGCTTTGCAGTTCTGCATGGATAGGGACAATGTGAACTCTTTCGACTGGAATGACATACCTTTGATCCTGGCGCTTGCCCGTTGCGGCAGCATGAGCGCAGCGGCGCGCGAGCTTGGCGTGGATGCTTCGACCATCAGCCGGCGTGTCGCTGCGGCCGAAAAGGAACTGGACCTCAGGCTGTTCCTGCGCGATACCACCGGCTACCAGCTGACGGCGGCAGGCCGCACCTTCGTCGAATATGGCCATACCGTGGCGGGCAATGTGCAGGCGATGCTGCTGGCCTCATCGCGGGAATCGCAGGCGGCAGTCGGCGTGGTGCGCATCAGCGCCATCGACTTCCTGTTCGACTTCTGGCTGGCGGAGCACGTGACGGCGCTGCGTGCGGAACACCCGGGCCTGGAACTGCACCTGCTGGCCGACAACAGCAATGTCTCGTTTGCGCGCGGCGAAACCGACTTTGCCCTGCGCCTTGCCCGGCCGGTGGAAGACGCAGCGCTGGTCATGCGCAAGCTGGGCGAGTTGCCAATGGCCGTGTTCGGGGCGCCGCAATACGCCGGCACAGATAGCGCTAACTGGTGCACTCAACCGTGGATCGGCTATGACGCCACGCTGGCCCGCCTGCCCGAAACGCGCTGGCTGGACCGGGTCGTGCCGCGCGGCCAGGTGGCGTTGCGCGTAAATGGCCTGGGAAGCATGGTGCAAGTCTGCCGCGCCGGCGTCGGCCTGGCGCTATTGCCCTGCATGATGGAGAAGATGCCCGGCCTGGTACGGCTGGGCGGAGTCGAGGTGACGCGTGAAGTCTGGCTGCTGAGCCATCGCGACGCCGTCGGCATCGGGCGCATCAAGGCAGTGTCGGAATGGCTGACTGCAAGCTTCGCGATGACTAGTGCATGTTGAAAGTCGGGTCAGCCCCGACTTTGATCATTGGATCGAGGTGTTGCGGCCGTACAGGCTGCGTTGGGATGGGTTGCCGGTAACGGCGATCCGGCCCGATCCGTTGGCGCGGGCTTCGACTTTGTGCTGCACCCAGGCTTGCACTCCGCCGGAACCGTTGCTGGTGATATTGGCTTCGTCGGCGCGCAGGTCGTTCAGTTGGGCGCTGCCCGAGCCTTGGGTCTGCACCTCGAGCATACGGACGATGCCGCGCGCATAGAAACTGCCGGAGCCGGATGACGACACGCGCAGATAGTCGCCGCGCACCGAGCCGATGTTCACGCGGCCGGAACCCACCATGTCCACAACGGCCGATTTGCTATCGAGTCCGTCTGCATACAACTGGCCCGAGCCGGTGTGGCGCATGTCAAGCCGGTCCACCTGGCCCCGCAATTCGAGGTAGCCGGAGCCGGTGTGCGATACCGTGAACGGACCGCCAGCCAGGCCATGTACCTCGGTGTGCACGGAGCCGGTCGATTCCAGGGTGTCCAGGCGCTGCACCGTGTAGCGCACGTGGATCGGCTTGCGGCTGTCAATGCGCTCCTCGGTCCACACGCGCAGCGTGTCGCCACGCACTTCGGTATGCACCAGCGGCACCAGGTTGCTGTCGCCTTCGATCACCAGCGATGGAGCGCCGCCTACCTTCACTTCGACGTCCATGTCCACGCGATGGCGATTCTCTACGCGTAGCCCGGTGGCGCTGGCAATGCTGCGGGTTTCAGTGGTAGTCGTTCCATTGCCCTTGACGTAATCGCTGCTGTCATTCAGTACGACGACGCAGCCGGCCAGGCTGAGGGAGAGCAGGGCTGCGAGGGTGAGCTTGGTGCGCATGGTTGTGTCCTTATTGTGCATGCCAGGAGGGATGCGTACATCCTATCGGGCATCGCGCGCGCGTATGGCGTGAATGCGACGAATTGCAGAAATTGAGTGCTGAGTTGTAAAAATTGATAATATGAAAGTGTCGGCGTTCCGCCGGCCCGGCAGCTCCGCTGCTGAGAACAATCTAGTTACATACCCCTTGTTGGCGCCGCGGATAGGCCATCTGCGGCGTTTCTTTTGCATGGCCGTGCTTTTTTCGCGGCTCCAGCCTTGTGCCTGCACAAAGTCCAGTAATGCTGGGCTACCTAAGCTGTTGAAAGGATCCGTTTTTTCACAGTGGAGGACTACATCATGTACACAATTGGAAGAAAGCTGGCCCTGGCTGCCACCGGCGTGTTTCTGGCGGCAAGCGCATTTGGCGCAACGAGTATCGGCAATACGTCGGCCGATGACGTGACGCTTGGAGGATTCGATTCGGATGCGTATGTCTTTGCCACAGGCTGGAATCCGCACGCGGGTTTGAGCGGTGATACCAGCGGCTTCGGCACCGCTTTCGATGCCTATGGCAGCGGCCCGTGGAGCCTGCTCGATAAGTATGACCTGAATGCAGTCTTTGGAAATTCCGGTGTGCTCCAGTTCGGCTTTGCGATGAGCAGCGGTACAACAGGCACCTGGTCCGTGCACAACACGGGCGCCGCGAACATGGTGCTTGACCTCGTTTTCGCCATGCACGCAGGCGATGCCGGTGCCGGATTCCTGTTCGATAACCAGGCCGTCAGCGCAGGCCAGACACTGAACGGCGCCTGGCGCATTGAATGGTTCACGGGGAATAACAATGCCTACCCAGATTTTTCGAATCTCGCCTTGTTTGCGCGCGATGTGTCCGCCGTGCCTGAGCCTGGCGAATACGGGATGCTGCTGGCAGGCCTTGGTGAGCTTGGTCTGCTTGCGCGCAGGCGCAATCCGGAGTGACTATATTTCGGAAAGGTAATGAACGCCGTCGAGGTCGCTAAACCGCTAAAGTGAAGTGGCAGTCTTCACTTCAACAAGGGGAATCGGAATGGAACCAATTGCAAAGAAGTTTGCATTGGCCGCCAGTAGTATGCTCCTGGCGGCAAGCGCCTTTGGCGCTACAACCATCGGTAATACCTCTGCAGACGACGTTACGCTCGACGCCCAAAGTGCCGACGCCTTCGTCTTCACCTCGGGCTGGAATCCGCAAGCAGGCCTGAGCGGCAACACCAGCGGCATGGGCAGCACTTTCAACAGCTACGGTAGCGGCGACTGGACCTTGCTGGGCAAGCACGAAGGTGGCTCCGGCACAGGCTTCAGCCTATTCAATACGCTGGACTTCAGCTTCGACGTGGGGGACGGCAAGACCGGCACCTGGACCATCACCAATACCAGCGCAAGCGCGAACGTGTCGCTGGACCTGGTGCTTTCGCTAAAGGCTGCAAACGGTGCCGCAGCCTTTCTGTTCGATAACCAGGCTATCAATGCGGGACAGACCCTGAGCGGCACCTGGAATATCGAATGGTTCACCGGTAATAACCAGGCCAATCCCGGCTTCTCCAACCTGACCATTTTCGGGCGCGAGATGGACGGTATCACTTCCCCTGTGCCCGAACCTGGGCATTACGCCATGTTGCTCGCCGGCCTGGGGCTGATTGGCTTTGTGGCGCGGAGGCGCAAAGCGCTGTAGACTCTTTGAAACGGTCGTGCTATTTTGTTGGCGCGACCAATCAAGGAGACAGCATGGACTTGAACTACTCTGCCAGGGATGAGGCCTTCCGCGCTGAGGTGAGGGCTTTCCTGGCAGCCAGCCTGCCGCCCGACCTGCAATCCAAAGTGCGCAAGCATCTGCGCCTGAAGCGCGAAGACTATGTGCGCTGGCATAAAATCGTCGCCAAACAGGGCTGGGCTGCGCCGGCATGGCCAAGCGAATTCGGCGGCCCGGGCTGGGATGCCACGCAGCGGCATATCTGGGAAGAGGAGTGCGCCCTTGCCGGCACCCCGCCCATCCTTCCGTTTGGCGTCAATATGGTGGCGCCGGTCATCATGGCCTTCGGCAGTCCCGAACAAAAAGCCTACTACCTGCCGCGCATCCTTGATTGCACCGATTGGTGGTGCCAGGGCTATTCCGAGCCCGGCGCCGGCTCCGACCTGGCTTCGCTGAAAACCACGGCGGTGCGCGAGGGCGATCACTACATCGTTAACGGGCAAAAGACCTGGACCACGCTGGGCCAGCACGCCGACATGATCTTTTGCCTGGTGCGCACCGACCAGAACGTGCGCAAGCAGGAGGGCATTTCCTTCCTGCTGATCGACATGAAAACGCCAGGCATCACCGTCCGGCCCATCATCATGCTGGATGAAGAGCACGAGGTAAACGAAGTCTTCTTCGATAACGTGCGTGTACCGGTCGCGAACCTGGTTGGCAAGGAAAACAAGGGATGGACATACGCCAAGTACCTGCTTGGCCACGAGCGCACCGGCATTGCGGCGGCAGGACGCTCCAAGCGCGAACTGCAGTTCCTGAAGAAGATCGCGAACCAGCAGCAGAAGAACGGCAAGCCTTTGCTGGAAGATCCGCTGTTTGCTGCCCGCGTGGCGAACCTGGAAATCGAGCTGATGGCGCTGGAAGTGACCGTGCTGCGCACGATCGCGCAGGAAGCGCACGGCCCGGGCCCGCAGGCTTCGGTGCTGAAGGTGCGAGGATCGGAGATCCAGCAGCAGCTGACCGAATTGATGGTTGAAGCGCTGGGCCCGCAGGCCTTGCCGTTTGATCCCGCTTACCTGGACGGCGAGCGTGAGCACGCCCTGGCCGGTGACGACGACGCAGCTCCATTGGCAGGCTATTACTTCAATTTCCGCAAGACCTCGATCTACGGCGGTTCGAACGAAATCCAGAAGAACATCATCACCCAGATGATCCTGGGACTGTAAGGAGGCGGGATGGACTTCGCATTCAAGGAAGAGCAGCAGCAATTCGCCGATGCACTGCGCCGCTGGGTCGACAAGGACTACAGCTTCGAGGCACGCAAGAGGATCATCCATTCGAAGAGCGGTGTTTCCGACGAGGCCTGGGCGACGCTGGTGGAGCTGGGCATGCTGGCGCTGCCGGTGCCGGAGGAGCAGGGCGGCTTCAACGGCAGCGCGGTCGACATGATGGTCGTGATGCAGGAACTGGGACGCGGCCTGGTGGTCGAACCTTACTTCGCCACGGTGCTCGGGGTGCAATTCCTCAAGCTCGCCGGAGGCCAGGAGGGCTCGCTCGAGCGTGTCGCGGCGGGCGAATTGAAGCTGGCATGCGCGCTGGGCGAGCAGCAGTCCCGCCACGCGCTCAATGACGTGCTGGCCACCGACAACGCCGGCACCGGGCGGCTCTCAGGGCGCAAGACGGTCGTCCTGCACGGCGGCCAGGCGGGGGCGTTTATCGTCTCGGCACGCAGCAGCGGCGGCCAGCGCGATACCGGCGGCATTTCGCTGTACGTGGTGCCGCGTGAGGCCGTGGGCGTGCAGGTCACGGACTATCGAACCATTGACGGCCAGCGTGCCGCAACGATTGAATTCAACAACGTCCAGGGCACGCTGCTCGGTGAACAGGGCAAGGGCTGGCCGATACTGGAAGCAGCTAGCGATTATGGCGCAGCGCTGCTGTGCGCGGAAGCCATCGGCGCCATGGATGCCATTTTCGCCGCCACGCTCGAATACCTGAAAACCCGCCAGCAGTTCGGTGCGCCAATCGGGAAATTCCAGGCCCTGCAGCACCGCATGGCCGACATGTTCATCCACATTGAACAGGCACGTTCGATGGCCATGCTGGCCGCGGTCAAGGTTGGCTCGGGTGACGGCGAGGAGCGCCGCCGCGTGGTTTCCGCCGCCAAGGTGCGGGTCGGCCAGGCGGCGCGCTTCGTTGGGCAGCAGGCGGTGCAACTGCACGGCGGCATGGGCGTGACGGACGAGCTGCCGGCCGCCCACTATTTCAAGCGCCTGGCGATGATCGAGGTCACGCTGGGCGATGCAGATCATCACCTGGAGCGTTTCATCGCGCAGCCAGGATTCAAGGAGGCAGCTTAATGGCGCGTTTGGTCCGCAACGTAGCAGAACTGGAAGCATTGGTGGGACAGGAGGTCGGCGTTTCGGACTGGGTCGACATCACGCAGGAACGTGTCAATATATTCGGCGCTTCGACCAACGACGAGCAGTGGATCCACACCGACCCGGTGCGCGCCGCCGCGGAATCGCCCTATGGCGGGACGGTGGCGCACGGTTTCCTGACGCTGTCGCTGTTGCCGGGCCTGCTGCAGGATGCGGTATTGATGGAAGACATGCGCATGGGCGTCAACTACGGCCTGGACAAGGTGCGCTTTCCGGCGCCGGTGCCGGTCGGCAGCCGCGTGCGCGGCCACGTGGCCCTGCGCAGCATAACGCCGGTTGCGGGCGGCCACCAGCTGGCGTGGGAGGTGACAGTCGAATGCGAGGGCAGCGAAAAGCCGGCCTGCGTGGCGGAATTCCTGATGCGCCGCTATTCCTGATCGCAATCGTCAACGCAGAAACGGTTGCGGCCTTCCTCCTTGGCCCGGTACAGGGCATTGTCGGCGCAGCTGACCAGCATTCCCGGATCGCTGCCCATGTCCGGCAGGAGTGTGGCCACGCCGATGCTGACGGTCACCGTGTCGCCGGCCGATGACATGCGGTGGGGGATGGCCAGCGCGCGCACGCTCTCGAGGATGCGTTCGGCCACCGTTGCCGCACCCTGCGAGTCGACCTGGGGCAGCAGGATGACGAATTCCTCCCCGCCGTAGCGCGCCAGCAGGTCCGGCGAACGGCCGGCGCATTGCAGCATGGCGCCGGCCACCTGTTTCAGGCAGGCGTCGCCGGCCTGGTGTCCATACGCGTCGTTATAGAGCTTGAAGTGGTCGATGTCGATCATGACAACCGACAGCAGCGTGACTGAACGAGCGCAGCGCCGCCATTCGTTCTGGATCGCGTCATTGAAACTGCGCCGGTTGGCAACGCCGGTCAGTGCATCGGTCAGCGTCATTTCACGCATGGCGTCGGACTGGCGCTTGAGCGTAAGGTGGGTGCGCACGCGGGCGCGCACGACGGCGACATTGAATGGCTTGGTGATGAAGTCGACCGCGCCCGCTTCCAGCGCCCGGGTCTCATCCTCGGGCGTAGTCAGGGCGGTGACGAAGATAATCGGGATATCGCGCACATCGGACGAGGCGCGCAAGGCGGCGCAGACTTCGTAGCCGTCCATCCCCGGCATGACCGCGTCCAGCAGGATCAGGTCGGGCTGGTGCTGGTGCGCCAGCTCCAGGGCCTTTTCGCCGTTCATGGCAAACAGCACTTCATGCTCCTCGCCCAGCACGTGGTTGAGGATCTGGATATTCTCCATTGCGTCATCGACAATCAGCAGGCGTCCATTGCGCGCCTGGTCGGTCCACGTCATGCGGTTTCCTCCCGTTTCATGATTTCCTGCAGGCGCTGTTCGGCACTGGTGAAATCAAGGGTTTCAATGGCATTGGCCAGGCCGGGGAGCAGGTCTGGACAACGTTGTTCGAGCACAGGGCTGAGCGCCTTGAAGGCGGCCAGCGCGCGCATATTGCTGTTCCTGAGCAGCATCTGCAAGTCGCCCAGGGCTTGCGGCAGGTTGGACACGACCGTGCCGCTGGCGGCAGCCGGCACGGGGACCGGCAACTCGCGTGCGGCGTTGATCACAACGGCCAGCGCTTCTTCCAGCGACAGCAGCAGGGCGGCAGCGGAACTGTCCTGGCCTTCCGCGACGGCGGTTTCGGCCTGGGCGCTGAGGCGGGCGACTTCGGTTGCGCCAAGGTTGGCCGCTACGCCCTTCAGGCGGTGCAGCACGCGCGTGGCGGCATAGCGTTTGTCCTGCGCCAGGCAATCGCGCACTTCCTGCACGGCGTCGCCTTGCGAGTTTTCGAAGCGCTTGAGCAGGCCGGCGAAGGCGGCATAGTTACCTGCCACCCTGCGCAGCGCAGCCTCCAGGTCGATGCCGGGCACCATGGCCGGGCAGCCGTCGCCGCGCTGCTCGCCACGCGCCAGGCCCGGTTGCACGTTGGCCGATCCCGGGTGCAGGGGCGCGAGGCGGGTCAGGGTGGCGATCATTTCATCGACGTCGATCGGTTTGGCGATATGCGCGTCGACGCCGGCTTCAATGGCGCGAATGCGGTCTTCCGGCATGACATTGGCCGTCATCGCGATGATGGGCAAGGTGCGCAGGCCCATGGAGCGGATCGATTCGGTGGCGCGGTAGCCGTCCATCACGGGCATCTGCAGGTCCATCAGCACCGCGTCGAAGCGCTGCGGGTCGTCGCGCAGCATGTCCAGCGCAATTTCACCGTTGGATGCCACTTCCACCAGCGCGCCGCAGTGGAGCAGGATGTAGCGCGCCATTTCCTGGTTGATTTCGTTGTCCTCCACCAGGAGCACGTGCATCCCGGCCAGGCTGCCCGATAGCGGGGCATGGCTGCTGCGATGTTCCGGCTGGTTGGCGCCGGTCAGCGCCGCGCCGGCCGCGTCGCGCAGTTGGGAAGGCGTAAAAGGCTTGGCCAGCACGGAATCGATTTGCAGGCTATCGGCCAGTTGCTGCAGGTCGTCGCTGGAGCGTTCCGGCGCCATCATCACGACTTTGGGTACAGCAACGCCGTCGTCGCGCGCTTGCACCAGCATCGCGATGCCGTCGGTGCGCGGCATGGCGCTGTCCAGCAACAGCAGCTCGAAGCGCTGGTTGCGCAACGCCTGCAAGCCCTCGGCGGCGCTGGCGACGGCGGTCATCGTCCATTGCCAGGCTTTGGCGGCCCGCTGCAGCGCCTGTCGCACGGTGGCGTTATCGTCGACGGCCAGCACGGAGAGCCCGGCCGGCGCCAGCAGCGGCGCGCTGCCGGCGACGCGTTGCAAGGGGCAGGTGAAGCGGAAAGTGGAACCCCGGCCCAGCGTGCTGTCGACAGTGATGACGCCGCCCATCAGGTCCGACAGGCGCCGCGCAATGGCCAGGCCCAGGCCCGTGCCGCCGTAGCGCCGGCTGGTGCTGCTGTCGCCCTGCGAGAAAGCGTCGAACATATGGTGCTGCTGTTCGGCCGGGATGCCGATGCCGGTGTCGCGCACCGCGAATTCCAGCGTCAGGGAATTGGCGCTACCCTGGGTTTCGCGCACCGTCAGCACCACTTCGCCGCGTTCGGTGAATTTGATGGCATTGCTCAGGAGGTTGAGCAACACCTGCTGCAGGCGCATCGCGTCGCCCAGTACTTCGGCCGGCAGGTCGGGAGCGATGTCGAAGACCGTCTCGACGCCCTTGTCCCAGGCGCTGTTTGCCACCAGCACCGCCGTCCCTGCCAGCATGTGTTCGAGGTTGAAGCGCGCCTGTTCGAGCTGGAGCTGGCCCGCTTCGATCTTGGAAAAATCCAGTACGTCGTTGACCACACCGAGCAGGCTTTGCGTCGCGAGCTGGATCTTGCTGACATAGCTGCGCTCGCGCCGTTCCAGGGGGGCTTCTTCGAGCAGGCGCGCCAGCCCGGTGATGGCGTTCATCGGGGTGCGGATCTCGTGGCTCATATTGGCCACGAATTCGCTCTTGGCCCGGCTGGCAGCTTCGGCGCGGTCCCGTGCGCGCATCAGTTGTTCGTTCAATTCCTGCAATTTGAGTTCGCTGCGCTTGAGTTCAGTGACATCGGAGCCTAGGGCATAAAAGCCGCGTACGGCGCCCGATTCGCCGCGGTCGGGAATGAAGTTGATCCACGTGTAGCGCGGCTCGCCGGACGGCAGTTCCAGTTCGCGCAGGAAGTGCTGCGGGCTGCCATCCAGCACGGCATTGATGTGCGGACGGATCTGCTCCAGCAGCGCGGCCGGCAGCACGCGGTCGATCGGCTCGCCCATGGCCTGTTCCAGCGTCTTGCCGAACCAGGCCAGGAAGTACTTGTTGGCGAAGTGGCAGCGCAGTCCGGCGTCCCAATAAGCCACCAGCCCGGGCAGGTTCTCAGTCACCGTGTGCAGGAAGCTGGTGCTGCGCGCCAGGCTCAGGGAAGTCTGCTGCAAAGCTTCGTCGGCGCGCTTGCGGTCCGTGATGTCAAGCGAGATCCCGAGCAGGTGGGTTGCGACGCCCTGTTCGTCGCGCAGCGCCACCTTGCGGGTGGTCAGGTAGCGCATTTCGCCGGCGGCGATGCGCACCGCTTCCTCCGGGATCTCCATGACCTGGTCCGAGGCCAACACCTTGCGGTCCGATTCCTGGAAAGCCGCCGCCTGCTCGGGCGGGAAGAAATCGCGGTCGCTTTTGCCAAGCAGGTCCTCGCGCGGCCGTCCAAGCAGCAGTTCGCCCTGGCGGTTCAGCAGTTCGAAGCGCAGGTGCTGCGCGTCCTTGACGAAGACCATGGCCGGCATGTTTTCCAGCACCGACTTGAACAGGGCCTTTGACTGCCGCAGTGCCGCTTCCGTCTCCTTTTGCTGGGTAATATCCATCAGCAGGGTGGTAATGCCGACCATCGCGCCATCGGCGCCAAAGACCGGGTAATAACCGGTGATGAAATGGCTGCTGCGGCCGGGCCGTGAAGCGGTTTCGCCGGTGATCTCGGCATTGGGCACTGCTTCGCCGGTCGCCAGCACACGGCGGTACGCCTGGTTGACTTGCGCAATCAGGCTACGGTCGCTGATCACTTCGTCGAAGCGGCGCCCGATATGCTCGTTGACCGGCATGCCGTTCATCGAGGCCAGGTAATCGTTGATCATCAGGATGCGCAGGCGGGTGTCGACAAAACTCAGGCCGACCGGCGCCGTAGCGTAAATCGTTTCCAGCAGGGCGTTGGAGTTTTCCAGCTGTTGGGTGCGTTCTTCGACCACCCGTTCCAGGTCTTGCCGATGGCGGGTCAGGTCGCGGTCGAGCCGCAGCAGGGTGTCGCCGATCTGGCGCGCCTCCTGGAAGGAGACGCGGGGCGCCTCGATGGCGGCGCCGCTGGCCAGGGCCTGGGCAGGTGCGTGCAGGGCATCGATCGAGCTGGCGATGCGGCGCGCGGCCAGCGCCGCTGCCGCGAAACCGGCCAGTACCAGTGCCGCCAGCACGGCGGACAGCCCAAAAAACAGGCCGTCGAACGCCACCAGCGCTCCTGGCGCCGGTGCGGCGACGGCTACGCTCCAGGGGCTGTCGGCCCCGCGCAGGTAGCTTACCTGCAGTGGCAAGCCGTGCAAGGCATCGTCTGCGGACTGTCCGCTGGCGCGTCCGTCGTCATGGCTGCGCCCGACCAGCTTGCCGTCGGGGGCCAATACTGCGATCACAGCGTCGGATGGCAGTTGCATTTCCTCGGCCACCTTGTCCAGCGCATCGCCGGGCAGCAGCACGCTGAGGGCGGCTGCCGCTTTGCCCGGGCGCTGGATAGGCACATCGACTGCCAGGTGGGCCGCCTCCTTGCCGTTGGCGCGCAGCAGGCTGACGGCGGAGCGCGCGTTCGGCGCGAATTTGATGCGGGCCGCGTTGGCGGCGCGGTCGATCGGCAGGGCACTGCCGGCAAGGACTTGCGCCGTTCCGCTTTCGGTCAGGAGGATGTGCGAGTGGTAGGGCAAGGTCGGCGGCAGGGCGCCGCCGGCCTGGCTGCGCAGCGCCACCAGGTCGCCGCTGCGGGCGCTGGGACTGCTGGCCAGGGAGAGCGCCGCTGCTTCCGCCGCCAATAGCTGGCGGTCCACGATGGCGGCCGCCGCGCGCTCGATGCGCTGGGCCTGCAATTCCGCGCGGCCCAGGTCGCGCTGCTGGAAGTACACCAGCAGCAGGGCCACCGCCAGCAATGCCGGCGCGGCGCAGGCCGCGGCCAGCAGCGCAATCTGCGACCGCAACGGCGGCAAGGGCTTGCTGGATTGGTCCTGCACGGCACATCCTTTCGGAAGAGTGACTGCAGGATGATGATAGCTTAGCTTGCCGGGGACGAGAAGCGCGCAATCTCCAGTTTGGCAATGGCGTTGCGGTGCACTTCATCCGGACCATCGGCCAGGCGCAAGGTGCGGTTGCCGGCCCACTGGTAGGCCAGGGGGAAGTCGTCCGACACCCCGGCTGCGCCGTGGGCCTGGATGGCCCAGTCCAACACCTGCTGCGCCACATTGGGCGCCAACACCTTGATCATGGCGATTTCGGACTGGGCGACCTTGTTGCCGACCGTGTCCATCATATACGCCGCTTTCAGCGTCAACAGGCGCGCGGTATCGATGCGGATACGCGACTCCGCGATGCGTTCGCGCCACACGCCCTGGTCGGAAAGACGCTTGCCAAATGCAACCCGCGAAGTCAGGCGCTGCACCATCAGTTCCAGTGCGCGCTCGGCAACGCCGATGGCGCGCATGCAATGATGGATGCGGCCTGGCCCCAGGCGGCCCTGGGCGATCTCGAAGCCGCGTCCTTCGCCCAGCAGGATGTTCGAGACCGGCACGCGAACGTTCTCGAATACCATTTCGCAGTGGCCATGCGGCGCGTCGTCGTAGCCGAATACCGGCAAGGGGCGCAGCACGGTCAGTCCCGGCGCGTCGGCCGGCACCAGGACCATCGATTGCTGCGCATGGCGCGGCGCGTCGAAATTGGTCTTGCCCATGGCGATATAGACCTGGCAGCGCGGATCGCCGGCGCCGGAGATCCACCATTTGCGGCCGTTGATCACATAGTGGTCGCCGTCACGGTCGATGCGGGTCTCGATATTGGTTGCATCGGAGGAGGCCACGGCCGGTTCTGTCATCGCAAACGCGGAGCGGATTTCGCCGCGCAGCAGCGGCTCCAGCCAGCGCTGCTTGTGTTCTTCGGTGCCGTAGCGCTCCAGCGTTTCCATATTGCCGGTGTCGGGCGCGGAGCAGTTGAAGACCTCGGCGGCCCAGGGCACGCGGCCCATGATTTCGCACAGCGGCGCGTAATCGAGGTTGGACAAGCCTTCCGGCGCACGGCTGGAGCGCGGCAGGAACAGGTTCCACAAGCCCTGGTCGCGGGCCAGTGGCTTGAGGCGCTCAATCAGCTCGGTAGGGATCCAGCGGTTGCCTTTTTCGCGTCCATTGCGGTCAACCTCCTCGTGGAAAGCTTTCTCGTTCGGATAGATATGCTGGTCCATGAAGGCCAGCAGGCGCGCCCGCAAGTCCTTGGTGCGCGCGGAGTAGTCGAAGTCCATGCCGGTTCCCTTATTCGATTGCCTTGCCCTGGGCGTAAGCCCAACCCATGGCCGCCATCGGGCGCGCCAGCTTGCCGGATTCGAGCGCCTGCGCGCTGGAAGCCGTGCCGTCCACGTAACGCTTCATGATGCCCTGCATGATGCTGGCCAGGCGGAACATGTTGAAGGCGAGGTAGAAATTGAAGTCTTCCAGGCGGATCGCCTTGCCGGTGCGCTCCGCATAGCGCGCGATGTATTCGCGCTGCGACGGAATGCCGAGCGCCTTCAGGTCCAGCCCAGCGATGCCGCGGAACTTGCCCGGCTCGATGTGCCAGCTCATGCAGTGGTAGCTGAAGTCCGCGAACGGATGGCCCAGCGTGGACAGCTCCCAGTCCAGCACCGCCAGGATGCGCGGTTCGGTGGGGTGGAAGATCATGTTGTCCAGGCGGTAGTCGCCATGCACGATGGAGGTATCTTCGCCAGCTGGGATATTGGCCGGCAGCCAGGCGATCAACTGGTCCATCGGCTCGATGGTTTCGGTCTCGGAAGCCTTGTACTGCCTGGTCCAGCGCTCGATCTGGCGCTGGAAGTAGTTGCCCGGCTTGCCGTAATCGCCCAGGCCGATGGCGTTGTAATCGATGGTGTGCAACTGCGCGATGACGCGATTGAGTTCATCGTAGATTGCCGCGCGTTCTGTCGGCGTCATGCCGGGCAGGGACTGGTCCCACAGCACCCGGCCTTCGACGAACTGCATGACGTAAAAGGCGCGGCCGATCACGTCTTCGTCCATGCACAGGCAGTACTGGCGCGCGGCCGGGAAGCCCGCCTTGTGCAGCGCATCCATGACGCGGAATTCACGTTCGATCGCATGGGCGGACGGCAGCAGCTTGGCGGCCGGCGCAGGCTTGGTGCGCAGGACATAATGCTGGCCGCCGATCGACAGCTTGAAGGTGGGGTTGGACTGGCCTCCCTTGAACTGCTCGACCTTCAATTCGCCCTGCTGATAGCCTTCTACGTGCTGGCGCAAGTATGCGTCCAGTGCGGCGGTGTCGAAACGGTGGCGCTCCGACACCTCCTTGGTGCCCATGAATTCTTCGAACATAATGCCTCCTTCCGAACGATCGTACTATTTTTGTGGGCGGGAAAGCAAGCGGGATTTGGAATATTCGTTAAACAGCTGTTCCATCGTGGTGCTGCGGGTGGCTGCCTGCAGGGGCGCGGTCGGGGCGTAGTTCGAAAACCGCACGATCCAGTCGTGCGCTTCCTTGCCCACGTCGAGGGCGTTGATGCAGCCGGCAGCCTGCGACAGGTTGCCAAGGAACAGGCGCTGGCCACCGGTCAGGGCATAGGACAGGATGGCGCGGTTGACGCCGCCATGCAGGACCAGCAGGACGGTATCCCAGCTATCGTCGGCGAGCAGGCGCGCGATGGCGGGATGGATGCGGTCCATCAGTTCGCCCACCGATTCGCCGCCGAGGAAGCGGCGCTGCTCCGGCACTACGCCTTCGAATGCGCCGGTGAACGCTTCGCGCAGCTTGTCGTCGGGGATGCCGGACAGCTTGCCGCCGCGGATCTCGGCCAGTTCCGGCCAGGTCTCGAGTGCGGCTTGCTGGCCGGTTTCCGCCAGCACGCGCAAGGCAGTTTCGACGGTGCGCGGCAGGCCGGACACGATCACCCGGTCGAAGCTGATGCCGTCGGCGGCAAAAGCCCGGCCGGCGGCTGCGGCTTGCGCGCGGCCGGCTTCATTCAGGGGGACGGTCTCCGGCAGATGGGGTTTGCCGGCTTCGTCGAAGTAGGTGACGCTGCCATGCCGCATCAGGAAAACGCGGCGCCGTTCAGGTTTTGCTGTCATAAGGTCTCAGAAGAAGATTGCGAGGCGCGTAATGATGGTTCCGTTATTAGTATAAGGCCCAGTCGCCCGCACGTTGCCGGAATCGGGCTTGCCGTCATCCAGCTTGGCGTCAATCTGCTCCGCAAACGTGTCCGGCAGGTTGTCGAAGCGGATGCCGTTGCCGCCCCGGCCGCCCACCACGTCGTTGTAGATGTAAACCGCACCGCCCTGTGCGCTGGTCATGAAGTCCGTGGTGCCGTTGTAGGAACCCGTGATCAGTCCTGCCAGCGCCAGGTGTTGCGGCGCCAGCTGGTATTCCGTGATCTGCCCGTCGCCGTTGCCATTGCCGGCCGCACCCGGGACATGGGTGGTGGCGAGGATATCGTCGCCGGGCAGGGCGCGAAAGCGGTCCTGGTAGGCGTTGACCGCTGCCTGCAGGGCCGTGGCCTGCTGGATGATGCTCTTGACCTTGGCGCTGTCGATCAGGGCTTGTCCCTTCAGGACCCCGCCCAGCAACAGGCCGATGATGACCAGGACGATGGCGATTTCAACGAGGGTAAAGCCGCGGTGTTTCATGGCGTTCTCCTTGGGTTGCGTGTCATGGCAGCCTTTGCGCTGCGAGCATTCGGTTGAACAGGATGTTGGGCGACAGCCAGACGACAATGTCGTCGTAGGCGCCGCCGGCCACGGCGGGATTGTCGGTGCGGTCGCGCGCGATGAACAGGCGGCCGTCGGCCTGGAAGTTGGCTTTCTCGTCGACGTTGCCCTGGCCCATGTCGGCGGCCTGCACGCCGACATCGCTGAAGGCGCCAAAACCATTGCGTCCCTGCGACAGCACCACGGCGGGAATGTCGTTCTGCGCGCTGGCGGGTACCAGCGTGCCGCTGGCGTCGCGGGCGGTGATGGTAATGTCGCGCGGAGTGTTGAGGCGGAATGGCGCGCCGCTGTCGCTGAAGGCTGGCGTGACGCTGTACAGGTAGAGGTGCTGCCAGGCGTCGAGCTTGGGCAGGCCCAAGGTTGCCCACGGGAGGAAACCAAGCCGGCGTTCGTTGCTGCAGCGCGTCCCGGCGCGGTCCTCGAGGCCGTTCGAGGCGGAGATGGCGGGGCAGGGAAGGTAGCCGTTGCGCGCCGCGAATCCGGCCAGGGCGTCGCGCGCTTCTTCCAGCGCTTTGGCGGTGTCGGCGGCGCGGCGCTGCTCCAACTGCGCCGACAGCGGCGCCAGCATGCCGCCCAGCAGCAGGCCGACGATCACCAGCACGATCGCCATTTCAACCAGGGTGAAGGCAGCTTGGCTTCTCATGGCAGTGTTTTGGCGGCCGCCATCCTCTCGTAAAGTGTGTTCAGCGGCACGACAGCGAGCAGGTCGTCGAAGGCGCCGCCCGGGGCATTGCTGTCGGCGCTGCGCGGCCGCTGCATGAAATCGACCGTGGCCTGCAGGTTGCCGGCTTCGTCCTGGCTGTCGGGAGCATCGCTGCGGCCGCGCGAGAAGACGACAGCGGGTGAACACTGCGCGGCCAGCGAACAGGACTCCTGGCCGGCGACGAAGAACAGGACGCCGTTAGCGTCGCGCGACAGGACCCGCTTGCTGGCAATGAGCGCAGTGCGCGCAAGCGGTGGGACGGTAAAGGCCGGCGTCACGCTGTAGCGCAACTGGTGCCCCCAGTTGTCCTCGGCTGGCAGGCCCAGCTCCATCCACGGCAGCAGGCCGGTGCAATCCGCTTCGCTCGCACAGGCCGGTGTTCGTTCGCGGCCGGACCCATCGCCCGGTGCGGTGGGACGGGGCAGGCGGCCGTGGGTGGCGGCAAATCCGACCAGCGCCTCGCTGGCTTGCGCGAGAAGGGCATAAGTACGCTGTTCGCGCGCCCGGTCCGTGCTGGCGCCGCCGAACGCCGATAGCAGCACCGCCGCCATTGCCACGGTCGCGATCAACAGGAGCGTCAGCAGCGCGGCGCCGCGCTCTTTAGCGTGCCGCTTCATGGACTTCTCCTGTAGCCGGATCGTAGCGCTGGCCGGGCTTCAGCACGACGGAACGCCCGTCAGCCTGCAAGGTGACCATGCCGCGTGTTACGCCGCCTGGCGGCGCGGGCTGTGCTTCTCCATTCACGATAATCATCGCCGGACCGTTGCTGCGCCGGATGACGCCGCCAAGCCGGATACCCGGCGGCTCATCTTCGTTCGCGTCCGGCGCACTGGCTGCATCCATGCCGGCCGGCGTCCCGGCAGGCATCCCGGCCGGCGGGCAGCCCGGCGCCGCGCCCGCTGGGCATCCTGCCGAAGCCGTCATGCCGGGCGCCGGAGCTGCGCCAACCGTCCCGGGCAAGGTTCCTTGCGCTGCGCCGGCTTGTGCCGCCATGCCGGCGGCCGGAGCCTGGTTGCGCTGCGTATCGAGCCGTGCACGTTCGTCCGGCGTCGTGAACAAGCGGCCCATGCTGACGAAACCCTGCGCGCCGGCCTGGGATGCCAGCAGCAGAAGCAGCGCCGGCAAGCCCACCTTCATAATCGGCCTCGCACGCCTGACGCCGGCACGGGCGTCAAGGTCAGCCAGTTCAGGGTACAGTCGGCGTTCAGGGTCGGCGCCAGCACTCCCGCCACCGGTGCGGCGCCGGCAGCGCGCCGGATCACGCAATCCTGGACCGCAAATGTCCCCGTCAAACGCAAGTCGGCCAAGAAGTTGAGCAGGTCGAGTTCGTGCAGCAAATCCATATGCAGCACCATCCGGCTGCCAAGCAAGGCATAGTCGCCGGTCGGCAGGGTGGTTTCAAGCCGATATGGCTGCTGGACCTCGATCTCGTAAGTCAAAGGCAGCAAACGGCGCTGCTCCTGTATCTGGCGGATGGCCTCGACCCAATCCAGGCGCCGCTCCGGCCCCACCAGGCCCCTGCGGCGCAGCTCCACGAACTGTGGCTGGTATTGGCGGATTTCGTCCTTCTCCGTTTCGGCATGGGCCAGCCGCAAGCGGGCGCCATCGCGCTCCAGCAAGGCAGCCGCTTCGTCGAAATGCGCATGCCGCAATTGCCAGGAGCTTGCCGATACGGCGGCGATGGCCACCGCCAGGGTGCCCAGGAAGACCAGCATCGCATTGCGCAGCAAAGAGAACTCGCGAAAGAGCATCATGGCGCCCACCTGAGGTTCAAGGTAAATTTCGACCGTTCGCCGAGGCCGGCCGGCGAACCTGCCTTGCCGCTCAACTTCACGTTGGGCCTTATATCGAACGGCAACTGCTCGATTTCCACCACCATGCCAGGCGTGCGTGCCAGTTCCTGCGCAAAGCGGTTCATGCTAAGCAGGACGCTGCGATAATCGTCCTGTTCCACCAGGACTTCCGCCTGCAGCCGCACCTGTTGCGGCGGCGCCTTGGGAATTCCGATGAGCATGGACGATTGCGGCGCCACCAGGTCCGGCGTCGTCGCAGCGCCGGGGAAGGTGCTGCTGGCGCTCACCGGCACCACGCCGGGTGCGTTGGCACGCCAGTCGAGCTGAGTCAGGCGGATTTGCGGCGAACGCTCCAGCGCCTCGCTGAGAATCGTCAACACAGCCTGCGGCCAGGGACCCTGGCGCGCCACCATTTGCGCAATCTGCACGGCCGCCTTCATATTGGCAGTCTTGTCGACGGCCGGCGGCATGCTCGACATGCTGCCCTGGTAGGCGGCCGTGAAACCATGCGTCTCCTGCTGCAATTCCCGTGTATGGCTGCGCGCCAGCGAGTAGCCGACAATGTTCGCGCCAGTCCACAGCAGGCAGCACGCCGCCAGGACTGCGCTCGAAGCGTATAGCGATTTTCGCGTGCGCCAGAGGCTGTAATAGCGTTGGCGCTGCCCCAGCGGGTAGTGGCTGGGCGGGGCGCTGCGTGCGGCCAGGCCGATAAGCAACTGGTCGGCATTGTCGGAAGCGGCGAGCCGTTGCCGCGCCGCCGCTTCTTCCAGCGGCATGACGCGCCAGTCAAGCAGCGGCGCGATGGTCGCTGCGGGAGGCGCAGCAATGCGCGACAGCGACAGCAAGGCCAGCACCCGCAATGGCAGGTCGCGCGTCAGCAAATGGGCGCCGACCAGGAACTGGCGCGTGCGCTCGGCTTCCTGTTCGGTGCTTGCTGCGCCTTGCGCCAGCCGCGAAAAGCGCACTTTCCCGTGCTGGAAATACGTCTGGCGGGTGCCGCTGGCATGCTCCGTCACGAGCAGGAGGTGCGGTTCCTGCCGCGCTTCCTCCGGCAGCAGGGCGGCGCTAAGCAGTGCTGGCGTATAGAGTGCCGCCAACGGAACGCGCTGGCTTTCGAGTGCATCGAGCCACGGCGCCAGGAGGGCAGGGTTGGTCAATGCGGCAAACAGCACGATGTCGTCGCGCCGACCCTCTTCTTCGCGGCCTTGCACGTGGGCGCAGCGGAACGGCGTGTCGCGCCACGCTTGCGCCAGGCGCCGCTCACGCATGGCCAATCCGGCTCGCCCGGCCACATGGGGCAGCAGGTGGCGCTGGAAGTCTTCTTCGACCAGGTCGGCGAGCATCAGGGCTGGCGCATCTTCCCGTCCTTCAAGCCAGGCGGAGAACTGGGCCAGGCCCTCGGCAGTGTGGTCGAAGCACGGCCCGCTTCCAAGGCTGCCGCGTTCCCAGAGCCAGCAGCAAAGCCGCTCGCCGGTGAGATGAAGGAGTAGTTTGCCGGTCATGGCCTCAGATCCTGATTGAACTGATGGTGTCGTAAATCGGCCCGAGCACGGACAGCATGATCCAGCCCAGCACGATGCCCAGGATCACGGTCATGGCCGGTTCGATCATCGACTGCATGCGCTCGATCCGCTCGCGCACTTCGCGGTTGTAGAAATAGGCCACGTTGCGCAGCGTCGCATCGAGCGCCCCGGTCGACTCGCCGACCCGCAGCATGCGCACCACCAGCGGCGGAAACAGTTCGACCTGCCGGAAGGCTGCCGCAACGGAATGTCCTTCCGAGATCAGTTCGCGCGCGCGGCGCATGGCTGCCGCCACCACGCGGTTGCCGGCAATGCCTTCCGACAGGCGTATGCATTCGAGGACGGGAATCCCGGCTGCATACATCAGGGCGAAATAGGTCGCAAAGCGGGCCATGATCAACTTGTGCAGCACCGGCAGCGCGCGGAGCAGCAGGCGGTCGAAGGCAAAGGCCGTGCGTTCATTGTGGCGCAGCTGCCACCGCAGGAATTGCCACGCCACCACAGGCGCCGCCAGCAGAAGGTACCAGTAGTGGATGAAGAAGTCCGACAGCGCAATCAGTGCGCGCGTATGCAGCGGCAGATCCTGGCCCATGTTCTGGATGAAAGCCGTCAGTTGAGGCACCAGGTAGATCATCAGGAAGAACATCACGCCGCTGACGATGACGAGCACAAAGGCCGGATAGGTAATGGCTTTGCGCGCCTGCGCCGCCAGTTCGTCCTGCCATTTCAGGTTTTCGGCCAGGTCGCGGAAGACTTCATTGACTTTGCCGCTTTGCTCGCCGGCGCGCACCAGGCTGGTAAAGCTCTGGTCGAATACCTCGGGGTAGGACGCCAGCGCGCTTGAAAGCTGCAGGCCGCCTTCGATCTTCTCCACCAGGTCGGTGATGATTTCGCGCAGGCGCAGGTTGTCGGCGCCGTCGCGCAGGTCGCGCAAGCCGTCCAGCATCGGCACGCCGGCGCTGCTCATTTGCTCCAGGTGGAAGCAGAAGTTGATCAGGTCGCGCCGTGTGATGCGGCGGCCGCCGATGTGCAGCCTGCGCTGGCGGGTTTCCCGGTAGTCGATCAGGTCGAGCGCCATGCGCTGCAGGCGCAACTCCAGGTCGGGCACATTATGCGCGTCCATATTCCCCGGCACGATGCTGCCGTTGGCGTCCATGGCGCGGTAGATGAACTGTGGCATGTCAACCCAGCCTGTCCGTGAGATCGACCACGCGCGATACCTCGTCCAGCGTGGTCAGGCCTTCCATCACGCGGCGCATGCCGTCGTCGACCAGCGAGCGCAGGCCGGCGGCGCGCGCCGCATTGCGCAGCTCACGCGCAGGCGCGCGGCGCGCCACCATCTCGTCGAGATCGGCGGTCATGCGCAGCAGCTCCATGATCGCCATGCGCCCTTTGTAGCCCTGGTGCGCACAGCGGTCGCAGGCGCCGGCCCGGTAAATCGTGGCGGGAGGATGGTCGGCCGGCAGGCCGAGCAGGCGCCGTTCCAGTTCGTCGGCTTCCACCGCTTGCCTGCATTGGGGGCAAAGCTTGCGCACCAGGCGCTGGGCGATGATGCCGATAATGTTCCCGGCCAGGACGTCGGCCACCACGCCAAGGTCCAGCAGGCGCGGGATGGCGCCGACCGCGGAATTTGTGTGCAGCGTCGAATAGACCTGGTGGCCGGTCATGGCTGCCGCCAGCGCCATGTCGGCGGTCTCCTTGTCGCGTATCTCGCCGACCAGGATCACGTCAGGGTCCTGGCGCATCATGGAGCGGATGCCGTCGGCGAACCCCAGCTTGGCCGATTCGTTCACCGACGTCTGGCGAATCTGGTGCATCGGGTATTCGACCGGATCCTCCATCGTCATGATGTTTACGGACTCGGTGTTGATGTGGTTTAGGATCGAATACAGCGTGGTGGTCTTGCCGCTGCCGGTGGGGCCGGTGACCAGGATCAGTCCGTCGGGACGGGCAATCATCAGCTTCAGCACGTCGAGTTCGTGCTCGGCCAGGCCAAGCTTGTCGAGCGGGACGATGCCTTTCTGGCGGTCCAGCACGCGCAGCACGATGTTTTCACCGTGGGTGGTAGGCTGGCTGCTGGCGCGAAAATCGATCTGCCGCCCGGAGAACTGGATCGAGATACGGCCGTCCTGCGGCGCGCGCGTCTCCGCGATGTTCATCTGGCTGATCACCTTGAGCCGCACCGCCATCGCCGGCCAGTACGAGCGGTGCAGGCTGCGGATCTGGCGCAGGATGCCGTCGATACGGTAACGGATGCGCAGGAAGCCGTGTTCAGGTTCGAAATGGATGTCTGAGGCGCTGTTCTGCACCGCATCGGCCAGCAGGGCATCGATCAGCCGCACCATGGGCTGGCTGTATTCGTCGGACGAGGCGTCCAGCGTTACCTCGCCGGTCTCGATCTCGTGCAGGATGCCGTCGATCGACAGCTCGAAGCCGTAGTAATGGTCGATCGCGTGCGCGATGTCGGAATCGTTGACCAGCAGCGGCACCAGCGTGATGCCTTTGACCAGCATGGCGCTGATCTGGTCGAGGGCGACAATGTTGGTGGTGTCGGACATGGCCAGCACCAGTTCATCGGTCGCCCGTTCGTACACGATGGGGAAGACGCGATAGCGCTTGGCCACTTCCTTGGGAATCAGCTTCAGGGCGACAGCGTCGACCACCAGGCTTTTCAGGTCGGCTGAGCGGGTATTGAGCTTTTCGCTCAATGCCTCGCGCATGGTCGCTTCCGTCACGAAGCCGAGCGCAATCAGCAACTTGCCCAGGGGTTCGTTGTTGCGCGTTTGCTCGGTCAACGCGATCCGGAGCTGGTCTTGGCTGATGACGCCTTTCTGGATCAGCAGTTTGCCGAGCGGGATTTTCTGCGTGTCGGCCATTGTGCTTTATTGAGGCGGCGTTTCGAGGGCTTGCAGTCGCTTTCGGACGGCGTCGACATTGAAGCTCGGGGGACTGGCCTGCGCCAGTTCAAGCGCGCGGCGGTAATAAGTCTGCGCCAGGCGCGGCTGGTTCATGCGATCGAGGCCGACGCCGAGGTTGAAGGCGTAATCGGCGTTGCCGGGCATGGCGCTGAAAGCGCGGAAATAGCTTTGCTGCGCTTCCGGCCAGCGCCCTTGGCGGGCTAACAGGTTGCCGAGCGCGAACTGGACGGGACCTGAATCGGGATGCTGGCGCGCCAGGCCGCGCAGCTTGATTTCATTGGCTTGCAGGTCGCCGGGGCGCAGCTCGGCGAGGCCGGCCAGTGCTTCCGGGTCGTTGGGATCGAGTTCCAGCAAGCGCAGGTAGTTGCCGGATGCCTGGCGGCCATCGTTCTCGCGCAGGGCCACGGCGGCGGCGCCGAGCAGGGCGTCGCGGTTGTTTGGATCCTGCAGCAGGGCGAGATCGTATTGCTGGCGCGCCGTGGCCAGGTCGCCGGACTGCAGGGCGGTGTATCCATTCTGGACGGCTGGCGCAACCTGTGTCGCTGCCGTGCCGCGCACAAACTGGACGCTGCCGGTCTCGCCAATTGCGGTCTTGAGCGTCGCTGCACTTTGGTCAGAAGCGGGCGTCGTCCGCGAGGATGCGGGGCGACGCGTCCTTGGTGCGGTCTCCGGGGCGCCTGCCGAGTCGCGGCTTGCAACAGGAGCCGGGGTTGGGGCCTGCGGCGCGCTGCTGGCCACAGTTGCTGCGGCTTCCGCACGCACCTGCCGCGCCGCGCGTTCGCCCGCATCCCGCATGGCTTCTGCACGGATTGCGGGATCGGTGATCGCCGCCAGTTGCTCGGGCGTAGGAATGGTGACGTCGGCATGCGGCCGTGTTGCGCCCGCGACCGTCGCGGCGCCCGCACTGCCAGCCGCTGTGCCGGTACCGCCGCCCGCCAATCCATCCGCAGCGGCGGCATTTGCGGCGCCCTCCGGCGCCGCGGCTGCAAGACCTGGGGCGGCAACCGGCAGGCCGGGGTCTCCGCCAGGCGGTGTGACATAGGGCGTCACCGGAATGGGTGCTCCCTGCTGCGTGCCAGCCTGCGCCACCGGCGGCGAGCCGGGCGCAGGCATGGGAACCATGGGCAGCCGCGCGCCGGGTCCGGGCGCCGACACGGCCCGCCAATAAATAAAGGCAAATGCCGCAAGCAGGGCGACCAGGGAACCCGCCAGCACCGTGAGCCGGCGCTGCGACGAAGCAAGCGCGCGTGGTAGCCCCGGCCTGCTTCGGGCGCCAGAAGGAAGGCCTGCATCCCCCACTGGTCCTGGGCCACCAGCCGCAGGGCGCGGGGCGGCGGCTGCACGCGGCGGATCGCGCTCTTCGGGAGCACGACGCGGGCCGGATGCCGGCGTGCGGATGGGTTCATGGCGCGCCTGCGGCGGCACGGGATCGTGCGCAGCCTCCTGCGCCGCAACAACGGGTGGCTCGGCATCCAGCGGCTCAAGGCGCCAGGCGTCCGGCATCACGGCAAACGCAGGGCCGCCTTCGATAGGCGGCGGCAAGGGTACCGATTCGGCGCCAAACTGCGGCTCCTCGGGCGCGTGTTCATGCCCGGCTTCATGCCCGTTCTGCGAGCGGGCGCGCTCGGCCTTGCGCAGCGCTTGCATGAGCAAGCTCACAATTCCCCCGCAGGCCGCGCAGGCATGAGGTAGCGGTAGCTGCGGTAATCGCCCGCCAGGCTGGCGTCCTTCACCACGACCGGCCGCAGGAAAATCACCAGCTCGGTCTTGCTGGCGGTTTCATTGCGGTATGAGAACAGGTTGCCGAGCACCGGCACGGAACCGATCAGGGGAATGCTGTCCTTCTTGTTGTCCACCGAATCTTGCATCAGGCCGCCCATCACGGCCACCTGTCCGCTCTGGACCTTCAGGATGGACTCCATCTCGCGCGCCTGGATCACCGGCACCCGGCTCTTGACGTTCTGCTTGCTCAGCTCAGGATTCGGATCTTCGACGTAATCGACAATGCGGGTGATGGTCGGCCGCACATTCAGCGTGACTTCATCCTCCGCCGAAATCTGTGGCGTGACGCTCATCACAAAGCCTACAGGCACGGTTTCCACCTTGGATTCATAGGTGGCCGGCGTCGCAATGGTGCCGGTGGAAGTGAGCACGGCAGGCGTCACTTTCAGCGTAAAGAAGATGCTGTTGTCGACCACCTTCAGCAAGGCCGTCTGGTTATTCAGCACGCTGATCTTCGGGCTGCTCAGCACTTTCACCTTGCCGAACGATTCCAGCAACTGGATCGTGGCTGTGATGTTGCCGAAGCGCGTGGTCGGGTTTGCATAGTCGAAAATGAAGATGCCAGCCGAACCGTTGGGCGCCACGCCGGAGGGCAGGGGCGTGGTGCCGACCTGGCCCTGGCCCAGCTTGCCGTTGTTATTAATGCGCGCCCAATTGATGCCCTGCTGGTACTGGTCGCTCAGCTTGACTTCGATGATGGTCGCCTCGATCAGCACTTGCCGCTTGGCGGTAGACATGATGATGTCGAGGAATTCCTGCACCTTTTCGTGCTGGCGGCTGGTGGCGCGCACTGACAGCAATCCGCCTTCCGGGTTGGCGATCACGGACGCCGCATTGCGGCCCTGGGCTGCCGGACTCGCGCCAAACGCAGTGTTTGCGGCCAATCCGCCAACCGGTGCGCGCGCCTGCATCGCCGCCGCTTGCGCGCCCGGATAGTTGGCATCCGGGGCGCCGGACGCGCTGCCAGCCTGCATCTGCTGCACCATGGCGTTGGCCTGTTCCCGCATTTGCGCCAGGGGATCGGTAAGCTGGTCATTCAGGGTGGTCGGGCGCAGCATGTCGCGCACGTTCTTCTCCAGGCTGTACCAGAAGTTATTGTCCGATCGATTGGCAACTGACGTCGTCGAATTGTTGTTGCCGCCATTGCCCAGCGAACTGCTGGCCGTGGGCACTGGATTGGAGGGCGTGCCGCCACTGCTGTAAGCCGAACCGCCCGTGGTTGAGATCTGGGTCGCGATGTTCACGCTGCTATTGGTGCTGCGCGCGATATTGACGTAATCGATCTTGTAGTGGTTCCAGTACGGCTGGTCCGGCAGCACCACCAGGTTCTTGCCCTGCAGCTCATAGCGCATATCGACTTGCTTGCCGATCCGCGCCAGTAATTGCGGCAGAGTCTGGTCCAGTGCATTCAGCGTCACCGTGCCTTCAATGGCGGGATGCACGTCGACGTTCAGTCCCGCATCGCGCGCCAGCGCAAACAGGACGGACTGCACCGGTACGCGGTGCACCGACACGCTATAGGTTTCCTGCCGCCCGGCAGGACGCGGCGGCGGAAGTGCGGCGCTATGCTGCACCGGTTCCGGAATCGCGCCAGCCACCGGCTCGGGTTCGGCCACATGGGTGGGGGACAGGGGAAATTTCGGCGCTGCGCAAGCCGCAAGCAGGACGCATAACAGGGAAGCCGCAAGGTTCTTCATGTCGTTCGCCGCCTGAAGCAAGTTGCCAGGAGTTTATCGAAAACGATCATACTGCGATTGCCCGGAACCGCCGCGCACGAATAACGGCTGTCTTCAATGGCCTGGCGCACGTGATACGAATTTACGTAAGGCAAATCTTCGGCGTAGGCCGCCATCAGCGATTTGTCGGCCAGCACGTTGATGCGCCGGACGATGCCCTGCGATCCGCGCGCAATCAGCCGCACCGCGCCGCGGCTGAACAGCTCCGGACCGTGGTAGCCGGCGGCGCGCAGCCGATGCGACAGGAAGAAAGGGATCTGCTCGCGCGGCATCGACGGGACATTGAAGCTGTGCGTGATGCGTTCACGCAGCTGGCGCATGCGCGGCAGTGCCAGGTTCTCATCCAGTTCGGGTTGGCCGAACAGCACGATCTGTAACAGCTTGCTGCGGGCAGTTTCGAGGTTGGTCAGCAGGCGCACTTCTTCCAACGTCTCAAGCGGCATGGCCTGCGCTTCCTCGACCAGCAGCACCACGCGGTGGCCGGCTGCATGGCGTGCGATCAGTTCGGCGTGGAGTGCACGCAACACTTCATCGGCGCGGCGCCCGCTGGTGTCGAGTTCCAGCTCGGCGGCAATGGCATGCAGCACTTCCTGGGGGCCGAGCGTCGGGTTGACGAGATAGAGCACGTCTACGCCGCGCGGCAGACGTGACTCGAGCATGCGGCACAACATGGTTTTGCCGGAGCCGACTTCGCCCGTCACCTTGACAATACCTTCGCCAAGGGTGATGGCGTAAAGCAGGGCGCACAGGATCTCCCCGCGCGTATTCCCGCTGTAGAAAAAAGCGGGGTTCGGCGTAATGCCGAATGGGGCCTCGTGCAGGCCAAAATGTTGATGGTACATGGCGGCGTGCATAGCTCTAGGGAAGGGCCCTGCAATTGGACCACGTATCGCAAGAATTCGTCGCCCTCCAGCCACGCACTGGAACCGTGGTGAATCTGCTAATGGGTTTTGCTATGCTTGCACGATTCGTTCGCATACAATGCCAACCACATAATGGATTCGGGGAAGCGGTATGACGAGGCCGGAAAAGGTTCGTTTGGGTGAAATCCTGGTGCAGCAAAAACTGCTGTCGGAAGAACAGTTGGGCATGGCGCTGGCAGAGCAGAAGCGCAGCGGCCGCAAACTGGGGCGGGTGTTCGTTGAACACGGCTTTGTCACCGAAGAACAGATTTCCGGCGCGCTGGCGCGCCAGCTGAACATCCCGTATATCAACCTCAAGTTCTACCAGATCAGTTCCGACCTGGTGCGGCTGCTGCCGGAAACGCAGGCGCGCCGCTTCCGCGCCCTGGTGCTGGAAGACCGCAAGGGAACCATGCTGGTCGGCTTGTCCGATCCGACCGACCTGTTTGCCTATGACGAGATTTCGCGCCTGTTGAAGCAGACCATTGAACTGGCCGTGGTCAACGAGACCGAAGTCCTGGCCGCGATCGACCGCATCTATCGCCGCACGGAAGACATCTCCGGCCTGGCCCGCGAGCTGGAACAGGAGATGGGCGAAGGCTCGGTGGACTTTGGCGCGCTTGCCGCCGCCAGCCCGGGGCTGGAAGAAGCGCCGGTGGTCAAGCTGCTGCAATCGCTGTTCGACGACGCGGCCCAGGTGCGCGCGTCGGACATCCACATCGAGCCGCAGGAAGGCCGGCTGCAGATCCGCTTCCGCATCGACGGCGTGCTGCACCTGCAAACCGAAGCCGATATCAAGATCGCGCCGGCCCTGGCGCTGCGCCTCAAGCTGATGTCCGACCTGGACATTTCCGAAAAGCGCTTGCCGCAGGATGGCCGCTTTGCAGTGCGCGTCAAGAATGCACGCATCGACGTTCGTATCTCCACCATGCCGACGCAATACGGCGAATCCATCGTCATGCGTTTGCTGAACCAGAGCGGCATGACCTTGCGGCTGGACGCCATTGGCATGCCCAAGCCGCTGCTCGACCGCTTCCGTGCCATCGTGGCGCGCCCGAACGGCCTGGTGCTGGTGACCGGCCCGACCGGCAGCGGCAAGACCACCACGCTGTACTGCGCGCTGGCCGAACTGAATTCGATGGAGAAGAAGCTGATCACGGTCGAAGATCCGGTTGAATACCGGCTGGCCGGCATCAACCAGGTGCAGGTCAACGAGAAGATCGAACTGGATTTCGCGCGCGTGCTGCGTTCCGCACTGCGCCAGGACCCGGACATCGTGCTGGTCGGCGAGATGCGCGACCAGGAAACCGCCCAGATCGGCCTGCGCGCGGCGATGACCGGCCACCTGGTGCTGTCGACCCTGCACACCAACGATGCCGCCAGCACGCCATTGCGCCTGATGGACATGGGCGTGCCGCGCTACATGGTGGGCAGCTCGCTGCAGGCCGTACTGGCGCAGCGCCTGGTGCGCGTCATCTGCGAGTCCTGCACCACGCCCTACACCCTGACGCCAAGCGAGCATGAATGGCTGACGCTCGAGCTGAAAGAAAAGGTCGACATGGGCACGTACTTCCATGGCAAGGGCTGCTCGCATTGCAATGGCCTGGGATATCGCGGCCGGGTCGGCGTGTACGAGTTGCTGGAAATGACGCAAACCGTGGTGGACGCTGCCAACGACATCGATCCGGCGGTCTTCCTGAAGGCGGCCAACCAGCAGATGGGCGGCCAGACCTTGCGCCGGCATGCGGTACAACTGGTCGTCGAGGGCCGGACCACCGTAGCGGAAGCCATGCGCATCAGCCACCAGCTGGAGGATTGACGTGCCGCTGTTTGCCTACAAGGGCCGCAATGCGCGCGGCGAGTTGATGCAAGGGGTGCTGGAGGCAGCCGACAGCGGCGCGGTCGCGGACCAGCTGTTCAGCACCGGCGTGACGCCAATCGAAATCAACGTCACCACGGCCGTCGCCAAGCAGGGCGACGACAACCTGTGGGAGCGCCTGACCGAGAAAAAGGTCACGGCCATGGACGTGCAGCTTTTCAGCCGCCAGATGTACACGCTGCTGAAATCCGGCGTACCGATCATGCGCGGCCTGGCGGGCTTGCAGGAATCGGCAATCAGCAAGTCTTTCGGGCGCGTGATCAAGGATTTGCGCGAGTCGCTCGATTCAGGACGCGAGCTGTCGGCCGCCATGCGGCGCCACCCGGATGTTTTCTCGGCTTTCTACCTGTCGATGGTGCGCGTGGGGGAGATGACGGGCCGGCTGGAAGAGGTTTTCCTTCGCCTGTTCGACCACATGGAGTTCGACCGCGACATGCGCGAGCGGGTCAAGACCGCGCTGCGCTACCCGACCTTCGTGATCATCGCAATGGTGATCGCGATGATCGTCGTGAATATCTTCGTGATCCCCGCGTTTGCCAAAGTATTCGAGAGCTTCCATGCCGAATTGCCGCTGATGACGCGCATCCTGCTGGCGACCTCCGGTTTCATGCAGGATTACTGGGGCCTGTTGCTGGCAGCGGCACTGGGCGCCTTCTTCGGCTTCCGCTCCTGGATCAGGACTACCAAGGGGCGCTACGAATGGGACCGCATCAAGCTGCGCATTCCCATTGCCGGCAAAATCATTCACAAGGCGACAATGGCGCGCTTTGCGCGCAGCTTCTCGTTGTCGGCGCGCAGTGGCGTGCCTATCGTGCAGGCGCTGACAGTGGTGGCGCAGACGGTCGATAACGCCTACCTGACGTCGCGCGTCGAACAGATGCGCGACGGGGTGGAGCGTGGCGAATCGATTCTGCGTACAGCAATGACGGCGGCGGTGTTCACGCCGGTGGTGCTGCAGATGATCGCAGTAGGCGAGGAATCGGGCTCGCTGGACGACCTGATGGACGAAATCGCGGGCATGTATGAACGGGAAGTCGATTACGAACTCAAGACCCTGGCCTCGCAGATCGAGCCAATCCTGATTACCTTCCTTGGCGTGATGGTGCTGGTGCTAGCGTTGGGCATCTTCCTGCCAATCTGGGACCTGGGCAAAGCGGCCTTGCGCCGATGAATAATCACTCTCCAACGGTAAATAATGTAGCTTTGCCGCAACGCTGGCGACAGGCTGGCTCGGGTTACTTTGAGTTCGCCGTGGTGGCGATTATCTTCGCAGTTCTATGCGGGGTCCTGCTGCAGAAACTGAGCTTTTACCAGCAAGAAGCTGAGCGGCTTGCAGCTGAACAGGTTGTAACGAGTTTGCGTGCGGCCCTTGCGAGCAGGGCGGCTTCGTTGTATCTAACAGGGATGGACGCGGATTTGGCGGGACTGGCCCGGCAAAATCCGATGGACTGGCTGGAGCGGCGGCCGCCAAACTATGCAGGGGAATTCGACGCACCAAAAGATGGCGCTGTGCCTTTCGGTCACTGGTACTTCGACCGTTCGTCGGCAACGTTGTCATATGTGTTAAATAGGCGTAGGTTTTTTGGAGAAAACGGCCCGAAACGTTTGAATTTCAAGGTAAAATTCGCGCAGCACCCTTCAAATCTCACACAAAACCACGAAGGGCCGGGGCCGGGCGGCGTGACCCTGGAACAAATTGTTGAATAGGCCGCACAGATACCTTCAAGTACTCGGAGAGAGCTTAATGAAAAAGTTTCAAGCACCTAAACAACAGTCCGGTTTCACCCTGATCGAATTGATCGTTGTGATGGTGATCCTCGGCATCCTGGCTGCGACGGCCCTGCCGCGCTTTATCAACCTGGGCGCCGATGCGCGCGTGGCGAGCCTGAATGGCGTGCGCGGTGCGATTGCCTCGTCGGTGGCGCTGGTGCATGGCAAGTGGCTGGCGTCGGGCGGCCAGGGTTCGACGGTGACTGTCGACGGCATTACGCTGGACCTGGACACCAAGGGCTATCCCAAGAATGCCGATTACGCAGATATGCTTGCTGTGGCTGGCGTGACCTCGGGCGATTACAAGATTTATGGTCCGGGCACTACCGCTGGCAACAACAATCCGGCGACCAGTGCGACCGAGATTGCCATCGTCCCGAATAGCGTCGCAAGCAACCCAACCGGCCTGAAGTGCTTCATCAAGGTGACCCACACCGATGACACGGACGCCCAGCCAGTCGTTTCAGCTGCTCCGGCTGTCGCTGACTGCTGAATTTAGTCGGTTTCAGAAGAAACCAGGCTGCGGCCTGGTTTTTTTTCGTCCTTAGCAAGGGTCCAGCGGCAGCACGCCGTTTTGCAGGCCACAGGCTGTGACGACGCGCCGGCGTTCGGTGTACTCGAGCGTCGATGCTTTCGCATTGTCGGGGCAGGCGGCGGAGTTGCAGGCGACGGCGCTAATCGTGAAGCTGGTTTTCGCTTGCGAAGTTCCCGGACTGCCCGGCACTTCGCCTTCGCTAAAGTTGAAAGCACTGCAGGTGACGGAGACTGCGAAGCCGGTATCGCTGCGCAGGTCAAGCGTGATGGGCGCCGAGCTACAGTTGTTCAGGCGCAGCGCCTTGTACAGACCCCATTCGGTGCCGGCACGCGCCGCCTGCCATGCCCGCGCGGACAGGATGTCCTGCGCGGCACCTGTCTGCTGCGTGGTAGTGAGGCGTGCCGAGGCTACTCCCAGCATGGCCAGCACGACGACGATGACGATCGCCGCGATGTATCCGAAACCGCGTTGTTTATGGATGTTCATGGGAGGTTGTCGACGTGGACGCCGAATACAAGGCGTACGAGTTCATTGGCTTCCTCCAGCGTGAGATCGACTTCGACATAGCCGCTCTCCTGCGTAGCGCCGGGATTGGGGTTGTAGGCGAAACTGCAGGCCGACACATTCCGGGCCACGACGGCGGAACTGGCAGTGACTGCGGGGCAGGCGCCAGGGCTGGCAAACGCGTAGCCCGAGATCCGGTACAACGCCCTGTCCTGGCAAACATAAGATACTGGCCCCTGTGCTGCGGGCACGATGACGAACCTGGCGCCATCGTAGCCGGCCGGGACGCTCATGCCGGCGCCCGCCAGCGTCACACGTTTTACGCCGATCCCGGCAACGGGCGGCGCACCTACGCTGTCGATGACGCCACGATTGCTGCCGATGTACACATCATCAGGATTCTGGTTGCCGATGACGATCCAGTCGTTGGCCGCCGCACTCACATCGGTCATTGCGTCGAAGGCGGTCACCGTCCGGCCGGGTTCAGCCGCAAGCGACTGGGCATTGTTAATGTCGGGCGCGGTGCGATAACGGCCGCCGGCTGAAGTGGGCACCATTTCCAGACATTGGCCGCCGTGGGTGCGCACAGAATTTGGCACCGACACGCGCACGTCGCGCGTCAGCTTGCGCATGGCACGGTCCGCAGCGTCGCTGAGGGCCGCACGCAGCGAGGCGTCAAAGTAGTTCTGCATCGCCGGGCGGAAGAACACCACCAGGATGCCGGCCAGGATGCCCATGATCACCATCACGACGATCAATTCAATCAGGGTAAATCCGCGCTGTAGCCTGTTCATGACCAGGTCCTCAATAGGCGTAGCGCCAGCCGGCCAGCGCATAACTGGTGGAACCGTGGCTGACGGTGACCTGGATGCGGACGACCTCCGTGCCAGGCACGCCGCCGGCCAGCGCATTGCCGCTGGCTGCGGCCACGCTGACTTTGACCGTGTACCCGGCTATGCCGGGCGTGCCGGTAACGTCGCAGACCGGCTGGTTGTATCCATCGTAATCCTTGATCTCGTCGAAATCGGTCCGGATGCAGCCAGCGCCAGGCGGCACAGGAGTGCCGGGGCCCTTCACTGGCTTGAGCATGATCTCTTCCATCATGCCTTCGGCGATGGCGGTTACCTGCTTCGTCATCATTGGGTCGGCGCTTTGTACGCCGGTACGGGCCAGTACGGCCATGACACCGGCAAGGCCGACCGAGATGATCACCATTGCGATGATCATCTCGACCAGCGTGAAGCCACGTGGGAAGCTATTCGACATAGCCCGTCCTTCCATCGACCATCAATGGCGCCTGGCCGCTGACGGCGATCGGACCGACCGCGAAGGCAGTGCCTGCTGCGTCGGTGGTGATTTCACCGCCTGGCTGGAAGTACAGGGTATGACCGATGAAATCGCCGTCAGCTTCAACGCCGGTGTCGCGGCTTTGGTAAACAAGCGATCCGTCAGGGCTGCTGAAGTCCTGGTTGCAGGGGGGCGACTGGGTGGCGATTGTCAGCTTGACCGTGGTTTTCGTCAGCGCAGCGCAGACCATGCGGCGGTGGCTGACCGCGCTCTTCTGGGCATGGCGCAGGGCGCTGGCAATTTCATTGCGGTAGGCATTGGAACTGAAGGCGCTGGTCTGGGTAAGGCGAGGAATGGCGATGGCGGACAGGATGCCGATGACGACCATGATCGTCACCATTTCCACAATCGTGAAGCCCTGGGCCACGCGCTTCAATTGAAGGACTCCCGTACGTGGATGGTGCTCTTGTTCTCGCGCGTGGTCACGCCGAAACTGGCGCGCGCCGTGGGGTCCTGCGTCCAGATGACGGCCGGGTCGTTCTTGCCGCTTGGGTCGCAGGCGCCGTTGCGGGAGCGAAGCCAGGCTTGCTGAGCGCCGGTGGACGCGACGGTGTTGCTGAGGCAGGAGCTGTCTTTCGCAAGGCCGCCGAGGTTGGCTGCAATGTCGACGTAACCTACGCCGTTGGTGGTGGAGTCACGCTTGGGTGGGGTGAGCTGAAGCTTGCCATTACCAAGCTGGATGCTGACCGTGCCTGAAACGGTGACGCCCTTGATCGTTGGTCCGTGGTTGAGGGCGAAGGCAGAAGGCAGCAGGATCGTCGTACTATCGTCCCGGTTCAGCAGCCAGGAGCCGCCGGTCCAGTACTCCACCCGTGCCGGAATTGTGACGGTACTGTTCACGCCACCGAAGGCATTGCTCATGCGCAGGCGGCCGCTGCGGATTTCCAGCACGGCGTCGCAATGGGTTTCCGAGCTGGTCCCGTCGGTGTCCTTGGCGCAGATGGCGATCGCCGTCGGCTTGACCGGCAGGCTGGCAGCGGCGAAAGAATAGGGCAGGTTGGCCCGCACCGCGCCTTCACCCTGGTCGATGAGATCCTTCGAAAGCACTTTGGGTGGATTAAGGGAGCCGGGCCCGGGATTCGCGGTCAGCGGAGCCGGTGCGACGCCGGTGGCGGTGAAGCTCAGGTCCTGGACGATGCCCAGCGTGCTGACGCCATCGATATCATCGTCCTTGTTGTAGTTTGAAGTGACGTCGCCTTGCGCGTTGTAGGCCGTGACGAGTACGCCGACCGGCTCGCCTGAATAGGCCCATTTGCGGGTCGTGTCGCCCTTGACTGTCCTGGTTGCGCCATCGAGGGATGTCTTGAAGTAGCTCGGGCGAAAGCGGCCGAATTTTCCGGTGCATTTGCCCGGCGCGGTGTCGAGGTCAAGGTCGCTGCTGCCTTCGATGTTGACCTTGAGTCCAAGATAAGCGGTGCTGCTGGCCTTGATGTCGATGGTGCCTACCTCGCCCCATTTGCTATTGGTCGATTCGGCCGAGCCGTAGGCGAAGTCGCCAATCGTACCGCTGGAGGTGCCATCGTCGCCATTCGCCGGCTTGCATCGGATGAAGCTCAGGTCAATCTTTTCCTTCGTGCCGTCCAGGCCATAGTTCGGCGTTGGTTTGTTGGCGGCGTTAAGAGCCGTCACCTTGACACGGAAGTCTTCGCCCGCGACGAGCGTCGCCGATGGATTGGGCCAGGCGACTTCGAACTTTTGCGGATAGGCGATGAACTCTGCACCGCCGGTCATCGTTGCGCTGGAGTAGTTCGCCGCGAGGTAGATTTTGCCGGCATCGCCGTAAGTCAGGTCCATGCGGGCCTTGCCGCTGCTGTCGAAATTCAGGTCGAGCGTCTGCGCTCCGGCGCCGCAAGTGAGGTTCTTTGAGCTTCCACCGCCCTCGATCACGACCGGCCGTTCATCGCCCGGCGCAACCGGCGCGGCGCTTCGCGGGGCGACATAGGCGCAGGTGAAGGACATGCGCTTGGTGCCCGAGAAGGCAGGAACGCAGGTATTGCCGCTGGTGCTCTTGCTTACCGCATAAATGTCGACGGCTTGCTTTGTTGCTGATACATGGTCGTTGATCTTGATGTTGAAGCCCAGGTCATTGTAGACATGCTGGCAGCTTGCTGCATCGCCATCCCAGCACGAGTAGCCGGATGTGGTGGTTGCAAAGAAGACTGTTTCGGTGCCGGCATAGGGAACCAGCACCGTTGCATTGGTCTGCCCTGCGGGAATGCTGAAATCGTAGGTCGCAATTACCGTCCCGGCGGCGTTCTTGACCTGCAATTTGCCGGACGCTCCGCTTGTGGTGGTAGGGCAGGTCCCGCCGCTGCTGCTGGTGCCGGTGCAGGCCCAGACTGTCACTTCGGACGGCGTACAGGTGAGGCCGGTGCCTTCATGCTCGATCAGGAAATGGTCGAATGCGACGTCTGGCGGCGGCGTCACTTTGTGGCAGTAGTAATTGGTGTTTGTATACGAGCAGTCGCCGGTGATGCTGCTGTTCTTGCCCACCTTGAGGGTATTCTTGGTGAAGACATCGCCGCCAATCAGCGAGTCCTTGGCGATCGTAATGTTGTCGCCGGAATTGAGGTCGCCATAAAGAATGGTGTTCTTGGCGAAGCTCATGCTCTTGGTTGATTTGATATCCAGGTAGCCGTTCATGTCCTTGGAGAAGGTTACGCTGCCGACGACATCGAGCAGCAGCGAAGCGCCTTTGGGGATGATGAAATTCTTCGCCGCAGTGAAGTTGCCATTGACGTGCACGACCAGCGGGGACGCGATGACGATGTAGACGTCCTTGGAAAAGTTCATCGCCGGGCAGTTGTATTCGCCGGGCGCAAGCAGGGTGCAATTGAAGTCGGGGCCGGTCAGGTCCGCTGGCCAGGTATAGCTTTGCGCGTGCGCCAGCGTGGCCGCACACCACAGGAAGAGGGCGAGGATTGCGCGTGAAATCATGGCGAATCAGACCATGTGGAAACAGAATGTGTCAAGACCGTAACACCGCCTTATAAATAAATTGAGAATCCGTGAAAATTTAGTAAAAGTGTAATGTGATCTTGAATATAATCAAGCATCTACGGCGCGAACCTCGCGTAACGTTTTCTTTTTAAATTGGCGGCATGCGACTTTTCTCCAAGGCAAGAAAAAAAGAGGGAATTCTAGTGACGTCCTTCCATGCGGATGGGATCAGCGTGGCGCGCGTCGAGCGGCAGCCTGCCGCTAAACCAATCGTCAAGCTCGCGGCATTCCATCCGCTTACACCGAGCTTGTCGGCGGATGCATTGGCGCGCGCGGTGCGCGATACGCAAGCCGGCAATTTCACGGGCTCGACCTTGCTGGCCGGCGGCGAATACCAATTGCTCCAGGTCGAAGCGCCGAATGTACCGCAGGATGAACTGAAGACTGCCGTGCGCTGGCGCTTGAAGGACATGCTGGACTTCCATATCGACGATGCCACGATCGATGTGCTGGACATCCCGGTCGACAAGGCTGCCGGCAACCGTGCCCATTCGATGTTCGCGATTGCGGCGCGCAACAGCCTGATCCAATCGCGCCAGGATATGTTCGCGGAAGCCCAGGTTCCGCTGTCGGTAATCGACATTCCCGAAATGGCGCAGCGGAATATCTCCGCGCTGCTGGAGCCGGAAGGGCGCGGGCTGGCCATGCTGTCCTTTGATGCCGCCGGCGGCCTGCTGACGGTGAGCTACAACAAAGAATTGTACCTGGCCCGCCACTTCGATGTCACGCTGGCGATGCTGCAGGAACAGGACCTGGAGCGGCGCCATGCGGCATTCGACAAGATCGCGCTGGAGCTGCAACGCTCGCTGGACCACTTTGACCGCCAATACCACTTCATCAGCATTTCACGGTTGATGCTGGCGCCGACCGGTGTGCCGTCGCTGCAGGACTTCCTGTCGGCGCAGATGTACATGCCGGTGGAGTCGTTCGGCCTGGGCGACGTGTTCGACCTGGCGGAGGCACCAAGCCTGCATGCGCCGGCGGAGCAGGTGCGCCAGTTCCTGACGCTGGGCGCAGCCTTGCGGCATGAGGAGCTTGTGCTGTGAGCCAGCAGATCAACCTGTTCAACCCGATCTTCCTGAAACAGAAGAAGATCTTTACTGCCGTGCACATGGCGCAGACACTCGGCCTGGTGGCCGCTGGCGCCTTGCTCATTGCGGTGTACGGCGGCGTGAAGACGTCGCAGCTGGAGCGGCATGCGGCGGCGGGCCAGGCCGCCACTGCTGCCGCGGAAGCGCGCCTGGCCCAGGTGATGAAGGATTTCCCGCCACGGCAGAAGAGCAAGGATATTGAAATCGAAATCGCCCGCATGCAGGGCGAACTGAAGGCGCTGCGCGATGTGCGTTCGGTACTGGAACGCGGCGAACTGGGAAATACTGCCGGCTATTCGGAGTACTGGCGAGCCTTTGCCCGGCAAAGCGTATCCGGTGTCTGGCTGACCGGCGTCGGCGTAGTCGGCCCGGGCAAGGAAATCGCGTTGGAAGGCAGGGCGCTGCAGCCGGAGCTGGTGCCGGGTTATATCCAGCGCCTTACACGCGAAGCCGTCTTGCAAGGGAAAACGTTTGGAAGCCTTGAAATCTCGCGACCCGGCGCAGTGCCAGTGGCGCAGCTCGCCGGAGCGGCCGGCACGGAAAGCACGGTGGGCGCGCCTTATGTCGAGTTCCGCATGTCGACGCAAGCGGCGCAGGTGAAGGAGGCGGCGAAATGAAGGCGCAGTGGCTGAAGCTGAGCGGCCGCATCGACGGCATGAGCCTGCGCGAACGCATTGCGATCTTTGTCGCTTCGGTGGCGGTGCTGCTGTTCCTGATTGATTCCGTGGTGCTGGAACCGATGTTCGCACGAAACCGCCAGCTCGCCGACCAGATCCGCCAGCAGAATATGCGCCTGGAGACTGCAAATAACGGCGTCGCGCTGCAGATGGCTGCATTCAGCGGCAATCCCGATGCTGCCGCAGAACTGCAGCTTGCAGGCTTGAAGCGCGATGCAGCCGCCATGGCCGGATCCTTGCGCGCCATGCAGCACGGGCTGGTGGCCCCGGAGAAAATGGGCCAGTTGCTGCAGCAGCTGCTGCGTTCGAATGGCAATTTGAAATTGATATCGCTGCGCACTTTGCCTGTGACCGGCATGGGTGGCGCAGCGGCCGCTGCCGATGCGAAGGCAGCGCCCGCGCAACGCGAACTGTTGTACCGTCATGGCGTGGAAGTGGTGCTGCAGGGCGGCTACCTGGATATGCTCGATTACATGGAAGCGCTGGAAGGCTCGCCGCAGCAGGTATTCTGGGGACGCGCGCAACTGGACGCGCGCAATTATCCGGCTTCCACCCTGACGCTGACGCTGTACACCCTGGGCCTGGACGAGAAATGGATGACGCTGTGAGCGCACGCCTGCTGACCATCGCCTTGCTGGCCGTTCCCCTTTGTGCTGGAGCGCAATCCCTGGCGGGCCTGAGCGACCCCACTCGCCCGCCTCCTGAAATCCTGCAGCCGCAAGCGCCTGGATCGATGCCTGCGCCGAGTGGTCCGCGCAAGCCGGTGCTGCAATCGGTCCTGGTCGGCAGAGGACATGAAGGCCGTGAAGTCGCGGTGATCGACGGCGAGATCGTGCGCAAGGGCGAAACTTTCCACGGCGCCGTGCTGGAGGAGGTGGGCGCCAATGTCGCAGTTCTCCGTCGTGGTAAGAAGACTGAAACGCTGATTTTATTTCCCCTCGCGGCAGGCAGCCGCAAGAAGTGAGAAGAACAATGAGAAACTTCCTTAAGCGTGCAAGCATGTTATCCGTGGCCGCCGCGCTGGCTGGCTGCAGCATGAATCCACCACGCGATACCTACAACAAGATCAATGAGGAAATGGCGGCCGCTGCCAGGCCTGCCGCGGCTGCGGCGGCGCAGCCAGATGCGGTGTCGAATGCCTTGCTGCCGCCGGCCAGTTCGCTGGCGGGAGCATTGCCGCAGGCGCGGGCCGTGATGGAGGAGCGCTTCAATGTCGCCTTCAATAATGTGCCGGCGCAGCAGTTCTTCGTTTCGCTGGTGGCGGGCACGCGCTACAACATGCTGGTCCACCCAGAGGTGGCCGGCAACATCACGGCCAACCTGCGCGACGTGACCATGGTGGAGGCGCTGGATGCGATTCGCGAACTGTATGGTTACGATTACAGGATCGATGGCACCCGGATCTATATTCGTCCGCTGACGATCCAGACCCGCATGTTCCAGGTGAACTACCTGACGGCGCAGCGCCTTGGCATGTCGAACCTGCGCGTCAGTTCGACCTCGGTGGCCGATGTGGCCGGGAACAACAATAACAGCAACAATAATAACAATAACAACCAGCAGAATAATAACCAGGACAACGGCCAGGGCAACAATAGCCAGGGCGGCCGCGTGCGCGATGCAAGCAATGTGCTGACCCGCACCGAATCCGACTTCTGGAAAGAACTGAAGCTGTCGCTGGAAACGCTGGTGGGCGGCAAGGAAGGCGGACGATCGGTCGTCATCAGCCCCCAGTCCGGCGTCATCGTCGTACGCGGCATGCCCGACGAACTGCGCGCGGTGGATCGTTACCTGAAGGCGACGCAACTCTCCGTTGAGCGCCAGGTGATCCTGGAGGCGAAAATTCTTGAAGTGGAGCTGAATTCGGGCTTCCAGTCGGGCATCAACTGGGCCGCCTTCGGTACCGGGAACAACCACAAGATTTCAGGCGGCGTGGTGCAACCTGGCACTGGCCTGGCTGCGTTGCCGCGCAATGGCGGGCGGGATTCGGTCGTCGATCCAATCGGGAATACCATCAGCGGCCTTGGGGCATTAACCGGGAAAACGCTCGTCAATGCCGGAGAGGCGGGAGGCACGCTGTTCGGCATGGCCTTCCAGACCAGTAATTTCGCTGCGCTGATTTCCTTCCTGGAGTCGCAGGGAACGGTACATGTGCTTTCCAGCCCGCGCATTACGGCGACCAATAACCAGAAGGCTGTGCTGAAAATCGGCACCGACGAATTCTTTGTCACTGGTGTCAGCACAACAACTACGACCAATTCGGCCGGCAACGGCACCGTGTCGCCAAACGTGACGCTGCAGCCGTTCTTCTCCGGCGTGGTGCTGGACGTGACGCCGCAGATCGACGAACACGGGAATATCCTGATGCATGTGCATCCATCGGTGAGCCAGGTATCGACCGTCAACAAGTCGGTCAACCTGGGTTCCACGCTGGGTGCTTTGAACCTGCCGCTGGCGTCTTCCACGACGTCCGAGTTCGACAGCCTGGTGCGCGGCCAGGACGGCAAGGTGGTGGCGATCGGCGGCCTGATGCGCCAGGCCACGACCAGCGACCGCTCCGGCGTGCCGGGCGTCGGTGGCTTGCCGGTGATCGGCAATTTGTTCAGCAACCGCCAGGAAGTGATGCAGAAGCGTGAACTGGTAGTGCTGATCAAGCCGACCATCATCGAAGGCGAGGCCAGTTGGAGCGAGGATTTGCTGAATGCCGAGAGCCGGATCAAGAACCTCGATCCGGCAAGGCGGGGAGTACGCTGATGTACCTGCAGCATTTCGGCTTGCGTGAGCTGCCTTTCGGGATCACGCCCGATACTTCGTATTTTTTCACCAGCGCCCATTCGCAGGAGGCGTTGAATACGCTGCTGGTCGCTGCCCGCAGCGGCGAGGGCTTCATCAAGATCACCGGAGAGGTCGGGACCGGAAAGACGCTGCTGTGCCGCAAATTCCTGGCGACGGTGGGCGAAGATTTTGTTACCGCCTATATTCCGAATCCCTATCTTGAGCCCCGCACGCTGATGCTGGCCCTTGCCGACGAACTGGAAGTGCCGCTGGAGCGCGACGTGGACCAGCACCAGTTGCTCAAGTCGATCACGCACAAGCTGATGGAACTTGCGGCGGCGGGCAAGCAGGTGATCCTGTGCCTGGACGAGGCGCAGGCGATTCCTATCGAGAGCCTGGAAGCGCTGCGCTTGCTGACTAACCTTGAGACTGAAAAGCGCAAGCTGCTGCAGATCGTCCTGTTCGGGCAGCCGGAATTGAACCGGCATCTCGAAGTGGATTCGATTCGCCAGCTTGCGCAGCGCATTACCTTCCATTACCACATGGGGGCGTTGTCGCGCGATGACATGGACTTCTACCTGGCGCATCGCCTGCGGGTGGCTGGGTTCACCGGCTCGCGCCTGTTCTCGCAGGCGGCAGTGAAGCGCTTGTTTGCCGCCAGCAAAGGCATTCCTCGTCTCGTGAACATCGTGGCGCATAAATCTCTGATGGTGGCCTATGGCGAAGGGAAACAGCAGGTCGAGAAGAAGCACGTAACGCTGGCGGCGCAGGATACGGTCGGTGGGCATGCTACTGGACCGGGCGCCGGTCTGCGTTGGCCGTGGCTGGTTGCTGCGGCCAGCGTGCTGATGGCTGCGGGCAGCGTGGCGTGGGCGGTGCTGAAATGAGCCTGATTAATAAAATGCTGCGGGACCTTGACGCGCGTGGCGGAGATGGCGCGCGGGGTGATGCGTCGTCGCAGGTGCGGCCGGTAAGCCATGGTGCCCGCGGAGGCCTGTCGCCGTTCGTGATTGGCGCCGGTGTCGTGGCTTTGCTGGTTTTGGGCGGCGGCGGATTCGCGGCCTGGAAATACTTACGGAGCGCCCCTCAGCCTGGTTCAGTGCCGGCACCGGCTGTCGCGCGGGCGCCGCAGGTTGTTCCGGCACAAGCGGTCGTTCAGAAGAATGGCCCGGTGGCGCCTGCTGCTGGCGATGAGGGCCCAGCCGTTGTGGTGGGGGATATTCCGCCAGAAGTGCATCGTGCCGCAGGCGAGAAAATGGCGCGCGAGATGGAAGAGCGGAATGCGGCTGCGCGCCGCGCAGCGGGGGTAAGTGGCGCAAAGGCTGCAGGAAGCATGTCGGGACAAGAGCTGGCTGCATCGCCGCGCGACGCTGGCGATGGCGCTGGGCGATCAGGCAAACCGGCGCCGGAGCGGCGGGAGGTAGCGTCGAAGGATGGACTGGCCGGACGGCGGGACGGCGCAACGACAAGCGGGTCTCGGGTGAGCCGCAGCATGACCGGTGAGGCGAAGCAGGGTCGGACGGCAGCTGGTTCCGCCGGGGTGGCTGCGGCCGGTACGGTGGCGGGCCCAGGCGCCAACAGCGCAGCCGGCGCGGAGGGCGGTCTCAGTCCGCAGCAGAAAGCGGAGAATGAATATCGCCGCGCACTGGCGAAACTGCAGGACGCGCGCGTCAGCGAGGCCCTGGCGGGGCTGGAACGGGCGCTTGAACTGAATCCTCGCCATGAGGCGGCCAGGCAAACCCTGGTCAGCCTGTTGATCGAAAGTGGCCGCAACGCGGAAGCGATCCATCACCTGGCCCTGGCGACCAGCCTGGATCCGCGCCAGGCCAGCATGGCGATGCTGCTGGCAAGGCTGCAGCTCGAAAACGGAGGGAATGCGCTGGAAACACTGCAACGCAGCCTGCCATATGCCGAATCCAATGCGGAATATCGTGCTGTCATGGCGGGCGTGCTGCAGCGGGCTGGCCGGCAAAAGGAGGCGGTCGAACATTACCAGGCAGCCGTGCGCCTGCAGCCGGCCAATGCGGTCTGGTGGATGGGATTGGGCATCTCGCTGCAGGCAGATAAGCGCAACGCTGAAGCAAAGGCCGCCTTCCAGCGAGCCGCTGAGAGCGGCCGCCTTTCGCCGGAACTGCAAAGCTTCGTTGAGCGCCGCTTGCAGCAGCTGAATTAGAGCGCGGCCTGTGCGCCCCAGATCTGCTTCATGCTGAAACGCAGGTCGGCCTGGTCTTCGGTGAGGGCCTCGAGGATGGCGCATTCCGGCTGGTCGGTGCGGCGATGAACCGACGCCGGCATGGCCTTGCCGGCCGCATCGCGCATGCAGTGCACTTCCAGTACGCCATCTCCGTTGTCCCGTCCCGTTACTACGCCCATTTCGCCGTTCGCCAGGCGCACCAGTACGCCGGGAGGGAATTTGCCTAGCTGGCGGTGGAATTGCTCCTGCAGGACCGGATCAGCCGGGTGCAAGGGATCGTGCAGGAGTTTCTCGAGCGCTTCGTCAGGCAGCATCGAGCAGCGGTAATTCCGCGCCGAGACGCGCGCGCAATAGCGGTCCGCCAGGCTAAGCAGGCGCGCATTGTGCGTGATCTGCTCGCGCGTCATGCCGGCCGGGTAGCCGGAGCCATCGTCATTTTCATGATGCATCAGGACGCAGGAAATCCATTCGTCGTCCTCGATGCCTGCATACTTCAGCATTTCCGCACTGTCTTCCGGATGGCGGCGGACGATTGCCATTTCCTCGCTATTCAATGAGCCGGGCTTGCACTGGAAATTATCATGGTGGCGCAGCATGCCCACGTTCATGGTCAATGCCGCCGCCGTCAAGGAAATCACTTCATCGGAAGCCTTGCCCAGGCCGCGCGACACGAGGACCACCACGATGGCGGTTTCAATGCAATGGCGCACCGCGTAGGTGCCGGCGATCTGGTTCAGGAACAGGCAGGCCAGCGCAATTTCGGCATTCAATTCAACGGCTCGCACCACTTCGCGCGCGATGTTGCGCAAATCGGCATCCGCATTGCGCTCGTTGCGCAAATCCCCCAGCAGCTTTTCCAGGCGCTTGTTGGCCAGGTTGAGTTCATGCAGCACGGACGGCGGCGGTTCCAGCCGCGATCCACCTTCCATGCCTAAGTCCTGCAAGCTGCTGAGGTACTGGTTCATGATGGGTCCCCGTTCTTGTTACACGCGCGCCAGTCGCTCCAGTGCAAGCGCCAGCGTCTCGTCCTTCTTGGCAAAGCAGAAGCGCACAATGCCCGAATCCTTGGCGTCGCGGTAAAACGCCGATACCGGAATGGCTGCGACCTTGATCTCGCTGGTCAGCCATTCCGCGAAGTCCGATTCCGATTGCGACGAAATACGGTCATAGCGCACGCATTGGAAATAAGTGCCGTCTGACGGCAGCAGTTCGAAGCGGCTGCCTTCCAGCCCCTTGCGGAACAGGTCGCGCTTGCGCTGGTAAAAGGCGGGCAGCGCGGCATACGGCGCCGGATCGGCCATGTAGCTGGCGATGCCATGCTGCATCGGCGTATTCACAGAAAATACGTTGTACTGGTGAACCTTGCGGAATTCGAGCGACAGCATGGCCGGCGCAGCGACATAGCCGACTTTCCAGCCGGTGACGTGATAGGTCTTGCCGAAGCTGGAAACGACGAAGGAGCGTTCGGCCAGGTCCGGATAGCAGCACATGGATTCATGGCGCTGGCCGTCATAGACCATGTGCTCGTAGACTTCGTCGGACAGGATCAGGATGTCGGTGTCGCGCACGATCGCGCGCAGCGCTTCCATGTCGGCTGCGCGCAGCACGCTGCCGGTTGGATTGTGCGGCGTATTGATGATGATCATGCGTGTGCGCGAGGTCACGGCAGCTTCCACGCGCGCCCATGGCACGCTGAAGCCGCCGTGCGGGGCAACTTCCATTTGCACCAGTACCGGCTCGCCGCCGGCAAGCTGGATGGCCGGCAAGTAGCTGTCGTAGGCCGGCTCGATAACGATCACCTCATCGCCGGGATGCACGCTGCACAGGATGGCCGTGGTCAGCGCCTCCGTCGCGCCAGGCGTGACGGTGATCTCCGTATTGACGTCGTAATGGTGGCCGTAGATACGGCCGATCTTGTCGACAATGGCCTGGCGCAGTTCGAGTGCACCAACGCCGGTGGGGTACTGGTTGTAACCTTCGCGCATGGCGACTGTGACCATGTCGACCAGCTTTGGATCGCAGGCGAAATCAGGGAAACCCTGGCCCAGGTTGACCGCGCCGTGCTGGCCGGCCAACGCCGACATGCGCGAAAAAATGGTGGTGCCGATATGGGGCAGGCGGGAAGTCAGTTGTTTCATCGTGCTTAAGAAAAGGACATTTTTTCCATTCTAGCGCAGGCGAATAAAACAAGTGTTGCCCTGAGGGTAAAACTAAAAAGTCAAGCTTCCAGGCTCCATTTTTCCGGCTGCATGACTTTGAACATACCGGCTTTTGCCAGCCGCTTGGCCAGCTTGAGCAGGGCTTTGTCCTTGGTGATCAGGATGTCGGCCTGGGCGTCGCGCGCCAGTTCCAGGAACTTCTGGTCGTCGCGGTCGGTGCAGACAGGCAGTCGCGCTCCGGATTCCGGCGGCTGTACCACCTTGATGTACTGGTCGAAGCGGGCCGCGCTTGCAGGGCGGGTGCTTTCGTCGAGCGGCAGGTGAGGGTAGTTCAGGACGAACAGGTACTCGGCCCGGCAGTCGGCACGCGTGATCGCTTCGACCGCGCCGCTTTCGATCGCCGCCAGCAGCGAAGCCCAGCGCGGATCCTGGAAAACGAACAGGTCGAGGCAGACATTGGTGTCGATGACGATGCGCTTCGGAGCATTTTGCGGTGGAACAGGTATCATGTCGGGGTTTTTCGTTTTGAATGTTGAATCTTATGCTGATTGTGCTGTCGCCTGCCAAAAGTCTTGACCTGGAAACTCCGCCAACCACCAAACTTGCAACGCAGCCTGCGTTCCTTGATCATTCGGAGCAGTTGATCGGGCGCCTGCGCGGCTTTTCGCCAAATGAACTGGGCGAGCTGATGGACCTGTCCGATGCCTTGTCGACGCTGAACGTGGCCCGCTATGCTTCATGGACCAAAGATACCAGCGAGGCGCGTCAGGCGGTCATGACCTTCAACGGCGACGTCTACGACGGACTCGATGCGCGCACCATGTCGGCGAAACAGCTCGATTACACCCAGTCGCGTATCCGCATCCTGTCCGGCCTGTACGGCATGCTGAAGCCTTTGGACCTGATCCACCCGCACCGCCTGGAAATGGGCACCCGCCTGCAAAACCCGCGCGGCAAGAATCTGTATGAATTCTGGGGCGACATGATTACCGAGGCGCTGAACAAGGAAGGCTCTCCGGTGCTGGTCAACCTGGCTTCGGACGAGTATTTCAAGTCGGTCAAGCCGAAGAAGCTGGATATGCCGGTCATTACGCCAGTCTTCGAGGACTGGAAGGGCGGCAAATACAAGATCATCTCGTTCTTCGCCAAGCGCGCACGCGGCATGCTGGCGCGCTATGCGGCGGTGAACAACATCACCGACCCGGTCAAGCTGAAGAAATTCGATGTGGATGGCTACAAATTCGAAGCCGACGCCTCGAACGATACTACCTGGGTATTCCGCCGCAAGATCGCAGCCTGACAAGGGCTTGGGGTCTGACCCTTTGGGTCGGACCCCGGTTTGCCAGTTTTACCAGATGTTATACCAGGCCTTCTTCTTGAGCCCGTCATCTGCCAGCATCTTGCTTTCAGGGAAGTTCTTGTCGAAGACGCGCTTGGTGTCATCGCGCAGGGTCGTGTTGCCCATCTTGTCGTAGCCGCGGTACATGATGGCCAGCGCTTCTTCGATGGACGGCGAGTCCGCGTAATCGGTCAGCACGCCCTGTGCACGGTTAATCGCTGCCAGGTAGGCGCCACGGCGGTAGTAATAACGCGCCACATAGACTTCATACTTGGCCATCGCATTGATCAGGTACTTCATGCGATCGATGGCGTCCGGCGTGTATTTGCTATCCGGAAACTTTTCGACCAGTGCCTTGAAGGCGGCGAAAGCTTCGCGGGTCGCTTTCGGGTCGCGTTCAGCCGGGTCCTGTTCATACAGGAAGTTCAGCAGGCCGATCGAATCGTTGAAATTGACCAGGCCGCGCAGGTAGTACATGTAGTCAACGTTCGGATGGTTCGGGTGCAGCTTGATGAAGCGCTCCACGGCTGCCAGCGCCTGGGCCTGGTCTTGTGCCTTATAGTGGGAATAAGCGATTTCCATCTGCGCCTGCTGCGCATAGGTACCGAACGGGTAGCTCGATTCGAGGCGTTCGAAGAGCTGGACGGCACGTTCATAGTTGCCGCTAGCCTGTTCATCCTTGGCCTCCGAGTATAATTTCGTTGCGGACCAGCCTCGAGTCTCGTCCGCACGTTCTGGTAACAGGCCACAAGCTGACAAACTAAACAGTACGACTGTTGCTGCAACTACCGATAATTTTTTTTGCATGTTGATGTGCAAGGAATCGTTAACCAAAATACTAAACTTGGCTGATTATAGCCGATGGGAATGCTGTGATATTGAAACCTGAGATGAATTCGGCAGAACAATTGCCTGATAACGATTTTGACGCCGATTTTGAAGGTGATTTAACGGCCGATCCCCTCGCGCCGATCGAACTTGAGCTGAGTAAATCCGACTGCGGCGAGCGCCTGGACAAGGTCGTCGCACGCATGGTGCCCCAGTTTTCGCGCGGCCGCCTGCAATCCTGGATCGAAGAAGGCCATATTACCGTCGATGGCAAGCCGGCAAAAGTCCGCGCCACCGTGTATGGCGATGAGAAGATCGTGGTGATCCCCCAGCCGGCGCCGGAAGACGTGGCGTTCACCCCGGAAGACGTGCCGCTGGATATCGTTTTCGAAGACGACAACCTGCTGGTGATTAACAAGCCGGCTGGCCTGGTGGTCCATCCGGGCGCCGGCAACTGGTCCGGCACCATGCTGAACGGCCTGCTGTTCCGCTGGCCGCAGCTGGGCGGCGTGCCGCGCGCCGGCATCGTGCACCGCCTGGACAAGGACACCAGCGGCCTGATGGTGGTCGGCAAGGACCTGCCGACCCAGACCGACCTGGTGCGCCAGCTGCAGGCCCGCACTGTGAAACGCGTCTACTGGTGCATCGTGTGGGGCACCCCACGCCTGAGCGGCACAATCGACGCTTCCATGGGCCGCGACCAGAAGGACCGCGTGAAGATGGCGGTTTCCACCAGCATGGGCTCCAAGCCCGCAATCACACATTACCAGCGCCTGGCGGAAGGCACGCTGGACGGCCGCCCGGTCTCGCTGGTTCAGTGCCGCCTGGAGACGGGCCGCACCCACCAGATCCGCGTGCACATGGCGCATTTGGGCTTCTCGCTGATCGGCGACCAGGTGTACGGCAAGCAGCATATGGCCAGCGTATTCCCGCGCCAGGCGCTGCAGGCGCGCCGTTTGGGCCTGGTGCACCCGGTGACCGGCGAGCAGGTGGAGTGGCTGGTGCCGCTGGCGGATGACTTCAAGGAGCTGATGGAGCGCGCGGGCATCGAGGAGCCGGACGAGTCGGTCCTGTCGGCTGCCGCAGCGACGCATGGCGAGTACGAAGACTACGATATCTACGACGACGAATTCGACGACGAATAAATGCAGCAATCTTTCCAAGGGGTGCAATGGCTGGCGACTGACTGGCCCGGCGCACCCGCCAATATCGGTTTTGTCTGTACCACGCGGCGCGGAGGCATTAGCCCTGACCCTTATGGTCCGGGCCCGCAGGCTACGCCTTCTGCCGGCGGCGGCCTGAATCTCGGCGTTCACGTTGGCGACGATCCGTCCAACGTTGCGTTCAATCGCGCCATCCTGCGCGGGCGCTTGCCGACCGAACCTGCCTGGCTGTCGCAGGTCCACGGCACTGCCGTGGTGCGTGCTGACCGGCTCGGGCGTGGCGAAGTGCCGGAGGCCGATGCCAGCATCGCGGCCATGCCGGGTGCGGTATGTGCCATCCAGACTGCGGACTGCCTTCCAGTGCTGCTGACAAATCGGGCCGGAACGGTTGTTGGCGCAGCCCACGCTGGCTGGCGCAGCCTGGCCGGCGGCATCCTGGAGGCGACAGTGGACGCAATGCGCGCCGAAGCCGGCGAGGGCGAGATCATTGCCTTGCTCGGCCCGGCGATTGGCCCAGAAGAATTCGAGGTTGGGGAAGACGTCCTGGCGGCATTCCTGGCCGGCGCCGATGGCGCGGCGGTGGATGAGGCGTCGGTTCGCGCGGCCTTCGTTGCACGGCCGGGCATCCCGGGCAAGTACCTTGCGGACATCTATGCGCTGGCGCGGCTTGCGCTGCGCCGGGTGGGCGTGACGGACGTCAGCGGCGGCGATTTATGCACGGTCACCGACGCCAGCCGCTTTTATTCCTACCGCAGAGACAAGGTGACCGGAAGGCAGGCGAGTTTGATCTGGATCAAGGAGTAGGCGGTTCATTACGACGGGCGGCTTCGGCTGCCCGTTTGCGTTTGCGGCGTTTGCCGCCAGTTAGATAAAATAGTATTCCTAATGGCAACAAGCCGTAGAGCAGGAAAGTCATGATCCCGGCGACCACGGTTGGTTCCGTGAACGCCATCAGGATCGTGACGTAGAGCCAGGCAACAGCAACAATCAACATTTTTCTTCCAAAATTGTATTTTTAACGGACTCAAAAATGAACATGCCCGACCCGCAAGCTTTCGCAAACGCATGGATGGCGCAAATCAGCGATCCCAACCAATGGCAGACCTGGTTCAAGATGATGCCGGAAATGGATGCTGTTCCCGGCGCCGCCTTGCTGCGCGATGCAGGTGCAACCGTTCGCCCGGAGGCGATGGAGCAACTGCGAAACGAATACATGGGCGAGTTCGGTGCGCTGTGGCAGGAATTCCTGGCCGGTAAAGCGCCGTCCCTGAAAGACCGCCGCTTTTCGTCCGAAGCCTGGCAGGGCAATCCGGTGTCCGCGTTCAATGCGGCATCATACCTGCTAAACAGCAAATTCCTCGTGCAAATGGCGGAAGCCGTTGACGCGAGCCCTCACCAGAAACAGAAAATCCGCTTTGCCGTGCAGCAGGTGGTCGATGCCATGTCACCGGCAAACTTCCTGGCTACGAACCCGGAAGCACACCAGAAACTGATCGAAACCAAGGGCGAAAGCCTGACCAAGGGCCTGGCCAACCTGCTGGGCGATATCCAGAAGGGGCATATTTCCCTGTCCGATGAAAAGGCGTTCGAAGTGGGCCGCAACCTGGCCACGACCGAAGGCCAGGTGGTGTACGAGAATGAGCTGTTCCAGCTGATCCAGTACACGCCGCTGACCAAGACCGTGCACGAGCGTCCGCTGCTGATGGTGCCGCCTTGCATCAACAAGTACTACATCCTGGATCTGCAGCCGGAGAATTCGCTGGTGCGTTACGCGGTGGAGCAGGGCAATACCGTATTCCTGGTGTCCTGGCGCAATCCGGACCAGTCGCTGGCCAATACCACCTGGGACGACTACATCGAAAAAGGCGCGATCAATGCGATCAATATCGCCCGTGAGATCACCAAGCAGGACAAGCTGAACGTGCTGGGTTTCTGCGTCGGCGGCACCTTGCTGTCGACCGCGCTGGCCGTGCTGGCTGCGCGTGGCGAACAGCCGGCTGCCGGCATCACGCTGCTGACCACTTTCCTCGATTTCAGTGACACCGGCGTGCTGAACGTGTTCGTCGACGAGCCGCAGGTGCAACTGCGCGAGCAGACCCTGAAATCCGGCGGACTGATGCCGGGGCGCGACCTGGCCAGCACCTTCTCCAGCCTGCGTCCGAACGACCTGGTGTGGAACTATGTGCAGTCCAACTACCTGAAGGGCAATGAGCCGCCGCCGTTCGACCTGCTGTATTGGAATTCCGATTCGACCAACCTGCCGGGCCCGATGTTCTGCTGGTACTTGCGCAACACCTACCTGGAAAACAGCCTGAAGGTGCCGGGTAAGCTGACGGTGGCGGGCGAGAAAGTCGACCTGTCGAAGATCCAGGCGCCAGCCTTCATCTACGCTTCGCGCGAAGACCACATCGTGCCGTGGAACTCGGCTTACCTGTCGACGCGGATCTTGAACAACAAGAACCCGGAGCTGAACAAGTTCATCCTGGGCGCTTCAGGCCACATCGCGGGCGTGATCAATCCGGCGGCCAAGAAGAAGCGCAGCTACTGGACCAATGACGCCCGTCCAACGTCGCACGAGGAGTGGTTCAAGGGCGCAGCAGAACATCCGGGCAGCTGGTGGGGCGAATGGTCGGAATTCCTGGCGGCACATGGCGGGAAGGACGTGAAGGCGCGTACCAAGCTGGGCAATACCAAATACGAACCAATCGAACCGGCACCTGGGCGATATGTAAAAGCTAAGGCTGATTGATTTTTGGTAACGTTAAGTTGCAATGCAATATTGTCGTGCCAAAAGCTTTTTTTTCGCCCTATAATGGGGTTGCAAATATTATCAACGGGACACAGCGATGAGTAGTGCAAAGAAAAGTACTGAACGTTTGATTAAGAAATACCCAAATCGCCGTCTTTACGATACCCAGACCAGTTCCTACATTACCCTGACGGACGTGAAACAACTCGTGCTGGATGCCGAGGAATTCACCGTCGTTGACGCCAAGACGAATGAAGACCTGACCCGCAGCATCCTGCTCCAGATTATCCTGGAAGAGGAAGCGAGCGGGGTTCCGATGTTCTCTACGGACGTTTTGGCACAAATCATCCGCTTCTATGGCCATGCAATGCAGGGCATGATGGGTTCTTACCTGGAAAAGAATATCCAGGCATTTACCGATATCCAGCGCAAGTTCACCCAGGGCGCCGCAACTTTCGATGGCAAGACTTTCAGCCCCGAAATGTGGACCCAGTTCATGAATGTGCAAGCGCCCATCATGCAGGGAATGATGAATAACTACATCGATCAGTCGAAGAGCCTGTTCGTGCAAATGCAGGAGCAAATGCAGAACCAGAGCAAGAATATCTTCGGCAGCTTCCCGTTTGCTGCACCGCCAACAGATAAAAAGTAAGCAAAAGAGGCAGCAGAAAAAAGGGGACGTAACACATTTCGGCGAAGCCGAAATGTGTTACGTCCCCTTTTTTACGGCCCATTTTTGCTATAATGGTGGATTGCCCTGAATCATCATCAGCACTCTGCCATGCAATCCAAGCAAATCACCCGCATCACTCCCGCCGACGGCGCACCAGCTCCAAAAGTAGGTTTTGTTTCCCTCGGCTGCCCAAAGGCGCTGGTCGACTCCGAACAGATCCTGACCCAGCTTCGCGCTGAAGGCTATGAAACCGCCAAGTCGTACGACGGCGCCGACCTCGTGATCGTGAACACCTGCGGCTTCATCGACGCGGCAGTGCAGGAGTCGCTGGATGCCATCGGCGAAGCGCTGGCGGAAAACGGCAAGGTCATCGTGACCGGCTGCCTGGGCGCGAAGAAGGATAAGGACGGCGACGACATCATCCAGAAGGTGCATCCGAAGGTGCTGGCCGTTACCGGCCCGCATGCTGTGGGCGAGGTGATGGCCCAGGTGCATACCCACCTGCCTAAACCGCACGAGCCGTTCATCGACCTGCTGCCGCCGCAGGGCATCAAGCTGACCCCGAAGCACTACGCTTACCTGAAGATTTCCGAAGGCTGCAACCACCGCTGCTCGTTCTGCATCATTCCTTCGATGCGCGGCGACCTGGTGTCGCGCCCGATCGCTGAATTGATGCTGGAAGCCGAGAACCTGTTCAAGGCCGGTGTGAAGGAACTGCTGGTGATTTCGCAGGATACCTCCGCTTACGGCGTGGACGTGAAGTTCCGTTCCGGCTTCTGGAATGGCCGTCCGGTAAAGACCCATATGACCCAGCTGACCCAGGCCCTGGGTGAGCTGGCCAAGCAGTACGGCGCATGGGTGCGCCTGCACTATGTTTATCCTTACCCGCACGTCGATGAAATCATCCCGATGATGGGCGATGGGCATGTCCTGCCTTACCTGGACGTGCCGCTGCAGCATGCGCATCCTGATGTGCTGAAGCGCATGAAGCGTCCGGCTTCGGGCGAGAAGAACCTGGAGCGCATCCTGAAATGGCGCGAGATGAATCCTGAGCTGGTGATTCGTTCGACCTTCATCGCTGGCTTCCCTGGCGAGACCGAGGCGGAGTTCGAGTACCTGCTGGACTTCCTGAAGGAAGCGCAGATCGACCGCCTGGGTTGCTTCGCTTATTCGCCGGTGGAGGGCGCTACCGCCAATGAGCTGCCGAATCCGGTGCCGGACGAAGTGCGCGAAGAGCGCCGTGGCCGCGTGATGCTGCTGCAGGAGGAAATTTCGCGCAATCGCCTGAAGGCCAAGGTCGGCAAGACCGTGAAGGTGCTGATCGATGAGCTGACGCCTAGCGGTGCGATTGGCCGTTCGGCTGCGGATGCGCCGGAGATTGATGGCGTGGTGCATGTGAAGCGTCCGTTTGATCCGAAGAAGAGGCTGGCGGTGGGCCAGTTCTATGATGTGGAGATCACCACTGCCGATGCGCACGACTTGTGGGGCGAGGCTCAGTAAAAACCGGTAAACCAAGGTCTGACCCGCAGGGTCAGACCCTGTCTGCTCAGCGGCCGCGGGCGCACATCCGAGCCCCGGGTCGGCTGAGCTAAGAGTGTCAGACCCTTGGGTCTGACACTGGTTTACCGGTTTTGGCTAGAATAGGTGCCATGACCTCCAAAAAGCACCTCCAAACCCAAATCATCCACACGGACTACGTGCCGCCCGAGGGCTTCGCCGCCTTCCCCAGCGCGATCCACCACGCGTCCACCGTCCTGTTCAAGAACGTCGCCGCCATGCGCTCGGGCGACTGGAAAGAAAAGAACGCCTACACCTACGGCCTGCACGGCACGCCCACAACCTTCACCCTCGAAGCCCGCCTGGCCGAGATCGAAGGCGGCAAGCACTGCCTGCTGGCCCCGAGCGGCCTGGCCGCCATCGCCATGTGCGACTTCGCCTTGCTGCGCGCCGGCGACGATGTCCTGCTGCCCGACAATGTCTACAGTCCCAACCGCGACCTGGGCCGCTGGCTGACCGCCGATTTCGGCATCACCGCCCGCCTGTACGATCCAATGATCGGCGCCGGCATCGCAGAACTGATCCAGCCGAACACGAAACTGATCTGGACCGAAGCCCCCGGCTCGGTATCGATGGAAGTGCCAGACTTGCGCGCAATCTGCGATGCTGCGAAGCAGAAGGGCGTGCTGGTCGCACTCGACAACACATGGTCCGCCGGCCTGGCCTTGCGTGGATTCGACCTCGGCGTCGACATCGTGATGCAAGCCCTGACCAAATACCAGTCCGGCGGCTCTGATGTGCTGATGGGCGCCCTGGTCACGCGCGATCCGTTGTTGCATGAGCGCCTCAGCATGGCCCATATGCGCCTGGGCATGGGCGTCAGCGCGGACGATACGTACCTGGTGCTGCGCAACCTGCCTACGCTGAAGATCCGCTTCGAAACCCATGATGCCTCCGCCCGCAAGGTGGCGAGCTGGCTGAAAGCCCGCCCGGAAATCCGCAAAGTCCTGCATCCCGCCTTCGAAGACTGCCCCGGTCACGACAACTGGAAGCGCGACTTCACTGGCGCCGGCGGCCTTTTCTCCGTGCTGTTCGATGAGAAATACACCGAGGAGCAAACTGACCGCTTCGTCGACTCGCTCGAACTGTTCGGCATCGGCTATAGCTGGGGTGGTGCGCACAGCCTGTGCATTCCCTACCGCATCCAGGCCATGCGCAAGAACTGGAAAGAGAAGGGCACCCTGGTCCGCTTCAACATTGGCCTCGAAGATCCAGACGACTTGATCGCCGACATCCAGCGCGCGTTGGCAACCATGTAGCTAGTTAGCTATCTATGCGATTGATCAATACTATGGCGTGCGCGTATTGATCGATGCTCTCTACTTGCTTACATTGGTCGGACATTAAGCAGGGGAGACCGTCATGCAAATTCTCAAGATTGCAGCAGGCGCCGTGCTGTGTGGCGCTACTTGTTTGATTTCCGCGGCGCCGCCAACCAGTTACATGCCCGTGGTGGCGAAGGAAGATTTCCAGACGACGTTCGAACGAATGAAGGCGGCGCGGGCTGGATTGCTGCGCGAGCAGGCGGCCTTCCTGGAAAGCCGGTATGACCTTGCGAACCGGCCTGCGAATGGCGTCACCATGTTCCGGGGCAAGCCAGTCCAGGAAGGCATAAGGGTCAAGCTGCCACGTGGCACCACTTGGGACAAGTTGGGCGCAATGAGCCCGGAGGAAATCCGCGACAAGGGCCTGTATCCGCAAGGTTTCCTGCCGCTGCCGCATCCGAATCATCCGGAAGGTGGCATGCTCTTCCCGCAGTTCCATATCGACGAAATCAAGAAGCAGGAACAGCGCGACCTGAATCGCTTCGACCTGGCTTTCGACTTCCCTGATCACCTGCTGCCTGAATTCCCGGCGCCGATGTTCCTGACTACGCGTCCGGACCTGGGCGACGTATCGAAAGGTAAGCTGCTGACCATCGACAATTTCCACCAGATGTTCAACGGGATCCTCAATCCCAAGCAGCTGGAAGGCCTGCGCCTGTTGCTGACGCCATTCCCACAGCAGCAATTCAACCAGACAGAGGATCGGCGCTCGGAACGCCCAAGCCGCGGCGTGACCTGCTTCGACTGTCATGCGAACGGCCATACCAACGCATCAACCCACCTGGCCGGCGACGCGCGGCCACAGGCATTCCGGCACCGGATCGATACTCCATCGCTGCGAGGGGTGAACCTGCAGCGGCTGTTCGGCTCACAGCGCGCATTGAAATCGGTGGAGGATTTCACTGAATTCGAACAGCGTGCGGCTTACTTTGATGGCGACCCCGTGATCGCCACCAAGAAGGGCGTGAATGTCCTTGAGCGCGGAAGCCAGGTGCATTTCATGGCCGAATTCCAGGAGCTGCTGGACTTTCCACCGGCGCCCAAGCTGGGCGTGACCGGCAAGCTCGATCCCCGCAAGGCCAATGAGCAGGAGTTGCGCGGGCAAGCGCTGTTCTTCGGCAAAGCGCAATGCGCAACGTGCCACATGCCGCCGCACTACAGCGACAACATGATGCACAACCTGCATACGGAACGCTTCTTCAAGCCGCACGAAGTGAAGGGCGCGATGATGGTGGGCGACGGCCCGATCAAGACTTTCCCGCTCAGGGGCATCAAGGAATCGCCGCCCTACCTGCACGATGGGCGCTTGCTGACGCTCGAGGATACGGTGGAATTCTTCAACCTTATCCTCGAGACGAAAATGACAGCGGCAGAGAAGGCCGACCTGGTGGCCTTTCTGCGTACCTTATGAGTTGCCGACCGGGGCGTTGTTGTTGAGGGCAGTGATGCCCCGGATCAGGCGATAAATCTTCCACAGCCAGGCGCCGACCCAAACCATCCACGCAAGCGGAATTCCGAGCAAGGTGATGAAAAGCGCCCAGCCTACCGCGATCCACACCAGGTACCACCAGAACGAGCGGATCATCCAGCCGTGGTGGCTGTGGACGAAGGTGCCGGCGCTGTCGTCGCGCTTGACGTAATTCAGGATCAGCGGGATGAAGGAAGCCGCGCCGAGCGTAAAGAAGATGCTCAGGCCGTGGCCCAGGTAAAGCCAGAAGGCCCAGTCTTTTGCGGATCGGGTCTGGTTGTCGAAGACGAGTTCTTGCGCCATGTTCGCTCCTTACAGTTTGCGTCCGTCGTAATGCTGGACCGCGTATGAGTCCAGCTCAATGTCTTCCAGCACGCGGGCATTGACCGCTGCCATGAAGCCGCCACCGGGCGCAATTCCTTCGCCATAGGTGTGGATGCCGCACTTCGGGCAGAAGCGGTGCTTGATCACATGTTTGTTGAATTCGTAGGTTGCCTGGTCTTCTTCGGGCGTCAGCAGCTTCAGGCTGGTGCGTGGAATGAACCACATCAATGCGCCTTTGCGCTGGCAGATTGAGCAGTTGCAGGCTACCAGCCCTTCGATAGCGCCTTCTGCTTCGAATCTCACATTGCCGCAATGGCAGCTTCCCTTGTACAGCATTTTTCGCCTCCGGTTAGAATGATTAGCTTGGAGCTAATGATAATGTAATTGCAAGAGGAGTGGGCGAAATGGCGGGTCCGTTGCATGGAATTAAGGTTATCGAAATTGGGACGCTGATCGCGGCGCCGTTTGCGGCGCGGCTGATGGCGGAGTTCGGGGCGGAAGTGATCAAGATCGAGGCGCCGGGTGAGGGCGATCCGATCCGCAAATGGCGCAAGCTGCACAAGGGGACCTCACTGTGGTGGTACCTGCAGTCGCGTAACAAGAAGTCCATCTCCATCAACCTGAAGGAGCCGGAAGGCATCGCGCTGGTCAAGCAATTGTGCGCTGACGCTGATGTGCTGATCGAGAACATGAAGCCGGGCGCACTGGAAAAGCTGGGCCTGGGCTGGGATGTGCTGCATGCGCTGAATCCCAAGCTGACCATGGTGCGGATCTCCGGCTATGGACAGACCGGCCCTTACAAGGACCGACCTGGCTTCGGCGCCATTGGCGAGGCGATGGGCGGGATCCGCTACACGACGGGCGAGGCGGGCGGCGTACCGGCACGCGTGGGCGTGAGCCTTGGCGACTCGCTGGCATCTTTGCACGCTGTGATGGGCGCGCTGATGTCGGTGCTGCGCGTGAAGATGGGCAACGGCGAGGGCCAGGTGGTCGACGTATCGCTTGTCGAGAGCGTGTTCAACCTGATGGAATCGCTGGTGCCGGAGTATGACTTGCTCGGCCATGTACGCGAGCGTAGCGGCGGCGCATTGCCGGGCATTGCACCTTCCAATACTTACCCGACGCGCGATGGCTCGTACGTGGTTATTGCCGGTAATAGCAACCCGATCTACAAGCGCCTGATGCACGCAATTGGCCGCGCCGACATGGCGGAAGACCCGCAATTCGCGCAAAACGATGGCCGCGCGGCGCAGGAAAAGCTGATCGATGCTGCGATTGCCGGCTGGACTTCGGCGCATACGATTGACGAAGTACTGGTAGTGCTGGAACGCGCCGAAGTGCCGGCGGGCCGGATCTATTCGGTCAAGGATATCGTCGCCGACCCGCACTATCAAGCGCGCGGCATGCTGCTGGATACGGAGCTGCCGGATGGCGTCCATGTGAAAATGCCCGGCATCGTGCCGAAGCTGTCTGAAACTCCTGGTGAGGTGCGTTGGCAAGGCCCGACGCTGGGCGAGCACACCGACAGTATATTGTCGGCCTTGGGCATTGCCGCTGCCGAAATCGCTGCGATGCGTCAAAGGGGTGTTGTCGCTTGACCGGCATGCATCACGGGCTTACTACGCTCAAGGAAAATCGAGGAGGTGGTTGCGACCGGGTCGTGGTACCACGAGGAGTCCACCCTCCCGTACTATCTAAGCCTGACGTTTTTTGACCCAGGGTATTCGGAAAGTCGGTGGGCAAATTCCGGAGTCCAGCTACTCTTCAACCTGCGAACTGGAAAAATACTCGCAGTTGACTCTCTTGTCGTGGGCGACAACGGTCGTTCAATCAAAAATGTTCCGGTGGAGCTCAAGTCTCGTTGCGCGACAGAGGTATCAGTGGAGTTTAATTCGTCATGAGTGCCCGGCTAACCCTGAAGTTTGGATAGATCAGTTCTCATGTCCTTAAAGTTAAGTTTCGAAGACCTGCAGACTTCACATCTCGATGAACTGGCAACTGTACTGCTTCATCCAGCCGTGTATCAGCACATCGAGGAGGAACCGCCAAGCCTTTTCGAGTTCAAGCTCGGGTTGGAGCGCGCAATTGCGGCGCCGGGGCCGGCTGTTACGGGCGAGACGTGGCTCAACTATCTTGTTCGCGATGCGACAGGGGCGATGCTCGGGCGCCTTGAGGCGACGCTCCATCATCAATTAGCGGAAGTCGCTTTCCTGTTCGGTCCTCAATTTTGGGGGCGCGGCTTTGCTACCGCCGGCCTGTCATGGCTTCACGAAGAGTTGGCGCGAAACCATGCAGTCACGCAATTCTGGGCAACGACGACGCATGACAATCGGCGTTCGCAGGCGCTGTTACGGCGTTGCGGTTACCTTGAGGCGGAGCTGCCGGCGTGTCCGCTTTATAGCTATGAACCAGGCGACCTCATTCTTCGACGAAGCTCGAATTAGTAAGCCTCGCGCGATGGCTTACCTTGCGAATAGCAGCTAACTTGGAGTCCACTTCCATGGGAAATCAGCGAGAAATCAGGCAAACGTCACCGCGAAGCGGGCTTGGTGCACTCTTGTGCGTGCGTGTGGGGCGAGGTGCAGATGTAAAGCGTTTGATCGACGACTGGAACCAGGCGGCGAGGTTCTATACATACTTTTTTTCCGGCCGGGGAACCGTTCGAAATGCTGAACATGGACTTCGCTTGCAGTATTCGCCAGGATGCACCTGACCGCGATTACTTAGTTGTTCAGAGTGGCGGAAAAATGTACTGCGGCTATGAGAACTTCGTGACTCATATCCGCATGCTGGCTCCGATGCTCGAGGATGCACAGTTCTTCGTCGCTGACGAGGAAGACTACATTGACGAGTTCCTGGTCGTTGATGGTGAATTGCGTTACGAACGCGTGCACCAGGGATCTTCTCCGTATCTCGAGGAATATCTCTCTTCGCGGCGAATACCTGGAATCCTGTCGGAAGATCTTGCTGGGTACAAATGGGAGCTCAATACGGTTGGCCAGTCGGGAGGTGCAGTCTACCGGCTTCATGGCAAGCAGGGTGTTCCCGATTTGTTTTTGAAGTATGGTAAAGGTTTGCTTGCCGACGATGTAACGGATGAAATGGTAAGGCTGCGCTGGCTGGGAACACATGTGCCCATGCCAGGGATCGTGCATTTCGTACGGACTACCAACGAGGCATGGTTGCTGATGACGGCGGTGCCAGGGAATACTGCTTACCAGACGATGGTGTCATCCCCGGATCTCCGAGTCGCTGTCGTGGACGCCATTGCACTGTTCCTGCGCCGGATACATGCAATTCCAATTGGCGAATGTCCTTACTCCAGCAATCATGAACATCACCTGCTTCGTGCACGAGCACGTATCGACGCGGATTTGGTGGATGAAGACGATTTTGATGATGATCGCGAGGGCTGGACTGCCGAGCAAGTCTGGGATGCAATGCAAGGGCTGCTGCCCCTGGCGGCGGATCCGGTGGTCACCCATGGCGACTATTCGCTGGATAATCTACTTATCCATGATGGAGAAGTCGCGGGGTGTATTGATGCCGGGCGGGTTGGTATCGCTGATCGATATCAAGATCTGGCGATAGCCTGGAATTGCCTCAGCGAGTTTGGTGCATCCCTTCAGGAGCGATTCCTGGTGAAGTACGGTATCCATGAACCGGACCGAAGAAAATTACAGTTCCATCTGATGTTGGATGAATTTTTCTAAACGAACCAGTGAAATGATCAACTCGGCGCCAGGCTCGGTAATTTGCCGGGGTGCTGGCATTGGGAAGACTGAAGTGGCAAATTTGGGGGCAGGTCTGGCGACGACAAAATGGCGGATTGCCAGACCTGACCCCGACTTTTAATGCGCTAGCAGGTTGAGGATGCCATCCAGGCCGACGAAGTTGAGTGCGACGTTGGCTTGTTCGCGCACGACGGGCTTGGCGCGGAAGGCGACTGAAAGGCCGGAGATGCCCATCATCTTCAGGTCGTTGGCGCCGTCGCCCATCACGATGGCTTGCTCCGGCAGGATGCCGATGGCTGCGCACACGTGCTCCACGGTGTTGCGCTTGACTGTGGCGTCGACGATCTCGCCGATCACTTTGCCGGTCAGCTTGCCGTCCACGATTTCCAGCTCGTTGGCGCGGGTGAAGTCGAGGCCGAGGCGGGTTTTCAAGCGTTCGGTGAAGAAGGTGAAGCCGCCGGATACCAGCAGGGTTTTCAGGCCGGCGGCTTGCACCGCTTTCAGCATGTCCTCGGCGCCCATCGACAGGCGCAGGCGTTCTTCGTAGACGCGTTCAAGTGCGGAGGCGTCGAGGCCTTCCAGCAGCGCCACGCGGCGGCGCAGGCTTTCGGAGAAATCGAGCTCGCCGCGCATGGCTGCTTCGGTGATCTCGGCCACTTGCGGCTTCAGGCCCTGCATGTCGGCGATTTCATCGATGCATTCGATGGTGATCAGGGTCGAATCCATATCCATCGCCACCAGCTTGAATTCGTCCAGGCGGCGCACGCCCATCATGTAGGTGGCGTCGAGCTGTGCGGCCTGGGCTGCGATCTCGATGGTCTGGCGCAGGGCCGGCGTAAAGCTGATGCCTTCGCAGCGCACGGCGTTGTCGGATACGGTCACCACATTCTTCGGCGCGGTCAGGGCGGCAATGCGCTGCAGGCGGGCGGCGCAGTCGCCGACGCCTTGCAGCACAAGGTTCATGGTCATGTCGTTGTTCATGTCAGTTGTTTGATGGCGGTCTTGATCTGGTTCACGCGGGCCGCCAGGTCGGGCATATTCGCTGTGATCTTGAGCTTGTCCTGTCCGTTCAGCTTGATGTGGCGCTGGTTCTGGATCAGGTGGATGATGCGCATCGGGTCGATCGGCGGCTTGGGCATGAACTGCAGGTTCACCGCTTCCGTGTGGGCATCGATCTTGACGATGCCGACGGTCTTGGCGGCGATGCGCAGGCGGTGGGTTTCCACCAGGGCCTTGGCGGAATCGGGCAGTTTGCCGAAGCGGTCGATCAGCTCCTCTTGCAGGTCGTCGATTGCGTTCTGGGTTTCGCAATTGGCCAGGCGTTTGTAGATCGACAGGCGCTCGTGCACGTCGCCGCAGAAGTCCGCTGGTAGCAGGGCCGGCGTGTGCAGGTTGATTTCGGTGGTAGTGGCCAGCGGCGCGGCCAGGTCGGGTTCCTTGCCGGCTTTTAGCGCACGTACGGCTTCGTTCAGCATGTCGGTGTAGAGCTGGAAGCCGACTTCCAGCATTTCGCCGGACTGGTTTTCGCCCAACACTTCGCCGGCGCCGCGGATCTCCAGGTCGTGCATCGCGAGGTAGAAGCCGGAGCCCAGTTCTTCCATCTGCTGGATGGCGTCCAGGCGGCGCTGGGCCTGTTTGGTCAGGCCCTGCACGTCGGTCACCAGCAGGTAGGCGTATGCCTGGTGGTGAGAACGGCCGACGCGGCCGCGCAGCTGGTGCAGCTGCGCCAGGCCGAACTTGTCGGCGCGGTGCATGATGATGGTGTTCGCGGTCGGCACGTCGATACCGGTTTCGATAATCGTGGTGCACAGCAGGATGTTGTAGCGCTGCGCCACGAAGTCGCGCATCACTTTTTCCAGGTCGCGTTCGTGCATCTGGCCATGGGCGACGGCGATGCGCGCTTCCGGCAGCATTTCGGTCAGCTTGGCCAGGCGGTTCTGGATGGTCTCGACTTCGTTGTGCAGGAAGTAGACCTGGCCGCCACGTTTCAGTTCACGCAGCACGGCTTCGCGGATGATCGAGTCGTTTTCGCTGCGCACGAAGGTCTTGATGGCCAGTCGCTTTTGCGGCGCGGTGGCGATCACGGAGAAGTCGCGCAGGCCTTCCAGCGCCATGCCGAGGGTACGCGGGATTGGCGTTGCGGTCAGGGTCAGCACGTCGACTTCGGCGCGCAGGGACTTCAGCGCTTCCTTCTGGCGCACGCCGAAACGGTGTTCTTCGTCGATGATGACCAGGCCGAGGCGGTCGAACTTGACGTCGTCCGACAGCAGCTTGTGGGTGCCGATCACGATGTCGAGCGTGCCGTCCTGCATGCCCTTGATGGCGTTGGCGATTTCCTTGCCGGTACGGAAGCGCGACATTTCGGCGATGCGCACCGGCCAGTCGGCGAAGCGGTCGGCAAAGGTCTGGGCGTGCTGTTCGGCCAGCAGGGTGGTCGGCGCGAGCAGTGCGACCTGCTTGCCGCCCATGACGGCGATGAAGGCTGCGCGCAGGGCGACTTCGGTCTTGCCGAAGCCGACGTCGCCGCACACCAGGCGGTCCATCGGCTTGCCGGAGGTCATATCCTTGATCACGTTGCCGATAGCGGCTGCCTGGTCCGGCGTTTCGTCGAAGCCAAAGCTGTCGGCGAAGCGTTCGTAGTCGTGCGAGGAGTATTCGAACGAGTGGCCCTGGCGCGCGGCGCGGCGGGCGTACAGGTTGAGCAATTCGGCGGCAGTGTCGCGTACTTGTTCGGCGGCTTTGCGCTTGGCTTTGTCCCATTGGCCGGAGCCAAGGGTGTGCAGCGGTGCGTCGTCCGGCGAGGCGCCGGAGTAGCGCGAGATTACGTGCAGCTGCGACACCGGCACGTACAGCTTGCTCTCCTTGGCGTATTCCAGGTGCAGGAATTCGGTCTCGCCTTCGCCCAGGTCCATGCTGACCAGGCCCATATAGCGGCCGATGCCGTGGTTGATATGCACCACCGGGTCGCCGATCTTGAGCTCGGACAGGTCGCGCACCATCGATTCGACTTGCGTGACGGCTTCCTGCTTCTTGCGGCCGGCGCGGCGGCCGCTGCCGGCATACAGCTCGGTTTCTGTGATAAAGGCGATGCCGTCGTCCAGTTCGAAGCCGGCGTGCAGGGGCGAGACGCCCAGCACCAGCTTGGCGTCGCTGGCCAGGAAGCCGTCGAAGCCTTCGACCAGGGCTGGCGACAGGTCGAACTCGGCGAAGTACTGCTGCAGCGTTTCGCGGCGGCCGTTGGTTTCGGCGCAGATCATCACGCGGCGGCCGGACTGCATCAGGTAGGTGCGCAGGTTGGTCAGCGGGTCGTCCAGGTGGCGGTTGACCGCGATATTCGGGATCGGCGCCGACAGTTCGGACGACGGCAGCGACATGTCGCGCGAGATGGCGATGCGCGGATGCGGCTTGGCCAGCACGAAGAACTGTTCGTCGCCGAGGAAAATGTCCTGCGGCGGCAGGATCGGGCGCTCGCGATCGGCTTTCAGGAACTTGTAGCGCGATTCGGTGTCTGCCCAGAAGCGCTTGATGGCGGCGTCGATGTCGCCCACCATGGCCACGCTGGCCTCTGCCGGCAGGTAGTCGAAGAAGGTTGCGGTTTCGTCGAAGAACAGCGGCAGGTAGTATTCGATGCCGGCGGAGGCGATGCCGCTGCTAATGTCTTTGTAGACCACGGCGCGCGACGGGTCGCCTTCAAATGTTTCGCGCCAGCGGCTGCGGAACGCGGTGCGCGAAGCTTCATCCATCGGGAATTCGCGGCCTGGCAGCAGGCGTACTTCCTTGACCGGGTACAGCGAGCGCTGGGTGTCGGCATCGAAGGTGCGGATGGTTTCGATGGTATCGCCGAACAGGTCCAGGCGATACGGCAGGGCGGAACCCATCGGGAACAGGTCGATCAGGCCGCCGCGCACGGAGTATTCGCCGGGCGACATGACCTGGCTCACGTGGGTGTAGCCGGCCAGGGTCAGTTGCGACTTCAGCTTGGCCTCGTCCAGCGACTCGCCCTGCTTGAAGAAGAAGGTGTAGGCAGCCAGGAAAGAGGGCGGCGCCATGCGCACCAGCGCAGTCGTGGCCGGGATGATGGCGACGTCGCACTGGCCGGTCTGGATCTCATGCAGGGTTGCCAGGCGCTCGGACACCAGGTCCTGGTGCGGCGAGAAGGCGTCGTAAGGCAGGGTCTCCCAGTCCGGCAGCAGGTGGCAGCGCAGGCCACCGTTGGCGAACCACGGGACTTCGGCCAGCAGGCGCTGGCCGTCGCTGGCCTGGGCTACGACCACGGCCAGCATCTGGCCGCGCGCTTTCAATTCGAGTGCCGTTTGCGCCAGCGCGTAGGCGTCACCGGAGCCGAACAGGTTGGGCAACGCGAAGCGGTTGCCCGGCTTGGGGAGTGCTTTTTTGAAGTCGAAAGGCATGCAAACGTGGCGCTAACTGGAAGACACTAATATGCTGGCCCCACATTATAGTGCAAGCACCTATTCGTAGGCGCCCAAGCGTTTTTGCTCAAATGATGTAAAAAGACTATCGCGCAGCTGCTGGATCGCGGCCTGGTTGCCGGCCAAACCGGCTCTTGCCGAACGGTAGGCGGCGATCCGGCGCAACCAGTCGGCCTGTTCCCGGTCGAGCTGGGCCAGCCGGCCGGCGGCTTGCGGGTCGAATGCCGCTGCCCGCAGGCGGAACAGCTCATCTTCGCCGGCGCCGCCTTTGCGGGCCGTTTCCACCTGTTGTTCGATGTTTAATATGCGCTGCGGGGCCGTGCGTTCTTCCTGCAAGGCCGGTGGCAGCTTGCGGTCTAGGTCGGCCATGCGCTGCAGGCGCTGGGCTGGCGACAGGGTCTTGTCGTCCACCACTTCCAGGCGCGCGATGGCATTCTGGTCGCGCGCGTCGGTGTCGCCGAACAGGCCTGCGGCTTCGGCTGGACTGAAATAGCGTTTGCGCAGTTCCTGCATGGCCAGCAGGCGGTTGCGGGCTGCAGCGGCGAACGAGGCGCCGGAGGCGGGCGCTCCCGTTCCTCTATCGGCCTCGGCCAGGGCGCGTTTGTAGGCCAGGTACTGGCCCAGGAGCCGCTCGGCTTGTGCGGCGGCGGCGGGCGCCAGCCGCTGCTCCAGTTCCCGCTCGATGCCGGAACGGATGGCGGGCAAATCGGCTTCGCCCAATGCCGACAGGTAGTAGTCGAACAGGTGGCGCAGTTCCGCGTCGACCTTCAATGCGACGCCGGCGGCGGTATCCGGCAGGCCGTCGGGCCGGGTGCCGGCCATCGAGGGCACGAAGGGCGGCGGCGTCGAGGCGGCCGCCTTCGGCGCCGGCAGCGTGCCAGGTGCGGTGGCCTGCACCGGCGGTATGCCGAAGCCGTTGGCCCATAGCGCGAGCGCGCCGGCTAGCGCCAGGGCGCAGATCGCCAGGCACGCCCGCACCCGGGCGCTCACAGGCCCATTCCCTGCAGGCGGTTGGCGTGCTGACGGAACAGCGTCACCGGGCTGGTTTCGAACAGGTGGGTAATGCCGACCATCTGGTTGACTTCATCGAGGTGGTTCATCCAGTAGTCGTCGCGGATCACGCGTCCAAGGTGGGACGAGCAACTGGCGACCAGACCGTCGTTCTTCGCGCCTCCGAAGGCGATCGAAGTGACAGCAAGGAAGGGATCTGCGGGGTCAAAGATGTTGGTGTAGGGCGTCGCGCCGCTCCAGGAGAAATAGTACACGCCGTTGGCTTGATGCGCGCCTTCGCCGCACGCCGTTGATGGCAGGCCGGCTGGATGGCGTGCGTTGAAGGTCGCGGTGCCGGCGGTGCTGAGCGACTGGGCTGCTGCATAAGCATCCTGCGGCAGCGACGAACTTCCGGAGATCAGGCCAAGCAGGCCGCCCAGAGCGTTGCCTACGCTATAGACCAGGTCCGGCGCGGCGCCGACCAGCAGGTCCGCCACCCTGGAGCCCTTATTTACCCCGCCAATGCTGGTCACAGAGGCCACGAGGTCCGGGCGCACCGAGGCGACATAGCGCGAGGTCGGGCCGCCGTGGCTATGTCCTATCAGGTTGACTTTTTCGGCACCGGTTGCGGCAAGTATCTGGCGCACCTGGAACAGGAGCTGTTCGCCGCGCACTTCGGTGCTGTTGGCCGCGGAAACCGATGTCACATAGACTTGCGCCCCGCCGCTGCGCAGCGCGCCCGGTATGCCGTAGAAGTATTCGAGTGGACCGAGGCTGTCAAAGCCAAACAGCCCGTGGACGAGGACGATGGGGTAACGGGTTTGCGTGTAGCCGGTTGCGGATGCGGGAAGTGCGGTGATGGCGATGAACAGGACCGAAAGCAGCTGCCAGACGAACTTCTTCATAAAGCCTCCTGTGCTGATTGGTTGTGGGAGAGTCCAATCTAGCACCGGCGATGCGTGGCGCGACAAGATTGCTGAATTAGCACGGTGGGTTCCTTCAGTGCCAAATCACTTTGTTGCATGGATGGCGCGCAGCGGCACGATTCCGTTGACGCACGGGAATTAAAGCCCGATATTCATTCGAAGGAGCACAATCTCACCAACTATCACCAAACAAATAAAGTTGCATCGCAAGAAAGGGTGACGTCATGTTCAAGAACCTCTTGATCAAATGGAAGCTGGCCGTGCTGGTGGCGGTGATGATGCTGGCCCTGGCGGCGCTCGGCGTTTCCGGCTACCGCGGCATTGCCAGCGTGGGCGAGTCGGTCAACGAAATTGGCGTGGTGCGGCTGCCTTCCATTTATGGCCTGCTGGCCCTGAGCGAAGGCCAGACGGCTGTCGACAAGGCGACGCTGCAGACTGCCATTTACGAGAACGACTACGCGGCACAGGCCAAATTCACCGACGTGGCGAAAGCACGCGATGCGGCATGGGCGAAGGCGACGGCTGGCTGGAAGAAATATGAGCCTTTGCCGCAAACAGCCGAAGAGGCGGTGATGTGGAAGCAGTTTGTCGCTGAATGGGAAGCCTGGAAGGCCGCCGATGCGAAGCTTGGCGGAACCGTTGCTGCACTGGCCAGCAGCAAGGACGAGGCGAAGCAGAAGGAGTTGTTTGTCCAGTTTTACCAGCAGTACAAAGCCTCGGGCCCATTATTCTCCAAGGCGGAACAAAGCCTGAACAAGATCATTGATCTGAATGACGGCATTGCGACAGAATCCATCAAGTCGGGGACCGAGGCTGTCGTCTCGGCTGAGCGCGCGATGCTGATCACGGCCGTGGTGGCAATGGTGCTGGCAATTGCAATCGCCTGGTATATCACGCTGGCGATCACGGGGCCGATCGAATCGGCCGTGAAAGTGGCGCAGACGGTGGCGGCGGGTGACCTCACCAGCGAGATTGCGGTGGAGACGAAAGAAGAAACCGGCCAGTTGCTGCAGGCGCTGAAAGATATGAACGTAAGCCTGATCCGTGTGGTGGGCCAGGTGCGCAAGGGTACCGGCACCATTGCCAATGCCACTTCGGAAATCGCCACCGGCAATATGGACTTGTCCAGCCGCACCGAGGAGCAGGCCAGTTCGCTGGAGGAGACTGCCTCGTCAATGGAGGAATTGACTTCCACTGTTCGGCATAACGCGGACAACGCGCAGCAGGCGAACCAGCTCGCCAAGACCGCCTCCACAGTGGCCGCCAAGGGCGGCGAAGTGGTAGCGCGCGTTGTGGAAACCATGGATTCGATCAATGAGTCCTCGAGCAAGATCGTGGACATCATCAGCGTGATCGATGGCATCGCGTTCCAGACCAATATCCTCGCACTGAACGCTGCAGTGGAGGCAGCGCGGGCGGGGGAGCAGGGGCGTGGCTTTGCTGTCGTGGCATCTGAAGTGCGCAACCTGGCGCAGCGCTCTGCGGCAGCGGCGAAAGAGATCAAGCAACTGATTGGCGACTCGGTGGAGAAGGTTGGAGCCGGCAGCAAGCTTGTTGGCGAAGCGGGAGCGACCATGGGCGAGGTAGTCACCAGCGTGCAGCGGGTGACGGACATTATCTCCGAGATCAGCCTGGCGACGCAGGAACAAAGCGCTGGCATTGACCAGATCAATACGGCGATCAGCCAGATGGATCATGTGACGCAGCAGAACGCAGCGCTGGTCGAGGAGGCGGCCGCAGCATCTGCCGCGCTGGAGGAACAGGCGGCGCGGCTGATGGAGGTAGTGAGCGTGTTCAAGCTGGATGCGTCGGCCATGGCGGCCCTGGGGGCGGAAGCGCCGGCCCGCCGGCCGTCAGCCAGGGCGGGAGCGCTGGCGGTGGTGCGGGCGGCACGCGGCAGCGAGCAGCGCGCGGCACGGCACAGCGACATGCCTGCGGGCGAGAGTGCTGCGCGGAGCGAGGCTGCGGCCGAGGCGCGTCAGGATGTGCCTGCAAGTAGCCGGGCACGGCGCCCAGCCGCCGTCGTGGCCAAGCCGGACGACGATTGGGAAGAGTTTTAAGCTGGGCAGAGCAGCAGGATGGCCGTGATGTTATCGCGGCTGCCGTCCTGCTTGGCCTTCTCGACCAGTGCAGCGCAGGTTTCCGGCAGGTTATCCGGGCCGGCGATCGCCAACAGCGCGGACAAGTCCTCCTGCGCAGAGGAGCCATACAAGCCATCGCTGCACAACAGGTAAAGGTCGCCTGGCGCATGCTTGTGCGTGAAGACATCCGGGCGGATTTCCTCGCCTGGTCCGATCGCCTGCAGCAGCAGGTTCCTCGGCGGCAGAATGCCCTTCATGCCGGCTTCCAGCGCCTGCTGGTACAGGGTCTGGTCGTGCGTGAGCTGGACCAGTTGCCCGTCGCGGTAACGATAAATGCGGCTGTCGCCGACGTGGAAGATGAAGGACGGGCCATCGGCATGCGGTCGCCACATGCCGGTCAGCGTCGTGCCCATGCCGTAGCCATCGGCCAGTCCGGCGGCTGCATTGTTGCGGAACAGGGTGCTGTTGGCGAAGAGGACCGCTTCATGCAACTGGCGCAGCGCCTCGGTATCGCTGCCCGGTGAATGCTGGGCGCGCAGGTGCTTCCACACCAGCATCAAAGCCTCGGTGCTGGCGATATCGCCACCGACATGCCCACCCATGCCGTCGGCGACGGCAACCAGGTTCAGTTCCGGCAGCAGCAACAGGTTGTCCTGGTTGCTGGGCCGTACAGTGCCGACGTCAGTCAAGCCATAGGCCAGGCCCATGGTCATTTGCTGCAATACCGGCGGCGACAGCGGGATCATTTGATTTGCTCCGCAAACTGCAGCACGCGGGCCGGCGGCATCATGCCGAGCTGGCGTGCCACGTCCATGTTGACGAGGTAAGAGTATGTGCCCGGCGTTTCAATCGGAAGCGCAGAGGGCTTGACGCGATGGTACAGGATCTGGGCCACCTTATGTGCAGTCAGGCGTCCGACGTTCTTATAGCCGGCCACCAGGCCAAACAAGGCGCTGCCGTCGCGCAGCGCTACTTCGGCCGCCGAAAAGACCGGCAAGCCCAGGGCCAGCGCGGCCTCCGTGACCAGGATGCGCTGGGAAGCGATGAAGCTGTCGGGGCCGATATAAATCAGCTGCGCCTTATGTTCAGCGAATTCCTGCAGCATTTCCGGAATGGCGGCGGCGCGCGGCTGCCCCTGTTCGTCCAGTGGGACAGGATGGGGCGTGAACTCGGCTCCGACGCGATCCGCTTCAACGCGCATTTCGCGCATGGCGACCCGCGCGTTCACTTCGTTCGGATTGAAAATCGCGCCGATGCGGTCGAAGCGTCGATAACTGCGGATGGCGCTCATTTGCTGGCGTGCGGGAACCACGTGGCTGACGCCTGTCAGGTTGCGCTGCGAGCTGGCGAGGCTTTGGACCAGCCCGGCCGCGATAGGCGCGGAGACCATCGTGAATACGACGGGAATGTCGAATTCCCTGGCCGCGACGGCCAGGCTGACCGGCGTGCCCCAGGTGTAGATCAGGTCCGCGCGCCAGGCGCGGGCTTCCTCAAGCAGGGCCGGGACGCGGCTGGCATCCATCTCCACGCTGCGTACCATGAAGTCGGCCTGCAGGCGGTTGTCCTTGAACCATTGGTGGAAGCCGGCTTCGACGTCGGTCTCGCCGCGGAACAGGATCATGTAGATGCGGGGCACGTGCGTGCCGGCGCTGGCGGCCGGCCCGACGGCGGCCAGCGGCGCCAGCAGCGCCGCCGCGCCGAGCAGTCGGCGGCGACGGAACGACGGAGCCCTTTGGCCCGGCACGATCAGGTTCCCAGAGGGGCTTGCTGTTGCGGGATTTGTTGCAGCGCCGGCTGGCTGGGCGGCGTTGGCTGCGCCGGCACCGCCGGCGTAGCGGGCGGCTGCTGCGTGCCGTCGGCCGGCACCGGTTGTTCGCCTTCGGCAGGAACGTCGCCCATGTCGATCGCCAGCACGGTCGGGTCGTTGGCGTATTCCTCAAGCAGCCAGTCGCCGTTCAACTGCACGACGCCTTCCGGCGCCGGACGGTCGACCGGCGGGTGCTTCGGCAGGGCGGAACGCATATAGTCCATCCAGATCGGCAGCGACAGCGTTGCGCCGAACTCGCGTCCGCCGAGCGACTTGGGATCGTCGTAGCCCATCCAGGCCACGGCGACAACGCCGCCGCCGTAGCCGGCGAACCAGCCGTCGAAGGAATCGCTGGTGGTGCCGGTCTTGCCGGCCAGGTCGGGGCGGCCAAGGCGGCCGGCGGCCGCGCCGGTACCGCTGCGGGCGACGTCGCGCATCATGCTGTCCATGATGAAGACGTTGCGCTCGTCCAGCACGCGTTCGCCGGCAGTGGCTGGCGCAGGCGGCTGGATGTCCATGATGGGCACGCCCTTGGAATCGGTGACGCGCGAGATCAGGTAAGGCGTGACCTTGTAGCCGCCGTTGGCAAATACCGCATAGGCGCCGGCCAGTTGCAGCGGCGTGACGGCGCCGGTGCCCAGCGCCATGGTGAAGTTCTTCGGATGGCGCGACAGGTCGAAGCCGAAGCGCGACAGGTAGGCGTGGGTGTCATCCAGGCCGGCTGCGCGCAGGATGCGTACGGAAGGCACGTTCTTCGACGCCGCCAGGGAGCGGCGCATGGTGACCTGGCCGTCGAACTTCCCGTCGTCATTCTGCGGACGCCATGGCTGGCCAATCGAGCTGCCCGGCAGTTCGAGCGGCTCGTCGGCAATGACCGTGCCCGGGCCGAAGCCTTTGGACACCGCTGCGGAATAGATGAAAGGCTTGATCGAGGAGCCTGGCTGGCGCCACGCCTGCGTGACGTGGTTGAACTTTTGCAGTCCGTAGTCGAAGCCGCCCACCATGGCCTGGTAGGCGCCGGTATTGGCGTCCAATGCTACGAAGGCAGCGGCAACCTGCGGCACCTGGCTGATGGCCCAGCCTTTCTTTTCGGTCTGCATGACGCGGATGACGGCGCCGGGACGGATCGCGGAAGCGGGTTTGGCCTTGCTGGACAGCGCGGATGCGGCCAGTTTCAGGCCGTCGCCGCTGATCGACAGCACGTCGCCGTCCGACGTCTCGGCCTTGACCAGGGTTGGGCTGGATTCGAGTACCACCGCCGGGATCAGGCCATCGCTGACGACGCGCTTGCCCAGTACTTCGTCGATGGCGTCGCCACGCTCTTCTTCATCGGCCGGCAGTTCGATATAGGTTTCCGGGCCGCGGTAGCCATGGCGCTGGTCGTAAGCCACCACGTTGCGGCGCACCGAATCGTAGGCGGCTTCCTGGTCGCGCGATTGGATGGTGGTGTAGACGTTGATGCCCTTGGTGTAGCTCTCTTCCTTGAACTGCGCAAACACGGCCTGGCGCGCCAGTTCGGCCACGTATTCGGCGTGGACGTCGAACTCCTGGCCGCGGTGGTTGACGTGGAGCTGTTCTTTCTTCGCCTTTTCGTACTGCGCTTCGGTGATGTATTCGAGTTCGAACATGCGGCGCAACACCACTTGCTGGCGCGAGCGCGCTTTCTTCGGATTGACGGCAGGATTGTTGCGCGAAGGGTTTTGCGGCAGGCCTGCCAGCATTGCCGTTTCGGCAATCGACAGTTCCTTCAGCGATTTGCCGAAGTAAGCCTGGGCGGCGCTGGCGAAGCCGTAGGAGCGCTGGCCCAGGTAGATGTTGTTCATGTATAGCTCAAGGATCTTGTCCTTGCTCAGCGCATCTTCGATGCGATAGGCCAGCATCGATTCGGCGATCTTGCGCGTGATGAACTTGTCCTTGCTGAGGTAGAAGTCGCGCGCCACCTGCATGGTAATGGTCGACCCGCCCTGGCGGAAACTGCCGCGCAAGTTGGCACGGGCAGCACCCAGCACGCGGCGCCAGTCGATGCCGCCATGTTCGTAGAAGCGCGAGTCTTCGATTGCCAGCACGGCCTTCTTCATCAGGTCCGGCACTTCCTCGATCGGCGTGAAATCGCGGTGTTCTTCGCCGAATTCGCCGATCAGCACCTTGTCTGCCGTATAAATGCGCAGCGGGATCTTGGGGCGGTAATCGGTGACCGCTTCCAGCGTAGGCAGGTTGGGGCGGATCACGAAGGCCGCATAGCAGGCCAGGGCGATGCCGCCGGCCAGGCCGGCGAGGACCGCGCCGATGCTGGCGCGGATGATGTTACGGCGGTTCAGCCAGGAAGGACGATTGATCAAATCAGCTCTCACAGTTGCTAAGTCGGGGCATTATAGACTACTCGATAGTTGCTACTTCATTGCTATTTATGCCATAGTCCTAGGTGTTTTAGTCTAAAAGGATTTACGTGTTCCGTCCCTATATACCCGACGAGGCGCGGCTGCCGGAGATGACGTTCCGCGCCCTGGTCCTCGGTACCTTGCTGGGCATGGTGTTTGGCGCTTCTTCGCTGTACCTCGTACTCAAAGTCGGCCTGACCGTCAGCGCATCGATCCCGGTGGCTGTCATCGCGATCACTTTTTTCGGCCTGGCCAAAAAACTGGGCGGCAGGGATGCCAGCATCCTGGAGAACAGCATTGCGCAGACGGCCGGTTCGGCCGGCGAGTCGATCGCCTTTGGCCTGGGCGTGACCATGCCGGCCATCTTGATCCTGGGCTTTGAACTGGAAATCTGGCGCGTGATGCTGGTGGGCGTGCTGGGCGGCCTGTTGGGCATCCTGATGATGATCCCGATGCGCCGCACCATGATCGTGGACCAGCACCAGGAACTGAAATTCCCCGAAGGTACGGCATGCGCGGAAGTGCTGAAGGCTGCTGCCAGCGATTCTTCGCGCCAGGCGGCAGGCGAGCCGGTGCAGGGCGAATCTGAAGCGGCACGCGATGCGCGGCGGCGCGCAAGGCTGATCTTTGGCGGCTTCGGGATCGGGCTTCTATACAAGGCGCTCAATGTGTCGCTCAAGTGGTGGAAGGACACGCCGGAAGTCGTGCTGGGCGCGCCGTTGAAGGGCGGCTCCATCGGTGCAGAAGTCTCGCCGGAGCTGCTGGGCGTGGGCTACATCATTGGTCCGCGCATTGCCCTGACCATGACGGCGGGCGGTGTGTTGTCCTACCTGCTGCTGATCCCGATGATCAAGTTCTTCGGGGATCCGCTGACCACCATCCTGGCGCCGGGCACCATGCTGATTTCCGAGATGGCTCCAGACGATGTGCGCGGCGCTTACATCCTGTATATCGGCGCCGGCGCGGTGGCGGCGGGCGGCCTGATCGCGCTGCTGCGCGCAATGCCGATGATCTGGCGCAGCCTCGCTGCCGGCTTGTCCGGGGTGGGCAAGGGCAGCAAGGCCGACGTTACGCGGCGCACCGAGCAGGATATTCCGATGAAGTGGGTGGTGCTGGGCTGCCTGGGCCTGATCGCGGTGATCACGGCGTCCGCGCCGCTGCATATGAATTTGCTGGGGGCGTTGCTGATCCTGGTGTTCGGCTTCCTGTTCTCCACGGTGTCGTCGCGCCTGACCGGCGAGATCGGCTCATCCTCCAACCCGACTTCCGGCATGGCGGTGGCGACGCTGCTGTTCACCTGCCTGATTTTCCTGATGGTTGGCTGGACCGGCGGGCAATATTACGTGACGGCGCTATCGGTGGGTGCGATTGTCTGCATTGCCTCGGCCAACGCCGGCACCGTATCGCAGGACTTGAAGACGGGTTTCCTGGTTGGCTCCACGCCGCGATTGCAACAGTACGCCATGCTGGTTGGTTCGCTCGCATCGGCTCTTTTGCTTGGCCCGATCCTGCTGCAACTGAATAATTCGAGCACGGTCTACGTGCCGGCGGCCCAGGTTGCGCCGGGGCTGGCAACCGATGCTGCTCGCCTGAGCGCCACCGCGCGCCTGGAAGGCCCGCAAGCGGCCAGCGACAGCGCTACCTACAAGGTCTGGCAGAAGCCGGACGCGCAGGGCGGGCCGGAAGGCAAATACCTGGTCGCGCCGGACGGCAAGGCGGTTTGGTTCGTCGATCCCGGCATCAATGGCACGCACCACAAGCGGCCGGACGGCACCGAGGTGCGCAAATACGATGCGCCGAAGGCGGTGCTGGTCTCCTATATCATCAAGGGCATCCTTGACCAGCAGTTGCCGTGGACGCTGGTCATGCTGGGCGTGATGATCGCCGTGGTGCTGGAGATGTCTGGGGTGCAGTCGCTGTCGTTTGCGGTCGGCGTCTACCTGCCCCTGTCGGCGACGCTCCCGATTGCTGTGGGTGGCGCGCTGCGCTGGCTGGCCGACCGGCGCAACAACAAGCTGCCGCAGTACGCCGGAATGAACGAAGAAGAGCGGCAGGCCGCGGGCGACCGCAGCGAAGGCGTGCTACTGGCATCGGGTTATATCGCAGGCGGCGCCCTGGCCGGTATCGTGATTGCGATTACTGCAGGGGTGATGACGAACTTCGACGCGGCGGTCACTGCGTGGGCCGAAACCAGCAATCCCTTCTTCAGCGGGCCGACAGCGGATTTGCTGTCCTTGCTGCCTTATGCTGTAATCATGGCGCTGCTCCTGTGGGCGGCACGCGAAAAATCCACTTCTTGAGGGAGACTGGGCGATGAGGAAACTGGGGGCAGCGGGCATGCTGCTGGCAATGGGAGCTGCGAACGCCACGACCGTCGACTGCGGCCGCCTGCTGGACGTCAAAGCCGGCGTCTGGCGCGAAAACGTCACGGTTCATATCGAGAACGGTTCCGTGAAAGCAATCGAGCCCACCAAAGGCAAAGGCGACGTGGACCTGCGTTCCATGTCCTGCATGCCAGGCCTCATCGACATGCACGTGCACCTGACCAGCCAGACCCAGCCCCAGGTGGAAGCATTGCGCGGCCAGATGACGCTCGATGCCATCGACCGCGCTTACGACTCGGTGGCCTTTGCGGAGCGCACGCTGAAGGCAGGTTTTACCACAGTGCGCGACCTGGGCGCCAACGAAGGCCTGAACATCGCGATGAAGCGTGCCATCAATACCGGCGCGATTGTCGGCCCGCGCATGTTCACCGCCGGTAAGACCATTGCCACGACCGGCGGCCACGGCGACCCAAGCAACGGCCAGTCGCGGGAACTGCGCCACCTTCACGGCACGCCGGGGCCGGACGAGGGCGTGATCAACAGCCCAGACGAGGCCCGCCAGGCCGTGCGCGCCCGCTACCAGGAGGGGGCCGACGTCATCAAGATTACCGCGACCGGCGGCGTCCTGAGCCAGGCCAGCAGCGGCATGAATTCTCAGTTCGACGACGCCGAGCTGAAGGCGCTGATCGCGGCTGCCCGGGATTACGGCTTCAAGGTCGCAGCGCATGCCCATGGCGCGGAAGGCATGAAACGGGCGCTGAAGGCTGGTGTAGACTCGATCGAGCACGGTACCTTCATGGACGACGAAACCATCGCATTGTTCAAGAAGACCGGTGGCTGGTATGTGCCAACCATCAGCGCTGGCCGGTATGTGGCCGACAAGGCCAAGGAGCCGAATTATTATTCACCGCTGGTGCGCCCAAAGGCAGCGGCCATCGGGCCGCAGATCCAGGGCACTTTCGCCCGCGCTTACAAGGCCGGCGTGAAGATCGCATTCGGTACAGATGCCGGGGTGTTCCCGCACGGTGAAAACGCGAAAGAATTCGCCTATATGGTGGAAGCGGGCATGCCGGCACTGGAGGCAATCCGTTCCGCTACGCTCAGCGCCGCATCGCTGCTTGGCCAGTCCAGCCGCCTTGGTTCGCTTGAGCCGGGCTTCGCAGCGGATATCGTAGCGGTGGCGGGGGACCCGTTGAAAGACATCACCTTGCTGCAAAAGGTGGGCTTCGTAATGAAAGAAGGCGTCGTTTATAAACAGTAGTCGGGGAATGCATGGCGGACGTTGATTGTGATGTACTGGTAGTTGGCGGCGGGATCAATGGGGCGGGCATTGCGCGCGATGCAGCAGGCCGTGGCCTGTGCGTCGTTTTGTGCGAGAAGGACGACCTGGCGTCGCACACTTCATCCGCCTCCACGAAGTTGATCCATGGCGGACTGCGCTACCTCGAATACTATGAATTCCGGCTGGTGCGCAAGGCATTGGCGGAACGCGAAGTGCTGCTGCGCAGCGCGCCGCACATCATGTGGCCGCTGCGCTTTGTGATGCCGCACGATGCTGGCCAGCGGCCCGCGCTGCTGATCCGTGCGGGACTTTTCCTCTACGATATGCTGGCCAAGCGCGAACTGCTGCCGGGCTCGCGCGGCATCGACTTGCGTTGCCATCCAGCCGGGCGGCCGCTGAAGGAGTCCTTCAGTGCCGGCTTCGAGTATTCCGATGGCTGGGTCGACGATGCCCGGCTGGTGGTGCTGAACGCGATGGACGCGTGCGCCAAAGGCGCCTGCATCCTGACCCGCACCAGCTGCGTTGGCGTCGAGCGCCATGCCGACCATTGGGTAGCGACGCTGCGCAAGGCGGACGGTACGGAAAAGCGGATCACGACCCGAGCGGTGGTCAATGCTGCCGGACCGTGGGCGCAATCCTTCATTCAGTCGGCAGGCGGCAAGCAGCAGTCGCGCCATCTGCGTCTGGTCAAGGGCAGCCACATCGTGGTGCGCCGCATCTTCGAGCATAACCAGGCCTATATCTTCCAGAACAAGGACGGCCGCATTGTGTTCGCCATCCCTTATGAACGCGACTTCACGCTGATCGGGACAACCGATCTTGAATACAAGGGCGATCCGCAGCGCGTAGCGATTGAAGAAAACGAGATCCGCTACCTGTGCGAACTGGCCAGCGACTATTTCCGTGAACCGGTGCGTCCGGCAGACGTGGTGTGGACCTATGCCGGCGTGCGTCCGTTGCTGGAAGATGCGGCCGCCGACGCCAAGGCCGTAACGCGCGATTACTTCCTCGAGCTCGACAAGGAGGGCGCACCGCTGCTGAACATCTTCGGCGGCAAGATCACGACCTTCCGCAAGCTGGCCGAAGACGCGGTCGACATTCTTTGCAAGACGCTCGGCCGGCCGGAAAAAGGCTGGACGGAGAAGGCGTGCCTCCCCGGCGGCGACCTGTTTGGGGCCGTGCCGCAGAACCGTTCCGTGCTCGAGTTCTGCGACTGGGCCGCTGCGCTGCAGGTGAAGTATGACTGGCTGCCGCCGGAACTGGTGAAGCGCTATGCGCGAGCTTATGGCACGCGGGTGCATACATTGCTGGAAGGGTGCGCATCGCTGGCCGACATGGGGGAAGAAATCCTGCCGGGGGTGTATGCAGCGGAAGTGAATTACCTGCGCCGCAAAGAGTGGGCTGTCACGGCGGCTGACATCCTGTGGCGGCGTTCCAAGCTCGGACTGCATTTGCCTGCGGGAGCCGAGACCAGGCTCGACGCCTGGCTCACGGCAAACGCATAAGGAAAAAGGCAGCCGAAGCTGCCTTATTTGTTGCCTGATAAATGGGGTACGTCCCCATTTATTTTTTTATTTCACGCCGTGCATCAGTTTCTGGATGAACGGAGCCAGGATGAACAGCAGCACGCCGCCGCCGATCAGGATCCAGAAGCCCTGGGTGTAGCCGGTCAGTGCGGAATCCACGGTCATGCCGTGCTCGCCCGACATCATCGATGCCACGATACCGGACAGGTTGTTGCCGATGCCGGTAGACAGGAACCAGCCGCCCATGCCCATGCCAACCAGGCGGGTCGGAGCCAGCTTGGTGACCATCGACAGGCCGATCGGGGACAGGCACAGCTCACCGATGGACTGGATCACGTAGACCATGAACAGGGTCCAGAACGGGATCATTTTCTTGTCGTCGACCAGGTGGGTCAGCGCGTACATCAGCAAGCCGAAGGCCAGGCCGTTGCCGATAATGCCGAGCGCGAATTTGCGTGGAATCGAAGGGTTCTTGCCGCGCTTGCCCATCCAGACCCAGATCGCTGCCACAACAGGCGCGAAGAAGATGATGGCGAGGGAGTTCACGGACTGGAACCAGGCAACCGGGAAGGTCATGAAGCCCAGTTCGCGGTTCACGATCTGGTCGGCCAGGAAGGTGAATGAGGAGCCTGCCTGTTCGAAGAAGCACCAGAACATGATGTTGAAGGCGAAGATCACCATCATGGCGATGGTCTTGTCGCGGGCCACAGGGCCGTTGCGCACGCCTTCGACGATCAGCATCACCACCAGGATCAGGAACAGCACGGTCAGCACGCCTTGCAGTGCGGCTGCGCCAACTGCCAGCAGCGAGTACACGACCGGGATCACGGCCAGTGCGCCCAGCGAGACGTATGCGATGCGTTTTGGATCCTTGGCTTCCGGTGCCGGTTCGCCGATGCCCTTCAGGCCGCGGCGCCCCAGGTAGAACCAGAACAGCGAAATGATCATGCCGACGCCGGCGGAGATGAACACGATCTTGTAAGCAGGGGTGTCGCCGGTGTTGAAGACCTTCTGCGCCAGCAGCTGGGTAATGATCGGTGCCAGGAAGCCGCCGACGTTAATGCCCATGTAGAAGATGGTGAAGCCGGAGTCGCGGCGGGTGTCGCCCAGCGAATACAGCTTGCCGACCATGGTCGAAATGTTCGGCTTGAACATGCCGTTACCGACGATGATGGTGGCCAGGCCGAATTTGAAGATGGTCGGGTCGGGGATGGCGATCATGAACAGGCCGGCCGCCATGAAGCTTGCGCCAACCAGGATCGAGCGCTGGTAGCCCAGCACGCGGTCGGCCACGTAGCCGCCAAACAGTGCGCCGGCATACACCAGCGCCAGGTAGGAACCGTAGGTCAGGTTGGCTGCAGCCTGGCCCGAAGCGTCGCCGTTGTAAAACTGCGAAACGATGTACAGCACCAGCGCCCAGCGAATGCCGTAAAACGCAAAGCGTTCCCAGAATTCGGACATAAACAGCATCCAGAGCGGAGCAGGGTGACCCATGATCTGCCTGAATTCAGGGATTTTAACCTCGGTGGTTTGCGCGATAGGACCGCTCATGCGGCTTCTCCTGGTCGAAAAAAAGCCGAATTGTAATCTACCCCGCGCCGTTGAAGGGAATTTCGCGTGCTGCAAAGCAGCATTGTGGTATGTTTGCCAAGCTTGCGTCTGTGAATTGGCACAGCGAGGGCGTATATTGAAGGTGCAGTCCCCGAAAAGTTAAATAAAAGGATTTATGTATCATGGACAGCAACGTTGTCGATACCCTTATTGCTCCGGAGGGCAGGCTGGAAGTCCTGTCCAAGGCGGAGGTGGTGCAACTGCTCGACTCGGGCAAGGGCGGCCTCTATAACATCTTCCGCAACTGCGCCCTGGCGGTGCTGAATTGCGGCAGCACGATCGACGATGGAAAGGAATTGCTGGATCGTTTCAAGTCGTTTGACATCAACATCCTGCAACGTGAACGCGGCATCAAGCTGGAAATCAAAGGCGCGCCGGCCATCGCTTTTGTCGATGGGAAGATGATCAAGGGTATTCACGAGCACCTGTTTGCGGTGCTGCGCGATATCGTCTTCGTGAGCAACGAAGTGACGGGGAATCCGAAGTTCGACCTGGCCCGCAGCGAAGGGATTACCGATGCGGTGTTCCATATCCTGCGCAATGCCAATGTGCTGAAGCCGCAGCTCAATCCGAACCTGGTGGTGTGCTGGGGCGGGCATTCGATCAACCGCGCTGAATACAACTATTCGAAGGAAGTGGGCTACCAGCTTGGTTTGCGCGGGCTGGATATCTGCACCGGCTGCGGCCCTGGTGCAATGAAGGGGCCGATGAAGGGCGCCACTATCGGCCACGCCAAGCAGCGCTTTACCGGCGGGCGATACCTGGGCATCACCGAGCCGGGCATCATCGCGGCCGAGTCGCCGAACCCGATCGTGAATGACCTGGTGATCATGCCGGATATTGAGAAGCGCCTGGAGGCCTTCGTGCGCGTCGGCCATGGAATTTGCGTATTCCCGGGCGGCGCCGGTACGGCGGAGGAGATCCTGTACATCCTCGGCATCCTGCTGCATCCGGATAACGCGGACATTCCGTTCCCGCTGATCTTCACCGGTCCCGAGACCTCGCGCGACTACTTCATCCAGATCAATGAGTTCATCGGCCATACGCTTGGCCCGGAAGCGCAGAAGCGCTACAAGATCATCGTCGACGATCCGGAGCTGGTGGCGCAGGAAATGGCGGAAGGAATGAAGCAGGTACGCGAATTCCGCAAATCGCGGTCGGACGCCTATTACTTCAACTGGGCGCTGAAGATCGACGACGAGTTCCAGCGCCCGTTCGCGCCGACGCACGAAAACATGCGCAACCTGAGCCTGCACAAGAACCAGCCGGTGCACGTACTGGCGGCGAACCTGCGCCGCGCATTTTCAGGCGTAGTGGCGGGCAATGTGAAGGAAGAGGGCATTCGCACCATTGAGAAGTACGGCCACTTCGAAATCCACGGCGACAAGGAAATCATGGGGCCGATGGATGCCTTGCTGGCCTCTTTCGTGGCGCAAAGCCGCATGAAGCTGGCGGGCAAAGCCTACACCCCCTGCTACCGCGTGATCCAATAGATACGGAAGAGGCCGTGTCAACCTTGGGGTCAGACCCTTTGGTTGCCACGGCCTCAGCCAATTGCGGTCCTAGCGAAGAGCTCGTGTCAATCTAAGAGCCTGACCCCAAGGTTGACACGGGCTGGGCTGTTAGTCTTCCTTGCGCAGGTGCGGGAAGAGCAGGACGTCGCGGATGTTTGGCGAGTCGGTCAGCAACATCATCAGGCGGTCGATGCCGATGCCGCAGCCGCCGGCTGGCGGCATGCCGTATTCCAGCGCGCGGATGAAGTCGGCGTCGTAATACATCGCTTCGTCGTCGCCGGCCTCCTTGGCTTTCATCTGGGCCAGGAATCGGGCCGACTGGTCTTCGGCGTCGTTCAGCTCGGAGAAGCCGTTGGCAATTTCTCGGCCAACCATGAACAGTTCGAAGCGTTCGGTGATGCCTTCGCGGGTGTCCGAGGCACGGGCCAACGGCGACACTTCGATCGGGTAGTCGATGATGAAGGTCGGTTCCCACAGTTGCGCTTCGGCGGTTTCTTCGAATAGCGCCAGCTGCAGCGCGCCCAGGCCGGAGGTGGCGAATGGCTTGACGCCGAACTTCAGCAGCTCGGCTTTCAGGAAGTCCATGTCGTTCAGCTGCGCTTCGGTGTAGTGCGGTGCGTATTTGTTGATGGCGCCGCAGATGGTGAGGCGCTGGAATGGCTTGGACAGGTCCAGCTCACGGCCGCCGTAGGTCAGCACTGCAGTGCCTTTGGCGTCGATGGCGGCCTGGCGGATCACCTTTTCGGTGAAGTCCATGATCCATTCGTAGTCGGTGTAGGCCGCATAGAATTCCATCATGGTGAATTCCGGGTTGTGACGGACCGACACGCCTTCGTTGCGGAAGTTGCGGTTGATCTCGAACACGCGGTCGAAACCGCCCACCACCAGGCGCTTCAGGTACAGTTCAGGCGCGATACGCATGAACATCTGCATGTCCAGCGCGTTGTGATGGGTGATGAATGGCTTGGCTGCGGCGCCGCCCGGGATCGGGTGCAGCATCGGGGTCTCGACTTCCATGAAGTCGTTCGCTTCCATGAAGCGGCGGATCGACGAAATCGCGGCGGTGCGCGCCTTGAAGGTGCGGCGGGTTTCTTCGCTGGTGATCAGGTCGACGTAGCGCTGGCGGTATTTGGTTTCCTGGTCGGCCAGGCCGTGGAACTTGTCCGGCAGCGGGCGCAGGGCCTTGGTGATCAGGCGCACTTCGCTGACCTTGACGGTCAGTTCGTCGGTCTTGGTCTTGAACAGGGTGCCGGTCACGCCCAGGATGTCGCCCAAGTCCCAGCCGCGGAAGGCTTCCATGGCTTCTTCGCCGGTGGTGTCCACGGTGACGTAGATCTGGATGCGGCCGTCGGCTTTCTGGCCGGAAGAATCCTGCAAGGTGGCGAATGCGGCCTTTTTGCCTGCTTCGCGCTTTAGCATCATGCGGCCGGCCAGGACTACGGTTACCGGCGCGGCTTCCAGTTCTTCACGGGTCTTCGCGCCATACTGGACGTGCAGGTCGGCTGCTTTATGCTCTGGACGGAAATCGTTAGGGAAGGCTACGCCTTGTTTTTCGCGGATGGCGGCCAGCTTGGCGCGGCGCTCGGCGATGATTTTGTTGTCGTCCAGGCCTGGCGCCTGATCTTGCACTTGGTTTTCCGTAGTCATGGTTTGATTAGTTTGTCAGATTATTGATATCGATTTCGCTGAAGTCGCGTGCAATGCAGATCACGTTGTCGAAAGCACTGAACGCTTCAGCAGGCAAAGTGGTTGTCAGGACGATGCAGCGCATGCCGGCTCGGCGCGCTGCTTCCACGCCCAAAGGCGCGTCCTCGAACACGATGCAGTGCGCCGGATCGGCGCCGCAGCGTTCGGCGGCCAGCAGGAACACGTCCGGTTCCGGCTTGCCGCGGTTGACGTCGGCGGCGCCGACGACGGTGTCGAACAGCTCGCGCACGCCGAGGCCGTCCAGCGTGAAGTCCACGTTGGAGGGCGGGGCGGCGGTGCCGACCGCCAGGCGGATGCCGGCAGCCTGCGCGGCGCTCACCAGGGCGCCGAAGCCTTCCACGGCGCGCAGGTGCGGCGCGTAGATCTCGCGGTACAGCACTTCCTTCTCGTCGATCAGGGCGGTCACGTCATCATGCGCCAGGCCCTCGCCGAGGAACTGGCCGATGATTTCATGGCCGGTGCGGCCGGCGGTCGCAGCAAAGAATGCTGCCTCGTCAACCGCATGGCCGCGGCGGCTGAAGAATTCCAGCCACGAGCGGGTGTGGAAACCCATGTTGTCGACGATGGTGCCGTCCATGTCGAAGATGAAGGCGCGCTGCTGCGTCATTGCTTAGATGCCTTGCTTCAGGGACGCGGAGATGAAGTCGTCCAGGTCGCCGTCCAGCACGCCCTTGGTGTTGCCGGTCTCGAAGTTGGTGCGCAGGTCCTTGATGCGGGACTGGTCCAGCACGTAGGAACGGATCTGGTGGCCCCAGCCCACGTCGGTCTTGGAGTCTTCCAGCGACTGCTGCTCGCTCATGCGCTTGCGCAGTTCCAGTTCGTATAGCTTGGCCTTCAGCATGTCCATCGCTTCGGCTTTGTTGCGGTGCTGGGAACGGTCGTTCTGGCACTGCACGACGATGCCGGACGGGCCGTGCGTGATACGCACCGCGGAGTCGGTCTTGTTAATGTGCTGGCCGCCGGCGCCCGATGCGCGGTAGGTGTCGATGCGCAGGTCGGCCGGGTTGATCTCGATCTCGATCGAGTCGTCCACTTCCGGATAGACGAACAGCGACACGAAGGAGGTGTGGCGGCCGCCCGAGGAGTCGAACGGCGACTTGCGCACCAGGCGGTGCACGCCGGTTTCGGTGCGCAGGTGGCCGTACGCGTACTCGCCGTCCACTTTCAGGGTGGCGGTCTTGATGCCGGCAACCTCGCCCTCGGATTCTTCCAGCACTTCAACCTTGAAGCCCTTGCGTTCGCAATAGCGCAGGTACTGGCGCAGCAGCATGGAGGCCCAGTCCTGGGCTTCGGTACCGCCGGCGCCGGCCTGGATGTCGATGAAGCAGTTGTTCGGGTCCATCGGGTTGCTGAACATCCGACGGAATTCCATCTGTTCGATGACTTTCTGGATTTCCGCGGTATCCGCAATCACGGCTTCGAGCGTGTCGTCGTCGCCTTCTTCCTTGCCCATGGCGAACAGTTCGTTCATGTCGCTCAGGTCGCTCTCCGCTTTTTGCAGGGTGAGCACGACACCTTCGAGGGCTTTTTTCTCGCGACCCATGTCCTGGGCCTTTTTCGGGTCATTCCAAACAGCCGGATCTTCGAGTTCGGCGTTCAGTTGTTCCAGTTTCTCCGACTTCTTATCGAAGTCAAAGATACCTCCGAAGTTCGGCTTCGCGGGTGGTCAGGTCCGCGAGCAAGTTGGCGAGGGAATTGATGCGTTCAGCTTCCATGGTTTTTCAGGCCTGATAGTTGTTAAATCGAACCTGAAATTATACCTCAGAGGCTGGCGCATCGGGCGGCTCATACAAGAAGGCTGAATTCGGCGCGGTAGAGGGCGCCCAGGCCGGTCGCCGGGCCGCGGCCAGCCGGTTCCATGAAGATGGAGATGCGGCCGGAAAGGGCGTTGTCGATTTCATAAATTCCGGCGTCAAGGCCTGGCGATCCGGTGAAAAGCAGGGTGAATTGTTCCTGGTGCGGCGCTTCCTTGCCGGGGCGCACGGTGTGCAGGTCGAGCGAAGTGCCGCGTTTACCCTGGTAGGCGATGAATTTCTGCCCTATGAGGTCGCGGAAGCCGGCCATGCGGGGCGTGGAAGGTGGAATACCGATCAGACTCTCGGCGGCGAGGTTGAAGCTACGATGTGCCATGTCATTTTCCTTTGGTAAGGTAAGGTGGATCATACGTCCAGCGATTGACAATCAAACATTGATTTGCTTCAACGTGGCGCTTTTACAAAGATTCCATATAATTCTGCAAGCCGGGTTGTGGCGCCCTGGAATGCCATGTGCAATTCTTCGGATTGCAAGGACGCTTTCAGCGGCTAGTTCAATATTCACAAGTAAATTTCAATAAACAATACAGTCGATGCGCACCTTTTTTCTCGCGCCAGTCGCCGCTTTGCTGGCCGCGTGCGGCAATATTCCAGCGAAGCCGACGCTAGGCGCGCAAGCCCAGTTCGTGGTTCTGGAAACGACTGACCTGCACGCAAACGTTCGGAGCTACGATTACTACAAGCTGGCACCCGACGCTTCGCTCGGATTGGAGCGTACTGCAACGCTGATCCGCCAGGCGCGCAAGGAATTCCCGAATTCGCTGCTGCTCGATAACGGCGACACGATCCAGGGCACGGCGCTGGGCGATTACCAGGCATTGGTGGCGCCGGTGGGATGCGGCCAGCCGCTGGCCATCTACAAGGCCATGAATGCGCTGGGTTTCGAGGGCGGTTCGGTTGGCAACCATGAATTCAACTGGGGCCTGGATTACCTGGGCCAGGTCACTGCCAGCCGCTTCGGTGCTGAAGGACCTTCGGTGCGCGCACAAGCCTGTGCAGGCCCGGCATTTCCGGTGGTGCTGGCCAATGTGGTCGATGCCCGCACCGGTGTTCCACTATTCGAGCCTTACCGGATCATCGACAAGCGCATGTCTGCCACCGGGCCTGATGGCAAGCCATTCACGGCAACTGTGAAGGTCGGCATCATCGGCTTTACGACGCCGGCCATCATGGGCTGGGACAAGCGCTGGCTTGAGGGCCGCGTGCGCACCGAGGGCTGGCGCGAGACGGCGCAACGCTACATTCCCGAAATGCGCGCTAAAGGCGCAGAGGTGATCGTCGCGATATCGCATGCCGGGCTGGATGGCGCCGCCTATGCGCCGTCGATGGAGAACGGCAGCCTGTACCTGGCCGAGGTTCCGGGCATCGATGCACTGTTGCTGGGACATTCGCATGACGTGTTTCCGAATGCCGCCAGCAAGGCAGCCGGCTTCAACCTGCCTGAGGTCGATAAGGTCCACGGGCGGGTGCACGGCGTGCCGACTGTGATGCCGGGCCTGTGGGGTAAGCATCTCGGCGTGATCCAGCTTTCCCTGCGTTATGACGGTAAGCGCTGGGTGTCCGACTCGGCTGCGGCGAAGGTCGAAACGCGCAGCATCCAGCGCCCTGACCGCAGTTTCGTTGAGCCGGACGCGGAAATCGCCGCGCTGGTGAAAGCCGAACATGAGGCGACCATCGCCTACGTGAAAACGCCGATTGGCGACACCGACTTCCGCATGTCGGCTTACTTTGCCGACGTCGGCGACGTGTCGGCGATCCAGGTAGTGAACCAGGCGCAGGCCGACTATGTGCGCCGCCATATCCAGGCCAATATGCCGCAGTACGCGCAGTTGCCGGTGCTGTCGATGTCCGCGCCATTCAAGACCGGCGCGGCTGGCGTGGCCGATTACACCGACGTGGCGCCAGGCAAACTGGCCCTGAACAACGCTGCCGACCTTTACCTGTACCCGAACGACCTGCACGCCGTGAAGGTAGACGGCGCCACGCTGAAAGCCTGGCTGGAAAAGGCCGCCGGGCGCTTCAACACCATCGATCCAGCGCGCAGCGAACCGCAGGAGCTGGTGAATGCGGGCTTTGCGGGCTTTAATTTCGACATGCTCACCGATCCGGATGTGTGCTATCAGATCGACGTGACGCAAGCACCCGGCCAGCGCATCAAGGGCTTGTCATGGCGCGGCCAGCCGGTCCGGGCCGACCAGGAGTTCATTGTCGCGACGAATAATTTCCGCGCCAGCGGTGGCGGCGGGTTTCCGGGGCTGGATGGCAGTAAAACCATTTTCGCCTCGCCGGACAATAATCGCGCGGTGCTGATCGCCTATATCAAGTCCGTGCAACACCTGACCCGCCAAGCCAACGGCTCGGCGCGAAGTTGGCGCTTTGTCCCGGTGAGAACGAAGGGAGTGTTGATTCTCCATTCAGCGCCGGGAAAGCTTGGGCTTGCGCGGGAAGCTGGACTCAGTCATGTGCATGAGCGTGGAGCCGGGCGATATGAGGTGGTGCTGGACGGCTCGTAGGCTATGCTTGCATAGTTTATAATTTTCCGAAAATTAATTTCGGAATCTTCAATGCAATCTTTGATACGCCTGGGTGCCTTAGTGGGACTCGCTGCCACGACACTTGCAGCGCCAGCATTTGCGGCGCCGCGCGCAGTTGATGCGCAAGGCTTTGTTCGCCAAGCTGCTTTGCCTGCATGGGCTGTTCCGCCCATGCGTGCAATTGCCTCCAGCCATGCTGACCCGGTAGTGAAAGCCGTAGATGAGACGCAGATTTGGCTTGGTAGCGGTCCGGGGACCTTATACAACCGAGCTATTCAGATTAACGAGCAAAGTTCGCTAGGTGGGATCGGACAATATGCGCTGAGCTACGTGCCAGCCTACCAGCGCCTGCTGGTCCATCGAGTGGCGATCCTGCGTCAGGGCGTCCTGATTGATCATACGGCGACGGTGGATATCCGCGCCCTGGAGCGCGAGGAAGGACTGGAACGAGGACTGTATGGGGGCGCGAAAACCATGCAGATGCTGCTGCGTGATGTACGTGTTGGAGATATCTTATGGGTTACCTACACCATCGAAGGCGAGAACCCAGTCTTCAGCGGCAAAGGCATTGGCGCACATGCGTGGGAAAGTGGGGTTCCCGTCGAGAATCGCCGTTTGATGATAACGCATCCGCGCAAACGTCCACTCGCCTTGGCTCAATTAGGTGACTTCAACAAAGCTAAGCTGGAGCCGCGTGTCGAGCAAGTGGGCGAAAATACGCGGTTGACGTTCGAGGGTCGGGCCCTCGAGGCAGTAGAGACGGAGCCATCGACGCCGGCAGACTACCTGCCGGCCAGGGTGGTGCAGTTCAGCGAATATATTAGTTGGCAGGCTGTTGCGCAGTGGGCCTCTACGCTGTTCAGGACACCACCCCCAAGCCCGCGCGTCGCGGCGTTGGCGGACAGTCTTGCCAAAAGCGGGTCGAAGCTGGACAGGGCAACCGCAGCGTTGCGCTGGGTACAGGATGAGGTGCGCTACTTTAGCGTGTCCATTGGCGAGAACTCGCATCGCCCCCAGTTGCCGGATGTCGTCCTGCGCAATCGATATGGAGACTGCAAGGATAAGAGCGCCCTGTTGGTCGCGCTTCTGGATCGCATGGGAATTGAGGCAAGGCCGGTGCTGGTATCTGCATATGCACCACGCTTGCCGGGAAAGGTCTTGCCTTCACCCGTGTGGTTTGATCATGTGATCGTGCGTTTGACGGTTGATGGACGAGACTATTTTGTCGATCCAACCCGAACCTGGCAGGCTGGAGCCCTCGAACAACAGCCGGTTGCAATGGCCGGCGCACAAGGTTTGGTGGTAGATGCCGGCACGACCGCCCTGTTGTCCATTCCAGAAGAGCACAATCGATTACCACAGATCGAAATCAATGAATCGATCACATTACCTTCATTCGAGGAGCCTGCCATCCTGGAAACCAGCCGGACCTACCGAGGCGATTATGCGTCTTGGGCCCGCGGCCTAGTTCACGGCATGGCCGCACCTTCGCTCAGGAAGCATGCTCTGGAGCCATACGAAAAGGAATACCCGGGCATCAAGTTGATTGGACAGCCCAAGATGGTTGACGAGGGAAGTCAGGTAGCCTTGGTTGTGCGCTATTCGGTCCCAAGCCTTGCCAAGCATAAAGACCAGTTGTTCAGTATCGAGTACAAAACGCGGATTTTGGAAGGTAGCCTGGGTATCCCCGATAAGGTAGTTCGCAACTATCCGTTGGTCGTGGCTGGAGCGAATTTCCGTGGGCGATATCGCTTGAAGTTACGTCTTCCCGAGAATGTGCGCTGGATAAACGAGCCGGGAGCACGCGAACTGAATGCGGAACACTTCCGGGTGCGAGAAGATTATCTCTTGCGTGGCAATAGCCTGGATTACTCGCTGGACTATCATGTCAAGTCGGCGGTCGTGCCGGCATCGGCGGTTGAGGCCTTGCAGGTATCGGCCAAGGAACTTGAAGGCTTTGTAGGCGGCAGCTTCCGCGTACATGAGGGCGCAATGGTCGGGCCTGAAGCGTTGAGTCTGAGCATGCGGCATTTATCGCCTGGACGGACGGAAGCGCTCGTAAATGCCCGAATGGATTCGCTGCGTTCGACTGCGCCGGCTGCCATTTCCAAGGACGCCTTTTGTGCGTTGGTGACGGAAATTTCGTCTTTGAATTTGGTTGGGACACGCGGCGAGCATGTCCGTATGCCAAGTGACGAGCAGATCTCTGCCATCCTCGATGGGCGCCCTGATCTGCGCCCATGTTTTGCCAGCGCGTTGGCCGCGGCCGGCTATTTCAAGCGTAGCCAAGAACACTTTTCAAGGAGCCAGCTTCAGGACGATGACGGAGCAAACGTGATGCGTGCGTGGATCAAGCTCCGAGCGGGCGACGCGCGCGGGGCCGCTCTCATCGCTGCACGGTACCGAAGCGCACGCAAGGGTCAGGGGCAGTCGACAGAGTTTGACACGGCACTTGAAGTGGCCTTGCGGCGCCGCGCTGCAATGGAAGTGCCGGATGAACTGTTTAGTGAAGTGCGGTCCTTCGCGGAAGGTCCATGGCCCAGGCCCATAGTGGCGATGCAGGCAGGCTTTTTGACGCCAGGGCAGCTGCTTTCCAAGGCGGAAGCGATGACTGGCGATGCCAGGGAATTTGCATTGGGCGAGGCTCAGTTTTATATTGCTCAGCAATACCTTGCGTCTGGCGACAAGGCGGGGGCGGAGCAAGCGCTGCGCTGGATTGCCATCCATGGTATCAAGACGCAGCCAATCTCTTCTTTGGCGAAGTATGATCAAGAAGCCTTGGTCGATGATGACGCCGACTTTGATGCTGGCGTAAATGCGTGGGTTCTCGGACAGCAACCGAAGGCCCGTGAATATTTCGAGCGGGCGGCGCAGCGGCAGTACGCGCGTGCAGAGTACATGCTTGGCACGATCTATTTTAGCGGCGAAGGTGTCGAAAAGAACGTTGCCACAGCATTGGGATGGTTCCGCCTCGCCGCGGCGCATGGAAATGCCGGTGCCATGTATGCCATTGGCAACTGCTATCAATTTGGCTGGGCTGTCCCGGCGGATTCCAAGCAAGCTCTAGAATGGAAGCGGCGCGCCGCTGAACTTGGCAATAAGGATGGCCTGTTTTATTTGGCGATGGCGTACAGGGACGGCGACGACGTACCGAAGGACTTGTCGCGTTCTGCTCGGTTGATGCAGGACGCCGCCGAACTTGGGGTAGTGGACTCGCAAGCAGAACTGGCGAGGTTCTATTTGTATGGAATGGGTGTCAGAAAGAATTACCAGGAAGCGCTGTATTGGGCCGAACTGGCAGCTGCACAGGGAAGCAAGCTTGCGGAAGAAAGCCTTGGCGAAATTTTGTTTGAGGGATTGGGGGTAGCCAAGGATGAGGCACGCGCAGTAAAGAAATTTGAGAAGATTGCCGAATCCGACGATAGGTTTGTCCACGCGAAATTCCGCCTCGCGCAAGCTTACCTGGAAGGTCGCGGCGTACCTAAGGATGAGGCAAGGGGCTTGTCGTCGATGCGTCAAGTTGCTGCGTCTTATCGCACTGCGGAGGAGTATCTTGCCGATATTTATGAGGCAGGCGAAGTAGTCGAACGTGATGAACTTCTTGCCCGACAATATTCAGAAAGGTGTGCCGCGTCCGGGTCTCGGTACTGTCAATATCGGCTGGGCAACATGCTTGCCAGCAGTTCAGATGGAAGCTCCAACATGGCTGAGGCTGTGCGGCTGTACAGCCTGGCTGCAGATCAGGGTCATGGGCCTGCCCTGAATAATCTTGGAGACTTGTACGAAACCGGACGGGGCGTGCAGAAAGACTTCGGACAAGCGATGGAGTTCTACAAGCGCTCAGCTATTGCAGGCACCCCCATGGCTTTCTGGAATCTGGCGAATCTTTTTGATAAAGGTTGGGGCGTTCCGCAAAATGCTTCGCTGGCGTACACCTATGTCCGCTTGGCGTTGAAATTGTGTTCGACCTGTACGAACTGGGAAGGACGGCGCGATGCCCTCGCGAGCAAGCTTAGCGCCCGTGAGCGCCAGGATGCCAATGAAGTCGTGAAGCTGTGGAAGATGGGCGATGCTCTGCCCGGCTTCGGTGACTCGTCTGGAATCAATGAGGCTTCCGCTTCTCCTGCTGGACGAGAATAAACGGACTGACGACGCTGGCCCACAGGTTGGCGTCGGCGGCGATCCATTCCTGGCATTGCTGATCGGAGACCTTGGCGAGTTGGCCGGCTTCCATCCAGGCCGAAATGCTGGCCTTGTCGTCGTGGGCGATGCGCACGGCGACGTCCACCAGGTCCAGTTCATCGGCGACCCATACCACGTTACCCTGTGCGAAGTGCTTCAGCAGTTCGCTCCAAGGGATGCGTGCGGTTTCGCGGTTGACTTTGGCGCGGAGTTCCGCGTCTTTCTCTGGTTTCAGCTGCATGTTGTACTCTTAAATCGTGGGAATCTGCTCGACGATGGCCGCCGGCGAACCCCGCCATGTTAACCGATACGCCGGGCCTTTGCGAACATTGCCCACCAGGGCGGGACGGAAGCAGGCGAGGTTGGTGCCGCCTTCCCGGCGCACGCTCGGGTAGATGATGCCGGTCGAGCCTTCGGCCAGCAGGCTGCGCGCCAGCCGTTGCGAGGCAACGTAGCTGTCGGGGTCCAGGCAATCGTCATATTCGGGCTGGCCGCAAATGTCGTGGAACTGGGCGCTGAAGTCCGAGAGCAGGGCCTGGTAGCTCACGCTGTCGTCGAAGCGGTCGATTTCGGCATATTCCACGGTCTTGTGGAAGATCACTTCCGCCAGCGCCGTTTCATGCTCGAAAGCGCAATACCAGGCGCCGCGCTGGCCGTCGTTGAAACGGCTGCCTTGCGGGCGGGCATAGGTGAAAGCGGCATTGATGCTGCGGTAATTGGGGACGTAATAGACCAGTTCTTCGATACCGATGCCGATTGCGCCGCCGTGTTCGGCGCGCAGGCGTGCATTGGTGGCGTTATCGAGTTCAAACAGCTGGTGCAGCTCGGCGTCGTTATCGGCGAGGGCGGCCAGCACGGAGTCTTCTTTATCGACGAAGCGCGAGGGGATCAGGCGCACGGTGTCGAATTGGCGCAGCAGGCGGAATGGCGGCAATTACAGGCCTCCGCGACGGGCGTCGAGCAATTGGCGCACGGTTTGCATGGCGAGCAGGCCGCCGGCTTCCATGTAGTCGAGCGGGGTGCGGCCGCCGAAAATGCTGTTGCGGTTGGCCAGGCTGACCCATTCGTCGGCCAGCTTGTCGCCGTAAATGATGTGCAGGGATTTGTAGATGCCCAGCAGGTAGGAAATCCGCGTGATGCGGTCGACTTCAAGCACGCGGTCGGGGTGCTTTTTCCACTCGTAGAAGGCGCTGCTGGACAGGCCGCCCAGCAGTTCACGGGCATCGTCGTCGCGCAATTTCCAGGCGGCGGCCAGTTTGAAAAAGCCCTTGAGGGCGGCGTGCGACAGGCGTTCACGTTCCTCTTTGCGGCTCAGGTCGACCGGTTGGGGGATGGTGTATTCGCTGTTGGGGTAGGCAAATGCGGGATTCATATGTCCTCCGTTTATGGATTATTTATACTCCATTTCCGCATTTATTTCAAGTTGAATGTGTTTGTGCGGGGTCAAGACGGGGAGCGCTGCCTGCTGTCAATATTGCACCAAATCATCGAACAGGGGCGCGCGATGGAGAAAATTCTTCCGGCGCTGGAGGGGCAATTGCGGCGCTTCAGGGCGAATGCGGCCCGGATGGCGGACCGGCATCCGGGCCTGGTGCGGCGGTTAGGACAGCTCGAGTGGCCGCCAGATGCCCACGTGGACCGCCTGGTGCAAGGTGTAGCCGCCCTTCATGCCCGCACGGCACTGGCCCTGCAAAGGGCGCGCTGCCAGCAGGATGAGCACTTGCTTGAACTGCATTTCCCGGAGCAGTTGCGGCCTTTCCCCGAGTGCCGGATCGAAGTGGCGCCGTGTGCAGCGGCGATATCCGCCCGCTATCGTGCCGGTGCGGCGCCTTCGATTGAGCTGGACGTGGATCTCGGGCCGGGAGGGATCGAATCCGCCGCTGGCCTCGACGTGTTTATCGACGGCGATGCCGCATTCAGCGCCATATTACGCAGCGCTTTGCTGGCCGGAGGGCCTTGCCTGGCGTCCGCCTGCGTGGACGGCTCCGGCGAGTGGCGAACTCTGGCGTACTGGCCATTCTCGCCATCCGGCCTCGACCCGGTGGAGGCGCTGCTTCCGCGCGCACCGGGCGCGCATGCCGGGCTGGCGCTGCTGCGCGAATATTTCATCTTCCCTGGGCGCTTTAATGTCCTGCGGTTGGATCTTTCCTCCTTCAATGGTGCAGGACGGTGGACTTTGAAGCTGCCTGCGCCCGCAGGGCGCCTCCTGGCGGAGCTGGGGGACAGCCATTTGCGGGCCGGCTGGAGGGCGCGAGCTTGCCTGCAGCCTGGCGCCGCCATGCCGGTCAGGATCGATGGCCGGCAAAACGAATACCTGCTTTCGGTCCCGCCCGAGCTGGAAATCTTCAGCATAGACCGGGTCCACGCTGGCGGCGCCGAGGATCTCGGGTGGGCCGCCTGCCGCGTGGAAGGCGCGCCGGCCGGACACGAGTGGCGCATCGCCTTTCATGGCGACCATGCCGGGCCGCCGTTCGCAGTCGCCTCAATCGATGTGACCTGCTGCGAACGCGGCAAGGTGCTGGCCCGGCCGGCCCGGGGCGCAGGCTGCCGCTGGCAGCTCAACTCGCTGCTGGCGCTTGGACAGATGCCGCTCGATGCAGGTGCGCTGCGCGAGGTGATGGCAACCCAGGCCATCGACAATTCTCGGGCGAGCCAGGCCATCATTGACGCGGTACGCAAGCTCGACGCGCAAGCGGCCATGCTGCGCCCGGGCCGTGCGGCGCCACTGGCGGGCACCGACATCCGCCTGCACGTCGATCAGGCGGCATTTGCCGGCAGCGGCCTGCTGCTGTTCGGCCAGGTCATGGACCGCTTCTTTGGCGAGTGCGCGCACATGAATACATTTACCCGGCTGGAGCTGGTATCGGCCGACACAGGCGAGGAGCTCATGCGATGCAAAGCAAGGAATTGCGGCACGGTGCTGGAGTAGGCGTTGCGGATGCGCAGGGCTATGACTTCTTTCGCCTGGCAGGATTGATTGGCGCGCATCAATGGCGAAATGGCTTGTCCCTGGCCTTCCCGGCAAGCGATGTCGTGGCAGCGGACGGCGGCGCGATCACGCCCGGCTGCATTGGCCTGCTCGGCATGGCCGGGGCACTGCCTTATTACTACACCGAGGCGGTGGCCCACGCTGGCGGCGTCGCGGCACGTGCCTTCATCGATTTGCTGTCGGCGCCGGCGATCGATGCTTTTTGCACGGCTTGGCGTGAGGGGCGCCTCGAATACACGCCGCTGCCCTCAATCCCGGCCCGGCACGGCCCCTTGAGGGCAAGGGCGCTCGCCGAACAGCTGTCGCATGCCCTGGGCGTGCCAGTGCGGATCGAACAATTTGCCGGCCGTTGGGATCAACTGGCGCAAGCGCAAACCAGTGCGCTTGGCAACGTTAATGCATGCTGTGGGTCCGGGGCGCTGCTCGGTGAACGCCTGTGGCGGATCGATGGCGCAGTGAGCATCCATGTCGGACCGCTTGGCAGCCAGGATGCCGGGGGATTCCTGCCCGGCGGGCCGAATGCATTGGCCCTGGCGCAGTTATGGCGCGGAGCGGCTGGCGGCAGTGGCTTGCGGGCAGAGGCTCGCGTGCATGTTCGTCCCGGCGAAAGCGCAGGCGCAAGGCTGGGCGCTGGCCGGCGCCTGGGGCATGATGCCTTGTTGTGCACGCGGCCAACGGGCGAAAGGGATGACTTGTGTTATCTCCTTTGCTAGTATTTGGCCAGACGATCAAGCGAGGAGACAAAATGAAAAAGATGTTCCTGCTGCTGGCATTTGCTGCAACCACGGCTTGCACCAGCATCCATGTACCGCCCAGCAATGCGGAGTTGAAGCAGCAGGTCGCCGACACCGAGCGCGCCTTCGCCGCCACCATGGCCAAGCGTGACCACCAGGCTTTCGTGTCTTTCCTCGCCGATGAAGCGATCTTCTACAATGGCCCCAAGGCCTTGCGCGGCAGGGATACCGTCGCAGCGGAATGGAAGCCGCTGTATGAAAAGCCGGAGGCGCCGTTCAGTTGGGAGCCAGACCAGGTCGAGGTGCTCGATTCCGGCACGCTGGCGCATTCTTCCGGGCCGGTACGCGACCCGAAAGGCAAAGTTACCGGCCGCTTCAATTCCGTCTGGCGGCTGGAAGCGCCAGGCAAATGGCGCATCGTGTTCGACAAGGGCGAACGCGTGTGCGACTGCAAGAATCAGTAATCAGGCCGATTCGGCGTGCTCCACCAGCAACTGGACGCGGGTGACGCCGTTGTATTCGTTGGCATCGAGGCGGAAGGCCACGCGGGCCCTTTCTCCCAGCGCATCGGTATGGCCGAACCAGATGGCGTCGTAGCGGACACCTTTCTTTTCCAGCATCAGCTTGAGGTGGCGGTCCTTCAGGATGCGCTGGCTTAGCACGCGGAACTCATCGCAGAACACCGGCGGGGCAAAACCCTGGCCCCATACCTGGCCATCGAGCAGCTCGATGAACTGGGTGGTGTAGCAGCCATCTTCCAGCGGGCCGTCGGTTTCAACCACGCGCTCCAGTTGCGATTCGGTCAGCCAGGCCTGTCCAACCGCCTCGAAGGCGGCGCAGAAATGTTCGAAAGCTTCGGCGCGCAGGCTCAGGCCGGCCGCCATCGCATGGCCGCCGAACTTGTCGATCACGCCCGGCGCGCGCTTGGAAACCAGGTCCAGCGCGTCGCGCAGGTGGAAGCCGGGAATCGAGCGGCCGGAACCCTTGATCATGCCGTCGCCGGCAGGAGCGAAGGTGATGGTCGGGCGGTAGAAGCGTTCCTTGAGGCGCGAGGCGACGATGCCGATCACGCCCTGGTGCCAGCTGTCGTCGTAGACGCAGATGGTGGTGCGGTCGGCAGGCTGGAAATCGTCCAGGTGCAGCAGGGCGGCGTCCTGCATCTCCGCCTCGATCTCGCGCCGTTTCAGGTTGATGTCGTTCAACTGCTGCGCCAGTTCCCAGGCGCGCGTTTCATCGTCCGTCAGCAGGCATTCAATCCCGAGCGACATGTCTTCCAGCCGGCCGGCCGCGTTCAGGCGCGGGCCAAGGGCGAAGCCGAGGTCGAAGGGGGAGGCGGTGCGTGCCGCGCGTCCGGAAACACGGAACAGGGCGGCCACGCCGGGATGCATGCGGCCGGAGCGCATGCGCTTCAGGCCCTGGGCAACGAGGATACGGTTATTGGTGTCGAGGCGCACCACGTCGGCGACAGTTCCCAGGGCAACCAGGTCAAGCAGGGAATCCAGCTTCGGTTGCGTTTGGGCGTCGAACACGCCGCGCCGGCGCAGTTCCGCGCGCAGTGCCAGCAGCACGTAGAACACCACGCCTACGCCCGCCAGATGTTTGGAAGGGAAGCCGCAGGCCGGCTGGTTGGGGTTCACGATGACGCGGGCATCGGGCAGGCTGTCGCCGGGCAGGTGGTGGTCGGTCACCACCACGTCGATGCCGCGCCGCCTGGCTTCTTCCACGCCTTCGATGCTGGCGATGCCGTTGTCGACCGTGATGATGATGTCCGGAGACTTTTCACGCGCGGTCAGTTCGACGATCTCCGGCGTCAGGCCGTAGCCGTACTCGAAGCGGTTGGGAACTATGAAGTCCACGTTGGCGCCCATTGCGCGCAGGCCGCGAATGGCGGTGGCGCAGGCGGTGGCGCCGTCGCAGTCGTAGTCGGCCACGATGACCATGCGCTTGCGGGCGGCGATGGAGTCGGCCAGGAATTCGGCAGCGCGGTCGATGTGCAGCAGGCCGGAAGGCTGGATCAGGGCGCCCAGTTCGCTGGACAGTTCTGCCGGATTGTTCAGGCCGCGCGCGGCAAACAGGCGGGCCAGCACAGGATGGACGCCGCCCTGGCGCAGCAGTTCGGCTTCCTGCGAGGGGCAGGGACGGATGGCGATACGGGTCATTGCGTGAGGTTCTTCAGGTTCTGTGCGCGCCAGAATTTGCGCAGCGCGGCTTTGCTGGTGCGGATTTCGGTCCAGCCTTCACGGCTGGTGAGGATCAGGGTCAGGTCGCTCGTGCGGCCATCGCGCAGGGCGGCCAGCAAGGGGGCGAACCACTCGTGTTCAAGCTGCTGCATGGCGCCCAGCCAGGCGCCCCAGTCGTTGCCGGCTCCGGCGGGGATCAATTGGGGCAGGACCACGGCGCCGCCAGTGTCCGGCGCTGCGTTTGCCCCTGGCGTTGCCAGCGCGGCCAGCCAGGACGGTGCTGCGCCGGCTGCGCCGACTGCAAGGGCCTGGACGGGCGCGACGGCTGTGGCAGCCGGGCCTGAATCAGCGCCGCCCCACATCCAGAAGGAGTTCACCGGCGCCAGGCCGCGCTGCTGGCGGGCTTCATTGACAGGATGCTCGTGCCACAGCATCTGGATTTCGTTTTGAAGCTTCTTGAAGGCCAGGGCGGTCGGGCCGACAGGCATCCAGTCGGCCAGGTTGCTGCCCATGGCCGCATCCGGCGAGGCGGCATCGAGCCCTTGCCAACCATCGGCGCGCATGAACCATGTCTCGGCATCGCCCCACAACAGGTCGTCGAAATAGGGCTTGGCCAGCTCGAACAGGGTGCGTGAATCCGCCTCATCGAGCCGCAGGCGGCGCGAATCCGCCAGCACCAAATGGTTGCGGGCGAGCTGGATGTGAACCGGGTGGACGATGAACCAGTAGCCTTCCTTCGGCGCCAGGCCAAAGCCGCGCATGACGGCGGCGGCGAGGCCGCCTCTCTCGCGGGCCAGCCACGCTTCGTGCGGCAAGATGCGGCTTTCGTCGCCAATAACATGCTTTTTTAGCAAACTATTGCGCGAGAGTAATGCCGCAAGGGACGGCGCCTGCAGGTTGCGGGAGAGTTCCGGGGCCAGTTCGGCGGGCGGTAAGGCGAAGGGAAGTACGACGGTCGTGGAAGCCATGCGGCATTGTAGTGGAATCTCTTTATATGGCAAACTGCGGGCTTTACTGTGTCAATTTATTAAAAATGCCGTTTGAATGGCTGGTTGGCCTGCGCTATACACGCGCTGGCAGGCGCAATGGGCGCAATAGTTTCATCTCCTTTATCTCCGCGATTTCGATGGCAGGCATCGCTCTTGGCGTAACGGCCTTGATCGTGGTGCTGTCCGTCTATAACGGCTTCCAGACGGTGGTGACCGAGCGCATGGTGTCGGTGCTGGGCCATGTGGAAGTCTACGAAGTGAGCGGCGCAGGGCTGGGCGACTGGCGCGCAGTCGCTGCCGATGCCGCCCGCAACCCGCAGGTGAAGGGCGCCGCGCCATTCGTCGAAATGCAGGGGATGCTGGTGCATGGAGGCGATTTGCTGCGCCCAGCCATCGTGCGCGGGATCCTGCCGGGCGAGGAGCCCAAGGTCTCCGATATCGGCAAGCAGATGAAGGAGGGCGCGCTTGACGTGCTGCGGCCGGGCACCTTCAATATCATCCTCGGTGCGGAACTGGCGCGCGAACTGGAAGTGAAAGTAGGCGACAAGGTGGCGCTGGCGCTGGCGCAAGGCAATTCCGTGTCAAATATGGCGCCTACCATGCGTTCCTTCACCGTGTCGGGCACTTTTGAGGCCGGCCACAACGAATTCGATTCCGGGCTGGCGCTCGTTCATTTGAGCGACGCCCAGGAGCTGATCAACGTCAGCGGCCCGTTTGGTCTGCGCCTGCGCCTGCAGGATATGCAGAAAGCCCCTGCGGTGGCCGATGAACTGCGCACCGTCATGCCGGGCCGGCTGGTGATTCGCGACTGGACCAAGCTCAATTCGGGATGGTTCGCCGCCGTGAAATCGCAGAAGAACATGATGTTCATTATCCTGACCCTGATCATCGCGGTGGCGGCCTTCAACCTGGTCGCCACGCTGGTGATGACGGTGACGGACAAGCAGGCCGACATCGCCATCCTGCGCACGCTGGGCGCCTCGCCGTTCTCGATCATGAAGATATTCGTGGTGCAGGGCGCGCTGGTCGGCGTGTTCGGCACCGCCATCGGCGTCGTCTGCGGGGTCCTGGTAGCCCTGAATGTCGGTTCGATTGTAGGCGGTATCGAAAGCCTGTTTGGCGTGCACTTCCTGTCCAAGCAAATCTATTTCATCAGCGCCGTGCCATCCGACCTGCGCTGGAGCGACGTCGCCTCGATCGGCGTCACTTCCTTGTTCCTGGCACTTGTCTCTACCCTTTATCCAAGCTGGTGGGCCGCCCGCGTGAAACCTGCGGAGGCCCTGCGTTATGAGTAAAAACCTGCCATTCGAATGGATTGTCGGCTTGCGCTATACCCGCGCGGGCAAGCGCAACAGCCGCAACAGCTTCATTTCCTTTATTTCCCTGATCTCGGTGGGCGGCATCGCGCTTGGCGTGGGCGCCATGATCATCATCCTGTCGGTGATGAACGGCTTCCGCAAGGACGTTACGGGCCGCATGCTGTCGGTGCTGGCCCACGTTGAAGTGTTCGAGCGCGGCACCAGCCTGCCTGATTGGCAAGCTCTCGCCAAAAAGCTGCAGGCCAACCCCGAAGTGAAGGGCGCGGCGCCGTTCGTGCAGGCCCAGGCCATGCTGTCGCACGGCGGCGAAGCCTTGCGGCCGGCCATTGTGCGTGGGGTGCTGCCCGGGGCGGAGCCGAATGTGTCCGACCTGGCAAAGACTACCCGTTACGGCAGTTTTAACGACCTGCAGCCGGGCGAGTTCCGCATCGTGCTTGGGATTGACCTGGCGCGCGCACTGCAAGTGAACCTGGGCGATAAAGTGACCATGGTGCTGCCGCAGGGGACCGTGACCCCGGCAGGGATCGTGCCGCGCATGCGCAATTTCACCGTGGCCGGCGTGTTCGTGGCCGGGCACCAGGAATTCGACGGCGGCATGGCCTTCATCCACATCGAGGATGCGCAAAGGCTGCTGCGCCTGGACGGGCCGGCCGGCTTGCGCCTGCGCCTGGAAGACATGCATCGCGCGCCCGAAGTGGCTGCCGAGCTGCAAAAGCTTGTACCGAAGGAAATGACTGTACGGGATTGGTCAAAACTCAATGCGACCTGGTTCGCAGCGGTGCAAACTGAGAAACGCATGATGTTCGTGGTGTTGGCGCTGATCGTGGCGGTGGCGGCTTTCAATCTCGTCTCGACCCTGGTGATGACGGTGACGGACAAGCAGGCCGACATCGCCATCTTGCGCACGATCGGCGCTTCGCCGCGCTCGATCCAGAAGATTTTCGTGATCCAGGGAGCGCTTGTGGGCCTGCTTGGCGCGGCGCTTGGCGTGGCCGGCGGCGTGCTGGTGTCGCTGAACATCGATGTCATTGTTCCATTTATTGAAAACCTCTTGGGAGTGCAGTTCTTGTCGAAGGATATCTACACAATCAGCACAGTGCCATCGGACATGCACTGGTCCGATGTCGGCGTGATCGGCGTGGTGGCCGTGCTGCTGGCGTTCGTGGCGACCTTGTACCCGAGCCGCTGGGCGGCCAACGTCAAACCTGCGGAGGCGCTGCGTTATGAGTAATGTGCTGAGCTGCCGTGACCTCGGCAAGACCTTCACCCAGGGCAATTACAAGGTCAAGGTACTGGAAAAGATCAACCTGTCGGTGGCGCGCGGCGAGCGCGTGGCGATTGTCGGCGCCTCCGGTTCGGGCAAATCGACGCTGCTGCACCTGCTGGGCGGCCTGGATACCCCAAGCACCGGCAACGTGGTCCTGAAGGGAAGCGATTTCGCCACGATGAACGAGGCCGCGCGGGGCGATTTGCGCAACCGCGAGCTGGGCTTCGTCTACCAGTTCCACCACCTGCTGCCCGAGTTCTCGGCGTTGGACAACGTGGCGATGCCGCTGCTGATTCGTCGCATGAAGCGTGCCGAAGCGGAGCAGAAGGCGCGCGAGATGCTGGCCCGCGTCGGGCTCGAGAAGCGCGTGACCCACGTGCCGGGCGAACTGTCCGGTGGCGAACGCCAGCGCGTGGCACTGGCCCGGGCGCTGGTAACGCAGCCCGCCTGCGTGCTGGCCGATGAACCGACCGGCAACCTGGATCACACGACAGCGGAGAATGTGTTCGACCTGATGCTCGAACTGTCGCGCACCCTCGGCACGGCCTTCATCATCGTGACCCACGATGCCGGACTGGCCGAGCGCTGCGACCGCATGCTGCGTTTGACTGACGAAGGCTTGAACCCTGCCTGAGGCCCGCGCCATGTGGATCGATACCCACTGCCACCTTGATGCCCACGAGTTCGGCGGCCAGTCGCTGGCGCTGGCTGCGCAGGCGCTCGAACGCGGCGTGGGGATGGTGGTGATCCCGGCAGTCGACCGCGCCAATTTCGCCGTGGTGCGCGATCTGGCGCACCAGGCGCCGAATGCCAGTTATGCGCTGGGCATTCATCCGATTTACGTGCCGCATGCGGTGGAAGACGACCTGGCGGCCATGCGCGAAGCCGTGGCGCAGGCGATGGACGACCCGCGCTTCGTGGCGATTGGCGAGATCGGCCTGGATTTCTTTATTCCCATGCTGTGCGAGCCGGAGATGCGCGAGAAGCAGGTGTTTTTCCTGCGCGAGCAGCTCAAGATCGCGCGCGATTTCAAATTGCCGGTGCTGTGCCACGTGCGCAAGTCGCAGGACCAGGTCCTGAAGCACGTGCGGCAAGTCGGTCCTGCGGGCGGGATCGCACACGCATTCAACGGCAGTTTCCAGCAGGCGCAGGCCTATATCGATGCCGGATTCAAGCTTGGATTCGGCGGCAACCTGACGTTCACCCGCGCGCTGCAGATCCGCCGCCTGGCGGCTGAATTGCCGCTGTCGTCCATCGTGGTCGAGACGGATGCGCCGGATATTGCACCTTCCTGGGTGCATCCGCGCGTGAACACGCCGGCCGAGGTGGCGGGGATAGGCGAAGCGCTGGCCGCCCTGCGCGGCGAGCAGCCGGCCGCTGTCGCCACGGCGACAACTCAAAATGCGTTGGACGTGATGCCGCGCTTGCGGGCCTTGATGGCCGCCTGACCGGCCAGCCAGCCGGGGAGGGGAGATGCGGTGCGCAATCCTCGGCCTGATCGGCGGCGTGGTCTGGCTCCAGGCACAGGCAGTGTTGCCGGGAACCGGCGTGCAATTGGCGTGTGCGCTGGGAGCATGCTTTGCCGCGGCGGCTGCCGGACGGTTGACGCGGCGCGCTCCCGCCATGCTGCGCGCAGGGCTGGCCGCAACGGCGGGCGCGCTGGCGGGCTTCGCGTGGGCCTCCGTCGTTGCTCAGGCAGCCCTCTCCAATGAGCTGGCCAAAGCCGATGAAGGTCGCGACTTCGAAATAGTCGGCACGATCGACAGCCTGCCAAGCCGGCAGGACGGCAGCACGCGCTTCAATTTCGCCGTCGAATCCCCATCGGCCGTGCCGCCGCGCATTGTGCTGTCCTGGTACGCAGGGATGCGCGCAGGAAGCGGTGCGCCGCCGCCCGAACTGCTGCCGGGCGAGCGCTGGCGGCTGAAAGTTCGCCTGCAAAGGCCGCACGGAAATGCCAACCCGTTCGGGTTCGACTACGAACTGTGGCTGCTGGAGCAGGGCATCCGCGCGACCGGCTATGTCCGCGCCGAGGGCCGCAATGAACGGCTGTCCGGCTTCGTCCCGACCGCGCACAATGCGGTCGAGCGCTCCCGCCATGCGATCCGCGAACATATCAATGCAGCGCTCCCGGATGCGCGCTATGCCGGTGTGACTGCCGCACTGGCGATGGGCGACCAGCGCGCGATCTCGCAGCAGGACTGGCAAATGTTCAGCCGAACGGGGATTTCGCATCTCGTTTCCATTTCAGGCCTGCACATCACCATGATTGCCGGCCTGGTGGCGTGGCTGGTGGGCTGGTTGTGGCGCAAATCGTTCTTCGTGCCCGAATGGCAGTTGCCCTTGCTGTTGCCTTCCGCGCGGCTGGCGGTGATCGCAGGGTTCATCGCCGCATGGGGATACGTGGCGCTGGCCGGATTCGGGGTGCCGGCGCAACGCACCTTGTACATGCTGGCGGTGGTGGCGCTGGCGGTATGGCTGGACCGGCTGTCCGCAATCTCGCACGTGCTGGCATTGGCTGCAGGCGTGGTGGTGATCCTCGACCCCTGGGCAGTGATGTGGCCGGGATTCTGGCTGTCGTTTGGCGCAGTCGCCGCGATCCTGTACGCGACGGTGGGCCGGATGTCGCATGCAGGCACAGCGCCGTCCCATGGCGACTTCGCATCGGCGATGCCCGGCGGCGCCGCTTTGCCGCCCGGCGCCGGGCGGCATGCAACATGGTTCGCTCGCCTGCGCGAGAACCTGCGCCTCGCGGCCGTAACGCAGCTGGCGGTGACGGTCGGCCTTGTCCCCCTGACGATGCTGCTGTTTTCCCAAGTTTCCGTGATCAGCCCACTGGCGAACGCCATCGCAATCCCCGTCATCAGCCTGCTGGTCACCCCGTTGGCGCTCGCCGGGAGCGTTTTGCCGAATCCATTGGCGGCGCCAGTGCTGCAATGCGCGCACTGGCTGCTGGAAGCGTTGCTCGACATGCTGCAATGGCTCTCCGCCCAGCCGCTGGCGGTCTGGTCGGCGCCTGCGCCAGGCTTGCCCATATTTGCTTTCGCCCTCGCCGGAACCGCATGGATGCTGGCGCCCCGCGGGTGGCCCTTGCGCTGGCTTGGACTGGCCTGCTGGCTACCGTTGCTATCCGCGCAGCCAACGAGCCCGCCGGCCGGCGAGTTGCGCGCAATCGCCTTCGATGTAGGGCAGGGCATGGCCATACTGATCGAAACCAGCGGGCACCGCCTGTTGTATGACACCGGTCCGGCCTACACGCCGGAAACCAACGGCGGCAACCGGGTGATCCTCCCATACTTGCGGGCGCGCGGCATCACCGCCCTGGACGGCCTGATCGTCACCCACAGCGATACTGACCATTCCGGCGGCGCCCTGGCGGTATTGCGCGACATCCGTACCGGCTGGGTGCTGTCATCGCTGCCTGCCGGGCACCCGATCGCGGCGGCATCGCCGCGGCACGCACATTGCATGGCGGGGCAGCAATGGGAGTGGGACGGCATCCGCTTTGAAATGCTGCAGCCGTCGGCCGCCGGCTATGAGGACCCAAGCCTGAAGCCCAATGCCCGCGGCTGCACCCTGCGCGTCACGAGCAGAGCCGGCAGCCTGTTGCTTCCGGCCGATATCGAAGCCCCACAGGAGGCCGCGCTGGTGGCGGCGGTGCCGGAAAAGCTGCGTGCCGATGTGCTCCTTGTTCCCCACCATGGCAGCGGCACCTCATCGACACCCGGCTTCCTGGCGGCGGTACAGCCGCAGCACGCAGTTTTTCAGCTCGGCTACCGCAACCGGTACCACCATCCGCGCGCCGATGTGCTGCAACGATACGTGGACATGGGCGCCGGTATCTGGCGCACCGATGAAGCCGGCGCCGTGACGCTCGTGTTCGGGGACCGGGTGGACGTCACAGCATGGCGCGCGCAGCATCCGCGCTACTGGTATGGACGCTAGCGGCACCCAGATGTGCTTTATGACAACGTTGATATGGTAATTGCCACAAGTCAATGTTATCATCTTTACTATTTCATTATTGTTCCAGCGGAAGGTGCAGCAACGTGGCAACAGATTATTGCGTGTATCACGCGGACAGGGCAGCGAACTGGAATTGCGTGGCTTGCGGCACACTCCTGTGCCAGGAATGTTTCCCGGCCGCCCCCCAGGCGACTCACTCGCTGTATTGCACGATGTGCACCGGCAAGATGCGCTATCTCGGCGTCGGCAATGGCCTGCCGTCGTTCTGGTCCCAGATGCCCCGGTTCTTCGCCTATCCGTTCGCGATGAATGGGTTGATTTTCCTCGCCTTGCTCGCCGGCCTGGCCAGTGCATCGGCGAAGCTGTTCGACACGAATAGCATCCTGATCCTGTTGCCGATATTTATAGTCGTCGCGCTGGCTGTCCGCCAAAGCCTGCGCGTCATCGAATTCTGCAGCCAGGGCCGGGCCAAGCCGCCAGGCATCTCAGAGCTATTCGATGGCAATCCAACGACGCTCAAGATGTTCGGGCTGATGGTGGCCTACGGCATCATCGTCGGCTGTGTGGGGCAATTCGGCTTGCTGGGCGTCGCCTTGATAGTCTGCTTGTCGGGCTTGCTGCCGGCCAGTATCATGCTGCTGGCGATCCACGGTACCTTGCGGGACGCCCTCGATCCCATCCAGGTCATTCAGTTGGCAGCCCGTATCGGCTGGTCCTATCTCGGCCTGCTCCTGGTATTGCTCATTACTGCGCAGGGGCCGGAACAGGCGATCGCGCTGATGCCTGCCGGGACACTCAAGCACCTGGCGGAGCACTATCCCTACCTGCTCATCGCAATCTTCGTCGCAACCACCGCCTATTTCAACATGGTCATGGGCGCGATGATGGGATACCTGCTGTTCCAGCACCACGAAGACCTGGGCATCCAGCCCGACGACGATCATGCGGGCGCGCCTGTAGACAATCGCGCCCTGGAACTCGCCCGTGCGGTGATCCTGGTGCGGGAGTCGCGTTATCCGGATGCGCTGAAACACATGGCCGGCATGGTTGCCGACTATCCGAACGACCTGCACGTGCTGGAGTATCACCACAAGCTGCTTTGCCAATCGCGAGGCGACCCGGACCGCGTCCAGCTGTATACGGAGCGTTACCTTCAGGCTTTGCTCGACACGCAGCGCAAGAGCCGCATGACCGCAGTGTTGGAGACGGCATGCCAGGTGGTGCCAGGCTACAAGCCGAAAAGCATCGCCTTGCGCCGGGCGTTGGCGGAGGAGTATTTCCTCCAGAAGCGGTTCAAGCCGGCGATTGCGCTGATCGGCATGCTGCACAAGGAGGCGCCAACGAGCGATGAGCTTCCGGCGGCCTACTACCTGCTGGCGCGCATTTACTCGGAAGGCTTGCGCGAGGATGGCAAGGCCGTCATGATCCTCGATTTCCTGCTCAAGCACCATGCTGGTCATGCCATCGCCGGCGAGGTCGAGAACTATCGCAAGGTGATCCTGTCGCTGGGGCAGATGGGTCAGGCCACCGTGTGAGCGGCCAACTGGCGCGCTTCTTCCGAATCGGGGAAGCGCTCTTTTAACTGCTCGCGATAGCGCTGCGCCTGCGCCGTCAGTTGGGCCTTGGCGGACAGGTTGGCGACGGCCTGCAAAATTCTCGGCATCAATTCGTGGCGGCATTGCCGTTCCAGCAGGCGGTCGGCCAGGACGGCGAGCGGCTTGACATGCTCAACACGGCCGAGGCGCTGCGCGAGCATGAGCGATACCGATTCCGTCAGGGCGGGTTTTTCGGCGCCGGTGCCGGTGTATTCGTGCGCCACTTCCTCGATCAGCTCTTGCAGCGCCGGGTCGCGCGCGGCCTTGCCGGCCTGCTTGAACAAGGCGTGGACGGTCTCATGGTATTCCCGGCTCGCGGGAGAGATTTTCACGACGCCATGCAAGGCGCGCCAGGCACGCGAATCGTGTGGATGCGCCTTTACCAACTGCACAGCGGCCCGCCGTGCTTCATCCAGCTTCATCTTGACGACCAGTTCCTGAATCCGGGCCAGCGCGGACTTGAACGGGGCGTCGTGGTCGATCTTCTCGACGAAATCGCGGTTGTACTTGAGGCCCAGGCGCATCCAGAGCGCAAGCAGCACGAAGCCGAACAACAGCCCGCCCGTATGGGCCCAGTGTCCTATCCCGTCATTGCCGTTGCTTGCCCCAATCAGTTCATAGCCGACCCAGATCGGGAAAACGATGAGCGCCGGTGCCCGCACCTGTCCGGTGAAGAAGATCACGTTGTAGAAGAAGTTAATTTTTCGCAGGCCATACAAGGCGATATACATGCCCATCAAGCCCGAGATCGCGCCCGACGCACCCACAGCGCTGTGATCGGTGCCAAGCTCCGACATCCAGAACAACAAGGTGCCGCCCAGGCCGCTGCACAGGTAGAGCAAAACGAAAACACCGCGCCCGATCGCGATTTCCAGGGCAAAGCCGAACAGGAACAGGAATACCATATTTCCCAGCAAGTGGCCGAAGCCCCCGTGCAGGAACATATTGGTGATCCAGGTATCCCAGCGCGCTTCCCCGGCGTTGAAGGCATACGCCCGGGTGCTGACAGAATTGGCCAGTTGCTCGAACCGGCTGCGGTCTTCGCGCCACTCCGGGTCACTGTCCAGTTCCTGATGCAAAGCCTGGGCGAATTCCTTGTCGTAGGCCGCATGCTGGAACTGCAAGTCGCGCCGCTGCTGCTTGCCCTCGCCACCTGCCGCATCGAGCGCTTCCTGCAATTCGGGGTCGTTACGGCTCAGGTATTGGCGGAACGGCTGTTGCTCGCGTTCGACCAGGCCCGATTCGACATACCAGCGATAGGCCTGCTCCACCCGTTGCGGGTCTTTGCCTTGATAGACAAAGAAGACCAGCACGTTGATGAGGATGAGCAGCAGGGTCGCAACGGGCGGATTTTTCCAGTCTGGCCGGTTTTCTACGGGGACGATGAGCATCGGATTTACGCTACGTTGTATACGAGGCAATCATTCTATTGCTATTTGGACATATTTCAAAGTTGTAGCGACTGGCATGGGCGGTCATCCTGAGCGATAATTACATGCTTTGCACGAAACACTTGTTGCCATTGCTTTTAGTATAAGTAAATGACGAAACCGAAAGTCCATTTCGCTCACGCGAACAGTTACCCGGCAGGGACCTACCGCCAATTCTTCGAGTACCTCGGCCAGGATTTCGAAGTGCAGGCGCTCGATATGCATGGCCATAACCCGCGCTACCCGGTGGAAGATGGCTGGGCCAGGCTGGTCGAGGAACTGATCGATGAGCTGGAATCCCGCTACCAGAAAGAGCCGGTGATCCTGGTCGGCCACTCGCTGGGCGGCTTGCTCAGCCTGATGGCTGCCGCCAAGCGCCCCGAGCTGGTGCGCTGCGTGGTCATGCTCGACTCCCCGGTGGTTGCCGGCTGGCGCGCCAATGTATGGCGCCTGTTCAAGGGCACCCGTTTCTCCGACCGCTACTCGCCGGCGCGCTTTTCGATCAAGCGCCGCAATGTCTGGTCCAGCCATAAGGAAGCGCTGCGCCACTTCGCCAGCAAGGAAATGTTCGGCGCCTGGGCGCCCGGCGTCCTGCAGGATTACCTGGAGCATGGCCTGGTCGAGCACCCTGAGGGCGTGCAGTTGCGCTTCAGCCGCGAAACCGAAACCGCTATCTACCGCACCCTGCCGCACCATATCGGCACGCTGGTGCGAGGCCAGTTCCCCGTGCCCATTGCATACGTGGCGGGCGATAACTCGATGGAGAACCGCCAGGCGGGCCTGGAACACACCCGCAAGCTGGTCGGCCGCAACTTCCGCATGATGCGCGGTTCCCACCTGTTCCCGATGGAGATGCCGCGCCTTGCGGCTGAAATGACACGCGATTTGATCCGCCAGATGCTGGGCAGCGAGCTCCAGGCCGGCGAGGCGCCCCAGCGCATGCGCGCCTGATGTAAAATCCGCACCATTATTTAAACCAGAAAGCACCTGCGATGACGATTAAAAGCGACAAATGGATACGCCGCATGGCGGAACAACACGGCATGATCGAGCCGTATGAGCCCGGCCAGGTACGCGCCGTGGACGGCCGCAAGGTGATTTCCTACGGCACTTCCTCCTACGGCTACGACATTCGCTGCGCCGACGAATTCAAGGTGTTCACCAACATCAACAGCACCATTGTCGATCCGAAGAACTTCGATTCGAACTCCTTCGTCGACGTGAAAAGCGATGTCTGCATCATTCCGCCGAATTCCTTCGCGCTGGCCCGTACCATTGAATACTTCCGCATTCCGCGCAATGTGCTGACCGTTTGCCTGGGCAAATCGACCTATGCGCGCTGCGGCATCATCGTCAACGTGACCCCGTTCGAACCTGAGTGGGAAGGCTATGTGACGCTGGAGTTCTCGAACACCACCCCGCTGCCGGCCAAGATCTATGCCGGCGAAGGCTGCGCCCAGGTGCTGTTCTTCGAGAGCGACGAAATCTGCGAAACTTCGTATAAGGACCGCAACGGCAAGTACCAGGGCCAGCATGGCGTGACCCTGCCGAAAGCTTAAGCGTCAGGCATTGAGCAAAGGGAGCGAGAGCTCCACACAAAGTCCGCCGCCGCTTCGATTGGCGGCGGCGATGCGGCCGCCGTGCTGCTGCACCACCTGCTGGGCGATTGCCAGCCCCAGTCCATGTCCATCCACGTCCTTTTCCGTGCTGCTGCTGCGGTAGAAGGGCTGGAAAATTTTCCCCAGGTCTTCCTGCGCCACGCCAGGGCCGCTGTCCATGACGCGGATGCGGATAAAGCGCGCGTCCAGCGCGGTTTCCACTTCGACTTTGCCGCCGGCGGGGCTGTGCTTGATGGCGTTGCGGACGACGTTTTCGATGGCGCGCGCCAGGAGTTCAGGCTGGCCGGTCAGTTGGGCATCGGCGGTGCTGCTGAACTGCACAGCGCGGCCGTTGCTGGCGGCTTCAAATTGCGCATCCTGCAGGATGTCGTCGAGCAGTTCGCCGATACTGAATTCCTGCTTCGGCGCGTCGAAGGCCCCCGCCTCCAGGCGCGACAGGGTAAGCAGCTCGCCGACCAGCTTGTCCATCCGCACGCTTTCGCGCTCGATCCGTTCCATTGACGCTGCAGCCTTCTCGGGCTGCTGGTGGGCCAGGCCGATGGCTGCCTGCAGGCGCGCCAGAGGTGAGCGCAATTCGTGCGAGACGTCGTGCAGGAGGTTCTTCTGGCCATCCAGCAAGCTGCGCAGGCGGCTGGTCATGCGGTCGAAATCGCGGCCGAGGGTAGTGAGCTCGTCGCCGCCGGCGCGTGGTTTGGCGGTGAAGCGGGGCGAGAGGTCGCCGCTGGCTGCCGCGTCAAAGGCTTGGCGCAAAGCGCGGATGGGACGGGCGAAATACCATGCGAGCAATGCAGCGAACAACAGGCTTGCCAGCACGGCAGCGCCAATGGGGATGAAGGGCGTCAAGGGGCGGAAGCGGGGCGGGGGACCGCCAGGGTCGCCGCGGCCGGGTTCGGGGCCAGGACCGGCGCCCGGACCTGCTGCTGGGACAGGGCCTTGGCCTGCAACCGGTCCGGCGCCTGTACCCGGCCTTGGGCCAGGCTCGGCGCCTGGCGGCGGCTCGGGGTGCTGCGTTTCCGCAGGGGCGCGCACACGGCCAGGGCCATCGGGCGGAAGCGCCGACGGGCGGCGACTGTCCTGGCGGCGGAAGGCGCGCGGGTCGAGGCCGGGAATGCCCGATCCGGCAAGCAGGGTACGGGAGTCGGGTGCGTCGAGCGCGCCCTGGTGCCGCCGCGAAGGCAGGAACAGCAGGTAACGCTGGCCGTCTCGCGCGGTCACCTGGCGCACGCCGCGCGGGTCCGGGCTGGCCAGCATCTTCTGCGCTTCCGACAGCATGCTTGGCGTCGTGATGCGCCCAAGGAGCTCCTTGCCGTCATCGCCGACGGCGTACACGCGGTGCCGCGGCATGTTTTCCAATAGCTGGCGCAGGCCATCGGTGCCGCCAAAGGCCAGGGTGGCAGCAGCGGATTCGATCGACATTTCCGCCGGCGGGCCGGTCTCGATATCCGACGGCCGCGCTTCGGCAGCAGCGCGCGCCTTGAGCCAGACGGCGCCGCCGATTGCGGCAGTGGCCGCGACCTGGGCGAGCAGGATCGAAAAGAAGAACTTCCAGAACAGGCGGCCCACGTCTTACTCCCGAATCAACTGGTAGCCGAGGCGGTACACGGTTTGCAGGCAGGAGCGTCCGTCCGAAATGGAGCCCAGCTTGTGGCGCAAGCTGCTCATATGCACGTCGATATTGCGGTCGAAGCGCGCCATCGGACGCCCCAGTCCCTGTTCGGACAGCACGTTCTTGCTCACCGGCTTGCCCGCATTGCGCGCCAACACTTCCAGCAAGTTGAATTCGGTGCTGGTCAGCTCCAGCGGCACGCCGCCCCAGGCCGCGCGGCGCTGCTCGGGCCACATGGTGAGCTGGCCGACAACCAGCGGCCCGGAGCCGGTATCCGGCACCGCTTGCGTGCGGCGCAGGATGGCCCTGATGCGCGCCGTCAGTTCGCGCGGCGTGCATGGCTTGGTGACGTAATCGTCCGCACCCAGTTCGAGGCCGACGATGCGGTCGGTATCGTCGCCGCGCGCGGTCAGCATCAGGATCGGCATCTGGCTCACAGCGCGGATGCGGCGCAGCGTTTCCAGACCGTTCATGCGCGGCATCATCACATCGAGTACCGCAATGGCAAATGCCCCCGTCAATGCGGAGAAAGCGCCGGTTTCGCCGTCGTGGGCGGTGCTGACTTCGAAGCCTTCCTGTGCCAGGTATTCCTGGAACATCCCGACCAGCTCGACGTCATCGTCAATCAATAGGACCTTGTTCATGGCGTCCATGATAACAAATCGTTCCTGCCGGGTTCTTCCATCTTTACACGTTTTTACCTGCTACTTACGGCGCTTTACAGGCCGTAGCCAGAGAATGGAATCTCACCATCACCACTGGAGATTCACAATGAACAAGAGCAAATTGATCCAGCTGCTGCTGGCCGCCACCATGGCGCTGCCGCTGCTGGCCCGTGCAGAAGAAGGCCTGGCACCGGAAGGCGACCATTCGCCGCTGGCTGGCCCCCGGGGTGAAGGCCCACGCGGCGAATTCCCTGGCGGCCGCTTGGGCGGGCGTGGCTTGCCATTCCTGCATGGCCTGGAATTGTCGGAAAGCCAAGAGGACAAGCTGTTCCAGCTGATGCACAACCAGGCACCTTACCTGCGCGAACAGCAGCGCGCCCACGACAAGGCGATGCGCGCCCTGCATGAGATGCGCGACGCCGAGAAATTCGACGACGCAGCTGCCGCCAAGCTGGCACAAGCCGCAGCGCAAGCGGAAGCCAACCTGGCACTGGCCCATATCCGTACCCACCAGAAGGTGCTGGCCCTGCTGACCCCTGAACAGCGCAAGCAACTGGACGAACGCAAGGCGCGTCGACAACAAGGAGGCTTCAATGAACGTTAATTCGATCAGCTACAGCAGCTACACCAGCCAGCTTTCCACCGGCGGCAGCGACCAGGCGCGCCAGGCGCCGCCACCGCCGCCCGGTCGGCCGCCGGGCGAGGGCGGTTTCGTCAACGCGATCGGCTCGGCGCTGGAATCGCTGGGCGTGACCGACGTTGCCTCGACCGACAAGGACAGCGCGGCATCGGCCCTGGGCAGCTTCCTGCAGGAGCTGATGACATCCCTGCACGAGCAGGGCGAGGCAAACGGCGCCAACAACGCCAGCGGTGCGCAGGGCGAGGGTCCGGGCGGTCCGGGCGGTCCCGGCCGTCTGGCGGAAGACCTGCAAAGCCTGATCTCGTCACTGCAAAGCGACGCGTCGGAAAGCGGTGATGCTTCGTCGCTGGAGACTTCGTTCTCATCGCTGCTGTCCGCGCTCGGCGCCGACAGCAGCGATTCGCAGTCCAAGCTGGCCAGCTTCCTGCAGGCGCTGGCGGACAAGCTGCCGCAGGCGGGCAGCAGCGGCAACCTGATTAATACCACGGCATAAAAAGGAGAACCCTATGGACGCGCATGACCACGGCCTGGCCGCAGACCTGGAAGCAATGATGAACATGGGCAGCACCCGCCGCCGCTCGTTGCGGTGGCTGCTGGCCGGCGCGGCCACGCTGCCGCTGATTGCCTGCGGCGGCGGCTCGGACAGCACAAGCACCGACAGCAGCAGTTCCAGCAGCGGCAGCAGCACCGGCAGCACCGGCACCACGAGCGGAAGCTGTACCGTCATCCCGGAGGAAACCGGCGGGCCTTATCCGGGCGATGGCACCAACAGCAATGCCAGCGGCATCGTCAACGTGCTGACGCAAACCGGCGTGGTGCGCAGCGACATCCGCAGCAGCTTCAATGGCGCGAGCGGCACGGCGGCCGGCATCCCGCTGACGATCAAGCTGAAGATCGTCAACGCCAACAACAGCTGCGGCGCAGCCGGCGAATTTGCGGTCTACCTGTGGCACTGCGACCGCGAAGGCCGCTACTCCCTGTATTCGAGCGGCGTGACGGACCAGAACTACCTGCGCGGGGTGCAGGGTGCGGACGCCAATGGCGACCTGTCGTTCACCACCATCTTCCCCGGGTGCTATGACGGGCGCATGCCGCACGTGCATTTCGAGGTGTATCGCAGCCTGGCGCAAAGCACCAGCGCCTCCAACCGCATCAAGACTTCGCAATTCACCTTCCCGATGGCGACGCTGAACGAAGTCTATGCCACCTCGGGTTACAGCAGCTCCGCAAGCAACCTGGCGCGCATCAGCTACGCCACCGACAATATCTTCAGCGATGGCTACTCCCTGCAACTTGTCACTATCAGCGGCAATGTCACCGACGGCTATGTGGCCACTTTGACGGTGGCTGTCGCCGCCTGATGTTCCCAACGGGCGAAGCCGGCTTCGCCCCGTTTCCCCGTTTTTCGCCATTCCCCGAAACCGCTTTCGCCGCGGCCAGCGCCTCCCGAGGGGGCGGCGCTGGCACACGCCTTGCAATACTCCCTGCATGGTTTAGGTATTGGAGAAAGCATGGAACGTCTGCTCTGCTATCGGCCGGAACTGGAACTATCGCCGGCGGCGCCACAGGCAGCTTGGCGCGATGAAAGCCTGCCGCAAGCAGCCGAACTGCTGGCGGCGCGCCGCGAAGGCCGACTGCCGGCCTGGTTCCGCCATGTGGCGCCCGGCCTGGACGGCGTGCTGCCCAGGCTTGCCGACCAGGTGCTGGCGGCCGGGCCCAATGCCGGCCGCATGCTCGGCATGGAGCTGGAAGGCCTGAGCGCCGAAGACCGTGAATTCGAAACAGCGCGCCAGTTCATGCGCTTTGCCGGCTTGGCCGCCCGCCGCGCCAGGCAGGCCGCGCGCGGCGATCCGCGCCAGGTGCGACGCGCCGCGCTGAACATCGCGGCCAAGCAGTATGCACCGGGGCTGCTTCCCGCCATCGTATCCATCATGGAACGGCATCCCGTTCCACCATCCGCAGCATCACATCAAAGGGGGCTAATCATGCATGACATCGACCGTACCACCCTGGAATTCGGCAACGAAACTTCCTATGAAGGCGAGTATGAGTTTGGCGAATCGGAATGGGGCGGCGAAATGGGCCAGCAAGGGATGCTGACCGAAGCCGAGGAAATGGAACTGGCCAGCGAACTGCTGTCGGTGACCAATGAAGCGGAACTGGAGCAGTTCCTGGGCAGCTTCCTGAAAAAGGCGGCATCGTTCGCCGGCAATGTGATCCGCTCGCCGGTCGGCAAGGCCATCGGCGGCGCACTGAAAGGCGTGGCCAAGAAAGCGCTGCCGCTGGCCGGCGGCGCGATCGGCGGCTACTTCGGCGGTCCGCTGGGCGCCAAGATCGGCAGCGGCCTGGCATCGGCTGCCGGCAGCGCCCTCGGTCTGGAGGCGGAAGGCGAGATGTCGGGCGAGGACCGTGAATTCGACGGCGCCCGCACCTTCGTGAAGGTGGCTGCCGACACGGTGAATCGCGCGGCCCAGGCACGCGGCGGCGACCCGCGCCAGATCGCCATGCAGGCGGCGACAGCGGCCGTGCGCCAGCACGCGCCGGGCCTGCTGGCGCGAGCCGGGCAGCAGGGCGGCCAGCAGGGGGCCGCAGGCCGCGGCGCGGGCGGCATGGCCGGCGCGATGCACGGCAACGCCGGACGCTGGGTGCGCCAGGGCCGCAAAATCGTCCTGTACGGAGCCTGAGCCAAATGAGCCCGTACGCCGCCTGGATGCTGGCGCAGGAGGCGCGGTCCTTGCTGACGCGCCTGGCCCGCGTGCTGCCATTCGCCCTGATCGAGCCGATGGTACCCGCTGCAGCTTTGCTGCCGCGGGCGCAGATCGGCATCGAGCGCCAGCTGGTGGCGGGGCGGCGCGAGCTGCGGGCGATGGTGCGCGGCTTCCTGCACTGGCTGCGCAGCCCCGCCGGGCGGCGCGCCAGCCCGGCGCAGGCCCAGCGCCGCTTCACCTTCCTGCGCATGAAGTTCAATGCGGCGCTGATCCAGTTCGACATGTTCAACGACGTGGTGACGCAGCGCAGCGAACATCGCAACGGCGTATGGCTGGCGGGACTGGACGTTGCTTCGGCCGATGCCCTGGCCCTGCGCGGCGGCTATTACGCACCGCCGCCGGTGGTGTGCTACCTCGATCGCGGACCGGGGGCGGCGATTCGCCGCGCCCGCACACGGCTGCCGGGAGGCGGCGACAACCCCGTCGCCATCATCCGGGTGCCACGCGAACGCATGGTGGGCGCCAGCATCGCGTCCTCCTTGTTCCACGAGGTGGGGCACCAGGGCGCCGCGCTGCTGGACCTTGTGAACTCGCTGCGCCCGGTCCTGCAATCGCTGCAGTCCGGCGCCACCGGGCCGGCCCAGGTGTGGAAGCTGTGGGAGCGCTGGATTTCCGAAATCGTCGCCGACTTCTGGTCGCTGGGCAGGGTTGGCGTGGCTGCCACCCATGGCCTGATCGGCGTGGTGAGCCTGCCGCGCATTTTCGTCTTCCGCATCAACATCGACGACCCGCATCCGGTGCCCTGGATCCGGGTGCTCCTGAGTTGCGCGATGGGCGAGCGGCTTTATCCGCATCCGCAGTGGCAGCGCATGGCGCGCTTGTGGGAATCCTACTATCCCCTCGATGGCGTGCCGGAAGCCGACCGGCAATTGCTGATGGCCTTGCGCGATTCGATGCCGGCGCTGGCCGGCCTGCTGGCCAATCACCGGCCGGCCCTGCTGCGGGGTGCTTCGCTGCCGCAGGCGCTGCAGGTGGACCAGCGGCAGCCGGCCTACCTGGCATTGCTGTTCCGGCTGTGGCAGCGCAAGCCTGAGCGCATGTACGACGCTTCGCCGGTGCTGGTATTCGCCGTGATCGGCCAGGCGCGCGCGGACGGCATCCTGAGCCCGGAACACGAAAGCATCCTGCTGGGGCGCCTGCTCACGCACTGGGCCCTTCGCAATACCTTGACTGATATTTGAGGAGAGTTCCATCATGACGAAAACGAGTGCGGCGGCCGCAGGCAAAAGCGGCAAGATCGATGTCAACGTGCGGGCCCGGATCTCGGACGATCGCTGGGTCCCGGTGGCGCATGCGCACCTGCTGCTGGCGCAGCCTTCCGATGCGCAGTTGAAGCAGCTGCAGTTGCTCAATGAAGGCAAGGGCACGCCGGAAGAGGCGCGCAAGGTGATGGCTGCCTGGCCCGTGCTGCGCCCGACCCATACCGGCCCGAATGGCCATGCGCGCTTCGACGGGTTGGAGATCGGCACCTATTACGTCGTCTACAACAACGTCACGCCCTTCGACGATGATTTCGTGCGCTTCAACCGTGTCGACATCCTGGCCACCGACACGCGCGGTGAAACCGAATTCGTCCTGGATCCGAAGTTGCGGCTCGATCCGGTGTTCTTCGCCAACGGCGACAATCAGGACAGGCCCCACGGGCTGGTCGGCGACACCGTCTGGGTATCGGTGGCGCGCAGTGGCGAAGTCCAGTCCAATCCAATGGCGGGCATGTACTACGTTCCAGAGCCCCCGTTGCAGAGCCAGGCGCCCAAAGGCGTCAAGTCGAGCATGCGGCTGAACGCCGTTGGCACGACCGAAGTGGCGCTCAACATCTATATGGCCGCGCTGGAACCGGACGGCGTCACGCCGGACCCGAACGATGCGGCCCACTACCGCGCATCGGAGCCGATTATCGTCGACGAAGGCAACGCGACCCAGGTCAGCGGCACGATCACCACCCAGGCTTCCCGCACGGAAGCAGAATTCCGTCCGGTGCTCGCGCACTGGACGCTGATCCGCAACAGTGCCGAAGCGCTGTCCTTCAATACCTACAAGCTGTTCATCGACCACCTGTTCTGCAACGATGCCGGCGGCGACGTGCCGGAATTCGAACGCGGCCGCTTTGACGAGAAGGAGCGCGCGTTCCGCTTGCTGGAGAAACGGCGCACCCTGCCTTTCAGCGATTCCGATTCCTACCGGGTGCTGAAGGCCGCCACCGAAGCATTTGTGATGGTGAACTGCGGCGTGCTGCGCACGCCGTACGCCTTCCGCCCCCAGGAAGATGCCGATTACCTGGACCGGCGCGACCTGCCGGGCGACCGCAAGCTGGAGGACGAACTGGTCAAGCGCTACCTGACGGCGCTGGACCCGAAAACCCGCATCCTGCCTTACCTGGCCCTGATCCGCAGCAAGCTGCCGGACGTGCGCATCCATATGGACCACAAGGACCACCACGACGCCGAGCTGTGCGCGGGCTTCATCCGCGACCGCCTGGTCAACCCTTGCATGATGGAGCTGATCTGGTCGTACTGGCAGGAAGAGGGCATGCTGGTGCAGACCATGAACGCGATCACGCGCCGCTTCCAGAACGTGCGCTCCCCGGCCCATGGCAACGGTCCCGACCCGCTGGCCAATATGGAAGTGGACATGCTGCGGCCCTTGAACAACCTGCTGTGGGGTTATGTGCAGGATGAACAGCACCGCCTGAGCGTGGTGCGCCGCAATTACGAGTACGACCACCACTACGGCATCCACCTGGACGGCAAGGCCGTGCGCGATTTCCGCCCGGCCGACAGCCGTTCCAAGTTCGTCGAGGCCTTCCACAACCTGCTGCGCCAGCTGATGCCGTTTTACCGCCAGGACGACGACACCACGGTGAAGGCCGACGCTTTCCCGATCTTGAACGCGCTGAAGGAGGTGCACCTGATCCTGTCGCAGGGAGCGCACAACCAGTTCGGCGACCTGCCGTCCACTGCGCGCATCGAAATGCTGATGCAGCAATGGATGCTGGCGCGTCCCGAATTCCGCGAATTCCTGCCGACCCGGCTGATGGTGGCCCATCCCGAGCCGTGGATGGACCGCGTCGACGCGATGAAGAAGGTACAGGGCTGGAGCGACACCAGCATCGCGCATTTCCGCGACCTGGCCATGTTCGGCGAACAGCTGCTGCTGTCGATCCGTTACACCCACTGGAGCGACGTATACGACCCGACCGAGGCCTTTGCATGGGCGCGCTTCTGGCGTCCGCAGGCGCAAGGCTATATGCACGCGTACAGGGCGGTGACCGGTGTCGACCTGACCTCGGAAACGGCCAACCCGAAGCTGGAGGCGAGCATGCCGTCGGTGTTGCTGCGGCAGCGGCTGGAGGCCATGCCGCGCACGGCGTGAGGCGGCGGTGCGGGCCGACTTCACCAGCGCGCTGTACCTGGGCATGCGGCACGCCGCGCAATCGCTGCCTGCCTGGGACGAGCTGACGTTGGGGAAGCCGGCGGCGCTGGAACCGGTGCCGGGAGAAACGGAGCTGGGCGCCAGCCTGGCGCGGTTGATGGACTGTGAGGCGGCCTGCCTGCTGACCTCCAGCCTGCACCTGTTCTGGGACCTGTTTGGCTGGATGGCCGCGGCACGGGTTGCGCTGCTGGTGGATAGCGCGGCATATCCGGTGGCACGCTGGGGCGCCGAACGTGCCGGCGCACAAGGGGTGCCGCTGCAATGCTTCAGCCACGGCAATGCATCCCAGGCCGCGGCATTAGCCCGGCGCTGGCAGGAAGCGGGGCGCAGGCCGGTGATCCTGTCGGATGGCTATACGCCGGGCGATGCCGCCGCACCGCCGCTGGCGGCGTATGCCGACATTGCCGATTCGTTCGGCGGCTTGCTGCTGCTGGACGATACCCAGGCGCTTGGCGTAGTGGGCCTCGATGGCGGCGGATCGGTGGCCGAACATGGCCTTGGCGGAGGGCCGGTATTGGCGGGCGCCTCGATGGCCAAGGGTTTCGGCGCGCCGCTGGCGGTTCTCGCGGGGCCGCGCAAGCTGCTGGGTGGCTTCATGGCAGCCAGCGAAACGCGGGTCCATTGCAGCCCGCCATCGGTGGCGGCGGTCGCTGCCGCCCGCTGTGCGCTGGAGGCCAACCGCAGGCTGGGACGGGTCTTGCGCGAGCGGCTGCGTGAGCGGATCGCGCAATTGCAGGCGATCCTTGCCGGTTTCGGGATCGCCTGCATGGGCGGCGATTTCCCGGTCCAGCGAGTCGTGTTGCCGCCCTTGTGCGATGGAGAGGCGTTGCAGGGCGAACTATCGCTGGCAGGTATTGAAGTGCTGTTGCAGGGAACACCGGCAAGGCCGGTCCTCACTTTGCTGCTGCGGGCTGACCACAACGCACAGGAGGTGGCCTATGCCGCCCGCTCGATCGGACAACTGATGGAGGTGCTGCATGTTTGAGACAATGGAGTTCGAATGGCGGCCCAAAGGCGGCCGCCCAATGGGACGGGGCCGCGCCCGTCCCGCCCGCAAATTCCGCCCTGTGCCGGTGTATGGCGGCGGCTGGCCTTACCGCGCGCCGGTGTTCGAGCCGCTGCCGTTGCTCGAACCGCCCGCCGGCGACGAACCGGGTCCCGATGAAGGAGACGGCGACGGGGAAGTGCCGCCGACCATCGCCGCGGCAGTTGGGCGCATGCCGCCCGCCCTGCAGCCGGCCTATGCGCTCATCGCCCCGCTTGACCGGGCGCCGGGCGATCCGCGCACGCACGGACCCGGGCTGTACTACCTCGAGTTCACGGTCAACGGCCAGCGCCGGGGCTACAGCGGACAGGCCCGGCACATGGGCCAGCGCCTGGCACAGCACCGCATCTGCGCCGGCATGATGGGCATCCGTCCATCCGAAGTCAGCGTCTATGTCGCCGCCAACCTGGCGGACGACGCCGACCGGCGCCGGCGCGAACGGACCCTGCACGATACGATGTTCAGGCATCACCAGGGCGTGCTGACCAACCAGCGCCGCGAACTGGAGTTCGAGGTGCTGGGCGAAGAGCATGAAGCGCCTTGCGGCTGCAAGCGCTGCCAGCACGGCCCGTTCAGCTCCGAGCAGGAGATGGAACTGGCGATGGAACTGCTTGGCGTGCAAAGCGAAGAGGAGCTGGAGCAATTCCTGGGCAAGATGTTCAAGGGCGTCTGGAACGGCATCAAGAAAGTCGCCAAGCCGCTGGGCGGCATCCTGAAGGGCATCGCGAAGAAAGCTTTGCCCTTCGTCGGCGGCGCGCTCGGATCGTTCATCCCGATTCCTGGCGTCGGGACGGCATTGGGCCGGGCGCTGGGCGGTGCGCTGAGCAACGCGCTTGAGATGGAAATGCAGGAGATGCCGGAGGTCGACCGGGAAATGGAAGTGGCGCGCCGCTTCGTCCGCATTGCCGGCAGCGCTGCGCAGGCGGCCGGCGACAGCGACGGCAGTCCGCAAGCAGTGCGCCGCGCCGTGCTGGATGCCTTGCGCACCCATGCACCGCACTTTGGCAAGTCATGATCATCGACTGCCATTGCCACGCCGGCCCCGGCGACGGCTTGACCGGTCCCTGGGACAGCAACGCCGCGCTGGGCCGCTATGCCCGGCGCGCGCGCGAAGCCGGTATCGACCGCACTGTGTTGCTGGCCGCCTTCCATTCCGACTACGGCGCAGCCAATGCCGGCGTGGCGCGGCTGGTGGCGGCGGAGCCCGACCGCTACCTGGCGTTCGCTTTCGTGCACGCCCGGCGCGACGCGGGCCGCATCGGTGCGCTGGTGCGCAAGGCGGTGGAGGAATACGGTTTTGCCGGCATCAAGCTGCATCGCCACGATGCCCCCATTACCGGCGAGGTGTGCGAGGTGGCGCGGCACTTCGGGTTGCCGGTGCTGTACGATCCGGTCGGCGTGACGTCGGTGGCGGAGCTGCTGGCCGAGCAGTACCCTGACGTGAATTTCATCCTGCCCCACCTTGGCAGCTTTGCCGACGACTGGTCGGCGCAATTGGCGCTGGTCGACCACCTGGCGCGGCACCGCAATATCTACACCGACAGCGCCGGCGTGCGCCGCTTCGACCTGCTGGAGCAGGCAATCCGGCGCGCCGGTGCGCACAAGGTCTTGTTCGGCACCGACGGTCCATGGCTGCACCCCGGCGTGGAACTGGAGAAGATCCGCTTGCTGCGGCTGGGGGCAGGGGATGAAGGCCTGGTCCTGGGCGGCAACCTGCTGCGCCTGATCGGCCGTGGCTAGGCCGGCGCATTGCGCGCCTTGCGGCGCAGTTGCAGCGTGCGGTCGGTCACGCCCAGGCGCAGCGCGGCGCGCTGGTTGTTGTCGCCTTCCTGCTGCAGCACCAGCTGGATGGCCGTGTCGGTGGCAGCCTGGCCGATGCGCGACAGGTTGACGCCCAGGTCGACCGCGCGGCCGATGGCGTTGATAAAGGCGGCATCGGGCCAGTTGGCGCCGCCTGTGGCCGGCCGCTCTTCCGGCGGCACGTCGCCGATGGTGAGGGGTCCCGGCCCGATATGCCGGTGCCAGATGCGTGCCACGGTCTGGCGCAGGTCGCGCACGTTGCCCGGATAGCTGCGCGTCAGCAGGTACTGCCGTACGGCCGGATCGAGGTCGACATCGTGCCCGCCAAGCTGGCGCAGGAAGTGCTGCACCAGCGGCAGGATATCGCCCTGGCGTTCGCGCAGCGGCGGCGTGCGGCAGCGCCAGGCCGCGATGCGGTAATACAGGTCGGCGCGAAAGGCGCCGCGCTGGACTTCCGCCTCCAGGTCGCGGTTGGTGGCGCACACCAGGCGGAAGCGCGTCGGATGCCAGTCATTGCTGCCGACGCGGCGGTACTGCTGTTCCTGGATCACGCGCAGCAGCTGCGCCTGCAGCGGCAGCGGCAGCTCGCCCACTTCATCGAGGAAGAGCACGCCGCCGTTGGCAGCGGCAAAGGCGCCGTCGCGCGCGCTGTAGGCGCCCGTGAAGGCGCCGCGTTCATGCCCGAATAGTTCGCTGCCGGCCAGCTCCGGCGACAGCGTGGTGCAATCGACGACCGTGAGCGGGCCCGGGCCGCCTTGCAGGCGGTGGATTGCCTGCGCCAGCAAGTCCTTGCCGGTGCCGGTTTCGCCGGTGATCAGGACGGGGGAATCGGTGAAGGCCGCAACTTCGACCAGGCTTTGCAGCATGCGCCGCCACGCCGAGCTTTGCCCGACAAGGCATGTGCGTATGCGTTCGGAGGACATAAGCTGCGCCACCTCGTGCCAGCGCTCCAGGCGCGCCAGCACCTGCGGCAGGATCGCGTCGCCGTTGCGCCACAGGAGCAGGTCGGATGCGCCCGCAGCGAGCACTTCCCACATGGCGTCGGCAGCCATTTCGCCTGGATCGCAACAGATGGCCAGCATTTGCCGCGCGCCGGCGGCCTGCAGGTAGGCGGCCAGATCGCCGTCCCACTGTTTGAATATGAGGATGGAGGCGTCGCTGTCTTGCGGTGCTTCGATGAGGGATACGCCAGCGTCGGACAGATCGATCCGCAGCCTGTTGCTGGCATTTGCCGGCGCCTTGCTGGTCGCCAGGATGCAAGCTGAAAGCGCCATTTAGTCGCCCTCCGGATTGACTGGAGGTCAACTATAGTCCGAAATCAGGAGAGGTTGCCTTGACTCGGCTCAATCGTGCGCCGCAGTGCGGCGCACGATCCACAGTACAAATTTACTGCTTGACGCAGTCCACGAAGTAGTCTTTGCGGCCGTTCACTTCGCGCTTGACCAGGCCGTGCACGTCGGTCTCGAAACCTGGGAAGCGTTCGTTGAAATCACGTGCAAAGCGCAGGTAGTCCACGATGGTCTTGTTGAAGCGCTCGCCCGGGATCAGCAGCGGGATGCCCGGTGGGTATGGCGTCAGCAGGATCGAGGTGATGCGGCCTTCCAGGTCGTCCAGCGCCACGCGCTCGATTTCGCGGTGGGCCATCTTGGCAAAAGCGTCCGACGGCTTCATTGCAGGCACCATGTCCGACAGGTACATCTCGGTGGTCAGGCGCGCCACGTCGTAGGCTTTGTAGAAGTCATGGATCTGCTGGCACAGGTCGCGCAAGCCCATTTGTTCATAGCGCGGGTTGGCGGCCGAGAACTCCGGCAGGATGCGCCACATCGGGGCGTTCTTGTCGTAGTCGTCCTTGAACTGTTGCAGCGCGGTCAGCAGTGTGTTCCAGCGGCCTTTGGTAATGCCGATGGTGAACATGATGAAGAAGGAGTACAGGCCGCACTTCTCGACGATCACGCCGTGTTCCGCCAGGTATTTGGTCACGATCGACGCCGGAATGCCCGTCTCGCCGAACTGGCCGTCCAGCGACAGGCCCGGGTTGACGATGGTGGCCTTGATCGGGTCGAGCATGTTGAAGCCCGGCTTCAGGTCGCCGAAGCCGTGCCACTTCTTGCTCTCTTCGGTGAAGATCCAGTCTTCCTGCGAACCGATGCCTTCTTCGGCGAAGCTGTCCGGGCCCCAGACCTTGAACCACCAGTCCTGGCCCCATTCCTCGTCGATCTTCTTCATTGCGCGGCGGAAGTCGAGCGCTTCCAGGATGGATTCTTCCACCAGGGCGGTGCCGCCCGGCGCTTCCATCATGGCCGCTGCCACGTCGCAGGAGGCGATGATCGAGTACTGCGGCGAGGTCGAGGTGTGCATCAGGTAGGCCTCGTTGAAGGCGTCCTTGTCCAGCTTGACGGTCTCGGAATCGCGCACCAGCACCTGCGAAGCCTGCGACAGGCCGGCCAGCAGCTTGTGGGTCGACTGGGTCGAGAAGATCATCGACTCCTTGGCGCGCGGGCGGTCCTTGCCGATCGCGTGCATGTTCTTGTAGAAGTCGTGGAAGGTCGCGTGCGGCAGCCAGGCTTCGTCGAAGTGCAGGGTATCGATCTTACCGTCCAGCATTTCGCGCAGGGTCTCGACGTTGTACACCACGCCGTCGTAGGTCGACTGGGTGATGGTCAGGATGCGCGGCTTCTTGTTGGAGGCAGCTTGCGCGAACGGGTTGTTGGCGATCTTGCGCTCGATGCTCTCCATCGAGAATTCTTCCAGCGGGATCGGGCCGATGATGCCCAGGTTGTTCCGGGTCGGCATCAGGAACACAGGAATGGCGCCGCACATGATGATCGAGTGCAGGATCGACTTGTGGCAGTTGCGGTCCACCACGACGATATCGCCAGGCGCAACCGTCGAATGCCACACCATCTTGTTGGAGGTGGAGGTGCCGTTGGTGACGAAATAGGCGTGGTCGGCGTTGTAGATGCGGGCGGCGTTGCGCTCGGACGCGGCAACAGGGCCAGTGTGGTCCAGCAGCTGGCCCAGTTCTTCCACTGCGTTGCAGACGTCGGCGCGCAGCATGTTCTCGCCGAAGAACTGGTGGAACATCTGGCCGATCGGCGACTTCAGGAAGGCGACGCCGCCCGAGTGGCCCGGGCAGTGCCAGGAGTAGGAACCGTCGTTCGCGTAGTGCACCAGGGCGCGGAAGAAGGGCGGCGCCAGGCTGTCCAGGTAGGACTTGGCTTCACGGATGATGTGGCGCGCGACGAATTCCGGAGTGTCCTCGAACATGTGGATGAAGCCGTGCAGCTCGCGCAGGATATCGTTCGGGATATGGCGCGAAGTGCGGGTTTCGCCGTACAGGTAGATCGGGATGTCAGCGTTCTTGTGGCGGATCTCGGAAACGAAGGCGCGCAGGGAAGCCAGCGCGAAGTCGGTTTCTTCCGGGGTGCCGCCGCCGAATTCCTCGTCGTCGATCGACAGCACGAAGGCCGAGGCGCGCGACTGCTGCTGTGCGAATTGCGCAAGGTCGCCGTAACTGGTCACACCCAGGACGTCCATGCCTTCGTTTTCCATCGCCGCGGCCAGGGCGCGAATGCCCAGGCCGGACGTGTTCTCGGAACGGAAATCCTCGTCAATGATGACGATGGGGAAGCGGAATTTCATCGATGTTCTCCAGGCGCGACCAAGCGCCTCAAAAAAATAAGACCGGGAGTATCGCAGAAATTCCCGGCCGGGGGTGAAAATATTTACAGCATCGCCAATACGCCGAGGCCGAGGCCCACGGCAGCCACGCCGTAGGTGGCATACATCAGCCATTTACGGTTGGTCAGCAGGGTGATCGCAGCCAGCGCAATCGCGATTTGTTCCGCCGTGGTGGCCAGCGCCCATTGGTGGTGCTTGTGCAGGGCGTGGTCGGACTTATGGTCCCACTCGGCCGACTTGGCTTCCCATTCCTCGGCATCCTTCTTGATGGCGTCTTTCTCTTCCTTGTAGCGCAGCACTTCGGCCTTGTACTTTTCCACCTCGGCGTTCGGCAGCAGCATGGCCAGTTCGGCCAGGTTCTGCTTGGACGATTTGGACTGGTAGTAGTTCCAGCGGTTGGACGCTTCGGTCTTGGCGATGGCGGCATTGTTCTTGAACAGCGCCGCATCGTTTTGCGTGGCGCCGCCCTGGTAGCCGAAGATGGCGCCCACGGTAGCCAGGATGGCCGTTGTCACGGCGATATTGCCCGAGAATTTGTCGTTGCTGTGTGCTGCGTGTTCCACGGCGTGGTCATGCGGGCCGTGGACGTGGAAACCGTGTCCGGACATGTTTTATTTCCTGGTATAGCTGATAAATGAATAAGGCAGCCCGGCTGCCGAAACGTGATCCTCGCGCGCTGCTTCCCGCCATCCGCCTTCGGCCAGCACGGGGAAGAAGGCATCGCATTCGTAAGTGCGGTCGATGCGGGTGATTACAAGCCTGTCAACCAGCGGCAAGGCTTGCTCGAAAATCTGGCCGCCGCCGATCACGAATGCGTCACCGTCCCCAGCCACCAGCGCAAGCGCTTCCTGAAGCGAACCGACGCGCTCCACGCCCTCATGCCGCCAATCCGCATTGCGGCTGATGACGATGTTGCGGCGGTTTGGCAAAGGACGGCCGATCGAATCGAAGGTCTTGCGGCCCATGATAATCGGGTGGCCGGAAGTGAGGCGCTTGAAGTGCGCAAGGTCTTCCGGCAAGTGCCACGGAAGAGTGTTGTTGATGCCTATGCCATTGCTGGAATCAGTGGCAACGATGATGGTCAAATTTGTCATGGCCGACATTATATATCGGAGCACTTTGCAATTCGGTCACGTTGCGGAATTGCGCCACCGCAATTTATTTTGGCCTTGGAACGGGGCCTTGTGACCATTGGAGAGTTTTGACGGGGGTGTGGCGGCGTATCGTAGCTTCCAGCGCGCTAGGAATTACTGCTGAGTAATTCTGTTTGTTGGTTTTATAACGATACGGACCCCAGGAGAACCCCTGATGAAACACCCACTCAAGCATCCCCATGGGAATGCCGGGCGCGCTATTCTCGCATTGGCTGATGGCACCCTGTTTGACGGCATCGCGATCGGTGCCAACGGCTCCACGGCTGGCGAAGTCGTCTTCAATACCGCCATGAGCGGGTACCAGGAAATCCTGAGCGACCCAAGCTACAGCCGCCAGATTGTCACTCTGACTTATCCGCACATTGGCAACACGGGCGTCAACCGCGAAGACGGTGAAGCGCCGCTGATCCATGCGGCCGGCCTGATTGTGAAGGACGTGCCATTCCTGGCATCGAACTTCCGCAGCGAGCAGGACCTGTCGTCCTGGCTGGCGGAACAGGGCGTGGTGGCGATCGCCGGCATCGATACCCGCAAGCTGACCCGCATCCTGCGCGAGAGGGGCGCCCAATCCGGCGCCATCGTCGCCGGCGGCACTGCGGACGATGCGTTGCGCCTGGCGCGCGGCTTTCCCGGCCTGTCTGGCATGGAGCTGGCGCAGACCGTCACTACCGCGGCGCCATATGAATGGACCGAAACCGAGTGGATGCTCGGCCAGGGCCATGGCAGGCAACTGCAGCCGCGCTGCCATGTGGTGGCTTATGACTTCGGTGTGAAAGCAAATATACTGCGCATGCTGGCACAGCGCGGCTGCCGCGTTACCGTGCTGCCTGCAAAAGCCGGCGCCGCCGCCGCCCTGGCGCTGAACCCGGACGGCATTTTCCTGTCGAACGGGCCGGGCGACCCGCAGCCTTGCGATTACGCGATTGAAGCGGCGCGCGAGCTGATTGAACGCGGCGTGCCGACGTTCGGCATCTGCCTTGGCCACCAGATCATGGCGCTCGCTTCCGGCGCCCGCACTGTGAAGATGAAGTTTGGCCACCATGGCGCCAACCATCCGGTGCAGGACGTCGAGACCGGCCGCGTAATGATCACTTCGCAGAACCACGGCTTTGCGGTCGATCCCGACTCGCTCCCGAATAACTGCGCAGTCACTCACATTTCCCTGTTCGACGGTTCGCTGCAAGGCTTCCGCCGCACCGACAAACCGGCCTTCTGCTTCCAGGGACACCCCGAGGCCTCGCCCGGGCCGCACGACCTGGCGCCGCTGTTCGACCGTTTTGTCAGCATGATGGAGGGCGCGCGCCATGGCTAAGCGTACCGATATCCAGCGCATCCTGATCATTGGCGCCGGCCCGATCGTCATCGGCCAGGCCTGCGAATTCGACTACTCCGGCGCCCAGGCCTGCAAGGCCCTGCGTGAAGAAGGCTACGAAGTGGTGCTGGTGAACAGCAACCCCGCCACCATCATGACCGACCCGGGCATGGCGGACGTCACCTATATCGAACCGATTACCTGGGAAACCGTGGCCCGCATTATCGAAAAAGAGCGCCCGCAGGCCGTGCTGCCGACCATGGGCGGCCAGACAGCGCTCAATTGCGCCCTGGACCTGCACCGCCATGGTGTGCTGGACTCCTTCAACGTAGAGCTGATCGGCGCTACGCCGGAGGCTATCGACCGCGCCGAAGACCGCGCCAAGTTCAAGGCTGCCATGGAGCGCATCGGCCTGCAGTCGGCCCGCTCCGGCATTGCCCATACCATGGCCGAAGCCTGGCAGGCGCAGGAGCGCCTCGGCTTCCCGGTGATCATCCGCCCGTCCTTCACCATGGGCGGCAGCGGCGGCGGCATCGCCCGCAATGCCGACGAATTCACTGCGATCTGCCTGCGCGGCCTTGAGCTGTCGCCGACTTCCGAACTGCTGATCGAGGAATCGCTGATCGGCTGGAAAGAGTTCGAGATGGAAGTGGTGCGCGACCGCAAGGACAACTGCATCATTGTCTGCTCGATCGAGAACCTGGACCCGATGGGCGTGCATACCGGCGATTCGATCACGGTGGCGCCGGCCCAGACCCTGACGGACAAGGAATACCAGATCATGCGCGATGCGTCGCTGAACGTGCTGCGCGAGATCGGCGTGGATACGGGCGGCTCGAACGTGCAGTTCGCGGTCAACCCGCAAGATGGCCGCATGATCGTGATCGAGATGAACCCGCGCGTGTCGCGTTCCTCGGCACTGGCCTCCAAGGCCACCGGCTTCCCGATTGCCCGCGTCGCCGCCAAACTGGCGGTCGGCTTTACGCTGGACGAGCTGCAGAACGACATCACCGGCGGTGCTACCCCGGCTTCTTTCGAACCGGCCATCGACTATGTGGTAACCAAGATCCCGCGTTTCGCTTTCGAAAAGTTCGCCGGCGCGAACGACCGCCTGACCACGCAGATGAAGTCGGTGGGCGAGGTGATGGCGATGGGCCGCACCTTCCAGGAGTCGTTCCAGAAGGCCCTGCGCGGCCTGGATATTGGCGTCGACGGCCTGCAGCGCATCGCCACCGGGCGCGACGTGATCGAGCAGGAGCTGCGCCTGCCGGGGCCGCAGCGTATCTGGTACGTGGGCGAAGCCTTTGCGCAAGGCATGTCGCTGGCCGAGGTCAACCGCCTGTCGCACATCGATCCATGGTTCCTGGCTCAGATCCAGGACCTGGTGGAAGTCGAGGAATGGGTGGCCACGCAGCAGCTGGGCGGTTTTGACCGCCATGTGCTGCGCCGCCTGAAGGAACAAGGCTTCAGCGACCGCCGCCTGGCGGACCTGCTCGGCGTGCATGAAGATGCGGTGCGTGCGCAGCGCCACGCCCAGGGCATCCGCCCCGTGTACAAGCGCGTCGACACCTGCGCCGGCGAATTCGCGACCCGCACCGCCTACATGTATTCGACCTACGACGAGGAATGCGAAGCCCAGCCGACCAACGCGCGCAAGATCATGGTGCTGGGCGGCGGCCCGAACCGGATCGGCCAGGGCATCGAATTCGATTACTGCTGCGTACATGCTGCGCTGGCGATGCGCGAGGATGGCTACGAGACCATCATGGTCAACTGCAACCCGGAAACCGTGTCGACCGACTACGACACCTCCGACCGGCTGTATTTTGAATCGCTGACGCTGGAAGACGTGCTGGAAATCGTCGCCATCGAAAAACCGGAGGGCGTGATCGTGCAGTACGGCGGCCAGACCCCGCTCAAGCTGGCCCTGGCGCTGGAGGCGAACGGCGTGCCGATCATCGGTACCTCGCCGGACATGATCGATGCTGCCGAGGACCGCGAACGCTTCCAGAAGCTGCTGCACGAACTGGACCTGCGCCAGCCATCCAACCGTACCGCCCGCAACGAGCAGCAGGCGGTGGCGATGGCCGAGGAAATCGGCTACCCGCTGGTGGTGCGGCCTTCTTATGTGCTGGGCGGCCGCGCCATGGAAATCGTGCACGAACGTGCCGACCTGGAACGCTATATGCGCGAAGCGGTCAAGGTTTCGCACGATTCGCCGGTGCTGCTGGACCGCTTCCTGAACGATGCCATTGAAGTGGACGTTGACTGCGTGAGCGACGGCAGCGAGGTGGTGATCGGCGGCGTGATGGAGCATGTGGAGCAGGCCGGCATCCACTCGGGCGACTCGGCCTGCAGCCTGCCGCCGTACTCGCTGTCCGAGGCCACCGTGGCCGAGATCAAGCGCCAGACGGTGCGCCTGGCGCGCGGCCTGAATGTGGTCGGCCTGATGAACGTGCAGTTCGCCGTGCAGCGCCAGAAAGCCGACGGCCGTACGGTCGACCGCGTCTACGTGCTCGAAGTGAATCCACGCGCCTCGCGCACCGTGCCCTTTGTTTCGAAGGCGACCGGCGTGCAGTTGGCCAAGGTTGCCGCGCGCTGCATGGCCGGTCGTTCGCTGGCCGAGCAGGGCGTGACAGCGGAAGTGATTCCGCCTTATTACAGCGTCAAGGAATCCGTTTTGCCGTTCGCTAAATTCCCGGGCGTGGACACCATCCTCGGGCCGGAGATGAAATCCACTGGGGAAGTGATGGGAACCGGAACCACGTTCGGCGAAGCCTTCCTGAAGGCCGAGCTGGCGGCCGGGGTACGCATTCCGCTGGCCGGCTACGTCTATATGCGGGTGCGCAAGGCCGACCAGGCGCGCGCAGTGGCGCTGGCGCGCGAACTGGCAGACGCCGGCTACCTGCTGTGCGCCAGCGAAGTGACCGCCGCCGTGCTGGAAGCGGGCGAGGTGCCGGTCAATGCCATCGAAGACGAAACCCTGCTTGGCCTACTGGCCCTGCGCGAAATCGCGATGGCGGTGGTCACGGTGGACGAAAAGCGCACGGCAATCGCCGCTACGCGCAGCCTGCGCACGGCAGCACTGGCCTCCGGGACCGTCATGTTTACCACGATCGCAGGCGCCGAAGCGGCGGCCGAAGCCCGCAAGCATGCCGATAACGCCACGGTTCGTTCGCTGCAGGAGCTGCACGCCATGGCCGGCAGCGAGCAGGGCCAGGCCTTGCCGCAGGCGCCGCGTCCCGTGCCCGGCGCCGCGGACCTGGCCGCCGCCGCCTGGCAGATGCCGGAGCGCCGCACCCAGTCGCGCCAGCGCAGTGTCGGCGTGGAGCCGCTGAAGGTCTTCATCCGCCAGCCTTTCACCGAATCGGATGAACGCGAGCAGCGCATGATCGGCGAGATCATGCAGATGATCGACAGCGCCAACGGCTTACCGCACGCTTTCGACTATCTCACCGGCTTGCAGGCCGAGAGCGCCGACACCTTCCGCGCCTCGTTCGAACGCAAGCAGGGCTTGCCGTTCACGCCGCAGAATTTCCGCCGCCACCGGCTTGCATTGCTGGAGCAGGCGGATGTCATGGTCAACATTCGTGTTGGAATGAGCGAGAGCAGTGCATTCGAGTTGAGCTATCACATATTCAAGGGCCGCCGAACACCTATCCTGTTCCTGGTGTGGAAGGGCGCGCCGATCAAAACCACGCTGCTGCGCGAACTCGATGACCTGGTGGATATCACCTACATCGAATTCGACGACGTTTCCGAATTGCGTGGCCGGCTTCATCAGTTTTTCAAATGTTTGGTAAAGGAGTGAGCGATGTTCAATAATTTCAAGATCAAAACCCTGCTGGTTGGCGTGCTGGGTTTGCTGATTGGCCTGCTGGCGATTATCGGCGGCCTCGGAATCCTGAGCGCGGAGCGCTCGGTCGGCCTGGTGAAGGACGTTACGGTTGCGAACCAGAAGAATATCGCGGAGCGCAATGCGATTCGCCTGGACATGGAAACGGGCCGCAGCCAGATCCTTCAGGCCCTGCAGCACAATCCTGAACTGGCCTGGAGCAAGCTGCATGACCACCCGCTGACCAATCACTTCAACATCGTCGAGGAAGTCACGGCGCGCGTGAACAAGCGCTGGGAGGGCTACCTGGCCAGCATCAAGTCGCCGGAAGAGCGCAAGCTGGCCGAAGACTGGTTTGCCAAGAGCGATGGCCTGGGCGTTGAGCACGTGCGCGCCGCCACCACTGCCGTGAGAGAAGGCCGTTGGGACGATGCGGAAACGGTCCTGATCAAAAAGCTCAACCCGTCCTACCGCATTGGCGACGGCGCGCTGAAAGCCCTGTCCGAGCACGCCGACAAGCGCATCGAAGCCGATGCCGCAGCGGTGGCTGCGAGCCTGAGCCGTAACAGCACCACGGTCACCGTGGTCCTGGTATGCGGCCTCGCATTGAGCGTGTATGCCGGCCTGGTGCTGATGAAGGCGATCTCCACGCCGCTGGCGGAAGCGATGGACGTGGCGCATCGCGTGGCCGACGGCGACCTGAAAGGGCAGGCAACCAAGCATTCGGACAACGAATTCGGCGAACTGCTGCGGGCCCTGGACAAGATGCGCGACAACCTGGCCGCGATCGTGACCGAGGTGCGCGGCGGCAGCGACACGATTTCCAGCGCTTCGGCCCAGATCGCGGCCGGCAATATGGACTTGTCCGACCGCACCGGCGAACAGGCCGCCTCGCTGGAAGAAACCGCCTCCTCGATGGAAGAACTGACCAGCACCGTGCGCCAGAACGCCGACAATGCGCGCCAGGCCAACCAGCTTGCCGTTTCGGCATCGTCCGTCGCCACCAAGGGCGGCGAGGTGGTCGAACAGGTAGTGGCGACCATGGGCTCGATCAACGAGTCGTCCAACAAGATCGTGGATATCATTGCCGTGATCGACGGCATCGCCTTCCAGACCAACATCCTGGCCCTGAATGCGGCGGTGGAAGCGGCGCGCGCCGGCGAACAGGGCCGCGGCTTCGCGGTGGTCGCCAGCGAGGTGCGCAACCTGGCCCAGCGTTCGGCCGCCGCAGCCAAGGAAATCAAGCAATTGATCGACGATTCTGTTGGCAAAGTGGAAAGTGGCGCCAAGCTTGTCAACCAGGCTGGTTCCACAATGAAGGAAATCGTGACGAGCATTCAGCGCGTGACTGATATCATGGGCGAAATTACCAGTGCCACGCAGGAACAGACTGCAGGCCTGGAACAAATCCACCAGGCCATCAATGAGATGGATACAATCACCCAGCAGAACGTGGCGCTGGTGGAGGAAGCCGCTTCGGCGTCCACGGCATTGCAGGACCAGGCCAGCAGCCTGTCGCGCATTGTCAGCGTGTTCCAGATCGACAGCCAGCGCCGCGAGCATCCTGCCGCAGTGCAGGCGCGCGCAGTGATCCAGGCGGTACGCACCAAGCCGGCATTGCCGGCCAAGGCCAAGCCTGCCCTACGTGAAACCAAGGCGGCTTCGCGCAAGGTCGCCAACAGCGAGGTGGGGGATTGGGAAGAGTTTTAATGAAGGAGTTTGATTGGATTACAAAGCGTTTCAGCACTTAGTCCGTCGGCTGGAGCTGGATTCAAATGCCAGCCCGGAGACGTTCCGCCGCAAGGTCTTCGCAATCAGCCTGGCTGCCTATGCAATCCTGTTCGGATTGCTGGCCGGGCTGACGGCATTACTCGTCCTGCTCATTCAATGGGCAATCGAGTCGCACCGCGCATTTGCGATGATCAAGACCGGCCTGGCCGGCCTGTTCCTGCTTTCGCTGCTCTTCGTTGTCCTGCGCGTGATGTTCATGCGCCTCGATCCGCCCATGGGACGCGAACTGGCGCGGGAGGAGGCGCCCAAGCTGTTCGATATCCTCGACAAGTTGTACAACAAGCTGAAAGGCCCGCGCATCCAGCACGTCCTGATCACGGATGAATATAACGCGGCGATCGTGCAGCACGCCCGCTTCGGCATCTTCGGCGGCTACCGCAACTACCTGCTGGTCGGCCTGCCGTTCCTGCTTGGCTCCACGCCCAAGGAAATGCTGTCTGTGCTGGCCCACGAATACGGCCACCTGTGCGGCGACCACGGCAAGGGTTCGGTCCGGATCTATCGCCAGCGCCGCCTGTTCGTCGCCATGTACCAGCACCTGGAAAGTAGTGCGGACGACAACGTGGTCAGCGCGGGAATCGTTCGCGCCCTGAAGCGCTTCTTCCCATACTACAGCGCGTATACCTTCGTACTGTCGCGCCAGGACGAGTACGAGGCCGACCGCACTGCCGTGGAAATGGCCGGCCACACGGCGACCGCGCACATCCTGGTACGCAGCAAATTGCTGGGCGAATGGATTGCCCGCGATTTCTGGCCCAGCATGTATGAGAATGCGGATCGTCTCGAACGGCCGCCGTTCATGCCTTTTTCTTCAATGCGGCTGGCGATCAAGGCCAATTACGATGAATGGGCAACCAGGAAGGCGCTGGACGAGGCCTGGGCCAAGGTTTCGGACCTCGACGACACCCATCCCTGCCTGCGCGAGCGCCTCGATGCAATCGAAATGGCGCCCGACATGCCGCCTCCGGTGGATACCTGCGCGGCTGATGTGATGCTGGCATCCGGCGTGGGCAAGAAGCTGGAAGCGGAGCTCGACCAGGATTGGTGGGAAGTCAACTCTCGCGGTTGGGTGCATCGCTTCCGCCACGTGCAGAGTTCGCGTGCCCGCATCGGCGAACTTTCCGTAACGCCGCTGGCCAAGCTTTCGGTGCAGGATTTGATGGAGCTGGCTTCGCTGAAGCTGGAATTCGAAGATACCGCTTCCGCCAAGCCGGCGGTGCTTGAACTGATCAAGCGTCCGGGCGGGCCTTATCCACGCGCCTCGCTGATGTATGGACGCGTGCTGGTGGCCGAAGGCGACCGCCGTGGCGTCGACCACCTGCGCGAAGCTGCCCTGAACGAGCCAAGGCTGCTGGATGAAGCCGCGCAACGCGGCTACCAGTTCCTGCTGGAGCGGGACGGCGAAGCCGTGGCCAATCGCTGGTGGGGCAGCATCGTGCCCCAGGACGAAACGGCTTAAACCGCCATCGGCGCCGTCAGCGGCGCGTGATGCTGGTAGCCTTCCAGCGTAAAGTCGGAAGGCTCGATCTTCTCCAGCCATTCCGGTTCGTATTTGCCGGTTTCCGCGAACGATGGCACGCGGCTGTTGATGCGCAGCTGCGGCAACGGCAGCGGCTCGCGCTTCAACTGCTCCTGCACCATTTCCATGTGGTTCTCGTAAATGTGCGCGTCGCCGATAAAGTAGCTGAACCAGCGCGGCTTGTAGCCGGTCAGGCGCGCCACGAGGTGCAGCAGGGCGGCGCCTTCCGCGATATTGAACGGCGTGCCGAGGCCAATGTCATTGCTGCGCACATAAAGGCACAGCGAGATTTCACGCGTGGTGGCGTTCGGGATGAACTGGTACAGCAGGTGGCAGGCTGGCAGCGCCACCTGGTCCAGCACCGCCGGGTTCCAGCCGTGGAACAGGATGCGGCGGCTCGAAGGGTTGTTGACGATGGTGTCCAGGCACTCGCGCAACTGGTCGATGGCCTTGTACATCAGGATTTTCCGCACGCCGTCTTCTTCCAGCGGCGCGACCTGGCGGAAGCCGTTGAGCTCCGCGTCTGCAATCTGCGCGGCCGCGCCGGCGTCCAGCACCTTGTAGCCTGGCCACTGGCGCCATTGCACACCGTACACCGGGCCCAGGTCGTCGGTGCCGGTGCGGTGGGGATTGGCCAGCCATTGGGCGTTCTCGTTGGCGTTCTGGTCCCATACCTTGCAGCCCAGGGCGCGGAAGTCGGCGGCGCTGCGGGAGGCGCGCAGGAAGGCGCACAGTTCGCCGACCACGGATTTGAAGGCCAGCTTCTTGGTCGTGACAGCGGGGAAGCCGTCGTTCATGTCGAAGCGCATCATGGCGCCGGGCACGCTCAAGGTGCGGATGCCGGTGCGGTTGTCCTGCCAGCTTCCTTGTTCCAGCACGGTGCTGATCAATTCTTTGTACTGCTTCATGCGTTTCTCCGATTATCGTTTGTTCCCGCGGCCGCCGGTCTTGGCGGCAGCAGCGCGGCCTGCAGCGCGGGCGGCCGACTTGGCGCCGCGCGTTGCAGTAACGACGACTTTGCCGCCGCCACCGCTGCCTGCACGACTGCCAGTGCCAGTGCCAGCGCCGGGACTGCCAGCGCGCGCACCGTAGATTGGTCCGCGCGAGCGTGGTTTTTCTTTTGGCGGCAGCTCTTCTTTCAGACCGCCAAAGCCGCCTGCAGGACGCGGCGCATCATCTTTCGAAGGCGCTTTTGCCGCCGGTCGTTGCGGCTTGACTGCTCCCTTGGCCGGCTTGGGGGCAGCAGGGCGAGCGGCAGGCGCAGCCGGCGTGCCGGTCGAGGGCACGCGGTGGTCGGCCTCGAAGCCGGCTTCTTCCTGGCGCGGCAGCACCGTGCCGGTCAGTTTTTCGATGGCGCGGAGCAGGTCGACTTCATCCGCGCAGACCAGCGAGACTGCTTCTCCCTCGGCGCCGGCGCGGCCGGTGCGGCCGATGCGGTGCACATAGTCTTCCGCGACCGTCGGCAGGTCGAAGTTCACCACCAGCGGCAGCGCTTCGATATCGAGCCCGCGCGCAGCAACGTCGGTGGCTACCAGGATTTGCACATCATTTGCCTTGAAGCGCTTCAACGCTTTGATGCGGGCCGGTTGTGGCTTGTCGCCATGGATCGAATCGGCCGAGATACCTTCGCCCTGCAGCAGGTTGACCAACTGCTCGACACCTTTACGCGTCTTGACGAACACCAGTACCTGGCCCCAGCCTTGCTGGCGCAGCAGGTGCACGAACAGCTCCGGCTTGTTGCGCTTGTCGGTCGTGAACACATGCTGGCGCACGGTGCGTGCGGCCGTATTGGGTGCGCTTGCCTGCACCGTGAGCGGATCGCGCAGCAACTGTTTCGCCATCGCGCGGATCGAGTCCGGCATGGTGGCCGAGAAGAGCAGCGTCTGTCGCTCGGCTGGCAGGACGGCAAACAGCAAATCCAGGTCGGCCGCAAAGCCAAGGTCCAGCATGCGGTCGGCTTCATCCAGCACCAGCGCTGCCAATTGGCCGAATTCCAGTGCCCCTTTGCGATGCAGATCCAGCAGGCGGCCGGGCGTCGCCACCAGCACGTCCAGGCCTTTGCGCAGCCTGGCCAGTTGCGGCTCCATCGGGACGCCGCCGTAGGCCACGGCGGAACGCAGCGGCAGGTTGAAACCGTAAGTGTGGAAGCTCTGGTAGACCTGGTCGGCCAGTTCGCGGGTCGGCACCAGCACCAGGCAGCGCACATGGTTAGGTGCGGCCTGTTCGCCTTCCATGGCCAGGCGCTGCAGCAGGGGCAGGGCGAAAGCGGCAGTCTTGCCGGTGCCGGTTTGCGCGGCGGCCAGCAGGTCGCGGCCGGCCAGTACGGCGGGAATAGCTTGTTTCTGGATTGGCGTCGGCGTGTTGTAGCCAATCGATTCGAGAGTGCGAAGGAGCCCGTCAATCAGGTCCAGCGAGGCAAAACTCATAGCGCGTCGCTCCATAAAGTGAGGGCTTGGCGGACTTGTTCGTCCGATAGTGCAAGCAGGTTGTCGCCGACATACCATTCGGTATAGCTGGTGCCGGGCAGTTGCGCGTGCGCGGCGCGGTTCAGCAGCCAGACGCCTTGATGCGCCGCGACTTCGTTACGAACCTGCAGCAGGCGGTCGCGGTCGACCGGCACATGGATATGCAGCATATTCGCATGCGGCTGCGAGGGGTTGGCGCGCAGTCGCGGGTAATCGCGCAAGGTGTCGTACAGCCATTGCGTACGGCGGAAATATTCGGGCATGGCCGCCAGGCGTGCATCGAACTGCATGGCGGCGGCGACCACGTAAGGCGTGCGGTGGATCACGTTGCCGCCCTGGCGGCGGAACCATTCCTGGGCGCGCGCAACGAACGCCCGGCTGCCGAGCAGCATGGCTCCGCCCAGGCCGCCAATGCCCTTGTACAGTGAAACGTAGACGCTGTCGAAGCCCGCCGCCACGTCGGCTGGGGAACGGCCGTAGCCGACGGCCGCTTCCCACAGGCGCGCACCGTCCATGTGCAGATGGATGCCCTGTTCGCGGCAATGGGACTTGATCGCGACCAGCTCGTCCCAGCGCGGCGACTGGCCACCCAGTTCGCGGGCAGGCAACTCGAGCGAGACCGCTGCCAGGCGCTCAGGCACCGCCTGCAGTTCGGCGAGCGTGAACGGGCGGTGCAAGTCGCCCAGCTGGATGGCCTGGAAGTGATCGAGCAACTGGTGGTTGCCGCGCTCGTGCTTGAAGATGTGCGCTGTCGGATGCAGTGCCACCAGGCGGCTGCCGCGCTCCATGCAGGCCAGGCGCAGGGCCGTGACCTGGGTCATGGTGCCGGTGATGCAGAAGGCCGCCGCTTCGAAACCCAGCAGCTCGGCGACCTTGTGCTCGAAGGACTGTATCAGCTCACCTTCGCCATAAACGTCATGGGCGATGCCGTTCGCTTCGCACCATCTGGCCATGGCGGCAAAAGTCTCGGCCGGCGAGTGCTGGCGGTGGCCCGGCAGGGCAATGTTGCAACTCTGGCGCAGTTCGGCGTCGGTCACGTTGCGCCTCAATGGGTCACGTGGACATTGTGGAATTGCAGCGCCGCCAGGTTGGCGTAGATCCCGCCCAGCGCCACCAGCGACTGGTGGGTGCCGGTTTCGACGATCTTGCCGTCTTCCATGACGATGATGCGGTCAGCGCGCTGCACGGTAGCCAGGCGGTGCGCAATGATGATCGTGGTGCGGCCAACCATGGCCGCTTCCAGCGCGCCTTGCACCAGGCGTTCGGACTCGGCATCCAGCGCGCTGGTTGCTTCGTCGAGCAGCAGCAGCGGTGGATTTTTCAGCAGTGCGCGGGCAATCGCGATACGCTGGCGTTGGCCGCCGGACAGGCGCACTCCGCGCTCGCCGAGGAAGGACTTGTAGCCGTTCGGCAGGCGCTCGATGAATTCGTGGGCGGCAGCCAGGCGCGCGGCCTGGATCACTTCCTGGTCGGTCGCGTCGGCGCGGCCGTAGCGGATGTTTTCCATCGCGTCGGCCGAGAAGATCACCGTATCCTGTGGCACGATGCCGATGGCGCCGCGCAGGGTGTGCAGGTCGAGCAGGCGGATATCGGTGCCGTCCAGGCGGATCGCGCCCGATTGCGGATCGTAGAAACGCAGCAGCATCTGGAACAGGGTGGTCTTGCCGGCGCCGGAAGGGCCGACTACGGCAATGGTCTCACCCGGCTTGATATCGAGCGTTACATGATCCAGGGCCAGGGTGTCGGGACGCGAGGGATAGCAGAACGACACTTCGGCCAGGCTCAGCGCCGCGCCATTGGCGGCGCGCGGCGGCAGGGCCTGCGGCTGCGCGGGGTTCTGGATGTCGGAGCGCACGGCCAGCAGTTCCAGCAGGCGTTCGGTGGCGCCGGCTGCGCGCTGGGCCTCGCCCATCACTTCCGACAGGGCGCCAATTGCTCCTGCGACGATGGACGCGTACAGGATGAACTGGCCCAGGTCGCCGCCGGTCATGGTGCCTTCCAGCACGGCGTGGGCGCCCAGCCACAGCACGAACACGATGGTGCCGAACACCAGCACGATGGCCAGCATGGTCAGGAATGCGCGTGCCTGGATGCGGCGCATGGCGGTGCTGAAGGCGCCCTCAACGGAGCCGCCGAAGCGTTTTGCTTCGAGGTTCTCGTGGGTGAAGGCCTGCACGGTCGGCATGGCGTTCAGGATCTCGCCGGCCATGGCGGAAGCATCGGCTACGCGGTCCTGGGAATCGCGCGACAGCTTGCGCACGCGGCGGCCGAAGATCACGATCGGCAGCACCGTCAGCACCAGCAGGCCGATGATGATGGAGGACAGCTTCGGGCTGGTCACGAACAGCATCACCAGTCCACCAAGGAACAGCAGCACATTACGCAGGGCCATCGAAATGCTGGTGCCGACCACGCTCTGGATCAGGGTGGTGTCGGTGGTCAGGCGCGACAGCACTTCACCGGTCTTGGTGGTCTCGAAGAACTCCGGGCTTTGCTGCACCACATGCGAGTACACGGCATTGCGGATGTCGGCAGTCACGCGCTCGCCCAGCCACGACACACTGTAGAAGCGCGCCGCTGTGGCCAGCGCGAGGACGGTTGCGACCGCGAACAGGGCCAGGAAGACTTCGTTCACATGGGCCGCGCTGCGTACGCCCGCATTGGCGCCGAAGCCAAGGTCGATCATCTGCTTGAAGGCGTAAGGAATTGCCAGCGTGGAGGCGGCGGCCACCACCAGGGCGATGCCGGCAATGGCGAAGCGGTTGCGGTAAGGCTTGAGGAAGGGCAGCAGGCCCCTGAATGCAGCCAGGCTGCCTTTCTTGAGTTCCCGGGCTTCAGGCTGGCCGTTATTGGTGGTGCTCATTGCGTATTCTACGTTCTTGTTCAAAGTTTCATCGGACGGAAATAGCCCGTCAACTCCAGGTAGCCTCGGCCTGCCGGCTTGCCGCGGCGGGCGACAGTCACTGCGCCCTCCCAGTACACCGCGCCAGTCGAGCGGCGCGAATCCAGCTCCTGGTCCGGTTGCAAAGGACTGACCTGCCACTGTTCTTGGCCGGTGGTGATCAGGGTGGCGACGGGATACTCGGCTTGGGTGCGCGGCGACTTCCATCGCACCTGCGGGGTAAAACTGACCTGGTCCTGCGAATAGTGCGTGATCTTACCGGATGCATCGCGCCATGTCGCGTGGGCCCATAGTTTACCACCTTGGCGGTCCCTTATCTGGAATGCCATCAGTGCGCCGCCATCGTCCAGGTTGATGCCGGCCCAGTCCCAGCCCGAGGCGGTTGGGTCGAGCACCTGGCTTGACCATTCGTGATCTAGCCATGTGACTCCCTGCACGGCCACGGGGCTGGCATTGCGGCGGGCCAGGGTGCCGCTGGTGCGCAATTGGGGCTTGCTATAGTAATAACTTGCCTGTTCGGGCTTCGGGCCTTTGCGCGAGAAGCCGGCATCGCCTTGCAGCAGCACGGGCTGGGTCGGCCGCAGCGTTAGCGCGAGAGAAAACTCGGCGGCATCGATGTCGACCTGATAAGTGCCGTCGCTGGAGCGCTGCATGCGCCAGCCATCCAGCTGCACGTCGGTGTCGTGCGTGGCTGCAGTGGCGAGGCCGAAGCCGGCGCGTGCAGTACGCTGGTCGTGCAGCAGCTTGCCTTGCGACGGGTCGGATAGCGCGACATGGGCCAGGACGATGTCCTTCGGCGCGAACTGGCTCGGGTTATCGCGGCCATGGCCGGTACTGCTGCGGAAGAAGGTGACCTGGTAGCCGAACTGGCGGCCGTCGCCGGTATCCAGCCAGCCGGTGGCGTACCACCATTCCGTCTTGAAGCCGGGATGGGCGCCGAAGTCGCGCGGGAACTGGAGCTGGACGCCCGGCGTGACGGGCGTGAAGTCGGCCGCCCGCAGCGGCAAATTGATTGCCAGCGCGAGCAAAAGGCAAAGCAGGGCGCGCATTACCAATCCTCCCTGACGGCGCGGATCGGGCCACCGGAAAGCGCCTGGCGGCCGGCGACCAGCGCAGTGGCTGCGGAAGACAGGAGCAGCGCAAGGGCGACAGTGCCCAGCAGCGGCCAGGGATAGTGCATCTGCATCGTCCAGTGAAAAGATTGGGGGTTGATGACGTGGACCAGCACCAGGCTGATGACCCAGCCGAGTGCGAAACCGGCCAGGATGCCGAGGGTGGTCAGGGCGGCGCCTTCCAGCGCCAGGATGCCCAGTACCTGGCCGCGCGTAACGCCAACGTGGCGCAGCATGCCGAATTCGCGCGCCCTCGCCAGCGTCTGGGCGGAGAAGGTGGCCGCTACGCCGAACAGGCCGATGACGATGGCGATGGCTTCCAGCAGGTAGGTGACGGCGAAGCTGCGGTCGAAAATTCTTAGCGTCAGGTTGCGGATTTCTGAAGGGACGCTGGTTTCCAGCAGGTCGCCGAAGGGGAGCTTGCGGATGTTTTCCTGGACCTGCGCCGCGCTGGCGTTCTTGGCCAGCCAGATGGCGGCGTCGCCGGCGTCGCGGTCGCCCGTCATGGCGATGTAGTCGGACCGGCGCACGATGACGGCGCCGCCGGCGCGGGCGTAGTCGCGCCATACGCCGGCAACACGGAATTCGCGTTGGTCGCCCTGCAGCGGAAGACGCAATGTGGCGCCGATGTGCAGGCCGTACAGGTCGGCCATCGCTTCCGAGATCCAGGCCGGCGGCATGGAGCCGGCGGCCACTGCTGCGGCCATGGATGACGCGGGCGTGGACTCGCCGACCAGGACCATGGCCCTGCCAGGATCGGCAGGATCGACGTCCCGCGCCAGCACGGCTACATTGGCGCGATCCGGTGCCAGCGAAACGGAGCGCACACGCAGGAACTCGATGCGGGCGATGCCGGGCACTGCGCGCAGGGCATCCTGCTCGGCGGGCGAGAGGCCGCCCGTGGCGCCGGCCGACCCGCTGCGCGCATACACGTCGGCAGGCAGGATGCGCAGCACCCACTCATCGACCGAGGTGCGGAAGCTGGCAACCATGATTGCCATCGCCACCATCAGGCTGAAACTCGCCAGAACGCCGCCGAGGGCGATGCTCGCCTGGCCCGATGCGTTGGAGAGCCGTGTCAGTGCCAGGGCTCGCACCGGGTTCGCTGTCCTGCGGCGGGCGAGGGCGCTGAACGCCATGCCCGACAGCCGCGGCATCAAAGCGATGGCGCCAACCAGCAGCAGCGCGATCGAAAGGTAGCCGAAGATCGGCAATTCGAGTACCGGCGGCGCGAACGCCATGGCCGCAGCCAGGCCGAGGCAGGCCAGGCCGGGCCAGGGCCGCGAAAGGGGCCGCAGCGCAGTTTCGTCGGTGCCCGCCTTGAGGGCCACGGCAGGCCGTGCGCGGGCTGCGTCGAAGGCGGGCGCCAAGCCGCCGAGCAGCGCAACGCCCAGCCCAAGCGCGAAGTAGGCCAGAGCGGCGGCCGGCGCCCATTGCACGCTCGGCTGGACGCCAGCGAAATAGCCAGCCCCAAGGTCGCCGCCGAAGAGCCGCAACACGGCGGCTGCCAGTGCGTAGCCGCCAGCCACGCCGAGCGCCGAACCGACGGTCCCCAGCAAGGCGCCCTCCAGCAGCACCTGGCGGATCAACTGGCGCCGCTCCAGGCCCAGCACGCGCAATAGCGCAAATTCGCCGCGCCGCCTCAGCACGGACAGGGCCTGCGACGAGAACACCAGGAATGCGCCTGTGAACAAGGCAACCAGGGCGAGCACGCTCAGGTTGACGCGGTAGGCCCGGCTGAGGTTTGCATTGCGGCTTTCCTGCTCGGCGTCGTTCGGCTGGCCGATCCGGAACCGGCCGGGAAAATCATGTTCCAGGCGCGCCGCCAAAGAGCGCTCGAAAGCATTTCGATCGACGCCATCGCGCAGCTTCAAGTCAACGCGCGAGAGTTTGCCCAGTCGCTGGAACTGCCATTGAGCTGCCGCGATGTCCATGACCGCGAAACGCTGGCCGACGCGGGCGCGTTGCAGCGAGCCGGCCACGCGCAACACGGTCACCTTGCTGCCGGCTTGCAGCCGTAGCTCGCCGCCGGGCCGGGATTGCAGCCAGTTCATGGCGGCTGGCGACAGGAAGATGGCGTCGTCGGCCAAAGTATCGTAGGGAAGATCGTCTTCCGGCGCGCCAATCAGGTCCGGCGTGATGAAGCCGGCACGGAATACGTCCAGGCCAATGATCTTGAGGGCCTGCCGCGCACCGGGCATCGAGGCGTCGAATTCGAGGACAGGGGATGCGACCGCCACTTCAGGCAAGCGTGCCAGCGTCGGGTAGACTGCCTCGTCAAACGTTGCCTCGGTGCCGCTTACCTGGATATCGGCCTGGCCCGACAGGCTGTGGACGGCGGTGGTAAATTCGTTCAGCGCCGCCGCGTTGATCAGATGGATGGCAAAGCCCAGCGCGACGCCGATCGCGATCGCCGCGATGGCGGTCAGCGCCCGCACCGGGTGCGCGCGCCATTCGCCTATGGCCAGCCAACGCGTCAGCCGCCGCATTCCAGCTGGTACATGTCGGCGGCGCGCTTGGCTTTGACCTTTGCGCGCTCCGTGTTCTGGAGCGTGGCGCCGCGCGCATCCTCGTCCGCCCATTTCTGCTGCATCTGGAGTTTTTTGCATTTCTTGTTGTGGCTGGCGACAGCCCGCGCCTCTGCCAGGCTTTCACGCTCCTCGCGCGCTTCGCGCTTGCGGCGCTGGTTCGCAAGTTTTTCGGCCTCGCGTTCCTGGCGCTTGAGGTCCGCAGCAGCAGCGGGATCTGCCGCCGGCGCCGGCGGCACTTCGATGACGCTTGCCACGCCTTTCGCGCATGGCTGCTGCGAGTAGCTGACCTTTCCATCGACGGTGCACTTGTGCAGGGCTTGCGCCCCTGCAGGAAGCGCCGTGGCCAACAGCAGCAAGGGCAGGAGTTTCATAGTATTTTCCCGGGATTCATCAGGCCCAAAGGATCCAATGCGGCTTTGATCGCCCGCATCAGGTTCAACTCCACCGGCGACTTGTAGCGCGCCAGTTCATCGCGCTTTAAAGCGCCAATCCCATGTTCGGCCGAAATCGAGCCGCCAAATGCGGCTACGGCATCGTGCACCACGCGGTTGACCGCCTCCTGGCTATGCAGGAAGTCTTCGTTCGCCACGCCTGCTGGCGGCGCAACGTTGAAATGCAGGTTGCCATCGCCCAGGTGTCCGAAGCACACCAGCTGGCAGCCGGGAAATGCCGCCTGCAACTGCGGTTCGGTGCCGGCGATGAAATCGGCAATCGACGACACCGGGAGCGAAATATCGTGCTTGATGTTCTTGCCGTCGGCCGCCTGCGCCAAAGGAATATGCTCGCGCAGGTCCCACAGGCCGCGCGATTGGGTGGCGGAGCTGGCAACGACCGCATCCTGCGCCACGCCCTCATCGAGTGCGGCGCCAAGCGCGCGTTCAAGCAACGCCGCCGCATGCTGTTCCGATTCGCTGCTGGCCAGCTCCAGCAATGCATACTGCGCATGCTCTCCGGACAGCGGCTGCGGCAGGGCCGGGAAATGTTTAGCCACCAGGCGCAGGCAATAGGCCGACATCAGTTCGAAGCCGGTCAGGCTGGCGCCGCAGTGGTCCTGCATGATGGACAGCAGCCGCAATGCAGCGGCCGGCGACTCCATCGCGGCAAGCGCCGTGACGGAAGCCTTGGGCTGCGGATAAAGCTTGAGCACCGCGCCGGTGATGATGCCGAGCGTGCCTTCCGCGCCGATGAACAGGTCGCGCAGGTCATAGCCGGTATTGTCCTTGCGCAGGCCGCGCAGGCCGGACCAGATGTCGCCTTGCGGCGTGACGACTTCCAGACCCAGGCAAAGCTCACGCGTATTGCCGTACCTGAGCACGCCGGTGCCGCCCGCATTGGTGGACAGGTTGCCACCGATGGTGCAGCTGCCTTCGGCTGCCAGCGAAAGCGGGAACAGGCAGCCTTGTTCGGCCGCCGCTTCCTGTGCGTTCTGGAGAATCACGCCCGCATCGACGGTCATGGTGCGGTTGACCGCATCCACCTTGCGCACCGTCTGCATGCGGGCAAGGGACAGAACGACTGCAGTGCCGCTGGCATCGGGCACGCTGCCCAGCACCAGGCCCGTGTTGCCGCCTTGCGGCACCATGGGAATGCGCGCATCGACGCACAATTTGACAGTGGCGGAAACCTGTTCGGTATCGGCTGGCCGCAACACGGCAAGCGCACGACCGGTAAATCGCCCGCGCCAGTCGCGCAGGTAAGGCGCCATGCCCGCTTCGTCCGAGATAACGTGCGCGTCGCCGAGCAGGGCGCGGCAAGCGCCGAGGAAAGCGGAATGTTCCATATTTACTTGGTCTTGCTGGTGTTGACCTTTTCCAGCAATTCGCGGGCCGCCTGCCTGGCGGCCTTCTTGTATGGCTGCACGTACAGGATTGCGCACAGGAAGTAGACCACCACAATGGCCACCTCGCCCCAGCCCAGCCACGGCGTGACCTTGTCGCCGTATGCGCGCACCACGCCTTCGATGAAGTAAATCAGGATCATCATCGACGTCCACTGCAGCGTGTAAATATCGCGCTTGATGACGCCAAGCAGCGGGAACAGCAGCGGTACTGCCTTCAGCACCAGCCAGGAACCGCCCGGTTTCAGTGGCGAGAGCCACATTTCCCAGGCCACGTTCCAGATAATCAGCAAGGCCAGGCTGGCGATGGCGCCCCAATGGAAAAGTTTATGCTTCGTGCTATTCATTTCGTCCCCGCAGCTTGACGGCCGCTTCGGCCAGCCGGCGGCCCATCGCGACCGCCAGGCGTTTTTCATCATCCGTGAACGGCTTCTTGCCGTCCAGCCCCGACCAGTGCGTGGCGCCGTAAGGCGAGCCACCGCTGGTCGTCGTCATCAGTTCGGGATGGGTGTAGGGCAGGCCCATGACCATCATCCCATGGTGCAGCAATGGCACCATCATCGTCAGCAGCGTCGACTCCTGGCCGCCGTGCTGGCTGCCGGTCGAGGTGAAAACGCAAGCCGGCTTGCCGGACAAGGTGCCGGACAGCCACTGCGCCGACGTTCCATCCCAAAAATACTTCATGGCTGCGGCCATGTTGCCGAAGCGGGTGGGGGAGCCCAGCGCCAGGCCATCGCATTCTTCCAGGTCCTGCAACTCGACATAGGGCGCGCCGTCCAGCGGTACTTCCGGTTCGGTCGCTTCCGTCACGGTGGAAACAGCCGGCACGGTACGCAGGCGGGCGTCGCAGCCCGGTACAGATTCAACGCCCTGGGCAATCATCTCCGCCAGTTTACGTACGGATCCGTGCCTTGAATAATACAAAATTAGAATTGTGAGGTTAGTTCTGTTCATCGTTGCTATTATATGGCCCTTTGCACAAGTTGCATGACTAATAAGCTTCACTGATGGTTTTTAAGTCCCTCTATTCCAACGTTGCCCGCGCCTGCACGAAAGGCGTGGCTGAACTGCGCGCGCTGTCCTGGACCGAGTTGCGCGACCTGATCCAGTTCGGCCGCCGCCGCCTGCGCGAGGAAAGCCTGCCACAGGTCGCCGGCGGCCTGACGTTTACGACCGTTTTCGCGCTGGTGCCGGTCTTGACGATCGCACTGGCGATCTTCACGACTTTCCCGATGTTCAATACTTTCCGCACTGCGCTGGAAGCGTATTTCATCAAAAGCGTAATGCCGAAGGCGATTTCCAGCACCATCCTGGGCTACCTGACCACTTTCGCGGCCAAGGCGACACGCTTGTCGGCAGTGGGCGCGGTGACGCTGGTGCTGACATCCGTCGCGATGATGAGCATGATCGAGCGGGCCTTCAACCGTATCTGGCGCGTCAAGACCGAACGCCGTCTGGTGCGGCGGGTCCTGGTGTACTGGGCCCTGATCACGCTCGGACCCTTGCTGATTGGCGTGTCGATCAGCCTGTCGACCCATTTGTTCGACGCCACCAGCGGGCTGGTTGGCAGCGTGACGGGTCCGATTTTCTACACCTTGCTCTCGGTCCTGCTGACGACACTGGCTTTTACTTTCCTTTACATTACGGTGCCAAACCGGATGGTGGACTGGCGCGACGCGATTTGCGGCGGCGCCCTGGCGGCGGTGTCGTTCGAGCTGGCCAAGCGCGGCTTCGCCATCTTCATTACCCAGGCGCCGACCTATTCGAAGATTTACGGCGCGCTGGCAGCCCTGCCATTGTTCCTGCTGTGGATCTACGTGTCCTGGCTGATTACGCTGCTGGGCGCCTTGCTGACTGCCGCGCTGCCGGTGGTGAAGTACGAACGCTGGTGGCATGAGGCAGTGCCGGGCGGTGAATTCGTCGATGCCATGGCGGTGCTGAAAGTGCTGCACGAAGCGCGGGAGCAGGGCGATAACGCGGCCGTCAGTTCAGCCGAGATGCGCGGACGTACCCGCCTTGGCTTCGATGAAATGGATGCTTTGCTGGAAAAGATGCTGGTACCAGGCTGGGTCGCGAAAGTGAAGATCGCGCCGCCTCCGCGCGTGCAGTTCGGCAAACGGGTCAGCGAAGGTGCGGACAACTGGGTGCTGCTGGCCAACGTCCACAAAATCACGGTGGCGGACGTCTACCGCCTGTTCGTATTTGGCGGCATGTCGCTGAACGCCGGCGTGCTGGCCGATTCGGATGATGAAATGGACCGCCAGGCCAGCCGTGATGCAGCCAGCCTGGCGCGCCAGGTTGAAACCGCGGTGGAATCCGGGCTTGGCGTTACGCTGGCGGAGCATTTCGGCGCCGCCTGAGCGCGGCGGCTTAGCGCAGGAACGCCACCAGGGCGTCCAATACCGCGTCCGGCTGCTCGGCCATCATCTGGTGGCCGGCATCGACCGTCACGGTCTTTGCGCCCGGCAGTGCCGCCTGCAGCGCCTTTGTGCTGCGCGGCGGCGTCATCATATCCTTGCTGCCAAAGATGAATTGCACCGGGCAGCGCACGCTTGCAGCTGCCGCTTCGCCATTTGCATAGCTGTTGCAGGCTGTGAAATCGGTATGGAACAGGAGGTCTTCGCCTTGCGCGGAAATGCGCTCCATCAGCCGTTTCGACATCCCGCTCACATAGAATCCCGGACCAGGGCAGGATGGCTTTTGCGCGTAAGAGCTATGCGACCAGATATTGACCATGTCGATCGCATCGCCCTCGGCTTCGCGCGCGGCGTCGAGCAGCGCATCGGAAACCTTCATCGGATAGGTTGCGCCAAGCAGCGCCAGGCGCGTAATGCGTTCGGGGGCGCGGTGCGCGGCCTCCAGCGCGATCAGGGAACCCATGCTGTGGCCAACCAGCGCAGCCTGTTCCACCCCTGCAGCATCCAGTACGGACAGCAGCCAGCCGGCCATCTCCTCAACGCTGCGCAAAGCGGCGCCTCGGCTGCGGCCATGGCCAGGCAAGTCGACCGCCAGCACGCCAAAACCGTGGTGCGCGAGGTAGCGCGATTGCAGCGCCCAGACCGAGTGGTCGTTCTGCGCCCCGTGAATCATGACCACAGTGGGCAGGGGCGGGTCAAACGCCTTGCCGCCCGTATAGCAGTAGGAATCGCCAAACATCATGCTCAAGCTCCTTTCTGCGAGGCCTTGAGGCCGCGTGCCAGGTCTTCGAGCAGGTCGTCGGCGTCCTCCAGGCCCACCGACAGCCGCATGGTGCCTTCCGCGATACCCGACGCGGCCAACTGGTCGGCCGGCACGCGGAAATGCGTGGTGGAGGCAGGGTGGATGACCAGCGAACGCGCATCGCCCACGTTTGCGAGGTGGGAGAACACTTTCAGGCTATCGACAAAGCGCTTGCCGGCAGCGCGGTCGCCTTTCAGCGTGAACGAGAGAACAGCGCCGGCGCCCTTCGGCAGCAACCTGGCCGCGAGAGCGCGGTCCGGATGGCTCTCCAGTTCCGGGTAGATCACTGATTCCACAGCAGGATTGGCGAGCAGGAATTCCGCCACGCGGCGCGTGTTGGCGACGTGCCGGTCCATGCGCACGGCAAGCGTTTCCACGCCCTGCAGGATGGCGAAAGCATTGTGTGGACTCATCGCCGCGCCGAAATCGCGCAACCCTTCGCGGCGCGCGCGCAACGCAAACGGCGCAACGGTCGATTCTTCGGCGAAGACCATGCCATGGAACCCGTCATAAGGCTCGCAAAGCTCGGCAAAGCGACCTGTAGCCTCATAAGAGGACTGCCAATCGAACGTGCCGCCGTCGACCAGGACACCGCCGATAGCGGTGCCGTGCCCGCACAGGAATTTGGTGGCGGAGTGGAATACCAGGTCCGCTCCGTGGTCAAATGGCCGCAGCAGGTAGGGCGTGGTGAAGGTCGAATCGACCATGAGGGGCAGGTGCGCCTCGTGGGCAATCGCCGCCACGCTGGGGATATCCAGCACGTCCAGGCCCGGATTGCCCAGCGTCTCGCCGAACAGCACCTTGGTATTCGGCCGGATCGCAGCGCGCCAGGCATCCAGGTCGCGCGGGTCGACAAATGTTGTTTCAATGCCGAAGCGCTTCAGCGTATAGCCGAGCAGGTTGTGCGAACCGCCGTACAGAGCCCGCGACGCGACGATGTGCGAACCCGCGCCGGCAATCGTGGCCAGGCCAAGGTGCATCGCCGCCTGGCCGCTGGCGGTGGCAATGCCTGCCACGCCGCCTTCCAGCGCTGCCATTCGCTCCTCCAGCACCGCATTGGTGGGGTTGGAGATGCGCGAATATACGTGGCCGGCTCGTTCCATATTGAACAGGGCTGCCGCATGGTCGGAGTCGCGGAAGGCAAAGGATGACGTGAAATGGATCGGAGTTGCGCGGCTGCCGGTAGCCGGATCTGGCGTGGCGCCCGCATGCAGGGCGAGGGTATCGAACCCGGGATATGTTGGCTTTGTCATGGTTGCCATGCTATCGTGTTATTTAGCTTGTGAATACTGTTGCGTTTTGATTAATCCAACTATGGATTTTTCGCTTGGCATACGCTAAATTCGATGGTAAGGCTTACAATAAAACCATAATCACCACCGGACAGGACGGCCCAAAATGAAAGTATCTGAAATCCTCCAAGTCAAAGGGAACATCCTCTACACGATCACTCCGGACCAGCCGCTGGTCGAAGCGGCAAACACCATGGCCGAAAAAGACATCGGTTCGCTGGTGGTGATGGAATATGGTGACCTGGTCGGCATGCTCACGTTCCGCGAAGTGCTGAAAGCGCTGCACGCGAACCAGGGCTCGGTCGGCGGCGGCACCGTGCGCAAGCACATGGATGACCACCCGATCACCGTGACCCCGGACACCGAAGTCAATGAAGTGCGCCGCATCATGCTGGAAAAGCATGCGCGCTACCTGCCGGTGATGAACGCCAAGACCCTGCTGGGTGTGATCTCGTTCTACGATGTGGCGCGTGCCGTGCTGGAAGCCCAGAGCTTCGAGAACCGCATGCTGAAGGCCTACATCCGCGACTGGCCGGCCGAAGAAGAGGAAAAGTCGGAAGGCTGATGCCTCCACCGATCAGCGAAGCCGCCTGCGGGCGGCTTTTGTTTTATGATTTCCTTATTGGAGGTCAGTCTTGATTTCAGCTGCCGCGTCCATTCTCGCCGAACTGATAATCCCACTAGTTTCCTTGGTATTGGAGGTGTCCATATTCGTACTTCTTGCGAGCATTCGGCCTTGGCGATACCTGATTTCCTCAGCTTTTCGTGGCGAGATTGATGCGAGGTATGTAGGCAGGAATCAAGTAATCAAGTTGTGGCATTTGCTATGGGGTAGCGTCCTTTTAATGGCGAGTATTGCGGTCGTTGTCGGCGTTACCTGGGCTTGGCTGCACATGAGAACGGAAACTCAACCGCCGCGCAGCCTTCGTCAGCTAGGCGTTGAAAAAGCCGAGCAAGTCATTATGGAGAATGTCCGGAGACATCAAAACAAGCAAAATTAATCGCCTCGACTGCGGACTCTGCGGCAGGCTGATTGTTTTCGTCAAAAATCGTCTGTTGTTACCCATCATGGGACGGTGACGTCCAAACCGAGCGTCTTGCTGAGGAAGAAAGTGACGAGCCCCAAGCCCAGCAGCGAAAGCACGAAAGCTGCGGCTACCTGGCCACTGGCGCGCAGCAACGCGCGCTTCTCCTTGCGACGTTCCTTCTCTTTCCGTCCTTGATCGTAATGCCACTTGATGGCGTAGAACATGCCCGTGCCGAGCACGAGAACCTTGAACGTTACTAAGACTATTGGGATCCATTCCATCGTTTTGCGTATTTCCTGGCTATTACTCAGCACTATCTGGTGCGGCTGCACCTCTTGATGCATACTACCTGAAAGCAATATCCATACATTGAGACAAATTGTCCCAGTTGAAATCCATACAAGACGAAGATCCGGCGCTATGGTTGCCACAATTGACAGTGCGCGGCGGGCCACGTTTCCTGCAGATCGCGGACGCGCTACAGGCGGCAGTGGCAGGCGGCTCGCTGAAACCGGGTGATCGTTTGCCTCCGCAGCGCCAGTTGGCAGCACAGCTGGACGTCGACCTGACGACGATCACGCGGGCATACGACGAAGCCAGGCGCCGCAACTTGTTGGAGGGTCGCGGCGCTCGAGGCACATATGTAGCGGCGCCGAAAGTCGAATTGACCTCGATCCTGGACCTGAGCATGAATACCCCGCCACCGCCGGTTGGCGTGGACTTCGACGACATGTTGAAACAAGGTTTATCCCAGGTACTGATGCGGGCAGATAACGCATTGCTGATGACTTACCACCTGGCTGGTGGAAGCGATTCCGCCCGCAAGGCTGGGGCCAGATGGCTCGAACCGATGTTTGGACACTTGGATTCACGCCAGCTTGTTGTCTGTCCGGGTGCTCAAGCTGCAATCGCCGCCTTGGTTCTTGCGCTGACCGAGCCTGGCGATGTCATCCTTGCAGAGCCAATGTGCTATCCCGGCTTGCGTGCCGCGGTTTCTCAATTCGGCCGGCAACTCATTGCGGTTGCAGCGGACAAGCACGGAATGGCACCCGGGATGCTTGAGGAAGCGTGCCGCCAGCATAAGCCAAAGCTGGTCTACCTGAATCCGACGTTACAGAACCCGACCGCCATCACGATGCCGGAACGGCGGCGCAAGGAGCTCGCCAGCATCGCGAAGCGCTTCAATGTACGCATTGTCGAGGACGATCCCTACTGGCTGCTTGCCGATGCCCCGCCGCCACCGGTTGCCACGTTTGCGCCTGAACAGGTGTACTACATCTCAACCCTGTCGAAATGCCTGACGCCCGGCTTGCGCGTGGCCTTTGTGCTTATGCGCGACCCGCACGAACGCGAGCGTTTCCTGGCCGCGCTGAGATCATTTGCGCTGATGGCCGCTCCGCTGATGGCAGCACTGGCCACTCAGTGGATCTTCGATGGTTCGGCCGGCAGTTTGGTGGAAGGCGTACGCAAGGAGGCGCACCTGCGCCACCGGATGGCCCGCGATATCCTGGCGGGGCGGTACAGCGGTGCCGGCGATGGCCTGCATGTATGGCTTGAATTGCCGGCGTACTGGAACCCGTCCCAGTTTGCCCGGGCGGCCGATAGCGAGGGTATCGTGGTCACGCCGGCGGAGGCGTTCGCAACTGGAAGCGAAACCGTGAATGCGATCCGGATCGCTTTGGGCAGCATCAAGGACTGTGGGCGCTTGCAGGCGGGTCTTCAACGGCTGTCACACCTGCTTGCGCGGCGGCCGGAGTCGTTCAGCGCAGTAGTTTAACTGGCGGGGAGTTTGCCCGCTAAAGATCAAGCGACGCCGGCGAGCGCGTCGTCGCTGAGCCAGCCCACCAGCGCTTCGCCGGTCATTGGCCGTGCGAACAGGAAGCCCTGGCCGAGAGGGCAGCCGAGGGTGCACAGGATTTGCGCCTGGCGTTCATCTTCGACGCCTTCGGCAATGACGGCCAGGCCCAGGTTGCGGCCCAGTTGCACCACCATTTCAGCAATGCTGCTGCCGCGCGCGGAATTGGTAATCTCGGTGACGAAAGCGCGGTCGATCTTCAGGCGGTCGACCTGCAGGCGCTGCAGGTAGGACAGGGAAGAAAAGCCGGTGCCAAAGTCGTCGATCGCAATTGTCACGCCGGTCTGCTTGATCTGCGCCAGCATCTTGATCAGCATGTCCGGCTCTTCCATCGCCATCGACTCGGTGATTTCAAGCTCCACATACTCCGGCGGCGCGCCGGTATCGTGCAGCGCATTGCGCAGCATGTCGAGGAAGTGCGGGTGGCGGAACTGCACCTGCGATACGTTGATCGACATGGTGAATTCGGTATGGCCTGCGGCGCGCAGCGCGACCAGTTCCTGCATCGAGGTGCGCATCACCCATTCGCCCAGGTCGATGATCAGGCCCGAATATTCGGCGATAGGGATGAAGCGGTCCGGCGAAACGAACTTGCCGTCCGGCGTCTGCCAGCGCAAGAGGGCTTCCGCCCCCATTGGCCGGCGCGTCTCCAGGTCGACTTGCGGTTGGTAGACGACAAAGAGTTGGTTCTGGCTGAAACCGGTACGCAGGGCGTGCATCATGCGCACGCGCTCGCGGATCTCCACGCCCATGCTGCGCGAGAAGTAGAAATGGCCGGCGCGTTGCTGGGTCTTGGCGCGCTTCAGCGCGATATCGGCGTCTTTCAGCGCATCGGCGCCGCTGCCGTCATGCTCCAGCAGCCGCACCAGGCCGAGGGTGGCGGACAGCTGCACGTCCTGCCCGTCGATGCTGAACGGCGTCGAGAACAGGCCGATGATATTGGCCGGGTTGACCTGGCCGGCATCGCCCAGCACGCAGAAGATATCGCCGCCGATGCGGGCCACGGTCAACTGCTTGCCGAGGCTGTTCTGCAGGCGCGCTGCGACGGCGGACAGCAGCAGGTCGCCAAACTCGTGGCCCAGTGCGTCGTTGGTTTCGGCAAAGTGGTCGAGGTCGACCAGGCACAGCGTGGCGTCCTGCTTGGCCGGCCCCGCCAATGTCGCGTCGAGGATTTCGACCAGGCGGGTGCGGTTCGGCAGCTTGGACAAGTTGTCGTAGAAGGCGGCCGTGTGCAGGTGCGAAACCAGTTCCACGTTGTCCAGGCCCACGGCGACGTTGCTGCAAAAGACTTCGAGCAGGCTTTCTTCCAATGCGCTCGGTGCGCGCGAAACGTCCATGAAGGCGACGAAGGTGCGGCTTGCCTTTCCGGCGAAGTACAGTGCGATGCTGTCGGCGCAATAGAGGTTGCGGCGCGCGGCCAGGCATTCTTCCATGGCCTTATGCACGCGCGGATCTTCGTTTGCCGAAAGCGGGGAATTGGCCAGGTTATGGTGGCTGCCGGTGGCTGCCATCACCACCAGCTCGTGACATCCGGCATCCGGGCACTCCTGCACGCACAGCACGCCGTGCGCTTCCTGGCCGAGCAACTCGGCGATCTGCGACAGCACGCCGGATGCGAAATTCTGCACGCCATGCAGTGCCATCAGCTCGGTGCTGGAATGGACAATGCGCGCCAGGCCGCGCCGGCTTTCGTTGATATTGCGGATTTGTTCGTAAGAGCGGATCGCGGCCGTCACGGTGGTGAACAGCTTGATGCGGGTCAGCTCGGACTTGGTCTTGTAATCGTTGATGTCGAAATCGCGAATCGCATCGATCTCCGGCGCGTAGCCGGGCTGGCCGGTGCGCAGGATGATGCGCACGTCGGCAAGTTTCAGCGTTTCGCGGATATAGCGCACCAGGTGCAAACCGGCGTCATCCTGCTCCATGACTACGTCAAGCAGGATCACGGCGATTTCCTGTTCGTGCTTGAGCATTTCGCGCGCTTGTGCGGCGGAATAAGCGTGCACGAATTCCAGGGGGCGGTGCTGCATGTCCAGGTTGCCGAGGGCGAACGTGGTCGTCGAATGGACGTCTTCGTCGTCATCGATAATCATCACGCGCCAGACATTGCGCTGTGTGGGGAGAGCTGGCTGAGCCGTATGCTCTTCTAAGAAAACCAGATCGTCCTGATCGTCGTGGCCGCCATCCGGCGCCGTGATCGAAGGGGGCATTTGTCGCTTCTCCAAGGGGTCTCGGTGTTCTTACAACTTAGTATATAGCGAATTATTCCTGAGAACGACCATTAAAACACTTTCATGGAAGTTAACGAATAGCGGCGTGCTAGTTTCGTAAAACTTGTAGTTAAAAAAGCTACTTCCTGCGAGATTTGCCATATCGGGTTAGAATGGGGAGTTTCTCCCGCTACTATTCACCTTCTTCTTCGTCATCATGTCCGGCAATTCCTTTGGCAAGCTGTTCACCGTCACCACCTTTGGCGAATCCCATGGTCCTGCAATTGGTTGCGTCATCGACGGCTGCCCACCGGGCCTGGCGCTGAGCGAAGCAGACATCCAGCCCGAACTGGATCGCCGCAAGCCCGGCACTTCGCGCCACGTGACGCAGCGCCAGGAGCCTGACACGGTGCAGATCCTGTCGGGCGTCTACCAGGGCGTGACGACCGGCACCCCGATCGCGCTGCTGATCAAGAACGAAGACCAGCGCAGCAAGGACTACGGCAATATCGCCGAGAGCTTCCGTCCCGGCCACGCCGATTACACTTACTGGCACAAGTACGGCGTGCGCGACCCGCGCGGCGGCGGCCGTTCCTCGGCGCGCCTGACCGCACCGGTGGTGGGCGCTGCGGCCATCGCCAAAAAGTGGCTGAAGGAGAAGTACGGTACCGAGTTCGCCGGCTGCATGAGCCAGTTGGGTGAGATCGAAGTGCCGTTCGAGAGTTTCGAACACGTGCCGTCCAACCCGTTCTTTGCCGCCACTTCCGACGCGGCGCTGATCGAACGCATGGAAGACTATATGGACGGCCTGCGCAAAGATGGCGACTCCATCGGCGCACGCATCGACGTGGTGGCGCGCAACGTACCGGTCGGCCTCGGCCAGCCAATCTACGACAAGCTGGATGCCGATATCGCTTACGCCATGATGGGCATCAACGCCGTGAAGGGTGTGGAGATTGGCGCGGGCTTCGACAGCGTTGCGCAGCGTGGTTCCGAGCATGGCGATGAACTGACCCTGGAAGGCTTCGTCGGCAATAACTCCGGCGGCGTACTGGGCGGCATTTCGACCGGCCAGGACATCACGGTGTCGATCGCCATCAAGCCGACTTCCTCGATCCGCACGCCACGCCGTTCGATCGACAAGGAAGGCAGCCCTGTGATGGTCGAGACCTTCGGCCGTCACGATCCATGCGTTGGCATCCGCGCCACGCCGATTGCGGAAGCGATGCTGGCCCTGGTGCTGATGGATCACGCGCTGATGCATCGCGCCCAGTGCGGCGACGTCAAGGTTGCCACGCCGGACATCAGTAAAGCGTGATCCCGGCACAGGCTTTCGGATTCGCGCTTTTCCTTTTCTGTTATTACGCATACGCCGGTACTTTTTCGACCTACGCCAGCCTGTATTTCCAGGGCAGGGGGATGTCGGTAGCGCAGATCGGCGTCCTGATGTCGCTGATCCAGGTGTTGCGGATCTTTGGCCCCAACGTCTGGGGCTACGTCGCTGACCATTCCGAACGACGCGTCTTCGTGCTGCGCCTGACCGGCATGGCAGCGCTGGTTTCCTTCTCCGGTTTTGTTTTCGGCTCCACCTTCGCGCACTTTTTTGCCGCGATGGTGCTGCTCAACCTGTTCACCAGCGCGCAGGGGCCGATGTGCGAAGCGCTGATGCTGTCCGAGATGCGCGGCGACCTGACTTACTACGGGCGCATTCGCCTCTGGGGGTCGATCGGCTTTATCGTCACTGTGATGCTGTCGTCTTTCCTGATGGACTGGCAGGGCACGGGCGCCCTGATCTGGTTCTGCGGTGTGCTGCTGGTATGCGTGCTGGGCGCTGCCTTCCGGCTGAAGGACGTCCCGCGCTTGACCCATACCGGCAAGCCGCCAGCCCTGCTGGCGGTGTTGCGCAAGAAGGAAGTGCTGGCTTTCTTCGCTTCCACCGCGCTGATGGTCTCCGCCCATGCTTCGCTGTACACTTTCTATTCGCTTTACCTGGAAAGGCAGGGCTACAGCAAGACCGTCACAGGCCTGATGTGGTCCGTTGGCGTGGTGGCGGAGGTGCTGTGCTTCTATTTCCAGGCGCCGCTGTTCAAGCGTTGGGGAGCCAAGCGGCTGATGTATGCCTGCTTTGCTTTCGGCGTGCTGCGCTTTGCCATGATTGGCGCCGGGGCACAGTCGCTGGCCTTGCTGGTGGCTGCGCAGCTGATGCACGCTGCGACGTTCGCGCTGCACCATTCGGCGTCGGTGCAAACCATGCAGCGCTGGTTCGGCGGCGCCTTGCAGGCGCGCGGGCAAGCCCTGTATATCAGCATTTCCTATGGCGTAGGCGCCAGCATCGGCAGCCTGGCGCTGACCCAGGTCTGGCAAAGCGCGGGGCCGCAATTCATCTACTACGTCGCATCGGGATTGGTGGCGGCAGGCGCCGTGGCAGCTACCCTGAGCTACCGCTGGCAGCGATAGAGCTCAGGCAGCGCGGTTGACGGTGCCGACCTGATGGCGGCGCTCAGCCGCTTTCACCACCAGTGAACGGATGTCATTCAGCAGCGAGAATTCTGTCGGACTGAGATGAATGGCCGGGAACGAATCGTCCCAGTCGCCGTACAGGAAGCCGGTTGGCTGGCCGTTGGAGCACAACGGCAGGATCACGAAACTGCGCGCATCGTTCAGCGTATCGCGCCACCACGCCGGCAGCTTGGCTGCAAATTTCGGATCGGCCGCATTTTCAATGAAGATCACGCGGTCGCTGCTCAGGGCAGCATGGAACACGTTGGGTTCGTAAGCATCGGCAAAATTCATGGCATCGAGGTGCTCGCGAACGCCTTCGCCCAGGCACATGCGCGCTGCGTACTTGTTTTCCCGGCGGTTGCGCACGAAGGCGACCGCGCGGGAGAACTGCAGGCCCTTGAAGACCGTTTCGAGTGCGATGGAAACCATCTGGCCGGGACTCGCGGTGTCGAGCGAATCGCGCATATCGGACAAGCCGCTGAGCAGGATGTTGTTGCCTGCGGCGCGCTGGCGGGTCTGCGCCAGCGCTTTCGCACGGCGTTCGGCCGGCTTGGACAAGGGGGCGATCGAAAGATCGGTCGCTGCGACGACTTTGGCCTGCTCGATGGCCAGCGCCAGCTTGTCGGTACTGACGCCGATCATGGACGAATAGCGTGCGGTGATGCGTTTGACTTCAGCGGCGCCTTCTTCGCTGTCGTGCCACAAGGCGCCGGCGCAGATGCAGGACATGGTCGAAACGCCAGCCACCCAGTCTTCCGGGCTGAGAGGCTCGGCCGGTGTGTCGTCGGCTGGCGGCACCAGCGTGCGCATGCCCGACAGGAGGTTCTCCGGCAGGCCCCAATGCACGGCGGCAGCGCGCCCGATATCCTGCAGGCTCAAGCCCAGCATATCGACTGCGGCGCTGTCTTCCTTGCCTTCGCCGGTGGCCTTCTGCAGCGCGGTCCAGCGTTCCGGCATGTAGAAGGTGACCAGCATGCGGCCCAGGGTTTGCAGCATGGAGCAGACCACGGCTTCTTCGCCGTGGCGGTTTTCCGCGGTGGCCGACACCTCGCGCGCGACGATGCCGGCCAGGACAGCCTTTTCCATCTCGATGTGCGCCATGCCGGAATCCGGCGACACGACGGACAGCTCTTCGATCAGTTTCAGGCCCAGCGCTAGGTGACCGATCGCCTCGGTGCCCAGCACCAGCATGGCTTTGCTGACGGTATTGATCTGCTGGCCGAAGGCGGAATACATGCCGCTATTGGCCAGGCGCAGCACTTTCTGCGTCAGGACCGGGTCCGAAAGCACGGTGCGCGCCATGTCGAATTCCTTGTCATCCTCGCCACGCATGGCGCCCAGGATGGCGGTAATGGCCTTGGCAAAGCCCGGCATGTCGCCTTGCTGGCGCGTGCGTTCCCACAGCGTGGACAGGGTCTGTTCGCTCAGCGCGCTCATTGGGCCACCTGTCGTGGTTCTTCGGTCATCAGGGACGCGTAAGTGCGCTCCTTGAGCGCGGCCATGGCCGTGTGGGCTGCCATGGGGCGGCCGGTCAGGAAGCCCTGGATGTACTGGCACCCGCGCTGCGCGACATAGTGCATCTGTTCTTCAGTCTCCACGCCTTCCGCGACGACGGACAAGTCCAGGTGCTTGGCCAGGTCCAGCACCGCATTGCAGATGGCGCCATCCTTCTCCGAGCCGGGCAGGTCGCGGATGAAGGTGCGGTCAATTTTCAGCACGGAGATCGGGAAGCGCTTGAGGTAAGACAGCGAGGAGTAGCCGGTGCCAAAGTCGTCGATCGCGATACGGGCGTGGCGCTCGGCCATCCTGGCAAGGATCGTTTCGGCATGGGCCGGATCGATCATCAATGTGCCTTCGGTAATTTCTAACACCAATTGTTCACCAGGCAGGCCGGAGAAGGCGAGTGCGTCGTCGAGTACATCCAGGAATTTGTCGTTGCGGAATTGGCGGGGGCTGATATTAACAGAGATGTAAAGCGGACGTTTCGCCACGTCCTGGAATTGTTTGAGCTGCACGCAGGCCGACTTCAGCGCCCAGGCGCCGAGCAGGTTGATCAGGCCATTGGTTTCCGCGATCGGGATGAAACGGCCCGGCGGCACCATGCCAAGGGTAGGGTGCTTCCAGCGCATGAGGGTTTCGAAGCCCTCGATTTCGCGCGTGCCCGCATTGACGATCGGCTGGTAGTACAACAGGAACTCACCTTCTCGCACGGCCTGGAACATGGCCGCTTCCAGTGAAATATCGTGTTCCGGCGAACCGCTCTGGCGCTGGCTGTAGACCACGCAGCGCGCCTTGCCGGTTTCCTTGGCGTGCGACATGGCCGCATCGGCCAGGGCCACCAGCCGCACCTCGTCTTCCGCGTGTTCCGGGTAGACCGACACGCCGAGCGAGGCGCTGACATAAATCGTATGCTGTTCGACTTCAAACGGCGACTGCAAGGTGGCGAGCAGGCGGCCGGTAACCAGCTTGATCTGCGCCTCGTTATAAGTTCCCGGCAGTACGGCGACGAACTCGTCGCCGCCGACACGGGCCAGGGTATCGCTGTCGCGCAGGGTCTTGCGCAGGCGGGCGGCGGCCATTTTCAGGACCGCGTCGCCAACGGGATGGCCGAGGCCATCGTTCACTTTCTTGAAGCTGTCGAGGCCAATGGTGGCCACCGCAAAACCTTGGCCGGAACGGCGCGCCTGGGCAATGGTCATGCGCAGGCGGTCCGACAGCAGCAGGCGGTTCGGCAGCTCGGTCAGGCCATCGTGGGTGGCCAGGTGGCGCAGGCGTTCTTCGGTCGCATGCTGGGCCGTCATGTCGCGGCCCACTACCAGCAATTCATAAGCCTTGTTGCCGGTAGCGTAGCTGCTGATGCGCAGTTCGAACCAGATTTCGTGTTCGGGAGTTTTCAGGCGGACTTCGGCGCGGTGCGCACCACGGGCCTGGATCGATTCGGAAAGTGCGGACTTGAGTGCCGCGTGGTCCAGGTCGCAAACAAAGGCAAGGAGGGGATGGCCCTCGAGCTCCTGCCCGTTGCGTAGCAAATTCGCGCTGCGCTGGCTGGCGAAGAGGATTTGCCCCATCAGATTCAGCCTGAAAACCACATCACCCGCTTCCTCTAGCAGGAGGTTTGCCTCATGGTGTGATGGTGTTAGGGGCACTGTTGGGGAGCTGGAAAGCATTGTTGCGCTCGATTCTTTCTCTTCGGGTCGTAACCAGTGAGAAATGTATCACTTAAACCTCATGTTTCACATGAAAAACAGCAACATTGGGCCATGTTTTTAGGAAATTTGTTGCCCGAGATCAGTTTTATATGAAATCAGTAGAAGTTTGATGCTTTAGTAAGCAATGTTTCATTTTTACGCCATCCTTGCTACTGCTGAAAGTTTGCGCTAGCCTCGCGTTACAGAGGAAGCCGAGGAGGGCGAAATGAACCGTTTCGACACGCACGAGGTTTTCAACCAGGTGAGTCCGTTTGTGAACGTCAACCTGTTCACTTGCGACACCGCATTGCGCGAAGCGCTGGAGCGCGAGGGCGGCGCCTTCGCCACCGCATCGCTGATGGAGCTTGGAGCGGAACTCGGCACCGCGGAAATGCAGGAACTGGCCCGGCAGGCCAACGAACATCCACCCGTCCTGAAGAATTTCGACCGCGGCGGACACCGCATCGACGAAGTCGAATTCCACCCCGCCTGGCACAAGCTGATGGAGCTGATGATCGCGTCTGGCGCCCATGCTTCTCCATGGGACGGCAAACATCAGCACCACGGTGCGCAGGTTGCGCGCGCGGCCCGCTATATCCTGTTCGGGCAGGTCGAGAATGGCGCCCAGTGCCCGATCACCATGACCTATGCCAGCGTACCCGCATTGCGCCAGAGTCCAGGCCTGGCCGCGCGCTGGCTGCCGAAAATCCTGTCGCGGGTCTACGATCCAAGCCCGCTGCCGATTGACGAAAAGCGTGGCGCCCTGATCGGCATGGGCATGACGGAAAAGCAGGGCGGCTCCGACCTGCGCGCCAACACGACGCAGGCTGAAGCGCTCGGCGCCGACGAAGTACGCGCGGTGTTCGGCGCCGACAGCGAACCCGTGTACCGGCTGACCGGCCACAAATGGTTTTTCTCCGCACCCCAATGCGATGCACACCTGGTGCTGGCCCAGGCCGGCGACGCGGGACTGAGCTGCTTCCTCGTGCCGCGCTTCCTGCCGAATGGGTCGCGCAACCAGGTGCGCGTGCAGCGCCTGAAGGAAAAGCTTGGCAACAAATCAAACGCCTCATCCGAAGTCGAGTTCACCGGCGCCTATGGTTGGCTGCTGGGCGCGCTGGGCCGTGGAGTTCCGACCATCCTTGAAATGGGCAATCACACGCGACTGGATTGCGTGCTCGGAACGGCCGGCATCATGCGCGCCGCGTTGACCCAGGTGCTGCACCACGCGCGCCGCCGCAGCGCCTTCGGCAAGCCACTGGCGGAGCAGCCCCTGATGCAGAACGTACTCGCCGACCTGGCGCTGGAATCGGAAGCAGCAACCGTATTCGCGATGCGCCTGGCGCGCTGCTTCGATCATATGGATAACCCGGCGGAAGCCTTGCTCGCGCGGCTGCTGACGCCAGCCGGCAAATACTGGATCTGCAAGCGCGGGCCCGGCTTTGGCGCCGAGGCGATGGAAGTCCTGGGCGGCAGCGGCTATGTGGAGGAAAGCTCGCTGGCGCGCCTGTATCGGGAACTGCCGGTGAATTCGATCTGGGAAGGTTCCGGCAACGTGATGTGCCTCGATCTGCTGCGCGCACTCTCGAAATCCGGCCAGGCGCTGGAAGTGCTGGGGGCGGAATTGGGCGAGGGTAGCCACGCCAACCCCGAATACGTGCGTTTCACCAGCCAGTTGCTGGCCGACTTGCCCAAAGCGCGTGAAGACGAATTCGGCGCACGCCAACTGGCCGAGCGCATCGTGCTGGCAATCCAGGCCGGCTTGCTGCTGCGCCATGCACCGGCCTTCGTCAGCTCCGCCTTCGTCGCGAGCCGCCTGGCGCGCGAGCCGGGCGGGGCTTATGGCCGGTTGCCGGCGGGAACCAACTGTGAAGCCATTCTACAGCGGGCGCTGGTGGAAAACGCCTGAGGCTGGGATAATGCGCGCAATTGAACGAATTTATTACTGATTAACATGAAACAAGATCCGCGCTTTCCCAACCTGTTCATCACCGACCACCCGCTGATCCAGCACAAGCTGAGCCATATGCGCGACAAGGCAACGTCCACGCGCACCTTCCGCGAACTGCTGAAAGAGATCACCCTGCTGATGGGTTACGAAATCACCCGTGACCTGCCGCTGACCACGCGCGAAATCGAAACCCCGCTGCAAACCATCCAGGCGCCAGTGATTGCCGGCCGCAAGCTGGCGGTGGTACCGATCCTGCGCGCCGGCGTGGGCATGAGCGACGGCCTGCTGAACCTGGTGCCATCGGCACGCGTCGGCCACATCGGCGTGTTCCGCGACCCGGAAACCCACCAGCCGGTGGAATACCTGGTGCGCCTGCCCGACCTGGTCGACCGCACCTTCATCCTGTGCGACCCGATGGTCGCGACCGGTAACTCGGCCGTACATGCGGTGGACGTGCTGAAAAAGCGCGGCGTATCTGACGACCAGATCATCTTCCTGGCCCTGGTGGCAGCACCGGAAGGCATCGAAGTGTTCCAGAAATCGCACCCGAACGTGAAGATCTTCTGCGCCTCGCTGGATTCCCACCTCAACGACCACGCGTACATCATCCCGGGCCTGGGCGACGCGGGCGACCGCATTTTCGGCACCAAATAAGCCATGGCGACGCCAACCGACCCAGCATTCCAGGACCGGTTGCAAGCCTTGCGCGACAAATATGCCGCCAGCGTTCCCGAACGCATGGCGGCCATCCGCGACGCCCTGGTGCTATGCCAGGGCAGCCTGGTCCCCCTTCATATCGAGCAATTGCACCACGCACTGCACAGTGTGGCCGGCTCTGCCGGCTCGTTTGGCCTGGCGGCGCTGGGCGACGAAGCGCGTCGTATCGAACAGATGGTGCGTGCCGTGATGGAAGCCGGCGCACCATGGACCGGCATCGAGCTGGCCGTGCAATCCCTGTTGCAATGGGCCGACAAGGATTTTGGCGCAGGGAAAATTGCCGCGCACGATTGATATTTATCAAACAAGATTGATAAATCTTGTCTATAGTTAGCCATACATGTTCGGGACCTGATTGAGCACGAGTGAATAAATTTTCATCGCGACGTGTTTTTAACAGGTATTTCGGTATAATGGCGGATCGTTTAGATTCAGGTGACTGGGTTCAAACGGTATCACGGGCGTAAAGCTCACTTAACTGTAATAGGAATTGTAATGGCAACTGGTATCGTAAAATGGTTCAACGACGCAAAGGGTTTTGGCTTCATTACCCCTGATGAAGGCGGCGAAGATCTGTTTGCTCACTTCTCGGCTATCCAAAGCGCCGGCTTCAAGTCGCTGCAGGAAAACCAACGCGTGTCCTTCGACGTGACCTCCGGCCCAAAAGGCAAGCAGGCGTCGAACATCCAGCCTCTGTAATCGAGACGGATCAAAACGATAAAAAATCCTCCAAATCGGAGGATTTTTTTTCGCCCCTACATATCAGCCCGTGTCAACCTTGGGGTCTGGCTCTTGGGTTGACGGGACGGCCATCCGGCGGGCTCAGCCTTTGCGCCAATAGCCGGGCTGGGAGTAGGTATGGCGCAGGAAGTCGACGAAGGCGCGGATGCGGAATGGCAAATGGCGGCGCTGTGCAAATACGGCGTAAATATCATTTCCCGGCGCCGAGAATTCGTTGAGCACGGGTTTTAATCGCCCCGCCTCAATATCTGCACCGACCTCCCACATTGAGCGCCAGGCCAGCCCTTTGCCGGCCAATACCCAGTCGTGCAGCACCGCGCCGTCGTTGCAGCTCATATTCCCCGCAATTTTCAGCGTCACGTTTTTATCGCCTTCGCGGAAGGTCCAGCCGCGCTGGCTGCCTTCGCTGCTGATCGTCATGCAGTTATGCCGCGACAGGTCGTCCAGCGACTTCGGTACCCCGTGTCGCTTGAGATAGGCGGGCGTGCCGACCACCACGCGGTGGTTATCAGCCAGCTTCACGCTCACCAGGTTGGAATCCGACATCGAGGCGATGCGGATCGCCACGTCCACGCCCTCGCCAATCAAATCCACCACGCGGTCATTCAGGTTCAATGTCACCGCCACGTCACGGTGTTCCGCTAAAAAGGAAGGGATCAAGGGCGCTACGTGCAGCCGTCCAAAGCCGGCCGGCGCCGAAATCAGCAGGTGTCCCGTGGCGCGCGCGCTACGTTCTGCCACCGCGGCTTCGGCACTCTCAAGGTCCACGAGGATGCGTTGGCAATCTTCAAGGAAAGCGGCGCCTTCGTCCGTCAGCGCCAGCTTGCGCGTGGTACGCTGGAGCAGTTTGACGCCGAGCCGTTGCTCCAGCGCGTCCAGCCGGCGGCCAATAACGGCGGGCGCTATGCCTTCCGCGCGGGCTGCCGCCGACAGGCTGCCGCGGTTGACCACTTCTACAAAGGTGGAGATTTGCCTGAACTGACCCATAAGACCTCATTTATGACTAAAACGCACAGATGAAGTGCTTTTTAGTCTTGTTTCTCTATGTTTTTAGTCAATATACTGGAAAACATCGAATCACAACACTAATCATCAATCACGGAGAAAGACTATGAGCATCACTCTGCCAGCAGGTATGCAAATTACAGGAGAAATCAAGCCAGGTTTCGAGCGCGTGCTGACCCCGGAAGCACTGGCCCTGGTCGCCAAGCTGAGCCGCGAATTCGAACCGCGCCGCCAGGAGTTGCTGGCCAAGCGCGTTGAGCGCGCCAAGCGCCTGGATGCCGGCGAGCGCCCTGACTTCCTGGCCGAAACCGCCCATATCCGCAACGGCGACTGGAAGATCGCTCCAATTCCAAAGGCCCTGGAATGCCGCCGCGTGGAAATCACCGGCCCGGTCGACCGCAAGATGGTCATCAACGCGCTGAATTCCGGCGCGGATTCCTACATGACCGACTTCGAAGACTCCAACACCCCGAACTGGGACAACCAGATCTCCGGCCAGATCAATATGCAGGACGCAGTCCGCAAGACCATCTCGCTGGAACAGAACGGCAAATCCTACAAGCTGAACGAAAAGACCGCTACCCTGGTGGTGCGTCCACGCGGCTGGCACCTGGATGAAAAACACGTCACCGTTGACGGCAAGCGCGTCTCCGGCGGCATCTTCGACTTCGCCCTGTTCATGGTCCACAACGCGAAAGAGCAACTGGCTCGCGGCGCCGGCCCATACTTCTACCTGCCGAAGATGGAATCGCACCTGGAAGCGCGCCTGTGGAACGACATCTTCGTGATGACCCAGAATGAACTGGGCCTGCCGCAAGGCACCATCAAGGCCACCGTGCTGATCGAAACCATCCTCGCCGCCTTCGAGATGGACGAAATCCTGTACGAACTGCGCGAGCACAGCTCCGGCCTGAACGCCGGCCGCTGGGACTACATCTTCAGCTGCATCAAGAAATTCAAGCTGGACAAGGACTTCTGCCTGGCCGACCGTGCCAAGGTCACCATGACTTCGCCGTTCATGCGCGCCTACGCGCTGCTGCTGCTGAAAACCTGCCACAAGCGCAATGCGCCGGCAATCGGCGGCATGGCCGCGCTGATCCCGATCAAGAACGATCCGGAAAAGAACGAAGTGGCGATGGGCGGCGTGCGCAACGACAAGGCGCGCGATGCGACCGACGGTTACGATGGCGGCTGGGTCGCTCACCCAGGCCTGGTGGAACTGGCCATGGGCGAGTTCAAGAAAGTATTGGGCGATGCACCGAACCAGATCTCCAAGCAGCGTCCGGACGTGGAAGTCACCGCCGCCGAACTGCTGGACTTCAAGCCTGAAGCGCCGATTACCGAAGCCGGCCTGCGCTACAACATCAACGTCGGCATCCACTACCTGGGCAGCTGGCTGAATGGCAACGGCTGCGTGCCGATTCATAACCTGATGGAAGATGCGGCGACCGCGGAAATCTCGCGCTCGCAGGTGTGGCAGTGGATCCGCTCGTCGAAAGGCGTGCTGGAAGACGGCCGCAAGGTCACTGCCGACATGGTGCGTGCGATGATTCCTGAAGAACTGCCGAAGGTGAAGGCCGCTGCTCCGGATGGCGCCACCCCTGCCTACGATCGCGCTGCGCAGATCTTTGAGAAGATGTCGACTTCGGAGGCGTTTGAAGAGTTCCTGACGCTGCCGCTGTACGAAGAGATCTGAACCGGTAAACCAGGGTCAGACCCAAGGGTCTGACCCTGTCAGCGCAACTCCTTTGGCCGAAAGATCATTCAGGGTCTGACCCTGTGGGTCGGACCCAGGTTTACCGGTTTTGACGTGAAGCCAGCGGCGGCCTGCCAAGAAATTCCTGCAAGCGAGCCTCGTCGATACGATTGCCCGCAATTCGGCGCAGCAGGCTGTCGATGCGGTCGGCGCCCCAGAACAATTCCCCTTCATAGACAAAGCTCGGCACGCCAAAGATGCCATCGTTGATGGCCTGTTCGGTCGCACGCGCCAGTTCCGCCTTGACCTCCGGCGTCCCCGCCGCAGCAACAAGAGCGTCGCCATCCAGCCCGCAATCGCGCGCCACGCGCCCCAGCACACCAAAATCCTGCGCATCCTGGCCCAGTTCCCAGGTTGCAGCCATCACGGCGGTGACAAAGGAAATACGCGCCGCCCGTCCTTCGATCGCCGTTGCCATCCGCAGCATCGGCAAAGGATTGAACGGATGCCCCGGCGGCCCCATGAAGTCCAATCCTTGCGCCGATGCCTGCCGCATCACGTCGCGGAAAGTCAGCACGCGTTTGGCGGGTACTTCCGCCGGCCCGACCAAGCCATGCTTGTTCAGCATCGCTGCAAACAGGACAGGCACCATTTCAACTTGCACACCCGCAGCTTCGATGCGGGGGATCTGCTTGGTGGCCAGCCACACAAAGGGGCTGATGGGATCAACATACATGCGGACGGTCTGCATAAATCTCCTCAGGTCAGAAGGTGTTTTTCCACTCCCTTAGCGCCGCGAAAACAGCAACGGGCGGCTCGCCACCACGCAATTTGCCGGCTTCGCGCAGCTGGGCAGCGATTTCAGGTTCACGATAACGCAGGAAAGGATTTGTCGCGCGCTCCAGGCCGATGGTACTCGGCACGGTCGGCTGCCCACGCTCGCGGGTGGCGGAATCCGCAGCTACCCGTGTGCGAAGCGCCGCATTGCCCGGCTCCACCGCACTGGCAAAACGCAGGTTGGACAGCGTATATTCGTGGGCGCAGAACACCTTGGTTGCATCCGGCAGTGCCGCCAGCTTGCCGAGCGAATCGACCATCTGCTCCGGGCTACCCTCGAACAGGCGCCCGCAGCCACCGGCAAACAAGGTATCGCCGCAGAAGACCCATGGCTCGACGCCGTCCCGGAAATAGGCAATATGGCCGCGGGTATGGCCTGGCACATCCAGCACCTGCAGCGACAGGTCCAGCCCCGGCACATCAACCCTGGCGCCTTCTTCCAGCGGCACAGTCACTGCTGCGATACCATCATGGCTGGGACCGAAAACCGGCACCTGGAAGCGGGCCAAAAGGCCCGGCACACCCCCAATATGGTCAGCATGGTGATGGGTGAGTAGAATGGCGGTAAGTATCAGGCCGTGCTCCTGCAGGGCGGCAAGGATAGGCGCCGCATCGCCGGGATCGACTGCCGCCGCATTGCGGCCATCGTGGATCAGCCAGAGGTAGTTATCCTTGAAAGCAGGAACGGTCAGGACGGAAACAGGTTTGCTCATGGGCTCAATAAAGGGAATGCATGGATAGCGCAACATCCGACGAATCCATTATAGCGTTCGACAAATGGCTTGAAACGCCGCCGGGTGCATACGTGCGCGCCTGGGAACAGGCATGCCTGGACAAAATGGTAGCCGATATCTTCGGCTTCAATGCCGTGCAGATCGGCATGCCGCAGATCGACGCGCTGGCGGCGAACCGCATGCCGCACCAATGGCTGGCCGACATCCGCCTGCACCCGCGCCAATCCGGCAGCAACCGCGCGGTGGCGGTCACCCTGGACAGCGTTGAACTGCCATTTGCCACCAACAGCATGGACCTGGTGGTGCTGCCGCACGTGCTGGAATTCTCCGCCGAGCCGCACCAGGTGCTGCGCGAAGTCGAGAGGGTGCTGATCCCGGAAGGCCAGGTAATTGTCTGCGGCTTCAACCCAGCCAGCCTTTGGGGACTGCGCCAGTTAAGCGGACGCCTGACCGGATCGCACTACCTGCCGAAAGCGGGTGAGTTCATCTCCATGCCGCGCATCAAAGACTGGCTAAAATTGCTGAATATGGGCGTCAGCCACACGCACCTGGGCTGTTATGCGCCAGCCTGCCGCACCGAACGCTGGCTGCAACGCTACAACTTCATGGACCGTGCCGGCCCCAATTACTGGCCGTATTTCGGCGCGGTCTACATGGTGCAGGCGATCAAGCGCGTAAAAGGCATGCGCCTGATCGGCCCGGCCTGGAAACAGAAAACGGCCAAGGCAGGTGTACCTGTCCCGGCCACCAACAAACACAAAGAAAGACTCGATGGATAAAGTAGAAATTTATACCGACGGTGCATGCAAGGGCAATCCCGGCACCGGTGGCTGGGGCGCGCTGATGATCGCAGGCGACGCCAAGAAGGAATTGTTCGGCGGCGAGCTGAATACCACCAACAACCGCATGGAACTGACCGCGGTGATCGAATCGCTGAAAGCCCTGAAGCGCCCGTGCGAAGTGGTCCTGCACACCGACAGCCAGTATGTCCAGAAAGGCATCAGCGAATGGATCCACGGCTGGAAAGCGCGCGGCTGGAAGACTTCGACCAAGGAGCCGGTCAAGAACGCCGACTTGTGGCAGGCGCTCGACGCCGCGCAAGCCGTGCACACGGTCGATTGGCGCTGGGTGCGCGGCCACAACGGCCACCCGGGCAACGAGCGCGCCGACCAACTGGCCAACCTGGGCGTGGAATCGGTCCGCCGCAAATAAGGCCTGTTATACTTCGCCGCTTGCTACGAACACATTCGTGAATTTATGCGTCAAATCGTCCTCGATACCGAAACTACCGGCATTAACCCGAAACAGGGTAACCGAATCATTGAAATTGGCTGCGTTGAGCTGTTCGAGCGCAAGCTGACCGGGAATAACTTCCACCGCTACATCAATCCTGAGCGCGATTCGGAAGAGGGCGCATTGGCGGTCCACGGCCTGACCACCGAATTCCTGCGCGATAAACCGCGCTTCCATGAAGTGGTGGAGGAACTACGCGAATACATCCAGGGTGCTGAAGTCATCATCCATAACGCGCCGTTCGACCTTGGCTTCCTGAACCACGAATTCAACCTGCTTAAGCTGCCGCCTTTCGATTCGCATATCAATGGCGTGATCGACACCCTGGTGCAGGCGAAGGAAATGCGCCCCGGTAAGCGCAACTCGCTGGACGCGCTGTGCGAACACTTCGGCATCTCGAACGCCCACCGCAAGCTGCACGGCGCATTGCTTGACGCGGAACTGCTGGCAGATGTTTATCTGGCAATGACCCGTGGCCAGAACAGCCTGGGCATGGACATCGTCATCGAAGAATCCGGCAGCGGCATCGCCATGGCTGAAATTGCACTGGCGGATGTGATCGTGTTGCGCGCAAGTGAAACGGAAGAAGCCGAACACATTGCGTTGCTGGATGGCCTGGACAAAGCGGTCAAGGGAACTTGTGTTTGGCGCAACCCTAGTCTATAATAGCGCCACTTCGGGAGGTTAGCTCAGGGGTAGAGCACTGCATTCACACTGCAGGGGTCGCAAGTTCGAAACTTGCACTTCCCACCAGAATTCATCATCAAAGGCTTGCGAATTAATGTCGCAGGCCTTTTTTGTTTGGTGTGGAAAAAGTGTGGGAAATGATCTTCTCCGCCTTTTTTGATTCGTAAGAGCCTTTGCTAACGCTTTGTCGCGGGGTGAAGAAGGAACGACATTTCGTTCGCAGAACCGAGATCCCCACAGTGCCCGCGCTCGGTCTTCTAAGCCGAGGATTGGCGCTCCTTTCCCGCGGGGCAGAGTTGGCATTGTTTTGCTTCAAGTGGGCGCATGGTGTTGACAAAGCAAGCCAGTTTCGTTCCGGCCGTGATGGGGAAGCCCGCAAAAGAGGCTGCTCCAGGCCACTGGAGCGTGGCACCAACGCGGTGCTGGTATGTTCTCTAGATCGCCCTGGTCGTCAACGCGCCATCAACACGGAGGGCGCAAGGCCTAGTTGAAGTGGACTCAGCGCAAGCGCTTACCCTGGATGAAATCGAGGCCAATGGATACCATTTAAAAATGACCGCCACACTGATCTTGAAAATGCTTTCAATTTTGCGGGGGGCATATCCTGGAGCGCCCAATGGCCGCATCGATTTGGATGATGACTTTCGATGCAAGACGAACGAAATTGGCGAGAGTTTCAATAATTTTCTATGGGTGAGGGCGACCTTCCTCTGCAAAGGCGAATAAAAATGGCATTCGGTAAGTTTCTTTCGGCCAGCATACTTTCTGTTCTTGTGGTGTTGTTAGCCTCGTGTGGGAAAGTAAGCTACGTTTCCCAAGATTTTTCATATCCGTCAGACATAGCACCGCATGAGCAAGGCTGGAAGTTGCGTGCGCATATCAAGTTTTCACATAATGAAGATTGGACTAAGAAAAACCAGAAGACTGTCGAGGTTTTCTTCGTAAACGATTCGGGTAAAACAGTCATGTTTGACCGCTTCTTTCTCGATGCTGGTGCGATTAGGGCAGATGCGACCTGGAGCAAGGCAAATCTTTTGAATATTCAGTTTATTGAAGAGGGTAATCCATACGCTCAGGACGATTACAATTCTGAAATTCTCAAGCGCGGTCCAATCGTGCTCAAAACTAAAGTTTACGATCCAGTGCAGGCACTTAATTGAAATACTGTTTGGCAACTCTGTAATGACCCAGTGAATTCCTGCTCAGGTGATAATACAGAAGGACATCACGTGAGCAGGTCATGGAAGAAGAAGTAAAACGGTGGACGGCGAAGCGCAAAGCGGCGCTGGTCACGGAAATCGGGGTCTGGCGCCTTAACTCAGGCCTCTCTTCATTGAAACGATCAGAACAACAGTCGAAGGAGGCATTTTGCGAGAAAGCGTCCGATGCTTCTTTGAAGAATTTTTTAGGACTTGCTCCGTTCGGTCAATATATTGATGATCCCAACGAGCCATCAGCTCTGGATTTTTATAAGAGTTTGGCTACCGAGAAGCTAAGCGATAAGTGGGAAATTTTGAAAGAGATTGGAACCCAGTTCTAGGAGTTTTCTGTGCAAAAAAACGAGACACTCTTGAGTGGTACGTGGCCGCTATTCCTACTTATCGGAAGCTGCGTGGTCCTTTTGATTGCTGTACTGGTGCTTGTGAGATCAATAAGTAGGGGAGGGGGCGTTTTCTCAAGTTTAAGGAAAGCGCTAGGGGTAATTTTTCGGAATTTGCCCTGACACTACTGCAGTGCTTTTTGTCTACAAATCCGAGCGGCGCTCATCGCGCTCGAACTCAATTTACCACGGGAAAAGCTGCCTCCAATGGGGATAATTATTGTTCTTAAAGCGCGATCGAAGCTTGAGATCTCGAATTGAAAAGAACGTGGCTGGGGCCCGATTTCTACAGCCAACCGGTACAAATACCGCCTTTTAAGGCAGGTTCATGAGAACACACGCGCGGATAGGGTTTGCGCATCCGTCGCCCGAAAGGCGCCGCCATTATCGCTCAGCGAATCGAACTCGATGTCGCTGCGCATCCTGACTTTGACCGAGCGCACTTCCACACCAGCGACCTGATTCGTGGCTTAGTCCAGGCTATCCGCCCGCCTGGTCGTTGCCAGCGTGCGCGGCGATAAACATGGCGACGGCCGAGCGGCAATAGGATTCGATTTCGGCCTCTGCTGTCGCCTCATCGAAGCGTGCGATAAGCAGGAGATCGGATCCTTTGAGAAGCGCTGCAAACAAGCGGGCGGACTGGAGAGGATTGGGGACGTTCAAAACCTCCTTCGCGTGCAACTGACGCAACAGGGCCTCGATGAGCGCGATGACATGAGCGGGCCCGGCTTCGTAGTGGAGCCTGCTCAACGACTGTTGATTCGTCTTGTCGGCCATAACCATTGCTTCGACACCGCGGACCTCCGGGCTCAACAGCGTGCGTAGCAGGGATGATCCTATCGTCATGAGCTGATCTTCGGCCGAACCGTCAACGCCTTCAACAAGCGCCTGTGGTGCAAACTGCTGGCAACGGGCCGACATGGCTGCGCTGAACAGCGCCTCCTTGTTCTCAAAATGCCGATAGATGCTTAGCTTGGAGATCTTCGCCCGCTGGGCAACCTTGTCCATCGTCGTCGCTTGAAAACCCAATTCCACAAAGAGTTCGAATGCGGCGTCGATGATCGTTTGGCCAAGCGCTTCGTTGACGGGGCGGCCGCGCCGGCCCCGGTTGTTTTCGCTCATCACAATTATAGTACTTGACAGTATTAAAAATAGGGCATTACGATACCACGTAGTATTTGAAATATGCAAGCTAGTGGCCAGGGTTGAGCCTGGTGCCTAAATCACGTTTCCCGGAGCCCCTTTCCATGAATGACGTCATCATCATCGGCGGCAGTTTTGCCGGCCTCGCCGCCGCTCTGCAGCTCGGCCGTGCCCGCCGCAAGGTCACCGTTCTCGATACCGGCCTGCCGCGCAATCGCTTTGCCGGCCACTCGCATGGCCTGCTCGGCCACGATCACAAGCCACCGCTGGACATCCTGGCCGAGGCACGCCAGCAACTGGCGCGCTATCCCGCGATCAGCCTGGTCAATGCCCGCGCCGAAAGCATTTCCGGCGCCATCGACAATTTCTCGGTCCTCACTGGCAATGGTGAAAGCCTTGGAGCGCGCCGCTTGATCCTGAGCTATGGCGTCGCTGACCAGATGCCAAATGTCCCGGGCTTCGCCGAATGCTGGGGCACCTCCATCGTTCCATGTCCCTATTGCGATGGCTTTGAAGTCGCCGGCCGGCATTGGGGCGTGCTTTGGACTGGCCCCCAATCGTACCAGTCAGTCAAGCTGTTCCAGCATTGGACGGACAAGCTGACGGTCTTCTCTGACGGCCATGAGATTCCGTCCGCGATCCAGGCCGATTTGGCGCGCCGGCAAATAGCTGTCGCTGATGGCCGGATCGCCGGAATCGCCCATCAAAAGGGGCATATCTCCACCGTCAATCTCGATTCTGGCCGCAATATCGCGGTCGACGTCCTGTTCGCGCAACCTCGCAACAAGCCGTCAGCAGGCCTGCATGAATCATTGGGGCTCGCCACCGTGGATACGCCAACCGGCATCGTCCTCAAGGTCGACGAGCGCCGCGAAACGAGTGTGCCAGGCATTTATGCCGCCGGTGACCTCGCCACGCCGTTCCTGCCCTCGGTCACCCAGGCCTCATCGCAGGGCGCGATGGCGGGCATCTTCGCCCAGCAATCGATGCTGGCTTGAGCGCAGAACGAGGAGATGGCATGGCAGCGCAAAATGCTTATCAGGTCGCCGACTGGAATGGCCCTAGCGGAGAGCGTTGGGTTGCCAACCAGTCCCGGCTCGACGCCATGGTGGCGGTGTTCGGCCAGGCCGCGATTGAGGCTGCCGCGCCCGCGACGGGCGAGCGGGTGCTCGACGTCGGTTGCGGCGCGGGGGCGTCAAGCCTGGCTTTGGTCGCCCGCGTTGGCGCGGCAGGCCAAGTGCTGGGCGTGGACATTTCCGAAGCGCTGATCGGTCGAGCACGGGCGCTTGCGCCGCAGGAGACGCCGGTCCTGTTCCAGGTGGCCGATGCCAGCAATGCCGGGCTGCCCGAGGGCACCTTCGACATCCTGTTTTCGCGTTTCGGGGTCATGTTCTTCGACGATCCGACAGGGGCGTTTGCCCATATGCGGCGTGCGCTACGGCCGGGCGGACGAGTCGCTCTCGTCTGCTGGCGCGGCGCGGCCGAGAATGATTGGGTGAGGCTGCCGATGGAGGCCATCAAGGGCATCGTCCCGCCGATCGCGCCGCCCAATCCCGAAGCCCCGGGCCCATTTTCGTTTGGGGACCAGGGACGGGTGAGGCGCATCCTGACGGAGGCCGGCTTCAGCGATATCGCGATCGCGCCATTCGATGCTTCCGTCCCGTTGGGCGAGGGCGAGACGCGGGAAGCGGCGATCGAGGACGCGGTGAAAATGGCGCTCGAGGTCGGCCCGCTGTCGCGTGTGCTCGCTGATCAGCCCGACGACATCCGCGCCCGGGCCTCAGCCGCTGTTCGGGCCGCCTACGAGGGCCTTCCCGGTGAGCGCTCGGTGATAATCGGCGGCGCGGCATGGATCGTCACGGCACGCAATCCAGCAGGCTGACCAGGAGAACTTGGGAAGTGCGCCTGTCGATTACCGGCGCCGTGTCGCCTTTGGTCCTTGACAACCGATGGCTGACGACCACACTTGGAATAGTGCGGTTATCCCGCGTCGTCCAGCCGAAAGGAAGCAATCATGCGAACCATGGTCCGATTTGCCCTGGCCATTGTGTCGGGCACGGCGTTACACGCAGTTGGCTGGGCGCAGTCCGAGCGCCCGCCTGCTGTCCTGCCGCTGGCGGCGGAACCAGAGGCCAAGCTCATCGCCTATCCTCCGCAAGCGGATGCGCTCGCGCGTGGCGTCGTAATCATCCAGTTCCGGACAGAGAATTTGCGCATCATGCCTGTGTTTGGAGCCAAGGCATCCGAGGTTTCGCCGCACATCGGGCATGTTCACGTGACCGTCGATGGCCGACCGGGCACCTGGGCGCATACGAGCCTGGACCCGGTCATCATCGTGGGTTTGCCCCCGGGCCCGCACAAGATCCTGATGGAGCTGGCCAATCCCGACCACAAGATTCTCACTGCGGAAACGGTCGACGTCACTGTTCCAGCGAAGGGCGGCAAGCCCCATGAACATTAGAACTGCTGGCCGCGTGCTACGAGCTCGCCGGGAACGCCAAGCAGGAAAATATTCTCGTTCAGCGTGTCTTCGCCTTTGATGCTTTCATACGAAGTGAGCGGGGCAAGCAGGTCGCGCACGAGCGCCTGCTGGCTCGGGTTGATTTTGTCCGACTTCAGCTTGCCGAGAATGAAGGTCTGCACCTGCTCCGATTGGCTGGCCACCTGCTGCAAGCTTGCTTTCTTCAATTTGCCAAGCCGGTAATTCAGGGCGACATCGCTGCGCGCGCTGTCGTCTATCTGATGGTAATCATAGTTTTGGGTCTCGAGGGTGCCATCGAAAAACGGTGGACCGGATTTGCCGATCTCTGTATGGAACTTGGCGCTCAACTGTGATTGCTGGCTTTGGGCGATTTTGCGGTCTTCGTGGCTGGTGCCCTCGATTTTGGTCGACTGCGAAACATCGTAGGCGAACGTATCCTTCTCCCAGTCCTTGCGCGGGTTGCTGGATTTTGGCGTCTGGCTGATCGAAGCGCTGAAATCGGAAAGGCCGGTCAGTGCGGTACGGTCGCCGGAGCTGAGTTGCCACTTCGACGGTTTGGTGAGGAAGTCTTCGCGGCTTTCGGCGATGGCAGTCCGGTTCAGGTCGGAGAAGGCGTCCTTGAACATGGTCATCAACTTCTTGTCGCCGTGTCCGCGCGAGACGGCCTGGTCGAACTGGGCCAGGTAGCTGCTGATTGCCTTGGACTGCTGCTGTTTGGTGCCGGCGTGTTCCAGGGTGCTGGTGTCCACGTTCACTTCGGCGCTTCCGTCAGGCCCCGCCACGCTCGCCTTGCGCATCGTTTGGTCAATGTGGAAATCCAGGGTCTGCGTGGTGGAGTCGGGACCGGCCACCTCGGCGTGGAAGTCGATGGATTGCACAAATTTGCCGTCGAGCTGGGTCAGCCCGCTTAGGCGGACAGCGGGGCTCGTCCCGGTCATGCCGTTGATGGCGGCCTGGAAGCCTTTGGCAAGTTCGGACAGGACCTTGCGCTCGTCCTCATCCAGTTCGTCGCTGGAGCTGACCTGATAGATCATTTCGCCATCCACATCGGCCAATGTAAGGTCGACCCTGGCGCCGCTTTGTGTCGTGATGCCGAGTGTGAACTTGTTGTCGACCTCATCCGGCAATCTGGCATGTTCGGCTGGAATGGCCGATCCGGCGCCAAGCTGCTTGAGCATTTCCGCGCCAAGGTCCTGATAGCGCTGGCTTGTGGTGATTGGGGCGGAAGCAGCGGCAATCGCCTCCGGACTCAGCGTGACGATGGTTGATGGCTGCGAGGATGCGGCGGCGTCGAGCCTGGCTACGATCGGATTGACGTTGCGTGCAGGCGAAGGGGCAGCGTAGCGGGTAGCCGGTTGCCAGTTCGAGAGTTGGGATATGGAGCTCATGCCCGTTTAACGGCAGCCAGTTGGTGAAACTTTAATTGTGAACATTTTCCATTGCTCTGCAGCGTGCATGAGAACGGCAAAGCATGCTACCCTTCCATTGCTTTTGAGGAAATGTTTTTTCGTGCCCGTTTTGCGATCCGCGGCGGGCGGTTCCACAGTCCAGGCTGGCCGTCGCTACCCGCTGCAAGCCCGCCAGGATTGATCACCCCAAGTGCGTCACCATCGCACATGAAGGAATCTTGAATGAGCAAGGGCGAACCACTTCGCCTGCACGTGCCCGAACCCACGGGACGTCCAGGCTGTGCAACTGATTTTTCCTACCTGCGCCTGTCGCCGGCCGGTGCCGTGCGGCGTCCGGAGGTCGACGTGGCCCCCATGGATACGCGCGATCTTGCGTACTCCCTGATCAGCGTGATCGACTCGGATGGCAATGCGGTCGGGCCCTGGGCGCCGAAGATCGATATCGAGGTCGTGCGCAAGGGTTTGCGCGCCATGATGAAGACCCGCATCTTCGACAGCCGCATGCTGATGGCCCAGCGCCAGAAGAAAATGTCGTTTTACATGCAGAGCCTGGGCGAGGAGGCGATCGGCACTGCGCAGGCGCTCGCGCTGAATGTGGACGATATGTGCTTCCCCACCTATCGCCAGCAGAGCATCCTGGTTGTGCGCGACTATCCGATGGTGGACATGATCTGCCAGCTGATGTCGAACGAACGCGACCCGCTCAAGGGCCGGCAACTGCCGGTCATGTACTCGGTAAAGAAAGCCGGCTTCTTCTCCATATCGGGCAACCTGGCGACGCAATATATCCAGGCGGTGGGCTGGGGCATGGCGTCAGCGATTAAAGGCGATACCAAAATTGCCTCGGCATGGATCGGCGACGGCGCCACCGCCGAGGCGGACTTCGACACAGCCCTGACATTCGCCCACGTTTATCGGGCACCGGTGATCCTCAATGTGGTCAACAACCAGTGGGCCATTTCGACCTTCCAGGCCATCGCCGGCGGCGAGGACACGACATTTGCCGCACGCGGCGTTGGCTGCGGCATCGCATCGCTGCGCGTCGACGGCAATGATTTCCTTGCCGTGTATGCGGCGTCTTGCTGGGCCGCCGAGCGGGCGCGCCGCAACCTCGGGCCGTGCCTGATCGAATGGGTGACGTACCGCGCGGGCCCGCATTCGACCTCGGACGATCCATCGAAGTACCGCCCCGGCGACGACTGGTCGCATTTCCCGCTGGGAGATCCTATCGCGCGCCTCAAGCAGTATCTGATCAAGGCCGGTGCCTGGTCGGAACAGGAGCACGACGAAACCCAGAAGCGGCTGGAAGCGGAAGTCTTGGCGGCGCAAAAAGAGGCCGAGCAATACGGCACCATGGCCAGCGGTCATACCTTCAGCCCCGCGGAAATGTTCGATGGCATTTACAAGGACATGCCGGAACACTTGCGCGTGCAACGTCAGCAACTGGGGATCTGAGATGGCGGAGAATACAGTGAAAACTTCCATGACCATGATCCAGGCGCTGCGCTCGGCGATGGATGTGATGATGGAGAAGGATGAAAACGTCGTGGTCTTCGGCCAGGACGTGGGCTACTTTGGCGGCGTGTTCCGCTGCACCGAGGGCCTGCAAAAGAAGTACGGCAAATCGCGCGTGTTCGATACCCCGATTTCCGAGGGCGGCATCGTTGGCGTGGCAATCGGCATGGGCGCATATGGCCTGCGGCCGTGCATCGAGATCCAGTTTGCCGATTACATTTATCCGGCTTACGACCAGATCGTGTCCGAGGCGGCGCGGCTGCGTTTCCGCTCGGCAGGCGACTTCACGGCGCCGATCACGATCCGCACGCCTTGCGGCGGCGGGATCTATGGCGGCCAGACCCACAGCCAGAGCCCGGAGGCGGTGTTTGCCCATGTCTGCGGGCTGCGCACGGTGATGCCGTCAAATCCCTATGACGCGAAGGGTTTGCTGATTGCCTCGATCGAAAATGACGATCCGGTGATCTTCCTCGAGCCCAAGCGTCTGTACAACGGACCATTTGACGGTCACCACGACAAGCCGGTCGTGCCATGGTCGCAGAACCCGCTGGGCGAAGTGCCCGAGGGCTATTACACGGTGCCGCTCGACAAGGCGGCAGTTTTCCGGCCGGGCAAGCAGCTCACGGTGCTCGCCTACGGCACCATGGTGTGGGTATGCGAGGCGGCGGCGCGGGAAACCGGCATCGACGCCGAGATCATCGACTTGCGCAGCCTGTGGCCGCTGGACCTGGAGACCATCGTCGAATCGGTCAAAAAGACTGGCCGCTGTGTTGTGGTGCACGAGGCGACCCGCACCTGCGGGTTCGGCGCCGAACTGGTGTCGCTGGTGCAGGAACATTGCTTCTACCATCTGGAAGCGCCGATTGAGCGCGTGACGGGCTGGGATACGCCTTACCCGCACGCGCAGGAATGGGCGTATTTCCCGGGGCCGGCCCGCGTCGGCGCTGCGTTCAAACGTGCGGTGGAGGCATAAAGATGGGTATTCACGTCATCAAGATGCCTGACATTGGCGAGGGCATCGCAGAAGTTGAACTGGTCATGTGGCATGTCAAGGTCGGCGATGCCGTGACCGAAGACATGATCCTGGCCGACGTCATGACCGACAAGGCCACGATTGAAATTCCTTCGCCGGTGCACGGCACCGTTGCCATGCTCGGCGGTGCTGCGGGCCAGGTGATGGCCGTAGGCGCGGACCTGATCCACATTGAAGTGGAGGGCGAGGGCAACCTGAAAGCGCAAGCGGCCAAGCCTGTCGCCCCGGCACAGCCTGTGGCCGCAGCCCCGGCGCCTGCAGCGCCGCCGGTGGCCGCGCCTGCAGCGCCCGCCGCAAAGCCAGCGCCGGCGCCTGCCATGGCTACGCATGCGGCGCCTCCGCCTGCATCGGTGCCCGGCTCCGCCCGCGTGGCTCGCGAACCCGGCGAAAGGCCGCTCGCTTCGCCGGCCATACGCAAGCGTGCATGGGACATGGGCGTCGAGCTGCAGTTCGTGCATGGCAGCGGGCCGGCCGGCCGAATCCTGCTTTCCGACCTTGAGGCCTACGTCGCGCGTGGCCAGCAAGGGACAGCGCCCGCTGCTGCTACCGGCTACAGGGAGAACCACGGCGAGCAGGCCATCCCCCTGATCGGCCTGCGCCGAAAGATCGCGCAGAAAATGCAGGAGTCGAAGCGCCGCATCCCGCACTTTTCCTACGTTGAGGAAATCGACGTCACGGAGCTGGAAAACCTGCGTGCCCGCCTGAACGAGGAATGGGGCAAGGAGCGCGGCAAGCTGACCGTGCTGCCATTGCTGGCGCGTGCGCTGGTGGTCGCATTGCGCCAGTTCCCGCAAATGAACGCGCGGTTCGATGACGATGCCGGCGTCGTCACGCAATACGGCGCGGTCCACCTGGGTGTCGCCACCCAGACCGACGCCGGCCTGATGGTGTCGGTGATGCGGCACGCCGAGGCGCGCGACCTGTGGTCCTGCGCTTCCGAGATAGGGCGCCTGGCCGATGCTGCGCGTACCGGAAAGGCTACGCGCGACGAGTTATCCGGTTCGACAATCACAATCTCCAGCCTTGGCGCGCTGGGCGGCATCGTCACCACGCCCGTGATCAACCATCCTGAAGTGGCCATCATCGGCGTCAACAAGATCGTGGAGCGGCCCATGGTGCGGCAAGGGGGACTGGTGGTTCGCAAGATGATGAACCTGTCGTCCTCGTTCGACCACCGCGTGGTGGACGGCATGCACGCCGCGCAGTTCGTACAAGCCATCCGCGCCTTGCTGGAATGCCCAGCGATGCTCTTTGTGGAGTAATCGATGAACCAACACACAACTACGCTACTGGTGATCGGCGGAGGGCCTGGCGGCTACATCGCGGCCATCCGTGCCGGCCAGCTCGGCATACCTACGACCCTGGTCGAAGCCGGCGAACTGGGTGGAACCTGCCTGAATGTCGGTTGCATTCCTTCGAAGGCGCTGATCCATGCGGCGGAGGAGTTTGAAAAGGCCAGTCATTTCGCAAGCGGTTCGGCGCTTGGCATTTCGGTGCGGGCGCCGCGCATCGACATCGGCCAGACCGTGCTGTGGAAAGATGGCATCGTCGGGCGCCTGACCGGTGGCGTGGCCGCGCTGCTGAAGAAGAGCGGCGTGCGCGTCGTCAAGGGCTGGGCCAATATCGTCGATGGCAAGACCGTCGAAGTGATACGCGACGGTGAAAGCCCCCAGCGTCTCGGTTGCGAGCACCTGTTGCTGGCGACTGGCTCGCACGCCACTGAATTGCCCTTCATGCCGTTCGGCGGGCCGGTGATCAGCGCGACCGAAGCGTTATCCCCCAAGACCGTGCCTGGCAAGCTGGTGGTCGTGGGCGCAGGCTATATCGGTCTTGAACTGGGTATCGCCTATGCGAAGCTGGGGGCGCAGGTCCATGTGGTGGAAGCCCAGGATCGCATACTGCCCGCCTACGATACGGACCTGACACGCCCGGTGGCCATCGCCCTCAAGGGACTGGACATTGAGACCCATCTTGGCTGCTCGGTGCTGGGACTGGACGAGGCGGGTGGGGCGGTACGCATCCGCAATGCTGCCGGTGAAGAGTCGTCCTTGGCGGCAGACCAGGTGCTGGTTGCGGTCGGTCGGCGTCCGAGCACGCGCGGCTTCGGCCTGGAAAAACTTCGCATCGACATGGATGGCCACTTCATCAAGGTCGACGACCAGTGCCGCACGTCGATGCGCGACGTGTGGGCGATCGGCGACGTGACCGGCGAACCGATGCTGGCGCACCGCGCCATGGCGCAAGGCGAGATGGTGGCCGAGATCATCAGCGGCAAACGCCGTCATTTCAGCCCCGCAGCCATTGCGGCAGTGTGCTTTACCGATCCGGAGGTGGTGGTGGTCGGCGCTACTCCCCAGGCGGCACGCGCGCAGGGCATCGATTGCATCGACGCCTTGTTCCCGTTCGCCGCCAATGGGCGCGCCATGTCGCTTGAATCGAAGGACGGTTTCGTGCGGGTGGTGGCGCGGCGCGACAATCATCTGATCGTCGGCTGGCAGGCGGTAGGGAAGGCGGTTTCCGAGTTGTCGGCCGCGTTGGCCCAGTCGATCGAAATGGGCGCGACGCTGGAAGACGTGGCAGGCACTATCCACGCGCACCCAACCCTGGGCGAGGCGATCCAGGAAGCTGCGCTGCGAGCCCTGGGCCACGCGCTGCATATTTGAACCCCGGCCGGTAAGCAGAAGGCGGGCGCTTTGGCGCGCGCCTGTGTGCCTACTCTTCGTCAAACTCCGCTGTCAGGTCCTTGAAGCCCTTGCGCACGGCAAAGGGAAGGAATTCGTCAGGCGTGTCGAGGACGACAAGCCGTTTTTCCTGGATGACCGGATCGCCAGGCGCCAGGTCGGGACCGTTGTAGCCCAGGGCACGCAGGCGTGCGCTTATCTCGGCAATCAACTTCTGGTCCTTGTGCAATCCATCGTTCGCCGGGGCGGCCAGATCGACATAAAGATCGATCACGCCGTAACCTTCATCGAAGATTCGAAGGGATTTGATGTCGACGGTGCGGCCAGAGCCGTCCAGCGCCTTGAATGGCCCGCTGAGCTGGATATCGGTGTCTTGATTCATGCCCGCAGCATACACGAAACGCCTCTGCGTTGAGGAATCAAACCGTTGGTGTGGCTATTTTTGCATCTCATAACTGCAATCCTGCCGTTCGTCGCAAGCAGGGCACTGGGGCATTACCGCACCCATAGAATTCAAGCTGGCCAATCCGAGCCACTTTAAAAAAGAGAGAATCCATGAGACTACCCCTGACCGCACTTGCCTTGTCGCTGGCTGCCATGGGCGCGCACGCAGAAGCGCCGTTTTCCTTTGATGCCACGCCGGGCAAGCTGCCCAAGGACGTGATCCCGCTTCAATATACGGCGCACCTGGTGCCGGATGTGGCGAACAATACTTTCAGCGGTTCGGAAACCGTGGAGATCGAGGTGAAAAAGGCCACCTCGACCATCATGCTGAACGCCCTGAACATGGAAATCGATGCTGCCACCCTGAGCGGGAAAGGGTTGGTCGACACCAGGCTCGAGCCGATGCTCGACAAGCAGGCGCAAACCCTCAGCTTCAAACTGGGCGAGCCGCTGGCGCCGGGCAAATACACGCTCGCGCTCAAATTCCGCGGCGTGGTCAATCGCGAGCCGCGCGGCCTGTTCTACCTGAAGTACAAGAACGGAGCGGACGACAAATCCCTGCTCGCCACCACCATGGAGCCGACCGATGCGCGCCGCCTGCTGCCGACCTGGGACGAGCCATCCTTCCGCGCCAGGTTCAAGCTGACGGTGGATGTGCCGGCAAGCTTCAAGGCCTTCTCGAACACGCCGGCAGAAAAGCAGGAAACCCTGGCCAACGGCTTGCAGCGGGTGTCTTTCGGTGTCACGCCCAAGATGCCAAGCTACCTGTTCGTGCTGGTGGCTGGCGAGATGGCGCGCAATGTCGCCACCCAGGACGGCGTTGAAATCGGCGTTGTTTCCACCCTCGGCAAGGAAGGTTCGACCCAGTTTGCGCTGGATGCATCCAAAGACCTCCTGCGCTATTACAACAACTACTTCGGCCAGCCGTACCCGCTGGCCAAACTGGACCAGATTGCCATTCCCGGCATGAACGGTGCGATGGAAAACTGGGGCGGCATCGTCTACAACGAAGCAACCCTGCTGTACGACGCGAAGAAGAACCCGGACAGCACCAAGCAGACCGTGTTCGCCGTCACGGCGCATGAAATGGCCCACCAGTGGTTCGGCAACCTGGTCACCATGGGCTGGTGGGACAACCTCTGGCTCAATGAAGGCTTTGCCTCCTGGATGGGCACCAAGGCTACCGCGCAATTCCATCCCGAGTGGCGCGTGCAGCTCGACGCAATGGTCGACCGTGAAGGCGTGATGAACCTCGACGCGCGCGCCACCACCCACCCGATCCAGACCAAGGTCGAGAACGAAGAGCAGGCCAACAGCGTCTTCGACGCCATCACCTACGGCAAAGGCCAGGCCTTCCTGCACATGCTGGAGGCGTATCTTGGCGAGGATACCTTCCGCAAGGGCATCCAGGCCTATATGGCCAAGCACAAGTACTCCAATACGACGACGGCGGACCTGTGGGCGGCACTGGAGAAGGCTTCCGGCAAGCCGGTCGCCACGCTGGCTTCCGACTGGACCACGCAAGCTGGCGTGCCGGTTGTTAAGGTGGCGCAGAGTTGCGATAAGGGGCAGCGCAAGATTACTTTGACCCAGCAGCCTTTCGTACTTGACGGCAGCCCGGTGCCGCAGCGCCTGTGGCATATCCCGGTTGCCATCGGCACGGTAGGCGGCAAGGCCGATTACACCATGCTGGCAGGCGCCAGCACCACGGTGGCGCGTCCAGGCTGCGATGGGCAACTGATCGTGGATCCGGACAGCGTCGGCTATTACCGCGTCCAGTATGACGATGCCAGCTTCAACGCGCTGGCCGCCATGGCGACCAAGTTGCCGGACGCGAGCCGCGTCAAGCTGCTGGGTGACGCCTGGGCCATGGTGGTGAGCGAGCGCATCCCGCTGGCACGCTACCTGGCGCTGGCCAGCCAGTTCAAGGACGAGCCTCGCCTTGCCGTCTGGGGTGCCATGCTGAGCAACCTCGGCAACCTCTACAACCTTGCGCAGGGCACGCCGGAGCGCGCCAAGCTTGGCAAATACATCGCCACCCTGGTGCTGCCGAAATTCCAGTCGCTGGGCTGGGAGGAAAAAGCGGGCGAGTCCGTTGAAGACCGCCAACTGCGGACCGCGCTGGCCGGCGTGCTGGCGCGCACGGGCGACGAAAAAGTGATTGCCGAAGCGCGCACGCGCTTCCAGCGCTACCTGGCGGATCCTGCCAGCCTACCGCCGTCTTCGCTGGGCTTCGTGATGTCGGTGGTGGGACGCTACGCGGACGAGGCGACTTACGATGCGCTCAAAGGCCTGGCGCTGAAGTCGCAGTCGATCGAGGAGCGCAATCGCTTCGCCCGTTCGCTGGCCATGGCCATCGATCCCAAGCTGTCCGAGCGCACGCTGCAGATCGCACTCTCGCCTGAGTTGCCGATCCAGTTGACCAGCATGGTGGTGCCGACCGTGGCGGCGGCGGAGCACGTCGACCAGGCTTGGGCCTTCGCAGTCGAACACCGTGAAGCGCTGCTGAAGAACCAGGATTCGGTTGCCGGCAATCGCATGTACCCGGCCATTGTTGCCAGCTCGGTCACTGCCGCCGATGCGGACAAGATGGAAGCGTACGTGAAGGAGCACTTCTCAGCCGATGCACTGGTCGATGCCAAGCGCATTGGCAACGGCATCCGGGTGCGTGCCAAGCAGAGGGCGCTGCTGGTGTCGAAGATCGCCCAGGCGCTTGATGGGATGAAGTAAAGGCGCTCGTCCGGTGCGGGCAAGTTCAGTCGGTCTTCGCAAAGTCAGCGACGATGTCGAACTCGCACCGGACGTGCTTCTTCTCCGCGCCGCACACTGCCGCATCGTAGAGCGGCAGGATTTGCTTGCCCGCCTTGACGGATTCGAGCGAGCGCGCCACGGCATTCCTGGTGCAATCGTCGCTAGGCGAGGCCGCGGGCAAGGCAGCTGCGTTGAATTCGAATTCGCCCACGGCATGGACTCGCTTGAATCCCGGCTGCGGCGAATCGGAGACAAGCATCTTGCTTACCTGGACCTTGAGCTTGGCCTCGGGATCGTTCTCGATTGCCGAATACTGCTGGCCATACGTCCCTCCGTTGTACCCCCTCAGCAAATCGCCATCCTTGTTCCTCAGGTTGTAGAACCCGAACGATGCCCCCGGCGTAGCCAGGGAAGGAAAGTGGTACGTCCCGGCCTGCATCGGCAAGGGGATGATCGAGCTTGAGACCTGGTGCACCTTGCCGCCCTGTTCAACGGACAGGCCCAGTGCAAAGCCATTCAGCGTGTCGCCATGGATGCCGAACCCGCCAATGCCCACTTCGGGTTCTCCGGCTCCCGAGAGTTTGACGTCGCCTGCAAGGCAACTCATCGTGTTCAGCTTTGCCTGTGCGGCTTGCTGATGTTCGGGGGCCGCCGGGGCTTTCCGGTCGCAGGCGGCAAGCAGCAAAACGCTAAAGATGACGACTGGCTTCATGGCAGCGTGATTTTGTAAAAGACGGCATTATGGCACGGTTGATTTTTTGCTATCGATCCGCTTGGCTGTATCATCACGGCATTCAGGAAGGAGCGCCCAGGATGAAGCAGCGAATTTCGATCGGCGTCGCAATCGCGGCGTTGGCGTTGAAGGCGACCGCAGCACCGACGGCGGCGCCGGACTTGCCATTATGGGAGCTGGGGCTATTTGGTGGTGTTGCTTCGACGCCTGCCTATCCGGGTTCCGCCGACCGTTCCACACGCGGGCTTGTGCTGCCATTGCTGGTCTATCGCGGCAAAGTGCTGCGTGCGGACCGCTCCGGCATCAGTGCGCGCCTGTTCGACACCGAGCGAGTGGACCTCGACCTTGGATTCCAGATGTCGCTGCCGGCCCGATCCGACGACGTGCCGGCGCGCGCCGGCATGCCGGACCTGAACTTCTTGCTGGAGTTCGGCCCGCGCCTGAAAGTGCTGTTGACCAGGCCATCGGCGCCCAACCGCGTGCGCCTGGAACTGCCGCTGCGTGTTCCACTCGAGCTGGGAAATGGTTTCCGGCGCCAGGGCCTGGTATTTGAACCGCGGCTTGTGTTTGAAACCGGCAGCAGTAACCGGCAATGGCAGGCCGACGCCAATATTGGCGTTGTGATTGGCAATGCCCGCCTGAACCAGTATTTTTACGAAGTCGCCCCGCAATACGTGAACGCCACGCGCCCAGTCTATCAGGCGGAAGGGGGACTCATGATGACGCGGCTGGGTGTCAGCCTGTCGCACAGCGTGAACCAGGATTGGCGCGTGTTCGGCTTTACCCGCTACGACAACTACGCGCATACTGCCAACCGCGACAGCCCGCTGTTCCGCAAGAACAGTGGGCTATCGATTGGCGTAGGTTTTACCTGGACCGGCTACCGCTCGCAAGCGCGGGCATGGGAGTAAGCTGGCGGCAAATTTGTTCAACCGAGGAGGAGCACCATGGATCTGCAACTCAATGGCAAGTTGGCTTTGGTTAGTGGCAGTACGGCTGGTATCGGATATGCGATCGCTCGCACCCTGGCCCAGGAAGGGGCCAGCGTCATCGTCAATGGACGGTCGCAAGCCGGTGTGGATGAGGCGGTGGACCGGATACGGTCGGAAACAGGCGGAGCGGTCCAGGGTTTTGCTGGCGATCTCAGCCAGGCCGAAGCCGCGCAGGAAGTCGTCCGGCGCCATCCTGGCATCAGCATCCTGGTCAACAACCTCGGCATCTTTGAGCCGAAAGCCTTTGAAGACATTCCCGACGAGGATTGGCTGCGCTTCTTCGACGTCAATGTCTTGAGCGGCGTGCGTCTTGCGCGCCTGGTGCTGCCGGCGATGAAGCAAGCCAACTGGGGCCGCATCATTTTCATCTCAAGTGAGAGCGGGGTGCAGATTCCGACTGAAATGATCCACTACGGGATGACCAAAACCGCTCAGATTGCGGTGTCGCGCGGGCTGGCGGAATCGGTCGCGGGCACCGGCATTACTGTCAACAGCATCCTGCCTGGCCCGACGAAATCGCGCGGCGTCGGCGACTTTGTCGAAGGGATGGCGCGCTCGGCCGAAAAGAGCTTCGAGCAGGTGGAAGCGGAATTCTTCGACCACGTTCGGCCGACGTCCCTGATCAAGCGCTTTGCGGCTCCCCAGGAAGTGGCCTCGCTGGTGGCCTACGTGGCCAGTCCGCTTTCATCGGCCACCACCGGTGCCGCGCTGCGCGTAGACGGCGGGGTGGTGAAGAGCGCGTTCTGACGGGCTCGCTTTCAACGGTGTTGCAAGAAAGATATGCTTTCGGATTATGATGGCGGCCGTCGCGGCTTTACCGCAGGAATCGAAAGCATATATGAAGCAAGTAAAATTGGCGCTGGCCATGCTGGGCCTCGGGGTCGGCTTGGCTAGCGTGCAATCCGCATACGGGGCCGGGCTCTGCGAAGAGACTTTGGCCGAAAGAACATCACTGGCAGGGCAACCCTCTGCGTCGCTGGAAAAAGTGCTGCGGGATCCGGAACGCATCGATATTCCGCTCCTCTGCCGACTGCTCGCCAACGGCGCGTCCACAGAAGGCCTGAGCGGCCACGCTGTGGATGCGGCATTCAGGGCGCCTGACCGCAGGGTGGCGCTGATCCTGATCGAAAACGGTTTGTTGCGTGAGCCTGTCCCGGACGGCAATGAACTCATCAAGTCATTCCCACAGAATTTCCTGCGTTTCGCCGTCAGCGCCGGACGGACCGATTTGCTGCCGCTGATGGTGGCGCAAGGCAAAGATCCGAACCGCCGGGAGAAGATGCCTAATGAGACCGTCCAGCCAAATGCGGTGGAGCATGCTATTGCGCTCGGCAAAATGGAGGCGCTCAAAGTCCTGCTGGCACACGGCGGCGTAATCGACACCACCACAGCCCATTCCTGGGGCACGGCGCTTGACATGGCAGTTGCGTCGCTCGACGCAGACATTTTGCGCCTGGTGAGCAAGGACTTCAGCCTGACGTTGAAACCGGTTTGCCTCAAGGCCAACGGACAGTTGGCCAGGGTCGTGCTGGAAGCCCCTGCGAATTACTGGAAACTGTTGCGCGAACAAGGTTTGGCCAGTGACCGTGCGTGCAGCGGTTTGCAGGAGCGGCTGGTATTGCACCTGGCGGAGTCGCGTAACGTGCTGCTCGAAGGATGGATGGGCCAAAACCTGGTGGAACGCCTGCCGCAACTGGCAATCCGCCGCGAAGGTTTCAGTTCCGGAACGTGGGAAGCCGTTGGCGCCAGCAAGAACGATGCGCTGCCGGGACTGCTGGCCAAGGCAGGCTGGAAAACGCCGGCGCGGCCAGGCTTGTCGGACGAGACGGCGCAAAAGAACAAGGCTGCCGATCGCGCGCTGCAAGCCAAGCTGCCAGGCCATTACTACCTGAGCGGCAGGGGCGAGGTCGGGGCGGAGATCCTGTTGCGGCCGAATGGGAAATTCGAATATGCGATGTCCTATGGCGCGGTCGATGAATTTGCCCAAGGGAGCTGGAAGGTCTGGAACCAGCAGGTTGTGTTCCGCTCCGACAGCGTCCCGCGCCGTGCGGCCTCACTGCGGGCGTCGACCGATGCGCCAGTGGTGGCCGTTCCTCCGGGCCAGGTGCTGGTGGACCTGCGCTACCAGGGCAGCAGCGTGCCAGACTTCCACGTCATGCTATTGGGTGACGCGCCAACCAAAGCCGAAGGATACACGGGCGAACAGGGTTGGCGTGCCAGCTTTAGCGGTCCGGTACGCAAGATCGCGGTGAGCCACCCGGAGGTCGATGACGGTAAATGGCTGGTGCATGAAGTCGCTGCCGGCGAAGCCCGGCGCAGCACTTACCAATTTGACTTCGAGCCGCCGGCGCCAGCCCCGAAAGCCTTCAACTACACACTGGAAGTCAGGGATGGCAACCTGGTCCTGGAGGGATCGGGACGCCCGATGGAATTCCAAAAACACTGATTGATCAAGCTACGAGACGAAAATGAAAATGATGAAAACACCCGGACGTTTGCTGTGCGCCATGTTGCTGGCCACCCTTGGCTGTGCCAGCGTGCATGCCGCAGACCTGGAGCTGGACGACTGCGATGTCCTGATCGACAAAAAATCCAATGCCGCCTACAAAGGCTGGATGAAGGAAAACCAGAAAGAGGCCGAGGCAGGCAATCGCGATGCGATTCGCCTGCGCGCGGCCGAAGCAAACAATCGGCTGGCTTGCCACGAGGAGGCACTCACCGGACATTCCGGCTGGGGCGTGACAATGACTTCGGCGGATGGCAGTTCGGAGACGCAGCTGCCGCCAACCATTACCGACATTCGGAAGCAGGCTCCCGCCTGGCGTGCGTTGAACCAGGCGGTCAAATACGGCCACCAGGCTGGCGCCTTCGACGTCGGTTACAAGGGCGCTGCCGCGCAACTGGTGGTGCGTTACGCCGCGGAATTGCCGGAGCAGCTTGAAGCGGCATATGAAGACGCCGCGGCGGTGTATGAATACGATTGCGTGCTCAAACGCCAGTTCGGGCGCCGCGACCGCAATGCAGGCTGCGCCTCAGCCCGGACTACACGGGCGCGACTGCTGCCACTGGTTGCGGCGGAGCGCCGCCAGGTACTGGATGTTTCGGCCCGCCAGTGGGCGGAGCAACTGCCAGCCGTGCCGAAGAACCAGTAAGGCTGGCGGCGTTCATTATGGTGCGCCGAGGGATCTTACAGCGCTCAGGAAATCTTCGTTGAAGCGGAACAGGGCAGGGTCGCTTTCGGCGATTTGCTGGTAGCGCAGGACGAATTGTTTCGGCTCGCCCTGCAGCAGGCGGAAGATGGCTTGCTTGCCATCCTTGCGCTCGATGGCATTGGCCATGACCCACCCCATGTCATAACCCAGCTCGCCGAAATCGCCGTAGAAAAGCATGCCGTAGATGCGCTCGTAATGGTCTTCATCGCGAGGAGGGGCCAGTAGCAGGCGCAGGCTGCTGGTTTCCATCAAGGCTGCGATGTTTTTGATGCGGGCAAGGTTGCGTTCGATACGCTCCTTGCCGCGTGCGGAGAACGCAGTGGCGGGGCGGTTTGCAATCGGATGCGTGAAAAGTTCGGCCGTCGCTTCCTGCACCAGGTCGTAGAGCAGGCGATTCATCCAGGTCTTGCCGGTGGTAGCCTGCGGCATGCCTTGGGCCGGGCGCGGTGGTGCAGTCATCACGTGCGCCTGTACCGCGTGGAACAGTTCGTGGGATACCACTTCGGCCAGCTCTTCCGCAGTCGCCTGCGTGAAACGGGCCAGGTTTACGTAGACATCATCGTGTACGTCGTCAAAGGCGAAACCCGTTGCATTGCCGCCGAAGATGAAATGTACGGTCAGTTTGGCCGAAAACTCGTTTGGCAGATAGGCCTTTAACTGGCGTGTGACCTCGTTCGCCGCCAGCGTGATCTTGCTGCTGCTATCGCGCCCCAAATCGGCCTGCACCCCGGCTGCAAGGTCGACCTGTTTGGCATCACATCCCAAACCGCGCAGATACTCGACAAACGCATCGGCATCTTTCAGCCGCATCTTGCGCACCATGGCCGCAGTCTCGGGCAGGCGGCGAATCGATTCGATCGTGGGAGCGTCGATCTCGCCTTTCTGCACTGCCGCGCTGTACAGGCGGGCAGCGTCGTCGTTGAAGCGGAATTCGAGGCCGCTGGCCTGCGCCGCCCCGAGGCAGAACAGTGAAGCAGCGGCGGCTAAGGTGCGAAGTCGATCGAGCATGGATAGCGAGAGTTAAAGCTGGACGCCAGCAATTCTCGCTATTTTGCGTTGTAGTGCCATTTTGTCAAGAGCATCTTCGGGCAGGTTGCGGAAGATTTCCAGGCGCGTCTTGATTTCGCGGCACACCGTGAAGAACTCCTGGCGGATCTCTTCGACCGGCCCCTGCGTGGCAGCCGGGTCACGGAAATTCCAGTTCGCTGTGGCAGGCTGGCCGGGCCAGTCAGGGCATGGCTCGCCCGCTGCGGTATCGCAGAGGGTGATGACGAAATCCATTTCCGGGGCATCCGGCGTAGAGAATTCAACCCATGATTTGCTGCGCAAGCCTGTCAAGTTGTTGTCGAGGGCCCGGACTTGTTCGACGGCGAAGAGATTCAGCTTGCCGGCAGGGCGGCTGCCTGCGCTGAAAGCCCGGAATCGGCGGCCGCCAACGGCATTCAGAAGCGCTTCGGCCATGATGCTGCGGGCAGTGTTCTGCGTGCTGAGGAAGAGCACGTTGTAGGTTCGGTTGGCCATGCAAAATCCCGGATGATAGCGAACGAGCATGACAAGTTGATGACATGCTGGTTTCGCTATCGCAGCGCCAGAAAAGGTCATTGGACACTCCACTACCCGCGCGCTAACTTGCGTAAAAACATAAACGGAGACGAACATGACCAAACCCTTCTCGCATTGGGGGGCTGCCGCTGTATTGGCATCTTCCATGCTGTCCCTTCATGCTGCGGCCGAAGCACCGTATGCGCCGGTGACTTTCCAGAACGCTTCGGTACATGATCCTTCAGTGATCAGGACGGGCGGCGCCTTCTATGTGTTCGGGTCGCACCTGGCGTCGGCGAAATCGACGGACTTGATGAACTGGACCCAAATCACCAGCTCCGTCAGTGCGACCAACAAGCTGTTCCTGAATGGCAGCAGCAACGTCTTCACAGAACTGGCGGAGACCTTCAGCTGGGCGCAGACGAACACCTTGTGGGCGCCGGACGTGATCCGCCTGGCCGATGGCAGGTACTACATGTACTACAACGCCTGCAAGGGCGACTCACCGCGTTCGGCACTGGGCGTTGCGGTTGCCGACAAGATCGAGGGGCCTTACGTCAACAAAGGCATCATCCTGAAATCGGGCATGTGGGGCCAGGCCAGTTACGACGGCACGATTTACGATGCGCTCAAACACCCGAACACCGTCGATCCGAATGTGTTCTTCGATAACGGCGGCCGGTTGTGGATGGTGTACGGTTCCTATTCCGGCGGCATTTTCATCATGCAGATGAACCCCGCCACCGGCATGCCGTTGCCGGGGCAGGGCTATGGCAAGCGCCTGATGGGCGGAAATCACAGCCGGATCGAAGGCGCCTACGTGATGTACAGCCCCGCCACTCAGTACTACTACCTGTTCACGTCGTTTGGCGGGCTCGATGCTGCCGGCGGCTACAATATGCGGGTGGCGCGCTCCACGTCGCCGGATGGCCCGTATGTCGACGCCCAGGGCGTGAACATGGCGAACGTCAAGGCCGATCCTTCGAAACCCCTGTTCGACGACGTTTCGATTGCCCCGTATGGCGTGAAAATCATGGGCAATTTCCTGTTCGAGCGCAAAATCGGCGAAGCGGGGACGGGGATCGGTACCGGCTATGTATCGGCCGGCCACAACTCGGCTTATTACGACCCTGCGACCCGCAAGCATTTCCTGATCTTCCATAGCCGCTTCCCGGAGCGTGGCGAACAGCATGAGGTGCGCGTCCACCAGATGTTCATGAACGCGGACGGCTGGCCGGTGGTGGCGCCATACCGCAATACCAATGAAACGCTGGCGATGGTACCGCGCGGCTTCATTCACGGCGACTATATGTTCGTCAATCATGGCAAGGATATTTCGTCCACGATTAAGAAATCGCGGCTGGTCACGCTGAAGCCGGACGGCACGGTCGGCGGTGCGGTGACCGGCACCTGGGCCCTGGTGGGCAGCAACCAGGCCGAGATCAACCTGGCCGGCTCGCCGCCGTTCAAGGGCGTGTTCCTGAACCAATGGGATGAAACGTCGAAGAGCTATGTGATGACGTTTACCGCTACTTCACGCGAGGGCGTTTCCATCATGGGCAGCCGCCTGCCGCAGCGCAGCGACATGCAGGTTGTGCAAGCTGTTTATGGCGAGCTTAGTCTCGGCAATACCAATGCGGTGACGGGCGATATCGTGTTGCCGACCAGTGGCGCGCGCGACGCGGTCATTTCCTGGGCCTCGTCGAACCCTTCGGTGCTGAGCAATACCGGGCAGGTCACCAGCCCCGCCAATGATGTCACCGTTACGCTGACGGCCACGATCAGCAAGGGACCGGTGAAGGCCGTCAAGACCTTCGTTGTCACCGTGCGCAAGCTGGGCAGCATGCTTGCCCATTACACGTTTGACGGCAACCTGGGGGACGCGAGCGGTGCATTCGGGGCGGGCACGGTGGTCGGCAGCAGGATCGACCTCGCCGGCGGCAGCATGGCTTATGAAGCGGGCATGAAGGGCAGCGCGGCAGTGTTCAACGGCGCCAGCGGAGTGCGCCTGCCGGATGGACTGATCGCCAGCAATACCTACACGGTGGCGATGTGGCTCAAGCCAGCGCAGTTGACCGCGTTCTCGACCACGTTCTTTGGCGCCCGCAACGGCGACTCGTGGATCAGCTTCCTCCCGAAAGGACATGACTTCGTTGGCGGTGCGAGCATGCTGTGGTCGGGGACGGCCTGGTATGACGCAGGCCTGGGCATGAATATCCCGGCCGGCCAATGGTCGCACGTTGCGTTCACCGTCAAGAACGGCGCGGTGAACGTCTACGTCAATGGGGCGAAACGCTTCAGCGGCGTGAACTTCCCTAACGTGTTCACGACCAACAATGGCGTGTTTGCACTTGGCGTCAACTGGTGGGATGCGCCCTATAAGGGCTCGATGGATGACCTGCGCATCTACGGATCGGCCCTGAGCGATGGGGAAGTCGCCAGCATCGCCCGCTGACTTCCTCAGTTCGACAGGTGCGCGATCTCCAGCGAGCCGTGTTCGTCAAAGATGGGGCATTGTTCGGCCAGGGTGACGGCCTCGTTGAAATCGGTGGCTGCCAGAATCGAGTAGCCAGCCAGTGAACTGCTGGACGATTTGGGGCCGGCCAGCCGCGTGTCGATGTCGACGCTGGCATGGGTCAGGCTGCCACGGTCCAGCAGCCGCCCGCCCAGCGAGTCGTACCAGCTCATCCAACGCTGCGGGACATGCTGGCGCGCCTCGGCTGTTCCATCCGGCGCACCCCGGTAAACGAGCAGGAATCGCTCCATAGGGCCTCCTTGTGTATTGCAAAGCCTCGATGCCTGAATCTTAGCAATTGCAATGCTTAGGGGCCGCACCGTTGGCCGGGCGGCTAGTCCGTTGAGACAGGGACCAGGATCTCGCGGCTGCCGTTGGTCGACATGGACGAGAGGATCCCTGCCGCCTCCATATCCTCGACCATACGCGCAGCGCGGTTATAGCCGATGCGCAATTGGCGCTGGATCGACGAGATCGACGCACGGCGGGTACGGATGACAAACGCCACCGCCTCGTCGTACAGCGGATCGGTCTCGCCCGCGCTGACGTCGCCCAGCAGGTCGGCCGCCGGTTCCTCGGTTGGCGTCCCGGCCAGGATCGCTTCTTCGTATTCCGGCTCGCCGAACTGCTTCAGGTAATCGACCACGCGGTGCACTTCTTCGTCGGATACGAAGGCGCCGTGCACGCGCTGCGGGTATCCGCTGCCGGGTGGCAGGAACAGCATGTCGCCGTGGCCGAGCAGGGTCTCGGCGCCCATCTGGTCAAGCACGGTGCGCGAATCGATCTTGGAAGAGACCTGGAAGGCGACGCGGGTCGGGATGTTGGCCTTGATCAGGCCCGTGATGACGTCAACCGAAGGGCGCTGCGTGGCCAGGATCAGGTGGATGCCGGCGGCGCGCGCCTTCTGCGCCAGGCGGGCGATCAGTTCTTCGATCTTTTTCCCCGCCACCATCATCAGGTCGGCCAGTTCGTCGATGATCACGACAATGGTCGGCAGCGTCGATAGCGGTTCCGGCGCGTCCGGGGTGAGCGAGAACGGATTGGTGATGTATTTTTCCGCAGCCTTGCCGTCACGGATCTTCTGGTTGAAGCCGGCCAGGTTGCGCACGCCGAGCGCGGACATCAGGCGATAGCGTTTTTCCATTTCGGCGACGCACCAGGTCAGCGCATTGGCCGCCAGCTTCATGTCGGTGACCACGGGCGCCAGCAGGTGCGGAATGCCGTCGTAGACCGACAGTTCCAGCATCTTCGGGTCGATCATGATCAGGCGCACGTCGGTCGGGGTGGCCTTGTACAGCAGGGACACGATCATGGCATTGATGGCCACCGACTTGCCGGACCCGGTAGTGCCGGCAACCAGCATGTGCGGGGCACGCGCCAGGTCGGTCACCACCGGTGCACCGGTAATATCCTTGCCCATCGCCAGCGTCAGTTGCGAGCGCGAGGCGCGATAGGCGTCCGAGGCCAGGATTTCCGACAGCTGGATCATGTGGCGACGGGTGTTCGGCAGCTCGAGGCCCATGCAGGTCTTGCCCGGAATGGTTTCGACCACGCGCACCGAAGTGACGGCGAGTGCGCGCGAGAGATCCTTCACCAGCGCCACGATCTGGGCGCCGCGCACGCCAACGGCCGGTTCGATTTCGAAGCGGGTGATCACGGGGCCGGCGGATGCTCCCAGCACGGTCACAGGGACCTTGAATTCCTTCAGGCGCTGTTCGATCAGGCGGCCGGTTTCTTCCAGTTCGTCGCTGGATACTTCGAACCTGGCTTCCGTAAAGGCGTCCAGCAAGTCCAGGCCTGGCAGTTCGATGTCGGCTTCAGGCTCCGGATAGACCGTGACCGGCGTGATTGCCGGGGCCGGGGTGGCGGCTGCCATTGGCGCGGCTGGTGCGTCTGGAACCACGGCCATGGGTGCCATTGGTACGGGCATGGGCTCCGCCTGCGCAACAGGCATTACCGGCTGCCAGCCCGGGGCAGGCGCCGGCGCAGGGACCGGGGCTGGAGCCTGTGTGAACGGAGTGTATTCGACTTCCAATGGCGTATTTGCCAGCACAAGCGGTTGCGGCGGCAGGCCTGGCGTTTCGTTGATCCATGCCGGTTCGGGGATCGAGGTTGTTATGGTGTGCACTTCGACTGCCGCATGGACCACCTGAACTTCCACGACTGACGACTGGATGGACGGTGCTTGCGGCGGCTGGACGCTGGTGCGCACGCTTCGCACCGGTTCGGCGGCGAGTGGCAGCTTGACGATCCTGACGGTCTGCGCCTGCCTGGCCTGGGTTTCGGCTTCTTCCCTGGCTTTGGCGCGGGCCAGCATTGCCGGGGTTGGGCGCAGGCTTTCGACTTCGGCCCACTCGGCGCTCGGGCGCGCGGCGGGGGCGCGGGCTTTTTCCACGGCATCGGCGCCAAAGAACCTTGCAGGCGATGCATCCGGCGGTGCTTCCCATGCCGGGCGCTTCTCAGTGAAGCGTTCGCCGCTGCGTGCAGGACTTGCTGGCGCAGCGACAGCGGGCGTGGGGGCGGGCCGTGGTGCGGAACGGCGTTCCGGCTCGGACGAGCGCTTCAGCAGGCCAGTGGCGCGGCCGCACCAGGCCAGGAAGGCCAGCGCGCGATAGCCGAACAGCCAGGGGATTGCCACCATGCCGGCAGTTGTGAGTATGGCAATGGCGACGACGCGGCCACTTGCCGCAGCAATTGAACTGGCCAGCAGCATGAGCATGGTGCCCAGAACCAAGCGAATGAAGCCCTGTCCAAGCAGGGAGGTCCTCTTCAGCACAAACACCTTCACAAGGCGCCAGACCAGCGGGAGTGTCCACAGCACAGACCAGCCAAACCACGACATCACTGCCATTCAAATCTTTCCTGAAAATACCTCGGGCGGAGTTTATCACGAGCAATGATGTCAATTAGAGAATGCGAAGCGTGGTTTTCATCGGGAAACGGGTGAATTGTGTTGCTCTCAGGACATCTTTTCTATCGTTTGGCTTGGCTGTTCGTTTATAATCGCCGGCTCCCCCAAAGTATTCCGACAGTTCAGCAAAGTGCGCACCCAGGGCATCAGTTTCTCCATCCTCAGGCATTCCGCATGGGCGCCAGGCGTCGCCACGCCTGAAGCATGGCAGGCCTGGGCGCAAGCGCCGTTCGTATTGCGTACGGGAGAAGAGCCAGGGGTCAAGGCAATGCCGCCCATGCTGCGCCGCCGTGCGGGTTTGGTGGGCAAGATGGCGCTTGAAGTGGCGTATCAATGCCTGGATGGCCGCAGCGATATTCCCACCGTGTACTGTTCGCGCCACGGCGACGTCGTGCGCGCTGTCGAACTGTTGTCGGACCTGGCGCGCGGCGAGCTGCTGTCGCCGATGGCGTTCGGCATGGCGGTGCATAATGCCGTTCCCGGCCTGTTCAGCATCGCGCGCGGCGACCGTGCCAACTACACTGCTCTGGCTGCCGGCAATGCATCGGTCGAGCATGCGGTGATCGAAGCCTGCGGCCTGCTGGCCGACGGAGCGCCACAGGTATTGCTGGTGGCCTGCGATGCCCCGCTGCCGGAATTGTTTGCCCCTTACGAAGAATACGAAGAGCAGCCGCACGCCTGGGCGTGGCTGATGGCGCCCGCTGCTGGCGACGCGATCCGGCTGGAATGGGAGCCGTGTGCGGATGCGCCGGCCCCCGTCATGCCGGGCAGCCTCGAGGTTGCTGCCTTCCATGCCGGCGGCGCGCAACGCCTGGAGCGCTGCGACGGCCGTTTGCGCTGGACCTGGAGCCGCGATGCTTGACCGATACTGGCGCATCTTTGTCACTGGCCTGAGCTTCGCGGTGTTCGGCGCCGGCGGGATCATACTGGGGGTGCTCGTGTTCCCGCTCATGAACCTGCTGATCCGGAACCGCCAGCGGCGCATCAATGCGGCGCGCACCGTGATTCGCGGCGCGTTCCGCGTCTATATCGACATGATGCGCGTGATTGGCGTGCTGCGTTACGAAGTACGGGGGCTGGAGAAGCTCGAGCGGCGCGGCATGCTGATCCTCGCCAACCACCCGACACTGCTCGATACGGTGTTCCTGATGGCCTTTGTGAAGAATGCCGACTGCATCGTCAAGGGCGCCCTCTGGAACAACCCTTTCACGCGCGGTCCGGTACGGGGTGCGGGCTACATCAATAATGAAGGCGGTGCAGAGCTGATCGGCGACTGCATCGCTTCGCTGGAGCGCGGCAACAACCTGATCATCTTTCCTGAAGGGACGCGCACCCCGAAGGATGGCGTGATCAGCATGAAGCGCGGCGCCGCCAATATTGCAGTGCGCGGCGTGCGCGACATCACGCCGGTGCTGCTCCAGTGCGATCCGCCCACGCTGCACAAGGGGGAGAAGTGGTGGCGGGTGCCTTCGCGCCGCTTCCTGATCCAGATTGACGTGCAGGACGACCTGTCGGTAGCGCGCTTCAGGGAAGGCGCCAGTGATGTGATGGCAGCGCGCCATCTGACCGACTTCTTGGAAAACTATTTTGCCGGAAAGTGCCAAAGCAATGCTTGAACTCGAAGTGAAACAACTGATCATCGATGCCCTTCAATTGGAAGACATCACGCCGGACGATATTGACAGCGCCGCGCCCCTGTTCATCGAAGGCCTGGGCCTCGATTCGATCGATGCGCTGGAACTGGGTGTCGCCCTGCAAAAGAAATATGGCATTTCTCTTTCAGCAGATTCGGAAGAGACCCGTCGCCATTTCGCTTCGGTGCAGGCGCTGGCGGCGATGATTGAAAGCCACAGGCAGAAATGACAAGGTAGGGAGTAGACGATGGTTAACCTGAAAGAAATGAGCAAGGAACAGTTGCAGGAGTGGGTGATCGACCTGCTTGCCGACATGTTCGAGCTGGATAAGAATGGCCTGGGCGCCGGCTCCAGCCTGTATGACGACCTGGACATCGACAGCATCGATGCGGTTGACCTGGCCGTGCGCCTGAAGGAACTCACTGGCCTGCGCCTGCAGCCGGATGTATTCAAGACCATTCGCACTATCGGCGACGTGGTTGAAGCCCTGACCGGCAAGGCGGAGCAGGCCGCGTAGGCAAGATGAGAATGAGTGCATTGGCGGCAGTGATTACCCTGCTGTATCCCCTGGCGATCTGGTTTGGCCACGGCCGCATCGAGCCGCGCTGGCTGGCAGGCTTGCTGCTGGCGGCGGCCATCGCCCGGCTGCCCGCGCTGAAACTGAGCGGCGTGGCGCGCTGGTCGGTGCCTGCGGCGCTGGTACTGGTCGCTGCGGCCATCTGGAGCAACCTGCTGCTGCCGCTGAAACTGTACCCGGTGCTGGTGAGCGCCGCGCTGCTGGCCGGTTTTGCCTATAGCCTGAGCACTCCGATGTCCGCCGTCGAACGCATGGCACGCCTGCGCGGCGAGGACTTCCCTCCGGTGGCGCAAGCCTATATGCGCAAGGTGACGCAGGTGTGGTGCGGCTTCTTCGTGATCAACGGCGCGATTGCTTTCGGCACCGCGCTGTGGGCGTCGGAAGCGGTATGGTCGCTGTACACGGGTGTCATTTCCTATGCGCTGATGGCGTTGTTGTTCGGCGCGGAATACCTGGTGCGTCTGCGTTTCAAGCGTTTGCATCATGTCTGACCGAATCGAAAACCTGTACGCCGCAATGTCGGCGCGACCGGCCGGGACCCTGGCCGGCTGGCGCGCTGGGCAGGGCGTCAGTCGTGACGACTTCCTGTCGCGCGTGCGTGCCTGGCATGGTTTGTTGGGCGAGCAGGCGGGCAGCCAGTTTGCACTGTACCTGGAAGACAGCATTGAATTCGGCGCGGCGCTGCTGGGTGCGTGGCATGCCGGCAAGACGATCTGGCTGAGCGCGGATACGCTGCCGGCCAGTTGCACGGCGTTGCTAGAGAAGGTCGATGGCTTCCTCGGCGAGTTCCCGGCCGAACTGAAGCCGTTGCAGCCAGCCGCCGATGCCGGCGGCGCGCTTGGGACTGAGCTTGGCGCCCTGGCGCCGGACATGCAGGCGCTGGTGGTGTTCACTTCCGGCAGCACCGGCGCGGCGCAAGCTATTCCGAAAAAGTTGTCGCAGCTTGCGAGCGAAGTGGCAACCCTGGAGCAACTGTTCGGCCAGCGCTGCGGCGCGGCCGCGGTCCTTGCGACCGTGTCGCACCAGCATATCTACGGCTTGCTGTTCAAGGTACTGTGGCCGCTGGCCAGCGGGCGTGCCATCCATGCGCTCAGCATCGCGTACCCGGAGCAGTTGTTGGCCGCCATGACTGCCGGCCCCTGCCTGCTGGTAGCCAGCCCGGCGCACCTGAAACGCCTGCCGGCCCACCTGGACTGGAGCGCTGCGGCAGCCATGGTGCGGATCGTGTTTTCCTCCGGAGGGCCGTTGGCTGCCGATGCCGCGCTGGCGACCGGCGCGCTGCTTGGGCAGGTGCCGACCGAAGTGTATGGCAGTTCCGAAACGGGCGGCATCGCCTGGCGCCAGCGCCGCGCCATCGACGATGATGCCTGGCAGCCGTTTCCGACCGTGGCATGGCGCATCAATGAAGAAGACGGCACGCTGGCTGTAGCGTCGCCGCACCTGGCCGACGAGCAGTGGCTGGCCCTGGCCGACCGTGTGGCGGCCGTCGACGGCGGTTTCCGCTTGTTGGGCCGCAGCGACCGCATCGTCAAGATCGAGGAAAAGCGCGTTTCGCTGGATGCAATGGAAGCGGCGCTGCTGGCGTCCGGCCTGGCCGCCGAAGCGCGCCTGGCGCTGTGTGAGCCGGCAACTGGCGAGCGCCAGCGGCTGGCGGCCTTCGTGGTACCGAGCGCCGCAGGTCATGCTGTGCTGGAAAAGGAGGGCAAGACAGGCCTGAATGCGCGCCTGCGGGCAATTCTGGCCGGGGTGGTGGATGCGGTGGCCTTGCCGCGCCGCTGGCGCTACCTGGACCAGATGCCTGTCAATGCGCAGGGCAAGGTTACATTGGCGAACCTGCTGGCATTGCTCGTCGACGAACGTCCGCGCCTGCCTCACGTGCGCGAGCTGGAGAACGAAGCAGGGCGGGTGCTGCTTGAGATTACCGCGCCAGCCAGCCTGCTGTATTTCGATGGCCATTTCGATGTTGCCCCGATCCTGCCGGGCGTGGTGCAGGTCGACTGGGCGCTTCATTATGGCCGCCAGTATTTCGTGATGCCGGCCCGGTTCAAGGGCATGAACCAGCTGAAGTTCCAGCACGTGATCGAGCCGGAACAGGTGGTGCAGCTTGAACTGGTTTGCGACGCGGCCGGCAAGGGCCTGCGTTTCAGCTACAGCTCCGCCGCTGGCCAGCATTCCAGCGGCCGTATTGTCCTGGGAGAGTTCGATGGGTGATTTCAAGCCTTGTATCGTGGTTCCGGTATACAACCATGAGCACGCGATCGGCACCGTGGTGGCCGGCCTGCTGCAGCATGGCGTGCCGGTGATCCTGGTCGATGACGGCAGCAATACGGGCTGCGCCGGGGTGCTGGATTCCCTCGCGGCGCAGCATGGCCCGAATGTGCTGCTGGAACGCCTGCCGTACAACCAGGGCAAGGGTGTTGCGGTGCTGGCGGGTTTCCGCCGCGCCGGGGAGCTTGGCTACAGCCACGCGCTGCAGATCGATGCGGACGGCCAGCACCGAACCGGCGATGTACCGGTTTTCCTGGCGCAGGCCAGGTCGCACCCTGCCGCCGTGGTGTCGGGCTATCCGATCTACGATGAATCCGTGCCCAAGGTGCGCCTGTACGGCCGCTATGCCACCCATATCTGGGTGTGGATCAACACGCTGTCGCTGGAGATCCGGGATTCCATGTGCGGATTCCGCGTCTATCCCGTGGCCGCCGTGAACGCGCTGGCCGCGCGCCAGGCCATCGGGTCGCACATGAACTTCGACACGGACGTTATCGTGCGCCTGTTCTGGAGCGGTTTGCGGGTGGTGAACGTAGGCACGCGTGTCTCGTATCCGGTGGACGGCGTGTCGCATTTCCGCCTCTGGCGCGACAACGTGCTGATTGCGCGCATGCACACCGTGCATTTCCTTGGCATGCTGCCGCGCATCCCGAAGCTGCTGGCGCGGAAATGGCGGAACAAATGAGCAGGCGCGGCTTGCACTGGGCCTCGATCAACGAAGTGGGCTTCGTGGCGGGCATGCGCCTGATGTTCTGGATCTTTCGCGTTTGCGGCCGCTGGCCATTCCGCCTGGTGCTGTACCCGGTGCTTGCCTGGTACGTGTTGACCAAGCCGCTGCCGCGCCGCGCCTCGCAGGAATACCTGCGCCGCGTTGCGAGCCAGACATCCAGCGAGCCGGCCGGCGTAATGCGCCACTTTGGCGCTTTCGGGGAGAGCATCCTCGACAAGATGCTGCTGTGGGGCGGCCTGTTTGATTTCAGTACGGTTGACCTGCATGGCGCCGAGCTGATCACCGACGCCGTTGCCGAGGGGCGCGGCGCCTTGCTGGTCTGTGCCCACCTCGGCAACCTGGAACTGTCGCGCGTGCTGTCGCGCCAGCGCAAGGACATCAAGCTGACGGTGCTGGTGCACACCAAGCACGCGCGGGCGTTCAACGCCATGCTGGCCCGCCTGAATCCGGAAAGCCAGGTGAACCTGGTGCAGGTGACGGAAATGTCGCCGGCAACGGCCATGATGCTGTCCGAACGCGTGGCGCGCGGCGAATTCGTGGTGATTGCGGGCGATCGGGTTCCGGTATCGCATCATCCGCGCGTCGCAGTGGTGGACTTCATCGGTGCGCCTGCCGCATTCCCGGTCGGGCCGCATCTTCTCGCCAGCATCCTGCAATGCCCGGTTTACCTGATGTTCTCCGTGCGCCGGGGTGAGCGCTCCGAAGTGGTTTTCGAGCGTTTCCGGGAGCAGGTGCGCATTCCGCGCCATGACCGCGAAGGCGCGCTGCAGGCGCTGGCCGCCGACTACGCGAAGCGACTTGAACACCATGCCCTGCGCGCGCCGCTGCAGTGGTTCAATTTCTACGATTTCTGGCATTTACCTGGACTGGAACACTCCGATGCATCTCGCTGACATCGCCCAAATCAATGCTCCGCAGCGCAGCGTACGTTTCGACCGCGGCAACCTGACGATCGAAGACATCGTCGATATCGCGCAGGGGCGGGCCGCCGCCGTGTTGTCGGACGACCGGGAATTCCGCGCGGCCATCGAGCGCGGCGCCAGCTTCCTCGACCGCCTGTTGCGCGAAGACGGTACCGTGTATGGGGTCACCACCGGCTATGGCGATTCGTGCACCGTCACCGTGCCGCCGGAACTGGTGCCTGACCTGCCGCATCACCTGTATACCTATCATGGCGTCGGCCTGGGCGAGTATTTCACGCCGGCGCAGAGCCGTGCCATCCTGGCTTCGCGGCTGGCCTCGCTGAGCAAGGGCTTTTCCGGCGTGAGCGTGGAACTGCTGCTGCAGATTACCCGCCTGCTGGACGCGGGCCTGCTGCCCCTGATTCCTTCCGAAGGTTCGGTCGGCGCCTCCGGCGACCTGACGCCGCTGTCCTACCTGGCCGCTGTACTGTGCGGCGAGCGCGAAGTTTGGCGCAATGGCGAACAGGTGCCTGCAGCCCAGGCCCTGCAGGAAGCCGGCATCACCCCGCTGCGCCTGCGCCCGAAGGAAGGCCTGGCCATCATGAATGGTACCGCCGTGATGACCGCGCTGGCCTGCCTGGCCTACGACCGCGCCGATTACCTGGCCAGGCTGTGCACCCGGATTACCGCCATGGCCTCGTTCGCAATGGACGGCAATGCCCACCACTTCGACGAAGTGCTGTTCTCGGCCAAGCCGCACCCAGGCATGCAGCAGGTAGCTGCCTGGCTGCGCATCGATTTGCCGACCGACCAGTGGGAGCGCAACGGCAAGCGTTTGCAGGACCGCTATTCGATCCGCTGCGCGCCGCACGTGATCGGCGTATTGGCCGATACCATGCCGATGTTCCGCCAACTGATCGAAAATGAACTGAACAGCGCCAACGACAATCCGCTGGTGGACGTCGGGAACGAACGCATCCTGCACGGCGGCCACTTCTACGGCGGCCACATCGCCTTTGCGATGGATGGCATGAAGAACGCGGTCGCCAACCTGGCCGACCTTCTGGACCGCCAGATGGCTTTGATGGTTGATGCGCGGTACAACCACGGCTTGCCGGCCAACCTGTCGGGCGCCGTCGGCGAGCGGGCGCCGATCAACCACGGCCTCAAAGCCCTGCAGATCAGCGCTTCGGCGTGGACTGCAGAGGCGCTGAAAGCCACCATGCCGGCCTCGGTGTTCTCGCGGTCGACGGAATGCCACAACCAGGACAAGGTCAGCATGGGCACCATCGCCGCGCGCGACTGCCTGCGCGTGCTGGACCTGACGGAACAGGTGGTGGCAGCCCTGCTGGTCACCGTGCGCCAGGGCGTCTGGCTGCGCTGCCGCGACCACCAGGGAGTGTTGCCGGACAGCCCATTGGCTGCGATGCAGGAAGCACTGGCCGCCGACATCGCGCCGGTCGAGGAAGACCGCCGCTTGGAACCGGACCTGCGCCTGATGCTGGAGCGCATCCGCAGCAAGGCATGGAAGCTGTATGCGTAAACACAAGCAAAGCCGCTGGTTCGCGGAAGTCGAGATCGACGTCCAGTTTTTTGACCTGGACCCGATGGAAATCGTCTGGCACGGAAACTACGTCAAATATCTGGAGATCGTGCGCTGCGCCTTGCTGGACAAGATCGGCTATAACTATCCGCAGATGAAGGAGTCCGGTTATCTGTGGCCGGTGATCGACATGCAACTGCGCTACGTCGGACCGGCGACTTTCGGCCAGAAGCTGAAGCTGCGCGCGGATCTGGTGGAGTGGGAAAACCGCCTGAAAATTGATTACCTGATTACCGACGCGCTGAGCGGCAAGCGCCTGAACCGCGCCAGCACAACGATGGTGGCGGTCGAGGTCGCCACCAGGGAAATGTGCTTCGCCTCGCCGCCCGTACTGTTTGAAAAACTGGGGATTGAACCAGCATGAAGAAATATTTCGCAATCGCCCTGGCGCTGGCTGCCGCGGGCAGCGCGCAGGCCGCCGTGCCAAGTGCAAAGATCCAGGCAATGCTGGCCAAGCCGGCTGTCATGTGCGGCCGTTTCGACCAGACCAAGCAACTGGCCGGCATGAAGAAGCCCCTGGCGTCGGAGGGCCGTTTTTGCGTCGTCGCAGGCAAGGGCGTGCTGTGGCGCACCCTGAAACCTTTCCCAAGCACCTTGCGCCTGACCCGCGAAGAGATCGTCAACTACCAGGGCGACCGCGTGGCGATGCGCCTGGACGCCAAGACCGAGCCGACCGTGCGCATGATTAATAATGTGCTGTTCTCGCTGCTGTCCGGCGACCTGGGCCAGCTCGACTCACTGTTCGAAGGCGAGGGCAGTGCCGATGCCAATAGCTGGAACGTGGCGCTCAAGCCGCGCCAGCCGGGGCTGGAAAAAGCCATCGGCACGATCAAGCTGGAAGGCGGCAACTATGTCAGGCAGATCGTGATGAGCGAGGCCAGTGGCGACCGCACCACCATCGTGTTCTCTGCCATCCAGACCGGCGAAAGCGCCATGAACAAGGAAGAGGCGGCGCTGTTTTGACGCAAACCAGAAAACTCGCGTGGCTGTGGGCCCTGGTGGCCTGCCTCCTGCTGGGCCATAACGCTACCCTGTGGCTGGTCCAGCGCATCGTGCCGGACACCGACATCATGGCGCTGCTGCCAGTGCAGGAGCGCGACCCGGTGCTGCAGGCTTCCTTCGGCCATATGGTCGATGCGGCGCAGCAGCGCCTTCTGGTCCTGGCCGGGGCCGACGAGTGGGACGAAGCGCGCCGTGCGGCCGACGCCTACCAGGCGGTGCTGGACACCCGCAAGGACCTGTTCGCGTCCACGGCTGTCAACGAGCAGGCGCAGGGCGACTGGCTTGAAGTGTTCCGGCGCCACCGCCTGGCGCTGCTGACGGCGCAGCAGGAGCAGGCTTTGCGCGAACAGCCGGCCCAGTTCTGGCTGGAGTCGGCGCTGGCCGGCCTGTACGCGCCGTTCGGCGGCCCGAAGCTCGGGCCATGGCAGGACGACCCTTATGGCCTGTTTGCCGGCTGGGTGCAGGAGCGCGCGCAGGAAACGCCGGTGCGCCCGCGAGACGGCCACCTGTTTGTCGCCGATGGGCAGCGCCAGTACGTGCTGCTGCCCTTGACCCTGAAAGTCCCCGCGCTGTCGATGACGGCGCAGGAAACCGTACTGCCGCTGCTGCAGCAGGCAGCCGCAGCGGCGCGCAAGGCGGCTCCGCAAGTGGAACTGATCCAGGCCGGCGTGATCCTGCACGCAGCCAATGCCAGTGCCCAGGCCAGCGGCGAGATGTCGACCATTGGCATTGGTTCGCTGATCGGGATCGTCCTGCTGACCTGGTTCACCTTCCGGTCCTTCAAGCCGATTGCGCTGATCCTGCTGTCGATCGGCATCGGCTGTCTTGGAGCGCTCTCGGTGTGCTGGCTGCTGTTCGGCCGCATCCACCTCCTGACACTGGTATTCGGCGCCAGCCTGATCGGGGTGGCGCAGGACTATGGCCTGTATTTCCTGTGCAATCGCTTGTCCGCCGACGAAAAACTCGATTCGCCCACGCTGCTGAAACGCCTGCTACCGGGACTCGGCCTGACGCTGCTGGCAGCAGTGATCGGCTATGCCGGCTTGGCGCTGACGCCTTTCCCCGGCTTGCGCCAGATGGCGGTGTTCTCGGCGCTCGGCCTGGTCTTCGCATGGTTCACGGTAGTGTGCTGGTTCCCGGCGCTGGTCAGCGGCAGTACCCTGCGTAGTGGCAGCCTGGTTAAACACTATGGGGCGGCATTGCGGCATTGGCCGCTCTGGCGCGCCAACCGCAGCACGCTGGCCGTAACGGCGCTGTTTGCGGTGCTGGCCGGCTGGGGCATCAGCCGCCTGGGCGCCAACGACGATATTCGCCTGCTGCAGAATCCGCCGAAGCAACTGGTGGCCGACCAGCTCAAGCTGGGCAAGCTGCTCGATGCACCAACGCCGGTGCAGTACTTCCTGGTGCGCGGCGATTCGATTGAACAGGTGCTGCAGCGGGAAGAAGGCTTGAAAGTACGCCTCGACCAGCATGTAGCCGCGGCGCGCCTGAGCGGCTACCAGGCCTTGTCGAATTGGGTTCCTTCGGCGCAAACACAGGCCGCGCGCCGCAGCCTGTTGGAAGGCAAGCTGCTGGCCGATGACGGCCCGCTGCAGGGCCTGGCCGCACAAGCGGGTGAAGACCGCCAATGGATTGCCGCCGTGCGCCAGGGCCTGCTGGCAGCCGGCAAGCCGCTGCTGCTGGATGAATTCCTGGCTTCCCCTTCCAGCGAACCATGGCGCCACCTGTGGCTTGGCGAACGCGATGGCGTGTATGCCAGCATTGTCGCCTTGCGCGGCATGGACAACAAAGCCTCGCAGCAGGTGATGCTGGCTGCCGGCGGCATGCCGGGCGTGCAGTGGGTGGACAAGGTGGCCGAGATTTCTTCGGTGCTGGGCCGCTACCGCGCCTATATGGGCTGGGTGGTGCTGGGCGCCTATGCTGTGGTGTTTGCACTGCTTTATCATCGCTACCGTGGCCGTACCTGGCGCGTGATGGCGCCTACCGCGCTGGCCAGCATCACAACCCTGGCCATGCTCGGTTTTGCGTCACAGGACTTGCAGCTGTTCCATGTACTGGCCCTGATGCTGCTGCTTGGCGTTGGCGTAGACTATGGCATCTTCATGCAGGAGCATCCGGAGCGCAGGAACAGCACGCCATGGCTTGCAGTCGGCCTGTCAGCGGCCAACACGATCCTGTCGTTCGGCCTGCTGGGCCTGAGCGCGACGCCCGCCCTGCAGGCATTTGGGCTGACCATGTTGATGGGGACCACGCTGGTGTGGCTGCTGGCCCCTTGTTTTGGAAGTTTGAAGGAAGAGACGAATGTTTAAAGCGATGCCGCGCCGCCTTGCCGTTGCCGTTGCCGCTTGCGCACTGCTGCTGGCCGCTTGCGCCAGCGTGCCGCCGCAGGCCCGCCTTGGCTTGAAACTGGCGCCTGCCGCCCTTGGCACGTCGCTGAGCGTGCAGCAGCACCTGAAAGTGGAGCGCAATGGCCGTACCGACGACCTGGACGTCGCCTTGCAAGTGGAACCGGAAGCGGTCGACGTGGTCGGGCTGGCGTTCGGCCAGCGCGTGCTGACGCTGCATTACGACGGCAAGGAGCTGAAATCATGGCGCCATATGATGTTGCCGGCGCAGGTGAGGGCGGAAGACGTGCTGGAAGACATCCAGCTGACGCTGTGGCCGGCCGAAGCCGTTGCCGCCGCCTTGCCTGCGGGCTGGCGGGTGTCGGAAGAAGGCCGCCGCCGCACGCTGTTCCTCGACGGGGAGCCGGTCATGCATATCAGCTACAGCGATGCGCAGCGCTGGAGCGGTACCGTGGTGCTGGAAAACCTGCGCTACCGCTACAAGTTGACGATCCAGTTCGCGGCGGACGCGGGCTGAGTACGAGGGCGGGCAATGTCGAAGATCTACCTCAATGAATGCGGCATCATCTGTGCACTGGGCGAAGGCCACGCGCAGGTGAAGGAGCGCTTGTACGCGGGGCAGCCCGGCGTGGCGGCCACCAGCCGCTGGTCCAAAGGGCGCGAACTTGCCCTGGGCGCCGTGACGGGCGACTTGCCGTCCCTGGCGCATGTACCGCCTTACCTGCACAGCCGCAATAACGCGCTGGCCCTGGCTGCACTGGCGCAGATCCGGCCAGCGGTCGAAGCGGCCATTGCGCGCTTTGGCGCGGGCCGGGTCGGCGTGGTTGTCGGCACCAGTACGTCCGGCATCGGCGAGACCGAACGGGCGATGGAAAAGCGGTCGCCTGAAGGGGCGCTGCCGGAAGGATTCAGTTACCGCGCGCAGGAAATGGGCTCGCCCGCGGAGTTTCTCGCCTTGGAACTTGGGCTCGAAGGGCCGGCCTATGTCCATTCGACTGCCTGTTCATCCGCAGCCAAGGCAATGGCCAGTGCGGCGCGCATGCTGCGCCTGGGCATCTGCGATGCAGTGATCACGGGCGGCGTCGATTCACTATGCGCCTTTACCGTTGCCGGCTTCTCGGCGCTGGAATCTGTCAGCGCAGGGCAGTGCAACCCCATGAGCGCGAACCGCAAGGGCATCAATATCGGCGAAGGCGCCGCCCTGTTCCTGATGGAAGCCGCGCCCTCCGGTGTGCATTCGGTGGAGTTGCTGGGCTGGGGCGAATCGTCGGACGGACATCATATTTCCGCGCCCGACCCGGCAGGCGCCGGCGCGCGCCTGGCCTTTGAGCAGGCACTGCGCCGGGCTGGTGTTGATGCGCAGCAGGTGGACTACATCAACATGCACGGCACCGCGACGCCGCAGAATGACGCCATGGAGTCGCGCGTGATCGACGAACTGTTCGGCCGGGAGGTTCCCGTCAGTTCAACCAAGCCGCTGACAGGCCACACGCTGGGCGCCGCAGCGGCGGTTGAAGCTGCGTTATGCTGGCTGGCCATGCAGGACGATAACAAGCAGGGCCGCTTGCCGCCTCACCTGTGGGACGGTGCGGCCGATCCGGCGCTGCCGGCGCTGAACCTGGTGCCCATGGGGGCTGCACTGGGCCGGCCATTGCGCCGGGTGGTGAGCAGCTCATTCGCTTTCGGCGGCTCGAACGCCGTGCTGCTGCTGGAGAGGACTGCATGAACCTGCCCGATATCCGTCAGCTGGTGCCGCATTCCGGCCAGATGGTGCTGCTCGATCGTGCCTTGCTGGTCGACGCTGACTGCCTGGTTGCCGAAGTGCGCATCCATGAAGGAAGCATGCTGGGCGGCCCCGATGGCGTTGGCGCCTGGGTTGGCATCGAATACATGGCGCAAGCGATTTCGGCGCACGCCGGCTGGCACGCGCTGCAACGCGGCGAAGAGGTGAAAGTCGGCTTCCTGCTTGGTTCGCGCAAGTACGAAACGAAGGTGGCGGTCTTCGCGCCGGGCAGCGTGCTGCATGTGCATGTGCGCCGCGTGCTGCGAGCGGACAACGGCCTGGGGGCTTTCGACTGCCGCATCGATATCGCGGGCGGCATGGCTGGTGCGGCTACCGCGACGGTGACCGTGTTCGAGCCGGACAATGTGAATGAATTTCTCAAAGATGGAAACGCAGGATGAATCAAAACAAGTCCATGAGCGTGCTGGTGACGGGATCGTCGCGCGGTATCGGCAAGGCGATTGCACTGCGCCTGGCGCGTGACGGCTATGACGTGGTGCTGCATTGCCGCAGCCAGCGGGCGGAGGCCGACGCGGTGGCAAAGGAGATCGAACAGATGGGCCGCGCTGCGCGCGTGCTGCAGTTCGACATCGGCGACCGTGCCGCCACTGCCGCAGCGCTGGAAGCGGACATCGCGCAGCACGGCTGCTATTACGGGGTGGTGTGCAATGCCGGCATCGCGCGCGACAACGCTTTCCCCGCCATGTCGGGCGAGGACTGGGACATCGTCCTGCAGACCAACCTGGATGGCTTCTACAACGTCCTGAATCCGCTGATCATGCCCCTGGTCCAGCGCCGCAAGCCGGGCCGCATCGTTACGCTGGCTTCGGTCTCCGGCCTGGTCGGCAACCGGGGCCAGGTCAATTACAGCGCCGCCAAGGCCGGCATCATCGGTGCGACCAAGGCCCTCGCGCTGGAGCTGGCCAAGCGTTCAATCACCGTCAATTGCGTGGCGCCCGGCCTGATCGAAACCGATATGACCGGCGGCCTTGAGCTGGAAGAAGCATTAAAAATGATTCCGGCACGACGCATCGGCAAGCCGGAAGAAGTAGCGGCTGCGGTCAGCTTCCTGGTCGGGGAAGAGGCGGGCTACATCACGCGCCAGGTTATTTCCGTCAACGGAGGCCTGGCATGAACCGCCGCGTCGCCGTCACCGGCATGGCCGGCATCAGCCCGCTGGGCAACGACTGGGCCTCAGTCCGGGAGCGCCTCGGGCAGTACCGCAACGCCGTGGTGCACATGGAGGAATGGGACAACTACGAAGGGCTGAATACGCGCCTGGGCGCGCCTGCGGCTCCATTCGAACTTTCCGACCGCTTCAACCGTAAAACCACCCGCAGCATGGGCCGCGTCTCATTGCTGGCGACGCGCGCCACCGAACTGGCGCTGGAAGACGCGGGCCTGCTCGACCATCCGCTGCTGAAAAGCGGCGACATGGGAGTGGCTTTCGGCTCATCGGTCGGCAGCACCAGCGCTATCGGCGATTTTGGCCGCATGCTCGAAGAACGCAGCACCAAAGGCCTGAATGCGACGACCTACATCAAGATGATGGGGCACACGGCGCCTGTCAATGTCGGCGTCTTCTTCGGCCTCACCGGGCGCGTAATCACCACCTCCAGCGCCTGTACCTCGGGCAGCCAGGGCATCGGCTATGCCTACGAGGCGATCAAGACCGGCAAGCAGCTGGCCATGGTTGCAGGCGGCGCCGAGGAACTGTGCCCGACGGAAGCGGCGGTGTTCGACATCCTGTTTGCCACCAGCGTGCGCAATGATGCGCCCGAAACGACACCGCGCCCGTTCGACGTCAATCGCGATGGCCTGGTCATCGGCGAAGGCGCGGGCTGCCTGGTGCTGGAAGACCTGGAGCACGCCGAAGCGCGTGGCGCCACCATTTATGCGGAACTGGTCGGCTTTGGCACCAATAGCGACGGCCGCCACGTCACCCAGCCAAGCGCCGACACCATGCGGCGCGCCATGGAGCTGGCCTTGCAGGACGCTGGCCTGCAGCCTTCGGATATCGGCTACATCAACGCCCATGGCACGGCCACCGCGCAGGGTGACATGGCGGAATCGCAAGCGACCCACGAAGTCTTCGGCAGCAACACGCCTATCAGTTCGCTGAAAAGCTATATGGGCCACACGCTGGGCGCTTGCGGTGCGCTGGAAGCCTGGATCAGCATCGAGATGATGCGCGAAGGCTGGTATGCCCCGACCATCAACCTGGAACAAAGCGATCCGCAATGCGCAGTCCTGGACTATATTGCAGGTACCGGGCGCCGGATCGACTGCGACTACGTGATGTCGAATAACTTCGCCTTTGGCGGCATCAACACCTCGCTGATCTTCAAACGCTACGGCAAATAGGAGGGAAGAGCAGATGCTGATCTGGCTGGCCGACGTGAACGCGATGACGGACGCCAGCCTGCAGCGCTACCTGGCCTGGCTGACGCCGGGCGAGCTGGCGCGCCATGGGCGATTCGTGCGGGAACTGCGCCGCCGCCAGTTCGTCGCCGGCCGCATCCTCCTGCGGATGGCGCTGGCGCCGCTGCTTCGCGTGCAGCCGCAGCAGGTCCTGCTTGAGGAACGCACGGGACAGGCCCCCAGGCTGCTGACGCCGGCGCCGGGCGGCGCCGCACCGGGTTTCAGCGTGTCCCATAGCGGGAGCTGGGTTGCATGCGCGGTCGGCACGTATCCGGTAGGCCTGGACATTGAAGTGCGCGATTCCTCGCGCGATCTCTGTGCGCTGGCGCGCCAGGCTTTCGACGCCGACGAGGCGGCCCGCTGGGAGCAGATGCAGCGATGGGAACCGGCGGCGCGAGTCGAAGGTTTCTACCGTATGTGGAGCGAGAAGGAAGCGCGCTTCAAGCTGGGACTGGCCGTGGGTGGGCACTGCGTCGCCGTGCCGCACCCCGAATTGTCAATGGTGGTGTGCAGCACCGCGCAACCGGCGGACGTGCCGCAGCCGGTGCTGGTTGCTTTGCCCTGATCACTGTTTCCACATCCACTGCCAGAATCCCGGCAGGGGCGGCGCATCCTGCGGCGTGTCGACGGTCGCGGCCAGCGCGGCTCTTTCAAGTTCGTCGCGGTTGTCGTAAAACGGCTTATCCGACAGCGGAACCTCCAGCTCGCGGGCCACGTCAAGCAGGATCCCCAAGTATTCCTCCAGGTGGCGCGCCGTATAGCGGTTGACATCATGGAAGGTGACCACCACCGGTGTGACGCCGTCCACCACCGGCATGGCGCCCGCAGCCCAGCGCTTGCGCGTTTCGGCCAGCATCTTGAGCATGTTGGATCGCTTGCGGAAGCTCATGTTGAAGACGTATATGACCCCATCGTTCGCGCTCAAGTCGGTCAGCAGCATCCGCAGGCCGTGGGCGTGGTACGACTCCAGCGTATCGGCGTCATAGGCCCAGAACGGCGGGCGCACCAGCTTGGGCGCGACGCCCGTTTCGGCAACCAGGTCGTCCACGCCAAGCTGCAGGCTGGCGTCAAGCTTTTCGCGGCCCATCTTGCGGTGATTGGAATGGAAGGTGGTGGCGGAATGCAGCGCGACCACATGGCCTTCGGCATGCTCGCGGCGGATCAGGGCGCGGCCGTTCTCGGTGCCGCCGCCGCTCCAGGCGCGGGTCTGGGTGAAGAATACGGCCTTGATGTTGTCCTGGTAGGGATTCTTCTCCAGCGTTTCCAGGACGCGCACGGTGGGGTTGGAGAAGGGCGCCCATGCCGGGCCATCATCGAAGGTGAGCAGGAAGCGTATCGGCGCCTGTTCGTCCTGTGCCGCCGCTTGCGCAGGATGTAGCAAAATGATTAAGGCAGCAAGGAGCAGGCGCAGGAAAAGCACGGTAATGGGGCGTCAGGATCGTTCGGCCCGATATTGTACGTGATCTGCCTGGCCTGCTCTCGCAAAGCCTTAGCTTTCCTGCTGCGGCGCCACCTTGCCGCAGTCGCTGCCTTTCCAGCGTGCGGTTACCTCTTGCGTGGCGTGGAAATCGCCCGCCTGTGGCACGGGAGCGCCATTCGGGCCGGTGACCTTGCCGTCGCCGACCATCTTGAAGCGCCACTCCTTGTTGCTTGCGACGATGTATTCACCGCTGCCGTTGTAATTGGTGCCTTGCGGGCCCATGCAGGCGGCCTTGAATTTGGCGCCGGAGCTGCTGGCCGAAATGATGTCCAGCTTGCAGCCCTGGGACGACTGCTCCATCTTGCGCTTGATTTCCTCAGTGTCGACACCCTTCGCCACCTGTGCCGGTGTCAGGCAGGTCTGGGTCGCGCCGCCGTTGCCGCCCTGGCCCATTTGTTCCTGCATCTGCTTGCGTTGTTCCGGCGTCAGGCGAGCCATCATGCGTTCGCGCCCTTTGCGCAGCGCTTCCTCGACGTTCTGGCCATTGACCAGGGTGACGCGGGTTTCTTCCCACAGGCCAGGGGCGAGTTTGAGGGGAATAACCTCTGCCTGGCTAGCCAGGCAAACGGTTGCCAGGCTGGCGCCCAGGGTCAGGGCTTTAAGAGTGAAATTCATGTGGCGCTCCAGTAGGGAAAAGGAGCGAATGATAGCAAAAAAGCATCAACCTGCGTCGCTCGCTTTGCGTTCAACGATGACGTAGTGCTTGCGGACTGGCTCCACTACCTCGAACACGCCCTTGAAGCCGCCCGGGATCACCAGCGCGTCGCCTGGTCCGGCTTCGGCGGCGCGGCCTTGCTCGTCGATTACCCGGCAACGTCCTTCGAGGACGCAGAAGTACTCATCCTTGTTTGGGGCGAACGCGATGCGCCAGCTGCCTTTCTCGCAGGCCCAGACGCCGGCGTGGACTTCGCCGCTGGCGTTGGTGAAATGGTTCCAGGTGGTGCGCCTGGGGTTCCCGGCCAGGCGGCGCTCTTCGCGCGGGTGGTCGTATTCGGGGGCCGGGGCTTGCGTGCGGAATTCGGTGATTGCGGTCATAAGGTCACTTTATGCGGGAGGCCGGCGGCAATTTCGCCAGGACGGCATCGCTGAGTTCATAGGTATCGAAATCATGGGCCAGGAACAGCCTGCCGCTGTAATGCCGGCGTGCTTCGGCCTCCACCTCCTGCATCCCCTCGGCATTGTCGTAGCGCGGGCTGAAGTGGGTCAGTATCAGGTTCGGGACGCCGGCAGCGGCAGCGAAGCTGGCGGTGCGCTGCACTGAGCTGTGCTGCGGGCCGGGGCCGACTTTCTGCAGCACAGCCTCGGTGTAGGTTGCCTCGTGGACCAGCAGGTCTGCGCCCGCGCAGGCTTCGGCCAGCAGCGACGGCGTATCGTTATCGCCGCCGATGACGGCATTTGTGCGTTCGATGTGCTGCGAGCGGAACTCTGCGGCGGCCAGCACGCTGCCGTCTTCCAGTCGTACATCCTTGCCATGCTGGAGCTGGCCCCAGGCAGGGCCGGGCGGCACGCCGCGTGCGCGCAGGGCGTCACTATCAACCTTCCATGTAGTCTTTTCGAAGCTAAACTTAAAGCCGAAGCTTGGCGCGCGGTGCGAGAGCGGGAAGCGCTCGATTTGCAGGCCATCCTGCTGGAACACCTGGCGCTGGGTGGCCACATCGATGTGGACGATTTCGAACGTGAGGAAGAGCTCCGTGTGCAGCAGCGTGGCGTCGAGCCATGCCTTGACGCCGGCCGGGGCAACCAGGACCAGCGGCTTTTTGCGGCCGGTCATGGAGGCGCTTGCGAGCAGCCCCGGCAGGCCGTAGCTATGGTCGCCGTGGATGTGGGTGATGCAAATGCCCACGAGGTCGTGCACGGTGAGCGGAATACGCTGGAGCTGGTGCTGGGTGGCTTCGCCACAATCGATCAGCCACCAGTCGCGGTTCATTGTTGAGTGCAAGGCCAGCGCGGTCACGTTGCGCCGGATGGTTGGCACGCCGGATGAGGTGCCAAGGAAGGTCAGTTTCAGCATGCCATATTATGCCGCATCGGCGCCCGTTCGTGGCCCGCGCGCTACACGCGCCAAGGCTTTCGGGGCCATTCGCTTGTCCTTGCGAGCCACGCCGTGGTGGCCGCAAGGGGCGGCGTTAAGATGAGTTGTTGGCTGGTCGATTCGAACAAATACTTCAATGATCGGAGACACTCTATGCAAACTAGCATCCGCAGTACGCTTCTGGCCGCAGTAGTCTTGTTCACCCTTGGAGGGCAGGCGGCGGCAAACACGCTGACCCAAAACGTTTCCTGGACCATCGACCGCGCCAACACGACCACCAAGTATCGTGTCGTGGCCTATGGCGACTCGATTTATGCGGGCTACAACGGTTCGATCACCAGCGCGGCCAAGTATTCGGCGCCGACGGTGGATGCGGAATACCTGTCCGCCGCCTGGAATGCCGACATTGAGAGCGTGCGCCGCGCGAAGTCGGGCGCCGTGGCCTCCGATGTGTACAACAACAAAATTGTCGCCGAGCGATCATACATGCAGGCCAGCAACACGCGCGTGGTCACCTTCGAAATGTGCGGCAACGACGGGCTGCAGGCCCGTTCCGCCTTCAAGGGCCAGACCGGCACCTGCGATGACTCGGTGCTGACCGCTGCCGAAAACAGCTGCAAGACCTACGTCGCCGCGGCCATGGACTATATCAATGCGAATGCGTATTCGGGCGTGAAAGTGAAGGTCATCTCGAACCTGCACTATCCAGGCTATGCGGCCGACAATGTGCAGAGCTCCTGCAAGGACCCGAACACCGGCGCCACGGTGAACATGCAGCAGAAGTTCCTGCCTGCACTGGCCCGCATGAACTTCATGATGTGCGATACCGCGCGCCAGAAAGGCTTCCAGTGCGCCGACAACTTCGCGCAGTACATGGGCGCGGACTATGACAGCAACGGCGACGGCGTGGCCGATTCGGATGCGCTGCGCTACGTGGCAGGCGAGAGCCAGGCCAGCTACGTGACACGGATTACGTCGACCCTGCGCTCCACCATCCGGGACGCCAACACCCACTTCGTCTCGTCCGGCAGCAGCTACGATTACATCCAGTCGGACGACACGCACCCGACCTACAGCGGCAGCACCGTCACGGCGGGACTGTTCGGCGGCACAACCGGCACCGGCGCGCCGCGCTACACCTCCTTCAGTTCGGGCAAGAACCCGATCTGGAACCAGTTCGGACATGAGCGCATGGGGTGGGCGGTTTCTGTCTTCAACACGCCAACGCCGTGAGTTCCTGGCGCCCCAGCCCGGGTTACCTGGCGGCGGCGCTGCTGCTGGCCGTTGGCGCGGCCAGCCTGGCTTTTTTCCTTTGGTATTTTGCGCGTGATGGATCGGCAGCGGGGGCGGGCCAGGCGCCGGCCCCGGCGAGCGTGGCGGTTGCCGGACGACCAGCGGCCGCCGCCACGGCCGCATCGGCTGCTGCGCGCGCAGAACCACAGCGGCAGGTGCAGCCAGCCCCCGAGGGCGACGCGGACCCGACGCGCGACTTGCGCAGTTACGTCATGCGGGGTGAAAAGCCGACCATGAATGAGGTCATCAAGCGCCTGCACGAGCAGGGCGTCCATACCGGATTGGGCGCGTTCAACCCGCCCGGCACCAGCCCGCCGCTGGTGGGCCTGGCCGTGCCGAAGGATTTCGCGCTGCCGCCCGGCTACGTGCGCCACCACCAGGTGACGGACGATGGACAGTCCATCGAACCGATCCTGATGTTTGCCCCCGATTTCCAGCTTTACGATGCGTCGAACCGGCCGCTTGAAATGCCGAAAGACCGCGTCGTTCCTCCAGAACTGGCGCCGCCCGGATTGCCCCTGCGGCGCATTGTGATTCCTCCTCCGGTCGACTCGTCGGGACAATGAAGATACTTGCCTGCATCCTCGCCAGTGCTGCGATGACAGCTCTTTATGCAGGGGGCGGCGCGGCCTGGGCGCTGGGCTTCGTATTGCTTGTGCCGTGGCTGCTGGCCCTTGATGCGCGCAGGACGCTTGCGGCAACGCTGCTGTGCGCGTGGGCGATGTCGCTTGCCTATGCAGCGGCGGGATTTGGCTGGTTTGGCGCGGCATTTGGGCGCTATACGCAGCTTGGAGAAGCGGCCGGCTTCGCTTTGCTGCTGCTTGCCGCGCCTTTGTTCCAGCCTCAGTTCTTCGCTTATGCCGTCGTGCGTCTGGTGGCGGCACGCTGGTACGGGCGCCTGGTGTGTGCGCTGGCTGCGGCGGCGGCCTGGGTTGCGGTGGAATGGCTGGTGCCGCACATCCTCGGCGATACGCTGGGCTACGGACTGTATCCCTCGCGGCTGCTGCGGCAAGCGGCGGATCTTGGCGGACCCGCGGGGCTGACGCTGTTGCTCCTGCTGGCCAATGAGGGAGCGGTGGCCACCCTGGCCCGTACTGGCCTGGGATGGCGGTCCTGGGCAAGGCCACTGGCGTTGGCGGCGGTGATTCCAGCCGCACTGGCGGCCTATGGCGCCGTAGCGCTATCGGGGAGCCCCGCGCCGGCAGGCAAGCCGCTGCGCATGGGGTTGGTCCAGGCGAATATCGCCGATTACGAAATGCAGCGGCGTGAGAAGGGTACGTACGCAGTCGTGCGCGAGGTGCTGGACCGGCATTTCGCCATGGGTTATGACGCGGTCGCGCGCCAGCGTGCGGAAGCACTGCTATGGTCCGAGACTGTTTATCCGACGACTTTCGGCAAGCCGAAAAGCGAAGCAGCGGCCGAATTCGACCGCGAAATTGTCGATTACGTGAATGCTGCCTCGGTGCCCCTGGTATTCGGCACTTACGACCGTGACGACCTGGGCGAGTACAACGCTGCCGCTTTTGTACAGCCGGGCCGCGGAGTGCTTGGCTTCTACCGCAAGTCGCACCTGTTCGCGTTCACCGAATACCTGCCGGCATGGCTCGATTGGCCGCTTGCGCGACGGCTCCTGCCGTGGGCCGGCAACTGGCGGGCGGGCAGCGGCGCGCGCGTGTTCCCGCTGCGGCTGGCCGATGGCCGCGAGATTCCCGTGCTGCCGCTGATCTGCCGCGACGACGTCGACCCGCGGCTGGCCATTGCCGGCGCCCGCCTTGGCGGACAGGTGATCCTGACCATGTCGAACGATTCCTGGTTCAGCGGCGACGGGCCGGGAGCGCGGCTGCACCAGGCTGCGGCAGCATTCCGCAGCATCGAAACGCGCTTGCCTCAGTTCCGCGTGACGACCAATGGCTTTAGCGCGGCGATCGATGCCAGCGGCGATATCCTGGCAGATACCAAGGTCGGAGAACCGGCGCTCGTGATTGCCGACCTTCCGGTGCGCTCGCCCGCGCCGACCCTGATGGTGCTTTGGGGCGACTGGGTCGGGCTAGCAAGCATCGCTTTGCTGCTGGCGTTGACCGTCAGGCAGCTCAGCCAGTCGTGGCGTCCGCAAGCGGACGGCGCCAGGGCGCGCGCGATGCAGCCGGCGTTCCCGGTGCGGGTAGCGGTGTTGCCGCCTGCTGCACGTATTGCAGCAGGCGTCCTGCGCGTGATGTCTCGTTGCGGCCTGGTGGCCCTGGGCGTGGCCCTGCTGCTGAACGAAGCGCTGCGCACCAACACCCTGGCGCAGTTGCGCATCTTCGGCCTGGCTTTCCTGCTGCCGGAGGCGATAGCGTGGTGCGTGCTGATGGCATTTGCGGCGCAGGCCTCGGTGAGCGAAGGGCGGCTGGTGCTGGCGCGCGGTGCGCAGGCGCTTGCGCTGGAGCTGGGCGAGATAAGTGCGGTCGAGCCCTGGCGCGTGCCGGTTCCGGGTCCGGGCGTGTCGCTAAGGCTGCGGCAGGGACGGTACTGGGCTTATGGCCTGGCAGTGTCCGATCCCGCGGCCTTTGCAGCGGGCCTGGCTGCCGCAGGCGGACCCGCTGCGGCAAGGCCGCCTGGGTGGCGCATGCTGGCGGCGCCGGCAACCCGGCTCGACCATCCGCTTGCCAAGTTCGTCCTGCTGCCGCTGGCGCTTGCACTTCCTGCCTTCCACCTGCACCAGCATATTGCATACGGCAGCGCACTTGGCGAGTACTACAGCTTCGGCCTGGCCGCCTACCTGGGCGCCTTCGGCTTGTGGTGGGCTGCATGGACCGTTGGCGTGGTGCTGGGGGCCGCCTTGTTGCGGGCCTTGATCGAAGCCGGCTCGTTCCTTGCCGAATTGCTGCGCCCCGGCAATGCCGTCGGCATCCGACTGGGCCTGGAGCGTGCCGGGCACTTCTTGCTGTATCTCGCTTTGCCGGGCTGGCTGCTGCTGAGGGTGTTTGGCGCGTGACGATTCCTGAAACGCGCCGCTTGCGGATGCTAGACGGTGGGACGAATATCGAAGGTGGCGCCGGGCGGCGCAGGCTCCACGTCGTCGGCGACGAGGACCTGGCTGACGCGCGCGGCGCTGGGACCCTTGTGCGCCCATTCGATGAGCGCCTTGACCGCATCGGCCGGGCCGTGCACGCTGGCCTCCACTGCGCCGTTGGCACGGTTGCGCACCCAGCCGGCCAGGCCAAGCGCGGTGGCGCGTTCCGCGAGCGCGTAACGGTAGCCGACGCCTTGCACCAGGCCTTCGATCATCAGTCGCTTGGCCATCACATCCTCCAGTTGACGCGGTTGCGGCCGGCCTCCTTGGCGCGGTACAGGGCGGCATCGGCGGCATCGAACAGGGCCGGCGCCGTTTCCTGGCCGGCCAGGGGCAGGGTGGCGCCGCCAATGCTTACCGTCAGCACCGGGCTGGCAATGGACCGTTCGTGGGGAATCAGCAGCTGTGCCACCGCCTCCCGGATTCCCTCGGCCACGTACAGGGCCTGCGCCGCATCCGTTTCGGGCATCAGGAGCGCCAGTTCCTCGCCGCCGTAGCGGGCAGCGATATCGCAGGGGCGGCGCATGGCATTGCGCGCCACGCGGGCCACGGCGCGCAGGGCTCGGTCGCCGGCCGGATGGCCGTAATGGTCGTTGTACTGCTTGAAGCAGTCGATGTCCAGCAGCGCGACCGAAATAGTGTGGGCGTGGCGGCTGGCGCGCTGCCATTCGCTTGCGTAGACTTCATCGAAGCGGCGCCGGTTAGGCAGTTCGGTCAGGCCGTCCTTATGGGCCAGGTGTTCCAGCATGCGGCGCTGGCGCACCACTTCCAGGTGGGTGGCGACGCGCGCCATCACGACCGTGGTGTTGAAGGGCTTGGTAATGTAGTCGGCGGCACCCAGCTTGAGGCCGCGCGCCTCGTCCTCCGGCCGGCCCATGCCGGTGATGAAGATGACTTCGATGTGCGCGGTGGCGGGATCGGCGCGCAGCCGCCGCAGGACTTCGTAGCCGTCCATGTCAGGCAACATCACGTCCAGCATCAGCAAGTCCGGCAGATGGCGCTGGGCGCGTTCGATGGCCTGCTCGCCGGTCTTGGCCAGCAGTACGACATACTCCGGTTTCAGCAGGGTCGCGAGGACCTGGCGATTGATGCCGTCATCATCCGCGATTAAGACCTTTTGGCTCATGCACTCAATTCCATGTCGATGCCAAGCGCTTGCGCAAGTTCGGCCAGAGGTTTCAGGGCATCATGATATTCGATTTCGTCGACCGCACGCTGGATGCGCGCCAGCAGGGCGGCGTGGCCGGCGCCGGCCAGCAGCGCGCTCAGTTCGGTCAGCAGGTCCTCCGACCGCGCGTCGTCCGTCCGCAAGTAGCCATCGAGCTCGCGCAGCAGGCGTCCGAAGTCGGCGGCCTGGCTTTCGCCGGCATCGGCCGAGGGCTGCAGGGCATTGGCGAAGCCTGCCAGGATAATGCCCAGCGACCTGGCCATGTCCGCCGCTTCCTTGCTGCTGCGTTCGGGCCGGCCATCGCGGATACCCGCTTCGACGATGTCCGACAGCTGGGCCAGGCCGAGGGCGCCGAGGTAGGTGGCGCTCGACTTCAGGTTATGCGCCAGGCGCTCAACCTGGGCCCAGTCGCCGTCGGCCAGGGCCGCGGTCAGCAAGGCGGGGCCGTCGCCGTATTCGGTGCAGAAGCTGCGCATGCGCCTGGCGAGGATGGCCGGATCGCGGTCGGCACGCGCCAGCGCGTATTCCCAGTCGACCCCGGCCAGCGGCGGGTAGGCAGCCGCCATCGGGGCTGCCGCATTGGCGGCGGCAGGCGCACCGGGAATCACCCGGCCAACCAGGCGCGACGGATCGATCCACTTCAGCATGGCGCGGAACAGCACGTCCGGATTGATGGGCTTGGTGATGTGGTCGTTCATGCCGGCTTCCAGGCTCCGGGCCTGGTCCTCCGGCATGGCGTGGGCCGTCATGGCCAGGATCGGCAGGTCGCGCAGCGCTTCGATGGCGCGGATCTGGCGCGCGGCGGTCAGCCCGTCGACCACCTGCATCTGGACGTCCATCAGCACCAGGTCGTAATCACCCTGCTGGACCATTTGCAGCGCTTCGCCGCCGTGCACGGCGACGTCGACGTGCACGCGCACCGTTTCCAGGAAGTCGATCGCGACTTCGCGGTTATTGGCATTGTCTTCCACCAGCAGGACGCGGGCGCCGTGCAGCCGCGCCAGCTCCCCTGCCGGCAGGCCGCGCTGGTCGCCCTGCAGGGAAACGGGGTGCGCCATTTCCGGACGCAGCACCTGCAGCAGGCTGTGGTACAGCAGCGCAGGGCCGACCGGCTTGGTCAGGAAGCCTTGCAGCGGCAGGTCGCCTTCTTCCTGCAATACCGTTTCACGGGTGCAGGCGCTGACCATCAGGATCGACGGCGGCGCGGCGAAACGCGGGTCGGCGTGGATGCGGTGGATGGTCTCCACGCCATCCCAACCGGGCATCATGTAGTCCATCAGCACCACCTGGTATGGCATGCCGGCTTCGACGCCCCGCACCAGCATGTTCAGCGACTGCTCGCCGGAACTTGCGCTGTGGGCGGCGACGCCGAAGGAGCCGAGCATTTCCACCAGCGCCTCGCGCGCGGTGGCGCTGTCGTCGACCACCAGGACGCGAGCCTGCTGCAGGCTGGCGGTCGGCGAGGCGAGCGGTTCGGCCGCGGCGTCGCCGACGCCCAGCTTGACGGTGAAGCTGAAGCGGCTGCCGACGCCTGGCGTGCTGGAGACCTTGATGCTGCCGCCCATCATTTCGACCAGCTGGCGCGAGATGCTCAGGCCAAGACCGGTGCCGCCGTACTTGCGGGTGATCGAGCTGTCGGCCTGGCTGAAGGACTGGAACAGACGCGCCAGCTGTTCTTCGCTCATGCCGATGCCGGTGTCGCTGACACTGAATTGCAGCACCACGCCGTCCGGCGCGCGTTCGACTGCCTTGACGGCCACCACGATCTCGCCGCGTTCAGTGAATTTGACCGCATTGTTGGTCAGGTTGATCAGCACCTGTCCCAGGCGCAGCGGGTCGCCAACCAGTTTTTGCGGCACGCCGCGCTCGACGCGGAACACCAGCTCCACCCTGCGCGCGTCGGTCTTGACGGCTGTGAGGGTGGACAGGTGGTCCAGCATTTCATCCAGGCTGAACGGCACCGATTCCAGCGCCAGCTTGCCGGCTTCGATCTTGGAAAAGTCGAGAATGTCGTTGATGATGCCAAGCAGGTGCTCGCCGGCGCCGAGGATCTTGGCGAGGTAGTTGCGCTGCTTCGGGCTCGGGTCCGTCATCAGCGCCAGGCGGCTCATGCCGATGATGGCATTCATCGGCGTACGGATTTCGTGGCTCATATTGGCCAGGAAGTCTGACTTCAGGCGGGTGGCCGCTTCGGCGCGCAACATGGCGTTCTGCATGGCCTTGGTGCGCAGGCCGAGGATGCGCATGAACACCAGCATGTCGAAGGCGTTGCCGAACTGCAGGGCGTGCATGGTCCAGAAATTGGCCACCAGCTTGCCGCTGATCACCTGGCTCAGGACAACGGACGACAGGAAGCTGACTGCCCAGCCGACCATGAAGTAGATGCCGACCGAATCGCCACGGCGGGCGCGCTTGTAGGCGCCCGGCAGGCCAAGCAGCATGGGCAGCAGCCCCAGCGTGCTGACGATGATCACCAGGCCCTCGACGCTGATCAGGTCCAGGCAATAGGCAACGGCAAACAGGGCCGCCAGCGCGGCGCCGGCCTTCATCAGGGTCGAGAAAATGCGGTCGACGCCGGGCCGCGCCAGCGACTGTTCGACGAACAGGTAGCCGCCGCAGGAAGCCATCAGCGCGAACAGGCCGCCGGCATGCAGCGTCATCCAGACGTTATTGCGCCAGATGTACTGGCTGCCAAGGCCAAAGAATTCGAAAGAGAACAGGGTGGTGCCGGCGATCAGCAGGGCATATTTGCCGAACAGCGGCTCGCGCAGGTTGGCCCACTGTGCCAGGCTGTACAGCAGCAGGCAGAGGCTCAGGCCCATCAGCATCCCTTGCAGCATTTGCTCGGCGAGCGCCGACGCGTGGTACACCGCGGCCTTGGAGAAATGGATCGGCAGGATCATCGAACCGATGTTCTCGACGCGCAGCAGGATCACATGGTCGGCGCCTGGCGTCAGCCGCAGTGCAGCCGCCGGCGTGCGGCCGCCGCCGCCGTGCGCCACGACCGGCTGCAGGTTGCCGGTCACCGTGTGGCTGTGCAGCGCGCCGTCGGTGGCGGCGAACACGTCGACCCGGTTGATCTGCGAGTAGTCGATGTTCAGCGTCCATTCGCCGGTGGCGTCGGCCGGAACGAAGACGGGGATGCGGACCCACACCGCGGTACCCTTGTTGACGCCCAGCGTGGCATAGGCCGATGTCGGCTTCTGGAATCCGGCGGCCGCGGCCAGCACTTCCGCTGCGCTGAGCGCGCCGCCCGGGTCCTTCAGGATGGAGACTGCGGGCCAGGCGTCATGCGAGCCGGCCTGCTCATCAAGCACCAGCGGCGTCGTTGCAGCGCTGTTTGCAGTGTCGGCCAGGGCCAGGCCTGCTGCCAGCGCCAGGAACAGGGCAAGGATAAAGCGCTTCAGCATGGCTGCTGGTCTCCTGCCGGCTTGGCCGGGGCGCGGCCGGCGAGGCGCGCCTCCAGTGCGTTCATCCAGGCCGGCGCCTTGGGGTCCTTGCCCCAGCCGCGTATGGCGCTGTCGACCTGGTTCAGTACCGCAGGCGGGAGTTTCAGGGGGCGGGTCTGGTCCATCAGGAATTTCACGGTGAACTGGTAGCCGAAGATGCGCGTGATCATGCGGCAGATCGAAAAGTTGGGGAACACCAGCCGCACCAGCGCATCGACGCTGCGCACCAGCACCATGCCGCTGATGAACAAGCCGCGCGAGAGCAAGTTGACGCGCTGGTTGAGGGCGAGGTCGACGCGCGCCGATTTGCCGCACAGGTAGCGCGTGAGCAGGACCGGGAACGGTTTCAGTATGCGCAGCGGGATCTGGGCCTGCATGGCCTTCATCAGCGCCGCCCCGAGTTCCGGGCGCGGGTCGGGCAGGTAGGGCGACAGGCGGGCGCGGGCCTGGATTTCGTTGAAGCTGGCCTCGGCCTGCTCCATGGTGTGCGGCATCAGGCCCGATTCGATGCCCAGGATATGCCCGACCACGTTCCATGTGTGCAGGTAGGCTTGCTCGTCCTGCGGCGGCAGCCCGAGCCCGAGCTTGCGCAGTCCACGCAGGAAAATGTAGTGGAACGTCAGCAGGGTATAAGCCAGTTCTTCCTGATTGCAGGGCAGGCCGTTGGCGCTGATGTCCCAGCCATGGTTGTACAGCGTGTCGTGCACGTTGCGGCAAGGCGCGTCCATCGGCGCAATGGCGGTGTTGCCCTCGACCACAGCGTCGGAGGGATTGCCGCGCAGGATCAGGTGGCGGATCGTGGCGTGGATCAGGCGCACCTTGAGGATTTGCGCTACGCCGCCGCCTTCGGGCGCGGTCAGGCCGCCGTGCATCATCACCGGGAAGATCATCGCTGCGGTGGAGCGAACCCGGTAATCGGTGTGCGCTTCGAGCTGGCCGGCCACGTGCAGCACGCCCGCCAGGTCCGGCACCACATAGCATTCCGGCAGGCTGGCGCAGAACAGCAGGCTGCAGGACAGCATGCTCATGTCGAAGAACAGTTCTTCCGAGCGCGCGATCTTTGCCGCATCGGCCCATTCCGGCAGCACGGTGCCGGAGGCAAGGTAGGCTTCGAGTGCGGCGGCAATCGGCGCCGGCGTGCCTTCCGGGGCGCGCCACTCGGCGACGATGGCATTGGTCTGCCATTGCGCCAGCAGGCGGTTCACGATCGCAATCGCGTCCCATTGGCTGCCTTCGTGGCCGTGCAGGATCGCGGCGATGGTGTTGTCGGCGAGGGGATCGGCGCGCAGTGTTGGCGCCACCGCAACCGGCGCGTTCATTGGGCTTCCTTCCAGCGCATCCAGCCGCACAGGCCGGTCAGTACGGGAATGCCCATGGCGAACAGCGCGATGGTGCGGGTCTCGATCGGGTTGCCTTTGAGGGCCTGGAATACCATGCTGCCGCCGTAGATCAGGAGCGGCACGAGGGCGTAGAGCGGCGTGATCCTGCTGCTTGGGACCGGCGGCTTTTTCCGCAGCGTGAGCCGGAAGCCGTAAATGATCGCAAACGCGATAGTCATCCAGCCGACGAAGCCCTGCAGCGTTTCACCAAACCAGCCGCCATCGGTCTTGGTCATGATCCAGGCCTTGAGCGTGAATACCATGTAAGGATCGGCGCCCAGGTCGTAAGCGGTGACGATCATGGCGCCGAGGAAGGCCATGATGAAGGTCATCAGCGTCGACGGCACGCCGTCGGTCGGTGCCTGCCAGACGATCAGGTTGGCGATCACGTAGGCGACGTAGCACAGCGCGAACCACATCATCGGGATGATGAAGGGCACGGAGCCGACGCGCGGTCCGAGCACGTCGGTGTAGGTATAGGAACCGAAGAACCAGCCGTAACGCGCACCCATCTCCTCGGCGAACCAGCCGACCACCAGTCCAATGACGACGAAGCGCAGCGCCGGTGCATGGCCCAGGAAATGGCTCGCACTGGCCCAGCAGCAGGCAAACATCAGGATCGAACTGACGATCAGCAAGGTTGTCGTCTCGCTCCAGCTACGCGACGCCAGGGCGATCAGGAATCCAGCCAGCAGGACGAGGGTGATGCGAGGCAGTTGGTTCAGCAGCGACTTCATACGTCTCCGGTTTAAAAGTGGTAGTCGAAACGAATATCAAATGTCCTTGGTTCGCTCGGCGCGGCCATGCCGAAACTGTCGATCGTTACCGGCTGCACCTTGTTTTCCAGGTTCTTCACGTGCGCCATCAGGCTCCAGCTGGCGCCGTCGGGGCGATAGGCGAGCGTGAGATCGCTGGAGGTGCGGGCCGGCACGCGGTATTGCAGCAACTGGCTGGGGACGCTGATGTTGTAGGCAGCGCTGCGGCGCGCATTGATGCCGGCGGTGATGGCTGCGGCAGGCAGGCGGAAGGTGTGGTCCCAGCCCAGGCTCAGTACCGAATGCGGCGCGCGGTCCAGCGGTTCGCCGGCCCACGACACCAGCCCATTCGGCCGGTAGCTCACGTAATGTGCGTCCAGCAGCGTCAGGCCGTAAGCGATGCTGTCGGCGGACGTTGCGCGCACCTGCCCATCGAGCTCAAGGCCCTTGACGCTGGCTGCGCCGGCATTCTGGGTGACGAAGCGCGGAGCGCCTGCCACGATCGCGACGCCGGACAGCTGAAGATTGGTGTAGTCGTATTTGAAGACGGCCAGGTTCATGCTGGCGCGCTTGTCCCAGAAGCGCGATTTCAGGCCGGCTTCCCAGGATTTCAGCGTTTCCGGTTGGTAGAACAGCGTGTCGGCCGGCACCGCGATTACCGCAGGGCAGGGGATGCCCAGTGCGCTGGAGCCGGCCAGGCAGCCGTCGTTGAAGCCGCCCGACTTGTAGCCGGTAGCGATGCTGGCATATGCCATGGTGGCAGGCGCCAGGTCGTATTCGGCGCCCAGCTTCCAGGTGGTCTTGTGGGTCGCCAGCGTGGCGTCGTTCAGCATCTTGAAGTCGGTGGCTGCGTTGAACTCGCGCGCCTGCTGGAAGTTGGTCGAACCGACGCGCGACTTGTCGTCGTCCGTATAGCGCAGGCCGGCCGTGGCGCGTACTGCCGGCGTCACGCTGTAGGTCACCTGGCCGAACGCCGCCTTGCTGCGCGAAATCGTCGGGCCATGCGGGAATACATAGTAAGGCGGCAGCTTGACCAACTGCAGGTCGCGGAATACGTAGAGCTGGTGCGACTCTTCGCGGAAGTAGTACAGCCCACCCTGGGCTTTCAACGCGCCGCTGCCGTTGGTCGACAGGCGCAGCTCGTGCGAATCCTGGCGCTGGTCGCCCCAGAAGTTTTCATGCACGCCGATCGCCAGCGTCGGCAGCACGCGGTAATAGAAATTGGCCAGGAAATCGTGTTCGTTCTCGCGATGCGAGCCGAGGTAGTCCAGCGTGACCGGCCCCAGGTTCCAGGACAGTTCGGCGCCCAGGCCGTCGGTCGACTTATGGTTGTAGCCCTGTTCCAGCCTGGTATTGAAGGGCTTGAAGCGGTTGGTCAGGCGATCATCGGTGCCGGCGCCGTACCACACGGGCTTTCCGGTTTCGACGGCCTGGTAAAAATTGGTGTCCGGAACGATATTGTCGATATTGCCATTCTGCGTGGCGTGCTCGTAGCGCAGCAGCAGCGAGGCCGAAGGAGCCAACGCCAGCTTGGCCGACAGCCGCGCCGAACGGTCGTCACGGTCCTGGCCCAGTTCATAGCCGGTGCCCTGGCCATTGCGCAGGTAGCTGTCGTGCCTGTTGACCGCCACAGCGGCGCGCAGCGCGAGCCTGTCGTTGACCGGCAGGTTGAGCATGCCGGTGGCCACGCGCGAGTTGAAATTGCCCAGCGCAAGGCTGGCAGCGCCTTCCCACTGCTGCACAGGCGCATTGCTGATGACATTGACCACGCCGGCCGTGGTATTGCGGCCGTACAGGGTCCCTTGCGGGCCGCGCAGCACCTCGACGCGGTCAACGTCGAGGAAGCTCAGGGTCTGGGCTTGCGGGCGCGCGATATAAATACCGTCCAGCATGAAGGCGGCCGAGGGATCGCCTTTTTCCGTAACGTCGGAATTCGACACGCCGCGAATCGTGATGCGCAGGCCATCGGGAGCGCCGTCCAGGTGCACATTGGGCAGGCGCTTGCCGATGCCGGCAGCGTTGTCGATGCCCAGCTTGTCCAACTGCCCTGCGGTGAGCACCGACATCGCGACCGGCGTGCGCGACTCGGGCGCAGCGATACGCTGGGCCGTCACGAGGACTTCCGGCAGCTGCTCCTCAGTTTGGCTTTGCGCCATGGCCGGCGCGCAAAGAATGCTGGAGACGGCCGCCGCCAGCATGGTCGGGCGCAGATTCGCCCCGCGATTCAACATGATTACCCCTAGTGCACTGCTTTTATATGATTGTTTTGGCAACGTTGTGAAAAACCGTTGCTTGCAAAGATCAAGAGTCTAACAGTTTGGCAACTTTGGAAATAGGGTTATGTAGGCTTTGCCCGACATGGATACGACATGATGACTGATAGCGGGGCGGGCGCGACGGGGGAATACTGGCGGCAAGCCTGAAAAAGGAAAGGAGTGCATCATGCTTTTACGAAACATTACTTTCGCCTTCACCCTGGCTTGCGGCGCCGTCGGCGCGGCAGTAGCGGCCGATGAGCCGCAATTTGTTACCGGCGGCGTTGGCCTCGAAGAGCGTGGCCAGATGCTGGCAAGCAAGCCGGACTATAACGTCCGCATGACCTTTGCGACCCGCGGTACCGGCGAGTACCGTTCAGACGTCCAGGTCGAAATTTCCGACACAAAAGGGCATACCAATGTGAACGCCCATGACGCGGGCCCGTTGATGTTCGTCAACCTGGAACCGGGCCGCTACCGCGTGACGGCGACGGCGGCCGATGGGCAGGTCCAGCGCCGCGAGGTGCAAGTGCAGCCCGGCCGGACGAAGGACCTGTACTTCTACTGGAGCGAACCGGCTACGATCGTGCAGTAGACATCAACTGGTTGAGCGGACCGTAGTCGAAGGTCTGCTCATCGTCGATGGCGCCGGTCTGGTGGAAGCGTTCCATATACACCCGCAGCCGGCCCATCATCGCTTCCGCCGGTGCCGAACCGGCGCTCAGGCGCCGCACGCCCAGCTCTGCCAGGCGGGCCGGCGCCGCCATGTTCTTTCGCGCCAACACATTCAGCGGCATGCTGCTGCCCTGGGCCAGGGCAGCCATTTCCGCCTCGTCGGTGACGCCCGGCGCAAACAGGCCGCTCGCGCCTGCCGTCTGGTAAATGGCGGCGCGGCGCAGGGTTTCGGCCACGCGCTCGCCCGGCTCGGCCAGTCCACGCAGGTAGACGTCGCAACGGGCGTTGATGTAAAGGTCGATCCCGGCTGCCTTGGCCGCAGCGCGTGCTGCGCCGATCTTGCGCGCCAGCAGTTCCGGCTGCGCGCTGCCGTCTTCAATATTGATGCCGACCACGCCGGCCTGTACCAGTTGCGCCACAAACTGGCCGACCACTTCCGGATCGGAAGAATAGCCGTCTTCGATGTCAACGGTCAGCGGGAGCTCGCTGGCGCGCACGATGTCGCGCACGGTTTCCAGCAGCAGGGCGGTTGGCAGCTGTGAGCCGTCGGCGTAACCGTGGCCCCAGGCCACAGCTGCGCTGCTGGTTGCAAGCGCCTTGGCGCCGGCCAGGGCGGCGATCCGGGCAGTGCCACCATCCCAGCAATTGGCCAGCATCAGCAGGCCGCTTTGGTGCAGTTCCTGAAAGAGAGTGTCATTACGCATGGTGGTCCTTTCAAAATGGACTTGCATAATTACACACTTTGGCAGGCCGTGCAGGCGACCTACAATGATAGGAACTTACTCAACCTTGCAGGGGGTGGCATGATGGAACGTCCCTGGCTCAAGCAGTATCCCGCTGGCGTGGCAAGTGAAGTGGATACCTCGGCTTGCCCGACCCTGGCCAGCCTGCTGGAAGACAGTTTTTCGCGTTTTCCGGACCGCGCTGCCTTCGTCTGCATGGACCAGCCGCTGAGTTATGCTGAGCTGGACCGCGCCTCGCGGGCCCTTGGCGCCTGGCTTCAGGCGCGCGGCCTGCGGCCGGGCGAGCGGATCGCCGTGATGCTGCCCAACCTGCTGCAGTACCCGATTGCGGCGGCCGCAATCCTGCGCATTGGCTGCGTGGTGGTGAACGTGAATCCCCTGTACTCGGCGCGCGAGTTGCAGTACCAGCTGCAGGATTGCGGCGCCCGGGCCATTGTCATCCTGGAGAACTTCGCGGCAACGCTGGAACGCGTGCTGCCGGAAACCGGCGTCGAGCATGTCGTGGTCGCCAGTATTGGCGAGATGTTCAAGTTTCCCAAGGACGCCCTGGTGAATTTCCTGCTGCGGCACGTGCGCAAGATGGTGCCGCACTGGCACTTGCCTGGCCATGTCAAGTTCAACCAGGCGGTCGTGCAGGGAGGAAGCATGGCGCTGTCGGCACCTTCTATCCAGCCATCGGACCTGGCGGTATTGCAGTACACCGGCGGCACCACGGGACCCAGCAAAGGGGCCATGCTGCGGCACTCCGCGCTGGTGGCAGCTGTGTTGTCGACCGACGAATGGTGCAAACCCGCCCAGGAACGCATCAAGTCCGAGCAATACAATGTGGTATGCGCACTGCCGCTCTACCACTGCTTTGCCTTCGTAAGCTGCATGCTGTGCTCGATGCGCTTTGGCAGTTGCAGCTTCCTGATCCCCAATCCGCGCGACCTGGGCGCGACCATCAAGGCCTTGCGCGGCCACAAGCTGCACGTTTTCCCCGGCGTAAATACCCTGTTCAATGCCTTGCTGAACCATCCGGAGTTCAGCAGCCTGGATTTCAGCGAACTGACGGTGACCACGTCGGGCGGAATGGCGGCCCAGTCGTCGGTCGCCCGGCGCTGGCTGGAGGCGACAGGGTGCCCGATGGCGGAAGCCTATGGCATGTCGGAATTCAGCTGCGGCGCGACCTGCAACCGCCTCGACCTGTCCGAATTCACCGGTACGGTCGGCATTCCCATGCCGGGCGTCGATGCCTGCGTGCTGGGCGAAGACGGCGTGCGCCTGCCGCCCGGGGAAGCGGGCGAAGTCGCCCTGCGCGGGGCGCAAATGATGGCCGGCTATTGGAACAAGCCGGAAGAATCAGCGCTGGTCATGACGGCGGATGGCTGGATGCGCACCGGCGACATCGGCGCCATGGACGCTTCGGGCTATCTGCGCATCCTGGACCGCAAGAAGGACCTGATCAATGTCAGCGGCTTCAAGGTCTACCCGAGCGAGGTGGAAGAAGTCGTATCCGCCCACCCTGGCGTGCTGGAATGCGCGGCAATCGGCGTGGCCGACGAGCGCAGCGGGGAGGCGCTGGTCTTGTACGTGGTGAGGAAAGACTCGGCGCTGGACGAGGCGGCGTTGCGCGACTACTGCGCCGACCAGCTGACTGCCTACAAGCGCCCGCGCGAAGTCGTTTTTTCCGAGTCGCTGCCGAAGTCAAATGTGGGGAAAATCCTTCGCCGTGAGTTAAGGGAGGAAAGGGTACAATGCTGCCTTTCCAGCATCGAAGCTAACAAATAGTGCAAAGCCGCCAACTATATATCCGCCTGCTGAAGGAGTTCCTCCCCTATAAGTGGGCCGCCCTGGTGACACTGCTCGGTGTCGGCATCGCCTCGCTGACCGACGTGCTGCTGATCCGCCAGCTGCAGAATGTGGTTGATGCGGTGCAGCCGGGCGGTGCAGCTGCTGCGGCGCCGCAGAGTGGAGTCCTGGCTACCATTCACGAGTGGCTTAACAGTATCCTGCCAAGCAATCCTGGCGCTGCCGCTTTGTGGGCGATTCCGGCTTTGATCATGGCGCTGGCCTTGCTGCGCATGGTCAGCACCTTCATTGGCGACTATGGCTCGGCATGGCTGACCCAGCGCGTGCAGGCCAATGTGCGGGAAAAGATGTTTGGCCGCGTGCTGCGCCTGCCGAACCGCTATTTCGACCAGTCCTCGACCGGGACCACCTTGTCGCGCATCGCCTTTGATGCCACCCAGGTGACGCAAGCCGGCCTGAGTGTGTTCACCATCGCCGTGCGCGATTCGGTGGCGGTGATTGGCTTCCTCGGCGCCTTGTTCGATATCGACTGGAAGCTGGCCCTGTTCTGTCTCGTACTGCTGCCGCTGGTCGCGCTGGTGGTGACCATTGCCGCGCGCCGCATGCGCCGCCTGAGCTCCAGTGCACAGCAGGCGATGGGCGAGTTGACCCGCGTGCTGGACGAAAGCATTGGCGGCCAGCGCGTGGTGAAGATTTTCGGCGGACAGGCCTACGAGCAGAAGCGCTTCGACGAAGTGGTCAAGATGAACCGCCAGCTGGCTGTGAAACACGCTTCCACCGCAGCCATGAACTCGGGCCTGATCATGCTGATGGTCGGCGCGACCCTGTCGGCCGTGATCTATTACGCGCTGCTGCGCGCACAGGAAGGCGCGCTGACTCCCGGCGCCTTCGTTGCCTTCATCACCTGCCTGATGTCGCTGCAGGGACCGATCAAGAACCTGACCAAATTGAACGAGCCGCTGCAGCGCGGCCTGGCGGCGGCCGAATCGGTATTCGGCCTGGTCGATGCGCCGATGGAAACCGATACCGGCACGCGCAGCGCCGACCATGTCAAGGGCCGTATCGAGCTGGTGGATGTGGGCTTCCGTTACAACGTGGACGATCCGGAAGCCGCGCCGGCGCTGCGTTCGGTGTCGCTCGACATCGCGGCCGGCGAGACGGTTGCGCTGGTCGGCGGCTCGGGCAGCGGCAAGACGACGCTGGCCAGCCTGCTGCCGCGCTTTTACGACGTGGGCAGCGGCCGTATCCTGCTCGATGGCGTGGACTTGCGCGAGTACCGTTTGCCGGACCTGCGCAGCAAGATTGCCCTGGTCAGCCAGGACGTGGTGCTGTTCAACGATACGCTGGCGGCGAACATCGCCTACGGCGACCCGGCGCCGGACTTGGCGCGGGTCGAAGCGGCTTCGCGCGCGGCCTATGCCCACGATTTCATCATGCGCCAGCCACAGGGCTACCAGACCGAAGTTGGCGAGAACGGCATGCGCCTGTCTGGCGGGCAACGCCAGCGCCTGGCCATCGCGCGCGCCTTGTACAAGGACGCGCCGATCCTGATCCTGGACGAGGCAACCAGTGCGCTGGATACCGAATCCGAACGCCAGGTACAAGCGGCTCTCGAAAAGCTGATGGAAGGGCGCACCACGGTCGTTATCGCGCACCGTCTGTCGACCATCGAAAATGCCGACCGCATCGTGGTGATGGCGGCGGGCTCGATTGCGGAGCAGGGCAGCCACGAAGCGCTGCTGGCCAAGGGCGGCATCTACGCCCGCCTGTACCAGACGCAGAAACAGCTGGACCAGTAATTACCGGGTGGCCTGCAGCAGGTAGGCCGCCATGTCGCGCGCATCGCGTTCCGGCACATCGAGCTGCGGCATGGCGGTGCCGGGCTTTACCTGTTGCGGGGCGCGAATCCATTTCACCAGGTTTTCCTCGGTCGCCGGCAGCTTGCCGGCGATGAAGGAACGTTGCGCCAGCCCGTCCAGGCTGGGGCCGACATAGGTCAGCGGTCCGGTCACGCCCGGTATGTGGTGGCAGGATTGGCAGGCATACTGCGTCAGCGCCAGTTTGCCGCGTTGCCGGTTTGTCGGTTGGATCGGGGTGGGCGCCGGGCGCGCTGCTGGTGGCCCTGGTGCAATTGCCGCATAGTCCGCCGGCGTCATGGCGGGCAGCACGCCAAGAAAAGCTACTACGTCCCAGATTTCCTGCTCCGAGAGGTGGAAGCGCCATGCCGGCATGCCGCTCATCTTGATGCCGTTAGCGGTAATCCAGTACATCTCGCGCGGCTTCCAGCGGCGCGCTGCATCGGCCAGCGGGCCGGGCACGGGCTGCATGCTCAGGCCAATGACGCCCATCGCCAGGCCCGGCCCGCCGTGGCATTGCTGACAATGGGCGCGAAATACCGCGCCGCCGCGGGTAGCGGAGCCTTCCGAAACCGGCGGCGCCACGACGCTGCGTGCATGGAAGCGCACCGACTGCTGCATGCCTCGTTCAATCAGCGTGTGCACGAACTGGAAGTGCGGCCGCAGCGCGGAAGCGTCATACCAGCCGGCCTGCAGGACCACTGTAGCCGCCACGATTCCGGCAAGACCTGCCAGGCATAGGGTTGAAGCGACGGTGGCAATGAGGCGACGCACAATCGGGAAAAAGGCCAAGATGTTACCGTGAATTATAGGGATCGGCAGCAGGAAGGCAGGGACGATTCGTGCAAGCAATCACTATGCGTTGGCGGAAAATTGGACGCGTGGCCGGCGCGGGCCTGGCGACGTTGCTCCTGTGCGCCTGCCAGCCACGCAAGCCGTATCCTCCTGCCGGCGCTGGCGGCGATCCGCTGCGCGGCAAGGCCCTGCTTGCGCAATTCCAGTGCGGCAGCTGCCATCACATCCCGGATGTGGAAGCAGCGCGCGGCAAGGCCGCGCCGTCGCTGGCGCAATTCGGCTTGCGCAGTTACATTGCCGGACGCTGGCCGAACCAGCAGGCCAACCTGGTGCGCTGGATCTCCGCGCCGCGCAGCATGGACCCCGCCACCATGATGCCGGACATGGGCGTCTCGGCCGACGATGCCCGCCACATGGCCGCCTATCTTTATTCCCTCCAATGACACCAGCGCTGCAATCGGTCCTGTCGCCTGCGGGGCCGGATGCCAGGCTCCTGAGCGATTTCAGCTGGCTGCTGTTCGCTGCTGGGGCGGCGCTCCTCGCATTGGTCGTGATGCTTGTGCTGGCCGGCATCGGGCGCAGGCGGGGGCGGTCCTGGTCGCGCCGGCTGGTGATTGGCGGAGGATTGTTGCTGCCTGCGCCATTGCTGGCGATGCTCATGGCTTGGTCTGGCTGGCAGGCCTCGCAACTGGCCTGGCCTTTTTCGGCTACCCGCATCCAGGTGACCGTGATCGCCCATATGTGGTGGTGGGAGGTTCGCTACCGCGACACGGTATCAGGCCTCGAAGCCGTGCTTGCGAATGAATTGCGCTTGCCGGTAGGGGAGCGGGTGTACCTTGCCCTGGCTTCGGCTGACGTGCTGCATGCGTTCTGGGTGCCATCCCTCGCGGGCAAGGTCGATATGGTGCCTGGCCGCATGCATGGACTGACGCTGCAGGCCGGGACGCCGGGACGCTACCGGGGCCAATGTGCAGAGTACTGCGGAATGCAGCATGCCGCCATGGCCCTCGACGTCGTGGCTGTCGCGCCGCAGGACTTCGATCGCTGGCTGCAAGAGCAGGCCGCGCCCGCACATGGTGCCGGCGCGGCACCAGGAAGCGGGCGGGAAGTGTTCGTCGCCGCGCGCTGCAATGCGTGCCATGCAGTGCGCGGCGTCAGCGAGGGCGGTACCCTTGGGCCCGACCTGACGCATTTGGCGAGCCGCAGCCATATTGGCGCTGGCGCGCAGCCGTTCAGCCGCGCCGCCTTGCTTGGATGGATCGCCAATCCGCAGGCAGCGAAACCCGGCACGCGCATGCCCCCCAGCAGCCTTGCGCAGGATGACTTGCAGGCCCTTGCGGGCTGGCTGGAGACACTCCGGTGAGCGCGAAGGGCCGTACACCCAACAGCCTGCCGCGGCCGCCGGGGGAATTTGAAGCGCTGGAACGCGCGTGGCGCAAGCCGACTGGCTGGCGCGCCCTGACGGCCGTCAACAATACGCGTATCGGCCGGCTGTATCTGGCGACAGCTTTCGGCTTCTTCCTGTTCGCAGGCGCCCTCGCGCTGGCGATGCGGCTGCAACTGGCGGTGCCAGGCAATGATCTGCTGCAGCCGGGAACCTACAACCAATTCTTTACCATGCACGGCACGGTGATGATGTTCCTGTTCGCCATTCCGATGGTGGAGGCCATCGCCGTGTTCCTGCTGCCCGGCATGCTTGGTGCGCGCGACCTGCCATTCCCGCGCCTGTCCGCCTACGCCTACTGGGCCTATGCTTTTGGCGGCGCAGGATTCATCGTGACGCTGGCTTTCGGGCTTGCGCCGGACGGCGGCTGGTTCATGTATCCGCCATTGACGGGGAAGGAATATTCCCCCGGGCTGAACGCCGACTTCTGGCTGTTGGGCATCGGCTTCATTGAAATTTCCGCGATTGCCGGGGCCATCGAGCTGGTTATCGGCATCCTGTTCACGCGGTCTCCGGGCATGACGCTGGTGCGGATACCGGTGTTTGCGTGGTCCATGCTGGTGGTGGCAGTCATGGTGGTGTTCGCGTTTCCGCCCCTGATCGCGGGTACCGCCCTGCTGGAGCTGGAACGGGCTTACGACTGGCCGTTCTTCATTGCTGCGCGCGGCGGCGATCCGGTCCTGTGGCAGCACCTGTTCTGGTTCTTCGGCCATCCTGAGGTGTACATCATCTTCCTGCCGGCCGCAGGTATGGTGTCTTCGATGCTGCCCGCCCTGGTGCAAACGCCGCTGGTCGCCAGGCGTGCCGTGGTCCTTTCCCTCGCCGCGGTGGGCGCGCTGAGTTTCCTGTTGTGGATGCACCATATGTTCACTGCCGGCCTTGGGCAGATGGAGACCACCCTGGTGTCGGCGGCCAGCATGGCGATTGCGATCCCGACGGCGGTGCAGGTGTTTGCCTGGATCGCAACGCTCTGGCGGGGCAGGGTGCATTTGAACGCGCCCACCCTGTTCATCCTGGGCTTCCTTGCGGTATTCGTACTTGGCGGCCTGACCGGGGTGATGGTGGCTGCGGTGCCGTTCGACTGGCAGGCCCACGACAGCTATTTCATCGTCGCCCATCTCCACTACGTGTTGGTCGGCGGCTTGGTGTTCCCGATGTTCGCAGGCGCCTATTTCTGGATGCCGCTGTTTAACGGGCATCGCATGTCGGAGGCCTGGGCGCGCTGGGTATTCGGGCTGATATTTGCGGGGACCAACCTGGCGTTCTTCCCGATGCACGCAACGGGCATGCTCGGCATGCCGCGCCGGGTTTACACCTATGGCTCGGAAATGGGCTGGGCTGGGCTGAACATGGCGAGTACGGTGGGGGCAATGCTGCTGGCATGCGGCGTCGTGCTGTTCACGATGGACCTGGTGCGCACCTTGCGCCGTCCGCAGCAGGCGCACGGCAATCCCTGGCGGGCGAGCTCGCTGGAATGGTTGCCGCAGGACGAGTATGCGACGCGCAGCCAGCCGGAAGTCCGCTCGGCCGAACCTTTATGGCGGCAGCCGTTGCTGGTGCAGGAAGTCGAGACCGGCATGCATTGGCTGCCGGGAAGCATTACCGGTATGCGCGAGACGCTGGTGACCGGATGGCGCGATGCGCGGCCAAGGCATTTGCTGGTGCTGCCGGGCGACAGCTGGCTGCCATTCCTTTGCGCACTGGGGACTGCGGGATTTTTCCTCCTGATGACGGTGCAGCAGGCGATTGCCGCGTGGCTGTTTGGTGCACTTGCGGTATGGACGCTGATAGCCTGGCTGTGGGAGGCGGACCGGCCGCTGGCACATGCATCAGCGCTTGTCGCAGAAAGCGTCGTCCTGCAAATCGGCGCGAAGGGGGCAGCATCGCACTCGTGGTGGGCGACCTGGGTGCTCGCGGTGGTCGACGCGGCGATTTTCGCTTCGCTGGCCTTCACACTGGTGCATACGTCAATGCGGCTGGACGTGTGCCCGCCTCCCGGCGCGCATCTGCCCGAGCCGCTGTGGCCCTGGCTGCAGGCGGCGCTCTTGGGCGGCAGTTCCGCCCTGGCCTTGTGGAGCGGACGGCGGCCGGCACAATGGTGGCCGATGCCCGTGGCGGGTGCTTGCCTGCTTTCTGCTTTCGCGGCAAACCTGGGCGGGCAACTCGATGCCGGCCTGGCGCCTTCGCGGGATGCATGGAGTGCGGCCGTAGCGGCCTTGCTGGCTTACGAGGGACTGCACGCGGCGGTGCTGGGGCCGGCAGCGATGTACGTCGCTGCGAGGGGCAAGTTGAGGGAGGCCAGCCGTGCCACGCTGGATAACACTATCCTGCTGTGGCACTGCGCCGTGTTGCAGGCGCTGGCGGGGCTGGCTTTGCTGCGCTGGCTCTAGAAGGAATACACCAGCGTCACCGAAGTCTGGGTATCGGTGTTCTGCTTATCGATCGGAACGGTGGAGTCGTTGATGGCGCTGAAGGCGGCCTTCATATGCATCGAACCGTTGATGCGGGCGCTCAGTGAAGTCTCGGAGGTCGAGTGGGTGTTCCATGAAGCGCGCTCCACGGTCAGCATTTGCGCAAAGGTGGCGTTGTCGCTGACTTTCCAGCGGAAGGCAGCGCGGCCGCGCAGCACCAGGCCGCGGTCTTCTTCGCCGTTGGCGCGAGTCGCTTTGAAGAAGCCTGGGCCGGCTTCCATGTCCAGGGTTTTGTTATCGCTCTGGTACAAGCGGAAGCCATGACCGACACCGACGCTGGCACTGCGCGTGTACGCGCCGAACCGGTCTTCGGAGAAGGTAGCCAGGGCGAACAAGGTGGAATTTTCTTCCAGCAGCTTGTAACCGGCCTTGGCGCCGAACTGGTAGCGTTCCGCCGAGCGCTGCTTGGTTTCTTCGCCGTTGACGCGGGCACGGTCTTCCTTGAAGTAGCCGTTGCCGGTGTACTCGTTGCTCCAGCGAAGGGTGTCTTGCAGGATTTCGAACCTGCCGGTGACGGAAGTACCGGCGGTATTGCCACTGGTGGTGATTGCGCCGATCTCGGCGGACAACATCACGTTACCGGTGTGGTCAACTTCGTTATCTTCTGCCAGTGCGTTGCCTGCGGCCAGGCCGGAGGCGAAAATCAGGGGTATCAGGTATTTCATAACTGAATTCTATCAGGGCTCTACAGAATGTGCCCGCTTCAGGCAGCGCAACACGAAGGTTGAGCGGCTGTGGCGAATGCCGGGCAGTTTATACAATTTCCGGCGCAGGAATTCCTCATAGCCCGCCGTTCCGGCCACGGCCACCTTGATCAGGTAGTCGTATTCCCCGGTCAGCAGGTAGGCCTCCATGACCTCCGGAAGGTCGGCCAGCGCCAGGCCGAATTTATGCAGCATGTCGTCGTCGTGGCGATCCAGCGTGACCTCGATGATGACGGTGTCCGGCAGGCCAAGGGCCTGCTGGTTGAGCAGCGCAGTATACCCTTCAATGACGCCGCGTTCCTCCATCGCCTTGACCCGGTTCCAGCACGGGGTAGTGGACAGGCCCACGCTTTCGGCCAGCTTTGTATTGCTTAAACGGCCATCGCGGCGAAGTTCCCGCAGGATTTTGCGGTCCATTTCATCGAGGTGTTCCATGGTTTCGTGAAATTGAAGAAGATTCTTCTATTTTACATGGAAATCAAGGCAAAGTTTGGATGCCTATTCCGGACCGTCAGCCGGATAATCTCCATATGAATACCGAACACAGAACGTTTCGCCTGCGCCTCGACCGTTGCTCCACCATGGATGCCGCGGAGGCGGTGCTGGCAACATTGCGCCGGGGCGGCGTCCAGCTGCATGCGATGCGCATGGCGCCGGGCGTGCACGGCATGAACCTGGACCTGGACGTGGCAGCGGAGGGCGAAGATGCCCTCGTGCTGGCCCGTATGCGCCTCTGCAACCTGATTGGCGTGCTGAAGATTCGCGTGCAGTTGCGCGCTTACGCGCCGATATAGGCGTACTTGAAGCTGAAGACGATGGCAATCACCCACACGATCGGTTTCACTTCGCGGAAGCGGCCGGTCAGCAGCTTGAGCGCCGCATAGGTGATGAAACCGAAGGCGATGCCGTGCGCGATCGAGTAAGTGAAAGGAATGAGCAGTGCGGTGATCGCCGCCGGGATGCATTCGGTGGTTTCGTTCCAGTCAAAGTCGCCAAGGTCGCGCAGCATCAGGCAGGCAACGAACAGCAGCGCCGGCGCCGTTGCGTAGGCAGGCACCACGCCGGCCAGCGGCGCGATGAACAGGGCCGCCAGGAACAGCACGGCCACCACCAGTGCAGTAAGGCCGGTGCAGCCGCCGGCCTGTACGCCCGAGGCGCTTTCAAGATACGCGGTGGTGCTGGAAGTCCCGAGCACCGAGCCGGCGACGATGGCGGTGCTGTCGGCCAGCAGGGCCTTGTTCAGGCGCTCCATCTTGCCGCTGACCAGCAAGCCGGCGCGGCTGGCAACGCCCATCAGGGTGCCGGTGGCGTCGAACAGTTCGACCAGGAAGAACACCAGCACTACATTCAGGACGCCGACGCCCAGCGCGCCCGGCACGTCCAGCTTGAGGAAGGTGGCGTCCAGCGATGGCGGCGCAGAGAACACGCCATGGAACTGGTTTCCGCCGAAGAAGAAGCTCAGGACGGTGACCGCCATGATGCCGATCAGGATCGCGCCCTTTACCTTCAGCCGGTCCAGCGTCACGATCAGCAGGAAGCCGACCACGGCCAGCAGTGCCGGCGGCTTATGCAGGTCGCCCACGGTCACCATGGTGTTCGGATTGGCCATCACGATGCCGGCGCTTTTCAGTGCGATCAGGCCCAGGAACAGGCCAAGGCCGACGGTAATGGCGATGCGCAGTGAACGGGGAATGCCATTGACAATGGCTTCGCGCAGGCCAAGCAGGCTGACAATCAGGAACAGGCAGCCGGAAATGAACACGGCGCCAAGTGCAACCGGCCATTTGATCCCCATGCCAAGTACCACGGCGTAGGCGAAGTAGGCGTTCAGGCCCATGCCGGGCGCCATGCCGATCGGGTAATTGGCATACAAGGCCATGATCGCGGTACCGAGCGCCGCGGCCAGGCAGGTGGCGACGAAGACGGCTTCCTTCGGCAAGCCGGCATCACCCAGGATGGCGGGATTGACGAAGATAATATAGGCCATGGTCAGGAAGGTGGTGATGCCGGCCACCACCTCCGTGCGCACATCGCTGCCGGCTTCCTTGAGTTTGAATAGTTTTTCTACGATCGACACGACTGCTCCCCGGTTTGAACTACCGGGGAGCATACCACTATGGCAAGGCCAATGCGCGGGCGATATCGTCCCAGGCAACGTACTTGAAGTTCTGGGCGCCGTCGGGCAGGCGCTTGTAGCCGTCCTGCACCACCAGCATGCCGCGCGAGAAGCGGCCGCCCAGGTTGGCGGAGGAGAGGTCCAGGCCGTCCGTCTCGGATGCGCCATCAATGCCTGCCTCAGGGTTCATGCCGATACGGAAGCTGCCGCGCACACGATGTGGCGGCGCTGCGTCGGCCACCACGTAGCTGTTGCTGCCCTGGCTGGACACCACCAGGTAGCCGGCATTTGCGCCATGGTAGAGGGCCATGCCTTCGACATCGGCACGCAGCGGGCCACCGACAGGCAGGATCATCTTCGGCTCGGCTTTGACGCTGGCGCTCGCGTCGATGGACCAGACGCCGCGCTTTTCTTCGCCGGCAAACAGGCGGCCGCTGCGGTCGTCGGCGACGCAGCCTTCCGGCTGGGTGGCGAGCTTGAAGCGGCGCACCAAGCTGGCGGTGAATGCACCGTCCTGGCGGCTGATGCGGTATTGCAGGTAGCTGCCGTCCTTGTCGTTGACGAACGCTTCAAGGCCGCCGCCGGCAGGCTGGTACAGGCAGATGCCGTAGATGCGTTCCAGCGGGGTCGGGAAGCGCGCAGCCTCCGACACGGCGCCGTCGCCGTCGATCCTGTACAGCACCAGCGAGTTCTCGTCGCGCTGCGTGGCGACAGCCAGGTCGTAAGCCTGGCCGTCGAGCATCACTCCTTGGCGCAGGTCGACGTTGTTCAGTCGGCCCGATTCGAGCATTTGCAACTGGCGGCCTTGCAGGTCGTACACGTGCAGGCCCTGCTTCTTGTTCGTGCCCAGCACGCGGCCCTGGCCGGGGCGCTGGCGGTCGACCCAGATCGCCGGGTCATCGGCAGCATCGCCCATGCGCGGCATGCTCTCGGTCTGCACCTGGGGAAGTACGATGACGGCGGGCGGCACGTCGCGCTGCAGCGCGATCGTGCGGCGTATTTTGCCGTCGCGGCCAAGGAGGGCGACGCCACCAGGGGCCGGGGCGAGCGAGTACGCTGCTCCCATGGAAAGGGCGCGGCGGGACGGCGGGGCTTCCGCATCGGCGTTATAGGCCCAGGCGCCCAGGCCTTTTTCCGCTACGACCAGGCTGGCACTGGCGTCGTGCACCAGGCATTGCTCGCTGTGCGGCGGTAATGCAAGCTTGCGCACAAGCCGGGGGCGGCCATGCAGCAGCCATTGCTCGGCCTGGCCGTCCTTGCCAACGAGGAAAGCATGCAGCAAGCCCTGGCCGTCGCGGTAAAGGCAGGCCGCTTCCGGCGCGACGGCGGCGCCTTCGAGCACGGCCTGCGTGGCCAGCGTTCCGGCTGCCACATCGACTGTGATCGCCATCGCGCGTTCGGTATTGGCGTCGACGACGAGGGCCGTGCCTTCGCGATAATCGAGATGGCGGCCGCGCAGGGCGATGCCGGCGAGTTGGGCGCCGCCAGCTGCCCGCAAGTGCAAGCCCTGTTTATCGAGTGTTAGGTCGGCGCCGCCGGGCAGAGCGACAGTTTCGCTTGCCAAGGCCGGCATCGCAAAGGCCAGCAGCAAAGGAATCATAGACAGGCGGCGCATCAGAACACGCTCGCTTTCAGGCCCAGTTTATAGGTACGTCCGTATTGCTCGTATTGGGCGTTGTGGGCCTTGACACCCTGGTAGACGTAGTACTTCTCGTTATTCAGGTTGGCGACGTCGAAACTCAGTTGCACGCCTTTGGCCAACTGCCACGACAGGGAAAAATCAAGCTGTTTCTGGCTGTCGACGATGCGGTCCTGCGCTCCGTTCAGGATGTCGGCGCCCAACTCGAGGAGGTAAGGCGATTTATAGTTCATGGCGATGCGGGTGCTGAGCGGACCGGCCTCGTAGCCGAGCGTCAGGTTCATGACCCGGTCCGATTGGCCCGGCATCGAGATGCGGCGCGCGGCCATGGCGCCGGCCTTGTTGTCAAAGCGTGCGATATTGGCACGTGAATCGGTCAGGGCCCCGTTGGCGCCCACCAGCAGGCCGTTGAAGGGCGCCGGCAGCATGCGCAGCGGCTGTTGCCAAGACAATTCGATGCCCATTACCTTGGCGGTGTCGCCATTCGCATAGCTTGTGGCGCTGGTGTAGCCCGCCCACTGACCGCTGCCCGCCAGATTGGTCGCATAGGTAAAGTCCTTGATGTCCTTGTAGAACAGGTAGGCCGATACGGCGCCGTCGCTGCCGATTACGCGCTCGAGGCCAAGGTCGAGATTGTGGGACTTAAGCGGGTTCAGGTCGGGGTTGCCGATGGTGGCTTCGGTGGCGCTGGCCAGGGCGACGCCGGGCGCCAGCTGGCTGAAGTTGGCGCGCACGACCGAGTTGGTCCACGCGCCGCGCAGGCTGGTGTCGCGGTCAAGGTCGTAACGCAGTTGCAGCGACGGCAGCCAATTGGTGTACGAACGGCTGCGCTGCAGCGGCGTAATGGTGCTGCCACTGGTGCGCACGCCGGCTGCGTCGAAGTTCGTGCGTTCGGCGCGCACGCCGGCCAGCAGGCGCCAGTCGCCCTGGGACAGGGTGTCCTGGAAGTAGGCGGCATCAATGTCTTCGTTCAACGTGAAGTCGTTGATGGCCGATTCGGTTGCGAGTCGGGCGGCGTTGCGGTCCAGTCCTGCGACGCGGGCGCGGATGGCAGCGGGGTCGAGGGCGGCGCCGATCTGGCCGAACGGGTAGTCGAGCTGGTGGCCTTGCACGAATGAGGCCATCGACAGCGAACCGGTGATCGCCTTGCTCGCATAGCTCCACTGGTTGGTGTCGTTGGTCTTCTCGCGGCGGCTCGCTTTGGCGCCGAACTTCATCTCCGAGCGCATCTCGCCCAGCGGGAATTCATGCCCGAGGTCGAATTTCAGGTGATGTTCGGTGTCCTTCGAATAGCGCTGCTGCAGCGTGATGGCGTTCAGGCTGTAGCTGGCCGGGTCGTAGGCGGAGGCTGGCGCCTGCAACGCCGGGCGCTGGCCTCCGGTGAATGCGATGTTCTTGAAGTTTGCGTTGCCGCGGAAACGGCCGTCGTTCAGCGCTTCCGGCGTGTCTTCGTCGGCGCTGCTGCGGCCGGCCTGGACGTCGAGCTGCCAGGTGCCGAGTTTTTGCTGGGTGCCGAAAACGGTTGACTGGATCTCCTGTGTGTACTTGCGCTGGCGGATGCGGCGCTCGAGCCGTGCCGTTGCCGGAACACCTTCGGCCAGGGCGCCGCCGCTGACGTTGCTGACGGTCAGGCGGTCGCGCACTTCGTCGTCGCTGAATCCGCTCAGGAAGCTGCGCAGGAACCAGCTGTTGCCAGCCGCAGGGCGGTAGTCGAGGTTAAGGGCAGCCGCGCGGCGCTCGCGCACCGGCAGGTAGTCGCGCAATTCGAAGCCCGACAGGCGTTCGCCATCCCATGCGCCGCCCGTCTCCACGTTATCGGAGCCGAATTTGCGCTTCTCGCCGCTCAGGCCGACCGCCACGCCGAACTTGCCGTCGCCAAACCGGCTGGCCCACAGCATGCCGGCGCTGGGGCTGTTTTCGCCGGTGTTCTGGTCGTGCGATGCGGCGGCGTTCACGGTCAGCAGGGAGCCCGGCAGGTCGAAGGCGGACAAGGACTTGACTTCGACCGTACCGCCAAGCGAACTGGCATCCTGCTCCGGCCTCAGGGTCTTGGTGACTTCGAGCGAGCGGATCAGGCCTGCCGGCAGGACGTCGAGCGCCACGGCGCGGCGGCCAGCCTCCGGCGAAGGCACCAGGGCGCCGTTGAAGGACACGGCGTTCAGGTCCGGGCCGAGGCCGCGCACAGTGATATAGCGGCCTTCGCCCTGGTCACGCTGGACGGAAATGCCGGGCAGGCGCGCCAAAGCTTCGGCGGCATTCTTGTCGGGCAGGTTGCCGATATCGTCGCTGCTCAATACATTGATGATGTTGTCCGCCTTGTCCTGCGCTGCGATGGACTTGACCAGCACGGCGCGCTGGCCGGTAATGACGACGCTGGCGCCGGCAAGGGAAGCGTCCGCACCTTCGGCGGCAATGGCGTTGGCCAATGTGAGTACGCCAGCGGCGAGTGCGGTCAGTTGGGTTTTCATTTGCATTCTGTGGTGAGTGGAAGAATGCAGCGGATTATGTGAAGCGCGGATGACAAGCTGGTTACGCCGCAGTGAGCTGAAATGACCCTGTACGAGTCATGCTCCTGTCACAAGCCATGATTAAGCTGCGCGATTATGCTGAAACTTCACCGTCATTCTCTTATTGCCGCGGCGCTTGCCGTGATTGCGTGCCTGCTGCTGTACGCCAGCGCCGGCGAAGCCAAGCCCGCCAGCGCCTGGCGCTGGATGGACATCATTGCCGAAGGCGGCATGGCGGCCATGGCAGGGCTATGGTTCGTGATGACACTGAGCAGCCGGCCGGGCGGCCTGGTGACACGCCTCCTGGCCGGAGGACTGGCGGCCGTCATGCTCGGTTCCTGGGCCGATTGCCTGGACGAGTTCTTCCGTATCGACAAGGCCGCCAGCTGGGACAACTGGCTCGAAGCCCTGGTGCCATTCGGGATGCTGGTACTCACCGCGGGTATCTACTACTGGCGCCACGAACAGTTCATGCTGAACGACCATCTTGCCAAGCGCGAGCGCCTGTTCCGCCAGCACCGCGCTTTCGACCGTGTCACGCAACTGGCCGATGCAGCATACCTGCGGCACCAGATCCGGCTCGAGCAGGAGCGCGAACCGAGCGGGCAGTGTGCCCTGGTACTGCTGGATATCGACGGCTTTCATCGTATTAACCGCGAGCACGGCCCGCGTGAAGGCGACCGGGTGCTGCAGGCGGTCGGCCATATGCTGCTGCTTAACCTGCGCAATGAAGACCTGCTGTGCCGCTATGCCGGCGACCGCTTTGCGCTGCTGCTGCCCGGGATGGGCGATGCCGATGCGAGCGCGTTGGCGCAGCACCTGTGCGCCATGGTGTCCCAGATGCGGCACCATGGGCCGCAAGGTCCGCTTGAAGTCAGCCTGCGATTTGCATGCGAAGTGGCGCAGGGCGACGCTGAGGGCTTGCTGGCCCGCCTTTCCGCTGCCGTCGACAGCGCGGGCCAGGCGCTGGCGGCGGTGCGGCAGCCTGGCGCAGCCACCGCGCCGTGATCCTGTATTCACTGCCCGACGAGGCCAGCATTCCCGCCTGCGGCCTGCCGGCACATATCCTGGATTACGCCATGCAGCGCGATGCCCTGCCGACGTCAATCGTGCGCGGCACGGGAATGCCCGGCGACGGCAGCCTGCCCCGGCAGGGGACCTTCGTCAGCCCGCAGCAATGCCTGCAACTGCTGGCCAATGTGCTGCGCGAGGTCGATAGCCCGGATACCAGCTTCATGCTGGGCCAGCACCTGCTGCCGGGCGCCGACCCGGCATTGTCGGCCGCGCTGCGGCATGCAGCTTCCTTGGAGCAGGCGCTTCAGCTTCTTTGCCAGCGGTCGGCGCGCCTGCTTCCGCTGCTGCGGCCACGCCTGCATGCCGGCGACGGCCAACTGGTCCTGTACTGGACGGACAGCCATGGTGCGCCCGTCCTGCGCCCGGCACTGGTCGAAATGCACATGACTGCGATTGTTGCGCTGGTGCGCTGGCTGGGCGGTCGGCGCTTGCCCTGGCGCTTCTGTTTCAACCGCGCCCGTCCGCGCCATATCGAGCAGCATGAAGTGCATCTGGGCGGCGAACTGCGTTTCGATTGCCAGCTCGACGCAATGCTGCTGGATGCGGAATGGCTCGCGCAGCCGTGGCCGGGCGCGGACGCCGGCGCTTGTGCCACTGCCCTGGCGGCAGCGGGCGACGCAGGCGCGGTACCCAGCCTGCTGGAGGCGCTTTATGATTACCTGCTGGCGGAAGTGCGCCGCAGCCCGACGCTCGAAAGTGCCAGCGCGGCATTCGACGTCAGTCCGGCGACCCTGAAACGGCACCTGGCGCGCTATGGCACGCATTTTGTGGCGGAACTGGACCAGGTGCGCACCCATGTGGCCCTCTACCTGTTCCAGTCGCGGCGCGCCGGCAACGAGGCCGTGGCGGATTACCTGGGCTTTCACGATGCCGCCAATTTCCGGCGTTCCTTCAAGCGCTGGACCGGGCTGACCCCGGCCTCGCTGCGGGCTTCGCTGGCGGGCTAGGCGAGCGCGAACAATTGCGCGTAGACGCGCGCCGCCATCAGCCCGAGGGGCTGGTGGTGCACGGCGGGTCCCATGTGGCGGGCCAGCATGGTCATGGCTTCGCCTTTGCCGCTGCAGGCGGCAATCTGGGCTTCCAGTAGGCCAAGGTCGCTGGTGATGGTTTCCCAGGCGTGTTCGTCGCCGTCGAAACGGTGGCGCAGGATAGGGCGCGGATCGTCCTGTGCCGGCGCGGCCGCATCGCCGGCGGGAGGCGCGAACATGGCGGGCGTGGCGCTGCCGTTGGCCACCGGCGGGTCCTGGGGCGCGCCGTCTTCCGGCGTGGCCGGAAGGGTTTGCAGGCCAATGCGGCCCAGGCCGTAGCCCAGTTCGAGGCGCTGCATCAGCTGGCTGGCGTCTTCGGGAGCTGCGCCGTGCAGGGCGCGCAGCACGTTCAGCACGATGGCGTCGGAAGGCGGCGGCGGGGGCAGCGCGATGCCCAGTTCGGCCAGTTCGAGCAGGATCGACGGCTGTGCCGCAGGCTGGTCGGGCGTGGCCAACTGGTAGCCCAGGAGCTCGGGCAGGTAGCGCTCGCCGGTGCTGGCCAGGGCGAGGCGGATCGCCCCTTGCACGAAGCCACTGTCTTCAAGGTCCTGCCAGGTTGCACAAGCTTGGACCGCAAGCACCTGTCGCACTTGCGCAACATGGTTAGCTGCGGGCACCCCCTTGCCGAGGTAGTCAAGGTAGAGCTTGACCAGCGGCATATAGGGGGGCTGGCGCCAATGGTCGAGCGCACTGTGCAGCCAGGCGCCCTCGGCCAGCAGGCCCGGCGCCTGCACGCAGAGGAAGCGGCGTGCCTGTGCCAGCGTGGCGAAATGGCGGCGCGGCGCGCCTTCCTGGCGTCCCTGCTGGTAGTGGCGGAATTCTTCGGCACGGTTGCGGCCGCGCAGTTCAAGCCAGTTCTCCAGTTCCGGCAGGCCGCCGCTCCAGGCCGCCGGCAGGGCGGCAGCTTCGGTCAGGCGCCGTTGCAGATAGGCCGTGGCGGCAGCGCGGTCGGGCGCTTCGCGCAGCAGCAGGTAGAGCTGTTGCGAAGGACCGCCTACTGCGGCCTGGGTGCTGCGGCTGAGTGGAAGTGTGGTCATCATGTCAACCAGTATCCAATTGCAAGGCGGTACTTCCTAGCAGAGCGAAGCGCACAGCCATGTAAGAGCAGTCTTACATGGTCGTGTAGAATCGGCCGCCATCGGGTTTACACAGGATCGCACATGCTTGACGCAATGTCGATGGACCAGCTGCGCACTTTCATCGCCGCAGCGGAAGAGGGCAGTTTTTCGGCAGCGGGGCGCAAGCTGCGGCGGGCGCAATCGGTGGTCAGCCAGACCCTGGCGAACCTCGAATTGCAAGTCGGTTTCGCCCTGTTCGACCGCAGCGGCAGGTATCCGCGCCTGACCGAGCAGGGACGCGCCCTGCTTGATGCGGCACGCGCCGCCGCCAGCAGCATGGACGGCTTCAAGGCCAAGGCCCGCACCCTGGCCGAAGGGCTGGAAGCGGAGCTGGCGGTGGCGGTCGACGTCATGTTCCCGATCGCGCGCCTGACCGAGGCGGTGCGCGCCTTCCACCACGAGTTTCCCGGCACGCCGCTGCGGCTCGATGTGGAAGCCTTGGGCGCCGTGGTGCAGCCCTTGCTGGAGCGGCGTTGCCGGCTGGCGGTGGTGGGCTCCTATCCCGACGTGCCGCCCGAATGCGAGACCGGCTTCCTGTTCGAGGTGCCGCTGGTGGCGGTCGCCGCCGCCAGCCACCCGCTGGCGGCGCTGCCGGCGCCGATCGCACGCAGCGAAGCGGCGCGCCACGTGCAACTGATCCTGACCGACCGCTCGAGCCTGACCGAGGGACGACAGTTCGGCGTCGTCAGCCAGCAGGGCTGGCGCCTGGCCGACCTCGGCGCCAAGCACGCCTTCCTGCGCGCCGGCCTGGGCTGGGGCGGCATGCCGCGCCATATGGTGGAAGACGAACTGGCGCGCGGCATCCTGGTCGAACTGAAGCTGGAAGCGAGCCCTGTGCTGGGCCAAGCGCTGTCGATGTATGCCAGCTGGCGCAAGGATGCGCCGCCGGGGCCGGCCGGACGGCGCTTCATCGAGCTGCTGCGCGAGGTTTAAGGCGGCGCCACGGCGGCTTCCGGCAGGCCGCGGCCATTGTCGATGGTAAAGCCGTTGCGGCCGCGGCGCTTGGTGTCGTACAGCGCCATGTCGGCCCGCCCGATCAGGCCGCCCGCCGTTTCGGTGCCGCCCGCGTACAGCGCGATGCCGATGCTGGTGGTGACCCGCAGCGGGGCGCCGAGCACGGTGAAATCGGGCGCCACCGCGGCCATGACTTTTTCCGCCAGCAGTTGCACTTCATCGGGATGGCGGATGTTTTCGAACACGATAACGAACTCGTCACCGGCCAGGCGCGCCACGGTATCGGTGGTGCGTACGCTGCCCGACAGGCGCAGCGCAAACTCTTTCAGCACTTCGTCGCCGCCGGCGTGGCCCAGGCTGTCGTTGATGTGCTTGAAGTTGTCGATGTCGAGGTAGGCCAGCGCCATCTGGCTGTCCTGGCGGCGCACACGTTCGATGGCCTGGTCCAGCACGTCTTCGAAGTGGCGCCGGTTGGGAATGCCGGTCAGCGCGTCGCGCCGCGCCTGGCGCAGCAATTCGGCTTCCACCTCGCGGCTGCGGGTGACGTCGGTGGTCAGGGCGTAGACAAAGGGCACGCTGCCATCCTTGCGCACTTCGGGCACGAAGGTGGTTTCCAGCACGCGCGGTTCGCCGTGCAGGCGCGCAGTCGATTCGTACTCGGTGACCTCGCCGCGGAAGGCGCGGTCGAGCCATGGGCGGGCTTCCTGGTAGGCGGCCTCGCCCGCGACGCTGGCCATCGGGCGGCCGGGCAGGGTGTCGGGATCGGTGTCGAGCCAGCGGCGGTAGGTGGCGTTGCCAAATTGCAGGACGTGTTCGCGGTCGATGGCGCTGATCATCACCGGCAAGTGGTCGGCGATCAGGCGCAGGCGCTTTTCACTGGCGGCCTGGGCCAGTTCGGCGGTCTTGCGCTCGGTGATGTCGGTGCACATCAGGTAAAAGCCGGGCACGCTGCCATCGGGGGCCAGGTCCGGCACCAGTTCGGCCATCAGGTGCAGGTGGCGCTCCAGTTCTTCGCCCGGACGCTCGACGTGAATACGGCGCCCGGCCAGCACGATGTCGAAGCAATCGTTCCAGCGCTCCAGGGCGGCGGCGCCGAACACTTCGTCGAAGCGCTTGCCCACCATGGCGCGCGGGTCGATGCCCAGCAGGAACTGGTAGTGCTCGTTGGTGAAGCGGAAGCGCAGCTCGCGGTCGATGTAGGCCACCAGGGCCGGGATATTGTCGGCAATCACGCGCGCCCGCTTTTCGCTTTCGGCCAGCCGCTCCTGCGCCGCCTGGCGCTCTGCCGTCAACTCGTAGAGCGCTTCGCTGAGCTCGCCGATTTCATCCTTGCCGCCGCTGCGCAGCAGGCTGATGTCGCCGCCCCGGTTGCGGATGGCGTGCAGGTTGGCGCGCAGCTTTTGCAGCGGCGCCAGCAGCACATTGATCATCAGCCAGCTGAGCACGCCTGCCGCCGCGGCAAACAGGGTGGCCCCGAGCACCGCTTGCTGACGCATGCGGATCATGGGCGCGAAGGCTTCGGCGGTCGGGTAGCGCGCGGCGACGATCCAGTTGGTGGCATTCAGCCGCTTATAGGAATAGATGCCGTCCACGCCATCCTTGTTGGTGGCTTCCATCCAGCCCTCGAAGCCGTCCAGCGCACGCTGGGTACCGAGATTCAGGCCGGGCCGGGCGTTGATATGTTCGAGCAGGCGCGCCTTGTTGGGATGATTGACCAGCAGGCCTTCGGTGGTCATGATGAACATGAAGCCGGTCTTGCCCGGCTTCATGGTATTGAAATGATGGAAGAAGTCGGAATTGAGCAGGTCGATGCTGCCCACCAAGACCACCTGCACGTCGCCGCCGCTGTCGATGATGGGATGGGTCAGCACCACCACCGGCAAACTGGACACGCGCCCGCGCAAGGGCGGTGATATGATGGCCCGCTTTTGCGCCAGGGTCTGCTCGAAGTAGGGACGGTCGGCCACGCTGGGATTGTCTTGCTGCGGCGCGCGCAGGCTGGTCAGGTATTTGCCGCTGCCGTCAAAGGCTGCCACGTTGGCGAATTCGGCGGAAGCGGAGGCGTGGCGCTCGATGGCGGCGCGGATGGTGGCCGGCGTGCGCTGGGCGGGCGGTACCGCTTCGGCAATCGAGGCCAGCAGCAAGCGCTTGGTGGCCAACTGTTCATCGATGTGGGCCGCGGCCAGGGAAAGCAGGCTGAACTGTTGCTGGCCGATCACGCTTTTCATGTCCCGTTCCGACATCGACAGCGCCAGCCAGGTGACGATGGTGGTGGCCGCAAGCACGAACAAGATGACCACGCAGGTCATGCGCGCGCGCAAGCTCTGTGGTAGCAGTCGGGATAGGGCCATGGCTTAGTATTGCACACCTGTTTGCCGGTGTGTTCTAAAATCCAAGGCACGCCCTTTATTGGAAATAATGTGAAAAAAGCAATGACACTTGGCTGGGTGGATTGACGATGGCGCACTTCCACCTCGCTTGGGAATTAGGCGGCGATGCCGCCCACGCAGGGCGTTTGCGAGTCATTGCGCAAGCCCTGCTGGCACGGGGCCATGCGGTCAGCCTGTCGGTGCGTGACCTGGGGCAGGCGCGCCGCCTGCTGGGAGCGCTGGACGTGACAATGCTGCAGGCGCCGCTGTGGCTGCACGGCGCCGGCCAGCATGCGGCCAGCCTGGCCGAAGTCATGCTGGCCGCCGGCTACCGTGAAGCGCAAACGCTGGACGCGCTGGTGCGCGGCTGGCGCTCGGCGCTGCAGTTGCTGAAGCCGGACGTGGTGGTGGCCGAGTTCGCCCCCACCGCCTTGCTGGCGGCGCGCACCCTGGATATCCCGTCGGCAGCGATCGGGGCCGGCTTTACGTTGCCCCCGCCCGGCCAGCCGCTGCCCAATTTCCGTCCCTGGGAGCCGATGGACTTGCAGCGCCTGGCCGCGGCCGAGGTGCATACCCTGAAAGTGATGAATACGGTGCTGGTGCACCATGGCGGCGTGCCGTATGTGCGGGCGGCCGACGCACTGCTGGGGCGCCAGCATTTCCTGTGCGCCTGGCCTGAGCTGGACCATTACGGCCGGCCGCCCGAGCGCGAGCAGTGGTTCGGCCCGGCCTTCGTGGCGCCGCCCGGAGAAGCGCCGCAATGGCCGCCGGGCCACGGGCACAAGGTGTTCGTCTATTTGCGCCAGGAGCATCCGGCGCACATCGCGGTGCTGCATGCGCTGGTGATGGAAGGCTGCCGGGTACTCTGCTACCAGCCCGAAGTGGCGGCCGGGGCGGTGCCGCCGGTGCATGCCAGCAGCCTGGCCTATGCGCGCGGCCCGGTTGACCTGGCGGCGGCGCTGGCCGAGTCGCGCATCTGCGTCAGCCAGGCCGGCGAAGGCACCATCACGCACGCCTTGCTGGCCGGGGTGCCGATGCTGCTGCTGCCGACCCAGCTCGAACGCTACCTGCTGGCGGCGCGCCTGGAACAGGCGGGAGTGGCAGTCAATGGCGGCCGCCTGCCGGGCACGGTGGACTGGCGCAGCGTGGTGCGCAGCCTGCTGATGGATGGCCGCACCCTGATGGCGGCGCGCGGCATTGCGAATCGCTACGCCGGCTTTACGCCGGCGCAGATGGCCGACCGGCTGGCCGCCCGCCTGGAGCTGCTGGCCGCGAGCGCCTAGTGCGGGGAGGGTGGCTGGCGTTGTTCGCAGTACTGGCGCCAGGCCAGTTCCTCCAGGGCGTCCACCGCGTCGCGCAGCCCGTCGAAACGCGCATCGGTGAAACTGCGCGCAAAGCGTTCATGGAATTCGGCCCGTTCCAGTTCGGCGGGAGTTTGCTTGCGTACCTGCTTCATCGTGATCTCCAAGACTCGCCGCCAGTTTGGCATCGGGCAATGGTCGCGTCTGTGCGGCAGCGTACTTTTGGTGGCTGGCCTTGCTTGTCTTTTGAATAAGCCCTGCGAATTGTCTGCCAATTCTTCATAGGGAAATGTTGCGATTTGGGCTACAAGTCAGTACACTCAATTTAATTCACGGCAACCATTTAAGTTCCGAATAAAGTGTATTCACAGGCGCAAATCGATCCGGTCGTCAGTTTCCTGAACACGCAAGGTGAAGCGGTCCGCGGCACCATCGTGACACTCCAGCGCAAATCGCTGGTGATGGAAGTCTATAACCCATACTCCATCGTGCAGGTCAGCGAGGTATTAAGCGAGCTGACGGTACGCATGGGCACCGCCAGCGCCTATATCGGCAAGGCTGTAGTGATCAGCATGGTCAACACCGGCCTGACCGCCGTGGTGTCGGTGACCCTGATTGACGAATGGCGCGAGCTGACCGAGGTGGTGATGCTGCCCGGCGCGGTGGGGCGGGAGGCGAGCAAGTTCGTGCTCGACTGGGACGAGCGCTTCCGCATCCGGCGCGATTACCAGATCGCTGTCAACGAGTCGCGCGCCTACCTGGCCGAAGTGGCGCGCTGGGTCGAGCAGGTCGACCTGTCCGACTCGCTGCCGAAAGAAGGCGGGCGCCTGCGTGCCGACGTGTTTGCCGAACTGGCCGAACCGCTGATCCTGCGCGTGCGCCGCTATTTTGACGACCTCAACAAGGAAGCGGGCATGGTCGAGCAGGAAGCGGCCGCCGCCCACCGCGCCTTTGCCCAGGGCGCGCTGCATCCACTGATCCTGCGCGCGCCGTTCGTGTTCCGCACCTTCAGCAAGCCGCTCGGCTATGCCGGCGACTATGAAATGGTGAACCAGATCCTGGGCGATCCGCGCCAGGGCCCGAGCACGTACTTCCAGATTGTCAACGCCGCCTTCCTGCAGACGGCCGTGGCGGTGGCGCACCGCAACCGCATCGATATCCTGGTGGACTTCCTGAAGCGCCATGCCGACGCCGCGCGCCGTCTGGGACGCCCGTTCCGCGTGCTCAATGTGGGTTGCGGCCCGGCGCAGGAGATCCAGCGCTTCCTGCGCGAATACGACGAGCCGCACTGGCTGTCGTTCGAACTGGTCGACTTCAGCGAAGAAACGCTGGCCTGGACGCGCGGCCAGCTGGGCGGCATCAGCGCCGGCCTGGCGCGCCAGCCCGACATCCGCTTCGTGCAGGATTCCGTGCACAACCTGCTGAAGCGCCGCGCCGACGGGCCGCAGGTGGGCGCCGATTTCGACGTGGTGTACTGCGCCGGCCTGTTCGACTACCTGTCGGACAAGGTGTGCAGCCGCCTGCTCAGCTATTTCGCCTCGCGCATGAAGAGCGGTGGGCGCTTGCTGGTCACCAATGTCCATAGCAGCAACCCGGAACGGCCGGGCATGGAACATTTGCTCGAGTGGTACCTGATTTACCGCGACGAAGCCAAGATGGAGCAACTGCTGCCGCCGCATGTGCGGGAACGCAGCACCTATGTCGATGCGACCGGCGTCAATGTGTTTGCCGAAGCGTCGCTGCCATGACAGGACCGGCGCCCTACGTGAACGTTCAGCTGCATTCGGCCTATGAATCCGATTTGCGCGCCTACCGCCTGCGCTTCAGCCGGGGCGGCGCGTGGACCGCGATCGGCCTGGTGCTGCTGGGAATCGGCCTCGATTTCAGCCTGTACCCGGACCACCTGGGCGCATTCACGCTGGCACGCGTGCTGGTGTCATTGGCGATCCTCGGCATTATCGGCCTGATGCGCCAGCCCTGGGGCGCGCGCCACGTGGAAGCGATGAGCTTCGCCTGGCTGATGCTGCCGCAGATCATGATCGCCTGGATGATTGCCGTGACCGAAGGCGCTTCGTCGATTTACTACGCTGGCCTGAACCTGGGCGTGTTTGCGTCGGCCATCGCGTTTGCCTTCCGCATGTGGCAGAACCTGACGCTCGGCCTGCTGACCTACCTGCTGTACGCGGCGGCCTGCTGGGTGCATGACGGACGGCCGCCGGTGGGCGGCGCGTTTGCCGTCAATTCGCTGCTGCTGGCCTTCAGCGCCGTGGCCAGCGCGGTCTGCACTTATTACAACGAACAGGCGCGCTTCAACCTGTTCCAGCTGAAGGCGGAACTGGCCGACAAGAACGCCCAGCTGGAAGCCAACAACCGCAGCCTGGCCGAAATCAAGGGCCAGATGCTGCAGCAGGAAAAAATGGCGGCGCTGGGCACCCTGGCGGCGGGCCTGCTGCACGAGGTGAACAACCCGGTCAACTTCTGCATGATGGCCATCGACATCGCGATGGAGGAGCCGGGCGCCAAGAGCAGCGAAGTGCTGCTGGAGTGCCTGACCGATGCCAAGCAGGGCATGCAGCGCGTGCAGTACATCGTGTCCGACCTGAAAACCTTCGCTTACCGCAAGTCCGGCACCGACCACGAAAGCGCGCAATTCCTGTTCGAGCGCGCGCTGGAATCGTCGGTGCGCCTGGTCGGCCATGAAATCAAGGGCATCAAGGTCAATCGCCACCTGCAGCCCGACACCCTGGTGCGCGGCGACGAAGCGGCCATCATCGGCGTGCTGATCAACCTGTTGAGCAATGCGGCGCTGGCCATGCGCAAGGGCGCCACGCAAGGGCCAGCTATCGATATTTATGCGGAAGCGCGCGGCGACCGCCTGAAGATCACGGTGCGCGACAATGGACCCGGCATCGCGCCGGAAAATATCGGTCGCGTATTCGAGCCCTTCTTCACCACGCGCGAAGTGGGCCAGGGCCTGGGCCTGGGCCTGTCGATCTGCTACAGCGTGATCCAGCGCCACGGCGGGCTGCTGGCGGCCGAAAGCGTGCCGGGCGAATGGACCAAATTTACCTTTGACTTGCCGCGCGTGACCGGGGGCGAGAAATGAACGAGCGCAGCCAGCCAGCGACCGTGCTGTATGTGGATGACGAGGAAATGGCGCGCAAGTATTTTGCGCGCGCGGTGGAGAACGATTTCACGGTGCTGACCGCGCCCGGCGTGGACGAGGCGCTGGAAATCCTGGCCAAGCCCGACAGCGACGTCGACGTGCTGGTGACCGATTACCGCATGCCGGGCCGGGTCGGCGGCGAACTGCTGCGCCAGGTCGAACGCGATTACCCGCACCTGGTGCGCATCCTGGTGACGGCCTACGCCGACAAGGAAGTGCTGCTGGAAACCATCAACGGCGGCGACATCTTCCGCATCCTGGAAAAGCCGCTTGACACCAATACCGTGCGCGACGCCCTGCGCCTGGCCAGCGAGAATGCGCGCGAGCGCGCCATGCGCCGCCAGAGCCTGCTGGCCATCGAAGAGACGGTGGCCTTCCTGGCGCACGAGCTGAACACGCCGCTGGCCACGATTGCCAATTTCGCGCGCAATATCCAGCGCCGCATCAACGGCCAGGCGGAAGACAATGGACTGCCGCTGCGGGCCGATATCGGCAATGCCGCCGCGCACATGAACGACAATGCGCGCTACTGCCTGTCGGTGCTGGCCTCGTTTGTCGACTCGGTCAAGCGCGCCAGCGTGGTGCCGACCGCGCGCCTGGCCAACGGCAGCGCGCAGCAGATGATCGCAGCCCTGCTGGGGGTATACCCGCTGGCGGAAGGCCAGCGCGACATGATCGAAGTAGAAGTGCAAGCCGATTTCACCGTGCGCGCCTCGCCCAACTGCGTGGCGCTGGTGCTGTCGTCCTTGCTGAGCAACGCGCTGCGCGCGCTGCAGGACCACCCTGGTCCCCGGATCAGGATCACCGTGGGCGTCGCCGAGCGCCCCTTCATCATCGTGGAAGACAACGGCCCGGGCATCGCGCCGGCGCTGCTGAACCGCCTGCTGCTGGACCCGGTGTCCATGCACGGCAACGAAGGCGGCAGCGGCTGGGGCCTGATCTTCTGCAACCGCGTGATGCAATCGTTCGGCGGCCACCTGCGGGTGCAGTCCGAGCAAGGTTGCTCCACCACCGTCACCATGAATTTCCCGGAGTTAGAGAAGGAACGAGCATGACAGAACAACAACCGACCAAGCAAGCCCCGGCGATCCTGTACGTCGACGACGAGGCGACCGCCCTCAAATACTTCCAGCGCGCCCTCGGCTCGCTGGCGCCCGTGTACGTGGCCGAGTCGGTGGAGGAGGGCAAGCGCATGCTCGACGAGCACGCCGACGAGATCGCCGTGCTGGTGTCCGACCAGCGCATGCCCGGCGCCTATGGCAACGAGCTGCTGTTCTACGCATGGGACCGCTACCCGCACATCGTGCGCATCCTGACTACCGCCTATTCCGAACTGGAGCACACGGTGGACGCGGTCAACCAGGGCCAGATCCACCGCTATATCCAGAAGCCGTGGGATATTGCCGCGCTGCGCATGGAGCTGAAGCAGGCGCTGGCCCTGGCCAAGCTGCAAAAGGAGCATTCGCAGCTGCTGCGCGAAAAGCTGCTGGTGCGCCAGAAGCAGGCCGTGGCCAGCCGTATCGGCACCCTGTACACGCTGGCGGCGAGCCTGTCGGCCGGCCCTTCCTTCGTGCCGGTGGAAAGCTACCTGGCGGGCGCCCTCAGCGCCGGCATGACGCCGCCGGAACCGGACTGGCTGATGTTGGACCACTCCGACCTGATCAGCTCGGAAGCATTCCGCAGCGCCGCCTTCGGCTGCGCCGTGCGCGACCACCTGCTGGACCTGGAGCAGCGCTATCCCGATGCCGATCCGGCGCATGCCCTGGCCCTGCTGGCCGAAGCGTTCGGTCCGACCTTCCGCGCGGTCGATGCCGGCCACGCGCTGTTCCTGCAAGCGTCGCAGCTGACCGAATTCCTGGAAACGCCGACCAGTGCGCCGGTGTCCTCCCAGCACGCGTTCTGGCTGGCCTGCCTGCTGTGGATGGGCAAGCGCGGCGCCTCGCTGCAGATGGCCAGCGGCGCGCAGGGCGTGGAATGCCGCCTGGTGCAGGCCGACGCCGCCCTGACGCCGTCGCAGCTGGCGGCCTGGGTCGAGCAGTTCTGACCCAGCTGCAGCTCAGTCCTAACTCGGTTCCAACTAACGCAGCGCCAGTGCGCGCTGCGCTTCCCCCGCCGCCTGGCCGCCCATGAGCTGAGCCAGGCGGCGGGCATGCTCGAGCATGCTGGCCGAAGCGCTGGCCGCCTGCTGCACCAGGGCGGCGTTCTGCTGGGTCACCTGATCCATGCCGCTGACGGCGCTGGTGACCTGCTCGATGCCGGCCGACTGGGCCCGGCTGCCGGCCGTGATGCCCTGCATCAGGCCGGCCACCTGCTGCACCGACCCCACCAGTTTTTCCATCACTTGCCCGGTAGCGCCCGCCAGTTGGTTGCCGTGTTCGGCCTTGCTGACCGAATCGCCGATCAGTTGGCGGATTTCCTGCGAGGCCGCGGCGCTGCGCTGGGCCAGGCTGCGCACCTCGCTTGCCACCACCGCGAAACCGCGTCCCTGCTCGCCGGCGCGGGCCGCTTCCACTGCCGCATTGAGCGCCAGGATGTTGGTCTGGAAGGCGATGCCGTCGATGACGCCGATGATGTCGTGGATGCGGCGCGCGCTGGCATGGATGGCGCCCATGGTGCTGACCACCTGGGCCACCATGTCGCCGCCGCGCACCGCCACTTCGGAGGCGGAGGTCACCAGCTCGGTGGCGGCGTGCGCATCGTCGGCATTCCGGCGCACCGCTTGCGCCAGCTGTTGTACCGTGTCCACAGTGCGCAGCAGTTCGGCGGCCTGCTGCTCGGTGCGCGCCGACAGGTCCTGGTTGCCGCTGGCAATCGCGTGCGCCGCGCCGCTGATGGCGTCCAGGCCGACATTGGCTTCGGCGACCGTGCGGTGCATGCGGTCGAAGCTGGCCTGCAGGCTGCGGCGGTCGGCCTCGGTCTGCACGCGCTGGCGCGCAAAGCTGACGGCGAAATAGCACAGGGCCGCCGTCTCGACCACGACGTACAGGGCGTGCACGATGATGACCGGCAGCGAGGGGCGGCTCAGGCACATGGTGCCAAAGCCGGCTTGCTGCAGGAAATTGAACAGCAGGTGATGCACGGCGACAAAGGCGGCCGCCGCCACGATCACGCGCCAGTCCTGGTAGACGACCAGGAGCGCGAGCAGCACGAAAATGCCGAAGTGCAGTTCGATCATGCCCATGGCCTGGTGGATGTGCAGGGCGCAGAACCACATGCAGGCAATGCCGACGGCGAGGCGGCTGGCCAGCGCGCGCGGCGCTTTCCAGGCCAGCCAGGTGGGCAGCAGGGCCGCCGGCATCCCGGCCAGCAGGGCCGGCTGCCAGCTGCCATACCATGGGGCCAGCCCGAACGCCATGGCCAGCAGCAGCCAGAGGATGGGGATGAACAGCTTGTGCGCCTTGGCGGTGTGGTCTTGCATCGGGTGGTCTCCAGTCATTTTTGATAACACCTATTGTCTGGAAATAACACTTGCATGTCGATAATGTAGTGAAAGTGACCGGCCATTACGTGCGCTGTGCCCGCCAAAGCTTGGCTAGCATAGGGGCAGCACGTGAAACAAGGAGGCCTATCATGCCACGAGGAGCCAGCCCGAAACGGGAGCGCGAATACAAGGAACTCAAACAAGAGTTCAAGCAGGAACACCGCTACCCGGGCCGCGAGGAAGAGGTCGCAGCCCGCATCGTCAACAAGCAGCGCCGCGAGCACGGCGAAACCAAGGCCCAGAAGTCGCGCGCGGGACGCAAGGTGCATTAAGGAAGGCACCTTAAGCAAGACTTTCTGGCAACTTTTGGCTCGAGAGTCGGTTATACTCGGGGCTTCGGAGAACCGGAGCTGCCATGCCTGACGAAGCCTTGCCCGCACGTCCCTCCTTGCGACAGAGGATAGGCCCGGTGGGCCTGGGGGCGCTGCTGGCCGGCTTGCTGGCAGGTGCGGTGTTGCTGCTGGCCCTGCTGAGCGCAGTCCTGCTGGGCTGGCGCACCGCCGACGAACTCAAGCGCAGTATCGGCCAGGGCCTGGCGCAGCGCGCCGGCGACAGCGCCGACCAGCTCGATGCCGCCATGTTCGAGCGCTACCGCGAAGTCCAGCTGCTGGCGCGCCGCGCCGGCGCCGCTGCCGGCGAGATGAGCGCGGCGCAGCGGCGCCACGCACTGGAAGACTTGCAGCGCACTTATCCCCTGTATGCCTGGATCGGGCTGGCCGACGCGGCCGGCAAGGTCACGAGCGCCACCGGCGCCTTGCTGGAAGGCGCCGACGTCTCGCAGCAGCCATGGTGGGCCGACGCCCCAAGCGGGGTGTATGTGCACGATGTGCACGCCGACCCGGTGCTGGGGCGAATGCTGCCGGCCAATGGCAGCCGCGCCTTGCGCGTGCTCGACCTGGCATTCCCGTTTTACGATGGCGCCAGCCGCCCGGCCGGGGTGCTGGGCGTGCAGCTGCACTGGAACTGGGCGCGCGAACTGCTCGCCGAACAGGCACTGCTGGTGTCGCGCAGCGGCAAGGTGCTGGCAGGCCCGGACAGCCTGCTGGAACAAGGCGTGCAAAGCAGCGCGCTGGCGCAGGCCCGGCTGCAGCACGCCGGCTATGTGGAAGAGCGTTGGGCCGACGGCCGCAATTACCTGGTGGGCCATGGGCGCACCCGCGGCTATGACGGCTACCCGGGCCTGGGCTGGACCGTGCTGCTGCGCGAGGATGCCGAGCTTGCCCTGGCGCCGGTGCGCCGGCTGCAGGCGGCGGTGGCGCTTGGCGGCGTGGCGCTGGCCCTGCTGTTTGCCCTGGTGGGCTGGCGCACGGCGCGCACACTGGTGCGGCCGCTGCAGCAAGCGGCGACGGCGCTGCAGGCGGTGGAACAGGGCACGCTGCGCGCGCTGCCGCCGCTGGCCGGCAGCTTCGGCGAACTGGACAAGCTGCGCCAGGCCTGCAATGCGGCGCTGCAGCGGCAGCAGGCGGACGCGCAGGCACTGATGCAGGGCAAGGCGGACCTGCAGCTGCAGCTCGGGCAGCGCGCCGGCGAACTGGCGGCCGCGCAGGAGCGCGAGCAGGCGCTGGGCGCGCGCATGCAAGCCTTGCTCGATGCGACACCGGGCGCCTTCATCGGCCTGGACGCGGCGGGCATGGTGAGCGACTGGAATGCGCGCGCCTGCGAGATGTTCGGCTGGCAGCGCGCCGAGGTGCTGGGCAAGCCGGTCGAGCAGCTATTGCAGGCCAGCACCGGCCTGCTGGCCAGCCTGGGTGACGGCAGCGTCGGCCAGCCGGTGGCGCTGGCCGGCTGGCGCCGCGACGGCGCCCGCTTTGACGCGGAACTGACACTGGCGCGCTACGCCGCCGGCGGCGCGCAGGCCTATGCCGTGTTTGTGACCGATGCCACGCAAAGCCGGCGCAGCGAGGAGGCGGCGGCCGAGCAGTTGTCGGCGCTGGCCAGCGCCCAGCTCGAGCTGGCGGACAAGGAGCGCTTCCTGCGCACGGTGGCGGACCACAACCCGGCCGCGATCGGCTATGTCGACCAGGACGAGGTGTTCCGCTTTGCCAACCGCAGCTACCAGACCCTGCTCGGCATCGACCCGGCCGGCATGATCGGGCGCAGCATGAAGGAAGTGCTGGGCGACCTGTTGTACCGGCAGCTGGAGCCGCAGGTGGCGGCAGCCCTGCGCGGCGAGCGCGTGCACTTCGAAACCGACACCGAGCGCGCCGGCTGGCAGCGCCATTTCATGACCGACTATATTCCGGACACCGACGTGCAGGGCGAGGTGTGCGGCTTTCACATCGTCGCGCTCGACATCACGGCGCGCAAGAAGGCCGAATTGCAGCAGCAGGAAGCGAGCCGCGCCAAGAGCGCCTTCCTGGCCAATATGAGCCACGAGATCCGCACGCCGATGAACGCGGTGCTGGGTATCGGGCAACTGCTGGAGCGCACTCCGCTCAGCGCCGAGCAGCAGGAATACGTGCGCCTGATCCGTGCCTCCGGCAGCGCGCTGCTGGCCCTGGTCAACGACATCCTCGACCTGTCCAAGATCGAAGCCGGCAAGCTGACCGTGGTGGCGGCGCCGTTCCAGGTCGACGAACTGGCCGAAGCGATTGCCGCGGCCATGCAATCGGCCAGCGTCGGCAAGCGGCTCGACCTGCTGCTGACGCAGGACCCGGACATGCCGCACGGCCTGGTGGGCGATGTGCAGCGCCTGCGCCAGGTGGCGCTCAACCTGGTCGGCAATGCCATCAAGTTCACGGCCGAAGGCGAGGTGCGGGTGCACCTGGGCAGCAGTGCGCCCGGCAGCGCCATGGAAATCCTGCAGCTGGTGGTCAGCGACAGCGGCATCGGCATGAGCGGCGAGCAGCTGGGGCGCCTGTTCAATCCTTTCGAGCAGGCCGACACGTCGACCTCGCGCCGCTTTGGCGGCACCGGCCTGGGGCTGTCGATTTCCCAGCAACTGGTTCAGCTGATGGGCGGCACCATCACGGTCAGCAGCGAAGCGGGACGCGGCAGCGAGTTCGTGGTGTCGGTGCCGCTGCAGGTGGCGCGGCGCCAGCGCGCCGACGAAACGGAAGCCGGCGCGCTGATCGGGCTGCGCGTGCTGCTGGTGGACGACCATGTGCCGACGCTGCATTACCTGGAGGCGCAGTTGCGGAGCTGGGGCTGCGCGGTGGAAGCGCATGCGGCGCTGCCGGCCATCGATGCGGGCAACTGGGATGTGGCGCTGGTCGATTCCGTATTGCTCGATGCGCAAGGCAGCGCCGCGCTGGACGGCCTGTGCCTGGTGGCCCTGAACCGCAGCCTGGACCGCCCGGGTCGGCCGGGCGAAGCTGCGGCGCTGGCCAAGCCGGTGCTGCCGGGCGCCATGCGCCTGCTGCTGCAAGGCTTGCGCCTGCAGGGCAGCCTGGCGCAACCGGGGGACGGCGTTGCGCCGGCGGCCCCGGCCAGCGTGCTGCGCGGCGCCCGCATCTTGCTGGTGGAAGACAATCCGACCAACCAGGTGGTGGCGCGCGGCGTGCTCGAGCCCAGCGGCGCCGTGGTCACGGTGGCCGAGCACGGACGCCAGGCGGTGGACCTGCTGCGCGCCGAGCCGGCCGCGTTCGACCTGGTGCTGATGGATGTGCAGATGCCGGTCATGGACGGCTTCGAAGCCACCCGCATCCTGCGCCAACAGATGGGCTTGCGGCTGCCGATCCTGGCCATGAGCGCCGGCGTGCTTGATACCGAGCAGGCCAGGTGCCAGGAGTGCGGCATGGATGGTTTCATCCCCAAGCCGGTCGACTACAGCCAGATGCTGGCCACCATTGCCGCCCACCTGGGCAGGGCGGGGCAAGCGTCGGCGGCGGCGCCGGCGGCAGCCGCAGCAGCGGATGGGGGTGCTGCCGACCAGCAGCCGGGAGTGTTCGCCATCCGCAAGCTGCTGGCGGTGATCGGCCACGGCCCGCAGCGGCAGAATATCGTGACGCTGGTCGAGCGCGTGGTGCGCCAGTCGCAGGGCGAGCTCGATGCGGCGCGGGCGCGCTGGCAGGACGGCGACGCGGCTGGCGCGGCTGCCGCGCTGCATGCCTTGCGCGGCGGGGTCGGCAGCCTGGGCGCGCGCCGCTTCGCCGACGCCACGCTGGCGGCCGAGCAAGCCTTGCGCGACCGCGATGCGGCAGCCGTCGAGCGCCAGTTTGGCGCGGTCCAGCAAGCGCTGACGGCGACCCTGCAGGCTGCCGGCAACTGGCTGCAGCTGGAGCAGCCGGCGCCCAGCGCCGCCGTGCAGCAGGATTTGCAGGCGGCCATGCAGACCCTGGCCGACATGCTGCGGCGGCAAGACCTCGATGCACTGGTGCAGTTCCGCCAGCTGCGGCCGCAACTGGCCAGCCAGCGCGGCGACGACGCGGCGGCCCAACTGGAAACTGCGATCGAAGCGCTGGACTTTGGCGCCGCGCTCGATGTCCTGAGTGAGGAAGCATGGAAAGCACCATCCTGATCATCGACGACAACCCCGACACCATCCGCCTGATGAGCGCCATGCTGCGCGAGCAGGCGCGCGTGCTGTTTGCCACCAACGGCATGGCGGGGCTGGAAATCGCGCGGGCCCAGCGCCCGCAACTGATCCTGCTCGACCTGCAGATGCAGAGCATGGACGGCTTTGCCGTCTGCGAGCGCATCATGGCCGACCCCGACCTGCGGCATTGCCCGGTGATCTTCGTGACCGCCAGCAGCGGCGTGGAAAACGAGATCGCCTGCCTCGACGCTGGCGCGGTGGACTTCATCACCAAGCCGCTCAGCGGGCCGGTGGTGCAGGCGCGGGTACGCACGCACCTGCGCCTGCAGGCGGCGCTGGCCAGCCTCGACACGCTGGCGCACCGGGACGGCCTGACCGGACTTTACAACCGGCGCCATTTCGACGAGCAGTTCGCCGTCGAGGTGGCGCGCCACCGGCGCCAGGGCGCTGCGCTGGGCGTGGCCCTGGTTGACGTCGACCATTTCAAGCTGTACAACGACCACTACGGCCACCAGCTGGGCGACGAATGCCTGCGCGCCGTGGCGCAGGCGCTGGCGCAATGCACGCGGCGCCCGGGCGAGCTGGTGGCGCGCTACGGCGGCGAGGAGTTCGTGGTGCTGCTGCCCAATAGCTGCGAAGAGGAAGTGCAGCGCTACGGGCAGTGGATCTGCGAGCATGTGGCAGCACTGAAGCTGCCGCACGCCGCTTCGCCGGTGGCGCCGCATGTGACCATCAGCGTCGGCCTGTGTTCGATGGCGCCCGAGGTGGACGACACGCCGGCCAGCCTGCTGGAAGCGGCCGACAAGGCGTTGTACGAGGCCAAGCGGGGCGGCCGCAACCGCGCCATGCTGGGCGGCGCCGAGCACGCTAAGTGCCGGGCAGGCTGATCCGGTTGCGGCCCATATGCTTGGCGCGGTACAGCGCCGCATCGGCGGTGGCGACCAGTTGCGCCGGCTGGTGCTCGTGCGAGGCGATGGCCGTGGCGGCGCCGATGCTGACCGTGACGTAGTGCTGGGCCGCCCCGTTATTGGGCAGGCGCAGCGCTTCGACGCGGCAGCGGATCCGCTCGGCCACGATGGCGGCGCCCTTTAGCGACTGGTTGGGCAGGATCACGGCAAACTCCTCGCCGCCATAGCGCGCCACCAGGTCGTTGGCGCGCATTTCGCTGGCCACGGCGCCGGCGATCCGTTTCAGGCAGTCGTCGCCGCCGACGTGGCCGTAGGCATCGTTGTACTGCTTGAAGTTGTCGACGTCGACCATCAGCAGCGACAGCGGCTGGCCCTGGCGCAGGGCGCGCTGCCATTCGGCCAGCAGGGTGTGGTCGAAGCAGCGCCGGTTGGCCAGGCCGGTCAGGCCGTCGCGGGTCGCCAGTTGCTCGAGCGCGATCTGGGCCTGCTTTTCCTCCGTCAGGTCGCGCAGCGTTTCCACCACCGCCACCAACTGGCCGTCGCTGTCGTAGATCGGGCTGGCGTCGGCTGCCAGGTAGCGGCGGCCGGCGGTGCGCGGCATCTCGCACCAGTTTTCCGCGCACAGGTTGTCCTTGCCGCCGGCCGGCCCGCGCGACTGGCCGTCGTACAGGTCGAGGATCTCGCCGGTGCGCCCGGCAATCACCAGGTCGGCCAGGGTCGGGCGCTGGGCGGCGTAGAAGGCGCACCAGTGCCCGCTGGTGCCGAGCAGCTCGTGCGCCGGGACGCCGGTCAGGCGTTCGCAGGCGCGGTTCCAGATGATGACGCGGCCCTGGGCGTTCAGCACGAAGGTGGGAATGACCAGCAGTTCCATCAGCTTCAGCGCAAAGCCCTGCGGCTGGTCGGAGGAGGGTGCTTCCATCAGATGGGAGATCTTGAGGAGACTATTCATTTGGCGGCGGCCCTGTTTGTTGTTCACTGCGTCGGGAACTTGATTGTGCCGCCGCCGCCAGCGACAAATGTTGACGAAGCGCAAAGGCGTTTCGTTTCGTGAAACGCGCTATAATGTAGGGTTGCCGACCACCGGATGTACTCGTGACTTATAGCATCAAGGAAATTTTCTACACCCTGCAGGGCGAAGGCGCCCATGCGGGGCGGCCTGCCGTGTTTTGCCGTTTTTCCGGCTGCAACCTGTGGACGGGCCGCGAGCAGGACCGCGCCAGCGCGGTGTGCCAGTTCTGCGATACCGATTTCGTCGGCACCGACGGCGAGCGCGGCGGCAAGTTCGCCACGCCGCAGGCGCTGGCGCAGGAAATCGACAGCCTGTGGCCGGCCGGCCATGGCCACAAATATGTCGTGTTCACCGGCGGCGAACCGCTGTTGCAACTGGACGCACCGCTGATCGCGGCGATGCACGCGGTGGGCTTTACCATCGCCATCGAAACCAACGGCACCCTGGAGGTGCCGGCAGGCGTGGACTGGATCTGCGTCAGCCCGAAAATGGGTTCGAAACTGGTGGTTAGCAAAGGCAATGAAATCAAGGTCGTGATCCCGCAGAAGGACCAGGACCTGGCCGCCTACGAGGGCCTGGATTTCGAGAATTTCTTCGTGCAGCCGATGGATGGCCCGCTGGCGGCCTTCAATACCACGCTGGCGATCGAGACCTGCAAGCGCAATCCGAAATGGAAACTGAGCCTGCAAACCCATAAACTATTGAACATACCTTAAGTATTGCTGACTCGATGTTAACTATTACCCGCAAGCTGGAATTCGATGCCGGCCACCGCATTCCGGACCACAAGAGCCAGTGCCGCAACCTGCACGGCCACCGCTACACCCTGGAAATCACCCTGACCGGCAAGGTGATCGACGCCGAAGGCAATTCCGACAACGGCATGATCATGGACTTCTCGGATGTGAAGACCATCGCCAAGGAACACCTGGTGGACGTCTGGGACCACGCCTTCCTGGTGTACGAGAAGGACGCGGCGGTGAAGGATTTTCTGTCCTCGCTGCCCAACCACAAAACGGTGGTGATCGACCGCATCCCGACGGTGGAAAACCTGGCCGCCGTGGCCTGGGACATCCTGAAGGCCGCCTTCAAGGACCGTTACGGCACCGGCCTGCACCTGCACAAGCTGGTCTTGCACGAAACCCCTAACTGCTGGGCTGAAATTGTCGAATGAGCTGTACATGCGCGAGGCGCTGCTGGAAGCGCGTCGCGCCTGGGCTGAGGGCGAGGTGCCGGTCGGCGCCGTGGTGGTCAAGGATGGCGTGGTGATCGGCCGCGGCTACAACCAGCCGATCGGCCGCCACGACCCCACTGCCCACGCCGAAATCGTGGCCATGCGCGCCGCCGCCGAGGCGCTGGGCAATTACCGCCTGCCGGGCTGCGAGCTGTATGTGACCCTGGAACCATGCGTCATGTGTTCCGGCGCCATGATGCATGCGCGCCTGTCCAAAATCATCTACGGCGCGCGCGACCCCAAGACCGGCGCCTGTGGCTCGGTCGTCAATGTTTTCGAGAGCGGACAGCTGAACCACCACGCCGAAGTGGAAGGCGGCCTGCTGGCCGACGATTGCGGCCAGGTCCTGAAGGATTTCTTCGCCGAACGGCGCGCTTTGCGCAAAAACAACGTCGCCTGAGCGCGCGCCACGCGCCGCCGCGCCGGTGCTATGCTGAGCTATGGCGAGCGTTGATATAAACGGTATTACGATTACCTACGAGTCGAGCGGCGACCCGGCCGGACCGGCTGTGCTGCTGAACATGGGATTGGCGCTGCAACTGATTTCCTGGCCTTACGAATTTGTCGAAGGGCTGGTGCAGCGCGGCTATCATGTGATCCGCTACGACAACCGCGACGCCGGCCTGTCATCCCATTTCGACCACCTTGGCGCGCCCAACCTCTGGCTGGCCTACCTGCGCCACCTGTTCGGCTGGCAGCAGCGGGCGCCGTACACCCTGAACGACATGGCCGGCGACGCGGTCGGGCTGCTCGATGCACTGGGCGTGGCGACCGCGCATATCGTCGGCGTCTCGATGGGCGGCATGGTGTCGCAGATCATGGCGGCGCGCTATCCGGCGCGCACCCTGAGCCTGACCTCCATCATGTCGAGCAGCGGCCGCCCCGGCTTGCCGGGTCCGACGCCGGCGGCGCGGCGCATCTTGCTGCGGCGCACGCCAAGCGCCCACCACCGGGCGCGCGTGGTGGAGCAGATGGTCGATACCTTCCGTACCATTGGCAGCCCGGCCTTTCCCATGCCGGACGACTTGCTGCGCCAGATGGCCGGCGAGGCGGTGGCGCGCAATGTCAGTGGCGACGGGGTGGCACGACAACTGGTGGCGATTGCCGCCTCCGGCGACCGCAGCGCACTGCTGCGCAAAATCCGCTGCCCGGCGCTGGTGATCCACGGCGACGCCGACCCGCTGGTGCCGTGCGCCTGCGGCATTGACACGGCGCGCCAGATTCCGGGCGCGCGGCTGGAGCTGATCGAGGGCATGGGGCACGACATGCCGCCGGCCATCGTTGGCAGGCTGCTAACCTTGCTCGACCAACATCTCCGGAGTAATATGGCCGGGTGAAAAATATCGGACTCGCCATCGCCGGAACCAGCGGCTATCCCATCGATGACGCCGCGCTGGCACGCGGCATTGCCCGCCTTGAGGCGCAGGGCTGCATCGTCCACAACTACTACGAACCGGAACGCAAATTCCAGCGTTTCGCCGGCACGGATGCCGAGCGCCTGGCCCAGCTCAACGCGGCCGCGGCTGATCCGGATTGCCAGGTCGTGATTGCGCTGCGCGGGCAGTACGGCATCAGCCGCATCCTGCCGCACATCGATTTCCGCGGCATGGCCGACAGCGGGAAGCTGTTCGTCGGCTTCAGCGATATCACGGCTTTCCATATGGGGCTGTATCAGGCCACGGGCCGGATCAGCTTTGCCGGGCCAATGAGCACTGATTTCATCCGCGATGAGCCGGTCGAATACACGCTGCAGCAGTTCTGGGATTGCCTCCGCGGTCCGACGCATTTCGTACGCGGCACGGCGGCGGGCAACCCGCTGGTCAACGTGCAGGGCACGCTGTGGGGCGGCAACCTGGCGATGGTCAACCATTTGCTCGGCACGCCGTTCTGGCCGAAGATCGATGGCGGCATCCTGTTCCTCGAAGATATTGGCGAACATCCTTATCGTATCGAGCGCATGCTGCTGCAGCTGCATTTCGCCGGGGTGCTGGAGCGCCAGCGCGCGATTGTACTGGGCGATATCTCCGGCTACCGCCTGTCGCCACACGACAACGGCTATGATTTCGACGCCATGCTGGGCTATATCCGGGGCGTGCTGCCGGTTCCAGTGCTGACCGGGCTGCCGTTCGGGCATGGAGACTCGCGCTGCACCTTGCCCTTTGGCGCGCAGGCGCAGCTGGTTTCGGATGCCGATGGCTTCGACTTGACCTTGAGCGACTATCCAATTTTGTGATGAACGGCGCGGAGAGCTACTACCGCGCTACCGCGCCGGGAGAACGCTATGCGCCATTGTCCGGCAGCCAGCGGGCGCGCATTTGCATTATCGGCGCCGGGTTTGCCGGCCTGGCTACGGCGACGTCGCTGATGGAACACGGCGAGCCCGATGTCGTGCTACTGGAAGCCGAAAGCGTCGGACATGGCGCGTCGGGCCGCAATGGCGGTTTTGTGTTTGGCGGCTATTCACTCGACGAGCAAGCCTTGCTTGCGACGGTCGGTGCCGAGCAGGGCAGGCGCCTTTATCAATTGACGCTGGACGCCGTCGACCAGATTCGGCGCCGCATTAAGAAATACGGCATCGACTGCGATGCCACGAACGGTGGCATCTACCTTGCGAACTGGTTCAACGACCCGCGCGTCCTGGACGAACGCCAGCGCTTCATGCACGAACACCTTGGCGTGGAATGGCAGCGCATCTCGCACGCCGATTTTGCCGAGCGCGCCCGCAGCGAGCGGTATTTTGGCGCCCTATACGAAGAAAATGCCTTCCATTTCCACCCTTTGAAGTATGCGCAGGGGCTGGCAAGGGCGCTGCACGCTGGCGGTGTGCGCCTGCATGAGGGCAGCCGCGCGACTGCGATTGAGAAGCGCCGCAATGGCGGCTGGCGCATCGCCACCGACGCCGGAGAAGTGCACGCCGATGAAGTGGTTGTCTGCTGCGGCGGCTATATTGATCGCCTGTATCCCGCCCTCGCTGGCGCGATCCTGCCGATCGCCACCTACGTAATGGTGACCGAGCCGCTGGACGCGCGCATGCCGCAAGTCCTTGCCACCGACGCTGCCATCTACGACACACGTTTCGCCTTCGATTACTACCGACCATTGCAGGACAGCCGCATGTTGTGGGGCGGGCGGATCTCGGTGCGCTCGCGGAGCCCTGAGGATGTGGCGCGCTTGCTGTATGCCGACATGCTGAAGGTCTATCCGCAACTGGAAGGTACCAGGGTCGAATACGCCTGGAGCGGATTGATGAGCTACGGCCGCCACAAAATGCCGCAGCTCGGCAAGCTGCCCAATGGTGTCTGGTATGGCATGGGGTTCGGTGGCCATGGTGTCGGCCCAACTTCACTGGCCGGCGACGTGTTGTCGGCTGCCTTGATGGGCGAACTCAGTAAGGTCGAACAGTTTGCGGCATGGGGGCTGCCGACTACTGGCGGACTGGCCGGCCTGCTCGCTGCACAGTTGACTTACTGGTACTACGAACTGCGGGACTGGATGCGGCAATAGAGGGGTGTTCGCGATTTTCGGGAAAAGTCTGGAATGGTCTGGATTGGACTTTTTTGGTCTGGATTGAACTTTTTTGGTCTGGTTTGGGTCGAAATCGGCATGTCCTTTTCAAAGAACTGGAGATTGCCATGCATCCGATCTTGTTCAGCCTGCCCGCGTCTTTGGAAACATATCAGGGCCTGGGGAATTTTATGTACCACCACGGAATCAAACAGGAAATGTTTGAGTTGGTCGATATCGCGATCAATGAATGGATGGCGAAATTCCAGGACCAGCAAAACCGGCGTTCGGCATCAACCCTTGATGGGTACCAGTGGAAATGCTTGTTTTTGCCAAGTGGCACGACGTTGCGTACCGTCTATAAGCGCACCAGCTACCTGGCTCATGTGGAGGGCAGCGAGGTGCTGTACGAAGGCCAAAGCGTTTCACCTGGTCAGTTTGTGAGTCAGGTCGCAAAGTGCGAGCGCAATGCCTGGCGTACCCTGTGGTTACGCTTTCCCAATGAAGACGAATGGCAACCCGCAATGGCATTACGCAAGAAAATGATGGGATTCCAGACCAAACCAGACCGCGCCAGACCAAAAAAGACCGTTTAGGACCGCACAGGACTTTTCCTGAAATCGACAACGGCCTCCTCTTGCTGCTGTTGGTTGACGGCGCCCCGCCGTAAATGCGTCATAATCTGTGATCAGCAAGGCAACTTTCTGATGCATTCAATCATGGCCGCTCCTATGCGCCCCTGTGGTCGGCGGGGTATAATGCCCGATTCGCTTTTTCTCACCATTTTCCCAGCATGCTTTCTACCGCAAACATCACCATGCAGTTCGGCGCCAAGCCGCTGTTCGAGAACATTTCCGTCAAGTTTGGCGACGGTAACCGCTACGGCCTGATCGGCGCGAACGGCTGCGGCAAGTCGACCTTCATGAAAATCCTGGGCGGCGACCTGGAGCCTTCCGCCGGCAACGTCAGCCTGGACGCCAACGAGCGCCTGGGTAAGCTGCGCCAGGACCAGTTTGCCTACGAAGAAATGCGCGTGCTGGACGTGGTCATGATGGGCCACACCGAGATGTGGGAAGCGATGACCAAGCGCGACGCCATCTATGCCAACCCGGAAGCGACCGACGACGACTACATGGAAGCGGCCGAACTGGAAGGCAAGGTCGCCGAGTACGACGGCTACACCGCCGAAGCGCGCGCCGGTGAACTGCTGATGGGCGCCGGTATCGACATCAGCCTGCACCAGGGCCCGATGAGCGCCGTGGCGCCGGGCTGGAAGCTGCGCGTGCTGCTGGCGCAGGCCCTGTTCTCCAACCCGCACATCCTGCTGCTGGACGAACCGACCAACAACCTGGACATCAACACCATCCGCTGGCTGGAAGACACGCTGAACCAGCGCGATTCGACGATGATCATCATTTCCCACGATCGTCACTTCCTGAACCAGGTCTGCACCCACGTCGCCGACATGGACTACGGCACCCTGAAGATCTATCCGGGCAACTACGACGAATACATGCTGGCCTCGACCCAGGCCCGCAACCAGCAGCTGGCCAACAACGCCAAGGCGAAAGAGAAAGTCGCCGAACTGCAGGACTTCGTGCGCCGCTTCTCGGCCAACAAGTCCAAGGCCCGCCAGGCGACTTCGCGCGCCAAGATGATCGACAAGATCAAGATCGAGGACATCAAGCCTTCGTCCCGCGCCTATCCGTTCGTGCGCTTCGACGGCGAGAAGAAGCTGCACCGCCTGGCCGTGGAAACCCAGGGCATCTCGAAGACCTACGACCGCACCCTGTTCAAGAACGTCGACCTGATGGTCGAAGCGGGCGAGCGCATTGCGATCATCGGCGCCAACGGCGCCGGCAAGACCACCATGCTGCGCTGCATCGGCGGCAAGGACATCACGGGCCTCGACAGCGATACCGGCCTGGTGAAATGGGCGGAAAACGCCAACGTCGGCTACATGCCGCAGGATCCGACCGAGGAATTCGCTGCCGACATCAACCTGACCGACTGGATGGGCCAGTGGACCAAGGAAGGCGACGACGACCAGGCGGTACGTTCTTCGCTGGGCCGCCTGCTGTTCGGCGGCGACGAAGTCAAGAAATCGGTCAAGGTCCTGTCGGGCGGCGAAAAAGGTCGTATGATGTATGGCAAGCTGATGCTGGGCCGGCACAATGTCCTGCTGCTGGACGAGCCGACCAACCACATGGACATGGAATCGATTGAGTCGCTCAACATCGCCCTGGAAAAGTACGCCGGCACCCTGATCTTCGTGTCGCACGACCGCGAGTTCGTTTCCTCGCTGGCCACCCGCATTATCGAGATCAAGGAAAACGAAGTCGTGGACTTCCGCGGCGGCTATGAGGAATATCTGAAGAGCCAAGGCATCGAGTAATGATTGAAACTCCGATCAAGACTGTCGAATTCGAGAAGCCAGTCGAAGGCGGCAGCTGCGTGGCCCATGCGTGGGCCCGCACCCCGGCACCTGTGCCGGCCAACGAAAAAATCCTGCTGAAGGAACGCATCAAGACCCTGCTGCGCGAGCGTAACGCCGTGCTGGTGGCCCACTACTACGTGGACGCCGACCTGCAGGACCTGGCCGAAGAAACCGGCGGCTGCGTCTCCGATTCGCTGGAAATGGCGCGCTTCGGGCGCGACCATCCAGCCAAGACCCTGGTGGTGGCCGGCGTCAAGTTCATGGGCGAAACGTCCAAGATCCTGAGTCCGGAAAAGACTGTCCTGATGCCGGACCTGGACGCGACCTGCTCGCTGGACCTGGGCTGTCCGCCGGAAGACTTCATCGCTTTCTGCGACCAGCACCCGGACCGCACCGTGGTGGTGTACGCCAACACCAGCGCTGCCGTGAAAGCGCGCGCCGACTGGATGGTGACGTCCTCGATCGGCCTGGACATCGTCAAGCACCTGCACGAGCAGGGCAAGAAGATCCTGTGGGCGCCGGACAAGCACCTCGGCTCCTACATCCAGAAGCAAACCGGCGCCGACATGCTGCTGTGGCAGGGTTCCTGCCTGGTGCACGACGAATTCAAAGGCGTGGAACTGGACCTGCTGAAGGCCGAGCATCCGAACGCCAAAGTGCTGGTGCACCCTGAGTCGCCGGCCAGCGTGGTGGAACAGGCCGACGTGGTGGGCTCCACTTCGCAGCTGATCGCAGCCGCCGTCAGCCTGCCAAACACCGAATTCATCGTCGCTACCGACAACGGCATCCTGCACAAGATGCGCATGGCCGCCCCGGGCAAGACCTTCATCGAAGCGCCAACCGCCGGTAACAGCGCCACCTGCAAGAGCTGCGCGCACTGTCCATGGATGGCAATGAACGGCCTGCGCAACCTGGCCGACGTGCTGGAAAACATGAACAACGAAATCCATGTCGATCCCGAGATCGGCAAGCTGGCGCAGCGTTCGATCAACCGCATGCTTGATTTCGCGGCCGCCAAGAAAGCCAAAGTCGCTCCAGGCGCAGACCTGGCGAAAGAAGCGCAACTGTTCCAAGGTATCGGTCCTGCATGAGCACACTGAAGAATAAATTCGCACCGTTCGACGATGCGCTGGCGGGCGCCTATGAGCGCAACCTGCTGGCAGCCCTGATGGAGGACATCGGCACCGGCGACCTGACCGGCAAGCTGGTGCCGGAAGAGGGCCGCGCCACGGCGCGCGTCATCGTGAGGGAAGAGGCCGTGCTGTGCGGCGCGCCGTGGTTTGAAGGCGTAATGGAAGCACTGGATCCGTCGATCGGCATCGACTGGCACTACGCCGAAGGCGACCTGATGGCCGCGGACACGCCTGTCTGCACCATCGTCGGCCCGGCCCGCGCCATCCTGACCGCCGAACGTTCCGCGCTGAACTTCATGCAGCTGATGTCGGGCGTGGCGACGGCTACGCGGCGTTATGTCGACGTCATTGCCGGCACCACTGCAGCTATTCTCGACACCCGCAAGACGATTCCGGGCATGCGCCTGGCGCAGAAGTACGCGGTGCGAGTGGGTGGGGGCCAGAACCAGCGCCTGGCGCTGTACGACGGCATCCTGATCAAGGAAAACCATATCGCGGCGGCCGGCGGCATCACTGCCGCTCTGGCAGCGGCCAAGCGCCTCGATGCGAAAGTCAGCATCCAGGTGGAAGTGGAAACGCTGGAGCAACTGGAAGAAGCCTTGTCGTCTGGCGCAGTTTCGATCCTGCTCGACAACTTCAACCTCGACATGATGCGCGCAGCCGTGCAGCTGAACGGCGGCCGTGCGCTGCTGGAAGCTTCCGGCGGCGTCAACTTCGATACCGTGCGCGCCATCGCCGAAACCGGCGTGCACCGCATCTCGATCGGCGCCCTGACCAAAGACATCAAGGCCACCGATTTCTCCCTCCGCATCATCGGCTAATCTGCCAGTCGTATAGATTTAGGTCAATATGTAAAGCCGCGCAAATGCCTACTATGAGTTGCTACTCTTGGGAGGCATTTGTTAATGGGCTGGTTGCTTATCAATATCTGCCTACCCATTCTCGCGCCGTTGGGAATGTACCTGGTGTTCATTTGCATTCCGTTGCCTCGCGTTCCGCGCAAACGGATTAACCCTCTTCTTGCTGTGAAGGATGGCCAACTTTGTTGGGCCGCAATAGGCTTCTGCGCTTCAGGGATGCGTGAAGTCTACGGGAAGGCAGGAACCGAATGGATCTTTGGAATCCTCGTGCTGGTTTTGGTCCTGTCGAGCTTGCTTGCATGCGGCGGTGCGCTGTTTCAAACTTCTATTCGCGAGGTACGCCGCACTGCGTGGTTCAGCCACTATCGATGCTTTATTGGCTCGCTGATGTTGACTGTTTGCGCTGCGGCATTGTACGTCGCGTCCCATTTCAAAAATTAGTGGGGAGGCGATATGCTCAGGCGATGGTTAGCGCGTCGATTCAAAGACGATGAAACAGCAAAATGGACGTTGGCCGTCTTTTGTGGTGGCGGCGGCTTGATAGCGTTTATTGCTTTACTGGTTGTTCTGGGCGTGCAGGCTGTTGCGCGCGCGTCGCAGTGACAAAGAGTGAGTATTTGCGGCGCTTAACGGCGTAGAGTTTTTGCTGGAGCCGCCGCTCCGGCGTCTCCGATACCCCAACTGTTCTGGAGGAGACGCCATGTCAGAACTATTGCACATCAGTACAACCCTGGCCAAAATCATCGCCCGCACCCATCCCCAAATTTGGGAAGTGATTGGTGGCGGGCCACTTGGCAAGAAATTCCAGATTGCGGCCACGCTGGCCGAACCTCAGCCACATCCCTGGCTGCAGGCACAGCTTGCCGCTGTTGACGTGGCCCAGCGCCAGGTCGATGCCGCCGCGGCCATTCTCACGCAGGGAGGCGACACCAAAACCTTCCTGAAAGCCATCCTCGACGACTGGTGCGGCACGGTGCCACGTCCGCCACTCAACTGGCCTGGCCATGGCCCGCGCCCACCGCGTCCACCACGGCCGGACGAACTGGAAGAGTACACGTTGCCGATGGTCGGCGGCCTGACTTTTGTCGCACTGAGCGAAACGATCGGCAACGAAGCCTTTGCCAAGCAAATTGCCGAACTGGGCGGCACCATCATCGACCGCACTGCCACTTACGCGCTGGAGCACACGGAAAAGCGGCGCTAAAAGAAAAAGCCGCCCGGGCAGGGCGGCTTCAAGCGGCAACGGTGCCGCTTAGTCTTGCGCGTAGATGTTGTTGTCCTTGGTCTCACGGATGAACAGCGCGCCGATCACCAGGGTCGCCAGCGCGATCACGATTGGATACCACAGGCCGTAGTAGATGTCGCCCTTGAATGCCACCAGTGCGAAGGCGGTGGTTGGCAGCAGGCCGCCGAACCAGCCGTTACCGATATGGTATGGCAGCGACATCGAGGTGTAGCGAATGCGGGTCGGGAACAGTTCTACCAGCATCGCTGCGATCGGACCGTACACCATGGTCACATAGAGCACCAGCACCCACAGGATCAGCACCATCATCGGCTTGTTGATCTGCGCCGGATCGGCCTTGGCTGGATAGCCTGCCGCTTTCACGGTTTCAGCCACGGACTTTTTCAGGTCGCCTTCCTTCTTCTTCGAATCGGCATCGAAGTTCAGGCCGTCGGCCGTCATGGTCGCATTGAAGGACTGGACTTCCTTGTCGCCCACCTTGATTACGGCCACGCTGCCGGCAGGCGCATCCTGGCGGGTATAGGCTACGGAAGCTTTCGACAGCATCGAGGTGGCGATATCGCACGACGATGGGAATTTCTTCTCGCCGGTTGCATTGAACTGGAAGTGGCACGATGCAGGATCAGCCACTACCACCACCGGCGAATTCTTGATCGCCGATTCCAGCTGCGGGTTGCCGTAGTGGGTCAGGGCGCCGAACAGCGGGAAGTAGGTTGCCGCTGCAATCAGACAGCCGCCCAGGATGATCCACTTGCGGCCGATCTTGTCGGACAAGCTGCCGAAGAAGATGAAGAACGGCGTTGCCAGGATCAGCGCAATTGCAATCAGGATGTTCGCCGTGGCGATATCCATCTTCAGCGTCTGGATCATGAAGAACAGCGCGTAGAACTGGCCGGTATACCACACCACCGCCTGGCCCATGGTCAGGCCAAGCAGCGCCAGGATCACGATCTTCAGGTTCTTCCACTGGCCGAATGCTTCGCTCAGCGGCGCTTTCGAAGTCTTGCCTTCAGCCTTCATCTTGGCGAAAGCAGGGGATTCGTTCATCGACAGTCGGATCCACACCGAGATGCCCAGCAGTGCCACGGACACCAGGAACGGAATGCGCCAGCCCCAGGATTCAAACTCTTCCAGCGGCATCGAATTGCGGCAGGCCAGGATCACCAGCAGCGACAGGAAGAAGCCCAGCGTCGCGGTGGTCTGGATCCATGCCGTGAACAGGCCGCGCTTGCCGTGCGGCGCATGTTCCGCCACATAGGTCGCTGCGCCGCCGTACTCGCCGCCCAGCGCCAGGCCTTGCAGCAGGCGCAGTGCCACCAGAATGATCGGCGCCGCAATGCCGATGCTGGCGTAATTCGGCAGCAAGCCCACGATGAAGGTGGACATACCCATGATCAGGATGGTGACCAGGAAGGTGTATTTACGGCCGATCATGTCGCCCAGGCGGCCGAACACGATAGCGCCGAACGGGCGCACAATGAAGCCGGCCGCAAACGCCAGCAGCGCAAAAATGAAGGAAGTGGTGGGGTCGCCGACGAAGAACTGCTTGGCAATGATCGATGCCAGCGAACCGTAAAGATAAAAGTCGTACCATTCAAACACGGTACCGAGCGAAGAGGCGAAGATGACCTTCTTCTCTTCCTTGGTCATCGGCGCGGCCTTGCCGCCGCCCATGCTCCGCCCGTCGGCGGTGCCAGAACTAATTGCCATGATGCTTGTCTCCAGATTAATAGTTAGTGTTCCAAATGCTTCAACGGCAGGATGGAGTCTGGACCTGTATTCTTACAGCATTCTTTCTTGAAACTTACACAAAACTTACAACAGCGATAATTTAGCGAACGACCGTGCTAAACCTGTGCTATGCTGGTTCGAAACAATCATCCTCAGGAGACCTCCATGACCGACGCAGTCATCGTTTCAACCGCCCGCACCGGCCTCGCCAAATCCTGGAAAGGCGCCTTCAACATGACCCACGGCGCCACCCTTGGCGGCCACGTACTGCAGGCGGCCGTAGCGCGCGCCGGCATTGAAGCGGGCGAGCTGGAAGACGTGATCATGGGCTGCGCCAATCCGGAAGGCGCCACTGGCGGTAATATCGCGCGCCAAATCGCCTTGCGCGGAGGCGCCCCGGTCACGGTGCCCGGCATGACCATTAATCGTTTCTGCTCTTCCGGCCTGCAAACCATTGCCACTGCCGCCCAGCGCGTGCTGGCAGGCGAGGGCGACATCTTCGCGGCCGGCGGCGTGGAGTCGATCTCCTGCGTGCAGCAGGAAATGAATATGCACATGTACAAGGATGTGTGGCTGGACGAACACAAGCCGGCGATTTACCTGCCGATGCTGCAGACCGCCGAAATCGTCGCCAAGCGTTACGGCATTCCGAAAGAGCGCCAGGACGAATATGGCGTGCAGAGCCAGCAGCGCGCTGCGGCGGCCCTGGCGGCCGGGCGCTTCGATGCCGAGATTGCGCCAATGACGGTGACTATGGGCGTGGCCGACAAGGCGACCGGCTTGCTGGGCACGCGCCAGGTGACCATCGCGGCCGATGAAGGCATCCGCGCCGACACCACCATCGAAGCGGTGCGCGGCATCCGCACTGCCGTGCCGGGCGGCGTGATCACGGCCGGCAATGCCAGCCAGTTCTCCGACGGCGCATCCTGCGCCATCGTGATGAGCGACCGCATCGCGGCCGCCAAAGGCTTGCAGCCGCTCGGCGTGTTCCGCGGTTTCGCGGTGGCCGGCTGCGAGCCTGATGAGATGGGCATTGGTCCTGTGTTCGCCGTGCCCAAGCTGTTGGCGCGTGCAGGACTGAAGGTCGAGGATATCGGCCTGTGGGAATTGAATGAAGCCTTTGCCGTGCAGGTGCTGTACTGCGCCGACAAGCTTGGCATCCCGATGGAACGCCTCAACGTAAACGGCGGCGCCATCGCCGTTGGCCATCCCTATGGGGTGTCCGGCGCGCGCATGGTCGGCCATGCGCTGATCGAAGGCAAGCGACGTGGCGTGAAATATGTGGTGGTCACCATGTGCATCGGTGGCGGCCAGGGCGCGGCAGGCTTGTTCGAGGTGGTGTGATGTCGTCCCGGCTGCTGAACCGCCGCGATGTTGAATTCATGTTGTATGACTGGCTCGATGCCGAAGCGCTGGCCAGGCGTCCGCGCTTCGCCGACCATAGCCGCGAGACTTTCACGGCCGCCCTGGACACCGCGGAGCAGATTGCGACGGACCTGTTCGCGCCGCACAACAAGCTGAGTGACCAGCGCGAGCCGCAGTTCGACGGCGAACGCGTGAGCGTGATCCCGGAAGTGAAGCGCGCACTGGACGCTTTTTCGGCAGCGGGCCTGATGGCCGCCGGCCAGGACTACGCGCTGGGCGGCATGCAGTTGCCGCTGACGGTGGAAAAGGCGGTCACCGCCTACTTCACCGCCGCCAACATGGCGACGTCCAGCTACGCCTTCCTCACCATCGGCAACGCCAATACGTTGCTGAAGTGCGCATCTTCCGCGCAGGTCGAGCACTTCGTGCGGCCGATGCTGGAAGGGCGCTGGTTCGGCACCATGTGCCTGAGCGAGCCGCAGGCCGGCTCCAGCCTGTCCGACATCACGACCCGCGCCGAACCGGACCCCGACGCAGAAGGCCAATACCGCCTGACCGGCAACAAGATGTGGATCTCGGGCGGCGAACATGAACTGGCCGAGAACATCGTGCACCTAGTGCTGGCCAAGATTCCCGGCCCGGACGGCAAGCTGGTGCCAGGCGTGAAGGGCATTTCGCTCTTCATCGTCCCCAAAGTGCTCGACAACGGCGAGCGCAACGACATCGCCCTGGCAGGCCTGAACCACAAGATGGGCAATCGCGGCACCACCAACTGCCTGCTGAACTTCGGCGAAGGGCGTCATCTTCCCGGCGGCCGCAGCGGCGCCATCGGCTACCTGGTGGGGCGCGAAGGCCAGGGCCTGTTCAACATGTTCCACATGATGAATGAAGCGCGCATCGGTGTCGGCCTTGCAGCGGCAGTACTGGGTTACACAGGCTACCTGCACGCGCTGGACTACGCCCGCGAGCGTCCGCAGGGTCGGCATCCTGCCGCCAAAGACCCGTCGTCGCCGCAGCTCCCCATCATCGCCCACACCGATGTGCGCCGCATGCTGCTGGCGCAAAAAGCCTACGCGGAAGGCGCGCTGGGCCTTTGCCTTTACAGCGCCCGCCTGGTAGACGACGAGCGTACCGGTGACACGCCGGAAATCCGGCAGCGTGCCGGCCGCCTGCTGGAATTCCTGACGCCGATCACCAAGTCCTGGCCATCGCAATGGGGACTGGAAGCGAACAACCTGGCGATCCAGGTCCACGGCGGCTACGGCTACACCCGCGAGTACAACGTCGAACAGTTCTATCGCGACAACCGCCTGAACCAGATCCACGAAGGCACGCACGGCATCCACGGCCTGGACCTGCTGGGCCGCAAGGCCAGCATCCATGACGGCGCGCTGCTCAGGACCATGGCCGAGGAAATCCGCGCCACGGTGCACACTGCCCGCAATGCCGGCCGCGGCGCGGACGCGCGCCAACTGGTGGCGCACGCCAACGCACTGGACGCAGCCTGGCGCCGGGTTGAAGAAGTCACGCAGGCCCTGTATGCTGCCCCCGACCTTAACCAGACCCTGGCCAACGCCACGGTCTACCTGGAAGCGGTGGGACATGTGGTGGTTGCCTGGATCTGGCTGCAGCAAGCCATGGCGGCCGTCGCCAGGCTGCCGGAAGGCGACAACTTCCGGCGCGGCAAATTGCAAGCCTGCCGCTATTTCTACAAATGGGAGCTGCCCAAGGTCCAGCCGCAGCTGGACCTGCTGGCCTCCCTCGATACGACCACGCTCGACATGCAGGACGCGTGGTTCTGAGGAGTAGCGAATGATCAAGCACATCGTCATGTGGAAGCTGAAAGACCAAGCCGAAGGCGCCAGCCGCGCCGCCAACGCCGCAAAAATGAAGGAGCAGTTGCTGGCTTGCGCCGGCATCGTCCCCGGCATCCTGAAACTGGAAGTGGCCATCGCCGAGCCCGGGCTGGAAGCCACCTACGACGTCGTGCTGTATTCCGAATTCGAAAGCAAGGAGGCGCTCGACGCTTACCAGTCGCACCCGCAGCACCAGGCACTTAAACCATTTTTCAGCGCTGTGCGCGACGCGCGCCAGTGCATGGACTACACAATATAAGGACTCGACCATGCGAACTACCCAGGAACTCTTCGACCTCAAAGGCAAAACCGCACTCGTCACCGGCGGCTCGCGCGGCCTTGGCCTGCAAATGGCGTTGGCACTGGGCGAACTGGGCGCCAAAGTGGTGGTCAGTTCGCGCAAGCAGGCCGACCTGGACGAAGCGGTCGCCGTGCTGAAGGAAAACGGCGTCGAGGCATTTGCCATTGCCGCCGACCTGGGCAAGGAAGCATCGATCGAGCCGCTGGTGGACGCCGCGTTGGACGCGCTGGGCGGCCATATCGACATCCTGGTCAATAACGCGGGCGCCACCTGGGGCGCGCCGGCGGAAGACTATCCGCTGGAAGCGTGGGACAAGGTGATGAACCTGAACGTGCGCAGCATCTTCCTGCTGTCGCAGGCGGTGGGCAAGCGCTCCATGATTCCGCGCCGTTCCGGCCGTATTATCAATATCGCATCCATCGCCGGCCTGGCTGGCAATGGCCCTGGCACCATGAAGACCGTCGCTTACAATACGTCCAAGGCGGCCTTGATCAACTTTACCCGCGCGCTGGCAGGCGAGTGGGGCGAGTACGGCATTAACGTCAACGCGCTGGCGCCGGGCTTCTTCCCGTCGAAACTGAGCGCGGGGGTGATCAAGGCCATGGGTGAAGACAAGCTGGCGGCGGCTGCGCCGCTGCAGCGCCTGGGCGGCGACGAGGACTTGAAGGGCGCGGTAGCGCTGTTCGCCTCCGACGCCGGCCGGCACATTACCGGCCAGGTCCTGGCAGTAGATGGCGGGGTCTCGGCGGTCTAAGGAGTTTGCATGTCCAAGTATCATCGCATCGTGCTGGCATCGCGCCCGCGCGGCGCCGTCGTGCCGGAAAATTTCCGGCTTGAAGAGGTCGAAGTACCGGCGCTAGCCGAGGGCCAGCTTCTGGTGCGCAACCATTACCTGTCGCTGGACCCTTACATGCGCGGCCGCATGAGCGAAGCGAAAAGCTACGCCGCGCCGCAGCCGCTGGACCAGACCATGATTGGTGGCACCGTGGGCGAGGTGGTCGAATCGCGCAATGCCCATTTCGCGGTGGGCGAGTTCGTCGCAGGCATGTTTGGCTGGGCCGAGATGGGCGTGTCCGACGGCGCCGATTTGCGCAAGGTAGATACCAGCGTGATCCCGGCCTCCGCCCACCTCGGAGCGGTCGGCATGCCGGGCATGACGGCCTGGTACGGCATGCATGAAATCCTGCGCCCTAAATTGGGCGAGACCGTGGTGGTGTCGGCCGCCAGCGGCGCGGTGGGCAGCGCAGTGGGCCAGTTGGCCAGGCTGGCGGGATGCCGCGCGGTCGGCATTGCCGGCGGCAAGGCCAAATGCGATTACGTGGTCAATGAACTGGGTTTCGATGCCTGCGTCGACTACAAGGCCGGCAACCTGAAGGCCGACCTGGCCGCCGCCACCCCGGACGGCATTGATGCCATTTTCGAGAATGTCGGCGGCGAAGTCTTCGACACCGCGCTAGGGCGAACCAATGCCTTCGCTCGCGTCGCGCTGTGCGGCCTGCTGGCCGGCTATACCGGCGCCGAGATCCCGATCCGCAACGCCAAGAAGCTGCTGCTAAGCCGCATCACCCTGCGCGGCTTCATTGTCACCGAACATATGGATATGTGGCCGCAAGGCTTGTCCGAGATGGGCAGGCTGGTCGCATCGGGCCAGATCAAATACCGTGAAACGATTTCCCAGGGCCTGGCCTCCGCGCCGGAAGCCCTTATCGGCCTGCTGCAAGGCCACAACTTCGGCAAACAACTTGTGAAACTTACCTCATGAAAAACTTCCAAGGCAAGGTTGCAGTAATCACCGGTGGCGCCAGCGGCTTCGGCCGCGAGTTCGCGCTCAAGGCCCACTCGCTCGGCATGAAATTGATGCTGGCAGACGTGCAGCAGGACGCGCTTGACGCCACCGCGGCAGAGTTGCGCGGCATGGGCGCGCAGGTCGTGGCCGTTCGCTGCGACGTGCGCAAGTCGGCTGAAGTGCAGGCGCTGGCCGATGCCGCGATGCGCGAATTCGGCGCGGTGCACCTTGTCTTCAATAATGCAGGCGTCGGTTTCGGCGGCCTACTGTGGGAAGCAACAGAGGCGGATTGGGACTGGGTGATGGGCGTGAACGTCTCAGGCGTCATCCACGGCGTACGCATCTTTACGCCGTTGATGCTGGAATGCGCCAAGGTCGACCCGGATTACCAAGGCCACATCGTCAATACATCCTCGATGGCTGGCGTGCTTTGCCCGCCGGTGATGGGCGTCTACAACGTGTCCAAGCATGCCGTGGTCGCGCTGACGGAAAGCCTGTATCACGACCTGTCGCTGGTGGAAGCGCCGATCGGCGCTTCCGTGCTGTGCCCATTCTTCGTCCCGACCGGCATCCACCAGTCGCACCGCAACCGCCCCGGCGACACGCCAATGGAAGGCAAGCCGACCGCCAGCCAGATGGCGGCGCAAGCCATGGTGACCAAGGCTGTGACCTCCGGAAAGGTATCCGCGCACGACGTGGCGGAACTCACTTTCGCCGCCATCGCCGACGACAAGTTCTACATTTTCACGCATCCGCAAGCGCTGGACGGCGTGGCGCAGCGGGCCCGCGACATGGTGGCCCAGCACAACCCGGCCGACCCGTATGAGGCCACGCCGCAAGTTCGTGAGGCCCTGCGCGCCATGTTATGAGAGAATGCGCGGCATGACGACAACACTCCGCTTTGGCGACTGGGCCGCCATGCAGGCCGACGCAAAACCGATCCGCATGGAAGTCTTTGTGCACGAACAGAACGTGCCTGCCGACCTGGAAATGGACGACAGGGATGCCGTCTGCCTGCACGCGGTGGCCTACGACGTAGCCGGCAAGCCGCTCGGCACCGGGCGCCTGCTGCCTGACGGGCATATCGGCCGGATGGCCGTGCTGCGCAGTGCGCGCGGTGCAGGCGTCGGCGGCGCCATCCTCCAAGGCCTGATGGAAAAGGCCCGCGAGCGGGGCGACGACAAGGTTGTCCTCAGCGCCCAGACCCACGCGGCGGAGTTTTACCTGGCCCATGGTTTCGCCATGGCCGGTGATGTCTTCTACGAAGCGGGCATTCCCCACATCGAAATGCACTACGAATTCTAGGAGTTGAAAATGAAACGTTCGATCATCGCGCTCGGTGTTTGCGCAGTGTTTGGCGCGGGCTTCCTCGCCGGTTCCATCAGCCCGATCCAGGTGGCCCAGGCCCAGGTTGGCGGCGCGGGTATGCCATGGCCGGCAGCCGCCGCGGCCCCCGCCACGGCTAACGGCCCGACCCATTTCTATGCCATCGATACCGGCACCCGCACCCTGATCTCCTGCAGCCGCCAGGGCAAGGAAAAACCTTCCTGCGTGCGCGAGCAGCTTCCCTGATCCCCTTAGCGAATCTGGATTTCGTGCAGTTCCGCCGGCGCGTCCGAGTACAGCTTGACGACCGTGGAACTGCGCGTGCCATAGTTCGGCGACTCGATCTTCACGGCTGACAGCAGCCTCTCCAGCTCCAGGGGAACGCCGGTTTCCGGCAGGCGCATGTCCGGCGCACGGGTGGTGTCGGACAGCATCTCGAAGTAGGCATCCTCGGGCGCGCCGAGGCAAAGCAGGCTGGCAAATTGCGCCTTGGTCTTCAGCACCTTAGGCCAGGCCGAGTCGAGCAGGGCGTTCGACAGGCCGTAAATCCCCGGCTCCAGCGGCTTGCCGTTGCGCGGGTCGTCATTTCCCTTGTTCGAATACCAGACCAGCTCCTTGCCGTCGCACAGCACCAGGTTGAAACCGTTGTAGGCGAGTGCGCCCGGCGCGATCTGCGCCACGTATTCCTGCGCTGTCTTGTCGCTGGCCAGGAAGTCGGCCACAAGTTGTCCGCGCGACGGGGCCAGCGGGTTATGTTCCTGCGGGTTGCGCACATTGGTAATCGCTGCAAAACGCGAAGGCCCGCCGGCTGCCGGCGACGGGGCGCTGCCAGGGCGCGTGATGCCCATCCAGCTGCCGCCGGCCTTGAGGTCGCGTCCGGCGTAGATGTGCGGAGCGTCGGGCCATGGCGCGGCCGGCGTGGTATCGCGGTCATAGAACTCGTCGCGGTTGGCCGCCGCGATCAGCGGCACTCCGGGCACCACCTGCCACGCGAAGACGATCAGGCACATGGCGGCAAGTCCTCGAAAATTTCAACGTGGCGTGGACCGTCGATCCAGCGCGCCAGGCCGGCGTCCGCCACCGCGGCATTGAGCGCGGCAAGAAACGCAACCCCGGCCACCGCTGGATAGACTTCCATCCAGGTCTGCACGCCCTCGGGCGCTTCCGGGCGGCGCTTGAGCTGCGCAGCCACCCCGTGCGACGCTGACAGTGCCGTCTGCACGGCGTACACCGCCCCTTGCAGGCCAGCCGCGTGCGCGGCCTGCACCTTGTAATACACGTAGAGGTCCATGGTCAGACGTCGAGCTTATCCAGCGCGTAGGGCAGGGGCTTGAACTGCAAGGCAGGGCCGCTGGCGGAGCCAAAACGCACGTCGCCCGCTTCCAGCGCTTCCAGTTTCATCTCCACCAGGGCATCGACACCGCCTGCACCATTGCGCGCCGTGTTGACGACCATGCCGCATGGCTGCTCCGGATCGGCCGGCGAGAAAACTTCTGCGCCTGGTACCGCAGCGGCGTCGGCAATCGATGCCAGCGCGGTACGGCGTTTCAGCTTGCCGAGGTACTGGCTGCGCGCCACGATTTCCTGGCCAGGGTAGCAACCTTTCTTGAAATTCACGCCGCCCAGCAGCTCAAAATTGACCATCTGCGGCACGAACTGCTCCTGCGTGCCCGGGCCGACCTGCGGCACGCCGGCATGGATCTCGGACAGACGCCAGGCCTCGTCGCCGCCGACGACCAGGCGGTCTTTCAGCATGGGCGCCGCCACCGAGGCGGTTTCCGCCGACGCAAGCCACAGGTAGCGCGGCGCACCGAATGCATCGGCCACGCGCAGCACGGTGCCAAGCGGATGGTCGATCTTGCTGAACGGCTTGGCCGGCAGCACGTCGAACCAGGTCTGCAGCACTGCCTCGGCGTCGCCGCCACCAATGCCCAGCGTCACGTACTGTTCGGTCACGTCGGCCGGCTTGGTCTTGGAGCGCAGGATGAACATCTGCAAGCGTTTCTGGACCGCAGGCTGGATCGCGCGCGGCAGCTGGAGGAAGATCGATTCTTCAGTCTTCCACATCAGGAACGACGCCAGCATGCGGCCTTTCGGCGAGCAATAGCCGGCCAGGCGCACGTCGCCCAGGCCGAGGTGTTCGACGTCGTTGGTCAACTGATTATGCAGGAAACTGGCCGATTCTTCGCCGCTGAAGGCGATCAGGCCCTGGTCGGCCAGCGGGGCGACAAAACCGGTCGCAAGCTGGCCGGTGGTCAGCGTTTCATGTTCCTGTGTTAAAAGTTGATTCCAGTTATTCATAAATTCCCATATTCTGGCGATGAAAGCATTATCATTACGGGCTTCATTATAGTGATCCTGCGCAAATCGCGCCGGGGGCTTGGAAAACGCTGTCGTCCAGGCTGAAACTGGTTCAAGATTGGGTTACCGAACGGGCATTTGGAAATGGCGTTTATCAAGAAGTCGATTGCACTGGGGTTGTTGGCCGCGGCCGGGGCCGTGGGCGGGTTTGCCTGGTGGGCAGGCCAGCCTGTCATTGGCCAGGAGCCGGCCATTGAATTCACCATCAGCAAGGGCAGTGGCGCCAGCGCCGCCGGCCAGCAAATGGCCGCTGCCGGCGTGCCGATCCAGCCATTGATGTTCAACCTGCTGGCCCGGGCCACGGGCAAGAGCGGCCAGCTTAAAGCTGGCACGTACGAACTGAAACCTGGCACGACGCCGGTGCGCCTGATCGACCAGCTGGTGCGCGGCGAATTCGCCCAGGAGTCGCTGACGATCATCGAAGGCTGGACTTTCCGCCAGATGCGCCAGGCCATCGCCGCCCACACCGGCTTGAAACATGATACGGCCGAGCTCACCGATCGCGAGCTGATGGCAAAGATCGATCCCGACTTCAAGGACCCGGAAGGCCTGTTTTTTCCCGATACTTATCTGTTTGCCAAGAATTCCAGCGAACTCGCAATTTTCCGCCAGGCCCACAGCATGCTGATGAAGCGCCTGGGCGAAGCCTGGGACAAACGCGATCCCGGCCTGCCGTATAAAACCCCGTACGAGGCCTTGACCATGGCGTCCATCGTGGAAAAGGAAACCGGCCAGAAGTCCGAACGCAATATGATTGCCGCCGTGTTCGTGAACCGCTTGAAGCTCGGCATGCTGCTGCAGACCGACCCGACCGTGATTTACGGCATTGGCCCCAAGTTCGACGGCAATATCCGTAAAAAAGACCTGGAAACCGACACCCCCTACAATACCTATATGCGGGTGGGCTTGCCGCCGACCCCGATTTCGCTGCCGGGCGTTGCTTCGCTGACGGCGGCGCTGGCCCCGGCCAAATCCGGCGCGCTGTATTTTGTAGCGCGCGGCAACGGCACCAGCCAGTTCTCCGATAACCTGACCGACCACAACCGGGCGGTCAACCAGTACCAAAAACAATAAATAATGACAACACGCGGTAAATTCATCACTTTCGAAGGCATCGACGGCGCCGGCAAGTCGACCCATATCCAGTTCGTTGGCGAGCTGGTCAAGGCGCGCGGCCTGGAACTGGTCAGTTCGCGCGAACCGGGCGGCACCCCGCTGGGCGAAAAGCTGCGCGAATTGTGGCTGCACGAAGCCATGCATGTCGAAACCGAAACTTTGCTGGTGTTTGCCAGCCGCCGCGAGCACGTGGCGCAAGTCATTGAACCGGGGCTGGCGCGCGGCGCCTGGGTCATTTCCGACCGGTTTACCGATGCCAGCTTCGCCTACCAGGGCGGCGGCCGCGGCCTGAGCCGTGAAAAGCTGGAAATCCTGGCGCACTGGGTGCACCCGAACCTGGAGCCAGACCTGACCATCCTGTTCGACGTGCCGCTGGAAGTGGCGCGCGCACGCCTGGACGCGACCCGCGACCTGGACCGTTTTGAGCGTGAGAAAGCAGACTTCTTCATGGCCACCCGCGCTGAATACCTGCGCCGCGCCGCCGAGGCGCCGCAACGCTTCCGCGTGATCGATTCCACCCGCAGCATTGCCGACATCCAGGCCGAACTGGCGCAGATCGTGGGAGCACTTGCTTGAGCGGCCAGGTCTACCCTTGGCAGCAGGGCGCCTGGCAGCAGCTGCAGCAGCTGCGCCAGCGCATGCCGCACGCCATACTGTTCCATGGCGCGACCGGCATCGGCAAATCCGATTTCATCGAACAGTTTGCCCAGGCCCTGCTGTGTGAAAATGCCCGCGCCGATGGCCACGCCTGCGGCGAATGCCCGAGCTGCGGCTGGTTCCTGCAGCACAGCCATCCGGACTACCGCCGCGTGCGGCCGGAGATTTTCGAAGACGAGCCAGGGGAAGGCGAAGAGGGCGAAGACAAGAAAGCCGCCAAGAAAGCGCCTTCCAAAGAGATCAAGATCGAGCAAATCCGCGCCCTGGCCGATTTCATGAACATCTCGACCCACCGCCAGGGCTTGCGCGTGGTGGTCCTGTACCCGGCCGAGGCGCTGAACATGCCGGCCTCGAATGCCCTGCTGAAGACGCTGGAAGAACCGCCGCCAGGCACCGTGTTCCTGCTCTCGTCGAACGGCCTGGACCGTGTGCTGCCGACCATCCTGTCGCGCTGCCGCAAATTTGCCATGCCGATGCCGTCCCACGCCGAAGCGCTGGCCTGGCTCAAGGAACAGGGTGTGCCTGACGCCGACAGCTGGCTGCGCGAGCAGGGTGGTTCACCGCTGGCCGCGGTAGCTGCCTCCGAAACGGGCAACCGCGAAGAATTGGACGCTTTCCTGCAATACCTGGCCCGTCCAAGCGTGGAAGGTGCGCTGAAAACGGCTGACAAATTGCAGAAAGTACCACTGACTGCCTTGGTTTCGTGGCAACAACGCTGGCTTTACGATCTGTTTTCGTACAAACTTGCAGGTAACATCCGTTATTATCCGCGGTACCAGCGTGAGCTGGCCGGACTGGCGGACAAGGTGAACATCAGCCGCCTGATGGGAGCGATCAAGGGCGCCAATGACAGGCGCGCGACATCCGACCATCCGCTGTCCCCGAAATTGTTTATTGAAGATATGCTTCTTGACTACACTGCTTGCTGTAGCTGAAGAAAGGAAAAAATGAGCGCAAGCCCAACCGAACCAGGCGCCGCGGCCGTCAACCGGCCAACGGTGTTGTCCCTCGCAATCAAGGAAAAGGCGGCCCTGTACGCGGCCTACATGCCTTTCCTGAAGCATGGCGGCATGTTCGTGCCGACCCAGAAGCCCTATAAGCTTGGCGACGAGATCTATCTGTTGCTGACCTTGATGGACGATCCGGTCAAGTACGCCATTGCCGGCAAGGTAGTCTGGCTCACGCCGCCCGGCGCCGCCAACAACAAGACCCAGGGCATCGGCGTGCATTTCCCGGACGACGAGACCGGCACCCGCACCCGCCTGCGGATCGAAGAAATCCTGGGCGCCGCGTTGCGCTCATCCCGTGCCACCCACACGCTGTAACGCATGACGACATTCCGCCATCGCATCGCCACGCTTGACGACCTGCCTACCATTGTTGCGATCTACAACAGCACGATTGCTTCCCGTGAAGTGACTGCCGATACCGAGCCGGTATCGGTCGAATCGCGCCTGCCATGGTTCCATGACCACCAGCCGCAGCGCCGGCCTTTATGGGTGGTCGAGGAAGCCGGGCGTGATGGCATCATCGGCTGGATTTCGTACTCGAACTTCTACGGCCGCCCGGCGTATGCGGGCACCGCGGAAGTCTCGATCTACATCGACGAAGCCTGGCGCGGCAAGGGTGTCGGCCGCTACGCGCTGCAGGAAGCAATCGCATTCGCGCCTCAGGTGCAGGTGCACACGGTGCTCGGATTCATCTTCGGCCACAACAAGCCGTCCCTGGCGCTGTTTGAAAAGTTCGGCTTCGAAACCTGGGCGAACCTGCCGCGCGTCGCCAACCTCGACGGCGTCGAACGCGACCTGATCATCCTCGGCAAGCGCGTCGCATGACCAAGCTGCGGGCATCGGCTGTCGCGCTTCTGTTGGCCGTCCTTGCCCCGGCGCAGGCCGCGTTCCACGGCAACGAAAAATCGCAGCGCCTGGTCTCTGAAGGCAACACGCTGTCCATGCAGCGACAGTATCAGGCCGCGCTTGAGAAGTACGAGGCCGCACGCAAGGAATCGCCGGAAGCTTCTGCTCCGGTCTCGTCGGTCGCCTTGCTGCTTTACTCGCTAGCTGCGGGCAGTAGCGCGCCTGAAGCAAAGGCCCAGGTGGAGCGCGCACGCGGCCTGGCGCAACAGGCCTTGGCCCTGTCTCCCGATGATCCCCTTGCCAACGAGGTGCTGCGCAGCCTCGACGATGAGACACCGCGTGCGGCCTACGTGCCGAATGTGGTGGCCGCCCAGGTGTTCAGCGAGGGTGAAGTCCTGTTCCACGATGGTCATTACGAGGCGGCGCGCCTCAAATACCGTGCCGCCTATAAGGCCGACCCGAAATACACCAAGGCCTTGCTGATGGAAGGCGATACCTATTTTGCGGAGAAGAACTGGGGCGGCGCGGAGCTGATGTTCCAGTTGGCTGCCGAAGCGGATCCTCTCGATTCGCAGGCATGGCGCTTCCTGGCCGATGCCCGCGAACGCCAGGGCGACGGCAACGGCGCACTCGGCGCGACCCTGCACGCGATTGCAGCAATGCCGAGCGAGGCCGGAAATTGGGCGCGCATGAAAATGCTGCTGGAAAAGTCTGACCGGCCGATGGCTCGCCTTGGCCTCGTGCGCAAGGCATGAGTGCAGCGGAGTTCCGCGAACGGCAAGCCCACCATCAATATGTCTCCCGACGAAGGGGATGGCTCTGCGAACATGGATGGCACCGTGTGGCTGGCTTATGCAACGGCACTCTCCATCGACAGGAAAGACGGCCAGCCGGAAACGCCATTCCAGCGGGAGTTGCGGGCCTGGTCGCTGGCTTTCAACGTCGCTGTCGAGCTGGAGGAGAAAGGGAAGCCTGCGGTTCAGGCGCCGGCCCTGCGCACGTTGAAGAAGCTGCACGCCGCAGGCGAGCTCGAAACGGCAATCTTCCTCTTAATGTACAAGGAAGCCTACCGCCCTGATTTTGAAGCCTGGAAAACTGCTCATCCGCAGGCGATTCCAGATTTCGCCGAAAAATGGCGCCTCATGCCGTGAACGCTTATTAGAAGGCGCCGGCCAGCCGCGCGATGATGCCAAGCACCAAGGCAAGGATCGAGAGCAGGGCGCTGAAGGTCCAGTGGAACGCCCGCTGCATTTCCTGACGCAACTCCCCAATTGCGCGCTCCCGTGCTTCGCGCTCTTCACGCAACCCTGAATCCAAGGCCTGACGTTGTTCGGCGAAGCCGCGTTCCATCATGCTACGGAGTTCGGCCAGTGCCGCCCGTTGCTCGCTGAATCCGCGCTCCATTGCCGCGCGGGATTCAACTTGCATTTGTTTTAAGATCGCAATTTCCGTTTCTGCCTTGGCCATGCGTTCCTCGATATCCATATCGCCTCCGGTGCGCCGTTTGCGCTACTTTGGCGTAGCCGTATCGGGCTGGTTTTGACTTTGGACAGGCTGGAACCAGAAATGTTCCCCAATATTCGATAAAATGCAGGGATGTTTATTGATTCCCACTGCCATATCGACTTCCCGGAGCTGGCCGCCCGGATGCCTGAAATCCTCGCCAAGATGGCGGAAAACAAAGTCAGCCACGCGCTCTGCGTCTCCGTTGACCTGCCCGACTTCCCGCGCGTACTTGCACTGGCCGAGCAATATCCCCACATTTACGCCTCGGTCGGCGTGCACCCCGATTACGAAGACACGCCCGAGCCGACGGCCGAACAGCTGGTTGGGCTGGCCAAACACCCGAAAATCGTCGCCATCGGCGAAACCGGCCTCGACTACTACCGCCTTGAAGGCGACCTGGAGTGGCAGCGCGAGCGTTTCCGCACCCATATCCGCGCCTCGCGTGAAACGCGCAAGCCGCTGATCATCCACACCCGCTCGGCCTCGGAAGACACGATCCGCATCATGCGCGAAGAAGGCGCCGGCACTGATCAAGGCGGCGTCGCCGGTGTCATGCACTGCTTTACCGAATCGCTGGAAGTAGCCCGGGCCTCGATGGAGCAGGGCTTCTATATTTCCTTTTCCGGCATCGTGACCTTCAAGAGCGCCAAAGAACTGCAGGCAGTGGCGCTGGAGGTGCCTTTGGAACGCATGCTGATCGAGACCGATTCGCCTTACCTGGCGCCGGTCCCGTACCGCGGCAAGATGAACGAGCCCGGCTATGTGGCCCATGTTGCGGAATTCATCGCGAAACTCAAAGGCGTACCGGTAGAAAAAGTGGCCGAACAGACTTCGGCCAACTTCTTCGAACTGTTCAAGGCGGCAGCCTGATGACCAGCCGCCGCGCCGCAGCCGCCATCGTGGCCAGCGCCGTATTGATGCTGCTGGCCGGGCCGGCGGCGGCAAGGGAAGTCGACGCGGAGGCTGACCAAGTCGCGTTTTTCCGCGCCGTCCAGATTGACGACGACCGGACGGTGAAGGCGGTACTGGCGCGGGGATTGGACCCCAACCTGCATGATCCTGAACGCGGGGAAACCGGCCTGATCATCGCAATGCGCAACGACGCCATGCGGGTGGCGAAGCTGCTGCTGGCCCAGCCCGGCCTGAAAGTGGACGAACAGTCCCCCAACGGGAATACCGCCCTGATGATGGCGGCTTTGCAAAAAAACAAGCCCGCGGTGCTGGCCCTGCTCGAGAAGGGTGCGCAGGTCAACCGCCCAGGCTGGACGGCACTGCATTACGCCGCGGCAGCCGGGGACCTCGACATCATGAAGCTGCTGCTGGAGCGCCATGCCTACATCGACGCCGCTTCGCCCACCGGCACCACACCCCTGATGCTGGCGGCCCGGGAAGGCCAGGAAGATGCCGTCAAGCTGCTGCTGGAAGAGGGCGCCGACGCTACCCTGAAAGATCGCGCCTGGCGTGAAAATGCCGCCGAATTCGCCGTCCGCGCCCAAAAACCGTGGATCGCCGAACAGATCCGGACGCACCTCAGCCGCAAATAAGGCGGTATTTCCCTTTCATATCGTGCAAATGGCCAGGCGCGCCTGGGGTGACAATCGTGATGTCGACAACCCACCGCGCCCTGCGCGCCACTGCCATGCTGAACGAACGCGAAATCGAAAGCTGCTACCTCGGCCAGTTCATCCCGGTGCATTACCACCACAATATGCTGATGGATGCCAACCGCATGCACAACTTCAAGGCAGCCATCGATTACGTGGTCAAGCCCGGCATGAAGGTGCTGGAACTGGGCGGCGGCACCGGCGTGCTGTCGTTTTTCGCCGCGCAGAAGGCGAGCAAGGTGTACTGCGTCGAATTCAATCCCGATATGGTGCAGGAAGCCCGCAAATTCCTGGCCATCAACAAGAACGGCGAGCGCGTCGAAGTGGTCCACGCCGATGCCTTCGAATACCTGCCGCCGGAACCGGTCGACGTCGTGATTTGCGAAATGATCCACGTCGCCATGCTGCGCGAAAAGCAGGTGGAGGTGATCGAGCACTTCAAGCAGCGCTACCTGGAACGCTTTGGCGGCCCGCTGCCCGTGTTCCTGCCCGAAGCCGTGCTGATGGCCGTCCAGCCGGTGCAGCAGGAATACGAGTTCGACGGTTTCATCGCCCCCATCGTGCAATTCCAGCAGCCCGGCCAGATCCAGAACGGTACGCTGGAACTGGCCCAGCCCCAAGTCTATTCGCTGATCGATTTCACCCAGCCCAACGACATGCTGTACCGCTGGGAAGGCCAGTTCACAGCCGAGCGTGATGGCCAGCTCAACGCCCTGCGTTTCATTACCAAGAACATCCTGGCCGTGGTGCCCGAGCGCAACAGCACCATCGATTGGCTGAATCACTACATGACCCTGCCGCTCGCCGAGCCCATCCAGCTGCATGCCGGCGAAACGGTCCAGGTCAGTTTTGCCTACCGCGCCGGCGGCCAGATTCAGTCCCTGCAAGCGAGTATGAGGGCAGTGCCCTTGCGGGAATCGGCATCCTTGCCGGCTTTTGCAGCTTGACCCCGCTTTTGCGCGATCTGTCGGTCTAATCTGCAATTGGTCGCATGTCCGTTGTCCGGGCCGGACGTCCGCGATACAGTCACCTCAACTTCAATCGGAGGTACTGGGATGTTCGGCTTCATCTTATGGCTGTTGTTGCTGTTCCTGTGCTGGCCACTGGCCTTGCTGGCCCTGGTCCTGTATCCGATCGTCTGGCTCGTGCTGCTGCCATTCCGCCTGTTGGGCATCGGTGTCGAAGCGGTATTCGAGCTGCTGCGTGCCATTGTCATGCTGCCGGCGCGCGTACTGGGTGGCTCGCCGCGATAACCGGCGGCAAGCTCCAGCCCGCAGGCCCAGTGCAAGTTCGCACTGCCGGCTTTGCTCCGCTTACCCGATGAAACATCCTTGCTGACCGCCTGGCGCGGCATTTCGCATACTGCCAGTATTTAAAGGCGATCTGCAAAGAGATCGGAAGTTTTTCCAGCCCGTATCGTAAGCGCGCTGTGGCAATCGCGCTGCTACGATGGCCCATCGAATAACGACAACGGGCGGGGCAGACGATGGGGCAATTCGAATATCCGCGGCCACAACTGGTGCGCGATCAGTGGCAATCGCTGAACGGCGAGTGGGAGTTCGAGTTCGACGATGAGCACAAATACTGCCTGCCGTCGGACGATATCCCGTGGTCGCGCCGCATCAATGTGCCGTTTGCGCCGGAATCGGAACTGAGCGGCATCGGCGATACCGGTTTCCATAACGCTTGCTGGTATCGCTGCCGTTTCAAGGTCGACCAGCGCGGTGCGCGTACGCTGCTGCATTTCGGCGCGGTCGACTACCAGGCGCGCGTCTGGATCAACAACCATATGGTGAGCGAGCACGAGGGCGGCCATACTTCGTTCACAGCCGATATCACCGACGAACTGGTTGATGGCGAACAGACGCTGGTCGTGTTCGTGGAAGACGATCCGGCCGACCTTAACAAACCGCGCGGCAAGCAGGACTGGCAACTCGAACCGCACTCGATCTGGTACCCGCGCACCACCGGCATCTGGCAGACGGTCTGGCTGGAGAACGTCGCTGCGACCTATATCCGCAGGCTGCGCTGGACGCCGATCTTCGACGGCTATGAACTGGGCTGCGAAGTGTTGGCCGGGGGCGATGCCTCGCCCGGCCTGGCGGTCCAGGTCAAGGTGTGGCACGGCGAAAGGCTGCTGGCGGCCGACAGCTACCTGATGGTGGGGCAGGAAGCCAACCGCAAGATCGCGCTGTCCGATCCCGGCATCGATGATTCGCGCAACGAGATCCTGTGGAGCCCTGAACGGCCCACCTTGCTGGACGCGGAGCTGACCCTGTACCGCGACGGCCAGGTGCTGGACCGCGTACGCTCCTATACGGCCATGCGCTCGGTCTCGATCAACCGCGACCGTTTCATGCTGAATGGCCGGCCCTACCACCTGCGCCTGGTGCTCGACCAGGGCTATTGGCTGGAAAGCCTGATGACCGCGCCATCGGACGACGCCTTGCGCCGCGACGTCGAGCTGGCCAAGGCGATGGGTTTCAACGGCGTGCGCAAGCACCAGAAGATCGAAGACCCGCGCTACCTGTACTGGGCCGACCGCCTAGGCCTGCTGGTGTGGGAAGAGATGCCGTCCGCCTATGCCTTCTCGGCGCGGGCCATGACGCGTCTGCTGCACGAATGGACCGAAGCGATCGAACGGGACTATAGCCACCCCAGCCTGATCGTGTGGGTCCCGTTCAATGAATCGTGGGGCGTGCCGAACCTGACCGCCGTGCAGTCGCACCGCAATGCCGTCGAGGCCCTGTACCACCTGACGCGCATGCTGGACCAGACGCGGCCTGTCATCGGCAATGACGGCTGGGAGGCATCGGCCACCGATATCCTCGGCATCCACGACTACGATCCCGACCCGGAACGCGTGCGCCAGCGCTATGAAGTCACCGATCCGGTACGCACCCTGTTCGACCAGCGCCGGCCGGGCGGGCGCATCCTCACGCTGGACGGCTTCCCGCACCGCGGCCAGCCTATCGTCTTGACGGAGTTCGGCGGCATTGCCTTCGACCCCAATGCGCCGGCGCACCACACCTGGGGCTATTCACGCCAGAACACGCCGGAAGCCTTCCTTGAGCACTACCGCTCCCTGCTGAAGGTGGTCAATGAAACCATGATGTTCAGCGGCTTCTGCTACACCCAGTTCGCCGACACCTTCCAGGAAACGAACGGCTTGCTGAATGCCGACCGCACGCCCAAGATCCCGCTTGAACTGATCAGCGCGGCGACGCGCAACGTGCGGTAGGTGCGCCGATGAATCCAGCCTGCCACCCCTTCGCCACTTTCTGGCAAGCCGGCTATGAGGGCGCCGACCATGTGAACCATGCAGGGCAGCCGCAAGACATGAACCTGGTCACCGGCCACCTGCAGCGGGCACGGGCCGACTACGAACTGCTGGCGCAATTCGGCATCCGCACGGTGCGCGAGTCGATCGGCTGGCGCCTGGTCGAGCGCGATGGGCGGTTCGACTTCTCGCCACTGCTGCCGCGGCTGGAAGCGGCGCGCGACCTGGGCCTGCAAAGCTGCTGGACTTTCTGCCACTACGGCTGGCCGGAAGACGTTGACATTTACGGTGACGACTTTGTGCCGCGCTTCGTACGCTTCTGCCAGGCCAGTGCCCGTTTCCTGGCGCCCTGGCTGGGCGAAGAGCCGGTGTATTCGCCGATGAACGAACTGTCCTTCACGGCGTGGGGCCTGTCGGTGCACATGTTCCGCTGCCTGAACATGTACCACGAGCGGGCAGGGGAGCTTGGCAAGCGCCAGCTGGTGCGCGCATCCATCGCCGCCATCGATGCCATCCGCGAAATCACCCCGGGCGCGCGCTTCTTCCAGTGCGATCCGCTGATCCACGTCATCGCGCCGCGCGACCGGCCGGATTGGGCGGCGCAGGCGGCCGGCTGGACGGCGTCGCAGTTTGAGGCGCTGGACATGCTGTGCGGCCGCGTCGAGCCCGAGCTGGGCGGCCATCCGCGCTACCTGGACCTGGTCGGCGGTAACTACTACCACAGCAACCAGTGGGAGAGCGGCACAAATATGCGCTTGTGGTGGCACCTGGACGACCCGCGCCGGCGGCCGCTGTCCGACATCCTGGTCGAACTGTACCAGCGCTACGGCCGGCCGGTGCTGCTGGCGGAGACCAGCCACGTCGGCAGCGGACGCGGCACCTGGATACGCGAGATGGCCGAGCAAAGCATGATGGCGCGCGAGCGCGGCGCGGAAGTGTGCGGCATCTGCCTGTATCCCGCCGTCGACCGCCCCGACTGGGATAACGCCGACCACTGGCACCACAGCGGCTTGTGGGACCTGGACCGCAACGGGCCGGACCCGCTGGCCCGCGTCCTGGTCGCGCCCTATGCCACAGCCCTGAAGCAATCGATCCGGCTTACCGACAGCCTGAATGAAACCAAGGAGAATGCCATGCAGACTTTGATAGTTTTTTGCCACCTGCGCTGGGATTTCGTATTTCAGCGTCCCCAGCACCTGCTCACCCGCCTGGCCAAGTATTACAAGGTGGTGTTCGTCGAGGAGCCGGTGTATGAGGAAGGGGAGGCGCGCATGGTCATGTCCCATCCCGCGCCGAATTTGACGGTCTGCCAGCCGCATACGCCGGTCCAGGCGCACGGTTTCCACGATGACCAGATCCCGCTGCTGCAGCCGCTGGTTGCAGCCTTGGCGCCGGAAGGCGAGGAAGTGCTGGTCTGGTTCTATACGCCGATGGCGTTGCCGCTGCTGCAGGCCCTGCATCCGTCCCTGGTAGTTTACGACTGCATGGACGAACTGAGCGCCTTCAGGAATCCGCCCAAGCAGCTGCTGCAGCGCGAAACGGCTTTGCTGAACATTGCCGACCTGGTGTTCACCGGCGGGCCAAGCCTGTATGAGGCCAAGCGTTCGCGCCACGACAATGCGCACTGCTTCCCAAGCAGCGTTGATGCTGTTCACTTTGAGCAGGCGCTGGACCGCAGCAACGGCCACCCGCTGCACACATCCATTCCCCGGCCGCGCCTGGGCTTCTTCGGCGTCATCGACGAGCGCTTCGACGCCGAGCTGATTGCCGATATCGCCGACGCCCATCCCGAATGGCAGGTGGTGCTGGTGGGCCCAGTGGTGAAGATCGATCCGGCTTCGCTGCCGCAGCGGCAAAACGTGCACTACCTGGGCCAGCAATCCTACAAGGCGCTGCCGCAATTCCTGGCCGGCTGGGACGTCTGCCTGCTGCCGTTTGCGCTCAATGAAGCGACCCGTTTCATCAGCCCGACCAAGGTGCTGGAATACATGGCGGCGGAACTGCCTATCGTCAGCACGGCGATCCGCGACGTCGAACAGCCGTATGGCGACATTGTGGCGATTGGCCATGAACACAACGAGTTCATCTGCCATTGCGAAGCGGCGCTGGCGCAGACGCCTGAAGAAACCGCCGCGATGGCGGCAGCCATGCGCGAAGTGGTGGCCCGCACCTCGTGGGACGCGACAGCAGACCGCATGCATGAACTGATCGACCAGACACCGCCAGGCGGCAAGGCTACGCGCCTGGCCGGCAAAGGCGCCTCGCCTGAAGCCGCCGCCAGCGGCGCGGCGGGCAAGGTGAATCCCCTGCGCGGCTCGGCCAGCGGGCAATCGTACGGCAGCATCGTGATTGGCGGTGGCCCAACCGGCCTGTCGGCAGCCTACCACGTGGGCGCCGATAACCTGCTGCTGGAGCGCAATGAAACCGTTGGCGGCTGGTGCCGCTCAATCCAGGACGGCGGCTTCACTTTCGATCATGCCGGCCACATCATGTTCTCCAACGATCCCTATGTACTGGAGCTGTACGACAAGCTGCTGGGCGATAACCAGCACTGGCAGATGCGCGAGGCCTGGGTCCACAGCAAAGGCGTGTACACCCGCTATCCATTCCAGGGTGCCCTGTATGGCCTGCCGCCGGACGTGATCAAGGAGTGCATCCTGGGGGCGATCGAAGCCCGCTATGGCCTGACCAGCGTGGCGCCGGCCTGTGCCAGCCAGCAGGTTGAGGATTGCTGCGCCGATGGCACAACTGATGTCGCCGCTGCCGGACCGCAAGCGCGGGCTGCCGAAACCCAGAGCTTTGAAGACTTCATTTACAAGGTCTGGGGCAAAGGGATCGCAAAGCATTTTGCCATCCCTTACAACCGCAAGCTGTGGACGGTCCCTCTGGGCGAAATGGAAACCTCCTGGCTCGGAGGGCGAGTGCCCTTGCCGGACCTGTCGGAGATTATCGACGGCGCCTTGCGCCCGGTGGCGCGTCCGATGGGTCCGAACGCGCGCTTCGGCTATCCGCGCCGCGGCGGCTTCCAGGCCCTGATGAACGGCTTCCTGCCGCTGATCCGCGGCAAGGTGGAACTGAGGGCGGAGGTGGCGCAGGTGCTGCCGGAGGAACACGTGGTCGCGCTGGCCGATGGGCGGCGCTTCAAGTACGGCAACCTGGTCAGCACCATGCCCTTGCCGGAGCTGGTCAAGCTGATTGGCACGGCCGCGCCGCTGGAAGTGCGCGAGGCCGCGCGCGGCCTGAGGCACATTTCGATCCGTTGCGTGAATATCGGCATCGCGCGCACCGATGTCACGGACAAGCACTGGATCTACTACCCCGAGGACAGCATTTTCCACCGCATTTTCGTGCAGGGCAATGCCAGCCCCGAATGCAACGCGCCCGGCGGTTTCGGCTTCACCTGCGAAATTTCCTATTCGCCGTGGAAGCCGCTCCCGCTCGACGGCGACGCCCTGATCCAGCGCTGCATCAGTGACGCGATCCGGGTTGGCTTCATGCGCGAAGATGATCAAGTGCTGGTGGCCAACCAGGTCGACATGCCTGTCGCTTACGTCGTCTACGACCACCAGCGTGCGCGCAACGTCGGCATCGTGCGCGAGTGGCTGGCGCAGCACGATATCCTGCTGGCGGGCCGCTACAGCGAGTGGGAATACTACAACTCCGACCACGCTTTCCTGGCCGGCAAGCGCGCGGCGGAACAGGTGGCGCGCCACCGCAGCCAGGCGGCGCCGAAGGCTTCCTAACCATGAAGATCACACAACTGAGCACCTACCGCGTGCCGCCGCGCTGGATGTTCCTCAAGATCGAAACGGACGAGGGCATCAGCGGCTGGGGCGAACCTGTGATCGAAGGCCGGGCCCGGACCGTGGAGGCTGCCGTGCACGAGCTGGGCGAGCTGCTGGTCGGGCGCGATCCGGCCCAGATCAGCGACCTGTGGCAAGCCATGTACCGCGGCGGCTTTTACCGCGGCGGTGCGGTGTTCATGAGCGCGATAGCCGGTATCGACCAGGCACTTTGGGACATCAAGGGCAAGGCGCTTGGCGTGCCGGTGTACCAGCTGCTTGGCGGCCGCGTGCGCGACCGCATGAAGATCTATAGCTGGGTGGGCGGCGACCGCCCGGCCGAAGTGGTGGCGGGGATCCAGACCTTGCGCGACATCGGGCTGAATACCTTCAAGATGAACGGCACGGAGGAAATGGCGATGCTCGATTGCGCGACGGCGGTCGACGCGGCTGTCGAACGCATTGCCGGCATCCGCTCCGCGTTCGGCTATGACATCGAGTTCGGCATCGACTTCCACGGCCGCGTCGCCTGGCCGATGGCCAAGCCCCTGCTGCGGGCGCTCGAACCATACCGGCCGCTGTTCGTCGAGGAACCCGTGCTGGCAGAGCAGTCCGAATACTACCGGCGGCTGTCCGACATGACCAGCATCCCGCTGGCGGCCGGGGAACGCATGTTCTCGCGCTTCGAATTCAAGCGTGTACTGGAGCAGGGCGGGCTGGCGATCCTGCAGCCGGACCTGTCGCATGCCGGCGGCATCAGCGAATGCCTGCGCATAGCCGCGATGGCGGAAGCGTACGACGTGACCCTGGCGCCGCATTGCCCGCTGGGCCCGGTGGCACTGGCGGCGTGCCTGCAGGTGGACTTTGTCTCCTACAACGCCGTGCTGCAGGAACAGAGCATGGGGATCCACTACAACACCGGCGCGGAACTGCTCGATTACGTCCACAACGCGGATGACTTCCGCATGGAGGGCGGCTATATCGAACCCTTGCCCCTGCCGGGGCTGGGAGTGGACATCAACGAAGAACGGGTCATCGAAGCCAGCCGCGCCGCGCCCGATTGGCGCAACCCGCTGTGGCGGCATGCCGATGGCAGCGTGGCGGAATGGTAGCGCCGGCCTGCCTGCTCGGCATCGACTGGGGTACGAGCAACCGCCGTGCCTATGTAATTGGCGCCGAGGGCGCGTGCTTGCGCAAGCATGAAGACGCCCTGGGCGCGCTGGCTGCCCAGGGCCATTTTGCAGAGGCATTGCAAGCGCTGCGACAGCAGCTCGATCTGGATGCGCTGGTGCCGGTGGTCATGTCCGGCATGGTGGGCAGCGCGCAGGGATGGCAGGAAGTCGCTTACCTCGATAGCAGCGTTCCGCTGGCTCGCTTGCCGGAGACGCTGGTGCCGGTCAGCGGCGCGCCAGGCTGCTTCATTGTGCCAGGCTACTGCTACCGCGAACATGGCAGCATCGACGTCATGCGCGGCGAGGAAAGCCAGTTGCTAGGGGCGCACCTGCTCAAGCACGGCGATGGTTGCTACGTGCTGCCGGGAACGCACAGCAAATGGGTGGAAGTGGCCAACGGAGCGATTGCCCGCCTGACCACTTTCATCACCGGCGAGTTGTACGCATCCTTGCGCGCTTCGGGGACGCTGGCAGCGCTGATGGCCGAGGGCAAGGCCGACGCCGACGCCTTGCGGGCCGGCGCCAACCGTGCGCAAAGCGCCGAAGCCCTGAGCCATACTCTGTTTGAAGCGCGGGCACGCGTGATGGCGGGGGAGTCGGACGCAGGGGAGACGCGCTCCTATGTGAGCGGCCTGCTGATCGGCACCGAGTTCGCGGCCCGGCGCGACGAGTCGTCACCGGCTGCGGGCAGCTTGCCTGTGCTGCGCCTGATCGCGTCGCATGAGCTGACCGCGCCATACCGTGAAGTCGCGCAAATGCTCGGCTATACGACGGAGTTGATTGACCCGGACCAAGCTTACTGCGCGGCCCTGGCCCGCTTCATGGAGGCAATCTGATGAGCGCAATCGACGATTTCCAGCCCCCCATGGTTGCCATCCTGCGCGGCCTGACCGAAGCCGAGGCGCCGGCGGTAGCTGCCGCATTGTTTTCGTCCGGATTCCGCATCCTGGAGGTGCCGCTGAACCGGCCCGGGGCGCTGGAGTGTATCCGCGTGCTGGACAGCATCAAGCCGGCCGATGCACTGGTCGGCGGCGGCACCATGACCAGCGTTGCCGACGTGGAGGCAGTACATGCCGCGGGAGGCCGCGTCATGGTGGCGCCGAATTTCGATCCGGCGGTCATGCGGCGTGCGCGCGAGCTGGGCATGCTGGCAGTGCCGGGCGTAGCCACGCCAACCGAAGCGCTGGCAGCACTGGCGGCCGGCGCAGACGCGATCAAGTGGTTCCCGGCCGAAACGCTTGGGCCGAGCGGGCTGCGCAGCGTCAAGACCATCCTGCCGCCGTCGGCCAGGATATGGCCAGTAGGCGGCGTCAGTGCTGGCAACCTGCACGAATGGGTGCGCGCCGGCGCCGACGGCTTTGGCATTGGCGGCCGCTTGTATGAACCAGGTATCGCCTTGCCTGACCTGGAGGCAAGGGCGCGCGAACTGCTCGCCGCCTGGCGCGCCCGATGAAGCCCTATGTCGACAGCCGCCTGTTCGGAGAGCTCGCCAATGGCGAGCCAGTCATGGAATTCACGCTCGATAACGGGCAGGGCATGCTGTTGTCGGTGCTCGACTATGGTTGCATCATTCGCAGCTGGCGCGTGCTCGCGCGGTATGGTGCGCCGGTCGATTTCGTGCTGGGCTTTGACACCTTGCTCGATTACGAACGGGATACGGCCTATTTCGGTGCACTGGTGGGGCGCTTCGCCAACCGGATCGGCCATGGACGTTTCGAACGCGATGGCCGAATTGTCCAGTTGACGCAGAACGAGGGCGAGAACCACTTGCATGGCGGCCGACGGGGCTTCCACAAGCATTGCTGGCAGGGCTATGCCAGCACCAACAACGAGGCGGCGCGCCTCAGCCTGTGCCGGCTCAGCCGGGATGGCGAAGAAGGCTATCCCGGCAACCTGCTGGTGATGGTGACCTACGAGTTGACGGTCACTGGCGAGCTGCGCTGCATTTACCAGGCGGTGGCAGACCAGCCGACACCTGTCAGCATAAGCCAGCACAGCTATTTCAACCTGGCCGGGGAGGGCGATATTCTCGGCCATGAATTGTGTATCGATGCGGGGGAATTCCTGCCGGTGCGGCCGGACCTGGTGCCGGACGGTGAGTTGCGGGTCGTGGCAGGAGGCCCTTTCGACTTCCGCCTGAAACGGCGCATCGGCAATTCGCTGGCGCAGCCGGATCCGCAACTCGCACTGGCGCGTGGCTTTGACCACAATTTTGTGCTGGCACCCGGACCGGGACCCCATGCCTGCCTCGCCGATCCGGTGTCTGGCCGCCAAATGGACATCTATACCGATTGCCCCGGCCTGCAGTTTTATAGTGGCAACTACCTCGACGGCACACTGGGCGGCAAGGGCCGCGATTTTACCCGTCATGCAGGCCTGTGCCTGGAACCGCAGCATTTCCCCGACGCCCCGAACCGTCCGGCTTTCCCCAACGCTATTTGCCGTCCCGGCGCGCCTTACCGTGCATCGACACGTTACGTCATCGACAGGTGGAGGTGAAACATGGAGCTGATCGTTGACGCCCAGAATGCCTTGGGCGAATGCATCCTGTGGTGCGAGCGCACCCAATCGCTGTTGTGGACCGATATCCTGGGCCGCAGATTGTGGCGTCACCACCTCTCCAGCGGCGAAACCAGGCAATGGGACATGCCCGAACGGCTGGGGTCGTTCGCACTGGCTGCTTCCGAAGGCCGCCTGTTGCTCGGCCTGGAAAGCCGGCTGGCCTGGTTTGATTTTGCCACCGGCGAAGCGATGACGATCGTCGACGTCGAGGCCGACGTGCCTGGGACGCGGATCAACGATGGCCGTTGCGACCGGCAGGGCCGCTTCGTCTTCGGCACCATGAACGAAGCAATCGGCCGGGCCCCGATCGGGCACTTTTACCGGCTCGGCCATAACCTGCAGCTCGAAGTGTTGCCGCTGGCGCCGGTGGCGATTGCCAACAGCATCTGCTTCAGCCCGGATGGCGGCACCATGTACTTCTGCGATTCCCTGTCGGGCATGATCCGGTGCTGCGACTATGGCGATGACGTTGCGGGAGAGCGCATCTTCACCCATTTGCCGCCGGGCTGCGGTGAGCCCGACGGTTCCGCAATCGACGCTGACGGCTACCTGTGGAACGCCGAATGGGGTGCCGGACGGATCGTGCGCTACCGGCCGGACGGCAGTATCGAGCGCGCCATCGCCGTTCCGGTCAGCCAGCCTACCTGTCCGGCCTTTGGCGGACCGAAGCTGGACCGGCTCTTTGTCACCAGCGCCCTGGTGGACTTGCTGGAAAACGAACGGTTTGCGGGCGGCGTGTTCGGCATGCCCGTCACGGACGCGGTCGGCCTGCCGGAAATCCGCTTCGGCGCTAGAATGGGGGATGACTCAGCAATTTGAACACTTCAAGCCGGTCGCGCTGGAGCACGCCAGCCGCCTGCTCAACCACGGCCCGACGGTCCTGGTCACCAGCGCCCATGGCGGCCGTCGCAATATCATGGCTGCCGCCTGGTCCATGCCGGTGGAATTCACGCCGCCCCGTATAGCCGTCGTGATCGACAAGAACACCTTTACGCGCGAGCTTGCCGCTGCCAGCGGCGTGTTTGCCGTCTGCATCCCCGGCGCCGCTGCGGCCGACCTGGCTTATGCGGTCGGTACGTCGAGCGGACGCGAGGGCGACAAATTCGACCGCTTCGGCATCGTTGCCCGTCCGGGCGGCGCCACCGGCGCCCCGCTGATCGCCTCAGGCTGCATAGCTTGGCTGGAATGCCGCCTTATCCCCGAACCGCATGCCGAACAGGCGTACGACACCTGCTTCGCCGAAGTGGTGGCCGCTGCCGCCGACGAACGTGTATTTTCCAACGGGCACTGGTCATTCCGTGAGGATAATGCCGACCTGCATACCTTGCACCACCTCGGCGCTGGAAATTTTGCGCGCGCGAGTGCGATGATAAAAGCGAGGCCGCTCCCTTGATTTATTGTTGAGCCGCCCAATCTTCGCACTCCTGTTACTGATAGAATCGAAGATGCCCGCAAGGCATCGTTCAAGGAGATTGTGATGAGCCGCAAGACACCTATCGAGCGTTACCGCAATATCGGCATTAGCGCCCACATCGACGCTGGCAAGACCACGACGACGGAGCGTATCCTGTTTTACACCGGGGTCAACCACAAGCTGGGTGAGGTGCACAATGGCGCCGCGACCATGGACTGGATGGAGCAGGAGCAGGAACGCGGCATCACCATCACCTCGGCAGCGACCACCGCCTTCTGGAAAGGCATGGGCGGCAATTTCCCCGAGCACCGGATCAATATCATCGACACGCCGGGCCACGTCGACTTCACGATTGAAGTCGAACGCTCCATGCGCGTGCTCGATGGCGCGGTCATGGTGTACGACTCGGTCGGCGGCGTGCAGCCGCAATCGGAAACGGTCTGGCGCCAGGCCAACAAGTATAAGGTGCCGCGCCTTGCTTTCGTCAACAAGATGGACCGCGTTGGCGCGGACTTCTTCCGCGTGCAGCAGCAGATCAAGGATCGCCTGAAGGGCACCGCCGTGCCGATCCAGATTCCGATCGGCGCCGAGGAGAACTTCCACGGCGTGGTCGACCTGGTGAAGATGCGCGCCATCATGTGGGACGACGAGACGCTGGGCGTCAAGTTCACCTATGAGGACATTCCCGCCAACCTGCAAGAGCTGGCGCAGAAGTGGCACGACCATATGATCGAAGCCGCCGCTGAAGCCACGCCTGAACTGACGGAGAAATACCTGAACGGCGAAACCTTGACTGAAGACGAGATCAAGGCCGCACTGCGCGAACGTACCATCCGCAACGAGATCGTGCCGATGCTGGCGGGCAGCGCCTTCAAGAACCGCGGCGTGCAGGCCATGCTCGACGCGGTGATCGAATACCTGCCGTCCCCGGTCGACGTGCCGGCAATCGCAGGCCACGATGAAGACGACAATGAGATCGAACGCCATCCATCGGATGACGAGCCTTTCTCTGCGCTCGCCTTCAAGATCATGACCGACCCGTTCGTTGGCCAGCTGACCTTCTTCCGCGTGTACTCCGGCATCGTGAATTCCGGCGACACGGTCTACAACCCGACCAAGGGCCAGAAGGAGCGCCTGGGCCGCATCCTGCAGATGCACGCCAATGAACGCAAGGAGATCAAGGAAGTCTTCGCGGGCGACATCGCGGCTGCGGTGGGCTTGAAGAACGTGACCACGGGAGACACGCTGAGCAATCCGGACAAGGTCATCATCCTTGAGAAGATGGTCTTCCCTGAGCCGGTGATTTCGCAGGCGGTGGAACCGAAGACCAAGGCCGACCAGGAAAAGATGGCCATTGCCCTGAACCGCCTGGCGCAGGAAGATCCTTCGTTCCGCGTACATACCGACGAGGAATCGGGCCAGACCATCATGTCCGGCATGGGCGAGCTGCACCTGGAGATCCTGGTGGACCGCATGCGCCGCGAATTCAGCGTCGAGACCACGGTGGGCAAGCCGCAGGTGGCCTATCGCGAAACCGTCACCAAGGCGGTCAGCGATATCGAGGGCAAGTTCATCAAGCAGTCAGGCGGCAAGGGCCAGTACGGCCACGTCGTGCTGAAGCTGGAGCCGATGGAAGCGGGCAAGGGCTTCGAATTCGTCGATGCCATCAAGGGTGGCGTGGTGCCGCGCGAGTTCATTCCTGCGGTGGAAAAGGGCATCCGCGAAACGCTGAACACCGGCGTGCTAGCGGGATATCCGGTGGTTGACGTGCGCGCCACGCTGACCTTCGGTTCTTACCACGACGTGGACTCGAACGAGAATGCCTTCCGCATGGCCGGTTCAATGGCCTTCAAGGAAGGCATGCGCAAGGCCGATGCGCAGCTGTTGGAGCCGATGATGCACGTCGAGGTGGAAACACCCGAGGAATTCATGGGCAATGTGATGGGCGACCTGACCACCCGCCGCGGCATGGTGCAGGGCATGGACGAAATCCCCGGTGGCGGCGGCAAGCAGATTCGCGCGCTGGTGCCGCTGGCGGAGATGTTCGGCTATTCGACCTCGCTCCGTTCGCTGACGCAGGGCAGGGCGACCTATACCATGGAGTTCCAGCACTACGCCGCCGTGCCGAAGCACATCCTCGACCAGGTGGCGACGGCGCGCGCCGCAACGAAGCACTAGGCGGTTTCGAGCAGGGCCGCGAATTCGTCGGCCGGGACAGGGTGGCCATACAGGTAGCCCTGTCCCTGTTCGCAGCGCAGCAGCTTGAGCAGCTTGGCTTCCTCTTCCGTTTCAATCCCCTCGGCCACGACCTTGAGGTCAAGGTTGTGCGCCAGGGACACTACCGTGCTGACCAGGCCCATATAGCCCGCGTCCTGCGACATGCGAGTGACGAAGGAACGGTCGATCTTCATCACGTCCACCGGCAGGCTGACCAGGTAGGACAGCGACGAATAGCCGGTGCCGAAATCGTCGATGGCCACCGGCACGTCGAGCGCGCGCACCTTGCTCAGTATTTCGACCACGCGGTCATGGTCCGAGACCAGCGAGCTTTCAGTGATTTCGATGGACAGCGGCTTGTTAGTGGCGCCGGCCGTGTTCAGGGCGCGCTCGATATCATGGAACAGGGAATCGCAGCGGAATTGGGCCGGCGCGACGTTGACCGCGATCTGCGGCGGCAGCAAGCCGGCGTCGTGCCATGAGCGCCAGTCCTGCATGGCGCGCTGCATGACCTGGCGGCCGACAGCGATCACCAGGCCGGTGCGTTCCAGCTCGGGCACGAATTCCGATGGCGACACCAGGCCGCGCTGCGGGTGGCGCCAGCGCACCAAAGCTTCGGCGCCGGTCAGCTTGCCGGTGCGCAGGTCGATCTTCGGCTGGTAGAAATTGACAAATTCCTGGCGCTCCAGCGCTTCCCGCAATTCCACTTCAAGGCTGATCTGGCGAGCGACAACGCGATCGGCGGCGCGGTCGTACTGGCCAAAGCGCAGGTCGAGGTCGCGCGCAGCCGCCAGCGCATCCCAGGCCTTGACCAGCAGCTCGTCCGCGGTAGTGCCATCGTCCGGCAGCGAGGCGGCACCGGCGTTGATGGTGCACCAGATCTTGTGTTCCTTGACCTGGTAGGCGCCCTGCAGCATCGGTACCGCGGTTTCGTGGATGAACTCCGCTGCGGTCTGGGTGCCATGCGCCGGCAGGAACACGGCAAAGCGGCCGACACCGACGTGGGCCAGCAGCATGCTTTCTGCCACCACGGAACGCAGGCGCTGGGCAATATGGCGCATCAGGCCGACCGCGGCAGCATTGCCGTAGGCGGAACTGATTTCGTCGAAACGGTTGATGTTAATCAGCAGGACCGTGCCGCGGGCGTCCGAAGCGGCCAGCGCAGCGATTTCTTCTTCGAACTGCAGGCGGCTCGGCAGGCCCGACAGCACGTTGGTGCGTGCCAGGCGGTGCATTTCCTGCGCATTGACCAGGCGTTCGATACCATAGCTCAGCTCATTGCTCAGTTCACCGGCGCGTTCACGGTAGAAGGCATCGAAGTGCTGCTCGCGGCGCGAGTAAAAGGTGGCAACGCCCCAGGGCTGGTTGTTGACGAACAGCGGTACCGCCATGCACGAAGCGATCTCGTGGCCCTTGCGCGAGCCCGACTGGACGCGGCCAGTGGCCAGTACATGGGCCGCCAGCTCGGCTGCCAGCCAATCCGGCGGGTTTTCGCCTGCGCTCCAGTGGCGCTCCTGGCCTTCGCGGCTGGCGGACGCAAACAGGTACAGCGTGCCATCCTCGGCGCGGCGGCTGATGGCGGCGCAATCCAGGCTCGGCTGGTGGGCGGCGAGGCGGCAGGCGTCGAGGCAGAGCTGTTCCAATGTGCGCGAGCGGGGAATCAGGGCGCTCAGGCGCGACAGGAGGACGTAGAAATTATCGTGGCGGATCAGCGCGCGCTCTTTTTCCACTTCGGTGGTGACGTCGATCGCCGAACCGCCGGTGAAGGACTCGCCGTTGACGTGAATGGGAAATTTGTGCACCAGCCAATGGCGCTTGCCATCATCCGTGGTCTCCATGGTCTTGGTGACGTCCGGATTTTCGACCGCGCCATCCTGCTGCTCAAGGCCGCTGCCCATCACATACTCGCCTGCAGCATCCTTGATCCAGAGCGGGGCAGGGGCATGTTCCGCGAAGCCGGCGAGGAAGCCCCTGGCGCGGGCCAGGCCCTGGCGCAGGCTCTGCTGGGTGCGTACGCAGTTGGCCAGGTCGGCCAGCGCTGCATGCTGGTCCGGGGAGTGGTTTTCGGGCAAATAACTGAACAAGGACTGCTCATCCGCCAATGCCTCGGCCGGCACCGGTTTTCCGCACACAAAGCCAGCCAGCCGCTGCAATTCCTCGAGCGAACTGGCCTGCATGTGTTCAATGGATGCGCGCTTGTTCATCAGAATCACATCAGTTTGAACTTGAGCTGCACGGACAGGGCGCCATGCAAACGCTCCTTGTATGTAGGTACGATAGCAAAGTTAACGCCAACGCGTTGATATTCCACGCTGACGACTGGAATTGCCGCCAGGAACCAGCCGCCATCGCGCATTTTCGGGTAGCCGTCAAAACCGCCGATCACCGCACCCAGCCGCACGGGGCCGATCGCCCATGGCTGGTAATAGACGCCGGCGTAATTCGACATCTGGCGGTCGCTATTGTGGAAGCGGCCGGCAGTCACCGAGGCGACGGTGGATAAACGGTATTCAGCGCCGAAGCCAGGATTGGTGTCGTCGAATCCCTTGTCGCGCTGGAAGTGATAGGAGTAAAAGCCGGGATTTACCCAAAGTTCGGATAGTGGCTGGTTTTCGATCACCGAAAAAGTGTCGGCAAGCGCCGGCACCGACAGGGCAGCAAAAGTAGCCCCGATCAAAAGCTTATTCATCTATTTCCAAAAAGTTAATGACTGCTGGTTAATTATAGCGTTTGTGTCATTTCGAGAGATTTCAATTGCGTACTCTGGCATGAACAAATCGCAAAATCGTTGTAATTAAGTCATCTCCATCAACGGGCTTGGCAACGAAGCCGTTCATTCCGACGGCTTCGCACTCGGCGCGTTCTCCCAGGGTCACGCCAGCACTCATGGCCAGCACCGGCAAGTCCAGGCCCAGGTCCTGGCGGATTGCATGGGTAGCGCTGAAGCCATCCATCACCGGCATCTGCACGTCCATGAGGACCAGGTCGACCGGCTGCAGGCTGTTGCGCAGGAAGTCGAGCGCCAGTTGGCCGTTCTCGACAATGTGGACGGTGGCGCCGACCGCTTCCAGCATGCTGCGCGCGACAAGCTGGTTGAGCGCATTGTCTTCCGCCAGGAGGATCGACACCCCTTCGAGCGCTCTGCTTCCAAGACTGAAGGCGCCCTGCGCCGCCGAAGGCAAGGCCGGCGCCGCGCTGGCTTTGTCGGGCTGGCCGGACAGGGCGTGGAACAGGGCCGAGCGGGTCAGGGGGCGCAGCAGTTCGGGATCGTGCCCTGCAGCGGCGGACGGGAGCTGGGCCCCGCTGCGCAGGCAGATACGCTGCGCCACATTGGCGCCACGGGCGCTGACAGCAAGGCTACTGTCATAAATCAGCAAATCGTAGTTGGCGCGCGCAAATGCAGCGCCAATACCGGCAGCGGAATCGACCGTGTCGCAGCGCCAGCCCCAGCGCGCCGCCAGCTGGACCACGTCGTGATGCAGGTCCTGGTTGGGATCGGCATACAGCACGCGCCAATTGCGCCGCACCGCGCTCAATGCATACGGGTCGGGCAGGTCGCCCTCGCGCAGAGGCATCAGGAAGGTGAAGGTAGTGCCTCGGCCCGGCGTACTCCTTACTTCGATCGTACCGCCCATCATTTGCACCAGCCGCTGGGAAATGGCCAGGCCGAGGCCGGTCCCGCCGTAACGGCGCGCCATTGAGGCATCGGCCTGGCTGAACGGCGTAAACAGGCGTTGCAATTGCTCGGGGCTGATGCCGATGCCGGTATCGCTGACTTCCCAGCGCAGCATGCCCGGCTCGCCAGGGTCGCGGCAGGCGTGGACGCTGACTGTCCCGCGTTCGGTAAACTTCAGGGCATTGCTGACCAGGTTGAGCAGGACCTGCTGGATGCGTTGTACATCGCCATGCAGCGACAACGGCACATCTGCCTCGACACACAGCGACAGGGCCAGGCCTTTTTCGGCGCTGGTCATGGCCATGACGGCGGCCAGGGCACTGAGCACGTCGTCCACCAGGAAATCGTCGTCGGCCAATTCCAGCTTGTTCGCTTCGATCTTGGAAAAATCGAGCACGTCATTGAGCAGGGCAAGCAAGGATCGGCCGGCGCCGGACACCATGTCGAGGTACTGGCGCTGTTCGGCATTGAGCGGCGTGCGCGACAGGATCTGGCTGACGCCCAGCACGGCATTCATTGGCGTGCGCAACTCGTGGCTGATATTGGCCACGAACGCACTCTTGGCGGCACTGGCCGATTCGGCCTGGGTTTTGGCGTCGTTGAGTTCTTTCTCCGCCGCCCGTTCGGCTGTCACGTCACGCATGATCATGGCAAAGCCGATGCAATGGCCATGATCGTCGTGCACCGGGAACAGCTGCTTCAGGCCGAGGAAGGTGCTGCCATCGCGCCGGCGCCGCAGCGACGTCGCTTCATACTGGCCATGTTCGAGCGCCAGGGTCATGCTCGTGATGGCATGGCTCTCAGTGGACAGCATCTGCAGGGGCTGGCCGACAATTTCTGATGCCTGATATCCAAACAGCTTCTCGGCCCCTTCGTTCCAGGTGGTAATGATGCCGGTCGGGTCCAGCAGCACAATGGCGTGGTTGCGGATATGGGACGTGAGCAGCTTGAAGCGGGCTTCGGACTCTTCCAGGCTGGCGGTTTGCTGTTCCAGCTGGCGGGCCGACTGGTCCTTGGCCCGCAAGGCGGCAATGCGTTCGTGGACCAGGTTGCGGCTGGCGCCAAAGAAGAGCAGGCTGATCAAGGTGCCCATGACCAGCACCATGAAAGACTTGCCCTGGTCTACCGCGGCGTCAAACAAGGCAGTCGGGTGGATGCTCAAGGCCCAGGTATGTCCATTATCGCCAACGGGCACATACTGCAGGCTGGAGAGCCGCGTGAAACTCTGGCCCATTCCCTTGCGGGCGCTGGTGTACATGAGCTGTCCCTTGGTGTCCTGGAAATGGACGTCGAGCCGAACTTCGCGCAAGCTGTCGCCAAAAATGCCCTGCATCAGGTCGCCCATGCGGAAGGGGCTGTACACAAATCCCTGCAGCTCCCGGCGGCCTGCCGCATTCTTGTGATAGACCGGATTGAACATCAGGAAGCCCGCCTGCTTGGGCCCTTTGATCTCCTGCACCAGCGTGATCGGGCCGCTGGCGGTCATTTTCCCGTTCTGCATCGCTGCCACCATCGCGTCGCGGCGCGTGGGTTCGGACATCATGTCGTAGCCTAGGGCGACGTTGTTGCGTTCCGAGCGCGGCTCAATGTAGACGATTGCCGCATGCAGGTCGCGATCGCCGTCTGGCCAGACCCGCACTTCCTTGTTAAGTACCGCCACGGCTCCGGCCGGTGCGAACCGTGCGAAGCCAACGCCAAGCACGCCCGGATACTGGCTTTGCACGTCGAGGCCCGCAACGAAGGACTGCCACTCGTCGCGCTCGACACTGTTGGAGGCGTCAAACAGTGCGGTGCCTGCGCGCAGCAGCGATTCGTAGCCCTCCATCCGCAGACGGATAGTTTCGCGCACACTGTCGGCCGCCCGCTGGAAACGCTCGCTGGTGCGTGATTCGGTGTCATAAGTTATCCAGCCCCAGGCGCCCACTGTCAGGGCCATGCAGGCCAGCAGGATCAGGATCGGAGTCCAGACATAGCTTTCCGCCAGCGCCGGATCTTCTTCCGTGGCCAGGACCCAGGCCAGGATGCTGCTGATGGCGAGGTAGGTCGACAGCGACAGCAGCGAATGGTGCAGCACCCCGGAAACAAAGGGGCCATGGTCCATGACTGTGGCCGGGATCGCGATGCCGGCAATGATGGCCAGCGAGATGCGCACCATGGAACGCCAGCGGTTGACAGCCGCCAGTCCCAGAAAAAACAGCAGGCCGTATGGCAGGGACTGGGCAGCGGCAAGGTGGGAATCGGTCAGGAACACTGCCAGCGTGCAGAGTGCCAGCGTAGCGAGAAACCCCAACTGTGCCGGCGTCCATTGCGGCCAGGCCAGCCGGGCCGGCAGCGCCATTGCCAACGGTGCAAGCAGCAACAGGCCAAGGAAGTCGCCAGTCCACCAGGTGGCGGCAACTTGCCAGGCCAGAGCAGGCGGGACGATGCGGGACAACTCAAGCGAGATGACACCTACCGACGCCGAAGCGATGGCGGCCACGGCAGCCACGCCGCCGAACTTGTACACCTCGCGCTGGGTATGCAGTCCGAGGCCGTTAATGCCGAGGCGCCGCAACAATCTGTTGGCCACCAGCGCTTCCGCCGTATTGCCGATTGCGATGGTCAGGGAAACGGTGAGCAAGACCGGCAGCGGAGCTGCATTATTGTTCAGGAAGACGGCCAGGTTGGCCAGAAAGGCGCCGGCCAGGATCGCGGGCCACATGTGCCGCCCGAACCGCAACAGCAGCACCAGTGCGAAGCCGGAGGGCGGCCAGATCGGGCTGGCATTGCTCTGGGCCAGCGCAAGCATCAGGCCTAGCCGCGCCAGCAGATAGTACGCTCCAGTAGCGAGCAGCAGGGCGGTTAGCGTGCGCAAGCGAAATGGCATGGCGTGGTCGGCTGGACGATGGTGCTGTCTTTATATCACGGAAGATGTATTAGGCTGAAATGAAGTTGTCATAATTGCCCCGTAGCATGGCATCATGCAATTGACCCCAGAAAATCGAATTCGCCTGCGGGCTACGGTGTTCGGCAAGACCGAGGCCGGCCGGGTGGAATTTGTCCAGCGCAGTGCTGGGCTCACGGCGCGCCAGCGTTCGGTGCTGATCCTGATCGACGGTCAGAAAGCGCTGGGCGAAATTGAAACCTGGCTGGGCGAGGACGAAATGCTGGAGGCGGTGGAAACATTGCTGCGCAGGGGACTGGTGGGAATCACCTCGGCGCCGGCGCCCACCCCGGTACGCTCACCCGCTGGGGCGGCGGCGTTGGCGGCGGCGCGCGAGTTCATGATGGCAGCAGCGCGCAAGCATCTCGGCCTGATGGCAGCCGACCTGGTGCGCCGTATCGAACATGCGAAAGACGAAAGCCAGCTGGCCGGTGTTATCGGCCTGTGGCATGTGTCCTTGAGGGAATCGAAGACCGGCAAGCCCTGCGCCGAGGGCCTGCTGGCGGAAGCGCGCGCCTTGCTGGCTTAGTTTGGCCGCTTGCGGTGGAACACCAGCGGGCTGTAAGGCACCGCCGATGGAGGAGGGGAGTTCAGGATTCCCGGCTTGATCGCGCCAACCACGTGCATTTCGCACGGCTTGCAATCGAAGCGCAGAGTGTAGGTATGGTCGCCGCTGACGAGCGTCATCGGTTCGGCCTTCACCTGGCCTTGCACGCCTTGCACACCCTTGGCCTGCTTCGGGCACAGGTTGAACGAAAAGCGCAGGCAGTGCTTGGTGATCATCAGCGGCACTTCCCCCGCTTCCTCATGCGCCTCGTAAGCCGCGGCGATCAGTTGCACGCCATGCTTCTGATAGAACTCGCGTGCCTTTTCGTTATACACGTTGGCGAGATAGCTCAGTTGCGTGTCGGGATAGACTGCGCGCGGTTCGGCCGGCGCTTTGCGCTGTGGCCGCTGCCAGGCCGCGAGGCGCGCCGCTTCGTGCGCGGCCACCGCATCGCGGCGCAGTGCGTTAATGGCCGATGAAGGCACAAACCAGGGTTGCGACAGCTTCAGCTCCACGTGGTCGGCGACGAACATGGTGTTGCCCAGTTTTGCCAGGCTGGCGCGCAGGCCGCTCTCCGCCTGTTCGGCATTCTGCGCCGGCTGCAGCGCGATGGCGGCATTGGTGGTGCTGACGATGCCGTCTTCATCGATGATCGACAGGCGCAGGCCGCCTTCGTTCTCCGCCAGGGTCAATTGCAGGCCGACGTGGCGGTCGGAAGATTTCTTGTGCAGCGCCGCTTCCCATTGGTGGTCGCGGTTGCGGTGGATCACGGTGCCGACCTTGAGCCCTGGCAGGGCAGCCATCTGCTCGTTGGGGAAGACGCGCCAGCGCTGGCCATCTTCGGTATCGCCCAGCTTCTCGGCCTTGTTGGCCTGGATGCCGACGGTGGTGCGCTTGTTCATGTAATTCAGGCCGTCGCCGTTGGCCATCGGCGCGTTGGTGACCACGTCGATGTGATCTCCGCCCATGCGCACGACAGTGCCCAGTTCCACGCCCACGTATTTCGGCGAATCGAAGGCGCCGATGTCGTCCTGGCGGCCGTTGGCAAAGTAGTCGGTGTGGCCGCGGTGGAAAGTCTTGTCGACGTCGGGCGTGAACAGCACGCGGGTGCGGCCGCTGGCGGCACGGGCAAATTCCGGACGGCGCTCGAGCAGCTCGTCCAGCAGCAGGCGGTAATGGGCGGTGATGTTCTTCACATAGCCCATGTCCTTGTAGCGGCCTTCGATCTTGAAGGAACGGATGCCGGCATCGACCAGGGCTTCCAGGTTCGCGCTCTGGTCGTTGTCCTTCATCGACAGCAGGTGCTTTTCGAAGGCCACGACGCGGCCCTGGTTGTCCGACAGCGTGTACGGCAGGCGGCAGGCTTGCGAGCAGTCGCCGCGATTGGCGCTGCGGCCGGTGTCGGCGTGCGAGATATAGCATTGGCCGGAGAAGGCCACGCACAGCGCGCCATGCACGAAATATTCGAGCGGGGTGTCGACCTCCGAGCGGATCTGCTTGATCTTGTCGAGGGTCAGCTCACGCGCCAGCACCAGCTGCGAGAAGCCGACGTCGCCCAGGAATTTGGCTTTTTCAACCGTGCGGATGTCGCACTGGGTTGAAGCGTGCAGCTGGATGGGCGGCAGGTCCAGTTCGAGCAGGCCCATGTCCTGGATGATCAGGGCATCGACGCCGGCTTCGTAGAGTTGCCAGATCTGCTTGCGGGCCAGGTCGAGCTCCGAATCGTGCATGATGGTGTTCATGGTCACGAAAATGCGCGAGCGGTAGCGGTGGGCGAACTCCACCAGCGAGGAAATATCCTCGATCGGATTGCTGGCGTTATGGCGCGCGCCAAAGGCGGGGCCGCCGATATACACGGCATCCGCGCCGTGCAGGATGGCTTCGCGGCCAATTTCCGCGGTCTTGGCTGGCGCCAGCAGTTCGAGCTCGTGATCAAGCAATGACATTCTGAGATAACCCTACAGTTGCAAGGGTGGATATTATACCGGCTCGCTGAAGGGACGATCGCCCAGTTTTTCCTTCATGTAGTCGACGAACGACGCAATTCGCGCCGACAGCGCGGTATTGCGGTAGTAGACGGCATTAATCGGTTGCCGAACTTCCAATGTTTGCTTGACCAGGACCTGGCGCAGGCGCCCGGCCTGGCGATCGGCATTGCTCAGGAAATCGGACAGGCAGACAATGCCCGCGCCATTCAGGGCCAGGTGCAGCAAGGTTTCGCCACTTGACGTGTAGATGTTGGGCGTCACATGTACCGGCTGGCCATCCGCATCTTCCAGCGGCCAGTCGTTCAGGGTTTCCGGTTGGTTGAAGCCGAGGATGGTGTGGTTTTCCAGGTCCGCAACGGACGCGGGCTCGCCGAAGCGCTCGATATACGCCGGGCTGGCAAGAATGCGCAGCTTGCCGGTGCCGATGGGCGTGGCGTGCAGGGTTGAATCCCGCAGGCGGCCGATGCGGAAAGCGACGTCGGTGCGTTTTTCCATCAGGTCGGTGATGCCTTCGTTGCTGTTCAGCTCCAGTTCCACGCGAGGGAAGCGTTCGCGGTAGCCGTTCACCAGCGGGACGATCACATGCAGCATGAAGGGTGTGGAGGCATCGATGCGCAGGCGGCCGGCTGGTCCCTGGCGCCGCAGGGACATCTTTTCCTCCGTCTCCTCGACTTTCGCGACGATGGACCGCGCGCAATCGAGGAAAGCCTTGCCTTCCTCGGTCAGTTCGAGCCGCCGCGTGGTTCGGCGAACCAGCGTGGTTTCCAGCTTTTCTTCAAGGCGGGTCAGGGTCCGGCTGGTGGCAGATACCGTCAGGCCCAGGCGCTCGGAGGCGGCACTGATCGAGCCAGTGGCCACAATGGCAATAAATGCCTGCATTTCGTCGAGGGTGGTCTTCATATATTTGATTATGGATCAAATATCTTTCGCGGAAAACAGGCTTTTTCCGCAAGAGTCGGAACGCTACAGTGGCGTTCACATTGCTTACCTAAAGGAATTCACGAATGAGCATCCCATCGATTGGCGCCGGCACCTTCCGCCTGCAAGGACAGGCGGCCTTTGACTCCGTCAGCAACGCGCTTGAAGCCGGCTACCGCGCCGTCGACACCGCGCAGATTTACCAGAATGAGGCCGAAGTAGGCCGTGCTGTCGCCGAATCGGGCGTGGCCCGTGGCGAGGTTTTCCTGACCACAAAGGTCTGGAACGACAATTTCGCCGCTGACCGGCTGATTGCCAGCCTGGAGGAAAGCTTGGAAAAGCTGCGCACTGACTACGTTGACCTGGCACTGATCCATTGGTCACTGAGCAGCGTGCCGGTGGAAGGATACATGGTGGCGCTGGCCTCCGCGCGCGAACGCGGCCTGGCACGCCGGATCGGCATCTCCAATTTCAATATCGAGTACACCAGGCGCGCCATTGCGGCAGTCGGCGCGGCGCAAATTGCGACCAACCAAATTGAACTGAGCCCCTACCTGCAGAACCGCAGGCTGGTGGACTTCCTTAAAGGGCAGGGCATCCACGTCACTTCGTATATGACGCTGGGGTATGGCAAGGTATTGGGCGATCCGGTCATTGCCGCCATTGCCGAGCGCCGGAAGGCGACGCCGGCGCAAGTGACGCTGGCCTGGGCCATGCAGCTTGGCTACGCCGTCATTCCGTCGTCGACCCGGCGCGAAAACCTGGCCAGCAACCTGCTTGCCACCGGTCTGCAACTGAGTTCGCAGGAAATGGCGGACATCACAGCTCTGGAACGCAACGGGCGCATGGTCAATCCCGAAGGACTGGCGCCGGCCTGGGATCTCTAAGGCCGGCGCCGGTGGCGCTGGTTAAAGCGATTTCAGGAAAGCCAGCAGCGCTTCGCGGTCGGTTTGCGACAGCGCGGCAAAACGCTGGCGTGCCACATTCGCCTCGCCGCCGTGCCACATGATCGCCTCGGTCAGGTTGCGCGCGCGGCCGTCGTGCAAATAGCCGGCCTTGCCGCCGCTGCCCATCACCTTGTCGGAATAGCCGATGCCCCACAGCGGCGCGGTGCGCCACATGGCGCCTTTGGCCTGGCCTTCGACAAAGTTGTCCGCTAGCCCGGCGCCCATATCGTGCAGCAGGAGGTCGGTATAGGGACGAATCACCTGGTTGCGCAGTTCCGCCAGCAGGTGGCCTGGGCCAGTCCGCATTTCAACCGTATGGCATGCCGAACAGCGCATGGCCTGGAACAGGCGAGAACCCGCACCCACTTGCTGGGCGTCGACACGATGCTCGTCCAGCGGAGCGACGCCTTTCGGGAAGCCGCTGGAGAGGCTGCGCTGCGCAGGAACGGCGATCAGGGCCAGGTATTGGGAGATCAGCTGCAGTTCCGGTTCGGTCACGCCGCGCTGGGCTGTTGCTGACTTACAGCCAGCCGGATCGCTGCCGCAGCTGCGGTTCGGGTAGACCGGCGACGTGACGGCCATGTCCTGCAACAGGGCGGCTGCGGCCTGGTGGCGAAGCGTTGCTTTGGATGCTTTCCAGCCGAAGCGGCCCAGGCGCACCGCTCCCGTTTCGGGATCGTAGACGAAGTTGGCAACGCCTTTGACGCCATCCGCATCCGGTGCGCTGCGCGCGCGGGCCAGGATATCCGCTTCCGGAATCGCCTCCAGCAAGCCGGTGCCGATCATGGGCTGTGCGGCACGCAGCGACGCAATTTCCGGAGCCGGGCCTTCGTAAGCGATAACAGGCTTGCGCAGTTCAACAGCTGTTCCATCCGCCAGCTTGGCGGTGCTCGTTTCGAATCCCGCGACGCGGACGCCGGTGCCCCAGTTCTGCGGGGCGCCACTGGTCGACACAGCGTTCATCTGCACTGCTGTCCCATACATCGGGTGCGGCATCTGCTGGCCGTCGGCGCCGGTAACAGCGACACGTACCGACATCGTATCCAGGCGCTGGTTGACGGCGATAGGCGCAGGGCTGCGGCCGTTGTTGACGTGGCAGCCAATGCAGGCCGACTGGTTGAAGCGCTGGCCTTGCAAGCCTACGGCCGGAGTGTAGCGGTCGTTACCGGCTTCATTATGGTCACCGGTGGTGAAATTGGTGTGGATCAGCCGGCGGCCTTCGACGAAGCGCTGCATATTCTGCATGCCCACATTGTTCTGCGGCTGCTGGAACATGAACAGGCCGTTGTCCGAATAGTTATAGGACGCCGAGCCAAGCCCGCCGGTCAGGGTCTCCGGCGGCAGCGGTACGGAGTTCAGGCGCGGCTGCACGCCATACCAGGGGCGCAGTCCGGTGCCGACGACGTAGGTCCATTCGGCGGAATAGTAGCGGATGCCGCCGCTGTCGCCTTTGCCGAGCATGGATTCGGTGGTCGAGAACATGGACGGAGAGACTTCGATGACGTCGCCCACAACCAGCGGCCGTGCCGGAATATTGGTACCGTTCGGGAAGCCGTTGGCGTCCAGTCCGTTCATGCCCGGATACTGCTTGACCAGCAGCGTGCAGGCGCCATTGATACCACCCGGCGCGGCGAGCTGGCCAGCGGCGGGGTAGGGCGAAGGCTTGCAGACCTTGACGTTGTTATCCACCAGCTCTCCTGGCGCCATCCAGCCGTAGCCCGTAACGCCGGGCCGGTCGATAGCGCGGAAGAAGGCGATGCCGCCGGAGAGAAAGTCGACGGTGGTGTACTGGTTCACAACCAGGGTCGGTTTGGTGACGCCGGGCACGCGGCTGTTGTCGACGATTTCCACGCCCCAGGTCCGGTTCTTGAAGTACTGCGGCACGAAGGTGAGGTAGTTGCCAGGGCCCTTGTCCAGCGGCAGCCCGGTCGCAGGATCGACTGTTTCATTAGGCCCATAGCCAACTTCATTCCATTCCTCGCCACGTTCGCGCCCATGGCGGGCGAAGCCGCGGGCGCCAAAGCGGGTGACCAGCGTGCCGTCGGCGAGCGTGAACTGCAAGGTTTCGAGTGGGGCGGCGGCTGCCGGCAACGGGACGACGCCATCGCCGCTGGCCGGGAAGCGCAAGGCGGACGTTGCGGCAGGCTGCAAGGTGTTGTCGCTGCCCGGCGACTTGAATTCAACCTCAAAAAGCGAGTAGCCATACTGCGTCGCGCGGGCAATGCCCTGCATGCGGATATAACGGGCATTGACGCCGAGGTTGAAGAATTCTTCCGTGCCGCCCTGGCCGTTGGTGATCAGCCGTAGTTGCGACCAGTTGTTGCCGTCATCGGAGACAAGCAGGGAGTATTGCTTGCCATAGGCGCTTTCCCAGGCGAGTTTCATGTACCCGACGGCAGTGCGGGCGCCGAAGTCGAACTGGATCCATGCGCCATCTTCGCGCGCGCTGGCCCAGCGGGTGTTGGCCTGGCCGTCGATGGCGGCGGCAGCCGACAGGCCTGCGTTCTCCACCGCCGAAGACGTTGCCGCTACCGGCTTGAGCACCACACCTGGCGCTGCGGGGTCGCCTGGCTGCGGATCCGGCTGGGGCGTTGGGGTGGGGGAGGCCGGGGTGCCGGAAAATGCCTGGATCTCGAAGATCGAGTAGCCATATTGAGATGAACGCTTGATACCTTTCATGCGCAGGTAACGGCCCTGGCCGGAAAGTCCCGGCCAGTCCTCGGTGCCGCCCTGACTGTTTGACACGGACTTGATGGTGGTCCACGTTGCGTTGTCGTCTGACACCTGCAGAAGGTATTCGTTGGCGTGAGCATTCTCCCACGCGATCTTGACGCGGTTGACCGCTACCGATTTGCCGAAATCAAGAATCAGGTACTGGTCGTCGGTAAAGCCGCTGCTCCAGCGGGTGCCGTCGTTGTGATCGATGGCCGCGGCCGCTGACAGGTCGCCGCGCTCGATCGCGGAAGCGATGGCGGCCACCGGCGTCAAAGCGGTTTCGGTCGTTTGGACGGTGCTGTCCGCCTTGAGTATTGTGCTTGGCGTGGAGCTTCCGCTTTCATTACCGCCTCCGCAAGCGGCCAGCAAGGCCGCCAGGGCGAGCGGCAACCCGTGGGAAATCCTGTGTTTGTTGAACATATAGCCTCCGTAAGTGGAATCCTTTCCAATTGCTGATGGGCAATATTGTCCAAATAAACACGGAAGTCAAGGGTGCATTACACTTCTCCTAAGAAAAAGTGAAGATCAAGTAATATTGCTGCTGTCTCTGCAAACGTGAACCCTATGAAAGTGAATTTCGCCGTCACGGCGGCTTGTGTCCTTGGCCTCCTTTATTTTGGCCGAGAGGTGTTGCAACCTGTCGTAACGGCGCTGGTGCTCAGCCTGGCCCTGGCGCCATTGATCCGCACCATGGGCAGCCTGGGACTGTCCCGCGTCAATGCGACGTTCAGCGCGCTGGCGTTGGTGATTGTGGTCTTTGCCGGCACGTTTGCCATGCTGGGGGCGAATGTCATGGCACTGACGTCCGACCTACCGCAATACACCGCCGAAATCCGTTCGAAATCAAAATCGCTGGAAGAACTGGCCCAGCATCCGTTGGCACGTCTGGCGCCGCAGCTATTGGAAGAATCGCCCTCGGCGTCGGCACTTGAAACGGGGCCGCGCCCGGTGCCGGTGGAAATCCGCGAACACGCAAGCACAAGCGACTCCATTGCGAAGGCCATTGGCGTGGTCTCGGGCCCGCTGGGTGAAGCGTTCCTGGTGCTGGTACTGATGATTTTTATCCTGCTGGATCGCGAAAACCTGCGTGACCGCGTGTTGCGGCTGGTAGGCCAGCGTGAGGTCAGCCGTACCATCAAAGGACTGGAGGACGCAGCGGAAGGCGTGTCGAGGTTCTTCTTTACACAGTTGCTCCTGAACCTGACGTTTGGCGTGGTGATCTCGATCGCGCTTTGGGTGATCAACATTCCTCATGCGGCGCTGTGGGGCGCGCTGTGCGCCGCGCTTCGTTTTGTACCCTACATTGGCGCCTTGATCGCCGGGGCCGCGATTGCACTGTTCGCCGCAGCGGTGGAGCCGGGCTGGTCGCTCGCCGTTTATGCCATCGTTTTGTTCGTGGTGCTGGAAGTGTTTGTTGCGAACGTCATTGAGCCTCGCATCTATGGCCATAGCGTTGGCATGTCTCCGCTTGCGGTGATTGTTTCGGCACTGTTCTGGGGCGCCATATGGGGGCCATTGGGCTTGCTGCTCTCCACTCCACTGACGCTTTGCATCGTGGTTGGCGGCCGCTATATCAAGAGCCTGGAGCCGATCAGCATCATGTTCGCCGAGTCGCCGAACACCAACGAGGCGCAGCGCTTTTATCACCGGGTGCTGAGCGGCGACGCCAACGCCATTATCGAAGACGCGCGCACCTTCCTGCGCAAATCCACCCTCGCACGTTATTGCGACAAGGTGCTGCTGCCGGGACTCGCGATGGCCGGGGCAGGGCTTCAAAGCGGCCAGGAAAGCCGGCTGCGCGCTACCGTGGCGATGGTGGCCGACACTCTGGATGCCGGCCACGCGCCAAGCCGTGCCCGCAGGCGCAATATCTCGATGCTCGACGAGAACATCGGCGCCCACCTGCGCCACCAGCGGGAAGAACGCCTGGGACGCTGGCAGGGTTCCCTTGATGTTCCTGCGCGCTCGGTCATCGTGTGTACCTCCATGCCCTGCGTGCGGGAAGAGTTCCTCAGCGAGTTGCTGGTTTTGGTGTTCCGCGACGCGAAACTGGATGCGCGCAGTTTCGTCCTCAACCAGGGCGAACCAGAGGACGACCCGGGCGCCGACAACCTGATTTCCGCCGTCTTCGTGGCGTATCCGATAGAAAGCGCACCAGCGGCCTGGATTGCGGCTGTCACCGAGCTGCGCGCAGCGTTACCCGACGTCCAACTGGTTACCATCCGCCCGCGCGACGACGTGGGCAACGAACACGCAACGGTGGCTTCGCACGTCGACCTGGTACTGCAATCGTTTGAGGAGGCTCTTGCGTTCGTCACGCCCAGCAGGATCGGCTAGAATGCGCGCGAAATGATCCTGCGTGCGCTCCAATTCCTGCTTTTGCTTTGCCTGCTGCCCGCGATGGCCGCAGGCGCAAGGCCGCTCCTCACTGATTACACGCATACAGCGTGGACCGAGCTCGATGGTGCACCGGCTGGTGCGACCAAATTCGCCCAAGGCGCCGACGGCTGGCTATGGATTGCCTCGCCAACCGGCCTGTATCGCTTCGACGGCGTCAGTTTTGAACGCACCGAACGCGTTTATGGCCACGCACTCGAATCCAGCAACCTCATGGCTCTGGCCTCCGCTCCTGATGGAGCGCTATGGGTTGGATACCGTGTCGGCGGCATTTCCGTTTTCCGGAAAGACGGGACACACACCTATGGCGAAGCAGATGGATTGCAGCCTGTCGGGGCCATGCATATTGAGGTGGCTCCGGACGGGGCAATCTGGGTCGCGATGCGCGACGGTGTGGCCGTATTGCCGGCGGGCGGCAAGCGGTTCCAGCGCCTTGGGCAGGAATCCGGCTTGCCGACGATGGGAATCTTCCAGATCCTCTTTGCACGCGATGGCACGACATGGATCGGCACCAACACGGGCGCGTTCTTCCGCAAGCATGGCGAAACCCGTTTCAGCCAGGCCTGGCCACGCAAGACTCTGGTTGCGCTTTGCGAAGCTCCTGACGGGACCATCTGGGGTAACGACTTCGAACAAGGCTATTACAAGGTCCGTTCCGCTCCACCCGGCCCGGGCGCGGCAATGCCCTCGGAAATTGAAGGCGCAATCATGCGCTTTGACCGGCACGGCACGATGTGGCTCGCGCACCCGGATGGCGTGGAGCGTCGGACGGATCCGGCTACGCGTGGCGACGCGAGCCAGCGCCTGTCAAGCCAGAACAGTATCAGCGGGCCGATGATCGGCGCAATGCTGGAGGACCGTGAAGGCAGCTTATGGTTCAGCACTTCGCAAGGGATCGACCGGCTTCGGCCGAATCGCCTGCGCACCGTTCCCGTCGATAAGCAACTGGAGTTTCCGGCCCTTGTCACCGGACCTTCCGGTGAAATGTGGGTAGGCGACTATGCCGGCGACCTCTGGAGTTTCAGCAGGGAAGGGCGCGTCGCGCGCGAAGTGCCGGGCAAGCTGACCGCCAGCTATACCGGGTCCGACGGCGTATTGTGGCTCGGCGGCATGGACGGCGTGGTACGCCGTGCCGCTGATGGCACGATCGGCCTGATTCCCTTGCCTGACGAGCTGAAAACCTTGCGCATTCACGCCATCCAGCAGGATCGGGAAGGTGCAATATGGGTTTCGATCTCTTCAGGCAAAGGCGTCTACAAGATCGTTGATGGCAGTTGGATCAAATGGGGCGGCGTGCAGGGGATCCCGGATTTGCTTGTCACTTCAATGTCCCGCGACCAGGATGGAAACCTTTGGATGGCGCACTTGCGCAGCATGGTAACCATAGTGAGCAATGGCAAGGCGCGCATCCTTGGCACTGCCGAAGGCCTGCAACTCGGTACGGTCATGACTTTGCACCCCGATGGCAGCAGCATGTGGGCGGGCGGAGAGAAAGGCGTTGCTTTGTTCCGCAATGGCCGCTTTGCAAAGCTGCGCGGCGAACACGACGAAGAATTTCGTGGTGTATCAGGCGTGGTGCGCTTGCCGGGCGGCGACATGTGGGTGAACGGTGCGGATGGCCTCTACCGAATCACTGCCGCATCCCTGGCGGCTTGGGAAAGGGATGGCGTCACACCAGTCGCCTTCGAACGCTTCGACGCACGCGACGGTATGAAAGGACACGCACCCCAATTGCGTCCTGTGCCATCGCTCAAGCTGTCTCGCGACGGCATTCTCTGGTATGCCACCGCAAGTTCTGCGGGAACGATCGATCCACAAAATATCCTGCGCAATCCCATCGCTCCACCAGTAGAAGTGGTCGGTGTGACTGCAAATGGCCAGCGCTACGCGATTCCCGGCCATGGCGGGTTGCGACTGCCCGAAGGCACGCGCAATCTGCAGGTCGATTTCACCGCATTGAGCCTGGCGCTTCCCGAGCGCGTGCGGCTACGGTACCGCCTCGCCGGAATGGACCACGAATGGCAAGAGGTCGTGGGGCGACGCCAGGCGTTTTACACGAATATGGCCCCCGGCAACTATCGCTTCGAAGTCACCGGCTCAAACGAGGATGGCCTCTGGAATAACAATGCAGCCGTGCTGGAGATCGATATACCACCGACATTTGTCGAGAGTATCTGGTTCAAGGCGCTGCGGATCATCGTCACTGTGCTTATTTTGTATGCCATCTATGCGATGCGGGTGCATTACCTGACCAAGCTGACGCAGGAACGCATGCTCGAACGCCTGGCGGAACGTTCGCGCATCGCCCGCGCCTTGCACGATACTTTGCTGCAAAGCGTGCAATCCTTGCTGATTTCTTTCGATGCCCATAGCCGGCACCTGAAGGAAGGTTCGCAGGAACGAAACTGCTTGAACCAGACGCTGGATTTCGCCGAAAAGCTGCTGGTGGAAGGGCGCGACCAGATCCTGGACTTGCGCGCCACGGCGTCGCAAGAGGATCTCGGGCAAACGCTGGGGCAGTTCGGCAAGGGGCTGGCCGCACGCAGCACGCACGCATTTGAGGTAAGGGTCAGCGGCACTCCACGTCAATTGCGCCAGCAAGTGCAGGACGAGCTGTATGCGATTGCGCGCGAAGCGCTGTTCAATGCCTCGCGTTATGCAGGCGCCAGCCGTATTGAACTCGATGTCGTCTACGGCAGCGAATCGGTCGACGTTCGAATTTCCGATAATGGCCGGGGTCTCGACGAAAACATCGCCGCATCGGGGCATCGACCTGGCCATTGGGGGCTGGTTGGCATGCGTGAACGCGCGGCATGTATCGGCGCGACCCTGGAAATCGACAGCAAACCGGGCGAGGGCACAGCCATTACCGTCAGCACGCCGGCGAAAAGAGCCTATTGACGGCCAGCGAACAGCCTTTGCGGCGCGCCTGAAAAGAGCCGATAATAGCGGGCTACGCTATTTTGAGCACTATTCTGGAACATTCCCATGGAAATTAAGGTCAACTTTCTCGATAAGCTTCGTCTAGAGGCGAAATTCGACGATTTCACGGTCATCGCAGACCAGCCAATCCGCTATAAGGGAGATGGCTCGGCGCCCGGCCCATTCGACTATTTCCTGGCTTCGTCGGCCCTGTGCGCCGCATATTTTGTGAAGTTGTATTGCTCAACTCGCAATATTCCAACTGAAAATATCCGCCTCTCGCAGAACAATATTGTCGATCCGGAAAATCGTTACCAGCAAATTTTCAAGATCCAGGTCGAACTGCCGCCCGATATTTCGGCCAAGGATCGCGAAGGCATTTTGCGCTCGATCGACCGCTGCACCGTAAAGAAGGTAGTCCAGACCGGCCCGGAATTCATCATCGAAGAGGTCGAAAACCTGGATGCCGATGCGCAGGCATTGCTGACGCTTGATCCGGCTTCCGGCAAGAATACCTTCATCCCTGGCAAAGACCTGCCGCTGGAGCAGACCATCGCCAATATGTCAGGCTTGCTGGCGAACCTCGGCATCAAGATAGAGATTGCATCCTGGCGCAACATCGTTCCCAACGTGTGGTCGCTGCATATCCGCGACGCGCACTCGCCAATGTGCTTCACCAACGGCAAGGGCTCGACCAAGGAAAGCGCGCTTGCGTCCGCACTGGGCGAGTACATTGAACGTATCAGTTGCAATCACTTTTACGCGGGCGAGTTCTGGGGCGAAGACATCGCCAATGCCGACTTCGTGCATTACCCGAATGAGCGCTGGTTCAAGCCGGGCAAGAAGGACGCGCTGCCACCCGAAATCCTGGACGAATACAGCCGCGAGATTTACAACCCGGAAGGCGAACTGCGCGGCTCGCACCTGTACGACACCAACTCCGGCAACGTCGAACGCGGCATCTGCTCCTTGCCCTTCGTGCGCCAGTCCGACGGTGAAGTTGTGTACTTCCCGACCAACCTGGTTGAAAACCTCTTCGTCAGCAATGGCATGAGTGCCGGCAATACGTTGGCCGAAGCGCAGGTGCAATGCCTGTCGGAGATCTTCGAAAGGGCGGTTAAACGGGAAATCCTGGAAGGTGAAATGGCGTTGCCCGACGTCCCGCAGGAGGTGCTCGCAAAGTATCCCGGCATCCTGGCCGGCATCAAGGGCCTGGAAGAACAAGGCTTCCCGGTGCTGGTGAAAGACGCATCGCTTGGCGGTACCTATCCGGTGATGTGCGTCACTCTGATGAATCCACGCACCGGCGGCGTATTTGCATCGTTCGGCGCACACCCGAGCTTCGAAGTGGCGCTGGAACGCAGCCTGACGGAGCTGCTGCAAGGCCGTAGTTTCGAAGGCCTGAACGATTTGCCGCGTCCTACCTTCGTCAGCAACGCCGTAACCGAGCCAAACAACTTTGTCGAACACTTCATCGATTCGAGCGGTATTGTGTCCTGGCGCTTCTTCAGCGCCAAATCGGACTACGAATTCGTTGAATGGGACTTCTCCGGCCAAGGCGAAAATTCCAACGCCGACGAAGCCGCCACCCTGTTCGGCATCCTCAAAGACCTGGGCAAAGAAGCCTATATGGCGGTCTACGACGAATTGGGCGCCACAGCTTGCCGCATCCTGGTGCCAGGCTACTCCGAAATCTATCCGGTGGAAGACCTGATCTGGGATAACACCAACAAGGCGCTCCAGTTCCGTAACGATATCCTGAACCTGCATCGCCTCGATGACGAGCGCCTCGAAGCTTTGCTCGAACGCCTGGAAAACAGCGAGCTTGACGAATACGGCGACATTGCGACCCTGATTGGTATCGAATTCGACGAGAACACGGTCTGGGGCCAGCTCACCGTGCTCGAACTGAGGCTGCTGATCAACCTGGCGCTCAACGAATACGAGGCCGCGCGCGAACTGGTCGACGCCTTCCTGCAGTACAACGACAACACGCTGGACCGCGGATTGTTCTACCAGGCCCTGAGCGCCGTACTCGAAGTGCTGCTGGACGAGGAAATGGAACTGGACGACTACGTGGTCAATTTCCGCCGCATGTTTGGCGACGAAAAGATGGACGCGGTGATCGGCTCGGTCGACGGCAGCGTACGCTTCTATGGCCTGACCCCAACCAGCATGAAGCTGGAAGGGCTCGACCGTCACCAGCGCAAGATCGACAGCTACCGGAAGCTGCACGCAGCGCGTGCCAAAGCCGCCCCCAAGTCGAATTAAGCGCGCCCGGGCAGGCATCCCAGGCTGTTAAGCGTGCAGGCGAGGGCGGTTTCCAGGGGAGTATTCGGTTCGGTGCCAAGCACGTTCCGAAGCCGCTGGTTTTCCATCCGGACTGCACGCTGCCACAGATAGCGCATCTCCATCATTTCGCGCAAGGTCTCGTTGAACGGCGCGGCGAGACGGATAAGCCACCATGGAAACGCCTTCAGTTTCGGCTTTTTGCCCCCATGCGATTCGACGATACGCTGGATGGCACGGCCAATTTCGGCACCGTCCCGATCCCAATAGCCGGCCATATGGTAAGTCGCGAAGGGCAGCAATTGATCGCGTATATCCAGCAGTGCAATCATGGTGGCTGCCACATCGGGCAAATAGGCAAATTGATGGCCAACGCCTGATGCACTTGGCAGCCTGATTTCCGCCGGCACTTCGCCGGGCCGGATCATGCCTTGTGAAAGCCAATTATTACGCGCGCCCGGCCCGAAAAAGTCGCCAGCGCGAACCACGATGACGCGCACATTCCCACGTTCGCTGGCTTCTTGCAGGCGCTTCTCCATCTGGACGCGGATTTTGCCTTTACGCGTAAGAGGGCGCTGCACCGAATGTTCGTGGAGCAGGGGAAAAGCATCGGGGCCGTAGTTATAGACCGTTCCGGGCAGGACTATGGTCGAACCTTGCGCTGCCGCCGCAGCGATGGTGTTGTCAATCATCGGCAAAACCTGCTGTCCCCATCCACGGTAGCCCGGTGGATTGACGGCATGGACGATCACGGAACAACCTTCAGACGCCCTGCCCACATCTTGTGCATTCATCGCATCGCCTTCGATCCACTCGACACCTTCAGCGATGCGTCTGGCCACGCCAAGGCCGCGTTTCATCGCACGGACGTTCCAGCCTTGTGTCACCAGCTGACGAAGCATTTCTCCACCGATCCCGCCGCTCGCACCGAGGACCAATACCGTTTTCGCATCCATCTTTGACTCCGTAAAGTTGACTATGAGGCAAATTATCGCCAAACTTGGGTCAAACGAAAATTCCCTAAACACATACATCCGCTATACATATTTGTATGCCTACGTCGATTCCCTGGGACCTGTACCGGACCTTTTTAAGCGTTCTGAACGCACAATCGCTGTCAGGAGCCGCGCGAAGTCTCGGCTTGACCCAGCCGACCGTCGGACGCCACATATCCGAGCTTGAATCCAGCCTTGGACTGGCCCTGTTTACTCGCTCGCAGACCGGACTTCAGCCCACGGATGCTGCCTTGGACCTGCGGTCCCAGCTCGAAGAAATGCAGCATGCCGCGGCATCGATTGAACGCAGCGCCCATGGCCACAACCGTGTTCGGGGCGCCGTCCGGATTTCAGCAAGCGAAGTCGTAGGCGTGGAAGTCCTGCCGCCGATCCTTGCGCCGCTCCGGGCTAAATACCCGGAACTGGTCATCGAGCTAGTTTTGAGCGACGCAGTACAGGATTTGCTTGGCAGAGAGGTAGACATGGCCGTGCGAATGACACAGCCGCAACAGGATCTTTTGCTGGCCCAGCGCGTTGGAGAAGTCGCGCTCGGATTCTATGCACACAAAGACTATCTGGCAGCGCGAGGCGAGCCGAAAAAGCTGGCCGACCTGGCGGGCCATAGCCTGGTCGGATTCGATCTGGAGACGCCGTTCTTAAGAGCGGCCGGCGCCAAGTTGGGCGGATGGAAGCGAGAAGGTTTCGCTTACCGGTGCGACAGCAATCTGGCGCAGATGGCGTTGGTCCGTGCCGGCGCAGGTATCGGCGGCTACCAGGTTGGCCTCGCAGCACGCGACCTGAACCTGGTGCGCGTCCTTGAAAAAGAAATGCACATGACGATGACGACTTGGGTGACCATGCATTCGGATCTACGGCATAGTGCGCGTTGCAAAACGGTTTTTGATGTCCTGGTCGGTGGCTTGAAGGCCTTCTGGGGATAATGCATAACTTCGCATAATCTATATTATGTCAAATGCCATAATCACAGTATGACCGACACCACGGCGTGTTTTGAGACCACCTGCTCGCGATCGTCCCACATCAGCCAATTTGGAGCCATCGTGTTTCTTCGTCCGCAGGTGGTTTCGTTCTAGTGCCAATTCAGCTTGGACTCAACACGAAGTGCACGTCCTTATCGCGCTCCCAATTTCCGACGCTGCGTCTGAAGGGAAATTCGAGCACTTCCAAGCGATGATGCCATCCGGCCTGATTAGAACTGCGCCCTCGTTTCCCACACCGAATCGACGGCTGAATTGCGCATCGGGCGGAAATTCTACATTCACATTCACCTGGATCGCATTGAACGGCACCGACAGCCGTGTTGCGACTTCGTTCCCGATCTCTATCCAACGAGAGTCCTCGGTAATCAGCACCAGGTCATGCGCAATCAGATCTAGCGTCGACACGCGCTGTCCTCCCTTCAGCACCCATAGATGAGGGACGCGTGTCCCCGGCTCGCCTGCCCATTCTTCCGGACTCGCTGCCGGCGGGAGACTCCGTCCCGTGCCAACCACAGCAGATGACAGGTGCAACTGTCCGAGCTCCAACGCCTCATTTCCATACAAGACTTCACCCTCCAGCGCGTGGCCAACCCATGGGGCATAATCGGGACGTGCGAAGGTTTGCTGGTGTCGTAGCCAGCCGATCGGTTGTCGTTCTTCGTTGTAGCTGTCCAGTAAGTGCGGAGCCGAAACCCCTTTTAGTACCCATTCGAGTTTCCATGCAAGGTTCCACGCATCGTCGATGCCGGTGTTCGCGCCAAAGCCGCCGCGGGTTGGCGGTAGCTGGTGCGCCGAGTCGCCGGCCAGGAACACCCTCCCATCGCTATACCGCTCGGCAATGCGCCCTGCCATTTCCCATCGGCCGGTGGTAAGAATTTCGAAGTCCGAACTGTCGCCCAAAGCCTTCCTGACCAAATCCCTGGGAACGGCTTCGATGTACTCTTGGCGATCATCGAACATCAATACCCAGCGTCCGTCGCCATAGGATGTCAGGAATCCACTGAATTCGGGCTGTTCGATATTGAATTGCTGTACGCCTTTTGCAAGAATGGCGTCCGCTGCCGGGCAATGGAAAAGGATGCTCCGCAGCGTACGCAAGTGCCCAACGCCGTGCCGCTGGATACCGAGCGCCTCGCGGATGCTGCTATCAGCGCCATCGGCTGCGATGACGTAATCAGCCAAGAGGTGGTAGACCTTACCGCTGGCACGTTCACGCACGTCGACGCAAACTCCATCGGCACGTTGTTCGAAGCTGAGTACTTCTACACCCAGGCGCAAGTCGGCTCCGCGTGCTGCTGCCTCCATGCGCAGGATTGGTTCAAGCTTGTCCTGGGCGATGGCCGCACCTGTGACTGGCGAAGCCATGACGGTGTGCTGAGCTTCCTGTCCCGGAGTCCAATCCGATTCGCCGTACCAGTCACCAGCCAGGCTTGTCGCGCGTACGCGCCGCAAACGGCTCCCTGCTGAAACTTGGGGAATCTGGTCGGCGATGCCGACGGCGCGATAAAACTCGAGCGTGCGTTCGGTAAAGCCCATTGCCCGAGGAGGTGGTGAACTGCCTGTATGCTTTTCGATCACAACAGGCTTGTGCCTCGCCAAGCGAGAAACAGTGCTGCAGACAGCCCCACCAGACTGCCGCCAACAATTACAACGGAGGTACGCTCAAAACCAGGATTTTTTGACATGATTCGTCCTTGAAAGATGCCGGGGCACGGCGAAGGACGAAACGAAGCTTCTCGGAGCGCGGAAATATCTTGATGAGGCGCCTATACCCAACGAGAAGGCGACGTACGTCCGCCTCTCGTCGTGGTCCACGGCCCTTTTGGGCTGGATTTTAGCTCGGGTGAAGATTTGAGCTGACCGGGGCTTACCAAACCGGTCCACCATTTTCGACACCGGGAGGATAATCCGAAGACATCTACCACGCAAGGTGGATATATACGGCCCGTTTTGAGCGAGCCGTTCCGGGGCCATGCGGGCCGTCAGATGATCAATATGCAGCCCTCGAGCGCAAAACCGTCATCCCATCCCTGTTCTTCGCCGCCATGGAAACCGCCGGCACATAGCGCATGAAATCGTAGCGCGGCAATGCTGGCGTCGATACGGTTCCGGACAGGGCGAACACCGGGACGAACATGTCCTGCACTTCGCGCGGCGGCAATGCGTAGAAGCCGATCTGGCAGTCGTGGAACTGGACCGATGCCTCGCCGGCGCGCAGCTGTGCAAAGCTTTCATCGCGCATCAGGATGTCCATCAGGTGGTCGGGCGAAATGGTCGTCGCTTCGCCAGCGACGTCGACTTCGCGCCAGAAGCGCAGCATTTCCTCGACGCTACCGCCCTCGCCGACCGACACCTGGATCTTGGCGCCTGGTCCAAAGAATGGCAGCCCGGCTTCCTTGAAACGCATGTTCACCTGGCGGGCAATCGGAAACACGGTGTCTTCCTTGTCGCCGGCCTTGCGGAAGCAATATTCCAGGTCGGTGACCGAATGCACGGCCGCGGACGTGTGCATCAGGTCCATTTCCCGAAGTTTTCTCATGGCGAGATCAACGGCTTCTTTTTCGTCCGGCAGCCTGGGTTGATATTCCGCTTCGCTTTTCTGGCCTGGGCGTGCGCTGTAACGCACCGAGCCCGTGGCCACAAAATATTCCAGCGAAGACTGCTCGTCGCGTGCGATCATTCGCGCGCCCATATCCTGCGGGCGGGCTTTGACGCCGAACCGTTCGGCGCATTTGCTGGCGAGGTCCATCGCAGCGCCGTCGATACGGCGCGGCCGCATCAGGCAAACCGATTGTTGCGCCGGCATTTTAGGAAAAGTAAACAATTCGTAGTTCATGAGAATCTCCTAGCAAGCGCCGCGCAGATAGTAATGGATGGTTGGAACAGCGGGATCGGGCGAAACGAAGCCCTTGCCATGCCAGTGGTCCTCGTAAGTATTGGTGCCAGCGGCATCGGCGCGCAGGTAGGCCCAGCGGCAGTCGGAGCCTTCGGTCTCCTGGGCGGCAGCGATCCAGGCGTCGCGTACGCGCCAGCCGTTGTTCAGGTGGTCGGCGAAATAGCGCCCGCGATTGGTTTCATCGTGGCACACGGTGTCGAATCCCAGCATGTAGTGCAGGCCGGTGAACGAAGGTCCCCAACGGTCAAACACGCCTTCGCGCTGCAAGACCTGGCAGGCATGGAACGCGATCCACTCAAGGTCGATATCGCCCAGGCGCACTTCACCCGGCGTGGCCTGGCCGCTGTCGATGGTGGTGCCGAAGATCGGTCCCTGCGGATTGCCGTGCCCAGCGAAAAACGCGATGTCGACGTTGTCGGCCCACGCGCTATCGCCGCCGGACATCGGGCTGCCAGCGCCCTGCTGCTCAAAATCCCTGTCCCACGCCAGGTTGTCGCCCCAGGCGAACTGACGAACTGCGTGGAGCGTGTTGTAGAAGCCTTCGGCAGCGGCTCTCGTATTCGAGACGTCTGCCGCACGCCCGTTGTACTTCATGACCCATTCAATGCCCATTCCCATGATGTATCTCCGTAATTGATTCAAGACGCCCCACCTGTACTGTCCGGTGGGATGTCCTGAACTTTACGGATGTCGCTGGTTCCGGGGATCCGTGCTGGTACCTAACTTTGGGAACTGCCAGCACCTAAAATACGCTCGCGCTGCCCTTCCCTTTAAGGGACAAAGAAGGTAACGCTATATTGGAAGGACTTGACTTGGTCGCCAACTTTCACATTGCTGATCTGCACATTGAACTTGGTGTCAGCCGGCGAGCGCGACCACTCGCTGGCATCGGCAGTCAATTTCCAACTCATGGTGTTGTCGCCATAACCGTTCGGCAATTGACCGACACTGCCAACGGAAAGCACTTTGCCCTGGTCATTGCTCATTGCCACGCTTGCGCCACTGAAGTCTGCGCCTGGCAAGGAGAAACTCCATGGATGGCTCGGGTCCGCCACTTTGGAAGTCCATGGGACATAGCCGCGTGCCGGCCAGGCTACTCCTGTTTCCGCTACGCTCGCCGGTGCCGCCACGGTTCCGCCAAACACCCACAAAACATTGGCCCGGGTTGTGTCGCCGGTACCAACTTCACCCAGGCGCGAATAGAGCACCCAGCGGCGGTGCCCCAGGCTGGTGGTGCCGGAATCGGCGATGTATGCGCGTACCGCATTCGGTCCGGCGTTGCCAAGGGCTAAGTTCGAACTGCCCGCTGCAGTTGCGCCATCAGCCGTGTAGCAAGTCCACGAAGTTGGCGGCGAGTGGCTTAACTGGGAATTTGCGTCCATCATCAGCGCAGCTTGCTGCGCCATGGCGGAATGCGTGAGATTCAGGGAAATATTCCCTGGCAAGCCGGCCAGTACGCGGAAACTGTTCACGGTATTGACGACGGCTGCCTTGTATTCAGCGGAGGTGGTGCCGGCCACACAGCCTTGAGTGGAGCCTGTCCATTGCATCGGAACCGAAAATGCGGGCAACATCGTGCCGTTGTAAAAGGCGGCCACTTCCGCCCTGCTGTTTGTGTTGATCGCCGCCATTCCGCCCGTTGATGGCGTGGTCGGCGTCGTGGGCGTTGTAGGCGTTGTAGGTGTAGTCGGCGTCGTGGGGGTCGTGGGAGTCGTGGGCGTAGTAGGCAGTGATTGTTCAGGCGTTTTCGATGCTTCGGAACCACCTCCACCGCACCCTGCCGCTAATGCAGTTAATGCCGCCAGCAGAATTCGCGCCACAGGAATCGTCGTTGTCAGTTTAATCATAAATCTCTACTTATTGCCGAGTGAAACATTATTCGAGGCAGCATTATCACTTGGCCGCGTCAAATGCCGCGCCTGATTGACTTTTATGATGAATCTGACAGAGCAGGACTTCGCATTTACTTGGAACAACTGATCGGTAGTATAGTTTCACCCCGGAATGCCAACTTGCCCAAAAAACTACAGATGTCCGATACCCTGATCAAGATTAATCGCTGGCCCGTTGTCGGGCCGATTGTGCGCGCCATCGGCCTGCCGAACCCGACCGAGTTGCAGCGTTCTACGGACCCTTATGTCGCCCATCCCTTCGAGTCAAAGTCATTCATGCTTGCGACTACGGAGGGCTGTTACGCGTCCGTTCCCCTTTCCTCGGTACTTGAGGTCGCTGGCGCCAGGGAGGCAACGGACTCTATCGATATTTTTGTGATGGACGCCACCGGCTGCAGGAAAGTCGCCGACCTGCGTGCCGTATATTCGGCTTTCCATCGGCATATAAGTCGCATCGCGCGCAACGGTCGCGTTCTTCTCATCGCGCCCCCGCTTGCTGCAACAGCAGATCCCGTCGCGGCTGCCGTAGTGCGCGGGCTGGAAGGATTCATCCGCTCGTTGGCCAAGGAACTTGGCCGCCGTGGTGTAACGGCGAACCTGGCCAGCGTGCCGCCGCAGGCTTTGGCCCGTATTGACGGCGTCGTCCGCTTTTTCTGTGGCCCGCAATGTGCCTACGTTTCCGGCCAGGTTGTGCACGTGACGGATGCCGCCAGCGCTCCGGGCACCCTGCCCTCGACTGCCGCTTTGGCCGGTAAAGTCGCCCTGGTGACTGGTGCCGCACGTGGCATTGGCCTCGCAACAGCAGAACGCCTGGCGCAGGAAGGCGCCAAAGTGGTGGCTGTTGACATTCCTGCTTCCGCTGAAGAACTAAAAGGCGTTGCGAGCCGGTTGGGGGCCATCCCGCTGGCGCTCGATATCGCAGCATCTGAAACTACTGCGATCCTTGGCGGATTCATTCGGGAGAACTTCGGCGGTGTCGACATCGTCGTGCACAACGCCGGTATCACGCGTGATCGCACTTTGGCGAAAATGGAAGTACGCCAATGGGACCAGGTGCTGGACATCAACCTGTCGGCCATTACGGCAATCGACAAGCTATTGCAGGACGAATCCCTGCTGCGTGAGCATGGGCGCGTAGTCTGCATGTCCTCGATCAGTGGCATCGCGGGCAATTTTGGCCAGACGAATTACGCCACTTCGAAAGCCGCCCTGATTGGCTACGTCGCGGCACAAGCACAGGTGCATGCGCGGCGCGGGATCACTTTCAATGCCGTTGCGCCGGGTTTCATCGAAACGCCAATGACACAAAAAGTCCCCTTCCTGACACGTGAGATAGGCAGGCGCCTCAATTCCTTGTCCCAAGGTGGAAAACCCCGCGATGTCGCGGAGCTGGTGACTTTCCTTTGCACTCCTGGCGCTTGCGGTATCAGCGGGCAAACGATCCGGGTATGCGGACAAGGACTGATGGGTGCTTGAACTATTCATTTGAAAGGTGACGCGCGCTACCAACATCGAAAACAATTTTTCGATGTTGCCGTGTGAAAACTAGTCAAAGCTGTGTAAGATCGTCATTGCCATACAGAAATTAGCATTTTCCTGGTGACGCCCCACCTCCGCGCACCGCTCGCCTCGACTGGCGACCCAATCCCACAGCCCTGAATCCTGCTGTCCGAGTCTGGCTCCGTTTAAGCAAACGCGATGGCCCGATCCGTCTCATTTCAACGTTTGAGGTAGCGTTATGAACAGGATTTTCCGAGTGGTGTGGAATGCCAGCATGGGCATGTGGCAGGTGCGTTCCGAACTGGGCGGCGCCCATGGCAAAGCACGGAGTGCGCGTGCCACGCGTCGCGCGCTGGCTGCAGCCAGCCTGTCGCTGGTTGGCGGCGCGGCATTGGCGGCGGACTTGCCGACCGGCGGCGCAGTGGTCGCAGGCCAGGGCCAGATCAGCCAGCAAGGGAGCTCGATGACGATCAGCCAGGGCAGCGCCAGGATGGCGATCGACTGGAAATCGTTCTCGATCGGCAAAGGGAATACTGTCAATTTTGTACAGCCCTCCTCCGCTTCCGTCGCCTTGAATCGTGTTACCGGCAGCGATGTATCGCAGATCCAGGGCGCACTGAAGGCGAACGGCCAGGTCTTCCTGCTGAATCCAAACGGTGTGCTGTTCTCGCCGACGGCGCAAGTGAATGTCGGCGGCCTGCTGGCCTCGACCCTGAACATGAGCAACCAGGACTTCATGTCCGGTAACTACACGCTGCAAGGCGCCAGCGCTAACGCGGTCATCAACCAGGGCAACATCAAGGCTTTCAACGGCGGCACGGTGGCGCTCGTTGCTGCGCGCGTCAGCAATGCCGGTGAGATCTCGGCGGAGCGCGGCAATGTCCTGCTGGGCGCCGGCAGTGACGTGCTGCTGGACCTGGGCGGCCCGATCAAACTGCAAATCCACAAAGGCGCGATCGACGCGCTGATCGAAAACGGGGGCGCCATCCGTGCCGACGGCGGCAACGTGCTGATGACTGCAAAAGCGGCCGGCGACCTGATCAGCACCGTAATCAACAACGACGGCCTGGTCCAGGCGCGCACGCTGGCTACCGGCGAGCAAGGCCAGATCCTGTTGCTGGGCGATATGGAAAACGGCCGCATCGATATCGCAGGCAAGCTCGACGCCAGCGCACCGGAAGGCGGCAACGGCGGCTTCATCGAGACTTCCGCAGCGCACGTGGCGACGGCGCGCGCCGTGCAGATCGACGCCAGTGCCGCGCGTGGCCAGGGCGGCCACTGGCTGATCGACCCGTACAACTACACCATCGACGCCAGCGCAGCCACCAATATCGTCAACGCGCTGAATGTCGGAACCAGCGTTACCGTCACTACCCAATCCAATCTCTCGGGCTACGGCAGCACGGGTTCCGGCAGCGGCGACATCACCGTTGCCAGCGCAATCAGCAAAACCCTCGGCGGCGATGCCACGCTGACCCTGCGCGCTGACCGCAATATCGTGGTGAACAGCGATATCAGCTCGACCTCGGGCAAGCTTGGCCTGACCTTGAGTGCCGCCAACGCTGCCAATGCCACACTGGGCGGTGTGGACATCAACGCCAATATTGCTACCAATGGCGGCAACATCATGGTCGGCAGCAGCACTGGTACCCAGGCAAATGGCTTTGGCTACGCCCTCAACTCCAGCTCCGGTAGCGCTGCTGTCGTGGTGGAGCGCGCCAAGACCATCCAGTCTGGCGGCGGCAATATCGTCATCAACGGCAAGTCCCTGGTTGGCTCCAACAACGGCAGCTATTCGGGCGTGACCGGCGGTGTCTACATCATGTCGAACGCCACCATCAACTCCGGCAGCGGCAACCTGTTCATCACAGGCGTCAGCACCGCTGGCAACAAGACTTTTGGTGTCGCCTTCGAAGGCAACTCCAACACTGTCACTACGATCGGCAATTCAGCTGGCGGCGGCATGCTGCTGAACGCCGTCAACACGACTCCGGGCAATACCCAGGCTGTGCTCGACCAGGGCGCAATCGGCATGGTCTCTTACGGCAATCGCGCACGGGTAGCTTTCCAGGGTGCTTCGGTCGCCAGCTGGCTGGTGTTCGTCAACGGCGCACCGCAGCTTTCCGCGTACACCCAGTCGCCGCAGTTGTCGAGCTGCGCCACGCCTTATCCAAACTGTGGCACGCTGGTGATTCCCGGTTCCAACAACAGCTATCTCTACGCGACGTACCAGGCTGTCAGCATGTCCACCCAGCCGATCTACGTGATCCAGAATGCTGCGGGCAGCAAGACCTATGACGGCAATAATATCGCCACCGGCCTCTCGTTCACTACCATGGGCGGTCCAGGCGGATTCTCGGTTTCCGCACTCACGCCTTCCGTGGCATACACGACCAGCAGCAAGAACGCCGGCTATTACGCCAGCCTGAACGCCGATGCGGCCAACCCAACCAGCTACACCAGCGGTGGAACTACTTATGCCGTGGGCTATTTCAACACCGGCAGCTATACCATTACGCCAAAAGACCTGACCCCGACCGCTTCCAGCAAGGTTTACGACGGGACGACGGCTGCAGCGGTTTCCGCCAGCGGCATCGTGGCTGGCGATGCTGTCAGCCTGAACGGCACGGGCGCCTTTGGCAGCAAGAATGTTGGCAACTACACTGTCGACATCAGCAATATCACGCTAAGTGGTGCGGACGCGGGCAATTACACGCTTGCAAATACCTCGGCAAGTGCCTCCGCAAGCATCACTCCGCGCGCAGTCACTGTTACTGCAACCAAGACTTACGATGGCAACACCGACATGGGCGGTTATGTTTCGTTGGGCAATCTCGTGTCCGGCGAAAGCCTGAACTACACCGGCGCGACTGCCAACAGCGCCAACGTCACCGGCGCCAGCTACCTGAACGCGATCACGCTGACGAATGGCAGCAATGGCCTGGCATCAAACTACTCCGTGCCAGGGCTGGCATCGGCCAGTGCGTCAAATATCGCATCCGTCGCGGCCAAAGCCCTGACCCTGACTGGCCTTGCAGCGGCTGACAAGACCTACGACGGCAGTACTTCGGCAACGCTGAACGGCGGCGTCCTGAATGGCCTGGTCGGAGCGGAAACCATCAACTTCGCGGGCCTGTCGGGTGTGTTCGCAGACAAGAACGTCGGTGCCGCGAAATCGGTGGCGGTCAGCGGGCTGATCCTGTCTGACGGCACCGGCCTGGCTTCCAACTACAGCATCGTCAATCCTTCTGGTGTAACAGGTTCGATCACCCCGCGCGCGACAACGGTGTCTGGCATTACTTCGGCCGGCAAGACTTATGACGGCACGACCGCTGCGGCGCTCGATACCAGCAACGCAGTATTCTCCAACCTCGTTGGCGGCGAGTCGATCAACCTGGCAGCAACTGGTGCGTTCTCCGACGCGAATGCTGGCACCGGCAAAACGGTCGGCATTACCAGCAGCTATGGTGGCGACTACGCTAGCAACTATGCCATCACCGGCCAGGCCAGCACCACTGCGTCGATCGCGCGCAAGGATGTGGCGATTGTAGGAATGTCCGCAGGAGACAAGACTTACGACGGGACGGTTGGCGCAACCCTGGCGGGCGGCTCAATCAGCGGCCTGGTTGGATCAGAGACTCTTGTCTTCTCAGGCCAGACCGGCGCCTTTGCGGATCGCAATGCGGGCATCAATAAGGCGGTTTCGGTATCAGGCATTGTGCTGGCTGACGGCACCGGGCTCGCGTCCAACTATCAGTTGACCATGCCGACCGGTGTTACCGCGTCGATTACGCCTCGCGCCACCACGGTATCGGGCATCACGGCTGCGGGCAAGACCTATGACGGAACGACCGCCGCCCAGCTCGATACCAGCAACGCCGCCTTCTCGAACCTGGTTAGCGGCGAATCGATCAGCTTGTCGGCGAAAGGCGCCTTCGCTGATGCGAACGCAGGCAGCGGCAAGACCGTGAACATCACCGGCAGCTACGGCGGCGAGTATGCCGGCAACTACACCATCACTGGCCAGGCCAATACCACCGCCTCCATTGCCCGCAAGACTTTGACGATTGTCGGCATGACCGCGGCTGACAAGACTTATGACGGCACGACCAGCGCCACCCTGCTTGGCGGTTCCCTGAGCGGATTGGTCGGTTCGGAGACTTTGAGTTTCTCCGGCCAGGCCGGCGCCTTTGTTGACCGCAACGCCGGCAGCAACAAGGCAGTTTCCGTCAACGGGATCGCGCTGGCTGACGGCACCGGGCTTGCTTCGAACTATCAGTTGACCATGCCGAGCGGTATCACGGCTTCGATCTTCCCGAAAGCACTGACTGTGGGCGACCTGCTTGCTGCGGACAAAGTTGAGGACGGCAGCACTGCCGCTGTACTCACCTCCAGCGGCTCGCTCGCCGGCGTGGTGGCTGGCGATGACGTACACGTCGACAGCAGCACCGCCACCGCGCAGTTCGCGCAATCCACACCAGGAACGGCGGTCGGCGTCAATGTGGGCGGCCTCGCGCTTACTGGCAGCGATGCCGGCAACTACAGCTTCTCAGGTAATGGGGCGACGACGGCCGCCATTACCGCTGCACCGGCGCCAACGCCTGTATCGACCCCGGCGCCAGTGCCAGTTCCGGAGCCGACCGTTGTTCCAGAACCTGAGCCGGAACCAGCACCGGCGCCTGTCACGGTACCTGTACTGCCTGTTGAACCAGTGCAGGTGCCGGTGCCGGTCCCAGTGCCGGAACCAGAGCCAATGCCTGTCCCAGTTCCAGCGCCGACGCCAGCCCCAGTTCCAACCCCAGCGCCAGCCCCAGCGCCAGCCCCAGTTCCAACCCCAGCGCCAGCGCCTACCCCAACGCCGGCTCCAATTCCGACCCCAACGCCGGTACCAACGCCTGAGGCTCCGGCAGCAGCGCCTGCTCCCGTCGTAATACCAGCGTCGGTTAGCGTTCCCGCAACCGAACCGGCTTCGGCTGTGCCGGCAACGCCGGCACCAGTTGCGATCCCCGAACCTGCGCCGGTTGTAACACCCGTCCCTGAACCAGTCGCCACGATCGTGCCGCCGCAGGCACCGGCAGCAACCCCAGCACCAGCACCTGAGCCGGTACCGGTAGCCACCGCGCAGCCACCAGCAACGCCTGATGCAAGGACCGCTATCGCTGCCCAGGCTGCAAGCCCTGTCATCATGGGCGGTGCAACGCCTACCCTGCCTTCGCTGAGCGTCGGTGGTTTGAACTACACCGATGTAAGCGACTCCAGCGGAGTGCAATCGGGCTCGAGCAACCGCGACAACATGCCGGCAACACAAAGCCTCACCGCTGGCCGTGACGTCAAGTTCCTGAGCGTGTTTGTGGTTTCCGGCGGTATCCAGATGCCTTCGGCCGCAGCAACCAACCAAGGAAATACCACCAACGACCAAAAGTAACGATAGAATGGTGTTGCCAATCAGACAGCGTTGAAAGCCGACATGAGACCAGCTAACACCATTCTGACCATCGCCATCTTTTACGCCTTCTCCGAGGCAGCCCTTGCGCAGCAAGGCGCACAATCCTTACAGGAAAACGGGCAGCGGGAATTGCGGGAACCAGTTCCCGCCCCGCCCCTTCCTTTACCGCCACCGCCGCCTCCCGCCACGGTCCCACCCGGCGGTTTGACAGTGACGCTGAAACAAGTGACTGTCACCGGCAATACCCTGATCCCACAGGATGAACTCCTGCGCGAACTGGGGCCCGTGGTTGGCAAGACATTCGACTTCGCAGGCTTGAGCGCCCTGGCCGATAAACTTTCGGCTTACTATCGGGCAGCCGGTTATCCTTTTGCGCGCGCATACCTGCCGCAACAGGACCTGCAGCAAGGCGCGCTGCGCATCGAAGTGCTGGAAGGCCGCTATGGCACTGTCACCACCAATGGCGACCCGTCACTGAGTCCGGCAGCCCAGCGCTTCCTGTCGCCTCTCAAACCGGGCAGCGTCATAGAAAGCCACGAACTCGAACGCGTCACCCTGATCCTCGATGACCAGCCTGGCGTGCGCAGTACTCCTGTAGTCCGCCCGGGCAAAGAGGTCGGCACCGGCGACCTGGCCATTGGGGTCCAGCGCGATCATCGCTATGCCGGCGAAATCGGCATCGACAACAACGGCACGCGCTACACCGGCCGTACGCGCGCCCATGCCAGCCTCGATGTGGACAGCCCCTTCACCCTCGGCGACCAGGTTTCACTGCAAGGCATGTATACCAACGAGCAAATGTGGTTCGGCTCGGCTGCTTACGCATTGCCACTGGGCGCCACCGGACTGCGCGGCCGCATCGGCTACAGTCGTTCCTACTATGCGCTTGCAGACAGCTTCGCCGCCCTGAATGCGACTGGCACGGCAAATGTCAGCAGTGCGGGCCTGAGCTACCCGCTGGTGCGCTCGCAGCGCCGCAATATCACTTTGTCCGCAACGCTCGAGCACAAGCGCCTGCGCGACCAGCAAGGCGCCACCGACAGCAGCAGCGACAAATCCAGCAACAGCGTGCCAATCGCCGTCAATTTCGACGTGCGCGACAACCTGCTGCGAGGCGGCGTCACTTACGGCGCCGTCTCATGGACCCCGGGCCGCTTGAGTCTTGATGGCACCCAGCTGGAAACCGATGCGGCGACTGCTCGCAGCGCAGGCCACTTCTCAAAGCTGAACCTCGATCTCGCGCGCATCCAGTCGGTCGCGGAACACTTGGATGTCTACGGCAGGGTTTCTGCGCAATGGGCTAGCAAAAACCTGGACTCGTCGCAGAAATTCGGGCTTGGCGGGCGTAACGGTGTGCGTGCCTATCCCGGCGGTGAAGGCTACGGCGATGCGGGTGCCCTGCTGCAGCTGGAACTGCGCTACGCCACCGGGGCATGGATGCCCTACGTGTTTTACGATATGGGCCGCATCACCGCCAACCGCGAGCCATGGACCACCGACAGCAATCATCGAACACTGGCTGGCGCCGGCCTCGGGCTGCGCTACGACAATCGCGCCTTTAACGCCACACTGATCGCCGCCTGGCGCACCCGCGGCGGCATGCCGCGTTCCGAGCCTCATGATAGCCAGCCTATGGCATGGCTTAACGTCGGATACCGTTTCTGATTGTGCGCGCCGTCCGGCGCGGCCTGGTGCTACCCTGCCTGTGCCTTCAGCCAGCACACAGGGTGCGCCATGCATTCCGCTAGTATCGCGCCATTCCATAAGCAGCAGCCAAGAACCGTCTTCATTATCGACGACAACGCGATGATGCGATCGATGCTGCGCCTTGGCGCGAATGAAGCTGAACTTGCCGTATTGGGCGAAGCCGGGACGGCCCAGGCCGGGCTTTCGGCCTGCACGCAACTGGCGCCCGATATTGTGCTGCTCGACATCGGGCTGCCAGACGGTGACGGACTCGAACTGCTGTCCCAGCTCAAGGCCCAATCGCCGGACGTCTTTGTCATCGTGGTGTCGGGGCATAACGACCAGTCTGTAGTCCAGTCGGCAGTTTCTCGCGGCGCCAAGGGATTCATCGTCAAGCCATTCAGCATCGGCTCGATTACCGATTCACTGGTGGCGGCCAAGCGGAGGCTGGCAGCACGGCAGTGAGCCACGCCTCATCTGTATTAACTTGCAATTGAATGTCGGAAATCTTTACATTTCTTCAAGCGCGATGCCCAGTCGACACACTAAGTGACTGATAGTAAAGCGGCTTCTTTGCCGGGCCCGTTTATTGCTAAACAATTTCCCGTTGTATTCATTCACTGAGCAATATTCTCGGGAGGAATTCACGTGCGACAAATCATTGCGAAAAGGCTTTTCGGCGTAGCACTTGCGCTTGCCGCCATCAGCGGCGCCGCGCACGCAACACCAAGCGGCACCATCACCCCCTTGATCACGTCGGGAGCCCTGCCCGATACGCCTGCGGCCCACGTGGATCCCAATATCGCTGCATCTCGCTTCTCAGGCGTCGTTTCCATCAATATCCGGTATGACGGTCTGAGCTATATCTGCTCCGGCGCCCTGGTCGGCAAACGCCAGGTGGTCTCGGCCGGACATTGCGTGGATACCAATGGCAAAGGCAGCCTGATCGACCTCAACAAGCCTGGCAACGATGTGCGCGTCGTCTTCAACGCTTCCGCAACGCCGGGCGACCCGGGCCGCGCTGTCGTCACTGCCAGCAAGGTCCAGATGAATCCGAACTATGCCGGCTTCGGCAACTGCCCGGCGGGCGTGCCGGGCTTCTGCGTGAATGATGACCTGGCCGTGATCACGCTGGGCCAGGATGCTCCGGCCTCAGCCAAGATCTACAAAGTGGCGGGACAGCAGTTGCAGGCAAATACCCGCATCATCATGGCTGGCTACGGAACCTCCGGCGACGGCATCAACGGTTATACGATCAGTCCCGACTTCCGCGTCAAGCGCACAGGCGAAAACATTGTCGACCTTTTCGATGGCAATGACGAGCAAGGTTTCAATGGCCCGAATGAAGTCTGGTACGCGGACTTCGACGGCAACGGCCACGATACGTTCTGCGAATGGAACCTGGCATGCTCGGCGAAACTGCCTAATGACCGCGAATCAGGCATCGGCGGCGGCGATTCGGGCGGTCCATCCTTTATCGAGCAATCCGGCGAGTTGATGCTGATTGCGACGAACACCTTCGGCGGCACGCCGGACGGCCTGGCCGGAGGTGCTTTCGGCACCTACTTCGGTGGCATCGTCCTGCATAGCTACCTGGATTACCTGATCAGGGCTACTGACGGCGCGCTCCAGGTGGTACCGGAGCCAGCGAGCATGCTGGTGTTTGGACTTGGCCTGCTGGCGCTTGCAACTGCGCGCCGCCGAAGCCAGCGGCGTTGACACGATCAAAGGGCGGGCTGCATCGCGTTCTTCAGCGCTGCTGCAGCACGCTCCCTCGACGAGCGCTTCCTCCACCAGATGACAACGCCGGTCACGCTCAGCATCGCAACCACAATGCCCATCGCAGAAATCAGGATGCGCCCGGGCAGCCCCAGGATACGGCCGGAATGCAGAGGAAATTGCGCCTGGACGAAAATGTCGGCCGCCGTCCCTTTCCAGGGTTGGCGGTCGCCAAGCAGGCGACCGTCGATGCCGTCGAAATACAGTACCGCCGGACCTACCCCACCCGCGCCGTGATCGTCGCCTGGATTGAAGAAGCTTATGCCATAGATGCCATAGGCCTGCGAATAGAACACGCTGCCGGCCGGCTCCTTCCACTTGCGACGGTGCGCTTCCTGCGCGGCCTGCTGCAGGACCTTTTCATAGCCTAACTGTGCCAGGATCGGGTTGCGCAAGTCACGCGGTACCCGGGTGTCGAAAGGCGTAGGCGTCACTTCCGACACCGTCATCATTACCGGATAAAAGACTTCGCGGTACAGGTTCAGCGAAAACGCCGTGAACGCCAGGATGAACAGCAGGCCCCACGTCCACAGGCTGAAGGCGCGGTGCAGGTCGAAATTGAGTTTGATGCCGCCGCCGCCCCAGCGCACTTTCCATGCTGGCTTCCAACGCTGCCACCAGCCGCGCGCGGAAGCCGTTCTGGCGCGCACTGGCAACGTGAGGTAAAAACCGACAAAGCTGTCGACCACCCACAGCATCGCGATCACGCCCATCAGCCAGATGCCCCAGCGGTCGATGCCCCACATCTCGGGAATATGCAAGGAGTAATGCAGCCGGTAGAGGAAGGAGACCAGGGTCTCTTTGCTGATTGGCCATACAGCGCCCCATTCGCGCTTGCCAAGCTCAGCGCCGCTGACAGGATCGACGAAGACCTGGTTGAAGCCCGTGGCATCGACGCCAAAGCCCAGGGCTCTCCCCTGCTCTGCATGCAGCGGAATATATGAAACCTTCGCACCGGGATGGCGTTGTTCGACCTGGCGCGCCAGTTCCAGCGACGACTGGGGTGTGCCGGGCGTATGTGCTTCCATTAAATGCGGATTGAGCAAATCATCCAGTTCATGGTCCCAGGAAATCACAGCTCCCGTCAGGCCGCTGACGAACAGGAAGCCTGCCGTAAGCAGCCCAAGGTAGCGATGTATCAGCGTCAAGGTCGCGCGCATGTCAGGCTCGCTCTCAGAAACGATACTTCAGGCTTGCGGAAACGCTGCGCGGAGCTGCGTAGGTAATGGCGCCATAGGCTGCGAACATGCCGAAGTGCTTCTTGTCGAACAGGTTGTTCACGTTGACCTGTGCTGAAAGCTGTTTCGTTATCTCGTAGCGCGCCATCAGGCTGGCCAGCGCGAACGAATTCTGCTCGATCAGTCCATTGGTGCCGGCTGGAGCAGCCGGATCAAGCGTATAGGTGCGGCTTTCCCAGTTCACGCCGCCTCCAACCGTAAGCGCCTCCAGGCGGTAAGTGGTGAAGACGCGCAAAAGCTTGCGTGGATAAACGCTGTTGATGTCGGATCCGGCCGCGTCCTTCGCCTTGAACTGGGAATAACCTGCGGTGGCGTTCCAGCCGCGCGCGAGTTCCCCCGACACCTCAAACTCAAACCCATCGCTTTTGGCGCCGTTTGCAGCGCGGTAGTAGGCTTCCGGCGCCAGCGGACCGTTGCCATCGCGGTCGATCAAGCCCGCTTCCTGGGCAAGTTTGTCCTGCTTGATTTTGAAGACGGCAAGCGACGCCTGCACCCGGCCATCCAGGAACTCGCCTTTTACACCGGTTTCATAGCTCTTGCCAACCACAGGGTCGAGGATATTCCCGACAAGGTCCTTGCGGTTCTGTGGCTGGAAGATGTCCGTGTAACTGGCATACGCCGAAAGGCTGTCGGTGAGGTCATATACCAAGCCGGCATATGGGGTCAGTTGGTGATCGTGCTTCAGCTGGTAGGCAGGACTCCAGGCGCCGACCCCGGTTTTGTCGTAATTGGTGACGCGTGCGCCGACAATTGCCTTCAAGGGATCGGTGATCGAGAAGCGCGCAACGCCGTACACCGCTTCTTGTCTGGTTTGGCTGCTTTCATAGAAGGTCGGCGTGCCCCACTGCGGCTCCGGGTAGGCAGCGCCGTTCCAGGTGTTGAAGTTGCCCACCGGAGGATAGCCGACGCCGTAATCGGCGGCCCGGCTGTCGGCATTGAATTCCTGCTTCGAATGCATATATCCGACCGCCGCTTCGTGCTTGCGGCCGGCGAGTTCAAATGGGCCGCTTCCGTGCAGGCTGAAGTCATCCTGCCTGGTATGGGTAATATAAGAACCAGCGAAGGCGCCTACGCCCAGTCCCGTAACCCGGTCTGGAACGCCCGACAGGTAAAGCAGCGCGGAATCGGCTTTGCGGTCGCCATGACTGAAGCTGGCACGCAGTTTCCAGCCGTTGTCGAAACTGTGCTCGAGATTGGCAAACGTGTTCTCGTATTGGGTGTTCCAGCGCGTCCAGCCGGCCGCCGAAGTCTTGGAGACGTCCCAATTGGTTTTGCTGCCGTCCGTATACCAGTATGGCAGGCCGCCCCACATCGGCCCTTTGGGATCGTTTTCCTGTCGGCTGTAACCGGCCGACAGTACAGTACGAGGCGCCAGGTCTGCCTCCACCGTGCCGTAGAAAGTGTGGCTTTTGCTCTTCAGCAGATCGACCCAACTGTCGGCGCGCTGGTATTCTCCGACCACGCGCGCGCGCACGCTACCGTCGGTATTGAGCCCGCTCGCAACGTCCACCATGCCGCGCCGCTCATTCCAGCGCCCGATGCCCACTTCCGCACTGCCGGTCAGCTCCTTGCTTGTGGCGCGCTTGCGCACCAGGTTGATGGCGGCAGAGGGATTGCCGGCGCCAGTCATCAGCCCGGTGGCACCGCGCACGACTTCGACGCGGTCGTAAATCGCCAGGCTGCCCACGACCTCCCCGGAACTCCAGGGCTGGTCCCAGGTGGTTGGCACGCCGTCGATCTGGAGGTTGTCGATATCGAAGCCGCGCGCGCTAAACCCGGCGCGGTGGGTTTCATACTGGTTGACCGAAATCCCGGTCACATTGTTGACGACGTCGGTAACGGTTTCCAGGGCCTGGTCTTCAATACGCTGCTGGGTCACCACCGAGATTGACTGCGGCGTGTCGCGCAGCGAAATATTCAGTGGCGTGGCAGTGTTGCTTCGCTCGGTGGTGTAAGAATCCGGCTTCTGCGCGGTCACCTGGATTTGCGGCATGACCGCCGCTTCTTCTGCCAACGCCGCCAGCGGAAACGCCAGCCCAAGCAGTGCCACCAACTTCTTCTTATCCATCGTTACCTCAGCTAATTAGACGAGTATTAGCTGGCAACAGGCTGGCTCAAATACGAAAACGCAAATGATAACCATTCTCATCTAAAAGTCAACACTTGCTTATGCAAGTTACTGGATTAGAGTGAAATTGACCCAGATCATGCCGCTGGATTGCGTGAAAGCCTAGACTTTTTCCCATCTATCCATCTCGGAGGCTGCCATGGGGTTCAAGACCGTCGTCGTCCACATCAATAGTTCCGGTTCGACCGAACGCAGGGTACGGCTCGCTTCCCAGATCGTGCGCCTGGCAAAGGGACGCCTGGTGGGAGCGGCCATGAGCGGCATCTCGCGGTTCCTGTATGCCGACCACGCCACCGCAATGGGCGTGAGCCTGGCCGCGCAATGCATTGACGAAGCGCGCGAACACGCCCGCGCCAACCTGCGGCGTTTCGAAGCCCAGTGCCAGATGCTCGACTTGCAGTCCTTCGAATCGCGCCTGCTCGACGACCAGGCCGCCGACGGCCTCGTGCTGCAGTCACGCTACAGCGATCTTGTGGTGCTGGGCCAGGTAAATCCGGACGATCCGGTATCGCCGCTGGAAGAGGAAACGCCGGAATATGTCGCCATGAACAGCGCGCGGCCGGTCCTGGTAGTGCCTTATGCCGGCCATTTCGAAGCGCCTTTCAAGCGTGTGCTGGTCGCCTGGGACGGCAGCATGGAGGCTACCCGCGCCATTACGGCGGCCCTGCCTTTGCTGGAACATGCAGGCAGGGTCACGCTGGCGGTCTTTAACGCCGGCCGCGAACCGGACTGCCACGGCAGCGAACCGGGCGCCGATATGGCGCTGTACCTGGCGCGCCACGGCATCAAGGTCGAGGTCTCCTCGCAGGTGACCAGCATCGACGTTGGCTCGGCCCTGCTTTCCTTTGCCGCGGATACCGATGCCGACCTGCTGGTCATGGGCTGCTATGGCCATAGCCGCTTCCGCGAGATCATGCTCGGCGGGACGTCCCGCACGGTCTTGCAAAGCATGACTCTTCCTGTCCTGATGGCGCATTAGGTCTATACTGGCCTGCATGCCTAATCCATTCGCCAATGTGGCCGCCGCATGGCTGGCGCATCCCCTGGAGATGGCCCGGGCGTGGCAGGAGCTTGCCACGGTCGCCTGGGCTACCGGCATGCCCGCGCCGTTGGCGGAAGCTGCGGAAGGCGACGACCGGTTCAGCGACGATGCTTGGCGCGACAATCCTTTCTTCCATGGGCTGATGCAGCAATACCTCGGCTTCACGCGCACGCTGGAGCGGCAGGTGTACGACACGCCCGGCGTGGAGGAAAGCGAAGCCCATAGCGCAGCCTTCTGGCTGCGCCATTGGTGCAACGCTATCGCCCCAAGCAACTTCGCGTTGACGAATCCCGTGGTGCTGCGCCGCGCGTTTGACAGCGGCGGCGCGAGCCTCAAGCACGGCTTTGAAGAGTGGTTGCGCGACTTGCTTGCAGGGGACCTGCGCATGGTCGATCCGGCACAATTCCGGCTTGGACGCGACCTGGCAGCGACGCCTGGCCGTGTCGTCATGCGCAACCAGATGATGGAGTTGATCCATTACACGCCGGCCTGCAAGGAAGTCCGTTCGATGCCGCTGGTGCTGGTGCCGCCCTGGATCAACAAGTACTACATCCTCGACCTTACCTCCCAACAGAGCATGGTGCGGCACCTTGTTGAACAAGGCTTCGACGTTTTTGCCATGAGCTGGAAAAACCCGCATGCCAATATGCAGGACGTGAGTTTCGAAAATCACCTGTTCGATGGCATCCTCGCTGCAATTGAAGCTGCGCGTACCATCGCGGGTGTGCCGCAGGTTCATGCAGTTGGCTATTGCATCGGCGGAACCGCCCTGTCAGCATTGATGGCGTGGTTGAACCGCCGCCACCGGGCAGCCCGCGACATACCTGTCGCCCACTGGACCCTGTTGGCCACCCTGACCGATTTCTCAAAGCCAGGCGATATTGCCAGCTTCATCAACGACGAGAGCGTGGCGCTGCTTGATGGTCTGATGGCGCGCCAGGGCTTCCTCGACTCGCACCAGATCGGCTGGAGCTTCCGCATGCTGCGCCCGAACACGCAGATCTGGCGCTATGTCGTGCATAAATACCTGCTCGGCGAACCGGCGCCGGCGCTGGCGCCTTTGGCCTGGAATTCGGACGGCACGCGGCAACCGCGCGCAACGCATAGCTTCTGCCTGCGCGAACTGTACCAGGCCAATAAACTGGCCCACGCCGATGCGCTTGAAATCCGCGGCCAGAAGCTGGACCTGGGACGCATCCGCCAACCCTTGTACGCCGTGGGCGCGGTGGCCGATCACATCACGCCCTGGCGCAGCACCTATCGCAGCGCGGCCCTGGTCGGCGCACCGGTGCACTACGTCCTGACGGCCTCCGGCCATATCCTCGGCATCATCAATCCGCCAGGCGGCAGCGCCAAGCAGCAATTCTGGTCGGCGCCCCTGATCGCGGGCCGCGACGCCAAAGACTGGCTGGCGGTACAGTCGCCGACATCAGGCTCCTGGTGGCAGGACTGGACTGCGTGGCTGCATGCCCGTTGCGGAGCATGGCGCGTCCCGGCAGCGCAACCGCATCCGGACTATCCGTGGCTGTGCGACGCGCCCGGAAATTACGTGCGCGAGCGTTGATCGTGGCCTTATAATTTCGGCCATGAATAATGAGCAGAAACAATTCCGCCGCCGCCTCGCCGTGCTGGGCGCGATCTCCCTTTTAGGCTTTGCCGCCCTGGCCGGCCGTGTCGTCTGGCTGCAGGCCCTCCAATGATTGCCAATGCTTCGCTGTGGCGCCGCCTGCGGCCGGTGCTGGCTGTCGACGCGCCTCTGGCAGCGATTCTTGGATTGCTGCTGATGGCTGGCCTCGTCACCTTGTACTCAGCTTCGGCCGATTTCCCTGGCCGCTTTGCGCTCCAGTTGCGGCATGTGCTGATGGCACTGGCCTTGATGTGGGCCGTGGCAAACATTCCTCCGCCCTTGCTGATGCGCCATGCAGTAACGCTTTACTCCCTTGGCGTGGCCTTGCTGGTGGCGGTTTTCCTGTTTGGCGTGACGAAGAAAGGCTCGACGCGCTGGCTCAATCTGGGCCACGACTTCCAGCCGTCGGAGATGATGAAAATCGCCATGCCCATGATGCTGGCCTGGTTCTTCCATCGCTTCGACGGCGTCAAAGGCTGGCAGGTATTCGTTGCCGCCGCCGTGCTGCTGGCCATCCCCGTCGGCCTGATTGCAAAGCAGCCCGATTTCGGCACGGCGATGCTGGTACTGGCAGCGGGTTTCTATGTGATCGTACTTGCAGGCCTGTCGTGGAAGGCCTTGGCGGCGCTTGCAGCCTGCGGCCTCGCAGCCGTGCCGGTGGTTTGGCAGTTGCTGCACGACTTCCAGCGCCAACGCGTGCTGACCTTCCTCAATCCCGACGCCGACCCGGCGGGCAAAGGCTTCCAGATCACGCAGGCAAAGATTGCAATTGGTTCGGGCGGCATGGCCGGCCGCGGCTGGATGGACGGGACCCAGGGCCACCTCGGCTTCATCCCTGAGCGCTCCACCGACTTCATCTTCTCGGTATTCGCCGAAGAATTCGGCCTGTTCGGCGGCATCGCGCTTTTGCTGATGTACGCCTTGCTGATCTGGCGTGGACTGCAGATTGCGTCGGGCGCGGTGACGCCCTTTTCACGCCTGCTTGGCGGCGCAATCACCATGATCCTGTTCACCTACGCCTTCATCAATATCGGCATGGTCAGCGGCGTGGTGCCGGTGGTTGGCGTTCCCCTGCCCTTTTTCAGCTATGGCGGCACAGCCCTGCTTACCCTCGGCGTCGGCTGCGGCATCCTGATGGCGATTCGCCGCCAGAGCCTGGCCTGACCCTGTTACAACTGTCTTGAATTGGATATTTCCGGGACCAGGTGTTCAGGGCGTAACGGAACCGTTGTTGAAATAGCGACACGCTAGCGATTTCGATTGAACTGGCGCTGTCTCCCCGTCAAGATTGGAGCACCCCAACCACAACCGGACGGAGAGATGAATGAACTTGAAACACCTTGGCGCTTTCGCACTCGCAGCTTCCTTCAGCCTGGGCGCCTACGCGGCCGACGGCCTGACAGCCAGCATCAGCATGGACAAGCGCGCACTGGGCCCGCGCGACGACGTTGTGGTTAACGTCACCCTGACCAACACGTCCTCGGTGCCGCAATACGTGCTGAAATGGCATACCCCGTTCGGTGAAATTGAAGAATCCCTGTTTGACGTGACCCGTGACGGCGCGAAGGTGCCGTACGAAGGCATGCACGTCAAGCGCGCTGCGCCGACTGCTGCCGATTACTACGTAATCATGCCCGGCAAGTCGCACAAGGTGACAGTGGAACTGTCGCAGATGTATAACATGAGCATTTCGGGCGACTACACGATCCGCTACAGCACCAAATCGCCGAAGCTATTCAGCAATGTCGACCCGATGGGCAAGGCGATGGACAAGCGCCAGCCCGATACGCTGCAGTCGGATGCCCTGAGCCTTTCGATTGAAGGAACCTTGCCGCGTGGAACTATTGCCAAAGCCCCGGTTGAACCGGCGCCAGCCGCGGCCGGCCTGTCCTTCAGCAAGTGTACGACTTCGCAGCAATCCACGATCGCCACGGCGGTGTCGGCGGCCCAAGGCATGACCAATGACGCCAATGCTTACCTTGGCGCCAACAAGACCGGTTCGCGCTACACGAAATGGTTCGGCACCTACACTTCGTCGCGCTATTCAACCGTGAAGTCCCATTTCACGGCGATCAAGGATGCGTTCGACAACAAGCCCGTCACCGTCGATTGCGGCTGCAAGAAGACTTATTACGCTTATGTGTACCCAACCCAGCCGTACAAGATCTACGTGTGCAAAGCTTTCTGGAGCGCTCCGATGACGGGCACCGATTCCAAAGGCGGCACCCTGGTGCATGAAATGAGCCACTTCAACGTGACCGCCGGCACCGACGACCACGCTTATGGTCAATCCGCTGCTGCCAGCTTGGCCATCAGCAACCCCGACCAGGCCATCGACAACGCCGACTCGCACGAATATTTCGGCGAGAACACCCCTGCCCTGCAATAAGCATCATCCTGCCGCTCACCTGCCGGTATGCTCGAAGCGTACCGGTCCAACGGTGAGCGGTATTTCTTTCCCATTCATCAGGTAGTGCCCCGCGTAGCTGATGGTGTACGCATGGCGACCCGGCTTGAATCCATAGGCTGGCGCGAGGTCGATGTCATTGCTGCGTTGCGCGCCCGGTTCCATGATCAGGTAATCCTCATCAGTCAAGGGGCCGCGCTTCACCATGATGCCCTGGTACTCCAGCAACTGGCCGCTGGCTGCATCACGCACCTCGAACAGTTTGCCGTACATCTCTTCTTCGGTTGCCAGCGCCTGCAGCACTTTCACAGGCTGGGCCGCATGGTTGGCAAGCGCGATGTGCAGTACCGGATGGCCGGCGGCCTCGTTGACGGTGAATTTGACTTCAAGCATTTGCCCTTCCCCTGACAGTAGTCCGGCTGCTAGCAAGGCTGCAATATTGATTTTCACTCCATGCCTCGTTACACGTGAAACCTGCTGTTAACGAATTTGTTCTAGCGCCTCGCCAACCACCTCCAGGAAGTCGTTGATGTTCAGCGGCTTGGTCAGGTAGCGGAAGAATCCCGCCTCCAGTGCAGTCTGTACATCAAGCGGCATGGCGTTGGCGGACAGCGCAATGATGGGGATCTCGCGCGTGGCGGCATCCTGCCGCAAGCGGCGCTGGGCTTCGCGGCCGCTGATGCCGGGCAGGTTCATGTCCATCAATATCACATCGGGAAGATGCTCGCGCGCCATGGCCACCCCTGTGTTGCCATCGGTCGCCGACAGCAACTCGAGGTCGAGGTGCAGCTTGACGATCTCCTCAACCAGCTTCAGGTTGGCAGGGTTGTCTTCGACATACAGCAGCAAAGGCTTGTTGTGCTGGCCGCGTGGAGGCGCTGGCGCGGGTTCGTCCTCCTGGTTGTCCGGGCGCGGCAACTGTTGCGGCTCCGTGAATTCCAGCTCGACCGTAAAAGTACTGCCCTGGTCTACTGCGCTGGTGACGCCAATGGTCGCGTTCATCAACTCGGCCAGTCGTTTGCTGAGCACCAGTCCGATGCCGCTGCCCTCTTCCGAACCGCCTTCCTGCCCCAGCCGGTTGAAAGGCTGGAAAAGGCTGGCCATCTGTTCCAGGCTGAGTCCCGGACCGTCATCCCGCACGGCCAGCCAGGCGCGACCCGGGGCCGCCTCGCCGCTCGACACCCACACATGGCCGCCTTTGCTGTTGTACTTGACGGCATTGCTCAGCAGGTTGAGGACAATCTGCCTTAGCCTGATGCGGTCAGCCTTGACAAACAGGCCGCGCGGCGCAGGCGGAAAAACCGTTACCTGGCGCGCGTCTGCCATCGCCTCGATCATCTTGCTGGCCTCATGCAGCAGGTCATCCAGCGCGACAGGCTCAAGCGAGAGCGTGACGGCGCCGACCTCGATCTTCGCCAGGTCCAGTGTTTCATTGATCAGGTGCAGCAGGTGCTGGCCGGCCTGCACGATATTGCCGGCGAAAGCATAGCGTTGCTGTTGCGAGAGCGGCAGTTTTTCATTGTGCAGCAACTGGCCGAATCCAAGGATGGCGTTGAGCGGCGTGCGCAATTCGTGCGACATGCTGGCCAGGAAGCGGTCCTTCGCCTTGCTGGCTTGTTCCAGTTCGAGCTTTTGCTCAAGCAGCTTGCGCTCGATCTGCCGGCGCCCGCTGATGTCCCGGATGGCGCTGGAGACCAGCAGTTCGTCTTCCGTCTTCAAAGGACTGAGGCTGATCTCCACCGGGAATTCGGAACCGTCGCGACGCATCGCATATAGCTCGGTACCGGCGCCCATGGCGCGCGGCTGGGCTTTATCGAAAAAGCTGCTGCGTGCCGCCGGGTGGCGACCGGCAAAACGGGCCGGTATCAGGATTTCAATCGGTTTGCCGAGGAGTTCCTGGCGCTGGTAGCCGAACAGTTGTTCGGTCTGCGTATTGACCAGCACGATCTCGCCGCGGGCATTGACGATCACCATCGGATCCGGGGCGGACTCCAGGAGACCGCGGAACTTCTGCTCGGCCTTCTTGCGGTCGCCAATATCGCGGATCGCGCTCATCACGATCGCCCCCTCTTCCATCTGGATCATGCTGAGGCTGATCTCGACGGGAAATTCCAGCCCGTCCTTGCGCAAGCCGTACAGTTCCAGCCCTGCGCCCATGGTACGGGTGCGCGGATGGACGAAATACTGGGCGCGGTGCGCCACATGGCCGCCCCGGAAGCGGTTAGGCAGCAACACTTCGACCGGTTTTCCCAGCATCTCGCGCGGCTCGAAGCCGAACAGGCGCTCGGCCTGGCTGTTGACCAGTACAATCCGGCCGGTCGAATTGGCCATCACGATGGCATCGGGCATCGACTCCAGCAGGCCGCGGTAGCGCGATTCTACCTGGCGTGCATCACGCAGCGCCTTGGCGTCGGTAATGTCGTTCTGGCTGTGAATGATGAACTGGATTTCACCCTGTGCCGAGTAAACCGGCTTGCACGCCGCGCCGACATAGACTGCCTGGCCATCCTTGCGCCGCCGCAGGTACTCGAAATCGGCGCCGAATTCCTGGCGTACCGGATGCCCGGGCATGCCGATCAGTTCCGCCAGCCGCTGGCCGCGCGCATCTTCCGCGCTATAGCCGTAGATTTCTGTCGCGCCCCGAGTCCAGAAGATCACGATATCGTGCGCGTCTGTGGCAATGATTCCGCCGGGAGCTTCTTCAAGGATGAACTTGCCCAGGTCAGTTTGCATTTTTGGTCTCTTAACGGACTCAGCGGAACCAATTGTAAGCGAATTCGGGCGAAAAAAAACCGCCGGCCCTTGCGGGCCAGGCGGTTGATAGCGCGGGGGTGCGCTCTTTAAATTACCAGGAGGCTTTCAAGGTGTAGGTGCCGCTGGTCGAGCCAGTGCCACCGGAGTAGTAGTACACCTTGGCATACCACGTTACAGCAGTCGAGCCCGTGTTGGCGCGCGTTACAACATCGGCCTGTCCAGTGCCTTTCACGCTGGATGCCAGTTCGGTGCCTGCGCTGTTGTACAGCTTCAGGTCGTAGTCCGATGTAGCATTTGGCGTCATGGTGGCAGTCAGGGTTTTGCCTGCAGGAACGGTGATGGCGAAATAGTCGGCATCGGTGCTGGAACCCATGTTGGCGCTGGCAGTAGTGCAGGACTGGGTAATCGCGTTGGCAGTCGCAATGGTGTTATTGCTTTCCGTTTCAGACATGTTCACCGGGGTGCAGCTGCTGCCCGACAGGATGTTCTGCGCCTCGAACTTGGCCTGGAAGGTGTTGGCGTAGGTCAGGTCGGAAGGGAACAGGGTCTTGGCGGCGTTCACGATCGCAGTCGCCATGGCCGGCATCTTGATGTTGGACCCGAGGCCGAAGTGCGCTTCCAGGATGATCTTGTCGATGTTGGCGCGCGGCTTGCCGGCGGCGATCAGCGAGACCATCGAAGCGTACAGCGGAGCCGACCACAGTTCGTCGGACTGGAAGGTCACGCCGTTCTCGGTGACCGAGCTGTGCGCGCTGTAGGTCTTGCTGCTGTTGTACTTGGCGTCGGTACGGTTCAGCATACGGCCGGCCCAGCACGAACCATGGCCGTCCCAGCTGAAGGCCCACTCTGGATGGTAGACCTGGCCGTTCGGGGTGCTGTAGGAGTACGAAGCCGCCCAGTAGTCGCCAAAGCCTTCGCCCATGGCGCCGGTGTCGCCGCCGGACCAGCTCGAGTTGATGCTGGCCTGGATGCCGTGGCCGTATTCGTGCAGGATGACGTCGGCATCTTCGCTGTCGTTCACGCAGCCGTGGCCGAAGGCCAGGTAGCCGGTGGCTCCGGTGCCGCTGAAGTGCGAGTTGTCGTCGCCATTGACACCGTCGGTGTCGATATCCATCGAACGCTCGAGGATGCCCTTGGTGCCAGAGAAGCCCAGCGACTGCATGTAGCGCTGGCTCTGGTCGATGTGGAAGTAGACGTTGGTGTCGTCGAAGGCGTTGTTGCCGCGCTTGGCAGTCCACACGCCGTTGGTGGTGGTGCTCGGCGCGGTGGCAGGCGATTCGATGTTCTTGATGTTGACGTAAGGGCCCGTCAGCTTGTACACGCCAGACGTGACAGTCAGGTCGCGCAGAGTCTTGGTCGAGTACGCCGCATCGAAGGCCGAGGCGGCCGAGGTGTCGGTCAGCGCGTCGGTGTTGAGCACGGTGCGTGGATCGGGATCGAAGGCATAGCCGCTGCCGTTGATGCCGGAAGCCGCTACCACCGTCGCGGTGGTGCCGGCTTTCAGGGCCGTGGTGCCGGCGTTCGCCTTGGCAGCTTCGGTGGCGGCTTTGCGGTCCAGGGTCTGGCCTGGCGCTGCGGCGCGTGCCGCCAGGCTGCGTTCACCGCCCTTGTTGGTGCGTGGCAGCGAAGTGCTGTACGAATCGATCACGCTGCCGTCATGCGCATTCAGGTATTGCACGAAACCGCCGGTTGGCATTTCGGCTTCGATATTGACCTTGCGTGCCAGTTGCACGCCGTCCTTGGTCGGCACCCACACCAGGGTGGAGGAAGGCACATTCACCAGGTTATGCTGGACTTTCATGTTCTTCCAGCCCTTGTCCAGTGCTTCGTCGTCGCTGATCTGGGCTTTGTTGTACAGTTGACTGACGGCGTCCGCATCAACTTTGGCCGAGATGTGGCGCGTTTCGTTGAAGATCTTTTGCAGGTCGCCGTTCTTGCTGATCGAGACCACGATCTGGGCGCGATCGACCGGCAGGCCGCGCAGCATTTGCTGATAGTAGTAGTGCTTGCCCGTCAGCGATTCCTTGACCTCGACCAGGACCAGGTTGTTCAGGTTCGCGGGCAGGCCGTAGCGTGCAGCGCGCACCTTCAGCACGCCTTCTGCGGAAGCGGCCTTGGTATTGGTGAAGACGGTCAGGTTGTCGACGGTTTTTTCGCCGGCTTGTGCCAGGCCGGCACAGGCCAGCATGACCATGGAAGCAATGGTGGTACGGGTGGTGTAGCGCATGTTGTAATTCTCTCCTGAAGCAGTTATAGATGTATTTTTTGGATGGAACAACAAGCCCCGCCGGGCTTAGCACTCAACAGCGTGAGCGGCGAGTATAACTACGAAAACTTGGCTGCCTGGATGCGTTTCTTGATTAAAAATGAGTCAAGACCGCGCGCGCAACGTTAGAAGGAGTCCTCAGTGAAATTGAACATTCTGTTATTTTTTGCGGGCCTGTGCTCGATCGGCTGTGCAGCCGCAATCCCGGACGAAGAACCGGACGTCACGGCGCAAGTTGCCGGTGTGCTGGAATCGGTTGCCGACGGCAAGGTCGCGCTCGAGCGTTTCACCGAACGCGGCGCCAGCTATCTCGCCGTACCGGGGATGCCTGCGTTGATGAAAGGCTGCCGCCGGCCGCTGGTGCTGGAACTGCTTTCGCGAAACGTAAATGGGGAAGACCGGCTTTACGTGTACCGTGCGAAATGCCAGCCGCAAGCGCTGCGGATTGCCATCGATTTCAACAAGGCAGCCCGCATTAACCGGCTTGAACTGGCTCCTGAACGCTAGATTCACGCAGCGCTGGACTTGGCGATGTGTGTGTGGTCAGATATGCATTAATCAGCCAGGAGAAGAGCATGGACGTCATTACGACAGCGGTGACGGCAGGTGCCGGCGAGGGTGGCATCAGTGCTGCCTATCAAATGCTGAAGTCCCGCCTGGCGGCCCAGTCCCCCTCGGTCGCCGATGCCATTGCCGACGTAGAGGAAGATCCCGGTTCCCGCTCGCGCCAGTTCGCGCTCAGCGATGCGCTTGCTTCGGCTGGACTTGCTGGCGACCGTTACTTGCGCGCAGCTGCGCGCAACCTGATCGATGAAGTCGAGCGCCGGCGCAGCGCGCGGACACCGGCAAAAGCCAGCCTGGACGGCGCGCCTGACCATGCAGTCATGAAAGTCTTCTTTGCCACGGATCGCGAACTGAGCGGCGACCGCCACCCTGCCCGCCTGTTTGGCAGCGCACGCGGGCAGTTGCGTTACGGTAGCTGCGAAGTCAGCATTCCTCGTGACCACCGGATGGGTGAGATGGAATCGCCGTCGCTGCTGCGGCTCGAGTTCCGCCAGGATCCGGAGCAGCACGTGGTGTTGCTTTCGGCCGACGTTGGTGAACGCGACAGTTATTTCAGCGACTTGCGACAGGCCATCGCCGCCAGCGGCACACGCAGCGCCCTGCTGTTCATTCACGGCTACCGGACTACGTTCGAAGACGCTGCGCGGCGTACTGGCCAGCTCGCTTACGACCTGGGCTTCCACGGCGCACCAATTTTTTACAGCTGGCCCTCGCAAGGCAAGCTTTCAGGATATATATTGGATGAAGCCAATGTGGAGTGGTCCCAGGCCGACTTGGCCACGTTCCTGGCGGACGTGCTGCAGCAGTCCGATGCCGAACATGTCTACCTGATTGCGCATAGCATGGGCAACCGGGCCCTGGCCCAGGCAACGGCGAGTGTGATGGCGGCGCGGCCGGAGCTGGCGAAGCGGGTGCGGGAAGTGATCCTGGCTGCCCCTGATATAGATGCAGATGTTTTCCGCCAACAGTTGTTGCCGGCCTTATCTGCCGTGCCCAACCCGTTGACCCTGTATGCTTCATCTGATGACAGCGCCTTGCGTGCGTCCAAAGCCGTGCATGGATACGCCCGCGCCGGCGAGAGCGGAGCGGGCCTGGTGGTTGCCAAGGGCGTCGAGACGATTGACGCGAGCAATATGGATACCGGCTTCATTGGCCACACGTATTTTGCCGAGCAGCGCTCGGCTTTGAGCGATATGTACTACCTGATTCAGAAACATACCAGGGCCGCCGAGCGCTTCGGCTTGCAGGCGGTCGACAGTGCGATGGGACGCCATTGGACGTTCCGCGTATAACGGAGACTTTGTTTATGACTTATGCAAGTGCGCCGGATGAAGCGGTTTTCTGCGTCGACAAACTGCTGCAATACATGGGGCAGGATGAAAAAGGCCTGGGCACCGTGGTCAAGATTGTGCGCGACGGTATCGGTCCGGGAGTCGAGCCCCTGAACCTCGCCGGTGAGGCGATCCGTGATGGCAAGTTCATGGAAGCCCGCCGTATTTTGCACAACCTGCGCGGCTCGATCGGCAATCTCGGCGCAAAACGTTTCGTCGCAGCATCACTCGCACTTGAACTGGCCCTGCAAGAGGGTCGAATTGTTGAAATTCCCTTGCTGTTCACCGCGCTTGAAGGTGAATTAAAGCTGGTTCATGACCATGCCGGTGCATGGCTCGACCAGCATGCCGGGCGCGCCGCCGCCCGCTAGCATTTGGTTACATCTGTTACCCCAGCCTCTTTTGTGCGGCGCAATACCCGCATGTTATGATCGGCGTCACTTTGTTGGTTTGGCAGTGCTGCGAGCCGTGCGCCTGCTTCAGCTCGCATTTCATAAAATCCTGAAAGTTGCCGGCTACTTGACGTACGGTAATTAATTGATATAATGCCATCCGTTTGGGAATAAATAGGCTATATGGAAATATTCAACAAGGCAGGAATTATCGTCACTTCTACACTTGTCATGGTCGGCATGTTGATTGCTTGTCAAGTCAAGGAAGAAGTCGAGCCACCGGCTGCCGTTGTTGAAGCTGTCGCGAAGAAGCTCGCCGAACATGGCGGAGCCGCGGCAGAACGCCGCCTCCGCGAATGGGCCGACCAGGGTTCGCCGGTGGCTGCCCGTGAACTTGGCCTTCTTTACAGCCTGGATGCTGCAAAGCACAAAGAAGCCATGCGCCTGCTGGAGAAGGCTGCCCTCGCTGGCGACTCCGTCTCTGTTGACTACCTGTCTACGCGCTATCGATCCAGCGCCACTGTTGCCAACGCCGACCGCACCCGCAGCTGGCCGCTGTACGTCCAATTGGCAAATCAACACCAATCCAAATAAATCGCATCCTGATCGCTTGCTTTCTTGAGCGCGATCAATAGGCAGTCTTAAGGGCTCCCTACGCTGGAAACTTCACCAGCCTGGGAGTCTTGCCATGTCTCGTCTAATTACCATTGCGGCCGGCGTCGTTTTGGCCACCCTGCTCGCTTGCCAGCGTATGAAGCCCGTAGCTGATGTGCTTGCTGATGCGCGAAAGGCGCATGATCGCGGCGAAGACCGGGCTGCGGTGATCCATCTCAAGAACCTGCTGCAACAGGAACCCGGCCATGCCACGGCGCGACGCATGCTCGGTGAGCTGCACCTGGCGCTGGGCGATGCCGCCTCAGCCGAAAAAGAGCTGCGCCGTGCACTGGCCTTGGGCCAACCCCGCCAGGAACTGCTCCCCCCTCTCATCCGGGCTATGCTGGCCCAGGCCTCTTACCAGAGAATATTGGACGAATTACAGGCCGAACCGCCGAGTCCAGCCATTCTGGCCTGGCGCGGCGACGCTTTGCTGGGACTGGGCAAAGCGGAAGACGCCGGCCAGCTTTACAGCCAGGCCCTGCACAAGGACGCCAAGCTGATCGAGGCCCACCTGGGCCAGGCAAGGCTGGCCTTGCTCCGCAATGATGCAGGCGCAGCCGGCGATTCCGTCGGCCACGCCCTGGCTTCCGAACCAAACAATACGGACGCATTGCGCTTCCGCGGCGACCTGCTGCGCTTGCGCGCCGACTTGGCTGGAGCTCTGGCGGCATACCGCCAGATCCTCGGGCGCGACAGGAACAATGCGCAAGCCTATGCCGACATTGCGGCGCTCCACCTGCTGGACGGCAAACCTGGGTTGGCCCGGCAACAGCTTGAGGCCGCACGCAAGGTGCAGCCGGCCAGCCTGGTGATTCTCTATACGCAAGGCTTGCTTGACCTGGCGGAAGGAAAGCACAAGGCCGCCCTCGAACGGGCGCAAACGGTGTTGCACTCGGCGCCGGACCACCTTCCCAGCATGCTCCTGGCGGCCTCGGTAGAGCTAGAGACCGGTGCCACAGCCCAAGCCCGCGCCCATATCCTGCGTTATCGCCAATCCCAGCCCAGGGAGCCCTTCGCCTTGCGCTTGCAAGCCCTGTGCGATTTACGCGAAGGCAAAGAGGCAGATGCCCTGGCATTGCTGGAAACCGCCATTGCCGAGAACCCGCAGGAGGTTGACTTGCTGGCGCTGGGCGGGGAAGCCGCCATGCGCACCGGCAAACACGAACTGGCCGCCCGCTGGTTCGGCCAGGCCAGCGGCCTTGCGCCAGAATCCGGCAACTTGCAGGCAGCGAACGGGCTCAGCCTGCTTAGCCAGGGACAGGATGCCCGGGCGATAGACGCACTGGAGCAAGCCACTCGGAAGGAAGGGGCGGCCGCGGCGCGGGCCGGGTCCTTGCTGGTGATGACCTATCTGCGCAACCGCGATTTTGTGAAGGCGATGGAGCGGGTACGGCAAATGGAAGCGCAGGGTGACAATCCTTCGCTGCAGAACCTGAAAGGCGGGGTACTGCTGGCAAGTGGCGACCTGGCCGGCGCACGCAAGGCATTTGCGCGGGCCTTGGAACTGGACCCGTCCCACTTGCCTGCCCTCGACAACCTGGCCGAACTGGACATGCTGGAAAAGAAGGTGCCCCAGGCACGCCAGCGCTATGCGGCCGCGCTGGAACGACAGCGCGACAGCTTGCCCTTGATGATGGCGCTGGCCAGGCTGGAGGCACGTCAAGGCAATGTGCCTGCAGCAATCCGTTGGCTGGAACGGGCCATTGCCGCGGCGCCCGATGCAATGGCGCCCGCGCAAACCCTGGCGGCCCTCTACTTGCGCGACGGACAGGCAGGAAACGCGTTGCGGCAGGCCCAGCGTCTGCAAGCGCAACATCCGAATGAGCCGGCCAGCCTGGACTTGCTGGCCCAGGCCGAGTCTGCCGCCAGCCAGCACGCGCAAGCACTGGAGAGCCTGCAGAAGCTTGCCCTTCTGCGTCCCCTCGAAGCCGAAATACCGATGCGCATGGCCCGCACTTCGCTCGCCCTCGGCCAGAAGGAGCCCGCCTTGAACGCCGTGCGCAAGGCGCTTGTACTCGCGCCGGGGCGCGAAGATGCCCTGCTGCTTGCGAGTTCCTTGCTGCTGGACCGCCGGGCATTCGACGAGGCCCGCAAGCTGGCGCAGTCGGTGCAGCAACGGCAACCGGGCGCCGGCCTCGGTTTCAAGCTCGAAGGCGATGCCCTGCTGGAAGAAGGCAAGGCGGCGGCGGCTGTGGCGCAGTACGAACGGGCTTACGCCTTGCAGCCTATCGGCCCGGCAATAATTGCCCTGCATCGCGCCCTGCATGCCGCCGGCAAGCCAGGCGCCGCCGACCAGCGCATGCGCGACTGGTTTGGCCAGCATCCCTCCGACCAGCCCACACGCCTGTACTACGCAAGCCATTTGCTGCAGCAGTCCCGGTTCAGCGCTGCGCGATATGAGTACGAAACCATCCTGCAACATGACCCGGACAATGTGCTGGCCCTGAACGACCTGGCCTGGGCGCTGCTGCAAGCCAAAGAGGGTGACGCCCTTCCACCGGCCGAGCGCGCTTACCGGCTCGCTCCCCGCAACCCGGCGGTGGCAGACACCCTGGCCTGGGTCCTGGCGGAGCGCGGAAGCCATGCCCGCGCCTTGCCCCTGCTGAAGACGGCGTTGCAAGCCGCCCCGGCGGCCAGCGATATCAGGCTGCATTACGCCCACGTCCTGTTCCGCAATGGCGACAAGCGCGCTGCGCGCGGGCAATGCGAGCAATTGCTGGCGGTCGAGGGCTTTGCGCGCCGTGCAGAAGTCGAGAGTTTGCTGGCCAAGCTCTAGGTGTCGGGGCGCTTTACGCGGTCGCTGCGCACGCTGTGCAAAGTTGCTGGCGCAATCCTTGCAATATGGATCATATCCAACACCGGGAGCACACCATGTTCAAGAGCGTACTTTGCAACAGCGCCGCCTGGCTTGCGGCCATGGCCATCACGGGATCCGCAGCCGCTACATCCCTCGCCCCGTTCGTGCTTCATTCACCGGGTCCTGTCGAGATCAAATTCAGTGGCTACCTGGCGCGCAGCGGCGATACCGGGGGCGGCGCAGGCATCCGCGAAGCCAGCTTTGGCGCGGGCTACATGACGAGTATCAGCGAGCTGGGCAACCCAGCCAACCAGCTGTGGCGCAGCGGACAGGACAATCAAAGCATATCATTCATGATGTATGGCGCCGGGGATGCCGCGGTACTGCCGCCGGCAGGTTCGGCAAGCCACCAGGTATTGGGGACCGGCTGCACGCATCTCTCCTTTGGTTGCGACGGCAAGATCCACCTCGATTTTTATCTCGATAAGATAAGCGGGGGAAGCAATCCCGGCTTTGGCATAGGCGGCGTCAAGGCGTCGCAGCGCAGCGCCTTCAACCGGCTCGGCGGCATCACCGACGGCGCGCTGTTGATGCGCTGGGAATTCGTGCCTGGCTTGTCCAATGCCACGGCAAACGGCGCGCCGGTCACGCTGTACCAGCAACTGGGCGGAGCCGCGTCCCCCTCCCCCGGCTTCGCAAGTTACCTGGCACGCTGCGCGGGCGGCCCGGCTTGCCGCTACTTCGGCAGCGGCATGCAGCAAGCGGGAGCCGACTTCTATGGCACCAACACCATGACCAGCATCCTGGCGATGACCGCCATCGGCCAGAACGGATGGGCTACCCGCCTGTCCGATCCGGTGATCGCCCAGGTGACGCTGCGGCAGCCGGCTTCCAGCACCTTGCTGCCGCTCGGTGCCGCTGTGTTGATCTTCGTTCGCCGGCGGCGTCAGCGCGGCTGGTAGCGGCCCGGAGCGATAATGTGCTGGGGATCAAGCGCGGCCTTGATACGGGCCACGGTGCGCCAGTACGTATCGTTTCCGCTGTCGAGCGCCGCCATCGATTGCGGTGCAACGCGATAAGGAATATAACCGGCGCCCATCAGGCGAGCCAGGCAGTCCTCATAGCATAGCCTGGCACGCGCAACTTCTGCTGCATCCTCCTGCTCGAAGCAGATGGTGAGTACCGCCCCCAGCACGCGTTCATTGATCATGCTGAAGGTTTCGAAGAGGTCGAATCCATGGGCGGCGAACAAGGGTTCTACCAGGCTGTGAACATGCAGCAGGTCGGTCCCGCGCATGGGCAGCACAGGCGCCAGCCACATCATTCCACAGCCGTCGCGCGCGGGGTTGGCGCCGAGTGGAAATCCTGGCGGCAGGCCGCCTCTGCGGCGCCAGTACGCCCCTGCCAGGAAACGGCCATCAGGGATGCCGCGATTCATGTTCAACAGCGAACGGCCAAGGTCCACTTGCGCGGCCAGGCGGCTTCCCAGGCTGCCCGGCCCCAGCATGCGGGCCGCGGCGCTCCCCAGCGACAGCGCCCTCTCGTCAATGAAACGCAAGCGCGCAAACTTCGCGATGGCCTTGCGCAAGGCGCTGCGTGCGTCGGCGACCTGGGCGCTTCGGCCGTAAAGGGCGGCGGACACTGTCCACGCGCCAATCCCGGCACGCTGGCACAAGCTGGCCCGCAGCTGTGCAGGCAACGGCGGCCCTTGCGGCGCAAGCGCATGCGGGAACACCGTGCCGCCCGACAGCACGCGCAAGTCATTCCCGATATGCACGACACTGGACAAGGTGCCATCCATGCGCAGAGGCCGCAGGGCGTCAACCACGGCCGCGATGTCCTCGAACCGGGATACGCTCGCGACCAGGTGGCTTACCACTTGCGTTTGCGGCATCAGCCAGAAGCCGAGGCTGGTAACGATGCCAAGGTTGGACTGGGTGAACAGGCCGTCCAGCCACGGGCCGACCCCATAAGGGTAAAGGTGGGCCGCGGCGGCGCGGGCGAAATGGCTGTAGCCGGTTTCCAGGGTATCGCCATTGGCCAGCACGATGCGCATGCCGGCCACATGCAGGATGCGGTTGCCGTAAGGCGTGTGTCCAAAGCCGCGCTCGAGGATGTTGCCGACCAGGCTGGTGTCCGGGCCGGCGCCGGTGCAATCCATCCACAAGGGAAGTCCCTGCTCGGCCAGGCGGCCGGCGAGCTGGGCCTGCGTGACGCCCGGCTCAATGACCGCATAGGCCAGTTCGCGATTGATGTCGAGGATGCGGTTCATGCCACCGAGGTCGACAATGACCTGGCCTTCGCCGCACGGGTTGGCGTCGCCATAGCCCCAGTTGCGGCCGGTGCTGATGGGATAGAGAGGGATCTTGAATTCGCTGGCGCTCCTGACCACGGCCACGACTTCCCCGTGCGACAAGGGCCGCAGTACCGCCAGCGGCGCCACCGGCACGGCCGAAGTGCTGGCCATGTAGGGCCTGAGTTCGCTGGGCGCGGTCAGCACGCGGGCGGGGCCGAGCAGCAGGCGCCAGGCCTGTATTGCGGGTTCGATGTGCGTCATGTCAGTCCCTTCCCTCGCGCAGGCGCACCGTGATACCGGCCTCGTCAATCGGTGAAAAAAAGTAGGGATAAAAGGAGCGCTCGTTCGGCACCGATTCCATGCGCCCGCCATACAGACGAATCTGCTCCGTCATGTGCGACAGGTCCAGCCTCAACAGCACGGCAGGTGCGCCCACCCGGCTGCAATGGCGCTCCGCCGCGGCATCGCCAAAACCCAGCATGCGCTTGTAGAAGCGTACATGGCGTGGATTGACTTCGATCACATAATCCGTGCAGCCGTGCAGCCTGTGGGCATAGACATAGGAAATGTGGATCAGGGCGGCGAACACCCGCATATTCACATTACGGTCGATGGCCAGGCGCGCCGGCTCGCACAGGCGCCGCCCCTGCGCCCGCAAGCTGGACAAGATGTCGCCAAAGTTTTCATCGGCCGGCAGACCAATGGCGGGGTCATCCAGGCAGAGCGACATCGTGCCGACAGTGTCGCCCTGGCTATCGGCCGCCAGCGTAATGCGGTTGGGTTCGTGAGGCGCGTTGGGATCCACTTCATAACCGCGCCAGCCGTACATTTTCTGCAAAAGCACGCTGGCCGCTTCGCGCTGGCCGGCCGAATTGGCCAGCCGGATATGGAACAGTTGCTGGTCGATTGCATGCAGCGGCTGCCCGCCACTGGCGTTCTCGTCAATCAACAAGGAAACAATGGTGTCGTCGTCCACGGTATGCCCTCCTATCGGAATGGGGCTTGGACGCACGGGCTGGCATAAGGTTCCGCCGCGTCGGATTTCTTTTCACGGCCAGGATGTTCCCGGGGCGGCCACGCTTGGCACGGATGCTGCTGGTACGAGCATGCCGGCAAACCCGCCGCAATCCAATCGGGAGATTCCTGCTATGACTACCTTCCGCAAGTCTGTTCTGGCAACCGCCGCCTTCCTGGCGGCCGGCATTGCCAGCATCCCGGCCCAGGCGTCCACATTCGCCTCGGCCATCCTCGACATCAACAACTTCCGCCTGCTGCACTCGAACGGCACCGCCTACAGCACGACCGACTTCACGATCCTGCAAGGCACCAACGATGCGCACGCCACGGCATCACTGAACGGCATCTTTAAGAACGGCACCTCATCGATCCCAATCCTGACCGGCACCCCGAACGTGCTGCAGCAGTGCGTGGGGGCAACGTGCCCGGTGCTGGGCAATAATGACTTCACGCCGTTCCCTTACCCTGGCCCGGTGCCGGGCACCTTCGGTTATGCCGACCAGGACTTGACCGGCGCCTCGATCACCATCGGCGCCCAGCCAGCCGGCGCGCGCGCCCGTACCCGCGCCGATGCATCAACGGCCCTGAATGCCATCGCCTCGGGCAACTCCGACGTCGGCACTTCCACCACTTTCCAGTTCACCCTTGGCGCGGCGGATACCATGACCGTGTCCTTCGACGCTTCCGCCTTTACCCAGGCCTACGTGTCCCCCGGATCCGGGCCGGATGCCAATGCCAACGCGCGCCTCTCGTGGTCCATCAACATCGTCGAACTGACCGGCCAGACCAGGATCTTCGACTTTGCGCCGGAAGCGCTGAACGCATTCAGCGTACGCAGCCGTACGGACGCAAGCCCCGGCATCCTGACCTACACCTTTGCCACCGTACCGGGCACGCCGCTCACCAAGGTGTCGCCTTTGCTGACGGCAGGTACCAGCTACCAGATCACGATCCAGCACAACACGCTGGCCAATGCACTGCAGCAGGAATTGCCTGAACCGGATTCGCTGGCCGTGCTTGCGGCAGGCATGCTGGCCATGTCGGTCGCCCTGCGCCGCCGCAAATCCTGACCACTCTTGACAGGGCTCAAGGATCGGGCGGGTTAGCCAGCCGGGCTGGAAACCCGCTCATATAATCCAGAAGACCGAGGCGTATCACCAGGGAGCGCAGCATGGAGCATCTTCTCAGCCAATTGCTGTCCAGCCTGAAAGGCATGTGGAAGCACCGCTGGGCCGGGTTCAGCGTGGCATGGCTGGTCGTGCTGGCGGGCTGGGCCAAAGTCTATTCCCTGCCCAATGAATACCAGAGCACGGCGCGGGTTTTCGTCGACACGCAAAGCGTCCTGAAGCCGCTGATGGTGGGCATGACCAGCATGCCCAATGTGGAACAGCAAGTGGCCATCATGAGCCGGACCCTCCTCAGCCGTCCCAATATCGAGCGCGTGTTGCGCATGGTCGACCTGGATGTGCGGACGGAGACGGCACGCGAGCATGACGCGATGGTCGACGACATGCTGAAGCGCATCCACATCAACGGTACCGGCACTTACGATATCTACACCATCAGCTACATGCACTCCGATCCGCGCCAGGTGCGCGATGTGGTGCAGGCCCTGCTGTCGATCTTCGTTGAAGGCAGCTTCAAAGGAAAAAAAGGCGATTCGGAAAAAGCGGTTCAGTTCATCGACGAGCAGATCAGGAGTTATGAGGACCGTCTGCTTGCGGCGGAAAACCAGGTCAAGGAATTCCGCTTGAAACATAACTACATCCTGCCGCGCGAGGGACAGGATTATGGCGGCAAGCTGTTGTCGGCCAGCGAAGCACTGGCCAGCGCCCAACTCGAACTGGCCGAGGCGGAACAGGCACGCAAGGCCATTGAAGCGCAATTTGGCGGCGATGAACCCCTGCTGGCCGCGGTCGGCGCGCCAGGCGATGTGCCTGAACTCGACTCCAGGATCAGCGCCCTCAACAAGAACCTCGATGCCCTGCGCATGCAATATACCGACCAGCATCCGGACGTTGCCGCTGCCCTGCGCCTGGTTGCCCAGCTCGAGGAAAAGCGACAGCAAGAGCGCCTGAAGCAGCCGGAGCCTGGCGAGACGGCCCGCCAATATAACCCCTTGTTCCAGCAAATGAAGGTGGCGCAGGCCGAAGCGGAAGCGCGCGTTGCAGCGCTGCACGCCCGTGTCGAGGCCATGCAGCGCCGGCAATCGCAGCTGCAGGAACAGCGCAATGCGGTTCCTGAGCTCGAGTCCCAGCTGGGGCAACTGACCCGCGACTACCAGGTGAACAAAGAGAACTACGAAAAACTGATCGCCCGCCGCGAAGCGGCCAAACTGTCGGGGGAACTGACAACGACCACCGAGATGATGAGCTTCAAGATCATCGATCCTCCCACCATGCCGTTGCGTCCCATCGGTCCAAACCGCGCTCTTTACTACAGCGCAGTCCTGGCCGCCGGCCTGCTGGGCGGAGCCGCTGCCTCACTGGGGCTGTCGGAATTGCGGCCTACTTTCCTGAGCCCTGCGGAATTGCGGGCAAAGACCGGCCTGCGCGTCCTCGGCACCATTGGCATGAACTGGACCGACGATGAAAAACTGCGCCACGCACGCGACCGCCTGGGCTTCAGTGCCGGCAGCGCCTGCCTGTTGCTCGGCTATGGCGGCGTGATGGCCTTTACCCTGTTCAATCAGTAAATGGAGGTCCCATGCAATTGCCGCCGACTTTGCTGGAAGTTGCCCCGCCCGGCGAAACGGGATATGCCGACATCAACCTTGTCAGGATGCGGCAACGGGGCATGATCACCCACGAAAGCGGCCGCACTTCCGTCGCCGAGGATTTCCGGATCGTCAAGCGACACCTGCTGAACGATGCGCGCTGCACCGGAGCCAATGCTATCCCGCATGGCAACCTGGTGGTCGTCACCAGCGCCCTGCCAGGCGAGGGCAAAACGTACTGCGCCGTCAACCTGGCCATGAGCATCTCGATGGAGAAGGATGCGCGCGCGCTGCTGGTGGATGCGGATGTGGCACGCCCCTCGGTACTGAAAGTGCTTGGCCTCCAGGCTGACCGAGGATTGATGGATGTGCTGCTGGACGGCAGCATCGAACTGTCGGATGTCATCCTGCGCACCAACGTCCCTTCCCTGAGCCTGCTTCCCGCCGGTCCCGCAAGCCGGCATGCGACCGAGCTCCTCGCCAGCCGCAACATGAGCCGCCTTCTCGAAGAACTCGCCAGCCGCTATCCCGACCGGATTATCGTGTTCGATTCGCCCCCCTTGCTCCTGACCACGGAGGCCAGCGTACTGGTTTCGCAAATGGGACAGGTAGTCATGGTGGTCGAGGCCGAGACCACCACACAGTCCGCGGTGCAAGCCGCGCTGCAACGTATCGAGCATTGCCTGCATGTGAACCTGGTCTACAACAAGTCGCACGCGTTTCCCGGCGCCCAATACTACGGGTATTACGAATGATCGATGCCGCAGCCATTGGCGTGCTGCTCTTGTGCGCCTACATCTTGCATAAGGTGCGCAACATGCATCTGCTGGTGCATGCGATGAAAGACGACTCGCGGCAGGAGCATGCTTCGCTCTTCCGCCAGCTGGAAGCGTTGCAGGGACTGTATATCAGCCTGGGACTGCAGCGCGCCCTGCCCTTGACGCGCGGCTGGGCAGCCTCGCCGGACTTCCTGCAGGAACTGGCCGCGCATGCGCTCGACGAGAAGCCCTTGTGCGTCGTCGAATGCAGCAGTGGGACGTCGACCCTGGTGCTGGCGCGCTGCATGCAGATCAATGGCGCCGGCAAGGTGTACAGCCTGGAGCACGATCCCGCGTATGCCCGCCGCACCCGCCGGCAACTGGAGCTGCATGGACTGGCTGAATGGGCGACCGTAATCGACGCGCCCCTGTTGACGCAAACCTTCGGCGACCGCCAGCAGCCCTGGTACGATTGCAGCGGCCTGGCGACCGGCCTGGCCATCGAGATGGTGGTGATCGATGGGCCGCCTCAAGCCACCAGCGAGGCCGCCCGCTATCCGGCCGGTCCCATTCTCTTCCCGCGCATGGCGCCCGGGGCAGCGATCTTCCTGGACGATGCCATGCGGCCCGGCGAACGCGCAGCCCTGCAACGCTGGGCGGCCGAGTTCCCGGAATTGGAGATCAGTTCACTTCCCTGCGAAAAAGGCGCCGCCATGCTGCGCTACCGACCGCGATTGTGAAGTTCATGCAAGATTGGCAGGCAACAGCTCCCGATAGCAGCAGGCCACCTGGCTCGCCACGCGCTGCCAGCTAAACTGTTCAACCATGGCCTGCACACTGGTGCGTTCCGGCGGCCGCGAGGCCAGGCTGACGATGGCCTCGCGCTGGCCCGAGCGGTCGTTCCAGGCGACTTTGCGTAATATCGCTTCCGCACCATCCAGTTGCAGGGCGCTGTCCTGCGTCATCACGACTGGCGTGCCAGCCGCCAATGATTCGAGTACCGACAGGGGGAAGATTTCTCCCTGGCTTGGCAAGGCTACCACCGAGGCGGCAGCATAGGCACTGGCAAGTAGAGGGTCTTCGTGGTCCAGGGCGCCGAGCCAGCGCGTCCAAGGAGACTTCAGAATATTTTGCAGGTAGTCGTGGTCTTCACGCGCAACCGGGCCAATCATGACCAGGGGCAGCTCGCTGCCCTCCAGCGCCTGGGCCAACCCAAGCTGGTTCTTGTAAGAGGAAACCGCCCCCACTGCCAACACAAATGGGCCGACAATCCCGGTGCGGTGACGGAACAAGTCGCCCTTCGCGGTGAAGAATTGGCGGCTGATCCCATTGGGGAAGACACGGATCTTGGCGCGATCGGTCAGGAACCCGTTGACGATCGCATCTTTTTCAGCGTCTCCAAGCGCGATCACGAGATCGGCGAGCTGCAATGCGCGCTTTGTCTGCGCATAGCTGGTCTGCAGGTTGTACGAACAGATGCGTCCAGCAAGGCGGTCGGCCACCCGTGCCCGAAAGCCGGCGTTGCGGTTCCACGTTGGCGATACCAAAGGCGACAGCACCACAGGCAGGCCCAGTTCCACGGCAGATTCCACTACCCGGAAGTTGCCATTAAAGGCAGAGAAGACGTGTATCAGGTCGAAATCGGTCAGTCTCTGGCGCGCCGGGTCGACCATTTCCGCCGAGAGCGAGGCATCGAGGTGGTTCAGCGCCGATACCGTTTCGCGCACCTGCACCTGCAGGCCGCCCTCACGCTGGAACAGCATGGGATACGACAGGATTCCGATGCGCATAGCTTCCTCCCTTTATCGCTGCCACGCCGCCCGGCGCAGGAAACTGGCCAGGGGATGCTGCTGCAACCAGATTGCCAGTCCCCAGCCCAGCGCTCCCGCACCGGCGCCAGCCAATAGATGCAAGGCACCGGCCTCATTGCGCACAGTCGCAAGAACCAGCATGCCCGGCAAGCTAGCCGCAGCGGTAGCCAAGGCGCTCTTGCGTACGGCGAGGAGCAGGCGTGGAAGCTCCAGTCCGTACAAGCTGCGAAACGACCGCAACACAAGCAGGCTGCGCAGGACCAGGCTAAGGGCCACGGCTGTTGCCAGCCAGGGCAGTCCCGCCAATCCCGACGGCACCAGCAGCGCCAATCGGCCAAGGACTGCCAGCGCATCGATCCTTGCCTGTTCTCCGATATGGCCGGTAGCCACCAGCAGATAGCGGCCCATACTGAACATGCTATACAGGGCGGCAGCGCCGCACATGATCCGGATCAAAGGTACGCTCGCTAGCCACTGATCTCCGTACAGCAGCTGCACCAGCGGTGCTGCGAACAGTCCGGCAAACATAAAGAAGGGCCATGACAAGGCAGTCATGCAGGCGGCAGCCGATACGTACGCCTGCACGGGATCGCCGCCTTCGCGCGCCTGCCTTGCAAACAGCGGAAAAATTATCGGAGAGACGGCACTGGTGACCGCCTGGTTAAACAACGAGAGCACCGATTGCGCCTTGCCAAGCAAGGCCACCTCCTCCGGCCCGAGCAGCTTTCCCGCCACCAGTTCCGGCGCCACCACGCCTACTTCGTCGATCGCATTTCCGCTGACGGCCAGCACGCCTGGGCGCACCAGAGCACCAACGCCGCGCCAGGCGGGACGCCAGCTCATTCCGGCAGGTTGCTGGGCGAACGCAACAAGAAATCCCGCCAGGGTAGCCGCAACACTCCCCCAGGCCAGGGCGCTTGGTCCCAGGCCAGTTGCAGCCAGGGCGATGGTTGCCGCGAATTGCGTCCCGCTGTAAAAGACAGATATTCTCAACAATGCACCGGCACGCATCTCGCGACGTAGCATCGCAGTGACCTGCGAGGAAAAAGGAACCAGCACGAAGCTCAGGGACAGGATTCGCAACACCGGGGCCAGCCCCGGCTGGCGATAAAAGGCGGCCAGTGGTCCTGCCAAGGCAGCCAGCAGCAATGCCAGCCCCCATCCCATGGCGATGGAGATCGCCAGCAAGGCGCGCTGTTCCTCGATCGACAAGGTGCTCCGCGCAACGAGCAACTGGCCCGTACCCAGGTCGCGGAATACCTGTGCCAGGCCAGTCAGTACTGCGGCGATTGAATAGATCCCGATTTCGGCTGGCGACAGGAGCCGCGCGAGAACGATTGAGGAAGCCAGGGCCAGCAAGGCTTGCAGGTATTTCTCCGCAAAGCCAAAGGCGAAATTGCGGGCAATTCCGCGCATTTCATGCCAACCCTGCGTAGAAAGCCTCGACTTGCGCGCTGATCACTGGGACAGCATAGCGCGCTTCCACTTCGGCCCTTCCCTGCCGGCCCATTTCGGCACGGCGCGCCGGATCGTCAAGCAATGCCGCTATCGTGTCGACGGCATGGTCGATATCACCAGGGGTAAGCAGCAGCCCGCCCGCGCATCCCTGCAAGATGTCTTCGCTACCCGGCACACGGGTCGCCAGGGCTGGAACGCCGCACGCCATCGCCTCGATTGTCGCAATGCCAAAGCCTTCCCGGCGGCTGACCAGCAGGTGCAGGTCCATGGCTGGCACGATCGATTCGACCTGGGCCTGGAAACCCGTGAAAATGACACGCCGCGTCAAGCGCTGGCGCCGTACAAGATCGCGCAGCGACGATTCCATGGGGCCGGTTCCAACCAGCAGCAGCTTGAGGCGAGGCCTCGATTTGGCGAGGTGGGCGAAAATTGCCAGCAGTTCTTCGGGACGCTTCTGCGCCGACAAACGCCCTACGCTGCCAATCACTTCATCGTTATCGGCAATGCCCCATTGGCGCCGCGCGGCAGCCCGCCGGCGCAAGGACGGCTGGAAGCGCCGCACGTCAACACAGTTCGGTATGACCGCGAGGCGAACATCGGCTGGAAGCCACTCGCGGTACAGCGCCAGGAAATGCTTCATCGCCGAATCCGAAACCGCATACACGCCCCTCACCCCCGACATTGCACGTTGCAGCAGGCCGCGCTGCCACTCATTGAACTGCGTCAGGGGAAATGCATTGTGGACGCTGACAACCGCCGGCACGCCGCAGTGCTGTGCCAGCCACAAGGCGCTGGCGCCGTAGGTAGTCCAGCAGAATGCCACATGCACGAGGTCCGGCCGCAGCTTGCGCAATGCCGGAGCCGAAAACACCATCGCGCGCAAGCGGTTCAGGCGGCGCCATGGCCACTCCTCCAGCATAGGGGGCACGTTCAGGTCGGCCAGTTCGACGCATTCATCCTGTGCGCACTGGCGCCAGCGTTCATCGCCGGCGTAGCGAGGCGGCGCAAGCACGCAGTCGTAGCCAACGCCTTTCAGAAAGCGGGCTTCGTCCAGCATGCGAAGCTCCATTCCTCCGAGCTCGCCGGAAAAACTGGTCAACAGGACGCGCCGGCTGCCCGCACGCCTGGTGGCGGCCGCGGCTTCCGCAATATACCCGCCAAGGTAGGCCAATTCCCACCGGCGCTGGAAAATGCGCTCCGGCTGCCGCAGCATCAAGGCCGCGCCGAGGCCACACAGTTCTTCCACATATTTGCGCAACATCCAGCGCGGCGCCCCGCAGAACTCCGGGAACTGGCCCGGCCTTGTCAAACGGCACGCGCCCCGTCCATAACGCCGCGCGCGCGCGAAGACCCAGAGTGGCGTCAATTGCACCGGCCGAATGTGGTGGGCAACCCGCGCCGCAGGGCAAAACCAGGACTGGAATCCAGCCTCCTCAAGCAGGCGGGTAAAACTGACTTCTCCTCCCATCGCATACTCACCTGCCGCCGGTCCGATCGATTCGTCGAAGCGGTAGCCGTGGCGAAAGACTTCTCCGCGCACCGCCATATTGGCGCCCCAGACAAGCCCCGGATAGACCGGTCCTTCGGGCAGCTTGGGATCGGTCAGGCCATAGGTCAGGCCGCAAGGGACCAGCCGCATCAACCAGTCCGGCGGCGTCTCGCTCCAGTCGGGAACAATGCTGCCGCCGAATATGGCAAAGCCCTGGCGTTCGGTGGCGGCATCGGCGTAGCGCAGGAGCCAGTCACGCTCCGGCGTGGCGTCATCGTCGGTAAAGACGAACAGGCGGGTCTCGGGTCCTTTCAGGGCCAGTGCCAAGCCGTGGTTCAGCGCTGCGTTCTTGCCGCGCCTGGGTTCGTACGCATAGTGCAGCGGCAGGCGGCTCGCATAGGACAACAACAACTCGCGCGTACCGTCGTCGCTGCCGTTGTCCACTACCAGCAGCCGCCAGCCTTCCTCCGGGCTCTGCAACTGCGTGTACGCGTCAAGCACCTGAGGCAAGGTACGCGCACCATTGAACGTCGCCATCAGCACAGTCAGCATGATGTTTCCTCCCTGGAGGTCCCAGTCTATGCAAGGCGCCGGCACAGGCGCTTGCGTTAGCTCAAGGAGCCCGCGCGAAGCTTTGCTGTAATGGCACCATGCCCACGCACTTTCTCCATACCGTCTCGGAACTCGGCTTCGTCAATGCCGCCTGGTACGCCCTGGCGCGGGTTTTGCGCTGCCTTGGCCTGCACATGTGGCGCTACCAGTTCGTGGCGCAGCGCGTCGCTGCCACTGCCTTGCGCAGCGTGCCCGGCAAGCTCGTCATGCAGCCGGTATCAAGCCTGGCCGACCTGCCGACCCCGTATCCACGGCCGCCCGAGATAGCAGCAGCGCGTTTTCGCCAGGGCGGTTGCAGCATCGCGGCCTGGAAAGACGGCGACCTCGCCGCAATCCTTTGGTACCAGTTCGGGGCTTATGACGAAGATGAAGTGCGAGTGCGCTACTGCCTGCCCTCGCCGCGCTCCTGCTGGGATTACGATGTTTTCGTGCAGCCGAAAATGCGCCTGGGAACAGCCTTCTGCCGCCTTTGGGACGAGGCACACCGGCAGATGCACGCGCGCGGAATCGAATGGACCTGCAGCCGGATTTCAGCATTCAATCCGGGCTCTCTGCGTGCCCACCTGCGTCTCGGCGCAGTCCATCTCGGCAGCGCGACCTTCCTGGCCGCGGGGCGATACCAGCTGATGATCGCGAGCCGGCGTCCCTACATTCACTTCTCTGGCGGCCCCCATTCCCGGCCGAAGCTTGTATTCGATACGAGGCCGCTCGAACACGGAGAACAGCAATGCCAGCCTACCTGATCCTGCTTGCCGCGCTCGCGCCCGACTGTCCGCCTTTCACCAAGGGCAGCACCGGTGGCGATTACAACAACACGGAAGATGCCAAAGGCCTCTCCGTGGTCGAAACCTTCCATTTCGGCCCGCAAGTGGAATCCCTGCAGCGCGGCATGACGGGAACCCTTGGCGGCGATATCGGATATACGCTGGAACATTTCCCCAACCATCCGCGCGCCCTGGCGGCGATGGCCCGCCTGGGCCTGCGGCTGAAGAAACCCCAGGCGCCCGGCGCGGCCCACGCGGTCGATTGCTACTTCCAGCGCGCCATCGCATTCGTCCCTGAGGACGGCGCTGCGCGCGCCCTGTATGGCGCCTATCTCTTGTCACTTCGGCGCGATGACGATGCGATCGAACAGCTTCAAGCCGCGCTCAAGTCTCAGCCCGGCAATGCTGCCGCCTGGTACAACCTCGGCCTGGCGCGGGTACGGCAAAAGGACTGGCCGGCAGCACGCGATGCAGCCCACAGGGCCTATGGCCTGGGCTTCCCGCTCCCCGGCCTGCGGCAGCAATTGAAAACGGCACGCGAATGGCGCGAGCCCGAATCACTTGATCCCGTGGTGGCTCATTAGATCGTACAGGGTGGGACGACTAACCCCCAGCAATTCGGAAGCACGCGCAATATTGCCGCCGGTGCGGGCCAGCGCTTTCACCATCACCCGGTATTCAGCGGCGTTGCGCGCGTCGCGCAGGTCGATATTTTCCGCCTGGGGCGCACCGGGAGGCAAACCAAGGTCCTCGAGCGTGATATGGGGTCCTTCGCTCATGATCGCCGCCCGCTTGACGCAGTTTTCGATCTCGCGCACATTGCCCGGCCAGCCATACGCCTCGATGGCGGCCAGCGCGTCCGGGTGGAACGGCAAGGCCGGGCGCCCTTCGGCCTGCAGGAACCGGTGGCGAAAGTGTTGCGCCAGCAGGACCGCATCGCCGATTCGCTCGCGCAGCGGCGGCACGACCAGCACGATTTCACTCAGGCGGTAAAACAGGTCTTCCCGAAACCGCCCCTCATCGACCATGGCCTTCAGGTTGCGGTGCGTGGCGCAGACAATCCTGACATCGACTGCGATTTCACTGCGGCCGCCGAGGCGCTCGATCACGCGCTCCTGCAGGAAACGCAGCATCTTTGCCTGCAGCGGCAAAGCCATGTCGCCGATTTCATCGAGGAAGAAAGTGCCACCGGCTGCCAGTTCGATCTTCCCCAGCGTTTGCCGTTCGGCGCCGGTAAACGCGCCTTTTTCGTAGCCGAACAACTCACTTTCCAGCAAGTGCTCGGGAATCGCAGCGCAGTTGATGGCCACCATGCGTCGATCGTGGCGCGAACTGAGCTGGTGCAGCCCGCGCGCGAGAACCTCCTTGCCACTACCGGATGCGCCCATCAGCATCACCGTTGCGGAACTCGGAGCGACCTTTTCGATGCTTCGGCACACGCGCAGCATGCCCGGGTCGCGCGTCACGAGACCAGCCAGTGGTGAATCAGCTTCGGTCTGCAGCATGCGCCGGTTGTCCTGCTGGACGCCGTGCAGGAAAAACGCACGGTCCGCCATCAGGCGCAGCATCTCGCCGTCCAGGGGCTTCTGGTGGAAATCGTAGGCCCCGAGCGCCATCGCCTTCAGCACGTTCTCCCGGTCCTGGTTGCCGGACAGGACGATCACCTTGGTATCGGCGGCGATTGCCAGCATCTGCTGCAGCAACAGCAAGCCTTCGCTCGCGCTGTCCGGTTCCGGCGGCAGGCCCAGGTCCATCGTCACCACAGCCGGCTGGTGCCGGCGCAATTGCCCGAGGGCGGCATCGCGGTTGCCCGCAAACACCACCTCATATGTGTCCAGGGCCCAGCGCAACTGCTTCTGCAGGCCCAGGTCGTCCTCCACCACGAGCAGCTTTTTCTTGGTCATGAGCCCATGATGCAGCATGCCGACAGTGGGGCTTTTGAGGCAGCGCAACGGCAAATAGTTTATATTGTTGCTTATTACGCGAAAAAACAGCCCGAAACACCATGAAATTCGACGTTGTGATTGTCGGCAGCGGCCTGGCCGGCCTCTCTGTTGCACTCCACCTGGCGGAAAGCCGCAAAGTAGCCATCATCTCCAAACGCGCCCTGCTCGATGGCGCCAGTAACTGGGCCCAGGGCGGCATCGCCGCCGTGCTCGATTCCGGCGACAGCCACGAGCAGCATATTGCCGACACCCTGGTGGCCGGCGGCGGCTTATGCGACGAAGGCGCGACCCGCTTCATTGTCGAGCACGGCCGCGAAGCCATCGAATGGCTGATCGGCCTTGGCGTGCCCTTCACCCGCGACGAGAACGCGGAACTGGGCTTCCACCTGACCCGTGAAGGCGGCCATAGCCAGCGACGCATTATCCATGCGGCCGACGCCACCGGCCACGCCGTGCAGGTCACGCTGGAAGAAAAAGTGCGTGCGCATCCGAATATCAGCCTGTTCGAGCAGCACTGCGCGATTGACCTGATCACCACCGACAAACTGGGCCCGCGCCCCGCCAATTCGCAGCCGCGCTGCCACGGCTTGTACGTACAGGACGTGACCACCGGCCAGGTGCATACCGTCACCGCGGAGCACACGGTGATGGCAACCGGCGGCGCCGGAAAAGTCTACCTGTACACCACCAATCCCGATACCGCCAGCGGCGACGGCATTGCGATGGCCTGGCGTGCCGGGTGCCGCGTGTCGAATATGGAGTTCATCCAGTTCCATCCGACCTGCCTGTACCACCCTTACGCCAAATCCTTCCTGATCACGGAAGCGATCCGCGGCGAAGGCGGCTTGCTCAAGCTGCCGCCGGAAGCGGGTGCCGCAGCCGGCCAGCGTTTCATGTTGGCCCACGACGAACGCGCCGAACTGGCGCCGCGCGACGTGGTGGCGCGCGCCATCGACTTCGAGATCAAGAAACGCGGCCTCGATTACGTGCATCTGGATATCAGCCACAAGCCGGCCGAATTCCTGATCGAGCACTTCCCGACCATTTATGCGCGCTGCCTGGAGCTGGGCATCGACATTACCAAACAGCCGATTCCTATCGTGCCTGCAGCGCACTATACCTGCGGCGGCGTTGTGACCGACCTGTTCGGCCGCACCGACCTGCCCGGCCTGTACGCGGTAGGCGAAACAGCCTGCACCGGCCTGCACGGCGCCAACCGCCTGGCCAGCAACTCCCTGCTCGAATGCGTGGTGATTGGCCGCGCCTGCGCCCAGGACATTCTTGCCAAAGACAAGGAAAGCACGCCCTACCTGCCGGACTGGGACGAAAGCCGTGTCACCGACGCCGACGAGGAAGTGGTCATCGCCCACAACTGGGATGAACTGCGCCGCTTCATGTGGAACTATGTGGGCATCGTCCGCACCACCAAGCGTCTCGAGCGCGCCCAGCACCGGATCGCCCTGCTGAAAGAGGAGATCGACGAGTACTACCGCCATTTCCGCATCACCAGCGACCTTCTGGAATTGCGCAACCTGGTGGAAGTGGCATCGCTGATCGTCAACAGCGCGCTGCAGCGCCGCGAAAGCCGGGGCCTGCATTTCAGCCGCGACTACCCGGCCACCCTGCCGAAAGCGCTGCCGACCGTGCTGACGCCAGAGCGCCGCTAGGGCACATTCACTTCGTGCCTTAAGCCGAGGCGCCGCAACTCCCCGCTCTCGACCATGCGCTGGAATTCCGCATCGAATTCCTTGCGCAGCGCGTCGCCAGCGGGACGCTTCGGGAAGGCGAAATAGCCATCCTGCACCTCGATCACGCGCGGCAGCATGGCCACCTGGCCGGACAGCCCCAGCCTGCCCAGCACCGGCTCCGTATTACGGCGGTTGCTGGCAAACATGTGCGCATGCTGCGCCGCCAGCATCTTCAAGCCACTATCGACACTGTTGACGACATCAAGGCGAAGTTGCGGCCGCGCTTTGTCGAACGAAGCGCCGTAGGACCAGCCATTGACGATCGCAATGCGTTGCTCGGACAGGGCCGCATAGTCCCCGCTCCAGTCTTGCATCGTCCCCTTGCGGACATAGAACACCATCTGGTCCTGGTAGAACGGAAGCTTTGAGAACGACATGAGTTGCTGGCGTTCCAAAGTCTTGTAGGGACCGACCAGTATATCCGCCTTGCCTTGGGCGACGAGAGCCTGGGCCCGTGACCACGGGTAGAGCTCGAAAACGGCGCGATGTCCAAGGCGCTCGGCGATCAGGCGCACCACCTCCGGCCCCAGGCCGACAATTTCGCCCTCCTGGCCGCGCTCATAAACGCGCTCGAAATGGGTGCCGATCACCAGCAGGTCGCGGGCGGCCGCCGGCAGGCAGCAAAGCAAGGCGAAGATTGCAGCAGCGAATTTGCGCATGGATTCTCCTTGGGTGCTACCCTATGATAGCATTTCCCAATGACATATCCAGCCACACTGCGCGCCGCCACGACAGCCGATATCCCGGCCATGGAGGCCCTGATCCGGCGTTCAGGAATCCAGCTCAGTAAGGGGTTCTATACGGACGAACAGGCCGCTGCGGTTACCCGCCACGTATTCGGGGTCGATTCGCAACTGGTGGACGATGGCACCTATTTCGTCATCGAGCGCGATGGCCAGCTTCTGGCCTGCGGCGGCTGGAGCAAACGCGCGACACTCTTCGGCGGCGACCAGCATAAGTCGGGGCCCGACCCTTTGCTCGACCCGGCTACGCAGCCGGCCCGCATCAGGGCCTTCTTCGTCGATCCATCGGTACCGCGCCAGGGCCTGGGCCGCATGCTCATGGAGCACTGCGAACGCGAGGCAGCTGCCGCGAGTTTCCTGGCTATGGAACTTGCGGCAACCATGCCGGGAGTGCCGCTCTACACTGCCTGCGGTTTTGAATCCATCGAAGATTTCGCGCTTGCCCTGCCCGGCAACGTCTCGGTACCGTTGTCGCGCATGCGCAAGCGCATCGCCTGACTAGCGCCTCAACTATTGAAGCCCTTGCCTTCCGCAGCCAGCCTGGCCAGCAGTGGCGCCGGCTTCCAGGCTTCGCCGTGGCGGCCCTTGGCGAATTTCTCAATGGCGCCCAGCACGTTGACCAGGCCCACCGTGTCCGCGTAGAACATCGGGCCACCGCGGTACAGGGGGAAACCGTAGCCGGTCAGGTAGACCATGTCGATGTCGGAGGCACGCAAGGCAATGCCCTCCTCCAGGATCAGGGCGCCCTCGTTCACCAGTGCGTAGACCAGCCGTTCAACGATTTCCTGCTCGCTGATCTTGCGGCGCTCAACGCCAATATCGGCCGAATGCTTGACGATCATCTCGTTCACCACAGCGCTAGGGTATGCTTTCCGGTCGCCTTCCTTGTAGTCATACCAGCCAGCGCTGGTCTTCTGGCCGAAACGCCCCATTTCGCACAGCAGGTCGGCAGTCTTCGAGTACACCACCTCCGGTTTTTCAATATAACGGCGTTTGCGGATGTACCAGCCGATATCGTTGCCGGCCAGGTCGCTCATGCGGAACGGTCCCATCGGGAAGCCGAATTTTTCGACTGCCTTGTCCACCTGCTCCGGCGTCGCGCCCTCCTCCAGCAGGAAGCCGGCCTGGCGGAAGTATTGCTCGATCATGCGATTGCCGATAAAGCCGTCGCAAACACCGGAAACGACGCCGGTTTTCTTCAGCTTCTTCGACAGCGCCATGGTGGTAGCCAGCACATCCTTGCCCGTTGCCTTGCCGCGCACTACTTCCAGCAATTTCATGACATTGGCGGGACTGAAGAAATGCGTCCCGACGACGTCCTGCGGACGGCTGGTAAAGGCGGCGATCTTGTCCAGGTCCAGCGTCGATGTATTCGAGGCCAGGATCGCACCTGGCTTCATGACCTCGTCGAGCTTGCGGAATACGGATTCCTTCACGCCCATATCCTCAAACACCGCTTCGATGACAATGTCGGCGTCTGCAATAGCCGCATAGTCAAGCGTGCCGTTGATCAACGCCACACGCTGGTCGAACTTTTCCTGCGTTAGCTTGCCCTTTTTCAAGGTGTTCTCGTAGTTCCTGCGAATCGTTGCCAGGCCCTTGTCGAGCGCTTCCTGCTTCGTTTCCAGTAGCAGAACCGGAATGCCGGCATTGGCAAAATTCATTGCAATGCCGCCGCCCATGGTGCCGGCGCCGATCACGGCAGCCTTGCGGATTTCACGAACCGGCGTATCCGGCGGCACATCGGGAATCTTGCTGGCCGCGCGCTCGGAGATGAACGCATGACGCAGCGATTTGCACTCGGTGGTCTGCATCAGGTGCAGGAAGCGCTCGCGCTCGAATTTCAGGCCTGCTTCAAACTCCATCGTCACGGACGCCGCCACGGTCTCCAGGCATTCCAGCGGCGCCGGGAACGGCCCGGCGACAGCTTTCACAGTATTGCGGCTGAATTGCAGGAATGCCTCATGATTCGGGTAATCGACCTTGCGGTCCCGCACTTTCGGCAAGGGGCGAGCGTCCGCGATGCTTTCTGCAAACGCCTTTGCCTCGGCAAGCAGGTCGGCCCCGGCAGGCAGCAATTTGTCAAACAGCGCTGTACCTGCGAGCTTTTCCGACAACACCGGCGTACCGGACACAATCATATTCAGCGCCATTTCCAGGCCAAGCACGCGCGGGAAACGCTGGGTACCACCGGCCCCCGGCAACAAGCCCAGTTTCACTTCAGGCAAGGCAATCTGCGCTCCTGGCAGCGCTACGCGGTAATGGCAGCCGAGGGCCAGCTCAAGACCGCCGCCCATTGCAACCGAATGGATCGCCGCGACAACCGGCTTGCTGCAACCTTCGACTGCGCGGATCAGGCTATGCAAGGTCGGCTCGGTGAGCGCCTTCGGTGAATTGAATTCCTTGATATCGGCGCCACCAGAGAACGCTTTCCCCGCGCCAGTCAGCACTATCGCCTTGACGTTGCCGTCTTCCTGCGCCCGGCGGATGCCCTCGATGGCGGCGGTGCGTGTCGCCAGGCCAAGTCCGTTGACCGGAGGATTATTCAGCGAAATGACAGCGATAGAACCTTGGACTACGTAATCTGCGCTCATGGGTTGTCTCTTCTTTCTTGGGGTGGTGGCGATGGCGAGAAGTTACTATAACCCACAAATCGAACGATCGTGCGCTTTCTTCTCATCAGATTGTGGCGAATTATATAACCGCAGCCCTTTTTCATAATCAGCCAATGAAATGGGCCTTGGCATAGGTTAATTGACCGAATAATATCTCCCACTGCAATAACTCGTAAGTGATGGATACCGGGTAGTTCTCGTTTCTTTGATCAATTGAAGAGAGGGACTCGCACCATGAAAACTATCATCACGCTTTCCGTTGTAATTGCCGCCACTGTTGCTGGACAGAATGCCAGCGCCGCACAGCCAGAATCATTCGCTACAGGGAGAATACTTGTCGAGCCCCGCGCCGGTCTGGCCTTGGACCAGATGTCGAAGCTCTTTAAACAGAACGGTGGTAATCGAGCCCGCAAGCTTGGCTTGAGCAATATCCACATACTTGAAGTGCCCGCGGGGTCCGAGCGCGCCATGGTCAACAAACTGAGGCGCAATCCCCAATTCAAATTCGCCGAACTGGACCAGATGGTGCCAGTCGCCGCCACCGCCAATGATCCCTATCTCGGCAGCGAATGGCACATCAACAAGATTGCTGCCAACCTTGCCTGGGATTCGAGCCAAGGCAGTGGTGTCACTATCGCGATTCTCGATTCCGGCATCGATTCCGCCCACGCCGACTTGGCAGGTAACATTGTTGCCGGCTATAACAGCTACGACAACAGCACCAACACGGCCGACGTGTGTGGCCATGGCACCAAGGTTGCCGGCTCCGCAGCGGCTGTGACCAACAACGCGCTTGGCGTGGCAGGCGTCGCCGGACGCGCCAGGATCATGCCGATCCGAATTGCCTTTGTCAGTTCAGGGTCTTGCTATGCCTATTTCTCGACCATGGCCAGCGGACTGACCTGGGCAGCTGATCATGGCGCCAGGATTGCCAACATCAGCTATGCCAGTGTACCCACCAGTTCGGCAGTAGCAAGCGCTGCGACCTACCTGCGCAGTAAAGGGGGCCTCCTGTTCGTATCAGCCGGAAACTACAACCGTGATGAGGGTTTCACCCCGACCACCGCCATGATCCCGGTTTCCGCCACTGCTTCCAATGACACTCGAGCAAGCTTCTCAAGCTACGGCGCCTTCGTAGCCTTATCGGCTCCCGGCACGAGCATCTTTACGACTGTGCAAGGGGGCGGTTACGGCGGTGTCAACGGTACCTCATTCGCAAGCCCGATCGCTGCAGCCGTTGGTGCACTCGTGATGTCCGTCAACCCGGCGTTGACCGCCGACCAGGTGCAAGATATCCTCTTCAATACGGCAGTCGATCTTGGCGCAGCTGGTCGTGATATCTATTTCGGCTTTGGTCGCGTCAATGCTGCAGGCGCAGTCGCCGCTGCCCTGGCCGCGCCGACGCCCGACACCGAAAATCCCACTGTCGCCATCACAAACCCCGTGGCCAACAGCACCGTTTCCGGTCTGGTTGTGCTCGACGTAACTGCCTCTGACAACAAGGCAGTCGTTCGCATCGACCTGAAAGTGAACGGAACTTTGGTTGGGTCGGACACCTCCGCGCCCTTCGGCTTTAGCTGGAATTCCAACGATGTTGCCAATGGCATAAACAGCCTCGCCGCGATCGCCTATGATGCCGCCGGGAACATTTCTTCATCGGCGAGCCTTCAAGTGAATGTCGCCAATAGCTCCGTCAAGTAATTCCCATACACTCCCCCAATAAAAGCCCGGGCGTCACCGGGTTTTTTATTTAAAATCATTATTGTTACTACGAACTTAGTAGTAACGAAAAGAAATAACTCAAGTCATTGAATTAACTAAAGTTTCTTTAATTCCAGACTTAATTGCGACATTCAAAAAAAGTTTTAAAAATCCGCTTGCCATGCGGCAATTAGGTGACTATAGTTCCGTACAGCAAGATCTGATAAGGGCAAACCGCGGGAAACTGCGGGACGCAAAGTCATCGGTCTAAAGGGCTTCGGCCCCATGACGGCAGGACTGCCAGACAAAAGTATCCCCTCATGCATGGGCGTTGATGCGCCGGTGCGGGTTGTGTGATGCAGTCTTCTACCGGCTTTTAGACCGGCGGGCAGTCCTCGTTTTTTATTTTTTGAAAACAGGGACTCGCACCAATGAAAACCATCACCACTTTCTCCGCCGCAATCGCTACCGCCATCGCTACCCTGGCTGCTCCAGCCTTCGCGGCCCAGCCCGAAATTTTCGCCCAGGGCCGCATCATCGTGGAACCGAAAGCCGGCCTGACCGTGGCTGAATTCAGCAAGCTTCTGAAGGCCAATGGTGCCGGCAAGGCACGCAAGCTCGGCCAGAGCAACATCCATGTCATCGAAGTGGCGCACGGCTCGGAAAAAGCCATCGCTGCCAAGCTGAAGAACAACCCTCACTTCAAGTTCGCCGAACTGGACCTGCGCGTCGAACTGTCGGCGGCCGCCAACGATGCTTATGCCGGCAGCGAATGGCACCTGGGCAAGATCGGCGCCAGCACCGCATGGGACAGCGCTCAGGGCGCTGGCGTCATCATCGCCGTGCTGGACTCGGGTATCGATGCGTCCCACCCTGACTTGGCCGGCAACCTCGTGCCGGGCTACAACTTCTATGACGGCAATACCAACACCGCCGACGTCTGCGGCCATGGCACCAAAGTCGCAGGCTCGGCAGCGGCCGTGACCAACAACGCCGCTGGCGTAGCAGGCGTTGCAGGCCAAGCAAAGATTATGCCGCTGCGCATTGCATACAACACTTCCGGCACCTGCTACGGCTGGCTCTCCGATATCGCCAATGGCGTGACCTATGCTGCCGACCACGGCGCGCGCATCGCCAACATCAGCTACGCTGCCATGCCGGCGACCGCGTCCGTGGTCAGCGCCGCCAGCTACATGAAGAGCAAGGGCGGCCTGGTGTTTGTTTCGGCCGGCAACCTGAACAAGGACGAAGGCTACACCCCAACCACCAGCATGATCGCCGTCTCGGCCACCGACTCGGCGGACAACCGTTCGAGCTTCTCCAGCTATGGAGCCTTCGTCTCGCTGTCGGCACCAGGTTCAGGCATCTACACCACAGTGCAAGGCGGCACCTACGGCGCGGTCAACGGCACCTCGTTCGCCAGCCCGGTCGCCGCCGCCGTTGGCGCCCTGGTGATGTCGGCCAACCCATCGCTGACTGCGGCCCAGGTGGAAAACATCCTGTTCAGCACCGCGGTTGACCTGGGTACGGCAGGCCGCGACATCTACTTCGGCTATGGCCGCGTCAATGCCGCCGCCGCAGTAGCTGCTGCGAAAGCCCAGCCGGTGGCAGATACCACTGCTCCTACTGTCGCCATCACCAGCCCAGCCGGTGGCAACACGGTCTCCGGCCTGGTATCGATCGGCGTAACTGCATCGGACAACGTGGGCGTCGCCCGCGTTGACCTCAAGGTCAACGGTACCTTGGTCGCTTCTGACACCAGCGGCCCGTTTGGCTTCACCTGGGACTCCACCGGTGTGGCCAATGGCATGAACAGCCTGGTTGCCATCGCATACGACGCCGCGGGCAACGTCAAGACTTCGACCGCCGTATCGGTCAACGTCGCCAACACCGTGGCGGTGCCGGTCATCGATGCTACGGCTCCGGTACTGACCATCGCCAACCCAACTTCCGGCTATGTCTCCGGCACCGTCAACGTGACCCTGAACGCATCGGACAACAGCGGTGCAGCCGGCATCAACATGAGCCTGTACATCGACGGCCAGTTGAAAGCGTCGGGCGCTGGCTCCTCCCTGTCCTACAGCTGGAATACCCGCAAGGTTGCTAGCGGCAGCCATACCATCCAGGCTGTCGCAAAAGACGCCGCAGGGAACATCACCAACACCAGTGTCCAGGTAATCCGCTAATTACTACTTCCCTTGTTTCAGCCCGGCTTCGGCCGGGCTTTTTATTATTGGACGGCAATATCTCTGGCTTAAAACTCAAATGCCTCCGAATTAATAACAGTTTCCGCGCGACATTAGTTAACCCTTTGATTTGACTGAATATTATTAATCGCTACAATCTTGCAAGCCAACTTTGCATAAATGTTCAGTCGGATTTGTTTCAGGATGTAATTTCCCAGAAAAACCATTTGCCTCGCGGCAAATCGTGAATTACTATCGAACCTGAAGTCTGACAAAGGCAAACCGCAGGAAACTGCGGGACGCAAAGTCAACGGTCTAACGACGTTTCGGCGTCTATGACGGCTGGACTGCCAGATGCACAGGTGACCCTGAAGTCCCCGGTGTGCTCTTCAACCGCGATAATACTCGCGGCCGGCAGTCCCTTTTTCTGAAACCTTGAAAACAGGACTTGCTTTTAATGAAGAATCGCACCTCTCTCGCCACCCTCATCCTCGCTGGCGTTAGCCCTTTCGTGTTGGCAACCGCTGCTAACGCTGAACCCGTCTTCGCTCGCGGCCGTATTATTGTCGAACCGCAAGCTGGCTTGACCGCAGACGAATTCGACAAGGACGTCAAAATCCACGGCGGCGGGAAAACTCGCAAGCTCGGCCAAAGCAATATCTACGTGATGGATGTGCCGCATGGCTCGGAAAAAGCTATCGCGAACAAACTTGGCCACAATCCGCATTTCAAATATGCCGAACTCGATCAGCGTGTCGAGTTCGCAGCCACGTCCAACGACCCTTACCTTGGCAGCGAGTGGCACTTGAACAAGATCGGCGCGACCACGGCCTGGGACAAGACCCAGGGCGCCGGGGTCACGATCGCCATTCTGGATTCCGGCGTCGACGCTTCCCACCCGGACTTGGCTGGCCGCATGGTCGCCGGTTACAACTTCTATGACGGCAATACGAATACCGCAGACGTCTGTGGCCATGGCACCAAAGTTGCCGGCTCCGCTGCTGCGACATTGAACAACGCGGCTGGCGTAGCGGGCGTCGCCGGCCAGGCCAAGATCATGCCGCTGCGCATCGCATACAACAGCTCCGGCACCTGCTACGGCTGGCTATCCGACATCGCCAACGGCGTGACCTATGCTGCCGACCACGGCGTACGCATCGCCAACATCAGCTACGCTGCCATGCCGGCCACCGCGTCCGTGGTCAGCGCCGCCAGCTACATGAAAAGCAAAGGCGGCCTAGTGTTTGTTTCGGCCGGCAACCTGAACAAGGACGAAGGCTACAGCCCGACCACCAGCATGATCGCCGTCTCGGCCACCGACTCGGCAGACAACCGCTCGAGCTTCTCCAGCTATGGGGCCTTCGTCTCGCTGTCGGCACCAGGTTCGGGCATCTACACTACTGTCCAAGGAGGCGGGTACGGTGCTGTAAGCGGCACCTCATTCGCTAGTCCAGTCGCCGCCGCAGTTGGCGCCCTGGTGATGTCGGCTAACCCATCACTGACTGCGGCCCAGGTGGAAAACATCCTGTTCACCACTGCAGTTGACCTGGGTACGGCAGGCCGCGACATCTATTTCGGCTATGGCCGGGTAAATGCTGCCGCAGCCGTCCAGAAAGCCGGCGGCACCACGACGATCGTGACCGACACAACCCGTCCGACCGTGGTCATTTCCAGTCCCGGCGCGAGCAGCACCGTTTCTGGCACGGCTACTGTCACTGCAGCCGCCTCGGACAACGTTGGCGTGAGCCGGGTTGACCTCAAGGTAAACAGCACGGTCATTGCCTCCGATACAGCTGCCCCGTATAGCTTCGCCTGGGATACCAAAGGTGCAGTCAACGGGTTGGCAACACTGACCGCAATTGCTTACGACGCTGCTGGCAATGTTACGTCGTCGAGCCCGGTCTCTGTCAACGTGGCGAATTCCACCACTACCGTACAGCCTGTCACCGACACGATCAAGCCTACCGTCAAGATCACCAATCCTGTTGCAGGTTCGGTGCATGGTAATGTCAACGTGACGGTCAGCGCATCCGACAATATGGGCAGCGCCGGCATCACGACCTCGCTTTATATTGATGGTCGCCTGATGCTTACCGGCGTGGGGTCCAGCCTGTCTTATAACTGGGGCAGCAATCAGAGTGCCAAGGGCAACCATACCTTGCAGGCTGTGTCACGCGACAAAGCTGGCAATACTTCTTCTGCATCGGTGATTGTGAACCGCTAAGCAGCGTGCAAATGAAAAACGGCAGCCGCAGCTGCCGTTTTTCTTATTCAGACCCAGCTGTTACAGAATGTCGCGGCGACGCCGAATTACGGCCATGCCGAGCAAGCCAGCGCCAATGATGGCCAAGGTGGCAGGCTCGGGAGCCTCGTTTGGAGGAGTCACGCAATCGGGGTCGGTGGACCCTTTAGGGCAATTCTCGTCGGTGAGGGGCGAGCCGGTGAATGCAGCCCATTCTTCAAAGCCGTCGTTGTTCGGATATCCTTCCCCGACCCGCGAATAAAGGTAGATGAAGGCGCTGTTCTTCTCAATTGCGGTATCCAGCCCCATCACAGTAAAGGCGCTCTCGAATGCCGACAGCGGGATATCCATGTAGATGTCCCCGGAACCGCTGCCGAAGTTCAAGTCATAGTCCATCAGCACGGCATTATCGGCGCCATCATCCATCTGGTACACAAGTTGCCCGAGATTCACCAGATCAAATGTCGCGTAGTTGAGACTAGGCTCAATCGATTGGTTAGGAGTCAAAGAGAGATAGAGCTGGACATCGTCCAAAGTCAGCAGGTTGCCATCGGTCTTGTCGACGTTAGTTTGGTTAATGTCGAGCAAGAAGCGCATGACCATCACCGGATTCTCTTCTGTGCCGAGATTGATGAAACCGATATTCCCGACCCTGATGGCGTGGTTCCAGTTGTTGGGCGACGTATTATCATACACATTGTTGACAGTCGTGTTGTATCCCTGTTTGATTGCGGGATTAGCACCGCCCAATTGTACAAAGGGATCAATTACGCCGGTGCCGGTTGGCTGCTGCATATTGGTACTGAAGGTGGCATCGCCGATTGTCCCGCTGCCGCCACCTGTCAGGTCCAGCGTTCCCGCTTGCGCGCTCAAACCGCCACCAAACAACGCCGCAACCATTAGCATTTTCCCTGGTACTTTTTCAAACATCTTCTTCAGGTTTTTCATGGCATCCCCCGCCTCGTGGTAATGCTTGATCAGATGCATTAAGCATGCCTAAAAGTATGTCATCAATATATTCAATAGGTTACTCTCAGCAGTTTGACTCCGCAGTCTTTTACTGTAAAACTTTCCGACAGAAAGTCACTTGAAAAACAAGTAATTAAACATGCTTTCGGGATTCTTAACTTATACTTAGGTCAAATCGCGGCAGGACAGTGCATACGTTACAATGCGCCAGATATGAGCGCTACAAACTTCCAGTTCGAGAATTCCTTCGCGGGTTTGCCTCCCGCGTTCTATACGCACCTGGTGCCCACCCCGTTGCCGGCACCTTACCTGGTTGCGTTAAACCCCTCCGCGGCACAACTGGTCGGACTCGATCCGGCGGCGCTTGCAACGCAAGAAGCGGTTGAGATCCTGATTGGCAACAGAGTTACGGATCTATCAAAGCCGCTGGCAGCAGTCTATTCCGGCCATCAGTTCGGCGTTTGGGCCGGCCAGCTCGGGGATGGGCGAGCCATTCTCCTCGGCGATATCGCAACAGCAGAAGGTCCTATCGAGCTTCAGCTTAAAGGCGCCGGCATGACGCCTTATTCCCGGATGGGCGATGGCCGTGCGGTTCTGCGCTCATCCATCCGTGAGTTCCTGTGCTCGGAAGCTATGCACGGACTCGGCATTCCAACCACCCGCGCCTTATCCGTCGTCGGTTCGGACCAGGGCATCGTGCGCGAATCGATTGAAACGGCCGCGGTCGTGGTGCGCATGGCGCCGACCTTCATCCGTTTTGGCTCTTTTGAACATTGGTATTACAACCGCAAGCCGGAAGAACTGAAGCAACTGGCCGATTACGTCATCGACCGCTTCTACCCTTCCCTGCGCGAAGAAGAAAACCCTTACGCTGCATTGCTGGAAGAAGTGACGCGCCGCACCGCACGCATGATCGCGCATTGGCAGGCCGTAGGCTTCATGCATGGTGTAATGAATTCCGACAATATGTCGATCTTGGGCCAGACCCTCGACTACGGACCGTTCGGCTTCATGGATGGCTTCGATGCCAATCACATCTGCAACCACAGCGATGAGCAGGGACGTTACTCTTACGCAAACCAGCCGCAGATCGGCCACTGGAATTGCTATGCCCTTGCCCAAGCCCTGTTGCCGCTGATCGGCGAGGTTGAAGTGACGCAGGAAGCGCTCGACGTCTACCAACCCGAGTTCGCCAGCCATATCGACAAATTGCTGCATGCCAAACTCGGTTTGGCCACAACGCTGGAAGGCGACCGCGAGCTGTTAGACGGCCTGTTCGCCATCCTGCAGGCCAACCATGCCGACTTCACCATCTTCTTCCGCCGCTTAAGCGGCCTGCGCTCCAGAGGCCCTGAAGGCGACGAACCCTTGCGCGACCTGTTCATTGATCGCCCCGCTTTCGATAAGTGGGCCGACGCTTATCGCGCCCGCCTGCGCGCGGAAAACAGCGACGATGCCGCGCGCAAGCTTGCGATGGATCAAGTCAATCCCAAATATGTGCTGCGAAACTATATGGCCCAGGTCGCCATCGAAAAGGCGCAGAATAAAGACTTTTCCGAAGTGGAGCGGCTGCTGGCCCTGCTCGAGCGCCCTTTCGACGAGCAACCCGAAAATGAACAATACGCAGGCTTCCCACCGGACTGGTCCAGCCAGCTCTCGGTAAGCTGCTCTTCGTGAGGTAACCAAATGAGCGATAAAGTAGTCAAGACCGATGCCGAATGGCGCGCGCAGCTTGATCCGATGGAGTATCAAGTGACACGCCATGCCGCCACCGAACGTGCCTTTACCGGCAAGTTCTGGGATCACCATGAGCACGGCATTTACACCTGTGTTTGCTGCAACACGCCTTTGTTCGAGTCGGACGCCAAGTTCGACTCCGGCTGCGGCTGGCCAAGTTACTTCAAGGCGCTCAATCCAGCGAATATCATAGAGAAAACGGACCGCTCGCATGGTATGCTGCGCACCGAAATCATCTGTGCTGTCTGTGACGCCCACCTGGGCCACGTCTTCCCGGATGGTCCGCCGCCCACCGGATTGCGCTACTGCATCAATTCGGCGTCGCTGCGCTTTGAACCACAGCCTAAATAAGATGAAGATTATTTTTGACCTGTTTCCGCTGATTCTGTTTTTCGTCAGCTACAAATTCGCCGGCAGCCACCAGGAGGCAGCACATGCCTGGCTGAATGCCAACCTCGGCGGCCTGGTATCCGGCGGCGCCATTCCCGCTTCCCAGGCGCCAATCGTGGTTGCGACAATCGTCGGTATTATCGGAACCGCCGCCCAAGTTTTATATTTGCTGGCGCGACGCAAGAAAGTAGACGGTGCGCTATGGGTTTCCCTTGTAGTGTTTATCGTATTCGGTGGCATGACCATCTATTTCCACGACGATGACTTTATCAAATGGAAGCCAACCATTATCTACTGGTCGCTGGCTACTGCAATGTTGGTCGCGTACCGCTTCTTCGATAAAAACATGATTCGCCTGGCGATGGAAAAGCAGGTGCAACTGCCTGAGCATGTATGGGTGCGCCTGCATTTCATGTGGATCACCTTCTGGCTCGTACTGGGCTTTGTGAACCTGTTTGTCGCCTTCATTCTGTTCAAGTCCGATAACGACGCCTGGGTCAATTTCAAGGCATTCGGCGTGACCGGCTTGATGCTCGTATTCTTTATCGCCCAGGCTTTCTACCTCTCTAAACATATTAAGGATGAAGCATGAGCGACCCGCGCCTGGCCATGATTCGCGAGCGCCTGGAAGCAGCGCTGGCCCCTTCCGAAATCGTGCTCGATGACGAGTCCGCCCTGCATGCCGGGCACGCCGGCGCCGCCTCCGGCGGGGGCCATTATCGACTGAAAATTGTCTCTACTAAATTCGAAGGTGTGAAACTCGTCATGCGCCATCGTCTGGTGTATGATTCCGTGCACGATATGATGCATAAAGAAATTCATGCATTGGCCATTACCGCACTGGCACCGTCCGAAGTATGATATGCGCGGAGTTTTTGGGAAACATCAAAAAGAACCTCAATCGTTGAATAGTAGAGACATCTCGGCGAACCAGCCCAAAATCCCCGCAATTCAGTAAACTTTCCCTAGGAATTAAACTAAATGACTTTCAAGCCAGCCCGCTTGCTGCTCGCACTTATCGCCGTTGCCGCTGCACCAGCTTTCGCCCAGAACGCCGCTGTCGTCAATGGCAAAGCCATCCCGACCGCCAAAGTTGACGCCCTGGTCAAGCAAGTCGTTGCCCAAGGTCAGCAGCAAGACACCCCGCAACTGCGCGAAATGATCAAGAAGTCCCTGATCGGACGCGAAGTGATGATCCAGGAAGCCGAAAAGCAAGGCCTGGCCAAGAGCAAGGACGTTACCACTGCTCTGGAACAAGCCCGCCAGGACATCCTGATGAACGCTCTGGCCGCTGATTACATCAAGAAGAACCCAGTCGGCGACGCTGAAATCAAGGCAGAATACGACCGCGCCGTGGCCGCTGAAGGCGACAAGGAATACCACGTGCGCCACATCCTGGTCGAAACCGAGAAAGAAGCTACCGACATCATCGCCAAGCTGAAAGGCGGCGCCAAGTTCGAAGACCTGGCCAAGAACTCCAAGGACACCGGTTCCGCTGCCAACGGCGGCGACCTGGACTGGGGCACCCCAGGCAACTTCCCTAAGGTCTTTGCTGATGCATTCACCTCCCTGCAAAAAGGCCAGGTTACCGAAAAGCCAGTGCAAACCCCAAGCGGCTTCCACGTAATCAAGGTTGACGACACTCGTCCAGTCAAGCTGCCTACCCTGGAAGAAGTGAAGCCTCGTATCGCCGATTCCCTGATGCGCGCGAAACTGCAGGCCTATCAGGAATCCCTGGTTAAGAAAGCCAAAGTACAATAATCCGTCACGGACCCGATCCGGCGCCCAAGCGGCGCCGGATTTATTTTAACTAAGGAAATACTCAATGAAATTCAAACCAGCCACCCTGCTGTTGGCCCTGATCGCAGTTGCTGCTACTCCTGCTTTTGCCCAGAACGTTGCTACCGTGAACGGCAAAGCCATTCCTTCGGCCCAGATGGAAGCCGCCGTCAAGCAAGCCGCGGCCCAAGGCCAGCCTGACTCGCCACAACTGCGCGAAATGATCAAGAAATCCCTGATCGGCCGTGAAGTGCTGGTTCAGGAAGCCACCAAGCAAGGCGTTGCTGCGAACAAGGAAGTCAAAGAAGCCCTGGAACAGGCTCGCCAGGAAATCATCATCCGCGCCCTGCTGGTTGACTACGTCAAGAAGAACCCTGTAAGCGACGCAGAGATCAAGTCCGCTTACGACCAGTTCAAAGCTTCCAAAGGCGACAAGGAATACCACGCTCGCCACATCCTGGTGAAGACCGAAAAGGAAGCGACCGACATCATCGCCAAGCTGAAGGGCGGCGCCAAGTTTGAAGAACTGGCCAAGGCCTCGCAGGACCCAGGTTCGGCTGCCAACGGTGGCGACCTGGACTGGGCAGCTCCAGGCAACTACGTCAAGCCATTCGCTGACGCCATGGTTGCCCTGAAAGACGGCCAGATCACCGAGAAGCCAGTGCAATCGCAGTTCGGCTACCACGTGATCAAACTGGAAGGCTCCCGCGCCGCCAAGGTGCCTAGCCTGGAAGAGATCAAGCCACAGATCGCCGAATCCCTGACCCAGCGCAAAGTTGCGGCTTACCGCGACCAGCTGGTTGCCAAGGCTAAAGTGCAGTAATCCCGGATGCGCCCTCGCCGGCCATCTTGATGAAGCGCCCCAAGGGGCGCTTTTTTATTATGCCAACCACCAAAGACTTCATCTCCGCTCTTGCTCCGCTGGCCGACCCGTCGCGGGCACCTGCAATGCGCGCCTACATGCGCGACCAGTTTCCCTTTCTTGGGATCGCAACCCCGGCCCGGCGGGAATCGCTCAAACCGGCCATCCGGGCGTTCAAAGGCGCACCTTCGGCTGAGCTGCTGAGTGTGGCAACAGAGCTCTGGCAACTACCGGAACGCGAATATCAGTATGCCGCCCTGGATTTGATGGCAGCGCAGTGGAAGCAGTTCGGATCTGCTGATTTGCCCGCATTATTGGATTTCGTACTGCGCAAGCCGTGGTGGGATTCGGTCGATGGAATGGCTGGAATCATCGGCGACGTCCTGCGCTTCGAACATCACGAAATGGATTGCGCTATAAAACACGACAGCTTCTGGATGCGGAGAATCGCCCTCCTCCATCAATTGGGATGGCGTGGCAGAACCGATGAAATGCGGCTATTTCGCTATTCACTCGCACTTGGCCATGAGAATGAATTTTTCATTCAGAAAGCAATAGGCTGGGCCTTGCGCGATTATGCGCGGCATGCGCCACATAATGTCGCTCAATTCATAAATGAAAATAAAATGGGACTATCAAAATTGAGCATTCGCGAGGCCGCGAAGCACATCATGCCCTAGAATCAGGCTGCACTTTAGCGCGAACCAGCCAGAACTTGGCGTGCATTCCACTAGCTACCGTACGACGACAAAACAACACGGATAAGGCACACAATTGCCGGCCCTCAAAACGTCGCGTTAAACTCGTGACAACTAAAAGGAGGCCGAATAATGAATAAACTCGCATTTCAGCAGTTAATTGCTTGCTGTGCTTTTATTTCCGCTGCCCCTGCAATGGCCGGCGTCATCGCCACATTTGACGACCTTCAGTTTCCTCCGGCGCTCGATAGTGCAACCGGCATTCAATGGACTAATTCCACCAGCAGCCTGGAATACAAAGGCGTTATTTGGGATAACCGGTTCGGCGTTGTTGGCGATGAATATCGGGTCGGTGGGCCGGCCGGTCCATTATTCGGTATCCCACATTCCGGGCATTACTTCGTCTCCAATGCATCCGGCGACAGCGGCTTGACGATTACGACGAACAAGCTCCTGACAGGCGCATGGTTCGGACGCAACCAGTACTACGGCTTCGGCGAGGGTGGCGCGGACCAGGTCACGATCGTGGCCCTGAACGGCGCGACGGAACTTGGATCAGTCGTGTTCGATTTGCCGGAAAGCCATCCCGGCTTGCCAGAGCCTTTATCCTTTGTCGATACCAGTATCTTCGCGACGCTGGGTGCCATCACCAGCTATCGCATTGACCGCCGGGAGCTGGACCAATTGAACGGCAACTGGGTCGCCGACGACTTCACGTTCGCCGATGCAGCGCAAGTCCCTCTCCCCGGCTCAGCGTTCCTGATGCTCGGCGGCCTGCTGGCCTTCGTTGCCGCCCGTCGCCAGCGTCCATGAATGAAAACGGCCCGGCCGCTTGCGCGACCGGGCCGATCCTTGCCCTGAAGTCAGGCTTGCTTAGCCGATGAACTTACGGGCATTGCCCCACATGCGGGCCCATGGCGAATCCTCGCCCCAACCGTCCGGATGCCAGGAATTCTGCACAGTACGGGAAACACGCTCAGGGTGCGGCATCATCACGGTGAAGCGGCCGTCAGCCGTCGTCACCGAGGTCAGACCACGCGGCGAACCGTTCGGGTTGTACGGATAGGTTTCGGTGGCGCTGCCTTTGTTGTCCACGAAACGCAGTGCGCCGATTGCCTCATCGATATTGCCGGTCTGGCTGAAGTCAGCGAAACCTTCGCCGTGCGCAATCGCGATCGGGGTCTGGGTGCCGGCCATGCCTTGCAGGAAGATCGATGGCGAATCCAGCACTTCCACCATCGAGAAGCGTGCTTCGAATTTCTCGGACTTATTGGTGGTGAACTTCGGCCATGCGTGTGCGCCTGGAATCAGCGATTTCAAGTTCGACATCATCTGGCAGCCGTTGCAGATACCCATGCCGAAGGTGTCCTTACGCTGGAAGAACTTGGCGAACTGGTCAGCCATCTCCGGGTTGAACAGGATGGACTTCGCCCAGCCTTCGCCCGCACCCAGCACGTCGCCGTAGGAGAAGCCACCCACAGCGATGATGCCCTGGAAGTCGTCCAGCGAAACACGGCGCGAAATCAGGTCGCTCATGTGCACGTCGACGGCGGCAAAGCCGGCGCGGTGCATCGCCCATGCGGTCTCGATATGGGAGTTGACGCCCTGCTCACGCAGGATCGCAACGCGTGGGCGCACGCCGGACGACAGGAACGGTGCAGCGATATTTTCCGCCATGTCGAAGGTGACTTTCGGCTGCATGCCTGGATCGGTTTCGTCCAGCAGGCGGTCGTATTCGGCATCCGCAGTGGCCGGATTCTCGCGCACGCGGGAAATGCGCCAGCTGGTTTCGCTCCACAGGCGGTGCAGTTCGGCGCGCGGCTGGGAGTAGATGATCTTGGCGTCGCGGGTGAATTCGATCACGCCACGGTCATTCGGCTTGCCGATGATATGACTGCAAGCGCCCAGGTTGAAGCTGCGCAGCACGTCCATAACGGCCGACTTCTCTTCTGCCGGAACCTGGATTACAGCACCCAGTTCTTCGTTGAACAGTGCCGACAGCGTCAGTTCATTACGGCGCTCCGCCACCTGGCCGGCCCAGTTCTTGGCGTCGCCGTGGTCCATGGTGCCTTCTTCGCCCAGGGTCAGCATATCCAGGTTGACCGACAGGCCGGCGCGGCCGGCGAAGGCCATTTCCACCAGGGTTGCATACAGGCCCCCATCGGAACGGTCGTGGTAGGCCAGGATCTTGCCTTCCTTGTTCAGTTGCTGGATGGCGCTGAAGAAGCCCTTCAGGTCTTCCGGCGAATCCACGTCCGGTGCGGCATTGCCCAGCTGGCCCATCACTTGCGCCAACGCGGAAGCGCCCATGCGGTTCTTGCCGCGGCCCAGGTCGATGACGATCAACGAGGTTTCGCCCTTGTCGGTACGGATTTGCGGGGTCAGCGACTTGCGCACGTCGTAGACCGGCGAGAAGCCGGAAACGATCAGCGAGACAGGCGAAATCACGGCCTTGTCGGCACCCTCGTCTTTCCAGGTGGTGCGCATCGACAGGGAATCCTTGCCGACCGGGATCGACAGGCCCAGCGCCGGGCACAGTTCCATGCCGACCGCTTTCACGGTATCGAACAGGGCTGCATCCTGGCCTGGCTGGCCGCAGGCAGCCATCCAGTTGGCCGACAGCTTGATGTCGGAGATATCGTTGATCGGTGCGGCAGCCAGGTTGGTGACGGTCTCGCCAACGGCCATGCGGCCCGACGCCGGCGCGTCGATCACGGCCAGCGGGGTGCGCTCACCCATCGCCATCGCCTCGCCCACGTAAGCGTCATAGCTCAGGGTGGTCACGGCGCAGTCGGCCACCGGCACCTGCCATGGACCGACCATCTGGTCGCGCACGGACATGCCGCCCACGGTGCGGTCGCCAATCGTGATCAGGAAGCTCTTGTCGGCCACGGTTGGCAGCAGCAGTACGCGCTTGGCGGCTTCTTCCAGCTGGATGCCGGTCAGGTCGATGGCTGGCAGATCGTTTTGCACATGCTTCACGTCGCGGTGCATCTTGGGCGGCTTGCCCAGCAGGACCTCCATCGGCATGTCGACCGGATTGTTGCCCATTTCCTGGTCGATCACTTTCAGCTGGCGCTCTTCCGTTGCCACGCCGACAACAGCAAACGGGCAGCGCTCGCGTTCGCACAGGCCCTGGAACAGGGCCAGGTCGCCTGGGGCAATCGCCAGCACATAGCGTTCCTGCGATTCGTTGGACCAGATTTCCTTCGGCGCCATGCCGGATTCTTCCAGCGGCACCTTGCGCAGGTCAAAGATCGCGCCGCGCTTGGCGTCGTTGGTGATCTCAGGGAAGGCATTGGACAGGCCGCCCGCGCCCACGTCGTGGATCGAGATAATCGGGTTCTTGTCAGCCAACTGCCAGCAGCCATTGATGACTTCCTGTGCGCGGCGTTCCATTTCAGGGTTGCCGCGCTGGACTGAATCAAAGTCCAGGTCAGCGGTATTGGTGCCGGTCGCCATCGAGGAAGCGGCCGAACCGCCCATGCCGATGCGCATGCCAGGGCCACCCAGCTGGATCAGCAGGCTGCCGACAGGAATGTCGTTCTTGTGGGTGTGCGAAGCGGAAATATTGCCGATACCACCGGCAATCATGATCGGCTTGTGGTAACCCATCACGGTGTCTTTGCCGCCCGCGAACTGCTGGCCGATGTTCTGTTCGTAGGTACGGAAATACCCGCCCAGCACAGGACGCCCGAACTCGTTCGAGAACGCAGCGCCGCCCAGCGGGCCTTCAATCATGATTTGCAGCGGCGAAGCAATACGCTCCGGCTTGCCATACACCTGGCTTTCGTCACGCTTGCCGGCCGGTGCGGTCACGTTGGCGGCGTTTTCCCAGGCCTGGACAGCGCCAGGGATCATCAAGTTGGAGACGGTGAAGCCAGTCAGGCCGGCTTTCGGCTTGGAGCCGCGGCCGGTTGCGCCTTCATCGCGGATCTCGCCGCCGGCGCCGGTCGAAGCGCCAGGGAACGGGGAAATCGCGGTCGGGTGGTTGTGCGTCTCCACCTTCATCAGGGTGTGCACCAGTTCGGTCGAAGGCGCGTATTCCTGGCCTTCACGCGGATAGAAGCGGGTAACCTCGGCGCCTTCGATGATCGACGAGTTGTCCGAATAAGCCACGATGGTGCCGCGCGGGTTCTTCTCGTGCGTGTTCTTGATCATCTTGAACAGCGACTTGTCCTGCGCTACGCCGTCGATGGTCCAGTCGGCGTTGAAAATCTTGTGGCGGCAGTGCTCGGAATTCGCCTGCGCGAACATCATCAGTTCCACGTCGGTCGGATTGCGCTTGGCGTTGGTGAAGGCTTCCAGCAGGTAGTCGATCTCGTCGTCCGACATCGCCAGGCCCAGGTCGGTGTTGGCCTTTTCCAGCGCGTTGCGGCCGGCGCCCATGACTTCGATCGATTCCAGCGGCTTGGCTTCCAGGCTCGAGAACAGGCCGGCGGCCTGGTCAGGATGGCGCAGCACGGATTCGGTCATGCGGTCGTGCAGCAGCGCGGCCACAGCCTGCGCCTGCTCGCTATCCAGCTTCTTGGCCGCGCCCAGGCCGGTGCCCAGGATGCCGCCCTTCAGGTTGATGCGATAGGCAACGCCGCGCTCCACGCGGTGAATATGCGCCATGCCGCAGTTATGCACGATGTCGGTCGCCTTGGAAGCCCAAGGGGAAATGGTGCCGAAACGGGGAATGACGACAAACTCTTCCACCACGCCTTCAGCATGCTCCGGCAAGGCCGGCTCGCCATAGGTCAGCAAGCCGTTCATGCGGTTCAGGTCGTCTTCAGACAGCGGCGAAGCGGAGTCGACAAAGTGGATAAAGCGCGCTTGGACCGACGTAATGGCCGGCAGAACTGCTTGAAGCTGGTTGAGGAGGCGTTGGCTACGGAAGGAGGACAGGGCGTTGGAACCCGGCAGAATCAACATAGTGGGGGCGTGAAGAATGCAGCGTTGCTGCGGTTTAAAGGAATACTGTGCACGAGCTGACTGGTCTTGCTGTATTTCGATTTGCCGACATTATACTTGTTTCAGGCATCACTTCCCACCCTTCCTTCATTGGTCCGAAAGCAACATTTGCTGCATTTCCGCCTGTTTTTTGGGCGTCATTGGGGTATTCTCCCCCCTATGACAGCCATCTGCCCCAAAAAATGCAGGAATATAGCGACCTGTCAGTCCTGGTAATCGACCCCAACCAGCATATGCGCAGCGGGCTGCACAATATGCTGGGCCAACTGGGGATTACCCGCATCGAGCATGGCGTCAGCGCAGGTACTGCCATCCGCCACCTCGAAAAGCGGGCGTTCGACCTGGTGTTTTGCGAATATGACCTGGGCAATGAGCAAGGGCAGGACGGGCAGCAACTGCTGGAAGACCTGCGCCACCACAAGCTGATCTCCCCTTCCACCATCTTCATCATGCTGACCACCGAAGGCGTGTACAGCAAAGTGGTGAGCGCGGCCGAACTGACCCCGACCGATTACATCCTCAAGCCCTTTACGGTCGACGTGCTGGCCCAGCGCATCGCGCGGGCCGTCGACCGCCGAGCCGCCCTGCTCCCTGTGCACCAGACGATGGAGCGCGGCAAGCTGCGCGAAGCGATCCTGGCCAGCGAAGTATCGGCAGCGGCCAATCCGCGCTACGCTACGGAATGTGCGCGCTTGCGCGCCGAGGCCCACGCGGCACTGGGCGAAATGGCGCAAGCGGAGACGCTTTACCGGGAAATCCTCGAAACCCGGCCTCTCGGCTGGGCCCAGCTTGGCCTGGCGCGCTGCCAGTTCCAGCAGGGCATGCTCGCTGAAACGCTGGACACCCTGCAGCATTTGATCGACGACAACCCCAAGTACATGGCGGCCTACGATCTCATGGCGCGTACCCAGCAAGCTTTGGGACACATTGCCGATGCCCGCGCGGCACTGGAAACGGCAGTCTCGATTTCGCCGCACATGGTTCGCCGGCTGCGCCACCTCGGCCAGCTGGCACTCGACTCAGGCGACCTTGATGCGGCTGAAAAAACCTTCAGACAGGTGGTCGCCAAATCAAAGTACTCGGAATTCCGCGATCCGGAAGACCATGTGCACCTGGTGCAGGCCCTGGTCCGGAAAGGCGATGCCAACGGCGCTGCGAATGCCTTGCGTGAACTGGATCGGTCAGCGCGCAGCGGACCTGCGACGGACGCCTGCAAGGCTTTTTCAGCCGCGCTGCTGCAGGAACTGAACGGCAATGCCGACGCCGCGCGTGCCGAACTGGCGAATGCGGTGCGGGCAGCCGGCGAGGCCACCGCCCTTTCCAGCACTTTGAAACTGGGCCTGGCGCAAAACTGCCTTCACCAGGGAATGGATGAACAAGGCATGCAGTTGCTGGATGCGCTGGCAGGCGACCCGGCCAGCGGCGTCAGTGAATCCGATGCCGCAGCAGTCTATGAACGCGCCGGGCGCAAGGAACTGGCGGAAAACCACGGCGACAGTGTCGAACGCTATCTTGACGGCCTGGTCCGCCAGGCGGCCGCCCGTAGCGGCCAGGGCGACCAGCGCGGCGCGATTGAAGTGCTCCAGGCGGCCGTGCGGCGGCGGCCGGAGAATGCCGGACTGATCTCCGCCCTCGCCTCCGCCATGCTGCGCCTGATGGGCGACAGCGGCTGGGAAACGGCGCTGGGGGAACAATGTGCGGCGCTGTTGGTACGAATGCGCAAGGCCGATCCCCATCATCCCATGCTGGCTGCGTTATCATCACAATATGTCACCCTGCGGGGCAAACAATAAGAGACGAAGTCAATGCAATCGTATAGCGACCTGTCGGTGCTGATCATCGACCCCAACCCGGCAATGCGGGGCAACCTGCACAATATGCTGAACCAGGCCTCGATCACGCGGATCGAGTATGCCGTCAGCTCGGGCACGGCGATCCGCCAACTGACCAACAAGCGCTTCGACGTCATCCTGTGCGAATACGACCTGGGCAGCGGTAACGACGACAATGGCCAGGACGGCCAGCAACTGCTGGAAGACCTGCGCCACCACAAACTGATCGACCGCTCGGCCATCTTCATCATGCTGACCTCGGAAGCTGTGCAGACCAAGGTCATTGGCGCCGCTGAACTGACGCCGACCGACTATGTGCTGAAGCCATTCACCGTGGATGGCCTGATGCAGCGCATCGGCCGCGCGGTGGAGCGCCGCGCCGTCTTCATGCCGATTTACCAGCTGATCGCCCAAGGCAAACAGCGCGAAGCGATCGACGCGTGCCAGGAAGCCGAATCGGCCAATCCTCGCTATGCTACGGATTTCGCCCGCCTGCGCGCCGAACTGCATTACGAAGCCGGCGAGCTCGCCCAGGCGGAGCTGCTTTACCAGGCGATCCTGATCGGCCGTCCAACCGGTTGGGCGCAATTGGGCCTGGCACGTTGCCAGTTCGGCCTTGAACGATATGCCGATGCGATGGGCACGCTCGAGCGCCTGCTCGAAGCCAATCCGAACATGATGGCGGCCTACGACCTGCTGGCCCGCTCATACGAGGCCATGGGCCAGTCGCAACAGGCCAAGAAAATCCTGGAAGATGCGGTTTCCATGTCGCCGAACATGGTGCGGCGCCTGCGCCATCTCGGCGAAGTCGCCTACGGCACCGGCGATATTACCGCAGCGGAGAAAGCCTTCCGCCAGGTGGTCACCAAAGCCCGCTATTCCGAATTCCGCGATCCGGAGGACCACGTGAACCTGGTGCGCGCCCTGGTGCGCAAGGGCGATGTCAACCAGGCATCAGGCGTGATCCGCGACATGGAGCGCACGCTGCGCGCCAGCGCCAATACAGAAGTGTGCAAGCATATTTCGTCGGCCCTGCTGCTGGACGTGACCGGGCATGCAACCGAAGCCGCCTCCGAACTCTCGAATGCCGTAACGGCCGTCGGCATGGCGCGCGGCCTGTCGAATCGCCTGCGCATCGGGCTGGTGGACTCCTGCCTCAAACACCGCCTGGACAAGGACGCCGCCGACGTCGTGATGCACATGATGAACGACAATGAGAAGCCGATTACGATGGAAGAAGCCGTCAGTGTCTTCGAAAAAGCCGGCCGCCATGACCTGGCGCGAGGCGTTGGCGAAAAGATCGACAACGTCATGCAGGAATTGGTGACGGAGGCCGAATCCATGGCCCGCCAGGGCGATCACCGCGCGGCAGTGGCAACCTTGCACCAGGCCCTGCGCCGCACGCCGGGCAACCTGAAGGTGCTGTATGCCGCCGTGCAGGCCATCCTGCGCCAGCTGGACGAACTGGGTTGGGAGGCGCCGCTTGGCGACCAGGCGGGCGCCTTGATCGACCGCATCCGCCGTCTCGACTCTGGCAGCCCTGCGCTGGAAGCCCTCCTGATGCAATATTCGGGCACCCAGCGCAAATACGGTATTTCTACGACCGCTTAACGCTTCCCAAAGCCGCCGCCCCCAGGCGTTTCCACAACGAAAACATCACCGGGCTGCATATCGGTCTTGCCGATATGCCCCAATTGTTCGGTGCTGCCATCGGCGCGCAGAACCGTGTTGCGGCCCAATGCACCCGGCTCGCCGCCTGCCATGCCGAACGGCGCATGAATCCGGTTATTCGACAGGATCGCTGCCGTCATCGGTTCCAGGAAGCGCACCTTGCGCACGCCGCCATTTCCCCCATGCCAGCGCCCAGCACCGCCCGAGCCCTGGCGGATTTCGTAGCTTTCCAGCCTTACCGGGAAGCGGAACTCCAGGATTTCCGGGTCCGTCAGGCGCGAATTGGTCATATTGGTCTGGACCACGTCGGTGCCGTCAAAGCCGTCGCCCGCGCCGGAGCCGCCGCTGATGGTCTCGTAATACTGGTACTTCGCATTCCCGAACGTGAAGTTGTTCATCGTTCCCTGCGAAGCACCCTGCACGCCCAGCGCGCCGTACAGCGCATTGGTAATGCAGGTTGAAGTTTCGACGTTGCCCGAAACGACCGACGCCGGGTAATGCGGGTTCAGCATCGAGCCCGGTGGAATGATCACATGCAGTGGTTTCAGGCACCCGGCATTGAGCGGGATGTCGTCATTGACCAGGGTGCGGAACACGTACAGCACGGCCGCCATGCAAACCGCCGACGGTGCATTGAAGTTGTTATCGAGCTGCCCCGAAGTACCGCTGAAGTCGATCTCCGCGCTGCGTTCGGCTGCGTTGACGCGAACCGAGACGTTGATGACGGCGCCGTTATCGAGTTTCAGTTCAAAGCTGCCATTGCGCAGCGCGCTGATAACGCGGCGCACCGCCTCCTCAGCGTTGTCCTGCACATGCCCCATGTAGGCGCGCACCACGTCAAGGCCGAAGTGCGCGACCATCTTGCGCAGTTCCTCGACACCCTTCTGGTTGGCGGCAACCTGGGCGCGGAAGTCGGCCATGTTCTGGTCCGGATTACGCGCAGGGTAGCGCGCGCCGGCCAGCAAGGCGCGCGCCTCGGCATCGCGCAACTGGCTGCCGGATGCGCCGTCGACCAGCTTGAAATTATTGATCAGGACGCCCTCTTCCTCGATATTGCGCGAGTCGGGCGGCATCGATCCCGGCGTGCTGCCGCCGATATCGGCGTGATGGCCGCGCGAGCCGACATAGAACAGGATCTCGCTGTCTGCCTCGTCAAAAACCGGGGTGATGACGGTGACGTCCGGCAGATGGGTGCCGCCGTTGTAAGGGTCGTTCAGCATATAAACGTCGCCGGGATGCATGCGTCCGGCATTCTCGCGCATCACCGTCTTGATGCTTTCACCCATCGAGCCGAGGTGCACTGGCATATGCGGCGCATTGGCAATGAGGTTGCCTTCGGCGTCAAAAATGGCGCAACTGAAGTCCAGGCGCTCCTTGATGTTGACGGAGTAAGCGGTATTTTGCAGGCGCAAGCCCATTTGTTCGGCGATCGACATGAACAGGTTGTTGAAGATCTCCAGCATGACCGGGTCGGCCGTGGTACCGATGGCGCGGCGTACCGGCAGTGCTTCAACGCGGGTCAGCACCAGGTGGTCCTGCGGCGTGACTTCGGCTTGCCAGCCTGGTTCCACGATGGTCGTCGCGTTGGCCTCGGCAATGATGGCCGGGCCTTTGATGATGTCGCCAATGCGGGTGGCATCGCGCTTGAACAGCCCCGTGTCGTGCCACTGTCCGGCGCTGTACATGCGCACGGTTTGCGATGGCGCCAGCGGGGCATGGCGTGGCGCCTGCTGCGGCGCGGCTTCCGGCGGAGCGTCCGACTTGCCGATCGCTTCGACCGATACTGCTTCCACGATGAGCGCCTTGGCAGGCATCAGGAAGGAAAAGCGCTTGCGATAGGCTGCCTCGAACTGCGCCTTCATGCTGTCGATGCTGTCATACAGGACGATCAGGGCCGAATCCGTGCCTTCATAACGCAGGTGGACTCTGCGCACGACACTGATACGTTCATCGGCTACTGCCTGAGCGTGCAGCTCGGCCACCGCTTCGGCGCCAAGTGCCTCCAGGCGGGCCTCCAGCACGGCCAGTACTTCCGTTGCCAGCCGCAATTCGACGGCGCCCTCGCGCATCGCAGCCTGGTCGGCAAGGCCCATGCCGTAGGCCGACAGCACGCCCGCCAGCGAATGGATGAAGACTGTCTTCATCCCCAGTGCATCCGCCACCAGGCAGGCGTGCTGGCCGCCGGCACCGCCAAAGCTGGTCAGGGCGTACTCGGTCACGTCGTGGCCACGTTGCACGGAAATCTGCTTGATCGCATTGGCCATATTGCCGACGGCGATCTCGATGAATCCTTCCGCCACCTGCTCCGGCGACGAGGGAGCACCCGTCGCTGCCTGGATGTCAGCCGCCATGGCGCTGAATTTTTCGCGCACAGCGGCAGCGTCGAGCGCCTGCGCGCCGTCGCTGCCGAACAATTTCGGGAAAAATTCCGGCTGGATCTTGCCTAGCATCACATTGCAGTCTGTGACTGCCAGCGGGCCGCCACGCCGATAGCTGGCGGGGCCGGGATCGGCGCCCGCGCTATCCGGGCCAACACGGAAACGGCTGCCGTCGAAATGCAGGATCGAGCCGCCGCCCGCCGCCACAGTGTGGATGCTCATCATCGGCGCGCGCATGCGCACGCCGGCCACCTGGGTCTCGAACACGCGCTCGAATTCGCCCGAGAAGTGCGAAACGTCGGTCGAGGTGCCGCCCATGTCGAAGCCGATGATCTTCTCAAATCCCGCCGCGCGGCTGGCGCGCACCATGCCGACGATGCCGCCTGCCGGGCCGCTCAGGATCGAATCCTTGCCCTGGAAGGTGCGGGCATCGGTCAGGCCGCCGTTGGACTGCATGAACTGCAGGTTCACGCCCGGCAGTTCCGATGCCACCTGGTCCACATAACGGCGCAGGATCGGCGACAGGTAGGCATCCACCACGGTGGTATCGCCGCGTGCCACCAGCTTCATCATAGGGCTGACCAAGTGTGAAACGGATACCTGCGTGTAGCCGATTTCGCGGGCAATCTGCGCCACCGCCGCTTCATGCGCGGTGTACCGATACCCGTGCATCAGCACTATAGCGATCGAACGCAGTCCCTTGTCGTAATGCGCCTGCAGGCCGGCGCGTGCGGCGGCAGCATGCAACGGCTGCACCACTTCGCCATGCGCGCCGATGCGTTCGTCAATCTCTACCACATGCTGGTAGAGCAGCTCGGGAAGAACGATATGGCGCTCGAACAAGCGTGGGCGGTTCTGGTAGGCGATGCGCAAGGCATCGCGGAAGCCGCGCGTAATCGCCAGAACGGTCGGTTCCCCCTTGCGCTCAAGCAGCGCATTGGTCGCAACCGTCGTGCCCATTTTGACTGCATCGACCCGCTCGACCGGAATCGGCCCGGCGGCCGCAACACCCAGCAAATGACGGATGCCTGCAATGGCGGCATCACGGTAATGTTCGGGACTTTCCGACAGCAGCTTGTGGGTCGCCAGGCTGCCATCGGGCTTGCGCGCCACAATATCGGTGAAAGTACCGCCACGGTCGATCCAGAATTGCCAATCCATTGCGCTGCCTCGCTCTCGTCGTGAAGCAGTTATTGTAGTGCTAGAATGCCCCGCATGACGCCCCTCTTTACGATTGCAGAGCTTCGCGCGATCGAGCACGCTGCGGCGCAGCGTTTGCCCGACGGTGCGCTCATGCAGCGCGCCGGCCAGGCTGGCGCCAATGCAGCGCTCGACTTGCTGCCATCCACCATCGATCGCGCCAAAGTACTGGTGCTGGCCGGCCCCGGCAACAACGGCGGCGACGCGCTCGAAGCCGCGGCGCACCTCGGCCATGCAGGCGCCCAGGTTACCATCCTGCATTTCCCGCCCGCTGGCACGGCCGCACCGGAACGGATCGATGCGCTGCAGCGGGCACGCAGCTCGCCCGCCAGCTTCGCCGCGATCAACAGCGCCGCCGACGCGCGCGCCGTTGCGAGTAGCACCGAATGGAACCTGGTTGTCGACGGCCTGTTCGGCATCGGCCTGACACGGCCAATTGCCGGGGACTTTGCAGAATTGGTCACAGCGGTCAATGACCTGGCCTGCCCCATCATCGCGCTCGATGTACCGAGCGGCCTGGATTCCGACACCGGCGCCATCGTTGGCGGGGAATCGACCGGTATTGCGGTACGTGCCACCCACACGGTGACCTTCATTGGCGACAAGCCTGGCTTGCACACGGCCGAGGGCCGCGATCATGCCGGCTTGGTCATCGTCAACAGCCTTGAAATCGACCACGAATTGTTCCCGGCGGCCGGCGCGAAACTGAATGACGTGGCGCTGTTTGCGCACTGCGCACGCCGGCGCCGCCATAGCTCCCACAAAGGCAGCCATGGCAGCGTAGCCGTCGTTGGCGGCGCCCGCGGCATGGCCGGCGCGCCGCTTCTTGCAGCACGCACTGCACTCAACAGCGGCGCGGGCCGCGTTTACGCATGCTTCGTCGGCGAGCCCCCGGCATTCGATGCCGCCCAACCCGAACTAATGTGCCGCAGCGGGCAGGAATACGACTTCAACAGCGCTGTGCTGGTAATCGGCCCCGGCATGGGCGGCTCGGCAGCGAGCGCCGAAATGCTGGCCAGCGCCCTGCACAGTCAAAGCGCAGTGGTACTCGACGCCGACGCCCTGAACCTGCTGGCAGGCTCCGAAGCCTTGCGCACGCAACTGGCACAGCGCAAGGCGCCCTGCATCCTGACGCCGCACCCGCTGGAAGCCGCGCGCCTGCTGGGGATAAGTGCAGCCGACGTCCAGGCCGACCGCCCGGCGGCGGCCCGAGTACTGGCAGAACGGCTCGCAGCAACCGTCGTGTTGAAGGGTTCAGGAACGGTGATCGCGGCGCGCGATGGCGCCATTGTCATCAACACTACCGGCAACCCGGCCCTCGCGACGGCGGGCACGGGCGATGTGCTGTCCGGCCTGTGCGGCAGCCTGCTGGCCCAGGGCTGGCCGGAGTGGGAAGCAGCTTTGGCCGGCGTCTGGATGCACGGCATGGCGGCCGATCTCCTTGTCACCAAAGGCGCGGGCCCAATCGGCCTCACCGCGGGCGAACTGATTCCGGCCATCCGCACTGAAGTCAACCGCCTGGCAGCTGATTACGGTAGCTGAAAAAATCAGGCGATCCGGCCGGCCGCGATCGTGATGACGCGCCCGCAGCGCGCTGCGATGTGCGTGTCGTGCGTGACCAGCACCAGGGTCGATCCATGTTCACGGTTCAATTCGAACATCAGCTGGATCACCGATTCGCCGGTGGCCGCATCCAGGCTGCCGGTCGGCTCGTCGGCCAGCAGCAAAGGCGGTTGGGTCACGAAGGCGCGGGCCAGGGCTACTCGCTGCTGCTCGCCGCCGGAGAGGAATTTCGGGTAATGCTTCAAGCGGCTGGAAAGCCCTACGCGGCCAAGCATGGCCTCGGCCTTCTCGCGCGCCGCGCCGTCGCCGGACAGTTCCAGCGGCAGCATCACGTTTTCAACCGCAGTCAAATGCGGCAGCAACTGGAAGGACTGGAAGACGAAGCCCAGCTTTTCCTTGCGCAAGGCGGCCCGGCCATCTTCGTCCAGCGCGAATATGTCGACGCCATCCAGCACCACTTTGCCTTCGGTCGGCGTATCCAGGCCGGCCAGCAGCCCAAGCAAGGTCGATTTGCCGGAGCCGGAAGCCCCTACAATGGCGAGCGTTTCCGCCTTTTGCACGGTAAAATCCACCCCATGCAGGATGGTCAGTTCGCCGCTGGCGTCGGCCACCCGTTTGCCCAGGCCGGAGACGGCAATCGCCGACTTGGCCACCAGGCCGGAAGTTTGAGGAGTATCACGCATGATCATGTTCAAAAATAGTGTCCGCTTCTTCGCAGTGCTGATCCTGATGTTCAGCGCCGCCACGAACGCCTATTCTGCATCAAAAACCGTCCTGGTGGTGGGAGACAGCCTGTCGGCCGAATACGGCATCTCGCGTGGCGCCGGCTGGGTCGCCCTGCTCGACCAGCGCCTGAAGGACCAGAAACTGCCTGCCACGGTTGTCAACGCCAGCGTCAGCGGCGAAACCACCAGCGGCGGCCGCACCCGCCTGCCGGCCCTGCTGAGCAAGCACAAGCCGAATATCGTGATCATCGAGCTGGGCGCCAACGATGGACTGCGCGGCCTGCCGGTTGCCGCCGCCGAATCCAACCTGCGCGCCATGGTTGACGAATCACGCAAGGCCGGCGCCCAGGTGCTGCTGGTCGGCATGCGCATGCCGCCAAATTACGGCCGCGATTATGCCGACAAATTCTTTACCATGTACGGCACCCTGAGCAAGGACGTGAAAGTGCCGCTGGCGCCCTTCATGCTCGATGGCGTCGCGCAGAAACCGGAACTATTCCAGCCAGACCGCCTGCACCCGCTGGCGTCCGCCCATCCCATCATCCTGGGTAATATCTGGCCCCACCTCCAGCCAATACTGAAAACAAAATGAAGTATCCAGAAATCCTGCCTATCGAAGACGTCCTGGCCCGCCTCGACGACTTCGACACCATCATCGACGCACGCAGCCCTTCCGAATACGCGCTCGATCATCTGCCTAACGCGATCAACTGCCCGGTGCTGGACGACGAGCAGCGCATCACGGTAGGCACCATGTACAAGCAGGTCGGCTCTTTCGAAGCGAAGAAGGTCGGCGCGGCCATGGTCTCGAAGAACATCGGCTACCACATCGAGACGCTGTGGCTGGACAAACCGCGCGACTGGAAGCCCCTGATCTATTGCTGGCGCGGCGGCAACCGCAGCGGCTCCATGGCTACCGTGCTGGCCAAGATCGGCTGGCCCGTGGTGCAGCTCGATGGCGGCTACAAGGCCTTCCGCACCGCCATCAACGCACAGCTGGAACAGACGCCGGAACTCGACTTCCGCGTGATCTGCGGCACCACCGGCAGCGGCAAGACCCGCCTGCTCGACACGCTGGAGGCAATCGGGGCGCAAGTGCTGGACCTGGAACAGCTTGCGGCGCACCGCGGCTCGGTGCTGGGCAATATCCCCTGCCAGCCGCAGCCTTCGCAAAAGGCCTTCGAAACGTCGATCTGGGACCGGCTGCGCCGCTTCGACCCGCAATTGCCGGTCTTCGTCGAATCGGAAAGCCGCAAGGTGGGCAGCCTGCGCGTGCCGGGCGCGCTGATGGAACGCATGCGGGCTTCGCCTTGCATCGCCATGCAGGTGGCGCGGGAAGACCGCGTCAAGCTGCTGATCGAGGACTACCAGCATTTCGCCTGCAACGCCCCGGCGCTCAATGCGCAGCTGGAATTCCTGGTGCAATTGCACGGCCGCGAACGCATCGAGCGCTGGCAAGCCATGGCCTCTGCAGGCGAGATGCCCGCCTTGGTCGACGAACTCCTGGTCGACCACTACGACCCGGCCTATCTCAAATCGATCCACCGCAACTTCGTGCAATACGACAAAGCCACCGAACTGGCGCTTGCCGACATCTCGCCCGAATCCTTCATCGCCGCTGCGCGCAGGCTGCATGGCGCATAGCGAGCAATAGCAATCCGCACAGGGTCATCGCCAGGACGGACGGCTCTGGCACGGGCGGGATAGCCTTGGCGGCGTTCACGCCGGCCGTGACGCTCCAGCTGAAGTCCTTGTCCGTGTCGCTGCGGTTGAAGATCGACAGCGAAAAGAATTCGTCGATGCCCGGCTGCGCCCCGTCAGACCCGAAGCTTCTCGTATAAGCCGTTGCAGCGTCGGAGCCTGCAAGCCCGATATCAAAGAAACCGCCCGCCGCTGCATCGAAGGGCGACCCAGCGCCGACTTCCTGCATGCCGAACAGATGGCCGCTCACCACCAGCGCGGAGTTGGGCGTCAGGTGTATGGTGGCGCTCCAGCTTGCCGTTCCTTCCGCGAGATACCATTGACTCAACGGATCGCGCAGCTCGGCATGCGCATCGAAAGCGTAATCCGTCCCGTCGGAGTAGGAATCCCAATCGACAAAGATGCTATTGGCGAAATTCATGCGGCTTGAATCGCCAATCGCATGGGCCGCGACCGGGCCGGTAGCGACAAACTCCCGGGAAAACTGTTCCCGCGTTCCAAGCACTTGCGCGGCCGCACGATACTCCTGCCCCAGCAAGCCCGCCGCGGCGGCTCCTCCCAGCGGATCGAGGGAATACGCGTCGAATGCGAGGTCCGTCAGCTGCAGGACGATGTGGCTGGTACCGGGCGCGGCAGGCGATTCCTGGGCGCCGGCGACGCCGACGCAGACGCAGAACAGCGCAGCGAGACCTAAACGGATCATGTGCATGATGTGCTCCTTCCAAGATATGGACGGCGGGGCGCCGCCCCGCAGGACATTATCCGCACATAAGAAAAAAGCCGGGGTCCGTTTGCACGGACACCGGCTCTCATAGAGCGTTTAGCTGCTTATTCGGCTTGCGGCTTGATCGTCGCGACCGGGTGCAGGATCTTCACCTTTGCCTTTTGCTTCAGCGCATCGATGTAGCCAGTCATTTCCTGTTGCGAAATGATCTGGTTGATACGCTGGCCTTCCTGTTCGCGACGGGCAGCGTCCTGTTCCGCTGGCTGGCCAACCTTGCCGATACGGTACACGCCGTAGCCCTGGCCTGGAATTTCCACGCCAACGTAGGCTGGCAGCTTGGAGACGTCGGCCTTCATCACTGCGGCGACGGCCGCAGGGTTGATGCCTTCCGCCTTGGCGCGCGAGATGGTCTTCACATCGCCGAAGCCGGCGGCGTCGCCGGCCTTCTTGGCGGCAGCCAGCTTTTCTTCGCCGGCTTTCTTCGCTGCTTTCACGGCCTCTTCCAGCGCTACCTGCTGCTTGATCGCGGCTTCCACTTCGGCCAGCGGTTTCTTCGAGGCTGGCTTGAATTCCACGATGCGGCCAGCTACCAAGGTTTGCGGCGCAACTTCAACTGCCTCTGTGTTGCGCTTGTTCTTCAGCGAATCGTCCGAGAACAAGGCGGTCAGGAATTTGGCGTTGTTGAATGGCGCGGTGCCCAGGATCGGGTTAGGCTGGCGGGTAACGCCTTCCATGGTTTCGATCTTCAGCTTCAGCTTGTCGGCAGCCGGTTTCAGGCTTTCGTACTGCGAATATACGGTGTCGGTGAACTGCTCCGACAGGTCGGAGTACAGCTTGGTGGCTTTCTGCTTCTTGATCTCAGCAGCGATATCGCCCTTTACTTCGTCCAGCGATTTCACCTGGGCCGGCTTCAGTTCGGTCAGGGTGATGATGTGGTAGCCGTACTCGGATTCGACCAGGCCGCTGATCTCGCCCTGTTTCAGTTTCAGGATTGCTTCTTCCACTGGCTTAACAAAGCGGCCTTTTTCCAGGACGCCCAGGTCGCCACCCTGTTCAGCGGAGCCGGAGTCTTCCGACTTTGCCTTTGCAATCTTCGCGAAATCGCCAGGATTCTTGCGCACTTCGGCCAGGATCGCCTCGGCTTTCACCTTGGCGGCAGCCTTGTCTTTTTCGCCCAGGACCAGGATGTGCGAAGAACGGCGCGCCTCTTCGGTGGTGAAGCGCTTCTCGTTCGACTTGTAGTAGCTAGCGACTTCTTCGTCGCTGACAGTGACTTGCGAAGCGACGGCATCCGCGTTGAATACCACGTATTCGATCTTGGCCGACTCAGGAATCTCGAACAGCTTGGCATTCTTGTCGTAGAAGGCCTTCACCATTTCGTCGGTGACCTTCACGTTCGGCAGGAATTGCGAAACCGGTAGTGCCAGCTCCTGCACTTCACGCTCTTGCGAACCGAAATCGGAAATCGCTTTGGCAACGGTGCGCGGCACAAAGGCGCTCAGTTCAACACCGCTGGCGACTTGTTGCAGTGCCAGGTCGTGGCGAATCTGCTCCTGGTGCATGCCGGCGGTCATGCCTTGTGCGGCCAGAATCTGAAGGTATTGTTCCTTGTCGTAGCTGCCATCAGCCTTGAACAGCGGCAGCTGGGTCGTGATAGCCTCTTGCACCTTCTGCTCGCTGGTGGTCAGGTGGGCGCTGCGGATTTCCGCGTTCACGGCGCGCTGGGCGATCAGTTGATCCAGGATGCCCTGCTTGAACTCCGGGGTATCAAACTGTTTCTGGTCGAACTGTGCGCCAAAGCGCTGGCGCATCTGGTCCAGCTGGCGGCGCTGGGCATTTTCCCATTCCTGCTGGGTCAGCGGATAGCCGGCCACCTTGGCAATGGTATTCGCGTCTTCGCCGAACAGCTTGACGCCGCTCACGCCGACCAGCACAAACGACGGCACGATCAGGAGCGCCAGGATAATCTGCATCAGCTTTTGATGCGTACGTACGAAATCAAACATGTCAGCGTGGTTTCCTAGAGTGGAGGCTTTAAAACTGCTCGCGCGATTTTACAGGGCAGTTGCTGATGTTGCAAATGAAAAAGCCCCACCGTCTTTTGGACTTGTGGGGCTTTCTCGGGATTCTGGCGGAGCGGACGGGGCTCGAACCCGCGACCCCCGGCGTGACAGGCCGGTATTCTAACCAACTGAACTACCGCTCCAGGTAGTGTGTGTGCGTTTGCTGGCGGAGCGGACGGGGCTCGAACCCGCGACCCCCGGCGTGACAGGCCGGTATTCTAACCAACTGAACTACCGCTCCAGCATTCACAACACAGGTACTACATTTTGTTTAAGTGGTGGGCGTTGAGAGGGTCGAACTCCCGACCTAATCCTTGTAAGGGATCCGCTCTACCAACTGAGCTAAACGCCCGCTTAAACTGCCCGGTAAGCATCACTGCTTACCGAAGGCCATTATTGTACAGCGTCTTTCAAAGCTTTACCAGCTTTAAATTTAGGAACTTTAGCTGCGTCGATTTTGATCTCTTCTTTGGTGCGTGGGTTGCGGCCGGTACGGGCTGCGCGCTCGCTCACGGAGAAGGTGCCAAAGCCAACCAGGGTGACGCTGTCGTTCTTGGCCAGGGTGGTGGTTACGCCATCGATCACAGCGTCCAGGGCGCGTGCAGCGGCGGCCTTGGAGATGTCAGCGGAAGTCGCGATGTGGTCGATCAGTTCGGTCTTGTTCATTACAGTCCCCGTCACAAAGGTTTATATCGTTTATACCGTTTTTTATGCCGCGTTGTGATGCGTATAAAAATCTCAGGGCCGTATTAGACAGGTCGGGGTTGCACTGTGTCAAGGGTAAAAACAAAACGGGCGCCTTGTCGGCGCCCGTTTTTTACAGCAAAACCAGCAAACCAGTGTCTGACCCAATGGGTCAGACACTGCCCTCCGGTTTAATGTTTAACTACTTCACTTCCGTCGGCGGTTGCCGCGACTGCCGGCACTTCAACCGGCGCCGCCGCTTCAACGATCGGCTCCGGCTGGCGTTCCAGCGCGACTTCAAGCACCTTGTCGATCCAGCGCACCGGCACGATCTCCAGCTTGTTCTTCACATTGTCCGGAATCTCGGCCAGGTCCTTCACGTTCTGCTCAGGGATCAGCACGGTCTTGATGCCGCCGCGATGGGCTGCCAGCAGCTTCTCTTTCAAGCCGCCGATCGGCAGGACTTCGCCGCGCAGCGTGATCTCGCCGGTCATCGCCACGTCCGCACGGACGGGAATGCCGGTGAAAGTCGACACCATCGCCGTGGTCATCGCGATACCCGCCGATGGGCCATCCTTCGGCGTGGCGCCTTCCGGCACGTGGATGTGGATGTCCTGCTTCTCGAACACTTCGTTCTTGATGCCGAGGCGCGAGGCGCGGCTGCGCACCACGGTGCGGGCTGCTTCGATCGACTCCTTCATCACGTCGCCCAAAGTACCGGTGCGGATCACGTTGCCCTTGCCAGGCATGCCGACCGATTCGATGGTCAGCAGGTCGCCGCCCACTTCGGTCCACGCCAGGCCGACCACCTGGCCCACCTGGTTGGTCTTCTCGGCAACACCGAAGTCGTAGCGGCGCACGCCCAGGAACTTGTCCAGGTTTTTCGGCGTGACGCTGACTTTCTTGTCCGACTTCTTCAGCAGCAGCATCTTCACGACCTTGCGGCAGATCTTGGAGATTTCACGCTCCAGCGAACGCACGCCCGCTTCACGGGTGTAGTAGCGAATGATGTCGCGCACCGCTGCTTCGCTGACGGAGATTTCCTCGTCCTTCAGGCCATTGTTCTTCACTTGCTTCGGCAACAGGTAGCGCAAGGAGATGTTGGTCTTCTCGTCTTCCGTGTAGCCGGACAGGCGGATCACTTCCATTCGGTCCAGCAGTGCCGGCGGGATGTTGTACGAGTTTGAGGTCGCAACGAACATCACGTCGGACAGGTCGAAGTCGACTTCGATGTAGTGGTCCGAGAAGGTGTGGTTCTGTTCAGGATCGAGCACCTCCAGCAGCGCCGACGATGGATCGCCGCGGAAGTCCGCGCCCATCTTGTCGATTTCATCCAGCAGGAACAGCGGATTGCGCACGCCGACTTTCGACAGCGATTGCAGCACCTTGCCCGGCATGGAGCCGATATAGGTACGACGGTGGCCGCGGATCTCGGCTTCATCGCGCACGCCGCCCAGCGCCATGCGCACGTATTTGCGGTTGGTGGCCTTGGCGATCGACTGGCCCAGCGAGGTTTTACCCACGCCTGGAGGGCCAACGAAGCACAGGATCGGCGCCTTCAGCTTGTCCACGCGCTGCTGCACCGCCAGGTACTCGACGATGCGTTCCTTGATCTTTTCCAGGCCGTAGTGGTCATGATCGAGCACTTTCTCGGCATTGGCCAGGTCGTTGTTGACCTTGGATTTCTTTTTCCATGGCAGCGACACCAGGGTGTCGATGTAGTTGCGCACCACGGTCGCTTCGGCCGACATCGGCGACATCAGCTTCAGCTTTTTCAGCTCGGCCTGTGCCTTTTCCAGCGCTTCCTTCGGCATCTTGGCGGCGGCGACCTTCTTCTCGAGTTCGTCGATATCGGCGCCCTCTTCGCCCTCGCCCAGTTCCTTCTGGATAGCTTTGACCTGTTCGTTCAGGTAGTACTCGCGCTGCGACTTTTCCATCTGGCGCTTGACGCGGCCACGGATGCGCTTTTCCACCTGCAGGATATCGAGCTCGCCTTCCAGCTGGCCGAGCAGGTGCTCCAGGCGCTTCGAGACTTCGATGATTTCCAGGATCACCTGCTTCTGCTCGAGCTTGAGCGGCAGGTGGGCGGCCACGGTATCGGCCAGGCGGCCGGCATCGTCGATGCCCGACAGCGAAGCCAGGATCTCGGGCGGGATTTTCTTGTTCAGTTTGACGTACTGGTCGAACTGCTGGACGATCGCGCGGCGCATGGCCTCGATCTCCGACTCATCGCCCTGCTCGGATTCGAGCGGCATCAGGTCGGCAATGAAATGGGTTGGGCTATCGGTGATCTTCTTGATGCGGGCGCGCTGAGCACCCTCGACCAGCACCTTCACGGTGCCGTCCGGCAGCTTCAACATCTGCAGGATGTTCGCTACGCAGCCGATTTCATAGATATCCGATGGCGAAGGTTCGTCCTTGGCAGCGGCTTTCTGTGCTGCCAGCATGATGCTCTTGCCCTGCTCCATGGCAGCTTCGAGCGCCTTGATGGACTTTGGTCGGCCAACGAACAACGGAATTACCATGTGCGGGAAGACGACTACATCACGCAGTGGCAACAGAGGCAGTTGAGTTTGCTCAGTTAATTTGGTAGTTGTCATGGCGTACCTTATTTTAAAAGCTTGATTCTGATATAGGCCCCAGCGGCCAATTCACAAGCCCTATGCTGCAATTATATTTGCTTTGAGAAAATGCAGTTTTACTCTAACTAATATGCCGTTTTGGAACAAAAAAAGCCACGCGCGACGAGTGATCGCGAGTGGCTTTTCGACTGAAGCCGGCGTTATGGTTATTGAGACCGATTGTAACGCCTTGCCTCAGGGATTCAAAACCCTATTTAGTTTTCCCCTGCTGCTTTTGGGGATTCCTGGTAAATCAGGAGGGGTTTTGCGCCACTGGTGATCGTATTTTCATCGATTACGACTTTGGTGACGTTCGTTTGGTTTGGCAGGTCGAACATAATGTCCAGCAGCGCGTGTTCCAGGATCGAACGCAGGCCGCGGGCACCGGTCTTGCGCGCCAGTGCCTTGCGGGCGATGGCGTGCAGGGCGGCTGGACGGATTTCCAGTTCGGCGCCTTCCATTTCCAACAGCTTGGAGTATTGCTTGACCAGCGCGTTCTTCGGCTCGACCAGGATCTCGATCAGGGCTTCCTCGGTCAGCTCGGCCAGGGTTGCCACCACCGGCAGGCGGCCCACCAGTTCAGGGATCAGGCCGAACTTGATCAGGTCTTCCGGCTCGGCGTCCATCATCAGGTCGCTGTTCGAACGCTGTTCCTTGCTCTTCACTTCGGCCGAGAAGCCGATGCCCGACTTTTCGGAACGGTTGGAGATGATCTTGGCCAGGCCGTCAAACGCGCCGCCGCAGATGAACATGATGTTGGTGGTGTCGATCTGCACGAAGTCCTGGTTCGGGTGCTTGCGGCCGCCTTGCGGAGGCACGGAAGCCATGGTGCCCTCGATCAGCTTCAGCAGCGCCTGCTGCACGCCCTCGCCCGATACGTCGCGGGTGATCGACGGGTTGTCGGACTTGCGGGAAATCTTGTCGATTTCGTCAATATAGACGATGCCGCGCTGTGCTTTTTCGACATCATAGTTGCAGCTCTGCAGCAGCTTCTGGATGATGTTTTCCACGTCTTCGCCCACATAACCGGCTTCGGTCAGCGTGGTGGCGTCGGCGATCACGAACGGCACATTCAGCATGCGCGCCAGGGTCTGGGCCAGCAGGGTCTTGCCGGAGCCGGTCGGGCCCACCAGCAGGATGTTGGACTTGGCCAGTTCGACGTCGTCCTTCTTGCCCAGGTGCTTCAGGCGCTTGTAATGGTTGTACACGGCCACGGACAGGATGCGCTTGGCAGTGGTCTGGCCGATCACGTACTGGTTCAGCAAATCGGTGATTTCCTGCGGGGTTGGCAGGTCCGATTTCGCGCCCGTGACAGATTCGATGCTGGACGTCTCGTCGCGGATGATGTCATTGCACAGGTCAATGCACTCGTCGCAGATGAAGACGGACGGGCCGGCAATCAGCTTCTTCACCTCGTGCTGGCTTTTGCCGCAGAACGAGCAGTAAAGGAGTTTCTCGCCGCTGGAGGATTTTTTCTCTGACATGGGACTAATCTTTAGTTTTGGTGCAAATTTGCCGTGCGCACAAGCAAGAAATCCTGCGCACAACCACATGCTACCCGAAATAAAAGCAAAACGCCCGAACGTTGTAGCGTCCGGGCGTCGACTTGCAAGGACGCTTATGCGCGGCTGGTCAAGACTTTGTCGATCAGGCCATATTCCGCCGCCTCGTCGGAAGACATGAAGCGGTCGCGGTCGGTATCCTTGGCGATCTGCTCGATCGACTGGCCGGTACGTTCCGCCATGATGCTGTTCAGGCGGTGACGCAGGTAGAGGATCTCTTTCGCCTGGATCTCGATATCCGACGCCATGCCCTGCGAACCGCCGGATGGCTGGTGAATCATGATGCGGCTGTTCGGCAGCGAGAAACGCTTGCCCTTGGCGCCTGCCGCCAGCAGGAAGGCGCCCATCGAGGCGGCCATGCCGGTGCACAGGGTCGACACGTCAGGCTTGATGAACTGCATGGTGTCGAAGATCGCCAGGCCCGCGGAAACGGAGCCGCCTGGGGAATTGATGTACAGCGAGATGTCCTTGTCCGGATTTTCGCTTTCCAGGAACAACAGCTGGGCGACAATCAGGTTGGCCATCTGGTCGTTGACCGGACCGACCATGAAGATCACGCGTTCCTTCAGCAGGCGCGAGTAGATATCGTACGAGCGCTCACCGCGGCCGCTTTGTTCGATCACCATCGGCACCAGGCCGAGCATTTCCGTATCGAGTGCGGGATTACGATTCATTCCAATTCCTTTGAAAACAACGCCGGCTCGGGGCCGGCGTCGAATGATATCAAGCTATTAAGCTTGTACGCTTCCCATGAGTTCGTCGAAAGGAATTTCTTTCGAGACGTTCTTGCACAGGCCCAGGACGTAAGTAACGACGTTTTCTTCCAATACAAGAGCTTCAACTTCAGCCAGGCGGCGGCGATCGGAGTAGTAGTACTTCAGAACTTCGCGTGGATCTTCGTAGCTTTGTGCGAAGTCTTCGATCTGTGCCTTCACCTGGTCAGGGGTAGCCTGCAGGTTCTGGTCGCCCACCAGCTTGGACAGGATCAGGCCCAGGCGTACGCGACGCTCGGCTTTGTCCTTGAACAGCTCTGGAGGGAATGGTACATCTTTTACGTTCATGCCGCGCTGAGCCATGTCCTGGCGGGTCATTTCAGCCAGGCGCTCGGTGTCTTGGGCGATCAGCGACTGTGGAACGTCCAGGGTCGCGGTCTTCACCAGGGTGTCCATCACGGCTTCTTTGTTGCGAGCCTTGACGCGGCCAGCAACTTCGCGCTCCAGGTTCACTTTGATGTCGTCGCGCATTTTGGCCAGGTCGCCGTCAGCCACGCCCAGGGACTTGGCGAATTCAGCGTCGACTTCCGGCAGGTGCGCCCATTCCAGGTTCTTCAGGGTGATGGTGAACTCGGCGGTTTTGCCTGCCACGTCCTTGCCATGGTAGTCCTCTGGGAACGACAGCGGGAAGGTCTTGGACTCGCCCACTTTCAGGCCGACGGTAGCGGCTTCGAATTCTGGGAGCATGCGGCCTTCGCCCAGCACAAACGGGTAGCCTTCAGCTTTGCCGCCTGGGAACTCAACGCCGTCGATCGAGCCGACGAAGTCAACGGTCACGCGGTCGCCGTTGGCAGCGATAGCTTCGCCGCCGTCGCCGTGCTCGCCTTTTTCGCCCTTCACGTGGAAGTGCACGCGCTGTTTGCGCAGGATATCGATGGTCTTGTCGATTTCTACGTCGGTCACGTTGGACTTGACGGTTTCGATCTCAACCTTGGTCAGGTCGCCAACTTCAACTTCTGGGTACACTTCGAAAGTTGCGTCGAAGGACAGTTGGCCTTCAGGTGCGTCTTGCTTTGGCTCGATGCGCGGGAAGCCGGCTACGCGCAGCTGGTTTTCATTGGCAGCATCGTTGAAAGCGCGGCCGACTTTGTCGTTCAGCACTTCGGTTTCGATCTGGTAGCCGTATTGTGCGGCAACCATCTTCATTGGCACTTTACCTGGACGGAAGCCAGGAGCACGTGCGGAGCGAGCCTGTACTTTCAGGCGCTTTTCCACTTCGGAACGCACGTCCGACAGTGGGAAGGAAATCGTCATGCGGCGTTCGAGTTTGCCCAGGGTTTCAACTGCAGTGGCCATTGTAAAAATCGTCCAATAAAAATAAGTGTACTTATGGTGCGAGGAGGGGGACTCGAACCCCCACACCATTGCTGGCGTCAGGACCTAAACCTGGTGCGTCTACCAATTTCGCCATCCTCGCGGCATATTTGCACAAAAGCAAAGGGCGACCTTACAGTGAAAACGGGGTCGCCCGGGGCTTTCAACTTCAACCCGGCATTCTATACGGTGTTGCTAGAGTGCGGAAGTGGTTTTTTGCGTTATGCGCAACATTTGGGCAAAACCGGTACCCCAGTGTCAGACCCACAGGGTCCGACACTAGTCCGCGGCCGCCGCGGGTCGGGTGTCAGACCCCACGGGTCTGACACCGGTTTACCGGTTTGGTCTGGGCACGCGGAACCAGGCTGCATACAAAGCTGGCAAGAACAGCAACGTCAACGCAGTCGCCAGAATCAACCCACCCATGATTGCCACCGCCATCGGCCCCCAGAACACAGACCGCGACAATGGAATCATGGCCAGCGCCGCCGCAGCAGCCGTCAGGATAATCGGCCGGCAACGCCGCACCGCCGACTCCACGATCGCATCCCAGGCCGGCACCCCAGCTTTGATATCCTGCTCAATCTGGTCTACCAGGATCACCGAGTTACGGATAATCATGCCGAACAGCGCAATAATGCCCAGGTTTGCCACGAAGCCCAGCGGCCGCCCCATCACCAGCAGCGCCATCGCCGCCCCCGCCACGCCCAACGGCCCAGTCAGGAACACCAGCAGCGCTCGCGAGAAGCTGTGCAATTGCAGCATCAGTAGAGTGAAGATGATGAACACGGCCAGCGGCAGGTTGGCGGCAATCGACTCTTCCGCCGCGCTGCTGTCGGAGGCGGCGCCCTTCACCTTGATCTCATAGCCCGGCGGCAGCTTGGCACGCAGCGCATCCAGTTTCGGATTGATCTGGCCCGACACGGTCGGCCCCTGCACGCCCTCCACCACGTCCGACTGAACGGTGATAGCCCATTCCCTGCCCTCGCGCCATACCACGCCCGGTTCCCACACGAAGTGCACGCGAGCCAGTTGCGAGATCGGCACGGACCGGCCGCTATTGGTCGGGATATAGGTATCGTTCAGCACCGCAATGGTGCTGCGCTCGTCCAGCGGCTGGCGCACCTGGATGTCGATCAGGCGGATGCCTTCGCGGAACTGGCCAATCGGGGTACCGGAAAGAATGGTATTCGCAGCGCGCATCACGGTTTGCGAAGTCACGCCCAGGGCGCGCATCTTGTCCTGGTCAAGGTCGAGGCGCAGCACCTTGATCGATTCGTTCCAGTTGTCGTTCACGCCCACCGCATTCGGATTGGCGCGCATGATGTCCTTCACCTGGTCGGCAATGGATCGCACTCCCTCCACTTCAGTACCGGTCACGCGGAACTGCACCGGATAAGGCACCGGCGGACCATTCGGCAGCAGCTGCACGCGGCCGCGCACTTCCGGGAAGTCGGTCTTGAAGATATTGCTGATCTTCTTGCGCAGCTCTTCGCGCGAATGCAGGTCTTTTGCCAGCACCACGGTCTGCGACACGTTCGTCTGCGGGAAGATCTGGTTCAGCGGCAGGTAGAAGCGCGGGCTGCCGGTGCCGACATAGGTCGTCACGCTCGCGACGCCTGGCTCCTTGCGGATGAACTCCTCGAACTTCTTCGCCTGCCGTTCGGTCTGCGCAAAGGCCGTGCCTTCCGGCGACCACATCTCCACCATCAACTCGGGGCGGCTGGAATCCGGGAAAAACTGCTTCTCGATGAACTTGAAGCCGTACACGCCAAGGAAGAACACCACCAGCGTTGCCACAATCGTGGTCTTGCGGTATTCCACACACCAGTTCACGACAGCACGGAACTTGCGGTAGCCGGGAGTATCGAACAGCTCGTGATGGCCGCCGCCTTCCGAATGCGGCTTGACCTTCAGCAGGATGTAGCCGATGTAAGGCGTGAACACCACGGCCACGATCCACGAGGTTACCAGCGCGATCGCATTCACCGAGAACAGCGAGAACGTGTACTCGCCCGCGGCCGAAGCTGCAAGGCCGATCGGCAGGAAGCCAGCAACCGTGATCAGCGTGCCGGTCAGCATCGGCATCGCCGTCGAGGTGTAAGCGAAGGTGGCCGCCTCAACCCTCGAATGGCCCTCCTCCATTTTGCGCACCATCATTTCCACCGCGATGATCGCGTCGTCAACCAGCAGGCCGAGTGCGATGATCAACGCGCCAAGCGAAATCTTGTGCAGGTCGATATTGAGTATCCGCATGAACAGGAAAGTCACCGCCAGCACCAGCGGAATCGTCAACGCCACGACCAGTCCAGGCCGCGCATCCAGGCGAAGTTTCGGCTTGGTGTGCAGGCCGAGCGAAACAAAGCTCACTGCAAGCACGATCAGCACCGCCTCAACCAGGGTATGAAGGAACTCGCCCACGGATGCCGTAACGGCAGCCGGCTGATCCGATACGCGCTCCAGTTCGATACCGACGGGCAGTTTGTTCTTCATCGCATTGACGGTCTTTTCCAGGTCCTTGCCCATCTGGATGATGTTGCCGCCCTTTTCCATCGACACGCCGAGTCCGATGACTTCCTTGCCGTTGAATCGCATCTTGTCGCGCGGCGGGTCCAGATACTCCCGCTTGATGGTTGCAAAGTCGCCGAGACGGAAAGTCGTGTTATTTGCACGCAGCTCCAGCTCTTCCAGATCCTTGACCGTGCGCAGCGCACCGGAAACGCGAACTTGCAGGTTGTCGGTCGGCGTCACCACAACGCCAGTCGCCTCCACCACGTTCTGGGTGGTTATCTGGTTGGCGATCTGCTCGATCGTCAGGCCCAACTGGGCAAACTTCTTGTGCGAGAACTCGATATTGATCTTCTCGTCCTGCACCCCGAACAGCTCGACCTTCGACACCTTCTTCACGCCCAGCAGCTGCTGGCGCACCAGGTCGGCGTAGTCTTTCAACTCCGCGTACGTGAATCCATCGCCGGACAGCGCGAAAATCGAACCGTAGGTATCGCCGAATTCATCATTGAAGACCGGTCCCTGTACCCCGGAAGGCAGCGTCGAGCGGATGTCGCCGATCTTCTTTCGGACCTGGTACCAGGCCTGTGTTACTTCCTTTGGCGGCGTCGATTCCCGCAAGCTCAGGATGATCAGCGTCTGGCCGGGCTTCGAGTAGCTGGTGATCTCATTGATAAACGGCGTTTCCTGCAGCTTCTTTTCCAGCTTGTCGGTGACCTGTTCTGCCATCTGCAGCGATGTTGCACCGGGCCAGAAGGCTTGCACTACCATCGAGCGGAAGGTGAATGGAGGGTCTTCATCCTGCCCCAGGTTCTTATACGCCAGCATGCCGCCCAGCAGCAGCACCGCGATCAGGTAGCGCGTGAGCGGAATGTGCTCGAGCGCCCAGCGCGAAAGGTTGAAGCCCTTCATTTGGCGGCTCCGAGGATGGTCACTTTCTGGCCAGGCTTCAGCAGGTTGACGCCCGCCGTTACCACCGTCTGGCCAGGCTTGACGCCGCTGCCCAGCACCAGGTCATTGCCCGACACGCCGCTCACCGTCACCGGCACCAGGCGCACAGCGCCGTTTTCAACCACCCAAACGGAGGTCGCTGACTTCTCATGGAACAGGGCCGTGAGCGGCACCTTGATCTGCGGTTGCGGGGTGCGCGAAGCAAAAGCCACCAGCGCAGTCATGCCAAGCTTTGCCTCGGACAGGCTGGCAGGAATCGACACACGGAATGCGTAAGTACGGGTAAACGGGTCGGCCACCGGCGAAATCTCACGAATTTTGCCGGGCACCGACTTCTCAGGGCTCGCCCACAGGCGCACATGCACGTCCGAGATGGCGCGCAGCGTGTCCACCTTGTCTTCCGGTACGCCGAATACGATTTCTTTTTCATCGGTCTTGGCAACGCGCACCACCGGCGTGCCAGGCGACACTACCTGTCCCACTTCGGCGTCCACGGCGGTAACCACGCCATCGATGTCCGACTCAAGGCTGGCATAACCTGCCTGGTTCGACATCCCGCGGTATGCTGCCTGGGCCGAATCCACCTGTGCCTGGGCCGACTTGTAGGCAGACAGCTTGGCATCGAGGATGGCCTGGCTGACGAAGTTCTTCTCGCGCAGTTCCTGGTAGCGCTTCAATTCGGCACTGGCAAGGTCGCGCGTCGTTTCGGCGGCGCGTAACGCCGCCATCGACTGCGCCTGCGACAGCTTCAAGTCCTGCGGATCAAGGTCCATCAGCACCTGGCCGCGCTTGACGACGCTGCCCACGTCCACTTTACGGGAGATAATCTTGCCGCCGACGCGGAAGCCAAGGCGCGATTCGACGCGCGAACGGACTTCGCCTGAGAATTCGGCATTCACATCGATGTCCGAGCTTTGCAGCACGATCGCGCGTACCGGGCGGATATCTTCAGTCTTCGGGGCCTCTTTCGAGCAGGCGGCGAGCAGAAAGGCGCAGGCCGCAACCAGGGGTAGTTTTTTTGCTACGAACACGATGGAATTCCTTTTTAGCGTCTCTGGCATTTGCCGGGTGTATATGTTTGCCATTATTATTTCCCGTTTGGAACTAAATGACTTTCCGTTTAGTAAGAAAAAATTATATCCGGGTCAACCGTACTTGCAAATGACTTTCGCGTCATTAATTTAGAACAGCACCTCTATGTCCGTTGACCATTACGAGAATTTCCCTGTCGCTTCGATCCTGATGCCGCGCCGGCTGCGACCGGCGGTCGAAGCGATTTACGCTTTTGCGCGCAGAGCCGACGATATTGCCGATGAAGGCGATGCAACCCCTGAGCAGCGCCTGGCTAGCCTCACCGCCTATGAAGAAGCCCTGGGCCGCATCGAGCGTGCCGACGGCGAGCATGAACCGATGTTTGCGCGTCTGGCCGCCGTCATTGAGCAGCACCAGTTGCCGCTGCGCCCTTTCTACGACCTTCTTTCCGCCTTCAAGCAGGACATCGTGGTGCACCGCTACCAGGACTACGCCTCCCTGCTGGATTACTGTTCCCGCTCCGCCAATCCGGTCGGGCTGCTGATGCTGCACCTGTACGGCGCTGCGGATCAGGAAAACATCCGCCAGTCGGACGCCATCTGCTCGGCGCTTCAGATCATCAACTTCCTGCAGGATGTGGCGATCGACGAGCATAAGGAACGCATTTACCTGCCAATGGAAGACCTGGCGCGCTACGCGCTGTCGCCGGCCCACCTGGCCCGCCCCGACAACAGGGCCAAATGGCGCGCCATGATGAAGTTCCAGGTCGAACGCGCGCGCGCCCTGATGCTGTCCGGCGCCCCGCTGGCCTGCCGCCTGAAGGGCCGCATCGGCCTGGAACTTCGCATGGTGGTCCAGGGCGGCCTGCGTATTTTGGAGGCAATAGAGGAAGTCGATTACGACGTTTTCCTGCGCCGGCCAAAGCTGGAAAAGCGCGACTGGTTCAAGGTTTTCTGGCGCGCGCTTCGAATGAAGCCCTCTTCCCTATAAAATAGCGCCTTTGACAGCATTACCCAAGCCATAAGAACATGTCCCCCGACGAATACTGCCAGCAGAAGGCCGCCGCCAGCGGTTCCAGTTTCTACTACAGCTTCCTGTTCCTGCCGCCGGAGCGCCGCCGCGCCATTACGGCGCTGTACGCCTTCTGCCGCGAAGTCGACGACACCGTCGACGAGTGCAGCGACGAGTCGCTGGCGCGCATCAAGCTGACCTGGTGGCGCAACGAGATCGCCCAGATGTACGAGGGCAAGCAGACGCACCCGGTCACCCAGGCCTTGCAGCCGCATCTCGCCACCTATGACCTGAAGCAGGAACATCTGCAGGCGATTATCGATGGCATGGAGATGGACCTGAACCAGACCCGCTACCTGGATTACGCCGGCCTGTCGAAATATTGCTGGCACGTGGCCAGCGTAGTCGGCATCCTGTCGGCGTCGATTTTCGGCGTGACCCGTCCCGAGACGCTGCAATATGCCGAAAAGCTGGGGCATGCCTTCCAGCTCACCAACATCATTCGCGACGTGGGCGAAGATGCGCGCAAAGGCCGCATCTACCTGCCCATCAACGAACTGCAGCAGTTCAATGTGACCGCGGCCGACTTGCTGAACGCCCGCGAGACCGAGAATTTCTCGAAGCTGATGGAATTCCAGGTGGCGCGTGCGCAGAAAGCCTATGACGAGGCGTTTGCGCTGCTGCCGAAGGAAGATCGCCGCGCCCAGCGTCCTGGCCTGATCATGGCGGCCATCTACCGCACGCTCCTGAACGAAATCGAAGAGGATGGCTACCACGTCCTCAAACAGCGCATTTCGCTGACGCCTATCCGCAAACTGTGGCTGGCGTGGAAGACCTGGGTTCGTGGCTAAGCACTTTGCCGTAGTCGGCGGCGGCTGGGCGGGCTTCACGGCTGCCGTTGAACTTGTGCGCGCAGGTCACCAGGTGACCGTTTTCGAGGCTGCCCGCACCTTGGGCGGCCGGGCGCGCCGCGTATCGTTCGATGGGCGCGAGCTGGATAATGGCCAGCACATCATGCTGGGGGCATATTCGGAAACCCTGCGCATCATGCGCGCTGTCGGCGTCGAACTGCGTTCGGCCGTCCTGACGCTTCCCCTGCAGATGCGCTACCCGCCCGCCGGCGGCGGCATGGATTTCGTCGCGCCCCGCCTGCCGGCGCCACTGCACGTCGGCGTTGCACTGCTGCGCACGCGCGGCCTGGCGCGCGAGGACAAGATGGCGCTGGCGCGCTTTAGCACCACGGCACGCTGGATGGATTGGCGCTTGAACAACGATTGCAGCGTAACCGAATTGCTGGAACGTTTCGACCAGACGCCGCGGCTGGTGGCGCTGATGTGGCGCCCATTGTGCCTTGCGGCGCTGAATACGCCGCCGGAACGCGCGTCGGCACAGGTTTTCCTGGCCGTGCTGCGCGACAGCCTCGGCGCACGCCGCGCCGCGTCCGACATGCTGGTACCCCGCGCCGACCTCTCCGCCCTCTTCCCTGATGCTGCGGCAGCCTGGCTGCAGGGGAAAGGCAACACCATCCACCTCGGCGCCAAAGTCACCTCGATTCGACCCGCTGCGGATCGCTGGACCGTCGAAGCAAGCGGCGCGGCCGTTGGTGGCGGTACGTCGAGTCAATTTGACGGTGTCGTACTCGCGGCATCCGCAGCCGCCAGTGCCGGCCTGCTAGGCGCGCTGCTGGATGCCCAGGACGGCGCCGCCGGCGCGGCAGGGTTTGCCGAACTGGCAAGCTTGCTCGAAGCGTTCCAGCCCGAACCGATCACCACCTGCTACCTGCAATACGCGCCAGGCACCCGTCTCGACATCCCGTTCTACGCCCTGATTGACGATCCGGCAGCCCGGCGCTGGGGCCAGTTCGTCTTCGACCGCGGCCAGCTCGATGCCAAGCAAGACGGCCTGTTCGCCGTCGTCATCAGCGCCTCCACTGAGGCAGCCAGCCTGCCACAGGAAGAGCTGGCGGCAGCTGTCGCGACGCAGTTGGCCGCCGACCTGGCACGCCCCGGGCTGGCCAATCCGGCCTGGAGCAAGGTGATCACCGAAAAACGCGCAACCTACGCCTGCGCCCCCGGTCTCAAACGCCCATCCAACGAAACGCCGGCAAACGGCCTGGTGCTGGCTGGCGACTACACGGCTGGCGAATACCCTGCCACGCTGGAAATGGCCGTGCGCAGCGGCGTCCAAGCCGCCCGCCTGCTCGCAAAGGCGAAACTTTGATGATCCGCCTGTCCCGCGTTTTGGTCGCCTGCTCCCAGATTTCTGCATCCTGTCGTAAACAGCTCGAGCCTCTCCAGTGCAAGCGATACAGTGCAAGCATGGAACAACAGGAGGCTTGAGTTTCCAATGAGCAAAAATGAGTACCTCGACGCACTAATGAAAGCCCTCGCCGGCTTGCCGCCCGACGTGGCGGCCAAGACGATGGCTTTCTACGAGCAGCGTTTCATCGACAGCCTCGCCGCCGGCAAGACTGAAGACGAAATTGCGGCCGAGCTGGACGAGCCGCGCAAGATCGCCATGACCCTGCGCGCCAACGCCCACCGCAGCGCATTCGAGCAAAAACGCAATCCGGCCAACCTGGCGCGGATGCTGTTTTCCCTCTTTGGCCTTGGTATCTTCAACCTCTTCATGGTCGTGCCGGCCGCCGTGTTTTCGGCGCTGCTCGTGTCGATCTACGCCAGCGCCTTCGCCCTTTACGTCAGCGGCATTGCCGTTACTGCAACGGGCCTGGCCGGGGCCAATGAACTGGTTCTGACTGGTCCGCTGCGTCACCTCGTCGTCTTTGACGATGGCGAGCAGACGGACGCCCGCATGCAAACCAAGATTTCGATCAGCGACCAGGGTATCGACGTTTTCCAGGAACCCTCGGCTGGCCTGCGCAAGGAATGGGACGAAGCCGACAGCAAATCCGAGAAATGGCTGGAAGGTGCGGAAGCCATGGCCGAAGGCGGCGTGCGCATCACTTCCGACCTCGATAACGAGTCGCGCGCCACGCAGACCGCCGTCGGCATCGGCCTGGTACTGCTGGGAATCGTGCTAAGCCTCGTGAGCATTGTGATAACGCGCTATTCGCTGATTGGCCTGAAGCGCTACATCCAGATGAACGCTGCGCTGCTGCGCGGCCGTTGAAAGGAACAGCAATGAACATCCGTTCCCTGCTCAAGATAGGCCTCGGCATGGCGTTGCTGGCGGTACTGCTGACAGCCGTCACCTACAGCATGCTGCGCGCCCAGGGGGCCGCCAACCCGACCAGCGTTGCCGGCCGCGCGGCCCGCACGGAAGTGCGCGAAGTGAGCGCGACGATTTCCAATGTCGAACTGGTCGGACCGATCGACCTGCGCCTGAAACAGGGCGACGTGCCGTCCCTGAAAGTACGCGGTGAACAACGCTTGCTGGGCAATATTGCCACCGAACTGGACGGCGCGACCTTGCGTATCGGCTCCAAAGGATTGCTGTTGCACCCGCGCCGCCCGATCGAAGTCGAGCTGGTACTGCCCTCGCTGCGCGAACTGGTCATCAATGGCAGCGGCGACAGTAATGTCAACGGTTTCAGCGGCGAGCGCCTGAGCGTGCAGTTGCAAGGCTCGGGCAACCTGACTTTCAATGGCCGCTACAAGAATGTGGAAGCCGGCGTGCATGGCAGTGGCGACCTGAACCTCAACACCGGCCATGGCGAGACGGTGATGCTGGAAATGGTAGGCTCGGGCGCCATCACCTCCAGCGGCAGCTGCAAGGAGCTGACTGCCGAAGTGACCGGCTCGGGCGACCTGGACGCCGAGCACCTGGCGAGCGACAAAGTGGTGGTAACGCTGCTGGGCTCGGGCACCACCAATGTCTTCGCCCGCCAGTCGGCGGACGTCACCGTTAAAGGTACCGGCGATATCCGCGTCTTCGGAAATCCTTCCGGACGCAATGTGAGCCGCAGCGGCTCAGGCGGCGTTAGCTGGGTCCACTAGATAGCGCAGCATTTGCTTGCCGGCGGCCAGGCCGCTGGCGAAACATGCAGTCAGAAGGTAACCGCCGGTGGGCGCTTCCCAGTCCAGCATTTCGCCGGCTACGAACACGCCCGGAAAAGCCTTCAGCATCGTCCCCTCCAGTGCCTCGAAACGCACGCCGCCGGCGCTGCTGATTGCCTCGTCGATCGGACGCGGCGCGCGCAGCGTGATCGGAAGCGCTTTCAAGGTTGCCGCCACGCGCTGCGGATCGTGGAATGCCTCCTTGTCCAGCACCTCGTGCAGCAGGCCGGTCTTGACGCCCTTGATATGGACCCGGCTTTGCAGGAAGCTCGACATCGAGCGTGAGCCGCGCGGATGCGACAACTCCTGCTGCAGGCGCTCCAGCGGCCAGTCCGGCAACAAGTCCAGTTCGATGGTGGCGCTGCCATCCGACGCGATCCGGTCGCGGATTCCTGCCGACAGCGCGTAAATCAGGCTGCCCTCCACCCCTGTCGCGGTCACTACAAGTTGGCCTTTGCGGCCGCCAATCGCTACGGTAGTCAGCGGCTGGCCCGCGTATTTCTCGGAGAAATGACTGCTCCAGTCGGCATCGAAGCCGCAGTTGGCCGGCGCCAGCGGTACGACATCAACGCCGCGCCCGGCGAGCAACGGCAGCCAGGCGCCGTCCGAGCCCAGTCGCGCCCAGCTTGCCCCGCCCAGCGCGAGCAGCACCGCGCGGTGGCGTGCCGTGCGCTCGCCATCCGGCGCCTCGAAGCGCAATGCACCATCCGGCGACCAGCCCAGCCAGCGATGCCGCTGGTGGAAGCGCACCCCGCTTTCGCGCAAGCGGTGCAGCCATGCACGCAGCATGGGCGCGGCCTTCATCTCGGTCGGAAAGACGCGGCCCGAGGTGCCGACAAAGGTTTCGATGCCCAAGCCATGCACCCAGGCGCGCAGGTCGTCGGGCTTGAAGCCATCCAGCATCGGCCGCAAAGCGCCGGCTCGGCTGCCATAGCGCGCCACGAATGCTTCGTAGGGCTCGGAATGGGTAATGTTCATCCCGCCCCGGCCGGCCAGCAGGAATTTGCGGCCGACCGATGGCATGGCGTCATAGACATCGACAGGCACGCCCGCCGCGGACAGTACTTCGGCCGCCATCAGGCCGGCAGGCCCGCCGCCGATCACCGCTACGCCTTGTAATTGATTGCTTTCCATAGGGGCAGCATTGTATTCGATCTCGGGCGATCGGCTGCCAGAAGCTGGGCCAAGGCATCCGCCGGCATCGGCCTGGCGTAGAAGCAGCCCTGGATTTCGTCACAATAATGATCGCGCAGCCATTCGCGCTGCAAAAGCGTTTCCACGCCCTCACCGACGATCTGCATGTTCAGGTTATGGCCGAGGTCGATAATGGAGCGGCAGATTGCCTCATCGGCTTGCTCGCTGCCAAGCTGGCGCACAAAGGACTGATCGATTTTCAACTGGTCCACCGGCAGCATGCGCAAGCGGGCCAGCGACGAGTGGCCGGTGCCGAAGTCACCGAGCGACAGCCGGACGCCAAGCGCCTTCAGTTCATTCAGCTTGGCCACGGCCTCGTCGAGGTTGTCCTTGACCATCGCTTCAGTAATTTCGAAGCTCAGCATGGCGGATGGCACGTCGTATTCCTCCAGCGCGACTTCGATGTGCTCAACCAGCCCCTCTTCGCGGAACTGGCGCGGCGAAAGGTTGATCGAAATCGGCACCATCGGAACTTCCGCATCGCGCCAGGCCCGCTGCTGGCGGCATGCTTCACGAATCACCCAGGCACCGAGCGGAAAAATCAGGCCGCTGCTCTCCGCCAGTGGCAGGAAGTCCGCCGGGGGCACCAGGCCGCGCGTCGGATGCTGCCAGCGCACCAACGCTTCCGCGGCAGCCAGTCCGTCGTCGCTCAATGCAGCGCGCGGCTGGTAGTGCAATACGAATTCATTGTGGACCAGTGCGCGCCGCAGTTCCGCCTCCAGCGCAAACATGCGCGACGCGCGGTCGTTCATGGCCTGCGCGACGAAGCGGAAGCGATTGCCGCCGTGACCCAGCGCATGTGCCATGGCGGAATTTGCCGAGCGCAACATACCTGAGGCATCGCTGCCATCCTTGCCCATCAGCGCAATGCCGATGCTGGCAGTCGTGGTCACGATATTGTCCTGCCAGCGCATCGGCTGCTTGATCGCATTGAGCAACTTCGATGCTACCGGCAGCACGTCGTCATCGCTGACCATATCCGACAGGATCACCGCAAATTCGTTGCCAAGCAGATGGGCTACGGTGTCACCTTCGCGCAGGCAGGACTTCATGGCGCTTGCCGCATGCATCAGCAAGGCATTGCAGGCGTCGTGCCCCAGGCTAGCCTTGACGCCCCGGTAGCGGTCCATGGTGAGCGCCAGTACAGCGACTTTGCGCCCGGTGCGCTCGGCAGCCATCATCGCCTGGCGCAGGCGGTCATTGAACAGGGACCGGTTGGCGAGGCCTGTCGCCGGGTCGTGGTTGGCATGGTAGGCCAGCGCCTGTTCCGCTGCGCGGCGCCTGCGTGCTTCATGCATCCTGTTCAAGCCCAGCGCCAGGTCGGCAGCGAGCTCCTGCAGCAGAGCGACTTCGTCGCTGTCGAAAGCGGCAGGATCAATGGAATAGACACAAAGCACACCGGCAGGCGCCGCATCGTCCGCCGCACCGCTCAGCGGCAATGCCAGGGCGCTTGGATAGCCGAACTCCGCCGGCAGGCCGTGCACCAGCTTTGGTTTACCGTCGCTCATCGACTCCAGCGCAATGCCTCCGCAACTGCAACCATGCTGCCACCCTCCCGCTGCTGCTGCGAAGCGTCCGGCAGGCGTACCGTGAATTTCACTGGCCAACAGGTCTTTGTTGCTGCCGGCCACCACCGTGCCGGTCCAGGCCAGCGAATAGCCGCCCTCTTCGGATATGCAGCGACAGAAAGCGGCCATCATTTCTTCGGCGCTGCCGGCATGCAGCAGGGCTGCACGGCTGCGCGATGCCATGCGCAAGGCGCGATTGGCACGCAGCAGTTCATCGGCATTGGCTTCAGCTTGCCGGCGTTCGGTTTTGCGCGTCCGCATCCATTTGAGCGTCGCCGCGGAGAAAGCGGCCAGCAATCCGGGCAAGATGTAGGGTTCCATGGCGTCAGTCCAGGTATGGTACAAAGTCAAATGCCGACAGGATGCCGTTCACTTGGGCGGAAAGGCAGAAGGCGAAAAAGCTTCGTGCGACGCCGGTTGGCGCATCCCTGCTTGCCAGGGTAAGTACACGGCAGATCGGATAACTGCCGTTGCGGATATTCGCAGTGCTGGCGGCGACGCCGGAGATCGGCAGCAAACGAACCGAAACGCCCTGCGAGATTGCCCGCTCGGCAGCGCCCACCGACACGTAGGCAATCGCGTTTTCGCACGACGCCACCACTGCCAGGCGTTCGATATTCGACTCGACCGCCGCATTCAGGTTGAAAGCATCGAGCGGCTGCCGCAGGAAGCGCGCAAACAATGCACTGGAAGCGCCGTCGCGCAGTCCGCCCAATGCGTACACTGATTCGTCGCTGCCGCCGGCCTCGCGCCAGGCGCGCATGCGGCCTGTGAAGATCGCCTGCAGTTCCTCGATGCTGAGTTCGCGCAGCGGATTATTGGCATGCACCACCACGCCAACACCATCGCGCGCAATGGGAATGCCGTACAGGTCGCGCTCGGACGGCGCAAGCGCGCGCGACAACATCGCAATATGCGCGTGGCCGGAACGCACATCATCCAGCCCGCGCGACGATCCGCCGAGTTCTACTTCAATCGCAATGTCGGGATGCAGCAGATGGTACTTGGCAGCGATTTCCTTCAACAACGGGCCCATGGTGCTGGAACCGGCGATATGAAGCTTTTGCGCACGCTTGCGCGGCGGGACGGGGATATGGCTACGCGTGATGCCATTCAGGCCTAGGGCGGCTAGGACGAAACCCATTGCGACTCTCCTTGCAGGGAAGGGAACAAGCCGCAGGGAAGAGGCGACGGGAATTGTGTGTGGGATGAGCGCGGCGCAGGTTTTGGGCCGCACGTGACCAAGTATAACGTGATAGTGCTCGCGGTCAACAGTCTGAATTCGACTGTTGCGCGCGCACAGCAATAAGCATTAACCGCCTGTCACAGGTGGGAAAAAGGCAACTTCATCGCCCGGCACAACCTGCGCGCCGGCGTCGCACATGCGCTGGTTGCACGCCATGCGCAAGGCGCGGCCTTCGGCCAAGGCGCTGGCCCACGGCTCGCCGCGCGCCAGCAGCCAGGCCCGCACATCGCCAACCGTCTGCGTATGCGGCGGCAGGACGACTTGTTCACCGCTGCCGAGCGCTTCACGCACGCTGGCAAAATATTTAAGGTTGATCAGCATATCAATACATCAGTTCACTGAAGGGGATGAAACGCACCAGGTCGCCGGGCGCGATCGGATTGCCCGGCGGATTGTCGACCAGGCCATCGCCCCATACCGTCGAGGTCAACACTCCGGAACCCTGGTTCGGAAACAGGTCCAGGCCTCCCTGCCCGTTCAGTTTAGCGCGCAGGAATTCATTGCGGCGGTCCGCTTTTGGCCAGTTGAAATCGGCACGCACCAGCATGCCGCGCGGCTGGGCCGGCGCATCCGCACCCTGCAGGCGCAGCAGGAATGGCCGCACGAACAGCAGGAAGGTGACGAAACTCGACACCGGATTGCCCGGCAATCCAAGGAAGAACGCCTGCCCTACTTCGCCAAAAGCCAGCGGCTTGCCCGGCTTGACGGCGATCTGCCACATATTCAGCTTGCCCTCCGCCTCAACGGCCGGCTTGATATGGTCTTCCTCGCCGACCGACACGCCGCCGGAGGTGATGATCAGGTCATTGCCGTCCGCAGCCTGCCGCAGCACGTTGCGGGTCGCTTCCAGCGAATCGGGCACGATGCCGAAATCGCGCACTTCGCAGCCGAGGTTTTCCAGCAAGGCGCGCAGCGTGAAGCGATTGGAATTGTAAATGGCGCCAGGCGCGAGCGGCTCGCCTGGCATCGTGAGTTCGTCGCCAGTAAAGAACACGGCCACGCGCAGCTTGCGGCGTACGCTCAGCTCCGCCATGCCGATCGAGGCGGCAAGGCCCAGTTCCTGGCTGCGCAGGCGGGTGCCCGCGGCCAGTATTACACTGCCAACGCTGATGTCTTCACCGGTGCGCCGGATCCATTCGCCCGCTTTAGGCGTGTGGCGGATGGTTACCAGGCCATCGTTCGCTTCGCACTGCTCCTGCATGACGACAGCGTCCGCACCCTCGGGAATCATGGCGCCGGTGAAGATGCGCGCGGCGCAACCGGGCAGCAGCGGCTGGCCGACGTGGCCCGCCGGGATGCGCTGCGTGACCGTCAGCGTAGCGTCGCCGCCGGCGCAGTCGGCAGCGCGGACCGCGTAGCCGTCCATCTGCGTGTTGTCGTGGCCCGGCACGTTCATGCCGGACACCACGGCACTCGCAAGCACGCGGCCATTGGCTTCCAGGGTTGGGATCTTTTCCACTTCCGCCACGGGGCGTGCAGCGGAAAGCAGGAAATCGAGGGCTTCGCGTACGGCGAGCATTGCCATGTTTTACAGTCCTGTATTGGCGGCGATGTAAGCCTTCATTTTGCTCACATCGGCCGGCATGACTTCAAAGCGCTGCGGCAGCGCTTCGATATTTTCAAAACCCGCCGGACGCTCGGCGTCTTCGCCAAGCGCTTCCAGGATGGTTTCGTTGAATTTGGCGGCGAGTGCGGTTTCCAGCACGATCATCGGGACGCCCGGCTCCATGTATTCCTTCGCGACCTTGATGCCGTCGGCGGTGTGGGTGTCGATCACGATGCCGTAATCGTCGGCCACGTCGCGGATGGTCTGGACGCGGTCTTCGTGGGTCGACTTGCCGGACTTGAAGCCGTAGTTGGCCACCAGCTTGAACTCGTCGCCATCGCTGCCCGGGGCGCCCGACAGGTCGAAGCCTCCATCCGTTTCCACTTTCCTGAACAGCTCACGCACACGCTTGCCGTCGCCCTTTACCAGGTCGAACACGAAGCGCTCGAAGTTCGAGGCTTTGGAAATATCCATCGATGGGCTGGAGGTGTGATACGTCTCGGCCGATTTGCGCACGCGGTAAATGCCGGTGCGGAAGAACTCATCCAGCACGTCGTTCTCGTTGGTGGCGACCACCAGCTTGTCGATCGGCAGGCCCATCTGGCGGGCGATATGGCCGGCGCAGATATTGCCGAAATTGCCCGATGGGACGGTGAACGACACCTTTTGCTCATTGCTCCTGGTCGCGGCGAGGTAGCCGCGGAAGTAGTACACCACCTGTGCCACCACGCGGGCCCAGTTGATCGAGTTCACGGTGCCGATCTTGTGGCGAGCCTTGAATTCCAGGTCGTTCGACACAGCCTTGACCATGTCCTGGCAATCGTCGAACACGCCTTCTACTGCGATATTGAAGATATTAGGGTCCTGCAGGCTGAACATCTGGGCGGTCTGGAAGGCGCTCATCTTCTTGTGCGGCGACAGCATGAAGACTTTGATGCCTTTTTTGCCACGCATCGCATACTCGGCAGCGCTGCCGGTATCGCCGGAGGTGGCGCCGAAGATGTTCAGTTGGGCGTCCTGCTTGGCCAGCGCGTACTCGAACAGGTTGCCGAGCAATTGCATCGCCATATCCTTGAAGGCCAGCGTCGGACCATTGGACAGGGATTGCAGCACGAGTTTCTTGCCGTCGGTTTCTTCCAGCACGCGCAGCGGCGTGATGTCGGCGGCGTTTTCGCCTTCACGCACGTTGCGGTACACGTCGGCGGTATAGGTTTTCTTGGCCAGGGCGCGCAGGTCGGCTTCTGGGATATCGCCTGCGAACTTTTTCAGGATTTCTACTGCCAGGTCAGCGTAGCTCAGGTGACGCCACTTGTTCAGCTCCTCGCCGGTAACTTGCGGGTATTCGACTGGCAGGTACAGGCCGCCGTCTGGCGCCAGACCACCCAGGAGGATGTCGGAAAATTGCTGGAGAGAGTGCGATGCAGCCGACGCGTCGGCCCGGGTAGACACGTATTGCATAAAGTAGAAAGTCCGGTGGCAGGTGAAAACGGACACCTATTATAGTCTGGCCGGAGTTTCTTTGTGAATTAAGCCAGTTTTTGAAATTTTCTATCGAAAACCGGTGAACCGGCGCCTGACCCACGGGGTCAGGCACCCCGGCCCGCGACCGCCGCGTTCTAGCAGGCAGCGTGATTCACCGACACGACGTGAATTGCCAGGCCGCCCAGCGAAGTCTCTTTGTACTTGGCCTGCATGTCGGCCCCGGTCTGGCGCATGGTTTCGATCACGTTATCCAGGGTGACGAAGTGAGTGCCATCGCCCTTCATGGCCAGCGACGCAGCGGTAATCGCCTTCACAGCGCCCATGCCATTGCGTTCGATGCAGGGAATCTGCACCAGGCCGCCAATCGGGTCGCAGGTCATGCCCAGGTGATGTTCGATGCCGATTTCCGCCGCATTCTCGATCTGCGCGTTGCTGCCGCCCAGGGCAGCCACCAGGCCCGCAGCCGCCATCGCGCACGCCACGCCGACTTCACCCTGGCAGCCCACTTCGGCACCGGAGATCGAAGCGTTACGCTTGCACAGCATGCCAATGGCCGCAGCGGTCAGCAAAAACGCGCGCACGCCTGAAACCGGGTCGACCGGTTTGCAGTCTTCCGCATAGTATTTCAGCACAGCGGGAATGATGCCTGCGGCGCCATTTGTAGGCGCCGTTACAACACGTCCGCCCGCTGCGTTCTCTTCATTGACCGCCATCGCGTACAAACTCACGCCATTCAGCGCATCGTGTGGAAGCTGGTTGGCGCGGTCCCCACCCTGCGCCTGGCGCCACAAATCAGCCGCGCGGCGCTTGACGTTCAGGCCGCCCGGCAGTTGGCCGCGAGTCTCCAGGCCGTGCTGGATGCAGTCGCGCATCACGTGCCAGATGCGGTCCATGCCTTCGTTGAGCTCAGCCTCGCTGATGCGGGTCAGCTCATTAGCGCGCAGCATCTGAGGAATGGTCTTGCCGCTGCTGACGCCATGCCCCAGCAGTTCAGCCATGGTGTTGAATGGGTACGGCAGGCGAACGGCTGGCTTGCCGTCGGTGGCTGCCTCTTCACCTTCGGCGCGAATGAAGCCGCCGCCGACCGAATAGTAAATCTTGGAAACCGAACTGCCGTCCGCGCGGGTCAAGGTAAAGCGCATGCCGTTCGGATGCTCCGGCAGGTTCTCTGCCATATGGAATACGAGGTGCTGTTTGCGAGTGAACGAAATGAGCTTCTCGCCCAGCAGGCGCAGCTCGCCGTCAACATCGGCAGCAGCCAGCATATCGTCCACTGCATCAGGGTCGACGCCTTGCGGCGTTTCGCCCATCAGGCCAAGCAGCACGGCCTTGTCGGTGCCGTGGCCGACACCGGTCAACGCCAACGAACCGAACAACTCGGCCGTCACAGAGCTGACATCGTCCAATGGACTGTTTTCGACCAGGAAGCGGCGCGCCGCCACCATTGGCCCCACCGTATGCGAACTTGATGGGCCAATGCCAATCTTGAATAAGTCGAAAACACTCATGTCCATTGTTGCTTGTCTCTCTCTGGTTATGCGGCCTCGCTGAGGCTCACGTCAATATTCTCCAGCATGTCCTTCACCATCTCTTCCACGCCGATCTTCGCTTTCCAGTTCCAGTCCGCGCTGGCCTTGGAATCATCCAGGCTGCGCGGCCAGCTGTCGGCGATGGCCTGGCGGCTGTCCGGCGTGTAGGCGATCTTGAAGTCAGGCAGTGCGCGGGTAATCGCTGCAGCCAGTTCTTCCGGGTTGAAGGAAACGCCGGCGACATTGTACGACGAACGAATCTTGATTTGTGAAGCGGGAGCGTCCATCAATTCAATGGTTGCGCGAATCGCGTCGGGCATGTAGATCATCGGCAGCGTGGTCTTCGGGCCAAGGAAGCAATCGTAGCGTTCACCGCGCAGCGCGGCGTGGAAAATCGCGATTGCGTAGTCGGTGGTGCCGCCGCCTGGAGGCGATTTGAAGCTGATAATGCCTGGGTAGCGAATCGAACGCACGTCCACGCCATACTTCAGGAAGTAGTATTCGCACAATCGTTCGCCGGCCAGCTTGGAAATGCCGTAAATCGTGGTCGGGTCCATCACGGTGTACTGCGGGGTGTTCTCGGCTGGCGTGTTCGGGCCGAAAGCCGCAATCGACGATGGCCAGAAGATACGCAGCGGCTTGCCCTGCTCGCCCCGCTCACGCGCAACTTCCAGGATGTTCAGCAGGCCGTCCATGTTCAGGTCCCAGGCCTTCAGCGGAGCCGCCTCGCCGGTGGCGGACAGCATTGCGGCCAGCTGGTACACCTGCGTGATGCCTTCGGCAGCCACCAGTGCTTCCAGTGCTGCCTTGTCCATCACGTTCAGCACCTGGTAGCGGGCTGCGTTGTACTTGTTGACCGGGCTGATGTCGGTTGCGATGACGTTCTGTTCGCCGTGCTGTTTTGCCAGCGCTTCCACCAGTTCACTACCGATTTGGCCGTTGGCGCCGATGACGAGGATGCGTTCCATGATTCCTACCTGTTTTCCTGATTAGTTCTTGATGATGCCCAGCTCTTTGCCGGCTTGTTCGAATGCTGCGAGGACCTTATCCAACTGTTCGCGGGTATGGGCGGCGGAGAGCTGCACGCGCACACGCGCCTGGCCCATCGGCACCACCGGATAGAAGAAGCCCGACAGCAGCACGCCCAGCTCATACATGCGGGCAGCAAACTTCTGCGCCACCGGCGCTTCGAACAGCATCACAGGCACGACAGGATGGGTGCCTGGCTTGATGGTGAAGCCGATACGCTCGATCTCCTTGCGGAAGTAGGCTGTGTTTTCGTGCAGGCGGTCGCGCAGTTCGGTCGATGCGGACAGGCGCTTCAGCACTTCCAGCGAGGCGCCGGCAATGGCCGGAGCCAGGGTATTCGAGAACAGGTAAGGACGCGATTTCTGGCGCAGGGTGTCGATCACTTCCTTGCGGCCAGAGGTGAAGCCGCCCATCGCGCCGCCCAGGGCCTTGCCCAGGGTGCCGGTGATGATGTCGATCTTGCCCAGCACGTTGTGGTGTTCGTGGGTGCCGCGGCCGGTCTTGCCCATGAAGCCGGAAGCGTGGCATTCGTCGATCATGACCAGGGCGCCGTATTTCTCGGCCAGCTCAACGATCTTGTCCAGTTGCGCAATGGTGCCGTCCATCGAGAACACGCCGTCGGTCACGATGACTTTATGGCGCTTATCGGCGGCTGCCTGCAGCTGCTTTTCCAGATCGGCCATGTCGTTGTGGGCGTAGCGGAAGCGCGCGGCCTTGCACAGGCGGATGCCGTCGATGATCGATGCGTGGTTCAGCGCGTCGGAGATGATCGCGTCGTTTTCATCGAACAAAGGCTCGAATACGCCGCCGTTGGCGTCAAATGCCGCCGCGTACAGGATGGTGTCCTCGGTACCCAGGAATTCGGAGATCGCCTTTTCCAGTTGCTTGTGCACGGTCTGGGTGCCGCAAATGAAACGCACCGAGGACAGGCCGTAGCCGTACTTCTCGGTTGCCGCGATGGAGGCCTGCGCCACCCATTCCTGGCCCGACAGGCCCAAGTAGTTGTTGGCGCACATATTGATCAGGGTACGACCGTCTTCCGACTGAACTTCGCTGCCCTGGCGGGAAGCAATCACGCGCTCAGGTTTATACAGGCCGTCATTGCGCAGCTTTTCCAGGTTCTGTTGCAGGCCGGTGTAAAACGCATTCGTCGCTTGGCTCATGGTCGTCCTCTGATGTAAAGTTTACTCTTAATTCACTAATACGACTGGAATTCACTATATTGAACGTAAATTCGATATACGGAATCCTACTTTACTATATTGAACTCTGCAAGCGTGAAGCCGAACATTTCCACCAACGCCCCGCCGGAAGTCGGCGCCGCCCTGCAGCGACTGCGCCTGGCACGCGGCCTGACACTGGAAGACCTGTCCCGCATTGCGGGGGTCTCCAAGTCCATGCTATCCCAGATTGAGCGCGAAAAAGCCAATCCGACCATCGCCATTACCTGGCGCCTGGCCAATGCACTGGGCGTACCGATCGGCGAACTGCTGTCCGACATCGAGAAGGATGTCGAAACGATAAAGTTGGTGGATGCGCACGAAACGCCTACCCTGCCTGGCGCCCACGCCGGCTACGTGCTGCGCATCCTGGGCCCAATGGAATTGGCGGGTAAATACGAGTGGTATGAACTGACCTTATCTGCCGGCGGGGAGCTGGTGTCGCAGCCGCACGATCCGGGCACTACCGAGCACCTGACCATCCTGCACGGCTCGATGGAACTCGAAGTCGGCTCCAACAAGAAGAAAATCAAGCTAGGCGGCACCGCACGCTACGCGGCCGACCTGCATCATGCCATTCGCAATCCAGGCAAGACCGAAGCCAAGGCCCTGCTGGTCGTGATCCACCGCTAAGGTGTAGTAGCTCGGACTTGACGTGACGACGAGTGTCAGGAGAGTTAGGGTTCGCTTGGGGTGAATTTGGCCAAAAACGGCACTTCAATCTCATTCGCTGCAAGTCATGTGCTTATGTTAACTGCCACCGAACTTCATCTCAACCGGATCGCCCAAGATCAAATATCGGAAGTTGATGGCTATTCGTGGTTCGTTTCACAGCACCGTGAAGAACAGGTAAAGACACTCGGCGTGCTTGCGCGATGCTGTCTGCAAGCCCATCCGCTTGCAAAGGAAGTAGCGCAAGCAATCAATCGTTCTGGTTTAAAGCCATCATTCACTCCATGCGTGCTGTTGGAGCAAGCGATCAGGCCTGAGCTTGCGCTTCAAAAAATTCTTGCTTTACCTAACGTCGAGCGGGAAAAAACGTTCCGCCTGCTCATCGCACTTTTTTCCATAGCCGACGCGCGGCGTCGCGTAACTGCTTGCAGCGAAGGGTGCACACATGCTTGGCATAACCTTTCAACGCAAATATCCACATGCGGATAGGCGATGGATGCACTTCACCCAACCAGCCGGACGGCAAGTGCAGGAAGCCGCTCTGAGAAGCAGGCGGCAGGGGCGAAACGCCGAATGGCTGGGCCGGAGGCGCAAAGTCCTGGAGCGTGCAATGTTCACGCAATCCGTTCAGAGTCGGGCGGAGGAACAACCCAACTGTGCATCCGTTCTTCATAGACGGAAACGCGTGGCGCCGGGAAGCCTGGATCCGCGAATGCACCGACGGGAATGCCCACCAAATCGCCAGCTCCTTCGATCTCGTAATACACTGTCGCGCCGCAGGTGGGGCAGAAATGGAACCTGGCCTTGCCACCCGAGTCGCCGGTGCGCACATATTCGGTCGAATTTCCCGAGACTGTAACCGCCTCTCGTGGAAACCGCGCCTGTTCGCCGAAGACGCTACCGGTGCGGCGCTGGCAGGCCAGGCAGTGACAGATTGAGATGCGAACTGGGTCACCGACAACTTCGGCCGTCAGTTGGCCGCAACTGCAAGATGCGAGGCGTTTTTCCATCACACTGCTCCTATTTGATGATAGATCTGAAGGTCAGGCTGATACGCGGCCCCGCGCCTACCAATTTGGGGATGGCATGAAGCCAATGGTCCTGTACTTCCTTTGTCATGTAAACCAGAGATCCTGGTGGGAGCGGATAGGCATATTCAACGGACTTATCGACTTTGCTCCGGAACACCAGGTTCCGCACACTTCCAAGGGACACGATCGCTACGCCCGTTCCTGGCTCAAGTTCCTCGCTGGAATCAGAGTGAAAGCCCATCGAAGAACTTCCATCTTCATAAAAATTCAACAGGCAGTTATTCGGAACGAAGCCGAGCATGTCGCCGATTCGCCCTGCTAACGAAACGAGACCGTCCGGCATAGGGGTCTCATCGTAAGTAATCTGGGAATAGTCATAGGAGACGCCAAAACTGGCAGTCTTGCGAGCCTTCATGCGCTCGTCCCACATGACCGTTTCAATAAGGTGCGCAAACAGGGCGCCATGTTCCGCCGTGAATAGCGGCTCAAAACGTATTGGTGGTGGATTCATCGTCACTTCACTCATCCCCGTGGCAAACAACGACCACCACGCCTCGCAGCGAAGTCGCTGACTCTGAATTTGACGTGATCAAACATGAATCGCTCTTAGGCCTTTGGCTCATAAATCCCCGGGAAATAACGCTCCATCAGCGATTGCGGGAATAGCGGCGCCGTAAATCCATACTGCGCATACAAGCCATGGGCATCGCCAGTGGCCAGCGTGAACCGGCGTAGTCCCTGGAGCTGTGGATGCGCAAAGACTGCTGCCATCAAGTCTTTGCTGTAACCATTGCCACGATGCTGAGGCAGGACAAACACGTCCACGAGGTTTGCAAAGGTTGCGTAGTCAGAGATTACTCTCGCAAACGCGATCTGGTCCTTACCGAGAAATCCGCCAAAGCAAAGCGAATTGGCCATCGAACGCTCCACCAGGGCGAGTGAAATGCCCTTGGCCCAACTGCTCTCTTGCGATAGGAAACGATGCACGAGCTCGGCATCGAGTTCGCCTACTTCTGTGGTGATGCGAAAGTCTTGCATTCCTCAACACTCCTGGACTCAGTCCACTTCTTGAACGCAGCCAACCGGCGGCGCATGTCGCGCCGATAGAACGATGCCACGATCGGCTCAAGCAGCCATCCCAGAAAAGCGGGACGCATCTTGAAATTGTAGATAAAGCGGACTTCAGTGCGTCCGTCCTCTAACGCCTTGAACCGCCACGTTCCGCCGAAGCTCCTTAATATCCACGGTCCCTTGACCATTTCGACAGCAGCATGAGTGGGCGGAGCGAATGTAATATACCGCGAGACGAGGACAGAGCCGTCATGATTCTTGCAAAACGACTGCACGCCGACTGCTGCGGCGGCGTGGCCATCAAGCAAATGGGCATCGGAAAGGTATTCATCCCATTCAAGGCGGCGTGAATAATCCTGCGACAGCCAGAACAACTCTTCGGCAGGCCTCGTAATGACGCCTGAAATCGAAATACGCATACTCTCTATTTTTCAGATTGTTCGGATCGCACGGCGCGCCAGCCAATCAGCCGTCTGCCGCCGGTAGTCTTCTTCGCTTTGAATCGATGCCTTGGCGAGGAATTCTTCATCGGCCGTCGAAATCAGTCCCTTGATAGCGAGCTTACGGAGACTGTTCTCCGTTCGCCGCGGCAAACTCCCAACCCATTCGGCGACGGCGAGCGATGCGCCTTGTTCGTCACCTCTGTGTGCCAGATATTCCGCCAGCTTAACAAACTGCCGCTGTAATTGCAGGTGGCGGGCAACACCATCGTGCGATTCAAACTGCCCTAACCACGGCAGTGCGATCGATGGGAGCCAGTCTTTCATCTCCTGCTCAAACGCGGCGACATCATCAAGCGAATTCAGCGCCCAACTGCGCTTTGGATTCCGCTCAGATAGAACATATTGAAAATGACTGAATGGGATGCTGAAATCCGGAGTGAGCAGGGATTGTGCCCTTCCGTGCAGGGCGTATTGAAGTTCCTGAACAAGGCAGTAGATCTCCGCATACAAGACTCCACCGGTAGCCGTCCACAGCTTATCTCGATAAAAGACTATTTCCCGTTGGGTACTTTCAGTCGCGTGATAGAACCTCCGCAAATGCGGTCCGGTTCCCTTTTGCTTTGTAAATGGCGCACATTCCGGAACTTCCTGGAAAAGGCGATCCAGCGACTTTCCGACTAAAGTGTTAACCGACATCGGCAACATGTGTATCCGAAAGCTCGATTACTTCAATTCCGAGACCGCGCCGTCTGGCGGACACGCTCAGCGAGCGTCGGCTCGTACCTATGCGGCGGCTTCGCCCAAACGGTGAAGGGAGTGTTCACGCGATGAAGAAAGACGTCATCGGCCATCGGCCCCACTTGATAGGCTACGCCCTCTTCAAAAGCGGAATGATACGTGGCCATTTTTCGATTGCCCTTGAATTCGTACAGGGTGACGCCGTGACCTTGGCCTATCGCGATCACGACATAGTAGGTGAACTGCCCTCTTTTGAAAAAGACGATGTCCTGCCCTGTATGCGGCGTGTCCTGCCTGCTGTAAACCCCAAACTTCGAGTGACGGCTAGCGATGACTTCGACCTTTGGGTGCCGCAACTTGCCGAAGCGGTAGGTGAGCTTTGCGATGCGATCATCGTCTGGTACCACACAAAGCGAAAGCAACTTGCCGCCCGCTTCATAGCGTTCCTCGCCGTCGAGCTCATCGTCAATAGGTCCCATCCACGCATCAAGGAACGTAACTTCATCCTTCCTGCAGTGGCTTGGCATTGAGGCCTCCGCGCTGGCAGAAGGCGTGTACAGAGCAATGCACGCCCAAATCAGGCCAAGCGGTAAATTGAAGTTCCTTATCATGGTCAATAATAGTCAGATCGGTGCGCCGGGAGGAATTGCCGGCAGCGTGCGCAGTTTAACGCTGCGAGGATCGGCCAGGTATCGCAATACGTGATCCGCAGCCTGCGCGCGGCTGGACGCCGTGGTGCCTTTGCCGGGGTTTGCTTTCAACCAGCCGGCGAAAGTGCGCAATTGCTGGCGCAGTTCGGCGTCAACGTTGGCGTGCAGCTTGCCGCCATCCAGCGCCTGGAGCAGAGCATCCAGCACGACCCAGTTGGCGGCAAGTTGGACCGCTTCGCCGCCGGCCACATTGGCAGGAACGGCAGTACGTTTCCAGCTGCGCGACAGCGCAGCATCGATGACTTCGTCGGCGCCGGGCAAAGCGGTGTCGCGCGCGTGCTGCCAGTACAGGCGATTCAGGCGCCCTGCGTCAAAAAGGAAGCTGGCAGTTTGCGCCGCGCCCGATTCGGCGGCAGACAACGCATCGAATACCGCGTTCATGCGGGTACCGAAGTATTCCTTGTTGCGCTCAAAACCTGTCGAAGGCGGCGACAACTGGTCGAGCACTCCTGCCGGCAAGGCCAGGTACTCAGCGCGCAGCGTGTCGGCCAGTCGTGCCAGCGCTGCGCGCTGGGTTGCGGCGGGCGTCACCTTGACGCCGGCGGCGGCCCGGCCAGCGCGAATGTCTGCGCTGGTGGCCGATTCGTATTCGCCGCCGGCAACCAGGCGCGCTACAGCTTCCCCCTGGTAGCGCTGGAGCAGGTATACCGGCACCAGGCGCGCTTCCAGTTCTCCCGCCTGGCGTTCGTCAGGCAGGACGTCGAGCGAAAAGTTTTCCAGCGCGCGGCGGCGGATGGTCCCAAGCTGGTCCCAGGTTTTTAATGTATCGGGACCAAAGTCCCACAACAAGCCATTCGGATGCGATGCGCCGGGTGCACGCGAGTCTTCATCGGAAACGTATTGCAGGCCAACGGCACGGGCATCGCTGCGCAGCTTTGCCAACGCAGAGGCTTCGGCTTCACCGCTGCCAAAGTCGCCGTAGACATGCTTCACGACGTAATCGTCCCAGGCGCCGACACCGACACCGTAGGCATCCTGCAGGTCGATTGCGCCATCCGCGCCGAGCTTCAGGACTGGGTGCGGATAGTCCATCACCGAGCCGTTGCCTTGGCGGCTGGCGGCGAAGTTGTGTGCGAAGCCGAGGGTGTGTCCGACTTCGTGGGCCGCCAGTTGGCGCAAGCGAGCCAGCGCCATTTGTTCGGCAAGCTTACGGCGTTCTGCGGGCGCGGACTTGCCATACGGCGCAAGCAAGGCTTCGGCGATCAGTATGTCTTGCCGCACGCGCTGTGAGCCGAGCGTCACGGCGCCACGGATGATCTGGCCCGTGCGCGGATCGGTAATTGCATTGCCATAGGACCAGCCGCGCGTGGCCCGGTGCACCCAGGTGATCACGTTATAGCGAACATCGGCGGGGTCTGCGCCTTCGGGCATCAGTTCGACACGGAAACCGTCCTTGAATCCCGCTTTCACAAACGCGCTCGTCCACCAGCGCGCCCCTTCAAGCAATGCCGAACGCACCGGCTCCGGGGCGCCGCGGTCAAGGTAATAGACAATGGGCTTGCCGCCTTTTTCCAGGCGGTGGCGCACCTGCCAGCGCACGTCAAGGCTGCTGGCAAGCGGCGTCGCGAAATCATAGTAGCCGGTGTCGAAGCCGCCGGAGAATGGGTGGTAGCGGCGCGGCTTGTAGCCGTCATCCGGCAGCCGCACCATGGAAATATGCTGGCGCATCGACAGGCTGGCCGGATCGGCCGCGACCTGTTTCACGAATTCGCCGCTGCCGGGTCCAGCGAATGTGAGCAAAGCCTCCAGTTCGATATTGTCCGGGAACGCCTTGGCTTCACTGGCCAGCACGGCGCTGCGCTTGTCGTCCACGCGGTATGCGCCCTGCTTTGTCTCCTCCAGGCGCTGCGCTATGCCGTGCTGGTCGGACAGCAGGAAGCTGGAGAAATCGACAAGGTAACGCGTCCCTTCGGTGGCGAGAATGTCGCCCGACCACAGAACGGCGCCGGCGAACGACTCGGCCACGGCGTTGCGCTCGTCGGCATCGGCCGAGCGCGCGACGTAACGGGTATTGTCCTGCACCAGGAACAGGCGCTCCCCAAACTTCTGGAAACGCACCATTTTAGGGCTGCCAGGCTGCGCGCGATCAAGGCCAACATCGTTCGAGCCCAAGGCGTACGGCAACGACGAGAGCAGCAGGAAGGGCTGGTCCAGCTCGCGCACGGAGAGCAGTACCCGGCCCTTCGCCGCATCGCGCCAGACTTCGATGAAGCCCGGCTGTGCGGCGAGCGAGCGGGTCTGCTCGGCAAAAGTTTTAGGCGCTTCCGCCGCCGTGGCCGGCGCAAGCAAGGCTGTCCACAGCAGCAGGAGCGCGCGCATGGCTTACTGCCCGCCGGTGGCGCTTGCTGCAGCGGCCGGATGCATGTCCAGCGCACGGGTCAGGAAACCCCATCGGTCGGCCACTTCCTCGATTTGCTTGGTGGTCGGCTTGCCGGCGCCATGGCCCGCCTTGGAGTCAATGCGGATCAGGATCGGAGCAGCGCCAGCTTGCGCCGCCTGTGCGGCGGCAGCGAACTTGAAGCTGTGGGCCGGCACCACTCGGTCATCATGGTCGGCAGTCATTACCATGGTGGCCGGATAGCAGCCGCCCTGCTTCAGGTTATGCAGCGGCGAGTACTTCACCAGAGCCTTGAATTCCTCCGCGTTGTCGGACGAACCGTAGTCCGAAGCCCATGCCCAGCCAATGGTGAACTTCTGGAAGCGCAGCATGTCCATCACGCCCACAGCAGGCACCGCTGCGCCGAACAGGTCCGGACGCTGGGTCATCGCAGCGCCCACCAGCAGGCCGCCGTTGGAGCCGCCGCCGATCGACAGCTTGGCTGGCGAGGTTACCTTGTTCGCCACCAGCCATTCCGCCGCCCCGATGAAGTCGTCGAACACGTTCTGCTTCTGCAGCTTGGTGCCGGCCTTGTGCCAGGCTTCGCCGTACTCGCCGCCGCCGCGCAGGTTGGCCACCACATACACGCCGCCCATTTCAACCCATGCCAGGTTCGACACGGAGAAACTCGGGGTCAGCGAAATATTGAAGCCGCCATAACCGTACAGGTAAGTCGGATTGGTCCCATCCAGCTTCATGCCTTTTTTGGAGACGATGAACATTGGGACTTTTGTACCGTCCTTGCTGCTGAAGAACTCCTGGCGCGTATCGAAGGCGCTCGGGTCGAAATCGACTTTCGGCTGGCGGTAAACGCTCGATTTGCCGCTCTTCATATCGAGACGGTAGATCGTGGTCGGCGTGGTGAAACTGGTGTAGGCATAGAACGTTTCAGTGTCGCTGGCCTTGCCGCCGAAGCCGGATGCGGTTCCCAGGCCTGGGAGGGCGATCTCGCGCACCGGCTTGCCTTTCAGGTCAAACACCTTGACGGCGCTATGCGCATCGCTCAGGTAGTTGAGTACCAGTTGCTTGTTGACGATGCTGGCGCCGGTCAGGGTTTGCTGCGTTTCCGGCACAATTTCCTTCCAGTTTTCGATGCCGGGCTTGCGGACGTCGATGGCGATGATGCGCGAGCGAGGCGCATTCTTATCGGTCAGGAAGTAGAACAGCGGACCTTCGTTGTCGATGAAGTTGTAGGAAGCATCGAATGCCTCCAGCAGGCCGACCACCTGCGCATCCTTTGCCTTCAGGTCCTTGATGAAGACGCGGTTTTTCTGTTCGGTGCCGTGCGAGCCGTTGATCACCAGGTAGCGACCATCGTCGGTTACTTCGGCGCCAAAGCCCCATTCCTTCTGGTCCGGGCGATGGTAGACCAAGGCATCGGCGCTCTGCAGGGTGCCGAGTTTGTGGAAGTAGACCTTCTGGAAATAGTTCACGCCGGCCAGCTTGCTTTCTTCGGTCGGCTCGTCGTAGCGGCTGTAGTAGAAACCGGAACCGTCGGCAGCCCAAGCCGTGTTGGAAAACTTGACCCACTTGATATGGTCGCTGGTGTCCTTGCCGGTCGCGATGTCGCGCACCTTGATTTCATTCCAGTCGGAGCCGGATGCGGCAGTGCTGTAAGCCAGGAACTTGCCATTCGGGCTCACCGCAGTACCGGCCAGCGCCACGGTTCCGTCGGCAGCCAGGGTGTTCGGGTCAAGCAGCACGCGCGGGGTTTCGGACAGGGTTTTGGCGGTGTACAGGACCGACTGGTTTTGCAGGCCATCGTTACGGCTGTAGAAGTATTGGCCGCCTTTCTTCGATGGCACGCCATAGCGCTCGTAATTCCACAATTTGGTCAAGCGCGCCTTGATCGCTTCGCGCTCGGGAATCTGGGCCAGCCAGGCTTGCGTGACCTTGTTCTGCTCCACCACCCAGGCCTTGGTCTCATCGCTGTTGGCATCTTCCAGCCAGCGGTAAGGGTCCGCCACCATCGTGCCGTGGTAGTTGTCCTGCTGGTCGACCTTTTTGCTCGCCGGATAGCTCACGCCGGGGGCACCTGCAGGACAGGTCTGGGCAAAGGCTTGTGTGGAGAAGGCTGCGATCAGGGAAAGTGCAAGGGTGGCGCGCTTGAATGGCATTTGTCTTCCGTAGAGTAGTTATGATGCGGCAGCGATCATAACTTGAACTTTAACAAATAAGTAACTCTCCGGAGCCTTCGGCGCCGCTGATTATTCGGCCAATGCCGACGCTTTCCAGTTCTCGACCCAGCTCGCCAACTGGTCGGCCGGTATCGGGCGGCTCATGAAATAGCCCTGGCCCTGGTCGCATCCCATTTCCGCCAGGATGTTCCACGCTGCTTCGCTCTCTATGCCCTCGGCCACCACGCGCAGGCCCATATTATGGCCAAGGTCGATGGTGGAACGCACAATCTTTGCGTCGCCAACATCGTTCACCATATTCAGTACAAACGATTTATCGATTTTGAGCTCATCGACCGGCAGGCGCTTGAGGTAGGCCAGCGACGAATAGCCTGTGCCGAAATCGTCAATCGACAGATCGCAGCCCATGCCGTGCAGGCGCTCCAGGGTCTGCTGCGCGCGCACCGGGTCGTCCATGATCGCGCTTTCCGTAATCTCCAGGCAGAAGGCACCGGGCGAAACATGGTGACGCATGAAGATTTCGCCGAACTTGAACGGCAACTCCTGGTCCAGCAGGTCGCGGGTGGAGAGGTTGACCGATACCTTCAGGTGGATGCCGCGCTGCGCCAGCTCGTGGCATAACTCCGCCGAACGCTCCAGCACCCAGTGCGTAATCACACGGATAAAGCCTGTCTGCTCCGCAAACGGAATGAACTGGTCTGGGAAGACATTGCCCCGCACCGGATGCTGCCAGCGGATCAACGCCTCCATGCCGACCACCTGGCCGGTTGCCAGGGTCACCTTCGGCTGTACAAACAAGCGCAATTCATTGTTCTCGACGGCCTGGCGCAGTTCCGTCAACAGTGACAGGCTTTGCTGGCTGCCCTTGTCGATCGCTTCTTCGTACACCACGGCGCCTTCGTGGCGCTGCTTGGCTGCGTACATGGCAATCTCGGACTTGCCCAGTAGCTCCTCGCCATCCACGCCGTTTTCGGGGAAGCCGGCAATCCCGATGCCGGCGCCGATGTCGACCATCTGCTCGTCCAGCGACAGCGGCGATTCCAGCACCTGCAGGATTTCGGCGGCGACCACCACTGCCTGGTCCAGGTCCGAGCCGGGCAGCAATACCGCGAATTCATCGCCCCCAAGGCGCGCCACCTGTGCAGGATGGCGGCGGTTTGCCAGTTTCTGCAAGAGGCGGCCTGCCACCTGCTTCAGCAAGGCGTCCCCGAAACTGTGGCCCATCACGTCGTTCACGTGCTTGAAGCGGTCGAGATCCATCATCAGTACATAGACGGAGCCGCCGCGCTTGCGGGCTTCTCCGATAGCGTCATTCAACAGCAGCAGGAATTGTGCGCGATTCGGCAGGTTGGTCAGGGGATCCCAGTACGCCAGGCGGCGAATCTCCTGTTCGCGCTTGGCGATACCGTCTCGCATGCTGCCAAAAGCGTGCGCCAGTTCGCCGATTTCGTCGGCTCGCGAGGATGCGATGTCCACCTTGTAATCGCCCTGCTCCAGCCTTTTGGCGGTATCGGCCAATTGGCGAAGCGGCTGTGCAATGCGCTTGGCGGTTACCACGCTGGCGATCACACAGACTATCATGCCGGCCACGGTCAGCCCGAGCAGCCAGCGCTCGAGGCGCGCGTATTCGGCGGTGGCTTCGTCGATTGAACGGCCCAGCATCGCGACCGCGATGTTGCCGTCATCTTCCCCGATCCTTGTCATGTGCACACTGAGCTTGTCGCCGCCAATGTCGACGTCGAACGCTTCGGCTGGCATGCCGCCCATTCCCTGCAGCTGCAGCATGATGCTGCCCACCGCAGCGGGCGACAGGCTGGATGCCACAGGCAGCCAGCGCCCATTCGGATCGCGCGTCAGCAGCAAGGTTTGCAGGGCGGTGGTTTCCCGCATGTCGCGCGCCAGCCGTTCGTCCAGCGGAAATGTCATCACCACGAAGCCGATGGTCACCGGGGCTTTCACCGGAACCACGACAACTTGGTAAGGCAGGCGCTCAACGATGGCTATGCCATTGGCGCCATCGTCCTGCCCTGCCTTGTCCAGCATGCCCATGACCATGTGCTCCAGGCCAGCCGCCTGCGCATCGCTGGTCGAAGCGACAACCTTGCGTTCAGGGCTGACCAGCATTGTCATCGACGCCTTGATGCGGCGGCCATGGTTGGCCAGCGCCGACTCGATGGTGGCGCGGTCATCGTCGTCCGTATTGCCGATCGCCGACAGGAAGCCCGTATCGCGCGACAGGAGGCGCGCCCCGTTGCGCAGGTTCTGCGCATTCTGCTCCATCAGGCGCGCGAACACCTTGCTGCCATTAAGCAGCTCGGAGGCGATTGCAGTGCGAGCATTGCTGTCGATGCCGCGCTGGATCACCACCAGCCCGACCAGCTGCACCACGATCAGCAACACGAGGAACAGCGTGACGATACGGCTTTCGAGGCTGCGGAATCGCATGGTGTCAGTAAGCCGGGGAATCGGGATCGGGTGAAGATGGCTTCAGCGAAAACCTGAAACTGGCGCTTGCCGCGCCATCGGATAGGCGCAGCAACTGCTCTTGCGCGTTGCCGCCAACGATGTCCGGGTGCCAGGCCTTCAGCATATATCTGCCGGCCGGCGCTTCTATAGCCACGTCGCCGTTTGCGTCCGTCTTGCCAAAGTAAGGCGTGTCCACAATACGCACATAAGCAATCATTTTGTCGTGGATATTGCAGCCCAGGACCACCGTGCCCGGCTTGTCGAAAGTCTGAGGATCGGCGGTGGTGCCGGAGTAAAGCTTCTGGTCGAATTTGTGCGGTGCAGAAAACGAATAGATATGGTGCCGCACCTTGTCGTTATTCGGGAAGTAGATCTTGCTGCCGGTCTGGATCACCGTCACCAGCGGTATGAATTTCAGCCCCTTCTGGCTGATTTCACCGGCCTTCTGCGGCTTGGGCAGCGTTTGCTTTCCCTCGGCCTCCAGGTACACCACGGCGTCTGCCACCGGCTTGCCATCGGCGTCGGCAATGTGCACGGTAAGGCCGCCGGCCGCAGCGGCGACGCTGGTCAAACAGAAGGCCACCACAGCAGCGGAGCGGATCAAGGGCTGGCTCGGCATCGTTCTCAGTCAGGGACGCGGAAGCTTATTGTAACGCCAAAAAGTGTTTCCGGCGTTCATCATGCTGTCACAATTGCGACACAGAATCATCACGTTGCCATTTTTGCGACCGCTATCGTGAGCACTTCAACCGCCGCCCTGCCGCACAACGTGACCTATCTGCGTCCCCCGCCCGACGACACGCTCGGACAGCACCTGCTGGACATCATCCAGCGCCGCCAGCTGCACGCCCTGTTCCAGCCCATCGTCCATATGCAAAGCGGCGAAATCATCGCTTACGAAGGCCTGATTCGCGGCCCGTCGGACAGCCCCCTGCATTCGCCGCTCAACCTGTTCCGCGTGGCGCGCGCCAACAACCTGTCGCGCGAGGTGGAATATTTATGCCGCCGCATTGTCCTGGAGCGCTTCGCGGAACTCCAGCTTCCGGGCAAGCTGTTCCTGAACGTCAGCCCGGAATCGCTGGTGCGCCAGCAAGATGGCAGCCGGGGCGAAACCCTGGGCTACATCCACGAATTCGGCCTCAATCCCGCCAATGTCATCATCGAGCTGACCGAAAACCAGCCGACCTACGACTACGAACGGATGCGCGAAGCGGTGCTGCATTACCGGAAAATGGGCTTCCAGATCGCGATCGACGACCTTGGCGAAGGCTTTTCCAGCCTGCGCCTGTGGTCGGAACTGCGCCCGGAATTCGTCAAGGTCGACATGCACTTCATTCAAGGCATCGATCATGACCCGGTCAAGCTGCAGTTCGTGCGCTCAATCCAGGAGATTGCCGACAAATCCAACACACTGGTCATCGCAGAAGGCATCGAGAAAGCAGCGGAGCTGCTGGTTCTGCGCGACCTGGGCATCGCGTTTGGCCAGGGTTACCACCTGGGGCGCCCCCACGTCCAACCGGCGAAGGCCCTGCCGGCGGAAGTAGTCAAGGTACTGGGCCGCAATGGCGTGGCGGTCTATCCGCAACGCGCTGCCGAGAGAAACGCCGTGTCTATCCGCAAGCTGCTGCACGACGTCGCCGCTGTGCCGCCGTCCATGAACAACAACGATGTCTATGAAATCTTCATGGCCGATCCCAAGCTGATGATCATTCCCGTGGTCGACGCCGGGCGCCCGCTCGGACTTGTCTCTCGCTTCGAGATGATCGACCACTTCGCGCGTCCTTATCAGCGCGAGTTATACGGCAAGAAACCATGCACTCTTTTCATGGATGCCAAACCGATCATCGCCGACGTCGACACCAGCTTGCAGGACCTGTCGTGCCGCATGGCCGAATCGGATGCGCATCATCTGTTCAATGGCTTCATCATCACGGAGGATGGCAGCTATATCGGCATGGGCACCGGCCATGACCTGATGCGCGAAATTACGCAAATGCAGATCAATGCCGCGCGCTACGCCAATCCGTTGACGCAGTTGCCGGGCAACGTGCCGATCAATGAACACATCGACCGCCTGCTGCAAAGCGGCACGCGGTTCTGGGTCTGCTATGTGGACCTGGACCACTTCAAGCCTTTCAACGATGTCTACGGCTATCGCCGCGGCGACGACGTGATCCAGCTGACGGGGCACATCCTGGCCAAGCACGGCGACCGCAATCGCGATTTCGTCGGCCACATCGGCGGCGACGACTTCGTGATCCTGTTCCAGAGCGAGGATTGGGAACCGCGCTGCCAGGCAGTGCTTGACGATTTCACCACCGCCATCTCGGACTTCTACAGCAATGAAGACCGCGAGCGCGGCGGCTATATCAGTGAAGACCGCCAGGGCAAGAAGGTGTTCTATTCGCTCATGAGCCTTTCGGTCGGCGTGATCCGCGTTGAACCGCACCAGTACTACTCGCACCACCAGATCGCTGCCAGCGCTGCAGATGCGAAGAAACAAGCCAAAAAGATACACGGCAACAGCCTTTTCCTCGACCGCAGGATGCAAACGCAGGGCGCATAGTCTATATTGGATTCATGAGCCCATTCATCTACAGCATGTGCCAGAAACCCATCGTCGGATTGGCGATGGCAACTGTCGCGCTCTGTGAATTCCCACCGCTGATGAAAGACGTCCAGATGAAGCTTGGCGAGGCGGGCACCGTCGTCACTGCCGACGTGGAAGTGCCAGTGGATTTGAGCTATGCGCTGATGCTGGAAATGAGTAATCCTGCCGGTGAATCCTTGAGCAAACAGGAAGTATTGATCATTGGCGATCGCCGCGTTGAAGACTGCGCCGACGACGTCGACCTGGCCAAGGTGCCCAAACAGGCGCGCGCCAGTTTCGGCAGGCCGATGGCCTTCAAGGTGGAAGTGCGGCACAAACCCGACAATGCGCTGGTGTATGCGCGCACCGTGAACACCTTGTGCGTGGCCAGCAAGTGGGCCAACCAGCGCTCACGCAGCCTTGGCAATTTCGCGCTGGTGCGGGGCGCTTATACCGTGCGCATCGAAAATGTCGAAGCCCAGGCCGGACTGGAACACCTGAACACCACCGTGGTGCTGACTCCCGGCACCGACCGTCCTTTAACGGCGCAGCGATAACTGCTCAACGCGGACTGTTGCGCGCCTCCGGCAGGCGTGGATGCTGCCGCAATATTTCATCGAAATTAATGTTCCCGAGCGCCTGTTCTTCGGGCTGCGCGGCATTGCCAGCACCTTCCCGCAAACCGGCAAGATTGTGCCGCGCCAGCGCGTGACCCTGCGCGGCCGCGCGCCTGTACCAGCGCAGCGCTTCGCCTTCATCCTGCGCCACGCCCTGCCCCGTCGCATACAGCACACCGAGATTGTTCTGGGCCGCCGCATCGCCTTTTTCCGCCGCGCTGCGATACCAATGAACTGCCTGCACCAGATCGCGCTGCACCCCGTTCCCGCCGGCGTACAGCACCGCCACGCTGAACTGGGCCTGGACCGAGCCGCCTTCCGCGGCCATGCTGTACCACATCAACGCTTGAACGGGGTCGCGCTCCACGCCCGTGCCGTGGGCGTACATGCTGCCTAACAGGCATTGGGCATGGACCTCGCCGCGCACGGCGGCCTTGCGCAGCCAGGCTTGTGCCAGCCGGCAGTCGGCCCCCACGCCGCGCCCATTCAGGTAAGCCTCGCCCAACAACGCCTGGGCGCTCGAGACGCCTTGTTCGGCAGCCCGGCCGAACCAGCGCGCGGCCATTTCTTCGTTGACGGGGACACCGCGCCCGCGGCGGTACATCTGCCCAAGGTTTTGCTGCGCAGCGGGGTCGCCCTGGCGCGCGGCGCGCCGGAACCAGTACACAGCCTCTGCATCGCTGTTCGCCGTGCCGACACCCCTGTAGTACATGGCGCCGAGCTGGTTCTGCGCGAAAGCCAGGCCTTGCAGGGCCGACAGGCGCATCCAGCTGAAAGCCTGGCGCATATCGGTTTCGACGCCCTGTCCGTTTTTGTAAAGAAGCGCCAGGTTGAACTGGGCATAGGGATTGCCCCGCTGGGCGGGGCCAAGGAACCACCGGAAGATGCGCTCCCGGTCCACCAGACGTTTGCCCATCGTCGCCTCCCATACCCTCGATTGTTATCTAAAGTATAAGAAGCGACTCCGTACTACGTTTGATTTTGCGCAAACTCAGAACTTGGCACGCACACCAAAGACGAAACTGCGGCCCGGCAAGGGCGATACGTCCTTCAGCAGCGAGGTCGAAACGCGGATTTCGTCATTCAGCAGATTCTTCGCCAGCACGAACCAGGTCAGGTCCATGTCTTTCAGCTTCTGCGTGTACGACAGGTTCGCATTCAACTGGTTATAGGAGCCCGTTGGCGTGGCCTCGAACGATGCCAGGCGGTCCTGCGACTGCGCATGAATCCAGGTGGCGCCCGCGCGCCAGTTGGCAGTGCGGTAGCCGATCGTCGCGCCCACGCGCGATGCCGGCTGCAGCGGCAGGCTGCCGCTGTTTTTCAGGTCGCCATGCGAAGTGTCGGCGAACAGGCGGCCGTTCAGGCCCATGGCCAACGGGTTGTATTCGACTTCCGCCTCGGCGCCGCGCACGGTGGCGTCGCCCTGGCTGAACAGGCGCTCGCGGAACTCGCCACCGTCATTGCCTTCTTCGTCGAGCGTACGGCCCGTGACATGGCCGTAGATGAAGTCCGAAATGCTGTTGTGGAACAGGTTGGCCTTCCAGCGAATCAGGCCGGCAGTCTTCTGCAGCGAGAATTCGATATTGCGCGACGTTTCCTTGCGCAGGTTCGGGTCGCCCTGGTCGAAGGTGATGGTCGCATCGTGCGGGCCGCCGGAATAAAGTTCTTCGGTCGAAGGCGCGCGTTGCGAGCGGGACAGGGTCAGGCCGGTCGCATAGCCGGGTGTAAACGACCACAGGGCGCCCAGCGCACCGCTTTGCAGCGAGAAGGAACGATCCAGGCCGCTCACCGGCTCACGCTTGACGCGTTCCAGGCGCAGGCCGGCATTGACGCGCACCGGGCCCCACTCCTTCTCCTCGACCAGGAAACCGGCAGTCGAATTCGAACGGGTTACCGGCACCGTGTCGGGACCGCCTTCAGCGCTAAGGGCCGAGAAGTGCGTCAGCTCGGTCTGCATGCCGAAGGTGCCGTGCCAGCCGCTGAGCGCCTTGTGCACCGCTTCGGCGCGGGTTTCGATAGCACGGTTCTTGAACAGCACTTCCGGCTGTCCGTCGTCGCCCAGTTCAGCGTGGCGGTAGTCGGTATAGCCGGCCTTGAACTTGGCCGACTCGATGCCCGGCACCGGGTTCTTGAACAGGCTGTCGATGTCGTAACGGGTCTGGTGCTGGTCGATCGTGGAACCTTCCTCGCTAGGAATGCCGTACTTGTTGTCCAGGCCCGAAACGGATGCGCCGACGTAGCCCCAGCTATCGATGTAGGAACCGCCAAAGCCGGCGCCTTTTTCCTTCGTGCCGGAGTGCGGCAGGCGGCCGGAAGCCGAATCCGGGTCGCCTTCAACGCGGTTGCCCGGGATCTTGTAGTCGCCAGTCTGGCGGGTGTTGGCGTCCAGGTGCAGCGCCAGCTTGCCAATGGCGCCATCGATGGTGCCGGAAGTCGCCTTGCCATCGTCAACGGTGCTGTAGCGTGCTTCCGCCTGGCCGGTCAGCTTTTGTTCCAGCGCAGGCGGAATGCGTTCGTTCACCACGTTCACCAGGCCGCCGATCGCGCCCGAGCCGTACATCAGGGACGCCGGGCCGCGCAGGATTTCGATCTGGTGCGCCACGGCGCCTTCGGCAGAAACGGCGTGGTCGTTGGACAGCCCCGACACGTCGGACACGGCCATGCCGTTCTCCAGCATCTTCACGCGGGCGCCTTCCAGGCCGCGGATGATCGGGCGCGAAGCGCCGGCGCCAAAGGCCGACGACGACACGCCCAGTTCGGACGACAGCGTCTCGCCCAGCGAGTTCGCCATTTTGTCGCGCAATTCATCGCCCGACAGCACTTTGGCCGGCAGCAGGATTTGCTCGGTTTCGCCCTTGTGGAAAGGGTTGGCGGTCACGACGACCTTGGTCACTTCGCCGTCATCGGCACTGGCAATGGCGGATACGGCCGACAGGACGGCGCCTGCCAGCAGGGAGTACTTGAAATTCATATTTAACCTCTGGATACGACAAACAATAGCCAGCGCGCAGCACAGGGCAGCGGCGGCAGCAAATGCACTACTTTGTTTGTGTCAGGCCAGAGGTGGAGCGCGCGAATCGTAGGCGCGTGCCGTGCGCCCGCTGTGAAGCTGCGGCAACGCGACGCCGGCTTGCGGCGCACTGTAGTCGACAGACGGGAAGGTGAAGCTCGGCGTGTGAATCGCCGTCGCCAGCGAAGCAAACGCTGCGCACTGGCTGCAGTTGTGGTCCAGCGCCAGGCCTGCGCTCAGGCCATTGCCGTCGACATCGGTCGCCTGCTGCTGTTCACTGCCATGCCGGAAGTCCGACCAGTGCGATACTGCGTGCGCCATCCCGAGCTGCTGGGACAAGACCAGCAGCACCGCGAGTAACACGTGCAGGAAATGGCGATTGGCTTTCTTCACGGCGGCTATTGTAAGCAGATTATGCAAACTTGCGCAATGCATCACGCGCCAGGCCGGCGCCGATACTGCCGAACAGGTCGCCCTCGACGCGGCGGGCGCCCGGCACCAGGGCTGCGATCCTCTCGCGCAGCAGGCGCACGCCGCTCGAGCCGCCGGTGAAGAAGATGGTATCGACCTGCCCTGGCTGCACGCCTGCATCAGCCAGCAATTGCGTCACCGTGACGCCGACACTCGACACCAGCTGTTCCACCGCGCTATCGAAGCCGGAGAGCGTCACGTCCAGCAGCACTGGCGGCGAGAACCGGTCGAGATTGAGCTGTACCGCATCGCCCCCGGACAGGCCAATCTTGGCCTCTTCCACTTTCAACGCCAGCCAATGGCCGGCGCGTTCCTCGATCAGGTGCTGCAGCCGCTCCAGCTTGGCCGGTTCGCGCGCATCGCGGATCATTTCGGTCAACTGTGCCTGCATCTTGCGGGTATAGGCCTGGTTGATCGTATGCCAGGTCGCCAGGTTGAAATAGTAGCTGGAGGGCACCTCGGCGCCGCTCCGGAACTGGCTGCCGTAACCCAACAGCGGCATCACGCTCGACAGGCTGAGATATTTATCGAAGTCGGTACCGCCGATATGCACGCCGCCTGTGGCGAGGATATCGTCCTTGCGATCGGTGCGCGCCACTCGGTCCGGGCCCAGGCGCACCAGGGTAAAGTCGGAAGTACCGCCGCCGATGTCGGCGATCAGCACCAGTTCTTCGCGGTCGATCTGGGATTCGTACTCGAATGCAGCCGCAATCGGCTCGTACTGGAACGCCACTTCGCGGAAACCCACGCTGCGCGCAATCTCGGCCAGCGTGTCTTCCGCCAACTGGTCGGCGGCCTTGTCGTCATCAATGAAATGGACCGGACGGCCCATCACCACATGTTCGAAATGGCGGCCCGCAGCGCTCTCGGCGCGGCGCTTTACTTCGCCAATGAACTGGGACAGCAGCAAGCGGAATGGCAGCGCGCGTCCGCCGACCTCGGTCTGGCCGTCAATCAGGCTGGTGCCCAGCAGGCTTTTCAGGGAGCGCATCAGGCGCCCCTCGCAGCCAGCCAGGTATTCGGCCAGGGCCGCGCGGCCGTAGCTGGTTTCCTCGTCTTCCGCGTTGAAGAACACCACGGACGGCAGGGTCATCTTGCCATCTTCGAGTTCCAGCATGATGGGCTGGCCGGGGCGCACCCAACCGACGGTGGAGTTGGAAGTGCCAAAGTCGATGCCGCAAGCCTGTGCCATCTTATTCATCCGAAACCAAAAGGGGCGGTATTTTACCAGAGTGCAGCGCGGCTTGGGCGCCACACCGAAGGACAGCCTATCGCGTGTAAACCGAGGGAAACTATTGCCATGTGGTAAGATTAGGGATCTATTTTCAAATTCGCAAGCATTCCGCCCGCCAGTCCGCATTCATGCGCCAAACCAAGCCACAACCTGCGATCAGCCTTGCCGAACAAAAGGCTATCATCCTCCTGGAGGGACGCCGCGTCACCTCCTACGATGTCGCGCTTGTAGCGGGTGTCTCGCAATCGGCGGTCTCGCGCTGTTTCAAGCCCGGCGCCAGCGTCTCGAAGGCGACCTATGCGCGGGTGATGAAGGCTGCCGAAGGCCTGGAATACATCCCGAACGCTGCCGCCCGCAGCCTGATCACACGCCGTACCAATATCGTGGCGATCGTGGTGTCCCACACCAGCATGCTGTACAACCCGGCAGCTTTGTCGGAGCTTAGCCAGCAGCTCAATCGGCGCGGCAAGCGCGCCCTGCTCTTCACCATGCAGCACGAGGGCGAGATCGAGAGCATCCTGACCGAGATCTGGCAGTTCCAGGTGGACGGCGTGGTAGCGGCCTCGAAGCTGACCGAAGCTCATGTCAATGAGTTCAAGCGGCGGAAAGTGCCGCTGGTGGTGTTTAATCGCCATTTGCGCGACCTGAACGTCAATACGGTGCTGTGCGACCAGTATGAGGCCAGCCGTGCGCTGGTGACCCGCCTGGCGGCTGCGGGCCATCGCCAGTTTGCCCTGATTGGCGGGCCGGCCCAGAATTCGGTGGCGCTCGAGCGCTTGCGCGGGGCACTGGACCGGATCGCCGAACTGGGGCTGCCGGAGGCGCCGGTGTTCCACGGCTGCTTTGACTATTCCAGCGGCGTGGCGGGGCTGCATGAGCTGATTGCGCGCATCGGCGCAGTACCGGATACCGTGATTTGCGGGAATGATGCAATGGCCATGGGCTGCGTGGACGCGGCGCGCCAGCATTTGCATATCGACGTGCCGTCGCAGATGTCGGTCGTGGGGTGCGACGCGGTGGAGGGGTCGACGTGGTTGAGCTATGAGCTCACTACGCTTAAGCAGCCATTGCACAAGATGGCGGTGGCGACTGCGGACCTGATCTGCAACCTGATCGAGGCTGATGGGGAGTTTGAGGCGGAGAAGCGGGTGTTCGCGGCGCAGTTTGTTGAGGGTGAGACGGCGAGGCTGGTGGCGCCTAAGGCTGTGCTGGCGGCCTGAAAACCGGCAAACTCGGGTCTGACCCGCAGGGTCAGACCCGGCCTGCTCAAAGACCTGCGGCTGTAATTCCGCTGGGGTCTGACCCTGCGGGTCAGACCCTGGTTTACCGGTTTTAGCCCGCAGCAATCCGATTAGCAATATGCCGCAGCGACTCCTCCACCTGATCCACCAGGATCAGGCAAAGATCACCATCCTGCAGCCGATCCATCGCCGTATCAATCGCAATGAACTCGCCGGTAATCTGATCGATATTCCTGGTCCGGCTCGCCCCCACCAGTCCCTGGCGCAGCAAACCAACCACTTCACCATCGGCACGTCCGCGCTGGCAGGCATCCTGGTACAGGATCACATCGTCAAACGCCTTGCCCAGGATCTCGGTCTGCTCGCGGATATCCTGGTCGCGGCGGTCGCCAGCGCCGGAGATCACCACGGAACGGCGCTTGGCCGGCATCGCGTCGACAGCCTGCACCAGTGCCAGCATGGCATCCGGATTGTGGCCATAATCCGCAATCACAGTGGCACCGCGATACTTGAAGATATTGAAGCGGCCCGGCGCGTTGTGGCTGTCGGTGGTAAAGGTCAGCAAACCGCGACGGATCGAATCCCAGTCGATGCCCGCCGCCCAGGCCGCCGCCACCGCCGCCATGGTGTTCTCCACCTGGAAGCCGATGGTGCCGTTGAAGGTGATCGGCACGTCCGCCAGCGGAATGCGCTGCTCGTTCTTGCCTTCCACCGCCACCAGCTGGCCATTATCGATGTACACGGTACGCTTGCCCTGCGCCAGGTGCGTCGCCACCACCGGATGGTAGCGGTCCGCGCCAAAGAAGATCACCTTGCCCTTGCACTTGGCCGCCATTGCCGCCACGATCGGGTCGGTCGCGTTCAGCACGGCATAACCGTGTTCGTCGACGTTCATCACGATCACGCGCTTCAGCACCGCCAGGTCTTCCACGGTGGTGATGTAGTTCAGGCCCAGGTGGTCGCCGGCGCCGATATTGGTGACCACGGCCACTTTGCAGCGGTCGTAAGCCAGGCCTTCGCGCAGGATACCGCCACGGGCGGTCTCGAATACGGCCGCATCCACGTCAGGATGCTGCAGCACATTGCGTGCCGAGCGTGGGCCCGAGCAGTCACCGGAATCGATCTGGCGGCCGTTGACGTACACGCCGTCGGTATTGGTCATGCCCACGCGCAGGCCGGAAGACGCGATCAGGTGCGCCGTCAGGCGAACCGTCGTGGTCTTGCCATTGGTGCCGGTCACCGCGATGACAGGAATGCGGCCATCGTCGCCTTCAGGGAACATCGCATTGATGATCGCCTCGCCGATCGGGCGCCCCTTGCCGTAGGACGGCGACAGGTGCATGCGCAGGCCGGGAGCGGCATTCACTTCCACCACGCCGCCATTCTGTTCCTCGATAGGACGCAGCACGGAATCGCACACCACGTCCACGCCGCAAATATCCAGGCCGATCATCTGCGCCGCTTCCACCGCGCGCGCCGCCACTTCCGGATGCACGTCGTCGGTCACGTCGGTGGCGGAACCGCCGGTCGACAGGTTGGCGTTATTGCGCAGCACCACGCGCTGGCCAATCGGCGGCACGGAATCGGCAGCCAGGCCTTGCAGCGCCAGGCGCGCCAGCGCGATATCGTCGAAGCGGATCTTGGTCAGCGCGGTTCCGTGGCCAGTGCCGCGGCGCGGGTCGGAGTTCACAATGTCGACCAATTCGCGCACCGAGTGCACGCCGTCGCCAACCACGTGCGGCGGATCGCGGCGCGCAGCGGCGACCAGCTTGTTGCCGATCACCAGCAGGCGGAAGTCGTGGCCGGCCAGGAAGCGTTCGACCATGATGTCGTCGCGGAATTCCTTGGCGGCGTTGTAGGCGGCAATGGTTTGCTCGCGGGTGGTGATGTTGACCGTCACGCCCTTGCCCTGGTTACCGTCTTTCGGCTTGACCACGACCGGCAGGCCGATTTCCAGCGCGGCTTTCCATGCATCTTCCGCGTTTTCCGCTGTGCGGCCGGTCGGTACCGGCACGCCGGCGGCGTCCAGCAGTTTTTTGGTCAGTTCCTTGTCCTGCGCAATGGTTTCTGCAATCGCGCTGGTGCTGTCCATTTCAGCAGCCTGGATGCGGCGCTGCCTGGAGCCCCAGCCAAAGCTGACCATCGAGCCTTCGGTCATGCGGCGGAACGGGATCTTGCGCGCCACGGCGGCGTACACGATGGAACCAGTCGACGGACCCAGGCGCACGTCTTCGTCCAGCTCGCGCAGCTCGTGCAGCGCGGCGGCCAGGTCGAACGGCGCGTCGTCCATGGCGGCTTTGCACAGCTTTTCGGCCCATTCCATGGCCAGGCGGCCCACCGCTTCTTCAGTGTATTCCACCACGGTCTGGTAAATGCCGTCTTCCAGCGTCTGCGTGGTGCGGCTGAAGGTGACCGGGCAGCCGGCTTCGGCTTGCAGGCCCAGCGCAGCCAGTTCCAGCACGTGCGCCATCGGGATCGTGTCGGCATGGCCGTCCGGCTGCAATTGCGCCAGGCGCGGGAAGCGGGTGCGCAGGCGCACTTCGAAACCAGGGATCTTGTCGACGGAGCGTTCTTCCGGCGTGCAGGACACGATGGCTTCAACAGCCGTATGGTGGCTCCACAGATTAGGGCCGCGCAGCGCGCGGAGGCGAATAACTTCCATTCCTGGTAATCCTTAGTTTTTCTTGGTATTCCACTCGAAGGTGCGCAGCGCAGCACCGATCAGGTCCGGCGACAGGCCCATGGCCCAGCCGGCGCCGATGGCGGCCAGCACTGCGTCCTTGCGGTCTTCCCCGCTCGCCGGCAGGCAGGACGGCGGCAGCACGGCCAACTCGTCGCGGCCGGCAGCCATGACGAAACCGCCATCGCGCAGGAACACTGCACGGCCGCCATCCTGGCGGTGCGAGTCGATGGCAGGAACATGTTCGTCCGTGCCGTAGAAGATCACGTCGCCGTCGCACAGCTCGGCCATTTCGACCACTTGCGCGTCGGAGGCGTTCAGCACGGCGGCACCTTCCGGCAGCACCACGTCAACCTGGGTGCGCAGCACGCCATACATCTGCTCGGGAGTGTTGATGTAGAACTCGCCGAGGTCTTCATGGCCCGCTGCGTCGGTTACCACGCCCACCATGCATTTGTCGTAGGACAGGCCTTCGCTCAGGATCATGCGGCCGCAATTGGCAAATACGGCTGCTTCCACATTCTTGTTCAGCAGCAGGCGCTCGCCGGATTCCCATTCGGTCAGCGGACCGCGCGCCACGTTACGGCCGTTCAGGTAGACACCCTGTTCGGTTGCGGTACCGACATAGCGGCCGCTCATTTGCAGCAGCCAGCCGATCAGGCGGGCGATCAGTGCGTTCTGGCGGCTGCCGGCCACGCCGACGATCGGAATACGGCCATCATCTTCATCCGCGAACAGCTGTTCGCAGATGGCGTGGCCAACCGGACGTGCTACGCCACCGGCGGCAGGCTTCAGGTGGGCCAGCAGGCCCGGGCTGGCGTTCACTTCGATGATCGCACCACCCTGTTCTTCCAGCGGCTTGGAGATATCGGCAGCGACCAGGTCAATGCCGGCGATGTCCAGGCCAATGGTGCGCGCTGCGAGCGCTGCCATTTCCGCAACCGCCGGGTGCACCAGGTCGGTCACGTCGTTGGCGACATTGCCATTCACCTGGATCAGTACCTTGCGGCCGGCTTCCACCACGGAGTCCGGCGTCAGGCCCTGGCGCTTCAGGTCCAGCTGCACTTCTTCCGACTTCTTCGGTTCAACGATATTCAGCGGGAATTCTTCGGTAGTGCCGCGGCGCGGATCGGTGTTGATCTGGGAATCCACCAGTTCCTGTACCGAGGACTTGCCGTCGCCGGTCACCCACAGCGATTCGCCCATGGAGGCAGCAACCATGCGGCGGCCGACCACCAAGAGTCGGTGTTCGTTACCGACGATGAATTTCTCGACAATCACGCTCTTGCTACCGCCGCGTACTACGGCGATATCGTAGGCCGCGCGCACGTCGGCTTCGGTCATCAGGTTCAGCGACACGCCGCGGCCATGGTTGCCGTCGTATGGCTTGACGGCGACCGGCAGGCCGATGTCCTGCGCTTCTTCCCATGCCTCGTCGGCGCTCTTGACCAGGGTGCCTTCCGGGACCGGCACGCCAACGGACTTCAGCAAGTCCTTGGTCATGTCCTTGTCGGAGGCGATGCCTTCGGCGATGGCGGAGGTGTTGTCGGTTTCCGCGGTCCAGATGCGGCGCTGGCGCGCGCCGTGGCCCAGTTGCACCAGGTTGCCGTCGGTCAGGCGGATGTGCGGGATCTTGCGGTCGGTCGCCGCGTCGACGATGGAGCCGGTCGATGGGCCGAGGCACAGCGATTCGACCATCGAGGTCAGTTTTTCAACGGTGGCAGTCAGGTCGTACGACTTGTCTTCGATGGCGGCCATCAGCAGGTCCTTGCCGGCGGCCAGTGCGGCGCGGCCAACCTGTTCCTGGCGGGTGCGGAATGCCATTTTGTAAATACCGCTGCCTTCGGCGGTCTGGCGCGTCTTGCCGAAACCGGTACGCATGCCTGCCAGGTTTTGCAGCTCCAGCACGACGTGCTCGAGGATGTGCCCAGCGTAGGTGCCGTCGCGCAGGCGCTCGCAGAAGCCGCCACGCTCGCCGACGCCGCAGCGATGCTCGATCAGGCCAGGCAGGATGGCCGTCAAGCGTTCATAAAAACCGGGGAGTTTGTTCGAGGGGTAGTTTTCAAGCTCGCCGATATCCAGCCAGGCCTCGATCACCGGGCGATAGGTCCAGAAGTTCGGTCCGCGCAGGTGTGTTACACGGAGAAACTCAATGTCTTTCTTTTTTGTCATGTTTTAGCTCTTGTACCTCTTGCGGTATACTCCGCCCGTCCTTCTATTTTCCCACTGTTTCGCAATTCTTGCCACTTGGCAAAGAGTGCCGGAGTCTGATCCACAATGATAACAAACCAACTTTCCTCTGAGCTCAGCCTGACAGAACTTCCCGACAGGTGGCGCACAGAGTTACCAGCGCTTGCACCCGAAGAAAACGTACTCAGCGCGCTGGAGGTTGACCTGGACTCCAAGCTTCACTTCAACAAAGGCCTGGTGCTCCTCACGGAGCGCCGCATTATGGCACGCGCACCCGGTGAAACGGTATGGCGAGATTGGACTTATCGTGCCGGGATGTCGCTAAAACTGCACGACCACGCCGGCGTGGGCCACCTGGAGCTGGTGGACGACACGCAGCGTCTCGCCGCATGGCGCTTCACGCTGGGCCAGAACCTGCTGGCGATCCGCCTGTCAGAGAACTTCCCGCGCCTGCTGGAAGCGCACGTGCACGGCAAGACGCTGCAGAACATCGAACAAAACTCCTGCCCTACCTGCAAGGCGCCGCTCGAAGCCGACCAGGAGGAATGCCCGGTCTGCACCAAGGTCGTTCACACGCCGCCTTCCACCTGGACCCTGTTCCGCCTGTGGCGCTTTGCCAAGCCATACCAATGGCAACTGGCGCTTGGCTTTGCGATGATGCTGCTGTCCACCGGCGCGCACCTGATCCCGCCTTACATCATCATGCCGCTGACGGACAATGTGCTGATTCCTTACCAGAACGGCAAGCCTGTTGAACACATGCTGGTGGTGCAGTACATGGCGGCACTGACCGGTGCTGCGGTTCTGGCCTGGATTTTCGGCTGGGCCAAGACCTACGTGCTGGCACTGGTATCCGAACGCATCGGCGCCGACCTGCGCACCACCACTTACGAACACCTGCTGCGCATGTCGCTCGAATACTTCGGCGGCAAGCGTACCGGCGACCTGATGTCCCGCATCGGCTCCGAATCGGACCGCATCTGCGTCTTCCTGTCGCTGCACCTGCTGGACTTCGCCTCCGACGTCCTGATGATCGTCATGACTGGCCTGATCCTGTTCTCGATCGATCCATGGCTGGCCATCGCTACCCTGCTGCCGCTGCCTTTCATCGCCTGGATGATCCACCTGGTGCGCGACAAGCTGCGCACCGGCTTTGAAAAGATCGACCGTGTGTGGGGCGAAGTGACCAACGTGCTGGCCGACACCATTCCCGGCATCCGCGTGGTGAAGGCCTTTGCGCAGGAAACCCGCGAAGCGTCGCGCTTCCGCACCGCCAACAAACACAACCTGGCCGTCAACGATAAGCTGAACAAAGTATGGTCGCTGTTCTCGCCGACCGTGTCGTTCCTGACCGAACTGGGCATCCTGGTGATCTACGTGTTCGGCATCTGGATGATCTCGAAGCACAACATCACCGTTGGTGTCCTGAGCTCTTTCGTCCTGTACGCCAACCGCTTCTACGGCAAACTGGATTCCATGAGCCGCATTGTCTCCGTGACCCAGAAATCGGCGTCGGCGGCGAAGCGCATCTTCGACATCCTTGACCACGTATCGAGCGTTCCTGATCCGGCACAGCCGGTGAAGGTCGAGAAGGTGCGCGGCGACATCACCCTGCGTGAAGTCGGCTTCCGTTATGGCAATCGCGCCGTCAACCGCGGCGTAAACCTTGAAATCAAGGCGGGCGAGATGATTGGCCTGGTGGGTCACTCCGGCTCGGGCAAGTCGACCCTGGTCAACCTGATCTGCCGCTTCTACGACGTGGCTGAAGGTGCGATCCTGCTGGATGGCGTCGACATCCGCAACTACGCGGTGTCGGACTACCGCCGCAATATCGGCCTCGTGCTGCAGGAGCCGTTCCTGTTCTTCGGCACCATTGCGGAGAACATCGCCTACGGCAAGCCGGAAGCGACCCGCGAAGAAATCATGAAGGCTGCCCGCGCAGCGCACGCCCACGACTTCATCCTGCGCCTGCCGCAGGGCTACGATTCGATGGTGGGTGAACGCGGCCAAGGCCTGTCAGGTGGTGAACGCCAGCGTATTTCGATTGCGCGCGCACTGCTGATCGATCCGCGCATCCTGATCCTTGACGAAGCGACGGCTTCGGTGGACTCGGAAACCGAGAAGGAAATCCAGAAAGCGCTGGACAACCTGGTCGCAGGCCGTACCACGATTGCTATCGCCCACCGCCTGTCCACACTTCAGCGCGCGAACCGCCTGGTGGTAATGGATCGCGGCAAGGTGGTCGAAGAAGGCCCGCACGAAGAATTGATGGCCAAGGAAGGCGCCTACTACCGCCTCTACCAGGCGCAGGCACGTAACGTCGATACCGACATGGATGACAAGGCAAAGAGCCGTGAAGATGATTAATTTTACTTTGAGCCGCGACAGCTTCGGCAAGCTGAACCTGATCGACGCCAACGGCGTGTTGCATGAAAACGTATCGCCAGTACGCGCGTTTCCAATCCAGGCGCCGGAAGAAGGCCTGTCGCTGGTGAATACCGACGGCAAGGAAGTGGCCTGGCTGGATCGCATTTCCGACTTGTCGCCGGCACTGGCCGATATCGTGCGCGAAGAACTGGCCGGCCGTGAATTCATGCCGGAGATCAAACGCATCGTGGACGTGGGCAGCTATGCCTGCCCTTCCACCTGGACCGTCGATACCGATCGCGGCGAAACCAGCTTCGTGCTGCGCGGCGAAGAAGACATCCGCCGCATCGGCAGCGTGTCGCTGCTGGTATCGGACAGCCACGGCATTCACTTCCTGATTCGCGACCAGTTCACGCTGGACAAGCACAGCAAGAAGATCCTGGACCGCTTCCTCTAAGAATTTGGCAACTCCAGCGGCGCGCTGAACAGGATTACAGCTTCGCCGCTGATCGTCACCCGCACCGGCGCGCCGCCTTCCACCGCGACGCGCACCTGCACCACCCCATCACGTCTTATTGCGCGCCCCTGGTGGCCATCGAATACGAGCTCCCTGCCATCGTGCGGCATCAGCTTGTGCCGCACCAGGTAGGCTCCCAGCGGTCCGTTCGCATTGCCAGTCACCGGGTCTTCCGGGATGCCGATGGCAGGCGCAAACATCCGCCCTTCCGTCGCGTTGGCGCCCTTCAGCACGAAGGGGAACCAGCCATTGCAGCCTATCTCGCGGCTCAAAACGGCCAGCGCATCCATGTCGGGCTGCAGCCGCTCCAACGCGAAACCGTCCGGCAGCGGAACCATGACTTTGCTGTGGCCCGTCGACACGACCTGCAAGGGCCGATCCGCTGCCAAGCCGTCCACGCCAAGCGCACGGGACACCCGCTCTCGCCAGTCGAAGCCAAGCGAATCGCCAAATTGCGGCTCCCCCTGCTCGATCTCAATGCGCCAGTCGGCGCCAGCGCCCAAAGGGTCGCGCACGGTTCGAATGCGCTGCAGGCCGGCGCCAGTCTTCTGTACGACGCTGCGCTCAACGCGCTCTCCTGCGGCCGCGGCCGAACAGGCAAGCGCGTAGTGCGCGGCGATTGTGGCATGGCCGCAAACCGGCACCTCCACAGTCGGCGTGAAGAAGCGCACATGATAGTCGTGGTCATCTCGCTGCGGATGAAGCACAAAGGCAGTCTCCGAATGCTTCAGTTCACGCGCAATGTCCTGCATCTGCGAGGCGGTCAAGCCGTCCGCCTCAAGCACGACGCCGGCCGGATTACCGCGCAAAGGCGTCCGCGTGAACGCATCAATATGGAAAAGAGTCGGCATACAGGATCCTGTCAGCAAAATTCCAGTCTAATCATCGACAAACTTTGAAACAATCAGCCACGATATTGATACACTCTCCCGCAATCAGGGAGAATCGATGAGCGAACTAGACGACTACGCGACCTTTGTCGCCATTATGGAAACCGGTTCACTAACCGCCGCCGCCCGCCGCACTGGCCGCTCCCTGCAGGCGGTCAGCCGGGCGCTATCCGAACTTGAAACTTCGCTGGGCGCCCTGCTAATCCAGCGCACTACCCGCAAACTGCATGCCACGCCCGCCGGGACAGTCTTCCTCGAGCGCATTCGACCAGCCCTGGCCGACATCGAAGCCGCCCGCGAAGCGGCTCGCAATGAAGGCGACGTCCCCCAAGGCAAGCTCCGGATCGCCGCGCCCACGCTGCTCGGCGCAAGCTGGCTGACGCCTGCTGCAGCAGCCTTCATGCAGCGCTGGCCCGGTATCGAAATCGAATTGGCACTGAACGAACGCCATGCCGACCTGGTCGCCGAGGGCATTGACCTAGCCGTGCGCATTGGCGATCTTCCCGACTCCGGACTGAAAGCCCGCCCGCTCGCCCAAATGCGCCGCGTTATCTTCGCATCACCGCGTTGGCTGCATCAAAACGGCACGCCGACACACCCCGAGCAACTCGCAACCTTGCCCTGCATCCTGCGCAATACCGGCAAAGACCGCCGCCAATGGCCGGTCCGCGTCGACGGCACGATGCGTCACGTTCCCGTCGCCGGTGCATTCAGTGCCAACGACGCCGCAGCCGCCAACGAGGCCGTAGCCAGCGGGCTCGGAATCGGCATGGCGCCCTTGTGGCAACTACGCCGCATGCTTGACGAAGGCAGGGTCGAACTTATCCTGCAAGACTTCGAACCTGCCCCGGTCCCGCTGCAGGCAGTCTGGCCCGGCACAGGCAAGCTTGCCCGGCGAACAAGGTTGTTTATCGAGCACCTGGTCCAGATGGCAAGCGCACAACACTGGTAAGAAAATTGACATGGATCATGTGCGCACCTGTTTCCGGGCAGCACAATTGCGGTTCGACACTATTGGAGAACGCCATGGATTCCATCGTCTTCGGCCCCGACCTCGCGCTAGGCATCCCGGTTCTCGACCAGTCGCACCGCATCGTCTTCGATATGCTCGACGCAATGGAAGAGTTGCCCCGCCCTGCCTTCGATGCGGCTTGCCGGGAACTGACCACTGAATTCATTGAGCACCTGCGCGAAGAAAACAGCCTGATGGAACGAATCGGCTATCCCGCAGCACAGGCGCACCGCATCGCACACGGCCACCTGCTCGAAAAGGCCGCGCGCGTCCTGCGCCTGCTGAAAGACGACGAAGAAGCCAGGGCTCGCGAGATCATCCGCTCACTGCCGGACTGGCTGGAAGCCCACATCAACACCATGGACCTTGCCTTGGCAGTTGCAGTATCCCGGCTGGAGTAATAAAGTGCTTGACTTAGAGCGCACTCTAACTTCTACGATCACCCCATGGATTCATTTCTGAGCATTGACGAAGTCGCACAACGCACCGGCCTTACGGCCTACACCCTCCGCTACTACGAGCGCATCGGGCTGATTGCCCCGGTTAATCGTGCAGCGGGTGGCCAGCGGCGTTACGCGGCATCGGACCTTGCGTGGATCGAATTCCTGCTGCGTTTGCGGACGACCCATATGCCAATTGGCAAAATGCAGTCGTTCGCCAAACTTCGCGGCGCTGGGGACTCGACGGTGCCGGAACGACGCCAGATGCTGGAAGAACATATGCAGGATGTGCTTGCCGAAATCGAGGCGATGCAACAATCGGCCGCATCATTGCGGGAAAAAATCGAGTACTACCGCTCCCTGGAGCAGTCCCTGGCGTCGAATCCAACCACTGATGGAGGACATGCCAATGAACACGGAAAGCCGCTACGAGCGCGGGCTCGCAAAACTGCGTGAAGTCGACGGCCAGGCCGGCGAAAAGGTTATCCAAAGCCTTGAAGACATAGCGCCCGATTTCGCGCGCTACGTGATTGAATTTCCTTTCGGGGACATCTATTCGCGCCCCGGCCTTGACCTGAAATCACGCGAGATCGCCGTGGTAGCCGCACTGACTGCAATGGGCAATGCCACGCCACAGCTCAAGGTGCACATCCACGCCGCCCTTAACGTCGGCGTCACCCGCGAAGAGATCGTGGAGACGATCATGCAGATGGCCGTCTATGCCGGCTTCCCCGCCGCCCTCAACGGCTTGATGGCCGCCAAGGAAGTCTTCGCGCAATAAAAAAGGGGCAGCGAGAGCTGCCCCATACACCCCCTACAGGTGAGAAAACCGGATTGCGGTCAGGCGACTGCGAGTTCCTGCGCCATACCGCCGGAAGACATGTTTTCGAGCTTTGCGCGGTCGGTAATCCGCAGATCGCGGTTTTGCAGGACGATCGAGCCATCCTGGCGCAGGCGTGCCAACTGGCGGCTGACGCTTTCCACGGTCAGGCCCAGGTAGCCGCCGATGTCTTCACGCGACATACGCAGCTGGAAGCTGGTTGAGGAGTAACCGCGCTGGGCGTAGCGGCCGGCGAGGTTCAGCAGGAACATGGCCAGGCGTTGCTCGGCGCGCATATGGCTCAGGAACAGCATTACCGACTGCTCGCGCTGGATTTCGCGGCTCATGGTACGGTGGAATTGCTGCAGCAGGCCCGGGATCTGCATCACCAGCTCCTGCAGGCGGGAGAACGGGATCTCGCAGACTTCGCTGTCTTCCAGCGCGACGGCATTGCATGAATGCTGGCCGTTGCCGATCGCTTCCATGCCCAGCAGGTCGCCGGCCATGTGGAAGCCGCCAATCGTTTGCTCGCCGCGCTGGTTCACCTGCACGGTCTTGAAGTGGCCGAAGCGCACGGCATACAGGCTGTGGAAGCTGTCACCGGTCTTGTACAGCGGCTCATCGCGGTTCACACGGCGGCGGCGCGAAATGATCTGGTCAAGGCGCGCAACATCTTCGTCGGCCAGGCCCTGTGGCAGGCACAGGCGGTTGAAGCTGCACAGCGAGCATTTCGCTGCGACAGGTGCGCAAGATTTGGTGGCGTTTGCAGGGGTGATTGGAATGACCGGGCTCATGATGCTGCTCCTTGTTTTCGATGTAAGCAGTATCTCCCCTGGCATCATTTCCCGGTATCAAGCATCCTGTGTAGTTGCTGTAGTGGTTCCCCTACAAAAACTCAGATCAGGCCATGCTCAAGCGCGTAGCGCGTCAGCTCCGCATTGCTCGACATGCCCATTTTCTCGAGGATGCGGCTGCGATAAGTTGTCACGGTGTTAGGACTCAGGTGTAGTTTTTCCCCTATGCGCACCAGCGACTCGCCCTGGGCGATCAGCTTGAAAACTTCCAGCTCGCGGTTGGAAAGCTCCTCATGGTCGCCGCTTGGACCGCCGCCCACCAGGGTTGCCAATTTCTCAAGCAAGGCCGGGCTGACGTGCTTGCCGCCGGAAGCAGCCTTGCGTACCGCCTCGATCAGCGTAGCTGTCGGCGCGTCCTTGGTCAGATAGCCGGAGGCCCCCGATTTCAGCGCCCGTACCGCGTAAATCTCTTCCGAATAAGTGCTCAGCACCAGCACCGCCATGCGCGGGTATTCGCTGCGCAGGGACTTCAGCAGGTCCAGGCCATTCTTGCCGGGCATTTTGATGTCCACCAGCGCCACGTCGAAGCTGCGCTCCGCCACGCGCTGCATCGCTTCGACAGCATTGCCCGCCTCGCCTTCCACGCTGATGTCGGGCGCGGTGCCCAGCATCAGCCGCACGCCGTTGCGCGCAATTGCGTGGTCGTCGACCAGTAAAACGGTGATCTTGTCACCCATTCTTGTCCTCCAAAGGCAGGCGCAGTTGCAAGGTGGTGCCTTGCCCGGCCTTGCCGCTGATATTCAGTTCGCCGGCAAAGCGGCGCGTGCGTTCATGCATGCCGAACAATCCCCAGGATTCGCGGTCGGACAGGCCAGCGCTTTCGATGCCCTTGCCATTGTCTTCCACGCGCAGCACCACATTTTCGCCGTCGGTATCCACGATCACGCGCGCCTCGTTTGCTTCGGCGTGGCGCACCACATTGGTCAGCGCTTCCTGCGCGACGCGGAACAGCATTGTGCTGCGTTCGGCATCCAGTTCCAGCGCCTGCGCTTCCGGAGTGATATTGCAGCTGCAGCGCAGGCCGCTGCGCTGGGCCACCTGCTCGGCATACCATTCGAGCGCGGGCCAGATGCCCAGCTGGTCCAGCACGCTCGGGCGCAGGTCGGTAATCACGCGCCGAACCGTCTCGATGGCGTCCTGCGCCAGCTTGGCCGCATCTTTCAACAACGGGTCGGATTGCTCGCCGCCGCGCTCAATGGCTACCGAAATATAGGCCTTGATACCGGTCAGCAGGCCGCCCAGTTCATCGTGGATTTCCTGCGCGATGCGGGTCCGTTCATGTTCCTTCAGCTTTTCCTGGTAAGCAGCCAGTTCGCGCAGCTCTTTCTGCGATTGGCGCAGCACGCGCTCGGCCAGCTGCTTTTCGTCGATCAGCCGCTGTTCGCGCAGCAGGCGATCGATGGCGCCGGCCAGGAAATCGAGGTAGCGGCCATCGCTGTCCTTCACCAGGTAGTCGCGCGCCCCGCGCCGCATAGCTTCCGCCGCCACGGTGGCGCTGTCGGCGCCGGTCAGCATCATGACCGGGATATTGGGCTGGGACTCGCCCCGTTCGGCGGCCAGGCGCGCCAGGAACTCCAGGCCGGTCAGGTCCGGCAGGTGGTAGTCGAGCAGGATGCAATCCGGTTCTTCACGCAAGGCGATATCCAGGCCTTCTTGTCCGCTTTCGGCTTCCAGCAGCTCGCAATCGAAACCTGGCGCCTGCGCAAAGGCACGGCGGCAGGCGATGCGGTCAACGATATCGTCCTCGACGATCAGGACCCTTACCGTGTTCATGGGAGCTCGCTGATGGTCCAGTACAGGTTAATTGAGCGTACCACTTCCACGAACTGGCGGTAATCGACAGGCTTGGTCATGTACCCGGCCACGCCCAGGTCGAAACTGCGCATCTTGTCCTGCTGCTCTTCCGACGTGGTGAGGACAATGACAGGAATACGGCGCAGCAGCGGGTCCTGCTTGACGTTCTGCAGGAACTCAATGCCGTTCATGATCGGCATGTTCAGGTCCAGCAGGATGATGCAAGGCTGCTCGTTGCCCGGCTCGCGCAGGTATTCCAGCGCAGCCTCGCCGTTTTCGGTCGCCACGACGCGGTTGCCCACGTGGACTTCCTTCAGCGCGCGCAGGATGGTCATTACGTCGACCTGGTCGTCTTCCACCAAGAGGATTGGCTTGCTCGTATTATTCATGCGTTATTCTTTCTATTCTTCGGCAGGGTGAAGTAGAACGTTGTGCCCTTGCCCAGCTCGGACTCCAGCCACACCCTGCCCTGGTACATTTCAACAATCTTTTTCACCAGCGCCAGACCGACACCCGTGCTTTCAACGCGGTCGCGCGGGGCCAGCGTCTGGAACAACTGGAAAATCCGTTCAAAATGGCGCTCGGCGATGCCAGGCCCGTTGTCGCGGACGTGGAAGCGCCACTGGCCGCCCTCGTCGGCCCAGCCCACTTCGATCTCGCCCTGCGGCTTGTCCATGTATTTCACCGCATTCGACACCAGGTTGTGGAACAACTGCTGGATGCGGGTCGGCTCGCCGCTGACGGTCGGCATGCCGGGCATGACGGAAACCTTGATATGCGGCGGCACGGCCAGCAAGTCGATCACCTCCGACACCAGCTGGTCAAGCTGGACCGGTACCACGGCTTCCTTGATGCGGCCGACGCGCGAATATTGCAGGATGCCGTCGATCAGGGCGCCCATGCGGTGCACGCGGTTGATCAACAGCCGCATATGCTCCTTGCCTTCTTCGTTGAACTTGTCCGCATAGTCGTGCGCCAGCCAGTCGGCCAGCGAGCCGATGCCGCGCAGCGGTGCTTTCAGGTCGTGCGATACGACGTAGGCAAAGTTGGTCAGTTCTTCGTTGGCGCTGGTCAGCTCCTGCAGCAGTTGCTGCGCCTTTTCTTCGGCGTGCTTGCGCTCCGTGATGTCGCGCACCAGGCCAGTGAACATGCGGCGCCCGCCGAGCCACATTTCGGTGACCGCCAGGTCCATCGGAAAGATGCTGCCGTCGCGGCGCAAGCCCTGCACTTCGCGGCCTTTGCCGATGATGCGTTTCTCGCCGGTGGTCATGTAGTGGTGCAGGTAGCCGTCATGCGCTTCGCGATGCGGCGCCGGCATCAGGATCTTGACGTTACGGCCCCGGACCTCCGATTCCGGGTAGCCGAACATGCGCTCGGCGGCAGGATTCACGCGTTCGATGATGCCGTGTTCGTCGATCGTAATGATCGCGTCCACTGCGGTTTCGAAGATCGCCCGCATGCGGGCTTCGCTTTCCTGCAGCGCGTGTTCGGCCTTCTTACGGGCGCTGATGTCATGGATGGTGGCCATCACCATCGGCTGCGTGCCGTTGTCCTGGAGCGGGGACAGGCTCACTTCGACAGGGAATTCGGTGCCATCCTTGCGGGCTGCGAACAGCTCGAAGCCGGCGCCCATCGCGCGTGGGTGCGGGCGTTCGAAGAAGCTGCCGCGCAGGCCCACATGGCCTTGGCGAAAGCGTTCCGGGATCAACGTTTCCAGCGGCTTGCCAAGCAACTCGCCAGGGGCGTAGCCAAACAGGTTTTCCAGAGCCGGGTTGACCAGTATCAGTTGGCCGTCCTTGTCGATGATCAGCATCGCGTCCGTGGCTGATGCCAGCAGCCATTGCAGGCTGCGTTCCGCAATCGTTGAATGTGTCAAAGCCTGGTCCTGTCGGTGGTCAAATCCTGTCATCCTATGATTGTAGCGTCCAACGCGGCAAGGGGCCAAATGCCCGCCATTGAGAATAACTCAAGCAAACTTGACCTAGGTCAAGCGGCGCTGGTGACGTGGCGCAAGATGCCCGTTAAAGTGGCCCCAAAAGTGGAGACTAGCCATGTTACCTGAAGAAATTGACCGTTGGACTGCCGTCCTGCGCCAGCGGCGCGAGGTGCTGGCCGGCCGCGATTCCACCGAAGTCGCGGCGATTGATGCCGCCCTGGAGCGTTTGCAGGAAGGAACTTTTGGCCAGTGCCAGCGCTGTGGTGCGGCGATTTCCACCGGCCGGATGCAGGCACAGCCTAGTGCGGCGACCTGCCTGGCCTGCCAGGAGCTCGCCGAACGTCAGCGCTCCTTTATCTCGCTGCCGATAGCCTAACGCAGCTTTCCGCGATACGGTGTGCACGCCGGGCCTTCGCTTTCCGCCCCGTTGCAGATATGACGGCGGCACTCCACGGCACCGGCCTGCCCAGGCGGTGGACAGCGCTTAAATACTTCCGCGTACTTTAGCGATTCGCCAGCCGCCTTTCGGCGTGCGACGCGGCGGGTGGGCTGTTTGGCGCTGCTCGCGCGATGCTGCACGCGCGCAGCAGTGCCGCCGGATGCGCTTGCACTTTGCCGTCGTACCGTCCTGGCTTTCTGCGTCCGGCCTTCCTGCCCGGACGTTCCTTCCAGCGCCGCCGGGGCGGGCTTTCGCCCGGCCTCGGCATCGTGCGGCGGCGCGTCCGGTGTCCGAGCCGCAGCCACGGTTGTGGGCGGCGCCGTACGGGCGGCTTCGCGTGCCGGCAAGGTTGTGGCCACCGCCATCAGGTCGCGTTCGACACCGACGCGCTGTGCCAGCACCACCGCCCCTGCCGCCAGGCCCGCCAGCAGCGCGCCGCATGACATCCAGAACACGGGACCTTGCCAATCGATTAGCCGTTCGCGTGAAGGAGGTGCGGAAGGCGACGCCGGCGGCTCCGGCGGCGCCTTGTGCGCGTGCGACTCCACGCCAGCCTTCGATGGCGGCGGTTGGGCCTCCTCACTCGCTGCTTGCTTTTCTGTCATATGCCAAACATAGCAACAATTACATCCGAATGTCGCATGCTTGTAGCTTCCTTGGCGCTTGAGCTAAGATTATTACTCCGGTGCAAATGGGCCAAACCCAGATGAAAAGCTTCCAGGGCTTCTTCCGTGATCTAGGACTCCAGCGCAAGCTCTTGCTGGTGTCGGTCTTTACGACGATTGCGGCGATGCTGGTTGCCTTGATCACCCTGGCCAGCTACGAGCTGATGGTCGCCCGCCCGCGCATCTTGCAAGACCTCACCGTGCGCAGCGAGCTGTTCGCCCTGAACCTCGATGCCGACCTGAATGCCGGCGACGGCAACAGCGCTGCCCGCAAGCTTGAAGCCCTGCGCAGCAGCCCCGAGCTCGCCCATGCCTGCCTGTTCACTGCCGACAAACGCGTCTTCGGCGGCTTTCAGCGCGAATCCCCGGGCGCGTGCGAATGGTCCCACGAGCTGGAACGGGAAGGCCACAGCTTCGACGGCTACACCTTGTCGGTGCTGTCACCGATCCGGTTCGAGCGCGAACTGGTCGGTTACCTGGCCACCGAATATCATCTTCCGTCCATGCTGGAGCGCCTGCGCCAATATGGACTGGTGCTTGGTGTGGTGCTGCTCACCCTGTCGTTCGGCGGCGTCTTGTATGCCCTGGGTTCCCGCCGGCTGGTTACCCAGCCCCTGCTTGCCTTGTCCGCCGTAGCCGACCGCGTCACGCGCGAACAGCGTTTCGACCTGCGCTCCCCGGTGACCAGCCGCGATGAAGTCGGCCGCCTGGCCACCGCATTCAACGCCATGCTGGCGACCATCGCGGCACGCGACGCAGCGCTGCGCCGCAGCCAGGCGCTCCTCACCAACATCGTCGAAAAATCCTCGGCAGTGATCTACGTAAAAGACCTCGATGGCCGCTACCTGATGGTGAACCACAGCTTCCGCATGCTGCTGCCTCCCGGCTCGCCGGAACCATTGGGGAATATCGACGAAGTCCTGTTCAGCCCGGAGATGGCGCAGGCGATCCGGCAGGCCGACCGCGCGGTGCTGGCCAGCGGCCGCGCCTCCAGTTACGAGGAGACCTCCACCGGCACAGTCGGCGGCCCGCGCACCTACATCTCCGAGAAATTCCCCCTGATCGATGAATTCGGCCATATCTGGGCGCTGGGCGGGGTCTCCGCCGATATCACCGAGCGCAAACGCAGCGAACTGGAACTGGAGGACCTGGTCAACGTGCGCACGCGCCAGATCGCCGATACCAACCGCGAACTGGCCGAGTCGCTGGGCAGCCTGCAGCGCGCGCAGGAGGAACTGGTGCGCAGCGAAAAACTGGCGGCGCTCGGGTCGCTGGTTGCCGGCGTGGCGCACGAACTGAATACGCCAATCGGCAATAGCCTGCTGGCAGTCAGCACCCTGCTGGACCAGACCACGGCTTTCGCCACTGCCGTGGAATCCGGTGTCAAGCGCTCCGCCCTCAACGCCTACATGGCCGACGTGAACAACGGCAGCCAGATCGTCCTGCGCAACCTGCATCGTGCGATCGACCTGGTCGCCAGCTTCAAGCAGGTGGCGGTCGACCGCGCCACCTCCCAAAGCCGCGAGTTCCAGCTGGACGAACTGGTCACCGAGATCCTGCTGGTGCTGATGCCGACCTTTAAGAAGTCGGGCATCCGCGTCAGCCACCAGATTCCGCACGGGATCGTCATGGCCAGCTACCCGGGACCTTTCGGGCAGGTACTCATCAACCTGGTCAACAACGGCCTGATTCATGCCTTCGAAGGCATGGAAAATGGTGAAATCGTGATTACCGCCGAGCCAATCGGGGCGGATGCAGTAGCCATCGCTGTGCGCGACAACGGCATCGGCATCGCTCCCGAAAACATGGGCAAGATTTACGATCCCTTCTTTACCACCAAGCTGGGACGCGGCGGGTCAGGACTGGGCCTGAACATCGTCTACAACATTGTGTATGGCCTGCTCGGCGGGCGCATAGACGTAAAAAGTGCCCTCGGAGAGGGCACCAGTTTCATCCTGACGTTGCCAATCAGGGTTTAGTGGATTTCCAGCTTGCGGCTGCCCTGCTTAGCCTTCTTCGGCAAAGTCAGTTCCAGCACGCCGCCTTCGCACCTGGCGGTCGCCTTGCTGTCATCGATGTCGTGCTCAAGCGTAAAGCTGCGATACTGCTCGCCGAAATAGCGCTCGCTCCGCACGATAGTCCCGCCCTGCTTTTCCTCCTCGATCCGCTTGGTTTCGGCGGCAATCGTCACCCGGTTGCCGGAGATATCGACCTTGATGTCGTCCTTGCTGACACCTGGCACGTCGGCACGCACGGTATAAGATGATTCATTTTCGTGCACGTCGATACGGATCGGCTGCTGCCCTTCGCCTTCACGCGTGATGTTTGCCATCCGGAAGTCACGGAACAGGTCCTCAAAATTGCGGAAGGGATCGAAACGGGCCAGGTCCGTCAATGGATCGTAACGCCTCAGATTAGCCATGATTTCCTCCTTTCTCTTGGTGCGACAATATGTTAGACCCCGACCAGTTGGCTTGCCACAGATATTGGCAATCGTATGCGCCAATGCTTTCATGGCGAATCTATGCCCCACGGGGTTTTCTTTGACAGAGCGAAATTTTGCGAACAAACTTGCCTGATGCTCGTAGTACGGCCAACGACTACCTTCGGATTCACCATGCGTCGCACCCTCATAGTTGCGATAACGCTGATCTTTAGCCTGGCGGGCCGGTCGACAAGCTGCCAGGCAGCCGATCAACTGGTCATCGATTACATCGTCTCCCACAGCGCCCAGCGCACTGCATGGATACGCGTCATCAACGAGTTCTCGACGGCAAATCCGGACGTCCAGGTGACACATCATGGCTATCCCCAGGAGCAATACAAGCGCGACTTCACGGGCCGCCTGAAGAGCGGCAAGGTCGACCTGGCCTTCTGGTATGCGGGAGAACGCCTGCGCGATGCCGCTGCCAATAAATTGCTGTCGCCCCTTGATCCGGACACGGTCGCACTCTTAAAGAAGAACAAGTTTTATCCCGTTACTATCGACAGCACGCGCATTGACGGCGAAGTCTATGGATTCCCGATGTATTACTACCCCTGGGGCTTCGTGTACCGCAAATCACTGTTCGAACGGCTTGGCATCCGGCCGCCGGTCACGTGGGATGAGTTTCTCAACGCGTGCGAACGCCTGTCGGCAGCTGGCGTGACTCCAATTGGCCTGGGCGCCGCGGCAAACTGGCCCGCTGCAGGATGGTTCGACTATTTTGACCTCCGGCTCAATGGGCTTGAATTCCATCGCAAGGTGCTGCGCGGCGAGGTGCCCTTTACAGACGCCCGGGTGCGGCGCGTGTTCGACGCCTGGCGATCATTGTTGAGCAAGGGTTACTTCCTGGCGACCACAATGGACCAGGAACACGAACGGGTCCTGCCCTACCTTTACCGCAATCACGTGGGCATGATGCTGATGGGGAGTTTTGTCGCGGCCAAGTTCCCGCAAGCGATCGCCGACGATATGGGCTTCTTCGCATTTCCGGCCATGTCACCGGACATGCCGGTGTATGAAGACGCGCCGCTGGACGTGTTGGTGCTGCCTGCAAAGTCGCCCAATCTGTCCGCACGCAAACGCTTTCTCACCTTCCTCGCGGAGAGCGGCGCCATTCGCCATATAGCGGAAGCCGACCAGACCTTGCCTGCGCAGGCAGGCGCTTCTTTTCCCGCCATCCTGCTGGGCGATGCAGCGCGCCAGGTGCTGAACCGTGCCAGCGGCCTGTCGCCCTTCTTTGACAGGGAGGCGGAGGCTGACCTGATCGGGCCTGTATTCGAAGGCTTGCGCCTGTTCCTTAAACCGCCGCATGACACTGAGCAGGCCGTGGCCATGATCGAAAGATTGCGCAGAAAGTAGCCGCGCTGTGCGTCAAGCGGTCTTTTTGGCCTTGGTCTCCGCCTGGGGCTCAAGCAGCGGCGACTCCCACTCCATCCAGTCAGGCCCAAACAGTTCGGACGGATGTTGCGTCCGCTCCGAGCCGTTACCGCAGGCCAGGCTGTCAGCGGGACAATACTTGTCGCAGCCCCAGCAAACGCGCTCAGGATGCAAGGGGATGATCGGAAACTTCTTTGCCATACAGAACTCGCGCTTTAACGGCACAAGCGTAGGCCCTGGACGACGGCTCATCCTTAATTCATATCAAGTTTTTCAGCGGTAACGGCGAGAGTTCGGTTGCGAACCGACTTGCTCAAGCAGGCGTGGCACATTTTCCCTACTGTAGAGGAGGAGAAGATGCCATCAGTCCGCAAAGGCCAGGCGCCAGCCAAATTGGAGCCCGGCGAATTCCACCTTCGCTTCACGCGCAACTTTGCTGATCCACGCTTCGATAAGAATCGCGATGAAATCGCAAAGCTTGAATCCGTGGCCTGGCAAAATTTCAGTGACGGCCGCAAAGCCCCTGTGACGGCGCCTGCCGGCCCGGGATTTGCCGACCCCGGCTACGAGCTTTCCGTCGAATGGAAGGCCACCGCTGACCGCTTGCACGCTGCGGAACAGCGCCAGAAAGATTCGTCCACGCCCTCCCGCGTGCTGCTGGTTTGCGGCGCGGCCCGCAACGACGGCAGCTGCCCGGGCGAAATGTCCAAAACCTGGCGCATGCTCAAACTGGCCGAGGCCACCTTGGCTGGCGAAGGCATCGTCACCGACATCCTTGACCTGAGCCGCCTTACTTCAGAATTTGAATTGCGCATTCATCCCTGCAAAGGCTGCGTATCGACCGCCATGCCTCTTTGCCACTGGCCATGCAGCTGCTACCCCAATCACAGCCTGGGCCAGGTGAACGACTGGATGAGCGAGATCTATGAACAGTGGGTCTCGGCGCATGGCGTCATCCTGTTTACGCCGGTCTACTGGTACCAGGCGCCCTCGGTGCTGAAACTGATGATCGACCGCCTGGTGTGCGCGGATGGCGGCAATCCGGACCCCACCAGCACGCACGGAAAGAAGGCCGAAGAGGCCAAGGCGCTGGAACTGGCAGGATGGCCCTACCCCAAGCACCTGGCCGGGCGCGCCTATGGATTGGTGGTGCACGGCGATGTCGCCGGCGCAGAAAGCCTGCGGCGCAATCTATCCGATTGGCTTGACTGGATGGAGTTGATCGATGCCGGCGCCCAGGCACGCCTTGAGCGCTATCTTGGCTACTACGAACCTTACGCAACCAGTCATGACGCCCTGGATAAGGATGAAGGGCTGCAGGAAGAAGTAGGCAACGTGGCACGAGCCGTGGCGCATGCGGTCCGCATGCTGCGCTCGGGCGAGCTTACCCGGCCGGACAAAGACGTACGCTCTCCGCGTCCGAAATAACTGGAATGGGCCAGCGTTCCTTCAGGAGTGCTGACCCCGTGCTGACGGGATTACTGGGCTGCGGTGGTGAAGGTCCAGCTTTTGTTGATGGCTTTTCCATCCACCATGGCGATCACGGCCACGCTGTAAGAAGTACTCGCCTTCAGTCGCTGCACTGGCACCAGCGTTGCGGTGAAGCCCTGCATATTGCTGTCGTCGGTCAGCGCCGGGCCGTTGGTCGTGATCACCGGGCCAAGCTTGCCTCCCTTGTTGACTAGGATACGCGCGTCAACTGCCGTGCCACCGGCAGGCGTCAGGCTGAACTGGCTGATCGCTATCGGCGCCGTCACGGCCATCCCCCTGGTTTCGAAGCTGACGGTAACCGGCGTCCCCGCCTCAACCAGGTCTGGAACCGGCGTCGGCGTTTCAGTGCGGTTGAAGAACACAAAGGGTACATCCGCCTGGTTAGCGTAAGGATATGCACGAATACTGCCCGCTCCCGGCAACTGCGCTGCTTGCGACGTACTCGTGGCGACATCCACTACGCAGAGCGTTGACGCGCCCTCCGCCGGATTGAAGTTGTTTGCAGCCACGCCGATATCGATCGTGCTGGCAAACAGCAGGGCCGCGTGATAAACGGAATTGGCCCACTCCGCAACACAGGTCATGTACTTGTCGGTACCGACCGTGCTGTAGATCGCTTCGCCCGACACGGCAGCGGAATAACCTGCCGCGGCGATGCGGTCGGCAGCACGGACGCCTGTGTACCCAGGCTTGCCGGCCGTCTCGCCATGCAGTTCGCTGATGCCGTTCTGGTTGATGTAGCTCCAGTGCGCCTGCGCCGACTTGTCCAGCAACAGGCTCTGGGCCAAGAGCCCCGAGCCAATCTTGCCGCGCAAGGCGTTGATGGCGTTGAAGATACTGAGATTGCCGCTGCCGACCGCATAAGTTGGCGCCGGAACCGAAGTGACGATATTGCCTTCCATTGGCGACGGCAGGCTAGGCGGTGGATTGTTCGCCGCCACCGGTGCGCTCCCCGACCCGCCGCCACCGCCGCATCCCGCCAGCAGCAACGTCAACACCAGCGCTGGATAACTACGGGAATTAAGCATGGAAATCCTCCCGACGGCGCAGGAAAAGCAAAGCACACCCCAAAGCCATCAATGCTGCCGTTCCTGGTTCGGGAATGGCAGCCGCAGCTTGCGGCGAGTCCGGCGCTGTAATGACCAGGGGTGCGTCGGTTTGAACATTCGTCGAAGGCAGGTAGACCTCGACGACTGGAATGATTTCCTGTGGTGTCGGGATGGAGATGGGCGAAATCGAAGGCGCGGGCGTGCTATCGAAACTCGTCAAAGGCAAACTACTGAAAGACTGTGAAGCGGTGTTGCTGTAGCTCATGAAGCTGAATTCAATACTGTTTACGGTGCCGGGACCGGCTATCGCTTGAGCACCCGCCAGAACGGAGCAGGCCAGCAGGCAAGACTTGAACAGCGTATTAGCTTTCATATCGCGCTCCATATTTTAGGTTGAGGAAACTACAACCTGGATGAAGCATCAACCGTGCCTACTAACTAAGTACCTGATTACGCTGAGTTACCCCAACTTCATGCATGAAAGGTGTTAAATTTGGCGACAATTAAATTTGCAATTAGGAAAATTTACACAGGCTTCCCCGGCAATCGAACGCAACCGGGCTTGGGAAATTGTTAAAATACGTGTTTCCCTTATTAATGCATGAGAAAGAGAAGCAGGTGTCTACTTGGGTTATCGGGTACCGGAATGCCGACCGGTCAGAGCATCAGATAACGGCAGACGCGGCTGGTGTGCTGACCGAACAAGGCGCCGCCATGCTGGTTAGCGACTACCTTCGGCAGCAACAATTGGCGAAGGACGGAGGCCAAATGGCTACTGAGCAATACAACTTTCAGATTATCCGCATTCATCAAATTCCTGGCGACGCTGACAATACGTGAATGCCGTGCTTGGCGGCGCGGCGTCCCGCCGTTTCGCCACCTCATGCAACTCCCACCCGCCGTCGCCCTTCAATCGCAACACATGCGTATGATGGCGCCGTACAGCTGAACGATGGGCAATGCTGATCAAGGTAGCCCCGCTCGCGCGCAAGCGCTGGTATAGCGATGCCTCATTGCCGCTGTCGAGCGCACTGGTCGCCTCGTCAAGGATCACGATGCCCGGCCGATGCACCAGCACGCGGCCAAAGGCAAGCCGCTGCTGCTCGCCCACGGACAGCAATTTCAGCCAGTCCTGTACCGCATCCAGGCCACCGACACGCTCTGCGAGCTGCGGCAGGTGTACCTGTTCCAGAATCTGCAGCAACTGCTGGTCGCTCAAGCTGGTCTGCACGCTTGGGTAGATCAGTTGGCTACGCAGCGTGCCATGCTGCAGGTAAGGCTGCTGCGGCAGGAAGAAAAACTCTTCGCGCGGCGGATGATGGATCAGGCCACTACCGGTATCCCACAGGCCTGCAATGGCCCGCAACAGCGAACTCTTTCCGCAGCCGCTATCGCCCGTAATGAGCAGCGCATCGCCCGGCGCCAGCGCGAACGACAGGTCTTTGACAAGTACCCGTTCAGATTGAGGCGGGCACACGGTCAGTGAATCCACGGCGATCTGCTTGCCAGGCTGCATGCGGATGTGCGAACGCCCGTTGGCGGCAACAGATGTGCCACCGGTGGCCGGCAACACCAGTTTCGACAGAGTCTGCAGGCGTTCGGTTCCCGCCACAAAGCGGCTTAGGCTTTCGAAGTTGTCGACGATAACGCCAACCGCCCCAAGCACTGCGGTAAATGCACCGGCTGCCTGTATTGCCCGCCCTACTTCAAGCTCGCCGGACAATACGGCATCCGCCAGGATCACCCCAGGCAGCACCAGGGTGAGCTGGCTGAAAGTGCGCTGGAACAGGTTCAGCGTGCGCTGCTTCTTGATCAGCCTGCTGTAATTGAGATATACCTTGTCGAACTTGTTGTCGATGTAAGCGCGCTCCTGCGCCTCGCCACGGTAAAAGGCAATTGATTCGGCGTTCTCCCGCAAGCGCATCAGGCCAAAGCGAAAGTCCGCTTCGCGCCGCAATTGCCAGAAATTGAGCCGGATCAGCGGGTTGCCGAAAACGTAGAGCACCAGCACGGTACCCGTCAGGGCGTACACGGCCAGCACACCTACCAGCAAATGCGAGATCGTCCACAACACGGAGCTGAAGGCGACCAGCTGCATGATCGAACCCAGGAAGATCAGCAGGAAGTGGATGGACCGGCCGGTAAACGTATTGATGTCTTCGCTGATACGCTGGTCGGGATTGTCGATCTCGCCTTCCGAGGTCAAGGCGTAGTACTTCCGGTCTTCAAGATACCCATCAAGAAAGCGGCCGGTGAGCCAGCGCCGCCACCGGTTGGCGAACATGTCGCGCATGTAGTAATAGAATGCATAGATGGGTACCGCAAACGCCAGGATGAACAGGCATGCACGCACCGACTTCCAGAACCTGTCGCCATCGCGCCCCGCCAGCGCGGAGGTCATTTCGCCCGACTGGTTGTTCAGCATGACCGCCAACTCGGTTTCGGCGAGCATCAATACGATCAACAGCAACAACAGGCCCCAGGCTGACCTCTTCTCATTTCCCAGCCAGTAAGGTTTGGCGACGCTGATGAACTGCTTCCAGGCGGCGAGCGACAACGGCGCTGCCCGGCGCCGGGCCCCTGGCACAGCCGGGTCATTTGTGGACGCAGAATTTGGGGCTACTGTCTTCATGGACTGAGCATACGACTCAGCATCAAGCAGCTCAGTGCGGAAACGGACATAGCGCAAACTCAAGTGTGGCTTTAAAAGATTTTCTTGCGTCAATCACACCAGGGAACCAGTGTAAGCCGTTTGGTGTGCCATTTTCAGCGCGATCGCGCGGGAAAACGCTCAAGACCACGCGCCCCCTCAAAAGTATCCTTGCACCGCCATGTAGAACGATTGAAATCGTCCATGAAGTACAAGGAGACATAAGTGAAGCACAGCAATAAGTTGAAATATACCGTCCTGGTTGCGTCCCTGGTAGCGGCATTCCCGGGGATCACGATGGCACAGTCTGGGGAAGACAAGAACGTCCAGCGCGTTATTGTGACTGGATCCAACATCAAGCGCGTGGATCAGGAAACAGCATCCCCGGTCCAGATCCTGTCGCGCCAGGAAATCGAACAAAGCGGCGCGCAGACCGTCGCGCAAATCCTCGACAACCTGACCAGCAACGACCGCGGCGCCATCAGCGACCTTGGCGGCACCAATTCCTGGGCCAGCGGCGCCACCGGCGTCTCGCTGCGCAACCTCGGCACGGGCGCAACGCTGGTCCTGCTGAATGGCCGGCGTCTCTCCTCCTATGGTTTCGCGGACGGGCTGCAATCGAACTTCGTCAACATCGACTCCATTCCAAGCGACGTCATCGAACGCGTCGAGATCCTCAAGGACGGCGCTTCGGCGATTTATGGTTCCGACGCCGTTGCAGGTGTCGTCAACATCATCACACGCAAGAATTATCAGGGCGTTGGGGTAAAGGCCTCGGCCCAGCAATCGCTCAAGCGCTCCTTCCTCGACCACGAACGCAAGGCATCGATCGTCGGCGGTATCGGCGACTTTGAGGCCGATGGCTATAACGCTTTCGCCCATCTCGAAGTCTACTCGCGCGGCAAATTCACCGATCGCCAGGTCCGCCCGCTGCTTCCCGACTGGTTCATCCGCATGAACCCGGACCGCGACGCAACGTCCACCGGCTCGATTCCCGGCAACTATGTCGGCCGCTACCCCGCCAACTATCACGATCCTGCACTGGCGGGCAAATCGATCAATGTCGCGGCCCCTGGCTGCGCGCCTGAGAACCTGCGGGGCGGCCTTTGCTTCTATGATTACTGGCAGGATTCCCTGGCCCGTGCACCTGCCGAACGCGTCACCTTCCTGGGTTCGGGACGGCTCAAGCTTTCCGGCGAGACGACGGCCTACGGCGAGTTGCAGCTCGCTAAAACCCGCAACAACTACAATACGGCGCCTCCGCGCAGCAATGTCACGGGCGTTCCCTTGTCCTGGTACGACTCGATCAGTGGCCAGATGCAGTACTTCACCGATCCCAAACTGCCGGTCGGCCACCCGAACAACCCCTACGACTTCCCTATCGGCCTGAACTACCGCTTCGCCGATGACCGCGACATGTTCAAGAATGTCGGCTCCTCGGAACAGTTCCGCGCGCTGGCCGGCATCCAGGGTTCGAACCTTGGCTGGGAGTGGGATGGCGCAATCGGCCATATGGGTTCCAAGGCCCGCCAGCGCCAGCATCTTTATCGCGACCGCTATGGCTACTACGATGCGATTGTCAGCGGCGCCTACAAGTTCGGCCAGCAGAATGACCGGGCCCTGCTGGAAACCATGTTCCCCGAAATGGGGTCGCATGGCGAGTACAGCCAAACCTTCATGGATTTCAAGGCCAACCGCGAACTGTTCATGCTCGGCGGCGGACCGCTGCAAATTGCAACTGGCGTCGACCTGCGCCACGAAAGCTTTGAGCACCAGAGCAGCGACAACGTGCTGGCAGCGCGCATCGTCCAGTTCAGCGGCGTGAAGATCAATGGCTCGCGCAATGTCGCAGCCGCCTTCGTTGAGCTTGCGGCCCCCTTCACCAAGCAGCTGGAAGCCAGCTTTGCCCTCCGCGGCGACAAGGTGATCGACCAGGCTGGCGCCGTCGTGCCCAAGCTTGGCCTGCGCTATAAGGTGAACGACATGCTGATGGTGCGCGGCACCGCCTCCAAAGGCTTCCGCGCGCCAAGCCTGCCGGAGACCGGAAACGGCGGCGCTTCCTGGTTCAACAACGGCTACAACGATCCGAAGCGCTGCGCTGCCGCCACCGAACTCAGGAACGTGCTGAATACCGGCAACGCGGCCGACAAGAACCTGGCCCTGACCGCCTATGCGCTGGGATGCTCGGTCAGCTTCCCGTCCGCAGTCACGCCGAATCCCAACCTGAAGCCGGAATATACCAACAGCTTCACGGCGGGCCTGGTGCTGCAGCCGGTGCGCGAACTCAGTTTCACCATCGACTACTACAACATCAAGCGCCGCGACGAGATTGCCGTCAAGAGCATCGACCAGACGCTGGCCAACGAGGACCGGCTGGCCGGACTGGTGGAACGCGATCCGCTGACGACCCAGGACCTGGACATCGCGCGCCGCGCCTTCGAGCTGTCCGGCAGGAACATCGGCTTCCCGATTGGTCCGATCAGGACCATCGCGGCGCAGTACGAGAACTACGGCAAATCACGCGTTTCCGGTCTCGACCTGGACGCCAAGGGACGCTGGAACTACGGTGAATGGGGTACCTTCAACGTGGGCCTTGAATTGAACCGCCAATTCAAATATCAGAACTGGGACAGCTTCACCAACGCCTACACCGAGAACTATGTCGGCTATCGCGGCATACCGCGCACGCGCGCCATCGCCAAGATGTCGTGGGAAAAGGGCCCGTTCATCGCCGGGCTGCGCGCGAACTATACGGACTCCACCAAGCTTGCCTGGGGCGCACTTGATTCGACCAGCAGCATCGAAGGATGCGAAGACCGTGGCGTGAGCAAGGACGAATGCCGCATTGCCTCGGACACGACGGTCGACCTGTGGACCCGCTATGCATTCCGCCCTGGCACTACGCTGTCGGCGAACGTGTTCGACCTGTTCGACCGCACAGATCCCGTCAAGCTATACCCCGGCAGCCCGCTGCCGCTGCGCTCGCGTACGCTGATGCTGACGGTTGAGCACAAATTCTGAGGAGAATGCGACACATGATTCCAATCAGGAAAATAAGCCTGGTCGCGTCCGCCGCGCTGCTGTTTAGCGCGGCGGCGCATGCACAGTCCCCCGCGCCGGCACCGGACGCCGATCCTTACCTGTGGCTTGAGGAAGTAGGCTCCGAGCGTGCTCTGGACTGGGTCAAACAGTGGAATGGCGTCACGACCAGCCAGCTGGACAAATTGCCCGGCATCCAGCAAACCACCAGCGCCATCCGCGAAGTCGTCGATTCGCGCGAGCGGATTCCTTTCGTTGAGAAGCAAGGTAAGTACCTTTACAATTTCTGGAAGGACGCCGACCACCCGCGCGGAGTACTGCGGCGTACCACGCTGGAACGCTACAAGGCCGACGCGCCGCAGTGGGAAGTGGTCCTGGATATCGACCGCCTGGCACGCGACGAAAAGGAGAACTGGGTATGGCATGGCATGGAGTGCCTGAAGCCGCATGCCGAGCGCTGCCTGTTCTCGCTCACCCGGGGCGGCGGGGATGCACACGTCGTGCGCGAGTTCGACACCCATAGCCTGGGCTTTGTGCCGGAGGGCTTCTACCTTCCCGAGGCGAAGACCGACGTCAACTGGGTGAGCCGAAATCGCCTGCTGGTCGCCACCGACTTCGGACCCGGCTCGCTCACCAGTTCGGGATACCCGCGCATCGTCAAGGAGTGGAAGCGCGGCACGCCGCTGCAGTCGGCAAAGCTGGTGTTCGAGGGCGAGCAGGCCGATATCAGCGTATCCGGCTATTCCGACCACTATCCGGGGTACAACCGCGAATTTGTGCTGCGCTATACCTCGTTCTTCACGAACGAACTGTACTTCCGCCATGCAGGGAAACTGGCCAGGCTGGACAAGCCAAACGGCGCAACGGCCTTCACCTTCAAGGACCAGCTCCTGCTCCGCCTGCGCGCGGACTGGAAGCTTGGGGGTCTCCAGTACCAGCAAGGCTCGCTGTTGTCGATCGACTTCTCGAGCTTCATGGCTGGCAAGCGCAACTTCACCGTCCTGTACCAGCCCGACGCTACGCGCTCGCTGCAATCGGTCGCCACCACCCGGAACGCCATCCTGCTGACCGAGTTGGTCAACGTGCGCAGCCAGGTGCAGGAGTTTCGCATGCAAAAGGGCAAATGGGAACAGCGAACGGTGGCTACGCCAGCCTTTGCCAACGTCTCCATTTCGTCGCTCGATTACCTGGATTCGGACCAGTACTTTATGGTGCTGAACGACTTCCTCACTCCGACGTCGCTGCACCTTGGCCAGGTCGGTAGCGACGAGCGGCATCAGCTGAAATCGCAGCCAGCCTTCTTCGATGCTTCGGGCCTCAAGGTGGAGCAACACTTCGCCCCGGCCAAAGACGGCACGCGGATTCCGTACTTCGTCGTGATGCGCAAGGACCTCCAGTACGACGGCAACAATCCGACGTTGCTGTATGGCTATGGCGGATTTGAGATATCGATGAAGCCCTCCTACAACGCCACCGTCGGCCGCGCCTGGCTGGAAAAAGGCGGCGTCTACGTGCTGTCGAACATTCGCGGCGGCGGCGAGTTCGGACCACGTTGGCACGAAGCCGCCCTGAAGGAAAAGCGCCAGGTATCGTATGACGACTTCATCTCGGTGGCGGAAGACCTGATTGCGCAGAAAATCACTTCGCCGCAGCACCTCGGCATCATGGGGGGAAGCCTTGGCGGCATGCTGGTTTCAGTCGCGGCCCTGCAGCGTCCTGAGCTGTTCAACGCGGTCGTGAGCCAGGTGCCGCTGGCTGACATGAAGCGCTACCACCGGATGCTGGCCGGAGCCTCATGGCTAGACGAGTATGGCGACCCGGACCGTCCTGAAGAATGGGATTACATCTCGCGCTACTCGCCCTATCACCTGCTGGACAAAAACCGCTCGTATCCGCCGGTATTCTTCACCAGCTCGACCAGGGACGACCGCGTGCATCCAGCCCATGCCCGCAAGATGGTCGCGCGCATGAAAGAGCAAGGCCACCAGGTCCTGTATTGGGAGAACACGGATGGCGGCCATGGCGGCGCAGTGAACGGCGAACAGCAGGCCCGCCTCTATGGCATGGTCTACAGCTTCCTCTGGGATCGCTTGAAGTAACCCGGCTGGCAGCCGCGCGCGGGACGAGAAGTCAGGTCCCGGCGCGGCTGGCCATGCGGCTGTACTCCGTTGGACTCATTCCCGTCACCGATTTGAACTGGCGGCTAAAGGCGCTGTGGTCTGTATAGCCGCATTCGTAAGCGATGTCAGCGATCCTTGCGTCCGGCTTCTTGTCGATGATCGCCTTGGCCGCCGAAAGCCTGCATTGAACCAGCATTTGACGTGGCGAGTGGTGGAAGACTTTCTGGAACACGCGCTCCACCTGCGAGAGCGATAGCCCTGCCTGGTCGGCCAACTCCTTCACACACACATTCCGCTGATAGTTTTCGCGGATGTATTCCGCGATATGGGCGATCTGCCGGAATGCTGGGTTCACGTCGTCGGGCAAGCCGAGGTCGCGTGACGTGCCGATCAGGCCGACAATCCTGCCCTTCGTGTCCTGCAGGGGCATTTTCCTGGTGATGCACCAACCGCGGCTGCGGCCAGGGTAGATGTGCAATTCCAGGTGCTTGTCGATAGAAGCTCCGCTATCGATCACCTTGCGGTCCTGGGCAAAGTAGGTTTCAGCCAGGGCCTGGGGAAACAGGTCCAGCGCGGTCTTCCCGATCACCTCGTCCTTGTCCCGCGCCCCGCAGCGGCGCACCATGGTTCGGTTGATGCCGAAATAGCGCCCTTCCCTGTCCTTGACGAAAAAGGCAATGTCATTCAACCCGTCGAACATCGTCAGGATGGCGTCGATATTGATCGCCTCCAGTTCGCCAAAGCATGCCTGACTGATCATTCCCATTCCTCCACAGCACGAAAAATGTTCACTTTGCATTGGCTTGGCAAAGATCGCAACGCCGCTGTTGCGCCCCGCACCCGGACTCGGCCGGACTGTGCCGATTTCTGTGGATCCGCTATCGGAAACCCGCAAGCCGGAAACAAGCAAGAGCGTTGCAATTATGACGAAATTTCAAGTCAAACAAGCTCCGGTGCGCACAAACCATCCAACGTTGCATACACTGCAATTGTTTCAAAAGTTTATTAGAAGCATTTGAATACCAACTGACGAGGACTGATCGCATGAAAATACCTGGCACGCACAAGGCATCGGCATTCCGCCGCTCCCAATGCTCCCACGCTGTATTACTCGCGCTTTGCAGCATGAGCCTTAACGCTTACTCGCAAACCATGCAACGCGTGGAAATCACCGGCTCCAGTATCAAGCGCATCGAAGGCGAAGCGGCACTGCCGGTCGAAATCATCAAGCGCGAAGATATCGACAAGTCCGGCGTGACCACTGCTGCCGAACTGCTGCAAAAAATCTCCTCGAATGTAGGCGGCCTGACCGATGGCACCAGCGTCAGCGACGTCATGGGCGGCCAGCGCGGCTTTAACGGCGCCAACCTGCGCGGGCTCGGCGTCTCGAGCACCCTGGTGCTGCTGAACGGCCGCCGCCTGGCCAACTTCGCCAGCCCTGGCGACAACTCTGGCGTCGACCTGAACAACATCCCGGCCGGCGCCATCCAGCGCGTGGAAGTGCTCAAGGACGGCGCATCAGCGATCTACGGCACCGATGCCATGGGCGGCGTGATCAACTTCATCACCCGCAAGGACTACCGCGGCGGCGATGCCAGCGTGTATGCGCTGCGCACGGATGAAGGCGGCGGCGGCAAACGGTCAGCCTCGCTGTCCGGCGGCTTTGGCGACCTGGGCACCGACCGCTACAACGTGTTCGGCGCACTGGACGTGCAGAAAACGGACCGCCTGGCCAGCTCGCAACGCAAATTCATGCAGGAGTACAGCCTGCCCGACCGCCTGTCGCCACAGCTCTCGAGCTATTCATTCCCGGCCAACGTCGACCTGACTTCCGCCCAATTGGCGACCCTGAACCAATCGAGCTACCTGAAGGGCTCCGGTCCTGGCGGCACCTGGGCGCCATCGCCTGGCCGGCGCGTCAACTTCGGCAAGGATTCCTGCGTGGACGGCAGCCCGAACGTGGTGCGCCCCCTCGGCCCCGGCGGCACGGAAGGCTGCTCCTTCAACTACATGGGTGATTCGGAAGTCTATCCGGATGCAAAAAAACGCAGTTTTATCGGCCGTGCCACCTTCCAGGTGACGGAGGCCGACCAGGTGTTTGCTGAAGTCCTGCTGAGCAAGGCCGAGACCAGCTATGCCGCTTCGCCCGCTACCTCAGGCAGCATCAACGGCGCCAGCACCGGCATTTACCTGCCAGCCGATCTGCAAACGAAGACCGGCATCACCACCCCGGTGAACTTCCGCTTCCGCCTGTCCGACGCCGGCCGCCGCACCTCGGAAGTGACCAGCAAAGCGTCGCGCTTCGTACTGGGGGCAACCGGCAAGGCTGGCGACTGGGAATACGATACGGCCTACAACCACAGCCAAAACAAAGCCACCGACCTGGATATTGATGGCTGGGTTTCGCGCAGCAAAATGCTGGCAGGCATGGCGAGCGGCCAGTACAACCCGTTTGTCCCGGCCACGGATGATTCAGGCCGCAAGTTCATGGATTCGATCAAGATCCGTGACGCAGCGCGTATGTCCAAAGGCACCAGCGACAGCGTCGATGCCAAGCTGGCGCGCCCGGTGATGGCGCTGGGCGGTGGCGATGCCGTGCTGGCCCTGGGCGCCGAACTGCGGCGCGAGAAAACCGAGTTCAGCGCCACCGAAGCATTGCGCACCAATGACGTGCAGGGCGACCGCGCCAGCTCAGATGAATTACTGGCCGATAACTCCAACTCGCGCGACATCGCCGCCTTCTACGCGGAAATCAATGCTCCATTCAGCAAGGAATGGGAAGGCCAGTTCGCCATTCGTCACGACCGCTACAAAGGCGTGCACGATCCGCTGACCACTGTCACCACCCCGAAACTCACAACCACCAATCCGAAAGTCGCTGTCAGCTACCGTCCGAACAAAGAAGTACTGGCCCGCGCCTCCTACGGCACCGGCTTCCGTGCACCGTCGATTGCCGAACTGTTCCTGCCGGTGCGTTCCGGTACGACGGCCAGCTTCGTGAAAGACCCGGTCTCGGGCGAGATCGCCCAGTTCGACCTGGATCGTTACGGCAATCCACAGCTCAAGCCGGAAAAATCGAAACAGTTTTCCGCTGGCCTGGTACTGCAGCCTAACAACAACTGGAACGGCAGCCTCGATTACTGGATCATCCGCAAAACCGACATCATCTCGGAAATCGGCGAGCAAACCGTATTCGACAACCCGATCTACTACAACGATCCGAACATCGTGGTGCGCGACGAAGATGGCGTCGTATCCTTCCTCCAGTTCAAGAAAGAGAACCGGGGCAAGCTCAACACGTCCGGCCTCGATATTGAGCTTAACTGGCGCGGCGATGCCAGCGCGATGGGCCGCTTCAGCGCCAGCCTGAACGGAACGCTGATCACCAAGTACAAGTTCCAGTCCGATCCGAATTCACCGATGACAAATGGCCTCGGCGTCTTCCGCGACGACAAGGCCGTACAGCGCTGGCGCCACAAGCTCAATATCGACTGGACCCAGGGGCCTGTCAGTGCGAGCCTGGGCCACACCTTCTTCTCCAGCTATCGAGACCAGAACATTCCGGGCCTGGCCGATCCGGGCTGGAACGACCGCGACGTGAAAGCCTATTCGCTGTGGGACCTGACGGGCAGCTATTCCTTCAACAAGGACCTCAAGCTGCGCGCCGGCGTGATCAATTTGTTCGATACGCCGCCGCCATTCACCAACCAGTCGCGCTACTTCGAAGTGACCTGGGACCCAACCTATGCCGACCCGCGCGGCCGCTCGTTCTTCGCCAACCTGCAATACAAGTTCTGATCCTGGCCGCAAGCGCCCCGGCCTGCCAAATGGCAGGCTGGGCGCCGAAGCATCGGCATGGGCTGCTTTAGCGGCCAAGGTCGTGCGGCCGGTAACGTGCCAGGATCGACTGGATCGTGCCGCGGGCCTTGAGCCTGGCGATGGCATGATTCAGTTCCGCGATACCCAGCTTGCCTTGTGCAGGAATCGCACAATAGGTATCGAAGTCCGTAATCTTCAAATTGTGGGCCGCCAGGCGTGAGCGCTCCGGATGCACCTTGCGCTGATAGTCGAAGAAGATCCGATTCGTGAAGATGAGGTCGAAGCGGCCGAGCAGCAGCTTTTCGAGGTTTTGACTATCGTTGGCTGCGTTATCACGCACAATCTTCGGCTGCAGGTACTCTACTTCCGGATAACGATATCCCTGGATCGTGCCTACGCGCAGGCCTGCAATGGCGCTCAAGGAAGCAGGCAAAGGCGTCTCGCTGCGCATGCCAACAATCATGCGATTGGAGATGATTGCATCGGACCAGAGGAAAGTCCGGTTATCGAGCCATTCGGGCCGCAGGTCGCACAGCAGGTCAGCGTGGCCCCGCAACAAGGCGCCCTCAACCCTTGTTCGCGGCAAGATCATGTACCGTGGCTGGAGGTTCAGTTGCGCACCCAGCGCATCTCCAAATTCCTTGAGGATCCCGCCCATCAGCTCTTCGCCACGGATGTCCGTCATGGGCATGCCGCTCCCATTGGAAATGGCCATGACCAATTCGGATGCAGATACGGTCTTTGACGTGAGAAGAACGGCGAATAGCAGAAAGCGCGTAAAGGACATCGTGAACCCGAGCATGATCATTGTTCCCGCTTATCGATAATAACTCCAGTACCCATCCCTTACGCGCCCGGTAAAGTTCCAGCCCAGCGCAGCTAACTGCACCAGTCTTCTCAACATCGTTAATCCAGCGCTCCGATTACCGACGCGTTTGAATGGAGAACGATCACGGTGCAGTATAAGATTTACATCATTGCACTGCATCGTGCTTACTGATCTTCGCGAAAGGATAAACCTTGAAACCACTGTCCTCCCCTCTGGCACGCCACTTCGTCGCCGCAGCATTGTGCCTGTCTTCGTTCGCTATCGCCGCACCTGCCTCCGCAAGTCCTGACTGGGCAATCGATGTCGTAGGGGGAGCAGACCATCCCCTGATCCAGCGCTACAACAACTCATGGATGATGGCCTACAAGAAGATCGGCTTCGACCAGACGACCTTCCCAGGCAAACTGGGGTTGGACAGCCATAACGAATTCCTGGCGCCTATCACCGTCGAAGGCCAGATTACCCGCATGGTGTATTTCGCACCGCTCGGCAAGTCGCCGCTGGAGGTGCACCGCAACTATGAACAGGCGCTGAAGGCAGCCGGATTCAAGGCCATCATCAGTTGCACGCCACGCGACAAAGGTTGCGAGCACATGCGCTACGGTTTTGATGATCACTATAGCGCAATGAAGGAAGCCGACTTCCGCGCCAACCGGGCACGCCATCCGGAAAAATCCGCGCTGAATAACCAGATGTTCTCCTTGGGCGGTACGAATATGCTCGGTACCGACGACCTCTATTTTACTTACGGTACCTTGTCGAAAGATGGCAACACCGTTCACGTGATGGTCAACACCGGCAAGGTATACCGCACCGATTTCACCACAACCTATATCGAGATCGCCGAACCGCAGGCAATGCAAGACGGCCAGGTGACGGTCAATGCCGATGCGCTGAAGACGGCTTTGCAGTCAAGCGGCAAGATTGCCCTGTACGGCATCTACTTCGATACCGGCAAGGCGGAGATCAAAGCTGCCGAATCCAAAACTCAGCTGGACGAAATGGCGAAACTATTGAAGAGCCAGCCCGCCCTCAAGGTCTACATCGTGGGCCACACGGATAACCAGGGCAACCTGGACGCCAACCAGGTGCTGTCGCAACAACGGGCGCAAGCGGTCGTCACTGCGCTGGCCAAGCAATACCAGATCGCTGCCACGCGCCTGGGGAGCAAAGGGGTCGCCAGCCTTGCGCCAGTCGCACCGAACACAGACGAAGCGGGCCGGGCCAAGAACCGCCGCGTGGAATTGGTGGTTCAATAGCCCTTTGACGCTGGCGCCCGGCTCCCGCCATACGGCAGGCCGGGCGTTCATTCGAATTTCCAGCTATACAACGTTCATTCCTTTACGGTAATATATGTTGAATTTCGCATATCTCGAGTGAAGGGGGACGGCATGCGCGATGCAGCAACCATCCAAACGGACACGTCTGAACGTGAATACGATCCAAATCGCTTACTGGATGCTCTGATTGAACACCTGAAGCTCAAGAACGACGCGGCGCTCTCGCGCGCGCTGGAAGTGGCGCCGCCAGTCTTGAGCAAGATCCGCCATCGCCGCCTTCCGGTCGGCGCAGCGCTGCTCATTCGCATGCATGAAGTCTCCGAGCTCTCAATCAGTGACCTCCGCTACCTGATGGGCGATCGCCGCAAGAAATTCCGCATCAGCGACAGCCAGGGGAAACCCAAGGCGTAAAGCGCCGGTTGGCCGAGCCAGCTCCTGCAAGTTCCGGCTCCACCTGAGTCAGAAAATTCTCCTTTTGCGCACTAACGCCGGAAACAAGGCGGCCATGCGAGGCCGTCTTAACAGACTCAAGGCATGCGCGTCGGTATATTCCCCAACTCAGGACTGCCTGTATTGCACCAGGCTTCCAACGCCAATCTTAACGTGTGGAGGAACTCATGCAAGACCATCACAACCCTGACGCAAGAGCCGAATCTGAGGCACCCAGACAAGGGCACCCTTACGCCCAGTTCTGGCTCAACATGGTACTTGGATTCATCGTCATGTACTTCGCCATGTTCTCAATGATTGACGGCCGGAGCGACTTTCGCCACAACCTCAATATGCTTTATATGGCCGCCACGATGTGGGCGCCGATGGGCATCTTCATGCTTGCGACGATGCCCGGCATGTTCCCCAATCGCACAGTCAACCTTGCACTGTATCTGCTGTTCCTGCTGATCATGGCGGGATCGTTTGCAGCAACGCGAGTGCAGGCTAATATCAACGACCGACAGTTCATCGCCTCCATGATCCCGCATCACTCGGGAGCGATACTCATGTGCCGAAAAGCCGATTTGCGCGACCCGGAGCTTCTCGCATTATGCCGCTCGATCAGCGAGGGACAACGCCGGGAGATCGACCAAATGCGCAGCATCGACCAACGCCTGTCCGTACATCGATAGCGCCAGTGGTACTGGCACGCAGTTTTCGAGCTCACGACAGCTTCTGCACGGTACCGGGCCGCGAGCTAATGAGGCTCGCCTTCCTGCCGCGTACGCAGGAAAGGGATAAGAGGTCAGGAGATGCGTGGGCCGTCACGAAAGCGGCACTGAATTCTCGTCCACCATGGACGCTCGTGATTTCAAGCACTTGGCGTCGATCGATCTTTAGCTACTGAATCGATCCGCGTGACGTGCCGATGCCGAGATCGATGGGACCCGGGCCGTATCGCCATCGGCCAGATCCTGCACGGCCAGTAGCCAGGTCACATGCGCATCCGGAGCGAACAACCGGATCACGGGCAGCCCTTGCCGGATTTTATAATCAAACCCTCGCGACGCTGCTACCCGCCCTGCTAAACGAAAAAACGAAGCTGCCACCATTTCAAGTGGCAGTTGATCATCCAGCGCCTGCAGCTAGGTTCATTTTCACGCCTTAACCGACATTGCCGAACAGCTCGGCCGTCCAATCGGCGAACGCTCGCATAGCCGGAGAGAGAAATCGCTGATGCGGGTAAACGAGTGACACCGGCACAGGTGCCGGCCGCATATCGGAAAGCACCTCGACCAATTTTCCGCTCCGCAAATGGTCTGCGACCAAAATTTCTGCCAACTGCATCAGGCCAACACCGTCGATGCCAAGCTTGATGTACAGCCCGGTCTCATTGACTGCCACCGTGCCGGGAACTGGAACAGTGACGCTGTTCCCGTCCTCCACGAAATGCAGTCCGCCATCCCGACGCATCGTACTGGAAAAGTAATGAACCGCCCGGTGCCGATGCAAATCCTCCAGCTCCTCGGGAATACCCTTCTCATCCAGGTAGGACGGCGCCGCGCAGGTAATCCACCGTAGCTCACCCAGTCGGCGCGCGACCAGTGTCGAGTCGTGAAGTCTACCGGTGCGGATCACACAGTCGACTCCGTCTTGAATCAGGTCGACCTGACGATCATTTACGCCGATCATTAGATAGATATCGGGGTAGCGCTGCTGGAATTGCCCCAACTGCGACAGGATAACGGCATGCGCAATGCCGCCCGGCATATCGACCCTCAGTCGCCCTTGCGGACGCTCCATCGAGCCATGCAGGCTGGATTCCGTCTCGTCAATGAGATCGAGTATCTCGCGGCAGCGGTAAAAGTATCGTTCCCCCTCCGGCGTCAAGCTGAGGTTTCTGGTGGAACGGTTAAGCAGGCGTGTCTGCAGATGTTTTTCCAACCTCTTGATGATGCCGGTGACTGATGATGCCGGCAGGCCCAAGGTCTCTGCCGCTCGGACAAAACTCTTGCTTTCAACCACGCGAAGGAATACCTGCATTGCCTGAACGCGATCCATGTCTTGCCCTGATACCGATATAGAAAACGGCACTATACCCCAAGATTGTTCGCTTTTTCTGCATGATGAAAACCTCTAGGGCTACTTTTTCCCCGTCATTTGGGTTGCTACAGTGCAGGCACCTAAACCCACTGGAGAAATCAACAATGTCCATTCGAGACCGCCGACCGATTGTTCCGCTCGCGATGAACCAGGCAGATCCTAACGCCATGTCTCAAAACATTCTCGTACTCGGAGCTGGAGAACTCGGCCTACCGGTGCTGCGCAGTCTTGCGCGCCGCGCGAAGAGCATCGACGGTGTGAAGATCAGCGTCCTGCTACGCGCAAGCGCCGTCGAGTCCACCGCACCGGGTAAGCGACGCGACATCACGGAGATTCGGGATCTTGGCATCGAGATCGTCGAAGGCGATCTTGTGAAGAGCTCCATTGACGAACTTGCCAAAGTGTTCGCACGATATGACACAGTAATCGGTTGCGCCGGTTACGCTGCCGGAATCGACACGCCGATGAAATTGGCGCGCGCTGCTTTGCAGGCGCGAATCCCAAGATATTTTCCTTGGCAGTTCGGCGTCGATTTTGACGTGATTGGACGCGGCAGTCCGCAGGACATTTTCGACGCACAGTTGGACGTGCGGGAGCTTTTGCGCAGTCAACACCAGACGGAGTGGGTCATTATCTCTACCGGCATGTTCATGAGCTACCTGTTTGAGCCTGAATTCGGCGTTGTTGACCTGCGAAACGACGCGGTCCATGCACTGGGCAACCTTGAGACCGCTGTGACGCTGACCACTCCCGATGATATCGGGGTGCTAACTGCCGAAATCGTGTTTGCAATACCTCGAATCCGGAACGAGATTGTCTATCTAGCCGGCGATACCGTGACTTACGGCGAGGTCGCCGACAAGCTGGAAGCGTCCCTCGGCCGGCCCTTTAGCCGTTCAGAATGGAGTGAAGAGTATTTACTCGGCGAACTGGCCCTCGACCCGCACAATATGATGAGCAAGTACCGTGCTGCCTTTGCTCAAGGACGGGGAGTCGCCTGGGATAAGAGCGGCACGTTCAATAGCCAACGTGGCCTCAAGGTTACCGACGTGGTCTCGTGGATGAATGCAAACCTGATTTCCCGCAGCAGCAAGTAAACTCGGTCTGTCAAGCCTGGCGCGATCGCCAGGCAGTTATTTGTGCTTGTTGCCTAAACGCGCCGACCAATCACGGAGCAGTGCTTTCGAGAGCATATCGAACAAGGTACGTGCCGCAGGTGCCATCGTGTGATTGCGCTTGCTGATCAAGCCCAGTGTCCGATGGATCACCGGGTTCACCAGAGGCACACCGACGATCGTATCGGGCCGCCCAGGCAGGACTGACAAACCTGGCACCGCAGCCACGCCCATTCCCGCCTCGACCAGGGCCAGCACGCCTGAGACGTGATTCACTTCGCAGAAAATGGGTGGATGCTTCTCCACGCCCGCCAATGCGGCATCGATGACGCTGCGGTTGCCGCTCGATTTGGCGACCGAAATATACCGCTCGCGCACCGTGTCTTTCCAATTAAGCTTCTTGCGGCGCGCCAAAGGATGATCGTGCCGCATAGCCAGCACATAGCGCTCCTCATAAATCGGCTCGAACACAATTTCCGCCTCTTCCGCGCCGGTGAAGTTGATCCCGAAATCCGCCTCCCCTGCCAACACCAGGTTCAGCACATCCTGGGCGCTTTCGTCGTGCACCCGCACCCGGATGCGCGGAAAGCGCTCACTGAACTGCTTCAGCACCTCGGGGAGGAAATGCCAGACGGCAGACGGCACGCACGCAAGGGTTACTGTGCCCGTCCGATGCGCCGCGAGATCGGCGACACCCAACACAGCGTCCTCCAATCCGTCCAGCGCGGTCCGGACATTCACGAGGAACGCCTGTCCCACATTGGTCAATTGCACGCGGCGGGTAGTCCGCTCGAACAGCTTGACGCCCAGGCCTTCTTCCAGTTTTTCGATCCTTCGGCTCAGTGCCGATTGCGAGAGGAACAGGTCGCTTGCGGCCTGGCTGAAGCTGGCGCGTTCTGCAACGGCGACAAATGCCTCTAAGTCGTGGAGATCGTAATTGATGCGCATGATGCATTAATACGCTTGAAAATTGCAATTATCAAATTATGCCATTTGGGTGAAGATTCATCTACTTAGCAATCAGCCTCATCAAGAAGGCAATGAAAAAGGAGACATCGTGCGCCAATCCTGCGCCTTTACCGCACTGCTCATGGCGAGCAGCCCCTGCCTCGCACAGCCAGGCATCGATCTGTACGGCATCGTCGACGTCGGAGCGCGCGCCACCAGCGACCTTGGCGCAAACAATACGCCCACGCTGTCCGGCCACAGCACTGCAGTCAGCAGCGGCGTGAACCAAACCAGTCGCTGGGGTATCAAGGGCAAAGAGACACTCGGTGGCGGCTGGGCTGCACTGGTTCGCCTGGAAGGCGGCATCAATGCCGACACAGGCGCGTCCGCCAAAGGTGATCGCCTTTTCGATCGGCTGGCATGGGTCGGACTCGAATCGCCATATGGCACCCTGGCCACTGGACGTCAGACCAATTTGCTGTCCGACGCGCTCATCCCCGTCGATCCGCTCGGCAAGCGCTACGCCACATTCAATCCCAACATCAACGTGGCGGGGCTTAGCAATACCGCCTTTGGCACTCATGCATTTGGTCGACAGTACGGTCCCAGCGGCTACGCTGACAATTTCTACCGCCTCGACAATACGGTCAAATACATTGCCAACGCAGGCCCCTGGCAGGCGCGCGCCGACTGGTCCTTCGGCGAAGTGCCAGGTGACGCATCGGCCTCATCCAGCCACGGTCTCGCGCTGGCTTACCAGCGCCCGGACTGGGTCGTTTCCGGCGCCACCACGCAATTCCGCAGCAAGGAAGACCTGCCGCTCAATGCCTGGACGTTTGGCGCGGCATTCCGGCTCGCCGGCTGGGAAATCAAGACAAATGCCGCGCGCAATAAGGCCGACACGGGCGCGGGCAAGACGGTACGCCAACATGTACTGTCGGCTGGCGTAAGCCGCGAGGCGCGTCCTGGCCTGCTCGTCACCACGGCGTGGTACAGCGTGCGGCGCGAAGCCAAGGATTTCGCAGACGATGGCTTTGACCGTGGCTTTCTTTTCCTTGAACAGACCCTGGCTCCGCGCACCACAGCATATGTAGAAGCCGACTACACCGTCTGGCGCGGTGACGCAGCGGGACTGACCGCCGCGCGCCCGAATGGACGCCACGGCAGCGGCCTGACACTCGGCCTCATGCACAAGTTCTAACGCTCATAAGGGAATCACAATGCGTTCACATCACCTAAAAACCAAGGCGCTGTCGGCACTCGCAGTATTCACACTGTCTGCCGCCGCCCACGCAGCCGAAGTTCACGTCGTCGCCTCGGGCGGTTTTGCCCAAGCCTACAAGGATCTCTCCGTTCCGTTCGAGCAAGCCAGCGGCAACCGCCTGGTCTCGGCATGGGGCCCATCGATGGGAACAACGAGAAATGCAATTCCGGCACGCCTCGCGCGTGGCGAATCCATCGACGTCGTCATCATGGTGGGCGATGCGCTCGACAAGCTGATGGCCGAAGGAAAACTCGAGCCGGGCAGCAAGGTCGTGCTGGCCAACTCGCCGATTGCATGCGCCGTCAAGCATGGCGCCGCGAAGCCAGATATCAGCACGGTCGACGGATTGCGGCAAGCCTTCCTGAACGCGTCCCACGTGGCCTACTCCGACAGCGCAAGCGGCGAATACATCAAACGCCAGTTGCTGGAAAAACTCGGCATCAAGCAGGCAATGGATGGCAAGGCGGCGCAGATTCCGGCCACTCCGGTGGGCGAGATCATCGCGCAAGGCGAGGCGGACTTTGGATGCCAGCAGCGCAGCGAGCTGCAGCCAGTAAAAGGCATCGACATTATCGGCACGCTCCCAGAAGAAGTTCAGCTCCGCACCCAGTTTGCCGGCGCACTTGTACGCGGCGCGAGCCACCCGGAGGCCGCACGCCATCTGTTGCGTTTCCTCGCATCACCCGCAAACGCGGCAACCATCGAGGCAACAGGCCTGGAACCGGTAACTACACAGCACTGAACCCAATCTTCACGCTGGCGCAGTGCGCCGGTGGTTTTTCCTGAGAGGTTATTATGACAAGCTACTCCACCATCGGCGCCGGCGTATCGGCTCCTGCCGAAACCGTACCGGTGCTCCGCACGTCCAAACTCGGCACGGTCATCCGCGTCACCAGCGGGAACTTCATCGAAATGTATGATTTCTTCCTGTTCGGTTTTTATGCACAGCAGATAGCCGCCGCGTTCTTTCCATCCACGAGCGAATATGCGGCACTGATGATGACTTTCGCCACCTTTGGCGCGGGCTTCTTCATGCGTCCGCTGGGCGCCGTCATCCTGGGTAGCTATATCGACCGCATTGGCCGGCGCAAAGGCCTGGTGCTAACCCTTGGCATCATGGCCTCGGGCACTGCCCTGATCGCATTCGTTCCGGGCTATGCGAGCATCGGCTTGCTGGCGCCGCTGCTGGTACTGATCGGGCGTCTGCTGCAAGGCTTTTCGGCTGGCGTGGAATTGGGCGGCGTTTCCGTCTACCTGTCCGAGATGGCAACGCCGGACAACAAGGGCTTCTACGTCAGCTGGCAGTCAGCCAGCCAGCAAGTCGCCATCATCTTTTCCGCAGCACTCGGATATGCGCTCAATCACACCCTTGCCAAGGACGTGATCGCCGACTGGGGCTGGCGCATCCCGTTCTTCGTTGGCTGTTCGATCATTCCCGTGGTGTTCTATATTCGCCGCTCCTTGCAGGAAACCGAGGCTTACCTGAAACAGAAGACGCACCCAACCTTCCGCCAGATGATGCGCACGATTGCCCTGAACTGGCCCCTGGTCACGGTAGGCGCCATGCTGGTTGTGCTGACCACCGTCGCGTTCTACATGATCACCGTGTACACGCCGACTTTCGGCAAGAGCGTGCTCAAACTGAGCACCGAAGAAAGCCTGCTTGTCACGCTGTGCATCGGCTTGTCGAACTTCATCTGGCTCCCGGTCATGGGCGCACTCTCCGATCGCATTGGGCGCTGGCCGGTCATGGCTGCCTGTTCGGCCCTTGTGGCGCTGACGGCCTATCCTGCGCTGTCGTGGCTGATCGCCAACCCGAGCTTTGCCAATATGGTGCTGGTTGAACTCTGGCTGTCGTTCTTGTACGGTAGCTACAACGGCGCCACCATTGTCGCGCTGACTGAAATTATTCCCGCCCAGGTGCGAACCACTGGCTTTTCGCTGGCCTACAGCTTGGCTACGGCACTGTTCGGGGGCCTCACGCCACTGCTGTCGACCTGGCTGATTGAAGTGAGCGGCAATAAGGCTGCGCCGGGAATCTGGTTGGCTGGCGCCGGTGCGATCAGCCTGGTGGCAACCTATTTGGTGTACCGCGGCATCGTCAGGGAACGAGATCCTGACCGTAAGTAAAAGGAATGCACGAGTGATATCGCCTGTTGCTTTTTATTCAGGCGCCGGTGAATTTCATAAAGTCTTCTGGGAATATTCATAATTGCCAAGCTGTGTCGGCCGCCCGGACAATTGCCATAAAGCAATTATGAGAATTGGAAGGATGGCATGAAAAAACACAAGAACCGGGCGATCGCCATGCCGATAATCGCGGCCAGCCTGGCGGCAGGCTGCGGCGGCGACCTGGTGGACACCAGCGGTACAGTTCCAGCAAAAAACGCCAGCAACACGCCGGCCTCAATCGGCACTGGTGGCGCGCAGGGTACTGGCAACATACCCAGCACTGGCGGCACTCCCGACGCTGGCGGCACGCCCACTACTGGCAATTCGCCGGCTACTGGCGGCACAGCTGGCACAGGCGACACACCTGCAGTCGGCAGCACACCCGTCACTGGCGACATTGCGGTTCGCGTTTTCAGCCACCCAGGCGCCCCTCTCACCCTTTCGGACCTCAGTACGCTCAAGGCCTACGTCGACCAGGGCCGGCAACCATGGAAGTCCGCCTACGATAACCTGGTAAACGACGGCCATGCCAGGCTCACCTTCACCATGGCCGGGCCCTATGCGAAAGTAAGCCGGGCCCCCGACGAGAACCTCGGCGCATGGCGCAGCGACATGATCGCGGTCTGGAACCTCTCGCGCATGTGGCATTTCACCGGCAACCAGGAATATGCAAAGAAGGCCCGCGAAATCCTCATGGCATGGGCTACCACCCATGTCGAGTTTTCCGGACGCGAATCGATGCTCGACCTGGGCGACTACGCCTACATGTTTGTGGGCGGCGCGGACATCCTGCGCGGCACATGGCAAGGCTGGACGGAAGCCGACACTGCCACGGTAAAGAAGTACTTCAAGAATGTCCTGATACCGGCATCGAACCCTTATGGCGAACACCAGTTCGGCGCCGCCAACAAGGGCGCGCTGGCCCTGGTTGCCCTCGGCTTGATGGCCATCTTCAACGACGATGCGCCGGCGGTGGACAAGGTCGTTTACCAAGTGCGCACGCTGGCCCACATCGGGCTGCGCAATTCCAATGATCTCGGCATGCTCGGCGATTCCCTGCGCGACCAGGGCCACTTCCACGGCCAGCTCAAATCGTTGACCATGCTCGCCGAGGCGCTCTGGAAACAAGGCATCGACATCTATTCCGACCTGGACGACCGGCTCCTGGCAGCTGGTGAATATTTCGCGCGGGTGAACGAGCTCGTGCCGACCGCTGCACTCCCTTTCGGCACCACCGATGCCTATTACACTGCCGACATGACCAACCGCGGATGGGGCGGCGGGGGTGGCGGGAATATCATGCTCAATCAGATCCATGCCGCCTACGCCATCCGCAAAGGCATGCAGGCCCCGTTTATCGCGCAACGACGCCTCTGGATGCCGGTGGACGCCTACAGCTTCATGTTCCTGAAGGATACCGACACCTCCACCGCGGTTCCAGCACCTCAGCTTGCCCTGCCTGCGACCACCTCGCTCACCGCGGGTTTGAGCGGCGTTGATTTAGGCGGCGCCACCCCTACCGGTAGCGCCAGTTATGCCGCCGGCAAATGGACCGTGACCGGCGCGGGGAGCGAGATCTGGGGCACTAACGACAGCTGCCACTTCGCCTACAAGGCCCTGGTTGGCGATGGCGCCATCATTGCCAAGGTTGAATCGGTCGGTGACACCGGTCCGTCTGCCAAGGCGGGCGTGATGATACGCACCAGCCTTGACCAGGGCGCCCCGCGTGCCTGGATGGCCGTCGCCAATCGGGTTGCGGCCGAGCAGAATATGCAGAAGCTCACGGCGTATGGCGGCAGCAATTACGCCAACAAGGCACTTCCTCTCGCAAACGCCGCGGACTCGTATTGGCTGAAGCTCGAGCGCATCGGCAACGTCATCACCGGCTACCTGTCTCCCGATGGCACCAACTGGGCCGCCACAGATCTCGGCCGCATCGACGGGCCCCTTCCGGCCACGATCTATGTGGGCCTGGTGGTTTCATCGACCGTCAACGGCACGCCGAACCGCTCCGTCTTCAGCAACGTGCAGATCACCGGGGGCGACGGTAATGCGCCGACTTTGATCCCTGCAGCCCCTGCAGCGCTGCTTGCCGCGCCGGGCGATGGTGCCGTTCCGCTGCGCTGGCAGCGCTCTTTCGGCGCCACCCGCTACATAGTCAAGCGCGCCACATCCAGCGGCGGCCCCTACACGATCATCGCGACGGATGTCCGGGGCGGCAGCTTCACCGACAAATCGGTCACCAACGGCGTGACCTACTACTACACCGTCACGGCGGCAAATTCCGCTGGGACGAGTGCCAATTCTCCCGAGGACTCCGCCAGACCGGAGCACCCGATGGTCAACGTTGCCTCCGGCGGTACCGCCAACGACAATACGAGTAACACAGGCAACGCCAAGCGCGCTTTCGACAGCAACTCGGCGACGCAATGGTTCTCCAAAGGTGTGCAGGGCTGGTTGCAGTATGACCTCGGACACACGGAGACAGTACAGCGCTACTCCGTCATCAGTTCCAACAACGCGGTTGCGCGCGATCCGAAGGACTGGCAGCTCCTGGGCTCCAACGACGGCGTGATCTGGCAAACACTCGACGCACAAAACAACCAGGTATCCGACCGTCCCTACGCGTTGAAGAATTACCCGGTCTCGCGACCCGGCTCCTATCGCTACTACCGGCTCAATATCACAGCCAATAACGGCGACACCACATCTACCGGCCTCGGCGAATTCGGACTATTCGTTTCCAAACCATGAAAATGAAGCTTATCAGATGCATCGCCGGCCTGAGCCTGGTGAGCGGCCTTGCGGCCTGTGGCACCAGCCTGCAAGCGCCAAAGTCCGCAGCCGCGACATTTAACTGGGTATCCAGCCCGCCGCTTATTTCGCCCCAGTCTGATCCGGAGCAGATGATCTATGGGGTGAAAGATCCCTCGATCGTCTACCTGAACGGCAAATACCATGTCTTCATGACGAGCGCCGGGTCGTCGGGCTGGGGACTCGCGTACACGAGCTTTGACAAGTGGTCGGAAGCATCGTCCGCCAAGATCGTCCCACTAGACAAGTCCCCGATGGGGCCAGGCTATCGCGCGGCGCCACAGGTGTTCTACTTCGCTCCGCAGAAGACCTGGTATCTGATCTACCAGGGCGCGGACCCGCTTTACTCAACTTCGAACGATATCAGCGATCCCACATCCTGGACCGCGCCCAAGCCCTTGTTTTCCGTCGTGCCCGACATCATCAAGCATCCACAAGGACATGGCTGGCTCGATTTCTGGGTAATCTGCGATGAGAAAAAGTGCTACCTGTTCAATACCGATGACCATGGCCGCCTGCTGCGGTCCGAAACCGATATCGGCCGGTTCCCGAATGGCTTCCATAACACCGTTGCAGTCCTGAACGAAAAGACGGAGGACTTGTTCGAGGCCAGCAATACCTACCGGATTGCGAACACCCAAACATACATCACCCTTGTCGAAGCCATGTCGCCGAAGGGACGCTACTTCCGAATCTGGAAGAGCAATGGCCTCGATGGAAAATGGGAACCGTTCTCGTCGGCGCCGATGAACACTTTCGCCAGCAGCACCAACGTTGAACAGCTTTGGTCAGATGGCATTTCCCATGGCGAAATCATTCGGACGAACGCCGACCAGACCATGACGATCGATCCGTGCCGCCCCCTTGAGTACCTGTTCCAGGGGAATGACCCGGCAGTGCGCGCGAGCGAATACATCAAGCTCCCCTATCGCCTTGGAGTGATCACGGCGAAGGGTGGGAATCCTGTGAATGCACTCTGCCGTTGAAGATACTCGGCGCGTGCACAGCACGCTGTGAAATTTCATTCGGCACATTGGCAGTATTAAGAATTGCCATGCAATGCTGCAACTTCCACAATCGTTGCGGCGGCAACTACATTATTCGGAAAGGTTTTCATGAAAGAATTTAAAATGCGGGTGATCGTACTTTCGTTCATCGCAGCGGGCCTCGCCGCGGGCTGTGGCGGCGGTTCGGGCGGCACAGGCAGTGCTGCGGCACCAGGCAACGTCAGTACGACCCCGCCTTCAACCGGCACAGGCAGCACGCCTCCCGGCACTGGCGCAGGAACCGATACCGGTACCGGCGGCACGGGTAGTACAGGCAATACGGACAACGCCGGCACCGCGGGCGGCAAAGCCACCAGCTGGAACAGTGTGAAATGGGGCGGTGGCGGCTACGTCAGCGGCCTGATTTTCCACCCGACTACCGCCAACCTGCTGTATGCGCGCACCGACATCGGCGGCGCCTATCGCTGGAACCACGCGACCTCGTCCTGGACCCCGATAACCGACGGCCTGGGCTTCGGCGCGGCCGAGAGCAAATACCACGGCATCGAAAGCATCGCCCTCGATCCGAACAACGACCAGCTGGTCTACATGGCCACCGGCATGTACACGTTTGAAGGCAACGGCCGCCTGTACGTTTCCAGCGACCGCGGCGACCACTGGACGCACGTCGACCTGCCCTTCCCGCTCGGAGGCAACAACGGCGGCCGCGCCATGGGCGAGCGCCTGATGGTCGATCCGAACAAGCCATCGATCCTGTTCTACGGCTCGCGCACGGCCGGACTGTGGAAGAGCGCCGACTCGGGCCAGACCTGGAGCCAGGTGAACTCACTGTCGGCTGTCAAATTGACCTCGGACCAGATCAGTGCCGCCGGCGGCGGCATGGGTGTCGAACTGGTGGTCTACGACACCGGCACCAAGGGCAGCGGCGCGGCGACCCAGACCATCTACGCCGCCGTCGCCCCCGACTACGCCAGCGTGGCGGGCCTGAGCGCCAACCTGTACAAATCGACCGACGGCGGTGCAACATGGGCCCCTGTCGCAACGCCGGTGTCCGGCTACCACATCCCGCACATGGTGCGCGCCGCGGACGGCATGTTCTATGTCGTGTTTACCAAGGATGCCGGCCCTGGCGCCGGCGGCCCCGGCCGCTTCTACAAGTTCGACGGCACGACCTGGACCCTGCTCAAGAGCGAAGACCCGAACGGCGGCACCAACTTCGGCCTGGGCGGCGTGTCGGTGCAAGGCAGCGGCGCCACCACCCGCATTGCGCTGGGCGTGACCAATTCCTGGGGCAGCTGGAGCGGCCAGCAGATCGTGCAGCTGTCTGACGACGCCGGCAAGACCTGGCGCGAAATCGAAGCCACCATGGCGGGCGAAACCGCCTCGGGCTGGGTCGACGATGTCGAGATCGATCCGTCAAACCGCGACCATATCCTGCATGTGCACGGCGGCGGCATCGTTGAGACCAAAAATGCTTCTTCGGCGACGCCGACCTGGAACGGCAACATCACCAACATCGAAGAGACCGCAACCCTGTCGCTGGTCACGCCGCCGGCTGGCGCACCGTACAAGTTCATCAACAGTGCGGGCGATATCGGCACCTGGCTGCAGACCGACCTTACAGCCAAACCAACCTTGGCCCCGACTGCCAACTGGAGCAATGGCAACACCGCCGACATGGCCTGGTCCGACCCGCTGTTTATCGCCGGCGCAGGCGTCGCCAACTGGTCCGGTGCCGGCGGCTTCGGCTTCTGGTCCGGCGACGGCGGCAAGACGTGGTCGAACTTCGCCACCCTGCCCGCCGGCGCCCAGGCCAACATCGGCGCCGCCGCCAGCCTGGTAGTTCCGTCCCGCAACAGCATCATCTGGGCGCCTGCCAATTCGGTGCCGTCCTACACCAGCAATAACGGCGCCAGCTGGACCGCGACCAACCTGCCGACGCTTCCTGCGGTCGCCCAAGGCTGGGACCGCGGCTACCATCTGGCCGCCGACCGCAAGAACCCCAACAAGGTCTATGCCTACGATTCGGGCGGCGCGACCTGGGGCACGGCGGGCAAAGTCTACGTGTCGACCGATGGCGGCCACAGCTTCACACTGAGCCAGGGTTCGGTGACGGCAAGCCTGGCGCCAAATGCTTTCTGGGCGACTTCGCTTGTCGTCAACCCGAACGTGGAAGGCGACCTCTGGCTGGCCGATGGCAACACCGTCTACCATTCGCTCGACTCGGGAGCGAGCTGGACCAAACTCAACAACTTCGCTTCCGGAGGCGGCACGCAGGGCGCCAGCCTGATCGCACTGGGCAAGGCAGCCAGCGGCGCCAAGTACTCGGCCGCGATCTACGTGGTGGGCACGGTCGGCGGCGTGTGGGGCGTCTACCGTTCCGATGATGCCGGCGCCAGCTGGACCCGCTTCAACGACGACGCCCACCAGTTCGGCGGCATCGGCGTGATGGCGGCCGACTGGAACACCTACGGGCGCATCTACATCTCCGGCACCGGCCGCGGCCTGCTCTACTCTAACTAAGACGTAGACCGCAGGACCGCGAGGGCAGCTTCGGCTGCCCTCATTTGCCTCCCCCTTTCGAATCCAGCAATTATCCCGTCTGACGAAAGGCTTCCTTATGTCCTTCACCCGACGTTCCATGCTCAAAGCCACCCTCGTGGCGCTGCCGGCGCATTGTGGCGCTTGCGGCCTGGGAAAACTTGTGCCTCCCGCGCCGGCTGCCGCAGCTGCTGTTCCGATTGATACGGCTCGTGCCTGCTTGGCAGATCAGGTGCGTTTGCTGCCGGGAAGTCCGTTTTACGTGCGGCAGGAGCTGCACCGCAACGGCGTGCTCGCCTCGTATGCTCCCGATAAGTTGCTTTACCCCTACCGCGCTTTGGCCAAACTTTCCCAGCAAGAAGGCATCGGGAGCGGCTACGACGGCTGGGACAGTGGCTTTCTCCGGGGGCACATGACAGGCCACTATTTGTCCGCCGCCTCGCGCATGGCAGCAGCCACGGGAAGCGGCCTTCTTCGCGACCGGGTCAACTACCTCGTCGGAGAGCTGGCCAAATGCCAGAAGGCCCTGAACCTGAATGGTTACCTGGCCGCTTTTCCCACGGCCGCCTTAGACCTGCTTGAAGGCAAGCCTGGAGCCGATGCCGAGGGTATCGGGGTGCCTTATTACACGATCCAGAAGATCATGTCGGGCCTCCTCGACGCCCACTCTTATGTCGGCAACAAGCAGGCACTCGACGTGGCTACCAAGATGGCTGACTACTTTGGGAAACGACTGTCGGCACTGGATGCGGCGCAGATCGACAGGATGTTCCGCACGGACAGCAGCCGCAATCCACAAAACGAATTCGGCGCGATGAGCGACGCTCTGACGGAACTCTTCAAAATCAGCAAAGATCTACGGCACCTCGAAGCTGCGCGCATGTTCAACCGCGCATGGTTTGTCGGGCCACTTGCCGAGGGCGAGGACCGGCTCGGCGGCATGCACGCCAATACGCACATTGCGCAAGCCGTGGGCTTGGCCAACTGCGCAAACGCCGGTGGCAACCCGGAAGAACTGATGGCGTCCGAGAACTTCTGGCGACTGGTTGTGCACAGGCATTCGTTTGCCAACGGTGGCAACTCGTTCAACGAATGGTTCGACAAACCCGGCGTGGAGGTCGGTCCGTCAATCGACGATCGGAAGATAATGCCCTCCTCGACCGCCGAAACGTGCAGCACCCACAACATGCTCAAGCTGACCTCCCGGCTTTTCGAGCGCAACCGCCGCGCGGATCTTGCCGACTACTACGAGCGTGCGTTGTACAACCACGTGCTGGCGTCCTTGGCGCCCGATTCGGGCGCCATGACCTACTTCACGCCATTCCACGGGCACTTTCGCACCTATCTCAACGGCAGCTTTTGCTGCACGGGCACGGGGATTGAAAACACTGCGCGCTACAACGAAGGCATCTACTTTCACAAGGATGATTCGCTCTGGGTGAACCTGTATATCCCATCCGAGCTCAACTGGCAGGAAGCCGGGATGTCTTTGCGGCAGCAAGGAGATATCACGCGGGGTGACCCGGCGCGCTTCACGGTGCTCAAACCTGGAGCCAACGCCGTGACTCTCCATTTGCGAATCCCCGCGTGGGTCGCCAGACCGGTTACCGTAAGGATCAACGGGAAGCTGCAACGTGTGGCCGCAAAGCCTTCGAGCCATCTCTCGTTGAAGCGGCAATGGAAGGCCGGTGACGTGATCGAGCTCACGCTGCCTGCGGCGCTGCGACTGGAGCAAGCCAGGGACGACGCCTCGATGTTCTCTGTATTCCATGGGCCGGTCTTGCTGGCAGGCGAACTCGGCAAGGACGACATGCCCGGCAGCGACGTCGGGGACAAGGATGCTTACCTGAAGAGCGCGGCGGCTCCGGTTCCCGATATCGTCAGCGTCTCCAACAATCCCGCCGACTGGCTCGACCCACTGCCCGGCGATCCGTCCGCATTCAAGATGAAGAACGCCGGTCCGGCAAACGGCATCGTCGTTCGGCCGCTATTTGACTTGCATCATCAACGCTATTCCGTTTACTGGCGCCTTCGCAAAGACACCGTTCGTGACCGCCCAGCCTAGTCGGCACATAAAGAAAACGCAAAGCCCCATGCAACCATGCTACGCCCCGCCCACTCGGCGCCAGCGCGATCGCCCTCACTTCTCGAGCAGGTCGACGCCGAAGGGTTCAAGGCGCAGCACGCCCGGCCACGCTTTACCGCTGAGCACGCCGTTCATGGCGCCCTCGATCGCCACCTCCTTGGCCTCGCCCGTCGTGTTGACGTAAAGCGTACGGCCAGCCACAACACGCGCAAAGACCCCGTCGGGCGTCTTCGGCCCTGGTGCAATGCCCAGGCTCGCGTACAGCTCGCGATACAGGGGGCGCATGAGCTGCGGATGCGCGGCGGTGGCGACGTAGATTGCGCGTCCCTTGCCGTAGTGGTTGACCGTGATGGCGGGCGTCTTGCCGTCGACATTGGCAAAGCTTGCCAGCACCTCAGCGGTCGACGGTTCCAGCACCTCATAGGCGCCCAAATCGGCCTTGACCTCTGTGCCGGCCAACGTGGTCTGCAGCGTGCCGGCGTTGTAGAACGCATTCGTCCGCAAGCCGAACACATCGGTCAGGCCGCCGGGTAACGGCGAGTCGTGCCACTGGTTGTTGTCATTCACCTTGGCTGATTGCGCGGTCATCACGACCGTGCCACCGGCGGCAACGAACTCGCGCAACTTCGCGGTCGATGCCGCGTCCAGCAGGTACACGCCGGGCACGATCACCAGCTTGTACCGGCTCAGATCTTCGTGGCCGATGTGGATCACGGCGACATCGATATTGTCCTTGAACAGCGGCTCGTAGGCGTTATGCGCCTGCTTCATGTAGCCGGGGTTGAGGTAAGGCCGCACCGTATTGTTCATGCCCTCCTTCGGCAGGTTGGTGGCGATCATGTTGTCAAACGCGTAGGCGATCGCGATTTCGGGCTGCTGCAGACGCGGAAAGCCCAGCTTCTCCAGCTTGCCGAATTCTGTCGCGATAGTGGCGAACTCGTCGAGTTTCCAGGAAGGCCGGTCGTCGTGGTCGATCAGGCCGAACAAGGCCTGTTCCTCGCCGCCATGGTGGCTGTGCCAGGTCCACGGCATCACTGCCTGCGCGCCCATCAGCAGGCCGAAGTGCGCCCACATGCGCGAGCGACCGGGGGTGCCGTAATAGCCGGGGCCGCCGGCAGTGAATTCGTTGAACCAGATCGGCGCCTTCATGCCCGCACGCATCATTGTCGCTTCGAAGCCGGCGCTCAGCGGATCGCCAGGGTAAAAGCCCATCGCGCCATAGCTCACATAGTTGCGGTAGGTGGCCAGGTAGTCGAAGCCCTTGCGCCCCGCGCTGTCCCACAGGTTGGAGATGGCTGGTTTGTCCGGCACATTCTTCTTGCGTACCGCATCCAGCAGCACCAGCACTTCAACAGTCTGGTCCGACCAGAAACGACGCATGTCGAGGTAGCGCTCGTAGGGACCGGCGCCTTCGATATACGGCAGGCGTACCTCATCCCAGGTGTTGAGGTGGCGCGACCAGCGCTGCGTGGCCCAGGCCTTGTTCAAGGCAGCCAGGCTGCCGTACTTGCGTTTGAGCCAGCCGATGAAGCGCTTGCGGTCGGCCTCCGAGTACGACACCATGCCGTTGCCGCTCTCGTTGTTGTAGCCGATGGCGAACAGCGCCGGATGCTTGGCATAGCGCCTGGTCATGGTGTCGGCCAGGCGCACCAGCAGCCGCCGGTAGTCCGGGTCGCTGGTGTCGTCCATGTAGCGCTCGACCGGATCGAGCCGCGCGCCGCGCTCTGTGACGATGTCGACGCCCGGGTACTTCTTGTGCAACCACAGCGGCGCCGGCTGGCCCGGGATGTCCATGATGACCTTGAGGCCGGCGGCTTGCATCCGGTCCATGATCCAGTCGAACAGCCTGAAGTCGAATTTCCCTTCTGCCGGCTCGAAAGCATCCCAGGCCAGGTCGCCCATCCGAACGACTTTCAGCCCGGCCTGCTTCATGCGCTGGATGTCCTGCTCGATCTGGTCGCGGCCACTACGGTCGAAGGGTTGGTAGTTGGTGCCGACAAATAGCTGTCCGGCGCCAGGCCATCCAGGATGGCCTTCCGCAGATTGTGCCCAGACGTCTGCATTGGAGAGGGATGCCAGCACCAGCGCACACGCGGCAGCGATTGTGTTGAGGTTCATGCTTCGCATTCTGCGAGCGCCCGCTTCGCACTGCAATTGCGAAAATGGCCAACGCATTCAATGAAATTCAACAGCTGGAAAGACGGAGGCACGCGGCCTCCGTTTAGCGCGATTGCTGCTTAGTTGGTGTAGAGCACGCCACGGCCATTGCCCGCAGCGTAGACCCTGCCATAGGTATTCCAGTCGCCAGCCAGGTGGTAGATGCCACCGAACTGGTGCGCGTCATCGTTGAAGCGGGTCCAGGTAGCGCCCGCATCGTCGGAACGGTACACGCCCCACTTGCCGTTGACCACGCCCACCACATAGACGGCCGCAGAATATGGTGAGCCGGCAGCCGCTTTGCCGAGGGTGACCGCGGTGGCGCCCTGCACATCCGGCCAGTTGTTGCTACCCCAGATAGATGCGAAGGTGGTGAGCTTGGTCCAGGTAGCGCCGGCATCGACCGAATGGTACAAGGCATTGCCGTCTGCCAGCCAGACGTCGCCTTCGACGTTCGGATTCACCGCCATCGACGTATTGCCGAAGAACGTCACCATCGGGTTGGTCGCCTTGAACGAGGTGCGCTCGGTAAACGTATGGCCGCCATCCGCCGAGTACCAGAAGTGCGCCGTATCCGACCATTGGTTCCACCATGCACCGCCGGAATCGTAGGCGTAAACCCTGTTCGGATTCTTGCGATCAACCTTCAGGCGATAGCTGCGTGGTGCGCCACCGATCACCGTCAGGGCCGGCAGGTTGGTCGCGCTCCAGCTGGCGCCGTTATTGGTGGTATAGGAGGGTACCGCATCGTTCGGTGCCCAGATCACGTTGTTGCGGCTGGTGACCGCGACGTTGGCCGCGCCATCGGTGCCAGCCGCGGCACCGGTCGGCAGGGTAGCGAACTTCGTCCACGTATTGCCGCCGTCGCCGGACCAGTGGCCGACGCCGACGTGGTTGTTCGCATTGTCCACGCCGACGGCGGCGATGTATTGCGGATCGGACCAGGCCATGTCCGCCGAGTTGCCACTGCTCCACCAGTTCATGGGGCCTTTGGTCGGGCGCGTTGCCAGGTCACTGTCGACCCAGGAGCCGATGTCGCCCGAACTGTTGATGAACTTGTAGGTCGCGCCAGCCGGCGGCGTGGTTAGCGCCAAGGTGGCGGTCTCTTCCAGGTTGTTGACCTTGTTCGCCCAGGTCGGGGTGGCCGCCGATGCATTCCAGGTTTCGACGATGCCGCCGCCATGCACGTGCATGACGTGGTCGCGGTTGGCTGGATCGATCTCGATATCGTCGACCCAGCCCGAAGCGGTTTCGCCGGGCATGCCGGCCTCGATTTCGCGCCAGCTCTGGCCGCCGTTGTCGGACAATTGCACGACCTGCATGCCGCCATAATTGCCCCAGGTGCCGCTCACGCCGAGCGCGATGCGCGCGTTCGAGCCGGTGCCAGAGACGGACACGCCGCCATAGCCGCCCTGGTTGCTGCTGCTCAGCAAAGTCCAGCTGCCGTTGCCGACGGTGCCGCCGAACTTGTACAGATAGCCAGGACCGCTCGCGCCCTGGCCCGCGTTCTTGTTGAACACCACGTAGAACATGCCGTCATTGGTGCGCACCATATGCGGAATGTGGAAGCCGGCTGCCTGGGTCGGCACCGGCACGGGCGTCCAGCTGGCGCCGCCGTTGACGGACTTGTACAGCACCGACGTCAGGCCGGCCGCGCTGGCATAGTCCGGGGCGATGGCCGCATACATGATCCAGGTCGTCTGGCCCGTGCCAACACCCGAGTTGTCGAACATCAGGTGCTCGACGCCGATCGGCGACGAACTGCCGGAGATCGTGGTGGAAGACAGCGATGTGACCTGGGCCCAGGTCTGGCCCGAGTCCGTGCTCTTCCACAAGCCCGCCGTGCGCGATCCATAGAACATGATCGAGGGATTGGTTGGGTCCAGTTTCAGGCGTTCGCCAACGGCGCGACCATTATCGTTGCCGCCGACCGGGAACGGCAGGCTGACCCAGGTCCAGTTATTGCCTCGGTCGCTCGAAATGTACAGGCGGCCGTTGGCCCCGCCCGTCACGGTGTCACCGGTGGCAATGTAAACCTTCTGGTCATTGGACGGATCGAGGGCCAGGCTCTCAACGTCGTGGTATCGCCCCTCGCCGCCGCCAAAGCCCAATCCGTCAGTGATCGGGGTCCACGTCGAGTCGGCGGCATTCCAGCGATAAACACCGCCAACGTCGGTGCGCGCGTACAGCAAGCTGGCGTTGGTCGGGTGATAGACCAGGCCATTGACGTAGCCCCCGCCGCCCCATTTCACGCTGTTCCAGCTGGTGGCTGCGACGCCTGCTGCCTGGATGGTTGCCGCCGTGCTGACGCCGGTGCCGGGGCTGCTGGAACCGCCACCGCAGCCGCCCACGACGCCTGCAACCAGTACTGCCAACAGGGCCGGAACCACGCCGCACTTCGCGTTGTACTGTCTTTTCATCCTGTCTTCCTTCCATGGAAATGGATCAATGTCTGAATGTGAAAACCACATGCCCTCTCCCTTCAACTGCCGGTCGTGAGATTCTTTGGGTTTCCAGTCAACATTAATCAGCGGCGGTCCATCTTCCATAGAAATTCCGGGCCAACCGTTTGCATTCTGCAGAAAGTTCAAGAGTCCGAAGCGCCAGTGTTAACCCCGCCCATGATGAAAAAAGGGCCCGTGGGCCCTTTTTCTCATTGCGCACTCTGGGAAGCCTGGCTTTCGGATGGCGCGGCGTTGTGTTCCTGCTTCTGCTGGCTGGCCAGCGAGCGGAAGTCTTTCGGCGTGCAGCCGTACTCCTCCTTGAATAGCCTATTGAAGTAAGAGACGTTTGAGTAGCCGACTGAATAAGCGATCTCCGAAATCGTTGCGGATCCGCGTTCAGTCAACAGCCGGGCCGCCTGCGTCAAGCGCAATTTATTGAGGTAACTGGTAAATGTCATCCCCAGCTGTGTTTTCAGGATCTCGTTGACCTTGTTGCGATTGGTCCCGGTCGCCGAAACCACGCTATCAAGATCAAGTTCGGCATTCGTGTAATTGGTGGCGATATATCGCAACAGCGTTGCCTTTTCCTTATCCCGGTAAGGCTCCAGCGTTAATTCCCGATAAGCCATGAGCGGCAAATCCGCCTTCATTTTCGTCTTCAGGCTCGATGTCAGTGAGCGCGCGTGCGCCCGCAAGAACCACAACGCGAACGCCAGCCAGCTGGCCAGCAGGATGACCGCCAGGGCAGCAATATAGCGATAGTCACGCCCACGCAATGTGAGCTCGCTGATATCCAGGTAGGAGTCGACGTTCGCAGGGCTTTGGCCGCTGGTGCCGAACAGGAGCCTCGAAACCTTGTCCAGCTCGTATCCATTGTGCGAAAGGTCCAGCTTCACGGAATAGAACCACCAGTCAGGAATGGTAAACCGCGACAGGTCCAGAGAAACGGGAACGCCCCGCTCATTGCAGGAGAAATAGGATCCGGGTGTACGGTATGTCATGAAGTCGCCGGCCTTCGACACATTGTCGTCGAAGATCGATATCCAGAGTGCCATCGAATTCGACGGCGCGCATTTCGCGAGGAAGGAAATCTCGCTGTACCTGGTCCAGTCGGCACGGGCCACCGCCCCCTTGGAATCGCGCAGTATCATCCCTGCCTGGGCGAACGGGAACTGCCCGACACTGGACAGGTTAAAGTCGAAGCGCAATTGCCTGCGCTGCGGCTCCGGTATCCTGGCTGTCGAAGTTCCGCCTATGGTCTGGTCAGTGTTGGTCACGTACTGCCAACCCGCGCCGGCGCCATCGGCCGCCAGTATGGGCACGGTCAGATAGCTTTGGTAAATCAGGAGCAACGCCAGCAAAGCGTCCGCGATCATCAGGCCAATCAGCGCCAACAGGGCCTGTCTATAGAATTTTTGCATCATGCTCGTTGCTTAAACCGTCTCCATAGCGCAGGCCTCTTGATGGGCCTGCTACTTTGGATCATAACAGTTCAACGAGCGAAAGCGCCACACCGGTCAGCCCCTCCCGCGCATCAACGTACGCCCTGGCCTCATGGCATGAGGCGCAACTGTCATCGCCTGAACTTGACGATCATCGGTTTCCCCTCGTAGCGCACGATCCGGGTGGGCTGCGCAGCGCCAATACCCTTGCCATTGCCCTGGTCAAGCAGCACCAGGTTGAGTGTGCGGCCTTTCACCATGCCCGGGAAGCTGCCCTTGCGCGCACCTATCGCCAGCGTCTTTGCCTTGTCGTTCCAGGCAAGGGCGACGCTGGCGGACTGGCCCTTCTCGTAGGCGTAAGTTTCGTTATCGTCCTCGTACAGGGTGAAGTTGCCGTCGGCGCCCGAATAGATGCGTATCTCGTACGGAGCGTCCGGCTGCTCGGTCGCATATTGCAGCGCCGGCCCCATTGGCAGAATGGCCCCCGCTCGAACATACAGCGGCACGATATCGAGTGGTACGTCGCGCACCACAGTCTGGCCTCCTTCGTGGCGCTGGTTGGTCCAGAAGTCATACCAGGGAGCACCTTTCGGCAGGTAAGTGCGCATGCTCGCATCGGCTACCGGTTTGCTTTCGGCCAGCGCGCGGACAGCGCCCGGGGTGCGCCATGCGAGGCGCAGGCTGCGGTCCGAAGTGGCCTGGTAATATTCCAGCGTTACGTTGATACGCTGGCCCTTGCGCAGCATTTGGCGCGAGCTGGCAAGGCGCTTGCCGCCGTTCTCCCAACGTTCAAGCACAACCGCGCCGTCGAGGAACAGGCGATAGCCGTCGTCGCCTTCCACGCCGATCTCGTACTCGCCTTCCTCCGGCGCCTCCAGCGTGCCGGTCCAGCGCGCGGAGAAGTCGTCCAGCCGGCTCAGGCCTGCCGGGATAGTGGCCAGCGGCGGGGCCGGCCAGGAATGGTCGATCACCTTGTCCACCACCTGCCCCCTCGGGATTTCGAAATTGCGTCCTTCGAAGTACTGGCCCGCCAGGCCGGGCTGGCCGTCCGGTGTGCGCAGGTAATCGGCCGGGATGGTTGCCGGTGGCGGCGGCTGGATGCGGTACATCGGCCGTGTGACCGGGTGTACCAGCAGCGAGGGGCCGAACATGAAGGCATCGTTGATGCCGTATGTCGCCTTATCCTCGGCAAAGTCCATCGGCAAGGGACGCATCAGCGTGTAATGCTCGCTGGTGACCTTGGCGCTGAGGCCATAGATGTAGGGCAGCAGGCGGTAACGCAGGTTGGCCGCGTCGAGCAGGGACTTGTAGACCTCCGGATCGAGCGACTTGAAAATGTAAGGTTCGCGTTCGATGTCGGTTCCGTGCACACGCATGATCGGGTTGAAGGCGCCATACTGGAACCAGCGTGCGAACAACTCGCGGTAGGCCGGATCTTTTTCTCCTCCCGGGTAGTCGCGCGCGACGAAGAAGCCGCCGGTATCCTGCGTCCAATACGGGTTGCCTGTCACGGTCACGTTGACGCCCCCGCTCACCTGCTTGCGCAGGGTGTCCCAGTTCGCGAATATGTCGCCCGACCAGGACGCTGCGGCGGTGCGCTGCGCACCGGCCCAGGCGGAGCGTGTCAGCGTGAACACGCGTTTGTTGCTGCTGGCGCGCTGACCGTCATAGGTGCCCTGGGTCGTCAACAGCGTATACGGATTCAGGTAGCGGCTGAAGTCGCCCAACGCGTTATTGCCCAGTGACTTGATGTCGGCTTCGTTTTGCGCCGCATCCCAGGCGGCAGAACCGACTTCGACTTCGGTGCCATCCATCCACAACGCATCCACGCCCTTGTCAAACAGGCCGGACTTGGCATGCTTGAAATAGATCTGCCGCCCCAGCGGGCTGTAGGCGTCGTAGACGCGCGCCTTTTTTGAAATCCAGTGCAGGGGTTCGAAGCGCAGGCCGTGCTGGTCCAGCTCCCTCGCGAGCTCCGTGTCGTTGCCGACCGACGGCCAGATCGAAACCATGAGCTTCAGGTTAAGCTCGTGCAAGCGGCCTGTCATGCCGGCCGGGTCGGGATAGCGCACCGGGTCCCAGCGCATGCCGCTCCAGCTGCCATCCTTGTCGCTGCCCCAGTACTGCCAGTCCTGTACGATGTAATCGAGCGGGAAACGCTCCTTGCGGAAGGTTTCGGCCACTTCGAGGAGCCGCTGTTGGGTGGGATAGCGCTCCTTGCTCATGAACAGGCCAAAGGCCTGCTTGGGATACATCGGCGCCGCCCCAGTCAGTCTCCGGTAGTCGCCGACCACGTCGTCCAGCGAGCGGCCGCCCATGAAATAATAGTCAACGCCGCCGGGAGCGCTTTCGGCCCACAGCCTGGCGCCGTCGGGGCCGTCGTGGAAATGCATCTTGGAATAGGTGTCCCACAGGATGCCGTAACGCTCGGACGACATCATGACAGGAATGACGATGCCCAGGTTGGTCTGCACCAGCAGCAGGTTCTGGTTGCGGCGGTTGACAGTGTCGCTGTCGGTATAGCCAAAGCCGAAAATCGCTTCGTCCGGCTTTAGGATGAAACGGTTCTCCACCTCATAGGACGGCACTCCCGCCATTTCGACCGGCTTGACCGACTGCGGCTGCTCCGACTCGCGCGTGTACAGGCGGCCGGTGCGGTCCATGAAGCTCAGGGCGCCGGTCTTGCGGTCGATGGCGATGCGCAGACTCGCACTCCTGATGGTCAGCGTGTCGGCGTTCTCCTCGAGCTCGAACTCAACGCGAGCCGGCTTCCCGACCACCACCAGGCTCGGACTGGTCCAATGGTTTTCACCCAGGGTGGCGTTGACACGAACGGTGTCGGGTCCATAGAAAATCACGCTTTTCGTGATGCCGCCGATGCGGAACTGCACGCCATGCTGCAGCCGCACAAAGCCGAAACCATCGCGCGCCGCAAACGGCAGGGACAACAGGTGTCCGTTCTTGTCCAGGCCACTGGCGGCCGGGGCGACAGCGGCGGCATGGGCACCGCATCCGGCCGCGAGTGCCAACGAGGCGGCCAGAATAGTCTTAGGAAGCATTCTCATGAAATCTCAATCAGCGAAATACCGCGACAAATCCGCCGCGCGGCTTCAGTGTCAGGCGAACTTTGCCCGACGCGAGCTCTTTCTGGCTGAATTCGCGCTGGCCCGCCCCATCGGTGATCATGGCGCCCTTGCGGTTGCCGATAAATGAAAGGTCAAGTTCGATGGTGCGTTCGTCCTTGTCGGCATTGATGCCCGCCAGGTACCAGCTATTGCCGTTCTTGCGCGCTACGACAACGTGCGAGCCTGGGTAGCCTGCGAGGAAGCGGCTGTCATCCCAGCGGCGCGGCAGATCGCGCAGGAAGCTGCGAACGTATTCCGGCACCGTCGCCATTCCTTCCGGGATTTCCGCGAAATGCTGGATACCCGACAGGAATAGGACTGACTGCGCCAGCTCAAAGCCGTTGCGGGTGATGCGCTTGATCTGCCCCATGTCGCCGAACACCATCGGCGTGAAGTCCATCGGATCGAACAGGTTGCGGATCATCGCGGCGTTCACCGCATGGCCAGGCACGACGTCGTGGTCCTTCTGGTCGAAGGTCGTGAACTCGAAGCCACGGATGGCCTCGGCCGTCATCAGGTTCGGATAGGTTCGTTCCAGCCCGCGCGGAAGCGTCGCGCCATGGAAGTTCACCAGCAGGCCCGCATCTGCGGCATCCTTCAGGATGTCGACATAGTACCGGATCATCGAAACGCCATCGCCGCCGAAGAAGTCGACCTTGACGCCCTTGATGCCCATTTGATGCAAGCGCGTGAATTCCTTCACGCGCGCCTCGTGCGTCAACAACTTGCTGCGCGGGGTTTGCGGCGCAGTATTCCAATCGCCGGCAGAGTTGTACCAGGCCAGCAGGCCCAAGCCCTTGGCAGCGGCATAGCCGGCCAGCTCAGCCATCTTGTCGTAGCCGATCTGCTTGTCCCATTCGGCATCGACCAGGGTGTAATCCCATTTCATGTCTGCCGCATAGTCGATGAACTTCCTCTGCACATCGAATACCGTGGCCCCGTCCTTGAGCAGCGGCCAGCTCCAGGAAGCATGGCCGGGCTGCACCAGTTTGGCATCGAACTTGATGGCTGGTGCCGCCAGGTCGGTGCCGAGAGTGGAGTTCATCACGGTATCGAGCGAACCGACTGCGACCACGCGCCATGGCGTGGCCATGACACCCTTGGTTTCGGCCAGCAGTTTGCCATGCGTGAATACTTCTTTTGGCGTCGGCCCATCGATGCGATACACGCCGCCAGGCGAGGCCGTTGCCAGGCGCGAGGCATGGAAGCTGCCATCCATATTCGCTTCCGTCAGCGCCACCCAGGTATCGCCGCTACGGAATAGTGCCGGGAACACCCAACCTGATCTCAGCGGCGCCGGCTGCCCGACCGGGGTATCGACCACATAATGCTCTTCGTACGACGGATTGGTTTTTCCCCAGCCGCTCTTGGCCACGGCCATCGGTTGCAGGAATGCACGCGCCTTTGGGTCGAAGGCAAAGCCGGTGGCCTCGCTGACAAAACGCTTCACCGGGATTGCGGTATCCGCGACAACATAGCGGAACGCCACGCCGTCGTCCGACACGCGGAACGCCACGTCCATCTTGTTGCCGGCGGCGTTGACCAGCGAATACACCTGTTCATTGGCGCGGTAGGCGATTTCGCCCCGCTTGCCCACGGCCATCGAGTACCTCTCTTCAACCTGCTTGACCGCGGAAGTATCCGTCAGCTTCAAGCCATGTGAAAGATCCACGCCAGCCAGGTTCAAGCCCAACGGCGAGGGCAAGAGCACCGGCTGGCCATTGCGCTTGATGCTGTACGAAAGGGTTTTGTCAGCCTTAACAAGCACCGAGACATCCAGTTGCTTGTTCGGGCTTTCCAGCGCAAGCACGGCACCACTGGCCAAGGTCAACCCCAATAACGCACTCAGTTTCTTCATTTTCATCTTCATCAAGTATCAATCACAATTCGTTTGAAAGGCCCGACTGTCGACGGGACTACTTCACATCCAGTTCGAAACCGTTGGCAGGTAAATCGTCCGCACTGAACAGGTTGATGAACGGCGCATCCGCCCAGGCATAACGCACTTTTTTCGCGTTCGCCGCCGCAACACCGCGCAGCCGAACCGCATCACCCTCCACTTTCGCCGTGGCGTAGCTGCATGCCTGTTGTTCGCATACTTCGAATCCAATCGCGGTATCGGATGAATAGGTGCGCAGGCCGCCGTTGGTATTCGCAAAGCGAACGACGATATCGTTCCCGCTGCGGGTTGCCGTCATTGCCTCCGGGCCGCCAGGCGTGATCTTTTCGCCGTACGCGACCGCGCGCGCAGCACGTGCCAGCCTTGTGCCGACGATGTTCTTTTGTGCCGGGTGGATATCGGAACGGTCGCCGTAATCGAACGTCACGGCCAGCCCGGCGTGCGGATCATCGCGCACCACCGCCGACTGTGCCTGGCGCAGCTCCGCCCACGACGAATAGCCTGGCTTGGTCGCCACAGATCCGAATGCAGTCAGTTGCGCAACCATGAAAGGCAAGTCAGGCTGGGCAAAGGTCTTGCGCCAGTCTGCGAACAGGAGCGGCAGCAACACGCGGTATTCATCTGCCGCACCGGCATTGGCTTCGCCCTGGTACCACGCTACCAGCTTGAACTTGTAGCCCTGCATCGGGGCGATCATGCCGTTGTACAGCGTGGTCAGGCTGGTCGGCGGCTCCCATGGCGTCGGCGGCTGGCTCGCCTTCACTGTGGAGCCTATCTGGTACTTCCAGCGTGAAGGCAAGGGAATCCTGCCTCCTTCTGCCGTGCGCAAGACGCGCTGGTCGGCCGGGCTCACCAGGCCGCCGCCGTTGTCGTCGTCCAGGACGCGCACGGCGATAACGTTTTTTCCCGCCTTGAGCACCCCCTTCGGCAGAGCATAGTCGCGCCCCGCCCACCAGTTGGTGTTGGCGCCGACCCATACGCCGTTGACCCAGGTCGTATCGGCGGTGGCGATCTGTCCCAGCTGCAGGTGAGTTGCGGCAGCAGCCTGCTGCGCCGTCAATTCGACCGTCGTGCGAAACCACACGATGCCGCGATGCTTGCTGATCGACGTGTCGCCCGATTCGCTCCAACGGCCGCCCACATCCATGCCCGGCCAACTGCGGTCGTCGAATTTCGTGCCGGACCAGGCACGTTGCGCACGGGCCTTGGAATCAACGCTTGCCCACCACGCATCCTGCCGTTCTTCCTCTGCGCGCATTCCGGCCACCATGTCGCTTGCGTACTTGTCGACCACGTCGAGCGCTTGGCGGTAACTGGCGAGCTGACGCATCGATGCACCGCTGATCCAGCTCTGGATCGAGCTGCCACCCCAACTGGCATTCACGAAGCCCACTGGGATATTGTATTGACGGTGCAAGCTTCGGGCCATGTAGTAGCAGACCGCAGACGCCTGGCCGGTGCTTTGCGGACCAGCCACCTGCCATTGCGGAGCCGTCTTGAATTCTTCATTGCGTTCGGCGGAACTGACACGGGGGATATTCGCGAAACGAATCTGGGTGTTGGCAGAGAATGTGACGTCCATCGGCGCATTGGTCGCGTTGGCCATCGCCAATTCCATGTTCGATTGCCCGCCACAAAGGAATACATCACCGACCAGGATATCGCTCAAGGTGGTCGTGCCGCCGTTCGCGCTCGCGCTCAGCGCATAAGGACCGCCTGCCGGCATGCCCGGCAATTGCGCGCGCCACTTGCCGTTGTTGTCGGCGGTAACCTGAACAGTTTCGCTTCCGAGCTTGATGCTGACCACATCCGCCGCCTGCGCCTTTCCCCATACGACAATTGGCTGGTCGCGTTGCAATACCGCGTGATCGCCAAAAATCGCCGCAAAAGTCGGAGCAGTCGCAGCCGCGCAGGACGGAGCGCTTGCGGCAAGCGCGAATGCACTCACTCCGCCGAGGAACGCGCGCTTCATGGGTGTGGTGTAGTGCTTCTTAATTGTCGATGTCATTCTTTGCATCTCTGAACGCGGTGGATCATTCCATTGTGCGAGTAGCGCCAGAGGGGTGGCAATTGCGAAAGTTATCAAGCGAGCCAACAAAATTTCGCACTCGGGCTCAATTGTCATGGTATCGCTTGCCCATACCACCGTTAGTCTCTAACCTGCCTTCCTCAATACGAGTTCACAACATCCGGAGACATAATGCTTAATCACCACGCCAAGTGGATCGCCTCTACCGCCCCACTGCTTACCTTGTGTATGCCAGTCTTGACTGTCCACGCCGAGGAATCCCCCGTACAACTAACCAGTGTTCCAGGACCATTCCGTACAGACGCCGCATCATTCAAGGCTTACCAGGCGCCCGCCTGGTTCCGCGACGCGAAGTTCGGCATCTGGTCCCACTGGGGGCCACAATCGGTGCCGCGCGCGGGAGACTGGTATGCACGCAATATGTACATTTACGGGACTGATCAGTACAAACACCATCTTGATCGCTACGGGCATCCGTCCAAGTCCGGCTACAAGGACATCATCCCGCTCTGGAAAACGGAGAAATTCGACCCCGATGCCTTGATGGCCCTGTACAAGAAGGCCGGTGCGCGCTACTTCGTCAGCATGGGTGTCCATCACGACAACTTCGACTTGTGGGACTCGCGCTTCCACGAATGGAATGCAGTTAAGATGGGGCCGAAGCGCGACATCGTCGGCGACTGGAAGAAAGCCGCGCTGAAGTCTGGCCTTCGCTTTGGCGTGTCGGAGCACCTGGGCGCCAGCTACAATTGGTTTGCACCAAGCCATGGCTATGACCAGGTCTGGCCCATGCTGGGTGTGCCATATGACGGCGCCGATCCAAAGTACGCGTCGCTTTATCACCGTCCTACTGACCAGCCCTACCGAAATTCAAGCACCTGGTACACCACCGATACGCGCTTTCAACTGGAGTGGTTCAACCGCATCACCGATCTGGTGACGCGCTACCAGCCGGACCTGCTCTATTCAGATGGCGGCATTCCTTTTGACAAGGTGGGCCGCACCCTGGTCGCCAACTTCTACAACGCCAACATCGCCAACCACGGCGGCAAGCTGGAAGCGGTCTACAACCACAAGGACATCGGCTCAGGTGAATTCATCCGCGAAGCCGGCGTCCAGGACGTTGAACGCGGCGTCATGGAGGGCATCAATCCCCGTCCCTGGCAAACCGACACATCGATCGGCGACTGGTTCTACAGCGAAGGCTACAAATACAAGAGCACCAGTGAAGTGGTACATATGCTGGCCGATATCGTCAGCAAGAACGGCAACCTGCTGCTGAACGTGGTGCAGTACCCCGACGGCAGCTTGCCTCCCGAGCCGATGCGATTCCTGAAGGAGATGGCCGAGTGGATGGCGGTCAATGGCGACGCGATATATGGAACCCGCCCCTGGAAGGTGTTTGGCGAAGGACCGACCAAGGCGTCGTCCGGCCATTTCAATGAAAACGCAAGCTACACGCCGCAGGACATCCGTTTTACCACCAAGGATGAAGTGTTGTATGCCATTACGCTTGGCACGCCCAACACTGAGGTGCGCATCCAGTCGCTCGGGCGGAATGCGGGATTGGAGCCGAGGCTTGTGAAAGCCGTCACTCTGCTGGGCAGCCCGACGCCACTGCACTGGGAGCAGACCGGCGAGGCCTTGACCATCCGCCTGCCGGCCAGCCTGCCAACAAACATGGCCTCCAGCTTCCGGATCAGCTTCCAATAGCGTGCAAATCTCCTCCGGGTCCCGCCACCAGAAAACATACCAGGTGGCGGAGAACTTTGTTTCGAGCCAACCCTAAGCACCAGAGCTTGGCGCTATTGTTGGACTACTTGAACCGATCAAAGAAGGCCTTGGACTCCTGCGCAGAAAAATTGGGATACCAGTGACCGCCAGTCTCAGTGCCGCACCAAATCACAGGTTTGCCGCTGTCGCAGCCCTGGTATTCTACGCAGCCGTTACTACCCACGGGCACAGTGGCGGCACTACAGCTATTGCGCTTAAGGAAAAGATCGCGCGCCTCCATCCCCGCCGTGTAAGGCACTACGTTGTCGTCTTTGGCGTGAATGAACAGGGCCGCCACCTTGTTGGAAGAACTGGCACAGCCGCTCCAGAGCGATCCGGCCATGGGAACGATTGCTCGCACCACGTCGCCCATCTGGCATCCGATGGCGTTGGACATCATGCCACCAAAGCTGAAGCCGGTAGCGAAAACACGCTGGGTGTCAGTGCACGCACCCTGCTGTACCTCGCTGATCATGGCGCGCAAGAAGCGAATGTCGCGGTCGCCAGTGTTGGCCCAGCCCTTGTCCAGGCCCTGCGGGGCAACGAAGATGGCATTGTCGCCGTACAAATTCTTCAGTCCGAAAAAGCCGCTCCAGCCGTAGACATCGGCGGCGCTGCCATCGCGCCAGTGCAGCCCAATTATCAGCGGATAGGCCTTGTTGCGGTCATAGGCTGCTGGCATTTCGATCCAGTAGTCGCGCTGAATCCCGTCGCTGGTGAGCGAATGCATGCCGGTGGTCAGCTTGGAACTGCCGCCACAGCCCGCTGTACTCGTAGCCGGCGGAGCGCCGGGAGTTGAGGATGTCGATCCCAATGCCGGAGTTGGCGTTGGTGTTGCAGCACTGGTTGCGCCTGTTCCCCCTCCGCAAGCAACGAGCGTGGTCAAAAGTAACGCGGCCCATACATGTCTCATATCTTCTCCTTGTTTAAATCGAGACCCTCGATGGGCGCTAAGTCTAATGGCACGATCACGGCCGTCTTTTATGTTTTTCGCCAATAGCCGACATGTTTTTGAATCTGAAATGACTTTCTATTTGCGGGGATATCCCTTTAACTCCTCGTGAAGCTGTTTTAGCGCGCGTCGCTGGTAACGAGAGCGAGTAGGCTCAGTTTTCAGCATAGTTGAAATTGGCAACGCAAATTTGTCGATTGCACTACGTGAGCGCGGCCCGGAGGAAGCCGGACCTGGTCGTAACCAGCCAGCTAAAGCACCAATCCGTTGGTCCAAAACCTGTCGGTCCGGAGCGACCAAGTTAGGGAAGGCTTTCCGATACGCGATCGGCGCGAATGTGAGAGGCGGTTGCCATCGGTACCATTTGAAAGCCTGAAAAAACTAGAGCCCTGTAAAACAGGGCTCCAGTTTTAGTCACCGTCGGAAATTAGGATTCTCCTTAAAGGAGATTACTCCCACTCGATTATTAACGCAAGCCAGAGGTCCTTGATTCGGCTAGAGATTCTCGACGATCGCTCGGACGATACCATCACCAACACCACGAAAAAAGTTGCGTTTAGGCCATGTATCTCCTACACAATTTTCGCATTTTGTGAACGAGCCTGGCAAACCCACTTCGATTATGTTTGAGAAAAAGCGTACAGTCGACCACCGGCTTACAAGCCACTTCAAGGCTTCAACGTTCAATACCACTGGCGAAAACCTCGCGACTCGATGATGGAATTATACGCCTTAGCCGGCTGTTGTCCGGCGGCTACCGCCCCAAAGCGGCCTGCCGATTTAATTGGGCATAAATACTTCTGCATAGAGCGTATTTCTCTTTTTAGACATCCACTCTTCTACCTTGGATCCTTCAAGAAGGGCCATTAGATCCACTAGATGGATAATCAGACGCTTGATGCGAATTTGGCGAAAGTCCTGGCGATCAACTTCAAGATCAAGCAAGAAGTTGGAAACAACTGGAACCCAGCGCTTAATGGATGAGTCTTCTGACGATTCTGCGGCCTCCAAGAAGCGCCCAAATCCAGTTACAGTTCTAGTGCTTCCCCGCGTTTCAATCATGGATTCGCCAATGGCACGGAGTTCGTCGCGAAAAATCAATGTATCACGCCAAGTATCCCAGTCTTTAGCCTTGTTAATCTGTCCATCAGCAAGATCACTACGGATCAAATTGACAACAATTTCAAGTGCTCTGGAATGAGGGTTATCACCGGAACGTAGATAGGTTATCTCTTGCCTATAAAGTTCCAACCATCCAAGAAATGCAGATAAACGATAAATACTGCTAAGTAGTTTGTGCTTTTGGAAGTACGGGTCGTGAATTGAGTTATGGATTTGGCGTTCAACCTGTAGGTTTAAAATATTACTCCGCAAATATACGGTGGGGTAATTCGCATCAACCTCAGAGAGCCGAGTCGCTAATTCGCAAGCAGAAAGATAAAGTGGGTCACGGTAGCGCTGGTATAACTGTTCAAGACTCTTTTTCTGCTTCCAGCTTTCAAAAGAGCGAGCGAAGAAGTAATCTTTGAGTACGACTCCGAATAGTGAACCAATTGTAGAAACCAGCGTCCCGAGAACTGAGAAGCCAAGCCAAGTCTGTACACTAAGCCCTAAAAACATTAGATCACCAAAGTGTGAGAATACAGTTTTAATTAAATCACCTAAGAGAATAGCTCAAATTTGAACGACTCCTGTTGGCCGATTTCGGGAGAAAATTCTCATTTCTCTCGAAAATCAAGTCTAAGCTCAGCATCGACAGATCCATCTGTCCGTCTTGGCATCGGAGAGGCCCTTAAGATCCCATCCCAAAGCGCATTATCAAATTCCGAGACGCCACTATCTTTCAATTTTTCAACAGACGTCACCTCCCCTTGTGGGGACTGATGAATTAAAAAGCTGACACTTAAATTCCTGCTCACTTTTTCATCTCGGGAATAACGCGTATTTGCGCTTACTTTTCGGATCAGCGCATCTCGATACCCATCACCAACGGATTCAAAGCTCAGTACACTACCTTGATTGCTGTGCTGCTGGGCAAAAGTAGCTTCACAGGTGAATAAGAATAACGTTAGTAGGAAGATTTTTTTCATTGGAAATTCGAATAATGTCCGGTATTGGGGACCGACTACTGACCGTCATTGCTGCGCCGAATTCCGGCACCATCCGCATGCGGCGCAATAGGAAGCGTTGGGTGTCCTCAACGGTTTGTGACAAACCCCACACAATGGTCCGTAAATGCTCAGCCGATGATGAAACAATGCGTCGGGATTTGTTTCCCTGAATCCTGTAATTCTCTCGTACAGCTCCAATGCCTCCTGGCCATATCCATTTGCCCTAGCCTCGGCAAGCGAGCAATTGTACTTCTCTCGATATGCCTTGATCTGCGCTACACCATTTGCCAACCCCGGCGAAACGACCTCCCACTCAGCTTCGGTAAGCATTGCAACGTCTGTTCGACATCTCCAACAATACAAGGTCTGTGGCATCTAGTAGCCTATTTTTCATTGAAATTCACGCCCACCGATGGCCGCTCCTGGCCGGTCTCGGACCAACGGCGCAGCATAACATTCTTGCCATAGCGAAAAAAGCGCGAATTCTCACGCTTCAGCTAGGGGAGCTTAATCTTTGCCGTTCAGTTGAGCGATCGGAGCATAGTGGAGCTCCTTTTCAAGGAGGTTTACCATGGATACTATTACACCAAACTCTTACCCACGAGTTCCCTGGAACAAGGGAAAGTTAGTCGGCCAAAAGGCGCCGCTTCGTATCAGCGAAATATGGGCAATCCGCGTTCGACTGGAAATCTTCGGACGATTGCGGGACCTGGCTTTGTTCAATCTAGCCATCGACAGCAAACTACGGGGCTGCGACCTTGTTCGACTGCGCGTGCTTGATGTTTGCCACGGCTTGCAGGTTGCTCATCGTGCCAGCGTCATTCAACAGAAGACCAAGCAACCAGTTCAGTTTGAGCTGACAGAAGGCACACGGCAAAGCATAGGCACATGGATGGCGTCAGCGGGTCTGAGAAACGCAGATTTCCTATTCCCGAGCCGGATTGAAGCCTCGCCCCATATCTCAACCAGGCAATATGCTCGCATTGTCCATCAATGGTTCGATGAAATCGGCCTGGACCCGACCGCATATGGTACCCATACAATGCGCCGCACGAAGCCAACATTGATCTACCGTCGCACCAAGAACCTGCGGGCGATCCAGCTATTGCTCGGACATACCCCCCTTGAAAGCACCGTGCGCTATCTGGGCATTGAAGTCGACGACGCCCTAGAGATGGCCGAACAGACTGACGCTTAGCCATTTCACAGGTCGCTAGCGACATCGCGCGCCCTGCCCGGTATGCGCGGCGAATGGATCCAAACTGGTGTCCGAACTCTTGCCTACTTTCCAAGGGGATTCAATTTCAGCAGACACCCGGTTCGCCTGCCACTACTGCAGGCGAATTGCGGTGCCAAAGACCCAGGCACGACGAATTTCAATCACGTCGTACTTGCGGGCCAATGCTGGCGGAAAGGCGCCATATGGTGCATATCTGGTCACGCCTTTTCGGATGGCCTCGTCAATCGCGGTGACACCGTTGGACACCACGAAAGTCACTTTCTCCACCGATCCGTCGGCGCGAACTGCAACTGTGACCATAGGCGACACGTGGCGCTGCTTCAAATTAACCAAGGTAACGCCGAAAGACCTGCCGCGGCAAGCCTACCTCTGCAAAGGAATAGAACCGCAAGTTCACGCGCCAACGCATCGCACACCATTGTCACGCGATCATCAATCGCAGCTATCGGCTTATCGAAGACGGCCGCCATACCGACCTCATCGTCGCCAGTGCCATCAATGGCGGCACCATGCCTTTATCTCGCCAGCGAAGTTCGTGCGCAAATCACAATGACTATCGTGACGCCGAATCGATCCATATATATGCTTAGGCGCTGGGTCGTGTTCGTGCTATGGTCAGTGGCTGCCCCGACTTTGTCTGTTCCAGTCCGCAGCAATGCACTTACTGAGACGGAGGCTATATGAAAGATTTCACTCGACCCGACGAAGCCATGGCCCTGGCCGTCGATGCGGCAATCGAAATGGAGGCATCTTCCGGATGTGTACTCGCTTGGCAGTACCTGCAAGTGCATGCCGTGCCACAATATGTGGCAATCAGGGTACTCTCCCAAAATGGCCCGCGGCGTGCGTTGAATTCAAATGACCAGAATATATTACTGGATCGACGCTCAGCCAAGCACGCGCCAATTCCCGAGTTTGCGACAGCATTGGATGTTGCAGGGTTCGGAGCCATCCTGCAGTTCCCTGTATCCAGGACAAACCACAAGCTCTCCGAAACGATTGATCGGGCTATTGAGATGATGGGGATCCACAGTCGGTTCTACGCTGAAGCGCTTCTACGAATACATGCCGTCAAAACACCTGTCATCATGCGGGTCCTCTTCGACGTGGCACGCCGGCGAAGCATTGCATTGCCTAGCACTTCTCTAGCTCCGGTACGTCGCATTCGAGCTTTGCATTCAAGCTGAGGCGGACTCCCAGCAACCGGCGGTGGTAAGTAATAAAGAAGCGACTCCTCATTCTTAGTTTTCTTGCGCGTTTTTTGACCTGGACTGGCTCTTTAACGATGGAAACTTGTCTCGGGGTCCCCTTGGGCGATCGCGGAACTAGCGCAATTGGCTCCCGTGCCAGATGGCCACATTTCGGGGCGCATCCCCCCAAAATCACTCAGCTAGCAGACCGTGCAGTCGCGCTTTACGTGCCCTATCCATACCGCTGCGCAAATAAAAAAAAGCCCGCGTCGCGCGGGCTTCGTTTCAATGTAATGCCAATACTTAAATCAAACCTCCAGCCCGTGCTATCTGCGCGGTGCGGAGTTGGGGGGCCCACGCTATCTGCGCAGTGCCTCCAGAACGATCCTAGAATGTGGTGCTACAAGGGCGAAGTCATCGATAACTTCACCACGGAGCGCAGTATAACACAATATTTTGTGCAACGCACAAAATATTGTGCAAAGGCCGGGTAGCTTTCCTTTTCAGCAACTCCTACCCGCCTCTTGGCCGCAACATGCGGCTTGGGGTGCAACATTGCGGCCGGTGTAGTGAGGCGTAGCCTCACTCGCAGGCATACGCAACGACAGCCTGTTTAAGTTCGCCACCGACTGGCGAGGCGAGGCCCTTGTCCAGCGGGCCCTTTTCACTCTTTATGCTACGGATACCAAACTTCGAATCTGCCACATCACCTTCGACCGATTGACAAAGGTGTGGGAAGCTGTCGCGAGCCGAGCCAGTTTCCCATGAAAAGCGCCGCTCACAGTCCAGCAGCCTTTACTCAGCGTTCTCGCCGGCCATGGTCTCGCAACATCGTCCTTGAGCAAAGGGAGCAAGAGACTATCGCAAAATCCGAACTGCAAATGCTATTAGATTGAGCATGACAACGAGGCCAACGATAAGCGATACGGCCGCTATCCGGCCTGGCCTGTTCGTACAGGCTACTGGACTGCGATCATTCATATCCTCTTCCTATTATTGGCATACCGGTGAACCCAATCGGCATCCGATCGTGACGGCGGTACGCCGTCTATCACGCGTAACCATCGCTTCCGGACGAGCTTGCGGCCCCGAGTGGTCCTATAACCTGAAGCAACCACGCGAAGTTCCAATAATGATGCAACCCTGTCCATCTCGGTCCGCTACATAATCACTTTCGCGCCCAGAGACGAATTCGGCAGAAGAGCGAGGGCGAACGGCTGCGACGTAAATTGATGGTTCGTCAAATCCGGACGCAGCGTCCTCAACGAGAAACTCATCGTCATCGCCGTAGCTCGATAAAATCGCTAGCAGTTCTTTCTTTTTCATAAGTATCCAGGGATCCGGACGTTCCGTTATCACCACGCGTATGACCACCGCGGTGGGATTTGCACGCGACAGCGGCCTCAATATTTTAACGTAGACCAGTAAACGATCAAGACTAGGTTCCAACAACAGGTGTTGAGCGATCGGACAGCCACTTAACGGCAGGATGGTCCCACATCGTTGTCATGAACGCCCGTCCCCGTTCAGCAGCACAACCTGGGCATCGGCATCAGCATCGGCAATCCGGTCACCCAGGATTCGCCGATTCTCATACAAATTCGGCCGCACAAGAGCTTGACGCACCAATTGATGACCTTCACCTAACAAATCAGATCAAGTAAGTCACCGGACGTATCATCAACGGTCGCTCGACTGGCACTAACGGCGTAAACTGCACATCGCAAGCTGGCATGCTCAGACATTCTCGCTCCCTGCCCCGCATATTTGATCTGCCCCCGGGCAAGGCCAAAGCTTTCCAGTTTCGCAGCCGAAGCTGAACGTTCTCGACTATCGTGAATCCCATAGCATGCATCAGTTCCGCCATGCGTTCACCTTGGGAACCTGAACACGTCCCCACGTCACCACCAGTTGCACCTGGCGGAACACTTGCGGCATGTGGTCCCCTTGCACGCATATGCCACGAGCGCCAACGTCTAGGCGTCGAAGCAGCCAATGATCGAAATCGACTCCCTGCGAGGACTCGATGTGCCGAACAATCCGCGCAGATCATTCCACCGTGAATCGCGCAACGCTGGACTGCAGCCCCCCTGCCGCTTGTTCGAGCAGTTGTACGGCTTCGCTCGTGGACTTCAACGCGGCCGCCGACTGTTGCGACGCTTCACTCAGTTGCCGCATGGTATTTGCAATTTGGTCCGCGCCGGTGGACTGCGACTGCATTCCCTGCAGCACGACATCGAACTGTGGCGCCAGCTGCTGCGTCTGCTGCATGACATCAGAGAGTTGCTGGGTCACCTGCCGCACTTCCCCCACGCTCGCGCGCATATCTTGTGAAAACTTCTCCATCCCCATGACACTGGCGGAGACCGACGATTGCATTTCTTTCAGCATCTGCTCGATATCCCAGGTCGATAACGCCGTCTGATCCGACAGCCGCCGTATCTCCGTCGCCACGACTTGAAATCCACGCCCAGCCTCTCCGGCCTTCTCCGCTTCGATCCCCGCATTGAGCGAGAGAAGGTTGGTCTGATCCGCCACCTTGGTAATCGTCGCCACCAGGCTATTAATGTTGGTGGCACGCTCAGAGAGTGAGGCCAACTTGGCGCTGATGGCATCGGTCGCCTCCACCATCTGTTGCATCATGCTGTCAATTCGCGTCAAGTCTTGCTGCGCCGATTGTGTCGCCTTCCCCGTAAAGTCCGCCACACTGCTCGCATCCTCCATCGTCTTGAGCAACTGCGACGTGTTGGTCGAGATTTCCTTGGTCGTGGACATTACTTCGACGCTGGTTTGCGCCTGCTCAACCCCGGTGGCCTCCTGCTGCCTGGCCGACGCGGCAATTTCGGTGGCCGAGCTGCGTACCAAAATTCCGGCCGATTGCACGCCGACGACCAGCTCACGCAGGTTGCCAAGCATATGCCGTATTCCCTCGGCCAATTGACCAATCGCGTCACTGCCGGTGATATTGACGGTTCCAGTCAGGTTGCCCCTGGCAGCTAGTGAGACTGGATCAAGCAAAACATCGACCTGGGATTGAAGATGGCTTCTCGCCGCCTGCTCGTTCGCTATTGCATCTTCGATAGATTGGGCCATGCGATTGAACTCCGTTGACACTCGCCCCAGCTCGTCGCCAGACATGACCACCGCACGCGCGCCGCGCCGCGCCTGGCCGAACTCGCCGACTGCCCGCGTAAGTTCGCCGAGCGGCCGCAAGATGGCCCGTGCAAGCAGCCCAGCAACCACGAGCCCCAGCACAATAGTGACAATGCCACCGAACACCAGCACCAGTTGTGTCGTCTCCTGCATTCCGGATGCGGCCTTGGCACGATGTTCCAGCAAATGTCGCTCTTCAGCTGCCGCCTCGCCAATAAGCTTAAAGATCCTCATGCTGGCAGTTTGGGGACTAACGAGAGGAGCCGTCCTGCCCATCGTATCGGCTGCCCCTGGCGCGGTGCCCAACGACTCGCGCAGCTTCAATTGAGATTCGATGACTTCACTGGACCAATGTTCAATGGCGCTGCCCAGCTCCTGAAAACGAGCGACTTGGGCCGCATTGTCGCCAGTTAACTCTCGCAGCCGAGCAATGGAGAGCGGCAAATCATGCATTTCCTTGCGGCTTCTCGCCAGCCGCTCAGCGTTCCCGGTCAAATAATATCCGCGGGATTCGACCTGGAGTTCCAGAATGTCGTTTTGCAGTTGACTAATGGCCTGGATCACCTCAAGCGTGTGGCGATCCGCGGCATTAGCACTGGCAAGGCGTGTGAAACTGCCGTAAACCACCGCCAGGAGCGCCGCAATGATGAACACGATAACGGCAAAGCTGCCAAACAGTTTCTTACGGATACTGAGAGATGTAAGCATCAGGGTCCCGATGGTTGGTCTGGCTGAGGATTCGCGACAATTGAGCTTGGCGCAAAGGCGCCTTGTGGCGGCAGACATCCTGCACGAAATACGAATACGCCGGGTTGCGCCAAAGCGCCGCTCACTATTGCGGCCCGGCACACAGTGTAGTCTAGATTTATCGAAGAGGCAGAGAAAGCATGGTTTGCACTTTTCGATGGAAAAGCACTCGAAGAAAGCAACCGCCCGACCTTCGTGCGGGAGCGCGAAGCCTGCTCCGCTTCTTCTTATCGGTATCCAATTGCATTGCGGTCATGTGGTCCAACATCCAACAACATTCGTTTTGCAAGGCCGACGCTAACATCGGCCATCGCCATCACCTCTTCGAGAAGACCAATCGTCATCGCCTCCATGCCCCCGAACCTGTCCCGTCGCACAACCGACATTCCGCTTTACCCTAGGCCCGCGCCGAGTCTTCAATTCATGGACGCATTCGCCGCACGCTTTACCGCAGCGGCCTTGGCGCCGGCCACTCCAGTGACGGGCGCCATTGGATCGAAGCCCTTTGATCCGGCCAGACGAAAATGCCTCGACGAGAACGGCCAGATATAACCAGCGCAGTCAGGTCCGGAAATCGGAAGTGTCCGCGCCCCACACCTGATCCGGTGCATCCCCAAAGAACATGCAATTGAGCTGGTTGGACGCGATAATCGATGGACTTCCGGCGATGTGACTTGGCGCTTCCCCGGAAAGCGCCTTGATTCTGCCGAGCTTCATGATGTAAGCAAACTGATGAGCACCACTCATCTCACCTACCTCGCGCACATGACCGAAGACCCTCGCAGCAGCATCGGGCACTAAGTCAAGTGGACGGTCGCTCGCATCGGGCGTACGGTGCACATATTGCTCTCGCGGGTCTGGCTTAGCGGCCGCGCCGGAACGCACCGCGCGGTGCCGCCCGCTTTGGAGAATCGATGTGACGGAAAGTGATGCGTCCCTTGCTCAGGTCATATGCCGACAACTCCAGCGTCACCCTGTCACCCGCAAGAATGCGAATAAAGTTCTTCTTCATGCGGCCAGCCGCATACGCGATCAAGCGATGCCCATTTTCCAGCTCTACACGGAAGCGATTGTCAGGAAGGATTTCATGTACCACCCCAGGCATCTCGATGAGGTCTTCTTTGGCCATCGCTCACAACCTCCGCACGATGTGGATATTTGTGGCGCGGCAGCCCCACGCTGACTCGGTAAGTTCGAAAGAAACAAGCTTTTCTTCGAGTTCCCCTGAAGGCTGTACTCCGACGAAGTCCCCGATATCAGCCGGGATATCATATCCCCCGGCGTCCGGCCTGATCTGGCCAATTCCCTTTAGCCTGCTGAACCAATGAATGGTTCCTGTATATGTGCTCATGTGCTGCTCCTTCCGCGAAATGTACGAACCCAGTTCTCAAGTAGAGCCAATGGTCGAGGATCGGACAGGTATGGCCGGCAGGCCGAGACAGGTAAGAAACAGGACGGTGACGAAGTACCGAAGTGGGACCGTCAGTGTATAGGAAGACGACCGATTTACCTAAACAATTCGTCGCATGCTGGTTCGCAATTGCCCAGGCGTCCAAGCGATGACCGCGGCGCTTGGGTTCGGATCTCACTGGCAGTCTGCGGAAAAGTCAGCCCTGATCGCGAGCCCAGTTACTGGTTCGCACTGAGGCCGGCACAATGCATGCCCCGCACCTTGCGCGCACCATCCTCCGCAGGGCCCTCGAGCAAACAAGCACGGAACAGCGTACACTGACTGCATCCCGTCTTTCGTCATTGCCTGAAGCGAATGTCACTACGACAACGACGAAGAAACAAGGGTGCTGGCATGACAATCTATCATTACTATCGCCGTGCAACAGGCACGTTCGGTTCTGGACCAGGCTCGATACGATTCAATGGGCGCGAGTACCTGTACCGCGGGTATGCATATGAGAACTTTATCGATGCATACAATTACGCGCAGCTCATGCTGCTTCATCCTTCACGCGCACCGCCTTCGGGGTTAACCGGGCCCACAAAACGGCTCCACGCACCTTCAGTCGACGAATTGCGGCTGATGCGGCAACTCGGTATCGTATTTGTTGCCGGACATTACTTCTACGGCCCCTATCGCTACGATTGCCTGGGCGATGCTTACGCCTTCGCCAGCCAGGCACCTGGACAAGGCATTTTCCAGCTTAACGTGCAGAACGCGCGAGCCGCCCATCACTTGAATCTACTTCAGGAGCGCAAAATGATTGACGGAAAAGGAAGCGCCTTGAAAGTTCGACCCGGCGGGCGAATTGGCCACTACGACATCTTTCCCGAGAATGCCCCTCCCTCCATCCTATTCAAGCGCACCTTGCTACGCAGGTGAGCATTCACCGGACCGAATGTATCCAAGTGTGCGGCCAACAGCCCCGCACTGTGCACTATTCCGTTTCGGCATGCCACCTTCTCATCGTGGTCCGTCTCAAACGTGCGGAGCTCATTGCACAATTCGTGTAGGGTGGATTCGAACCCACCACGCCATTTCCTCTCTCTAGCCCGTCGCGACAGAGTCGCGATGACGCAAAGAGAGTGCCATGAATCAGGTCAATTCCCGTGTACTGCTGGTCGACGATAACAAGGACGCCGTCGACATGGTCTCCCAATTTCTGAGTATCCATCACATCGATAACAAGGTAGCCTACGACGGCGCTTCCGCCGTTGCCATGTTGGCTGACTGGCCTGCGGATATCGTGTTCCTCGACATTCAAATGCCTGGCATGGATGGCTATGAAACCGCGATTGCCATGCACGCACTTCCCCGGTGTGCTGCACTTCCCATTGTTGCCTGGACCGGCTGGGACGGTCCGGGCAGCCAAGAGGCAGCGGCACACGCACACATGGTATTGCGCTTAACGAAACCGGTCGTGATGGAAGAATTGCTGGCGCTGGTGTCCCGCTTTGGCCGGCATGCATCGACTTGAGGGACATCGCATGCCGGCGCCTCCGGTGCGCGTCAGTGGCGCTGGCGCAGATCATCTCCTCCACTTGTTGTATTCTGGAGCGCGGTTGGAACGTCGCACTTACGATCTCCAGCATTTCCGTCTGCCTGCGCTCCCACCGGCTCCGGACTTTTCGCCGCTTTCGCACCAGCCGCAGTCTAGCAAGGCTTGCTTTGCCGCGGCTACGCATTGCTCGTGTTGGCGTGTGTGCTTCGCGCATGGTGTGACCGGCGATTCAGTCCTCAGCGCAGTCAATGACGCGCTGCCCTCCCCCGCTTTGCCGCATGGGGCGATGCGTGTCGCGCCGCCGAGTGGCGCTCATCACGATTGGTCATCCTATCCATAGCTCGCCAATTGTCGGGCAAATCGCTGCAAGGGGCGCAGACCAGAACGCTCCGCATCCACGCACCATGCCTGCAGGACGATCAGAAGGTCTTCCTGCGTTGCAGGCGAACGTTCCCATAATTTCTCCAGCGTTTGCCGCGCAACATGGATGGTGTTAAGCCGTGCACTGTGAATAATCACCTGTCCCAGTTCCATCCTTTGCATTCCCGTGAGCCGGCAGGGCGCGCGCCGCAGCAATCGCTTCGTCTGATCCAGCGCCGCGCCGGGGATCAGTTCGGTCAGTCCCCTGCGCTCAGACCGAAACACGTCCAAGGTCAGGATGGTCAACTCGCGCATCAGTACCGGACGATTGCCCAGCACAAGCTTCAATGTCACCGGGGTCGGCACGAACTGTCCCGCGCATCGCATCAAGCGCTCTGGTGGTCGCCGGAGCGAAGCAAGGCCCAACCATCGTAACATGCTGATATACGCCCAGCCGATATCCAGCTCGAACCAGCGCACGGAAAATTTGGCGGAGGTCGGAAAAGTGTGATGGTTGTTGTGCAGCTCTTCCCCGCCGATCAGCAGGCCAAACGGAACGATGTTGGTGGCAGCTTCCTTGCAGTCGTAATTGCGGTAACCGGCATAATGCCCCAAGCCGTTGACCACCCCGGCAGCCAGAAACGGAATCCACATCATCTGACAAGCCCACAGCGTCAGGCCCAGCGCACCAAACAAAACCAGCTCGATCACGAGCAGTAAGCCGACGCCTTGCCAAGTGTACCGACCATAAATCCGTCGCTCCAGCCAATCAGCAGGTCCACCACCCCCGTAGCGATCCACCAGGGCGGGGTCACCGGTCGCGCCCCGGTACAATTCGGCCCCGCGCCATAACACCTGGTGAATACCCATGACCACCGGACTGTGAGGATCCTTCGTCGTTTCACAATGGGCGTGATGGCAGCGATGGACCGCCACCCACTCCCGCGTTACCATCCCCGTCGTCAGCCATAACCAGAAGCGGAAGCCATGGGCCACGACCGGGCGCAATGTCAGCGAGCGATGCGTCTGGCACCGGTGCAGGTAGACCGTCACCGCAATGATCGTCACGTGCGTGGTCACCAGCCCGATCAGCAACAGCTTCCACCAACTCAACGCGAGCAGTCCTTCGGCCATCCATTGCAAATAGCGCTCCATACCGGCACTCCTTCGTGGCCATTGGCCTACAGGTTCGGATGTTCGGAGGCAAACGCTACCGCGTCACACAGTTGACCGTATCGAAAGCCCCCATAGCGAAAATGGCCCTCTGCATAGTCGATACCGTACCGCTTCATGGTACGTTCATCTTCGTCAGTGGGACGATAGGCTGCTGCCCAGCTCGGCTCAAACATGTCGTCGTGCACGAAGCCAGGCTTGGCATGTTCCGCTACCGCGTAGCGCAGCGCATCCTGGAACACCTCGTAACGGTACTGGCGAAACGCATAGCGCCTTCCGTCAAATGAGATCTCAAATTGCGCCGCCAGGCTCTCATCGGACTCTTGGTCCCGCGCCATATCGCGTCGACTTTTCATGACCTTTCTCCCACTGCGATCCGTGCTCCCATTCAATGCGAGGATCTGAAGCCGCGCCTTCGACAGCGCATCGGCATTGGCGGCATCGCGCGAAATGAATGCATCGTCCGGAAAAACAATCGATCGCATCATCCTGTCCGGCCACTGAAGGCTCGTGCAATCCGATGCAGGTGGCAAATGTTTGAGTATGGCTGTCGAGGCGAATTTCAGCGATCCATCCTGGCACCTGAATTCCGCGCATCTCAGAAGGATTTTCCAACCTTGAAACCACGATGCCGATTGTGGGCGCATGGCGCACTCCTTTGCTCACGTTCAGCGACAGATTCGGAAAGAATTCGCACCGAACGGGCCCACCTTACCGACGAGGCATGCACGGCGTGCCAGACGCAGGTCGCGCCACCAAGCTGCAATGCCGGGGATGACCTGCCTCACTGCAAATACTGGCCGGGCACCTGTTGTCCACTATACGCTCACAAGCAACTTACACCTAACGATTTCGGCGTGTCCCACGTGCTTTCGCACTTTGCTCTCAACGCTGGACCATTCCTGGACGGTCGAGGTCCCTGGGTGGTCCACGATTATCGATGCAGTCCATCGCACCGACGGATCAAGCCTTTACGACGCTGAGTGTTTCATCGCTTCCGCCTCGCGGGCGGCAGTTCGCTCCTCGTGCGCGGCGACCGGGTCACCGCTGCTATCGGACATCCCGGCGGCGCGTTCCGCGTCGGCATGTGCGCCTTCGGCTTCAGTTCCCCCGGCTGGATTCTCGCTAGCGGGGGGCTCAAGCATGTCGCGCACCATGGCGCGTAACTCTCCAGGATCCGGCGGCAATCCGCGCCTTTTCCGTTGGTGAATATAGTGTTGAATTTCAGATTCCTGTTCGGCGCTCAGTGGCAAGCCGCGGAAGGAGAATTCCGGTCCGGATTCTTTCATGACGGTTCTCCAGAATGGTGAGTACTCTCCGAGTGTACGCCGAAACCTTCACTTGCGCCGCCGCATCAAGACGCTCGTCGATCCAGTCACTGGCCCAATCCCTGGCCCGCCTCGCGTGAATGCCCATAGTCGGCCTGCGGTTTCATAGCTGCGATCACTACCGAGATACCTAAGCGGGCCGCGTTTCCTCCCGCCCGCGCAACCTCTGCCTTGGGAACGGTACTTCATCTGGAACGTTTCCCTTTGATCCGCCGATCGGGCACGGGCCTGGCGATGGCTTGGCGCTCGCGCGTTTGCCACATCGGGCGGGCGAACACCTCCATCACCAAGGGCAGCAGCAGCCCTGCAAGGTGCGCAGAATGGTAGGCAAACCGCTCGCCAAACGCGGCCCTGGCGGCTAAAGCCGCCGAAATTTTCGCCGCAGTGGCATGATCGGTTCGACGTGACATCCTTCCAATCTACGCTCTTCGACCCAATCGCGTCGCCAACGCCAAAACAATCGAGTCAGCATCCCCTGCTCGACCAACTGTAATAGAGATTGCCAATCGCTGGAGCATTCGCAATGTGCTAGTCTGGTGGATTACCAGCTTGTATCCATGCTGAACATCGGATTGCGGAGACTGGATAGTCGACTTTGGCGCTCGACTTCCGGGCCCAAGCTGCTTACCCAGGCAAAGGGAGGCATTATGAAGACCATCTATTCCGATCGACGGCACGACGTCCAACAGTTTCACTATCTGAACCACGCGATCGACCTGGTACGTACCCATGGCTGGCGCTATGCCGTCGAATACCTGCGAAATCAACGCATCGACGAATCGACGTTACAGCGTGTGCTCTTTGGCGAGTGGCGCAGTCGTCGCGCCTCTACCGACCATCTGATCATCGCCCAGCAATTGCGCGCTCGTCGCCATTAAGCCAATTGGACCGTCCTCGTTCCCTAGGCACCAGTACCCGCCTCACAATCGCACCGATTTATCATAGGCCCTTCATTTCACTGCCTGCCTCTTGTACCAGGTCAACAACGACGCGCCGCGATTCTCGCCTGAACGTCGATGAGACTGCAGCCCCCATCATCAGACGCAAATGCTCGCATGCGAACTTTCCGGCGACACCATCTTTCCGGTCACACACCGCGGATTAAATCGAGGGTCATCAGGCCAGGAATTTGTGAGGCATCTTGGTTTGCGTCACACTGGAAATCCTTGACCCGAAACTTGACGATGTAGTGCATTTCGGCGTCGGCCGGTGAAATATGACCGATGGGTTCCAGTAACTGATGCCGGTTGAGCCAGCACGCCCATTCCAACGCCACCGAATCGACGGCTTCCCGTCTCTTCCCACGCGCACGACGCCGGATCAGTTCGACCTTATAGCAGCTGTTCATGGTCTCGATTAAAGGATTGCGGTAGCCGTCATCTTTGCCTCCCATCAAAGATTCGATCGCCTCCGGTACAAGTTCAGTATGACAGCATCTACTCGCGCGATCATCCGCACTAGCAACTGTGCCGAGCTCCGGCTATTGCTGCGCGTCGTGCCGAACCGTCAGCGTATGGCGGGATTCATGCCGAACACACCTTTGCAAACAGTGCCTATTCGACACGTTCTTTAGCATAATTTGCGTTAACATTTGAGTCTGAATCGGAATTTGGACCAAGAGGTGATGGTGACAACCCAGGATAGACAGGATCGCGAACATGCCGCCACTTACATCAAATCAGATGCGATTGACTTTGCACGTGAAATGCTGTACCGGCACGCAATCGTGTTAAGGGGAGTGGCCAGCAGCATTGAGATCAAAGCCAAGAGGTTCGTTTTGGTGCGCCCCGACAGTTCACATTTAGTGATCTGGTCGGCGGAAACACAATTTCTGAAGATATCCCCGGCCACTCTAAACGACGCAGTAGTTTTTGTGCGTGGCCGTCCCATGAACGGGCTCTTCCTGGTGGAAACAGTTGCTTTGGCTGAATGAGAACTTATTGACTGTTGTACGATTTGAATCACGAGGATGTGCGCGCATATTCGCGGAGCGCGTCACTGGCATTGGGCCTCGCCCCATTGGCTACGGAACGGATTGTCCATGTCGGCCGGCGTTGATCGCCGGCGAACCTGTTGCAAGGTCCGAGCAAGTACACCGAGCTTTAGGGCTGCATGATGATCAGCGCGATACCGAACTAGTCAAGCGGAGCCTTCCACGCTGTGTTTGAACCCGATGACCTGAAAATAGATGCCATATCCGCACCTTGTCTCTCGCACACGCTTGCGTCCAGCCTGGTTGCCAAAATGCGGACGGCGTCCATTGCGTGCCCAGCATCCACAATGTGCGGCACACTTGGCGCCAGTCGTTTGCGCCGCCTCAGTGATTCCCGGGAACCGCTATGTAGTACCTTCGTGAACTCGATCCTCGTTAGCCCAAGACAGTACGGAGTCGCGAATGGCGGTCGAACAACACGTTGTTCCACTCCACCTTCTGGCGCGGCAAAACACGTCCATATGCGTTCCCATCGGTGCACCGGCATTTACGCCTATACTGAATGTGCAGGATCACATGAGGAGGTTGTATGGAACTGATCGAAGCGGAAGATGTTACCGAATTTCAGAGGATTTTGCGCAGCAATCGCCTGATCCGCGCAGATTTTTCTCTTAGCGCTACTGACACGACAGATCCGAAGACCGATGAAGTACCAGGATTACAGGGCGAATTGACGGTGCGGCGCAAATCAACTGGCCAGATCAAACAGTACCTGATCAGTGACAGCACCTCATGGCTCGACCTATTCCGCAAAGACCTCATGCGTGGTGCATTTTTCAGCGACGATTGCCTACCGAATCGCTGCATTGCGAACGCGGGTAGGCTTGCGGCGCGAGGCCAACGTAGAGAAAAATAAGAGGCCCGACATGGATGTCACGCGTTATTCGATCGAACTAGCCAGGCGACACTTCAGCCATGCGGAGGGAGAGCGCCATGAACGAGAATTCCAAGATCACGCGACGTGAAGACGTCTGGACCGCCGCTATGGTGCAATACGGTATCGCCCTGAGTTCGATCGTAGGGATTGCCGCTGCTCAGCGCTATTTGCTGGCTCGTTGCATTCCCCTACACGTCGTCGAGCGCGTGCTTTGCTCACCCATCGATGCCCGCCGCACACCGTCACGCGCGAAAGTGCATACCGATTAGCGCGCCGCATCGAGGCCATGCAGGCACATTGATCTCCATGCCGGTCGGCCTGGCTAGTGTGGCGAGCGTCCGCGTTGCCGCTTATGTCGGTACATTTCCTCATCCGCTCGCACCAGATATTCGGCCAGTGTTTCCTCGCTGTGGATATCGCAATTGATCACGCCTATGCTCAGCGACATTGTTTGCGGTCCTTTTTTGCCAGCATTGAACTGGGCAATCTTGGCCCGAATACGCTCGACAATGGTGCGCGGCGTCGCATTGTCAAACGTAAATGCCGCAAATTCATCGCCGCCAACCCGTCCCACCACGTCCGCGTGCCGGAACGCGCTGTTGAAGATATACGCGGCATCGCGAATCAGTTCATCGCCCGCTGCATGACCCAGTTGATCATTGATCAGCTTCAATCCATCCACATCTGCGAAGATCACTGCGCACGCCAGTTCCTGGCGGCGAGCGATCAACAGGCATTGCTCCGATTTTGCGAGGAAGCCCCGTCGATTCTGCAGACCGGTCAACTCATCTTGCGCCGCCAGCTCCCTGGCTTCGACCTTCTCATGCTCGCTCACGCGTAGCTCCTCCGTTTGGCGCGACTGCGTTGCAGCAAAGGCATGGTATTGCTCCTGTACTTCTTCTTCGCGGTGTAACTGGTCCAGGAGGTTGTTAAGGCGCATACCGGCCAATTCTGCGACGTGGGGAAGAATTGCTAGCGCATGCTGTTGTACCGTATCGGCTGGCGGCGCCTGCCAACTCAGTGCAATGTAGCCCCCGTTGACATCATCCGAAAACGCGGCTGCCACGTGGCTTCCGCCGTCCAACGTAAAGGCTTGCAAGGGCATTGGATGCGTGCCACTTGCCACCAACTTGCGCACCTTGCTGCACATTCGATCGTTCAGTTCCAGACAACTGCCGCCCTGGGGCGCATCGAGGTAATAGCAGCTATCGCCTGTTGCGCTGTTACTTATGAGCAGAATCGCGTCTGGCCGCAGCTCGGGGAAGCTTTCGGCGATAGCGTGCAAGGCCGCATCCAAACTGTTGGCGCAAAGTAGCGCCCTAGCCATTTGCAATAGCGCCAGTAGCTCTTTTTTACCTGGCGATCGTGCCTTGCCAGCGCGCGACTGCGCAACCGCCTTGACACGCTTTCGCCGCGGCAGAACTGCCTCATACGCATCGGACATGATTTCGATCTTTTCCATTGCTCACGCACTTAAATCCATCGTCCCTCGCAACTTGGAACAGTGTGCACGTTGGCCTTGCGTTAACCATTGCGTAGGTCACGTGACGGCTCCATTACCGCTTGTCGCCTTCCGAACCTGGCACAAGGTCATTCATTCGTCTAGTACCGGCATGCAAGTCACCACAATTTTCTCGCCGCATGGGCTTCCACAGTAACACGCGCCGAGCCTGTGTGCCGCTGGCGCTTCCTATCAGATCTCTTATTCCGGTAGGATTTCATCTTGATTGCCATCTTTGTGCAAATAGCGCTAGGTGTGGCGCACAAAGCCTTGTATATTGATCTTACCGCGTATGAAGCACCGCAAATGATTGGCGGTCTCCGTCCTGTCTTGCCGTAACTGGCAACTCCTGTCTGATTCCCTCGCTTGTTGACCCTGCTCGTTGGCGCGTACATCGCCGGGCGAGGCCCGACTTTCAACATCTTTTACGAGGTTTTATCATGACTACGCAAACCGGTATCGTTAAATGGTTCAGTGAATCTAAAGGCTTTGGTTTTATCACCCCTGACTCAGGTGGCCCTGACCTATTCGTGCATTTCCAGGACATTCGGGCTGAAGGCTTCCGGTCCCTCTCCGAGAACCAACACGTCTCGTTCGAACGCAGCCCAAGCCCCAAAGGCGAAAAGGCCACCAACGTCTGCCCTGCATAATCGGCAGCAAGGCCCCCCCTTTCGGTTCGCAGGAATTTATTGAAGGTATTCAATCCCTCCCGATCTTCCGACTCCGGCTGGGGCGTCTTCGCATTGCCATTCCCGTGCTTCATCGCGCCGACTGTCGCTTTTCAAGGCCTCTACGCCGGTAACGCTCGGAGGCAAGGCAACATGACATCAGCATCAATTCCTGAGGGCCTGGAAATCAGGACAAAAGTAGCCCTGGCGCCGGACCATGGACGTCCGTCCAGCCGCTTCCTGACCAAGCTGTTCCCTCTTTCCAGCCTAAGTGATCCTGAACAGCTACGACTGGCGCAAGTCGTCGGCCCACGACTGAAAGTACCTCGGGGGCAGAACATCCTGCTCGCCGGAGCTCCATGCATCAGGTTGTATGCGATTCACATCGGCAGCTTTAAGTCCTATCAACTTACCGTATCAGGCGGCCTGCAGATATTCGATTTTCATTTCCCTGGCCAGATCTTGGGATTGGATGCCTTGGGGCTCGATGTTCATCATTGTGGCGCCATGGCACTGGAGGACAGCGAGGTGTTCGCAATTCCAGCGGTCGGGTTGCAAGAGCTACTGGCAGACTTCCCTGACCTAAGAAATCACTTTCATTTTCTAATGCGACAAGAAGTGTGTCACACGCGGCAAACGATCCTCATGCTAGGCACCATGCGTGCTGAGCAACGCCTGGCAATCTTCTTGAGGTTCATCGCCTCCGAACAGGCCATACGCGGCTACTCACCACGCAGGCTGCACTTGAGCATGATGCGTGAAGACATTGCCAACCATCTCGGTCTATCCTCGGAATGTGTGTCTCGGATGCTCGCCCGCCTAAGCAAAGAGGGTCTGATCCACATCGCAAATCGCGAGATCGAGATTCTCAATGCGACACGCCTGGCAACAATGGCGGACGGACGTGCGCGCAATGCAGTTACTTGACCCGCCTGACGTACTCAACTGCCGTTGATACGAAGAGTTCCCCTTGCTCGCGGTGCTCAGCGGGCGCCTTTGTGCGGCATTTGCCCGCCGTTTCTGTGACGACCGGCAACTTCATTCGCCTCCGCTTTCTGCCTTTGCTTGTTGGCTTCTTCGGTGCGACCAGGCGTGTGCTTGTCCCGCTTTTGCTCGTGGGTTGTATTGGGAAGGGTCACGATAGCCTCCGTGGTGATCCCTTCAGTGTAGTCGTTCACCGCACCGGCTGCTGTCTTAAAAAGGCGCTACTACGCGGCTAGTCAATTGGATTCCGCCATGCGTCGACCGACAAGGCGCCCCAGACATGTCCAAAGTTGCTGGGAACGGGCTGAAGCCAGGCTGCCGTCTACGCTTGTCCCAGTTCTTGTAACGCAAAATCGATGAACCCTCGCTCCACCGACGTCGACAACAATCGCACTCGTAGTAGCTGCCCCAGCCGCAGTTCGGGAAGCGCGCCCGTCAAACGCCCTTCAGCCGGCGGTGTGAATATCCTGACCCAGACCCCATGGTCGTTGATGCCGGAGACAATGGCACGGTAATGTTGTCCGATTGAGTCATGCAGCAGCAAGGCCGCTTCGGACTTGCGTATTTGCCGCTCCACCTTACGCACGGCATCCTCCTGGCCCGTACAATGCAATGCCAACTCTGCCAACTCTGCCAGCGAGTATGGCGGCGCATCGCCTGCCAACGCGGCCTTGAGCAAGCGCTGGGTCACCAGATCCGGGAAGCGCCGGTTCGGCGCAGTCGAGTGCATATAGTCCTGGACTGCAAGTCCAAAGTGGCCAATTGCGCTCTGGCCCACGCGCTCGACCACATACTCCCCCGATCCCATGAGCTTGATGATTTCGAGTGAAAGGTCTGGAAAGCTCGCGGGAGCCAGCCCGCGTTGCCGTGCGAGGAATTGCTCCAGGCTTCTGTCATCGGGCTGGGCAGGCAGGGTGACGCCGTATCCACGCGCAAGCTGCACAATGCGCGCCCAGCGATCCGGCGAGCGCACCACACGCCGCAAGGATGCCCCGCCGTGCGCCAGCAGAAAGCGCGCCGTGCAGCCATTGGCGGCAATCATGAATTCCTCGATCAATTGGCGGGCGCGGTTGTGTTCCTGCAAGCGAATATCCGCAATCGTGTTGCCATCGAAGACAGCCCGTGGCTGAAAGGTATCGAACTCGAGCGCCCCTTGCACCAGTCGTTGTGACCTGAGCCTTTGCGCCAATTGGTCCTGTGTCCGCAACTGGAGATCCATGCCGGCGATCGCCCGCGCGGCGTCCGGTAACGGTTCATGCCCTTCCAGCCACCCGGATACCGCATCATAGGCGAGTTGCACCTGGTTGCGAACCTTCGCCCGATAGATCGTAGAGGTGGTCAAAACGCCGTGAGAGGAAAACTCCATCTCGACGACGATCGCGAGTCGGTCTTCCTGTGGCGCCAGCGACGTCAGGCTCGTGCACAGAAGCTCCGGCAGCATAGGAAATATACGTGCCGATGTATACACTGACGTGGTGTTCAGCCTGGCGTGCAGATCGACGGGTGAATTCTTCTTCACCAGCGCGTCAACATCCGCGATGGCCACCAGTAAGCGCAAGGCTTCATTTGCCTGAATTTCCACCACCGTGAGCTGGTCCAGGTCGCGCGAGTCGTCATTATCGATCGAACACCACAGGCGACTGGTGAGATCGATCACCGTCGGATCGCGCGCAGGCTCTTTCAACTGACCAAGTTGCTGGTGTACAGCAAGAGGAAATTCTGGCTCCAACCCGCGACTAAACATCGCCAGGGCCGCAATGGTTGCCAGGCTGGCCCGATGGTTCTTGATGGCGTGGCGCATCCCCTTCCCTCCACTTTCCGTCAACACTTCGCCTTACCCTTGTCAAGGGGCGCGCATGTACCGAGCCATAGTCCTTATGCCGCCCGAATGGCTGGCCAAGCACGACGATTGCAAGCCGCTTTCAAGCTTGCCACAACGTCCTGATCACACGTGATTGGCGCCACCCGCGTGGGGCAGAAGTGAATTTTCAAATCATCGCTCGGCGGCATAGTCAAGCCTGCCTAGCCTCGATTATGAACCGGTTCCGGTGGCAGCACACAATGCGCTGGTCAATTGCAAGAGCGAAACGGCCCGCACGGGCATTGCATCGTGTGCACGACGCCTAGCAAAAGGCGTCCTTCATTAGCGCGCGTACTGCAATCACGCTATTGCGTTCTGGTCGTTGCAAGCGAGGCAGAGCCGTCCAGGGCGCCACTCACTTCAATTGATGCCGCTCGTACCAGCTCATCAACGGCTGCACTGTGATGCCATGGCCAATGATTGAGGCGGTCACAGTACCCAATGTCAAACTCACCAAGTCTGATGCGAATGACGCCGCGATACCATGATTCAGTGCAAACATGAGGTAGTAAATCGAGCCGATCCCCCGAATGCCGAGCCAACCCATCAGGACCTGCTTATACATGGGCACTCCGGCACCAGCCATCCCCAGCACTATCGACGCCGGGCGCACAACAAGGAAGACCAGGGGAACAAACCACCACATCATGGCGAAGCTCCCTACCGCGGGTAACAAGGCGCCTACCGTCATGACCATGCCGAGCTCGGCTATGCGTTCAAGCTGCTCATTGAAGCCAAGCACGGCTCGCGTCATGGCGCCACTGGCATGATGCGAATGCGTCGCAGCCTCGATGACGTCTTGTTCCGCCGTACCGTGGCCTCGCGGCATTGGCAACGTTCCCGCCATGGGAAAGTTGCGTACTCGCCGCAACGCCAGGCCAGCAAAGAACACCGACAAGAAGCCCGATGCCTGGCAGCTCTGCGCCGCACCAAATGAAACGGCGATGACACCAAGCGAGAGAAACTCATCCATGCCAATCGCATGATGATGTCTGGTGCGTAAGTAGATCACCAGTTTCCCTACTCCCCCGCCTATCAGCGTTCCTATCAGCATGCCGCCACCCGTTGCCCACAACACATCCACCAGCCACCAGGACCACCCGGAGTCGCCTAGATCGTGCAATTGCATTATCCCGAGCCCCAGCAATACCAACGGAAATGCCGTGCCGTCGTTGAGCGCGCCTTCCGCTGCCAGGCTAAAGCGCGTGGAATCATATCCTGCCCCTGGTCTTGACTGAATGGCCGAAGCCAACACCGGGTCGGTTGGTGCCAAAATCCCTCCCAGCACGATTGCCACGCCAGGTGGCAATCCCATGGCAACCACCCCAATGGCAGCAATAGCGCCCACAGTGACCACCATGGATAGAAAAGCCAGCCGATAGGAAGCAATCCATCGGCGGTCATGAATCGGCACCTCGAGCTTTAAGCCGACAGAGAACAAGGAGATCAGCAGCGCGGCCTCAGCGACCAGTTCCAGCGAGGCGGCATGCGCAATGGGATCCAGGTCCAAGATGCCAAAACCATACGGGCTAAACAAAACACCCAGCGCCAAGTAAATCATCGCGCCACTGAGGGGCAAGCGCTCCACCAGCGTTCCAATCAGCATCATCGCGATCAGAATCAACCCGCCCAACAACACCCACGTTGCGATCGACATTGCAATCTCCAAATACCTTACTCAGCGTCATGAGCGGCTTCTAGCAAGATCTCGAGAACATATGCTGGGTATGGCCATACATTTCATCCGAGATCCTGGCTACCACGTGCTTTCACTGTCCAACGTCAAGGCTTGGAGGGCCATTGGATGCTTACAGCATTCCAACGCCTTACCCAGCTCGCTGCACATGCGATCGTTCAGCGCAAGGCAACCTGCACGCTGAGGCGCATCGTGGCAGTAGCCGCTATCGCCTTTTGCGTCGATGCCACTCAGCGGAATCGCGTCCGTCCGCATCTCGGCCATGCTTTCGGCATTGGCGTGCAGGGGCGGCATCCAGACTGTAGGCGCAACATAGCGCCTTAGCCATATCCTCCTGCACTCCTCTTCATGGGCTCACAGTAACATGTTCGGCGTCCAAGTCCCGGTTCGATCCCATTTCCCGACCGGCAAGCGACATCCGGCCAATGGGCGCAGCGGCCTTTTGGTGCAATTGCCAATAAAATTGCGGCTCTCAGGACTACAGACTAAATGTACATCCAAAGCGTTGCGAGCCAATGGTGAGCGAGTCCCGTTGGGGCCATGCATATCAATGGGGAACACGAAGAATTGGCGATTGTCCTGCCCAGAATCAACTTGGAAGGTCCATGCTCGCAAGGAGCCGGCGAAACGGTTAACAATGGCGGACTGGGCCGCGACCTCAGCGGAAACAGTGGCGACCTGCACCGGGATGTCCTTCGTGGGGCAGCGGCGCGGGCCTGACTAATAGGAGAATGCGCTACTGGCAATTGGGCAACGTCGACAAATTCCCGCACCTTGCCATCAAATTGACGAGGAACAGGGCAATTCTGAAATGCAATTTCACAATTATCGAGATGCTTTTGGCGATGCGTTGCTTTGCTTTCGACCGGTTGAAGCTCGATCCGCAACAGATCGAAGACCGGATACCAGCTCCCTCTCGACAAGGGTCGACTTCCGACTGCAGTTTCAACCGGTCGCCTATTCAGCTCGCAATGATTGCTCCTTATGCGATACTGCCTGTGAAGGCAGGAACGTGTAATGAGAACGATCCCTGAAAATGAGCGGCGGCGGGACTACCAGATGGCCGAACTTGTGCAGTACGGCATGATGCTGCGTTCCATCATCGGCCTGGCAGAAGCCCAGCGCTATCTGCTCTCCCGGTGCGTTCCCCCGCACGTTATTGAACGAGCGCTCAACGCGGTTGGCCCGCGGCCCTCCGTCCCCACACGCATCACGCAATTGGATCGGCGCCTTCGCGTCGCACCGACAAGGTCGAAAGCGTTTTAGCGACTGCCACGCATTCCACTACAGCACCACGATACCCTGGCGCGGCGTGAATTCATCTAGCCTCTTCCCGTTGACCCATTTTGCGATGCATCGGTTGCCGTGCCGCCTTCAGTTTCAGGCGCTTTTCCCACCACCCGTAGTCGCTCAGCGTTTCCTTCGCCAACTCCACACATCGTTCATAGGCAGGCGTACCCTGAACACACGGCGAAAAAGGAGGCGCGACGCCTACTGTCACACAATAAGCCAGCGCGTCCTCCAACCGCCCCGCTTCGAGCAAGTTCCTGCATTCCGTCGAATGCACCAAGGCAAGGTTGGGCATGGAACCACCTCCGAAGAAACGCCTGAATAATTGCATTGTAGTTCAACAGAGCAAGGGCCATGCGCGCCTATCCGACAGTCTCAATCCCGCGCAAAGATACTCGCATCAATGCCTGAGTTACGGCCTATACTGATTGCAGCAGGATAAAAGCACACTGTCGCGAGGAAACACAGAGAGGACGCAGACCATGCTGCACGAATTCCTGACCAATCATCGCGTCGAGCTCATTGCACGCTGCCGCGCGAAAGTGGCTAAACGCGCGCATTGCGCCACCGCAGAGCAATTGCAGAACGGCGTGCCGATGCTCCTCGAGCAACTCGTTCATACGCTTCGTTCAGAGCAGGAAAGGTGTGGAGCGGACGGCCCAGTGTCCCAATGCGCGGTCAGCGAATCCGCAACCCTCCACGGACAAGATATGCTGGAACTGGGATTTACCGTAGACGAGGTGGTTCACAATTACGGCGACCTATGCCAGGCCATCACCGACCTGGCGGTTGAGCTGGACGCTCCGTTTTCCGTCGACGAGTTCAGAACCTTGAACCGTTGCCTTGATTATGCAATCGCCTACGCCGTTACCGCCTTTAGCATTAGGCACGATTTCATTGAATCTGACCGCCATCATGCCGAAGAGAACAAGCGGATGGGCTTTTTCGTTCACGAGCTACGCAACTTGCTGGGGACGGCGAAGCTAGCCTATTCGGCCTGCCGCGCGGGCAACCTCAGCTTAAGTGGCGCAACCGGTAGCATCTTGGGGCGCAACCTGGACGGCCTCGGCGACCTGATCAATCAGGCCATTACACTTGTGCGCACGGAACACCTTGAGGGAAAGCATGATCTCTTCGCCCTGACCGATTTTGTGGCTGAACTGCAGGCGACCTCGACATTAGCGGCCGTAGCAAAACAATGCAGGCTGGTCGTATGGCCAGTGGCGCCACATCTGGCGATAAAGGGAAACCGCCCAATGCTACTGTCGGCGGTTGTCAATTTATTGCAGAACGCGTTCAAATTCACTCATTCGCATTCCGACGTCATCCTTTCGTGTCATGCCACCACGGAACATATCCTGATTGAGGTTTCCGACCACTGCGGCGGGATCGGCGCCGAATTGGCAGGTCGCATGTTTCAACCGTTTGAGCAAAATGGCGCCGATCGTTCTGGCCTTGGCCTCGGCTTGACGATTGCCAGGCAATTCGTTCACGACAATGGCGGCAGCCTGAGCGTCCGGGATGTTCCTGGTACAGGATGCATCTTCACGATCACGCTCCCGCGCCATGAAATATCCGCCCAGCCAAACTAGTCTCGGTCTTTGTTTTGATATGGTAGCGTTGAATGCGTACACTTCACTGAGCAAAAGTAGTGCGGTGTACATCCAGCAAATCCTGTCCACCGAACGCTCCCCTCTTGATGTCTTCGCGGAACAGTTCGAGCCAGGACATGCCATCACTAACCAGGTATTGCCTTGATCTTCCCGTTGATTCACATCGCACGACCAGTTCCGCCTGCAACGCCAGCACTTCGTCGGTCTTAGGATCGGTGGTGTCCGTTGCCTGCAAAGAGAACTCTTCGTATGCCCATCGTTGCTTGCGCAGGATATTCTCGAATTCGGCCAGGTCTTCCGCTTCGATCAGTTCCATACATCCTCCCGGTTCGAATTTCAAATGATCGCTACGCGTCCGATGAAGAATCGATGACATCGTCCAGTAATTGCAAGTAGCACTTGGAAATATTGTTAATGGCGAAGAATCGCGTCGCCTGATCGGAGCGACTCTCGTCCGGCATGACGCTCACGATCGAATACGCGTGCTCGGTATCCCACCTTAGCATCGCATTCATGACGTCGGCCATCTCTGGTTCGTCCGGCATCTCCAGATAAAGGAGGCCACGGCTACCATCCGCGCGAAAATAATTGGCTTTCCATTGCTGCATGGATTGCATTGCGCTCTCCCTGCACCAACGCACTCGTTGGCACTCAGTTGCCGCCTCAATTGCAGCTCCTGATTCAGTATAGGCAGTGGTAGCCAATCCATCTAACCATTTCCAACCCGGTAGCAAACTCTTCGTTTTCCTGGGCGTGATCTCGATCATCAACCTTTCGTCAAAAAAATAAAAGGGTAACGCACAATTGCCCCCGTATCCGCAAAGGCTTGTGTCATACTTCCCATTTGCATGGAGATGGCCGTGTCAGACAATGTAATCGACAAACGGCGGCGGCGCGATCACGGACTGGCAGTGCGAGTCCAGTACGGCCTGTCCTTGTTATACACAGCAGGAAGCAGCAACGCTCGCCAGTACATGAACAGCGAAGGAATCGAAGTGCAGACTATCGACAGAGTACTCTCCGCTAAATGCGTGCGCGGTGCCCGCGTGCCAATTCGCATTGTTTGACGATTCGAGTCGTGCCGCCAAGTCCGGCAACCTGCTTATGTCGTAGCATTGACGACGCCAACTACATAGCCACAGCTAGCCTGCTCCCAGCATGGATGGCTCCGGCCGATCGGGACAATCATGGGACGGCTCAATGCTAACGCGCGTGCACGCGTGCTCACTATCTTGCAGCAGGAACACGACATGACTCCTGCTGCCCTTCATGCAGTGGACTTTCCACAACCGACTACGGTCGGCTATGTTTACGATGGCTCGAACATCAAACCCGCCATCGGGCCTCGGCAACCAGAAAGCCGACATCGTCCGGCATAACAACAAGGCCACCGCAACTATTAGCCTCGACCACGCCGACTGGAATCGCATCCGTGGCCTATCGCTCGCCGGCACCGTCGGCTTTGTCGTTGACACCAAGGACATTACGCGGCGTTCGGATGCACTGCTTCACAAGTTCTCACAAGCGTCCGAGTAACTCGGTGGCGGAGGTGCCATGCACTGTCCGGGCATACGCCTCCTGCGCATTGCCCCGCTTATCGATCATGCTACCATTACGACACCGAGCACACCATCGATGTGTTCCCTCGCAAGGCACAAGCCGAGTATACGTGCCGAGTCGACGGTCCAGGTGGCGACTGAGACCTCGTAGTAAGTTGGCAGTGCTTGATCGACCTGCCCGATGCTCAGGGAGCAGCACCATTTCGCACTAGGCTTTCCCAGGGTTGCCCTTTTTGCGCCACAGGTGATTTCGTGACCACGATAGATTTCCTTGACGTCCGCCCCGCTCTAAAGGACAGGGATTCCTGCTTCCAGCGTCGCACGTCCGCGACGGAGAATGTTTAGCGCAGCATTGCGATCACGATCATGTACGTTTCCACATCCACTGCACTGCCATTCTCTTATTCCAAGGCCTGCGATACCCTTCGGCCTCGACTCGGGCAATGCGCCGCAAGTCGAGCAGGTCTGGGTGGTAAAGCGTTCGTCCACTTCCACATACCGCGCGCCATGCCTGATGGCCTTGTACGCCAGCATTCGTCGGAAGGACGACCAGCCTGCATCAAGCACGGACTTCGCCAGGCTGGTTTGGGCGAGTCCGCTGGCATTGACATTGCCAAAAACGATAAGGTCGAAGTTGCGGACTATCGCAACCGATTCTTTGTGCAGGAAGTCCATCCTTTGCCGCGCAATGCACGCGTGGATCGCTTTGACGCGTCGTCGCTTGTGGGCCCGCTGCGCCGTAGCCAACGCCGCTTCGGCCTTGCAATAAAAGCCGGGGGCAGGAATCTTTGCACCTTCGGACGGCGTGGCGAGATCCTTCAGCCCGAGATCAATGCCGATACCGCGCTCAAGCGGTCGCGCAGGCGGCTCCACAACTTCAATCACGATGTTCAGGAACCAGTTACCGAGGCTATCTTGCGCAAAGCAAGTGCCATCTTTGATTTTCCCTTCCAGCAGCGGGCGCGAGTAGAAAACGCGGAACGTGTTTCCGGCAAAGCAAAAGGCGTTCCCCTCCCGGTGCAGGTCGCGGCCTTTGAGCGGGATCCAACCCAACGACTTGCGACCACGGTATCGCAGGTAAGGCCGGCGATGTTGAGCCCGCGATTTGGCGAACTGTTCGCATACGGCATTGATCACGCCAGAGTGCAGTTCCAGTTCCTTGCTACTGCCCGTCGTCAGCTTGTTCAGGTCGAACCCGGTCAGCCAGGGTCGGCCAAACCGCAAGGCATCCTTTTGCCGGTCGTTGCAATAGTTCCAGACGAAGTTGACCTTACGGGCTTGCTGGTTCAGCAGTCCAGGTTTCGACTTCACACGGAAGCGGTAGACAAGAATCATACTGTAATTTTATACAGTCTTTTGCCAATCTCAAGGAGAACGGCCGCTTTGCGGCCGGCTCCTTCCACTCCCCGCCCTGAAGGACGGGGTTTCTCGGAGCAAAGCTGATGAAAATTGGAATCGTCGGAACCGGCGCGGTAGGGAGCACCGCCGCCTACGCGATTTTGGTGCAAGGCATCGCCAGCGAGCTTGTGCTAGTCGATAATAATGTCGCCTTGGCAGAAGCACATGTCCAAGACCTATTGCATGCTACGCCCTTCACTCATCCGGTGCATGTGTGCGTAGGCGACTTTAGTATGCTTAGAGGGTGCGCTATTGTCGTTATCGCCGCCGGCGTGGCACAGGCGCCCGGTGAAAGTCGGACCCAGCTTCTTTCGCGCAACGTCGCGGTATTTGCCAAGGTCGTGCCAGAGGTCGTACGCTACGCGCCGAACGCAACGCTGTTGGTGGCGACCAATCCGCTTGATGTGATGACCCAGGTGGCCACCGCACTATCAGGATTGCCACCGCACCGCGTCATCGGGACCGGCACGATGCTCGACACCGCCCGCTTTCAGTCATTGCTGGCCGCGCGCTTGAAGATCTCCCCCTCTTCAGTGCACGCCTACGTGCTCGGAGAACATGGCGATTCCGAAGTACTCATCTGGTCGTCGGCGAGTGTAGCCGGTATCCCGCTACAGGTATGCGCATCGCTCTGCGGATTTCGACTTGATGATGCGGAACAGAAGCAAGTCGACCAGGCGGTTCGCCAAGCGGCCTCCCGCATCATCGCGGGAAAAGGCGCAACCTACTTCGGTATCGGTGCGGCGCTTGCAACGCTGGCACGGACCATTTTGCAGGATGAATGCCGTGTTCTGACAGCGTGCGCGATTGCACCATCGTTCGCCGAGGTCCATGACGTTGCACTATCGTTGCCGGTCGTGGTTGGCAAATCAGGTATTCAGCGTCGATTGACGCCCGAACTGAACCGAGCGGAATATGATGCTTTGCATGCTAGCGCAACGTTGATAAAGCGCCACGTCGGGGAGGCAGTAGCCACGCTCAAGGGAGCCCTATAGTAGCCGCTTTTCGCGCCGCGATCCTTGCCAGAGCATTTCACAACTAGCCCATCGTGCTTGGTGATTCACCCGTCAAGGGATGCGTACCGCGCTGCCATGCGCACGATGCATGTTGATCGCCGGCCTCGTTAGCCCTACGCTCGTGTGAGGAACCATATCGGATCAGGATACACGGTGGACAATTCATGTCGCCGTACGGCGCCAGCTCGTCCAGACTGGGGACGTCGAGGAGCTACTTCGATCTTCGAAGCGTCAGCGATGCTCATGCTTTAGCACTATCCTAGAAGTCGCCTTGGCCGGTCGTTTTCCCAACCGGACCGAATTGAGCCGCTGGGCCGGGTTCGCATCCAGTGAGGAGGCTCAATCGCAAGGTGACTGCTGTTCCGGCCGTTGCTGCTGTTAAAGGAGGACGCGGCATGCACTTCCTTGAGCAAGCTTCACGCTTCCTCTTCTTTACAGGCAAAGGCGGCGTCGGCAAGACTTCCATCGCGTGTGCTACCGGCGTTCGGTTTGCGAGCGAGGGCAAGCGCGTCCTACTCGTCAGCACCGACCCGGTATCGAACGTGGGGCAGGCTTTGGGGCAGGCTTTCGGTAATCAGATTACGCCCATTGCCACAGTACCCAAGCTTTTCGCGCTTGAGATTGATCCTCTAGCGGCTGCACAAGCCTACCGTGACCGCATCGTCGGCCCCGTGCGTGGCGTGCTGCCAGAGCCAGTAGTCAGGGGGATCGAAGAGCAACTCTCTGGGGTCTGCACTACGGAAATCGCAGCCTTCGATGAATTCACCACCCTGTTGGTCGATTCGCCACTGACTGCTGCCTACGAGCATATCATTTTCGACACCGCACCCACTGGTCATACCCTCCGGCTGCTCCAGTTGCCAGGTGCATGGAGTGGCTTTCTTGCCGAAGGCAAAGGCGATGCATCGTGTCTCGGGCCATTGGCAGGACTGGAGAAGCAACGTACGCAATACAAGGCCGCTCTCGACGCCTTGGCCAACAACTCGCGTACCCGCTTGGTACTGGTCGCCCGTGCGCAACACGCCACGCTTCGCGAAGCACTTCGCACCCATGAAGGATTGGCTGCCATTGGATTATCACAGCAGTAACTCGTCATCAATGGCGTCTTTCCTTTCGGGCAGGTCGAGCAAGACGAGTTGGCTGCCGCGATCTATTGCCTGGAGCAGCGCACACTCAACGCTGTTCCCCGTGTACTCAAGGCACTACCTCAGGATCAAATCGCGCTCAAGCCATTCAACTTGGTAGGTCTTCATGCCCTGCGTCACATTCTGATGGAAATCACCAAGCTACCAAATGCCGAAACGATCGACCTGCCCGCCAAGCTCGACGCGCCCAGTTTGTCCGTCTTGGTCGATGAGATTGCCAGCGATGGGCATGGCTTGGTTATGCTCATGGGCAAGGGTGGCGTGGGCAAAACAACCCTCGCAGCGGCCGTCGCCGTCGAGTTGGCACACCGAGGCCTTCCTGTGCATCTGACCACCTCGGACCCCGCTGCCGATTTGGCAGAAGCGCTGGAAGGCTCCAGTCCAACCTACGGTCAGCCGAATCGCCCCCCACGCGGAAACTGATCGCTACCGGAAGCATGTACTCGATACCAAAGGCGCCCAGCTTTGATGCCGCAGGCCGCGCCCTGCTCGAAGAAGACTTGCTTTCTCCCTGCACCGAGGAAATCGCCGTATTCCAGGCCTTCTCACGCGTCATCCGCGAGGCACGCAAGAAATTCGTGGCCATGGACACTGCGCCTACCGGTCACACCCCGTTGCTGCTGGATGCAACTGGTGCATACCACCGCGAAATCACGCGCCAAATGGGGAACACGGGCGCTGATACACGACGCCTATGATGCAGTTGCAGGATCCGAAACAGACGAAAGTGTTGCTTGCCACCTTGGCGGAGACGACGCCTGTTCTGGAAGCGGCCAACCTGCAATCTGACCTGCGCCGGGCCGGTTTTGAACCGTGGGCTTGGGTGATCAACAACAGCGTCGCGGCAACGAATCCACGCGCTCCATTGCCTCGCCAGCGAGCGCTCAACGAACCGCGTGAGATCGATGCGGTCGCGTTACTACATGCCAGGCGCTACGCAGTCATCCCACTTTTGAAAGACGAACCGGTGGGAGTCGAGCAGCTACGGTGCTTGACTCAACTGCGATGACCCTGAGTATGCGCGAACTTTCATGCGTCCATTTCCGTTCGAGCAGATGAGACCTTGGGAATATCAGGTACCGCCGCGACCCAAAAAGGCCGAAGAATCATTCATTCCGGACTCCTGAAAGTCGCCGATCAGACCCGCGTTCACCGAAAAAAGCGGCGCTCATCGAGCGGTATTTTGTTTGGCTTGACGACACGGCAAGCTGGATGATCGTAAGGATCTTACCTTTCATGGAGATCCCGATCATGACCAGGGAAAGTCTAGAAATCGCGTCGTTGATGCTCCGAGCGATGATCGCCGGCGCATCCTGCGAACAAATTGCCGCCGACTTCGGCCTCACGAAATCGGCGGTATCGCAAAAGACCCGCATTCTCGCCAACGATTTGCAGCAAATTGTTGGCGTGGTTGGTGTCGACGAAGATGAGTCTCCGACGGCAGCATTAATTCGACACCACGGTGACGCGTATCTGGAAGCGCTGGCGCATTTCGTTCCCGGTGCTGCCAGCGCCTGGCGCGGCCAGGTCATTGAGTTGGCAAACTGCCGTCTCGACCAGCACATTGCTAAAATATCCCGGCATAGCCGTTGCGTTGAACGTGATGCCGCCCTTCTGCGAATTTTGTTCGCGACCGCCGCCAAGCCTCTGGAAATCGCCCAACTCGAAGTGCGCGACTACCTGGACGAATCCGGCGACGTTCGAATGCAGTCCCTCTTGCGCGCAGATATCTCTGTCAATGGCAAAGAACGCCCCCTACTCTTCTGCGATAACGAACTGACGACGGCAATTGATGCCTATCTCGCGATCCGCTGCGTGGAGCGGATGGCAATCCATGGCGAGTCTACGTTTCGCGGCCTTGATCCACATAGCCGGCTATTCCTTTCGCGGAACGGCAATCCGATGACCGTCAGGCGAGTCGGACCTGGCTCTCAGCACCTCGTTTGCAAGGAGATCCACGAAATTTATCGCCGCATCTTCGCGCTCGGCGGGCATTCAGGCATCAACACCGCAATGGCCCGCCGTCTTGCTGCACAACGCTTGCACAGGAACGGTGCAAATGCCGAAGAAATTGGCGCAGCGCTCGGGGTGAAAAAGCTCGCCGTCTACAAACTGTTGAAGTCGGTCGAAAACGAACGTGGTGTGTTTCGCCCCAGCGCGGGCGAAACCACAAGCCACGGCAGTGCCCGAAAGGACCGTGACAGCCTCTTGAGAACGGCATGAGGGTTGCAGGGCACTGACCAGGTGAGAACATGGGTCGTGTTCCACCTCTTCCAAAGGAGCCGATCATGGCCCAGCACAATCCACCGGCCCTGCAAACAGCTGCCGCACCCGTAACCCTTCTAGGCCAAAGGCCACCTCGCATCCCGACCGCTGGAAAGATCCGCGCCGGCATCAAGGTGCTGACCAGGAAGGCCGCAAACAACCCGAAAGTGAAAGCGCTCTATGACGACGGCGTGGTCGGCAGCGCCACCTTTGAAGAAATTGAACGGAAAATTATTGAGGCGTTCCCCGGCATCGAGAAACCACTCGTCCCCAAGAATGTTGCATGGTTTACCGTCCGGCCAAACGACTTCCCCAACCCAGCGCTGGCGGATCAGATCCTTTCCTTGTACGGGGAAGATCGCGGCGATGGCGTCCGCCGTCTGTATCGATTTCCCGTCATGTTTCCGGCTGACCGCTGGCAGGCAGTCATGCCGCACGAACTCGCCTGCTGGTCGCGCAACGAAAAGCGCTACTGGAGCGAGTATGGTCCCGATGGCCACACTCGATACTGCAAAATGCACGCGCCAGCGCGCATCGACGCGCGCACCCGGCGCGTGGTTCGTACGTTTGGCGGGCGTGGCGCGCAGTTGCGCCCTGAAAATGACGGCCGCTGCGATCCGGAGAACTGCGCGGAGTTCCAAGCCAGGCACTGCAACCTGAGCGGTCGCTTCATCTTCTACATTCCTGGTATCAAGTCGCTCGACGCTTTCGAACTCCATACGAACAGCTTTTATGCGCTATCGCGCGCCATCGAACGCTTTGAAACGATCACCTTCCTGCGTGGCGGACGTTTGGCGGGCTTCCTGGACCGCCAACACACGCCGTTCTTCCTGACTAAGAAACTGCGCGAGGTATCCCATATTGATCCGCAATCGGGGCAGCCGGTCCGAACCGCACACTGGATCATTGAGCTGGAAGCGCCGGTCGATGTTTCTGCTTTGCTGCTCGAGCATGACCGTGAAACGGCGATCCAATTGGCCGACGACGCTGTGCGCGTACTTCAAGGCGAATCGCCCGGGGAGCCGTGCGCGCCAGCGATCACTTCACTCCCTGGTGCGGACGACGCAACCGAAACGCGAGAGGCTGGAGCCGACGCGCCACGCGCCACTTCCGCTACGAATGACGCGGCGTCCAGCGCCGCCTCTACTGGCGGAACCGAAGCCATTTACGCCTTGGCCGCCGCGATCGGGGTTTCGCAAGAACGGCTGGACGCCTACGCGGATTGGCACTGGGGCGTTGGCTGGCGCCGCAATACGCAAGGTTGCGCGCGCGTTCTGGCCGAACTCGAACGTTTCCGCTCCGATCCACAAGGGCTGCTCGATAAAATCGCAGCTGAAATCGGCGAGTAATAGCTCACACCACATAAGGAGGCCATCATGACTGTCCGAATCGCCCATTTCTCCGACCTTCACTACGCCGACGAGATGCTGACGGAGGTCGACCGCTGTTTCACCGACGCTGTCGAACAAGCTTTAGCTCATGGAGCCGAAGTGGCAATCATCACCGGCGACACGACGGATCACGCTTTGAACGCCCATTCGCCAGCCCTCGTTGCACTTGTCCGTCAGGTCCAACGACTAGCAGACCATTGCCCCGTGCTGATGCTGCAAGGCACGTTCAGCCACGAACCGCCCGGCTTCCTTTCGCTGTTTCCGCTCATTCGCAGTAAACATCCGATTTGCATCGCCGACCGCATGCAGCAGGTTGCCCTGACACAGGGAGGCAACTGGGTTGCCTCCAATACCTGGCAGTTCGATTCCGTACCTCAGGACATGCGCCTTCTCTGCACATGCGTCCCAACGTTGAATAAGGCCGACCTTGCGACGTCCGTCGGCCCGGCGGATGCGGCGCATGTGATGGGTGATCAGTTGGCGCGCGTTCTGGCTGGCTTCGAGCAAGGGCATCTTGAAGCCCGCCGTAGTGGTGTTCCTGTCATCGCGCTGTCGCATGGCACAGTACATGGGTGCATGACGGAGCACGGTGTGGCCATGGCCGGCTCAGATCATGAATTTACCAGCGGAGCGCTGTTTTCAGCCGAAGCAACTGCCTTTATGCTTGGTCATATTCACAAACATCAAACATGGAGCGATGCTGGCCGCCTGATCGCGTATGCAGGCTCAATTGGGCGACTGCACTATGGTGAAGAAGGCGACAAGGGCTTCCTGTTGTGGGACGTCGGCGCAAACCATGCGAACCTCAGGCTCATTCCGACGCCAGCGCGGCGCACACTCGACATTAGCTTCGATGGTCCCCCGGACATGCCCCGCCTGAAAGAATTCGTCAAGGAGCATTCTCTTGCAAATACATGGGTTCGCGTGCGCTGGCAGGTATTGGAGGAGGATCGTACCCAGGTCGACCGCGCCGGAATCGAGCAGCTACTCAGTGACGCAGCGGGCATCAAACTGGAGGGCCGTGTGCTCCCTATCGCACGAGCACGCGCGGCAGGCATCGCTCGTGAGCACACGGTATCGCGGCAGATCGAGCGCTGGGCGGAAATGACGGGCGTCGACGCCCGCGAGGCGCTATCGTGCCTGGAATTGTTGGAGCATCGCAGTCCGGAAGACATCGCTGTCAGCATCTTGCATCGCGAAGCATCCGAATGGGGTGCTGACGGCGCGCAACAGGTTCGCGATGCGCTGCCCGACCGCCTGATGGCGTGAACACGGGCGATCGTCGCGCGCCCCCTGGCAGAAACTAATCCGAACCTAGTGTGAGCTCTGCCGGGCGCGCGGCCCAGCGCAAACGATGATTCTCTCGCCAGTCGGGTCAATGCGTTCAGTCTCCGCATCGAGCGCATACAAAATCGGATCTGTTGCGCGCGGCGATTCGCCCAGGCCATACTTTTGAAGTAATAATGCTGCGAGCCGAGGCGTTTCGGCGCCTCGCTCAACACCGCGGCCGCGGCCACTTGCATACCTCTGCACTTCCCGGACTAAATGTTCGATAGCAATTTGCTCGTTCATACGACCTTCCGTGTCAAGGCTAGGATATGTTGTTTGCATCAGCCACAGAGTCCGGTATCTAAGTCTTTTTGCTTCCAAACATAGTACAGCGTCGCTCGCCCGTAGGCGACTTATTAGCTGTGGTCTCCTTTTGGGTTCTGCGTCTCAACGCGGCGGGCGGACAATGAAGATACCTTCTTTCCGCATTGCGCCCATCGCCCGGTACCCGTCGCCTTGCGTCCACGCCCCCTCGCCATCCGGGCCATAGAAACGTACCTTCGCCCGCTGCCATTCTCCTCGCCGCAGCTTGGAAGCTCCGACAACATCAGCCAACATACGCCGGCCGTCCAATGTTTCGACTGTCACCCGCTCGGGAAAATGCGCACATTGGAACCATAACCAAAGGATGCCCCAAAGGGCGATGAGTGCCGCGCAGTAAATGGCAAGGATCCGCAGTATCGATTCAATGGTCACGTTCGACTCTCGCTGGATACCCCAACAACAAAGTGATTGCAGCCAGCCGATACCACCAAGGGAAATTGCCCAGGCCAATGACCAAGTCTCCAGATGGCGCGGCGCAGACCATCAGGACCAGCGGCATGCAGGCGCAAAGTGATAGGAACAGTTCAGGATCCTTCTTCCCGCTCATGTCCATGCCCCCTAACGGATGGTGAAAGCTCGCAAGAAGGCAACCATTCTGCCGCGCCGCGTCTGCCTGGCGCCAGTCTCTAACGGCAGATGTTCGTCCCAAACCGAAAGCAGAGTGTATAGTGCGATGCCTGCCAGCATGGGGAGGCAGGCCAAGAAAGTTTCCGCGAGAGCGGCTACGCACGCACTGAGAAACTTTCCCGCAAACCCGTCACCAGCCAAATGCCCGTACATCCATACATAGGTGGGCAGATAATACTCCCCATGTGTGATCAAGAAACCGATAACGCAGGAGGCAATGAACTGCCAGGGAAAGATCACACCATTCTCCACGTCGTCCTGGCCCAAGAACGCAGTCGCCGTTGCGAGTAACACAGCGATGGCACAAATGATCGTCAGTGAAATATTCATGAACGCCACCTCAGCTCGTGGGTAGATCCCTTTTCTTCACAATGCACATGCCAATAGTAGGTAACCACCACCAAACACGAAGAACATCGCTGCCCCCCATGCTGCGCCGACTGCCTTCGATCCTAATACTCCCGCTGCGGCGCCGGCGAAGACACAGGAGGCCAGCGAGATGAATCCGATTACGTGAATGTTGTTCGATTCATGTGACCGACTCCAAAGCCAGAAGAATATGAGTCCGGCAGCCACACAAGTCTTGAGAACGAGCGAAACGATGCCGGGGATCTTTCGCGATAACTCGGTACCTTGCTTGACATTCAACTTCATAGACGGCCCCAAGCTTATTTGCCCCCAACCTGCTGAGCCCCCTTGCAACCAGTGCCTGTCCTCTCGTTCTCTTTCTCTGACCTTGACAGGACTCAAGAGAACTCGAACGGACTCGGACGCAAAACTATTCGCAGCAACTTCATCGAACTTCCGACGGCAGGTACCTTGTCGCAATGTCCGACTTGGCTGGGCGATACCCCACGAGAAGCATTGCAGGCCCAGGATTAGGTATGCAAAGGGTACGGTACCGGGTAGCGCCATTCTCCACATCGTTGAGCACCAAGAACATTCTCGCCACCGAAAAAGTATCGGCGATGGCGCAAAGAATCGTCAGCGAAACGATCATGGTTCAGCATCATCGAGACCTAGATAGCGATCCAGATACGGGAACAGCAACACATGGATTACCAAAATCGCAAAGCCTCCAAACTGAAAGTACGCAACGACAGCGTAGCGTTCCGGCACGAGACCGAGACGCATGCGCACCATGAGCTCGAACGCTACATAGATCATCCATAGGGCGCCCCAAATCGCCGCGCCCATAACAAGCGCAAATGCGCGATTCTTCCCGAGCAAGCGCTGAACATAGTACGAGATATGCGTCAAGGCGAGTTTAAGAGCCAGGTAAATACCTGCGGTCATTGACACCAAAATGACAAAATTACTCACTGACATAACGACCTCCATTTAAGTCAACAGACAGACCTTTGGAGTCCCGCCGCTAGCAACAGCACCACATACTAGGAGCAACTAGGGCCGGCCTCGGCACGGAGTTCCGAAAATTCCGGAGCGAGACTTGTGTGGCAACTATGTTCTCCGATACTGGACGCGAACACTTACATGAAAGGTGAACGTAATGATCCCGCTTTCTTTGACATTGACCGGATTCAAGGGTATTCGCGATGGCCTGGGGCGCGAAACAATTTCCATCAACTTCGCGGACCTGACGCAGGGCGCGGAGCTCGTCGCTATCACCGGCCGCAACGGACGTGGCAAGTCCACCATTCTCGACAACATGACGCCCTACCCCGTCATGCCGTCCAAGGCCGGACTCGACGGTCTGGGTGCGTTCTCGTATTACGAAGAGGTCTACCTGCCAGAAAACTTCAAGGAACTCACCTGGGAACTCGACGGCTTGCTCTACCGAAGTCAGCTCGTGATTCGCGATCAGGGCAAACGCAAGACCGAGGCATATTTGCACGAACACCGGGCGGGCCGATGGCAACCGGTGTCCCTGCCCGACGGCACACTTTCGGACGGGCGCATGGAGACTTACTTGAAGTGCGTCGAAGGGATTGCCGGAAGCTGTGCCACGTTCCTCACGACCGCGTTTTCGGCGCAGAACCGCAGGCAAATCGCGACCTACAGAAACGCCGAGATCAAATCGCTTCTCGCCGACCTGCTTGGCCTGGAAAAAATTCAAGCGCTCGGTGGAAAAGCACAAGAAACGCTCCGACTGCTGCGCGCCGGGCTGGTCTCCTTGCGCCAGTCCCGGTCCGCCCTGCAGACCGAATACGACAGCGTTACCGCATCACTGGAAGCACAAGGCGATACGGACAGGCTGGTCGCCATTGCTCGCCAAAACAAGGCAATTGCAGCGGAGCGCCGGGAGTCCTGCCGGACGGAGCTGGCCGCCCTGACAGCCCAGCACGACATGCATTCGGCCCATCGCGCGCGCAGGGAACAACTGGAGCAGGATCGCCAAGGCCTTCTGCGAAACGCCGAGACTGCGCGTGCACAACTCGAAAAGCAGGAGGCGGGGCTCCACGCCGCTCTGACTAGATTGCGGCAGCGCGCCTCCCAGCGCGAAGCTCAGCGTGAAACCAGCATTGCGTCACTGCGCTCCCAAATCACCAGCCTGAAACGAACTTTGCACAATGGCAGGCATGTCGAACGTGCGGTAAGGCGTCTGGTCCGCCTAGAACCCGTTTATGACCTGCGCAAACGAAAAGTGGAGCAACTGCAGCAAGACACACTGCGATATGAACAACTCAAGGCCCAGGCCGCGCTGAAACAGGAGCAGCTGACCGCAATTGACCGCGAGGTCGGACAGGCGATACTCGCCGAGCAGGACCTGAGACGCCGGTTCGGGCTGACAGCCGAAGTACCGTGCGCAGGGATGGCCATGCAGCAGCATTGCAAGCTGCTGGGCGACGCGCGCGCCGCCCAGCCATTGATCCCCAGCGCCGCCGCAACGATCGACAGACTCGATCTCGCCAGCCGGAATCTCAAGAGCGAACTGCACCGTATCGATGCGGCATTAGCCGACGGTATTGGTATCGCATCAGCGCTGACAAACGCTAAGGCAAAGCGGTGCCGCACTGAAGCGCGGCTATCTTGGGAGCAGCAATTGGCGGCGAGGCTACGCGACATCAGCGCAGCGCGGGAAAACTTGGCATCCGTGGAAACTCAGCTCGCTGAGACGTTGACCAGCAAGCCTGTCGCTGACTGCGATTACCAGATCGAGATGGCCGATGTACAGAGCCAACTCGATGACCTGGTGCATCGGCGTTCGGAGCTCTCCGAAACCCTGCGTTCCAACCTTGTCCGGATCGATGATCGCTTGGCGCAGTTGCCACCGCTATTTGACGATGCAGCGCTGGCGCGCGCCGTCACAGCTGCAGCCCAGGTCAACGCATTCCTGGAAAGTGCGGACAAAGCACTGGAAACCGCGCTCGCAGCGGCGGAACGGCGCAATGCCCTTTCCCACCGATTAGCCGATTGCGAAGCTCGGATGAGCGACGCGGACAGGCGCATCGCCCATGTCGAACAACATGTGGCGCGCTGGTCCCTGTTCGCCAAATGCATGGGCAACGACGGCATCATCGCACTCGCCATTGATGATGCAGGACCAGAGTTGTCTTGCCGCGCCAACGAACTGCTGATGGCCTGCTATGGTCCCCGCTTCACCGTTTCGATCAAAACCCAGCTTGAAAACGCCAAGGGCGACTTGCGGGAAGGTTTCGAAGTCACCGTCCACGATGCCTGGCGCAACACCTCCAAGAACGTCGGCAAGATGAGCGGAGGGGAACGCATCTGGATCAACGAATGCCTCACCCGCGCCATGGCGCTGTATCTCGCGGAGGCGTCGGCCCGACGCTCCAGCACCCTGTTTTCCGACGAGGCCGATGGGGCATTCGACGCGCAGCATAAGCGCCAGTTCATGGCCATGAAACGCGAGGTGCTCCGCATTGGCGGTTACCGGCAGGAGTACTTCATCTCGCACACGCCGGAACTGAGCGAAATGGCGGACGCCGTCATCGATCTCGATCAATACGCTGTGGATGCAGCGCTCGCATCCCCGCAAGCAGAGCACTAGACGAGCGGATTAGCGGCCATAACATGGAGTCATGGATCACGACAGGAGGAAACCATGAGCCTTTTCGATGAACTGTACGCACTAGCCCATTCGCGGCACTTCGCCATGCTGGTCAGCGCCGATCATGCCTCGGGTCTGCTCACGATCAGTGTCATGCCGCGCGCTCTGAACGAGGCTGACGCCAAGTTCTGCAAAGACCTCACGCTCACCGCAACGCCAGAGGAGTTCGATTCCGGCTTTATTGAAGCCATCGGCACATACCGCAGCAGGCTCATGCCGTTACTGGAACAGGCCACGGAGGCGGCAAAGGCAATCGACAAGACTGTGGAAAACGCGAAGGCGGCGGCAAGTCGGCCAAATGGAAAGGCGAACGCCAAGGCCTCCGTATCGAAGGACACGTCGCCGCAGCCGGGCGCATCGCGCGAGAGCAAGGCTCAAGCGTACAGGGAGGCTTCTTCAGGCGAGACCGTGGCCGATGAAGATCTGAACAACGACTGGATGAAGAACCGCCAGCCCGAACTCTTTTAATGGGGAGAACTGCCATGCCCATCGACGTCAAGGCAATCACCAAACGCTATCGCTATAACGGCATCGAACTGCCGGCCCCACCCGGCCTGACCGACGCCGAAGTACGCGATCTGCACAGCGCCATCTATCCGGAACTGCTCAATGCCGAAGTCGTCGCGGAGGAACCGTTAAACGGCGTGCAGGAGATTAGCTTCCGCCGAACTGTGGGAACCAAAGGATGAACTTCGACGCCTTCAAGCAGGCGGTGGCACTGGCGGCCCAAGGGCACGTTCAAAGGGAGGTCGCCAGCATCGAACGGGCCTTACACAAGAAGGAGTTTGTCCAATGCGCACAAGCTTTGAACCGGTTCACCGCAATGAGTCTGGAGGTCCAGGATCGTGGGGAACGGGCGCGCCGCCGCGTCCTTCCAAGCGAACTGCTTCCGCCCGTGGTTTGACTTTTCCGGCCCTGCCACGGCTCGCTGCGGACATACCGGGAATCATCGAGTCCACGGCTAACAGGAAGGCGACAGCCCGCCTCGCCCAGTACTTGATCAACGCACGGGCTATCACCAGGCGAAACTTTTGCCCGACAAACGGCTGTTTTTACGACGTTTGTGAACGTACTTTGGAAACATGGCTTGCCAAGCACATCGGCGACGTGCAGTGCTTCGCCCCTCTCTTCGACCTTCAGCCGGTTCCGGCCGAAGTGAAACAAAAGTATGCCAGCCCGATCCACAATGAAGAGCCAGCGGCACCGGAGTCTCTTGAGGTGATCTGGAAGGAGACTTCGGTGTGCCATTGGGGCGTCGGCGCTGGCCTCGACTACCTCGAACACTCTGTTCCCACGCTGGGTAGCACGGTACTGGACATCATGGAGCGCAAAGGCGCCCACGCTTACCCACTGTTCACGCCAAGCATGGCGCTCGATGAGGCGTCCTACCTCTATTGGCGCGGCGAGGATGATGAGACGCTCGTACTCGATGAGGACTGCGGTGACGACAAGGAGGCCCGCGAGGCCATGGCAAGCGACATGATTACCCGCGCCACCATCGAAGCTGCTTTCCCTTCATGGGCGCTTGATTACAACAGGCCGCGTCTTACGCACGCGGAACTGGTTCGACTGACGTCGCAGTTTCCGTGCCCATATGTTCAACGCGCAGGAGGGCTCGCCGCCGCGTTGGACAGTACACGGACGACGGCGCAATACTGCCCCGAGGAGGAAGGAATGTTCATCGGCTTCGGCGCAGTCCTGTGCTGGCACGACGGCGACCTCGCCGTGCAGATTTCCGACGATTACGCCAACCTCGCTTGGCAGTCGGAATACTGCGACGAGATCGGGAAGGCGGCCTTCCCACTCAGGGAGCCTGACGCATTGCGGCGCTGGATGCGCAAGGTCGCCCCGAACCTCACGGCCATCCGGCTGCTGGACGGGTTGCTCCTGCATCTCGCCGAGAGAGAATAGATGCAAGGAGGTAGACCACATGCCACACGCCCGCTTTCGCCTGAACCTGCACGAGACCGCCAACCTGACATTGAGGCAGGCCATCCTGATCTACCGCTCGGCGGGAGCGGGGGAATCCCGCTGCTTCGCGAGCGTTCATCGGGTCGCACTGGACAACGGGAGCCCCGTCATTCAAGCTGGCAAACCTGTTACACCGGGTGCGGTGCGGCGGCTTTCCGGCGATCTTTCCGCTAGTTCTTCGCATGTCGGGTACCTGCCCGGCAATGTGCTCTACGCCGATAGCGATGCTTTGGTCTGGTGGGTGCCGCCGCGTCGTCGCCACATCGCGTTCCGCTGTCCCGCGACCGCGCTTTGTGAGCGCAGCACCGTCGTTCCCCACCCTGCCTTGGTGTTTATGGTGTCTGGCAGCAGTTGGCTCGTCTGGGCACACAAAGGACGCAAACGCCCGGTGCCGGAAAGTCCCATGTGGCGCGCACCGTACTTTAACGTGGGCGCGGACGGAGCGATTTGCCGGGGGAACGTCGTCACCCCAATCAGCGCGACGTCAGACAGGATCACCGAGTGGGAGGATGTATTCTTCCGCTCCTACTTCACCCACCCCAACGTTCCGAAAGGGCTCGTCAACCATCCGGGCGGTGCATATGCCTTCTGGACCGAAATGGTCGAAATGCCACCGGCAGCCTTTCCCCAGCGCGCTCTGGTGCGCGCAGGTGCCACATTAGGGGAACTGGTCGAGCGCCATCTGTACGGTGCGAAATGATGATAGATAAGGGAGGATAAAATGGTCAGGTTCGTCCATCACATTGACCCGAGGCTACTTGACCGCCGTGTTACCGTCCACATCGCGGGCGTCGGTGGCAGCGGCGCGCAAATGGCGGCGTGTCTGGCCCGGCTCGACATCGCGATTCGGGCACTCGGCCATCCGCATGGGCTGTTCGTGCACGCTTTCGACCCTGACGTCGTCACGGAATCCAATGTCGGACGCCAGCTTTACAGCCCTTCCGACATTGGAGCGTCCAAGGCCGTCGTCACCATGACACGACTCAATCACTTCTACGGGCTAGACTGGGATGCGAGTACCTGCCGAATCGAGCAATACTGGAATCGTTCTCAGCAAAGCCGGGGACGGGATGGCGATATTCTGATCAGCTGCGTGGACAGCCGTGCGGCACGGCGCACATTCCATGAACACCTGTTCGCAGGCGGACGATACTGCTACTGGCTCGACCTCGGTAACAGCGACCACGATGGACAAGTTGTTCTTGGCGAACCCGCCAAGAACGGCCGAACATTATCCGCCGTATGCAATAACCGTCTTCCATGCGTGACTGAGCTCTACCCCGAACTGTTCGAAGACGCGCAAACGGAAGCAACCGAGCAATCGTGTTCGGTCCGAATCTCCCTTGCATCGCAGGGACTTTTCGTCAATGATTTTGCTGCCCGTAACGCCGCACAGCTTCTGTACGAGCTATTCTCTCGCGGAGAGCTGTCCGCTCAAGGAGTGGTATTCAATTTGGACAGCAAGAGGTCGGCACCAATACCCATTACCCAACGCTAAACCCTTGCGCGAACGATGGCGTCCAATCGACATCAGAAACCTGAGTGTCGCTTTCCAGCCTTTCACAGGGCAGTGAAGCAGACAGAACGAAGGCGCCCATCGTTTTCAGCGGCGTTTCAGCGAGTTGGCCTGGATCGGCCACGCTACGTAATTGGAACCTGAACCCGCCACGCCCTTGGCTGCGGTGCGGAATCAATCGTCCTGGTGCAGATAACGTCGACGCTCCTACCGATGTCATTTTTGCGCCATTCGACTTTCAGCGGCACCGCGCACTTGTATACCATTGTGGATGCTGATGGATATCCCGCGTCCTGTGCGCGGTCGCGATTCGCTTCCGAACGCACGAATGCCTGCGCGGCCTCGTGGATGTCGAAGTTGCGCTGCAGCCGGTCGCTTCCGATGGATACCGGCAAGTCCCAGCGCCGTTGAGAGGCTGCTGCAACCGTCCGACCGCAGCTGACCAGCACGCTTGTGCGCGATTCAAATATGGTCCATTCGCTCCGCAACGGGATTGCGCACCGATCGACCATAATCCGAATATCCGGATCGATAGGTCGCCAGTCAGTTCCTTCCCGTGCGTTCTGCCGGTCGAGGAAGTCCTTCGCCTCTGCCCGAATCTCGTATAACCCGTGATTCAATTCATTGTTTCGGTACTTTGCAAGCGGGTCGACGAGGGGTTCCACCGCGACGTCGTTAGCGAAGGCAAAGCCTGCAAATAGGAGCAAGCCAATTGCACTATTCAATCGTAACAGTACCGGCAGCAGCCTCAAAGCACAGCGTTCCGCGCCGCCGACGGTAGATCCAGACGTATGGAAGCGTCTCCTATGCGATTCCCGCACCTGACATGACACCGATCCCCCGTGTGTCCACATGCCCAAAGTCATAGCGTGGCTACTAGCTCCCAGGTTGCGGCTTCACGGCCGACGAACTGACCGTGCGCTCCGCATAGAACATGGAAAGGCGCAACGTCGTCGGGCAGCAAAACCAGTTCCGGCGTATCGGCACCGGTGCGTTTATATCGCCCATAAGTCTTGCAGCGCTCGCCGGCCTTAAGCCTCACGTTCTTCGAGGGTAGCTGCCCCAACGGTTCCTTGCCGAGCCCAGCGAAGGACAGTGGCGGCCACGTATTCGGTACGTCAAGCCTGCGAATCCACAGGTCAGACGTGCAGCGGTTGAAACGTACCTCACCATGGATGGAACCGCCCCCCATCGAATCATAGGCCCCATCACGCAACGGACGTAGGGCTGCATTCGCTCGCACATAGCCTTCAGGGGGAGATTCGGACACAGGGCCGATTTCCGGAACGTCTCCAGACCGAATGACGAGGGTTTTACCGAGGCGTGCAGTATCAACGCCCAAGTTGCGGCAGTAGTTTGCGTAAGCTTGTTGCCCTCCCAATCGCTCAGCCAGGACATCACCAATGATGGTGAGCCAGCTAACGCTTTTCGGACCATGGGCAGCACACAAGAGGTCCGCAGCGCCTTCAATATAGAGTGTTCGGTAACGAGTCGCCACATCGAAGACATCTCCCTCGAAAGGGACTTCCAGCAGAGGCGTGACCGCTGCCAACCCTGCGTGTCCGTGCAGCGGTTCCAATTCTTCAATACAGATGGAGAGCAACGACTCGAGTTTCTGGCGCTGTTCGCTGTCAAAGGCGTGACGACGTGGTAAGTGAAAGGTCAGCCAGGATATCTGGTCGTCCTGCCATCCTCGCTCCGTCATGCAAGTAATGGAGAAGTCGGCTACTTCTTCCCTATGATCGCTTGAAGAGAGATGCCATTCGATGCAATCGTCTTCATCCAGCGATGAAACGTAGTCATTCAACTTGGGCAGCTCTTTATCTTTGAGGCGTTTTGTTTTCCAGCTCTCTGGATCACACCCCCATTTTAACTCGCTGCCGTAACGCTCTTCAAAGGCTTGGATGCAGCGAACCAAAGCTTGACGCTTTTCCTTGGTATGCCCGCCCCAGAAGTAGAACGTGGCAACAAAACCAACCGTCGTAACGATGCGGTCATCTTCTACGTACTGGAAGTCATGCACCAGGTCTTCGATTTGATCCACTTTCATTGCCAACTTACTTCTCCTTTTTTCTATTCGGGGCTGCTGCAGCGGTCTTCATAGCGCCTGCAGCGATAACAATCAAGCGGGCGGCACCGACCACGACGGCACCGACAGGAATGAGTTCGACAGCAATGATACCCACCAAAATGCAGCCAGCCACGACCGCAGCCGTTTTTAAGTGGTCAGCCAGCGGTGTGCCTTCTTCCTTTCCGGTGACTGGTCCATACTGTGGGCGCACGGGCTGCGGTGCAGGAACCGGCACGGGCTTCGGTGGCGGTGGTTGATACCATCGCCGCTTCTCAGAGGACTCCAATTGCATTGGTGTCGTTACAGGGGACCGCACCGGCTCGGTCGCAGGTCTCCGCCTTTCTCCACAGTCGCAATCCTGTGCTTCGAGCAGCCTAAACTTCTCGACACTACCCGCAATCTTTCGATAGCTTAGGAGCTGTTCCTTCTTCAGTTCGTCATTATCAAACTTAATTTCCACCACAGTATCGATGTTCGACTGAGTCGGGATCAATCGAGTCCAGTCGATGACGCCAGCAGCGCGCATGGTGGCCAACTCTGCACCGGTCACCTTGAGGATGATGCAATCAGGTATTCGAACCAGTCCCTTTTGAGGGCCCCCCTCAAAGTCACGCTTCAGCAGCCCGTCGCAAACGGCACGCCCAAGTGGGAACCGGCTTGGTCGATTCGGTTGCTCACGGCTCATTAGCGGCGCCGGCGGCGATGCCTTCATGTTATAGCCGACTTCGGCCTTATATCGCCAAACGAGCTGATTCACCTCTTCATCAAACCAGATACCTTGAGTCGTACATCGCTGCCTTAGTGTTCTACCCTCGCAGTCTTTCAGGGATGTGTTCTTGCATCGGCAAATGTGGGCACACAGATACCCTGTGTCGATCGGATCCGTGAGGGTCAGAACTTCGCCTTGCGCTCCGGTGTGTGTACTAGATCTACCTGCAGGTCGTGCCATTAGATTTCCCCTGCAGGTTCGATATAGTGGTATGGGTCCTCCCCTTCCGAAGGCTTTGGATGGGCGACGACTTCAACAGGCAAGGGGGAATCGGTCCAGACCACACTTGTCCGCCCATTTGAATCGGTTTGCCCCTCGACGACTTGCCCGTCGCCGGTCTTGATCGTGTAAGGGACGCCAGTCAGCAGCTCCCCGGTCTCACTACTGAGCAAAATGAAGTGTTCTTGGAAGCGGGGAGCTTTCTTTGGCAAATACTCTTCAACGGGAGCTGCGGAAGTCGCCTGGCTGATGCCTGCGTCGTTAACGTCATGTGTGCTCGCTTCGCCACTGTCATCGCCCCATCCCGCGTGATTGTTATGGCGCGAATAGAGCAACGCTCCGCAATCTGTCGTGTCCTGGTCGAAGGCCGCTGGCTTACCAAAATCGATGACAGTGCGAAAGCGACTGCTGACGATAGTTGAGGTGCGCTTGCAGCGAGGGCAGGTTACCTTGTCGCCAACCCGAGCAACCGGCTGCCCGTCAATAGTCCATGTGGGGTCCCCGGAGATAACCACGCCGCCATGCGATGTCCGATCGCCTAGCACGATAAAACCAATGATCGTCAACTACACCCTCCATCCGCCCGAAAGAATTCCAAGCTAATTGCCAATTAATCAATTTCCCATGATAACTATTTTTGATTCACCCTGCCCACACTGTTGAGAAAACGGCAAGCTCGGGCCCGATGAGAGACGGAAGAAAGGGAAAAAAGGACCGGCGCCGGCCAAGCCGCGAAGCGGTCAGGAACCTAGCGCCGGGTAAGGAGGGAACTTATGCTCTTAACGCCGTAAAAAGATTCAAGGATTTCTGATTAAGCGCAAACTGGCGCCGAGGGCATTCCTCGTAGCCCTGCCCCCAACGATAGCGGCGCGAACAATCGCAATCGCACCGTTTCGCCAACGCCGCCATGCGTGCTGTGAGAAAACCATCCATCCACATGCTTGCCAGTTGCGGCCGGCTAGCAATCGCCATGGGAACAGACGACGCTCCTTGGAAGAACGCTTCGAAGCCGAGTTGATGGAAGCGTATGAAAGCCGCAGCCATGCGCACCTCGGACTCCGGATAGCGTAAATCGAATGCAGCGCGCGCGAGCTCGAATTCGCGGCATTCCATCTCGCCTGGTGCCAACTCGACGTCGTCGTCCACCTTTGCCTGCGCCAAAGCGCGCCAGGCGTCCGCGTCAGGCAGCGCGGTCATGACCACAGTCCTCGGGCTCACTGTGCAACGACTGCTCGTCGACGCCGCCATAATGCAAGCAGATGTCACGTGCCGAGCACAATACGCCAGTCTTCAGGTTACAGAAGCAAATGCAAGTGCGGTTGGTACGGATGAACGGCGTGCCGTCCTTCGACAGCAGCCGGCATCCCGGACGCAACGCCTCCAACTGAACAACGGCTGGATCATTGCAGGCAGTATCCGCAGCGCGCATCGCCGCTTCGATTAATACAGAACAGTTTGATTTCATGATGACCTCCACTTCCAAACACGTTGTGCATCCTCGACCGCGCATAAAGACATCGTCCCATCGGATTCCAAGTACAAGCAAAAGAAAAGCGCGCCGTTGAAACCAGGGTTTTCCGTGCTTATCATGAACAGCGAGTTGGTTCGGCCTCATCCACGCCTGCCAACCAGCCAACTGGGGAGACTGCCGCGGAGGCAATCACATATGCTGCGACTGGGACAACACGTTCGATTGACTTCGAAGGAAGTCGAGCACTTCACCCTCATCACCGGTTTTGCCCCGGAAGGGATCAAGAAGCTCGACGACCTTCATTTGTACGTCAAGCGCTGCAAGCGCTATTACTGGGGGACCTCGAAAGATACAGTGGCATTGCACCAACTGATCGACGACGCTCTGCTTCGTTGCACCGGCACAGGTGACCTGTAGTCAGGCCTGCTTTGCTGCCGCTTCATGCTCAACTTCAGCACGGCTCGACGTTTTAGCTGCGCCTGCCTTGCGAATTTTCCGCATCTGCGTTGTTGCAGGCTCACTCGTCCCCGGCAACCAGTTCAGGCAAATCGCACCGATGAAGTTCCAAAAGCCAACCAAGCGCGCAGCAGGTGCAATCACCAGGAATCGCAGTAGCGCTTCTACCGCATGCGCGATCGCTTTCGCTCTTGCACGCCTGGCCTTTTCTCGGCGCAGAGACTGTTTGCAGCGCAGATAGAGCCCAAGATGCCGGGCCTTGACCTCGCGGTCAGCTTCCATCTGCTCGATCAGGTCAGAAGCGACCTCCGGATCACCTACTCTCCGGTAAAAACCGATCCAAACCCGCTCCTCTTCGCGGTTCGTCCACCGCTCTTTCCTGCTTCCTCGACGATGCTCATTTTCCATGGTGCCCTCCAAAAGATTTGCGGGAGCACCGTGCCCCATACGGGAGCTTGCTGCTCCCGCCAAAGCGGAAAATTAACGTTTGCGGGCTCGAAATACCCGCCATCAGTCGTTCGTTCCTTCCCTCTCACGTTTGATTCGCTCTTCGTCTTCGAGGAACGGATCGCTTTGGTAAAAGCCGCACGCCGAGCAGCGCAAATTCCAGTGCCCGTTCACGACTCCAAACTCCACCGACTCCCAAGTACGTCGCACCGCTCGCTCAAACGAGCATGAAGGACAGTTCACGAACTTTGCATACTCCCAGGGATCCTCGTCCACAGCGAGCAGCACGTTGTCGTTGAATCGCGCCGAGACCGGATCGCAATCCAGATGACCGCAGTCCGGACAGGAGACGTGCCAACGAAACTCATTGCAGGGCGCTTTGTCGTCCCAACAAATGCGGTAGCGCGCGTTCCGGTGCCAGCATCGAGGACATTTGCTCGATTCAAGGAATAGCTGCCTGGTCATCACCGTCTCCAGCCAAATGCAGCTCCGCGATCATCTGGTCGTCGTCAACAAAAGGATCGCTGTCGGAGTGGCCACATGCCGGGCAACGAACCCGCCAGTGGCGATTGATGCAGCCACCGTCGTTCGTTTCCCAGTACCGATACACCGCTTCATTACTCTGGCACTGCGGGCAGATGTCGTTGCATATGACATCGTCCAGCTCAAAGCCACCGGGTTCGACGCAAGATCCATAGTAGACATACCCGGCCATCATTCCCTCCATCCACGAATGGCACGACGAACTGCGTGCGCCAGGCTGAGGATTGGATGACGTGCTTTGGGCTGCAGCAGAACGCAGCGCTGCGCCGAAGAACCTCTGGTCGGTGCGCCACCAGCCTGCCCAATCACGGCCGCCCGTACCGGCGCGCCTTCCTCCTGCGGTCGTAGTGCGACCAGTCCTACCAGCAAAAAGCACAACGAACCGCACTGCACTTCTTGATTGATTGCCTGAGACATGATGCTTCTCCTTAGAACGACGAGGAAACAGCATGCCCCTGACGGGGATGCTGGTGTCCCCGAACCATGACGCTAGAAGCGACATTGGGATTTGCGCCCGATATGGGCAAAAATAAGGCCCAGGAATCTGACGATTCAGGGCCTTAACCTTGGAAGCGGGAGGTTTCCGTTTCCGATGGTGCTGGAAGCACCAGCACCGTCAAACCCAGCCTAAACCGGGTCAACATCTGCCGCACGAGGGCGGAAACTCCAGTAAATTACCTGGAGATTTGAGGACGGGTGACGACCGCAACGCCTTCGGCATCTCTGCTGGAGGATCTCGCGGCAACTCCGCGATGGAGCGCTGCAAGAGCGTTGTGAGAGCGATTCTCACAGTAAGCATCCATATTCTTGCACCACCTACCCGCGTGTTCAAGGCGCCAATCCTGCAAGTTCAACGCAAATGCATAGCATCGATACATGTCTCCTGGAGCGCTGCAAGAGCGTTGTCAGAGCGATTCTCGCTGCAAGCATCCTTATTCTTGCATCGCATATCTGCATCTTCAAAGCAGTATTGCCTCAAGTTCATCGCAAATGCATAAATCGCGAAGTCAATCCTTTCTTAACCCAATTGCGATCCACCGGGGTCGATAATCCTTCCGGCCCAATTGCAGTGTGCCCACTGCGTGACGACGGCCGGCAGGCTAGCGTGAGAGGGTGATGCGTGCCCGATCCGTTCGGTGACCGAAACATTGGAGGAGCCGCCGCGACTGCTCCCGAGAGCGGTGGTGGCTGAGGAGTAGTATTGATCCAGAAATCTCGATTGACATGAAAGTTCGAGCAACTTTTGACGTCGCGCAAACTTGGTCGAAGACAGACAAGCTATGTTTACCCAACATTCAGTTCTGTGGAGGTCACTATGGAATCGAGCACTCGTCAACGACCGGCATTTCGCCAAGTGGAAGCTGAAACACTACTGATCTATGAGCTGGTGTGCAGCCACGGCCTGGAATTCGCTGCAGCGTTCAGAATTGATTTCGGCCAAGCGATCGCCCGCGTTTTGGACGACCTCGATGACTTTGCATTGCAGCCTAGTTGTTCCGACGATCCGCCCGTCTACGACCGCACGTGACGTCGTCCCAGGGAACATCAGCGCGCACCTCGCCTTTCCGCCTTGAGAAGACATCGGCGGCAAGTTTTTTCGGTAAGTGGATATACGCTGCATAACGCACCGCCGCATCGAGGCCACTCTCGGCTCGGATGCGCAATACCTGTAGTACCTTCTCAGCAGTGATGTAGTCGGTTCGCCTATTCATGTCTACGACCCTACGCCCACATCAACACGAGTGTTGTTCGCTACACCACATACCATGAATATTAAATCTCCAAAGAGTGGTTTTAACCATTTCAGGCGAAGATGAAGAAGGCCCGCGCGAAACTAGCGTGAGCTGGACAGTCTAAAGATCATTTGTTTATCTGCGCAGCAAATGAAAGGTCGATCAGCAAAGTTTGCCTATCTGCTGAGCAACGAACTGTGGGTTCGTTCATTGAAGCATAGACTCTGCAAATGACCAGACGCATCGATAACGATACTGCCGAGAAGGCTTGTCTTTCGCTCCTGACCGAAGCGGCGTTCGGGTTGGCTGCGGGGGGACATGTCGCGATGTATTACGGGCTATCCCCTGCCTTGGTCGGTGACATCTTGGCGCGCGCAAAGGACGAACTCAGGAGCGGCCTGCAGGGCGTGCTCATACATTGTTTCCGCGCAGGTTTTAAAGCAGAGTAAGCTAACGATTCCACATGGCGAGCAACTACTAGACGGTTGACTTATGGGATCGATAACGAAAAGTGACGAATTCATTCGGTTGAATTTCCCGCGACTGGCGGCGGCATTGGAATTCATGCCGGTCGGCGTCACCATCGTTGACCGCGACCTGACCATCCGATTTTGGAACCGGGCTTTTTGTCAAATGCAGCGATTTCCCGATGGCGTCATGCATCCTGGCGTAACCATGGCAGACGTCTTCCGTTTCATCGCGCTGCGCGGTGATTATGGGCCCGGCCACATCGAGCAACTGGTGGCCGCCCGCGTCGCGCTGTGCCTGAAATTCGAACCCCATCATTTCACTCGCACCTTGGCCAGCGGTGAGCAACTGGATATCGACGGACGCCGATTCTTGGTACAGACGGTAAAGTTAGCGGTTTCGTGACCATTTACCACGATGTGACGGCCGAGCGGCGCCACGAGGAAGAACTTCAGGCCAAGAACGCCGAACTGGAACAAGCCAGGCAACTGGCCGAAGCAGCGAGCGTTGCCAAGGGACAGTTCCTGTCCAATATGAGCCATGAAATCCGCACGCCGCTCAACTGCGTCATCGGCATGGCCTACCTGGCGCTGAAAACCGAACTGGATCCCCGTCAGCGCGATTATCTGGAAAAAATACGCTTTGCCGGCGAACATGTGTTGAACTAAACCGCTGCGCGGTGGCTGGCTGATCTGCCACTATCGGCTTGAGTTGCAGAGCCTGCTGTCCAACCCTGAGATGCGGGGATTTCCCCGACATCGACAGGAGAACGACATGAGCATGCTACGTCAACAGATGAGTGACGCCATGGTGCTGCGCGGATTTTCGCCGCGTACCCGTCAGACCTACCTCGACTGTGTTTCGGCTTTAGCCAAGCATTACCACCGATCCCCGGATCAGCTCGACGCTGCCCAAGTGCAGGCTTATCTTCTGCATTTAATCGAGCAGCGAAAGCTGGCCTACGCAACGGTCAATCAAGCTGCGTGCGCGTGCAGGTTTCTATACGTGCAAGTACTCAAGCGCGAATCGATGCACACCGAGATTCCGATGGCCAAAGTTCCCAGGTTACTGCCAAGGATACTTTCGCGTGAAGAGGTTCGCAGCGTCTTAGCATCCGCTAAGAACAGGCGCGCTCGCACCGTGCTTACGACGACCTACGCGGCCGGCTTGCGGCTGTCTGAGGTGTGTGCATTGCAGATAAGAGATATTGAAAGTGCTGCGGATCGCATGTGTCTGAAAGTGCGAAACGGCAAAGGCGGCAAGGACCGCTATACGTTGTTATCACCCTGTTTGCTGGCTGAATTGCGAGCCTATTGGGCCGAGCGCCGACCGCACATCTGGCTGTTCCCGAATCTTTCCTACGATGGCCCGATGGGCGAGCAGACGGCGCAGCGAATGTATCGTGCCGCCTGCAAAAGCGCTGGCATAAGCGACGGAGGTGGCATTCACACGCTGCGTCATTGTTTCGCTACACATCTACTGGAAGCGGGAGTGGACATTCATACGATTCAGCGGTTACTCGGGCATGGTCATGTCAGCACCACGATGCGCTACTTCCACCTAGCGCAAACCCGCCTGACCGGAACTACTTCACCCTTGGAGTTACTCGACAAGCTGCCGAGTTAGCACCATGCCGGCGGCAACTGGGCTGGCCGATGTTCTGCGCATAGCGGGGCCCAAATATCTGGCCAGCCATCATCTAACAGCCAGAGAGGCTAAAGTATGGCGGGCAATCGTTGCCTGCCGCACCGAGGCATTGGGCGGGCACGTCGAGCGTTGTGACGGCTGCGGCGCGACACGGCACGTCTACCACTCCTGCCGTAACCGCCATTGCCCACTGTGTCAGACACGGGCAAAGGAAGCATGGTTGGCGGCGCGGCGAAGGGAGCTATTGCCGGTGCCATACTTTCATCTGGTATTCACGTTACCGCATGCGCTCAATGGCCTGATTGCCAGGCATACCCGAGCCTTATATGACATTCTGTTTAATGCCGCCAGCAGCACACTATCCGAGTTTGCAGCCAATCCACGCTGGCTGGGCGGCACCGCCGCGTTCACGCTCGTGCTGCACACGTGGAAGCAGGATTTGGGTCGCCACGTCCACGTGCATGCGCTGGTGGCCGGCGGCGCCTTGAATAAGGAAGGTGAATGGGTGTTGCCGCGACGAGGTTTCCTGTTTCCGGTCAAGGCAATGTCGAAGGTGTTCCGTGCGAAATTCGTGTTTGATTTGGCGGCGCAGCGTGGAACGACCACCTTGCGGGATGATCCAGTGTTGGCCGGCCGCAGTTGGCTTGAGCTGAAGACTATCCTGTTTCAGAACGATTGGGTGGTTTACGCCAAACAGCCCCTTGGTGGTCCCGAGCAGGTGCTGGACTACTTGGGGCGCTATACACATCGTGTTGCCATTTCTAACGAGCGCATAATCCAGGCCGCTCCCGACCAAGTTCGCTTTCGTGTACGCGATGCAGAGCGGCCTAAGGGACGGCGCGTAATCGCACTGCCCGCGACACTCTTCATCGCCCGTTACCTCCAGCACGTGCTGCCAAACGGCTATAAGCGGATACGCCACTACGGCTTACTCAGCCCTGCTCTAAAAAAGCAGCTACTCGCGGCCGCTCGACATGCGCTCGGCGTGCCACCTCCAGATCCGCTAACCATCGAATCGGTCGACGCCTTCATGGCACGAGTCGCACATTTGGAATGGGGGCGCTGCCCACATTGTCAGAACGGCCGCTTCGTGGTGATCCAAGTCGTTGCCATGACGTCCGTTTGCAAAGCATCTTCAACAGGCCCGCCATGATCCAATGCCCACGCAATCATGCAGCTCTTGACTTTCTGGCATGCGCCGAAAGGCGCCGTGGAAACACATGCACTAAACGGGAAAAAAGGGATCCCACCACGTCGCCTACAAGTTCGTCCTCGGTGACCCTAATGCCAGACGCCACATCGTCATGGGCAAATCGACGAACATTTAGCCGTTGTGGAAACTCCTGGCCATTGACTTCCTGGCAAGTCGCCTTACAATCCCCATAGCAAATGCCGCAGGTGCGGTTCAGTCCAACGAGGTTTATCTGCCGCCGAGGCGGTGCGGTTGGAATGAACGCGAACTGGGCGGCAGATAAACACTTTTCGCTGGGCGTCATCGACAACATCCTCGATATTTCCAAGATCGAGGCCGGCAAGATGGAACTCCAACAGGTTGGCTTTACGCTCGACCAGGTGCTGCAGACATTGTCTACGGTGTTGGCGCCGACCGCCGCCAGCCGCCACCTGGACCTGAAGTTCGATCTCGATCCCGCTTTGCCGCCGACGCTGGTGGGCGATCCACTACGGCTTGGTCAAGTGCTGATCAACTATACCAATAACGCCATCAAATTCAGCGAACGAGGCACGGTAACCATCCGCGTGCGCAAGGAAGCCGGTGACGTCGATGCCTGCCTGGTACGCTTCGAGGTGAGCGACCAGGGCATCGGCCTGTCCGAAGCGGCGATGGCCAAGTTGTTTGTCTCGTTCCAGCAGGCCGACGCATCGACCACGCGAGAATACGGCGGCACCGGCCTCGGCCTGGCCATCTGCAAGGAACTGGCCCAGTTGATGGGCGGCGACGTCGGCGTCGACAGCGAGTACGGGTCGGAAGTACCTTCTGGTTCACCGCACGCCTGGGCGTACCGCCCGATCCCCTACCGCATTTCAGCCAGCAGTTGCACGCTGCCGCCGCGGGTTTGCTCACTAGCGACCACAACTGGGCACGCACGGCGACGCTGAAGGCCACGCGCATACTGCTGGTTGAAGACAATACCTTTAACCAGCAAATTGCCCAGGAAATGCTGGAAGAAGTGGGCGCCACCGTCAGTGTCGCCAATAACGGGATCGAAGCATTGACCTTGTTGCAGCAGGCCGAGTTCGATTGCGTCTTGATGGACCTTCAAATGCCGCAGATGGACGGTTTCGAAGCGACACGCCGTATCCGCGCCGAGCCACACTTGTCCAATCTCCCGGTGCTCGCGATGACCGCGACGGCCACCACCGACTCCCGGTTGCGGTGCATCGATGCCTGCATGAACGATTTCATTTCAAAGCCTATCCAGCCGTTCCAACTGCACCAGATTATCGCCAGGTGGCTGCCGCAAGGCACGTTACGGCAAGGCCCTCCACTCGCGCCCCCGATCGCGCCGCTCGCCAAGCGCAAGCCAAGTGACAGTTCGGCCAGCATTGATTGGTCCGTGCTCGCAGCGCTAATTGGCAACGATCCGCAAAGGTTGCGTAAATTCGCAATCAAGTTCCTGGAGAGTGCGGGCGATGGGGTGCGAGAAATGGAAGCCGCAGTGGCACGCGGCAAGGTGCAGGCAGTGCGCGACGTGGCCCACCGCATCAAATCAGCAGCCCGCAGCGTCGGTGCCACCAGCATGGCCGATATGTGCCACGATCTGGAGCAATTGGCGCATGAGCAGGCCAGCAGCGAGTTGGCGCGCGCCCAGCCAATGGTGGACGAATTGCACGACCAATTGCAGCAGATCGCGGAGCAAATAGCACAGCACGTCGATGGCGTGGCCGACGACTGAGCCGCTGGAAATGTGTCAGCGTCGGCGCAGCGCGCGCCGACAAACGTGGCAGCGTCTATCGCGTGGCACTGGAGTCCAGTCAGCCAGGCGCCTGGAGACCGAACGCATGGAAGCGCATGGCGCGCGGGTCGTCGCTGCGGAAATGCGGGCACCATCGGGTAGCCAAAACGTATGGGAGCAGACATTTCGTCCCCCGGCCGTGGCGTGCAGTCCGCCTCATTGCAGCGCCTTCATAGCATCGGTGATCGGCTAGGCGTTACGTCGAAGTGGGCGCCGGGATCGCGCGCCACCGACGGTATTCCCCCCCAAGGAAGCAGCACATTGCCATGTCCTGCAGATTCGTTGCGCCATAGGTGCCAGGGACCGACCGTGCAGTGGTAGACTCATGCGACGCAAACACCTTCTTCGATCCCGTGAGGACACCATGGCCATTTGGCAGTTTGACCTCTACTTCATCCATATTGGCTCAACGCAGCCAGACATCCGCGGCGAGGAATGGGAAGCGCCCGTCATCTCGCATGCACTTGCTCGATCGGTGCAGGAAGTATTGGCCCATTATTTTGGATTGCCGTGGCTGATGTTAGATGATTGGCTTGTTTTCGGCCCGGAGGATGGGAATCGCGTTGATCTGCTATTCGATGATGACCATGCTGGCGTCAGCATTTTTGTCCGCTGCGACCTAAGGGATGATGCGCCCCAGTTCTTTCAGCTAGTCGCCGAGTTGGCGCGCCAGGTTGATTGCGAGTTCTTTTGTTCCGATAACGCGCAGTTGATTTCAGCTGACCTCCACCGCCTGACCTTGGCGGCCAACGCGAGACGCGAGGAATTAGTGAAGTCCCGCAACGCAATCTGATCATGTGCGCGCTGGACTTTGGCGAATGTCGTGACGGGCGATCACAGTTGCGCTGTACACCACGTAGAAATTGGCGAGGTTATTTTTTCTCCGGCGGCGCCCACAATCCCGCCGGTGACCACCCATATTGAATTCCGCGTTAGGTCAACGCGGAGGGTGCTCCACGCTAGCCCTCCCGTACAATTTCGCGCTTCATTTTTCAATCCGCGCAGCTTTGATCGGCTCAGCCCGCGAACGGCAAGTGCCTCGCGATTAGATCGCTGGGCGGGCGCGAATTGCCCAAATTTATGGTGCCCCTGATTGGCTTAACGACGATTCAGTGAACATGTCCTTCGGCCCGGCGATGTTCTGGGCCAGCGTTCCATAAGATTGCTAATCAGTACTACCAGGCAAATACCTGGCTTTAATTTGTTCCCAGCATTCCATGCATTGCAGTTCGAATTGCCGTTGCCCCTGGGACGTATCACAGGCCCTTGAGTTCGCAATTTTGTCACGTAGAATGCGCTCCTGGTCCTCAAAATCATCGAGCATCATCAAGTCCAGACACAATGGCTTGACTTGAGGCGGCCCGCCTCCAGGGATATCGTGGATTGCGCGGGGCAAGCCGCGTAGCGCCACATGATTGGCATGGAAGCGCAATCAGCTGAGTGAAGGAGACGGGCCATGAAAAAGATCAGCACTTTGCATGTAGGTTTGGACGTCCACAAGGATACCATTGATGTAGCAATTGCAACAGATGAGCGGGATGGTGAGGTGCGCCACCTGGGTACGATTGGCGGAGACTTGGCCGCCGTCGATAAGGTGTTGCGCAAGCAGATTTCAGCTGGCCACAAACTGCACGTCGTGTACGAAGCGGGGCCATGTGGTTTTGTACTCTATCGGCATTTGGCAAAGCAGGGAATTGAGGTCGAGGTCCTGTCGCCTTCAGCTATTCCTAAAGCGCCGGGCGAGCGCATCAAGAATGACCGGCGTGACGCGATCATGCTGGCTCGACTTGCGCGCTCCGGCGACCTGAAAGGCATCACAGTTCCTGATGCCGCCGACGAGGCGGTTCGTGACTTGCTAAGGGCTCGTACCGATATCGTTCATGCGCAAAGAACTGCGCGACACCAGCTCAAGGCTATCCTGCTGCGCAACGACATCCGTTATGAAGGTAAGAGTTCGTGGACTGCGGCCCACTTGCGATGGATATCTCGGTTGGTCATGCCATACCCCGAACAGCAGATCGCATTCCAGGAATACGTCTTGGCCGTCACTGAAGCCACCGAGCGAATCGTCCGGCTCGATCGCGCAATCGAAACGGCTGTCAATGTCTGGCGCTGGCAGCCCGTGGTCGAGGCTTTGTGCGCATTGAGGGGAATTGCCCTACTGTCGGCGGCTACGCTGGTCGCCGAAATAGGTTCCATCGAACGATTTCAAAATCCTCGCCAGCTTATGGCCTATCTTGGCCTCATACCAGGCGAACATAGCTCGGGGCCAAAGCGCCGGCAAGGCTCCATCACGAAAGCAGGTAACTCACACGCACGGCGCATGCTGATCGAGTGCGCATGGCTGTATCACTATCCGGCAAAGGTGGCGCCAATTCTGCAGAACAGGCTTGAAAAGGTGACGCCCCAAGTCAGAGAAATTGCATGGAGTGCGCAGATACGCCTGTGCGGCCGGTTCCGCAAGCTGGCCGCACGCAAGCTTCAGCACAACAAGATCGTTGTCGCTATCCCGCGTGAGCTGGTTGGATTTATTTGGGCCATCGCACGTGTCCAGGGACCACGTGCAAATTGAGTCTGCCCTACTGAAGGAGGCGTCGCATGAAAAATTGAACCATCAGCTTGGATAAGCAACGCGGCGCAGCCGCGGTTGGACGCGGAATCCTCGGCCACGTTGTGGAGCGCTTGCGCAAATGAGCGACCTCCGAGCCCAGAGAGAGGAAGCCGCGGGACGTATAGGTGAAGGGTGGTAATCAATCCACGAATATCAGCGTGATCAGACCGTCGCGCATCACCGGTTCCGCCGCGTTGCCTATCCGAGTTGTGTGCTACTGCGGAGAGCCTTGAGTGGCGGGCAGAATTCGTTGCGGCTTCTTGACAAGAAAAGCCATATCAACGTGGAAATCCATTGTTCTAACGCGTCGGCGTCTAGCAGGCGTTGAAATTCATCGCGGCGTTGACGCATTAACCAGCGAACAATCGCCTGGCGCCGACGCTCCCTGCTCGGTGGCACCATTAGTCTCCCCAAGTCTGGCAAATGTGCACAACTACGTTTCCCTTTTCGCAAATTGCAGAAATTGCTGAGTCGCACGTGATCGTGGTGGGCGATCTTGTCCCTTGGTACGACACCATGCCCAGGGGCAGGCAATCGCTAGCAACCTCCCTCCCATCCCGCCTGACAAATAGCTAAGGCAATATATTGGCCGACAGATGGGATCACTCGCCGCTTCAGCGCGCCCTGGCAGCCGATACTGTTTCGTCGCCACAGACGAGGCAAAACAGCGCCAACTCACATGCACTGACCGAACGCTGAACGGCACATACCACGCCGCTGCCCAATTGTTCAGAATAGAAGACGGCCGCCCGACGCTGCGCTCTAATGTCTGACTTCGCGATAATATTCGGATACTTCTTGCAAAGAATATCATGAACCGTTCCCCCAATATCCAGCTGTCGCCATACCAGCTTCAATACTTCTTTCGAAAGGCGACGAGCTTCGCGATTTATACGCTAGCACCGGATGGTATTGTCACCAGTTGGAACACCGGAGCAGAGCAATTCACCGGTTATACGGCGGATGACATCGTTGGGCGGCACTTTTCCATCCTGCTTCAGCACTCCGAGGACGGCAGTAACCGCGCAAACGAAGTCCTTCGTCTTGCCGCTGTGGGGCGAGTGGAGGAAGAGTCCTGGAGAATCCGAAAGGATGGAAGCCGGTTCTGGGCAGAATACGTCATTGACCCGGTGTACGACGATAACGGTCTGCTGCTTGGGTTTATTAACATCACACGCGATATGACGGACCGCCTGAACGATCAGGCAAAACTTCATCGCGCAGAGGAACAGTTTCGTCTTCTGGTTCAAAGCGTGACGGACTACGCCATATTCATGCTGTCCCCCGAGGGCATAGTAACCAACTGGAATGCCGGCGCGGAACGCATCAAAGGTTATACGGCCGACGAAATTGTCGGCAAGCATTTCTCCGAGTTCTATACGGAAGAGGAAAAGGAACAAGGATTGCCGTCGCTCGCACTCGCCGCCGCAGCCAAAACCGGTCGATTCGAACGTGAAGGGTGGCGGGTGCGTAAGGACGGCAGCAAGTTCCTGGCCAACGTCGTCATTGATCCTATCCGCGATGCCGATGGATCGCTGATCGGCTTTGCGAAAATTACTCGCGACATCACGGAGCAGCGTGCGGCTGAGGAAGCGTTGGTCCGTGCCAAGGAAGAACTGTTCCAAACACAAAAGCTCGATGCTATCGGCAAGCTCACCGGCGGCATCGCGCATGACTTCAACAATCTCTTGAACGTCATTGTCAACGGTCTCGACTTGTTACGCGCCGGCCAAGACCACTCGATGCAAAAGCGGACGATCGAAGCTATGCGTCGGGCGGCGGACCGCGGCACAGCACTCACCCAACAATTGCTGGCATTTGCACGCCAACAACCATTTGCACCGCAGCGCCTCCAGATCAATCAGATTGTCTCAACATTCGAGTCGGTCATCCGGCGTGCGATCCACAGCAACGTCGCCCTCGACATCCAGTTGCAACCAAAACTACCTGACATCCTGGTAGACGCCCCTCAGATTGAAGCGGCATTGCTCAACTTGGTGGTCAACGCGCGCGACGCGATTGAAGATAATGGCCACATAGTGGTCTCCACCGCGCTCTTCGACGGAATACCTCCCGGCAGCACACTGCCTTCAGCAAGTTATGTCCGCATTGCGGTACGCGACGATGGCCAAGGTATGAGCGCGGAGGTCGTCCAACGGGCCCTGGAGCCCTTCTTCACCACAAAGCCAGTGGGCAAAGGGACCGGCCTTGGTTTAAGCCAAGCCTTCGGTTTGGTCCAACAGGCCCAGGGCCATATTAGTATCCATTCCGCGCTAGGCGAAGGCACGACTGTTAGCATGTATTTTCCAGCACTCTCGTCAGAGCCGGCTCAGCCTCAGAACGGGGATGCTTCTGAAAAGGTGCTGATCGTCGACGACCAGCCAGATGTCCTCTCGATCGCGGCACAGCTGTTCCGCGGCCTCGGTTACGACGTCCTTACTGCCAACAACGGACGCGAAGCACTCGTAAAGCTTAACGACAACCCTGACGTCGCCATTTTGTTTAGCGACATCGTGATGCCTGGAATGAACGGGGTCGAGCTTGCGAGAGATGCGCAAGACAGAATCCCTGGCTTGAAGGTCATCCTCGCTTCCGGCTATGTCGATTCCACACTGCGCGAGCACAACGCTTATCCCGAGCGCTATGAACTGGTGCAAAAGCCCTACCGACTTTCCGATCTAATCAAAAAACTCAAGCTGGTTCATTCGGCCTGAACACGTTTGCAGGAAAAGCATGGCCAGTTCCACTGCTACCCGGGTCCAGTGACTTGCGTTTGCTCCGTCGTTCAATACGCCGGGAATTAGAGCAATTTGTAACGCAATATCGCGCAAGACATGCCGTTCGTTCGTGATCGTTGCAAGGTCTCGGTCGGCGCACGTTTCGCTTTGAGAGCAGAATGTCCAGCTGCAAGATTATTCCGCCGGAGTCGTCGCGAGCAGCGATTTCCCCCGGGGAAAACGTTGCTCAATCCCGGGGAAGCTCATATGCCTGCAGCAAGCCATCGCCAGCGACAAAGATTTCGAGCACTTTCGAGTGCTTGTTTGCACGTCGCACCATTTCGATCAACACGCTCTTTTGCGGCCCGCCAGTGCTCAGTCGTCCCATAGCATTGTCGGTGATAATGTAATTACCGCAGCGAGGAGACGAACAATTGATGCGGTGGCGCTTACCAAGATCCGTCACGATACACACTACCCCTGGGGTCTCACATAAAACACAACTGACTTCCATCTATTTCCTTACGTGCAATACACTTCGAACGCTAACCATTGGGCCATACAGTACCTTCGCGAGAGCCGTCTCCATTCACCAACGCAGCATACGCGTCATGAAACTTCTTGTCAGCGCCAGGCTCTTCGATGCGCTTGGATCCGGCTTTGGCAGACGCGATCACGTATGTCACTCCACTTCGATGACGTAGCACGAACGGGCGATCCCTTTCGCTGGCGCGCGCGAATGCTTCCGCCGCCAACACAGGATCACTATACTGCATTCCCCGCTGGCCGCTCTTTGACACCACCGTGTAGGCGGGCGCCGCGGCAAGATGCGATCCTGCACTCACATTCCTTGCGCCGGTCATTCTGTCCTCCAAGTCCCGAGCTGACGCCTCAACACCAATGCCAACAGACGTTCTCCGCTTAGCAATCCAATTCCATAGCCATGCACTGCAGTACGTGCACTCTCCCACTGCGGCCGGTATGCACCAACAAGCCGCCACCGAATTTGCCGTGCCGAACCGCTTGTGCGAATTTCAACACATGTTGCAGGTTGACGTGGCCACTATACCGCTTAACCTGCACCGCAATCCAGCCATGTGTCGCCATCCATACAACACCATCGACGCCGCCGTCACCAGTGTAGCGGCGGTTACGCAAGACAAATGCACCGGCATCTTCCAGCGCCGATAGCACTACCTCCTCGAACACGAGCGGATCGACCTGGCGCAGGTAGCTGAAGCAGCGGCCTGCCACGCCGGGTTCTGTGAAGCTGCGGATCGCGCGCAGCACTTGTCGCGAGCGCCGCACGTTGTAAACGTGGCGGGGCAAGCCGGCCAGGCGGAACGTGTTGAACAGGCGCGATGCCAGGCGAATACAGGAACGCAGCCACGCAGACGTTGGCGCGGTGGTCATGCCTGCTATAACCTTCTGCTTGCGGAACAGCGTAGTCATGATGGACTCCCCTCTCCGACTGGCTTGAGGTGCTTCGCCAGGCGCGGCGAGCCCAGGTAGGCATTGCTGATCTGCGGGCGGTTGTGACCCAGCTGGCGCGCGACCTGGCGATAAGCCTGCAGCATCGCCGAACGGTCGACGAGCATCTCGCCCCCCTGCACCGGCGAATTGAGGCCCGCGATATCGAAGTACAGATCGTTGGCAAACTGATGGCGTAGGCCATGCGGCGTGACGCCCAATTCCTTCTTCGTCAGTCCGACCTGCCGCACGACGTTCGAGAACAGATCGAGGGACTGTTTCAGCGTCAGCCCGGGCCGACCGATATGGCCAGGCTTTCCACGCGCGAGGCGCCGTGCCGCCACCAATGCAGCGCGCTGCTCGTCAGTGCGTACGGCCGTATAGCGTAGTCGTCCGCCCTTGGTGCCGCGCTTAACGCGCAAAAAACTCACATATCGCTCGCCTGGAACATGGCTGGCCGGCATCGCATGAGCCGGCACTTCGGCGTTGCGCGGACTAAACATCACGGCCTCCTTGCGGCGCAGGCCGAACGCCATCATGACCTGTAGCTGCACTGCCACGTAACGATCGATCTCTTTCACGCGCTGCGTCATCACCATCACATCCACGCCGTTGGCGGCCCAGCTCTTATCCGCCTTCACGCAGTAGCTACGCCGTACCAGGGCAGCATCCTTTACGTAATCGAGGGCGCAGCCAACCAGACCCGGCTTATCCACCCAAGCGGCGAACACTCGCAAAAAGCTCAGCTGCTGCTGAATGTACGCCGCGCTGTACGGCGTGGTCGGCCACCCGGCCATGTTCAGACTGCGCGCGAGTTCAGCCTGCGCCGGGGCCCTGGCAGTCCAGTAAGCCATCAAGGCGCAGATATGCTTTGGCCCGAGATTGCGCGGCTCGAGATGGAAGCCCATTTTGCGCAGGAGCGTGAAGCTACGGAATAGTCCCTGGCGCCGTGCATGGCGCGTACTGTGCGAAACCTCCTTGTCGCGCACCGCATGGCTGTCATTGTGTTCGCGAATAATCGCGCTTAGCTGCGCTTTCCAATTTCTGTTCTGGCCCATGTTCCTTCCCCTTATCGAAAGCAGTTCATCCACTAGATCCAATCGGCACATTCATCCACCACCGGCACTGCAACGTGCGGGACGATGGCCAGCACAGCCGACCAAGCTCCGCCTCGCTCACCGGTTACGCCCCCGTCCGACGTACCCGCTTTGGCCAGGATGAAACACGCACGGGAGCGGCCAAACCCCAGGACGCAGAAAACTGAGCCACGCCGTCCCGGCCTGCACGGCACTGGACGACAGAATGGACAGGTGTTTGCTCGAAAGCGCGGCGACTTAAAAATGCTTACGTGACTGGTGGTCCGGTTTCCCTTCTTGACCAATCCCCGCTTCGAGAGCGGGCCACGCTGCTCAAGGCAGTCAGGACGTGGGTGCTAGACCAATCCGACTTGGTCCGAGCGGGCTACCTTTCACACAGTGTCCTCAGCCCTGCCACCAGGCTGCTCGTGCTGTCGTTCCCACGAAATTGACCGAGGCTTCTATGGCCCCGTCACAACCAAGCACCGCGAGCGGTGATTGAACGACGAAAAGGAATGCATTTGTTTGACCGAGCCCTCCAGGGCTCCAGCGCGCCAGGTCGAGCCTGGAGCGAACGTTGACGCGCAATGGCGTCAGAGAGTGCGAACGTCGCGATGACGGCTCACGTAAGCGGATGGCAGATCATGGAAATGATCGGAAGAAGGACCATTGTAACGGCGCCGAGTACCAAAATAAGGAACACGAATCACCGAGACAACGAGGCCAGGGATGGCCACAACTAGAAGACTTCGATTAGAGGCAGGTCACGACTGCTACGGGCGCTATCGACACCACCGCCGCATTCAGAACACGATGTTCTTGGAAGCGGGTCCAGACAGTGAACACAGATTAGGAAAGGATTTTCCCGATGTCAAGGCTGGATTTCGGCGCGATATGTTGTAGATTCTGGCCCAAATAAATGTGTAACTGCGCGTATGCGAAGTTCGCCCCTATGAAACGCGCGAAAGTAGGATACCTCTGATTGTACGGCTGAGCATTCGCGCCCTGCCCACCCGACTGGCCCAAGCGCCGCCAAGAACAAGGCATCGCGCCTGCGCATCAAACACACTTCAAGCATGCTGGCCGGCGAGCCATTCGAGGGGGAATATTTGATCCATTACTGGATTCCGGTTGAAGCCCATACCGGTTCCAGCGCAATTATCAAAGAAAGCCATTGCACGCCAAGCCGCTTTCTTGTGTCATGGACTGGCATGTACAGCTAATGTGTCCTTTCAAGCTAAGGGAGGACGCATGGGATTCGTTGTCAGAGCAGTCGACGTCGGGCGCGGCAATACGAAATTCATCACCGATCTCAAAGACGGCGAACCACAATGCGCAATGTTTCCTTCGCAGGCGTATCCAGCGGAGACCGCCTACGAACATGGCGGCTGGGGACCTAGCCGCAAAACCGTCAGTGTCCCTGTTGACGGTCTGGTCTACGAAGTCGGGCCGGATATCCACCTCGCCGCCGACGTCTTCAATGCCAATGTGCTGCAACACGACCGCTATGCTGAAACTCCCGAATACCTGGCCTTGGTACTCGGCGCACTGCATTATATGCAACTCGACGCCATTGACCTGTTGATCGTCGGACTGCCAGTGGCGACCTTCAAGCTGAAGCGCCACGTTGCAGCCCTTGAACGCCGGCTCACCGGCGATCATGCACTGGGAAAGGATCGCCACATCAAGGTCAAGCGCGTCAAAGCGATCGCGCAGCCTGCAGGCGCCCTCATGTATTACGGGCTCATGCAGAACCGCGTCGCGCAGCTTCGCAAGGAACGCAGTCTCATCGTCGATCCGGGGCGCCGAACATTCGACTGGATCGTTACCCAAGGGATGCAGCAAATCGACAGGCGGAGCCACTCTGTTCCTCGTGGCATGCATGACGTGCTGCACGCCATCGTCGACGGGATTAGCCGCAACACCGGCGCACATTATCGCGACTACGAGCTGGTCGATATTGCCCTACGTACCGGGAAAAAGCTGCACGTCTTCCAGAAGGACTACAGCCTTGCCCAGCATCTTCCAATCGCACGAAAGATTCCTGAACAGGCGGTGGCGGAGATGATGCACTACGTCGGCGACGCGGGTGACATCAAGAACATTGTCCTGGTGGGTGGCGGAGCCTTCTTCTACAAGCCTGCGCTGAAAGATGCGTTCCCCAATCACGCCATTCAGGAACTCAAGGACCCTATCTATGCCAACGTCAAGGGATTCCAGTACGCCGGTTCCGAACTGATCAAAGCGCTGGCGGCGAACAAGCGGCTGACGGACAACGTCGATGCAGGAGACAAGGGGAATGACGATCATGGCTGACACATTGCGGATCACCCTCGAATTGGACAGAGCGGACAATCCGCCCCTGTACCAGGACCTTGCCGGGTTTCCGAAAGGCCCGCGTCGCGTGAATCGCCTGCGGACACTGGCGCATGCAGGCCTGCTGGCCCAGTTAGCACCGCTCACGTTGCCGGTTGAAAGGGGAATGTCCCCGAGGCCGGAGCAGGATGCCACGCTGAAGGCAGCCTCCCTCGAGCTCTTTGGTCCCGCCTTGGGAAATTGAGGAATATCACATGCAACAAGGGCACAGCCATTTGAAAGGCAATGTTCGCCATACCGCCTCGCAGTTAGCGGAAATGGGCTACTGCGAACGCAAGATGCTGCTCCGTCTGCAGCATGGCCCACGGACATCGCTCTCGCGCTTCGTTGCGCAGAAGCGCGGCACCCTGGCCCACGAGCGGTTTCTGTCGGAGGCCCGCAAGCTCAATCCATGCGTATCCAGCGACGTCCCAGTTCACATGCACGGCGCCACTACAACAAAACGCCGTCCTCTTCGCGCCCTGCTTGCAAGGATCGTCTCGCAGCTACTAAAGTTCATTGTAAGGAACCGATAGATGCATAGATGCTCCATTTACCGATCCTGGCAGGGTGTTGCCAGGGCATTGGGATTGGTATTTCGACGCGTTCGCTCCTGGCTCGCCACGTCGTGCTGGCGATCCTTCGACATTAACGATTGCAGACTCCTCTTTGCTGAGAGGTCATTCTCGATCAATGCGCCCATCAATCTGACCGTTCGCGTGGATCGCGCGTACCATGACGGCATCGCCATGATCCTCATGGAGCTCAAGACGCGCGTTGAGGAACGGATCTATGCCTCGGATGTCATCGAACTGTCGGCACAGCGACTCGCAGTTGAATACAGCACCGGTGAGCGAATGCACGACTTCGGTTACATCGTGCTGCAACATCCAATGACGCGCCGTCGGACCATTCACACGGTTTCCCTGCTCTCTCAGACTGAGGTCATTGGCATCGCCAATCGCCAGAGACTGCTTGTTGGCGGCGCACTGCCTCCGCGCCATGCCGGCAACCCTGAATGTTGTCGCCGGTGCGAGTACCAGCCCGAATGCCGCACCGGCACTTCATAAACGTCACGCCGCACGAACACGAACTGAGTTTTCATCGTTCGCCCGACGACTACCGCCACGAATTCAGGCGACACGTCCGACCTCGACGGCGGCTTCAGTTGAAAGAATTGCGAACATGCGGTAAGTCAGCATGCTCAGGGCCCTCTATATCGGCCAGGAAAGCGAAGATTTCGCAATAACCGTATCCTTGGCTGACAAGGAACGTCCATGCTCGCACGGAGCCGGCGAAACGATTAAGAATCGTGGCCTGAGCCGCAGCGTCAGCGGATATTATGGAAGCACGCATAGTGAATTCTTTCGTGGAGCCGGCGGGGCGAGGCCGACTATCGGAAAAGCGCTGCATGCGTTTTGGCAGCTGAAACAATTCTCACACATTCCCACACATATAGCGAGAATCGAGCAACTCTTTGATGCAATATCGCAACCACATTGGCAATTCTAGCAACGCAATAGCTCTGCCTCGGATCCATGGGACTCTTGGCGCTGGCAGGGTGATCGAAGTCTCTCGAGCACCACCACTTGACGAGTGAACGCGGCCACCGGCCGTACAAGGCATCGTTAGCGGGCAGAGCATTAGCGATCGGCCCAATGTTAGTTGCCAATCTGGCGGCAACTTTGGCGCACTAACGCGATGCTGCTTTGAAATTCACCGGTCGTAGTTGAAGATCTGCTTGTATCGGCCCGAACGAACTCTAACTCACCTGACGATCTCGGTTTTCAAGTTGCAAAGTGGCCATGCATGCATGAGCGGACTGTTATTGAACAGTACTCAACGACCGGTCAAATACGTTCGATTTCATGTCAAAACTGTTGAAATCGCTGCGCCAATCTCTCTCTCTGAAAATGGTCCGTCACGAAATTTACAAAAGCGCGGGTCTTTGCGGGCAAGAGCTTCTGACTTGCGAAATAGAGTGAAATTGGTCCTGCATCCTCGTGCCACCCGGGTAACAGTCTCACCAGCTCGCCGCTCTCAAGAAAGCGAAGCACGTTTGGTACAGCAAGTAAGGCTACGCCCATCCCCATCAGTACAGCCTGAACCATGCCATCCGGCTCGGTCAATGACATGCATGGCACCAATTCGGCCAATTGTTCCTGTCCAGACTTGTTACGTAGCGCGCGATGACGTAGGCGGCCAGTGATGGCAGAACGCATGACGATCCCTTCCCAGCCTTTTAGGTCTGATGGCTGTACCGGGGGTGTGCGACCCGACATGAACTGGGGCGATGCAACAGCAATGATCTTGATGCGCGCCAACTCACGCGCGACAACACCAGGTGTGAGTTCGAAGCCGCCTCCGATAGCGGCGTCATACCCACCTGCAATCAGGTCTATGTGTTGATTGTCGAGATGCCAGTCCGGACGCACCGCTGGAAATTGTTCAAGGAACTGCGGCATCAAGGGAAGTAAATAGTCGCGTGCAAAGCCAGGGGCGGCGCTAAGCTTTAGCGTGCCTGAAGGTTGTCCCGCATGAACACTTACATCAGCGATAGCTGACTGGATACTATCCAGACCTCCCGCAATGGCGTTGAGAAATCGCTCCCCCTCCTCGGTGAGCTTGAGTCCCCGTGTGCTGCGCTGAAATAAGCGCACACCAAGATTTCGTTCCAACTGAGCAACATTTCGACTGATGGCTGCCGGGGTGAGCGCTAAACGGCGCCCTGCCTCCGAAAAACTCGCTGACTCGGCGCTGCGAACAAATGATTCGAGATTGGATAGCGTCTCCACGGCAAGACTTTCAATGTTTGCTTGAAAGTGATTATAGCAACTACCGACTACCGCTTGAAGAAGTCAAATCCCATACTAGATCCATCGCAAACAACTTGGGAAACGGATCATGAACAAACTTCAAAGCAAAGTCGCCATCGTTACTGGTGGCAGCCGCTCGATTGGTGCAGCCATCGCAAAGCGCCTGGCAGCAGATGGTGCCACCGTAGCAATTACCTATAATGCATCTCCTGAGAAGGCACAGGAAGTCGTAGCCGAAATCAAAGCAGCAGGTGGCAACGCCATCGCCATTCAAGCTGATGCGGGAAATCCAGAAGCTGTGCGTAAGGCCGTTGCGGCGGTGGCAGAACAGTTTGGGAATATCGATATCCTCATCAACAATGCAGGCGTCAGCGTACTCGGCGCCCCTCAGGATATTGCCTTCGAAGACTTCCAACGCATCCTGGCAGTGAACGTAACTGGCGTGTTCGTCGCGACCCAAGAGGCCCTGCGCCACATGGGAGACGGCGGCCGCATCATCCATATCGGCAGTTCAATGGTGCAGTACGCGGCATTTCCAACAGCGTCTGCCTACACATTGACCAAAGGCGCTGTCACCGGTTTTACCCGTGGTCTGGTGCGCGACCTCGGCCCCCGTGGCATTACCGTCAATACGATTCATCCAGGCCCGACTGACAGCGATATGAACCCGGCAGACGGCCCGGTGGCGGATTTCGTCAAACCAGGGATTGCAATGGGTCGTTATGGACAAGGGGCAGATATCGCTGCAGCTGTCGCATACCTGGCAAGCCAAGACGCCTCCTTCGTCACGGGCGCCGAATTGATGGTCGACGGCGGCTTTACTGCTTAAGGAGATAATCATGAATATCGGAATCATTGGTGCCGGCGCTATCGGAACTGCCATTGCTCGCGCGCTCGCGCGCAATGGCATCAAGGCTCGAATCGCCAACAGCCGTGGAGCGGCAGGCCTGGATGTTTTGGCTGCAGAACTACCTGGCATTACGCCGGCCAGCGTGCAAGATGCATCTCGGGCGGACATGGTGTTCATCGCAGTTCCATGGTCGAAGATTCCTGGAGCCGTGAAAGACCTGGGCCCATGGGATAGCCGGATTGTCGTCGATACGAACAATCCCATTGAAGCACCGACATTCCACCCATTCGAGCTAGGTGGCCGCGCCTCCACAGAGGTCGTCACAGACCTCGTTCCAGGAGCACGCGTGGTGAAAGCGTTCAATCATCTGCAACCATCGTTGGTCGCAGGCGACCCAAATGCAGAAGGCGGTCGCCGAGTAATGTTCGTATCTGGCGCAGATGCTGCGGCGAATGCGGAGGTGGCCGAGTTGATTGACCGTCTTGGCTTCTTCGCTCTGACTCTTGGGGGCGTTGAAGCTGGGCGCCTGCATGAATTCCCTGGTGGCCCCCTCCCAACCCTCAATCTTGTGAAGTTTGGATGAACACCATGGGGACCTGCATCATCGAGCCCGGTCGAGCCAAAGATGCAGTCAATGGACGGAGTCGCGTCAAGAGGGTCCAAGAGCCGGAGCAATTGGCGCCCTGCGCAAGACCCAATCGTATCGCCGGGTCGAGCGGGTCTCATGTCATGGTAAAGCTGTCTGGCATTGCTGCCGTAATGACACCAGGTTTGCTGGCATTCTAAATCGTCATCACCTGCCGTGCTTCCCGCTCTTCATGCTGGCCATAGCAAATATCTGTCGCGGTGGCCTTTGCAATGAGCGTGCCGACCATACTCATCGGCCGCATTTTGCTCGGCATTACAACAAGCGGATTCTGGACGATTGGAAGGTCCCTCGGGCCCCGTCCACGTCCAGGAGACGGGCCAGAAAGGCGACTTCGCTAAACTTCTCGGGCGTTTCTCTTGGGACGGTTGCCCGTGTCCAGGACGGTACGCTTGTCGGCGAGGCGTTCAGTTGGCAGATGGCGTTTGGACTGGCCACCGCGATTACACAGACTGTGGTGGCCGCTTTGATGGCCGCAATGCCCTCGCTAAATCCCACGCATCAGAATAAGTTTGGCGACGGAGGTGATGTGTCAAAGTGCCGAAAGTCCAGATAAACTCAATCGAACGCGACCGCTATTCCACTTGCGTGGTATTGTGTTTTTGAATCGGCCTTGCCCACACGAAGCGGTAATTCGTATACTCCTTCGAGCCTCAACGTTCAGGCGCCCGGAATAGCTGGTAGCACGTACAGGATACTCCCCTCTTTGAGGTGCTGACATGGCCAGGATTTTGGTTATCGAAGATTCGCCAGTAAACATGGAGGTGCTCACTGTCCTGCTTTCGAATGAGGGCCATGAACTCTTCCTTGCTGAACGCGCACTTCCCGGCATCGAGATTGCCCGCCAGCAGCCGCCGGACCTGATACTTATGGACATCAACATGCCAGGTGTCGACGGTATCGAAGCAGCAAAGATGCTACGTGCACACCCAACAACGCGCGCCATTCCGCTGATTGCCGTAACGGCCTTAGCCATGGTAGGCGACCGGGAACGCATAATGGACGCCGGTTTCGATGACTACATCGCGAAGCCATTTGATCACGGCCTATTCCTAGAAAGAGTGGCGCAGTTCACTGGACAAAATCCACGCTCTGATTCTGACGGATCTTAGGGCGTTTGGGCTTACCCGTGTACGTAGTCTGGCATTTCGACTGCGACCTGTACTGCTATCGGCGGCTATCGGACTGGTTTCGACTGCTCGTCCAGGCTATTTGGCTGCAATGAATAGCAATACGCAAACGTCATCATCCGAACCAATCAGATGATTGCAGGGGCGCATATTCTCGAGAGTCTGGTCTCGACGACAACGGTCAGTTAGACGTAGTACCACGATGCTCAGCAATCGCCCTCTTTCCTACGCCACGCAATGCAAAAATCGCCTGCTGAAATTTCAGCCGCGGAACGGCAGCGCCATCTTCCCACTTGCGCACGGACTGGTCAGACGCTCCAATGAGTCGTCCCATTTCTGCGTGGGATAGTCCTAAGCGACTCCGCATGGTTGCGAAGCCTTTGGCCGTGAAGCGCTGCCGCGTAGTTTTCTGCACTTCTGCAGATTGGTCGATTGGACGTCGCGTTTTCTTTTCTAGCGCCTTGAGCTGCCTCTTAAGTTCGCCAACCTCCTCGCGCAGAACTGCCAGTTGAGCTTTGGATTGTGCGGCCGATCTCTTTAATGGTTCCAACTGGGCCTTCAATTCTTTGCGAGCAAGCCGGGAGATTTCAGTCTTCAAGGCATTGGCGAGTTCCGTCATTTCACTCCTTCATTCGTTGGATAGGCGGGGGCCATTCGCTTCCCAATTTCATGGCGTTCACCCTGTCAGCTACGTCGACAAAATAGCAATTCAACTTTGATACTACCACGACACCCACGGCTTCTCTATGCCCTTTCCCGGTGACGTTGGCGGGCGCTCCTGAGTGATAGATCAGATCGCGACTACTGTCGCTAAACCTTGGCTGGAAATTCTAATGAAGTTGAATAGCTGATCGCACTCGAGCGTCGCTAACGGCCGAAAAGATCGCTCCCACGAACCGGCCGCCGAGGCTAGCGAACCCTTCGTCACGTGGGCCAAAGTTGAACTCCTTAAGTCGAGTCTCAGCACCAACAACAGATTCCATCGTTCCGATCTCGTCGACGAGGCCAATCGCCTTCGCTTCCATCCCGCTCCATACTTCACCGGTACCGAAGTCTACCCCGGCCTTCAGATGTCGCCCTCTTTGCTGCTGCAGATCCTGGACAAACGCGCTGCCGACCTTGTTTACAAGTTCAGTTGCCTTGGCGTCCGCCTCGTTTGTCAGCGGAGTAAAGGGATTCAAGAATGCCTTCAGGCGGCCCGAACTATAGACACGCTGCGATACCTTCAGTTGAGCGATCGCCTTATCAAGCTGCCATGGAGCGAGGATCGCACCGATCGAGCCAACCAGGCTGTACTTTCCCGCGACAATACGATCAGCGTGCATGGCCGCCATGTAGGCTGCGGATGCGCCCAGATTCCCGATGACTGCGGTAACTGGTTTGGGGTATTTCTGTTTGTAAGTGACGATAGCGCTGATAATCCGCTCTGCTTCGACTGGTGCTCCGCCAGGGCTGTCGATTTTTAGAACTACCTGCTTTACGCGAGTGTTCTTAAACGCAGCTTCCAAGGCTGGCACGATCTTATCGGCTGAAGCCAACGCACCGTCCTTGATCTCGCCTTTGATTTCTACCACGCCGATGACGTCGCCAAATGGGCCGAACGAAAAGCCAGTCGCCGTCGCGAAATACATAGCTGCACCCGCTAGCGGACCGAGGATCAGAACTGACTTCAAGGCCAGATTCCATCGGTGTACGGAGCGCCGTTCCCTGGCCGCCAGCAGCTGCTCTTCCCGATATGCGCGTCGTTGCTCACGCATCTCCGCCAACAACTGGATGATTATTGAATCGGAATTGCCCTCGGCAGCCGAATTAACATTCGTACTCATCACTCCACTCCTTCATCTGCAGATCTCGTCAGTCCGAACACTTTCCACCCATTCCCAAAACAACCTGCCCAAAACTCAGACTTCCTTTGCAGTCCTTCCTTGGTTGACTTTCGTTTCCGCTGTCTGGCCGATGAGTTGGCGCCCCTTCAGCAATCTTCGCTTCGGTAGGCTTCTCTCGCTCAATGGCGTTCAAGTGCGAAGCAGCATCCCTCAGCTTGCTGATCGGACACTTGATCTGGAATGACTGGGGCGCTTCCGTAGTGCTGGTGGCTTCCCGTTGTACCTTAGAAGCGCTGCATACTTGAGCGGAGACGTCTCTGAAGAACCGATCATCGAGAGGATCTCCGAAGTCAGAGTGCATGATGAGTACCTGCCCATCGCGGCATCTAGACGTAATAAAGCGCAACGCAATGCGGGTGTAGATCTCGGCCTCATCCCGAGTGCCGGCCTCAACGAACAGAACATTCTTCGTAAGGTTATAGGACGTGGATGGCGAGAGGTCGCAAACCGTTTCATCAGTCGAACGCCCGGAGAGAGACACCGCTTGAGCACTGATAAAAGGGAGAAGAAGGACTAGAATAGCAAAAAGCGTTTTCATGATTTCTCCTACTATTTAAATGCAACTAGTTGAAGGACCCATAGAATGCGATATCTCAAGTTGTGGATCTTCACGGCCGCGATAGCGTTCCTTTTTGCTGCGCTACTTGCTATCAAAAGCGAGTTCTCTGTAATCGTGGCTGCCGGCGCGCTTGGTGCTGTCGCAGTTTCAATCATATTCGTGCTCGTACTAGTCGCAGTCAAGCTGGCAAAAAACGTAGACATCCAATCAGATCCCGATTCCTCTCAAGCTGATGTGCGTCGGAGCCTAAACGGCTTTGATGCAGAGGGAAATCTCATGATTCATTCCTGGCTCTGGCGGGGCGGTAGGTAGAGATTGCTTCATTCTCCTTTTCTCGCCATTTTTGCAAGCCGCAGCGCTAGTTCTTTCGCTTTCTCTGCAACGACATCTGGGTCACTCATGACTTGCTCGTTCGCGTCACCAAACAGGGACCGGTGTGTGAGAATATGTCCATCCTTATCGACCACCACGCCGGCCTTCGAATGGAAAGCACTCTCTGCATCGCGGACCAGATCTTTGGTGTCGCTCCCTACCTTGGCGATTTCCGATCGCATTGAAGTGGCCTGGCCATGATTCGACGCAGTTCTAGAAGATGGTGGTCCAAACTTCGCGTTCTTGACTTGGGCCCCGTCCTTTTTGAATTGATCTGAAATATTATTCCCTGGAAGTTGATCAACGTTTCGCTTGTGTGCACTTTCGATGTCATCAAAACTTTGCGGTAGACTGCTGCTCGCTGACAGTTGGTGCGGAACAGAGGTGATGTTCCCTATATAGGATTCCATCTTTATCAACTCCGCCGCGCTTCCTGCACGCTCCAACCGAAGCAGGTCCTCGAACATTTTGATGTTCCGAGGGTCTTTCGCCACGTCCTTGCTGATAGATTCGCCTCGCTGATAAGCTCCCGAAATACTTTCGGAGAACTCGACCTGCTTTCTCAAGTTCGCATCTGCGCGTTCGGACCGGGATACCGTCCGGGCGAGCTTGGCGGATAACTCATGTCCACTCTTAGAGTCCGATACAAGGGAATCAACCACTCCGGTATTTTTAGTGACCGTATCAGCAAAAGCCTTGAACTTAGCCTTGTCTTCGCTACTAAGCGCATTTGTGATGAGTTGGTCTTGTTGCTGGATCGACGCCGAGTAGTTCTTACGACCGGTAGCCGAAATCAGGGCTCCTCCGTCAACTGGAGAAATTGCGCTTGGAATACCGGCACCTACGTGTGCGCTTCCACCAAATGCGACTGTGGCCACTTGCTGCTCGGTTGCACCGGTCGCCTTGGATACATTCTTAGCAATCTGCTTCAGTTCTCCTATTCGTTCCCCTTCACTTTCAGTACTTCCTGATACGGTTGTTGCAGACGCGTTGTGGGTAGCTGTCCGCATTGCTGCATTCATCAATACTTCGCTTAACGCAGCAGCCTTTTCGTTAGATGCAGCACTCGACTCAGCTTTGGCGGCTGAGACCGACCTATTTGCTGCCATTACATGCTGCTGCGACACTTTGGTATCTACCACTCTCGATACCGGTCCCTCGTTAGCGAGCGCCTTCATGGCGGTGAGGCCGCTCAATACATTGCTTGTGTAGGTATTACCGGATGTATCGTCCTGCCTTGAACCAAAGAATGCTGAGGACCTCGTGGGCGAGACGGTCACCTGGTCCATGCTCGTGTTCCCAAAATTTACGTTTCCGCTTGCCGCTGGCGCTGTGGCACTGCCAATCAGACTTTGAAATGCCGGGATATTTCCAATCAGCGCACTTCCAAACGTTTCCATGCGTTTCAGGCCCGCCCAAGCTATGACCGGAATGCTCAACGTCAGGTAGCCCACAACTGCCTCACCCGAGATGGCGCCTGAATAGATTGAGGAAGAAGTCATCAACGACAACGCTGTAACCCCACCACCAACTGAAGCAGCTGCCTCTAGCTCGCGCGAAGCGTGGACCATCGCCATATAATTCAGAACGGCGTAAAGAGGAGGCCAAAGCTGGATCCAGATGAGAACCGAAATGTAATTTTTCAGCCCCATCATCGTCTCGCGTCCGCCGGTCATCAGAAGTAGCAGAACCACTATCGGGAAGATGGCATAAACGATTGCTTCGATGGTGTTTCTTATGACCGGAAGCGCTTGTTCTGCCAATTTCCCATTGTTTATCCAGGCGGCGTTCGTTTGAGCCACAGCCTGCGCGCGGCCAACGGCTAACAGCATTGAGGCAGGGTCATTGACCCTTTGCCCCGCGAGCAAACTGGTGTCGTTTACTGCATTGATCAACGCGTTCTGACGAATCAAGTCAGCGGCGCTTGCTGCTGCAGTGGCGATCCCATTTCGGATGTACGCTTGCTCCATCTGCCCTGCAATCAACGATGCGGCGACAGTTCCTGGCAGTGTGGGATTCATTCGCTGTGCGAGTAAAGCCTGAATCCTGTTCACCTGTGTGGGTAGTCGCGCGTTAAGCGCTTGATACGCTTGAGGGCACGGGGCAATTGTCGGAGTGCCTGAAGAATCAGAAATTGGTGTGAATCGAGCGGGGTTCGGATTTGACATGAGGGGCCAAACGTCACCCGAAGTCGCGAACGCTTCCGGGGCAATGTCCCCTGAAGCGAGGTCGTACATAGTGCAGTTGTTGATGAAATTGATTAGGTCAGTACGGAAAGTCGGCTCTTGAAATACGACGCGACTTGCCTCTCGAATTAAACGATTCCCAAACAAGAGTCCATTCTTCTGATAGGCTAGTTCGGCAGGGAGATTAGCACGCCCCGGCAACACCTGCATTGCTGTTTCATAGAGTTCGGTCAGCGTATTGCCGACTGTGCTAGATAGTGACCCGAAGACAGCCAGCCCAAACGGTACGTTATCGACTATAGCGACAGCACTTGACCCCGTCTTATCGACAATGCCAACCGTTACACGTGGAACGAAGAGGATGGAAAGAACCAGGGTGACCGACGCAAGCCATTGCCACCCTTGAAGCTTTTGTGGAGCGACTGCATAGGCAATGACTGCCGCCACGAATCCGCAGAAGCCCACAACTGCGAGCGCCCCTTTGAAGTCATTTGCGCCAGCAATGGCGGCGACTGCGTTTAAGATGCCGAACAGGCTGTCGCTGTTCTGGTATGCATAGATTTCCCACATACGAAAGCTCCAATTCGCTTCTTCTACCGCAAATAGGCCGCACGACGACCCAGTAGGTCCTGGATCTGTTGAGGCATGCTTGTACGAAGCTGTCGCTCAAGTTGTTCGATACTTGTTGCGACAACGCCGACCGAGCCGACTTTTTGATACAACGCCGTCTTTTCGAGAGTTAGCTGAGCCATCAAGTCTTGTACCCGGCGGCGGAGTTCGCGCGATCGTGCCGCTTGCAGCGAATTGAGCGTGAAGTCCTTTTCCAGGGCGTTCAATCCTATTCTCAGATTTCGCTCCAGGAATACTGAGGCGTAATCTGCAGCGATAACATCACGGAACCGCATGATTAGGTTGTCGGTTACGCTCACCGCAGGTACGGTGGCGCCTACCGACAGCATTCGATAGACAGGCTCTGTTGTCTGATTGACGAAACCGATCTCCGGCGAATCATTCGGTATAGGAGTTCGCGACATGATCTTCTCGGCAATCGAGCGCATCAGTCGCTCGACCTTTACCGTGAACGGCGTATGGATGTAACTGGTATCGATAGAGACTTCGTCACACTCGGTGTAATTGTTACACCTCAGCATCTCCTGCCTCACGCCACCACCGGGCGCGTCCGCACTGCCATAAAGAAGTCTGTTGATCGACGTAAGCGTCGGCGCAATGGGATTAGGGTCTCGTGGTCCTTCGTAATAGATCACAGTCCCCACCATGCTCATGATCATTTCCCGCTCCTGGTCATCGAGATTCGTACCAGCCAGTTTCAGCGCCTTCCACGTGAGGTTTCCTACAAATGGCGCCTTGTTCCGGATCAATGGATCGCTGGAGCTCCGCGCGCTGCTCATTACGGAGCTCTTGTTCGATTGGCAGCGCACCCTGGCAGCCGCATAGTCCGACTCCAACCCCATCGCAACGGCCAGATCCTCGCAGACCTTATCCGTACTTACCCCTGTGGCCTCCATCGCCGAACTCACAAGAGACTTGGCGGTATTGCACGTGCTGATGTTTGCGTTTGTCAGCATGCTCTCTAGGTTCTTGGTCCATTTCGTTACCCCACCCAAGAGCGGCGAAACGGATTCGAGCGCGAGCTGGAAGGCCACGCCCGGAAGCGCAGCGGTTATGTTCTTCAGCATATTCTTGAACTCGGTGGCCGAGATATGCGAGAAGGAACCACCGAATACGTCAATACCCCCGCAACCGGCGCGTGCCTCGGGAAAGTCAATCGCAACCAGCTGGTACGTCTTGTTTTGCGTGCGAAGCATCATGCTCCCGCCGGTATAAGTGTTATACACTTGCCCCCGGAAGGCACCTGGCGCAGTGTAGTTTCCGATCGCGCCCAGGTCGTTGAACATCTTGTTGACCTCGGAATTGAGATCGCCAGCCAGGCATACCCCTGGCAACACCGTGCCGGCTAGTGCAACTGCCGTAAAAACGCGTTTCAAAGTATCCATCGCTCCACCTCCTTAGTTCGGCCAGAACAGGCCCGCTTGCGACGCCATGCTCCGCTTCCTGTCTGTTATGGCCATGATCCGTTCCACCAATTGGGACTCCGACAGCACCCCAAAACCCACCGGCAGAATCCGGCCTGTAAAGGGCTGTGCCAGAAAAACTGCGGGGACCTGCGCCACCTTCAGCGCCCGCACAATTCCGTTATCCGCCCGTGCCATGGGCAGTGAAGGAATCGAACCACCGTCGACACTGACCGCGATCAAAGGAAAGCCGTAGCGCTGGCGGAAAGCATTCAGCAAAGGCGCCATTTTGTGACAGTAGCCACAGTCTCCACGGAAGAAGAAGATCAGCGCATGGTCATTGGAGAGTGCGGCAAGGGTGCTTCCGCGATTGCGCGCCTGGCTCTCCTCGTAGGCTTCCAGCGCGCTGGCATTGACCGGCCGGCCCTGCGTCGACGGATCAAGGTCGGGGTTCGCCCAGGCGATGCGTTGTGCCAGATCGGCAAATTGAGATGCATTGCGCACCACACGCGATTCGAGCTCCATGTACCGCCGGACATTTTCTTCCGTGGGACGGATGATGGCGATCGCGCGAACCTCCTCCACTTCGCGCTGCAGTTGGCGAAATCGTTCAAGTTCCGGCCGAATCGCCGGCGCAGCATCCACGCTTCGCGGGCTGACCTTGGGTAGCGGCTGGAGCGGCAACTCGGCCAATGGGTCATCGTAGAAATGCCAGCCGCGTCGGCTGGGTGTTTCAGGCGGAATGCTATGAAACGCGGCTTGGGGGGCGGGGCCCTCACCGGTTTGTGCCAGAGCGACTCCAGCGTGCAGGCAGAGCAGCCAGGTCAACATAGAGAGCTTCATGGCTGCACCGACTTTTCCAGGCTGCGCGGCGGCATCCCGGTTCTGCAATAGTTGATGCCAAATTCGACTGTCTGGCGCTTGACGGGTACCCCTTGACCCAATTGCACGCCGTCCTGCCAGAACAGGACGGAAAGGCGGCGGCACCCGTCTTCCGCATAGCGGATGAGCGTCGTGACGTCGACGTAAATGGGTTCAGCGGTCTTGAACTGCCGTCCGATGGCGTCGGCAATCTGGCCAGTAAGGCGCCCATGGGCTTCACCAGCTGGCGCATCAATGGCCTCAATTAGTAGGGGCCGGACTTCCTCCACAGGGCGCCGTAGCACTCCGTCCCTTTGTCCTAATGCGGGAAAACTGGCTAACGCCATCATTCCGTAAAGCACAGGTTTCAGCATTTCCCCCTCCCAAAATAGCAAGTCGGGGCGCGCGCGCTGGCCGCGGCTTGGATTGTGCTCGCCGCCGGCACAGTCGGAACGATCGACGCGTAAAACTCCGTCAGGTCCATCCGCGAAAAGTCCAGCGCTTGCAATTGCGCCACCGTAAATCCCGAACAGGACGGGTTCTGCGCCCCACCCCAGCCCATCCCCAACTGGGCGCGGCCCTGTTCGTTCAGGGTGCGCGCCAGTTTCGAGTTAAAGCAGCATTTCGAGGTGGTGTGCTCAATGCAACTGACGCACTTGCCCAAGACACGTATGCACTTGGAGCACCAGGTGCCAATCGACCGGCACAGCCGGGCGCCCTCTTTCATGGCGAGCTTTCCTTCTTCCTCATTGCAGGACATCATCGACATCACCACATAGAAGATCACTGCGATGGCCAGCGTCCAGGGTGTGATGGCAATGACGATGGAATCGCCTGCCATGAGCGTGACGGAGCCTGCCGGCAGTGCCGCGCCATTGACGGCAACGGTAACGCCGTAGGTCGAGAACGCACCCGAAAATCCGCTCCCCATCAACAGGGATTTGAAGCCCTGCATGATGAAACTCCGGTTGTTCGAATTCATCAGAATGTCGAACACCAGCCGAGAGCCGGTCCCGAATAGCGATTGGTTGTGGAACCCTGCGCCGGCGCTGTCGGTGCCGCAGCAGTTCTTGAGTAACCTGTCCCGGCAACGGTTTTCCTCTCCGCTGAACACGCGCATCGTGGCGGGATCGAGATACACGCCGGCCTCGCGGGCGGCTTCGAGATAGCTCATCGCCTTCGCGAAGTCGGGATCATTGACGCTGGATGTATCAAAACAACGGGCCCCAAGACAGAATGCTGTCGGCGTGCACGGGCCACTGGCCGGGCAACCCGAGTACATTGCGGTCAACCCCGATTCCGCCGCCAGCGGGTCCCGCGCAACGGCACTGGCGCCCGCAACCTGCGGATCTCCCGGCATTACCGGTGGGCGCGGAATAGCGGCCGACGTCGCGGCATTGTGCTGTCCCTCGCAGATCGGGTCGTTCGGAATGGAGCCGCAGATCATCAGCCGTGCCCTTGCTTCCGTTGCCAGGTCAGTCCGGCCATACAACGCCGTCTCCGGAGGTGCCGTCATGTAGCCAGGAACCACGGCTGCGGCCGATGTCGCGTTGACGCCGCTGCGCACCACGACATTCGCGGCCCGCGCGGCGGCGAGATCCGCCTCGGTCTGGGCTAGCACCATGTGGCTTTGTGTCGACAGAAAGCTGCAGACAACAATAGAGGCTACGATTTGGCGCATGATCAATCCCGTAGGCGTTGGAGAAGCACTTTTGCTTCGCGCTGCGCGCTCGACGAATGGGTTTCGATCCATTCGAGCGCGTACTCGATGGTCACGTCACCCGCCAGCGTGGCGTAGGAAGACGCGGGCACGCAGCTGGCCTCGGCACATCGCTGGGCCTGCGTGCCATCCCGTAACAGCACGAACGTTGGAACCTGATTCACGCCAAAACGGTCGAAGCCTTGCGGATCGATCTGCAGCGCAGCTTTACGCTCGCCGAGCAGTTGACGCACGGCGAGCGCCGTCTTGACCATGGAGCCGTCCTTCAAGCCGCGCAGCACAAGGACTGCGCGCGTGCGTTCAGCCTGTTCGATCAGCTTGCGCAGTGCCCCTTCGGGCATCGCCAAGCTGACGAAGACAAGCAGTTGGGGGCCTTGCTCCAGCACCCGGCCCGCGGCGGAGATTCCCCCGGCCTCGAACCCGCGCGCGATGGAAGCGACGTCGACTGGACGGCCCTGCATCGGCTGCGGCAAACGATCAAGCCTTGGGGCGCCGCTAACCTGGCCTGCTTTCGGCGCGCCAGGCAGCACCCCGTTTGCAGGGCCTGAAGGCCCGTCCCCGGCAAAGCCCGATTGCGCGGCAACAACGCAAATGCTGGCAGCAGCGAAAGCCAGCACCACCTTCCGCCATTTCATGGAGTCTTGGTTAGTAGCCAACACAGCAGTTCCTTTTCCTGAACAGCATGAATGCAAAATCCTCACCTTTGACTGGGTACTCCTTGCCTGCGCCCCACAGCACCGTGGTACGCCCGAACGGCTGGCAACATCGCCCAAGAATCTTGCCGGTATTCGGAATCGGAAAGGTCAACTGGGTCTTATAGGCCGCCTTGTCCATCACAGGGAGGAAATAAGGACCGCACAGGCCGGCCGTACCGTGGCTCCCCCATGCCAGCAACTCACGATGCATCTTCGCGGTCAGCCGCTGCATCAGCAATTCGGCGGTCCGTACACCACCGAGGTGATAGATGCTATGCCCGTCCAGCGGGTAAAGACTGCCCTGGCACCCGGCACACCAGAACAATTCCGACCGGGCAAACCCCGCCGTGGCGGCGACACAGTCGGCCGCGCAGGCCGCCAGGGCGACGGGGTTGGAGAACAGTGCGGCTTCGGGATTCAGGATCAGTGTTAGTTCATCGTCATTCCACAGCGGATCAACTTCCGTGAGATAGGCCAAATCAAACGATGCGCGCTCCAGGCATGGAAAATCCGCCACCACCTGCAGCCAGTACAGCACTGGATTCACGTAGAAATGGGCTTGGTAAAAGCTGTTCTGGTCGCCAGACCCATCGGTATAGCGGCTGGCATCAGGCGCCGCTATACCGGGATTCAGGTCGACGCCGCCCAGCGAGACCAGGCAGAACGAACGACGTACCACTTCCACGTGCCGGGCTGGCTCCCAGAACCCTATCGACAGGCCGATCGTCGGGTTGACACCGCAACTGCAAATCGGCGAGCCGGGGTTTCCGATGTCTTCCTGCCCGCCAATGCTGGCCAGCGTGCCGCCGCCAAGCGAGATGGGCATAATGCAGCTCCAGCAAATGTCGGTGATCGGGTTTGGGAAACGCCCTTGGCAGGTTGTTACGCCGGCGGCGTTCGCCGTAGCCGCCACCAACGCCAGCAGCAACGTCGCGCCCCCTCGGGCCAGTAGGCGTACTGGACTGGGTAATCCTTGAGATATAGGCCTAGGCAAAGGTAGCTTCATCGCGTCTTTCCTTCCCTGTCATGAAGCCGGCACCAGCTCGTCGACCCGCAACCGGCGCCCCTCCTGCGACACTAGGGCCGGCACCCGCTCGATCCGCAGACGCTTGACCAGTACGCCTTTCTGGTCGTAATACACCGGAACCTTCCAGCGCCGCATCAGGTCAAGATATGAGCCGCCAACGAGCACTGGTTTGATACGCGTCGTTTCCCCTTTTGCCAAGCGTTCCGCCATGGCGACCTGGCGCTCATCGCGTCCATCAAAGAACAACAGCCTTCGGCTCATTGATACAATATCGAGCGGATTCGCACGGGTTCCGGCGGCGAACAAGAGACGTCCACTACCATCGGCGATATTCCGATCCAGTACGTAGGTCGGATCGACATAGAACGTCCGCGGCGCGGCGACGACCGGGAGCTGCAAGGGTGGTGGCGCCAGTACGGCCTGCTTCCCACGTGCGACGATCTGCTCTTGAATACGGGCCAACTCGCCGCTCTGCTCCTTGGCCCGCAAGCGCGCTTCGATCATTTTCAACAGGTGTTCCTCGGCGATGGGATAGGTCGGCCCAACGACGCCGAGCGACTCGGCGCCGGCCGTGCCGCAAGCGGCCCCGCAGACCAGGGCAATGAGACACCACATCGACAAACGTTTCATCGCCATCTCCTATAAGATCGGACGCACCACCGCGATCACGTCGCTGGCATGCACCAATCCACTGATGCGATAGCGCGAATCGAAGCTATCCGGACTTGTTCCCTGCATGTAGAGATAGTTCGGCGGGATGATGCTGGGCTCGATCGGCTCCAATGGGAGCTTGCTCACCGTCGCAAACAGCTTGGCCTGGCCAACATCAATGCCATTGACCAGCACACGCCGTCCTTCGACGCGCACCTGATCGCCTTCGATGCCAGCCACGCGCTTGAAGAACGGCTGCCGGGCAAGACCCGGGAAATGCCTGGTCGCGGCGCCGCTAAACGCATAGATGACATAGTCGCCCCGTGCGATTACGCCTGTTCGCCGCTCGATGATGGCCACCGTGTAAGGCAAGCTCGGCGTCACATTGAATAGAAGTGGAACATGCGGGACTGGGTCGAGGAAGATGCGCACCGCAGCCAGCGCCCAGATCAGGGCGAGTGGCAGGTAGAGATACCAGCGCTGCCGGGCATGTGCCAGGAAATTGCGCATCATCGGAGCACCCGTTGACGAAGCAGAGGGGTCAGATCCCGCACATCTGGCCGCAGGGCGACGATCAGAGAGCGGTCGACCACGAGGCATCCACAGTCTTGGCCCAGCTTTGCCATTTCACCCGAAAGCCGTTCGGCGAACTGGCGGGCGTTGGCAGCGGCTTGCGCCCGCTCCGTATCGCCAGCCCCGGCGGAGAGCGATTTGAACAGACGCGCTTCCTGTTCACGGTAGACCTGGACCGCATCCACCACGCCGATCGCAGTGGCTGGCCGCACAATCACACGGTCATAGACCGCGATGCCGGCCAGCGTCGATGCGATGCACATGCCTAGCTGCACAATCAGTGGATGCATGATTGCCCCCTTGCCGCGAGCACCATGCGAATGGCCTCGTCAATGCTGTAGCCTTGCGCCCGCAGCTCATCGATCGGCTTGTTGTCTTCGATTTTGTTCGAGAACAGCAGGTGAGTCGCCGGGTCGAGCACCAGCCGGGCGACGCCCTCCCCGACAGGCGATGAGACATAGATTTCCGCAAACGCGCCTGCCTCGGTCCGTAACGAATTCAGAAGCCGCTTTTTCGATTCGTCCATCAAGAGCCGGCCTTTGCGCCCCAGTAGTTCAATCGACTCCGGCTTTTGACGCAGGAGGAATACCCAATCCGAACAGTTGAATGCGGCTTCCATTTGCGCCGAACCGTAGTAGTCATCACCACCTTGGGTGGCAGTGACCAGCGAGCCGCCATATTTCCTGGCACGGCGCGCCGCTTCCTCCACCACAGCAGCTTTGATCGGATCATCGCTGCCGATCTCGCCAAGCTGCTGCTTCGTTTCGTCGATAAACAGCACCTTGCGCCTATTGCGCGTCAAATACATTTCTCCGGTGATCTGATAAAGCAGCAGGATATTGACCACGGCGTGCAGGTCCGGCCGGCGCTTCAATTCCTCGTTCTCGATCACAATGAAGTCATTGCTGAAATCGACGTTGTTGACGCCTTCGAAGAAGCGCTCATACTGCCCACCCTTGGCATAGGGATTCAACATGATCGCCAGGTCTTTGATACGCTGGTCGTTGACAATCCCGAGGTCGCGGATCGAACCCTTCATGAAGGCGTCTCGCAGGCAGGTCATGGTCATTTCCCGCCCATACATCTTCCATTGCGTGAGCAGCATGGTCGAGATTGCTTTGTACTGGACCTCTTCCAGAGGATGCTGCATGGAGCACATCTTGGCGATCGCCGGCACCAGCATGTCCATGTCGTCGCAGATGTCGTTGATTCGCGAATACGGGTTCAAGCAGATCTTACTTTGCGGCGTGAACTCGATATACGTGCCGTCGGCCTTTCGGCACAGCTTTTCAAACGAGCGGCCGAGGTCCAGCATCCAGACCTTTGCACCCACCGACCGGTAAGACCAGGCCAGTTCATTGAGAAAGACCGATTTCCCGGAACCTGGGGCGCCGATCACCGCCGCATTCGCGTTGCCCAGATCGTTGTCGAACAGATCGAGCGTGGTGACCTGGCCACGGCGACCAGCCATAATCACCGTCGGCGTCCGCGTTCCACGCCATTCACCGATCAGCGGCGCCAGGTGAATGGCATTGGCCATCGACTTGCGCGTCACCCGTCGCATTTTCTTCAGGTCGCGGTGAAAATCCGGGGTCAGGGTCATCGGCAGGCTCGCCAGCAATGCCTGCCTGTGCATGTAGATGTCAGCGTTCAGCTCGAATCCCCGTGCTCGCCAGATCGCGCGCGCCGTCTCGCAGGCACTGGCCGCCTTTTCCGGTGTCGTGAAGATCGCCAGCTGGTGGTACATCGAGACCAGGGCGCCACCCACGTCGTAGGCATCGGCAGCAGCTTTCCAGTCCTTGTGCTTCTTTTCCACGTCCGGCATGATGGCAGCCATCTTGCTGCCGGCGTTCTGCGTGGCGCGGAAGTTGTTGGTCGTCACCGCCGCTTTCGTCTCGATCGGATCGAGGATATGCACGCCCATCGTCAGCAGGAAAGGTGCGTTATATTGCAGCGCTGGCTGCATCAGGTCGCCGATCAGGCCGCCCATCTGCCACAGTCCGAACCGCTCCGGAAACGACTTGATCGACATGAAGCGCGCTTCCATCTTCGCCTCGTCTCCCAGCCGGGAGAGGAGCAGGCCTTCAGCATGGGCGTCTTGCACCGTGTCGAAGTCGACGATCTGGTCGCAGATCTCGCGCCCGTCGTCGTAGTTGACCTTCACTTGGTCGTCGCGCGACAGGCGGTCCGCATTCACGAACTGGGCGCACCAGTTGATCAGGTCATCGACGCCACAAACAGAGTTCGGGAACGATGCGGCGTTCAGCGTCACGGACATCGAGTCGCGCAGCTCACATAGCTCCCGGCAGCGCGCCTCGTCGTCTCCCTTACCCGGCAAACACACGCTGATCATCAGGCGAAAATCCTTGATCGTGAAGTGGTATCCATTGGTGAGCGATTTCTTGGTGCCGCTCATCAAATGTCCGACCCGTTGCCTGGCCAGTGTCCGGAACAGATTTTCATTGCGCGCGGGCCGGCCATGCTCCCGGCTACGCTCATACTGGTCTTCGTCCTCCATGCGCTGGTTGGCGTAGGCGGTCAGGACTTTTCTGACCTGAGGTGAGCCGAACAAATGGATCTGGATGCCCGTGTTTTTGGGGAACGAATACAGGCTCTGCAAGACCTCGACCATCGGCTCATCGGCACCGCTTTGCGGCATCACCTCCAGCATGAAACCAAGGCTCCCCTGGCGATTAATGAAAATCTTGCCTTCTCGCGAGTAGGCGCGATACGGCAGCCAGGACGCAAACTGCTCGGACGGCGTTTCCGGTTCGCGCTGCAGTCCCAGCCAATCCATGATGTGCCGTAAGCCTCCGGGCTGGCTGCGTTCTTCGAAGAATGCGTGCATGATGGCTCCCTCGGTTAGCGACCACTCATTTGACCGCTCATAGCACTTGCATCAAGTGGCTGCGTGGACGTCGTGAGTCCTTGTGGCGCGCCACCGGATAGCGCTGAAGGCGTTGCGGATGGGGCTGGTGCCACCACAACCGCATCCTTCGTGGGCGCTCGCAGCGGTGCGTATGCCTCACGCACCTGCCGCTGGACGTGGTCGAGCATCCATTTGCCCTGGTCGACCCGAACGTACACAAAAGACTGGTCAACCAGGTCGTGATCCGCATCTTCCCAGGGCTTGATCCACAGGCGAAGAATGCGCGGCGACGAGCGCAATGGCTGTGGCTCGAAGCCGGCGGTGCCCGCCACCGCGTGATTAGGCCGTAGACCTGCGCTTCGGCTCAATGACGCGTTCATGAGGGGCGCTGACGGCATTCGTTGGGCTCCGGTCCCTGATGCCGGGAGCCGGGTCGTGGCGCGCACCGAGTTGTAGTAGTTGCCGGAAACAGACTGGCATTGGACGCCGGCCGGCGCTCTGCAGCCATACTGCTCCGAGCCGCCCAGTCCCGACATGTTGCCGCAGCCGGCCATCAGCAGGCCGAGCGCCGCGCCGCAGCAGGCTTTCACTCGATTTTCAAGTCTTTGACGTCGCATGTTGCGTTTCCTCCATCTGCGGGGTTGTCGATCAGTTGGCGCCCAGGCGCGATTCCAGTTCCTCGGCCGTCAGCAAGCCGGGAACCATGGTTCCATCGGCAAAAAGGAGCGTCGGCGTGGCTCCCACGCGCAGTCTCGAAGCCAGCAGCCTGTTGCGCTCCAGCGGGTGTGCGCATGGGCCCTTTGCATCCGAGGCCGTTACGGAGCCTGCCATGGCGGCCGCGTATGCTGCCGGGCGGTCCTTGGCGCACCAGATCGCGAGCGGTAACGACTCCCCCTGGAACGGAAGCAGGTAGTAGCGGATTGTCACGTTCTGCAGTTCGCGCAGGTGGCGCTCCAGCTCCCGGCAATATCCGCACGCAGGATCGGTGAATACCGACAATTCGCGCCGCCCATCGCCACGCACGACGGTAATCGCGTCGGCGACAGGCATCGGTCCGGTGTAAGCAGCTGCTTCGAGTCCTTTACTGGCGCCGCCCGGCGGTTTCGCACCGATACTTGCCATCCGTGTTGCCGTCAGATCTCGCATCGTCTTCAGGTCGACAAGGCGACCGAAGACCATGTAGCGGGGGTTCTTGGCCGATACAAAAGCCACGTTGGCGCCCATCCAGATCTCGTAGATGCCCGGAATCGGCGTGCGCAGAGCGCGGTCAAGCACCGTCGCGGGATAAGCTTTTCGCGCTGCGGCCAGCACGCGCTCTTCGTCAGGCGCACTATGCGCGGGCCGCAGCACCAGGGCGACCAGCGCCGCCAGGAGGCAATTAGCGGCGGACTTCATCGTCGTCTCCATAGTCATCTTGCGTTGGCCCTTCCTCCGCTAACCGCTCACTGCCCGGCAGCGGCAGCGGCAGTCGAACGCCGCGCGTCAACACGACGTCCACCGCTCGCTTCCCGTCGACTTCAATGACCGGAAAAGTCTGCTCGGCGAGACGGATGTAATAGTTGGCAAGCTGGTCCAGCGCACGGCCCACGCCGGCACCGACGCCGCGGCGCATCTGCTCTCCAGTACCTTCCGGCCCAGTCACCAAGCGCCCGAACGCGGATTCGGTGTAGGTCGATCCGCCTTGCGAAAAGGCCTGGCCGATGCCACTCGCAATCCCGGCCCGCAGTGCGTTCGCCAGCAACTGCCCCTGCTTGTTCACCATCCGGCCTCTCATGCCAAGCTTGCCGTCTTCGCCGTACACGTTCCCCTCGATCTTGACCTCAATGACGCTCCGGTCATGCCGGATACAGGTCAAGTTGCTGGTACGGATATAGGCGCGTTCGGACGCAATGTCCCCGAAACCTGATCCGATCACCAAGCACTCCTGGACCTCCGCCCTGAACTGATTAGGCAGCACCGCGTTGTCGGTCAACCGAATCACCACCGGCAAGGGGTTGCCCTGCGCCTGGCCGCCGGTTGGCGCATCCATGCCACCAAGCAGTTCCCCATGCATGAACCCGACAGGCAAATAGGACTCAAGCCGTTCGCCCTTTCCTCGCGCCTCGCCGCTACCGCCCTCCGCGCCGCCAGCAACTTGATCCTTTATGGCAGCGCGCCCAGGATTTCCCAACACAACCCTGACCATTGCGGGTGGCGCTTCATCGATTCGTGTGCCGCCGGATGCCGCAGAAACGGTGCTCGCGTTGCCGACCACGGCGGGTACATCGGGCGGATACGTTGGAGGTGTGGTGGAAGGATTCGGGGCACGAAGGACATTCGCCGGTACAGGCGGTACTTCCGGGGCCGCTGGCGTTGGCACACTTGGCGGCGCCGCTTCTTTCCTTTCCAGCTCGGCGAGTCTTTGCAGAATCTGCGCTTCGTTTGCCTTGCGATCAGCATTGAATTTCTCCTGGCCTTCTCGATCAACTTTGTATTGCGCCAGTTCCTTACCGGCGGTACCAAGCCACTGGTCAACCGGCGCGACCTGCATCGGAACGACGCCACCAGCCAACTCGGGATTGGTAACAGTCGTCCCATGCGGCTGCGGAGCGGGCGGCGCTGCGCCCGGTTGCGAGGACAGCGCCAGGAAAGCCCAGAACACGCCCACCCCGCCACCAATCACGCCTGTGGCCAGCAGGTACTGTTTTTGGCGGGGGCTGATCCGGTCGAGGAGCGTATGCCATTTCGTGTCGATCTTCATGGCCTCTCCTCCTGGGTCCGAATAACGAATACGCTGGTGACGTCTCCGGGCTGCAGATTGTGGTGTTCGATGGCAACCGCCACGACGCCGCCTTCCTCACGGTCGAACTCTTGCTCCGCAACGACCATCGGCGTCGCGCTAATGTTCGTCAGCGAATACAGCTCACCGATCAAGTCCTGCCCCTCCACCTTGCGCACCAGCTTGAAATCCGCCTCTTTCCACAATGCGATAGGGCGTTCCACCTCTTCCACGCGATAAGCGCTTCCTGGCCGGGCCGAGGCCATCGCGACCAACATGCCCTTTACCGCACGCACATGGCCGGCCGAGCGTTGAGAACGAACCGTCGTGGTCCCTGCCCGCGGCGAGCGGTCGTCGATGACAATCGTGTCCGCCTCAATATCGGCCCTGCGCAGGCGAAGTGTGTACGTCGCGCGCGGCGAGGAAACAAACAGGCTGATGGGCTTATCGCCCGCTCCCACAGGGCTGATAAAGACTTCTCCCCGCTCCAGGTCACAGTTCAACGTCACGTCGCCACGCGCGTTCGTCACAGGTGCCTGGGGCGAAGGGATCACCGCCCCCGCAGTTCCCGCATCCTGTGGCCGCGGATCGCAACCTGTGCTGCTCTGCACGTTGCCCACCACATCGACAATCCGGTCGCCTTGGATCCGGATGCGCGTTGGGGCATCTTTCGCGATGGCCGCTTCGATCGTCGCGCCATCCTTCGCGGGGCGGACCTGCTCCGCGTAGCACACGGCGCTAGCGCTCAGCGCTACCAGCCATGGCAACGTTTTTCTGATCATTTGGTGCCTCCTCGAACGTTTTCAGATGCGTGCGGCCGCCACGGTAGACAAATTTGGCAACGTACCTCTTAAGAGGCACAGAGGTTTCTTGTCCATTGATGTAGGTGCGCAACCGGCCTGTTAGGAATACCTGCTGCTTGTCTTCGTCCGGCTCCAGTTGCTGCAGCAGGAAGTAGGTGCTGGCGTTGAGTTTCTTGAGCCGCTCTGCTTCGACTTCCTGCCGGATTTTTAGTTTGCCCTGCTCCGCCGGGTCCACGAAACTGAGCAACGCGTCCTTCTTCCAATTGATTGTGCTGGGCGTCACATCGAGCATGAGCCAGGCTACATAGCCGCCCATCTGCTCAAGGTAGGAATTGCTGACCTTTTCACCGGACACCCAGAAGGATTCAGCGACATGGGGCGGCGTGACGATCACTTTCTGGGCGCCGAGTATCGAATAAATGATCAGTAGGGCCACGAAAAGGCATCCGACTAGCCCTCCGATCGTCAGGCGCTGGCTTCGTATCAGTCGCCGGTTGCTCTTTAAGTCCTCTTGGTACTTTCCGTCGTCCATCGTGTTCTCCTCAGCCCACCATGCGGCGGATATGCGACGGCGGCGTCGCGCGCATGGCGCTCGCCGGGTTGGTGGGCAGGTGCCAGTACATCCAATGCATGGCGAATGCGGGGTGCTTGTCGCTCTTGATGCGTGCCAGCCAGCGGCTAGCAAAGAACCCCACCGAGATGGCCAAGCAAAATGCCAGCTTGGAACCGCCCAGGTACCCAACAAACATCATGAAAAGGACGGGCGCAGCGACGTCCACATCCCACAACCCGATCTTCCATTGATCGTCCAGTCTGCGAGGTATGTAAGTGTCGGCAAGCATCCCGTCCTCCTTCCAGTGGTCTTCAAATGACCGCACCCATGATGGCGCCAGCGATCACTAGGCCAACCGCCGCAAAAATGGCCAGGCCGATGTAGAACAGGACCGGGCCAAAATTGCGTAGCGCGGCAAGCGAGATCAGGGCCACCACAAACCCGATGAATCCCACCAGCGCCTTGACGCCCGGCGCCAGTGCCGCCAGTTGCGTCAGCGCCGACACCAGCGGGCCCGTAATGCCGCCGAATGCGACCAGGTCGATCGCGTGCGAAGGGAATGCCGCACCCAGACCGAGTACGATGAAAGCAAACAGCACCATCGCGTTGGCGATGCGTTTGGGTGGCGCTGCTGCCCCTTTTGCCGACATGGGCAAGTTCAGAACGTTCATACATACCTCCAGCTTCCAAAAGACTGCGCGCCTGTCTCACGTATTCGGCCGGGCGCAAATTCAGCCGAGAGGCTGTCCAAAGGCGGGGCCCTCGCCAGCCACGGACTCCGCGCGGCCACCCGCCACAATGCGTGCCAAGCATTCACTGCACTGACCTTGGCGCTTGGTAAAAGGAGACTTCGGCACGGCGATTGAGTTGACGCCCTGCTTCCAGTTCATTGCCAGTGGCATAGCAGCAACGCCCACGGGCATCGATCTCGATCCCGTTTTGAGCCTCCGACCCGCTTTGACGCAGGTAATTCGCGACAGCCAGTGCGCGCGCATGCGCCAGGCGTGCATTCACATCCTCGTTACCGGTACTGTCAGTGCGACCGCTCACGACAATTCGCTCGGCCTGACGCGCAATCGCCGCAAACTGCACCAGCGTGTTCCTGGCTCGACGGTCCAGCTTTGCCGAACCGGTGCCGAAATGCACAATGGCGGTTTCCGTTTTTTCCGGCTGCGTGGATGGCGGCACATCTCGGCCCACCGATGACTTCTCAGACGACGCGATATTGACGACCAACTGCGCCAGCGTCTTGGGTGTCGGTTGCGGGCAAGCTGGCTGAAGGCAACGACCGAAGTAGGCACCTTCTCCGGTACCCAGTTGCCGAAACTCGTAGCTCCGATCGACGATCTTCCCGCTCACATGGTGTTGTACAGGGGCCTGAATTTCATCTTGTCGCGCCGTTGCGCAGCCCTGTATCGCAGCAAGGCATGCGCTCGTTCCGAGCGTGGCTAGCGCGATCCGCGTCAGGGAGTTTCGGCTGCTCATCCTAGCCTCACGCGGACGATAGGCGAGACTGGCGGTAGACCGCTCGCAGGGACACTCCGGACCGCCTTGACCAAGAAGCGGTAGACGCGCCACGCATAGCGCATCCGCGCACGCAAGCATTGCTGTGGATTCAGTGCGGCACACGAGGCGTTATAGGCGCCGACCGCCTCCCAGGTCTGTCCGTATCGAGCCATCTTCTCGGCCAGGATGCGGGCGCCGACGTCGATGTTCGTGCAGGGGTCCAGCAGTTGCTGTGGCGTCACCCCGAGATTGCGCAGCATCTTCCCGTTGGAGTTGATCTGCATGATTCCAATATCCACGGTGTTCGTTCGCGCCACATGCGAACGGTTGACCGCGAGGGGATTAAGGGACGACTCAGCGCGCGCAACGGCGATCAACAGATCGGCTGAAACCGCGTGTTTTCGCGCGGCCTCCTCCCAACAGGCGCTGGCTATGCCGGGCAGGAGCAGGAGCGCGATGGCAATTCTGGTGACATTCGGATTCATGGCGGAACAGGGGGGCGTACCCGGGTAAAGTCAGTCAAATCCCTTGGCGGGCAAGGGTCCGCTGGTGCTATTCGGGTAAGCCTGGCCAGGAATGCCAAGCGGGGTCACTTCGGGTTGGCACGTTTAAACGCGCCAGCAGATCAGCTACAGGACGCGCGAAGCCGCACGCTGCGCGATATTCCTTCTTGCGTATTCAAAGACCTTCTGCGCCGCGCGCGGTTCCTCCAGCGCAAGCGCCACGCACGCGGTCGTAAAGTGATCCAGCTTGAATTGCGGGTGCGGATGTCGGTTCTGTTCGGACTTTTGCAGCGCCAAGAGCAGCAGGTACTGCGGCCGCCAAATGTCCTCCTGTCGTCTTGCAGTCTCCTGGTCGCGCAGGACAAGTTTCGTGTGGAGGAACGTAAAAATGCGATTGACAGGATCAAGTCCGTCGAAAACTAGCGACACGCATCCACTAATCAAGTCCGGATAGCGTAGCTTCGGCGAGCAGTTGGCCGGCGCGCTGTATAAGCACTCCAGTGCCTGGAATTCATCGATCCACACGCGCGTGGCTACGGTCTCACCACGGCTATGAGGATCGCCCTGCTGGTCGGCGGAAATCACGGCCCGGCGTTGGGGAAGATCGGTGATTGAATGCACGGTAGTCATGTCACTTCTTGCTCGGTGTTTTCGAAGTGAGTCCAGCATAGCTTCGCTGGAACTCCACTTCACCCAAAAAGAGTACGCCAAATTGTGGGCTTTCATTGGTCGTATGACGAATCGATATGCATTTGCGGCATACAGCCCACGGACCTCCGCTGAAATGGCTCCGGTTCGATAAGGGCACGGGCCGCAGGCCACAGTTTGATCCGCATCAATCAGATGGGAGCGAAATATCAACGCAGCACGGCTTCAAAAGGTGGACGATGAAAGCCCTGACAGGAGGTTCTATGGCCATCGACGTCTACCTGCAACTGGATGGAATCAAGGGCGAGTCCAGCGATTTGGCGCATCAAGGTTGGATCGAATGCTCATGGGTGGACTGGGCTGTTACGCAGCCGCGATCAGCGTCCACCTCCTCGTCAGGTGGCCATAGCTCGGAACGTTGTGAACTGAGCAGCGTGGCGATTCGAAAACTTACCGATCTATCCTCTCCCCTTCTCCTGCAACTCTGTGCCATGGGAAAGACCATCCCGCACGCCAAACTTGAAATTTTTCGTGCTGATGGCCGGGGTGCTCGGGTCAAGTATTTTGAGATGGAACTGCATTCGGTGCTTGTCGGGGATGTGGCTCCAGAAGTCTTTGAAGGATCGCTACTTTCCGAACACATTGGGCTGAAGTTCGCCAAAGCGCAGTGGCGCTATCTGAAACAGAACGTGGCCGGTGGACCGGGCGGTCTTACGGTTGGTGGATGGGATACCTCGATCAACAGACCCGCCTGAGGACGGCCATGGGACCATACATTTATGCAGACGCGCGGACACTCGACGGCAAGGATAAAGTGGGTGATGGAGAGTGTGTTACGCTGATCAGGGCTTTTACCAATGCTGGTTGGACCGGAAACTGGAAGCAAGGCGTTCAAGTAGTCGGCCATCGTGAGATCTCGCCCGGGACTGCTATCGCGAACTTCGAGGACGGGAAATGGCCAGGTAAAAGCAAAGGAAACCATTCCGCGTTTTACCTCGGCCAGGTGTCCGATGGCATTTACATTCTTGACCAATGGCCGGACAAGAAAAGGATTGGCAAACGGTTCATCAGGCGTCAAGGTAAGGATAGCAAGGGCCACTTCATCAATCCAACCGACAATGCAGATGCTTTCTTTGTTATCAGATAGTACCGGTATCAAAGGGCTCATGGCTGTCATGAGCATATTGCTCCCGCTTGATCAAGCATTGGCATCGCGCGCACGATTCCACTGTCCACAGGAGCTTCCGGCAACCTCACTATCGGTGCAAAGCCCCCAGCCAGGCTGGAAGACCTTCGTCGGTTCGCCGCTGTACTTGAGTGGCGCTGCGCCGGCAGACGGCCCTCCCGAGCGGCTGGGCATTCTCCGCGGCGAAGATGGGAAACGCACCAAGAGTACTTGGACCCAGAAGTACTCGCTGGGCGGCCAATACCCCGAAGGTAAGTGGCTCCGTTGCGACTACGGTGTGATGGGGGAAGTCTCCCTGGCTATGCGACTACCGGACGAGGTGAAAGAATGCACAGTCGTCGGCAAAAAAGGGGCACATGCTGGAGAGAACGAGTTCCAAGTCACTTGCAATTAGCTTGTGAAGTTGCGCCACTTGCCCTCACAGCGTTGACAGTTAAGGTCGACTTCTAATAAGCTCAAAAGTCTGCTTGATGAAGAACGAAGAGTATCAAATTGTTAGCTTGTACCCTGCTAACTGTGTAACCCACCGTAGTGGAGCAGAAGTCTGAGCCTGGCCATTGTCTTCAACTTTAAGGGGGTAACGCTATGTCGATCGAAGCGCCAATCTTGGCTGCCATGGTGACTGCTTCAGCCACGTTGATTTCAAAAGGTATTGAGTGGGTCGGGAAGCGTGATGTAGACAGTAGTGCGAAGGCAAAGCAAGTAGTCGCTGAGGCATACGATCAACTTAGGGAAAAGCTGACAGACGGCAGTGTCAGCGCCCTGAAGATTCTAGAAAGTGGAGAGAATTTTCCTGTCTTTCAAATACGGCGCAGGTTGCATCCGCAGCTTGTCCTAACGGAAGACATTGCCCATGCATTCGACGGCGAGTTTCGGTACCGTTTGGAGTACCTTCGTCACTGCGGTGCGGTTACGCTAATTGGCGGTTCTGAGTACGGCATTACCTCGGTTGGACAAGCGTTTTTGGAGGAGGCACGTCGTCGTCGAGATTATTTCAAAGTTTTGTTTCCCGCATAAGCCGTGTGATCGCTCCGGCCGTTGGCGTCGCGTGACTTGTTCTATCTGGTTTGAACCACTGTGTCTTTGGGTCATGAACTAGCCCAGCGATTCACAGTGCGCCAGCGCCTGACCATCTGGTCGGCGTCTCCTTTGTCCAACCGCGCAAGCGCTTGGGCGACGGTATACCCCATTTCTCTGAGCATTGCGACGTCGCTGGCCCCGAGCGCCACATACAGCCGCTCTCCCGTCGACAGCACATTGACGCGCCCATAGTTTCCATCCAGGACGTCGGCTACTATGCCGTCCAGATAGTCCAACTGATCTTCTTGCATGCCAAACTCCATCATTGAGTGATCCCAGGCGCACAAGTCACGTGCGCTTGTGATAATTGGCCAGTCCAACATTAGCAAAAACGCCCAATGCTCCCAGCAAGACGGGCATCAGCGCAGAAGGAAGCTGCGCCGGAATCACGCAGGCGATCACACCCAAACAGGCGCTGAGGATCGCTCCACAGGCACACGCGGAAAACACCTCCGGATTGTGCCCCGAGAAATCCGTTCCTTTTACCGCGCGCCGGACCAGTCCATCCGCAACGGCGGCCAGGAGGAACGGTATGGTGCCGGGCAGAAGGTGCAAAACGACGGCAATGCGATACGTCGCGAGCAGAACAAGCGCGTTCAGAGAGCGGAAGTACTCGTTCTTCACTAGCCGTTCGCCGACCGCCGACATTTCCTTCTGCACCGTTGCCCCCGATGACGGATGAACAGTTGATGTGGGCATAAGCGGCGCAGCTCGCGGCGAGACTTGCTGTAGGTCCAGCATCGTCTGAAGCATTCCGAACGCATGCGCCCTTCCCCAAAATCCCGTCAATTCCGCGTGCTCATTGCGTATTTGCGCAAGGAATGCAAGTGCCGGTCGCGCCGCGGGCAAGTACAGTACCAGCATCAATAGGGAAACCAGCGACGTTATGGTTACTATACGTATCACGATTCCTCCTCCTTGGCGTCTTCTTGGTCCGTTTCTTCCGTTTCAGGATCGAGCAGCGTGAAGCGTCCCTTGCAAAGGCGGCCGCCCGAGACAGAAGCGAAGAACTGCAAGTTTGGGAGCTTGCCAAGGAGCGAAGTCGGAATCAGCTCGCTCATCTCCTCCGAAATCTGTGTGGACTCCACCATCGTGAAATCGCCAAGGTGGCCATCCCTCGCTGTATTTCGACCGACCTTCATCTTGTGAATTGCCGTTTGGCCGAAGGTCTCATTCACAAATTCCTGCGTCGGCTGGTCTTTCGTCCTGAACGCGATCAGGTTATTCAGGTTCCCCAACGCCATACGCGCAGCTTCCTGGTTGCCGAGCCGTTTAGCCAGGTCCGCAATGGTCTGCATGGCCGCCGTGGTGTAGATGCCGCCCTCGGCCCCCTTGTTCATGATTTCAATCAACGGTTGGTTGATGACGTTGGAGACCTCGTCGACGAACAAGGAGATGCGCCGATAGCCGCCCAGGTTGTAGCGAATCCCCGAGCGCGCAGCCAGGTCGGCCAAGCACATGGCTCCGATGGCCGACGCCACGGAAGGATCTGGCAGTGAATCCAGGCACATCAGCAGCACGTGCCCGCCGCGCTCGATCTTCTCCAGGTTCATGATCGGGCGTTCATCGTCTGCATCAAAAGGATCCGGCGAAAGGCTGCGGCCAAGATCACCCGAGGTGAGCATTGAGAGGATCGGCAACAGGTTGGCGGTGATTTTCTGGTAGTGTTCGCGGTTGTGGCGGAAGACGCGCACCTGAGAATCGATTGCCTTGTCGCGCCTGCTCTCATGGACAAACCGCTCGTAATACTCCACGAATCCCAGTAATTCGCAGCTGGCAATGGGCGACGGCGATTTGATCGTCCCCTTTCTCGCGCGGTCGATGAGCCGCACCAGCTCCGGCTCCGCACGCCACCCGATACCCAGCAACTCCTCGTAGAAGCGTTCAAGCGACATTTCAAGGATGGGCTCGATCCCACCTTCGATATACTTGGTCAACTTCATCAGGTTGGGCCGCATTTCCAATCTGACCATCCCTTGTGTGACCACATTGACCGCATCCCAGCCGAAGGCCGAGAATGCGCCAGCGGTATCGGGCGGCAGGATGGACTGAATGCGCGACGCGATCTCCGTCGGTTTCTGCCAGTTGAACGTAAAGTCCAACCTGGCGCCGGTTTCCGGAAATGCAGGATGGAACCAAAGGAACGTGTCAGGGTCGCGATAGTCTGCGCACGCCCTCATCACCAGATTTTTCAGCCGTTTGGAATTCTTCGGATCCAGTATTATCACCACGTCGCCACGCCGGACGGCCTGCGTGATCAACCAGCCGAGGCAAACGCCCTTGCCGGACTGCGTGGTGCCGACAATGAGTGTCCCGCCCTCAAAATTTTGCAGCGGGCGGGCCAACAGCCCTTCCCTCTGTTCGACACCATGAATATATGGCAGGCCAATTTCTCCCTCGGCCTGAGCCGGCGCCACATAGCCCAAAAGTCGGAGAAGGCGCGGAGAGATCTGCAACTCGCGATAGTCGATCTTGGCGAGTTCATACAAGCGCTGAGAATGGATTGGCTGCCATTCGAAGCCAAATCCAAAGACCACCAGATCGGGATCGGTCGTGAGCCGGGAAAGCTCCGTGGTCGAGATGACCTGCATCGCCCTTCCGGAGAGCGCGGCCCGAACTCCGATGATGTGAAGGCCTTGGCGTATGCGCCTGACCGCAAACACGGCGCAGAGAAGAAACATCGCAACACCCAGGCGCAGCGGAACGCGTTCCGGCGTCATGGCGACATATGCCAACGCGGCCATACACCAGATTAGGCCTGAGAACAGCTCGATTGGCTGCCGCCAGGGCATCTCATAACGGCGTAGCAGCATCGTTTCCTCCGTCCTGCGCCTCTAATGGCGCCACTGCCGCCTGCCATTCCGACACGCAGCTCGCATCGATCAGGAGTCCGGGCACCTTCACGCCCAGGACTTCACGGGTATGAATCCGTTCACCGTCCGGTTGGGGCGCAAGCATGCCCGCATCGCCTAGCGCGCGCTGGGCGCGCCGGGCATCAATCCCGCGCCGCGCAAGTTCGCCAAGCGGGACGAAGAGCACCGCTCCATCGAGCTGGCATGCTGCCGGCGCGGCCCCCGCCAAGGTGCCCACGATCTCGGCCAATGCAGTCGCGACCTCTGGATTCAGTCGCATAGGTGCCGAAAAGGTGGCACGGCCCTTCTTCGCTTTGTCGTCTTGCGTCCGCTGCCTTTTCCCGTGGCCTGGAGCAACTGGTGCCATTGCCGCGTGCTTCGACTCTTGCGTATCACCCGGCCCCGGCAGCTCAGGAGTTTCATCCATTTCGGGCAGTGTCAGCTGTATCGGCTGACGCCGTTGTTTGGTCGCCCTACTCGGCGCACCACGATTCGTGCTCGGGGTGTCGTCCTGATTGGACGAGTGTTCTGCGGGTATGGATTGATCCGGCCGCGCGGGCGGAGGCGGCGCTGGGGGCTCGTCGGCCTCCCGCTTGGCGGTCAACTGCATCGGCAAAGGCGCCGCTCGCGGCGTGATCACGCCCAGGAGAGTAAAAGGCGCGGCGAAGCGGATAGCCTCAAGCGGCTCGGCCGCACCTGGCGGATAAATGATCCAAACCCGGCAATCGGCGCTCTGTGCCCGCACCAGGTCGGCGGCTTCGAGGATATCCAAAACGCCCGATGCAGTATCGGGAATACCGGGCAGACCTTCGTCTTCGAGTAATTTGACGACATCTTTGATCCCGTTCGGCCAGACCAGAAACAATCCATCCTGTCCGTACCAGAGACGAGAGCGCCCGATATTGGGCTGCCAACCGTGATGGGAAAGCACCAGTTCGCGCATAGCTTCGACCATATACCTGGCCATATGCAGTGCAGGCCTACCGGCGCGGTATCCATCATTGTCCCGGAGATTCCGATGAATGACCAACGCTGCGGCGTGCCGCACCAGACGGTACATCACACTGTGCTCGTGGTACATGGTCGCCCCGGCGATACAAGCCAGCATATGGGGCACAATCGTTGCGTTGTCCTTGGCCAGGTCACACATCGTTTCCGCTGGAACGATCATCGGTAGCGCAAAAAGTCCGAGCGCACGCGTTTCCTGAGCGACTTGCCATCGAACGTTGGCAGATGAGACACCCTTCTCTCTGGCCCAGCACGAAAGTGGCATGAGATAAGGCTGCCACTCCCGCCCTTTCGCGTCCGCCACGCGAATGTGGCTCAATGTGCGGTGGAGTTCGTTGCACAGGCCCGCAATAAAGGTCGCGCGGCGCCAGCGGGGTTCCAGCAGGCGCCGATTGGAGATGGTTGCGCGGCCGGCAAAGATCTGGGCGTCCGTCGCCTGCAGCGCGTAAAAGGCGGTTTCCAGGCCTATTCGGGCCAGACCACCGGGGCCGTTGAAATAGCTGTCCGTGGTGGCCGGAAGCTGATTGACGTACTGGACGTATTGGCGGATCGGCGCCAGAAGCTCATTGTTAAATGACTCGGTTCCGCATCCGTAACAAAGTTTGATCCTCCCCACGAGCTCCCGGTTTGATTCGAGAATCTCGTCGACGGGCTGCAGCCGTAGGCCTGAACTTGGCGCGGAGGTCGATGCCGCGGAGTTGACTTCTGCCGGCACCGGCGCAGCCGCTTCGCCCCCATCGGTGCGCCATAACGACGCCAATAGTCGACCAACCCACATCGCCCAGGTCCTCCACACTGCTCGCCCCCAAGCAGTGTGGAAGACGAAAGGGCGAAACTCCAGACGAAACCAATGGGTTTGGGGGCGGCTTTCGTGGGGATTTGACCGCAGTCGACCGGAACTTCAAGTTGGACGCAGCACCGGGGCGAAATGCGCTCGGATATGTGAATCTGATGGATATCGTTTTAATAGCTTGCAAAATACACAACCCAAGCGATCAGCCGACTTATCCCCTACCGCGACGAGATACCGGGACCGACATCGCCGGCAGGAATGCAGCATGAGCTCTGGCGGCCCGCTGCCCCAAATTGCGTGAAGCTCGCACGCGAGGTTGAACGCGTGCTCGAATGGGATGAGAGGCGCCATCGTACAGCGCTCGAGGTAAAGGCGGTATGCACTGAGGAGCGCGTCCGCCGGATTGCAACGATGTTCGACAAGGAGCGTATCGAAGATCACCGCGAAGATAGAGGCCTCAGCTCGCTCCATCAAATTGCCGCGGTGGTACCAATCGCTGGACTCCAGACGTCGGCCCGGCGCGGAGGAATTGTCCTGGTAAAAGAACGACCGCAGCAAAGGCTGCTCCAAGCCGGTAATCCGGGATACCGTCCGGATTCTGGCTCCTAACGCCACGCATTCCTTCGCGACCTGCAGCGCTCTGATATGCGTTTCCGCAAATACGGCACCCATGTTGTCGCCCCTTCGTACCTAGCCGGTGGCGCCGACAGGGACCTGCGCGTCTCGTGCCGACCGACTGGTGCCAGCAGCGCACAACAGCATGGCCAAGCCGGGCGGCGCGTCCAGCAGATCCGCCAGATTGTCGACTGGGCGGAACAGGCTCTCGTGGGGCATATTGACCGCCAGCAGTTGCAGTTCGCTCGCCGTCATTTCGGCCAGTCTGGCCGCGGTCTCAGGGTCAAGATGGAATTTGTAGATTGCCGACAGGCGCTCATTACGCAGGCATGCCTGGATCGTGAGCAGGAAGTTCAGGTTGAGGTACTGCACGTCGGTCAGTTGAATGGAACTTTCCATTATTGCACCTCCATTCTGCCCCGCGAATCCGAGGCGTGGTCATCACTCCGGTACCGATATCGCCCATTTGGGCCGCTACCAACACCGCGCCGAAACGTACTGTGCGGTGCAGCAAACGAGGCCATATCAGCTGTCAGGCTATACCGCACCTGCCAGCCGGTCAATAGCAACTGCTGCTTGTGTGCACAGCAAAAGAAAACTGGTCTTGACTTCACTGCCCCCTACGGTAGATGCTAACGCCTTATAGCATCATGAAATCCTCGGGTACTTCATGTAGCAATTGCTAAAACTGGTTCTTCCGATTGTCTTGCCAACTTTTTAGAAGAAAATGGTGACAACCCAGTACAACGCCCCCCTCACCCGAGCACAGGCGCAGCAGATTGATTTTCACCTTGTACCTGGCGTGGCCAACCGGCTGGTCGCTGAAATGGCTTTGCGGGATGTGTCGCAGCACCACCAGGTGCATTACCTCAGTCAAATCACAGGCCGCGCCCTGCAGACGGTCGCCCGCTGGATCGATCCGGACAAGCCGGGCATGCCTGACCTCAAGTCTCTGGCACTTCTCTCTATTCAGTTCGGGGTCGACGCCAATTGGCTCCTTGGGCTTTCAGCCCACCGAACGCCTTTGAGGAACGACCTGCTTCCCGCTCCGTTGGCCAAGCAGCTACACGTCAAACGGACTCCACAGGGCGACTGGCTTGGCCCCTTGCTTGAACAGTCTTCACCCTACTTGGACCAGTCGGTGGCGACGATGCTTGGCCACGATATGGCCCCGCTGATCGTCGACGGCTCGCCGTTCTTCTTCGACGCCAGCGTCAAACGCGTGGAATCCAACGGCATCTACTATCTCCAGTATCGCGGCCAAAAGATCGTCCGCCATATCGAGATCCGCATCGGAGAAGGCTTTCTTCTCCGATGCGAAAACTCCCAATGCGAGCCGACTACTGTGGCCGACATTTCCTCTGCACCCGACCTTCGCCTGCTTGGGCGCGTCACACTGGCGATCAACGCCTGTCGACTATAGCGCGCATGCCGCATCCAATCGACATCGAAGGGACGCGGCAGCGACGCATAGTATCAAGCGGCTTCAGCCAGGTGCTTCCACTCGCTCGGGCTTAGCTCAAGCAATTTCCCTCCCAGCTCTTCGAATTCGGTCGCACGATCGTAATCGTCGACCTCCTGCGAATAACCGGTGACGGCATTGACCAGGCCATAGCCGTTCAGGTGGTGCTCCGACACCAGGTGTCGCAAGACACCGGCGCATTCGGCTTCATTCAAGGCGTACCGGTTGGCCAGTACTTCGACGACCTTGACCGGATTACCTGTGATCTTGATGCCCATGGTCTTGCGCATCTTCTCCGAAATCAGCTGGAAAGTCGTTTCCGACACTGCCGTCTGAACCAAGTCACGGACCTTCAGGAAAATCGCCTTGTCCTCCGCCTCCAGTGTGTCGTCCTGGTAGACGACCACCGAATCATCGTCGGACACCAAAGCCCTGCCAGCGTGATTCTTGCGCATGCTGCGGTCGCAAACGATCAACCCGTTGCTGCACACCAGTCGGTAAAGCAGCGGTTCAACGCGCAGCGTACCGCAACCCACTTCGGAATTGCTGACGATAACCCCAGCCTGCAGGATGTCGCCAGGCGCCACTTCGCATTCGATCTTGGAGCTGACCACCTTCAGGTACAGCTTCGACTCAGTTAGTTCAACTGACTCAAAGCGAGCGCCCGGCAGCTGCTGCAAGATGGGCATCACGCTCTTGGCCAGGTCGAAGTTGTCGAGCCGGCGGTATCGATTGGACAGAAAAGCACGCGCCCTGCCGTCCAGCGTGCGCACCATATAGCTATCAGGTGCGTTAATGCGGAGCCAGCCGTTAATGTTCTGGTCCAGCAGTTCCGGATACAGGTCCCGCATCAGCTTGAAGTATGTGAACGGGATGTTCAGTTTCTTCGCCAACTGCGAACAGGCCAGCTCGCTAAGCGGATAACGCGTCGCACCTTCGTTCTCATCGACGACCAGACCGCAATGATGCGAAGCCAAGGTCTCGCTATGCATCATCTTGGCCGGCACGATCAAGTCTTTCTTAGCCGCCGCCTGGCGTTCAAGTTCGGTTGCCAGGTCAATCAAGTTGCGTCCATTTTTCATGATGAGACTCCTAAGAGAAGCGGACGGCCCGTCCCCACCGGGGAACGGGTCCCCGCGGGGTTGAAACCACTCCGGCTCTCGCCGGCATTACTGCATCCCGATTAAAGGGACTTATTTCTCAGGCTGCACGTTCAACGATGGGCGCATGCTGCGCGAGCACGTTGGCCCAGTCAGCGCCGGCAGCACGCGGGATGAAAACCTCGGCCGATCGCCGCTCGCCCGTCACTGGCCGCTTCAAAAATTGACGCGCCAGAATGTACGATGAGGCCTGTCCGTCGTACATGGAATCGGCATCGTTGTCGCCGTAGATACGTAACCGGCGGACTTCGTCTGGAATCCACATGCTTTCAAGATTCCGCGCGCAGATCCCGATCCAGATGGGCTGCGCCGTGCGCTTCAAGATGGCGATGCCAGTCTCGATGCCTTCGCATACCGCGAGCTCGACACCGGCTGGCGCCAGCCTGATTGCCCCTCCGTTGATTCCACCGCAAAGCAGCTTCTTCGCGTCCCTACCAGCGAGCTTTTGCCCGTTCTGCAGGTACGTGCGATGCAGCGACACCAACTCACCCTGACGGTCGTGGATGCTCGCGACCATGGCCGGAAAGCGGCCAACCAGGACAGGGTTCCCCGTCGCCGGATCGACCTCGTAGTACCCAAGCGCAGGATGCGTGCGCAAGACATCCGGATAAGACGGCATTCCAAGTCCTCGGTTCTGGAGGTAGCGGTCCACCTCATCGCCGTGAACAATCGGAGTCGTTTCAGCCAGAATCCGGTGGATCAACGCATTGCTGTCTTTGGATGTTTGCTTGGGTGCTGCCGAGATCGGCTGCATGCTTAGGCTGCGTTCGACACGCCTTAACGCAGTCGTCGCACTCCATCCAAAATAACCCATCAGCAGCTTGAATCCACCGCCAGCACCACAAGCGCGGCATACGTAATTGCCATCGCCGAACTTGTCGGTGTACTGAAACCGGTCGGTCCCGCCACATCCGCTAAGCGGACACGGTTGGTTTTTCCGGTTCAGAACCTTTTCGTCCACGCCCAGCGCAAGCAAAATGCTGGTCCAGCGACCGAAAGCACTCTTCCGCGCTTCCTGGAATCGCTGCTCGAACTGTTCCTTGGTCATATCGCCTCCAAGGAACGGTTAGCCAGGCAGCCGCTGCGTAAACAGCATGCCGCTTTTGAGAGCATGGCCCAGCAAGGCATCCATCAGCAATCGACGCGGCAGATAGATCGTGCGATTTTCGTCCTCTCTATCTACGTTGCGTATGACGAAGCCGCCGTATTCGAGCGAGATGTGGACTGGCCGGTCCTGGCTGCGGATATGGAATGTCCGCCCCACCTGGTTCGTAACGATCTCGCTTTCCTTCACCAAGTACTCCAAGTCGCTCAGGCCTCTGACCTCAATGAAGCGATGGTCCGAACGCAGAGCAATCGACATTTCTTTGATCATGATGATTTCCTTTCGTATTCAAGCTGCCAAGGACCAGGTGTACTTCACCTGATCCTGGCAAATCCATCTCACGAGAACAGGTCATTGCGCTCGCTATGGCGCTTGACCTCTTCGTTCAACCATTGAGGGTTCTTGGCGAGGCATTCAGCGACCCAGTTAGGATTCGCCATGACTGCCTCCTGCACCCACTTCGGATAGCAGGTAATCGTCGCTTCCAGCCAGCGATGCAATCGAACGCGCAACCAGTCACGGACTTCCTGCGGATCGAGCGATCCGATGAAGGGAAGCTCGGATAACGGACTGCACGACACAACGCGCAGGCAGTTCACGAACGAGAACGGTTTTGTGTCGCGCTCGGGATCGGTAAAGACCCAGCGGATGATTTCGAATTTCTCGGCCAACGGCGTGCCCGGACTACTGAGCAGCTTTACCTTTTGCAGCAGCCACCAATGGAGGCGAACGACATCCTCTTCCGAAAACTCAATCGGCGTGTCGTCATCCAGCAGTTGGTGCCAGGGATCGATGGCTGCCCGCCGGCCTGCGGCCGAACGAGTGCCACCTTCAATATGGGCGGACTGATTCATGATTGTCTCCCTGAGAAAAAGAAGAGCGAGACAATCATCCTCACGGGATGGTTGTCCCATGGGGATCGAGAGAAAGCCGGCGTGCGCCGGTGATTGATTGGACTGGCTTGACTGCTACGGCCGATGCCGTTCTGGACGGGCTGCCAGCTACCGTCGGGAAGTCTGATGGATGGCGCTTACGGATGTCCAGACTAAGGCCGCCTGATACGGGCTCCATACTGCGCGCTCACAGCCCAATCTAGGAAATAGCCTTGCCCGCGTCAACTGCAGTTCAACGTAAAAGCATGGCTTCTGCGACTACTAGGCAAGAATAAGCAAACCTGAGTACTAAACACCACGAAAGCTGCCAATGGATACGTACGTTTTCTGGTGGCTTCGTCCGGGTCACGAGGGCACGATAGCCGCTAAACAGCGCGAATGGAGGCTATAGTGAACTCACCCACCGAAGCGAAACTTACCATCAAGGCCGATCATGGAGCCACCAACCGCAAACTGCTCGCGCGGCAGGCGGCGGCCGACATGACACGCATAGAGTCTGCCAGCCGTAAAATCAGCCTTCATCTATCCAGCCCAGAAGGTAAACGTCTATATCTACGATGCTTCGACATCACACAGATGAATTTGCATTTCATCGCCGTGTTCGCGCGTATGAAACTACCCGGCGAGGACATCGACAAAGTCGAACAGGAGCTTCGTCAGCTTTTCGATTCCCGTCTCGCCCGTCTTAACCAGTCGCTCGTGGACATGGAAGCGAAGTGCCAAGCGAACGGCATCCTGAATTTGGCAACCTATGACGTCCAGCCCATGCTCATCGAGGCAAGGGTCTATTCGACACTTGGTCGCCTGCTCTTGGAGATGATCGGCAAAGTCGATCAATTGATGCCGATGCTCGAGACGTTATGTATCGATGACGGTATTACGTCCAGTCAACTCAATATCGAAAAGTCACGAATTAAAAAAAACGTGAGAGGAGTTGCCAATGCAACGCGCATGATGCGGATGGATGTTGAAAAGCGGATCACGAATCAGACTGTCGATGCCGCGATCAACACACTACCAGCTACAACACGCTAGATCTCTGCGAATTTCACCTTAGGTACGTCTCGACGGCCTCCAACAGCCCCCATCCCTAATGCCCGTTACTCGCCATGGTGAGCCCTGCGGATCGAGCAAGGTGACAATTGGTGACTTTCCTTCAGTTATTTAGTGTTATTCTGCAAGCACGTGTCTTACATCTTGCAGATCTTCTAATGGCCACAAATTCGACGACCAAACAAAGTAAGAAGCCGGGATATACTCGCAAGAACTTTAGCGAGCCCGTAATGTTTGCTCTTTGTTTGCAGGTCTCGCGCGCTTGTCCACAGTGCTCTAAGCCCCTCTACAAAATCCGAGGATCCAAAGATTACAAAGTTTTTGAGATAGCGCATATATATCCACTTCACCCTACAGCAAAGGAAGCCGCGCTGCTCAAGAATGAGACACTTCTGGACGCCGATCCCAATCATCCGAACAACCTTATTCCGCTCTGCTACGATTGCCATAAGATATTTGACACTGATAAAACTATTGAAAAGTTTCGAGATTTAGCCGGCATTAAGAGGAAACTCATAACGAGAGATCTCCAATTAACAATATTCGACCAGTTCAATATTGAAAACGATATCGTCTCCATCGTGAGCTCCCTAGTAAGCGTTGATGACTCGTATAATTTCAATGACCAGTTCGAAGCGAAAGAGGTTGATTCGAAATTAATAGGCGACATTCGTCCAATAACGAAGAGAAAGATTAAGAATGACGTCTCGTCATTCTATTTGTTTATACGAGAGCGCTTTGCCGAATTGGAGCGGGAAACGCCTATGCAGGCGGAAGTAATTGCAAGCCAGGTTAACTCATTTTACAAGAAGCAAAAATCGCTCAGGCTTTCTCAACAAGAAATATTTGAAAATACCGTAAACTGGATCTCATCCAAGTGTCGTCAAAGTACGCCGGATGCCGCCCAAGCAGTTGCTTCTTTCTTTGTGCAAAATTGTGAGCTTTTTGAATGATAGTGCCAAGCAAATTCATTCCGTTAAAATCATCGATTATAGGTAAGCTACCAATCCTGTGTAACAAGAAGGGCGAGAGGAGCATATTTGAAGCTTACTCTGAAACCTCAACGCACTTCGATGGAATTGACGAATTCATCTATGCGCTAGATGTCCTTTATGTGTTAGGCAAGGTCGATATCGACTTTTCAACTGGGGTTTTGAATGTTAGTTGAGATTCAATCTGAAGTTTTTCGCGTACCCAAGATCATTTTTCATAACGGGCTAAACGTCGTTATTGGCGATCCAAATGCAGCAAATTCGATCGGAAAATCGACCTTTTTAATGGTCATAGATTTTGCCTTTGGCGGGGATTCTTTCATTGACGACAATGGCGATGTTCCAAAACATCTCGGCCATCATTTCTATTCATTCAGCTTCGTCTTTGAGAACGCGCGGTTCTATTTTAAAAGAGGAACCGAGAATCCGCGGATCGTATATGAATGTAACGCTAACTATGAAGAGCTTCGACCGCTTGCAATCTCAGACTACACTGAGTGGTTGTCACGAATGTACACACCTCAATTGGGACTTTCATTCCGCGCGATGCTCGGCCCATATTCGAGGGTTTGGCCCAAAGACAATATTAAGCACGTAAATAAACCTTTGCATGCGGTTGCGGCGCAATCGACCAATGATTGCATAAACACATTCATGAAATTGTTTGACAGATTCAGCGAGATTGAAGAGGCGGTTAGCAACTTTAAGCGAATCGACGACAGACGTAAAGCCTGGAAAAAGGCCGAAGGCTTGGCCTTATTTGATAAGATTGGCCGGCGCGAATATTCAGACAATGAAAAGGCTCTGAATCAAATCAGCGAAGAAGTTGCCGATATGCGAACAGAATTAGCAAAGTACGCACTGAACATTCGTGAGGTTGCGGATCGTGAACTACTCGACCTAGCGCAAGATAAGGACTTGCTTCTTAAAGAGCTTGCTAGCTTGGAGGACCGCCTCCGCCGCATCGAGAACAATCTCTCAACCAACAAGCACATTAAGAGTGAGCAAATGAGCGCGTTAGCTGAGTTCTTTCCCGATGTAAATTTGGACCGGATTGCGCGAATCGAGGAGTTTCACAGTTCTGTTGCGAGACTTCTGAAGAAGGAACTTCAGGACTCTAAGGCAAAAATACTCCTTCAAATTCAATCAATAAAATTATCAATTTTAGATATTAACGCGAAGATCACCGATCGGCTCAAAGATTTTGAGAATCCTACTGCCCTTGTGGATCGTGTCTATAACCTATCGGCAAAGTGGAATCAACTAAAGAAGGCGAATACTCAGTACGAAAAGAAGATCTCCCTCGATTCGGATTACGATCGAGCAAAAACCTCACTCGGGGAAGTAAAGAACGTCATTCTGGAGGAGCTATCTTCGCGGGTCAATGCAAAGATCAATGAGGTATCTGAATCTGTTTATGGACCTGGCGCGAACTCCCCTATTCTAAAAATGAGCGAGAATTCGTACTCATTTGACATCGGCGACGACACTGGAACCGGGACTGCCTACGCAAATCTCGTTCTATTTGATATCGCGGTTCTATACCTAACTCAACTCCCGATCTTGATTCACGACTTACCGCTATTTAAGAACGTTGAGAACGAGGCTGTGGCGGGTTTTATTGTCGAATATACGCAGTTCACGCGAAAGCAAATCTTTACCGTACTGGACGAGATTGGAAAATATGGACAGAGCATTGTTGAAGTGCTTCGGGCTCGCTGCGTGCTAGAACTCAACGATGAGGACGTTCTTTATAAGAAGAAATGGAGTTCGCGGTAGCGTTTGATGTTTAGTGGCCGGCCAAAAAAGTTTATTAATCAAAGGACGTACATGTATGGATGAGCATAAGAAGAAAATGGGAATTCCTGAAGCGCACAACTTAGTTCAGACTGATTCAAAGTGGGAGCAGCGAAAGGGGCAAGACATAGATACGTACTGGTATGACCAAGTTGATGCATCTGGTGCCGTCATCGCGAAGTATATCGTCAAGGATTCCACTTCCATCTATCCACCGAATAGTCGAAGTATTACTTATGAGAAAGTCACCTAACTAGGGGAGGCGCCGCCTAGGTCTTGACTTCCCTGCCTCGCTAAGGCGGACATTAAGGGATATACGAAATGACGAACAAACCCGGTAACCATCCCAAAAAACTGTCCAGGTACAAATGGAAGAAGCTAGGCGTCGAGTCGCTGCGAAATGCGTTGCGTTTGCACCAAGACTCAATATCGTTGTTTCATCTGGAATCATTTCCTTCAGCATTTCAGTTGTCGGTCCTTGCACTGGAAGAGTTTGCTAAAGCGAAATGGGTCGAGCATTATTACTACAGCTGCATCACGAACGATGGCTTTCCCGATGTTGAATTTGAACAAAATTGGCTCAAACTCCTGTACATTCACTCTGAAAAACAGTTCGGATTCGTCGCAAGAAATATGTTCGAGTATTCCCCAAAATTAGTCGATGCAATGAGACGGGGCGAACTTGAGCGCCGTAAGCAGCAAGCCGTATATGTTGGGTTCGACCGTGACAAAAAAACGATAATGACAGAGGGAAGAATTTCACTTCCTTCCAAAATAAAATTTAACGATGCGAAGCGAATGATTTCTTGGATCAACGCTGAATTTATGCTTGCGCGTAGACTACTTAAATTCCACGAGTCATACTTTGGTATCGAAGCGATGGACGAAATCCTGCTTTCGGCGGCAGCAGATTGTTTGGAGAAATGGCCATTTCAGTCGCGCATGCGTACACGTTCGCATTTACGAAGCCATATCGGTCGGGTCACATGACTGCTAACTAATGGATAGCGAGCCTAAGTTCAACGTTCCACTTTGGAGCCATTCGCTCTCGCCCAACTGATGCCACGGCCGACTCACGCAAGCCCCTACAAACCCTAAAACGGCCAAATCGTCGAAGACCTGGGCATTGACCCAGGTGTTCCCCAACGATCAATCGACATCCTGCCATTCGAGACCTAAAGCAATACGCGGAAATGCCTTTTGTCAGCATCCGATGACTTGAGGATACGGTACTCCATGCCGCTGGCAACCGCAATCTGTTGGGCAAAATCCTTCTTCGCTTGTACAACAGCGTCCTCAATTTGATTGTCAGCCTTAACTTCAACAATGACGTACTTCAAGCTGCCATCCGCCTCCTCGCGTTGGAAGATAAAGTCCGGATAGTAACTGCGCACGGTGCGCGAGTCTGGATCGATGTATTGGATGAAAAAATCCGATTGACCATGGGTCAACATACCAGTGAAGTAAATCTTCTTAACCCGCTGTTCACGCAGCAAATCCCAGAACAGCCAGTTCTCCGAACCGGAGTCGAAACAGTACGTGTCCAGGTGGAAGCTCTTGGCGCGCTCCTCGTCATTGATTTGTGCGTCACTCATCCGGACAATCTTGTCCTTGGCCGCCGACACTTCGTAGTAGCCGCTCGGCGGCACCCTGATAAGATCGACTTCATGCTCCTCGCTCTCTTGTGATTCGTCCAAGTCATAGAGCTGGCGGAACAGACGCGGAATGATCTCATCGTAGAGCAGTTCGTTGAACTCGTTGGCAATTGCCACCAGTTCGTCCGTACCCTCCTTCGTCGCGTCAAGTATTTCCTCGATCTCCAGTGGGCTTCGGTTGAGATAGCGGGACACCTCGGCCACGAGCGACAGCCGTGAAAAGGTTCGCTTTTCCCGGCGCGAGGTAAGGTCGAAAGTACGACTACCAGAAGCGCGAGTCGCATCGGCGGCGGTAAGTCCATCCTGCTGTCTTTCGATCAGCCGGTATTTTTCGACCAACGTGCTCCAATTTCCCTTGTCGGAGCGATCGAGACCCAGCGACTGGCCTGGCACGAACACCTTCTCCCGCATCTGGTACTGCTTGCGCAGGCGCACCAGCTTGATTTTTACCGGCGGCTCCATGACGCGGATTTGCACCGTTTCCTTGTCTTTGCCGGTCTTTTGTAGTTCGTCGGCGCTGAGCCGGAAGTTCTGCTGCAGCTCGTCATTTAGCGTGTTGAGATTGTCATTTGAGAGGAAGACGTGGCCCGTGTGCTGCGCTTCACCGATGGCACGCAAACAACGCATTGTGGCCTGGAGCACGAATACTCTGGACTTGGGCTCCCGAAACAGGCCAACGCCAAACAGGGAGCGGCAATTCCAGCCTTCGCGGCCCTTGTTGACCAGGAGGATAAACTGCTTTTCCGAGCTTGTGGTATCTAGGCGGTTGAACTCGCGGATGTCGTCGTTGGTGGTGAGCTTGTCGTCTCCCACATTGACCAGGATACGCGAGGTCGGAATTCCATGCTTGAGCAGCGCACGCTCGACTGCTGGTCGCAGTTCACTGGTAAGCTCGTCGATGGTGGCAGCAAAGAAGGCGAGCTTCGGCAGCAGCCCTTCTGGACGTAACTCACCGGATTCCTTCAAGAAGTTCTCGATGGCGATATCGACAAACTCGTCTGAGCGAGTGTTGGCATAACCGTGCAATGTCACTTTCTTGAGAAAGCCCTTTTCGACGGCTTCCTTCAGTCCGTATGCGTAGACTACCTCCGGCAATACTTCACGCCCAACGTAAGGGGTCCCGGTGTAGTTGTAGCAGGCCACGACACGCGTACCCGCCGCGCTCAGGCTGGCTGCAAGGACGTCGATAGTCGTACGCAGGCTCGTATCAGCTTCCTTGGCTCCTATGCCCATGTCCTTCGCCAGCGCCTTGCCGAACGCGTGGTGTGCCTCATCCACATAGATGCCTAGCTGCTCCAGACGGCGCAGTTTCTCAAAGCGCTGGTTAGTGGTCAGTTCACCTTCTTCTTCTGGCTGGTCGAAGTTGTAAAGGTCGGCGGCTTCGTCGTAGACACCGTTTGCAGTGAGTGTTTCGCCGGTAGCGCCGAACAGCTTGTCAACAAAGGTCCTCTCTTTGCGCTGGCGCTTGAGTATGATCTTCTGTGTATTCGAGACGATGATATTGAAGCGCGAGCGGTCCAGCGTGTCGAGCGAAGTGCCAGCCTCTTCAAGGTAATGGAAACGCAGGTGCGAAGTCAGGAAGTTGACGTACTCCGGCGGCACTACACGGGTCAGGTCGAATGACTCGATCTCCTTCAGAGACTGAAGGACAGTCTTATCCGGTGCGAACACCAACGCGTTATGGCAATAACGCATGTCCTTCTCGAACTTATTACCCAACAAAAATTCGTAGAAGATACAGGTTGCCATCAAAATGGTTTTACCTGTACCCATCGTGAGCGCAAAGATGTAGTTCGGATACGCACGCGAGTTCTTGCGCATCCTTTCGAACAAGGCCTTATACGAGCTCAGTTCAAGCTCGTCGGACTCTCCGAACGAAAACATCTCCTGCCCAGCTGTACCAAGGAAGGAGCCAAATTTTCTGCCCTCGAACTTCCCGCTGCGCTCATACCACGCCTTAAAAATCTCTTCGACCTTGGCATTGCCGTGGAATTCCTTGAGGAAAACATAGGTTTCCAGCGCCTCAAATTGAGGCTGACGCAGAAATGCCTTGGGGTTCTTCTCTGGACTATTGAAGTCGAGGAATTTGCGGGTCAACTCCTTGTAATTCTGCCGGATCGTTCCTCGGTTGTCCCGATAGAACTGCCAAAGAAAGCGGAAGAACGCGAACTCCAACGATGAACTAGAAGTGCCGACTGCTTTGGCCTTCGTACCGACACGACTAGCTGCCATTGCTGACGCTCCCTTCCCACGATTCGGAGAGCAGGTCAGTGATCTTCACTCGGATAGTGCCCGCATCGCCCGGCATCTTGTACCTGCCCTTGACCTGTTCGTTCTTGCCAGGGATATCGACCACTGTCGGTTGCAGCACCGCACCATCGTAGTTCCAATCGATCAGAATGGATTCGACCAGTTCCTTCCAGTTTTGAACAGACTCCTTTTGCAACGAGAGCTTCTGCAGCAGATTCATCGGATAGAAGTTCTCGATAACCAATTCGCCGTTTTTGATGGCGACTTTGCCCAACGAATCTCGCTTGAACTCCAACTCGGATTTGTCCCGTAGGATGTCGACCACCTCCACGTCGACCTTGAAAGGTCTGGCCTCCAGTATCAGTTGGGCGGCTAAGTCTGGCTCGTGACCCATGCAGATTAGAGTGATCTTCTCGACCGGGCGGTTTGGATTCTCGATCTGCCTACGCTCCCAAACTTTGTAGTCGAAGCCGGCGATCAGCTCGTTAAGGTCGGCCCGCGTAGCAATCCGGTTGACGGGCATGACCTTAATCATGCGCCCGTCCTTCTCACCATCGAACACCGTGCTGAACTCAAGCTTCTGCACTTCCAGCGCCTCGATCAGCAGTTCCTTCGCCTGGATCGGATTGCGGAAAATGTCGTAGTGGTTGACGTTGTAGACCTCGAAGCCAGTGAAGTATTTGGTATCATTATCAAGAGGTTTCTGGCGCAGACCATCCACAGCGCCGATAAGTCGTTTCACCGTCGTTTGGATTGCACCGAGGTTGATGTCAGCACCAATAAATCTACGCCCTAGCTTCATCGCTGCAGCTTGCGTGGTTCCAGAACCCATAAAGCAATCAAGCACTAAGTTGCCAGGATTCGATGCTGCTCGAATTATCCGCTCAACTAACGCTTCCGGTTTTTGAGTCGGATACCCCCCTGCCTCAACCGCCAAATTGTGAAGCTTATTAATATCCGTCCAAAGATCCTGAATTACCGTACCCTCATGCTCACTCTCGTAGCGCTTGAGGCGAGGCACTCCGCCTGACTTCGGATAATGGATGCGCCCATCGCGATCGTATGCCTCCATCTTGTCTTTGGTGGTCGCCCATGTCCGACCTGGCGACGGCCAGACTCCCTTCCATTCGTATACGAGATTTCCTCCATCGCCGTGACGAGGGGCATCTAACGGCAATCGGTTGTACCTCTCGTTTCGTTGAGGATCAAACGAGTCGAAGAATGTCTCAACATACTCTTTGTCAATTTTCTGAAGCACTTTGTTCCAAGTGCGGTCAGGCGACTTTGAAAAGTAGTAAATTGAATCATGAATACTCCCGCATCGCCCCGGATCGTTGTGCGCGAATGCCTTACGCCAGATAATTTCGTTAACAAAGCGCTCTTTTCCGAAAATTTCCTCCAACACACAACGGACATAGTGAGACACGCCGGTTCCAACATGAACAAAAATTGCCCCGTTTTCGGAAAGTAACTCCCGTAACAGCACTAACCTCTCATAGAGGAATTGCAGGTACTCATCGTTGTTCCAGATGTCAGTATATTGCTTCTCTTCAAAGGATGACTGATCGCCAACGGCCTTTACCGCCTTTAGCTGAATCGATTTTTTGTAATCCGCCTTCGAATCAAAAGGCGGGTCGATATAAATCAGGTCCACCTTCCCGCGAAAATCCTTCAGCAGGTGGCTCATTACCTGAAGGTTGTCACCCCAGAAAATCTTATTGCGCCAGCCATCCACCTCTTCACCGTGGAGTTCCTTCAACTGAGCCGGGTAGTATCGTGTCGATGTGAACGGGCGCTTGCCGCGCCAATTGAGCATTGGGTAGCCCTTGATCGGTTTGAACTCGTATTTCTCGACGTTGGTAGCGCCGACGTCAGGCGTGGCCAGTTGCAGATTTTCCTGCATGGGTGTGTTCTTGCTCATTAGTCGTTTTTCCTAAATTTCCAATTCTTATTGTCGCAGTAGGCACGGATATCACAGCTCTGACACAGCTTGGCGGGCCGTGCAGTAATTCCATAGTCCTGCTTTTCGATCCGCGCCACGATATTGTCAAAGCGTGCGATCGTCTTGCCGATAGCGCGGTCGTCTTTGTTGAAAGAGACGTAAGGGTTTCCACCGTCCTCGCCGGTGTAATACAAGTGCATCCTGCTCACCTTTTGGCCGGTGCGCTCCTCGACCAGGTGGGCATATACCTCTAACTGGTGCTGATACTGCCGGAGACGATCGCGATCCTTCTCCATGTCGGGCTTCTTCTCCGACTTGAAGTCGATGATCTCGACCGTGTTCTGCTCTCCGCGGATGAGGTCGACACTGCCCTTAAGGATGTATTGATCTTTCACAAGCGAGATCTCGACTTCCGCCTCCTTGATGCGATCCCAGTGGCCGTTCTCGCGCTCGTAGTAGCGCAGCACATGCGAAAGAGCGGCCTGCTGAGACGAAGGTGCCAAGTACACGCGCTCCTTTTTGGACAGCAGGGAGTAGTTGGTCGAGAACCAACCTTCGATCGCTTCGCGGTTTAAAGCCCCCTCCTCGCCGCGCAATACGGCCTTATGGATATCCTCGATGGTCTGATGAACCAGCGTACCAAAAAGCATCGGGCTTTCTCGGATGGGCGCAAATTCAAGGTCTTTGAAGAAGCGATACTGCTCGGCACAGTTCTCGAACACTGTAATGTGCGAAGTGAACGAATATTCGCGCTTGAGGTTGATCTGTTTAACAACCTCGAAATTCAGTACCGAGAGATCAAGGTCGCGCCAGTTGGGCAGTTCGTAAAACAGGCGCTCAAAGTATTTAGATGGCGACCTGCCTCGCCCCTGCTTCTCCTGCGCGGCGAGAACCAGGAGGTTCTGGGCACGCGAGAATGCGGTGTAGAACAGTCGCCAGAAATCAAAGTTCTTGATGTGGTCTAGCGGCTCGAATCGCTCTTTGGAAAGATAGCCGCCGTCCTCAAGCAGCACGTCCAATGTGCTGTACTGCTTACGCGGCACTGCCTCCAGTGAGCCGCACACCACTACCGGAAACTCCAGCCCTTTAGACTGGTGGATAGTCAAGAACGAAATGCACCCCCTCGGAGCGTACTCGGATTCATCCTCGTATTCGCCGATGCCACCATCGACGAGGAAACGCATGAACTGGTTGAACAGGTCGCGCAGGTTCTTTTCCAGCCACTCGGGGTTGAGCACGCTGACATAATGCAGGTATTCGAACTTCGTTAGCAGCTTCGAGAAAGTGCCGAGGTTGCGCGCAGCGCGCCCTTTGTCCACGCCTTGCACGGCCTCCTCAGTGAGGAAGCGCGAGAACAGCGGAAATTGCAGTAGCTGGTAGAACAGGCTGGAGAATGTGTAATCGGTGTTCTGCGCCAGCACCACGTGGCGCTTCGCGAGCGGTCGCGCCCAGTCCAGTAGCGGCTTGTTTTCCGGCTTTCGCAGCTCGTCGGCGAATGGCTTGAAGCAATGGTAGTCGTAGTAGTCCCAAATGGGTAGCGTAACGCCTTCCGCCCATGCTCGCACTTTGGGAAACTGTGGAAACAAAAAGATCAGCGCACCGATCATCAGGCGGATCTCCTCCCGCTCGAAAAACATATTCGAACGGGGAGAGAACACGGGCACACCCTGTGTTTCGAGATAGCGGGCTAGCGCGACCACCCTGTCGTTCTTGACCGAGCGGAACAGAAACGCCACCTGGTTCCAGTCGGAGAGTTGACCGGAAGCCTTAAGCCCGTTAAGGAAGGCCAGAACCTCGGCGTGCCAGTTTGCGCTGTGGTCGTCATCGTCGCGCGCTGCCAGCCGCACCGCGGTGGGCACGCCTGGGAAGTCGTCCTCGCGCGGCACGATCTGCTTGGCGAATCGGAACACTCGCGTGCCGTCGTCCCAGACTTGTTCCCGCATCCACTCGTTGTAGAAACGGATAATGTCCGGGTGGGAGCGATAATTGACGGTGAGCTTGACCTGCTTACACTGGCCGCCGTTGAACAAAGCAGGGAATTCCAGAATGTTGCGGATCGTAGCGCCGCGAAAACGGTACAAACCCTGGTCATCGTCACCCACCACGCACAAATTGCGGCGGTCGCCTGCCAACAGCAACAAGATACGTTCCTGAATGGTGTTCGTATCCTGATATTCATCCACCATCAGGTGCGTGAGCTTTTCACGAAGTTGCGCCAGCACCTCAGGGCGCTTTTCCAGCAGCTGGAGTGCCTCGTACTGGATGCCCGAAAAATCCAGCGAGTTATATTCGAGCAGCAGTTTCTGGTATTTGGCAAAGCAGGTTGCGAGGGCTCGGATCTCCGGCTCGGTTGCTGCCGCTAGAGCGGCCACATCGAGTGCCTCCTCGCTGACTTTGTTTAACCATTTGAGCAGATTCTCGGACTGCGACCAGCGCCCGGCGTGATCGTCGCCCATGACCAGCTGCGCTTCGGGGAGTTCTCGGAACTCTTTGATGTGCTGGTAGAGAAAGTATTGCTGATCGAACTGATCGAACAGCGTGAAGCTCCGCCTCAGTCGAGTGAATTCGCGGAAGTCCTCGAGGAGACGCAGGCAAATTGAATGGAAAGTGCCGAGGTACATTTCGTTCAGGTTGAACCTGATTCCAACATCGGCCAGCCTGTTCGAAATCCTGGTGGTCAACTCACGTGCGGCCTTGTCGGTAAAGGTCACAACAAACAACGATTCCGGCGCGACGCCCTTTTGCGTGATGAGATAGACGATGCGCTCAACGAGCGTAAAGGTCTTGCCCGAACCTGGTCCAGCAATGATCAGAACCGGTCCGTCGATGGCAAGGATTGCTTCAAGTTGCTGTGCATTCGCTTTGCTGTACAGGCCGTTAACGTCAGTCGTCATTTGGCGCCGCTTTCCACATTCCCTTTCAGTCCTACATCAACGTCGAAGACCCAGGCAGAAACCCCGCTCTGTAAAAGGTCCGTTCTATTGACAAGATACAGCTGCGATTCCTTTGGATCCTTTGTCGCGTTCGGCGTCGTGTCGATGTGCCAATGACGCAAAAAGTATGGAACAAGGCATTGGCGAAGGCGTACAACCTTTCCGTTCTTGGCCATGTCGTAATCCCACTGAATAGTCTCGGGATGCGCAGCGTGCGGGTGTGCATTCAGATGAATGTCGACTTCCGCATCCCATTCCGTATCGTTCTTGGCGCTGACCGGCGACGCACCACTATCGGTCACCTCCTGGAACCGCGCAAGGTTGTAGTCCTTAAAGCGCTCCTGGTTGTGATCGAAACACCGGACATGCCACCGGAGGCCGTCGTGAACGAGAGCGGTCGGCGAAAGCCTGCGCTCCTCCGCGCCGCGGTTTAGCGATAAGTACTTCGCCAAAACCTCCCGTTGTTGATAGATTGCCCGAGTCAACGACGCTACCAAGCTCGACGGGACGCGACGCTTGATTGAAAACTGTGTCGAACTCGGCAGGCGCCTAGCGTGCTCCGAATCTAATGCGATCGCGCGCTCTCCCGACAGGGAAAACAAGGCCTGGTCCACGTCGTGTTCAAAGTGAGGCGTACCGCCGGCGTAACGATAGCAGCGCTGTCGGAGATCATACTCAAGCATGGCGGGGGCGGTTTCGGCATACAGCGAAAGATCTTTGGTGGCTGCCGGTTCGCTTATCCCGAATCGGACGACCAGATCTTTGCGTGCTACCTGGCCACAAAAAAATGCCAAAAAGTCAATATAAAACAGCCGTTCCCTTTGGGTGTCTCGCTGTGCCTCCATGCGCCCCTCCTTAGTCTCCGCGCGATTATACGGTGAAGCAATACAAACAGCAAAGAAATTATTACCTGATAATTTTTATTGCCACATCGTTTTTATTTCGCTATAGTCTGAGCCATTGGAGCTTCCTCCCTCAACCGTTCAACGAAGGGCCAACATGAACAACCAGCGAGACCCAAGCAATAACAGTGGCGACCACGGGCAGCCGTTCGAGATCATCATCAACGCCGAAAAGTTTAAAGTCCTGCAAAAAGAGCTATCGTTCCGCGAGCTCTGCCTTCTCGCCTATCCCGACGCAGTTTTCGGCGACGACTGGGCATGGACCGTGACGTACTCCGATCCGCACGGGCCTGAAGGCTCGCTGGTGGACAACGCCCCTCCCATCAAGATCAAGAAAGGTATGGTGTTCAATGTTGGCCGATCTGATAAGTCGTAACCAGGACCTGCAGCGCCTTCAGGATGAGGGCTACAGCGTTGAAATACGTCGGCAGACTGGATTGCACCTCTTGGTGCACGACGTCCCGTACCGAAATTCAGATGGCGACCTTAAGCGGGGGACCCTCGTCTGCCCCATCTATCTACTCGAAGATAACAGGACCAATGCCGCTGCAAATCACCAGGCTTGGTTTATCGGAGAGCACCCCTGCTCAATCGAGGGAGTTCCCATCAATGGGATCGTTCACTCCAGTGCTCGCACCGATTTGGGTGACGGTATCGTTGTAGACCACGGGTTCTCCACAAAACCCCGGGCAGGTTTCTACACGGATTACCACGCGAAGATGACGCATTATGTTGACGTCATTTCGGCTCCAGCCCGGCACGCAGACCCGTCCATGACCGCGCGACTTTATAAGCCTCTTCAAACCACAGACGATTCAGTTTTTCATTATGCCGATACAGCGTCAACCCGTGCGGGCATCGGGGCCATTGCGGGAAAGGTAGCGTCACAGCGAATCGCAATCGTTGGCTTGGGTGGCACCGGTGCCTATGTGTTGGACTTAGTCTCCAAGACACACGTGCGAGAAATTCATCTTTTTGACGGTGACGCCTATTATTCACATAACGCGTTTCGAGCACCGAGTGCCACGTCGGTCGACGATCTCCAGGCCCCCGAGCTTAAAACAACACGCTATGCCCGTATATACGGTGCAATGCGGCGCGGCATCGAAGCGCATCCTGGGTATGTCACCGACGAGAACGTCAGCGAGCTAAAGGCATTCGATTTTGTATTCATTTGCGTTGACAAGGGCGCCGCGCGGGAACTTATTGCCAAGGAGCTCATGCAAGCGGCGATACCCTTTATCGATGTCGGCATGCATATTCAAATGACAAAGGATACGCAAAGACTGGTTGGCCAGGTACGTACTTCGTTTTTCTCACCAGAGAAACACGATCACTTCGCTCGAAGGGTACCGGTAGAGTCGCCCGCTGCGCAAAACGATTATGGCCTCAATATTCAGGTTAATGAGCTCAACGCTCTGAACGCCGTGCACGCAGTGCTGCGTTGGAAGAAGTACTACGGTATTTATGATGATCAGATTCAAGAACATGAATCCGTCTATGCCATTAACGCTCACATGCTTACAAAGGACGAACGACTTGAAGGCCAATAAGATGCGACCAGAGTACGTCGAGCTCATGCCAAAGGTGCTTGAGGACGGCGTTCTCTACATTTCTGAGAAGTACATGACTGCGGCGCACAGATGCTGCTGCGGGTGTGGCCAAAAGGTAGTCACACCCTTGCGCCCGACCGAATGGACACTCTCGAAGTCCTCTGCGGGCGTGACGCTTCATCCATCGATAGGCAATTGGGGATTTCCCTGCCGTTCGCACTATTTCATCAGGAATAACCGTGTCATTTGGGCGGGGGATATGTCTCAGGCTCAGATTCAGCGCGGCCGCCGCCTGGACAAGAGGGCGAAAGAAGAATACTTCAACGGAACCGCGATGTCATGTGCCGATGGCAAACAAGGGCTCCTCGAGCGACTCGCCTCATGGCTTGTCGGAACCAAACGAAAATGAACGCGATAAAGCTTATTCACGTGACCAGCCCATGGGCACTGGAATCCATTTTGGCATCGGGAGTGTTCCACGCATTTAGCGGGCACCCGCTCAATGGTGATTCCGGCCTCAACTGTTTCCTTCTCGGTCAACCATGCAACCTGGGCCAGCGTTTCGAAGGTTTCGGTGCGGCCCTCAAGCTGACTTGGGAAGGGCCAGTACGCCGTGCCGGAGCAAGCCCTCGCCTGCCATTGGCGCCGAATATCCTGCATGACTCCATGCCCTGGCGCTGCTTCATTCCCGTCGAGTCCGACCTTTGCCGGCCCAGAATCATCGGCTTCAAAATCGCGGCTTGGGCACTCGACGAGTATATCGGCTTCACATGCCCATTTTGGTATCCGCCTTGGTTGCGGAAGCGCCTCTATCGCCGAGCCAAACTCCGTGCGCTCAGGCGTTTCCGAGGGTTAATGCAACGTCGGCAGAAATATCTTAGAGTATCGGGCCCTTAGAGGTTCAGTGGCAGCGTTAGCAAACGCTGCTTGCGCAAAGCAAAAAGACGCTCAGATTCATTTTCCCACACTTTTTCCACACCAAACAAAAAAGGCCTGCGATGTAATCTCGCAAGCCTTTGATTTAATTGGTGAATCCTGGTGGGAAGTACAAGTTTCGAACTTGTGACCCCTGCAGTGTGAATGCAGAGGCAGCCCAGCGAAACCGGGCGGCCCCGCTCGCGTCCGTCTTCGCCTAATTCCGGTGTACAGAATTTGACATGTTCCTGCTGGCCGCCTACATTGAGCTGCAGTAGCTGGCCCTGAAGAACCTGGCGAGCCCCACACCGATTCGGGTCCCACTGACCCGCCAAGATGCAGGCTGCACGCGACAATGTCGCTTGTAGCCAACTCCCGATAAACCGCTGTACGCGCCGTTGCTTCGCGCAGCGTCCATGCGACCATCACCCTGTGACTTGAACAACTTCCGGCTGAAGTTCAACCGCGTCCACTGAACGTACTCGACCTACAAAGGAGCCAGGCATGAACGCTCGCTTACTCACCACCCAGGAAATGATGACACCCGGCCGTGTGCTCATCAAACGCAAGCAGTTGCTGCAAAAGGTGCCGCTGGGAGAACGCACCATCCTCGAACTCGAACGCGTCGGAAAGTTCCCAAAACGCTTTTCCATCACGGCGCGGGCCGTCGCCTGGGACCTGCACGAAGTCGACGCCTGGATCGCGCAGCAGCAGGCAGCCGCCATTCCGCAGCCGGCGCCTGGGCCTAAGCGCCCTTGATCCACGTATCGATCATGTCGGCCCAGTCCTGCAGCATGGCTCGCCGCTGTTGCGCGTATTCGGCCTTGTTATAGACCGCGCGCACACCCTTCTGCTCGTGGGCCAGGCATTTCTCGATCCAGTCAGTGTTGTAGCCGGCCTCGTGCAGCAGGGTCGACGCGGTGCGCCGCAGGTCGTGCGGCGAAAAGTCGGCCAGTGGCCGGCCGGCGGCGCGCGCTACGCGCGACACCGACGTCGTCACCTGGTTCAGCGTGGCGTTCGAGATCGGCAGGTCGGCGTCGTACCTCGAAGGCAGCACGTAGCGCGAACCGGCGGCGCACGTCTTCAACGCGATGAACATGTCGATCGCCTGCCTGGACAGATACACGTTGTGCGGATTGCGCCGTTTCATGCGCTCCGCGGGAATGGTCCAGACGCCGTTCGTGAAATCGAACTCGTCCCAGGCCGCGTCCGTCAGTTCGGATTTGCGGACCAAGGTCAGGAGCAGCAATTTGACCGCCAGGCGCAGCGTGGGCGCACTTTGCACCTGCTCCAGGAACTCGTAGAGCCAGGGGATCTCCGTGCTGCTCAATGCTCTGTCGCGCGGCTGAAAGGTCGCGATCGCACAGGGCGGGACCTTGTCGGCAGGATTTGGGTGCTCGTGGCCTCGCTGGCCCGCGTAGCGAAACACGAGCATCACGATCTCGCGCGCATGCACAGCGGTGGCTGGCGCGCCGCGCGCCACGATCTTGTCGCACAAGGCACGCAGTTCCTCATGCGTGATCTCGTGCAGCAGGAGCTTGCCGAAAGGTCGTTCCAGGTCGCGCTCATACACCGAGCGCCGCATGTCACGCGTCGATTCAGCCATGCGATAGTTGGTGAGCCAGCGCTCCGCCCACTCCCCAAAGGATTCCTCCCCTGCCCGGCGCTGCTTCTGGCGCCGCTTGTGCTGCATGGGCGATAGACCGGACGCCACCAGCTTCCTGGCGGCATCGAGCTTTTCGCGCGCCTCTGCCAGCGTCAGCCCGTCCCTGCCATAGCGACCGAGTACCAACGTCTCCTGGCGCCCGTTGATCCGGTAATTGAACCGGAACGACACCACGCCGGATGCAAGCACCATGGCATACATGCCATCGCGGTCCACGACCTTGTAGGCGCGCGGCCCGGGCTTCAAATTCCGCAGTTTTGTGTCTGTCAGCATATTTCACTCTCCACCGATACCATCATCCTGCCTATTTCCCTCACCAAATCAACAAGTTAGCGACCTTAAGAATGGCCTCTTTTGTGGTGAAAAACAGCCAAAAACCGTGTTCCGATACCATCAGCGATAATGGTGATGAATCGGGCGTTTTTCTCAATCCAATCAATGACTTACGCGATTTCGATACCATCAACCATTTGTGACGCGTTTGATGGCATCGGGCAGCCGCGGCAAACACGGTCCCGCAGTACCATCCAACGCACCACCAAAAGGAGCCGCTTGGGGGTGCCTGACGTTGCCAGATTTCGCCACCAGAAAACAAAAAAGCCCCTGAAAAATCAGGGGCTTGGCTCTGGTTTTTAACCGAGTGCTGCTAGTTGCAGCCTAACGGGAAATTATTCCCACTCGATGGTCGCTGGCGGTTTTCCGCTGATGTCGTACACCACGCGGTTCAGCCCACGCACTTCATTGATAATGCGGTTGGACACCTTGCCCAGCAGCGAGTGCGGCAGGTGCGCCCAGTGCGCAGTCATGAAGTCCTGGGTCTGCACGGCGCGCAGGGCTACGACGTAATCGTAGGTGCGGCCATCGCCCATCACGCCTACCGATTTCACCGGCAGGAACACTGCGAATGCCTGCGAGGTAGCGTCGTACCAGTTCTGCGGAGCGTCCTCGCCTGCCATCACGGCGCCTTCGTATGGGGTGTTGCGCAGTTCTTCGATGAAGATGGCATCAGCGCGGCGCAGCAGGTCGGCGTATTCCTTCTTCACTTCACCCAGGATGCGCACGCCCAGGCCTGGGCCAGGGAATGGATGGCGGTACACCATCTCGTGCGGCAGGCCCAGGGCCACGCCCAGCTTGCGCACTTCGTCCTTGAACAGTTCGCGCAGCGGCTCGAGCAGCTGCAGCTTCATGGTCTCCGGCAGGCCGCCCACGTTGTGGTGCGACTTGATGGTCTGGCCTTTCTTGCCCTTGCCCGCGGATTCGATCACGTCAGGGTAAATGGTGCCTTGCGCCAGCCACTTGGCGTTCACCAGCTTGGCCGATTCAGCCTGGAACACTTCCACGAACTCGCGGCCGATGATCTTGCGCTTCTGCTCCGGATCGGTCACGCCGGCCAGGTGGCCCATGAACTGTTCGGTCGCGTCGACCTGGATCACTTTCACGCCCAGGTTCTTGGAGAACATGTCCATCACCATCTTGCCTTCGTTCAGGCGCAGCAGGCCGTGGTCGACGAAGACGCAGGTCAGCTGGTCGCCGATGGCGCGGTGGATCAGGGCTGCAGCCACGGACGAATCGACGCCGCCGGACAGGCCCAGGATCACTTCATCCTTGCCGACCTGGGCGCGGATCTTTTCCACGGCTTCGGTGATGTAGTCCGGCATGTTCCAGTCTGCCTTGCAGCCGCAGATCTCGTGCACGAAGCGGCCAAGCATGGCCTTGCCCTGTACGGTGTGGGTGACTTCCGGGTGCCATTGCACGGCGTAGAACTTGCGGTCTTCGTCGGCCATGCCGGCGATCGGGCAGGATTCGGTGGATGCCATCAGCTTGAAGCCAGGCGGCAGGTCCAGCACCTTGTCGCCGTGGCTCATCCAGACCTTCAGCATGCCGTGGCCTTCATCGGTGACGAAGTCGTTGATGCCGTTCAGCAGTGCGGTGTGGTTGCGGGCGCGCACTTCGGCGTAGCCGAATTCGCGTACCAGGCCGTTTTCCACTTTGCCGCCCAGTTGCGCAGCCATGGTCTGCATGCCGTAGCAGATGCCCAGTACCGGCACGCCAATTTCAAACACGGCTTGCGGTGCGCGCGGGGAGTCGCCTTCCAGCGTGGAGTTGTGGGAGCCGGACAGGATGATGCCCGATGCGCCATAGTTGCGAATGAATTCGTCGTCTACGTCGTATGGGTAAACCTCGGAGAACACACCCGCGTCGCGCACGCGGCGTGCGATCAGCTGGGTCACCTGGGAACCGAAATCAAGGATGAGGATTTTTGAGTGCATAGCGGGGGCAAAAAAAAATTGCGGCGACACTTGGTCGCCGCCTTGCGGAGTTTCTTATTCGGAGCGGTAGTTCGGCGCTTCTTTGGTGATCTGGACGTCGTGCACGTGCGATTCGCGCATGCCGGCCGACGTGATCTCGACGAATTCTGCTTTCTCTTTCAGTTCGTCGATGGTGGCGCAGCCGCAGTAGCCCATGGACTGGCGCACGCCGCCAACCAGCTGGAACAGGATCGCCAGCACGGAGCCCTTGTAGGCCACGCGGCCTTCAATGCCTTCCGGTACGAACTTGTCCTGCTTGGCGCTGGCGTCCTGGAAGTAGCGGTCTGCCGAACCATCGGCCATCGCGCCCAGGGAGCCCATGCCGCGGTAGGACTTGTACGAACGGCCCTGGTACAGGATCACTTCGCCCGGTGCTTCTTCGGTACCGGCGAACATGGAGCCCATCATCACGGTCGATGCGCCGGCTGCCAGTGCTTTCGAAATGTCGCCCGAGAAGCGGATGCCGCCGTCGGCGATACATGGAACGCCGGTGCCTTTCAGCGCTTCAGCCACATTGGAGATCGCGGTGATCTGCGGCACGCCAACGCCTGCAACGATACGGGTGGTGCAGATTGAGCCAGGCCCGATGCCGACCTTGACCGCGTCCGCGCCGTATTCAACCAGTGCCTTTGCTGCAGCCGCGGTGGCGATATTGCCGCCGATGACGTCAACGTGCGGGTACTTGGTCTTGATGTACTTCACGCGGTCCAGGATGCCCTGGGAGTGGCCGTGGGCGGTGTCGACCACCAGCACGTCCACGCCTGCCGCTACCAGCAGGTCGATACGCTCTTCGTCTTTCGCACCAACGCCGACTGCCGCGCCAACCAGCAGCTTGCCGTGCTGGTCTTTCGATGCGTTCGGGTGTTCGGTGGATTTCTGGATGTCCTTGACGGTGATCAGGCCGCGCAGTTCAAACGCTTCGTTCACCACCAGCACGCGCTCCAGGCGGTGCTTGTTCATGAGGCGCTTGGCTTCTTCGGTGTTGGCTTCTTCGTTGACGGTCACCAGCTTTTCGCGCGGGGTCATCTTGGCGCGCACTTCAGCGTCCAGTTCTTTTTCAAAGCGCAGGTCGCGGTTGGTGATGATGCCGACCACTTCTTTACCCTGAACGACCGGGAAGCCGGAAATACCATATTGCTCGGTCAGCTTGATCACGTCGCGGATCTTCATGTCCGGCGGGATGGTGATCGGATCGCGCAGCACGCCAGCTTCGAAACGCTTAACCTTCGACACTTCACGTGCCTGGTCTTTCGGCTTCAGGTTCTTGTGAATGATGCCGATGCCGCCTTCCTGTGCCATCGCGATCGCCAGGCGGCTTTCGGTAACGGTATCCATTGCTGCGGACAGCAGGGGAATATTCAGGGAGATGTTGCGGGTCAGGCGAGTCTTGAGGGACGTATCCGCAGGCAGAATGTTGGAATACGCGGGGACGAGGAGCACGTCATCGAAAGTGAGTGCTTTTTGGAGCAGACGCATAGTATTTCCTATAGGCGCAAAAGCAGATTATACAGGAAACATTCGCTTTCGTCTCGGCAATCCTCAAGCACAGTTCCGGCCCTTGCGAGCGAAGTGAATGCTAGCGCTATCATCCGCGCAACACTTTGCTGCGCCGCACAATCCAAATCTGTTTACAAATTCTTGCAGTAGTCTAAACTTGTTATCAATGATAGCGCTATCAGTTATTAAGGAGATTTATGAAGAACAATATGAACCTGCGCTGGGTAGTAATGGGCGTCAGTGGCGCCGGGAAAAGCGAGATCGGTGCGCGCTTGGCCACGGCACTTGGCGTGCCCTTCCTTGAGGGCGACAGCTTTCACCCTGAGGAAAACGTGGCCAAGATGTCGGCCGGCTTTCCCCTGAACGACGAGGACCGCGCGGGCTGGCTGCAAAAGCTGCGCGGAGAAATCAGCGCCGCCCGCGAACGCGGTGAAGGCCTGGTGCTGTCCTGCTCTTCGCTCAAGCGACGTTACCGCGACTTGCTTCGCAGCGGCGATCCGGAATTGCGCTTCGCCCACCTGCACGGCGAACGGAAAATCCTCGAGCAGCGCATGCGCACCCGCCCCGGCCATTACATGCCGGCCTCGCTACTGGAAAGCCAACTGCGTGACCTCGAACCGCTGCAAGTCGACGAAGCCGGCGTATATCTCGACCTGACCCAGCCGCCGCAAGAACTGGTCAGCCAGATCCTGCAGCACCAAACCTAAAATCAATACTGGAGACAACATGAAATCAGTCATCACCGCCAAGGTCGCAAAACGCCGCTGGGGCATAGGCGCCCTGCTCGGCATCGGCGTCCTGATCAACTACATCGACCGCATCGGCCTCTCGGTCGCCGCGCCGCAGATCCAGGAAGCATTCAAACTGACGCCGGTCGACATGGGCCTGCTGTTCAGCGCCTTTGCCTGGTCTTACTCGCTGCTGCAGATCCCGGTCGGCATGGTGCTGGACCGCTTCGGCCCGACCCGCGTGGGTCGCTGGGGCGCCTTCCTGTGGGGGCTGGCTTCCGTCATTACCGCTTTCTCCAGTGGCTTCGCCGGCATCTTCGCGGCCCGGGTCCTGCTTGGCATCGCCGAAGCGCCGGCCTTCCCGGTCAGTTCCAAAGCCACCGGCTACTGGTTCCCGCGTAATGAGCGCGGCACTGCCACCGCCATCTTCGACGCTGCCGCCAAATTCTCCAACGTCATCGGCGTGCCGCTGGTTGCAGTCACTGTTGTGGCCTTCGGCTGGCGCTGGGGCTTCGGGCTGACTGCGGTGCTCAGTTTCAGCTACTTCTTCGCCTTCCTGCTGTTCTACCGCGATCCAAGCGCCGATACCAAATTGAGCAAGGCCGAACTCGATTACATCCAGCGCGGCGGCGCGGCGCCGGAAGGCCCGGCCGAAGGCGGCGCCGTCAATATGCTGGGCTACCTGCTCACCAAGTCAAAGATCTGGGGCCTGACCATCGGCTTCGCGGCTTACGGCTATACCTTCTACCTGTTCCTGACCTGGCTGCCGGGCTACCTGGTGCAGACTATGCACATGAGCATCATCAAGTCCGCCGGCTTTGCGGCCATCCCATGGGCTGTCGCAACCGTGACCGACCTGATCGTGGGCGGCTGGCTGATCGACCACCTGATCGCCAAAGGCAAAGACGAGTCCACCGTTCGCAAGAGCGTGCTGGTCATCGGCATGCTGTTCGGCCTGGCCGTGTTCGGCGCCACCCAGACCACCGATCCGGCATGGGCCATCTTCTGGATTTCGATTGCGCTGGGCGGCCTGGCTTCCGCTGCGCCGGTTGGATGGTCGCTGCCATCTCTGATCGCACCGAAAGGCGGCGCGGGCACCGTCGGCGGCATCATGAACTTCGCGAATAACCTGATGGGCGCGGCAGCTCCTATCGTTACCGGCATGATCGTCGGCGCTACCAACTCCTTTGCCAACGCCTTCATGGTCGCCGGCGTGATCCTGCTGGTTGGCATTGTCTCCTTTGTCTTCGTGCTCGGGAAGATCGAGCCGCTGCCGGACCCGGCTCCGCGCGGCAGCACCGTGCCGGCATAAGCGCGCCCTACCCTTTTCCTCCCGGAGTCAAAATGAACAAACGCATTACTGCGGTGGTGGCGCTCGCCCTTACCGCTTGCAGCAACGCCGCACTGGCACAAAGCAATGTCGCCTTTTATGGCGTGATGGACCTCGGCATTTCGCAGGACCGCGGCGGCATTGCCGGCACCTCGACGCGCGTCACCAGCGGCATGGCGACCCAGAGCCGCTGGGGTTTCAAAGGCAGCGAGGACCTGGGCGCTGGCCTGTCGGCCTTCTTCGTGATTGAAGGAGGCATCCACGGCGACGTCGGCAATTCCACGCAGAACAACACCCTGTTCGGCCGCACCAGCATTGTCGGCCTGCGCAGCAACAAGCTCGGTTCGGTATCCATCGGCCTGCAGGACACGCCGCTGTTCACCACCTTGAACACAATCGTCGATCCGCTGCGCAACGGCATCGCGCGCTCCAACAACCTGATGCCTTCGACCGGCTTCCGCGCAAGTAACTCGGTACTCTTCCGCACTGCCGACATGAATGGCTTCAGCGCCGACTTCATGGTGGCTGCGGGCGAAGTGGCGGGCGACAGCAGCGCCAGCCGTTCCCTGGGCGGCTCGATAGGCTATTCCAAAGGTCCACTGAACGTCAGGCTCGCCTACCATAACCGCAATAACGACACGGCCGTTTTGAAGAACACCGCCAGCGGACGCAATCTCCTGCTCGGCGCAAACTACGACTTCGAAGTGGCCAAGCTCTGGTTCGGTTTTGGCGTCGACAAGGGATTGAACAGTGCGCCTTTGAACAGCTCCGGCGCGTCATTCGGCGGGACCGCGCCTACGCCATCGACCGACAGCCACGACCTGCTGCTGGGCGTGTCGGTCCCGTTCGGTCCGCACACCATTGTCGCAAGCGCTATCCGCAAGGATGACCGAGGCACCTTGAACCAGGACGCCCAGCAGTACGCACTGGCTTATATGTACGCCTTCTCCAAACGAACCGACGTCTACACCTCGTTCGCCCGCATCCGCAACCATAATGGCGCGGGCTACACCGAGGGCAACAGCGAAGAACCGGGCCTGGGCGACCGCCAGTTCACAATCGGCCTGCGCCATCGCTTCTGATTCATCGCGCACACAACGATTCTTTTGGGAAATAAATTTGACAACAGGGGGATTTCGGGGTGAAATGTGCACTCTCACCCAAGGAAATCCCCCTATGAATCAACGTATTACCCGCCTGGCGCTGGCAACGGCGCTGATTGCCTGCACTTCCCTTGCCCAAGCGCAGTGGATGTGGGTGAACGATAAAGGCGTGAAACAGTTCTCCGACCAGCCGCCGCCGCCAGGCACGCCGCCCAACCGCATCCTGAAGGCACCGCGGGGTTCAACCGCAGCCGCCGAACTGCGCAAGGAAGTCGCCGCTGCGCCAGCGGAAGGCGAGGAAGCGCCAGCCACCGACGAGAAAGTCGCGCCGGTCAAGCCGACGTTGGCAGAACGCAACGCAGACTTCAAGAAGCGCCAGCAGGAAACCGCAGCGAAAACCGCCAAAGCGGAAGAGCAGGCCAAGATCGACGCGGAGAAGAAGAAATACTGCGCTGAAGCCAAGAGCAACATCGGCATGCTGGAAAGCGGCGTCCGCGTTTCCGAAATGGGGCCAAACGGCGAGCGCAGCTACATGTCCGACGAAGCCCGCGCGCAGAAAATCAAGGAACAGCGCGAGTCCGTCAACAGCATCTGCAAATAAGCGGGAACTTGCATTGCCGGGCGTAGTCCAAGGTTGCGTGGAGAGAGACGAACGCACCGGAGGCGACTATGAACGGCAATGAATCCGCGCAGCACCCTGACCTGTTTAACCATGAAGTGCGCATTACCCGACTCGAGGAAGCAGTCCGCCACATAGAGATTGCACTCGAACGTATCGAGCACGAAGTCAAAGAGCTCGGCATCGAAATGCGCAGAGAGAAGGAGGCTCTGCGTGAAAATATCGATCGCAACTTCGAAGCACTGCGGCAGGAATTCCATCGCGACCGCCGCTTCTCGGCAATGGTCTTCCTGACGACCCAACTGGCTGTAATTGGCGCCCTGTTGCGCCTGGCCGGCGTTTTCTAGGCTTTCTTCGCCCGGCGCCGCCGGGCGTCTTTTGGATCAGCGATCAGAGGGCGGTAGATTTCAATCCGGTCGCGCGCCCGCACCACGGTATCGAGCGTTTTCTTCTTGCCGTAAATCCCGACCGGCATTGTCACGAGGTTGATCTCAGGCGCCTCCTGCAGGATGCCGCTGATCTCGATGGCCTGGCCGATCGTCGTGCCCTCATCTACTTCCAGCGCATACAGCAGGGGCTGCGAAGCCGGCGCATAACATACGGTAATCTTGATACGTTCAGCCATAGACAGTCTCGGCACGCTTGCAGAAGGAATCGACCATGCTGTTCGCAATCATGCCGAACACGGAGCCAATCACCTGCTCCAGCAGCTTGCTGGAAAACTCGTAGTGCAAATCGAGCTCGACCTTGCAGGCATCTTCGCGCAGGGCCTTGAAAGTCCAGGTGCCGTCGAGGGTCTTGAAAGGGCCGTCGACCAGCTTCATGCGAATTTCGCTGAAGGGAGTATTCGTATTGGACGTGGTGAAGTGCTGCTTCACACCATGGAAATTGATCCCAACGCTGGCCACAACATGGTTCTCACCCCGTTCGCGGACATCAACTCCGCCACACCAGGGCAAAAATTTGGGATAATCCTCGACCTTTGCCACTAAATCAAACATTTGCTCGGCGCTGTATCCCAGGAATACCGACTTGTGCACTACTGCCATTGAGTAACCGTTTGCTATGATGTTGTCCAAAGAACCCGTAGTTTAACCGACCCACGCATTTTTACCCATGTCCATTGCCGATAATCGCAAAGCCTTTCACGACTACTTCATTGAAGACAAATATGAAGCCGGGATCGCGCTCGAAGGCTGGGAAGTCAAGGCGATCCGCGATGGACGCGTTCAGATCAAGGAAGCTTACGTTACCATCCGCGATAACGAACTGTACCTGTTTGGCGCGCACATCAGCGCCCTGCCGACCGCTTCCACCCACATTCACCCGCAAGCCGTGCGCACCCGCAAGCTGCTGCTGCACCGTGCCGAGATCGACAAGCTGGTTGGCAAGGTCGAACGCGCCGGTTACACCCTGGTGCCGCTGAACCTGCACTTCAAAGGCGGCCGCATCAAATGCGAGATCGGCCTGGCCAAGGGCAAGAAGCAGCACGACAAGCGCGCCTCGGAGAAAGACCGCGACGCCAGCCGCGAAGTGGCGCAAGCCATGAAGCAACATCGACGATAATCGCAAGACCACAAACATTTCCAAGCGGCAACGTTGATGATACACTCCTGTATCATCACTTTGCCTGGAAATGACATGGCTTCAAGAATCGCGATTGCGCTGCTCGCCGCTTCGGCCCTGGGCGGCTGCCGCACCCAGTACTCACCTGCACCGCTCGCTACCAATTTCCCAACCACAAAACAGGAAAAGCTCCAGGCCGCCGCGCACTGGACGGCCATCGCAGGCCATATGGAACAGCAAGTGGCAGCGGAGCTGAAGAAGTCGTCTCCGCGTCCCTTGTACGTCGCCAGCCCTGCCAACCCTACTCCCTTCCAGCAAGCCATCACGAACCAGTTGATATCTTCGCTGGTCAACGATGGATATGTCGTATCGCGAACGCCGGCCGGCGCCCTGCAAATCAATCTCGACATCCAGGCCGTCACTTTCGCGCCAAACCGCAAGCAGGCAGCCACCGTTGGCATGGCAACGGCCATCGCCACTGGCGTCTGGGTACTTGCCGAGCGCATCGGCAATCCGATCGGCAAGGTCGGCCGCTTTGGCATGGCTGTCGGCGCCGGAGCTGGCATCGATGCCTACGAATGGTACAGCAGCGAATACGCATCTGGACCGACGCCTCGCACCGAGATTATCATTACAGCATCCGTGACCGATGAACATCGCTACATTGCCCGCGCCTCGAACACCTACTATGTCGCCGACGCCGATCGCACCCTGTACGGCGTCCGCAACGAGTCCGCGCCGCAAATCAGCCAGAGCTTCCAGGTAAAAGGAGACCGTTGATGCGTGCTTTCGCTGCCGTACTTCTTCCCCTGGCGCTGGCTGGATGCGCCTGGTTCTCGGACAAGCCGCCCGAGAACGACTACGCCTCCACCTCGCAAAACCAGTTTGTCGGCGCCAATTACCGGGCCGCGGATTCGCTGCTCTCCCAGCTCAATGGCCGCGTGGCCGGCGACAAGCCCCTGATCATGGCGACCGTGGTCAATATCGACGCGCTGGATCAGAGCTCCACGCTGGGCCGGCTGGTGTCCGAACAGGTATCGACGCGCCTCGCCCAGGGCGGCCTGCGCATGCTCGAAATGAAGCTGCGCACATCGGTCTACATGAAACGCCAGCAAGGCGAGATGATGCTGACGCGCGAAGTTGGCGAAGTGGCGCACAACCACAATGCGCAAGCCGTGGTGGTTGGCTCCTACGGCGAGACCAATGACGCGGTCTTCGTCAACATCAAGGTCGTGCAGCCGCAGACCAACCAGGTGATGGCGGCCACCGACTACGTACTGGCCAAGGACAGCGTTGTACGTTCTATGCTGCTGGGACGCTGAGCAGATCCACCAGCCGTGGCAGGACTTCCTGCGCAGGCAACTCAAGTTTCAGTGATAGCAGGTCATCGGCGCGGGTCTTGCCCGCGTTGATGGCGGCAATCGGCTTGCCCGCCGCAGCGGCCATGCGGCAGAAGCGGTAGCCGGAAAACACCATCAGCGAAGACCCGACCACCAGAAGCGCGTCGGCTGCTTCCATTTCGGCCAGCGCATGCGCGGTGCGCGCAGGCGGCACGTTATCGCCAAAGAAGACTACATCGGGCATCAGCACGCCGCCGCAGGCAGTGCACGCCGGGGCGCGGAAGTCCTGCAGTGCATCCGGTTCGATTGCGGCATCGCCGTCGGGCAGCGGATGCGCAAGCTGGTTCGCCAGGTCCGGATTGTCGCGTTCAAGCTGCGGCTGCAAACCAGCGCGCGAGTAGCGAGCCTGGCATGCCAGGCAGACGACGTGGTGCAGGTTGCCGTGCAATTCGATCAGCCGCTTGCTGCCGGCGCGCTGGTGCAGTCCATCCACGTTCTGCGTAATCACGCTATGGACATGGCCGCCGGCTTCCAGTTCGGCGATGGCACGGTGGCCGGCATTCGGCTCGGCGCCCGAGATCGTGGCCCAGCCCACCATGCTGCGCGCCCAGTAGCGGCGCCTGACCGCCTCGTTGCGGCGAAACTCGGGGCCCTGGATCGGGGTGCGGCCACGCCGTACACCATCCTTGTCGCGATAGCCGGGGATGCCGGAGGCCGTACTCAGCCCCGCGCCGGTCAGCACCAGCACACGGCTATGGCGCGCCAGGAAACGCGCCAGTTCAACCTCATTCGACAGGGGCGCATCCATTGGGCTTGAAGATGCGTTCGGTTGAAGCCGGGTATTTGTCCAGCTTCGATGCAGCGCGAGTCGGACGCGGGGCGAAATCGCCGCCGCAGTTCGGGCATTTGCCGTGCAGCTTTTCATCCACGCAATCGGCGCAGAACGTGCATTCGAAGGAGCAGATCAAGGCATCCTGCGCGCCGGGCGGCAAGTCCTTGTTGCAGCATTCGCAGTTGGGTCGCATTTGCAGCATGTCAGGGTTCCTTTATTGGTTTCGGTAGCTGATGGCGTTCAGCAGGGCGCTCGTTGTGTCGATATCGGCCAGCGCTTCATTCGAAGCGCGCGCAAAGCTGCGCTCGCGGATGCGCGCCAGGCGCTCCAGCAATTCCTGCTTTGGCAAATTGGATTGCACGATCGCAGAGGGATCAACGCCTTCGTAGCGGCCACCGTTTGCCTCCAGCGCATCCAGCAGGCGCCGCACTTCGGCGTCGGCCAAGGCACCCTTGCCTGCTTGCGGCGCAGGCTGCTGCGCCAATTGCTGTCGCATCGGGGCAAAGAATTCCAGCGCCTCTTTCGACAGCCCTTGCGGCTTCAGGGCCAGCAGCGCCTGGCGCCCTTGCGGACCACCCGCGCGCAGCAGGAAGTTCACGGCGCGCGTGAAGACTTCAACGTCTGCGCTTTGCAGCAGCGGCTCAACGGCGGGCACGCTGGCCGGCGAGCCCACGAGTTGCAGCACGTCGAGCACCGGCTTGGCGAGCGACGGATCACGCAGCAGCGACCCAAGATGGCGCTCGCCGGCTGCGCCAAAGCGGCCATACAGCAAGGCGCGCACACCTGTTTCGTCTATCGTCGCACCTTGCTGTGGCAGCGGGATACTGACGGACTTGCGCAGGAACATACGGTCGATCAGGGGCAGCAAGCGGACGTCACGGCTGGCAGCAGCGGCATGCATCAGGCGGAATAGCTGGGGGCCATCGAGAGCGGCGTCAGGATTGATCGCCAGCGCGGCCTGCACGGCAAGCGGCTTATCCGATTCGGCGCCGTAAGCTACCAGGAAGCACGCCGCATCCAGCAGCAGTTGCTGGCTTGGGCGCTGGGAGCGAAGTTCAGCGGCAAGTTCGCGGCGCAGCAGCGGGATCGCATCCTCACGGTAATCGCCAAAGAAGCGCCAGGCAGAGTCCAGTTCACGGCGCTGGGCACCTGCTGCAGCCGCGTTGGCGGCAGCAGGCATGGCACGGATCTGGGCAATGCGGGCGGTGATGGCGGCATCGGTAGCAGCATCGCCGGCGTGCGCGGCGAATGCGGCAGATGCCAGGAAAGCGGCGACAGTGCGCTTCATGCCGACAACCTGCGCTGGAGATCAGTCACGGTGGCGCGCCAGTCCTCGTAATGCTCGCTGTCTTCCCACAGCTCGCGCAACTCGGACGCCTCGGACAGCACCAGCGTCAGCACGCGCTGCGCCTTGTCCGCGATATCGGCGCGGGGCTTGCTCAGCTTCGCCTGCACCTCCGCCACCCACTCGTCGACACGAGCGGAATCCTCATCCTTCGCCCCGCCCTTGCCCTGCAGGCGCGACCAGGTTTCCACGGCCGCCAGCGCCTCAGCGCCAAAGGGCGCCTCAAGATACTCGGTGGTTTCAGCCTGCAGCACGTTATTCAACGTGTCCTCGATAAAATAGAGATCTTTCGACTCCTGCAAATCCTGCGCCCAATCCTGCGCGAAGTCATTGCCAAACGGTCCAACAGCCCAGGTTCCCACATGCGCCTCCTGTTCGATATAAGGCCGCATTGTACGCAATTACCGCACAGCCCGTGTCAACCTTGGGGTCAGGCTCTTTGGTTGACACGAGCTCGAGCGTTGACTATTTTTGGGTCTTCACCACTTGCAGGGCGGTGGCGATCAGGCTGCTCATTTCGCCGACGTTGGCGGGGACGATCAGGCTGTTGTTGGTCTTGGCCAGTTCGCCGAAGGCGCTGACGTATTGCTCCGCCACTTTCAAGTTCATTGCCGCTTCGCCGCCGGGCTGCTGGATCGCCAGGCCGACTTGCTTCAGCGCGCCGGAAGTCGCTTCCGCAATCGCGAGGATGGCGGCGGCTTCGCCTTGTGCGCGGTTGATGGCGGCCTGCTTGTCGCCTTCGGAGCGGGCAATTGCGGCTTCACGCTCGCCGGTGGCGATATTGATCTGCTCCTGCTTGCGGCCTTCGGAAGCGGCAATCAGCGCACGCTTGCCGCGTTCGGCCGTGATCTGGGCCTGCATGGCGTGCAGGATTTCCTGCGGCGGCGTCAGGTCCTTGATTTCATAGCGCAGCACCTTCACGCCCCAGTTGGCGGCCGATTCGTCGATCGCATTCACCACCGTGGAGTTGATGTGGTCACGCTCTTCGAACGTCTTGTCCAGCTCCATGCGGCCAATCACCGAACGCAGCGTGGTTTGCGCCAGCTGCGTGATCGCGGCGATGTAATTCGACGAGCCGTAGGAAGCGCGCATCGCATCGGTCACCTGGAAGTACAGGATGCCATCCACCTGCAGCTGCGTATTGTCCTTGGTGATGCAAACCTGCGATGGCACGTCCAGCGGAATCTCCTTCAGCACGTGCTTGTAGGCGATGCGGTCGATGAACGGCACCACGATATTCAGGCCCGGGCCCAGCGTCGCGAGGTATTTGCCCAGCCGCTCCACCACCCAGGCGTGCTGCTGCGGCACCACGTTGATGGTCTTGAATACGAACACCAGCGCGACGATAAAAATGACCAGCGTGACAGTGCCAAAACTGATTTCCATTCACTTCTCCTTGTTATGCGCCGACGATCAGCCGGCTGCCGCGAATCTCGCGAATCCTGAACACCCCGGGCGCCGCCGCCTCGCCCGGCGCCAGTTCCACATCCCACATGGCGCCGCGATACATCACGCGGGCTACGCCGTCCTGCCACGCCGGCACGCTCACGGTCTGGCCAATATCCAGGTTGACGTCTGGATTGGCGGAAGCCGGCGGCTGCGTCGTCTTGCCAAACCGGCTGCGCCGCAGCAGCAGCGTCGCAATCGCGGCAACGACGGCGGCCACCAGCATCTGCCCCGGCATGTCGACCCTCGCCAGCGAAGTGAGTGCGCCCGCCCCCATGCCAATGGCGATCATCAGCAGGTAAAAGGTGCCGCTAAACAGTTCGAGGATGACCAGCACGCCCGCGCCGATCGCCCACAACATCCAGTCAGCCATCACAACCTCCAAAAGTAAAAAACCCCCGTCGCCGACAAGGCCACGGGGGTTCAAGCCGCTTATCGGCGGTTTATTGTTGCATTTCTGCCAGCTTCTGCCAAGTGTCGATGACCGAGTCCGGGTTCAGGGACATGGTCTCGATACCCTGCTGCATCAGCCATACTGCCAGTTCCGGGTGGTCGGAAGGACCTTGGCCGCAGATGCCGATGTATTTGTTCAGCTTGCGGCAGGCCGAGATGGCCATGCCCAGCAGCGCCTGCACCGCAGGATCGCGCTCGTCGAAGTCGGCTGCCAGCAGCTCCATGCCGGAGTCGCGGTCCAGGCCCAGGGTCAGCTGGGTCAGGTCGTTGGAACCGATCGAGAAGCCGTCGAAGTGCTCGAGGAACTGCTCTGCCAGCACGGCGTTGGAAGGCACTTCGCACATCATGATGACGCGCAGGCCGTTCTCGCCGCGTTTCAGGCCGTTCTTGGCCAGCAGGCCGACCACTTTTTCCGCCTGGCCCAGGGTACGCACGAACGGCACCATGATTTCGACGTTGGTCAGGCCCATTTCTTCACGCACGCGCTTCATGGCAATGCATTCCATTTCGAATGCAGCGGCGAAGTCGGCCGACAGGTAGCGCGCTGCGCCACGGAAGCCCAGCATCGGGTTTTCTTCGTCCGGCTCGTAGCGGGAACCGCCGATCAGCTTCTTGTACTCGTTCGACTTGAAGTCGGACATGCGCACGATCACCTTCTTCGGCCAGAAAGCGGCGGCGATGGTGGCGATACCTTCCGCCAGCTTGTCGATATAGAACTGCTTCGGCGAAGCGTGGCCGCGGGCGACCGATTCCACTGCCTTCTTCAGGTCCGCATCGATGTTCGGGTATTCCAGGATCGCTTTCGGGTGCACACCAATATTGTTATTGATGATGAACTCGAGGCGGGCCAGGCCCACGCCGTTGTTCGGCACGGACTGGAAGTCGAAGGCCAGCTGCGGGTTACCCACGTTCAGCATGATCTTGGTCTTCAGCGGAGGCAGTTCGCCGCGCTGTACTTCGGACACTTCGGTTTCGAGCAGGCCGTCGTAGATCTTGCCTTCGTCGCCCTCGGCGCAGGACACGGTCACGAAAGTGCCGTCTTTCAGCACGTCGGTCGCGTCGCCGCAGCCCACGACGGCCGGCACGCCCAGCTCACGCGCAATAATCGCTGCGTGGCAGGTACGGCCGCCGCGGTTGGTAACGATGGCGGAAGCGCGCTTCATCACCGGTTCCCAGTTAGGGTCGGTCATGTCGGCTACCAGCACGTCGCCCGGCTGCACGCGTTCCATTTCGCCTGGATCGCGGATCACGCGCACAGGGCCGGCGCCGATCTTCTGGCCGATCGCGCGGCCGGAGGTCAGCACGGTGCCTGTCGACTTCAGCTTGAAGCGCTGCTGCGAGTCGGTGGCTTTCTGCTGCGATTTCACGGTTTCAGGACGGGCCTGCAGGATGTACAGCTTGCCGTCGCGGCCATCTTTGCCCCACTCGATGTCCATTGGACGGCCGTAGTGCTTCTCGATGATCATGGCGTACTTGGCCAGTTCGACGATTTCTGCATCGACCAGCGAGTAGCGGTTGCGCATCTCGATCGGTACGTCGACGGTCTTCACCGAACGGCCAGCCTTGGCTTCGTTGGTGAACTCCATCTTGATCAGCTTGGAGCCGATATTGCGGCGGATCACGGCGGACTTGCCCTGCTCCAGCATCGGCTTGTGGACGTAGAACTCGTCCGGGTTCACGGCGCCCTGCACCACGGTTTCGCCCAGGCCGTAGGAGGAAGTGATGAAGACCACGTCCTTGAAGCCCGATTCGGTATCGATGGTGAACATCACGCCCGAGGCGCCCGTGTCGGAGCGCACCATGCGCTGCACGCCGGCCGACAGCGCCACTTCAGCGTGGGTGAAGCCCTTGTGCACGCGGTAGGAGATTGCGCGGTCGTTGTACAGGGATGCGAACACGTGCTTCATCGCTTCCAGCACGTTGTCGATGCCGACCACGTTCAGGAAGGATTCTTGCTGGCCCGCAAACGATGCGTCAGGCAGGTCTTCGGCGGTGGCGGAGGAGCGCACTGCGAAAGACACTTCAGTGCTGGAGTCTGCGACCAGTTTGTCGTAGAAAGCGCGGATTTCGGCTTCCAGGCGTGGCTGGAATGGGGTGTCGACGATCCACTGGCGGATTTCCGCGCCCGATGCTGCCAGGGCGCGTACGTCGTCGACGTTCAGGTGTTCAAGGCGGTCAGCGATGCGCTGGGCCAGCGATGGGCCACCGTCAACGCTGTGCGACAGGAAGTCGCGGAAGGCTTGTGCGGTGGTTGCGAAGCCGCCAGGCACCCGCACACCGGCGCCAGCCAGCTGGGAGATCATCTCGCCCAGCGACGCGTTCTTGCCGCCGACGGATTCGACATCCGTCATTCGCAAATTCTCGAACGAGGCAACGTACACCCCGTCGGATTGCTCCTTCAATGCTGCGTTAGTCATAAAGACACCTTTTTGATGATAAAAATCTTTACGCAGGCATGCTTGGCATCGTTCTTGTCATTCTTGGCGCCGTGCAGCACAATCTTACCGTTGGCAAGCATTTTACAGCCTGCGCAGCAAATTGACGATTCATCCATTGGAAAAGCTTTTTTGATGCCACAAGATCAACGTTTATTGCCGTCTTCGAGCCGCACCGTCTTTTTTGTCTCTGACGGCACGGGCATCACCGCCGAGACTTTCGGTCACTCGGTACTGACGCAGTTCGACCTGCGCTTCCGCCAGATCCGCCTGCCCTTCATCGATACCTGCGACAAGGCCTATGATGCAGTGCGCAAAATTAACGAGATCGGAGCTGAGGACGGCGCCAAGCCGATCGTCTTTTCGACCCTGGTGAAGGCCGAGCTGTCGGAAGTGATCCAGCGCGCCAATGCCATGCATATGGACTTGATCCAGACCTTCGTGGCGCCGCTGGAACAGGAACTGGGCGTCAAATCGACCCACACCATCGGCCGTTCCCACAATGTGGTGGATAGCGAGGAATACAAGAACCGTATCGAGGCGATCAACTTCTCGCTGGCACACGATGATGGTCAATCCAACAAGAACCTGTCGTCGGCGGACGTGATCCTGGTGGGCGTCTCACGTTCGGGCAAGACCCCTACGTCGCTGTACCTGGCCATGCAATATGGCGTCAAAGCGGCCAATTACCCCCTGATCCCGGACGATTTCGAACGCGGCAAGCTGCCATCGGCGCTGTACGCCTTCAAATCGAAGATTTTCGGCCTGAGCATCGAGCCGCAGCGCCTGTCGGAGATTCGCAACGAGCGCCGCGCCGGCTCCAAGTACGCTTCGCTGGAGAATTGCCGCTATGAGGTGAACGAGGCGGAGGCGATGATGCGCCGCGAAGGCATCCGCTGGCTGTCGTCCACCACCAAGTCGATCGAAGAGATTTCGACCACCATCCTGCAGGAAATCAAGCCGAATCGTTCAGTTTACTAGGGTCAGAAGAAGTTTTTCCAGTCGCCCAGCCAGCCCGGAATCTCGCCTACCGGCATCGGGTTGGCAATGTAAAAACCCTGGGCGAAGGTGCAGCCCAGTCCTTGCAGGAAGTCCCAATCTTCCCTGGTCTCCACGCCTACCGCGCACGCGTGGCGCGACAGGCTGCGCGCCAGTCCGAGGAAGGACTTCAACACCGTGCCGATGGGACGCTTGCGCGAGGCGCCGTCGACGAAGCTGGGATCGATCTTCAGTTCCGAGAATGGAATGGCGGCCAGCAGCTGCAGGTTGGAGCGCCCGGTGCCGTAGTCGTCGATCGCCAGGCCGAACCCCATCATGCGCAGGCGCAGCAGGCGCTCGAGGAAATGCGGGTTGGAGGTCAGCACCGAGGCTTCCGTAATCTCGAACGTGACGTAACCGGGCAGGATGCGATGCCGCTCAAGGCATGCCGTCATCTGGTCGACGAACTGGGGATGCGCCAGCGTACTGGGGTCCACATTGACCGAAAACGAGATCGGGATGCCCTTGTCGTGCAGGGAGCGGCAGGCGGCTACCGATTTTTCGATCATGCACCAGTCGAGGAAGTCGATGCGGCGCACACTTTCCAGTACCGGAACGAATGCCGATGGCCCCAGCACGCCATGTTCGGGGTGGCGCCAGCGGGCGAACATTTCCAGTCCTTTGACGGCGCCGGTTTCAAGCTCGATCTTGGGCTGGAAGTAAGGGTCGAATTCGCGCTGCTGCAGGCCCCGCCCTACTTCGGCAAAGGTGAATTCAGGATGCGGCGGGCCGGGTTCCGCCTCGACGGGCGGCCCGGCATAGTTGGCAATCAGTTCCTGCAGCCTGGCCGAGGTGATTGGCTTGCTCGAACTGCCCAATACATCGAGCCCGTAGGCTTCAGCCATCGTTTCGACGGAAAACAGGACATCGGCGCTTTGCGACGCAAGGATAATGATGCCCGCCCGGCAGTCGATTTCAGCCAGGCGCCGGATCACTTCCAGTCCATCCATGCCGGGCAGGGTCAGGTCCATCACGGCGATGTCGGCCGGCGGATTGAGGCCGATTTCCAACAGGCGCAACGCGCCCAGGCCGTCGGATGCCGGTGTGACGTGCTGGGCGCCCAGGTGGCGCAGCATGCCAACCAATAGCTCACGCTGGACGGCTTCGCCCTCGGCGACCAGGAAGTGCAAGCTTGCAATTTCCATAACGCCCATTCCAGCATGGTTAGTATTATTAAGTCAGATTTTGCCTTACTTGCTCGAAAAAGCATACTGCGGCGCAGGCTGCGACGTTCAGCGATTCGACTTTGCCCAGGTGCGGCACGATGACGCGGTGGGTGGCATTGCTCAGAAGTGTGTCCGATACGCCCTGCCCCTCATGGCCGAAGATCCAGGCGACCGGGCGTTTCAGGTCAAGCTTATAGAGCTGTTCGGCGGCGTAGCCGCTGGTGGCCAGGGTGGCGATTTGGGCGCCCTGCACCAGTTGCGGCAGGTCGACGTTTTCGTAGATATCCAGCACAAAGTGGGCGCCCATGGCGGCACGCAGCACTTTCGGCGACCAGCAGAAGGCGGTGCCGGGGGCGCAGTACACTTCCTTCACGCCCGCGGCAGCGGCGCTGCGCAGGATGGAGCCGACGTTGCCCGGGTCCTGCACGTTATCCAGCAGGACGGCGTTGACGGCCAGGGCTTGCGGCACGTCTTTCTGCGGCGTGGCGATCAGGAACATCAGGCCCACGCCGTGCTCAACCTGGCTGACCGCGTGGTAAAGCTGGTCGGTCAGGCACAGGATGTGGGCGTGCTCGGCCTCAAGGCGGGAAATGATGGCCGCCACTTCCGGGTTCTGCAACGCGCCTTCGGCCACCACGGCTTGTTCAGGGTGGCCGCGCAGTTCGAGCCAGGTCTCGCACAGGTGCACGCCATCCAGCAGGCTGCGGCCGGCCTTGCGGCGCGCCTGCGAGTTGGTGGCCAGCTTGGACAGTTCTTTGTATTGCGCGTTGTCGCGCGAGGTAATGTGCTTCACAGGTCACGCTCCAGGACTTCACGCACCGGCGCAAAGCTGCGGCGGTGCACTGGCGAAGCGCCGTGCTCGCGCAGGCGTTCGAGGTGCAGCGCGGTGCCATAGCCTTTGTGCTGGTCGAAGCCGTACTGCGGATATTTCTTGTGCAGCTTGACCAGGGCGGCGTCGCGCGCGGTCTTGGCCAGGATGGAGGCGGCAGAAATGGACTCGATCTTGTCGTCGCCTTCGACGATGGCGATGCTCTGGATGCGCATCACCGGGCACTTGTTGCCGTCGATAAGGGCCAGGGTCGGCACGGTCTGCAATGCGTACACGGCGCGCTTCATGGCCAGCAGGCTGGCTTGCAGGATGTTCAGGCGGTCGATTTCCTCTTCCGACGCCTTGGCTACGGCCCAGGCGATGGCATGCTCGCGGATCAGCGGCGCCAGTTCGTCGCGCTTCGCCTCGTTGAGCTTCTTGGAATCGCGCAGGCCTGGAATCGGGCGGTTGCGGTCCAGGATCACGGCGGCGGCGAAGACCGGGCCGGCCAAAGGACCGCGCCCCGCCTCATCGACGCCGCAGATGATCTCCTCGAGGGAATATGGAAGGTCGTCAAACAGACCAGGTTGTGGGGTCATGACCCTGCTTCTTTCTATTGCTGGCTTCGTGTCAACCGCGGAGCCTGACCCCAAGGTTGACACGGGCTTATCTGTTGATGACCTTCAGGACTGCGGCGGCGCTTTCCTGGGCGCTGTTTCGCAGCAGGCTGTGATGCATGTCGGTGAAGCGCTGCACCAGTTGCAGGCGGTGCGGCACGTCACTCAGCTGTTTCCACATGGCGTCGGCCAGCGTCTCGGCGGTGGCTGCGTTCTGCAGCATTTCCGGCACCAGGAATTCGCGCGCCAGGATGTTCGGCAGGCCGATCCACGGCTGGTAGCCCATATGCCTCATGATATGCCAGGACGCGGCCATCATCTTGTAGGCGATGACCATGGGCTTCTTGAACAGGGCTACTTCCAGCGAGGCCGTGCCGGAGGCTACCAGCACCGCGTCGGCGGCGCAGATGGCGGTGTGCGACTGGCCGTCCAGCAGCATCAGCTCGACATCCTGCAGGCCGGCTTCGGCCACCAGTTCCAGGAAATACTTGCGCTGCTTTTCGCCCGCCATCGGCACCACGAATTTCAGCGTGCGGTCGCGCTGCAGCAAGAGCTTGCAGGCGCCGATGAAGGCGGCGCTGTTGTACTTCAGCTCTGCCATGCGGCTGCCCGGCATGACGCAGACCACGTTGGCGTCTTCGGCAATGCCCAGCTGGCGGCGCGCGCCGGCTTCGTCGGGCTGCACCGGGATCACTTCGGCCAGCGGGTGGCCGACGTAGGTCACGGGCACGCCTGCCTTCTTGTAGATCTCTTCCTCGAACGGGAAGATCACCAGCATGTGCGATACCGACTTGATGATTTTCTTGATGCGGCCACCGCGCCAGGCCCAGATCTGCGGGCCGATGTAGTGGATGGTCGGGATGCCTGCGTCGCGCAACTGCGCTTCCAGCCCCAGGTTGAAGCCCGGGTAGTCGGCGCCGATGAAACACGCGGGCCGCTCGGCCAGCAACTGGTCGCGCAGCGTGTTCTGGATGCCTTTCAGCTCGCGGTAGCGGGGAATGATCTCGAACAGCCCGCGCACCGTCATCTTCTCGATCGGCCATTGCGACTCGAAACCATGTTCCATCATGGCCGGGCCGCCGATGCCGTGGAAGCGTGCTTCGGGCAGGTGCGGGCGCAGGCCGCCCAGCAGGCGGCCTGCCAGCAGGTCGCCGGACGGTTCGCCGGCGACGACTGCGATCGATACGTCAGCGGACGATGCCACGGGTGGTCGTATCGAGGAATTCGCGCATCGCGCGCGCGTGGACCACGTCTGCCTCCGGCAGTTCGGCTTCGGCGGCGATCATCGCTGCCTTGGCTTCATCCAGCGTCAGGCCGGAACGGTACAGGAGCTTGTACGCGTTGCGGATGGCGTTGATCTGCTCGCGGGTGAAGCCGCGGCGTTTCAGGCCTTCGATGTTGACGCCGTGGGCGGCGGCCGGGTTGCCGTTCAACAGCACGAAAGGCGGCACGTCCTGGGTCAGGCTGGTGCTCATGCCGACGAAGGCGTGGGCGCCGATCTTGCAGAACTGGTGCACGTTGGCGAAGCCGGACATGATCACCCAGTCGCCGATCTCCACGTGGCCCGCCATCTGGGCGTTGTTGGAGAAGATGGTGTTGTTGCCGACCACACAGTCATGCGCCAGGTGGACGTAGGCCGAGATCCAGTTATTGTTGCCCAGCCTGGTCACGCCCTTGTCCTGCACCGTGCCGAGATTGAAGGTGCAGAACTCGCGAATGGTGTTGTCGTCGCCGATTTCCAGGCGGGTCGGTTCGCCGTTCCATTTCTTGTCCTGCGGCGCGGCGCCGATAGACGAGAACTGGAAGAACTTGTTGTTCTTGCCGATCGTGGTATGGCCCTCGATCACGACGTGCGGGCCCACCACGGTGTTCTCGCCAATCACCACGTTCGGGCCAATGATCGTGTACGGGCCGATCTCGACGCCGGCAGCCAGTTCGGCTTTCGGGTCGACGATCGCGGTTGGGTGGATGGTTGCCATGGTCTTACTCCACCGAGCGGATGGTGCACATCAGTTCAGCTTCCAGCGCTACCTGGCCGTCGACCGAGCCGACCGCCTTGTATTTCCAGATGCCGCGCGCATTGCGCAGGATTTCAACGTCCATCTTCAGCTGGTCGCCAGGACCTACCGGGCGCTTGAAACGCGCATTGTCGATACCGACGAAGTACACCACCGAATTCTCGTCCGGCTTGATGCCCATGGACTTGAACGACAGCAGGGCTGCAGTCTGCGCCATCGCTTCGATCATCAGCACGCCCGGCATGACCGGCTTGTGCGGGAAGTGGCCGTTGAAGAACTCTTCGTTCACGGTCACGTTCTTGATGGCGGTGATGGACTTGTTCTCTTCATAAGAGATCACGCGATCAACCAGCAGCAGCGGGTAGCGGTGCGGCAGGTAAGCCTTGATCTCGCAGATGTCCATCGTTTTGTTTTCGGTAGTCGTCATGATTCTTCGTCTTCGGTTTTAGTTTTAATGGTTTTTTCCAGCGCGCGCATTTTATCGCGCATCGTCGGCAGGTTGCGGACAATCGCAGCCGACTTCTCCCAGTCGCTGTTCTTGGCCAGCGGGTAAAAGCCCGTGTACTGGCCCGCTTCGGTGATCGAGCGCGATACCAGGCTGCCCGACGAAATATGGACGTGGTCCGCAATCGTCAGGTGGCCCAGGATCATCGCCGCGCCGCCGAAGGTGCAATGCTTGCCGATCTTTGCGCTGCCTGCCACGCCCACGCAGCCGGCCATGGCCGTGTGCGCGCCGATATGGCAGTTGTGGCCGATCTGGATCTGGTTGTCCAGCTTCACGCCGTCTTCAATGATGGTATCCGCCAGCGCGCCGCGGTCTACCGTGGTATTGGCGCCGATGTCGACGTCGTCGCCGATCACCACGCGGCCCACCTGCGGGATGCGCACGTAGACGCCGCCGTCGTTGGCAAAGCCAAAGCCGTCGGTGCCGATCACGGCGCCCGAGTGGATGATGCCGCGCTTGCCGATCACGCACCTGGCATGGAAGGTCACGTTGGCAAAGAAGTGCGTGCCCTCGCCTACCTGTGCGTCGCGGCCGATGTAGCAGCCGGCATCCAGCACCACGCCGGCGCCGATCACCGCGCCCGCCTCGACCACCACCTTGGGGCCGACATGGGCGGTGTCGTCCACGCTGGCGGCCGGGTCAACGTAAGCCGTCGGGTGCACGCCGGCCGGGCGCACGTAGGCCGTCTGCGCTTCGAAAATCTGCGCGGCACGGGCAAAGTATACATAGGGATTCTTGACGACGATGCGGGCGCCCTTATAGGTTTCGGCCACGGTGGCATCGTCATTGGCGCTGACAATCAGGGCTGCCGCCTGGCTTTGCCCCGCCTGCGAGCGGAATTTGCTGTTACTGAGGAAGCTGATATGCGAAGCGCCTGCATCGGTCAACGGCGCGATCCCGGCAACATAAAGTTCCGGGTCCCCCACCAGTTGGCCGCCCAGGCGCTCGACCAGTTCTCCTAGTCGAAGGCCCATCTTAAATCCAATCTATCTGTTATTTGTCCAGCGCTTCCAGCACCTTGTTGGTGATGTCGATGCGCGGGCTGGCCCACACGGCGTCCTGCAGGACGATGTCATAGCCTTCGGTCGTTGCAAGCTGCTTGATGATCTTCGTCGCCTTTTCGGCAATCGCAGCACGCTCCTCGTTGGTGCGCTGGTTCAGGTCTTCACGGAACTCGCGCTGGCGGCGCTGGAAATTCAGGTCTGCCTCGTAGGCTTCGCGCTGCAGCTTGCTGCGCTCAGGCTCGGCCTTGGCCGCGCCTTCCTTTTCCCATTTTTCGGCGGCGGCCTTGGAGCGCATGGCCAGTTCCTGCAGCGCCTTTTCGCGGCTCGAGAATTCCTCGCGCAGCTTGTTGTCGGCCAGCTTGGCCAGCTTCGATTCGTTGTAGATGCGCTCGGCGCTCAGCCAGGCAATCCGGGAGGACTGCGCCAGCGCCGGTGCCGCGGCCATCATGCCCAGCGCCAGTACGGCAGCGATTTTGCCCAGGGTAGCGGTTGCAGTCTTCAACTCGATTCTCCGTCCAAATAAGTTGCTTTGGTGCACTAAATGCATCAGAAACCAGTACCCATCTGGAACTGGAAGCGTTCCAGGCGGTCACCCAGTTTGTCGTTCAGAGGCAAAGCATAACTCAACTTCAGCGGGCCTACCGGGGAAATCCAGCTCAAGCCCAGGCCGGCCGAGAAGCGCAGCTCGGACAGGCGCATCTTCTGGCGTTCCTGGTATACCTGGCCGCCATCGAGGAAGCCGAACCAGCGCAGCGAGCGGTCCTGGCCCTGGCCTGGGAACGGCATTTGCAACTCGGCGTTGCCGATCAGGCGCGAAGCGCCGCCCAGCGAGTCGCCGTAACGCGGGTCGACCGCGCCCAGCGAGGAGCTCTGGTAGCCGCGCACCGAACCGATGCCGCCGGCGTAGAAGTTCTTGAACACAGGGTAGCTCTTGCCGCCAAAGCCGCGGCCATAGTCAACCTCGCCCTTCAGCGCCAGGGTGATCTTGTTGGTCACCGGCTTGTACCACTGGGTTTCGTACACGGCGCGCCAGTACTTCGACTCGCCGATCGCGTCCAGCTCCAGGTTAATGCGCTGCATGAAGCCAAGGGTTGGCGTCATGGCGGAGTCGCGGCTGTCGCGCGCCCAGGCGGCGGTCAGCGGCACCGAGTAGGCGTTGACCGAACCGACACCGGTCGACGGGCCGCCCAGGTCGCGCACATACTGCTTGAAGTAGGTCGGCGACGATTCGTCGGTTTCGACGTTCGACTTTTCCAGGCCGATACCGAAGAACACGGTGTCCTGTTCGGAGAACGGCACGCCGAAGCTCACGCGGCCGCCGGTCTGCTTGATGGTGTACAGGCCGGTGTTGACTGCAGGCGGGCGGAAGGTACGCAGGTAAAGTTCATAGCTGCGCGAAATGCCGTCCGGCGTGAAGTACGGGTTAGTGTGCGAGAAGGCGATGGTACGGCTGTACTTCGAGGTGTTCAGCTCCAGGCCCACGGTATTGCCCGAGCCGGCGAAGTTGGCCTGCTGGATCGCGGCGTTGAAGGTGAACTTCTCGGCCTGCGAGAACGCGCCGCCGATCTGGAAGTTGCCGGTCGGGCGCTCGATCACGGACAGGTTGATGTCCACCTGGTCGGAGGTGCCTTGCGCTTCCGGCGTATCGACGTTCACTTCCTTGAAGTAGCCGGTACGGTCGACGCGGTCGCGCGATTGCTTGATCTTGGAGGCGTCGTACCAGCTCGATTCGAACTGGCGGAACTCGCGGCGGATCACTTCGTCGCGGGTGGTGGTATTGCCCGAGATGCTAATGTGGCGCACATAGGCGCGCTTGCCCGGGTCGATGAAGAAGGTGAACGCGACTTCGCGCTTGGCCTGGTCGATTTCCGGATTGGCGTTCACGTTGGCGAAGGCGAAACCGAAGGTGCCCAGGCGGTCGGTGATCAGCTTGTTGGTGGCGGTCAGCAGCTTGCCGGAGTACAGCTTGCCTTTCTGCAGCAGCACCAGCTGGCGCAGTTCTTCTTCACGGCCGAACATTTCGCCTTCGAACTTGATGTCGGAGACGGTGTATTTCTCACCCTCGGTGATATTGATGGTGATGTAGATGTCCTTCTTGTCCGGGGTAATCGAGACCTGGGTGGAATCCACGTTCATCTCGATATAACCGTGGTCCAGGTACCAGGACTTCAGGGTCTCGATATCGCCATTCAGCTTGGTCTTGGAATATTGGTCGGACTTGGTGTACCAGCTGAACCAGCCGCCGGTATTCAGGGCGATCTGCTCTTTCAGCTCCTTGTCGCTGAAAGCCTTGTTGCCGACGATATTAATCTGCTTGATGCGCGCCACGTCGCCTTCATCGACTTCGAAGTCGATGCTGACGCGGTTACGCTCCATCGGGGTCACGGTGGTGGTGATTTTCACGCCATACAGGCCGCGCGACAGGTACTGGCGCTTCAATTCCTGTTCGGCGCGGTCCACCGATGCCTTGTCGAAGGTTTTCGCTTCGCCGACGCCGATATCCTTCAGCGCCTTGACCAGCATGTCCTTCTCGAATTCGTGGGTGCCTTTGAAGTCGACCTTGGCGATCGCCGGGCGCTCTTCCACGATTACCACCAGCACATTGCCGTCGCGCTCCAGCTTCACATCCTTGAAGATGCCGGTCGCGTACAGGGCCTTGATGGTGGCCACGGATTTGTCGTCACTGAAGGTTTCGCCCACGCGCACTGGCAGGTAGCTGAACACGGTACCGGCTTCGGTACGCTGGATGCCTTCGACGCGGATGTCCTTGACGACGAACGACTCGGCAGCGATTGCGCTGCCGGAGCAGAAAGCCAGGACGGCTGCGCCTACCAGGGTGCGGCGGAATTGGGGAGCGATACGATCAGTGTGTAATTTCATCGGCAAATCGAAAAAAATTAAAGCAGCCGGGCCAGGTCGTTAAATATCGCCAGCGCCATTAATGACACCAGCAACCCCAGTCCAATACGCTGCGCCATTTCGCCAAAGCGCTCGGAAACAGTGCGCCCTGTCAAAACTTCCAGCGAATAATACAGCAAATGCCCCCCATCCAGAACAGGAATTGGCAGCAAATTCATAAGTCCCAGGCTCACGCTGATAAAGGCGACGAAGGCAATAAATGGCTCGGCGCCCATTTTTGCCGTTTCACCGGCATATTCTGCAATGGTCAGCGGGCCGGTAATATTCTTCAGGGAGACTTCGCCGACAATCATGCGGCCCAGGATCCTGAAGGTCATGGTGCAGATTTCCTTTACCTGGCGCACGGCTTTGGCAGTCGCCTCCAGCGGGCCGTAATGCACCACCATCGTATCAACTGCGCCCACCAGTTCGGCGCGGATCTTACCGACTGTTACAAGGCCTTTGCTGTTTGCCTGCTTGTCTTCCACTGCGTCCGGGGTCAGTTCCAGCTGCTGCTGGCGGCCATCGCGCAGCACGGTGACCACCAGCTTGCGGCCGGGGGAACGCAGGACTTCGGCCACGAAACCGCGCGCGTCGTCGACCGGCTGGCCATCGACCGCCACGATCACGTCGCCTTTCAGCATGCCGGCGCGGCGGGCAGCGCCGCCCTCTTCCATGCGGCCGATGACCGGCGGTGGGCGCATCAGGTCCAGGCCGATGATGGCCGGCACGTCGTCCTCCAGGTTCACCTGGGCAGTCGCTTCGGCCGGCAACGAGGCGCGTACTTCGCCGTAGCCAGGGCGCTCGACCACCAGTGCCAGGCCTTCCCTGTGGATGGCCGACTGGATGATCGCCCAGCGCAGCTCGGACCAGCCCTGCACCGCGTCGCCATTGACGGACTTGACCAGGTCACCCCGATGCAGGCCGGCGGCGGCGGCGGCCGTTGCCTTGGCCGGTTCAGCGATGCGGGCTGTCGGCTCGCGCACGCCGCTCATGTAAAGGCCGGCGTACAGGGCGATAGCAAGGAGGAAGTTGGCCAGCGGGCCTGCAGCCACGATGGCAATGCGTTTCCAGACGTTCTGGCGGGTGAATTCGCGGGCCAGGTCTTCGGCCGGCAGGCCGGAAACGTCGCTCTCGCGGGCATCCAGCATCTTGACGTAGCCGCCCAGCGGGATGGCGGAAACGGCCCATTCGGTCTGGTCCTTGCCGAACTTGCGCATCCAGACGATGCGGCCCATGCCCACCGAAAAGCGCAGCACCTTGACACCGCACCAGCGCGCCACCAGGTAATGCCCCAACTCGTGGATGATGATCAGGGAGCCGAGGCAGACAATCGTGGCGAGGATGGTGCGGAAGGTATCCATGGCTTCTTTAACTGCTTATCCGGCGATAATCCGTTCTGCTGCGGCCCGTGCCAGCGCGTCCTGCGCCATCACGGCCTCGATGCTGCTGGCCGCGCCGTGCGGCAGCTCCTCCATGACCTGGGCGATCACCCGGTCGATGCGGCGGAATCCGATGCGCTCGTCGAGGAAGGCTTGCACCGCCACCTCATTGGCCGCATTCAGCAGGGCCGGCGCAGTGCCGCCTGCACGCAGCGCCTCGAATGCCAGTGCCAGGCAAGGGAAACGGTTGAAGTCCGGCTTTTCAAATTGCAGCGTCCCGACCTGGGTCAGGTCAAGCTGCGCCACGCCGGAAGCCACGCGTTCGGGGTAAGCCAGGGCATGGGCGATCGGGGTGCGCATGTCCGGGTTGCCCAGTTCCGCCAGCACGGAGCCGTCGTTATAGGACACCATCGAATGGATCACCGATTGCGGGTGAATCACCACCTCGATCTGTTCGGCCGGGGCGCCGAACAGCCAGTGGGCCTCGATCACTTCCAGGCCCTTGTTCATCATGGTCGCGGAATCGACTGAAATCTTGCGGCCCATGACCCATTTCGGGTGCTTGCAGGCTTCGTCGGGAGTGACGTTTTCCAGCGTAGAGACATCGCGCTTCAGGAACGGGCCGCCGGAGGCAGTCAGCAGGATCTTGGTGACGCCGGCGGCAGAAGGCACGCGGCCATAGCCTTGCGGCAGGCACTGGAAGATTGCATTGTGCTCGGAGTCGATCGGCAGCAGCACGGCGCCGCTTTCGGCCACGGCATCCATGAACAGCTGGCCGGACATGACCAGCGCTTCCTTATTGGCGAGCATGACTTTCTTGCCGGCGCGGGCGGCCGCCAGGGTTGGCGCCAGGCCGGCGGCGCCGACAATGGCGGCCATCACGGCGTCCGTTTCGGCGGCGGCGGACACGGCGCACAGGGCGGCTTCGCCCCACTCCACTTCGGTGCGGCAGCCGGCTGCGCGCAGCAAGGCGCCCAGCTGCTCTGCCGCCGCGGCGCTGCCCACCACGGCACGGGCCGGGCGGAACTGGATGCACTGGGCTGCCAGTTCTTCGACGCGGCTATGGGCGGTCAGCGCGTAGACGGAATAGCGCTCCGGGTGGCGCGCGATAACGTCCAGCGTGGAGACGCCAATCGAACCGGTAGCGCCGAGAATGGTAATGCGTTGCATGGAATTCCTTAGAACAGCCTTGGGGTGATCAACGCAGCGATGGGCAGCACCGGCACCAGCGCGTCGATACGGTCAAGCACGCCGCCATGGCCAGGCAGCAGGTTGCTGCTGTCCTTCATGCCGGAGCGGCGCTTGAGCATGGATTCAAACAGGTCGCCGACGATGGAAGCGGCGACGATCAGCACCAGCACCGCCAGCATGATGCCCCAGCCCATGCGGCCAGCCAGGCGCACCGCGAAGGTATCCTGCAGCAGCGGCACGGATGGCGCCAGCAGCACGGTGACACCGGCCAGCAGCAGCACGGCAACCAGGCCGCCCACCGCGCCTTCCCACGACTTGCCCGGGGAAATGGTCGGCGCCAGCTTGCGCTTGCCGAAGGCCTTGCCCGAGAAATAGGCGAAGATGTCGGCCGCCCACACGATGGCCATGACCGACAGCAGGTAGACCGGGCCGCGCGCGAACAGCAGCAGGATGGCGACAAAGCAGGCCACCAGGGTCACCGCATACACCATGCTCAGCATGGTATTGCCCATGCCTTCAGCCGGCGGCAAGCCCAGTTTCAGGGACGGCGCGAAACGGATCAGCCAGATGGCGGCGCCAATGGCGAGCCAGAATTTGGACTGGTCCAGCCCGGAATTGAAGAAGAAAGTGTAGACGAAGGCCGCCGTCCAGGCTGCGGCCACGACGATCGCGGCACGGTTCTTGAACAGGCGGAAGGCTTCCCACACGGCGGCGCCAAAGAACACAGCCACCACCACGTTCACCGCCGGCTGGTAGCCGGAGAACAGGACGGGCAACAATACCGCCAGCAGCAGGACGGCGGTAATCACGCGGGTTTTCAGCATTGTTGTTAGCTCTTTTTGGCCACTTGGTCGCCGGTGCGGCCAAAGCGGCGTTCACGGCCCTGGTAGGAGGCGATTGCCTCATCCAGGCGTTCGGCATTGAAGTCGGGCCAGTAGGTGTCGGTGAAGTGCAGTTCCGTATAGGCCAGTTGCCACAGCAGGAAATTGGAGATGCGTTCTTCACCGCCGGTGCGGATGAACAGGTCCGGCTCCGGGGCGTACGCCATCGACAGGTACGGCGCCAGCTGCTCTTCCGAAAAATCGGTCGTGCCGGGATGCTCGGCCACCATCTTGCCAATCGCCTGCATGATATCCCAGCGACCGCCATAGTTGGCGCACACGGTCACCGTCAAGCGGGTGTTATTGGCGGTCTTGCGCTCGGCATTGGCGATCATGTCCTGCAGCTTCTGGTCGAAGCGCGACAGGTCGCCCACCACCTTCAGGCGGATATTGTTCGCATGCATCTTCGCCACCTCGCGCTCCAGGGCGGTGACGAACAGTTTCATCAGCAGGGAAACTTCCTCTTCCGGCCGGCGCCAGTTCTCCGAACTGAACGCGAACACGGTCAGGTACTCGATGCCGCGCTCGGCGCAGGCTTCCACCACGGTGCGCACCGCTTCCACGCCTTTGACGTGGCCCGCCACGCGCGGCAGGAATCGCTTGGTTGCCCAGCGCCCGTTGCCGTCCATGATGATCGCAAGGTGGCGCGGCACCTTCGGCGCATCTGGAACTGCGGTTGTCGAACTCGAATATTTCATAGGTGCGTAAACTAAAAATCCGGGGAGGCGGAGGCAATGCCTCCACCCTCCCCGGTTTCGGGACCTTAGACGGTCAGGACTTCTTTCTCTTTTTCGGCGACGGTCTTGTCGATGTCGGCGATGAACTTGTCGGTCAGCTTCTGTACTTCGTCAGCTGCGCGGCGCTCTTCGTCTTCCGAAATGGCCTTGTCCTTCACCAGTTTCTTCAAGCCTTCATTGGCGTCGCGGCGGATGTTGCGCACAGCGACTTTAGCGTCTTCGCCTTCGCCCTTGCACAGCTTGACCATTTCCTTACGGCGCTCTTCGTTCAGCGGCGGGGTCGGCACGCGGATCATGTCGCCCTGCGAAGCCGGGTTCAGGCCCAGGTCGGAGTCGCGAATCGCCTTTTCGATGACGGCGCCCATTTTCTTTTCGAACGGGGCTACGCCGATGGTGCGCGCATCGACCAGGGTCAGGTTGGCAACCTGGTTCAGCGGGGTCGGGTTGCCGTAGTAGTCCACCATCACATGGTCCAGGATGCCTACGTGGGCGCGGCCGGTACGCACTTTAGCCAGGTCGGCTTTCAGGGTTTCCAGCGATTTGACCATGCGGTCCTGAGTATTCTTTTTAATGTCAGCGATAGACATTGCTGCTCTCCTGTTGCAATTACTTGAAATATTTTAAACGTGAACCAGTGTACCCTCTTCCTCGCCCATAATCACGTTCATCAACGCGCCCGGCTTGGTAATCGAGAATACTTTGATCGGCAGTTTCTGGTCGCGGCACAGCGCGAAGGCGGTGGCGTCCATGACTTGCAGGTGCTTGGCGATCGCTTCGTCGAAGCTGATCTTGTGGTACATGGTGGCGTTCGGGTCTTTTTTCGGGTCGGCGGTGTAAATGCCATCGACCTTGGTGGCCTTCAGCACGATTTCCGCGCTCACTTCCGAACCGCGCAGAGCCGCTGCGGTGTCGGTGGTGAAGAACGGGTTGCCGGTGCCGGCGGCGAAGATCACGACCTTGCCTTCTTCCAGGTACTGCAGCGCTTTCGGGCGCACGTAAGGCTCGACCACCTGTTCGATGCCGATGGCCGACATCACGCGCGCGGTCACGCCAACGTGCTTCATCGCGTCGGCCAGGGCCAGCGCGTTCATCACGGTGGCCAGCATGCCCATGTAGTCGGCGGTGGCACGGTCCATGCCTTGGGCGCCAGGCGCCACGCCACGGAAAATGTTGCCGCCGCCAATGACGACCGCCAGTTCAACGCCCAGCTTTGCTACTTCGGCGACGTCCGCCACCATGCGTTCGATGGTGCCGCGGTTGATGCCGTACGGGTCATCGCCCATCAGGGCTTCGCCGGACAATTTCAGGAGGACGCGCTTGAAGGCTGGTTTTGACATGAGCTGGGGCTCCTTTTAAATGTTTTGTTCGGTGTGGCTTCGGCGGCAATGATAACGGAAATGCCATTGTCCACCGTTTAATTCATGATTGAAAGCCTTAAAAAAGGCTTAACAACCTTAAAACCGGCAAACCCGTGCCCGCTGCCGCCGCGTATCGGGTGCCTGACCCTGCGGGTCAGGCACCGGTTTGCCGGTTTTGGCTGCGCAGGCTTAAAAAAACGGGCCTTTCGGCCCGTTCTCTTGATTATGCGCCTTTGGAGGCAGCCATCTGGGCTGCGACTTCCGCCGCGAAATCGTCAACTTTCTTCTCAATGCCTTCGCCAACCACGTACATGGTGAAGCCCTTAACGGTGGTGTTAGCGGCTTTCAGCATCTGCTCAACGGACTGCTTGTCGTTCTTCACGAAAGCCTGGTTCATCAGCGACACTTCTTTCAGGTACTTGGCAACGGCGCCATCGATACGCTTGGCAACGATGTCGGCGGGCTGGGCTGGCTTGCCAGCGGCAACAGCGGCTGCAGCGTCTTCGTCCGACTTGGCCTGGGCAACCGAGCGCTCTTTAGCGATCAGGTCAGCAGGAACTTGCTCGGAGGACAGAGCGACTGGCTTCATTGCAGCGATGTGCATTGCCACGTCTTTACCAACTTGCTCGTCGGCGCCGTCGAATTCGACGATCACGCCGATCTTGGTGCCGTGCAGGTATGCAGCCAGCTTGCCGGTGGTTTCGAAACGCTGGAAGCGACGGATCGACATGTTTTCGCCGATCTTGCCCACCAGGGCAGCGCGCACTTCTTCCAGGGTCTGGCCGTTGCCAGCTGGCAGGGCCAGCAGGGCAGCAACGTCAGCTGGGTTGTTTTCAGCGGCCAGCTTGGCAGCCAGGGCAGCCAGGGCCAGGAAGTCGTCGTTCTTGGCAACGAAGTCAGTCTCGGAGTTCACTTCAACCAGGGCGCCGATGTTGCCGGCGATGTGGGAAGCAACCACGCCTTCAGCGGTGATACGTGCGGAAGCTTTGGCAGCCTTGCCGCCCAGCTTAACGCGCAGCAGCTCTTCCGCTTTGTCCATGTCGCCGCCGGCTTCGGTCAGCGCTTTTTTGCATTCCATCATTGGCGCGTCGGTCTTAGCGCGCAGTTCACCTACCATTGCTGCAGTAATTGCTGCCATGTGATTCTCCTGTATTCGGTTTGGGATTCAGTCCGGGGCGGCGCCAAAGGCAGCCTGCTCTTCCGGGGGATTCTGTTTAAAAAAAAGGGGGAGCTGGTGGGCCACCCCTTTCTCAAGCTGAAGCTGCCTTGCGGCAGCCAGGCAATTAAGCCTGCTCGTTAACTTCTACGAACTCGTCGCCAGCTGCAGTCTTGATGGATTCCAGGACTTCAGTGGTAGCGTTTGCACGACCTTCCAGGATCGCGTCTGCCACGCCGCGGGCGTACAGGGTGATCGCTTTGGAGGAGTCGTCGTTACCAGGGATAACGTGGGTCACGCCTTCTGGGGAGTGGTTGGTATCGACCACGCCGATCACTGGGATGCCCAGTTTTGCGGCTTCGGTGATCGCGCCTTTGTGGTAGCCAACGTCAACCACGAAGATTGCGTCAGGAACACCACCCATATCCTTGATACCGCCGATCGACTTCTGCAGCTTTTCCAGTTCGCGACGGAACAGCAGAGCGTCTTTCTTGGTCAGCTTTTCAACGGAACCGTCTTCGATCGAAGCTTCCATGTCTTTCAGGCGCTTGATCGAGGTCTTGATGGTCTTGAAGTTGGTCAGCATGCCGCCCAGCCAACGCTGGTCAACAAACGGAACACCTGCGCGCTGAGCTTCAGCAGCGATGATGTCGCGAGCCTGGCGCTTGGTGCCAACCATCAGGATGGTGCCACGGGAAGCGGAGATTTGACGGATGGTTTTCATCGCGTCCTGGTACATGGCCAGGGTCTTTTCCAGGTTGATGATGTGAATCTTGTTGCGGTGGCCGAAGATGAACGGAGCCATCTTTGGGTTCCAGAAACGGGTTTGGTGACCGAAGTGGACGCCGGCTTCCAGCATTTCACGCATCGTTACAGACATTATTTACTCCAGGGTTTGGTCTGGAATCCTCCCAGTGACCCTTGCGGGCACCCTTGTTGGGGGGATTCGGGTTTATAAAATAAGAAAATTTACTACTTTGCAAGACACTAAGTCAGGCAACCATAAATTTTAGCGTATTGGAGGGGGCTCATGCAAGCGTATTGCAGTCTTCCGTATAGTGCGCCGGGCGGCATTTTAGTGCAAACTTGACAATGAATACAAAGATTTCCGAAAAATTTTGCATTTCCTGTCGATCCAGGGCGCGCTGGCGCGTCGTGCCTGTACCAACTCACCCCAAATGGAGATTTCTGAAATGGCTACGAATACCATCAAACTTCATCGCGTACTGCGCGCCTCCCCGGACCGCATCTACAAAGCATGGACCACGGCTTCGGCCTTCAACAAATGGCTGCCGCCGAACGGCTACCTGGGCGAGGTACATGAAATGGATGCCCGCGTGGGCGGCAAGTACCGCATGTCCTTCGTCGACCTGGGCACTGGGTTCACCCATTCCTTCGGCGGCGAGTACCTGGAACTGCATCCGGGCGAGAAAATCCGCTACACGGCGGTGTTTGAAGATCCGAACCTGCCAGGCCAGATGCAGACCACTATCATCCTGCGCGAAGTCTCCTGTGGCACCGATGTCGACATCGTGCAGGAAGGCGTACCTGCCGCAATTCCCGCCGAGCAGTGCTACGTAGGCTGGCAGCAGTCGCTGGCCCTGCTGGCTTTGCTGGTTGAGCAGTAAGGAGACGGCCATGGGATCCCCCTCCTCTTACTTCCCGTCGATCGAAGCAAAGTACGGCAAGCCGGTTGAGCATTGGCTCAAGCTGCTAAAGGGCATGAAAGACATGAAGCACATGGATATGGTGGCGGCGCTGAAGGCCGACCATGGCATGGGCCACGGCCATGCTAATGCCCTTGTTGCGCACTTCAAGACGGAGAACAGCAAAGCTTGACCCGCATCTAAGCGGCGGGAGGAGGAGCGTTGCCACAATGAGGAAACACGTCGAGGTGCCCTCATGAGCCTGGTTGACATCACTCCCCTGCCCGCCGAAGATGAAATCATGGATCCAGCAACCAAACAGTATGTTGATTCCAGCCTCATGATCGCAGAGGGGCGTTCTGACGTAAAGCTCGCGGAATTCCGCTCCACGATTGAAGCGTACACTGCGCGGGCTGATGAACGCGAGGCGGCCGCCCGGGCGCGCGAAGCCCGCGACGCAAAAGCCTTCGAGCAACATATGAGCGAGATTGCTGCGCGGGCCGCTGAGCGCGATGCGGCCACACGGGAGCGCGAAGCAGCCATTGTGGAGCGCGAGGCCATCCGGGCCAAGGCATTTGAACAACGTATGGATGGCTATGAGGCACGGGCCGAGGAGCGCCAAAGGGCTACGGAGGCCAGGTTTGACCGAATCGAAGCTTCAATTGCAAGCTTGAAAAAACTCGTCGTGGGCGCTTCCCTCAGCACCGTGCTGGGCGTAGGGGCCATCTACGTATCACTGGTCCAGAATTATCACGCTGCATTCGATTCGGCTCGCTATCTTACGGCGGCCGAGCGGGATGTGACGGCGCAGCGCCAACGCACGGAAGCGCTGCTGATCGCCATCGATGCCCGCTTGGCCGCCATGCAAAAAGCCGCCGGCCAGCGGGCTCCTTCGCCTTAAGCGCCTTACTTCGTGACGCTCAGCGTGTAGTTGCCGGAGCCGCTATACGAGTACACGGTGATCCGGTAATAGGCTACGGCGGCGCTGTAGCTGATCGCCTCGGTCGACGTCGGGCTGGTCGACGAAGCTACCTGCACCCACGCACTGCCATTCCACTTCTCCAGCTTCAACTCAAAGTCGGCATTCGAAGGGCCGGCCAGGTTGGCCTTGATCGTGCCGCCGTTGTAGTAGAAGTATGGCGATGGATGGATGGCGGAAGCATTGGTGCCGGACAGGTAGCCGGTGTAAGTCTCCCCTGCCGCCGTACCGTCGCCCTTCACTACGTCGAAGGAAATGGTCTGCGCAGCAGCACTGATGTTGGCGAGGCCAAAGTTGGAGCCGGCGCCGCTCCACCAGCGCGAGTTGGTGCCACGGCTGGCGTAGTTGTTCGGCACCGTGTCATAGAAGGCCTTGTAGATTGCGCCGTCATACAGGTCGGTACCATCGCCGCGGTTCACGTTGTACTCAGGATCGCGGCGGCCGTCTGCGTGCTCCATCTGCACATAGGGATGCCACTCGTTGGAGTTGTTGCCGGCTGGGTCGATGTGCCAAACCGCCAGCCCGGAACCGAGCTGGTACAGGTTCTGGTCCGCCTTGTAGATCGCTTCCACGTAGAAGGCTTCATCGGTCTTGGCCGGATTGGTCCAACGGTACAGGGCATGCGATCCGGAGGTGTGGCTCAGGCGCCCTTTCGGCGCATTGGCGTTCAGCGCCGGATTCAGTTCGGTCACCGTGTCCCAACCAACCTGGTAGCGGAAGAAACCGTTCGGCGGCACCGGGCGGTACTGGCTTTGTGCGCCAATGCTGCCGAAGCCCATGATGCAATAGCTGGCGGCCGAGCCTTCCGAGCTGCCGTCATAGTCGTACAGGTCCGGCCAACCCATCACCAGGTGCCCGGTCTCGTGCGAAAAGGTGCCGATCGCCAGGCTGTTGCCCATATTGGTGATCTGGTAGTAGCCGGTGCAGACGCCATCCGCACAGAACTGGTTGTTCAGCCAGCCCATGTGCGGCCACAGGCCTTTGGACCAGGCGCTGTCGGAGCCGCCGGCGTAGAAGAAGTTCAGGCCACGGATACGCTTGTTGGCATCAACGCTCAGCGATGCGAAGTTGAAGCCCTGGGTGTATTCCAGCCAGTTCAGCGCTTCCGAGATCAGCTCCTGCGAACGCACGCCCGAGTCCAGCGAGCTGTCGGCGTAATAGGCCTTGTTCTTCTTCGCGCGGTAGTAGATCGTGGTGGTGTTGGTGTAATCCAGCTTGCCGCCGGAGACGGACTGCCAGTAGCCGCGCACCGACTGCGCGTTGCCGAAACCGGTGTACGGTATGTCGTTCAGGAAGGAATTAACCTGGGCCTGGGTGATGGTGCCAAGAACATCGGGGAAGTCGATGATCACGGTCAGGCCTTTCACCTGACCCGTGACCGGAGCGGCAAGCGACTGCGGCGCGCTCAACGCGGCGCTGGCAGACTTTCGTGCACTGTCCAGCGAGCGCCCGTTCATTTTCTCGAACTTCTCCTTGGCCTTGCGGGCACGCGCTTCCTGGCTCAGGCCTTCCTGCTTCTTGGCCGTGCCAGCCAGGCTGCGTACTTTGGCATTGGTCGCCAGCACGCCGGTCGAGATGAGTTCATCGCCTGCCGCATTCACCGTGGCATAGCAGAAGCCCTTCTTCGCCGCGTCATAAACAACCAGCGAGCCGTCGTCGGTGCGCTGTTCCGCGTAGTAGTCATTACCGTCCAGGTGCACGCGCAGCTTCTCGCCGCCTGGCTGCTTGAACTCATACACGCTGTCTTTGTAGGGAATACCAGCCTGCGCGAACAGGCTGGCCAACAACATCGCTGCCGCAGTAATTACTCTCAATCGCATTTCGGTCTCTCCGTTTCTTGTTGTAAAGAAAGGAAAGTAAATCACGCACGATTGTGCAAGTCTTGATGAATTTGTAAGTGTGCGCTGTAGAAATCTGCACAATCGCACACTGCTTCCATCAGGTCACTGTGAAAGCCGCAGGGCCGGCAAGCACGGAATAGCCGTCGTTATACAGCAGCCATGCCGCGTAGCTGCCTGCCGCCAGGCCCGAGGTGGCAAACGTCGCCGTGCCGCCGCCATTCGTGACGTACTGCCAGGCCAGCGAAGCGGTTGAGCCGGGAGTCACGCCGCTGCGGTAGATGCCAACCCAGTTCTTGCTGTTCACCTGCGCAGCGGGCACCGAGTAGGCAAAATTGATCGGCGTGCCGCGCACAACCGTACCGGCGCTGGCCGACAGCGTTGCGCGCGGGCCTGGTGCTGTCCGGCCCAGCACGGGGTCGGTACGGCTGGCCAGGCCATTTTCGACGCGGCCAGCCATGCGGCGCAGGTATTGCGCGTCAAAGTCGCAGGTTACCGACAAGTCATACCAGCCGTAGCTGGCGCCAACCGGCACGCTCACGGCCAGTTGCTGGCCGGCTGCGACGGTGTGGCTCGTCGCGCCGCGGCCATAGGCATTGTCCACGACGCGGAATGTGGCGGCGCGCAGGCCATCCGTATTGGACAACACGACCTCAACCGACATCGCAACCGGATTGACGTTCAACGCCACCTCCGGACGCGCGCCGCCCGTTGCAGTTGCCAGCGCCAGCACGCCCGCGAACTCACGCTGGAAGCCATTCGGTCCAACCACGCAGAGATGATAGTTTGGCGTAGACCAGTTCCATACTTCGCGCTCGATCTTCTTGCCCGCCTCCACCGTGTAATACCACGGACCGTCGCTCCGGGCCTGCGAATAGACGATGAATGCACCGCCCCCTGCGCCCTGGTTGTAGAAAGACAGCTCGACCTGCTTTGACGACGCCACGCGGGCGGCGGCAGCAAAGGCGTACGGCAAAGCGCAGGAGTAGCGAGCGCTGCCGCCTTCCTGCGCAGGCAAGGTTTGCACCGCCGGCGGCTGCGGATAAGGCTTGCCGGAGACCAGTTGATAGGTCGTCGACTTTGGCACTGTCGACGGCCAGGCGGAATTCGGCGTCTTGAAGTCGAAGGCCGAGGTCAGGTCGCCGCATACGGCACGGCGCCACGGCGAAATGTTCTCGCAGGCGATGCTGCCGCGTTGCTTGCCAAGGCCCGCCACCAGCCATTCTTCAAGGAAGCGCAGCTTGGAAGTATGGTCGAACAGCTGCGAACAAACGCGGCCACCTTTGCTCCACGGCGAGATCACCAGCATCGGCACGCGCGGGCCCAGGCCGACCGGTGTGCCGTTATAGTTCTCGTACTGGCCGTTGTCGGCCAGGGTACTGCGGCCCATGCCGATGTTCAGCGGGGCCATATGAGAAGGGATATGGTCGAAGAAGCCGTCGTTTTCGTCGTAGGTGAGCAGGAAAACGGTTTTCGACCACACGTCCGGGTTGGCGACCAGGGCGGCCAGCAGGCGGGCGGTCAGGTTCTCGCCCGCGTTCGGCGAATTCGGCGAGTGTTCGGTGTAATCGTTTGGCGCGACGATCCACGACACTTGCGGCAAGCGATTATTGCGCACGTCGTCGGCGAAGGAATTCACCAGCCAGTCGCCCTTGGTACCGCGTGCATTGCTCTCATAGGAACCAGGCGCAATCACGCGGCCCTTCTGGTACAGCGGGCTACTTTCCGACAGTCGCGTGCCATCGGCATTGACGCGGAAGTTGCGGAAATAGGCCAGGTAGTTGTCGCCGTAGTTGTCCCACTCCTGGTAGACCTTCCAGCTCACGCTGTTCGCCTCCAGCACCTCGGCATAGGTACGCCAGTTAGGCGCGCTTGCTGTCACGGACGGCGTGATGTTGTCGTACTTGGGGTCGTTATTGTAGTAGCCGGCCGAGTCGATGTTGTACAGGCTGCCCATGGCGCCCAGCCAGTTCTGGTTGGTGCCGGTCAGCGAGTACATGCGGTTCGGGTCGGTGGCGCCGAAAATCGAGCAATGGTAATCGTCGCAGATTGTGAAGGCGTCGGCCAGTGCGTAGTAGAACGGCAGGTCGCCGCGGTCGAAATAGCCCATGCTTTGGGCGGTCTTTTGCTTGACCCATGCGTCCCAGCCCTGCCACGTGGTTTGCGAGCCTTTCCAGCTATGGTTTGTACCCAGCGAGAGTGCGCTGGTGTTCTTGGCGTCGAAATGGAATGGCAGCACGTAGCCGCCGCTGCCGTTGGGCTGGTGCCAGACCGCTTTCCCGCCCGGCAGCGTGATCGCGCGCGGGTCATTGAAGCCGCGCACGCCGGCCAGGGTGCCGAAGTAATGGTCGAAGGAGCGGTTCTCCTGCATGAAGATGACGACGTGCTGCACGTCGGCCAGGGTGCCGGTAGCGCTGTAGGCCGGCACGGCCAGCGCCTGCTTGATCAGGTCGGGAAACAAGGTGCTGGCGGCGCCAGCGGAGGCCATGCCAAGGAACTTGCGGCGGCTGGTGGACATCGGTTTTCCTTATAGGTCTGGTTGTAGGGTGTGCCGATGCTAAGGTGCATTTATGACCATTTCATGTCGGCTGTCACCCGTGCGCCACGCCTTTGACCGATTCCGAGCCATGCAAGCCTGAATTCGGCATAGCCGGCTGACCGGGCGCGCGCTGAGGCTGTCGTTTATAATCTTGCTGATAACGCCCCTGAGTGGCGTACCCTGTACAGAACAGCAAGATCCCATGACTATCAATATCAAAACTCCCGAGGACATCGCAGGCATGCGCGAGGCCGGCCGCCTCGGCTCCGAAGTGCTCGACTACATCACCCCCTTCGTCAAGGCCGGCGTCACCACTGGCGAACTCGACCGCCTGTGCCACGAGTACATGACCAACGTGCAGGGCACCGTCCCGGCGCCGCTGAATTACTGCCCTCCCGGCTACACGCCCTACCCTAAGGCGATCTGCACTTCCGTCAACGACGTGATCTGCCACGGCATCCCTGGCGACAAGGTGCTGAAGGATGGCGACGTGGTCAACCTCGACATCACCGTCATCACCAAGGACGGCTACCACGGCGACAACAGCCGCATGTTCTTCATCGGCAAGCCATCGATCCTGGCCAAGCGCCTGTCGGACGTCACCTTTGAATGCATGTGGCTGGGCATTCAGCAGGTCAAGCCGGGCGCCACCCTGGGTGATATCGGCCACGCCATCCAGGTGCATGCCGAGAAAAACGGCTACAGCGTGGTGCGCGAGTTCTGCGGCCACGGCATCGGTAAGGTCTTCCACGAAGAACCGCAGATCCTCCACTACGGCAAACCAGGCACCGGCCCTGTGCTGGAAGCAGGCATGGTCTTCACCATCGAGCCGATGATCAATGCCGGCCGCCGCGAGATCAAGGAAATGCCGGATGGCTGGACCATCAAGACCAAGGATCGCAGCCTGTCCGCACAATGGGAACATACGCTGGTCGTTACCGAAACCGGTTACGAGGTGCTGACCCTGTCCGCCGGCAGCCCGCAGCCGCCAGCTTTCATCACTGAAAAAGCCGCAGCATAAAAACGCATGCCCCACGCCGCGATGAAGAAGGACCTCCGGGAACAGCTCAAGGCCCGGCTTAAATCGGACCGCCAACGCATCATTGCCAACTTCCATGAAGACGGCATGCCGGAGAAGCTATTGCGCAACCTGCGCAGCAGCGTCGACGACATCCTGACGCAGGCGTGGGCGGCCAACCGCCTGCCGCCGCAAGCCGCGCTGGTGGCGGTCGGCGGCTATGGCCGCGGCGAGCTTTTCCCCTACTCCGACGTCGACGTCCTGATCCTGCTGCATGAGGCGCCGGACGACGCCGCGCGCGGCAAGCTGGAAGAATTCGTCCAGCTGCTGTGGGATCTGGGCCTGGACGTGGGCCACAGCATCCGCACCATCGACGAATGCCTGGCCGAATCGAAGGCCGACATCACCGTGCAAACCAGCCTGCTGGAAGCGCGCATCATCACCGGCAACATGGTGCTGTTCGCGCAGCTGCAGGACGCCTATAACAAGGCCATGGATCCGCGCGCCTTCTTCGAGGCCAAGACCATCGAGATGCGCCAGCGCCATGCCAAGTACGAGGACACGCCTTTCAGCCTGGAGCCGAACGTGAAGGAAAGCCCGGGCGGCCTGCGCGACCTGCACGTGATCCTTTGGATGGCCAAGGCCGCCGGCCTGGCCAACTCCTGGCGCACCCTGGCCGTGCGCGGCCTGATCACCCAGACCGAAGCGCGCCAGCTGATGGAAAAGGAACGCGCCTTCAAGGACATCCGCGTGCGCCTGCACCTGGTGGCGGGCCGCCGCGAAGACCGCCTGGTGTTCGACGTGCAGACCGCCGTCGCCGAAACCCTGGGCCTGAAAGCCACCGGCACCGGCGTCCACATGCGCCGCGCCAGCGAATACCTGATGCAGCGCTATTACTGGGCCGCCAAGACCGTGGTGCAGCTCAACACCATCCTGCTGCAGAACATCGAGTCCTACCTGTTCCCGCACGACGAGAAGCCGGTACGCATCAACGAGCGCTTCAGTGAAGTGAACGGCATGATCGACATGAACGACGACGACACGTTTGAAAAGACGCCGTCGGCCATCATGGAAATCTTCGTGCTGCTGTGCGAGCGCCCTGCCCTGAAAGGCATGACGGCACGCACCATGCGCGCACTGTGGCACGAACGCTTCAAGATCGACGCCGACTTCCGCGCCGATCCGGTCAACAAGGCTTACTTCCTGCGCATCCTGCAGGCGCCGCAAGGCATCATCCACAATATGCGCCGGATGAACGAGCTGTCGATCCTGGGCCGCTACCTGCCAAGCTTCCGCAAGATCACGGGCCAGATGCAGCACGACCTGTTCCACGTCTACACGGTCGACCAGCACATCATGATGGTACTGCGCAATATGCGCCGCTTCACCATGACCGAGCACGCGCACGAGTATCCGTTCTGTTCGCAGCTGATGGCGAACTTCCCGCAGCCATGGCTGCTGTACGTGGCGGCCCTGTTCCACGACATCGCCAAGGGCCGCGGCGGCGACCACTCCAAGCTGGGCGTGGCCGACGTCGAGCAGTTCTGCCAGGAGCACGGCATCAACGCGGAAGACACCGAACTGGTGGCCTTCCTGGTCGAGCAGCACCTGACCATGTCGCACGTGGCGCAAAAACAGGACCTGTCCGACCCGGACGTGATCCAGGCCTTCGCCAGCACGGTGGGCGATGAGCGCCACCTGACCGCACTCTACCTGTTGACGGTGGCCGACATCCGCGGCACCAGCCCGAAAGTGTGGAACGCCTGGAAAGGCAAGCTGCTGGAAGACCTGTACAAGATGACGTTGCGCGTATTGGGCGGCGAGCCGCATTCCGCCGACCGCGAACTGAAGAACCGCCAGCAGGAAGCGCTGGCCACCCTGCGCCTGTACGGCCTGCCGCCCGATGCGCACGAAGCGCTGTGGAAGCAGCTCGACCTGGCCTACTTCCTGCGCCACGACGCCAGCGACATCGCCTGGCAGACGCGCGCGCTGTGGGACCGCCTGGACAGCGAACAGCCGGTGGTGAAAGCGCGCCTGGCGCCGATCGGCGAAGGCTTGCAGGTGGCTGTCTACATCAAGGACCAGCCCGACCTGTTCGCGCGCATCTGTTCCTACTTCGACCGCAAGAACTTCAGCATCCTCGATGCCAAGATCCATACGACGAAGCACGGCTATGCGCTCGACACCTTCCTGGTCACCGAGCAGAATTTCGCCAAGAGCTACCGCGACATCATCAACCTGATCGAGCATGAGCTGTGCGACCTGCTGGTAACACAGGGCCCGCTGACAGCGCCGAGCAAGGGCCGCCTGTCGCGCCTGTCGCGCACCTTCCCGATCCAACCGACGGTGGACCTGCGGCCGGACGAACGCGGGCAGTACTACCTGCTGTCGGTGGCGGCCAACGACCGCACCGGCCTGCTGTACTCGATCGCCAACGTCCTGACCAAATACAAGATCAACCTGCATACGGCCAAGATCATGACCCTCGGCGAGCGCGTGGAAGACGTGTTCATCGTCGACGGCCCTGCCCTGGCCAATGCCCGTACCCAGCTGCAGCTGGAAACCGACTTACTCGAAGCACTGAAAATCTGATGTCCGAAGAATTGTTACGCCTTTCCAAGCGCATGTCCGAACTGGGCCTGTGCTCCCGCCGTGAAGCCGATGAATGGATTGCCAAGGGCTGGGTGCGCGTGGATGGCAAAGTGGTGTCCGAACTGGGCACCAAGGTTTACCCAAGCCAGAAAGTCACCGTGGAACGCCAGGCTGCCGCAGAACAGGCGCGCCGCGTCACGATCCTGATCAACAAGCCGGTCGGCTATGTCTCCGGCCAGGCCGAAGACGGCTACCAGCCTGCCGTGGTCCTGATCAAGCCGGAAAACCGCTGGGCCGAAGACCGCTCGCCGGAGCGCTTCGACCGCAACCAGCTGCGCAGCCTGGTGCCTGCCGGACGCCTCGACATTGACTCGGTCGGCCTGCTGGTGCTGACCCAGGATGGCCGCGTCGCCAAGCAGCTGATTGGCGAAAATACCAACGTTGACAAGGAATACCTGGTCCGCGTCGAGTACACCAAGCCGGGCCGCCTGCCGGACAGCGACCTGCAACGCCTGAACCATGGCCTGTGGATGGACGGCAAACCGCTGCTGCCAGCGAAAGTGCGCTGGCAGAACGATGACCAGCTCAGCTTCACCCTGCGCGAAGGCAAGAAGCGCCAGATCCGCCGCATGTGCGAAATGGTTGGCTTGCGCGTGGTAGGCTTGAAGCGCGTGCGGATTGGTCGTGTCAAACTTGGAAACTTGCCAGAAGGGCAATGGCGCTACCTCAGCCCGGACGAGCGATTCTGAGTCGGCATCAACGCAACAGAAAAGCAGCATTCATTGCCGTTTAGCAAGCGCTGGGCGGCAGAACGCGGTAAAGTACTGGCGTCTTCTCCTAAAAAACGAGAACCTGAGCTGTGAACGATCCAATGCCAAACGACTTCCGCAAGGGTCCGCCCCGTCCACAAGACGCGGTCGAACCGATTGCTGCGGGGTCACATCCACACGATATCGTGGACCCGGATGAAATCGGCGACGCGCTGCAGGCGCTGGCCGACGCCGGCGATGCGATTTCCATCTACCACCGGGACAATCCCGAAGTTGTGATGGCCCGATTGCTGTCGGTCGATCCCGAACTGCCGCACTTTGTCATCCAGCTCAACGAAGGCTCGGTACTGCCGCCAGGCGAATGCACGTTCGTGGCATGGCTGCGCGGCGCCAAATTCCAGTTCAAGCTGGACGACCCGCAATGGAATGCCCTGCCGGAGCAGCCGACGCTGATCCCCGCACAATTCCCCGAACGCTGCCAGGTCCTCAACCGGCGCGCCGCGCCGCGCCTGGAAACTCCGCTCGGCACCTACCATACGGCATCCTTCGTCTTGAACGGCAAGCCCTATGAATTGCAACTGTACGACTTTGCAGTTGGCGGCGTCGGCATGCGCTGCCCGCCGCGCGATGCAGTCGGGCTGCACGTGGGCCGCAAGCTGCAGCGCGTTCGGCTGGACATGGGTCCCGGTTCGGTGCTGATCTGCGACCTTGAAATTCGCTTGTCGCGCCACTTCCGTTCCTTCCTGCTCGGCGAGCAGGTGCAGATCGGCTGCCAGTTTCAGAACCTGTCACCTCTGATGCAGGACGAATTGCACCGCATCCTGGAACGCCTCAACACTGGCCGCGGCCAGCGTTAAGTCCCAGCCGGAAGCCGCACCGTCACGCACAATCCCATACTGCCGGCAGCATCAAGCTCGATGCTGCCGCCATGCTGGCGCGCCACCGCGAGCGCAATCGCCAGGCCCAAACCGCTGCCCGCTTGCGACTGCGCCTGGCGTGGATCGCGGAAGAAGCGATCGAACACGCGCTCGCGCAACTCAGGCGCGATGCCCGGCCCCTGGTCGGTGATCCGCAGGACGACATGGCTAGCCTCCGCACCTGCCTCGCGGCGCAAGTCGGCGTGCACCTTGCCCTGCTGCGGGCTGTACTTGATGGCGTTGTCGAGCAGGTTATCGACCAGCGAAACCAGTCCTTCGCGGCGCCCCGCCACCTGCAGGCCGCTGTCGCCGCTCAACTCCAGCTCCACCCCACGCGCATCCGCGATTCCCGACAAGGCAGCCATGCGCTCCTGAACCAGGGCATCGAAGCAAAGGTTTTCCGCCTCCTCTCCAACGGTCGCGTCGCTGCGCATCAGGCGCAGCAACTGGCTGACCAGGCGCGTGGCGCGCTCATTCCCGTTCAGGATCCCGTCCAGCAGTTGCTGCTGCCGCGGATCCGTGGCCTGCCGCTGCAAGGCTTCGACATTGACACGCATGGCGGCCAGCGGGGTGCGCAGTTCATGCGCGGCATCGGCGATGAAGGTACGTTCACGGTCTGCGCTGTCCCTGACCCGCTCAAGCAAAGCGTTAATCCGCGTGAACATGGTCACCAGCTCGCCAGGACGGCCATCGAGCGGCAGCGGCCGCAGATCATGCGCGCCGCGCGTCGCCAGGTCCGCCATGGCCCTGCGCCACGGCCCTTTGGCCGTGCGGATCCCGACCCACGCGGGAATGAACAGGAACGGCAGGCTGATCAAAAGGGGCAGCACCAGCGTGCCGCGCGACGCGAGCGTCAGGTAGATATTCAAGCCATCGGCCGGCATGACGATGGTAACCCGCACGCCTGACCGCGGCGACTCCAGCGCGCGGGCGCGCCAGCTCGCACCGGCGCTTTCAAACCGGACGATCCGCCCGGTTTCCAGTTCCGGCACGTCCCGCAGCGCCGATCCTGAACGGTACAGGACACCCTGGCGGCCTTCGACCACGATGACAGGCCAGGGATGGATATCGGAATCGAGGCCGCCCATGCCGCGCAGTGCAGCGTCGAGTGCGCGCATGGCATCGCGCATGGCAGCAGGATTGGATTCGAGGCTCTCCGCCGTCGTGAACCAGGCCTCATAGATTTCTTGCCGCTTCAGGATGTACTCGTCCCGGCTGGCGTCGTGCACCACGAAGACCAGCACCAGGAACCATAGCAGGCATAGCACGAGCACCTGAGCCAGCAGCAGGCGCGCCACCAGGCTGCGCCTGGCCGCTTGCCGCCAGAAGCGCCAGTTCATCGTGGCTCTTTCATGTCGATCACGTAACCCACGCCGCGTACCGTGCGCACCACTCCCTCGCCTATCTTGCGGCGCAGGTTGGCCATATGGACGTCGAGGGAGTTGCTGGCGTTGGCCTGCGCACCGGGGAGCGCCTGTTCTTCCAGGCTGCGCCGCGTCACAACGCGGTCGGCCCGCATCATCAACATGCGCAGCAGTTCGAATTCACTGGCTGTCAGGTCCACAGGACGCCCGTGCGCCGTCACACGCCGCGTCGGGAGGTGCAGCGTGATCCCACGCAAATCGAGCACCTGGCCATCAAAGCCATAGCTGCGGCGCGCCAATGCACGCACGCGCGACAGCAGCTCGGCCAGCTCGAACGGCTTCACCAGGTAGTCGTCTGCGCCCTTGTCGAGTCCAAGCAGACGGTCGGCCAGTGCATCGCGCGCGCTCAGGATCAGGATGGGGACGCCCTCGCGCTCTCGCCGCAGGCTTCCCAGCAGCGCCATGCCATCGCCATCAGGCAGGCCCAGGTCGAGCAAGACCAGGTCGAAGCTGCGCTGCCCCAGCTGTTGCTGTGCATCGGCAAGCTGGCGCACCCAGGTGACGTCCGTGCCCTGGTCGGCAAGCGCAATGCGCACACCGTTGCCCAGGTCCATGTCATCTTCAATCAGCAGGATCTTCATCCCGGTATTTAAACACGTCTCCATGAAGGAAAGATGAAGAAGTCCTTTATCCGATCTTCATGCAACGCTGACAGACTGCCCGCTCCATCACTCTTTTCAGAAAACAGTCATGAAATTGCCAGTCTCCTTGTTGCTCGTTGCCTGCACCGCCAGCGTTCACGCCGAAGATGCCTTCACCCTTGGCGCGGGCCTTGCCGCCACCCCGCGCTATTCCGGTTCACACGAAATGCGCGGCACGCCGGTTCTTGTGGTCGATTACCAGATGGCCAACGGTTTCTATGCCAGCACTATCCGCGGCCTGGGTTATGGCACGGGATTCGGCGCATTGCGCCTCAACGCAGCACTGGGCATGCGCGGAAAGCGCAGCGACGACGACAGCAATGGCATCGGCGGCAGCGGCAGCAGCGAATTGCGCGGCATGGGCGAGGTCAAATCCAGCGCAACACTAAACCTGGGCGCGCACTACAGCATCTTCCAGGGCCTGGACTTCTCAGCCAGCACTGCGCTGCCGATTTCCCACCGCGAGAACGGGAAAACCGCCGGCTTTGAACTCACCGGCACGCTGCACGCCGATGAACGCGACAAGGTTACGCTGTCGCTTGGCGCCAGCCTGGCCGACAGCAAATATATGCAAACCTATTACGGCGTTACATCCGCGCAGGCAGCCCGCACCGGGTTCAAGGCCTACAGGCCCGCGGCCGGGCTGTACGAGGCGAAATTCACCTTTGGATGGGAGCACCGTATCGACCAGCGCTGGGCCATTACCGGCATGCTCGGCTCCAGTACCCTGGTGCGCGATGCCGCCAACAGTCCGGTTACCCGGCGCACCACGGCGCCGACGGCCGCGGTGTTTGCCAGTTACCGCTACTGACCGTTGGCGCGCCGGGCGGCATCAGCCGCCCTTCTTCCATGCCCCTCAGAACGAAGTCCGCAGCGACAGCGTATAGCTGGCGCCCGGCTTGTACTCGTCGAAGATCGCGTTGCTGAACTGCGTGTAGGTCCGGCTGATCGCCTTGTTGGCATTCCATACGCTGAACGTCAGGTCGGTGTTGTACCTGAACCCGAACATCTGCTGCAGGTTCATGCCGACCGACGCATCGACCTGGGTGCGATCGGTGGTGTAGGCATACGCACCGCCCGCCACATTCAGCCCGGTGCTGGTGTTCACCACATGGCTTGCCGTGTACTGGCGCGCCACGCGCACATTCAGGCCGCCGCGCTCATAGTATAAAGTCAGGTTGTTGGTGCGCGGCGGCACGCCGGCAACCGGCGGCGCATTCGGCGCGTCGTCAGTCTGCTTGGCATAGGTGAAGTTGGCGGTGAAGCCAAAGCCCTTCACCGGCAGCATGTCCAGCGGCTGCTGCCAGGTGGCTTCCAGGCCTCGAACCTTCAGCTTGCTGTCGATGTTGTAAGGTTCGGTGATTTCCACCAGGTGCTTGTCGCGGCCACCGCTGGCCGTCACCGCCTGCTGCTGCGCCTCCGTCAGGCCGACGGTACCGAACATCTGGTCCAGCTGCGCCAGCGAATAGGTAGTGATGCGCTGGCCCGGCCGGCTGGTGATGTCCTTGCCGAAGGCGCTCAGCGAAACATAAGCCTCCTTGCTCATGTAGTACTCGAGCGCGATATCCAGGTTGTTCGCCTCGAACGGCTTCAGGTTCGGATTGGTCACGCTGCCCTGGCGTGCGCCCTGGTCGCCCAGCGTGAGCTGGGTCTGCCGCAGGTCGGCAGGATTGGCGCGCGTCATCGATTTCGAGCCCGATGCACGCAGGATGGTGCTGGGCGTGACATTGTAGGCCAGCGTTGCCGACGGCAGCGTGTTGCTGTACTTGGTGGTCTCGTACTTCCACACACTGAGGTTGTCATACAGGCCGCCGTTGTTCAGCGTTGCATTGCGCGGGTCCGCACCGACACTCAACACACCGATGGTCTGCTCGGTCTGCGCATAGCGCACCCCGGCGTTATAGCGCAAGGTGCCGCCGAAGATCTGCACCCGGCCGGTGGTTTCAGCATAGGCCGCGTCGACCACTTCGCGGATGTAGCCGCCGCTGCCGTTCTGGAAACCCTTGTAGATATTGTCGCGGAAGTACTGGTAATCCGTATCCTTGGCAAACTTTGGCCAGTCGACGGTGATGAAGCCATTGCTGCCCGCCTTGACGTAGTTCGGGATTGCCGAATTCGGAACCACGGAGCCGAGATACGTGAGCGGCGCCGCGCCAGCGGTGGAGCCGGTGCCGTAGCCAGGGTATGCGGTGGCGACATCGGCCATCGGCCCCGGCGTGCTGCGGCCGTCGCAACCGGGGCTGCGGATCTGCGTGTTCGGTGCGAAGAAGCGGTAGCTCATGTTGTTGCCGCAAGCGACGTTCATCCACGCGTCCGCCACGGAAAAGCTGCGGTAGCGGCGTTCGATGTCGTCGCGCGAGCCGCCCACCTTGATGCTGAAGTCGGCGTCGCCCCAGTTGACGTTCAGGCGCGTGCCTTTGGTCTTGTTGGTGCGCTCGTAGAGGTCCATGCGCAGGCCGGACAGGCTCTGGCCCGCCTGGTACCAGCCGAAGTTGTTCGGATCGTTGATGTCCAGATTGGAGGTGTAGACCGGCGTCTGCCCCGGCGTGCTGTTGTCGTAATAGATGACGGAATTGGGGGACCTGGTTGCCACCAGCACGGTCGGCATGTCGCGGAAGAAGGTGCTGTTGGTGGCGTTGAAATGGCCGTCGAAGGTCCACTTGTCGCTGGGCCGGAACTCGAAGCCCGGATTGATGCTGCGGAACTTGGTCTCCTCTTTCATCGGGCGGTATTCCAGCGCCCAGAAAGTATTGGCAAACGTTGCCTTGGTGATGGTGCACCCCAAGGTGCAGTCGCTGCGGTCGAATTCCATGCCGATCGGGATCGGCGTATTGGCCCGGGTACCGGCATTCATGCCCTCGTAGGTCATCCTGTTCTTCTTCTGCGCAAACATGGTGTCGAGGTAGATGTCCAGCATATCGTTTGGCTGCCATTGCAGGCTGATGACTTCACCGGCACGATTGCGCTTGCCTTCATAGACGAAGTGGCGCCCCAGGCGGCCCATCAGTCCATTGTCGATCTGCTGCAGCGTAGCCCCGGGATTCAGCGCCAGCAGCATGGCACGGTCGATCTGCTTGCCCGGCACCAGGATCGAACGCGCGTATTCCGGCAGGGCCGCCAGGGCCAGGCCGGATGGCACGGTATCGGGCGTCGACTGCGAGCCGCCGCCGGTGCTGTTCAACTTGTCCGAGGCATTGCCCTGGAAGGACTTCAGCTGGAAATTGCGCATATCGACCGTCTGGAAGCCATCGGTCTTGTAGCCCGTGTTGCCCCAAGCGACACCGGCAAGCGCGCCAAACTTGCCCCACTCGGCGCTGGTCCAGGTGTTGCTGACCAGGGCCGAACCGGTATTGCCGGTCTTGCTGTTTTGTTCGCGATAATTGCCGCTCAGGGTGAAGGCCGTCCGGAAACCGGCCTTGTCGAAGGGGCGCACGCTGCGCATGTCGACCGTGCCGGCAATGCCGCCTTCAATCAGGCTGGCTTTCTGGCTCTTGTAGACGCTGGCGCTGCGGAACAATTCGGAAGGCAGGAAATCCATGTCGACTTCGCGGTTGGCGCTGATCGAACCGCCCCAGCTGCCCGCCGACGCTGACGCCATGGGCGCGCCGTTCAGCAGCACGCGCGTGAACGCCGCGCCCATGCCGCGGATCGAGATGTTCAGGCCTTCGCCGTCGATCTCGCCGCGCCGCACGTTCACGCCCGGCACCCGCGCCAGGGCATCGGCAATGTTCGGGTCGGGGAATTTGCCCATGTCTTCGGAGAAGACGGTATCGCTCAAGCCGATGTTGTCGCGCTTTTCCATTGCCGACAGCGCGAGCGAGCTGCGATAGCCGCTCACGGTGACTACCGGCAGCACCTTGTTCGCTGCAGTTGGCTTGGCATCCGTTGCCGGCGTGGCTTCGGCGGAGGGCTGCGACTCTGTGGCCGCAGTGGCTGGCGGTTGCGGTGCTTCGCTTTGCGCGTAGGCCGTGGAAATCATCCCCGCGAGTATGGTCATGACGAGGATTTCACCGCGCGTGCCGAAGCGGCGCACGCGTCCTCCCAGTTGCTGGTTCATGCTGTCTCCTTTATATACGGCCTCATGGGCCTTGATTTAGTTAGCGCTATCAATGCGCTTGCAAAGTTACATTTGCTCCTTGTAATGTGGGCGCTTGCGCCCGCACGGTGATGGTTCCCTTCTGTCCCGGCTTGCCGCGTACGATGGCCAGGCACAAGCCGTTGAAGGCGGGTCGTTCGGTGGATGGGAAAGGCACGAAGCTGGTCGGGTCGCCGTTATCGGTCGCCACGATCTCGCCCGGGCCTTCGATGCTGAATTTCACGCTGTCCTTTGCCATGGGGACGGTATTGCCGTCCTGGTCGGTCACGCGCAGGGTGATGAACGACAGGTCGGCGCCATCGGCCGCGATCTCGCTGCGGTCAGGCACCAGGTCGAGTTTTGCCGCGGGGCCCACAGTGCGTACCGTCGATGCCGCCCATTCCTTGCCCTGCTTGTACGCGATCACCTTCAACTCACCCGGCTCGTAAGTTACCAGGTCCCAGCGCAGGCGGTATTCGAATTCCGCGCGCTTTTTGCGGCCCTGGCTTTTGCCGTTCACGAACAGTTCGGCCTCGTCGCCCGAGGTGAATACGTGGACCGGCGTAAACTTGCCTTCCCTGCCCGGCCAGGTCCAGTGCGGCAGGATGTGCGCCAACGGAAGGTCCGGGCGCCAGCGCGCCTGATACAGGTAGAAGCGGTCCTTCTTGAAGCCCGCCAGGTCGATGATGCCGGAATAGGAACTGCGCGAAGAGTAGAACGGCGTCGGCTCGCCCAGGTAATCCCAGCCCGACCAGACGAATTCGCCCGCCACATAGGGGTATTGATCCTGCGCGGACCACGAGCGGTCGGCTGAAGTGCCGAAGTCGGACGCATACAGCTCGTAGGCGCTGACCTGGTGCGTATTCCAGTCGCCGCCGGCGTCGGGCCGTACCGAGGACGTGAGCGCGCCCGTCACTGGAAACTGATACTCGCCGCGGCTGCTCAAGGCTGAAGCGCTTTCGCTGCTGAAGATCATCTTGCCGGGGAAGCGGGCACGGAATTCGGGGAAGCGGCCTGGATTGCTGCGGATGCCCGCGCCCTGGTAGTTCACGCTGACCAGGTCCACCGTGGCCGGCAGCGGCATGTGGGCACGGGCGTAATTCATGGCGGTCATGGTCGGGCGGCTGCGATCCTCTTGCCGCACGATGGCAGCCAGCTTGCGGCCGATCGCGGCGCCCTCTTCACCGGTATATTGCTCCCCCACCTCGTTGCCGATACTCCAGATCACAATCGAGGGATGGTTGCGGTCGCGGCGGATCATGGCGCGCAGGTCCTGCTCGTGCCAGTCCGGGAAGATCAGGTGCGTATCGAGCGCGGTCTTTTTCCGTTCCCACACGTCGAACACTTCGTCGATCACCACGATGCCCATGCGGTCGGTCAGCTCCAGCAACTCCGGAGCCGGCGGATTGTGGCTCATGCGCAGCGCATTGGCGCCCATTTCCACCAGCATTTGCAGCTGCCGTTCCGCAGCGCGCACATTGAACGCGGCGCCCAGCGCGCCCAGGTCATGGTGGTTGTTCACGCCTTTCAGCGCAATGCGCTCGCCGTTGACCAGCATGCCTTTGTCAGGGTCCATGCGCACATCACGGATGCCGAACCTTGTCTCGAATTCGTCAATCCCAACGCCGTCGCGCCGGATGGTGGTGACGGCCACGTAACGATGCGGATGCTGGGTCGGCGGCGGCCCCCAAAGGCGCGGCCGCGCGATGGTTACGCCGCCTGTGGCGACATTGCTTGCGCCTGCGGCCACTTGCAGGCGCTGCGGCTGGATTTGCGCAACCGGCTGGCCGCTGCGGGTCCCCTGTTCGTCCAGCGCGTATATCGCCGTTGCCACACTGACGGCGGCGCCGCTGCGCGAGTCGTTGTCCACCGCGACTTCCAGCGAGACCTCGGCGGAGTCCCGGCTCACGCGCGCCGTTCGCACATGGGTGCCCCAATGCGCGACGTGGATCGGCGCCGTCTTGGTGAGCCACACATTGCGGTAGATGCCGCCGCCCGGATACCAGCGCGAAGACTCCGGCGGGTTATCCAGCCGTATCGCGAGCATATTGCTGCCGCCGGGGACGACGTATGGCGTCAGGTCCAGCCGCCAGGAGTTGTAGCCATAAGGCCAGCCGCCCACCAGCTTCCCGTTCAGCCACACCGTCGCATACGACATCGCGCCGTCGACATCGAGGAAGATCGAGCGGCCACGGTCGGAAGCCGGTATGTCGAGTGCCTTGCGGTACCAGCCGATGCCCCAGCTGGGCAAGCGGCCAACGCCGCCATAAGGACCGGTTTCCAGGAAGGGCCCGGCAATGGCCCAGTCGTGTGGCAGGTCCACGCGCCTCCATGTGCCGTCGTCGTAGCCGGGCTTCAGGTAGGCCACGTCCAGTTGCGGCTCGTGCGCCGGGCGCCGATGGCGTCGGGCCGGATCGCCGATAAAGGCGTTGCCGCTCGGGAGTATCCACGGCTTGAGCACCTGTTCCCGTGCTGCGGCCGCAAGCGCCGCAGCCTGTGGCACCGCATCGGCAGCCTTGCCGTCTTCACTTGCCTTCACCGCGGGTCGCACGTCGTAGCGCAGCGAAGCCGAGGTACCGGCTGGATCGCCCATCGTGAAGCGCCAGCCGGCATTGATCGACAGGCGTTCGCGCGGAGCGGCGGCAGCAAGCAGCGCGACAGCCCAAAGCAACAGGGACGCCAGCGCCCTGCATTTCGTCAGACGTTTCATGTTTTCCCGTAGTTCGAAGTAAGCCGTCGCGCAAACAACCAACCACTAACACGAAACAGATAGCGCAACCATTTCAGTCTATATTTGGCGTCATAGAAATGTCAACAACTTGTTGGCGGGACTGTTGCGCACGATTGAAAGGCGTTGTTTGCGCTATTCATTTGGCGCAAGCCTTCGATCAACATGGTGATTTTCTGGTGTACCGCAGCCGTGCCCCCGTTGACTGGCCACTGCCACTGCTTTGATACTTCAACGGCAACATACCAAAAAAATCCCCAAGGAGACATCGTGAAAACTTTCCGGTTGAATGCCTGCGCGGCAGGTATGGCCTTGCTCGTCCTCTTTTCCGGCTGGTTCGCCGGCAATGCCCATGCGGCCGACTTCGGACTTACTGAAGACAGCAATTTCTACACCATCGACACCGGCGCCGGCCTGGTGTTCAAGATCCGCCGTACCGACAATGGCGTGAGCACGCAGTCCGCCGGCGACATCGCTTCGATGATTTACAACGGCGTGCAGTACCAGGACCAGTCGCGCGGCAGCCAGGTGAATTCCGGCTTTGATTTCCTGTACACCGGCGTTTCCGCAGTCAGCGTAAGCGCCACCACGCTCGGCCCCGACTTCATCAAGGTGACGGTGCAGGCTGGCGACCTGACGCACTACTACATCGCCCGCCGCGGCTATCCGCACATCTACATGGGCACCTATTTCACCAGCGAGCCAAGCACGCTGGGGCTGACACGCTATATCCTGCGCGTGCCGATTGCCGCCTTGCCTAACGGGCCGGTGCCATCGGATATCCGCAACAATACGGGCGCCATTGAATCGGGCGATATTTTCGGACTGGCCAACGGCCAGACCCGCTCCAAGCATTACTCCAACATGCGCCTGAAGGACTGGTCGTACATCGGCGCCACCGGTCCCGGCGTCGGACTGTGGGTGGTGCGCGACAACAACGAGGGCAATAGCGGCGGCCCCTTCTACCGCAGCCTGCTGAACCAGGGCACCTCGACCACGCAGGAGATTACCTACATCGTCAACTATGGCGAGGCCCAGACCGAAGCGTTCCGGCCCGGCATCCTGAACACTTATTCGCTGGTGTTCAACAACGGCAGCGCACCGACAACTCCCGACACCTCCTTCTTCGCCAGCATGGGCATGACCGGCTTCGTCGGCCCGGAAGCACGCGGCCGCGTGGCCGGCGTAGGCCTGCAGGGACGCGACACGCGCTATGAATACACGGTGGGCTTCTCCAATGCCACCGCCCAGTACTGGGCCAAGGCCGATGCGGCCACCGGCCACTTCGACAGCCCCGGCATGATTCCCGGCACCTACACCATGAAGGTCTACAAGAACGAACTGGTGGTCGATACGCGCAGCGTGACTGTGGCGGCGGGACAGACGGTGGCGCTGAACACCATCAATATCGCGGGCGACCCCAGCACCGCGGCAGCGCTCTGGCGTATCGGCGACTGGGACGGCACGCCGGCGGAACTGCTAAACGGCGACAAGGTCACCACCATGCATCCATCCGACGTGCGCATGGCTTCCTGGACGCCGGGCGACTTTGTGGTCGGCAGTTCCAGCGCGGCCACCGGGTTCCCGGCTTATCAATGGAAGAGCGTAAACGGCACCATCACCATCCGTTTCAACCTCAAACAAAGCCAGCTCGTGCCGCTCACACTGCGGGCCGGGATTACCGTCGCCTTCGCAGGCGGGCGGCCCAAGGCACAAGTGAACGGCTGGGTCTCGGCCAACCCGGCCGCCTCCAGCCAGCCTTCAACGCGTACGCTGACCGTAGGCACCTACCGCGGCAACAATACGCTGTACACCTTCAATATCCCGGCCAGCGAACTGGTGGTCGGCGAAAACGTGCTGACCCTCACCGCCATCAGCGGTTCCAGCGGCACGACTTACCTGAGCCCCGGCTACGCCTGGGATGCCGTCGACCTCATTCCTACGCCATGAACAAGATAAGACTTCTCACCCTGTCGGCAGCGCTGGCCGCTGCCGCCGCATTGCCCGGCGCGGCATCGGCGACCGTGATGCGTACCTTGGCTGCGCCGCCCTCCTCGCTGCACACCGCTACCTTCAGCGCAAATCTCGCGCTGTCGAATGATTATGCGGAAGACGGCCTGCTGTTCCATTTCACCGGTTCGGCCAACAACAACCAGTGCGGCTATGCAGGCATCAACTGCTATGACCAGCCATCGGACCTCAGTCCCTGGTTTTCAGGGAACTACATGTCGACATCGGGGAACAATGCCTACATCAGCATCAGGCGGGCAGACGGCAGCGATTTCCGCAGCATCGCCTTTGCCGCAGCTTCCGGCTACCTGACCGTGAACGGCTACTGGAGCACATGGAACGACAATGTGCGCACCGGCGCCGGCAATTTCACGCAGGCTGGCGGCGCCATGCTTGGGCTCTATGATGCGACGGGGTTCGACGAAGTGCGCTACTACGCCTTTTCCGGCGCCAACCGCAGCAGCGGCTGGAGCAGCCCGGCCATCGATGCGGTGCGTGCCGACCTGCCGGAACCGGGAAGCGCGTTGCTGGCGGTTGCCGGCCTGCTGGGCATGGCCGGCGTGCGCCGCAGGCGCCATTAGAGCACGTCGAGCGGGGTGGCGCGGGTCGGCGGAGAGAACGATTTGTCCAGCAGGGCCAGGTCTTCCTGGTCCAGCCTGAGCGTCATCGCGGCGGCGTTGGCGCGCACATGCGCCTCGCTGCTTGCTTTCGGGATCGGCATCACGCTTTCCTGGCGCAGCAGCCAGGCCAGCGCAATCTGTGCGGGCGTGGCCTGGTGGCGCGCCGCGACCGCCTGCAGCGCCGGTTCGGCCAGCAAGCGTTCCTGTTCCTTGCGGTTGGACTCGAGCGGCGAATAGGCCATCAGGAGGATGCCGCGCTCCTGGCACCAGGGCAGCAGGTCCCATTCGATGCCGCGACGGCGCAGGTTGTAGAGCACCTGGTTCGCCTCAATGGCGTCGCCGCCGGCCAAGGCGGTCGCCTTCTTCATGTCCGCCAGGTCGAAGTTGCTGACGCCGAACTCATGGATCTTGCCTGCCTGCTTCAGGGCGATCAACCCTTCCAGCGTTTCGGCGAAAGGCACGCTGCCTTGCCAGTGCAGCAGGTACAGGTCGATATGATCGACCTTCATACGTTTGAGGCTCTTCTCGCAGGCCGCCACCACGCCTTTGCGCGAAGCGTTCTGCGGCAATACCTTGCTGACCAGGTAAGCCTCGCTGCGGCGGCCGGCAATCGCTTCGCCGACCACTTTTTCGGCGCCGCCGTCGGCATACATTTCCGCCGTGTCGACGACGGTCATGCCCAGGTCCAGTCCCAGTTGCAGGGCGCGCACCTCGGCAGCCTTGTCGGCTGCCCGCTCGCCCATATTCCAAGTGCCCTGCCCGATCCTCGACAGCGTCATGGCTACCTCCGGAAGTGTTGCGTCAAGCCTCGATGGCGCTGGCCGACTTCGCGGACCAGCGGTACAGCCCTACGACCACGGCGCCAGCAACGGCCAGCGCGATCAGCATGGTGGTTGCCTCGCTCATGCTGTTGGCAATTGCCAGCGGTTCACCCTTATTGGTCAGCACGATCAGGCCGGCCAGGGCGACGTTGAACAGCGATTCGCCAACAATGAAGCCGGACATCACCAGCACGCCCAGGCGGGAAGCTGCTTCGCCATGCTTCTTGTTGCGCATTGCCTTCTCGAAGAAGTAGCCGGCGATCGCGCCCACTACCACCGGCGAGGTGACAGCCGACGGCAGGTAGATTGCCAGGCCGACGCCGAGCGGCGCGCAGCTGTATTTACGGTTGCTGGATTTCTTCAGGATGAAGTCGAGTGCTACCAGGGCCAGGCCGATCAGGGCGCCATAGCCGATCAGGTCCCATTTCAGGTCGCCGCCGATCACGCCTTTGGCCAGCGTGGAAATCAGGGTTGCCTGCGGTGCGGCCAGCGGCTGGTCGGAAATGGCGTTGGCATTGGGCGCTCCGGCAAAGCCGTTCGCGTGGTTCAGCAGTTCCAGCACCGGCGGCACCACGCAGGAACCGGCGAACACGCCGATGATCAGGGCAACCTGCTGCTTCCACGGGGTTGCGCCGACCAGTTGGCCGGTCTTCAGGTCCTGCAGGTTGTCGTTACCGATCACGGCCACGGCCAGCACCACGGTGGTGACAAAGAGCGCGAAAGCGATCAGCGCCTGGGCCGTGTCGGGGCCCATGATTTCACGGCCCACCCAGCCCACCGAAGTGGCGGCGCCGAGGATGGACAGGATGGCCAGGCCGGATACCGGGGAATTGGAAGAACCGATCAGGCCAGCCATGTAGCCGCACACCGCAGCAGCCAGCATGCCGGCAATCAGGATGTAGCCAATGCCGACCACGATCAGCGGGGTCGAGATCGATGACAGCGGGCCGCCCGACAGGAAGGACGACAGCAGCCAGCCGGCCGGCACCATCGACAGCAGGGTCACTAGGCCAACGATAAAAATCGGCAGGTCCTTGTCTTCGCGCGGTACGTCGCCGCCGCCGGCCTTGGCACGGCGCGCCGATTCCATCGCGGATTTCAGGCCGCCTATCACGGGCTTGGCCAGGGTCGCCAGGGTCACGATCGCAGCGGCGCCAATGGTGCCGGCGCCCATCATGCGCACCTGGCTGCTCCAGATGCCCAGCGCGTGGTCTGCCAGCGAGACGCCCGGCGCGGCCGGATTGGCCATGGTCAGCAGCGGCACCAGGATGCCCCATGCAATCACCAGGCCGACCAGCATGGCCATGCCGACGGCGATACCCATCAGGTGGCCGGCGCCCACCAGGGCCAGCGAGCTCGATGCACCGAGGCCGGTGGCGCCGTTGCCGAATTTGACGAAATGCGCCACTTCAGCGGCGACCAGCTTGGCCGCGCCGAGAAAAGCGAAGATGGCGGATGCCACGGAGCCCCAGATCACGGCCCACAGGCCGGCCTTGCCCTCTTGCGCGCCGGCGCGCGACTGGGTGCCAACCTTCAGTACTTCCGCCGCGGCTACGCCTTCCGGATATGGCAGGTCCGACTGCGACACCAGTGCACGGCGCAGCGGCATGGTATACATCACGCCCAGCACGCCGCCGATGGCGCAGGCGCCAAAGGTCGGCCAGAAAGGAATCTTTGCCCACCAGCCGATCATCAGCAGGCCTGGCAATACGAAGATCACCGATGCCAGCGTGCCCGCAGCCGAGGCGATGGTCTGGACGATATTGTTTTCCTGGATGGTCGCATCCTTGAATGCGCTGAGCAGGGCCATGGAAATCACGGCGGCAGGAATGGAAGTGGCGAAAGTCAGGCCGACTTTCAGGCCCAGGTACACCTGGGCGGCGGTGAAGACCAGCGTAATGAGGATGCCGAGGGCGATGCCGCGGGCACTGAATTCGAGCGGGTTATTCTGCGACTGGTTGCTCATCTGGGTAATCCGTTGTGTTGATAAGGATACAAAGTGGCCGGGATATTACGCCAGATTCGCGGCGCCGCCAAACAAATCAGTCGTCGTTGCCGGGATCGAGGTCCGGGAACAACACCGAGGTAAATCCGAACTTGGAGAAGTCGCGGATCCGTGCTGGATACAGGATCCCCAGCAAATGGTCCACCTCGTGCTGCACCACACGGGCGTGGAATCCGTCGGCGTCGCGCACAATGCGTTCGCCGAACTGGTCGTAGCCCTCGTAATGCAGGCGCGTATAGCGCGGCACGCTGCCGCGCAAGCCCGGCACCGACAGGCAGCCCTCGAAGCCCTCTTCCATCTCGTCGCTGATCGGCGTCAGCACGGGGTTGATCAGCACCGTTTCCGGCACCTGCGGCGCGTCGGGATAGCGGGCATTGGATTTGAAGCCGTAGATCACCAGCTGCAGGTTGACCCCGATCTGCGGCGCGGCCAGGCCGGCGCCATTCGCCGCATGCATGGTGTCGAACATGTCGACAATCAGCGCATGCAGCTCTTTCGTGTTGAATTCGCGCACCGGCTCGGCCACGCGCAACAGCCGCGGATCGCCCATTTTCAGGATTTCACGCACGGCCATGCCTAGCCTCCCAGCAGCGCGAGCAAGCCCGCTTCATCAAGAATCGTCACGCCCAGCTCTTCGGCCTTGGCCAGTTTGCTGCCTGCTTCCGCGCCGGCGACGACATACGACGTTTTCTTCGACACGGAGCCGGACACTTTGCCGCCCGCCGCCTCGATCATGGCCTGTGCCTGGTCGCGGCTCATGTTCGGCAAGGTGCCGGTCAGGACGAAGGTCTTGCCGGTCATGGCGCCTTCCGCCTCGGCCACTTCCGGCAACTGCCCCAGCAGCGCTTCGCGCAGCTCGTGCAGCGCCACCAGGGCGTCGCGGTTGGCCTGTTCGCGCAGCCAGGCCTCAAGGCCCTGCTCCACCGTGGCCGGCAGGCCGAATACGTTGTACACCGTCAGGTGCGACAGTGCTTCCAGCGTCATGCCCTGCTCCACCAGCTGGCGTGCGCGCGGCTCGGTCAGTTTGGGGATACCGATGGCGGCCAGCAGTGCAACTGTATCGAGCTTCTCGCGCAGCGCGGCTTTCGGCGCGTGCTCGCCTTTCGGCGCCACGCCAGCGGCCAGCAAGGCGTCCAGTGCTTCCTGGTTGCGTTCTTCGGCGAAGAAGTCGGCAATCGATTCGGCCACCGTGCCGCCGATATCGGGCAGCACGCGCAGCAGCGCGACCGGCGCCTTGCGGATCAGTTCCAGCTTGCCAAGCCATTCGGCAAGGGTCTTGCCGGTCGATTCGCCCACATGGCGGATGCCCAGGGCGAAAAGCAGGCGCTCCAGCGGCGGGTTCTTGCTGGCGGCGATGGCGTCGAGCAGGTTCTCGGCCCACTTGGTCGGCACCTTGCCTTGTGCGGCGGTTTCCGGCGTGGTGCCGTCACGCTCGTCGGCCAGGCGCTTCATTTTCAGCAGGTCGTCCAGCGTCAGGCGATACAGGTCCGCCACGCCATGCACCAGGTTGCATTCGACCAGGTTGTCGATGTAGCGGTCGCCCAGGCCTTCGATATCCATCATGCGGCGGCCGCAGAAATGGCGGATCGCCTCCTTGCGCTGGGCGGAGCAGAACAGGCCGCCCGAGCAGCGCGCCACGGCTTCGTCGGCCTCGCGCACCACGTGCGAGCCGCATACCGGGCATTCCGTCGGCAACGCCCACATCAGCGGCTCCGGCGCCGGACGCTTGTCCAGCACCACGGACAGCACTTCAGGAATCACATCGCCCGCACGGCGCACGATCACGGTATCGCCCACGCGCACGTCCTTGCGGCGTACTTCGTCCTCGTTATGCAGGGTCGCGTTGGTCACCGTCACGCCGCCGACGAAGACCGGCGCCAGGCGCGCCACCGGCGTAATCGCGCCGGTGCGGCCAACCTGCACCTCGATCGCCTGCACCGTGGTCAGCGCCTCTTCGGCCGGGAATTTGTGCGCGAGCGCGAAACGCGGCGCGCGCGAAACGAAGCCCAGCGCACGCTGGTCCTCGAAACGGTTGGTCTTGTAGACCACGCCGTCGATCTCGTACGGCAACGACGGGCGGGCCTTGCCGATCCGTTCGTAATAGCCCAGCAGGCCATCCTTGCCGCGCACCACGTCGCGTTCGGCGCATACCGGCAGGCCCAATTCGGCGTACCAGTCCAGCAGCGCGCTATGCGTAGCCGGCATTTCAGCGCCGGTCAGTTCGCCGATGCCGTAGGCGTAGAAACTCAGCTTGCGCTGGGCGGTGATGCGCGAATCGAGCTGGCGCAGCGCGCCGGCAGCGGCGTTGCGGGGATTGACGAATTCTTTCTGGCCCAGTTCGCGCTGGCGCGCGTTCAGCGCCGCGAAGTCGGCCTTGAACATCAGCACTTCGCCGCGCACTTCCAGCACCGGTGGCGGCGCATCGGTATTCAGGCGCAGCGGAATGCCTTTGATGGTGCGGATATTGGCGGTGACGTCTTCGCCGGTGTAGCCGTCGCCGCGCGTTGCCGCCTGCACGAAGACGCCGTCTTCATAACGCAGGTTGATCGCCAGGCCGTCGAATTTTGCCTCTGTCGCATATTCGACCAGTTGCACCGCGTCGAGCCCTTCGCGCACGCGGCGGTCGAAGTTCTCGATGTCTTCATCGTTGAAGCCGTTATTCAGCGACAGCATCGGCACCGCGTGCGTCACGGCGGCGAATTCCGCCAGCGGCGGCGCGCCGACGCGCAGGGTCGGCGAATCGGGCGCCTGCAGTTCCGGGTGCGCCGTTTCGATGGACTGCAGCTCCACGAACAGTTTGTCGTATTCGGCGTCGGGGATGGTTGGCGCATCCAGGACGTGGTAGGCGTGCAGGTGCCGGTTCAGCTCCGCGGTCAGCCAGGCTGCGCGTTCGGCGGGTGTTGCGTGTTGGGTGTTGCTCATGTTTCCAATTAGCTGAACAGGCGCAGCGCGCGGGTGGAGCCGGCCGGGATATCCGAAGCGGCCATGTCGTCGTAGAACTCTCGCACCTGGCCGGCGATGCTGGCCAGGGTTTCATCGGCCAGCGGCTGGTTGGCGTCGTCGACAATGGTCGCATCCAGGCGCGCCATCAGGTTCTTGGCGCAGCCGATCATCGAACCGAAGCCGTCGCGTGCCGGGGCAACGCACGGCACGTCCAGCAACAGCGTCAGGCGCGACGTGGTTTCCTCGGCCAGCGTCACGTTGGTCGACAGCGAGAACAGGTAGCCGCCTTCGCCGTCCGGCATGGCATAGCGGCCGTCAGGACGGACATCGAAGCCCAGCTTTTCCAGCGCGCCCAGCAGGGTCGCGATATTCCACGGCGCGCCATTGGAAGCCAGGTTCACGCCCAGTTGCGCGTCATGGTTGGCGACGAAGCGGTGCAGGTTTTTCGCGTCCTGCATGACTTCGATCATGTCCGGGATCTGCGGCTCGGCGCCGATTTCGTCGGATACGCTGCGCAGGCGGGTCACCAGCTCGGAGTATTCCAGTTCGTTCAATGCGGTGCTGCGGCTGGCCAATTGCACGCCGCCTTGCAGCTTGGTGTACACCACGCCGTGGCGCACCGGCTCCCAGTCGCCGCTCACGGCCAGGCCGATAAAGTGGATCGGCTTGTTGCCGACAAAGCGCAGCTTCTGCAGCGCAGGCAGCAGCTTTTCGCCGCGGGCAGGCGCTTCCAGTTCCAGCGGCAGCAGGCAATCGATCAGCGGGTCGACCAGGCAGGTGGCCAGTTCCTCGGCAGGCACGTCGGCATCGGCGCTGCGCACCGGCGCCGCCGGCTCGTCACTGTCCGGTGCAATGCTTGGTGCGGCGACGTTGCCGACATGGCCGCCAACGTGCTCCGGCACGCCATAGGCGCCGGAGCCGGCGTCCGGCATCGGCAGGTCATCGAGGTGGAAGCGCGGTTCGGCACGCGCTCCGTCATCGGACCGCATCAGGACATCGTCATGCTGGCCGTCAAAGGCGCGCTCGACACGCTTTTTCAGCTTGTACTCCTGCCACTTGTTGTAGCTAATGACGCCAACGACGAACACGCCGCCGGCGGCAATCAAACTCATTTGGAAATCTGTAATCATGCGGCTTGAGCCTCTGTAGCAAATGATGCGGCGGATTCCATGTCCACCGCCACGATGCGCGACACGCCTTGTTCCTGCATCGTCACACCGATCAGTTGATTGGCCATCTCCATCGCAATCTTGTTGTGCGAGATGAAGAGGAATTGGGTCTGGTCGGACATGCGCTTGACCATGCGGCAGAAGCGCTCGGTATTGGCATCGTCCAGCGGCGCGTCCACCTCGTCCAGGAGGCAGAATGGCGCCGGATTCAAACGGAACATCGAGAACACCAGGGCCGTTGCGGTCAGCGCTTTTTCGCCGCCGGACAGCAGGTGGATGGTGGCGTTCTTCTTGCCGGGCGGCTGCGCCATGACCTGCACGCCGGAATCGAGGATCTCCTCGCCGGTCATGATCAGTTTCGCCTGGCCGCCGCCGAACAGGATCGGGAACAGCTCGGAGAAACTCTGGTTCACGCGGTCGAAAGTATCCTGCAGAAGGTCGCGGGTTTCCTTGTCGATCTTGGTGATCGCATCTTCCAGGGTCGCGATCGCTTCGGTCAGGTCGCGGTTCTGCGAGTCGAGGAAGTTCTTGCGCTCCGAAGCGGTGGCCAGTTCGTCCAGCGCCGCCAGGTTGACCGCGCCCAGCGCGGTGATGGCATTGGTCAGGCGCGTCACCTCGCCCTGCAGGTAGGACGCCTTCATGTCCGGGTGCAGTTTTTCGGCAAGCGCGGCTTCGTCGGCCTGCACTTCCGCCAGTTGCTGCGCGAACTGCTCCTGGTTCAGGCGTGCAGCCTGTTCCTTCAATTGCATCTCGGTGATCTTGTCGCGCTGCGGCTGCAGGCTGCGCTCGGACTGCATGCGCGAGTCTTCGAACTGGCGCAGTTGCTGCGTGATCTGGTCCAGTTCATGGCGGGCGTCGGCCAGCGCGCGTTCCTGCTGCGTGCGGCGGTCCAGCAGGTCCTGCAGGCCTTCATTGGCGGTGCCCGCCTCCAGCCCTTCCAGTTCCAGCTTGCCGGCCTGCAGGCTTTCCGTCACCTGCGCCACTTGCGCGGTGGCGGTGGCGATGCTGCGGCGCAGTTCATCGATACGGTTGCGGCCCGATTTCTCGGCAAATTCGGCTTCCTGCGCCTTGCGTTCCAGTTCGCGCAAGGCTTCGCGGGCATCGGCCAGGCGCTGCTCCTTCTGCATGAAGGCGGTCTGGCCGTCTTCGTGCTCGCCCTGCAGGTTGCCCAGTTCCATGTCGAGCTGCTCGAACTTCTCTTCCGATTCCAGCTTGACCTGCATCTGCTCTTCTTCCTGCGCGGCGATTTCGGCCAGGTCGGCCTCGATCTGGTTGCTGCGCTGGTTGAATCGGGCTTCGATTTCGGACAGCTTGACCACTTCCAGCTGCAGCGTATGCACACTGGCGGTCAGGCTTTGCACCTTGGCGCGCAACTCGGTCATCAGGCGGCCGTGGTTGCCGAGTGCCGCGTCGGCGCGCACCGCGCGGCTGCGGGCTTCTTCAGCCAGCATCGATTGCGCGCGCAGCTGCTTGGTGATGTTGTCGATCTCGTGCTGGCGGCCCAGCATGCCGGCCTGCTCGTCGTCCGCCGCATAGAAGCGCACGGAAGATTGGGTAATGATGTGGCCCTGCTTCGTGACGAAGCAGCCGCCTGCCGGCAGCGTGCCCCGCGCGGCAAAGGCGCTGGCGTTGTCGTCGGCCAGGAACACGTTGTGCAGCCAGTCCTGCAGCACGCCGCGCAAGCCCGGGTCGTTCAGCTTCAGCAGGTCGAGGAACGGACGCAGGTTCGCGTCGACGGATGCGGCAGGCGCGGCGGCGGCAACCGCAGGTGCAAACAGCGCCAGCTTGGCCGGCGGTGCATCGTTGAAGAAGTGCTTGGCCCACTCGATATTCGATACCTGCAGCGCCGAGGTACGTTCACGCAGCACTGCTTCCAGCGCGGTTTCCCAACCCTGCTCGATGTCCAGCTTCTGCCACAGGCGCGGCAGCTCGTTCAGTTCATGCTTTTGCAGCCATGGGGTGATCTTGCCTTCGGTCTGGACGCGCTCCTGCAGCTGGCGCAGCGCGTTCAGGCGCGCTTCCAGCTGATGGGTCGCGGCGGATTCGGACTGCACCGCCGCCTGCGCTGCCTGGCGCTCTTCTTCAAGCTTGGGCTGCTGCTCCAGCGCTTCCTCGAGCATCATGTTCTGCTCTTCCAGCGACTGCTGCTTTTCTTCGAGCTGCATCTTCAGGTTCGACAGGTGCGACGAATCCGGCATCGCCAGCCCGCCCTTCTCCTGCTGCAGACGCTCCTTGCGCGTCGCCAGGCCAGCCAGGATGTTGGAAGCATTGCGCTGGTGCGCCGATTCCAGTTCCAGCTGCTGCTGCGCCTGCATGATGCGGGCGCGCGATTCCGTGCTCCTGGTCTGCGCCTCGCGCCACTCCTGCTCCAGCACCGGCAGCAATTCCCCCTTCTGTTCGGCCAGCATGCGCGCCTCTTCCACGCGCGCCGACAGCTCCTCCAGGTTGATTTCCGCTTCGGCGACCTGGCCGCCGTATTCCTCCGCCTGCTGCGACCATTGGTCGCGCTGCGCGGTCAGCGTGGCAAGCTGCTGCTGCAAACGGGTGCGCGACTCGATCACGAACTTGATCTGCGCCTCAAGGCTGCCGATTTCGGCATTGGTCTGGTACAGGTGGCCCTGCGCCTGGTGCAGGCGGTCGCCGACGGCGAAGTGCGCCTGGCGCATCTGCTCCAGCGTCAACTCCACGTTGCGCAGCTTCGCGGTCTGTTCTTCCAGGTCATTCTGCGCCTGCTCCATCTCGCGGAAGTAGCGCGCCTGCTCGGCCTGCGCCTCGTTCTTGCGCAGCAGCCAAAGCAGCTTCTGTTTTTCCTCCTGGTCGGACTGCAGCTGGTGGAACTTGGTCGCCACCGCAGCCTGGCCTTCCAGCTTTTCCAGGTTGTTATTCAGTTCGCGCAGGATGTCTTCCACGCGCAGCAGGTTTTCGCGCGTATCGTGCAGGCGGTTTTCAGTTTCGCGGCGGCGTTCCTTGTACTTCGATACACCTGCCGCTTCTTCCAGGAACACGCGCAGTTCTTCCGGGCGCGACTCGATGATGCGCGAGATCATGCCCTGGCCGATAATCGCGTAGGCGCGCGGCCCCAGGCCGGTGCCCAGGAAGATGTCCGTGATGTCGCGCCGGCGCACCGGCTGGCCGTTGATGTAGTAGGTGGACGTGCCGTCGCGCGTCAGCGTGCGCTTGACCGCGATCTCGGCGTACTGGCCCCACTGGCCGGACGCCTTGCCCTCGTTGTTGTCGAACACCAGCTCCACGGATGCGCGGCCGGCTGGCTTGCGATGGGTGGAACCGTTGAAAATCACGTCCTGCATCGACTCGCCGCGCAGCTCCGAGGCTTTCGATTCACCCAGCACCCAGCGCACAGCGTCGATAATATTGGACTTGCCGCAACCGTTTGGACCAACCACGCCGACCAGCTGGCCGGGCACATGGAAATTGGTGGGATCGACGAACGACTTAAATCCCGACAATTTAATGGAAGATAGACGCACGTTTTATCTGTACTTCGCCCGCTGGGACGTGTTAAAAAAGTGGCTAATCATACCATTTTCCCTGTATAGCAAGAATAAAATGAAGACCAGAACCGCCATCCTGTTTGTATGCATGGGTAACATTTGTCGCTCCCCGACCGCAGAGGGTGTATTCCGGGCGCGCGCCCAGGCCGCCGGACTCGATTTTCACATCGATTCGGCGGGTACCCACGCATACCATATTGGCAACCCGCCCGACCCGCGCTCGACCAGCCATGCAGCCTCGCGCGGCTATGACCTGAGCACGCAGCGCGCCCGCAAGGTGGCCGCGGAAGACTTTGAGCGCTTCGACTACGTGCTGGCCATGGACCGCGACAACCTGGAGATGCTGCAGCGCGCCTGCCCGGCACAATTCAGGCACAAGGTCAGGCTGTTCATGGAGTTTGCCTCGCACTCCGGCTCGGACGTGGTGCCCGATCCGTATTACGGCGGCGCCAATGGCTTTGATACGGTGCTGGATTACATCGAGGACGCATCGGACGGCCTGCTGGCCGTCCTGCGCAAAACTTAGGCGGAAGTGCCGTTGGCCGGCAAATCGTGGTGATCGTCGTTGACGGCGGCGACACCGCCCATTGCCACCGACAGCGCAGCAGCCACCACGCCTTCAGTGCGAATCAGGCGCACGGTGCCCTTGCGGAACTGCTCCGCCATGGCCTCGCCGGTGATCGAGAACGCTTCCTGGCGTCCGGTGGTGGAGAAGATGTACAAGGTCTTGAGTGGGCTGATCCAGGCCAGCTTGACCTTGCGCTGGCTGCCGTCCGCCTGGTCGAATTCGAGCCACATGCCGCGCGCCAGGCTATCCACCTCGATCGCCGCATCATCGTCCGGCGGCGGCGCCTCCTCGGCCTTCACTTCCGCTACAGCCTGCAGCTGCATGCGGCGCTCGGCATCCTTTTTCGCCACTTCCATCGCCAGTTCGACCTGGCGTTCCGGCGACATCTCGATCGGCGCGCGCACGATCGAAGCGTGGCACTCCGCCAGTTCAGCGAAGAACTGCAGGCGGTCGGCATCCTGCCACTTGATCACGTCCAGCCACTTGTTCAGGGTGGACAGCAAGGTCGGCAGCTTGCCAATCAGTTTCTTGCGTTCGTCCTGGGTGATCTTCGGACGCACGCTCCAGATCAGGTCATCCATGGTCTGGGTCGCATTGTTCACGGCGCCCGGCTTTTCGGCATCAACACTGTATGCGATGGTCAGCACCGATACCCACTTGTTCTCAAGGAAAGCTTCGACAATCGCCACCACTTCGCCGGTGCCAATGCGCAGCGCCACGGCATCCTTCGCCGATTTGGCAGCCACGGACATCTTTTCCTGCTTCAGTGCCTTGGCGATCGGTTCCGCCATGGCGGCTGCCGCTGCCGCCTCCTCTGCCTTGATGGAGGCTTCCAGTTCGTTGACCGCTTCGGTGAAGACGGTCATCTCTTCTTCGTGATCCTCGCTGACCCTCTCCACGCTGCGCTGCATGGCTTTGTACAGCGGATCGTCCGGGTCCTTGCGGTTCTCCCAACCCATGCGCGACAGCAGGTCGATCATGCGGCGCGCCGGATGCGCTTCCTGGAAGAAGAAGTTCTTGTCGACCAGCGCAGCCTTCAGCACAGGGATCTGCAGGAAGCGGATCAGGTTGCGGATCTCGGGTGAAATGCTCTCGTCGCGGAATACGCTCTCGAACACTGCCGACAGCAGGTCGATCGTGCCTTCGTCGGCGCGGGTCAGGCTGCCAGCCGGGGCTTGCTCCTTGATTTGCGGCAGCAGGAAGACATTGCCCATCGAGCCGCCGCCCACTGCAAATCCGGGCGCCGGGATGGCGCCGCCGCCGGCCTGCACAGGCCCCGTCGCGAAGCCCGGGGCAAGGCCAATCGGCATGCCTGGCGCCGCCATGGCGCCGCCCTCGGCGCCTGCAAATACGGCGCCCGAAGGCACGCCGCGCTGCAACTGCGCCAGGAAATTCATCAAAGGTTCTTTGGCATTCAGCAGCGATGCACGCTGGGCCGCTTCATTATTGGCCCCGCCATGGAAGCCCTGTGCCGGCCCTTGCGCCCAACCGCCCGCAGGCACTGCCACGCCACCGGGCACGCCAGGCACCGCGACACCGCTCAACATGCCGCCTGGTACGCCGCCGCTGGCGAGCGGCATGCCTGCCATCGCTGCCCCGGCGGCCATCGGCATGCCCGGCGCGGCGGCAATACCGCCCTGCACCGCCATGCCCGGCACGCCTGCGCCAACGCCGGACATGATCGGCAGGCCGCCGCCGGCCACCACGCCGCCGGCAGGAATGACCATGCCGCCCACAGCCGGAGTTCCCTGGACGCCCGCCATCATCGGCGCTGCCGGTCCCGCAACTACGCCAGGCATCATGCCTGCACCGGCCGGCATGGCTTGAGCAGGCGCGGCAATCGGCGTTGTGCCACCATGCACTGCAGGTGCGGCAGAATCCGCGGTATGCGCCGGCGTGCCATACAAGCCCGGCGTGACGCTCATGGTAGGCAGCGACAGGTCAAGGTCGCCCAGTTGTTCAAAGCCGGTCGGCGTCGCCGCACCGCCAGGCGCATCGCTCGCGCCCGAGAAGAACTGACGCAACTGTTCCGCCAGTGCGGCCTGCTGGTTCTTTTTGCGGGACGGCGCTTGCGACGCATCGTGCGAATCGGCACGGCGCGTCTTGTGTTTTTCCACAGAGCCAGGACCGACGCCCTTGCGCTCCAGGGCAGTGCTCAGCTCCTCGAGCATGGCGCCGAAATCGAAGAATTCCTCCGGACGCAGGAAGGGCTTGACCAGCTCATTCGCCTCGTCATCCTTGATGAAGTCAATCCAGGCCTGCTGGAAAGCGCCCAGGAAGACTTCCGGACGGAATGGATTCTGGTTGATACGCAGGATTTCGCGGTCGAGCAGGAAAGCCAGCCGCACATTCAATGTGGCCAGGCCATCGGAATATTTGACTTCGAAAGCCTTGCTGAAGGTATTCAAAGTCACTTTGGTATCCATTTCCTCCATGGATACCAGCGACAGCGACTCGGCAATCTTGAGCACTGGCGCCTTCTGCCCGGGCGCCAGCTGCGTAATTTCAATGCGCAAATCGTTTTCGAGCTGCTTGGCAAACAGGCCGAGGAAGGCGTAGTGATCGGTGCGCAGGCGGTTGCCGGCACGCAGGCGCGCCTGCAGGGTTTTGACGTCCACAGCCTCATCGGCGTCGACCAGGCTGCCGGCCCATTTGGTGCACAACTCGTTGAACTGGTCGCTGATGTGTTTGTTGACCAGGCTGATCAGATTTTCCAGCAGGGCATGCCGCGGCGTAACCGCTTTTTTGGGCGCCGAAGATGTTGGATTTTCTGGGAGCATGGTCTGGCCTGACTTTGGTGGTTATTCACATTGTCGCAGATTCTTTCCACATGGCAATAGGCAAACGAAAAGAATCTGCAAATATTTACGGCAATGTGGTCAAACAGATGAGTTTGCACCAAAATAGTGCAAGGCCAAGTCCTACACGCCGGTCAGTTGTATTCCGATTCACCTTTACTATTGCACAAAGCATGATGAAGTTCCGATCCTTCAGAAAGGAATTGTCATGAAATCCAGGCAAAAATCCAGCAAGCAAAGTTCGAGTTCGGGCACGCGCCAAAGCGCCGACCAGGGCTCGCGTTCGGGCGCGCAACCGGCCAGCCAGCAGTCCGACACCGGTCGTCAAAGCAAGACGGACAAAAAGACACCAGCCAGCCGTAGCGGCAATCGCTAAATGACCGGCGGCGCATGAGGGGCCTGGGAGCGCGCTTCCAGGCCCTTGTCGCTTCAGGTAATGCGCTTCAGATGTTCGTGACCCGCTTGCCCTTGGGCGGCTTGAAGTCGGCAACCTCGTTGACCAGGCCTACTTTGGCCGCTTCCGGGGCGGTCAGGTGCAGGTCCGAATAAGCGTGGATATTCCAATGCTCGTCGGTCAGGTGTACGTGCTTGCGCAAAATGGATTCGGTGCGCGCGTCGTCAGCCTGCAAGCCTTCAACGATGATGCGCAGCGCATCCGGCCGCGCTCCATGCGGCGCGCTGGCGTGGGATTTGTGCACCATGAAACGCGCGGTCTCGCTGGCATAGCGCTCGTCGCCAGACAGGAACAGGATCACGGCAATCGAAGCCACCGCCCCACCGTTATAGGTGACGATCTTGATCGGCAGGTTGCGCAGGTAATTATGCAGGCACAGCCCGTCGCTGACGTAGCCGCCATTGGACTGGATCAGGATGTGGGCGGTTTCAATGCCGTCCTCGGTCATGTCCGCCACCGCATCGAAAACGCGGTGCACCATATCGCTGTTCACGTCGCCGGACAGGGTGAACCAGGCCGCTTTGTCTTCTTTTTGCTTTTCCTCATTCATGGTGCCACCTGTGAAATGGGGGTGAATTAATTCTAGCAAAATACCTCATTGCGGGATGTACGTTCCAATGCCAACTGCCCGCAGGCGATTTTTAAGGCGCAACGCAGGCTCTTCAACAAAATACCAGGATACAGCGGCAAGCGCCAAGGTCGCTGCCAGCGACGCCAGTGTGACCCCTCCCCATCCATATCCATGCTGCGTGCCGATGCTGGCGCAGGCCTGCTGCACAGGAAATGCATAGATATAGACGCCATACGAATAGTCGTGGCCTTTCAGGCGCGTGAACGGCGCCGGCGCACGTACAGCAAAGCAAATGGCGGAATAAGGCACAACCAGCCAGCTAACCAGCATCGCGAAGTTCGCATTGTCGACAAGAAGCAAGGAAACCACGCCGACGGCCACTGCGGACCACGACAGTGGCACCTTCTGGCGCATCATGTACAGGCCAACGCCGGCAAAAAAGTACACCGACAGATAGGCAATACGGTCCACATAAACTTCCAGGCCCAGCCGCCACATGCCAGGCACACTCAACGACGGAACCCCGGCCAGCCACAGGACGATCCAGCAGGCAGCCCCGGACAATGCTGCCAGTATCCAGCCTGGCGTCACCCGCCCCGTCAGGCGCCCCAGAAGCGCCAACAAACAGTACATCAGCAGTTCGTACTTGATTGTCCAAAGCGAGCCATTCACGCCGCCTGGCATTGGATTGCGCTCGAACAAGCCCGGCAAGGGAAAGCTTCCCAGCCCAAGCACTCCGTAAAACAGGCTTTTCCAGGTGGCACCCGCGCCAAAATATTCGGACAGCCGCACTTCGGTCAGCGCCGGGCCTAGCGCCAGCACCGTCAGCAGGAGCATGACCAGCAAGCCAGGGAAAATCCGCAGCGCACGGCGCGCAGCAAATCGGCCAACATGGGGATCAGCTTGCCAGCTCTGGCACACCAGGTAACCACTGATGGCGAAAAAGACTGCCACGGCCAGCTTGCCCATGGTCAATCCTGCTACAGGGGTTGGCTCATGCAATCCGACAACTGGGAAACTGTGGCTGAGCAGCACCGCAAGTGCGGCTACCACACGCAGGAAATCAAAGGCGTTTTGACGAGAATACACGGCGCCGGACTGATTAATTCTCATCAGCCAAATTCTAGAGATTACATTCTGGCAAGGGCGCTCAATTGACATAATGACTCGCCTCGCATATAGTCCCAAGTCTTGATCGGGAGAGACCAGCAGCCGCTGGCGCCGAAGGGGCATTACCCAGAAACTCTCAGGCAAAAGGACCGAACAAGGGCCCAATGGGCTAAAACTCTGGAGAGCGGCCCGCCATGGCGCAGGGCCCACCGAAGGGGCGTGCGGGATTACCTTCCCGTTATCTCTCAGGTACCAAGGACAGAGGGGTAGGCGTATTCATGTTTACGTTTATTAACCCCTATTCTCTGCCCCGAGGTATCAATGACGCTCAAAGCAACCCCACTCAACAACGCTCATCGTGCCCTCGGCGCCCGTATGGTCGACTTCGGCGGCTGGGACATGCCGGTCAACTACGGTTCCCAGATCGAAGAACACCATGCCGTGCGCACCGACGTCGGCATGTTCGACGTGGCCCATATGTGCGTGGTTGACATCAAGGGTGCCAACGTACGTTCCTTCCTGCGCGGCCTGGTCGCCAACAACGTCGACAAGCTGCAGGTATCGGGCAAGGCCCTGTACTCCTGCATGCTGACCCCGGAAGGCACCGTCATCGACGACCTGATCATCTACTTCATCAACGAAGAGTGGTTCCGCCTGGTGGTCAACGCCGGCACCGCGGAAAAAGACATCGCGTGGATGAACAAGCAGAACGAAGCCACCAACGCCGGCCTGACCATCACCCAGCGCCGCGACGGCGCCAACGCCATGGCCCTGATCGCCGTGCAAGGCCCGAACGCCCGCGCCAAGGTATGGGAAGTAATCCCTCAAGCCAAGGAAGCCACCGCTGAAATGAAGCCATTCAACGTGGCCCTGGTGCCAGGCACCGCCTTCGGCGAAGCCATGGTAGCCCGCACCGGCTACACCGGTGAAGACGGTTTCGAAATCGGCGTCGCCGCGGAACAAGCTGAAAACCTGTGGAATGCCCTGAACGCGGCAGGCGTGAAGCCGGCCGGCCTGGGCGCGCGCGACACGCTGCGCCTGGAAGCCGGCATGAACCTGTACGGCCAGGACATGGACGAAACCGTGAACCCGCTGGACGCCGGCCTGGCATGGACCATCGACCTGGTCTCCGAGCGCGACTTCATCGGCAAGGCAGCCCTGCTGGCGAAAGGCCAGAACGCCCAGTTCGTCGGCCTGATCCTGCGCGAAAAAGGCGGCGTGCTGCGCGCCCACCAGAAAGTCATCGCCGCTTCCGGCGAAACCGGCGAAATCACCTCCGGCACCTTCTCCCCAACCATGCAGCAGGCGATCGCGCTGGCGCGCGTGCCGATGGGTGTGAACGTGGGCGACGCCGTGCACGTGGAAATCCGCGACAAGAAGCTGGCCGCCACCGTCGTGAAGCTGCCTTTCGTCCGTAACGGTAAAATCCTGGTTGCTTGAGCCAGAATTCAGCAGAAACAAACAATAACCTTAGCCTTGGAGCCAACATGAGCAACATTCCAGCAGACCTGAAGTACACCGAGTCCCACGAGTGGGTACGCGCTGAAGCGGACGGCACCGTGACCGTCGGCATCACCGAATTCGCGCAAGACGCCCTGGGCGACATCGTGTTCGTCGAGCTGCCAAAAGTCGGCGCCTCCTTCACCGCCGGCGACGACGCCGCCGTGGTGGAATCGGTGAAAGCCGCTTCCGACATCTACGCGCCAGTTTCGGGCGAAGTGGTAGCCGTGAACGACGCCGTGGTCGGCGCGCCTGAATCGATCAACGCCGACGCTTACGCGAACTGGCTGTTCAAGATCAAGCCAAGCGATGCCAACGCCATCAACGGCCTGCTGGACGCCGCTGCTTACGGCAACGTAGCGCACTAATTACCGCATTACCGGGCCCGCTGCGTGCGGGCCTTTTTCACATTCTGGCCAAGAGATTTCCCACCATGACCCGCACCAGCCTGACCCAACTTGAAGCCCGCGATGCCTTCATCGCCCGCCACATCGGCCCGGAAGCCGCAGAACAGCAGCAAATGCTGGACGTGCTCGGCTACGCAACCCGCGCCGCCCTGATCGATGCCATCGTCCCGCCAGGCATCCGCAACAAGAGCGCCCTGCCCCTGGGCCAGTTCTTCCAGCCGCTTCCTGAAAACGAGGCACTGGCCAAGCTGAAAGGCATCGCTTCCAAGAACAAGGTGCTGAAATCCCTGATCGGCCAGGGCTACTACAACGCCCACACCCCCGGCGTGATCCTGCGTAACATCTTCGAAAACCCAGCCTGGTACACCGCTTACACCCCGTACCAGCCAGAGATCTCCCAGGGCCGCCTGGAAGCGATCCTGAACTTCCAGCAAGTGCTGATCGACTTGACCGGCATGGCCATCGCCAACTCGTCCATGCTGGACGAAGGCACTGCCGCTGCCGAAGCCATGACCCTGATCCAGCGCGTCGGCAAGTCCAAGTCGAACACTTTCTACGTCGCCAACGACGTGCTGCCGCAGACCCTGGAAGTGGTGCAGACCCGCGCCGAGCCGCTGGGCATCACCGTCAAGACCTTCGACCCGTCCGAACTGGCCGGCGTGACCGACGCCTTCGGCGTGCTGCTGCAATACCCTGGCGTGAACGGCGTTGTGCGCGACTACCGCGCCGCCGTTGAAACCGTGAAGTCCAGCGGCGCCATGGTGATCGTAGCTGCCGACCTGCTGGCCCTGACCATGCTGACCCCTCCAGGCGAATGGGGTGCCGACGTTGTGGTCGGCAACTCGCAGCGCTTCGGCGTACCGCTGGGCTTCGGCGGCCCGCACGCCGGCTACATGGCCACCCGCGACGAATACAAGCGCTCCATGCCAGGCCGCCTGGTTGGCGTGACCGTCGACCAGAACGGCAACAAGGCTTACCGCCTGGCCCTGCAGACCCGCGAACAGCACATCCGCCGCGAAAAGGCGACCTCCAACATCTGTACCGCACAGGTGCTGCTGGCCGTGATGGCTTCGATGTACGCCGTCTACCACGGCCCGAAAGGCCTGAAGCAGATCGCCGAGCGCACCCACCGCTACACCGGCATCCTGGCCGCCAACCTGAAGTCCCTGGGCTACTCGGTCAACGACACCTTCTTCGACACGCTGACCGTCGCCACCGACAAGGCCAACGAACTGCACGCAGCCGCTGTTGCCGCCGGCATCAACCTGCGCAAGATCGACGCCAAGCACGTTGGCGTGTCGCTGGACGAAACCTGCGACCGCGACACCCTGGCAGCGCTGTGGAACGTGTTCAGCGGCGGCAAGGCTGCGCCGGACTTCGACGCAGTTGAAGCATCGGTCGGCGCCAGCTTCCCTGAAGCGCTGGCACGTACCTCCGCCTACCTGGAGCACCCAACCTTCAACCGCTACCACAGCGAAACCGAAATGCTGCGCTACCTGCGCTCCCTCGCCGACAAGGACCTGGCGCTGGACCGCACCATGATCCCGCTGGGCTCCTGCACCATGAAGCTGAACGCCACCAGCGAAATGATCCCGGTGACCTGGCCCGAGTTCTCGTCGATCCACCCGTTCGCACCGAACGACCAGACCGTCGGCTACCGCGAAATGATCGCCCAGCTGGAAGAAATGCTGTGCGCCGTGACCGGCTACGCCGCCGTCTCGCTGCAGCCTAACGCCGGCTCGCAGGGCGAATACGCCGGCCTGCTGGTGATCAAGAAGTACCACGAATCGCGCGGCGAAGGCCACCGCAACATCTGCCTGATTCCATCGTCGGCACACGGCACCAACCCTGCTTCCGCCGCCATGGTGGGCATGCAGGTTGTGGTTACCGCCTGCGACGACAAGGGCAACGTTGACCTGGTGGACCTGAAAGCCAAGGCCGAACAGCACTCCAAGAACCTGGCCTGCGTGATGGTGACCTACCCATCCACCCACGGCGTGTTTGAAGACGGCATCACCGAACTGTGCGAAATCATCCACTCGCACGGCGGCCAGGTCTACGTGGACGGCGCCAACATGAATGCACTGGTTGGCGTGGCCGGCCCAGGCGCGTTCGGCGGCGACGTATCGCACCTGAACCTGCACAAGACCTTCTGCATCCCGCACGGCGGTGGCGGCCCAGGCGTCGGCCCGATCGGCGTTGGCGCACACCTGGCCAAGTTCCTGCCGAACCAGCGCTCCAACGGCTACGTGCGCAGCGAAGACGGCATCGGCTCCATTTCGGCCGCACCATTCGGCTCCGCATCGATCCTGCCGATCTCCTGGATGTACATCGCCATGATGGGCGGCGAAGGCCTGACCGCGGCCACCGAAACCGCCATCCTGAACGCCAACTACGTTGCACGCCGCCTGGCGCCGCACTTCCCTGTGCTGTACTCGGGCCACGACGGCCTGGTGGCACACGAGTGCATCCTGGACCTGCGTCCTCTGACCGATGCCACCGGCATCAGCAACGAAGACGTGGCCAAGCGCCTGATGGACTTTGGCTTCCACGCACCGACCATGAGCTTCCCTGTTCCAGGCACGCTGATGATCGAGCCGACCGAATCCGAGTCCAAGGTTGAACTGGACCGCTTCATCGACGCCATGATCGCCATCCGCGCCGAAATCGCCAAAGTGGAATCGGGCGAATTCGACAAGCTGGACAACCCGCTGAAGTTTGCGCCGCACACTGCCGAAGTGCTGCTGGCCGACAAGTGGGACCGCAAGTACAGCCGCGAAGTGGCGGCGTATCCAGTGCCATCCCTGCGCAAGCAGAAGTACTGGCCACCGGTCGGCCGCGCCGACAACGTATACGGCGACCGTAACCTGTTCTGCGCCTGCATTCCAGTCAGCGACTACGCTTAATCGCACGCTTGCCTGAAACGTAAAACGCCGGTACCGTGAGGTGCCGGCGTTTTTTTAATGGAAACCGAATGAAGCAATCTAACAAAGCAGCCCTGTTCTCGGGCCTCGCCTTTCCCGGCCTTGGCCAACTGCTCGTGCTGAAGCGCCCCGTACGCGGCCTGGTCTACATGCTGCCAGCGCTGGCAGCTTTCGGCTGGCTGATGTATGGCTTGTGGAAAGCCACCGCCATGCTGATGAATGAAGCGCTGAGCGGCGCCCTGCCGCCCGACCCTGTCCTCATCGCCCAGCGCCTGACCAAGGCCAGCATCGTGCCCGGCGCCTCCGCGGCAGGCTGGATCCTGCTTGTTTGCTGGATCGCCAGCATCGTCGACGCGCTCCTCACGCGCGACAAGGCCTAAGCCACGCTGCGCGCCACCCGCGCCGCGCGCTGCACATCCTGCGCTTCGTCATCCCACACCGCTGCCTGGGTAATTTCTTCCGCGCCGACCTGGGCGCCGTCGGAATTGAAGCGCAGCCAGGCCAGCGCGCCGCCGGGCGTCACCCCGATGGCGTGCACGCCACCGTGGTTCGGCGCCGCCATTAGTGCAGCCATCACCAGCGTGGTTGCAATCGGTACAGGCATGCCCCAACGGCCGCCCTGCTTCCGGCACACCATCCAGAGCCCGCCCGCGCCATCGCCATAAGCCAAATACTCTCCAGCCGCACTGGACTCGCTCCACACCACGCAAGCGCCGCCAATATTGGCCACCGGTTGCGGCACCGACTGCCCACCGCGATACACCACGATGCTTTCACCTGCCACAAATACATCCGGTACATTCGGGACGTTGGACGGAGCGAGATGCAAGCTGGTCGCACGGCGCGGCAAGCCCTGGTAGTCGATCGCAATGCCCCACGCCGCAGCGCGCGCAAAGCTGTGAAAACGCAGCGTGCGGCCGCAAGCCGTATCGCTCAAGCGCCAGGCGCCCGGCACCCGATAACTGCCAATTGCTGTAGCCACGGGGTCCACGCCTTCCTGATCCTCCCATGCCGTCAACGGGCCTTCGACCGAGGCATTGAAATACCAGGTATTCGTCGCTGTCACCAGCACCATCGGCACAGCTCCGGACTGCAGCAAGCCGAATGAAATACGCGTGACATCGTCCTCCACTTCCGGCACCTGGCGCGGCGCCATGCCGCGCAGCGTCTCGACCCAGCCCGCTTCGTCGAGGTGATTGGGGATGCCCACTGCCACATGCAGGGTCGGCCCGCCGCCGCTGCCCCAAGGGGCGACTGCCAGCGCCAGCGCTATCGTTCCATCCGGCGCCTGCTGCACGTCGACGGCCTGCACCTTGCCCGGCTGGTTCAAGGGCAGCATGCCGCTCAGGTCAGTCTGCGACCAGCGCCCGAAAGGCGTGCGGCGGAACAAATACAGCGAGCGATTGGCGCCGACCGTGAACACCAGCGGCAGCCCGGCTGCATCACGCACCACGAACAGCGGCGAGCGCGCCAGTGCCGGCGCTGCACAAGGGCTGGAACGGTAACCCGATTCGTACAGGGGCACCAGTTCCTGCCGCACCAGCGCATGCAGTTCGCGGCCAGATGTCACCTGGCTGCGCCAATAAGCCATGTCTGCCGGCGCCGACGCATCGTAACGATCGAATACTGCGTTATAGGCGCGCAGCAGGCGCTCTTTCACATCCAGCTCAGCCAGTTCCGGGCGTGCCAGCAGATGCAGTGCCAGCTCGGCGCGGCCACGCACGGCTTCTCCCTGGCAGCTATATAAAGTAGTCCACGACAGCGCCTCGCTCGCCATCGGTTCTCGTTGCAGCACGATGCGCGCAACGCGCGCCGCTGCATAACTCAAGGCGCCGGACGCACAGGCGCCGCCCCATTTCCGGACCTGCGCCACCGGCACAGACATCATCAGCACAGACATGCTTTACTCCCCCAATTCAATCTCTATGTCACCAGACTCGTTGATGCGCAAGTCACGGCAACCCAGCTTGCGCCCTGGGGCCAGGCCCTCCGCAACGGCAGCGAACATGTCGCCCGTAGCCGTAGAGAGGAAGCCGGCAATATCCTGTTGAACCGAGGCCAGGCTGGCAGCATTGCCTTCCCACCACAGGTTGATGCGCTGCACATTCAGCAGGTGCGGCAGCGGGTCGGACACCACGTAAATGCCGGTAGTTCCCGCATCGGTAGCCGGCACGCCCTTGCGCGCCAGCGCGGCCACGCCCACACGGCCGTTCTCGACCTGCCATTGCAGGCGCAGCGACCATTGCAGCGTTGCGCGTGCCCAGGCCTTGCCCATATAGCTGCGCTGGCGCGACAGCGGCAGCTCCTGTTTCACGCTGTCCCATTCATAGCGGCCCAGTACGCTGCTGATGTCGATGGTCGGACGCTGCACGCCATCAGTACCGGCCTGGCGGCCCATGGTCACCATGCATTGCAAGTCCTGCTCCGACTCGCGGTCGTGCAAAGTACGGTTGGCTTCCTGCCAGTTCAGCAGCACATGGTCGCGGTAGGTCCAGCCATTGCTGTTACGGATGAAGCGCGCCCGCTCACCGTTGCACAGGGTCGCCTCGACACCCGACTTCTCGTTCTGGCATTCCTGCGGGTTGACCTGGGCCACCCCATCACGCGAAGCCACATAATCAGGCAGCGAGTCCAGACGGCGTTGCAGTTTCTCGACCACCATCGGGTAAATGTACTGGCGCAGGAAACTTTCACGGCCGATCACCGCGCGGCGCATTGCCGTTTTATTGAGCACAGCCGGCGCCTGGCTGCGCAGCCAATGGCCGACAGCAGTAATAAAGAACTCCTTCAACGGACCGTTGTCGCATGGCAAATGGGATTTGTCCACGTCACACAAAGCCGCCTGCAGCACCAGTCCGCCATATTCATTTACCGCTGCGGTGAACTCCAGGCGCCAGCCGGCCACTGGTTGGCGCAGGATGTCGCGCCGGCCGTAAGCGTTGTAAAAGCGCAAATTCCCGGACGAAAGGGTCAATGTCAACTGGGCAGTAGTTGGTGCCGCCGAGTCATAGCGGATCTCGACCGGACGCAACTCGGCACGGTCTTCGCCTTCGCCGCCGAGGGCCAGGCTGCCCACTTCCATGCTCCCGTAACGGATGTCGTTAGGAAATTCTCCGGCGGCCCGCATGGCGTCAATCGTGCTCTCCAGAAACTTCCCAGACGTGAACCAGCTGGCAGACAGCTGTTGCACCGAAGTCGTGGTGTCGGAACCGATTTCAAAAAATACCGCTTTAGTTGTGACCATTTTTGCTTTTAAGAATGTTAAGATTTGGCCGTTTGGCAATGACTGCACTGTAAGAAAAAAAGCCTTCCGCCGCCTTCCGGCAACCTTCCGGAGGCCGGAAGAAAACCTTCCGGACCGGAAGAAATGCTCCGAAAGGTTTGCAAGTCATTGATTTATAAGAGACATATAAAAAGAAGGTTGGACAAGCCATGGAGTTTCAATTCGGCGACTGGTTGGTCAGTCCAGAAGCCAATATCGTCAGCAATGGGGATGCGAAGACGCAGCTCGAGCCGCGCGTGATGGCGGTGCTGCGCTATCTTTGCCGCCACCCAGGGGCGGTAATTCCAGCGGAAGAGATCCTTCAGGCTTGTTGGGGAAGCAATGAACTGGGCGACAACCCCGTTCACAAGGCCATCACCCAACTGCGCCGCGCCTTCGGCGATTCGACCACCGACCCGCGCTATATCGAGACCATCCGCAAGCGCGGATACCGCGCAATCGCCCCAGTCGTGACCCTGGCCGCGCCCCCCTCGACCACCTGGGAAGGCGGCTCGCCGTTCCGCGGCCTGGAAGCATTCCAGGAAAACCATGCCGCGATCTTCTTTGGCCGCGTGCAGGCGACCGCCCAGTTGCGCGAACTGGTCTTGACCCAAGCAGCCCATGGTTGCCCCATGGCATTGATTCTCGGACCTTCCGGCTCGGGGAAAACTTCCTTGGTTCGCGCCGGCCTGCTGCCGCAATTAATGGCAGGCGCGGTGCGCTCAGATGAGCCAATCGGGCTATCCAGTACTGTCTACCTCGATTGCGCCGACCTCGGTAGCGGCACCCTCTTCCAGGCCTTGGCTGGCGCCCTGATCGACGCCGAGATCAACGGCGCGCCTCTGTTCCCCGGCTCCAGCGCCGACAGCCTTGGACAACGCTTGGCTTCTGATCCCGGGGGCGTGGCCGCTGAACTATGCGAACGCGCCTGTCACCGTACCGCAGTTGGCGTGTTTATCGACCGCCTTGAAGCCGTTTTCCGTGCCCAACCGGATGAAGCCAACCGCTTCATCGACGTAATCGATGCGCTTGCCAAGTTCAACTGCTTGTTGATTTTGGCGGCCTGCCGCAATGACTTCTATCCAGAAGTAATGGCCCAGCCAGTCCTGCTCGCTTTGAAATCCCGGGGCGCTCACTTCGACGTGTTGCCGCCAGATGGCGCGGACATCGCACAAATTGTCCGCCAGCCTGCAATTGCAGCAAGCCTTACGTTCGAAACAGACGAAGCAACTGGAGCCAGCCTTGACGACGTTCTCTGTGACGCCGCTCGTGGTAGCCCGGACACGCTGCCGTTGCTCCAATACTGTTTGAATGAACTCTATCGCGAGCGAAGCGAAGATGGAGTACTCCGATTTGAAATCTATCGCCAACTTGGCGGAATCGAGGGTGCTGTAGGAGTCCGTGCGGAACAAGTGGTGTCCACTATGACGACAGCGCAAATGGATGCGTTACCCCATGTTTTGTCGCTGTTGGTAAATGTCGGAGAAGACCAGAGCGCCGTAACATCACGCCGTAGCGCGTTCAATATGCTCCGAACGGAAGAGGAACGCGAACTGGTGCGGGTCATGATTGAAGCGCGCCTGTTTGTCAGCGAATTGTCCGGTGACGTTCCCAGCTTCGGTGTTGCCCATGAAGCGCTGCTACGCCGTTGGCCACGCGTTGCTGATTGGATTGAGCGCCATCGCAACGCGCTACAAATACGTATGCGGCTGGAGGGACAAGCAACACGCTGGCAAGAATCCTCAAGGTCGCGGGATCTGCTCCTGCCCCGCGGCAGCCAAATCAACCAAGCATCTGAATTACTGTCATTGCGCGACTTTGCACTAACCCCTTTAGCTGCCGAGTATGTGCGCGCCTCCATCAGTCGTGCCAGATTCGGTGAACGGATCCGCTTGGGCGTAACAGTGCTCATCGCGCTGCTTGCCATATTGGCTGGCATCTTAGGTATTACTGCGCGAAGCGCGCAGCGTGATGCCGAACAAAAGCGTGCAGATGCCGAAGGCTTGCTGACATTTATGCTAGGTGACTTCGTTGAAAAATTGCGGCCGTTAGGTCGTCTGGAGTTGCTTGACAATGTGGCGGGAAAGGCAATGGCATATTTGGCCCAGCCTACTACAGAAAACGCTAGTGCCGGTGCAATCGCGCAACGAGCAAAAGCGCTCCATGTAATCTACGAAATCAATTCAAAGCGAGCCAAATTGCAGGAAGGCGCAGATGCGTTGCAAGTAGCTCGCCAATTGCTTAGACCGGCCATTGCTGCCAATCCCGCTGACGAGGCGTTAGTCAGACAGTTGGCGGTGAATTCTTTTATGCTGGGGCAGTTCCATATGGAACGCGGCCAATTGGACAAGGCAGAAAAATACATTGAAGAGTACGTTGGCTTTGCCGACAAGTACGCTGCCGTAGCCCCCGACAACATCGACAGTTGGATCGAGCAATCCTACGCCCACAATAATTTGGGAAGCATTGCAATGAAGTTGCTCGACTATTCTCGCGCTGCCGCAGAGTTTCAGCGGGCTCTGGACCTTAAGCTAAAGATCAGAAAGCTCAGGCCCAACGATCAGAGCCTGTCAGTTGATCTTTCCAACAGCTATTCATGGTTAGCGGAAACGCACCTTAAAACGGGTGATCTGAAGGGTGCAATGGCCCTATACCACCAGGAAGAAAGCCTGCTCAGACCCGTTCACGAAGGCAATGCACTGTGGACCTATCGACTGGTCCTTTCGTTAATGCGCCAGTCGAATCTTTCTCAAGCCCTTGGTAACGCAAGCGAAGCATTGACCACCGTCCGACAGGCCGAAGGATTCCTGGACAGGATTGTGGGCCAGGATCCTTCCAACCGTAGCTGGCTGGCGCGCCTATACCAAACACGCATGCGGCAAATCGAACTGCAAAGTCCAAAACCAAGTACTGCTGCAGAGCTTGCACTTTTAACAGATTTGCGAAACAAATTGAGCGCTTTGGCTGACCAGGATCCCAAGAATTCCAATCTGCAGTATTTGTTGGCGAAAGCAAAGCAAACCTTGGCATCCGCGATGATGCGGGCAAGTAAAAATGATGATGCAATGCACACTATTAACGACGCAATCGCTGGCCTCGATCAGCTAAAAGAAGGGAAGAGCAACGATCCGATTTTTGTGACTATGTATTCTGAACTGCTCTTGGCACGCGCCGATATGCGCGCTGAGCGCAAGAATGGCGACGACAACTCATCCGACTGTCGATTAGCAGCACAACTGCTTGACCAGCAGAAGCAAAGTAAGGGCGACTTTACAATTCTCGCCTTGCAGGTGCGTGCTTATACCTGCCAAGGCCAACAAGACAATGTCCGCCCGCAAATTGCGGCATTGGAGACGATGGGTTTTCGGGACCCAAAATATTTGCAGCATATTTCAACCCACCCACCTAAGAAAGGGATGCAATGAGCGATAACAAGAAAAAGGAATCGCCAGTGATCCACGTCAAGGTTACGGTCTCAACAGCCGTTAATCCTTCGACAGGAGAAATCGAGTACATTCCCAAGTACCATCCAGAAGTCATCTCCGTCACTGAGCCAGACACCATCTTGAGTTTCAAGCTTCACAAGCCTACTCCAGATGATGTGATTATCAGTGCGGTTGCGAGACGGCCTGCCGACAATACCCAACTCAGCACACCCTCAATCAGTACCAACGGCAAAATGGTCACGTTGACGGACGTGAATACAGAAAAGCAGACCCTTAATCTGGACTTTGATTTTGCATCAAAGAAAGGCGGCAAAACCACGATGCTGAAAGAACCTTCTGCTTCGTTGTTGGTCAGCGATTATCCGGAAATCCTTAACGAACCACCACCATGATCCGTTTCGCCGTTTCTTCGCTGGTATGGTTAAACATTGCTTCTACAGCCCTCGCGCAAGGTTCGACCGGCATCAACCGCAAGGTCGTAGCCAAGGCCGATTCTTCCATCCCTGGCTTTGAAGCGATCGTCGCACGCGTGGAACTTTCCGCGGGGAGTGTGGCGGGTCGGCATACTCACAACGGCGATGAAATTGGCTACGTAATGGAAGGAGGAGGCGAGTTATTGATTGACGGAGAAACTCCTCGCGTTTTGAAGGCTGGGGACGCATTCATTATCCCCGCCGGTCGAGTTCATGATGCTCGCACCGGCACTGGCATTCAATTAATCAGCACCTATGTAGTCGAAAAGGGCAAGCCTCTCGCTTCATCGGGAAAATAGAAGTGGCCCATGTCAACGCATGTTGTCCAAAGCGCCGCGGACGCCGCTTGTCCGGCGTGTCGCGGCGTTTGCATTCGCGGCCGTGCAACGGCGAACTACGGCCGAATAGGATGCGGCCAGGCATTCGGTGCCGTCGAAGTAGCCACGCTCACGTAGAAGGCGATGCAGCGCAGGCAGCTTGTAGCCAGGCACTGTTGCGGCCATGTGGTGCTCAACGTGGTAATTGACGAAATTGGGAGCCACCAGCAATCGCGCGAGGGGACCGACCAAGGTGGTGGCGGTGTTGCGGCGCGGGTCGCGATCCATATGATCGGGGACGCCGCCATGCTCGCCCATCACGCGCAGTCGTAGCAGCAGCGGGAAGACAAGTAGCTGGCCAAGCCACCAGCAAAGGTAGACCTCGGGCACACCTAATGCCCACAGTGCAGCGATAATCAGCCCGTGCATTAAGAACACTGGATACAGCGCTCCGCGGTCGGTTGGCTGGAACTGGTAGACGATCCCTTTCACGCCATTCACGCCGGAGATGTCGCGCAACAATTTTCGGAGCAAGCTGGCGCGGGTGGCAGGATAGCCGGTGACGAATGCCAGATCCGGGTCGGCGCCAGTGCCGGCTGTGCGATGGTGCTCCAGGTGGCCACGGCGGTAGGCTGCGTAAGGCACGTTAGGCAAGGCGCCGAAGACCCATTTCCCCATCCACTGGTTCACTCTGCGCGAAGTGAAGAAATTCAGGTGGGCGGCATCGTGCGTGAGGATCGCGAAGCCGAGCGCACGGCCAGCCAACACCACACTGGCGATGATCCAGGCGACCGGATGATGCCACAGTGCTGGCAGCGCAAAGCCGGCGGCGACGAGTGCCACATTCACGATCACTACGCCTGAAGCACGCCAGTTGTCGGCTGTAGTGAAGGCCCGTAGTTCCTGCTTGTTGATGTAGGAGAGGATGTTCATGAGATCATCCTAGCGCTGCGCATATCCCGACGTGGTACTTTATTCGCCATGAAGCATACTTTTTCAGCCATCCCGACAAACATCTACATCAACCACAATTGCTGGGCGGGTGGCGTCATGCTGATCCGCGAATTGCTGGCGGTGGCTGGCACCTTGAATGCCCGCGAACCTGACTTGCACGCTGCTGCAATGTTCGATGTGACTCTCGTCGGTCCAACCATGCAGCCTGTGCGTTCTTTCACCGGACCAGCGCTATTGCCGGAGCGCAGCCTGCGCAACGCGCGCCAAGCCGACATACTGGTGCTGCCGTCCTTCTACGGCGACGTGCCCGCCAGCCCTGCCCTCATACGTTGGATCATCAAGCATTACGATGCTGGCGGCTGCATCCTGGCTTCAGCAAGCGGCGTGCGGCTGCTGGTGCAAACAGGATTGCTTGATGGGCGCGATGCAACTTGCAATCTGGCGGATCGGCGCGCAATCGCCGCGACGCGGCCAGCAGTTCGCTTGTCCCCGCAATCGCCGCTCGTCGTGGATGGCAGGTTGATTACAGCGGCCAGCATCACGCCCACCATCGACGCGTGTGCCCACCTGGTTCGCCGCTTCCACGGCGAAAAAGCTGCGCTGAAATTTGCTCGCTATGCCAACTCGGCGCGCCAGCTGGCAGACGTCGGCGTCGCGAGTGGACATCACGAACACGATGACGCCCGCATACAAACCGCACAACGTTATATCCAACAACATAGCTGCGCGGGCATCACGCCCGACGACGTGGCGCGCCATATCGCCATGAGCCAGCGTAACCTGGCGCGGCGCTTCAGCGCGGCGCTTGGCGTCACGCCGGTGCAGTACATTCTTCAATGCCGCATTGAGCAAGCCAAGCGCCTGTTGGCAAAACCGAACGTCAGTTTGCGGCGCGCGGCGATTGAAACCGGTTTCAGCGACGAAGCGGTATTTCGCCGCGCGTTCAAGCAGCTGGCGGGCCAAGCGCCCAGTGCCTGGCGGGCGTTGCTCGACAATTAAGGGTTGTTGTTTAAAAGTGCTGGGGGTGCCTGCTGCGCTGTACATTCCCGCAGGGCAATGCCACCATGTGAACACACCTAAAAAAGCAAACCATCGGGATGAGAATCACAGCACTGCAAGGCCTTCGCTACAGGCCGCTGGCAGTCTTGCTGCTCGCGGCGGCAAACGCATGCGCGCAAGATGCCGACTTGACCACTTTGCCGCTTGAGCAATTGATGTCGATGGAGGTCTTCAGCGCCTCCCGCTTTAACCAAAAGGCGACGCAAGCTCCTTCGAATGTAACCGTCCTTACTTCGGCGGACATCCGTGCTTACGGCTGGCGCACGCTCGCCGATGCATTGCGCAGCATACGCGGCCTGTACACCAGCAACGACCGAAGCTACAGCTATCTCGGGGCGCGCGGCTTCCTGCGGCCTGGAGACTTGAATACGCGCTTCCTGTTGCAGATTGACGGCACGCGCATCAACGATCCTGTGTTCGACCAGGCGCAGCTTGGCGCCGAATTTCCGCTCGATCTTGAACTTGTCGATCGCATCGAGTTTGTGCCGGGGCCAGGATCGTCGATCTACGGCACCAATGCTTTCTTCGGTGTGATCAATGTCATCACTCGCCACGCTCCCGATCTTGAGGGTACGCGCGCAACGCTGGAAGCCGGCCAGGCGGGCACGCGTTCGGGCAGCGCGAGCTATGGCTGGCGCAACGGAGATGCGGAACTTCTGCTGGCTGCAAACCGTGGCCTGAGCGATGGCCGCGATCTCTACTTCCCCGAGTTCGGCGGCACAGCGCAGGGATTGGACTGGGAGCGCTACTCGCGCTTCTTCGCGCGCGGCCAATACGGCGCATGGTCGCTGGCACTGATCGATGGCAAGCGTACCAAAGGCATGCCGACCGCCTCCTACGGCCAGCCGTTCAACGTCGCTGGCGGGCTGACGATCGATGAATTGCGCATGGCGGAAGTCGGCTACCGCAATTCGATGCTGCCGCTGCATGGTGAACTTTCGGCGCGCCTTTACCATTCCGAGTACCTCTATGACGGACACTTCGTCAACCAGGACCCATTCGGCACCATCAATATGGACCGGACGCGCGCGAAGTGGTGGGGAGCGGACGTCAACCTTTTCCTGCAACTGCTCGAGTCGCACAAGGTCGTCGTTGGCGCGGACTACCAGTACAACCACGACGTGCTGCAGCAGAACTTCGACACCGAGCCATTTGTCAGCTACCTCGATGACCGTTCACAAAGCAAGCGTTTCGGCATCTATGTGCAGGATGAAATCACACTGACTAAAGGCATACTGCTCAACGCCGGCCTACGCTATGACCGCGAAACCAGCACTGGCGGCGTCTTCAATCCGCGCCTGGCCCTGATTGCCGAACTGTCGCCGGAAACAACAGCCAAGGTAATTTACGGCAGCGCATTCCGCACGCCTAACAGCTATGAACTGTTCTACGGTATCGACACCGAAGGCGGTCAATTGGCAAACCCCAATCTTGGCCGCGAACGCATCCGCAGCCATGAACTCTCATTGGTCCGGCAATTGGGCGCCAATGCTCGCATTACGCTGAGCGCTTATACCAATCAGGCTTCTGGCCTGGTGACGGAAGTCGAAGATGAAGAATTCGGTTTGCCGATCTTCCGCAACCTGGGGCGTGCGCGCGCTCGCGGCATCGAAGTTGAATATGAGCGCACCTTCAAGAACGCGGCGAGACTGAGAGCCAGTGTTTCGCGGCAGACTGTCTCGGGCGGCATCAGCGAAGTCAATTCACCGCGCTGGCTGGCCAAGTTCAATGCTACCGGGCGACTGGCCGGTGTCTGGCATGTTGGTGCCGAAGGCCAGTATGTGGGCGCACGCAGGCTGCTCGATGGCGGCGAGGCTGCTGGCTTCATGCTTGCCAACATTAACTTCTTCACCATCGGCCTGACGCGCCACTTCGATGCTTCGCTTGGCATTCAGAACCTGTTCGACCGGCGTTATGCGGATCCTTCCTCGCTTGGCCTGCTGCAGCGCTCCATCGAACAGGACGGCCGCCGCGTCTACCTCAAGTTGAAGGCGGCCTACTGATGATGCGCCAACTCTTCGCCCTGCTGCTGTTGCTGGTGACCGCGAGCGAATATGCTCGCGCCCAGCTTCCTGCCGGCGCGGACGAGGCGGAGCTGAAGGCGGCCATCCTGTACAATTTTGCCTTGTTCACCGAATGGCCTGCGGACACCCTGCCCGCCAGCGCGCCGTTGCGCCTGTGCGTCTTCCAGGGAAACGGCTTACTGACCGCATTGACGGGGCTGCAGGAGAAGCAGGTCAACGGGCACCGCGTTTCGGTGCGCACGCTGCCGGCGGCGCCGGGCGGCGCACAGCTCGCGGCCTGCCACCTTCTGGTGCTGGATGCGCAGGACCGCGAACGCTGGTCACTGCTCAAGCATGACCTGGCGACCAGCAGCGTGCTGACGGTCGCAGACGACAGGATCATTGGCGCCAACGGCGCCATGATTTCATTTGGTATCGACAACCGCCGCGTGGGTTTCGACGTGGACCTGGTGCCAGTGCGCCAGGCACGCCTGACACTCAGTTCCAAGCTATTGCGGCTGGCAAGGAGTGTGCAATGAAGTCGCGCGCCAAAACCGCGCTGCTGCCAATCGGCAGCAAGGTAGTCCGCTCCACCATGCTGGCGGCGGGCGCAGCCCTGTGCCTGGCCGGCATGCTGATGGTAGTGTTCCAGTTCATGGCCTTGCGCAGCACCTTGCTGCGCGATTTGCAAGTACAGGCCCGCATCGTCGGCAACAACAGCACCGCCGCCCTCCTCTTCAGCGATGCCCGCGCAGCGGAAGAAATCCTGAGCGGCCTGTCGGCTTCGCCCAGCGTGCAGAGCGCGAACATCATTGTCGGCAGTACACCGCTGGCGCAGTTCCGGCACAATAACGCGCCGGTGCCCGAGATGCCGGTCAGCGAGACCGGCCAATCCCTGCACGAATACGGCATGGACTATATCGAGGTGCAGGAACCGATCACGGTCGACCGCAAACTTATCGGCAGCGTCTCCATTCGCGCCACGCTGCTGCCGCTTTACCGCCGCTCGCTTGCATTTGCGGCATTTACCGCGTGCGCGACGCTGGGCTCCTTTGCGCTGGCCTGGTTGCTGGTGCGGCGCATGCGTGCGGCCGTGGCGCTGGCGGAGCAGAACCTGCACTTGCTGGCGCACGTCGATCCCGTAACTTGCCTGCCCAACCGGAATGCCTTCAACGACCAGTTGGCGCACGCGCTGAAGCGCGCGGACCGCCAGGAGACCAGCGTCAGCATGCTGTTGCTCGATCTCGACAACTTCAAGGTCGTCAACGACACGCTGGGCCACGATATTGGCGACATGCTGTTGCGCCAGGTGGCGCAGCGCCTGGGGCAAACCTTGCGCAGCACGGACGTCATCTGCCGTATCGGCGGCGACGAATTCGTGGTGATCGTGGAACCGGCCGATGACGAATCGGAGCCGGACCAGGTGGCACGCAAAATCCTGCGTGCGCTGGCCGACCCGTTCATGGTCGAAACCCACCAGCTCTTCGTCAGCGCGAGCATTGGCGTCAGCGTTTATCCCAAGGATGCTCCCGATGCGGCAGCCGTGGTGCGCTGCGCCGACATCGCCATGTACCACGCCAAGAACAAGGGCAAGAATGCTTATGAAGTCTTCCATGCGGAGATGGCGCAGCGGGCCAGCAAGCGCCTGGCGCTGGAGGCGAACCTGCGCAAGGCTTTGCAGAACAATGAGCTGTCCTTGCATTACCAGCCGCAGATCGATGTGCGTAGCGGCCGCATGCGCGGCATGGAGGTGCTGGTGCGCTGGCATTGCGAGGCATTGGGCGGCATGGTGAGCCCGGCGGAGTTCATCCCGGTGGCGGAAGAAAGCGGTGTGATCGTGCCTTTGGGCCGCTGGGTACTGCAGATGGCGATCAGGCAGGCTGCGTCATGGCGCAAGGCGGGGCTGCTGGATGATATCGAGCACGTTGCGGTGAACGTTTCGGCTTGCCAGACCAAGGACGTGCAGCTGATGTATGAGGTACAGGCTTTGCTGATGGAGACTGGCCTGCCGCCACGCTTGCTGGAACTGGAGATTACCGAGGGCGTGCTGATGGAGAATGTGAACGCCAATATCGCCTTGCTGCACAAGATCCAGGCGGCGGGCATTCATCTTTCCATCGACGACTTTGGGACGGGGTATTCGTCGATGGCTTACCTGAAACGATTCCCGATTGACCAGCTCAAGATCGACCGCAGTTTTGTGAATGCCGTGCCAGGGGATGGTGCGGCGATCGCGAAAGCGATTATTGCGATGGCGCATTCGCTGAACATGACCGTGGTGGCGGAAGGCGTGGAGACTGAGGAACAGGTGGCGTTCCTGTCGGATGCCGGGTGTGATGTAATGCAGGGGTATTATTTTGCGCGGCCGATGCCGGCGGAGCAGTTGGAGGCTTTGCTGCGTGAAAGGCGGCTTTGGGCTGCCTGAAAACCGGAACCTGGGTCTGACCCAAGGATCAGACCCAGCTTTACCGGTTTTTAATCCAGCTTGGTCGCGTGCTCGCGCGTAGCGTGGAAAGTCAGCTTCGGCCAACGCTCCTGCGTCAGGCGCAGGTTGACGCCGGAAGTCGCCAGGTAAGCCAGGTTGCCCGCCGCGTCATACGCCACGTTATGCCCCAGTGCCGCCTCGAAGTCAGCCAGCGCCTTCTTGTCATCGCTGGACACCCAGCGCGCCGTCGAAATCGAAGTGCTCTCGAACACCGCATCCACGCCATATTCATTCATCAGGCGCGAAGCCACGACTTCAAACTGCAGCACGCCGACCGCACCCAGCACCACTTCACCGCCCTGCACCGGCTTGAACACCTGCACAGCGCCCTCTTCGCCCAGCTGCTGCAAGCCCTTCTGCAGCTGCTTGATCTTCAGCGGGTTACGAATGCGCACCTGGCGGAAGAAGTCCGGCGCAAAGTAAGGAATGCCGGTGAACTGCAGCATCTCGCCTTCCGAGAAGGAATCGCCGATCTGCATATTGCCGTGGTTTGGCAAGCCGATGATGTCGCCGGCGTAAGCCTCTTCCACCTGCTCGCGCGAAGACGCCATGAACGTCACCACGGACGACACTTTCACCTCGCGGTTCAGGCGCAGGTGCTTGACCTTCATGCCGCGCTCAAAGCGGCCGGAGCACACGCGCAGGAAAGCGATACGGTCGCGGTGCGCCGGGTCCATATTGGCCTGGATCTTGAACACGAAGCCGGAGAACTTCTCCTCGGTCGGCTGCACGGTACGCACGGTCGCATCGCGCGAACCCGGCGCAGGCGCCCAGTCCACCAGCGCGGACAGGATCTCGCGCACGCCGAAGTTGTTGATCGCGGAACCAAAGAACACCGGGGTCTGCTTGCCGGCCAGGAAATCCTCCAGGCTGAACGGGTGGGAGGCGCCGTGCACCAGTTCCACTTCCATGCGCAGTTGGTCCATCTCGAGCGGGAACATCTCCTGCAGGCGCGGGTTGTCGATGCCCTTCACCACTTCGAATGACTGGTCGGCGCTTTCTTCGCCGGCGCGGAACAGCAGGATCTCGTCGTTGATCAGGTGATACACGCCACGGAAGTTCTTGCCCATGCCGATCGGCCAGGTCACCGGCGCGCATTGGATCTTCAGCACGGATTCCACTTCATCGAGCAGTTCCAGCGGATCGCGGCATTCGCGGTCCAGCTTGTTCATGAAGGTCACGATCGGCGTGTTGCGCATGCGGCAGACGTCGAGCAGCTTGATGGTTTGCGCTTCCACGCCCTTGGCCGCGTCGATCACCATCAGGCCCGAGTCGACCGCAGTCAGCACGCGATAGGTATCTTCCGAGAAGTCCTGGTGGCCCGGGGTGTCGAGCAGGTTGATGGTGTGGTCGCGGAACTCGAACTGCATCACCGAGGAAGCCACGGAAATGCCGCGCTGCTTCTCGATTTCCATCCAGTCGGAAGTGGCGTGGCGGCCGCTCTTGCGGGCCTTGACCGTACCGGCCATCTGGATCGCGCCCGAGAACAGCAGCAGCTTTTCGGTCAGCGTGGTTTTACCCGCATCCGGGTGGGAAATAATGCCGAAAGTACGGCGGCGAGCGACTTCGCGCGCAATCAGCGCGGGGGTCTTGCTCGAACTTTGAACTTGGATATCGTCAGACATGATGGCAGCCAGCGGTTGGCGCAGACGGAAAACCCGCTATTTTACCACCACTCCCCTCACAGCCGGAGGGCGTAATCGAGCATGATTTCCATGGCCAGGCGGCCGCGCACCGCGATCCGGCCGATGCGGCCCGGCTGGAACCTGACGCTGGCGAAGGCGGCCAGCAGCAACTGCTCTTCTTCGAGATTCATCGGCGAATCGACCGCCACACGTTCGACCTTGCCTTCATCGCTGATCCAGACCTGCAGGGCCACCGTTTGCGGGGTGATGCCGGGCACCACCAGCAGCTTGCCTGCCACCAGGCCGTCCGCCACTTCCGGTTGTTCGGTCATCGCTTCGGCGCCGAAATAATGCCGTTCGGCCGATTCCACGCCAGCGTGGCCGCCAGTTTCAGCTTGCCGCAGCGCCTGCGGCATGGGCGCAGCGACTGGCGCCACTTCGGCTTGGGAAGGGCCGGTGGAGGCCAGGCGCACGCTCACCGGCGCCGCTGGGAGCAGGCTTACCGTCAGGGCCGGTCCTGGTTGTGCCACGCTGCCGCCCTCGCTGGCGACGCGGCTGGCCTGGCCCACCAGGACCAGGGCCAGGCCCACATGCACCAGGCCGGAGACCAGCAGCGCCAGCCAGGGCCGCAGACGGTTTTCCATCACAATTCCATCAGTCCGAGATTTCACGCCACAGGATGCGCATCTTGTCGGCATTCGGATCGTCCTTGCTCACGCGCAGGACCTGGGGAATGCCCATGCCGTTCGATGCCCCGACCGGATAGATCATCGGGGTGCCGCTTGGCAGCTTGACCACGCTGTTGCCGACAATCGGCGAGGCATACTTCAAGCCACCGGCCACGTTCACCTGGACGTTGCCGCCGGTCCGGTAGTCGAGCTGGTACAGCCAGCTATAGCCGCCAGGCTGGCAAGCGGACACCGATGGCACCGTCGAAGCATAAATCAGCGTACCGAGGAACAGCTGCGGCGACAACGTGATCCGCTCGCCGGAATCCGGCAAATCGATAAACCAGCCCATCTTGCTCGACCACTCGACGGCGTTGGTGCTGATGTTGCGGGTCGCGCCTGTCGTGGTCACGGTTTGGCGCACCAGTTGGCCGGTGCCGGTGACAGTGGTGCTGCCATCATCCTTGATGCCGAAGATGCTTTGGGTATCAACATCGTCCAGGTCGCTCTGGCCCAGATAGCGGCCGGTACCAAAGAAGATTGCCAGCTTGTCCTGGATCTGGCCGATCGACGGCGCAACCATGATCGGCTTGCCAGGGAAATCAACCAGCTTGCTGGCCGTGCCCTTTTCCAGGTCGAAGCGCCACATGACGCCGGTCAGGTCGCCGCCATACGCGCCGACAGCAGTGTTATTGTTGGTGAAGTCGGGCGAGCGGACATTGATGCGGGCCAGGCCGCTTGGGTTTGCCGTGGAACCGACGCCAGTCGCAATGGTTTTCAGCAGCGAGCCGCTGGCCAGGTCGAGGATGAAGACATAGCCGCCGCCATCGCCGCCGGCATACTTCGTACCCTCCGGCACGTTGTTGTAGCCCGAGGCCAGCACCGCCACCCATCGGCCGTCAGCCATTTTGGTGATGAAGGCCGTGCCGAAGCTGTAACCCATCTTTGGATTATTGTCTGCCGTGTAGTTCCACAGCGGGCGTGGATCGTCAGGGTCGGTAATGTCCAGCGCATAGTAGCCGCGGCCGCCCTTGCCCATCGCGCCGATCAGGATGGTTTTCCAGCTGCCATTGATCTTCGCATCGCTCATGGCCAGCGGGCCATCCAGGAAATAGCGGTGCTGGCTGCCATAGTTGGCATCGGCCAGGCGCCACATATTCGGCAACACCATCGGCGGCACGTAGGCCCAGCGTTCCTGGCCGGTCTCGCCGTCGAAGGCGTGCAGCATGCCGTCATTGGATGCCGCGTACAGCGTCGGCTGGCGATCGGTATTCGCGCTCTTGAAGTCGAGATAGCCGTCGTCGTCGAAATTGAACGGTGGCGCCTTCACATAGATCGGCTGGGCGTGGACGATATCGCCCAGCGCTTTCTCGCGGTCGCGGTACAGGCGTTCGTACGTGCCGTATTTCAGGTCGCGCTCCTGGTCTTCATAGCGGTCCTGGCCGCGCAGGTAGTTCACCAGCGAAGCCGGGGTAGCAGCGGTCTTCTGGGTGCTGGACCAGCTGCTGGCCTGGCTCAGCTTGCTGGTGTCGAACAGGGCAAGCTGGGCCGTCGTCAGGCCGTTCTTGCCCGTATTGAACAGGGTGCGGGTCGTGCCGTCGGCTGTGTAGATCACGCGCGTGTCGCTGTCGCCGGTCGTGGCGATCTTGTTGCGCAGCAGCGGCTCCGCCTGCCAGAACGGCGTCTTCGACACTTCACCGGTCGACAGGTCGAGGGTATAGCCGCTCACATCGCCGTCCCACTTTACGGTGCGGTAAGTCGCCACGTAAATGAAGTTGTCGCCTGCGGTAGGCTGCAGGGCGCTGGTTGCCGCCGCCGCACCATTGCCGGTCACGCTGTCGATGCTGCGCAGCGCGCGGCGCAGGCCGCCCTCCAGCGCTGCCGGGTCCTTGGTGCTGAAGTAGGTGCCACGGCCATTGACGGCGGCGTGCCACAAGTCGTCGATCGTTTCCGGCGCATTGCCGCTTGGCGCAGGCCATTTGGTCACGCCCTGCTTGATATTGAAGTAGTCGCCCGAAGCACTGGTCTTGTAGTTCGAATCGTAAGTCAGCGTGCCGTCCACGCCAAGACCGATGGTGAACGTGGTCATGTGCTGGTGCTGTGCCACATCGTCCACGTCTGCGTTTGCCCCCGATGGCGCCACGTTGTCCGTGCACACGTCCTTCGTCGTGCACGAGGAACGCAGGTCGGTATGGTAATAGTAGTACGCTACGTCTGCCAGCGTATTCGAGGTTTTCAAGGCATCCTTTGACGGCAAGGTCGCGCTCGCGACGCCATCGGTATCGCCCACCCCGTTATAAGAATCGTTCCAGTAGCCATCGGTTGCCAGGATGGTGAAATTCTTCTGGCAGGAATACTGCACCGGATCCTTATAGGTGCTACTGGTTCCCATATACATCTTGCCCAGCGAGTCCAGCGAATTACGCAGGGGCGTGCCGCCGAGCGGATCGAAGCTGTACAGGTCGGTATAGAAGGACTGCTTCTGGCTGGCGTCGAAATTGTCGATATTCAGCGCAATCGGGTTGTTAATCGTGGTCAGGCCCACGCGCGCATGCAGATAGGCTGCGTCATCGGAATCGTTGACAATCGGCGTGCCGCGCACATCCTTGAATGCCTGGCCAATCGCGCTTTTCGTCATCTGGGTACGGGTGCGGTACCAGGCGAACCAGGTGGCAAAGTTCGACATCTCCTCCTGATAGGTACAGGTGGTGCCGGCGCAATCGCTACGGCCCGCGGCCTTGACCGGGAACGTCGTGGTCGGCGTAATGTCTACGCGCGACCAGTTGTAGTAGCGCACGTATTTATAGGTGTCGGTTTTCTTGGCCTGGCAGGTGCCGGCCTTGCCGAAGTTCTGGTTAGGGGCACCATCCGACGTTTTGCACCACTCAACGCTCACGTTGTAGTAGTAAGGTGCGCCATCCTTCGAATACAAGGTTGTGTAGTCGCCGCTCGGATAGGTATACGCGCCCTTCTCCAGCGCCTGTTTGCACTGCTTTTCACTGTTGCACCATACACGCTCGGGATATCCCGTCACCAGGTTCACCGTTGCGGTTTTCGACAGGCGCGGGCAATTGCCACCGGACACCACACCTTTGCACGGTGTGGCGCTCGGCTGCTCGGCGCTCGTGTCGTCGATCATCTGCACGCCGTAGCCATCGCTGGGCACGGCGCTCCACGGCGCCACATAGGCAGTATTGCCTTTATGGTCGGGCAAGCGCGTACCGTCCGCCTTGGTCGGCCACATGTAGCGGATCGCCGGGTTGTAGTACAGGCCATTAAACCCGCTGGCAAAGAAAGGCGGATCGCCCGGTTCGCACACCACCAGGGTATTTTTGCTGTTGGTCCCGCGGCACATGGTGCCGAAATTGCCAAGCGAGGTATAGCGCACGTAATCGGGCATATAACTCCACGCCATGCTGCCGGAATTATCGAGGTCCAACATAATGTTGGGCAAGATCGGCGCGGTCGAGGCGTTGGCCAGCGGAATATCGGCCAGTTCGGTGGTGCCGGCGGCCGCCGGCAGCACGGCCATTGCCAGGCTCAGCCCGATCGAGGCAAGCAAGGCACGCAGGCCCGGCTGTGGGACATTGGTCCAGTCCATCTGAATTCTCCTGCGTTAGATTGAGACCACAGCCTGAACGTAGCTGGTGGTATTCCTAGGCCCGGTCACCCGCGCCGTAATTCGGTAGAACGCTCGGGCTGCCGAGCTGTCGAAGCTGGGCGGGCGGTAGCCTTCCATCGCGCCCTGCGCGCCTTCATCCTGTCCCTTCTTGAAAACCTGCTGCGTGGAACAGGTGCGGGAATCGAGCGGGCCGGCGCTATCGCACATGCGGTGGATCACGTACGACACTTCGTTGCCGGCGGCATCCACCTTCAGCTTGGTCACGGCGCCGTCGTCGCTCCAGTTGAGGTCGTCATCAGGCGTGGCCTCCGGCGTGCGCTTGTTGCCCGTCAGGTCGAGGGCGTCCTGGCGCGTGGCATAGTAGCCATTGCCAGGCATGTCCTGGTCGAGCGAACCGGTTGGCGCGGTCTGGATCAGCCAGGCAATGGCGGCTTCCACGCCCGCATCGCCACTGGCGGTAGCGCTTTGCTTGAAGGCCAGGTTGCCGGCGATAACCGCGGAAGTGTCCACCGAACGCAGCAGCGCAATGCCGGCCAGCGTCATCGCCACCAGCACGATCAGGGTAACGGGCAGGATCACGCCCTGCTCCCATGCATGCCGGACTGCGCCGGCTCGTTTGCTGTGAATCATGGTCATTATCCCCAAATGACATTGCGCAGAGGCACAATGGTCTCGAACACTTTGTAGCGATAGCACTTCCAGTCAGCCGGATAGCTGCTGGTCTTGAACGTTGCCCACTTCGACCAGCTTTTTGCCATGTCGTCGGTCGTGGTGGCACAGGCCTGGTTTGGCGCCGGCCTCTCGTACTGGATGCTGCGCGCCACCATGGCAACGCGCACCGCCTTGACCAGCTGGAAATCCGCCGCCGACGGGTGGGCCCAGCTGCCGGTGGCCGGCACCCAGGAGCTGACCGACGGCTGGTTGGGGAGCGAGACGCCATACTCGAGCTGCAGATCGATGATCTCTGGCGCAACGACGTCATCGACGACGGCAGGGTTGGCCGAATTGTCCGAGCGCAGCAATTGGTGCAGGCTGTTGACGCTGTAGCCGCGCTGGTACAACGCTCCCGCCGGCGGTGCGCCGAAGCAGGAAAGTTGCGCCGGCTTGGTGTAGGCCGGCCAGTTGTTGGCATTCTGGTAGGCGGCCGGCGGGTTGTAATGGCCGCTCTCGCCAGGGTTGTGCTGGATCTTCAGCGCCTGGTCCTGGATGTGGGTCGCCTGCATGAGCGTGCACTTGCCGGCCTGCTGCACCAGCACCAGGTCGCCTTCGCGGCAACCGGCCGTGTTGCCGACATTCAGCTCGGACGAAGGCTGCGGCATATTGCTGCGCAGTTCCGTGTTGGCAGGGTAGCGGAACGAGCCCTCCATCGGGTTGGCGAAGTATTGCACCAGGATGCTGTCGGGCTTGTCGCCGCCATCGGTGATGATGGCCGACGCCAGGGAAAAGCCATCGATCGCCCCTTCCTTGCCGCCGCAGCTCAAGTCGCCATCGCAATAGGAATATGTCGTATTACAGTTGGAGAACATCGAATTGGCCATGCCCCAGCCGGCCATCTTGGTATCGCGCTCGATCATGGACAGGGCGATTGCGCCGTTGCTCTGCGCGTCGGCGCCGCCGGTCGCCGTGCGTTTCTGCCCTTCGGCCTGGCTGAACACCTGCATCACGACCACCATGGCCAGCATGCCGACGCCCAGGCCCACCATGATCTCGACCAGGCCGAAACCGTTTTGCTTGTCGTGCATTGGATTATTCCTTTTTCTAACCAGCGATGAACTGCACGCTGGTCTGGGTGTGAACTTTGCGGTCGCCCGGCACTTGCCAGCTCACGGTCACCGTGACCGTGACGCCAGCAGCCGCCGTCCATGGAGCGGGCACCACGATAGTCAGCTTCCCGTTCGGCAAATTACTGACTGCCTGGTCCTTGACGGCGTGGGCCTGGATGTTGCTCCGGTCGGCCCACATCGCCCCGAGCGACTGGCTGACGACATTGGCGGCATCGATACGGTACTTGGCGTCGCTCACCTGGCGCACCGACGCCGTCTGCAAGCCGACGATGGCCAGCACGCCGAACGCAAAGATCACAATGGCAACCATGGCTTCCACCAGTGCCACACCACCCTGCTTTCGCATTGCGCGTTGGGATTTCATGGGATTCTCCTTAGCTGCAGCCACGCGGATCGGTGGCGAACGACATTTTCGGATCGCACATCCTGACCTGGCCGCCGCTGGACACCACCACGACATAGCGGCGCGCGCTCGCACTGGCCGTGCTGGTCACGTCGGCCCGGTTGAACAGCGCGCCGGCTGCCGGAGTAAACACCCGCCCCAGGCCGTCGAAGTTGACTTCGGCCGGCAGCTCGCCGGCGCCGGAAAGTTGCGTGCCGAAATAGCCGGCCGGCGCCGGCACCGGGATCGGGTCGGCGCTGACGGCAACTTTGGCCAGTGTGCCGCCCTCGCCGGCAGAGCGGGTCTGGATGGTCGCCGGACAGGTGGCGGTGACGGTCGGGCAACCAACCGTCCAGCTCACCTGGCCTTCAGCGTTGGTCAGGGTGAAACGCACCACGGTATTGCGTCGCACTGCTTCGGCCCGCGCAGTCTGCAAGCCGTTCAGGATCGATTCGGCAGCCGTGCGGACTTGCGTGTCCTGGATCCAGCCGGTAAACGCCGGGATGCCCATGGCGAGCAGCGTCGCCAGGATGGCAATGCCCACCATCAGCTCGATCAGGGTCACACCCTGCTGGCGGCGCGCTAGCATGCCCCGCCCTTTTTGCTTACCCAGCAGGTAACCGGCGCCGCCTCCGACGCGGTGCCCCAGCCGCTTGGCAGGGCGATGGTCTTCTTGTTGTTCGATTCGTCGATCGTGAAGGTGAAGCCAGCCATCGGACCCTTGCCTGTCGCCTGCACGATATAGGTGCTCGCCGTCAGGGTTGGGCAGGTGTAGGTAAAGTCATCCGCGGCCGGCAGGGCTGCGTTGGTGCCGGCCACGCAGGCGCCGATATAGGTCCGGTTGTCCTGGAAATATTGTTCCAGCTTGGCGCGCATGCTGGACAGGGCGTTGGTCGCCTGCGGCAGGCGGCCCCGCTTGACGTAATCGCCGTAGGCAGGAATCGCCACAGAGGCAATGATGGCAATAATTGCCACCGTCACCATCAGTTCAATCAGGGTCACGCCCGTCTGGCGGGATGCGACGGCCTTGTGCTGGTCCATGTATTTGCTCCAAAGCAGGTATTCGATAGTGCAAGTCTAGACAAGCAAGCTTGCATTACCCTGAGGAAAACCTGACAAAACCCTGACAGGAGCAAATTCAGGAGGGAAAATACACGGAAAACAGCGCTCCCTGCCCGCTGGCAGGGGTGTCGATGGCAACGCTGGCGCCATGGGCAGTGGCAATATCGCGCACGATAGCCAGCCCGATGCCGCTGCCGTTGGTCTTCTGGTCCAGGCGCTGGAAGCGCTGGAACACGGTGGCGCGCTTGGCGCGCGGGATGCCGGGACCGGAATCTTCCACGGTCAACATGCCGCCGCCCAAGTGCGGGAAGCAGCTCACCGTCACGGTTCCCTTGGGTGGCGTATAGCGGATTGCATTATCGACCAGGTTGTCGACCAGGTCACGCAGCAGGAAACGGTCGCCAGTCACCGAGGTAGGCTGCAGGTCGAAGCCCAGGTCGATGTCCTTGCGCAGCGCCTGTTCGACGAAATGCTGGATCGATTCTTCCAGCAATTGGTCAAGCGACATGCGCTCCATGCGCGTCTTGCGCATGAGCCCGGGCTCGGCACGCGCCAGCGCCAGCAACTGGTTGACCTGGCGGATCATGCGTTCGGTCGAGGCCTGCATCATCGCCAGCGAAGCGGCTGCGGCCGGGCTGCGCTCCTGCCCCGCCAGCAGCTCGATCTGGGTGCGCATGCCGGCCAGGGGGGTGCGCAACTGGTGCGCCACATTGGCCAGGAAGTCCTGCTGCGCCTGGGCGCCCTCGCGCACGCGCTCCAGCAAGCCATTGAAAGAGTGGACCATCGGCATGACTTCCAGCGGCACGTCGGTCGAGGAAATCGGCGACACGTCGTCGGCGCCACGGGCCTGGATGCCGGCGCGCACCCGGTGCAAGGGCGACAGGCCATTGGTCACCGAAAACCACACCAGCCCGACCGACGCCAGGGTAAAGACTGCCGCCAGCGGCAGCATGGCGCGCACGATGGCGGTGCGCGCCTGGCCGCGCTTGCGCAGCGTCTTGGCCACCACCACAATGCCTTGCTGCTGGCCGGTCAGCACCGGCAGCGCCACCAGGCGCACCGCGCCCTGCTCCACCATTCCGTCAACGGCGGGCGCCCCGGCACGCGCCGGCAAGATGGGCAACACCGCGTCGCCTGCCACCAGGCGGCCCTGGTTGTCGCGCACGGAAAAATAGACTTTATCGAGTTCGTCTTCGCGCAGGACGCGCTCGGCAGCCGGCGGCAAGTCGAGCACCAGCCTGCCTTCCTGTTCGCTGACGCGCGCCGCCAGCATGGCAGCGGCGTCGCCCAGCGACTGGTCAAACGCAATCTGGGCCGGGATCCAGGCCAGCGCATAGGTCAGCGCCACGCCGGCCAGGTTCAGCAGCAGAACCGGGCCGATCAGCCACTTGAGCAGGCGCAGGCGGATGCTATCCAAGTGGCTTACCCATTAGCCGCTTCCAGCATATAGCCAAAGCCGCGGATGGTGCGGATGCTGATGCCGGCATCCGCCGTTTTCTGGCGGATGCGCGAGATATAGACTTCCACCGCATTGGGCGTGACATCTTCGCCCCATGGCAGGATGGCATCGATGATCTGCTGCTTGCTGACTACCCGCGCACTGTGCTGCAGCAGGTATTCCAGCACCGCCCATTCGCGCACCGACAGGTCGATCACCGTATCACGCACGCGGGCGCGCTTGGCGCCCAGGTCCAGCGCCAGCTCGCCCATTTGCAGCACGCTGGGCTTGGGAGCATGGCGCCGCGCCAGGGCGCGCAAGCGCGCCACCAGTTCCGGCGTGGCAAACGGCTTGACCAGGTAATCGTCGGCGCCCATTTCCAGGCCGCGCACGCGGTCTTCCACCGCATCGCGCGCGGTCAGCAACAGCACCGGCAGCTGGCTGCCGCGTGCGCGCAGGCGGCGCACCACCTCGAAGCCGTCCAGGCCCGGCAAGCCGATATCGAGTACCAGCACGTCGGCCGGGCCGGGCCGCTGCAGCATGGCGTCCGCTTCGCTGCCGTTTTGCAGCAGCTCCACCTTCATGCCATGGCCGGACAAGACCCGGACCACGCCATCGGCCAATATTGCGTCGTCTTCTACCAGGATTACGTGCATGGGGAATGGAATAGATTGATTACCGCGCATTATGCCCCGATTCATCACGAGGTAACAATTGCCTTGCATCATTATCGCGCCTCAAAAGAACCCAACCCGGACGCCCGATCATGATCCTCCTTCGCCCTGCAATCGCCCTGATGCAAAGGTTGCGGCTGCTGCCCAAATTCGCCCTCGTCTCCCTGGTTTTCCTGCTGCCGTTGCTCCTGGCTTCCGGCTTGCTGGTGGCCGAACTGCAGAAATCGGTATCCTTCACCGTACAGGAGCGGCAAGGCCTGGCGTATATCCGCCAGTTGCACGAGCTGCGCCGCCACCTGCAGGAGAAACGCAACCTCGAACACCTGCGCCTGGCCACGAACCAGCAGAGCGCCGCAAGCGGCATCACCGCCGCCGGCCAGGCCGCAAGCGCCGCGCTGGCCGGGCTGCAGCCGCTCGCCGTCGGTCCGCTGGCCGGGCTGCCGGCCCAGGCCGACCTGGAACAGGGCTGGCAGCAGCTGCAGCAGCGCCAGGCCAGCCTCGATGCGCGCGCCAGCTTCGCCGCGCACAGCAAACTGATCGCGCAAGCCGATGCCCTTGCCGCCGCCGCGGCCGACCGCGCCCGCCTGTCGCTCGCTCCGGAAGTGCGCAGCGTCTACCTGGTAGCAGCCTTCCTCAAGACCCTGCCGGACCTGGCCGAAAACCTGTCGGTGATTACCGGCCGCGGCGCCGCCTATATCGACAGCGGCCTGTTTGAAGCCAACGAAGACCAGATGCTGAACGCGACGGCAATGCTGGCCCGCCATGAGCTGGAACGCCTGCCAGCCCAGTACCAGGGCATCCTGGCCAACAATCCCGGCCAGGCGCCGGTCCTCGAACCTCGCCTGGCAGCCGTGCCCGGCGCCCTCGCCTTCCTGGAACGCGCCCGCAACGAGGTGCTGAACTCCTACAACCAGACCTCCGGCAAGGAATTCAACGCCGCCGGGCTGCAAGCGGCAGCGGCCCTGCATGCCCTTTCCACCAGCAGCGCCGACGCGCTGGAGCACTTGCTGGCCGAACGCGCCGCCCAGGACACCCTGCGCCGCAATGCTGTGGGCGCCGTGGTGCTGCTCGCCATCGCCCTCGCCGCCTGGCTGGGCGCCGGCTTCTACGCCTCGTTCACGCGCGACATCCGCCAGTTGAATCGTGCAGTGCATGCCGCTGCCGCGGGCGACCTCAGTGTGCGCATCGCCTCCCCGGCGCAAGATGAAATCGGCGGCCTGGCCAACGCCTTCAGCGCCATGACCGCAGCACTGGAAACCGTGGTGGCCGATATCCGCAGCGGCGCGGCGCGCATTGCCAGCGCGGCCGACGAACTGGCCAGCGGCAGCACCGCGCTGAACGGATCCACCAACACGCAGGCCGACGCGCTGCACGTGACTGTCACCGCGATGGAAGAACTCGATGCAGCCGTGCGCCGCAATAGCGCCCACGCCGACGATGGCCGCCAGCTGGTGCAGCAGGCCGCTGGCGTTGCCCAGCGCAGTGGCGCCAGCGTGGGCGCGGTGGTCGACACGATGGCAGCAATTCGCGACAGTTCGAATCGCATTGCCGACATTATCGGCGTGATTGACAGCATTGCGTTCCAGACAAATATTCTTGCCCTGAACGCCGCCGTGGAAGCGGCACGGGCCGGCAACCATGGCCGCGGCTTCGCCGTGGTCGCCAGCGAAGTGCGCAACCTGGCCCAGCGCTCGGCCGCCGCCGCGCTGGAAATCAAGCAGCTGATCGGCGACTCGGTCAGCAAGGTGGAAAGCGGCAACGCCCAGGTCGACGCCGCCGGCGCCACCATGCAGCAAGTGCTGGCATCCGTCCGCAGCATGGAAGAGGTGATTGCGCGCATTACCGCGGCCGAAGCCGGCCAGCGCAGCGAGATCGCCCGCATCAATGGCGCCCTGCACCGCATCGACGACATGACGCGCCAGAACGCGGCGCTGGTGGTGCAAGCCTCGGAAAGTGCCAGCCGTGTCCATGCGGAAACCGCGATGCTGACCCGCGCCCTTGGCCAGTTTCGCCTGAAAAAAGGGGACGTAACTCTTTTTGCCTCGCCGCAGGCGAAAAAAAGGAGTACGTCCCCTTTTTTCAACAGTGCGCCAGCCAAAATTACAATGTTGTAGGACTAGCCTGACAAACTGCCATGTTGCCAGCCTACATGATGGAGGTAACAGGTCTTATGTTCATCGCTCACATAGAAAATTAAAGTATTACCAACGCGATCGGCAAGCAGCACCCCTAAGAATGCCGACTGCAATACCGTGTACTTTAGTTCTGTGAGGATAAAATGAACAACACTCAACTTAGCGTCTCTGCCAAGAACTCGCTGTCGCAAGCAATGCCTATTGGTTCGACGGAGTTCAAAGTTGCGTCCCGGCCGGTTGTCAGCTACAGCGGCGCCCAGCAAAACGAATTGCTGGCAGCCCTCCCTCGTGAAGCACTGGAGTCCCTGTTCGAGCACCTGGAACTGGTGCAGCTTCCTTTCGGCAAGGAACTGTTTGAATTTGGCAGCAAGCTGGAATACGTTTATTTCCCGACCACCGCCATCCTGTCCCTGCTGTATGTGATGGAAGACGGCGCCACCACCGAAATCGCCGTGGTCGGCCACGAAGGCGTGGTCGGCGTCTCGATGTTTGCCGGTGAGCGCGCCATGAGCACCGCCGTGGTGCAAAGCGCCGGTTACGGCTACCGCCTGAAAGCGCAGGCCCTGCGCGATGCCTTCAACCAGGGCGGCGCCCTGCCCCAGCTGCTGATGCGCTACAACGCTGCGCTGTTCGCCCAGATGGCCCAGAACGCCGTCGGCGGCCGCCACAGCTCGATCGAGCAGAAACTGTGCCGCTGGCTGCTGGACCGCCTGGACCGTTCCCCAAGCAATGAACTGAAGGTGACCCAGGAAATGATTTCGATCATGCTGGGCGTGCGCCGCGAATCGATCACCGCTGCCGCCGGCAAGCTGCAGGAAGACGGCATGATCACCTACCGCCGCGGCAATATCACCGTCATTGATCGTGAAGGTCTGGAACGTTACGCGGGTGAGTGCTATAAGGTGGCGAAGATTGAATATGATCGCCTGCTCGCTGATGTAGCTTGCTGCTAGGCTGCAGCATCGCCGGGGGCACGCCGCCAGTGCGCCTGCCCCGGCCCCTCAGGGGAATGTACACCTCGATACAGGTACCCCGGTCTCCCCGCCCACGGCGGATATTCAGAATCCCACCCAGCAGCAAAGCCCGCTCCCGCATCCCCAGCAAGCCGTGCGACATTGGCTTGGCCAGCGTCGGCGCGGCAATCCCGATACCGTCGTCGATAATGCGCAGCACCAGCATGTCGTCGCGCTGCAGCTTGAGCGAGACGCTGACATGGCCGGCCTTGGCGTATTTTCGGATATTGGTCAGCGATTCCTGCACGATGCGGAACAGCGCAATCGACAGGCTGCTGTCGCCGGCCTTGGCCACCGCATCGATGTCGGGGCCAATCTCGGTCTCGCATGGGATGTTCGTCATGCGCGTGAAGTCTTCGCAATAGCTGTCGATCGCTGCGCACAGGCCCAGGTTGTCCAGCAGGCTTGGGCGCAGGTCTTCGATAATACGGCGCTTCAGTTCCACCGTGTCGACCAGGGTGCCGCGTGCGCGGCGCAACTGGGCCGCCAGTTCCGGATTGGTCTTTTGCAGCTGGTGGGCGACGGCCGCAATATCCATGCTGATCGACGTCAGGTTGGCGCCCATTTCGTCGTGCAGTTCGCGCGACAGGCGCATCTTCTCTTCCTCGCTGATCGAGATCAGGTGGCGCGACAACACGGAGAGCTGCTCGGTACGCTGCTGCACCATCGACTCCAGGCTTTCGTTCGAGAGCTGCAGCGCATGTTCGACTGCCGCACGATGCACGAAGCTGCGCCGCACCAGCTGGTAGAACATCACGAGGACGACGATGGCGATGGCATTGATGCCTGCGCCCATCACCACTGCCTTCTGGTATTCCTGGTAGAAGCTGGCGGCCCGCGCCGACATGGCTTCGCCCTGCTCGCGCACCATGATCACCACTTGCAGGCGGATTTCATCCATGCCGCTGCGCTCGTCGCTGACCTTGGCAATGTTGACGATGTCATCCAGGCCGCCGTGCTTGTAGACTTCAATGGCCTGGGTCAGGATGGCAACGCGCTTGCGCACCAGCACCTGCAACTGCTGCAGGTTCTTCAACTGGATCGGGTTATTGGCGAGCAGTTTTTCCAGCTCGCGGAACTGGTGCTCGGATTCGGTCACCACCGAACGCGTCGGGCCAAGATAGGTTTCCTTGCCGGAGATGAAATAGCCGCGCGCACTGCTGTCGGCATCAAGCACCAGCACATTGAGGTATTGCAGGCGCTCAGCCACGCGCGAACTGAGCGCCAGCTGTTCATTGGCGCCTTTCAGCGACTGCAGGTTGTGAAACAGGCTGAAACCGTTGACGATCAGGATCAGCGCGCAGGTGACGCACAGGAGCGTTTTATAAAGCGGCAGGCGGTGCCGCGGCGCCGGTTCGATGGTGAAGTACATTTTCCCCATTATAGACCCGCAGCAAGATGCTGCCGCACGGAAAGCTAATTGTGCAGCACCGCAAAAGTGTAACGAGACGTATCAGTCCAGCAAATTGTTCTTCATGGCGTAGTACGTCAAGTCACTATTAGACTGCAAGCCCATCTTCTCCATAATGCGCGTGCGATACGTACTGACGGTTTTGATGCTCAGCGAAAGCGCCGTGCCGATGTCGGACACGGTGGCGCCACGCGCCAGGCGTAGGAACACCTGGAATTCCCGGTCCGACAGCTCCGTATGCAGGGCCGTATTCGGGTCGCGGTCAAAGCTTTGCGCCAGCAACTCGCCCACTTGCGAGCTGACATAGCGGCGGCCCTGGTGCACGGTGCGCACGGCATTGATCAGCTCTTCGGCCTCGCATTCCTTGTTCAGGTACCCGTTGGCGCCCATCTTGAACAGGTTGAGCGCATATTGCTGGGCTGGATAGCCGGACAGGATCAGCACCGGCAAGTCCGGCTGGCCCTGGCGGATGGTACGCAGAGTATCGATACCGCTCTGGTCCGGCATGGCGATGTCAAGCAACAGCACGTCGCACACTTCCTTGCGTGCGATGTCGAGCGCTTCGCGCCCGGTACTGCCTTCAGCGACTACGCTGAATTCGTCCGACGACGAAAAGATTTGCTTGAAACCCGCCCGTACAATCTGGTGGTCGTCACAGATGGCTACGCGAATCATTGTCTTCCCTCTTGAATTCCTAGCTTGGGAACGGAGCCAGCGTCTGCAATATCACTAGCAAAATCATAACGTTAATATTGTAGCACCAATGGTTTAACAGTTTAGCCGAGTCTAACCGAAAAAAAGGACGCCTAAGCGCCCTTGCTACAGCTGCTTACAACTTTAGTAGCTCGAGAATGCCTTGCAGCTCGCTGCGCAGCATTTCCCGGTCCAGCGGCGGTGCTTCGTGTGCCATGCCAGGAGTTTCATCATACTCGCCTTGCGCCGAATCGGTAGCGCGGCTATCGAGCTTGTTGCGGGCGCCGGAAATGGTAAAGCCCTGCTCGTACAGCAGTTCGCGGATGCGGCGAATCAGCAGCACTTCGTGGTGCTGGTAATAGCGGCGGTTGCCGCGCCGCTTGACCGGTTTCAGCTGGGTGAATTCCTGTTCCCAATAGCGCAGCACATGCGGCTTGACGCCACACAGTTCGCTGACTTCGCCAATGGTGAAATAGCGTTTCGCCGGGATCGGCGGCAACACTACCAGGTCTGCCTTGCCAGGACGGTCATTCATTCACGCTCCCTTGGAACTCAGGATGCGCGCGCCGTGCCGGCGCTGTCTTCGACCATGCCTTTCAGCTTTTGGCTGGCGTGGAAGGTCACCACACGGCGTGCCGTGATCGGGATCTCCTCGCCGGTTTTCGGGTTACGGCCCGGACGCTGCGGCTTGTCGCGCAGCTGGAAGTTGCCGAAACCGGACAGCTTCACCGCTTCGCCGCGTTCCAGCGCATTGCGGATCTCGTCAAAGAAGGTTTCGACCATGTCCTTGGCCTCACGCTTGTTCAGGCCCACCTGTTCGAACAATAGTTCGGCCAGTTCTGCCTTGGTCAGCGTCGGCAAATCTTTTTCAGCTTCCTGGCGTACCTTGGCGTTCTGCATCGCGCTGTGCAACTCGGCGTCCAATGCGGATTCAAGTACGGCGGAATCGACGTCGTTGTTGTTAATTTTGCTGCCCTGCCTTTTAAAGTACATGAGTCCGGCAGTGCCGGACTCGCTGGTATGACTGAATTGTTAAATCAAGCCCGCAATTTCGCGCCCAGTGCCAGAACGACGTGGGCCTTGAAGGTATTCATCAATTCCTCGACAACATCGTCTTGCAGGGTGTTTTGAGTATCTTGCAAGCTAAAGCGGAAAGCAAGCGATTTTTCGTCGCTTTCCACCCGTTCGCCGCGATATTCATCAAACAAAACAATGGCTTGCACGATACGTCCTTGAGCATGCGCGCGCGCAATGCCATGGAATGCATCGAGCAGTTCCTGTGCCGGCACGGTCTGCTTGACCACAAATGCGAGGTCGCGCGTAGTGCCGGGGAATTTCGAAATCTCTTCGTATTCTGGCACGTCGCGTTGCTGTAACGCAACGGCATCCACCTCGAACAGCACCGGCGCCTTCGGCAGGTCGTACTTTTGCAGCCAGCGCGGGTGCAGTTCGCCGATGAAGCCGATCACCTTGCCGTCCAGTTCCACCGACGCGGCGCGGCCTGGGTGCAGGGCCGGATGGGCCAGCTTGGCAAAGCGCAGCTGGCGTGGCGCAAACAGGGCTTCCAGGTCGGCCTTGACGTCGAAGAAGTCAACATCACCGGTCTTCTGGCCCCACTGCTCTTCCACCAGCGGGCCATAGGCCATGGCAGCGACGCGTTGCGGCTGGTCATAGCCGGCGACGGTCAGCGGGCCATCCTGCACCGAAGCGTCACGCTTGAAGATCGCGCCCACTTCAAACAGGCGCACGCGCGGCTGCTTGCGGTTGATGTTGTAACGCACGTTGGCCAGCAGGCTGCCGATCAGGGACGAACGCATGACCGACATCTGGGACGCGATCGGATTCTGCAGCTTGATCGGGCTGTCATTGCCGTTGAAGTCCAGCTCCCACTGCGCTTCCACGAAGCTCATGTTGACCACTTCCTGGTAGTCCAGGTCGGCCAACTGGTGGCGCACAGCGAAGATCGAGCGGGTGTTTTCCGGTGCGATCAGCATCTCGGCCGCTGCCACTGGCGGCAGGGTCGGGATGTTTTCGAAACCGTACACGCGGGCCACTTCTTCGATCAGGTCTTCTTCGATTTCGATGTCGAAGCGGAAGGATGGCGCGGTGACGCTGAAGATGCCATCGGCCAGCGTGAATTCCAGGCCCAGGCGCTTGAAGATATCGGCGACCATCTCGTCGTTCAACGCAACGCCGATCACCTTCGCCGCTCGTGCAGTGCGCATCTGTACCGGCTCGCGCTTTGGCAGGTTGACGATCTGGTCATCGATGGCGCCAACCTTGGTGTCAGGCGTGCCGCAGATTTCCACCAGCAGCGCAGTGATGCGCTCCAGGTGCTCAGGGATCGAAGCGAAGTCCACGCCGCGCTCAAAGCGGTGCGCTGCATCGGTCGAGAAGTTGTACTTGCGGGCGCGGCCCTGGATGGCGTTTGGCCACCAGAATGCAGCTTCCAGGTAGATGTTGGTCGTGTCGTCCGACACGGCGGTCGCGTCGCCACCCATGATGCCGGCCAGCGATTCCAGCTCCTTGTCGTCGGCGATCACGCCAACCCACTCATCGACTTCGATGGTGTTGCCGTTCAGGAGCTTGATCTGCTCGCCTTTTTTGCCCCAGCGGACGTCCAGCGAACCGTGGATCTTGTCCAGGTCGAACACATGCGACGGACGGCCCATTTCCAGCATCACGTAGTTGGAAATGTCCACCAGAGCCGACACAGGGCGCTGGCCGCTGCGCTCCAGGCGCTGCTTCATCCAGGCCGGAGTCTCGGCTTTCGCGTTCAGGCCGCGGATCACGCGGCCGGCAAAGCGGCCGCACAGTTCAGGCGCGCTCACCTTCACCGCCAGCTTTTCGTCCAGCGTGACCGGCACGATGCGGTTCTGCGGCAGGCTCAGTGGCGAGCCGGTCAGCGCAGCGACTTCGCGCGCCACGCCCAGCACCGACAGGCAGTCCGCCTTGTTCGGAGTCAGCTTGATGGTGAATTTCAGGTCGTTCAGCGCGAAGTAGTCGCGGATGTTCTGGCCGATCGGCGCGTCGTCAGGCAGCTCGATCAGGCCGCCGTGGTCTTCCGACAGCTTCAGTTCGCGCGCGGAGCACAGCATGCCCTGCGACTCGACGCCGCGCAGCTGGCCTACCTTGATTTCGAACGGCTTGCCGTCGGCGCCAGGCGGCAGCACGGCGCCGGCCATGGCGCATGCCACTTTCAGGCCCGGACGCACATTCGGCGCGCCGCAGACGATGTTCAGCAAGGTGCCGGTGCCCACGTCGACCTGGCAGACGTTCAGGCGGTCGGCGTTCGGGTGCTTGGCGGTTTCACGCACATGGCCTACCACCACGTTGGTGAACGGCGGCGCGACAGGATCGATGTCTTCCACTTCGAGGCCGGACATGGTCAGCATGTGTGCCAGTTCATCCGAAGTCATCTTCGGATCGACCATCGTGCGCAGCCAGTTTTCAGAGAATTGCATAGTCAGCTTTCGTATCTTTTAGAACCGGTAAACCAGTGTCTGACCCACGGGGTCAGACACTTGGCCCGTGGCTTCGGCAGACTGGTGTCAGACCCTGCGGGTCAGACACCGCTTTACCGGTTTTAGTTGAACTGCTTCAGGAAGCGCAAATCGCCTTCATAGAACAGGCGCAGGTCGTTGACGCCATAGCGCAGCATCGTCAAGCGCTCAAGGCCGGAGCCGAACGCAAAGCCGATGTATTTTTCCGGATCAAGGCCGAAGTTACGCACCACATTCGGATGTACCTGGCCGGAGCCGGACACTTCCAGCCAGCGCCCTTTCAGCGGGCCGCTGCCGAAAGCGATATCGATCTCCGCCGACGGTTCGGTGAACGGGAAATACGAAGGACGGAAGCGCACTTGCAGGTCATCCGTCTCAAAGAAAGCCTTCACGAAATTCAGGTACACGCCCTTCAGGTCGGCGAAAGAAATGTCTTCCGCAATCCACAGGCCTTCGACCTGGTGGAACATCGGCGAGTGGGTCGCATCGGAGTCCACGCGGTAGGTGCGGCCCGGCGCGATCACCTTGATCGGCGGCTTGTTGTTGCGGGCATAGCGCACCTGCATCGGCGAGGTGTGGGTACGCAGCAGCAGCGGCTTGCCGGTGCTGTCGTTGCCTTCAACGTAGAAGGTATCCTGCATCGAACGCGCCGGATGGTTTTCAGGCGAATTCAGTGCGGTGAAGTTGGTCCAGTCGGTTTCGATTTCAGGGCCGGCAGCGACGTCGAAGCCAATCGAGCGGAAGATCTCTTCCACGCGTTCCCAGGTGCGCATCACAGGATGGATGCCGCCTTTGCCGCGGCCACGGCCCGGCAGCGAGACATCGATCGCTTCAGCATTCAGGCGCAGCTGCAATTGCGCTTCTGCCAGGGCATCACGGCGCGCAGTCAGCGCGGTCTCGATCTGCTGCTTGGCAACGTTGATCAGGGCGCCCTGCGCCTTCTTCTCTTCGGGGTCCAGCTTGCCCAGGCCCTTCATCATTTCGGTGATCTGGCCAGTCTTGCCAAGGTACTTGGCTTTGGCGTTTTCAAGTGCGGCAGCGTCTACGGCGGCGAGGAAGTCAGCCTGCGCGGAGACGACGAGTTGTTCGAGCGAGTTCATCCGACGTTTTTCCTGTTTTGGAAATTAAAAACGGGACATAGCTAAGCCATGTCCCGCTTCTTATGAGCGCTGCCCGAAGACAGCGCGCATCACTGGCAATTAAGCAGCGATCTTGGCTTTGACGACGTTGACAATCGCTGCAAATGCAGGCTTGTCCATCACAGCCATATCAGCCAGGACCTTACGGTCCAGTTCAATAGCGGCCTTCTTCAGACCGTTCATGAACACGCTGTAGGTAACGCCGTGTTCGCGGGCAGCCGCGTTGATACGGGTGATCCACAGGGCGCGGAAGACGCGCTTCTTGTTACGACGGTCGCGGTATGCGTACTGGCCAGCGCGCATAACTGCTTGCTTGGCAATACGGAATACTTTGCTGCGACGACCGCGGTAACCCTTGGCCAGGTTCAGTACTTTCTTATGACGGGCACGCGCGGTAACCCCACGTTTTACTCGAGGCATAGTAGCTCCTTAAATAATGTTGTGAGATTAAGCGGATGGCATCATGCGGTAGACGCTTTGAACGTCGGACGCATTGATGTTACGAGTGCCACGCAGTTGACGCTTGTTTTTGGTGGTCTTCTTGGTCAGGATGTGGCGTTTGAAAGCCATGCCCGACTTAACGGTGCCACCTGGGCGCACGCGAAAACGTTTTTTCGCGGAGCTCTTGGTTTTCATTTTTGGCATGTGAATGCTCCAATAATGACCGGATTGTAGGTGGCAGCCCTTCGCTGCACTTTTGGTGCCTACTCTCACGGGAACCCGGGAGTATAGCACAACATTCTTCAAAACCGGTAAACCTGGGTCTGCCCCGCAGGGTCAGACCCAGCATAAGCAACGGCCGCGGGTCAAAGACACGCGGCCGTTGCTCAGACAGTGCCTGACCCTGTGGGTCAGGCACTGGTTTTCCGGTTTTACTTCTTCTTCTTCGGCGCCAGTACCATGATCATCTGGCGGCCTTCCATCTTGGGGAACTGCTCGACCTGGCCATGCGGCTCCAGGTCCGCTTTCAGACGCTCGAGCATGCGCATGCCGATATCCTGGTGGGCCATTTCACGGCCACGGAAACGCAGGGTGATCTTGGTCTTGTCACCGTCTTCCAGGAACTTGATCAGGTTGCGCAGCTTGATGTTGTAGTCGCCATCATCGGTGCCCGGACGGAATTTGACTTCCTTCACCGAGATCACCTTCTGCTTCAACTTGGCTTCGTGCGCCTTCTTCTGTTCCGAATACTTGAACTTACCGTAATCCATCAGTCGGCAGACTGGAGGATTCGCGTTCGGCGCGATCTCGACCAGGTCGACATCGGCCTCTTCCGCCAGGCGGAAGGCTTCGGCCAGGCTTACGATGCCCAGCGGTTCGTTGTCCACGCCCGACAGACGCATTTCGGGATGGGTGATCTCGCCATTGATGCGATGGGACTTGTCAGTAGCTATTGTAGTTTCCTTCAATGTTAATTTAGTGGGCCGGTTGCGGGGCTTCCCGCATTAGGCTTTGGTATCGACGTCGTTCTGAAGTCGCTCCACCAGGGCTTCGATCGACATAACGCCCAGATCGACATTGCCCCGCGCACGCACGGCCACGGTGTTGGCATCCCGTTCTTTGTCGCCCACCACGAGAATGAAAGGCACTTTTTGGACGGAATGTTCGCGGATTTTATACGTAATCTTCTCGTTGCGCAAATCAGCAGCAACGCGGAAGCCCAGCTTGCGCAGCCTGGATTCAAGCGCTTTGCAGTAATCGGCCTGGGCGTCGCTGATGTTCAGAATCGATACTTGCTGCGGAGCAAGCCACATCGGCAGCGCGCCGGCGTAGTTCTCGATCAGGATGCCGATGAAGCGCTCCAGCGAGCCCACGATTGCACGGTGCAGCATGACCGGGGTCTTGCGGGTGTTGTCATCCGCGACATATTCAGCACCCAGGCGGCCCGGCATGAAGAAGTCGACCTGCATGGTGCCGACCTGCCATGGGCGGCCCAGCGAATCCTTCAGGTGGTACTCGATCTTCGGACCATAGAAGGCGCCCTCGCCCGGCAGTTCGGTCCAGGTCACGCCGCAAGCGCGCAGGCCGGAACGCAGTGCTTCTTCCGCCTTATCCCACACTTCATCGTCGCCGATGCGGTTGTCTGGACGCAGCGCCAGTTTCACGTCGATGTTCTCGAAATGGAAATCTTTGTAGACTTCCATCGCCTGCTGGTGGAAGGCCACCACTTCCGGCTCGATCTGTTCGTTGGTGCAGAAAATGTGGCCGTCATCCTGGGTGAAGCCGCGCACGCGCATGATGCCGTGCAGCGCGCCGGATGGCTCGTTGCGGTGGCACTGACCGAATTCACCGTAGCGCAGCGGCAGGTCGCGGTAGGACCGCAGGTCGCTGTTGAAGATCTGCACGTGACCCGGGCAGTTCATCGGCTTCAGCGCGTAGGAACGGTTTTCGGATTCGGTCACGAACATGTTTTCGCGGTAGTTTTCCCAGTGGCCGGTCTTGCCCCACAACGAAGCGTCCAGGATCTGCGGCGCCTTCACCTCCTGGTAGCCGTTTTCCTGATACTTGCGGCGCATGTACTGCTCGACTTGCTGCCAGATGGTCCAGCCTTTCGGGTGCCAGAACACCAGGCCTGGCGCCTCATCCTGGAAGTGGAAGAAGTCCAGCTGCTTGCCCAGTTTGCGGTGGTCGCGCTTCTCAGCCTCTTCCAGCTGGAACAGGTACTGCTCCTGGTCTTCCTTCTTGGTCCAGGCAGTGCCGTACACACGCTGCAGCATTTCATTCTTGCTGTCGCCGCGCCAGTAAGCGCCGGCCAGCTTCATCAGCTTGAAGACCTTCAGCTTGCCGGTCGATGGCACGTGCGGGCCACGGCACAAGTCGGTGAACTTGCCTTCGGTGTACAGCGACACGTCTTCATTGGACGGGATCGAAGCAATGATCTCGGCCTTGTAGTGTTCGTTGATCGACTTGAAGTAGGCCACGGCTTCATCGCGCGGCAGGACCTTGCGGGTCACCTGCTCGTCCTTCTTCGCCAACTCGGCCATCTTCTTCTCGATCGCCACCAGGTCGTCCGGGGTGAACGGGCGCTTATAGGAGAAGTCGTAATAGAAGCCGTTTTCGATGACAGGTCCGATCGTCACTTGCGCATCAGGGAACAGCTCCTTGACGGCGTAGGCCAGCAAGTGGGCGGTCGAATGGCGGATGACTTCCAGGCCTTCCGGATCCTTGTCGGTCACGATGGCGACGTCGGAGTCCTTTTCAATCAGGAAGGAAGTATCAACGACCTTGCCATCAACCTTGCCGGCCAGGGCTGCTTTGCCCAGGCTGGTGCTGATGTTGGACGCAACCTGCGCCACGGTCAGGGGTGCATCGAATTGACGGACGGAACCGTCGGGCAGTCGGATTGAAACCATCATGGATCTCCGGAAGAAAAAGGTAATGCTGGAAAAAATGGACGAAAAAAAACGCGGGCTAGCCGCGTTTTTCTTCAATTGAACAAGCAAAAGAAAGCCGATCGACTAGCGTCACTCACCAACCTTGATGGTAGTTCGCGGTGTCATAACCGGTGTGCCTTTCTCGCTCTTACAAAATGTCTGGTGGGCGGTGAGGAATTCGAATCCCCGACCCCTTGGATGTCGACCAAGTATTCTAACCAGCTGAACTAACCGCCCGTGTCTTTTGCAATGGTACTACATAAAAATGTTCTGGTGGGCGGTGAGGAATTCGAATCCCCGACCCCTTGGATGTCGACCAAGTATTCTAACCAGCTGAACTAACCGCCCGAGAGCCAGCATTATAGAGAGCACTTCCCCCTGTGACAAGTGTTTTCCGAAGAAAACATTGCTGATATAGTCAGGGCACCATGCCAAACCACGATTCAACCCATCTTCACGCCCATCTGGACGGCGACGCGCAACACGCCCACTTCAACGAACACCGCAGCCAGGCTGCCCTGGCAGCCGCCCTGGCGCTGACTTTGGGCTTTGCCGTAGTTGAGGTAGTGGCTGGTTTCATGGCCAATTCGCTGGCCCTGATTTCCGACGCAGGCCATATGGTGACCGATGCCGCCGCGCTCGGCCTGGCGCTGCTGGCGCAAATGATTGCCAAGCGCCGCCCTTCCGCACGCTACTCGTTCGGCTTCGGCCGCGCCGAGGCGCTGGCCGCATTCGTTAACGGGCTTGCGATGCTGCTGGTGGTCGGCTGGATCATATTTGAGGCGGTGCAACGCTTCGCGTCTCCCGTGCCGGTGCAAGGCGGCACCGTGCTGGTGGTGGCCGGCATCGGCCTTGCAGTCAACCTGCTTGTCGCCTGGAGCCTGTCGCGGGACAAGGAAAGCATGAATACACGCGCCGCCCTGGTGCATGTGTTGGGCGACTTGCTTGGCTCCGTCGCCGCCCTGATCGCCGGCGGCGTGATCATGGCAACCGGCTGGATGCAGATCGACCCGATCCTTTCGCTGTTGGTATCGCTGCTCATCCTCAAATCGACCATCGGCGTACTGCGCGAATCCTTCCACCATTTGATGGAAGGCGTCCCGGACAACGCCGACTACGCCCAGATCGGCGCTGACCTGGCCGAAGTGCCTGGCGTGCTGTCGGTGCACGACCTGCACGTATGGGAAATGTCGCCAGGCCAGCCAGCCCTGATCGGCCACCTCGAAATCAACGACCTGAAGGACTGGCCGCAAATCCTGCACAAGGTGAAAGCCATGCTTCTCCTGAAGCACAAGATCGATCACATCACTTTGCAGGCCGAACCGGCGAACCAATGCGTGGCAGAGGTTAACGAATCCGCCGCCAAACGGAAATAGGCACGTCCCCATCGGGCCGCGGCGGCACCCGCCACTCCAATACCTCCCCTTCAAGAGAATAGGCGCGGCGCTGCACAGTTCCATCCCATTGAGGGTTCGATGCAGCAGCGATGCGGAAGGCCAGCTTCCCGTCTTCCACCGCGATCGTACCGAAATGGGTGCTCATGGCAAGCAACAGTCGCTTGTATTCTTGCGGCTCCGCCGAGCGGAAATCGCCGGCGAAGGGCGGCCTTTCGGCGTGATAGATCTGCAGCGCATAACGCCCATCGCCTGCAACGCTCAGTCTCCCGCGCGGCTTCGTGCCGTAATCGTCGCTTCGACTGCCATCGCGATGTTCGCGATACGCACCGATCAGCTCCCAGGAGCCGGCCAGGCTTACCGGGGCGACAGGCATATCGGCAGCTGTCGCTGCCCCGCAAAGCATTAATGTGGTCAGAACCAGCTTCCTCATTGCAAATCTCCACTCAGTTGTACACGCAGCAGAGGATAGCCAGCTTGCCGTCAAAGCAAAATTGCAAAAAAATCGCGTGACCTGTGCATAATTGCACGGATGGATACCCCCGACTGGAACGATCTTCGTTACTTCCTGGCCGTCACCTCGGCTGGCTCGCTGTCGGCTGCCGCGCGCTCGCTTGGCGTCGAGCACACCACCGTGTCGCGCCGCATCGAAGCTCTGGAAGGTGTGCTGGGCCTCAGGCTATTCGACCGCTTTGCGCGTGGCTGGTCCCTGACGGATGCCGGCCGCGCCTTGCTGCCCCAGGCACAACGCGTGGAAGAAGAGATTCATGCCCTGTTGCGCCTGGCAAGCGGTGCAGGATCCGAATCCGGCACCGTGCGCATCTCGGCGCCTCCTGCCATCGCCGCACACTGGATCACGCCCCGCCTGCCTGCATTGCGCGCCCACCTGACGGGAATTCAAATCGAATTGGGCGCCGAATCGGCGCGAGTCGATCTATCGCGGCGCGAGGCGGATATCGCCATCCGCTTTCGCCGGCCACAGGCGCCTGACCTGGCAGTGCGTATAGTCGCGACAGTCAAATATTATTTATGCGCGGCGCCGGAATATCTTGCCGCTCACCAGCCGGATGAATGGGAATTTATTGGCTACGACGAAAGCCTGGCGGAAACACCGCAGCAACAATGGCTGAATGCCTTTGCGGCAGGTCGGCCGTTCGCTTTTAGCAGCAACGACCTGAGTTCAATTGCCGCGGCGGTGCGTTTTGGCGCTGGCGTTGCGGCCCTGCCCGATTACCTCGCCGCAGGCCTGATAATCCCCGGCATTAACTGCCCGGTGCAGCGCGACCTCTGGATGGTGATTCACGACGACGTCCGCAAAGCGCCAAGAGTGCGCCGAACTGCCGACCTCCTGGCAGAAATGTTCAGCACTCAAGCGCGCTAGCTCCTGGCAGCAACACGCCAGTCTCTGGCACGCTTAGGGCAAGCTTGTAGAGGGAGATGAGTTGCCCTCTCTCAAGCACGGCGAGCTTCGAGGATGCCGGTGACTTCGCTGATCGCGGCCAGCGCTTTTTGAAGTTGGCTGGTGGCGCCGATTTCAACCGTAAAGGTCATGCGGGCCTGCCCTTTGGCCGATTGGGTATTTACACCGGTGACGTTGATTTTCTCGCGCGAGAAAATCTCCGAAATATCGCGCAATAAACCCTGGCGGTCGGCTGCCAATACAAATAAATCGACCGGGAATACCGTATCGGAACGGGCGGCACCCCAGGCGGTAACAATTACCCGCTCCGGCGCTTTGGCGCGCATTTCGGCAAAGTTTTTGCACGAAGCACGGTGAATCGAAACGCCTTTTCCGCGTGTGACAAAACCAACGATCGGATCTGGCGGCGCCGGTTTGCAGCATTTCGCCAATTGGGTCATCAGGCCATCGGTGCCAACCACCAATACACCCGATTTGGCGCCTGATTCAACGCTGGAATTGCGGCTCTTGTTCACCGCAACCTGGTCGGTCGCATCTTCCTCGGCCTCGGCGGGATCGCGCAACGCGGCCTCAACGTGGCGCAGGGAAAACTCATCCTTGCCAACGGCCAGGAACAGGTCGTCCACTTTGTCAAAGCCCAGCTTTTGCGCCAGCGTTTCAAGGTTGACAGCGGTCTTGCCTTCGCGCTGCAGCGATTTCTCCACCAGCGAGCGGCCATTGGCAACCGTTTCCTGGATGTCGATCGCATGGAACCAGGCACGCACCTTGGTACGGGTGCGGTTCGATACGGTGTAGCCTGGGCTCAGCCAGTCGCGCGACGGCCCGGCGGTGCCGGGAGCGCCTTTGGCGGTAATGACTTCGCAAGTTTGCCCGCTTTTCAACGGCGTATTCAGCGGCACCATCTGGCCGTCGACGCGGGCGCCGCGGCAGCGGTGGCCGACGTCGCTGTGCAGGTGGTAGGCAAAGTCGATCGGCGTGGCGCCGACTGGCAGCTCAATCACGCGCGCCTGCGGCGTCAGCACGAAGATGCGGTCATCCAGCGTGGTGGACTTCAGTTTTTCCACCCATTCGCGCTGCTGGTCTTCGTTGTTGACCACCGCATCGGCAACTTCTGTTTTCCAGGCCAGCAGCTGGCGCAGCCAGGCGATTTTCTCGTCGTACTGCTGACCTTTGAAGTTGGAACCGCCCTCTTCCTTGTAGCGCCAGTGCGCTGCGACGCCGTATTCGGCAAAGCTGTGCATCTCCTGGGTACGGATCTGCACTTCAAGGGGGCGGCCGTCGTCCGCCGTCACCACGGTGTGCAGCGACTGGTAGCCGTTCGGCTTGGGACGGGAAATGTAATCGTCGAATTCTTTCGGGATCGGGGTCCAGATATTGTGGACCACGCCGAGCACCGTATAGCAGGTCTTCACGTCCTCGACGATCACGCGGAAGGCGCGCACATCGTACAGTTCCGAGAAGTCCAGGTCCTTGCCCTTCATCTTGTTCCAGATGGAGTAGATGTGCTTGGGCCGGCCGAATACTTCGGCCTTGATGCCGGCCGATGCCAGCTCGGACTGCAGGCGCGCAATGGAAGACGTGACGAAGCTCTCGCGCGCCATGCGCTTCTCTTCCAGCATCTTCGCAATGCGCTTGTAGGTTTCCGGTTCGATGAAGCGGAACGACAGGTCTTCCAGCTCCCACTTGATCTGCCAGATGCCGAGGCGGTTTGCCAGCGGCGCGTAAAGGTCCAGGGTTTCGCGGCCATAAGCGCGCGTCACTTCATCGAAGCGCTTGATGTCGGAGAAGTAGCGCAAGGTGGTGCAACAGGAAGCCAGCCGCACCAGCACCACGCGCATATCGGTGGCCATTGCCAGCAGCATCTTGCGCAGCGATTCGACCTGGGCGACAGCCTGCTGCGCCGCGGTCTTGGTGCGCGCGGCACTGCCGGAGGACGCCAGCGTCAGTTCGCGCAGGCGGATCAGCTGGCGCACGCCGGCGACCAGGTCGTTGACTTCCTTGCCGTAGCGCGGCTCGATGGAAGGGGCGGTATCGGCGTCGAGCAGGGTCAGCTCGAACATCAGTGCCGCGATGCGGGTTTCCGCATCGGTGCGCAGGATGGCCAGTGTGCTGGCCACCCCGATGGCAAATTCCAGGGCATCTTGCCCATGACCGGTGATACGGCCGCTGTACGCCTGGCTGGCGTGGTCGAGCGCAGCCAGCACGCGCGCTCCATCGTCGGCGGACAAGCCTTGCACCAGTTGATCCGTCGTTGCGCTGTTGAGAGCCGCGATTGAAACCATTACGAAAACCTTTACAACTTCACTTTTGGGCGGCGGTCACCACGATTTCGACCAGCCAGTCGGGGTTCGCCAGTTGCGCCTGAACGGTCGCGCGCGGCGGGGTGTTGCCTTCGACAACCCAGGCTTCCCATACTTCATTCATGGCGGCGAAGTTGGCCAGGTCGGTGATGTAGATCTGGGCGCGCAGGATGTGCGCCTTGTCGCTGCCGGCTTCGCCCAGCAGGCGGTCGATGTGGCCCAGCACTTCCGCGGTCTGCGCCTTGATGTCGCCGCCCTTTTCGGCGATCTGGCCGGCCAGGTACACGGTGCCGTTATGAACGGCGATTTCGGACATGCGCTTACCTACGTGAAAACGTTTGATTTCCATGCTTCTCTCTTAGTGGTTCAACAAAAAATCTTTCGCAATCGCGATCTGGTCGTCGTGCAGGAAGGTCGGCGCGTGGCCAACGTTCGCGATTTCCACCAGCTTGGCTTTCGGCCCGCGCTGCGTCATCGCTTCCGCCGTTTCGCGCGACAGCAGGTCGGAGTTGGCGCCGCGCACGAGCAAGGTCGGGCAGCGGATCGCATCGTAGGCGGCCCACAGCATTGCCTCGTCCGCCTTGGCCGATTCGGGCGTCACCGACTGGAACGGCAAGGCCAGGCCCATGTCGTAATGGCGCACCCACGTGCCGTCCTTGTCCTGGCGCAGCACGTCGGCTGCCAGCTTATGCCATTCCGCGTCGGTGTGTTCGCCGAAGGTGGTCGACACCATCTTCACGAATTCGGCGCCGGCCTTGAAGGTCGGGAATCGCACTTCCTGGGCGATGTAGTCGCCAATGCGCTGGATCGCCACCGAATCCAATGTGGGACCAATATCGTTCAATACCAGCTTGCTGACCGGGTTGTCCGGCAGCGAAGCCAGTCCCATGCCGATCAGGCCGCCCATCGAGGTGCCGAACCAGTCGACGGTCTGGCGCTCGCCATTGGCCAGCACGCGCGCCAGCAGGGTTACCATATCGCTGACGTACTGCGGCAGGCGGTAAAGCTGGGGATTGGCCAGGCTGCCGGAACGGCCGCGGCCCACCACGTCGGGGCAAACCACGCGGTAATCCTTGCACAGTGACTGTGCAAGATTGTCAAAATCATCCGAAACACGGGTCACGCCGTGCACGCAAACCAGCACGTTTGGGTTGTCTTCCTCGCCCCATTCCTTGTAAGCCATCTGGTGCAGGCCAGACATGGAGAAACACTGAACGGACTTGATTTTAGCTTCTGGCATTCGGTTCCTCGCTCCACGCGCTGTTGTTTCGCTATTGGTTTTTGCGCTACATTCTACATTGGCTAACTAATTATAGGGGACCAAATGGTCAGCACGACTTTGCGCGGCAAAACTGCGCTCGTTACCGGCTCCACTTCCGGCATCGGCCTGGGCATCGCACGCAGCCTGGCAGCGGAAGGCGCCAACATCGTATTGAACGGCTTTGGCGATGCAGGCGAAATCGCGAAGCTGCAGGAATCGCTGGCCGCCGAATTCGGCGTACAAGCAGGCTACCACGGCGCGGACATGAGCAAGCCGGCCGATATCGAAGCCATGATGGCCTATGCCGCCCAGAAGTTCGGCGGCGTCGACGTGCTGGTGAATAACGCCGGCATCCAGCATGTGGCCAATGTCGAAGACTTCCCCGTCGAGCGCTGGGACGCCATCATTGCCATCAACCTGACCTCGGCCTTCCATACTACCCGCCTGGCGCTGCCGCACATGAAGGCACGCAACTGGGGCCGCATCATCAACCTCGCTTCGGTGCATGGCCTGGTGGCTTCGGCCGGCAAGTCGGCCTATGTCGCGGCCAAGCATGGCCTGGTCGGCTTTACCAAGGCCACCGCGCTGGAAACCGCGAGGACCGGCATCACCTGCAACGCGATCTGTCCGGGCTGGGTCCTGACGCCGCTGGTGCAAAAGCAGGTCGATGCGCGTGCCGAGAAGGACAGCCTGTCCAACGAGGCCGCCAAAGCTGCCCTGCTGGCGGAAAAGCAGCCGTCCGGCGAATTTGTCACGCCGGAAGAGCTGGGCGCGATGGCAGTCTTCCTTTGCTCCGACGCGGCCAAACAAATGCGCGGCGTGGCCTGGAATATGGATGGCGGCTGGGTCGCGCAGTAATCAGGCCTTCTGCGCCAGGTAGTTGTTCTTCAAGCGCATGTAGTGCTCGGCCGAGTACCTGAAGTGCGCAATTTCCTGTTCGGTCAGCTCGCGGATGCGCATCGCGGGCCGGCCGACATACAGGCCGCCGCTTTTCAGCACCTTGCCGGGGGCAACCAGGCTGCCCGCCCCTACCATGACGTGCTTCTCGATGACCACGTCATCCATGATGATCGAGCCCATGCCGACCAGGCATTCGTCGCCAATGGTGCAGCCATGCAGCAGCACCGAATGGGCAATCGTGACGTGCTTGCCGATCGTCAGGGCGGCGCCTTCCGGCTTGGCCGCCGAGCGGTGCGACACATGGCACATGGCGAAATCCTGTACATTGCTGCCTTCGCCGATCGTGATGCGGTTCACGTCGCCGCGCAGCACCGCATTGCACCAGATTGAGGCATCGCGGCCGACGCTGACGTCGCCTATGATTTGCGCCGACTGGTGGACGAACACGCCGTCGGCGAGCTGGGGGAAGGTATCGAGGTAGGGTTGCAGTGTCATGCAAAGATTATATGGCTTGCAGCACTGCCGCACGATGGCGATTGTGGATTTCCACAATGGGGATAGACACAATAGCGGCAAGACAACCCGTTTGCCATGATGGGGATATTCGGAGACAAACGAGGCCCCTCATCATGGAAAAGAAACCCTTCTACAAAGTACTGTACGTCCAGGTACTGTTCGCCATCTTCTGCGGCGTCATGCTCGGCATTTACCTGCCGACTGACGCAGTAGCCATGAAACCGCTTGGCGACGGTTTCATCAAACTGATCAAAATGATCATTGCCCCGGTCATCTTCTGTACCGTGGTGAGCGGCATCGCCGGCATGCAGGACGTAAAAAAGATTGGCCGCGTCGGCGGCAAGGCTCTGATCTATTTCGAGATCGTTTCCACTTTCGCCCTGATTATCGGCCTCGCGGTTGCCAACTTCATGCAGCCTGGCGCCGGCTTCAACGCCGATCCGCACACGCTGGACACCAAGTCCATCGCCCAGTACACGGAAAAGACCAAGGCGCTGACCACCACCGACTTCCTGCTGAACATCATCCCCAACACCGTGTTCGATGCCTTCGCCAAGGGCGACATCCTGCAGGTGCTGCTGGTTGCCGTGCTGTTCGGCTTTGCGTTGTCCCTGCTCGGCGAGCGCGGCCGTCCGGTCACCAAACTGATCGATGAGGTGTCGCACGCCTTCTTCGGCATGGTCAACATCATCATGAAGGCCGCCCCGATCGGTGCCTTCGGCGCCATGGCCTTTACCATTGGTAAATACGGCATCGCTTCCCTGTTGCCGCTGGCCAAGCTGATGGGTTCGTTCTACCTGACCTGCTTCCTGTTCGTGTTCATCGTGCTGGGCCTGATCGCCAAGTACACTGGCTTCTCGATCGGCCGCTTCATTTCCTACATCAAGGAAGAACTGCTGATCGTGCTGGGCACCTCCTCCTCGGAAAGCGCCCTGCCTTCGCTGATGCGCAAGCTGGAAAAGCTGGGTGCTTCCAAGCCGGTGGTTGGCCTGGTGGTACCGACCGGCTACTCCTTCAACCTGGACGGCACCAACATTTACATGACCATGGCGGCCCTGTTCGTTGCCCAGGCCACCAACACCGACCTGACGCTGTGGCAGCAACTGACCATCCTCGGCGTTGCCATGCTGACCTCGAAAGGCGCCTCGGGCATCACCGGCGCCGGTTTCATCACCCTGGCCGCCACCCTGGCCGTGGTGCCAAGCATCCCGGTAGCGGGCATGGCACTGATCCTCGGCATCGACCGCTTCATGAGCGAATGCCGCGCCCTCACCAATTTCGTCGGCAACGGCGTGGCAACCCTGGTGGTCGCCAAGTGGGAAGGTGAACTGGACATGGATACCCTGAAGCGCGAACTGGCCAATCCTACCCCGCTGAACCCAACTGCCCAGGCGACCGCAACCGAACCCCTGGCAGCGACTGCCGAGTAAGCCGTCGCCTCCCTTAACACGAAGACAGGCCCCATGCAATTCTGCATGGGGCCTGTCTTTTTTTGTGGTTAGAATGTAACAAAAAGTAGCCGTGCGAATGTTGACTTACGGAAACATGCAACCTAGAATAAACTCACTAATAATGCACCCAGAACGGACGCCAGGATGAGACTCCCCAGCCACCGTGGATTTACCCTGATTGAAGTGATGATCACCGTCGTAATCGTCGGTATTCTCGCGGCAATCGCCATCCCCAACTACTCCCGCCACGTCGTGCGCGGCAATCGCGGAGCCGCACAGCAGCACCTGATCGACCTGGCGCAGCGCGAACAGCAATTCCTGGCCGATGCGCGCGTCTACAAGGATTCGGTCGCCGGCCTGAACATGCAGACGCCACCCATCGTGTCCAAGTATTACACGATTACGATCCAGGCCGACGACGGGCCGCCACCAAAGTTCACCATCACCGCGACGCCTGTCGCAGGCACCGGCCAGGCCAACGATGGCACCCTCACCATTGACCAGGCCGGCACTAAGCTGCCCGCCGACAAGTGGTGATGCCATGAAACGCCAATACGGCTTCGGCCTTTCCGAGATAATGCTGGCAGTCCTGATCGCAGGCATCCTGGCGGCGGTCGGCATGCCTGCCATGCAGAACTTCATCTCCAACCAGCGCCTGAAAAGCACTTCGACCGACCTGTTCACCAGCATCCTGCGTGCGCGCAGCGAAGCGATCAAGCGCAACCGCGACGTCACGATTTCGCCCTCGACCAACTGGAACACGGGCTGGACTATTCCTAGCCCGAACGCAGGCGAACCGGTCCTGGCCACCTTTACCACGCGGCCTTCGGTCACGGTTACCGGTCCGGCGGCCGGCGTAACGTTCACCGCTGCCGGGCGCGTCAAGGGCGACAGCAATCCGCAGTTTTCCATTTCCTCGACTACAGGCAAAGCTAGCTGCATCAGCATTGACCTTGGCGGCCGCCCGAACGTGCAACCCAAATCATGCTAAGAACAACCATGCACCGCCAACACGGCATCACAATGATTGAAGTCCTGGTCACGATCGTGATCCTCGCCTTCGGCCTGCTGGGCATTGCCGTTTTCCAGTCCAAAGCCAGCGTCGGTTCGATCGAATCCTACCAGCGCGCCCAGGCCGTCATCCTGCTGGACGACATGAGCTCGCGGGTACGCGGCAATCCCGACAATGTTGCCTCCTATGAGTCCACCAACATCGGCACCGGCGATGCGCAGCCGGCCGATTGCAGCGCGCTTGGCGCCGGTGCCACACGCGATGTCTGCGAGTGGAGCAATTTGCTGAAAGGCGCTGCCGAAACCGATAGCAATACCAAGGTCGGCGCCATGATCGGCGCGCGCGGCTGCATCACCCTGCTGCAAGCTGCCGACCGTACCGCCGGCGTTTGCAAGCCAGGCATCGTCCAGGTTGCTGTCGCCTGGCAAGGCTTGCACGCCACCCAGGCTCCGTCCCTGGACTGCGGCAAGAATCAGTTCGGCGATGAGAACTATCGCCGCCTGATTTCTGCCCAGGTCCTGATTCCTCTACTCGACTGCAAATGAGGAGCCCATCCATGCAGATTTACCGCCGCGAGCAAGGCTTTACCTTAGTTGAGCTGATGGTGGCAGTCGCCGTCGGCATGCTATTGCTTGCCGGCTTATCGACCCTGTTTTCCAGCAACAGCTCCGCGCAAGTGGAAATCGAGCGCGCCAACCGCCAGGTGGAAAACGGGCGCTATGCCATGCAACTGATGACCGGCGACTTGCGTAATGCCGGCTATTACTCCGAATACGACCCGATCGAGCTGGCCGCACCGACCGTCTTGCCAGACCCGTGCGACGTAGACCTGACCAATATGCGCGACGCGATCGCCTTTGCGGTGCAAGGCTATGACAACAGCAACTCGCTCAAATGCCTGTCCGACGTCAAGGCCAATACCGACGTCGTGGTAGTGCGCCACACCCACACCTGCGTCGTCGGTGCTGCCGATTGCGAAGATGACAGTGCCGGCGGCCCGTTCTTCCAGGCTTCACAGTGCTCCAACGACTCTGAGCTTGGTTCCAACGACAAATACAACCACTATCAAATCTCGGCTTTGAACAGCGGCTTCACCCTGCATAAGTTCAACTGCACGACCGTCAAAGGCAGCGGCAGCCCGGCCGACGTGCGCCGCCTGCTGACCCATATCTACTTTATCGCCAATAACAGCCTGGCCGGCGACGGCATCCCGACGCTCAAGCGTGCCGAAGTGGTCAGCAAAGGCGCGGTCATGTCGGTGCAGATCGTGCCGCTGGCCGAAGGCATCGAAAACATGCAGCTTGAGTACGGCCTGGACGGTAGCAACGATGGGGTGGCGGACAGCTTCACGACCAAGGTCAACGATGCCGAATGGGGTAATGTCGTGTCGGTCAAGCTGCACTTGCTGGCGCGCACCCTGAGCCCGTCGATGGGCCATACCGATACCAAGTCCTATGTGCTTGGCTCGGATGAGAACGGACAGCAGAACGTCATCAAGGCCACTGGTGACAAGTACAAACGCCACGTCTTCACCTCACTGATCGGCTTGCCTAACGTGGCCGGAAGGAAACCTTGATGAAACACCTCGCACTCCGTCGACAGAGCGGCATGACCCTGGTCGTGGCACTGGTCATGCTCGTACTGATCACCTTGCTGGCGATGACGACTTTTAACCTGGGCAAATCCAGCATCCAGGTTGTCAACAATATGCAAAACCGCGATGAAGGCATCGCCGCCAGCCGCAGCGTGCTGGACGAAGCCATGTCCAGCACGCGCTTCTTTGATACGCCAAACGATGCCCTGGACCAGCCTTGCCTGAACAGTAACCATCGCTGCTTCGACCTGAACGGCGACGGCATCATCGATATCGTTACCTCCTTGAGCGCAGCCAAATGCGTCAAGGTGCGCACCATCAAGACCAATGAACTTGACTTCGGTTCCGAGGAAGACCGCAACTGCAGCGTCGGCACCAGTGGCAACAGCGGCATTGTCGGATCGGATAAAGGCAATTCGATGTGCGCCGACTCCACCTGGGAAATGACAGCCACCAGCCAGGACCAGCAGGCTCAATCCGAAGTCCAGGTCGTACAAGGTGTTGCCATGCGCGTCGCGACAACCAACATCGAAACCAGTTGCAAATAACTAGCCCGCTTTATTTTGAGAGCCAGCCATGCCAAAAAAGCTAATGATCACCGCGGCCGCCTGCCTCGGTGCATGCGCCACCCTCCTGTCGTTCCCAGCTGGCGCTGACGACATCGATATTTTCACAGGCGCCTCCGCCGGCACCTCGATCAATCCGCGCATCCTGATCGTACTGGACAATACGTCCAACTGGTCGCGCCAGGCGCAGAAGTGGCCGGGCGGCCTGACCCAGGGCCAATCCGAGGTGCGCGCCATCAAGAGCGCCATCGCCACCCTGAACGACAAGGTCAACGTCGGCCTGTTTGAATTCGTCACCGACGGCAACGCCAACGATAACGGCGGCTTCGTGCGCTTCCAGGTGCAGCCGATGACCACCTCGGCCAAGAACCAGTTCAACAACCGGCTCGACACCATCGACGGCGCCATCACCAGCCCGATCGAAAAGCGCAATTCAGGCACGATGTACGGCAACCTGATGTACGACGTCTACAACTACCTTGGCGGCCGCTCAGGCTACTCCGCCGCGCAAGGCGTCACGCCAAGCTCGATTGCCGATCCGGCCGGCTACGTCAAGCGCTGGGCGCCGTTCAAGTCCCCGCTGACGGACGACGCCAGCTGCGCCAAGACCATCGTCATCTTCGTCACCAATCCGGACCAAAGCGGCCCGACCAAGGATGACAGCGCCAACACCACCCAGTTGCAAAGCCTGGGAGGCAACACGAAACAGCTCGGCCTGCCGAATTTCTCAACCCAGACGGTCCAGAGCGTCACCAATATCGGCCAGACCGCGTCCTGCTATTCGAGCCAGACGGCCGCTTCAACCGAACTGAATGCAGCTCCTTGGGTCACCACCTGCGGCAACTACACCGACGGCTGCAAGATCGGTTCGGCACTGAATGACGGCAGCAAGGTTTGTCCGGTCGGCACCGCATCGTATGCGATCAACGGCGTCAACAGCGCGGTCACCAACGTGCCGACGGGTACCGTCACCACCGACGCCAATCCATGGAACGCCGACGAATGGGCGCGCTTCATGCACGACAAGGGCGTGCCAATCCCGGCCAGCACTTTGAAGTCCAAGGTCACGTTCTACACCATTGACGTGTACAACGCGCAGCAGAACATCGAGCACACCAAGCTGATGCTGAGCATGGCCAGCGCCGGCGGCGGCAAGTACTTTGCGGCCAAGAGCCAGCAGGCGATCCTTGATGCACTGAACCAGATCATTGGCGAAGTGCTGGCAGTGAACTCCACCTTTGCATCGACTTCGCTGCCGGTGAACGCCACCAACCGCTCGCAAAGCGAGAACCAGGTCTTCATCGGCATGTTCCGCCCCGACCCGGATGCCAAGCCGCGCTGGTTCGGCAACCTCAAGCGCTATCAACTGGTCCTGGATGGCACGGATGTCTCGCTGGGTGACGTAAACGGCAACCTGGCAGTCAACAACAATACCGGTTTTATCACCGATTGCGCGCAAAGCTTCTGGACCGTCGACAAGGGAGCGTATTGGGAAAACCTCGGCCTCAACCCTGACCCGGCGAGTGGCTGCCGCTCCCTGGCCAAAGGTGTGTCGCCCTACTCCGATGCGCCGGACGGCCCATCGGTTGAAAAAGGCGCTGCGGCGCAGATGCTACGCAACGGCAACGACCCGGGCAATACCGGCACCCCGACCTACGCCGTCAACCGCACCATTTACACCCGTACCAAGGGCGGCACTTCGCTGGTGACCTTCAATACCACCAATAGCGGCTTGTCGGCTGACGTGGTCAACTTCATCCGCGGCGCCGACGTGACGCAAGAGCGTGGCCCGGACATGCCGACCACCACTACCCGCCCATCGATTCACGGCGATGTGATCCACTCGCGCCCGCTGCCGCTGTCCTATGACGAGAACAACGTCGTCGTGTTCTACGGTTCCAACGATGGCTTCCTGCGGGCGGTGGACGCCAACACCGGCAAGGAACGCTGGTCCTTTGTCGCACCGGAATTCTTCAGCCGCCTGAGCCGCTTGAAGGACCAGACCCCGCTGGTGAACTACCCGAACGTGGCCGGTCCCGGCGACGTGGCTGCCATCGGCAGCCCGAAAGACTACTTCTTCGACGGCTCCACCGGTGTGTACCAGAGCCTGCCGGCCAGCCCTACCGACACACAGAAAATCTGGATCTATCCCACCATGCGCCGAGGCGGCCGCATGGTATACGGCCTGGACGTGAGCAGCATCGACAGCCCGCGCCTGATGTGGTCGGCCGGTTGCCCGAACCTGGCCAATGACGACGGCTGTACCCCAGGCTTCGACGGCATCGGCCAGACCTGGTCGATTCCAGCGGTTGCCTTCGTTAAAGGCCATTCCGCCACCCGCCCGGTGGTCGTGATGGGCGGCGGCTATGACAACTGTGAAGATGCCAATACCGGCGCGCCGACCTGCGTTGCCGGCAAGGGCGGCTTCGTCTACGTGATGGACGCGGAGAGCGGTTCGCTGCTCGCCAGCTTCAAGACCAAGCGCAGCGTCGTCGGTGACGTTTCGATGATCGATATCGACAACGACGGCACGGTTGACTACGCCTACGCTGTCGACCTGGGAGGCAATATCTACCGCATCGACTTCGTTGACGCCTATACGACCAGGGCGCCTTTGTCCGCCAACAACTGGCGCATGTACCGCGTGGCCTATACCAACCAGGCCACCAGCCCGCGCAAATTCATGTTCGGCCCGGCGCTGCTGTACAACAAGGGCTCGGTCTATGTGGCTTTGGGCAGCGGCGACCGCGAGCACCCGCTGTCCTGGCAATACCCGTATGAGTCGACCGCCAACCGTTTCTACGTGGCGCTGGACAACCTGGCCAATAAACCGACGACTGACGAAGCCGGCCTGAACCTGGACGCCAGCCTGACCAACAGCACCTCGCCAACCGACTGCAATTCGCCGAACGTGCTGCCGAATGGCAGCAGCCGCGGCTGGTTCATGGAACTGCAGAAGGGCGAGCAGGTTGTGACCTCTTCCCTGATCGTCGCCGGCACTGTCATGTTCAGTACCAACCGCCCCATCGTCGGCAACGCGGCAAGCTGTTCCACTGCCCTGGGTGAGGCGCGCGGCTATGCCGTCAGCCTGTTCAATGCGTCCGGCGCAATCGGCGTCGACGGCACCTGCGGCGGCAGCCGCTCGTCGGTCTTCGCCGGTGGCGGCCTGCCGCCATCGCCGGTGCTCGCCACGAACGTCAGGGTCCGCCCCCCATCTGACCCGCGAAACCCGAATGGCCCAACCGGTCCGGGTGCTGAAGGCCGCATCGTCAACGTGGTGATCGGCTCCCCGAAGAAGGAGGTTTCAATTGACGGCAGCGAGGTGAAACCGAACATCGGTTCGGTCCGCAAGCGCAAGTACACCTACGTCAAAGGCCAGTAAAAACCAGGGGACGCTTCAGCGTCCCCTTTTTTCTTCATGCAATAAAAAAGGGACGCCGCGGCGTCCCTCTGCTTTTTCCGCTGCCGCTTCAGGCGAACGACAGCTCCACGCCGGATGCCGCAGCGATTTCTTCGCGCGTTACACCCGGCGCCAGTTCGGTCACCTTGATCCCGGTTGGGGTCACCTCCATCACGCCAAGGTCGGTGATGATCATGTCCACCACGCCGACACCGGTCAGCGGCAGGTCGCATTTCTTCAGCAGCTTGTGCGAAATCGATCCATCCTTGGCGGTGGCAACGTGCTCCATCAGTACGACCACTTTCTTGACGCCGGCCACCAGGTCCATCGCGCCGCCCATGCCCTTGACCATCTTGCCGGGGATCATCCAGTTGGCCAGGTCGCCCTTTTCCGACACCTGCATCGCGCCCAGGATCGCCAGGTTGATCTTGCCGCCGCGGATCATCGCGAACGAGTCGGCCGAGCTGAAGTAGGCCGCCCCTGGCAAGGCAGTCACGGTCTGCTTGCCGGCGTTGATCAGGTCGGCGTCCACTTCCGCTTCGGTCGGGAACGGGCCGATGCCCAGCAGGCCGTTTTCCGATTGCAGGAACACTTCGATATTCTGCGGCACATAGTTGGCCACCAGGGTCGGCAGGCCAATGCCCAGGTTCACATAGAAGCCGTCCTGCAGCTCTTTCGCCGCGCGTGCGGCCATTTCATCACGAGTCCATGCCATGTTGTCTTCTCCTTAGTTGGCACGCACGGTGCGCTGTTCGATGCGTTTTTCCGGGTTGGCGTTGAGCACGATGCGGTGCACGTAAATGCCCGGCAGGTGCACGGCGTCCGGATCGATGGCGCCGACTTCGACGATTTCCTCCACTTCCACCACGCAGACCTTGCCGGCGGCAGCCACGTTCGGATTGAAGTTGCGGGAGGTCTTGCGGAAGACCAGGTTGCCCGATTTGTCTGCCTTCCAGGCCTTGACCAGCGATACGTCGGCCACCAGCGAGCGTTCCATCACATACTGCTCGCCGTCGAATTCGCGGATCTCCTTGCCATCGGCAACGATGGTGCCGACGCCGGTCTTGGTGAAGAAGGCCGGAATGCCCGCACCGCCGGCACGCAGCTTTTCAGCCAGGGTGCCTTGCGGGGTGAATTCCAGTTCCAGCTCGCCGGCCAGGAACTGGCGCGCGAATTCCTTGTTCTCGCCCACGTAGGAGGAGATCATTTTCTTGATCTGGCGGGTTTCCAGCAGTTGGCCCAGGCCAAAGCCATCCACGCCGGCGTTATTGGAAATCGCGGTCAGCCCTGTGGCGCCGCTGTCGCGCAGTGCGCCGATCAGCGCTTCCGGGATGCCGCACAGGCCGAAACCGCCGACCGCAATGGTTTGGCCGTCGGCCACGATGCCGGCCAGGGCGGCCTTGGCATCCGGGTAAATCTTGTTCATTATGTCTCCTTGTTCAAATGGCCAGAAGGCGATTGAGGATAGAATACGCCCGCCCAAACATCAATACCGTAGAAATACCGCAATGCCGATCAATTACGAGTCCATCTTCAAATTCGCCCCGGTAGGCATGTGCGTGTCGGACAATCGCGTGATCCAGGCCAGCAACGATGCGCTGGCGGCCATGTTCGGCTACGGCGCCGGCGCGCTGGACGGGCAGTCGTTCCAGGTCCTGTACCCGACCCAGGATGAGTACCAGCGGACCGGGGACCGCATCATCCCCATCATGAATGCCAGGGGACGCTATTCCGATGAGCGCATCATGCGCCGCGCCAATGGTGAACTGTTCTGGTGCCACGTGACCGGCCGCGCGCTCGACACGGCGCAGCCGCTGGGCGCCGGCATCTGGACCTTCGAAGATGTGTCGGAGCAGCGCCCGGTTTCCGCCGCCCTCACCCCGCGCGAGCGGGAAATTGCGGCTTTGCTGGTGGAGGGCAAGACCAGCAAGATGATTGCGCGCGATGCCGGCTTGTCGCCGCGGACGGTGGAGATGCACCGGGCTTCGTTGATGCGCAAGTTTGGTGCGGCTACCGCTGCTGAGCTGGTACATAAGCTGGCTGGGGCGCGCTAAAACCGGTAAACCTGGGTCAGACCCATAGGGTCAGACCGTGTCTGTTCGACTGCCGTCTCGAGACCCGGGTTTTACGGTTTTCAGCCCGCCATCATCCCATCATCAGCCGAAATAATCGCGCCATTGATAAAGTGCGCCTCGTCCCCCGCCAGTAGCAGCAGCAGCCCATCCAGATCTTGCGGCTTGCCCGCCCGCTTGCGCGGCAGCATATCGATCAGCCGCTTGCCCTGGTCGCTGGCAAAGTAATCCTCATTGATCTCGGTCTCGATGTAGCCCGGGCAGATGCCATTGGTGTTGATGCCGTACTTGCCCCACTCCACCGCCATGGCCTTGGTCATGTGCACCACGCCCGCCTTGCTCATGCAATACACGCCGATTTGCGGCAGCACGCGCAGTCCCGCTACCGAAGCGATGTTGATAATGCGGTGCTGCTTGCGCGGATCGCCTTTGGCGCGCGCGATCATCCGCTTGGCCGTCTCCTGCGCCACGAAAAACGCTCCGCGCAGGTTGCAGTCCATGACAAAGTCATAATCTTCCGGCGACACGTCCAGCAAACGTTGCGTCATTGATACACCGGAATTGTTCACCAGGATGTCGATCGGGCCAGCCTCGGTTTCGGCATGGGCGATGGCGGATTTGATGCTCGCATAGTCGGTCACGTCCAGTGTGACTACATGGGCGGCGCCACCTTCGGCTTCGATTTCCGCACGCAGCTCTTTCAGGCGTTCAATGCGGCGCGAGGCCAGCACTACCTGGCAGCCCGCTTGTGCCAGCACCTTGGCGAAACGGGCGCCAAGCCCGCTGGAAGCGCCCGTGATCAGGGCAATCTTGCCCTCAAAATTTACTTCGATCCCCACCGGCTACTCCTTATAATTCCGTTCCGACATGATGACACAAAAAACCTCCTTATTAGATTGCCACGTCTAATATTAGCCCTCACAATGGCGCCACCGTTGCAATACCCGGGAAAAAAGAGCACACTCGTTCTATTTCCAGCACCGAATTTTCCATCATTCTTATAAAAACACCATGAGCAACCTTGTAGAACAGTACGGCCCACGCGAGGCAATGGAGTACGACGTTGTGATCGTTGGCGGCGGCCCTGCTGGCCTGTCGGCAGCGATCAAGATCAAGCAGCTGAATCCGGAGACCTCCGTGGTCGTGCTGGAAAAAGGCGGCGAACTCGGCGCCCATATCCTGTCCGGCGCAGTGATGGACCCGAAAGCGCTTACCGAACTGATCCCGAACTGGAAAGAGCTCGGTGCTCCGCTGAACACTGCCGTCACCGAAGACCGCGTGCTGTTCCTGACCGAGTCCAAGGCGTTCAAGACCCCGAACTTCATGCTGCCGAAGTGTTTCGAGAACCACGGCAACTACGTCATTTCGCTGGGCAATGTGGTGCGCTGGCTGGGCCAGCAGGCCGAAGCCTTGGGCGTGGAAATCTTCCCTGGCTTCACCGGCGCGGAAATCCTGTACAACGACGACGGTTCGGTCAAGGGCGTTGCGACCGGCAATATGGGCGTCAAGCGCGACGGCGAGCCTGGCCCCGACTTCCAGCTCGGCATGGAACTGCACGGCAAGTACACCCTGTTCGCCGAAGGCGCACGCGGCCACCTGGGCAAGCAGTTGATGGCCAAGTATGACCTGAATAAAGGCAAGGATCCTCAATCCTATGGCATCGGCATCAAGGAACTGTGGGAAATCGATCCGGCCAAGCACAAGCCTGGCCTGGTGATCCACACCACCGGCTGGCCGCTGGACACCAAGACTTACGGCGGCTCCTTCCTGTACCACCTGGAAAACAACCAGGTCATGGTCGGCTACGTGGTGGGCCTCGACTACGAGAACCCATACCTGTCGCCATACGAAGAATTCCAGCGCTACAAGACCCACCCGGAAATCCGCGGCTTCTTCGAAGGCGGCAAGCGCATTTCTTACGGCGCGCGCGCTATCACAGCTGGCGGCCTGCAATCGCTGCCCAAGCTGGTGTTCCCGGGTGGCGCACTGATCGGCTGTGACGCCGGTTTCCTGAACATGAGCCGTATCAAGGGCTCGCACGCCGCGATCAAGTCCGGCATGCTGGCCGCCGAAGCGGTCGTGGCAGCATTGGGCGCCGGCCGTTCCGCCGACGAACTGGCAGCCTACCCGACCGCCTTCGAACAATCCTGGCTGCATGAAGAACTGCACGTGGCGCGTAACGTCAAGCCTTGGCTGAAGAAAGGCCTGTACCTGGGCTCGCTCATGACCGGCATCGACCAGATCGTCTTCCGCGGCAAAGCGCCTTGGACCCTGCACCACTCGACCCCGGATCATGCCTGCCTGCGCCCTGCTTCGGAATTTGCCCCGATTACTTATCCCAAGCCGGATGGCAAGCTGACCTTCGACCGCCTGTCGTCGGTGTTCATTTCGAACACGAACCACGCGGAAGACCAGCCTATCCACCTGACGCTGAAGGACAATTCGGTGCCGGTGAATGTCAACCTTGCCAAGTTTGCTGGCCCTGAATCGCGCTACTGCCCGGCCGGCGTCTACGAGTTCGTCAAGACCGACGAAGGCCAGGACCGCCTGCAGATCAATGCGCAGAATTGCGTGCATTGCAAGACTTGCGATATCAAGGACCCGACCCAGAACATCGTCTGGATCACGCCGGAAGGTGGCGGCGGCCCGAACTATCCGAATATGTAAGCGGTTTGACAAGGGGCTTCGGCCCCTTTTTTATTGCTAGTCTTGCACGAGCAAAAATAATCAAAGAAATTTCCACATGGCATTTAATTCGACCGTGCATCTGGTCGTCTTGTACTCCTGAGAGCGCAGAAAAACGATCCGCCGCTCGATTTGAACCAACCACCCAGGAGTTACCATGCTGAGCCTTCACACCAACGCAGCGGCCCTGTCCGCGCAAAACTCGATCGGCCGCACCCAGTCGGGCCTGTCGACCTCGATGACCCGCCTGAGCACCGGCTTCCGTATCAACTCGGCAATGGACGACGCTGCCGGCCTGCAGATCGCCACCCGCCTGAAGACCCAGACCTCCGGCATGGGCGTGGCAATGCGCAACACCCAGAATTCGATCTCCATGCTGCAGACCGCTGAAGGCGCCCTGGATGAAACCACCAACATCCTGAACCGCATGAAAGACCTGGCAACCCAGGCAGCCGACGGTTCCTCGACCGTTGCCGACCAGACCGCGATGCAAGCTGAATTCAACAGCCTGTCGGACGAACTGTCGAACATCTTCGGTAACACCAAGTTCGGCGGCACCACCCTGTTCCAGGACACCAACGGTACCCTGACCGCAGCCCTGAGCTTCCAGATCGGCGCCGACAAGTCGGAAACCATGTCGGTCAACTTCGGTACCGAAGTAGCTACCGCCAAGACCAAGATCACCGCAGCCGCAGGCGGCTTCGTTTCCGCCGGCGCCGCCGGTGCCGCAGCAGGTACCGAGATCAGCGGCGCGACCGCAGCAGCCGGCTCCACCGCTGCAAACGCCACCATCCAGGACCTGGCTGACTCGATCGACGCCGTTGGCGCACTGCGCTCCAAGCTGGGTGCCATCTCGAACCGTCTGGACCACGTCTTCAACAACCTGTCCAATATTTCGACCAACACCAAGAACGCAACCGGCCGCATCATGGACGTGGACTTCGCTTCCGAATCCGCCAACATGACCTCCAAGCAGATGCTGCTGCAAGCTGGCACCGCCATGCTGAAGCAGTCGAACAGCCAGTCCTCCCTGGTCCTGTCCCTGCTGCAGTAATTCCGTCGCCGGATCAAGAAAGCCAACCGTACGCGGTTGGCTTTTTTTATTCCCGCACCGAAAAAACCGAAGAAAATTTCCACATGGCATTTAATGCGCCCGGATGAACGGTCGCCTTGTACTTTTGAGAGCGCAGAGACTGCAGCTTTTCTGTAACCGAATCAACCCACATGGAGCTTTAAATGCTGAGCCTTCACACCAATGCAGCGGCCCTGTCCGCACAAAACTCGATCGGTCGCACCCAGTCCGGCCTGTCGACCTCGATGACCCGCCTGAGCACCGGCTTCCGTATCAACTCGGCAATGGACGACGCTGCCGGCCTGCAGATCGCCACCCGCCTGAAGACCCAGACCTCGGGCATGGGCGTGGCAATGCGCAACACCCAGAATTCGATCTCCATGCTGCAGACCGCTGAAGGCGCCCTGGATGAAACCACCAACATCCTGAACCGCATGAAAGACCTGGCAACCCAGGCAGCTGACGGCTCCTCCACCCTGGCCGACCAGACCGCAATGCAAGCTGAATTCAACAGCCTGTCGGACGAACTGTCGAACATCTTCGGTAACACCAAGTTCGGCGGCACCACCCTGTTCCAGGACACCAACGGCACCCTGACCGCCGCCCTGAGCTTCCAGATCGGCGCCGACAAGTCGGAAACCATGTCCGTCAACTTCGGTACTGAAGTGACCGCCGCCAAGACCAAGATCCTGGCCGCTGCAACCGGCTTCGTCGCCACCGGTGCCGCCGGTGCCGCAGCTGGTACCGAAATCAGCCACGCAACCGTCGCTGCAACCGGCTCCGCCAACGCAAACGCCACCATCCAGGACCTGGCTGACTCGATCGACGCCGTTGGCGCACTGCGCTCCAAGCTGGGTGCCATCTCGAACCGTCTGGACCACGTCTTCAACAACCTGTCCAACATTTCGACCAACACCAAGAACGCAACCGGCCGCATCATGGACGTGGACTTCGCTTCCGAATCCGCCAACATGACCTCCAAGCAGATGCTGCTGCAAGCTGGCACCGCCATGCTGAAGCAGTCGAACAGCCAGTCCTCCCTGGTCCTGTCCCTGCTGCAGTAATTCCGCAGGTGGCCTGATAAAGCCAACCGTGCGCGGTTGGCTTTTTTTATATCGCCGTATTACTATCAGTTTGTATGGCAATCGATCGCGTCACTCCTTCCAATCCGAGCCTGAGCATCCACGACCGCCAGGTCCGGGAAAATCCCGGCCAGCCCAATGCCCAGCCGGTCCCGCCGGTTGCCCAGCCCCCGGGCGATGCGCCCGAGTTCGCCCTGCAAAGCGGCTTGCCCGCTTCCGTTGGCGCGCTGATCGAAGCGATGGAAGGTGCGCAGCAAAACCAGCTGGTTCGCAGCTCGGCTGCTGCCGGCGCAACGATCGGGGCCCTGCTGTCGCAGGAAGCGCTGTCGATGCAGCCCAACCAGTTATTCCCCTTGCGCCAGATGGTCTGGCATACACCCGATACCAATATGCTGGCCGCCTCCTGGCAAGTCATGGTACGCACCTACAGCGAGCAGCGCGCCGCACTGCAGCAGCAGAATGAAGGCCGCCACGTGCCATCCAGCCTGTTCATGGCCGACCCGCCGCCGCCGGTATTGCGCGATGGGCGCCCCCACCCGGGACTGGTGTCCGAGCTCGATGCATGGCGCTTCGCGGTCTACGCCTGGGGCGCCGAGAAGTTGACGCTGCGCGTCGTGGCGCGCGATCCCGGCCAGGATGAGTCGACGCCGGAGCAGCGCCGCCGCCGGCCGCGCGTCGCACTGCGCCTGGAAATGAATTTGCCCGATATCGGCAAGGTGGTGGTGCAGATGGAACCGTCCGAGCTGGGCGTGGTGCTCGAAATCGGCGCCGCCAGCAATGAAGCGATGCAACACATGCGTGAACTGTTACCGCGCATCGCTGCCATCATTGGCCAGTGTGGCCTTCAGATCGTGCGCGCGCGCCTGATGCGGGAACTAACCCCGGTCAATCATTTCGAAAACGATCCTTCGCGCACCCAGGTCGCGCTGCTGACCGCTGCGCTGTTCAAGGCGATGGCGGAAGTTGCCGTGTTCCTGTCGCAGCCGCGCCTGCCGGAACAAGCGCTGTCGGCCTAGTCCAGTAGCCCGGCTGGGAGTACACCTCCTTCAATTCGTCGATGAAGAAGCGTATCTTCGCCGGCAGATGCCTTTGCTGCAGGTAGACGGCCATGATGTCGTAATCCGGCAACGCAAAATCGTCCAGCACCGTAATCAGGCTGCCCTCGGCAAGCTGGGCCTGGATCTCCCACGTTGATCGCCACGCCAGCCCCAGGCTTTCGCACGCCCAGCGGTGCAGCAATTCGCCGTCGTTGCAGTCCAGATTCCCCTGCACCCTTACCGTTACTGGCTTCCCGCCCTGCTGGAAATACCAGCCGCGCTGCTGGCCGCCCTGCAGGTTGAAGGCCAGGCAGTTGTGCTGCGCCAGGTCGTCCAGCGTGCGTGGAATTCCATGGCGCGCGAAGTAATCCGGTGTGCCGCATACAACACGGCGGTTCTTCGCCAGCCGCACCGCCACGAAACTGGGGTCGATCACGCCGCCGATGCGGATGCCCAGGTCATAGCCTTCGCGCACCAGGTCGATCACCTGGTCGGTCAGGTTGAACGATATCTGCACGTCCGGATTGGCAGCCAAAAAGGCCGGCGCGTGCGGTGCAACATGCTGGCGCCCGAACGAGGCCGGTGCGGACACGATCAGGTGGCCCGTCGCCTTGTGCCGCCCTTCCGAAATATTGCGCTCGGCGATATCCAGGCCAGAGAGAAGCTTGCGGCAATCCTCAAGGAAGACATTGCCCTGCTCCGTCAGGGTCAGGTGGCGCGTGGTGCGGTGCATCAGTTTTACGCCCAGACGCTTTTCCAGCGCATCGATCCGGCGCCCCAGCATGACCGGCGTGATGTTCTGTTCCAGCGCCGCGCGCGCCAGGCTGCCCTTCTCGACCACGGCCACGAAGGCCTCGATTTGCTTGAGTTTGTCCATGGATTTGATTATTCCATACTCAGCGTATCGAATGAAACGATTTTTTGTCGTCTTATCAGGGGAACTCATCGCCTATAGCATACAAAACATCAACAACAGACTTTGCATGCATATCAGGAGATCACCATGGCAAAAATGACGGCGGCCGAAGCGGCTGTCCACGTACTGCAGAAGGAAGGCATTTCGGTCGCATTCGGCGTGCCGGGCGCCGCCATCAATCCGCTGTACGCAGCGCTGAAAAAGAACGGCAAGATCAAGCACATCCTGGGCCGCCACGTTGAAGGCGCCTCCCACATGGCTGAAGGCTACACCCGCGCCGCCCCAGGCAATATCGGCGTCTGCATCGGCACCTCCGGTCCAGCCGGCACCGACATGATCACCGGTCTGTATTCGGCGCAAGCGGACTCGATTCCTATCCTGTGCATTACCGGCCAGGCGCCGCGCGCCCGCCTGCACAAGGAAGACTTCCAGGCCGTGGACATCTCGTCCATCGCCAAGCCGGTCACCAAGATGGCGACCACGGTCCTGGAACCGGCCCAGGTGCCGCGCGTGTTCCAGCAAGCCTTCCACCTGATGCGCTCCGGCCGTCCGGGCCCGGTGCTGATCGACCTGCCGTTCGACGTGATGATGGCGCAGATCGAATTCGATCCTGAGACCTATACTCCGCTGGACGCCTTCAAACCGCGCGCCTCGCGCGCCCAGGTCGAGAAAGCGCTGGAGATGATGAACGACGCGGAACACCCGCTGATCACCGCCGGCGGCGGCATCATCAACGCCAATGCTTCCGCGCTGTTGCAGGAATTCGCCGAAATCGTCAACGTGCCGGTGATCCCAACCCTGATGGGCTGGGGCACCATCCCCGACGATCACCCGCTGATGGCGGGCATGGCCGGCCTGCAGACCAGCCACCGCTATGGCAACGCCACCGTGCTGGCGTCCGACTTCATCATCGGTATCGGCAACCGCTGGGCCAACCGCCACACCGGCTCTGTCGACGTGTTCACCGAAGGCCGCACCTTCGTGCACGTGGATATCGAGCCAACCCAGATCGGCCGCGTCTTCGGCCCTGATTTGGGCATCGTGTCCGACGCCGGCTACGCGCTGGAACTGTTCGTCGAAGTGGCCAAGGAATGGAAGGCCGCCGGCAAGCTGCGCGACCGCACCGGCTGGGTAGCCCAGTGCCAGCACCGCAAGCGCACCATGCTGCGCCGCACCGACTACGACAACGTGCCGGTCAAGCCGCTGCGCGTGTACGAGGAGATGAACAAGTACTTCGGCCGCAACACACGCTACGTGTCCGCCATCGGCCTGTCGCAGATCGCCGCCGCACAATTCCTGCACGTCTACCAGCCACGCAACTGGATCAACTGCGGCCAGGCCGGCCCGCTGGGCTGGACCATCCCTGCCGCGCTGGGCGTGCGGGCCGCCGACCCGAGCACCGACATCGTGGCGATTTCGGGCGACTACGACTTCCAGTTCCTGATCGAAGAACTGGCCGTGGGCGCGCAATTCAAGCTGCCTTACATCCACGTACTGGTGAATAACTCGTACCTGGGCCTGATCCGCCAGTCGCAGCGCGGCTTCGACATGGACTTCTGCGTGCAGCTGTCGTTCGAGAACGTGAATGCGCCGGAACTGAACGGCTACGGCGTCGACCACGTAGCCGTGGTGGAAGGCCTGGGCTGCAAGGCGATCCGCGTGCACAAGCCGGACGACATCATCCCGGCCTTCGAACAGGCCCGCGAGCTGATGGCCAAGCACAGCGTACCGGTGGTGGTGGAAGTGATCCTGGAGCGCGTGACCAATATCGCGATGGGTACCGAGATCAATGCCATCAACGAATTCAACGACATCATCGACGCTGCATAAGAGGAAAGCAAATGCCTAAATTCGCTGCCAACCTGACCATGCTGTTCAACGAGCAGCCTTTCCTGGATCGCTTCGGCGCCGCCGCGCGCAACGGCTTCAAGGGCGTGGAGTTCCTGTTCCCGTATGAATTCGAACCACAACAAGTGCATGAGCAACTGGAACAGCACAAGCTGGAAATGGTGCTGCACAACCTCCCGGCCGGCAACTGGGCCGGCGGTGAGCGCGGTATCGCTTGCCACCCGAACCGCATCGGCGAATTCGAACAGGGCGTGGAAACCGCCCTCGCCTACGCCAGCGTGCTGGGTACCCAGCGCATCAACTGCCTGGTCGGCATCAAGCCGCAAGGCGTGGCCGATGCCGATGCCCGCGCCACCTTGGTGAGCAACTTGAAGTTCGCGGCTGCCGCGCTGAAGAAGGCCGGCATCCCGCTGCTGATCGAGCCGATCAACACCTTCGATATTCCTGGCTTCTTCCTGTCTGGAACGCGCCAGGGGCTGGACCTGATCGAATCGGTCGGCTCGGACAACCTGTTCCTGCAGTACGACATCTACCACATGCAGCGCATGGAAGGCGAACTGGCCAACACAATCAAGAACCACCTGTCGGTGATCAGGCATGTCCAGCTGGCCGACAATCCGGGCCGCTTCGAACCCGGTACCGGCGAAATCAATTACCGCTACCTGCTCAACTTCCTGGACGAAATCGGCTACGACGGCTGGGTGGGCTGCGAATACAAACCAAAAGCGGGTACGGAAGCGGGCCTCGGCTGGCGCGCTGAACTGGCCGCGTAAACCAAAGGAGAAAGCAAAATGCAAAAACTCGGATTCATCGGTCTCGGCATCATGGGCGGCCCAATGGCCGGTCACCTGCAAGCGGCGGGCCACAAACTGTACCTGCACGACGTGAAGAACCCACCGGCCAACCTGGTCGAAGGCGGCGCCACCGTCTGCACCTCCGCGATGGAAGTGGCCAAGCGCGCCGACATCATCTTCCTGATGGTGCCCGACACCCCGCAGGTGGAAGAAGTCCTGTTCTCGGAAGACGGCATCGCAGCCGGCCTTTCCGCCGGCAAGATCGTGGTCGACATGAGCTCCATCTCGCCGATCGCCACCAAGGAATTCGCCAAGAAGATCAACAAAAAGAGCTGCGCTTACCTGGATGCTCCGGTGTCCGGCGGCGAAGTGGGCGCCAAGGCGGCTTCGCTGACCATCATGGTCGGCGGCCCGCAGGAAGCCTTCGACACCGTCAAGCCGCTGTTCGAACTGATGGGCAAGAACATCACCCTGGTCGGCGGCAACGGCGACGGCCAGACCACCAAGGTGGCCAACCAGATCATCGTGGCCCTGAACATCCAGGCCGTGGCCGAGGCGCTGCTGTTCGCATCCAAAGCCGGCGCCGACCCGGCCAAGGTGCGTGAAGCGCTGATGGGCGGGTTCGCTTCCTCGCGCATCCTGGAAGTGCACGGCGAGCGCATGGTGAAGCGTACCTTCAACCCGGGCTTCCGCATCGCCCTGCACCAGAAGGACCTGAACCTGGCCCTGCAAGGCGCCAAGGCGCTGGGCGTGTCGCTGCCAAACACCTCGGCCACGCAGGAATTGATGAACGCCTGCGCCGCCAACGGTTTGTCCGGCCTCGATCACTCCGCGCTGTGCCAGGCAATCGAACTGATGTCCAACCACCGCATCGCACAGGCTTGATATGACGTCCACACCAGCCCCACGCGAGCTCCTGCTCGACCTGTATAACGCCGCCATTGGCGCGGTCCATCCGCGCAACCTGGTGCAGGATTACCTGCCCCAGCCTCCTGCGAACGGCCGGACACTGGTGATCGGCGCAGGCAAAGGCGCTGCAGCCATGGCGCAAGCCGTGGAACAGCATTGGCAAGGTCCCTTATCGGGGCTGGTGGTGACACGTTACGGCCACGGTGCCGCCACCCGGCAGATCGAAGTGGTCGAAGCCTCGCATCCCGTACCTGACGATGCAGGCCAGAAGGCTGCGGCGCGCATGCTGGAGATGGTACAGGGCCTGACCGAAAACGACCTGGTACTGTGCCTGATCTCCGGCGGCGGCTCGGCGCTGCTGGCCCTGCCGGCGGAAGGCATCTCGCTGGCCGAGAAGCAGGCCCTCAACAAAGCATTGCTGAAAAGCGGCGCCACCATCGGCGAAATGAATTGCGTGCGCAAGCACCTTTCCGCGATTAAGGGCGGGCGCCTGGCGCTGGCCTGCGGCAAAGCGCGCGTGGTGACGCTGCTGATCTCCGACGTTCCGGGCGACGATCCGCGCGTGATCGCCAGTGGACCTACCCTGCCCGATGCCACCACCAGCTCGGAGGCTCTGGCAATCCTGTGCAAGTACCGGATCGAGATCCCGAAAAGCGTGCTGGCGCACCTGCAATCAGATGCCAGCGAAACACCGAAGCCAGGCGACGCTCGCTTCGAAGGCCACAGCCACCACGTTATCGCAACCGCCCAGCATGCGTTGGAAGCCGCTGCCGCGAAGGCGCGCGAAGCCGGCCTTACGCCGTACATCCTGTCCGACGGGATCGAGGGCGAAGCACGCGACATTGGCTTGATGCATGCGGCGATGGCTCGCCAGGTGGTGGCGCGCAGCCAGCCGTTCCAGCGTCCATGCGTCATCCTGTCCGGTGGCGAGACTACCGTCACTGTGCGCGGCAATGGACGCGGCGGCCGCAATGTGGAATTCCTGCTCAGCTTCGCTCTGGCCATGGAAGGCGCCACAGGCGTACATGCAATCGCCTGCGACACCGACGGCATCGACGGTTCGGAAGACAATGCCGGCGCTGTCTACGCCCCTGATTCGCTGGCCCGCGCCGAGACGAACGGCGTGAGCGGCAAGCACCTGCTGGCCAACAACGACGCCTACAGCTTCTTCAGCGCGCTGGACGACCTGGTGGTCAGCGGACCGACACGCACCAACGTAAACGACTTCCGCGCCATCCTGATTCTTTGATTTACTGAGAATAGAGAGAGACACCCATATGCGTCGCGAACGCAAAGCAAAAATCGTAGCAACCCTCGGTCCCGCAAGCAGCGAATACGCCACTATCAAGGCGCTGTTCGAAGCGGGTGCCGATGTCTTCCGCTTCAATTTCAGCCACGGCAGCCACGCCGACCATGAGGCCCGCCACGGCATCGTGCGTGCTATCGAAAAGGAACTGGGCCGCCCGATCGCCATCCTGGCCGACCTGCAAGGGCCCAAGCTGCGCATTGGTCAGTTCGAAGGTGGCAAGGTCACGCTGAACGCGGGCGCCGAGTTCCAGCTGGACCAGGCGCCCGCTCCGGGCAGCGCCTCGCGCGTTCGCCTGCCGCACCCCGAGCTTTTCGCAGCCGTCAGCGCTGGCCAATCGCTGTTGCTGGACGATGGTCGCATCCGACTGGAAGTGCTGGCCAGCGACTCCGCCACCATCCGCACCCGAGTGATGACCGGCGGCGTGCTATCGGACCGCAAGGGCGTGAACGTACCGGATGCCGTGCTGCCTATCCCTGCGCTGACCGCCAAGGATAAAGCCGACCTCGAATTCGCACTGGGCCTTGGCGTGGACTGGATCGCCCTGTCCTTCGTCCAGTTGCCGGAAGATGTGGTGCAGGCCAAGGAACTGGTACAAGGTCGCGCCGGCGTGCTGTCCAAGCTGGAAAAGCCTGCCGCCCTGGACCGGCTGGAAGAAATTGTCGGCGTGTCTGACGCAATCATGGTGGCGCGCGGCGACCTCGGCGTCGAACTGCCCCCGGAACGCGTGCCTGGCGTACAAAAACGCATCGTCCGCCTGTGCCGCAAGCACGGCAAGCCGGTCGTCGTCGCCACCCAGATGCTGGAATCCATGGTCAGCGCGCCGGTGCCGACCCGCGCCGAAGCCTCGGACGTGGCCAACGCCGTGTATGAAGGCGCCGATGCCGTGATGCTTTCCGCCGAATCGGCCAGCGGTGCATACCCTGTGCAAGCAGTATCGATCATGGACCGCATCATCTCCGAGGTCGAGCGCGACCCGCTGTATCCCGCCGTGATCGAAGCCCAGCACCAGGCGCCACTGCCAAACAAGGGCGACGCCATCAGCGCAGCAATGCGCGACGCCGCGCGGATCATGGGCGCGAAAGCCATGGTGGCCTACACCACCTCGGGGCACAGCAGCCTGCGCACCGCGCGCGAACGCCCGATGGCGCCGATCGTCAGCATCACACCCAAGCCGGAAACCGCGCGCCGCCTGGCGCTGGCCTGGGGCGTGCACAGCACGGTAAGCCAGGACGTGAACAGCGTCGATGAAATGGTGGCAGCCGCGTGCCGCACCGCGCTGCGTGAAGGATTCGTAAAGGCTGGCGACCAGATCGCCATCGCAGCCGGCACCCCATTCGGCCAGCCGGGCAGCACCAACCTCCTGCGCCTGGCCGAGATTTGGCCCCAATAAGCAGCAACGTACAGACTTTCTCTTTTAACGCCGGTCCTCCAACCGGCGTCTTTTTATTTGTGGCGTATGAAGAACGGGTCAGACCCTTGGGTCTGACCCTGCCCTACCGGTTTTACTCGCCGCGCTGATGGACTTGCGCACCAGCTGCGCAAGTCGCCGCAATCGCCCGATCGTCCCCGAGCAACGCCAGCGCAAACAGCAACTCCTCAAGGCTATCGCAGCGCGTGGTACGTCGCTCCAGCAACGGCGTGGCCTTCGGATCAACCACGATGAAGTCGGCCTCGGCGCCTGCAACGAAATTGCCCACCGTACCTTCCAGCTGCATGCTGCGCGCACCGCCCAGCGTCGCCATGTAGAACATGCGCAGCGCCGGCAAATAAGTCCCGCCCATGCGCGCGACCTTATAGGTCTCGTTCATGGTCTGCAGCATCGAGAATGAAGTCCCGCCCCCAACGTCGGTAGCCAGCGACAACGCTACATTCTGTTTGTCAGCCGCTGCGAAGTCGAACAAGCCGCTTCCCAGGAACAGGTTGGACGTAGCGCACATCGAAACGGCGGCGCCGGTAGCTGCCATGCGGGCACGATCCTCGTTGTCCAGCCAGATGCAATGCGCGTACATCGAGCGCGGGCGCAGCAGGCCGTATTTGTCGTACACGTCCAGGTAACTGCGCGCATCCGGGAACAGCGACTTGACCCACGCCACTTCGTCGGTATTTTCCGCCACATGCGTCTGCACGTAAGTGTCTGGATAGGCGCGCGCCAGTTCGCCGCACATATGCATCTGAGCCTCGGTGGAAGTCGGCGCAAAGCGTGGCGTAAGCGCGTACATATTGCGACCCTTGTTGTGCCAGCGATGAATCAGTTCTTCGCTTTCGCGTGCCCCGCTTTCCGCCGTATCCTGCAGGAAGTCCGGACAATGACGGTCCATCATCACTTTGCCAGCAGCCATGCGCAGGTTGCGAGCTTCAGCCGCGCCAAAGAACGCATCGACCGATTCCGGATGCACCGTGCAATACACCATGGCTGTAGTGGTGCCGCAGCGAAGCAGTTCCTTGACGAAGAAGTCGGCCACCTCGCCCGCGTGCGCCGGATCCTTGAACTGGCGCTCCGTGGGGAAGGTGTAGGTATCCAGCCAGGGCAGCAATCCGGGCGCCGGCGAGGCGATCATGTCCGTCTGCGGATAATGGATATGAGTGTCGATAAAACCCGGCATGATGATCTTGCCGCGGTAGTCGCGTACCTGGGTCCCAGGCGGCAGCGTGTCTTTCAACTGCGCGTAGTCGCCTGCCGCCTGCACGCGCCCGTCGTTAATCACCAGCAGGCCGTCCTCATGCCAGGCGTGCGCGTTGGCATGAAAGGCTGGGTCGGCCGTGAAATGCAGGATGCTGGCCCGGAAAGCTTTCAAAGTAGTCATCACGCTTTCCTAGCTGCCGCGGTACGTCGAATATGCCCATGGCGATACCACGATCGGCACGTGATAGTTCGCGTCAGGATCCGCAATGCCGAAGGCGATGACCACCTCGTCGACGAAGCGCGGCTCCGGCAATGCCACGCCTTGCGCCGCAAAATAGGCGCCTGCAGCAAAAACCAGTTCGTATTTGCCCGCAACGATCTCGCCGCCAGTCAGCAAAGGCGTTTCGCAACGGCCGTCCTGGTTGGTGGTGTCGGTCTTCAACAACACTTTTGTGTTTTCCTTAACGCGGAAAAGCTTCACTTTCACTCCCGCGCCAGGCTTGCCCTGCGTGATATCCAGGACGTGTGTACTCAGTTTGCCCATATGGTCTCCTCTTGTGAATGAAGAAAATCATATACGTCGGGCCATTGCGATATATACACGGTGGTGAATATCAACCATGACGTGCACGGACATAATCGGGTCTCCATATCAAAAAATACAGGAGACACCATGCAGCAAGCATTACGCGTAGCGGCAGCGGGCACCATCGCTGTCCTGGCACTGTCGATGGGCGCACAGCAAGCCAGCGCCGCCGACTGGAGCGACACCTCGATTGGCTACCGCTACGGCAGCAAATTCGCAGAACCGTATAACCCGAACGACATCAACAAGCAGATCCTGAGCTGGACCTATGTCGATGGCTACAAGTACGGCGGCAACTATATGAACCTGGACTTCCTGCGTTCCGACGGCAAGGACAACAACGCGCACGAAGCCTACCTGTTGTACCGCCACACCCTGGACCTGGGCAAGGTAAGCGGCAAGGACTTCAAATTCGGCCCGGTGCGCGGCGTAGGCATCACCGCGGGCTTCGACTGGAACACCAAGAACGACGACAGCTACAACTCGCGCAAGCGCATGATCGTGGCCGGCCCAACCCTGATGCTGGACGTGCCGGGCTTCCTGAATGTGAGCCTGCTGGGCATGTGGGAGAGCAACCAGCCGCTGGGCATCGCAAAGCGTTACAAATACGACACGCACGCCATGCTGAATGCCGCCTGGGGCATCCCGCTCGGTTCCGGTTTCAGCTTCGAAGGCTACGCCAACTGGATCGGCAGCAAAGGCAAGGACGAATTCGGCGGCCAGACTTCCCCGGAGGTGAATATCGACGCCCAGGTGATGTATGACCTGAGCGGCCACCTGGGAGCCAAGCCAAACACCTTCAAGGTCGGCCTGGAATATCAATACTGGCGCAACAAGTTCGGGAATCCACATAATATCCCCGGCAGCACGGCAAAAACCCCGATGATTCGCGCGGAGTACCATTTCTGATTGATACAGGGGTGCGGCCCTCAAGCCGCCCCCTGAACTGACCCGCAGCGGCATGCCGGATAGCACCGGAAAAAGTAGTTCAGACAAAAATCCTATAACGGAGACACCATGAACAACCTGCTATACCAAGTGGACGACCGTCCACCGCCTATCACAACCGCCCTCCTCGCGGCCCAGCACATGCTGGCAGCCCTGGGCGGTATCATCGCCGTCCCCCTCGTGGTCGGAGCAGTCCTGAAGCTCCCCGCCGACCAGATCGTAGCCCTCGTCAACGCCGCCCTCCTCGGCTCCGGCATCGTCACCACCATTCAGTGCATCGGCGTGGGCCGGGTCGGCATCCGCCTGCCCTGCGTGATGGGCACCAGCTTCGCCTTCGTCGGCGCCGCCATCAGCGTGGGCCTGGAACACGGCGTGCCAGGCATCCTCGGCTCCTCCCTCGCTGGCTCCGCAATCATGATCCTTGGCAGCTTCTTCATGCCGCAGATCCGCAAGCTGTTTCCGCACCAGGTGACGGCAGTCGTCGTGACCATGATTGGCCTGTCGCTGGTACCTGTGGCCGTGGACTGGGCCGCCGGCGGCAAGAACGCAGGCGCAAACTACGGCGATCCGGTCAATCTTGGCATCGCATTGTTCGTATTGGCCACCGTGATCGCATTGGTTCAATTCGGCAAAGGCATCATTTCCGCCGCCGCTGTGGTGATCGGCATTGCAATCGGCTACTGCGTATGCCTGGGCCTTGGACTGGTGAACTTTGCGGCCGTTCAGAAAGCCGCGGTGTTCGCAGTGCCGCAGCCACTGTACTTCGGCATGACCTTCCCGATTAGCGGCATCCTGGCCATGGCGCTGGCGTATGTCGTCACCATCGTGGAAACCACCGGCACCTTCATGGCGCTGGGTTCCGCGACCAACACCAAGATGAAGGGTAAGCTGCTGTGCCGCGGCGTGCTGTGCGATGGCCTCGGTTCGGCCTTCGTGTCCGTACTGGGCGCACCTCCGGTTTCGACCTTTGCGCAGAACGTCGGCGTGATTTCGCTGACCGGCGTGGCCAGCCGCTACGTCGTTGCGTTGACCGGCGTATTCCTCGCAGCCGCCGGCCTGTTCCCGGTGCTAGGCGCGGTTGTCGTCACGATCCCGCAACCCGTACTGGGCGGCGCTGGCCTGATGATGTTTGCGATGATTATTGCGGCTGGCGTTCAGATGCTGTCCAACGTCGAACACGACAAGCGCACCGGCCTGCTGATCGCGGTGTCCGTGGGCTGCGGGTTGGCCGTATCGGTCCGTCCGGAATTGCTGTCCAAACTCCCCGCCTTCGTGCACGAAATCTTCGGCTCGGGCATTTCGACCGCAGCCATCGTGGCCGTGGTGCTGAACCTGGTGCTGCCTGATCGCCCAGTCGCCGAACACGACGAGGACGAAGAAGATGACGTACCGCAGCCGATGCTGATCCCGAAAGTCGGCTAAACTTCCCCGGTCCTGCACCGCGAGTGGCAGGACCGAACAATCCCTGACATTGTTTCCGCATTGCCCCGCGCATTGTTTCCGCAGTGTTTAATCATTTCGAGAAGACTTGAATGAGCAAAACTCTCCTGATCAAGAATGCGCGCGTGGTTGTCACGATGGATGAACAGCGCCGCGAAATCGACAATGGCGCCATTTTCGCGCGCGGCAACGTGATCGAAGAAGTCGGCCCCACCACCGAACTGCCGCAATCGGCGGACGAAGTGATCGACGCCTCCGGACACGTAGTGATCCCCGGCCTGGTCAACACCCACCATCATATGTACCAGAGCCTGACGCGCGTCATTCCAGCCGCGCAGAATGGTGAACTGTTCAACTGGCTGACCAACTTGTACCCGATCTGGGCCAACCTGGACAGCGAAATGGTGCACGTGTCGACGCTGACCGCCATGTCGGAGCTGATCCTTTCAGGCTGCACCACCAGCAGCGACCACCTGTACATCTACCCGAACGACTGCAGGCTCGATGACAGTATCGAAGCCGCCGCAAAAATCGGCATGCGCTTCCACGCCGCCCGCGGGTCAATGAGCGTAGGCCAGTCGAAAGGCGGCCTGCCGCCCGACTGCGTAGTCGAAGATGAGAAGGCGATCTTGCGCGACACCCAGCGCCTGATCGAGACTTATCACGACGCCGAGCGCCACGCCATGCAGCGCATCGTCGTCGCGCCCTGCTCTCCCTTTTCCGTCTCGCGCGACCTGATGAAAGAAGCAGCCGCACTCGCACGCAGCCATGGCGTGTCGCTCCACACCCACCTGGCCGAGAACGTCAACGACATCGCCTACAGCCGCGAGAAATTCAACATGACGCCGGCCGAATATGCCGAGGACTGTGGCTGGGTGGGCCATGACGTGTGGCACGCCCACTGCGTGCAACTCGATGATGACGGCGTCTACATGTTCGCAAAGACAGGCACGGGCATTGCGCACTGCCCATGCTCCAACATGCGCCTTGCCTCCGGCATCGCGCCGATCCGCAAGATGGTCGACGCCGGAGTGCCTGTCGGCCTTGGCGTCGACGGCTCCGCCTCCAATGACGGCGCCCACATGCTGGGCGAGGTGCGCCAGGCAATGCTTCTGCAGCGCGTAGGCTTCGGCCCGGATGCGATGACTGCCCGCCAGGCTCTGGAACTGGCAACGCTTGGCGGCGCAAAAGTCCTGAACCGTGACGACATCGGCGCCCTCAAGCCCGGCATGTCGGCCGACATAGTGATGTTCAAGCTGGACCAGATCGGATTTGCCGGCGCCTTGCACGATCCGGTCGCGGCCCTGGTCTTCTGCACACCGGCCAACGTCAACTACAGCATCATCAACGGAAAGACAGTGGTGAAAGATGGCCTCCTGCAGACCATCGATTTGCCGCTGGTGATCGAGCGCCACAACCAACTGGCAACCAAGCTGGCACTGGCGACGGGCAGCCAGTTGGCGAAGACGTAGCGGATGTAAGAAATCCAAATACAACTACAACCAAGTGGCAAATGCACTTGCCCCTCCTGGTTTGCTTGCGTAAAGTGACGGCGGCTCGATTGGAGCGTGATTTTATGATGGCTACTGGGTAGAGATGATAAGGATATTGGTTTTTATTGCAGGTATTGTATTCAGCGGTTACTCCACGGCTATACCGATCGAGCGCAAAATCTATCAGCTTCAACATGAAAACTGGAAAGCAAAAGATGGCGCTCCAGCATCCATTTCTACAATCGCACAAACTGATGACGGTTACCTGTGGCTGGGAACAAGTGCGGGCCTGTACCGGTTTGATGGCGTCAACTTCGAGCTGTATCAGCCTCGGAATGGCAAGCTCCTTCAGGGCTCCGTCTACTTTATAAAGGCTCAGCCTGGCGTCGGCCTGTGGATTGGATGGCGACTAGGAGGTATTAGTCTCCTGCGTGACGGTGTCGTAACGAATTACGGCAACGAGGCAGGCGTGAGCGAAGGGAGCTGGTGGGGCTTTGATTTCGACCAGCAAGGACATGTTTGGGCTGCTGGTGTCGATGGACTCCTTCGCTTCGACGGAAAGAAATGGCATCGTATCGGCATACAGGATGGCTTTACCGCTCGCAAAGCATCGGCTGTTTTCGTCGACAAATCAGGCACAGTCGCCGCTTTCAGCGATCAAGGACTTTTTCTAAAGGCGGCAGAAAGGCAAGTCTTTGCCCCACCATTGGGCAAAACGGATGTCCGGCAGCCGCCGCAGCAGGACTCAGATGGGCGGATCTATTTCATGGAGGAGTCCAGCATCCGCATTATCAATGGTCTTACGCGCTATGAGCGGGCAGACAACGCCCCGATCTTCAAGGGCAAGCCAGGCCAGTCGCAAAGTATGCTCGTCGACCGTTCCGGTGGATTATGGTATGAAACGCTCGCCGGACTGCATCGCACATCCGCAAGCCAGCCTCGATCGGTTGAAACCTTTAATAGCAAGGATGGACTATCTGCAGACACCATTACATGTTTTCTCGAGGACCGTGAAGGAAATATTTGGGTGGCGACACAAGATGGACTTGACAGGTTCAGGCAGGTGAATGTTAACCGGGTCGTTCCTTCGGACAAATCCTATTCTCTTGGTGAAGGCAGCCTGCTAGCTGGCAATGAAAACCTAATGACCGTTGCGGTTCCTGGTACCGACGGCGCGTGGCTTGCGCTGACACCTGATGGATCCATACAGAATCGTGCCTGGCTAGCTCGACATCCACGGGGTCGGACCCAGGCAACCGCCATCGGAAATGATGGAGCGATACTCGTCGCGGATAGTCGTGCGCTGTATAAACTCAAAGGTGGTGCTGAGACAAAAATCCCCTGGCCCGCAGACATGGGGCCGGTCCATTTGGTTCGTGTAATCACACAAGGACCTGATGGCGTGATCTGGATCTCGATTGTTGGCGGAGGAGTGCTTCAATACCATCAAGGTCAATGGGACCGCAATATTGCTCTGCCGAAGAATGGAACGCAGGCAGCGATGTCAATGCTGTCCGATAGCAAAGGGCGGCTCTGGCTTGGGTACGCAGACAACAAAATAGTCTTGCTGGAGAACGGAAAGGTCCAAACGTTCTCCGCTGCTCAAGGAGGAAACTTAGGTCGCGTTGGAGTTATCTATGAAGCAGCTGGAAATATCATTGCAGGCGGCGAAAAGGGATTAGCCATCTATCGAAATCAGCAGTTCCATCCGTGGGAAATAGAAGGAAACAAGTTCGTCAATGCTTCGTCCATGATTTTATCCAGGACTGGCGATTTGTGGGTTAATTCTGCCGCGGGAACCGTGTGGATTCCATCTTCGTTGCAGAAAATCGCAAATGGGAGCGAACTTACACATTCACAGTTTCGCGTACTGGATGCCACAGATGGAAGAACCGGCTCTGCGAATCTTCTGCATGACTTTTCCGTGGCCGAAGCCGGCGACGGGAAGATTTGGATAGCGAGCGATAGTGGGGTTTCTTGGGTTGATCCAAGCCATCTTCTGAAGGTGCCAACACCACCATCAGCAGTCGTAGATGCGCTCATTGCAGACGATCAGAATTTTAGGTCTCCGCTGGATGTGAAATTGCGGCCGAATTCACACGCCATCCAGATTAACTACTCCAGTTCTCTACTTGGAACACCTGAGCGAACGCGCTTTAAGTATCAACTGGAAGGCTACGACAAGGATTGGCAGGACGCCGGTCCACGTCGCCAGGCGTTCTACACAGGGGTGCCGCCTGGGCGATATCGTTTCCGAGTGATCGCTTCAAATAGCGACGGACCGTGGAGCGATGAGGGGCGCGACGTATATATCACGCTTGAGCCAGCCTATTACCAGACGTGGTGGTTCCGCGTATTGGTAGCAGCTTTGGTCATATCGCTTATAGGGTGGGGACTGCAACTACGGATGCGCCGAAACGCAAAGCTATTTAGAGTTCAGATGGATGCTCGGCACGGCGAGCGAGAGCGGATAGCAAGGGAAATGCATGACACTCTGCTGCAGGGGATGCAAGCGTTAATACTGGGTGTTGACAACGCGGCCAGGCGCCTTTCTGTTAATGATCCTGCCCGTGAAAGGTTCGATCGCATTCTTGAGACGGCGGAGGCTATCCTTACGGAAGGCCGAGAACAGGTATTTGATTTGCGTGGTAATGATTGCTCTGACATCGGCGCTTTTGCGCTCATTGAAAAAGACGGCATGATGTTGACCAGAGAGGCAGATCTCAAATTCGTTTGTCATGAACTGGGAAAAAAAGAGGGACTTATTGCCCGGAGCGAGCCACGAGATTTATCGCATTGCGATGGAGTCGATGACAAACACAGTAAGGCATGCTCAGGCGCGCACACTCGTGGTCTCAATCCGCTATAACTACTTTTCACTACAACTGGAAATCCTGGACGATGGAATCGGAATTTCTCCGGAGGTGTTAGCTTCAAGAGGCGTACCTGGGCATTTTGGAATTCCTGGATTGTTTGAGCGCGCAGCTAAGCTTGATGCCAATCTGCAAATAGACTCCCAGGTTTCGGTAGGAACATCTGTCAAACTAAGGGTTCCAGCTCAAGTCGCCTATCTTCGCAGATCGTTTATGCCTTTTGTTTGGTCACGCTAGAAACGCAGCATCGCTGTGGACGAGAGGATACGCACGTCCAAGTCGATCACGCATTAATAAGCGATCTTGAAATCCGGTCTCCCTTCAAGCGTTCGACTGAACAAGAAGGCCCCCTGCCCCGGATCCCACGCGAATTCCTTGCCATCGTAAGGGTCGCGCAGATCGCTTGTTCGCACCCCTTCCGCTACGTCATTGCCTTTAGCGCCACTGCTACGCAATTGGGAAGCCAGCAGCGCGACCCTTCGCATTCCTTCCAGATTGGCGACCCGGAATCCGTACCTGGTGTATGCATCCATACCTTCCATATTGAGCAGGATCCTGCCAACCGGGTTGTAGACGCCAATATCGGCTGCAGCCTTCTTCTCAGTCCCGTAAGTCGCCAGAAAAGTGGCGGCGGCCTGCGGAATCGCGGCGTAGTCACGGTCATACAGTCCAACCACGCGAAGCATGCGATCGGCGTTGGCATTGCTGGTCGCCTGTGGTTGGTACAAGAAACTTCCGAACAACATTGACACCAGATTCTTCGAGCGCTCGTCGTCAGGCCGCAAGTCGTAAAATATCCACTCGTTGGCCATCATCTTCGCCAGCGATCGTTCGCGACTGGAGAAAGGTTCTCGCCAGCCTTCTGGAATTGCCACCATAGTCAGTGCTGGTGGAAAGCGGCGTACAACAAGGTTGCCCATTTCAAAATGAAGCTCAATGCTGCGCGCAGCGATCATCTTGACGTTCACGCTGGCACTCTCGGCGAGGATCATCCGCCAGAAGCGGTAGTCCTTTTCCAACATGCGTTTGCAGTCCGCTGCGTCCTCATTGGTTTCCAACGACAAGGCCTTCAAATACATCTGGCGTTGCGCCTCGAAGACCCGGCCGAATGCTGCAATCAGCGGGCGCTGGTCGCCCTGCCGGATCTCCTGCCACTGTTTAAATTCCAGCAGGCGCTCATAGCGTTCAATCAATTTGGCAGGTTCTCGCTGAAGCTGTTCCTGGACTCGTATTTCGGCGACGTCAATCGGCCCGGGTGTTTCCATTGATTTGCGCATCTGCTCGACGCGGGCGGCGCCTTCCGTCATCACGTCGGCATTGTCCGATGCGGAGAAACCCATGACATAAACGAAGGCATTGTCACGATCCTTGACGGGCGTGCTGGCGGCCGCAATCCGCTGCAACTTGATGACGGATTCGGACGGCGGTTTGTCTTCGCGATTTATGAAGAACACGAATGCGATCAGCAGGAAGAGCAACGCAAGAAAGCTTGCGACCATCTTTAACAACAACTTCAGCTTTGTCATTCAGATCTACTCCTTTGATTTTGAAGCGCGGCATAAAAAACGGCCCATGCGGGCCGTTTTCCTGGGAACTGCGAATCGTCAGACGAACTCGCCAACCTTCGCGGCCACCGCTTCCTGCACCGAGCGGCTGGTGACGAAGCTGTGTGCAACCTGGATGTCGTTGTGGAACCAGCGGTCGCCTTCCAGGCAGGCAGGAATCTGCTTGCGGATTTCATCGTAAGCCGCTTGCGTGCCCTCACCCAGCTTGAAGCCCGGCAGCAGGTGCTCGGTCATGGTCAGTGCCTGTGCGGCCAGCAGCATTTCGACGCCCACAATGTACTGCGTGTTCTGCACCACGGTGTGAGCCTTGCGTGCGCACCAGGTGGAGTTGGAAATGTGGTCTTCGCTGTTGGCCTTGGACGGGATGGAATCCACGCTACCCGGCATCGATAGCGTGCGGTTTTCCATCACCAGAGAGCTGAGCGAACATTGCACCACTGGATAACCGGTGTTCACGCCGCGCAGGCCGGACATCAGGTTGCGCGGCAAGCCCCACGACAGCGTCGGGTCAATCAGGCGCGCCACGCGGCGCTCGCAGATGCTGCCCAGGTCCGTGATCGCCATGGCCAGCAAGTCCATCGCCTGCGCCAGGTACTGGCCGTGGAAATTGCCGCCCGAGATGATCTCGAAACCGCCACCATCCTTGCCGAAGATCAGCGGGTTGTCGGTGGCCGAATTGATCTCGTTCTTCACGATGGTATCAATGTAGTCCAGCGCATCGAACACGGGACCGTAGACTTGCGGCGTGCAGCGCAGCGAGTACACGTCCTGGATACGCGGGGTGTAGGGGATGTCGGTGCGGCGCAGCTCGTCTGGAAACTGGACGGCACGCGCTTCGTGGGTAGTTCTGGTAGAGCCCTTCAGCAGCTTGCGCACGACAGACGCAGTCTTGATCTGGCCCGGATGCGGGCGCGCCTGCTGGATGCGCGGATCGAATGCCGACATTTCGGCACGCATGGCTTCCAGCGTCAGGCCCAGCGACAGGCAGGCATCAGTCAGCAGGTCGCGTGCATCCTTCGCTGCCAGCACGGCCACGGCGAGGGACGCGGTGCAGCCGTTGATCAGGGCCGAAGCATCCTTGGCTTTGAGGTCGAACTTTACCGGGCCGACTTCGGCGCGTGTGATCGCTTCGGCTGCGGGCATGCGCTGGCCCTTGTACATTACCTCCGCTTCATCGAAGCCGGCAATCGCGGCTGCCAGGTAGGCCAGCGGCGCCAGGTCGCCGCTGGCGCCCACGGAGCCTTTTTGCGGCATGATCGGGTGGATGCCGGCATTGATGAAGGCCAGCAGGCGGTCCACCACTTCCACGCGCGGCGCCGAATAGTTGCTGGCGAAGGCATTGGCACGCAGCAACATGGTGGCGCGGCTCACCTCTTCCGAAAACGGTTCGCCGATGCCGCCGCTGTGGGCCTTGATCAACTGCGTCTGGAACAGTTCAATGTGTTCGACCTTGATACGGGTGTCCTTCAACAGGCCAACGCCGGTATTGAAGCTGTACATCATCGGCGCTTCATCGTGCATCCAAGTGGATTCGATATAGTCGCGACTCTCCTTCAGCGCGGCGCGCGAGGTGGCCGACAGTTCGACTTTCGCGCCATCGCGCGCCACGGCCAGGACTTCTTCGGCGGTGAGGTTGAAGCCGTCGATAGTTACGTTGCTCATTGCTTTTCCTTTCAGTTCGCGCTGGTCTCGAACCAGGTACCGATCAATTGGCGTTCGGCGTCGGTCATATGGGTCATATTCGCCAGCGGCATATCCTTGTTCTGCACCGCGCGCTGGTAGATCTTGGCGGCGTGCTGTTTAACCTGGGCCTCGGTATCGAGCATCACGCCGCCCGGGGCTGATGCGAAACCCGCCTGGGTTGGCGTCGCGGAGTGGCAGGAGGCACAACGCTGCGTCACAACCTGCTGCACGCTGGTCAGGCTTGCCTGGCCGGCCGGGGCCGTTGCGGCAACGCCAGTAGCGGCTAGTGCAGCGTGGCCATCGGCATCCACTGCAGCGGCCACGGCCGCCGGAGCGGCAACTGCCTTGCGCGGCGCCGGAGCGATTGCCACAGCCACGCCGGCCAGCAGGATCACGCCGGCAATCGGGAACGCAGGCGACACCTTGCCCGCATGGCGCAGGTTGAAGAAGTGGCGGATCACCACGCCGGCAGCCATGATGGCAGCCAGCACCAGCCAGCTGTAGGCGTGGCTGTAGGTCATGGCGTAGTGGTTGCTGATCATGATCAGCAGCACAGGTAGCGTGAAGTAGTTGTTGTGGACCGAGCGCACCTTAGCGCGCTTGCCGTAGATCGGATCCGGCGATTCGCCTTTTGCCATCGCATCCACCAGCTTGCGCTGGCCAGGGATGATCACGAACAGTACGTTACCGACCATCATGGTGCCGATCATGGCGCCGACGTGGATATAGGCAGCGCGGCCGCTCAGGGTATGGGTCAACACATAGGCCGCGCCAACGATCAGCACGAACATCACGGTACCCAGCACGGCAGGCTTTTCCGCCAGCGCGGTCTTGCACAGGGTGTCGTAGACCAGCCAGCCGCCAGCGAGCGTGCCCAGGCCCACGGCCACCGCTTGCAGCGACGTCAGGTCGGCCACGTTCTTGTCGATCATCATCGCCGAAGCGTTGAAGTAGTAGACGATGAAGAGCATGGCGAAGCCGCTCAGCCAGGTGGCGTAGGCTTCCCATTTGAACCAGTGCAGGTCTTCCGGCAATTCATCCGGCGCAACCAGGTATTTTTGCGGGTTATAGAAACCGCCGCCGTGCACGGCCCACAATTCGCCCATCACGCCCTTTTTGGAAAGCGGGCTGCCAGGCTTGGGTGGACGGATCGAGTTGTCCAGCCAGACGAAATAAAACGAGGCGCCAATCCACGCGATACCTGTGATCAGGTGCAGCCAGCGAACCAGCAAATTAAGCCATTCCACCCCGTAAGGGCCGAATAAAGTCTCCATGATTTTTATCCATTGAGTCCGTTCACCTGCCTCTGGCGGGCACTTCAGATGAACCAAACGGTCGTTATACCGCCGCCGCTACGACCTGCGTGGATGGAACGATATCGGTTGCGGGCGCGGGAGACCTTCCATTTGCTATATAACTCGCATAGTCCTGGAGATATAGTTTCGCCCCCCGGAAGGTGCGAACCTCTCATGGATAAATCTAAATAAATAATATTCGGAGACCATGATGTCCAGATTGCCAGAACATTTAGACATCCACCTGATCCGTATTCTGTACCTGCTGCTGGTGGAGAAAAACGTATCGCGCGTGGCCCTTAAACTGAACCAGCCGCAGCCCTCCATTTCCGGATCGCTGCGCAAGCTGCGCGACCTGACCGGCGACCCCTTGCTGGTACGCGGCGGCCGCGGCATGGTGCCGACGCAGCACGGCGAGAGCCTGCTGAAAACCGCCAAGCGCATCCTCGACGAAACCGAAAGCCTGTTCAGCCCCAAGACGGCGTTTGTGCCGCAGGACGAGGCGCGCACCTTCCATATCGCCGCACCGGACTATATGAACACCCAGTTCTTCACCGAGGTGATCGCCCGCCTGCGCCGCGAATCGCCGCGCAGCCGGCTGGTGATCCATTCGCTGGGACCGGACATCGACTACGTGCGCCTGCTGTCGGACGGCGACCTGGACCTGGTGGTCGGCAACTGGGACGAACCGCCGCAGCACCTGCATATCTCCAAGCTGTTCGACGACGCGATCGTGTGCCTGATGCGCGCCAACAGCGCCTACGCCCGCCGCACGCCGAAAGATGGCATGACACCCGAGGAATACCTCACCCTGCCCCACGTTGCCCCAGCGCAAATCCTGCCCGGCTACCACGGCAACATCGATTCTTTCCTCGAAGAGCGCGATATGGAGCGCAATATTGTTGTGGAATCGGCACACTTCCGCATGCTGCCCTACATCGTGCAGCAGACGGATCTGGTTTTGACGGCTGGCAAACAATTCGCCAACTTCTACGAGAACCTGCTGGGCCTGAAGTCGTACAAGGTGCCGCTGGATTTCCCGCCGTTGAGCTTCTACCAGCTATGGCACGAGCGCGCCCATCACGCCACCGAGCATAAGTGGCTGCGTGCCCAGGTCAGCGCGGCTGCCCGCCTGCTGGTGAAATAAAACCGCCTCAGATAGCTGATATCGGCCCAGCGTTATATCTCCCGCCTGCCGGGCCTCTATTATCAATTCGCCATTCCCCAGAACACCTTACTTGGAGCGGGCCGTCGCCAGGCGGCGGCCCGAAGCACGATGACGAGCCTGAAGCGACTGAACACCTGCGACGCAGAGACATTTACCGAGATCCTGCACGGCCTGTATGAGCATTCCCCATGGATTCCGCAGCGCGCCGCCGCGCAGCGCCCGTTCCGCACCATCGACGAATTGAAACTGGGCCTGCAGAAGGTCGTCACGGACGCCGGCAACGACGAACAACTGGGCCTGATCCGCGCCCACCCGGAGCTGGCCGGAAAAGCCGCCGTTGCGGGCGAACTGACGCCGGAATCCACCGGCGAGCAGGCCAAGGCTGGCCTGAACCTGTGCACCAAGGAAGAATTCGCCGCGCTGCAGGAACTGAACGCCGCCTACAACAGAAAATTCGGTTTCCCCTTCATCCTCGCGGTCAAGGGTGGCGACGGCAAAGGCTTGTCGCGCCAGGCCATCATTGCGGCCTTTCGCCGCCGCCTGAGCAACCAGGCCGACGACGAACAGCGCGAGGCGCTGCGCCAGATTCACCGCATCGCCGAGATGCGCCTGAACGCCCTGCTGTCCTATGTGCCACACATGGGCCGCGACATCATGGAATGGGCCGAAGAAATCGGGGCTATCAGCGAAGACGAGCAAGGCCTCACCTGCACCTACATGACGCCTGTGCACCGCCGCACCGCCAACCAGCTGGCCAGGTGGATGCGCGAGGCCGGCATGCACGCGCACATCGACGCGGTCGGCAACGTTGTTGGCCGCTACCTGTCCACCGATCCGCAGGCACGCACCCTGCTCACCGGCTCGCACTACGACACAGTGCGCAACGGCGGCAAGTACGACGGCCGCCAAGGCATCCTGACCGCTATTGCAGTCGTCAAGCACCTGCATGAAACCGGCGAAACCCTGCCGTTCCACCTGGAGGTGATTGGCTTCGCCGAAGAAGAAGGCGTGCGCTTCAAGAGTACCTTCCTCGGCAGCAGCGCCGTCATCGGCCAGTTCGATGCGAAGCTGCTGGACCTGCGCGACCGCGACGGCCAGTTACTGCGCGACGTACTGACCGATGCCGATCATGACGTCAACGCGATTGCCGACATCGCCCGCGATCCATCCGACCTGCTTGGCTTCGTTGAAGTCCATATCGAACAAGGCCCGGTATTGCTCGAGCGCGGCCTGCCGGTTGGCGTTGTGACTTCCATCGCGGGCAGCAAGCGTTACCTGGTCGAACTGAAGGGCGTCGCCAGCCACGCCGGCACCACCCCTATGCCAATGCGCAAGGACGCCGCCACTGCCGCCGCCGAGATCATCCTGTACGTGGAACAGCGCTGCGCACAGGACCAGGATTCTGCCCTGGTGGGCACCGTCGGCCAGTTGCAGGTGCCGAACGGTTCCACCAATGTCATCCCGGGCGCCTGCACCCTCTCGCTCGATATCCGCGCCGCCAACAACGCCGCGCGTGATGCTGCCGTGGACGACATCCTCGCCCACATCGAGAAAGTGTGCGAAAAGCGCCACATCACCTGCCAGATCGAACAAACCGTTGCCGCCGACTGCGCCCCCTGCGCGCCGCGCCTGATGGAGCAATTGGCAGCCGCCGTGGAGCGGAACGGCATCCCAGCCTTCCATCTCGCTTCCGGCGCCGGCCACGACGCCATGCTGATGGCACGCGTCACGGATGTCGCCATGCTCTTCACCCGTTGCGGCAACGGCGGTATCAGCCACAACCCGCTGGAAACCATGACGGACGACGACGCCGACCTGTCGGCCCGCATCCTGCTGAGCTTCCTGCGCAACTATACGTAATTCGAGATAGCCGATATGTCCAGGCATATAAGCCGAAAAGGAGACCTTCAACGATATTGTTAAAACAAGCAGCGCAAGGCCGCCATATTTGCCCGCCCGGAGAGGTGGGATTTCGGGCGCTAAAAACTAAACGGAGACACCAAAATGCAATTCCTGGAACAATATTTCAAGCTCAGTGCGCACGGCACCGACGTGCGCACTGAGGTGCTGGCCGGTATTACCACCTTCCTGACGATGGCGTACATCATCTTCGTCAACCCATCCATCCTCGGCGATGCCGGCATGCCCAAGGACTCGGTCTTTGTGGCCACCTGCGTGGCGGCGGCCGTCGGCACGCTGATCATGGGCCTGTACGCCAACTTCCCAATCGGCCTCGCGCCGGGCATGGGCCTGAACGCCTACTTTGCCTATGGCGTGGTGGCGGGCATGGGCTTCCCATGGCAAGCTGCCCTGGGCGCGGTGTTCATCTCCGGCTGCTGCTTCATGATCGTCAGCCTGCTGCGCATCCGCGAAAAAATCATGAATGCAATTCCGGCCTCGCTGCGTATCGCGATTCCGGCCGGCGTCGGCCTGTTCCTGGCGCTGATCTCGCTGAAGAACGCGGGCATCGTGGTCTCCAGCCCGGCCACCTTCGTCACCATGGGCGACCTGCATAAGCCGGCCCCGGTGCTGGCCATCGTCGGCTTCCTCGTCATCGTCGCGCTGGACCGCCTGAAGGTCACCGGCGCCCTGCTGATCGGCATCATGGCCGTGACCGTGCTGAGCTTCTTCTTCGGTGGTAACGCCTTCCATGGCATCGTTTCGGCGCCGCCTTCGATTTCCCCCACCGCTTTCGAACTGGACATCATGGGCGCCGTTTCGCACGGCCTGTTCAACGTGGTGCTGGTGTTCTTCCTGGTCGAGCTGTTCGACGCCACCGGCACCCTGATGGGCGTGGCGCAGCGCGCGGGGCTGATGAAAGACGGCAAGCTGCCGCCAAACATGAACAAGGCACTGCTGGCCGATTCCGGCGCGATCATCGCCGGCTCCGTCATGGGCACCTCGAGCACTACCGCTTTCATCGAAAGCGCGGCAGGTGTGCAGGCAGGCGGCCGTACCGGCCTGACCGCGGTGATCGTGGCCCTGCTGTTCCTGGCTGCCCTGTTCATCGCGCCGCTGGCCGGCGTGGTACCGGCATACGCCACCGCGCCAGCCCTGTTCTTCGTTGCTTGCCTGATGCTGCGTGAAATGTCGGAGATCAACTGGGCCGAAACCACGGAAAGCGTACCGGCAGTCGTCACCGCGCTGGTCATGCCATTCACCTACTCGATCGCGAACGGCCTGGCACTGGGCTTCATCAGCTACGCCGCCCTGAAACTGCTGACCGGCAAATACAAAGAAGTCAGCGCCATGATCTGGTGTGTCGCTGGCGTTTTCCTGTTTAAAACAATTTACATCGCAGGATGAAGTAAGGAGTAGCAAAGATGTCCCAACCGATTCGTTTCTTCTACCAGGGGCGCGTGCAGGAAGTCGATTCCGCCGCCCCAACCCGCACGGTGCTGCAACACCTGCGGGAAGACCTGCACTGCACCGGCACCAAGGAGGGGTGCGCCGAAGGCGACTGTGGCGCCTGCACCGTGGTGATCGGCTCGCTGGTGGATGGCGAACTGGAAATGCGCAACGTGAACTCGTGCATCCAGTTCCTGCCAACCCTGGACGGCAAGGCAGTGTTCACGGTGGAAGACCTGAAACAGCCGGACGGCGGCCTGCACCCGGTGCAGGAAGCGCTGGTGGAATGCCATGGTTCCCAATGCGGTTTTTGTACTCCCGGCTTCGCCATGTCGCTCTGGAGCCTGTACCTGAAACAGGAGGGCCAAACCGCGCCGCCATGCCGCAAAACGATCGATGAGACATTGTCCGGTAACCTGTGCCGCTGCACAGGTTACCGCCCGATTATTGATGCAGCCGCCCGCATGGGCGAACTGCCGGCGGTCAGCTTCGACCGCGCAGCATTGAAGGCAGTCCTGCAAGGGCTGCAACGAGACACCATGTTCAGCTACACCCACGACGGCCAGACTTTCCACGCGCCGCGCACCCTGGCCGAAATGACCGCCCTGCGCGCCGCCAAGCCGGCCGCCACCATCCTCGCCGGTTCGACCGACGTCGGCCTGTGGGTCACCAAGCAAATGCGCAACCTGGGCGACGTGATCTACACGCGCCAGGTGCAGGAACTGCACCGCATCGCCAGCGTCGACGGCAAGCTGGAGATCGGCGCTGCCGTGTCGCTGGACGACGCCTACAAAGCCGTGTTGGAGCTGTATCCAAACGATTCGCTGCACGAACTGTGGCAGCGATTCGCTTCGCAGCCGATCCGCAGCACAGGCACCATCGGCGGCAGCGTCGCCAACGGTTCGCCGATCGGCGATTCCGCTCCCTGGATGATCGTGCTCGGCGCCGAAATCGTCCTGCGCTCGGACAAAGGCCAGCGCATCTTGTTGCTGCAGGACTTCTACCTCGATTACATGAAGAAGGACTGGCAGCCCGGCGAATTCGTGGAAGCCGTGCGCATCCCGCAGCCGCGCATCGGCCAGCAGTTCCGCACCTACAAGCTGGCCAAGCGCTACGACCAGGATATTTCCGCCGTCTGCGCCGCCTTCTCGCTCGAACTCGACAATGGCGTCGTACGCAACGCACACATCGCGTACGGCGGCATGGCCGCCACCTCGCGCCGCGCGCCGCTGGCCGAGGCAGCCATCAACGGCCAGCCATGGAACGAGGCCACCCTGCGTGCCGGCATGGAAGCGCTGGCAAAGGACTACACCCCGTTGACCGATATGCGCGCCTCTGCCAATTACCGCATGCGCACCGCGCAGAACCTGCTGCGCCGTTTCTGGATGGAGACCCGCCCGGAAAACGCCATCCCGAACACTTACGTCAACGCTTACGCATTCAAGGAAGGAGCCGCCGCATGAACAGCAAGTCCGAACAGTTCATGACGCTCGGCGCCGCCAAGGGCTGGTCCGAAGTGGGCCAGAGCCACCCGCACGAATCGGCCATCCTGCACGTGCTGGGAGAAGCCGTCTACACCGACGACATCCCCGAAGCGCAAGGCACCCTGCACGCTGCCCTGGGTTTGTCGGCAAAAGCGCACGCGCACATCCTTTCACTCAACCTGGAGCCGGTGAAAGCCATGCCAGGCGTGGTTGCCGTGTACACTTACAAGGACATCCCGGGCACCAACGACTGCGGCCCGATCATCCACGACGACCCGATCCTGGCCGAGGAAAAAGTGGAATACGTCGGCCAGCCGGTCTTCATCGTTGTCGCCGACACACACGACAACGCGCGCCGTGCCGCCCGCAAGGCCGACATCCGGTACGAAGAACTGCCCGCCATCCTGACGCCGGAAGCCGCGCGCGACGCCGAATCCTTCGTCGTACCGCCGATGCGCCTGACGCGCGGCGATGTGCAAGCTGCCTTCGAGCGCTCGCCGAACATCCTGACGGGCAAGCTGCACGTCGGCGGCCAGGAGCAGTTCTACCTGGAGGGCCAGACTTCGTATGCCATCCCGAAGGAAGGCAACGGCATGCACGTCTACTGCTCCACCCAGCACCCGACCGAAATGCAGCACGTCGTATCGCACGCACTGCACTACCCGTCGCACGCCGTGGTGGTGGAATGCCGCCGCATGGGCGGCGGCTTCGGCGGCAAGGAATCGCAGTCCGCGCTGTGGGCCGCCTGCGCCGCCGTCAGCGCTGCACGCTTGAAGCGCCCGGTGAAGCTGCGTGCCGACCGCGACGACGACATGATGGTTACCGGCAAGCGCCACTGCTTCTACTACGAGTACGAAATCGGCTACGACGACCAGGGCCTGATCACCGCCGCCAAAGTGCAGATGGTGACGCGTGCCGGTTTCTCGGCCGACCTGTCGGCGCCTGTGGCAACGCGCGCCATCTGCCACTTCGACAACACCTACTACCTCTCGGACGTGGACATCCGCGCCATGGCCGGCAAGACCAATACCCAGTCCAACACTGCCTTCCGCGGCTTCGGTGGCCCGCAAGGCGCCATCGCCATCGAATACATCGTCGATGAAATCGCCCGCAACCTGGGCAAGGACGCCCTGGACGTGCGCAAGCTGAACTTCTACGGCCGCAACGATGAGGAAGGACGCAACGTCACGCAGTACGGCCAGAAGGTGAAGGACAACATCATCCACGAACTGGTGGCGCAACTGGAAAGCGAGACCGCCTACCGCGCCCGCCGCGAAGCGATTCGCGCCTTCAACGCAAGCAGCCCGGTGCTCAAGAAAGGCCTGGCCCTGACGCCGGTGAAGTTCGGCATTGCCTTCAACGTCACCCATTTCAACCAGGCCGGCGCGCTGGTGCATATCTACGTCGACGGCTCGGTGCTGGTGAACCATGGCGGCACCGAGATGGGCCAGGGCATCAACACCAAGGTATGCCAGGTAGTGGCGCATGAATTGGGGATCCCGCTGTCCAGCGTGCGCGCCTCCGCCACCGATACCAGCAAAGTCGCCAACACCTCCGCCACCGCCGCATCAACCGGTGCGGACCTGAACGGCAAGGCCGCGCAGGACGCCGCCCACACCCTGCGCAAGCGCCTGGTGGAATTCGCTGCGAAGTCGTTCGGCGTGGCAGCGGAAGAAGTCATCCTCGCCAACGGCACCGTGTTTGCCGGCGAAACCGTAATTCCGTTCGCCGACCTGGTACAGAAAGCCTACCTGTCGCGCGTGCAGCTGTGGTCCGACGGCTTCTACGCCACGCCGGGCCTGAGCTGGGACCGCGAGACCATGAGCGGCACCCCCTTCGGCTACTACGCCTACGGCGCCTCGGTCTCGGAAGTCATCGTCGACACACTGACCGGCGAATGGAAGCTGCTGAAAGCCGATTGCCTGTACGACGCCGGCAACTCCCTCAACCCCGCCATCGACGTCGGCCAGGTGGAAGGCGCCTTCATGCAGGGCATGGGCTGGCTGACAACGGAAGAACTGTGGTGGAACCAGCAGGGCAAGCTGATGACGCATGCGCCGTCGACTTACAAGATCCCTGGCGTGTCCGACTGCCCGGAAGACTTCAACGTGCGGCTGTTCAAGAACCGCAACCCATTCGACAGCATCCACCGCTCCAAGGCGGTCGGCGAACCGCCGCTGCTGCTGCCGTTCTCCGTGTTCCTGGCCATTCGCGACGCTGTGGCTTCGGTCGGCGGCTACAAGGTCAACCCGCCGCTGCGCGCCCCCGCCACAAGTGAAGCGATCCTCGATGCGGTGGACGCTGTGCGCGCCCAGGCATGACGCTCGCAAGACGCCTTGCCGCGGAATGCCTTGGCACGGCGCTGCTGCTGGCCATGGTGGTTGGTTCAGCCGTCATGGCCGACCGCCTGGCTGGTGGCAATGCAGCTATCGCACTGCTCGCGAACTCGGTCGCAAGCGCCTCCGGACTGTTGGCGCTGATCCTGGCGTTCGGCGCCATCTCCGGCGCTCATTTCAATCCTGTCGTGACTCTGTCGGAAGCCTTGCAGGGCCGAATGGCCTGGCGCGAGTCGGCTTCCTTCATCGCCGCGCAATTGCTTGGTGCATTTGGCGGCATTGCGGCAGCGCACCTGATGTTCGGTGAGCCAGTTTTCTCCACTGCCCATCAAGCCCGCGGCGGGGCATGCTTATGGCTCGGCGAATTCATCGCCACATTCGGCTTGATCGCTGTAATCATAGGGTGTTCCCGCAACCGCCCGGCCCTCACGCCGTTTGCAGTTTCTACCTACATCGTTTCCGGTTACTGGTTCACTTCGTCAAGCTCATTCGCCAACCCTGCCATGGCCCTGGCCCGGGCGGCAAGCAGCACTGTCGCAGGCATCCGACCAGAGCACGTCCCAGCTTATGTCGCCGCCCAGCTGCTCGGAGCGATCGCCGCGACGATGCTCTTCAGTTGGCTATTTCGTGCCGGCGCAATTTCGGCAACCGAGGTGCCCCTGCGCACCTCGACAGTGCGCTAGGAATCCTTACCATGACTGTCGAAAAATCTTACAAACTTGCTAATTAATAGGACGAACAGTCTGTTCAAGTCCTTGAATATGTTGTGTTCTCCCGTTCGGGCATGGGAAATGCATTGCATCTCCTCCATTTCGGCATGGGAGCAGAGCGATGAACGTCCTGGAAAATGGCCCAAATTTCCGCAGCCTGTCCCTCCGCGACTTGCTCGAAGCACGGGACCTGTATCACTTTCACTTGATGAACAAGGCCAACGTCGTCGGCACCGCAATAGGCCTCTACCTGATTCGCGACGACGACAAGGCAAGCGGCCCAAGAACTTTGGCCAATTCGCGCGTGGTGGCGAAGTCGTGGCCTTGCGTCATGGTCTTCGTCAGGAAATGGTTGGATGAGCGTGATTTCGGATTCGATAAGAAAGCCAAGGCTTCCGAAATGGTCCCCAAGACTTTGTTCATGCCGGATGGCCGGGCCGTCCCCGTCTGCGTGGTCTACGTCGAAGAGGCTGATCCGGTCGAGCACCGCAGCAATCCCTTGCCGCACAGCGGCTTAGGCGCCGGCCTGCCGCTCGAAGTCGAGGCGCAAAATGCACTACACACCGCCTCCGCGGGTTGCCTCGTCACCAACGGCAACATGACTTACGCACTCACTGCGCGGCATGTATGCGGCGCTCCCGGCACCGAGGTCTTTGTCCGCACGCGCGGCGAACAAATCAGGATCGGCACCAGTTCCGACAAGCAGCTTACCCGGGTACCGTTTTCCGAGGCTTACCAGGATTTCCCTTGCCGCCAGTCCTACCTGACAATGGATGTCGGCCTGGTTGCATTGGATGACGTAACCCAGTGGACCAGCAATGTATATGGCTTGCCGCCGACTGGTCCTTTGGCCGACGTCTATTCGCAGAACCTGACTTTGCAACTGATCGACCAGCCGGTCGTCGCCCATGGGGCGGCTTCAGGGCTTTTGCGCGGCACGATCAAAGGACTGTTCTACCGCTATCGCTCGGTCGGCGGCTACGATTACATTGGCGACCTGCTGATTGCACCGATTCCGGAGAGCCGTTCACCCGTGCATGGCGACTCCGGCACTGTATGGCATCTGGATGTGACTGAAGCACGCGACTCATTCAAGAAGCGCCTGGAAGACCTTGACCTGCGACCGCTGGCGGTACTCCGGGGCGGCCAGACTTTCGATGTCGGTGGCACGCGTTCGAACTTCACCATTGCCACCACGCTGTCCAATGTATGCCGCATGCTGGACGTCGAACTCGTCACCAATCGCAACCGTGGCGTTTCAGGCTATTGGGGGCGCATGGGTCATTACAGCATTGCCGCTTACGCTGTACAGATGGTGAGGAACAAGAAGCTGCGCAAGCTCCTTGAAAACAACCTGGACAGGCTGAGCTTCGACATCCAGACACTGACCGAGATGACGTCGAAGGAAATCCTCGCCGGTGCGGATTTCATCCCGCTGGCCGATGTGGCCGACGAAATCTGGAAGAAATATAAAACCAATCCCGGCGGGCGCGACATCCGCAGCAGTGGCAAGGGCAGGACGACGGGCCCCGAACATCCCAATCACTACGCGGACATCGATTTCCCCTACAAGAACAAGAAAAGCTTGCGGGAGCTGTGCCTCTCATCGCCGGATACCTACTTCACGCCCAAGGCCTTCGCTGACTACTACGAATGGCTTTCCGGCACCCACCCGGAGTTTGGCGGAACCAAGAATGACCCATTCAAGCAAGGCCTCCTTCCGTTCCGTGTATGGCAGTTCTTCAATACGATGAAGTCGGCCGCCGCCACCGATATTGTGGAATTCGTCGCCGCCGCAGGCCTGGTCGCCCACTATATGGGAGACGCCTGCCAGCCCCTGCACGGTTCTGTCTTTGCGGACGGCGATCCATCCCGCACCAAAACGATCGTCCATCCCAAGTCTGGCCAGGAGGAGACCGTTTCGTATGGGGCCGGCATACATTCCGCCTTTGAAACCGCCATGATCGACCGCCATCGTGAGAGCTTGTTTGCGCAGATCGACACGCTTGTTCCGCTGGCAAAAGCCAGCCCCTTGGGCATCTACAAAACGGGGAAGCAGGCTGGCTTGGCGACAGTCCAGCTGATGGACGAGGCGCACAGGCTCATCAAGCCTATGGATATCTGTGACGCTTTCGAAGAGCTGGGTGGAACGCCTTCACCGCGCGTCGCCGTCCTTGACGGCCTGTACGACAGGTTCGGTGAAGCGACGGCGCAGGCGATGGCGCGCGGCGCCCAGCACCTGGCATGCCTTTGGGACTCCGCCTGGGAAGCCGGTGGCGGAAACGCCGGCGGCCTGGCCCTTGATCCTATCGACAAAGACGAACTGAGAACAAAGTACGAGGACACCGGGTTTGTGCCCTCGCTGACTTTAGGGCAAATCGGCAAGATCCTGAAATAGCGAGGGCCGGTCCATGCCGGCTCCCCGCTTATCGATTACCCGCGCTTGCGCCAGGCGATCAGTTCAGCGATGGTGAGGATCGGCATGCCATGCAATTGCGCAAACTGCTCAATAGCGTCGCCGCGCATCATCGTACCATCCGGATTCATCAACTCGCACAAGACCGCCGATGGCGACAAGCCGGCCAGGCTCGCAAGGTCGACCGAGCCTTCGGTATGGCCGGCGCGCACCAGGACTCCGCCGGGCATGGCGCGCAGCGGAAACACATGGCCGGGCCGCACCACGTCTTCCGGGCGGGCGTGCGGTGCAGCCGCCGCGCGTATTGTCGTGACGCGATCGGCGGCCGATACTCCGGTCGTCACGCCATGGCGCGCTTCGATGGAGACGGTGAACGGCGTGCCGTACTTGCTGCCGTTTTCGGCTGCCATCGGCGGCAACTCGAGTTCGCGCACCTTTTCTGCGGTGAGGCACAGGCAAACGATGCCGCTGCATTCGCGGATCATCAAGGCCATGGTTTCCACCGTCAGGCGGTCGGTGGCGACGATCAGGTCGGCCTCGTTCTCGCGGTCGAAATCATCGAGCAGGATAACGGGGATACCGGCCCGCATGGCTTCCAGCGCCGCGTGAATGCGGGCTTCGAGGTTATTGCTTTGAAGGGAAAATACAGGGGACAACATAGGAAACGCTCCTCGCTATAAATTAACGAAAAACGCTCCAGGGCAAGCGAATAGCCGCGGCTACCCGTGCCGCCAAAGCGGACAGGTATCACGCGCAATAACGCACATCTTCTTTCATCCGGACTATACCGTCGGCCCTGGAGTCGCACCAGGTCTGCTGACCCTGCCCGATACCGCCAGGCAGGCGCTCGCGGGCTTGGACATTGCTATCCTTACCGCCGGTGGGGAATTGCACCCCGCCCCGAAGACGTAATTATTTGCCTGCACGATGCAGGCGGCGGGATTTTAGCAGTAAAACCGGTAAACCAGGGTACGACCCACAGGGTCGGACCCCGTACGGTCTTCAGGCAGCGGGTTCGGGTTGAATGGGGTTGATCTTCGCCGAAAGTCAGAGGCGCACAACCAAACCCGGGACCTGGAGACCGTACAGGGTCTGACCCTCCGGGTCTGACCCTGGTTTACCGGTTTCAGCCGACCGTACCGATAATCGAAACTTCGCGATTCTCCGGCACCTCGTTATATGACAGTACGTGCAGCCCAGGCGCAAAAAGCCTTGCATAGCGCGCCAGCAATGGCCGGATCTGCGGCAGCACCAGCAGCAGCGGCGGCGTCGCCTGCTGCTTCATCTGCTCGCGCGCCACCGGCATATTCACCTGCAGCTGCGCCAGCAGGTGCGGGTCGATCGGATAGTTGTCCAGCACTACCTTGCCGGTCTGGCGCGCCTGGTTCAGGGAGCCAAGCAGCATGTTTTCCAGTTCGCCACCGAGGTTAAAGGCCAGCATTTCCGTCCGCTGCCCGAACAGGCCGGACACGATCTGGCGCCGCAACGCGCAGCGCACTTCGGCCGCCAGCAGGATCGGGTCCTTGGTGGTTTCCGAGGAATCCAGCAAGGTCGTCGCGATCGGCACGATATCCTTCAGCGACACCGATTCCTGCAGCAGCACGCGGAACACACGCAGCAACTGAGTATGGGTCAGCGCCTTGTCCAGCGAGCCGGCCAGCTTGGGCGACAGCGCGGTCAGGCGCTCCATCAGCGCAGCAACGTCTTCATGGCGGAACAGCTCCGGCAAATATTCGCGGATCAGCTTCGACACATGGGTCGCGATGGCGCTTGGCGCTTCCACCACCTGGTAGCCCAGGCCCAGCGCATGCGCCTTGTCCTTGGTTTCGATCCACGTTACAGGCATGCCGTAGGCCGGCTCCACGCCCGGAATGCCATCGATCTGGCCATACACGTTCGGCGATGGAATCGCCATCAGCTTGTCGGCAAACACTTCGGCCACCGCTATCGTGGAGCCGCCCAGCACCACTGCATACTGGGTCGGCTTCAGCCCCAGGTCGTCGCGCACATTAATCTGCGGCAGCACCATGCCCATTGCCTCCGACAGGCTTTGGCGCACGCCGCGCAGGCGCTTGGTCAGCACTTCCCCATGCGCCTTGTCGATCATGCCCACCAGCTTGTAGCCCAGCGAAACCTGCAGCGGCTGCACCACGGGCAGCGATTGCCATTCCAGCTCCGGCACCTTCTCTTCCCGCAGCGCGGCCTCGATAGCGGCGATGTTGTCGACCACCGGCGCCCCCTGGCGCTGGTACAGGCGCCAGCCCACATAGCCCAGCACCGCGGCAAAGGTGAGGAAGCTCAGTTTCGGCATGCCCGGCACCAGGCCGATGATCACCATCACCGCCGCAGCACTGAACAGCACATTCGGCGACGCCAGCAACTGCTGGCCGACCTGGGATTCGAAATCGGCGCCTTCGGTTTCGGACACACGGGTGACAATGATCGCCGCGGCAGCCGACAGCAGCAGCGCCGGAATCTGCGCCACCAGGCCGTCACCGATGGTCAGCAGCGCATACTGCTTGAACGCATCGCCAAAGCTCATGTCCTGCATCACGGTGCCGATGGCGACGCCGCCGACGATATTGATGATCAGGATCAGGATCGACGCGATCGCATCGCCGCGCACGAACTTGGCGGCGCCGTCCATGGCGCCGTAGAAGTCAGCTTCCGTCGCCACTTCCTTGCGGCGCTGGACCGCCTTTTCCTGGTTGATCAGGCCCGCATTCAGGTCGGCGTCGATCGCCATCTGCTTGCCCGGCAAGGCATCCAGGGTGAAACGCGCAGACACTTCGGAAATGCGCTCGGCGCCCTTGGTCACCACGGCGAAGTTGATGATCATCAGGATCACGAACACCACCATGCCGACCACGTAATTGCCGCCAATGACCACCTGGCCGAAGGCTTCGATCACCTTACCGGCTGCATCCGTGCCCTGGTGGCCATGCAGCAGCACCACGCGGGTCGAGGCCACGTTCAGCGTCAGCCGCATCAGCGTGGTGGCCAGGATCACCGTCGGGAACACCGAGAAGTCCAGCGGACGCTTGGCGTTCACGCTGACCAGGATCACGATCAGCGCCAGCACGATATTGAATGTGAACAGGACGTCCAGCAGGATAGGCGGCAATGGCAGGATGATCATCGCCAGGATCGCCAGCAGGAATACCGGCGTGGCGAGTTTGTGGCGTCCCGCTTCTGCGAACAAGCCCTTCAGGAAATTCATGTCGTAACTGCCTCACTCATGGAAGTTGGAACCGGTACCTGCGCCGCTTCCAGCGGATTGGGCTGCGATGGACGGCGCCCTTCACGGAACGCCTTCAGCTGCAGCACATAGTGCAGGACCATGGAAACAGCCTGGTACAACTGCACGGGAATCTGCTGGTTGACCTGGCTGGTATTGTAAATTGCGCGCGCCAAGGGCGGCAGGGAGAGCACGTCGACGCCGTTCTCCTGCGCCAGCCGCTTGATGTACAGCGCCATCTCGTCGACGCCCTTGGCCAGCACGAACGGCGCCTCGGCGCGCTTCTCGTCGTACTTCAGCGCCACCGCGTAGTGCTCCGGATTGACGATCACCACATCGGCGCCCGGCACGATCTTGCGCGCAGCCCGTTCAGCCATCGCGCGCTGCAGCTGGCGGATGCGCTGGCGCACTTCGGGACGGCCCTCCTGCGACTTGTATTCTTCCTTCAGCTCCTGCTTGGACATCTTCTGCTGCTCGGCGAAGAAGTAAGCCTGGGCCGGCACGTCGATGATGGCGAAGATGATGAACACGGCCACCATGGCCATCACGCCATTCAGCATCTGGTTGGCGCCGGAGATCATGGCTTCATTCAGCCCCAGCCCCTGCAAGCGCGTGTACTCATTGATCGTGCTGGTGCCGATATGGACCAGCACCCAGCCCAGCACCGCCGCCTTGCCGATCGAAACCAGGAGTTCGAAGCCATGCTTCTTGGAGAACAGCCGCCCCAGGTTAGTCACCGGGTTGAAGCGCTCGAACTTGGGTTGCAGGTTCTTGGCGCTCATCACCCAGCCGCCCGGCACCATGGCGCCCAGCACGACAAACAGCGGCACCACGAACAGGGGGAGCACCATCTTCACCAGCAGCAGGGCGGAGCTGAGCCAGACCGTGCTCATGACGTTTTCCAGCGCCCCCTCGCCTTCCAGCGGCGCAAAGGCCTGATGGAAGATTTCGCGGAAGTCCAGCAGGTAGTCCGGCAGCATGAACACGAACAGCTTGAGCGAAACCAGGATGCCGATCGCCGTCGCCAGGTCGCGCGAACGCACCACCTGGCCTTCCTGGCGGGATTTCTTCAGCTTCTGCGCTGAAGCCTTCTCTGACTTGTCGCCGCCGCTATCGTCAGCCATGGGGCACCATCTGTTGCTGGATCATGTCGAGCACACGGCTCGACATGCGGATGTAATGCTGCGGAATGAAACGCACCACCTGGCCGAGCATCAGCAGGCCGAAAATGGTAATGACCGAAAAGCCCAATGCAAACAGGTTCAATGTCGGCGCCACGCGGTTCAGGAAACCGAAACCAAGCTGCACCACCAGCGCGGAAAACACCACCGGTATCGCCAGCAGCATGGCAGCCGAGAAAATCCACGCCACATTCCAGGCCACGGTCTGCAACAGCAGCGCCGAATAGCCGCCGCCCAGCGGCCAGGCCTTGAAGCTTTGCCCGATCACGCCGGCCAGCACCAGGTGGCCGTCAATCGAAAAGAAGATCACGATGGCCAGCATCGACAACAGCGCCGATACCACGTCGGACGAGGTGCCGTTCAGCGGGTCGTTCATCACCGCCATCGAAAAGCCGACCTGGCTCGATACCAGGTAACCCAGCACGCCGATCACCGACATCGAAAAATGGAATGCCAGCCCGATCGCGCCGCCGATCACCGCCTGCTCCAGCGTCACCGCAATGCCCTGCACCGAAATCGGATCGATGCCCTGCACCACCTGCCCCTGCGTCACCGGCAGCAGGATAATCGCCAGCACCAGCGACACCAGCAGCCGCACCGTGACCGGCACCATCATCTCGCCCAGCACCGGCGCCATGCTCAGCATGGCCATGCAGCGCACGAAGGGCCACCAGATTGCCGTCAGCCACACCAGGAGGTTTGCCAGGACCTGTTCCATGGCTCGCTACCCGACCAGTGTTGCCGCGCGCTGGAAGATCGAGACGCAATAATCCATCAGGTAGCTGGACATCCAGCGCCCGGTCATGACAATGGCCAGCAGGGTTACCAGCAGGCGCGGCAGGAAGCTCAGCGTCTGCTCATTGATCTGCGTGGCGGCCTGCACCAGGGCCACCAGCAAGCCCGCCACCAGCCCTGGCACCACCAGCACCATGACCATGATCATTACGATATGCAGGGCCTCGACGATCAGGTCGACGGCCACGTCGGGCGTCAGCATCTTGCGCTCACCTAAAAGGCCTGTATGCTCGTCACGAGCGTATTGACAGTCAATGTCCAGCCATCCACCAGCACGAACAGCAGCAGCTTGAACGGCAGCGAAATCACCAGCGGCGACAGCATCATCATACCCATTGCCATCAGCACCGACGATACCACCAGGTCGATGATCAGGAAGGGAATGAACAACAGGCAGCCGATCTGGAAGGCGGTTTTCAGTTCCGACAGCACGAATGCGGCCAGCTTGACGGTAAAGGCGTGGTCGGCCGGATTGGTGATCGCGTCTTCGCCCGCCAGGTGGGCGATCTGCTTGAGCGAAGCTTTGCTGGTCTGGGCCAGCATGAAGCGCGACACCGGTTTTTCGGCAATCTTCAGAGCATCCTGCAAGCCGATCTTGTCCTGGTCGTAGGGCACGAAGGCGTCGCGCCAGACCGCGTCGCCGATCGGCTTCATGACCAGCAGGGTCAGGATCAGCGCCACGCCGGTGATGATACGGTTGGGCAAGCCCTGCTGCAGGCCGAGGGCCTGGCGCAGCAGCGACAGCACGATGACGAAGCGGGTAAAGCTGGTCATCATCATCACCATGATGGGCAGCAAGCCCAGCAGGGTCATGATGATCAGGATCTGCATCTTCACCGACAGGTCGGTCTTCGCGCCGGGCACCACCCCGGCCAGCAAATCCTGGGCCCACGCTGGTGCGCAGGCACATAGCAGCACTGTACCGGCCGCAAGGCCGGGCACCAGGCGGCGCAAGGTCATGGCGCCATCATGTCGAGATTCAAACCGTCCAGATCGATGACCTTGAGGCCGTAGTTTTCACCGGCCACCACCACCTCGGCGCGGCCGATTGCGGTGCCGTTCACCTTGATGGTCAGCGGTTCGCCGGCCAGCATGTCCAGTTCCACCACGCTGTCCGGGCCGATCTGCATCAGGTCCTGCAGCGACAGGCGGGCCGAACCCACTTCCAGGGTCAGCGTGACGGGAATCTTGCGCATCATGGCAGGCAGGTCGCGCCGGCCGGCACGCGGCGCCGGCACTTCGCTCATATCCTGCGACACCTGGTCGATGATCATTTCCTCCGACATATCGTCCAGCATGGAATCGTTAGCGCCGTTGGGGTTATTCATCATATTCATTCGGAATCTTCAAAAGAGGTTAAGCAGAGTTTGCCCTTGTGCTCAGTTACCGCAGCTGTAAACAGGCGGGAGTCTTCGAGCATGACGTCTGCCCTGTGCAGGCTGATCGGGATCACATCGCCCACACGCAGGTCGAACATGGCGCCCAGCGTGGTTTCCTTGGAAACCAGCCGGCCGCTCAGGCCAACCTGGAGCCGCGCCGCCAGCGGCCCTGGATGCTTGTTGCCCTTCTTGCTGGCATCGCGCTCTGGCATCAAGCCGCCCAGCACACTGCCCATGACTTGCTTGTCGAGTGCGAACCAGGCCTTGCCCTGCAATTCGCCATCGCTCAGTGAAACGGTAATCACCCAGCTGCCTTTGCCAGGCTGGCTGGCGCTGTTGGCTTTGATGCTTTCTTCTTCGCCAAGTTCCCGGCCGCCGGCGGGCAGGTTACTTTCAATTCGGGCTGCCAGGATGCTCACCAGCTGTTGCCCCAGCACCACAGCCAGGCGCTCTTCGGTAGCGGTAACTCGCACGGCCTGTTCGTCAACGACCGTCTCGGCGCGCGTGGCCCGCGCATAACGATAATTCAACACCCCCAGCAGGATTTTGCGCTCAATCGCAAAACCCAGTTGTCCGGAAGGCGCGGCAAAGCCCAGCCAGCGCTGGCGCGCTTCGCTGCCGTCGAGGCGGCTGAAGGCAACGTCGTCCACCTGGAATGTACCCCAGTAGCGCCGATGCACATTCAGGCGCATGGCCTGGGCCAGGTCTTCGCGCAACTGCGCGGCAAACTCAGGCAGCCGGTGTACCGGCCGCCCCAGCAAGCAAGGGTCAAGTACTTCGTATTGCACAGTGCTTTGAGAGGTAGTCATGGTTGGCCATCCGTCTTGCTGCAATCCTATCGCAAAGTTCTGCGCTCAGGATGATCTTGGAAGCGTAGAATAACTCAAATCCCTCAGTATTGCCATGAATCAAGTACCTCTTTGGTCAAAAAGACTTTACATAAAAGTTTCCAAAGAGTAAGCTTCATTATTGCAATGTAACATCAGTTGGTTGCAAAAACTACCCTTAGTGCATGATTTATAAGAAGTTTTGCGATTTGTAAGCGGTTGTTACGGACTCGAAATCGGGTTACACTGCATGTTCCCGTACGGCACCATTTAACATTCAGTCTAGATTGTTAGTTAGTAACTGGAAGTTAATTGCGTTGCAGTATTGGTAACGAAAATGCGCGCACTGGCGCGACCAACCTGAGGTGTTTTATGGCAAATGAATTCGCTGGCCTGATCAAGGCCGACCTGGCATCCCTGAACAATGCAGCCGCCGAACTCGCCCAGCACGCCAATATCGTCGCGCCTGCCGCGCAGTTCAATGCACCGCAGTCCGGCGCCTCGTTCTCCTTCGCCCAAACGATGCAAGACGCGATTGCCGGCGTCAATGCACAAGACGTTGATGCCAGCCAAAAGATGGCCGATGTCGATGCCGGCCGCAGCGACGACCTGGTCGGCGCCATGCTCGCCAGCCAGGAAGCCAGCCTGTCGTTCCAGATGCTGATGCAGGTCCGCAACAAGGTAATGGGCGCGGTCGATGAATTGATCAAGCTTCCGCTGTAAGCTGTTATATCCGCCTTCCCTCTCGAAAGACCTGACGTGATTGCTAACCTCAAGTCCACCCTCGGACGCTGGCGGGGCGCTGCGGCACCAGCGGTGCCGCCTGCTGTCCTGAAGAACCTGTATCCCCTGCTGCTGCTGGCCATTGGCGTCACGGCGCTGGTGCTGATGTTCCTGTGGAAAGACCAGAGCGGCTACAAGCCGGTCTTTGGCCAGCGCGAGAAAGTTGCGACCGCCGACATGATGACGGTGCTGGACGCTGAAAAGATTTCTTACCGCATCCATCCGGAAACCGGCCAGGTGCTGGTGCCGGAAGGCAAACTGGGCCAGGTGCGCATGCTGCTGGCCGCCAAGGGCGTGACCGCGCAACTGCCGGCCGGCCTGGAGCTGATGGACAAGAACGATCCGCTCGGCGTATCGCAATTCGTGCAGGACGTGCGCTTCCGCCGCGGCCTGGAAGGCGAGCTGGCCAACTCGATCATGACGCTCGATGCGATCGCGCATGCGCGGGTGCACCTGTCGATTGCCAAGTCCACCTCCTTCGTCTCGAGCGATGGCGAAAAATCGTCCGCCTCCGTCGTTATCGCTACCAAGCCGGGACGCACGCTGGCGCCCGAACACATCGCCGCCATCGTCAACATGGTATCGGGCAGCGTTGCTTCGCTGAGCCCGGCCCGCGTGAGCCTGGTCGACCAGGCCGGCAACCTGCTGTCCTCGCACGTGGACTTGAGCGAAGCGTTTGACGCCTCCACCGCGACCAACGAAAACGCCAAGCGCCAGCAGGAGGAAATCCGCGCCAACATCAAGGGCCTGCTGGGCCCGATCGTCGGCGACAGCAATTTCCGCGTCAGCGTGACGGCCGATGTCGACAACGACAAGGTCGAAGAAACCGTTGAAAAATATGGCGCCGATCCCAAGGTGACCAGCGAAGCCATGCGCGAAGAGCAGGACCGCAACCGTATCGCGATGGGCGTGCCGGGCACCCTGTCCAACCGTCCGCCGCAGCAGCAGGCCGCCGACGCAGCGGCCGCCGGCGCCGGCGGCACGGCTGGCGCGCCAGGCCAGGTACCGGAAGGCACCGCGCGCAAGAACGCCACTACGCGCCAGTTCGCCTACGACCGCAGCATCACCCAGACCAAGCGCGCCCGCGGCCGCCTGGTGCGGCAGAACGTGGCGGTGGTGCTGGCGCACGCGGCAGCACCCTTCCCCAAGACGGGCTGGACGCCGGCCGAAATCGCCAACATCGACAAGGTGCTGCGCAACGGCCTCGGCATCAACGACGAGCGCGGCGACAAGCTGGTGGTGAGCGCCATGAACTTCCCGGCCAAGGCGGCCGAAGTGCCGTGGTGGCAGGAACGCGATACGGTGGTCGATTCGGTCAGCTGGCTCGGCTACGCCGTGGCCCTGCTGCTGGCTTACCTGTTGCTGGCGCGTCCATTGCTGCGCCTGCTGACTGCACGCCTGGCGCCGACGGCGCAAGCGGCCAAGCCAGCCCTGGCCGGCGCCGCTGCGCGCCATGCCGAGGCAACGCCGATCCCGGGCAGCGCCACCGCCATGCCGGGCGCCGCGGCGCCGGCCGCCGCACTAGGCTCTCCGGAAGCGGCGGAAGATGCGGCAGCCAAGCCGGCCGCGCTCGAAGGCAGCCAGATGCCGATGGTGCCGCTGCTGGAAAATTACGATTTGCCGCCAGCCGGTTCGCCGGTCGACGTGATGGTGGACCACCTCAAGGTACTGGCAGAGAAAGAGCCGGAACGCGTAGCCGAAGTCGTCAAACAATGGATGCAGAAAAATGGCCGACATCAACAATAACCTGGACCAGGACGAGGGCCTGAGCCCGGTCGAGCAAGCCGCCATCGTGCTGCTGTCGATCGGCGAAGAACCGGCTGCCGCCGTGCTGCGCTGCCTGTCGCGCGAAGAGCTGCTGGAAGTGACCCAGGTCATGTCGCGCATGAGCGGCATCAAGGTGGAAGAAGTGAAGACTGCCATGCAGACCTTCTTCGACGATTACCGCCAGCAGTCCGGCGTGCACGGCGCATCTCGCTCATTCCTCAAGCGCTCGCTCGACCTGGCGCTGGGCGGCGACATCGCCAACACCGTGCTGAACAACATCTACGGCGACGAGCTGCGGCCGAAAATGGCGCGCCTGCAGTGGGCCTCGCCAAAATGGCTGGCCGACTACATCGCCAACGAACACGTGCAGATGCAGGCGGTGTTCCTGGCCTTCCTGCCGCCGGCGCTGGCCGGCCAGATCCTCGACGCGCTGCCGCTGGAAGGGCGCGACCTGGTGCTGCTGAACATGGCGCGCCTGGACGAGATCGACCGCGACCTGCTGCTGGAACTGGACGAACTGGTCAACCGCTGCCTGTCGTCCTTCGACTCGCAGTCGACCAGCGTGGAAGGCGTGCGCCAGGTGGCCGAGATCCTGAACCGCCTGCCAAGCAATCGCGCCCAGATCGTCGAGCTGCTGCGCGCCCACGATCCGGAAGTGGTGGAACAGATCGAGATGCAGATGTACGACTTCCTGATCCTGTCGACCCAGACCGAAGTCACCCTCACCCGCATCATCGAGGAAGTGCCGCTCGAGCAGTGGGCCATTGCACTCAAGGGCGCCGAGCAGGCCATCCGCGATGCGGTGCTGAAGACCATGCCGAAGCGCCAGGCGCAGGCGTTCGAAGACATGATGCGCCGCGCCGGTCCGGTGCCGATGTCGCGCATCGAAGCCACGCGCCAGGAAATCATGGCCACCGTCAAGGCGCTGGCCGATGCCGGCGAAGTCGAAGTGCAGCTGTTCGCCGAAACGGTGGTCGAGTGATGAAACAGTTCCGCCCCTACCGCTTCCCGCCCTTGCAGCAGTACGTGCACACGCACGGCGCCAACGGCCAGCGCGGCACCGGGCAAGGCCATGCGGCCGATGCCGCCCAGTGGCAAGCCTCGGTCAGCGAAGGCTTCGAGCAGGGCCAGCGCGACGGTTACGAAATCGGCCTGCAGCGCGGCCAGGAAGACGGCTTTGAAGCGGGCCGCCAGCAAGGCGTCGAGCTGGGCCGCGAAGAGGGGCGCCAGGAAACCCTGGTCGGCTTCGACCACCTGGCGCGCCCGGTCGATGGCATGCTGAAGTCGCTGAAGAAGCTGCGCGCCGACTACCGCGCGGCGCAGCGCAAGGAAGTGGTGGACCTGGTGGCGAAAGTAGCGCGCAATGTGATCCGCGCCGAGCTGGCGCTGCAGCCGGTGCAGATCATGGCCCTGGTCGACGAGACCCTGGCTTCGATGCCGCCGACGCGCGACGAGATCGACGTCTTCCTGAATCCGGAGGAAGTCAAACGCATCATGGAAGTCGATCCCAAGCGCGCCAAGCGCTGGAACCTGATCGGCGATGCCCGCCTCGACCTGGGCGAATGCCATATCCGCGCCGGCGACACCGAAGTGGATGCCGGCTGCCACCAGCGTCTTGCTGCGGTCATGGAACAGGTCGATAATCAGTTGCAGGCCGCCGATGGCGGTGACGACGCCGAGAGCGAAGAATGATTGCCGACGCACTGCGCAAACTGGAACTCGATGACGTACCGCTGGCCACCCCGACCGGGCGGCTGGTGGGTGCTTCCGGCCTGCTGCTGGAGGCCACGGGTTGCAAGCTGCATACCGGCCAGCGTTGCCAGATCGAGACAGTCGATGGCGACTGGCTCGACGCGCAAGTGGTCGGCTTCCGCGAGAAGCTGACCTTCCTGATGCCGTTCAAGAAAGCCGCCGGCCTGACGACCGGTGCGCGCGTGCTCCCCACCAATGAAAAAGGCAGCCTGCAGATCGGCGACAGCTGGCTGGGCCGCATGGTCAACGGCATCGGCGAACCGATCGATGGCCTGGGCAAGCTGGGCGGCGAGTACCCGCTCGAAGCGCAGCCGCCGCGCATCAACCCGTTGAAGAAGCAACCGGTGGTCGATGCGCTCGACGTTGGCGTGCGCGCCATCAATTCCATGCTGACCCTGGGCAAAGGCCAGCGCGTCGGCCTGATGGCCGGTTCCGGCGTCGGCAAGTCGGTGTTGCTGGGCCTGATCACGCGCCAGACCGTGGCCGACGTGGTGGTGGTGGGCCTGATCGGCGAGCGTTCGCGCGAAGTGCGCGAGTTCATTGAAATGTCGCTCGGCCCGGAAGGCTTGAAGAAAGCCGTGCTGGTGATCGCGCCGGCCGACGAGTCGCCGCTGATGCGCATCATGGCAACCGAGCTGTGTCATTCGATCGCGGCGCATTACCGCGACCAGGGCAAAAACGTGCTGCTGCTGGTCGACTCGCTGACCCGCTACGCCATGGCGCTGCGCGAAGTGGCGCTGGCACTGGGCGAGCCGCCGGCCACCAAGGGTTATCCGCCGTCGGTGTTTTCCGCCCTGCCCCAGCTGGTCGAATCGGCCGGCAATGGCGAGAATCCTTACGGCAGCATGAGCGCGATCTACACCGTGCTGGCCGAGGGCGACGACCAGCAGGACCCGGTGGTCGACACTGCGCGTGCCATCCTGGACGGCCACATCGTGCTGACGCGCGAACTGGCCGAACGCGGCCATTACCCGGCCATCAATATTGCCGCGTCGATCAGCCGCTGCATGAACCATGTGATCACGCGCGAACACATGCTGGCCGCACGGGCCCTGAAAGCCTCGATGGCGCGCCACGAACGCGTGCGCGACCTGATCCCGCTCGGCGCCTATGTCCCCGGCGCCGACCCGGTCACGGACAAGGCAGTCAACCTGCATCCGCATATCGAAGAATTCCTGTGCCAGGGGACCAAGGAACCGGCCCCCTACGCCAATTGCGTGGACCAACTTGAAAGGCTCATGGCATGACGACAACCACAATTCGCAGCCTGTCGACCCTGGTCGACATGCGCAGCAACGAAGTCGACAAGCTGCAAACGGAAATGGCCGCCAAGGAAAGCGTGCGCGACCGCTACCAGAAGACGCTCGACAAGCTGACCGACCTGTACCAGAGCAGCGGCCCGTCCGGCCGCCTGCCGATGGCGCTGGCCATCAATTGCGGCGATTACAAGCAGGGCGTGATGGCCATGGCCGACAATCAGCGCCTGAACCTGCACATGCATGAGGCCGACATGGCCGTGTCGCAGCGCGCCCTGACGGCCGCCTACGTCAAGCGCGAAGTGCTGGGCCAGGTGCTCGAGCGCCACCAGGATGCGGCCGCCACGGCGCAGCGTGCGCAAGAGCGCAAGCGCCATGACGAACTGGCAACCCAACTGTGGTACCGCGGACATAAATGAAAGGCTGAACCGAATATTTCATGAAGTCATTACTTTGGTCGCCTCTTACCTTGGTACACTTCATTTAATTTCTTCGGAGCACGAGAAATGGCAACTTCTGTCCCAACCTACGATCCAAAGACCACGGCTACCCAACTGGCGCAGATGTATATCCAGGGCCGTCAGTCCATGCTGGATGCCCAGTCGGCCACCGCAACTGCGATCGACAAGGCGCTGACCAAGCTCAGCTCGGCGCTGGGCGCCTTCCGCAGTTCGCTGGCGACCACCACGACGGGCGGCTCGGTTGTAGCCAATAAGGCAAGCTTCAGCTCCGACGTCGGCACCGCCACCGCCTCGGCCACGGCGATTGCCGGCACTTACCAGTTCTACGTCGACACGCTGGCCACTGCCGGCCAGGTGTCCTACAGCGGCGTGACCGATTCCAATGTAGTCGGCGCGGCCGCCGGCACCCTGTCCGTGAAACTTGCCGACGGCAGCAGCTTCACCGTCAACCTGGCCAATGGCGACAAGGACCTGAACAATGTGCTGAGCGCAAAAGAGATTGCCGCTGCCATCAACCTGGAAGCGACCAATAACTCGCGCGTGACCGCTTCGACCCTGACCGTGAACGGCCAGACCCGCCTGGTGCTGACCTCCAACCTGACCGGCCAGGCCAACGGCGTGGCCGGCATCGACACCACCAACCTGGGCGACCCGGCACTGCAGGCGCAACTGGCCGATGGCAACCGTGCGCTGCAGGCCGGCACCGATGCCGTGGTCTGGGTCGGCGCGCCAGGTGGCGACCCGAGCAACAAGATGACCCAGGCCTCGAACACTTTCAATGTGGTCGACGGCGTCTCGATGACGTTTACCAAGGCCCAGAGCGGCGGCGTGCCGGTCACGCTGAGCGTCGCCCGCGACAGCAGCGCCACTGCCACCAATGTGCAGAATTTCGTCGACCAGTGGAACAAGATGCTGTCTGCCGTGGGCGAACTGACCGCCCATGGCGACTTCACCAAGGGGACCACCGGCGGCATTTATGCCTCCGACGCCGGCCTCGCTTCACTCAAATCGCGCATGGAATCGATCTTGCGCACTTCGGTAGGCGGCGCCAGCCTGGCCCTGTACGGCATCACGGCGCAACGCGACGGTACCCTGGCGCTGGACAAGACCCGCCTGGACAAGACCCTGGCCAGCAACCCGACCGGCCTGGATGCGATCCTGGGCAAGGTCGGTTCGCCCTCGACTGGCGTGCTGGGCAACCTTGACACCCTGCTGACCGGCTGGACCAAGGCCGGGACCGGCCAGATTGCGGCGCGCAAGGAAGCTAACGCCAAACTGCAATCCCAGCTGTCGGCTCGCCAGGCCGTGCTGGAAACCCAATACGACAACGCTTACAAACGCTACCTGGCCCAGTTCACCCAGCTGCAAAGCCTGCAGTCGCAGATGAGCGGGACCAGCAGCATGTTTGAAGCGATGTTCAGCAAATCCGATTCCTGAAAGTCTTAAATAATGGACCACGACGCCTACGGCAGCTATCACGCCACCAACCTGGAAGCACAGACGGCCCGCGCCACACCGGTCGAACTGGTGCTGGTGCTGACCGACGGCCTGCTGGAAGAGCTGGCCCGTGCACGCGGCCACATCGTCGGCAAGCGTTATGAACAAAAGGCGCTCAGCCTCGACAAGTGCACGGAAATCATCAACGGCCTCGCCAGCTCGCTCGATTTCGAGCAGGGCGGCGAGGTGGTGGCCAACCTGGGCCGCCTGTACGACTATTGCGCTGCCCGCCTGTACCGCGCCGGCGTGGACATGGACCCTGCCGTCATCGACGAGGTGGTGGGCCTGCTGACCACGATCCGCACCGGCTGGCAGGGCGTGCACGACAAGCATGGATAGGCATAAGACGCTGCTGCAGCTTGCACAGCAGCTGAGCGCCGCCACTACCGCCAGCGACTGGGCGGGACTGGCGGCGATTAATACTTTGATGGCCTCCACCCTGCCGGCGCTGGCAGCGCAGGGGGCGTGGACGCCGGCCGAGCGCGCAGCGCTGGCGGCGCTGCGTGAGTTGCATGTCGCGGCGGTGGCAAAAGTCGACAGCGCCGCCGTCGAGACCGGCCAGCACCTGAGCGATATGACAAACAACAGAGAGGGCTGGCTTGCCTATGCCCTCGACAGCGGTAACGCTGCAACCGGAACTTAAGCATGATCAACTTGCCTGCGGCACCTGCCGCCTCCGTCCCACCAGCCAACGGCGCCGCCCCGGCGGAAGCCATCCCTGCCAGCGCTGCGCCTGATAGCGCTGCAGCGGGCAGCGGCCGGGCCGGCACGCTGCCGACGCTCGCCGACGCCATCGCCCCGGCACCGTTCGGCGCCCTGCTGGACGCCATGATGGGCATGGCCGCCGACGAAGAAGGCGCGGCGGCCCCGGCTGCGGACGACAAGACTGCCGCCGCACAGGCGGTGGCAACCATGCTGCCGGCCATGGGCAACTTGCCGCTGGCCGGCGCCGCACCAGGCGCCACGCCGGACAGTGTCGCTGCCGTGGCGGCCGCATTGACGTCCGCTGGCGGCAAGCCAGCCGCCACCAGCAGCGCAGCGCTGCTGCGCCAGCAAGCCCAGGCCAGCGCCCTGGCGGCCCGCGAAACGGGCGCCGGCGCACAGCTCGCAGCAGCCGAGGTTCCGCAAGCCCCCTTGCTTGACGCCCGCGCCGCCGTGCTCGCAGCGGCAGTGCGCCCGGCCGCCAACCCGCCGCAGCCAGGCAGCACGCCGGCAGCGGCCACCCGCAGCGCCGCCAGCGAAGCATTGAGCGCTGCACTGGGCGCCCTGCAAGGCCAGGCCGCCGACAGCACTGCCGCCCCGCTCACCGGCAAGGACAGCGCCAGCCTGCTGGCCGACAGCCAGCGCCAGCCGGCCGATGCCGGCGCCCTGCCCGGCTTCCGCAGCGCGCTGGCCAACACCGCCGCGCCCCAGGCGGGCGATGCGCTGCAGCTGAGCGGCAGCCCGGAACAGTGGCAGCAGCCGCTGCGCGCCGCCCTTGGCGACCGCCTGCAACTGCAACTGGCGCGCAATGACGAGCGCGCCGTGATCCGCCTGGAACCGCCGAATATGGGCAGCGTGGAAATTTCCGTGCGCCACAGCGGCGGCACGCTGCAAGTGAACATCGCCGCCAGCCACAGCGAAGTGCTGCGCCAGCTCAACACCATCGGCGATGCCGTGCGCCAGGACCTGTCGCAGCGCCAGTTCGGCGAGGTGGCTGTCACGGTTTCTTCGAGCAACGCGCGCAGCCTGGCCGATGGCGGCCAGCAGCACCAGCAGGATCAACAACGCGAGCAACGCCAGCCGGGACGAGCCCTGGATGACAGCGATGCCGGCACCACCACTTTTGCCATGTTGGGCGAACGGGAGTAAGCATTAGATGAATAAGAAACTGGTTCTGATCGTGGCAGCCGTGCTGCTGGTAGGCGCAGGCGCCGCCGGGGGCGCCGTCTGGTTCATGAAGGGCAAGGCCGCCGAGCCAGCCAAGGCGGCTGCCGAGGAAAAGAAATCCGGCGAACCGCTCAAGTACCTGACCATCGAAAAAGTCATCGTGATGATGCGCCGCCAGCCGGGCGATACGGTGCCGCACTATATGTCGGCCGACCTCGTGATCTCGACCACGGCCAAGCAGGAAAAGGAAGCCAAGGAAGCCTTGCCGCTGCTGCGCAGCGTTGCCGTGCGCGCCCTGTCGGCCTTGCCGATGGAAAAAGCGTCGATGATGACCATTGACCAGTTTGTCGAGGAATTGAACAAGGCTTACGATGAAGCCTACGCCAAGGAGGCGCGCGAGCGCCCCTTCCAGCAGGTAATGATCGGCAAGTTGATCCTGGAGTAAAGGCCATGGGCTTGGTGGACACGGTTGCAGATCCCTATGCCGAAAGCTACGCCGCAGCCAGCGTGGCCGACGAGCAGAAGCACCTGCTCGCCTATGCGCCGCTGGTCAAGCGCATCGTGCGCCAGCTGAATTCGCAGGTCCAGGGCGCGATCGACCGCGACGATATGGAGCAGATCGGCCTGATGGGCCTGCTTGAGGCGCTGCGCCGCTATGGCGAACCGGATACCGGCTTCGGCAGCTATGCTGCGCTGCGCGTGCGCGGCGCCATCCTCGACGAGCTGCGGCGGCAGGACTGGCGCCCGCGCGCCGTGCGCCAGCAAAGCCACAAGATGCGCGATGCGGTGCGCGAGCTGACGCGCAAGCTGGGCCGTGAACCGGGCGAACAGGAAATCATGACGGCGCTCGGCCTCGATGCCGAGGGCTACCAGGCTTACCTGCTGGACGAGAACGCGGAAACCATCGCCAGCTTCGATGAAATCCTGCAGGACACGCTGGCCGATACCGGCAGCGTGGCCGGCCCGGAAGAGCAGCTGATGATACGGCGCAGCCTGGAACAAGCCTTGAACGGCCTGGACGAACGCGAGCAGCGCGTGATCCAGATGTATTACGAATTTGAGCTGAGCTACAAAGAAATCGCCGCCGTGCTGGACCTGACCGACGCCCGCGTCTGCCAGTTGAACAAGCAGGCCCTGAACAAGATGAGAGCGGTGCTGGCGGCCTGAGCCGCAGCCCCAGGAAAGACCAATCGAAAGGCATAAACCATGCAGCAATTATTCGGCATCATGATCGTGTTTGGCTCGGTGTTTGGCGGCTACGCCATGATGGGCGGCCATTTCACCGCGATCTGGCAGCCGCTGGAGCTGCTGGTGATTGCCGGCGCCGGCATCGGCGCCTTCGTCATCGGCAACCCGCGCCACGTGCTGGCCGAGACCATGACCCAGTGCAAACACCTGATGTCGCGCAAGAAGTACGACTCGGAATTCCAGCGCCAGCTGCTGCTGCTGATGTACGAACTGCTGCAGCTGGCCGCCGGCGGCCTGAAGGCGCTGGACGCCCACGTCGAAGCGCCGCGCGAATCGCCGCTGTTCCAGCGCTACCCGCTGATCCTGGACGAGCCCAAGCTGCTGGCCTTCATCGTCGACAACTTCCGCCTGATGGCCATGGGCAAGATCAATGCCCACGAACTGGAGGGCGTGCTCGAGCAGGAACTGGAAGCCATCCACGAGGAACTGACCCAGCCGGCCAAGTCGCTCGGCAAGATCGGCGAAGCGATGCCGGGCTTCGGTATCCTGGCCGCGGTGCTGGGCATCGTGATCACCATGGGCACCGTGGGCGAAGGCGCCACCTCGGCCGAGATCGCCGAACACGTGGGCGCGGCCATGGTCGGTACCTTCATCGGTATCTTCTTCTGCTACGGCGTGCTGGACCCGATCTCCAACATGCTCAAGCAGCTGGTGAGCCAGGAAGCATCCACCATGGAGTGCGTGAAAGTGGTGCTGGTGACCCACGTGGCCGGCAAGCCGCCGCTGCTGGCGATCGACGCCGGCCGCCGCCTGGTGCAGCTGAACATCAAGCCAAGCTTCGCCCAGCTCGAAGGCTGGATCAATGCGATGGAAGGCGGCGACGAGCCTGAAACGACTTCGCGCCGAGGAGGTGGCCGTGCTAAAGCCGCATGACAAGCACCATGAGCAAACCATCGTCAAGCGCGGCGGTGGCAAGCACAAGCACGACGAGCATGGCGGCGCCTGGAAAGTCGCGTTTGCGGACTTTTGCCTGGCCCTGATGTGCCTGTTCCTGGTGCTGTGGCTGATGGCCGTGCGCAACCAGGAATCGCTGGAACATGTGCTGACCCAGGCCGACGGCAGCAAGACCGACGTCGGCAAGGGCGTGATGCCGGAACAGGTGGGCGGCCCGCGCGGCAGCCTGATCGAGCGCTTCCCGATGCCGCGCACCGGCAATACCGATGTGGACGGCAATGCCACCCAGGGCTTCAACAAGAGCCCGACCAACACGGCGGAAAACCGGGTGCGCTACGAAACGCCGGAAGACCTGAAACTGCTGGCCAAGACGCTCACCAGGATGAGCGAGCAAACGGGCCTGGCCAGCAATCTTGAATCGGTGGTCACGCCATATGGCTTGCGCGTGATGTTGCACGATACCGACAGCCAGGGCATGTTCGTGCGCGGCTCGGCGGTCCCGACCGACAAGTTCGCGCGCCTGCTGCAGAACATGGGCCCGCTGTTCGCCCGCATGGAAAACCAGATGCTGATCGTCGGCCATACCGACTCCTCGCAATATGCCGACACCAGCTACAAGGCCTTCTCCAACTGGAACCTGTCCAGCAACCGCGCCATGGCGGCGCGTTCCCAGCTGCTGGCCGGCACCATGCCGCAGGAGAGCGTGCTGCAGGTGGTCGGCATGGCCGACCGTGCGCCGCTCGATGCCAAACGGGCCGATGCTGGCGTCAACCGCCGGATTGAATTGCTGATCCTGACCAACACGCAGGCGCATGCGATCGCCGATATGTTTGGTATGCCGAGCAGCAAGACTGCTATCATCCGGGAATCGGATTTGCCCGAACCCGGCCTGTTGCAGCAATTGCGACAACAACTGCTGCCTGGCAAGGGGAAAAGCAATGGCAATTAATGTTAAGTCAAGAGGCAACCGTATGAGGATTTCCGGTTCCACCCCAGGCACCCCGGTGCAAACCGTGGCCGACAGCGCGCCGGCCGAAGCGGCGCGTCCCAGCGCGGCCCCGGCCGGCCAGCGCGAGCTGGAATCGGCCGTGCTGCAACCGGCAATGAAAGCCATGCAGGAAATGGGCGACATCGACCACGAGCGCGTGGCGCAACTGCGCGACGCGCTGGCCAAGGGCGAGCTGCCGTTCGACGCCGGCAAGCTGGCCGGCCTGATCCAGAAGTTCCACCGGGGCGAGCAGTGAAAGAGTTGTCAAGGCAAGAAGCCATGAAGATGCTGCTCGACGGCATCAAGGCAGACTTGCAAAGTTACCAGCAGATGCTGGACCTGATTGCCCAGCAGTTTGAAGCCGCGATCCGCCACCAGAGCGAACGCCTGGGAGAAATCGCTAAAGAAATCGGCGCTTTGGTCGATGTGCTGGAAGCGCGCCGCGCCCAGCGTGTCGAACTGGCGACCCGCCTGGTCGGCCCCCAGCCCTCCATGGAACAAGTGTTCACCCTGCTCAAGCCCGAAGCGCGTGCGCGCCTCGAAGCCGACTGGGCGGAACTGGAAGGCATGGTGCAAACGGCGCGCGAAATGGGCCGCCGCAATGCTGACCTGCTGGCGGAGCAATACACCATCATGCAGCGCGTGCTGCATGGCGACGATCAAACCTATGAGCCGGTCTGAATTCACGTCTTTCAGGGCGTTTACGCAAGCCACAGCGCCTACCCGGGCCACGGCAGCCACCGCGAGCAATATGAGCGCCACGCGCCCCGCATTGCCTGCGGCCTTCAGCCCAAGCCAGGCCGCCAATGCCGGTATGGCAGGCTCAGCCACGGCCGCTGCCACCGGCGCCACCAGCGCCACCTTCCGCCAGGTTCATGCCGAAGTCGCGCGCTATATTGCCGCGGCTGATGCACCGTCGGCCAGCCCATCCGGCGCCGGTAGCGCGCTGACTGCCGACGGCGCCGCGCTGCGCGCGCGGATTGCGGCGCGTGCCATTGGCGGCAGCGAAGCGCCGGCTGAAGGCAGCGTCCCCAGCGAAACGCAGCAAGCCTTCCTGGAAGCGATCCGCCCCCATGCCGAAGCCGCCGCTGCCCGCCTCGGCGTGGCGCCGGAACTGGTGGCCGCCCACGCGGCGCTGGAGTCAGGCTGGGGCCGCCATGCGCCGGGCAACAATATGTTCGGCATCAAGGCTGGCAGCAACTGGCAGGGTGCGGTGCAGGCGCTGGCGACCATGGAAGTGGAAGATGGCGTGGCGCACACCCGCAACGAGCGTTTCCGCGGCTATGGCGATATGGCCGGCTCCTTCGAGGACTATGCCGGCATGCTGCTCGACAATCCGCGCTACCGGCGCGCCCTCAACACCGGCAGCGATGCCCAGGCCTTCGCCCACGCGCTGCAAGCCGGCGGCTATGCTACCGATCCCGCCTACGCCGACAAGCTTGGCCGCGTGGCGGCCAGCATCAAGGCAAGTCAGCAGGCTCTACAGTCCCCGCCTCAATAACGCGCGCCCGGATCTGGGTGCCGCTGCTGTTTTTCACACGGATGATGGCGCCGCGCGTGCCATTGTCCAGCGCTTCCCCCGCCATCGACACCTCGATCTGTTCGCGCCTGGCGACGATACGCACCTGGTCGCCGCGCTTGACCAGTTGTGGTGCCGCCAACATGTTCTGCCGGATCACCTCACCGGCGCGGATGGTGCGCCGCGCAGCCATGCCTTCCAGCTCGCCGAGGTCGGAAAAAGTATCGGGAATCAAGGTGATATCGTGGCGCACCCGCAACAAGTCTATAGGCGACAGAATTTTTCCGGAAATTAAATCGGTGGCAGCAACTGCAACGTTTGCCGACACCTTGCCCTTGGCAAGGAACTCATAGCGCCAACCTTGCAAGCTTGGGCAAATCACCACGAAGCGCATGCGCGCAATGCCGCGCGGGTCAAGGCTCTCGACCCGCATCCCAGAGGGACAGTCCGGAATCGCGCGATTTGTCCTTACCACTTCGACATCGAACTTCGGTTCAGCCCAGCGTTGACTTTCTGCAATGGTTTGCAATTGCTTTTCTGCAGCTAGTTTCACTTTGCTTAGCAATTCTTCCATTGTTGAAGCAGTTGCAACTCTGAAATTTAAAATTCCTACAAGCAATAATCCGCCAAAAACCTGTACAATAGGATTGTTGGGCATGGGCAATACCTTTAGACTGTAAATTCGCTGGGACATTACCAGAGGAGAGTAACAATGGCTATCAATTTCAAGGACGCCGTCGGTTTGCATGCGGATGCATTGCAGCTGCGTGCGCAACGTACGCGCGTCCTGGCATCGAACATCGCCAACGAGAATACGCCGGGCTATTCAGCACAGGATATCGACTTCAAGGAGTCGCTGGCGCGCGTCGAAGCGGAGCTGTCCGGTGAGCCCATCCTCGAGGGAGACGGCGAAACCAAGTTCCGCGTGCCCTACCACCCCAGCGGCGACGGCAACACCGTCGAAATTGGCGTGGAGCAAGCAGCTTTCTCGCAAAATGCAACTGACTTCGCAACCAGCCTGACCTTCATCAACATGAAGTTGCGCGGCATCGCCAAGGCCATCAACGGCCAGTAACCGCCGGATTAACTGATCCCAAGGGGAAACCCATGAGCTTTAAAGATATTGCGCAAATTGCCGGTTCGGCGATGGCGGCGCAGACAGTGCGCCTGAATACCGTCGCCTCCAACCTGGCCAATGCCGACTCCGTCGCCGGCAGCGAAGCGGAAACCTACCGCGCCCGCAAGCCGGTGTTCGCCACCGTGATGGACGACAACCTCGACGCCGCAGCCGGCGGCCGCGTGCAAGTGCTGGACGTGGTCGAATCGGCCGAGCCGCTGCGCAAGGTGTACGAGCCAGGCAACCCGCTGGCCAATGCCGACGGCATGGTGTTCTACCCGAACGTCAACCAGGTGGCCGAGATGACCGACATGATGTCGGCGTCGCGCGCTTTTGAAACCAATGTGGAAGTGCTGGGCCGCATCCGCGGCATGCAGGCTTCCCTGCTCAAACTCGGTGAATCCTGATGGAAACCAACCTGTTCACTAACGCCGCGGCGCAAAACAGCAGCCCGGCCGGCGTAGCGCTGAACGGCGCCTCCAACGAGGGCCGCGACATGTTCACCAAGCTGCTGGTGGCCCAGATCCAGAACCAGGACCCGCTGTCGCCGCAAGACCCGTCCCAGTTCGTCCAGCAACTGACCCAGCTGTCGCAGACCGAAGCGCTGCAGAACCTGGCCAACCTGACGACCGCCAATGCCTCCGTGCTGCAATCGATGCAGGTGCTGGCGATGGGCGCCCAGGTCGGCTCCGACGTCATGGTGCAGTCGAGCCAGGTTACGCTCGACGGCCACAAGGTGGCGGGCGAAGCCACCCTGGGCAGCAGCTCGGCCAAGACCAGCCTGGTCCTGACCGGCAGCAACGGCCAGCAATATGAGATCGTGATGGGCACCCTGCCCGCAGGCACCCACCAGTTCACCATCGACCCGGCCGCGCTGGGCCTGCCTGCCGGCAGCTACTCGATGCGCGTGGCCAGCGAGAGCAACCCGAGCGCGCCGATTGCCGTGCTGGGCCGCCTCGACAGCGTACAGGTCGGCGCCGCCGGTAGCGTTACCGTCAAGATTGATTCCGTGGGCGAAGTGTCGCCTTCGGCCATTACCGCATTCCGGGGCAAAACCCCGACTACCGCCATTTAACGAAAGGTCCTCGCCATGAGTTTCGATATCGCTTTGTCCGGCATCCAGGCCATCAACGAGCAACTGGGCACGATTTCCAACAATATCGCCAACGCCGGGACCTACGGCTTCAAGTCCAGCCGCGCCAACTTCGCCTCGCTGCACGCCGGCGCGCAGCCGACCGGCGTGCACGTCGGTTCGACCACCCAGTCGATCGGCCTGAACGGCGGCATCCAGGCCACCAACCGCGGCCTGGACGCCCTGATCAATGGCCGCGGCTTCTTCGTGGCCAAGGATTCGACCGGCCAGACCAACTACACCCGCGTCGGCATCTTCACCAAGGACGCCACCGACTACCTGGTCAACAGCGCCGGCGCCAAGGTGCAGGGCTTCCAGCTGACCCCGCCAAGCATGGTGGCCGGTCCGATGGGCGACATCAAGGTGCCGACCAACCTGCTGACTGCGAAGGCCACCACGAATATCGATTTCGTCGCCAATATGTCGGCCGACTGGACCGTCCCGACCGGCAATATCACCACCAAGCTGCCGAACGCTACCGTCACCCCGGCCGTGGTGCCCGATGCAAACATGTACAACATGTCCAAGGTCACCGTGGTGCACGACTCCCTGGGCAATGAACATACCGTGACCCAGTATTTCGTGAAAGACGTGGCAGCGCGCACCGTCAAGGTGTACTCGGCAGTGGACGGCACCGACCTGGGCGCCGCCGGCGGTTCGCCCTACACCCTGACCTTCGACACCAGCGGCCAGCTGGACCTGGCGGCCAACGGCGGCGCCTCCTATGCCCACAACCTGAGCTTCGCCGCCGCCCCGGCAGCCGCCATGACCGTCGAGATCGACTATACCGGCACCACCTTCCAGAAGGGCGAGTCGACCACCTCGACCAACGCCGCCGATGGCTATGCGGCCGGCAGCTACGTGGGCGTGGAACTGGACCAGCAAGGCAATGTGGTGGCCAAGTATTCCAACGGCGAGAAGCAAGCCATCGCCCGCCTGGCCATCGCCACCTTCCCGGACGAAGACGCGCTGACCCCGGTCAATGAAACTGCCTGGACCTCGAACGTCCAGTCCGGCAACGCCAACCTGTCCGAAGCCGGCCAGGGCGTTGCTGGTGCGCTGACGGTCGCGTCGCTGGAAACCTCCAACGTCGACGTCACCTCGGAGCTGGTGAGCCTGATGACCTCGCAGCGCAATTACCAGGCCAACTCCAAGGTCATCACTGCAGAGAACGAGATGCTGCAGTCGCTGATGCAAGCCCTGTAAGCGAGGCGGACTGAATGGACGCGCTGATCTACACCGCGATGAGCGGCGCCGAGCGGGCCATGCGTGGCCAGCAGGTGCACGCCAACAACCTCGCCAACCTCGACACCAACGGCTTCCGCGCCAACCTCGAGCTGGCGCAGGCTGCCAAGCTGCCCGGCTACGGCTACGACGACCGCCACATGTCGCAGATGCAGTCGAATGCCGTGACCGACCGCCAGGGCGCGCTGCGCCAGACCGGGCGCGAGCTGGACGTGGCCATTTCCGGCCCCGGCTACTTTGCCGTGCAGGGCCCGACGGGCGAAGCCTATACCCGCGCCGGCGCCATCACGCTCGATGCCGACGGCACCCTGACGGTCAACGGCATGCAGTTGCTGGGCGAAGGCGGCCCGATCACCCTGCCGGTGCACCGCAAGGTGGAAATCGGCCAGGACGGCACCGTCTCCATCCTGGGCCCGACCGCCAATGCCGAGATGCAGGTGATCGACAAGCTCAAGCTGGTGCGCGCCGAAGCGTCCGAGCTGACCAAGAATGAGGCGGGCTTGCTGGTGGCGCGCGACGGCCAGTTGCTGGGCACCGACCCGACCGTGCAGGTCAAGGCCGGCCACCTGGAAGGCGCCAATGTGACGGCCGTCGAAGAGATGGTAGCCACCATGAGCCTGAATCGCACCTTTGAAATCCAGATGAAATTGTTCAAGGCCGCCGACGACATGACTACGGTCGGCAACAAACTGATTAGCGGCTAAACAGGAGATTTACGATGAATCCAGCAATGTGGATCAGCAAGACCGGCGTGCAGGCGCAAGACGCGAAACTGCAAGCCATCGCCAACAACCTGGCCAACGCCAATACCGTCGGCTTCAAGCGCGACCGCGTGGTGTTCGAAGACCTGTTCTATTCGATCGACCAGCAGCCGGGCGCCCAGCGTGCCGACAACAACACCCTGAACCCGTCCGGCGTGCAGATGGGTAACGGTACCCACCTGGTCGGCACCCAGAAGATTTTCACCAACGGCAATGTGCAGACCACCAATAACGCGCTCGACGTGGCCGTGATGGGCAATGGCTTCCTGCAAGTGCGGCGCCCGAACGGCGAGCCGGCCTACACCCGCGCCGGCCAATTGCAGGTCGACAAGGACGGCGTGCTGGTGAATTCCTCCGGCCTGCCGCTGGTGCCGCAAATCACCGTGCCGGCCAATGCCACCGCCATCACCATCGGCGAGAACGGCACCGTGTCCGCCACCATCCCGGGCAACACGACCCCGACCGAACTGGGCCAGCTGACCCTGACCTCCTTCATCAATCCGACCGGCCTGCAAGCGCTGGGCGAAAACCTGTTTGCCGAAACGCCGGCCTCCGGTGCGCCAACTGAAGGCCGCCCTGGCGACGCCCAGTTCGGCAAGCTCAAGCAAGGCGCGCTGGAAGGCTCCAACGTGCAGGTGGTGGAAGAGATGGTGGACATGATCGCTGCCCAGCGCACCTACGAAATGAACACCAAAGTTTTGACTGCGGCGGATAATATGCTGCAGTACCTGGCACAGGCCGCACGCTGATGAAAACCGCCCTGCCCGCGCTGGCCCTGGTCCTGCTGGCTGGCTGCTCCAGCCTGCAGCCGACCGTGCGCCCGGCGCCTTTCGACGAAGCGCCGGCCCTGGCGCGTTCCGCGCAGCCGCGCGGCACCTCCGGCGGCGTCTTCAATCCGGACAGCAGCATGTCGCTGGTGTCGGACAGCCGCGCCTTCCGCGTCGGCGATATCGTCACCGTGATCCTGCAGGAAACCACGCAGGCATCGAAGAGTGCCGGCACGACCCTGGCCAAGGATTCCAGCGTCGGCATCGCCTCCCCCAGCCTGCTGGGCAAGACGTTCCCGAAAGCCGGCGTCGATATTTCGGCTGAGCGCGGCTTCAAGGGCGATGCCCAGAGTACTCAGCAAAATGCGCTGAGCGGCGCGATCACCGTGATCGTTCAGGAAGTGATGCCGAACGGCCTGCTGAAAGTGGCCGGCGAAAAAGTACTGACCCTGAACCAGGGCGAGGAATTCGTGCGCCTGCGCGGCTTCCTGCGTGCGGCCGATATCGATGCCAACAATATGGTGTCGTCGCAGCGCATCGCCAATGCGCGCATCGCCTACGGCGCGCAGGGCACCCTGGCGGATGCCAACCAGCCGGGCTGGCTGACCCGCTTCTTCCTTGGTCCTTTGATGCCATTTTGAGGTATGACTATGTTCCGCATCCAAACCGGCAAAGCACGCGACGGCCGCAGGCACGTGTCTGACCCTGCGGGTCTGACACGGGTTTACCGGTTTGTGGCAGCCCTGCTGCTGGCCATCGCCCTCCCCGCCAGCGCCGCCCCCCAGCTGCGCAACCTGGTCGCCATCGAAGGCGTGCGCGACAACCCCCTGGTCGGCTACGGCCTGGTGGTCGGCCTGAACGGCTCCGGCGACTCGACTCAGGTCAAGTTCGCCAGCCAGTCCGTGGTCAACATGCTCAAGCAGTTCGGCGTGAAAATGCCGGACGGCGCCGACGCCAAATCCAAGAACGTGGCCGCCGTGATGGTGTCCGCCGTGTTCCCGCCCGGCTACCGCCGCGGCCAGCCGATCGACGTGACCGTTTCCTCGCTGGGCGACGCCAAGAGCCTGCGCGGCGGCTCCCTGCTGCTGACGCCACTGAAGGCAGCCGACAACGAAGTCTATGCGTTGGCGCAGGGCAATGTGGTGGTGGGCGGCCTGTCCGCCTCCGGCAAGAGCGGCTCCTCCGTGACCGTCAACACCCCAACCGCCGGCCGTATCCCGAACGGCGCCGTGATCGAACGCGAAATCGCCACCGATTTCGCCACCAAGCCATCGGTGCACCTGTCGCTGAAACAGCCGAACTTCGAAACCGCCACCAATATCGTGGAAGCCATCAACCGCAAGTTCGGCGACGTCGCCAGCACCGCCGACGGCACCGGCATCGACGTGCTGGCGCCGGAAAACCCGACCCAGCGCGTGGCCTTCATGGCCAAGCTGGAAGCGCTGCCGATCGAAGTCGGCCAGGACGTCCCGAAAGTGGTGTTCAACTCGCGCACCGGCACCGTGGTGATTGCCGACGGCCTGCGCGTGAAGGCCGCCGCCGTCACCCACGGCTCGCTCAAGGTTGTCATTTCGGAAAGCTCGAAGGTCAGCCAGCCGGCGCCCTTCAGCCAGGGCCAGACCGTGGTGACGCCGCAATCGAACGTGGCCGTAAATGAAGCCAAGCCGCAGATGTTCAAATGGCCCGCCGGCGCCAAGCTGCAAGCCATTATCGACGTGGTCAACAGCCTGGGCGCGACGCCTGATGACATCATGGCAATCCTGCAAGCCCTCGACCAGGCCGGCGCCATCGAAGGCGAACTGGTGGTGATCTGATGGACAGCCGCTTCGCCCCCCTGCCGGTACGCAAGCTGGACATCGGCGCCGAGGACGGCAAGCTCGGGCAGGCCGCGCCTGCCCCGCAGACCGAAGAATCGCGCTACCGCGACAAGGCCACCGACGCGGCCGTCAAGTTCGAGAGTTTCTTCATCGCCCAGACGCTGCACAAGATGCGCGACGCCACCAAGGCCATGGCCGATGACGACAGCATCTATAAAGACTCGATCAACAGCGACATGCTGGACATGGCCGACAATATGGTGGCCGACCAGCTGGCGGGCCGCCGCGCCTTCGGCGTTGCCGACGCCATCCTGCGCCAGTTGTTGCCGGCGACGCCGCCTGCCGGGGTTTCCCATCCAGAAATTTCAGTTTTATCCAAGAAAAATCCGACCGACGCTTAATCTCCCCACCGGCGCGGTCGCCTTTACTCGTTAACGGGCCAAGATGCCATTGAGCAACGGCCCAGCCTAAGGGAAGATTGCACCATGTCGATTATCAACAATGCACTGTCCGGATCGTTGGCCGCCCAGGCCGCCATCAACACGACCAGCCAGAACATTGCAAACTTGCAAACAAAGGGTTATACCCGCCAGGGCGTGCTGCTGTCGGCGGTAGCCCCTGCGACCGGCTCCGGCGGCCCCGGTTTCGGCGTGGAAGTGAGCAAGCTGCTGCGCTTCTCCGACTCCTACAAGAGCCAGCAATTGTGGCGCGCCAATTCCGAACTCGGCTCGCGCACCCAGTCCCAGCCCTATTTCACGCAGCTCGAGCGCGTGATGGGCGACGAACAGACCAGCCTGTCGAATGGCGTCGACCAGTTCTTCCGCGCCCTGAACGCGGCTGGCGTGGACCCGGTGTCGACCCCGCTGCGCCAGCAGGTGCTGACCGCTGCCAACGCCATGGCGCAATCGTTCAACAGCATCTACAACGTCACCCGCCAGCAGCAAGTGTCGATCACGCAGCAGCGCGACGCCATGCTGCCGCAGTTGAATACCCTGAGCGCCAATATCGCGGCCCTGAACAACCGCATCACGCAAGCCGGTTCGCTCGGCACCAACACTTCGGCCCTGGTCGACGAGCGCGACCGCGCCATCGATTCGCTGGCCAACCTGGTCTCGGTGGAAGTACTGGAGCAGCCGGACGGCACCCGCAGCGTATCGCTGCGCAGCGGCCAGCCGCTGGTGGTCGGCAACCTGGCCGGCACGCTGTCGATGAACACCTCGACCACGCCGGCATCGCTGGAGCTGAAATTTGCCGGCACCACATTCGGCCTGGACGACACCAAGGTCGGCGGCCAGCTCGGCGGCATTGGGGACTTTGAAAAAAACACCCTGCAGCCATTGCAGCAATCGCTGCTCGACATGGCCAACCAGCTGGCCACCAAGGTCAACAATACACTGGCCGCCGGCTACAAGCCGGACGGCCTGCCAGGCCCGCCGATCACCGCCACGCCCGGCACCGCCCTGTTCTCCTTTAACGCGACCGGCGTCGGCGGCATCCTCGGCCTGGTTCCCGGCATCCAGGCCCAGGACCTGGCTTTCTCGTCCAACGGCGCGCCTGGCGACAGCAAGAATCTGCAGGACCTGATCGCCATCAAGGGCCAGCCAATCACCCTGACCTCGATCGGCACCGTGCTGATTGGCGACGCCGACACCCAACTGGTCGGCAAGCTGGGCATCGACAGCGGCCAGAACCAGTCGCTGCTGGAAACCGCCAGCACCATCCGCCAGCAATCGGAAGACGATTGGGCGGCTACCAGCTCGGTCAACAAGGACGAAGAAGCGATCAACCTGGTCGAGTTCCAGAATATGTACCAAGCGAACATGAAAGTGATCGCCGTTGCCAACAACCTGTTTGACGCCACCTTGGCCTTGTTCTGAGGAAGAAAGAAATGCGCATCGCCTCCAGCCAGTTCCAGGCATCCATGAACCGCTCGCTGCAGATCAACCAGACGGTGATCGCCAAGCTGACCGAGCAAATGGCCACTGGCAACAAGATCCAGGTACCCTCCGATGAGCCGATCGCCAATGTGCGCCTGTCGCGCCTGCGCCGTGAAGAGAACATCGTCAGCCAGTATGTCGACAACATCAGCGCGGTCAAGATCCGTCTGTCGAAGAACGAAACCTACCTGAGCTCGATGGTTGGAGACATGGGCGCCGCGCGCGACCTGTTCGTCTGGGCCTCGGACGGCTCGAACACGCCGGCCGACCTGAATTCCATGGTCAACAGCCTGGTGGCGTTACGTGACTCCCTGTTTTTCAACGGCAATACCAAAGACCAGGAAGGCAAGTACATCTTCTCCGGCACCCTGACGTCAACCGCCGCACTGGCTTACGACGCAACGCAGCCGCTGGGCTCGCGCTATACCTACACTGGCAACAACGGCACCCAGGAAGTCGTGGTTGGCAACGGCATCACCCAGCCTGCCAACGTCACCGTGCAGGGCATGGAGGTCTACCTGAATCAACTGGACCAAGCCATCAACGGCTTGAGCAGCCCGACCGCCAGCGCCAACGACCCGGCCCTGAAAGCCATCCTGGAAACTGCACTGGACGGCACGGACACCGCGCTCGGCATCATCTCGAGCAAGATCGCCCAGTTTGGCGGCGCCCAGAACGTGATGGAAACCCTGGCCAACAACCATGGCAACGTGAGCCTGTCGAACAAGATCGCCATCACCGATATCGCACAATTGGACTACGGCCTCGCGGCCACCCAGCTGTCTGGTTACAATAGCGCCTTACAAGCGACCTACCAGGCATATTCCAAGGTCAGCGGCCTGTCGCTGTTCAACGTACTGTAAATATCATGGAAATCGCCCAGCGCCCCAGCACTACCGGCCTCTCCACCCGCGCCACCGCCAATCCGGCGGCAGGCCAGGCCGAGAACACGCCGGCAGACGCCAGCGCGGCGATCGACCAGGCCGTTGCCCCCAAGGCGCCAGCGCCCCTGCGCCGCGGCCTGAGCAATATGGACGCCCCGCTGCAGAACGACGTCTCGGGCGCCCAGCAAGCCATTGATTTCCTCGAACAGAGTGCAGCCCAGCTGCGCGCGCTGAAAACCGACATCGCCGCCAAGCTCGCCACGCGTACCATGCGCGACGGCCAGGTGGAGCAGCGCGTGCGCCAGTTCAGCGAGACCTGGCGCAACCGGACCCAGGCGTCCGGCGGCACGCTCGACGCGCAACTGAACTACTCGAACCAGCCAGCGACCCAGCGCTTCACCGTGCGCGGCATGACGCTGGCCAACCTGCGCAACGGCGCCCGCGAAACCTTGGCCATCTCGGTTGGCGGCGGCACCGCCGGGCTGCGCTCGGTACACCTGGCGCCCGGCCTGTCCGACGCCGAAATCATTTCCCGCTTCGACCAGGCGATGGCCCCAGCCGGCGTGCGCGTCTCGCTGAACAAGGATGGCGAACTGGTCTTCACTGCGCCGGAGAGCGCCTGGCCAGCGATTCGCGATTCGCTGGCCGTGCAAGGCTCCGGCATCCGTTTCCCGGCCGGCCAGCTCAACCGCATCAAGGCCGACGCTGAAGCCCCCGTCGTGGTGCCCGAAGGCTGGGGTACCGCCGACATGGAATCGATGCGCGCCACGCTGCAGCAGGTCACGCAAGCGCTGGCCCACGTCGAAGCCGCCCTGGCCAAAGTACGCCAGGAACTGGCAGTTGCCACCCAGCGCGCGCAAATCGACCTGCCGGAAATCGAAGTCGCCGGCATGGGCCAGATGGCCGAAGTCTTCGCCAACGTCGCCAACGAGCCCGGCTACGCCGCCCTGGTCTCCCTCACCTCCGCCCTGGTCGGCATCAACCGCGACCGCGTGGTCTCGCTGTTACGCCTCTCTTGAATTCACCGTGGTGCCTGCGATTTGCACCTGAGCCGGCGCCGCTAACGTTTCCCCGCCCTTGAGGCTTTTTGCATTTCATTGGCAATCCGTTGCTCGGTTTTATCGAAGAAGTCATCTCCAAACCGCTTCTTAATCGCTATTTCCATTACCCGATTGAACCCTTTGCGGTAGGCTTCGAAACTCGAGGTGCTTACGTCACCAGTGTTTCGCCATTCGACTCCGAAACGCCGATACTCTTTTTCACGAATATCGGTGCTCAACTTGACAGGTGGGTTGCCTGGAACAAGAACAACCATGTCACCGAGCCGCAAGTAAGCTTTCGCATCACTTTCCCCTGTTCGTTCGTCATACAGTGAGTCGGCCTCAGAAATCGACCAATCAAAAGGCAACTGTTGAGCTTCAATCGACGGAAAAACAAACGTTCCAAGTGAAAAGAAGATAATCCTAAGGAACTTCAGCGACATCCTGCCAACCCGTTTTGATAAGAGATGACTATCATATAGCCAGACGCGCCGGGCCGCGGGCCATGGCCCCCATTTGAGATGCGGGCATGGGGTGGGCGTAAACATAGCCTTGGGCGTAGTCGCAGCCTGCGGCTTTCAGGAGGTTGAGCTGGGTTTCGGTTTCGACGCCTTCGGCCACGACCTTCAAGCCGAGCTTGTGGGCCATCACGATGATGCCTTCGCATAGCGCGAGGTCGCCGGAATCGCCGGCCAGGTCCATCACGAAGCTGCGGTCGATCTTCAGGTAGTCGATGTCGAAATTCTTGAGGTGGGCCAGCATCGAGTGGCCGGTGCCGAAGTCATCCAACGCGACCTGCAAGCCCATCGATTTGAACTGCCGCAGGCGCTCCATCACTGGACCGCTGTTGTCGAGCAGCAGGCGTTCTGTGATTTCCATCACGATGCTGCGCGGCGCCAGGTGCAACTGTTCGACATAGTGCATCCACTTTTCGAAAATCTCTGGACCGGTGCGGAATTGCACCGGTGACTGGTTCACACTGATCTGGAACGGCCGCCCGAGCTCTTCCTGCCAGCGTTTGGCCTGGTCGGCGGCGTGCCGGAATACCCAGTCGCCAATTTCGAGGATGATGCCGCTGGCCTCGGCGCTGCCGATGAAATCCACCGGATTCAGCATGCCTCGCTCGGGATGGCGCCAGCGCAGCAGCGCTTCGGCGCGTTCGATGGTGCCGGTGTGCAGGTTGACGATGGGCTGGTAATGCAGCTCGAACTGTTCATTGGCAACTGCCATCTGAAGGTCGCGCGTAATGCGCAGGCGCAGTTGGGCGGCAGCCTGCATGTCGGGCGTGAAGTAGCTGTAGCGGTTGCGGCCGGCGTTCTTGGCGGCATACATGGCCTGGTCGGCGTTGCGCAGCAATTGTTCGGGATCGTTGGCGTCCGAGGGATGCAGGGCGATGCCGATGCTGGCCGATACCGATCCGGTACTGTCGCCCAGCATGAATGGCCGGTTCAGGCTGGCGATGATCTGCTGCGCGACGCGCTCGGCGCTGGTGACGTGGTCGAGTCCGGGCAGGATGACGACAAACTCGTCGCCTCCCAGCCGGGCCAGTGTGTCGGAAGCGCGCACGCAGGCGCCAATCCGCCCCGCCGCCTCCACCAGGAGCGCGTCGCCCATTTCGTGACCGAGGCGGTCGTTGATTTCCTTGAACTGGTCGAGGTCGATAAACAGCAGCGCCAGGAAGAGCCCGTCTCGACGGGCCTTCTTCATCTCCTGCGACAGCCGGTCCTGGAACATATTGCGGTTTGGCAGGGCGGTCAGCGAATCGTAATTGGCCTGGTGCCAGATCAGTTCGGTCGACAGCTTGCGCTCGGTGATGTCGCTGACCAGCGCCAGCGCGCCCAGGTAGCTGCCGTCGGCATCGAAGATCGGGTTGGTGGCCAAAGTGACCCACATATCGCTGCCGTCGCGGCGCAGGAACTTGAATTCATGACGTTCGGCGATGCCTTGCTGGCGGCGGGCGATATTTCGTTCGAGCAGCGAACGGCCTTCATCGTCCATGAAGTTGACCAGGGGCTGCTCCAGCATTTCCTCAATCGTATAGCCCAGCATGGATGCCATCTTTGGATTGACAAAGCTGGTGCGGGCCGAGGCATCGATTTCCCAGATGCCTTCTTCCGCGCTGTGTACGATGCGGCGGAAGCGTTCTTCGCTTTTTTCCAGGGCGGCCAGCTTGCCTTCGGCCATCTCCAGCACCACCCGCAGTTGCGACAGGCCCGGCGTGCCGCTGCCCAGCAGCGTGACGGCAAAGCCGCGGTCGCCGCGCCCGCGCGTCATTTGCAGCGATAGCCGCTGCGGCTCTTCACTGGCCAGGCTGTTGCTGACGAAGGCGTCGAAATCCGCGATGAAGCGCTGGGCGACATAATTGCGGAACGGGACACCATCGGGATTCTGGCGCGGCAGTCCGAGCAAATCGGCGCCAACCAGATTCATCTGCAATATGGTGGTGTCGCTCGCGAGGACGAAATAGCCGACCGGGGCCAGCAGGTAGAGGTCGTTGAAGTAGTCCTGGTCACTGGCCAGTTGCAGCTCGCCTTCGGCGCGCTGCATGCCGCTGTAGGCGGCCGGTGGCGTACCGCCCATGGCTGCCAGCACCGCCTCGCCGGGCAAGAGCGCGTCGAGCCCTGCCAGTCCGGGGACGGCGGGCCGGATGGCGGTCACCTGCTCCGCCTGCCTGGCATGCTGGTCTTTGTCCATATGGCTTCCAGCCTAGCATGCCCTTGTGACAATGTCGAGCAGCTAACTTTGTCGATGCGCGCGGTTCAGGCGTTGTTCGGCAAAGCGTTGTAATTGCTCGAATGCCAAGCTGAGAATCCAGTAAATGGCGGCTGCCGCCAAGTACAGCGGCAAGGGGCGGAAGGTGGTGGCAATCACTTCCTTCGTCGATAGCATCAGCTCCGTCATGGTGATCACCGACACCAGCGAGGTATCCTTGATCAGGCTGATCAGGGTATTGCTCATGGAGGGCACGGCAATGCGCAGCGCCTGGGGCATGATCACGTAGCGCAAGGTCTGGCCGTAGCCCAGGCCCAGGCTGTAGCTGGCCGACCACTGCCCTTTATGAATCGAGAGGATGGCGCCGCGCAGGCTCTCCGACAGGTAGGCGCCGGCGTTCAGGCTCAACGCCAGGATGCCGGCGGTCACCGGCGTGAATTCGATGCCGACCGAAGGCAGGCCATAATAGATCACGAACATCTGCACCAGCAGCGGCGTGCCGCGCATCAGGCTGACGTACACATTAGCGGGCCAGCGCAGCCATTTCCACGGCAGGATGCGCATCACGGCAGTGGGGAAGCCAAGCACCAGCCCACCCACCATGGCGGCCACCGCGAACACCAGGGTGTAGCCGGCGCCCTTCAGCATCACGGGCGCCGCTTCGTGCAGCAGGTCCAGCCACTCCATGCTTACGGCGCCTTGCTGACGTCGGTGCCGAACCATTTCATGGAAATGGCTTTCAGGCTGCCGTCGGCCGCGGCATCGGCCAGCACCTTGTTGAGCGCGGCCTTGAACTCCGGATTGCCCTTCTGGAAGGGGATGCCCATGCGTTCGACGGCGCCAACGCGGGCGCCGGCCTTGATCGGCAGCTTGGTGGTTTTCAGCAGGTAAGCGGTCATCAGGCTGTCGTTAAGGGCGGCGTCGATGCGGCCGAGCGCCAGGTCGGTCAGGTTTTCCGGTGCGGCCGGGTAGCCTTTCACGTCAATGCCGGGGACGGCCTTCAATTGCATTTCGTAGACGCTGCCCTGCCCCGCGCCGACGCGCTTGCCCTTCAATTGTTCAAGGGAAGTCCAGTTGTTCTTGTCGTCCTTGCGTACGATCAGCATCGGCGATGAGTAGATGTAGGGCGTGCTGAAATCGAACGCCTGCTCACGCTTGGGGTTGATGCCCACCTGCGAAATGATCACGTCGTATTTGTTGCTGGCCAGGCCGGCCAGGATCGATGCCCATTCGGTGGTGACGAATTCGGGTTTCAGCCCCAGTTTTCCTGCTACCAGTCGCGCCACGTCGACGTCGTAACCAGCCAGTTCGCCGTTCTTTTCCTTGAAGTTGAACGGTGGATAGACGCCTTCCATTGCGACTTTCAGCGTTCTGCGCGCCTTGACGGTTTGCAGCAGGTCGGCGGCGTTCGCGTGCAGCGCAGCTGCGGCTAGCAAAATTGCAAAGAAGCGCATTCAGGAATCCTTTTAGTAAGAACGGCGACGGCCGAAATTGTGGCCTACTACGAGGGTGGTGGTGGCGATCAGCACGGACAGGCCAAGGATGAGCTGCACCAGCTTGTCTTCGGGCAGCGTCCATACGCGGCCTTTCGGCGGCTCGCAGCCGGCGATGGCGCACAGCAATGGCTCCACCCAATCGGCTTCAGGAGTAACATCGAGGATAACGGCGCCCTCGGTGGTCTGCATGTAAATGTCGCCGCCCTCGGCCAGGCTGAAACACACGCCGTAGCCGGTTTCCTGCTTGCCGACGTGTTCCTTCAGCGCGAGGTCGTGCTCGGCAATCCACAGCTCCACGTCCTGGGGCGTTTCCAGTGCAGTCCAGGGCACCGGGCGAAAGCGCGGCTTGGCCGCATCGTCATCGTGATTAAACATGGGTCAGGAGTGTAACCGAAACGTGGGGAGGCAGTATGAAAGTAAACGAATATGTATCTGAGTTTGATGCCTTCTTCGGCAAGCTGCTGGATGAGCATCCGGAGATGGTCGAAGACCAGCGGGTGGGGTGGAATATCTGGTGGGACCATAAGGTGGACCTGGAGGCCGAACGGCTGGCCAGGACGGATGCGGTGCCGACGCCGGCGTATTACTACCATTGAAAACCGGTAAACCGGTGTCAGACCCATCGGGTCAGACACCTGGCCTGCGGCGGCCGCGTATTCTAGCCTTTCCAGCTCCGCTGCAGCCCGGTATCCGCATGAATCCACCCGCCCCGCGGCCCCTGGCGGTAATAGAACCCCACGCCGCCCTGCCGGAAACTCTGCACCAGGCTGCCCAACACTTCCGCATTCAAGTTCGGAATCCGGATATCGGCGGCTTTGCCGCTCATATGCAGCGACTGCCGCGCCGCAGGAATTCCCTGTTCGATCAGCTTTTTGTTGGAAGCCGGCGTGCGATACCCCGACAGGATCTCCAGCGGGCTCTCGATCCCGAAGCGCTGCACGAAGGCCTGCGCGCCCCACAACGTCTCAAACAGCTTGGGATCGATCGGCGCCGTTTCCTTGCCATTCACATCGCGCAGCAAATGGCATAGCTCCTGGTAAGCCGCGTCGATGATCTCGCCATCTTTCCAGTAGGTCAGCCGAGCCTTTTCCCCGCTCTGCGGCCGGATCACGCTGATTGTGCGCGGCTTGATCCAGAATTCCAGGTCCAGCGTCTGGGCATCGAAAATATCCGGCGGAGGTTCCGGCTCCGACTGCGGACGGCTTTGGCCGACCAGCGGCAGTCCAGCCAGCGCGGTGCCGGCCATCATCTGGAGAAAGTCTCTGCGTGTTGCCATGGCGATTCCATCTATTGCAATAACGATTACTATAGCAACAGAGCGGCGACTTGAGAAACCCCTTTAACAATTTGTCGTAAACTTGGCAGCTGGCGCCACGATGACGAGGTCGGAAGCCGCTACCGCGACGCAAGGCAGGATATAGCCTTCCCGCATCTCGTCCAGGCTCAAGCCCGGCCATTCGATCAGGTGGCGGGCCGTGCCGCTTTGTACCTGGCAAATGCAGGTGCGGCAGGTGCCATTGCGGCAGGAACTGGGCAGTACCACGCCGGCGCGGGCAGCCGCCACCAGCAGGCTGGCTTCGCCATCCGTTTCGAACGATAATCCCTTCGGCTCAACTCTTATCTGAAACACAATGCCTCGCTATATTGCCCTGCTCCGCGGCGTCAGCCCGATGAACTGCAAGATGCCGGAACTGAAAGCGGCCTTTGAAAGTGCAGGATTTTCCAACGTCAAAACACTTCTTTCAAGCGGCAATGTAGCATTCGACGCCCGCTCCGCCACTACGGCCGCGCTGGAGCGAAAGGCCGAGGCAGCAATGGAGAAGGCGCTCGGCCGCAGCTTCTACACCATCATCCGCTCCCAAAAGCACTTGCAGGACCTGCTGGCCGAAGATCCCTACCCCGGCCTTGGCGCCGATCCCGCCGCCAAGCGTGTGGTGAGTTTCCTGCGTGATGCGCCGCCCAAGACTGTGCTGCCGCCCGCCGTCAGCGGCGCCGAAATGCTTGGCGTCATCGGCAGCGAGGTATTTTCGACCTATTTACCGAGCAGCGATGGCCCGGTCTTCATGCGCCTGATCGAAAAAACCTTCGGCAAGGACATCACTACCCGCACCTGGGACACGGTGCGCAAATGCGCGGCGGCCTGATGGCGGGCCAGCATTGGTCGGGTAATGCACTGCTCTCGCCCGGCTTCGGCGTATTCCGCGGCGTCATCGGCGATAGCGCGCTGCATGCCCATTACGCGCACCAGCTGGTGATCTCGCTACATGACGAAATTGGCGTTGCATTCCCTACCGGCCCGCTGCGATCCCCTGGAATTGCCATACCGGCCGGGCTACCGCATTGCGTCTGCGCGGACGAAGCGCTGCTGGTCTACCTGGACCCGCTGACGCCGGAAGGCGCCGCCCTGTTCCAGGCGCCGGCTACCACGCCGATGCTGCTCGCGGAGGATCTTTGCAGCAGGCTGCTCGCGGCAGCTGATCAAGGCCAGCCCCTGCGCAGCGTGCTGCGGGACGCGTTCGGCCTGTCCCTCCCGTCAGCGCCGGATGCACGCATAGCCGCCGTGGCGGACGCGCTCCGCACCGGGATGACTAGCGGCGGCGTCAGCAGGCTCCAGCTGGCTGAGCTGGCGAATCTGTCGCCAAGCCGCTTTTCCCATTGGTTTGTCGAACAGACCGGCCTCCCCTTGCGCAGCTACCGCAAATGGCTGCGCCTGGAATTGGCACTGCACCAGCTCGCGCAACGCGGCAACCTGACCGACGCCGCCCATGCAGCCGGGTTCGCCGACTCGGCCCACCTTTCGCGCACCTTCCGCGAGATGTTCGGCCAGAATCCGGCGGCCCTGCTGCACGGGATCGTGCTGGACAGCTCTTTCGTTCAAGCCGCCTGAAGCGAGCGCCCTTACGCTGGCCTTCTTTTCACAAAGGAGGCCAATATGAAGCAAAACGCACTACGCTACCTGAGCTACCCGATCGTTTTCGGCGGCGCCGCAGCCGCGATTCTCTGGACCGCCACCCAAGGCTGGTCTTACTGGCCAACCGTACCGCTGATGGCGCTGGCCGCCATTGCTTGCGTCGCCTTGCTCGAGCGCCTGCAGCCCTATGAAGCGGCCTGGCTGGCGGATCATGGCGATACCCGCACCGACAGCTTGCACTTCCTGGCCAACGCCAGCGTCCTGTACGGCAGCATCGAAATCCTGTCCTGGGCGCGCGCCCTGTTGCCCGCGCCGGCAGCCTGGCCCTCCGCCTGGCCGGCATGGGCGCAAATTGTCGCCGCCATGCTCGTGCTCGATTTCGGCTTGTTTTTTATGCATTGGCTGAGCCATCGCCACCACTGCCTTTGGCTGTTCCATGAGGCGCACCACAGCAGCGAGCGCCTGTACTGGCTGAACAGCGAACGGCGCCACCCGCTGCACGCCATGATGATGGGCGCGCCGGGCTTCGGCATCCTGCTGGCGCTGGGGGCGCCGGCGGCGACGATTGCAACCGGCTTGGCCATCCTTTCCGTGCACCTGGCTTTCCAGCACGCCAATCTCGACTATTCACTGGGCCCGCTGCGCCACCTGTTCGGCGTCGCCCAGACCCACCGCTGGCACCATAAACGGGCTTACGAAGACGCCCAGGTCAATTTCGGCGAATGGCTGATGCTGTGGGACCACCTGTTCCGCACCTACCGCCAGCCGCCGGGCCGGATCGGGCAAGGCGACGTCGGCCTGGACAGCCGGGATGCCCCTTCTACGTATCATCGCCAATTGTTACGACCATTCCTGTGAGCTACAATGTCAAGCTTGTCCGGTAGGCCATCGCCCACCCGCTATCCACCCCGAGCCTGCCGAACCCGGCCGGCCCAGGGAAGAATATTCAGCGGAAAACCTCCGCATTTGAGGGAATAAACATGTCTCAAAAGTCTAAAATCATCTACACCCTTACCGACGAGGCGCCACTGCTGGCGACTTATTCCCTGCTGCCGATCGTGCAGAAATTCGCAGCGCCGGCCGGCGTTGACGTCGTGACCAGCGATATTTCGGTCGCCGCCCGCGTGCTGGCAGCCTTCCCGGAATGCCTGACCGACGAACAGAAAGTGCCGGACAACCTTGCCGAACTGGGCGCCCTGACCCAGAACCCGGACACCAACATCATCAAGCTGCCTAATATTTCGGCATCGGTTTCCCAGCTGATCGCCTGCGTGCGCGAACTGCAGGCGGCCGGCTACAAGCTGCCGGACTACCCGGAAGATGCCAAGACCGAAGAAGAAAAAGCACTGAAAGCCCGCTACGGCAAGTGCATCGGCTCCGCCGTGAACCCGGTCCTGCGCGAAGGTAACTCGGACCGCCGCGCACCGAAGGCAGTCAAGGAATTCGCACGCAAGAACCCGCACTCGATGGGCGAATGGAGCCAGGCATCGCGCACCCACGTGTCGCATATGCACGGCGGCGACTTCTACCACGGCGAAAAGTCCATGACCCTGGACAAGGCGCGCGAAGTGAAGATGGAACTGCTGACCAAGTCCGGCAAGACCATCGTCCTGAAACCAAAGGTCGCCCTGCAAGCCGGCGAAATCATCGACTCCATGTTCATGTCGAAGAAGGCCCTGCTGGAGTTCTACGAGCGCGAAATCGACGACGCCTACAAGACCGGCGTGATGTTCTCGCTGCACGTGAAGGCCACCATGATGAAGGTGTCGCACCCGATCGTGTTCGGCCACTGCGTACGCATCTTCTACAAGCAGGCCTTCGAGAAGCACGCCAAGCTGTTCGACGAGCTGGGCGTGAACGTCAACAACGGCATGGCCAACCTGTACGAGAAGATCGAAAAGCTGCCAGCGTCGCAGAAGGACGAAATCCTGAAAGACCTGCACGCTTGCCTGGAAAACCGTCCAAAGCTGGCCATGGTCGATTCGGCCAAGGGCATCACCAACTTCCACTCGCCAAACGACGTGATCGTCGACGCATCGATGCCGGCCATGATCCGTATCGGCGGCAAGATGTGGGGCGCCGACGGCCGCACCGCAGACGTCAAGGCAGTCATGCCTGAATCGACCTTCGCCCGCATTTACCAGGAGATGATCAACTTCTGCAAATGGCATGGCAACTTTGATCCGAAAACCATGGGCACCGTGCCAAACGTGGGCCTGATGGCGCAGCAAGCCGAAGAATACGGCTCGCACGACAAGACCTTCGAAGTGCCGGAAGCCGGCGTCGCCAACATCACCGACCTTGCCACCGGCGAAGTGCTGCTGACCCAGAACGTGGAAGAAGGCGACATCTGGCGCATGTGCCAGGTGAAGGACGCTCCGATCCGTGACTGGGTCAAGCTGGCCGTCACCCGCGCCCGCAACTCCGGCATGCCTGCCGTCTTCTGGCTGGACACCTACCGTCCGCACGAAGCGGAAGTGATCAAGAAGGTGGAAACCTACCTGAAAGACCACGACACCACCGGCCTGGACATCCAGATCATGTCGCAGACCCGCGCCATGCGCTACACCCTGGAGCGCGTATCGCGCGGCCTGGACACCATCTCGGTGACCGGCAACATCCTGCGCGACTACCTGACCGACCTGTTCCCGATCCTGGAACTGGGCACCTCGGCCAAGATGCTGTCCATCGTTCCGCTGATGGCCGGCGGCGGCATGTACGAAACCGGCGCCGGCGGCTCGGCACCGAAGCACGTCAAGCAGCTGGTGGAAGAAAACCACCTGCGCTGGGATTCGCTGGGCGAATTCCTGGCACTGGCCGTGTCGCTGGAAGAACTGGGCATCAAGTCCGGCAACGCCAAGGCCAAGATCCTGGCCAAGACCCTGGACGAAGCCACCGGCAAGCTGCTGGACAACAACAAGTCGCCATCGACCCGCACCGGTGAGCTGGATAACCGCGGCAGCCACTTCTACCTGTCGATGTACTGGGCACAAGCGCTGGCAGCGCAGAACGACGATGCCGAGCTGAAAGCCAAGTTCGCGCCGCTGGCCAAGTCGCTGACCGAGAACGAAGCCAAGATCGTGGAAGAACTGAACTCCGTGCAGGGCAACGCCATGGACATCGGCGGCTACTACAAGCCAGATGCAGCCAAGACCTCCGCTGTGATGCGCCCAAGCGCAACCTTCAACGCAGCCCTGGCAGCCCTGTAAGCAGCCGACGCTCCGTAAAAAAAGCCCGCAGTTTCAAGCTGCGGGCTTTTTTATTTCCTGGGATTGACCGCGCGCAGTTTGAGGACGGAATCGTGCACACGCGTGCTGACAACCATGCCGGCGCAACGCTGGTTCAGTGCAGTCACCGTCGAATTGTAGTCGGCCATATCTTTTTCAAACGCTTCGCTGCGTGCGTTGAGCGCGTCGCCCCGCTGGTTCAATTCATCGAGCCTGGCGTTGAATCCGTCAACAGCCGCCTGGTCGTATAAATCCAGGGCTGCTTGCGTTGCCACATGGGCCTTCGCTTCGTCCTGCAGCTTCTTCAAGTCGGCGTTATGCTCGTCGCGCCTTGCGTTCAGCAGCTTCAAGCGGGGTGACAGTTTTTCCTGTTCGTCCAGGCAGGCGCGGTATTCATCACGGCTGGAAATCCTGGGGGCCTGCTGCGCAAAGGCTGGCAAGGAAGCAAAAGCGAAAGTCGCTACGCAAATGGCGCGGGATACTACAGAGGGCACGAATCGGTCCTGGAGTTAAAAAAACAGCATCATCGTAACGCCTATTGGCTAAAGCTGGCAATGAAGGCGTCGCGCGCGGCGTGGTGGGGAATGTCGCGGCGCCACACCATGACGGTCTCCACTTCGGCCACTTCCGGCGGCAAAGTGTGGCATTGCACGGTGCGGCCCAGGCCGCGCTGCCTCAGGACTTCGCGCGGCATCATGGCGACGCCCATGCCGGCGGCAACACAGCCGATGATCGCTTCGAAAGTGCCGAATTCGGCGATCCGGGTGTGCGCCACGCCGGCATCGGCAAACCACCATTCCAGGCGGCGCCTGTAGGAGCAGCCACTGCGAAAGCCGAGCAGCGTGCGGCGCGCCACGTCGGCCGGGCCGGTGACAGGGCCGTGCATCGCGTCGGTCAACAGCACCAGCTCTTCAACAAAGACCGGCGCCTGCTCCAGCTCCGGGCGCTCAACCGGGCCGGATACCAGCGCAAGATCGACCTTGTGGTTCAATACCTGCTGTATCTGGTAATCGGTCGGGCCGGTGTCGAGCAGCAGGTCGACTTGCGGATACTTGCGATGAAACGCGCCCAGCACGCGCGGCAGGCGCGCGGCGGCCGTGGTTTCCATTGACCCGATACGCAGCTGGCCTGACGGCTCGTTCTCGCCACGCACCGACATCTGCGCTTCGTCCGCCAGCCGCAGCAGGCGGTCGGCGTATTCCAGCAGGCGCGTGCCCTCCGCCGTGATCAGCATGCGCCGCCCGGAGCGGTTGAACAGGGTCACGCCCAGCGATTCCTCGAGCTGGTTCAGGCGCGCCGAGACGTTTGATTGCACCCGGTGCAGCCGGGCTGCGGCCTGGGTCACGCTGCCTTCTTCGGCAACCGTTTTGAATATCCTGAGGGAGGAGAGCTCCATATCATTCTCCATTTGAGATAGCTGGATTCATTATTATTCATTTTTATTGATGCGTGAAGACATTTATAGTTCAGGCTATCCAAAGGAGCTTCACCATGCACAAGCCATCGCCCGCCGTCCTGCTAGCCGCCAGCTTTGCCTTCATCATCGTCCAGCTTGACGTCACCATCGTCAACGTTGCCTTGCCGGAAATCGGCCGCGAACTGGGCGCCAGCGTCAGTGCTTTGCAGTGGGTAGTCGATGCGTACACCCTCGGCTTTGCCGTCTTCCTGCTGTCGGCCGGCGTGCTGGGCGACCGTTTCGGCGCGCGCCGCGTCTTCCTGTCGGGTTTTACGCTGTTCACGCTTGCTTCACTGGCCTGCGCCATGGCGCCTGGCCCGCTGGCGCTGAACCTGGCGCGCGCGGTACAAGGTGTCGGAGCGGCGCTGCTGGTGCCAAGCTCGCTCGCGATCCTGAACGCCGCTTACGCCCATGACCGCGCCCAACTGGCCAAGGCCATTGCCTGGTGGACAGCCGCAGGCGGCGTGTCGATTGCTGCCGGTCCGGTGCTGGGCGGCTTGCTGATGAGCGTTGCCGGCTGGCGCAGCATCTTCTGGGTCAATATCCCGATTTGCGTGCTGGGCTTCTGGCTGACGCTGCGCGTCGTCCCTGCCCTGCGCGGCAAGGATGCCGCGCGCGCGTTCGACATCACCGGCCAGTTGCTTGCCATCGTTGCGCTGACGGCCTTCATCGGCGCCGTGATCGAGTTCAATGCGCTGGGCGCCTCCAGCCACCTTGTACAAGGCGCACTGCTGGTCGCGCTGGCATCGGCCGTGCTGTTCGTTCGCAGCCAGAGGCGCAGCGCGGCGCCAATGCTGCCGCTTGGCCTGTTCCGGGACGTTGGCTTCTCGGGCGCGGTACTATTTGGCGTCCTGGTCAACTTTGCCTATTACGGTGTGATCTTCGTTCTCAGCTTCTATTTGCAGAAAGTGCGCGGCTTCTCGGTGATGCGCGCGGGGCTGGTCTTCCTGCCGCTGACCGGAACCTTTATCTTCTCGAATATTGCCAGCGGCCGGATGCAGGCGCGCCTGGGGTCGCGCAAGCCGATGATCGTCGGCGGATTGATAGGCGCTGCGGGCTACGCCCTGCTGGGGATATTCGGAACCGCGCACGACTCCACGTTCCTCGAAATGCTGCCAGGACTGGTGCTGATCCCGGCCGGCATGGGCCTCGCAGTGCCGGCCATGACTACGTCGATACTGTCGGCCGTCGACCGCAGCCAGGCCGGCACCGCATCGGCCGTGCTGAACACCGCGCGCCAGGTGGGCGGCGCCCTGGGCGTCGCGATTTTCGGCGCCATGCAGGACATTGAACTGTCCCTGGCCATTTCCTCTTCATTGCTGCTGCTTGGCGCCGCCGTGGCCTGGCACTGCATCAAACACCCATCTTCAACCAAAGGAGCTTCACTATGCCGTACGTAAATTTCCGCATCACCAAGGAAGGCGTAACCGCCGAACAGAAACTGGAACTGATCAAAGGTGCGACCGAGCTGCTGCAGCGCGTGTTGAACAAGAACCCGGCGACGACCTTCGTCATCATCGATGAAGTGGAAACCGACAACTGGGGCATCGGCTACGACAACGTGACGACGCTGCGGGCCAAGGCTGCGGCAGCCAAGGCCCAGGGGGGCTGATTATTCAGGGCTCAGGCCATTGCCTGTAGCGGCCCAGTAAATGCCGCCATACAGGTGGTGGCGAAACACCGGGTCGCCGTAGGTTGCGGCCAGGTGGCCTAGCGCGGTGTAAAACGCGCGGCCGCCATCGTAGTTCTGGTACCAGCTGACCGGGTGGAATGCGCCCATGCCCTTGGGCCCGGGCTTGTATGTCGCCTCATCGACTGAGAGCAGGTAGGCGACTTTGCTGGTGGCGGGCTTGAAGGCATACCATTCTTCCGTCACCAGGTTGCGCGGCGCAAAACGTTCCATCCCGGGAAAGCTGCGGTTCTCCACTTTGAGGATCGCGGTCTGGATTGCGGGATGGTGGTCGAACATATGCCCCACCAGTTTCGTGTACCACGGCCAGCCATATTCCGTATCCGAGGCGCTATGGACGCCTACATAGCCGCCGCCGGCACGGATATATCGCTCGAAAGCTGCCTTCTGCTTGCCATCCAGGATCTCGCCAGTCGTCAGCAGGAATACCACGGCCCGGTACTTGGCCAATTCCTCGTCGCTGAACACGCGGTTGGCGTCTTCGGTCCAGAAGACGTTGAAGTCGTGCAGCTTGCCAAGGTCCTGGATGGCCGCAACAGCGGCCGGAATCGAATCGTGGTGCCAGCCGGCGGTCTTCGAAAATACCAGCACATTGAACTGCGCGGCTTGCGCGCCGGCGCATGCCAGCGCGAGCACAGTCGCGAGCAAGGCTTTCATGGCTGGGCTCCTTCTACTGCGGTCGTCCTGCCGACGCCGCGCCGTCCGGCGCCCATCCATGTCAGGCGATGCCAGAGCGCTTCCAACGGCCCTTGGGCGTGGCGGCGCAGCCACCACACGCTGAACCAGGACTGCAGCACGGCCAACAGGATGCCGAGCAGCAGGCAGGCTCCGGCGCCGGTCGCGCTGTACAGGCCAAGGCCCCAGCCGTAATAAAGCCCCGTGCCAACCAGCGACTGCGTGACGTAGCTGGTAAGGCTCATGCGCCCCAGCGGACGGAAAGCGGCCAGCAGGCGCGCGCCTATCGAACGGTATGACAGGCAGGCGATGGCCGCCACCAGCACCAGCATGAAAGCGAGGTTTGCCCATGAACCGAGCAGCGTCGCCAACGGTCGCCACAAGGCGGTATGGCGCCCCTGCCCGGCCGCGCCGGACTTGACTGCAAACAGCACTATGAAGGCGGCACCGGCGGCAAGCAGCACGCGCAGCCAGAAACGGCGATTGGCGGGCGTCGGCTCAAACTTGCCGCGCCGCGCCGCCAGCATGCCGAGTATGAACAGCGCCGGAATGCTGAACAGGCGTCCATTTTCCCAACTCCACAGCAGCACGCCAGGCCTGCCATTCAGGAGATTGCCCGCGACGACATCCGCCAGCGAACCATTGGCCATGTATTCGTTGGCGCGGCCGAAATACGCCCAGGATGCAGGATCGGGCAAGGCGCGCTGCGGGTCCGGCAGTGCGGCAAGGATATCGAACAGCAGGTGCGGCTGCAGCAGCAACAGGCAGGCGATGGCAAACACGGTCCCGTCCCGCAGGCGCGCCACCGGCAGCAAGGCCAGCGCCAGCACCGCATACATGGCCAGGATATCGCCGTGATAGAACAGCGAATTCACCATCCCGAACGCGAACAGCAGCAGCATGCGCCAGGCGAAGCGCGGCCGAAAATCGACGCCCTGCGCATTGCGGCGATTGAACTGCAGCCAGAACGTGACGCCGAACATCATGGCGAAAATGGCGTAGGACTTGCCGCCAAAGAGGAAGAAGGCACTGTCCCATATCCAGCCATCGAGTGCTGCCAGCCAGGCCGGCGCACCAGGCGGCACGAAACTGAGATCGAAATGCTCGATGTTATGGAGCAGCATGATCGACACCAGCGCAAAGCCGCGCAAGCCATCGACCAGGTCCAGCCGGGATGATGTGATTTGCATAATTTGGTAACGCTATCACGGATTTGCGGCCGGAGCTACCCCGCGCTGGCGGAGGCGCAGCTTTAATTACAGCCGCAGAAGCGTTTCGGCTTGCTGGCGTCGCACACGGTGCCGTCCAGCTGCTTCCAGAAGAACACGGTGTCGACACCGTATGGGGAGCGCACATTGCCCGCGCGCAGATAGCCCTGGCGCGCAAAGAATTCCTCGCCGGTTGCGGTGCTGTGCAGCTGCAATGCCTTGACGCCCCAACTGCAAGCCTGCTGTTCGACGCAAGCCAGCAAGGCTTTGCCTGCGCCGCGCTGGCGCACTTCTGGCAACAGGTAGCAAAGGGCCAGCTTGCCGGCAGCCGTCAACAGGGCAACGCCAACGACATGGCCCTCTTCGACCGCAACCAGCGAGTAGTTGGTAGGTGAGGCAAACCAGGATGCCACCGTCTCGGGCGTCTTGTTACCTAGCCAGGCGCCAAGAATGGCGGGATCGTTTTTATGGTCAAGCACACAACATTCGGCGATTGAGCGTCGCAGCACCTCACAGGCGGCCGTGGCGTCTTTCGCTTCCGCGCGGCGAATTTCAAAACTCATGCGTGCTCACAGGTATTCAATAACCGGAATATACACCAGCGGCAAAAACCCCGTACGAGGCCGCGTGCGCGCAAGCTTATCCGGGGCCGATACTAAGCTTATAACGAATAAGTAGTTTCCTTTCGGCGCGAGATTCTAGACCATGCATATCTGTTTTCACAATAGAGATTGCCATGACTTATAACAAATTCGCATTTGCACTCAGCGCCGCACTGGCGTCGGCCAGCTTCGGTTTTGCTTCGACCGCATCGGCCAATGAAGTGACCCTGCTGAACGTGTCCTATGACGTGGCGCGTGAACTGTATAAAGACATCAACCCGGCCTTTGCCGCTGCCTATAAGAAGAGCACCGGCGTGGACGTCACCGTCAAGCAGTCGCACGGCGGCTCCTCCAAGCAGGCGCGCGCCGTGGCCGACGGCCTGGAAGCGTCGGTGGTGACCATGAACCAGGCGAACGACATCGACATGCTGGCCGACCGCGGCCTGGTGGTGCAGGACTGGGCCAAGAAATTCCCGAACAATGCGGCGCCGGCCTATTCGACCATGGTCTACCTGGTGCGCAAGGGTAATCCGAAGGCGATCAAGGACTGGAACGACCTGGCCAAGCCCGGCGTGGCCGTCGTGATCCCCAATCCGAAAACTGCCGGCAATGGCCGCTACACCTACCTGGCCGCATGGGGTTCGGTGCTGAAAAAAGGCGGCAACGAGGCGCAGGCGCGCGAACTGGTGGGCAAGATCTTCAAGAACGTTCCGGTGCTGGACGCCGGCGGCCGCGCAGCCACCACCACTTTCACCCAGCGCAAGATCGGCGATGTGCTGGTGACCTTCGAAAACGAGGTGAACCTGGTGCGCGCTGAATTCGGCGACGACTTCGAGGTGGTGTATCCATCGTCCTCGATCCTGGCGGAGTCGCCGGTGGCCGTGGTCGACAAGGTCGTCGACAAGAAAGGCATCCGCAAGGAGGCCACCGCCTACCTGAACTTCCTGTACTCCGACGCAGGCCAGGAGATCATCGCCAAGCACTACCTGCGCCCGCGTTCGGACGCGGTGTTCAAGAAGTACTCGGCCAGCTTCAAGCCGATCTCGCTGTTCACCGTGGATGAAGTGTTCGGCGGCTGGCGCGCAGCCCAGAAGAAGCACTTCGACGACGGCGGCGAGTTCGACAAGATCTACAGCTCTAAGTAAGCCTCAAGCCTTGGTCAGGCGCTCGATCTGCGCCTTCTTCTCGGCCATGTCATGGTCGGTGTCATGGAACCGCGCCGCAATGGCGCGGAACTCCTCCTGCAGCCCGATAAACGCATCAACCATGTCGGGATCGAAGTGTTTTCCCTTGCCCTCAACGATCATCTGCACAGCCTTCTCGTGCGGCATGCCCTCCTTGTAAACGCGGCGGCTGATCAGCGCGTCGTACACGTCCGCGACAGCCATCAGGCGCGCCGAGACCGGAATCGCTTCGCCGACCAACCCTTCCGGATAGCCTGAACCGTCCCATTTTTCCTGGTGCGAGTACGCAATCTCCTTGGCGATCGACAGGAAAGCCATCGGCGTTCCCAGCGAGCGTTCCGCATGCTCGATGGCGGCGCGGCCCAGCGTGGTATGCGTCTTCATGATCTCGAATTCGTGCGGCTCGAACCTTCCCGGCTTGAGCAGGATGCGGTCGGGGATGCCGACCTTGCCGATGTCGTGCAGCGGGGCGGACTTGAACAGCAGCTTGATGTAGCTATCGGTCAGCACGGCGCTGAAGCGCGGGTGTTCTTTCAGGCGCTCCGCCAGCGCCTTGACGTAGAACTGGGTGCGGCGGATGTGGTTGCCGGTTTCCGGATCGCGCGTTTCGGCCATCGACGCCATGGCGAGAATCGTGACGTCCTGGATCGCCACCACTTCGCGCGTGCGTTCCTGGACTTCCTGCTCCAGGAATTCGTTCTGGTCGCGCAGGAAGTCGGCGTGCTCCTTCAACATCAGGTGGTTGCGCACGCGGGCCAGCGTGATCGGCGGGCTGATTGGCTTGGTGATGTAATCGACGGCGCCCAGGTCCAGCCCCAGCTTTTCATCTTCCACTTCCGACTTGGCGGTCAGGAAAATGATGGGGACGTTGCGGGTGGCGGGGTTGGCCTTCAGGCGCCGGCACACTTCGTAGCCGTCCATCTCGGGCATCATCACGTCCAGCAGCACCACGTCGGGGGGCTGGCCCGTGGTGGCGATGCGCAGGGCCTTTTCGCCGCTGTTGGCGACCTTCACCTTGTACAGGTCTTTCAGCAGGTCGTTCATCAGCACCAGGTTGTCGGGCGAATCGTCGACCAGCAGCACGGTTTTCTTTGCGATCAGTTCCAGTTCCATCTCACTTTTCCTCCAGGCTTGCTATTGCTTCGTCCAGCGCCGCCAGGGCGGCTTCCAGGTCAAGGTTACCAATTCCGCTCGCGATGCGGCGCCAGTGGTCGGGCAAGGCGAGCTTGAACTGCGCCAGTTCCGCATCCCACAAGTCGGCCGCTTCCGAATCGCTGTCCGCCAGCAGGTCCCGCAGGTGGCCAAGCGCAGGCGCGGAGCCAGCCGGCGCCGGGGCTGCCGCCGCAACCGGCACCAGCGCCGGATGGACCGCACCGCCGCGCGTTTCCGCATCCACTGCGCGCAGCGCGGCCAGCAGCGGATCCAGTTCCACCAGCACCATTGCCAGCAAGCGTTCCAGTTCGTCGCGCGCAGCGCCCTGCTGGCATGCCTGTTCCAGCGCCTGTGCGGCATCCTGCACGCTGCGTGCGCCGATATTGCCTGCCACGCCTTTCAGGGTATGCGCCAGGCGTTCCGGCGCCGTTGCGTCGCCGCCCATCAGCGCTTGCACGAACATGGCGGCAAAGTCCTGCTGGCCGTCGCGGAACTTGACCAGCAGGCGGCGGTAGAGTTTTTCGTCGCCCATGGAAGTTGCGAGCCCTGCGCGCACGTCGACCATCGGCAGCGCCGGGAGCGGCGCCGGCTTGTCTGCGGCGGCGCCGGCGGCGGCCGGTCGCGCGCCGGACGCTGGCGCCATGCCGGCCTGGTTCTCGCCTGGCTCCGGCCGCAACCAGCGTGCCAGCGTGGCGTACATTTCGGCGACGTTGACCGGCTTTGCAATGTGATCCTGCATCCCGCTGGCCAGCACTTTCTCGCGGTCGCCGGCCATGGCGTTGGCCGTCATGGCGATGATGGGCAGTTTGTCGAAGGCTGGATTGGCGCGAATCGCACGCGACGCCTGGAAGCCATCCATCACCGGCATCTGGCAGTCCATCAGCACGCCGTCGAAGCGCGCGTCCTGCGCCAGGATGTCCAGCGCCTCCTGGCCATGGCGGGCCAGCACCGCTTCGATGCCCGCCTTGCCCAGCAGGTCGATCGCCAGCTCCTGGTTCATCTCGTTGTCTTCGACCAGCAGCATGCGGGCGCCCGACAGGCGCGCCATGACTTCCCCATGGTGCAGGTCGCGTTCGGCCGAGCGGCGTCCTTCGACCAGCACACCCTTGCCCAGCGCCTCGCCCACCGCTTCCAGCAAGGCCGAGGGCGTCACCGGCTTGGTCAGCACGGATTTGAGCTGGACCCGGCGTTCCTCCGCGCTGGTCAAGGCTTCTTCACGGCCATAGGCGGTCACCATGATGACGGCCGGCAGGCGGCCGGCCTGCCCGGATTGCAGCCGGCGCACCGTTTCCACGCCGTCCATTGAAGGCATCTTCCAGTCCATCAGGATCAGGTCATAAGGCATGGCGCGCTGTTCGGCGCGCGCCGCCATTTCCAGGCCCTCCTGCCCGCCCAGCGCCACGTCCACTTCCAGCCCGAACGAACGCGCGACGGTGGACAGGATTTCACGCGCCGAGGCGTTGTCGTCCACCACCAGCACGCGCACGCCGCGCAACTCGTCGGCACGGAACATGCGGCGCGGTTTCGGATTGGCCTGCAATCCAAAGCGGGCCGTGAAGTGGAAGGTCGAGCCTTTCCCTTCCTCGCTCTCGACCCAGATGCGGCCGCCCATCAGCTCCAGCAGGTTCTTGCAGATCACCAGCCCCAGCCCGGTGCCGCCGTACTTGCGGGTAGTCGAAGCATCGGCCTGGCTGAAGGACTGGAACAGTTTGGCGCTTTGCGCCGGGCTCATGCCGATGCCGGAGTCGCGCACCCAGAAGTGCATCTCGATGCCCTCCTCGACCTGGGCCGACTGCTCGATGCCGACCACCACTTCGCCATGTTCGGTGAACTTGACCGCGTTGTTGGCCAGGTTGACCAGCACCTGGCCGATACGCAGCGGATCGCCCACCAGCCCGGTCGGCAGCTCCGGCGCCACCTGGAACAGCAGCTCCAGGCCTTTGTCCTCCGCCTTGAAGCCGATCAGGTTGGCCAGGTTGTCGAGCACGTCGTCCAGGTCGAATTCAACCTGCTCCACCGTCATCTTGCCGGCCTCGATCTTCGAGAAGTCGAGGATGTCGTTGATGATCCCAAGCAGGTTCTCGCCGGCGCGCTGCACTTTCTCCACGTAGTTGCGCTGGCGTTTATCCAGGTTGGTCTGCAGCGCCAGGTGCGACATGCCGATGATGGCATTCATCGGGGTACGGATTTCGTGGCTCATATTGGCCAGAAAATCGCTCTTGGCCCGGGTTGCGGCCTGCGCCTGCTCCTTGGCGATGCGCAGCTCGTCTTCGGCGGCCTTTTGCGCGGTGATGTCCTGGTACACGCCGTACATGAAGCGCGGCGTGCCGTCCTCCTCGTCACGCACCACGGTGCCGACCGCGTGCAGCCAGATGATGCGGCCATCGAGCGGGCGCTTGTAGGCATACGTCGCGTCGAACTTGTCGTAGCTGCCGTCCAGTGCGCCCTGCACCCGCGCCGCCGTGCGCAAGGCGCCTTCCGGATCGGCTTCCACCAGCCGCGCAAACCATTCATCCTGCAGGTGGTAGCGGCCGTCGGGCCGAGGCGGTTCGCCCAGCAGGCGTGCCGCGCGTTCGGACTGCGTGTAGTAATCGGGGTCGCTGTAGTCGACCACCCAGTAGCCGCAGTCGGTCATCTCCAGTGCGATATCGCCCAGGAAGTTGCTACGCTTGATTTCCTCTTCCAGCCGCTTGCGTTCCGTGATGTCGCGGAACACCACCACCGAACCGACCTGGGCGCCGTCCTTGTACATCGGCCGGTCCACATAATCGACCGGGAAGGTGCTGCCATCCTTGCGCTCCAGTTGTTCGCCGTCCTGCCGCCATTCGGCGCCCACCAGTTCCCCTTCATCGCAGCCCAGCAAGGCCGGCGCCGCCGGGTTGACGAATGTAACGCGGCCGCCGAGGTCCAGGCCGACGATGCCGTCGCTGACGGAGCCCAGCACCAGCCGGCTGCGCTCTTCCAGCACGCGGGTGCGCTCGTTGCGCTCGAGGATTTCCATGTTCATGGCAATCACCGGCAATGCGCCATCGAGCAGCGCCTGGGCCTGGTCGCCGTAGGGTTCCAGCGTGGCCAGTTCCAGCACGCCCAGCAGGCGTTCATTGCGCAGCACTGGCACGATGGCGATGCTGGCCGGATCGGCTTCGCCCAAGGCGGAACCAATGCGCACATAGCCGGCCGGCGCCTGGCGCATGACGATCGGCTTGCGCTGGGCCGCACACTGCCCGACCAGGCCTTCGCCAAGCAGGAAGCGCTGCTGCGCGGCCGACCGGCCGCGCATCGCATAGCCGGCCAGCAGCGACAGGCTGCCCTCCTCCGCCTCATGCCGGTAAAAGGCCGCATGGCCGGCCTGCACCAGCGGCGCCAGCGCCGCCAGCGTGCGCGTGGCCAGGTCTTCCGCGCTTTCCGCCGACTGCAGGTCGTTGCCGATTGCCGCCAGGTGAGTCTTGAGCCAACGCTGCGCCTCCATCTTGCAGGCTTCTTCCTGCAGCACCTTGATCGAGCGCGCCAGGCTGCCCATTTCGTTCGGATAGTCCGTCAGCGGCACCTCGGCGCCCAGTTTGCCTTTCGCCAGCTGCTGCACGGCGCTGCGCAGGCGCTCCGACGGCAGGCGCACCGAACGCGCCACCAGGAAACTGAACAGCACGCCCAGCACCAGGCTCAGCCCCAGCAAGCCGTAGGTGAGCTGCTTTTCATAGCGCGACAAGGCCTGCATTTCTTCGATCTGGTGGCGCGCGCTGTCTTCCTTGATTTCGGCGATGCGCGTCAAGGCGTTGTTGGCGCGGACGCCGCGTTCCTGGAATGCCGGATCGGACACCACGGCAGCAGCCTGTTCCGCCTGCCCGGCGCGCAGCAGGCGCACCGCTTCGGCGACGCGCAGGTGGTAGTCGGCATAGGCCGATTCAAACTCGGCCAGGTTCTTGCGGTTTTCTTCGCGGATGATGCGCGGGCGCAGTTCTTCCAGGGCGCGGTCCTGCCTGCGCTGCGCTTCGTCGATCATCGCCAGGGCAGCGTCGCGGCCGGCCTTGTCGCGCGCCAGCAAGGCTTGCCGCAGCGCGCTGCCGCGCTGGGCGAACTGGATCAGCGCATCCTTGGCGTCGGAAATGCCAAGCAGGTCGTTCTTGTAGATGCCGAGGATCTCGTCGTGCAGGCGGGCCTGGGTGGTGACGTTGTGCAGCCCGAACGCCAGCGTGATCAACAGGCTGCCGCCGAACCCCAGCGCAAGCTTCCACGTCAGGCCCAGTTTTTCCAGTCTAGTCAGCAAGCGGGACACGTTTCCCTCCTACTCAGTCATATTGATCGCCAGCAGTTCTAGCGCTGACAGGAATTGTTCATACGTCGCTGCATCGGGTTTCTGCAGCACCGCCAGCTCCACTGCCCCCAGCAGGCGGCCGCGCAACTGCACTGGCGCCAGCAACAGGGCACCGGGAGTGGCGCCGCCCAGGCCGGAACGAATGGTCCACGCGGCGCCCGCGGCAATGGTGTCGACGATGCGCGGCTCGCGTTCCAGCGCGCATTGCCCAAGCAAGCCTTCGCCCAGCGCCAGGCGCGGCGGCGGCGCCGTGCTGGCATAGCTGGCGGCCAGCGCCAGGTCCTCGGCATCGGCGGTGTAAATGGTGCCTTGCATGGCGCCAAACAATTGATGGCATTGGTCGAGGAAGGCCGTAAGCCGGGCGTGGCGGTCGGGCGCCTGCTGCATGTGCAACGCCACCTGCGCCAGTTGCATCTTGCGCTCGGCGCGCAATTCCTGCTCGCGCGCCACGCGTTCCAGCTCGAGGTGGGCGCGATGCTGGGCCGCCTGGCTGCGCACGGCCCGCAAACCCGCGGCCCCGAGCAGCACCACCACGGCAGCGGCCATGGCGGCGGCAGGCACGCCGCTGCCCGGCGGCACGCTCTGCCCCAGGTCTTCCAGCACCACCAGTTGCCAGCTGCCGGATGGGTCATGCCAATCGACGGCGGCGGAAGCCACCGCATAATGACGGCCCTCGCCCTGCACCATTCCCGGCGCGAGGCTGACAGGCAGCGGGCGCGGCTCCTTCTCTTCGAACAGCTTGCCGAACTGGCGCACGGCCCGGATTTCAGCAACCCTGGCCGGCGTGACCTCGCCCGCCAGCATGCCGCGCCATTCGTGCCGGCTGCTGGCAAACACCACGCCTTGCGGCGACAGCAGGATGGCAGCCTGGCCGCTGCGCGCCAGCAGGCGCTCCAGTTTTTCCATATCGGTGCGCGCCACTACCACGCCGACCGGATCTCCGCTGCGCGCCATGCCGGCATAGACCGGAGCCGCGAAATACAGAGCATGGTCGCCGCGCGCCAGGCTGACGGCGGCGTAAATATTGTTCCGCCCCGCCATGGCTTCCTTGTAATAAGGCCGGAAGCGCACGTCGATGCCGGTGGACGGTTTGCCGCTATCGTCCCAGGACGATTTGACGAAGCCGTCCTTGCCGACCACAAATAAACCCTGGACTTGCTGGCTGCGGGCCACGCTTTCCAATAAGGCCGATATTTTCGGCTGGTTCGGCGCAATTGGCTCGGTGCTTTCCTTTTTGATATCCGGCTCAATCAAACCCAGCACGGAAATCGCACCCATTAAATTACTGTCCAGGGTTAATGACATGGCGGCAATCGCATCGCGCTGCACATCGATATTCAATAATTCCAGCCGTCCCTGTTCCAGGTTGGCGCGATAAACGCTGCCGGCCAGCAAAGCCGCTGCCACGGCCAGCAGCACGACCACGGCCCAGGCACGCAAGGGATATTTTGCAATTCTCTCAATTACCAACATGGCAAATTTCAAGAAGGAAATATTATCGAATAACAATACCAGCATTCCTGCGGCGCGTGCAGCACGCAATGGATTTAATTGTTCAGTTGCGCATGATTGACGTTTGCTGGACGAGTTAACCCGATAGTGATATCGTCCATATTTAGAATATTGCCCCCAATCTAGCGATATTCCGCCCCGAACGAACGCATCAATCCGAACATGTTTAAGAAAATCACCGCAGCCCTGCTGATGTCGATCTCCGCAGCCGCGTTTGCCGTGCCTTTGGGCTCGCAATCCGTGCTTGTCGTCGAGGATGAGACTGGCAAAGTGCTGGTCGAGAAGAACGCCACCGCCGTTGTTCCGATCGCCTCCCTGACTAAATTGATGACCGCAATGGTCGTGCTCGACTCCAAGCTTGATATGGACGAGCAGATCAGCATCGACAAAGACGATGTCGATACGCTCAAGCACAGCACCTCGCGCGTGCCGGTCGGCGCCACCATCGCGCGCCGCGACGTGCTGCAACTGGCGCTGATGTCGTCCGATAACCGCGCAGCCGCCGCGCTGGCCCGCACCTTCCCTGGCGGCCCGGCCGCCTTCACGGCCGCCGTGCATGCCAAGATCAAGCAGCTCGGCATGACCAGCACCCAGATCGACGAACCGACCGGCCTGTCGCCTAACAATACATCGAATGCGGCCGACCTGGTGAAAATGGCCGCGGCCGCCGCCCAATATCCCGAGATCCGCCGCATCACGACCGATACCGAGGAAGCGATCAATATGAAAGGGCGCATGGTGCAGTACCACAACACCAATCGCCTGGTCGGCGCCAAGGGCTGGGACATCGGCCTGTCGAAAACCGGCTATACCGAAGAAGCGGGCCGCTGCCTGATCATGCGCATCACGGAAGCCGGCCGCGCAGCAACCCTGGTACTGCTGAACGCCGGGGGCAATTCGGCGCGCCTGATGGATGCGCTGAACATTCGCCGCCTGCTGGCGGGCGACAACGCTCCGAAAGTGATGAAAGCATCCAGCCCGCGCAAGAAAGCCGTGCGCACAACGGAACGCCGTCGCCGCCGCATGTAAACTCCTGACGGGGTTCGCTGCCGAGAGGCACCATGGACCTGCTGCGCAACCTGCGCTTCGCGCGCCGCCTGGCGATCCTCGTAGGGATCTTCGCCGGCGGCTTCCTGCTGTATGGGTTCTGGTCGTTCCGCACCCTCGATGCCTTGCGCGTCAACGGTCCCTTGTATGCTGAAGTCATCCAGGGCAAGGACCTGATCGCGGACGTGCTGCCGCCGCCGCTGTACATCCTCGAGTCCTTCCTGGTGGCGGAGCAGTTGGCCGCGGCCAGCAGCCAGGTCGAACGGGAACAGTTGGCGCAGCGCCTGCGTACCCTGCACGCCCAGCAGATCGCGCGCGTCAATTACTGGCAGGGACGCCAGCTCGACTCGAGCCTGGAGCAATCGCTCAAGCAAGCGAATATGCAGGCCACGGCCTTCTATAACGAAGCCTTCAGCCAGCTGGTGCCGGCACTGGAACTGGGCGACCGGCCGCGCGCTGACCATGCGCTGGCAAAGATGCAGCGCCATTACGAACTGCACCGGCAGGTAGTGGACAACCTGGTCAACCAGGCCGCGAACCGGGCGCGTTTTACCGAAGGCCAGGCGGCCGAGCGCATCCGCTCCGACAGCGCGTTGCTGCTGGCGATCCTGGCCGCTTCACTGGCGCTGGCGGTTGTCGTGGCATGGCTGGTCAGCCGCAGCATGACGCAGCCGCTGGCACAGGCGCTCGCCATCGCGCAGCGGGTGCGCAGCGGTGACCTTTCATCGCCCCCGCCAGAACCCTTCCACGACGAAGCCGGCCAACTGCTGTCGTCCCTGCATGCGCTGCAGGAGAGCCTTGCCGCAGCAGCCGTCGCGCATAACGAATCCGAACGCAAGCTGCGCTGCACGCGCCACCTGCTGGACCGCCTGCTCAACAGCGCCGACATGCTGGTACTGGGATTGGGGCACGAAGGCGAGGTTTTGATCTTCAACGAAACGGCGGCCAGGGTTACCGGCTGCAGCCGCGACAGCGTATTGGGACGCGTATGGCGCGACCTGCCGCTGCTGCCCATGTCGGCCGTGTCGCAGTGGCCGGAAGGCGGCCATCCCGAACAATTCCGCGCCATGCCGTCCGGCCATGAACACCTGCTGCACACGGCATCGGGCGACGAGCGCCGCATCGCCTGGCATCACAGCGCGCTGGAAGAAGGCGAAATTGCCCTGCTCAGTTTCGGCATCGACGTCACGGAATTGCGCCAGGCCGAACGCGCCGTCGCCGCAGCCCACGAAGCAGCCGACCACGCCACCCGCAGCAAGAGCGCCTTCCTCGCGAACATGGGCCACGAAATCCGCACGCCGCTGAATGCCATCATCGGACTGACCGAACTGGCCCTGCGCGGGCCGCTCGACGCGCGCCAGCGCAGTTACCTGGAACAGGTCGATGGCGCAGCCGCCACCCTGATGGCGATGTTTAACGACATCCTCGACTTCTCGCGCATCGAAGCGGGCAAGCTCCATATGGAGGAATGCGCGTTCAGTTTGCGCCATGCGGCTGAACAGGCTTGCGCCGAATGGCGGGCCGCGGCGCAAGCCAAAGGGCTGCTGCTCGAATGCTCCGTTGAGCCAGGATTGCCGGAGGAAGTGGTCGGCGACGCAGCGCGCCTGCAGCAGCTGCTGCAGCATTTGCTGGCCCATTCCGTCAAGTTTACCGAGCGCGGCAAGGTGCACATGCTGCTGCGGCGCGAAGACGCCGGCAGCGCGGACGGCACCGTGCTGCGCTGGGAAGTGCGCGACACCGGCGCGGCACGCGACGCGGCAGTCCAGCTCTATGAACCGGTGGGGCCCGGCGGCTCCGCTGCAGGACTGGGCCTGTCGGTGGCGCGCCAGCTGGCGGCCATGCTGGGCGGCCACCTGCTGCTGGAGAGCGACCCGGTGGAAGGCAACCGCTTTGTCTTCACCGCCCTGTTCCGCCATCCGCTGCCAGGCGCCATCGCCTGCGCCGAGGCCCAGGCGGCAGCACAGGCTGCCTTCCCTGCACTGGCCGCGCTGGGCGCCGACATGGCCGGGGCGCTGGCGCGCCAGCACGACAACCGCCCGCAGCTGCGCAAGATACTGGGCCAGTTCCTGCAAGGCCAGGCTGCCGTCCATGTGGCAATTGGCGAAGCCGTGGCGCAGGGCGACCGCCAGCGTGCGCAGCGCATGGCGCATGCCCTGGCCGGACTGTCGGCACAACTGGGACTGGAGCACTTGCGCCAGTCGGCGGCAGGCGTGGCCGGTGCGCTGCGCGCCGGCGGCGATGCAGCACCCGAACTGGCCGTGCTGGCGCCGGAACTGGATGCGGCGCTGCAGGCGATCCACGCCGACCTGCAGGCGGCCGGCGGCTCAGGCGAGCAGGCTGCGTAAGCCGCTGGTGCGCTCGGTGCGGCGCCGGATCGCGTCCGGCAATACTCCAGGATTCGGCGTCAACAACGTAAAGCGCTGGCGGGCGCGCGTGATGCCGGTGTAGACCAGTTCCCGCGCCAGCACGCTGGATGCTTCGCGCGGCAGCACCAGCACGGTGTGGCTGAATTCCGAGCCCTGCGATTTATGCACCGTCATCGCGAATGCGGTTTCCACATTGCGCAGGCGGGTGGCAAGCACGCTGCGCACCTGGCCGCCATCCGAGAAATACACGCGCAGCGAACCGGCGCGCACAGGATCGGGCAGCACCAGGCCGATGTCGCCGTTGTACACGCCCGTCGCATAATCGTTGCGCGTGACCATGACCGGACGGCCGACGTACCAGTCGCCGCGCCGCTTCAGCAAATGCTGCTCTTCCAGGCGCTGCGCAATGCTGTCGTTCAGTCCCGCCACGCCCCATTCGCCCTCGCGCACGGCGCATAGCAGTCGGAAGCCTTCAAAAGCGGCCAGCACGCCGGCGGCCCAGGCATCGTGCCCGGCAGCGCCGGCGCCTTGCCTGAGCATTTCCAGGAAAGGCCGGTAGCCTTCCACCGCCAGGCGCAGCATGTCTTCCTGCTGCGCCGCCTCATTCCAGTGCAGCTGCCCGCCGCTGTCGGCGCGCAGCACGGCGCGGGCGGCTTCTGCATCGCCATTGTTGACGGCGATGGCCAACTGGCCGATAGGACCGCCGAAACGGCGGCTCTGGCGCAGCATGATCGTCTGCTGCGCCAGGGCGCCGGCATTGCCGAGGAATTCATTCGGAATGGCCTGGCCGGATGCCGCTGCCACAAAGGCCGCGGTGGCGGCGCCATAACCGCCGGCTTGCGCGTCATGGCACAAGTCCCCCAGCACCGAGCCCGCCTCCACCGATGCCAGCTGGTCCTTGTCGCCCAGCAGGACCAGGCGCGCGCCCTGCGGCAAGGCATCCAGCAGCGCCGCCATCATTTCCAGGTGCACCATCGAGGCTTCGTCGACGATCAGCACGTCCACGTCGAGCGGGTTGCCCGCGTTGTGGCGGAAAGCACGGGTGTCCGGGCGGGCGCCAAGCAAGGAATGCAGAGTGCGGGCGCCGCCCATGCGCTGCGCCAGCTCCCGCAGCGGCAATGCACCGCCAAGGCTTTGCTCCAGGTCTTCCAGCGCGCCGTCGATGGCTTGCTTCAGCCGCGCGGCGGCCTTGCCGGTAGGGGCCGCGAGCGCCACCCGCAGCTGGCCGGCCTTGGGGCCTTCGACCGCGAACAGCAAGGCAAGCAGCCGCGCTACCGTATAAGTCTTGCCGGTACCAGGACCGCCGGTGATCACGGCCAGCCCGCCGCGCGTCGCGACTGCGCAGGCGATTTTCTGCCAGTCGGCGCCACCCTCGCGCGTGGCATGCGTGAACAGGCGGTCCAGCCATTCGCGCACCAGCGAGGGGGATGGTTCAGGGTGGCATTGGGCCGCCTCGCCAGTGCCGGTGCGGGCACGCACGGCATCGGCCACGGTGTTTTCGTCCGACCAGTAGCGGCGCAGGTACAGGCGGCCGCCGGCCAGCACCAGCGGCTGGCCTGTGTCGGCGCCGCCCGGCCAGGCCAGCACTTGCGGGCAAGCCTGCAGGAATGCATGCCAGGCCGCCAGTCCTTGCGGCAGCTCGCCGGCTTCCTCGCACAGGCTTTGCCAGTCGTCCTCGCCCCAGCCCAGCATGGCTGACGGATCGCCGGCCAGCGCCGACAGGTGCAGGCAGCTGTGGCCGCGGCCTTCGAGCTCGGACAGCAGCAGGCAGGCCAGTGCCAGCGGCGTGCCCGATGCGGGACTGCCGTCCGGCGCAAGCGAGGTGACGAAGCGTGCAAACACCGGCCCCAGCCGGCGCAGCATGCCGCCTTCGGCCAGCATGTCGGTATGTTCGTAAAAACTCATTGGCAAAGCCCGTCCAGTCCATCCAGCAGTTCCGCATCCGGCGGCAGCAGGTAACAGCCGCGCGTCTGCTCATTGCCCACCCCGCGCAGGAAGTAGAAGATCGCGCCGCCCAGTTGAATGGCCGGGTCGTAGGCCTCGCCCAGGCGCGTGCGCAGCAGGCGGTGCAAGGCCAGCATGTAGATCGCTCCCTGCACGTCGTAGCGGTGCGCTGCCATGCCGTGCGCCAGGGCAGCCTTGTGGTAGGCCGCATCGCCGCCGCCCAGCGCGTTCGATTTGTAGTCCAGTACCCAGTAGCGGCCCTGGTGCTCAAATACCAGGTCGCAGAAGCCTTTCAGCATGCCGTGCAGCTCGCGCTGCGGCAGGCCGGGACGGGCAATGCCGTCCAGCAGGTGCTGGCGGCACAGGTGGTCCAGCTTCCCGGTGTCCAGGCGCTCGCTCGGGAACCAGAATTCCATTTCCGGCAGCAGTTGCCCGATCGCGTCCAGCGCGCTGCCAAGCGGAGGCAGTTCCGTGGTGGCGATCACGCGCAGCCATTCCAGGGTATCCGCTTCGCGATGGCCCCAGCCGGCACGCTTGATCTGGCGCGCGGCGCGTTCAGCGTAATGTTCCTGGTGGATCGAAGCAAAGCCGTCGCGCGCCAGTGCCTCGAGCTGGTCATGCAGGAAGTTGCCGGGCACGGAGCCGCGCGGGAAGCGGTGCCAGGCCGTGTCTTCGATGCGCAGCGTTGCGCCCTCTTCTTCGCCTTCCAACAGGGTCTCTTGCGAGGCGTGCATCGGCGCCGGCAGCGGCTCGCTGCCGCTGCGCCTTGCCAGCGAGGTGAAGCTGCCGACAGACCAGTCGCGCTCAAACTCGCCCTGGTAGGCCAGCGGTGCTTCCAGCGGCGGCGGTTCTACCGCGCGCGCCAGGCGCGTCACCGGCACGGAAGGCTCCAGCAAGGCGATCGAAATGGCATCGCAGTCGCCGCGCAACCGCTGCCAGCTTTCCAGCAACTGGCCGGCAGGCAGCGGCTCGCCGCCTGTCAGCAGGTAGCCCAGGGCCGAATCATGCAGGGTATTTTCATCCTTCTTTCGCGCCGGCAGAGCGGCCACGCCAAGCCACAGGAAATGCCGGGCCCGCGTCAGCGCCACATAGAGCAGGCGCAGGTCTTCGCCGATGCGTGCAGCTTCCGCCGCCTCCTGGCCTTCGTCGGACAGGCGCATGTCGATGCGGCGCTCGCCGCCGGCATCGGTGTATTCGAAGAAGGTGCGGTTGCGCTTGTCGACCTTGCGCACGGTAACGGCAAACGGCAGGTACACCAGCGGATACTCCAGGCCCTTGGACTTGTGCACGGTGACCACTTTGACCAGCTCCGCGTCCGACTCCAGGCGCAGCACGCGCTCGTCGCCGCCGTCCGTCTCGTCGTCGATCTGCTCCGCCAGCCAGCGTATCAGCGCCTGCTCGCCTTCCAGCTGGCGGCTGGCCTGCTGCAGCAGCTCGGCCAGGTGCAGCAGGTTGGTCAGGCTGCGCTCCCCGCCTGGCCGCGCCAGCAATTGCGCCGGCAAGCCCAGGTCGTGGATGAAACGGCGCAGCATGGCCAGCACGCCCTGGCGCTGCCACACCACGTGCAACTCCTTGAGCTGCTCAACGCGGCGCTCCCAGGCCAGTTCGTCGGCCGAGAACTGGGCCAGTTCGGCCAGCGGCAGGTTGGCGGTGCGGGTGGCAAACGCGGTACGCGCCAGCTGGCCATCGAGCGGATTGGCGACAGCCGAGAGCCAGCGCAGCACGTCCGCCGCTTCATCGCTGGAGAGCACCGAATCCTTGTCGGACAGGTAGACGCTCGGCACCAGGCGCCGTTGCAGCGAGCGGCGCACGGCGGCAGCCTCACGGCGGTCGCGCACCAGGATGGCGATGTCGGCCGGCTGCAGGCGCCTGAAGCCTTCGCTGCCCTGGAAGCCGGTAGCCGGATCGTTCAGGAGGCAGGCAATATGCTCCGCGCACTGCTCCGCGAAGTATTCGCGGTAGGCGTCGGCGCCCAGCTGTTCCGTCGTGCAGCCGGCCGTCAGCGCCTGGATATCGCCGGAAGGGCCGACCAGCCGCTCCGCGCGGCCGCGCGCGCCCACCGCGTCGAACGGCAACGGGTTGCCCTCGCCGGTGCGGAAGCGGAACGCCCCGCGCGCAAAGCCGCCCTGCCCGGCCACGCCCTCCGCATGCAGGAAAACCTGGTTGACCGCCGCCACGACCTGCGCGGTGGAACGGAAGTTGGTGCCAAGCTGGTAATGGCGCCCTTCGGTGGCGCGCCGCGCATCCAGGTAGCTGTGGATGTCGGCGCCGCGGAAGCCGTAAATCGACTGTTTCGGGTCGCCGATCAGGAACAGGCCGAGATCCGGGTCATTGGCGGCCACCTGGTACAGCAGGTTGAAAATGCGGTACTGGCTCGGCGCCGTATCCTGGAATTCATCGACCATCGCCACCGGATATTGCGTGACGATGCGCTGGCGCAGCGCCGCTCCGTTGCCGCCTTCAAGCGCGCTGCGCAGGCGCTCCAGCATGTCCGCGAAGCCGAACAGGCGCTGCTGGCGTTTCAATTCCTCCATGCGGGCGGCTATCGTGGCGGCAGCGTGGCGCAAAACGTGGTGGCGCAGCGGCTCGATGGCATCCAGTGCGCGCCGCAGCGGCGCTATTTCTTCGAAATCGGCCGGGATGTCGGGAGCGAAGCCTTTGGCGCAGGCGTCGATCATGCCGGCCGGAGTCAGGCGGAACCAAGGCGTAGCGTTCATGTCCGGCTCCGCCAGCGCAGGGTCGGCGGCCCAGTCGCGCAAGGCAGCAAACCATTTTGCTACGGAATCGGCGCGCAGCTTGGTGCCGTTGAAGCATTTCGGATTGGCCTCGCGCTGGGCTGCGATCCAGCTTTCCATGCGGTTCGCCCGTTCTGCCCAGCCTTGCTTGAGGCCGGCCAGCGCGGCTTGCTGTTCACTTTGAATGCGGCCGATCATCGCGCCCAGCGGCTCCTTGCCGACCAACCCGGCGGCATCAGGCCTGCGCGCGAGGTCGCGCACGCTGCGGCCAAGTGCCGACACGTCGCGGCAGGCGCCAAGCAGCACGCGCAGTGCCTGCTCGCCCAGCGGATAGACCTGCTGGCGCCAGTAATCGTGCACCGCGTCTTCATACAGCGCCGCCTCGTCGCTGAGCAATTCTTCGTCGAACAGGTTGCCGCTGTCGAAGGCGTGTTCGCGCAACATGCGCTGGCACCAGGCGTCGATGGTGAAGATCGCCGCCTCGTCCATCGTTTCGGCTGCCAGTTGCAGGCGATACGCTGCCTGCTGGCGCGCCGCCTGGTCGGGCAACTCTTCCAGCAGCGCATCCAGGTAGGCATCGGGCGGCAGCGGCGCTTCGGCGCGGAAGTAGGCTGCCGCTTCCACCAGGCGTTCGCGCACCCGGTTGGACAGCTCGCGCGTGGCCGCGCGCGTGAACGTCATCACCAGGATTTCATTCGGCATCAGCGGCCGGCGGTAGGCGTTCCCGCCACCATGGCCAAGCACCAGGCGCACGTAAAGGGCGGCAATGGTCCAGGTCTTGCCGGTGCCGGCGCTGGCTTCGATCAGGCGCGATCCGTGCAGCGGGAAATCGAGCGGATTCAGCGCGATGCTCATTCCCCGCCCTCCGCTTCGCCCTCGATCGGCTGCACCGCTACCGACTGCGCCAGCCAGTCCGCCAGCGGCTGGTACAGCGCGCGGCTTTTCTCCGCGAACTCCGCTTGCGCAGCCAGGGCGGCATAGTCAGGCCACAACCGGGCCAGGCACGGGTCTTCGTTTTCGCCGGAGAGCTCGAAGCCGCCGTCGTAAACACTGCGCGGGTCGCCTTCCATCACCAGCGCGAGCCCGGTCTTGCACGCTGCCGGCAAAGGCCGGTCCATGCCCTCCACCCATAGTTCCACAATGCGGCTCAGGACCGCATGCGCGGCGTGCGGCTCAAGCGGCTCCATGACGACGATCGCGTCGCGCGCCACCAGGAAACCGGTCACCGGGTGGCCCTGCGCAGCTGCCGCGAGCTGGCGCAGCCACATCGGAATCAGTTTTTCGCCACGAAGCGCGCCGGACTTGTCGCACACCCGCGAGGACATTTGCATCAGCCAGGCCGTAGCGCCCTGGGCACGATGCAACTGGTCGATCCAGTCCTCCAGCGGCAGGCCGGCCAGCTCCAGCTGGATCGCCAGCTTCGGCGCATCCTCGGCATAGGTCCCGCGCAGGGACAGCCAAGCCGTGCGGACCGGCACCAGCTCGTCGACCAGTTCCTCCAGCACGCGGTCGCCGATCAGGCCGATCGGCAGCACGCCCTGGCGCCGCAGGCGCTGGCCGCGCTGCTGCAAGCTGGCGCGCACGTCCTCCACCGCTTCCATCTCGCCGCTGTCCGCCAGCATTGCATCTTCCAGGGTGTAGCGTTCCAGGCCATCGAGCTGGAAAGGTTCTTCATCCTCGCCCACCATCGCCGATTCAGCAAAGTAGACCCCCAGGCGCTGGCGGAAGAAATGGCGCACCGGCTGGCGCAGGAAGGCAGCCAGTGTCGAGAGCCGCAGCCGGAAACCCTCTTCCACCTCGTACGGCGGCAACGGCGCCGCGCCGGCATCGGCGTCGCCGTCCTCGTGCGCCGCGCGCCATTCGCCGGCGAACGTCAACAGGCCGCCGCGCTCGAAGTAGGCGCGGCTGAAAGGCTGCAGCGCGTGCAAGGTGGTGCGGGCGGCGAGGTCCAGGCCCCAGCCGGCATGCAGGTAATCGCGCAACTGGGCCACCAGCACCGATGGCGGCTGTTCACTGTTGTCGCGCACATTGCGGCCGACCCAGCTCACATACAGCTTATCGCGCGCCGCCAGCACGGCTTCCAGCATCAGGTAGCGGTCGTCGTCGCGGCGCGAGCGGTCGCCGGGGCGCGCCATGCCGGGCAAGGCCAACAGGTCGAAGTCGGCACGGCTGGCACGGCGCGGGAAATCGCCATCGTTCATGCCCAGCAGGCACACCACGCGGAACGGCACCGCGCGCATCGGCATCAGGGTGCAGAAAGTAACGCCGCCCGACACGAACTGGTGCTCCAGCGACGGTTCGTCAAGGCCGCCCATCCAGGCTTCGCGCAGGGTTGCCAGCGGAACCTCTTCGTCGAAACCGGCGTCTTCGCAGGTCTCCAGCCATTTATCCAGCGCGTCGTCCAGGCGCGCCAGCGTCAGGCGGTCGGTTTCGTCGCGGTCGCTGAAGAAGCCGGCCAGCAGCAGGCGCGCCTGTTCAGCCCACTCGGCCGGACGGCGCGGCACCCCAAGGCGTTCGCGCCAGGCCAGCAAGGCTTCGATCAATTGCGCCAGCGAGCCGGCCAGGGCCGCGTCCAGCCCGCCCACTTCCGAGTACGGTTCGACGCCTGCATAGGCCGCGCCGTTGCCGGCTGCATAACCGAGCAGCATGCGGCGCACGCCGAACATCCAGGCATTCTGTTCGCCCGCCGGCGCCAGGCCCAGGCCCGCCCGGTGCCCGGCATCCAGGCCCCAGCGCACGCCGGCGCCTTCGATCCACTGGCCGAGCGTCGGCAAATCGTCTTCGGACAGCCCGAATCGGCGCGCCAGTGCCGGCACGTCCAGCAGGTCGCGCACCTCGCTCTGGCGGCAGCGCTGCTGCGGCAGCCGCAGCAGCCATTCCAGCGCCACCATCAGCGGATTGACGCTGCGGTCGTTCACGTCGCCGATTTCGTGCGGAATGAAGCGCGGGTCGTGACGGCGGTGCTGGCCGAACACGGCGCGGATCGAGGCGGTGAAGACATCGATGTCCGGCACCATCACCACCACGTCGCGCGGCCGCAGGGAAGGATCGGCGGCGAACATGGCCAGCAACTGGTCGTGCAGGATTTCGACTTCGCGCTGCACGCTGTGCGCCACGTGGAACTCGATCGAACGGTCGCTGTCCTCGGGAGGAATTTGCGGATGCTCGGCCAGCGGCAGCATGTCGCGCACGGCGGCCTGCACCTGCGCCAGCAGGGATTCGCCTGCTTCGTCGCCGAAGAGGTCCACCCGCAGCTTGTCGTCGCGCCCTTCCAGGTCGCTGGCGGTGTCGAATTCGTCCAGCATGCGGATGTAGTCGCGTCCCTGGCGGCCCCAGCTTGCCAGCAGCGGGTGGCTGTGCGCGTGCAGCGCTTCCAGCGGCACCGCCGACAGGTCGATATCCTTGCGCGCCGCGTGGCGGTGGCGCGCCGCGCGCAGCAGGTCGCGCCCTTCGATGATGTCGCCCCAGTAGTAGCGGCAGGGATTAGGCACCGCGATCACCACCTGGGTGAAGCGCGCCAGCGAGGCCATGGCCTGCAAGGTCTGGTAAGGCAGCGCCGAGACACCGAACAGCACGATGCGGCGCGGCAGGCGGCCCAGCGGCGCATCGCCGCGCTGCACCGCCTCGACGAAAGCAGCATGCACGCTGGCGCGCCCCAGGCCGCGCTCTTCTTCCGGCACGCTGGCCGCCACGGCACGCCATAACTCGGCCTGCCAGCGCTGGTCGGCCGCCAGGGGCACCGCCTCGCCGCGCGCATTGCGCAACTGGTCGCGGCCGGCAGCCCAGTCTTCCAGCCAGTCGGCGCGGTACACCTGGTACTGGTCGAACAAGTCGGCCAGGCGTTCGGCCAGCTGCAGGCGGCGCTCCGGATCGCCGTCGCGCAGGAAATGGCGCAGCGGCGCAAAAGCCTCCTGCGCCAGCAATTGCGGCAGCAAGCGCATCAGGCGCCAGGTCAAAGGTCCCTTGTCGAAGGCGGAAATCGGCGGCACGCGCGCGTGGCCCAGCATGCCCCGGTAGATTTCCCACAGCAGCCGCGCCGGCAGCGCAACGCGGGTGGCGCCGCACAAGCCCGTTTCCTCCGCCAGCGCGATCTTCAGCCATTCCGCCACCCCGTTCGACTGCACCAGGAAGATCTCCTGCTCCAGCGGCGCCAGCGGATGACCGCGCAACCACTGGAACACGGCGCTGCGCAGCTCTTCGAGCTGGTTGCCGTGCAAAATCAGGAGTCCGGGTTGAATGCTCTGGGCCATGTAAAAGCAGCGAAATAGCGTGGAACGCCATTATCGCCGCAAAGACGGCTAACCGGGAATATTGGCGTTCATTTCTTGCGCTATATGCTCGCGCAGGTGGTCCAGCAAAGGCTGCATCTGGCCGACGATCGCGCGGGCGCGGTCGATGCCGTCGGCTGGCGTCATTTTTTCCAGCGCCAGGCACAGGTCCGCAAAACTCATGGCCCCCACCGCGCGCGCTGAAGACTTGATGCGGTGGCCCAGCTCGGATAGCCGAACGATATCGCCCGCCTCCAGTGCTACCTGTACTTCTCGCAAGCCATCCTGCGCCGAATCGATGAACATATTGGCGTACTTGCGCATCTTTTCCGGCTTGTTGCCGAAGGTCTGGGCCAGGGCACGCAAGTCGAACAGCTCCGGCTCGCCGCCAGCGCCGCCATCCGCCGCGGCGGCAGGTTCAGGCGCCGGCGCGGGCGCCGGCTGCGGCAGCGGCTGGCCCGGCGTGGTGGTGCTGCGCACCTGCGCCACGCGGCCCTCCGCCGCGCGCTGGCTCATCCACTTGGACAGCACCGAGAACAGCAGGTTCGGCGCAATCGGCTTGGTCACGAATTCGTCCATGCCGGCGGCCAGGCAGCGCGCCTGGTCCTCGCGGCCGGCGTTGGCCGTCATGGCGATGATCAGGGTGCCGGACAGCTTCGGATGGGCGCGGATGATGCGCGTGGCCTCGTAACCGTCCATCACCGGCATCTGCACGTCCATCAGCACACAGTCGAAATGCTCTTTCATCAACAGGTCAATGGCTTCCTTGCCGTTGTTGGCCACCACCACCGTGGCGCCGGCGTCTTCCAGCAACTCCTGGCCTACTTGCTGGCTGAAGATATTGTCTTCGACCAGCAGGATGGAGGCGCCGTGGATCGGCGCCAGCATGTCCGGCTGCAGCGCATTGGTGTCGGTGGCCTGCAGCAGGTGGGTCCCCTTTTGCAGCTTGGCCGTAAACCAGAAGGTGGAGCCTTTGCCTGGCTCGCTTTCCACGCCGACCGTACCGCCCATCAGCTCGGCAAGCTGCTTGCTGATCACCAGGCCCAGGCCCGTGCCGCCGTATTTGCGGGTGGTCGAGGTGTCGCCCTGGTGGAAGGACTGGAACAGGCTCGATACCTGGGCCGGCGTCATGCCGATGCCGTTGTCCTGCACCTCGAAGCGCACCACCGTGTAGTTGTCACGATCCTCGACCGGCCGCGCGCGGATGTAGATCTTGTTGTTCTCAGAGAACTTGATGGCGTTGCTGGTGAAGTTCAGCAGCACCTGCTCCAGCCGCAACGGGTCGCCGCGCAACTGGTGCGACAGGCCCGGCCAGATTTCAAACACCAGCTCCAGCCCTTTGCGGCTGGCCGCATCGCCCAGTTGGCCGGAAATATTGGTCAGCAGCGACTCCAGTGCGAAGTCCAGCACCTCCAGGTCCAGCTTGCCGGCCTCGATCTTGGAGAAGTCCAGGATGTCGTTGATGATGCCCAGCAGGTGCTGGCCCGAATGGTAGATCTTTTGCAGGTAATCCTTCTGCTTCGGATTGGTGGCGCCCTTCAGCGCCAGGTGCGCCATGCCGATCACGGAATTCATCGGCGTGCGGATCTCATGGCTCATATTGGACAGGAAATCGCTCTTGGCCTGGTTGGCTGCGCGCGCCTGCTCTTTCAGCATGTGCAGCTCGGTGACGTCGGTCGACAGGGCGATCACCACCGTGACATCTTTCTCAAGCCGCACGGGCGCCTTCACCGTCCACAGGTGGTGTACCACGCCGTGGCGATCGGTGTAACTCGCTTCACCCGAGCGCTTCTGGCGGTCCGTCAGCACCACATGGTCTTCCAGCCAAGCGTCGTCAGCTTCGCGCTTGCGCATCACTTCGATGTCCAGTCGGCCGATAATATCCTCCACCGGCAAGCCGATCACTTCCGCCATCTTGGCGTTGACGTAGACGTAGCGGCGGTCCTGGTCCTTCATGTAGACATGCGCCTCCACGTTATCGAGCACGCTATCGAGCAGGCGGCGCTGCTCGAGCGCGTTGCGGCGTTGCGAATACATGGTGAACAGGTAGCCGTAAATCAGCAGCGTGCCGGCAAATCCCGTGACCAGTGCCAGGTAGGGAATCCAGCGGTCGAAGCCGACGATCATCGCGTCCTTGCGCGCATAGAACTGGGCTTTCCACAGGCTGCCGTTGAAATCGATCGGCAGCACCGAGATGAAATAGTCGCCGGGATCGCCCGGCAATGCAGCCGGCTTGTCGATCGAACCGTTATCGTTGAACAGCAGCCGGTCGTCCGCTTCGATGGTCAGGTTGCGCTTTTCGGGATCTGTGGACGCGTCCGAGTACAGGATCATGTGCACCTGGCGGTCCGCCATCTCGTCGATGGCCCCCTGGATCAGCTTGGACACCGAAAAGCCAATGCCGACCGTGCCGATAAAATTGGCGCGGCGGCTGTTCACATCGTCCACCGGCATGCCGCGCTTGTAGACCGGCAGCCGCATGCCGAGCCCGATATGCGGCACCGGCTGCTTGAGCAGCACCGGCTGGCCGGACGCACTGATCTCGCCCGTGTCGCGCGACAGCTGCATGGCACGGTCGATGGCTGGATTGGCGGTGATATCGACGCCAAACTTTTCCATCATCAAGCCCATCGGCTCCAGGTAAGTCAGGGGCGCATACTGTTCGCGCTTGCCGGGCGGCTTGATGTCGAATTTGGGATATCCGCCGGGCGCCAGGCTGGTATCGGCCCGTACTGCGGCCACGAAGGCGTCGCGCTCCGCATGCGGCACGTTCGGCGCATAGTTGATTGCCTCAAGTGCCGGGTAGTGCTTGCTGATGTTCAGGGTCGTCACATACTGCCGGAATTGCAGCCGGGTGACATGGTCGGATGTCTGGAACAGCGCCACCAGCCCGCGCACCACGTCCGAATAGGCTTTCACGCGCGCCGAAATACTGTACTGGGTGGCCCTGTTCAAATTGTCAAAGCGCAGTTGCGCCTCGTCCTCCACCGTATTGGAGGTAACGGCGTACAAGGTCGCGCCAACGGCGGATGCCAATGACAGGCCGAGCAGCCATAGCAAGATCCGCCCGCCTCCCAGGCCACGCCACTTACGCCTCATCCATTGAGAAAAGTCTTGCATTTGAGCAGCATACTATTAAAGCAGCCCTGAACGGAACCAATTCATATCCCCCTGGTCCAAAGCGCGACAGGAGGGCTCATCATGAAAAATGGATTCCACATCTTACCGGCATCCCGGGCTTGCCGGAATTTCCTAGCCTGCATGCATTTCGCGGGCATCGGCCTAGCAGCGCCCGCCAGCGCCGCCCCGCCCCGCCCGCCGGCCCCGCCACCCGCGCCGGTATTGGAACACCGTGAATTCGATGCCATGCTGGAGGCCGCTTTTCAGCCCTCTTCACCAGGCGCGAGTCGGACTTTCATAGTGCACTTTACACTTCCCGGTGCAAATGCGGCGCGCCGCGTGAACTGGACTTTGGGCCTGTATCGGCCAGATGGCGGCCTGGTCCGCCAGTGGCGCGGACGCCACGTCTTGCGCGGCGAAAGCGGCCAGGCAGCAGTGAAATGGCACGCCCCGGCCACCCTGCCAACGGGAATCTACGTGTTGCGCCTGCAAACAGGCAATATCCGCCAGCAGCGCCCGATTGCGGTTGGCCAGCCGGCGCTGTTGCAAGCTCCCGCCGGCGTGGCAATGGACCGCGCCGGGCCGGCGCGCCTTGACGGCCTCGCCTTCGACATTGTGTACGGCAACCTCCACAGCCAGACCAACCATAGCGACGGCGGTGGCGATCTCGCTAGCTGCCACGGCGCCCAGGCGCCCCGCACAGGCGCTTTCGGCCCCGAAGACGCCTACCAGTTCGCCCGGCAGCACGGCCTGCAATTCCTGCTCACGTCGGAGCACAACCATATGTACGACGCCAGCGAAGGCAGCGATCCCAATGCGGACCCGCTGGCCGCGCGCCAGCTATACCGCATGGGCATTGCCAGCGCCGAGCAGTACAGCGCCCGGCACCCCGGATTTGTCGCGATGTACGGCATGGAATGGGGCGTCATCAGCGGCGGTGGCCACCTCAACATCCTGAGCAGCCCTGCACTGCTGGGATGGGAACGCAGCGCCAGCGGCGAACCCTTTGCCGACGTGGTCACGCCGAAGAACGACTACGCCGCCTTGTACACGCTGATGAAGGAACAAGGCTGGCTGGGCCAGTTCAACCATCCGGGCCGCAGCCAGTTCCCGATCAACGGCAGTCCGCTGGCCTTCAGCGCAGATGGCGGCGCCGTCATGGCCTTGTGCGAAGTCATGAACAGCAACGCCTTCTCGAAACGCCTTGACGAGGGCGAGCCACGCCACAGCTTTTACGAAGAAGCCTGCGGCAAGTTGCTGGAAGCCGGCTACCGGCTGGCATTCAGCAGCGACCAGGACAACCACTGCGCCAACTGGGGCGCCTCCTACAGCAACCGCACCGGCATCCTGCTGCCCGCCGGCACGACGCCGAGCGTCGACGCGCTGCTCGAGGCCATCCGCGCCCGCCGTGTGTTCGCGACGATGGACAAACAGGCCGCCATCGCGCTTACCGCCAACGGCAACCTGATGGGCGCCCAAATGGACAACCGTGGCCCGCTCCAACTGCAAGTGCATTACGCCAGCACTGCCGGGCGCGGCATCGCAGCGCTGGACATCATCGAAGGCGTGCCGGGCCGCGGCGGAGAAGCAAGGCCCCTGCCTGGCGTGAACGCGATGCTGCATAGCGTCACCCCGCAGCCCGGCCCACATTTTTACTACGCCCGCATCACGCAGGACGACGGCAAGCAGTTATGGTCAGCCCCGGTCTGGGTCAATCAACGCTGATGCGGACCGGGTTGATTTCGCGCGCCAGCATCTGCCGCACCGTTTCCGCTTCTTTGCGGGCAATGGCCGGTACTTGCTGGCGGCGCTCGCACTCCGCCAGCAGTTGCTGTGCCGCCTGGGAATCCAGTTTTGCCCCATCGGGCGACAAGCGCAGCAAACCGTACCGCACTGCCACTTTGCACAGGCCCGCGCTATCTTGTGCCGCCAACAATTGCGCCGGCTCGAGGGCACGTGCCGCCTCCAGGTCCGCCGGTGCACAAGAGCCGCCGAGGCGGAAATCCAGCGCTGCCAGCATCGGCGCCGCCGGCAGCAATGCCTGCGCCTCCTCGACCGAAAACGGACCGGCAGCACCGCATGCGGACAGAACGCGCCCGATCGCACGCGGCTCGCCCAGTTTCGCTGCAGCCCGCGTCCAGCGAAGTGCCTCGGCCGGCTGGCGTTTGTCGAAATACTCCACCAGCGCCGCCATCGCAGCCAGGTCGCCACGCCCCGCGGCTGCCTGCGACTGCGCCAGGCAATAGGGACTGAATTGGGAAGGCGGCTGCTGCGCACAAGGCACACTGCCGCGTTCCTTTAACCGCTGGTAATACCAGGCGCCGCCGGCCACAGTTGCCAATACCATCACGGCGGCCAGCGCCAGGACCTTCGTTTTGCGTTCAATCTTCATTCTCGGCATTCTACGTGCGCCAGCGCTGCGCACCAATGCGTTACACTTAGCGAAAATAAACAAGGAGTTAAAAAATGCGTTGGGAAGGTAACCGGGAAAGCGATAACGTCGAAGATCACCGTGGCGAAGGCGGCGGTGGCGGCGGCTTCGGTTTCGGCGGCCGATCGATCGGGATCGGCACGATTGTGGTGGCACTGATCGGCGGCTGGGTATTGGGCGTCAACCCCATGACCATCCTCGGCCTGCTGAGCGGCGGCGGCCCGGTCCAGGTAAGCCAGCAGCAGCAACAGCGTCCGCGCACCGAAGCCAATGACCGCGAATACAAATTGATGAAAGTCGTGCTGGCCGACACGGAAGACGTCTGGACCGACCTGTTCCGCCGCAACGGCGGCACCTACCAGATGCCCAAGATGAAGGTCTTCACCGGCGCGATCCAGACCGCCTGCGGCACCGGCCGCTCCGCCACCGGGCCGTTCTACTGCCCCGGCGACCAGGACATCTACATCGACCTCGACTTCTTCCGCCTGCTGGAGCAGCGCTTCCGAGCGCCCGGCGAATTCGCCCAGGCCTATGTGGTGGCGCATGAAGTCGGCCACCATGTGCAAAACCTGATGGGCTTGAGCGACAAGGTGCATAACGCCCAGCGCAACGCCTCCGAACGCCAGGCCAACGCCCTGTCGGTGCGCCTGGAACTGCAGGCCGACTGCTTCGCCGGCGTCTGGGCCTACCACGCCAACCGCGCCCGCAGCATCATTGAGAAAGGCGATGTGGAAGCAGCCTTGAACGCGGCCACCGCCATCGGTGACGACGCGCTGCAAAAGCAGTCGGGCGGCGAAGTGATGCCGGACTCCTTCACCCACGGCAGCTCGGCACAGCGCGTGCGCTGGTTCACCCGCGGCATCGAATCGGGCGAGATCGCCCAGTGCAATACCTTCGAAGCCCGCCAGCTCTGATTATTTCGCCAGGTTGCCGACCAGGGGCGTCCGGTAATCCAGGTCCTTTTCGTTGAACTGCAGGACGCCCCGCTGCAAGTCGGTATTGATGAAGACTTCGCTGTACTGCCCCTCCGAGCCGTCGCCCTGGAAGAAGAACTTCATCCGGGTCGGCGCAGCCGCCATGTAGGCAGGATCGCTCCCCAGCCCCACCACTTCAGCCTCCACGCTGGCCTTTGCCTGCCGGCCGGCTGCACGCAGGCCATACAGGCGCGCCAGCGCCGCGACGAAACGGTCGGTATCGCCGCCCGTGCTCACAAAGCGCCCGGTTCCCCAATAGACCGATTGCTCCGAGCCTTCGAGCCGCTGCGCCTTCCAGTTCGGGTGGAACTCGATGGCAAAACCGATGGCTTGCCCATCCAGGCTGCCCTGCACCACTACGCTGCACGTTCCGTCCTTGAGCTGCTCGATTTTTTGTACCGGGAACTCAAGGTCGACGAAACCCTCTTCTTTGGCGACCTTGACGGCAGGCGCCGCAGCGTGGGAAACGATCGCAAACGCGCCAAGGGCCGCGGCGATGATGGACTTCTTCAATTCGGTCTCCGGCAGGAAAACGATTAGTGTAGAGTAATCGCATTCCAAAGAACAGGAGCGGCAATGCGTTCGTATCGCAAAATGGCATCAGGAGTAGTCTTGGGTCTGGCGGCAGCCGGCGGCGCGCAAGCGCAGAAAACCGATCCCTATCTGTGGCTGGAGGACGTAGGCGGCGACAAGGCGCTGAGCTGGGTCAGGGAGCAGAACGCCGTCGCCCTGAAGGAATTGCAGGCCCAGCCCGAATATCCAGGCATCCACGAACGCCTTAAAACCATCCTCAATTCCAAGGAGCGCATCCCCTACGTCACCAAACACGGCGATTACTACTACAACTTCTGGCGCGATGCCCAGCACACGCGCGGCATCTGGCGCCGCACCACGCTGGAGCAATACCAGAAAGCCGAGCCGCAATGGGAGACCGTGCTCGACATCGACAAGCTGGCCGCCGATGAAAACGAAAACTGGGTCTGGCACGGCGTCTCCTGCCTGTACCCGAAAGGCGAACAATGCCTGGTGCAGCTATCGCGCGGCGGCGGCGATGCGCACGTAGTGCGCGAATTCGACGTCGCCAGGCGCAGTTTCGTCACCGGCGGCTTCAACCTGCCGGAAGCGAAAAGCGATATCGGCTGGATCGACGCCGACACCATCTTCGTCTCAACCGACTTCGGCGAAGGCAGCATGACCACTTCCGGCTACCCGCGCATCGTCAAGGAATGGAAGCGCGGCACCCCGCTGTCGGCGGCGGCCACACTGTATGAAGCCAGGGCGGAAGACCTGGGCGTCGGCGCCTACAAGGACTTCACGCCCGGCCACAGCTACCAGTTCATCAACCGCCAAATCGGCTTCTACGCCAGCGAACTGTTCGTGCGGGAAGGCGACCGGCTGGTCAAGATCGACAAACCGGACGACGCCAACGCCTACACCGTGCGCGACCAGTTGATCCTCGACCTGCGCTCCGACTGGAGCGTCAACGGCGCCACCTACAAGCAAGGCTCGCTGCTGGCGGCCGACTTCAAGCGCTTCATGGCCGGCGAGCGGCAGCTCGAAGTACTGTTCACGCCAACGCCAAGCAGTTCGCTCGACGGCGTCTCCGCCACCCGCTCGGCGCTGCTCCTGAATGTGCTCGACAACGTGAAGAACCGCCTGGTCGAACTGCGCCACGCGGACGGCAAATGGCAGCGGCGCGACGTCGACGCGCCGGCCTTCGGCACGCTTGCACTTCAAGCGCTCGACCCGATCGAATCCGACCAGTACTTCCTGACGGTGACGGACTTCCTGACCCCGACCACGATGTACCTGGCCCACGCCGGCAGCGACGAACGCAGTTCGCTGAAGTCCCTGCCCGCCTACTTCGACGCCAGGCCTTACACCGTGCAGCAGCATATGGCCACTTCAAAGGACGGCACCAGGGTGCCCTACTTCGTCCTGATGAACAAAAAGGCCAGGCTGAACGGCAAGAACCCCACCGTGATGTACGGCTACGGCGGCTTTGAAGTATCGATGAAGCCCTTCTACAGCGGCACCACCGGCGAAGCATGGCTCAAGCAGGGCGGCGCCTATGTGCTGGCCAACATCCGCGGCGGCGGCGAATTCGGCCCGCGCTGGCACCAGGCCGCCCTGAAAGAAAACCGCCAGCGCGCCTTCGACGACTTCATCGCCGTCGCACAGGACATCATCAAGCGCAAGATCACCAGCCCGCGCCACCTCGGCATCATGGGCGGCAGCAACGGCGGCCTGCTGGTCGGCGCCGCGCTGACCCAGCGCCCCGACCTGTTCAACGCCGTCGTCTGCCAGGTGCCGCTGCTCGACATGCAGCGCTACAGCAAGCTGCTCGCCGGCGCTTCCTGGATGGGCGAATACGGCGATCCGGACGACCCCGCGCAATGGGCCTACATCAGCCGGTACTCGCCCTACCAGAACGTCTTCAAGGACAAGCACTACCCGCGCGTGCTGTTCACCACCTCAACCCGCGACGACCGCGTGCACCCGGGCCACGCGCGCAAGATGGTGGCCAAGATGAAAGACCAGGGCCATGATGTCCTGTACTGGGAAAACACCGAAGGCGGCCACGCCGGCGCCGCCAACAACGACCAGCAAGCCCAGATGTGGGCCCTGACCTACGCCTTCCTCCTCAAACAGCTTAAGTAATAAAAGTCGGGGTCAGGTCTGGCAACAAGACATTTCGCTGCGCGAAATGTCTTGTTGCCAGACCTGACCCCGACTTTCAAGCTGAGGGGATGAGGGGGAAGCGGACGCGCAGGCGGGTGCCGCGGCCGGGGGCGCTGTCGATCTCGGCGCTTCCTTCCAGCTTCAGTGCGCGCTCGCGGATGCCGACCAGGCCGAACGACTGTCGTTTCTGCTGGCGCACGTCGAATCCGCAGCCATTGTCGCGTACCTCCAGCAGGAACTGCCCGGCATCGGCCAGCAACACGATGTCGACGTGGGTGGCGCGCGCGTGGCGCCGCACATTGGTCAGCGATTCCTGCACGATGCGGAACAACTCGATGGCGCGTACTTCGTCCAACTGGATGCGCGATTCGTCCACATGCAACTGGCAACTGGCTTCATTGTTCTGGCAAAACTGCTCGGCCAGCCATTCGAGCGCGGACACGATGCCCATGTCCAGCGCCCCCGGCCGCAAGCGCCCGACGATATTGCGCACCACCTGGATGGTGGAGTCGACCAGCCCGGTCAGCGCGCGCGTGCGCTCGGCCAGGGCCGGATTGGCGCCGCCGAACTGCATTTCCAGCACGGAGACGCCAAGCCGCAGCGCCGACAAGTATTGACCCAGTTCGTCGTGGATCTCGCGCGTCAGGTATTTGCGCTCCTCTTCCCGCACCGCTTCGCTACGCGTGGCCAGCTGCCGCAATTGCTGCTGCGATTCGCTCAGGCGCCGCTCGCTTTCCTTGAGCGCCGTGATGTTGCGGCCGATCGCCAGCGCGCCGACTACCTGGCCGTCGGCATTGCGTTCCGGCGCCAGGTGGAAGGCGTAGTCGCGCGCGCCATCGGGGCCGCCCAGGTTGCGCACGAATACTTCGGTGCCCGTGCCGCTGGCCATCACTTCCTGCAGGATCAGCTTGTAATCCTCGATCGGCATGTCCGACTGCAGTTGCGCCATCTTGCTCGGTTCCATATGCAGCGCGTCCGCGGCCGCGATGCCGGTTTCGCGCTCGAAGGCCGGGTTGACGTAGACGCGGCGGCATGCCGTGTCGTAACGGATCACCATGTCCGGCGCATTTTCCGCCAGGGTGCGGAATTCCTGCTCGCGCCGACGCAGTTCCGCCGTGCGTTCCACCACCCGCTCCTCGAGCTCGTCGTGCGCCTGGCGCAGCGCCGCCTTGGACTGGCTGCGTTCCAGCGCATAGCGGATCGCGCGCGCCAGCAGCCGGCCATCGACCTCGCCCTTGACCAGGTAGTCTTCCGCCCCGGCCTGTACGGCGCGCAGCGCCACGTCCTCGTCATTGAGGCCGCTCAGCACGATCAGGGCCGGCAACTGGGCACCGCAGCTGCGCACGCGCAGCACGGTTTCGATACCGCTGCTGCCCGGCAGGTCGAGGTCGAGCATGACCAGGTCGACGCCGCCGCGCTGCAGGCGTGCGATGCCCTGCTCAAGGCTATCGGCCCAGTCCAGTTCCCAGCGCAGCGCCTGCGCATCGCGCAGCATCTGCTCCAGCAGCCGAGCGTCGCCGCGGTTGTCTTCGATCAGCAGGATGCGCACCGGTGCACGTTCCATGCCCTACCCCCAGAATCGTTTGAGTTGCGCGACCACCGCCACGAAACCTTCGTAGTCCATCGGCTTGACCACGTAGCAGTTGGCTGCCAGTGCCTTGCAGCGCGCCACGTCGGTCTCGGCGTGGGAGGTACTCAACACCACCACCGGGATGCCGTTCAGGGCCGGGTCGCGCCGGATCTCGTCCAGCACCTCGGTGCCGTTCTTGCGCGGCAGGTTCAGGTCCAGCAGCACCAAGTCGGGCCGGGTTGCATCGCCATAGGGTGCGCGGCCGTACAGGAAGTCCAGTGCCGCCGTGCCGTCCTCCACCACGTGCAGGCGGTTCGGCAGGCCGGCGTCGCGCAGCGCTTCGATGGTCAGGCGCACGGCGCCCGGGCTGTCCTCCACCATCAGGATTTCCACCGGCGCCGGGTCAGGAGTCATTCGCCCTCTCCCTCGGCCGCCTGCAGCGTAAACTCGAAGACGGAGCCGCCATCGGCGCCGTCCGGCGTTTCGACCCGTATGCTGCCGCCATGGCGCTCAACGATCTTCTGGCAGATGGCCAGGCCGATGCCGGTGCCGGCGTATTCGCGCCGCCCGTGCAGGCGCTGGAACATGCCGAAGATGCGTTCCCGGTATTCGGGCGGCACGCCGATGCCGTTGTCCTGCACCCGGACCTGCCACAGCGCGCCATCGCGCCGGGCCGAGATCTCCACGCGCGGCGGGCTGGCCTGGCAGAACTTGATGGCATTCGACAGCAGGTTCTGGAACACCTGGGTCAGTTGCGCCGCATCGCCGCGCACTGCCGGCAGCGCGCCGCATTGCACCTCGGCCTGGCGTTCCTCGATGATGATGCGCAGCGAACGCAGGGCCGTGGCCAGCGCATCGCCCAGTTCAACCTGCTGCAGCGGGCGGGCCTTGGTGTCGACCCGCGAAATGGTCAGCAGGTCGTCGATCAGCGCCTGCATGCGGCGCGCGCCGTCCACCGCGAAGCCGATGAATTCGTGCGCGTCGGCATCGAGCTGGCCCATGTAGCGCCGCTCCAATAATTGCACGTAGCTGGCCACCATGCGCAGCGGCTCCTGCAGGTCGTGCGAGGCGATGTACGCCATGCGTTCGAGTTCGGCGTTGGAGCGCGCCAGCTCGCGCGAGCGCTCGGCCAGCACCTGTTCGGCGCGTTCGCGCTCGCGCACCTCGCGCTGCAGCGCTTCGTTGCGCTCCTGAAGTTCGCGCTGCATCTTGCGCAGCGCCAGGTGGGTGTTCACGCGCGCCAGCACCTCTTCGGCGTGGAACGGCTTGGTGATGTAATCGACGCCGCCCGCCTCGTAGGCGCGCACCTTGTCGCCGATGTCGGACAGGGCCGTCATGAAGATCACCGGGATGGCGCCGGTGTCGGGATCGGCCTTCAGGCGCCGGCAGGTCTCGAATCCGTCCCAGCCCGGCATCATCGCGTCGAGCAGGATCAGGTCCGGCCGCCCGTAGCGCGCGCGCTCCAGGCCCTCCTCGCCGTCCTGGGCCACGGTCACGTTGAAGCCGTGGCCGTCAAGGTATTCGGCCAGCACGCGCACGTTGGCCGGCGTGTCGTCGACGATCAGCACAGTGGATGGAGAGGATGGATTCATGGTCTTTTTCCCGCAAGGACTTCATCATACTACCCGGCCCGTTCAGTCGCCAGCGGCCAGCAACTGTCCGAACGCTTCGCGCGGCATCGGCTTGCCGAACAGGTAGCCTTGCGCCTGCAGGCAGCCGTGTTCGGCCAGGTAGTCGGCCTGCTGCTCCGTCTCCACGCCTTCGGCCACCGTTTCCAGGCGTAGCGCGCCGGCTATTGAGAGCATGGCCTTTACCAGCTCGCTCTTGCTGCGGTCATGCGGCACGTCGCACACGAAGGAACGGTCGATCTTCAACTGGCTGACCGGGAAGCGGTGCAGGTAGCTCAGGGCCGAATAGCCGGTGCCGAAATCGTCGATCGAAATCGCCAGGCCCATGCCGTGCAGCTCGGCCAGCATGCCGGCCACGCCCTTGTCGCCGTCAAGCAGCAGGCTTTCGGTGATTTCCAGCTTGAGCCAGGACGGCTGACAGCCGGTCAGCTGCAGCTGGCGCCGCACCGTGCCCACCAGGTCGTTGCGCAGGAACTGGCGCGGCGACAGGTTGACCGAAATCTGCAGCGGGGCGGCGCGGCCGTGGTTCCAGGCCACCACGGTGGCGCAGGCAGCCGCCAGCGCCCATTCGCCGATATCGATGATCAGGCCGGAGGCTTCGGCAATGCCGATGAACTGCTGCGGCGACACCACGCCGTGACCGGGCCGGTTCCAACGCAGCAGGGCTTCCGCGCCGACCGTGCGGCCGGTGCGGATCTCGATCTGCGGCTGGAAGTACAGTTCCAGCTCGCCGTGGCGCAGCGCCTTGCGCAGCGCCGCTTCGGTCTCCAGGCGCTGCGCCGCCTGCACCGTCAGTTCCTGCACGTAGAACTGGAAGTGGTTGCGCCCCAGGCGCTTGGCGTAATACATGGCCGAATCGGCATGCTTGTACAGGGTGGCAATGTCCCAGCTGTCGTCCGGATAGACGGCGATGCCGATGCTGCCGGGGACGAACAGCTCGCGCCCTTCGATCTGCAGCGGCTCGTTGAGCGCGGCCAGGAATTTTTCGGCGATGCGCGCCAGTCCGGCGCGCGGCACCTGCAGCAGCATGGCGAATTCGTCGCCGCCCAGGCGGGCCACGGTGTCTTCGGCGCGGGCGCAGGCCTGCAGGCGGCGCGCCACCTCGCGCAGCAGCTGGTCGCCGGCGGCGTGGCCCAGGGTGTCGTTGATTTCCTTGAAGTGGTCCAGGTCCATCACCATCAGGCCGAAGCTGCGCTGCTGGCCGGCGCACAGCGCCATCGCCTGCTCGATCCGTTCGCTGAGCAAGGCGCGGTTGGGCAGCCCGGTCAGCGCGTCGTAGAAGGCCTGGCGGTGGATGGTGCGGCGGTATTCGTCGATCTCGGTAATGTCGCGCCCCACTGCCAGCACGTGCGCCACGCGGCCGTTGACGTCGAATTCGGGGCGCATGCGGATATGGGTGCACAGTTCGCGGCCGTGGGACTGCCAGCGCAGCTCCAGGTCGCGCTCGCGGCCGTCATCCAGCACGTCGCCCAGGGTGCGCTCGTAGGCCGCGGCATCCGGGCCGCCCGGCACTTCGCGCGGGGTGCTGCCGATGGCGCCGCCGGCGCCCTCGCCCAGCATGGACAGCAGGGCGGGATTGGCGTACACGCGGCGCAGCCCGCGGTCGTAGCGGCTGATGGTGTCGGGCGAGTTTTCCACCAGTTCGCGGAAGGTCGCCTCGCGCAAGTGCAATTGGTGCTCCAGCTCCTTCTGCACCGTGAAATCGCGACCGATCGAGATCACGTTGCGCACCAGGCCGTCCGGGTCGAGCTCGGGCACCAGGTGCACGTGCTCGTGGCGGCGCCGGCCGTTGCGCCCGGGCGGCCCCACCATGTCCAGCTCCACCTGCTGGCCGGTGGCGATCACCTGCCATACCGCGCGCATATAGCGCTCCTGCGACGGCAGGTCGCGCCCGGCCAGCAGGGCTTCCACCGGACGACCGCAGACCTGGTGGCGCGCCAGCGCCAGCGTGCGCAGCATGGCCGGGTTGATATAGATCACGCGGCCCTCGCGGTCGATGCGCAGGATGTGGTCGGGCGACTGCTCGACCAGCACCGTCATCTCTTCCTCGCGGGCACGCAGCACCGCCTCGGCCGCCTTGCTGACCGTGATGTCGTGGGCGATGCCGGCCACCCGGCAGATCTCGCCCTGCTCGTCGAACACCGGCACGATGGTGACCTGGAAGCTGCGCTCGCGCCCCTGGCGCTCGAACGTGCCCTGGTAGGAAGCCGGCTTGCCGGTGGCCGCGCAGCGCCGCCAGTGCAGCAGGAATTCGGCGCACATGCCGGGCGGCAGCACCTCTTCGATGCGGCGGCCGGCCAGGCTGCTGCGGTGCACGCCGATGGCGCGCTCGAAGGCGCCGTTGACGGTGGCAAAGCTGACGGCGCCGGCACCGGTATCGAGCAGGAAAATGGCGTCGCTGGCATGCTCCACCACGTCCTGGTAGGCGCGCGCGACGTCGCGCAGGGCCGCTTCGCTGCGCTGGCTCTGGGCCAGCTTTTCGCTGCAGGCGCAGGCAATCCCCTGCTGCGCCTCGCTCCAGCAGGCATCGTCTTGGTCTTCGGCCAGCTGCACTGCACGTTGTGACATGGTGTTCTTCCTCGGTTTGACCCAGCATGCCAGCTTGCGCCCGCGGCCGGAATCAGCTCTTCTTGAAACTGCGCTCAGGACTTCCCTTCTTCCGTCGGGATTTCCCGACGCTCCCACAGCGCGCGCATCAGCAAGGCGGCGGCGCACACGGCCGGCAAGCCGACCGCCGCCAGCATGACATTGGCCAGCAGCACCGTGCGCAGGCCGGGCTCCATGCCGGACAGCCAGCCTGCCAGCGCCGCGTCCAGCTCGGCGCCGGCCGCCACGCACAGGCCCAGCAGCGCCAGCGGCAGCAACAGCAAGCCTTTCAGCGGCAAGCGGGAAACAGCGCAGGCGTTCATGGCCGGCTCCGCTTTACGCCGCCAGCGCCGGGCGCCGGGTGCCGGCCAGCGCCGGGGCCACGGCCGGCGCCGCCTCGGCCCGGTCCAGGCGGAACACGCTGACCAGGCGCGACAGCTCGGCGGCCTGGCCGCGCAAGTTGCCGGCCGAACCGGCCGCCTCCTCCACCAGGCGGGCGTTCTGCTGCGTGACCTGGTCCATCTCCTGCAGCGCCAGGCTGACCTGGGAAATGCCGCTGGTCTGCTCCTGCGCCGCCAGCGTGATTTCGCCCATCAGCGCCGCCACCTGTTCGATGCCGGCTACGATGTCGCGCATGGTGCCGCCCGCCTCATCCACCAGGCGCGCGCCGGCCGCCACCTTGCCGCTCGAGTCGCCAATCAGTTCCTTGATTTCGCGCGCGGCGGCGGCGCTGCGCTGGGCCAGGTTGCGCACTTCCGACGCCACCACCGCAAAGCCGCGCCCCTGCTCGCCGGCGCGCGCCGCTTCCACGGCCGCGTTCAGGGCCAGGATATTGGTCTGGAAGGCGATGCCGTCGATCACGCCGATGATGTCGGCAATGCGGCTGGCCGAGGCATGGATGGCGGCCATGGTGGACACCACCTGGTCCGTCACGGCGCCGCCCTTGCGCGCCACTTCGCAGGCCGACTGCGCCAGCTCCGTGGCGCGGCGCGCATTCTCGGCGCTCTGCTTGACGGTGCCGCTCAGCTCCACCATCGACGCCGCGGTCTGCTCCAGGGCCGCCGCCTGCGCCTCGGTGCGGCGCGACAAATCTTCATTGCCGCTGGCGATGGCGTCGGAAGCGCCGTGGATATTGCCGGTGCTGCAGCGCACCCGGCCCACGATGCCGGCCAGGCTGCCGTTCATGCAATGCAGGGCGCCCATCAGGCGCGCGATCTCGTCGCGCCCTTCGTGCACGATGCGGCTGCCCAGGTCGCCTTCCGCCACCCGCTCGGCCACGGACACCGCGTGCGCCAACGGGCGCGTGATGCTGGCCGTGGCGCCCCAGGCGCAGGCAGCGCCGACGGCCAGCGCCAGCAGGCCCAGTCCCAGCAGCAGCCAGCCCAGGCGCCGGTCTTCCTGTTCCACCTGCGCCACCACGGCTTGCGCGTCGCGCTGCTGCAAGGCGGCCAACTGCTCCAGCTCGCGCAGGGCGGCCTCGTCGCGCGGCGCCACTTCATTATTGATCAGGACTGCGGCCTGCTCGGCATTGAAGGCCAGGGCCAGGGCCAGCGCCTTGCGTGCCGGTCCGGCCGCCTCGCGCATGATGGCGTCCAGGCGCCCGGCGGCGGCCTGTTCGGCGGCACTGGGCGAGGCGCCCAGCAGGTGCTGGCGGGCGGCATCGAAACGGGCTTGTTGCAGGGCCAGCGCGCGCTCTTCGCGTTGCATTACCGCCACGTCGCTGGCCAGCCCGATATTGCGGATGGCAATGCCGCCCTGCAGGATCGCGCGGCGCATGTCGATGCCGTAGCCGCGCAATTGCTCGCTGTGCGCCAAGCCGGCCAGCAGCTCGGCCTTGTGGGCCTCGTGCAGGAAATGCCCCGCCAACCCGCTGGCTGCCAGCAGTGCCAGCAGCACGCCAAAACTGCCCCAGAGCCGCAGCCCGATACGGAAATTTGCCAGTTTCATGATCCACCCCTCCTTGCTTCCAGCATAGGAAAGCGGGGTGGGAATCCGTATCAGCCCGGGCTGATTTGCGGGTCAGGATGACGGCCGCCGCGTCAGGAAATCCTGACCCGCTCAGCCGGCGACGTCGTGCGTGAAGACGTAGCGCATAAGTTCGGCGTTATTGGCAAAACTCATCTTCTGCATCAGGCGCGCCTTGTGGGTGCTGACGGTCTTGTTGCTGATCGACAACTCAGCAGCAATCTCGTTGACGGTGCGGCCCTGCCCCAGCAAGCCCAGGATGCGCTGCTCGCGCGACGACAGTTGCTCGTGCGGCGCGCCGCTGCCCTCTTCTTCACCGGCAAACACCATGCGTTCGACGATGCGCGGGTCGATGAAGCGGCCGCCGCCGGCCACCTTGCGGATCGCCATGGTCAGCATTTCGGCGCCGCAATCCTTGGTCAGGTAGCCGTTGGCGCCGGCCGCCAGCGCCCGGCGCGCGATCTGCAGCTCGTTGTGCATGCTCAGCACCAGCAGCGGCAAGCCGCCGTGGTGCAGGCGCAGGCGCTTGATCAGGTCGACCCCGCTGATGCCGGGCATGGCCATGTCCAGCAAGACCAGGTCGACGTTGCCGTCGCGCACATGGGCCAGCACCTGGCCGCCGTTGACGGCCTCGCCCGCCACGCACAGGTCGCCGCACAGGGCAAACAGCTGGCGCAAGCCTTCGCGCACGATGGCGTGGTCGTCGGCGATCAATACTCGGATCATCTTTTTTCTCCTTGCTCAGGCATTATCCGGCTGCCAGTGCCGTTCGATCAACTGGCGCAGCGCGCGCGTCTGGTAGCTGCGCGCCAGGGCGGCCAGCTGCCCGGCAAAGGCGCGGTAGCGCACGTCGAGCCGCTCCAGGTGTTCAGTATGCTCCAGGATGGCGCGCATATTCCCGATGCGCACCAGTTCCATCAATTCTGCCAGTTCGGCCGCCGGCGGCGGCACCAGTTCCGGCGCCGGCGCCAGGCTGGCCGGCGGCGCCAGCGCGGCCTGGCCGGCCAGTTCGGCGCCCTCGGCCGCCCCGTCCAGCTCGAACCAGAACACGCTGCCAGCGCCGGGCTGGCTCTCGACCTGGATTTCGCTGCCCATCAGGCGCACCAGCTGGCGGCTGATGGCCAGTCCCAGCCCGGTTCCGCCGAAGCGGCGCTGTGCCTCGCCCACCTGCTCGAAGGGCTGGAAAATGGTTTCCAGCTGGCCCGGCTCGATGCCGACGCCGCTGTCCTGCACGGCAAAGCGCAGCCGGCCCGGGCCGGCTGCCGTCACCTTCAGCCGCACGGCGCCGCGGTCGGTGAACTTGATGGCGTTGGAGAGCAGGTTCAGCAGCACTTGCCGCAAGCGCTGGCCGTCGGCCAGCAGGGCGCCGGGCACGCCGGCCCCCACTTCGCAGGCAAAGTCCAGGCCCTGCTCGGCGGCCTTGATGCGTATCATGGCCGCGATGCCCTCGAGCAGCTTGTCCATCGCCACGCGCTGCGGGAACAGTTCCAGCTTGCTCGCTTCCAGCTTGGCCGAATCGAGCACGTCGTTGATCAGGCCCAGCAGGTGCTCGCCGCTGTGGCCGATGCCGTCGACGCTGGAGCGCTGGCGCGCGCTCAGGCCGCTGTCCACCTGCAGCAGCTGCACGAAGCCGAGCACCGCGTTGAGCGGCGTGCGCAGCTCGTGGCTCATGCGCGCCAGGAATTCGCTGCGCATGCCGGCCAGGCGCTGCGCTTCCAGCAGCGCGGCATCGCGCGCCGCCTCGGCTTCCTTGCGCGCGCTGATGTCGCGTGCCAGGCCCACCGTGCCCAGCACCGTGCCGTCCTCGTCCACCACCGGCGCCTTGAACACCTCGATCCACTGCGGGCCGTTGGCGCCGGGCTGCAGCTCCTCCACGGTCTGCTGGCGGCCGCTGCCCATCACCTTCAGGTCGTCTTCGCGGAAGGCTTGCGCCAGTGCCGCCGGGTGGACATCGAAATCGCTCTTGCCCGGCACCTGCTGCACCGGCACCCCCATCATCAGCGCCGCCGAGCGGTTGGCCGCCACATAGCGGCTGCCGGTATCCTTGAACCAGACCCACCACGGGATGGTGTCGATCAGCACGCGCAGGTAGCGCGTCTGCTGCCGCAATTGCGCCGTGCGCTGCTGCACCATGCCTTCCAGGTTGGCGTTCAGGGCGCGGATTTCCTCTTCCGCACGCTTGCGCTCGCTGATGTCCGAGATCACGGCCACGGCCCCGCCCTGCTCGCCTGCCAGCGGGCGCGCCGTCATGTACAGCCAGCGCCCCGCTGCCGGCAGCCCTTCACCGGCCATGAAGATTTCCGCACTGGCGCCGGCCGCGTGGGCCTCGCCCGGCGCGCGCCGCAAGGCGCGCGCCAGCGGCCAGGCCTGTTCCGGATATGCCGTGCTGCGGTCGGCCTGGTAAAAGCGCCGGCCCGGCGGCCAGGCCATGCGATCCGGCCCGCGCGTGACGCCGACGATGCGCTCGGCAGCCGGATTGACCAGCACCAGGCCGCCCTGCCGGTCGGTCACGGCCACGCCGTCGCCCATGCTGTCGAGCACGGATTGCAGTATGCCGGTCTGGCGCCGCAGTTCCTGCTGCGAGCGTTCCAGGCCGCCGTTGGCTGCCGCCAGCAGCCGGTGCGAGCGCCGCAGGCGCAGCAGGAAGAAGGCCAGCACCGCCAGCACCACGGCAATGGCGCCCAGCACGGTCCACAGCCAGCCCTGGCGCAAGCTGCCTTCGCGCAATTCGACGCGCTGCTGCTCGTTGCGCCGGGTCAGGTCGGCAATTTCGCGCTGGCGCGCTTCCTGCTGGTAGCGCTCGGTCAATTCCAGCACCCGCGTCGACACCTTCTTGCGGTTGGCGTGCGCGATCATGTCGGCGGCCGCCAGCGAGCGCTCATAAGCCTGGCGGTAGGCGCCGCGGCCCGCTTCCAGCGCGCCCAGCAGGCGCTGGCTTTCACTCAGGTAGAGCGGCAAGCCCAGGGTCTCGGCCAGGGCCAGCGCGTGCACCAGGTCCTGCTCGGCCAGCGCCTCCTTCTTCAGCGCCAGGTATTCGGCGCTGCGCGCCGTCAGCGTCCACCACATGCCGGTATTGTTCGGGCTGCGCTGGTAGATGGCCGCCACCTGGTCCAGCAGGGCCAGTGCGTGCTCATGCTCGCCCTGCAGCCTGGCCTGGCTGGCTTCGGCAAACAGGCTGGCCGCCAGGTAGAACGGCGCCCCCACCGCGCGGAAGGTGGCGCTGGCCTGGCGCGCCAGGGCCGCCGCTGCCGCGCTGTCCTGCGCCGCCAGCAACTGGGCCTGGCCGCGCACGGCCTGGCCTTCCAGCAGGCGCGAACCGAGCGCCCTGGCCTGCAGTTGCATCAGGCGGTACTGTTCCAGCGCCTGCCGGTTGTTGTCGCTGGTGCCATAGGCGTTGGCCATGCAGTAGTGGCCGTAGGCCAGGGCCCAGGTGTCATGGCTGCGGTGCGCCAGGTCCATCGCGCGCACGCAGGTATCGACCATTTCGTCGGGCTTGCCAAAGCGGCTGTACATCATCCCCAGGCGCAGCATGGCGTCGCCCAGCAGGTCGGGCCGGTCCACTCCTTCCAGCACTTTCACCGCCTCGGTGCTGACAGCGGCCAGGCGCTCGAAATCGCCCTGGTTGACGGTATTCAGGGCCAGCACCAGGTAGGCTTCGGCCTGGCCGACGCGGTCGCCGCCGGCTTTGGCCAGCGCCAGCGCCTGGTCGGCCAACTGGCCGGCGGGCGCCGTCAGGCCGGCGTAATGGGCGATGCGGGCGCGCACATTGAGCAGGCGCACGCGGTCGGACGGCGTGGCGCCGGCCGGCACGGCATCGGCCAGCTGCTGCGCCGCACCGGCGGCGCGCGCCACGTCGTTCTCGGCCAGCAGGCGCGCGCTTTGCAGGCCGGCGCGCCAGCCCTCGAGCGTGGCGGCGCCCGCCGGCAGCCCCAGCCCCCAGCCCAAGAAACACGCCAGCCACCAGGCCCGGCGCCTGCGGCCCCTCGCGTCCATGCCCATCCCAAAAAGAAAGTCCCGGCTCAGGATGACAGAGCAGTGCCGCGCCGCCTATCAGGAAATCCTGATTTTTGGCGCCGGTTCAGGATGGCGGCGCCGCCAGCATCTGCTCGACAAGGCTGCGCAAGGCCTTCGACTGGTAGCCCAGCGCCAGGCGGCGCAGTTGTTCGGCCAGCGGGCCGTAGCGCGCATCCATGGCTTGCAGCTTGTCGGCGTGGCCGACGATGGCGCGCATATTCCCGATGCGCACCAGTTGCAGCAATTCCTCCAGCTCGGCCTGCGGCGGCGCCGCCAGCGGCAGCGGCAGTTCGGCTGCCGCCGGCGCCGCCGGCACGGCCGCCGCGCGTAGCGCTGCTTCGTCGAGCGCCAGCTCGAACCAGAACAGGCTGCCGACGCCGGGCTGGCTCTCGACCTGGATTTCGCTGCCCATCAGCCGCACCAGCTGGCGGCTGATGGCCAGGCCCAGCCCGGTGCCGCCGAAGCGGCGCTGCGCCTCGCCCACCTGCTCGAAGGGCTGGAAAATGGTTTCCAGCTGGCCCGGCTCGATGCCGACGCCGCTGTCCTGCACGGCAAAGCGCAGGCTGCCGCGCCCGGCCAGCGACAGCTTCAGGCGCACGGCGCCGCGGTCGGTGAACTTGACGGCATTGGTGAGCAGGTTGAGCAGCACCTGGCGCAGGCGCTGCTCGTCGGCCAGCAGCATGGCCGGCACGCCTTCGCCGACCTCGCAGGCGAAATCGAGACCCTTGTCGGCCGCGCGTATCGATATCATGGCGGCGATGCCGTGCAGCAGTCCTTCCAGCGCCACCGGCTGCGGGAACAATTGCAGCTTGCTCGCTTCCAGCTTGGCCGAGTCGAGCACGTCGTTGATCAAGCCCAGCAGGTGTTCGCCGCTATAGCCGATGGCGTCGATGCTGTCGCGCTGGCGCGGCGTCAGCTCCGCGTCGCCCTGCAGCAACTGGACGAAGCCCAGCACCGCATTGAGCGGGGTGCGCAGCTCGTGGCTCATCTGGGCCAGGAATTCGCTGCGCATGCCGGCCAGGCGCTGCGCTTCCAGCAAGGCGGCGTCGCGCGCCGCTTCGGCCCGCTTGCGCACGCTGATGTCGCGCGCCAGCCCCACCGTGCCCAGCACCGTGCCGTCCTCGTCGGTGACCGGGGTCTTGAAAATTTCCACCCAGAGCGGACCGTTCGGTCCCTGCTGCACTTCCTCCACCGTCTGCGGCCGCCGGCTGATCATCACCTTCTGGTCGTCTTCGCGGAAGGCCAGCGCCACGCTGACCGGCTTGACGTCGAAATCGGTCTTGCCCACCATCTCGTCGACACCGGTGCCCAGGATGCTGGCCGTGGCGCGGTTGACCGCCAGGTAGCGGCACTCGGTGTCCTTGAACCAGACCCACCACGGAATGGTGTCGATCAGCACGCGCAGGTAGCGCGTCTGCTGCCGCAGCTGGGCCGTGCGCTGCTGCACCATGCCTTCCAGGTTGGTGTTCAGGGCGCGGATTTCCGCTTCGGCATGACGCCGTTCGGTGATGTCCGAAATCACCGCCACCGCCCCGCCCTGCTGCCCGGCCAGCGGGCGCGCCGTCATGTACAGCCAGCGGCCATCGCGCGGCAGGCCGGCGCCGCTCATCAGCACTTCGGCGCTGGCGCCCTGCTCGCCGACGTCGCCACGCAGGGCGCGTTCCAGCGGCAGCACGTCCGGCGCCGGCTCGCCGCCGGCCTGGTGGAACTGGCGCTGCGCCGGCCAGGCCAGCGTGCCGGCCTCGCGCGCGATGCCGACGATGCGCTCGGCAGCCGGGTTGGCCAGTACCAGCCGGCCCAATTCGTCGGCCACCACCACGCCGTCGCCCATGCTGTCCAGCACCGACTGCAGGATGCCGGTCTGGCGCTGCAGCGCCTGTTGCGACTGGCGCAACTCGCTGTTCGCGGCGGCCAGCAGGCGGTGCGAACGGCGCAGCCGCAGCAGGAAAAATGCCAGCACTGCCAGCACCAGCACGATGGCCCCCAGCACCGTCCACAGCCAGCGCTGTTGCAGCGAGCGTTCGCGCAGCTCGGCCTGCTGCTGTTCGTTGCGCCGCGTCAGTTCGGCAATCTCGCGCTGGCGCGCCTCCTGCTGGTAACGCTCGGCCAGTTCCAGCACCCGCGTGGAAATCTTCTTTCGGTTGGCCTGGGCCATCATGTCGGCCGCGGCCAGCGAATGGTCATAGGCTTGCCGGAAATCGCCGCGCTGGGCGGCCAGCTGGCCCAGCTGGCGCTCCGTTTCGCTCAGGTAGATCGGCAGATTGAGCTCGCGCGCGATGGCCAGCGCTTCCTTCAAGTCCTGCTCGGCCGCCGCCAACTGCTTGAGCTGCGCCTTGTCGCCGGCGCGCGCTGTCAGCGTCCACCACAGGCCGGTCTTGTTGGGCAGGCGATGGTAGGTCTGCGCAGCCTCGTCCAGCAGGGCGATGGCGCGCGCGTGGTCGCCCTGCATGCGCGCCTGGCTGGCCTCGGCATACAGGCTGGCCGTCAGGTAAAACGGCAAGCCGATCTGGCGGTACAGCGCGCTGGCCTGGCGGATCATGGCCTCGCCGCGGTGCACGTCGCCCTGGGCCGAAATGACGCCGCCCTGCCCGGCCAGGGCCAGGGCTTCGAGCAGGCGCGAACGCGCCGCCCGCGCCTGTTCCTCCATGCGCCGGTAGTGTTCCAGCGATTCGGCGTAGTTGTCGCTCGAGTTGTAGGAACTGGCCACGCACTGGTGGCCGTAGGCCAGGGCCAGCGCATTGCCGCTGCGGCGCGCCAGGTCCAGCGTGCGCAGGCAGGCGTCGATCGATTCTTCCAGCTTGCCGAAACGGGTGTAGGTCATGGCCAGGCGCAGCATGGCTTCGGCCAGCAGCTCGGGGCGGTCCACCCCTTCCAGGATCTTGACCGCATGGTTGGTCACGCTGATCAGGGGGTCGAACTTGCCCTGGTTGACGGTATTCAGCGCGATCACCAGGTCAGCCTCGGCCTGGCCCACCTTGTCGCCATTGCGTTCGGCCAGCTTCATGGCCTGTTCGGCCAGGCTGGCGGCCGCCTCGGTTTCCGCCTGGTAGAGGGCGATGCGGGCTTGCAGGTTGAGCAGGCGGGCGCGTTCGCTGGCCGGCGCGTCGGGCGGCATCTCGGCATCCAGGCGGGCGGCGCGCAAGCGGGCCTGGCCCACGTCGTTCTCGGCCAGGATGCGCACCGCCTGCGCTTCGGCGCGCCAGGCGTCGATCTCCATGGCGACGGCCGGCGCTGCCAGCGCCCAGCACAGGAGCAGGCCGGGCCAGGCCATCCACGCTGCGGCTTTGCTTGCCATGCCCTTCCTCCCCTGCACTGTCGCCACTGCCCGCAGGATGACAGACGCATCCTGGCCTGCCTATAAGGAAATCCCTAAATTTCCCTACCTTCAGTAACGCAACGTGGCGCTGAATGATAACTGTCGGTCGTTCATCCAGCTGCTCTGGTGCCGCTGCGGCACGCTGTAATACGCCCGGCGTACCGTGTTCAGCAGGTTATTGCCTTCCAGCGCCAGCGACCAGCGCCGATTGAGCTGGTAGCGCAGCGAAGCGTCCAGCCAGCCGTAGTCCTCGACATACACCGGCAGGGTGCCCACTCCGGCAAAGGTGCTGGTGCCGTTCAGGAAGCGCGAACGCCAGTTGTAGGCGGCGCGCGCCGACCAGGGCCCCAGGTCGTACAGCAGGACCGCATTGGCGCTCTGGCGCGACAGGTTCTGCAGCGGCACCTCGCGGCCCAGCGCCGTGCTGGGCGTGACGCTGTCGACCAGGGTGAAATTGAGCTGCACGCCCAGGCCGCGCCAGGCGCCAGGCAGGCGGTCGAAGTACTGCTGGTAAGCCAGTTCGGCGCCCTTGATGCGCGCCGGGTTGGCGTTTTGCGGGCGGCTCACCTGGTAGGTCACGCCGTCGTAGGTCTCGGGCATGGTGCGCGTCACGGCAAAACCGTCCACCCATTTCCAGAACACGGTGGCCACCAGCATGCCCTGGCCCGGCAGGTAGCGTTCCCAGGCCAGGTCCAGGTTGGTTGAGCGCACCGGCGCCAGCGCCGGGTTGCCGGCGCTGCCGGTGCTGGCCGCCGGATTGACTACGTTGCGGAACAGCGTCAGCGACGGCTGCAACTGGTCGAAGGTGGGACGGGCCATGGTCTTCGACGCTGCCGCGCGCCAGGCGCTGTCGGCGTCCGGCCGGTAGCGCAGGTTGGCGCTGGGCAGCCAGTCGGTGGCGCTGTCCTCAATTGCCACCGCGGCCGTGCCGCCGCCGGCCGCGGCACGCATGCCCTGCGCCGTGCTGCGCACGTGCACGGCGCGCAGGCCGGCGTTGCCATCCAGCGCCAGGCCGGCGTCGCGGAAGCTGGCCATCAGCCAGGCGGCGTCGCTGCGCTCGCTGAACGACCACACGGCGGGGGCGCCGCTGGCCGGCACCGGCGCCGTGATGCCCAGCCGGCTGCGCAGGGCCAGCGGCGTGCGCGCCAGGTCCAGGCTGCCCGCCAGGTAGCCGTCCAGGCTGGACGCCCCTTCGCCCGGGAACAGGTTGCCGCCCTGGTTCGGCAGCAGGGTATCGGCCAGGCTGCCCGGCGCCACGTTGGCGGCCGCCGATGCCGCAATGACGCCGCTGCCGTTGTCGGCACTGCGCCGTGCCAGGCGCACCCCGCCGGCCAGCTTGTTCAGGAAACTGCCGGGGCGCTCCCATTCCACGTCAGCCCGCCCCGCATTCAAGGTGCCGTTGAACGGCCGTATCGTGTAGAGCATGTTGACGTAGCGGTAGCCGGCCGGGTTGGCGGCATCGAAGTCGTAAGCAGTTGCCGGGATGGCGCTGGTCCAGTCCTGGCTGAAGTGCGGCGCCGTGCCGGCCACGGTCGATCCGGACAGCACCAGGTTCTGGTAGGCGGTGGTGCGGCTCAGGTCGCCCTTCACGACCAGGCCGCCGCTGCGCCAGCTGCCCCCGGCCGCCAGCTGGCGGTCACGGTTCACGGTGTCGCGCGCGAAGCTGAGGATGCTCAGCGGCGCCTGGGTCCAGCTCACGCCCTGCAGGTAAGGCGTGCCAGGGAACAGCGACACGCTGCCCGGCACGAAGGTGGCCGAGGCGGCGGCGTTGACCTGGTAGGAATCCTGCAAGGTCTTGAACTGGGCGAAGCTGCCTTCGGCGTACAGGTCCAGGCCGGGCTGCGGCCGCCACTGCAAAGCAAAATTGGCCGCCTCGCGCCGGCGCCGGCCCATGCTGGCGGTCTCCGTGATGCCGTTCGGCGCCACCACCTGCTGGCCCGGCACCAGGTCCTGGCGCAGGGTCGGGTTGCCGCTGCTTTTCTGGTCCTCGCGCCAGCTGCGGCGCTGGCTGGACAGGCCGAGCAGCGCACCGAATTCGCCGCCGCCCAGCTTCCAGCGCTGGCTGCCCAGCGCGCTGAACTGGGGCGCGCTGCCGCCCACCAGTTCGCCGTGCACCTGGCGCGCGGTCAGCGCCAGCTCGCTGCCGGCGAAGTCAAAGGGGCGGCGCGTACGCAAGTCCACCAGGCCGCCGATGCCGCCATCGAGCTGCTGCGCGGTCGCCGTCTTGTGGACGGCAATCGCCGCCACCATTTCCGCCGGCAGGTCGGCAAAGTCGACCGAACGGCCCTGGCTGCTGCCGGTGAAGCCGGCGGTAAACACTTCGCGCCCGTTGATGGTGGTTTCCAGCTGGTTCAGGCCACGGATGGCAACTGTGGTGCCTTCGCCACGGTCGCGCCCGATCTGCACGCCGGGCACGCGCTGCACGGCATCGTTGACGCTGAAGTCCGGCAGCTTGTCGATATCGTCGGCCACCACCGCATCGACGATGGCATCGGCGTTGCGGCGGATCTGGCGCGCCGTCTCGATGCCGGCGCGCTGGCCGCTCACCACCACCGTCGGCATGGACGCTTCATCAGCCTGCGCCGCGCTGCACACGCAACCCGATAATGCGAGCCAGGCGGCTGCACGTCTGCTGCTCTGCCCCATCTTTTCCCCTTCTTCGTTTATCGCTGCTTTGGCTGGCAATCTTGCCAATCGGGCCACATCTTTACCCATAAGCTGGCACCGCGTCAACGGTAAGGATTTCCCTACAATATCAGGCTTCCTTCCCTACATGTAAATCAGGAATGCCCGATTTTCCTTTTGCCAAAGCCTTGCCACCATGCGCGCTCGAAACATTTAAAGGACGACAAATGAAAGCAACCCTTCCCTTCGCCCTGGGCGCCCTGCTGTTGGCCGGCGCCGCCGGTGCCGCCGATACCCCGGCCCACTGGAGCTATGACGGCGCGCACGGTCCGCAACACTGGGGCTCCATGCAGGCCGATTACAGCACCTGCAAGCTGGGCCACCAGCAATCGCCGATCGATATCCGCGCCACGACCAAGGCGCAACTGCCCGCGCTGGAATTTTCCTACCAGGCTTCGCCGCTGAAGATCATCGACAACGGCCATACCATCCAGGTCAACTACACCGCCGGCAGCAGCGTGACCATCGACGGCGTGCGCTACGAACTGCTGCAGTTCCACTTCCACAAGCCGAGCGAAGAGCGCATCAACGGCCGCAGCTACCCGCTGGTGGCGCACCTGGTGCACAAGAATGCCGATGGCAAGCTGGCCGTGGTGGCCGTGCTGTTCAAGCAAGGCGCTGAAAACCCGCTGGTAAAGACACTGTGGGACGCCCTGCCCACGACAAAGGGACAGCAGCAGGAACCGGCCGGCGTGAACATCGAGATCGCCTCGCTGCTGCCGCCGGCGCAGGGCTACTACAGCTTCGCCGGTTCGCTGACCACCCCGCCCTGCAGCGAAGAAGTGAGCTGGTTCGTGCTGAAGCAGCCGGTTGAAATCTCGGCCGCGCAGCTGAAGCGCTTCGCCAGGCTGTACAAGCACAACGCCCGCCCGGTGCAGCCGCTGAACGGCCGCACCGTGCTGGAAAGCCAGTAATCAGCGCTTGTAGACGCCGGCACACACCACGTTCTCGCCCGAGCGCTCGCAGTACATGCGCTTGGGCAGGATGCTCTTGCTGACCGGGTCGACGAAGCTGTAATCCTGCCAGAAGCTGGGTTTCTGCTTCGCCAGGTCCATGCGCTCGCGGATGAAGGACTTGCCGTCCGCGTCGCGCAGCGCGATCAGGTCCTTGCCCACCATCTTGGCATTCTGGCCGTGCGCCAGCACCTTGCCATTCAAGTCATACACCACAGGATAGAGGTCGCCGCGCACCCAGGCAGCGTCCTTGGCCGTGATCGCCTCGAACACCTTGCCGCCATCCTTCTTGATCGCCGCCACGGCCTTGGCCACCAGCTGTTCGGCATCGCGCGGCGTCGCATATTCCTCGGCCGCGCCGGCGCCGGCCAAAGGCAGCAGCAGGGCTGCAGCAAAAACCAATTTGTTCATGATGTCTCCTCCCGGGTCTGTATGATTTGAAGATAGCAAGCAGACAGGCATAGCATGCATCAAGCATTCCTGATTTTGCCGTCAGGACTTCCTTACAAATACAAAGCCACGATCAGGCCGGGCAATCGTGCGCGTTGGAATATTGCATATCGTTATGCTAAGGAAAATGTTTCCGCCTGCGTTGCATAGTTGACAAAATGAAGCTTTTTGTCACGTTTGTGCTTGACTGTCGCTCCAGCCGGAGTGACATTAGGCCTTCCCCTCGCAATCCACCTTCATACCTGAGGTAGCGTCGAATGAACGACATGACCGAACTGCCGGAAGAGCTGGACCTCAAGCTGATCCTGTCCACCCTGATGGCCCTGAAAAAAGGTGACTTCTCGGCGCGCCTGCCGTCTGACTGGACAGGCGTCTCGGGCAAGATCGCCGACACCCTCAACGACATCATCGAGACCAATGAGCGCATGGTGAAGTCGGTGACGGAGGTTAGCCGCGTGGTGGGCCGCGAAGGCCGCCTGACGCAGCGCGCGACCGTGCACGTTTCCGGCGGCTGGGCGACCATCATCAGCGCCGTCAATACGCTGATCGACGACCTGGTGCGCCCGACCACTGAAATGGCGCGCGTGATCGGCGCGGTGGCGAAGGGCGACCTGTCGCAAACCATGGCGCTGGAGGTCGACGGCCATCCGCTGAAGGGCCAATACCTGCGCGCGGCAATGACCGCGAACACCATGGTGGAGCAGCTGACTTCCTTCTCCTCCGAAGTGACCCGCGTGGCGCGCGAGGTCGGTACCGAGGGGAAGCTGGGCGGCCAGGCGCAGGTGAAAGGCGTGGCCGGCACCTGGAAGGACTTGACCGACTCCGTGAACTCGATGGCGGGTAACCTGACCTCCCAGGTGCGTAACATCGCCGAGGTGACCACCGCGGTGGCGAACGGCGACTTGTCCAAGAAGATTACCGTCGACGTGCGCGGCGAGATCCTGCAGCTGAAAGACACCATCAACGTGATGGTGGACCAGCTGCGTTCCTTCGCCTCCGAAGTGACCCGCGTGGCGCGTGAAGTAGGTACCGAGGGCAAGCTGGGCGGCCAGGCTTATGTGCCGGGCGTCGGCGGCACCTGGAAGGACTTGACCGATAACGTGAACTTCATGGCGTCCAACCTGACGGGCCAGGTGCGTAACATCGCGGCGGTGACGACCGCGGTGGCGAACGGTGACCTGTCCAAGAAAATCACCGTGGACGTGAAGGGCGAGATCCTTGAACTGAAAAACACCATCAACGTGATGGTGGACCAGCTTTCGTCCTTCGCATCCGAGGTGACCCGCGTGGCGCGGGAAGTGGGTACCGAGGGCAAGCTGGGCGGCCAGGCGCAGGTGAAAGGCGTGGCCGGTACCTGGAAAGACTTGACCGACTCCGTGAACTCGATGGCGGGTAACCTGACCTCCCAGGTGCGTAACATCGCGGAGGTGACCACCGCAGTGGCAAACGGCGACTTGTCCAAAAAGATCACGGTGGACGTGAAGGGCGAGATCCTGGAACTGAAAAACACCATCAACGTGATGGTGGACCAATTGAACTCCTTCGCATCCGAGGTGACCCGCGTGGCGCGTGAGGTGGGTACCGAGGGCAAGCTGGGCGGCCAGGCGAACGTGTCCGGTGTCGGCGGCACCTGGAAGGACTTGACCGACAACGTGAACTTCATGGCCTCCAACCTGACGGGCCAGGTGCGTAACATCGCGGAGGTGACGACCGCGGTGGCAAACGGCGACCTGTCCAAGAAGATCACCGTGGACGTGAAGGGCGAGATCCTGGAACTGAAAAACACCATTAACGTGATGGTGGACCAACTGTCGTCGTTTGCATCGGAGGTGACCCGCGTGGCGCGCGAGGTGGGTACCGAGGGCAAGCTGGGCGGCCAGGCTTATGTGCCGGGCGTGGGCGGTACCTGGAAGGACTTGACCGACAACGTGAACTTCATGGCGTCGAACCTGACGGGCCAGGTGCGCAATATCGCGGCGGTGACCACCGCCGTGGCGCGCGGCGACCTGTCGAAGAAAATTACCGTGGACGTGAAGGGCGAGATCCTTGAGCTGAAAGACACAATCAACGTGATGGTGGACCAGTTGTCTTCCTTCGCTTCGGAGGTGACCCGCGTGGCGCGCGAAGTGGGTACCGAGGGCAAGCTGGGCGGCCAGGCCAACGTGTCCGGCGTGGCCGGCACCTGGAAGGACTTGACCGAGAACGTGAACCAGCTGGCGGCAAACCTGACCAACCAGGTGCGCGCGATTGCGGAAGTGGCAACCGCCGTGACGCGCGGCGACTTGTCCCGTTCCATCCAGGTCGAGGCGCGCGGCGAGGTGTCCTACTTGAAGGACAACATCAACGAGATGATCCGCAACCTGAAGGAAACGACGCAGAAGAATGCGCAGCAGGACTGGCTGAAAACCAACCTGGCGCGTTTCACGCGCCTGCTGCAAGGCCAGCGCGACCTGCAGGCGGTGACGAAGCTGATCCTGTCCGAGCTGGCGCCGCTGGTGTCTGCGCACCACGGCGTGTTCTATATGATGGACTCGCAGTTGGCCGATGCCCGCCTGCGCATGATCGCCAGCTACGGCTATCGCTCCTCGCGCAAGCTGCCGACTTCCTTCCTTCCCGGCGAAGGCCTGGTAGGCCAGTGTGCGCTGGAGAAGGTGCGTATCTGGCTGACTGACGTTCCGCGCGACTACATCGTGGTCAGTTCCGGCCTTGGCGCGGCGCCGCCGACGAATATCGTAGTGCTGCCTATCCTGTTCGAGCAGCAGGTGAAGGCGGTGATCGAGATCGCGTCGCTGGACCGCTTCACCGAAACCCACCTGTCCTTCCTCGACCAGTTGATGGAATCGATCGGCGTAGTGCTGAACACCATCGAGGCGAACAGCCGCACCGAATCGCTGCTGACCCAGTCGCAGTCGCTGGCGCAGGAGCTGCAGCAGACCAACCAGGAACTGGCGGAGAAAGCCCGCCTGCTGTCCGAGCAGAACATCGAGGTGGAGCGCAAGAACCGCGAGGTGGAACAGGCGAAACTGGCGCTGGAAGAAAAAGCGACCCAGTTGGCCCTGTCCTCCAAGTACAAATCCGAATTCCTGGCGAATATGTCGCACGAGCTGCGCACGCCCCTGAATTCGCTGTTGATCCTGGCGCAGCAGCTGGGCGACAACCCGGAAGGCAACCTGTCCGGCAAGCAGGTGGAGTTCGCGAAGACCATCCACGGCTCCGGTTCCGACCTGCTGACCCTGATCAACGACATCCTGGACCTGTCGAAGATCGAATCCGGCACCGTCACGCTGGACGTGTCGGAATACCGCTTCGCCAACCTGCGCAGCTACGTCGAGCGCACCTTCCGCCACATGGCGGAGGCCAAGCACCTCGGCTTCACGGTGGAACTGGGCGACAACCTGCCCGCTTCCCTGATGACCGACACCACGCGCCTGCAGCAGGTGCTGAAAAACCTGCTGTCGAACGCGTTCAAGTTCACCAACCATGGCCAGGTGTCGCTGGGCATCGCGCTGGTGCAAAGCGGCTGGAGCACCGACCACCCCAACCTGGGCAACGCCGATGCGGTTCTGGCCTTCTCGGTCAGCGATACCGGCGTCGGTATCGCGGGCGACAAGCTGCAACTGATCTTTGAAGCATTCCAGCAGGCCGACGGCTCGACTGCCCGCAAATACGGCGGCACCGGTCTCGGCCTGTCGATCTCGCGCGAACTGGCCCGCCTGTTGGGTGGCGAGATCCGCGTCGAATCGACGGTCGGCGCGGGTTCGACCTTTACCCTGTTCCTGCCGTATAACCGCTCCGGCTTCGTGTACTACGAAACGGCGCGCCAGCCGGCCATGCCGCGCCTGCCTGCCCCGGCGGCGACGTCCTCGCCTATCATCGCCACGCCTTCCGTGGTGTACGCCCAGCCGCCGCAAGAACAGGAGGTTGAACCGGACGAGCAGATCTATGGTTCGACCATCGACGACCGCGGCCTGACCGCACCGGGCGACCCGTCCGTGCTGATCGTCGAAGATGACGAGCGCTTTGCCAAAGTGGTGCTCGACTTTTCACGCGAAAAGAACTTCAAGGGCATCGTGACCCACCAGGGCGACTGGGCCCTGAGCCTGGCGCGCGACTACCTGCCGTCGGCCATCCTGCTCGACCTTGACCTGCCGGATATCGACGGCTTCACCGTGCTGGAACGCCTGAAACGCGACCCAAGCACGCGCCATATCCCGGTGCACGTGATGTCCAGCTTGCGCGAGCGCGAACGTGCACTGCGATCGGGCGCCATCTCTTACCTCAACAAGCCGGTCAGCAAGGAAGACCTGAACGAAGAGTTCATGCGCATCCAACGCTTCCTGATCGGCGGCAAGCGCAACCTGCTGGTGGTGGATGACGAGGAAAACCAGCGCGAAGCCATCGTCAAGCTGATTGGCGATTCCGACGTCGACATCACGGCCGTCGGCACCGGCCAGGAAGCGCTGTCGGCGCTGCATGCCTCGCACTTCGACTGCATGGTGCTGGACTTGACCCTGCCCGATATCAGCGGCTTCGACCTGCTGGACCTGATTGGCAAGGACCAGCGCCTGCGCGACCTGCCGATCGTCATCAACACCGCGAAGGAGTTGAACCGCAAGGAAGTGGCGAAACTGAAACGCTACGCCAAGACCATCGTCATCAAGGACGCCCGCTCGCCGGAGCGACTACTTGATGAAACGGCCCTGTTCCTGCACCGTTCGCAAGCCAACCTGCCGGAAGCCCAGCGCCGCATGCTGGAGGAAGTGCATGCCGCCGACGCCGGCCTCGCTGGCCGCAAGGTGCTGATTGTCGACGATGACTTGCGCAATATTTTTGCCCTGTCCTCGCTGCTGGAGCGCCAGCAGATGCAGGTGTCGTTCGCCGAGAACGGGCGTGACGGCATCGAAGTGCTGGAGCGCGACCCGACTATCGAGATCGTCCTGATGGACATCATGATGCCGGAAATGGACGGCTACGACACCATGCGCGCCATCCGCCGCATCCCGAAATTCCGTTCGCTGCCAATCATTACGCTGACGGCGAAAGCGATGAAGGGTGACCGCGACAAGTGTATTGCCGCCGGCGCTTCGGACTACATCACCAAGCCGGTGGATGTGGCGCAGCTCCTGTCGCTGATGCGCGTCTGGCTGCACTGATGGGCGCCAACGGGGAATTGCGCCGCAACACGGCGCCGGAGCTGGAAGAGCTCGAATTGGAACTACTGCTGGAGGCGCTGGTGCGCCGCTTCGGTTTCGACTTTCGCTTGCACGAGCGGGCGCCGTTGAAGCAAAAGGTGCTCGCCTTCATGCAGCAGTGCGGCCTGGCTACGCTGTCGCAGGTTCAGGACCAGGTCCTTCATGATCCGGCAACCTCCAGCGCCTTGCTGCGGGCGCTGCACGTGCCGCCAGCAGCGTTGTTCGACAATCCTGCAGAAGCGCTCATGCTGCGCGAAGCCGCCGAGCACTCCCTGCGCGGCGCCGCCCTGCCTCGCATCTGGCTGGCCGATTGCGCCGGTGCGGGCCAGGCCTGGACGCTGGCGATCGTCCTCGCTGAAATGGGCCTGCTGTCCCACGCCGAGATCCACGCCACCGTCGCCAGCGACGAAATGCTGGACGAAGCGGCAGCAGCCTGGCTGCCGGAAGCCGACCTTGACCAGGCGCAGGAGAATTACGTGGCCGCCGGCGGCAAAGGCCGCCTCGCCGACTACTTCAACCTGCACGGCGGCCGCGCTATCCTGGTCCCTTCGCTGCGCAGCCATATCACCTGGGCGCAGTACAACCTCGTTACCGATGCATCGTTCAACGAATTCAACCTGATCGCCTGCCAGCGCGCCCTGCCGGACTTCGGCCCTTTGCTGCGCCAGCGCGTATTGCAGCTATTCCACGAAAGCCTGGTCCCCTTCGGCACCCTCGGCCTGGACCGGGAAATGGAATCCGGTGAGCCGCTTGCCTCGGCCTACCAGGCACTCGCGCCTGGCCAGCCCTGGTACAAGCGCATTACCTAGGCTATTCGGCTTCCAACAAGAATGCCGCGGCCTGGAAGTCGCCTTCCAGGGCCACTTTCAGGCCATTCCCCATCCAGTAAGCGCCGCTGGCCTTGGCCGGGGTGCGCGGTGCTGCGGCGCCGGCGATGGGGCGCAAGGTGTAGACCGTGTCTGGCGCCAGGCCGCGCAACTGGATCACGGGCTGCGCGGCACGCATCATGCTCGAGTGCAGGAAGGCGAACAACACTGCTTGCCGACGGTCTTGCGACACCGATAGCGTGGCCGAACGCGGTGAGCCATTCCGAGGCGATACCAATCGATAGAGATTCCCCAATTGCACCGTGGCGCGGATGCGCTTGTACTCCTCGATCATGCGACGGGCCTTGGCGAAATCCTCCTCGCTCCAATGATGGAGGTTGGCGCCGATTCCCAGCCCGCCCTGCATCGCGGACAGGAAGCGGTACTCCAGCGATGTAACGCGCTTGTTCACGAAATTGGGCGAATCGGTCACCCAGGCCATCATCGCCGCCGGGGCGTATGCATGGCTGTATCCATCCTGGATGACGAGGCGGTCGTACGGGTCGGTATTGTCGGAAGTCCAGACCTGCTCGGTGAGTTTCATGATGCCCAGGTCGACGCGTCCTCCGCCGCTGGCGCAGGACTCAATTTCGAGTTTCGGATGGCGGCGGCGCAGCTCTGCCAGCAGCTTGTACAGATTGTCCACATAGTCGACGTAAAGCCGCTGCTGTTGGTCTGGCCCCACCTCCGGCCAGCCTGGCTCGGACCACGTGCGGTTATGGTCCCACTTGAGGTATTCGATGTTATTGCCGGTGACCAGTTCATCCAGCTTTTTCAGCAAGTATTCGTACACATCCTTCCTGGCGAGGTTGAGCACCAGCTGGTTGCGCGCCTCGGAACGCTGCCTGCCGGGGAAGTTGATGACCCAGTCGGGATGCGCGCGATACAGGTCGCTGTCCGGACTCACCATCTCCGGTTCGACCCACAGCCCGAATTGCATGCCCAATTCATTGACCCGCCTGATCAGCGGGCCAAGTCCATTCGGGAACTTCTTCCGGTTGACCACCCAATCGCCAAGGCCGGCCTTGTCGCTGTTCCGCGCGCCAAACCATCCATCGTCTACCACGAAACGCTCGACGCCGATGCGTGCGGCTTTTTCAGCCAGCGCGATTTGCCCGGCCTCGGTTACGTCAAAAAAGGTCGCCTCCCACGAGTTGTATAGGACTGGCCGCAAGCGTGGCGACGGTGCGTTCGGCAGGATCCGTTCGCGCTGGTAGCGGTGGAAAATGCGCGAGGCGCCGCCAAAGCCTTCATTGGAAAATCCTGCGTGGAAGACGGGCGATGCCAGGCTTTCCCCATGCTTCAGGCGGTAATTGAAATCGAATGGATTGTAGCCTGCGGTTGCATGCACGCCGCCCATCGCGTCCATTTCGACGTTGATACGCCAGGAGCCGCTCCATCCTAGGGCGCCAAACCATACCGGCCCGGCTTCCTCGCCGGTGGCGGTGCGGCTCAATGCTATCCATGGATTGGCCTGGTGGGAAGTCACGCCCTTGCGGCTTTCCAGCACGAATGCACCCGGCGTGACGGGTCGCGTCTGGAGCATGAACTCCCCGGCCCATCGCCCGGACAGGAAGGACAACTGGTAATCGTCGCTGTAGGGAAGATTCAGGCAGGCTGCCGCCATCTGGTCGACCTGGATCCAGTTGCCGGTCCGGTTTTCCACCATGGCGGAACGGGTGAGAATGCCGCTCGCCTCGTCCATCGCATAGGCCAGCGAAACGTGTACTTCGCGCTTCACATCCTTTAGCCGCAGAACCAGCCGCCCATCCCGCGATTCATGGCTCACATAGCGCAGGTCCAGGTCGCGCACGCCATCGGGAAAGCGTACCTTCAGTGCGGGTTCGGTGGTCAGTCCACCGCCAAAGCCGGCAAACTCGTAAGGTGAAATTGCAATCGGTACTTCGTTGGAGGAATTGCCTTCGACCGTAACTGGCGCAGGCAGCTTATCGCCGGCGGCAAGCGCCGCGCCCCAGTACAGCGATTGCAACTGTCCCAGTTCATTGACGCCGAACGCGTAAGTGGCGCCGCCGCCATCCAGCCGGAATACTTTGGCCTCGTGGTCGACCAGCACGCGGGCCGCCGCGCCGCCGCCAACTGCAAGGCCGGCAGCGCCGCCCAGCAAGCCGAGAAAGACCTTGCGCCTGGTTTCATTCGTGCCCCTCATCTGACTCCTCCGCTGTTTGTTTTGGCTGAGGATATCAAGCAGGCGGGCAGCTATAACGAAGCTATATCAGGACGGATTAGTTCTTTATGAATTTGAAATATCACTAGTCGCGATTCTGTGCAAAATTGCACAACGTGAGTGCAACCCTGTCAGTTTCGCACAGTTGGCAAAACATGCACACTCCTCGCATAACAAAACCTGAGGAGACTTTGATGCGTGTGTCGAAACACAATTTCCTGCTGCGCCGCTCGGTGGCGGCAGTGATGATGACGCTTCCCGCCATGTATTCCCACCCTGCCCTGGCGCAAAGCGCTGGCGGTGAGAAGGCCGATGGCGAGATGGACCGGGTGATCGTTACCGCCCGCAAGCGCGAAGAGCTGATCCAGGACGTGCCGGGCGCCGTGACCGCGCTGTCCGGCGCGCAGCTCGACAAGAAGGCGCTGCCCGACATCACTGCGCTGACCGACATCGTACCGAATACAACGCTCAAAGCCTCGCGCGGCACCAACACCACCCTGACCGCCTTCATTCGCGGCATCGGCCAGCAGGACCCGGTAGCCGGTTACGAGCAAGGCGTCGGCATTTACCTGGACGACGTCTACCTGGCCCGCCCGCAAGGCGCGCTGACCGACATTTACGACCTGGAGCGCATCGAAGTCCTGCGCGGTCCGCAAGGCACCCTGTATGGCCGCAACACCATCGGCGGCGCGGTCAAATACGTGACCCGCAAGCTGTCCCCTAACCCAACCTTCGAAATCAAGGGAGCGCTGGGCAATTACAGCCAGCGCGACCTGGTGCTGAAGGGCAGCACGCCGATCAATGACATCCTGCGCATCGGCGGCACAGTTGGCACTTTCAACCGCGACGGCTTCGGCAAGAACGTGATCAACGGCCGCGAGAACTACAACAAGGACGTCAACGCTGCCCGCATCAGCGCGGAACTGGTACCAAACACCGACCTGTTCATCCGCCTGGCCGGCGACTACACCAAGGACGATTCCGAGCCGAAGCAAGGCTACCGCCTGCTGAATGGCCCGCCGCCGGGCAATGAGCCGCCGCTGGAAGGCGCCTACGACACACGCGCCAACCTGTACAAGGTGAATGGCCACGAGCAGCAAGTGACCACCAAGGGGGTTTCCCTGACGATCGACTACAACATCAATGCCGAAACGATGTTCAAGTCGGTCACCGCGCACCGCTCGTCCAGGTCCTACGCGCCAATCGACTTCGACTCCCTGAACGCCCCACTATGGGAAGCCCCGGCCATCTATAGCGACAAGCAGGACAGCCAGGAATTCCAGTTCACCTACACCGGCTCCAAATGGCAAGGCGTGGCGGGCCTGTTCTATATGAAGACCAACGCCTTCAACGAATTCGACGTGCTGTACAACGCTGCCGGCGGCCTGTCGCTGCTGACCCGCGACGACATCGATTCGAAAACCTGGGCCGTGTATGCGGACGCCAGCTACAGCGTGTCCGATACTTTCAATGTGAGCGTGGGCGGCCGCTGGACCGACGACGAGCGCGAAGCTTCGATCTACAAGCGCACCTACCTCGGCCTGGCCGGCTCGCCGAACCTGGGCAATCCCGCCGCCGTCGGCCTGGCGCCGAACACTGACCTCGGCAAGGGCGACTTGCATCGCAAGGACAAGAAGTTCACGCCGAAACTGGGCTTTGGCTGGAAACTATCGCCGGAACACAACGTCTACGGCAGCTACCAGAGCGGCTTTAAAGGCGGCATGTTTGATCCGCGCATGGATCTCGCGGCAACCGGCGGCCCGAGCACGCCAGCCTCGCTGGAAAAGCGCAAGGGCGTGAACCCTGAGGAAGTCGATACCGTTGAGCTGGGCCTGAAATCGTCGCTGAACGGCGGCCGCCTGCAGACCAATGCGGCGGTGTTCTACACCGACTACAAGAACGTGCAGATTCCAGGCTCGATCCCGACTTTCAACGCGCAAGGCCAGGTCAATGGCTTCGCCGGCACGTTGACCAATGCCGGCAAGGCCAAGATCAAGGGCCTGGAGTTGGAAGCGATTGCCCGCGTGACCGATGGCCTGTCGCTGAACGGCATGCTGAGCTACATCGATGCCGAGTACAAGGAATGGATGGTGGCCAGCGGCGCGACGCTGGTCAATGTGGCGAAAAGTGCGGAATTCCAGAACACGCCGAAGAAGTCGGCCAACCTGGGCGCGACGTATGAATGGCCGGTCAGCCTGTTCGGCCGCGGCGGCAGCATGAGCTTCAACAACAGCCTGTCCTACAAGGACAAGGTATACCAGGCTGAAATCGTGCGCCTGACCGGCATCGCCTCGATGGACGCGCTGGTGCCGCAGAACCTGATGCTGGCCCAGGGCGGCTTCACGCTGTGGGACGCCGGACTGGTATGGACGAGTTCCGACCGTCGCCTGCAAATCGGCCTGCACGGCCGTAACCTGACCGATAAACGCTACAAGGTGGCCGGCTATGCCTTCGGTGGCTTCTTCAACACCGTCACCACCTACTACGGCGACCCGCGGACCTACAAGCTGACCGCCTCGTACAAGTTCTGACCGCACGTTACGATTGGTGAGAATCCTTTTGCGCTGACAGGAATATCATGGCAGTGAGGAGAGCCAGATGCTGCTCGAGCGCGAAAGGCAATTGCAGGATTTGCAGCGGCTTGCCAGCCGCGTTAGCTCAGGTGCGGGCGGGATGGCGCTGGTGCTGGGCGAAGCCGGCATCGGCAAGTCATCCCTGCTGCAAGCCTTTGCCGCGCCGCTGAAGGGCGAGTTCTTTGTCCTGCAGGGCGCCTGCGAAGATCTGTCCACGCCGCGCGTACTTGGCCCCCTGCGCGACTTCGCGCCTGCGTTGGGCCAGGATGTTGTATCCACCATCGACAACGCGGCCAGTCCCGATATCCTGATGCCTATGCTGCTGGGCCACCTGGCCGCGCAGCCGCGGCCGGTGCTGGTGATGTGCGAGGACTTGCACTGGGCCGACCAGGCCACGCTTGACCTGCTCAAGTACCTGGCCCGCCGCATCGCCGACCAGCACATCATGCTGCTGGCCAGCGCCCGCAATGACGAGCTGCCGCCCGACCATGCCTTCTGGCGCTGGGCCGGCGATTTGCCACCTGCCAGTACCCAGCGCCTCGACCTGCCGCCTTTATCGCCCAGCGCTGTGGCCACGCTGGCGCGCGACGCCGACTGCGATCCGTCGGAGTTATACCGCGTCACCGGCGGCAATCCATTCTTCCTTTCCGAACTGCTGACCGACTGCAGCCGCGATCCTGGCCATCTGCCGGCCTCGGTGCGCGATGCCGTCTGGGCGCGTACCTCGCGCCTGGACGCACAGGTACGCACCGTGCTGGAACTGGTCAGCGTCAGCCCGGTGGCGCTGGAGGAGTGGCTGCTGGAAGCCCTGCTCGGCGACGACGGGCATGACGCCATCGACGCCAGTGTCGACAGCGGACTGCTGCAACGGGCCAGCCCCGGCCTGCTGTCGTTCCGCCACGAGCTGGCGCGCCAGGCCGTGCTGAGCGGACTGCGCCCCGGCGCCACGCGTGCCCTGCATAAGCGCCTGTCCAGGGTGTTGACCGAGCAGGCGCCCAGCCATGCGCGCATCGAACTGGCGCGGCTGGTCCATCACGCAACCGGTGCGCAGGATGCCCACATGGTGCTGCAACTGGCGCCAAGAGCGGCGCGCCAGGCAGCCCGGCTGGGAGCCCACCGCCAGGCGGCGTCGCACCTGGCAAGCGCCCTTCAATTCGTGGATGCGGTGGGCTGGACCGGTGAAGCTGCCCAGCTTTACGAGGACTGGGCCTATGAAGCTGGCCTGCTGCGCATCGATGAACGCTTGATCGAAGCGCGGCTGAAGGCCATAGCACTGTGGCAGAGCGTGGATCGCCCCGACAAGGTGGGCCTCAACCTGCGCTGGCTGGCGCGCACCCACTGGTATCGCGGCGAGGCGAAAGAAGCCGAACGCTATGGACTGGAAGCGATCCGCACGCTTGAACAGCTGCCGAACAGCAAAGAGCTGGCCATGGCGTACAGCATGCGTTCCCAGCACCAGCTATTGCAGGACCACCCTGCATCCGCCATCGAATGGGGCCGGCTGGCCCTGGAACTCGCAACAGCACTGGACGACCACGACACCCGCGTCCATGCGCTGACCAATATCGGCAGCGCCAAACTGTTCCTGGGCGACGACAGCGGCCAGCAAGACCTGGCGGACGGATTGCAATGCGCCCTGGACCAGCATCTGCACGAACACGCGGCACGCATCTACAGCAACTGGGTTGAATACGCGGTTGTATTCAAGCAGTTTGCGCTGGCCGAACGCCTGCTGGCGGAAGGCCTCGCCTACCATCGCGAGCACGAGCTGGACGCCTGGGTGCATTACCTCACGGGCTGGCAGGCGCAGCTCCACCTCGACAAGGGCGAGTTCGCACAGGCTGCGGCGCTGGCGCGCCAGGTGCTCGCCCTGCCCGACCTGAGCCTGGTCATGCGGCTGCCGGCATTGACCGTGCTGGGACGAACCCTGTCGCGCCAGGGCGAGGAAGACGCCGCGCGCTGCCTGCAGGAAGCGCTGCAATGGGCACGCGCCACGCGCGAGTCGCAGCGCCTGCTGCCAGTGCTGCTGGCCCTCGCGGAAGCGGCGTGGCAAATCCAGGACTTGGAAAACTGCCGCCGCTGGCTCGACGAGATCGGGCAGTTCGACCTGTCCGGCGTGAATGCGTGGGACCTGGCGGAAGTCAGTACCTGGCGCCGACGGGCGGCGATGGCTACGCTGGCGGCCGAGGAACGCGCCTCCGTCCCGCCGCCGCGCGCCGCGGAAGCCGCCGGCAATGGCCAGGCCGCGTGCGACGCCTGGCTGGCCCTCGGCCTGCCGTTTGAAGCCGCCCTGGCCCTGCTCGACCTGTCCGGCGACGTGGCGGCGCAAGCCATGCCCAAGGCCGTCGCACTGCTGGAGCAGATCGGCGCCGCACCGGCCGCTGCGCTTGCGCGGCAGCGCGCCCGTGCCTGCGGCGCCCAGGCCAAGCTGCCCAAACCGCGGCGCGGGCCTTACGCGGCTGCACGCGAACACCCGAGCGGCCTGACCCGCCGCGAAGCCCAGGTGCTGGAATTGCTGCTCGATGGCCTCAGCAACCTTGAGATTGCCCAACGCCTGTGCCGTTCCGAGCGCACGGTCGAACACCACGTTTCAACCCTGCTCGGCAAGCTGGGCGCCACCACGCGCCTCGATTTGCTGCGCCGGCCGCCCGATTCACTGCATAAAAACTAGGTGCTGGCTACCCGGAATTTGGGTGCCAGTACCAATTCGCCGCGCTTCCTTACCGCCTAAAGTGACTTCCATGGAAATCAAACGGGGCGCGGTCCACAGCCTGGTCCGAAGGGCCCGCCCCTCGTCAATACCGGACCGCCTGGAGATCGTCATGGAAGAACTGCGCCAAACCAATTTCAAGAAAAACCACATCAAGATCGTCGTCAGCGAGGGCAAGGTCACGCTGGAAGAATTGCATAAGGCACTCGATATCGCCGTCGCCCAGATGGTGCCCAAGGGCGGCTGCAATTGCGGCCTGACGGGCTTTGACCTGAGCTTCCTGCGTGGCGACCCATCGATCGGCCGCGTGCTGCGCGAGGTGCCACACATCGAAGGTGCGGTGCTGGAACATGAATTCCGCGGCTGAACTGCTTGCCCCCGGCCCGCGCCCTGCCCTGGGCGTGGGCGTCAGCTACGAGGGGCGCGACCCGGCGCTGCTCGAAATGATGCTGCCGCACGTCGACATCATCGAGGTAACGCCGGAAACCATGTCGGTGGCCGATGGCGACCGGATTTCGCTGGACAAGGGCATCCTGGCCGAACTGAAAAATATCGACCGCGAAAAGACCATCGTGGTGCATGGGGTCAGCCTGTCCATCGGTTCACACGATGGCTGGTCGCCGACTTACCTGCATCTGCTTGACGAACTGATGGACCAGGTGCGGGTACGCTGGCACAGCGAGCACCTTGGCTATACCCGCGTCGACGGCGAACACCTCGGCATCATGCTGGCCATGCCGCGCACCGAGCAGGCGGCGGAACTGGTCGCGCAACGGGCCTGGTGCCTGCAGCAGCGCTACGGCCTGCCTTTCCTGCTGGAGAATATCGTGCACGTGGTGCCGGACTGTCCGGCCGATTACACAGACGCCGGCTTCCTGAACGCAGTTGCGCGCGACAGCGGCTGCGGCCTGATCCTGGACGTGTACAACCTGGAATGCGATGAACATAACCATGCGCTCGATATACAGGCCTTCCTTGCGGAACTGGATGGCAGGTACGTGAAGGAGCTGCACGTCGCCTGCGGCGTCAAGCACAACGGCCTGATGCTGGATGTGCATTCGCGCCTGCCGCGCCCCTGCACCATGGACCTGGCGCAGCAGGTGCTGCGCGACGTAGCGACCGAAGCCGAAGTCATCGTGTACGAATTCATGCCGGAAGCCGTGCCCGGCCTGGGCAATGCGGCTATCGCCAGCACCCTGCAACAAATGCGGCAACGACAATGGAGGTAGACATGGACCTGGCCAGCCACCAGCGCATCCTGCTTGGCCTGATGCGCACCACTTACCAGCCCGGGCCCGGCGATGCGGCCTATTACCACCGCGTCGCCGGCTCGCCGGACCTGCAGGAAGCGCGCGGCAACGTCCTGCTGTGGCGGATCTATGTACTGGAGCGCACCTGCGTGCTGACGGTTGAACTGCTGCGCCAGGCCGACTTGCTGGAAGACGCGCTGCAGGCCTTCATCCGGCAAGAGAATATATCGCCGTTCCGCGAGTACCAGCCGCTGGCCTTCCTCGAATTCCTGGCCGGGCATGATGACCCGCTGGTGGTTTCAGTGTCCCAGTTCGAACTGGCGCTGATGAAGGTGCGCGAGGGCGACACCTGCCGCCATATCGTCGACTGGAGCTACGATCCTGCGCCCATCCTGCAGGCGCTGGCACAGCGGGAGCCATTGCCGGACCGGGCCGACCCCGACCTGCACCGGACCGAAGTCTCGGGCGAACTACCTCACTTGTTCGAGATAAAGAGGTTGGCGCGCGATTCGGCGAACGAGCGGAGCAAATTCCAGACGGCCCTGACGCGCGGCAGCCTGTAAAGGTCGACCGGCGCCACCAGCCAGTAGGCGCGTTCCACGAAAACTTCGTCCTGCAGCACCGGCACCAGGCGGCCATCGGTCGCCATGTACGGCGGCGCCATCATCAGGCCCAGGCCGGCGGCTGCCGCTTCGGCCTGCGCCAGCATGCCGGTGCAGCACAGGCGGCGGCGCGGGTTGACGCCCAGTTCATCGAGGAAATTCAGCTCATTGCTGGCCAGGCGGTCCTGCACGTAGTCGACAAAGTCGTGGCCCGCCAGGTCGCTGCGCTTCTGGATCGGCGGGTGGCGCGCCAGATAATCGGGCGAACCGTACACGTACAGGCGGAAGGACGCCAGGCGCGTCACCATGTAGCGGCCGGTGTTGGGCGCATCGAGCGTGACGCCAAGGTCGGCCTCGCGGCTGGCCAGGTTGGCGAAGCGCGGCTGCACCAGCAAGTCCACCGACAGTTCCGGATAGTCCTGCAGGAATTGCGCCAGCAGCGGCGTGATGAAACGCACGCCCAGGGCTTCCGGCACGCCCAGGCGCACCACGCCGCGAATCGCCACTTCGGTGCCGGACAACTGGCCTTGCGCGGCCAGCACCGCACTTTCCATGGCTTCGGCATGAGGCAGCACGGCATGCCCCATTTCCGTCAGCTCGTAGCCTTCTCGCGAGCGGTCGAACAGCGTGGCGCCCAACTGCTGCTCCAGGCGGTCGATGCGGCGTGAGACGGTGGTGTGTTCGACTTCCAGCCTGCGCGAAGCACCAGACAGGGTGCCGGAGCGCGCCAGCTCCAGGAAGAAGCGCAGGTCAGTCCATTCGGGCAGTGTTTTCATCGGCCTATTGTGCATCATTTTCCCGCGCCGTAGTATTGCTGTGCAAAATTGCACACACAGTGGGCGCGGCCTCCGGTTCCCGCCTTGATGCATTTCTTGCACACTGCACGCTCCTGCAACGCTGCCCACGAGGACCATGTATTCCGAGATCAGCTACACCAGCGACGATGGCCTGCGCCTGTATGCGCGCGACTACCCTGCCGCCAGCGGTCCTGCGCGCCTGCCCGTCATCTGCATCCACGGCCTGACGCGCAATTCGGCCGATTTCGAAGACGTCGCGCCATGGATTGCGGCCCTGGGCCGCCGCGTGATCGCCGTCGACGTGCGCGGGCGAGGCAATTCCGAATACGATACCCAGCCTGACCGCTACACGCCCATGGTCTACGCCAACGACGTGGTCAAGCTGGCGCATGACCTGGGCATCGAACGTGCGGTATTCATCGGCACTTCGATGGGCGGCCTGATCACCATGACGCTGGCCTTGCGCAAATCGGCCCTGGTCGCTGCAGCAGTCCTCAATGATGTGGGCCCCACCTTGTCCGAACGCGGCCTGTCGCGCATTCGCGGCTATACCGGCAAGGGCGAGCAGTTCACGAGCTGGCAACAGGCGGCCGATTACATCAGCAGCATCAACGCCGTCGCTTTCCCCGGCAATTCGCCGGAAGAGTGGCAGCGCTGGGCGCGCCGCGCCTTCCGCGAAGAACGGGACGGCAAGCTGGCCATGCGCTACGACCCGAATATCGCCGTGCCGATCCGCGCCAACAAGCTGCGCTCCACCTCGATGGCCGCGCATTTCGCCTTCCGCCGCCTGGCGCGCCGCCGGCCGACCATGCTCATTCGCGGCGCCCTGTCGGACCTGATCGAGCCGACGCAGGCCAACGCCATGCGCGCAGCCGCGCCGCGCATGCTGTATGCTGAAGTGCCCGATGTCGGCCACGCGCCGATGCTGTCCGAGCCCGCCGCGCAAGAGGCGCTGCGCAACTTCCTCGCCAGTGTGGATTGACTTGATGAGAAAACTGATACCGCTGTTGGTCGCATTGGCGCCGGCGCTGGCCGCCGCGCAGGAACTGAAGGTCGCACTCATCACCGGCAAAACCGGCATCCTCGAACCTTACGCCAAGGAGACCGAGACCGGCTTCATGATGGGCCTTGAGTACCTTACCGGCGGCAGGATGGAAATCAACGGCCGCAAACTGAAAGTCTTCATCAAGGACGACCAGAGCAAGCCTGACCAGGGCCGCGCCTTGCTGGCAGAAGCTTACGGCGACGACAAGGTCGATATCGCGGTCGGCACCAGTTCCTCCGGCTCCGCCATCGCCATGCTGCCCATCGCGGCAGAATACAAGAAGGTATTGATCGTAGAACCGGCGGTGGCCGACGCGATCACGGGCGCCAAATGGAACAAATACATCTTCCGCACTGCCCGCAATTCCATGCAGGATGGCCTGGCCGCTGCCTCCACCTTCAAGCAAGGCAGCGTCGCCTTCCTGGCGCAAGACTACGCTTTCGGCAAGGATGCTGTCGCCGCGGCACGTGAAGCGCTCCGGCTGACCGGTTCCAAAGTCAATATCGTGCACGAAGAATTCGCGCCGCAGAACGCAACCGACTTCACCGCCTCGGCACAGCGCCTGTTCGACAAGCTGAAGGACGCCCCGCAACCGCGCGTGCTGCAAATCATCTGGGCCGGCCCGAACCCGATGAACAAGATCGCCGACATGAAGCCGGAGCGCTACGGCATTACGCTGGCGCCCGGCGGCAATATCCTGCCGGTGCTGAAGACCTGGAAATCGTTCGCCGGCACCGAAGGCACGATCTATTACTACTACGACTTCCCGAAGAACAAGATGAACGACTGGTTCGTGGCCGAGCACCAGAAACGCTACAAGAAACCGCCGGACATGTTCACGGCCGGCGGTTTTACGGCAGCGAGCGCGGTCTACACTGCCCTTGCCAAAACCGGCGGCGGCGATACGCAGAAGATGATCGCGGCCATGGAAGGCATGGAATTCGACACGCCGAAAGGCAAAATGAGCTTCCGAAAGGAAGACCACCAGGCGATGCAGCCGATGTACCACTTCCTCATCAAGAAAGACCAGAAAAACGAGTGGGACCTGCTGGAACTGGTACGCGAGATTCCGGCCTCCGAACTGCCGGTCCCGATCAAAAACAAGCGGCGCTGAACCGATGACTCCATTGCTGTCCACACGCGGGCTGACCATCCGCTTCGGAGGCCATACGGCCGTCGACAACGTCAGCGCCGACTTCCATGCCGGCCAGTTGACCGTGATCGTCGGCCCGAACGGCGCCGGCAAGACCACCTATTTCAACCTGATGTCCGGCCAATTGCCCGCGACCAGCGGCAAGGTACTGTTGCGCGGGGAAGACATCACGCGCAGCGGCCCGGCTGCCCGCACCCGCAAGGGCATCGGCCGCGCCTTCCAGCTCACCAACTTGTTTCCTCATTTGTCGGTGCACGAGAACGTTCGGCTGGCGGTTCAGGCGCGCGCCAACGCCGGCATGAAGCTGTGGTCGATCTGGTCCAGCCACAAAGACCTGATCGAACGAGCCGACCACTACCTGGCGCGGGTGTCGCTGTCCGCGCGGCGCGATACGCCGGTGGCGGCCTTGTCTCATGGCGACAAGCGCAAGCTGGAAGTCGCCATCATGCTTGCGCTGGAGCCGGAAGTGATGATGTTCGATGAACCGACGGCCGGCATGAGCGTAGACGAAGTGCCAGTGGTGCTGGACCTGATTCACCAGGTCAAGGCGCAGCGCAACAAGGCAGTGCTGCTGGTCGAACACAAGATGGACGTGGTGCGCGCCCTGGCCGACCGCATCATCGTGCTGCACAACGGGGCGCTGGTGGCGGATGGCGAACCCGCTACTGTCATGTCGTCCGCCATTGTGCAGGAAGCCTACCTGGGAACCGCGAGCCATGACTGACGCCCTGCTCAAGCTATCCGGCGTGCACACGCACATCGGCGAATACCACATCCTGCAAGGCGTCGACCTGGCCGTCCCGCGCGGCGGACTGGCAGTCCTTCTGGGCCGCAATGGCGCCGGCAAGACCACTACCCTGCGCACTATCATGGGACTGTGGCAGGCCAGTGCCGGCAAGGTCGAATTCAATGGCCGCGACATCAGCAAGCTGCGTACACCCGATATCGCGCAAGCCGGTATCGCCTACGTGCCCGAGTCGATGGCGGTCTTCAGCGACCTGACCGTGCGCGAGAATCTGTACCTCGCCGCACGCAGCGGCCCGATGGATACGGCGCGGCTGGAGTGGATCTTTTCCTTTTTCCCGGCCCTGAAGAAGTTCTGGAACTACCCGGCCGGCAACCTGTCCGGCGGGCAGAAGCAGATGGTGGCCATTGCGCGCGCCATCATCGAGCCGCGCGAGCTGCTGCTGATCGACGAACCGACCAAGGGCCTGGCGCCCGCCATCATCCAGAGCCTGGCCGCTGCAATCCGCCAGCTCAAGGGCCAGACCACGGTGCTGCTGGTCGAACAGAACTTCAATTTCGTGCGCCAGCTCGGCGACACCGTGGCCGTGATGGACGATGGACGCATTGTCCATCACGGCTCGATGGCCGAACTGGCTGCCGACCGCGCCTTGCAGGAACGCCTGCTCGGCCTGGCCCTCGACTCACACCAATAAGGAGCGACCGTGCACGATTCTACTCTGCCCTCGATCCCGCGCGACTACGTCCCGATGCTGCTGGTGCCGGCCCTGATGCTGGCCATGCTGCCGCTGGTTGGCAGCATGCCTACCTGGGTCACCCTGACCGTGGCCGGCCTGGCAATGGGAATGATGATCTTCATCATGTCCAGCGGCCTGACGCTGGTATTCGGCCTGATGGACGTGCTGAATTTCGGCCATGGCGCTTTCGTTTCAGTCGGCGCCTTCGCCGCCACCATTGTGCTCGTGCCGATGCAGGGCTGGATGGAAGCCGATTCACTCGGCATGAACCTGGGCGCCCTCGGCCTGGCAATCGCGATGGCGATGGCCGTGACGGCGGTCCTGGGCTGGGTCTTCGAACGCGTCATCATCATGCCGGTCTACGGCCAGCACCTGAAGCAGATCCTGATCACCATGGGCGGCATGATCGTGGTCGAACAGTTGATCCACGTGGTATGGGGCGCGGACCATAAGCCGATGCCGTTGCCGACCGCCCTGCGTGGCGCTATCGTGCTGGGCGATGCGGCCATCGAAAAATACCGCTTGCTGGCAGTCGCAGGCGGCGTGCTGGTATTCATTGTGTTGACGCTGGTGCTGAACCGAACCAAGCTTGGCTTGCTGATCCGCGCAGGCGTCGAGAACGGCGAAATGGTCGAAGCGCTTGGCTATCGCATCCGCCGCCTGTTCGTCGCAGTATTTGCTGCCGGCTCGGCGCTGGCGGGCCTGGGCGGCGTGATGTGGGGCCTGTACAAGGAAACCCTGACTGCGTCCATGGGCGGCGAAGTGATGGTCATGGTCTTCATCACCATCATCATCGGCGGCCTAGGTTCGGTGGGAGGCTGCTTCATCGGTGCGCTGCTGATGGCGCTGACGGCCAATTACGCCGGCTTCCTGGCGCCAAAGCTGGCGCTCGTGTCCCATATCGTGCTGATGATCGCCATCCTGCTGTGGCGTCCCGCCGGCCTGTCGAGGAAATGAAATGCTGAATACCCTTCTTTCCGGCGACCTGCCGCGCAGCCGTGCCCTGTCCGTATCGCTGCTCCTGGTCGTGCTGGGATTGGCGCTCGCGCCCTTCATCACGACCGGCGCCCGCCCGCTCAACACTGCTGCCACGATCTGCATCTATATCGTGCTGGTCGCATCCTATGACCTGCTAATCGGCTACACGGGCATCGTGTCGTTTGCCCATACGATGTTCTTCGGCATCGGCGCTTATGGCGTCGGGCTCGGGTTTGATAGCCCCACGCCATCGTGGGGGCCAATGATGCTTGGCCTGGCGGCAGCGTTGGTACTGACGCTGGTGCTGGCCTTGATCATCGGCCTGTTCGCGCTGCGCGTGCGTGCAATTTTCTACGCCATGATTACGCTGGCCGTAGCTTCATCGTTCGCCGTTCTGGCATCGCAAATGTCCGAATGGACCGGCGGAGAGGATGGCAAGACCTTCGACGTGCCGGACCTGCTGTCGCCAGCCAACGAGTTCGGCGAGTTCATGGGCCGCATCCTGGATGGCAAGGTTCTTACCTACTACATTGTGTTCTTCTGCGCAGTTCTGATCTTCCTGGCCCTGCTGCGGATCGTCAACTCGCCGTTCGGCCGCGTGCTGCAGGCAATCCGTGAAAACGAGTTCCGCGCCGAGGCCCTTGGCTACAGGACCGTCGTCTACCGCATCGCAGCCAACTGCATCGGCGCCGTCGCCGCGGCACTGGCCGGTGCCTTGCTGGCGCTATGGTTGCGCTATGTAGGCCCCAGGACCACGCTGGGCTTCGAAGTCATGACGGACATCCTGCTGATCGTCGTCATCGGCGGCATGGGCACCATGTATGGTTCCGTGATCGGCGCGACCCTGTTCATCCTGGCGAATAATTACCTGAAGTCCCTGATGGCGAAAGCAGCAGGCGCTGTGGCCGGGGTGCCAATACTGGAGGCGGCCCTGCATCCGGACCGCTGGCTGCTGTGGCTCGGCATCCTGTTCATCCTCGCCATCTACTTTTTCCCTAGCGGGATTGTCGGGAAATTCAGGCAGAAGGCAGCCCTGCCAGGTACTTAGCCAGCAACGCATCCGCCTTGCCGCTGCTGCGCAATTCCTGCACGGCGCGGCGCAACTCGGTCGCCACCGCTTCATCGATTTTACGGCGGCTAAGGTGCAGATGGACTTCACGCGACTGTACGGCCAGCGTTCCACCCAATCGCGCACGCGGAACGCCAAGCAGGCGTATCGCATGGAAAACAGCCAGCGTGGTGCCGATCGACGCATCGAGCCGCCCCTCCAGCAGCATCCGGATGCCTTGCAGCTGGTCGGTAATTTCATGCTTGCGGTATTCGTTGTCGCTCAGGAAAGCAGCTCCGTAGTCTGTGCCACGCAGCATGCCGACCGTGCGTCCACGAAGGTCTTGCAGGCCATCGAGCTTGACTCCTGCGCGGCCGATGGCGATCACCTCGGTCGTCCACAGCATGCCCATCGGCTCGGCCGCATCCGCAATGGCTGAATTGGAAGTGGCAATCATCAGGTCCGCCTCTCCGGAACGCAGCATGGCAATCGCGCGGGCGTAGGGAGCAAGGGTAATTTCGATCGGGTGCCGCGATTCTCGAGCGATCAATTCCAGTGCTTCGACGAACAGCCCGGTTTTCCGGCCGTTTGCGTCAAGCGTCGCATAGGGAGGAATCGCCAGGGCAACCGCACGCAACGGGCGCGTTGCAGCGCCTGCACGGGCCAGCGCCGCGACAGGCGCTCCCGCGACCAGGATAGCGGCCACACCGGCGCTGCGGGCCAGGCAGCCCAGCCAGCGCCGGCGCCGCGCCGCTTTCATCGTTCAGGCCCCGGCAGTGGCGCTGGGGCGCTCGGCGATGCGGTCGCGCCACGCCTGTAGGTGCACCAGCCCATGGTCCGACGGACGGAATTTCATCAGTCCGCGCGCGAACTCGATCGCGCAAAAGCCGGTGATGTCGGCAATGGTGAAGCGCTGCCCCGCCACGAAAGGCTGCGCGGCCAGCAACCCATCCAGCCATTTCGCGTTCTCACGGAACTTCTCGCCCTGGGATGCGCCGAAATCGGGGAACTGCGGATTTTCAATCGGCGCAAAGCCGGGGTGGGAATGACGAATGCTGTTGGCCGCGATGGCAAACAGGTGCAGCTCCATGCGGCGGTCAGCCATCTCGATGAAGGCGCGTTCCTCGGCGCCCTCGCCCATCAGGTTGGGCGTTGGGTGCAGGCCTTCCAGGTAGGTGCAGATGGCGCGCGTTTCGCACAGGATGCGGCCATCGTCCAGTTCCAGCGCCGGCACGCGGCCAAAAGGATTCAATGCCAGGTAAGCCTCGCCGCGATGCTCGCCCTTGCCCAGGTCGACCGGCTGCAAATCCAGTTCGATGCCCTTCTCGGCCATGAACATGGCGACACGGCGCGGGTTGGGAGCACGGGGGGCGGTGTACAACTTCATCAAGTCTCCTTTAGTTTTAATCAATCAGCGCGACTGGCCGGTTTCCAGCATTTTGCGCGCCTCGGCGGCAAATTGCTCTACTTTCTCCTGACTGTCTGCGCGATCCAACACATTGCTGGGCGGGCGTTCGATGCCGCGCTGGACAGCGGGACGCGAGCGGATCTGGCGGATCCAGCGTTGCAGGTGCGGCAGGCCTTCCGTTTCCACGCCGGACCAGCGGTGGGTACGCACCCAGGCCCAGTTGGCGATATCGGCAATCGAGTAGTCGCCGGCCAGGAACTCGTGCTGCGCGAGGCGGCCGTCCAGCACCCGGAACAGGCGCCGGCACTCGCCCTGGTAGCGGTCGATGGCGGGTTGGATCTTTTCGGGGAAATAGCGGTAGAACACATTGGCCTGGCCCATCATCGGGCCGATGCCGCCCATCTGGAACATCAGCCATTGCATGACAAGCGAGCGCCCTTTGGCGTCCGTCGGCATCAGGCGGCCGGTCTTTTCGGCCAGGTAGATCAGGATTGCGCCGGATTCGAAGACGGGGAAGTTATCGTTGGCACGGTCGACGATGGCCGGGATTCGGCCATTCGGATTGAGGGCGGTAAACCAAGGCTCCTTCTGTTCATTCTTGCCCAGGTCAAGCACGTGCAGCGCATATGGCAGCTCAAGCTCTTCCAGTGCAATCGAAATCTTATGGCCGTTCGGCGTGGGGGCGGTGTACAGGTCGATCATCGCGGCTCCTTTCACGGAATCGCTGCATCATAACTGCTTTTCCGGCCCCACGCCGGTGGCCTCCCGTCAAGCGCGGCGGCGGGCAAAAGCCAGCAGCGGCAAGCCGGCCAGCAGGAACAGCCAGGCCGTGCCAGGCTCCGGAATCACCTGCACTGCGGCCAACTGGCCGGCGGTCGCCAGCTCGAACTGCGTGCTGCCGCCTATGACAGGCTGCACAGAGACCGTTCCGAGGTCGCCATCGGCGCCGAGATAGCTGGTGTCATTGAACAGCGCCCAGCCGAACGTCGAACCAACATCGCCCTGTCCCACCAGGAAATAGACGTCGAAGCTGAACATCCCGCCCAGCATCACCTGCTGGACCCAGTCGCTGCCGCCATTGGCATTGCTGAAGGTGACCGGCCCCGGCACCGTACCTGTAACGGTTCCGCTCACCTGGGGGGCGCCAAGCAGGTCGCCCGCCAGGTTGCCGACAATGGCGCTGGCCGGCGTGGCATCGGCCAGTCCCATGAAGTAAAGGCCCAGGAAAGCCGGTCCAGTGCCCAGCGAAGCGGTGTCGATACTCACCTTATAGGTCGGACCGGCAGCCGCCTGCCCTGCACCGCAGGCCAGCATTGCTGCCAGCAGCAGGCGGCCCAGCATAGTCTGAAATTTGGTCATCGTATGTTCCTCAGTATTTAACGCGGATCAGTTTTCGGGTGTAGCCGATTGGCGCCTTCGCCGGATTGCTGAAGGTGGTGGTCAGCTTGACGCTCTGGCCGGGCGCCAGCTCGGCCACAGGCAGCGTGATGTAGGGCACGCCATCCTTGATGCCGGTCTGGTTATCCAGCGTGACGCCGCTGGTCAGGCCTGCGAGATGGAAGTGCAGCGGCCCGCTGATGGTCTTGTCCGTCGAGTTGACGATGTTGACGGTGCCGGTGTACTTCTGCGTGAAGCGGTTCAGCGTCAGGCCCGATTGCGACATGTTGACGCTGTCCGAAACATCCTCTGGCGCCAGCAGGTCGAAGCGGTCGGCGTGGAAGCGCAACTCGCTATAGGACGAGATGCCCGGATAGGCCGGATCGGTCGGAGGGCCCGGATGATCGACACGCACCATGAAGTAGCGGAAGCGTGCGTCCGACAGGCCAGGCAATACGGGGATCAGCTCCAGCTCGAAATTGCGTTCGCTGGTATCGGTGGTCTCACGACTGGTCAGCAGGGTCCAGTTGGAATTGTCGTTCGAGCCGTAGATGTTGATGCCTTGCGAGCGGTTGGCGAACATGAAGCGGGCCTGGATGCCGAAGGCGCTGGCTGCCACGCGATAGTTCTCGCCGAAGTCGATGGTTACCAGGTTGCGCAAGTCGCCCGAGGTGCTGTTGTAATCGCCGTCCACCAGCAAGGCGACGCGGTTCACGTCCAGCGTGGTGGTGGTCACCATATGCTTGCTCCAATCCAGGCTGCCATCCAGCGCCACGCGCGGGTTGAGCAATTCAAGCTTGGCTGCGACGGCCTGCACCTGTTTCAGCAAGGCCGGGAAGTCGGCGTCGGATACCGTCATCATCTGTTCCCGCAGCGGCGCGATCTCCTGCATGAACACGGCCAGCGACGGCGTGGTGTAGACGCTGGCCGGATCGTAGCCGCCCTGGGCCGCTGCGAAGGCGCTGGCGCGGTCGGGCTGCACGCTCAGGCGCGCCGTCATGACGCTGATCGAGATGCCGTCGGTGGCGCTGATGACAATGTCATGCATGCCGCTTTGTCCTGCGGCCGGCGTCCAGTTGAAGGCACCGGTCGATGTATCCAGCGTGGCCCCTTGGGGGATGCTGATTGCCTTGTACACGATGCTGTCGCCCACCTGCGCGTCGGTCGCGGTGTAGGAGGCCTGGTACGGCACGCCCTGCACCACCAGCTCCGTCGCCGGAATCACCGGCATGGCGAAACGCGGAGGCGTCAGCTGGGCCGGTGCGGACATATTCACGAAGTCCACGTCGACCGTGGCCCCTTCTTCGCCGGTGAACTTGAAGTAGATGATGTTGTCGCCCTGGCGCTTGCCCGGAGTTGCCGCCCACGCCGTATCGGGCACGATGTAGCGCCACTGGCCTTCCGTATTCGGCACCGTCATTTCGACCCAGGGACTGGCGCTCTCGGTCGCGCTGGCCGCCAGTTTGGTCACGGCGTTGGTACGGATCATCACCCCCACCGGCGCATACTTGCCCCGGTCGGCATACTGCACGTCGTGGAAGACCACCGTGGCGCCGGCCGGCGTGACGTTGGCATGCCCGAAGGTGCGGTCGCCTTCGGTGACCTTGCTCCAGTCGCCTTTCAGGAACACCGATTTGCGCTCGGTTTCCAGCATGCCGGTGCTGGCCGGCAGCGTGGTCCCGGTCAGCACCTTTGGCAGGGTCAGGAAAGCTTCCGCCCCCATGTCCTTGTTTTGCGGCGAGCCCGGCCCCCAGCGGGTGACCAGGTCGTTCGAATGCGCGGCCGCCGTGGCGAGAAACGGCGCCTCCACGTCCACATCGACGCCCTCTTCGTACTTGTAGACGTTATACAGCTCGGGAATGCCGCCCACTTCGTACAGGCGGCCGCGGTAAGCCTCCGACTGGGTCGATGTGCCGCCCGAGGTATCGGCCCACGGAGCGGCATAGCCAAGCATGAACTGGGAATAAGCGTTAGCGCCCATCAGCACGCGGTTGCCGCCGAACTTGTACACGCTGACCGCGTCGCCCGAGGTGGATGGCTTGCCGGTGAACGGGTCGACCTTCGTGCCCTGTGCCGTGACCAGGCGCAGCAAGCCGGTCAGGTTGTCGACGTTGTCGCCGCCGTGGGCCTGGTCGCGCTGCATTTCCTGGATCTGGTAGAAGGGATAGCCGTACTTGTTGTAAGGGCTGTCCGGTTCGATCAGCGGGATCAGCGGCAGGATCGCGCCGTTGATGTTCTGGCGCGTCGAAGTCGCATTCACCGTCATCCACTCCACGGTTTCGTCGTAGCGCGCACGGTTGTCGGTGAAGATCGCGCCGGTCATGCGCCCGACCAGCGAGTACACGTGCTGGTTCATGAAGCGCTCATTGCTGGCGAAGAAAGTGCGCTCCATCGGATCGACCAGGTTGTCCTTCAGTTTCTGGGTATCGGTGTCGGTCCACACCAGCGGATAGGCGGTATAGGTCGGGTCGCCCGGTGTGTAGCGCATGATTTCGGCGGCGGCCAGCATGCGGAACAGCGGCACCCCGGTGTGGATGTGCGCATCCGGATAGTAGGCGTAGCCGTTCGGGTTCATGTTGCTCCAGGTCCGCAGGATGCGCATGGCGTTGCGGCGGTACTCGTTGCGCCCCGTGATGTAGTACAGGATGGCCTGCGTCAAAGCGCCCTGCGAGTCATTGATCAAGCGTACCTGGGCAGTGTTGCCGTTGAAATTCGGCGTGTTGGGCGTATCGATCTTGGTCGAGTCGCGATTGGTCGGCAGCAGGTTGATGTTCGCGTAATTGCAGCAAACCGTTGCGAGGGTGTTGTAGTAAGTCTTGTAAGGCTCGACGTCGGCGCGTACCTGCTGGCGCGCATATTCGAACTGTGCCTGCGTAATGCCCAAGGCTGGGTGCCGGAATCCGGTAGCGCTAACAACAGGCTGGAATTCCGGCGTGGCGACATAGCTGACGGCGTGTGCGGGGAAAACTGGAATGGCCATGGCTGCCGCAATGGCAAGCATCTTGAACCTGGCCGTGACCCCGCCCTGAAGTGAGTGGTTATGCATGATTATCCTTATCATTTATCTAAGCAATATCCGAGGGGCATATCGAAGCACGCGCGTCTCCTCGCGTGTTATCGATACCAGCCCAATATAGCATGCACTTCAGACAATTGCTTAAACTTTATGTTATCGATATCCACGGGCGCGATGCCGGTTTGCGGATGGATTTCTGCAGAGCAAAAAAAAACCGGCCATTTGGAGGGGGCCGGTGAAAAACGCTTTTGAGGGCGCGGGGATTGAAGAGAAGAAACCGTGCCGGATTGAGGAATCCGGCAACCCGGCGCACAGGAACGCTGTACGCTATGGATGTACTTTGCCAGCTTTCCGGAATCGGAGGCTTAGGAGTTCATTAAGGAATCAAAATATCCCGGCAAAAAAATACCCGCGTCTTTGCGCGGGTAAAGGGATTCAAATCGGGAGAGATTTGAAAGTGCAAGGGGATATTCTCGAAAACGAAAACATCACGACTTCGTTTAAGATAGTACACTTTTTATAATAGAAACTATCCAATAGTCACAATGCTAAAAAAAATTTGCAAATGGACTTTCCGATCCGCGTTTTTAGCGGCGGCATTGGCCATTTCTGCCTGCGGTACACAGCCCCCGGCGCCCGCCGCCTCCCAGCCGGCGACGGCGGCGGCACCCGCGCCGCACGGCAACCCTTCGGCGCACCGTATTGTGGCAGGCGACTCGCTCATCACGATTACGGTTCGCCGCGGCGGGCCGCTGGCGCGCATGGGCCACGACCACGTGGTCGCTGCGCGCCAGGTTGAGGGCTTCATCGATATGGAACAGGGCCGCACAGAATTGCGCTTCCGCCTCGACCAGTTGACGGTTGACGAAGCGGTCCTGCGCAAGGAGGCCGGGCTGGAGACCCAGCCTTCGGCCGATGCCATCGACGGCACGCGCCGCAATATGTTCAGCAAGGTGCTGCGCGCGGATAACTATCCCTGGGTGCTGGTCAAGGCAGCGTTCGAAGGCAATTCGCGCAATATGCTGCACGCCGAAATCACCCTGCATGGCGTGACGCGCGAGTACAAGGTGCCGCTGCAGTTGCGTGAGGATGGCGCCACGGTGCTGGCCAGCGGCGCCTTTACCGTCAGGCAAACCGAATTCGGCATCACGCCGTTTGCCGTCTTTGGCGGCGCGCTGGCGGTAAAGGACGAACTGGAACTGAGGTTCGCGATCAGCGCGCGACGATAAGGCGCAAGCCCAGGCCGACGAAAATCGCGCCGGCGCCGCGATCCAGCCACAAGCCGGCGCGCGGATTACGGTTGATCCATTTGCCCACCGCGCCCGAGAAATAGCCCAAGGTCCCGAACAGCAGGCAAGCCTGCAGGGTGAAGATCAGGCCCAGTTGGGCGGTCTGCCAGCTTGCGTCGCCGCGCCCAGCCACCACGAACTGCGGCAGGAAAGACAGGAAGAACAGAACCACCTTCGGATTGATCGCATTGGCGAACAATCCTTTGGCAAACAGCTTGCCCAAAGATTCTTCCGGCAAGTCCGCCTGCCCCACCCTGGCGCCGCCCTTGCTGCGCAGTGCGCCATATCCCATCCAGATCAGGTAGAGTCCCCCCGCAACCTTGAGCGCGGTAAAGGCCGTTGGCGACGCGGCAATCAGCGCCCCGACGCCCAAGGCAGCCAGCAGCGTGTGGCTAAGACAACCCAGGGCGCAGCCCAGGCCGAACACCACGCCCTGCTTGCGTCCACGAGACATGCCCATACTTAATACCATCAGGTTATCGGGACCTGGGGAAATAGTAATGAGCATGGCGGCGGCCAGGAAGGCCAGCCCTTGTTCAGGAGAAATTAACATAGCCAGGATCATACACGACAGCCGCGGGGCATAACAATTCGGTATCACGCCATGTTAATTTGTCCATTACAATAATTGCTATTGAGGAGATCATTAATATTTTGCTTTCTTCGTTTGCATCGTTTATTGAACTAGTTGCACCCCTCTTAATAATTCTGGGGTTGGCGGCGTTTATCCTGCTGATATGGGAGAACCGCAGCTTAAAGAAGCAATTGGCAGCGCGCGAAGCCGCGCTGAAGCAAACCCAGATTCAAAATGAGAAGCTGGGCCGCCACCGCATCGACTTCCTGGCGGCCATGAGCCACGACATCCGCACGCCGCTGGCCGGCGTGATTGGCATGCTGAAGTTTGCCCTGCGCGACCGCACCATCGCCGACCGCACCGTCGAATACCTGCGCATCGGCCTGAAAAACAGCGAAGCCCTGCTGGCCATCCTGAACGACCTGCTCGACTTTTCCCGCATCGACGCCGGCCGCCTGTCGATCAATACGCAGGACCTGGACCTGATCGACATCATCGACGAAGCCATCACCATCCTGCGCCCGCAAGCCGACGCCAAGGCCCTGCTGCTGCGCTGCGAGCTGGCGCCCGGCTTGCCGCGCCATGTGCAGGGCGACCCCAATCGCATCCGCCAGATCCTGCTTAACCTGCTGGGCAATGCCATCAAGTTCACCGAACGCGGCGAAGTCCGGCTGCGCGCATCCGGCGAAACGACCGACGGACTGGCTCGGGTCAGTTTCAGCATCACCGACACCGGCCCCGGCATCCCGTTGGAAATGCTGCCGCGCCTGTTCCGCAAATTTGAGCCGGCCGACCTGTCGTCCACCCGCCGCGCCGACGGCCCCGGGCTTGGCCTGGCCATCTGCAAGGAGCTGGTCGACCTGATGGGCGGCCAGATCGAAGCCGACACCCGCCTCGGCAAAGGCACCACGCTGCGCTTCTCGCTGCCGCTGGCACTGGGCGGGCCGCCGGAGCAGGATCCGGTCAAGATCCCGGCCCACCTGCGCCACGCCTACCGCTTGCGCGTGCTGTGCGCGGAAGACGTGCGCACCAACCAGATCATCATCAGCACCCTGCTGGAAGGCATGGGCCACGAAGTGACGGTCGTCGAAAACGGCCTGGAAGCCCTGCGCGCCCTGCATGAACAGGATTTCGACCTGGTGCTGATGGATGGCCGCATGCCGCAGATGGACGGCGAGCAGGCGGCGCGCCTGGTGCGCCGCGGCGGCAGCCAGGATTACCCATCGCGCGACCCGCTGATACCGATCATCGCCCTCACCGCCAACGCCAACGACCTCGACCGCGCGCGCTACCTGTCGGCCGGCATGGACGCCTTCCTCAGCAAGCCGGTCGACGAACGCCTGCTGTTCGACCAGCTTGAAAAGACCATCGCCCAATTGCTCAATCGCGGCCGCAGCCTGCCGCGCACCGCCCCCACGCTGGCCGAACTGGACGACATGTTCGGCGTCGAACCGGCCAGCCCGGCGATCCACATCCTGCCGCTCAGCGGCATGACGGCGCGCCACCAGCAGCGCATTGCGCAAGCCTTCCTGGAAGAAGCGCCGCGCCGGATGGACGAAGGCCGCCTGGCGCTGCAGAACGGCGACGGCGAAGGCGCCACCAGCGCCTTCCACGCACTGAAAGGCAGTTGCGGCTACCTGAGCGCGCCCGAACTGCACACCCTGTGCCACCAAATGGAAAAGGCCAGCGCGGCCGGCGACCTGGATTCCGCCTCCGCCCTGTTGCCCGAACTCGAGACACTTATCCTGCAAGCTTGCAACGACCTGCGTCGCGACGATACGATAGCGGCATGACGACTCAACGCGCCTGGGTGCGCATGCCATCCGGCCGCCGGCTGGACTTGCTGGATCCCACGCCCTTCGATTGGGACGACGCCGACCTCGCACTGGGGCTGGCGCGCACCTATCGCTGGGGTGGCCATTCGGCCTGGCCCTTGCCCCTCTCCGTTGCCCAGCATTCGCTCACGGTGCTGCAATTGCGCCGCCTGTGGTCGCCCACCCCGCTCGATCCCCTGCACTGCCTGCGCGAGCTGCTGCACGACGCCGAAGAAGGCTTGCTGGGCTTTGACTGCATCTCCGTGCTCAAGCCCTTCCTGGGCGACAGCTTCCGCGAACTGAGCCAGCGCCTGGAACAGGCCGTGTTCCTGCGCTACGGCCTGCCGGCCTGGACGCCGAAGGAGTACCAGGTCCACAAGCGTGCCGACCGCCTGGCTGCCGCCAGCGAGGCCGTGCATGTGGTCGGCTGGAGCGGCGAGGAAGTCCGGCGCACCTTGAAGATTACGTCCGTGCCCCTGCATGAAGATCCATTGCAGGCCTTGTATGGCGAACCAGCCTGGGAACCCTGGCCGCCGGGACTCGCTTGCGAGCGCTTCCTGGACGAACTGAACCGGCTCAAGGCAGCAGCTTGATAGTCCGGATGATAAAATTGCCGTAATGCGAAGTTTTTAAAGACGAAATTTAAGTTATCCACTTCTGCTGTGGATAAACGTGTGGAGAAGCGGGACTTGACAGCCCGTTTCGCCTTTAACGGCGCGGCTTTCAACAAATTGCCCAATTCTTTGGCAATCGATTAGTCTGAATAAAATCAATGACTTAGCGCAGTAGAGTGCGTGCCATTTTGCAACTCACTGAGCCTTCGGAAAATATTTTGACAAAAGTTCTGGCGCGGAATAGTGTGTCCACAACCGACAAAGGAAAATGCATGGACGTTAAAGTTCCTGACGACGATTCAAGCGAAGGATGGATGATCGACGACGAGGCGCAAGCCAGTTCCGCCGAGCAGGCTCCAGGCGCCAATCCCGCTCCCTGGCGGGTATTGATCGTCGATGACGACGTCGACGTCCACGTGGTCACCAAGTTCTCACTCAGCAATGCATGCTTCATGGGGCGCCGCCTGAGCTTCCTGCACGCCTACTCCGGCGAAGAAGCCCTGACCACTCTGCGCAACAACCCCGACGTGGCCCTGGTGCTGCTGGACGTCATCATGGAGACCAGCGACGCCGGCCTGCGCGTCGCCAACCAGATCCGCTCGGAGCTGAAGAACGAACTGGTACGCATCGTGTTGCGGACCGGCCAGCCGGGACAGGCGCTCGAGCACAGCATCATCCTCGACTACGATATCAACGATTTCTGGTGCAAGACCGACCTCACCACGCGCAAGCTGTTCACCACGGTGATTTCCTCGCTGCGCAATTACTCCGACCTGCAGATCCTGCAGTCGCAGCTGGCCAAGTACAACCACCACCGTGAACAATTCGCAGCCATCCTGCAGGGTCTGCAGAACGGTGAAGCCTGGTCGGGCCAACTGGTCATCGGCCAGCCTGCCTCAACTGTGGATATCCAGGTGCAGCCGGGCGCCGAACCGGGCAGTTTCAAGGCCTCCGGGCACATCCTGAAGTAACTACTGTACGCGCGTACAGTAGTTATTTTGCAGTCATCTCCCATCGAATTCCGGACAAAACGCCGTAAGTGGCGGATTGAAAAGGGCTTTTCCGATTATCCACATTGTTTGTGGATATCTTTGTTGATAAGGGGGTCTTGACAAGGCAAACAGCCCTCAACGACGCCATTTCCAATAAACTGCCCGTTCAATGTGCAGAAAAAAGTCCCAACAAAATCAATGACTTAAAATCTCACGAATTCTCACACGCATTCTTTAACTAATTAAAGTCGCGCGTTACTTGTCGTCAATTCTTGTGCATAACCTGAGCCGAAGCCCGCCGCTGGGCCGGTTGCAGCAAGACGCGCTGGATGATGTGGGGAGCGATGTTATGCGACTTCATATACTCCACTGCGCACAAGGTGCTAAAGCTGGCTTGCACCTCGATACCTCGGTCGACGATTTCACTGCGCGCCGAATCGACGCGAGGCAGGTATTGCAGCAGATCCATAGGAACACCTTCGGGCGGGATGGGCGGGTCAAGGAAGTATTGACCATGCCGCCAATAAGTCAATGGCCCGCCCGCAACACCTACAGCCGAGCCCGTGTCAACCTTGGGGTCAGGCTCTTTGGTTGACACGAGCTCATCCGTGTAGCGTCGAGTCCGTGTCAACCTCGGCGCCTGACCCCAAGGTTGACACAGGCTGTGCCATGCAGCTTAGCGGTTCTGGTAGCCGCCGTAGTATTTGACGGGGCTCCATTCGGGCTGCACGGGTGCTTGCTCGGGGGCGTATTGACCGAAGTCGGCGCCGGCGTGGACGATGCGGCCGTTGACGACCGTCAGCGCGCTTTCCAGGGTCTTGATCTCGGCTTCAGGGATGCTGAAATAGTCCTTCGGAAGGATCACCAGGTCCGCATATTGGCCCTTGGTGATCTGGCCTTTCAGCTTTTCTTCCCCGCTGAACCAGGCGCTGCCTTGCGTCATCAGCTTCAGGGCTTCGTAACGAGTCAGGCGATCCTTGGCCTGCCACATCGGCATGCCGCCCGCGGTCTTGCCCGTCACTGCCCAGTAAATCGATGGCCACGGCCCGTAGCTCGACACCCGCGTGCCATCGGTGCCCAGGCCAACCGGGATCTTCATCTCCAGCATCTTCCGAATCGGCGGCATCTGGCGCGTTTGCTCGCCATAGCGCTTCCAATAGTGCTCGCCCTGGAAGTACATGCGGTCCTGCACCGCCACGCCGCCGCCAAGTTTCTTCACACGCGCCAACTGGTCATCGGTGATGGTCTCCGCATGGTCAAAGAACCAGCGCAAGCCGTTGAACGGCATCTCACGGTTGACCTTTTCGATCACGGCCAGGTCGCGCTCGATCGACTCGCCGTAGGTGGCGTGGATGCGGAATGGCCAGCGGTTCTTCACCAGCAGGCGCAGCACCGGTTCCAGCTCGCTTTCCATATGCCCCGGCATTTCCGGGCGCGGCTCGAGGAAGTTCTCGAAGTCGGCTGCGCTCCAGACCAGGTTCTCCCCTGCCCCTTCGGTGTTGTAGCCATTGGGGTAGAACATGTGGTCGTTGTGGTCCGGCTTGGTCATCGTGAGCCAGCGCTGGTAATCCTCCAGCTCCTTGCCCGGCTTCTGCGCGAACAGGTAGTAGGAAGTGCGCACGGTCAGCTTGCCGCCCTTGGCCAGCTCCAGGCTGACGGCATAGTCGTCGGGATAGGCCTGGCCGCCGCCGCCCGCGTCAATCGCGCTGGTCACGCCCAGGCGGTTCATCTCGCGGTAGTACTGGATGGTGGAATTAAGTTGCTGCTCACGCGGCAGCGCACCAGTCTTGCCCAGGGTGGAATACAGCACCATCGCGTTCGGCTTGGCGACCAGCAGGCCGGTCGGCTTGCCGTCCGCACCCAGTTCCACCACGCCGTCCTTGTACTTCGTATCCTTGTCGTAGCCCAGGACTTCGATGCCCTTCTTGTTGACGAAGCCAAGGCCGTACAGGTAGAGGATGAATACCGGCTTGTCCGGCACCGCCTCGTTCAGTTCTTCCAGCGTCGGCAAACGCTTTTCTTCGAACTGGAATTCGTTGAAACCGCCCACCACCTTGATCCATGCGCCGTCCGGCGTGCGGGCGGCCTGTTCGCGCAGCATCTGCATGGCGCGCTTGAGCGATGTCACGCCATCCCAACGCAGTTCGGCGTTGTAGTTCAAGCCCTGCCGGATGATGTGCAGGTGGGAGTCGTTCAAACCCGGAATGACCGTGCGGCCGCCGGCGTCGATTACCTGTGTGCCCGGCTTCTTCAACTTGAGCACCTGGGCATTGCTGCCCACCGCAGTAATCACGCCGCCCTTGATGGCAACTGCCTGCGCGAAGCTCCCTTCACGCGTCATCGTGGCGACTTTGCCATTGGTGATGATCATGTCCGTCGCATGGACGTGCGACAGACCGGCAGCCAGCAAGGCTGCGGCCAGCAACGATCTTTTCATAGGCTTATTCCTTGATGGATTCGACCGAGAAGCCGAGGGTCACGTCGTCGCTGACGTGCGGCGCGTACTTGCCGGCGCCGAAGTCGGAGCGCTTGATCTTGGCGATTGCATTGGCGCCGCACGCATCTTTCTTCAACATCGGGTGCGGCATGCAGTGGAAAGAAGTCACTTCCAGGTTCACCGGCTTGGTCACGCCCTTGATGGTCAGGTTGCCTTCCACGCCAACCAACTTGTCGCCGTTGAACAGGAACTTGGTCGACTTGTAGGTGATGGCCGGGTATTTGGCCGAATCGAGGAAGTCAGGGCCTTGCAGGTGTTCGTTGAAGGTGTCGTAGCCGGTGTTCACCGATTTCGGGTCGATGGTCACTTCCACCGAGCCGGTCTTGGCTGCACGGTCGATCTGGATCTTGCCGGTGGTCTTATTGAACTTGTTGACCTGGGTCGAGTAGCCAAAGTGGCTGTACTCGAAGCGGGAGAAGGAATGGGTTGGGTCGATGTTGTAGGTTTCCGGTGCGGCCGAGGCGGCGAGGGAGAAACCAGCGGCGAGTGCGAAGGCGATCAGTTTTTTCATTGTAAGAACTCCAGGTTGGGATTGACGGCCCATTATGCGACGACAACCGATCAGTGTAAAACGCATAATGTGCGCGCTACTGATCGACTTTTTCGATAGTAGGCACCAGTCTGGAGCGAAAAACAATCACCCTTTCGAGGTATCCCCCTCGCAATCGCTGCGCACCTGGGCCTGCGAGACATTGCTGTTTGGCGGCACGCTTTGCGTCAGCCAGACATTGCCGCCCACGGTCGTTCCCGCGCCGATGGTTATCCGTCCCAGCACGGTAGCGCCGGCATAGATCACCACATCATCTTCCACGATAGGATGGCGCGGCGTCCCCTTGATCAATTGCCCCGATTCGTCCGCCGGGAAGCGCTTGGCACCCAGCGTGACGTGTTGGTACAGCCGCACGCGTTCACCGATGATGGTGGTCTCGCCAATCACCACGCCGGTGCCATGGTCGATAAAGAAGCTGGCTCCGATCTGCGCCGCGGGGTGGATGTCGATGCCGGTGCGCGAATGGGCGATATCGCTGACGATGCGCGCAATGAATGGGGCGCCGAGCTTGTGCAGGCTATGCGCCAGGCGGTAATGCAGGATCGCCACCATGCCTGGATAGCACAGCAGGATTTCAGCAATCGACGTCGCGGCCGGGTCGCCGGCATAGGCAGCCTGCACGTCCGACACCACCAGGGCGCGGATCTGCGGCAGCGAGGCGGCAAACGCCCGCGTGATGCCCAGGGCCGTGCGCAACTGGTCTTCTTCCGTCTCCGCCACCTGGGGTCCGAACTGGAGGCCGCGCCGCACTTGCTCGTGCAAGCGGTCCAGCGTGGTGTTCAGGGTGTCGCCGACGAAGTAGTCGATGCTTTCGTCGGTCAGGTTCGGGCGCCCGTAATGCGTCGGGAACAGGGCCGCCGACAAGCCTTCGAGAATCTGCACCAGCTCCGCGCGCGAAGGCAGCTCGCGCACCCGCCGCTGGTGGCGGATATTGTGCGTCGCTTCGCGCGACACGCGCAACTGGTGAACCACCTCGTCGAGGTCCCAACGCGCTGCGCCGCTCGCGGCGCCGTAAGAGTCGATAGCCATAAGGCACAAGAATATCGAGATTACATTAAAAAGCGAAAGAAACTGTTTGCACAAGCTTATGCTTTCCAGTCATAAGCAGATAGTTCGGGATTCCCTTAAAATAGCGCGCTCACTCTCGGGCATCACATGAAGAATATCCTGCTTACCCTGCTGCTCGCCGGCCTGACCATGGTCGGCCCGCTGGCGATCGACACCTATTTACCCTCTTTCCCGGCGATTGCGGAAACTTTCAGCGCCAGCCCGATGGCGATCCAGCAGACCCTGAGCCTGTTCCTGTTCACCTTCGCCTTCATGATGCTGTTCTACGGCACCCTGTCGGACAGCTTCGGCCGCCGCCCGGTCATCCTGTGGTCGCTGGTGCTGTACGTCCTGGCTTCGCTGGGTGGAGCGCTGGCCGGCTCCTTCGGCTTCCTGCTCGGCGCCCGGATCCTGCAAGGTCTGGCGTCCGGCGCCGGCTCGGTGATCGGCCGCGCCATCGTGCAGGATCGATTCGAGGGCATGGAAGCCCAGAAAATCCTTGGCAACATCATGATGGTGTTCGGCCTGGCGCCTGCCATCGCGCCGGTGCTGGGTGGCTGGCTGCAGGTGTCCTTCGGCTGGCGCTCGATCTTCTGGTTCCTGACCGCTTTCGGCGTGTTGATGTGGATTGCCGTCTGGCGCTGGCTACCTGAAAGCCTGCCGCAGGAAAAGCGCCACCCGCTGCATCTTGGCGCCATCGCGCGCAATTACTGGATGGTCCTGAAGCATCACCAGTTCCTGCTGCTGTCGGTGTCGCTCGGCGCGGCCTTCGGCGGCTTCGCGCTGTACATCGGCTCCGCCGCCTATTTCATCATGCATATCCTGAAGCTGCCGGAAACTGCATTCGCCTGGCTGTTCATCCCCCTGATCAGTGGCCACGTACTGGGGGCGACAATGAGCGGAAAGCTGGCGCACCGCATGCCGCCGGCGAAACTGATTCGCCTGAGCTTTATGCTGATGGCCGTCGCCGCCGCGCTCAACGTGGGCTACAACTGGTTCTTCGCCGCGACCGTTCCGTGGGCCGTGCTGCCGCTGTTCCTGTTCTCGTTCTCGCTGGCCCTTGCGATGCCGCCACTGACGCTGGCCGGCATGAACCTGTTCCCGCAGAATAGCGGGCTGGCGGCGTCGATGCAGTCCTTCCTGCAGATGATGCTGTTTGCACTGGTGTCCGGGCTGGTCGCGCCACTGCTGTTCGACAGTGCACTTCACCTGGCGCTCGGCCTGGTGGCTTGCCTGGTGGTGAGCTTTGCCACCTACCTGGGCGCCACGCATGGCCAATCTCAGGGCCAGGGCGCCGGCGTCACTTCCTGATATTGCGGGCCGCCCTGCTCAGGTTCGGGCGCCGCTTGCGGTTTTTCATGCCCGGGCCTCAGGTTGGGCGGCAAGCCGAGGCCGAGGATTTCCTTGCGGCCCTCGACAAAGTCGGAAGTGCTGAGCGGATGCTCGCTGTCGGGCCAGTTGGCAATGGCCCAATTCTGCACCTCGACGAATCGCTTCCACACCTCTGAGACAAACTGCCGCCTGATCGCGTCATCCATGGGCGCCTCCTTAGGGTTTTCCCCTACTCTACACCAGCGCCGGAAATGCTGTCACACAGGCTTGATCCGGTAAGCGCAACGGCGTTCCCCGGCCAGGATGTGCTCCTCGCGCTGCACCAGGCAGCCGGGACCCAGCACACGCTGGAAAACGTCGAGCTCCGAGCGGCAGAAGTTCTGGCATTCGCGGGCGGCAGCACAGATGGGGCAATGATTTTCGACCAACAGTAGCGAGCCATCGTTTTGCGGTTCGACTTCGGCCATATAGCCTTCCACGTCGCGCGCCAGGGCCAGCGCCTGCACACGCTCCGGCAGTGCGGCGCCGTCGCCGATTGTCGAGCGGTAAAACGCTTCGCTGGCCAGTTCGCGGGCGGCAATCAGTTTGTCCATGCCTTCCTCGCCGAACAAGGCGCGCACTTGCGTGATGAGTTGCAGGGTCAGGTCCGCGTGGCGGTCGGGGAAGCGCGCATGCCCGGCATCGGTCAACAGCCAGCGGCGCGACGGGCGGCCCACTTTTTCCGCCACGTCCTCAAAAGTCACGAAGCCGCGTTCCTCCGCCGCTTCCAGGTGCCGGCGCGCGCCCATCGATGTCAGGTCGAGCAGCTCGGCCAGTTGCTGCGCCGTCCGTGGACCGCGCGTCTTCAGCAGGAACAGGATCTGGTCGGCCGTGTTCATGCGCCCGCTCCTTCCGGGCCTGGGGCCGCGCGCCGCACCGGCACGGCGGCCAGTTCTCCGCGCCAGCCGCGCAGGCGCCAGCCAGCCCACGCTGCCAGCACGGCGCCAAGCATCAGGATCAGGCGGGTATCGACCAGCGTCAGCACCGAACCAATTGCTGCCATCACGATATTCGCGAAACAGAACGTCATCGACAGCAGGCCCATGACGGAGCCCTGCCCATGCGCCGCGAAGCGGTCCGCCGCCCAAGACTGCACCGTCGCGTTATAGAAAGCATTGGGCAGCCCGAACAGGCAGATCGCGACCATGCCGAGCCACAGGTTGCCAAGTGCAACGCCAGCCACTGAAGCAGCGAGGCCGAAAGCCAGCCAGCTTGCACGGTGCAGCGGCTCCATCCTGCTTGGCCGGCCGGCGATGATTGCGGCCAGCGTCATGATCGCGCACATCGCCATATTGATGGCTGCGATGCCGCGCGCATCGTAGCCGCCCTGCTCCACCAGCCACAGTGGATAGTATTCATAGAAGCCGGTGATGCCGCAGGTCAGCGCCAACTGCACGATGAACAGCGTACGCAGCTCAGGAAAGCGCAGCAGGTTCATGGCGTGGTGCGAGCGCGCCACCTGCCACCACGACGCGCCATCGGTTGGCGCCTTGGCGGCACGCGGCACCGTAATTGCCACCAGCGCGGCAGCCAGCGCCAGGGCCGCCACGGCCACCCAGAACGGCACCGTAATGCCAAAGCCCAGCGTGAAGCCCGCCAGCACCGGCCCCACCAGCCAACCGAGGTGCAGCGAGCCATTCACCAGCGAAAGGGCTCGCAGTCGCTGGGGCCCTTCCAGTTTTTCGGCCACCAGGGCACGCGCCACCGCGCCGTTCCCCTCCAGAAGTCCGGTGCCGAAGCGGGCCAGGATGAATAGCGGATAGGATTGCATCACCAGCGCGAGCGCAGTCAATGCGTGTCCCGCCGCCGCGCCCAATGCTGTCGCCAGCAGGATTGGCCGGCGTCCATAGCGATCGGACAATGGCCCGAGCAGCGCGGAGCCGATCACCAGGCCGATCGGGTTCACCGTCAGCGCAATGCCGAACAACAGCTTGGGCGGCAAGCCGAGGAAATTATTCAGGGAGTTGTGGGCTTCGGCCGCAAACAGCGGGGGAAGGATCGGGTATGGCAGCGAGGCGCCGGTGGTGGACAGCAAGCCAAGCAGGCAGGTGGCCGCGATGAGGAGGACATTGTTCATGCCCTCCAATATACGCAGGGCCCAACAATAAGTAAACGAAAAACTTTATTTATTATCAGGCGGCCGACCTGGTCAACTGCGGCAGCGATGCCATCAGGTCCGAGAAGCGCTGGCCCTGGATCATCACATGGCTGCGCAGCAGCTCGGCCGCCTTGTCGCCGTCGCCCGCAAGGATGGCCTGCACTACGCCCTCATGCTCGGAATAGGAATGGCCGATGCGGTTGCGCACGCGAAGCTGCAAGCGCCGGTATGGACGCAGCCGGCGATAAAGTCCGCGTGTCTGCTCAAACAGGAAGCTGTTATGGGCGCCGGCATAGATCGCCTCATGGAAGGCTTCATTGCGGTAGTAGTACTCGTCCGGCTCCTGTGCCTCCACCGCAGCCTTGCAGGCCTCGTGTGCCGCCAGCAGCACTTGCTGCTCTTCCGGCGTCATGCGGCGCGCGGCCAGGCGGCCGCAAGTCGCCTCGAGCTCGGACATTACTTCGAACATTTCAACCAGCTGTTGCGGCCCAAGTTCGGCCACGATCGCGCCGCGCCGTGGCCGAATCACCACAAGTCCCATCGATTCCAGCTGGATCAGCGTTTCGCGGATCGGCGTGCGCGACACGCCAAAGCGGGTCGCCAGTTCGGTCTCGTCCAGGTGCTGCCCCGGCTGCAGCTCGCCCATCGCAATCATTTCCTCGATGGTTTCACGCAGGGTGGAAGAATGTTTCGTCATGGAACTACAAGTTAAGTATGTATATGAGACTCCATTATAAGACGCATAATTCACTTGACAATGTATTCGGTGAAGATATTCTTGTATACATAACGAGCAAAACTGCATACTTACCCCTTGGAGGATGACATGACCCAGATGACCCGCAGGTCCGTACTTGCCGCACTCGCCACCAGCCCCCTGTGGCTGCAAACCGCCTGGGCCCAGACCGGCGCCCTGAAAATCTCCCACCAGTTCCCCGGCGGCACCCTGGCAGAAGGCGACTTCCGCGACCGCCTGACCCGCATGTTCGCTGCGGAAGTGGAAAAACGCACCAAGGGAGCCCTGAAGTTCTCGATCTATCCCGGTTCTTCGCTGATGAAGACCAACGCCCAGTTCTCCGCCATGCGCAAGGGCGCGCTGGACCTGTCGCTGGTGCCGCTGTCCTACGCGGGCGGCGAGGTCCCGGAAGTGAACATCGGCCTGATGCCCGGCCTGGTGACGTCCTACGAGCAGGGCTACGGTTGGAAGAACCAGGAGATCGGCAAGGCGCTCACGCAACTGCTGTGGGAAAAAGCCGTGGTGCTGGTCAGCTGGATCTGGCAGGCGGGCGGTGTCGCTTCGCGCGTCAAGCCGGTAGTCGATCCGGAAGATGCCAAGGGCATGAAGATCCGCGGCGGTTCGCGCGAGATGGACCTGATCCTGAAGGCCGCCGGCGCCGCCGTGGTGTCGCTGCCGTCCAATGAGATCTACGCGGCCATGCAGACCGGCGCCATGGATGCGGCCCTGACTTCCTCCACTTCCCTGATTTCCTTCCGCCTGGAAGAAGTATCGAAAGCACTGACCACCGGCCGTGGCACCGCGTACTGGTTCATGTTCGAGCCATTGATGATGTCGCGCGCAGCTTATGAACGCCTGCCGAAAGACCAGCAGGCCGCCATCATGGCCGTGGGCGCCGAGTTGGAGGCCTTCGCCAAAACGGCCGCCCAGGCCGACGACTCTCAAGTCGCCGCCGTCTACCAGAAGGCCGGCGCCAAGGTGGTCGACCTGAACGCGGCTTCGGTCAAGAAATGGCAGGCCATCGCCCGCACCACGGCCTGGAAGGATTACGGCGAACGAAACGACAACTGCGCCAAGCTGCTGGCCCTCGCGGAGAAGACGCTGTGAGCCACGGATTCGAACTCAATCCGCCCAAGGAGGCAGCACTGCCGCAGGCTCCAGGCCTGTCGACGGTCGGCGCCTTGCTGGCGAAAGTGAACCAGGGCTTGCTGGTCCTGTCCATGGTGGCGATGGTAACCACCGCCCTGATCCTGACCTATTCCGTGGTGTCGCGCTATTTCTTCCACGCGCCGACGGACTGGCAGGATGAAGCGTCGATCTTCATGCTGGTTGGCGTCACCTTCTTCTGCTGCGCTTACGTGCAAAGCTTCCGCGGCCACATCGGCATCGAGGCTCTGGCCGCCATCCTGCCGCCCAAAGCCAATGCAGTGCGGATGTTCATCGTCGACCTGCTGTCTTTCGTGTTCTGTGCCTTCTTCTCCTGGAAGTCGTGGACGCTGTGGCACGAAGCCTGGGTGGACGGCCAGACCACCACCTCCACCTTTGCCCCGCCGCTGTGGATTCCCTATTCCATGATGGCGGCCGGCATGACCTTGCTGACCCTGCAGATCCTGCTGCAAGTGCTGGCTCGTATCACTGACAAAGGAGCCGCAAAATGAGCGAGCTGACCTTAGGCGCCCTGTACGGTATCGTCACCCTGGTGGTCATGTTCTCCGGCATGCCTATCGCCTATGCGCTGGGCATCGTGGCGACCACCTTCATGTATTTCTTCATGCCGGCCAGTTCGCTCGACACGGTTACCCAGAACGTGTACGAGGAAATGGCTTCCATCACCCTGCTGTCGATCCCGCTGTTCATCCTGAAGGGTGCCGCCATCGGCAAGTCGCCGGCCGGCAAGGACCTGTATTCGGCCATCCACACCTGGCTGCACAAGGTGCCGGGCGGCCTTGGCATCGCCAACGTGTTTGCCTGCGCGCTGTTTGCAGCCATGGCAGGCTCTTCGCCGGCCACCTGCTCGGCGATCGGTTCCGCCGGCATTCCCGAAATGCGCAAGCGCGGCTACTCGCCTGGTTTCGCGGCGGGCATCATTGCCGCTGGCGGCACGCTCGGCATCCTGCTGCCGCCATCGATCACCATGATCCTGTACGCGGTGGCCGCCGAGCAGTCGCTGGGCCGCCTGTTTTTGGCCGGCATTGGCCCTGGCGTGCTGCTGGTCCTGCTGTTCGCCGGCTATGCCGTCTACCGTGCCCGCGCCGAATACCAACTGGCGCTGGTGGCTTACCAGAAAGGCGGCGTCAAGTCGGCCTACCTGGAAGACGAGCACTTCACACTGCGTGAAAAAGTGGAAATGCTGCCGCGCGTGCTGCCCTTCATCGTGCTGTTGATCGGCGTGATGGTCGCACTGTATGGCGGCTTTGCCACGCCGTCCGAAACGGCCGGCCTAGGCGCCCTGCTCGCGCTGGTGCTGATCGCCGTGGTGTACGGTGCCTGGCGGCCCAAGGACATGTCGCCGATCCTGTCGTCCACCATCAAGGAATCGACCATGCTGCTGCTGATTATCGGCATGTCCCTGCTGTATTCCTACGTCATGAGCTACCTGCACATCAGCCAGGCGGCGGCAAGCTGGGTGGTCGGCATGCACCTGTCGAAGTGGGTGCTGCTGGCGACGATCCTGGTGCTGGTCGTGGTGCTGGGCTTCTTCCTGCCGCCGGTCTCGATCATCCTGATGACGGCACCGATCATCCTGCCGCCGCTGCGCGAAGCCGGCTTTGACCTGGTGTGGTTCGGCATCGTGATGACGGTGGTGATGGAAATGGGCCTGATCCATCCACCGGTAGGCCTGAACATCTTCGTCATCAAGAACATCGCGCCGGATATCCCATTGAAGGACGTGATCTGGGGCGTGATGCCTTTCCTGCTGCTGATGGTGGTCGCCGTGGTCCTGCTGTGCATCTTCCCCGGCATTGCAACCGGCCTGCCTGACATGATCATGGGAGCCAAATAAATGAATGCCCCAATCCGCGTCTGGGACAGCCTTCAGCGCAACCGCAACGACCGCCTGGCACGTGCGCGCAGCGTGCTCGGTAGCGATCTGGCGGGCAAGGCGTTGCCGGCCGCCCGCATCGCCGACCTGCTGCATGCGGTGCTGGAAAACGGCGACCGCGTCTGCATCGAAGGCAATAACCAGAAGCAGGCCGACTTCCTGGCGCAGGCACTGGCGGGGCTCGATCCGCAGCGAGTGCACGACCTGCACATGCTGCAATCGGTGCTGGCCCTGCCCGAACACCTGGACGTATTCGAGCGCGGCGTGGCTTCGAAGCTGGACTTTTCCTTCTCCGGCCCGCAAGCCGGGCGGGTGGCAAAGCTGGCGGCGGCAGGAAAGCTGAATATCGGCGCCATCCACACCTACCTGGAGCTGTTCAGCCGCTACTTCATCGACCTGCCGCCACGCGTGGCCCTGGTTGCGGCGGAAGCGGCAGACCGCCACGGCAACCTGTACACCGGCCCGAATACGGAAGACACGCCGCCGATTGTCGAAGCCACCGCTTTCAAGAACGGCATCGTCATCGTGCAGGTCAACCGCATCGTGGACGAATTGCCGCGCATCGACGTGCCGGGCGACTGGGTCGATTTCGTCGTGCAGTCGCCGACGCCCTATTACATCGAACCGCTGTTCACCCGCGACCCGGCGCAAATCTCGGAAATCCAGGTCCTGATGGCGATGATGGCGATCAAGGGCATTTATGCCGAATACCAGGTACAGCGCCTGAACCACGGTATCGGCTTCGACACAGCCGCCATCGAGTTGCTGTTGCCGACTTATGGCGCATCGCTCGGCCTGCGCGGCAAGATCGCCACCAACTGGGCGCTGAATCCGCACCCTGCCCTGATTCCCGCAATTGAAGCCGGCTTCGTGGAATCGATCCACTCCTTCGGCTCCGAACTGGGCATGGAAAACTATATCCGCGCCCGTCCCGACGTCTTCGCAGTCGGCCCGGACGGCTCGATGCGCAGCAACCGCGCCTACTGCCAGGCAGCCGGCCACTATGCCTGCGACATGTTCATCGGCTCCACGCTGCAGATCGACCTGGCCGGCAATTCCTCCACCGCCACGCTGGGCCGCATTTCCGGCTTCGGCGGCGCGCCGAACATGGGCGCCGACGCGCGCGGCCGCCGTCACGCCAGCCCGGCATGGCTCAAGGCTGGCGAACAGGCGCGCCAGGGCAGCGGCTCCATCCCGCGCGGCCAGAAACTGGTGGTACAGATGGTGGAAACCTTCCGCGAACACATGCAACCCGCCTTCGTTGAACGCCTGGACGCCTGGGAATTGGGAGAACAGGCTAAGATGGCGATCCCGCCCGTGATGATCTACGGCGACGACGTGACCCACATCCTGACCGAGGAAGGCATCGCCAACCTGCTGCTGTGCCGCAGCGCCGAAGAGCGCGAACAGGCCATCCGTGGCGTGGCAGGCTATACGCCGGTCGGCCTGCAGCGCGACAAGCGCATGGTGGAAAACCTGCGCGACCGCGGCATCATCACGCGCGCCGAAGACCTGGGCATCGACAAGCGCCATGCCACGCGCGACCTGCTGGCGGCCAAGAACATGAAAGACCTCGTGCGAGCCTCGGGCGGCCTGTATGACCCGCCCAAGCGCTTCCGCAACTGGTAGGAGCGAAGATGGAAACACTCAATTACCGATTTGAACAAGGCCGCCGCTCGTTGTCGGCCGAACCGCGCATCGTCGGCGTGGTCAGCTCGGGCAACCTGGAAGTGCTGATCGAAAGCACGCCGCTGGGCGGCGCCTGCGAAGTAGGCATCCAGACCGCGGCCGTGGGTTTCGGCCCTATCTGGCAAGCCGTGATCACCGACTTCCAGGAGCGCTGGCAACTGGCGGACACGCGCATCGCCATCAACGATATGGGAGCGACACCGGCCGTGGTCAGCCTGCGGCTGGACCAGGCGGTTGAATCCATGCTGGGAGAAGGCAAATGAGCAGCTACCTGGAAGCCAATGCGCGCGAGCGCCTGGCGCTGTTCGACAGCCTTGAAGAATTCATCGGTCCCGCGCAGCGCGTGGTCAGCCCACACCTGGCGCAATTGAACGCGCCGGTATCATTCGACGATGGCGTGGTAGTCGGCCGCGCCACGCTGGGCGGACTGAGCATCTTCGCTGCGGCGCAGGAAGGCGGTTTCATGGGCGGCGCTGTGGGCGAGGTGCATGGGGCCAAGCTGGTTGGCCTGCTGCGCCGTGCGCTGCTTGACCGTCCGGCTGCGGTGCTGCTGTTGCTGGAAACCGGCGGCGTGCGGCTGCATGAAGCCAATGCTGGCCTGATCGCAGTATCGGAAGTGATGCGCGCTGTGCTGGACGTGCGGGCGGCAGGCATTCCGGTCGTGGCCTTGATCGGCGGTTCCAACGGCGCCTTTGGCGGCATGGGAATCGTGGCCCGCTGCGCCAACTCGCTGGTCATTTCCGAAGAAGGCCGGCTGGCGATGTCGGGCCCCGAAGTGATCGAAACCGCCAATGGCGTCGAGGAATTCGATTCACGCGACCGCGCCCTGGTGTGGCGCACCACCGGCGGCAAGCACCGCTACCTGCTGGGCGACGTGCAGCGCATCGTGGAAGACAGCATTCCCGCTTTCCGCAACGCCGCGCTGGACGCCATAGCCGAAGCCCGCAGCGGCACAATTGAATTGACTTTGGCGGGGCTGGAAGCCGAACAAGCCATGCTGGAACAGCGCATTGAACGATTTGGCGGCCTGCGCGATCCGTCCGACATCTGGGCCGCGCTTGGCATTGCCGCGCCCCAGGAGATTCCGATGCTGGATGTCGATTCTTTCACTGCCACCGCGGCCCCTTACCGAGTGGGAGCATGACCATGGACTGGAAAGTATTAGCCGACGCCCTGTTCCCCGGCGGACATGACATCGTCGAACATGAACAATTCCTGAATGGCACCGCGCGCGTCGACGGCCAGACCGTCAACGTCATCGGTACCACCGGCCATGCGCCGATCGGCGTGGAGATTGCCCTGGCGCAGGCCAAGGCCGTGCTGGCGACGGTGCGTAACCATCCCGGCCGCGCCATTGTGCTGCTGGTCGACACGCAGGGCCAGCGCCTGCGCCACCGCGACGAAATGTTGGGCATCAACAGCTACATGGCCCATCTTGGAAAATGCATCGACCTGGCCCGCCACCTGGGTCACCGCATCATCGGGCTGGTGTACGACCAGGCCCTGTCCGGCGGCTTCATCACCAGCGGATTGATGGCCGACGCCTGCTACGCCCTGCCCGACGCCACTATCCGCGTCATGGGCTTGCCGGCAATGGCCCGCATCACCAAAGTACCTGAGGAAAAACTGGTGGAGCTGGCTCGCAGCAATCCCGTGTTTGCACCCGGCCCTGAAAATTACCTGCGCATGGGCGGCCTGCAGGCGATCTGGGACGGCGACCTCGCGGCTCACCTGGCGCACGCGATCGCCAACGCGCCGGATGCGGACCAGCGCAGCGCTCTTGGATTGCTCCGTGGTGGACGCAAGGCAGCGCAACCAGTCATTGAAGCCATCATCGGCGGCGGCAATGTACGCGCGGCATGACCTGGCCTGGCTGAGTGGCGAAGGCTGGAACGGCCTGCTGACGACAACGCCGGGTGGCACGCCCGCACATGCAGCAATCGCCCGCTGGGCCGGCGATGACTGGCCGTTGATCGTTCGCCGCTGCGAGGCTGCGGACGGAACCGGCGAGAACGCCGACGCCTGCCTTGGCCTAGCGGCCCCACCGGATCCCGCCAGCGGCGCGAAGCTACGACTTCCCCTGCGCGTGAGATCGCAGCACATCGCACGCCTTCGCGCGCCATTGCAACTGGACGCCGTCGCCCACGCAGTCCCGGCACGTTGGCAAGCCCCGTTTGCCAGGCTGGCCGGGGCCAGCGCAAGCCTCGACCTGCGCGTATTCGGCTCGCTGGCCCTGCAGGCCCTGACAGGCCAGCCCTACCTGCGCAACGCCTCAGACATCGACCTTCTGTTCAGACCGCGCGACGCCGCCGAACTGGAGAAAGGCCTCCGCTTGCTCGCCAGCTTCCTTGACGAACTGCCGCTGGATGGCGAGATCGTTTTCCCCAGCGGCCAGGCCGTGGCATGGAAGGAGTGGCTGGCGGCGGGCGACCACGCCGAACGCGTCCTCGTCAAATCGCAAGCGAGCGTAATGCTCTGCAAGCGCGCCGACCTGCGCGCAGAACTGGAGCCAGCATGAGCATCCCCGCGAGCCACGCTCCGCATGACCCGCGCGCACTGGCAGCCGCAGCGCGCCACAGCACAGGCAAAAAGCCGCGCCGCCATGCCGCGCACGCGCTGTCGCGCGAAGTCGCCCTGCGCGCAGTGCGCAGCCTGTATCACGAACTGGCGCTCTATCCGAAACCGGGCCTGGTTTCCTTCATCGACAACGGCAGCCATGCTGACATGGATGCAGCCACCTTCATGCGCAGCCTGTTCTCACTGCGCCACTACTACGCCCGCATCTGCCGCGCAGGTTACGACGGCGCCGGCTTCGCGGAACTGAAGAAACTAGGCATCGCCGCCGAACAGCGCATGATGGCCGCCACCAATGGCATCAATACCCACCGCGGCGCCATCTTCGCCCTCGGCCTGATTTGCGCCGCGATAGGCCGCGTGCGCGCCCTGCGCATGACCTTAACGCCAGCCGCGCTGCGCACCGCACTCCTGCTGCACTGGGGTGGGGAGCTCGCCGCCCACACGCAGGCCAGCGGCGACTCCCACGGCCTGCAAGCGGCTGCCCGGCATGCCGCCAGTGGAGCCCGCGAAGAAGGGGCTCTCGGCCTGCCTTCGGTATTCGACGTCGGCCTGCCTGCCTTGCAAGCCACACTGGCACGCGGCGCCCCCATGCTGCATGCGCGCGTCGACGCCATCTTTGCCCTGATGGCCCACATCAGCGACACCAATATTTACCATCGCGGCGGAGCGGAAGGAGCCGGCACTGTGCGGCACGCCGCCTCTCACTTCCTGCAGCAAGGCGGCACCGCGAATCCGGAATGGAAAGCGCACGCGGTGGATTGCCACCAGCGCTTCATCGCCCAACGCCTGTCGCCCGGTGGCGCCGCCGACCTGCTGGCTGCCACGTGCCTGGTGCACAGCCTTACCGCCATGCCGCCGCAATGAACCATCGCCTGCTGATCCTTTGTCCCGGCCAGGGTTGCCAGAACAGCGCCATGTACGACCTGGCCCGTACTGATCCGCAGGGCGCCGCATTGCTGGAATGCGTGTCGCCGCTATTGCCCGCCCCGTCCCGCCCGGACAGCATGTTCAGCAACCGCAGCGCGCAGCCCGCCATCGTCGCCAGCAGCCTCGCAATGTGGGAAGCACTGCGCCACGACTGCCCGCCGCCATCGCTGGTGGCCGGCTATAGCGTCGGCGAACTTGCGGCTTACGGTGTCGCAGGAGCATTCAGGCCCGAACGCACGGTCGCAATCGCAGTGCAGCGCGCCGCGCTGATGGACGCATGCGTCGCCCCGGATAGTCCGCAAGCCATGCTCGCAATCAGCGGCAGGCGCATAGCAACGCTGCATTCCCAACTGGCGCCGCACGGCTTCCACATCGCGATTGAAACCGGCCCGGATAGCTGCATCGCAGGCGGCCCCGCAGCGCATGCCAGCGCCATATCGATTCCCGGTGCACGCATCGCCCCATTGCCTGTTGCCGTAGCCTCGCACACGCCCTATCTGCAAAGCGCTGTCCAGCCCTTCGCAAAACTGTTGGCGGAAGAAGATTTCGGCACGCTGCTGGCGCCAGTCCTGGGCGGCATTGACGCCGCGCTCATTCGCGGCAAGGATGAAGCGATCAGCCACCTCTCGCGCCAGCTCGCCGAAACCATATTGTGGACCGAATGCATGGATGCCGCCGCCGAGCGCGGCATCACTGCCGCCCTGGAACTGGGTCCGGGAAATGCCTTGTCGAAGATGATGTCTGCCCGCCACCCTGGCATCGAATGCCGTTCGGTGGCCGACTTCCGCTCAATGGATGGAATCCGGAACTGGCTGGCGCAGGTTTAACGCAGGTGCTGCTGCACCCAGGCGATGATGCTCTTGCTGTCCATCGCTCCTGCCTGGCGCGCCAGTTCGCGGCCGCCCTTGAATACCGCCAGCGTGGGAATGCTTCGGATGGCATAACGCGCGGCCAGTTGCTGTTCCGCCTCGGTATTCACTTTCACCACGCGGAAATACGGTTCCAGGTGCTGGGCGGCCTGCTCGTAGAACGGCGCCATTGTGCGGCAAGGCCCACACCACGGCGCCCAGAAGTCGACCAGCACAGGAATATCGTTACGCTCAATATGCTTGAGGAAGCGACCTGTCGAAAGGTCCACCGGGTGGCCGGTGAACAAGGGACGCTGGCATTTGCCGCAGGTAGCCTCTTCTTCGAGGCGCACCGAAGGCACACGGTTGACCGCGTCGCAGTGGGGGCAGACGATATGCAAGTTTTCCATAGGTTCCAGTATAGCGCAGGCTTATAATCCTCAGGGCACGCTTCGCCTGCCAGGAGGGAACATGGAATACGTGAACACCGACCGCTTGCGCATTGCCTTTCGCCAGCATGGCGACATGCAGGGGGAGCCAGTCTTCCTGCTGCACGGCTGGCCGGATGATATGCACACCTGGGATGGCGTTCTGCCCTACCTTTCGAATTCCGGTTACCGCCTGATCGTGCCAAGCCTGCGTGGATTTGGCGACACCCGTTTCCTCGACCCGGCCACGCCGCGCAGTGGCCAGCTGAGCGCCCTTGCGCAAGACCTGCTGGACTTCGCCACGGCGCTGGGCATTGACCGTTTCAACGTGGTCGGGCATGACTGGGGCGCGCGCGCCGCATACAACGCGGCTTTGCTGGCGCCGGAACGTGTGATGCGCTGCATGGCCCTCTCAGTCGGCTGGGGTACAAATGATCCGAACCAGGCACTGAGCCTGCACCAGGCGCGCAATTACTGGTACCACTGGTATATGTCGACCGATCGCGGCGCCGAAGCGCTGCGCAAGGATCGCCGCGAGTTTGCCCTCCTGCTGTGGCGCACCTGGTCGCCGTCGTGGCATTTTGGCGAAGGCGTTTTCCACGACACCATGCATTCCTGGGACAACCCGGACTGGGTGGACGTAACGGTGCACTCCTACCGCCACCGCTGGGGCCTGGCCTTTCCCGATCCACACTACGCCATGCAGGAAGACCGTTTGCGGCGCGAATCCGTGATCACCGTGCCGACGCTCACCTTGCACGGCACGGAGGATGGCGCCAATAGCCCGCAAACCTCGGAACACAAGGAACACTTGTTCAGTGGAACTTATCACCGCGCGCTGCTGGCCGGAGTCGGCCACTTCCCGCAACGGGAAAATCCGGGCGCCGTGGCCGACGCCCTGCTCGCGTGGCTACAGCGAGGCTAATCTGGTTTGGCGCTGGGGAAGAACAGCTGCTGCCCGCCCGGGCGGAACTGCGCGATCTTTGCCTGCCCCTCTGGCGAAGTAATCCAGTCGATCAACTGGCGTGCGCCCTTGTAGTTCACGCCAGCATGTTTGGCCGGATTGGTCGCGATGATGCCGTATGGGTTGAACATGCGCTGGTCGCCCTCTACCATCAGCGCCAGGCCCGTCTTGGCCTGGTACACGCCGTAGGTTGCGCGATCGGTCAGGGTATAGCCGCCTATCTCGGCTGCCATCGTCAGCACCTCGCCCATGCCCAGGCCCGCCGAAACGTACAGCGTGCCGGCAGGCTGCGTGCCGGCCTGCTTCCAATACGCCTTTTCCATGATGTCCGTGCCGGAATTGTCGCCGCGCGAAATGAATTTCGCCGGACCGCCTGCGAGTTTGCGGAAAGCAGCCAGGACATCCTTGCCGCCCTTGATGCCTGAAGGATCGCTGGATGGGCCCACCACGATAAAGTCGTTGTACATCACGTCGCGCCGGTCGATGCCCCAGCCCTCGGCGACGAATTTATCTTCCGCCGCACGCGCATGCACGAGCGTCACGTCCACGTCGCCGTTCTTTGAAAGCTCGAGCGCCTTGCCGGTACCGACCGAGATCACATGCACCTTGCTGTTGGTTTTGGCCTCAAAGGCAGGCAACAGGTAGGCCAGCAAGCCGGAGTTCTCCGTGCTGGTCGTGGTGGACAGCCGGATGATTTGCTGGGCATAGGCGCTTCCGGTCAGCGCGAAGGCTGCGGCAAAGGCTAACAGGAGCCTGCGTTTCATTCACTTCTCCTCAAGTTGGCCGTCGCGCAGCTTCAGGCGCCGCACGTCCGGCAGGTTGATCAAGTCACGGTCGTGACAGGCCATGACAACAGTGCTTCCCGCTTGTGTCAGCGATGGAATCAAAGCCAGTACCTGTTCGCGCGCTTCGCCATCGAGGCTGGCGGTCGGCTCATCGAGCAGCAGCAAGCGCGGATGCAGGACCTTGGCGCGGGCCAGCGCCACGCGCTGCTTTTCGCCGCCGGACAGTGTGGAGGGCTGACTGCCGCGCAAATGCTGCACGCCCGCCCAGTGCATCGCCTCCTCCACGAGCTTTGAAGCCTCGGCATGCGCCATGCCACGCGCTTTCAGTCCATAGCCAATGTTGCCCGCAACGCTGGTCGAGAACATCACGGGATGCTGGTGCACGTAGACGATCTCTCGGCGCAGGGCTGCTGGATAAGGTGCAAGCCTGACCGGTTCACCTGCGAAATGCATGCCCTCTGCATCGGCAGGCGCCAGGCCGGCCAGCACACGAAGCAGCGTGCTTTTGCCGGCGCCGTTCATGCCGGTCAGTACATAGGCGCGGGCCGCATCGAGCCTGAATTCCCGCAGGTCGAACAGAAGGTTGTCGCCATAACGCTTGGTAAGTCGGGCGATGGAGAGCATGGTGGTCATCCTCGGCCCCGGGCCGCATGGGCATCGCCCTGCAGCACCATCATGGCGCCGTTCATTGCCAGCGCAATGGTGACCAGCACCACGCCCAAAGCGATTCCCTGCGCAAATTCGCCCTTGCTGGTTTCCAGCGCGATGGCGGTCGTGATGGTGCGCGTCTCGCCGGCGATGTTCCCGCCCACCATCATGGCGCAGCCGACTTCCGAAATGACGCGACCGAAACCGCTGATGATGGCCGCCATCACGCCAAAGCGCACCTCGTACAGCAAAGTTGACATCACGCGCCAGGGCGACGCCCCATGCGCAATGGCGGTTTCCGCAAGGCGTGGATCGGCGGCCTGCACCGCGGCAAGCGTAAAGGCCAGCAGCACCGGGAGCGCAATGACGACCTGTCCCGCCACAATGCCTGGCTGAGAAAAGAGCCACTGCAGCCCGCCCATTGGCCCGTGGCGCGACAGTATCATGTAAAGGAGGAGCCCGATCAGGACCGTTGGCAGCGACAACGCCGCCTGCACCAGCCAGATCACCACCCGCCGGCCGCGAAACTGCGTCATCGCAATGGCGTAACCGCCGACGACCGCAAACGGCGCTGCAATCAGCAAACCAAGCACGCTGGTACTGACAGAAATCCACACAATCCGCCAAAGTACAGGATCGCCGTTAAACAGCAAGCCAAACGCCCCGCGCACCGCATCCATCAGCCCCATCATAAGTCCCCACCCACGGCCGCGTCCGTGTCAACCTTGGGGTCAGGCCCGCAGGTTGACACGAGCCGAGCATTAGTTGCTGCCGAGGCCGTGTCAACTTGAGAGCCTGACCCCAAGGTTGACACGGGCGGGACTGTGGCGAGCTCGGGTTCGGCGATCAGGCGTTGGGGTGAGGTCAGCAGTAGGAAGTGGCGGCCGGTGCAGCGGGCCAGCAGGGTCATGCCGAGGCGGGTGGCAACACTGTGGCCCATTTGGGTGGTGCCGGAACGCGATAGCAGGAAGGGTATCGACATTTGCGCGCCTTTGATCACCATTTCGGATGTCAGGCGCCCCGTCGTGTAAAACACCTTGTCGCCGCCTTCCACGCCGTCAAGCCACATTTTCCCGGCGATCGAATCCACTGCATTATGGCGGCCGACGTCTTCGACAAAATACAGCAGCTCGCCGGCTTGCGTGAACAGGGCGCAGCCATGCACCGAACCCGCTTGCTTGTAGATCGACTGCAGCGTGCGGATCGTTTCAACAATCCGGTACACGCCCGATTGCTTCAGCCGTGCGTCGGGCGGCAGCACGATGTCGTCCACCTCGTCCATCAGGTCGCCGAACACGGAACCCTGGCCGCAGCCGGTCGTTACGACCTTGCGTGAGGTGCGTTCCTCGATGTCGGCCACGCCGCCGCGCGTTTTGACTGCCGCGGCGCCGACCGACCAGTCGACATGGATCGATTCCACGTCCTCCACCGAGCGTACCAGGCGCTGGTTGCGCAGGTAGCCAAGGACCAGGGCTTCCGGTGCGCCGCCGAGCGTCATCAACGTGACCAGTTCGCGCTTGTCGACGTACACCGTCAGCGGGCGTTCGGCGGGAATGTGAATCAGCGAGCGGCGTCCTTTTTCGTCGATCGCTTCCACTTCCTGCGTCAGGGGCACGCTGGCCTGTGTCATCTCCGGTAATCTCATGCGCCTGCCGCCTCCATTGCCTTGCCGCCGCCAAAACTGGACTGGGCGCATACCTCGCCGCCCAGCGTGACCTTGATTGCACAGTACTTGAATTCGGGGATCTTGCCAAACGGGTCGAGCGCCGGGTTGGTCAGCTTGTTGATCGCCGCCTCGTAATAACAGAAGGGCACGAACACGGCGCCGCGCGGTGAACTGTCATCAGCGCGTGCATATAGCGATACCTGCCCTCGCCGCGACGCAATGGTTACCACGTCGCCCGGCCTGCCGCCCAGGGCCGCGAGGTCCAGGGGATGCACCAGGGCGACCGGGTCCGGTTCGATCGCGTCGAGCACCGCCGTGCGGCGCGTCATGCTGCCGGTGTGCCAGTGCTCGAGCTGCCGGCCTGTGATCAGGACCATCGGGTAGGCGGCGTCCGGGCGCTCATCGGCCGGAATGATATCGGCCGGCACAAATCGCGCACGGCCAGTCTCGCGCGGGAAGTCTTCGGTAAATACCACCGGCGTGCCGGGATCGCCTTCTTCATGGCAGGGATAAGTCACGGCATGCTCGCGCTCCAGCCTGTCCCATGTGATGCCTGCGATGCTCGGCATGACGTGCCGCATCTCCTCGAACACTTCGGCTGCACTGCCGTACTGCCAGTCCAGGCCAAGCCGCTGCGCGACCTGCTGGATAATCCACAGGTCCTGACGCGCCTCGCCCGGCGGTTCGAGCGCTTGCCGCCCGATCTGCACCAGCCGGTCGGTGTTGGTGAAGCTGCCGGTCTTTTCCGGGAAGGCGCTGGCTGGCAGGATCACATCGGCCAGGTACGCTGTTTCGGTGAGGAAGATATCCTGCACAACCAGGTGCTCGAGCGACGCCAGTGCGGCCCGCGCATGGTTGGCGTCGGGATCGGACATGGCGGGGTTCTCGCCCATGATGTACATCCCTTTGACCTGCCCTGCTTCGGCGGCATCCATCACTTCCACCACCGTCAGGCCGGGTTTATCGTCCAGCGCGCCGGACGGCAGGCCCCATGCGCTTTCGAAGCGCGCCCTGGCGGCCGGTTCGGTCACTCGCTGGTAGTCCGGGTACATCATCGGGATCAGGCCCGCATCGGAGGCGCCCTGTACATTATTCTGTCCCCGCAGTGGATGCAGGCCGGTGCCTGGCCGGCCGATCTGCCCCGTCATCAGGGACAGCGCGATCAGGCAGCGTGCATTGTCGGTGCCGTGCACGTGCTGCGAGATCCCCATGCCCCACAGGACCATCGAGGCGCGCGAACCCGCGTACAAGCGTGCCACCTCGCGAATGGTGGCAGCCTCGATGCCGCAAATCGGCGCCATCGCTTCCGGGCTGTAATCAGCCACGTTTGCCGCAAGCTCGTCGTAACCGACTGTGCGGCCTGCGATGAAATCCTTGTCAACCAGTCCTTCCGTCACGATCACGTTCATCATGGCGTTCAGCAAAGCCACATCGGTGTCAGGCTTGAATTGCAGGAAGCGGTGGGCGATGCGCGACAGGTCGGAGCGGCGCGGATCGCATACCACCAGCTTAGTTCCCTGCCGCACGGCGTTCTTGATCCACGTTGCCGCCACGGGATGGTTGACGGCCGGGTTGGCGCCGATCAGGATCACCACTTCGGCCTTCATCACGTCCTTGACCGGGTTGGAGACGGCGCCCGAGCCGATGCCTTCCAACAGCGCCGCCACCGACGAAGCGTGGCACAGCCGCGTGCAATGGTCGACGTTATTGCTGCCGAATCCAGTGCGCACCAGCTTCTGGAACAAATAGGCCTCTTCATTACTACCCTTGGCGGAGCCAAAGCCGGCCAGCGCGCGCCGTCCATGCTGGTCGCGGATAGCGGCCAGTTTGCCACCGGCCAGCGCCAGCGCTTCCTCCCAGCTCGCTTCGCGGAAGACTTCGTGCACGCGTTCAGGGTCCATGGTGAAGTCGCCCGACTTGGGCGGCGCATCGGCGCGGCGCACCAGTGGCCTGGTCAGGCGGTGCGGGTGGTGCGCATAGTCAAAGCCGTAGCGCCCTTTCACGCACAGCCTGCCCTGGTTGGCCGGTCCGTTGCGGCCCTCCACATACAGGATCTTGTTGTCCCTGACGTTGTAGGTGAGCTGGCAGCCCACGCCGCAGTATGGGCAAACCGAGTCCACTTTCGTGTCCGGCACGGCCAGCGCCGCATCGCGCGCTGGCATCAACGCGCCGGTCGGGCAGGCCTGCACGCATTCGCCGCACGCAACGCAGGTGGAAGCCCCCATCGGATCGTCCATGTCGAACACGATCTTTTCATGGTCGCCGCGCCATGCGAGGCCGATCACATCGTTCATCTGCTCGTCGCGGCAAGCCCGCAGGCAGCGCGTGCACTGGATGCAGGCGTCCAGGTTGACCGCAATCGCGGCGTGCGTGAGGTCGTGTGCGGGCTGCCTGCGGCCAGCGAAGCGCGGCTTGCGGACGGCGAGGCTTGCAGCCCGTTGCTCGACTTCATTGTGACGCGTATGTGCCTGCTCCGGCATGTCGGCCAGCAGCAGTTCCAGCACCATCTTTTGTGCTGCAAGCGCGCGCGGGCTGTCGGTCCTGACTTTCATGCCTTGCACAGGATGCCGGCAGCATGACGGCGCCAGCACACGCTCGCCATCGATCTCCACCATGCATGCCCGGCAGTTGCCGGCCGGCGCCATGCCGTCCTTGTAGCACAGGTGCGGGATTGCCAGGCCTTCCCGGCGGGCCGCCTGCAGCAGCGTCTCGCCTTCCGCGGCCTGCACCATGCGGCCATTGAGCTCGAACGCGATCATCGACCTACCTCATGCGGGAAGTACTTCAGCACGCAGTCGACCGGGTTGGGAGCAGCCTGTCCAAGGCCGCAGATTGAGGCGTCGCGCATCACTTGCGACAGTTCGCCGAGCAGGCTCGCATCCCACACGGGCGTCTCCATCAGCTCCGCCGCCTTGGCGGTGCCGACGCGGCATGGCGTGCACTGGCCGCAGGATTCGTGGCGGAAGAAGCGCATCATATTGCCGGCCGCGGCGCGAGCCGTATCGTGCTGCGACAACACGATGATGGCTGCGGAGCCAATGAAGCATCCATACGGCTGCAGCGTGTCGAAGTCGAGCGGAATATTGTTCATGCTGGCGGGCAGGATGCCGCCGGATGCGCCGCCCGGCAAATAGCCATAAAGCTGATGACCGTCCGGCATGCCGCCGCAATATTCGTCGATCAGTTCCTGCACGGTGATGCCGGCCGGCGCCAGCTTGACGCCGGGCTGCTTCACGCGGCCGGACACCGAAAACGAGCGCAATCCCGTGCGTCCGTTGCGGCCATGACCCGCGAACCACGCGGCGCTTTTGGCCAGGATCTCCGGAATCCAGTACAGGGTTTCGAAGTTGTGTTCCAGCGTTGGACGGCCGAACAGGCCCACTTGCGCCACGTAGGGCGGCCGCAGGCGCGGCATGCCGCGCTTGCCTTCAATCGACTCGATCATTGCGGATTCTTCGCCGCAGATATAGGCGCCGGCGCCGCGCCGCAGGTGGATGCGCGGCGTGCCAGCGTCCAGGCGCGCCAACTCTCGCTGCAGCAAGTGACGGCAGTCATGGTACTCATCGCGCAAGTACACGTAAATGTCGTCAATGCCAACTGCCCAGGCGGCGATCAGCATCCCTTCAATGAATTGCCGCGGATTGCGTTCGAGGTAGAAGCGGTCTTTGAAGGTGCCCGGCTCGCCTTCATCGATATTGACGGCCATCAGGCGCGGCCCCAGCTCGTTGCGCACGATGCGCCATTTGCGCCCCGCAGGGAATCCTGCCCCGCCCAGCCCGCGCAAGCCCGAGCCTTCCAGCTCCGCGATCACTTCCTCCACGGAGCGCGCGCCGGACAGGCATTCATTCAACACCGTAAAGTCGCCGGGTTCCGCCAAGGCAGCGTCATCGTACGGCAGCTTGCAGGCGCCCGCTCCAGCGACAACAGCCGCCACCACGCCATCGCAACCGGCCGGCCCAACCGCCTGCTGTCCCACCAGCACGGCAGGCGCCTGGTCGCAGCGCCCGATACAGGGAGCAGCCACCACCCGCACCTCCCGCCCCAGCAGCGCCGGCAAACGCGCCAGCAGTTCGCCAGCGCCAGCCATCTCGCACGACAAGCCATCGCACACGCGCACGGTCAATGCCGGCGGCGCAGGTTCGCCCTCGCGGACGATATCGAAATGGTGGTAGAAGGAAGCGACTTCAAAGACTTCAACCTGGGCCAAGCGCAGTTCGGCGGCTAAGGCCGCCAAGTGGGCCATCGACAGGCAACCATAAGCATCCTGGATCAGGTGCAGGAACTCGATCAGCAAATCCCGCCTGCGCGGCAGGTCCCCCAGCAAAGCCTGCACCTGCTGCAGCGCAGCAGGCTCGACCTGCCGGCCTTTCGGCCGCTGGCGCTTCCTCTCCCTGCTGGCACCTTGCACTGCAATAGGAATCATGCCCTGATTCACCCCGCAAATGGACGCTGCTTACCTCAGGGTATCATGCGTAGCCCTGCGGCGGAACATGTTATTGTCAGTACAAGGATGCCACAGCACGGGAGGTCAACCGTGGAAAATTTTCAATCGCAGGCGTCCATGTTGGACCTATACCAGTTGAGCCTGACGATCATCCTCGTCCTGCATGCGCTCAGCCTGTTGCCGCAATGGCAGCGCCAATACTTCCACCCGCGCCTGCTGCGCGTAGCCATGCTGGGAATGATGTTGGGGATAGGTCAGGGAGCGGTCATTGTCGCCGCCGTGGAATATAGCGCCATTGCGCGTGGCGGCGGCATCGCCCTGCTGGGCGCCGCCATCATGATGCATGCCTGGGTCGCGCTGCAAAACCTGCTGGCCAGCTATGCCTTCGTCCACCTGCACCGCGCCAGCGCCATCATGGCCCACCGCATGAGTTGGGCACAGCGCCCGCTCGGCTACCTGAGTGCCGCGCTGACCGTGGTCGCCGGAATGACGCTGGCGTGATCAGTTGCGGCCGGCCGTGCCGTGCTCAGGCCAGACGATATCGTTATCGACCGAATACAGGCGGCACGGCTCCTTGCTCGCCGCCTGGCAAGCCGCCAGCGCCTTCTCGTTGGTGTTTTCGCCCTCTTCCGCCCAGCCCCACGAACCGGTCGACGAAATCGCAAAGGCGCGCGGTGTGGCCTTGGTCAGGAATTCCCGGTACTGCTCGCGGCCGCGCTGGGGCAGGTACGGCACCGCATTCACGTCCTCCAATGAAGCGTAGCGCGTCGCCTTTTGCGCCGGCGGTTCCGCCAGCGCGTAGACTTCGCGGGTCGGCATGCCAATGCCTGCCAGGAAACGCTCGACTTCCGGCAGCCATACCGCAGCGCCGTCGCGGTTGCCCAGCAAACCGTGCGCATCCTTCTTGAAGGCGCCATAGGCCACCAGCTCCGCCCTGCCGCCGGCCGCAGTGAAGGCGCCATGCATGCGCGCCACCAGTTCCGGGCCGAAGTAGCTGTCGTTCGCGCCGTACATCCACATGCTTGGCAGCTTGTTGCGGCGGCCGTACTCGCCAAACGCCTTGACCAGCGCGCCCTGCCAGTTGCACAGGTCGCCATGCACCTTCAGGCCGCCGGCGAAATTCATGATACCGCGCACGCCCGGCAAGTCCTGGGTGGCGGCGGCCATGCTCGCCAGGCCGCCGAACGACTGGCCGGCCAGCACGATATGCTCATTGTCGACCCACGCCTGGCTGCGGGCGAAGCGCACCACGTCGGCGATATCGCCTGCCTGCTCGTAGCCGTTGGCGGTCATATTGCAGCCGTATTCGACGAATTTGCCGGTCGAATTGGCGAAACCGGTACGCATCGGCACCATTACCGCGTAGCCCCGGCGCACAAAGGCTGTGGCCAGGTAGATGAAACGGTCGCGGGCCTGCAGCTTGGGATTGCCCGGGGCCTTGCCATGATTGACGATCAGCAGCGGGAACGGGCCCGGGCCGGGCGGGCGGAAAACGGTGGTCTCCAGCTGCACGCTTTGCGCGCGGCCAGCTGGAACCATGATGATTTGCTCATTCAGCCGCGCATCGAGCGCAGCTTCCCCGGCCTGCGCGAATGGCAGGCTTGCACAGGCCAGCAGTATGGCGGCGACTCGTGCGGCGAAGGAATTAATGATGCTCTCCGGAACAATGCGTATGGGCAATGTCCCAGATTTTTATGCGCACGACTCAAGAAAGCAATCCCAAAACGTTAAACGTAGCAATTAACTCAGCTTCTGTAGCATCGAACGCACCGATTCCAGCACTTCATCGGCGAATTTGGGGTCGGTTTTGTAGACATTTCGCGACACCGAGATGCCGCCCACCAGCGCTGCCATGATGGCAACCGCCTGCTGCCGCTGGCCCTCCCCGGCTGGCAACTGGCTGCTGATGTAGTCGACCATCTGGCGGAAGCCGCTGGTATAGCCCGCGCCCACCGAGGCGTCCTGCCGCGCCATTTCACTGGCAGCGGCGGCCAAAGGGCAACCATCCGCCAGGTTGTCGCGCTGTTCCGGCGCCAGGTAGTAGTCGATCAGCTGCGGCAAGTTGATGGGATGCTCGGTCACCCTGCCATAGGCGGTGCGGGTACTGAAATTCATCGCATCCGCAGCCAGCGCATCCTTGGAAGGAAAATGAGCGTACAGCGCGCCATGGGTCAGCCCAGCGGCCTTGCTGATTTCCGCCACCCCAACCCCATCGATCCCCTTTTCCCGAAACAGCCGGGCAGCCGTTTCCACCAGCACTTGCCGGTTTTCCGCCGCTTTTTCCTTGGTGATCTTCATGGCAAGCCTCCTGCTTTAATCATTGCGATCATCATCATACCACGTGTTGCGTGGCCTGCTTATTTTTTGGGCAGAATCCATAATTTCCACACGGAATCATGTAAACTGGCGCCATGACGATTTCCGCACTCCAGGCCGGCCTCTCAGGCCTTCAAGCAAACCAGCGCGCGCTGGACGTGGAAGGCCACAACGTTGCCAATATGGCGACGCAGAACTTCCAGCCGCAACAGGCCACGTTCCAGGAAACGCCGGGCGGGACCAGCGTCACCATTTCCACCGCAGCACGCGACCTGTCGGCTACTGCCAATGCCGGCGGCGCCCCATCGGGCACCGACCCGGCCAGCTCCATTACCAATTCGCTGGTCTACAAGGCCAATTTCGACCTATCGGCCAAAGTGATCCAGGCTGCTGACGAGCGCATCGGCACACTGCTGGATATCAAAGCTTAACGTCGGGGCCTTCCCGCGCTATGCTGTCGTATGTGCAGCGTGGCGGAGGCTAGCATGGACGACATCGAACTCCCCCTTCAGGACCGCAAACAAGCCGCCGAGCTGCTGGCCGAAAAGCTGGCGCACCTGCGCGGCACCCATCCCCTGATCCTTGCCATTCCGCGCGGCGCCGTGCCTATGGGGCGCATCATCGCCGACCGCCTTGAGGGCGAGCTGGACGTGGTCCTGGTGCGCAAAATCCCCTCTGCCATTGATCCCGAACTGGCGGTTGGCGCAGTCGACGAGCATGGCAACCGTGAACTGGCGCCCTACTTCAACCGCACCCGCACCAGCATGGAATGGGTCGAACTGCAAACCCACGAGCAGCTTGAATTGATGCGGCGCCGGCGCGCCTCCTACGGCAGCAAGCGGCCGCCGGCCAATCCTGAAGGCCGGACCGTGGTGATTGTCGATGACGGCCTGGCTACCGGCTCCACCATGGCGGCAGCCCTGCGTTCAATCCGCGCGCGCAAGCCTAAACAGTTGATTGCCGCCGTCCCTGTGGCGGCACCGGATTCGCTGGAAGTGATCGCACCTTTGGCCGATGGCATCGTCTATCTTGCAGCGCCGATGAATTTCATGTCGGTCAGCCGGCACTACCGCAGCTTCCCGCAAGTATCGGAAGAAGAAGTCCTCGAACTGCTGACCGGCGAGTAGTGCGACTTTGAATGGCCGTGTATGACACACTGGCGCAGAGGAGGCCGCCACTGGATGACTGAACACGATCCCCGCCAACATGACCGCCGCGAAAATGACCGTGGACAACGGCGTCGGGCCGGCGACGCGCCCCGTTACCTCGATCCGGGCGAAACCATCTTCACCCTATGGGGCCGCGTCATCGTGGCGCGCTACAAACGCTGGGCTGCCGCTGCCACGCGGCACATTATCCAGCGGCCTTTGCACATCGGCGTTTCGGCCCGCATCTACCATCCCGAACCCGGCGCCACGGGCCTGCGCAGCAAGAATCTGCAGTACCTCGAAGAGTCGGTGGCGCAATGGGTCATGTCGCGCGACGTACTGGTGTTCATGATCCCGACGGTAAATACATCGGGTCTGCTGCACCCATCCAATATCCGCCTGCGCGACTATGCCAAGCACCTCGACGGCCTGGTGCTGCAAGGCGGCGCCGACGTTTCGCCTCACAGCTATGCCGAGACGCCGACCAAGCCGGAATGGAATGGCGACCGCGCGCGCGACATGTACGAACTGGAGCTGCTGCATGAATTCGTCGAAGCGGGCAAGCCGGTCATGGGCATCTGCCGTGGCTGCCAATTGCTCAACGTGGCTTTCGGCGGAACCTTATACCAGGATATCGCAACCGACGTGCCGGATGCGCATGCCCACGTCTCGGACGACTACGACCGGCACCGGCACGAGATCACCTTCCCGCCCGGATCGTCCCTGCCGTCAATGGTGCGGGGGCCGCAACGCGCCTTGGTGAACTCCATCCACCACCAGGCGGTGAAATCGCTGGGCAAGGACATGCAGGTGGAAGCGCTGTCCTATCCGGACAATATGATCGAGGCGATCCGCTATACACGGGCGCCGTTCGTCATGGGCTTGCAATGGCACCCCGAATTCCACCGCGCCGGCGGTGTTGAACTCCTCGACTGTACGGGCATCCTCGACAGCTTCCTCCGTGCCGCCCGCGAAACGCGCTTCTAAGCATGCGCCGGCAGAAAAGGATTGTTCACCCGGAGACGTCGAGCAAACAACTGACCATGCTGCAAGTCTTCTGTTTGTAGAACCGAGCACCCAGCCGAAATCGCCGCAGCCACAATCATCGCATCGTAAATATGGATGACATACCGCGCCGCCAAAATCACAGCAATGTCGTGGCACTCGCGGGTCAATGGAACCACTCGACAGACTGCATGAATCGGGGCCAATGCGTCAGCTATCTCTGGCCAGGAAAGCTTGAACGTTCGGCGCGCGACAGAAACGAATTCGTTCAGTACCTGGACACTAATTACCCCGCCCATAGCGACGGTAATTTCTGCGCGCCCTGCTTTAACCAGGTCATTGGAAAGCATATACAAAAGCACGTTCGTGTCGAAAAACGTGCTAGCCGCGCTCATGGGCTTCTAGTCGATCAAATTTGAAGCCTTCGGGCATTCTCCCACGATACTTTCGCAGCCGCATCAACAGCTCTAAATTGCTGGGTCTACGTTCGATGGACAAAGCATTCTTGTCGTGCACGTACAGGTTGACCGAATCGCCGGGTTTCAAGTCGAGTGCTTCGACGACCTCAACTGGCAAACGTACTGCCAGGCTATTTCCCCATTTCGAGATACGCATACAAACTCCCAAGACAACTGAGTCATAGGCATATATTAGTCTTATCCAAAGCAAGGCGTCATAGTCAGTAATGCCAACTATGATGCGGATCAAGCGAGCCTAGCGTTTGCAGGGCTTCCCGTCGTATTGCAAGCTGACCTGCTTGTAAGCACTGCCGTTCCAGCGTTCGATCGGGAAGCAGAAGCCGGGGCCGCCGATCTCGATGTCGGGCCAGCCGTCCTTGCCTTTGGTGGGCAGCACAGTCAGGATGCCGATACCGTGGGTAACCACCTTCCAGCCGCCGTCAGCTTGTTTGCTGACCAGGAAATATCCCACGCCGGTATCGCCGTAGCATCCGGTTCCGCCTTCACTGATGACGGCTTCAGGATGTCCGTCGCCGTTCAAGTCCTGCACTTTTTCGATAGCACCCGGCACATAACTTGCGCCCGAGTCTTTGCAGGACTTCCAGTGCTTTCCATGCTGTTTGAATCCGGCGGCCTTGAATGCTGCAGCTTCATCTGCAGCCGGCAATGAAATCGCGGCAGCCAGCGAGGCTTGGCTGAACACCAGGCTAAGTATTGTGATAATCAGTTTCATTTTGCCACCCTCCCCGCTTCGGCCATTCTAATCCATGTGGTAGCTCAACAGGACCAAAGAGGAAGTGCAATACCCGGCGACGGCTAATGCCTGTTGCTTTTGAGGAACGATGCAGGAGCAAGGGGCGCATCACCAGCACTTCACCCACGTCTGCAAGACAGGCGCGTTCATCGTGGCGCAATGCGACCGCGTCCTGCGGCGAGATGGCGCCTTGGAGGTGCGATCCCGGCACGATGTGCACCGGGCCGTCATCGGCTCCGCAAGGGTCAAGGTGCAGACGCACCGCGACTATCTGCTCCAGCAAGCGGCGCGGCGGCTGAACGTACCAGCCATCTTCCTTGCGCGACCAACCGCGCAGGGCAGGATCCTCGACGCGCTCGCGCACTGGAATGCCCAGGTCCTGATGCACCGGCACCAGCCAGTTCACTGAACCCGACTTCTCGAAGAAGGTGCATTGGACAGCGACATGCCCGACAGGCAGGAAGGGCTGCAGTGTGGGGCACTTAAGCAGGAATTCCGCCAGTTCGGCGCACCAGGCCTGCGACAGCAAGGTCCGGGAGCCGGCGGTACCTTGGGCACTGATTTGCGCCGCATACTGCGCGCATTGCCCTGCGTCGGCGACGCCTGGAACAACTGCAAACCCACGCTGCGCAAAATCAGCAGCGACAGACATGGTTCAGGGTTTTTCGTAGAAGACCAGCGAACTTCCCAGGGTCAGGGATTCTTCAATATGGGCATGCAGGTCAACGAAGGGTTTCTGTTCCAGCATTTCGGTCTGCAGGATGCTGAAGGCGTCCATCGCGACTTCCTCGAAGCCGAACTTGCTGGCCTCGATAATCGCAGAATCCCACAGGGCATCCGCGCCTTCCTGCAGCAGGAACAGCATGCACTTGTGCAGCGCGTGCTCCTGCGGATGCGCGTATTCATAGACCGGCTTGCCTTCGAAGATCCCTTCGAAGGTATAAATCCCCAGGACACTGTTATCGCTCATGAGCTATTCGAATTAACTGGAAGTGCCTGATTATACGATGGACTTGAGCCAAGCCAATCAGGGGAACAGAGCCGGGAAAAAGCTCAATTCCCCCTGAACTTCGCAATCGCGGCGTCCACTACGCCCTCCACGCTGCCGGAAGAGTCGAATTCCGCCCGCAGGTAGTGCGCGTCGCTGCCCATATGGGTCACCTGCATCAGGTGGTTCAGGGCAGCGCTGCCGCCCAGGGCTTCAGCGTGCAGATCCATGCGGCGCAGCGTGGTCAGGATATCCTCGCGCAGGGACAGGCTTTCGTAGGTCTTTGGGTGCACCACAGTGCCATCCAGGCCGAAACGGCAAGCCTGGAAGCGGTTGTAGTTGTAGACCAGGTAGTCGTCCTCCGCCGGCGGCGCTTCCTTGCGCTCAAGGAGGTAGGAGCACAGCGCCTGCAGGTAGCAGGCCAGCGCAGCGGCGCGTTCCACAGTGAGCGGCGTATCGCACACGCGCAGCTCGATCGTGCCGTATTCGGGCTTGGGGCGGATATCCCAGTAAAAGTCCTTCATCGACTTGATCACGCCCGTATGCTCCATCTTCGAGAAGAAGCTGTGCTCGAACTCGTCCCACTTCAGGATGAACGGCGCACGGCCGCTCATCGGGAAGGCAAACACGCTATTCAGGCGAGCGGAATTGAACAGGGTGTCGTTCCCCTGCACATAAGGCGAGGAAGCCGACAGCGCGATGAAGTGCGGCACATAGCGGCTCAGCGAATGCAGCAGGTACAGCGCATCGTCGCCGCTGGCGCAGCCGATGTGCACGTGCTGGCCGAAGATCGTGAACTGCTTGGCCAGGTAGCCGTACAGCGCCGACACTTCCTTGAATCGCGGCTTGGAGAAGATCTTCCGCTCCGACCAGCGCTGGAACGGATGCGTGCCGCCGCCGCAGATGCCGATGTTCAGCGTATCGGCTGCCCGCACCAGCGTATCGCGCGTTTCGCGCAACTGGGCCACCAACTCGCCGTGCTTGGTGTGCACGTCGCTGTTAATCTCGATCATGCTCTCGGTGATCTCCGGCGTGACGTGGCCGGGGAAAGGCTTGCGCGCCAACAGGTGCAGCAAGTCCGGGCTCGACGCGGTCAGGTCGAAGTCGGACAGGCTGACCAGTTGCAGCTCAAGCTCGACACCCATCGTCAACGGTTGCGATGATTTGAATTCTTCCAACGGCATATCAGCCCTCCTCTTTCGCCGTTTCGCGCGCGCGGATCAGCGCACGCTGCGTGATGATCGGCCCCAGCACTTCCATGAACAGCGTCATGGCAGCCAGCGCGGCCAACTCATCGACCAGCACAATACCCATGTAGCGCGTCTGCTCCAGCAGCAGGATGGCGAACACCGACATCGGCGACAACGCCACGCCAATCAGCGCGCCCTTGCGCCACGAGATACCGGCAACGTGCGAGAGCAGCGCCACCGCAATCGTCTTGGTGGCAAAGCGCACCAACAGCAGCAGCAGGCCGAGCGAGGCGCCAAACACCACGCGCTGCCAATCCAGCGTGGACACGGCAAACACGAACAACAGCACCGTCAGCAACTCACCGATTGCGCCGAAGTTACGCTGCGTGCGCGTGAATGTCACGCGGCGATGGCGTGCCATCAGGCCAAAGGTGAGCGTCGCCAGCACCGGCGACAAGTCGGCCGCCTGCGTGATCGACACCAGCAGCACGACAACCATGGCAAAGGCCACGGTACCATCGCGCGCCAGCGTGCCAAGGCTGCGCAACAGCGCCGGCACCAGCATGCCTGCCACTGCGCCCAACACGGCCGAAGCAAGCAGCTCGATCACGCTGCGCGACACGGCCTGCGTCAGGCTGCCCGAGGTCTGGAACACCCAGAAGCCCACGACGACCTTGAACACGAACAGCGCAAGCACGCAATTCATCGCCACCAGGTGCAGCAAGCGTTCCGTCACCTGGCCCGAGCTGCGTTCTTCATTAATCACACGCAGCACACCGGCCGGCGACGTGGACATAGCCAACGAAGCAAGCAACAAAGCCGTCAACGGCGGCATGCCCTGCCAGTAAGCGATTGAAAACACTGCGCCGAATGTGAGCGCAGATTCTGCAAGGCCGCTGACGGCAATCCAGGGATTGACGCGCAGCCAGCGCAGGTTGATGCGGTAACCAAACTCAAACAGGATAAGGCCGAAAGCAATATTGGCAAGCAGTGTTACCTGGCTGCTGCCGTCCGGCACAAGAAGATCAGGCATGGCCTGCGCAAGCAGGAAGCCCACCAAGCCGTACACACTGATGCGCGGCAGATTGGTCCAACGGTGAACGAACTCGCCTGCGAGCCACGCTAGCAGCATGGCGCAAGGCCATGCGAGTTCGTCAGAGATGACTAACAAATCGGTCATAGACTTACCTCCGAGCCGTACTATATTGCATAAGTGAAAAACGTGTCACACGAATCTTAGTTACAATGCCACGTATGGACATGATCAGCGAACACGTTTGCCATGGTGGAGTGCAGCGCTTCTACCGGCATGAGTCGGAAGCGATTGGCTTGCCAATGCGCTTCTCCATCTTCATCCCGCCGCAGGCAGCGCAGGGGCCATTGCCCGCGCTGCTCTATCTCGCGGGACTTACCTGCACCGAAGAGACCTTCGCCATCAAGGCCGGCGCGCAGCAGCATGCGGCGCGCGAAGGCCTGATCCTCATCGCGCCGGACACCAGCCCGCGCAGCGCCGGCATTGAAGGCGAAACGGCGAGCTGGGATTTCGGCGAAGGCGCCGGCTTCTATCTCGACGCCACGCAAGCCCCATGGTCGCAGCATTACCGCATGGAGAGCTATATCCACGAATTGCGCCAGCTGGTGATTGATGAATTGCCGGTAGACCCAAAGCGCGTCGGCATCTTTGGCCATTCGATGGGCGGTCACGGTGCATTGACGCTGGCCTTGCGCAGGCCCGACCTGTTCCGCAGCGTCTCGGCGTTCGCGCCGATATCAGCGCCGGTGCGCTGCCCGTGGGGACAGAAGGTATTTGCAGGCTATCTTGGCCCGGACCAGGAAACCTGGCTGCAGCACGATGCCAGCGCTCTGATGTCCGTACAGGACGAAGCGCCCTTCCCCAATGGCATCCTGATCGACCAGGGCCTGGCCGACAAGTTCCTTGAGGAGCAGTTATATCCGGGAGTGTTTGAAGATGCGTGCCGCGCCGCCGGACAGCCTTTGGAGCTGCGCCGGCATGCGGGCTACGATCATGGCTACTACTTTATTTCGAGCTTCATTGCCGACCATGTGAAGTTCCACAGCCGGCAACTGAAAGAACTTACTTCGTAAGCACCTTGCGGATAGTCTCCGCAAGTTCTTCCGCGACGAACTTGGCCACGTAGGCGTCAGCGCCAACGCCCTTCACGTGGTCCTCGTTGGTCTTGCCCGACAGCGAAGAGTGGATCACCACTGGAATCTTGGAGAAGCGGGCATCCTGCTTCACCAGGCGGGTCAGCGTAAAGCCATCCATTTCCGGCATTTCCAGGTCGGTCAGCACCAGGGCTACGCGATCATCCACCGGAATGCCTTCGGCCTTGCAGCCCTCGGCGATGTGATTCAGCTTGTCCCAGGCTTCCTTGCCGGTCTTCATCATGACGAACGGCGCGTGCATCGCTTCCAGGCCGCGCTCAATCAGGTTGCGCGCCACCACGGAATCGTCGGCGGCCAGGATGAAGGTTCCAGGCTTCAGCGGCAGGCGGCCCACTGCGGTTTCATCGATATCCTTGCCGTCGCTCGGGGTCAGGTTGCGCAGGATGGTTTCCACGTCCAGCACCTGCGCCAGGCGGGTGTTCTGCACGTCGCCATCGACGCGCGCGATGGAAGTCACCATGCCGCCGCCGTGGCTGCCTTCGGCGCTCAGCACCTGGCTCCAGTCCAGGCGCACGATCTCGTCCACCGATTCCACTGCAAAGGCTTGCGTGGTGCGCGCGAACTCGGTCACCAGCATGATGTTCAGGCCCGTCTTCGGCTTCACGCCGACGATGCCAGGCAAGTCCATCACAGGAATGATCTGGCCGCGCAGGTTGACCACGCCCAGCATGTGCGGCTCCGAACCCGCGACCGCGGTCACGGTCGGCATCGCAACGATCTCGCGAATCTTGAAGACGTTGATGCCGTACAGCTCTGAGTTGCCGCTGGTGCTATCGACGCCGAGGCGGAACAGCAGCAGCTCGAACTTGTTGGAGTTTGTGAGGTTACTACGCTCGTCAACTTCTTGTTGAACGGAATTCATCGATCGCTCCAATCTGCTTTAAATGGCATTCCCTTTGGTATGGAATGTTTCGGCAGTATAGCGGCCTTTTTTTAACCGCCGCGAGCGATGAGGGGCAGAAACAACAAAAAAAGGACGCGCGATGGCGTCCTTTCAAGAATTCTGGAGCGGGAAAAGAGTCTCGAACTCTCGACCTCAACCTTGGCAAGGTTGCGCTCTACCAACTGAGCTATTCCCGCAGAGGAGGCGCTATTATGACAGCGACTATCCGGAGTGACAAGTTCTTTTTGGTTTGTCATGCCCCTATAATGTCCGCATGGATTCTATCGAGATAGTTTTGGCAATGCTGCTGGCCGTGATCGCCAGCGCATACGTGAAGCGGATGCTGTCAGGCGGCATTCCCCTGCCGTTGGTGCAGATTGCCCTTGGCGCCGGAATCGCCGCGTGGTCCGGCCACGGCATCCAGCTCGACCCGGAGTTGTTCTTCCTGCTGTTCATTCCGCCCCTGCTGTTCCTCGATGGCTGGCGCATTCCGAACACGGGCCTGTTCCGCGACCGCGTCGTGATCCTCGAACTGGCCCTGGGCCTGGTGATCTTCACTGTCCTGGGCGCCGGCTACATGATTCACTGGATGATCCCCGCCATGCCGCTGCCGGTGGCGTTTGCACTGGCCGCCATCCTGTCGCCGACCGACCCGATTGCAGTCGGCTCGATCGCCTCGCGCGCCCCGATCCCCAAGCGGCTGATGCACATCCTCGAAGGCGAAGCCTTGCTGAACGATGCCAGCGGCCTGGTGTGCTTCCGCTTTGCCGTGGCAGCCGCGCTGACAGGCACCTTCTCGCTGACCAGCGCCTCGCTGACCTTCGTCTGGCTGGCAGCCGCCGGTATCGCCACCGGCGTTGCGGTAACGTCGGCCGTCGCATGGCTGCAGGGCCGGCTCACCGTGCGCTACGGCGAGCCGGCCGGATCGCCCATCCTCGTCAGCCTGTTGATCCCCTTTGGCGCCTACCTGGTCGCAGAGCGCCTGCACGCTTCGGGCATCCTGGCCGCCGTGGCGGCGGGCATCACCATGAGTTATGTGGAGCTGGGCGGCCAGGCGCTGGCCGCAACCCGCATCCAGCGTACCGCCGTGTGGGACACGGTGCAGTTCACGCTGAACGGCGTGATGTTCGTGCTCCTCGGCGAACAATTGCCCGACATCCTGCGCGGCGCCAGCGAATCGCTGGAACAGAGCGGCCATATCAACTCCTGGTGGCTGGTGCTGTATGCCTTTGCGATCAGCTTCGGCCTGATTGCGCTGCGCTTCGTGTGGGTATGGGCAACGCTGCGCGTGACGCTGTACCGCCGCAGCCGCCGCGCTACGGCGGCGCAAGGCGGCAAGCCGCACTGGCGGCTATTGCTGGCCACGGCGCTGGCCGGCGCACGCGGCGCGATCACCCTGGCTGGTGTGCTGACGTTGCCGCTGTTCCTGCCGAATGGCGACCCGTTCCCAGCGCGCGACCTGACCATCCTGCTGGCCAGCTCGGTGATCCTGATTTCGCTGCTGGCGGCCAGCATCGGCTTGCCGCGCCTGCTGGGCGGCATGCGCTTCCCGGAAGAACCGGCCGAGCGCCAACAGGAAGACATGGCGCGGCGCCAGGCTGCATCGGCAGCCATTGCCGCCATCGAACGCGCCGAACTGGCGCTCGCCGATGCCCACCATCCCGACGTGCTGCCGCAGGCTGCGGCGCGCGTGATTGCGCTGTACGAATATCGCCTGAACGTTGCCTGGTCGGCGGAAGACCAGAACAAGGAACATTTCCGCAAGCTGGACCGCGCCGAGCGCGAACTGCGACTGGCGGCCATGGAGGCCGAGCGCCAGGCCATCTTCGACCTGGCGCGCCACCACCACATTTCCGACGAGACGGCACGCAAGCTGGTGCGCGAGATTGACCTCGTCGAAGCACGCCACCAGAAGAAATGAACCGGCGCGCCACGCTCTCGCTCCTCGTCGCATGGCTGCTGTTCTGGGCCATGATGGTGGCGACTGCGGTGCAGGATTTCCTGCGCCACGACAGCGGTCCCCTGTGGCAGCCATTCCTGTGGGAGTCGTCGTCGATGGCGGTAGCCACCCTCCTGCTGGCTGCGCAGCGGTTCGGCACGCGGCGCTTCGACGGCATGCTCGCCACGCCGTCACGCTGGTTTATGCGGCAAGCGTTATGGCTGCCGGTCTGGTGGATCTTGTTCACGCCCCTGGCCTTTGGCATCCGGCACGCCGTGTACGCCATGGCCGGCATGACCTACGAACACGAACCATGGGGCCAGACCTTCCTGTACGAGAACATCAAGATCTCGATCTTTGTCGTGATCTTTACGCTCATTGCCTTCGGCATGCTGTCCTTCCGCGCGGCCGAGCAAGCCAATGCCCAACTGCGCACGGCGCAGCTGCACCAGCTCACGCAGCAGATGCAGCCGCATTTCCTGTTCAATGCGCTGAACACGATTTCTTCCCTGATGCACAGCGATGTCGAACGCGCCGACGCCACACTGATGCAACTGGCCGACGTGCTGCGCGCCACGCTGGACGTCAGCGGCCAGCAGCAGGCGCCTCTGACGACCGAGCTGCGCCTGCTGCGTGGCTATGCACGCCTGATGGAAGAACGCTTCGTGGACCGCGTACAGATCGAATGGGATATCGACGCGGCCTGCGGCGAATGCCTGGTACCGGTGATGAGCATGCAACCCTTGCTGGAGAACGTGTTCAAGCACACGGTCGAACGCCGTCGCGGCGTGACGAAGATGGCCATCAGCGCAAAACGGGATGGCGACAGCCTCGTGCTCGCAGTTCGCGACGACGCTGGGATGCTCGCCGCGAACGGCGCCACAGGTGGCGCAGGTATTGGCGTAAGCAACCTGCGCGAACGGCTACGGGCACTGTATGGCGAGCAGGCCGCCCTCCGGCTGGTTCAGCTCGAACCGGCAGGCGTGCGCGCGGAAATGAGGCTGCCATGCGTATCCTGATCGTCGACGACGAACGCCCGGCACGCGAAAAGCTGCGCCGCATGCTCGCACAGGAAACGGGTGTAAGCGCCATCGAGGAAGCGCGCGATGGCGTGGAAGCGCTGGAAAAAGTCGGCAGCTTCGCGCCCGACGCCATCTTCCTGGACGTGCAAATGCCCGAGGTAAGTGGCCTGGAAGTGGCCGCCTCCCTGCCCCATCCAGCGCCGCTGGTGGTCTTCGCTACCGCCTTCGACGAATACGCCGTGCCGGCCTTCGACGCCAACGCCATCGACTACCTGCTGAAGCCTTTCGACGCCGCGCGCCTGCAACGCGCCATGCAGCGCCTGCGCGAACGCGTGGCCAGCCGCGCCGTGCAAAACGAGCGCGCAACCGGCGCCCTCGGCCTGCCGCTGCAGCAATTGCTGGTCAGCGAGCGCGGCGGCACGCGCGTGGTACAGGTTGCAGATATCCAGTGGCTAGAAACCGCCGACAACTACGTGGTCCTGCATACATCGCAAGGCGCACCGCTGCTGCGCCAGACTCTGACCGACCTGCTGGAAAAACTCGGCAGCGGCTTTGAACGCTGCCATCGACGTGCCGCGGTGCGCCTGTCCCTGGTGGAAAAAATCGACCCGGAAGGCCAGCTCGTCTTGCGCAATGGCGTTCTCGTCCCGCTAGGCCGCATTTACAAGGCCACAATCATGGGAGCCCTCGCACATCGGCAATCCTGATAGGAGGTGTCGCCGATTCCTGTTTCTTCTTCGTCAGCCAGCCGCCTTCGCGCAAAATCCCGTGAACTTTTGGTTGCCCTGCCTGTCCATAGCGGACTAACCAGGGAGAACAACATGCCAAGACCGCTTGCAACTTTGCTGCACATTTCCGATCTGCACATCGGAAGCATTGATCCAACCACCGGCGATGCCGCCATCAGTCCCGCCGTGCAACTCGGGCTAGACAACTTCCCATTGTTCGATGGCTTGCTTGGCCATCGCGCCAGGGCACTGCGTGATCTCGCTGAATTCGTCGAGGGTTTGCGCGCCAGCGACGAACAGTTCCAGATTCTTGTCACCGGCGACCTCAGTCGAAACGGAGACGCGCATGAACTCGCGCTGGCGCGCCGCTACTTTGAAAGCGAAATCGACCTCAGTCCACCCAACGGTCGCTATGTAGGCCTTTACACGGGCGGCAATACGCTTACTATTCCCGGAAATCATGATCATTGGGCGGGAAAATCGCTACCAATCGGCGCAACGCCTTCCAATTATTTCCACTATTTCATTCGCTCGTTGCCGGCTATCCGGAGCATCCCCTTGGGTAGCAAAGGCCACGTGCTGACCTTGATCGACATCGATTCCGACGCCGACGTACCGCCGAACTCCATTCAGCGCGCATTTGCGCGGGGCAGCTTCCGATCCCAATTGCTGACGCTGGATAAAGGGCTCGCTCCACAAGGCGAACTCGAGGTGCGTGTACTTGTCGTCCATCATGCCCCCACCTGGACCAGTTTTGGACTGGCCATGACAGCTAGCACCAAACGCGAGCTCGACCGCTTTTTGCTACAACATGGAATCCGTGTCATCCTGTGCGGCCACACGCACGAAGCATCGATGCGCCGCCATTATGCGGGCAGTAGGGAATGCTGGGAATGTGGTGCCGGATCGGCCACGCAATTTGACACCGTTCCCCTCAAGTGGCAGCGCCGACTGCGCAGGCAGGCCAAGGCCATACTCAATCCCAACTCGTTGATGCTCCATCGCATTTTCGACGTTGACGGCCGCCTCGAATGGCTGGCAACTACCTACATCCGTACCAGGACAAGAGGATTCCGCGCGACCTATCCGCCGAGACAATTCGCACTTTTATAACGCCACTGTTTGCCCGATGTCATGTGGATCGGCGCACCAGCGACGAATCAGCGTTTCGCTGGACAGGAAGCCATGCTGCCCACTCATCGCCGGCAATTTGAGGAAACCATCGTCCCCCATGTATTGATAACCGTTGACCAGGAGCGGGGAAATTTGCAACATGCAGAACAGGCTGCGGGCGAGTGGCGAGACCAGGTTCGGTTCGAGATCAAGCGTGCCGGCCACGTCGAACTCCAGGCATTTCTGGCTAATGGCGACGCTCTTGCTGCCGTCCTTCACCGTAAGACCGTCAGCCGCGGCTCGACGGGAGATAGTTTCGTCTCGAGCGCGGCGCAGTGACCGGTTGAAAAGCAACTCCATTCCCCGCAATGCCTCAAATACCATGCCGGGACTCAGCCCATATTGCAGCAGGCGTTCAGCGGACGGGTCGCCTTTACGGCAAGATGGATGATAGTTTCGCAAGTGCTGCAACAACTCGTGGTCAGGCTTGCCGGCAGCTTTAAGCGCCATCTCCCAGTCGCCAAGCCTCGCAGGAGGACGCCGGTCGTCCAGCTTGTCCAGAAGCGCTGCCCATGCATCCGCAATCACTTGCTGTTCATCCGCCAGAATAGCTGCGATGTCGGACTGCAAATCGTCCGCCTCGACTGCACCGCCATCGTTGCCCTCCAGCGCAGCATACACGCTTGCCATCCATTCGGGATGCTCGACAAGTGCCTTGCACTCGGCTGCGCTGAATTCCATATCCTGGTCATCAAGCGCCTGGCGAATCTGCGGGGCATTGGCTCGTAGGCATTCCAGCGCTTGGCTGTCATGGATACCAGTGAGCGCTTTTTTGAGAATATCAAGTTCCGTCATGATGTTTCTCCCCTGGCGAACTGGTTGCTCTGTGCCTCGAATCGAGTTGAGCAGAGCTTGCGCAAATCGCGCTTTTGCCTGGTTCACCTTTTCTGTTGAAAGGCCGAGTTCGGCGGCCACGTTGCGTGGCGACTGGTCCAACACCCAAACCCGGTAAGCGATATCGGCGTCGGCCGATTGCGGCCAAGCCTCCATCAATTGCAACGCAACCCGGCTGACCGTGGCAGCCAACTGGTCGCGCAAGCGATAACGCGTGAGATGGTGTCTCTCCGCGAGTTCGCGCTCGCCGGGCGCATAGTCCGACAGGAAATCGGCCAGCAGTGCCTGCTCCGCCTCCGGCAGTTGCGCAATGGCAGCCTTGAGCCGGGCTGTTTGCTGCTTCAATTCAGCAGCCTCAAGCGGCAAAGGACCGGCCGCGGCCAGGTCAAGGCATTCTTCAATATCGACAGCGCGCGAACGCAACCGATGCAGTTTTAAATGCCGGCGACGGCCAAAGCGATAGAAGGCAGTGGCGAGGTAGGGGGCGAATTCGCCCTTGGCCGCGTCAAAGCGGCTATTGAGAGGCTCCCATTCGAGGAAGAAGTCGTGGATCAGGTCGCGGGCGTCGTGGGGCTGGATGTGGTAGCCATCGCGCACCAGCTTGCTCAGCACGCGCCACAGCAGCGGCTCGTACTCGATAAAACTCCTCACGGACGGCAACGCACTCATCAATATCTCCAATCGGGGCACTCAATACAGTCATATTGCACGGCGCCCGCCGACTGGTTGAAATCTACGTCAAACAATGCGTTCGCCCCTGCCAGATGCCGTTCGCCACTTATTGCTGGCCTGGCAAGACCGCCGTCCTTAAGCTGGATTCGTCACCAACCCAGCTTGCCAAATCATCATGCAAAACCAACGCTTGTATTTCCTCGACTGGCTGCGTATCGGCGCGTTCTTCCTTCTCGTGCTGTACCACACCGGCATGTATTACGTGACTTGGGACTGGCACGTCAAAACGCCCCACCCCAGCGACGCCATCGAACCGCTGATGCTGCTGTCTTCGCCTTGGCGCATGTGCCTGCTATTCCTGATTGGCGGCGCTGCAGCCGCCTTCCTGCTCGACAAACTGGGGGGCAAAGGCCTGGCCAAGGAACGTAGCAAGCGCCTTCTGATTCCACTCATCTTCGGCATGTTCTTTATCGTGCCGCCACAATCGTACTTTGAAGTGGTATCCGACGTAGCCTACCAGGGCAGTTACTTCGACTTCATGCAGCTGTACGTACGCGCCTACCACGGCTTTTGCGACCACAATGGCTGCCTCGACCTGCCAACCTGGAACCACCTGTGGTTCCTGCCCTACCTGTGGATCTACACACTGCTTCTGGCCGCCATCGGCAGCCGTCGTGTGCAAGCCGTGGGTGGCTGGCTCCTGAGCCAGCTCCAGGGCTGGAAGCTGTTCGTGCTGCCGGTCGCTTTCCTCGCCGCGGGCCGTATCCTGCTGCTGCCGCACTGGCCGCACACCCATAACTTGACCTCCGACTGGCATAACCACGCCATGAGCCTGCCCTTCTTCCTGCTCGGCGCAGCCATGGCCCGCCGCGGCGAGTTCTGGCAATGCCTGGAGAATGCCCGCTTCGCCGCGCTGGGCTTCTTCCTCGCGAGCTGGGCTACCCTCATCTTCTTCTACTCGACGGGAGAGACTTACAAAGACTGGCTGCCACTGGCGCGCACCGTGTACGCTCTGTGCCAGTGGAGCGGTATCGTTGCCGTCTGCGGCTTCGGCCACCGTCACCTAAACTTCGACAGCGCCAAGCGCCGCTACCTGACGCAGGCCGTGTTCCCGGTCTACATCCTGCACCAGACGTTGATCGTCTGCCTGGCGATGGGCTTGCGCGCAGCTGGATTGGCGCCAGTGACCGAGGGTGCAATGATCGTGGTGCTGACATTCGCCATCAGTTTTGGAGTCTTCGAAATGGTGCGGCGGGTACCTCTTCTGCAGCCGCTATTTGGTTTGGCAAAGTCCCCGGCAACGACAGCAGAGGCGCCTCTCAGCGTTAAGCTATCCGCCAATTCATCTACATTTCGGGAAACTTGAACTCGCGCTACGCTAGAATCAACAACTAGAGGCCGTTCGGGCAGCGACCAACCAGGTTACGCCCGTTCGGTTCGCGAAGAATCCAACGTTAGCTGATCGGTGCGACACCGTACGGACACGACAATACAGTCCGTACTATTCTGAAATTATCGTGGCGGCGAATTCGAGTGGTGGCCACGACCCCGCTTTGAAAGGGGATCTCATGCGCAAACTAATCATCATGCTTGCGATGGCGGCGTTCAGCTTTATGCCGACCCTCGCACCGGCCAGCGTCAGCATTGCCGTTCACGTAGTCCAGTATCCCACCTTGCAGCGGATTCCAGGCTACCCGGTGTATTACGCACCACACCTCCATGCGAACTACTTCTTCTATGATGGCCTCTATTGGGTCTACATTGACGATGCATGGTATGTCAGCCCCTGGTTCGACGGTCCATGGGATCTGGTTGCCTTCGACAGCGTGCCGCTATTCATCCTGCGCATTCCTGTCCGCTATTACCTCTATCCGCCCGTAATATTCAGCGGATGGGCGCGAAATGCTCCACCGCGCTGGGACCGTGTCTGGGGACCGGACTGGGCGCATCGACATCCAAATTGGCAGCGATGGAATCGCGCCGCAACCCCGGCGCCAGCCCCTCTGCCAAGGTATCAGCAACGCTTCACACGAGACAACTATCCAACTGACGTACAGCGGCGCAAACTCGCCCAGCAGCATTACCGTTACAAGCCGCATGACTCGCAGGCTCGCGAGACGTGGCAGGCACATGTGGGTAATGCCTCCCACCAGGACTACAAGCCGTCAAGCCCACCACGCCAGTCACGGGCCCAGATTCAATCCCGTCCCTCGAACGCACCGGACAAAGACATGCGTCCAACCGCGCGCGAGCATGCAAATCGGGACCGGCCTTCACCGCATCGAGAAGCTCCCGTGGCTCGATATGAACGCCCACCTGCGCGAGCCGAAGCGCCACATGGTGATGCAATGATGCATCGCGGCCAATCCGACGTACGCGAATCTTCCCGCAACGCGGAGCCTAAACACGAAGGGCGGCCGGAAAAGCACGGCAGGCCCGATAAGGAAGAAGGCCACGGTAATGGCAAACGTCATTGAGTCAGGAGAGGATGCGATTCAATTTCGCACGCCGAGCATGTTGCGAAGTCACGGCCTCACAGTGCAAATGCGACGCGGCGGCGGAAACGAAAAACATACGTCAGGCCCACCCTTCCCGTCCGTTCCCGCCCCAAACCGGAAGTTCGCTTTACGAGCATTCTTTTCAAGAATTAATACGAGTGGATTACTTTTGCATCGGCATATTTCTTTGTCGTCGCACTGCTGCTTGAATCTTTGCAGACAGTTCCTCTTCTTGGAAATCTTCAATAAGTTGAGTTCCACCTGGATCACCTATGCCGGTGTCCTTCGTTCCTTTAAATATAACGTACTTGTACGAGACGGACATTCCTATACCACAATCGCCTCGCCCCAAGCCAGTTGTGAGCGTAATAATCTTGGGTTGCTGTCGGCCTTTCAGGACTCTCCTTGTTTCAAAGCGCCCCTCAATATATGGCCATTTGGTTCGCTCACTTTTCGGGATGACCTTTGCTTCAACGAGCGTAGCGATGAAAATTTCGTCAGCCCGTTCTATTTGCTGGTCAAGTGTAGAAATCGGAAAACTGCATGCCGATGAGTCTGCCGCAGCTAACACAAGCGAAGTGAATGCGAGCAAAAAATGCTTCATGAACTAGTCCTAACAATTCTAAGGAGCGAGCCTTTGTCTAGAAAGCATGTCGCTGTCCGCTGATGGCCGTTACCGACCGCCTCACCCTGCTACGGTTGTCACCCAACGGGGACCAAGTCATCGTAGTATGACCAACCAGGGTCGTCCTGCGAGTGAATCTCCAAAGGATAGCGCTCGCTCTCCTGCGGCATATCTGTTAGCCGCTGCAAGAACAGCTTGGGCTGCTGAAGATAGAACACGAACTCTCGCTCGGACCTTCCGGTAACAACTGCAACAAGCCAGGCTGATTCGTCTTTTTCTACAGCCGCAATAAGTCGATTTTCGAATGTTTCAAGGCAGGCGGCTTCATCCGAGCTTGGAAAGCCATTTTCGTCCGGCAAGCTCATGTGCCAGAACACATTGAGCCGCGTCGGGTACTCACTACGGGCGATGGGCTGAGAGAAGTGTCTGTGTCGAACGAAGAACGGATACTCTCCCGTATGACCTTCGGCAAGTGTCCAGGCTGCACTATCGGCAGATTCAAACATTAGTCGTCCTCAAAAAATGTGCATCTCTACTTAACGAAGGTCCGCGCCTGGCCGATTGTGCGCGGTCGTCTGCCTGAGGCATGCACCTCACCTCAGTCACGAATTCAACCAATAACAAAGATCGGTCCAAGTTTGTTCGTGTTGTGGATGCGTGGTGTCGGATTTGAAATCATGAATTTGAATTTTTTTCTCCCACAACGGGAACCACAGCGGATCCTTCAGATCATCGGTGTTAACCGATCGGACATTCTTCGTCATCTCTCGATTACAGGCGCCGAACTGGACAAAGTTCACCTGAGACTCAATCAGTGAATAAGGATTCGGCCCGCCCGCTTTGTTGGGAAAATAAAGCTGAAAAACATCGTCTTCCCAAAAACAGATTGGACAAATGTCGTACGAACCAGGTGGGTCCCCAAAGACGTAATAGCCACAACACGGGCAGGTGTACATTGATCCCTAAAATAGTAAATTTCGCAGGTTGGCAATATAGCATGTGAGTGACTTCGAGACTATATCGGTCGGCCATTTACGCGGGCCCTCATAAGAGTCGACCGGCTGGTATTGGCCGGTTGCGAACGCCTAACAGCTAGCTGAAGCTTCCCATATTGGAATCAGCGCCATTCGCCGCTAACAGCGTGATCACGCAGTTTATCATTTTGCCGAAATGCAAAATGCACAAAATCCTACATCGACCGGATTCTGCCCTTGCCGGATCGCATCCCAACGTCACCCAAAAAGCTCAGTCAAGTGGATGGCAGAAGTAAATATTCCACCATGTTTTGGTCCAGTTTCCGCCGCAACGGCATTACAAGCCGATTGGAGATCGTCAATTCAATGGGAAATCGTCCCTCGCCTCTGCTGGAGGGACCACAGATCATAAGCAGATTCATGTCTTCGCTCGGTGCCCGAGGTCAGCCAGCCGTTTGTTACTGTGGCGATCAATTCAGGACTTTGCGTGACCGCTTTGCGCGGTACATCTCGGCATCTGCTATCGCGAGGGCTTCCTCCAGGTCAATGCCGGGTTTGCGCATGGCCATGCCGATCGAAGCCCTGACGTCGTAGCCGGCCAGCGTTTCCTGCACCCGCAGCAGCATGGCCTGGGCATCGAAGTAGTCGCATTCAACCATCAGCATCGCGAACTCATCGCCGCCCATGCGTGCCACAACGTCGGAGCCACGCGTAACTTCTTTCAGTGCCTTGCTACAACGAATCAACAGCGCATCGCCGGAAGCGTAGCCCTGGGTATCGTTATAAAACTTAAGGTCGTCCAGATCGATTGAGACCACGCAGGCTGGGTGACCATAGCGGCGGCAGCGCTCTTCCTCGCGCACCATCAGCATGTCCCAGCCGCGTCGGTTGTACAGGCCGGTCAATTCGTCGCGCGTGATGTCGACATCCATGCGCTCAGCCTTGCGCACGTTCTCGGCATTGGCCAGTTCGGCTTCCAGCAAGCCGCCCAGCAGCTCGCCCATCAGCACCACCATATCTTTGTCTTCGCGGATGCGCTCCGGTTGTGGCTCGGGATCGATGGCGCACAAGGTTCCGAACAGGGTGCCGTCGGCACGCCGCAGCGGTACACCTACATAGGCGCCCACGGTGATCTTTTCGGTAATCGGGGATTTGGCATAGGCCGGTTCGCTCGCCACGTCGGGCGCGATGTGTGGGCCCTGACCTTCAACCATGCGGGAGCACAGGGTTTCCGCCCAACTGTAGACCTGGCCCGCCTTGACGCCGTAACCATGGTCGTCGGCGAACAGCACGATCCAGTCTTTCCCGTCGGTACGGGTAACCATCCATAATTTGAAGCCCAGGCGCTGCCGAAGGAATTGCATGGTGGCCTTGGAAGCGGCCGCAAAGTCGTTCATCATTGCTTGCCTCATCAATAGCGGGTTCCGTCTTGGAGTCGAAATGTCATTATGCACCCAAAAAGTGAATATCCAATAAGGAATTGCTTCGTTCTGTCCGGCTACCTCGCGGCTTAAGCTTTCAGTTCCGCAACCATTTTGACCGCCAACATGAAAAGAATTACCGTCCTTGCCGCGACGCTTGTATTGGCCGCCTGCAGCCGTCCCGAAACAGGGCCGCAGGCCTCGATCCAGGACATCATGGCGGGTATCGTGGATCCTGCCGCCGATGCCCTGTGGGACGCGGTCAGCACTGAGGTGACCAAAGAGGGAGTCGAGGAAAAGCAGCCGCACACCGACGAAGAATGGCTGGCCGCGCGCGGCCACGCCGTGGCCCTGGCCAACGCCGGCCGGCTACTGGCGGCAGGCAGCCGGCCGGTGACGCATGGTGGCAAGCAGGTCGAGGATGCCCACGTCGAGGGCGTGCTGCGGGCGAGCGAGGTCGAACGCTCGATCAGCGAGGGCGGCAACGGCTTCCGCCTGCGCGCGGTCGAACTGCAGGAAGCGGCTGGCCGTGCCCTGGCCGCCATTGATCGCCGCAACCCGGCCCAACTGCTGGCGGCCGGCGCCGCCATCGACCAGGCGTGCGAGCGCTGCCATCAGGCTTACTGGTATCCCAACGCGAAAGAGCCGGCGGCAAAATGGCCGGCGCCCTTGACGGCCGCCACCCTGCCTTGAGACGGTCGGCCTACTTGGCCGTCACCGCCACGTTGCCGAAGCCCACGTTGTTTTCGGCGCAGATCCTTTCGTAGTGTTCGATGACAGGCTTGCCGCCGGCCTGGTTGGCCGCGACCTGGTAATGCCAGCCGTCGGCCGTCTCGATGCCGCTCCGGCGGCGCGCCGGAATGGTGGCGGTCCAGGGTCGCGTGTAGACGGTCGGATCGGTGAAGGTGGCCTTGTAGTTATAGCGCTCGCCGTCCGGTGCGAAGATATAGCGCTCCGTGACCTGCGCGTTCTCGCTGAAGAATTCACCGCTGCGTCCGAACAGGGCCTTGCCGTTGTTGTTGGTAACGTCCACCACCAGGGTATTGCCTTCCCAGTGCCCGCGCGAGTCGGCATTCCACAGCTTGATCTTCTTGTCCAGGTGCGGCTTGCCGTCGAGGTGAATGATGCGGGTGCCGGAGTCGAACAGGAACAAAACATAGCCGGGATACTGGCGAATTTCGTAGCCGTGCCACAGGAAGGATTTGGGGACGCCGCCCGGTGCGCAGCGCGCCAATGGCTCGATATAGCCAGGCTGGGTGGGGTTGTGGAAGTTGGCGACGAATTCCTGCTGGCGCGCTCGCGCCCACGGCTGGAACGGCACTTGGCCGTCAGGCGGGTCGGTCACGCGGCTCGGCGCGCGCGTGTCGCGCGGCTCCAGCGAGCGCCGCGAGGGTTTGGGATCGCCCGGCACGCCGCCCTGTGGATCGGTGAAGTTGCTGTGGTTGGCGATGGTATTGGACCAGTGGCCCTGCACGTCCGGCTGGCCGTCGGGCGTGCGCGGCCCGTTCCATTTGCCCGAGGCGATCTCGGTATAGCCGTTTTCAAAGCCGATACGGCGCTGGGCGCCATCCTGGGCCGCCGCGGCCAGTGGAATCAATGCGATGGCAAGCGTTTTCTTCATGGTTTCGGTGGATAGTGTTGTTCGTAATCGAGGGTGTAGCGGTAGTCCTCCACCAGCTGGAAATTCTTTTCGCGGTGGCGATGCAACAGCACGGCGATATTCCAGGGTGCGCTGAACACTTTCGGGTCTTCCAGGCGCGCGCTGTACTCGATGGTGTTGGCGTCGAGGTACTTCCAGCGCTCCACCACGTGCAGCGCATCGCTATGGAAATTGCCCGCGCGGTCAAGCCAGGTCTCGTCGTTGAAATGCGTGACGTCGACCACCAGCGTGTCGCCCTCCCAGCGCCCGCGCGAATCGCCCAGCCAGAATTCCTTGTTCTCGCCCGCCGGGTGCAGGGTGCCATTGGTGTGGATGGTGCGCACCGAATGGCCGAACTGGTACACCAGGGTCAGGTCACGCGGGCGCTGGAATATCTGGAACGGTTCGGGGTAATAGACGCCGCGCGGCGTGCCCAGGGTCCAGCCCTTGGCGCGCGGGTCGGCGCTTTCGCGCTGCTCGAAGTTCTTGCGCTTTTGCTCCAGCGCGGCCGGCAGGTAGGGAATGGTGCCACCTTCCACGACGCCTGGGCCGGGCGGCGCGTCTTTGCGCGCCGAGTGCGGCTCGAGGTCGAAATCGGCGGCGCTGGTGGTTTGCCAGATGCCCGAGAAGTCGGGTTTTCCATTCGCGGCGCGCGGGATCTTTTCGGCTGCCATCACGCTGCCGGCCAACAAGGCAGCCAGCAGGCCAACTGTGATCTTTAATTTCAAGGCCAGCCCCCTCAGCGTGCGGCCGGCGCGTCTTGCGCGCCGCCGGTCTGGAAGGTACGGCCGTCAGCCAGCGTCACGAACACGCTGTAACCAAAGGCCTCGCCGTTCTTGGAACGGTAACCCTTGATCTGCACTTCATCGCCCGCCTTCAGGTCGGCTTTGGTCAGGCCCTTGTTTGCCAGCGCATTCGGCGCGCCGAATTCGACGCCCCAGTTGGTGACCTTGCCGTCCGGGCCTTTCACGTCGAAGTACAGCCAGCTGTGCGGATTGACCCACTTGGCCTTGGTGATCGTGCCTTTCAGTTCGATGGGCTGGTTGGCGTCGAATTCCGCCGCAAAGGCGTGGTGTGCGTCGGCGCTGTGATGAGCGGCTGTCGCCGCCACCATTAACAGCAGCGCGGCGACAGAAGTTGTTTTACGCATTGAGTCCTCCGGTTGTTGAACGTATCCCTTCTTCTGCAACCTTCATGCCACGCCGATTGCAGGCAAAAAGCCACGTTCGCTGCTGATCGCGCAACAGCAAGCGCGCAGCTTTGCTGCACCTGCAGCAATTCACGACGGGCCCGACGCCGGCGGCGACCACGCGATGCCCGGGGAATCAAGCACTTAGCTGCGGCCAATGGGCTGGCACGCGACCTGCTATAGGACATGCAACCCATTACCCATCACCACACCAAAGGAGCTTGCATGAAAACCACCGCCACCCTGATCGCCGCTGCACTGCTGTTCGCCACCGCCACTGCGTCGGCCCAGCAAGCCGCGCCGGCGCCGGTAGCCGAACAGAAGTCGCTGGCCGCCAAACTGAGCCGAGTCCAACTTGACGGCTTCCTCAGCTACCCAGACCAGGTTTTGATCCTCGACGTACGCCGGCCCGACGAGATCAGCAGCATCGGCGGCTTTCCTTCGTACCTGAGCATCCAGGCCAAGGACCTGGAAGCAAACCTGGCCTTCGTGCCGCGCGACCGCACCATCATTACGCTGTCGAACCACGCCGGCCGCGCTATCAAGGCTGCCGACCTGCTGATCGCCAAGGGCTACAAGGTCGCCGGCGCGGCAGGCGCCCAGGACTATGAGGCCGAAGGCGGCAAGCTGATCAGGATCGCGCCGCCGCCACCGAAAGTCGCCGGCGCCGCTTCTGCAGCACAAGCCGCGGCCCAGCCATGATCGAATTCGCCCAGCTCTTTAGCGATTCGGTCTTCGGCACTTACCTGCGCGAGTCGCTGCTGCTGTTCCCGCTGATCGAAGGCATCCACCTGCTTGGCCTGGCGCTGTCCTTCGGGCTGATCTTCTTCACTGACCTGCGCCTGGTGGGACTGTTCCTGCCGCAGGTACCGGTGTCGCAGATCCTGAACCAGCTGCGCTGGTGGATCCTCACCGGTTTCGGCCTGACCTTTGTCACCGGCATCCTGCTGTTTTGGGCCGAGGCCGAGACGCTGGTGCAGAACCCGGCTTTCCTGGTCAAGGTTGCGGCCATCCTCGCAGCACTGGTGAATGCGGTCGTCTTCGAACTGCGCTGGGGCCGGCTGGGCGCAGCCTGGGTCGACCAGCCGGCAACGCCACTTGGTGCACGCGTGGCCGGCTGGCTCTCGCTGTCGCTGTGGGGCGCGGCAACCATCACCGGCCGCCTGATCCCCTACTACTCTTAAGGATTGCCATGCCGCTCGTCGCATTCGCAACATCACTGCAAAACACGGCCCTTGGCCAGGCCTTGCGCGAAGCCGGACCTGCTACCGTCCTGCTGATCCAGATCGGCCATGTGCTGGGACTAATCCTGCTTCTCACTTCACTGGTGCTGGTCAACCTGCGCCTGCTCGGCTTGGGCTTGCGCCAGCTGCCGCTGCACGAGGTGGTGCATGCCACGCGCTGGGCGTTGCGCCTCGGGCTGGTGCTGACCATCGGCTCGGGATCGCTGCTGTTCCTCACGGCGCCGGTCAGCTACATCGCCAATCCGGCCTTCGCGCCCAAGATCGCGCTGTTGCTGGCTGCCCTGGTCCTGCAGGCGGCAGTCGCATTCAACGTTGTGCGCCTGACCCCGCTGCTTGCGCGCAGCGGCGCGGTGCTGTCGCTCACCTTGTGGTTCGGCGTCGGCCTTGCCGGCCGCGCCATCGGCTTCGTCTAAATCACTTAACAGGAACTTCTTATGAAAACCCTCATGCTCATCGCCGCCGCCATACCCGCCTTCGCCCAGGCCCAGGCCAACAACCCACCGCCTGCGCCGGCCCGTGGTCCAGCGCTGGAACTCGCGCTGGAGGCCGCACGGACTGCCATCGAAACCTGTACGGCCAGGCAGCAAAAGGTCAGCGTCAGCGTGGTCGATTCGGCCGGCGTGCTGAAGGCGCTGCTGGCCACCGACGGCGCCCATGCGCGCGGCGTCGCCTCCAGCACCAGCAAGGCCCTGACTTCGCTTGCCTTTGGCAGCGCCACCAGCCAGCTCGGCGAGCTGGCCAAGGGCGACAAGGCATTGGCCGACAAGCTGGCCGCCAACCCGTCCTTCAACGCGCGCGGCGGCGGCCTCCTGATTTCGGTCGCCGGCACGGTGATCGGCGCCATCGGCGTCGGCGGCGCCCGCGGCAGCGATGTCGACGAAGCCTGCGCCCAGGCCGGCCTGGCAAAAGTCCAGGACCGATTACAGTAACCCAGGAAAGGATCTATGCAGCGCCGCGTCCCATTACAACTGGCTATTGCCACAGCCTTTGCACTGCCCCTGGCAAGCAAGGCCGAAGAATCCGCCCCGCTGCTGCAGCAAGTCACGGTGACTGCCGGCCATGGCGCCCTGCTGGGCGTTGCCGCCTCGGCCAGCGAAGGCAGCGTCAACGCCTTGCAGCTGGCCGCCCGTCCCCTGCTACGGGCGGCGGAAGTACTCGAAACCATTCCGGGAATGATCGTCACCCAGCATTCGGGAGACGGCAAGGCCAACCAGTATTTCCTGCGCGGCTTTAACCTCGATCACGGCTCCGACTTTGCCACCAGCGTGGCCGGTTCACCGGTCAACATCGCCAGCCACGCCCACGGCCAAGGCTATGCGGACCTGAACTTCCTGATCCCCGAACTGGTCGAGTCGATCCGCTACCACAAGGGCTTGTACGCGGCGCAGGATGGCGACTTCGGTACCACCGGCACCGCACGCATCGATTACCGGCGCAAGCTGGACGCGCCGTTTGCCGAGCTGTCGGCCGGGGCGCACGGATTCCGCCGCGCGCTGCTGGCGGGCAGCAGCAACGATGGCGGAGCGCCTCTGCTTGGCGCCCTCGAGCTGGCCGCCAATGATGGTCCGTGGGACCAGCCGGAGCGCCTGCGCAAGGTCAACGGCCTGCTGCGCTGGTCAGGCGGCAGCGCCGCCAACGGCCACGCCGTGACACTGCAAGCCTATCGCTCGCACTGGAACGCGACAGAGCATGTGCCGGAGCGTGCCATCGACAGCGGCGAGATCGGCCGCTTTGGCGCACTGGCGGCCGGCGATGGCGGCATCACCCACCGCTACAGCCTGTCCGGCCAATGGGCGCGCGCCAGCGAAGAAAGCGCGCTGGCCTTGAACGCTTACCTGGTGAACTACGGCCTGAACCTGTTTTCCTCGCCTTCCGGCTTTATCAGCGGCGCGCAAGGCGACCAGCATGAGCAGGCAGACCGCCGCACCCTGTGGGGCGGTGATGTGCAGCGCTCCTGGCAGTTCGGCCAGCACGAGCTGAGCACCGGTGTGCAGCTGCGCCATGACCACGCCGGCTCGCTGGCGCTCTACCAGACCGTCAATCGCGAGCGGACCGGCACGGTGCGCGAAGACCGCGTCGGCGAAACCCAGGCCGCCGTTTACGCACAGGCAGCCAGCAACTGGACGACATGGCTGCGCAGTACCTTCGGCCTGCGCTATGACCGCATCCGGGCCAGCAGCAGCGCCGCCGGTGGCCGCTACAACCTGGGGAACGGCGGCGACGCCTCCGCCGGGCAGCTCAGTCCCAAACTCTCCATCGCCGTCGCGGCAACGGCCAGCAGCGAGCTGTATGCGAACTGGGGCTACGGCTTCCACAGCAACGACGTGCGCGGTGCCACCTCGAGCGTCAATCCCGGCGATGGATCGCCGGCCGCGAAACTGGCCTTGTTCGCCAAGGCCAAGGGCGCCGAACTGGGCTTGCGTACCGAACCGCTGCCCGGCTGGACCAGCAGCGTGGCGCTGTGGCGCGTCGCGCTGGCGTCCGAGCTGGTGTTTGTCGGCGACGAGGGCGTGACCGAGCCGCGCGGCGCCTCGCGCCGCCATGGCGTCGAGTGGTCGAACTACTTCCGGCCCCGCGACGGCATCATCATCGATGCCGACCTGGCCTGGTCTCAGGCGCGTTTCCGCCAGCCGGTCGACAGCGGCGGCAGCCACATACCGAACGCCATTCCGTTCACCGCATCGCTCGGCGTCAGCGCCGACCAGGGCGGGCGCTGGTTCGGCGGCCTGCATGCGCGCTTTATCGGCTCCTACCCGCTGGAGGAAACCGGCAGCGAGAATTCACGCGCCCTGTTCACCGTCAATGCCAAGGCGGGCTACCGCCCCAGCCGCGCGCTGCAGCTGACGGTCGACATCCTCAACCTGCTTAACCGCACCGGAAACGACATCGAATACTGGGGCGACGCCTGCACCCGCCGCGAACAGGCCAGCGGCGCCTGCAACGGCGGCATCGCGGGCCGCCTGGTGCACCCGCTCGAGCCGCGCACCGTGCGCCTGACCCTGCGCAACACCTTCTGAATCCAACCACCAAAGAGAGCCAGCCAATGCGAAATATTACTTCCATCGCCACCGTCCCCCACCTCACGTTGCGCGCGACCGCTGCTGCCGCTATCGCAGCCTGCGCCATGGCCACCGCGCCGCAGGTGATGGCGGCAGGCCAGCAAGCGCCAGCCAGCGACGACAAGGTCGTCACGCTCGACAACGTGACCGTCACCGCCCGCAACCGGGAAGAACTGGCGCAGGACGTGCCGGTCCCGGTCTCGGTAGTCAGCGGCGCCACGCTGGAGCGCGACAACGTGGTCGGCATCGCCGGCCTGGCGCAGAAAGTGCCCAACCTCGGCCTGTTCGGCAGCAATCCGCGCCAGACCAGCATCTCGCTGCGCGGCATCGGCAAGAACACCGCCAACGACACCATGGAACCCAGCGTCGGCGTGATCGTCGACGGCGTCGCCAGCAGCTACGTCGGCCAGAACTGGACCGACTGGGTCGACCTCGACCGCATCGAGGTGATCCGCGGCCCGCAAGGCACCCTGCTGGGCAAGAACACCACGCTGGGCGTGATCAACATCACCACCAAGGCGCCCAGCTTCACGCCCGGCTACACCTACGAGGCGCGCGTCGGCAGCTACAACGACCTCGAAGGCAAATTCTCCGCCACCGGACCGATTGCGGAAGGCGTCCTGGCCTATCGCGGCTCCTTCTTCATCAACAAGAAGGATGGCGTATTGTCCAACACTTGGCAATCCGGCCCGGAAACCTGGAACGAAACCAACCGCGTCGGCGGCCGTCTGCAATTCCTGCTCACGCCTGACAAGGACCTGTCGGCCCGCATCATCCTCGATGAAATCCAGTCGACCGAAAACGGCAACAAGTCGCTGCTGATCAACAACGGCCCGGCCAACTTTGCCGACGGCCCGGTGCGCCCCATCACCTTCGCCAGCCGGCTGGCGCGCAACTACTTCAACAATTCGGACGGCACGCCCTACCAGCCGGTGTTCGGCAACAACCAGATCGAGGATTCGCAGGCACGCCCGCAGCGCACGCGCCAGAACGGCGTTTCGGTCGAGATCAACGCGCAACTGGGCGAATACACGCTGACCTCGATCACCGCCCACCGCAACCAGCACTTCGACATCAAGAACGGCGGAGTGACGCGCTTCGACATCGGCAACGGCGGCCAGCAGCTGTGGAACAACCAGTCCTCGCAGGAGTTGCGCCTGACGTCCCCCCTTGGCGCGAAAGTGGATTACCAGGTCGGCCTGTACGGGCTGCGCGCGCGCGTCTACAGCGACGATCCGACCTCCTACGGCGCGGACGCCGGCGCCTTCAACGCCAGCAATGCGCAATACGCGGCGCTCAGCGCGCCGCAATACCGCGGCCTGCTGCGCGCGTCGCAGGACGGGGTCTACCGCTCGTATGTGCTGGAGCCGCGCACCACCAGCCTGGCTGCATTCGGCCAGTTGAACTGGCACGTCGACGACAAGGCCACCATCACCGCCGGCCTGCGCGAAACGCACGAGAGCAAGAAGGGCCGCAACCGGCGCGAACTCGATCGCGCCGGCAGCGCCCTGACCAACGCTGCCGGCAGCGACAACTCGAAGGCGGCGCAGTACGGCCTGAACCTGGCCAATGCGGCCGACCTGGCGGCGTGGAACGCGGCCAAGGCCCTGTACACCAACGCCATTGGCGGCGTGGGCGGGACCTACGACTGGAAGGAAGGCCAATCGATCAGCAGCAATTCCCTGTCCTGGCTCCTGAGCCCAAGCTACAAGCTGGGCGAAAGCGTGCTGCTGTACGGCTCCGCCTCGCAAGGCGAGAAATCCGGTGCGGTGGAGTTCGTCACCGCCTCCGGCCCGCTGCTTGGCACGCCGCAGAACGTGCGGCCGGAAAAGGCGCGCGATTATGAGCTGGGCGTGAAGTCGGTCCTGTTCAGCCGCCGACTGCTGCTGAACGCCAACCTCTACCAGACCAAAGTCACCGACTACCAGGCCAACCTGACCGTGGAAGACCCGGCATCCAGCAGCGGCACCCGCACTTATCTCGGCAACATCCCCGGCGTGCGGGCGCGCGGCCTGGAGCTGGAAGCGAATTTCGCCGCCACCCGCAACCTCAAGTTGAACCTGAACGCGTCATACAACCGGGCCATCTACCTCGATTTCACCACCGCCGCCCCGGATACCTCGGTCACGCGGATCGTCAACTTCGCCGGCCGCCAGCTGCATGGCGCACCCAAGGTCATCGTGAATGCAGGCCTGGACTACAGCCAGCCGCTGGGCCGCCTGCTGGGACGGGTGTTCATCAACAATGCCTACCGTTCCGGCTCGTACCTCGCGTCCAGCCAATCGGAGTACACTT